>Ga0209963_1000001_pt1 | contig 2468063 bp, 2249 predicted proteins | sample ThiBio_1000_biof_2_FD_183957 | JGI IMG/M metagenome (GOLD analysis project Ga0209963, IMG submission 183957) | Wastewater bioreactor microbial communities from Cape Town, South Africa - Thiocy_cont_1000_biof (SPAdes) | ecosystem: Engineered > Bioreactor > Thiocyanate-remediating >...
AGCTTGCCACCATCGCAAACCGTCGCTTGCAGCACCGACTGCAGGCAGCCTAAACTCTAACCCCTGATGAGCCAGAGCCTCTCTTCTCGAAACGCCTGATCAGTCTCAAATTGCCTGACGACGGACAGCGATCCGATCAGGACCGCATCAGGGATGCTCTCGAAGATGACGAAGTGAGAGAAGTTTTGCGGATGAGACGCAGAGGTTATCCGCCGATTTAACGCGCCGATTAGCGAGACACGTTTGTTAGGGATTTTCCACCACATTTATGAGGTCGATGTCCAATCAGATGGAAATATAGGACATGGCTGAAGATGTTGTGCACGTTAGGAACGTCGCACAAGGGAGCAAGTCGCGCTTCACTTGGGGCGTATCGACGTCCAGTTATCAGATCGAAGGCGCAGCTCACTTAGAGGGCCGAGGCGACAGCATCTGGGATGCGTTCTGTCGACAGCAGGGCCGGGTCAAGAATGGCGATACGGGAGATGTCGCCTGCGACCACTATCATCGCTATCTGGAAGATGTAGCGCTGTTGAACGATATTGGCGCTAATGCCTATCGCTTTTCGATCTCCTGGCCTCGCGTTTTACCTGCAGGCCGCGGTGCAGCCAATGAAGCCGGTCTTGCCTTCTATGACAGGCTGATCGATGAACTGCTCGCAAAAGGCATTGAACCGTGGGTTTGCCTTTACCACTGGGATTTGCCGCAGGCGCTTGACGATCTCGGCGGTTGGCAAAATCGCGATATCGCCGGATGGTTTGCCGACTACGCGGCGCTTGCTGCGCTGCGTTTCGGCGATCGCGTCAAGCGTTTCGCTACTTTCAATGAGCCCTGCGTCTTCACGCTATTCGGCTACGGATTCGGATGGAATGCTCCCGGCGTTGCTGACAAGGCGGCTCTGCACAAGGTCATCCATCATGTCAATCTAAGCCATGGCCGAGCAGTCCAAGTCCTACGGCAGTCGGTCCGTCACGCGTCTATCGGCGCGATTCACAACCGGCAGCCATGTTATCCGTCAACCAGCAGTGATGAAGATCGGCAAGCTGCACTGCGTTTTGCAGAATATTGGAATGATGCCTTTCCTTATCCGCAGCACTTTGCCTCCTATCCGACGACCCTCGCTGAAACTATCGAGCCTTTCCTGAAGCCGGGCGATATGGCGCTCATCGCTCAGCCATTGGATTGGTTCGGACTCAATCATTATTCGCCGCACTACATCAGAGCGGATAATAATTGGCTGAGGGCAACGATTGGCGCGCCACCTGCTGATGTTCCAAGGACGACGATTGGCTGGCCGATTGTGCCGGATGCATTTCGAGACACGCTGCTTGACATCAACTCGCGATTTCGCCTGCCTATCTACGTGCTCGAGAATGGTACGGCTAACGACGATAAGCCAGACACCAGCGGCAACATCCAGGACACAGGCCGTATAGCCTATTTGCAGGCCTATATTGCTGCCATGCAGAAGGCGATAGCAGCAGGAGCGGATGTTCGCGGGTATTTTGTGTGGTCGCTGCTCGACAATTTCGAATGGACCGCCGGCTACTCGGAGCGCTTTGGCCTGGTGTACGTAGACTTCGCCACGCAACAACGGTCGCTCAAGGCCTCAGCGCGGTGGTATTCGGAGTTCATGAAGAGTTTCCGGCACTCTGCAACTCCCGCGTTGCCATGACTGCCGGAGATCCGATAGCGAAGGAAGGTCAAATGGGCACTGCCGGCTTGGCGCGCAGGTTGCTTCGGTCGTGACAGAGATCGTGACGATTACGCCAAATCCCGCAGTCGACCTGTCGACATCGGTTGACAGGATTTCTCCTACTCTGAAGCTCCGAGGCACATCGCAGCAGCGGAACCCAGGGGGTGGTGGAGTCAATGTTGCGCGCGTCATCAAGCGGCTTGGCGGCGAGGTCCGTGCGATCTATCCGGTGGGCGGTGCAATGGGAACGTTACTATGCCAACTTGCAAATGGCGAAGGCCTCATAAGCCAGACATTTCCAATCGCAGAAGAAACGCGCGAGGATTTTTTTGTTAGCGAAGTCAGCACGGGCCACCATTACCGCTTTATCTTGCCGGGGCCGCATCTGAACGAAGGTGAATGGCGTGAATACTTGAAGCTGATTTCCTCGATTGAGCCTTTTCCACGTTTCGTGGTTGCGAGCGGAAGCCTCCCGCCTGGGGTGCCGGATGATTTCTACGCACGGATTGCAAGGCTCGCGAAGCAGCGCAGCGCCCGAATGATCCTTGATGCTTCGGGAAAACCTCTCGCTGCCGCAGTTGACGAGGGAGTTGATCTGATCAAACCGAACCTGAGCGAAATGCGCGAGTTGAGGGGCCTCGATCTCTCTGGTGCGCGCGAATGGGAGGAGGCGGCAAAGGCAATTGTCCGGGCCAAGCGCGCCTCGATCGTTGCTCTCACGATGGGGCATCTCGGTGCCGTGTTGGTTACGCCTGATCGAGTCTTGCGCGCAAAACCGCTGGCCGTCACTCCGCGTAGCGCCGTTGGCGCGGGCGATAGCTTTCTTGCAGCTCTCGTCTGGCAACTTGCCATGGGCGCCGACCTGATGGCCTGCTTCCGCCAAGCCGTCGCGGCTGGGGCCGCAGCCCTTTTGAATCCAGGTACTGAACTTTGTCGGCCGGACGACATCATGCGGCTGGCTGCGGAAGCGATTATTGAAGAGGCGTAGCCGATTCAAGCGGAACGGCGGCCGTCGTCTGGTCGTCGACCCGGACAACAGGATTGAGCTGGTCGAGCGAAATCAGCAGCCCGCCAACCCTTTCCAACGACGAAATCCAGTCTGCGCCGCGGCCATAGTTGTCCACGAGCCAGTTGAACGATCCTTGAACCAACGCGAAAGCTGCCGCGGCTTGTGTGAGCTCTCCCAGCGTCATGCTGCCAGCTAGAAATTTTGGCGCACACAGGATGAGGCCGGCAATCGGAGATAACAGCGAGTTCCCATGCGAAACGAGTGTGTCGCGCATCAGTTGCCCGCACAACCTGCGCCATTGCGCAAGTACATTTTGCAGCGCCTGAAAAACGCCGCTCTTGACTTCAAGTCCTCCGGTTGGTGGTGGGATCCCTTCGCCGACATCTCTGAGCAGGTTTGCCGCGTTAATAAACTCAGCCTCGGCTTGGTTCTTGACCTGGATCACTTTCACAAGCGGAGAACCCACAATCACCATTGCCGCGGTGACTATCCCCGAATAGATAATAACGCTGACGACGAGATATTTGGGAATCCAGATCTGACTATCGAATAAAACAAACGAGGCGTCGCCTCCAATCGTCCACAGTAGCTGAATGAAAATGCCTGCCGTCAGTAGGGACGAAAGAAGGCCGAGCGCGAAATCGATTGGCGCATCGGTTGCGATTCTCGCGTCTTCCGCAATCCGATACTCAGGAATTTGACGGTTACCTTCGATCCGCGCGAGCCGCGCATAGCGATCCTTATCTATCCAGTATGCTATCAAATGAGTTGTGAGCCACTCGCGCCATTTGCGCTGAACGGTCATTCGTCCCCAAACCGAGCTGATCGCCAAGGCAATGCTTGCACCACATAGCGGAAGCAACAGCAGAACTTGGTTCAGGAGTTCTTCCGGCTGGCGTCGCTCAAGCGCGTCAAAGAAGTTCTTGTTCCAGAGTGTCAATCTGAACTGAACATAGAGCTGCAGGATGACGATCGCGATGAGCGAGACGCAGACAAGCCAAATCCGCCACGCTGCCGTTTCGCGCCAAAAGCCCGAAGCGCTATCCCAGAATCGGGACCACTGCTGGTTCTGGTCCTCGCTTCGTTTTTCGAATACAGCCATAAATTAAGTAGACAATGCTGTCTCTTTGCCGGGATTGATCTTGCGCAAAACTCGGCAAGAGCACGTCATAGGGCGCTCCTGACGCGCGACATGGAGCTGGCTGTCTGCAACCTGAGGTGTAACAGCTGACCTTCCGGCTCATGCAGTTCTCATCATCAGGCTGCCTGATACTCGAATGCGAGTAACCCTTTCGCCTCCTCTTTCGCCAGAGCCTTTCGATCGATTCACGCCCGGCGGCGCTGAAGCCCGGATGGGAAAGCTTAGGGCTTGACTGCGGACAAGTCGTTCCATGGCCTTGCGTTCCAAACCCGGGATGCGCTGCATATGGCTCGGTGTAGCGTTGACCGAAGCCATAAATGCCAAGGACTTCCCACGGACCGCCCGGCCAGCACTCTCACATGGTTATTTCCGGCTGTGGCATCCGCTCGCCTTTCGGTTCCGGTATTTCCGTCATGGTCGCCTCGGTCAGCAGCAGCACGCTTGCGACTGACACCGCGTTCTCAAGTGCGATCCTCACCACCTTGGCCGGATCGACGATCCCTGCCTCGACGAGGTCGACGTATGCCTTGCGCGAAGCATCGAAGCCGATGTTGCCTTGACTGCTCATCATCCGTGCCACGACTACGCCGCCGTCGGTTGCGGAGTTTTCGGCGATCTGGCGGGCAGGAGCCTCGAGCGCACGTTCAAGGATCTGGATGCCCGTCCTCTCGTCGCCCTCGATGGCGGCTTCCTCCTTGCGGAGGGCGTCCACGCATCGCAGAAGTGCAAGCCCACCGCCCGGCACGATCCCCTCGGCGACTGCTGCCTTGGTCGAACTGATGGCGTCGTCCAAGGCCTCCTTTTTGGCTTTCATTTCCGCTTCAGTCGGCGCGCCAACACGGATCACCGCGACGCCACCGGACATCTTTGCAAGTCGTTCTTCCAGCTTTTCTTTGTCGTACTGGCTGGTGGTCTTCTCGATTTCATGGCGGATTTGCTGAACGCGCGCCTTGATCCGCGCGCTGTCGCCCTTGCCGCCGATGATGGTCGTGTCTTCTTTGTTGGCCACCACGCGCGAAGCCTGGCCGAGTTGGGAGATGGTGGCGCTTTCCAGTTTCAGTCCGATATCGCCGGAGATCACTTGGCCGCCGGTCAGGGTTGCGATGTCCTCCAGCATGGCTTTGCGCCGGTCGCCGAAGCCGGGCGCCCTGACTGCGCAAACCTTAAGAACGCTGCGTAGCCGGTTAACGATCAGCGTGGCGAGGGCCTCGCCCTCAATATCCTCCGCAACGATCAGCAACGGCCGACCAGCCTTTGCAATCTCTTCGAGCAGAGCGACCAGGTCTCGCAACGCGCCGACCTTTTGGTCGCACAACAGAATAAGGCAATCTTCGAGAACCGACTCCATTCGCTCCGTATCGGTGATAAAATAGGGCGACAGGAAGCCACGATCGAACCTCATTCCTTCGACGACATCGAGCACGGTCTCTGTTGTCTTGGATTCTTCGACCGAAATGACGCCTTCACCACCGACCTTTTCCAGGGCGTCAGCAACCAGACTGCCGATAGACGGATCGTTATGGGCCGATATCGTGGCGACCGATGCTCGTTCCGTCTTGGTATTGACGGGGCGGGCCATTGCATGAAGCGTAGCGATTGCTGCCCGGGCGCCGCGGTCCAGGCCTCGCTTCAGATCGATTGCGCTTGCGCCGGCGACGACATTCCTTATACCGTCCGCCAGCATTGCGTGCGCAAGAATGGTCGCCGTACTGGTGCCGTCACCGACAATATCGCCGGTCTTCTCGGCTGCCTGCCTGAGGACTTGGGCACCCAGATTTTCCTCAGGGTCCTTCAGATCGAATTCTTTGGCGATGGTCACACCGTCGTTGCAGACGATCGGTGTGCCCCAGTTCTTCTGGATCAGCACGGATTTGGATTTCGGGCCTAATGTGACACGTACGGCATCCGCGAGCAAAGAGGCTCCGCGCAGGATTTTTTCGCGCGCGGCGGAGTGAAACAGGACCTGCTTGTGAGGCATCGCTAGCGTCTCCACGGAATGCAGCCCGCCATGATGCGATGGTGGGGCGCGTGCATGCTTTACTTGAACGGTGACTGCGGGAACTCATGCTCAAAATTGCGAAGCCGGTAATCGATCTGATTGCGCTGAGTTTCGAACGGCCGTCATCGTTGGATGCAAGTAGAACGTGCCTGCGGTGGTTCGGTTTTTACGCGCACCTCCGGAGCAGATTTCGCCATCGGAAATCTCCTTGCTATTGCATTGAAAGGATAGGATCGCCCTCGCGATTGTTTGTTGATCTCTGTCAAACAGCGCCTCACTGCCAAGTGTCGCGAGCGACATGGCGGGGAAGGCCGAGCGTGCAGCCCTAATAAATTCGAACGCTCAAGCCTCATTTCTCGCTCGCGTGCCGACAATTGATGGCGGCGGAAACATTATTGAAGCTGTCATACGCGCTTGATTTGCCTCAATCGCAATTACGAACTGATGCGCGACAAGTTTCCCTTGCCAGTAGTTCTTTGGAGCGGAGCGATGAATTTCTCCAATGTCATGGTGTACGTGAATCCACAGCAGCAGGAGGAGGGCCAAATTCGTATTGCGGAGGCTGTTGCCAAGAAATTCGGAGGGGCTTTGATTGGCGTCTCCGCTTTCGCTGTCGAACCCCCCTTCGTCGCCGAAGGAGTGATTATCGCGGAGACGAGCGAAGACGAACTGGCCCGGATGAAAACCGATCTTGCAGCCAAGGAAGACTGGTTCCGGAAGATTGTCTCCCTGCCTGGCAATAAGGTCGAGTGGCGCTGGGGTGTAGAGTATCCGACCACTTTTCTTGTCAACCAGGCAAGAGCGGCTGATCTCGTCGTGGTCAAACGCAAACAACTCAAGCAAGACGAGTATCATTACATCGATTCGGCAACGGCCATGCTTCAGTTGGGTCGGCCGATGTTGTCGGTGCCTGAGCGAACTACAGCGATGTCAGCCGACCGCGTTGTGGTTGGTTGGAAGGATACCCGCGAGGCACGCCTCGCCGTGCAACACGCGCTGCCGTTTTTGACGCGCGCTTCACGCGTCACGATTGTCGAACTTTGCATGGCGGACCAACAGGACGCTGCCCGTTCGCGTGTTCGTGATGTCTCAAGGTGGCTCGAGAGCCACGGCGTCAACTGTCAGTACGATGTCCGCGTCCACTCAAGTGAATCTGACGCAAGATATCTGATCCGCGTATCCCGCGAAGAGGGCGCCGACCTGATTATGACAGGCGGCTACGGGCATAGCCGGCTGGGCGAGTGGATTTTCGGCGGTATGACGCGCGGCCTTCTGCAAGAATCATCGGTTTGTCTGATGATGTCGCACTGAACGGCGATGCGGGCGCGCAAAAGCCAAGCATCAATTTCATGATTTGCTATGCAGAGTCAGGCCGCAGACGGCGACATAACGTTTCTAGATAACGTGCCATGCCGCTTGCAGCCATGGCTATTTTATTGAACCGCAACTCGAGCCAGGTCGGTCCAGGGCTGAGAGGATGTGGCCTTCGTCGCATCACGCCGCCGGATTATGGCCCCGCGATCTCGTTCGCGTTGGATTCCGCCTCGAGAACTGCTGTCATCGTGCGAAGTACGCTCCCCGGATTCACGCTGATCGAGTCGATGCCGAGCTTGGCCAGGTACCGCGCTATCTCTGGATAGTTTGCCGGCGCTTCGCCGCAGATTCCGACATGACGTCCGTTTCGCTTGGCGCCTGTTATTGCCTGTTTGAACATCTCCAGCATTCCAGGGTCGCGTTCGTCAAAGTCGAAGGCGACGATATCGGAATCCCTGTCGACCCCCAACGTGAGCTGGGTCAGATCGTTCGAGCCGATCGAAAAGCCATCGAAAAGTTCAGAAAAGGCGTCGATCTGAATGACATTGTTCGGAATCTCGCACATGACATAGATCTCGAGCCCGTTTTCTCCGCGCTTCAGTCCGTGCTCCGCCATTGTCGCAATCACGCGGCGACCTTCCGCGACAGTTCTGCAGAACGGAACCATGATGCGCAAGTTGGAAAGGCCCATGTCTTCGCGCACCCTGCGGAGTGCGGCACATTCCAGAGCAAATCCCTCAGCGTAAGCGGGATGGCTGTAACGAGCGGCGCCGCGGAACCCAAGCATGGGATTTTCTTCTTTGGGTTCGAACGCCTCGCCACCGAGCAGGCTCGCATATTCATTGGTCTTGAAGTCGGACAGCCGAACAATCACCGGCTTAGGATAGAACGCCCCGGCAATTGTACCGACGCCCTCTGCTAGCCTCTGAATGAAGAAATCCGAAGGACAGCTATAGCCCTTTACCAGACGCGCGATTGCACCTTTTGCCTTCGCCGACGTGATCTTTTCCGGTTTGACAAGGGCCATCGGATGGATGCCGATATGTTCGCTCACGATGAATTCCATGCGGGCTAATCCGACACCCGATTGCGGTTGCATGGCTGTCCGGAATGCAATCTCAGGAGTCCCCACATTGACCATGATGGCTGTGCGTGGCTGCTTGAGTTCGCTAATGCTCGTGCGGATGACATCGAAAGCGACCGCTCCTTGATAGACATTTCCCACGTCGCCTTCGGCGCAAGAAATCGTGACAGTGGTGCCTGTCTTCAATTTCTCGGTCGCATGTGTAGCCCCCACTACGGCGGGAATACCCAGTTCGCGCGCTACGATTGCAGCATGGCATGTACGGCCGCCCTTGTCGGTGACGACGCCGGCGGCCACTTTCATGACCGGTTCCCAATCCGGACTGGTGGCCGATGCGACGAGGATTTCGCCAGGCTTGAAGGCGGCAAGGTCGCGCTTGCTTGCAATGCGGTGGATGCGCCCTGAAGCGATTTTCTCTCCGACCGCGCGACCGGTTACGATCACGGGCCCGCGGCCCTTGAGGTTGTAGGTTTCGTAGACGTCAGGCGAACGCTGGGAGGCAACGGTCTCCGGTCGGGCCTGAATGATATAGAGCTTGCCGTCCGAACCGTCCTTTGCCCATTCGATATCCATCGGCATGGCGGCGCCGGCATGTTTCGAATAGTGTTCCTCGATCCGGACGGCGATATCGGCAAGGCTCAACACCTCGGCGTCCGAAATACAGAAGCGTTGCCGCTCAGCAGCAGGCACAGCCATGGTTATGGTCCCGTGGCTGTCACGGCGCTTGCCGTAAATCATACGAGTCTGCTTGCTGCCGAGATGACGCCTTAGCACTTGGCGAAATCCCTGTTTCAGCGTCGGCTTGTGGACGTAAAATTCGTCAGGATCGACCCGGCCTTGAACAATGGTTTCACCGAGACCGTAGCAGCCAGTAAGGAAGACCACGTCGCGAAAGCCGGATTCCGTATCGAGCGTAAAGATAACGCCGCTCGCGGCGAGGTCGGCGCGGACCATTTTCATCACGGCGACAGAGAGCGCGACCTTGAAATGATCGAAGCCGTTGTCTATGCGATACGAAATTGCGCGATCGGTGAAGATGGATGCGAAGCAACGCCGGCAAGCTTCGAACAACTCCTTCTCGCCGCGCACATTGAGAAAGCTCTCATGCTGACCCGCAAAGCTTGCGGTCGGCAGGTCCTCTGCTGTTGCAGAACTCCGTACGGCAACGGCAACGCGATGCCCCGACTCCCGCTCGAATTGCCGGTACGCATCAGCAATCTGGGTGCGGAGCGACTCCGTATCCATCGCCTTGTAGATGACGCTGCGAGCTTTGGCCCCAGCGGCGGCAAGTAATCTCACGTTGCTCTTGTCGAGAGAGTCGAGAAGCCGGTGCAGTTCCTCGGCGATTCCCGGCTGTCGCAGAGCATCGCGATAGGCGTCCGCAGTGATGGCAAACCCGTTGGGAACAGCAATCCCCTGCGCAGAGAGCACGGAATAGAGTTCGCCCAACGATGCGGTTTTGCCGCCGACAAGCCCGACGTCGTTCAATCCAATTTCGAGAAACGATCTGATATATCCCATGTGATGAATAAATCAGCCAAGCTTCGCCCAATGTTGACAGAGGTCAATGTTGGGGGTGACCATTTCAACACGGGAGTGGCTACTCTATGATGACCGCAGCTGAGCGGCTTGGGCGGAATCAGGCGTCAAATCGCGACGGTCGAAGGGCTCATCGTCATCCCGGGATTCAAGGTAAGGCCCTGGTGTGAGTTAGGACAGGATCGTGCTCTTCGAAACTGCGGCGGTGATTCCGGCGGAACTCTCGGCAATCAGAGTCGTGAGTCCAAGAAATGTCGCATCGGGACGACGGATGATATTCACTGGAATGTCATGCAGGTAGTCATGGTATCGGCCGGCAGCCTCGAAACGCAGGCGAAACTCTGAGCGAGCAAGATACTCAGGAAAACGGGGGACGATCCCGCCGGCGATATAGATTCCGCCGCGGGCGCAGAACGTCAGAGCGAGGTTGCCGGCAATCGTGCCGAGCATGGCACAGAACATGTCGAATGCGCGCCGGCTGAAGCTGCAGCTGTCGTTCAGGGCGGCTTGGGTGATCGAAGTGCCGTCATGCTTTGGAAGAACGATGCCGTCGATGGCTGCTAGCGCCTCATAGAGGTTGACGAGTCCGGGTCCCGATACCGCACGTTCGACCGACACGTGTCCGAATCGTTTACGCAGCAGTTCGATGACGTCATCCTCGCGTCGAGAGGTGCCCGGTAGCGTCGAATGACCGGCTTCAGAGGCTACGACAATGGTGAGGCCTCCGTGCGTCAGAAGGCACGATGTTCCAAAGCCGGTGCCCGGACCAATGAGGAGTATCGGTGCGCGGGGGAGGGGCGAGCCTCCGCCAAGGGGAAACAGATCTGTCGCCCCAAGATGAGGTAGTGACCAGGCAAGCGCTTCGAAGTCGTTCAACAGCCGGACTTCCTGCAGGTCGAGAGCGTCCTTTAGGGTCTGGCCATCGACGATCCAGCGACTATTGGTGATCTCGCAGCGGTTGTTCTCCACGGGCCCAGCCAGTCCGAGAACCGCCCGTTTGACCGGTAACTTGTCGGTGCGCCCGCTGAGATACCGCTGGATCGCCTCGATCACGCCCGAACATTTGGCCACCTTGATGTATTCGATCGGTCCAATCGCGCCCCGATTCAGGATTGCGAACCGCGCGTTTGTTCCTCCGATATCCCCGAGTAGAATGGAATCAGAATCTGTCATGAATACTTTTAAATTTGGAGCGATTGATCTCCCGGCGGCACGCCGCGCTGCTTTTCAGCGGCTGTCGTGCAGCATCGACCGAGAGTTGCTGGACGCTTGCCCGCATCGACATCAGATCGCGTAGTATGCTCACCTCGAAAGAGACGCGGCCTGAGTCCAAGAAGGCGAGCTTCGTCGTATTGTCGCTCATGCAGTGTTTCCAGTTATGGTCAGATGCGGAACGCAATCTGTATTGAACATCCGCCACAACGATGAGCCGGTCGTCAGGTCGTGCGTCCTGTTATGCGATCATAGAATCCCCAGCTCGACCTCTTCCAATGAGTGGCCGAATTTGGAAAGTGCATCTTCCAGATAGTCGGCCAGCATCGGGTCTCCGAGCAGGTACGCAGCTGTTCGTTTGTTGTGTGCCCGAGCGGCCTCGGCTCGAAGTTCGGCCCAGTTTTCTACATCCCCGTCACCACGTCCGAGCCAAGTAAGAGCGACGAGATCGATCTGCTCGTCGTCGTTCAGGTCATGAATAAAGGTTACAAGTTCGATCAGGACCGGATCATCGATCCGGTCTTCCAGAATTGAACGCATGCCGTCATCGCTCGCGTTCGAGCCCGATTCCGGGTCGGTGACACCATCCTTGGCCTGGAACTGTCTGGCTTTGACGGCAACGAAATATGCTTTCTCCGGAGAGATGGATAGAGTTGGAAGCTCGGCCATCGCATGCCTCACGAAACTCGAAGGAGAGATTGGTTATCAGCGATCATGGGTCGCCCGAAGTTGAGATAGATCAAAGTGGTATGTTGGTGGGCAAGGTTCCATGTTGCACCGTGGAATCCGAGAACAGAGTTGCGCTGTCCATGGGCGTCTGCATCATGAATTTAAGGTGTTTGGAAATCTTGAGTGTCCTGAGGCCCGATCATTCCAATCGTACAGGTCGGGCCCGACAAACGCTTCTGCGTGACTTAAATTCTCATTCGTTTTTCGCTTTGGACGCAACGCCTCGCAGGGGCAGAGGTATCTTACAAAACGGTAATGTTGGCTGCCGCTATCGTTGAATTCGCAGCGTTGACCCCTATGTTCCCGGTTGAATACCAGGGAAACGGGGCGCCAATGTTTCGACAGATCGCAAATGCATGCCTTGTCGCATCGTGCCTCGGCTTGGCTCCAACCTTGGCAGCCGAGCCCGCGCGGTCCGACAAGGTTTCATTCTATTTTGCCGCGCACGAAGATGATTGGCAGCTTTTCATGAATCCGTCCGCTTTTCAGGACGTGATTGATGGAACCGTCAGAACCGTTTTTGTTTACGTTACCGCTGGCGATGCCGGGCTCGGAAGCGGCGCGGCGGGTCGTAAGTATCCTCTATATCTAGCACGGGAAAACGGTGCCAGGCAGGCCGTGCGTTTTATGGCCGACGCCAGTAAAATGCCGGACAACGACATGGTGTCGACCATGTCCTTCAATGGGCACCCGATCCACCGCGTCAGCTATCAACACACCGTCAGTTATTTCCTGCGTGTGCCGGATGGCAATCCGCTCGGTACGGGCTATGCACATACCGGCTTCCAGTCGCTTCAGCGTCTTGCTACCGGCGATAACACTACGCTAACCGCAATCGATGGCAGCACCACCTATCATGGCTGGAGAGACCTGGTCGATACGGTAAGTGCTATCATTAGTTACGAGCGCGGGCAGACCGGATTGGTAAAGGTCAATGTTGCCGAACTCGATCCGCGGATCAATCCCGACGATCACTCCGATCATCTGATGACCGCCAAAGCGGCGATCCAAGCCGCGCGCCTTCCTTGTGTCCGTCTTCTGTCTTACGTCGACTATGCAAGCTCGAAGCTACCGGAGAACCTGGATGCGCAGCAGCGCGATATGGAGAGTTCGGTCTTTGCCGTAACTCTTTCCGGAGTGCAGGCGCTGGACCACCCGACATCCTGGCAGCATTATAATGCGTCCTACGTTGGCCGAAATTATTTCCGCGTTCAGAAGGAGAGCGGCAGTTGTGAGTCAATGGCTCCGGAATTCGCGGCGAACCATGTCGCGCCATAGCTGCACCTCAAGCAGGTAAGATACCTGTTTCAGGCAATTTTCTGCCATGTTGAGCCACGTCAAAGTGCCGCTGCTGCACATTTGCGATTAGATGCTTCTCAAACTGTCGGGCGGGAGCATTCGATGCGCGATATCGAGCCGCTGGCGAATGCGGCGCCAACCGGCCGCATCGCTTCGGTCGACGCCCTGCGCGGCTTCAACATTTTCTGGATCCTGGGTGCTGATGCCGTAGTTTGGTCGCTCAATGATATGTTGCGGGACACGAATCCTGCGCTGAGCGCCCTTGGCGGCTTTCTCAACACCCAGATGACCCATGCAGAATGGGAAGGTTTCCATTTCTACGATTTCATTTTCCCTCTACTCATTTTTGTGACCGGCGTGTCGATCGTTCTATCGCTGCCACAACTGGTTAAACGTGAAGGCAAGACGCAGGCATATATCCGGGTGAGCCGCCGTGCGTTGATCCTATACGGTCTAGGGCTGATTTTTTACGGGGGGATCAGTCGTCATTGGAGCGATATCCGCATGCTCGGCGTGCTGCAGCGGATCGCACTTTGCTATCTGTTCGCGTCGATTGTGTTCCTTAATTGTCAGGTTCGCGGGATCGTCGTTTCAGTGGTGGCTTTGCTGGTCGGCTATTGGGCATTGATGACATTCGTGCCGGTGCCGGGGATCGGCGCCGGCTCGTTCGCGCCGGATACAAGCCTGGCTAACTGGATTGATAGCCAGTGGCTTCCCGGATGGAGGTGGGATATCACCCGCGATCCGGAAGGATTGTTGAGTACGCTGCCGTCCATCGCTACATGTTTGATCGGCGTGTTGGCCGGCATTCTATTGACGAACTCGCGACTTCAGGGACGGCAGAAGTCGCTGCTGCTGATCGCCGCAGGAATCCCACTGATCATCGCCGGATATCTTTGGGGACTGCAATTCCCGGTCATCAAGGCAATCTGGACGTCATCCTTCGTACTGGTTGCGGGCGGATACAGTTTGATTCTGCTGGGTATCTTGCATCAGGTGATCGACGTTTGGGGCTACAAGCGTTGGGCAGCAGTGTTCATCTGGATCGGTGCAAATGCTCTCACGCTCTATATCATCAATAATGTCACGACCGATGAGTTCGCGTTGCGTTTCGGTGGGGCCACCGTATCGACCTTCGAGCTGCTTGCAACGCGCTTTGTTGGGGGAGATGTCGCGAGTTTGCTCGATCGTATCGCAACGCCGGGCACAGGTACCTTTGCCGTACGCGTTCTAGGGTTGATGTTTGCGATACTGCTCGCTCGGTTTCTATACCAGCGCAGGATTTTTCTACATGTCTGATCTGGATCGAAGGCGCCGAGCGTAAGGCCAACGGGACATGTTACGATGCATGTTTGGCAATGAGAATACGGTCGTGGATCGTTCTATTTGATTTCGCGCTCGGCAACTTTGTGAGAACTCATAGTGGTTCATCGTCAGTCGTTGATGGCTCCTCCTGTAAAGTAACGAAATCACCGCCCCCGTAGTCTTCCTCCGGCAGCGGAAGGCTATTGTCATGAAGTTCGTCTTTGACGCTTTTTACGCCAGGAGTATTTTCTATCGCAACAATAACGGCCCGACGGGCCATATCTCCTGCGATACTGCCTCTCACGGAAACAATTCCGTGGTTCACGCTGACATTGAGCGCGCAAGGTCGCCAAGGCGCTTCAGAAAGACTCGAGATGACGCTGGTTCGAATTTGATCGTCCGTTGCGGATTGCTGCGGAGTCATGTGCTGCATCTTTTCAACAGCAATCATGAAGTCTGCGGGGGTGATCATGCCGACGATATTATCGTCACGCATTACCGGAAGACGTTTGATATTCTTTTGTCGCATGAGATCGGCAACCCGATCTAACGGGGTCATTTCGTCGATAGTGAGCGGATGAGGTGTCATGATCTGGCCGACTGTGCGGCCATGCGGTTGAATAAAGTCGAGTGCAAGTATCTTCGGTCCGATAAGAACACTTAACCACCGCCGATGCGTGGTCGCGGTCGTAATCTCGCCTCTTCGAATAAAGTCTCCCTCGGAGACAATACCGATCAGTTTCCCGAAAGCATCAGTAACGGGCAGGCCGCTAATATGTCGCGTCAGCATAATCTTGATCGCGTCGAGAATGGGTGTGTCGCAGCCAACGGTAACGACGTTATGCGACATGATATCGTATGCCCGCATTGGACGAATCCAGACAATGATGTGTCCTGAGATAATCGATACTACCTTGATGTCCTTTGATGTGGGTCAAGACTTCTATCAGGCAGTGGTCAAGCGTCGTTCGCCTCGTGCGAATGTCTTTCTCAGAGAAGATTGTGGCTTTCAGTGAGAAGCATTTACGTGTCGGACAGGAGTTCCATCGAGGGTGTCCTCGCCAGCGTGACCAGCAAGTTGCCAGTTTCACCCGTCTGGCAAGGCTTTTGATTGAGAATTACTCGGCCGCTTGGCCTTCGCCGGCGCCCTGCGTGGGCTGTTGACCAGCCTGCGAAATTGCATCGTTGCCACCGATCTCGCTGACATCGGGACCTAAAGGCAATCGGGTCTGGAGTTCATACTGCTGGTTGGCGATCACGTTTTGCCAGACCAGAGAAATGTTCTGTTGGGTTTCTCGTCGGATAAAGCAGTGACCTTCCCGATCAAAGCCGCAGAATTGTGCGGCAGCATCGTTACGCACGCGTCCAGTCGTTTGATTTATCAGATCCAGGCAGGAAAGCACGTGAGCCACATTATGTAGTCGCGTGTGGTGGGCGATATCAAGAAGACTGAACGCCTCGATATTCGGCTGGCCTACGCTCATGCCTTGTCGGCCAAACTCGAAGAGGACGTTTACTACGGGCAACGCGCCTTGGATCTGCGATAGAATTGCTAGGATGTCTTGTTCGCTGCAGGCTGCAAGCTGTGCGGTGTGAGTCTTATTGACCTCTTCCGACTTGGGGCGTTGAGCTATCGAAGTCAGAAACTCCCGCTCAATCCAGTGCCGAATATCTACAGGTGCGTTCCGAATCTGCTCTGCACTCAATGTAATGCTGGTCATGATTGGTACTCCCTGAAGATTTTTATATAAGGCTTACTCCGCGATATTTATCTTGATCGGGATCAATTCAAGTTCCCTGGAGTTGGACAGAGGACATTCAATCTAGCGTAATGATTGTAACGATCACGCGGAAGATTTCCCATCACCGCGGTGAACAACAGCACCGCGCGTGCTTCCCGATGCTCCGTCGCTGCTCCATGGCGAGATGCGTTTCGTTGCGCATCAAGCCATAGAGAGCTCCGATCGGATGCCTGCCGGGAGAGCGGCGAACAGCCGGCGGGTCGCACAAGGCTGACAATTGAGCGCCTTGCGCGGGGAGTGGGTCAAGCCCGAGCGCGGCGATCGGTTGCGCTCACTGTGCGCGACCGGTGCCCGATTCGAATCCCGACAGGGATGAGCCGGCGCTGCGCGTGAGCCGCTTTAGCCCCAGTTGAAACCCACGTGTTATGGTCGTTCAGGTCACGGCGCGTCGCCCAAGCCGTCAGCGATGATGCGCGGAAACCGCGCGCAGAACCTCGCCAGAGAGCTCCTTGTCGAGCTTGTGCGATATATCGCCGAGGCTGACCATGCCCATGATATTCCCGTCGCTGTCGGTAACGGGAAGGCGGCGGATCCGTTTGGTCTCCATAGTCTTGATTGCCTTGGTGATGTCATCATCGGGCGCGCAGCAGACAACCTTGCTGGTCATCACATCCTCCGCGGTCATTCGCCCCGGGTCTTTGCCGTCCGCCAGTGCGCGGCATGCGATGTCGCGGTCCGTGACAATGCCGACCAGACGGCCGTCCGCTTTCACCGGGAGTGCGCCAACATCGTCATCGCGCATCTGCTTTGCGATTGCACTCACACGCGTATCAAGTGCAATGTGGGCTACGCCCTTGTGCATGACGTCTTTGACTTTCATGGGTCTCTCCTCGATTTCCTGTTTCAGGAATGCTTTCCGTCGCCGCTCGGCCACAGAAGGCCAGCCAGCGCAGCTCACAAAAGCCGCCGCCAAGCTGCATTGATGTGGGTCAATACGGGCGAGAACCGATGATTGTTGAGTATGTGCGGCTCGGATGCCGATCCATTCATCAGCCTTGCAAGATCGTCTCCGCGCGATGAGACAGGTTGAGCCTGATGATGCTGCGCGCACATCGAAATAGCCGGGGCGATACGTCTGCCGTCGAGGTAAGTCTCCCGCCGGTCGGACTTGCCGGTACCTTGCGCATCCCCGACGGCGCACAAGGATTGATTGTGTTCGCCCATGGAAGCGGTTCCAGTCGCCGAAGCCCTCGCAACATGAAGGTGGCTGAAGGCCTCAACCGCTGCGGTCTGGCGACCCTGCTGTTCGATCTCCTGACCGCGGAGGAAGAAGACGACCGCGCCAACGTGTTCAATATCGACCTCCTGGCGACGCGCCTGGTTGATGCCATCACATGGCTTGGCCGCGAGCCGATAACTGCCGGGCTTCCATTCGGTCTGTTTGGGGCCAGCACGGGCGCGGCGGCCGCGCTTGTGGCGGCCGCCCGACTCGGCGAGAGGGTCCAGGCGATCGTCTCGCGCGGCGGCCGTCCTGACCTTGCTGGTCACGTCCTCGACCAAATTCGCGTTCCGACCTTGCTGATTGTGGGCGGCGCCGACTTCGGCGTCATCGAGTTCAACGAGCAGGCGCTCGCACGCCTTCATGGACCGAAGGCGTTGGAGATCGTCCCGGACGCCACTCATCTGTTCCCAGAGCAGGGAGCGCTTGACGCGGTCATCGATCACGCCGCGCAGTGGTTCACGCGGTATCTTGCAGGTCCGGCAGCCGCAGCCGGCCGTGCTGAGCATAGTTGAAACCAAGTTTGGAGGCGCCAATGCCCTTCAAGGATCGGACGGACGCCGGATGTCAGCTTGCACGCGCCTTGGCCGCCTACCGGGACCAGAGACCGGTCATCCTGGCGCTCCCGCGCGGCGGTGTGACGGTTGCCGCGGAAATTGCATCGGTTCTTGCCGCTCCGCTTGATCTCGTTCTCGTGCGCAAGATCGGCGTTCCGCAACAGCCGGAACTGGCGATGGGCGCGGTCGTCGATGGTGGCGCCCCGCTGATCGTGCGCAATGAAGACGTCATCGCGCTCGCCAATGTGAGCGAGACGGAATTCAAGGCCGTATGCGACAGCGAGCTTGCCGAAATCGAGCGGCGTCGCACGCTCTATCTCGGCAATCGTGAGCGCGTCGATGTTGCGGGACGTACCGCCATCATCATTGATGACGGCATCGCAACCGGTGCGACGATTCGTGCGGCGTTGCGTGCCACACGGCTGCGAAAGCCCGCAAAGCTCGTGCTGGCGGTGCCCGTGGCCCCGCCGGACATCATCGATCAACTCCGAAGCGAAGCTGACGACATCGTCTGCCTTGAGGAGCACGCGCTTTTCGGCGCGATTGGATACTATTATGCCGATTTTCGGCAGGTTTTGGATCAAACCGTGATCGACACGCTGAAGCGCTTCCCGCCACAGCTTAGGCCCAAATCCAAGCAGCCGGTAGCCTAAGCAACTCGGTGACGCGATCACTCATGAGGCTCGTCGTGACTCGGCAGCCCCTCATCGAAGATCGGTGAGGTGCTGTCCCCTGCGTCTTCAATGGTCTCAACGGGTTCGTTTTCCTCTGCCGGAACCGCCCGTTCGATATCTGCCGGCTGGTCTTCGAGCAACGGCGCGGGCTCATCGACGCTTTCGTCATAGGCGTAGTGCTTTTCTTTTCGCTTGGGGCCACGTGGCAAGTGGCGATTGCCTGGCAAGGCGCACATCAAATCCTCCACTCAGTGTCGATTCGGTCACGCGGCGCTACAGAGCGCGAATCCCAATCCGACCGAATTTTTTGCGGTGGTCCGGACCCGCCGGGTCACGCCGGAGCCGAACGTTCGAATTCCCACACGAACCGTATCGGCCCCCAAGCACATCGCCTAGACCCCCGATTCTATTCGCCGAACCATCATGTGGTCTTTCACGGCCCGCACCCCGGTCGTCGTTTCGGCGGCCACGCGGATCGCTTTCCGTTCAGTCTCGGAGCCTGTGACGCCCCACAGATCGACGATCCCGTCATTTACGGTTGCGTTTAGCAGTTCAGTGTGCGCCCAGCGTTGCGCATTGAGATGCAGCAACAGCTTGTCCCGGATGCTCCCATCGGAGACCGGAATTTCGAGCTTGCTGCCGCTACTGGCGACCGCCTGAACAAGATTCGCTCTACTGACGATGCCGACCAACTGGCCATCCCGCACGATCGGGACTCGTTTGATGCCATGCTGCTCCAGTAGTCTCGCAACCTCGTCGAGAGGGGTATCCGGCGTGGCCGTGATGACGTTCCGTACCATCACGTCTTCAATCTTTCGGCCATGCGCCTTGATGTAATCGGCGGCAAGCTCCTGATCCTCGGCGAGCAACAGTAGCCACCATGAGCGACGCTGTTCAGTACCGATTTCGGCGCGATGGACCAGATCGCCTTCGCTCACAATGCCGACGAGCTTACCCTGTCCGGTTACGACGGGAACAGCGCTGATCCGGCGTTCCAAAAACAACTTGGCGACGTCCTTCACAGTCGCGCTGGGCTTCACGGTAACGACCGGCGAGACCATGACATCATGAGCTTTCATCCTGGACCTCCTGTCATTCACTCACGCAAATGCGCATCGTCTCACAAACGCGCTGCGGACTAACTTGAAACTTAAATGATGTGACCAATAGGAAGAGACGATTTGATCTGCCTCAAGCCCGGTTGCCGTTCGCATCCAGAACGCCAGGTGGAGGTCGTTCGACAAGAAACGATCCGACGGGCATGTCTCGCGGCCCTGTCGCTGTTGAGCGCGCTGCTTATTGTTTGGATCCAATGATTCCGAGTTCGGCTACTCACTGTGTAACTCCCGATCCAACTCGCCCGTCCGAGAACCTGATCTGCATCAATGCCGACTAGATCCGTGAGCTAAGAATTCCGCCACAAACTGGATGACGGGCCCTCCGACGATGCCGGTGCAGAATGCAGAAATCGCGGCCATGTTCGATCAAGCCGCGGAGCTCCTCGAAATCCAGGGCGGGAACCAGTTTCGCGTCCGAGCCTATCGCCGTGCAGCTCGCGTCATCGAAGGGCTGCCGGAAAGCGTCCGCAGCTTGCTCGCGGCTGGACGCGACCTCTCGGAACTCCCGGGAATTGGCAAGGACTTGGCCGGCAAGATGGCCGACATCGTCAAGACCGGTCATTTCGCGCTGCTCGATACCTTGAAGAAGAAGCTACGTGGCGGACTGGGGGACATAGCCGCGCTGCCCGGACTTGGGCCAAAACGAGTCAAGCTCCTCTACGACAAGCTCAAGGTGCGTACGCGCGAAGATCTGCGCCGCGTCCTCAAGGCCGGGCGTCTGCAAGACGTCAAGGGCTTTGGCCCCACCATCGCCAAAAGGCTCGCGGAGGCGCTTGAAAAACCCCGTGCTGAAAAACGCTTCAAGCTGTCGGTCGCGGAGGCCGAAGCCGAGGCCTTGGTCGGGTTTCTGCACGACGGCGGCCGCATCGTGGTCGCCGGCAGTTATCGCCGACGGCGCGATACGGTCGGAGATCTCGACGTGCTTGTGACGGGCGAGGACGGGGCCGCGGTCGGCGACAAGCTGCTGCGCTATGAAAACATCGCCGAGGTGCTTGCCCATGGGCCGACGCGTACGACCATCATCCTTCGTTCCGGGCTCCAAGTGGACGCGCGCGCCGTGCCAGAGGAGAGCTATGGGGCGGCGCTACTCTATTTCACTGGATCAAAGGCGCACAACATCGCCTTGCGTGCCCTTGCCATCGACCGCGGCTGGAAGCTCAATGAGTATGGTCTATTTGCAGGTAGGCGCCGCATCGCCGGCGCAACCGAGGAGGAGGTCTACAAGAAGCTGGGCCTTGCCTTCATTCCGCCGGAGCTGCGCGAAGACCGCGGCGAGGTCGCGCTCGCCAGAGCCAATCAGCTGCCCCGCCTCGTAAGCCTGTCCGACATGCGGGGCGATCTGCACGTGCATTCGAACTGGACTGGCGGCACGGCCACCATCGAAGCTATGGCGGAGGGAGCGCGCGCGCTTGGCTATGCCTACATCGCTCTCACCGACCACAGCCGGCGCGTCGCTATGGCGCACGGTCTCGATCCGGCGCGGCTGTCGCGCCAGATCAAGGAAATCGATCGCCTGAACGAACGACTCTCAGGCATCACCGTTCTCAAGGGGATCGAGGTGGATATTCTCAAGGACGGGAGCCTAGATCTGCCCGATTCGGCCCTGTCCAAGCTCGATGTGGTGATTGCCTCCGTGCACTCATACTTCAACCTGTCACGCGAGGTTCAGACCGATCGCGTCATTCGCGCCATGCAGAACCGCCAGGTCTCGATCCTCGGCCATCCAACGGGGCGGCTGATCGGCGAGCGTGCCGCTTACGAAATTGACATGGAGCGCGTCATTGCCGCTGCGCGCGTTCTTGGATGTCACCTTGAAATCAACGCGGAGCCCGATCGGCTCGACCTGAATGACATTCACGCGTACGCGGCCAAAGCGGCGGGAGTGAAGCTGGCGATATCGACTGACGCGCATTCGGTTAACGCGTTCAGCTATATGCGGTTTGGTATCGACCAGGCTCGGCGTGGTTGGGTCGCCGCACATGACGTCATCAACACGCGCCCGCTTGGCGAGTTACGCAAGTTGCTGCGCCGGTAGCATGGGAGACTGTGGCCAACTGCAGCCGGATCGTCTCGTCGGGTTCGGCCAGCCAAACTTGCTCGAAGCCTTACCCATATGACGCCTTGACTTTTCGCGACCAACGCGCGGCAGCACTCTGGTGCGGCTTGCTCACGCCGCGGTCTTCATCTCGATCTTCTTTGTCACGTCCTTACAGCGTCACGGTCAAAATGTCCGTCTTGAAGGACGCTTCCGCCCCCGTCTTTGTCGACGCCCTCCGGTAGGCGTACAGAGGTGAAATTCCTTCGCCGAAGCATACGGGACCGTCTCTTGTTGATCTTGCTCAAGATCTCCATCCTTTCCGGCGGTATGCAACGGCATCTGGACCATCTTCTGCCGCAGGTGTTCTGGGAGGCGTAACGATGAACAAGAGGTGGACGCAAACGGCCACGGCTGCTGAGTCCCCGCGCGGTCGCCTACAGTTATTCGCCATCCAATCGACGGCGGAACTCGGCAGCGCAATCGCTTCCGCGCTCGGTCAGCCGGTCGCGGCACTCGAGGAACGCGCCTTCGAAGACGGCGAACACAAGGTGCGTCCTCTCGATTCAGTCGATGGAGCGGACGTCTACGTCGTGCAGAGCACGCATGGGGGGCCTGAGCAGAGCGCGAACGACAAGCTATGCCGACTCCTGTTCTCTATAGGCGCTCTGAAGGATGCGGGTGCCGCGCGTGTCACCGCCGTCGTTCCCTATCTCTGCTACGCCCGCAAGGACCGCCGGACCAAGCCTAACGATCCTGTGACCACGCGCTATGTTGCGGGCTTGTTTGAATCGCTTGGAGCCGACTGCATCGTCACGCTCGAAGTTCACAATCCAGTCGCATTCGAGAATGCGTTTCGCTGCCGAACCGTGACGCTGACCGGAGCTCCGCTGTTCGTCAACTACGCGAACTCACTGGCTGGCGACATTGTCAGTGTGGTGTCGCCCGATACCGGTGGTGCAAAACGGGCTGAACTGTTCCGGGAGGCGCTGGAGGCCGCGCGCGGTCATCCCGTCGGCAAGGCCTTTGTTGACAAGCACCGCAGCGCTGGTGTTGTTTCCGGTGACCTGTTCGTCGGTGATGTCGCTGGCGCCACCGCTCTCGTCGTAGATGATCTGATCAGTACCGGTGGCACTCTTTTGCGTGCCGCTCGCGCCGCTCGCAAAGCCGGTGCGAAGCGCGTCATTGCGCTCGTCGTGCATGGCCTTTTCATGCCCGGCTCGGCGGAGGTACTTGCCGATCCGGCGATCGATCAGATTGTCGTGACCGATACTGTTCCGCCATTCCGACTCGGCATTGAAGCGCCGCGCGACAAACTCACGATTCTGCCATCGGCGCCACTGCTTGCGGACGCAATCCGGCGCCTGCACGAGGGGCGCTCGCTTTCCGATCTTCTCGTGTTCTGAGAAGGCAATCCAGGCGCACGGCATCGGCCTCCGCAATCCGCAGGTACTTTCGCGCCAGAACCGGCCATTTCTCGGGCGTCCGCGGGTTCGGCTCCAGCAAGTGGACGATTGCAAGACGCGCGCGCAACGTCGCGCGATGGCAGCGATAAAATAGATAGAGATCCTTCGGCACTCCAGCGGGCAGCCCGTGCGCCATCTTGCACCGAACGTATCGGCCGGCCCAGGCAGCTCCGAGGCGTTCGCATTCGAGATCAAGAAATGCGATCTCGTCGAACGGATCCACCATCCGCAGACGGTCGTTGAACTCCAGGCAATCGATAATTCTCACGGGATCTCCCAGCCAGATGTGTTCCGGCCGTAGGTCGCCATGTCCATCAACAAGATGCCGCGTGCGTATTCTGGCTGTAAGAAGGTGAGACCGTTGCGCCAGAAAGCGGCGTAATGTGTAGTCGATATGCCGGATAAGTCCTGCCGGCAGTCCCAGACGCGCGTCGAGCAGCATGCGGCGGTTGGTCGACAGGCTGTGCGACCAATCAACAAGATGCCGCTCCGCAGTCACGAAAGTGGGAATCGCTTGGCGATAAAACTGGAAGAGAACATCGGCGAGCCGGTCGAGCTGCCACCGAAGAAGTTGCTTCGTCGCGATCGCATACTCGAGCGTCGCCCGTTCGTCGAGGCGGCGCATGACCACAAGCCAGTCGACGACCAAACCGTTGCCACCACCGATCGAAAACCCATGGGTTGAGATCTTGAGTGGTGTCACGTCGAGATAAACATCGGGCGCGAGTCGCCGGTTGAGACGCAATTCCGCACGGCAAGCCGCCTCGCGCTTGGCCAATGTCAAAAAATCGAGATAGGGAAAGCGCACGGGCTTCTTGAGCTTGTAGACTCGGTCGCCGGCGAGAAACACCCACGACATGTGGGTCTCGCGGCGTGTCACCTCATTGACCGCAGGCGAATAAGCGTTCACCCCACTGAGAAAGGCGACCTTGGCCTCGAGATCGATTTGGCTATGATCGGGGATTGCAACTACATCGTGCATTGAGCCCGCTCCCGCTAGCTGGCTATAGTTGGTTTTTCCCACCGCAGTACTCATTGCCGCGCGCAAGCCGATCATGCCGTAGTTCCATGATCGTCGCATTCGACCAGACCGCACGCAGGTGCTTTTGACCTAGGTCATGGTGAGTGTTCATGGCTTCGATAAATCTTTCTGCGCTCAGGCCGGTGATCCGGGCCTAAAGAACTTGAAGCGCTTCAAATTCGCTGACGCGAGCGGGTACCATGGCTTTTTCGACTGTGATGATGATCCATGTCGAATTCGATGCCGCCATAGAGGCGCGGATGCATCTCACGGCCGGTTTCGCCGGCGGGTTCCAAGCAATCCCCATCGGTGTCGCCGCATGTGCCCCGCACCCGCCCTTAGCACTCAGCGGCGTTGGCCTTGCCTCTCTCGTCACCGAGGAGAACCTCGGCGACTTGAAAGTCGTGCCTGAGCAAACTAGGCACCAATTTTGTTCGAGTGCCGCAAACGGAGGGCCGTCAGGTGGAATGGCGCTCGGCGCTCGGTCGCCTACCGAGTTTGTGGCGCGCGTAGCATGCGCGGCCGATCCCATCATCATCGGACGCAAGCGTCTGTCGACAGACCGGGGCCGATCCCTCCATTTCCTCTTATCGCGCCGATAATCGCATAGATAATCGCAAAGGACGCCCCATGGAAACGCCAGTCGAGATTGATTTTCAGGGAATGGCGCCAGTCGAGCAAATTCGTCGTTCGATCGAAACGCACGTTGCGGCTCTTGAGCAGCGGTACGGACGCATAACTGCATGCCGCGTTGCGTTCAAAGCACCGGGTGGCCACCATCGCAAGGGGCTCTACGAGGTTAGTCTCCGGCTCGCTCTACCAAATGGCCGGGAGGTCAACGTCGCACGCATGGCCTCCCAGGACGAGCGCTATACCGATGTAAATTTCGCCATCAATGATGCGTTCAAACGTGCACGGCGGCGCTTACAAGACCACGTTCGACGCATGCAGGGCCACATCAAGGAGCACGAAGCGCAGCCGATCGGCAAAGTGATCCGAATCAACCCAGAGGATGGATTTGGATTCCTGGAGACCGCAGACAAACGCGAGATCTATTTTCACAAGAACAGCGTACTCGATGGCGGATTTGCCCGTCTGTCCGTCGGTGCGCGGGTGGCATTCGCCGAAGAACAAGGCGAAAAGGGGCTGCAGGCAAGCACGGTCAGGTTATTGGGTAAACACGGCATGCGGTGAATGTAAAATTTCGCTGTTTTATCCTGCATGGCGCTCCGCTCGAACTCTGAGCCTGATACCTCTACGGGTCTTCCTCGAAGTGTCCCCGCACCGTTGCCGTGTCATATGCGGAACGCGCGCGACAAAGGCCCGCACAGCGGGGCTTTCCGGCGGGAGAATCAGCCCCAGATTGATTTGTATCAACTGGCAGATCTCGAAAATTGAGACCCTCAATTTATGATTGCGGAGCGTCATTTAGGATGCCGGGACGACCACGTGACATGAACGATGAATCGGGTCTGGCTGCCGTTGCTATCGTCGATTTGCTTCCGACCCAGGTGACGATCGGGATGCGCGAGGTCGATATCAAGCGCCAGTTGTGGCGTGAAAAAACTCGCAAACAGTCCATGAACTGGCTGAAGGCTGTCCATATTCCTGCGGTCCTGGGACCTGAGAGCCGCTACTACATCATAGATCGTCACCATCTCACGCGTGCGCTTTACGAAGAAGGCATAGACGAGGTGACGGTCAATATTTTGGCGAACTGGACAGGGCTCAAGCACAATGCGTTTTGGTCTGCGCTCGAATGCCGCGGCTGGACTCATCCATTCGATGATGAGAACAGGCGCTGCGACTATCACGATATTCCGGGATCGGTGTTAGGTTTGATCGACGATCCGTTTCGCTCGCTGGCTGGGGCTCTGAAGAGAGCAGGAGGATATGCGAAGCATAAGGCGCCTTTTAGTGAATTCCGTTGGACCGATTTTCTGCGGTCGAGAATCGCGCGCGAGATGGTGGAGCACGACTTCGACGGCGCATTGGCGCTGGCGCTGAGCCTCGCGCCCACCGTCGAAGCCATGCATTTGCCAGGCTGGATTGGACCAAGACAGTATCGATTGGAAAATGACCACGCGGAGCCCGATCAAAGACTTTCCAATGATGCCAAGCTGGCTTCCAGGCCTGCAGGCCCTCCATCGCTATGAACCCGCTTGGCTGCCGCATGATGTCGTAGCCGGTCTCGTCCTCGCGACGATGTTGGTGCCCGTTGGCATTGCCTACGCGGTCGCCTCCGGTGTGCCGGGAATATACGGTCTCTACGCAACCATCGTCCCGCTGCTGGCTTATTCGCTGTTCGGTCCCAGCCGCATTTTGGTGCTTGGTCCAGACTCTGCGCTGGCTGCGATCATACTTGGAGTCGTTGTTCCGTTATCCGGTGGAGATCCTCAGCGTGCTGTTGCGCTCGCCAGCATGATGGCCGTTGTTTCGGGGACTGTGTGCATTCTGGCAGGCGTCGTACGCCTTGGTTTCGTCACCGAGCTGCTTTCCAAGCCGATACGATATGGATACATGAACGGGATCGCATTGGCTGTGCTGATTAGCCAACTGCCGAAGCTCTTCGGCTTCCAGATTGAGAACGAAGGGCCGCTCAAGAATGTATGGTCGATTATCGAGGCCGTACTGGATGGCAAGACAAACTGGACAAATTTTGCTGTAGGAGCGGGGACACTGGCGGTCATCTTGCTGCTCAAGGATAGCAAGCGTCTTCCCGGTATCCTGCTTGCCGTGGTCTGCGCAACTGCAGCGGTTGGAGTGCTGGGTCTGGATGTGCATGGGAACGTTGCGGTGCTGGGGCCGTTGCCACAGGGCTTGCCGGAGTTCGCGATCCCTTGGATCAACTTTAACGACATCGTCTCAGTTGTGATCGGAGGCTGTGCAGTCGCATTGGTGTCGTTCGCGGATACAAGCGTGCTCTCGCGTGCTTATGCCGGGCGGACCGGCGATCATGTCGACCCCAATCAGGAGCTTGTAGGTCTCGGAGCCGCCAATCTAGCTACCGGATTGTTTCAGGGATTTCCGGTCAGCAGCAGCGCATCCCGGACACCCGTCGCCGAGAGTGCAGGCGCATGTACGCAATTGGCCAATGTCATCGGCGCGTTAACCGTTGCGCTGTTATTGGTGGCTGCCCCAAATCTCCTTCAGTATCTGCCAGCTACGTCGCTGGCCGCAGTGGTGATCGCCGCAGCAATTGGCCTTATCGAGGTCACGGACCTGAAGCGGATCTATCGCATTCAGCGATGGGAGTTCTGGCTATCCATAGTCTGCCTGGTGGGCGTCGCAGTGTTAGGTGTCATCCCCGGAATAGGTCTGGCGCTTGCCATCGCCATCTTGGAGTTTCTCTGGGACGGCTGGCGACCGCACTCGGCCGTGTTGGGGCGTACCGAGGGCGTCAAAGGTTATCATGACGTCACGCGGTATCCGGCGGCTCGTCAAATACCGGGGCTGATCCTGCTTCGGTGGGACGCACCGTTGTTCTTTGCCAACGCTGAATTTTTCAAGGGACGCGTCCTTGAGGCCGTAGCGGAATCTCCGACAGCGGTACGCTGGCTGGTCGTCGCGGCCGAACCCGTCACCAGCGTCGACGTCACCGCGGCGGATACGGTCGCTGAGCTGGATAATGAATTACACGCGGCTGGAATCGAATTGTGCTTTGCGGAGCTCAAGGACCCCGTAAAGGACAAACTGAAACGATTTGGTTTGTTTGCGCAGGTCGGAGAAAAATACTTCTTTCCCACAGTCGAAGAAGCTGTCGCCCGCTATCTCGACACCTTCAACGTGGACTGGGATGACCAAACCTAGTCGTTACGGCGCACAGTTCGGTGACCAGCATTGCGCTGGATCATCACCATGAGGCGATCTTGAATTCAATTTCTCGTCAAGGTTGCGAAGTCGATCCCGGTTCGATCACGCAATGCGGAGCGAGGAAGGGGCAAGCAAAATCTACGTGGGTGAACGCTTCGCATCAGGCGCGCCATGGATGTCCGTGGAGGATCGGCGCCAAGCTCCTCCACTAGCCCTACGCACTGCGTTGTTGTTTACCAGGCGTCGCCGGTCGCTTCTTAATCCGATCGCCAGACACACTCGCTGCCCGTTTCGGACGATCAGGAGATAGCTCGTTGCCATATTCTATAGTTGCTGTGGCAGAGGCTGCTTTCGCAATTGGATACTGCAGCCGGTCGCGTCCGAGTGTCTCCGACGCGATCTGCGGTGTTCAGCCGCACCCTGTTTGCAGTGCAGTGATCGTGTGAATGACTCGCGCCCGTCAAAAGCTATCCCGTTGCAGAAGGGCGCAACCCAGCACGGATGACTTGTGCGATGCACTCGTTTATGGCGGAAGGGCCGGATAATTCCGCACAACGTAGTGCGAAAAAGCTGGTTGCAGATGCCCTGAACCCATGGTCGCCTAGCCGTAGTCGTAGAATTTGTGTGTTCAGGTCTCGGCCCGAGGAAAAACATCCCGGGCTCATTCGGGGGGATAGACTTGATGAGGCATTCTACCTGGTGCGGTGGGTCCCGTGTTCACGGCCGGATCCATCGTCACGAAGGCGTGGTCTTCATTCGCGCGCTGGATGTGTCCCGGCATGTTTGACACCTTGTTGTTGCTGGCGCTGAACGGACTGATCTGGGGGCTGATCATCGCGCTGATTGCGCTCGGCCTGTCGGTGATCTTCGGGCTGCTTGATATCATCAACATCGCGCATGGCGACTTCTTTATGGTTGGCACTGTGCTGGCGTGGTTCGTGCTGGAAGCGACCGGCAATTTCTGGCTCGGCTTTCTGCTCGTTCCACTGATCTGCTTCATCCTTGGTGCGTTGATCCAGCGTGTGGTGATCCAGCCGATCAGCGGCGGTGCGGCAGCGTTGTCGATCGTCGCGACATTCGGCGTGTCGCTGATCCTGCAGGAAGTCGTGCGCATGACGTTCGGGGCAACGCCGCGCCGCATGCTGCCGCCGGTCGAAGGCACGATGCCGCTGTTCGGTGTTCAGTACGATATCTATCGGCTTTATGCCGCGGCCTTCTCGATTGCCGCGCTGGCAGCGTTCTTTCTGTTCCTGAATTACACCAAGATCGGCACGTGGATGCGCGCAGTGCGGCATGATCGTGAGACTGCCACCGCGATGGGAATTCCGGCGAAGACGATCTACGTCCTGACGTTCGCCATCGGCTTTGCTTTGGCCGGGTTCGGTGGCGTAGTTGCCGCGCCGATCACGACGGTCGATTTCCGCGGCGGCGTCGATCTGCTGCCGGTCTGCTTCATTGCCGTCATCATCGGCGGATTGGGCAATCTACCGGGGACTGCCGCGGCCGCTATTCTGCTGGCGTTGATGGAGGGCATCATCCAAAGCGTAGCCAATCCCACCATCGCCCGAATTTCGTCGCTGGTGCTGATGAGCGCCGTCTTGCTGCTGCGGCCACAGGGGCTGTTCAAGGGGTTCGCCAAGTGACGCCGTCAGAGAGCCGCCGTGCGAAGATCGAGCGCGGAGTGATGATCGTCTTTGCCGCATTTCTGTTGACGGTGCCATGGACGATTCCGGCGCTGATCAACGATTTCTGGGTCAGCGTGATTGCGGAAATCCTGATCTGGTCTCTGTTTGCGGCCAGTACCAACCTGCTGTTCGGTTACGTTGGCCTGTTGTCTTTCGGCCAGGCGTTGTTCTTCGGTTTCGGAATGTATGGCGTCGGCATCGGTATCGATCAGCTCGGCCTGTCATTCTGGCCGGCTTTCGGACTCGGCGTGGCTGCGGCGATGGCCATGGCACTGGTCTCCGGAATTTTCGCAGTACGCCTGACCTGGCATTACTTCGCGATCATCACCGTCGTTTTCTCGCTCATCTTCTACTTCCTCGCGGTCAGCATGAAATGGCTGACGGGTGGCGATGATGGGATCAATTTTACGTTGCCACCAACGTTCTCGTTCGGCGCGACGCAATGGAGCTTTGCGGATCCGAATTTCCAGTATTTCTTCATTCTCGCGGCAGTGGCGCTCTGCTTCTACCTGATGCATCTCGTCATCGGCAGTCCGCTCGGCAAGGCATTCATGGCGGTGCGCGAGAACGATGTCCGGGCATCGTTGATCGGATTGAATGTCTATTTGCTGCGCCTGACCGCTTTTGTCATGGCGGGGTTTCTGGCCGGTGTCGCCGGCGCGCTGTTTGCGTTCTTCGGCCGCTACGCCTCGGCGACTTACATGTTCTACCACGTGTCCGGCGAAGGCCTGGTGTGGACGATCGTCGGTGGCGCTGGGACGCTATTCGGACCGATTGTCGGGACCACGCTATTCATCATCATTCGTGAAGTCGTCTCGACGCATTGGGAGCATCATTCGCTGATCGTCGGCACGATGGCGATCCTGGTTGTCATCTTTGCGCCGAAAGGTCTGGTTGGATTGTGGCGCGATATTCTCGATCGGGCCATGGCGCCGCGCGCCGAACGTGCGGTTTCGACAGAAGTACGGACCGAGCCATGAGCGACCCCGTCCTTCGCACCGAGAATCTCACCAAGCGGTTCGGCGGGCTGACTGCCACCGATAACCTCAGTCTCAGTCTGCGTGGGGGGCGGCTGCAGGCCGTCATCGGCCCCAATGGTGCCGGCAAGACGACATTCTTCAATTTGATTTCAGGATTGCTGAAGCCAGACAGTGGGCGCGTCTTCTTCCGTGATCGCGATATTACCGGTCTGCGGCCGCATGAGATCAGCCGTCTCGGGATCAAGCGAACGATGCAGATCAAGAGCGTCTTCAATCAGATCAGCGTCATGGAGAACTTGTGGATCACGCGGCAGGCATCGCAGCGCTTTTTGCATCCGTTCCGGCCCGCATCGCGCGATCGCGCCACCCGCGAGCGTGTCGAGCAAGTGCTCGAGCAGATCGGCATGACGGCCCTCGCGCACCGTATCGCCGGTACGTTGTCTTATGGAGACGTAGCGATGCTCGAGATTGGGATGGCCCTGATCTCGGAGCCCAAGCTCTTGCTGCTCGATGAGCCGATCTGCGGCATGAGTCCGGCGGAAACCGAACGCGCCGTCGCGAAAATCCGCGAACTGGCGCGTCAGGTCGACATCGTGATTATCGAGCACGACATGGAGGTGGTGTTCGGCCTCGCCGATGACATTACAGTGTTGGCGCAGGGGGCCATTCTCGCGACCGGAAGTCCGGAAGAAATTTCCAACCATGAACGGGTGCGTGAAGCGTATCTCGGCCGCCCGGAGGACGAAGACTATCTCGAGGAGGCGGCCGATGCTTAGCCTTCAGAACGTTCACGTCCATATCGGTAAGCTGCACATCCTTCAGGGCGTTAATCTTGACATCAAGCCAGGTGAATCGACCGCTCTGCTCGGACGTAACGGAGTCGGCAAGACGACGACGTTGCGCGCGATCATGGGTTTGGTTTCAAAAAGCCGCGGCTCCATCGAGTTCGACGGTGTCGATTTGGCGCGTTTGGCGCCGCACAAGGTTCCGGGTACCGGCATTGGTTACGTGCCGCAGGGTCGCGGAATTTTCCCGAACCTGTCGGTGCTGGAAAATCTCTGCATCGGCCTGCCGGGCAAGCGGGATACTGCGCAGGAAGACTACGTTTTCAGCTGCTTCCCGCGCCTGAAGGAACGCATCAAGCAATCCGGCAATACGCTGTCTGGCGGCGAGCAACAAATGCTGGCCATCGCGCGCTGCCTGATGATGCGTCCGAAGCTCATTATTCTGGACGAGCCGACTGAAGGCATCATGCCGTTGCTGGTGTCGCAGATCCGTCGCGAGATTTACCGCATCAATCAAAGCGGCGTCTCTATTTTGCTCGTCGAACAGAATATTGAAACCGCGCTTAAACTCTGCCCCCGCGTATTCCTCATGGAGAAGGGCACCGTGGTGTATTCCGGCACGTCGCAGGAGTTGAAATCGCAGACGGCGATCGTGCATCGATATCTCGGTCTATCGCGTTAACCCGGCTTCCAAGGAGGGACGAACATGGCCAAAAGAATTTCGCGCCGCAGCTTTCTCGAATGTGCGCTTGCCGGCGGTGCGGCGGCAGGTACCGCCAATCTGAGGATCATGAAGGACGCCTTTGCGCAAACATCCAAACCGCTTGTCATCGGGCACCATTGCGACATGACGGGCGTGATTTCCTCGTGGGGCGTGTGGCATGACAAGGCGGCGCGCGCGGCTGTCGATATCATCAATCAGGGTGGCGGTATCGCCGGACGCAAGGTCGAGCTTGCAACGGAAGATACCGAGTCCAATCCCGCAAGCGGCGCGCGCAAGCTCAGAAACCTGATCCAACGTGCCAACGCCGAGTTCGTCATCGGTTCGGTGCACTCCGGAGTGATGCTTGCGGCGATCCCGATCGCATCGGAGCTGAAAACGATCTACTTCTCGACCGGTGAAGCGACCGAAGCAACGGGGTCGAAAGGCACGCGCTATTCGTTCCGTACTGGCACCGATACCTATTCGATCGCCGCCGCAAGCATGCCGTGGTGTGTCGAGAACTTCGGCAAGGTCTGGTCGATCATTTATGCCGATTATGCCTGGGGCCAGAGCACCAACCAGGAATCGCGAGCCTTCATCGAGAAGGCCGGCGGCAAGATCATCAACAGCATCGCCGTCCCGTTGGATACCAAGGATTTCGTGCCCTATCTGGCGCAGATTTCCGCCGATACCGAGGTTTTGTTGCCGGCCTTCATCGGCTCGCTGTCGCTTGGTTTCTATACCCAAGCGAAGAGCATGGGTCTCGACAAGAAGATGAAGATGTTTTCGTCATCGGCGAGCATTGAATCGATCGCGCCCGATGACATTCAGGGTGCTGCTGAAGGTGTTTACTTCTTCGAGAATTTCCCGCGCATGCTGTCGTCCAAGAATGACGAGTACCACAAGGAGTTCAACAAGCGGCTCAATATCGACGACGTCGATGCGCGTCAGATCGGCGGGCAGGCGGTGATGGACAAGAGCCATTGCTGGCAGGCCTGGGAGGATTTGTTTGCGCTCAAGCAGGCAATCGAAAAGGCCGGCTACAAAACTCGCAAGGATGTGGAAGGCGTCATTCAGGCGCTCGAAGGCATGGAGATGAAGAATTCGCTCGGCCATCCGCAGGGCGACAAGATGATCCGCAAGGAAGACCATGTCGGAATCATGGATTGTTACATCAGCCGGGTGACGAACGGAAAACTGGCGTTGCAGAAGCGCATTCCGAAGGAAGACCTTCTGAAGAACATGCCGGTCCGTCACAATCTATCGACGATGCCGGTGTGACGAGTGCTGCTCGTGGCGGGCAATCGATCGGCGAATGCTGATTGCCCGCCCGTGCGCTTACGGCGTGACGGCTGGAATGGCAGGGGGGCCATCTTCCAAAGTCAACCTTTCGCCAAGGAGGAATTTGTCGTCAGCTGCAAAGACGCGGGCGATGGCCTTGGCTGACCGGCTGATGGTTTTCAGAAGATGCTGATCGCGCGTTACCGACATCCAGACCGGGCGCAGACTGCGGATTTGATCCGGCAGGACGCGAAACAGGCCGGTTTCCTCGCCGACGAAAGTTGGCAGGACCACCAATCCGGCGCCGGCGAGCGCGGCGTTGCGCTGGGCGATGACGCTGTTGCTGCAGAACACCAGGTTGGCATTGGGAACGAGTTGCTCCAGCCACCTGACGGACTCGATCGAAATCATCTCAGGGATGTAGCCGACGTAACGATGGGACTCGAGCTCCGCGCGCGAAGTCGGCAAGCCATGATTCGCGCAATAGCGCTTCGATCCATAGAGATAGATCGCGGTTTCTCCGATCTGCTGGCTGATCAGGCCGGGAATCAATGGATCGAAGAAACTCAGGAAAATGTCGGTCTCCTTTTTCAGGAGATCGACGATATGTGGGTTGCTAAACAGTTCGATACGGATGCTGGCGTCATCCCGCGTGATGTCCTGGATACGCCGGGCGAGATAACCGCTTGCCAGCCCCTCCATCGTGGCGACGCGGATGGTTCGCGTTTGCGTTCCGATGGTTCGCCCCAACTCCTCGTTCAGGGCTGCGGCGTGGACTTCCATCTGGCGGATATGTTCGAGAAGGTGCTCGATTTCCGGGCGGGCGCGAATGCCGCGATTGGATCGGTCAAATAACCGCTGTTCGAGGATCAGTTCGACCTGGGCGACGCGCCGGGTGATCGTGGAATGATCGACTTTGAGAATTTTAGCGGCGGCATAAATGCTGCCCTGCCGGGCAACTTCGAGGACGACCCGTAGGTCGTCCCATGCCAACCTATCCAACTTCGACATCGTTCACTCCAGCGCCGCCTGCGGCGCAACATGCCCAACTTGACGCCAATATTGCCGCGAGCCCGTCAGCTGCGTCAAATGCCGCGGTTTGATGGCTGCTTTCAAAGGCAAAGGCGAGCACGGCTGGCTGCAGGGAAGCACTGGCGGGTGCAAAAACGCGTAATGCGGTGACGGTCCCGGCGCACTACTTTTTGCGGGGTTTCACATTCTGATCCGCCGCTTCAGTCGGCAGTGTGAGGCCGGGGCAATAGGGATACACCGCGCAGCCGCGGCAAGAGACGTGATCCATGCAGGTCATCACAACCGATGTCGTCGTGGTCGGAGGCGGTGCAGCCGGCTGCTATGCCGCCCTTCAACTGGCGAAAAAGAAAATCGAAGCCGTTATCGTCTGCAAGGGGCTGGTCGGCAAAAGCGGCGCCTCGCTGTTCGCTGGCAATCTCGTGATCGGCGGCGGCTTGCTCGGCAATACGCCGGAGCAGGGCAGCAATACAGCGGAATTTCTGATCAAGTACCACAACCAGTTTCTGATCGACCAGAATTGGGCCAAGCGATGTGGGCAATGGATAGAGAACGTCTATTATCCCGAGCTCGAGGAAGCCGGCCTCTATTTCCGTCGCGATGACGACGGCAACGTGGTGACTAATCCCGGCAAGATCAGAAGCGTCGCAGCCAACACGCAGGGCAATTCCGGCGTGCCGTTCATGGATTTGCGTCGCAAGCAGGTGATGAAGGCCGGCATCCGCAGGCTCGAGGAGACGGTGGTGACGTCCTTGCTCCGTCGCCCCGATGGAAGCGTATGCGGAGTGTTCACGGTTAACTGCATGACCGGGGAATATTCCGTGGTGCTCGGGCGGGCAGTCGTTCTTGCGACCGGCTATTCGGATCGCTTGCATGCGCGGTCGACCGGAACGCGCGAAATGTCGGGCGATGGCATCGCGATGGCGTGGCGGGTGGGGGCCAGCCTGGTCAATCTCGAGATGCAGTGGTGGCACACCAACGATGTCGCGCATCCGCCGACCTGGCAGCGTATCCAGATTTATCCAAATCCCGTGCTCGGTTCCGAGCATTCGGCGCGCATGGTCAATTCGGCGGGCGAGGAATTCTTCAATCAGCAGGTTGACGATCCGATGGCGTTCGGGCCGTACACTGTTCAGCTCAAGGCACTGGTCAAGCAGGTGCACGCCGGCAAGGCGCGCTACGACGGGGGCTATTACGCCGGTTTCGATCATCTCGATCCCAAGGAGATCGATGCCTATACCACCTATGGCAAGCCGTTCTATCAGCTCGGTCGCGACCCCCGCGACGGACCGCTCGAAACGGCGGTGACTGCGCACTATCGGCAGGGCGGCATTCTGGTCGATAATTCCAACATGCGCTCATCGGTCCCCGGGCTCTATGTTGCGGGTGGCGTGAGCGGCCACAGCAATGGCCTGATTGCGCTGGTGACGTTCGACGGCAAGACGGTTGCGGATGGCATCGCCGCGGATATCGGGCAACTCGAACGCGGCACATTGTCCGAAGCTGAGGTCGAACTCGAGCGGCGGCGCATCGAAGCCATGTTGGCAACGCCCGGCGACGGCTTCACGCCGGTTGTCGTCAAGGAACAAATCCGCCGCATCATGTGGGAGAAGGCAGGAATCGAAAAAAGCCACGCCAGCCTGACCAGTGCGCTTGACGATTTCGAACGGTTGCGCACGTCGGTTCTTCCGAACATGAAGATCAGGAACCGGACGCGGGTTGCGAATTACGAATGGCTGGACGTCATCGACGTTCATAACATGATCGATGCCGCGGAGCTGATCGTTCATTCTTCGATCGAGCGACGCGAGAGTCGCGGCCCCTTTATGCGAACGGATTTTCCCGACACCGACAACGAAAACTGGCTGGCGGCGAACATCATGGTCAAGACCGATAACGGATTTCGCTTTGAGCAGTCCCCCTATGAACTGCCGTTCTTCCAGCCGGGTTTCGCGCGCCGTAACAACATGTCGGTGCCGTGGTGAAGGTGCACCGAATGTTCCTGATAGCTGAGACCGCGCAATGAACGTGCAGATCGACGCGCGAAGTATCGGCAAAGCCGAAAATTCAGATGGATTGCTGGCGCGAAACACGCGGCTGCAGCAGGGCGATCCGGTGCGTATCCGCGTGCGGAGACACGATCCGGATGACGCGAACAAATCCGGTCTTGAAAGTTTTGTCGTCCCCTATGATCAGTCGATGCGCGTTCTCGATGCGCTCAACTACGTTGCGGAGCATTTCGCTGCCGATCTGGCCTATCGATGGTTCTGCGGATCGAAGATGTGCGGGACGTGCGCTGTCCGCATGAACGGACGGGAAGTGTTGGCGTGTTGGGAAAGCGTCGAGCCCGACATGACCATCGAACCATTACGGAATCTACCGGTTATACGCGATCTGGTGGTCGATCGGACGCCGTATGAGGCGCGTGTCGCTAAATTCGAGCCGTGGCTGGAACGGCCGTGCGACTATCCCGGATTTCCAGAGTCATTGTCGCACAAAGATATGAAGAACGCCTCGAAGGCGCTGGATTGCATCAGCTGCATGTCGTGCTTTTCGGCGTGCCCGGTTGTTGGGCTGGGCGATCTCACGAATTTCGCCGGTCCGGCGCCGTTGGTCCAGCTGGCGCAAACTGCGCTCGATGTCCGCAACGATCCAGCCAAGGTCGCGAGGGCGCTAGAAGTGGCGGGCATCTTCAATTGCGTGTCATGTTACAAATGCGAGGAAGCATGTCCCGCGAAGATTCCAATCGTGACGCGGGTCATTGAGCCCTTGAAAGCCAAGACCGCCGAACTTGTGCCGCATGCTGCGCGACATGCGACGACATTTCGCGCCATCATCGCCGCGCGCGGACGTATCGACCCGAGCGAGTTGGTGTTGCGGGTTCAGGGCGCCAAGGTGCTGTTGCAGATTGGCCGCGCCTTGCGGCTGCTGGTCCGCGGCAAAATCAATCCATTCAGAACTCTATTCGGAAAATACAAAGGCGCGGCGCGCGCTGCGTCTCGTATCCTCGATCAATGAAGGTCGCATCATGAAGTTTGCGTACTATCCCGGCTGTTCGGCCAAAAGCACTTGTGCTGAATTGAATGTCGCCTTGCGCAAAGTCGCGGTGGCGCTCGATCTGCAATTGACCGAGCTGGAATCGGCAACGTGCACCGGCGCGCGCGAAATTCGGGCGATCGATCCTGTCGGCTTTCTAACGCTCAATGTCCGCATCCTGGCACTGGCGGAGCGTGAAGGCCTGCCGTTGATGACAGTGTGCAACACCTGCACGCTGAACCTGATCGATGCCAATGCCACCTTCGAGGAGGACGAGTATCTCGCCGCTCAGGTGAATGCGCGTCTCGCCGATGAAGGCCTGGAATACAGGGGCACGACCCGCGTCACGCATTTCCTCTGGATGCTGTTTGAGGATATTGGCGCCGAAAGGTTGCGTAAGCTGGTGGTAAATCCATTGAACGGGCTCTCCGTCGCGGCGTTTTACGGCTGCCATATCACCCGGCCACCCGGCAAATATGGCTTCATCGACTCTCGCAACAATCAGTCGTTGGAGCAGCTTTCGGAACTTCTGGGCTGCAAGCCAGTGGATTACACCGGCCGAACCGAATGTTGTGGGTTTCACACCGCTGCCCACGACGAACGTATTTCGATCAAGTTGACCGGCCAGCATATCGCGTCGGCTAAATCGAGCGGCGCCAGCGCAATGGTAACGCCGTGCCCGCTTTGTCACACAGTGCTTGATGGTTTTCAGAAGGAAATCGAGAAGGATGCGGGCAAGAAGCTGGACATGCCCGTTCTCCATCTGCCGCAGCTCGTCGGTTTGGCGCTTGGTATGTCGCACGAGGAATTACGGCTCGATAAGCATATCGTTTCGACGGACGTGCTCAGATCCTCGCGTTCGTCAGGTGCATTCAGAGAATGAGGCCCACGTCCGCATCTGGATTTTTGCGTGTCGGTCCTTATTTCACGGAAACTGTGTTCCCCAGTTTTGATCGATTGAGCTTGTGAATCCCCGAAATTGAGGCCGAATTTGCGCGAAAGCGGCCTTGGCGCGTGGTTTTCCGCGCCGGTTGTGCTCGCCCCCTTCCGCGCGGGCGCGACATGCTCTAAGCACGGCCGCAACATTCCCCAATTCTCGTGAGTTCATGATTCGTCTCGATAACATCAGTAAGCAGAACGGCCACCAGATCCTGTTCATTGAAGCGTCCGCAGCGCTGCAGAAGGGCGAAAAGATTGGCCTCGTGGGGCCAAATGGAGCTGGAAAGACCACGTTGTTTCGCATGATCTCCGGTCAGGAGCTGCCCGACGAGGGGCAGGTGTCGGTCGATCGCGGCGTGACCATCGGCTATTTCAACCAGGATGTCGGCGAGATGTCCGGCCGCAGCGCGGTGTCCGAGGTGATGGACGGCGCGGGGCCGGTCAGCGAGGTTGCGGCCGAGCTGAAGCAGCTCGAGGCGGCCATGGCCGATCCCGAGCAGGCCGACGCCATGGACGACATCATCGCGCGTTACGGCGAGGTGCAGGCGCGCTTTCAGGATCTCGACGGTTACGCGCTTGACGCGCGTGCGCGCGAGGTGCTGGCTGGTCTCGGCTTCAGCGATGAGATGATGGAGGGCGATGTCGATAAGCTCTCCGGCGGCTGGAAGATGCGCGTGGCGCTTGGCCGCATCCTGCTGATGCGGCCGGAGGTGATGCTGCTGGACGAGCCGTCGAACCATCTCGACCTCGAAAGCCTGATCTGGCTCGAGCAGTTCCTCAAGGGCTACGAAGGCGCGCTCTTGATGACCTCGCACGACCGCGAGTTCATGAACCGCATCATCAACAAGGTGGTGGAGATCGACGGCGGTACGCTGACGACTTATTCCGGCGATTACGAATTCTACGAGCAGCAGCGCGCCCTCGCGGAAAAGCAGCAGCAGGCGCAGTTCGAGCGCCAGCAGGCGATGCTCGCCAAGGAAATCAAGTTCATCGAGCGCTTCAAGGCGCGCGCATCGCACGCCGCGCAGGTGCAGAGCCGGGTCAAGAAGCTCGACAAGATCGAACGCGTCGAGCCGCCGCGTCGTCGTCAGACGGTCGCGTTCGAATTCCAGCCGGCGCCGCGTTCGGGAGAGGACGTTGTTAGCCTGAAGAACGTGCACAAAGGCTATGGCAAGCGCAGCATCTATGCCGGGCTTGATTTCGCCGTGCGCCGCAAGGAGCGTTGGTGCGTGATGGGCATCAACGGCGCCGGAAAATCGACGCTGCTCAAACTGGTGGCCGGTTCGACCGAACCGGATAACGGCACCGTGGCGCTCGGCGGCAGCGTCAAGTTGGGCTACTTCGCGCAGCACGCGATGGATCTGTTGGACGGTGAACGAACGGTCTTCGAGGAGCTGGAATACTCGTTCCCACAGGCCGGGCAGGGCAGCTTGCGAGCACTGGCCGGCTGCTTCGGCTTCTCCGGCGACGACGTCGAGAAGCGCTGCCGCGTACTCTCCGGCGGTGAGAAGGCGCGACTGGTGATGGCCAAGATGCTGTTCGACCCGCCGAACTTCCTCGTACTGGACGAGCCGACCAACCATCTCGACATGGCGACCAAGGAAATGCTGATCGCCGCGCTGTCTGAATTCGAGGGCACCATGCTGTTCGTTTCGCACGACCGGCACTTCCTTGCCGCGCTGTCGAACCGTGTCTTGGAGTTGACGCCGGATGGCATCCATCAATACGGCGGCGGCTATACGGAATACGTTGCGCGCACCGGCATGGAAGCGCCGGGGCTGCGCAGTTAATTCCAGCAACGCGCAGCGCTTGAACGACTCTACCGGCTGGCTTCGAAGACTGTTGCGAGCGCGTGTTGTGCCTCGGCCTGAATTTGGCGCAGGTGGTCCTGGTTGCGGAAACTCTCCGAATAGATTTTATAAACGTCTTCGGTCCCCGAGGGTCGTGCCGCGAACCATCCGGAATCCGTTTCAACCTTGATGCCGCCGAACGGCTCGTTGTTGCCTGGGGCGCGCGCAACAGTCGCACGGACCGGTTCGCCTGCAAGCTCCTTCATGTTCAGTTGTTCCGGCGTGAGCCCCTTGAGAATCGATTTTTGTGCCGGCGTCGCGGGCGCATCAATTCGTTCGTAGTACGGCGTGCCAAGTTCTTCGGTGAGGCCGGCATAAAGCTGGTGGGGATCGCGTCGGGTCCTGGCGGTGATCTCCGCCGCCAGCAGTCCGAGGATGATGCCATCCTTGTCCGTGGTCCAGGTCGATCCATCGCGTTTCAGGAATGATGCGCCGGCGCTTTCTTCGCCGGCAAAGCCAAAGTCACCGCTACATAGGCCATCAACGAACCATTTGAAGCCGACCGGTGTTTCGATCAACTGCCGGTTCAGCTTCTTCGCGACACGATCGATCATCGAACTGCTGACGATGGTCTTGCCGATCGCGCATGTCTGGCGCCACTGCGGCCGGTTCGCGAACAGATACGCAATTGCGGCCGATAAAAAGTGATTGGGATTCATCAGTCCGCCGGTGCGGGTGACAATACCATGCCGATCTGCATCGGTATCATTGGCGAACGCAACGTCGAATGCATCGCGCATTCCGATCAGCCGCGCCATAGCGTAGGGCGACGAGCAATCCATACGGATCTTGCCGTCCCAATCCGCTGTCATGAAGCGGAACGTCGGATCGACAGCATCGCTGATGATTGTCGCGGAAAGTCCGTAGCGCTCGATGATCGGCTGCCAGTAATGGACTGCCGCCCCGCCCAATGGATCGATGCCAATCTTCACCCCGGACGCTCGGATGGCCTCCATATCGAGAACGTTGTTCAGATCGGCGACATAGGGACCGATATAGTCGTGAAGATGGGTCGATGCGGCCTTGCGAGCACGCTCATACGGGATGCGCTTGATCCCGTTGAGTTGCTGCTCAAGATAAGCGTTCGCAACCTTCTCGATGGCAGCGGTGATATTGGTATCGGCAGGGCCACCGTTTGGCGGATTATACTTGAAGCCGCCGTCCTCCGGTGGATTGTGCGATGGCGTTACGACGACGCCATCCGCCAGGCCACTTGTGCGGCCTTTGTTGTAAGACAAAATGGCGTGAGAGATCGCGGGAGTCGGCGTGTAGCCACCATGCTCATCGATCATCACCTCCACGCCGTTGGCTGCAAAAACCTCGAGAGCGCTTGCGAATGCCGGCTCCGCCAGTGCGTGAGTATCGATGCCGAGAAAGAGTGGTCCGGAGATACCGTTCTGATGACGGTAGTCACACAGCGCCTGACTGACCGACAGGATATGATTTTCGTTAAACGAATTATTGAGAGCCGACCCGCGGTGGCCGGAGGTGCCGAAGGCGACGCGCTGGGTTGAAACGGCAGGATTCGGTCGATTGACGAAATAGGCTGTCACCAATTTCGGGACATTGGCCAACATGGCCTGATCGATCGGTTTGCCCGCTGCGGCATTGATGTCGGTCACTGCGTCTCCAGCATGTTTGTGAACGGTCTCGCTGCTGTCCTATCATACAGGCAGTATCGGTGTCGAAACGAACGTCCGGTTGGTTTGCAGAAAGTTGCTTTCCGCACACGCAGGTGGCCTGCGGATCGGGGTTTGACGGCCCGATTGAACGAGCGGTTTGTTCGAGACGCGTGAGATCTAGAGTTTTGGCGACGCCGCAAGCGATGGAAGAAAGCTGGGGCCTTCTGTTCGCAGAAAGTCGAGCATGGCTTGCGCCGGTGGGAGCAACACCTTGTCGCGTCGTCGCACGACCAGCCATTGCCGGACGACTGGCAGCCCAGCCACATCGAGGATCACCAGCCGTCCATCGGCAAGTTCGGATGCCACCGTATGAGCGGAGAGAAAAGCTATTCCGAGACCGGCGAGCACTGCCTGCTTGATGGTTTCGTTACTACCCATCTCCATTCCGATGTTCGGCCGCAGTTCGGTCATCTCGAACAGCGACTCCATCAGGATGCGGGTGCCGGATCCCGGCTCGCGTGTCAGAAACGTCTCGTGCGTTAGATCGACCGCAGCGAGGCCAAAGTCTTTCTCGAGCCAGTGACCTTTCGGAGCAACGATGACGTGCGGGTTGTCGCCGATCAAATGGACTTCAAAATCGATTCCTGCCGGCGGGCGGCCCATGACGGCGATGTCGAGATCGTAGCCGCGCATTGCTTCTCTGATTTCTTCGCGGTTTCCGATTGTCAGCTTGATGTCGATGTTCGGATGTAGCTTCGAGAATGCGGCGATCGCGTAAGGCACGAAGTATTTAGCGGTGCTGACGGCGCCGATGGTGATCGATCCGCCGGTTTTGCCGAGAATCATGTCCAGCGATGTCTGACATGTGCTGATTGCCGCTTCGATGCGCTCCGCAAGCATCAACACTTCCTGACCAGCGCCTGTCAGCGCCATCCCATCCCCCGTCCGCTGCACCAGCGGTAGCCCAGCGAGCTCCTGCAGGTTGCGCAATTGCAAGGTCACCGCTGGCTGGGTGAGACCGAGCCGGTTCGAGGCGCCGGTCACGCTCCCCTCGGACGCAACCGCTGCCAGGGCGCGCAGCTGGCGGATGGTTAGATTATGCAGATGGTGGGAAGACATATAAGAAAAACCTTGGAAAGATATTATTTTTTAAAAATTCCCTTATTTTGATCAGGGCGTCAATATCCGCTTCGAACGCACCGTTCCCATCGCCGGGTTTGAACCGGCGGTCTGCAGGCGGCGGGCGAGGGGGGCGGGACGCGGCATGGGTTCGAGGCAAACCTTAGGCGACTACATCGAGCGCTACTCGCAAACCGGACCCTGGGCGTTACCTGTCGCGGCCGCCATCGACGCCATAGCCGCTGCTTCGATCGATATTGCTGCATCGATGAGTGACGGCGTATCCGCCATCAGTGGCTCATCGACATCATGCAAGAACGCCGATGGAGACATTCAGAAGGACCTGGATGTTCATGCGGATCGGGTGATCCGGCGGGCTCTGCGCTGCGTTCCCGTAGCGGCGATTGCGTCCGAGGAAGAGCGTTTACCCGAAATCCGCGATGCCTCTGCCCGGATCTGCGTTGCGGTCGATCCGCTCGACGGCTCATCGAATATCGAAATCAACATGACCGTCGGGACGATCTTTTCGATCGTGCCGACGCCAACGGATCTGTCGGCGGCATTTCAGCAAAAGGGCACGGCGCAACTCGCGGCAGGCTTCGTCGTCTACGGTCCGCAGACGTCGCTGGTACTGACGCTCGGTGACGGCGTTGACATTTTTACCCTCGATCGCGGTGAAGGCTGCTTCAAGCTGACTTGCCGGGGCGTTCGCATCGCGGTGAGTGCTCCCGAGTATGCGATCAACGCGTCGAACCGACGTTACTGGGAGCCGCCGGTTCGTGCTTTCATCGATGGCTGCATCGCGGGCTCCGAAGGTGCTGCCAACTTCAACATGCGCTGGATCGGCTCGCTGGTCGCGGAAGCTTATCGCATCCTGACGCGCGGCGGCATCTTTCTCTATCCGGCGGATGCGCGCGACGGATACAGCGAAGGGCGCCTGCGTCTCGTTTACGAAGCGCACCCGATGGCTTTCATTGTCGAGCAAGCTGGCGGCGCGGCGACGACCGGATACGGCCGCATTCTCGATATTGCCGCGACCAGCCTGCATCAACGTGTGCCCTTGATCATGGGATCGATCGATGTGGTGCAGCGTGTGGAAGAGCTGCACAACAATCCGCAGACGCCAAGTCAGCTGACGTCGCCATTATTCGCCCATCGCGGCTTCTTCCGCGTCTAGGTGGGATCAGGCATGTCGCGGAAGCATCCCATCATTTCGATCACTGGCTCATCCGGCGCAGGCACGACGTCGGTCAAGCGGACATTCGAACAGATATTCCATCGTGAGCAGGTCAACGCCGTCTATATCGAAGGCGACGCGTTCCATCGTTACAACCGCGCCGACATGCGGGCGAAGATGGCCGACGAGGCGGAACGCGGCAACAAGCATTTCAGCCACTTCAGTCCGGAAACCAATCTGTTCGAAGAGTTGGAGACGGCGTTCCGCGATTACAGCGAGCGCGGCAATGCGATCACACGGCATTATGTCCATGATGCCGATGAGGCTGCGCTGCATCACAGCGCGCCAGGCACGTTCACGCCTTGGGCGCCGCTGGCCGAAAACTCGGACTTGCTTTTTTACGAGGGGTTGCACGGTGCGGTCGTCACCGACAAGGTCAACGTGGCGCGCTATGCGGATCTCAAGATAGGCGTCGTTCCGGTCATCAACCTGGAATGGATTCAGAAGCTGCATCGCGATCGCAGCGCGCGCGGTTATTCCACCGAAGCCGTCACCGACACGATCCTGCGGCGAATGCCGGATTACATCAACTATATCTGTCCGCAGTTCGCCGAAACAGACATCAATTTCCAGCGTGTCCCGACAGTCGATACGTCAAATCCGTTTATCGCGCGTTGGATTCCGACGCCGGACGAATCGATGCTGGTGATCCGCTTCAAGAACCCGCGCGGCATCGATTTCCCCTATCTGCTGTCGATGATTCCCAACAGTTTTATGTCGCGCGCGAACTCGATTGTGACGCCAGGCTCGAAGCTCGACTTGGCCATGCAACTGATCCTGACACCACTGATCATGCAACTGATCGAGCGCAAGCGAGGTGCGAAATGACGTTGCGCGCCGGTCCAGCTTCCGACGGGAGGATCGCTTGAATATTTCGCTATCCGCCAAGACGTCGCAGCCCGCAGTCAGCCACGATGCGTTGGCCAACGCCATTCGGTTCCTGGCGATCGATGCGATCGAACAAGCCAAATCAGGTCATCCCGGCATGCCGATGGGCATGGCCGATGTGGCGACCGTCTTGTTCTCCCAATTCCTCAAATTCGACGCGGCCGATCCGTCGTGGCCCGACCGGGACAGGTTTGTTCTGTCTGCCGGGCACGGCTCGATGCTGCTTTACGCACTGCTGTATCTGACGGGCTACCGCGACGTTACGATTAAGGAGCTCAAGGCGTTCCGACAATGGGGTTCTAAAACGCCGGGTCATCCGGAATACGGTCATACGTCGGGTGTCGAAACGACGACCGGTCCGCTCGGCCAGGGCATCGCGACTGCGGTCGGCATGGCGCTTGCGGAGCGCCTCGCTAACGCGCGTCATGGAGATGATCTGGTCGATCATTTCACCTACGTGATTGCTGGCGACGGATGTCTGATGGAGGGCATCAGTCACGAGGCTATCTCGCTCGCAGGCCATCTCGAGCTGGGTCGGCTGATTGTTCTGTTCGATGACAATCGGATATCCATCGATGGCTCGACGTCGATGTCCTGCTCGGACGATCAACTCGCGCGCTTTGCTGCGTCCGGTTGGTCAGTTCGCCGCATCGATGGCCACGATCCGGAAAGCATCGCAGTTGCACTGGAGGAGGAGCGGCATACGGATCGTCCATCGCTGATCGCTTGCCGCACCGTGATCGGCTATGGCGCACCGGAGCGGCAGGGCACCGAGAAGGCGCATGGGTCGCCGTTGGGGCCTGAGCAGGTTGCCGCTGCACGCGCCGGCCTGCACTGGCCGCATCCGCCATTCGAAATTCCGCAGGATATATTGACGGCGTGGCGGACCATCGGCACGCGCGGGCAGGCCGCCCGCTTGGCTTGGGTCGATCGATATCGTCAACGCGATGCTGCTGCGCGCAGAGACTACGATCGTTCGCTTGAGAGCGAAATTGGCGACGTTGGAACCAAGGCGCTGCACGATGTTCGTCGACGTTTTGCGACCGAACGGCCTGCCGTTGCCAGCCGGCAGGCGTCGCAGCAGGTGATCGACGCAATTGTCCCGGCGCTGCCGAATCTGCTGGGCGGCTCGGCCGATCTCACCCATTCAAATCTGACGCGCGCCAAGAGCCATCGATCGGTAACGCCCGGCTCTTTCGCCGGGAGCTACATTCATTATGGCATTCGCGAGCACGGCATGGCTGCCGCAATGAACGGCCTCGCGCTCCACGGCGGGTTCATCCCTTATGGTGGAACCTTTCTCAGCTTTGCAGATTACAGCAGGCCGGCGATCCGGCTGGCAGCGTTGATGCGAATCCGTGTCGTGCACGTCATGACCCACGATTCCATCGGACTGGGAGAAGACGGACCCACTCACCAGCCTGTGGAACATCTGGCAGCGCTGCGCGCTATTCCAAACGTTCTGGTGTTCCGCCCGGCCGATGCGGTGGAAACTGCCGAGGCATGGACCTGCGCGCTGCAGGCGACAACGCAGCCGTCGGTGCTTTGCCTGTCGCGCCAGGCGTTGCCGACGTTTCGTAGCGATGCCAATGGCGACAATTTGGTAGCGCGTGGGGCCTATCTCGTTGTCAACCCAGAGAAGGGCCGGGATGTCACGCTGATCGCGACGGGTTCGGAAGTTGCTATTGCACTCGATGCCGCGCAGCTCCTGGCCAATGAGGGCATCCGCGCTGCCGTGGTCTCCGCGCCGTGTTTTGAACTGTTCACGCAACAGTCGGCGGACTATCGGGCGCAGATTCTCGGTCAGGCTCCGCGCATCGGCATCGAAGCGGCTGTCGAAGGCGGATGGCGGCGCTGGATTGGCGATCGCGGCGAATTCATCGGCATGACGGGCTTTGGTGCATCGGCGCCAGCCAGTGTGCTCTACGAGAAATTCAACATTACAGCAACGGCGGTTGCGGACGCTGCACGACGCAGCGTTGCATGTTCGCGCGTCGGGGAGGGGGTGGAATGACGGTAAGAGTCGCGATCAACGGATTCGGTCGGATCGGTCGCAATGTGCTGCGTGCCATTGTCGAATCGCAACGTACCGATATCGAGGTGATCGCAATCAACGACTTGGGATCTGTCGAAACCAATGCGCATCTGTTGCGCTACGATTCCGTCCATGGCCGCTTTCCGGGCAAAGTCGTCGTCAATGGAGATACCATCGACGTTGGGCGCGGGCCGATCAAGGTGACCGCGATCAAGGACCCGGCGCAGCTTCCCCATAAAGAGCTGGATATCGATGTCGCGCTCGAATGCACCGGCATTTTCACGTCGAAGGAAAAAGCATCGGCGCACCTCGCCGCAGGTGCCAAGCGAGTGCTGGTATCCGCGCCGGCCAGCGGCGTCGATATGACGGTCGTATATGGCGTCAATCATCAGCAATTGACCGGTGACCATATCGTCGTCTCCAACGCGTCATGCACGACAAATTGCCTGGCGCCAGTGGCCCGCACCCTGCACGACGCGATCGGGATCGACAAAGGCTTCATGACGACGATCCATTCGTATACCGGCGACCAGCCGACGCTCGATACGATGCATAAGGATCCGTATCGTTCGCGCGCCGCGGCACTATCGATGATCCCGACATCCACCGGCGCCGCGAAGGCTGTCGGGCTGGTGCTGCCGGAGCTTAACGGGCGGCTGGATGGTGTGGCCATCCGCGTTCCGACCCCGAATGTTTCTGCGGTGGATTTCAAGTTCAATGCCAAGCGTCCGACCTCGGTCGGCGAAATCAACGAACTCATCAGCACAGCCGCCGCTGGCGAACTCAAGGGCATTCTTGGCTTCACCAACGAGGCCAACATCTCGACCGATTTCAATCACGATCATCGGTCGGCCATCTTCCATATGGATCAGACCAAGGTTCTCGACGGCACGTTCGTGCGCGTGATGGTCTGGTACGACAACGAATGGGGCTTCTCGCACCGCATGGCGGATACGGCCGTTACCATGGGCAAATTGCTATGAGTATTTCGCCACACGCGATCGCTCATCTTGCGAGCGCGAGCGCCGCAATCCCCACCACCGATCACCAATAGGAGATACCGATGGCGCGCATTACTTTGCGGCAACTTCTGGATCATGCAGCCGAATATGGCTACGGCGTTCCGGCCTTCAACATCAATAATATGGAGCAGGGCCTGGCCATTATGGAAGCCGCCGCTGCTGTCGACGCACCGGTGATCATACAGGCATCGCGTGGAGCCCGAAGCTATGCCGGCGATCTCATGCTTGCCAAAATGACCGATGCGCTTGAGCAAATGTATCCGCAGATTCCGCTTTGCATGCATCAGGATCACGGCAACGACGAAGCGACCTGCGCCACCGCCATCAAGCATGGTTTCACATCGGTGATGATGGACGGTTCGTTGAAGGTCGATGCCAAGACGCCGGCAGATTTCGCATACAACGTCGATATCACCCGCAGGGTGGTAGACATCGCGCACTGGATCGGCGCCTCGGTGGAAGGCGAGCTGGGCGTGCTCGGCTCGCTCGAACACGGTGGCGGGGAACAGGAAGATGGCCACGGCGTCGAAGGCAAGGTCAGCGAGGATCAATTGCTGACCGACCCGGATCAGGCCGTCGCGTTCGTCCATGCCACCAAGGTCGATGCTTTGGCAATCGCCATGGGTACATCGCACGGCGCCTACAAATTCACGCGCAAGCCGGACGGGTCCATTCTTGCGATGCATCTCGTCGAGGAGATTCATCGCAGGTTGCCGAACACGCATCTGGTGATGCATGGCTCCTCGTCGGTGCCGCAAGCCCTGCAGGACACGTTCAATTCCTTTGGCGGCGAGATGCCCCAGACCTGGGGTGTGCCGGTCGAGGAAATCGTGCGCGGCATCAAGCACGGTGTCCGCAAGGTGAACATCGACACCGATTGCCGGCTAGCCATGGCGGCAATCTTCCGCAAGGTGGCAACGCAAAATCGCAGCGAATTCGATCCGAGAAAGTTTCTCAAGCCGGCCATGGATGCGATGCGCGATTTGTGCCGCGAGCGATTCGAACAATTCGGGACGGCCGGACACGCGGTCCGGATCAAGGTCGTTCCACTTTCCGAGATGGCGCGTCGCTATCGATCGGGTGCACTCGACCCCGGCACCGCAACGTTGGCGACCGCAGCTGCTTAACGACACGACCGATCAAATTGAACCGGGATATCGGCCCGCACGATCAGGAGGACATCATGAACGGACCTACTGGAACACTGCACGGCAAGGAACGCTACAAGTCTGGCGTCTTGGAATACAAGCGCATGGGCTATTGGGAGCCCGACTACGTTCCCAAGGATACCGACGTGATCGCGCTGTTCCGCGTCACGCCGCAGGAAGGTGTCGATCCGATCGAAGCTGCAGCCGCTGTTGCGGGCGAGTCGTCGACGGCTACATGGACGGTGGTTTGGACCGACCGTCTGACCGCCGCCGAGAAATATCGCGCGAAGTGTTACCGCGTGGACGCGGTGCCGAATGCGCCGGGCCAATACTTCGCCTACATAGCCTACGATCTCGATCTGTTCGAGCCCGGTTCGATCGCCAATTTGTCAGCTTCGATCATCGGTAACGTTTTCGGGTTCAAGCCGCTCAAGGGCCTTCGTTTGGAAGACATGCGCTTCCCGGTCGCGTACGTCAAAACGTTCCAGGGGCCGGCGACGGGCATTGTCGTTGAACGCGAGCGGCTCGACAAATTCGGCCGGCCGTTGCTGGGCGCCACGGTCAAGCCGAAGCTCGGTTTGTCGGGCCGCAACTACGGCCGCGTGGTGTATGAGGCGCTGAAAGGCGGCCTGGATTTCACCAAGGATGACGAGAATATCAATTCGCAGCCGTTCATGCATTGGCGTGAGCGCTTCCTGTATTGCATGGAAGCGGTCAATCGGGCGCAGGCAGCCTCGGGCGAAGTGAAGGGGACCTACCTCAATGTCACCGCCGCGACGATGGAAGATATGTACGAGCGTGCGGAGTTTGCCAAGGAACTTGGCTCCATCATCGTCATGATCGATCTGGTGATCGGCTACACGGCCATTCAATCGATGGCCAAATGGGCCCGCAAGAATGACATGATCCTGCATTTGCATCGTGCCGGGCATTCGACCTACACGCGCCAGAAGTCGCACGGCGTTTCCTTCCGTGTAATCGCAAAATGGATGCGGCTGGCAGGTGTCGATCATATCCATGCTGGAACCGTCGTCGGCAAGCTCGAAGGCGATCCCAATACGACGCGCGGTTACTACGATGTCTGTCGCGAAGACTTCAATCCAACCAGACTGGAGCATGGAATTTTCTTCGACCAGCATTGGGCCAGCCTCAACAAGATGATGCCGGTGGCATCCGGCGGCATTCACGCCGGGCAAATGCATCAGCTCCTTCATCTGTTGGGTGAGGACGTCGTGCTGCAGTTCGGTGGCGGCACCATCGGTCATCCGATGGGAATTCAGGCCGGCGCTATCGCGAATCGCGTCGCACTTGAGGCGATGATTTTGGCACGCAACGAAGGCCGCGACTATGTCCACGAAGGTCCGGAAATCCTGGCCAAGGCGGCGACGACCTGCACGCCGCTGAAGTCGGCCCTCGAGGTGTGGAAGAACGTGACCTTCAATTATGAATCAACAGATGCGCCGGATTTCGTGCCGTCGCTCACTCCCGCAGTATAAGAGGTTGTCATGCGGCTTACTCAAGGATGTTTCTCGTTTCTGCCTGATTTGACCGACGAGCAGATCACCAAGCAGATCCAATATTGCCTGCAGCAGGGTTGGGCCGTGAACATCGAGTTCACTGACGATCCTCATCCCCGCAATACATACTGGGAGATGTGGGGCCTGCCGATGTTCGACCTGCGCGATGCCGCCGGCATCATGATGGAACTGACGGAATGCCGCCGTGTCTACGGCGACCGTTACATTCGCATCACCGGGTTTGATTCCAGTCACGGTTGGGAATCGGTGAAGATCTCGTTCATCGTCAATCGGCCGAAGGAAGAGGCAGGCTTCCGTCTCAATCGACAGGAGGCCAGCGGACGCAACATCCGTTACACGACGCAGGCCTATGCAACGGATCGGCCGGAAGGCTACCGCTATATCTGACGCTGAAATCCGGGCCGGCTTGAAACGATATATTCCCAGTCGTTTCAGCCTCGGATCAACTGCTTCGTCGTCATTGACGACGAAGCCTCTTTCGATGAGGATTCGATGCTGCAACATTCACCGGTGACGCATGAAGCCGAAGCCGATCCATTGCCGCAAGGCGCGGTGGATCTCAGGCAGGAATCGGAAGCCGCCGGAATTGCGGGAGTCCTCGATCACCTCGATCGCGATCTGGTCGGATTGACGCCGGTGAAGACGCGGATCAAGGAAATCTCGTCCTTGTTGCTGATCGAGCGTATCCGCAGCCGCATGGGATTGGTGGCTGTGCCTCCGACGCTGCATATGTCGTTCACGGGAAATCCGGGGACGGGCAAGACGACAGTGGCGCTGCGCGTCGCCGAGATGTTGCACAAGCTGGGTTTCGTCCGCCGCGGGCATGTTGTTTCCGTGACGCGAGACGAACTGGTCGGGCAATATATCGGTCACACCGCGCCAAAGACCAAGGAGATCCTCAAAAAGGCGATGGGGGGCGTGCTCTTCATCGATGAAGCATACTATCTGCATCGGCCCGATAACGAGCGCGACTACGGACAGGAAGCCATTGAGATTCTGCTGCAGGTGATGGAGACTCAACGAGAGGATCTCGTGGTGATCCTTGCCGGTTACGGCGACCGGATGGACAAGTTCTTCGCCAGCAATCCTGGTTTCCGATCGCGCATCGCCCATCATATCGATTTCCCGGACTATTCTGAACAAGAACTCATCGCCATCGCCGAGCTGATCCTGCAACAGCAGAATTATCGGTTTAGCGCGGACGCGCGCGAGGCGTTTGTTCGCTACATCGCGTTGCGTAAGACGCAACCGCTGTTCTCCAATGCCCGTTCGATACGCAATGCCATTGATCGGATGCGTTTACGCCAGGCCAATCGGCTCGTCGCCAATCTGGATCGATCGCTGACGGTTGCGGACCTAGAGCGCATCGAGGCGGCGGACGTGTTGGCAAGCCGGGTATTTGCAGCGGCGGCGACAACGCGGCCTGATTCACACGCAACCGGCGCGCGTGTGTGATGACAGCGCCAGTCATTATCGCGCCGTCCATTCTGGCTGCCGATTTTGCCCGTCTCGGCGACGAAGTTACCGCGATCGATGAGGCCGGTGCCGACTGGATTCACTGCGATGTCATGGATGGGCACTTCGTCCCCAACATCAGTTTTGGGGCGGATATCATCAAGGCAATTCGTCCGCGAACACGAAAGACTTTCGATGTCCATCTAATGATCGCGCCGGTCGATCCCTATATCGCGGCATTCGCCGAGGCCGGCGCGGACATCATTACGGTACATGCTGAAGCTGGTCCGCATCTCGACCGCTCGCTGCAGGCCATTCGTGCCCTCGGCAAGCAGGCCGGTGTGGCGTTATGTCCGGCAACTTCGGAAGTCGTTCTGGAAAGCGTGCTTGATCGAGTCGATCTGATTTTGGCGATGACGGTCAATCCAGGTTTCGGTGGTCAGTCCTTTATCAGTTCACAGCTTCCCAAGATCGCGCGTATCCGCGCCATGATTGGCGATCGGCCTATTCGCCTTGAGGTCGATGGCGGAATCAATGTCGAGACCGCCGCCATGGTGGCCGAAGTCGGAGTGGATACGATTGTTGCGGGGTCGGCCGTCTTTCGCGGAGGAAGTCTCGCGGGTTACCGTAGCAATATCGCGGCAATCAGGGAATCGGCGATATCCGGCATGCACGTCTGATGGTTGTTTCTCACGGCAAATGTGTGGGCGAGCGGTTCAACGTCAAGACAAGCGGCTTTGCAGGAGGTTACGTCGCCTTGAGGGCATTTGCCGCACTGTTATTCGATGTCGATGGAACGCTGGCCGAGACCGAGGAACTACATCGGCGGGCCTTCAACGAGGCGTTTGCTTTCTTCGAGTTGCCGTGGATCTGGGACGTCGCTCTGTATCGGCGATTGTTGCGCGTCACCGGCGGCAAGGAACGTATCAAATTCTTTATACGTGAGATATCCGGCGACGACGGATCGATTTCGAACGAGAGGATCGCAGAGATCCATCGCTTCAAGACGGCCCGCTATGGCGCTTTGGTTGAAACAGGCGCCTGTCAGTTGCGGCCCGGTGTTGCGGATCTGGTCCTAGCGGCCTCCGATCGCGGCCAGAGACTGGCCATTGTGACGACGGCGTCCCGGCACAACGTCGATGCGTTGCTCGAAGTCACGTTTGGATCGGCCTGGCAACGATACTTTCCCGTCGTGATATGTGGCGGTGACGTCAGACATAAGAAGCCGGCGGCAGAGGCTTATCTGAAAGCTCTCGATTATCTCGAATTGCCTCCGGATCGTTGTCTGGCTATCGAAGATTCTCGCAACGGGCTGCTCGCTGCCAAAGGAGCAGGAATTCCCGTACTGATTACCCGCAGTCACTATTTCCAGGATGATGATTTCAGCGGCGCCTTGCGGATTGTCGGAGACCTCACCGAATTGAAGGATGGCCTGCCTGCGTGCGAACAAGGCGGCGACACGGGCTCGCCGTCTTCGAATGCATTCAATGTTCGCGCGATGCGAGGCGATAGAGACCGCGCGCGGCGGAGTCCAGCAGGAAACCCAGCACGCCGATGATCAGCACCATCGCCATCAATTCCGAATAGGCGAGACGATCGCGGGTATCCAGAATGAAATAGCCGAGGCCCGCCGACACGCCCAGCATTTCGCATGGCACCAGCACGATCCAGACGATGCCAATCGCCAACCGCAGGCCAACGAGGACATGACCAAGGACACCGGGAACGATGATGTACCACAGCGTTTCCCAACGCGTTGCGGACAGGCTGCTCGCCAGGCGGAGCCAACTCGGTTGCAAACGCCGCACGCCCTCTGCGGTGCTGAGCAGGATGGGCCACACCGCCGCAAAGGTCAGCAGGAAATAGATCGGCTCATCGCCGACGCCGAACATCATGACCGCAATCGGCATCCACGACAGCGGTGAGATCATCCGCAGAAACTGGAAGGCCGGCGACGTCGCGGCGTTCAGCAGGCGAAAACTTCCGACCGCCAGACCCAGCGGAATGCCGATCAACAATGCAAACCCAAGTCCGACGAGAACACGGCGCAGACTGACCAGAATATGAATCCAGAGGTCCGAATGCGTCGAAAGTTCGGCGAGGCTCGCCACGGCGCTGGTCGGCGAGAACCTGCGCACGAAGCTTTGCGCCGGTGCGATTAGGTCGGTCCCGATCCACCACAACAGCAATAGAACGACAAGGCCGCCGATGCCGAGCAAACCATTGGTCAGACCAAGGCTGCGGGCACGTGTATCCGCACCGGCAGGCGCGCGCGCTGCGGGTACCTGCGGTCGAGCCTTGCGGGGCTTCGCGGCTGATACGGCGATGCCATCGGCGGGCCAACTGGTGCTCACGCAGAAATCACCTCGGTTCGAGTGAAGGATTCCGGCAGGCCGAATGCTGTCATGCCGCCTGCCGCCGTAACGGCCTTTTTGACGAAGCTCTCATCCACCAGTTCGCGTGCTGCGACGGTCGGGTCGAGCGTGGTGAGAAACGAGCGATCGCCTTCGATCAGCGTATCCTTGAGGCGGCGAACCAGTTCTTCGGTGTAGCTCGGATACGGGTACGGCTGGAAATCGATCCGGCGTTCGCGCCAAGCCGCATTGCGGATCGCACCGGTCTTGAGGTAGGCCGCATCGTCGCTTGCCGGTGGCGCAAGGACTTTCTCCAGCACGGCGGTGGTGTGTGGCGTGTAACGATTGACGCCATCTTTAGACAACAATGCCGCGGTCTCGGCACGGTTCGCGCGCGTCCAGAGCTGCGCCTTGACCATGGCGTTGACGACTTTCTGCGACCATTCCGGCCGTTGCTGCAGGTCGCGTTCATGCATGAAGACAACGCAGCAGGCGTGATCCTTCCAAACGTCGCCGGTGAAACGCAGTATCTTGCCGATACCAAGCGTTTCGGCCGTTGCGTTGAAGGGCTCGGCAACGATGTAACCGGCGATCTGGTTCGAGGCGAGCGCCGGGACCATGTCGGCAGGCGCCATCACCACCAGATTGACTTCGTTGGCGGCGGGGGTGCCAGTCCGCTTGGAAACCGGCACCAGGCCGTTCTCACGCAACAGGGCTTGCAGCACCACGTTGTGGATCGAATACCAGAACGGAATTGCGACCGTCTTGCCGCCGAGATCCTTGACGTCGTTGATCTGCGGTCCGACGCTGAGGCCGGATCCGCCCGTATGATTCCAGGCCACGACTTTTGCCGGCGCCTTGCTGCCGAAGCGCGCCCAGACGGTCATCGGCGACAGAAGATGCACGACGTTAACCTGGCCAGAAATGAATGCTTCCAGCACCTGAGACCAGCTGCGCAACAGTACCGGCTTGTCCGCCTTCAGACCCTCGGCATCGAAAAAACCTTTGCCGTGGGCGACCAGCAGCGGCGTCGCGTCGGTGATCGGAAGGTAGCCGATCCGCACCGGCGCATCGTTTTCCTGGGCCCGCGCCTCGTAAGCGCGCAGCAATGGCAATGCACCCGCTGCCGTGAACAGCGCGGAGAGTTTAACCATTTCGCGGCGGGAAATATCGTTGGTGGACATCATCGTTCCTTTAGTGGCGACGCGCATTCTGCAGCGTCGAGAGAATTTCGATGCGGATGGCGCCAAGCTCGGCAACGTAGTCTTCGCGTGGCTTGGGCAAGTCGATCGACCAGTCGCCGATCTGATGTGCTGGCGTGCCGCCCAGTAGCAGGATGCGATCCGACACCAGCAACGCCTCGTCGATGTCGTGGGTGATCATCACCGCGGCGGTCTGGAAGTCGCGCACCACCTTGAGCAGGAGATGTTGCATCTCAGTACGCGTTACCTCGTCAAGCGCACCGAATGGCTCGTCGAGCATCAGGATTTCAGGCTTGCGCGCGAGGCAGCGAGCGAGTGCGGCGCGCTGCGCCATGCCGCCCGAAAGCTGATCGGGAAAATGCCGACGCGCGTGCGTCAGTCCGACTTCGCCAATCGCAGCGTCGACGCGTGCGCGGCTTTCCGCGCGCGACAGGTTCGGCTGGTGATTGAAATTGAGGCCGAACGCCACGTTCTTCTCGAGCGACAACCAGGGCAGCAGGCTGGGATCCTGGAAGGCGATCGCAACCCGAGGATGGACGCCGTGAAGGGCGTCGCCGTGCATTTGCACGGCACCTTCGGTCGGTGGCTGCAATCCCGCCAGCACACGAAGCAGGCTGGACTTGCCGACGCCGCTCGGTCCGAGAATCGTGACCACCTCGCCCGGATCCAGTGCGAAGTCGAATTCCGCCAGAATGGGTTGAGTCGCGCCGGGATATCTCAGGCTGACCTGGCTTGCCTCGAGCAGACGCGCTGTCATGCCGGCTCCTTGATCGTGGCACGCTGGCTTTGCGAGACCAGCGCCGTCTTCAATTGAACGAGGCTCGGTGTAACCAGCGGGATGAACGCCACCTCGCGTAGCCGGCGCTGAATGCCCTTGCCGGGTACGGAGAGATACGCACGGCCGCCGGAGGCCGAGAGCTCGAGCTGCACGGCCGCAGCGGCGATATCGGCGAGGCGAATGCGCAAACTGAACAGGGCTTCCGCTCCGGTCTCGAAGCGATTGTCACGCAATCCCTTGAGAAGTTCGGCTTCGGCTTCCTCCAGATCGTCGACCAGTTCGTCCAGCGGCGTCGCGAGAACACCGCGGCCGGTGCCAAGCAAAGCATTTGTTTCGGCAAGGGCGCGACGCGCAACGCCAATCGACATCGCGCATTGCATGCCGAGGAAGGCGGGGCGCACTTTCGGCAACCATTCGCCGGCGTTCGGATGGATAATGCGGCTGGCATCGATCGTGACGTTGTCGATCGTGATGGCTGCGGTGCTGGTCCCGCGCATCGCCATCAGGTCGAGATCGGGAGAGCGTGTCAGGCCTGCGTCATCCGATGACAGGCTCGCGATAAAGGCAGGCGCATCGCCAGCGCCCTGTACGGCGGCGGCGGCGTCGAAACCATCCACATGAAGATTGGTGATCCACGGCAATTTGCCGTCGATGCGAAGATTGTCGCCAGCCTGGCTTGCCTTGATCTGCAAGCCTTCGATGCCGGAGAGGAATTTCATCGCATTCGACAGGCCAGTTGCGCCGGCCCTGCGGCCGGTCAACAGGTCAGGCAGCAAGCGATCCCGCAACGCGGTATTCGGGCTCTGCAGCAAATATTCGATGAATGTCCGATGGCCCCAGAACACGAAGCCGGCCGCAAGCGACCGATCCGAAACCGCAGCAATTGCCGCGACCGCATCGGTGGCGTCCCCGCCGGTGCCGCCGAGAGACGCAGGTACGCCGATTTTGAACAAGCCTGCATCGGCAAGCGTGGGGAGCAACGCATGTACGTTGGCTCCCGTATCGAGATCGTGGGCGGCGCTATCCAGCCATGCGGCAAGATCGGCAGGTAACTCGGTCATGGGACTAACTCTGCGTGTGGGATTATTCGGCGGCGGCGGCCGGGCGAACCCAGGCATAGGGCTGCAGTTCGGCGTTGAGCGCCGGCTGGCCGAGGTTGTTGGCGAAGTTGCATAGGGTCGCGAGGCTGACACCGAGGACGACTTCCAGGGCGTTCGCTTCGCTGAAGCCCGCTGCGCGGAACGACTTCAGTTCGGCATCGTCAACGTTGCCACGGCTGCGAATGACCGCACGGGTGAAGTCTGCCACCGCGTTCAGCCGGGCATCGTCACCATGATTGCCGTGACGCAACGCTTCGACCGCCGGCTCCTTCAGTCCCGCCTTCTTGTAGGCAACGGCGGTGTGACCCGCGACGCAGAAACCGCATCCGTGAGTCGCGGCAGCGGTGATCTGCACTGCCTCGCGTTCGGCGAGGGTCAGGCCGCTGCGGGCGTTGATGCCCGAAACGGTTTGATAGGTTTCCAGAGCGACCGGAGCATTGGCCAACAGGCGGACCAGGTTCGGCAGGAAGCCGTTGTTCTTTTGCGCGCTCTCCAGGCCAGCCTTGGCGGCTTCGGGAGCGTCTTCAATGGTGCGTAGGGGGAGACGGGACATGGTAAATTTCCAGTATGAGCGAGGATTCTTGCGCGGATCGAGCCGACGTCGCTGCATCGGCTCACTTCGACATGGCGCTTTCTTAGGCCCTTTTCAGCGGCAAGAGAGGGCACGCACAAAAAAGACGATAAACTTCCACGGCGAACCTCGATCCGTGGAATGGGAATCTCTATTCAATCGATTCTGGGCAATCAGGTGCTCTGGTATTTGGTCGCGTCTTTGCAGCGATCGTCGCACTCATGATCGCGCGGTGATCGACCGCAAAAAATCGATCAGAAGGCAAGTGCCAGACGTCGGCAATGCATCTCCGACATGACGACAAAGCCCACATCGAACATCGATGTGGGCCTGTACTTTTGTCGAACTATACCGAGTGATCAGATAGCGCCGGATGGCGAGACGCTTGCCGATTGCGCCAGGCTGCGAGCGGCACGCTGCCTCCGCACGGCTTCGAAGCCATGCATGCCGACCTGCCACTGCATCCCGACGATTGCCCCTTTGGTCGGCTGCAGCAAGGCAAGCGCACTGAAGAAGGTGAGTGGCAGCCAGATGAGGGCGTGTAGCCAATAAGGCGGCGCATACGCGGTCTCGACGGCCAGGATGAGCGGCACCACGATGTGACCGACGGCAACGATGACGAGGTAGGCGGGAAAGTCGTCCGCCCGGTGATGATGGAATTCCTCACCACACGCTTCGCAGTTGTTCGCAACCTTGAGAAAGCGGCTGAACAGCTTTCCTTCGCCACAGTTCGGGCATTTGCCGCAAAATCCGCGGCCCATTGCCTGTAGGAGGGGAGTCTGTTGCGATCCTGAGGTCATTGTCGTGCTCCTCTTGCGTGAGCCATACAATATCCGTATTGTCGCAGACAATCAAAACAATATGGTGGTATTGCATGGATTGGAACCCGACAATATCCGATGGGACAGGTCCGATTTACCTGCGGATCGTGGAGGCGCTGTCGTCGGATATCGCTAGCGGACGATTGGTGCGGGGACAGCAATTGCCCACCCATCGCGCGCTCGCGAAATCGCTAGATGTCGATCTGACCACCGTCACGCGCGCCTATGGCGAGGCGCGGCGCAGGGGATTGCTGGATGCTCACGTGGGGCAGGGCACATTCGTTTCGGAAACGAGTGCGCGCGCGGCGTCGGACATACCCTATCAGGTCAAGATCGATCTCTCGATGAACGTGCCGCCGCATCCGGTCGAAGCCAATCTGGACGTCCGCATCACGCAAGGACTGGCCGCCATTCGGAATCAAACGGGATTGACGGCGTATCTGAGCTATCAACATCCCGGTGGCAGCGATGAGGAGCGGGCGGCGGCGGCTGACTGGTTGCGACGCCGCGTTCCGCGGGCGTCCGCCGATCGCCTGGTCGTTTATCCGGGCAGCCAGGCGATCCTTTTCAATCTGCTGTTGTCGCTGACTTCCCCGGGCGATGTCGTGCTCACCGAGCAATTGACGTTTCCCGGTATGAAAGCTGCTGCGGCGAAGCTCGGTGTGCGCCTCGTCGGCGTTGAGATGGATGCCGAGGGCATCAAGCCCGATGCGCTGGAGGATGCGTGCCGCCTGCATCAGCCCAAAGCGGTGTATCTTGTTCCGACACTCCATAACCCAACCACAGCGACGTTGTCGCCGGCGCGGCGCAAGGCAATTGCCGCCATCATTCGCGCGAGCGGCGGGTTCCTGATCGAGGACGATGCTTACGGTTGGCTTGATCCCTCGGCCTCGCCGATTTCGAACCTGATTCCCGAGCGCAGCTATCTTGCCGTCAGCCTGTCGAAATGCATCGCGCCAGCCTTGCGCGTGGCGTACTTGCTGGTACCGGATGCAGCATCGGAGCAACTTATGCGCAGCATCCTGCAAGCGACGATGCAGATGCCACCGCCGCTGATGGTCGCGTTGGTCACGCATTGGCTTAGGTCGGGGACCGCAGACCAGATCGTCACCGCCATTCGTAACGAATCCAGCGGTCGGCAACAACTCGCGTCGAAGATCCTGAAGGGGTTGTCGTTCGCGGCATCGCCCGGCGGACACCATCTCTGGCTGACTTTGCCACGTCAGTGGAATTGCAACGATTTCGTCTCGCATGTCTTACGCGACGGATTGGCGGTTGTCGGAGGCGACGCATTTGCAGTGAATGCGTCGGCGCCGCATTCCGTCCGGGTTTCATTGGGGGCCGCGCGCAATCGCGCCGAACTCGCACAGGCCCTCCACGTATTGGCCAATGCCCTGAGGTCGCCGGTTGCGAATGTGCAGATCGTCTGATGCTGTCGCACGACAGGACACTTGAAGAACCTGCTGCCGAAGTTACCGTGCGCGAGCAATGAACGTAGGCAGGAATCGCGGACCAAGAAGGGCGAACAATGCCACTTATCGAATCCAACGGGGCCAGGCTCTACGTCGAACAAACCGGCGAAGGTTATCCGATCGTCTTCGTGCATGAGTTGGGTGCGGACCATCGCGAATGGGAAGCGCAGGTTCGTTACTTCTCGCGGGCCTATCGCTGCATCACCTATAATGCGCGTGGCTATCCGCCGAGCGACGTGCCGGATGATCCGCAGTTGTATGGCTGGGAGTTTGCCGTCGATGATATCGTGGCGGTCATGCGTGGCGTTGGCGTCGAACGCGCTCATATCGTCGGATTGAGCATGGGCGGATACGCGGCGCTGCAATTCGGGTTGCGTTATCCCGACAAGGTGAGTGCGATGGTGGTCGCCGGCGCGGGGTCTGGCTCGCCGCCGGCGCTTCGCGAAACCTGGATGAAAGAGACGCCGGAGTTCGCGCGCGGGTTTCTTGAGCGCGGTATGGCGGCGATGGCCCAGGAAATGGGACACAGTCCCACCCGGATTCAGCTCAAACGCAAGGATCCGCGGGGCTGGCAGGATTTCGTCGATCATCTGACGCAGCATTCGCCGCAAGGCATGACCCATACTATGATGCGTTATCAGACTTTGCGGCCCTCGCTGCATGATTTTCAGCAGCAGTTTGCGCGTATGACAATTCCAGTTCTGCTGATGGTGGGGGACGAAGATGCGCCATGCATCGAGACCAACCTGATGTTAAAATCCGTTCTGCCGAACGCCGGGCTATGGATTTGTCCCAACACCGGCCATGCGATCAATCTCGAGGAACCGGCCGCGTTCAATGCGCAGGTCGATGGCTTTCTCAGCGCGGTTGCTTGTGGGCATTGGCGGCACGGGTTTGGAAGCTGAAATCTTGCGGGCATGCTGTCGCCCATCTGGCAACACTGCCTTGCCCAACAATAGGCGCGCATCCTGCGGCGGCCGAGAAAGTGAACACTGGAGGTTTCATGCGTAACTTTAGCGAAACGAGTATCACCGATGCCGTCCTGGCGCGCATTCAGAACACTGGCAACCCGCGCATCAAGCAGATCAATGAAGCTCTGGTACGGCATCTGCACGCTTTCATTCGCGAGATCCGGCCAACCCAGAAGGAGTGGGAGCAGGGGATCGATTTTCTCACCCGCACGGGACATATGTGCAGCGATAAACGGCAGGAGTTCATTCTGCTGTCGGATACGCTCGGCGCGTCGATGCTGGTCGACGTCATCAATCACGGCCATTTGGAAGGTGTCACCGAGACGACCGTATTGGGGCCGTTCTTCGTGGAAGCACGGCCGGACAAGGCGCTTGGTGAAGATATTTCCGGGGGAATGGAGGGCGATGCAATGATCGTTACCGGTTCGGTCTCGTCGCCGGACGGTCGGCCGATCGCCAACGCAGTCATCGACGTGTGGCACTCCGATGACGATGGCTATTACGATGTGCAGCAGCTCGACAAGATCGGCGATCTGGCGATGCGGGCAAGATTTCACGCTGACGAGAATGGTCGTTTCCGGTTCTGGTCGATCAAGCCTGCCGCTTATCCGGTCCCGCACGACGGCCCAACCGGTGAAATGCTGGAATCGCAGGGACGGCATCCCTGGCGGCCGGCGCATGTTCACTTCATGATATCCGCACCGGGCTTCGAGCAACTCGTGACCCATGTCTTTGTTGCTGGCGACAAGTATCTGGATTCCGACGTGGTGTTCGGCGTCAAGGATAGTTTGATCCGGGAGTTCGTTCGGCATGAGCCGGGATTGGCGGCGGACGGCCAGATGCGGGACACCCCCTACTATCACCTCAACTACGATTTCGGGTTGAAGCCGGATACGGCCGCATCAGAAGCGGGAGCATCGTAGTCAGTTCGGTCGGGAGATGAGGACGCCCCTGACGTAACCGTCTCGTGGCGGCGTCCGCGGCATCGCATCTATCGTGAGTAACGCCGTTGCTTGTCGAACGTGTATTCAGGCTGTGCTTGCCGTTGCTGCTGCTCTTGTGATCCGTGACGCGAGCCAATCGCAGCGATCAACATAGCTGTGTGCTCGGGCAACTTACAATTATGACGCCGATGCTTGCCAAGCTGTATATGTTTCGCTCATACTGCCCGGACGCTCAATTCAAGAAGCGATCCGATAGGGAGAGAGACCACGATGGCGACAATTTCGCGCCGCAGCGCTGTGCGGGCAGGGCTCGCATCTGCAGCATTGATAGCTTTGTCAGTCGGCGCGCAAGCCGCCGATCCCATCAAGATTGGCGTCACCATCACGCAATCGCCGCCTGGCTCGGTCGTTCAGGGCACTCAGGTCAAGGATGGCCTCGAAGTGACCGCCAAGATCATCAACGACGCTGGCGGGATCGACGGCCGCCCCGTGGAATTGGTGATCGAGGATACGCAGGGACTCCCGGAAAAGGCGCGCGCTGCGGTCGAGAAGCTGATCACCCGCGATAAGGTCGTGGCCATCACCGGCGAACATCAGAGTTCGGCTGCATTGGCCGGGATGGAAGTCGCGCATCGCTATCATATTCCCTACGTCAACACGAACGGCTGGTCGGACGCGATCCGCGAAAAGGGGTACGCCGAGGTCTTCAATCCGGGCAACTACAACAATCACGTGGGCGACGCGGTCGCCGCAACGATGAAATCGCTCGGCGTGAAGCGGGTTGTGGCCTTTGCGGAGAACACTGACTATGGCATCGGCCTTGCCAAGGTGATTGGCGCCAAGCTCAAGGAGCAGGCGCCGAACGTCGAATACAAATATGAGACGCTGGACCGGGCGTCGAAGGATTTCCTGCCGGCCATTTTGCCCCTGCGCGCCAATCCGCCGGACGCCGTGATCGACGTCATGTTGCCGCCGGCCGCCTACATCATGATGAACCAGGTCTATGAACAGGGTATCGCGCCATCGGCCAAGACCTGGTTCTATGACGCCTCCGGTCTCGCTGACTATCCGGACTTCTGGCAGAACGTGAAGGAAGCCGGCAAGGGGCTGTTGGTGTTCGGCCTCTACCATCCGAAGATGAAGCAGCCCCCAATGGGCAAGCAGATCGGCGATGCTTATACCGCGAAGACCAAGAATCAGCCGAACCGCCTATTGTTCCAGGCCGCGGATTCGTTGCTGGTGATCGCGGATGCCATCAAGCGCGCGAAATCGACGGAGCCGGACGCGCTTATCAAGGCGTTGGAGGACACCAAGCTGACAGGCACGCGCGGCGAGATCACCTTCTCGAAGGAAGCCGGTTACAAGAACCATCAATGGCTCGATGTGCCGTATGTGACTTTCCAGCTCACGGATGTGAATCAGAAAGTCGAGAACTCGGCGCTCGTTGAAGAGCCCGGACATCCGCTCGATGCCGCAAAGCTTTGGAAGCCCGCGAAGTAACCAACTCGGGCGACAAGGTTAGTTACGATGGGAGCCATCAGCGTCGATCTGGCGGTGAACGGCCTGATTACCGGTCTGTTCTACGCGCTGATGGCCATTGGGCTGTCGCTGATCTTCGGAATCTTGCGCATTGTGAATTTCGCCCATGGCGAGTTCTACATGGTCGGCGCTTATGCCTACACGCTGATCGCGCTTGGCCTCGGCGTGCCGGTGTGGGTCGCGCTGCCGCTCGCGTTTCTTTTTGGCGCATTGGTCGGCTGGATCACCGAGCGGACGCTGATGCGGCCGCTTTATGCCGGCTACACCTCATGGGGACTGATGCGGGATGAATATGCCGTCATCGTCACGTTCGGCCTATCGCTGTTCCTGATCAATCTCGTCGACAAGGTGATCGGACCCTATGCCTATCGTGGCCCGCCCCTGGTCGACGCCAGCCGGATCGTGCTTGGCCCGGTGCTTATCAGCGGGCATCGACTGTTGGCTGCGGGCATCGCCATCGCCGTTATCCTGATCACCGCCGCGCTGATCAAATGGTCTTTCTGGGGCAAACAGATCAGGGCGGTGTCGCAAAACCGGCTTGGCGCCTCGCTGGCCGGGATCGATACGGCGCGGGCGAGCAGCATCGTCTTCATGCTGTCGGGCGGTCTTGCGGCATTCTCCGGCGCACTGCTATCGCCGGTGATCAATGCTTCGCCCGATGTCGGCGCGTTCCCGGCCATCAAATCCTATATCATCGTCGTGCTTGGCGGTATGGGATCGGTGCCCGGCAGCATTGTCGCCAGCCTCGCGCTCGGCATTATCGAGAGTTTCGGCGCCGTCTATCTGTCCTATCAATATCGTGACGGCTTCGGGCTGATCCTGCTGATGCTGTTCCTGCTGTTCCGCCCGCAAGGTCTGTTCGGCGAGAAGGGACGGGAGGTCTGATGTCGGCATCGGAAACTCCCCTACATTCCGGCGGCGCCGACAAGCGGTCGGTCGCCAGCACTTCGACCGGCAAGAGCGCGGTCGAGTTTCGTGCGGCCATCGCATTCCTGATCGTCATCGCGCTTATCCCGGCCGTTGTCCGCAACGACTACTGGCTGGGCGTGCTGATCGTCTCGATGTATTTCGCCATCCTGACCGGCGCATGGAATCTGCTCGCCGGCTACACCGGGCAATTCTCGCTGGCACCTGCGACGTTCGCCATGATCGGCGCCTATGCGACCGGGCTGCTATGTACAGCATTCGGCGTGCCGCCCTTGCTGGGCATCGTTGCAGCGATCCTCATTGCCGGCCTGACCGGATTGATCCTGGGGCGCATCGTACTTCGCCTGACCGGGCCGTATTTGGCACTGACTACTCTCAGCTTCGCGGAGATCATGCGCCTTGTTGCGTCCAACTCGATCGACATTACGCGCGGCGATCTCGGCCTGGCCGTGCCGGGGCTGCTCAGTAGCCGCATCGGCTGGTACTACATCTTCGTAGGCGTGCTCGCATTTCTATTGGTGGCGCTATATGCCCTGCTGCGATCCAAGGCTGGCTTGTTCCTGCAGGCGATCCGCGATGACGAGGTGGCTGCCGCACGCAGCGGCGTCGATGTGGTGTTCTGGAAGACGGCCGCATTCGCATTGTCGGCGGCGGCCAGCGGTTTCGCCGGCGCGCTCTATGCTCACTTCGCGGAGCTGGTGACGCCGGAACTGGGGCTGATCGGTCAGACCGGTCTGATCGTCAGCATGGCGGTGATCGGCGGCATGGGCACGCTGGCGGGGCCGTTGATTGCGGCATTCCTCGTCTACGTACTGTCCGAATGGCTGCGCGATGTCGGCGGCTACCAGCTTGTGGTGTTCTCGGCACTCGTCGTGATCTTCGCCCGCTTCTTCCGCGAAGGCTTGTGGGGATTGGCGCGCGGTGCCATGCAACGCTGGAGGCGATCGTGAGCCTTTTATCGGTGCGTGGAATCGTCAAGCGTTATGGCGGGCTTACAGCCGTCGATGGCGCGAGCTTCGATATCGACGCCGGCGAATTGGTTGGGCTAATTGGGCCGAACGGCTCGGGCAAGACAACTCTGCTCAATATTCTGAGCGGACTGGCCGAGCCGGATGGCGGCGAGATATTGCTCGACGGGGCGCCATGTCATGGCCTCAAGCCGGAGCAACTGGCGCATCGTGGCGTCATGCGGATGTTTCAGCTCACTCGTGTGTTCCGCCGGATGAACGTCATCGATAATCTGCTCGTGGCAGGGCGGGCGCTGGGGCTGGATGGCGCTGAAGCTCTGAATCGTGCCGATACGCTGATTGAAGAACTGCGCCTCGATGCTGTGCGTGCGCTGGATGCGGGGCAACTCTCCGGTGGGCAGATGAAGCTGCTGGAGTTCGGCGTGTGCTTCATGGTGCCGCCGCGCATCGCCTTGCTCGATGAGCCGTTCGCAGCAGTGCATCCGACCATGAAGGAGATCATGGGTGGTTTCATTCGTTCGCGCCACGAACAAGGACAGACCTTTATTCTGGTCAGCCACGATATGCCGGTGATCGTCGAGTTGTGCCCGCGCGCGGTGTGCATGAACGCCGGAAAGGTTATCATCGACGCGCCGACCCGCACAGTGCTCAGCAATGCCGATGTGATCGAAGCCTATCTTGGCGGGCAGGCAGCATGAGTGAGGTTCTCACGCTCGACAATATTACTGCCGGCTACAGCGGCGATATCGATGTGCTCCGCACGTTGAGTCTCACGGTCGAGGCAGGATCGATCACGGGTCTGATCGGCCTCAACGGCGCCGGCAAATCGACGGTCATGAAAGCCATCTGCGGATTTCTCAAGCCGAAGCATGGCCGCGTCGTCTATCAGGGCGAGGACATTACCGGCATCGCGCCGCATCAATTGAGCGCGCGCGGCATCTGGTACATTCCGCAGGAATCCAGCCTGTTTCCCTTCATGACGGTGACCGAGAATCTCCGCTTGCCGCTGGAAGGGCTGTCGCGGTCGGTTGGGCAGCCGGATCGTGCGGAGATCGATCGTCGTTTCGAGGAGATGCTTGAGAAGTTTCCAGCATTGCAGCCCAAATTGCGTGCGCAGGCAGGCGACCTATCCGGTGGACAACAGAAGATGGTGGAATTCGCCAAGGCATGGCTGGTTCGCCCGCGCCTATGCCTGATTGACGAGCCATCGATCGGACTGGCGCCGAAGATCGTCGAGGAGGTGTTCCAGTGGATACATCTGTTCGCGTCGGAGCAGATGGCAATTCTGCTGGTGGATCACAATGTCCGCCGCGTTATTGCGATGTCACATCGTATTTATGTTTTGAGCCTCGGCGAGATCACCGCATCGGGCGCACCGGCCGATTTCGCCGGTAACCTGCACGAGCAGGTCAAGGCCTGGCTGGGGATCAATTTCTAATGCCGGGCTCGCCGCCCATCACGCCGCATCTCATTCGCGCCGAGCTTCTTGCGCCGGCGAGCTTCGCTCCGTTCGGCACGGTGGTTGCCGTCGATCATGATGGCGGTGGGCGAACGGTCAATCAGGGGCGGGCGCTGCGTCTGCCGGGCATAAACGATCTTGCGCACGATACGGAAGCGCGAAAGCCGGTGCTCGATATCTATCGGATCGATCCGTCGCCGTTGCCGTTTGCGGTCACCTGCTTCGAGCGACACGTCCTGTCGTCGCAGGTTTTTATTCCGATGATGTGCTCGCGATTTCTGGTCGCCGTCGCGCCGGACCGCGGCGGGCGACCCGATTTCTCGCGCGCTGTTGCATTTGTCGGCAATGCCAAGCAGATCGTGCATTACCGCCAAGGCGTATGGCATGCCCCAATGGTCGCGCTCGATACGCCAGCGGTTATGACGATGCTGATGTGGGAGGCCGGCGACGAACGCGATTGCGAAGAGTTTTCAGAGATGGGCAGTCTGGATTTGCAGATCGTCGTATGACCCGCCAACGACGCTCCCGTTCGAAAGCGTCGCAAGGTGGAGCGTGATCGTGCCAGCCGCGTGAGTAGCGATAAGTTTCAGCGCTTCGGTTTCCCCGAGCCCCCTTTTTCCGCCGCGCGACGCAAGGCATCTGCCAGCGCGCCCCCGGCCGATGTTTCCGGACGTGAAGGCTTGCGTGGGGCGGAGGAGAAAGCGCGGTTGTCGCTGCGCGAACCGCCGGACGATGGGCGTGTCGGGTTGCCGCCGACCTCGTCGTCGAGCCGCAACGTCAGGCCGATCCGCTTGCGCGCGACATCGACCTCGAGAACCTTGACGCGGACGACATCACCCGGCTTCACCACCTCGCGCGGATCCTTGATGAAGGTCCGTGACATTGCCGAGATATGCACCAATCCATCCTGGTGTACACCGATATCGACAAACGCGCCGAAGGCAGCGACGTTGGTGATCACGCCTTCGAGCACCATGCCAGGCTTCAGGTCTTTCAGCGTTTCGACGCCATCCTTGAATGTCGCAGTCTTGAATGCCGGACGTGGATCGCGGCCTGGCTTCTCGAGTTCTCGTAGAATGTCGGTGACGGTTGGTAACCCGAAGGTGTCGTCGACGAAGCTCTGTGGCTTGACCTGTCGCAGCACTTCGGTGTTGCCGATCAGCGTTTTGATGTCACTTTTGGTCGCTTCAAGAATGCGTCGCACCACCGGATAAGATTCCGGGTGAACCCCGGACGTGTCCAGCGGATCGTCACCGTTGGTGATGCGCAGGAAGCCTGCGCATTGCTCGAACGCTTTTGGTCCAAGCCGGGGAACATCCTTCAACGCCTTTCGCGATGCGAACGGGCCATTGGTATCACGATGTTGGACGATGCTCTGCGCCAGTCCGGCACCGATACCAGACACACGCGCCAGCAACGGCGCTGAAGCAGTATTGGCATCGACGCCCACGGCGTTGACGCAATCTTCCACCACGGCATCGAGCGAGCGCGACAGTTTGGTTTCGCTGAGATCGTGTTGATATTGGCCGACGCCGATCGACTTCGGTTCGATCTTCACCAGTTCGGCGAGCGGATCTTGCAGGCGGCGGGCAATCGACACCGCGCCGCGCAAGGTGACGTCCAGGCCGGGCAATTCTTCCGAAGCGAAGGCCGAGGCGGAGTAAACCGAAGCGCCCGCCTCCGAGACCACGATCTTGGTCATCTTGAGTTCGGGTAACGACTGCACCAGTTCGGTGGCCAGCTTGTCGGTCTCGCGCGATGCCGTGCCGTTGCCGATGGCGATCAGTTCGACGCGATGTTCGCGTGCAAGCTTGGCGAGAGCCAGCTTTGCATCATCCCAGCGCCGCTGCGGCTCATGTGGGAATATAGCGGTGGTGGCAACCACCTTACCGGTGGCATCCACCACTGCAACCTTGACGCCGGTACGGTATCCCGGATCGAGTCCCATCGTTGCACGGGCGCCGGCGGGTGCGGCAAGCAACAGGTCACGCAGGTTGGATGCAAAGACGCGGATCGCCTCCTGCTCGGCCGCGCTCCATAACCGCATGCGCAAATCGATATTGAGATGCACCTGGATCTTGGTGCGCCAGGCCCACCGCACGGTGTCGATGAGCCAGCGATCGCCAGGGCGGCCGTGGTCGGCAATGGCAAACCGTTTCATGATTCCCAATTCATAGGAATTGGGAGCTGTCGCCGGTCCAGCCTCGGCTTCGGGCTGAATTTGCAGGTCGAGAATTTCCTCCTTCTCGCCGCGGAACATCGCGAGGATGCGGTGCGATGGCAGTTTGTGCAAAGGCTCGCTGAAATCGAAATAGTCGCTGAACTTTGCTCCAGCTTCTTTCTTCCCGTCGCGCAGCTTCGCGATCAGCACGCCGCCCGACCACATCTGCTCGCGCAGCGCGCCGATCAAGTCCGCGTCCTCGGCGAAGCGTTCGACCAGGATGGCGCGCGCGCCATCCAGTGCGGCGGCAGCGTCGGCGACCTGCCTCTCGGCATCGACAAACGCGGCTGCCGCAACCTGTGGATCGTTGTCCGGACTCGTCAGCAGCAGTTCGGCCAGTGGTTCGAGGCCAGCTTCACGTGCGACTTCGGCCTTGGTGCGGCGTTTCGGTTTGAAGGGCAGATAGATATCCTCAAGGCGGCCCTTGCTGTCGGCCGCGAGAATTGCAGCTTCCAGAGTGGCATCGAGCTTGCCTTGTTCCCGCACTGAATTAAGAATCGCAGTGCGTCGATCCTCGAGTTCGCGCAAATACGACAGGCGCTCTTCCAGCGTGCGCAACTGTGCGTCGTCCAGGCCGCCGGTGACTTCCTTGCGATAGCGCGCCACGAACGGCACGGTCGCGCCGCCATCGAGCAAGGCTACGGTCGCGTCGACCTGCTGCTCGCGTACGCCGAGTTCAGTTGCAATTTTTTGGTGTATCTTATTGGCCACGCGAGATCTTTCGGTCCGTCTGGAACATTGCGGCGGTGAATCGCTCGCAACAGGAGCCAGTTTATGGACCAGTCGTCGTGCGTCCTTCAACCCCGCCCGAAATATTCAATGTGCATAGGGTAAGACGTGTCGATAACCGGGATTGCCTGATACAGCCGGCGCCTTCAAATAATTAGGCGCCGGAGTTTTGCACCTCATAGTGCAAGAACTTCCGGCGCCGGCAAATACGTAGACGATCAGCGTAATAGCGCTCTACTTCTTGACCAGCGAGCAGGCCGGATCCGGCGGACCGAACGCCTCGTCGCCGGAGATGCGCGTCAGGATCTTGTAGTAATCCCACGGATACTTGGATTCTTGCGGCGTCTTGACCTGCACCAGAACCAGATCGTGGACCATCAGGTTGTCTTCGCGCAGCTTGCCGTTACGCGAGAAGAAATCCTCGATCGGCTTTTCACGCATCTTTGCGGCAACCTTTAGCGGATCGTCGGTGCCGGCATTCTTGATGGCGTTGAGGTAGTTGATGACCGAAGAATAGACGCCGGCCTGCCACATCGTCGGCATGCGGTTCATCTTGGCGAAGTAGCGCTTCGACCATTCGCGGGTCTTGTCGTCCATATCCCAATAGAACGACGTGGTCAGCAGCAGGCCCTGAGCAACCGGCAATCCCAGCGCGTGGATGTCGGTAATCAGCACCAGCAGGCCGGCCATCTGTTGGCCGCCCTTGAAGACGCCGAATTCGCCGCCGGTCTTGATCGCGGTGGTGTTGTTCGGCGGGCCACCGGCGATGCCGATGATCTTGGCCTTGGATGCCTGAGCCTGCAGCACGAAGGATGATAAGTCCGGCGTTGCGAACGGCGGGCGCACCGAGCCGACGACCTTGCCGCCATTCTTGGTGATGACCGCAGATGCGTCGCGTTCGAGCGAATGTCCGAAAGCATAGTCGTCCGTGATGAAGAACCAGCTATCGCCGCCGCGTTTGACGACTTCCTGCGCGGTACCGACGGCGAGGGCGCGCGTATCGAACACCCACTGAATGGCGTAGGGTGAACAGAACTTGCCATGGAAATCAGCCGATCCAGTCGCGTGGGTAATCATCAGCTTGCGACGGTCATTGGCGACGCTTTGTACTGCCAGTCCGACAGCGGAGACCGGAACGTCGAGGATCAGGTCCACTTGCTCCGTATCGTACCAGCGGCGCGCAATACCGGAGCCGATGTCCGGCTTGAGTTGATGGTCGCCGACGATCACCGATATCGGCTTGCCGAGCACGGTGCCGCCGAAATCCTCCACGGCCATCTGCGCCGCGGTGACCGATCCCTGACCGGTCGGCGTCGATGCCGGCCCTGACATATCGGTCAGTACGCCGATTTTCACCATGTCATCGGACACTTGCGCTTGCGCTGCCGATGTTGACAGCAACGCGGCCGCCAATGCTGCGAGGACAGATATACTTCTAGCGAACATTACGTTGAGCCTCCCCTTGGTTGCGGCCTGTTAGCCGTTGTTTTGCTCATTTAGAGCGTTTTATCGCGACATTGCAATCATTCCGCTGCCCGCGTCAGCGATATGGCGCGGCCGTAGCCGCCGCCGCCGGGCGTATCGAGCGTCACTTCGTCACCCGGCTGCATGACGATCTTGCGAGCGTTGCTCACCGGCTGGCCGTTGATGAGGAATCGGCCAGCGGAGCCGGGCTCGCCGCCTTCGAGGCCCTCGGGAGCCAGGTTGGTGCGGCTGGTGACGGCGTTGAGCAGCCATTCGCTTTTGGTTCGCATGTTGAAGCTGATGATCTGGCCATCGCCGCCGCGCATGGCGCCGTTGCCGCCGGTACCGCGATGCAATTCCTTGCGGTTGAACAGGATCGGCATTGATGCTTCGAGGATTTCCACCGGCACCGCAGCGACTCCCGTCGGATAACAGGTCGCGCTTGGGCCGTCCTTGTTGCGTCGCGCGCCCATGCCGCCGGAGTAATTGAACATCGCGCTGGTGAACGGAGAGCCGTCGAGGTTCTTGCCCTGCACCTGAATGGTCCAGACCGCGCCAGCACCTTCGGCCAGCACGCGGTCCGGCATGACGTGATAGAGCGCCTTGAGGATCGGCATCGGCACATACATGCCGACGACGTGGCGAGCGTTCACCGGTGACGGATACTTGCAATTGACGATGCAGCCTTCCGGCGCCTTGACCAGGATTGGGGCAAGACTTCCGAAATTGTTCGGCAACTCCGGGTTCAGGCAGCTTCGAATGGCAAACGTACTGTAGGCATGGGTGTAGTTCATCACGACGTTGATGCCGTACGGGCTCGGTCCGGAGCTGCCTTCGAAGTCGATCAGGATCGAACCTTGCTCGGTATCGACCGTCACTGCTGTCTTCAGCGTAACGACATCGCCTCCGGGGACGTCGAAGCGGCTTTCGCCGTGGAACGTGCCCGGCTTCAACTTGCGAATGGCGTTGCGCGTTGCCGTCTCGGAGCGGCTGATGATTTCCTGCGCTAGCGTTTCGATATTGTCCTGACCCTGCCGGTCGAGTAGCGCCGATAGTCGGGTACAGGCCAGTTTGCCGCTGGAGATTTGCGCGGCGAGGTCGCCGAACACTTCATCCGGAGTCCGCACGTTCGTCCTGATGATGTCGTGCAAGACCTTATTGGGTTTGCCCGCCTCGTAGAGCTTGAGCAGCGGAATCCACAGACCTTCTTCGTGGATGTCGCGGGCACCGGCACCGACGCCATATCCGCCGATATCGGTATGATGAATCGTCGAGCCGAAGAACCCGATCAACTTGCCCTTGTGAAAGGCGGGCAGCATCACCGTGATGTCGAAGAAGTGTCCGGCCGATAACCACGGATCGTTGGTGATGAGAACATCGCCGGGATTCAGGCTTTCCGGCGGAAATTCCTTGACGAAATGCTTGCCGGCCGCGGCAAGCGAATTGATGTGGCCGGGCGTGCCGGTGATAGCCTGCGCCACCATGCGGCCCTGCGTGTCGAACAGCGCGTTGGCGAGATCGCCGGCTTCGCGCACGACCGGGCTGAAAGCGATGCGCTGCAGCGCTTTGGCCTGCTCGCTGACGATGCTGATCAGATTGCTCCAGAGAATCTCGAGCTCGATGCCATCCATTTTTACTTACCTCTTGACGGCCATGATGCATCCGGTGCGATCGACGGTCGCGCGCCAGCCCGGAAGAATGATGATTGTGGTTTCGCGTTCTTCGATAATCGCGGGACCGTCGATGCTTTGGTCGAGCACCAGTTCGCGGCGCGCGTAAACCGGTGTATCGACATCGTGTCCGTTGAAGCGGGCCTTGCGAGTTTTGATCTTATCGGCAGTCTGCGTCTTGAATTCCGGCGCGCTGTCGCGATGCGCCACAGGTCCGGTTGCCACCAGCCGCCAGATCACGGCTTCGACGTCGACCTCCGGTAGCCGGAAACTGTAAAGCCGCTCATAGGCCTCTTCGAAGGCATGACGCAGCCAGGCGATGTCATGGCGCTCGCGCGGGTCGGTGTCCAGCGTCACTGAAACTTCGTTCTGTTGGCCAAAGTAGCGCATGTCGGCGCCGAACTGGAAATGGATGTCGCTTCCCTTGCAGCCGGCGCTCGCCAGGCCCTTGCGCGCGTCATCGACGAGTTGGCCGATGATTTTGTCCACAACATTCCAGTCGAGCGACGAGAGCCGGGAAAGTGCGCCCTGACCGAGATCGAGGCGCGGCGGCGTCACCAGCGTCCCGAACGCCGACAACACGCTGGCGAGCGGCGGATAGATCACCATCGGGCTTTCGAGCAGGTCGGCGACGTAACATGCATGCACTGGACCCGCACCGCCGAAGGCAAACAGCGGCACGCCGCGATAGTCGATGCCGCGATCAGCGGCGTGTGCGCGAGCCGCCGCGGTCATCGATTCGCCGACGACACGATAGATGCCTGCGGCGACATCGCCGACCGAAGTGCCGAGTTGTTCGGCGAGCGTACTCAATTGCTTGACCGCGCCATCACGGTCGAGCCGCATTTCGCCGCCGAGAAAGCCATCCGCGCTAAGATAACCCAGCACCAGATCGGCGTCGGTAACCGTCGGGTTCATGCCGCCGCGACCGTAGGCAACCGGTCCTGGCGTTGAGCCGGCGCTTTGTGGGCCGACTTTCAGCAGGCCAAGGTCGCTAATCGACGCGATACTGCCGCCACCGGCGCCGATTTCGATCATATCGACCGAAGGAATAAGAATCGGCAGGCCGCTGCCGGTCTTGAAACGATAGATGCGATCGACTTCGAAGTGCCCGGTGACGAGCGGCTTGCGATCTTCGATGACGCAGGCTTTCGCGGTGGTGCCGCCCATGTCGAACGACAGCAGGCGATCGAGGCCGAGAACCTCTGCGTAATATGTCGCGGCGAGGGCGCCCGCTGCCGGTCCCGATTCGACCATGCGCACCGGGAAATTGCCCGCGACATCGACGCCGATCACGCCGCCATTGCTCAGCATGATCAGCGGATCGTGGGCAAACCCGCGCTGCTTCAGTCCTCGCGTCAGTGCATCGAGATAAGGCCGTGTGATCGGCGCGGTGTAGGCATTCATCACCACTGTCGAGGTACGCGGATATTCCCGGATCAGCGGGGCGACCTCGGAGGAAATTGAGACATACAGCTCGGGCGCCAGCTCGTTGAGCAACCCGCGCATGGCGCGCTCGTTCTCTGGATTCAAGAACGAGTTGAGGAATGAGATCGCGACCGAAACGACTTTCTTGTCACGCAACTCCTTGATGACGGATTCGGCCTTGGCCCGGTCGAGCGGCTTCAGCAATTCGCCGGTCGCCGCGACCCGCTCCGGAATGCCGAATGTGAATTCGGGCGGCACCAATGGGGCCGGGAACTCAATCTGCGGATCGAACATCTCATAGCGATGCTCGTCGCGAATGGTCAGGATATCCCGGAACCCCTCGGTCACCAGCAAGGCCGTCGTCGGACCTTTGCGTTCGATCACCGCGTTGGTGACGACCGTGGTGGCATGCACCACGACGTCGGTCACGGCTGTCGGCCGGATACCGGCCTTGGCCAGAACGGCGTCGACCGCGCGAAAAAAGCCGACGTCCAGGCTTTCCGGCGTGGTCAGCGTCTTGTCGACCCAGGTTTTACCAGTCGCGTTGCGAAGCACCACGTCCGTGAAAGTCCCGCCGATATCGACGGCCAAGGCGTAGCTCGAAAGTGCTGGATTTTCCGCGGTTGTCACGACGCCTCTCATTTGGTGTAGTTTCGTATTACAATACTATGTATCATTTTTCAGACGATAGAGATTCGAATGTTTGGTGTCAAATCAACATTTCCGGTTGACGCAAATCAGTTTCTCCGGATATTTGTTTCGTACAAATAGAAAATGTCTCACAATTCGATACAATGGGACGGAGCGCTTGGGTCATGACAGCAACGTATCGGGGCACGCCTATTGCCGGCACGACGGTTTTCACCGGAGCGCGCTCGCGCCAGGGCTATCGCATCAACAAGTTTTCGATGTCGCTGACGGACGAGGCCAATCGCAATGCGTTTCGCGCCGACGAGCGCGCCTACATGAAGTCATGCGGATTGACCGAGGCCGAGATGGATCTCGTCACCAAGCGCGACTGGAAGGGACTCGTTGCCGCGGGCGGCAACATCTACGTGCTGATCAAGGTTGGCGGAGCGGTGGGGCAGAATCTGCTGCAGATGGGTGCGCAGATGCGCGGCCAGAGCTTTGAAGAGTTCATGCAAACCCGGCCTGCGAAGCAAGGCTCTGCTGTCGAAAGGAATCACTAGGATGGCTCGTATCGTCGGCGGCATCGGCTGTTCGCACGCGCCTTCGATTGCGCACTCGTTCGATCGCGGCCTGCAGGAGGATCCGGCATGGTCGCCGCTCTACAAGGGGTACGAGCCGGCGAAGGCGTGGCTCGAGAAGCTCAAGCCCGATGTGATCGTTGCGGTCTACAACGATCACATGAATCGCTTTTTCTTCGATGCGTATCCGACATTCGCGCTGGGTGTTTCCGATAAACACCCGCAAGCCGATGAAGGCTGGGGCAAGCGCGATCTGCCGGATTTGCCGGGTGATGCCGATTTCTCGTGGCACATGGCGCAGAGTCTGGTCGAAGACGAGTTCGATCCGACGATTTGTCAGGAGATGCCGGTCGATCACGGCATTCTGTCGATCTTGCCGCTGTTGACCGACAATCGTTGGCCGGCACCCCTGATTCCGCTCGCCGCCAATGTCATCCAGCATCCGCTGCCGACGCCAAGGCGATTCTTCCATCTGGGGCAGGCGATTCGCCGCGCGGTCGAAAGCTACCCGAAGGATCTCCGTGTCCTGGTCGTTGCGACGGGTGGCATGTCGCATCAGCTGCATGGCGATCGCTTCGGGTTCATGAATCCGGATTGGGACAACGAATTCCTGGATCTGCTCGAGCATGATCCGCAAGCGCTCGTGAAGCTCAAGCATCACGATTACATGGAGCGTGGCGGAGCGGAATCCGTGGAAATGATCATGTGGTTGGCAATGCGTTCGTCGCTTGGTGAAAAAGTGCGACGCATTCACCGCCACTACTATGCGCCGATGTTGACCGGATACGGCCTCATCGTTTTCGAAGGCGCCGACGCCTGATTTTATTGATCGAGGGAAGCTATGGGCATTCGTACGGGTAAAGAATACATCGAATCGCTGCGCGACGGTCGCCAGATGTGGATCGACGGCGAGTTGGTCACGGACGTGACCAAGGACCGTCGTTTCGCAGCGGCGGCCTACACCATGGCCGAGCTATACGACATGCAGCACGATGCCAAGCGCATCGACGCGATGACTTACAAGTCGCCCTTGAATGGCGAGCGCGTCGGAATGTCGTTCATCCAGCCGAAAACCGTCGATGATCTGGTGCGCCGGCGTGGCATGGTGAAAACCTGGATGGACGCGACGTGCGGAATGTTCGGCCGTAGTCCGGATTTCATGAATATCACGTTGACCGGTTTCGCCTCGGCCTCCGATGCCTTCGGACAGAAAGACAAGAAATATTCGGAGAACATCTGGAAGTACTACGAATATTGCCGCGATAACGATATCGCGATGACGCACACGCTGATCAATCCGCAGGTCGATCGTTCGAAGCCGGTCGAGAAACAGGACAAGGATCTTGCTGCCAAGGTTGTCAAGGAGACCGACGCGGGAATCGTCGTCAACGGCGCTCGCATGGTGGCGACGCTCTGTGCCTATTCCCACGATCTCCTGGTGATGCCGTCGACATATCTGTCGAATAATGACGAAGCCAAGCCCTATGCCTTCGGATTTGCGGTCCCGGTCAATGCGCCTGGCCTGCGGTTCATCTGTCGGCCGTCGGTTATTCATGAAAATCCGGGCTCGTCGATGGACTTTCCATTGTCGTCGCGTCTCGACGAGACCGATGCCATGGTGATCTTCGACAACGTGTTGATCCCGTGGGAACGCGTCTTCATTCACCGCGACGCTGAGATGTGCAACGGCCTGTATAACCGCACAGGTGCGATGCCGCAGATCATGCATCAGTTCAGCACCAAGAATCTGGCGAAGGCCGAATTTATGATGGCGGTCGCCTTCGCCATGGTTCGCTCGACGAAAGTGGATGCCCATCTGCATGTGCAAGGCCTGCTGGCGGAGTTGATCCAGTACACCGAATTCGTCCGCGCTTGCTTGCGTGCCAGCGAAGTCGATGCCGCTCCCAATGCTCAAGGATTCATGACGCCTGCCGCGATGCCGCTGTGGACCATTCGCATGATGTTCCCGAAGATGTTCATTCGGATGTGCGAGATCATCCAGATCCTCGGTGCCGGCGGTCTGGTCGCCGTGCCGTCGTTCTCCGAACTGTCGGGGCCGGTGAGCAAGGACGTCGAAACCTACTTCCAGGCTGCAAACGCAGATTCGCGTTATCGGATCAAGCTGTTCCGGCTCGCTTTCGATGCTGCTGTGTCGTCGTTCTCTGGGCGGCAGCAGCTCTATGAACGTTATTACTCGGGCGATCCTGTGCGGCTTTCCGGGACTCTCTACGAGATTTACGATAAGGAGCCTTACGTGGATCGCATCACGGATTTGCTCGACGGTCTCGAAGCACGCCAGACCGGAGACGGAGCGCCCCTCGGGTTTCGGCCGGTGTTGTCCGCAGCCGAATAAGCGATATCTGGCAAAAGGCGACGATGACAGTTCAAGACACCAGCGTCTCGATTGGCGCAACTCGATTGAAGTCGCCGCTGATCTGCGGCGCTGGTGAGCACTTGATGTATGCCGAAGGCGTTCGCCTTGCGTTGGCGGCCGGAGCAGCCGTCGTCATCCCAAAGTCCGCCAATGAAAGCCAGGCCGCCAAGCGTCAACTCGACAGCACGGACTATGCGTTGCTGGACAGCAACTGGCGACGTTTGCCGTGGGCGTACGCGCCACCGCCGGATGCGAGTCTGCTATGCCGGTCAGGATTGGCGCAGCAGCCGTTTGACGAGTGGCTCGACATGTTGCGGGTGCTCGATCGTGAAGCGGCGCGGCGTGATGCCTATGTCGCGGCCAGTCTCATTCTGGCTGACCTCGATCGATGTGTCGAAATGGCGCAGGCGGTCGAGCAAGCGGGCTTGCGCATCCTCGAACTGAACATCGGCGCGCCGCACGGCAACGAAGCCGCGCGCGGAGCCATTGTCCTCGAGCGCGATACGACGCGGGTCCGTGAGATCGTTGCGCGTGTCCGGGCCGCCGTTCGCCTGCCGATCTGGGTCAAGTTGACCGGCCAGAGCGAGGATGTCGCGGGTCTGGCGCAAGCGGCGAAGGAAGCCGGCGCCGATGCCGTGACCATCATGGGCCGCTTTATGGCCTTCGTCCCGGATGTTGAAACCCTCTCGCCGATGCTCGGAACCAATGCCGGCTTCGGCGGTTCGTGGGCGTTGCCGCTGACGTGCCGGTGGCTGGTACAATGCCGGCGCCGGCTCGGACCAGATTTTCCATTGATCGGCACCAACGGTGCGCGTACTGGCTTGGACATCGCGCGTTTCCTGCTTTCGGGCGCGAGTGCGGTTCAAGTGAGTTCAGCGGTTTTTACGGGTGGCGTCGCGGTGGTGTCGAGCATGTTAAACGAGTTTTCCGGATATCTCGATCGCAAGGGGTTGACCGCGACAGCGCTGATTGGACAAGCGGCCGATCGTCTCGGAACTTATCAGGAGCAGGTCAGCCGTCCTGACTATTGGAAGACATTCGTTCCGACAGAGGCATTGCCGTCATCATGAACCGTCACCCGTCGGTCGACCAGAATCTGGCGGCATTTGATCGGCGTGGCTTTCGCAACGCGCTCTCGAGTTTTCCGACCGGCGTGACGGTGATTTCGACTCTCGGAGAGCAGGGAGCTCTGGTCGGCCTGACGGCGAATTCGTTCACTTCCGTATCGCTCGACCCGCCGCTGGTCCAATTCAGTCTTGCTCGCCGCTCGCCGAGTCTGTCGGCATTCGAACGGTCCGGCGTGTTCGCGGTCAACATTCTGGCTGCGGATCAGGGCGAACTCTCGAACACGTTCGCGACCCCGTCCGATGACAAATGGCGCGGTGTCGACTTCATCCTTGGGCGGGACTGTGGCTGCCCGTTGATTGAAGGCGCGCTTGCCAGTTTCGAATGCACTACGCATGCTTTCCACGACGGCGGTGACCACGTCATCATTGTCGGGCTGGTTCTGCGCTTTGAACGGCTGGTCACTGGAGAGCCATTGATTTTTTATCGTGGATCGTACCGGACGATGACGCCGGACGCCGTGTCCCCCGACTACACCGCAACCAATGAGCCGAGGATCCTGCCGCCGCTGAATGGCTTCGATCCATGGACGGCTGGCTGACAGGTCAATCGATGGAAAAGCCGAAACATCCGCTGCAGGACGTCTCCGCCGAATTGATTGACGGCGATGAATCCTCCGAGAAGGGCGGCCCGCTGATTCAGTCGGTCGTCTCGGCGACCGAGATTCTGGAAGCGCTGGCAGCGGCAGCGCAGCCGGTGCGCCTGACCGCGCTTGCGAACCAACTCGGGGAAACCAAGGCCAAGATCCATCGTCATCTCTCCACGCTGAAATTCCTTGGTTTTGTCGATCAGGATAGCCAGACCGAATGCTACCGTCTGGGACCGAAGCTGGTTCATCTCGGGCAGGCGGCGACGGATCAATTTGATCTGCGCCGGTTGGCTGAACCCTACATGGTCAGGCTGCGTGATTTGACCCACCAAACGGTGGTGCTGAGCATGCCCGCCAACGGCGATGCCATCGTCAACGCCGTCGTCGACAGCCCGAACATGGTGACGATTTCGGTGCGGCTGGGCTATCGGTTGCCGGCCCATGCCTCGGCGCAAGGACGAGTGACACTGGCCTTTGCGCCGGCTGCCGTGCAGCAACGCGTGCTGGCGCGGAAGCTCTTGTCCTACACGCCGCGGACGGTTGTCGAACCGGGAGCGTTGCGCAATCGGTTGGAGAAAATCCGGCGCGAGTTTTACGAAGTCGCGATGGACGAGACGTTGCTGGGGATTTCGGCGGTGGCTGCGCCCGTGATGAATTTCGATGGCGAACTCGTCGGCTCCATCGCGATCGTCGGTACCACGCAATACGTCCACGAACCTGTTGAGCCCGAGCAGCTTAAGCTTCTGCTGGCTTGCGCCAAGGCGATGTCGCTCAAGCTGAATTCAACGGCCTATGAGGGGCTGGGCGTTCCGAGTTTGAAGGAATTCATTTTTGATTGAGTGAAGAATACGGCTCGTTCGGCGCTGTTCGTTGATGAAATATCAAATGGGAGTTGGGTATGGATCTGCACAAGATCGATTGGGATGCGATTCCGTGGACGCCGGTTCGTGAGGGCGTCGACCGCAAGGCGTTCTCGGGCAGCGCCGCGACGCTCGCCCTTCATCGGCTGATGCCGGGGCATGAGCCGAAGCCGCATAGCCATACCTACGAGCAGATCGTCTACATCATCGCGGGGAAGATCCGGTTTCACGTCGGCAATGAGACGCAGGACTTGGGGCCTGGCGGACTGATGGTCATTCCATCCAACGTTGAACATTGGGGGGAAGTCATCGGTGACGAGCCGGTGCTCAATCTGGACGTGTTTACGCCAAAGCGTCCAGACTACGCTGCATAGCCAAAATCATTTCGATGGGTGACGCCTGCGCGCGATGCAGCGCAACTGCCGTCGGGTGCGCCGAATTCGATTGCGAGGCTGCAATGACGTCGCACTAGCGAGTTTGTACTGAGCAGATGACCAAAAAGGTCACTGAAATAGCAAGGGAGGGGAGACGTCAATGTTCGTTCAAGGCACGAGTCTGCTTCGAGCCGCGGCAGCCATGTCGTTCGCTGCGGGACTACTTTCCACGACAATTTCCTCAAATGCGGCCGACAGCACCGTCAAAGTCGGGCTGATCATCCCGATGACGGGCGGCCAGGCATCGACGGGAAAACAACTCGATAACGCGATCAAGCTATACGTTCAGCAACATGGCGATACGGTTGCCGGCAAGAAGGTCGAGATCATCCTGCGGGATGATGCTGCTAATCCTGAAAATACCAAGCGAATTGCCCAAGAATTGATCGTCAACGACAAGGTCAATATTCTGGCCGGATTTGGGATCACGCCGACCGCACTTGCGACTGCGCCGTTGGCCACTCAGGCCAAGGTGCCCGAAGTGGTAATGCTGGCAGGCACGTCAATTATCACCGAGCGCTCCCCTTATATCGTGCGGACCAGCTTTACACTCGCGCAATCGTCGACGATCATTGGCGACTGGGCCGTGAAAGCAGGGATCAAGAAGGTCGCAACGCTGACTTCCGACTATGCTCCGGGCAACGACGCGTTGAAATTCTTCAAGGATCATTTCATTGCTGGCGGTGGTCAGGTGGTCGACGAGGTCAAAGTGCCGTTGCACAATCCCGACTTCGCGCCGTTCCTGCAACGCATGCGCGATGCCAAGCCCGATGCGATGTTCGTCTTCGTTCCCGGCGGCCAAGGCGGCAACTTCATGAAGCAATTCACGGAGCGCGGCCTCGACAAGAGCGGCATCAAAGTGATCGGGCCGGGTGACGTGATGGATGACGACTTGCTCAATGCCATGGGCGATGCCGCGCTTGGTACGGTGACGGCGCATATGTATTCGACAGCGCATCCATCGAAAGTCAACAAGGAATTCGTGGCGGCATATCGCAAGGCATTCAACTCCCGGCCTGGCTTCGTTGCGGTCGGTGGCTATGATGGCATTCACTTGATCTACGAAGCTCTGAAAAAGACAAACGGAAATACGGATGGCGACGCGCTGGTCGCCGCCATGAAGGGGATGGCGTGGGAAAGTCCGCGCGGCCCAATTTCAATCGATCCCGAGACCCGCGACATTGTTCAGAATATTTATATTCGCAAGGTCGAACGCGTCGATGGCGAGCTTTACAACATCGAGTTCCAGACTTTCGATGCCGTCAAGGATCTCGGGAAGACCAGGAAGTAATGGCCCAAGCAAAAGGCGTGTGCAGATATTGCTGCACACGCCTTTGTCGATAGGCTGATCTTTCAGAGATTCACTCGGAGTTTGCGGCGATCGGTGTGATGCGATCGCCGCAATTGGATTGGTGTTACTCCGCTGCGAAAGAGACGGTGGCCAGATCGTAATCGCCAGATCCCATCCGGCCGTCCGCGAAGATCTCGTGCTTGGCGACCCACTTGAAGGATTCTTCGAATACTTCGCGCGAATAGGGCTCGAAGACGATCCGTTCGCCCGGACCCCACCGACGCGTGTCCATCATGGCGTGGAATTTCTCGGGGAATTCGTTCTTGTAATAGTGCGTATAGAGCTCTGGCCGCAGATCGATGTCGCGTTGTGCTTTCTTCAGCGCGCGGAAGTAGCGGCGAATGTCTTCCGGATCTGGGGTTCCCTTGATCATTGCCGCGATCATGAACGTGGTGTCGATCACCTTGCGGAAGCCGAGTTGTTCGGCGAGATAGTACGGGCCGTTGAACAGGGCGCCGGCGGCGCTTTTGCCTTCGATCAATTGCTCCATGCGATGGAACAGCATGCCGTCTTCGAACGTCAGGTTGATGTCGCTCGCTGGCATGTACTGCTCAAGCGCCTGGATCGTCGAGTAATGGCTGCCTGATTGATAACCGACCGAGATCGGAACGCCGGCGAGATCCGCGGGGGTTCGTATCGGCGAGTCGGCTGCGACGAAGATTCCGGATGGTGCGACCGAGTAGACGTCGGCATAGAGTTTGGTATGCCCCTTCGAGGCGGCGACATTCACCGTCCAATGACAGGCGCAGCTGACATCAGCCTCGCGCCCCTTCTCGATGCTCTGGAACGCACCTTCATTGACTTTGTTATGATGCTGGCCGCTGGTCGAGCGGATCAATTCGCGAAATTCATAATCGAGGCCTTCGGCTTTGAAGTACCCCTTTTCCTCCGCGACCCACTCATGCAGCCGAAAGTGCGCTTCGATAACGAATTTTCCCATAGCATCCTCCTCCGTCGAGATTCTGTTTTTCGATTGACGGAGCGTACTGCTTCGGGCTCACTATGACTATTCCGCGCAAGGAATATCTAATATGGAAAAGTCGATATACGATGAGCTCGATCTGAAAGAGTTGCGTGTCCTGCGGGTATTGCTGCAGGAATCCAGTATCACCAAGGCAGCGCAGCTTCTGGAAACAACGCAACCGGCCGTTAGCAAGACGTTGCGGCGGCTGAGAGAGCAGTTTTCCGATCCGTTACTGGTTCGGAATGGCCACGTCATGCAACTCACGCCACGCGCAGCAAACATGATTGAGCCGCTGCGGACCTTGTTTAGCGTCGCCGATGGCTTGCGTGCGGATGCATTGGCCTTCGATCCCAAGACCTCGGATCGTCTGTTCAGTCTGTTGCTGACGGATGTGGGAATGGTGCGGTTCCTGCCATCCTTGGTAGCCCGGGTGGCTGCGCTTGCCCCGGGAGTCAGCGTGCGGGCAGTGCCGCTCGATTCCCGTCAATTCGAGTTGAAACTGGAGGCCGGCGAGGCGGATCTCGCTTTAGGAGCTTTCCCGCAGGCCGCGCGGCATTTGCGACGTCAGCGCTTGTTTTCAGATGGTTACGTCAGTGTGATGCGAAAGCGCCACCCGCAGCTATCGAAATCGCTTTCGCGGACCAGTTTTCAGGAACTGCGGCACATACTCGTGGTGGCGTCGGAGACCGGGCACGCGGCACACGGCGCTGCCCAGCGCGTCCTCGCGTCTGAGATCAAACCGGCCAACATCCTGTTGCGAGTGCCAAGTTTTATCGCGGCTGCCATTGTCGCCGCTCAGAGCGATGGCGTAGCAACGCTGCCAGCCAATCTTGCGCATAATATCGCCGGTTCGCTCGACCTCGCAGTGTTCAAGACTCCGGTGGCTCTGCCGAAAATCGAGATTGCTCAGTTTTGGCATGAGCGGTTTCATCGCGATCCCGCGCATCGCTGGATCAGGGCGCTGACCTTCGAGCTGTTTGCCGGAGGCGGCGCGAAGGTGTGAAGACGCCGCAGCGTATACGATCGCCGATGTTGAATGCGGTCTAGATTCCCAGATAGGCCTGCCGCACGCGCTCATCGGACAGCAGTTCGGCGCCGCTGCCGGAAAGCGTCACACGGCCGTTTTCGAGAACGTAAGCGTGACTGGCGATCTTGAGCGAGACAGCGACGTTCTGCTCGACCAGCACGCAGGTAATGCCCTCCATATTGAGATCGCGAATGGTCTTGAGGACGTCGTGCACGATGGTGGGAGCGAGCCCCAGCGAGGGTTCGTCGAACATGATCAGGCTCGGCTCGCCCATCAGGCAGCGCGCAATGGCGAGCATCTGCTGCTCGCCACCGGAAAGAGTGCCGGCGGCCTGAGCAATGCGCTCCGCGAGTTTCGGGAACATCGTCAGGACGCGTTGCCGATTGTGCTCTCGCTTTGCCCGGGCTCGCGGCAGCATCGCACCCATGTCGAGATTTTCCGACACGGTCAACGATGGAAAAATCTGGCGTCCCTCAGCAACCTGGCCGATGCCGAGATTGCAGACCCGGTGGCTGGGCAGGCCGGCGATATCGGCGTCGCCAAACATGATGCGGCCTGTTGCCGGGCGATGCATGCCGGCAATCGTGCGGATCAGCGAAGTCTTGCCAGCGCCGTTGGCGCCGACAATCGCGACGATGGCGCCTTTGTTGACCGTCAGAGACACGTCATCCAGCGCTTGCGCATCGCCATGGAACACGCTGAGATTCTCGACGCTGAGCATCACAATGCCTCCGCGCCCAGATAGGATTCGATGACGGCCGGATCGCGTAGCACATGCTCGGGGGTGCCCTGGGCAATCGCGGCGCCATGATGTAGAACCAGTATGCGTGAAGCCAAGGCGGTGACGGCGCGCATGACGTGCTCGATGAGCAGGATCGTCAAGCCAGTTTTGTTGAGATCGCGCAGGATCGCGACGATCCTGTCGGTTTCCGTCGGGCGAAGACCGGCCATGACTTCATCGAGCAACAACAGTTTTGGCTTGGTTGCCAATGCCCGCGCGACCTCGAGACGCTTGCGGTCGGGCAAAGTGAGACTCGAAGCGATCTGGTCGCGTTTGGCGATCAGATCGAGTTTGGTGAGGATTTCGCTCGCGGTCGTGCGTGCGTCGCTGAGCGAGTTGGTGCGCATCAAAGCGCCGATAACGACGTTGTCTTCCACGGTGAGCGCCGGAAATGGCTTGACGACCTGAAAGGTTCTCCCGATACCCCGGCGCGCGATCTCGTCGGATCGGAGGCCACCGATTTGTTCACCGGCAAACGTGATCGTGCCGCCGTTGGGAGGCATGGCACCGGCAATCATATTGAATAAGGTTGTTTTGCCGGCACCGTTCGGACCGATAATCGCAAATATCTCGCCGCTGTTGACGTCGAAGTTGACACGACTGACGGCGGCCAGGCCGCGGAAGTGTTTGCTCAGATCACGAACTGAAAGCAACGCTGTCATTTGCGCGATCCGTTCAAGCCCATCTGGCGAGCGAGCCATGGCCAGACGCCGTCCGGCCGTAGCGAAATGATGATCATCAGCATAATGCCGTAGAAAATCAGCTTGGCCCCGGGAGCATTGATACCGAGCGACTGCATCAATCCGGTCAAGCCTTCGCCGAGCGGTGTGAGGATGATGGCGCCAACCACCGGTCCAAAGATGGTGCCGAGGCCGCCTATAATGGGCGCCAGAATTAGCTCGATGGAACGGCCGATATCGAACACCTGCGACGGAAACAGATTGCGGTAGTAGAATCCGTAAAATACGCCGCCGACGGCTGTCATGCTGGACGAAATCAGCATCGCGATCATGCGCGCGCGAAAAATATTGATGCCGACGGCTTGTGCGGCTTCCGGATCTTCGCGCACGGCGAGCCAGCGATAGCCGAGCGAGGATTGTCGAAGGCCGGCGACCAGAACGGTGGCCGCAACGGCAAGAATGAGTGAGATGTAGTAATAGAGTAGCGGGCCGCCGCCGAGATTCCACCACTTGTCGGCGCCTTCGCTGCTCACCGACAGGAACAAGCCTGCGGATGCGCCGGTGATTCCCAAATGATCGAAACCAATCCGGGTGAACTCGGCGAATGCGATGGTCAACAGCGCGAAGTAGACGCCTTCAATGGCGAAGCGCCAGCCGAGCCAGCCGACTAACATGCCGGCTGCGGCCGCAACTGGAATGGCGATGAATACGCCGATCCATGGGCCGACGCCGAACAATGTCCACAGCGCCGTTGCGGTATAGGCGCCCAGTCCCAGATAGAGTGCATGGCCCAAGGACAATTGGCCGGCAAACCCCATCAGCAGATTCCAGGCGTGGCCGAGATAGGCAAAGTAGAACACCAGAATCAGCACGGACAGCAGATAACGATCCGCGACAATGGGAGCCGCGACAAAGGCCAGCAGCAACAGCAGGCAAATCGCCTTGCCGCGCCAATTCGTGTGGTACCAGATGTTGGTCAAAGCCGTCGCCCCATCAGCCCTTGTGGACGTAGCACCAGCACGATGATCAGCAGTGCGAATGAAAACATGCTTTTCATCGAAGGCTGGATGTAAAAGCCGGCCAGTGCTTCCGATACGCCGATCAGGATCCCGCCAACGAGAGCGCCCATCATCGATCCCAATCCGCCGATGATGACGATCGTGAATGCCAGCAGCGTATAGGCTTGCGATAATCCCGGTGAGGCGTCGGCAATCGTCGCCATTAGCGATCCTGCCGCGCCGACGCAGGCGAGGCCCAGGCCGAACGTCACGGCATAAAGCTGCTTGACGTTGAGGCCGACCACCGCAGCACCGGTCAGATTATCGGCGCAGGCGCGGATTGCCGTCCCGGTGCGGGTGTAGCGGAAGAACAGGAACAGGGCCGCTGCTACGGCAAGTGCAGCGACCGCAGCCAGCACGCGAACCTTATCGATGAACAGCGGGCCGATGGCATAACTATCGAAGCTGTAGGGCAAGTTGATCGGCCGTGCATCCGGTCCGAAAATCAGCAGCACGCCATTGACGATCACGGTGGCCAATCCGACCAGCAGAATGAATTGCTCGTGCTCGGCGCGGCCGATGAATGGCGAGATAAGCGTGCGTTGCAACAGGTAGCCGATCCCGAAAAACGCGGCGGCGATCGGCAGCAGGGCAATCAGTGGCTCGAGATGCAGCATCTCGAATAGGAGGAAAGCCGCATACATTGCAACGACGGTGAGTTCTCCGTGCGCGAAATTCACGACCCGCATCACGCCGAAGATGACTGAAAGCCCCAACGCCATTAGTCCATAGACAAGACCGGTGAGCACGCCTTGAACAATGACATTCAAGGTAATAGCCGTCATTGCGAACTCCAGCCAGCCGCATTGCTGCGAGCAAAGTGCGAGGAAAGGTTATGAGGGACAGGGAGGCTTCACGCCGGGGCGCGATGCCTCCCGGTTATGCGGTCGCCGGGATCAGGTGCGTCCCTGCCACGGAGGCATCGGTAGTACCGGCGTCATGGTTGCCACGTCTGCCGGAAGCACGACCGTCGGCGTTTGCCCGCGATTCTGCACGCAGCTCGACGGAATGTTGACGTTCTGACCTTTGGCGTCAAACTTGATCGGCGGGCCGATCATGGCGTGGTCGGCGAGGTCGGTCGCCATCAAGGCCTTCATGAGTTCCGGTCCTGTCGCGGTGCCGGCCCGCTTGAAAGCATCAGCGGCGACCAGAAGTGCATCGAACGTGAAGCCGACGTTGAAGCATTCGTTGGCAAAGCGGAATTTGGGTTGTTGCTTCTTGAATTCGGCTTCGAGTGCCTGCGTAACTTTCGATTTCGGATTGGCCCACGGAATGGCGTCGATGTGATAGTCGGCCAGCGGTCCGAGTGCCTTGTAGAATTCTTCGTCATAGAGTCCGGGGGCGCCGGGCGAAATGATGCCCATCGGCTGAAATTTCTGGCGGACGATGTCGCGGATAAGCTTGATTGCATCGGCGGCGCGCGTCACCACCAGCACCAGGTCGGGATTCAGGCCGCGGATCTTGGTGACTTCGACCGAGAGATCCTGTGCCTTGGGATCGTAGGCGATCGATTCAACCAGTTTGAAGGGCAGCCCGGCGGTCGGGAAAATCGCGTCCATTCCCTTGCGCTGCGCCAATCCGAAATTGTCGTTGGCGTGCAGGAAGACGGCGGTTTTCGGCGCGATCTTGGTCGCGTCGATCAAATGCTGGATTTGCGTCAGGCCGTTCTTCACCAGCATGCCGCCGGTCGGGAAGTTGCGGACGAGGAATTTGTAGCCTTGCTCGGTCAATTGCGGTGCCGCGCCGATATTGACGATCAGAGGTACTTGCCGTTGCTCGCAGACTTGCGCAATGGCAAGCGTGCCGGCGGAGTCGAACGCGCCGACGATGCATTGCGCGCCTTCGTTAATGGCCCGTTCGGTTTGCGTGCGCGCGACGTCCGGGTTGGATTCCATGTCGATATGAATCAGTTCGACATTGAAGCCAAAGTTGGAAAGCACTGCGGGCGAGACCAGCGCGCCGCGATGACAACTTTGGCCGGCTTGTGCCAGATAGCCTGACTGCGGCAGCAGCACGGCAATCTTCAGCGCCTTTGCCTGGGCCCGCACGATGGCAGGCGCGCCCAGAAGAACCGCACCGGCGGCCGTACCTGCAAGCACACTGCGACGACTGAATTTGCGATGATCGATCGACATAAATGTTCCTCCTGAGGCGCCCACCGGTTTGCCGGTCGTGGCTGATTATTTTGTCGCTGGCTCAAATCCTGGCCTGGCTCTTTAGGGAGTTCTGATGCAAGCGCGAGGCCCGTAATTATTGCGTGGTCATCCCATTATCACAAGCGCTTAGCTGCCGAATTGCATCATCCTTTCGGTGGCGTTTGAAGCCTGTTGACGTCTGTGGTTTCAGGCGGGCTTTTTCCGTCGAATGAACGTCCAAGGGCTGGCTTCGGAATCCCTGGGGACTTCTACGACGATGACGTAGGGGCCGCCGTCCGCGAGGGCCTTCTCCAGCGCGGGACGGAACGACGCCGGGGAGGTGACCCGTGCGGCTCCAACGCCGAACGAATCCGCCAGTTTGACAAAATCCGGATTCACCAGATCGGACGCGACAACGCGGCCATCGAATTCCTGAATCTGGTCACGGCGAACATTGCCATAGGCATTGTTGTTGAATATCAGCGTGACGACGCCGATATTGAACTGTACGGCCGTCGCCAGTTCTTGCACCGCAAACATGAAGCCGCCGTCGCCGGTGATGGCCACCACCGGGCGATCCGGGTTGGCAACCTTGGCGCCGAGCGCCGTCGGGAAGCCGGCTCCCAGCGTGCCTTGATAGCCAGACGAAATGAACGTTCGCGGTTCATAGACAGGGAATCCGTACCATGAGGCGAAGCCGAACTGCGACAACTCGTCGGTGACGATGCCATCGGCTGGCAGAATTTCGCGCAGAATATTGAGATAAGCCATTTGCGGCTGTATCGACTGAATCTCCTTCAGCGTCGATGCCGATGCCGCTCGTATGGCTTCGCGGCGCCCCTTCTGCTTCTTGTAGCCCTGGCGTTGCACGGCGGCCAACAGATCGCGCGTACCGGCCTGAGCGTCGGCCACGATCGGAACGTTCGGCGCGTAGCGCCGCATCTCCGACGGGTCGATATCGATACGAATGATCTTCTGTCCTTCGGGCCGATAAGGCCATCGCCAAGCCGTCAATTCCAGCCGCGTTCCGATACCGATGACGAGGTCGGTCTGTGGCCAGAGTTCGTAAGCCGATGCGATCGTCAGGCCCAGTTCGTGAGTATTGCTGACGATCCCACGGCCGCTGCGGAACGCGACCACGGGGGCATCGATGAGTTCGGCCAGTTCGCGGATTTCCTCGCGTGCGTCGATAGCGCCGCTCCCGACAAAAATCATCGGTGCCTTGCTGCTGGCAATCAACGATGCGGCCGCCTTGATGCGTTCACTGTCGGGCTGCGGTGCCGGAAACCGATCGAATGGCTTCGCGGGGCTAACGTCGGCGCGCTGCGTGAAGACGTCCCATGGCATCTCGAGTGCGACTGGCCCATTCCGGCCGGAGCGCATCTCCTGAAATGCGCGTGACACAAGTGTCGGCGCGGCGTCCGGATATTCGATGCGGTCGGCCCATTTCACGAAACTCCGCAGTGTCGCTAGCTGGTCGGGCATCTCGTGAAGATGCCCGCGGCCTTTGCCGAGAAATGGCGTCGGCACCTGGCCGGTCAGGCACAGCACCGGCTCGTTGCCACCGAAGGCCGTGAGTAGCGCAGCGCCGGCATTCAGTACGCCGGGCCCCGGGACGACGCTGAAGACGCCTGGCTTTCCGCTCGAGCGCGCATAGCCGAATGCCATGTAGCCGCACGCCTGTTCATGTCGCGCCCCGATGACCCTCAATTGCGCTTGCTGGAATGCATCAAAAAGGCCGTAAACCTGGGCCCCCGGCAAACCAAAGACCGTATCGACACCGTGAGCGACGAGACTGCCGACGATTGCTTCGCCGCCTGTAGTTGAGGCCATTTTGTTCTCCAGTCCTTCGCGGAATCGCCCAGTCGGTCCTTCGATCTCCGCAGATGTTGCGGGCTCGCGGAGTTTGATACCGATCCTTGCTATCAAATGATCTGCCGGATGCAAGTGGCGAACGCGTGAATGAGCGCAGCCATGAGCATCAATTTTCATACTCGTCGCAAGTCATGTTTCGCCCTGCGATCCGTATGCGGTGATGATAACGACGTGGATATCTGTGTTCGCTTGACCAGAGGTATGTCCTTTGTCACCGTCGATCGCGAAGGAGTTTGCGATGAATGCAGGATCTGCAGATGTCGGTACGCGGCCTGAGCCTCAAGCGCTCGCCCGCGCGATCGAGAAGCTGAGTGCACGCTTTGGCGAGAGGCTGCTGACCTCGATGGCCGTGCGCGATCAGCATGCGCACACCACGACCTGGCTCCAGCCGCAGCGGCCCGATGCCGTGGTGCTGGCCGCGCAAACGGCGGACATCCAGTCTGTAGTTCGCATTTGTTCAGAGTATCGGATACCCGTGATTGCCTTCGGTGCAGGGACCTCGCTGGAGGGGCAGGTCAACGCACCCTATGGCGGAATCTGTATCGATCTGCGAGACATGAATCGTGTGCTCGAAGTCCACGCGGACGATCTTGATTGCGTCGTGCAGCCGGGTGTGACGCGCAAGCAACTCAACGAGTATCTGCGCGATCAGGGTCTGTTTTTTCCGATAGATCCCGGAGCCGATGCGTCGCTGGCCGGCATGGCGTCTACGCGCGCGTCGGGTACCAATGCCGTGAGATATGGCACGATGCGAGATAACGTGCTGGCGTTGAAAGTCGTGCGAGGGGACGGTGAAATCATCACGACTGCGACGCGCGCGAAGAAGTCGTCGGCAGGTTATGATCTCACTCGTTTGTTCGTTGGTGCCGAAGGTACGCTCGGCATCATTTCAGAGTTGACAATCAAATTGCATGGCATCCCCGAGATGATTGCGGCTGCGTCGTGTTCGTTTGCGACGGTGCGAGGAGCCTGCGAGGCAACCATACTCGCGATGCAAGCTGGCATTTCAGTCGCGCGAATTGAATTGCTCAACGCCGCACAGGTTCGTGCCTGCAATGCATATTCCAAACTGTCGTTGCCCGAAACGCCGCTGCTTCTGCTCGAATTTCATGGATCGGAAATCGAGGTTGCCGAGCAAACCCGCAAGTTCGGCGAGATTGCTAGCGAATGTGGTGGCGGATCGTTCGAATGGACGACCCGGCCGGAAGACCGGACACGACTCTGGCAGGCGAGGCACGATGGCTATTGGGCGGTGAAGAATTTGCGTCACGGCGCTGGAATTGTGGCGACCGACGTCTGTGTGCCCATTTCTCGACTTGCCGAATGCGTTGTTGAAACTGAGCAAGACCTTGAAGCAAGCGGCATGTTGTCGCCAATCGTCGGCCATGTCGGCGATGGCAATTTTCATTGCGCATTGCTGTGCGATGTCGCCGATGCTGGCGAGATCGCACGTGCCGAGGACTTTCAGCGCCGGCTTGTCGAGCGTGCGCAGGCCATGGGCGGCACATGCACCGGCGAGCATGGCATCGGCCAAGGCAAGCAGAAATATCTCAGGGCTGAACTCGGCATCGAAGCGATCGATGCCATGCGTGCGCTGAAGAGCGCGCTCGATCCGCAGAATATCTTCAACCCCGGAAAGATTGTTCCGGGCCACTAGCCGGGAGAGTACTGCGAATTCGACGTATCGTCCGGCGGAATATTCCGGTGGCGTTGCCGATGCAGATGTTCGGTCAGGGCAATTGATCGCGCGCGCGAAACCAGCTTACATTTGCGTCTGAGCCTTGTCCGGTGTGTCCCGGGAGCTGCAAGGCCAAAGGCATTCTGAGATGCCTATTTCGGGAGATGTAACATGGTTGACGCGCTGATTATCGATGCCTGCAGGACGCCACGCGGAATCGGCAAGGCCGGAAAAGGTGCGTTGGCGGGGATACATCCGCAGCAACTCGGGGCGACCGTGTTGCGCGCATTGGCCGAGCGAACCGGGATCGATACCGCTGACGTCGATGACATCATCTGGGGTACAAGTTCCCAGCGTGGACCTCAGAGTGGTGATCTCGCGCGCATGTCGGCGCTCGACGCGGGGTATGACGTTCGAGCCAGCGGTGTGACGCTGGATCGCTTTTGTGGCTCGGGCATCACTTCGGTCAACATGGCCGCCGCGTCGATCATGTCCGGTTCGGAAGATCTGGTGATCGCCGGCGGTACCGAGATGATGTCGATGGAGGGACGTCGCGGCGAAGGGCCGCTGATGATGGATGCCGGCAACCTGCGGCTACGCGCGCTGCATCCGCAATCGCATCAAGGAGTTTGTGCCGATGCTATTGCGACCATGGAGAATATCTCGCGGCGCGATGTCGATGAACTCTCACTGGCCAGTCAGCAACGCGCAGCGACGGCAATCGCCAACGGGCATTTTGCTAAAAGTCTTGTGCCGGTCTATCGCGAGGACGGTAGCCTTGCGCTCGATCGCGAGGAGTATCCGCGTCCGCAAACGACGCTTGAAGGTCTCTCCGGCCTAAAACCGGCGTTCGCCGCACTCGCGGACTATCCGCTCGATGAAAGCGGGACGACTTTCCGGAATTTGATTCTTGCGAAATATCCTGATCTCGACATCGAGTTCATTCATCATGCCGGCAATTCGTCGGGTGTCGTCGACGGCTCCGCCGCCCTTCTTCTGGCATCGCCGAGTTATGCCAAAGCCCACGGCTTGAAGCCGCGGGCCCGGGTCGTGGCCATGGCCAATATCGGCGATTCTCCGACCCTGATGCTGAATGCTCCGGTGCCTGCGGCCCGCAAGGTCCTGGCCAAGGCGGGGCTGACGCTGGACGATATCGACCTGTTTGAGGTCAACGAGGCGTTTGCCGTGGTTGCTGAGAAATTCATCCGCGATCTCAAGCTCGACCGTGACAAGGTCAATGTCAACGGCGGTTCGATCGCGCTCGGTCATCCGATTGGCGCCACGGGATCGATCTTGATCGGGACGCTGCTGGATGAACTGGAGCGGCGCGATCTCAAGCGCGGGTTGGTGACGATGTGTGCGGCTGGCGGCATGGCGCCGGCGATCATCATCGAGCGGGTGTGAATACAATATGGCGTAGAGCTTTCCGCCGCGTTCTGTTTTGTCTGTAGCCGCTGGCATGATCGACAGGCCTGCGGTGTCGCATGATCGATCCGAGGAAGCCTGAATGACGGACATGGTTGCGCAGGAACGGCCGTTGCCAAATTCCAGGACGACGGCCGAACGATTTGACGTGCTGATTGTCGGCGCAGGCATTTCCGGCGTTGGCGGAGCTTATCATCTCCAGCAGCAGTGTCCCGGGATGAGCTATGTCGTGCTGGAATCGCAGGACAGTTTTGGCGGCACCTGGCTCACGCACCGCTACCCCGGCATTCGTTCGGACAGCGATCTCTATACGTTCGGCTATCGATTCAAGCCGTGGGTCGGTGCGCCGATCGCGACCGCCGCCGAAATCCTGCGCTACATGGGTGAGGTCATCGAGGAGAACGACCTCGCTCGCCATATCCGCTATCAGCAGAAAATTGTGTCTGCGCGTTGGTCAAGCACGGACAACCTCTGGCATATCGAAGCGGTCCGGACCGATACCGGTGAAACGTTACGTTACGAGGCGAACTTCCTTTGGATGTGCCAGGGCTATTTCCGTCATTCGGAGGGGTACACGCCGGATTGGCCCGATATCGATCGCTTTAAGGGCAAGATCGTCCATCCGCAGAATTGGCCTGAGGATCTCGATTATAAGGGTAAGGACGTCATCGTCATTGGTTCCGGGGCGACAGCCGCAACACTCGTGCCGGCCATCGCCAGCGATTGCGCGCATGTCACGCTGTTGCAACGTTCGCCGACGTTTTTCATCACTGGCCGTAACGCCAATGATCTCGCCAACACGTTGCGCGAGCTGAAGATCGACGAGACGTGGATACACGAGATCGTTCGGCGCAAGATCCTGTTCGATCAGGAGGCGTTCACGCGGCGATGCATCGCCGAGCCGGAGAAGGTTACGGCGGAGTTGCTGGGCGCGGTTCGTGCCTTCCTCGGCAAGGACTACGATATCGATACGCATTTCACGCCACGCTATCGGCCGTGGCGGCAGCGTATTGCCTTCGTTCCGGATGGCGATCTGTTCAAGGGCATCAGTTCGGGCAAGGCGTCGGTGGTGACCGACGAGATCGAGCGTTTCACCGAAAAGGGTATCTTGCTGAAATCCGGCATGACGCTCGAAGCCGATATCATCGTGACCGCCACTGGCTTCAATCTGAATGTGCTTGGTGATATCGCCTTTCAGATCGATGGCCGTCCGCTGGATTTCGCGGAAACGGTGACCTATCGCGGCATGATGTTTACCGGCGTTCCCAACATGGCATGGGTATTCGGATATTTTCGTGCCAGCTGGACTTTGCGGTCCGACCTCGTGGCTGATTTTGTCTGCCGTCTGCTCAATCACATGAAGGCGAAGGGTGCGAAGCGCGTGGTACCTGTGCTCCGGCCAGAGGATGAGGATATGCCGCTGCTGCCGTGGATGGACTCGGAGAATTTCAATCCAGGCTATCTGATGCGCGGTATGCACTTGTTGCCCAAGCGCGGTGACAAACCGGAATGGCGGCACAGCCAGGATTACTGGAGCGAGAAGGACGAGCTTCCCGCTATCGATCTAGATGACAAGGCCTTTCTTTATGGCTAGGACCGACGTTGATTAGTGCAACGTCGCGCCGTTAAGCAGGATCGATCATGTCTGCCATCAGACTTGACCACATCACCAAGAGCTGGGGGGCGTTCCGTGCGGTCGATGATGTCAGCTTGACGGCCGATGAAGGTTCCCTGCTGGTCCTGCTCGGACCCTCGGGCTGCGGGAAATCGACGACGCTGCGCTTGATCGCGGGGCTGGAACAGCCCGACGGCGGAACCGTGACGATCGGAGATGTTGACGTCACTCACATGACGCCGGCACAGCGCCGGATCGCCATGGTCTTTCAATCGTATGCGCTGTTCCCGCATCTCAGCGTCGCGGAGAACATTGTTTTCGGACTTCGCGTACGTCGCGTCTCGCGGGCCGAGCGTGATGAGCGGCTGAAGCGTGTTGCCGATATTGTCGGTCTCGGTCAATTGCTGGATCGCAAGCCGTCGCAATTGTCCGGCGGTCAACGCCAGCGCGTGGCGCTGGGACGCGCCATCATTGCCGAAGCGAAAGTCTGCCTGATGGATGAGCCGCTCTCCAATCTCGACGCCAAGTTGCGGCATGAAATGCGGACCGAAATCCGCGCGCTGCAGCAACGCCTCGGCATGACGATGGTCTATGTCACTCACGACCAGACCGAAGCCATGACAATGGCCGACCGTGTCGTATTGATGCGCGAAGGTCGCGTCGAACAGAACGGCGCGCCGGAGCAACTCTATAATCGGCCCGAAACGGCATTCACGGCGCGCTTTATCGGCACGCCGCCAATGAACCTGCTTACCGCGGGGGACAGGCTGATTGGAATTCGTCCGGAGGATATCCGGGTCGTGTCACAAGACGGTCGTATGGCGCAGGTAAAGGCCATCGAACATCTCGGTGCCGACAGCATCGTCCTTTGCGAGATTGACGGGAAACCGGTTGCGGTGCGGCAGAACGGGTTCAGCAAGGTTGCGTCGGGCGATACAATCCGGCTTGCTTGGGATAGCATCCATGAGCATCATTTCGAGGGATCGTCGGGCCGGCGGCTGGACACGGTTGCGGATGACCAAACGCAGATCGCATCCAGTTGAAACGGCAAGTTACGGCGCATGTGTCGCCAATTGTAAACGGGGGAGGAGCGCATGAAGGTTTTCGGGCGTACGATGTTGGCTGCTGCTGCGGTTGCGATCTCGGCGCTTGCGCCGCGCCCGGCTGCCGCCGTCGACCTCACCATGTATTATCCAGTGGCGGTGGGTGGTCCGGTCACCAAGATCATTGATGACATGGTGGCGCGCTTCGAGAAGGAGAATGCCGACATCAAGGTAACGGCGGTCTACGCCGGCAATTATACCGACACCATGACCAAGGCGATGACCGCGATGAAGGGCGGTCAGCCGCCGCAACTTTCGGTGCTGCTCTCGACCGACGTGTTCACACTGATGGACGAGAACGCGATTGTGCCGATGGACGGGCTTGTCGCCGATAAAGCGTGGTTCAAGGAATTCTACCCGGCGTTCATGGCCAACGGGCAGATCGATGGCAAGACCTGGAGCATTCCTTTCCAGCGCTCGACCATCGTGCTGTACTGGAACAAGGATGCCTTCAAGGAAGCCGGACTTGATCCCGAGAAAGCACCTGCGACCTGGGATGAAATGGCGAGCATGGCTGCCAAGCTGGTGAAGAAGGACGCGTCCGGCAACGTCGCGCGCTGGGGCATCGAGATTCCGTCGACAGGGTACGCCTATTGGATGCTGCAGGCACTGGCGATCGAGAATGGCCAGAAGCTGATGAACGAGGCCGGCAACGAGGTTTACCTCACCGCACCCAAGACCATTGCAGCGCTTGACTATTGGGTCGATCTCTCGCGGAAGCAATCCGTGATGCCCAAGGGAAGCATCGATTGGGCGACGCTGCGGACCGATTTCCTCGAAGGCAAGACGGCGATGATGTGGCACACCACCGGCAATCTGACTGCCGTCAAGGATGGCGCCAAGTTCAATTTCGGCGTCGCGATGTTGCCAGCGAAGGAGCGTCGCGGGTCGCCGACTGGCGGCGGCAGCTTCTACATTTTCAAGAGCGCAACGCCTGAACAGCAGAAGGCTGCGGTAAAGTTCATTCAGTGGATGACTGCACCCGAGCGTGCCGCCGAATGGAGCATCAAAACAGGGTATGTTGCGGTGTCACCCTCGGCGTACAAGACGCCGGACATGGAAGCCTATGCCAAGAGCTTCCCGCCGGCGACGGTCGCGCGCGACCAACTCGAATTCGCCGTACCGGAATTGTCGGTGCACGAGAACGGGCGCATCTACAAGTTCGTTGGCGATGCCGTGCAGGCGGCTGTCACCGGCACACAGAGCCCGCAGGAGGCCTTGGCAGGTGCCCAGCAGCAGGCCGATCGCGTGCTGCGGGCTTATAAATAAGGACCGAGAGGCCGGGCGCGGTTTTGCGCCGTCCGGCCTCATATCCGATGTCCGGCCAAACCGATACGCATCCGCTGATATCCCGCAAGCCGCGCTCGTATGCGTGGTGGAATGCGGTCAATGCGTGGCTGTTGCTGTTGCCGGCTGCGGTGCTGTTGGTTGCCTTCACGCACTATCCAATCCTGGCAACGATCCGGCACAGCCTGTTCGTCGCGCGGCGTAACGGGACGGAGGTCTTCGTCGGTGCCGATAACTATCGCGCGATGGCTGCCGACCCGATTTTCTGGAAAGCGCTGATCAATAATTTCTGGTTCGCGCTCGGGACCATTCCGACCTCGATAGCGCTCGCTTTGCTGATGGCATTGTGGGTCAATCGCAACATGCGCGGCCGGGGTTTCCTGCGGCTGGCCTATTTCACGCCGACCGTGCTGCCGATGATCGCGGTCGCCAACATCTGGCTGTTCTTCTACACCCCGGACTATGGCTTGCTGGATCAATTGCGCGGTCTGTTCGGCCTGTCGGCGTGGAACTGGCTTGGCGAGCCGAGCACCGTGATGGGCTGCCTGATCGTCATGGTGATCTGGAAGGAAGCCGGGTTCTTCATGATCTTCTATCTCGCCGCGCTTCAGCAATTATCCCCGGATCTTGAGGAGGCCGCAGCGGTGGAAGGCGCCAGCCGTTGGTATACGTTCCGCCGCATCACATTCCCGCTGCTGATGCCGACGACGCTGTTCGTGGCAATCAATGCGGTAATCAATTCATTCAAGCTCGTCGATCACCTCGTCATCATGACCAAGGGCGGCCCCAGCAACGCCAGCACGCTGCTGCTATACTATATCTACGAGGTCGCATTCACCTTTCAGGACTCGGCCTACGCCGCGACTCTGACCGTTGTTCTGCTGGTCATCCTGAGCACGCTTGCGCTGCTGAAATTCGGCTATCTGGACCGCAGGATCCATTATCAATGAACGGGCGCACGCATCCCCTCGAAGCGGTTGCGGCGTGGCTGCTGGCGCTATTGTGGCTGGCACCGCTGGCTTATGCGTTCTGGAGTGCCTTGCACCCGGCCGCCTATGCCACGTCGTTCAGCCTTTCAGCGCCGTGGACGCTGGAAAATTTTGCGCGGGCCTGGAATCAGGCGCCCTTCGGCCGTTATTATCTAAATACCGTGGTTCTGGTGGTGCTGGTCCTGATCGGGCAACTGGTGTTGTCGACGCTTGCTGCCTATGCCTTCGCACGGTTCAAGTTCAGGGGTAGCAGCATCGCCTTCGCATTGGTGTTGTTGCAATTGATGATCATGCCGGACGTGCTGATCGTCGAGAACTATCGGATGATCGGGTTATTGGGGTTTCTCGACACCATCCCGGCAATCGCGTTGCCATATCTGGCGAGCGCCTTCGGCATCTTTCTGCTGCGGCAGACGTTCAAGAGTATCCCGCAGGAATTGGTGGAAGCTGCGCGAGTCGAAGGAGCGGGGCCGCTCCAGATTCTCTGGCGCGTTTACGTACCGCTGGCGCGTCCAACCTATGTCGCGTTCGGCCTTGTTTCCGTCAGTTATCATTGGAATAACTTCCTTTGGCCGTTGATTGTCACCAATTCGGTGAGTAGCCGCCCGTTGACTGTTGGGCTTGCGGTGTTCGGCGCCCCCGAGACTGGAGTCGATTGGTCCGTGATCACCGCCGCAACGGTGATGACGATGGCGCCGCTACTGATCGCATTCCTGCTATTCCAGCGGCAATTCGTGCAGTCATTCATGCGGGCGGGTATTCGTTGATGCGTCTGATCACCTGGAATATTCAATGGGGAAAGGGGTGCGACGGCAGGGTGGATCTGGCGCGGATCGTTTCCGTTGCGAAGGAACTGGCTGACGCGGACGTGTTCTGCTTTCAGGAAGTCTCCGACAACCTCCAAAAACTAGACGGCGGCGAGGACCAGAGCGCGATCATTGCCGGACTCTTGCCGGATCATCGTCCGGTCTTTCGTCCCGCGGTGGAAACCATCGATGGCGACGGACGAATACATCGGTTTGGCAACATGACGCTATCGCGTCTGCCGGTGTTGCAGATCGCCAGTCATTTGCTGCCATGGCCGGGCGCGGCGACCGTTCGCAGCATGCGCCGACAGGCATTGGATGTCACAGTACAGACTGCGTTCGGACCGGTGCGAACCGTCAATACGCACCTGGAATTTCATTCGTCGACGCAGCGTCAGATCCAAATTGAACGGCTGCTCGACTTGCAGGAGGAAGCGTCGACAAGTCCGCTCGTCGCCAAGCGTGAGCATGTCGACCCCTATGTTGCGCAGACGGTGGCAGCATCGAGCCTTTTGTGCGGAGATTTCAATTTCGATGTATCCGATCCGCAGCACGCGCTGCTGCAGGACTCGCATCGTCGTGGCCTAAACTATCGGGATGCCTGGACGAGCCGTTACGGTACGGGGCCGCGCCCGTCGACTTGCGGCATCCACGATCATGTTCAATGGGCGAGCGGACCGGATTGCCGCGACTTCATCTTCGTCACGGAAGACCTGTGCGGCCGGATCAATCGGGTCGAAGTCAATACAGTGACTGACGCGTCGGATCATCAGCCGGTGCTGATCGAACTGGAGAATTAATTGCGTTCGCCGCCTCCGTAGGAGCGGTCAAGCGTTCGTCCGCTAGCCGCGCAACGCAGCCAACACCTGATCGGGTTGCTCCGTCATCATCATGTGGCCGGCACCGCGGAGCACGACAGTACGGGCATCCGGGTTGGCTGCCGCGAGCGCCTTTCCAGCCTTCAACGGAGTCATCATATCGCGCTCGCCCAGTATCAGGGTGAGTGGGACCTTTACCTCGCTCGCAGCTGCAACAGCCCCCTGATAGCTGTTGCAGGCGTGAAGGTCGGCGAACAGCACGCCGTCGGGCGTATTCTCCAGCACGCGCTGGGCGCTGCCGTGCATCCACAGGCCGGGCGAGAGACAGCCGCCCAATTCCGCGCGGAAGCCGAGCCCCCAGATCGAGACCATATCGATGGCGGCGTGGTCGTTGGCTTCGGCATTCTTCAGCAATTCGGGACCGACAGTCATCGCTGCTGCTGTCCCCAGCAGGCTCAGTTGAGTCACCTTGTCAGGATGCCGCGCTGCGGTCTCGATCGCGATCAAAGAACCCATCGAGTGACCGATCAACCAGGCCTGCTTTGCGCCGGCAGCGGCGATCAGGGCCGCGGTCCAATCCGCCATGTCGGCGATGGTTGTCAGCGCAGTACCTTTGGAGCGTCCGTGGGCCGGAAGATCCGGCGCCAGTACGGAATAGCCATGGTGAGCAAACCAGCGGCTATGCAGTGCCCAGGTGGAGCTATCGAATCCCGCGCCGTGCAGCATGACGACAGTTGGAAGCGAAGCGTCGAAATCGCGACCGCCGGTAGCGATGAAGGTTTCAATACCGTTCACGGAGAGCTGCATTGTTCAAACCCTCTGCGATGCGCGAAGCGCCTGGCCGAGGTCATCCAGGATGTCCTGCGCCGCCTCGATTCCGATCGACAGCCGCACCAACTCCTCGCCGATACCAGAGGCTCTGAGTTGTGCTGCATCCATTTGTTGATGTGTCGTGCTGGCGGGATGGATCACAAGCGTCTTGGCGTCGCCGACGTTGGCGAGGTGACTGATGAGCCGCAGCGACTCGATGAACTTCTTACCGGCGGCGCGGCCGCCCTTGATGCCGAAACTGATGATGGAGCCGGCGCCCTTCGGCAACAGCTGCTTGGCGAGTTCGTAATCCGGATGATCCTGCAGCGATGGATGGACGACCCAATCCACCGCCTTGTTGGCGGTCAGGAATTCGAGCACGGCAGCGGTGTTCTGCAGGTGCCGATCCATGCGCGGCCCGAGGGTTTCGACGCCCTGCAGCAACTGAAATGCATTGGTAGGAGACATGCAGGCGCCGAAATCGCGCAAGCCCTCAGTACGTGCGCGCATGATGAACGCGGCGCGGCCAAATTGCTCGTCGAAGACGATGCCATGGTAGCCGGCATAGGGCTCGGTCAGGCCGGGAAACTTGCCGGATGCACGCCAATCGAAGTTGCCGCCGTCAACGACCACGCCGCCAATGGCGATGCCGTGGCCGCCGATCCATTTGGTCGCCGAATTCATCACGATGTCGGCGCCCAGCTCGATTGGCCGGCTCAGATAGGGCGTAGCGAAAGTATTGTCGATCAGCAGCGGAATCTTGGCATCGTGCGCGATCGCCGCGACCTTCGGAATGTCGAGTACTTCAAGGCCAGGATTTCCGATGGTTTCGCCGATCACCAAACGCGTGTTCGGCTTGATGGCGGCGCGGAAGCCGTCGAGATCGCGCGGCTTGACGAAGGTGGTGGTGATGCCGAAGCGTGGCAGCGTATGGGTCAGGATATTGATCGAGCCGCCGTAGAGCGACGATGAGGCGACGATGTGATCGCCGGCGCTCAGGATTGTCGCAATCGCCAGATGCAGGGCCGCCATGCCGCTGGCCGTGCAGACCGCGCCGACGCCGTTTTCGAGCGCGGCCAGCCTCTCCTCGAGTACCGATACAGTCGGGTTGGAAATACGCGTGTAGATGTGGCCCGCGCGTTCAAGGTTGAACAGTGCAGCGGCGTGATCGGCATCCTGAAACAGGAAGGATGTGGTCTGGTAAATCGGGACAGCACGCGATCCCGTCATCGGATCGGGATGGTGGCCAGCGTAGAGGCTCAGCGTTTCGAATGCAGGCGGCTTGGGTGCGGGCATGTGAACTCGTGCTGTCGCGACGGAACGGTCGAGATTTCGGCTACCGGTTCAGCATATGCCATAAATGAGCTCGGTTTGTCAGGATTTAAATCTCGCTTCGCATGGCGCGTCCTCGCGCATGCCCCTGACGGTTCTGCAACGGTCCTGGTTTGCCGCGCCCTAGAGGAAACTGGCACGCTCGTATTGATTCAGTCGCCTTGGCCGGGCTTGGGGGAGAAGAACTGAGCCAGCTTGTCCTTCACCCCATCGAAGGCTTTGGCGTCGGCCGGCGGATCGCGCTTGACCGTGATGTTGGGCCACTGCGCGGCATATTCCGCGTTAAGGGTGAGCCAGCTTTCCAAGCCGGGGGTCGTATCGGGAAGAATGGCTTCTGCGGGGCATTCCGGTTCGCAGACGCCACAATCGATGCATTCCTCGGGGTGAATGACCAGCATGTTGTCGCCCTCATAGAAACAATCGACCGGGCAAACTTCGACGCAATCCATGTATTTGCATTTGATGCAATTGTCGGTGACGACAAAAGTCATTCGTTCAATTCCAACGATAGTTGATTGAAGGTGCGGCCGTTATGCCGCCAGTGCGACGAAGATGACGCCAAGCACGGTCCACACCAGCGAGTTGATCAACATGCGGATCAGGTCGCTGTATTCGGATTGCGGCAGGCCGAGCGCGCCACAAACCAGATTGCCGGGCAGCAGAAATGGCCACGCGATTGCAGCACCGATCGAGGTGGCACCTGACATCGCTATTCTCCTTGTTTGATTGCCAGCAGGTTCTAGCCGTTATCGTCGTTAAAAGCAATATTTAAGATATATCTTTGTCGTGAACAGGCTCCGCCGATACGGATCTGCCGGGTTCGCCTCGTTTCCGAGTTAGTTCGATTTCTTTCAATCGATGACTGTGGGCGTAAGACAGCTATCGCGGCGATGCAGCAGTCTTTGTGCTACGCAAAATATCGAGATGCTTCAGAAGTGTCGATTTATCGCGCGTTGCTGGCGTCGCGTTGCTTTCTCCTCGTTCGGGACCGGGGGCGATCCGTTGCACCGCGAGAGAAATGGACGCTTCGGATTTTCCGAATTTTGCGACCTTAGGAGTATCGACACTCGATATATTATGTGTGTCAAATACGGATGGGACGAACGGATTCTGTCGTGGATCGGCGATGGCAGAGTCGGCTTCACGTGACTCCGCCAAATCGATCTCTCCGTTCACGTCCCTGACGCGTAACTAGCGCGCGTCGCCGAGACGAATTTGAACAACGGACATGCCCATCAAGGGCATGCCGTGAGGGGAGGGACGAATGGGAGCCTTATCGTTTCTGGATCGTCAAAATACGGTCGCCGGACCCGGCTTCAATCGATGGCTGGTGCCACCTGCGGCACTGTGTGTGCATCTGTGCATCGGCCAGGCCTATGCCTACAGCGTCTTCAATTTGCCGATGACCAAATTGATCGGCATTACGCAGTCGGCGCCAGGAGACTGGAAGCTCACCGAGCTCGGGTGGATCTTCTCAATCGCGATTTTCTTCCTTGGCGTTTCGTCGGCGCTGTTCGGCCGCTGGGTCGAGGAGGGCGGTCCGCGCAAGGCGATGTTTGCAGCAGCGCTCTGCTGGGCTGGAGGTTTCTTCATTTCCGCAATCGGCGTCAAGCTGCATAATCTCTGGCTGATTTATCTGGGCTACGGTGTGCTAGGCGGCATTGCGCTCGGCATCGGTTACATCTCGCCGGTCTCGACGCTGATCAAGTGGTTTCCCGATCGGCCAGGTATGGCGACCGGAATGGCCATCATGGGGTTTGGTGGCGGCGCCTTCATCGCCTCGCCGTTATCGGTCTGGTTGATGAGCAAGTTCAGTACGCCGACGCATATCGGCGTCATGGAGACCTTCGTCATCCTCGGAGTCGTCTATCTGTTTTTCATGATGGTCGGTGCGATCATCGTGCGCGTTCCAGCGCCCGGCTGGAAGCCGGAGGGATATGTGCCGCCCACGACAGCATCGAAGCTGATCACCAGGAACGACGTCTTTGTCTACGACGCACTCAAAACACCACAGTTCTGGCTGATCTGGTGGGTGCTGTGTCTCAACGTGACTGCAGGCATCGGCGTCCTCGGCCAAGCCTCGGCGATGAGCCAGGAGATGTTTCCGGGCCATATTACCCCGGTGGCGGCTGCAGGCTTCGTTGGCTTGATGAGCCTATTCAATATGGGTGGCCGGTTCATCTGGGCATCGACGTCTGACTATATCGGCCGTCGCAACACGTACTTTGTGTTCATGGTGCTCGGCTTCCTCTTGTACTGCACCGTGCCCTATACCGGCTCGATTGGCAGTGTCACCGGCTTCGTGTGCTGTTTCCTGATCATCATCAGCATGTATGGCGGTGGATTCTCGACCGTGCCGGCGTACCTCAGGGACATGTACGGCACGCGATATGTCGGCGCCATTCACGGCTTGTTGCTGACGGCTTGGTCAATGGCTGGCATTTTCGGCCCCGTACTCGTCAACTATATCCGCGAGTACAACGTCACTCACGGCGTGCCTAAGGCGCAAGCCTACAATACGACGATGTACATCATGGCCGGATTGCTGGTGATCGGATTCATCTGCAATCTGCTTGTGAAGGCCGTCGATACCCGCTTCCACATGAAGGACGATGAAGCAGAACGTGCTGCGGCGGAGATCGGCGCAGTCGGCAAACCCGCTGGCGCATAGGAGGAAACGATCATGCAAACTACGCAACAAGACAGTTCGACGACGCTGAAACTGATCGTCGCCTGGGGTTTTGTCGGAATTCCTTTGCTCTGGGGGGTGTTGCAGACTCTCAGCAACGCCATGAAGCTATTCCAATAACGAGAAGAAAACTTCAGCCCAACAAGGCAGGCACTTGGCCCGATCCAGTCCTCTGGATCGGGCCTATTCGTTCGACATGATCCTGCATCAACAGGGAACCATCGCGGTGCACCGGTATTGGTGTTTCATTTGGTGGAGATAACATCATGGCGCGAAAGTATTCTCGCAAAGCATCAGCGAAAGTTGGACGGGCTCTTCGTAAACGCAAGGCAGGCACTTTGAAAAGCGGCAGGTCCGGCAAGAAAGTGACGAGCCGCAAGCAAGCTATTGCTATCGGTCTTTCAGAGGCACGCAAGGAGGGCAAAAAAGTCCCGCCGAAAAAGGCATCAAAGAAATCCACGAAGAAAAAGACCGCAAAGCGATCCGCACGGAAGACAACTACAAGGCGGACGTCGAAAAAATCGGGTCGTAAACGTCGGTCTTGATGTGTTTGCCGTGTGCTCGATCCCTTGGACGGTGCGAATCTTTCCGGATAGACCTGCACTCGTCCTTCACGGCCGCCCACGTCGGTTGTGAATAAGCCTTCGCGCGAGCTTGCCGGTAAAGAGCGCTCAGAAATAATTTGAAGTGCGGGGGAAGGGAACCGATCGCGTGAGTCGGCACGACATCCGCAAGGCCGTCCGGCTGGTCGATCCCGGGCGGCCTTTTTCCTTCACGGACCGGGCAGCACCGAAAGTGATCAGGGCGACCCAGCAAAGACGAGGACCGAGCGCGAGGGGGCCTGCGTATCCGCGCTTGCTGCAAGCTCAACCTCCGCCCGATTTTCATCTGCGGTATTCAAGAGTTGCCGCCAATTCCGATACTCCGGCATTTTGGGCATTTTGAACGCGATCGGATCTGCCGCCGCATTCAGCACGATGAAAAGCGGTGCCTGCCCGGATTGCACCGGGCCGAGCACATAGGCAACGAAGCGACTTTCAGGGAAATTCCAGTCGTCCTCGGTCATATCTTCAGCTTGTGGTGTCAGCCACAAGGCTCCGTAGGATCCATCGGCGCGCCGCCCGTCGACCCAACGACGCGCGCGCAACTGCGGGAAACGCGTTCGGATATCGATCAGGCGACCGATGAAATCGGTAAAGTCTTCGTCTGCGCGGCCAAGATTGCCCCAGCCGACCCAACCCACCTCGTTGTCCTGGCAATAGGTGTTGTTATTGCCGTTCTGCGTATTGCCGACCTCGTCGCCTGCGAGAACGAGCGGGACTCCCTGCGCGAGCAGCAAGCAGGCCAACTGGTTCTTTCTGAGCTGCCGGCGCAAGCTGACAATCCCGGCATCGTCGGTAGGGCCTTCATGACCGCAATTGTTGCTGAGATTGTCGTTAGACCCATCGCGATTGTCTTCACCATTAGCTTCGTTGTGCTTGTCGTTGTAGCTGAACAGATCCATCAGTGTGAAGCCGTCATGAACCGTAATGTGATTGATGCCGGCACGCGGCTTGCGGCCGTCGTGATTGAAGACGTCCGACGATCCCGTCATTCGCCGGCTCAGATCGCCAACCAGATCGCCGGCGCCTGACCAATAGCGGCGCAAGGTGCTGCGATAACGATCATTCCATTCCGACCATTGAGACGGAAATGCACCGACCTGATAGCCCCCTAAGCCGACATCCCACGGTTCGGCAATGAGCTTTACCTCTGCAAGCACAGGATCCTGCCGGATTGCGGTCAGAAACCCGCAACCACGATCGAAACCGTCCGCAGTACGCGCAAGGGTAGTTGCGAGGTCGAAGCGAAATCCATCTACATGGCAAACTTCGACCCAGTAGCGCAGTGAATCCATCACCATTTGCAGCACGCGCGGGTGAGTCAGTTTGAGCGAATTTCCCGTCCCCGTGAAATCGTCGTAGTAGCGCGCGTTATCTGGCTTCAGCCAGTAGTACGATGTGTTGTCGATGCCGCGAAAAGACAGCGTAGGTCCAAGATGATTGCCCTCGGCGGTGTGGTTGTAGACCACGTCCAACAGAACTTCGATACCGGCATCGTGCAACCGGGCGACGGTGGTGCGAAATGCGTCTAGCGGATTATCGGAGCCATAGCGCGCATCGGGCGCAAAGAACGATAGCGAGTTGTAGCCCCAGTAGTTGCTCAGCTTCTGCTCGACCAGCCGGCGATCGTCGACGAAGCCATGAATGGGAAGGAGCTCGATCGCAGTCACACCAAGCCGTTTAAGATGATCGACCATCGCGGGTGACGACAGGCCGCGATAGGTGCCGCGCAAGCCCGGCGGCACATCGTCACGCATTTGCGTCAATCCTTTGACGTGCGCCTCGTAGATGATGGTGTCTTCCCAAGCTGTATTGGGGCGGCTTTCCCGTCGTCCCCAATTGAAGTTGGCATCGACGACCACCGCCTTTGGCATGCCGCGGGCGTTGTCACGACGGTCGAATGACAGGTCTTCCCGCGGACTCCCCGTCCGATAGCCGAAATGTGCATCACTCCAGACCAACCGGCCGGCGAGCCGCTTGGCGTACGGGTCGAGTAGCAGCTTATGCGGATTGAAGCGATGTCCGTGCTCGGGTTCGTATGCGCCGTGAACCCGGTAGCCGTAGAGCTGGCCCGGTGACACATCGTTGAGATAACCGTGCCACACATCTTCCGTGCGCTCCTCCAGCGGGACGCGCTCGAGCTCGCGGCGGCCCTGGCTGTCGAACAGGCAAAGATCGACCTTGGTCGCCGTCGCGGAAAACAGAGCAAAGTTTGTTCCTCGCCCATCCCAGGTTGCGCCAAGTGGATGAGGCAGGCCAGCTTTCAGTCGCATGCTCATGCTTCAGGCACCAGGAATATTGCGGCAAGTGGCGGAACGGATAGCGAAAGCTCGGGTATCAGGGCATCGGAGGTTCTGACAGTGCCTGAATTGCCGACGTTGCTGCCGCCATAATGAGCCGAGTCCGAATTGAGTATTTCGCGCCAGTCCCCGGGGAACGGTACCCGAACATGATAATCGCGATACACATTAGGCGAGAAATTGACGATGACGAGGCATCGCGCGCGGGCGTCGACTCCTTTGCGCATCCATACAAATACATTGCGATCGGCATCGTCGGTCACGATCCACTCGAAGCCTGCCGCATCGCAATCCAGTTCGTGTAACGCGGGGATGGTCCGATAAGCCTTGTTCAAGTCGCGGATGAGTGCCTGTAAACCTGCATGTCGTGGTTGATGGAGCAAATGCCAGTCGAGCGAACGATCATGATTCCATTCGCGCTCCTGGGCAAATTCGTTGCCCATAAACATCAGCTTCTTGCCCGGATGAGCAAACATAAAGGAATAGTAAGCACGCAGATTGGCAAAACGTTGCCAGTCGTCACCCGGCATCCGCCCAAGGATCGAGCGCTTGCCGTGGACAACTTCATCGTGTGACAGGGGAAGAATGAAATTCTCGGAAAATGCGTACTGTAGGCCAAATAGAATCTCGCCGTGATGATGGCGGCGATGGATCGGATCCTTACTGATATAGTTCAGCGTGTCGTGCATCCATCCCATGTTCCATTTATAGCCGAACCCAAGCCCACCTAACTCAACGGGTCGCGAGACTTGCGGCCACGCGGTGGATTCTTCTGCGGCAGTCGTGGCCTGCGGGAAATGTGCGAATACCTCGGCGTTGAAGCGTTTGAGGAAATCGATGGCCTCGAGATTTTCCCGACCACCGAAGCGATTGGGAATCCAGCCGCCTGCCGGCCTGCTATAGTCGAGGTAGAGCATCGAAGCGACGGCATCGACGCGTAACCCGTCGATGCCGTATCGTTCCAGCCAGAACAGGGCGTTGGATACAAGGAAATTGACGACTTCGGTACGGCCGTAATTATAGATCAGCGTGCCCCAGTCAAGATGACGCCCTTGTTGTGGATTGGCGTGTTCATAGAGCGCAGTGCCGTCGAAGCGTCCGAGTCCGTGCGGATCGTCGGGAAAGTGGCCGGGAACCCAGTCCAGCAAAACACCAAGGCCCTCACGATGGCACGCATCAACGAGAGCGCTGAAATCGTCAGGCGAACCGAACCGGCTCGTAGGTGCGTAAAGTCCCGTCGGTTGATATCCCCACGAACCGTCGAAGGGATGTTCATTGATCGGCAGAAATTCGACGTGCGTAAATCCGAGATCGCGAGCGTAATGGGGTAACAGGTCTGCAAGCTCGCGATAGCTCAGCCAACGATCTTCGTTTCCGCGTCGCCACGATCCGAGATGAACTTCGTAGATCGACATCGGAGCATTCAGCGCGTTGAGGTTAGGTGCCGTTGAGCGCGCCGGTAACAGTCTGGCTTCGTCGTATACGATGGATGCGGTATCCGGCCGAAGCTCAGCTGCAAATGCCATTGGATCGGATTTCAGAGGAAGGTGCTCACCCTGCGGGCCGATCAGATCGAATTTGTAGCGGTCGCCGACGGCCGCGCCGGGAATGAAGATTTCCCAGTAGCCATTGCTGCGGACACGCATCGGGTGTCGTCGTGAATCCCAAAAATTGAAATCGCCAACAACGCTGACGCGTTGCGCATTGGGCGCAAGCACGATGAAACCGATTCCGTCGACACCATCCAGGCGCACCGGATGCGCACCCAGTTTGTCATAGAGCCGTAGATGCGTGCCTTCGCCCAGCAGATATAGATCGAAATCCGTCAGCAACGGCGGAAAGCGATACGGATCGTGCAAATCGACGACGGTGTCGCCAAAGCGCGCCCGAAGCTGGTAACGGCTTGTATGACTGGGGAGCGACCCGGCGAAAAGTCCTGCATCATGAACGCGTGTCAGCGTCGCCGTATGGCCGCTCTCGTCGATTGCTTCGACGTTCGAGGCTTGAGGCAGAAAAGCACGAACGACCGGTCGCTCGTTCTCGATGTGCGGTCCGAGATAGCGGAACGGGTCAGAATGGCGTCCTTCGACGATTGCATAGGCTTCGGCCGGCAGTCGGCTCATGACGTGCCTCCGGTTATCCGCGAGAGAATTTGTAATACCCCGGCCAAAGGCACGCGAACCCAATCAGGCCTGTGTGCCATCTCATACTCGATTTCGTAAAAGGCTTTCTCGAGTAGAAAGAAATCCAAGACCTTGCCGGCGGCTGCAGGGTCGGAGGGCCACAGGCTGTTGATGCCCATAGTTTCGCGATAGGCGCTAAGAAATGCTGTTGTCGCGCTGTCTCGCCACGTCGTCAGTGCGAGCGCGAGTTTACTGTTGTCATCAGGCGAAATCTTCAGCGCGCGGTCGAGCGCTGAAGTTGTCGAGTAGTCGATCGATCGGATCAATCCCGCGACGTCGCGTGCGGCTGGCGCTTTGCGTCGGCGTTCGGCGAGCGGCCGGCGAGGTTCACCTTCGAAATCTATGATGAAGATATCATCTTTCACAATCAGCATTTGACCGAGATGAAAGTCGCCGTGGTGCCGGATATTCAGGTAGTTCCCGGCGCCTGATAGCAGAGACTCACAATACGCGCGGATATTGCTGCGTTGCGCAGCCAGTCGTTCAACGTGGGATCCGATTTCGTTCTTGATTGGCTGGTTTAGCAACCGTTCAATTGCGCGTTCTGCGCTGGCGGCGACTTCCGCGGAAAAATTGTCGATATCGTTGCGCGTCATCGGCTCTGGTTTGAAATCCGGCAGCTCCTGATTGCCGGCAAAGGCTGAATGCAGCTCTGCCAAACGGCGGCCGACCTGCGCCATATAACGCTGATAGGAGACAAGATCTTCACGGATCTCAGACTGATCGGACGCAGACAGAATCCGTTCCTGTTCGACGAAGCGATCAAGATAGGCTGAAGTGACTGTCCAGGCGTCGCCTTGATTCTGCACAAACGCGTGGACGATGCCGACTGCGCTTCGCTTTCCGCTTTCAATCAGCTCGATGCTTCCCAGCAATGCTGGCGAATTTCCAAATCCCGCGACTTCGGTGAGGAAGCGGCCGACTTCAAGTTCAGGATTAATGCCCTGTTCGAGCTTGCGGTAGATCTTGACGACATAGGCATTGTCGACAAGAGCGGTGCTGTTGGATTGCTCCGTTTCCACCTGTTGGACATGCGTGATTTCGTTTTCCGGAATTCGGATCAATTCGGTAGTGGGATGGAATTCAAGTTGAGTGTCCCCGTCGATGATCGTCTCGCCATTGCGGAGATTGTCCATCAATATGGCGATGAAATCGCGTTCGCTCGCAACGTCAAGAAGCGTCCCTTCACGTGCGCCCTGACGCACTGCTGCGAGCGCGCGGGGGTTGTGGCGTTCGCGCTCGAAGCGATGCCAGCGGATCCGCAACGGAATGGTATAACGGATCGCCTCACCACGTCGCATCCATTCGAAGAATGCCAACCATGGACGATTGTCCCCTTCATTGGCGAAGGGGATGGCCGACGTCACTGTCGTTGTGATGGCATCCGGTGAGCGCTCCGGAAACCAGCGAGTCCGTGAAAGATAAGGCGGCAGCACGTCGCGTTCAAATACGCCACGGGTACGCCCTAGCGTCACCCACGTGGCGCCGAGTGGGACCACCAGCGTTTCGAACTCCGGTGGCATCGTCGAGCCAACGTGTTCGGATACGTCTTTCTCCCGCAGTTGGAACCAATAGAACCCATATGGCGCCAGGGTGATCAGATAGGTCAGATCGCCAATCGGCGGGAAATGGGTTCGACCAAGCATTTCGAGCGGAATACGTTCTTTCCAGGCCGACAGATCGAGTTCTGTCGCTTGCGCCGACCGCGACAGGTTGGCGACGCACAGGATCACCTCGTCGCCATATTGCCGAACATACGATAATACCGACCGGTTGCTCGAACGAATGAAGGTCATCGAGCCTCGGCCGAATGCCAGCGTCGATTTGCGCACGGCAATCAGCCGTTTCGTCGCGCTCAGTAATGACGACAGGCTGCGGGATTGGGCTTCGACATTGACGGCTCCATAGCCATAAACTGGGTCCATGATCGGTGGAGCGTAAAGTCGCGCCGGGTCGCTACGGGAGAATCCGCCGTTGCGGTCCGGGGTCCATTGCATCGGGGTGCGAACACCGTTGCGATCTCCGAGATAGATGTTGTCGCCCATCCCGATTTCATCGCCGTAGTAGATAATCGGCGTGCCGGGAAACGACAGAAGCAATGAATTCATCAGCTCGATCTTGCGTCGATCATTGTCCATGAGCGGCGCAAGCCTGCGACGGATGCCGACGTTGATCCGCGCGCGAGGGTCGTTTGCATAGGTCGACCACAAATAATCGCGTTCGACGTCCGTCACCATTTCGAGCGTCAGCTCGTCATGGTTGCGCAGAAACATGGCCCACTGGCAGTTGGCTGGAATATCCGGCGTTTGACGCAAGATGTCGGTGATCGGAAAGCGATCCTCCTGGGCGATGGCCATGTAGATTCGCGGCATCAATGGAAAATGATAGGCCATGTGGCATTCATCACCATCGCCGAAATATTCCTGCACGTCTTCCGGCCACTGATTGGCTTCTGCCAGCAATACTTTGCCGGGTGCATAAGCATCCAGTTCGGCGCGCAGCCGCTTGATAATGGCGTGCGTCTCGGGCAGGTTCTCGTTGTTGGTCCCGTCGCGTTCGCAAAGATAGGGGATTGCATCAAGCCGAAAGCCGTCGACTCCAGCGTCCAACCAGCGTTTCATCACCTGTACGACAGCGCTGACGACGCGTGGGTTGTCGAAATTCAAATCGGGTTGATGTGAGAAAAAGCGGTGCCAGTAATAGGCATTCGCCTCCGCGTCCCAGCTCCAGTTGGATCGTTCCGTATCGGTGAATATGATCCGTGTGCCTTGATACTTCTGGTCGGTATCGCTCCAGACATACCAGTTGCGAGCGCTTGAATCCGGATGGCTGCGACGTGCTCGCTTGAACCAGTCATGCTGGTCCGACGTGTGGTTGATGACCAGCTCGGTAATCACGCGCAGGCCTCTGCGCTTCGCCTCGGTAATAAAACGACGAAAATCCTTCATGGTGCCGTAATCGGGGCTGATCGACCCATAGTCCGCGATGTCATAGCCGTCATCGCGCCCCGGCGAGGGGTAAAACGGCATCAGCCAGAGCGTGGTGACACCCAGATCCTGCAAATAGCCGAGCTTCTCGGTGAGGCCGGCGAAATCGCCGATCCCGTCGTTGTTGCTATCCGCGAAAGCCTTGACGTGTAGCTGATAAATGATCGCGTCCTTGTACCACAGGTCATCGCTGCCACCGGCTTTAGCCGTATCGTGGTTCTGATCGATGGATTGCATGACGTTCATGATGCGCTCCATCAAGCCAAGCAACGCAACAACAGAGCGGGATCGCGCGCGGGATCGATGCGGACGCGAAGGCCGCCCCATTCGACGGGATGTCGTTCGCCGGTTAACAGATTTTCGACGGCGACAACCTGCCGAAAATCATTGCCGATCTTCACCTTCACGTCTGAGAGCGGAAACCAGAACTCGTGCGGTTCTCCGGACATCGCGATGGCGGCAGCCACCGTATTGCTGCTGTCGACGGAGACTTTCACAAAGCCAGTCACGTTGGCGTCATCGATTTGAACGAAGCGTAGATTGCTGGTCTGTTGCAATGCTGGATTGGCACGCCGGGCCAGATTGAGCTCGCGTATATACGGTTTGATATTGCCCGGTTGATCCCAGTTCCTGACTTTGATCTCGTATTTCTCGGAATTCAAATACTCTTCTTTTCCTGCAATAGCCTCGTGTTCGAGCAGCTCGAATCCATTGTAGATGCCGTAGTTGCTCGACAGTGTGGCGGCTAACGCGAGGCGGGATTTGAACATCCACGGCTCGCCGCTTTGCAGATGGTACGGCAGAATGTCCGGTGTACTGACGAAAAAATTCGGACGATAGAAGTCGCGTTCCGGATATCCGGTCAGTTCACGGAGATACTCCTCCATTTCCCACTTGGACGTGCGCCAGGTGAAATAAGCATAAGATTGCGTGAAGCCAAGCTTGGCGAGACCTTTCATCAATTTTGGGCGCGTGAAGGCTTCGGCCAGGAAAATGACGCCGGGATCATGGCTTTGCACTTCCCGGATTGCCCACTCCCAGAACGGCAGCGGCTTGGTGTGCGGATTATCAATGCGAAAAATTCGAACGCCTTGATCGACCCAGAACAGGAGAACATCGCGGAGGGCCTGCCATAGCGATGCTGCGTCGCTGCAGTTGAAGTCAGGGTTGACGATGTCTTCGTATTTTTTGGGAGGGTTCTCCGCATAACGCATTGAACCATCGGGCCGGCGTTTGAACCAATCAGGGTGTTGCGTCAACCACGGATGATCGGGCGAACATTGCACGGCAAAATCCAGGGCGACTTCGATATCGAGCCGGCGACAAGCCGCAACGAAAGCGCGAAAATCCTCGATTGTCCCGAGCTCCGGGTGAACGGCATCATGACCGCCTTCGGCGGCTCCGATGGCGTAGGGGCTGCCGGGGTCTCCAGCCATTGCCGTCAATGAATTGTTGCGACCCTTGCGGTTGGTGCGCCCGATCGGATGAATCGGCGTGAAATAGACCACGTCAAACCCCATCGCAGCGACGTCTGGCAGGCGGGCTATACAATCGCGAAACGTGCCGTGACGCGTTGGATCTTGCCCCTGGCTTCGCGGAACCATTTCGTACCAGGCGCCGCAGCGTGCCCGTGGTCGATCCACAATCAAGGGGAACAGGGTTGACCTGCAAATGTCCGGCCGGTGCTGGCTTTCGGCCATCGCTTCCTGCGACTCCGGGGCGAGCAGGGACGCGACGTTCCCGGTTCTCAAATAGTCCTCGCACTGCCGAAGAATGATCTTGGCAGCCTCTGTGCCTCCCGCCTGCGCTCTGGTCATCAACGCAGCGCCTTCCAATGCATCGAGCGTCAGCTCCTGCCCGGCCTTTTGCTTCAGTTCGAAGCCGTGACGCCAGGTTGCGAATTCATCGGTCCAGGCCTCGATCGCATAAATGTATCGACCGAGCTCTTCTGGCGTGAACGACGCCGTCCAGCGATCGTTGCTGTGAAGGTGCATTGGAACTCGACGCCATTCATGGTCAGGTTCGCGACGCCAGATCAGGGCCGCTGCAATAATATCGTGCCCATCGCGGAAGATGTCTGCCCACACGTCGACGCTCTCGCCGACGATGCGCTTGATCGGAAAGCGGCCGTTATTGACGCAAGGATAGATATCCTCGATGTGAAACGTGCCGGTGACGGCCACGCTTCCCACAGCTCGGTTTTCTTTATTCACCAGCACGCTCGAATAGGAATAGGACCCCACGGTTCCGCGAAACCTGACGGTGTGAGCCGCCATTCCATATTAAGCACGAGCGGCGAAATTGGTTCCAATGGAACCCGATATGGCTCGGGCCGTTGTTCCCTATGGCCGGTTCTTGTGATGTGCGGTCCCGCAGCCCGATCGCGCATGAGCAGATTGGTATGTTCAATGGATCTATTTGCAAAGGCTGCGGAACTTGGGATCGAGACTGAATTCTGGGATTGGCAGGGCCGCCGACGCGAGATTGATGTTGGGGCACTCGCAAATCTTGTGAACGCGTTTCCGCAGCAAGATGCTCATCGATTGGTCGATGGCTCCGTCATCGTTCGTTCTGGCGCAACGTCTGTCACTCCGATCCGGGCGGGAGCGCTTCCGCTGCGGTGGCAGGTCGTTTCCGCTGGGACAATTCTCGCAGAAGGTTCGGCGACAGAACCATTCCTGTCATGGCCAGCGGATATTCCCGAGGGCGTCCATCGGCTGAACCTCTTTGAGCCGTCGTCGCCTTATTGCGAAGATGTTCCTTTCATTGTGACGCCGGCGGTCGCGTTTCAGGGGAATTTCTCGCGGTCCTGGATACTCGCGATCCAGCTTTACGGCCTGCGATCGTCGCGCAACTGGGGTATCGGTGATTTTTCCGACCTATTGAGCCTCATGGATCTCGTGGCGGGCTGGGGTTGCGATGGGATCGGTCTTAATCCGTTGCATGTGTTGTTCCGCGAGCGGCCGAGAGACTGCAGTCCGTATTCGCCGAACAGCCGCCTGTTTCTCAACCCGCTCTATATCGATGTAGAGGATGTCGCAGAGTATCAGGACGGACTAACGCAGGCAGATCGTGAGGCGCTTGCCAATGCGCGGCGCAGCGGTCTTGTCGATTATGATGTCGTCGCGAAACTTAAATGGCAGGCGCTCCGCTCGGCATATGATCGGTTCAGAGATGCTCCTGCAGCGCCGCGTCGGGCGGCCTTCGACGGGTTTTGTGCCGAACGCGGAAACGCGTTGACGCGGTTCGCCTGTTTCGAAGTGCTGCGATGGAAATACAGGACACCGTGGTGGGAATGGCCGGCGCCGTGGCAAACGCCGGATGATGGTGCCTGTGAAGACCTGCGGAGCGGCCCTGACGCTGCGGACATTGAGTTCATCGCATATGTGCAATGGATCGCCGATCAGCAATTGAAGGCGTGCAAAACGCGCGCGCAGCAGCGCGGCATGTCGGTCGGCCTGTATCTGGATGTGGCCGTCGGCGTTCAGGCAGATGGATTCGATGCCTGGAATGAGCAGACCGCAATCTCGCGACACCTAGCTGTCGGTGCGCCGCCGGATCAACTCAATACCGCCGGGCAGAACTGGGGGTTGGCGGGCTTTAACGCCGCTGGGCTGCTGACGCGATCCTTCGAGCCATTTCGCCACATGCTGCAGGCAGCGATGCGCTATGCGGGCGCGATCCGGCTGGATCATATTCTTGGGTTCAAGCGTCTTTATCTGGTGCCGCACGGATATGATGCGAAAGACGGTGCCTATGTGCGAATGCCGTTTCAGGCGCTGCTGGCGATCACCGCACTTGAAAGCCGCAAGCACGAATGCGTGGTGATCGGCGAAGATCTTGGGACGGTGCCCGAAGGCTTTCGCGAAGAAATTGCCGAATGGGGCATCTGGTCATACCGCGTAGTGATGTTCGAACGCGATCACGATGGCCGGTTTTGTTCGGCCGATCGCTATGCGGAAAACGCGCTGATCACGTTCAATACCCACGACCTCGCGACATTTGCCGGATGGCGAAGTGCTGGCGATTTGACGCTGAAACGATCGCTCGGGTTCGATCCTGGAGAGACCGACGATGCGCGCCGCCACGCATTCAATATGCTGCTGGATATACTGCGCCATCATGCAATCGAACATGACGACTTCTTTGCCGTATTGTCGTTTTTGGCACGGACGAGATCGCGATTGCTCGCTGTCGCACTGGAGGACGTGCTGGGCGTCATCGATCAGCCGAACCTTCCGGGGACAGTCCACGAGCACCCCAATTGGCGTCGCCGGATCGGCAGCGAGCTTGGCGAGATCCCCCAATCGATTGATTTGGAGGCCTTTCTGCAGGCGTTGGATGGGCGTCTTGGCGGGCGCCACGCGGATCCGATCCTTGGTAATTCAACGCCTTGAATCCGACTTGAGAAAGAGAAAACATTGCCCGGCAAAATTGAAGACTACGGCTTGATCGGCGATTGCGAGACGGCTGCTCTCGTCGGGCGGGATGGCTCGATCGATTGGATGTGTTGGCCGGCGTTCGATTCCGATGCCTGCTTTGCTGCGATCCTCGGTGACAGAAACCACGGTCGTTGGCGGGTCGCGCCAACGTCGGATGCCAGATCGACGAGGAAATATCGCGGAGACACGCTTATTCTGGAAACCCAATTCGAGACCGACGAGGGTGCCGTCACCGTCATCGATTTCATGCCCCCGCGTGGGAAAGCATCCGATATCGTGAGGCTGGTTCGCGGTGAGCGTGGCAGCGTTGCCATGCGAATGGAGCTTATCCTCCGGTTCGGTTTCGGTGCGGATATCCCCTGGGTCCGGCGCACCGTCGACCGCGAGTTGCTGGCCATTGCCGGGCCCGACATGGCGGTGTTGCGCACTCCTGTCGAAACCTATGGCAAGGACATGACCACGATCGCGGAGTTCAACATCGAAGCGGGTCAGGTCATCCCGTTCGTATTGACATATGGTCCCTCGCATCTGGAGATGCCGCCACCCATCGGTCCGATGCAAGCATTGCACGATACCGAGGCCTTCTGGACCCAGTGGTGCAGCCAATGTGTGTACGAAGGGGCGCATCGCGATGCCGTCATACGTTCTCTCATTACCTTGAAGGCCCTCACATATGCGCCGACCGGCGGCATCGTTGCAGCACCGACTACATCGCTGCCGGAAAAACTGGGAGGGCGACGCAACTGGGATTACCGGTTCTGCTGGCTGCGGGATGCAACTTTCACGCTGCTCGCCCTCATGAACAGCGGCTATTATGAGGAGGCGATAGCATGGCATAATTGGCTGCTACGGGCGGTCGCGGGTTCGCCTGAAAATATGCAGATCATGTACGGCATCTTTGGCCAACGGCGTTTGCTCGAGTGGGAAGCAAGTTGGTTGCCGGGTTACGAGGGGGCAACGCCGGTGCGGATCGGCAATGCGGCTCATGCGCAGCTTCAACTCGACGTTTACGGCGAATTGCTCGACGTGTTTCACCAGTCGCGCATGGCCAAGCTGAAACTTGATGACGGGAGCTGGGCGATGGAATGCAAGTTCCTCGAACATCTTGCCGAGATATGGGATCAGCGGGACAGCGGCATTTGGGAAGTTCGCGGCGACGGAAAGCATTATGTCTCGTCGAAAGTCATGACATGGGTGGCGTTCGATCGCGCGATCAAAAGCGCCGAACAATTCGGTTTCGAGGCGCCGTTGGAGCAGTGGAAGGGCCTTCGCGCTACGATCCATCGTGATATTTGCGAGAAGGGATTCGATAAAAAGCAGAATGCCTTCGTCGAATCGTATGGCGCGACTATCCTCGATGCCAGCGTTCTGTTGTTGCCCTCGGTTGGCTTTTTGCCGCCGTCGGACCCGCGCATCGTAGGAACGATTGCCGCAGTGGAGACGCATCTGATGCGCGATGGATTTGTGCTTCGTCACGATCCACGGCGGTTATCCGACGAGCAAGAACCTATTGAGGGCGCATTTCTGGCGTGCACGTTATGGCTCGCCGATGCCTACCTGCTGGCTGGCCGGATCAGCGAAGCCAAAGACTTATTCGAACGTGTCGTCGCGGTGGCCAATGACCTTGGTTTGTTATCGGAAGAGTACGATGCCGGCGAGAGGCGCATGACGGGCAACTTCCCGCAGGCGCTTACGCATATTGCCTTGATCAATACGGCCCACAATCTCTGCAGCGCGACCTCACCTACGCGGAAGCCCGCAATGCAACGGACAAAGTAGTTCAGTTCGCTCGATTTTCGCGAGCAAAATGCGCCGCGCGAGACTCCAAGTCTCACGCAAGAGGTCTCACGATCCAACATCGTTTCCGCCAAGCGCGGCGTTGAGTTTTTGCACGATGGCCTCAACGATGGCCGGAACGCTGGCATCAACAGCCGCAGCAATAGCGTGCTCGTCCGGCGTCGGAATTTCCAGGGTCTTGAACTGACTGTCCAGCAGTTCGGGTGGCATGAAATGCCCCTTGCGTTGCGCCAATCGGCTTGCGATCAGCTCCCGGTTGCCGTCGAGATAGATCAGTCGGACATCGTGACGGCCATGGACCAGGATATCGCGATAGGAACGTTTAAGTGCAGAGCAGGCGATAATGACGTGCTGCCGTGATTTGCCGATCCGTTCGATCTCGGCAGCAATCGCCTGAAGCCAGGGGAGGCGATCCGCATCGGTCAAAGGGTGACCGGCCTTCATCTTCTCGACGTTGCTGCGGGGGTGAAATTTATCGCCGTCTTCGTAAGGCCAACCCAGTCGTTCCGCGAGCGCGGCGGCGATGGTGCTTTTGCCCGAGCCGGATACGCCCATCACAATCAAGGCGCAGAGTGCGTTGTTGATCGCATTATTATGCACGAAGATGCTCCGGCATCGCAGCGGCGTCGATCAGCCACGTTGTTTCATTGCGGGAATAAGCGCGTGCCGCAGGCAATTCCGGGTCCGTCAGGACGCGTCTGAGGATGGCGCGTTTATCGGGACCGCTGACCAGGAATAGCATCTCGCGGCATGCTCCTAGCGTTGGGAGAGTCAGGGTTACGCGCGGCACGAAAGGCGCGACATGCGCTCGATCGACGTGGATAACCCAGCGCTCGGTTTCATCCAGTGCTGCGTCACCCGGAAACAGCGATGCCGTGTGGCCATCCGATCCCACACCCATCAGGACGACGTCGAACAATGGGCGGTCTTCATCGATACGGTTTGCGCGGTAAAACGATTTCAATGTTGCTTCATACAGGTCGGCTGCAGTTGCGGGCGTCGCGGCGCCGGTCGGAATTGAATGGATGTGATCCGGCTGTGCGCAGCGGTCAAGAAAGAGACGCCGGGCCGAGCCCATATTGCTGAGGGGGTCCGCAATCGGGACGAAGCGTTCGTCACCGATGAACCAATGCGTGCGGGGCCACGGAATCTGGTTTCGATAGGGTTCACGCCCCAGCAGTTGATAGAGGTGTGTTGGGCTCGATCCTCCGGTCAGGCAGATTGAAATCCGGTTCGGTCGGGCCGCCATCCGTGCAATGAGACGTTCCGCGGCCGCTTCCGCGAGAGCGTCGACATCGGCAAGCTGAACGATGTTGCGGGCGTCGTTCATCAATGGCCTAGCTCGGCTTGCGCCAGTTGCGGCCATCGTCTTCGAGCAGGGCTGTGCTGCCCGCAGGACCATCGCTGCCAGCCGCGTAGAATTCCAGGCCGTCGTTCCCCGCCGCTTTCCAGGCATCGAGAAACGGCTGCACGGCCTGCCATCCGGCTTCGACGCTGTCTGCGCGCTGAAAAAGGATGTTGTCGCCGATCATGCAATCATAGAGCAGCGTTTCGTAGCCGGTGGCCGGCTCAGCTTTGAAATAGTCCTTGTAAAGAAATTTCATTTCGACGCCATCAATGGCAATCGAGGGACCAGGTACCTTGGTGTTGAACTGCAGCGTGATGCCTTCGGCAGGCTCGATGCCGATCACGAGATAGTTTTGCGATAAACGATCGACCGGCGTGTCTTGAAACATGGCAAAAGGAGCCTGCTTGAATTTGATCGCGACCTCGGTGCGCTTGGTGGCGAGCGCTTTGCCGGTTCGCAGATAGAAGGGGACGCCCGCCCATCGCCAGTTATCGATCGCGAGTTTCAAGGCGACGTAGGTTTCCGTGTTGCTGTCGGGCTCGACGTCTTTGGTCTTGCGATAACCGGCAATCGGACCGTTGATGCTCCCCGACGTGTACTGGCCGCGAGCTGAGTTTCGCAGTGCTTCTGCCTGGCTCTGGGTCTGGATGGCGGCAAGCACGGCGGCCTTTTCCGAGCGGACGGTATGCGCGTCGAAGCGAGCGGGTGGCTCCATCGCCACCAGCGACAGAAGTTGAAACAAGTGGTTCGGGACCATGTCGCGTAACGCGCCAGTCGCGTCGTAGAAGCTGCCGCGACGGCCGACATCGAGTTTCTCATCCACCGTAATTTGGATGTGATCGATATGGTTGCGATTCCAGATCGGCTCGAACATGCCGTTGGCAAAGCGCAACACCAGAATGTTCTGTACAGTTTCTTTGCCGAGATAATGATCGATGCGATAGAGCTGGTGCTCGTTTGCGACCTTCAAGAGGTCTGCATTCAGTGCCTTTGCGGAAGCGAGGTCGGTTCCGAACGGCTTTTCGATCACCAATCGTCGCCAATATCCATTATCTTCGCGCAACAGGCCGACGCGGCCGAGTTGCTCACCAATCGGCGCGAAGGCGGCCGGAGGCGTTGCCAAGTAAAACAGGCGATTACCGGTCGTTTTGCGCTTCTCTTCAAGGGTCGCAAGCTGCTTGGCCATGCGATCGAACGATTCCGGTTCCGACGGATCCGCTTGAATGCAGCTCACGCATGCCAGTAAGTGTTGGGCGACGCCATCGTCGACGGGACGGGTGGCATGCTTCCGCAGTCCGGCCATCAGGCTTTCGCGGATCGCATCGTCGGACATTTCATTTCGGGCGATGCCAACGATGCAGAAGTCATCCGGAAGCAGCCTGGCTGCTGCGAGATTGTATAGGGCGGGAATCACTAGCCGGTGAGTCAGGTCGCCTGTGGCGCCGAAGATGATAAAGCTGCAAGGATCGGGCTTGGCTTGTCGGGTCACGCCATTGGATGTCATCAGCGCTCCCCTTGCGGTTCTTTGTGTCCTCCAAATCCGGCGCGCATGGCGGAAAGGATTCTTTCGGCGAAGGTGTGCTCCTTGCGCGAGCGGAAGCGCGCGAACAATGCGGCGGTGAGAACCTCCGCCGGAACGGCCTCATCGATCGCCGCGTTGATGGTCCAGCGGCCTTCGCCGGAATCTTCGACGAAGCCCGAGTATTGATCCAGCGTATGATTGCCGGCCAACGCCGATGCGGTGAGGTCGAGCAGCCAGGATGGAATGACGCTGCCGCGCCGCCAGACCTCGGCGATGTCGGCGATATCGAGACTAAACCGGTGATCCGGCGGCAATGCATCGATAGCGGCATTCTTCAAAATGTCGAAACCTTCGGCATAGGCCTGCATCAAGCCGTATTCGATGCCGTTATGCACCATTTTGACGAAGTGCCCGGAGCCGACCGGGCCGGTGTGAAGATAGCCTTGCTCGACGCGCGGGTCGCGGCCATCGCGTCCCGGTGTTCGCGGAATGTCGCCACGGCCCGGCGCCATGGCGGCGAAGATCGGGTCCAGCCTGTCAACGATGTTCTTCTCGCCGCCGATCATCATGCAATAGCCGCGTTCGAGACCCCAAATGCCGCCACTGGTCCCGACATCGATGTAATGGATTTGTTTCGCGGCGAGTGATTTGCCGCGTCGGACGTCGTCTTGCCAGAACGTATTTCCGCCATCGATGATAACGTCACCGGGAGCGAGCCGGGTCGCCAGCTCTTCAATCGTCGCCTCGGTGATGCCACCGGCCGGAAGCATCACCCAGACGGTGCGTGGCGCTGTAAGCTTCTTGACGAGATCATCGAGGGAGACGGCGGCGGTCGCGCCTTCGCCAGCAAGTTCGGCAGCCGCCTTCTGGTTCTTGTCGTAAACGACAGCCTGATGGCCACCGTTTCTCATCAGCCGCCGGACGATGTTAGCGCCCATGCGGCCGAGGCCGATCATCCCGATCTGCATCCGCAGTTCCTTTATTTCAAGGCGGCAGTTATCGCTCTACCGATTTGGGCCAGTCCGGTTTTAAGATCCCCCTTCAAGTGCACGCGTAGCGCGCGGCGTCCTCGTTCGGTCAGAACATCGAAATCGCCACGTGCCTGAGCGGCCTTGATGATACCGAAACTCGCCATCTGCCCCGGTATCGGCAAGTCCTTGGCGTCATCCGCGGTAATTTGCAGAAACACGCCGCTGTCCGGGCCGCCCTTGTAGGCTTGTCCGGTCGAATGCAAAAAGCGGGGCCCGAACTCGGCGCACGTTGCGAGATGACGGCGATCGCGGATGGCAAGCCGCATGTGCTGTAGCGCATTGATATGGGCATCGTCGTGCTCGATGTAAGCGAGCAGGGCGACATAGTCGTTGGCCTGCGCGCGCGCCAGATGCGCCTTCAGCCAGGAGTCGAGGTCGCCATTCGCGCCTGCTTTCCGCAGAGCCTGCGCATTGTCGTTGTCGGTGTAGATCGAGAGCTTGTCGGTCACGATGACAGGCTCCTCGTCCGGAAGCTTGCCGGATTTCTCGAAAGCAGCGGTCAACTCGCGCGTCTTGATTTTTGCGGATTCGACGTCGGGTTGATTGAAGGGATTGATGCCGAGCACCGCGCCGGCCACCGCCGTTGCCATCTCGAACCGGAAAAATTCCTGACCGATATGCTCCGCCGATTTCAGCACGATCCGCACGACCGGATGGCCGGCCTTTTTGAGCGCAGCAAGCTGGCTGTCGTGGGCCGAGTCGATTTCGGCGTCGGTGCGGAGATCGATAAACAGCCGGTCATTGCCATAGACAGCCGGCGCCCCTAGCGGTTCGCCGTCGATCGGGATCAGGCCCTTGCCATCCTTGCCGGTGGATTCGGCAATCAGCTGTTCGGCCCACGCACCGAAATCGGCAATCGCTTTCGATGACAGGATCGTCACCTTGTCCCGGCCCTGACGGCCCGCCGTGCCGAGCGCGAGGCCGAGTTGAACGCCGGGATTTTGTTGCGGCGGTACGTCCGGTCCGCACGAACGAACCATCGTCAGCGCGAGGTCGAGCAGTTGAGGGACATCGAGACCGGCTGCTGCAGCAGGCACCAAGCCGAATGGCGACAGCACCGAGTAGCGGCCACCAATGCTCGGGTCGCCATGGAAGATGTGGGCGAAGCCCTGCTTCGTGGCCACCTTTTCAAGCGAGGAGCCAGGATCGGTGACGGCGACGAAATGAGCGCCGGCCGCGTCCTGGCCGACCTTGGCTTGCATCCGGCCGTAGAAATAATCCTTCAAGGCATTGGGTTCGGTCGTACCGCCGGATTTGCTCGACACGATGAAAAGCGTTTTCGCGAGATCGACGGTACGCTCCATCGTGGCGACCTGCGCCGGATCGGTGGAATCCAGCACGTGAAGCTTGGGAAAACCGACGCGTTTACGGAATGTCTTCGCCAGCACCTCCGGGCCCAGGCTTGAACCGCCCATCCCGAGCACAACCGCGTGCGTAAAACCACGTTGTTTGACCCATGCGGAGAAATCGCTGTAGGCCGCTATCTTCTTGCGTTCGGCATGAGGGCTGTTGAGCCAACCCAGCCACTTGTCTTCGTCCGTGCTGGTCCAAACCGACTTGTCGTGTTGCCAAAGGCGGCGAATCTTTCCTGTCGCACGCCAATCTTCCGTGCCGTCGGCGATCGCCTTGCCCAGTTCGCCGCCAAGGGCCAGCGTTTGCTGGCTGACCTTGGCTCCGAGAATCTTGGCGCGCTTCTGCGCCACTGCGCCGAGCAACTTGTCGAAGGCGTCCGCGAAGAGCTGCACGCCGTCCTTCACAAGCTCCGATGTAATCGCGTCGAGCGAGATCCCGGTCTTGTCCAGATCCGCCAACGTGCGTTCGGCGTCCGGTATATTTTCTTCGAGACTGTCCCGGAGCTTGCCGTGGTCGCGGAATGCGTCGAGGGTCGCGGGCGGTACAGTGTTCACCGTATCGGGTCCGATCAGTTCTTCGACATAAAGCACGTCGCTGTAAGCCTTGTTCTTGGTGCCGGTGCTGGCCCAGAGCAGGCGTTGCGGACGGGCGCCCTTGTCTGCCAGCTTCTGCCAGCGCGCGCCTGAAAACGCCTGCTTGTAATGCTGGTAAGCCAGCTTGGCATTGGCGATGGCGACCTTTCCTTGCAGCGCTTTCAGCCGTGCCTTTTCAGCCGGGTCGTTGGCTTTGGCGATCTTGTCGTCGAGTTGTTTGTCCACCGCGCTATCGATGCGGCTGACGAAGAAGCTTGCGACACTGGCGACATGCGATGGGTCGCCGCCGGCTCGCACATAGTCCTCCAGCCCTGCGAGATAGGCCTCGGCCACTTGCTGATAGACCTGTTGCGAGAACAGTAGCGTAATGTTGACGCTGATGCCCTTCGCCGTCAGGTGCCGGATCGCCGGCAAGCCCTCGGCAGTGGCCGGCACCTTAATCATCAGATTTTTGCGGTCGACTTCGTTCCAGAAACGCTCGGCCTCGGCAATCGTCGCCTTGGTATCCATGGCGAGATAGGGTGACACTTCGAGGCTAACGAAGCCATCGGCACCCTTGAGCCGGTTGTAGGTCGGCCGCAGCACATCGGCGGCATGCTGAATGTCCTCGATGGCCAGATGCTCATATAGATCGATGATAGGCCGGTCATGCTTCCGCAGCGATTGCGCAATCGCGCTGTCATATTCGTCCGAGCTACCGATCGCTTTTTCGAAGATCGCCGGGTTGGATGTGACGCCGCGTACCCCATCGGTATCGATCAACCGTTTCAGGTCGCCCTTGGCGATAAACCCGCGCGCAAGGAAATCCAGCCAGACTGCCTGGCCGTGATTCTGGAGTGCTTTAACTGGATTCATGGTACCCGTCTGTTCGATCCGTCGATGAAAGTTTCCGCCCCTCTGTTCTGGCGCGGCAACCGGTTTTGTCAACCAATGCCTGCCCGGCGGGGGAGGCTGGATTGAATCAATATGCGCAAGTGCGGCCCCGATGTGTCGCTATCCCTGAATTCCCGGATGAGGCGGACGTGTCCCGGCGCGACTTATCCTGTCCGGACTGCATGAGATTTACGCACCAGCCGTCGATCCGTTCCGGCCGTGCGCGGCAGCGAAGATCGCAATAACGTGTATTTGATATCATTGACGATTTACGGGCCAGTCGCTGCCCGGGAGGCTACGACTCAAAGAATACGTCAATCGCGGCGACGCACCCGGGCATCGCCCCTTGGTCGCGGGACCGGAGTGAAATGTTCATGCCCCACCAATGAAGGAAGGACCCGGCTCGAATCGGCTCCAGTTGCGGTTAACGCAGGCTGTCGTTGATAGTTTCCAGCGTAACCGACCCCGGGCAGAGTGCAGCCGTATCGAGCTGATTGAGCGGCGTGGAGACGGTATTGAAGTTGCTGTGGAGGTCGTCGGCTTCGGAATCGACGTACAGCAAACCGGTGACGATCTGGCCTAGGGCGGCGTGCTTCTGAAGGAAGTTCATGGCGGCGAGCCGATCCCCGGGGTCGTATTCATCGTTGATCTTGCGCAGGTTGAGAACGGTTCCGTCATGCTGCGTCACAGAGACGACCTTGCCCGGCGCATAATTCACCGTGATCGGATCGCGCCCGATCATCACGTCGAGCGCGTTGACGGCTTCATTGTGCGCGCGAACGTATTCGAGGCTCTTGGTCGATCCGGCGTGATTGTTGAAGGCGATGCACGGTGAAATGACGTCGATAAACGCCGCGCCGCGATGCTGGATGGCCGCCTTGATCAGCGGCACCAACTGGCTCTTGTCGCCGGAGAAGCTGCGCGCGACGAAGGTGGCGCCGAGCTGCAGGGCGATGCTGACGAGATCGATGGAGTTGTCGGTGTTGAAAACCCCCTTCTTGGATTTCGATCCGCGGTCGGCGGTTGCAGAGAATTGGCCCTTGGTCAGGCCGTAGACGCCGTTGTTTTCGACGATATAGACCATGTTGACACCGCGCCGCAGCGCGTGGGCAAATTGGCCGAACCCAATCGAGGCGGAATCGCCGTCGCCGGACACGCCGAGATAGATCAGGTCGCGATTGGCGAGATTGGCGCCCGTCAGCACCGAAGGCATGCGGCCGTGCACCGAGTTGAAGCCATGCGATGCGCCGAGGAAGTAATCCGGCGTCTTCGACGAGCAGCCGATGCCCGAGATCTTGGCGACCCGATGCGGTTCGATCGACAGTTCAAAGGCAGCCTCGATGATCGCTGCGGAAATCGAGTCGTGGCCGCAACCCGCGCAAAGAGTCGACGTGGAAGCCTCGTAGTCGCGCCGGGTGAATCCGATGGCATTCTTCGGCAGCGACGGATGGTGAAACTTCGGTTTGGCCAGGTAGGTCATGACATCGCCTTTCGCAGCGGCGTAACTTTCAAGGCGTCGAGCCGGTCGCCGATTGTGCCGGAGATAAACCGGGCCGTAATCGACGTCCCGTCATAGTGCAGGATCGGTACCAGCCGCACCGGATCGATATCGAGTTCATTGACGATCAGCGAGCGCAACTGCGCGTCGCGGTTCTGTTCGACGACGAAGACAAAGTCATGATCGGCGATGAAGCTGGCGACGTCCTGATGAAACGGGAATGCGCGTACGCGCATCAGGTTCAGGGTGTGGCCACGCGACGCGAGCATTTCAGCTGCTTCGTCCATCGCCGGGGCGGTTGATCCGTAATAGATCACGCCGAAGCGCGTCGGCTTGTCGGCATTGGTGCGCAACGGCTTTGGCAGAAGTTCCTTAGCGGTGTCCTGCTTGCGCAACAGCCGTTGCATGCCCTCGACATAGATCGCACCATTCTCGGAATACTTCGCGCGGCCGTCATGCGAGGTGCCGCGAGTGAAAAAGGTGCCCTTGGTCGGATGCGTGCCCGGATAGGTGCGATAGGGAATCGCGTCGCCGTCGACATCGGTATAGCGGCCGAAATCTTTGACCTTATCGAGGTCTTCAGCGGACAGCACCTTACCCCGGTCGTAGGTCTTGGTGTCGTCCCATTTCAACGGCCGGCAGAGTCTGTGATTCATGCCAATATCGAGATCGAGCATGACGAAGACCGGCGTTTGCAGCCGGTCGGCATAATCGAATGAACTGGCGGTGAAGTCGAAGGCTTCGGCAGCGTCCTCAGGCAGCAACAGCACGTGCTTCGTGTCGCCGTGCGACGCGTAGGCGCAATTGATCAGATCGCATTGCTGGGTGCGGGTCGGCATCCCGGTCGACGGTCCCGCGCGCTGGACGTCGATGATGACTGCTGGAATCTCCGCGAAATAGGCAAAGCCCAGGAACTCCTGCATCAGCGAGATGCCGGGGCCGGAGGTCGCGGTAAAAGCCCTTGCACCATTCCACGATGCTCCGATCACCATGCCGATCGATGCGATTTCGTCTTCAGCCTGCACGATGGCGTAGCGTGCCTGACCGCTATCGGGATCGTGGCGGAATTTCTTGCAGTAGCGCGTGAAGCCTTCCGCGACTGAAGACGACGGCGTGATCGGATACCAGGCGCAGACCGTGGCGCCGCCATAGACCGCGCCGAGCGCCGCTGCCGCGTTACCTTCGATCAGGATGCGGTCGCCGACCTTGTCGCTCCGCTTCAGCCGCAGGCCGAGCGGGCAACTGAAATTGGCTTGCGCATATTCGCGGCCAAGATGCAGCGCGTGAACGTTCGGCGCGATCAGTTTTTCCTTGCCCTTGTATTGCTCGCCGACGAGTTTCTCCAACTCGGCAAAATCCATATCGAGCAGGGCCGACAGCGCGCCGATGCAGATGATGTTCTTGAACAACTGGCGCTGGCGCGGATCGGTATATTCCTTGTTGCAGATCGCGGTGAGCGGCAGGCCGATGACGTTGATATCGGTGCGCATCTTGCCCGGGGGCATGGCGCGGGTCGAATCGTAAACCAGATAGCCGTCCGGCTCGATCGAGGCGACATCGGCGTTGAATGTCTGCGGGTTCATCGCCACCATGAAGTCGGTGCCACCGCGTGCGCCAAGATGGCCGGCTTCCGTGACGCGGATTTCGTACCAGGTCGGCAGGCCCTGAATGTTCGACGGGAATACGTTGCGCGGCGACATCGGAATGCCCATCCGCATGATGGCGCGGGCGAACATTTCGTTGGCGCTGGCGGAGCCTGAACCGTTGACGTTGGCAAAGCGGATGACGAAGTCGTTGACGGCAGTTAGCGGCATGCTGGGCCTGCGTGAGTCACTTCAAGGAAAAACTTGTTCATGTCCCAGGCGCCGGTCGGGCAGCGTTCCGCGCACAGCCCGCAATGCAGGCAGACATCCTCGTCCTTGGCCATGATGCGCCCGGTCTTGAGACCATCGGCGACGTAGATGTCCTGCGTGAGGTTGAGTGCGGGGGCGCGCAGCCGTTGTCGCAGGTCATCCTCTTCGCCGTTGTCGGTGAAGGTGATGCAATCCATCGGGCAGACGTCGACGCAGGCGTCGCATTCGATGCACAGCGGCGCCGAGAATACCGTTTCGACGTCGCAGTTCAGGCAGCGTCCGGCTTCGGCCAGCGCCAGATTCGGATCGAAGCCGAGTTCGACCTCGGCCTTGATGCTGCTCAGCGCCGAGGCGTTGTCACGATGCGGAACGGCATAGCGCTCGTCCGGCATAACCTCGTTTTTGTAGCTCCACTCGTGAATGCCCATTTTCTGGTTCACGACCTGCACGGCGGGGAGGGGCCGATCGGCGATGTTCTCGCCATGGAGCATCTTGTCGATCGACACCGCGACCTCGTGGCCGTGGGCGACGGCCCAGATGATGTTCTTGGGTCCGAAGGCAGCATCGCCGCCGAAGAACACTTTCGGATGGCTGGACTGGAAGGTCACCTTGTCGACCTTCGGCATGCCCCATTCGTCGAAATCGATTCCGGCATCGCGTTCGATCCACGGAAAGGCGTTTTCCTGGCCGACAGCGACCAACACGTCATCGCATGCGAATGTCACATCCGGCTCGCCCGCCGGCACCAGCTTGCGACGGCCCTTGGCGTCATACTCCGCCTTGACCTTTTCGAAGACGACGCCCGTGAGTTTGCCGCCGTCGTGCAGAAATTCCTTCGGCACCAGGAAGTTGTGGATCGGAATGCCTTCGCGTGCGGCATCTTCCTTTTCCCACGGCGACGCTTTCATCTCGTCGAAGCCGGAGCGCACGACGACCTTGACATCCTCGCCGCCGAGCCGTCGCGCGGAGCGGCAGCAATCCATCGCGGTATTGCCGCCGCCGAGCACGATGACGCGCTTGCCGATCGTGTGGATATGATCGAACGAGACACTGGAGAGCCAGTCGATGCCGATATGAATATTGGCTGCGGCTTCCTTGCGTCCGGGAATATCGAGATCGCGCCCGCGCGGTGCGCCGGAGCCGACGACGATAGCGTCGTAGTCTTCCGCCAGCAGCGCTTTCATGCTGTCGATGCGTGTGCCGCCGCGGAATTCGACACCGAGATCGAGAACGTAATTGGTCTCTTCGTCGATTACGCTGTCGGGCAGGCGGAATTTCGGAATCTGCGTCCGCATCATGCCACCGGCATGCTTGTCGCCATCGAACACGACGCAGTCGTAGCCGAGGGGAGCGAGATCGCGGGCCACCGTCAACGAGGCCGGGCCGGCTCCGACCAGCGCGATCCGCTTGCCATTCTTTGTTGGCGAAGGCTGCGGCATACGGCCTTTGACATCGTCTTTGTAATCGGCAGCGACGCGTTTGAGGCGGCAGATCGCAACGGGTTCTTCTTCGACGCGAACGCGTCGGCAGGCCGGTTCGCAGGGGCGATCGCAGGTGCGGCCGAGGATCCCGGGGAAGACGTTGGATTTCCAGTTGATCATGTAAGCGTCGCCGTAACGGCCAGCGGCGATCAACCGGATGTATTCGGGAACCGGCGTATGCGCCGGGCAAGCCCATTGGCAGTCGACCACCTTATGAAAGTAGCCGGGCGCCGAAATATCGGTCGGTTTCATTCCCATCCCATCCGCGCGGCGACCTTATGGTTCTGGCGCGGTCTTTCACTTTTGCCGAACAGTCAGGTTCGAATTATTGTTGTTTAGTGTTGAAGCGTGGACTTAGAATTATCGTAATTCAATATGATCCGCGCTGGCCTGAAAAGCCATTTTTCAGTGATTGCACCGGACAATTCGCCTCACAGTTAAATGATTTAAATCGCTGCGGCAGTGCAACATAACGCGATGTTGCAACGTCAGAGATCACTTTTGGCGAGATCCCACATCAGCGCATAGATGCCCGCCGAAATTTGCTGGGCATCCGAACCGACACCCTCCGAATTAAATCCCGATTTGATGATAACCGCCACCGCATCGCGCGATGTGCCGTCGATCAGGATGAACCAGTCGCCAGCTCCGGGATTGGGCTGATCCGGTGCGTCGGTGAGCGATTTCGACAAGTCTGGATCGCTTTCGAGCAGATGCATCGAAATGATGCCGTCATGTCGATCCGGAGCGAAGCGCGCGGCGAGCGCGTTGCGCAGTGGGGTTGCTCGTTGCGGCACGGGGCGGATGCGAATGATGCCAAGCACCGCGCCGCGTCCTTGACCTCGGCTGATGGTGATGCGCGCGACGGCGCGGATCATGTTGCGGAAACGTGCAATGTTCTGCAACGACCACGCGGTCTGGCCCGCCAGCGCCTTGCGATAGGCTGGACTGTCGAGCGCTTCGAAACTCCCTGTCGAATAGAGACTGAGATATTTCGGCTGCGCGTCGATGGCGACATAGCGCCGAGCTTCGAGAAAGCCGTCGATGGCCACGCGTTCGGCAATATGTTCGCGATCGTACCATGTGTTGAAGTCTTGCTCGTCAGCGGCATCGATATCCATCGATGTCAGCAGCATGCCTTTCCCGGCCATCGGCATTGTCGGGTCTCCTTGTTATTGCTTTTGGGCTGCCAAGTCCGAGATCGCCTGCGCAACCGCTTCGCGTATGCCAGGATCGTAGAGTGAATGGCCTGCATTCTCACCGATGCGCAGTTCAGCCGCCGGCCATGCTGCGGCAAGCTTGTGCGCGGTCGATGGCTGACAGAGCAGATCGTAGCGGCCTTGCACGATGATGCAGGGGATGCCGTGCAGCTTGCCGGCGTCGCGCATCAGCTGCTCCGGTGCGAGGAAGCAGTCGTTCTGGAAATAATGCGCCTCCATGAACGGCGTCGAGGGAAGCGCCTGCGAAGAACGGAGTGCTTCAAGATCGAGCCGGTCCCGTTTCGGCGTGTGTTCGGACAGGATGCGTTCGGTATCGTGCCACGCGCGCGCCGCAGGACCATGGATCGCGGGATCGGGGTCGAGGATCATTTGCCAGTAGGCATCGAGCGGCTGCCGCCGCTGATCCGACGAAAGCAAGCTCAGGAAATCTTCGTACAGCGCGGGATAGATCCGCGGCAGATTGCTGAGGAACGCCGTCTCCAGTTCGGCACGCGTGCCGAGGAATGTTGCGCGCAGCACGATGCTGCTGACCCGGTGCGGATATTGTTCGGCGTAGGCGAGGGCCAGCGTGGCACCCCATGAACCGCCGACAACCATCCAGCGCTCGAAGCCGAGGTTATTTCGAATGGCTTCCATGTCCGCGATCAGATGCGGCAATGTATTGGCTTCGCGCCGGCCCTTCGGTGTGCTGCGCCCGGCACCACGCTGATCGAACAGCACCGCATGAAATCGCTTCGGATCGAAAAGGCGGCGATGATCCGGCTGGCAGCCGCTTCCGGGACCGCCGTGCAGATATACGGCCGGTAGCCCGCCGACGCGGCCCACGGTCTCGACATAGATCTCGTGACCGTCGCCAACCGGAAGCACGCCGCTGGTCAGCGGCTTGAGCGGCTCGGTGCGATGACCGGATTTGGCGGTACCCGTCGCGTCAGGCGTCATGTTGGGCGTCCGCTTCCGGCGTGCCGCCATTGAAGTTGCGGTAGATGAAGCGATTGACGTCGCCGGATGCTTCGGTCTCCGCCGTCTTGAAGATCTGCTCGTGCATCGGCGAGAGCGTGCACGCCGGGTCGGTATTGCCCGCATCGCCGGTCAGCGCGAATGCCTGACAGCGGCAGCCGCCGAAATCGACTTCCTTGAACTCGCAACTCCGGCACGGTTCGGGCATCCAGCCGGTGCCGCGATAGCGATTGAAGGCATCCGAGTTCTGCCAGATCCAGGCGATCGAATGATTGCTGCGCACCGATTCGAAGTCGAGCCCGGTGATGGTTTCGGCGGCGTGGCAGGGCAGGATCTTCCCGGTGGGCGAGATGTTGAAGAATTGCCGCCCCCAGCCGCCCATGCATTTCTTCGGTCGCAGGGCGTAATAATCCGGTACGACGTAGTCGATGGTGAGGATGCCTTTGAGCCGAACTTGGGCGTCCTCGACGATGTGGCTGGTTTCTTCGATCTGCTCCAGCGTTGGCATTAACGCGGCGCGGTTCTTCAGCGCCCAGCCGTAGTATTGCACGTTGGCGACTTCGAGCCGATCGGCGTCGAGATCGACCGCCATCTGAATGATGTCCGGCAATTGATGCAGGTTCTGGCGATGCATCACCGCATTCACAGTGAGCGGCAGATCGAGTTCACGCGCCCAGCCCGCAGCTTTGATCTTTTGCGCATGGGCGTTGCGGAAGCCGGCGACGCGATCCGCGATATCGGCTTCGCTGCCCTGGAAGCTGATCTGGACATGGCACAGTCCGGCGTCAGCCAGCGCCGCCAGCTTGTCTTTGGTCAGCAGCACGGCTGATGTAATCAGGTTGGTGTAAAGCCCGACCTCGGTGGCATGGCGCACCAGTTCGACGAGGTCCTTGCGTGCGGTCGGCTCACCGCCAGAAAAATGAATCTGCAGCACGCCGATCTCAGCCAGTTCGCTGAGAACCTTTTTCCATTCCTCGGTGCTGAGTTCGCCGCTGGCCCGTTCCAGCTCGACCGGATTTGAACAATAAGGACACTGCAGCGGACAGCGATGTGTCAGCTCGGCTAGCACCGCTAATGGTATGCCGAAAGTCTCCGCTGTCGAACCGCGCGATTCCAGCACGTTCAAGCCGTCGTTCGGATCGGCGGCGAGCGGCGTTGCATCGGTGAGCGTCGGGCTCATGTGTCCTTCTCCCGCGCTTCGGTCAGGAATCCCTTGTCGGCGAGATCCTGCAGCATGGCGATGACGTCCGTGCCGATGGCGTCGCGCGGCGCAGCGTATTTGGCTGCAAGCTGATCGACGATCTGCGCCACACCACGTTGGCCGTCGCAAAGCTGTAGGATCTCGACCGCGATATCGTCCGGAGCAAGCACGCGTTCCGGGGCCAGTATAACCCAGCGCTGCCGGGTTTCATCGAATTTAAGTTTGGCGTGGCGCGGCAGCATCGGGCGGCTCGCCTCGGTCACGCTGATATGTCGGCTTCGCAAGGCAGCCATCGGTCAGCTTTCAGGTCGTCGCAGGCACAAACGCCCCGGGAGGCACATGGCCATCGACATAGGCATGATACAGCGCATCGAGTTGCACCCAAAGCACGTTGGTCTTGAAGATCAGCGCGTTACAGACCGCTTCGCGCTCGGCCGGTGTCGTCGCATGGGTCTTGACGTAGTCGAGCGCGAAGTTGGCATCGCGCGGCGCCTGTTCCAGCCTGCGCTTGAAGTAGCTCATGATGTCCGGATTGACGAAGTCATAATGCGCCAGCATGCCGGAGATGCGTTCCTCATGCAGGTGCGGCGCGAACAGTTCGGTGAGCGACGACGCAATGGCTTCCAGCGGCGTGCGGTCGCGGACAAAATGGACATAGGCATCCACTGCGAAGCGCGTGGCGGGAAGGATACCTTCGGCGGATTCGACATAAGCATTGTCGAGTCCGAGCCCTTCGGTCAGCTTCAGCCAGCGTTCGATCCCGCCCTCGCTACCGGGATCGCCGTCGTGATCTTCGATGCGGTGCCGCCATTCCATGCGGATGTTGCGTTCGCGGAAGCGCGAGATGACGACGGCATCTTTGATCGGAATGGTGCTCTGATAATAATAGCGGTTGAGGGCCCACGCCTGCACCTGGCCCTTGTTCAGCTTGCCGCCGTGCAGCAGGCGATGGAACGGGTGCAGATTGTGATAGCGCGTCTTGCCGATATAGCGCAGCGCGGCTTCGAGATCGGTGGCGCTCTGCAACGGCTTGTCGGTGGCGAGCGAGAATGCGGTGGTTGCGATCAAAGCACGATCTCCATCCCGTCTGCGGGGATTTCCCACCCCGCTTGTTCGGCGGTCTTGCGTTCGATCGAGTCGTGCAGCAGCGCCGGGTTGGAATTATTGATATGCAGAAAAATCTTCCGCGCAATATCGAGGCCGGACAATGCGGCGATGGCGCCGCTCTCGCCGGACATCGCTATGTGGCCCATCGCCTGACCGGTCTTCTGGCCGATACCGGCAGCGATCAGCTCATCGTCACGCCACACTGTGCCGTCGAAGAACACCAGCGGCGCGCCCTTGATGCGCGCGGCCAGCTCCGGCGTTACCCGCGCGCAGGCGGCGAGATGGTAGAAATGCTTGCCGCTGGCGGTCTCTGTGATCCGCAGTCCGAGCGTGTCGCCTTCGGTGGCATCGCCACCGGGATGCGGCTTGCCTTCGAGATACCATGCGCGCTTGCCCGGCACGACGAACGGCAAAATCTCAAGCCCGCATGGTGAGCCATCGGGTAGTTGCGGCGCGAACGCGCGGTCGACAGCGACCGGTTGACGGCGGACGTGCTTCTCGTTCAGCACATTGAAGATGCTGTTGCTGTCGAGGATCGCCAGCACCTGCCGATGCGCGTAGATCGTGAACGGCGAACTCTCGCGCAGCGACAACAGGCCCGCCACCGCATCGACCTCACCGTTGGTCAGAATGACGCCGGCAACCGGGGAATGCCGCAATGCTCCCGCCTTGGGATGCAGCCGCGGTGTGTTGATGAGTTGCTGCCGCAAATCCGGCGACGCGTTGATCAGAAACCAGTGCTTGTCATCGGTACTGACGGCAATCGATGACTGGGTACTTTGCAATTCGCGATGTGCGCCCCGCGCGGCGTTACAAATCCGGCATCCGCAATTCCATTGCGGCACACCGCCGCCTGCCGCGGCTCCAAGAACGACAACACGAAGCATGACATCGCTCCTGGACCGGGCAGGTCGTCGCGAAGCTGCTTACTTGCGGGCCGCGCAGGCGTACATGTTGATTTCCATGCCAACCGGCACTTCAACAATCTTCGGTGTCTTCCAGGCCATGTCGATCTCCCAGAGCGGTGCAGCACGATTGCCGCACGTGTAAAATGTACGGGCTGGCGGAAAGTTAGCCATCTATGGCGCGGATAGGAAATGCCTATCAGGAACCTTTGCGCGACGATCGCCGCATTGTTGCAATGCAGCGGACGCCGCTTAGTTTTTCGCAGCCTTGCGCAGGAACGGCGGAGTGGCCAGCGTAGCCGGCATGGTGAAATCCGCTCCCGCCTGCCGCAGTGCATCCAGGAACGCCGCATAGGGTTCGATACGCCGGTACTGGGACGGCAACAGCGCCACGATCTGTCGCGGAGGCATGGCGACCCGATACAGCTTGACGCCATCGAGCGGCTGCGCGCCGACCATGGCCGACAGCGCGGGTGCCAGGCAGACGCCCAGTTCGGCGCGGACCAGCCGGATCGCCACCTCGAAACTGCGGCACTGTGCGATGACGCGATGATCCGGCAGCATGTCGTCGAACCAGCCTGCGGTCTGCTTGGCGTGGGGACTGCCGAAAACGAACTGGATCACCTGATTGAGAATGGCCTTATCGGCGGCGCAAAGGTCGCGGTCGGGGTGCTTTATTTTGGCAAGGTGAAGCCGTTCGGGCACCACCAGCACATAGGGATCGTCGACCACCGGAATGCGCAAAAAGCCTTCGTTGGCTTGTGGAATCGAACTGCTGGCGATCAGGCCGATGTTGACGCGCCGCGAGTTGAGCAGTTCCAGAACGTCCGCAGGGGCATGCTCGTGGATATCGAAATCGACATCGGGAAATTTGTCGTAGAGCCGCCGCATCGCGGTCGGCAGAATGACGCTCAGGATCGAGTGGACCCCGGCAAGGCGGATAGTTGCGCGCGAGCCGTCGAACTGTTCGCTGAGGCTGTCTTCGAATTCGCCCATGCTGCGCAGCACCAGCTCGACCTTCGGCATCAGGTGTGCGCCGGCTTCGGTCAATTTCAATTGATTGGAGCGGCGATCGAACAAGCGTGTGCCGGAGATGGTTTCGAGCTTGGAGAGTTGCTGCGAAAGCGAAGGCTGCGCCAGGCCGAGTTGCTTGGCTGCCTTGGTCAGGGTTTCCGCGTGCGCTACGGTCCAGAACACCCGGAGTTGATGCAGCGTGATTTCCGAGCGTCGCGTCTTGCTGGCCGCCGAATGCAGGTCGATCGGCACGACGATATTGCCGGTCTGGTCTTCGGAGGTTCGGTCGTCATGTCGCATCATGGCCGCACTCGGAGCGTTGTGTTCTTGGCCATACGATACAATGGATGGCGCGCAGCCACGAGGGGCCCTTCGAACTAGGAGCGCAGGTCGTCCGGATCGAGGTTGCGTAACGTCATGATCGCCGCCACATTGGGCTCCGGAAACGGCGGATCGGGACCATGCCGAGATATTTCTTCAATACCCGCATTGGCGAAGAATTGCTGCTCGATCCTGAAGGCGAGGAGCTTCGCGACCCGGATCAGGCGTGGCACGTGGCGCGCGCCACGATCCGCGAATTGCTGCTCGCGGAGGCGACGTCACCGCACCTGCTCAAGGCCGTTCTGGAAGTCAGCGATGCCGACGGTGAGGTCGTGCTGGAGTTGCCGTTCGCGGAAGTGATCGCCGATCCATCCGACGATGCTCCCGACATCGTGCACTGATGGGCTTCTGATGAGACCTGCGAAAAGCGCCGCGCCAATTTGCGCCGGGGCCGGTTGCGGGTAGGATGCCGCAAGACAAGAAACGATCCAACTCAAGGAGCAATACGATGCGGCCTCTGTGGCAACTCTCGGCGACCCAGCTCGCGGCGCTGGTTCGGTCACGGCAAGTTTCGGCCGTGCAGGCCGCAACGGCGGCGCTGGAGCGGCTCGACGCGGTCAATCCGAAGATCAACGCGGTGGTTGATCATCGGCCGGATGATACGCTGGCGCAGGCGGCTGCGGTCGACAAGGCGATTGCGCGCGGCGATGACCCCGGCGCGCTGGCCGGCGTGCCGGTGACGATCAAGGTCAATGTCGATCAGCAGGGCTTTGCGACCACCAACGGCATCAAGGCGCAGCGCGACCACATCGCGAAGGAAGACAATCCCGTCGTCGCGAACCTGCGCCGCGGCGGTGCGGTAATTGTCGGCCGCACCAACACGCCGGCATTCTCGTTTCGCTGGTTCGCCAACAATCAACTGCACGGCCATACGAAGAATCCGCGCGATCCCGGCATCACGCCGGGCGGCTCCTCGGGTGGCGCCGGCGCCGCGACGGCCGCGGGTATCGGCCATATCGGCCACGGCACCGACATTGCCGGATCGGTGCGCTATCCGGCTTACGCCTGCGGCATCCATGGCTTGCGGCCGACGCTCGGTCGCATCCCTGCGCATAACCCATCGCTGCCGGAGCGAGCGCTCTGCCCGCAGATTTCCGCTGTTTCCGGCCCGCTGGCGCGGACGATTGGCGATCTCCGAATCGCGCTCGCTGTGATGTCGCAACAGGATCTGCGCGATCCGTGGTGGGTACCTGCGCCGCTCGAAGGACCGCCGATGCCGCGCCGCGCTGCACTGTGTCTACGGCCGGATGGACTCGAGACAGTCCCGGACGTCATCGATGCGTTGAAGGATGCCGCACGGCGGCTGCAAAGCGCTGGCTGGACGGTGGAGGAAATCGACAACACACCGCCGCTCAACGAAGCTGCCGAACTGCAACGGAAGTTCTGGCTCGGCGACGGTTTCGAAGCGATGTTGGCCGCAGCCGAACGCGAAGGCGACCCGGGCGCGCTGGCGTGCCTTCGCGGCAGCCGCGACCGGGTGCATCCGCTCGATGCGGCAGGACTTTCGGCGATTGTGCAACGGCGCGCGGCACTGACGCGGGACTGGCAGCTTTTCCTCGCGAAATATGCCGTGCTGGTGATGCCGGTGTCCGGCGAATTGCCGTTCCCCGATCAACTCGATCTCAAGGACGATGCTTCCTTTGCGCGAGTTTGGCGCGCGCAGATGCCGCAAGTCGGCATCCCCTTCATGGGACTTCCGGGCCTCACCGTCTCGACCGGGTTGGTCGGTCCCGTGCCGGTCGGTGTGCAGGTCGTCGCGGGACGCTATCGCGAGGATCTGTGCCTGCTGGCGGGCGAGGCCATCGAAGCAGGCGGCACGCCGCCGTCGCCGATCGATCCCATCAGCTAGCACCGATGCATCCAGAGAGAGCCCGCAGCGATGACAACAGTCTATGATTTCTCCGCGCGGACTCTCGATGGCTGCGACATATCCCTCAAGCAGTTCCAGGGGCAGGTGCTGCTGATCGTCAACACCGCGAGCGCCTGCGGATTCACGCCGCAGTACAAGGGGCTGGAGGCGCTGCATCAGCAGTACGCAGCGCGCGGATTTTCGGTGCTGGGCTTTCCCTGCAACCAGTTTGGCGGTCAAGAACCCGGCAGTTCCAGGGATATCGAGGCGTTCTGCGCCAGCAATTACGCGGTGACGTTTCCGATGTTCGAAAAGATCGACGTCAACGGCGGCGCTGCGCACCCGCTCTACAAATTCCTCAAGAACGAGAAATCCGGGCTGCTCGGATCGTCGATCAAATGGAATTTCACCAAATTTCTGGTCGACAAGCAGGGCAAGGTCGTGGCACGGCACGGGTCCACGACCAGACCTGAATCCCTGACCAGCGAAATCGAGGCGTTGCTTTGAACGAAACAACCAATCCGGCGGCGGGCCAACTGCCTGACCGTTTGTCCACCGATCCGCGCAGCCCGTATTACGATGCGACGGTTTTGTCACGCGATATCGGCATCCGCTTCAAGGGCGTCGAAAAAACCAACGTCGAAGAATATTGCGTCAGCGAAGGCTGGATTCGCGTGCCGGCAGGAACGGCGAAGGATCGCCATGGCAACCCGCTGACGATCAAGATCAGCGGTGCAGTCGAACCGTATTTCCGTGACGGCGAGAGTTGATCGCGGCACCGATGCATATTGGATCGATCATCGATCCTGCTTTCGTTCTCGAGTAGAAAAGTTGCGTCATGCCTCTTCGCATCGTCGATGTGCGTGAAGTCACCAAGCCGATTTCGTCGCCGATCCGCAATGCCTATATCGACTTCACCAAGATGACGACCAGCCTCGTCGCGGTTGTCACCAATGTCGTTTGCGACGGCAAGCCGGTGGTCGGTTATGGCTTCAACTCAAACGGACGTTACGGGCAGGGCGGTTTGATCCGCGAACGCTTCGCCGCCCGGCTGACCGAAGCCGAGCCGCAATCGCTGCTCGATGATAGTGGCGACAATCTCGATCCCGATAAGGTATGGGCGGCGTTGATGTCGAACGAGAAGCCGGGCGGTCACGGCGAGCGCTCGGTTGCCGTCGGCACCATCGACATGGCGGTGTGGGATGCGGTGGCCAAGATCGCCGGCAAGCCGCTGTTTCGCTTGCTCGCCGAACGTCATGCTCGCACGGCGAAACCGCGCGTGTTCGTCTACGCTGCGGGTGGCTACTATTATCCCGGCAAGGATCTTGCGATGCTGCGCGGCGAGATGCGCGGCTATCTCGATCGGGGCTACAACGTCGTCAAGATGAAGATCGGCGGCGCGTCGATTGCCGAAGATCGGCAGCGCATCGAAGCTGTGCTCAAGGAAATCGGATCGCAAGCGCAACTCGCTGTCGATGCCAACGGCCGCTTCGATCTCGAAACTGCAATCGCCTACGCCAGGATGCTGCGCGATTATCCGCTGTTCTGGTACGAGGAAGCCGGCGATCCGCTGGATTTCCAGTTGCAGGCGGCGCTGGCGGAATTCTATCCGGGCGCAATGGCGACCGGCGAAAATCTGTTCAGCCACCAGGATGCGCGTAACTTGATCCGCTATGGCGGTATGCGGCCGGATCGCGATTGGCTGCAGTTCGATTGCGCGTTGTCGTATGGGCTTTGCGAATATCAGCGCACCTTGGCGATGTTGCAGGCGCACGGCTGGTCGCCGAGCCGCTGCATTCCGCACGGTGGCCATCAGATGTCGCTGAATATCGCGGCGGGTCTTGGCCTCGGCGGCAACGAAAGCTATCCCGATCTGTTCCAGCCCTACGGTGGATTTCCGGATGGCGTTGGCGTCGTCGATGGCCACATCACCATGCCGGAGCTGCCCGGCATCGGCTTCGAGGGCAAGGCGGATCTCTACGCTGAAATGCGGGCCCTGGCGGCTTGAGATGGCGTTGCGGCAAACCCGGGGCCGGATTATGGCAGTCATTCTTGCCGACGGACCGGTGAGCGGATAAATTTCAATCCTAAAATAGTTGATACGATGGCCGGTCCGAGCATTGCAATGCGGGGCAAAGTCCGCAAACTGCCCGGCGCCGTCGATGCGAATGTCGTGGTGAGGGGGACGGATGCAGGTGGTGTCGTTGCGGCCGGAGATCGGAGCCGAAACCGGGAAGGTGTCCGGTCAAACGCGCGCGCCCGCGATGATCGATATCGAATCCGTCTCGCAGCGGTTTGAAGTTTCGGGGCGCAAGAGCCACCTCGCGCTGTCGGATATCAACCTCAGCGTCGCCGATGGCGCGTTCGTCTCGATCCTTGGGCCGTCCGGCTGCGGCAAGTCGACGCTGCTCTACATCGTCGGCGGTTTCGTCAGCCCGACCGAAGGCGTGGCGAAGGTCAAGGGCAACGTCATCACCGGGCCGGGGCCGGATCGCGGGCCGGTGTTTCAGGAGTTCGCGCTGTTCCCGTGGAAGACGGTGCTCGGCAACGTCATGTACGGTCTGCGGCAGCAGGGCGTGAAGCGCGCCGAGGCCGAAGCGCAGAGCCGCCGTCTGATCGAGATGGTCGGCCTCAAGGGCTACGAGAATTTTTATCCGAAGGAATTGTCCGGCGGCATGAAGCAGCGCGTCGCGATCGCGCGCACGCTGGCCTATCATCCGTCGGTGCTGCTGATGGACGAACCGTTCGGCGCGCTGGATGCGCATACGCGCACGCGGCTGCAGAACGACCTGCTCAACATCTGGGAGCGCGACCGCAAGACGGTGCTGTTCGTCACTCATTCGGTGGACGAGGCGGTGTTCCTCTCCGACAAGGTGGTGGTGATGACGCGCTCGCCGGGGCGCATCAAGGAGATCGTCGATATCGATCTGCCGCGGCCGCGCCGCCGTGCCGAATTGCTGCTCGATGCGCGCTATCAGAAATATGTCGTCGATATCGAGCGGCTGATCGACGACGGCCGCGACGACGTGGTGCAGCCGTGACGCCGATGCGTATCGCGGTGTCGCGCCTGTCGCCGCTGCTGGCGTGCCTCGGGCTGCTCGTGGCGTGGCAACTCGCGGCGATGCTGCTGCACACCGACAGTTTTCCCACCGCTTGGCAGGCCATTCTAACGGTGCCGGATGTGTTGGGTGACCGCGAGTCGCTGCTGAACATTCTCGATTCCATCCGCCGCATGGTGATCGGCCTGACCTTGGCGATGCTGGTGTCGATCCCACTCGGCCTGATGATGGGTCGCAGCGCGCGCGTCGCGGCGTTCTTCAATCCGCTCTTGATGATGGTTTATCCGGTGCCGAAGGCGGCGCTGATGCCGGTCATCATGCTGTGGCTCGGCGTCGGCGATGCCTCGAAGACGCTGGTGATCTTTCTCGGCGTCAGCCTTCCCGTGATCTATCACAGCTTTCAGGGCGCCAAGGCGGTGGAAGAGAAGATGCTATGGTCCGGCGCGGCGATGGGCTTGAGCGCCGTGCAACGCATGTTCCGCATCGTGTTGCCTGCGGCGCTGCCGGAAATCCTCACCGGCTGCCGAACCGGGCTAGTGCTGGCGCTGATTACCATGGTCACCAGCGAGATGATCGCGCGGCAGTCCGGCGCAGGAAACATCCTGTTCAATGCGATGGACATGGCGCAGTACGACACCGTGTTCGCGATGATCATCATCATCGGCGCGCTGGGCATCGTGCTCGATGCGGCGTTCGACAAATTGCGCTGGCGGCTGGTGGCATGGGCGGAGCCACGCCAGGATATCTTGCTGGGGGCGTCATGAACGCGCGCGCCCTCAATAACGTGCTGCTGGGGCTGGCGCCGATCGTCATGGTGCTGGCCTTGTGGCAGGGGCTGTGCAGTTTCGGCTATGCGCCGCCGTCGTTGCTGCCGCCGCCGGGCAAGGTGTTCGTGCGGCTGGCGCAGCAACTCGTCAGTTGGAATTTTCTCGACGACATGCTGGCGACGCTGACGCGATTGTTCGCCGGTTTCTTCATCGCGGTAGCGCTCGGCGTCGGCATCGGTCTGGCGGCAGCGGTCAGCGGGCCGGTCAATGCGGTGGTGCGGCCGCTGGTGCAGGTGCTGGCGCCGGTGCCGAAGGTGGCGTTGTATCCGGCGCTGCTATTGCTGCTCGGCTTCGATCACGCCTCGAAGGTGACGCTGGTGGCTGCGGATGCGCTGTTTCCGATTCTGCTGTCGACCTATTACGGAGCGTCGATGGTCGAGCAGAAGCTGATCTGGTCGGCGCTGGCGGCGGGCACGCCGCGCTATCAGATCCTGTTCAAGGTGATCCTGCCGGCGGCGTTGCCGTCGATCCTCACCGGCTGCCGCATCGGCCTGGTGATCTCCTGCATCGTGGTGTTTCTCGCCGAGATGATTACGTCCACCGATGGCCTCGGGCATCTGCTGGTCGGCGCCGCGCGCACGTTCCAGACCGTGGATATGTTCGTGCCGCTGATTACGATTTCGCTGCTGGGACTGATCCTCAACGGCCTGCTCTACAGCCTGCGCAAATACCTGCTGCGCGGATTCCCCGAGGTGTGAGGGCAGGTCACGCGGCGCGCATTCCCGTCTGGCCGGTGCGCATCATTCCGCCGCAACACACCGGAGCGCCATGCCTTTCCACGCCCCGATCATTTCCGAACGGACACCTCCTTCTCGGAGTCGACCCTGCTCATGGTGGCTACCCCTGCGCGCCGGCGCGTCGCCCGCCGCGCCAATTGGCGGCATAGGGCAAGACGAACATGTAGAGCCCGGTCGACAGCAACAGGAAGAGCGGAAGCAGCGGTGAGTAGACCACCCAGGCTGGAGGTGTCCCCAATCCCATGGCGACAAAGTTGGCGAGGACCGCAAGGGTAAAGGCGATCGACAGCCAGCGGTGCGTCTGCCGAATCCAGTTGTTCCAGTTCAATGAAACCTCCTTGAAAATGAGCTGCCCGCGCCAGGACCTGCTCGATGTTTGCAAAGAATTTCTGCCACCCGAACTTGGAGCCCTGATAGGCTTGCTGTTGATCCGGCCGGAAGCCCGACTGCTCCATGCGCAGGCAGGTCCCGGTTCGTGTCGGGGTGAGAGTCCACGTGACGACACTCTCGAGTCCCATGGCGCTCCATGTATAAGACAGCGTTTTGTTGGGCTCGATAGCCAGGACCTGACAGTCAACGCTGCCCCAGTCGCCGCTCAAATTGAAGCGGTGGTCAACGACCGGCTTGAAATCATTCTTCATCAGCCACTCCGCGATCAGGTGCGGTTGGGTAAGAGCGCGCCAGATCTTCTCAGGAGGATAAGGCATCTCGCGTTCGACACTGACGGAGCGCGTTTCGGTCGCGGTACGGGTCATTGGTCCATCCTTTTCAGCAAGTCTTCGAGATCGTCGAACCGGCTCTGCCAGAAGCCGGCCATCTTGCTCGTCCAGTCGATCAGTGGGGCCAGCGCGCCGAGCTGCGCGCTGTAATGAGTCTGTCGTCCCTCATGGCGGTCGCGTACCAGCCCGGCCTGCCGCAGGACGCCGAGGTGTTTTGACACGGCGGGTTGCGAAACGCCGGATTGCGCTGTCAGGCTTCCCACGGTCTGCTCGCCTTCACGGCACAGCCGCTCGAACAGCGCGCGCCGGGTCGGATCGGCGAGCGTCCTAAACAGCACATCGGGGGCGTTGGCCATGTTGATCAATAACTCTGTAGTGATGGATAAATACATAACTCGGATGTTATGTATAGGTCAAGCAGGAATGACGATTATGCGGAAATATCGGGAAAAATTGACGCCAACAGGAGTCAATGCATATCCCGAAAGTGATGTATTCAGGCGAGCGACGCGGCTTGATTGGATCGTCGCTCTGCGCGTCGCAATAACGGGGCGAGGACTTTCCAAGTCTTGCTTAGACAAAGAGCCGGAACCGTGGCGTCGCTGCTCTTACGGGGGTGTTGTTACGACAACCTCAGATCCAGCAATCTCCGCCCTTCGGTCTTGAGCAGCTTCTTCACTGCGTTGGAGGCGACGACTTCGTCGTCGTTGGCGTAGGCCTCGTGGTTCTTCTCGATGTCGTCGAGGCGGTAGAGATAGTTGACCATGATGCCGGCGGATTCGCGCAGACCCTTGGGCGAGGTATCGCCGAGCCAGTTGATCTGCTCCAGCCGCGCGCCGTTGCCGAGGTGGAAACGCGCTACCGAATCCACCGGTTTGCCGCGCGCATTCTTGGCCTTGAGGAAATAGTGCGCCGCCAGAGGCTCCAGCACGCCGCGCAACTTCGCCGTCAGTTCGGCGTCGTCGATCCAGGTGTCGTTGTCGAGGTGCGCGAGCAGGGCACGGTCGTCGTCATTGAGCGGCAGTTCGGGTTCGCGCTTAATCCAGCGCATGAAGCCCGGCACAGGCGAGAGCGTGACGAAGGTGTCGAGCTTCGGCAACTCGCGGCGTAACTCCTCGACCACCTGCTTGATGAGGAAGTTGCCGAACGAGATGCCGGCGAGGCCGCGCTGCGTATTGGAGATCGAATAGAACACCGCGGTGCGCGCGCGCTCGATCGGCACCGGCTGGCGATCCTCGGCCAATAGCGGCGCGATGGCGCCGGGAATCGTCTCGGTCAACGCGACTTCGACGAAGATCAGCGGCTCGTCGTTCAGCGCCGGATGGAAGAAGGCGTAGCAGCGCCGGTCGACCGGATCGATGCGCCGCCGCAGATCGTCCCAATCGTGAATCTCGTGCACCGCCTCATACCGGATGACCTTTTCCAGAATGTTGGCGGGCGTCGACCAGTCGATCCTGCGCAGCACGAGAAATCCCCGATTGAACCATGAGGCCAACAGATGCACGAGATCGCGATCGACGGTGTCGAGGTCCTTGCGATCTTTGCCGAGGGCGAGCAGATCGGCGCGCAGGCCGACCAGTTCGCTGGTGGCGCCGGGCGCGCGATTGAGCCGGCGGAACAGTTCCTGTCGTCGCGGCTCGGAGGCGAAGTGCAGGCCGCCGCCGGCCCCGCCGACGCCGCTGCGCCAGACGTCGATGGCCTGCTCCACTTTGTCGCGGTCCGGCCCGAAGGCGCGAGCCAGCGTCTCGAAGAAATGCACTCGTTCGTTGTCGTCGAGCGCGCGATAGCTGTCCAGTACGTCGCGCGCCAGCACGGTGCCGGAGGCTTCGCCGCGGCCGGAGAGCAGCCCTTCGCACAGCGCCACCACGCCGGCCGCATCCAGCGGTGTCGCGTTCGACCAGCCGCCGCGGCGCAACAGGTTGCGGCCACGTTCGGAAATCGACGTCAGCAGATCGGACAGGAAATCGTTACTCATGGACGCGGCACTCTCGCGGCAGGAACGGGCGATATTATACATGGCAACAAAGCATATTGCCTGATCATTTGAGGCATGAAAGGATCGTTGTTAAGAGGGATAATACGCAAGGGCGGATGGAGGAATTCACGATGCGGGGACACGCGATCAGGCAACTTATCGTGGCGGGCTGGGCTTTGGGTGCGGTGCTGAGTGCGACATCGGCCTATGCGCAGCAGACCATCCGCGTCGGCTGGACCATTCCGGCCGAGGAAGCCAAATACTGGATGATGCGGCGCCCGGCCGAATTCCCCGACATCGGCAAGGCCTACAAGATCGAGTGGGTGCAGTTTCAGGGCACGGCTCCGATGACGCAGGCACTGGCTGCCGGCGCGCTGGATTGCGCCACGCAGGGCGTGCTGTCGCTGGCGCAGGGCGCGGTGTCGGGCAATCTCAAAGCCTATATCGTTGCGCAGCACGTTTTTGAAAAGCCGGGCGGCTTCTCGGTGTACTGGGCGGTGAAGGATGACTCGCCGATCAAGACCATCGCCGACCTCAAGGGCAAAACCATGGCGATCAACGTGCTCGGTTCCGGCATCTACGGACCGATGGCGTTGCTGCTGAAACAGAACGGTGTCGATCCGGAAAAGGATATCAAGCTGGTCGAGATCGGCTTCTCGCTGTCGGAAGACGCCGTGCGCTCCGGCCGCGTCGATGCCGCGCCGATGAACCAGCCGTTCGCCGCGCGCTCGGAAGCCAAGGGCGGCATGCGCAAGCTGTTCTCGCTGTCCGAGCAGCAGAAGAACATCGTGCATATTCTCGATGCCTGCCGCGCCGATTTCGTCGACAAGAATCCGGATCTCGCCAAGGCCTACGTGCGTGATCTGACGCTCGGCATGAAGAAGGCGCTGGCCAATCGCGACGAGACGCTGAAGGTCGTCAACGAGGTGATGAAGGCACCGATCCCGGTGCTGGAAACCTATCTGCTGAAGGACAACGACTTCGGCCGCGATCCCGGCGCCGCGCCGAATTTCCCGGCGATCCAGACCATGCTCGACACCTACACCGCGACCGGCATGCTGTCGAAAAAGGTCGACGTCAACCAGTTCAAGCATCCGACCATCGTCGCCCCGCTGCAATAGGAGCGGGCTGCAGTAGGAGCGGGGAGTATTATCGTCATCCTGAGGTGCGCACCCTCGCGCGCCTCGAAGGATGCCGTCATCCGCTTTGCGTCTGCCGGTCGATCAGCAGGTCGAGCGCATATTTGATCGTCGCGCGTTCCTCGTCGGAAAATTGCTTCAGCAATTCGGCCTCGTGCGCCTTGGCCGCCAGCAGCACCGGCTCGACGCGCGCGCGGCCCTTGGGCGTCAGATGCAGCGTCACGCGGCGGCGATCGTTCGGCGTGGCGCGACGTTGCAGCAGGCCGTCGCGCTCCATGCGATCGAGCACCTTGGTCAGCCGCGGCTGCTTCATCAGCGCCATCGCCGCGAGTTCGCCGACCGACAGCCCCTCGGCATCGATCAGGCAGGCCAGCACGCGCCACTCCGGCACCGAAAGATCCCAGTCGCCGAGCTTGCCGTGAAACTGATTGGAGACGATGAAGCTGGCGCGCGCCAGCAGGTAGGCGAGATAGTTGCGCGCAAAACTGTGGCTCGCCAGTTGTGGCGCGCGGCGCGGCACAGTGGGCGCGTCGATCCGGCGCAACTCGCCGGAGTGGAACAGCAGCGGATCGTGCGTGCGCTCGGTCATGTGCACCACTTCGCCGACAAGAATGGTGTGATCGCCGCCCGGATAACGCGCCCACGCCTTGCATTCGAAAATCGGCGCGAGCCCTTCGAGCAGCGGCGCGCCAGTGCGGCCCGTCACGTAGATGAGCCCGGCGAACTTGTCGATGCCGCGGCTGCCGAAGCGCAGCGCCAGATCGCGATGATCGGCGCCGAGAAAATGCACGGCGAACGCATCCGCCGCGACGAAAGCGTCATGGTTCGGCGACGACTTGGCGACGCTCCACAGCACCAGCGGCGGATCGAGCGAGACCGACGAGAACGAATTCGCCGTCATGCCGATGACGCGGCCGCCATGCGCCGCCGTCACCACCGCGACGCCGGTCGGAAACTGGCCGAGCGCCTGCCGGAACGAGCGCGGATCGACGGCGGCCTTTCCGGCGTTGTCGTCAGCCATGGTTTGCTCTCGGTGCCATGCCGAAGCCCCGATGGGGCGACGCGCGCCAATCCACGCGAGGTCCTTTAACTGTAAAAATATTCCTTTTCATGTAACATGACGCCGCCTATCATCCAACGATATTTGTAGGTTTGTTTGGGCGCGTTTTCTTCACGTGAATCGGTACCCACGTCACTTGAAAACGCTATGAGGAGAAGCGGCATGCAGGCGGATCGCGTGGAGGCGAAGTGGATCGACGCGTTCTGCGAGGTGTTCGAACGCTGCGCCGTCAAGCCGGGCGATACCGCCGCGATCCTCTCCGAGACGCAATCGCGCGCGCTGAATGTGCACATCGCGGAACTGGCATTGCTGCGCATGGGCGCGCGGCCGTTCCACATCGTGTTGCCGACGCCGCGCAATCGCCAGGTGGTGCCGATCCGCTCGACCGGCGCGAGCGAAGCGATCCAGCGCCTCGCGCCCGTGGTCAGCGCGTTGCAGCAGGCGGGCTTCGTGGTCGATTGCACCATCGAGGGCCTGATGCATGCGCCGGAGACGCCGGACATCCTCAAAAGCGGCGCGCGCATTCTGGTGATTTCAAACGAGCATCCGGAAGCGCTCGAGCGCATGGTGCCGGATAGCGCACTGGAAAAGCGTGTGCGCGCGGCGGCGAAGATGCTGCGCGGCACCAAGCGCATGACGGTGACCTCGAAGGCGGGCACCGATCTCGACATCAACATGGAAGGCGCGCCGACCGTCGGCGTCTGGGGCTGGACCGACAGACCGGGCACGCTGGCGCATTGGCCCGGCGGGATCGTCGTATCGTTCCCGAAGAGCGGCGGCGTCAACGGCCGGCTGGTGATGGCGGCAGGCGACGTCAACCTCACCTTCAAGCGCTACCTCACCTCGGCGGTGAGCATGACGATCAAGGATGATTACGTCGTCGAACTGAGCGGCGAGGGCGCCGACGCCGAGATGATGAAGCGCTATCTCGCAGCGTGGGGCGACCGCGAAGCTTACGCGGTGTCGCACGTCGGCTGGGGCATGAACCCCAACGCGCGCTACGAGGCGCTGTCGATGTACGATCTCAACGACACTAACGGCACCGAGATCCGCGCGGTCGCGGGAAACTTCCTGTTCTCCACCGGCGCCAACGAATTCGCCGGGCGCTACACCGCCGGGCATTTCGATCTGCCGATGTTCGGCACCACGATTTCGCTCGACGGGACCACCGTGATCCGCGACGGCGCCGTGCTGGATGTGTTTGGGTAAGTGGCCCGTCATTGCGAGGAGCGTGAGCTCCGAAGCAATCCAGGTTTTCGATTTGAGCGTGCATTTTTCTGTCATGGCCGGGCTTGTCCCGGCCATCCACGTTTTTGGTGCCTTAATGCTGAAAGACGTGGATGCCCGGCACAAGGCCGGGCATGACGACCGTTGGGTGTGATGCGCCGCTATACTCGCAATGACGGCGCGTCACTTGCCGTCGACCACCGGTTTCCTCGCCAGTTCGAAATGCTTGAGCAGATCGACGAACGCCTTCAGCCGCGCCTCGCGATAGGCATCGACATCCATGGTGCTGTAATCGAGAAAGCCTTGCCTTGTGCTCAGCCCGATGCGGCCTTCGGCCATGTTGCGGCCGATGATCTCCGGCGCGGCGTAGCGCTCGCTGCCGAGCGCGCCGGTGAGATAACGGCTGGCATAGTGCAGAATGTCGCCGCCGCCCCAGTCGATGAATTCGAGCAGGCCGAGCACGGCGAAACGAAAACCGAAACCGTACTTGATCGCCTTGTCGATCTCGTCGGCCGAAGCGACGCCTTCCTCGACCATGCGCGCGGCCTCGTTCATCGCCAGCGCCTGAATGCGTGGCACGATGTAGCCCGGCGTTGCGGCGCAGACCACCGGCACCTTGCCGATGGATTCCAGTATCGTCTTCAGCCGCGCGGTGACGGAGGCGTCGGTTGCCGCGCCCGGCGACAGTTCGACCAGCGGCACCAGATAGGCCGGGTTGAGCCAGTGCGCGTTCAGAAAACGTTCGGGCCGATCCACCGCGCTGGAAATGTCGTCGACCAGAATGGTGGACGTCGTCGATGCGATGATGGCTTCAGGTGCGGCCATCTTCGAAGCGCGCGCCAGCGCCTCGCGCTTCGCTGCTACGACTTCCGGCACGCCCTCGAACACGATCGCGGCATCCTGTAGCGCTGATGCGGCCGCGCTATCCGGCACGACGCGGACGCGCGCCAGCACCGGCTCGATCTCGTCACCTGACATCATGCCGACGCGCGCCAGCGTCTGCAGCGTGGCGCGCACCTCGCCCAGCGCGTCGGTTGCGAGCTTGTCGAAAGCCGCCGCGTCGCGCGGCTTGAAATCGATCACCGCGACGTCGTGCCCGGCATAAGCGAAGGCCACTGCAATGCCGCGGCCCATGCGCCCGGCACCGAGCGCGGCGATCTTGTCGCGTGATGCGATCATGCTGTAGCCACGGCTTTGATCGCGACATCACCACGCAACGCGCACGGCTCTCTCCCCCCAATAGAAAGCGCTTGCGCGATCTGAATCATAAATGGCGCATATCGGGCAGGCCCGACATGCGCTGGGGGAGAGGTGGAGAGGGGGGTGTGCGGCGGCGCGGAGAATCTCTCGTGAGTTTCGGATTTCTGATTACCCCCCCCCCTGACCCTCCCCCACAAGGGGAGAGGGAACAGAGCGGGTTCCATCGCACTAATACCTTTGACCACGAGCAAGGTTATGCGCGCGAAGCTGCCGATCATTTCTGAAACCCCTCGTGCAACAGCGTCTGCAATGCCGTCTTGTCGAGTCCGCCGAAGCTGAGGCTCGCCAAGGTGCGGCCGCTGCGCGAGAAGTCCTCGCCGCAGATCGCGCCGCCGATGGCGAGGAAGGCCTTGGCCAGCGGCGTTTCGACGCCGGCGAGTTGCGCGACCGAAATCAGGAACGACAGTCCGACGCGCAGATCCTCGCGCATGTAGCGATGCTCGATCAGCACCAGCCGTTCGCGCCAGTCGCCAGAGTCGGTGAGGCGATCGTGCGAGCCGCGACCGTACATCCATTGCTCGCCTTCGGAGGCGTAGTGATGCGCCAGCGGGAAGTGCGGCGGTCCATAGCCGAGCGCCTCGCGCACCTTGATGCGTTCGGCATCGAGCGCATCGGTGACGCGGCGGATCGACGCCTGCGTGCCCTCCTTGTGAATGTCCCAGCGCTCGAAATGCTCGATCGCGCCGGCGTTCATCACGATCAGCGGCGGATGGATGATCGGCCCGGCGTTCATCAGTGCGCCGGACAGTGCGTCGCCGCACGGCTCGATGGCATCGGGGAACGCCTTGCTGATCACGGTCAGCGCATGAAACGCGTTGCGGTAGGGAAACACGCCGGTCGGCAGCCGCTTGGCGCGAATGGTGATGGCGACTTCGAACGGGCCGTGCTTGCGCGTCAGCCATGGCAGCGTGCCGGTTTCGGCGAAACTGACATCGGCGCGGTTGCCCGCATTGTAGGCCGCCTTGGCGAAGATCATCGAGCCGAAGGTGGCCGGCGGCAGATACACCACTTGCCCATCGGCGAGATGCGGCGCCAGTGCGTGAGCGATGTCGTGCTGCGCGAAGGCGGGAGCAGGACACAGGATCAACTGCGCATCCGCCACCGCTTCGGCGATGTCGGTGGTGACCAGCTCAAGCTGCGCGTCATGGCGGCCCTGGGCGTCCTTGACGATGATGCGCGAACCCGCGGCGCGATGTTGCGCCACCATCGGCGCATCGCGCCGCCACAGCCGCACGTGATGGCCCTGCAGCGCGAAGTCGCCCGCCGCCGCGAAGGAGCCGTTGCCGCCGCCGAGAACTGCGATTCTCATGATGCTGTTCCGGTTGATGAGCTTTCACAACCGTATCGTCGCCCCTGCGCAGGCAGGGGCCCATACGCCGTGTCGTCAGTTGTTGAAGAAAGGAGAACGTTGGTTTGGCAACGGATGTCGTCTGCAACAATGCAAGCCGGGGTTATGGGTCCCTGCCTGCGCAGGGACGACCGGGAAGAAGCGAACGCGCACCTCAGGATGACGGCCTTGTGTTCGATCACTTCGCGCTCTCCGCCATCTGCTTCAGCCGGAAATGCTGCACTTTGCCGAGCGCGGTGCGCGGCAGTTGATCGACAAACACGAAGTCGCGCGGCACCTTGAAGCGCGCGAGTTGCGCCAGCACATGCGCCGCGAGATCTTCGGCGCGCGGCGCACAACCGGCGCGACAGATCACATAGGCCACCGGCACCTCGTCCCATTTCGGATCGGGACGGCCGACGACGCCGCAGTCGGCAACGTCCGGATGTTCGAGCAGCACGCGCTCGACCTCGGCGGCATAGATGTTCTCGCCGCCCGAGATAATCATGTTCTTCTTGCGATCGTGCACGAAGAAATAACCGTCGGCATCGCGCGCCGCAATGTCGCCGGTGCGGAACCAGCCGTCGTGCAGCGCCTCGCGCGTCGCCGCCGCGTTGCCCCAGTATTCGAAGAACACGTTGGGGCCGCGCACCACGATCTCGCCCGCCGTGCCGGCCGCAACCTCGTCGCCGTTGTAGTCGATCACCTTGGCCTCGCACCACAGGCCGGGCAGGCCGGTCGAGCCGTCGCGCGACAGATCGCCGCCGAGGCGCGTGTAGACCGCCACCGGGCAGGTCTCGGTCGAACCGTAGACCTGCAGCACCGGAATGCCGCGCGCGGTGACGCGATCGATCAGGTCCTGCGGCACGATCTGCGAGCCGGTGGAAATCGCTTTCAGCGAGGTGATGTCGGTCGTCGCCCAGGCCGGATGCGCAGTCACGGCGAGGATGGTGGCAGGCACCAGCACGGTCAATGTCGGGCGTTCGCGCGCGATGGTTGCGAGCGTGGTGTCCGGCGCGAAGCGGGCGTGGATCGTTACCGTTGCCCCGTGATGCAGCGCCGGTGTGGTCTGGATGTTGAGCCCGCCGACATGGAAGAACGGCAGCACGGTCAGCACATGATCGTCCGAGGTGAGGCCGTGCATGTGCTGGCTCATCACGCCGTTCCACAGCAGCGCCTCCTGCCGCAGCACCGCACCCTTGGGGCGTCCGGTGGTGCCCGAGGTGTAGACGATCAAGAGTGGCGCTGCGAGATCGACATGCGGATTGCGGCCGTCACCGGATGCGTGGGTCAGCAGCGGTTCGAGCGCCGCGCCGTTGCTCGGCGCGAAGTCGAGGCCGACGATGCGCGCTTCGGGCAGCTTGTCGCGCAGCGGCGCGATCACGTCGGCAAACGCCTGCTCGACGAACAGCGCCTTGATCGCGGCATCGGACAGGATGAACAATTGCTCGGCGACCGCAAGCCGCCAGTTCAGCGGCACCAGCATGGCGCCCAGCCGCGCGCAGGCGTAGAGCAGCACCAGATAATCCGGCCGGTTGAGGCTGAGGATGGCGACGCGATCGCCGCGCGCTATGCCGTAGTCCGATTTCAACGCGCGCGCGGTGGTTTCGATGCGCGCGGCGAATTGCGCGTAAGTCAGCGTCTCGCCTTCGAAATGCAGCGCCGGCTTGTCTGGTGTGAAGGCGGCGTTGCGGGCGATGAGATCGGAGAGGTCCACGTTTTGTCCAGTCCAGAATGATTCCGATCATCCTTCGAGGCTCGCGACAAGTGTCGCTCGCACCTCAGGATGACGGCGTTGCCTCTGCGGCCTTTCGATGCCGTCACCCTGAGGTGCCGTAGCGCAGAAGGCCTCGAAGGGCGACGGCTAGTCATCGCTATTTCTGTCATTGCGAGCGCAGCGAAGCAATCCAGAAGCCGTAGGAAGAGAGCTGGATTGCTTCGTCGCGGAGCCTGTGCTCGGACGGCGCAAAGCGCCGATCCGGGTGCTCCTCGCAATGACGGCATCTATATTTGGATTCTATTCGTCGCTTTCGCCCGGCTCGTAGAGCGCTTCGCGGCCGATGCGGTCGAGGCAAAGTTCGGCGGTCCATGGCAGCATCAGCGATCCGCAACGGCTGTCGCGATAGATGCGTTCCAGCGGCAGCGATTTCAGCATGGCCTGGCCGCCGCAGGTGCGGATCGCCAGCGTCGCCAGTTCGTTGGCGCCTTCCATCGCGGAATACTGCGCGGCGTAGGCGCGCAGCACCTGCGCCTTGGTCGGATTGGCGCAAGCCTCGGTGACGGCCTGAAACCAGATCGCCTTGGTCTGCTCCAGCTTGATGTGCATCTGCGCCACGGCGATCTGCTTGGTTGGATACATGCGCCGCTTCACCGGCGGCATGCCCGGCACTTCGCCGCGCAGATAACGCACGGTGAAATCGTAAGCGGCTTGCGCCAGCCCGATGTAGGTCGGCGACAGCGTCAGGAACATGTGCGGCCAGCTCGAGGCCGCCTTGAAGTAGACGCCGCGCGGCATCAGCGCGCCGTCCTCCGGTACAAACACATCCTTGAAGATCAGCGTGCGCGAAACGGTGCCGCGCATGCCGAGCGGATCCCAGTCGCCGACCACCGAGACGCCGTCGGCCTTGGCCGGAATGGCAAGATACAGCGTGTTGCGGCGCGAGGCCTTCTCGCCTTCGGCCAGCTCAGTACACAGCACGCCGTAGTAATCGGCGTGGCCGGACAGCGACGCGAAGATCTTCTTGCCGTTGACGATCCAGCCGCCTTGCACCGGCTTGGCTTCGGTGCCGAACGCCACGCCGCCGGCCGCGGCGGCACCGCCTTCGGAGAACGGCTGCGAGTAGATCGCGCCGTCGTCGATGATGCGCTTGTAATGGATGGCGCGGCGGCGCGCGTGCTCGGCGCGGGTGGCGTCATCCATCTCCAGATCGTCGGCGAGCGGCCCGGACCACAAGGTCGAGCAGACGTGCATGTTCCAGGTCAGCGCCGTGGCGCCGCAGTAACGGCCGATCTCGGCGGCGGTCAGCGCGTAGGTCTGGTAATCGGCGCCCAAGCCGCCGAGCGCTTTCGGAATCGCTATGCCGAGCAGTCCCGCTTTGTGCAGGTCTTTGTAGTTCTCCACCGGGAAGCGCGCGTCGCGGTCATAGGCCGCGGCGCGTCCGGCGAACACGGTCTGCCCGAGATGGCGCGCACGGGTCATGATCGCGGCCTGCTCGCCGGTAAGGCGGAAGGCTTTCGGATCGAACAGCGGCGCGTCGGTGTCGATCTGGTCGAGCGCGGCGGAACGGGCGGGTTTGGCGGCGGGAGCGGTCATGGCATCATCACTGTTCGGATGCGGGGTGGGCACTGAGGAAACTGGCGAGCGCGGCGTTGAACAACAGCGGGCGTTCGAGATTGGCGAGATGGCCGACGCCCTGCAGTTCGACGTACTCGGCTTGCGGAATGAACGTGGCCATCTTCTGCATCATCGGCGCCGGCGCGTTGGTGTCTTTCGAGCCGGCGAGCAGCAGTGTGGGCACCTTGATGTCTTTGAGCGCGCCGCGCAGATCGAAGCCGAGCAGCGCCAGCATCATGGCCTTGTAGGTGGCTTCCGGCACGCTGGCCATGCAATCGCGGGCGATCTCCAGGCCGCGCGGCGCCGGATCGTCGCCGACCAGTTCGCTGACCAGCGTGGGTGCTAGCTGTTGCATCGTTTCGCCGCGCTCGAGCGGACCGAGCCGCGCCGCGATGAACGCTTGCTGCCAGTCGCCATCGGCCTTGCCGAAGGCCGGGCTGGTTTGCGCCAGAACCACGGCGTGGGCGATGGCCGGATCGGTGGCGAGCAGTTGCTGCACGATCATGCCGCCGATCGAATGGCCGACCAGCGTCGGCTTCTCGACATTCACCTGCGCGAGGAAATCCTTCAGCGCGACGGCGAGGGTGGCGATGCTGGCAGTCTCCAGCGGTTGTGAGCCGCCATAGCCCGGCATGTCCCAGGCAATGGTGCGGTAGCGATTGTCGAGGCTGTCGAGTTGGTCGCGCCAGGCGCGTGCCGCGCCGCCGATGCCATGCAGGAACACCAGCGGCGGCGCGCCGATCTCGCCTGCGGCCTGATAGGTGAAACGGCCGTCGCCGGTCGTCAGGGTGTCGGTATCCGCCACGCCGCGCGCCTCCGGATTGTCTGGTCGGACGATCCTAGCAGGGCGGCAATATATGAAAAGCGATAATTTTAGAATTAAAGGAGTTTGGGTCAAGTTGTGGCGTCATCCTGAGGTGCGAGCCGCGTATGCCGCGCGCCTCGAAGGATGCACATTGCACCGTCATCCTTCGAGGCTCGCTTCGCTCGCACCTCAGGATGACGACCCAAGCTTGTGTATTTCGCTTCCTTGCAATCGTTTGAAGTTTAAAATAATGAGGATGGGCAACCTCGGGAGGCGAGATGCCCGCACTGTCAGCTTCACGCCATGCACTGGTGACCGGCGGCGGACGCGGCATCGGCCGCGCGGTCGCCGAAGCGCTAACGCGCGCCGGGGCCAGCGTGACGATCCTCGGACGCGACCGCGCGACACTCGACCGGGCCGTGCAGGATTGCGTCGCGCAGCACGCCGTGGTGGCCGACGTGACGGATCGGGCCGCGGTCGCTGCGGCGATCGCGCAAGCTGCGGCGCGGCAGCCGCTCGATATTCTCGTCGCCAATGCCGGTGCGGCGGAGTCCGCGCCGTTCGGCAAATCCGACGCGGCGCTGTTTCGCCGCATGATCGACGTCAACCTCATGGGCGTAGTGCATGCGACGCAGGCCGTGCTGCCGGCGATGAAGGCGCGTCGGCACGGTCGTATCGTCGCCATCGCTTCGACTGCCGGGCTGAAGGGTTACGCCTATGTCAGCGCCTACGCGGCCGCCAAGCACGCCGTGATCGGGCTGGTGCGCTCGCTGGCGCTGGAAGTGGCGAGCAGCGGCGTCACGGTAAACGCAGTGTGTCCCGGCTTCACCGATACCGATCTGGTGGCTGCGAGCGTCGATAACATCGTCGCCAAGACCGGCCGTTCGCGCGGCGACGCGATTGCCGAATTGGCCAGGCATAATCCGCAGGGCCATCTCGTTACGCCCGCTGAAGTCGCCGACAGCGTGCTGTGGCTATGCGGCGACGGCGCCAGCGCGGTGACCGGGCAGGCCATTGTCGTCGCGGGTGGTGAACTGTGATGGTCGTCATATCTCTTGAAAGAAGCGAATTGGGAGTCGTCACCCTGAGGTGTGAGCAAAGCGAGCCTCGAAGGGCGACGGCGATCCTTCGAGGCTCGCGGCAAGCGCCGCTCGCATCTCAGGATGACGCCGTCAAACGAATCTGAATCCACCCGCCCTTACATTTCGGAGTTGCTGAATGCCGTCCACCCCCGCCAATCCGGTCACGTTGCCGCTGTCGCTGTATTCGCCGAAGCATTTCCTGCTCGCGGTGGTCGATGGTGTGGCGACGGTGACGCTCAATCGGCCCGAGCGCAAGAATCCGCTGACCTTCGACAGCTATCGCGAACTCACCGATTTCTTCCGCGCCTGCGCCATGGACGATGAGGTGAAGACCGTTGTCGTCACCGGCGCCGGCGGCAACTTCTCGTCGGGTGGCGACGTGTTCGAAATTATCGGACCGCTGGTGAAGATGGACACCAAGGGCCTCACCGCCTTCACCCGCATGACCGGCGATCTAGTGAAGGCGATGCGCGCCGCGCCGCAGCCAATCGTTGCTGCGGTCGAGGGCATTTGCGCCGGGGCGGGCGCGATCATCGCCATGGCGTCGGATATCCGCCTCGCCGCGAGCGGGGCCAAGGTGGCGTTCCTATTCAACAAGGTGGGCCTCGCCGGTTGCGACATGGGCGCATGCGCGATCCTGCCGCGCATCATCGGCCAGTCGCGCGCCTCGGAGTTGCTCTACACCGGCCGCTTCATGACCGCCGAGGAGGGCGAGAAGTGGGGCTTCTTCAGCCGCATCGTCACGCCGGAGCATGTCTTGGGGCAGGCGCAGGTGCTGGCGAAACAGATCACCGAAGGGCCGACCTTCGCCAACACCATGACCAAGCGCATGCTGGCGATGGAATGGGCGATGTCGGTGGAGGAGGCCATCGAGGCGGAAGCGGTGGCGCAGGCGCTGTGCATGACAACGGAGGATTTCGCGCGGGCGTTTCACGCCTTCGCCAACAAGGTGAAACCGGCGTTTCAGGGCAATTGAAAAGAGAAGGCGTCATCCTGAGGTGCGCGCACTTGCGCGCCTCGAAGGATCGCCGCCGGCTCCGCCGTCATTCTTCGAGGCGCGCCGCGAGCGGCTCGCACCTCGGGATGACGGGAAAGCGGCAACTTGCTGGTGAATTGCTTGAAAACTAAAACAATGCAGGCAATGCTACGAAGTAATACATCGATGGCAGGGTAGACCATCTTATGATTCTCGATTCCGAGACCAAGGCGACCGAGCACTCCGACGACCACGGCGACGAGTTGCGGTTGTGGCTGCGACTGTTGACCTGCACCAACTTGATCGAGGGTGAGGTGCGCCGCCGGTTGCGCGAGCGCTTCGACGTCACCTTGCCGCGCTTCGACCTGATGGCGCAGCTCGACAAGGCGCCGGACGGCATGACGCTGTCGGATGTCTCCAAACGCATGATGGTGTCGAACGGCAATGTCACCGGGCTGGTGGAGCGGCTGGTGGAGTCCGGCCATATCGATCGCCGCACCTCGGAGACCGATCGGCGCGTGCAGGTCATCCGGCTGACCAAGCTCGGCCGCGCCGAATTCCGCAAGATGGCGGCCGAGCACGAAATCTGGATCGCGAACATCTTCTCGGACCTGACCGAAAAGGACGTTCGCGAATTGATGCGCCTTTTGGGCAAGGCCAAGCTCTCGGCGCGCAAGGCAGCCGAGGCGAAGGCTGTGTGACAGACCGAGCTGCGCCTCGTGGTGAGGAGCGCGTTTGCCCGCCATGACGCGCGGAGAGCGAGGTGCGTCCGTGCCGTTATGCCTTGGCCGATGGCCGCTGCGCGATGCGCTTGAACCAGGCCGCGATGTTAGCATTTGCCTCGTCGAGCGGCTGACCGACGCTGGCGCCGAAATCCAGCCAGGCGAACAGCATCATGTCGGCCAAGGTGAAGCGCGAACCGCAAATGAATTCCTTGCCCTGCATCTGGCCGTTGACCCAGCGGATGCGGTCGGCGGCGATCTTCTTCAGGCCCGGCGCGGCTTCCGGCACGCAGACGATGCGGTTTTGAAACAGCTTCAGGCCTTCGGCGAAGCGGAAGCCATTGGTCAACGGCTCGCAGATGTTGAGGTCAATACGCCGCGTCCACATCCGGCATTCGGCGCGCTCCTCGGCGGTGCTGCCGATCAGCGCCGGCTGCGGATGCGTCTCCTCGAGATATTCGCAGATGACGGTGATTTCGGAAATGTACTTGCCATTGTCGAGCTCGAGCGCCGGCATCTGGCCGTGCGCGTTGCGCGCCAGATGCGCTTCCTTGCGGTTCTCGCCAGCCAGCAGATCGACAGTCTGCTTGGGAATGTCCAGGCCCTTTTCGGCAATGAACATGCGGACGAGCCGCGGATTTGGCCCGATCGAATCGTAAAGCTTCATGGTGTTTCCCCGTGATGGGGCATCGCTTCATGCGCAGCCCGCTGTGGTGGTCCCGGCGCACGAATTGACTGCAGCGTGGTCTTGCCGACCTCTGCTCTTGCTTTCTGGCGTCGCTCCCGGCGGCCATGTTAGCGGCCAAACCGGCCAAGGCAATCCATCGACCACTGGATCCGACGCGCCTGCGCGGAAAGTCGCGGCGTGGCCGGGCGAGCAGGCCGTTCAGCTGCGGGTCAGCTACGGCGCGGCATACTCCGGCCATGCCAGGTCGAACGATGCCGACGGTAACGATTTGGCAAGCAATCATGGTTACCAAATTGTCAATTCAGCTTCAGAAATCCGGCCGCGAGGGACCCCATGTCCGATCACAACAACGATGATCTCAATGCCAAGCTGCCCGGAAATGAACCGGATCACACCGACGCCGCAACCGCGGGGCCGCAACAGCCGAAGGCCGATGCCGATGGCGTGATGCACGTCGAGTCGCCGAGCCTTGTCCCCGGGCAGGGCCAGCCGTCGAAAGCGCCGAAGACCGATGCGGGCGCTGACATCACCGGCGCGACGCAGCGCGGCGCCAGCCGCGTCATGATCATGGCGCCGGCGCGCGACCACGCATGGCAACACAGTGCGGCGGACGACGAGCCCGCAGCGGCGCACGATGCGCCGAAGGCGGCGATGTTCGACAAGCGCAGGCTGTTGGCCTTCGCGGCGATCTTCGTGCTCGCCGCTACCGCCGGTGTGATTGGCGGTTCGCTGGCCACCGCGGGGCTGGGACATGTCCTGTCCTCGGATGCGAGCAAGACCGCGAGCAGCGAGGTGCGTGCGCTCGATGACTCGATCCGCCAGATCGGCGCGGACGTCGCGGCACTGAAAGCGAGCATCGAGCGTTCGTCGAAGCTCGATACGGCGCAGTTCGCCAAGGTCAACGATCGTATCGAGAAGGTCGAGAAGGCGCAGGTCGAACCGGCCGCCAAGCTCGCCAAGATCAGCGAGACGCTGGAGAAGCTGCGTGTCGCCGCCGCGACGCCGCCAGCGCCGCCTGCTGCTGCCAAGGATATCACCGGCTCGATCCCGACGCCGGTGGCGGCGCCGAACAAGGTTGAAGTCAACCGGTTGCCGACCATCGAGGGCTGGCGCATTCGCGATGTGGCCAATGGCGGCGCGCTGGTCGAAGGCCGCGATGGCCTGTATGAAGTCTATGCTGGCGATCCGCTGCCGGGCATCGGCCGTGTCGATGCCATCCGTCGCCAGGATGGACGTTGGGTCGTGGTCACCAGCAGGGGCCTGATCGTCGCCCGCTGAGCGCCACGAGGACTTCATCATGCTGCCGCTGCCGACCTGGGATCATCTTGTCGTCAATGCTCAGGACCGGCTGGATGAGGCCGCCGAAACCTATCGCAAGCTCGGGTTCCAACTGACGCCGCGCGGCTATCACAGCATGGGCTCGGCCAACAATCTGGCGATCTTCGGCACCGACTATCTCGAAATCGTCGGCGTGCCGCCGCATGGCCGCGCGCAGCAGCAGGCGTTGCTCGAGAGTCCGATCGGGCTGAACGGCCTGGTATTCGGCACCGATGTCTCGCTCGATATTTTCGCGGCCGCACAGGCGGCAGGCGCCGCTCTGTTGGCACCGCAGGAATTCAGCCGTCCGGTCGAACTCGCCGACGGCCGCCGCGAGGACGCCAGCTTCCGTGTCGTGTCGCTCGACGGCATCGACTACGGGCGCGTTTATTTCTGTCACCACTTCACGCGGCATCTGGTGTGGCGCAACGAGTGGCGGCGCCATGCCAACGGCGTGCTTGGCGTGGCCCGCGCGATGATCGTCAGCGATGCGCCGGACGCGGCGATGCGACCGTACCGGACGTTGTTCGGCGACGATCTCGTCAGTGCCATCCCCCATGGCCTGCGGCTCGCCGTCGGCCTTGGCAATCTCGATATCGTCACGCCCGCGGAAGCGGCGGCGCAATTCGGCGCGGCGTTACCGGGCGCGCTCGGCCGCGCGACCTATATGGCGGCGATTACGTTTCGTGTCGCGGCGATGGACCGCGCCAAGGCCGCGCTCGGCGATGCGGCGCTGCGCAGCGAGCGCGGCACCTGGGTGGTGCCGGCGAGCCGGGCGTTCGGCGCGACACTGGAATTCGTCGCCTGACGGCGGCTGCGCCTGCATCTCGACAAGATGTGATATGGCAGGCCACGGCCGCGGCGGCATACTGTCGCGAGGGGGCGATGCCGCCTTCGCCCGGATTGATCTTGTGCCGATGCCAGCCAAAGCCCGCAACCGTTCATCGATGCATTTACTGCGGTGCGTGTTGCTGGCGCTGACGATCGGCTGGCCCGCGATGGCCGAGGCGCACGATCTGATGCGTGGCACCGCGGTGATCGAGCCGTTGGCGCTGCGTGAACTGGATCGAACGACGTATCGCGATGAACACGGAAGAGCGGCGGGCTTCAGCCTGCGCCGTATCCTCGCGCCGGACAGCAAGGTCGAAGGGCCGCTCAGCAGCAGCGAACTGTTTGCGTTGCCGTCGATGCGGGCGGTGCGCGGCGCCATCGATGGCGAATTCGCGCGCTACATCGCGCAGCAACAGGCGGCGGTGCCGGACTTGTCGATCGGTGTCGGCGAAGGTCATGGGCTGCAACTGTTCGACCGCGCGTGGCTCGATTCCAGTCACACGCGGTTTGCGTTGGCGGGGATCGTCAATCGCATGGACCGCGGTTTCGTTTCGCCAGCCACCTGCGGCGAGATTCGGCTGATCTATCGGCTGGTACGCGAGGACGCGAAGGGCGACGAGCCGCGCCGCCTGCCGATGACGCTCAACGTCGTGATGAAAGCGCGGGGCGCTGCGCCGTCGGATCGCGGCAGCAAGACCGCCTGCGCCGAGATCGCGCGGCGCTGGCTCGCCACGTCCGATCAAACGCTGACCGGCGCGGCGCTCGCGGCGAAGTTGACGTCGCCACAGGGGCCGCTGGTGCTGATCGAGCCGGCCAATGTCGATCGCATCGAGTTCAATCTGCAGATAGCTCACATCGCCAGGTCCGCGGATCATGACTTCCGCACTGACTATCTGCTCAAGGTGTTCCGCTTTGCGCCGGCCGAACAAAGCTTCGTCGAAGCGCCGCTGGAAAACCAGCTCGACCGCGAGCGGCTGATGGCCGATCCGCAACTCGGCGATGAATTGCGGCAATGGCTGCTGGCGCCGGAACAGATGCGTGCGCTCGATCGCGGCACCATTCTCATCCCTGAAAAATATCTCGCGACGGCGGCGCTGGCGCCGACGCCAGTCGGTTTCGTCAACTCAAAACTGCTGCCGGGATACGGCCTGCTGCAGCCGGACGATGCGGCAGGCAACGCGGTATTTCGCCAGCGTGACGTCGTCGCGGCGCTGGCGCGGGCGGTGGCGCGCGGCGTCAAGTTCGAGAACATCCGCTCGGTGGCGGGCTTCGAACGCCGTCTCAACGACATGACCTGCGCCGGGTGTCACCAGACGCGCGGCATCGGCGGCTTTCATTTTCCCGGCGTCGACTGGATGGCGGATGCGCCCTCCAACACCACGACGGTCCCCGCATCGCCGCATTTCATCGGCGATCAGGTCCGCCGCCGCGACATTCTCGCGGCAGTCCGCGACGGCGAACGGCCGGATTATTCGCGCGGCTTCTCCAGCCGTCCGCAATTACGCGGCGACGGGGAGTTGCGCGGCACCGAATATGACAACGGCTGGGGCGCGCATTGTTACCGTTCGCCCGCTCACGGTCGCGGCGATAGCAGTTTTCGCTCGTGGAGCTGCGCCAAAGGGCTGGCCTGTCAGGTGATCGGCACCAACAATACGGAACGGATGGGGATGTGCTTCGTTAGCAACCGTTGAGGCGAGCGGGGATTTCAAGCCAATGGACGGGGCCGAACAGGACATCAAATCGCGCGACCGCCAGATTGCCGAGAACGAGAGCAATCGCCAAGTCGAGGGTGACATCCGGGTCAGCACCTGGGCGATCGGTGTCGCCGGTATTCTCGTTCTCATCGGCTTCGCCATCGGCTGGCTGTTGCTGCGGCGTTAGTAAGCTACGCCACCACGCCGGATTTGCGGAACTGGCGGATATCATCCTCGCCGAAACCCGCCTCGCGCAGGATCTCATCGCTGTGCTCGCCGACCTGCGGCGGATGACGTGGCGCCGTCTTCTCGCTGCCGTCGATCCAGATTGGGCTGTTGATGGTCAGCATGGTATCGTTCTCGAACGGCACCAGTACGTCGTTGTCGCGCATCTGTTGGTCGTCGAGGATATCGTCGAGAATGCCGACAACGCCGAACACAAGGCCGTTGCCGTCGAGCCGCTTGCGCCACTCGGCCAGATCCTTGCTCGCGAAGATGTCATCGAAGATCGCGATCAGTTCCACTGAGCGTGCGTGGCGATCCGGCTTGGTGGCGAAGCGCGGATCGTCGGTGAGGTCCTCGCGTTCGAGGCAGCGCGTCAGCGCCGGCCACTGTTTCTCCTCGTTGAGCAGTGAGAGGATCAGCCAGCGGCCGTCACGGCAGCGATAATGGTTGGCGACGGCATTGAGCGCGTGTTCGCGCGGCCGGCGCGGCTGGAACGTGGCTTTGCACAGCTTGGCCTGCGCCAGCACGCCGTTGGCCCACATGCCGTTAGCCATCAGGTTGGAACGGACGTGCGAGCCTTGCCCGGTGCGCTCGCGTTTGTAGAGCGCGGTGACGATGGCGCCGAACAGCGCCATGGCGCAGGGATGATCGCCCATGCCGGCGACGGAACGCGCCGGTGTCGTCTCGTCGGTGGCGCGCACCAGGTCCATCAGGCCGGAGCGTGCCCACCATGCATTGCTGTCGAAGCCGGGCTTGTTCGCTTCCTCGCCGTTTTCGCCGTAGCCGGTGAACGAGGTGTAGATCAGCCGCGGGTTGAGCGGCGCCAGTTCCTCGTAGGTGATGCCGAGCCGCTGCCGCACCGCAGGCGGGAAATTGGTGATGAAGACGTCGGCCTGTGCGACGAGGCGATGCAGCACCGCGCGCCCCTCGGGCTTGCCGAGGTCGAGCGCCAGGCTTTTCTTGTTCCGTGACTCCAAAAGCCACGCATAGTTGTGCGGGCTGATCGGATAGCCGGGCAGGTTTGGCAGATTGCGATAGGGATCGCCCGCGCCCGGCGGTTCGATCTTGATGACCTCGGCGCCGAAATCCGACAGCACCGTCGCGGCCGCGGGCGCTGCGATGAAGCTGGCGCAGTCGATAACCCTGAGACCTTCGAAGATGCCGTTTTCCATGAGTGCTTCGCTCCGTGACGTTCGTTGCTTATTCCGCGTTGTGAAATCCGTTCGCTCACGACGCGGTTGCTAAATTTGCCCGCGCATTTGAGCCATATCGGGTGCGCGATGCAACGGTCAGAGTGCAATCTCCCGTATTGAGGCATGATGATCTTTAGGTTTAGACGGAACCGTCATCCTGAGGCGCGAGCGACGGTAGTCGCGAGCCTCGAAGGATGCCGCCGTCGTCCTTCGAGGCTCGGCGCGAAGAACGCCTCGCACCTCAGGATGACGGCTCTGGATGGCGGCTTCAGCTTCGATCTCATTTCATTCCGATCTACTCCGCCTCCACCAGCAACGCCGCGTTGCCGCCGGCGGCTGCGGTGTTGATGCTGACGGTCTGCTCGGTGGCGAAGCGCGGCAGATAATGCGGCCCGCCGGCCTTGGGGCCGGTGCCGGAGAGGCCGCAGCCGCCGAACGGCTGCACGCCGACCACGGCGCCGATCATGTTGCGATTGACGTAGACGTTCCCGACCGGCAGCCGCGCGACGATCGCCTCGGTGGTGTCGTCGATGCGCGAATGAATGCCGAGCGTCAGCCCGTAACCGCTGCCCGCGATGGCTTGCAACACGCGTTCCAGATCGTCGGCGCGATAACGCACCACATGCAGAATCGGCCCGAACACTTCCTCGGTGAGTTGATCTGCATCGGCCAGTTCGAAGATTTGCGGAGCGACGTAATTGCCGTCCGGCGCGTGGCTGGCGAGATGGACGCGGCATTGCGTCCTCATGCGTGCGATATGCGCTTCGAGCCGCGCCTTTGCGTCGGCATCGATCACCGGGCCGACATGCGTCGCCGGATCGCGCGGGTCGCCGATGCGCAATTGGCGCGCGGCGCCGGCGATCATGTCCAGCATACGGTCGGCGACGTCGTCCTGCACGAACAGCAGACGTAGGGCCGAGCAGCGCTGCCCAGCGGAGCGGAACGCCGAGGTCACGACATCGTCGGCGACCTGTTCCGGCAAAGCGGTGGCATCGACGATCATGGCATTGATGCCGCCGGTCTCGGCGATCAGCGGCACGATGGGACCATCCTTGGCGGCAAGGGCGCGATTGATCGCGCGCGCCACCTCGGTCGAGCCGGTGAATACCACGCCGGCGACATCGCGCTCGGCGACCAGCGCCGCGCCGATGGCTCCGTCGCCGACTAATAGATGCAGCGCGCTCGCGGGACTGCCGGCCTCGTGCAGCAGTCGCACGGCCGCTGTTGCGATCAGCGGCGTTTGTTCGGCGGGCTTGGCGACCACGGTGTTGCCGGCCATCAGCGCCGCCGCGATCTGGCCGAGGAAAATCGCCAGCGGAAAGTTCCATGGCGAGATGGCGACGAACACGCCACGGCCCCGCAGTTGCAGTGCGTTGGATTCGCCGGTCGGTCCGGGCATGCGTTGCGCTTGTCCGAACAGCTCGCGGCCCTGCGCGGCATAGTAGCGGCAGAAGTCCACCGCCTCGCGAACTTCGGACAGCGAGTCATCCAGCGTGCGGCCCCCCTCGCGTTGCAGCAGCGCGATGAAGTGAGCGGTGCGCTGTTCGAGCAGGTCGGCGGTGCGTTCCAGCATCGCAGCGCGCGTCGCGGCTGGCGTCTGGCTCCATGCGTTGAATCCGGCGCGCGCTGCGGCGATGGCTTTGGCGGCATCGACGGGCGTGGATTCGATCACTGTGCCGATAATGGTGGTGAGATCGATCGGGCTGAGCAGTTGTCGCGAGTTACCCGCACCTGGCTGGCCGTCGATCAGCGATGCGGCGGTGACGCGCGTGGTTTCGTTGGCGACGGCAGTCTGCAGCGATTGCAATGCGCTTCGGTCGCCGAATTCGATGCCGTGCGAATTGATGCGTTGCGGCTGAAAGAGATCGCGCGGCAGCACGATGTGCGGATGCCGCGCTCGATCCGCCGTGCCGACGATCTCGGCCGGCTGGCGCAGCAGCATTGCCAGCGGCACCGTATCGTCGGCCGCGATGGCGACGAACGAGGAGTTGGCGCCGTTCTCCAACAGCCGCCGCACCAGATAGGCCAGCAGGTCGCGATGGCTGCCGACCGGCGCATAGGTGCGGCAGGCCAGTTGCGGGCGATCTGCGGCGAGCTGCGCATAGAGAGCTTCGCCCATGCCGTGCAGGCGCTGGAATTCGAAATCGCCATCGCCGCCGGTGAGTTCGAGCAGCGTTGCGACGGTGAGGGCGTTGTGGGTAGCGAATTGCGGAAACAGTCGTGGCCGCAACGCCAGCAGCTTGCGCGCGCAGGCGATGTAGTTGAGGTCGGTCATCGCCTTGCGGGTGAACACCGGATAATCGTCGAGCCCGCGTTCCTGCGCGCGCTTGATCTCGCTGTCCCAGTACGCGCCCTTGACGAGCCGCACCATCAGGCGGCGATCATGCCGCGCGGCGAGTTGATCGACGTAATCGATCACCGCTTCGGCACGCTTCTGATAGGCCTGGATCGCCAGCCCGAAACCATCCCAGCCGGCCAGCGACGCATCGCGCAGCGTTGCGGCGATGACGTCGAGCGACAGTTCCAGCCGGTCGGCATCCTCGGCATCAATGGTGAAGTTGAGATCGAACGCCTTGGCTTGTCGCGCCAGATCGATCAGCGCCGGAACCATTTCGTCCAGCACCCGCGCGCGGCTGACCGCCTCGAAACGCGGATGCAGCGCCGACAGTTTCACCGAGATGCCCGGCCGGTCTGGCAACGGCATGGCGCCGGCGGTGCGGCCGATAGCAGCAATAGCGGTGGCATAGGCTTGGCGATAGCGTTCGGCATCGGCTGCGGTGCGCGCGCCTTCGCCGAGCATGTCGAACGAATAGCGCGCGGCGCGGGCCGCATGCGGTTGCGCGCGGTCGAGCGCCGCCTCAATGGTTTCGCCGAGCACGAAATGGCTGCCCATCAAGCGCATCGCCTGTCGTGTCGCGGCGCGAACCGCGGGCAGGCCGAGCCGCTTGGTTAGCCGTCCAAGGGTGCCTTGCGGCGTTTCGCCCGGCTGAACGACGCGCGCCGACATGCCGAGTGCCCACGCCGAAGCATTGACGAGGAAGGCGCTGGAGCGGGTCTCGTGGTGGATGAAGTCACCCTGACCGAGCTTGTCCTCGATGAAGCGGTCGGCGGTCTGTGCGTCGGGGACGCGCAACAGCGCCTCCGCCAGCACCATCAGCGCCAGACCCTCCTTGGTGGAGAGCGCGAATTCGCGCAGCAGATCGTCGACGCCACCGAGCCGGTCGTCGCTGCTGCGGATCGCCGCAATCAGCCGCGTCGCGGTCTGTTCGATGCGGGTGCGCTGCGCCGGCGTGAGGGTATCTGCCGCGAGCAGTTGCGCCGCGATGGCTTGGTCGTCGGGCGCGTAGGGGGCGGCGAATGGCGGAAGGTCGAGGTCCGGTGCCACGGCGGTGCTCCTTGGTTCGCACCAAGGCTAATGCGCTTGCCGCCGTAATTCGATGGACAATTTGGCTGTTTTGCCTTAGATATCACTATAAATGATGAATAATACGGGATTTATGATGGATATAGACAAAATCGACCGCAGGATTCTCGGAATTTTGCAGGCCGATGGCCGTATCGCCAATGTCGAACTGGCGGAGCGCATCGGGCTGTCGCCGACCTCGGTCGGCGAGCGGCTGAAGCGGCTGCAGCGCGATGGTTTCGTCGAAGGCTACGGCGCGCGGCTCAACCCGCATCTGCTTGGCCTGGGTTTGCTGGTGTTCGTCGAAGTGTTGCTCGACAAGACGACGCCGGATGTGTTCGAGCGCTTCGCCAAGGCCGTGCGTCTCGCGCCGGAAGTGCTCGAGTGCCACATGGTCGCCGGCGGCTTCGATTATCTGGTCAAGGCGCGCGTCGCCGACATGGCGGCGTACCGGCGTTTTCTCGGCGACGTGTTGCTGGCATTGCCCGGCGTGCGCGAGACGCGAACCTACGCGGTGATGGAAGAGGTCAAACGCGATGCGCCATTGCCGATGGGGTGAGGGTATTCGGTGCGGATCGTGACACTCGCTATCCACATGCGCATGTCTTGCAGCCTTGGCATTGCTCGGATGTCGCGTTAGCGTTTGCCGACGATGCACGGAGCCGGTTCCCGCCATGCAAGTTGCGATCACGTCGAAGCGACCGCGAAGCGCAAGCGTCACGATGCTGGTGCTGGGTCTGCTGTTGGCAGGCGCGAATGCGCCGGCCGATGCCGCGCAACTGAGCGCGCCGGTTGCGCAACTCTACACGTCGGTGTCGATCAATCCGCCGTCGGCCAACGCGATGACGGTGTGCTACGGATTCGTCTGCCGGCGTCGCGAGACATTCGCGTTCAGCACTGCCGACCGCAGCGCGTTGACGCAGATTCTCGCTTCAGGCCGCGGTTCCGCGGCGGCGGAACGGGCGGCGGTGCAGAAGGCCGTGGTGTGGCTGGATCGCAGGCTCGGCCCGATCCTCGGTACCAACAAGCGCGTTGCGCGCGCCGATTTCCGCGCCCGTGACGATCAGCATAATTTCGATTGCTGGGATACGACGCGCAACACCACCAGCCTGTTGCTGGTGCTGCAGGACTGGAATCTGCTGAAGCATCACACCGTCGGCGATCCGCATTATCGCGGCAACGTGCTGGCGCTCCAGACGCCGCACAACACCGCCGTGCTGGTGGAGCGGGCAACGCGCGTCGAGTGGGTGGTGGATTTGTGGCCGCGCGGTTACGGCGAAAAGCCGGACGTCATGCCGGTGCCGAAGTGGGTGCGCGAAGATTGAGCCGTGCAGGGGATTGAAGGGATGGTGGGCCCGCAATCGACGCGGCCAAGACCATCAGGTCGAAGCGTGGTCCGGAACGTTTCCGAACCACGCGATCCGATCAAACCTTGAGATTTTCCGCCGAAGTCTTTCCACGATTGGCGACTTCCTCGTACTCAACCGTTTGTCCCTCGTTGAGCGACGACAGGCCTGCCTTTTCGACCGCCGAGATGTGAACGAACACGTCCTTCCCACCAGTGCTGGGCTGGATAAATCCGTAGCCCTTGGTCGGGTTGAACCACTTAACAGTGCCTTTAGCCATACGTAGTCTCCGCAGGATGAATACAACAAACGAGCAAACGGTCGGTCCCCGGAAGCCGGCTTTTCCGACGGGCTGCACGATACGCGGATTACGGCGATTGTGATAGCCCAAACAATAATCGGGCGGGCAGGAAGTTGGGCGGGCACGGATGTGCCTCGCGGGCCGTTCGGAGACTGCGAGAAATACCTGCGGCAGAGCGCTAACTTAGCGAATTTGAACCGATCGCATTCGTCGCAGCGGCAGATCAACGCAGGTTCGGCCCGGCGGGCAGAAAGCCTCGGCCGCCCATGGCGCCCGAGGTTTCTGCGATTTCGGCATCGAGGTTCCCGTCAGTAGCAGACGTTGAAGGTGCGCAGGCGGTAGCCGTATGGGGTCATTACGCGGCGGGTCACATAGCAGCCGTTGCCATAGAGGCCGACATAACCGATGCCGAGGGCCGGGCCATGGAAGTGGTGATGATGATAGCCATAGCCGCCCCAGCCACCTTTCCAACCGGCCGATGCGGTGGTGGGGGCCAACGCCATCGCGCCAAGGCTGGCGGCGGCAACAACAGCGAGAGCAAATTTGCGAAGCATGACACGTCTCCTTTGAATGATGCGCCTGAAGCGCGGTGGCTCGGATGATCCGATCACCCAGTGGTCGCATCGTTTCGAAAGTCGGTTCATGGCGCCGGAATCTTTTTTGTTTTCAAATGGCTGGATGAATATCCGTTCAGCCGTGGCGCTCCTGAACGTGATCTAGCGCACGTATCGGCACGGCAGCGCGCGATGCGACGTGCGTGTCAGCTTGCGTGCGCAACGGTGCGATCGACGAGGCGCGAGAGCATCGACGATTTTACCGCGACGCGGATGCGGATCGGTTCGCTGCGCCCGCGCACATCGACATTGTGGGCGGGCAACGCATCCTCCGGCAATGCGGCGCGCTGGTGCACTTCCTCGGAGAAGATCGTTTCGCAGCCAAGCCCCTTGGTCATGTCCTGTAGCCGTGCGGCGACATTGACGGCATCGCCGAGCGCCGTGAACACCATGTGATCGCGATTGCCGATATCGCCGATGATGACTTCGCCGCCGTGGATGCCGACGCCGAAGCGGATCGGTTCGCGGCCGTCGTGGGCCAGAAGCTGGTTGAGGTCGTCGACATTGGCGGCGATGCGCGCCGCTGCCTTCAGGGCCTGTCGGCAGGCGGTCTGCGGGTCGGTGCGCAATCCGAACAGCGCGAGCTGGCCGTCGCCGTAAAGCTGGTTGGGCTGGCCGCCGGACGCGGTGACGGCTTCCGACACCACGTTGAGGAACTGATTGACGACATACACGGTATCGAACGGCAACAGCTTCTCGGCCAGCTTGGTCGAGCCGCGCATATCGATGAACATGCTGACGACGTAGCGCTCCTGGCCGATGCGCACCGGATTTGCCGCGCGCAGCATCGCGGCCGACACCTGCGGCTGGAACAGTTGAACGAAGGCCAGATCGGCGGTCGGGCGCAATTGGCAGGCGAGGCGGACGGCGGGATCGTCGCCGGAGCCGACACGTTCGAGCACGAAGGCTTCGCGCTTCGATGGCGGCGGCAGCGACGCGGTGTCGCCGACGACGCGAATGCGGCAGGTCGAGCAGCGCGCCCGTCCGCCGCACACGCTGGCATGCGGAATGTTGTGCCGCATGCTGGCTTCGAGCACGCTCATGCCGATCGGCACGCGAACGGTGCGGCCGTCGCCGTAGGTCAACGACACCAGTCCGCCGCGCCGGTCGTGCAGTGCACGAACGCCGCGCGCGGCGAGCATCAGGCCGAGCAATGCCAGATAGCCGCCGAGGAATCCCAGCAGCACGTTGTCGAGCACCGCCTGGTTCTGCGGGGTATCGACGTGCGGCGGCTGCAGTTCGCCGGCGCGCCATTGTTCGGATCGGCTCTGCTCGATCACCGCGCGGCCGCCCTGATAGATGCCGAGCATCGCCAGCGTCGGGATCAGGATCGCTGCCGCGAGCAGCAGCGGCGCGGCGCTTTGGAAAAACGTCTTGAGCCGCAGCCAGAAGTACAGGCCGATGCAGCCGTGCAGCCACGCCGCCAGCAGAGCGAGGTAGATCAGCCAAAGCCGTTCCGGCGCGGCGACCCAATAGTTATAGAGCACCTGCGGATAAAGCTTTTCGGTGCCGAACATCAATTGGCTGAGGCGGATGCCGATGACATGCGACACGATCAGGATCGGGATACTGAGGCCGAGCACGAGCTGCATCGGCTCGACGGTGCGCCAGCGCATCTCGCGCCGGTCATAGAGCGACCAGACGCCAAGCGTGAAGTGGATGGTGGCCGCGCCGTAGAACACGATGGCGACCGGCGGGTATTGCCAGAAGACGGTGTGATAGGTGACGCCCGCCGCCAGCGCATCGAGCGAGATGTTCCCCAGCGCGTGATTGAGGAAATGGCTGATGAGATAGGCGAACAGGATGAAGCCGCAGCCGAGGCGGACCTGGCGAATGCCGATGCCACGTCGGGATTTGGCCAGGGCGGTGAGGAAGGCGGTGGTCATGAAGTCCGGTTATCCGCGGCGGGGCGAGGGCACTTGATACCATGACAAGTTCCGGAGGCGAATTATTCCCGCGATTTCCGCGCGCGGGCGTGCCCCGCCGCGATTGACAGGCCCTCGGGAGTGAGAAAGAAAGCGGCGTCTGAATTTCCGAGCAACGCCTGAGGGGCCTGCATCGATGTGCGCTTCGCCGGCTTGCCGCGGATGATGGCCTTACCCGATCGATCGCAGGGGCGCGCGCGCCCGTTCACCCGCGGGCAATGGCTTGCCATCGCCGCGACCCTGCTGCTGCTGACCGCGGTGCGGGCGATCTATGCCGGCAGCCTCGATCTGCGCACAGACGAGGCCTACTACTGGACCTGGTCGAAAGAGAACGTGCTGTCGTTCCTCGACCATCCGCCGATGATCTCGTGGTTGATCCGGCTCGGCACGACGATCTTGGGCGACACCAATTTCGGCGCGCGGTTCGGTGGGCTGCTGGCGATGCTGGCGACGCAGATCCTGCTGGCCGATATCGTCCGCCGCGTAACGCATGATGTGCGTGCGGTGGTGCTCGCGCTGCTGATGCTCGATGCTGCGGTCTACTATGGCCTGTTGATGGCCAAGATCGCACCGGATGTTGCGCTGATCCCCTTCGTCGTCGCCATGGCGTGGTCGCTGGTCCGGGTTGCCGAAACGAACGACGGCCGCTGGTGGCTCGTGGCGGGTGCTTGCGGTGGATTGGCGCTGTTGGCGAAATTCACCGTGGTGCTGACGGTGCCGGCCATTCTCGCCTTCATGCTGGTGCCGGACTGGCGCAGGCGCTGGCTGCTGAGTCCGTATCCATGGCTTGCGGCGCTGCTCGCGGTGGCGATCTTCTCGCCGGTGCTGATCTGGAACGCGACGCACGATTGGGCCTCGTTCCAGTTTCAGTTCGTGCGCGCCACCGCCGAACGTCAGTTCTCGCTGGCGCGGGTGGGCGAATTCTTCGGCCTGCAATTTAGCCTCGTCGGGCCGGTGCTGCTGCCGGTGACACTCTCCAACGTCGCCATTCTGGCGTGGCGCGGTTATCGCGGCCGCGACGGCATCGCCATTTTGTTGTCGACAGCGGTCGCTGTGCCGTTCGTGTATTTTTTCTGGCGCTCGCTGACGCTGCGCATCGGCGATACCTGGCCGATGTTCATGTGGCCGCTCGGTTTCGCCGCCGCAGCGATCAACATCGCGTGGCTGATGCAGCAACCATCAATGGCACGGCTCGCGCGCTCGTCGGTGTTCTGGGCCAAAGCCGCCGTGGTGTCCGGCCTCGCCATCGTCATGCTGACGTTCTACTACTACGTGTTCAGCACGTCGCCGTGGCTCGGCCGGCTCGATCCCGGTGGCGCCGAGGCGGGCTACGATCAGGTCGCCGCGCGCGCCCGCGCCGAGATGCAGCGCACCGGCGCGACGTGGATCGCGACCATCGATTATCGCACCTATGCCGAACTGCGCTGGTGGCTGAAAGACGTGCCGGTGATCCAGCTCAACGAGCGGGCGCGGTTCATCGGCTTCAAGGATCCCGGCCTCGATCTGATCCGCGGCCACACCGGCCTCTATGTCGCACGCACCGACGACGTGGAGAATGCGCTGTGGTCGCAGACGCCGGCGGCGCGGCAGACGGTGGGCGAGGTCGAGCGCGTCTGGCGCGGAGTCAAAATGGACAGCTACGTGCTGCAGACGGTGAAGGGCTGGGTGCCGCAGCTCAATCCGGCGCCGGACACGCCGTTCTATCGCTGGCGTCCGCTGGCGGAAAACGATCGGGACGTCGTTCTCGCTCGTGCCATTGCAGATTGAGAACGATTTTTACGGCGTCATGGCCGGACTTGTTCCGGCCATCCACGTCTGGCTTGACGTCGAGAAAAAGTAAAAGACGTGGATACCCGCGACAAGCGCGGGCATGACGAGTCTGTGCACTCTGACGCTCATTGGCCTTCTTGCTCAGGTGTCCCCATCGCGCTTGCGCAGCAAGTCTTTCGCCAGATCGCTGAGCGCCGGGCGCGGCAGCGCGTTGAACGGCAGCGGGCGCGTGACGTCGATGGCGGCGAGGCCGAGCCGCGCGGTCAGCAGCCCGTTGAGAATGCCTTCGCCGAGCCGTTGCGATAGCTTCGCCGCGACGCCGTGGCCGAGCATCTGCTGAATCAAACTGTCGCTCGCCGCCATGCCGCCGGTGATGGCGAGGTGCGCGATGGTATGACGCATCAGCCGGATCATGCCGAGCGCTCCCGGCCGCCCGCCGTAAAGCAACGCCAATTGCCGCACCAGCCGCAACGCGGCGGCGAGCACGAACAGCACGTCGATCAAGGCGCGCGGGCTGATCGCCGTGACGATGGAAACGCGCTGCGCGGCGATGGACACCAGCCGTCGTGCTTCTTCATCAAGAGGTGCCATCAATTCGCGTTCGGCGAGCCGCACCATGTCGGCGCCATCGATGATGTCGTCGGCATGGCTGCGCAACATGGCGCGGGCCTTGGCGAGATGCGGGTTCTGATGCGCCAGTTGCACCAGTTCGCGAACGATGGCGTTGGCCTCGGCGCGATCGTCGCTGGCGATCACGGCGCTGGCACGCGTATGCAGCTTCTCGATGGTGGCGAGCCGCGCCAACCCGAACGCCTCGCGCCCGATGATGACGATCAGCGCCAGCAATGCCGCCAGCGCCAGCACCGCGCCGAACCAGCCGAGTGTGGCGTTGCGCGCGTACAGATCTTCGACGAGATGAGTGACGCCGAGCCCGGTCCCGAGCAGCATCAGGCCGCCGACCGCGCTCCAGAAGATGGTGCCCCACCACGAGCGGCGCTTCGGCGGAAGCAATGTTTCCTCAAGCGGCACCGGCAACAAAGCCGGGTCCGGTTCGGGCGTGATCTGGATGGTGCCGCGCGCCAACCGGGTGGCGGCATCGTCGGCGTCGCGCACGACGACGCGAGGATCGTCGAGCCTGAAGGCCGCCGGACGGCGATGGCCGGATCGCTCGCTCATTGCAGTTTGTCTCCGATCAGGAACTGGAGGGCACGGTCGAGGCGGATGTGAGGCAGCGCGGGAACGTTGGCGACATCCCGCTCCAGCTGCGGCGGCCGGAAACGCAGGAAGCGGTAATCGGCATCTTGCGGCGGCCGCGCGGCGAGTCCCTGGAAGGATTGTTCGCCGTTGAAGAGGCTGTCGAGATCGGTCGGCAGGTCGCCGGGGAAGGTGGCGATTTCGGTCGCGCCGTCGAACACCTCGGTGCCGACGCTCTCGCCGGCAATCGGCGTGCCGAGGATCGAGGGAAGCCGGTCGCGGCCACGCTGCACCTCGGCTTCGCGGGTGGCGCGCACGGCCGCGAGCGCCACCACATCGATCACCGCGCCGCTGGTTTCGGCGCGCACCGCAGCGCGATCCAGCATGCGTCGCAGGATGGCTTCAAGCCGGTCGTGGCTGGTGTGATGCAGGTGATCGGCCTTGGTCGCGGCGAACAGGATGCGATCGATACGCGGCCGGAACAGCGCGCTCCATAGCGTGCTGCGCCCGATGTTGAAGCAATCCATGATGCCGGCGAGCGCCGCTTCGAGATCGTGCAGCGCTGCGGGTCCGGCATTGAAGGCGGCCAGCGCATCGACCAGCACGATCTGGCGATCCAGCCGCGAGAAGTGATCGCGGAAGAACGGCCGCACCACGATGGCTTTGTAGGATTCGTAGCGCCGCCGCATCATCGCCCACAACGAGCCGTCCGGCGCTTCGCCATCCTGCGGCACATCGAGCGGTGCGAAGGTGAGGGCGGGCGAGCCGGCGAGATTACCGGGCATCAGGAAACGCCCCGGCGGCAACAGACTCATGGCGAAGCGCTCGTTGCGGCAGGCGCGCAGGTAATCGGTGAACAGCTTGGCGGCGGTCAGCGTCGCCTGTTCGTCGGCGCGGCCCGCTGGTGTCAGCGTCGCGATGAAGCGCATCCAGTCCGCCGCGAGTTCGGCGCGCGGCCCCTGTCGCGCCAGCGCCAGGCTTTCCGCCGACCATTGTTCGTAGCTTTTCTCGAGCAGCGGCAGATCGAGCAGCCACTCGCCGGGATAGTCGACGATATCGATGGTGAGCTTGCGGTCCGCGCCGTTTTGCCGCTGGTAATCGATGACGAGGCGCAGCTCGCTGATGTCGGTGGTCGACTCCGGCCAGCGCCGTTCGTCGATCAGGGTGCGGACGTGCCCTTCGTAATCGAAGCGCGGCACCGCGTCGTCCGGTTGCGGCTCGAGCCGGGCAGTGCCGATGCGGCCCCCGGCCAGCGGTTCGAAGATCGGGAAGCGGCCGCCGCGCAGAAGGCCATGGATCAGTGCGGTGATGAACACCGTCTTGCCGGCGCGCGACAACCCGGTGACGCCGAGCCGGACCGTCGGGTTGAACAGGTTGTCGCCGAATTCCAGCAACGCCCGGGCGGACAGTCGCGCTTCCTCGACGATGTCGGAAAAACCAAATGCCATGCCGAATGGGGTCAATCGATCGAGGAACGCGGGGGCCTTTCTCAAAATGGCGATGGCTGGCCCAAATTCAAGCTTCATGTTTCGGCCGGATTTGTCGGTCATGAGGGACGTTCGCGTTGCCCCAGCACTGCCGCCATCCAGTTGCATCGCCGTTTTGGACCCCGCATGACCATCTTCCAGCTCAAACAACTGGCTTCAAGTTCTGCGAGCGCCGCCGCCGGCGCCATCCGGTGGAATTACGACCGTGCCGAATTGATTGCCGACGGTGTCGTGCACGTTCTCGGCGTCGCTTGCGGGCTGATCGCGGTCACGGCGCTGATCGTGCTGAGCGGCGTGTTTGCTACCACACCGGAAATCGTTTCGGTATCGATCTATGCAGCGGGCCTGCTGGCGATGCTAAGCTTCTCGGCGGCCTACAATCTGTGGCCGGTGTCGCCGCGCAAATGGTGGCTGCGCCGCTTCGATCATTCGGCAATTTATGTGCTGATCGCCGCGACCTACACGCCGTTCATGATGCAGATGAACGACCGGGTGTTCGCCGTCGCGCTGCTCACTGGCGTCTGGTGCGTCGCCATCGTCGGCATCCTGCTCAAGCTATTGCTGCCGGGCCGTTTCGACCGGCTGGCGGTGGGGCTTTATCTCGCGCTCGGGTGGAGCGGTGTCGTCGCCTACGATAGCGTCGTGACATCGTTGCCAAAGCTGGCGTTGTGGTTCATCGTTGCCGGTGGAGCGCTCTACACGCTCGGCGTGGTGTTTCACGCCTGGCGCAGGCTGCGTTTCCAGAATGCGATCTGGCACGGGTTCGTTTTGCTGGGCGCGGCATGCCACTATACGGCCGTGCTCGATCTCGTCCTGAGCTGATCGTCATGACAACAAGCGCGCGTTGGCTTCCGGCTGCCGGAGGCGAGACTGTGCAGCACATACGGAGAGCATCGCCATGCAAGTCGCCGGAAAGACCGTCGTTGTGACCGGAGGCGCCAACGGCATCGGCGAGGCGCTGTGCAAGGTTTTCCATCGCGCCGGTGCGGCCAAGGTCATCGTGGCCGATCTCGATCATGCGCGGGCCGAGAAGGTGGCCGCGGCGGTCGGTGGCGCAGCGTTCAAATGCGACGTTGGGCAGGAGCGCGATATTCGCCACGTCATCGAGGTCACCGAACGCGACTTCGGGCCGATCGCGCTGTTTTGCTCCAATGCCGGGATCGGTGGCGGTTTCGATCCGATGTCGGAAAATGCCGGTGGCGCGTCCGACGAACCGTGGGCACGCAGCTGGGCGATCCATGTCATGGCGCATGTCTACGCCGCGCGGCATCTGGTGCCGCTGATGAAAAAGCGCGGAAGCGGCTATTTCCTCAATACGATTTCCGCAGCCGGGTTGTTGTCGCAGGTCGGCAGCCCGGCCTATTCCACCACCAAGCACGCCGCCGTCGGCTTCGCCGAGAGTCTTGCCATCTCGCACAAGGCGCACGGCATCCGCGTTTCGATCCTGTGTCCGCAGGGCGTCGATACCAACATGCTGCGGTCGATCCCGAAAGGGCCGCAGTCGGGCGATGGCGATTTGTCACCGGAGCAGGTCGCGGAAGATGCCTTGCGCGGCATCGAGCAGGAAACGTTCCTGATCCTGCCGCATCCGCAGGTGCTCGGCTACATGCGCAAGAAGACCGAGAACTACGACCGCTGGATCGGCGGCATGGCCAAGATCCAGGCGAAGATGCGCGAGGATTTCGGCAAGGCGTAGCGCCGTCACCGACACACGACTTCGCTCCTCATGGTGAGGAGGCGCGCAGCGCCGTCTCGAACCATGAGGCTCGTTCGCGGCCTCATCCTTCGAGACGCATGCGCGAGCATGCTCCTCAGGATGAGCGTCTTCGTTACGCGATTGCTTGCGTCAGACTTCCACCGCCACCGGCGGATCGAAGGCCTGGATCGGCGGGAGGTTGCCGCCGAAGCGCTCGACCTGCACCGTGGTGAGTTGGCCACAGCAGCCTTGCGCAAGGCTTGACGTGCCGACGTCGCGCGTCAGCACGTTGGGATTGCCGTGCACGCAAAGCGGCTTGTCCTCGGTTGGATCCTGCGGGTCGTACCACGCGCCGGTCGGCAGTTGCACGATGCCGGGACGAATCTCCTCGCTGATTTTTACCGCGGCGAGGCAGGCGCCGCGATCGTTCGACAGCTTGATGATGTCGCCGTCGTTAATGCCGCGCGGCGCGGCGTCGATCGGATGCATCCGAGCGACCTCGCGGCCGCGATGCTTCATCTCGGTCGAGTGGCCGCCGAAATCGAACTGGCTGTGCAGCCGCGTCGTCGGCTGGTTGGCCACCAGTTGCAGGGGATGCTTTTCAGTGACGACATCGACCGGCGGCAGCCACGTCGGATGTCCGGGGCAATCCGCATAGCCGAAGCTGGCGATATTTTCCGAGAAGATTTCCACCTTGCCGGACGGCGTGGTCAACGGATGACCTTCGGGATCGTTGCGGAAGGCGCGCAGGATGCCGCCATCGTGCAGCTTTTGCGGCAGCTCCAGTTCGCCGCGCTCCCAGAAGGTGTCGAAGTCTGGCGCTTCGAGGCCTTGCGCGGCCAGCGCGTCCTGCGTGGTGCGATAGAGATGGCGCAGCCATTGCTCGGCGGTGCGTCCCTCCGTGAAGGCCTCGCCATGGCCGACGCGTTCGGCGAGACCGGCGAAGATCGCGTAATCGTCGCGGGCCTCGCCGTAGGGCTCGGCCATCTTCTGCATGGCGATCATCAGCGGATCGATCTGGGTTGCGCCGATGTCGTTGCGCTCCAAGGTCATCGTGCACGGCAAGACGATGTCGGCATGACGCGCGGTGGCGGTCCAGCCGATCTCGTGCACCACGAAGGTCTCGATATTGGCGACGGCCTGCCGCAGCCGGTTCAGGTCCTGATGATGGTGGAATGGGTTTCCGCCGGCCCAGTACACCAGGCGGATATCCGGATAGGTCAGGTGTTGGCCGTTGTAGTCGAACGGTTGGCCCGGATTGAGCAGCATGTCGGAGACGCGCGCCACCGGGATGAAATCCTTGATCGGATTTTGCCCTTGCGGAAACGCCGCGACCGGCACCGCGTTGAAGCGGCGGCCGTAGTTGGCAATGGCGCCGAGCGCATAATTGAAACCGCCGCCCGGCAGGCCGAGTTGCCCGAGGATCGCCGCCAGCACCGCTCCCATCCACACAGGCTGTTCGCCATGCTCGGCGCGTTGCAACGAATGCGACACCACGACGAGCACGCGCTTGCCCGGCAACAGCGACGCCTGGCGCACGATCTCGCGCGCATCGATGCCGCTGATCGCCGCCGCCCACGCGGCATCCTTCACGACACCGTCGCTACGGCCCATCAGATAGTCTTCGAAGATCGGCCAGCCGGTGCAATGGCTCGCGAGGAAAGCGCGATCGTGCCAGTTGTTGGCGACCAGCGTATGTGCGATGCCGAGCATCAACGCCGTGTCGGTGCCGGGCCGCAGCGCCAGCCATTCGGCCTCGATCTCATCGGGCAGATCGGCGTGCAGCGGGCTGACGAGCACGAAGCGGGCGCCGCGCGCGTGCGCCTTGCGCATATCGTCGCGCTCGGTGTGGCGGCTGATGCCGCCGGAGGCGACGCTGGAGTTCTTCAGCGCCATGCCGCCGAAGGCGAGCACGACCTCGGTGATGTTGGCGATGTCGTCCCAACTGACGTTTCGCCGTGACATCTCGTCGTAATTGCCGAGCACGTGCGGCATGATGACCGAGGCGGCACCTGAGCTGTAGGTGTTGACCGAACGCACGTAGCCGCCCATCGCGAGATTGAGGAAGCGATGCATCTGGCTTTGCGCGTGATGGAAGCGCCCCGCGCTGCCCCAGCCATAAGAGCCGCCATAGATCGCTTTCGGGCCATGAGTGTCACGCACGCGAACCAGTTCGCTGGCGAGCAGGTCGAGCACCTGATCCCACGGCATGGCGATGAATTCGTCGCGGCCACGTCGCTTGTCCTTGCCGGGCCCGTCTTCGAGCCAGCCACGGCGCACCATCGGCTGCGCGATGCGCGCCTTGTGCCGCAGCGCATCGGAAAAATTCTGGATGATGCGGTTGGGATGCGGATCGACTGGATGCGGCGTGATGATCAGTTTGTCGTTGGACCATTCGCCGAAGAACGCACCGTAATGCGAATTGTGCGAGCGGCGGGTCGGTGACTTCAGCATATCTGTCGTCATGGGCATTCTCGAAAAAAGCGGCGGACAGCCCGCTATCAGTGCTTTTGTCCATACAGGATCGGTACCGCCGAATCCACGATCACTTCGACGAGGCTGGTTCCCGCCGTGAAGGCGCGCTTGAGCGCGGGGACCAGTTCCGCCGCCTTGCTGACGCGGACAGCTTCGCAGCCGAGGCCGCCGGCGAGCTTGACGAAATCGATATCCGGCAGATCGAGGCCGGGAACATTGCGCACCTGCATCACCTGGCTGAACGAGCGCATCGCGCCGTAGCCGGAATTGTTGATGACGACTACGGTGACAGGCAGCTTGCGCTGCGCCGCGGTCCATAGCGACTGCAGCGAATACATCGCGGAGCCGTCGCCGATCAGGCAGACGGTGCGGCGTCCGGGCTGCCCGAGCGCGATACCGACCGAGGCGGGCATGGCGTAACCGAGTCCGCCGCTGGACATGGTGTAGAAACTGTCCTGACCCGGCATCAGCAGATATTTTTGCATCGTTGGGCGATGTGACGGCACCTCCTCGACCAGCGCCGCATCGGCCGGCATGGTGGTCGCGAGCGCATGCATCAAATATTCCGCCGGGATCGGATCGGCGGCGGCGGGTGGCGGTGGCAGCACGCGGGCCGGCGGCAACGCGCGCTTGCTGGTGGGCAAGAGCGCGAGCAGCGCGCTGAGTGCCGGCTTCATGGTCGCAACGATGCTGGTGCCGAGCGGTGCGACGGAGGCTGCGGTTGGGTCGTCGGTGATCTGGAAGATCGTGGTGTTGCCATCGAAGATTGCGGCATGGCCTTCGACGTGGAAGGTGAACACCGGCGCGCCGATCACCACGACGAGGTCATGATCGCGCAACGCGTCGGAGAGTTGCGCGGGCGAGGCGTGCAGGAAACCGGCGAACTGCGGATGGCGTTCCGGAAAACTGCATCGCGCCGAGAATGGGCTGACCCATACCGCCGCGCGGGCCTTTTCGGCGACCTGCACCATCAGGTCGACGGCGCCGGCGCGATCGACGCCGGGGCCGACGACAAGCGCGGGATGCTTGCTCTTGCCCAGCGCGGTCGCCAGCGCCTGCAGCGCATCCGGGTCCGGTGCGCTGTCGCGCGTGACGTGGCGTGGTTCCACCGGCTGCGTGGCGTGGGTCCAGTCGTCGATCGGCACCGAAACGAAGGTCGGTCCGCAGGGCGGCTGCATGGCGGCGTAGTAGGCGCGGGCGATGGCGGCGGGCACATCTTCGGCGCGTGCCGGCTCGACGCTGAACTTGACGTAGGGCCGGGGGAATTCCGACGCGCGCTCGGCGTAAAGAAACGCCTGCAGCGGCAGGATGCTGCGCGCCTGTTGACCGGCGGTGATGACCATCGGCGTCTGGTTGCGATGCGCGGTGTAGATCGCGCCGAGCGCATTGCCGACGCCGGCTGCTGAATGCAGGTTGACGAAGGCGGCGTTGCGCGTTGCCTGTGCGTAGCCGTCGGCCATGCCGACGACGGAGGCTTCCTGCAAGCCCAGCACGTAGTCGATATCCTTCGGCCAGTCGCTCAGGAACGGCAGTTCGGTCGAGCCCGGATTGCCGAACACGGTGCGAATGTTGAATCCGCGGAGCAGATCGAGGGTGGCTTGTTTGACAGTGGTCGCGGCGTTGCGGCCGTCGGGCTTCTTGCTGGGCACGTGATGTCCTTGGCAGTGGCGTAAGCCGCGACAATCTACGCCGCTCGGTCATGCATGGCGAGGGATGTGTGCAGAAAACGGCTCAGGGTGAAGATCGAGATGGCGTCTCGCATCATCCTTCGAGACGCGCGCGGAGGCGCTCCTCAGGATGAGGCTCAGCACCGCCGCAATGTTCTAATTTTCATGCGGTTCGCCGCGCGAAAGTGCAAATTCGTCCGGCTAATTTACCAGACGGCAGTGGCCTTCATGGTCGGCGTGCCCGCTGCGTTGGCGACCCACAGCTCGAGCCCATCGGCTGTCTCGTTGGCGTTGACGCTGAATTCGCTGCCTTCGAACAGCGGCTGCACGCCGCGATAGCTGAATTTTTTCGGCGCGGTGCCGCCGTGCAGCTTGGCGGCAAACTCGACCAGTAGCGCCGCCTGCATCGGGCCGTGGAAGACGAGGCCCGGATAACCCTCGACCTTGGTGACATAGTCGCGGTCGTAGTGGATGCGGTGGCCGTTGAAAGTGAGTGCCGAATACCGGAACAGCAGCACCGGATCGGACACGTGGCTTTCGCGATGCTTGGCCGCTGGTGGCGGGGCCGGTTGCCTGGCGGGTGTGGCGCTTTGCCCTGCGGGCTGCATCTCGCGATAGACGATGTCCTGCCGCTCGCGAATGGCCGTGCCGCGCGGCGTGGTGATGGTGTGCTCGACCGCGACAAAGCACAGCGCGCCGGTGCTGCCGGTCTTCAACGTCACGTCGGCAATGCGGGACGAGCGCCTGGCTTCGTCGCCGACGCGCAACGGCGCGATGAATTCGATTTCACCGCCCGCCCACATGCGGCGCGGCAGCGGCACCGGCGGCAGGAAGCCGCCGCGTGTCGGATGGCCATCCGGTCCCAGCATCGATGCCGGATAGACCGGCTGCGCCAGACACCAGTGCACCGTGAACGGCGCGGCGTCGCCCGTCGTCGGCATGCCGATATCGAGAAACAGCGTTGCCCGCAGGCCCTTCACAAGTTGTGCGGTGACGATATCGGACGCTTCCTCGCTGCGGCCGATCCATTGCCGCAGGTGAGCGAGATCGAGCGGTTCGGTCATGGGTTAGCCCTTGCGCGTTGCCGAGGGAAGGCCGGGCTTGTGATCGCCGATGGCGGGCACCGCGCCGTAACTGCGCGGCTCGCCGACGACGATCGCCGCCGGTGCCGGATAAGCCAGTTTGCCGTTGGGACTATCGACCTCGATGCGCCGCAGGTGCGGATGCTTCGCGAGATCGTCCATGCTGTTGACCTCGGCGAAAGCGATATCGGCCTTGTCGAGCCGTTCGAGCAACGCATCGCGCGTCATCGTCGCGAAGGCAGCGCCGACGATGCTGTCGGTGTGCTGGCGATTGCGCACGCGCTCCACCATGTTGGCGAGGCGCGGATCGTCCGGCAACGCCGGCTGTCCCATCACGTCGGCGCAAAGCTTCTTCCATTCGCGCTCGTTCTGGATCGAGATCAGGATGTCCTTGCCGTCTTTCGAGCGAAACACGCCGTAGGGCGCGATGGAGGGATGCGCGAGGCCGAGCCGCTGCGGCGACTTGCCGGCCTCTGCCGAGAGCAGCGGCACAGTGAGCCAGTCGGCCATCACATCGAACATCGAGATGCGGATATCGGCGCCCTTGCCGCTGACCGAGCGCCCGATCAGCGCTTCGAGGATCGCGGCGTGCGCGGTGGCGCCGGTGGCGATATCGACGATCGACAGGCCGACGCGCGAGGCGCTTTCCGGACCGCCGGTGATCGAGGCGAGGCCGCTCTCAGCCTGGATCAGCAGGTCGTAGGCCTTGCGATTGGCATACGGGCCGTCATCGCCGTAACCGGAGATGGTGCAGCAGATCAGCCGCGGATAATCGCGGCGCAGCCGCTCGCGGGCGAAGCCGAGCTTGTCCATGGCGCCGGGCTTGAGATTTTGCAGCAGCACGTCGGCGCTGGCGATCAGCGCTTCGAGTTCCTTGCGGCCGGCCTCGGTGGCGAGATCGACGACGACGGATTCCTTGCCGCGATTGAGCCAGACGAAATAGCTGCTCTGGCCCTTGGCAAAGGCATCGTAGCCGCGGGCGAAGTCGCCCTCGGGGCGCTCGATCTTGATTACGCGCGCACCGGCGTCGGCCAGCCGCGAACTGCAGAACGGCGCGGCGACGGCCTGTTCGACGGCGATGACGGTGATGCCTTCGAGCGGAAGCGTCATGGGCATTTCAATACGAGCGCGGCATGCCGAGCACGTGTTCGGCAAGATGCGACAGGATCAGGTTGGTCGAGATCGGCGCGACCTGATACAGCCGCGTCTCGCGGAACTTGCGCTCGACGTCGTATTCCTCGGCGAAGCCGAAGCCGCCATGCGTCTGCACGCAGGCATTTGCGGCCTCCCACGATGCGTCGGCGGCGAGCATCTTCGACATGTTGGCTTCGGCGCCGCAATCGAGACCGGCTTCGTATTTGCGCGCGGCCTCGCGCACCATCAGTTCGGCGGCGCGCATCGAGGCGTAGGCCTTGGCGATGGGGAACTGGATTCCCTGGTTCTGGCCGATCGGACGGCCGAACACAACGCGATCCTTGGCGTAGTTGGTCGCCTTGTTGATGAACCACTTGGCGTCGCCGATGCATTCGGCGGCAATCAGAATGCGCTCGGCATTCATGCCGGAGAGGATGTAACGGAAGCCTTTGCCTTCCTCGCCGATGAGATTTTCCGCCGGCACCTTCATGTTATCGAAGAACACTTCGGTAGTGGCGTGATTCATCATGGTGCGGATCGGGCGAATGGTGAGACCGTTGCCCTTCGCCGCGCGCATGTCGACGATGAAAACCGACAGACCCTCGGTACGCTTCTGCACCTGATCTCGCGGCGTGGTGCGCGCGAGCAGGATCATCAGGTCGGAATGTTCGGCGCGACTGGTCCAGATCTTCTGGCCGTTGACGACGTAGTGATCGCCGTCGCGGCGCGCGGTGGTCTTCAGCGACGTGGTGTCGGTGCCGCTGGTCGGTTCGGTGACGCCGAACGCCTGCAAGCGCAATTCGCCGGTGGCGATCTTCGGCAGCCACTTGGCCTTCTGCTCCGCATTGCCGTGCCGCAGTAGCGTACCCATGGTGTACATCTGGGCGTGGCAGCCGCCGCCGTTGCAGCCGGCGCGCTGGATCTCCTCGAGGATGGCCATCGCCGCAGACAGCTTCAGACCGGAACCGCCGTATTCTTCCGGGATCAACACCGACAAATAGCCGGCTTCGGTCAGCGCATCGACGAACGCCTTGGGGTAGGCCATCTCGCGATCGAGCTTGCGCCAATACTCACCGGGGAACTGCGCGCAAAGTTTGGCTACGGCGTCGCGGATGTCATGAAACTCGTCATGCTCCGCAGTCTGAGCTGTCATCAAATATGGTTCCGCTGTCAGGAAATTCGCACGGGCAGGGATTCATAACCCTTCACAAAGCTCGAATACACCCGCTTCGGCTCGCCGACAACTTCGATATTCTCGAACCGCTGCAACATTTCTTCCCACAGAATTCGCAGCTGCAATTCCGCCAGACGCATGCCGACGCAACGGTGAATACCGAAGCCGAACGACATGTGGATCTTTGGGCGCGGACGATCGATGATGAATTCGTTCGGACGATCGATCACCTCGTCATCGCGGTTGCCGGAGACGTACCACATCACCACGCGGTCGCCCTTGCGGATCGTCTTGCCGCCGATCTCGGTATCGTTGAGCGCGGTGCGGCGCATGTGCGCGAGCGGCGTTTGCCAGCGGATCACTTCCGGCACCATCGACTCGATCAGCGCCGGATTGGCGCGCAGCTTGCTGTACTCGTCAGGAAATTCGTTGAGCGCCAGCACCGAGCCGGTCATCGAGTTGCGCGTGGTGTCGTTGCCGCCGACGATGAGCAGGATCAGATTGCCCATCAGGTTATCGCGGTCCATGTAGCGCGTGGCATCACTATGCGCCATCATCGAAAGCAGGTCGTTGCGGGGCTCGGCGTTGACGCGCTCGTTCCACAGCTTGCTGAAATAGGCGGCGCACTCGTTGAGCTCGTCGCGGCGCTGTTCCTCGGATTCCACTACCATGCTCTTGGGCAGCGCGGTCGAGACGTCGGACCAGCGCGTCAACTTGTGACGATCTTCCCAGGGAAAATCGAACAGCGTCGCCAGCATCTGCGTGGTGAGATTGATCGACACGCGCGGCACGAAATCGAACGTCTCGTTGCGCGGCAAGTCATCGAGCACCTGACAGGTGCGCTTGCGGATCAGCTTGGCGAGGTCGTCGAGATGCGTCGGCGTGAACATTGGCATCACGGTCTTGCGCTGCGGCATGTGCCGTGGCTCGTCCATGGCGATGAAGCTCGGCCAGTCATAGCCTTCCGCGACGTCGCGGATCGAGATGCCGCCCAGCCGGACATCCGAGGAGAAGATGCCGTGATTGGTATCGACATGCATGATGTCGTTGTAGCGCGTGATCGACCAATAGGGTTCGATCGGCGACTTGGTGCAATAATGCACCGGGCATTCCTTGCGTAGCCGCTCGAAGTAGGGCCACAGCGTATCGTTGCGGAAAAGCCGGGGCGCGCCGGGATGGAAATCCTCGATCGGCGTCGCATAGGCGTCGTCGCGCGCGGCCTGCTGCAGCGCCGCTTTCGATGGTTCGATGATGCGTTGAATGTTCATTGCCTGATCGATCCTCAATCGCGAGAGCCTGGACGTCGACTTAGCGGCAGTTCCCCGAACAGCTTCAGTTTCAACGGCTTGGGCAGAATATACTTGCGTTCACACGTTGTCTGCGGCTTTTCGGCCGGCCGCCGTTTCGCCGCTGCTTTCGGCCCGAAGCACGGTTTCAGGCCCTGCAAATTCCGGGGGGCGATATGTACCGGCACCATGGCGGAAAATACCACAAGGCCACTACCAGTAAAAGTTGATTAATATTCGTTCGGCAACGTGGCATTGTCCTCAGGAGAGCACGATGCATTTGTTTGGCAAGGCGCGCGAGCTGGCTGCACAGGCTCAGGCACTCGACAAATCGCAGGCCCTGATCGAGTTCGATCTGGACGGCACCATCCTCACCGCGAACCAGAATTTCCTCAACGCGGTGGGTTATCGCCTCGAAGAAGTCCAGGGCAAGCACCACAGCATTTTCGTTCCGGCCGAGGTCCGCGAGAGCGCCGACTACCGCGAATTCTGGGCAGCGCTGCGTCGCGGCGAACATCAAGCGCGCGAATTCAAGCGGATCGCCAAGGGCGACCGGGAGATCTGGATTCAGGCCTCTTACAATCCGTTGCTCGACGCGAAGGGCAAGCCTTTCAAGATCGTCAAGTTTGCAACGGATATCACCCGCCAGAAACTGCAAAGCATCGAGCATACGGGACAGATCGAGGCGATTCAGAAATCGCAGGCGGTGATTCACTTCACGCCGGATGGAACGATCCTCGATGCCAACGACAATTTCCTGAAGGCGTTGGGTTATGATCTGCCAGAGATCCGGGGACAGCATCACAGCATGTTCATCGAGCCCGATCATCGCGACAGCCCCGCCTATCGCGCGTTCTGGGATTCACTGCGTCGCGGCGAGTATCAGGCCGCCGAATACAAGCGGATCGGCAAGGGCGGCAGGGTTGTCTGGATTCAGGCATCCTACAATCCGATCCCGGATGGCGATGGCCGTATTTGCAAGGTGGTGAAGTTCGCCACCGATGTCACGATGCAGGTCGAGGATCGCTTGCGGCGTGTGGAGGCGCAGAAGGTGATCGATCTCGATCTTGGTCTGATTACCGACGCCATGACGAAGACCACGGCGCAGGTGGCGTCCGCGGCAAGCGCGTCGACGCAGACATCGGCGAACATGCAGGCGGTCGCTTCGGGCGCCGAGGAATTGGCGGCCTCGGTCGGCGAAATCAGCCGGCAGGCATCGGATGCGCTGACCATCTCGATGCAGGCGGTGACGCAGGCCAACGAAACCAGCGCCATCGTCTCGGGACTCGCCACCGCCGCGCAACGCATCGGCGATGTCGTTAAGCTCATCAACAACATCGCCGATCAGACCAATCTGCTGGCGCTCAATGCGACGATCGAAGCGGCGCGTGCCGGCGAAGCGGGGCGGGGGTTTGCCGTCGTCGCGTCCGAGGTCAAAAGCCTTGCCGCGCAAACCGCCAAGGCCACCGAAGACATCAGCGCGCAGATCGCCGAAGTGCAAAGCACGACGACCAACGCCGTCGGCGTGATCGAAGCGATCACCCAAACCATCTCGCGGGTCAACGAAATTTCAGCGGCAATTGCCGCCTCGGTCGAGGAACAGGCATCGGTCACGCAAAGCATCTCGGCAAACATGCAGGTGGCCGCGAAGGGTGTTACCGAAGTCAACGCCAGTCTCAACGAAATCACCGGTTCGGCGAATTCCGTCGACGAGGCCACCCGCAAGGTCAAGGAGGCCTCGCGCGCGCTGGCATAATTCGTCTCCGATAGCCCTTCTCCGGGCTGCTGACCCGTGGCATGGTTGGCAGCAAGACGTGGCGCCACCACGCTGATCCGGCGTGCCTGAGCATCCCGCGCAAGGAGAGAGTTGACGATGATTTCGAATACACACCGGCCGTTTAATTTCGATCTTGGCGAGACCGCAGATGCGATCCGCGACACGGTTCGGGACTTTTCCGCCAACGAGATCGCGCCGCGCGCGGACGCCATCGACAAGACCAACCAGTTTCCCCGCGACCTGTGGCCGAAGCTCGGTGCGCTCGGCCTGCACGGCATCACGGTTGAGGAAGACTTCGGCGGCGCCGGGCTCGGTTATCTCGAGCACTGCATCGCCATGGAGGAGATTTCTCGCGCGTCTGCGTCGGTCGGCCTGTCTTACGGCGCGCATTCGAATCTCTGCGTCAATCAGATCCGCCGCAACGGCAACGACGCGCAGAAGCGCAAATATCTGCCCAAGCTGATTTCCGGCGAACATGTCGGCGCGCTGGCGATGTCGGAGCCGGGCGCCGGGTCGGACGTGGTGTCGATGAAGACCCGCGCCGACAAGAAGGGCGACCGCTACGTCCTCAACGGCAACAAGATGTGGATCACCAACGGCCCGATTGCCGAAACGCTGGTGGTTTACGCCAAGACCGATCCCAACGGCGGCCCGCGTGGCATCACGGCTTTCATCATCGAAAAGGGCATGAAGGGCTTTTCGACCGCGCAGAAGCTGGACAAGCTCGGCATGCGCGGGTCGGATACCGGCGAACTGGTATTCGAGGATTGCGAAGTGCCGGAGGAAAACGTCCTCGGCAACGTCGGGCGCGGCGTCAATGTGCTGATGTCGGGGCTGGACTATGAGCGCGCGGTGCTGGCGGCGGGACCGCTCGGCATCATGCAGGCCTGCCTCGACGTGGCGATGCCGTATGTGCATGAGCGCAAGCAGTTCGGACAGCCGATCGGCAGTTTCCAGCTGGTGCAGGGCAAGATCGCCGACATGCACGTCACCATGAACGCCTGCCGCGCCTACGTCTATGCCGTGGCCAAGGCGTGCGATCGCGGCGAGACGACGCGCGAGGATTCCGCTGGCGCGATCCTTTACGCGGCGGAGAAGGCGACGCAATGCGCGCTCGATGCGATCCAGTTGCTCGGCGGCAATGGTTACATCAACGACTATCCGACCGGACGTCTGCTGCGCGACGCCAAGCTGTATGAAATCGGCGCAGGCACCAGTGAAATCCGCCGCATGCTGATCGGCCGCGAGCTGTTCGACAAAACGGCGTAAAGCGGCGGCCTTTCCTATAGTCGTCCCCGCGAAGGCGGGGACCCGGCACGAAGCGTCATCCTGAGGTGCGAGCAACACAAGTTGCGAGCCTCGAAGGATGATGCTGCAACGTCACCCTTCGAGGTTCGCCGCAAGCGCGGCTCGCACCTCAGGGCGGCGGCCTGAAGCCTTCGCGTTAATTCACTCCGGCGGCAGGTCGTTGACCTTGCGGACCCAGGCGCGGACGTCTTCCAGCACTTCCGGCATGATGCCCTTGACCTCCTGCACCGTCATGCCGGGCTTGATGCGCGGATTGTACAGGATGTTGAGGATGTACTGGTCGTAGACGTCGAAGAATCCCATCTGGACGTTGTCATTGAACATGGTCCAAGGCACCGAGTTGGTGTCGTTGATCGGCCCCAGCGATTGCAGCAGTTCCTCATAGGCGCAATCGTAGAAAACGAAGTCGCCGTTGTCGGTGGTGAGGAAGATATCCGAGTGCTGGATTTCGAACTTCTCGTCCTTGCGGAAGCCGGACAGGCACTGCGGATCGAGCGAATTGCGGATTTCGCGAGCGCGCTCGCTGCCGTAAAATTTGGCGATGGTGCGATCGAAATCGCGATCGCGCACCAGATTGACGGTGACGTTGGCGGATTCCGATTTCTCTGCCATGGCAATATCGAGATGCTGCACGCGGCGGGCGATATCCTTGACGATGGCGGCGACCTGGGCGCGGCGGCTGGCGGGTGCGCCGTCGGTGGAGACGCGGACCGGGCCGCCGTATTTGCGGATGCGGTCGACGTGACCGGCGAGATGATATTCGGCGCCGAATGCGGTCTTCAGAAAACCTTCGACGATTTCGTGATCGCTGAAGATCTTCTGCTCGGCGCGTTGCTTCGCTGCAATGGCGGGAATATCGGCCGCGAGGGTAGGGCCGACGGCTGTCAACAAGCCAACAGCAGTTACAACTGCTTGCAGCATCTGGCGACCAGTTGACCGGATACGCATCGGGATTCGCTTGCACTCCGTATCGTCGTACGCACTGCCGCTGTGGACTTCGCTTCCGCAACGTCGCGACGATCGCGCACGACTGCGCCGGCAGCAAGCTGTCAGCGGCTCAGTTCTTGACGATGACCGTGGTTCCGACCGAGACGCGGTTGTAGAGATCCGTCACGTCCTCGTTGGTCATGCGGAAGCAGCCCGACGAGACGGCCTGGCCGATCGTCTCCGGCTCGTTGGAACCGTGGATGCGATACAGCGTTGAGCCGAGATACATCGCGCGCGCGCCGAGCGGATTGTCGATGCCGCCCTTCATGAAGCGCGGCAGGTCCGGCCGGCGGGCCAGCATCTGCTTCGGCGGCGTCCACGACGGCCATTCCTTTTTCGCGGTGATGCGGTGGGTGCCGCCCCAGCGGAAGCCGTCGCGGCCGACGCCGATGCCGTAGCGCAGCGCCTGGCCGTTCGGCTGCACCAGATAGAGACGGCGCTCGGCAGTGTTCACCACGATGGTGCCCGGTGCGTAATTGCCGTTGTAGTTCACCGTCGTGCGCGGAATCGGGCTCACGCCGCCGGTCATCTTGAAGTTGAAGTCCATGAAGGTGCGGGTGTCGGCTTCGTCGGCCGAGGCGCTCCCGATCATGGCGCACAGCGCCGTTGCAGCAATCAGGAAACCAAGACCACGTCTCATCGGAAACCCCGCAAATCAGTTGCAGGGCGAGGAAGGCCACAATTTGCCCGATTGCGCAACCCACGGCCACGTGAAGGGCGGATTTCCGCTGATGGCGTTGCGGAAAAGCACCGGTTGCAGCCATGCAGAGTCGGACGCTTAGAGGATGGCAGCATTGCACCTTGCGTTAAACCTTTGACGGGGCGCAGGAACAATGATTGATCATCAACAACATCAAAAACAAAACGAATGGGAGTGCGGCGATGAACGGTGCGGAAAGCCTGGTGCGGACCCTGGTTGCGGGCGGCGTCAATGTCTGTTTTGCCAATCCGGGAACATCGGAGATGCACTTCGTGGCGGCGCTGGATCGTGTCGAGGGCATGCGCTGCGTGCTCGGCCTGTTCGAAGGCGTGGTGACCGGCGCTGCCGACGGGTATTTCCGGATGCGCGGCACGCCGGCTTCGACCTTGCTGCATCTCGGCCCCGGCCTCGCCAACGGTCTCGCCAATCTGCACAACGCCAAGAAGGCCAGCTCCGGCATCGTCAATATCGTCGGCCAGCACGCGACCTATCACATCGAATACAATGCGCCGCTGACCTCCGATATCGAGGGGCTGGCGCGGCCGATGTCGGCATGGGTCCGCACATCGCCGGATGCCAAATCGGTGGCGCAGGATGGCGCCGCGGCCATTGCCGCAGCGAAGAGCGCGCCGCCGCAGATCGCGACGCTCATTCTGCCGGCGGATACCGCGTGGAACGAAGCGGATGGCATCGCGCAGGTGCCGCAGAACGAGCAGCGCGCCGGTTATTCGGCGCACGCCGTTGAGGCTGCGGCACGCGTGCTGCGCGGCGGCGAGCCGACGCTGGTGCTGATGACCGGCAATGCGCTGACCGAGAAGGGGCTGGCGCTCGCCGCGCAGATTTCCGGCAAGACCGGCTGCAAGGTGATGGGCCAGACCTACAATCCGCGCATGGCGCGCGGGCGCGGACGGTTTTCCATCGATCGCATTCCGTATGTCATCGAGCAGGCGCTGCCGATCCTGAAGGACTTCCGCCATATCGTTCTGGTCGAAGCCAACGACCCGGTGGCGTTCTTCGCTTATCCCAACAAGCCCAGCCTGCTGAAGCCCGCCGGCTGCGAGGTTCACCGCATGACCGAGGGCGGCGACAATTCGATTGCCGCGCTGGAAGCGCTGGCCGCCGCCGTCGGCGCCAGGCCGCAGCACGCGCAGTCGCAGAAGATGGTGGAATTGGTCAAGCCGAGCGGCGCGCTGACCCATGCATCGGTGGCGCATGCCATCGCGCTGGCGATCCCGGAGAACGCCATTCTGGTCGATGAATCGATCACCACCGGGCGCGGCTTCTTTCCGCCGACCGCCGCCGCCGCGCCGCACGATTGGCTGCAGAACATGGGCGGTTCGATCGGCTTCTCGACACCGGTGGCAACCGGTGCGGCAGTGGCTTGTCCCGACCGCAAGGTGATCTGCATGGTCGGCGACGGCAGCGCGATGTACACGCTGCAATCGCTGTGGACGCAGGCGCGCGAGGGCCTCGACGTCACCACACTCGTATTTGCCAATCGAACCTATCAGATCCTGCGCGGCGAGTTCGATGGCGTCGGCGCCGGTGAGCCAGGCCAGCGCGCGCTGGATATGCTCAACATCGATCGGCCGTCGCTGGACTGGGTGGCACTGGCCAAGGGCATGGGCGTGCCGGGCCGCGCGGTCGCCGATGCCGATGCGCTCAACAAGGCGCTGGCCGAGGCGATCGCCGAGAAAGGGCCGCGCCTGATCGAAGTGCAGATGTAGCGACGCGCCGTAGCGCGTCGATACGATCCGCGTGGATTAGCGCAGCGAGATCGCCAGCCCGCTGAGATCGGCGTTCACCATCAGTCCGGTCTGGCGGCCCTGCATGGTCAGCACCGCGCCCTTTTCGTTGCTCAGCACGATGGCGCCGACGCCGCGTCCGACGGCGGCACCGGCACCGGCTGCTCCGTAAACACCGGCAACGTCGGACGGACGATAGATGTTGGTGACGGTGCCCGACAGGTAGGTCTGCGACGCGCCGAACACGAGACCCGCGCTCAGGCCGCCGATCGACAGCGGATAACGACGCCCGCGAAACGTCAGCGTGCCGCTGCCGCCCGACGCGCCGATGAACCATCCGCCTTTGACCACCGAAATGCGGATCGTGCCGCTATCGGCGTGAGCGGCGGACGCCAGCGTCATGCCGGCTGCGGCAATCAGGGCAACGAGGGCTGAACGAAATCCGAACGAGCGCATTGGGAATATCCTTTGCAAGGGTAAGTGCTTCAGGTCGAACAGAGCGGTGATCGAGAAGTCGATTCGAGACTCAATGGCGGGATCGTATCTCAAGGCGCGGGCGGGCACCTATCGATTTCGCCGCTGCGGCCGGCGATGCGTACCGGCCGATGCAGGAAGGATGCGTGCCGATGGACTTTGACTGTCGTGTTCGGCCCTAGTGCATCATCAGCAGCGCGACGGCGACGACGCAGCCAAGGGCCAGCCCGGCAACCAGCCGCCAGTTGTTGGGTCTGGGGTTGAGTATTTGCCGATTGACGATCAGTCGCTGAAGCGGATCGAGGCGCATCGGAATATTGAAAATGGTGGGCGCACAAGGGATCGAACCTTGGACCTCTCCCGTGTGAAGGGAACGCTCTCCCGCTGAGCTATGCGCCCGGGATGCTCCGCAATTACCGCCGGGACCTCCCGATCAGGCATCACGATGCTTACCGGGGCGATTTACGAAGTGGGCGATGGGGTGTCAAGCGTGGTCGGCGGATCGGCTCAGCCGGGATGCCGGTTGGATTGCCCGGTGCGGGCCTGCAAGGCGCGAATCCGGTCGGCCAGCGTCGCGGGTGCGGCGGGCGCCGCGCCGTTGCCGGGCCTTGCGGGGGTGGCGATATCTGCCGCCAGAATGGCCTTGATCGGCGACTCCGGCCCCTCCAGCGTCAGCGCCAGCTTGGCCACTTCGGCCGCAATATCGTTGATGCGCTCGCGCAGCAGCGCATTTTCCGTGCGCTCGTTGATCCATGCGCTTTCCGCCTGTTGCCTCATGGCGGCGAGGTCGCTTTGCAGCCGGGCGCGCTCGTCTTCGGTGGCCTGCAATTGTGTGGCGACGGCGTCGGGGCTGTTGGATGCGTCGGCCGCAACGCCGGTGTTGTGATTGGTGCCGGCGGCCAATTGCGAGTCTTTCGCCACCATGAGGGTTTGCAGGTTGTCGGCGCGCCGGGCCTGCGTCTCGGTCTCCTTCAACTGTTCGACGAACTGCCGGTCGAGATCGCTGACTCGCTGGCTGAGATTGTCGACGCGGCTGCGCGCGTCGGCCAGTTCGCTTGCCGTGGTTGCGGTTTCGATGCGCTGCTGCTCAAGCTTCTGCCGGGTGACGGCGAGATCCTTCTCGGTGCCCTCGAGACGGCTGGTCAGCGTCTCGATCGTCACCCTGGCGGTGCTCAATTCGAGCTGCAGGTTCTGGATGGTTTGCGACCGCTCGGCGAGTTCGGCGGTGAGGCGCGCCAGTTCGTTCTGGCGTTCGCTCAGCGTCAACTCGGTGGATTGCAGCGATTGCGATTTCGCCGTCGACTCGGTGGTGATAGCCTGCAGTTGCTCGGTCAGCGCCTGTTCGCGCGCCTGCAGCGCGAAGATCGCCGCCGTCTTGTCGCCGAGCTCGATCTTCATGCGGTTGATGGCGTCGGTCTTCTTGCCGATCTCGGCCGCCTGGCTCGTGGTCTTGCTCTTGTGTTGCTCGACAAGCGTTTCCAGCCGCCGCGCGGCGACGGCGAATTCGGCGCGCAGCTGGTCCTTGTCGGCCTGAATTTCGGCCAGCGACACCGGGGCGGCGTCCTGCAGGCGTTTCGTGGTCAGGCGCACCGCGCGGTTGTGCACCAGCGGGAAGATCATCAGTCCGATCAGCATCGAGACCAGAAAACCGATCGCCATATACATGATCGGCTCAACCATGGATGAATCTCCGCACCAGACATCCGCGGGCGACATTGCCGCGCGTGGCCGGGGCCAACCCGGCTAACGGGATGGATTTGACACGCGCGCACCCCATGCAGCAAGCCCGCAACGGCAATATCCGCGCCACCCCGACACAGTTGCCGGGCGACGCTGAGATCGTGCGTTGCGTGGACGTCTGACGTCCCCGCTAGAAGGGATTCCAGGTCGGCTGCGGGGTGTATTTGAGGTAGCCGATGTTGGCGCCGAGCCGCAAACCGAGGCCGGAGCGGATCGGCACCAGCACGATGTCGTTGGCGGTCAGCGCCGTCATGCCGAAGCCGCCGACGATGTAGGCCGAGCCGTCGATACCGGCGAAGCGCTGGTAGATCGCGTTGGTCGCGGGCAGGTTATAGACCAGCGTCATGGTGCGGGCGCCATCGCCGCCCCAGTCGAAACCGACCGACGGGCCTTGCCAGTAGACCTTCAGGTCGCCGGCGTTCTTGGTGTAGAGCGTGCCTTCGCCGTAGCGCAGCCCGGCAACGAAAGCGCCGCTGCCTTCCTCGCCGAGAATGTAGCCGTTCGGCAATCCCCACTGACTGACCGCGCGTTCGATGACCGACGCCAGCCCGCGCGACACGTTGCCGAAGAATTTGTGTCCGGCGCCGACCAGTTCCTCGGGCGCATAGGTGCCGCGCCCCCGCGAGGCTGCTTGCTGCGCCGAAGCCGGCAACGCCCACAACGTCATCACCGTAAGCACCAGTGCGACGAGGCGTGAAGCGAAAGTCATGTGAAACCCCTGGATCTTAAAATCATGGCTGCGACCTTAACCTTGCGCTGACAGGCTTGGTCCTAGGTTGCGTCCATTGTCCCCGATTCGAATCTTATCGACATCAACTATGACCGCACGGCGGCAGGAAAAAAACGGTTGGCGCCGTGGAATAGCCTTGATCAGCCTGACGGTTGCGGCTGTCATGGGCTCGGCCATGCATTCCGGGCTGCTGGCGGCCACGACGGAGCGGGTGGTGGCGGATCGTCTCACCGGTCTGGCCATCGGCGGTGTCGATCCGGTGGCGTATTTCACCGAAGGCCGCGTGGTGTTGGGCCGCGCCGATGTCGAAAGCTCCGCGGCAGGCGTCGTCTGGCGCTTCCAGAATGATGACAACCGGGTGTTTTTTCTCGCCCATCCAGAGATTTATGGCCCGCAATTCGGCGGCTACGACCCGGTCGATGTCGCACGCGGCGTGGCCTATCCCGGCAATCCGCAGTTCTGGCTGATCGCCGGCCAGCGCCTCTATCTGTTCGGGCGGGTAGAGAGCCGCAATGCCTTTGCCGCCGATCCGGCCGCGGTGTTGCGCGAGGCCAATCGGCGCTGGCCCGATCTCAGGGAAACGTTGGCGCGCTGAGGGCCGCAAGCCTTGCGGGCCGGATCGTCAAAAGGGTGTCGCGGTTGGATCGCCCCAGGCGATGAAGTCCGGCACCAGAAAGTTGTTCCGCCCGGTACCAAAACGCAGGGCATGGCCCTTGCTGTCGGCGACGCGGCCGCCGGCCGCGACGACAACCGCGTGGCCGGCGCCGATATCCCATTCCGAGGTCGGTGACAGGCGCGGATAGATATCGATCCGGCCATCGGCGACGTGACAGAATTTGAGCGCCGACCCCAACGTTTCCGTGGTGGCGCTGGGAAGGCGCGCGATAAACGCCTCGGTGTCCGGGTCGCCGTGCGAACGGCTGACCGCCGCCCGCCAGGGGCTGCCCGGCGGATGCGGGCGAGTGTGGATCGGCTCGACCGCGCGGGCGGACGTATCGCCATCGATGCGGATGCGTTCGGCGCCATGGCCGACGATGCCGCGCCAGACCAGACCGAGCGCCGGCGCGCCAACGATGCCGAGCGCCGGCACGCCATCGGTCACCAGCGCGAGATTGACAGTGAACTCGTCGCGGCCCGCGATGAACTCCTTGGTTCCATCCAGCGGATCGATCAGGAAGAAGCTGTTCTCGAACGGCGTGGCGACGCCGGCGGCGCGTTCTTCCGACAACATGCGGACGTGAGGACACAGCCGCGCCAGGCCATCCGCGATGATGCGGTCGGCGGCGAGGTCGGCTTGTGTTACCGGCGAGCCATCGGATTTCTTGTTGACGTTCACGGTGCCGCGCCGAACCGCGCAGATCGCCACGCCCGCTTCGATCACCAGTGTCGTCAGCGGTTCGATCAGCGCCAGCATGGCGGCTGCGTCGATGGTTGCGGGAGGGGTGGATGGGCTCTGACGTGACATCTGATGAAACTTTCACCGCCGGGCCCGAAATGCGGATCGGCGGCGATCCTTGATCCTGCAACGGCGCCTTGCGTCCCCGCGTGCTGGCAGCTTAGGCGTCCACAGTGTATCAAACCATAAAACACGCCTGATTCGTCCAAGACACCTGCCGAAATGCGAATGCGTGCTGGAATCCGACCACTCGCGGTCTCCCCATAACGGTCTCCAGGAAGGTCAAATGTCCGACACCCCGCCATCTCCCGTTGCCGTGCCGGCTCCCGACGCGCTCGAACTGGCTGCACTGCTGTGTTCGCGCGTGTGCCATGATCTGATCAGCCCGGTCGGCGCCATCGTCAACGGACTCGAGGTGCTGGATGACAATCCCAAGCCCGACGACCGCGAATTCGCGCTCGACCTGATCCGCAAGAGCGCCCGGACGGCGTCAGCCCGGCTGCAGTTCTGCCGGCTTGCCTTCGGTGCCGCCGGTTCGGCGGGCGCGCAGATCGACCTCGGCGATGCGCAGACCATGGCGCGCGGCCAGCTCGAGGACGAGAAGACCAAGGTGGTGTGGAATCTGCCGCGCGTGCTGCTGGCCAAAAATCGCGTCAAGCTGCTGCTGAACATGATGGTGATCGCGCAGCAGACCATTCCGCGCGGTGGTGTGCTGACGGTGGATCCGGTGGGCGAGGGCGATACGATCGGCTTCCGCGTGACCGCCAATGGCTTGAATGCGCGGCTGCCGCAGAACATCGCCGACATGCTGGCTTCCGGGCCGCTCAACGCCGTGGATGCCCATGCGGTGCAGCCTTATTACACGCGCCTGCTGGCGCAGTCCTGCGGCATGACGGTGGGACTTGCGCCGGAAGGCGATGCCATCGTGGTCACCGCGTCGTCATAAGGCGCACGGCAACGATCCATGGTTAACGGATCGTTGCCGCATCCGGCGGACTACGCACGGTTGTGTTTGCGGTATCTGGTGGCGCTTACGCAACTAATATTAAACGCTTTGCATGGACACTGGCTGAACCCGGAAGAGGCGTGACGATGTCGCGCGCCTGTGTGTTCAAGGCCTGAGTTTCATGGATGATCTGCTGAGAGAATTCCTGACCGAGACCAACGAAAGTCTCGATGTCGTCGATAATCAATTGGTTCGGTTTGAGCAGGAGCCGAACAACGCCAAGATCCTCGATAACATTTTCCGCCTCGTTCACACCATCAAGGGGACCTGCGGCTTCCTGGGCCTGCCGCGGCTCGAGTCGCTGGCGCACGCCGCCGAAACGCTGATGGGCAAATTTCGCGACGGCATGCCGGTGACCGGCGAGGCCGTGACGCTGATCCTCACCACCATCGACAGCATCAAGGACATCCTGGCGCAGCTCGAAGCGACACAGGCCGAGCCGGAAGGCTCCGATCAGGACCTGATCGACCAGTTGCAGGAGATGGTCGAACGCGGCATGCAGGCGATGGCCGCGCCCGCCGCCGAACCTGCAGCAGCGGGAACGGCGTCCGGCGATATGCCGTATCAGGTGCTCGAACGTCCGCTGCGTCCCGGCGAAGTGTCGCTCGATGAGCTTGAGCGCGCATTTCGCGAAACGCCGACCGAGACCATTGCCTCGCCACCGCTGGCGCCCGGTGCGCCGACGCCTGCCGCGCCGGTGGCGGAGAAGCCCAAGGCCGTCGACAAGGCAGCAGACAAGCAGGCGCATCGCAAGATGGCCGCTGAACCCGAAGCCGCCGAGGCCGATCGCGTCGCCAATCAATCGATCCGCGTCAACGTCGATACGCTCGAACACCTGATGACGATGGTGTCGGAGCTGGTGCTGACGCGCAATCAACTGCTCGAGATCAGCCGGCGCAACGAAGAGAACGAATTCAAGGTGCCGCTGCAGCGCCTCTCCAACGTCACCGCCGAACTGCAGGAAGGCGTCATGAAGACGCGCATGCAGCCGATCGGCAACGCCTGGCAGAAGCTGCCGCGCATCGTGCGCGATCTGTCGAGCGAACTCGGCAAGCACATCGAACTCGAGATGCACGGAGCCGATACCGAACTCGATCGGCAGGTGCTCGATCTGATCAAGGACCCGTTGACGCATATGGTGCGCAACTCGGCCGATCACGGTCTCGAGACGCCCACCGAGCGCGTCAACGCCGGCAAGCCGGAACAGGGGACCATTCGCCTATCCGCTTATCACGAAGGCGGCCACATCATCATCTGCATCGCCGACAACGGCCGTGGCCTCAACACCGAGCGCATCAAGGCCAAGGCAATTGCCAACGGTCTCGTCACCGAATCCGATCTGGAGAAGATGACCGAGGCGCAGATCCACAAGTTCATCTTTGCGCCGGGTTTCTCGACTGCCGCCGCCGTCACCAGCGTTTCCGGTCGCGGTGTCGGTATGGACGTGGTGCGGACCAACATCGATCAGATCGGCGGCACCATCGATGTGAAGTCGGTGGCGGGCGAGGGCACGAGCGTCACCGTCAAGATCCCGCTGACGTTGGCGATCGTCTCCGCATTGATTGTCGAAGCCGCCGGCGACCGCTTTGCGATTCCGCAGCTGGCGGTGATCGAACTGGTGCGGGCGCGCGCCAACTCCGAACATCGCATCGAGCGCATCAAGGATACGCCGGTCTTGCGGCTGCGCAACAAGCTGCTGCCGCTGATGCATCTGAAGAAGCTGCTCAAGATCGACGACGGCTCCTCGATCGATCCGGAGAACGGCTTCATCGTCGTCACCCAGGTCGGCAGCCAGACCTTCGGAATTGTCGTCGACGGCGTGTTCCACACCGAGGAAATCGTCGTCAAGCCGATGTCGACCAAGCTGCGCCACATCAGCATGTTCTCCGGCAACACGATCCTTGGCGATGGCGCGGTGATCATGATCATCGATCCCAACGGCATCGCGCAGGCGCTCGGCACGTCGGTCGCCGCGCAGCATGAAATCGCCGATGAGAATGCCGCGACGCATGCCGGCTCGGCGGAGCAGTTGACGTCGCTCCTGGTGTTCCGCGCCGGGTCGATGCAGCCGAAGGCGGTGCCGCTGGCGCTGATCACGCGGCTCGAGGAAATCGCCGCCGACAAGATCGAACGATCGAACGGCCGGCACATGGTGCAGTATCGCGACAAGCTGATGCCGCTCGTCGAGATGGATGGCGTCAGCGTCGGCACCAGCGGCGTGCAGCCGATTCTGGTCTTTGCCGACGACGGCCGTACGATGGGCCTTGTGGTCGATGAAATCATCGATATCGTCGAAGAGAAGCTGCACATCGAAGTGGCCAGCACCAGCGCCGGCATTCTCGGCTCGGCGGTAATCAAGGGACAGGCGACCGAAGTGATCGACGTCGGTCACTTTCTGCCGATGGCGTTCGCCGATTGGTTCAGCCGCCGCGAAATGCGTCCGTCGGCCAGCGCGCAATCCATCCTGCTGGTGGATGACTCGGCGTTCTTCCGCAACATGCTAGCGCCGGTGCTCAAGGCTGCGGGCTATCGCGTACGGGTCGCGACCAGTGCGCAGGAAGGTCTCGTCGCGCTGCGGTCCGGCCAGGCGTTCGATGCCGTGCTGACCGATATCGAAATGCCGGAGATGAATGGTTTCGAATTCGCCGAATCCATTCGTGCCGACCAGCGCCTGCGGTCGATGCCGATCATCGCGCTGTCATCGATGATTTCTCCCGCGGCGATCGAACGCGGCCGCCAGGCGGGATTCCACGATTACGTCGCCAAGTTTGACCGGCCGGGATTGATCGCGGCGCTCAAGGAACAGACCGCCGAGCTGGAACGGGCGGCATAAGGAAGCCAAGGATGAGCAACAAAACTTCCGGCGTCGAAGGCGCGATGACCGAATACGTGACCACGATGATCGGCGATCAATTGTTCGGACTGCCGATCTCGCGCGTGCAGGATGTCTTCATGCCCGAGCGGCTGACCCGCGTGCCCCTGGCATCGAGCGACGTCGCCGGCGTGCTGAATCTGCGTGGCCGTATCGTGACCGCCATCGACATGCGCGCCCGGTTGGGATTGCCGAAGGCGGATAGCGGGCGGCCACCGATGGCCGTTGGCGTCGATCTGCGAGGCGAATCCTATGGCCTGCTGATCGATTCCATCGGCGAGGTCATGAAGCTTCCCGACGACAGTCGCGAAGACAATCCGGTCAATCTCGATCCGCGCATGGCGAAAATGTCCGCTGGCGTTCATCGCCTCGACGGGCAGTTGATGGTCGTGCTCGATGTCGATCGTGTGCTGGAAATTACGTCCGATATGCTGGCTGCCTGATTATCAACCATTGAACAGAATCCCGGCCGGGATTTGAAACCAGCGAACAGAGGTCGAAATGCTTACATGTCTGGTCGTCGATGATTCAAGCGTGATCCGGAAAGTCGCCCGACGGATTCTCGAGGGTATGGATTTCCATATCGTCGAGGCCGAAGATGGCGAGAAGGCACTCGATGTCTGCAAACGGCAATTGCCGGACGCGGTGCTGCTCGACTGGAATATGCCGGTGATGGACGGTTACGAGTTCCTGCGTAACTTGCGGCAGATGCCGGGAGGCGACCGTCCGAAAGTGGTGTTCTGCACCACCGAGAACGACGTCGCGCACATCGCCCGCGCCCTGCATGCCGGCGCGAACGAATACATCATGAAGCCGTTCGACAAGGACATCGTCACGGCGAAATTTCATGAAGTTGGCTTGATCTAGGAAATATCAGCCGGCGGCGCGGTCCGCGCGCCCGGCTGGTGTTCAGTTTGTTGCGTTTGGTGAGTAATGGGAATCGCTGTCGCCCGATCTTCGACGTCTGATGTTGTGCGCAACGATCCGTTGCGTGTGCTGGTGGTGGATGATTCCGTCGTTATTCGTGGATTGATCTCGCGCTGGATCGAAGCCGAACCTGATCTGATCGTTGTTGGATCGCTGCGTACCGGCCGCGATGCGGTCAATCAGATCGAGCGCATCGATCCCGATGTTGCGATCCTCGACATTGAGATGCCGGATCTCGACGGCATTTCCGCGTTGCCGTTGTTGCTGGCCAAGAAGCGCAATCTTGTCGTCATCATGGCGTCGACCCTGACGCGCCGCAACGCCGAGATCAGTCTGAAGGCGTTATCGCTTGGCGCTTCGGACTATGTGCCGAAGCCCGAGAGTACGCGCGAACAAGGCGCGGCCGAAACGTTCCGTCGCGATCTGATCGAGAAGATCCGCCATTTGGGCGCGCGCTTTCGCCGCCCGGCCGCGGCCGTCGTGGCCCCTTCGCTGGCGCCGGTTGCCGAACGCGCGCGCGACGCGGTGGCACGCCCCGCGAACTTGCCTCCGACGTTACGGCCTTTCAGCGCGACGATGCCGCGCGTGCTGCTGATCGGTTCATCGACCGGCGGACCGCAGGCGCTGATTTCGTTGGTGACGGAGATCGGCCCGGTGATCGATCGCGTTCCGGTGTTGATTACGCAGCACATGCCGCCAACTTTCACGACGATCCTCGCCGAGCATTTGGCGCGAGCCAGTGGGCGCCCGGCCCATGAGGGTGTCGATGGCGAACTCATCAAGCCGGGACGGATCTATCTCGCGCCGGGCGGCAAGCACATGCGTGTCGCGCGCCATGGCGCCGGTGCAGCCATCGCTCTCGACGACGGGCCCCCCGTCAATTTCTGCCGGCCTGCTGTCGACCCGCTGTTCAGTTCGGCGGTTGGTTTCTGGCAGGGCGCCACGCTGGCTATTGTGTTGACCGGCATGGGGTCCGATGGCTCTCGCGGCGGTAAGGAGATTGCAGCCGCGGGAGGCAGCGTCATCGCGCAGGACGAAGCCACGAGCGTTGTCTGGGGAATGCCAGGCGCCGCGGCCAACGCCGGTATCTGTTCGGCTGTCTTACCGCTGGGGCAGATCGCATCGAAGCTCAATCGGCTGTTTTCGGGAGATCGTTCGTGACGCCCTTGGACTACGACTATCTCCGCAAGTTTCTCAAGGAGCGCTCCGGCCTCGATTTGTCATCCGACAAGCAATATCTGGTTGAAAGCCGATTGCTGCCGGTGGCCCGAAGGCTCGGTCTCGCGAGTATCAGCGAGCTGGTCCAGCGAATGAAGGTTGGATCGGAGGGAATGGTGGCGTCAGTGGTCGAAGCCATGACCACCAACGAAACATTTTTCTTCCGCGACAAGCTGCCGTTTGATCATCTGCGCGACACCATCCTCCCGACGCTATTGCAATCGCGCGCCCATCGCCGCACCCTTCGCATCTGGAGCGCGGCGTGCTCGACCGGTCAGGAGCCATACTCCATCGCGATGGGCTTGAGGGAATACGGCGCGGCGTTGAACGGCTGGCGCATCGAGATCGTCGCTACGGATTTGTCGCAAGGTGTGCTGGAAAAATCCAAAGCCGGCATCTTCAGCCAGTTCGAGGTGCAGCGCGGTCTGCCAATTCAACTGCTGGTCAAATACTTCCGGCAGATCGGCGATATGTGGCAGCTCAACCCTGACATTCGCGCGATGGTGCAGCACAAGCAGCTGAACCTGCTGCACGACTTCACCCATCTCGGCATCTTCGACGTGGTGTTCTGCCGCAACGTCATGATCTATTTCGATCAAGCCACCAAGGTCAGCATGTTCCGGCGCATCGCGAAGGTGATGGAGCGGGACGGCTTTCTGGCACTGGGTGCGGCGGAAACGGTGGTCGGGCTGACCGATGCATTCCGGCCCTGTCCGGACCGTCGTGGCCTCTATGCGCCCAATCCGGTGCATGTCGCGCCGTCGCTGGTTCCGGCAAGTGCGCCGTTTCTGCAGATGGGCGTCGCGTCGCCGCATCGCTGACGAAGCCCGCCGCTACGGCGTTGTGTCTGTCCGGAACCGGCGTCAATCGATGAGCTGTTCGCTCCTTTACGCAAACAAAAACCCCGCCATTCGCGGCGGGGTTCAGTCGGGAGGAGGAGCCTTGCGGCTCGCCAGAAATCAGATCAGGCGGGGATGCGGACGTCATCCTCGTGCGGTTCGCGCAGCACGTAGCCGCGGCCCCAGACGGTTTCGATAAAATTACGGCCCTCGGACGCATTGGCCAGCTTCTTGCGGAGCTTGCAGATGAAGACGTCGATGATCTTCAGTTCCGGCTCGTCCATGCCGCCGTAGAGGTGGTTGAGGAACATTTCCTTGGTCAGGGTGGTGCCCTTGCGCAGCGAGAGCAGTTCCAGCATCTGATATTCCTTGCCGGTCAGATGCACGCGCTGGCCACCGACTTCAACCGTCTTGGTGTCGAGGTTGACGACGAGATCGCCGGTCTGGATGACGGACTGGGCATGGCCCTTGGAGCGGCGCACGATGGCGTGGATGCGCGCAACTAGTTCGTCCTTGTGGAATGGTTTGGTCATGTAGTCGTCGGCGCCGACGCCGAGACCCTTGACCTTGTCCTCGATGCCGGCGAGGCCGGAGAGGATCAGAATGGGTGTCTTGATCTTCGACACGCGAAGCTGCTTGAGCACGTCGTAACCGGACATGTCGGGCAGGTTCAGGTCGAGCAGGATGATGTCGTAGTCGTAAAGCTTGCCGAGATCGACGCCTTCCTCTCCGAGATCCGTCGTATAGACGTTGAAGCTCTCGGATTTGAGCATCAGCTCGATCGACTGCGCGACGGCGCTGTCATCTTCAATCAGCAAAACGCGCATGCCAGTCCCCTATAGTCGCCGCTCCGGGCGTCAGGTCGTCCGCACTACTGGCGGCACTGGAAACGCCTTCGAACAACTGATTCGGATCCTGACGAGACATGGTTAACAAAACCTGATTCCGTTGCGCAAGCACTATCGTGCAATTTTTGTCGAATCGAACTAAAGTGTTGCGCAAGGGCAGCTTTTTTTATCCGTTCTCGCTCAAGTTTCGCATCAAGAGGCGGGCCTAACCGACTCTTGAGACTCGTCCTTCTTTCTGTCGGACAAGCGCTCTCAGTCACCAAAGACAGTGACGCAATGATTAACGATGCGGGTAAACACGAAGTTAAGAGCCTGGCCGCAATTCGTCGAAACTTAAGGTTTTCGCAATGAAGGCGCTTGCGGAGCAGATCGACGAGATCGACGGCGTCAATACTTATGGCCGCGTCGTCGGCGTCCGCGGGCTGATGGTCGAGGTCGCCGGCCCCATTCATGCGATGTCGGTCGGCGCCCGGATCGTGATCGAGACCGGTAACGGTCGCTTCATCCCCTGCGAGGTGATCGGCTTCACCGGCAACAATGCGGTGGTGATGCCGTTCGCCGGACTTGATGGCGTGCGTCGCGGCTGCCGCGCCGTCATCGCCAATGCCGCCAGCCAGGTGCGGCCGTCGCCGGCCTGGCTCGGGCGCGTGCTCAATGCCATGGGTGAACCGATCGACGGCAAGGGCCCGCTGGTGCATGGCGTATCGCCGATGCCCTATCGCAACTCGCCGCCGCCGGCGCATTCGCGCAAGCGGGTCGGCGCGCCGCTCGACCTTGGGGTGCGGGCGCTCAATACCTTCCTGACCTGCTGTCGCGGCCAGCGCATGGGCATCTTCGCCGGTTCGGGTGTCGGCAAATCGGTGCTGCTGTCGATGCTGGCGCGTAACGTCGATGCGGATGTCTCGGTGATCGGTCTGGTCGGTGAACGTGGCCGCGAGGTGCAGGAGTTCCTGCAGGACGATCTTGGAGAGGAAGGGTTGGCGCGCTCGGTCGTTGTGGTGGCGACCTCGGACGAGCCGGCATTGATGCGACGTCAGGCCGCATATCTGACGCTGGCGATTGCCGAATACTTCCGCGACGAAGGGCAGGACGTGTTGTGCCTGATGGACTCGGTCACACGTTTTGCCATGGCGCAGCGTGAGATCGGGTTATCGGCCGGGGAGCCGCCGACGGCGAAAGGCTATACCCCGACGGTCTTCACTGAGTTGCCGAAACTGCTCGAGCGCGCGGGGCCCGGCGTAGGCGAAGGCACCATCACCGGCATCTTCACGGTGCTGGTCGATGGCGACGACCATAACGAGCCGGTTGCCGATGCGGTGCGCGGCATTCTCGACGGCCATATCGTCATGGAACGCGCGATTGCCGAACGTGGCCGTTATCCGGCGATCAATGTGCTGAAGTCGGTGTCGCGGACCATGCCGAAGTCGGCCGATCCGGCATTCCTGCCGGTCATCACGCGCGGACGCCAAATCATGGCGACGTATTCCGACATGGAGGAATTGATCCGCCTCGGCGCCTATCGGGCCGGTTCCAGCCCGGAAGTCGACGAAGCGATCCGACTGCACGAACCGCTGGAGGACTTCCTGCGTCAGGCCAAAGGCGAGGTCTCGGGATTGGCCGAAGGATACCGCAGGCTTGAGCAGATCCTCGGAGTTTTGGAAACGGAACGCTAACTTTGTCAGGCCATCATCCTCTCCGAATATCTTGGTTGCCGGTGGGGTCCTCGCGGGGAGCCGGTGTTGTCCCGTCCGCTGCTTGGGACTTCTGGGGAGTATGAGTCGATGAAGTCACGTGAAACGCTAATCCGCCTGAAGAAATTTCAGGTCGACGAGAAGCGCCGCCGGGTCGCCCAGATCGAGGGCATGATCGCGGATTTCCAGCGTATGTCGGTCGACCTTGAGCGTGAAATCGAGACCGAGCAGGAACGCGCCGGGATCAACGATCCAACGCATTTCGCCTACCCGACCTATGCCAAGGCTGCGATTCAGCGCCGCGAGAACCTGACCCGTTCCGCTGACGAATTGCGCATCCAGCTCGAGGACGCCAAGAGTTCTTTGGCTGAGGCCTTTGAAGAGCTCAAGAAAGTCGAACTGCTCGACGAGCGCGATCAAGCGCGCGAACGCGCCGAGGAAAATGCGCGGGAGCAGGCCGATCTCAACAGCATCGGCCTGATGCGCGCCCGGATCGGGGCTGTCGCCTGAACCCAGCCAAAATACTGTTTCGCTGAGGGAGCCCGGATCGCAAGGTCCGGGTTCCGCTTTTTTAAAGGTCCACAATTTGCCGCAGTGGACGTAGTGAGGTGCCGCGATGCAAGCTATGGTGGCTGGTTCGCGGGCCGGTGGTGCCGACCATCGGCACGTATCGCATAACTGCAATGGGGACCTTGGAGAATGCTGACGCCGGCTGAGCTTGTCTGGTTACTGGCTGCCGTTGCCAAGGGCGATCAGGTTGCGTTCGAGCGGTTGTATGTTGCGACCCGCGCGAAACTGTTTGGCGTGGTGCTACGTATTTTGCGGCGTCAGGACCTCGCCGAGGAGGTCATTCAGGAGGTGTACGTCAAGATCTGGCATAGCGCTGGACAATTCCAGCCGGCGCTTGCTTCGCCAATCACGTGGATGGTGTCGATCGCGCGCAACCGCGCCATCGATGTCGTGCGAAAGCGGAACGAGACGTCGATCGAGGAAGATCCTGCTGCATTGGAGGTCGCTGCGGATACGCCGGACCCCCTGGCGCAGCGGGAGATGACTGAGGAGTTGAAGCGACTGCTGGCGTGTATCGGCCAGCTTCCGCAGGAGCGGCAGAAGTTGGTGCTGTTGGCTTACTACAATGGCTGGAGTCGTGATCAACTGGCGACGAAGTTCAAGACGCCGGTGAATACGATCAAGACCTGGCTACGGCGCAGCATGTTGGACATTCGAGAGTGCCTTGGGCTGCCATGATGACCTTTAGCGAAGACCAGATCGCGCTTGCGGCGGAATATGCACTCGGTACGCTCGATGCATCGGAGCGTGCGCAGGTGGATGCTGCAATGGCAAACGATCCGGATTTCGCCGCGGTGGTCGCGGCGTGGGATCGGCGGCTCGCCGAACTGACGGCGATGGTCGGGCCCATCGAGCCACGCTCCGAAGTTTGGGAAAGGATTCGCGCGGAGATCGCGCAGTCGGTGACGAACGATCTGCAGCGCGGTGCCGGGACGATCGCTGGCAGCATCGGGTCTTCGTTCGATCGGCCCGCGACAGCAGATATCCTCGTGTTTCGCGGTCGCGTACAACGCTGGCGCAACATCGCGGCCCTGACATCGGCTACCGCCGCGGCGTTGGTGGCCATCGTCGCGACGCAAATCTATCGGCCGGACCTGCTGCCTGCGGGCCTGCGGCCGGAGCCGCGCGTGCAGATCGTGCAGACGCCCGCGCCGGCCTCCGCGCAATATGTCGCGGTGCTGCAGCAGGACGGCAACTCGCCGGCCTTCATCCTCACGGTCGACGAAGCCACCAAGCGCTTCACGGTGCGCAAGGTCGGCGCGCAGCCCGAAGCGGGCAAGAGCTTCGAATTGTGGATCGTCTCCGACAAATTCCAGCGACCCCAGTCGCTCGGCGTCATTGGCGGCGATGAATTTACCGCACGGCAATTGCTGACACGCTACGACGCCGATACCATCAATCAAGCCACCTACGCCGTCACCGTCGAACCGGAAGGTGGATCGCCGACGGGCGTTGCGACGGGACCGATTGTCTTCACCGGCAAATTGGTCGAATCGGTGCCGGGCGCTCCGCCACGTTGAGGCACTCGTCGTTCACGGTTGTGCGTCACATCGCCCGCACAGGAATCGCACCCCATAAAAGAAAAACGCCCGCGGGGGACGGGCGTTCTTCTTTGTCGTGTGCCAACTTGGGGGGAATTGGCACTTTCGACATACTCACAAGGCGACTTTGGGGGGCAAGTTAAAGAGCCTCGTGAATCTCGGAATAGATTTAGCGCACCACCATCGTATTGCTGCTGCTCACTGCAACCGGGGCGCCAGCCTTGATCACGCGGGCTGTCTGCACACCGGGGTCGGAATTGATGCGGGCCGAAATGCCGAAGCCCGCGACCGCGATTCCAGCAACGAGCGCAACCACCACAATCTTCAGGTGGGTCATGCGATCGGCACTGTAAATCGAATGGTTCATGGAAGCCTCCTGCCGTCTTGCTGCCATGAGTGGGTCTTCCCAGATCCGCGGCAGGTTCAAACTTCGTGCTTCAAACTCGCCCTGAAAACGTAGGAAATGGCGATTTCGTTCCAAGAGGACGATCACAAGGCGGTGAAAACTGTTGAACTCCCGCGACTATCGGCAAGGGTAATAAAAATTCTTATTCAATATCAATAGTTTAGTTTTTTGAATGGAGCGGACCGGTCTTCAGGCTGGAAAAGCCGAGTGCGGCAAAGTGGTTGTGTGTGACAAAAAAGTAATAATTGATTTGCCCGCCCGCCGGGCCGGGTCAGATGCTCCCAACCGTTTTGAGACGCGCACGCGGGTGAATTTCGGCTTGCGACAGCACGCTGGTCTGCGAGCGGAACCGCTCCACCAGCGAGCGCACGAACGGGCGGATCGCAGCGGAGGTGACCAGCACCGGCGCTTCGCCCTCGCGGGCGGCCTGCTCGAACCGGTCGCGCACCGCGATCATGAACTCGGATAGTTTCGACGGCTGCATGGCGAGGCTTCGTTCTTCGCCCTGACCGATCAGCGACTCCGCGAACGCCTGCTCCCATTTCGCCGACAGCGCGATCAGCGGCAGGTAGCCGTTGACCGAGGTGTTCTGCGCGCAGATCTGCCGCGCCAGCCGCGCGCGCACGTGCTCGACGATGGTCGCGGGGTTGCGCGAGAAAGCCAGCGCGTCCGCAATGCCTTCGAGAATCGTCGACAGGTCGCGGATCGAGATGCGCTCGGCGAGCAGCAATTGCAGCACGCGCTGGATGCCGGAAACGTTGATCTGGCTCGGCACGATGTCCTTGACCAGTTCGCCCTGTTCCTTCGGCAACTCCTTGAGCAGCTTCTGCACTTCGCCGTAGGACAGCAGGTCGGACATGTTGTTCTTGAGCAGTTCGGTGAGGTGCGTCGACATCACCGTCGCGGCATCGACAACGGTGTAGCCCTTCAGCGTAGCTTCTTCCTTCAGCGCGGCATCGACCCACGTGGCCGGTAATCCGAATGTCGGTTCGGTGGTGTGAATGCCCGGTACGCCGACCTGATTGCCGGCGGGGTCCATCACCATGTACTGGTTCGGCCAGACGCGTCCCGAACCGGCATCGACCTCCTTGATCTTGATGACGTAGGAATTGGCTTCGAGCTGGACGTTATCGAGGATGCGCACCGCCGGCATGACGAAGCCCATCTCGATTGCCAGCGAGCGCCGCAGCGCCTTGATCTGTTCGGTCAGACGATCGGTACCGTCAGGCCCGTTCACCAACGGCAGCAACGCATAGCCGAGTTCGATCTTCAGATCGTCGATCTTGAGCGCCGCCGAAATCGGTTCTTCAGCGGCGGCCGCTGCCGCTGCCGCTGCTTCAGGAGCCGCGGCCGCATTGGCTTCGGCGGCGACGGCAGCAGCGCGTTTGCGCGCGCGTGATTTCCAAGCCAGCGCCGCCGCACCGCTGCCCAGCGCGAGGAACGGAAGCATCGGAATGCCGGGCAGAGCGGCGAGCACCAGCATCACCGCCGCCGACATGCCGAGCGCCTGCGGATAGCCGGACAACTGACCCATCAACGCCTTGTCGGCCGCGCCGCTGACGCCGGCCTTCGACACCAACAGGCCGGCGGCTGTGGACACGATCAGCGCCGGCACTTGCGTGACGAGACCGTCGCCGACCGTCAACAGCGTGTAGGTGCGTGCAGCTTCGGCGAAGCCCAGTCCCTGCTGCGCCACGCCGATGATGATGCCGCCGATAATATTGATGAAGACCACGAGCAGGCCGGCCACGGCGTCGCCGCGTACAAACTTCGATGCACCGTCCATGGCGCCGAAGAAGCCGCTTTCGTCTTCCAGCGCCTTGCGGCGTTCCTTGGCGGTCTTCTCGTCGATCAGGCCCGCCGACAGGTCGGCATCGATCGCCATCTGCTTTCCGGGCATCGCATCGAGGTGGAAGCGTGCGGCGACTTCGGCGATGCGGCCCGAACCCTTGGTGATGACGACGAAGTTGACGATCACCAGGATCGAAAACACGATGATGCCGATGACGAAGTTGCCACCCATCACGAAGTTGCCGAACGCTTCGATGACGTGACCGGCGGCGGCGGTGCCCTCATGGCCGTGCGAGAGGATCAACCGCGTCGATGCCAGGTTGAGCGACAGCCGCAGCATCGTCGAGATCAGCAGGATGGTCGGGAAGGCCGAGAATTCCAGCGGCGCCTGAATGAACAGGGCAGTCATCAGGATCAGAATCGACAGCGTGATCGAGATCGCCAGAAACAGATCCAGCACCACCGACGGCAGCGGCAGGATCAGCACCACGAGAATGGTGAGGACGCCGAAAGCCAGCGCGAGATCGCCGCGCTTCAGCATCGTCACGACATCGTTGAGGCTGGGGATCCCGCCGGCCGACTTGCTGCTGCCTTGTCCGATCGTGGTGTCAGTCATGGTCGCGGCGTCCCCCCGTTGCCGCCCCCGGGCGCCAAACGTCTGTGCGGCGGCTGCGAGGCCGCCGTTCCGAAATTGAGGTACCGCACTGGCGTCCACGGGCAGGCTCCCGCATTTCGCGACTGACGACACTCGACTTCACTGGGCAAAATTTGCCCGGTGTATGGTTAGCAAAGCGTTAATATCCGGCGTCGCGCGGGTTTTGCGTTGCCGTTTTGTCCTGATAGTCCGCATGCCCGGTATCCCGGAGTTGCGGCTTGACCTCGCTGGCCGGGGCAGGGAAGTTGCAACGTGACCGATATTTCCAAGTCCACCACCGATTCGAGCATTTTCGTCCCCGATTCCCGGCAAGCCTGGGTGCGGCTAAGTATCGCTGTGCTGATTGGTTCGATCGGCAGCGTCGGCATGTGGTCGGTCGTGGTCGCGCTCCCAGTGGTGCAGAGCGAGTTCGGTGCGTCGCGGGGCGGAGCGTCACTGGCCTTCACGATGGTGATGCTGGGGTTTGGCGCCGGTGGCGTGCTGACCGGCAAGATCACCGATCGGTTCGGCATCGTCACCGCGATCAGCGCCGGCGTGGCCATGATGGCGCTGGGCTACATCGGCATCGGCTATTCGGTGTCGCTCTGGCAATTCGTACTGCTGCATTTCGTCGTCGGATTTGCGTCGTCGGCGACCTTCGGTCCGCTGATGGCCGAAGCGTCGCACTGGTTCGAGCGCTATCGCGGGCTTGCGGTGGCGATCGCGGCGAGCGGCAATTACGTCGGGGGTGCCGTGTGGCCGCCGGTCTTTAATTGGGGCATCCAGTCGTACGGTTGGCGGCCGACGCATATCGTCGTCGGTCTGTTCATTTCGGTGGCTATGACAGTTGTCGTGCTGGCGCTGCGCAGCCAAATGCACGGTGCCGCGCAACAGAGCCACGTCAACGCGCCGCCGCCACGTGTCGATCTGCGCATGAGCAACAATACGCTGACGATGCTCCTCGGCATTGCCAGCATCGGCTGCTGTGTGGCGATGGCGATGCCGCAAGTTCACATCGTCGCTTATTGCGGCGATCTCGGATATGGCGCGGCGCGCGGCGCGGAGATGCTGTCGCTGATGCTCGGCTTCGGCATCATCAGCCGGATCGGATCGGGTTTTCTTGCCGACCGGGTCGGCGGATTGCGGACGCTGCTGATCGGATCGATCGCGCAAGGCACCGCGCTGTTTCTCTTCCTCTTCTTCGACAGCCTGACCTCGCTTTACGTCATTTCTGCGATGTTCGGCCTGTTCCAGGGCGGCATCGTGCCGAGCTACGCCATCATCGTGCGGGACTCGATGCCGGCACAGGAAGCGGCGACCCGCGTCGGCATCATTATCTTTGCCTCGGTGTTCGGCATGTCGTTTGGCGGCTGGATATCCGGCGTCATCTTCGACCACACGGGCTCGTATGCCGCAGCCTTCCTCAATGGGCTGGGATGGAACGCACTCAACATCACCATTACGCTTTCGCTGCTGTTCCGCGCACGCGGACAGTTCGTCCTGAGGCCGAAGCTGAGCTGATCGCTGGGTCGGCGATGCTGCCGGCCGGCGCAGTACCCCGGATATATCGACCGATTCAGGCGCGGTGCCGATTGCCCGGCGGCGACCGTCATTGTAAGGGGTGTTGCCATCTTCGCCCGTCGCAATGCGGCGCTCGGCGGGGCCTGTAGCTCAATGGTTAGAGCCGGCCGCTCATAACGGTCTGGTTGCAGGTTCGAGTCCTGCCGGGCCCACCACGTATTCTTGAATTTGAGCCGACACATTTACGAAGAGCGTGAAAGCGCCGCACCTGGCGGCGTTGTGCAAGGCCGAATTTGTCCCCACAAGACCTGGCTTCCGGTTACGCAGGTTTCAGCGTTGCTGTCTCAGCGTCTGCAAAACGCGTTTCCGGCGAAGTGCCGAGAACATGGCAAGAGACCGGTTCGAATCTTGTCCGCAGAGCTTGTCGGCAATCGCTGTCGAGCCGCGGGTGGTTCGATGCGGAGTAGGACATCATGTGGCGCAGGGGTATGAGCGTTTCGCATCGTGCATCAGCGTCGCAACAGTCACTGTGTCCTAAGGGTCAAGCGAGCCGCTTAGACATCGAGAGCCGATCGAAGTAAGCCACGTCTACATGCCTAACGAACGACTCCCAGCGTGCGCCGACGTGCTGTCTGGCGGACAGCCGTCGAATTAATTGACCGCGTTGGCTTCGCCGATCCGTTCGCCGCTCGCTGCTGTGCTTGCTCATACTTCCTTTCGGTAGCTGTCGCGATTTGCCGGCTTTCCGGCGAGAATTGCCGCTCGTTTCGCGCACCCTCGTGACAGATGCACTGGGAGAAGGGCGCCGGGTCACGTTGTCATCGCCCCAGTCCCTTGCCGAGTCCTGCACAACCGATCGATGCTGCTGGTTCACCCGCAGGCCCCGGGTGTGGTCGAGGTGCGTCAACCAACGAGTTGACAGCAAACATGAGGCGTGCATCATGTTTGGCCATGAGCATTGGCAAGGCGGCTGTTTCCAAGCCCGCGCCCAAAACCAAACGGGGGGTACGTACGCGCGCTGCGCTGCTGCGGGCTGCTGAAAGCTGTTTTGGCGATCGGGGATTCCACGCCGTCTCGGTCAGCGACATCACCGATGAAGCGGGGATCGCGATCGGTACGTTCTATCTGTACTTCGCAGACAAGCTCGAGGTGTTTCGCGCTGTTGTCGACTCCATTCAGGCCGAGTTGCGCCAGCATCTGCGAAACTCGGACGCGGAGGACCGGCTGCTTCGGGAGCGGCAGGGGCTCAACGACTTTCTGGCGTTCGCATGCGAGCGGCCGAAGATTTTCAGAATCCTCCAGGAATCCTACATCGTCGATGCCGATATCTATTTTTCGTACTTCGAGAGCATCGCCGCGAGTTATGCGAAGCGGTTGAAGGCAGCACAGAAAAGCAAGCAGATCGTCGAAGGAGACCCCGATATCCAGGCATGGTGTCTGATCGCCATCAGCAATTTTATGGGGATGCGCTACTCGCGCCCGGGAACGCGCAAGTCGAAGCTCGATGCGGTTGTCGAAACGGCGGCGGATTTCATCGCCTTCGGATTGGCTCCGGAGGGGCGGGCGCGATTGTCCCGTGCCGCCGCGAGGCGTCCCGGTAGGGCCGGGAGGCATTGAGATCGAAAGGAGCTGTGCAGGTCTTTCGCGTTTGTTGTTTCGGAGCAGGTTTGCCGCTTTGGCGGCAGGACTCACTTGAGCATGCATTTTCTTTCGCCGCGCATTGCGGCCACAGGAAGGAGTTCATCGATGACGACACGGTTTGCAGGATGGGGTCTGGCGCTGGTGCTTGGCCTCGGCGTCACCCATGGCGCTGATGCACGCGAGATCAAGATCGCGCATGTTTACGACAAGACCGGAACGCTGGAGGCCTATGCCAAGCAGACCCAGAACGGCCTGCTGCTCGGCCTCGAATACGCGACCAAAGGCACGATGACGGTCGGCAATGACAAGCTGGTGGTGATCGAGCGCGACAATCAGGGCAAGCCGGACGTCGCCAAGGCGCAACTCGCGGCCGCTTACAGCGACGACAATGCCGATATCGCAGTGGGGCCGACGGCGTCGAATAATGCGCTCGCGATGCTTCCTGTCGCGGAGGAATATCGCAAGATCCTGCTGGTGGAGCCGGCGGTGGCGGATTCGATCACCGGCGACAAATGGAATCGCTATATCTTCCGCACCGGCCGCAATTCGTCGCAGGACGCCATTGCCAATGCCGTGGCGCTCGACAAGGAGGGCGTCTCCGTTGCGACGCTGGCGCAGGATTATGCGTTCGGGCGTGACGGCATCAAGGCGTTCAAGGCCGCGATGAAGAACGCGAAGATCGTCCACGAGGAGTACTTGCCGATCAACACTGCGGACTTCACCGCGGGCGCCCAGCGGCTGTTCGATGCGCTGAAGGACAAGCCCGGCCGTAAGATCATCTTCATCCTGTGGGCAGGTTCGGGCAATCCGTTCAAGATCGCCGATCTCGATCCAAAGCGCTACGGAATCGAAATCGCCGCACAGGGCAATATTCTTCCGGCCATGGTGCCTTACAAGCAGCTCGTCGGGATGGAAGGCGCAACCTATTATTACTACGGTATTCCGAAGAACCCCATCAACGACTGGCTCGTTGCCGAGCATCAGAAGCGCTTTAATTCTCCGCCGGACTTTTTCACTGCGGGCGGCATGGCGGCAGGCATCGCTATCGTCGAGGCCATCAAGAAGACCGGCGGCAAGACCGATACGGAATCTCTGATCAAGGCGATGGAGGGGATGTCGTTCGAAACCCCGAAGGGGACCATGACGTTCCGGCCCGAGGATCACCAGGCGATGCAGTCGATGTATCACTTCCGCATCGCGGCCGATCCGAATCTGGCCTGGGGCGTGCCGGAGCTGGTGCGCGAGCTGAAGCCCGCGGACATGAACGTACCGATCCAGAACAAGCGCTGATCGCGCACGCCATGGTGCGGGAGAGTGACAGCACATCGGAACCGCGCGTCTCGCTGGAGACGCGCGGCCTTGGAATCCGCTTCGGCGGACATGTCGCCGTCAACGCCGTCTCCTGTGCGTTCCGGCCGGGAGAACTCACCTGCATCGTGGGGCCGAACGGTGCCGGCAAGACAACGTATTTCAATCTGATCTCCGGTCAGCTGCGCCCGACCGAAGGATCCATCCTGCTTCAGGGGCGCGACATCACGTCGATGCCGACCTCGGCGCGGGCATTGGCCGGGCTCGGGCGTGCCTTTCAGCTCACCAATCTGTTTCCGCAGCTCAGCGTCCTTGAGAATGTCCGCCTCGTGGTTCAGGCACGGCGCGGTTTTGGTTATTCGCTGCTGTCGCTCTGGACCGCTCATCGCGATGCCATCGACGAGGCGGAGAGATGCCTCGAACGCGTCTCGCTGCAGCACCGGCGCGACGCCACCGCGGCATCGCTGCCGCATGGCGACCAGCGCAAGCTCGAAGTAGCCTTGTTGATCGCGCTCGATCCCGATGTCTTTCTGTTCGATGAACCGACGGCCGGCATGAGCATCGATGAGGTTCCTGTCATTCTCGATCTGATCCGTGAGATCAAGACGAACGCGTCCAAGACCGTGCTGCTCGTCGAGCACAAGATGGACGTGGTGCGCTCGCTGGCGGATCGGATTATCGTGCTGCACAACGGTACGCTGTTGGCCGATGGCGACCCGGCGACGGTGATGGATTCGCCGATCGTCCACGAAGCCTATCTCGGCATGTCGGCCAAGGAAGTCGCAGCGATCGAGAAGGTGGCCCATGACTGACAAGGGGGCGCCGCTTCTCACGCTGGACAAGGTGGAAACCCGCATCGGGCCCTATCACATCCTGCATGGTGTCGATCTCGTCGTGCCGGAAGGCGGGGCCACCATGCTGCTTGGCCGCAACGGGGCGGGCAAGACAACCACGGCACGAACGGTGATGGCGCTGTGGCGCGCCAGCGGCGGCACAATCCGTTTGGACGGACGCGATATCACCGGCGAGGAGCCGCCGACCATCGCGCGGCTCGGCGTTGGTTATGTGCCCGAGAGCATGGGAATTTTCAGCGATCTGACGGTCGCGGAAAATCTGCGCCTTGCCGCGATCTCCGGTCATCTCGACCCCGGCCGTCTGGAGATGATCTTCAATGCTTTCCCAGCGATGAAGCGTTTCTGGCTGGGCCGCGCAGGGACTTTGTCGGGCGGGCAAAAGCAGATGTTGTCCATCGCGCGCGCGATCGTCGAGCCGCGCCGCCTGCTGATCATCGACGAGCCGACCAAAGGGCTGGCGCCGGCCATCATCGCCAACATGATCGGCGTGTTCCGCGATCTGAAGGCCACCGGCGTGACCATTCTGATGATCGAGCAGAACTTCGCGCTTGCACGGGCGATCGGCGATACGGTCGCGGTGATGGAAGATGGTCGCATCGTGCATCGCGGCGGTATGGCCGAGCTTGCGGAAGACGATGTCTTGCAGCGTCGGCTGCTCGGTCTTTCCATGTCGGCGCACCAGTGAGGGCGAACGTATGTCCAGTCCCGTGACCGCAGACACCAGTTCGGATATTCCGCGCCAGCCGCTGGACTGGCTGCCGGTGGCGCTGCCGCTGATCGTCGCGGTTGCCGCCTTTCCGTTGGTCGGCAATCCCTGGACGTGGCTGACTCTGACCATTGCCGGGCTGGCCATGGGCATGATCATCTTCACCGTGTCGTCCGGCCTGATGCTGGTGTTCGGCCTGATGGACGTGCTCAACTTCGGCCACGGCGCGTTCATCGCGCTTGGCGCCTATGTCGGCCTGGCGGTGCTGATGCCGCTCACGCCCTGGGTCGAAGCCACATCGGTTCTCCTGAACTCAGCGGTATTTGCTCTGGCGCTCTGCGCCGGCGTCGTCGTCGCCGGCGTGGTCGGATTTGTGTTCGACCGGCTGCTGATCCAGCCGGTCTACGGCAACCATCTCAAGCAGATCCTGATGACGACCGGCGGCTTGATCATCGTCGAGCAACTGATCCGAGTGATCTGGGGCGCGGAGACCGTTTCCTTCAACCTGCCGGCAAGCCTGCGAGGATCGTGGCTACTCGGTGAAGCGGCTGTCGAACGGTATCGCGTTCTGGCGCTCGGCATCGGCAGCGCAGTGTTCCTGGGGCTTCTTCTGGTGCTCACCCGCACCCGGATCGGGCTGATGATCCGGGCCGGCGTCGAGAATCGCGAAATGCTGGAGGCGATGGGTTATCGCACCCGTCATCTCTTCGTCGGCGTGTTCGTGGTCGGAGCGATGCTGGCGGGCCTCGGCGGCGTGATGTGGGGGCTGTACCTCCAGAACTTCACCGCGTCGATCGGCGCACAGATCAACGTGCTGATTTTCATCGTCATCATCATCGGCGGCCTCGGCTCGACCACCGGCTGCCTCATCGGGGCGTTGCTGGTGGGGCTGACGACAAATTATGTCGGCTTCGCTGCGCCCAAGATCGCGCTGTTCTCGAACATTCTCTTGATGCTTCTGATCCTGCTCTGGCGACCGCAGGGTCTCTACCGGGTGGTGGATCGATGACTGAGCGCGCGCCGGCACCAAGTTTCATCCGTCGCCTGTTGTCGGGGGATTTGCCCCGAAGCCGGATCTTGACGATCATCCTGATCGCCATCGTTGTTGGGCTCGTGGTTGCGCCGTTCCTCGTTCCTGGGGCGCGAAGCCTCAACACCGCCGCCAAGATCCTGATCTTCATCGCACTGGTGGCGAGCTACGATCTGCTGCTTGGCTATACCGGTATCGTATCGTTCGCCCACACCATGTTTTTCGGGATCGGCGCCTATGGCGTCGCCATTGCATCGAGCCGGATGGAGCCGGGCTGGACGGCGCTGGCGGTGGGCACCGGGTTCGCCATCCTGCTCTCGGTGATTCTGGCGACGGTGATCGGCTTGTTTTCGCTGCGTGTGCGGGCGGTGTTCTTCGCCATGATCACGCTCGCCGTCGCGACCGCGTTCTCGACCTTGATGTCGCAACTGTCCGAATGGACCGGAGGCGAGGACGGCATCACCTTCAAGATGCCGCAGGTGTTCCAGCCGGCGTTCAGGCTATTCGACGAGCCCGTGATGGGGATCGTCATCAATGGGCGCATCTTGTCCTATTATGCCATCCTTGTCGCGGTCACGGTGCTGTTCTTGTTGATGCTGCGGATCGCGAACTCGCCATTCGGACGCGTGCTTCAGGCCATTCGCGAGAATCCGTTCCGAACCGAAGCAATCGGCTATCGCACAGTCCTCTACCGAACCATAGCGAGCGTGATCTCGGCTGTCTTCGCCACGCTGGCTGGCGTCCTCATGGCGATCTGGCTGCGCTACAACGGCCCGGACACCACACTCTCGCTCGAAGTGATGGTCGACATTCTGCTGATCACCGTGATCGGCGGCATGGGTACGCTCTATGGTGCGATCGTCGGGTCCGTACTGTTCATGATCGCACAGACCTATCTGCAAGACGTCATGCTGCTGCTGAGCAAGGCGAGCGAGCATATACCGCTGGTCGCCAATCTGGTGCATCCGGACCGTTGGCTCTTGTGGCTCGGCCTGCTGTTCGTCCTGAGCGTCTACTACTTTCCGCAAGGGATGGTGGGCAGTCTGCGGGATCGCGCGCGAGGCCTATGATGTTGATCACCGATTGGCTGCAGCGCGCGGCAGACCATCATCCTCAACGCATTGCACTGGAAGACATCGCAAGCGGCGAGTGGCTCGACTATGCCACGCTGGATCGGCGGGTGGGACAAATTGCCTGGGCGCTGTGTGATCGCTATCGCCTGGCGCCGGGCGCGCGCGTCGCCGTGCTAGCGCAAAATTGTTTCGCTCATCTCGAGTTGCTGTTTGCCTGCGCGCGGGCGGAGCTGGTTTTCGTGCCGCTCAACTGGCGTCTCGCCGCGGCCGAGCTGCGATCGATCGTCCAGGACTGTCGGCCGGCACTGCTCGTCTACGAGTCCGATTTCGCCACCGCTGGCGTCGCCGCCGTGGAAGGCATCGATTGTATCCAGGTCGCGCTCGACGATCCGCATGGCTACGAGGCCATACCGGCCGATGCTGGCGGTGCGATCGCGGCGATGGAGCCACGGAACGACGACGATCTCTGGATGCTGCTCTACACCTCGGGCACCACCGGGAAGCCGAAGGGCGTGATGCAGACTTTCGGAATGGTCTATGTCAACGCGGTGAATACGCTGGTATCGGGCAAGGTACTGGCCGGCGACGTGTTCCTCAACGTTCTGCCATTCTTTCACACCGGAGGCCTCAATCTCTATACGCTCCCTGTCCTGATGACCGGCGGCACCGTTATCATCGAGCGGCGTTTCGATCCGGCGATAACGCTGGCCCGCTTGTCGCATGACGTGGTTTCCATGTTCGCGGTGCCGGCGATTTATCTGACGCTGGCCAATCATCCGGATTTCGCCGCCGCGCGCTTTCCGCGGCTGCGTAATCTTTCAGTCGGAGGCGCGCCGATTCCGCCCGCGATCGGCGACGCATTTGCCGCCAAGGGCCTCGTGGTGGCGCCGAGTTACGGCATGACGGAAGCGGGCCCGACAATCTTCGCCTCCGATCCGGAGACGGCTGCGCGCAAACCGCTGAGTGTCGGCAAGCCGGTTGGAGCCGCGCTGATCCGTCTGGTCGATCGCGACGGTCACGAGATTCGCGGCGCGGGCCGGGGCGAGCTCCAACTCGCTGGACCCGTGGTGACTCCGGGCTATTGGAATCGGCAAGAGGCGACGCGCGACACGATCAAGAATGGATGGCTCGGCACGGGTGACATCGCTGTCCGTGACAATGATGGCGACATTTTCATTGTCGATCGACTCAAGGACATGTTCATTTCCGGCGGCGAAAACGTGTACCCGGCGGAAGTCGAGAACTTTCTCTACGACCTTCCAGACATCGCCGACGCCGCGGTGATCGGTGTGCCGGACACGCGCTGGGGCGAGGTGGGTCTCGCCGTGGTGGTGCCGAAACCGGGACGGGTGATTGAGCCTGATCGACTGCGGGCCGCATGCCGGGCGCAACTCGCCGGTTACAAGGTGCCGCATCACGTCCGCATCGTCGACGCGCTGCCCCGCACGCCGTCGGGGAAAGTCGAAAAGCACAAGCTTCGCGGCCAGTTCGCCGATGAGCAATTCAGATGACGAAGGAAACCTCGCGTTGAACAAGATCGCTGACGTGCCCGAACTCCACCACGCCACCGTCACTTGGCAGGACAGCGGAGTTGCGATCTTGACGATCCGCAACGCCGGGCCGCTTAACGTCCTGTCCTCGGCGGTGATGGAGGACGTACGCCACGCCATTACGCGTGTCAGCGCCGATCCGCTGCTGCGCGTCCTCATCCTCCGTGGCGAGGGTGACGAGGCATTTGTTGCGGGTGCGGACGTTCACGAGATGGTCGGGCTCGATGGACCCGGCGCGACGGCTTTCATAACGCGGCTCTATGGCCTGTGTGAGGCCGTGCGAAACTGCCCGGTCCCGGTCATTGCGCGATTGTGCGGCTATTGTCTCGGCGGCGGTCTGCAATTGGCTGCATCTTGCGATATCCGTCTGGTGGCAGAGGGAACGCGCTTTGGAATGCCAGAGGTGCGGGTCGGCATGGCATCTATCATCCACGCTGCGTTGCTGCCGCGGCTTGCCGGATGGGTGGAAGCGAAGTGGCTACTGCTGACGGGTGAGCAGATCGGGACCGAGGATGCGCTACGATGCGGGCTTGCTACCCGCGTCGTCGCGATGGAGCAACTCGATCAGACAATCGATCGCACAGTCGATGCCATTCTTGCGTGCGGCCCGAACAGTATCCGCGAACAGAAATGGCTGTTGCGGCGCTGGGAAGGCGAAAGTCTCGATGAGACGATCTCGGGAACGATCCCGCTGTTCGCCCAAGCGTATGCGTCCGGCGAGCCTCAGCGCTATCTTCGCGCGTTCATCGATGCGCGACGATCAAACGACGCCAGACCGTCGTTGACAATGACACCGGACGCCTAAGCGAAGCGTTTTCGATAGAGGCCGCCCGAGAGCAAAGCCGGCGGCAGTCGTCAGTCGCGTTGGGTTTCCGCGGCTTGCGCCTGTCGTGCCCGCGTTTTTGGGTCCGGTCCACGCATGTAGTTCAGCGGGCTCATAGCCGCGAGTCATCTTGTTCGCGAGATGCTCGTCAAATAGGCCGGTTTCGTTTCGAAAAGATCGGCCGGCGTACTGACCCGCCAACGGTGGACACAGCGCCGCATGCCTCTCCGAACGCTTGTTTGCGGTGCAGTTTTAGCTGGAAATCCAACGGACGCGAGGGTCTTCTCAACAGTGCCGAGCCTGGCGACCCTGCTTTCAGTCGGCATCGCCTCCGGAGTCCTCCACGGCCGTGGGCGCCTGATCGTAGTCCGATGTGTGCAGTGCAATGGCGGCTGATAAATCTGATAACCAGATACATTCAATCTCTATTTTTGATTCGAAATCGAGGCGGCGTCCTCACGACCGAGTGTAGGAGTTCAAGAAACCGCAGGCGCACAACGACTTCGCGCATTCCATCGTGCTGCGAATGGTCTCATTCATTCAAAATACAGGTTTTTACCTAACCCTATTGCTTGGAATGAGTCGCTGCAGCGGATTCCAGCCGGTCCGGTCGTGTCAACTTCCCAACGCGCAGCATCATAACGACGATACATGGGTCTCTTGCATGCGCGCGATTTCCTTCAAAGTCCTCACGTTAGCTCTTGTTGCATTCTTCGAACTGTCCACCTCGGCCGCTCGTGCCGAGGATGGTGTCTCGTCCGACAAGATCGTGCTCGGTCAGGCCGCGGCATTGACCGGCCCTGCTGCGGAGTTGGGGCTCGGCATGAAGGTCGGCCTTGAAGCGGCGTTTGCCGAAGTCAACAAGACAGGCGGTGTCAAGGGACGCAAGCTCGAACTCAAAAGCATCGACGATGGCTATGAGCCGACACGCTCGATTGATGTGGTGAAGAAGCTGCTCACCGAGGACAAGATCTTTTCCATCATCGGCACTGTCGGCACGCCGACCGCGGCGGCGATCCAACCGATTGCGACCAATGCTGGCGCGCCGATGATCGGTGCGTTCACCGGTGTCGAATTCTTGCGCGAACCGTACAAGCCGTTGGTGATGAACGTTCGCGCCAGCTACTATCAAGAGACCGAGGCGATGGTCGAGCATCTCACCAAGGATCTCGGTTACTCCCGCATCGCCATCATGTATCAGGACGACGCTTACGGTCAGGCTGGCCTTGCTGGATTGCAGCGGGCGCTGGACAAGCGCAACCTGAAGCTCGCCGGCGAGGGGACATACGAACGCAACACCACAGCGATCAAGAGCGCGTTGCTTGCGGTACGAAAGGCCAAGCCGGAAGCTGTTGTAATGATCAGCTCCTATAAGCCTGCCGCGGAGTTCATCAAGCTGGCGCGCGAGATCAAGTTCGATCCGACCTTCGTCAATATCTCCTTCGTGGGCTCCGATGCGCTGGCGAGGGAATTGGGTTCGGCTGGCGCGGGCGTTGTCGTCACGCAAGTGGTGCCGTTCCCGCTCGATGCAAAAATTCCCGTGGTCGCGCGCTATCAGGCGTCGCTGAAAGAAGTGGCACCGAAAGAGCGACCGGGATTTGTCTCGCTTGAAGGCTACCTCGTCGGCCGGACGTTGATCGCCGGACTCGAAAAGATCGATGGTGAGCCGACGCGCAAGGGCTTGATCGAGGCCGTCCAGAAAGCAAGCCCGCTCGATCTCGGCGGCCTGAAGCTATCGTTCAGTGCCACCAGCAATCGAGGCTCGGATCAGGTGTTTCTCACCGTGATCCAGGCAGACGGCCGCTTCAAGGCGGTCGAACGCTTGCAGAAGACGGGCATCTAATGTTGCGCGGATGGCGCTTCGGGCCGGGTTCTGGCCGTCGTTCTGCAGTGACGACGACAATTCATAATTCAGAGAGCGATTGGGGGAAGACGATGGGGGCCGCAACAACGCCGAGGTTACAGGTTGGTCTGCGGGGACGCCTGTTCATGGCGTTCGGGCTGGTGGCGGCGCTAACCGTTATTGCCAGCATCAATTCGATTGTGTCTTACAACAGTCTTCAAAGTTCGCTCGGTGTCATCGCCGACACCAGCTTACCGGAGATTACCCGGTCGTCGCACGTCATCAAGGCAGCCGGCGACGTCGGCGCCGCGGCCCCGAGTCTGCTCGCCGCTGCCAGCAATAGCGAGCGCGAACAGGCGGCAAAAGCTCTCACGATCTCCCGCGGTGAATTGACGCGCGCCGTCGGCGCGCTCGGCAAGGATGATGCGGCGGCACTGGGCAAGATCGTCCAGCCGATCCTCGATAACCTGACTCGCCTGGAGCAATCCGTGGCCGAACGTCAGTCGATTGCCACCGCTCGCACGGCGCGGATCAACGAATTGCGCAAGACACACCAGAAGCTCGCCGAGAAATTGATCCCGATCGCCGACGATGTCGGCTTCACGCTGGCCATGGCGCTGGAAACCGCGGCAGACAAGCAAGACCTTGCCCTCGTTCGCAAGACATTGCTGGGGCTTGCGGACAACGAACTAGGCGCGCTGCAGGCGGTGCTTGCGCTTCGCGCCGAATCGAATCTCATCCTTGGCATTCTGGTCGAAGCCGCAGATCTCGCATCTGCCGATCTGTTGCCGCCGGTGCGCGATCGCTTCAATGCAACGGCGCGGCGGCTCGGCAAAGCGGCAGCCACTCTGCAGGACGCCGAGACGACCAGGCTGGTCGAGCAACTCGTCGCTGTCGGACGCGCTTCCGACAATATCTTCGATCTCAAGCAAAAGGAAATTGCCGCGACCAAGCAAGGCAGCGATGTCGTAGCGCAGAACCGCGAACTGACCTCCCAACTCGAAATCGGAGTGAGACAACTTGGTCAGCGGAGTGAGGCGGCTGCAGCGGCGACGGTGCATGCTTCGGAGACCCAAATCAGCAGCGGCCGCGTGGTCCTGATCGGTCTCGCCGTTGGCAGCCTGCTGGCAGCGTTGCTGATCGGCTGGCTTTACGTCGGCCGCGCGGTGGTGCGTCGCCTCGTCGGATTGCAGGTGAGCATGAAGGCGCTCGCGGCGGGCGACCTGTCGACACAGGTTGCGACCGGCGGCTCTGACGAAATCGGTGCGATGGCCTCAGCCCTGCAAGTCTTCAAGGACAATATGGCAGAATCCAATCGCTTGCGCGCCGAGCGCAGCGAATCGGAAAAGCGGGCCGCCGATCAGCGCCGCTCGGATATGTGGCGGCTGGCCGATGAGTTCCAGGCCGCAATTGGTGAGATCGTTGAGACTGTGTCTTCAGCGTCGACCGAACTCGAGGCGTCTGCCAAGACGCTCACCGATACGGCGTCGGAAACCCAGCAGCTCTCGGGCTTGGTGGAAAAGGCCTCCGGTAGTGCCTCCAGCAACGTCAGCTCGGTTGCGATTGCGGCCGAGGAGATGACGGCTTCAATTGCGGAGATCAATCGTCAGGTGCAGGAATCTACACGCATCGCGACCGAGGCCGTGCAGCAGGCGGAAGTTACCGATGCGCGCATCAACGAACTGTCGAAGGCGGCGACGCGGATCGGCGACGTCATCAATCTCATCACGACGATCGCGGAGCAGACCAACTTGCTGGCGTTGAATGCGACAATCGAGGCGGCACGTGCCGGTGAATCCGGCAGGGGCTTTGCCGTGGTCGCGCAGGAGGTCAAATCACTCGCGACACAGACCAGCAAGGCGACCAGCGAGATCAGCGCCCAGATTGCGAGCATGCAGTTGGCAACACAGGACTCCGTAACCGCGATCAAACAGATTGGCGCGACGATCGGTCGGATTTCCGAGATCGCGTCGACGATCGCGGTCTCCGTCGAGCAGCAGGGTGGTGCGACGCAAGAGATCGTCCACAACGTCCAGAATGCAGCGCAATCGACTCGGCAGGTCGCCGCCAATATCGTTGAGGTCAACAAGGGCGCCTACGAAACGAGTTCGGCCTCGTCTCAGGTGCTGTCGTCAGCGCAGTCGCTCTCCGGTGAAAGCAATCGCCTCAAGCTGGAGGTCGATCGCTTCCTCGAAACCGTACGCGCTGCCTGATTGCGGGCGGCTGTTAGGGACCCAAACCAGCGTCGCCGGCTATGACAAGCCGGCGGGAGGGCGGTCTCCAAATCGTCACGGGTGTATAGTCGGATTGCAAATGCGCTCGCCGGCTGAGGCGCAGCCTCGTTCTATGGCCGAGGATAACCCGGTCCGGGCTTTTGGCGCCTCGTATTTTTGCCGGCAGGTGCAAAATACGGATTGATGTCGCACATTGCCGCCCGTCCTGCGGCCGATGCTCTGCACTGGGTCATCGACGTATAGCGGCACTCGTAATATTCACCCCCGCCGGTAAAGCCGCCGAACACATGCAGGCAAACCGGATAGTCCGGATCGTAAGTTTGTGCTGTCGCTGGGGATGCGGCTGCGATTGCTCCAATCATTGCCACTGCAGCAACAGGTGTGAGTCCGCGCATCGAAATCTCCAATGATCCTGCGGTGCAAAGCCCGGCGCAATTCACGGGCTGCCCTCTGCGAATGCCGTCGTTCGTGAATATAGGCTTCACTGCGGGCATCACAATGACGCCGGCGGAGCGGCCTATCCGCTTTCTGCCACTACCGGCTCCGTGGGACGGCCGTGCGCTTTTTCAGAATTGACGCAGGCTGCTCTCGCCATCGCTCCAACGCGCATTGCTGCGCGCGATGACGATCGAGACGCCGTTTGATCGCGTCCGGATCGCGACGGCCCAAGGCGCCGACGCGAGATCGGCAATCATCTCCTGTGTCAGGCGTCGTCCCGACCGGACTGCACCGCGCGATCTTAATGACCTCCAGACGGTTACCCACGACGCGGCCAATCCCCGCCAGTCAAAGCTGTGGGCTTTCTTTCGCGTAGCGCTTGCTTTCGTTTTTGATTGTGATTTAATGCTTTTTGAAACATAAATCGCCAAAATCGAAATGGCGATCAATGTCAGGTTCGGAGGCGCTTGAGCCTCACGGCCTGGGCGGGGGAGCGCCGTGGAGATCTTTGATCTCTTGATCATTGGTGGCGGCATCAACGGCTGCGGCATCGCGCGCGATGCAGCCGGACGGGGCAATTCTGTTTTCCTTTGCGAAATGAATGATTTGGCGAACGGGACGTCGTCCTGGTCGACGAAGCTGATCCACGGCGGGTTGCGCTATCTGGAGTACTATGAGTTTCGGCTGGTCAGGGAGGCGCTGATCGAGCGTGAGCTTCTGTGGCAGATCGCGCCGCACATCATTCGGCCGTTGCGTTTCGTTTTGCCGCACCACAATGGGCTTCGCCCGGCCTGGCTGCTTCGCCTCGGACTGTTTCTCTATGACCATATCGGCGGACGCAAATTGCTGCCGCCGACACGCTCGCTGGATCTGACCCGCGCGGAGGTCGGCAAGCCGCTGGCGCCGGGCCGCTTCAAGCGGGGATTCGAATATTCCGATTGCTCGGTGGACGATGCCCGGCTTGTCGTATTGACGGCGCGCGACGCGGCCGACCGTGGCGCCGTGATCCGGACGCGCACGTGTGCGATCCAAATCCGCCACGCCGATGGCCTCTGGCATGTGACGACACGGAATGTTCTGACTGGGGAGCAGGACGTGGTCAGCGCCAAGGTGCTGGTCAACGCCGCCGGGCCGTGGGTCGAAAACGTGCTGTCGAGCCGAGCCGGCGTCGAAGCAAAGGCGAAAGTGCGACTGGTGCAGGGTTCGCACATCGTCGTACCGAAACTTTACGATCACGACCGCGCCTACATTTTCCAGAACAGCGATGGTCGCATCGTCTTCGCGATTCCCTATCAGGATGACTTCACGCTGATCGGCACGACCGATCGCGATTACGAAGGCGATCCGGCCAAGGTGAAGGCGACCGCCGAGGAAATCTCCTATCTCTGCGAATCCGTCAGCGCCTATCTGGCGAAGCCGGTAACGCCGCAGGATATCGTCTGGAGCTATGCCGGGGTTCGCCCGCTCTACGATGACGGCGCCAGCGAGGCCAAGGCGGCAACGCGGGAGTACGTCTTCGAACTCGACTTGCCGGGCGGCTCGCCGCTGCTGTCGATCTACGGCGGCAAGATCACGACATACCGGCGGTTGGCCGAGGAAGCGCTTGAACGCCTGTCGTCCTATCTTCCGGGCACCAAACAAGGTGAGGGATGGACGGCGACGGCGCCCTTGCCGGGCGGCGATCTTGACGTGTCGGCGCTCCCGGCCTTGACCGCCGAACTGCTGCGCGATTTTCCGTTCCTGTCCCCCAACCACGCTAGCCGTCTCGCGCATGCTTACGGAACACGTGCGGCCAAGGTTCTGGGGCATGCGACATCGATCCACGATCTCGGACGATCATTCGGTGCTACGCTGACGGAGAGCGAAGTCAAATATCTCATCGCTCATGAGTGGGCTTGCACGGCGGAAGATATTGTCTGGCGCCGCTCCAAGCTCGGCTTGCGGATGTCGCAGGCCGAGGTCGACGCGCTGGAGGATTGGATTGCCGACTATCGCAGCCAATCCGGACCGTGCAATCGTCAGGCGGAGAAGCGGGCATGACGGTGGCGCTCGAGAACGTCTCCTGTAGCGTCGATGGTGTCCCCAGCATACGCGATGTCTCGCTGACGCTTGCGCGCGGAACGCTGACGGTGCTGCTTGGCCCGACGCTGGCAGGGAAAACCACTGTCATGCGGCTGTTGGCCGGACTCGATAAGCCGACACAGGGACGCATTCTGGTCGACGGCAAGGATGTCACCGGCATCGACGTTCGGCGCCGCTCGGTGGCGATGGTGTATCAGCAATTCATCAATTATCCGTCGCTGACGGTCTACGAGAATATAGCTTCGCCGCTGCGTGTGCAGGGCAAGCCGCGCGACGAGATCGAAAGCCGCGTGCAGGAAGCAGCGAAGCTTCTCAAGCTCGAGCCGTATCTCAAGCGTACGCCGCTGCAATTGTCCGGCGGCCAACAACAGCGCACCGCGATCGCGCGGGCGCTGGTGAAGGGCGCGGATTTGGTGCTGCTCGACGAACCGCTGGCGAACCTCGACTACAAGCTGCGCGAGGAGTTGCGTATCGAGTTGCCGCGGATTTTCGAGGCTTCCGGCGCGATCTTCGTCTATGCAACGACCGAGCCATCGGAAGCTTTGCTGCTTGGCGGCGACACCATTTGCATGTGGCAGGGACAGGCGCTGCAGATCGGCCAGACGTCGCGGGTCTATCACCAGCCGAATACATTACGCGTAGCGCAAGTATTTTCCGATCCGCCGCTCAATGTCGTCGACATCGAAAAGAGCGACGGTCTTATTCGCTATGCAGGGGGGACGCAGGCGCCGGCGAGCGGCCTCTACGCGACGTTGGCGGATGGTCCATATCGCGTCGGCTTCCGGGCACACCAAGTCACCGTTGGAAATGGAAAGGTCAGCCATCACACCTTTCCCGTCGAGGTGGCGGTGACGGAAATCACCGGTTCGGAAAGCTTCGTACACTTTAAGCGCGACGGTGCGAACTGGGTTGCAGTGCTCGAAGGCGTTCACGAATTCCTGCCAGGGCAGCCGCTGGAGGTCTCGCTCGATCCCGATGATCTCTTTGTCTTCGATGCCAGCGATCGAATGGTCGCGGCGCCGAAATCGATGTGAGGGCAGGCGTCATGGCTCGCATCGATCTGGTCGATCTGGCACACTCTTACGGCGGGAACGACGCGCCGCCGGAATCCTTTGCGCTGAAGCCGGTCTCCATGACGTGGCGGCAAGGCGGCGCCTACGCGTTGCTCGGGCCGTCCGGTTGCGGCAAGACGACACTGCTCAATCTGATATCGGGCATCGTGACGCCTTCGCGCGGCAAGATCCTGTTTGATGGTACGGACGTGGCGAAGCTGTCAACGCGTGAGCGTAACATCGCTCAGGTGTTCCAGTTCCCGGTGATCTACGACACCATGACGGTGAGAGAAAATCTCGCGTTCCCGCTCAAGAATCGCGGGGTGCCGCGCAACGAAATCAATGCGCGTGTCACGGAAATCGCCAAGCTGCTCGATCTCCTGCCTTATCTCGATCGCAAGGCGACCCGCCTGACGGCGGATGCAAAGCAAAAAATTTCGCTTGGGCGAGGGTTGGTGCGATCCGACGTCGCCGCCGTTCTATTCGACGAGCCTTTGACCGTGATCGATCCGCACCTCAAATGGGAGCTACGGTCGAAGCTCAAGGCGTTGCATCGCGCGCTCGACCTCACGATGATTTACGTCACCCACGATCAAACCGAGGCGCTGACTTTCGCCGATACGGTCGTGGTGATGCACGATGGTCGCGTCGTCCAGAGCGGAACGCCGGAAGAACTGTTCGAGCGTCCGGCGCATACTTTCGTCGGCTATTTCATCGGTTCGCCCGGCATGAACATCGTGCCGGCCGAGGTGAAGGGCCGTGAAGCCCGCATCGAAGGTCATACGATCCGTTTGGATCGCAGCTACGATGACCTCCCGGCCGGTGCGCGCATTGAGGTCGGTGTGCGTCCCGAGTTCGTCAATGTCGCCAAGCCTGCACCGGACCTGCTGTCGGCGCGTATCGAGCGCATCGACGATCTGGGCCGCGCACGTTTTGCGCGCCTTCAGATCGGCGCCGTCAAGTTCGCCGCGCGTGTGCCGCATGGATTCTCGCCCTGCGGCGAGCATGTCGGGCTGATCTTCGATCCAGCGCGCGTCCACATCTATGCCGACAGTCGTCTTGTTGAGGGCAAACCGTAATGGACAAGACCGTCAATCAGAAGGCGTGGTTCCTGGTCCTGCCAGTGTTCCTGATCGTGGCGTTCTCTGCGATCCTGCCGCTGATGACCGTGGTGAACTATTCCGTCCAGGATACGTTCGGCAACAACCAGTTCTTCTGGAACGGGCTGGGCTGGTTCAAGGAACTGCTCGATCCGTCGACCGATCTGGGCGGTCGCTTCTTCGCCTCGCTGTGGCGCAATCTGTTGTTCTCGGCAATCATCCTCGCCATCGAGGTGCCGCTCGGCATCGTCGTCGCGTTGTCGATGCCGCGCGAAGGGTGGCGCGTTGCGGCCTGTCTCGTCGTGCTGGCGTTGCCCTTGCTGATCCCGTGGAATGTCGTCGGTACGATCTGGCAGATCTTCGGGCGGGCCGACATCGGCCTGTTGGGTTACGTGCTCAACAGTCTGGGCTTCGACTACAATTACGTGTCCGACGATTTCGACGCATGGGCCACAGTGGTGGTCATGGATGTCTGGCACTGGACCAGCCTCGTGACACTGCTGTGCTACGCCGGATTGAAGTCGATTCCGGATGCCTATTATCAGGCAGCGCAGATCGACGGTGCCTCGCGCTGGGCGGTGTTCAAGGCAATCCAGTTGCCGAAGCTGAACCGCGTGCTGCTGATCGCGGTGCTGCTCCGCTTCATGGACAGCTTCATGATCTACACCGAGCCGTTCGTGGTGACCGGCGGCGGGCCGGGCAATTCGACGACGTTTGTGTCGATCGAACTGGTCAAGATCGCGCTGGGTCAATTCGATCTCGGCAAGGCGGCGGCGCTGTCGCTGGTCTACAACTTAATCATCATCATCGTGTGCTGGGTGTTCTACACCGTGATGGTCAATGCCGGTGCCGATCGGCAGGCCGACAAGGGAGCCGCGTGATGCATTCGATCCCTGGCCGCCGCATCATTCTTTCGGCATTTCTCGTTTTCCTGCTGCTGCCGATCTATTGGCTCGTCAATATGAGCTTCAAGACCAACACCGAAATCGTCACGACGATGACGCTGTGGCCGCATCAGCCGACGATCGCCAACTATATGCGCATCTTCACCGACGAGAGCTGGTACTCCGGCTATATCAACTCGCTGAAATACGTCATCATCAACACCATCTTGTCGATCTCGTTCGCTTTGCCGGCGGCTTATGCATTCTCGCGCTACCGTTTTCTCGGTGACAAGCATTTGTTCTTCTGGTTGCTGTCGAACCGTATGGCGCCGCCGGCAGTCTATGCGTTGCCGTTCTTCAATCTCTATTCTGCGATCAATCTGTTCGATACGCCGTGGGCGGTCGCTCTGGCGCATTGCCTGTTCAATGTGCCGCTAGCGGTCTGGATTCTTGAGGGATTCGTTTCCAGCGTGCCGCGCGAGATCGATGAGACCGCTTTCCTCGATGGCTATTCGTTCCCGAGGTTCTTCATCAAGATTCTCGTTCCGCTGATTGCCAGCGGCATCGGTGTCGCGGCGTTCTTCTGTTTCATGTTCTCCTGGGTCGAACTTCTGCTGGCACGAACGCTGACTTCGGTCGAAGCCAAGCCGATTTCGGCGGTGATGACGCGAACCGTTTCAGCCGCAGGAATGGACTGGGGGCTGCTGGCAGCGGCCGGCGTGCTGACCATCATCCCTGGTGCGTTGGTGATCTGGTTCGTTCGCAACTATATCGCGCGCGGCTTCGCACTCGGTCGGGTTTAGGGAGGGCGATCATGAGCAATTTTGCATGGATGGCCTGGACCGTTCCCACTGCGATTTTCTTCGTGCTGTTGGTTGTCACGCTGGCAACCATGACGTGGCTTGCGGCCGCCTATCCGGAAGCGGAGCGGGTAGGCGTGCTGCGCATCCCAACCACCCGTGGCGACCGACTTTTCATATCGCTGATCGTCGCCGCCGTCGTGCACCTCTTGTGGATCGGTTTCATCGGGACGTCGCCGCTTGTGACCTTGCCGATCGGTGAAGGCATGGAGATCGCGAGCCTGTGGCTCGCAACAGGGATTTCGCTCGTGCTGGCAGTGATCATTTTCCGTACTGTCTGAACGAGCGAAAAGCGCGGATCCAGGACAAACCTGGACCTGAGCAGGTTCAATTGCTGCAACGGAGGAATCAAATGGGACTCGCGAAGAGCAATAGACGCTATTCAAGCAAGGCACGCTTTCTCACGATGACGAGCGTTGCGGCAATGATTGCCGCATCGGTATCGATTGCTGCCCCGGCACGGGCAGACGACGCGACGGCACAGAAATGGATCGATGGTGAATTCCAGCCGTCGACGCTATCGAAAGCGGATCAGTTGAAGGAGATGCAGTGGTACGCCAAGGCTGCCGAGCCCTTCAAGGGAATGGAAATCAACGTCGTTTCGGAAACGATCACGACGCACGAGTATGAATCGAAAACGCTGGCCAAGGCGTTTACCGAAATCACCGGCATCAAGATCAAGCACGACATCATCCAGGAAGGTGACGTCGTCGAGAAGCTGCAGACGCAGATGCAGTCGGGCAAGAACGTCTACGATGGCTGGATCAATGACTCCGATCTGATCGGCACCCATTTTCGCTATGGTCAGACGATCGTGCTGTCCGACTATATGAAGGGCGAGGGCAAGGATGTCACCGATCCCATGCTCGACGTCGACGACTTCATCGGCAAGTCGTTCACGACGGCGCCGGACGGCAAGCTATATCAGTTGCCGGACCAGCAGTTCGCCAACCTGTATTGGTTCCGCTACGACTGGTTCACCAATCCGGAATACAAGTCGAAGTTCAAGGCCAAGTATGGCTACGAGCTTGGCGTGCCGGTAAACTGGTCGGCCTATGAAGACATCGCCGAGTTCTTCACCAACGACATCAAGGAGATCAACGGCGTCAAGGTCTATGGCCACATGGACTACGGCAAGAAAGATCCCTCGCTGGGCTGGCGGTTCACCGACGCGTGGCTGTCAATGGCCGGCAACGGCGACAAAGGCATTCCGAACGGTTTGCCGGTCGACGAATGGGGCATCCGTATGGAGGGCTGCCGTCCGGTCGGATCATCGGTGGAGCGGGGCGGCGATACCAACGGTCCGGCCGCGGTCTACTCCATCGTCAAGTATCTCGACTGGATGAAGAAGTATGCGCCGCCGCAGGCACAGGGCATGACCTTCTCGGAGGCAGGTCCCGTTCCGGCGCAAGGCAACATCGCGCAGCAGATCTTCTGGTATACGGCCTTCACTGCCGACATGGTGAAGCCCGGCCTGCCGGTGGTGAATGCTGACGGCACGCCGAAGTGGCGCATGGCTCCTTCGCCGCACGGCGCCTACTGGAAAGAGGGCATGAAGCTCGGCTACCAGGATGCCGGATCGGTGACGTTGCTGAAATCTACACCGACGGATCGCCGCAAGGCGGCGTGGCTGTATCTTCAGTTCATCAACTCCAAGACGGTGAGCCTGAAGAAGAGCCATGTCGGTCTCACCTTCACGCGCGAGTCCGACATCTGGGACAAGAGCTTCACCGAGCGCGCGCCCAAGCTCGGCGGCTTGATCGAGTTCTACCGCTCGCCGGCCCGCGTACAGTGGACGCCGACCGGCAACAACGTGCCGGACTATCCGAAGCTGGCACAACTGTGGTGGCAGAACATCGGCGATGCGTCGTCCGGAACCAAGACGCCGCAGCAGGCGATGGACTCGCTCGCCGCGGCGCAGGACTCGGTGCTGGAGCGTCTGGAGAAGTCGGGCGTGCAAGGCGCTTGCGGACCGAAGCTGAACAAGAAAGAGACTGCGGAGTTCTGGTACGCCAAGGCTGAAAAGGATGGCACCATCGCGCCGCAACGCAAGCTGGCCAACGAGAAGCCGAAGGGCGAGACCATCGACTACGATACGCTCATCAAGTCGTGGCCTGCGACGCCGCCGAAGCGCGCCGAAGCCAAGTAAGCGCGAAGGCGCGGGGTCGTTGGAAGATCAGGGCCGGGAGCGATCCCGGCCCTTTTTTGCGATATTCTCCGACAGGTATGGCGGTGTTGATCTACGCCGCGTTGTTGCGCTGCGCCAATGTGCGGGCGATTCCAGATCGGGGGCGCGTCGCGACGGGCAGGGAACCCAAGAATTTCCCGATCCTCCGCTTGACGTGTGGCTGCGGCGTGCAATGGTGAGCTGTCCGGGAAGAATGCAATCGACGGTTCGGGATATTGCCGACCCAGAGGCGGTGACGAATTCACCTGCCACGATTTCGCCAGGCGACTTTTGAGTCCGAGAAACAATTTCGCAGAGTGCGCGGTTCCCCACGGTCCGCGAACACCAATGTTACTTCAATTGCGAAGCATCGACTCTAACGCGCGATAGGTCCGAGATTTCTGATTAATCCACGCGCCGAACAACGGTGCGCTTTCGGAGGAAGCAGACATGAAGACGCGTGCTGCTGTTGCATTCGAAGCCAAAAAGCCACTTGAAATTGTGGAGCTCGACCTCGATGGCCCCAAGGCCGGTGAAGTGCTGGTTGAAATCAAGGCCACCGGAATCTGTCACACAGATGCGTATACGCTGGATGGCTTCGATAGCGAGGGAATTTTCCCGTCGATCCTCGGTCACGAGGGAGCGGGCATTGTGCGCGAAGTCGGTTCCGGTGTGACGTCGGTGAAGCCCGGCGATCACGCCATCCCGCTTTACACGCCGGAATGTCGCCAGTGCAAATCGTGTCTGTCCGGCAAGACCAATTTGTGTACCGCTATCCGCGCCACGCAAGGTAAGGGCGTCATGCCCGATGGTACGTCGAGATTCAGTTACAAAGGCAAGACGATCTATCATTACATGGGGTGTTCGACGTTCTCCAATTTCACGGTGTTGCCCGAGATCGCCGTCGCGAAGATCCGTGAAGATGCGCCGTTCGACAAGAGTTGTTACATCGGCTGCGGTGTTACCACGGGTGTTGGCGCGGTGATCAATACCGCCAAAGTCACGCCGGGCGCCAACGTCGTCGTGTTCGGGCTCGGAGGTATCGGTCTCAATGTGATCCAGGGCGCCAGGATGGTTGGTGCCGACAAGATCATCGGCGTCGATCTCAACGACGGCAAGGAAGAGTGGGGGCGCCGCTTTGGCATGACCCACTTCGTCAATCCTTCAAAGGTTCAAGGCGATATAGTTCAGCATCTTGTGACGTTGACCGACGGCGGCGCCGACTACACCTTCGATTGTACCGGCAACACCAATGTCATGCGCCAGGCACTCGAAGCCTGCCATCGTGGCTGGGGAACTTCCGTCATCATCGGCGTGGCGGAAGCCGGCAAGGAAATTGCCACGCGGCCATTCCAGCTCGTCACCGGGCGGGTCTGGAAGGGAACGGCGTTTGGCGGTGCGCGCGGGCGCACCGATGTGCCCAAGATCGTCGATTGGTACATGAACGGCAAAATCCAGATCGACCCTATGATTACCCATGTCCTGAAACTGGAGGAGGTCAACAAGGGCTTTGATTTAATGCACGAAGGAAAGTCGATCCGTTCGGTCGTCGTGTTCTGACAGCAACAATAAATCTAAAGGAGGATTGGTCCCATGGCTGTTCAAATCCATCCGTCGGTTGATGGCGGAGTCAAGAAAGGCTCGGGCGGTTTTACGGGCGGAACCCTGGTTTGCAAATGCAAGGACAAGCCGGTCAAGATCGGCATCAAGGGTGATGTGGCGCACAATCATGCGTGTGGCTGCACCAAATGCTGGAAGCCGGAGGGCGCCATCTTCTCCGTCGTTGCGGTCGTTCCGCGTGAGAACGTGACCGTGCTCGAGAACGGCGACAAGCTGAAGGTCGTCGATGCATCCGCGACGATCCAGCGGCATGCTTGCAGTGTTTGCGGCACGCATATGTATGGCCGCATCGAGAACAAGGCGCATCCGTTCTACGGTCTGGATTTCATTCATCCGGAATTGTTCGTCGAGAGCGGGTCTGCTGCGCCGGGATTTGCGGCTTTCGTTTCTTCGGTGATCGAGTCCGGCGTCAATCCGGCCGAGATGAGCGGCATTCGGTCGCGGCTCAAGGAGCTCGGGCTCGAACCCTATGATTGCCTGTCGCCAGCGTTGATGGACGCTATTTCGACGCACGTCGCCAAATCCAAGGCCGCTTGATTGCGTAAATCGGCGGCGGATATGTCTCCGTCGCCGGGTTGCCGCCAACCGCGTTGTGTTCTATCCGTGCGCCGGCCATTTGCCGGAGTGATGCATCGTGACAATCGAAACCGTCTCCACCAACCAATCCTATGGTGGCGTTCAAGGTGTTTACAGACACGCGAGCCGAGAAACCGGAACCGATATGGTTTTCTCGGTTTACCTGCCGCCCGGCGCTGAACGCGGCGGCAAGCTTCCGGTGGTGTGGTATCTGTCGGGCCTGACCTGTACGCATGCCAATGTCACCGAAAAGGGAGAGTTCCGCCGCGCGTGCGCCGAGCTCGGCCTGATCTTCGTGGCGCCCGACACCAGTCCGCGCGGCAGCGATGTGCCGGGCGATCCGGCAAAGGCTTATGATTTTGGTTTGGGGGCAGGCTTCTACGTCGATGCCACGCAGCAACCGTTCGCGCGCAACTATCGGATGTGGAGTTATGTTACCGAAGAATTGCCCGAGCTGCTTGCCGAGCACTTTCCGGCCGATATGTCGCGCCAATCGATCCTCGGGCATTCGATGGGCGGGCATGGTGCACTGACGATTGCGCTGCGCCGTCCGCAAGCCTATCGCGCGGCCAGCGCTTTCGCGCCGATCGTTGCGCCGTCGCAGGTCCCGTGGGGCATCAAGGCGCTGGGCGGTTACCTCGGTGACAATCGTGATGCCTGGCGCAAACATGACGCTGTCGCTTTGATCGAAGACGGTGCACGTTTTCCCGACCTTTTGGTCGATTACGGCGATGCCGATCCGTTCCTGAAGGAACAGTTGCGCCCCGAGCTGTTGGCGCAGGCCTGTTCCGACGCCGCGATTCCGCTGACGCTGCGGCGGCAGCCGGGCTACGATCACAGCTACTACTTCATATCGACGTTCATGGACGATCATTTGCGCTGGCACGCCGCGCGCCTGCAATCCACCTGACGGCATAGCGCAGCATGTACTGCGCTATTGTCGGTTCCCGTTATCCGAGGTGAGGCGGTTGCGCAGCAGATACGACATTGCGCGCGACCAGGATTCGTTCGTGTTGCCGCGCATATCGGCGCTCACATTCTTTATCAGCTTTCCAGTGTTGGCATCGCGCACGAAAATGCTGATCGAGAGAATGAGATTCGAAGTCTTCTGAACCACGCCGGTAATGGCCAGGTCGGCTCCTAGCTCATGGGCGAATTGCACGTCGCACCCGCCGCAGGCTTGAAGGTGGCTCTGTTGAGCTTTGCTTCGCACCGGCGCGATGTCGACGAGGTCGAATGTGTCGGCCAGACCCGTACGTAATTGATTGCCGGCATCTACAAGACGGCGGAGCTCATCCGGTCGCGTGCCGTACTTCTCGCCGTCCAGACTGTTGTCGATAAACTCGAGATCGAAGACCGCGGCTTTCAAGTGCGCAGCAGGCGCCGCCTTCAGAGAGCCGGATGTCAGGATCGATAACATTGCGACCAATACTGCGGCGCGCAAGGGAGGTGTGATTTTCAGTCCCATGACGATCACGGCAATTGGACAGGGTAGGTCGAGCATAACGCATGGCGGGCAGCCTTGTTTCGATGTCTGTTGCCTTTATCTGCCCTGGCCCTTGCTTGACTGGAGCCTTGATCTGCGCGGGCCGGAATGCGCTAATGATCCATCGCGACGCCGGCGACATGTCCGGCAGAGAATTTCGCGATGCGACGTGCTGGCTGCGATCTTGCCACGGTTGTTGTGAACATTGGTTCTGACAAAACGGAGAGATCTGTCATGCTGCGGTGCGGTCTCATGGTTGGCTCGGCCGTCTGGCTTGCCTTCGCCGCGCCAGCTTGCGCGGGAAAGGCTTATATTTCCAACGAAAAGGCCAATACGGTTTCGGTGATCGACACGACATCATGGACGGTGACGAATACCATCAAGGTCGGCCAGCGGCCGCGCGGCATCGAATTGACCAAGGACGGCAAATTCGTGCTGGTTGCCGTTGGCGATGACGATACCATTCAAATGATCGATACGGCATCGGAGAAAATTGTCGATACATTGCCGTCCGGCGCGGACCCCGAATTCTTCGTGCAGGATGCTGCCGGCAAGATCCTCTATATCGCCAACGAGAACGACAACACCGTCACCCTTGTCGATCTCGAGAAGCGTACATTGTTGGGCGATGTCCAGGTCGGTGTCGAACCGGAGGGCATGGCCATCAGCCCGGACGGCAAGATCCTGATCAACACGTCCGAAACCACCAATATGGCGCACTTCATCGACACGACGACGCGCCAGATCGTTGCCAATGTTCTGGTCGATGCGCGGCCGCGTTTCGCTGAATTCAAGCGCGACAATTCGGAACTGTGGGTCTCGTCGGAGATCGGCGGGACAGTATCCGTCATCGATCCTGCGACCCGCACAATTATCGACAAGATAAAGTTCAATATTCCCGGTCTGCGCAGCGAAGCGATCCAGCCGGTCGGAATTAGCATCACGTCCGATGGCAAGACGGCTTTCGTTGCACTTGGCCCGGCCAATCGCGTCGCGGTGATCGACGGCAAGAGCCATCAGGTCGTCAAATATCTGTTGGTCGGTCAGCGCGTCTGGCACATGGCTTTCACACCGGATGGAAAGTATTTGCTGACGACCAACGGTCTGACCAACGACGTTTCGGTTATCGATGTCGCGGCGCTCAAGGTGATCAAATCTGTTCAGGTCGGGGAACTGCCTTGGGGCGTGGCGATTTCACCGCAGTGAATTGCGGTTCCTGGCGGGTCAGCGTACGCCATCGAAACGACGAGGCATGGCATGACACAGTCGAGCCAATTGCGCTTGGTGATCGCGGGAATCTTCCTCGCTGGTTTGGCTGCATCGGCGCACGCGGCCGACCCGCGCTATCCCGATTGGCCGTGCGCACAAGCCAAGGTGCCGGATATCTCGCTGGCTGCGGTGTGGGCTGGCCCGCCGCTCGACGACGTCGCCGATGTCTGGAAAGGCAAGCCTGAGATCGCTGCATTGGTCGCGCGCCTGAGTGCGCGGCGGACGCCGCTGGATAAAGCCGAAAAGCAGGTCGTGTCGTTTCTCTCAGCCGATCCAGCAAACAAATCGGAGAACGGGAAGCTGCTTTTTGCCGGAGTTTTCGAGACACTGAACGCGCAGCGCTCGTCGGTGATGACCGGCATCGAGCGGATTACCCGCAAGCAACGTGCGGCGGCGGAACGCATTCGCGCGGACACGGTCAAACTTCACGGCATGCAGGACGCGACGACATCCGACCCGGCCAAGCTGGAAGAACTGGCCAATCAGCTGACTTGGCAAACACGCATTTTCGAAGATCGTAACAAGATCATTCAATTTGTCTGCGAAGTGCCGACGGCAATCGATCAGCGCCTCTTCGCGCTCGGCCGCATCATTCAGCAAAGCATTGACGAATGAGCGACCGAAAGTATCGGATGAGCTAGGGCGGCGCCGGCTGCGCGTCTTCTAACGGCAAGTTTGCCTGCTCCCATCCGTCCGTGCCGTCCGGAAACCAGGCCACATTCCGATAGCCGAGGGTCATCGCGCGCTTGGCGGCGTTCCATGACATCCAGCAATTGGCCTGACAATAGATCACCAGTTGCTTTGCCAGGTCGTCATGCGTCGCGCGAGACAATCCGTTGCGGAAGTATGTCTCGGTGGCCGCTGCAAGCGCGCCGTATCCGGTATCCGGCAGCCAGAGGCTGCCGGGGATATTGCGATGAGGCCTGTCGCGCCAGACGGTGTTGGCAGGCAGGTTCGGTGGCTTTGGTATGTGCGGCAAGACATCGACAAATACCGCGGACCGTGCGCGCCAGATGGCTTCAGCGTCGCTGGTCGTTAGAACGCGCGCGCCCTGCAACGTCGCCGGAACAGGTGCGCGATATTGATCTGTCCGATAGCCATCCGGCTCAGGCACGTCCGCCGCCAAGGCTATCGCAACAAGCGATAACGTCGCGAGGACCGAGATGGCGATTTTCCGGATCATGGCTGCTTCGTGGCTGTCTCCGCGGTGATGATGTGATTTTTTTCGTCCAGCAGCGGCACGTCGTAACCCAGCAGAATTTTATTGATCGCCAGCTGGTTGTCCTGGATTAGGCGATTGAGCAGGCGCTTCCAGTTCTGGTCGGCCACCCTCACGCCCATTCCGATCCGATAGATCAACCGGGGACCGCTGCTTTCGTGAACGAGTGGCGTAACCTTGAGCGGCGGGTTCGACTGTTTGGCGTAATATCCAGCCATGGGTCCCCACAAGACCCCGGCATCGATCTCACCCGACATCAAGTCCTTGATCATTGCTGCTGCCGATGAATCCACCCTCGTATCGATCATCAATGGGTAGGGCTTTGCCTTATCCATCAGGCCATTGTGGGCCATGATCGTTGCCGGCGGCGTGCCGGCGACGATGCCGATGCGTTTGTCCTTTAAACGCTGATCGGCCAGTGTTGTCACTTCGCCAAGGCCGCCGTCGGGTTTGACAACCAGCGCATAGGCCGTGCGGTAATAGGGATTGGTCCCCTGAGCCAGATCATCACCTTGTGGGAACCCCATGATGACATCGCAGCGATGAGAGCCGAGCGTCATGCGGACAAAGCCCGTCGCCTGCGGAAAGAAGGTGTAGGCAAGTTTCTTGTTGAGTTTCTGGGCGACGAACTCGGCCAGCTTATTCTCGAAACCTTCGCCAGCTTCACTGGAAAACGGCAGGTTGCGCGGATCGGCGCAGACTCGCAACACATCGGGATCGATCAGTTCAATGGACAGATCGCCCGTGCCGGGTGACTGCGCCGGAGCGGCCGTGTGATACGACATCGCGAGCAATGCCGTGCCAAGGGCGACAAAGGCAAGGCTGCGAGGGGCTTGAACGGAGGTCATTGCCATCTCCTTGGTCGCCGCGCGAAGCGGGCGCTCAGGGATTGCGTCGGCGTCGGAACTGCTGCGCTTCAGCTCTTTCCCATGCATGAATCTTCGGCCTTCTTCGCGGCGTCGGACTTGTCCTCATGCTTGGCCGGCCTCACGCGCGCGACCGCGTCATTGGCCCGCGCACGAAGGTAAACGTAGATGTCATCCATGTAACAGGAGACGTTGGGATTGTCGCCGAATGCAGGCATCACGTTCTCTTGCGAACTGCTGACGTTTTTGCGTCCGCTGGCGACCACACTAAGGAAATCCGCGTAGCTCATGGTCTTCAGCGAATCCTTCAATGCTGGAGCGTATGTCGAGCCCATCCCATCGGGACCATGGCAGACATGGCATTCGGAATGATATCGGCGATATCCCGAGTAAGTGTACCAGTCGACCGTTCCGTCGGCGGCGACTTTGAAGGTTGGGTTTCCGTCCTTGTCCAAGTATTTGCCGTCCTCGGATTTGACGGCAGTCGGATCTCCACTTCCGTCAGCGATAGCCAGCCTGCCGAACGCCATGATGGCGATTGCAGCAACTACAAATTGGGTGCGCACAAGCATGTCCTTGAGTTTGCGTGACGGGGTGGGCGTTCGCGTCCCGAGCCGGCGCGCGGGTGTTCCGCGCGCCGATCTCAAGTCGATGCTTAGTTGGCACCCTGCGGCAGGGCGAACACGGTAAGTGTTCCACCAAGTGCCGTGTAGTTGCTGAGCGCTGCGTAGCCGCCCACAGCTCCCAGTCCTGCGGTCGGGTCGGTCAGGCCCGCGGCAAGACCGATACCGGCCCACCCGCCGACGCCGGACAGCACGGCAATGTATTGCCGGCCGTTCTGCTCATAGGTGGTGACGTTGCCGATGATGCCGGACGGTGTCTTGAACTTGTAGAGCTCCTTGCCGGTCTTGGCGTCGACCGCTTTCAGGTAACCCTCCAGCGTTCCATAGAAAACCACGCCGCCTGCCGTCGCGAGCGCTCCGGACCAAACAGAGAATTGCTCCTTGTTGGACCAGACGATCTTGCCGGTCTTGTTATCCCAGGCGATGAAGTTACCCATGTGATCGTCACCCGGAGGTGGATACATGGACAGCGTTGCACCGACGTAAGGCTGGCCAGCCGTGTAGCTCACCTTGAACGGTTCGTAATCCATGCAGACGTGGTTGGTCGGCACGTAGAACAGTTGGGTGTCCGGTGAGTAGGCTGCCGGTTGCTGGTCCTTGGTGCCGAGCGCGGCGGGGCAGATCCCCTTGTTGTTGTGATCTTCACCCTGCTTGTCGGTCGAATATTGATCGACCACCTTCGGCCGGCCGTAGGTTGGCGAGCTCTTGTTCATATCGACGCCGCTGGTCCAGTTGACCTTTGGGTCGTACTTCTCGGCCACCAGCAATTCGCCGGTGCTGCGGTCGAGGGTGTAGCCCAAGCCGTTGCGGTCGAAGTGCGTCAGCAGCTTGCGCGGCTGGCCGTTCACCTGCTGATCGGAGAGGATCATCTCGTTGACGCCATCGTAGTCCCACTCATCGTGCGGCGTCATCTGATAGACCCAGCGCGCCATGCCGGTGTCGGCGTCACGCGCGAAGATCGTCATCGACCACTTGTTATCGCCAGGGCGCTGCTTCGGATTCCAGGTCGAAGGATTGCCCGAGCCATAATAAACGAGGTTGAGTTCCGGATCGTACGACATCCAGCCCCATGTACAGCCGCCGCCAATCTTCCATTGGTCGCCTTGCCATGTCTTGATGCTGGAGTCCTTGCCGACAGGTTTGCCGAGCTCGGTCGTCTTCACCGGATCGAGCATGACCTGATCGTCCGGGCCTTCCGAGAACGCGCGCCAGACCTGTTTGCCGGTCTTGGTGTCATAGGCGGTGACATGGCATTGCACGCCGAATTCGCCGCCGGAAATGCCGATCAACACCTTATCCTTGATGACGAGCGGCGCCGATGTGCCGGTCCCGCCCTTCGACGGATCGCCGTTCTTCACCGTCCATGCGACTTTACCGGTCTTGGCATCGAGTGCGACCAGTGTCGTGTCGGCCTGATGCAGGAAGATCATGCCGTCCGCATAAGCGACGCCACGATTCACCGTATCGCAGCACATCACTGGAATGACGTTGGGGTCCTGCTTTGGTTCGTACTTCCAGACGATCTTGTTGTCGGCGGACAGGTCAAGCGCGTACACGATGTTCGGAAACGGCGTGTGCACATACATCATGTTGCCGATGATCAGCGGCCCACCTTCGTGACCGCGCAGAACGCCGGTGGAGAATGTCCACGCGACCTGGAGCTTTCCGACATTATCGGCCGTGATCTGCTTGAGCTGTGAGTAGCGATGATTGGCGTAGTTGCCTGCCGGCATGACCCAATCTTTAGGGTTTTGCGACATCTTGTTGAGTTCGTCGCTGGCATTCGCAGCGACTGCACTCAACGCTGTCATCGCGCCAACAGAGACCGTGAGTAGCAGCTTGCGCATAACTATTCCTCCCACCTTCTGTTTGTTGATCTTCGGCGATGCGGGGGGTGAATGTGCTATGCGCTCAGTGTCGCCCCCGCTTACGAGGTGCATCCTCAGCAACGTGCTTATTCGACAACGTGTCGTGACTTCAGCGAGCTCTTATTGGACTACGAGACGTGCTGTCTCTCGGCGCTACGTTGCGCCGGCTTCCTTGATCACCGGATGACAAGAGCAGGTGTCCACAAAGGAATCTGCCAAGCGTAATCCGGCAATATTCCAAGAAGCAAACGGGAAGCTTCCAAATGCTAATCGTGCCAACCGCAGCGTGCAACAAAAAATCATCGTGGAACTTTTTGAAGCGCGCGGGTGTTGCGTTGCATTCGTCGCGCGACGTCGAACGATGCAGGCACGCAATTAGGTCAGGAGTACTGAGGTGGTAGTCGCCGGCCTTCGTCTCGCGCTGTGCGTTCTGTCCACAATGTTGGCAGCGAGTGTGCATGCGCAGACGCAACAGACGTTACCTCCCTTGCCGGTTCAGGAGATCGCGCCTGGTATTTTTGTCCACCTCGGCGACATGGAACTCATGACGCAAGCGAACGAAGGTGCCATCGCCAATGTCGGATTTATCGTTGGCGAGGAAGCTGTTGCAGTGGTCGACACAGGCGGAAGTGTCCGCGAAGGGCGGCGGTTACTGGCCGCCATTCGTTTGCGCACCGGGAAGCCCATTCGTTTTGTCGTGAACACCCACGGTCATCCGGATCATATGTTCGGCAACGCGGCTTTCGCCGATGGCCAAACGATCTTTGTCGGAAACAGAAATTTGCCCCAGGCACTGACTGCGCGAGCGGCCTTCTATCTGAATGGCTTTCGCGATGCGATGGGAGAGGAGCTCATCTCTGAAGTGAAGATCGTGCCGCCTACAAAATTGGTCGATGGCGAAGCGTCGCTCGATCTCGGCGGCCGAACGTTGTTGCTGCGAGCGTGGCCCGCGGCGCATACCGACAACGATCTAACCTTGTTCGACACGACGACCGGCACGCTGTTTGCCGGCGATCTGGTGTTTGTAGACCACGTGCCCGTCGTCGATGGAAGTATTCGAGGTTGGCTGACGGTGCTTGATCAACTCAGAATGCTCGCCGCTCGACGCGTTGTTCCGGGCCATGGCCCGGTCTCGGATTGGCCCGGTGCGATCGATAACGAGCGGCGCTATTTGGAGCGTCTGGTGTCGGATATACGTAGTGCGATCAGGCAAGGCGTTCCGTTGGCTGCCGCTGCGACAACCGCCGGACGGTCGGAGCAATCGCATTGGAAGTTGTTCGATGACTACAATGCGCGCAATGCGACGGCGGCCTATGCCGAACTTGAGTGGGAATAGCTGTCGGATCGGTGTATGGTGTCGTGTAAGGCGGGGCTGCATTGCTCATGGGTCGGATAATGGCCAGAACCACATTTCGCCAGTTAAGTATCGCGGCCGTCGTCGCTGCGGCTTTATCTCCTCCTGCTCCATCGTTCGCCGCTGCACCTGAGCCATACGATCCTTGGCCCGGGCTCGTGCAGGATTTGTTCAACGGTCGCGCGATGGAGGATGGTGTCGGCATCGTTGCAGTGGAGATGCCGTATCGCGCCGAGGATGCGGCGATCGTGCCGGTGACGTTGCGGATGTCGCTTCCGCCGGGTGATGGACGTCACGTCTCAGCCATCACGCTGGTGATCGATCAGAATCCGGCTCCGATGGCTGCGCGCTTCACGCTTGGGCCCGACGCGGCAATAGCGTCGATCTCGACGCGCGTGCGCGTCAATAACTACACCGATGTTCATGCCGTGGCCGAACTGAGTGATGGCAAGCTTTATGTCGTGAAGACCTACGTCAAGGCATCGGGTGGCTGCTCCGCGCCTGCGGCGAAGACTGTCGATTCAAACGATAGCAAGCTCGGCCAAATGCGATTCCGGCAATTTGCAAAGGCCGATGGCGGTCTGCGCGATGCCCAGATCATGATCCGGCATCCGAATAACTCCGGGCTGCAGATGGACCAGGTGACTCATCTTTACGTACCGGCGTTTTTCGTTGACGAACTGCGCATCTGGCGGGACGACAAGCCGCTTCTCTCCATGGAAGGCGGAATTTCAATCTCGGAAGATCCCAACATCCGCTTCACCTTCGCAGCGAAGGACGCGAAGCAATTCCGCGTCGAGGCGAAAGATACCAGCGGGCATATGTTCAAGGAACAATGGCCGGCCGATCCGTCAGGGATGTGAACTGCGAGTCGCAGGCCGTGGCGTCTATGCGTTAGAAGCAGCGGACTTCGGCTTCGGCCTGCGCCCGGCGTAGGTCGCTCAGCGCGCTTGTTGCCTGAGCCGACGACCGGAATTGGTTCCCCAGATTGCCGTGGACCTGTACCATTCTCAGCACGGTCTCCGCGCTGACGTAACGCGGATAGGGCAGCAGCGATGCAACCACGTCGATCGAACATGAGCATTGATCCAGCACGTGCTGGTTCTCGCCATTGGCTTTCATGCAACCGAAGACATAGTCGGCACGTGCGGAGGTCGGGTAGTCATTGACGTCATCGGCGTGCGAGGCGGGAGCCATCATCATGAGCATACCAAACATTATCAGCAGCGCGCGCGGACGTGACATCGTCGTGCTCCGGCAATTGAAAGATCAGTATAACCTCGTCGCGGGCCATTAGAAATTGTTGCCGGTCCCGATACCATCACTTTTGTCGGGCTAAGTGGCGGCCTCAACGGGAGCTGCGCGCGGGGTGCATGCCGTGATATCGTCGCGCCATCAACAATCCGCCGATGGGAGGTACAATGCTGCGCGTATTGATCGGCCTGGCAGCCGTGGTGCTGATGTCGGGCCATCTGCAAGCCCGCGAGAAGGGAATCCGCTTGTGGAACCTGACTACGGCGACGATCTCCAGCTTCCAACTGTCCCCTGCTGGCACGGATAGCTGGGGCCCTAATCAGACCCTGAACGACAAGGACAAGGAGGTGGATCACGACGAGCGTCTGCGTCTCGTGGACATCGCGCCGGGGCGTTATGACGCGAAGGTCGGCTACGCCAACGGGCGTTCATGCCTGGTCCGCAATCTGGAACTCAAAGCCAACGCGGTGTTCTCGATTGCCGATGCCGACCTGAAGCAATGCAATCGTTAGCCGTTCAAGCCTATGATTCCGTGGCCGTTCGGATCGTGCGATTGGCCGCGTCCGCCCGTTCCGACGGACGAGGGTATTCGCACCGCCATCGTACCGCGTTCCACTTAGGGTGCTCGCCAACCCATCGCGCGATATAGGGTGGCGCATTCATGACGCACTGTTGCGGCGAACCGTGCCAGGCAAACTGAACATGGGCCTCGTGGCAATTGGTCGGGGCCGCGATCGCGCAAACGGTGATGATGAGTTCGATCAGATCCATGTGCCGTAACCCTTCGGTCGAGTTACAAGTGTAGCACGCTCAGCAACGCGCCCAACTCGCCAATAGTTTCAGAACCGATCGATCTAGCTGATCGATCATTACGACCTCCGATTGTCGGATATTTGATGGATGCCCGGCGCAAAGAGCCGATTGACGGTCTGGAGGTCCAGCGGGCATATCTCGGTATCGGAAAGTCCTGCTGCGCCGCAGGTGCGCAGCCACATCCAAACAACCGGGAATATGCTATGGCCGAACGTCAGCACAACACTATCGACCCCATCAAACTCGACAGGCTGGCCGAGGTCGCCATCAAAGTCGGATTGCAGCTGCAACCCGGGCAGGATGTGTTCCTCACCGGCCCGGTCACGGCGCTGCCGCTGGTGCGGCGGATCGCCGAGCATGCCTACAAGGCGGGAGCGGGTCTGGTGACGCCGATTCTGTCGGACGAGGAAATCACCCTGTCGCGTTATCGCTTCGCGCAGGATGCCAGCTTCGATCGCGCCGCTGGCTGGCTTTATGAGGGCGTTGCCAAAGCGTTCGATGCCAATACCGCGCGGCTCGCCATTGTCGGCGACAATCCGATGCTGTTGGCGGGAGAGGACGCAGCCAAGGTGGCGCGCGCCAGCAAGGCCAATTCGATGGCCTATCGGCCGGCGATGGAGCGCATTACCGGCTTCGACATCAATTGGAACATCGTGGCCTTTCCGGGCGCGTCCTGGGCGAAGCTGGTATTTCCCGACGATGAGGAAGAGGCAGCCGTCGGCAAACTGGCGGACGCGATCTTTGCGGCGTCGCGTGCCGACGTCGCCGACCCGATTGCCGCATGGACGGCGCATAACGCCGCGTTACGGGCGCGTACCGATTGGCTGAACGGCCAGCGCTTCCACGCGTTGCAATATTCCGGCCCCGGCACCGATCTCACGATCGGCTTGGCGGACGGTCACGAGTGGGTCGGAGGCGCGTCGATCGCGAAGAACGGCATTGTCTGCAACCCCAATATTCCCACAGAAGAGGTGTTCACCACGCCGCACGCGCTCCGCGTCGAGGGCCGTGTTTGCAGCACGAAGCCGCTGTCCTATCAGGGTACCCTGATCGACAACATCGCGGTGCGCTTCGAGGGGGGGCGCATCGTTGAGGCAACGGCGTCGCGCGGTGCGGAGGTGCTGAACAAGGTGCTCGATACCGATGAGGGCGCGCGTCGTCTCGGCGAAGTGGCGCTTGTGCCGCATTCATCGCCGATCTCGGCCAGTGGGCTGTTGTTCTACAACACGCTGTTCGACGAAAACGCCTCGTGCCACATTGCGCTTGGGCAATGCTATTCGAAGTGCTTCGTTGGCGGCGCCAACCTCACGCCGGAGCAGATCTCTGCGCAAGGCGGCAACACCAGCTTCATTCACATCGACTGGATGATCGGGTCGGATCATATCGATATCGACGGTGTTCATGCCGACGGCCGTCGCGTGCCGGTATTCCGCAAGGGCGAGTGGGCGGCGTGAGGCAAGAGCTGGCTCAGTTGGCGGCGCTGCTAATCCGTTGAACCGTCATGCCCGCGCAGGCGGGCATCCAGTATGTAACACGCCGGCTTGCGATACTGGATCATCCGCCTTCGCGGATGATGACGTTCCCGCCTTATCTGTTGTCTCTTACACGATCCGACTCTTGCGATTGCCCCAGTAGCGGTCGCGGAGCAGGCGCTTGTAAAGTTTGCCGGTCGGCAGCCGCGGCAGTTCGGCCTCGAAGTCGATCGACCGCGGACATTTCTGGCGTGACAGGTTCTGCATGCAGAATTCGGTCAGTTCGGCGACGAGTTCTGCATCGGGTTTGACGCCGGGCATCGCTTGCACCACCGCCTTGACCTCCTCGCCGAGATCATCGTTCGGAACGCCGAACACCGCTGCATCGGCAACCTTCGGATGGGTGATGAGCAAGTTCTCGCACTCCTGCGGATAGATGTTCACCCCGCCGGACACGATCATGAACGTGGCGCGGTCGGTGAGATACAGGAAGCCGTCGTCATCGACATAACCGATGTCGCCGACCGTGCTCATGCTGCCGTCCTCGGAGCGTGTTTCCGCAGTCCGCTTTGGATCTTTGAAGTACTCGAACGGTGTCGCCGTCTTGAACCACAGCGTGCCCGGCGTTTCCTTCGGACACGGCTGCATGTTTTCATCGAGCACATGCAACTCACCGAGCAAGACCTTGCCGACGGTGCCGCGGTGCGCCACCCATTGCGGCGTGTCGCAAGCGGTGAAGCCGAGGCCTTCGGTTGCGCCATAATATTCGTGAATGATTGGTCCCCACCATTCGATCATTTGCTCTTTGACCTGCGGCGGGCAGGGCGCTGCCGCATGGATCGCGACTTCGAGTGATGAGATGTCGTATTTCTTGCGGACATCGTCGGGCAGTTTCAACATGCGTGAAAACATGGTCGGCACAAGCTGACTGTGCGTCGGCCGATACTTTTCGACCAGTTGCAGATAATGCTCGGGATCGAACCGCTCCATGATGATCGCGGTGCCGCCATTGCGAATAACCAGATTTACCGCGGCCTGCGGCGCGGAGTGGTAGAGCGGGGCCGGCGAGAGGTAGACCAGCCCGTCGCGGTAACGCCACATCTTTTGCAGGAAGTCGAACAGTGGCAATTGCTGCGATGCCGGCTGCTCCGGCAGCGGGCGTACGATGCCCTTCGGTCGTCCCGTCGTGCCGGACGAATATAGCATCGCGGTTCCGATACTTTCGTCGGTAATAGGCGTCATAGGGAAACCGGCCACCGCTTCATCGAGGTTGAGGATCGCCTTGCCATCGCCCGGGCCATCGACCACCAGGCTGACTTCCACTTTCGGACACTGCCTCAAGGCCTCGACGACCACCGGGCGCTTCTCTTCCGAGAAGATCAGCACCCGCGATTCACTGTTGTTGATGATGTAGGCAAGCTCGTCGGCTTTCAGGAACGAATTGATGCAGGTGAAATAAAGCCCCGCGCGTTCGCCGACGCCGCAGCATTCCAGATAACGGGCGTTGTTCTCCATGAAGATGGCATAGTGATCCAGCCGTTTAAGCCCGCGACTCCGCAGGAAATGCGCGAGGCGATTGGTGCGGGCTTCGAGTTCGCCATAAGTCACGGTCTCGCCGCTGCGAGCCATGATGAAAGCCGGCTGATCGCCGCGCGACTGGGCATGAATTCCGGAATACATGTCGCCTTCGCTCCCTGATGTTGTGTCCGCCGGACTTGCGCCGGTCGTTGCTTTGGCCTTGGCCTAGCTTGCAGGATATCGCCGCCGAAATCGCTGGCAAGGCAGCACCCTTCGAACTGATAGGGTCCGGCCGGTACGGTTTGTCGCGGTTTACGCTGGCAAAGCCGTCCGGATCGGCTAAGATGGCGGGAGGTATTTACCGACCAACCCCGCATGTTCGCCGCCGTCTTGGTTGCTCCCCCAAATTCCGTCTGTTGCAATCTGTACCAATGTTGCGGTGCACAGAACGCGCGCGCATTATTGCCTGGGCCTCGTCGAGAGCGCTTTCAGCGATGACCGATCTGGCGCGCGAACGGGCTGACGATCTCGCGCCGCATCTAACCGGCGTCGCCGGCTATTCCCGCATCTCTCGCCTGGCCCGTACGCTGACCACGCTCGATCCGTACGATCTGGCGTCGCTTGCGCTGCTGGCGGCGCTGTTCGTTCTCGTGCTGGCGACCTTCCGCGACTACGCCATCACCAACGACGAATGGATTCAGCATCGCTACGGCGAGTTGATCGTCGCTTATTACAAGAGCGGCTTCACCGACCGCTCGGTGTTTGCGCTCGACAATCTTTATCTCTACGGCGGCATGTTCGACATCGTCGCCGTGCTGCTGAGCCACATCGTTGCGCTCGATGCTTTTGATCTGCGCCACCTGATGTGTGCGATGATCGGCGTCGCCGGGCTGGGGTCGGCAATTGCCACGGCGCGGATGATCGGCGGTGCACGGGCGGGCCTGCTCGCCGGTATCGCGCTGGCGGTGTGCGGATCGTGGTACGGCACTATGTTCCATCACAGCAAGGATATACCCTTGGCAGCGGCGATGGCTGGCGCGCTGTATTTCCTGATGCGGGTGGCGCGCGGTCTGCCGAACCCGCAAGCGCGACACGTCGTCGGCTTTGGCGCGCTGACCGGCGCAGCGCTCGGCATCAAGGTGCTGGGCTTGTTGCTCGTCGGGTATGTCGGCATTGCCATTCTGTTGAGCATGCCGAATGCGATGTTCGCCACGCCAGCGCAAGCGGGCAATTACATCTGGCGCTCGCTGGTGCGGTTGGTGCCGGGGCTGGCCATCGCTTATGTCATCATGATCGTGACCTGGCCGTGGGCAGCGCTGTCGCCCCTCAATCCGATCCGCGGCCTGTTCAGCTTTGCAGAGTTTCACTACAACATCCGCACCGTGCTGGATGGCACTGTGTATCGCATGGCGACCATCCCGCGGCTTTACGTGCCGGTCTACATTCTCATCAAGCTGCCGCTGCTGATGCTGGCGGGCGCCGTGTTGGCTATTGCGTTCGCGGCTTTGCCGAAACTGGCGAATGCCGACGTGCCCCGCCGCCAGCGGCGCGAAGTGACGCTGGTGGCGTTCGCCGCGACTTTCCCGGTTCTCTGCGAAGTGGCGCTGCATGGCCCGGCATTCTGCGGCTTGCGGCATTTTCTCTTCGTCTTGCCGCCGCTGGCGATCCTGGCTGGCGTCGGGCTCGATCTCCTGCTGAAATCGTGGCGGAACGTCCGGATGCTTGCCCCGACAGCGATGGCAGTCATTTTGGCCGGGTTCACCTGGAATGCCGTCACGCTGGTTCGGCTGCATCCTTACGAATATCTTGTCTTTAATCCACTTGTCGGCGGCCTTGAGGGCGCTACGCGGCGCTATGCGACGGATTATTGGTTCACCATCATGCCTGAAGCTGTCGACGAACTGGAGGCCTATCTGGCCCGGACCGAACCTGTGGCCAGCCGGGACCCGGGCCATAGCTATTCGGTGGCCATTTGCGGCGAACGGGCGTCGTTCCTGAAAAAGGCGCAGCCGCACCTGCACTGGGCCGAGGTCTGGGAAACGGCGGATTTCTTCATCGCACCGACGCATATGAATTGTGATCGGGACAGCAACGGCGATATCATCGCCACCGTGCGCCGCCTGAATGTGCCGCTCGGCTACGTCAAGGATCAGCGGTCGACGCGGCGGGCGGCCAAGCGAACGGGATAAGGTTTGCGTCGATGCCGACTGTCCCGGGAATGTACTGCTTGGTCCACTTGCCTATGCTATCGGGTCACCCATGAACGCCAACGTCAAAATCCAGATTGGGCACTCCACCTGTCCGCACGATTGTCCCTCGGCCTGCGCTCTCGATGTCGAGGTGATTGACGGCCGCTCGATTGGCCGGGTGCGTGGCTCGAAACTGCAGAGCTACACGGCCGGTGTGGTGTGCGCCAAGGTCGGGCGTTATGCCGAGCGCATCCATCACCCTGATCGTGTCACGCATCCGCTGCGTCGCGTCGGCCCCAAGGGATCGGGACAGTTCGCGCGTATCTCGTGGGACGAAGCGCTCGACGAGATCGTCGCCCGCTTCAATGACGCCGAACGTGATTTCGGCGCTGAGTCGGTCTGGCCATATTACTATGCCGGGACGATGGGGCTGGTGATGCGCGACGGCATCAATCGCCTCGCGCATGTCAAGAAATACTCGCGCTTCTACAGCACCATCTGCTCGACGATTGCCTGGGCCGGATATGCAGCCGGCACCGGCATGGTGATGGGCGTCGATCCGCGCGAGATGGCGAAGTCGGACCTCGTGGTGATCTGGGGCACCAATCCGGTATCGACCCAGGTCAACGTCATGACGCATGCCACGCGTGCGCGTAAAGAGCGCGGTGCGCGCATTGCCGCCGTCGATGTCTATGACAACGAGACCATGAAGCAGGCGGACATCAAGATCATCCTGCGTCCCGGCACCGATGGCGCGTTCGCCTGCGGCGTCATGCATGTGCTGTTTCGCGACGGCTTCGCGGATCGTGCCTATCTGGCCAAATACACCGATTGTCCGGACGAGCTTGAAGCACATCTACAATCGCGCACGCCGGAATGGGCGTCGGCGATCTGCGGTGTCCCGGTCGCGGAGATCGAGGCTTTCGCGCGCGCGGTCGGCGAAATCAGGCGTTCGTACTTCCGGCTCGGTTATGGCTTCACCCGCAGCCGCAATGGCGCTGCGCAGATGCATGCCGCGCTGTGCATTCCGGCGGTGACCGGCGCCTGGCAGTACGAAGGCGGCGGCGCATTCTTCAACAACGGTTCGATCTGGAAATTCGACAAGACTTTGATCGAAGGTCTCGACGCCATCGATCCGACGACGCGGCGACTCGATCAATCCAAGATCGGCCGTATCCTCACAGGAGATGCGGAATCCCTTAAGGGCCGTGGCCCCGTGAAGGCGATGCTGATCCAGAACACCAATCCGGTCACCGTTGCGCCGGAGCAGGCACTGGTGCGGCAGGGTTTTGCTCGCGAGGATCTGTTCGCCGTGGTGCACGAGCAGTTCATGACCGAGACGGCGCAGATGGCCGACATCGTGCTGCCGGCGACGATGTTCATGGAGCACGACGACCTGTATTACGGCGGCGGCCATCAACATATCTCGGTCGGCGCCAAGCTGATCGAACCGCCCGGCGAGTGCCGCTCAAATCACGAAGTGCTGCAGGGACTGGCGCAGCGTCTCGGCGCCAGGCATCCGGCCTTCGACATGACCGCGCGCGAACTGATCGATGCGACCCTGCGCGCCAGCGGGCAGGGCAGCGTTGAAGGCTTGCTCGACGATCTCTGGCGCGATCTGCAGCCGGACTTCCGCACCTCGCACTTTCTCGACGGCTTCGCCCATACCGACGGGAAATTTCATTTCAAGGCCGATTGGCCCAACGTGCCGGTGCCTGTCAACGATCGCATGGGCAAGTGGGACAGCATGCCCGGTCTGCCGGATCATTGGGCGGTGATCGAGGAAGTGGACGCCGAACATCCGTTCCGGCTGGCGACCAGTCCGTCGCGGAGTTTCCTCAACACCACGTTCAACGAGACGCCGTCGTCGAAAGCGCGCGAAGGCGTGCCTTCGGTGATGATGCATCCCGACGATGCTGCAGGCCTGATGATTGCCGACGGCGATATCGTCACCCTCGGCAACATGCGCGGAGAAACGACGCTGACGGCGCGACTGTTCGCAGGCGTACGGCGCGGTGTGATGATCGCTGAATCGGTGCATCCCAATCACGCCCACATCGGCAATCGTGGCATCAACATGCTGACCGGTGCCGAGGCCGTCGCACCCTTTGGCGGTGCGGCGTTCCACGATAACAAGGTCTGGGTACGCAAGGCAGATCTGCTGAAATCCGTTTAGCGCTCATCGCTGGCGCGGTTTGTCGACAACCATCCGTGAAACCAGAATCTGCGCGAGCACAAGGATCGGTGCATGAAGTGGCTTGGCGTGCTGGTTATCGTTATTGTTGGCATCGTCGGGCTCTTTCGCACGGCATATCCCAGCGTAACTGTGCGATATCATCTTACGCTCAATGCTGTGGTTGATGGCGTTCCGAAAGTGGGTTCTGGCGTCATCGAAGTCAGCTACAGCAAAATCCCACAAATTCTGGGATCGTCCGCCGAGTTCACAATCGATGTTCAGGGGGAGGCTGTTGCGCTTGATCTCGGTTCGCATGGAACTCTGTTCGCTCTCCTCAAGGAAGGAGAAGACAGTCGTTCTTCCGCTGAATGGATTGTCTTGCGCGCGTTCAACCTGCCGGGAGGTGCGCTCCCGTCGCCTGTCGAGAAGGGCGTGAAGCAGGTCGGTCAGCTTTCCGGCAAGGTCGATTTGCCGCTGAAAAATTTGCCGCTTCTTGTGCACTTCCGCGACATCAACGATCCGACGACGGTCGAAAAGGTTGATCCGTTTAACCCCCAAAAAACATTAGGTCCCGGCGTCGAGCTTAAAGGGGCGTCGGTTGAGATTGTATCGGCGGGAGTATGGCCCCTCAGTTGGTGGGGAATAACGGGCGAGAGACTCACGCGTGACGTCGACGCAAGGCTCACCTGGTTAAGCGGTTACTTTAATCGAAGGCTTGATGGTGGGCGATTTGAAAGCGTTTCCGCCCCCAACAGATTTGCAAACTCGCTGAGCGCTGGCTCATTTAAAGCGGGGACGATGCGCTGACGATAAGGCTTTGCATCCGAGGCAGCGTCGGTATCGGGGTTTTCATCGGGTACTGAAGCAAGGCTGCTCCCCGCAAGCCCGATTGCGTGGCATCGATCGATTGCGCTACAAATCCTGACGGGATCGCTATCCGATCTCGTGAAGGGATTTCATGTCCGCCAACGATGCGCTGCATATTGCTGTCCTCGCCGGAGATGGCATCGGGCCCGAGGTGATGGCCCCCGCGCTGGAAATCCTGCGCAAGATCGAGGCGACATCGAAACTCAAATTCCGTTTCACGGAAGCAGCGGCGGGCGCCAATCACTATCTGGAAACCGGGGCGTCGATGCCCAAGTCGACGGTGCGGCTTTGCGATGAGGCGGATGCCATCCTGCTCGGCGCCTGCGGTTTGCCGCATGTGCGTTATCCGGACAACACCGAGATTACGCCGCAGATCGAGTTGCGCTTTCTATTCGATCTCTATGCGGGCGTTCGCCCGGCACGATTGATCCCAGGCGTGCCGAGCCCGATCGTCGGCGCGGCAGAGCATGGCATCGATCTGGTGCTGATTCGGGAATCCACCGAAGGGCTGTTCGCCTCGATGGGTAAGGGCGTCGTCACCGATGACGACGCGCGCGAGACGCTGGTCATCACCCGCAAAACCTCGCAGCGGTTATTCGACTTCTCGTTCCGGCTGGCGCAACGGCGCAGGGCGCAGGGGCGGCGAGGCCTGCTGACCTGCGTCGACAAGGCCAACGTCTTCAAGGCATTTGCGTTCTTTCGCGGCATCTTCGATGCCACCGCGGCGCACTATCCCGATGTTGAAACCGCGCGCACATATGTCGACGCTTGCTCGGCGCAGCTCGTCAGGCGGCCGTGGGATTTCGATGTGATGGTCACGGAGAACATGTTTGGCGACATCCTGTCCGACCTGACTGCGGGACTCGTCGGTGGACTCGGCATGGCGCCGTCGGCCGATATCGGCGATCGACATGCGGTCTTCCAGCCATGCCACGGCACCGCGCCGGATATCGCAGGCCAAGGCAAGGCCAATCCGACGGCGATGATCCTCTCCGCTGCAATGATGCTTGATTGGCTGGCTGACAAACACGACGTGCCTGAGGCTGCCAGCGCGGCACAGCGCATCGAGCGCGCGGTTGACAAAGCCTATGCCTGTGGCCTCCGATCGATGGAGTTCGGCGGTGCGGATGGTACAGCCAATATCGCGAGGGCCGTGCTTGCAGAACTCTGACGCCGATCGGTGACGCGATACTTTTGACGCAAGCGAAATCGGCTTCGTGTCACAGCACTTTATAACAAGAACCGTTGAGGGAGAGATGCCATGAAAAGTTTCAAAGTCACCGATTTCAATGCGCCGCTGACCGAGGTCAACGAGCCCACACCGCAGCCCTCCGGCACGCAGGTCTTGATCAAGGTCAAGGCAGCAGGCGTTTGTCACAGCGACCTCCATATCTGGGAAGGCGGCTACGATCTCGGCCATGGCCGTGCGCGGCTGTCGTTGAAAGAGCGTGGCGTGTCGCTGCCGCGCACCATGGGACATGAGACGGTTGGTGAAGTCGTGGCCATCGGGCCGGACGCGAAGACCGATCTCATGGTCGGCGATGTGTGTCTGGTCTATCCATGGCTCGGTTGCGGCAAATGCGCGACCTGCCTTGCCGACGAAGAAAACATGTGCCTGACGCCGAACTCGCTCGGCGTCTATTGCGATGGCGGTTATGCCGATCACATGACAGTGCCCAACGCGAAGTATCTCATCAACCTGAATGGGCTCGATCCCGTTACCGCCGCGCCCTACGCCTGCTCCGGTGTGACCACCTACAGCGCACTCAAGAAGGTCGAAGCGCATCTTAATGAGCCCATTGTCATCATCGGTGCCGGCGGGCTCGGACTGATGGCGCTGTCGCTATTGAAGGCGATGGGCGGCAAGGGCGCCATCGTCGTCGATATCGATGCGCGCAAGCGCGAGGCGGCAGTGCAGGCCGGTGCGCTGGGCGCCGTCGATGGAATGGCATCCGATGCGCTGGAGCAGATTGCCAAGATTGCAGGCGGCCCGGTGCGCGCGGCGATCGATCTGGTCGGCAACGCGCAGACCGCTCAGCTTGGGTTCGATTGTCTAGCCAAAGGTGGCAAACTGATCATGGTTGGTCTGTTTGGCGGCGGCGCGACATGGGCGTTGCCGCTAATTCCGATCAAGGCGATCACCATTCAGGGCAGCTACGTCGGCAACTTGCGTGAAACCAAGGAATTGCTCGATCTGGTGCGAACCAAGAAGATTGCGCCGATTCCGGTGACGCCGATGCCGCTGGCCAAAGCCGATGCCGCGCTCAACGACCTCAAGAGCGGCAAGCTGGTCGGCCGTGCGGTGCTGACGCCGTAAGACGCGTGAGGTGATCCATCCTCGGCCCGGTGGCGGGCGGAGGAAAATTACCGGAAGAACATTTCCTGATTGCGCCGCTCGAGTTCTTCGCCGTAGGTGCGCAGGACATGCGCTTCGCTGACGGTGCCGATCACGGTGCGATCCGCGGCGTTGTCGACCACCGCCAGCACGTCGGCCTCGGTTTTCTCGAACGCCTTCATGATGTCGCGGATCGACGTCAGTGGCAGCAGGAAGGATTCCTGCTGATGCGCCAGCGATGCAACAGGTGTCTCGGGCGGGATATCCGCCGAGTGCAGTTCGGCGACTGATACCAAGCCATCATAGCGCCCATCGGGTGCACGCAGTACCAGATACTTGATACGCCCAGGCTGAAACAGCTTCAACGCTTCGTCGACCGTGGTTTGGCCCGGAATGGTTTCGAAGTCGGAACGCATCAATGTGGTGGCATTGAACTGCTTCACCCAACCGATGTCCTGCGGTCCGCGGATGACCTCGCCGCGCAGATGGAAGCGCCACGTCGCGAAACTGTAACCGAACAATTCACGCACGATCAGCGCCGTCACGGATGAGGCCACGATGGCTCCGACCGTCACCGAGAACTCGCCGGTGATCTCAAGCGCGAGACAGATCATGGCGAACGGCGCCCCGATCACGCCGGTGCCGAATGCCGCGAGAGCGGCAATTGCCGCGATGCCGGATGGCAGCGCTACATCCGGCAGCACCATGCCACTGAGCGTGGCGTAGAGCATGCCGATCAGCGAGCCGAGCAGCAGCGATGCGAAAAACAGTCCGCCACGAAAGCCGGAGCCGATCGTCACGGCTGTCGCCATCGATTTCAGCAGGATGGTGGTGAACAGCAGCAGCCAACCGGGATTGTTGAGCAGCAGCAACTGCATGGCTCCGTGACCGGAGCCGAGTACGGTCGGCGTCAACAACGCCATGGCGCCGATCAACGCGCCGCCGATGATCGGGCGCAAGCCGCGCAGAAAGCGCAAGCGCTGAAAGATCCGCTCGGAGAAAGCCACCGCGAGCATCAATGCGATACTCATGAGCGCGCAGATCACGCCGATCAATGCCGCCTGTCCGATGAGTTCGATCGAAACCGGTGTTGCGTGTCCTGCGATCTGCAGGAACGAGGGGTGGCTGAGCGAACGCGCCACCAGCAGCGCGGCAACGGCGCTGGCGACCACCGGCATGAGATTGGCGGCGGTGTAAGCGCCGAGGATCACCTCGAACGCATAAAACGATCCCGCCAGTGGCGCGGAAAATGCAGCGCTGATGGCGCCCGCCGCGCCGCAGGCAACAAGCAGGCGCATGTCGCTGCGGCGTGCTGCGAGCTTGCGGCCGAAATACGAACCGAAGGCTGAACAAATCTGGGTGTATCCGGCCTCGAGTCCGACCGAGCCACCGAAGCCATTGGAGATGAGGGTCTGGAACGAAATCAACAGACTGCCGCGCATCGACACCCGGCCGCCCAATAGCGCATTGGCTTCGATGGCGTCGGCCATCTGGCCTTTCAACTTGGTGCCGACAAGCCACGCCAATGCCGCCAACACGGCACCGCCAGCAATCGGCACGAACAATGTGCGTTGCCAGGAAATGGTCCCGGTCGCGCTCAAATGTGCATCGAACGGAATTGCGAACAGGACCGAGTGAATGAATTCGCTGAGCGCCGCGATGGTCGCGACGAGCAACCCGCTCAGAACACCGATGACGATGGCGACGGTAACGACGCCGGTCTCGCGATTACGAACGAAATTGCGCAGGACGGCCGGTAGCAGATATCCCGCCGTGGCAGACTTCGAGGCTCGGTGCTGCTGCTTTTCGGCATAAGTCATTCGGAACCCGAAGTACGCGTCTGAGCGCGTTGCCGGCCCTTGGGCGGAAATAGCGAATGGAACCGTGAAGTAGCCGGGAGTGCGGCTGCGGTCACGGATATAACGGGAAACCTACGTTTCACAACGCATTTCGCGGGCCGCAGGGCGGCCTCGCGAAATTGTCAACTCGGTCCGGGCTCGACGCCATCGCGGCTGGAGCACGGGGATCCGAATGTGTCCGGCCGTCAGAGGTTGCTGTCGGTGATGGCCGAATAAACCAATGTGCGAAGCTCGCGCCGCACCGGATAAGCGCTCGACGGCAGCACTTGCGTCATGAAGATGGCGATCAAGTCTTCGGCCGGGTCGATCCAGAACGATGTGGTGGCCGCGCCGCCCCAGGCATATTCGCCGGGGCTGCCGGGGATTAGCGACAGCGCGGGATCGATCGAGATCGAGAAACCGAGTCCGAAGCCGATTCCGGCGTAGGTGGCCTCGCTGAACAGCGAGCGCGAAAGCTGTGTCAGATCCTTGCCGCCCGGCAGATGATTGGTCGTCATCAGCGCCAGCGTCTTGGGAGCAAGCAGGCGCACGCCGCCGAGTTCGCCGCGATTGAGCAGCGCACGGCAGAAGGTGAGATAGTCGGCGGCCGTCGAACACAAGCCGCCGCCGCCGGAAATGAATGATGGCGGTTCGAGGAACGAACTGGTTGTGGGATCGTCCTGCAGTGTCAGGCCGCCTTTGGCGCCGGGTGAATGAAACGTCGCCATGCCGCCGGGCGTCGCATTATAACAAGCGGCGAACCGATGCGCCTTGGCCGCCGGGACGTGGAAGTCGGTGTCATGCATGCCGAGCGGCTGGAAGATGCGCTCGCGCAGGAATTGCTCGAATGGCTGGCCGCTGATCTTCTCGATCAGGTAGCCGATCACGTCGGTGGATACGGAATAATTCCACGCCTCGCCGGGCGAAAACTCCAGCGGGATGCTGGCAAGGTCGTCGATCATCGACTGCATGGTGCCGGCCTTCTCGACTTCGCCAATCTTCTTGGCACGATAGGCGGCATCGACATTGGAGCGTTGTTGGAAGCCGTAGGTCAGGCCCGAGGTATGGCGCAGCAGATCGACGATCTGCATCGGGCGCGTCACCGGTCTGGTCAGGAATGGCGGCGTGGTGCCGGCCTGGAACACCCGCAAATCCTGCCATTGGGGGATGTATTTGTGCACGGGCTCATCAAGCGCGACGCGGCCTTCCTCGACCAGCATCATGAACGCCACCGAGGTAATCGGCTTGGTCATCGAATAGATGCGGAAGATGGTGTCGTCCTGCATCGGCTTTTTGCGTTCGAGATCTGCGTAGCCCTGCACGGCGCTGTGGGCGATGGCGCCACGGCGGTAGATCAGCGTCTGCGTGCCGGGGAAACGGCCGCTATCGATGTAGCGCCGCTTGAGATGATCCTCGACGCGTGCCAACGCGGTGGCGGACATGCCCAGCGTAACCGGAGGGGCGGATTTCGCGATCAGTTCCAGTTCGACTTGCTGGGCTTTGCGTTGGACGGTCATCAATCATTTCTCCGGGGGACGGTCAGTTTCACGGCGTTTCGTTGACGAATTGGTCGGCCATAATATTCACGCGCGAGACAAACTGCGCAATATAGTCCGTCCTGTAAATCGGTCCTCAAGCAATTCCGGAAACGCGAATGCCCATGACAAAACGGCCGTTCGGCCCTTCAGGTAGCGACGTTTCGGTCATCGGGCAGGGTACATGGTATCTCGATCAGGGCGATCGTGCGGCGGCCATCGCGGCATTGCGGCGCGGCCTCGATCTCGGCATGAGCCATATCGACACCGCCGAGATGTATGGCGACGCCGAACCGGTCGTCGCGCAGGCCATCGCTGGCCGCCGCGACGAGGTTTTTCTGGTGTCGAAGGTTTTGCCCAGCAACGCCTCGCGGCTTGGCACGATAACGGCCTGCGAGCGCTCGCTGAAACGGCTGCAGACCGACTGGCTGGATTGCTACCTGCTGCACTGGCGTGGACAATATCCGTTCGAAGAAACCGTCGCCGCCTTCGAGCAGCTGGTCGCCGCCGGCAAGATCCGTTCGTGGGGCGTCAGCAATTTCGATGCCGACGATCTTGACGAATTGCTGGCGGTCGCCGGCGAGGGACGCATTGCCTGCAATCAGGTCCTGTATCATTTGCGCGAGCGCGCCATCGAGTACGCGGTCATCCCATGGTGCGAGGCGCACGGCGTCGCTGTGACAGCCTATTCGCCGTTCGGGCACGATGATTTTCCGCAAGGAGATTCGGCGCAGGGCCGTGCGCTGCAGGCCATCGCCGATGCACGCCACGTCACACCGCATCAGGTTGCCCTGAGCTTCCTGACACGGCAACCGATTGTCTTTGCGATCCCCAAGGCCTCGTCGGCGTCACATGCGGCGGACAACGCCGCAGCCGGCAACTTGACGTTGAACGAGGACGAGATCGCCGCACTCGACCGCGCTTTTCCGCGCGGACTGCAGCCGCGCAGCCTGCCGATGTTATGACGGTGCATAACGGCTGCCCATTCGCGCTACTTGTCGCGGTGGCGCGAATAGCGTTTGGTCGAGCAATCTCCACCGAACCAGATTCCAGGGACCGTTTTGCCCCCATCTCCCACGCCAGTTCCGGCATTCGCCAGCGATTCCGGGTATTCGCCGATTCGTGAGCGCGCCCGCGCGCCGCAGCGAACCGATCGGCCGTTCCGCGGCATCTCGCTGGTCATCGCCTCGACGGTATTTCTGGCCTGTTCGGATGCGATGTCGAAATACCTCACCAAGGAACTGCCTCCGATCGAAATCGCCTGGATCCGTTTTTCGGTGTTCGTGCTCATCATGCTGCCGGCCATCGTGTTGCGGCCCGGCGGCAATGTGCTGCGAACGACGCGCCCTGTCTTACAGGTGTTGCGTGGCGTCGGCCTCGTGGCGTCGTCGTTGTTTTTCATCTGGGGCCTGCGCTATCTGCCGATTGCAGAGGCCTCGGCGACGGCGTTCGTCGCGCCCGTCTTCGTGACCTGCCTGTCGATCGTCGTGTTGGCGGAAAAGGTCGGCGTGCGGCGCTGGATCGCAACCATCGTCGGCCTTGTCGGGGTACTCATCGTGGTGCGGCCGGGCACCGATGCGTTTCACCCCGCGGCGTTCTTTCCCATCACGTCGGCGCTGGGCTGGGCCTTTGCGCTGGTGCTGACGCGGCAGATCAGCGGCAGTGACCGCCCGGTGACGACAATGGCATACTCGGCGATTGTCGGGCTCGCGGTTCTCACCGCGCTGGTTCCGTTCGTCTGGGTGACGCCGACCTGGACCCAGGTTCTCATCGCCATCGGGATCGGTGTGTCGTCCACGGCCGGCCACTGGATTGTCGTGCTGGCCTATCGGCACGCCGATGCATCCGTGCTGGCGCCATTCACCTACAGCCAACTGGTGTGGGTCAGCATCCTGGGCTTCGTGATGTTCGCTGAACTGCCGGATCGCTGGACCGTGCTGGGTGCGGCGATCATCATCTGCAGCGGTCTTTACATCGCGCATCGCGAGCGGGTGCGCAAATTGCGGCGAGTGGCCGCGGAAGCTTACCCCAGCGCGTGATCGGCGCTCATACCGGCAGCGCGATGGAATATTTCACCTGGCTGAGCGCGAAGCTCGACTCGATCGAGGCGATGCCATCGAGCCGTGTCAGTTTGGTCTTCAGAAACGTTTCGTAGGACGGCAGGTCGGCGGCGACCACGCGCAACAGATAATCGCGATTGCCGGTCATCAGGTAGCACTCCAGCACTTCGTCCCAGCCGGAGATCGCTTTGGCGAAACGGTCGAGGTCTTCTTCCTTCTGCCGCGCCAGCTTGATCGAGATGAAGACGCTGACATGCAGTCCGAGCGATGTCTGATCGACGGTCGCGATGTAGCGGGTGATGACGCCGCGCTCTTCCAGCAGCTTGACACGACGATGGCATGGCGAGACCGAGAGCCCGACCTTGTCAGCGAGCTCCTGCATGGTCGTTCGTCCATCCCGCTGCAGGATGGCGATGATCTTGCGGTCGATGGTGTCGAGGGTATTCACTGGGAAGGATCCATTAAAATCTGCAAATTATTAGTATGATATACCAATAAATATCGATAGCGCGCGAAATTTTGAGAATTACGGAGGTCGCGTCCCGGCTACCATGAGACTTGCATCGCTCATGTGAGTCTTCGCCATGCCCCTCGATCCCCGTCGCCTTGAACTGCTGACAGCCCTCGCACGCAAGGTGCTGTGGCTGTCGTCGTGGACCATCCATCACGCCAATCATGTGCGGCCCAATGTCGATGGTCTGAAGGTCGGTGGACATCAGGCGTCGTCGGCATCTCTCGCTACCATCATGTCGGCGCTGTATTTCTGCGTCCTGAGGCCGGAAGATCGCGTCGCGGTGAAGCCGCACGCCAGTCCGGTGTTTCACGCCATCCAATATCTGTTCGGGCATCAGACCCGCGACAAGCTGGAAAATTTCCGCGGCTACAAGGGCGCGCAGTCGTATCCGTCACGCACCAAGGATGTCGACGATGTCGATTTTTCCACCGGCTCGGTCGGGCTCGGCGTGGCGCAGACGTTGTTCTCGTCGCTGGTGCAGGATTATGTCGGCGCCCATGGCTGGTTGAACGGTCGTCGTGAAGGACGGATGATCGCGCTGGTCGGCGACGCCGAGATGGACGAGGGCAACATCTTCGAGGCATTGCTCGAAGGCTGGAAGCAGGGACTGCGCAATACCTGGTGGATCGTCGACTACAATCGCCAGAGCCTCGATGCCGTGGTGCGCGAGGGTCTTTGGGAGAAGTTCGAGACCATGTTCCGCAACTTCGGCTGGGACGTGGTGATTGTGAAGTATGGCAAGCTGATGCAGGCGGCGTTCGCCGAACCGGGCGGCGAAGCGCTGCGCCGCTGGATCGACAACTGCCCGAACCAGATGTATGCGGCACTGTGTTTTCAAGGCGGCGCGGCGTTCCGCAAGCGGCTGCATGACGAGATCGGCGATCAGGGCCCAGTGACGGCGCTGATCGAGCGGCGCACCGACGCGGAATTGCTGGCGCTGATGTCGAATCTCGGCGGCCACGATATGGCCTCGATGCTGGAAGCCTTCGAAGCCATCGATCACGATCGCCCAGTGTGCTTCATCGCCTACACCATCAAGGGCGTAGGCCTGCCGTTCCAGGGCCACAAGGACAACCACGCCGGGCTGATGACGCCGACCCAGATGGAGGCCTTCCGTCAGGCGCAGAATATCCGGGACGGTCATGAATGGGACAAGTTCGAGGGCCTGCCGCAATCGTCCGACGAACTCGCTACTTTCCTGCAGCATGTGCCGTTCAATCGCGATGGCAAGCGGCGTCTCGATGCACCCCAGGTCGCCATGCCGGAACGGCTGGCATTCACGCCTGCTGCGCAGATGTCGACGCAGCAAGGCTTCGGCCTGATCCTCAATGAACTGGCGCGCGGCGATTCCGATCTTGCGTCGCGCATCGTCACCGCGTCGCCCGACGTCACGGTCTCGACCAATCTTGGACCGTGGGTCAATCGGCGCGGGTTGTTCGCCAAGGCGACCGCCGCGGACCTGTTCAGGAAGGAGAAGATTCCCTCGACCTTTACCTGGGAGTATTCGCCGAAGGGGCAACACATCGAACTCGGCATCGCCGAGATGAATTTGTTCATCCTGATGTCGGCGCTTGGATTATCGCACGAGATCAATGGCGCGCGGCTCCTGCCGATCGCGACGCTGTACGATCCGTTCATCGAGCGCGGACTCGATGCGTTGAACTACGCCTGCTATCAGGATGCGCGCTTCATGGTGGCTGCGACACCGTCCGGCATCACGCTGGCGCCGGAAGGCGGGGCGCATCAGTCGATCGCGACACCGCTGATCGGCATGGCGCAGGACGGGCTGGCGTCATTCGAGCCGGCGTTTGTCGATGAACTCGCCAGCATCATGCGCTGGGGCTTCGCGCATATGCAGCGCGATCTTAACGACAAGGGCGACGAGCAGAGCGGCATGCGCAGCGGTGGATCGGTCTATCTGCGGCTGTCCACCCGCACCATCGACCAACCGCAGCGGATCATGACGCCGGGGCTGCAGCGGCATATCGCCGATGGCGCCTATTGGCTGCGCGAACCGGGACCGAATGCAGAGGTGGTGGTGGCGTATACCGGGGCGGTGGCACCGGAGGCCATTGAAGCCATCGGCCTGCTCGGCGAGAGCCGCCGCGACGTTGGACTGCTGGCGATCACTTCGGCGGACCGGCTGCATGCCGGTTGGACCGCCGCGCGGAAAATGCGGCGCGAGCGGCGTGGCGCGCCCTATATGAGCCACATCGAGAAACTGCTGGCGCCGCTGCGGCGCGATTGCGGCATTGTCACTGTGCTCGACGGGCATCCGGCGACGCTCGGCTGGATCGGTGCGGTGTGCGGTCATCGCATGGAAGCGCTTGGCGTCGAGCACTTCGGCCAGACCGGCAGCCTCGGCGATCTGTATCGGCACTATGGGCTCGATGCCAACGCGATCATCGACGCAGCGGAATCGCTGACCGCTGGCGGGCCGGTGCGACATCGCAAGCTGGCGGTTTAGGCGTTTCTGGCGGCCGACTTGCGTCTACACGCTAATTTGACGAGATGCCGCAATCGCATTCGTGACCCTTGCGTCAGGCGGGTTCAATTCCCTGAAGTTTCGTGCAAGGATGGTGTCAGAACGTCTCCGTTCCATCCAAATATCACGAAATCTGTGAGGTCTCGTCATGGTCAATCGCATGCAGTTCTACATCGACGGCGCTTGGGTCGATCCCGTCGTCAAGAAGTCGACGCCGGTGATCAATCCCGCCACCGAAGATGCGATGTACGACGTTGCGCTCGGCTCCAAGGCCGACGTCGACAAGGCCGTTGCCGCCGCCAAGCGGGCTTTCGAGACCTACTCGCAGACCAGCCGCGAGGAGCGGGTCGCGCTGCTCAGCAAGATCATCGAGATTTACAAGGGGCGCATGAAGGAGATCGGCGCCGCCGTCTCCGATGAGATGGGCGCGCCGCTGCCGATGGCCGAACGCTTGCAGGCGGGTGCCGGCCTCGGCCATCTCGCCTCGACCCTCGAAGTACTGAAGAACTATCAGTTCGAGGAACCGCTTGGTTCCGCAGTCGTGGTGCGCGAACCGATTGGCGTCATCGGCATGATCACGCCGTGGAATTGGCCGCTGAACCAGATCGCCTGCAAGGTCGCTCCGGCGCTGGCCGCGGGCTGCACCATGATCCTCAAGCCGTCGGAATATACGCCGACGTCGGCGTTGATCTTCGCCGAGATCCTGCATGAAGCCGGTGTGCCGAAGGGCGTCTTCAATCTCGTCAATGGCCTCGGCCCAGAGGTGGGCGCGGCGATGAGCGAGCATCCGGATATCGACATGATCTCGTTCACCGGCTCGACCCGCGCCGGCATCGACGTGGCGAAGCGCGCTGCGCCGACCGTCAAGCGCGTCAGTCAGGAACTCGGCGGCAAGTCGCCGAACGTCATCCTTGACGACGCAGACCTTGCCAAGGCGGTGACCGGTGGCGTGGCGCACATGTTCAACAACTCCGGCCAGTCGTGCAATGCGCCGTCGCGCATGATCGTGCCGCTGTCGAAAATGAAGGAGGTTGCCGCCATCGCCAAGGGCGTTGCCGACAAGACCAAGGCGGGCGATCCGCGCGCCGAAGGCACCACCATCGGGCCGGTGGTCAACCGCGTGCAGTGGGACAAGATTCAAGGCCTGATCCAGAAGGGCATCGACGAAGGTGCGACACTGGTGGCCGGCGGTCCCGGTCTGCCGGAAGGCGTCAACAAGGGCTTCTATGTGCGCCCGACGATCTTCGCCGACGTCACCGACAAGATGACCATCGCCAACGAAGAAATCTTCGGGCCGGTGCTGGTCATCATGGGCGCGAAGGATGAGGCGGAGGCGGTGAAGATCGCCAACGATACGCCGTACGGTCTCGCGGGTTATGTGTCGGCCGGAACCGTCGAGCGGGCGCGCAAGGTCGGCCGCCAGATCCGCGCCGGCAACGTCAATCTCAACGGCGTGCCGAATGAGCGCACCGCGCCGTTCGGTGGCTACAAGCAGTCCGGCAACGGCCGCGAGTGGGGCAAGTTCGGTCTCGAGGAATATCTCGAGGTGAAAGCCATCGCCGGGTTCAACGCGGCCTGATCGACGCAATGAACAGCACAACGCCGGAACGGGATCGCAATCCCGCTCCGGCGTTTCTTTTGCCTTCTGACGATGACGTGTGAGAAGGACCGATGACGGACGCGTTTCACATCCGTAGCGTTCAGGCGTTCTGCTATCGCTATCCGCTGACGACGCCGGTGGTGACGTCGTTCGGCACCATGCGCGACCGTCCCGCTGTGTTCATCCGCGTCGAAGATAGCGACGGTGTCGTGGGCTGGGGCGAAGTGTGGTGCAATTTTCCGGCGGTCGGCGCCGAACATCGCACTCGTCTCATCAATGACATGCTGGCCCCGATGCTGGCGCAGCGCAGCGTCACGCACCCGTCGGAGGTGTTTGAACATCTCAGTACGCAAATGAGCGTCATGGCACTGCAATCCGGCGAACCGGGTCCGTTCGCGCAGGCGATTGCGGGGATTGACATCGCGCTGTGGGACGTGTTCGCGCAGCGTGCCAGGTCGCCGCTTTGGCGTTTGCTCGGTGGCACGTCGGGCCGCATGCGCGTTTATGCCAGCGGCATCAACCCCACCGGATCGGTGGCGATGGCCGAGGCAGCGCTCGGGCGCGGGCATCGTGCCTTCAAACTGAAGATCGGCTTCGATGCGGAGCGTGATGTCGCCAATCTTACGGAATTGCGTCGGGTGATCGGTAGCGATCCCATTGCCGTGGACGTCAATCAGGCGTGGACACTCGAGCAAGCGATGCGATTGACGCCCGCTCTGGAGCAATTCGATCTGGCCTGGCTGGAGGAGCCGCTGCGCGCCGACCTGCCGTGGCCTGAGTGGCAGACTTTGAAGCAGGGAACCGCGATACCGTTGGCGGGCGGTGAAAACATCGCGGGCCGCGACGCCTTCTCCACCGCCCTCGCGCAGGATGTATTCTCCGTAGTGCAGCCCGACGTGGCGAAGTGGGGCGGCATCACCGGTTGCATCGCGGTTGCGCGCGATGTCATCGCCGCCGGGCGTATGTATTGCCCGCATTATCTCGGCGGTGGCATCGGGTTGCTGGCATCGGCGCATCTGCTGGCCGCCGCAGGCGGCGACGGCATGCTGGAAGTCGACAGCAACGACAATCCGCTGCGCGACCAGTTCTGCGGTGCGGTTGCCAGCATCGAGGATGGCTGGATCGAACTGCCGGAGGCATCCGGCCTCGGCATCGCGCCGGACATTGCAGCAATCGAACGGTACCGGACGCTGTAAGCACGCAAAAAAACGTCAGCCGCCCGGCGCGCCTTGCGTATTAACGTAGAGCGCGTAGATCGATTGGCTCGCGGCCATGAACAGCCGGTTGCGCTTGAGGCCGCCGAAGCAGACGTTGGCGCAACGCTCCGGGAGCGCGATGCGGCCGATCAAAGCCCCATCCGGGGCGAAGATATGCACGCCATCCAGTTCCGGCTCGCCCATGCCCCAGCCGCACCATAAATTGCCATCGATGTCGCAGCGCATGCCGTCCGGCGTGCCGGGACCGGCGTCGATATGGATGCGGCGATTGCTGACGGTCGCGCCATTCGCGGCGACGTCGTAGGCGAGGATTTTGCGGTTCGGTACGCCGCGCGACTCGACGACGTAGAGGATTGTTTCGTCCGGCGAGAAACACAGTCCGTTCGGCCCGAGAACGCCCTCAGCTACGATAGAGACCGCACCGCTGTTGCCATCCATCCGATAGACGTTTTGCGGCAGCTCTGGTTCGGCCTTGTAGCCCTCGTAGTTGCCGAGCAGGCCGAACACCGGATCGGTGAACCAGATCGAGCCGTCGGATTTCACCACGACGTCGTTCGGCGAATTCAGCCGTTTGCCGCCGAACGTATCCGCCAGCACGGTGAGCGAGCCGTCGTATTCGGTACGGGTGACGCGTCGGCCACCATGCTCGCAACTGACCAAGCGGCCCTGGCGGTCGCGGGTATGGCCATTGGCGAAGTTGGATGGCTTGCGGAAGATGCTGACCGCGCCGGTTTCCTCTTCCCACTTGAGGATGCGATTGTTCGGGATGTCGCTGCATAACAGATAGCGGCCATCGCCGAACCACACCGGCCCCTCGGCCCAGCGAAGCCCGGTGGCGATCCGCTCCACCGCCGACAGTTTCAGCCAATACTTCTCGAAACGAGGATCGAAGCTCTGAATGGCTGGATCGGGATAACGCGTGGCGGGCCGCCAGCCGTCGTCGAAAAGTTCGGGATTATCGGGCATGGCGGTCTCGTAGTGGAAGGTTGGCAGGGCGGGGGCGAATTGCCTCGCATCATGCGCGGTGGGGGCGTTTCGTGCAACACAGCGTGATTGCGCGGATTGTTGACAACAATCGCGATGGCCACCTAACTGTCGGATAACAAGCAAGCGACAAGGAAATGCCGATGGCCGATGGGCTTCGCAAGGGACTGACGAGCTATGGCGATGCGGGCTTCTCGCTGTTTCTGCGCAAGGCTTTCATCAAGGCGGCAGGCTATTCCGACGATGCGCTGAACCGGCCGATCGTCGGCATCACAAACACCCATAGCGACTATAATCCGTGCCACGGCAATGCACCGGCGCTGATCGAAGCGGCGAAGCGCGGCGTCATGCTGGCGGGCGCGCTGCCGATGGTGTTCCCGACTATCTCGATCGGGGAGAGTTTTTCTCATCCGACCTCTATGTATCTGCGAAATCTGATGGCGATGGATACCGAGGAGATGATCCGCGCCCAGCCGATGGACGCCGTGATCGTCATCGGCGGCTGCGACAAGACTTTGCCGGCGCAGATCATGGCTGCGGTCAGCGCTGATCTGCCGACGGTGGTGATACCGGTCGGTCCCATGGTGGTTGGCCATCACAAGGGCGAGGTGCTCGGGGCCTGTACCGATTGCCGCCGCTTGTGGGCGAAATATCGCGCCGGCGAAATCGACGATGCCGAAATCGAAGCCGTCAACGGCCGCCTCGCGCCGTCGGTGGGAACATGCATGGTGATGGGCACCGCAAGCACCATGGCCTGCGTCACCGAAGCGCTGGGCCTGTCGCTGCCGATGAGCGCGACGATTCCCGCGCCGCATGCCGAGCGCATCCGCTCGGCCGAAGCCAGCGGCAAGTGCGCGGCGGAGATGGCCAAGCGCAAGGGCCCGAGGCCGAGTGAATTGCTGACGCCTGCGGCGTTCCGCAACGCGCAGGTGGTGCTGCAGGCCATCGGCGGTTCGACCAATGGGCTGATCCATCTCACGGCGATTGCCAATCGCACGCCGCATCGCGTCGATCTCGCTGCGTTCGACAAATTGGGCCGCGAGGTGCCCGTGCTGGTCGATCTCAAGCCGTCCGGCGAGCACTACATGGAGCATTTCCACCATGCCGGCGGCGTGCCGAAGCTGATGAGGCAGCTCGGCGACCTGATCGATCTCGATGCCAAGACGATCACCGGCGCCACGCTGCGCGAGGTCGTCGCCAACGCCGAGGAGGTGCCCGGACAGGACGCCATCCGGTCGCGCGACAACCCGATCCGCCGCGAGGGCGCGATGGCGGTGCTGCATGGCAATCTGGCGCCGCGCGGCGCGGTCATCAAGCATTCGGCGGCGAGCGAAAAATTGCTGCAACATACGGGGCGCGCGGTGGTGTTCGAGTCGGTCGAGGACATGACGTTGCGGATCGATGATCCGGCGCTTGACGTCACCGCCGATGACGTAATGGTGTTGCGCAACGCCGGCCCGAAGGGCGCGCCGGGGATGCCGGAGGCCGGTTATCTACCGATTCCGAAGAAGCTGGCGCGCGAGGGCGTCAAGGACATGGTGCGGATTTCCGATGCGCGGATGAGCGGCACCGCGTTTGGAACCATTGTACTGCACATCACGCCCGAGTCCGCCGTCGGTGGGCCACTGGCGCTGGTGCGAAGCGGCGATCGCATCCGGCTCGACGTGGCTGCGCGCAGCATCGAACTGCTGGTAGACGATACCGAACTGCAGCGCCGCCGTGCAACACTACAACTCCCAGCCACGCCGGACTGGGCGCGGCGCGGTTATGCGCATCTGTTTCATGAAACCATTTTGCAGGCCGACGATGGCTGCGATTTCGATTTCATGACCGGCAGAGGCAAAGCGTAGATCTATTTCGTCTTGCCGAGGAATTTCGCGACTGCCGTGCGATAGGCCTCAGTCTGCATGCACGCGGCGATGCCGTTGGCTTCGGCCTCGAGTTGCGCGACCAACGTTGTCGAAGATGCGGCGTGGATCAATTCCTTGGTCGTCTTGATCGAGGCGGGGGCGTTACGGGCGATGCGTTGCGCAAGCTCGCGCGTCGCCTGCTTCAGTTCGTCGGGAGGGACGACCTTGGCCAGCAGACCCCACTCGTAAGCATGCGCCGCGGAGAAACTGTCCTCGGCGAGAAAAATCTGCAGCGCGCGCCGCGAGCCGACGATTTCGGTCACGCCGACGGTGCCGCCGCCATCGGGCGAGACGGCGATCTTGTTATAGGCCGCGGTGAATCTCGCGTCGCTGGCGGCGATACACATGTCGGCGATGAAAGCCAGCGACAGCCCGGCGCCGGCCGCGGAGCCGTGGACGCTAGCGATGACGATCTTCGGCATCTGCCGAAGGCTGCGGATGAAGGCGTGGTAGTGCGACAGCAATTCATGCACCACCGGGACGATCCTCTCGCCGGCGTTGCCGAGGGTTTGCAGGTCGCCACCGGCGCAAAACGCTTTGCCGTTGCCCTCGATCACCAGCACGCGAATGTTGTCGTCATCGGCGACTTGTGTAGCGAGTTGCTCGAGCCGCTGCGCGATAGCGAGATTGATCGAATTGAAAGCCGACGGCCGGTTGAGCGTAATGGTCGCCACGGCGCCATCGACGCTCAGCAGCGCCGGCTCATCCGAGGTCGGTGTAGCGGTCAAGGTCATGACGTCATCCTTGTTGCGGCAATATCGCGCTCGCCCCATTTAACGCTATCCGCGTGACCGCTGACAACAGGTTCTGCGGCGCGTGCAGCAGGCTGTATCGATCTCGCGGGGCGGATGTCGCAAACGATTGTGACGGGCCCGATAATGTGAGCGAGATTCGACGTTCGGGTGCACGGCAGCGGATAGAATTGCTTTACGCCATACCGGAAACATGCTCGAAGGACGACAGTCAAGGCGTAGAGTTGCAATCATGACGACGGACGAAACCATTTTGGTCGTTGGCGCCGGGCACGCCGGTTTTCAACTCGCGGTATCGCTGCGACAGGCCGGATTCCAGGGGCCGATCAAGCTCGTCAACGACGAGGCGTTGCTGCCGTACCAGCGGCCGCCGCTTTCCAAGGCTCACCTGAAGGGCGATGGCGGCGAGGAATTGATTCTCTTCCGGCCGCGGAAATTTTTCGACGATCAGAAGATCGAACTCATTTCGGATCGCGCGGTGGCTATAGATCGCGCCGCACGTGCTGTGCGGTTCGCCTCCGGTGGAACGCAAGGCTATGCGCACCTGGTGCTCGCGACCGGCGCGCGCAATCGATTGTTGGATATTCCGAATGCCAACCTCGACGGAGTGATGTACCTGCGCACGTTCGCCGAGAGCGAAGCGTTGCGCAAGCGGATCAAGGCGGCACGGCGCGTCGTCGTCGTCGGGGCCGGGTTTATCGGCCTGGAGTTTGCCGCTACCGCCCGCGCCAAAGGTCTCGATGTCGATGTGGTCGAACTCGCGCCACGTGTCATGGCGCGCGCGGTGACGCCGGAGATCTCAGCCTACTTCCAGCGCAGGCACAGTGAGGCAGGTATTCGCCTTCACTTCGGCGTCAGCGCGACCGAAATCGAAGCCGAGAATGGCGTGGTCACGGGGATCAGTTTGAGCGATGGTCGGCGACTTGCTGCCGATCTCATCGTGGTCGGTGTCGGCGTGTTGCCCAATGTCGAGCTCGCCGCGGAGGCCGGGCTCGCGGTGGCGTCCGGCATCATCGTCGACGAGCAGATGTTGACCGACGATCCGTATATTTCCGCCATCGGCGATTGTGCGTTGTTCGCCAGCCCGCGCTTTGGCGCGCCGCTGCGGCTGGAGTCTGTGCAGAACGCCACCGATCAGGCGCGCTGTGTTGCCACGCGCCTGACGGGCAAGCCGGAGCCCTATGACAGCCTGCCGTGGTTCTGGAGCGATCAGGGCAACGACAAGCTGCAGATCGCCGCGCTGACAACGGGCTTCGACCAGGTGGTGTTGCGCGGCGATCCGGGGCAGGGCGCGTTCTCAGCGTTTTGCTACAAGGATGGGCATTTGATCGGTATCGAGTCGGTCAACCGCGCCGGCGATCACATGTTCGGTCGCCGGTTGTTGGGAGGTCATCGCTCGATCGCGCCGGAACAGGCTGTCGATCCGAACTTCGATCTGAAGAAAGCTCTGGCCTAGGTCGCCGCATTACGATCGCAACGCGCGTACATTGCCGCGCGCCGGTCGCTCGAACTCCTGCTGGACCGCGACGATGTCGGCAAGCGTCGGCAGGCCTGCCTCGTTGCCGAGGTGCTGCACCTTATGAGCCGACGCGGCTTGCGCGAAGGCGAAATGTTCCTGCCAGCTTTTGGACTGATCGCTGAGATAGGAGTAGACATAAGCGCCGTGAAACACGTCGCCCGCGCCGTTGGTGTCCAGCACGCGCGCGGCGGGCACGGCCAGCGCCGGAATTTCCCGCACCACGCCGGTCTCGTCGTACCAGATCAATCCCCGCTCGCCGAGCGTCACGCCGCCGACTTTGCAGCCGCGCCGCTTGAGATAGTCGAGCATGGCTTCGGGATCGTAATTCATCTGCTCACACAGCCGCTCTGCAACGATCGCGACGTCGATGAAACCCAGCAGTTCGTCGGTGTTCTCGCGCAGTCCGCCGCCATCGAGCGACGTGAGAATGCCGGCCTCGCGGCAAAGCCTGGCGTAGTGCAGCGCGGCGTCGGGCTGGTGGCCATCGACATGCAGCGCACGGCATCCGGACATATTCAGCATTGGAAACGGATGCAGATGATCGTCATCGCGACAGCGGACGATGGCGCGCTTGCCGTCCTTGGGCATGATGAACGACAGGGACGAGGTTCTCACCTTCCGCGCATGAAGCGGAATGCCGTATTTGAGCGCCATGTCCTGGAACATGCGGCCAAGCCAATCGTCGGCGACTGTCGCCAAAAGATCGGGCACGATGCCGAGCTTGGCGCAACAGAATGCCGCGGTCACGGCATTGCCGCCGAACGATACCGCGTAGGCGGAAGCGACATGCTTTTCGTCACCGGTCGGCATGTGGTCGGTGAGAAACGTCACATCGATGTAGGTCTGTCCGATAAAGAGCGCGTGCATCGATCAATCCGCCGGGCTGTGATCGCCGACTGCGATCCGGGATTTCGATAGTGCCATAGATTAGCACCGCTTATCGTCGGTCATTCGCACAAATAACTCGCATTGGCCGGGTACATGCGCGATAAGCTCCTGTGTCGATGTGGCCGTTTTGGGATCGCCGCTCTTTGAGTGGCAGCCGATCTGTCAACGGCTTCAGGCGAGCGGAGGTTCCCTCGCGCCTGCGAGTTGAATGAGGCTCAGATGTCGGTTTATTCCGGTCCGGTCTTCGATATGGCGGCACAGCAGTTCGGCGTGATCGCCGATTATCTGGCGATACCCTTCGACGAACGCGACCGCTTGTTGCTGCCCAAGCGCGCGATCACCGTATCCTGTCCGATCCATCGCGATGACGGTTCGGTCGCGGTGTTCGAAGGCTATCGCGTGCAACATCATCTGACTCTCGGACCGACTAAGGGCGGCACCCGTTTCGCGCCGAGCGTAGATATCGGCGAAATCGCGGCGCTGGCGATCTGGATGAGCTGGAAATGCGCCCTAGTCGGTCTTCCGTATGGCGGAGCCAAGGGCGGAATCCGAGTCGATCCCGCGCTGATCTCGCGGCGCGAACTGGAAGGCCTGTCGCGGCGCTACATGCAGGAGATGATTCCCTTCGTCGGGCCACATACCGACGTGATGGCGCCGGACATGGGAACCAACGAGCAGGTGATGGCCTGGTTCATGGATACCTATTCGATGTATCAGGGACAAACGATCACTGAAATCGTGACCGGCAAGCCGGTCAGCTCCGGCGGCACGTTGGGGCGGCGCGAGGCAACCGGGCGTGGTGTCGCTTATCTGGCGCGGCGTGTGCTGAATCATCTCGCGATCGATCTCGCCGGCGCGACTGCCGTGGTGCAGGGTTTTGGCAATGTCGGATCTTATGCGGCGTTGGAGCTGCACAATTTCGGGCTCAAGGTGATTGGGGTCAACGATCACACGGGTGCGTTGTACGATGGCGCGGGGCTAGATATTCCGGCACTGGCGCGTCACGCAGCCATTCACGGCAGCATCGCCGGTTATTCGAGTGAGCTTCAATATGATCCCGCCGAGGTCCTGACGCTGCGATGCGACGTGCTGGTGCCGGCAGCGCTGGAGCGGGTCATCGATGAGAACATCGCAGAAAATTTGCGGTGCCGGGTGCTGGCCGAAGGAGCCAATGGGCCAACCACGCCTGCGGCGGATCGTGTGCTGGACCAACGACAGGACGAGATTTTCGTTATTCCCGATATCCTGTGCAACTCAGGCGGCGTCGTGGTCAGCTATTTCGAGTGGGTGCAGGATTTGCAGCAGTTGTTCTGGGAGGAAGAGGAAGTCACCCGGCGCGAATATCAGATTCTGGACCGCGCCTTCGATCTGATGGTGAAGCGGGCCAGGCAGGATGGCGTTTCGCATCGCACCGCCGCCATGGCGATCGGTGTGGAGAAAGTCCGCGCCGCGAAATTGACGCGCGGCCTGTTTCCCTGAGGTTGCGGCGAGCCTGCCGTTCTGCAAAGACTGACGGCATGACGGCGTCAGCTTCGCAGCCACCCCATTCCGATCATTCGGGCGACGCGCAGATCGCATCGATCGCGCATGGCCCGGTTGCGGCATTTTTGCGTGAAGCCGGATTGATCGCCGCAGGCGACACGGCGCGCTTCACGCCACTGACCGGCGGTGTGGCGTCGGACATCTGGAAAGTCGAAGCGGGTGGGCGAATATTCGCGGTCAAGCGCGCTCTGGAGAAGCTGCGCGTGGCGCGGGACTGGCGCGTGCCGGTGACGCGCAATGTCAGCGAAGTCGAATGGCTGCGGGTCGCGGCGCAGGTCGTTCCGCACGCCGCACCCAGAGTGCTGGCGCACGATGCGGCGCTCGGCGCATTCGCGATGGAATACCTCGATTCCGCCGATCATCCTGTCTGGAAGGCGCAACTCGCGGCCGGGTATGCGGATGTTGCATTCGCGGCCCGGGTCGGAAATACGATTGCCACCATTCACGCGGCGACCGCGCATTCGGACAACTACGCGCGCCGCTTCGCCAATGATGCATTGTTTCATGCCATTCGGCTTGAGCCATATCTCGAAGCGACGGCGCAGGCCTATCCCGATCTGGCCGATATGCTGATGCAACTCTCGCGTGACACGCTGGCCACCAAGGTCGCGCTGGTTCACGGCGATGTCAGCCCCAAGAACATTTTGGCGGGACCGCAGGGGCCGGTGCTGCTGGATGCCGAATGCGCGTGGTACGGCGATCCGGCATTCGATCTCGCGTTCTGCCTCAACCACATGCTGCTGAAATGCCTGTGGGTGCCGCAGGCCCGCGCCGGATTTCTCGCCTGCTTCGATGCGTTGGCGGCGACTTATCTGCAGCATGTCGATTGGGAGGCGCCCGCCGGGTTGGAGCGTCGCGCCGCAGAGTTGCTGCCAGCCTTGTTTCTGGCGCGCGTCGATGGCAAGTCGCCGGTCGAGTATATTGTCAACGAGGCCGACAAGGAACGCGTGCGCCGTGTTGCCATCCCGCTGATCGCGTCGCCGTCCGAGCAACTTGCGAAAGTGCGCGATGCCTGGGCTCTTGCGCTTTCGAACGAAGTGGACACCGGTTCGCGTGAAGAAAACGCGGCAAGAGAAAAGTTCTAAGGAGATCGATTGATGGCCGATACGCGAATTGCCGGTGTGCTCGGGCGGCGAGTGTGGGACTCGCGCGGCCGCCCCACGGTGGAGGTCGATGTGACGCTGCGCGGCGGCGCAATCGGCCGTGCCATCGCGCCTGCCGGTGCGTCGATGGGCAGTGGCGAGGCAGTCGATTTGCGCGATGGCGGTGCAGCGCTCGGTGGCTACGACGTCGGTCGCGCTGTGAATGCGGTCAATGGCGAGATCGCAGCTGCGCTTGCGGGCAAGGACGCAGCCGATCAAACCTCAATCGATCAAATCATGATTGCGCTCGACGGCACCACCAACAAAGGCCGCCTCGGCGGCAATGCCATCGTGGCAACATCGATGGCGGTGCTCCACGCAGCAGCGGCGGCCAATGGCGTGCCGTTGTGGCAGCATCTGGCACGAGGCCGCAACGTGCGGATCCCGCTGCCGGAGATTCAGATCTTCGGCGGTGGGGCGCACGCCGCGCGACGCGTCGATATTCAGGATTTCATGGTGATGTGTCCGGGCGCGGCTTCGTTTGCGCAGGCGCTGGAGTGGACTGCGGAAGTCTATCTCGCCGCCGGCCGCATCATGAAGCAGGCCGGCAAGCTGCAGGGCGTTGCCGACGAAGGCGGCTATTGGCCGGCCTTCAAGAGCAATGAAGAGGCGCTGGACACGCTGGTCGAAGCCATCGCCAAGGCGGGGTTCAAGGCGGGCGAGCAGGTCGCGATCTCGCTCGATGTCGCGGCGTCGGAATTCGGCAAGGCCGGGACTTATACGCTGGCGCTGGATAATCGGCGGCTGGATACGGGCGCGATGATCGCGATGCTGGGTCGCTGGCTCGAGGCTTATCCGATCATCTCGATCGAGGATCCGGTGGCCGAGGACGATGCGGCCGGGTTCGCCGCATTCACCAAGGCCTACGGCCATCGCTGTCAGGTGATCGGCGACGATTTCTTCGTCACCGACGCGGCGCGGGTGCGCGAGGCCGCCAGGCAGGGCGCGGCGACGGCGGTGCTGATCAAGCCCAATCAGGCCGGGACGATCACCGAAACGCAAGCTGCTTTGGAAGCCGGCAAGGCGGCGAAGTTCGGCACCATCGTTTCGGCGCGCTCCGGCGAGACCGAGGACGTCACCATCGTATATCTCGCGGTCGGCTGGGATGCGGGCCAATTGAAGGTCGGCTCGTTTTCGCGCTCCGAACGCATGGCGAAGTGGAACGAATGTCTGCGCATCGAAGAGCTGCTGGGCAAGGATGCGGTGTTCGCCGGTCGCGCTGCGTTGGGTTTCAGCGGCCAGTCGCAAACATAACGCAAAGGACAAGCGCATGATCACCGGGCTCGATCACGTCGTCATTCTGGTGCGCGATCTCGAGGCCGGCATCGCGGCCTATGGCGCGCTGCTGGCGTGCAAGCCGGCGTGGCGCAGCCAAGGCGATGGCGCGGAGTCGGTGCTGTTCACGCTCGACAACATGTCGGTGGAATTGCTGGCGCCAGCCGGCGCAGGCTTGGCGGCCGATCGCGTCCGTGCCGCCATCGACGCCAGCGGCGAGGGGCTTGCGAGCCTGTGTTTCCGTGTCGATGATATCGCACGTCTGCATCGCAGGTTGGAGCGGCTGGCGCTGAAGCCGGAGCCGGTCGCTACTGCCGAGAGCCGCGATGTCTTGAGCGGTGCATCGCTGTCATGGCAACGCACCCGCGCCGCCACCGATGCAACCCATGGCGTGCGGTTGTTCTTCCTCGAAATGGCTGGTGGACGACCTCAATCGGAAGCCAAAGCCGCTGCGCCGATCACCGGACTGGATCATGTTGTCGTCTCGACGGCCGATCCCGAGCGTGCTGCGGCGCTCTACGGTGCGCGGCTTGGTCTGGACATGGCGCTGGATCGCTCGCATCCGGAATGGGGGCGGCTGATGTTTTTCCGCTGCGGCGATCTGATCGTCGAGGTGGCGCATCGCCCCGGCAAGGATATTCCCGGAGCAAACGACAGCCTCTGGGGGGTGAGCTGGCGCGTCGCCGACATCGACGCTACGCGAACGCGGATGCTGGCGGCGGGCATCGGTGTGTCCGAGGCGCGGGTAGGGCGCAAGCCCGGCACACGTGTCGCGTCGGTGCGCAACGGCACCTGCGGCGTGCCGACCCTGCTGATCGAGCGGACGCCGCGCCCAAACTAGTTCGCTCTCAGCGACGCAGCATGCCTCCGATGCCTTGCCAGAGCAGCACGATGGAAATCAGGAACAGCAGCACATAGGCGATCTGATAGAACAAGCCCGTCGGCGTCCGTCGTACCAGCCAGACGCCGGCGAAGTTGGCGGCGATGGCCATCGGCAGCAGCGCCACGGACGTCGCGAAATTCTCAGTGGTGAATTGACCGAGGGCGAAGTAGGGGCCGATCTTCAGCGCATTGACCACAGCGAAGAAAATTGTCGTGGTGCCGACCAGCGTCAGCTTCGGCAACCGCTGCGGCAGCACGTAGACCTGGAACGGCGGTCCGCCGCCCTGCGTCATGAACGAGGTGAAGCCGGAGACGCCGCCCCAGAACACGCCGCTCGCCTGCGACATGGTCCTGGCCTCGTCGACCGCGCGGCGCAGCCAGACATTGGCCACGAAAGCCACGCCGACAATGCCGACGATGGCGCGTACTGCGTTATCGGAGACGTAAGAGGCCGTGAGCCAACCGATGGCCATGCCGATGATCGCGCCCGGCAGCATGATCTTGAGATTCCAGCCGTCCCAGTCACGCCGATACACATAAAGCGAAATCAGGTCCTGTGTGATCAGCACCGGCAGCAGCAGCGCGGCGGCTTCCAGCGGCGGCAGATACAGCGCCAGCAACGGTGTCGCCGCGGTGCCGACGCCCGCGAAGCCGCCCTTGGACAGGCCGAGGAAGATCACCGCCGGGATGGCGACGGCGTAGAACAGCGGATCGGTGATGAGGGATGGCAAACGACAAGCTCACGGTTGTGGCATGTGGGCGGCGATGCCGATGTTCACGGATGAACGTCGCATGGCACGCTGGTGAAGCCGCGAAAGCGTGCACGGCCGCCGCGTATCGGTTTGCCGGTCAGCCGATAGTTCGGGAAGCGTGCCAGGAAGTGCGAAATAGCCGTAGCGCCTTCGAGCCGTGCGAGCGCCATGCCCGCGCATTGATGCACGCCCGTGCCGAAAGCGAGATGGCGGTTCGGCGTGCGGGCGATATCGAAGCGTTCGGGATCGGCGAATTGCGAGGGATCGCGGTTGGCGGCGCCGATGCATAACGTCACCGAGGTGTTGGCCGGCAGCGTCACACCGCCAAGTTCGACCGCTTCGGTGGTCATGCGGTTGCCGAGCTGGTTCGAGCTTTCGTAACGCAGGATTTCCTCGACGGCGGTTTTGATCAGCTCGGGATGATCGAGCAGCCGCTGCTTTTGCTCGGGATGTTGGGACAACGCGACGAGGCCATTGCCGATCAGGTTGGTCGTCGTCTCATGGCCGGCGTTGAGCAGGAAGATGCAGTTGTGCAGCAATTCCTTTGCGGTCAGCCGCTCACCGTCGGTTTCACCCTGAATGAGTTTGGTCAGCACATCGCGTTCAGGATTGCCCGGCTTGGCGCGGCGGCGCTCGACCAGTACTTCCAAGTAGGCGAGAAAATCCCGCACCGCGGTGTTGCCGCGCGCGAAGGCTTCCGCGCCGATCACAGGTTCGAGCGCACCGAGGATGGCGAGTGACCACTCGCGCAACGGGTCGCGCTCGTCGTGCGGCACGTTGAGCAGGTTGCCGATCACCTGCACCGGAATGGCGGCGGCAAAATCCTCGATCAGTTCGACGTTGCCCTTGGCGGCCATGGCATCGAGCAGGCGGTCGACCAACAGGATGAGATCGGGCTCCATCTCGGCGATGGCGCGTGGCGACAGCGCGCCCATGATGAGACGGCGCACCCGGGTGTGCGCCGGCGGATCGTTGAACACCAGGCTGGTGGTGTGATGCTCGTAGAGCAGCGAGTCGCCGTATTTGGGCGCGAATTCCTTCTTCTTGTCGGAGCTGTAAGCGCGCGTCGTCTTATAGGCGGTGACCAGATCGTCGTAGCGCGTCAGGAAATAGCCGCCGTTCGGCATCCGCTTGACCGGCTCGAACTCGCGCAGGGCGCGATAGACGGGATAGGGGTTGGCGTAAAAGTCCGGGGTAAGCTTTTCGATATCGAAGTTCGCCGCCAGTTCGCGCAGGTTCTCGGTCATGTCGCCATTCTCGTTTGAACGAGGGATATACCGTTTTGCCGCTTCCGGAAACCTCGCCGAAGTCTACAGTGGGGCTCGGGACACTCCTGACCGATAACGAGACGCCAGACATGCACCGGCGCGCCGAGACCAGTTCTGAGCCTGCCGCCTTATGGGCGGACGATATCTTTGACATCATGCGGCGGTTCGCTGTCCGTCAGGTCGCCTACGTGCCGGACGCAGGTCATGCACGGCTGATCGAACGGGTTCACGGCGAAGCGTCGATGCGCCCGGTGGCTTTGACCACCGAGGAGGAGGGGATCGCTCTGCTGGCCGGCGCATGGCTCGGAGGACAGCGCGGCGTGCTGCTGATGCAATCGAGCGGCGTCGGCAATTGCATCAACATGCTGTCGCTGACGCAAACCTGCCGCTTTCCGTTCCTGACCTTGGTGACGATGCGCGGCGAGTGGGGCGAGTTCAATCCCTGGCAGGTACCGATGGGCTCGGCCACGCCGGCCGTGCTCGAATTGGCCGGCCTCAAGGTGTTGCGAGCGTCGTCTGCGGATGAGGTTCGCGATGTCGTCGAGGCGGCCGCGGCGCAAGTCTACAACGCCTGCACGCCGACCGCCGTATTGCTGTCGCAGCGTCTGATCGGCGCCAAGGTCTTCACGAAGGCTGACCATGATCCGCAATGATCGCCTCGACCGGCGCGAGGTCGTCCGGCATTTGCTCAAAGGCCGCAAGAATGAGGTGGTCGTCAGCGGGCTGGGTGCATCGACCTACGATGTTGCGGCTGCGGGCGACCATGCGCGCAACTTCTATCTCTGGGGCGCGATGGGCGGTGCGGTGATGATCGGGCTCGGTCTGGCGCTGGCGCAGCCTGCGGTGCCGGTGGTGGTCATCACCGGCGACGGCGAGACGCTGATGGGCATGGGCAGCCTCGCCACGGTCGGCCTGCAGCGGCCGGCCAACCTCAGCATCGTGGTGCTCGACAACGGCTCTTATGGCGAGACCGGCGGGCAGCCGAGCCATACGGCGGCGACCACGGACCTGACCGCGGTGGCGCGTGGCTGCGGCATCGCCGACACTTGCGAGATTCTCACCCTGTCTGAACTCGAGGCGTTCGCTGCCTCGCTCCATAGTGGCACGGCGGGGCCGCGCTTTGCCGTGGTCAAGATCGACGGCGCGGAGCAGGAGCGGGTTCTGACCCACCGCGACGGCCATTTTCTCGTTGCCAGGGTGCGTCAGGCGCTCGGATTTCAACCGATCTAAATTGTGGCGACATTGTGCGTCGCAGCAGGATCCTTGACAATTGCCGTGGTGAGTGATTACTCACACAAATGAGTACACTTCGGATGACGAGCGATTTGCGCCGGGAACTGATCCTGGCGGCGGCGAAGCGATGCTTCGCCCGCACCGGATTCGCCGGCACTACGACAAAAAGCATTGCCGCAGCCGCATCGATTTCGGAAGGTTTGCTGTTCAAGCACTTCCCGACCAAGTCGGCGCTCTATGCGGCGATTCTGGCGGAGGAGTGCGAGGCCGATCCGGCGATGTGCACGCTGCTGGGGCTGGCGCCTTCGACGGAGACCCTTGTTATTCTCATCCGCGGCATGGTCGGCCACTTCCTGCAGGCCTCCGAAACGCCGGATGCGGAAGAAGCCCAACGCCTGAGGCTGATGATCACCAGTCACCTCGACGATGGGGAATTTTCGCGACTGTTGTACGACAAGATAGGAGAACTGATCGGGCCGGTTTTTACGGCGTCGCTGCAACGGGCTGTGGAGATCGGCGATGCATCTCCGGTGGGCCGTGAACCGCTGAACCTGTTCTGGTTCGCCCACCACACTGTGCTGTTGTTGATGTTGAGCAGGCTTCCATCCGTGCCGTGTTTGACATATGCAGACGCCCCCGATCTCGAGCGTCAGGTTTGTGAATTTATCCTTCGCGGAATTGGATTGAACGAAACGGCAATTGCCTCGCATCTGGACCGGGAATTGGCGCCGGATCTGATGCCTCAGAGAGCCGCAGAAAGTGCATGACATGACCATCACGACAGAATCCAACGCGCCTGCCAAGGCAGAGTTGAACAAGACCCAGTCGAACACGTCGGCGCGTATCGCCGAGCAAAAGCCGAAGACGCGTCCCGTGCGATTGGTCCGCTGGTTCGTCATTGTCGGTGTCTTGCTGGCGCTGCTGGTCGGCGGGCTGGTGGGCTTTAACGCCTTCCGCAGCCATATGATCGCGCAGTTCTTCGCCAACAACAAACCGCCGGCGGTTACGGTGAGTGCGGCTGAAGCGACGTCGGAAGTGATTCCGAATCTGTTGAAGGCCGTCGGTGAACTCGCCGCTGTGCATCAGGTCAACGTGACATCGGACGTCAACGGCCGCATCACCGATATCCTGTTCAAGGCAGGTACCCACGTCACCCAGGGCACGCCGCTGGTGCAGTTGTTCGATAAGCCGGATCAGGGCGATCTCGCCAACTACAAGGCGCAGGCCAAGGTCGCGGAATTGTCGCTCGACCGTGCCAAGCAGCTGGCCGCGCGTCAGTTCGGGCCGCAGGCAACGGTCGATCAGGCGCAGGCCTCCTACGATCAGGCCAACGCCGGCATCGCCAAGACCGAAGCGATCATTTCGCAGAAGCTGGTGCGCGCGCCGTTCGATGGCGTGCTCGGCGTGCGTCATGTCGAGGTCGGTCAGTTCCTGACGGCGGGCACGCAGATCGTTTCGCTGACCGATCTATCTACGTTGTTCGCGAATTTTACCGTGACTGAAAAAGACAGCGGAACGCTGGCGGTGGGGCAGGTTGTGCGCGTCACCGTCGATGCGTATCCGGGCAAGACCTTCGACGGCAAGATCACCACGATCGAGCCGCAGATCAGCCCGGAGACCCGCAACATTCGCGTGCAGGCCACGATTGCCAATCCCGACGGCATTCTGAAGCCGGGCATGTTCGCGACGACAACCGTTGTGTTGCCGAACAAGCCCGCGGTGATCACCGTGCCGGAAACGGCCGTCGATTACACGCTGTACGGTGACTCCGTCTATTTGATCCGGGAGAAGAAAGAGGCCGACGGCAAGACCAGCCTGACCGCCGAGCGGACCTTCGTCAGGACCGGTGATCGCGTCAATGGGCGCACCGTCGTGACGTCCGGCCTGAAGGTTGGCGACAAGGTGGTCGCGGTCGGCCAGCTCAAACTGCAGTCGGGCGCAGCGGTCGAAATCTCCAAGGATCCAACGCCGCCGATCCCGGCCAAGCCGCCGCTGGATTAACGCAACGGGGGCCGGTCGCACCGGCCCCTCTACATCTACAGTCAGATTTTCTGATCGCGTTCACGGTTTCGGGCTTAATCGATCCGACATTGGCGTGATCTAACGGAGCGCCTGCAAATGGCATTCACCGATATCTTCATCAAGCGGCCGGTGCTGTCGGTCGTCGTCAGCCTGCTGATTCTCCTGATCGGCTTCAAGGCGGCGACCAGCCTGCCGATCCGTCAGTATCCGAAACTGTCGAACACCGTGATCACCGTCACGACGGTGTATCCGGGTGCGTCGCCGGAATTGATGCAGGGCTTCATCACCACGCCGATCGAGCAGGCCGTCGCGTCTGCTGAGGGTATCGACTACATCACGTCCTCATCGACGCAGGGCCAGAGCCTGATCTCGGTCTACGTCAAGCTGAACGTCGATCCCAATGCGGCGCTGACCGAAGTGCTGTCCAAGGTCAATTCGGTCAAATACCTCATTCCGAAGGAAGCCAATGATCCGGTGATCCTTAAATCCACCGGCCAGACCACCGCGGTAATGTATATCGGCTTCTCGAGCGATGAACTCTCCGGTTCGGCGATTTCCGACTATCTGACGCGCGTCGTGCAACCGATCCTCTCGACGGTCGATGGCGTGGCCTCGGCGGACATTCTCGGCGGCCAGACGTTCGCGATGCGCGTATGGCTCGATCCGGTGAAGATGGCCGGACGCAATGTGACGACCACCGAAGTGAACGCCGCGATTGCCGCCAACAACTATCAATCGGCGGCGGGTCAGACCAAGGGTTACTACACGATCTCCAACGTCTCGACCAACACTGATCTTCAGAGCGTCGAACAGTTCAAGCGCATGACCGTCAAGGCCAAGGATGGCGGCTTCGTGCGCATGGAAGACATTGCCGATGTGCAACTCGCCGCGCAAAGCACCAATGCCAGCGTGGCGTTCAGCGGACAACATGCGATCTTCATCGGCGTGCAGGCGACGCCGCAAGGCAACCCGCTCAACATCGTCAAGGGCGTACGTGCGCTGTTCCCGGAAATCGAGCGCAACCTGCCGCCCTCGATGAAGATGAAGGTCGCCTACGACTCCACGAAGTTCATCACGTCGTCGATTAATGAGGTGCAGAAGACGCTGATCGAAGCGGTCGGCATCGTTGTCGTCGTGATCTTCCTGTTCCTGGCATCGTTCCGCTCCGTGATCATTCCAGTGGTGACGATCCCGCTCTCGCTGGTTGGTGTTTGCAGCCTGATGCTGGCGGCGGGATTCAGTATCAATCTGCTGACATTGCTGGCGATGGTGCTGGCGATCGGTCTTGTCGTCGATGACGCCATCGTCGTGGTGGAGAACATCCACCGCCATCTTGAGGAAGGCAAAACGCCGGTTCAGGCGGCGTTGCAAGGCGCCCGCGAAATTGTCGGACCGGTCATTTCGATGACCATCACGCTGGCGGCGGTGTATGCCCCGATCGGTTTTCTCGGTGGCTTGACCGGCGCGCTGTTCCGCGAGTTTGCTTTCACGCTGGCCGGATCGGTGATCGTCTCGGGCGTCATCGCGCTGACGCTGTCGCCTATGATGTGCTCGGTGCTGCTCAAGCACGAACATCAGGGCTGGTTCGCCAAGAAGGTCGACCGGATCTTCGGCGCGACGACGCATTGGTATGGCCGCAAGCTCGACCGTTCGCTCGACTACCGGCCGATCACCGCGCTGTTCGCGGTGACCATCCTCGGGCTGGTCGTGTTCCTCTATCAGCACAGCTCCAAGGAGCTGGCACCGGAAGAGGATCAGGGCATCGTGTTCGCGGTGCTCAAGGGGCCGAAATACGCCAACATCGATTACATGGATTTCTACGGCGACAAGCTCGACAAGGTGTTCGCGAGTTTCCCGGAAACCGATCTGCGCTTCATGATCAACGGCACCGCCGGCATCAACAACGGCATCGCCGGCATGCTGCTGAAGCCGTGGGATGAGCGCAAGCGGTCGTCGATCCAGCTCAAGCCTTTGGTGCAGAATGGCATCAGCAAGGTGGAGGGCGTCAATGCCTTCGCGTTCAACCTGCCGCCGCTGCCGGGCGGCCCGGGCGGCTTGCCGGTGCAGATGGTCATCAACTCGACCAGCAGTTTCCGTGTGGTCTACGAGGAGATGAACAAGCTGAAGGAGGCGGCGCGCAAGAGCGGGCTGTTCATCGTCAGCGACAGCGATCTCGATTTCAACCAGCCGGTGGTGCGCGTCACCATCGATCGCACCAAGGCCAACGATCTCGGCGTCAACATGCAGCAGATCGGCGCGACGCTGGCGACCTTACTGGGCGGCAATTACATCAACCGTTTCAACCTTGAGGGGCGGTCGTATCAGGTCATTCCGCAAGTGCCGCGCGCCTTGCGGCTGACGCCGGAATCCTTGTCCGGATATTACGTGCCCAGCACGAGCGGTCAGCAGATTCCGCTGTCGACGCTGGTGTCGGTCAAGACCGATACCGATCCGAACGCGCTGACTCACTATAACCAGCTCAACTCTGCGACCTTCCAGGCGGTGCCGATGCCGGGCGTCACGGTCGGTCAGGCGGTGGATTTCCTCGAGCAACAGGCCAAGAATCTGCCGAAGGGCTTCGGTCACGACTATCTGGCCGATGCGCGGCAATATGTGCAGGAAGGCAATCAGCTGGCGGTGGCGTTCGGCTTCGCGCTCATCATCATCTATCTGGTGCTGGCGGCGCAGTTCGAAAGCTTGCGCGACCCCTTCGTCATCCTCATCAGCGTGCCGATGGCGATCTCGGGAGCGTTGATCCCGCTGTTCTTCGGCGTCGCGACGATCAACATCTACACGCAGGTCGGGTTGCTGACCTTGATCGGTCTCATCAGCAAGCACGGCATTCTGATGGTGGAGTTCGCCAACGAGTTGCAGCTCAACGAGGGGCTCGACAAGCGCTCGGCGATTGAAATGGCGGCGCGCGTGCGCTTGCGTCCGATCCTGATGACGACGGCGGCGATGGTCACCGGTCTGTTGCCGTTGTTGACGGCGACCGGCGCCGGTGCAGCCAGCCGCTTCTCGATCGGTCTCGTCGTGGTGTCAGGCATGACCATCGGAACGTTGTTCACGCTGTTCGTGCTGCCGGCGGTGTATGTGGCGCTGGCCACCGATCACCGCGCTGCGGCCAGCTCCAAGCGCAACAAGGAAATCAACGAGTTCGGTTTGAAGACGGCGTAGCCGAACACGACATGACAAATTGAAAGGGCGCGAAGACATCTTCGCGCCCTTTCTTTTGTTGAGCTTTGAATGTCCTTCGCCGTCATCCTGAGGTGCGACGCGCGCAGCGTGGAGCCTCGAAGGATGACAGCCGTCGCCCACTCATCTCGGGTCTACCCGAGATGACACTGAAAGAACGCAAGTTGGCTTACCAACTTGCTATGGGCGTCGCTACGCTCCGCCACCTCAGGGTGACGGTTCGAGCAATTAGATTCTACCGCGCGTCCTGCAGGATCATGCCCGCCGCCTTTGCGGCGATCATCGCCGTTGGCGTGTTGGTGTTGCCGGAGGTGATGGTCGGCATCACCGAGGCATCGACTACGCGCAGGCTGCCGATGCCGTGAACCCGCAATCGCTCGTCGACCACCGCCATCGGATCGCTCGCCAGTCCCATCTTCGCCGTGCCGACGGGATGGAAAATCGTGGTGCCGATATCGCCGGCGGCTTTCGCCAGCGAGGCGTCGTCGTCGCCGACGGAAGGGCCCGGCAGGTATTCTTCCGGCCGGTACGAACTCAGCGCGGATTGCTTCATCAGGCGACGGGTGACGCGAATGGCGTCGGCGGCGACCTGACGGTCCGCATCGGTCGCCAGATAATTCGGCGCGATCATCGGCGCATCGTCCGGCCGCACCGAGCGCAGCCGCACCGTACCGCGCGATGTCGGCTGCAGGTTGCACGCGCTCACTGTCACCGCGGGGAACGGATGCAGCGGATCGCCGAATTTTTCCAGCGACAGCGGTTGAATGTGGAACTGGATGTTGGCGCGCTCGCGGTCCGCGTTGGAGCGCGTGAAGATGCCGAGTTGCGAAGGTGCCATGGTCATCGGCCCGCGCCGGCGCAAGACGTAATCGACGCCCATCATGCCGCGCCCGATCAGCGAGTGATAGGTCTCGTTCAGCGTCTTGGCGCCGGTCACCTTGTAGATCGCGCGTTGCTGCAGATGGTCCTGCAGGTTGCCGCCGACGCCGCGCCGCTCCAGCACGGTGTCGATGCCGAGCGGGGCCAGCCATTCCGATGGTCCGATACCGGAGCGCAGCAGCAGTGCTGGCGTTCCGATCGCGCCCGTGCACAGGATCACTTCGCCCTTGGTGCGCGCTTCGACGACTTCGCCGCCCTGACTGAAGCGGATGCCGACAGCGCGGCCATTCTCGATGATAAGGCGGTCGATCAATACGCCGGTCTCGAGGCGCAGGTTGCTGCGGTTCAGCACCGGCTTGAGGAAACCGCGCGCCGCCGACCAGCGCTGGCCGCGACGTTGATTGACGTGGAAATAGCCGACGCCTTCGTTATCGCCGGTGTTGAAATCCGGGCTGCGCCGGATGCCCATTTCCGCCGCTGCGTCCCTGATCGCGTCGAGGATTTTCCAGGTCAGGCGCTGCTCCTCGATGCGCCAGCCGCCGCCGGCGGCGTGATGGTCGCTCGCGCCGAGGAAATGATCCTCGAGCTGCTTGAAGACCGGCAGCACGTCGTCCCAGCCCCATCCGGTCAGCCCAAGTTGGCGCCAATGGTCGTAATCGGCGGCCTGGCCGCGCATCGAGATCATGCCGTTGATCGCCGAGCAACCGCCGATCACTTTGCCGCGCGGATAATTCAGCGCACGGCCGTTGAGGCCGGGCTCCGGCTCGGTCTTGAACATCCAGTCGGAGCGAGGGTTACCGATGGCGAACAGATAGCCGACCGGGATGTGAAACCAGATCCAGTTGTCGTTGCCGCCGGCTTCGAGGAGCAGCACGCGCTTGTTGGGATCGGCCGAGAGGCGATTGGCGGTGACGCAGCCGGCCGTGCCGGCGCCCGCGATGATGTAGTCGAAATCGCCCTCGATCCGCTTAGCCATATCCCATGCAATCCTTGTCTGTCGGAAGGTCAGAACCGGCCCCCGTTTAGCCGATGCCTTAGCGCCGCCATCCCCCTCTGTACAGTTAGCTATCCGGCGGAGATCGTGGAGATATTGGGGGGATTGCCCCGCCGTGCTAAGGGTGTTGCCCCGGATTTTAACCCGCGCGCCGGGCGCCTTCGAGGTTTGTTATGCCCGTCATCAATCGCGTCGCCGATCTGCAACCGGACATCATGGCCTGGCGGAGGCACCTGCATGCTCACCCCGAGCTGATGTACGATGTTCACGGCACTGCAGCATTCGTGGCGGAGCGGCTGCGTGAATTCGGCTGCGACGAGGTGGCGACCGGGCTCGGCCGCACCGGCGTGGTCGGTGTCATCAAGGGGCAAAGGGCTCCGGCGGGGGATATCAAGGTTATCGGCCTGCGTGCCGACATGGATGCGCTGCCGATCGAGGAAGCCACCAACCTGCCGTATGCCTCGAAGACGCCCGGCAAGATGCATGCATGCGGCCATGACGGCCACACGGCGATGCTGCTCGGCGCTGCGCGCTATCTCGCCGAGACGCGCAATTTCGCCGGCGACGCCGTGGTCATCTTTCAGCCCGCCGAGGAGGGCGGGGCGGGCGCCGACGCCATGATCAAGGACGGTCTGATGGATCGCTTCAAGATCGATCAAGTCTACGGCATGCATAACGGCCCCGGCCTGCCGGTGGGTTCGTTTGCGATGCGGCCAGGTCCGATCATGGCGGCGACCGATGCCATCGACATCCGCATCGAGGGAGTCGGCGGCCATGCCGCGCGGCCGCACAAGTGCATCGATTCCGTGCTGGTCGGGGCGCAGCTTGTGACAGCCTTGCAGTCCATCGTCGCGCGCAGCGTCGATCCGCTGGAAGCCGCGGTGATTTCGATATGCGAGTTCCACGCAGGTAACGCACGCAACGTCATCCCGCAAACCGCGGAACTGAAGGGCACGGTTCGCACCCTGACGCCGGAGGTGCGAGACCTGATCGAGCAGCGTGTGCGCGAGGTGGTGGCGGGCGTTGCGCAATTGACCGGCGCCAGCATCGATCTGGTCTACGAGCGGGGTTATCCGGTGGTGGTCAACCACGCTGCGCAAACCGACATCGCGAGGCAGGTGGCGAGCGAGGTGGCTGGCGAAAGTAATGTCCACACCGTGCCGCCGATGATGGGCGCCGAGGACTTCGCCTATATGCTGGAGGCGCGGCCGGGTGCCTTCATCTTCTGCGGCAACGGCGACAGTGCCGGACTGCATCACCCGGCCTACAACTTCAACGACGATGCCATCGTGTTCGGCACGTCGTACTGGATCAAGCTGGTGGAGAGCACGCTCGCCGCCTGACGGCGCGCGCGTTGGCTAGATGACTTCGTAAGCGAAGAACACTGAGATCAGGACCAGAGCGACAAGGCCGATCAGGAAGCACTGGTCGGCGATCAGTTCTAGGCGTTCGCTGAGCTTCGGCCGTTCCGAATTGCGAATGGAGATGTAGGACGCCAGCGCGCTGACCAGGAAGACCAGCGACGCCAACGCGGCGTACTCGTCGACATGGCTTTGTCCCATCCGGTATTCCGCGATTTTCACCAGTCCGATCAGCGTCGTCGAGACGCCGATCATCGTTCCGGAACTCGGCAGGATGTGGCGGGAGAGAGCTTCTTTTCGTGAGCTCTGTTCATTTCGTAACACAGCGAATCCCCTTGGCTCGTGTCGTCGCAATGCATCGATGCCGGTGGCCGGCGATGTTTGCGACACAGGCTAAAACGATTGTCGTGACAGGAACAAGCACCATCACTCCACGTTGACTGGCGGCAACGTCCCGCCATTTCATGCCACGGAGTACGACATGACCGCGAAAGACAAGACACTCAACGACCTGTTCCTCGACACGCTAAAGGATATCTACTACGCCGAGAAACATATCCTGAAGGCGTTGCCGAAGATGGCAAAGGCCGCCAACTCGGACAAGTTGCGTGCCGCCTTCGAAAAACATCACGACGAAACGGAAGGGCAAGTCGAGCGTCTCGAGCAGATTTTCGAGCTGCTCGGCAAACCGGCGCGCGGCAAGACCTGCGATGCGATCGAGGGCATCCTCAACGAAGGCAAGGAGATCATGGAGGAGTACAAGGGTTGCGAATCCCTCGATGCCGGATTGCTGGCCGCAGCGCAGGCGGTCGAACATTACGAGATTTCCCGCTACGGCACCTTGAAGCAATGGGCGACCCAGCTCGGCATGAAGGATGCCGCGCGGCTGCTCGATGAAACCTTGCAGCAGGAAAAGAAAACCGACGTTTCACTGACGACGCTGGCCGAAGCCTCGGTCAACATCGCAGCGGCCGCTTAGGGGCAAATGATTGGTGGACGGGTAGTTCGCCGAGATGCTGTGAGCGTGGTCGGAACACGACTCTGTTGTCGTTCTGGCCGGGCGGGCCCCGGCCAGGACGACCGTGTTTGAGAGCATTGCTCGTCCTTTCAGGCCGCCCGCGCCAGCCTGCGTAGCAACGCGGCCGCGATCTTCAGGTCGTCGACGAAACGATCGTATTCCCGTGCCTTGGCGTCGGGATCGGGGAGCCGCAGCAGATAAGACGGGTGAACCGTGACCAGCGCCTGAGTGTGCTGGTCGAGCTCGATCAGGCGGCCCCGGGTTTTGTTGATCGGCGTGATCCTGCCGAACACGCTTTGCGCTGCGGTTGCGCCCAGCGCTACCACCAATGCCGGTTGGATCGCCGCGCGCTCTCGCTCGTACCATGGCCGACACGCATTGATCTCCGCAGTGGTCGGTTTCTGATGCAGCCGAATCTTGCCGCGGGGAACGAATTTGAAATGCTTCACTGCGTTGGTGACGTAGACCTTGTCGCGATCGATGCCGGCGTCCTGCAACGCGCGGTCGAGCATTTGTCCGGCGGGACCGACGAATGGCTTTCCGGCGAGATCTTCCTTGTCGCCCGGTTGCTCGCCAACCAACATCAACGGCGCGCGGCGCGGACCTTCGCCGAAGACGGTTTGCGTCGCGTCTTTCCAGAGATGACAGGCACGGCAGTCGGCGGCTTCGGCGCGAAGCGTGTCCAGCGTCTCGCCGGTGGTTTTGGCTGAATGTTCTGTCATCACAGGCTCTTCACGTCGTTGCGGTTTGCGCGGTTCGGTGGCCGCCGTTGCGATCATCTCGCCGCTGCGGCGTCCAGCCTCGGTGATCAGTGCCTTAATCAACCGTGCTTCGGGAAGGTTCCGCCAGTATTTTTGCGGCATCTCGCTCTGCATGGCCTTCACTTTCAAGCGAGCCGGATTGAAAATGCTGGCGTAATACGTTCGCCAGGTCTCTTCGAGGCGATCTTGCGACGGGGCCGTCGCCCGATCCACGCCCGGTGTGATGCTGATGGCGTGGCCGTCCCAGTGCGCGCAGACATCGGGCGTAAGAATCGACCACGCCATATCGGCGAAGCGGCGCATGAAGAACGGCGCGGTCGCCTCGACGATGTGATGCTCGGGTTCGAACCATGCGACGAAGCGGTTGTGCGGTTCGCGGCCGATTTCGCGGAACCGCACGAAAGCTTCCATCTTGTGCTGGTCGCGATGAACGGCGCGTGCCATTGCCTGCACGCGCGCAACGTCATGATCGGTGGCGATATGCATCAGGTCGGGATGCGACCGCAGCCGCCATAACAAGCGATAGAGCAGGGCGAAGCGTTGCGGATCGCGATGCAGGATCGCCGTGCGAGCGAGTTCGATGAATTTGGCCGGGACGTTGAAACCGCCTTGTGCCGCCGCCACCGGTGGCGCTGCGGATGTCTCGAACAGTTCCGGGGCGCGGCCACGCACGCTCCATGCCACGTCTGCGGGCTGGACGGCACGCAACATGAGATCGCGCGCGGCCTGACGCCAGCCGTTGAAATCGGTTTCGCTTGCGAGCGCGATATACTGCATGGCTCAAAATCCGAAGCCGAGTTGCTCGGCGCGGGGCCTGAAACGTTCGATCAATCGTGCGCTGTCGAGCAGTTGCGGTGCCGGTCGATGATCGGACAGTACGATAAATGGCAGCGCCTTGCTGCGAGGAATGTGCAGCCGCGACAGGTCAGCGGCGCGAAGCGCCGCATGTCGTCGCGTCGCGATGATGCGGTCGACCGCCTTGCGTCCGAAGCCGGGGACGCGCAACAGCTCCTCGCGGCTGGCGCGATTGACGTCGAGGGGAAAACGTTCGCGATGGCGCAACGCCCATGCCAGTTTGGGATCGATTTCCAGCGCCAGCATGGTGTTGGCTTCATCGACGATTTCATCGGCGGCAAACCCGTAGAAACGCATCAGCCAGTCAGCCTGATAGAGGCGATGTTCGCGCACCAGCGGTGGTGGTTTCAGCGGCAGGTGGCGGCTGGCATCCGGGATTGGGCTGAACGCGGAATAGTAAACCCGCTTGAGGTTGTAGGAGCCATAGAGATTGGCGCTGGTGTTCAGAATGCTCTGGTCGGTGGCCGCGTCGGCGCCGACGATCATCTGCGTGCTCTGGCCGGCCGGTGCGAAACGTGGGGGGCGGGCCTGCCGTGATGATGGCGCGCGGCGGGCTTCGTTGGCTTCATCGAGCTTGAGGCGCAGCCGGCCCATGGTCCGGCGGATGGCGCGAACGTCCTTCTCCGGCGCCAGCTTCGCGAGGCTGGTAGCTTCCGGCAATTCGATATTGATCGACAGCCGGTCGGCGTATTTGCCGGCTTCTGTAATCAGCGCATCGTCGGCTTCCGGAATGGTTTTGAGATGGATGTAGCCGCGGAAATGATGATCCTCGCGCAGACTGCGGGCCACGCGCACCACTTGCTCCATGGTGTAATTGGCGCTGCGGATAATGCCGGAAGACAGAAACAGGCCTTCGATGTAATTGCGGCGATAGAAGTCGAGGGTCAGCTTCACCACTTCATCGACGGTGAAGCGGGCTCGCGGCACGTTGCTCGAGGTGCGGTTGACGCAATAGAGGCAGTCGTAGTTGCAGGCATTGGTCAGCAGGATTTTCAGCAGCGAAATGCAGCGGCCATCCGGCGCATAAGAATGACAGATGCCCATGCCGGGCGCGGTCGAGCCAAGACCCTTGCCGTCGCGGCTGTCCCGCTTTTCGGTGCCGCTCGAGGCGCAGGAGGCGTCATATTTTGCGGCATCCGCCAGGATTTCCAGCTTGCGTTCCACATCCATCGCTCAAACCCGCTGATTTCATTAAGGGAAAAACTTTGCGTCAGAGTCCGGTTGACTCTCGTTCGGTGGTCAGCTTTTATTAGAACATAACGTGAACAATCTGGCGAGAACTTGGTTGCTGGCCATGGGTTGGTTGTCACGGATTTTTTGATGTCATCGGTTCCATTGGGAGAGCGGCGCATGATGAGTGCGCGCATGAGCACGCTTGCGCGGTTGCGGACGGATATCGACCGTCTGCAGGGCGATGCGGACGGGACATTGTCGCGGACGGCGCTCGGCCATGCCGGAGCCGATGCCGTGCTGCAGGGCGGTCTCGTGCACGGCGCGGTGCATGAGGTATTCGCGCAGGGTTGCCAGAGCGCGGCGGCCACCGGCTTCGTCGTCGGGCTGGCCCGAAGAGTCGCGGTGCGTCGTCCTTTGTTGTGGGTGCGGCAGGATTTTTCCGCGCTGGAAAACGGTGCGTTGTCGATGCACGGCTGGCGCGAACTCGGGCTCGATCCGCGCCGCGTGGTGATGGTCTACGCGCACGACGTCGAAACCGCGTTGCAGGTGACCGCCGATGCGCTGGCCTGCGATGCGCTCGGCGCCGTCGTGATGGAGATCTGGGGCGAGACGCGCCAGTTCGATCTCGTCGCCAGCCGCAAGCTGACGCTGGCAGCGCGAGAAGCCGGCGTCACCGGCTTGGTGTTGCGTTTGGCGGCGGCGCCGTCGCCGAGCACGGCGGAAACGCGCTGGATCGTCCACGCCGCGCGTTCGCCTCCGGTGGCGCCGTGGCAGGCGTGGGGCGCGCCGGTGTTCGATGCCCGTCTCGCTCGCAATCGTCATGGCCCGACCGGCCACTGGATCATGGAATGGAATTGTGATGAGTGCCTTTTCCGTGACGCCCTGTTCGGTGACGCAGCGGCGCATCCTCAGCCTGTGGCTGCCGCGCCTGCCGACCGATCGCATCAAGCGGGCGAAATCGCGCAATGGCGGCGCACTGGCTGAAGCGCGATTTGTAGAAACTGAATTGCCAAGGGCACAGTTCACCTCTCCCATGGGGAGAGGTCGACCGGCGGAGCGTAGCGAAGACGGTCGGGTGAGGGGTCGGGATATCTCGAGAGGATGTAACCCCTCACCCCAACCCTCTCCCAATGGGAGAGGGGGCGTTCCGTGCTCGCTGAATCACAGCCAGTCAGACGCTGCCGACCGGCCCTGCATCGTCGTCGCCAAGCAGAACAATGCGTTGCAGATTTTTGCATTGAACGATGCAGCGGCGCGCCTCGGCCTCGATGTCGGCCTGCCGCTCGCCAATGCGCGCGCCATCGTCCCGGACGTGCAGGTGTTCGATGCCGACGAGCCGGCCGACAGCGGGACGTTGAACGACATTGCCGACTGGTGCGATCGCTTCACGCCGCTGGTGGCGCTCGATCCGCCGCATGGCTTGTTTCTCGACATCAGCGGTTGCGCGCATTTGTTCGGCGGCGAGGCTGCGATGCTGGAGACGATCTGCCGTGCACTGACGCGGCAAGGTTTTGCCGTCAGCGCTGCGATTGCCGGTACGCCGGTCTGCGCGCGGGCGCTGACGCGCCATGTCTCGGGCCGCATTGTCCGTGAGGGCGAGGAGGCGGCAGCGGTGCAGGCGCTGCCGGTGTTCACGCTCGGTGTCGATGAGGCGATCATCGGTGGGCTGCGCCGCGCCGGACTGAAGACCATCGGCGATGTCGCCGCGCGCGAACGGCACGAGATCACTGCGCGGTTCGGCGCGAGGTTCACGGCATTGCTTGAGCAGGCATTGGGGCAAAGCGATGCGCCGATCTCGCCGCGCAAGCTGCCCCCGGATTACATGGTGGAGAAGCGTTTCGCCGAACCGGTGGCGACCGATGCGGTCATCGCCGCCGCGTTGTCCGGCCTGGCGCAGACATTGATCGCGGCCATGGAGCGGCATGGCAAGGGCGCGCGGCAACTCGACGCCAGCTTCTTCCGTACCGATGGCACGGTTCGCACCATTTCGGTGGAAACCGGGCAGCCGGTTACCAGAGTGGCGGTGATCGAGCGCCTGTTTCGCGAGCGGTTCGACGCACTGGCGGATCCGCTCGATCCTGGATTCGGTTTCGATCTGATGCGCCTGTCGGCGAGCCGTACCGATGGTGTCGTTGAAGCGCAGCGCGATCTCGACGCCCATGTTCATGACAATGACGAATTGGCGGCATTGATCGATCGCATCGCGGCGCGCATCGGCGGCCGTCGCATTGTCGTGCATCTGCCGCAGGACAGTCACATTCCGGAGCGGGCGCTTCTGGCCGTCCCCGCGCAACATCATTTGACGGCAGCGGCGGTCGCGGAATGGCCCGCGCGCATTGAAGGCGAGCCGCCGCTGCGGCCGCTGCGACTGTTCGCGCGGCCGGAGCCGATCGAGGTGCTGTTCGCGGAAGTTCCCGATAAACCGCCCACGCGCTTCAAATGGCGTCGCGCATGCCACACGGTGGTTCGTGCCGAAGGCCCAGAGCGGGTCGCCATGGAATGGTGGCATGGGTTGCGCGAGGTCTCGGCACGCGATTATTTTCGCGTCGAGGATGAAGCAGGTTTGCGCTTCTGGCTCTATCGCGATGGGTTGTATGGCGAAAGCGCGGAGCAGCAGGCGGGACAACCGGACTGGTTTCTGCATGGGCTGTTCGCATGATGGCGCCTGCTTATGCCGAGATCGGCATCACCACCAATTTCTCGTTCCTGCGTGGAGGTTCACATCCGCAGGAGTACGTGCATCAAGCTAGCGAACTGGAGCTCCCGGCGATCGGCATCGCCGATCGCAACACGCTGGCCGGCGTGGTGCGCGCGTTTAACGAGCTGTCCAACGACAAGATCGAGCGTAAACCGAGACTGTTGGTCGGTTCGCGGCTCGTCTTCGTCGATGGCACGCCGGATATCCTGGTCTATCCGCGCGATCGCGAGGCCTACGGCTGGCTGTGCCAATTGCTGACGCGCGGCAAACGCGCCGCCGATAAAGGCGAATGCCATCTTACGCTCAACGATCTGCTGGAATTCGCTGAAGGCCAGTTGCTGGTGATGACGCTACCGCATCGTTTCGACACGATAACGGTGCTGCGAACCTTGCAACGGCTGCAGCAGAGTCGTGCCGATGGCGTCTGGCTCGCGGCGAGTGTGCTGTATCGCGGCGATGATGCGCGGCGTCTGGCGCGGCTGCAACGCATTGCCACAACGGCGCGGGTGCCGCTGCTGGCGACGAATGAGGTGCTCTATCATCATCCGGCACGACGGTCGTTGCAGGATGTGCTGAGTTGCATCCGCGAGAAAACCACGATCGACAAGGTTGGCCGGTGGCTCGAAGCCAATGCCGAACGCCATCTCAAGCCAGCGCATGAGATGGCGCGGCTGTTTCGGGCGGCTCCGGAGGCCATCGCGGAAACCATGCGCTTTGCCGACCGCATCGCGTTCTCGCTCGATCAATTGCAATACCAGTATCCAGATGAGCCGGTGCCGCCGGGAAAGACCGCGCAACGACATCTTGAAGATCTCACCTGGGCGGGTGTTGCAACCTATTTTCCGCGAGGCATCGACAGCAAACTGCGCGAGACCTTGCGCAAGGAACTCGCGCTGATCGCGGAGCTCAACTACGCGTATTACTTTCTCACCGTGCACGATATCGTGCAGTGGGCGCGGGCGCAGAAAATTCTGTGTCAGGGGCGCGGCTCGGCAGCCAATTCCGCGGTCTGTTACGTGCTCGGCATCACCTCGGTGAACCCGGCCGAGATCGACCTGCTGTTCGAACGCTTCATCTCGAAAGAGCGGCTGGAGCCGCCGGATATCGACGTCGATTTCGAACACACGCGGCGCGAGGAGGTGATGCAATATGTCTATCGCCGCTATGGCCGCCACCGCGCCGCGATCATCGCCACCGTGATTCACTATCGGCCGCGCAGCGCCATCCGCGATGTCGGCAAGGCGCTGGGCCTGACCGAGGATGTCACCGCGGCGCTGGCCGACACGGTGTGGGGCAGCTGGGGCAGGGGCCTCAACGACATGCAGGTGAAGCAGGCCGGGCTGGAGCCGGATAATCCCACCGTCGCGCAAGCCGTAGCGCTGGCGACCGAATTGATCGGTTTCCCGCGCTATCTGTCGCAGCACGTCGGCGGCTATGTGCTGACCCAGGATCGGCTCGACAGTTACGTGCCGATCGGCAATGCCGCGATGGACGACCGTACCTTCATCGAATGGGACAAGGACGATGTCGATACGATGCGGATGATGAAGGTCGATGTGCTGGCGCTCGGCATGCTGACCTGCATTCGCAAGTGCTTCGATATGATCGCAGAACATAAGAACGAACGCTGGGAACTGGCGACCATTCCGCGCGAAATTCCCGAGGTCTACGACATGCTGTGCGCGGGCGAATCCCTCGGTGTGTTTCAGGTCGAGAGCCGGGCGCAGATGAACATGCTGCCGCGCCTCAAGCCGCGCACCTTCTACGATCTCGTCATCGAGGTGGCTATCGTGCGGCCGGGGCCGATCCAGGGCGACATGGTGCATCCCTATCTGCGGCGGCGCAACGGCATCGAACCGGAGCACTATCCGTCGCCATCGCCCGAGCATGGCGACAGGAACGAGCTTTATAACGTGCTGCATAAAACCAAGGGCGTGCCGCTGTTTCAGGAGCAGGCGATGCGCATCGCCATCGAAGCCGCGCATTTTACCTCCGAGGAGGCCAACGGCTTGCGGCGGTCGATGGCGACGTTCCGCAATGTCGGGACCATCGGCACCTTCGAAGCCAAGATGATCGGCAACATGATCGCGCGCGGTTATGATGCGGTGTTCGCGAAAAACTGCTTCGAGCAGATCAAGGGATTCGGCAGCTACGGCTTTCCGGAAAGCCATGCCGCGAGTTTCGCTCAGCTTGTCTATGTGTCGTCATGGCTGAAAAAATTCCATCCCGATGCATTCTGTTGTGGCCTGCTCAATTCGCAGCCGATGGGGTTTTATGCCCCGGCGCAGATCGTCGGCGATGCCCGCAAGAACGGCGTCGAGGTGCGTGCCATCGATGTCTCGTTCAGCTTCAGCCAGAACACGCTGGAGGAGCGTTGCGGCGCGCATCATGCGGTGCGGCTCGGCTTTCGCCAGATCGATGGATTCAAGTGGGTCGATCCGGACGCGACGCGGATCAAGCAGCCGGCCGGTGATGAGTTATTCCCTCCCCCCTTGTGGGGGAGGGTTAGGGAGGAGGGTATCGCAGACGCTGAGTTTGAAATTGCCCCCCCTCTCCACCTCTCCCCCACAAGGGGGGAGAGAGCAGGCAGTGCGGAGAGCGAGGCTCAGCCAAACGTGTCAAGGTGTGAAGAGCCACCTTCGTCGTCGACAGTTGACGACTGGGGCGCGCGCATCGTCGCCGCGCGCGCGCGGCGGCCGTTCACGTCGCTGGAGGCATTCGCGCGCGACACGCGTTTGCCGAAACGCGCGCTGATCCTGCTCGCCGATGCCGATGCCTTCCGTTCACTCGGGTTGGATCGCCGTGCGGCGCTGTGGGCGGTGCGGCGCTTGCCGGATGACGTGCCGTTGCCGCTGTTTGTCGCCGCGACGGCGCGCGAGCAGCCCGAGGAACAAGCGCGGCCGTTGCCGCTGATGCCGCTGCCGGAACAGGTGGTCGCGGATTATCAGACCGTGCGGCTGTCGCTGAAAGGCCACCCGATGCAATTCCTGCGCGGGATGTTTGCGCGCGAAGGCATCGTCGCCTGTCGCGACGTCTCCGACGCGAGCGACGGGCGGCGTGTGCGCTGTGCCGGTGTGGTGCTGGTGCGGCAACGGCCGGGCAGCGCCAAGGGTGTGGTGTTCATGACGCTGGAAGACGAAACCGGCATCGCCAATATCGTGGTGTGGCCGAAGATCATGGAGCGCTTCCGCAAGGAAGTGATGGGCGCGCGGCTGGTGCTGGTCGAGGGGCGCATCCAGAGCAGCCCTGAGAAGGTGGTGCATCTCGTCGCCGAGCGGCTGATTGACCGTTCGCACGATCTGATCGCGCTTGCCAACGATGCGTTCGCGCGCAAGCACATCCTGCCCGCCGGTGCCGCATTGATCGAGCCACTGAATGACGACCGCCGCGAGCATCCGGACAATCCGGCGCAGAAAATCCGCCACCCGCGCAATGTCCGTATCCTGCCGCCCTCGCGCGACTTTCATTGAATTGAGTTCAGGGCAGCGCAACAACACAGAAGCCGTCATACTCCGCGAAAGCGGAGTATCCAGTACTCCACATCGAAGAAGACTTTCTTCATTCTCGCTTCGATTACTGGATCGTCCGCCTGCGCGGACGATGACATCTCACCTTCCGGTCAGAGACAGAACAATGAAGTCTAGTTCTCCTACTCCGGTGCAGCGCCGACCGGGGGACCGCCCGGCGGCCGATGCAGGAACGTGATCGTCACATAGGCGCCGACCCAGGAGCCAATCGCGGCGAAGGCCACATACACCCAGTTCTCGGTATAGCTGATCACCGCATAGGACGAGAGCAGATACCAGACGCTGCTCCAGGTCGCGGCGGGGACGCGCCGGCGCGCAACCACCGCCGACGTAAACATGACATAGACGGCGTCTGTCGCCGCCGTGGCAAGCAGGACGCCTGCCGCAGTCAACGGATCAATTGTCGCCATTGCGGCTCCTTCATGGCAGGTCGGAAAAAAGCGATGCTATGCTCATGCGCGTGAAAGCTTTAGCAAAAAGAATGGCGAGCATTCGATTCGTTGCCAAGCTTTGATGGAGTCCGTTCATGCCGACACCTCGCGACATCCTTGCCGATCTCTGGGCGCAAACGGCTGGCGATCCATCGGCGCTCGAGGCCGTCACGTTGACCGGCAGCGAGCCAGTGCTGCCATCATCGTTTCGCGTGGCGGCGGCGGCGCAGACCAGCGTGGCCGCAGCCGGGTTGGCGGCGGCGCACATCTGGCAGTTGCGCAGCGGCCAATCGCAAGACGTCACGGTGGATATGCTGCATGCCGCCATCGAATGCCGCAGCGAGCGCTATTTGCGCGTCGATGACAAGCCGCCGCCGGCGGCCTGGGATGCCATCGCCGGAGTCTACAAGACGGGCGACGGTGGCTACGTGCGGCTGCATACCAATTTCCCGCATCATCGCGACAACGTCTGCCGGGTGCTGAATTGCAAGCCGGAGCGCGAGGCCGTGCAGGCGGCGCTGCTGCAATGGGAGGGCGTGGCGTTCGAGACCGCGGCCTACAATGCGGGGGCCGTGGTGTCGTTCATGCGCTCGCGCGAGCAGTGGCTGGCGCTGCCGCAAGCCAAGGCGCTGGAGACGCTGCCGCTGATCTCGATCGAGCGGATCGGCGAGGCGCCGCCCCGGCCCTGGCGCGGCGGCGACCGGCCGTTGTCCGGACTGCGGGTGCTCGATCTGTCGCGGGTGATTGCCGGACCTGTGGCGGGGCGCACGCTGGCGGCGCACGGCGCCGACGTCATGTTGCTCTCAAGTCCCAAGCTACCATCGATCCCCTGGCTCGTCATCGATACCGGGCGCGGCAAGCTGTCGTGCTTCGCCGATCTGAAAACCGACGAGGGGCGATCGGCCATGCGCACGCTGCTGGCTCAGGCCGATGTCGTGTCGCAAGGCTATCGGCCGCAATCGCTGGCGGCACTCGGCTTCGCGCCGCGCGATGCGGCGTTGCTCAATCCCGGCATCGTCTACGTTTCGCTATCGGCCTATGGTCACGTCGGTCCATGGGCGGATCGCCGCGGCTTCGATTCGCTGGTGCAGACCTCGACCGGCTTCAACCATGCCGAGGCACAAGCGGCCGGCATCGAGGGGCCGAAGGAATTGCCGATGCAGATCCTCGATCACGTCACCGGCTATCTGATGGCGTTCGGCGCCATGATGGCGCGGGTGCGGCAGGCGCGCGAGGGCGGAAGCTGGCACGTCCGCGTGTCGCTGGCGCAGACCGGGCGCTGGCTGTGGCAACTCGGCCGGCTCGATCGCGGGCTTGCAACGCCGGACATCAAGCCGGAGGCGGTCACGCCATTCCTCGAAACCAGCGCGTCGGGTTTCGGCACGTTGCGCTCCGTGCGGCATTCGGCGATGTTGTCGAAAACGCCGGCCAGATGGTCGCGACCGGCGGTGCCGCTCGGTCACGACCCGGCGCAATGGCCGCCACGCGACTGAGCGACGGGACCGCCATGCCGAACATGTTTACTGACGCGGATGCGATTGCCGATGCGATCATCCGCGATGTCGGCGGCCCTCTTGTCGTCGGCCTGCCGTTGGGGCTCGGCAAGGCCAATCACATCGTCAACGCGCTCTATCGGCGCGCAGCCAACGACCGCTCGCTCAAGCTGACATTTTTCTCGGCGCTGACGCTGGAGAAACCGAAGCCGTCGTCGGCGCTCGAGCGCCGTTTCATCGCGCCCGTGATCGAGCGGCTGTTCGGCGGCTATCCCGATCTCGCTTATGCCGAGGCGTTGCATGCCGGCACGCTGCCGCCGAATATCGACGTGACCGAATTTTTCTTCCTCGCCGGCAAGTGGCTGCGCGTGCCATTCGCCCAGCAGCATTACATCTCCGCCAATTACACCCATGCGGCATCGTATCTGCTGACGCGTGGCCTGAACGTCATCACGCAACTGGTGGCCAAACGCATCGTCAACGGCGAGACGCGCTACAGCCTGAGCTGCAACACCGACACCACGCTGGACCTGTTGCAGGCCCGCGCCGAGGGGCGGGCGTCGTTCAGGCTGATCGGGCAGGTCAATTCCGAACTGCCGTTCATGCCCGGCGCGGGCGATCTGACGGCCAGCGAATTCGAGGCCATTCTCGATAGTCCGGAAACCGACTTCCCGCTGTTCGCGCCGCCCTCGGAGCCGATCAGCGATACCAAATACGCCATCGGTCTGCATACCGCGGGTTTGATCCGCGATGGCGGAAGTCTGCAAATCGGCATTGGGCAGGTCGGCGATGCGCTGGCGCAAAGCCTGATCCTGCGCCATCGCGACGCCGTGCAGTATAGCGACCTGTTGCAGCGGCTGGCGCCCGCATCAGCGCCGATCGAGAGTACGCCGTTCGACAACGGCCTCTACGGCGTCAGTGAAATGCTGACCGAAGCGTTTCTCGGCCTGATCGATGCCGGCGTGCTCAAGCGCGAAGTCGACGGCGTTCTGCTGCACGGCGCGTTCTTCCTTGGGCCGAGATCATTTTATCGCGCGTTGCGCGAGATGACGCCGGAGCAAGTGGCCCGCATTCAGATGATGCCGGTGTCGTTCACCAACCAGCTTTACGGCGATGAGCCATCCAAACGCCGCGCGCGCGTCGATGCGCGCTTCGTGAACAATGCGATGATGGCGACACTGATGGGCGCGGCGGTTTCCGATGGCCTCAATGACGGCGAGGTGGTGAGCGGTGTCGGCGGCCAATACAATTTCGTCGCGCAGGCCTTCGCGCTGGACGGCGCACGCTCGATCCTCACTTTGGAATCGGTGCGGCAGGCAGGCGCCCGGACCGACTCCAACGTCCGCTGGTCCTACGGCCAAACGACGATTCCGCGGCACCTGCGTGATATCGTCGTCACCGAATACGGCGTGGCGGATCTGCGTGGTCGATCCGATGCTGAAGTCATTGCCGCGATGCTGCAGGTCGCGGACTCGCGCTTTCAGCCGGAATTGATGCGGCAGGCCAAGGACGCCGGCAAGCTGCCGAAAGGGTTCGAGATTGCTGCAGCGTATCGCGAGAACGATCCGCAGCGGATCGAGGCGGCGCTCAAGCCTGCGCGCGAGGCCGGTTTGTTGCCGATGTTTCCGTTCGGCAGCGATTTCACACCTGTCGAACAACGCCTCATCCCAGCGTTGCAAATAGTCAGCGGTGCGGCGAAGTCGCCATGGCAACTGGCAGGTCTCGCATGGCAGGGCATGACGCAGCCCGATGCGGCGAATACCGCGCCGCTGGCGCGGCTCGGTCTCGACAAGCCGAAGACGTTGTCAGACCGGTTCTATCGCGCGCTGGTCGGTGGCGCGCTTTCGCGGACTCGCTAGGCGCTCTCCATCATCCTGAGGTGCGAGCCGCATTTGCGGCGAGCCTCGAAGGATGACCACATGACCGCCGCCGCCCACCCGCCTCGGGTTTACCCGAGATGGGCTGTTGAAAGACGCAAGTTGGCTTGCCAACTTGCTATGGCCTCCGCTTCGCTGCGGCACCTCAGGGTGACGGCGGTAATGGGCTTACGATCAGCGGTTCTTGTTCACCGGCTTGCGCTTCTCGATGAAGGCGGCCATGCCTTCGGAGCGATCTTCCAGCGCGAAGGTAGCGTGGAAAAGATCGCGCTCGACATTCATGCCCTCGGCGAGCGGCGTCTCCAGCGCGCGGTTGACGGCGCTCTTGGCCATCGTGGCGGCCGGCCGCGACATCGACGCGATTTTTTCCGCGGCCGCGATGGCTTCATCCATCAGCTTGTCCACCGGAACGATGCGGCTGACCAGGCCGGAACGTTCGGCTTCGTTGACATCCATCATGCGGCCGGTGAGGCAGAGGTCCATCGCCTTGGCCTTGCCGATGGCGCGGGTCAGACGCTGCGTACCGCCGATGCCGGGAATGGTGCCCAGCGTGATCTCCGGCTGGCCGAATTTTGCGGTGTCGGACGCAATGATGAAGTCGCACATCATCGCCAATTCGCAGCCGCCGCCCAGCGCATAGCCGCTCACGGCTGCGATGGTCGGCTTGGTGCAGGTCGCAACGCGGTCGCCACCGATCGCCTTGAAATCCTCGGTGAACATGTCGATGAAGCTCTTGGGCTGCATCTCCTTGATGTCGGCGCCGGCGGCGAAGGCCTTCTCGTTGCCGGTGATGACGATGCAACCGACCTTGTCGTCGGCCTCGAGGTCATCGACCGCGGCAGCGATTTCGCGAAACACCCCGAACGACAAGGCGTTGAGCATTTTCGGCCGGTTGAGGCGGATGATGCCGACAGCGCCCTTTTGCTCGACGATGATGTGTTCGAATGTGCTCATAGTCCACCCTGTTTCGCGCGGTTGATATTTGGTCGCGCGCAATGTGCCCGCTGTCGGCGGGGCCTGCAAGGGTAGACGATGCGCAGAAATGCACAGCAAAACTGGCAAAATGCCGCGCCGCCGAGGGAGGAGGGCGGCGGCGCGGCGAATGGCCGATTCATCCCCCGATGAACCAGCCTGATCGTATTCCAGCCGTTACGCGATCATCATGCGGGCGGCCGATGCCAGCGTCAGAAGGCCGCCGAAAGCGATGAAGATCTTGCCGATGAGAGACGTATTCGCCCAGGTCGAGTCGTCTTTGCTTGCCGTCGCGGTCGGAAGCGGCGTGCTGAGCGAAGCCATCGCGATGGTCGCCGCCGGGGGCGAACGTGTTTCGGTCAGCGAGCGATCGAGGTTGTTGAGTTGATCCGACGCCACAACGGCGGACGCTGGCGCTTGCGCCGGTGCCGGCGTTGCGGCTGTCGGCTCATTACTCGTCGTGCTGGCGGCCGGGCTCAGCATTTCCGCCCGCGCATTGGCAACGGAGATCGGCAATGGCTGGGATGTCTCAGTGTTCTTCGCAAGCTTGCCGTCGGCCGTCTTGTTCTCGGAGACCTTGCTGTCGGCGGTCTTGTCGTCCGTCGATTTGGCCTGCTCGGTGGTCTTCGCGGATTTGGATTCGGATGATTTCGCCGCGCTCTTGCTGGCTTCGTTCTTCGCCATCCTGCTCGACTTGCGCGTGTGCCGCCTGCTGTGTCGGGAACGATGTTTGCTGTATTTGTTCAGCGACACAGGCTTGCCGAGCGCGACAGGCTGCGTGCTGTTCGCTGTCGCTTGTGCCTGATCCGTTGATTCCTGTGCGCGCGATGGTGACAGAAGGCAGCTCATGATGCCGGCGGCGACGATCAATGCCGCGCACGCGCTGGCCTTGATACCCATGGCAGTCTCTCCGTTTGACTTATCCCACAGCGCAAAGAGACTCCTGCCGTGTCGACACGACGGCGAAATAAGGGAATTTTTTGACGAGCACGGCAAAACCGGGGCAGGCGGCGCGGCCGTCCCGGCGCGCCGCCGATGATCGCCGGCGGTCGCCCAACTGCGCAGGAGGCGCTCGCTGGCCCGCTCTTCACGAAGTCGTGATGAAGGGCACGCGAGCGTAATAATATGAAAAAACAAACGAAATGCTGGGTTGGGAGCGTGTGTGCCCGAACGTGACGAGGAATGGACCGGCCTGATGCGGGCGGCCAATGCGGGGGACGCAGTGGCCTACCATCGGTTGTTGGCGTCGATCACGCCCGTGTTGCGCGCGGCGGCGCGGCGCGGCCTCGCACGCGCCGGGCAACCGGTCGATCAATCCGAGGATATCGTGCAGGACATTTTGCTGGCGGTGCATCTCAAGCGGAATACCTGGAACGCCGAGGCGCCGTTCGCGCCGTGGCTGTTTGCCATTGCCCGCAACAAGCTGATCGATGCGCTGCGCCGCCGCGGACGCCGCGTGTTCGTCAACATCGACGATTTCGCCGAGATCATCGCAGGTCCGCCTGCCGAGGAGACTATGGCAGCGCGTGACGTGACGGCGCATCTGAACGGCCTGTCGCCGCGTCAGCGTGACGTGCTGCAGTCGATCGCTGTCGATAGCGCTTCGATTGCCGAGACCGCCAACCGGCTTGCGATGAGCGAGGGCGCGGTGCGCGTCGCGTTGCATCGCGGTCTTGCCAGCCTTGCCGCCAAACTTCGGAAAGAATGACGATGGATACCGAACGGCTGATCAACACCCTTGCTCTTGATGCCGGTCATCGAGAACGTCCGGTCGGCGTCGCGCTGGCGGTTGCCTTGTTGCTCGCGGCGCCGGTCTCCATCGCGCTGTTCATGATGGTGCTCGGCATGCGGCCGGACGTCGCGACGGCGATGCATAATCCGTTCTTCGACCTGAAGTTCGTTGTGACCATTGCGCTGGCCAGCGTCGCGATTGCCATCAGCCTGCATCTCGCGCGGCCGGAAGCCACGCTGGCGGCGTGGGGCTGGCTGCTGTTGATCCCCGTCGGTCTGATCGCGCTCGGCATCGCGTTTGAAATGATGCTGCCGCACGAGCGGCCGTGGCTGACGCGCCTGATCGGAAACAACGCGATCGCCTGCGTATCGGCCATTCCGCTGTTCTCGCTGCCGTTGTTGGCCGCGGCCTTGTTCGCGCTCCGACGCGGCGCGCCGTCGCGGCCGATGCTGGCTGGCGCGGTGGCGGGGCTGCTTGCTGCGGGCCTGGGCGCGACGCTCTACGCATCGCACTGTACCGACGATTCACCGCTGTTCGTGGCGACGTGGTATCCGCTGGCGATTGCCATGGTCGCGGCGGTTGGCGCTTTCGCCGGGCGCCGATTGCTGCGTTTCTAGGACGCAGACTCGTTAACGCGCAGCCATAGCCCGATCGACGCGAATTGAACGAAAGCGAGGTAGTTCGCTGCCAGCTTGTCGTGGCGCGTTGCAATCCGACGACAATGCTTGATCTTGTTGAAGACCCGTTCGACCAGGTTGCGAGCGCGATAGAGATACGGGCTGAAGCAGATCGGTTCTGCGGGGTTGCATGGGGGCAGAATGTTGGCCAGCGCACCGGGGCATTTTGGTCGCTATTCGCCCAAAAGCGGACCAGTTATGCTCACTTTGAGTTTTGTCGTTCGTGACCCAGAGGCATCGCAGGCTCGGTTGCACAACTCAACAGTGTATTTGTGACATTGGAGGTAAGGACGATGACTGACCGCGTGGCAAGCCATTACGGCGAAAACCTCCAATTGGCGGATGCAATCGCGGAGAAACTGAGGGGCGCCGGCAAAGACCTCAATAAATTGACGACCGCCGATCTCGCAATAGTTGACGAGTTTCATATCCGCGGTCGTAAGGCGACGCTGGAATTGGGCGAGAGAATGAATTTGAACGCCAGCTCGCACGTTCTTGACATCGGGAGTGGTTTAGGCGGCCCAGCACGGACATTGGCTGAGACATACGGCTGCCAAGTCACCGGCATCGATTTGACTCAAGCATTTTGCGAAGCGGCAACTGCAATGTCCGGCTGGGTCGGTCTCGATAACCGCGTGTCATTCAAGCAGGGAGATGCCACAAACTTGCCCTTCGAGAACCAAGTCTTCGATGCGGCCATGACAATCCACGTTGCGATGAATATTGCCGCTAAGGACAAGATGTATGCGGAAGCTCGCAGGGTTCTAAAGCCCGGCGGGATTTTCGCCGTTTACGACGTGCTGCAGGGGGAAGGTGGGGAAGTCTTTTATCCGGTGCCTTGGGCACGCGATCCGTCAATCAGCTATCTCGCGACGCCGAACCAAATGAAAACTCTTCTGACTCGCGCAGGTTTCAAGCTGCGAGATATTCAGGACTCGACCGAAGAGAGCCAGAGTTTTTTCGAGAGAATGACGGCACAAATGGCAAAAACCGGCACCTCTCCCGTCATCTGGCAACTTTTCCTTGGTCATGATTTCCCGGCGATGGCGCGCAATCAGGTCCGCAACGTGAGCGAGCGGCGGATTAGGACGGTCAGCTATTTCTGCACCGCGTGAAAGCTACGTTCGCGAGCATGTCCGCTGCTGGCACATTTGAGACATCAAGCGATGTCCGCTCTCGGTCGTTATCGGAGGCATGGCGGACATCAGGATTTAATGAGCACACGGCCTGGTTTCGGCTGAAAGAGACTGCGTTAGGCTTTTGCCGCCTTCGGTGCGGTTTCCTGCATTTTGTGGAAACGCAGCACCTGCTGCGCCGTCGAGACGCGCAGCCGCTCATAGGTCAGGCGGTTCTCTTCCACGTCGCCGTGGAGTTCACCCAGAATGCTGGTGCGCATATCGATGATGGACTGCACCGTGGACCAAGACATCGCCGAGACCTTGGCCAGGATCAGAATGCCTTCCGTGTGCGACTCGATCATCAAGGTTTCAGCCAGCGTGATCGGCACGTTGGCGAGGCACGCCAGCGCGGCGTTGGTTTCATCGAACTTGTTGGCGGCAGCGAACCTGGCCACCTCGTGCTCGTTGAGTCGGCCATCTTCGTAGAGCGAACGGACAAGTCCGTGCGCCATCTTGGTGGCTTCGCTCATCGCCGCGGGCGTGCTGCGCGCACGGCGCGTCACTTCGCCGACCGCAGCGGAGATGTCGTCGGCCATCTGCGGATGCGCGGCTTCGAGGCGCGCGCGCACCGAGGCGGAGGCTTTGGCAATCAACCGCAGATAATGCTGACGCGGAATCGAGCGCCGCAGCCCGACACAAATCGCAATGTCGTCGTCGCGTTCGGCGCGAGCGATCAGGTCATCGAGTCCCTTCGGAGAAAATTGCGCGCCGGGATTGGCGGCGGTGCGCTGGACGACGTCACTGTTGCCGCGCTCGATCAACACGTCGGTGACTGCGCCGCTGAGCGTGCGCCTCCCTGAGATCGCCAGCAGATGCGCCTGGCTCTTGCTCAGCGCGTTGGCGATCAGCATGTCGTCAGTGAGCCGCTCCGATTGCGACAGCATGGGCGCGGCGACTTCGATCAGGTCGTCGAATGCGAGGTTGTGCACGGTCTGCGGCGGCGCTTTGGCAATCGGCGCGAGGCGCTTGGACAGCAGCACCTTGGCGGACACTTCGATGTGGCGAAGCAGGCATTCGAAGACGTCGTCGAACACGCCGATCTGCTCGTCGGAATAATCGTCGGCCGCATGAAGGAAAAGGTCGGTGACGCGACGCAGCGTTTCGACCCGCCGGGCAACGGTGCCGTGGGCGAGAGCGGTCTGCAACTCATCGAGTAAGTTGGATGATGCGACGTGCGTCCTACTCATAAAACACTCTATCCTGGAGCAATCGGGAGGCGATCCGGCGACAGTTTCTATGTCCCGTAGATTGATGATCCTCAGATCAGGCGCATGCGACCTGGTTTCGGCCAGCCTCCTTGGCCACGTAAAGAGCTTCGTCGGCGCGCGCCAGCACCGAATCCGCCGTTTCGTCGGCGGTGATGGTGGCGACGCCTGCTGAAATGGTGACGGCCATGCCGTCGGAGAGAGCGCTCCAGTCGAGGTCTGCGACGATGCCGCGCAGCCGGTCGAGCATCTGCACGGCGGCGGCGGGGCCGGTCTCGGGCAGGATCAGCAGGAATTCCTCGCCGCCATAGCGGCCGAAGCGATCGATGCCGCGAATATTGGCGAACACCGAGATGGCGAAGGTGCGCAGCACTTCGTCGCCGACCGGGTGGCCATGGGCATCGTTGATCCGCTTGAACCAGTCGAGGTCGATCAGCGCGATCGAGCAGGGCGCCTTGGCGCGATGGGCGCGGGCGATTTCATCGTCCAGCATCCGCATGATGCAGCGGCGATTGAACGAGCCGGTCAGTTCGTCGAGTTCAGCCAGTTCTTCGATGCGCCGGTAGGCTTCCTTGAGTTGCACGCTCTTGTCGTACAGCGATTGCCGCAGCGAGTTGCTGAAGATGCCGATGAACATGCAGCGGCCGATGGTGAAAGCGAAATCCATCATCGTCGCCATGCGCTCAATATACGTATCGTGCGGCACCGAGATCGGCTTGTCGGTGCCGAGAAACAACACGGCGAGCCCGACCGACATCGCTGTCCATATCGCCGCTGTTTCACGCGCCGAGGCGCGCAGCGAACTGAAGCTGAACACGATGAAGAGATTGCTGAGGAATAGCACGCCGGCTTGCGGCGCGAGCCAGGCGAAGGTCAGCATGATGGTGAGGCCGATCGTCGCCTGCGGCATCACCAGATAGGGATCCTCGAAGCGATCGTTGATGCCGGATTCCGACAACGCGAAGAACGCCGATGCCGATCCGAGACCGCAGGCCAGATAGCTCGGTGCGATGAGCGGCGAGATGGTGCCGTTATAGGCGAGGATGATCAGGATGACGCTGTCGAGCAGATAGCTGATGCAGACGTAGCCCAGCATCTGCCGCCGGATTTTGACGCGGCGCCGGCGCGCGCCCAGTGCGGACCGTCGTTCCCCGCCTGCGAACGCGGCGGCGGACAGGCTCGACAAAAGGGATGCGGCACTCTGCATGACGAGCCGAACGGTCTCATGATTTGGTCAGTTACGTAGGGAACTCTACGTGGCAAAGCCTTTAAGTTTGGTATCTTTTGCCCGTAACAGGATGCCGCAGCCGCGGCCTTGCACCTTGAGCGCACAGGGCAAATCCGTTTCGGCCGATTGCAGCCACGGCTATGCCGCAGCGGTCTTGCTGCCGTATCGCACGTTGCGCTGCAGCAGAGCTGAGTGGCCGACGAGCCATGCAAAATTTCCCTTTCGCGGGCCCGGCGAAGACGCGGACACGAATCCTGATCTGTATTTCAGTACCGTCACGACGGCTTGCCCTTTAGCCTGAATCAAGGGCAAGTTGCGTGCGGTAGATCACGGACGCCATCTCGATCTGCGATAATTTAAGAAGATTTCGCTGCACCCATCGAACCTTATGTCGGATTGCCCCGACCAACCCTGCGAGACCGCCATTGAGTGCGACACAAGCGACCGCGGACGAAGTCCTGATCGCTCGGATCTCTCAGGGCGATCGGCTTGCCATGCAGGTGCTGTATGGACGGCACCATGTACGAGTATTCCGCTTCGGCCTTCGGCTGGTGCGGAACGAGCAGCTCGCGGAGGACCTGATCAGCGAGGTCTTTCTCGATGTATGGCGTCAGGCCGGCAAGTTTGAGGGCCGGTCCGCGGTCTCCACCTGGATTCTGGCGATCACGCGATTCAAGGCCCTCTCTGCGATGCGTCGCAGGAAGGATGCAGAACTGGACGATGAGACGGCCGACGCGATCGAGGATACATCCGACGATCCGGAGGTGGTGGTTCAGAAGAAGGATACGGGTGAAGCGCTGCGCAAGTGTTTGATGTCGCTTTCGGCCGAGCATCGGGAGATCGTCGATCTTGTCTACTATCACGAGAAATCTGTTGAGGAAGTCGCAGAGATCGTCGGCATTCCGGAGAACACGGTGAAAACGCGACTATTCTATGCACGCAAGAAGCTTGCCGAACTGCTCAAGGCAGCCGGCATTGAACGAGGCTGGCCATGATGGCGACGAGCGCAAAAATCCCGGATGATGAACCGGGAGAGATTGAAGCTCTCCTGCCGTGGTATGCGGCGGGAACGCTGGATGCGCGTGACGTTGTCCGGGTCGAAGACGCGCTCGCGCGCGATCCCCAACTTGTCAGGCAGGTCGCGGCGATCCGCGACGAATACACCGAGACCATCTATCTCAACGAAAGCCTCGGCGCGCCATCCGCACGCGCCTTGCATAAACTGTTCGCGGCGATCGATGCCGAACCGGCGCGCGCGCCGCAGAATGCCGCGCCGATGGGCCTATCGCGACGCATCTCCGGATTTTTCGCCAGCCTGTCGCCGCGCACCCTGGCGTGGTCGGCTTCGCTCGGCGGACTGGCCTTGCTGTTGCAGGCCGGAATCATCGGCGTCGTGCTGATGCGGCAGCCTCCCAGCAGCTTCCAGACCGCGTCGTATCAAGAAGCGCCGAAGAGCGTGACGCGCTCGCTCGGCGCCGGCGCGGATGCCGTGCTGTTCGTGCGCTTTAAGCCCGAAACGCGGATGTCGGAAATCACGGCGTTGCTGGCGCAATATCACGCCTCGGTGGTCGGCGGCAGCGGCGACATGTTCCGCCTGCAATTCGCCGGCAAGACGTCCGGCGCCGACGCGAGCGCGGTGCTGTCGGGTCTCCAGAAGGAGAAGATTGTCGCCATGGCGGTGCCCGCGCAATAATCCGCGAGCGGTGATCGCGGCAAGCCGGTCGCGCCCGCGCGAAGGATCATCATGAGCGTTGTCGGTTCAGGCGTTCGCAAGCAAGTGCTGGGTATCGGCGCGGCGTGTCTCGCCGGTGCGTCGCTCGCGTCGTGCCCTGCCGTGGTCTCGGCGCAGAGCATCATGCGGACGCCGAACATTCGCGTCGAAACGCGCGTTCCGACCATCACGCCGCGCGTTACGCCGCAGATCAACGCCAACGGCCTCCGTGCCATCGCACCGAACGCGCTGCAGAGCGTTCGCACCGGCAATTTCGGTGGCAATCCCAATGCCGGTCGTGGCGCCGACGTTACCGACGAACCGGCGACCGCAACCAAATCGGGCAAAGGGTCGCGTACCAAACGGACGCCGAAGATCGACACTGCATCACGCGGCGGGCGCGGCACCGTCACCGGCGATCGAACGCCGCCGCCGAAAACGCCGACCGGAATCGCGGTCGTGCTGCCGACGATTCCTTACGTGCGCTACGCGCCCAACACCTATCCGAGCTGCAAGGCTGCCAGCGGCGGCATGGTGTGTAGCGATCGTCCGGCCTTTGTCGCCGATCTTGCCGGCGGCAGCATCGGCAGTGGCGGGCCGCCGCCGGTCGGCCAGAATGGCGCACCCCGCCGCAGCGGCGCGCAGGCCGGCCTCAGCCCGCGCTACGTCGTCAATCAGATCGTCGCCGAACTCGATGCAGCGTTGACCGACGCGCAGCTTGCGGCGCTGGCACAGCGTTATCGGCTGGCGCTGATCGGTTCGCAGGAGTTTCCGCTGATCGGCAGCCGGATGACGCTGTTCCGCATCACCGATGGCCGCCCGGTCGATACGGTGCGGCAGCAAATGGCCGGGGACGGCAGCGTGCGTTCGACGCAGCCGAATTTCCGTTACGTGTTGCAGGACCAGGCCACGACGCCTGCGATTGCCGAAGGCGACCCGGCGCAATACGCCGTCGCCAAGTTGCGCCTGCCGCAGGCGCACGCGCTGTCGCACGGCAACAACGTCACCGTGGCGGTGATCGATTCCGGCATCGATGTCGATCATCCGGAACTGGCCGATACGATTGCGGGCTCATTCGATGCGCTCGGCAGCAAGGAGACTGCGCACGTGCACGGAACCGGGATCGCCGGGGCGATCGTCGCTCATGCGCGGCTGATCGGCAGCGCGCCGTCGGCGCGGATTCTGGCGATCCGCGCATTTGGCGTCGCGCAAGCCGGTGCCGAGAGCACGTCGTTCGTGATCCTCAAGAGCCTCGATTACGCGGCGTCGCATGGTGCGCAGGTCATCAACATGAGTTTTGCCGGTCCGAAGGATGCGCTGGTCGAGCGCGGCATCGCGGCGGCTGCCGCGAAGGGCATCGTGCTCGTCGCTGCCAGCGGCAATGCCGGGCCGAAGTCGGCGCCGCTCTATCCGGCGGCTAATCCCGGTGTCATCGCGGTGAGCGCCACCGATGCTTACGACCGGCTGTTCCCGGCCTCCAATCGCGGCGGCCATATCGCGGTGGCAGCGCCCGGCGTCGATGTGTTCCTGCCGGCGCCCGGCGGCAAATATCAGATGACCAGCGGTACGTCGTTTTCAGCGGCCTACGTCAGCGGTCTCGCCGCGCTGATGCTGGCCCGCGATCCCAGCCTGAAGCCGGACGGCGTACGCGGTATCCTGATGCGAACGGCGCGCGATCTTGGCGAACCGGGGCGCGACGATCTGTTCGGCGCGGGCGAGGCCGATGCCTATGGGGCCGTTGCCGCCGTGGCGGCGGCGCAGGTGCCGATGGCGAATGCCGGTGACAAGACGGTCGGCACACCCGCCGCACCGTCCGATCACGATAACGCGAGCAGCCCGCCGGAGACGCCATCCCTGGCCGCGGATAGGCCTGCGGCGCAGTAAATCGGTCAAAACAGCGGCGAAAATTCTTTGCCTCGGTTTGAACGTTTTTAAACGACGGTGCGACTTATCGAAGTGGAGAGGATGACTCTCCAAGGGCCGTATCCGGCGCGAGCGCCCATCCACCCCAGCGCCCAATATGGCTTGACCCGCCCGGTTGTCCCCCCGGGCGGGTCTCCCCGTTTTAGGGGGAGCTCACCGCGTTGTCGTCGCTCGCGCTCAGGGCTGGACATCGCAAAAGTTTTCCACAGAATACTGATGTACTACCAGTTGATTCGTCTTCGTTGCGTCTGCGTCCGTTTCCCTCATTGCGGACTTTCCCATGACACAGCGAACTGACATCGACCGTGGCCGCGACATCATCGAGCGATGGTGCGCCCTTGCCGAGCAGCGGCTGAGTTACCTGATAGACCTGCTCGAGAGCGGCCGTTGGCGCCGCTTCCATACCGAGTCCGATCTCGTCGAGAACATCGAAGAAGCACGAACCGCCGTCGAGACATGGCGAATGCTGGCGTCGCGCGAAGCGACGCCCGACAATCGCGCCATCGATCTGTCGTGGTTGGGGCGAGCGGCGATCCCGCTGGCGGGGCGCGACATCGTCAAGGATGCGCGCGGGCTGGCGCCGTCGATCGTCGCCGGATCGTTGCAGCGGACGTCGCTTGCGAGCGGGGGTGCCGCATCGCGTCCGGCTGCAACGCTCCCGGCGGTTCAGCCGGGATGGGAGCAGGTGCTCGATGTCGCTGCGATGCAGGAGCGCTATCCGCTGCTGCGCAACGCGTTGTAGAAAAGCGCGGTCTGGTTAGCAGAACTCGTCATGCCCGGGCTTGTCCCGTGCATCCACGTCTTAAACACGGCAGACAAGACAAGACGTGGATGGCCGGAATAAATCCGGCCATGACAACGATAGAGAAAGATCGATCGGCATTTCGCAACTATGCACTTTACCGCTTGCGGTCACCGCACCGTATTGGTGCCCAGCGCCACCTGCGCGAAACGTGCCGCGCCGCTGGCGGTGAGATCGGGCGTCACCGGCTTGGCGTGATCGAGGCCGACGATCGCGCCGCGCGGTGCCCCTGAAATCAGGTTGCCATCGATCAGTGCGGTGCCCGCGCCGTCGCGCACCGACACGCCGATGCCGATGAAGGCGTTGCGGATGACATTGCCGGTGATGCTGACGTCGCGCAGATACTTGCCCCAGCCCGCGACGATACCGATGGACGGCGCATTCTCGATGACATTGCCGGATACCGTGGCATCCGCCTCGATGTAGATGCCGACACCGGCATCGTCATCCGGCGCGGTGCCGATCGGCCGCTTCGGCAGCATGTTGCGCAGGATGTTGCCTTGCACGACGGCGATGCGGCCGCCCTCGTTGAAGTTGCAGACCGACACGCCGGTGGCGGCGACGTCCACCGTGTTGTTGGCGATGATGGCGCCTTCGAAGGCGAATTCGGAATACAACGCCACTTCGCGCACATTGCTGATGCTGTTGCCGGTGATCTGGATGTTGGAGGCCGAGTTGCCGCGCACACCGGAGTAGTCGCAATTGCGAATGCGATTGCCGCGCACGATGACGTTGCCAGCGCGAAATGCGTTGATGGCGTTGCCGTATTGTCCGGAGCCGCCGGGGCCGGCCTTGATATCCTCGATGCGGTTGTCGATCACCAGCGTGCCGTCGTCGCCGATGGCGTTGCGCAGGATCTCGATGCCGTTGTCGGAGGCATCGGCGATGGTGTTCTGCGCCACCAGCAGGCCGCGCGCATCGAACGAGACGATGGCGGTGGTCGCGGTCTGCGTAATGATGCTGTTGCGCACTTCGCCGGAGACGTTCTCGAACCAGATGCCGCTGCCGCCGCTATTGACGATCGTGCAATCGGTGATGCGCACGTCCGCGCCGGCAAGGCAATGCAGCAGCCCGCGCCGCTTCGGCAGCGGAATGCTGCCGCCGTCGAGCGTGATGCCGCTGAGGCCGAAATTGTCGGCGCCTTCGCCGGTCAGCAGTGAAGGGCCGCCGCTGAAAATCAATCGCGTCGCGCCGCGCACGCCGATTAGTTGCGTGCCCCTGCTCACCTTCAGAGCGCCGCAACGATAATTGCCCGGCGGCAGCAGCAACGGCGTGCGCGTGCGCGCGGCATTGTCGAGCGCACGCTGCAGAACGCCGGTTTGATCGTCGGGACTGTTGGGCCGCACGCCGTCATGTGTGGCATCGCGCCCAAGCGTGGCGGCGGGCGGTGCGGCGCGCTGCGCCTGCGCCTGCGTGACCAGGGCACCGGCGGCGACGCCCGCGGCCGAGGCTCCGATCAGGTGGCGGCGATTGAAGTCCATGCGCGGCACTCCGGTCGCTTCCCAAGGTGGGCAGCGCGTCCGCAGTAACGCAAAATCTTCAAGCGAGTTGGCTCAACAACCCGCGAGCGGCGGCGATTGTTGCCGATAGGGTTAATGCCCCGGTCAGGCGCGCCGATGCGGCGTGAACATGCGGCCGCGCTCGGTCACCAGCACCACAGCCAGCACCGCCAATGTGCAGATCAGCGAGCCGATGGCGAACGGGAGCAGGGTGCCGTCGTAGAGCTGGCCGAGCGTCACGCCGATGGCGATGCCGATCAGCGTGGTGATCGAGCCGAACAGCGACGATGCCGTGCCTGCGATGTGGCCCTGCGGCTCGAGCGCCAACGCGGTGAAGTTGGAGAACATCATGCCGAACGCGAACAGCGCCGTTGCCGACAGCACCATGTAGAGCGCCAGCGGCAGCGTGTCGGTCCAGGCCGTCACCAGCATCACGATGGCAACGGCGGCAAACACCATCAGCGCGCTGTGCGAGATCAGGCGCATGCCGAGTCGGCCGACGAACCGCGCATTGAGGAAGCCGGCGAGCGCGATTCCGATGGCGATGGCCGCGAAGGCCAGCGGGAAGTAATGGCCGAGACGATAGATCCCGGTGAACACCTGCTCGGAGCAGAACACGTAGGCGAACAGCACGCCCTGCACGCCACCGGCGGCGAGCGCATAACCCAGCGTTTGCCGGTTGGTCAGCGTCTGGCGAAAACTGTCGATCACCTGCCGGACTGTCAGCGGCTTGCGCTGGTTCACCGGCAGCGTTTCCGGCAGCCGCAGCGCGCACCACACCAGCGCCAGCACGCCGTAGCCCATCAGCACGATGAAGATGCCGCGCCATTGCGCCATCAGCAGGATGGCTTGGCCGAACGAGGGCGCGAGGATCGGCACCGCGACGAAGATCATCATCACCAGCGACATCACGCTGGCCATGCGGCGTCCGGCGTAGCAATCGCGCACGATCGAGGTGGCGATCACCCGCGTCGCCGAGGTACCGAGCCCCTGCAGGACACGCGCCAGGAGCAACATCTCGAACGACGGCGCGAACAGCGCCAGCAGGCTCGCCAGCCCGTACAGCACCATGCCGCCGAGCAGTACCGGGCGGCGGCCGAAGCGGTCCGACAACGGCCCGATTACGAATTGCCCAATGCCGAAGCCGAGCAGGAAGGTCGACAGCACGCTTTGCAGATAATTGCCGTCGGAGATCTTGAACGACGCGCCGATGTTCGGCAGCGCCGGCAGCATCATGTCCATCGCAAGCGGATTCAGCGCGATGATCGAGGCGACGATCACGACGAATTCGGGGAATCGCATCGGGCGATGGGTCGAGGCGACCCATGCGGTGGCATTGGTATCGGTCAAGGGAATCTCTCGCGGTTGATCCCCGACATAGCCCGCGATGCTGCGATGCACAACCCATGGGGCGGAATGCCTGCCCCGCCGGAAAACGCAGATCAGTCCGGCACTTGGCGTTATTTTCGGCGTGTGAGTGCTGCTATTTGCAGCAACAGGGCCTCGCCGGCGTCAACGAGATGTTCCAACGTTGGGTGAACAGTCGCGGTCCGGCGTGGGGTCGCCGTGTCGCGCGCCACCAGCGGGACATGAATGAAGGCGGCGAGGTGCGGGCCATTGGCCTCGTGCCGGGCTTCCAGCGCCCGCCAGCACAGGTAATTGCAAAGATAGCGGCCGGCATCGCGCGACAGCCGCGCATCGATGCCGGTGGCGCGGGCGGCGCGCATCAGGCGCGGTGTGTGCGGACCGACCTGCATCGCCTCGGCACCTCGCACGATGGCGCCGCTACGAACGTAGGCGCCGCCGGCGTCCGGCCACAGCGTGGTGATGGCGTTGCGCGCCCGCGTCTCGATGCGGACATAGGGCGTGCGTGCCGCGAGGCCGAACATCAGCAGCGCATGCGGCCGATATTGCGCCAGCAGCTCGGGCAACTGGCGATCGACCGCCTGATACGTGACCGGGAAAATATGGCCGCGCAACTCGACGTCGCTGAAGGCCGGGCGGCGCAGTCGCGTCAGCCGTGTCACCAGCGCCGGCGTCGGATTGAACGGCGCACCGGGAAACGCGCCAAAGCCGGTGATGAGGATGCGAAGTAGTGACGTCATGACTTCCCGTGCCTCAAAGGCGTTGTCCGTCACCCTAAGGTGGCCATGCGTTGGCATGGCCCTCGAAGGGCGACCGCCGTTCATCCTTCGACGCTCGCTGCAAGTGCAACTCGCACCTCAGGATGACGGCGGTCCGGCTAGAGGGCAATGACCTACCGCAGCATCTCCGCGATCTGCTCCGCTGCCAGTGCCGGAGTGACGCGGCCATCGGCGACGCGCGCCTCGATCTGCTTGACCTTGGCGCGGATCGCCGGATCGCTGCGCAACCGCGCCATCATCCGCGTCTCCAGCATGGCCCACATCCATTTGATCTGCTGCTGGCTGCGCCGTGCGGCGAGTTCTCCGCTGGCATTCATGGCGGTGCGATGTTCGCAGATTTTCTGCCACAGTTCGGCGATGCCGGTGCCGGCCAGCGCCGAATAGGTCACCACCGGCGGAAACCAGTGTTGCGAGCGCGGCGTCAGGATCTTCAGCGCGCCGCGATAGTCGGCGGCGGTGCGGTTGGCGCGCTTGATATTGTCGCCATCGGCCTTGTTGATGGCGATCATGTCGGCCAGTTCGACCAGCCCCTTTTTGATGCCCTGCAATTCGTCGCCTCCGCCGGGCAACATCAGCGCGAGAAAGAAATCGGTCATGTCGCAGACCGCGGTTTCCGACTGGCCGATGCCGACGGTCTCCACCAGCACCACGTCGAAGCCGGCGGCCTCGCACAGCAGCATGGCCTCGCGGGTCTTCGCCGCGACGCCGCCGAGCGTACCGGACGACGGCGAGGGGCGGATGAAAGCGTTCTCGGCGTTCGACAGATTCGCCATCCGCGTCTTGTCGCCGAGGATCGAGCCGCCGGTGCGCGCCGAGGACGGATCGACCGCCAGCACCGCGATCTTGTGGCCCTGGCGGATCAGATGCATCCCCAGCACATCGATGGTGGTGGACTTGCCGACGCCGGGCGAGCCTGTGATGCCGATACGCATCGCGTTGCCGGTGTACGGCAGCAGCGCCTGCACCAGATCGCGCGCGCTGGCCTGATGATCGGCGCGGCGGCTTTCGATCAGCGTGATGGCGCGCGCCAGCGCGGCGCGATTGCCGGCGCGGATGTCGCTCGCGAGATTGTCGGTGGAAAGGGGGCGGGTCATTTGTCCTGCTTGCTGGCGTCGCGGACGGGGCTGCCGGCGAAGAGCGCGGCGCCTTGCGGCGAAAGATATGGCTTGAACGTCTGCCACGGCACGACGACGACGAACGATCCTTCCACATAGGGACCGACCGCATAAGGCGGATAGTGGAATTCGAGCCCGGCGCTTTTGCCTGCTTCGGTCGATGCGGCGAGCGTCACCGCGCCGACCTTCAGCAGCGTCGGCGCGATGCCCTTGTACCAGTCAGTGCCGCCGGAGTCGTCGATGCGGCGCGCTTTCTTGTCGGCCTTGACGGCGGCGATGGCGGCGGCGCGCAGCGCCTTCATCGTCGGGCCGTTGTCGGCGGTCTCCTTGAAGAACGGCCGGATGCTGACGCGCTTGCCGACGCTGTCGTCCCACAGGATCGTGTCGATGTCGGTGTTGGGATGCGCGCCGCCGGTATACGCATAATCGGTGCGGACGACGCTGACATAACGGCCGTCCACCACCGAGGTGCGGCTATAGTTGCGCTCGAAACTCCACGCGCGGTTGTCGCGAAACAGATCCGGCGAGGCCTTGAATTCCTTCGCTGCGTCGGCGCGATTGCGTTCCAGCCAGCGCTTGCCTTCGGCCATGCAATTTGCGGCCAGCGCTGCATTCGACTTGATGCCGTCGTCCAGCGTCACGCTGGCGTCGATGTAATTGGTCTTGACGGCGACATCGGACTTGGCGTCGGCGGCGAGGGCGGGGGCAGTGCCTGTGAGTGCCAGGACTGCCGCCAGACACGAAAATTTCCGAAGCGGACTTGCGAAAGATGAACTGAGGCTGTTGATCATGGCAACCTTCGTCATGGCCGGGCTTGTCCTGGCCATCCACGCCTTGGAGCCCGGATCATAGAAAAACGTGGATGCCCGCGACAAGCGCGGGCAAGACGCTCTTTGTGGAGAGTTTGACAAACCCCCGCGTTACTCCGCGGCCTCGCTGCTATGCCCCAGCCGCGCGTTGAGTTTGCGGATCAGTTCTTCGGCCGCGTCGGAAATCACCGTGCCGGGCGGGAAGATGGCTTCGGCGCCGGCCTTGTACAGCGCATCGTAATCCTGCGGTGGCACCACGCCACCAATAATAATCATAATGTCCTCGCGGCCCTGCTTCTTCAGCGCGGCCTTCAATTCCGGCACGGCGGAGAGATGCGCCGCCGCCAGCGACGACACGCCGAGGATATGCACGTCATTTTCCACCGCCTGCCGTGCCGCTTCGTCGGCGGTGGCGAACAGCGGCCCGATGTCGACGTCGAAGCCGATGTCGGCAAAGGCCGACGCGATCACCTTCTGGCCGCGGTCGTGGCCGTCCTGTCCGATCTTGGCGACGAGGATACGCGGGCGGCGGCCCTCGGCGTCCTCGAACGCATCGATCAACGCCTGTACCTTCTGGACCCGATCCGACATGGCGCTTGCCTCCCGCTTGTAGACGCCGGTGATCGACTTGATCTCGGCGCGATGGCGGCCGAACACCTTTTCCATGGCATCGGAAATCTCGCCGACGGTGGCCTTTGCCCGCGCGGCATCGATGGCCAGCGCCAGCAAATTGCCGTTGCCGGTTTCCGCGCTCTTGGTCAGGGCCGCCAGCGCGGCGGCGACGTCGGTCTCGTTGCGCTCGCCGCGCAGCCGCTTCAGCTTGTCGATCTGCAATCGCCGTACTGTGGAGTTGTCGACCTTCAGCACGTCGATGGCGGCCTCGTTGGTCGGCTTGAACTTGTTGACGCCGATCACGGCCTGATGGCCGGAATCGATACGCGCCTGGGTCTTGGCGGAAGCTTCCTCGATACGCAGCTTCGGCACCCCGGCTTCGATGGCCTTGGCCATGCCGCCGAGATCCTCGACCTCCTGGATATGACCCCACGCCTTGACGGCGAGATCGTGCGTCAGCCGTTCGACGTAATAGGAGCCGCCCCACGGATCGATGATCCGCGTGGTGCCGCTTTCCTGTTGCAGGAACAATTGCGTGTTGCGGGCGATGCGCGCCGAAAAGTCGGTCGGCAGCGCCAGTGCCTCGTCGAGCGCGTTGGTGTGTAGCGACTGGGTGTGACCCTGCGTCGCCGCCATCGCCTCAATGGTTGTGCGCATCACGTTGTTGAAGACGTCCTGCGCCGTCAGCGACCAGCCGGAGGTCTGGCAATGCGTGCGCAGCGACAGCGATTTGGGGTCCTTCGGATTGAATTGCTTGAGCAGCTTGGCCCATAGCAGCCGCGCCGCGCGCATCTTGGCGACTTCCATGAAGAAGTTCATGCCGATGGCCCAGAAGAACGACAGCCGCGGCGCAAAGCGGTCGACATCGAGGCCCGCCGCTATGCCGGCGCGCAGATACTCGACGCCGTCGGCCAGCGTGTAGGCCAGTTCGAGGTCCTGCGTCGCACCGGCTTCCTGCATGTGATAGCCGGAAATCGAAATGGAGTTGTATTTCGGCATCCGCTGCGAGGTGTAGGCGAAGATGTCGGAGATGATCCGCATCGAGGGGGCCGGCGGATAGATGTAGGTGTTGCGCACCATGAACTCTTTCAGAATGTCGTTCTGAATGGTGCCTGAAAGTTTCTCCGGCGGGACGCCTTGTTCTTCGGCGGCGGCGACGAACAGTGCGAGGATCGGCAGCACGGCGCCGTTCATGGTCATCGACACGCTCATCTTGTCGAGCGGGATGCCGGCGAACAGCGTGCGCATGTCGTAGATGGAATCGATGGCCACGCCGGCCATGCCGACGTCCCCGGAAACGCGCGGATGATCGCTGTCATAGCCGCGATGGGTGGCGAGATCGAAGGCGACCGAGAGGCCCTTCTGTCCGGCCGCGAGATTGCGGCGATAGAACGCGTTGGAATCTTCCGCCGTCGAGAACCCGGCGTATTGCCGGACCGTCCATGGCTGGTTGACGTACATGGTCGGGTAGGGCCCGCGCAGGTACGGCGCGATGCCCGGCCAGGTGTCGAGGAAGTCGATGCCCTGCAGGTCGGCTTCGCTGTAGCCCGGCTTGACCGGAATTTCCTCGGGCGTCATCCACGGCGCTGCGGTGCCGGCGGGCGATGCAGGAGCGACGGCTTCGAAGGCGATATCGGCGAAGTTGGGTATGCGGCTCATACAGTACTCTTTCCCGTCATCGTTCGAGGCTCGCTTGGCTTTCACCTCGGGATGACGCTCTCTCCGGTTTCCGTGCCGTCATCCTGAGGTGCCGTCGCCCAGCGACGGCCTCGAAGGATGACAGAGGGTCAACTTGCCTTGTCCAGTCTAGCATAAGCGCCTTCGAGCATCGCCAGCGCGTTGCCTCCGGCCGCGACGAATTCATCGATCCCGGCGGCGCGGAATTCGGCTTCCTTGTCGCCGGGCCGCCCTGCCAGATAGATATGCCTGGCTCCAGCCGCATGAAGGGCCTTGGCCGCAGCGGCAGCATGGTCGGCATAGACGGCATCTGACGAGCACAGGCAGACAAGCCGCGCGCCGGATGCGTTGAAGGCCGCGGCGAGAGCGGCGGGATCGGAAAAGCCCTCGTTGCCGGTCGCCTCGATGCCGCCAGCCTCGAACAGGCTCTTGGCGAAGGTGGCGCGAGCGGTGAAATCTGCTGCCCGGCCGAGATTGGCCAGGAAGACCCGGGGACGTGCTCCGGTCTGTTTCAGCAGGGCGTCCGAACGGTCGCGCAGTTTTTCGAACGGCGCGGCGACACGAACCGGCACCAGCGCGTCGAATGCGATCGTTTGCTTTTCCGATGGGCCGGAAGCAGGGGCGCTGGCAAGCACCGCCGGCGTCGCCTCCTGCAGGTTGGGAAATTCGCTCGCGCCAGTCAGTACGTTTTTGCGCCGGGCGATGTCTGTATCGCGCGCGGCGCGCACCGCCGCCACTTTGGATTGGATCAGGTTCTGCTCCAGTGCCGCGAATACGCCACCGGCTTTTTCGATTTCCTGGAACAGCGTCCATGCCGACGTGCAAAGCTGCTGCGTCAGCGTTTCGATGCCGCCGGCACCGGCGGCGGGATCGGCCACCTTGGCGAGGTTGGACTCTTCCAGCAGGATCAGCTGCGTGTTGCGCGCGATGCGGCGAGCGAATGCATCCGGCAGGCCGAGTGCCAATGCGTGCGGCAGCACCGAGATGGCGTTGGCGCCGGCGAGCCCGGCAGAGAACACCGCGATGGTGGCGCGCAGCATGTTCACGTCGCTGTCGCGCTGCGTCAGCATCCGCCATGCCGTCTCGGCCGCAATGAACAGCGGCTTCGGCGCAAGGCCGCAGCTTTGCTCGATGCGCGCCCACAGCAGCCGCAACGCGCGGAACTTGGCCATGGTGAGGAACTGGTCGGCGTCGGCGGCAAGCCGCGCATAAATGGCGTCGCGCGCCTGTTCGAGCGACAAGCCGGCAGCCTCCAGCGCGCGCAGATAGGCGACGCCACTCGCCAGCACGAAAGCCAGTTCCTGCGCTTCCGAGCCACCGGCATCGTGGATGACGCGGCCATCCATCGCTGCGAACGGGCCACGGAAGCCGAGTTGCCTGAGTTGCGCGATCTTGTCGCCGAACACCTTCGCGCTCGACGCCCAGTCGCCGGCACTGCCGCCACGCACCGCCGCGCCGCCGATCGGATCGAAGCCGAAGCGCACGTTGACGGCGCCCGGCGCGACATTGCGCGTCTTGAGCAGATCGGCGAGGTGCTGGCCGATGTCGCGACCGTGCGAGCTGACTTCGAACTCGATGGCGATATCGGCTTCGAGGAAAATACCGTCCAATGCCCGCGTCAGCGCGTCCTTGGTCGGCGGCAGGCCGAAGCCGCGCGCCGCGTTGCTGCCTTCGAACACCAGTGTCAGGCCGGTGGCGCCATTGGCGAGATCCTGCAACGCCTGTGCGTTGGCTTGCGCCGCATCCGGATGATCGATCCGCTGCATGATCTGCCATGGCGTGGCAGCGGCGCGGCCGACGATCGGCATAGCATTCTGTGCGCGCTGATAGATCGGATCGATCTTGAGACCGTCGGCGGTTTTGCCGATCAGCTTCTCGAACGGGGCGCCCTTCAGCACGCCATCGACCAGCTTGCGCCAGTTCTCGTAAGTGGCCGGGGCGAATTCCGCCGCCAGCGTCAGATCATCAGTGGTCGAAGACATTCAGCAGGGCACTCCCCGGGCGCAGCTTTTAGGTTGCTGGCGAAAATGCCACGCCAACACCGCTGCCGCAACCTGCCACGGGTTTGCCTCAACGCTGAATTCGGCACAACCGGAGGCCGATTTTTGCTCAACCAGCCTCGGGCAAGCGTTCGATGCCGTCGGTCGAAACCGCCTTCACCGCGTCTCGTACCGTTTGGCCGGCAATGCTGCGATCCGGCACGATCTCCGCTAGCGGAACCAGTACGAAGGCCCGCTCGAACAGCCGCGGATGCGGTAACGTCAGGTCCGGCATGTTGATCTTGGCGTCGTCATACGCGATGAGATCGAGGTCCAGCGTGCGCGGCCCCCAACGCTCTTCCTTGGCGCGGTCGCGGCCAAATCGCTTTTCGATCTTATGCAGCGTGAACAGCAGCGCATGCGGATCGAGACTGGTTTCGATCTCGACACAGGCGTTGATGAAGCGATCCTGCTCGACATTGCCCCAAGGCGGTGTCGCGTAGTCCGACGAGCGCGACAGTAGCTCGGCTTGCGTCATGCCGCAGATATTGGAGATGGCCCTCCGGAAGGTGTCGCGAACGTCGCCGACGTTGCCGCCCAGAGCGATAAGTGCATTACCCATAATTACGATTGCCGTGTGCGAGTGAGAATGACGCCGACATCGTCGAAGATCGCAGCGATCGGCGCGTGCGGCTTGTGGACCGTGACCTTGACCGCGCTGATCCGCACGAAGGTCGACAGAATGGCTTCGGCGACAGCGCCCGCGGCGCGCTCCAGCAGCCGGTAGTTGGTGTCCTTGAAAGCGGCTGTCGCGGTGGCGACGACATTGGAGTAGGACACGGTGTCGGCCAGCCGATCGGTCCGCGATGACTCGGACAGATCGGAAGACAATTCGAGGTCGATGACGAAGCGTTGCCCGACTTCTGTCTCATGCTCCATCACGCCGTGGCGGGCATGGATCACCACGCCACGGATAAAGATCGTATCGGTCATCGTTTCTCCTCGATAGCTGCGGTCACGCGCAACGCCTGCACGGTCTCCGCGACGTCGTGGGCACGGATGATCCGCGCGCCACGTTGCGCGGCCAGCAGATGGGCCGCGATTGATCCGCCCAGCCGCTGCTGCGGCTGGGACGGTGTAATCGTATCGATAAATCGTTTGCGCGACGCGCCGACCAGCAGCGGCAGATCGAAAACGCGCAATTCGTCGAGCCGGGCGAGAACCGTCATGCTCTGTTCCTGGGTCTTGCCGAAGCCAATTCCGGGGTCGAGGATGATCTGATGTCTGGCGATGCCAGCGGCCTTCGCAATATCGAGCGAACGCGCAAAGAAGGTCTGGATATCCTGCATGATATCGATGCCGGCATCGGCGCTGTCGCGATTGTGCATCACGACCACCGGTGCGCCGTGTGCGGCCACCACCGTGGCCATCTCTGGATCGCGATGCAAACCCCACACATCGTTGGCGATGATGGCGCCGGCATTCAGCGCCCAATCCACGACGGCAGCCTTCATGCTGTCGATCGAGACCGGCGTTCCCAGCGCGACCACTTCGGCCAGGATCGGCCGCAGCCGTTGCAATTCTTCCTCGGCCGTTATCTTCGTCGAGCCATAAGGTCGGGTGGATTCCGCGCCGATGTCGATGATGTCCGCGCCTTCTGAAATCATGCGCTGCGCCTGCGCGATAGCATGCCGCGGCGCAAGAAACGATCCACCGTCAGAAAACGAATCCGGCGTGACGTTGAGGATGCCCATCACAGCGGGGAAGGGGCGCGATAGCAGCATCCGCAGCAACGGGTTATCCGTAGCCGGTAGGTTCGACGGAGCTGATTGGAAAGCCGTCGTGATCATGCGGTCGCTTTGCGCGGTTCAAGGTTCCGAGTCAAGACGCAGTCTTTCCCAATTGTTTGCGGACTTTCGATTGGGTTGGCGACTGTCGGCGGGCGTCCGCCGGACAAATGACGTCGACGCGTGGACACCGACGGCGAATGAGGATCGCCCCTCGCCAGCGACGCAACGTCTCACCCGCTGCAACAACCGTACCGTGTAAGCTGTCGGGAAAATTGCTGATGCGCGAATGGCTTGATCGTGCCGCCAGTTGGTCTTTTGACGCATGTGGCGAACCGGGAATTGATGATAGGTGTCATAAGCGATAGGGGGATAAGCGGGCGAGTTTGTCGTCCCGACCTCAATACGCGGGAGGGGAACGATGCCACTTGAAGGAAGGGTAATTGAAGAACCGCAGCCGATAACGCAGACGCCGACGCTTGCGGATTATCAGGCGCTGTCGGAATTTCGTCACTTGATCCGCTGCTTTCTCGAATTCAGTCAGAAAGCGGCCGAGCGCGCCGGATTGACGGCCCGCCAGCATCAGGCGTTGTTGGCCATCAAGGGATTTCCGGGCGGCGGTGCCGTGACCGTCGGCAATCTCGCGCATCGTTTGCGAATCCGTCATCACACGGCAGTCGAGCTGGTTGACCGGCTCACTGAGAGCGGGCTGGTCCGCCGAATCCATGATCCGACTGATCACCGTCGCGTGTTGTTGACGCTCACCGAACTTGCCGACCAACACCTGGCCAATTTGTCGTCGGCTCATCTGGATGAATTGTCGCGGATCGAGCCGCTATTGAGAAACGCGCTGGCACGCAGGTCTCGATAGGCCTACGCGTCACGGCGAAACGCGCCTTGCGGAGATCGCGCATCCGCCCGAACTGCCGGTTCTAGCTTCGACGGAAAGGCCGTTGCTTGGGGCGGACGCTCGCTAATCGTGCGCGTTCGGAACTGGCTCTGATGCCGAACCTGCACCGGTCCTAGTAGGTGATCTTCAGGGGTAGTTTGCGCGCCTGCGCGATCAATTGCTCGACCGATTTTTCCGATGGCAGGACGCGGACCAGTTTGCGCTTGGTGTTGACCTCTTTCATCGCTTGCGCAAGACGGCTCGGATTGCGATGTGTAAATTCACGTACCGTGGTCACGCCGGTGGCGCGCAGCAACTCGGCTTTGGCTTTGCCCATGCCTGGAATGCGCATGCAATCCGCGATGTTGGCCCATTCGAGTAATTGCTGTTCGCTGAGATTGGTCTTGGCCGCGAGTGCCTTGCGGCCCTTGGCGGTCCGGGCAGCTTCGAGCAGGGCCTCCGTTGTGCGAATGCCAGCGGATTTGAGTTTGCTGGCCGCAAATGCAGTCAAGCCATCAATCTTGGAAACAGGGTATGTCATGGTACTCGGAACAGTGAAGGTGCTTCGACGAACAGGCTGAAGTCAAAAGTGCCGTGCGACCTGTCGCTATCGTGCGTATCGCCCGGCAGGAAACCCCCGCGTCAGATTTGCCTGCTCGTTCCGCTCCAGCTTTGTCGTCCGAGTATCCGAAAAGTTCAGTCGTGGCGGCTGGAAATCGTTCGTGCTGCCAACTCGAAGCTGACAGGACTTGGAACGATAGCTCAAGGCTTTCCGCAAATCGTTCCACGCGAAGACAGCCGTGTGCGCCTCCGCTGACAGAGTTGAGTAATTCATGGATGCCCCGCCTCCGCCGGTTAATTACCGGATCCTGATTGTAAGTTTGATCTTGGGCTTTTGCAGCGTGAAAGACAAGTGACGATGCCCTCTTGACCGGCGCTGCAAAGCAATCGCGTGAGGAGTGTTGCAGTAATGCAAAAGCAAGCGCGGGTGCAAGTGCAATTCGCCTCGAAGAAATCTTGCCGCTTTGGAGTGGCTCCAGACTACGCAACGCGTCTCCGGAATAAGCCGCCAATGCAATGAAGTTTCGCCGAAGGGATTTGCAACGCCGCGAAACCTTGTTGACCGGTCTCAACTGGATTGCAAGATGCAGTATGCTATGCGATCTGGCTGTTTCAATTCGATGAAATCTGGATTCACGCAACAATTATTGTCAAGCATCGGCGGGTGGGTATGCTGCGGCAAGCCCGAGTTCGTGCCGTCGGCATGATTGTGAAGGTCGGGAAACCGGTGGCGAAGAAGACACGTTTGGCGGCGGGCTCCTTCAATGACGCAAGAGGCGATGCAATGGCGACGATCGACTCCAATACCGGGGATACCAGCGAAAGCCTCTTTATCGGCAAGGGTGAGCAGTCGGCCTGGTTGACGCTTGGCCTTGCCAATCGCCACGGATTGGTGACGGGCGCCACCGGAACCGGCAAGACGGTGTCGTTGCAGGTGATGGCGGAAGGCTTTGCGCGTGCCGGAGTTCCGGTTTTCGCCGCCGATATCAAGGGCGATCTATCCGGCATCTCCGAAGCCGGCGAGGCAAAGGATTTCATCCTCAAGCGCGCCAAGGATATGGCGCTGACGTTCCAGCCGGATCAGTTTTCGACAGTGTTCTGGGATGTTTTCGGCGAACAGGGGCATCCGGTGCGGGCGACGGTCTCGGAAATGGGGCCGCTTTTGCTGTCGCGCATGATGGATCTCAACGACGTGCAGGAGGGCGTACTCAATATCGCTTTCCGCGTTGCCGACGAGCAGCATCTGTTGCTACTCGATATGAAGGATCTGCGGGCCATTCTGTCATTCGTCGGCGAACACGCCGCGGAACTGACCACGCAATACGGAAATGTTTCCAAGCAGTCGGTCGGTAGCATCCTGCGCCAGCTTCTGGTGCTGGAAAATCAGGGTGCGGACAAATTTTTCGGTGAGCCGGCGCTCGATCTGAAGGATTTCATGCGGACCGACCGTGACGGCCGGGGCATGGTCAACATTCTGGTCGCCGACAAGCTGATGCAGAACCCGCGGCTCTATGCCACGTTCCTGCTCTGGATGCTGTCGGAACTGTTCGAGCAACTTCCGGAAGTGGGCGATCCGCCGAAACCCAAGCTGGTATTCTTTTTCGATGAAGCTCATCTGTTGTTCAACGACGCACCAAAGGCGCTGATGGACAAGATCGAGCAGGTGGTGCGGTTGATCCGGTCGAAGGGCGTCGGAGTCTACTTCGTCACGCAAAATCCGATTGACGTTCCCGACAAGGTGCTGGCGCAGCTCGGCAACCGCGTGCAGCACGCGCTGCGCGCCTTCACGCCGCGCGATCAGAAGGCGGTTGCGGCGGCGGCACAGACGTTCCGGCCCAATCCCAAACTGAACACGGCTCAGGTCATTACTGAACTCGGCAAGGGCGAGGCGCTGGTGTCGTTCCTTGAGGGCAACGGCACCCCGTCGATCGTCGAGCGCATCATGGTGCGGCCACCATCGGCGCGGATTGGACCGATCACCCCGGAGGAACGCAAAGCGATCCTGGCGGCCAGTCCGGTCAAGGGCAAATACGATACCGCAATCGATTCCGAATCCGCCTATGAGATCCTGCAGAAGCGTGTCACCGATACCGCGGCGACGGCGGACGCACCGCAAGGCGGCGTGCTGGGGCAGCTCGGCTCCATAGTTGGGACCATCTTCGGTACCAACACGCCGCGCGGCAAGCTTTCGACCGGGCAGGTAATCGCTCGCGATGTCACGCGCTCGGTGACCAACAAGGTCGTCGGAGGGGTGGTCGCCGATCTCGGCAAATCGCTGGGTGGTTCGGTTGGAAGTTCGGTGGGGCGGGCCATCGTGCGCGGCGCGCTCGGCAGTCTGTTGCGGCGGTAGCCGATTTGCCGCCTATCTGGAGTTCATGAATGACGACGCAGAAATTATCCGCGGTACTCGATCACATCGAGGCGGATTCCGATAACAGTCTGGCGCGGCTTTTTACCCTGTTGCGCATCAAGTCGATCTCGGCCGATCCGGCCCATGCGAAGGATTGCAAAGCCGCAGCCGACCATCTCGCCCACGATCTCGCCTCGTTGGGGTTTGCCGCTGAAGTGCTGCCGACCGGAGGGCACCCGGCTGTTGTCGCCAAAGGCAATGGCGGCGCGCCTAGCGGCCGGCCGCATGTGCTGTTCTATGGACACTATGACGTCCAGCCTGTCGATCCGGTCGAACTCTGGCATCGTCCGCCGTTCGAGCCGGCTGTGGTCGATCATGCCGATGGCCGCAAGATCATCGTCGCGCGCGGCGCCGAAGACGACAAGGGCCAGTTGATGACCTTCGTCGAAGCATGTCGCGCCTGGCATAAGGTTACCGGTTCGCTGCCGCTGGATGTCACCTTCCTGATCGAAGGCGAAGAGGAGGTCGGGTCGAAGCATCTGGTCGCCTTCCTCGAGAATCATAAGAAGGATCTCGCCGCCGATTTCGCGCTGGTCTGCGATACCAGCATGTGGGACCCGGATACGCCGGCGATCACCACGGCGCTGCGTGGGTTGGTCTATGACGAGGTCCGCATCACTGCCGCCAACCGCGACCTGCATTCGGGATTGTTCGGAGGCGCCGCGCAAAATCCTATCCGCGTGCTGACGCGTATTCTCGGCGGTCTGCACGACGACAACGGGTGCGTGACGCTTCCGGGCTTCTACGACGGGGTCAAGGATTTGCCCCCGGACATTCTTGCGCAGTGGAAGGCATTGGCATTCACGCCTGAGACATTCCTCAAGCCGATCGGCCTGTCGGTGCCGGCGGGTGAATCCGGCCGGCTGATGATCGAGCAGGTGTTCTCGCGTCCGACCTGCGACATCAACGGTATCGTCGGCGGTTATACTGGCGAAGGCTCGAAGACGGTGATTCCGTCACAGGCCTCCGCAAAAGTATCGTTCCGGTTGGTCGAGGGACAAGATCCGGCGAAGATCCGCGCGGCGTTCCGCGCCTACGTCACCGAACGATTGCCGAAGGATTGCACCGCCGACTTCATCGATCATTCCGGTGCGCCAGCGGTCTCGCTCGATTGGCAGATGAAGCCGCTGCTCGCGGCCAAGCGCGCACTGTCGGAGGAGTGGGGCCGCGAGGCGCAACTGATCGGCTCGGGTGGCTCGATTCCCGTCGTCGGCGATTTCAAACGCACGCTCGGACTCGACACTGTTCTGGTCGGCTTCGGGCTGGATGATGACAATATCCATTCGCCCAACGAGAAGTACGATCTCAAGAGTTTCCAGAAGGGCATCCGCTCGTGGGCCCGCATTCTGGCCGCATTGGCGGACATGCCGAAGGCGTAGCGACCGCACGTAAAAACGCCGCCCGGAATTGGGCGGCGTTTGAAAAAAAAACGTGTAGAGGTCGTATACGTTCAGCCTACACCAGTTCTCAGGTCTTGTAACTGGGGTCGAGGCGGTCGAGCTTGCGCAGCAGCGGCGGCCACACCAGCTTGGTCGACCGCAATTCAGCGCGGTCGAGATTCTCGACCACTCGGGTGTTCTTGTCGATGACCGCCTGATCGACCGGATAGGCGGTCGGCCCAAGCATCCGGGTTCGGACCTGCATGGTGCAGGCGCGCTCGAGATGGAACATGCGCTCGAACGCTGACGCCACCGAGCGGCCGACGGTCAGCGTGCCGTGATTGCGCAACAGCATGAAATTCTTGTTGCCGAGATCCTTTTGCAGGCGCGGGCGCTCGTCGTGGTCGAGGGCGATGCCTTCATAATCATGATAGGCCAGGTCGTGGGTGACGAGTTGTGCCGTCTGGTTCAACGGCAGCAAGCCGTCCATGCAACTCGCGACCGCGGTGCCATCCGGCGTATGGAGATGCAGCACGCAGCCGGCATCTTCGCGAACCTCATGAATTGCGGAGTGGATCGTGAAGCCCGCCGGATTGATGCTGTACTCGCTCTTGGTGAGTTGATTGCCATCGAGGTCGACCTTGACCAGGCTCGAAGCGGTGATCTCGTCGAACATCAAGCCATAGGGATTGATCAGGAAATGGTGCTCGGGTCCAGGTACCCGCGCAGAAATATGGGTGTCGACCAGATCGTCCCAGCCATAATACGCCACGAGGCGATAGGCGGCTGCGAGGTTGACGCGTTGTTCCCATTCCGCATCGGTCATATCGGACGGGACCTGCTTGAGGCGGGCTTCCGCTGGTGACATGGTGTGTCCTCCCATGAGTTGTTGGCGGAGCCTAATGCCGGCCTTGCGGGCCAGCAAGTCTGCATGCCGCACGGCAGTCATGCCGATAGCCCGACGCGTAATTGCATATGCCGTCGCGTGCAATTCCGTTGGCGATCTGGGCAAGATGAAGTTATCGTGACCGGGGTGATGGCCCGCTATCCAGGGCGCGGGGGTGGAGTTCGATATGGTTGTGCTGTTGATTGCCGGTGTTGGCGCCATCGTCGCTGGCCTGTTGGCGATCTGGTTTGGCATTCCGGTGAAGGAATTCAGCTTCGGCAACACGTTGATCCTTGCCGGAGCGGTGGCCATTTGCAGCGGTCTTTTGCTGATCGGCATGTCGCTGGTGCTTCGCCAGTTGAAGCTCATCGCGCAGCGGCTGCGAGTGATTGAACCGGAGACCGGGCTGCGCGATATCGGTGGACCGCCGTTGCCCGCTGGGTCGATTGCCGATTCGAGGCGCGACACGTCAGAGAGCGGCACGTTGGTGCGGCCACGCGATCCGTTCAGCGATCGAGATGCGACGTCAGCGGCCGCGGCAACTGCGAGCGTACCTTGGCGCGATGAAGCAGCGGCGCGCGAGCGAGGCCGCACGGCCGTGGCGTCGCCGCCAACGATGCCGGAGCCGGAAGAGCCCGAGGCCCCGGCAGCGACGCCCGGCAAGCAGCGTCGTAATTTGTTGTTCACGTCGTCGCGCCGGGAACGGGAGCAGGCGGAGGCGCGGGGAGCGGAGACGACTTCCGACCGCTCGCCTCTCTCAACGGCGACCGAGCCGGATCCAAGCCGGCCGGAGCCCCATCCCAGCTTCGATGAAGCGTGGCCGAAAGTGGATCGGCCTCGGCGCGATCACGCGCCGGCGCATGTTGCTCCGCCGCCGATTCCTGCGCTCGACACCGACGCCCACGCCGCTGCAAAGCCGGTGCCGGACGTGCCGCAAGTCACGGTCGTGAAATCCGGCGTTGTCGATGGCATGGCTTATTCGCTTTACTCCGACGGCTCGATCGAAGCTCAGATGCCCGAAGGCATGATGCGATTCGCGTCGATCGACGAGTTGCGCCAGCATCTCGATCAACGGCCGTGACGGGCTTGCCCAAGAAAGACTCCGCGAATGACTGAGACCCCGGGCAAGAGCTTCATCGATCTGACGGCGAATATCGTGTCCGCCTATGTCAGCAACAACGCCACGCCGGCTGCGGAAATCCCCGCGCTCATCAGCCAGATTCACGCAGCGCTGGTGCGCGTTGCGGTCGGACGTGTCGAGACGCCGCCGCTTGAGCCGTCGAGGCCGGCGGTCTCCGTGAAGAAATCCGTGACGGCGGAATATCTGGTGTGTCTGGAGGACGGCAAGCGTTTCAAGTCGCTCAAGCGTCACCTTCGCACCCAGTACAATATGACGCCGGAGCAATATCGCGACAAATGGGGACTGGCGCCGGACTATCCCATGGTGGCGCCGAACTACGCCGTCGCCCGCTCGCAACTCGCCAAGAAGATGGGTCTCGGGCAACAGCAACGCCGCCGCAAATAGCGCTATTTGCGTTGAGACCGGATTGGGTATAGGAATTTTGTCCCCAAGACCAGCGCCAAACCTCCCATAGCGATTGATCAAAAATCTCTAGAATTGCTATCCCCGGTGGTGAAATTTCGATTAGGATATGAAAATATTCCTATTTCGAGGTGCTGCTTATGTTCCATTCTTCCCCTTCGGTTCCCACCGTTAGCGGGGCAGAGTCAGCCGAGCCTGACGACCTGCTCGCCCAAGCCCAAACATGCATTTTCCGCCATGTGACGGGCTGCGTCGCGCGCGACTTCGGGATCGACACCCAGGCATTGTCATCTGCCACCCGTGGGGCGCCGCGCGTCGCGCTGGCACGGCAGGTGGCAATGTATCTGCTGCATGTTGATTTCGCCCTCAGCTTCGAGGCGGTTGGGCGGATGTTCGGCCGCGACCGCACCACGGTTTCGCATGCATGCCGCGTCATCGAAGATGGCCGCGACGATATCTGGCTGGATTGCCGTTTGGCGGCATTGGAATTGGCCTGCTGTGGCAGCGTGCAGCAGCAGCGTGCCGGATTGCGGGGCGCGCGATGAGGAGGAGCGGCGATCGTGCCTGCGGACAGGCGGCTGGACGTCACGCGCAGCGCGAGGGCGAGGCGGAGGTCGACGGTTTTCGTGCACAACACCTCGATCTCGCCACGGCGCAAATTCTGACGGACTCCGGCGCGGTCCGTGTGCTCGTGAATGAAAGCGAGAGTCCCCTTGCTTGGCTGGCGCGCCGCAAGGGGCGCGATGGTCAGGCCATGATCGGCCCCCAACAATTCCTCGCGGGCGAGCGGCTGCGGGCCGATTTCACGCGTGCGAATATGTCACCGCGCGTAACATCGAGCTGGGCCGCACCGACAGGCAATCGATCCGGCAGCAGCGGGCCGGGCCAGATGACCGATCTGATCGTGGCAGCGCGACAGCGCGTGCGTTTGGCGTTGGAGGCCTGCGGCCCGGAATTCGCGGGCCTGCTAATGGACGTATGTTGTTTTCTTCACGGTCTGGAGGATGTCGAGCGCGAACGGGGCTGGCCGTCGCGGTCAGCCAAGATCGTACTGCAGCTCGCGCTCGATCGCCTGGCGCGGCATTACGGTCTGACCAACGAAACATCGGGGCGCGCCAGCGCGCGCATCAGGACCTGGCTCGCCGACGATGCGGCATTCAACAGCGGGTAGCGGCACTCAGGACGCGGCGGCCAGCACTTCGCGTGCATCGGTACGGATGCGCTCGACCATCGAGCGCAAGCCGTTGGAGCGCTGCGGCGTGAGATGCTGGCCGAAACCGAACTCGTCGAATATCGACAGTGCGTCGGTGGCCAGGATGTCCTGCGGCTTGCGATTGGAGTAAAGCGTCAGCACGATCGCGACCAGACCGCGGACGATGTGCGCGTCGCTGTCGCCCAGGTAATGCAGGATAGGTTCGCCATTACTATCGCGGTCGATGCGGCGCGAGAGCCAGACCTGACTGACGCAGCCATTGACCTTGTTCGCCGCCGAATGCTCGGCTTCCGGCATCGGTTCCAGGGCGCGGCCAAGCTCGATGACGTACCGGTAACGGTCGTCCCAGTCGTCCAGCACGGCAAAGTTGTCTCGGATTTCGTCGATGGTCATCGTGGCTCACGTTCTGTTGCCTTGTCCATATATAGGGACGCGGCCAACTGAAAGCGATATTGCCGCGATCCGGCAACAAATTGATCCGTTTTAGTCGGCCTGCACGGCCTCGGCCGAACTCAGCTGCCATTCGATCCGCAGATCGTCCGATGTCAGGGTGTTCTGTGTTCCGGAATTGGCCTTCGGCTCGGCATCGATCGAACCGGTTTCATCCGAGGATTTCTTGTCGGTGATAATCTTATAAAGTTTGCGGGCGCCGTCCTGGGCGCGATGGCCGATGACGGTCGCGGCATGGCCCCCAACCTCGCAGGCGGCGGGCTGACGGGAGCAGAACTGGCTCATATCGGAGACGGCAGCCGTTGCTGCCGAGATGGCGTCGGTCGCGCCCACCTGCGGCAGTTTGGCCGATTCCGGCGTCTGGTCCCTGGGCAGCAGCACAAGCACCAGCCCAAGCCAGAATGCCATGCGAAGCAGGAAAAACATCTTGCGTCCCCGTACGTCTCGTTCACCCCGTTGCGATTGAGTTCGCAATCTGCGCTTTGAATACCAGCCGCGGATAAATCTCGCGTATTCGCGCTACATCCAATTCGCCGAAAATTTGCGAAAAATTTGAGCGATTTGATTCGCCGTAAATATTCGATTGACGGGACCGTAGGCGGGGCTGAACGCCGCTCACTATTTCGAAACCATAAGGCGCGCGGTTTGGAAACCGGTCGTTCACCATCTGTGTCGATAGCGCAGTCGTTCGTGGCCGAATTCGGCATCTACGCCGGCTGTCGGCCGCGATGGCGCGCCGCCTTAGCGTTCGCTTAAGTTCACTCTGACACGGTGACGCAACGATAAGGGGGCGTTACGGCGCGTCTTTCGGATGAACAAGCCGCAACGCGAAAGCGTGACAGTGTCGAACATAATTGATGATAGCCTCAACGAGCTGCTGCATCCGTCAGCGCGCTATGACGCACTGGCCAGCGCGCGTCATCGCGTCTTCATGGCACCGCGCTTGTTGGGAAGCCTGCTGGCGTTCGCGGCTTTTCCGGTCTATCTGGCGATGCGCGGCGCGCCGAGCGCAACCGAGGTCGCGGCATTCGCCTGGCTGATCGCGCCGATCCTGCTGTCATACTATCTGTCGCGAACCGGCCGCTATGAAAGCGCTCATCTCTTGTCGTCGCTGGCGCTGGTCGGTCTCGTCATGGTGATCGCGATCAACACCGGCGGCATCGAATCGTTTGCCGCGATGTGGCTGATTGCAGTGCCGCTCGAAGCCGCATTGTCGGCGTCGCGTCGCGCCGTGGCGTTCGCATCGTTGCTGGCACTGGGTGGAATTCTGGTGCTGATCGGCATGACTTCGTTCGCTCTGCTGCCCGCGTCTGAAGTCGGGGCGATCTCGCACAGCGTCTTGATGGCATTCGGCATCGGTTCGGCGACCGTCTATGCGGCCGGTCTCGCGTTCGGCGCGGAATCGTTGTCGCGGGTCAGCGTTTCGTTGTTGTCTGTCGAAGAGGATCGCTACCGCCTGCTGGCGCGCAATATGAGCGACGTCATCTCGCGCCATCGCCGGGATGGTGCAGTGGAGTTCATTTCGCCCGCGGCCGAGGCGTTACTTGGGACGCCGGTCTCGAGCCTGTTCGGACACGGCCTGTTCGATCGCGTACATATCGCCGACCGTCCAGCCTACCTCAAAGCGCTATCCGATGCCGCGCGAGGCGGTGAATCGTGCAGTGTCGAATTTCGGATCAAGTGCGATGTCGCCAGCTCTGTCGACGGCGTTCGCGAAGCGCCGCGTTTCATCTGGGTTGAAATGCGCTGCCGGCCGCTTGACCAGGCGCCGGATCACGCCAAGGCCGGTGAAAGCGGTGTCGTTGCCGTGATGCGCGAGGTGACGGATCGCAAGCAGCAGGAGCAGGCGCTCGAGCAAGCCCGTGTCGACGCCGAACGGGCGGACGCTTCCAAGAGCCGGTTCCTCGCAACCATGAGCCATGAATTGCGGACGCCGCTCAACGCGATCATCGGCTTCTCGGAGATGATCGCGCAGGAAGACGTCCTCAACATCGATGCCGCGCGGCGCAAGGAATATGCTCAGCTCATCAACGACTCCGGCCAGCATCTGCTGTCGGTCGTCAACGGCATTCTGGATATCTCCAAGATGGAGTCCGGCAACTTCGAGATCGCGCTGGAGCCGTTTGCGCCACGCCCCGCGTTGATCAACAGTTGCAATCTGTTGGCATTGAAGGCGCGTGAGAACGGCATCGAACTTGTCACGAAGGCACCGGAAGATCTGCCGCAGATCACCGGTGACGAACGGGCATTCAAGCAAATCGTGCTCAACCTCGTCTCGAATGCCATCAAGTTCACCGAGCGTGGCGGCAGCGTGACCGTGACGGCTGAGATGGAGCGGTCGAATCTTGTGATGCGCGTCAGTGATACTGGCGTCGGCATCAGCGCCGATGATCTCAAGCGGATCGGCGATCCATTCTTTCAGGCGGGCAAGACTTATCAGCGTCGTCACGAAGGCACCGGGCTCGGATTGTCGATCGTCAAGAGCCTTGTTGTCTTGCATGGCGGCGAGATGTCGGTACAAAGCAAAATCGATGTCGGCACGACGATCACGATCATGTTGCCGTTGTGTCCGGCGCCGCAAGCGCGCACCGATAATGTTACAACGCTGACGCCGGCGCCACGTCTGCTCGCCACCAGGGACCAGGTGAAGAAAAGTGCCTAAAGCAGTTGCCATCGATGATGATATGCCGCGTCGCCGCCGCGGTACGATCAAGGTTGACGCCAAACCCAAGGCCGTTGCCAAAGAGAAGGCGGAGCGGGGTCTGTTGATGCGCGCGTTGTTGCACAGTCCCAAGGACACGTTCGCCGGCACGCTGGCGTTCGCGGCAGTGGCCGCCATCGTTGTCAATGCCTTGTTCTTGCAAGCCGGACATCATCCGTCGCCGATGTTCGGTGCTGCCGTGCCGCTGCCGTTGCCGGTTGCGCTGTCGGGGGCAACCTCTGCAAGTGTTTTGCCGCGGCCGCGGCCGGCTGAAGCCGATACGGTTCGCGACGATGTCCGCGCCAGCGAAACCGGATCGATCGAAGTTCGTGATGCCGCGCCGGCCAAGGTGGTCAGCGTTTCGCACGGGACGACGGCCAAGCCGGCGGCGAATGCCGCGGCGACGCGCAGCGATCCGCTTGGCGATCTGATTGTGTCCTCGCGGCGCGCGGCGAACGTTCAGCGCGCTTTGACCAAGTATGGCTACGGCCAATTGAAGCCGACCGGCACCGTCGGGCCCGATACGCAGGCGGCGATCCAGAAATTCGAACGCGATCGCAAGTTGCCGGTGACCGGCCAGATCTCCGACCGTCTGGTGCGCGAACTCAGCGCTGTGACTGGGCAGGTAATCGAATAGCCATTGCGCATTTGAATTCTGCGCGATGGGCGCGGCGCCAGTTTATCCCTAGGCGCGGGCCGCTCCACTAGCTTTTGCCGTGACCTTCGGCCTATCTTGCCGCCATGAGACTGAAATCATCAATTTGGGTGGCTGCCTATCTGCGCCGCTGTCAGACCGAAGGCATCTTCGGTGCCGTGCGCCGGCGCGGCGCCGAAGAAGCCGGCGCGGTGTTCGTCAAACTCGCGCTGCTCGATGGCAACGCCATTCTGTATACGCCCGCACCGCAGACCGCCTACGACGAGAGCCGCCCGGTCGAGCGCGTCTTCACGCCATCGACCAAGGAGCCGGTGCCGGAGCAGGTCGTTGAAGATCGGCTGGCCAAGGAGGTGCGGTTCGATCCCGACGTCTGGATCGTCGAGATCGAGGACCGCGTGGGTCGGCACTTTCTCGATCTCGCCAAGGCGTGACTAGTCGCCAGCTTTGTTGCGCGCCGTGTTGATGTCGATGCCAGGACGCGGCGTCTCGGTGCGGGGCTGCGCCACGGTGTTGCGCGCACGATGACGTTCGTCGTCGTGTAGCATCGGCCGATACCTGGCGCGCTGCGCCGGTGCCGATGCGCCGCGCCATGCGGCCAGCATCACCAGCGCTGAACGTTGGCTGAGGCGGTCGTAGAGGCGCGACAGCCGATAGACGGTGTTCACCGAGGCGCCGATATCCGGGTTGAGGAACAGCAGAACGCGTTGAAACGTGTCGCTCTTCATGCCGAGTGCCTTCAACGCGCAAGCCAGCGGCTCGCCGCCGGCATCGTTGACGATCTGCGCGGCGATGTGGGGCGGCAGGATCAACGCGTCGCCAAGCTCGAGAGTGAAATTCTCAACGTCGACCGCGAATGCCGCCATCTCCAGAATGTGGATGGCGCGTGCAACGCGCGCCGCAGGCAGAGGCGCAGAGGGCTTGATTTGCGATGTCGCGAGGGTGTCGATGATCGCGGTGCGTTCGCGTGTGTCCGCCGCGAAGAACATGTCGCTGATCTGCGCGGCATCGTTGGGCAACGTCGAAGCGCTCGTTGCCACTGCGAAGCTTTCTGCCGCCGCGCGCGGCAGAGCCACATCCGGGTCGATGCTGCGCGCCAGCGGCAGCGGACGCTTCGGCTCGGTAAGCCCCAGCTTCTCCGCGATAGCCGCGGGCGTGTTCGGATAGATGGCGAGGCGTCCGCGCACCGCAGCGCGCGTGGCATCGTCGACCTGATCGATCAGGCGCGAAGTCAGTTCGACGAACTGCTGCTCTTCGTCGGTCGTGTGTGAAGGGGCCTGCACATAAAGATCGGTCAGCACCCGCAACAGAGTCGGGCGGATGTCGACGCCTTCGCGGCGCGAAAGCGACATCAAGCCGTCGAAACCCGAGAACATTGGGGGCGTGGTCATGTTCGGCGTACGCTTACGGAGGAATATGCCGGCAATGTACGATCATCGTTTTAACAGGCCGTTAACCATGCCTGTTCTTAATAATCCCATGTCGTCCGCTGGTGCGGACGGCCGGGAGATACGCGAAATGGGCACCGTTATTGATTTTTCAGCCGAAACGGCGTTGCGCCGGCCAAGCTTGGCACCGGGCGCTACGCGGTGTGAAGGCATGGGAACCGTGCTGATTCTTCCCGTTATCCGGATCGAGCGCATGGCCGATACGACGCATGATGGCGGCGGGCCGGAGGAGGGGGCGGCACCCGGCCGTCGTCGCCGCCGCCGGGCGCGCTCCTGAGACTGGATACTTTCGATGCCGGAGACGCTGTCACCGAGGCGCTCGCGGCTTTGCCTTGACGTTGTGATGTTCATTGCCCTGCCGATCGTGCTGGGCGGCTGCAGCGGCGGCGACTTTGGCCGCACGCGCCAGGATTTCCGTACCGATGACATGCATCGCTGGATTGGCGCCGAAGCCACCGGCAGCATCGGCTTGCGCGCCTCGGAATTTCAACTGACCGATTTCGAACGGCAACTGCGCGATCAGGCCTATCCGTTCATCGAGCCGCCGCATTCGCGCCCGGCCTGGAAGAGCGTGTTCGGTGACTACAAGCCCATCCCGTCGCCGTGGCGACAGACCCCCGTATTCGACCGTACCGCTTATGGCCGTCTGCTGATCGATGAGCCGCATCGCTCATACGCATCGCGTTACGCCCAGCTGATGGACGATGTTCGGAACGATCTGACTGGCTTCGAGCCCTTCTTCGCCACCGCGGATCGCGTCATCAGCCTCGACCGCAAACGCAACGCGGGCTTGAAGATCATTTCAGAAGTATCGCCGCGCGAACGTGCCGATGCCATTGCGCGGATGGAAGAGAACACGCTCATCGTGCAGTGGGTGCAGCAGTGCCTGCAACGCCGCATCGCGTCGTATCGCTGGGCGCTGGAGCGGTTGGTGATTCAGGCGCCTGACAATATCGCCGCCGATGCGGACCGTCTGATTAGCGAACTTGCCGCGCGTGCCGATAACCCGCCAGTTATGCTGCAGCCCGGCGGCGCTACCGGCGTCGCGCTGCGGACACGCGGCTAGCGTCTACGGAAAATCTCTAGCGTTTTGCGACAGGCGCATCGGTCTGCACCTTGCACGTCGCTGCCGCGAGCGAGGCCTGCGCCTGAGCCATCAGCCCCGGTTCGGGCGCCAGCGCCTTGAGAACGATCAAACCGGTTAGCGTCGGTGAATCGACGATCAGGCGGTCGGCCGCGGTGACTTCTTCGTCTTCAGGCAATGCAGCGTGCTGTGCCTCCGTCATCAGATCGAGCTCGATCACCCTGCGGCCTGCGGAGCGATCGTTGATGGCGTAGTAGGCGATGTCGTTGCGCGTATAGAACGATACCGACGTGTAGGCCTGACTGACCGGCACAGTGAGCTTGATCGGACCGCCGGCGAGATCGTAACGGCATACCGCAATGGCGAAGGCGGGATCCATGAACGGCATCGGCGACTGGCTCGGTTCGGCGAGCGGCAGTGCGGCGACCGTGTTCGATTTGGTGATCGGCGTGAGGCGCGAATAGGCATCCTGCGTGGCAATGCGCGGGAGCGCCAGCACACTCACCAGATGCACGACGCCGCCGAGCAGCACACCCGCCAGAATTGTCAGCAGGAAGCGGATCACGGGCACCCCGCTGTCATGATGGATGGCATCGGTGCGTCGCGTTGTGTCCGCGTCGCGACGCCGACAGGCGTATCGTACAGACGCAGCATCAGTTGATAGCGATTGACGCCACCGGTCGGCAGCCAGTTTCCGGCGCGCGCCCGCGCAGCCAGGTGAATGGCGAACGACCCGTCGACATTGCGCACGACTTCCTCACTAGTGAAGCCGTAGCGTTGCAACGCGTTTGCAATGAGATGTCCCTTGGTGTCGTAGAGCGTCAAGGTCCAGAAGCGCGCGGCCGGGGTTACGCCACTCACCACGATATCGCAGCGGCCATCGAGCGGCTTCTTGTTGTCATCGGCGTTGGCGGTGAACGCAATGCCGTCACCGGTGCCCACCGGCAATTCGCCGCTGCGGGCAATCGACGCGCGCGAGTAGGGATTGATTTCAGCCGTGCCGATCTTCGGCCGCGCGGTCCAGGCGCCGATCGTCAACGTGCCGATGTCGGTGCCGCGCGTTGCCGTCGCCCATGTCAGGCCGAGGCCGACGACTGCCGCAATCACCAGAACCAGTATTGTCGTGAAAATCAGACGCACGTGGAAACCGTTGTCATATCGTCAATTCTTGCGCGCCGGTGTCGTTGCCATGTCGCCGGGAGGCGCTGCAGTCGCGACGTTATCAGGATGTTTGGCGAAGCCCGTGGTCGTCGGTGCGGCGGGATCCGCCGCGGACGTCTTCCCAGCGGTCTTGCTGGCTTCATCGAGCATTTTTTCGATGCGCACCAGGATTTCCGCGCCACGTCGCGTCAGCACCGGCGGCGGCGCAGGCTTGGCGTCGTCATCCTTTTGGGCCATTGCAGCGGGTATTGACGGCTTCGGCGGCACTTCGATGCCGGCGATGTCCTTGACCTCGACGCCTTCATGCGCGGCGACCATGATGTCGTGCCAGGTTTGCGCCGGCAGCGAGCCGCCGGTCATGCGATTGGTCGGCGAATAGTCGTCGTTGCCATACCACACCGCGCAGGTGAAGTTGCCGGTGTAGCCGACGAACCATGCATCGCGGTAGTTGTTGGTGGTGCCGGTTTTCCCCGCGGTCGGAATGCCATCGAGCGCGGCGCGTCGCGCGGTGCCTTCGCTGACGACGTGACTCATCATGCCGGCCATGTCGGCAGCGACGGACGCAGGGATGATTTGCCGCGGTTGCGGACCGTCGCGATCCCAGCGCCACACCAGATCGCCGGCGCCGGTGCGGACCTCGAGAATGGCGTGCGGCGTGACCGCCTTGCCCTTGTTGGGGAACGCCGCATAGGCAACGGCGTGTTCGAGCACGTTGACTTCATCGGCGCCGATCGGCAGCGACGGCGTATCTGGCAGCGGCGTGACGATGCCGAACTTGCGCGCGACCTCGACGATCTTGGCGCGGCCTGCTTTCGGACCGCCCTTGCCGCCGAGTGCGATCGACAGCTTCACCGGGACGACGTTGATCGAACGGGTGATGGCTTGCGTCAGCGTGACTGATCCCGAGTAGGAGTGGCCGTAGTTCTGCGGGCACCAGTTGCCGATACACACCGGGCCATCGACGACGATCGAACTCGGCTTGAAGCCGTTCAGCAGCGCCGTGGTGTAGACGTAAGGCTTGAATGACGAACCGGGCTGGCGCATCGCATCGGTGGCGCGATTGAACTGGCTGGCGCCGTAGTCGCGTCCGCCGACCATGGCGCGTACGCCGCCATCGAGATCGGCAACGACGGTCGCTGCCTGCGTTGCGTGATAATCGCGCCCGAACTGGCGCAACTGATCCTCGATCGCGGTTTCCGCGGCGCGCTGCACCTTCATGTCAATCGAAGTGCGAACGACGAAGACGCGCTCGGTGTACGATTTCGGAAACGTATCGACGACCTTACGCATCTCGTCGAAAGCCCAGTCGAGATAGTAGTTCGGCGAATTTTCGTCGCGACGATCGACGGCGGTTGCCGGATTGCGGCGGGCACCGAACACCTGACCTTCGGTCATGAAGCCGGCATCGACCATGTTGTCGAGCACGACGTTGGCGCGAGCACGCGCGGCCGGCAGATTGATGTGCGGTGCATATTTGGTCGGCGCCTTGAACAGGCCGGCGAGCATCGCGGCTTCGGCGAGATTGACGTCGCGCACCGACTTGTTGAAGTAGAAATGCGCGGCGCCATCGGCGCCGAACGTGCCGCCGCCCATGTAAGCGCGATCGAGATAGAGCTTGAGGATTTCGTTCTTGGTCAGCCGCGTCTCGAGCCACACCGCGAGGAACGCTTCGTTGACCTTGCGTTCGATAGTGCGTTCGTTGCTGAGGAACAGATTTTTCGCGAGCTGCTGCGTGATCGACGAGCCGCCTTGCCGCACACCGCCGGCTTGCGCGTTGGTCACGAGGGCGCGAAAGGTGCCGGCGATATCGATACCGAAGTGATCGTAGAAGCGGCGATCCTCGGTCGCGAGCGTCGCCTTGATGAGGTTGTCCGGAAAATCTTCCAGCGGAATGGCATCGTTGTGCTTGATGCCGCGACTGCCGATCGGGTTGCCGTAGCGATCGAGGAACGTCACGGCGAGATCGGATTTCTTCAGCCAGTCATCGTCGGAGGTTTCGCGAAACGCCGGCACCGCCAGCGCCAGCATCAAAATGAGTCCGACCAGTCCGAGCGTTGCGGCTTCCGACAATGGTTCGATGAAAACCCAGCGCTTCCAGCGGCCAACATAGAAGCGATCCATGAAGGTCGAGTAGCGCTCATACAACTCGCGGGCGCCGGCGCCGGAGGAGAACATCGTCGAGTCGATGCGCGCGTCGAAGTCCAGCAGGAAATGCCGAACTCTCTGCTTCCAGTCGGTCGGCAGAATGTTGCGCACCGGTGTCCTTGGCCAAATTTGCGGTGTTGGCCCGCCCGCGCCGGGCGCTCGCCAACCTCATGCGGAAGTGTTGCGGCAAACCCGTGGCGGTTTTGCGTCCGGGTGTGCGGCATTTGTTCTAGCCGAGGAGTCGTTATAAACCAATGGTGTTACTAGGATTTTGACAGGCTCGTGAGCTGCGCGACGGTGCCGGGCAGGGCAGCGGCATTGCCGCTTGCGCGGTTCGCCTCGCAGCCTCTACATCACCGGGCAACACATCACATCGGGATTCTCGTGACCGCATGACCAGCCGACCGCCGCGCCCTTCAAGTCAAGACGGTTTCTTTTGGAAAACCAAGACCTTGGAGGAGATGACGCCTTCCGAATGGGAGAGCCTGTGCGATGGCTGCGCGCGCTGTTGCCTGGAAAAGCTCGAGGACGAGGACACCGGCAAGATCTATTTCACGCACGTTTCCTGCAAATTGCTGGATGCGGGCACGTGCGGTTGCAAGGACTATGCGAATCGTTCGGCCAAGGTTCCTGATTGCGTGCGGCTGACTCCGGAGAACGTCCGCACGCTGAACTGGCTACCGCCGAGTTGCGCCTACAAGCTGGTGGCGGAGGGGCGCGACCTTTACTGGTGGCATCCGCTGATCTCCGGCGATCCCAATACCGTCCACGAGGCCGGCGTCTCGGTGCGTGGGCGGGTCTACGGCACCGAGGACGAGGTTCCGGATGCTGACCTCGAAGACCACATCGTGCGCTGGCCGGCGTTGCTGCCGAAGCGGGCGCGGCTGAAGAAGCGCCCGGCCTGACGCGGCCTCTCATACCCCGATCACGGCATTGCGAACCGGCATTGGCGCGCGGCACCCATGCGCCGGTGTGGCTGGGCGACAATGCCTTAACACGTTAAATATATCGTCGACGCAGATATTTCGGCGCCCGGCCGCCGCATGACGTTGACCCAGTTGGCATGAACAAGTTCGAACCCGAGAGCCGCCGCGCTTCCGGCGGGCAGCCATTGACTGACGCGCAGGCGCGCGAGCTGTCGCCGTCGCTGCGCGAGGTCATCGACCTCAGCGACGCGCCGCCGCTGGCGCCGGAGTCGCCGCTGTCGCAAGGCGAGGTCCGCACCATTCTGCTCAGCCTGATGCTGACGATGTTCCTGGCCGCGCTGGACCAGACCATCGTCGCCACGGCCTTGCCGACCATCGGCCGGCAGTTTCATGACGTCGCCAACCTGTCGTGGATCATCACCGCCTATTTGCTGGCCTCGACCGCGGTGGCGCCGGTGTTCGGCACGCTCAGCGATATCTACGGACGCAAGGCGATGATTATCGTCTCGCTCAGCCTGTTCATCGCGGGCTCGGTGGTCTGCGCGCTGGCGCCGAACATGACGGTGCTGATCCTGGCGCGCGGTCTGCAGGGCCTTGGCGGCGGCGGCATCATGCCGTTGGTGCAAACCATCATCTCCGACGTCGTGACGCCGCGCGAACGCGGCCAGTATCAGGCCTATTTCAGCGGCGTCTGGGTCTCGGCCGGCATCGGCGGACCGATCCTCGGCGGCGTGTTCGCCGAACATCTGCACTGGTCGATGATCTTCTGGATCAACGTGCCGCTGGCGCTGCTCGGCCTCGGCCTGCTGCTGCCGCGCATGGCGCGCATCCCGGTGTTCCATCGCATGCGCAAGGTCGATTGGCTCGGCGGCGTGTTGCTGATGGCCTCGGCCGTGCTGTTCACGCTGCTGCTGACCTGGGGCGGCACCCGCTTCGCGTGGCTCTCGACGCCGGCGCTGGCGATGATGGGCGTCACCGTGCTGCTGGCGCTGGCGTTTGTCTGGCATGCGCTGCGCACCGCCGAACCGTTCCTGCCGCTGCCGCTGCTGGCCGGCAGAGTAGTGCCGTTCGGCATTCTCGCCGGTGGCTGCGCCGTCGGCGCCATGGTCGGCCTCACCGTGCATTTGCCGATCTATTATCTCGGCGTCTATCAGCTCAGCGCGAGCGAAGCCGGGTTGGCATTGATCCCGCTCGTCGCAGTCTCGGTGCTCGGCGCGGCGACCGCGGGCCGCACCATGGCGACGGTGAAGCGCTACAAGCGCGTGGCGATCGCCGGCACCGGCATGGCGGTATTGACCGGACTGGTGATGATGCTGGCGACGCCGCTGCCGCTGTGGGCGTTGCTCAGCGTGTTGTCGGTGTTCGCCTTCGGGCTCGGCACGACGTTCCCGGTCAGCGTGGTGTCGATCCAGAACGCGGTGGCGAAGCCGCAGGTCGGCACCGTCACTGGCGCGATGAACTTTTTCCGCGCGCTGATGGCGTCGTTCGCGGTGGCGGCAATGACGACGATCCTGCTGATCGCGCTCGGCACCGAGCTATCGGGCGGCGTCGAACAGGCTGATGCGTTTCACAACGTCGCCGCCGGCGACATGGTGGCGGCATTCCGCTACGTCTTTGCCGGCGCCGTGGCGCTGGTGTCGGTGTCGTTCCTCTGCATGGTGCTGATGGAAGAACGCACGCTGGCCGGCCCCGCGAAGCCGCCGATGGAAATGGCGGAGTAGGGGGCGACGGGGCATGTCACCGCTGTCTCCGAACTCGACATCCATGAGTGCTGGTTCACTGCTCCATCTTGAAGAGAGTGTATATTTCTGTGGACCCGGACGGCTGATAGCGTTCGGCAATAAGGGTCTTCCAAAACCGCAAGCGAGCAGAGTTGTCCCTCAACCAAGGCAGCGCCTGGTCGATCGAGCGAATTGTCGGTTCAGCGGTGAAAATGTGGACGAACGGTAAACCGCTTGTCCAAGTCTTCGTATCGATGATCTCCAGCGTTATGCTCACGAGCTGAGGGACGGCGGTTGATCTGCCTGCTGGAGCGGGCGGATTCACAAGCTCGACACTCGTAGGATCAAGCGAGTCGCGAAAGAAAACGACCGCAGGAAACAGCTCCCGCGGTAATTCCCTTTGTCCGGACAATTCCGCGATGCGCGGAAAATACTCCGGACCGATTCCGCCTTTCGTTAAGCCGTACGCAAATGGAATGATATTTTCTGGATCAGAACGGGAGTGCTCGCCACGCGCCAGGAGCACGGCCAATAACCGCCGGCTTCCAAAATCTATCGAAGTTGCTTCACCCCTTATTCCAATCTGCATGTCAGCAGAGGCACCCAGAAGTCGAACGTTTTTATAGTAGGTGACTTCCATGACGTTCGAGCCGCTCGACTGCTTGCCGTCTAGTTCGGCAACTGTCGTCATGCGATAGCGGACTGACACGCTGGGATAGGCCCATTTGTAGGCGACGACTCCAGCGACGACGATGGCCAATAGAATTCCGAGATTTTTCATGATGCGAATTTCGAACTCAGTCTGTCGCTATTTCCGACGATCCGACGCATGATCGCGATCCATCGCAGGAAAATCTGCGGCAAATCGACATGATTACCTCGTGAAAAAATGAAAATGTGGTTTTAGCCGTGGTGGCATATCATCGTAGATGCGTCGCAATTGTTCGCGATGGGTAACGAGGAACGGTAGCTTCTTCTCGATACCTCGCGTCACAGGTTCTCCAAGGACACTGCCGAAATCGAACGGCCAAAGGCCGACGGGCAGCATTGTCAGTGAGGCGCTTTCAATTCGATAGCCGGGACCAAATACCGGAACGAGGTCATTGGCGCTGACTTCCACGATGGATTTCGGATTAGTCACATCTTTCAGGGTTGCGAGCGTGGGGATCAGAGTTCCTGTTAGCGACACCGTTCCTGTCAGGTTTTTCACGTCACTGAACAAAAGCCTACGTGACGAGGGTGCGGGCGATAGATTTTTCGCGGTTGAAGCCCCGACATCTTGAACGGACTTGGAATAACCGGCGGCATGAAATGCGCGTAATGCGAGATCATCCATTCCGTCCAAGTACGAAGCGTGTTCTCCGCGAACCAAAAGCGCGACGAGGTTTCGACCGCCGCCGAGATCAATGAATATCGCGTCGCCTTTTATACCGGTCCCTCCGCCAACGCCGGGAATGATGCCACCGTCCTTGGCGTGGTACACGGCGATCACGCTAGAACCCGATTTGATACCGTCGGGAGTCTGGATGTCGATTGTCAGGCGATACTTGTGATCGGGCCGATTGAGATAGATTAAGTTGCCGACCACGACGATCGCTACCAGTGCCAGCCACTTCATGAGAGGTCGATCTCCGAAGCTCGCTGCGGATATCGTTGTGTCGGTTTGCTTTGCGCCATAGCTCGCAGTATCGGCGGCTTGCGGGTGTTGTAAAGTTAGATTGCATGAAAGCGAAGATTCGCGTTAAGCGCGAGTAAACGCGCGGCGCAAGGTGTCGGCATCCTCGCTTGCAGGCCGGTTGAAGTCTGCTCGTGGATCAGCCCGCTTGGGCGGGATTACCGCAGAATACCGCCTCTTTCCGCAATCGACTTAATCGACCGTTCAGGGTGTTCGTTAGCGCCGCCGCAACGAATGCGGCCTAGGGTGCACGTGCCTTCGTCCCGGTGCGTTCGCACATCGCTGGCAGGAGATTGCAGTGCAGCCCTTGTTTCGCAGATTTCTGGCCGATGAGGCTGGCGCAACGGCGATCGAATACGCATTGATTGCGGCTGGCATCAGCCTTGCGATCATCGTCACCGTGCAGACTCTCGGCACCACGGTGAAGGGCAGATACGGCGACCTGTCCTCGGCCCTGGCTGCCCAGCAGCAATAGCCCTCCCAACCGCACGACTGTCCGCAAGCCGAGTTCCGGCGGGTTTGGAATTTTATCCCTATCTAGGAATTAATACCTTGACAGCGTGACGCTGCCGCAGTAAGGTCCAGCCATACTCCAGAATTGCAAGTGACGCTGCGGCGCCCGCAGCGACGTTGGCGCTTTCGAGTTCACCCCACCCACCCGGCGCTTTGCAACTGCATAAGCAGGTTGCGGCCTTTTGCCGGTCCCTGATCCGGAACGTGGCCGCGCATCGTGAGTTGGCTCTGTGACACGGATCCGCGGAGGACCGACACAGAACAGGCGAGGGCGTCATGGCAACCAAGCAAGATGGACAGATCGTTGAAACGGCAACCGAAGCGCGCGGCGCGGAACCCGGTCCGTCGGTGTTTGCGTTACTGGCGGTTTCCACTGGACTCGCCGTGCTCGTGCTCGGCCTGGTGTGGTTCCTCTTCTTGCAGGGCTGATGAGGCAAGATTGAATTTTACTGCGTAACGCGCCGGTGCTGCATCGGCGTCGATGCGCCGCGCGCCTATCGGGGCGGCGGCGGGAGCGACGATCCACATGGTTGTGAAACGAACATCCCGGCCGGAGCGTGCTCCGGCCGTTTCCGCGCGTGCGCGTGCCAAGTCCAAGACGACGACAACGGCGAAGACGAGGCCCGCGCGCAAATCATCGGTGACGAGATCGGCGGCGAAAAAGCCGTCCGTCGCGAAGCCCGCCAAGAAAGCGGTCAAGAAAGCCGTGAAGAAAGCGGTTAAGGCCAAGCCCCGGCAATCGGCCAAGACGCGCGCCAGCGTGCAGGCGCGCAAGGACACGATGGAGAAGACGCTGCGGCGCGACGCCGTTCCCGTCCGCAAGCGCACGGCCGTGGATCGCCTGACCGATCCGCCACCGGCCGCGGGCGCGGCGCTGATCGAGCGCGTCAGCCGCGCCATCGAACGCGAACTGACGCAGATCGAGGTCATCGTCGGCGGCAGTCACGTTCAGCACAAGCAGCGCACCGAAGCCGAACGCCGCGCCCGCACGCTGGCGTCGTTGGCGCGCACGTTGCGCGAAGTGATGCTGCTGCGCGCCGGCGAAAAGAAAGAGAAGGCCGATGACGACGCCGTGCCCCGCGACCTCAGCGAGCTTCGACTGGCGCTCGCGCGACGCCTGGACCAGCTTGTCGCCGACGCAAAGGCTGCACATCCTGAGTCATCTGAGTGAGGCCGAGCTCGAAACGCTCGGCACCAGCTGGGAGATTTTCGCGCATCCGCATCAACGCCCGCCAGAACTCGCGCCGAATGGTGAGCCCTGGCTGATCTGGCTGATGATCGGCGGCCGTGGCGCGGGCAAGACGCGCGCCGGCGCGGAATGGATTCGCGCGCAGGCGCTGGGCCTGCCGCCGTTCGCCAGCGAAGCCGTCGCGCGCATCGCGCTGGTCGGCGAGACCGAACACGACGTGCGTGAAGTGATGATCGAAGGCGTCTCCGGCCTGCTCGCGGTGCATCCGCGTGCCCAGCGTCCGGTATGGTCGCCGTCGCGCAAGCGGCTCGAGTGGAGCAACGGCGCGGTGGCCTATGCCTTCTCGGCGGAAGATCCGGAGAGCCTGCGCGGGCCGCAATTCGGCTGCGCGTGGTCGGACGAGATGGCCAAGTGGCGTTACGCCGAAGCCACCTTCGACATGCTGCAGTTCGGCCTGCGGCTGGGCAACCAGCCGCGCCAGCTGATTACCACGACGCCGCGTCCGACAGCATTGCTCAAGCGGCTGATGTGCGATCCCGCCAGCGCGGTGACGCGCGCGCCGACACACGTCAATGCGCTCAATCTGGCGCCGACGTTCCTGAAAAGCGTGATGGCGCGTTATCAAGGCACACGCATGGGGCGGCAGGAACTCGACGGCGAGATCATCGAGGATCGGCCCGATGCGTTATGGTCGCGGGCGCTGCTCGAGTCCTGTCGCGTCATCGAGGCGCCACCGCTGCAACGCATCGTCGTCGCGGTCGATCCGCCGGCATCGTCGAGCAAACGCGCTGACGCGTGCGGCATCGTCGCGGCAGGCCTCAGCGAAAGCGGCACGCTCTACGTGCTGGCCGACGAGACGGTGAAGGCTGCAACGCCCGCGACGTGGGCGGCGAGAGCGATCGCGTTATGGCAGCGACTGGAGGCCGATGTGCTGGTGGCGGAAGTCAACCAGGGCGGCGAGATGGTGCGCGCGGTGATGCACGAGATCGATAACAGCGTGCCGGTGGTCCCGGTGCGCGCGATGCGCGGCAAGTGGGTGCGCGCCGAGCCGGTGGCGATGCTGTACGCGCAGGGCCGCGTCAAGCACGCGGGGACGTTCCCGGCGCTGGAAGACGAGATGTGCGATTTCGGCAGCAACGGTCTTTCGTCGGGCCATTCGCCCGACCGGCTCGATGCGCTGGTGTGGGCCATCACCGCGCTGACGGCGCGCGCAGCGCCACGGGTGCGGGAGTTGTGAAAGCTCAGGCCGTCATCCTGAGGTGCGAGCATCAGCGAGCCTCGAAGGATGACATCCGCACTGTCGCACATCCTTCGAGGCTCGCCGCGAGTGCGGCTCGCACCTCAGGATGACGTTCACGCAAATCAAAGGACCATGACATGCTCCAACGCCTCAAGGCCTATCTCCGCGCGCCGGAAAGCAAAGCCAGCCGCATCGCGCAGGTGCTGGCCTTCGCCAATGGCGGGCGCGCACGCTGGACGCCGCGCGACTATGCGGCGCTGGCGCGCGAAGGCTATCTCGGCAACGCCATCGTGCATCGCGCCGTGCGGCTGATCGCCGAGAACGTCGCGTCGTGCACGTATCTGGTGTTCGAAGGCGCGCAGGAACGCGAGGCGCATCCGCTGGCGCAGCTTCTCGCGCGGCCCAATCCGCGGCAGGATGGCGTCGCCTTTCTCGAAGCGGCGGTGTCGCATCTGCTGCTCGCCGGCAATGCCTTTGTCGAAGCGGTGGCGCTCGACGATGCGGTGCGCGAGCTTTACGTGCTGCGGCCGGATCGCATGAAGGCGGTGCCGGGGCCGGACGGCTGGGCCGAAGCCTACGAGTACAGCGCCGGCGGGCGCAGCGTGCGGTTCGATCAACTCGCCTCGCGCGTGCCGCCGATTCTGCATCTGAGCTATTTCCATCCGCTCGACGATCATTACGGCCTGGCGCCGCTGGAGGCCGCGGCCATCGCGGTGGATACCCACAACGCAGCGGCGGCGTGGAACAAGGCGTTGCTCGACAACTCGGCGCGGCCTTCCGGCGCGCTGGTCTATTCCGGGCCGGAAGGCGCGGTGCTCTCCGACGTGCAGTACGACCGGCTCAAGCGCGAACTCACCAACACCTATCAGGGCGCGGTGAATGCCGGGCGGCCGTTGCTGCTCGAAGGCGGACTCGACTGGAAGGCGATGTCGCTGTCGCCGAAGGACATGGATTTCCTCGAAGCCAAGCACACCGCGGCGCGCGAAATTGCGCTGGCGTTCGGCGTGCCGCCGATGCTGCTCGGCATTCCCGGCGACAACACCTACGCCAATTTTCAGGAAGCCAACCGGGTGTTCTGGCGGCAATCGGTGCTGCCGTTGGCGTCACGCATCGGCACGTCGGTTGCGCAATGGCTGGCGCCGCAATTCGGCGACGGCATTCGCCTGGTGATCGATACCGACAAGATCGACGCGCTGGCGGCGGATCGCAGCGCGTTGTGGGAGCGCCTCACCGACGCGCCGTTCCTGACGCTCAACGAAAAGCGCGAAGCGGTCGGTTACGCGCCGATCGAGGGCGGCGATCGTTTGGAGTAGGGCGAGCGGTCGCCCTTCGCGGCTCCATGTGTCGCACGCCGCACCTCAGGGGGACGGAAGAAAGCAGGCCCATGTCCGAATTGATCGACACCTTCATCGCGCGCGGAGACCTCGCGCACCTGGCGCTGTTCTTGTGGGCCAGCGCGGCGAGCGGCGCGGCATTGTTCGCGCTGCGCGAACTTGCCGCCGCCTCGCGCCGCTTCGACGACTTCGTGCGCGAACTCTCGCGCTTCAACCGCCGCGCCAGCGGCCACAGCTTCGAGGACTTCGAGTAATGGATACTCTGCACTCCGTGATGCGCACCATCAGCACCGAAACCAAATCCGGCGCCGAACACCTCACCGTGTTTCGCGAGTTTCTTCGGCATCTCGACAGCATCCAGCGCAAGGCGCCGGTGAAATCGCCGGCGAAGGTCGCGCGCAGAAAGGCACCGCCGCGCCGCAAGCCGGCGAAGCGTTCGCGCAGCAGCTGAGCGCGATCTGAACGTCATCCTGAGGTGTGAGCCGCGTATGCGGCGAGCCTCGAAGGATGGCGTTCAGCAGCTCACCCTTCGAGGCCAGCGCTGACGCGCCGGCACCTCAGGGTGACGCTTCCATATGTCGATCCATCTCACCCAACCACGCACGCGCGAGGATGTTCATGCACGCCCCATTGTCTCTCACATCCCGCGTGTCGCTATCGCTCGACGGCACCATCGAAGGTTACGCCAGCCTGTTCGGCGAGATCGACCAGGCGCGCGACATGGTGATGCCCGGTGCGTTCGCGCAGACGCTGCAACAGCGCGGTTTGCGCAAGATCCCGATGCTGTTTCAGCATGACCCCAGCGAGCCGATCGGCATCTGGCTCGAATTGCGCGAGGATTTTCGCGGGCTTTGGGCGCGTGGCAAACTCATTCCGGATGTTGCCCGCGCGCGCGAACTGCTGGCGCTGCTGCGCGCCGGCGGCATCGACGGCTTGTCGATCGGCTATCGCACCGGGCGTAGCCGCATCGAGCCGCGCACGCGGGTGCGCAAGCTCTTTCAGGTCGATCTCTGGGAGATTTCCATCGTCACGTTCCCGCTGCTGGCGGGTGCGCGCATCACGACAGTGAAAGCAGCGGACGCGCCGCGCCTGTCGCGAGGGCGCGCGCAAGCCGAGCGAGCGTGGCGCAGCCCGGGCGGTGCCGCGGATGCACCGGCGCTGACCGGGCGACGGCGTGCAGAGGCCGCACGAAGGGCAGGGGTGGGTATCTGACGATGAACGCAGCCGAAATCCATAACGCCTGTCAGCGCCAACGATGGATGCGACCGGATGCGTATCGGTGGTTGCGCCCGGACGCAGCGCGCTTTCTCAAGCCCGCACCGATCCAGCAAGCTTCTTTCCCGAGCTTGATCGCAAGTTCAATCCGAACCAGCCACGCGTTGCCGCGGGCAATCCGGATGGCGGTCAGTGGACCGATGGAAGTGTCGGCGTCGTTGACGCGTTAGAGGCCAGCGACGACTGGTACGGGATATTCTTGAGAAAGCGGAGGAGCTCCGGCTAACTGCTGTCCGGCAGACTATCAAAAATGCCTGAATCTCTGTTATCGGAGTCTGGCACGCTCGTCGCCGCGCTGGAGCGATCGAAATACATGGGATTTTCATAAGTGTATGAATGCCTGTCTCGGCGTCAACCGTTAACCTGAGTGCCATCAATGGATATCGACACCGCACGCACCACTATTCGCGGCGCGTTCCGCATTTCAAGTGACCTGCAGGAATTGCTCTTCCTGCTGAAGCAGCGCTGCAGCGCCGACGAACACAGGCAATATGCAATCGATATCGCCAGGGTGATTGATGGCGTCAACGTTGCGTTGCTCGATACAGCCATCAAGGCCTATCCCGAACTCGAAAGCGAGATCGACGAGCGGATTTCGACGCGCGGGCATATCTGAGCGGCGCGAAAGATCGACGCCAGTTACCGCTTGAATGCTAGCGCCAGCGCCAGGCCGACGATGGCGCCGATGCAGATCGCGCCACCACCCGCCGCCATGCCCCAATTGAAGAAATAGCTCGCCACCGCGACCAGGGATTTGTCGACGTGGCTTCCGAACAGGATGAATGACGCCGCGAACAGGCCGAGCAGCACGGCTGCCAGCGCGATGCCGAGCCAGGCGCCGCCGCGCCGCTCCGGGCGCATGGCGTACCACGCCGCGCCGGCACCGGCGAATGCGAGCACCACCCAGACCATGATCAGAAAGCGCATGGGACGACCGGAACGTAAGTTTCGCTGCGTCGGATTCTAGCGCGGAATGCCTGGGCTTGAACAGCCATAACGCGTGTTCGGTTTCGCCGCTCTCCGCTCACTGCAGAGAGGGGCCGCGTCATCCTGAGGTGCGAAGCGCATTTGCACCGAGCCTCGAAGGGCGACGCGGCGGCGTCATACGCCGAGCACATCCTTCGAGGCTCGCTCCGCTCGCACCTCAGGATGACGACTACGGATGACGCCGCTCCGCTCGGTTGAAGCGGATTCATACGCCTTTGCAAATCACCACCAGGAGAACCACATGGACTACGACATCGACCAGACTGCGCCGGAGCACAAGTCCGGCATCGGCTACGCGCCGCGCGACGATTACGACACGCTGCGCCACACCTTCGAAGAATTCAAATCCGCCAACGACGAACGCCTCGGCGCACTGGAGCGCAAGCGCGGCGACGTGCTGATCGAGGAAAAGGTCGATCGCATCAATGCCGCGCTCGATCTGCAGACCAAGCGCATGGACGAATTGGCGCTGCGCCACGCCCGGCCCGTGTTGGAGGGGCGGGGCAAGATGGTGACGGATGCCGCAGCCCGCGAGCACAAAAGCGCATTCGATTCGTATGTGCGCGGCGGGGAGGCGGGTGCGTTGCGCACGCTGGAAACCAAGGCGATGTCGATCGGCTCCAATCCGGACGGCGGCTATCTGGTGCCGGTCGAACTCGAGCGCGAGATCGGCCAGCGTCTGGCAGCGATCTCGCCGATCCGCGCCATTTCGTCGGTGCGCGAGATTTCCGGCAGTGTCTACAAGAAGCCGTTCATGACCGCTGGCCCGGCGACCGGCTGGGTCGGCGAAACCGACGCGCGGACGCAAACCACCTCGGCGACGCTCGACGCGTTGAGCTTCCCGGCGATGGAGCTCTACGCGATGCCGGCGGCGACCGCGACGCTGCTCGATGACTCGGCGGTGAACATCGACGAATGGATCGCTGGCGAAGTCGAACTGACCTTCGCGGTGCAGGAAGGTGCGGCGTTCGTCAACGGCGACGGCAGCAACAAGCCGAAAGGCTTCCTGCAATACACCACGGTGGCCAACGGCTCCTGGAGCTGGGGCAATCTCGGCTACATCGCCAGCGGCGCGGCGGGCGCCTTTGCCGCCAGCAATCCCTCCGATGCGCTGGTCGATCTGATCTACGCGCTGAAGGCGGGTTATCGCCAGAACGGCACCTTCGTGATGAACCGCAAGACGCAGGCCGCGATCCGTAAATTCAAGGACACCGGCGGCGCATACTTGTGGCAACCGCCGGCGCAGGCGGGCGGTCGCGCCTCGCTGATGACGTTCCCGCTGATCGAGGCCGAGGACATGCCGGATGTCGGCGCCAACTCGCTGTCGATTGCGTTCGGCGATTTCCGCCGCGGCTACCTGATCGTCGATCGTGTCGGCGTGCGGGTGCTGCGCGATCCGTACTCCGCCAAGCCTTACGTGCTGTTCTACACGACGAAGCGTGTCGGCGGCGGCGTGCAGGATTTCGACGCCATCAAGCTGATGAAGTTCGCCGCGAGCTGACGGGGCGCGCGCACCACGGCATCGCCGGACTTGATCCGGCGATGCATCGCTAAAGCGAAGCATGCGCGGGGCAAGCCCGCGCATGACGCCGATATCGTCGGGCCGCGAGACGAGCCGAAGACGTGAGAGGAATTGCAACAAAGCGTCGGCCATCACAGGCCGGGTTACGACGATCATCATATCGTCGAGCAAACGTGGGCCGAACGCTTTGGGTTCTCACGTAGCGAGATCGACGATCCGTCAAATCTTGTAAGTATTCCGCGCCTCAAGCATTATCAGATTACGGGTTGGTATGGGACGAGGAGCGATGAGTTTGGAGGGGTGTCACCGCGCGAATATTTGAAAGACAAAGGATGGGATGAACGGATGCGCATAGGACAACGCGCGCTGATCCGATATGGAGTTCTCCAGCCATGAGAAAGAGCAACGTTGGGGTCATGTCCGTCGACGCGTTGATCGACCGGTTTGCTCAAATTGCTGTCGAGCAGGATACTGCGCTTCTCGGTGGTCAGATCGCAAAGTTCAATAGGCTTTATGATCGGATGACAGAGGTAAGAGAGGAGCTGAAATGGCGCGAAGGCGATCAGCGTCGAGCGCTTCTGCGACTCTTTGACCATCCAAATATGCAAGTCCGCCTGCAGGCCGCGAGGTCCGCTTTGGCGGTAGCTCCGGTTGAAGCGCGGAGTCAGATCGAAGCTATAGCTCGTTCAAAATGGTTCCCGCAGGCCGGTGATGCCGGCATGTGTCTTTCGCTTCTGGACGACGGTACGTTCAAACCGACCTGAGTTAGAGCTGTCGAGTGGATCGGAATTGCGCGAAAGGCTTTTGGGAGTGAACCACATTGCGGCGAGCTGCGCGATTTGTTCGCCGTTGCAATAATGTAGAACGCCCCACGGATTGCATCTCCTTGTGCAAGCGGCTCGGGACGAGGAGCGATCGCTTCGGTGGGTTATCGCCTAAGGACAAGGATTGGGACGAAAGAGCTCGGGTTGGCCGTGAAGCGCTAAGCATATTTGGGGTACTGCAGCCGTGAAACGCGCGAAACTGGATGATATGACGACGCAAGATCTAGTGAGCATGTTCACGCAGATTGCCGTCGCTCAGGACAATGCCCTCCTTGAAGGAGAAACGGCAAAATTCAATCGTTTGTATGAGCGGATGAAAGAGGTCTCGGACGAATTGAAGGGGCGCACCGGTGATCAACGAGGCGCATTGATGGCGCTTTATGGGCATCCCAATATGCAGGTCCGGCTTAAGGCGGCTATCCATACGTTAGCTTTGGCACCGGTCGAGGCGCGTCAAGCACTCGAGATTATCGCCAGTTCAAAATGGTTTCCGCAGGCAGGCGATGCCGGCATGTGCCTGTTCGGCCTGGACGATGGCACATTCAAACCGACCTAAGCCGCCTTACGTCCCCGCGCCCCAGCTTCGTGCCGTCTTGAGAATCCAGTCCTTGTAGAGCGTTAGCGGCGTGACGCCGGTGAGGCCGCCGCAGCCGGCGGCATTGTTGGCGCCGGTCGACCAGCTCACGACGCCGATGATGACGGCTCTGCCGCTTTGCGCTTCGAACACCGGCGCGCCGGAATCGCCGGTGCAAGCGCCGAGACCTTCGCGTGCATTGTTGGTGGCAGGATCGACCAGACGAATTTGCAGCGTACCGGGACGGCCCGTCGCGACCAGCGAGGCCGAGCGCACGGTCCCGCCGCTCTTGCCGTCGCCGCGCCTCGTGACGCCGATGCCGGTGACGGTGAACGATGCACCAGCGGCAATCGGCTGTAGCGGCGCACCGAGCGTCACCGGCGCGATGCCGCCCGGCATCGGTGTGGCGAGTTGCAGCAAGGCGACATCGGCGCTGGCGCGATGCGCGGCGATGCCCTGCGCGTTGAATTGCGGATGCAGCGCCACGCGCTTGACGTCGAGCAGGGTCGGCTGCCGCCTGGTGTCGTACGCGACGATCTTGTAGGTGGCGTCCGGCGTGATGCAATGCGCGGCGCTCAGGATCAGATCCGGCGCAATCAGTGCACCGGAACAGAAATTTCCGCGCGAGCCGACGATGGTCATGACCGCGCGGCTCACACTGCTATCGGCGGCGGGAGCGCCGCCCACCATGGCGTTCGCCGGGGCCATCGCTGTCAACGCGAGCGCAGCTGCCGCAGTCTGAAATACAAGTTTCATCATGCGCCGGACAAAGCCTCGCCGCGCCGCATCTGTCAACTCGCTAACCAAACCGGAAAGGACGAAACATGTCCGCCATTCTGCTGGCCGCGCCGGCGGCCGAGCCGCTGTCGGTGGCCGAGGCCAAGAGCTTCCTGCGCGTCGAACACGACGATGACGACGCGCTGATCGGCGCCTTGATCGCGGCGGCGCGCAACCAGATCGAGGCACTGACGCGGCGAGGGCTGCTGACGCAGACCTGGCGGCTGGTGCTGGATCGCTGGCCGAACGATGGACGCATCGCACCGAGATTGGCGCCGCTGCGCGCGGTAACGGCAGCGCGGATTTACGACGCGGCAAACAATGCCAGCGCCATCGATGCCGAGCAGTTCGTCATCGATGCGGCGGCAGGCGTGATCGCCGCGCCGAAATGGTCGCTGCCGGCGCCGGGGCGCGATGTGGCGGGTATCGAACTTGATGTCACGGTCGGCTTCGGCGACAACGCCGCCGATGTTCCCGAAGTGCTGCGCCATGCGCTGCGCACGCTGGTGGCGCATTGGTACGAACATCGCGGGCTGGCTGCGATCGGCGCCAGCGTCGCGATGTTGCCGGGCAGCGTCAGCGCCATGATCGCGTCCTATCGGGTGCTGTCGCTATGATCGATCCGGGCAACCTGAACACGCGGCTGACCATCGAAGCGCCGGTCGAGGTGCCCGACGGGCGGGGCGGCCTGACGCGAGGCTACGCGACGTTCGCCAAAGCCTGGGCGCAGGTGACGCAACTCGCCGGGCGTCACGATACGGCAGCCGATGCCGATGGCGCGACGATTGCCGCGCGCATCGTCATGCGCAGCAATTTCGTGCTGACGCTGCAACATCGATTGCTGGATGGTGCGCGCATCTATCGGATCCTCGCGATCCGCGAACGCGACAACGGCCGCTTCATCGAGATCGACGCCGAATTGCGCGTGGAGTGAAGTCGACGCAACAGGTGCGACCGTCATCCTGAGGTGCGTCGCGCGTGGCGTGACGCCTCGAAGGATGGGCCAGGATCGCTCTTCATCCTTCGAGGCTCGCTTCGCTTGCACATCAGGATGACGAAATCTTTCTCAAAAATTTCCGGTACTCATCATGACCTCAGCCAACGTGGCGCTGCGCGCCGCGATCCATCAAGCGTTGTCCACCGATGGCGGGCTTGCTGCCGTGCTTGGCGGCGCGCGCATCTATGACGCTCCGCCGCGCGGTGCGTTGTTCCCCTACGTCACGCTGGGCGAAGCGCGATTGACCGATGCGTCGTCCGACGGCGGCACGACGCAGGAGCATCTGCTGACGCTGCATGCGTGGTCGCGCCAGGGCGGCCACAAGGAGGCGCACGACATCGCCGGCGCGTTGCTGCAGGCGCTGGACGATGCGCCGCTGACGCCGGACGGGCATCGGCTCGTCAATCTGCGTTTCGCCGTCGCCGACATTCGCCGCGAAACCGATGGGCGGACTTATCACGCGGTCGTGCGCTTTCGCGCCGTCACCGAACCCGAAACCTGATGTGAGGAGCAGCCGATGGGCGCGCAAAAAGGCAAGGACCTGCTGGTCAAGATGTTCGACGGGACGAGTTACGTCACCGTCGCCGGGCTTCGCAGCCGCAAGATCGCATTCAATGCCGAACTGGTCGATATCACCCATGCGGAGTCGGTCAACCGCTGGCGCGAATTGCTCGCCGGCGCCGGCGTCAAGCGGGCGTCGGTCTCCGGTCGCGGCTTGTTCAAGGACGGCGCATCGGATGCGCTGGTGCGGCAGGCGTTCTTCGACGGCGCAGTGAATGCGTGTCAGGTGATCGTGCCGGATTTCGGCACCATCGAGGGTCTGTTCCAGATCTCCGGCCTGGAATTTTCCGGCGAGCACAATGGCGAAGTGACGTTCGATGTGTCGCTGGAGTCCGCCGGTGCATTGACGTTCACGGCGGCTTGAGGAGCGGCGCATGCCCAATAAATATCGCGGTGAAATCGACGCCGAGCTTGGCGGCCGCCGTCGCACGCTGGTGCTGACGCTCGGCGCGCTGGCCGAACTGGAAGCCGCGTTCGGCGCCGACGATCTGGTGGCGCTGGCCGAGCGTTTCGGCAGCGGGCGGATGTCGGCACGCGATCTCGTGCGCATCATCGCCGCAGGCTTGCGTGGTGCAGGCGAGGCGGTCGGCGACGACGAGGTGGCGGCGATGACGGTGCCAGGCGGCGCAGCCGCGTTCGTGCGGATCGCAGCGGAGTTGATTGCCGCAACGTTCGACGATGCGGCGAGCGAGCCGGCGCGATGAAGCCGTTTCCGTGGAGCGACGCCATCGGCTTTGGCCTCGGCGTGCTCAAGCTGCCGTCGGAGACGTTCTGGCGCATGACACCGCGCGAGCTGGCTTACGCCATCGTCGCGTTGCGTGGGCGCGCCGTGCCGCCGCTCAGCCGCGATGATCTAACCGATTTGATGCAACGGTTTCCGGATGCAGTGGTGGAGAGAGAGCCACATGGCGGATGATAGCGAATTTCTCGATACGGCGAGCACGCTCGACAGCCTCACGCTGAAGACGCGCGATCTCTCCAGCGGCGCCAACAGTTTTGCCCGCGCCATGACTTCGGCGTTTGCGACGTCGGTGACCGGCGGCAAGCAATTCGACGATGTGTTGAAGTCGCTGGCGCTGCGTCTGTCCGACCTGTCGGTACGGTTGGCGTTCAAGCCGCTGACCAGCGCACTGTCCGGCGGCATCGAAAGTCTGCTGTCGGGACTGACCGGGATCGGCAATGCGCCGGTCGCCCCATCGATGGCGGCCGCGACCGGCGCGGTGCAGCCCTTTGCCGCTGGCGGCGTGATCGGTACGCCGACGTATTTTCCGCTGATCGGCGGTGGCACCGGGCTCGCCGGCGAAGCCGGGCCGGAAGCCATCATGCCGTTGACGCGCGGCCCGGACGGACGGCTCGGGGTCAGCGGCCATGGCGGCGGCGGCAACAACATCACGGTGCAGATCGCGACGCCGGATGCCGACAGCTTTCGTCGCTCGGAAAGCTACATCACCGGGCAGATCGCCCGCGCCGTCGCGCGCGGTCAACGCAGTTTGTGAATCAATGCGCGGCCGTCATCCAGAGGTGCGAGCGATAACTATCGCGAGCCTCGAAGGATGACAGTGTTTATTCCAGCATCCTTCGAGGCGGCACGCTGTGCGCGCCGCACCTCAGGATGACGGATCATTTGCTGGATCTCGTCATGACATCATTTCACGAAGTGCTGTTTCCGCTCGACGTCGCGCTGAAGAGCGTGGGTGGGCCGGAACGGCGGACCGATATCGTCTCGTTTGGCTCGGGCCGAGAGGAACGCAACGCGCGCTGGGCGCATTCGCGGCGGCGCTACGATGCCGGCTACGGCGTCAAGACGCTGGATGCGCTGCGTAGCGTGGTGGCTTTCTTCGAGGAGCGGCGCGGTCAGCTTTACGGTTTTCGCTGGCGCGACCGGCTGGACCAGAATTCGGCGCAGGCCGGAAGCGCGATTACGCCGCTCGATCAAAGCATCGGCGTCGGTGACGGCGCAACGGCCGCGTTTCAACTGGTGAAAACCTACGGCAGCGCCTTCGCGCCATATCGCCGCCCGATCGCCAAGCCGGTGACGGGGAGCGTTCGTGTTGCGGTCGATCATGTCGAAGTAGTCGCCGATACGGCGTTTACCTGCGACACGGTCACCGGCGGCGTGACGTTTCTCGCCGGCCATATTCCCCCGCCCGGCGCGCTGGTGACGGCGGGCTTCATGTTTGACGTGCCGGTGCGGTTCGATACCGACTATCTCGAAGTCGATCTATCGGCGTTCGCCGCGGGCGCCATCCCGAAAATTCCGCTGGTGGAGATCCGGCCATGAGGCGCGTCCCCGCCGCCTTGCAGGCGAAGCTGAATTCCGGCGTTACCACGCTGGCGCGCTGCTGGAAGCTGACGCGGCGCGATGGCGTGGTGTCCGGTTTCACCGATCACGATGAGGATATCGCGCTCGATGGCGTGATCTGCCGTGCCGGCACCGGGTTCGTCGCATCGGAAGCGGCGAGCCGCTTTGACCTGTCGGTCGATGGAAGCGAGTTGTCCGGCGCGCTGTCCGACGATGCGCTGACCGAAGCCGATCTTGCCGCCGGGCGTTACGACGCGGCACAGGTCGAGACCTGGCTGGTCGACTGGAGCGAGCCGACGCTCAAGGTGTTGACCGCGCGCGGCACCCTCGGCGAGGTCAAGCGCGAAGGCCAGAGCTTCAGCGCCGAGTTACGCGGGCTGGCGGATCTGTTGTCGCAGGAAAGCGGGCGGCTCTACACCGCGAAGTGCAATGCCGATCTCGGTGACAAGCGCTGCCGCTTCGATCTCGACAATCCGGCGTTTCACGGTGCCGGTCATGTCGCCGTCATGGAGGGTACGTCACTGATGGCGGTGAGCGGGCTCGACGCTTTTGTCGAAGGCCTGTTCAATGCCGGACGACTGAGTTGGACTGGCGGCGCCAACGCCGGTCTCGCCGTGGAAGTGAAGGAGCACCGCATCGTCAACGGTGTGGTGAGGCTGTCGCTGTGGCAGACGATGGCTGAGTCGATTGCGATGGGGGACGCCTTCACCATCACCGCAGGCTGCGACAAGACCTTCGCGACGTGCCGCGACCGCTTTGCGAACACGCTCAATTTTCGCGGCTTTCCGCAAATTCCCGGCAACGATTTCGTCATCAGCTATCCGAGCGCCAGCGCCGCGGCGTCCGGTGGCGGAACGGTCGGCGGATTCGACCGAGGCGGATGACGGGATCTGACGCCGAGCCTTTCACAACCGCGTTGCAAGCGCACCGGAGCAGTCACAGTGACTCACACTCTCACTCGCGCGGCGATTGTCGCCGAAGCGCGGGAATGGATCGGCACGCGCTATCGGCATCAGGCTTCGGTCAAGGGTGTCGGGTGCGATTGCCTCGGTCTGGTGCGCGGCGTCTGGCGCGCATGCATCGGCGATGAGCCGGAATTGCCGCCGCCTTACGCCGCCGACTGGGCCGAAGCGGGTGGCGAAGAAACGTTGGCGGCTGCCGCGCTGCGCCACCTCACGCCGATCCCGATTGCGTCGTTCGGTGCCGGTGACGTGCTGCTGTTTCGCTGGCGCGCCGGCTTCATTGCCAAGCATGTCGCCATCGCCATCGAAGGCGGCGGCATGATTCACGCACACGATGGCGCATCGGTGTGCGAAGTCGCGCTCGCGCCGTGGTGGCATCGCCGCCTCGCTTATGCCTTTCGCTTTCCCGGAGTGTCGGACTGATGGCTGCACTTGTTCTTTCCGTTGCGGGCGGCGCCATCGGCGCGGTGTTCGGCCCCGCCGGAGCGATTGCCGGACGAATCGCCGGCGCGCTCGTCGGCAACATGGTCGACCACGCGATGCTCGGTCCTGGCGACAAATCGGTGAGTGGTCCGCGCCTCGCCGATCTCGATGTCATGGCATCGACCGAAGGCGCGCCGATTCCGCGCGTCTATGGCCGTGCCCGGCTGTCGGGTCAGGTGATCTGGGCGACGCCGCTCGAGGAAGTGGTTTCCACCGACACCACCTCATCGGGCGGCAAGGGCTTTGGCGGTCCGACCACGACAACGACGACCTATACCTATTTCGCCAACTGCGCGGTCGGTTTGTGTGAGGGCGAAATCGGACGAGTCGGCCGTATCTGGGCCGATGGCAAGCCGCTCGACATCACCAATCTCAACATCCGCGTGCATCGCGGCACCGAAGATCAGACCGTCGACGATCTGATCGCGGCGAAGGAGGGCGCCAACAACGCGCCGGCCTATCGCGGCCACGCTTATGTGGTGTTCGAGCGATTGCCGCTGGCGGATTACGGCAACCGCATTCCGCAATTGTCATTCGAGATCATCCGTCCGGTCGGACAGCTGGAAAAGATGGTGCGCGCGGTGACGCTGATCCCCGGTACCACGGAATTCGGCTATACGCCGTCGACCGTGGTGGCGTTGGCGGGACCCGGGCAATCGACGCCGGAGAACCGCCATGTGTCGAATGCGCCGTCGGATGTCATTGCCGCGCTCGACGATCTGCAGGGCGTCTGCCCCAATCTCGAACGTGTCGCCGTGGTGGTGGCGTGGTTCGGCTCCGATCTGCGCGCCGGCCATTGCATCGTGCGGCCCGGCATCGACAATGCGTTGAAAAGCACCTTGCCGGATACCTGGGCCGTCGATGAGGTGACGCGCGAAACCGCTTATGTGGTGTCGCAGGTCAACGGCCGCCCGGCGTTCGGCGGCACGCCATCGGACGGTAGCGTCGTCGCGCTGCTGCACGAGTTGAAGGCGCGCGGCCTGAAGGTGACGTTCTATCCGTTCGTAATGATGGATATTGCCTCCGGCAACGGCTTGCCCGATCCGTGGAGCGGCGCGGCTTCGCAGCCGGCGTATCCCTGGCGCGGGCGCATCACTTGCGATCCCGCGCCGGGATGGCCCGGTTCGACGCAGGGCACGGCTGCCGTTGCGGCGCAGGTTGCGAATTTCTTCGGCGGCGGCGCGTGGAATTATCGCCGCATGGTGCTGCATTACGCCAGCCTCGTCGCGGTGAACGGCGGGGTCGATGCATTCATGATCGGCTCCGAATTGCGTGGGCTGACGCGTCTGCGTTCCGGCGCGGGTGTCTACCCCGCCGTGAACCATTTGGTGGCGCTGGCCGCCGACGTCAAAGCCATCGTCGGTGGCGCAACGGTGGTGACGTATGGCGCGGACTGGACCGAGTATGGGGCGGATGTCGTCGATGTCGGTGCGTCGGAGGTGCGTTTCCCGCTCGATCCGCTCTGGGCGTCGCCGGCGGTTGACGCCATCGGTATCGATTACTATGCGCCACTGGCCGACTGGCGCGACGAGGCCGGGCATCGTGACCTGTCGCTGGCGTCATCGAACTACGATCTCGATTATCTCGACGCCAACGTCAGCGGCGGCGAAGGCTACGACTGGTATTATGCCGACGATGCCGCGCGCGCGGCGCAGGATCGTTTGCCGATCACAGACGGTCTCGGCAAGCCGTGGATGTTTCGCGCCAAGGATCTGCAGAACTGGTGGGCGAATCCGCACCACGAACGCGTCGGCGGTGTCGAACTGGCGGCGCCGACAGCGTGGGCGCCGCGCAGCAAGCCGATCTGGATCACCGAAGTCGGCTGCCCGGCGGTGGACAAGGGCGCCAACCAGCCGAGCGTGTTTCCCGATCCGAAATCCTCGGAAAATCGCGCGCCATATTTTTCCAGCGGGCGGCGCGACGATCTGATCCAGCGCCGTTACCTCGAAGCATTTATCGGCGCATTCGACCCGGCGTTCGGTGGCAACGATGCACGTAACCCAACGTCGCCGGTCTACGGCGGCCGCATGATCGACGTTTCGGCCATGCATCTGTGGACCTGGGATGCGCGACCCTATCCGGTGTTCCCCGCTGCCGATGATGTATGGAGCGACGCGTCGAATTGGCAGACCGGGCATTGGCTGAGCGGACGGCTCGGCTCTGCGCCGCTCGATGCATTGGTTGGTGCCATGCTGGCCGATGCCGATGTGACAGGCGTCGATGTCTCGGCGCTGCGCGACGGTTGCGACGGCTACGTCGTCGATCGGCCGATGGCGCCGCGTGCGATGATCGAACCGCTGGCGCTGGCCTATGCTTTCGATGCAACGACGGCGGATGGCACTCTGCGCTTCATTCAGCGCGGTCGGGCGCCGGTCGCCGAAATCGACGAGGACGAATTGGTGCTGCCGGACAAAGGCCCCGTGGCGCGGCTGACGCGGGCGCAGGAAACCGAGCTGCCGCGCGAAGTCAGCTTCGGCTACACCGATGCGACGATCGACTACCGGCGCGCAGCGGTGACGTCGCGGCGCCTGGTCGGCGGCGCCAACCGGACCATCCACTCCGACCTTGCCGTGGTGACGCACGATGCCGCGGCGACACAACGCGCCGAGGTCTGGCTGCAGGATCTGTGGGCGGGCCGCGAGAGCATCGAATTTGCGCTGGGCATGCAGCGACTGCCGTTGGCGCCGGGCGATCTCGTTGCGGTCACGGTCAACGATCGGCGGCGCCTGTTCGAGATCGACAGCCTCGTCGATACGCAGTCGCGGCAGGTCAAGGCACGCAGCATCGATCCGGAGGTCTTCGCCACACCGTTGCTGACGCCGCGCCGCATGCAACCGGCGTTGCCGCTTTCGCTTGGACCGGTGCATGCCGTGGCGCTGGATTTGCCGACGCTTGAGCCATCGCAGCCGCCAATTTTGACGCGGCTGGCAATCTTCGCGGACCCGTGGCCCGGTTCGGTGACGGTGTGGCGTTCGGTCGATGGCGCGAGCTATCAGGCGATTGCGCTGGCTGCGGCGTCGGCAACAATCGGCGAGACGCTGGACGGATTGCCGCCCGCCACGTCGGGGCACTGGGATCGCGGCCACGTCATTCGTGTCCGGCTTTACGGTGGCGCATTGACCTCCCTGAGCGACGCGCGGGTGCTCAACGGCGCCAACGCAGCGGCAGTGCGCAACGCCGATGGCGTTTGGGAGGTTCTGCAGTTCGCCAGCGCGGTGCTCGTGGACGACAGAACGTATCTTCTATCGGGATTGTTGCGGGGCCAGGCAGGCACCGAATACGCCATTGCGGATCCGCTCCCGGCAGGCGCGCCGTTCGTCCTGCTCGATGCGAGCCTGCTGCCGCTGGCGCGCGGACTCGATGCCCTCGACCGTACGCTGGATTTGCGCATCGTAGCCTCCGGCCGCAGCCATGACGATCCGACAGCAGTTGCCTTGAGCGTTACGCCGGGCAATGCAGCATTGCTGCCGCTGTCGCCGGTTCACGTCACGGCGACACGTCGCGACGATGGCATTCACATCGGCTGGATACGCCGCACCCGCACCGACGGCGACGGCTGGAATGCGGAGGTGCCGCTCGGTGAGGATGCCGAAGCCTACACGCTCGACATTCTCTCCGGTGGCGCGGTGAAGCGGTCGATCGCGTGTGCGGCACCGGCGGCCATCTATGCCACTGCCGATGAACTCGCCGATTTCGGCGTGTTGCAATCGAGCCTGCATCTGCGCGTCGTTCAGCTTTCCAGCGCCGTCGGCGCCGGTCACGCTGCCGAACTTACTCTCACTTTATGAGCGATCATGACCGATACAGCGAATCTGGGGCTGCCTTTCATCGAAGGCAGCCAGGCACAGAAACATGTCACCCACAACGACGCGTTGCGCATTCTCGATGCGACGATTCAGATATCGGTGCTGGACAAAACATTGACCGCACCGCCCGTGTCGCCGAACGAGGGCGACCGGCACATCGTGGCGGTGGGGGCCACCGGTCATTGGAGCGGTCGTGACGATGCCATCGCCACCTGGCAGGACGGCGTGTGGGTTTTCCTGACGCCGAAAGCCGGTTGGTGCGCCTGGTCGGTCGCAGATAGCGCGATGTTCGTGTACGATGGTGCAACGTGGCGCGAACAGTCGGCCTCGTTCGACGATGTCGACAAGCTCGGCATCAATACGATTGCCGCTGCGCCAAATCTCCTAAGCGTTCGCTCCAACGCTGCGCTGCTCGCATCGATCAATGCGGCCGATGGTGGCACGGGCGACATGCGTGTGCAGGTGTCGAAGGACGACACCGCACATACGGCGTCTGTCGTTTTCTCGAACAACTATTCCGGGCGCGCCGAATTCGGCCTGGTCGGATCGGATGCGTTCAAGCTGAAAGTGTCCGCCGATGGTTCCAGTTTCACCGAGGCATTCGTTATCGATCAGGGCACGGGCAATCTGACATTGCCGCACGGGCTGATGCTGTCGGGCGTCATCGCGCCCACTCAGATTACCGCCAATCAGAATGACTACGCGCCCGCGGGCTTTGCCGGCGCATCGATGGTGCAGCTTTCGGCGGATGCGGCGCGAACGGTGTCGGGCCTCGCCGGTGGCGCCGAAGGCCGGGTGGTCTGTTTGCTCAATGTCGGCAGCCAGACGCTGACGTTCCTGGATGACAACGCAGCGTCTTCGGCGGCCAGTCGCTTCGCGCTCGGCGGCAATCTCGTGCTCGCCGGAAAGCAGGCCGCGCTGTTGCGTTACGACGGCACGGCGGCGCGATGGCAGGCATTGAGCAGACCCGGATTGCTTGCCGCCAACAATCTTTCGGATCTCGCAAGCCCCGCCACGGCGCGCAGCAATCTCGGCGTACGCGACGTCCTCGCGGCAGGCCGCACCTATTACGTTCGCACCGATGGCAGCGACGGCAATACGGGTCTTGCGGATTCGGCGGGCGGCGCTTTCCTGACGATTCAGAAAGCGATAGATGCCGTGGCGGCGCTCGATCTGTCGATCTTCCAGGCGACGATTCAGGTCCGCAATGGCACGTTCACGGGTGCGCTTCAGCTTAAGCCGTATGTCGGTGCGCTGCCGCCGATCATCCAGGGCAACAGTGCCACGCCGGCGAACGTGTTGTTGAATACGATCGCCCCTTGCATCGTCAACGATGCCGGCGGCGTCTGGAAGGTGCGCGACCTCAAGCTGCAATCGGGCGACGCCGGACTCTATGCCAAAAATGGCGGCGATATCCGCTTTCAGAATATCGATTTCGGCAGCTGCGCGTATCACCTCCGCGCCGATGCGGACTCGCGTGTCGTGGCCACCGGCAGCTGCGCGATTTCCGGTGCAGCGACGTATCACGCATACGCAAATGGCGGGACGATCGCATATGGCGGCGGCGGTTTCACGTTTGCGATGTCCGGATCGCAGACCTACAGCATCTTTGCCATCGCCACCAATATCGGATTCATCGACTCCGGCTTCACCACGTTCAGCGGCGGGACGATTGGCGGCATACGTTATCTGTCGCAGCGCAATTCGATGATCGACACCAATGGCGGTGGCGCCAACTTCTTTCCAGGAAGTACTGCGGGATCGATCGGACTCGGCGGCGTCTACATTTAACCCGCTGAGTTTCGTGCCTGCGCCTCAATGATGCGCGCGTGCCCGAACGTTTCCACGAAATATCCGGAATAGAGCACTGCTGATGATGCAATCGTCATTCGGCGAGGCCTTGTTGCGTCTGTGGCCGCAAGGTGACGTGAAGATTCCCGGGTTGCGCGCGGCCATGTCCGCTTCGGCACCGGATGTCTTCGCGACGTATGGACTGGATGCACCGCTGGTCGTTGCGCATGTGATGGCTCAGATCAGCCACGAATGCGGGGCAGGGCGCGAGGTGGTCGAAAATCTGAACTACACGGCCACGCGCATGATGCAGGTGTGGCCGGCGCGGTTTCCGACGCCTGCCAGCGCGCAACCTTACGCCGGCAATCCAAGAGCGCTGGCGAACAAGGTCTACAACGGCCGTATGGGCAACGCAGTCGGAAGCGACGACGGCTGGAGATTTCGCGGTCGCGGCGCGGTGCAGACCACGGGACGCGAGGGATATCGTCGGGTGGCCGCACTGACCGGTCTTGATCTCATCGGCAATCCCGATCTCATCAACGAGCCGCAACACTTTCTCGAATGCGGCGTGGCCGATTTCATTCTCTGCGGCTGTCTGCCGTTTGCCAAGGCCGATGACATCGTCGGTGTCACCAAGCGTTTAAACGGCGGCACCATCGGGCTCGCCGCGCGGCAGCAGTGGTTGGCGCAATGGAAGGCCGCGCTGCGCGATTTGCCGAAAGCCGTGCCGGATACCCCGGTCACAAAGCCAGTCGCGCAGGCGCCGGCAGTGCTGCCTTCCATCTTCAGCAAGATCATCGCCGCGATCGTCGCGGTTTACCGGAGGACATGACCATGCCTGTCGTATTCACGTGTGTTGCGTTCGTCGCCGGCTATGTCGGTGCGATTGTGTCCTGGCCGGCCATCCGTACCCATGTGGTTGGCACCGCCGCCGAGATCACCGCGTTGCGGGTGCGTGCCAAGGAGCTCGAAGATCGCATCAAGGGAGAGCTGTGATGGATTGGAGCGATCTCGCCAAGCAGGTCATCGGCCTTGGCGCGCCGATGCTCGGTACCGCCCTTGGCGGTCCGCTCGGCGGTGCGGCGGGGCAGATCCTCGCGGCCGCGCTCGGAACAGCGACGGCTGCGCCAAGCGCTGTGCAGGTGGCATTGCCGCAGGCCGATCCGGCGCGACTGGCGCAGGCTGAGGCGCAGTGGATCGAAACCATCCGCGCCGAAGCCGAGGCTCAACGTGCCGCCATCGCCGAGACGCAGCAAACCATCCGCGCCGAAATCGCCAGCGATGATGTCGTACAGCGATGGTGGCGGCCGGTTTACGCTTTCGAACTGACGCTGGAGTGTGCCGGGCTGTGGACTGTTCTGATCCATGAGTTCTGGACCGGCGATGTTGTCACCATCAATGCGCTGGTCAACGCGACGGCGCTGTTCGTCGCCTATTGGGGCTTTCGATTCGGCGTGCTAGGCGTCTATTTCAGCGGCCGCACCCGCGAAAAGCTATGCGCCGCGACCGGTCAGGACGTCCCCGGCGTCGTCGAAAAGCTGGTCAAGGCGGTGGTGAAGAAAAAGTAATCCTCGCCCGTCGCCTCGTTCAGCCAGCATTCACGCTGCGGTCTCATCCTGTTGTACGATACTGTCGGCCGCGTCGTCGCCGTGCCGGGAGGAACAGGCCGGCACGCCGGTCAGCTTGAGGAGACCTACGTGCGCCTTCTGGTTGTCGAGGATGATCCCGATCTCAATCGCCAGCTCACCACCGCGTTGGTGGATGCTGGGTATGTTGTGGACCGCGCGTTCGACGGCGAGGAGGGGCATTTCCTCGGCGACAGCGAGCCATATGACGCGGTGGTGCTGGATATCGGTCTGCCGAAGATGGACGGCATTTCGGTACTGGAGGCCTGGCGGCGCAATCATCGCACCATGCCGGTGCTGATCCTCACGGCGCGCGACCGCTGGAGCGACAAGGTCCAGGGCTTCGACGCCGGAGCCGACGATTACGTCGCCAAGCCGTTTCATCTCGAAGAAGTGCTGGCGCGAATTCGCGCGCTGCTGCGCCGTTCGACCGGCCATGCCCAGAGCGAACTGACCTGCGGCCCGGTGGTGCTCGATACCCGCACCGGGCGCGTCAGCGTCAACGGCAACCCGGTGAAGATGACGTCTCACGAATATCGCCTGCTGGCCTATCTGATGCATCATACCGGCCGCGTGGTGTCGCGCACCGAACTGGTCGAACACCTGTACGATCAGGATTTCGACCGCGATTCGAACACGATCGAGGTGTTTGTCGGGCGCATCCGTAAGAAGCTGGATGTCGATATCATCCAGACCGTGCGCGGGCTCGGCTATCTGCTGACGCCGCCGGTGAACGCCAAGTAGTGCGAGGATCCGAACGCGATCTCGCGGTCCGGGCTGCCTTGACGGAGGCTGCATTCGACCAGACATTCCCAGTCAGCCGGTTTCCCGTGGCGTCGATGCAGAAGCTCTGTTGATGAATACGCGGCAAAAGCAGCGAGAAGTCCCGAAGCGCCGCGCGAGTTCGCTTGCGACGCGGTTGTTCGTATCCGCGACCGTATGGGTCGTCGCTATTTTGCTGATCACTGGCATCGTGCTGTCGTCGGTCTATCGCACGGCGACCGAGCGCGCCTTCGATCGCCGCCTCAACTTGTATCTGCGCACGCTGATCGCCGAAGTGGCGACGCCTGACGAGCCGGCCGATCATCAGTATCAGTCGCTCGGCGAGCCCTTGTTCGATCTGCCGCTGTCGGGCTGGTACTGGCAGATCACCCGCGAAGACAGCGAGAAACACGAGGTGCGTGCTTCGCGCTCGCTATGGGACAAGAAACTGCCGAAGCTCGAAGACAAGGGCCTTGCGCTGACCGCCGCCGGCGTCCGGCAAGGTTATGTCGATGGTCCGGAAGGGCAGGATCTGCGCATGGTCGAGCGCCCGGTCGATCTCGGCACCGACGGCAAATTTCTGGTCACCGTCGCCGGTGACGCCACCGAGATTTTCGAAGAGACCCGCACCTTCGACTACTATCTGCTCGGCACCTTTGCGGCATTGACCATCGGACTATTGCTGACAACGATCTTTCAGGTCCGTTTCGGCCTTGCGCCGCTCAAGCGTATCTCGGATGCCATCGCCGACATCCGTTCCGGCCGGGCCGAGCGTCTGGAAGGCGAATTCCCGGTGGAGATCGCGCCACTGGCGCGTGAAACCAATGCATTGATCGATGCCAACCGCGAGATCGTCGAGCGCTCGCGCACCCATGTCGGCAATCTCGCGCATGCGATCAAGACGCCACTCTCAGTGATCGTCAACGAGGCGTCGGCACACCGCTCCGATCCGTTCGCGGCCAAGGTCCTCGAGCAGGCCGACGTCATGCGCAGCCAGGTCGCTCACCATCTGGAGCGTGCCCGCATCGCCGCCCGGCAGACGATCGTCGGCACCGTGACCGAAGTGACGCCGGTGATCGAAGCGCTCGGCCGCACCATGGAAAAAATTCATCGCGGCATCGATATCGAAATTGCCATCGCAGCGCTGGTAAAGTTTCGCGGCGAGCGGCAGGACCTTGAGGAGATGACCGGCAATCTGGTCGACAACGCCTGCAAGTGGGCGCGCGGCCATGTCGTGGTCGAGGTCGCAAACCAGCCAGACAGTGGACCGGACCGACCGGCGGCGCTGCGCATTATCGTTGACGATGACGGGCCGGGTCTGTCGCCGGACGAGCGCGCGCAAGTATCGCGGCGTGGCCAACGGCTCGACGAATCCAAGCCGGGCTCCGGTCTCGGGCTTTCGATCGTGATCGATCTTGCGGCGCTGTACGGCGGCAGCCTGACCCTGGGAGCCGCACCGCTCGGCGGCCTGCGTGCCGAATTGGTGCTGCCGGCGGCGTAGCGTTTTGCCCCGCTGTCGCCGGAATCCTCCCCTCGCTTCCAATTGCATCCCCGCCGATTTATTGCGAGTAAGGCGCCCAGGAGAGCTTATGAACAAGGTCCAGGCAGCATTGTTGCTCGCGTCAGCGGTGGCGCTGGGCGGTTGCGATATCACGGCGTCGGCCAATGCACCCCGTGACAGCGGGGGGGCGGCATCGGCGCCGGGCGCCGTGCTGAGCGGCATGATCGGCAGCAAAATTAGCGCGGCACTCGACGACCAGGATCGTCAGCTGGCCTACGATGCCCAGATCAACGCTCTGGAATACGGCGCCTCCGGTGCCCCGGTGCCGTGGCGCAACGCCCGATCCGGGCACCACGGCAATATCGTCGCCGGCCCGGCCTACGAAATTCGTGGCGCCAAATGCCGCGGCTACTCCCATACCGTCGCCATCGATGGCCAGCTTCAGACGACGCGCGGCACTGCCTGCCGCCACTCCGACGGAAGCTGGGCCGCGGTCAGCTAAGATTGGCGCGAATATTTCTTACTTGCAATCCCTGGGTGTGGTGCCCGGCCGCAAGCTCTTGTTGCTCAACGGCTTCTTAACGCCAGCCCTGCTATGACAGGGCCGAACGCCCGTTGGCGTTCGCGCGGATTCGGACCGGATGGGGCAGACTTCGACAGAAAGGCTGAGAGATTATCTCGCGCAGCTGCCGCCCAAGGCGCAGGCGCTGTTGATGCGCGAGTTCGAGCGCACCATCGAGCGCGGCGAAGATACCACGGTGGCCACGTTCGTTCTTGGCGAGTTGCGCAAGGTTGTGCGCGGCTCCGAGGACGACGCGGCACCGCGAACCGAGGACCCCGCGCGGGCGTTGTTCAAGCCCCTGGAGCCATTCCTGGTCGAGGGCAACGCGCCGGTGCGCCCCGGCCAACTCCGCCGCGCATCGCTGCTGGCGATCTGGCAGTGGCTGCAGCGCGACGGTGCGCCCGAGGATGTGCGGGCCTTCGAGACGATGCTGGCGCAGACCGCGAGCAGTTTACCGGCGTCCGATCTCGCCAAGCAGGTTCGTCAATTCCAGCTCAAGGCGGCAGAAGCGATCGACCGCATCGTTGCGGCCGGCAACGATAATCACCGCGCGCTGGCTCGCGTCGGGCCGCCGAGCGTGGCGGAAGACCTGGCAACGATCGGTGCGATCCTGAAAGCCGCCGACGCTTTCGACGCGCTGAATGCCAGGCTGCCCAGTTTCGTGCGCGTGTTTGGTGATTCTCAGATCGCCTCGATCAGCAGCGTATTGAACGTCCCGTCGTTGCAGACGCGACAACTGCTTCCGTTTGCCTTGTCGCTGGTGATGTCGCGGCTCGCTGCACCGTGGCAGATCGTTCGCCTGTCCATCGCGGTTGCTGGGTCGGATGACGAAATTCGCGTTGCCGGCACGCCCTACGGCATTGCGGTGACGATAGCGATCCAAGATCTGGCGCGGATCGGCAATGTTCTGCGCGCTGATATCAAGCGCGGTCATTTCGAGAATATCGGGGACTATCTCAAGACCGTTCATGATGGCGTGCGTGGGCTGCGCACCGAGGTCGACTTCCGAACCGACTCCAGCTGGGGCCGGCAGCTTGCATCGATCCGCGTCGATATCTCGAATGCCTTGCAGACGGAGATCGACAGCGTGCCAGGCCGCGTGCGGCGGCTGCTGCGGCAACGCCCGGAGAAGGACATTTCCGCCAGCACCCGGATCGATCAGCTCGAAGTCGATGAAACGGCGGCGTTGATCGATTTTGTCGCAGTGTGCCGCACCTATGCCAGCGAATTGGCGATCAACGAAGTGACGTTGCGAACGTTCTCGGATCTGCAGCACTACGTCGAGCATTCCACCGAAGCGCTGGTCGAGTCGCTGCGCGGCGGTGACAGCAAGGCGCGCGCATTTCGCCAGATGCAGGTGCAGGCGGCAATCCGCTTCTGTGAAGTGCTGTTTGGTCACGATTACGCGTCGCTGATGCGCCGGGCTGCGGAATCGGCGCTGGCAGGCGAGCGCAAAACCAGCCGCACGGGCTAAATTTCCCAAATTTTGCAGTATTTTCCAGTTGGTGAAGTCTCGCAAATGTCAATTGCGCGACCGCCACAGGCATGATGTAACCCGACGCATTGCGCGGGCTGGCGGCCGCGCCGCTGCTGTGACTGGATTTGGCTTGATGTCGTTGTGGTTTTTATTCGCGCTGATGACCGCGGTGGCGATCTTCGCAGTGTTGTGGCCGCTCGGGCGCACGGCTCAACAGGCGAAGGGCGGGCGCGAGTCCGCCGTCTACAAGGATCAACTGGACGAAGTCGATCGCGACGTTTCGGCCGGACTGATCCGGCCGGCGGAGGGGGAGGCAGCTCGCGTCGAAATCAGTCGCCGGCTTCTTGCCGCGGCCGAAGCCGAGACGGAAACCCACGCCACGCCCCGCATCGGCTTGCGCCGGGCCGTCGCGATTGTCGCGCTGGTCGGGCTGCCGATCATCGCCGGCGGGTTCTATCTGCGTTTGGGCTCGCCACAACTTCCCGACATGCCGTTGGCCGATCGTGGCTCCGGGCAGGGCGCATCGGCTTCGCTCGAGCAGTTGATCGGACAGGTGCGAGCCCATCTGGAGAAAAACCCGACCGACGGTCGCGGCTGGAGCGTGCTGGCACCGGTGCTGGAGCGGATCGGGCGCTTCGACGATGCGGCGGAGGCCTATCGCAACGCCATCAAATACGATGGTGACACCGCGATCCGCCGCGCCGGTCTTGGCGAAGCGCTGGTTTCGGCTGCCAATGGTGTCGTGACTGCGGATGCCAAGGTTGAATTCGAGCGTGCGACAGCGCTAGACCCCGACGAGGTCAAGGCGCGCTACTTCCTCGGCGTGGCAGCGGAGCAGGATGGCCGCGGCAAGGATGCTGCGGCGATCTGGCAGGCGATGCTCGACAAAGCGCCGCCCGGCGCGCCATGGCGTCCGGTTGTCGAAGCGGCCCTCGCGCGTGTCGGTGCGGCGAAGTTGCCTGCGCTGTCTGAGGACACTATCGCGTCGACGAAGGATATGACCGAATCTGACCGCACCGCGATGATCCGCGGCATGGTCGATCGCCTTGCCACGCGGCTGAAGCAGAATGGCGACGATGTCGAGGGGTGGTTGCGGCTCGTTCGGGCCTATATGGTGCTTGGCGACCGCGATCAGGCGCGTGACGCGGGGGAGGCTGCGCGGAAGGCTGTCGGGCAGGACGAGGCTCGTTTGCTCCAGCTCAAAGACGGGCTGAAAGCGCTGGGCCTATAGCGTTTGAGCCGATGCGGGAACTTGCGGCGTGAAATCACATCGAACAGCGGGATACATGACGGCCAGGCCAGTTATGCCGCCAGCGGGTAAGACAGCATGACGCGAAAGCAGCGGCGATTGACGATGATTGGCTGCGCGCTGCTGGTGCTCGGCATCGCGGTGGCGTTGGTGCTGAACGCGCTGCGCGATTCCATCGTGTTTTTCTCCACGCCCGCGATGGTCGCCGAGAAGCACATCCCTGCCGGCAAGCGGTTCCGATTAGGCGGATTGGTGGAACCCGGCTCGCTACAGCGCGGCGAACATCTCGCAGTGTCGTTCAAGATATCGGATGGCAGTGCGACGCTGCCCGTGGCCTATCAGGGTATTTTGCCGGATCTGTTCCGGGAGGGGCAGGGCGTCGTGGCCGAGGGCGCGCTCGATCCGGCAGGCGTATTCAAGGCCGATACCGTGCTTGCCAAGCACGACGAGACTTACATGCCGAAGGAAGTCGCCGACGCCTTGAAGAAGCAGGGCCACTGGAAGGACGATTACGGCGCAAATGCCGGCAAGAAATCCGGTGACGGAGGGAAGTCGATGCAAGGAGCGTCGCGATGATTGCCGAGGCGGGGCATTACGCCTTGGTGCTGGCGCTTGGGCTGGCGCTGATCCAGTCCATCGTTCCAGTCATCGGCGCAAAGCTGCGCGATACCGCGCTGATGCAAGTTGCGCGCTCCACCGCGCTGGCACAATTGCTGTTCGTAGGGTTGTCGTTCCTGGCGCTGGTGGCGCTGCATGTGACCTCGGATTTCTCGGTCGCCAACGTCTACGAGAATTCGCATTCGCTCAAGCCGCTAATCTACAAAATCACCGGCGTCTGGGGCAATCACGAGGGCTCTATGCTGCTGTGGGTCAGCATCCTGGCCTTGTTCGGCGGCCTCGTTGCGACATTCGGCAACAATTTGCCGCTGTCGCTGCGGGCACACGTGCTGGCCGTGCAGGGTTGGATCTCTACGGCATTCTATCTGTTCATCCTCGTCACCTCCAATCCGTTCCTGCGGCTGGCGAATGCGCCGATGGAGGGACGCGATCTCAATCCGGTGCTGCAGGATGTCGGGCTCGCGGTGCATCCGCCGCTGCTGTATCTCGGCTATGTCGGCTTCTCGATTTCATTCTCCTTTGCCGTCGCTGCGCTGATCGAAGGCCGCATCGACGCCGCATGGGCGCGTTGGGTGCGGCCATGGACGCTGATGGCCTGGATGTTTCTGACGCTCGGAATCGCGATGGGATCGTACTGGGCCTACTATGAGCTTGGCTGGGGCGGCTGGTGGTTCTGGGACCCGGTGGAGAATGCCTCGCTGATGCCGTGGCTGGCAGGCACCGCGCTGTTGCATTCCGCCGTGGTGATGGAGAAGCGCAACGCGCTCAAGGTGTGGACCATCCTGCTCGCGATCCTGACGTTCTCGCTATCGCTGCTCGGCACCTTCCTGGTGCGTTCAGGTGTGCTGACGTCGGTCCATGCCTTCGCAACCGATCCGACGCGCGGCGTATTCATTTTGCTGATCCTGTGTTTCTTCATCGGTGGCAGTTTGACGCTGTATGCGTGGCGCGCATCTGCTCTCAAACAGGGTGGTCTGTTCGCTCCGATCTCGCGCGAAGGCTCGCTTGTGCTGAACAACCTGCTGCTAACCACCGCCTGTGCGACGGTGTTTGTCGGCACGCTGTATCCGCTGGGACTTGAAGTGCTCACCGGCGAACGAATTTCGGTGGGCGCGCCGTTCTTCAACCTGACCTTTGCACCGCTGTTTGTTCCGTTGATGCTGGCGATGCCGTTCGGCCCGCTGCTGGCGTGGAAGCGTGGCGATTTACTCGGAGCGGCGCAGCGTCTGTATGCAGCGAGTGGCGCGGCCCTGATCGCCGTTGCCGTGCTGTGGGCCTGGGTGCGTGGCGGCAGCGCTTTCGCGCCGCTGGCGATCGGGCTCGCCATCTTTGTCATCGCCGGCGCGCTGACCGATCTGGCCGAGCGGTGCATGCTGTTTCGCGTGCCGTTGCCGATTTCCTGGCGACGAGCGCGTGGGTTGCCGCGTGCAGCCTGGGGTACTGTATTCGCGCATGCCGGTGTCGGTGTCGCGCTGATTGGTATCGTCTGCGAGAGCACGTGGAATACCGAACTGATCACCACGTTGAAACCCAACGATGTGGCCAAAGTCGCCGGCTATGAGATGAAGCTCGACGACATCACGCAGCGCCAGGGGCCGAATTTCAGCGAGTTGGTGACGCATTTCACCGTCACGTCGAATGGCAAGACGATCGGTGTCATGACGCCGTCGAAGCGTAACTTCACCACGCGCTCCGCATCTACAACCGAAGCGGCTTTGCTGTCGCGCGGTCCGAGCCAGCTTTACGTCTCGCTTGGCGATGCCGCTGCGAACGGCGGCATAGCTGTGCGCATCTATCACAAGCCGATGGTGCTGCTGATCTGGTTCGGTCCTGTCTTGATGGCATTCGGTGGCCTGCTGTCGTTGACGGATCGCCGCTTGCGCGTCGGTGCGCCGAAGCCTGCCAAGACCGCGCGCGCTTTGCAGCCGGCGGAGTGAAGCCGATGAGACGCCTTGCTGCGCTGCTGTTCGCATCGTTCGTCGTTCTGGCGGCGGTGCCGGCACATGCCGTACAGCCTGACGAAATCATGACGGATCCGGCACTGGAAGCACGCGCGCGCGAATTGTCGCGTGAGTTGCGCTGCATGGTATGCCAAAATCAATCGATCGATGATTCAGAAGCACCTCTGGCGCGCGATCTGCGGCTGCTGGTGCGGGAACGCATTTCGGCGGGCGACAGCAACAGCCAGGTGATCGACTTTCTGGTGGCGCGTTACGGCGAGTATGTGCTGCTCAAGCCGCGCCTCGAGCAGCAGACGCTGCTGTTGTGGCTGCTGACGCCGTTGGCGCTCGTTGCTGGCGCCATCGGATTGTGGTTGCAAAATCGGCGGCGATTGAAGCTGGCATCGGCCGATGGCGAAACCCTGGTGAGCCTTACCCCGGACGAAGAAGCGCGTTTGCAAAAGTTGATTGCCGCACAGACGCCAGCGGATGAGCAGCGATAGATAATTCGTTCCCCGGCCGGCCGTCATTGCGAGCAGAGCACGGCGATCCAGAGATATTCCCGATAACCGGGTCACTTCGTCGCTGACGCTCCTCGCTACGACGATAGGAGTTTTTTTGACCCGATCTACCAGTCAATCCGGTCGCATTTTTCATTACCAAAGATTAATTTCCCATCCAGCATGCCGTAAGGCTGCAGATATCATCTTCAGTGCCATGCAGTGCGGTTCGCACGCGCCCCATTCTGGTTCTGGAGATTATTCATGATCGATCGCCCCGCCGACCTGACTTCCGCTCCGCACTATCAGCCGCGCCGTTCGTTACTCTCCGTGCGAAAATTTGCGCTGATGGCATCCGTCGTCGCTGGCCTCGGCGCTGCCGTGTACGGTTTCAGTCCTTCGCCCGGACAATTCGATCTTCTGGCGACGCCCGCGCATGCTCAGGTCAACAACGACGTCAGCAAGGTCGCCCAGCCGGTTGGGTTCGCGGATATCGTCGAGCGGGTGAAGCCATCGGTGATTTCGGTCAAGGTCCGCATTAAGGACAAGAGCGCCGAGGCGAGCAACGACGAGGACTCGCCATTCCAGCCCGGCTCTCCGATGGAGCGCTTCTTCCGCCGCTTCGGTGGGCCGGATGGCTTGCCTCCGGGTATGCGCGGCCGTGGTGGCCGGGGCCCCGCGATGGGGCAGGGTTCAGGTTTCTTCATCTCGGCTGATGGCTATGCCGTCACCAACAACCACGTCGTTGAAGGCGCCGACAAGGTCGAAGTGACCACCGATGCGGGCAAGACTTACACCGCAAAGGTGATCGGCACCGATCCGCGTACCGATGTGGCTCTGATCAAGGTCGAAGGCGGATCCGATTTTCCGTTCGCGAAACTGTCCACTGGCAAGGCACGGATTGGCGACTGGGTGCTCGCGGTCGGCAATCCGTTCGGTCTCGGTGGTACCGTGACCGCCGGCATCGTGTCGGCAAACGGGCGCGACATCGGCAATGGTCCATACGACGATTTCATCCAGATCGATGCCCCGGTGAACAAAGGTAACTCCGGCGGCCCGGCATTCGATATGCAGGGCAACGTCATCGGCGTGAACACCGCGATCTATTCGCCGTCTGGAGGTAGTGTCGGTATCGCGTTCTCGATCCCGGCCTCGACCGTTCAGAACGTTGTAGCGCAACTGAAGGACAAGGGTTCGGTCAGCCGTGGCTGGATCGGTGTGCAGATACAGCCGGTGACGCAGGACATCGCCGATAGTCTCGGCCTGAAGAAGGCGGAAGGCGCGCTCGTTGCCGAGCCGCAGTCCAATGGTCCGGCCGCCAAAGCCGGCATCGAATCCGGCGACGTCATCAAGGGCGTCAACGGCCAGCCGATCAAGGATGCTCGCGAGCTTGCGCGGACCATCGGTGGTTTCGCGCCGGGCAACTCGATCAAGCTCGATGTCTTGCACAAGGGACAGGACAAGGTCGTCAACCTGACGCTCGACAAGATGCCGAGCGAGAAGGAAGCGCGCGCCGAGTTCAATCAGGGTGATCGCGGTGGCCGGTCTTCGCGCGGTGCCGACGTTCCGCACCTCGGTTTGACCGTTGCTCCGGCGAGCTCGGTGGCGGGTGCAGGCAAGGACGGCGTCGTGGTGACTGACGTCGATCCGAACAGCGCCGCCGCGGAGCGTGGCTTCAAGGAGGGCGACGTGATCCTGGAAGTCGCGGGCAAAAGCGTTGCCAATCCGGGTGAAGTTCGCGACGCGATCAAGTCCGCGCAGGCCGACAACAAGAATAGCGTTCTAATGCGTATCCGGTCCGGCGGTTCGTCACGCTTCGTGGCGATACCGTTGGCGAAGGGTTGATCGTCGGACGTTCACGAGATGGGAGGTGTCGTTGGCATCAGTCGCCCCCGCCGACGGCTCTTTCCGGGGGGCGGGTGAACAGCCCGTCCCCTTCTACTCTCTTCCGATGGAATGCGCCCCCCTCCGTCGGAAGGCTTGGCGGACGGTGAAGTGCCCCCTTCACCGTCCGTTCTTTTGCCAGGCAGGCGGCAATTTGGCCGTCTTGCTTCCGGCGATGGCTCGGGCCATGTTGACGGGAACGCCAGATGACCTTGATTGAAACAGAAAATCACATGCGCCTGCTGATCATCGAAGACGATCGCGAATCCGCCGACTATCTCGTCAAGGCCTTTCGCGAAGTGGGCTACGTTGCCGACCTCGCGAGCGATGGTGAAGAGGGCCTGAGCCTCGCCGATACCGGCGACTATGATGTGTTGGTGATTGATCGTATGCTGCCGAAGCGCGACGGATTGTCCGTGATCGGCACATTACGGGACAAGGGCAATCGGACTCCCGCGCTGATCCTGTCGGCGCTTGGCCAAGTCGACGATCGCATCAAAGGATTGCGTGCCGGCGGTGACGACTATTTACCGAAGCCATATTCTTTCGCCGAATTACTGGCGCGCGTCGAGGTGCTGTCGCGCCGTCACGGTGGCCCAACGGAGGAAATGGTCTATCGCGTCGGCGATCTCGAACTCGATCGTTTGTCTCATCGCGTCGTGCGCGGCAAGGACGAATTGACCTTGCAACCGCGCGAATTCCGCTTGCTCGAATATCTGATGAAGCATGCCGGGCAGGTGGTGACGCGGACCATGCTGCTGGAGAACGTCTGGGACTATCATTTCGATCCGCAGACCAATGTGATCGATGTGCATATTTCGCGCTTGCGTTCCAAGATCGACAAGGGCTTCGAACGCCCTCTGCTGCACACCATTCGCGGCGCGGGATATATGATCCGTGACGGCATTCGGTAAACTGATCCGCACCACGGCGTTTCGGCTAACGCTCGTCTATCTGCTGTTGTTCGCGCTATTCGCGGCGTCGCTGCTGGGTTACTTCGCGTGGAATACGCGGCGGCTGATTACCGAGCAGATCACCACGACCGTCAACGGTGAATTCTCCGAATTGAACGACCTGTTCACGCGTCGCGGTGTGCGCGGGTTGATCTATGCGATTGAAAACCGGGCGCTGCGGCCGGGCGCCAATCTTTACCTTGTCACGACGCCGACCGGGCAGGCCGTTGCCGGCAATGTCGCAGCGCTCGGCAATGGGGTGATGGCGACGCAGGGTTGGTCCGAGACCATCTATCATCGTCTCGACGAAGAGCAGCAGGCGCCGCATCGCGCGCTGGTGCGCGTCAGCGAGTTAAGCAATGGCTTTCGCCTGCTGGTTGGGCGCGATCTCGACGAGCGCAAGCGCATCTTCGGCATCGTTGCCAAGGCCGCGCAATGGTCGATGCTGATCGTCGTCGTGCTCGGCCTTGCCGGTGGCGTCTTCGTTGCGCGGCGTGTCTTGCGCCGTATCGATGCGATGACGGGAACGACGCGTCGCATCATGGAGGGTGATCTCAGTGGGCGCCTGCCGGTGGGGCGGAGCGGCGATGAGCTCGATCGGTTGGCGGATAGCCTCAATGCCATGCTCGAACGTATCGAGGCGCTGATGACCGGTCTCAAGGAGGTGTCGGACAATATTGCCCACGATCTCAAGACGCCGCTGACGCGGTTGCGCAATCGTGCCGAGGAGGCATTGGCGACATCGGGAAGCGAAGCGGAATATCGCGCAGCACTGGAGCGTACGATCGAGGAGTCGGACGGCTTGATCCGTACTTTCAATGCGCTTCTGATGATTGCGCGGGCGGAGTCGGGACAGGTTAACGGCAATATGGAAGATTTCGATGCCGCCGACATCGCCAATGGCATTCATGAGCTGTACGAACCCTTGGCTGAAGACAAAGGCATAACTTTGCGCGTTGTGACCCAGCCGGCGCGGCTGCATGGCAATCGCGAGCTGGTCAGCCAGGCGCTGGCAAATCTGGTTGAGAATGCCATCAAATACGGGAAACCGGAGCCGTCAATCCAGCCGCCGGGACCGTTGGTTGCAGTCGGGGCGGACGAACCCGGGCAGACCGAAATCCTCATCGAGGCCCGCCGGGAAGGTGACTCGGTGCTCTTGAGCGTCACCGATCATGGGCCGGGCATTCCGGAGGCGGATCGCAAGCATGCCGTCGAGCGCTTCGTTCGGCTGGAGGCCAGCCGCACCCAACCGGGCTCCGGCCTCGGCCTGAGTTTGGCCTCCGCGGTGGCCACCTTGCACCGGGGTGAGCTGCGATTGAGCGATGCCGACCCAGGGCTGCGCGTGACGCTTGCAATCCCCGCGCTTTCGGGCGAGGGACTAGCAGTGCAAACGCAATCTTTGGAATCGCATCCCGTATGACATCAACCGCGAAGGGTGACGCGGACCACGCATCTCTGGCTGCGCTGATCGTAGCTGGGCCGGTCTTGGCTGCCCCCGCCGAGGCCCAGCAGCGCCTTGCGGACTGGCTGGCCGATCTGCCGGCGCCGCAAGCGGCAGCGCTCCGGGAATTGACCGCTGGATATCCCAAATTGGGAACGGTCCTGGAAGGTATTGCGGAGGCTTCGCCCTATCTGTTCGATTTGATGCGGGCCGATGCAGGCCGAGTGGAGCGGCTGTTGCAATGCCGGCCGGATATGCATCTGGCGAAGCTGCTCGCGAATGGCATCGCCGATATTCCGACTGCAGCCGATCAGGCCGACGCAATGCAACTTCTGCGCAGGCTGAAGGCGGAAGCGGCGTTGATGATTGCGCTGTGCGACATCGGTGGCGTCTGGCCCGTGATGCGGGTGACACAGGCCTTGACCGATCTTGCCGTCACGTCGGTGCAATGTGCATTGCGGTTCCTGCTGCGACAGGAGGCCGAGCGCGGCAAATTGCTGCCGCCCAATCCGCAACAGCCGGAAGACGGCAGCGGCCTCGTCGTCTTGGCGATGGGCAAAATGGGCGCCGGCGAGCTGAACTATTCGAGCGACATCGACCTCATCGTTTTCTTCGATCTCAACGCGCCGACGCTGGCGCCCGATATCGAACCGCAACCGTTTTTCGTTCGCGTGACGCAAGGTCTATCGCGGATGTTGCAGCAGCGTACCGGCGATGGCTACGTCTTCCGTGTCGATCTGCGTTTGCGACCAGACCCGGCGTCCACCCAGGTCGCGATTTCGACGGCCGCCGCGCTCGACTATTACGAGCGAGAAGGCCGCACCTGGGAACGCGCAGCAATGATCAAGGCGCGCCCTTGCGCTGGGGATGCCGCTGCGGGGGAGGTGCTGGTCGGTGAGATCGCACCCTTCGTCTGGCGCAAGCATCTCGATTTCGCGGCGCTTGCTGACGTCCATGACATGAAGCGGCAAATGCAGACGTTTCGTGGGCAGAGCGAAATTGCGGTCGAGGGTCATAACGTCAAAGTCGGGCTGGGTGGCATTCGCGAGATCGAATTCTTCGCGCAAACTCAGCAATTGATCGCCGGGGGGCGCCATCCCGAATTGCGCGTGCGGCCGACGCTCGAAGCGCTGAACGTCCTCGCCGCGAACAACTGGATTACGCCTGAGGTTCGCGATGAACTGATCGAGGCATATCTCTTTCTGAGGAGAGTGGAGCATCGGCTGCAGATGGTCGCCGATGAGCAGACCCACACATTGCCGGAAGATGTCGAGGCAATGGAGAGGTTTGCCCGCTTTCTTGGCTATCCCGACCGCACGGCATTTGCTCATGATCTGCTCGGCCACCTGAACTGCGTTCAAGGTCACTACGGCAAGTTGTTTGAGGGCGACCCGGCCGGGACGGCAAAGTTACCGGACGTCAATTATCGGGCGGGGGCGGACGATCCGCGCGTTATCGAGCGTCTTGCCAAGCTCGGCTTCAAGAAGCCGCTGATGGTGGCGACCACGGTGCAACAGTGGATGACCGGCGAGTATCGCGTGCTCCGGGTCGAGACGACGCGCCGTGCATTTGAAGAATTCGTGCCTGCCCTGATCGACGGATTGGCGCATGCCGAAGAGCCGGACAACGCCGTCACGGCATTCGACGGATTTCTGCAGGTGCTGCAGCGCGGCGGGCGGCTGATCTCGCTGCTTGGCCAGAACAGCGACATGGTTGCGTTGGTCGCATTGATTTTGGGCGCGGCGCCCCGCCTTGGCGATATGCTGGCGCGACAGCCGCAATTGATGGACGGGTTGATCGATCCACGCTTCTTCGGCGCGATGCCGGATCGCCGTGAATTGTCGGAGCGGCTGGCTGCCACGCTGGCCGATGCCGATTCCTACGAGGAATTTCTGGATCGGTTGCGGCTGTTCGGCCAAGAGAGCCTGTTTCTCATTGGTGCGCGTATCCTGTCCGGCACGGTATCCGCGCAGCATGCCAGCACGGCATTTGCTGATGTCGCGGAAGGCATCGTACAAACTGTTCATCAGCTTGTGTCCGATCAATTCGCCTCGCAGCACGGTCGTATCAAGGAGCAGGAGACAGCCATCCTGGCGATGGGGAAGCTCGGAAGCCGCGAGATGACCGCATCGTCCGACCTCGATCTGATCCTGATTTATGATTTCGACCATGAGCAGCCGGATTCTGATGGTGCTCGTTCGTTGCAAGGTGGGCAATACTTCGCGCGCTTCACCCAGCGCTTGATCAGTGCATTCACCACGCGCACCAATTATGGTGTGTTATACGAGGTGGACATGCGGCTGCGCCCTTCGGGTCGCGCCGGACCCGTGGCTTCGCGGCTCGACTCGTTCGCCGATTATCAGGATCGCGAAGCTTGGACGTGGGAGCACATGGCGTTGACGCGCGCGCGTGTGATTTCGTCGTCTCCGGAGTTCCGGCAGCGCATCGAGCAAATTATTCGCGATGTGCTGACTAGGCCTCGGGATCGGCGCATTATCGCGAACGATGTATCCGAGATGCGGCGTGCGATCGCGCTGGAGAAGGGCGAAGAGGATATCTGGGATCTGAAGTATGCCGCGGGCGGTGTCGTCGATATCGAATTCATCGCCCAGTATCTTCAACTGGTCCACGCCGCGGAAACTCCAGAAATCCTCAGCGTCAGCACGTCGCAGGTGCTGGAGAACGCAGCGCGTCTCGGTATCCTGTCGCAGTCGACAATGGAGGTGCTGCGGCCGGCGGCGCGGCTGTATCACGATCTCACGCAGATCTTGCGCCTGTGTGTCAGCGAGAAATTCAATCCCCAGACGGCAGGGGAGGATCTGCTGCGGATCATGACGAGGGCGGGGGATGCGCCTGACTTCTCGGCGCTGGAGGCTCGTGTCCGTGAAACCCAGGCTGACGTGAGGGGAGTATTTCTTCGTCTGCTTGAGGACGAGGTTTAGGCCGCAGCGGAAATGTCCTGTTGCGTGCGACGGCCCTTCGATGGCAACGCCACGCGGATCACAGTGCCTTTTCCGAGTTTCGAGCGCATGCGCATTGTGCCGCCGTGCAGGCCCGTTAGCGATTTTGCTATTGCGAGGCCGAGTCCGGAGCCGTGGTAAGTCTTGGTCAGCGAGCTTTCCACTTGCTCGAAGGGTTGGCCTAAGCGAGTGAGCGCTTGTTGGGCGATGCCGATCCCGGTATCGGCGATCATCAATACGACGTTGCCATCAACAATGCGGTTGCGGACAACGATGCGCCCTCCGTCCGGGGTAAACTTGACGGCATTGGAGAGCAGATTGACCATGATCTGTTTGATCGCGCGGCGGTCGGCAATCAGCGGTAAGCTATCCTGGAAATCGGCATCGAGCGTCAGGCGTTTCTCGCTTGCCCGGCCGGATACGACGCGCAGCGATTCCGTGAGTGTCTGCGAAAGATCGAGTGGCTCCATATCGAGGCGCATACGGCCGGCTTCGATTTTCGACATATCGAGAATGTCGTTGATGACCTCGAGCAGGTAATGACCGGAAGTCAGGATATCGTGGCAATATTCCTGATACTTGTCAGAGCCGAGGACGCCAAACATGCCACTCCCCATAATTTCCGAGAAGCCGATAATGGCGTTGAGCGGTGTGCGCAACTCATGGCTCATGTTGGCGAGGAATTTTGACTTGGCCTGATTGGCCTCTTCGGCACGATTCTTTTGTTCGGCATATTTCTGCGCCAGGTCTGCAAGTTCGATCGCCTGTTGCTCGAGAGTAGCCTGGCTACGTTTGAGATCGATCACGGTCGCACGCAGGCGGAGATCGTTATCGACCAGCTTTCGCTCATGCTCCTTGATTCGTGTTATGTCCGTTCCGACCGAAACGTAGCCACCATCCTTCGTGCGACGCTCACTAATGTGAAGCCATTTACCGTCTTCGAGCTGGGCTTCGATGGTGCGGGCGCCTGGAACAAGAGCACTCGATTCTGGTAGACGGGTGCGAATTTCCGGCATGCGGCCAACTTCAGCGACGGTTTCGTAGGACGTTCCTGGTGCGACCGCCGAATCCGGTAATTTATGCAGGCGCTGGAAATGCGAGTTGCACAGCACCAGACGGTCTTCGGCATCCCACAGCACGAATGCCTCGGGAATGGTTTCGATTGCATCGCGCAACCGCAAGTCGGCTTCGACGCTTCGTTCGGCCAAGCTTTTTTGTTCGGTGATGTCGACCGCGATCCCGATCAGATGCAGGCCACCATCGCCTAGGCCCCGGCTGAGTTCGCATCGCACCCGGAGCCAGATCCAATGCCCGTCGCTGTGCTGCATGCGGAAGCTCTGATCGATGTGATTGATCTTCGCGGAGATCAATTGATCGGCAATCGCAAACAGGTCGATATCGTCGGATTTGACCAACGCGTTGACTTCGCCGAACGTGAGCAGGTCATTGCGTCCCTCAAGTCCCAACATTGAAAACATCGAGTGTGACCAGAAGATGCGGCCACGCGACAGATCCCAATCCCAAAGCCCGCAACGCCCACGATTGAGGGCGGTATCGATCCGGCCTCGAACGACATCGTTGATCAGGTCACCCTCGCGAGCGCGGCTCGACTGCCAATGGAAGGCAAAGCCGAGGATCAAAACGACGAACCCGGTCGTCGCAGACAATGTGATCGATAGAGTAGCATCCGACTGCCAGAGCAAGTTGGCTTGCTCCTGCACGACGATCAACTTGCCGGCCAGCGATTTCAGCGGGCGGCTGGTCACCAGCGCGTCATGACCGCTGATCAGGCGTATGCTCGAGATTCCGGACTGCCCCTTTTGTTGGCTGATGGACTGCAGTGCTTCCATCGTATCGGTCAGCTCCGCCGTCGTTGCCGGTGACTCGTCCGTCGGCACGCTGGCCAGAATGCGTTGGTCGGCGCCGGTGACGATAATTTGGCGCGTCGAGGCGACTCCCCAGGCCGGGATCAAGGCGGGCAGGAGGTTTTGCAGGCGCGCATGGAGTCCTGCGCGATCCGGCCTGATACCTTCAGCGTGGTCCAGGCGCTCCGCTAGTAGATCGGCCAATGCGGTGAGATCGCGTTTCGCCGATGACTGGATTTGGCGATTATGATCGCTGACCTGAACGAATGCTCCGAAGCAAATCGTCACCAGGAATGCGATGATGAGGGTCGGAACTGCGCGCCTTAGCGCTGGCTCGGCAATTTGCAGCCGGTGATAGGCTGGTTTCGCAATCGACTGCGCCAATCCCTTGATCGAATCGGATTGGACGCATGCGCGTTGGACGTGCGCGCGCGCCATGCCTTGGCCCCCTTGGATGATCCTCTGGATCTCGCCCGCTGCAACCCGTTGCGGATTGACTCAGGCGATGACCCGCCGCCGATTGCCGAGAAGTGCTTTGAAGCAGATCGAAAATGCGGTCTGCGAAACACGTCCTGGTCTCCGATTCGAAAAAGCCCCCAGGCGTTTCGAATCACAGCGATTTGAATCCAGTTTTCGCGGCCTGTCGAGAGTCAACAATTCGTTAACGCAAAATAAATCTTGTCCAACACTCATTTTCGATCGGGCAGCCGCAGGTAACTGAGTCCGAAACGGGAACGTCGTGTTCTCGGCGCAATCTTAAGCACGCTCCGCAAATCGGTGATTGCTTACGCAAAATTAGTTGTCGTCGGGAGGCGGCGTCGTCTTCGCGCCTACGCGCGGGCATCGCGGTCCGGTTCGGCGTGGCTGATGACGCGTTTCACAGTGGGGAAGGTGCGACGTAGCCCCCGTTCAATTTCATCGACGTTTTCGTGCACCCAGGTGACGCTTGTGTCCGGCCTCGCACGGCAATGGAAATTGACGATCTCACCCGCGTCGGTATCGCGCACCCTGACATTGTGGATGTCATGGATCGCGCCGCTGGCCGCCAACCGGACCAAGGCAGCCCTGATTTCTGCGACGCGCGACTCTGAAGCGTCAACACCGAGCGGCAGGTCCGGTTCGAGCGGTTCGATGTGCGTATCCACTTCCACATCGTTGCCGAAATCGTCGCGGATCTTATGCTCGAGGCCGTGTGCGATTTCGTGCGCCTTTTCGATCGGCAGATTGCCGTCAACTTCCAGATCAATACTCACAGTCAGTTTCCCGCCGACGTCATGAACCGTAACGTGATGAATGGCGAGCCCTGAGTTGCGCGCAATGACCATGACACGTTCGCGCACGGTCTCGTTGTCGCGTGCGACCGGAACGGCTGTGAAACTCAGATCCGCGTCGTTGAGGGCCTGGCTGACGGCGGCCTGGGCGTTGCGCTTGATAGTATCGATCCGATCAATCGGGAAAGTACGCGGCACCATCACGTCGGCATCGATAAAATGCGTCGAACCAACCATTCGGACGCGCAATCGCCCGACATCGACGACTCCAGCTACGGCTTTAATCGCCGCTGTGGCTTTTTCGTAAGCGCCTTCCGGGGCACGATCAAGCAGGGTCTCTATCGTCGATCGCCCTAATCGCAATCCGAGAAAGGCGATCATGACAGCGACACCGATTGCCGCAACCGCATCGCCCCAGACGTAGCCCAAGGCCGACAAGCCAAGCCCGATGATGACCGCAAAAGAACCCAGTACGTCCGAGGCAAAGTGCAAGGCGTCAGCGGCAAGGGCCTGGCTCTTGGTCTCGCGCGCTGCGCGATGGAGAGCGTTCGCACGCCAGAAATTGACGCCGATATCGATCAACAAGACCGCGAAGGGAATAAACGACAAGGTCGGCGGCACCGCGCCTTCGCGCAGGTGGTTGTAGGCTGCAACGACGATACCGCCGGCCAGGACGTACAGCAAGCCAATCACGCCGAGCGCTGACAGGCTTTCGATCTTGCCATGACCGTAGTGGTGCTCGTCGTCGGCCGGGCGATCGGAGACGCGGACAACAAACCAGGTGACCAAGGTCGCTAACAGGTCGATCGAGCTATGCAATGCCTCCGAGATTAGCGCCAAGCTACCGATAGCAACGCCGACGACGAATTTGGTGGCGGCCATCGTGGCGCTTGCCACAACGGAGATGGCCGCAACGCGGGATTTTGTAGTGGAGACATGCTGATCCATGGGCCGGGTTTAGCAGCCTGGCTACGAACATGAAAGCCGCGAACGATCTACACGACAGATCGCTCGCGGCTCTTGAGATTGCGAATTATTCCGACTTGAAAGACCTGTTTGCCGTGCGCTAGAGCGTCACCACGATCTTGCCAAGGTGCTTGTTGGCTTCCATTCGTGCGAACGCCGCCGCGATGTCGGCGAAGGCAAAGGTGGAATCAATTGGCAAGCGCAGTTTTCCGGATTCAACTGCCGGCCAGATGTCGGCGCGAACAAGCCGGAAAATCTCGCGGATTTCTTCGATCGAACGAGTCCGGAACGTGACGCCGATGTAACTGATACGGCGTGCGGCATGCAGGTCGAAATTGAAGTCGCCGTGAGTGCCACCGAGGCGTCCTACGTTGACAATGCGGCCAAGAACTTTGGTCGCTGCGAGATTCTGATTGACCAGGTTGCCTGATACCTGATCGATAACCAGATCGACACCGTTGCCATCGGTGGCTTTGAGCACCTGATCGACCCAGCCAGCATCCCGTGAGTCGATTGCCAGGTCCGCCCCGAAATCCTGCAGTCGGTTCCGTCGGGCGGTGTCGGTCGAAGAGCCGATCACGGTCTTGGCCCCCTTGAGCTTGGCGATCTGCAGGGCCATCAACCCCACACCCGAGCTTGCGCCCTGAATGAGCACGGATTGTCCCGCCTGAAGCTGCCCGATGGTGACAAGCGCGTTATGCATGGTTGTCAGTGCGAGCGGCAAAGTTGCCGCGACGTCGAAGCCCATCTCTGCCGGTGCGTGAAACAGGCGGCCATGATCGGCGAGGGTGTATTCTGCGAACGCTGCGGCGCCCGAACCCATCACGCGGTCGCCGACTTTGACGCCTTTCGCGTCAGGGCCGACCTCGGCGATTTCGCCAGCCCATTCCATGCCCAGCACGGTGCCAGCCCCACCGGCGCTGCCATGGGCATGGCCCTTGGTCATTCCCAGGTCGGCTCGATTGAGCCCGCAGGCGCGCACGCGGACGAGAACCTGGCTACCTTTTGGTGTGGGTTGGGCGAGTTCGGAGATAGCAGCGCCATTCGCGCCGTAGACAAAAGCTTTCATGGGGTCGTTTCCAATTCCTGATAAATCCGCGTCTCATTCAGCCGCGGCACGCCGACCGGTGCTGATCATCGCATCGAGCCGTCCATGAATGATGGCTTCGGCCTCGCGGACAATGCGCGACACCAGTTCGGCGCAGCTTGGGATATCATGAATCAGCCCCTGAACCTGCCCCGCCGACCAGATACCTTCGTCGATATTGCCGGTCGCGTAGACCATCTTGCCGCGAGCCCCAGCGACAAGCTCCCGGACCTGGTCGAAGGTCGCCCCCTCTCGCTCCATCGCCACCACTTGCTGGCTCACCGCATTTTTGGCGACCCGTGAGGTATTCCGCATGGTGCGGAAGATCAGGTCGGTCTCGCGCTCATCATTGGCAACGATGCGCTCCTTTACCGACTGATGGATCGGGCTCTCTTTGGTGCACATGAAGCGTGTTCCCATATTGATGCCATCCGCGCCCAGCGCCAGCGCGGCGACCAGTCCACGCGCGTCGGCAAAGCCACCTGATGCAATCATCGGAATCTTCACTTTCTCGGCGGCCGCAGGAATCAGGATAAGGCCTGGGGTGTCGTCTTCGCCGGGGTGTCCGGCGCATTCAAAACCATCGATCGAGATCGCATCGACACCCATGCGCTCGGCCGATAGCGCGTGGCGAACGCTGGTACATTTATGCACGATGACGACGCCATGTTTCTTGAATTCGGTGACGTGCTCCTGCGGCTTGTTGCCAGCGGTCTCGACGATCTTGATGCCGCTTTCGATAATGGCTTGCCGATACTCGGCATAAGGCGGCGGTTTGATCGATGGCAGAATGGTGAGATTAACTCCGAAGGGCTTGTCGGTCAGGGCGCGACAGCGTGAGATTTCTTTGACAAGATCCTCCGGCGTTGGCTGCGTGAGCGCCGTGATGAAGCCGAGTGCGCCAGCGTTGGCGACTGCGGCGACCAATTCGGCACGGCCGACCCATTGCATTCCCCCTTGAACAATCGGATGCTCGACGCCAACCAATTCGGTGAATCTGGTTCTCAGCATTGTTTGTTTCCATCCAGCCAAGTTGTTTTTATTGCTTCTCGGTCAGCATGACCGCACGCCTCGCAAATGTCTATTCCACCGGCCCGCTATCTTGCGGTGCGCCAAGCGGAAAAGGCCGGCCGGACGATCGGTTGAGATGGGTATTCGGAGTGATCCGCCAACAGGCCGGGGGAGCGATTTCGGGCGTCTCAAATAGTCAGCGGAGATCTTCGGTTCGATATGCCGCAGATATGCGATTGAATGGAATGCGGTGAAATTAGAGCACTATGTTTCGTGCAAACGGCACGCGGGAGATTGTTTGACTTGGAGTCAAAACGCTCCACGCCAAAAACATGACGATGTCATGCCCCTGTCATTGAAATCCATGTATGTGGCGCTACCGCAACAACCTCGATGCAAAGGCACTTTCTCTTCCGATTTGTCATTGAGCCGAAGAGGGGGCGGCGTATTGGATTGTTGTGGCTGAGTTGCAACGTGGTTTGTTTCCGTGCGTCGTGCACGCAGAATGGAACCAACAACCAAGGTTTCGGGTAACAGCGCGGGTTGTCAGCGTGCTGTTGTGGGACAGAAGTCTGGAGATTTGGAATGACGTCAATGAAGAGTCTTGTTCTTGGATCGGTGGCGGTGCTCGTCGCGATGTCCGGTGCGCATGCGGCAGACCTTCCGCTCAAAGCCAAGGCGGTCGAATACGTGAAGGTCTGTTCGCTTTACGGCACTGGTTTCTATTATATCTCCGGCACCGACACGTGCATCAAGCTGGGTGGAGCGTTGCGCGCGGATACCTCGTTCAATGCGGCTGGCGCTCATGCTGAACCTGCCTGGCGCGGCGCTGCCGGAGCCGGGACGCGCGATGCCAATGATTACATCGGCCGTGTTCGAAACTACGTGCGCCTCGATACGCGTACTGCGACTGAATACGGCGTGGTGCGAACCTATTTCGAAAGCGTCTTCCAGTGGACGACCGGAAGCGATGCGATCGCGGGTGGCTCGCTCGGCGTGTACTACGCATTCATCCAGTTCGCAGGTTTCACAATGGGGCGTGCGGTGTCGCAGTTCTCGACGCCATGGAATGGAACGCCGGGTAACAACACATCGTATCTGCTTGGCGGAGACGATGACTCGACCGGCATCAGCCAGCTTGCCTACACGGCGCAGTTCGGCAATGGCGTTTCAGGGTCGGTCTCCCTGGAAGATCCGTCTGCCTATCGGCAGCAGCAACTCTATAACGTCGATACCGGGATAACGGCGGCGAATGCCTTCACGGGCGCTTACACGTCCTCATGGGGCGGTACGTCGGTTCCTGAAATTGTCGGTAATATACGCGTCGATCAGGCTTGGGGCTTGTTCCAGCTCTCGGCGGCGGCGCACAAAGTTCGCGCATCGTATTACAACACTGCGTTGGAGACATCGGGACATCCCGACGATACCTGGGGTTATGCGGTGCTCGGTGCATTGTCGCTGAAGGATCTTCCGACCGGCAAGGGCGACACGATCAACGTCGATGCGACCTATGCTAACGGTGCGACCCGCTACGTGATCTCAGGCACCACAAACTCAGCCGGCGGCTTTTCGATGTTCGGCAACAGCGCCATTCCTGGCGTGTATCAGAGCATCGGATTTGGTGCTGCGACCGACGGTTTGTTCGGTAACGGTACCGGGATCGAGAAGGTCACCGCGTGGGGTGTCCGTGGCGCCTTCAATCACAACTGGGATGCTTACTGGTCTTCGTCGGTGTTCGGTGCCTACACCAGCGTCAGTTATAGCGATAACGGCCGTGCACTCTACTGCAGGGGCTTTGGAGCTGCGGTGGCAGGCCAAGGCGTGAGCTACAACTGCAATCCGGACTTCAGCCTTGCGCAGGTCGGTACGGTCACGCGCTGGACGCCGGTCAAAAATCTCACCTTCAGCGGTGAGGTGTTCTATACTTGGCTCGATCAGAACTTCAATGGTGTTGCCGCTTTGGCTCCGGCATCGGTGCGTAAGCCGACCGCAAACTATGAGTTCAAGGATCAGGGCACCTGGACCTTCAGTGTCCGCGCACAGCGGACATTCTGACAAATGGAAAGCGGCGCCAGATATGCCTGACGCCGCTACACCAATCGCCGTTAATGGAAGTCCCCCGAAGCTTCGGCTTCGGGGGATTTTTTTGTGCCGTGATGAGTGGTCGACATGGCCGCCAAACGTCTGCTCGCTTATCGCTTCGACGTGTACGGTGAAGTCGATGCGAATGGTGATGCTCAGCGATGATATTCGTTGTGAAGTTCGCCAATTCCTTCGATCGCAATCGTAACGTTGTTGATCGGCTCTTTCATCGTGCCTGCGCCAATCGATGTGCCGCAGCAGATCAGGTCGCCGGGCAGGAGCGTCATGTCGTGTGAGATTCGGGCGACCAGTTGTTGCGGACTGAAGATCATATCGGCGACCGGATAGTTTTGTCGCTCCGCACCATTGAGGATCGTACGGATCATCAGCTTCGAAGGGTCAATCCCTGTGACGATCGCCGGGCCGAACGGGCCGAATCCATCAAAGCTCTTGGCGCGCGCCCATTGAGCAAACGTCGGATCACGGTTGAGGATGTCGACCGCCGTGATGTCGTTGACGCAAGTGTAGCCGAAGATAAAGGCGTCGGCTTCGTCATCCGAAATGTTGCTGCACGGCTTACCGATGACCACGCAAAGCTCGCCTTCATAGATGACCTTGCCGTCATAAGAAACGGGACGCTTGATCACCGCGCCCGGCGACGTGACGCTGGATGGCGCTTTGAGAAAATAGAGTGGCTCTGTCGGGATCGCTGAATTGAGTTTTGCGGCGAGTGCGTGAAAGTTGTTCCAGAGTCCGATGATTTTGGAAGGCTCCGCTGGAGCAAGCAAAGTGACGTCAGAGAGAGCAAGGTGTTGTCTGGTCGGTTTTGCCCCATCGAACATTTCGCCGTCGTGCACTGCAATGTCGGCCTGCGCCAACGTGCCAAACCCGACCTTGCCCTGATGATGGAAGCGAACCCAACTCGTCACGATACTTTCCCCTGATATAGTCAGCCGGCATGGCAACGCGTCGAGGACGCGTCGCCTGCCGCAGATGCTTAATAAAGCCCGGCGATCTTGGCGCGTTGCACGACCAAAGCGAGTACGGCGTCGAGCGATGGTGTCGGAATCTTGGTCAGGCGCCCCATCTCCTGAACAACGGTCACCAGCGGATCGATTTCCATCGGGCGGCCGCGTTCGAGATCTTGCAGCATCGACGTCTTGTGAGCGCCAACCTTGCGTGCGCCTTCAATACGGCGCTCGACATCGACGCGGAACTTGACGCCAAATGTCTCGGCAATGGTTTGCGCTTCCAGCATGATCGATTTTGACAGCGCTCGGGTCGCCGGATCGGAGCAGATCACGTCGAGCGTTGCGTGCGTCAGCGCGCTGATCGGATTGAGGCAGACATTGCCCCATAGCTTCAGCCAGATTTCGTCGCGGATACGATCGAGCACCGGCGACTGCAGTCCGGCCTTCACAAAAAGCGCGGACAGGTTCTCGACATCCGCAGTCTTTTCACCAGACGGCTCGCCGATTGGAAAGCGATCTCCGTAGACGTGACGAATGACGCCAGGCGCCTCGATTTCGGTTGCTGGATAGACGATGCAGCCGATGCCGCGTTCCGGGCCAAGCTCGCGCCACTGGCGGCCACCGGGATCAATACTCTCCAGCGTCGAGCCTTCGTAGGCTCCGCCATGCTTGTAGAAATACCAGTAGGGAATGCCGTTCACCGCCGTCACGATGCGCGTGTGCGATGCCAGCAACGGCTTCATGCTATCGATAACGCCCGCGATAGAATGCGCCTTGAGGCAGATGATAATGAAATCCTGCGGGCCGAGCTCGGCAGGATTGTCGGTGCAGCGCGGACGTACGACGCGCCCTTCATCGCCGATCAACAGTTTCAGGCCATTGGCCTTCATCGCAGCGAGATGCGCGCCGCGCGCAACGAGACTGACATCTGCACCGGCCTGCGCCAGTTGCACTCCGAGATAACCGCCGATAGCGCCGGCGCCGTAGACACAAACTTTCATTGGACGTCCCAAAACAAAACGCGAAAACGGTTCGGCAAAACCGTTCCGTAAGAGCAGGGTGGGTCTCGAGTACGCGGTTTTGTTTCGGCGATTACGCGCTAAGCGACAGCGAATTGGGTCGCGCCGATTCCGTCTTCTTCGAGAGCAGTGCTGATGTCTCTGATGCTGATCACGCCGATCAGGGTATGATCATCAATGACGGGCACGTGCCGGATGTGGTTCTTATTCATCAGATGGCGCACATGTTCAAGCGTATCGGTTGAACGGCAGGAAATTAATTCCTGCACGGAAATCAGGCTCGAAACCTTCAACTCGACACCCGCGGCTCCGTGGCTTGCAATTGCTCGCACCACGTCACGTTCGGAGAACATGCCGACGGCGACATTTCCCTCGGTGCGGCAAACGTCCTTGACGACGAGCGCACTGATATTGCCGGCCCGCAGCAACTGCGCAGCAATCCCGACGCTCTCATTCATGCGAACCGTGGCGATGCGGCTGGTCTTCTTGCGCAGGATATCCTGGACTTGCATGGGTACCTCCCGATGGCGATGGCGGGGCTCTATGTACCAAAAATTGGTATACATTATACCAAAAGTCAACGCGATATTAAAGCATGGGTGGGAATATCCGGTGCAATTTCGGGGAGATGCGGTGAGTTTGACACCACGCGGGGGAGAGTGCGTCGCATGACCTCCCTCCCGAAATCGGAGTGGGATACGAAATACCAATAGCCTTGGGGATGATGGCGCGATCCTTTCCGGCTTCAGCAACCGCGCAAAAAAGCGCCGGCGCTTTCGCGCCGGCGCTGCGTTCGATGCTCTGTAACTGGTGTTAGGCGGGTGCGCCGTCCATCACCGGCTTCTCGCGAGTCGCGCGTTCGACCACGGCCTTTCGCCACGGCTTTAGGACGACAATGGCGAGGAGCGAGGCAAGAATATTCGCGGCTGCGGCGAGCAGGAACACGGTGTCCCAGCTTCCCGTCGACTGCTGCATGTAATTCCCGATTGGGACGAGCAGCGATGCCGTTCCCTTTGCCGTGTAGAGCAAGCCCGCGTTGGTCGTTGCGAACTTGGCTCCAAACGTATCGGTACACGTTGACGGGAAGAGCGAGTAAATTTCGCCCCACGCAAAGAACACGAAGCCGGACAGCAGCACGAACCAAAGTGGATCGTGTCCGAACAGGTAGAGCAGATAGATCCCGATGCCTTCGAGGCCGAAGGCGACAAACATCGTGTTCTCGCGGCCGATCTTGTCCGACACCCAGCCGAAGAATGGACGCGTGAGACCGTTGAGCACGCGGTCGATGGTGGCGGCAAATGTCACCGTCGTCATGGTGAGAGCCATGATCGTCACGTCGACGTTGGCGATCTTCCAGTCGGCCGCGATCGGCTTCAGGTTTGCGGTCACCAGCAAACCACCGGCGCCGACCATCACAAACATCAAGTACATCAGCCAGAAAATCGGCTCGCGGATGATCTCCTTGGGTTCGTAATTGCGACGAGTCTGGAAGATGGTGGCGTTCTGAACCGGTGCAGGCACCTGGCTCGGATTCGGAGCAACCATCAGGAACGAGAACAGGATCACGAAGAGGCCCTGTCCAAGACCGAACGCGAGGAAGGTGCTCTGGAAACCGTGCGACGTGATCATCGCCTGGATTGGCGCCACTGTAAGCGCGGAGCCTGCACCGAAGCCCGCTGCGGTGATTCCGGCTGCAAGGCCGCGCTTGTCAGGAAACCACTTGAGTGCGTTGCCGACGCACGTGCCGTAGACTGCGCCTGCGCCAATGCCCGCGACGATCATGCCCAAATAGAAACCGCTCAGCGTCGTGGCATAACCGTTGATCGCCCAACCGACACCGCACAGGACACCGCCGAACAGCACGACCGTTCGCGGACCATAGCGATCGACAAACCAGCCTTCGACCGGGACGAGCCAGGTTTCAAACAATACGAAGAGCGTGAATGCCCACTGGATCGACGCGCGATCCCAACCAAAACGTTTTTGGATATCCGGGACAAAGAATGTCCAGCCGTACTGATAGTTTGCAATCATCACCATCGCGCCGACGCCGATGGCCAACTGCATCCAGCGATAGCTATCGCTGACCGGCGCGACTGAAGGAGTCGCCGATTGAGCCCTATCCATCCTATGTCCTCCCGAGGAGCGCGCCGTGTTTAATTGAGGCGCTGCCGTGGGAGCATTTTGGTATGCGATATGCCAGTTCGCAAGCGAATATTACTTATGTAAACCGGATATTTTAGGGAAATTGCGTGAGCGAAAGGTCGAAGTGCCAACTCGATGAAGCGTCAGGCCGCTTCCGATAGGTTCCCCAGAGGGTACCCCGGGGCCACTTTGGCCCCGAGCTAATATAACCGCTAACGGCTTGAGACTATTGGATAAGCCCTCAGAGCCCGAAATAGGGCAGGTCGCCGTTTCGAACGGCGATCCGAGCACTGGTGCTCAGCCATCCGTCGATAAGTGCCACCAAGCGATCGATGATGCTGGAGGGCGCCACGATTTTGATAGTTGCATTGCTCGACATAACAGACCCCTTGACCGATTGAACAAGTGTAACTGACCGTCGGGGTCTATTTAGGTATACCAGATGCCAGAGGCAATCCTCTTGTTTGCATAGCAGCATTTTCTATTTTGCAACGCATCAAAGGCGCGGTCACATCCATGGAAAAGGCCGCCGAAGCAAGTCGGCGGCCTTTTGAAATCCACGAAGCGGTCTTGCCTTATTCGGCGGCAACCTTGCGCGGCGGATCGAGCGCGCCGGAGTCGTGAATCTCCGCGACCTGATGATCGCTGAAGCCGAGCACCTCACGCAGGATTTCGTCGGTGTGTTCACCCAGCAGCGGCGAGCGCCTCACGTCGGACGGGCTGTCCGACAACTTGATCGGATTGCCGACCGACAGATAGGTGCCGCGCGTCGGATGCTCGACTTCAACGATCGTGCCAGTGTTGCGCAACGAGGAATCTTCGGCCAATTCTTTCATCGACAGGATCGGGCCGCACGGAATGTCGAACTTGTTGAGGATATCCATGGCCTCGAATTTGGTCTTGGTCATGGTCCACTGCTCGATGCGCTCGAAAATCTGATTGAGCTTCGGCAAGCGCGCCTTCGGCGTCGCGTATTCCGGATCGGTTTTCCAGGTCGGTTCGCCGATCACATCGCAGATCTTCTCCCACACCGGAGCTTGCGTGATGAAATAGATGTAGGCGTTGGGATCTTCCGGCGCGCCCTTGCACATGAGGATGCGGCCGGGCTGTCCGCCGCCGGAATCGTTGCCGGCGCGCGGCGTGGCATCGCCGAACGGAATGCCTTCGCCATATTGGCTGTACTCGGTGAGCGGGCCGGCCTTGAGGCGCTGCTGGTCGCGCAGCTTGACGCGGCAGAGATTGAGCACGCTGTCTTGCATCGCGACGCTGACGCGCTGGCCCTTGCCTGAATGCGTCCGGTGATAGAGCGCAGTTACGATGCCGAGCGCGAGATGCAGGCCTGTGCCGGAGTCGCCGATCTGAGCGCCGGTGACGAGCGGCGGACCATCGCGGAAGCCGGTGGTCGAAGCGGAACCGCCGGTGCACTGCGCGACGTTCTCGTAGACCTTGCAATCCTCGTAGGGGCCGGGACCGAAGCCCTTGATCGATGCCACGATGATGCGCGGGTTGATGCTGCTGATGCGCTCCCAGGTAAAGCCCATGCGGTCGAGCGCGCCAGGCGCGAAGTTTTCGACCATCACGTCACAGCTCTTGATCAACTCTTCGATGACGCGCTTGCCTTGCGGATTTTTGCTGTCGACGGTGATCGAGCGCTTGTTGTGATTGAGCATCGTGAAGTAGAGCGAGTCGGCGCCTTTCACATCCACCAATTGACCGCGCGTGATGTCGCCGGCGCCAGGGCGTTCCACCTTGATCACGTCCGCGCCGAACCAGGCCAGCAACTGCGTGCAGGTCGGTCCGGATTGAACGTGGGTGAAATCGAGAATTCGCACGCCCTCAAGCGCCTTTGACATAGTCTTGCTCCCGTCTAGTGCTTCTGCCGCAGCAGAATGAAACGGACGGGGCCGAAGCCCCGTCCAAGAAAATTACTTGTACATCGTCTGGTTCTTCGTCCCCGGCGCGTACTCGTTGGGATCGACCCAAACGTTCACCACCGCTGACTTGCCGGTCTTGGCGACCATCTCGCGGGCCTGCTTCAGCGCTGGTGCGATCTTGGCGGCTTCGCGCACTTCGATACCCCATGCGCCCCATTGCTTGGGGAAATAGGAGAATTCCATGTCGCCAAGCTTGTTGCCGATGTTGCCGCGCTGCGGACCGTATTTGGCCATCTGTCCGTAACGGATCTGGTTCATCGCGGAGTTGTTGCCGACCACCGCGATGTACGGTGCTCCGAAACGGTCCGCCGTTTCCATGTCGAACGCGGTCATGCCGAAAGCGCCGTCGCCGTAGTAGCAAAGCACTTCCTTCTTGGGATGCGCCAGTTTGGCGGCGAGTGCGAAGCCGGTGCCGACGCCGAGTGAGCCGAGCGCGCCGGGATCCATCCAGTTGCCGGGTGCGCGCGGACGCACGGCCTGCGCGGAGATGGTGACGACGTCGCCCCCGTCACCGATATAGATGGTGTCGTCGGTGAGGAACTCGTTGATCTCGTAAGCCAGACGATAGGGATGGATCGGTGACTGATCGGATTTGAAGGTCGGCAGCAGCTTGTCGTAGGCGGCAGCTTCCGCCTTCTGCAACTCGGCCATCCACTGCTTGCGAACCTGCCGCTTGTCGTTCTTGATACGGCCGCCGGCGGCTTGCAGTACGGCCTTCAGCACGGCGCCGATATCGCCGGCGATACCGAGATCGATGTCGCGATTCTTGCCGACGATATTGTAGCCGAGGTCGATCTGCACCAGCGTCGGAACGTTGATGCGCTTACCATAGCCCATGCGGAAGTCGAACGGCGTGCCGACGATGACAACGACATCGGCCTTGCTGAACGCGAGCGTGCGCGTACGATCGAAGTGATGTTGATCGCCGGGCGGCAGGAAGCCGCGCGCCGCACCGTTGAAGTAGCCGGGAATATCGAGGCCGCGAAGCAGGGCAATTGCCTCTTCGTGCCCGCGACAGGCCCAGACCTGTTGGCCGAACAGGATCGCCGGACGTTCGGCATTGACGAGCAGGTCTGCCAGTTTCTCGATGTCGGCCGGATCGCCGATCGATTTGGTCGAGGCGCGATAATGCCCGGGTTTCGGGATGACCGCTTTCGCGACGTCGATCTCGCGGTCGAGCACATCGCGCGGGATTTCCAGATAGGCCGGACCATAGGCGCCGTTGAAGCATTCGCGTGCCGCCATCGAAATCATATCGGCAACACGCTCGGTCGACATCACCGTCGAAGCGAACTTGGTGATCGGCTTCATCATGTCGACGTGTGGAAGATCCTGCAGGCCACCCATCTTCCATTGGTTCAGTGAGGTCTGGCCACCGATATGTAGCACCGGGCTTTCCGAGCGGAATGCGGTGGCGATGCCTGTCACCGCATTGGTGCAGCCGGGGCCGGCTGTGGTGACGACGCAACCGAGCTTGCCGGTTTGCCGTGCGTAGCCATCCGCGGCATGGGCGGCGGTCTGCTCGTGACGCACGTCGACGATGCGAATACCTTCATCGAGGCAACCGTCGTAAATGTCGATGATGTGGCCGCCGCACAGAGTGAAGATGGTGTCGACACCTTCGGCCTTGAGCGCCTTGGCGACGAGGTGTCCGCCGGAAATGACGTTGGTATCGCGGCTCTTCTGCTTGAGCGTATCGTCGGCAGTTGTTGTTTCGGCCTTGTCTACAGACTTCAGCATTACGTTCACTCCCTGACATCTTCTATTGATTTGCTCGCTGCGTCGTGCGCCGCGTTGTTATCTTGCTAGTCGAAGAGCTCGTTGCCGTGCGCCTCGACATAGGCCGCAAGGCCTAACGTGTGATCGCGCGCGAGCTTTTCGGCGAGATCGGTCTTGCGTTCCTCCAGCGCCTCGATGATGGCCATGTGTTCCGGCAGTGAAGCGGCGAGACGTTCCTCGCGTCCGATGGTCAATTGCCGGAAACCACGCACGTGCAGCAGAATGTCATTGGTCATATCCACCAGCACCTGCGACTCGCTCAACGAAATCAGCGCCTGGTGAAATGCGATGTTGGCCCTGGAATATTCCTGGATATGGTTTTGCGGCAGTCGATCCTTGCCGAAGTCCTTGAAGAAGTCGCGCAGCGCCGAGATGTCACGCTTGCGCGCCGTCGTCGTAATGAGGCGCGCGGCCATGCTTTCGAGGGCCGCCCATGCGCGGATCATATCGACGACTTCGATCTTGGTTCGCCGAACCACGACAATGCCGCGACGCGGCACTGTTTTGACCAGGCCATCCTGTTCCAGCATGGCAATTGCTTCGCGGATGGGAGTGCGGCTGACGCCGAGCCGTTCGGACAGCGCGCGCTCGTCGAGCATCACGGGTTCGGACGTCGCATAGATATCCATCTTGAGGATGGCTTCCTTCAGCGCGTCGTAAGCCTTGGTCTTGAAGCTGGTTTCCGGCGCAATGCGGACAATCGCAATGTCAGCTTCGGTCATGACCTTTGCCCTGTGATTTGATTTGGCTCGGGCAGGACGTTTTCCTCCCGAAAGAGGCGTCACAGCCTTCAGTTCGTTTCGATGTTTTTGGCATACCAAATGCCAAGGTGTCAAGGTCGTCAGATTCTCAGATCTAATAAGCATTTGAGGACTTGACAGTTTTCTTTCTGGTATACCAAATGCCAAATATAGGTTTTACTTCTCATGTTACCCGTGTCGTGCGGGACCAATGAAATGCCTCGGCGATGCGGCTCGTTGTCGATCAGCGGTTTGCGGTTCGAGGTCAAAAAGGAAACAGGAGGACGCCAATGGCCCATTCGAAGGACGCGGTTCGCAAGATTCTCGATCTGGTCAAAGCGGAAAAACGCACGAGTCTTACCGCGCCCGAAGGCAAGCTGGTATGCGATGCCTACGGCATTCCGGTGCCGAAGGAAGGCGTCGCCAAATCCGCGGCCGATGCCGCGAAGATCGCGACCGACATGGGCTTTCCGGTCGTCATGAAGATCGTCTCGCCGGATATTCTCCACAAGACCGAAGCCGGCGGCGTCGTGGTCGGCGTCAAGACCGCCGCCGATGTCGAGAAAAACTACGCGACAATTCTCGCCAATGCCAAGAAGTACAAGGCCGATGCAAAGATTGAAGGCATCCAGATTCAGCAGATGCTGACCGGCGGACAAGAAGTGATCGTGGGCGCGGTCACCGATGGATCGTTCGGCAAGCTGGTGGCGTTCGGGCTCGGCGGTGTGCTCGTCGAGGTTCTCAAAGATATCACTTTCCGCCTGGCGCCAGCCACCAAGGACGATGCCTTGTCGATGCTCGATGGCATCCAGGCTCACGACATGCTGAAGGGGGTGCGCGGCAGCGATCCGGTGAGCCGCGATGCCATCGCCGACATCATCGTCAATGTGTCGCAACTCATTTCGGATTTCCCCGAGATCTCCGAAATGGATTTAAACCCGGTGTTCGCCACCAAGGCCAATGCCATTGCCGCGGACGTTCGTATCGTCGTCGATTTCACGCCGAAAGCGCCGCGCGTTACGCTCAAGCAGGACGACATCGTCCGCCAGATGAACCGCATCATGAAGCCGAAGACCGTGGCGGTGATCGGTGCATCGTCCGAATCCGGCAAGATCGGCAATTCGGTGATGAAGAATCTCATCAACGGCGGCTACAAGGGCGAGATCTATCCGATCCATCCCAAGGCCGACGAGATTCTCGGCAAGAAAGTCTACAAGTCGGTCAAGGATGTGCCCGGTGAAGTCGACATCGCGGTCTTCGCCATTCCGGCGAACTTCGTCGCGGGTGCGTTGAAAGAGTGCGGCGAGAAGAAAGTGGTCGGCGCCATCCTGATTCCCTCTGGCTATGCGGAAACCGGCAACGTCGAAGGCCAGAAGGAAATTCAGGAGATCGGCCAAAAATACGGCATCCGGTTGATGGGGCCGAACATCTATGGTTTCTACTACACCCACTCCAATCTGTGCGCGACATTCTGCACCGCCTACGACGTCAAGGGTCACACCGCGCTGTCGTCGCAATCCGGCGGCATCGGCATGGCGATCATCGGCTTCTCGCGGTCGGCGAAGATGGGTGTTTCGGCCATCGTCGGGCTCGGCAACAAGTCCGATATCGATGAGGACGATCTGCTGACGTTCTTCGAGCAGGACGACAACACCCACATCATCGCCCAGCATTGCGAGGACTTGAAAGACGGACGCAGCTTCGCTGAAGTCGCCAAGCGGGTGTCGAAGAAGAAGCCGATCGTCGTGCTGAAGGCCGGACGCACTGCAGCGGGCGCCAAAGCTGCGAGTTCGCACACCGGCGCGCTGGCGGGCAACGACAAGATCTACGACGATGTGCTGAAGCAGTCCGGCGTCATTCGCGCGCCGACGTTGCGCGACATGCTCGAGTTCTCGCGCGGCATTCCGCTGATGCCGACGCCGAAGGGTGAGAATGTTGTCATCATCACCGGCGCAGGCGGCTCGGGCGTGCTGCTGTCGGATGCCTGTGTCGAGAATAAACTGAACTTGATGCAGATTCCGCCGGATCTCGATGCAGCGTTCCGCAAGTTCATTCCGCCGTTCGGTGCCGCAGGAAACCCGATCGACATTACCGGTGGCGAACCGCCGATCACCTACGTCAATACCGTGCGGCTTGGCTTGTCGGACCCGCGCATTCACGCACTGATTCTTGGCTACTGGCACACGATCGTTACGCCGCCGATGGTGTTTGCCAAGAACATGGTCGAGATCAAGAACGAGATGAAGGCGAAAGGCATCGAGAAGCCGATCGTCGCCTCGCTCGCCGGCGACATCGAAGTCGAGGAAGCAGCGGAATATCTCTATCAGAACGGGATCCCGGCCTACGCCTATTCGACGGAGATTCCTGTCGCGGTGCTCGGCGCCAAGTACAAGTGGGCGCGCGGCGCGGGCCTTCTTTAAATCATTCCCCCCAGACTGACAACGCCGTCCGGTTTTTCCGGACGGCATTCTTTTGTGCGATTTTTCAGGGCGGTCTACTCACACGCACAAATGCAAACGTCCGCCCCGGAGATCGGAGCGGACGTCGCAATCGCTTGAGCCAAGATTACTTGGCGAGCCGGAATTTGCCACCTTCGACCTTGATGAGGAACGCGGAACGTTCGTCATAGCCGTTGTGATCGGTCGGGCTCATGTTCGACAAGCCGTTGTTGAGATAAATCTGCTTGCCGTTCTCCAGTGCATCGCGGAGCGCGGCACGGAATTCAGCCGAGCCCGGCTTACCAGCCTTGAGAGCGGCCGGCATCGCATTTTCCACCAGCACGATCGAGTCCCACAGATGTGCGCCGAACGCCGCCGGCTCTTCCTTGTGGATGGCCTTGTAGGCGGCGATGTACTTCTCCGGGGCCGCGCGGAACGGGCTGTCCTTCGGCAGGTCATCGACGATGGTGAAGGCTTCGCCGGTGTAGATCGCGCCTTCGACATCCTTGCCGCCGAGGCGTATGAATTCGTTGGTGGCGACACCGTGGGTCTGGTAGATCGGGCCCTTGTAGCCGCGTTCGCGCAGCGCCTTCTGCGGCAGCACCGCGGGCGTGCCGGCCGCAGCGATGAACACCGCGTCAGGCTTGGTGGCGATGATCTTCAAAATCTGGCCGGTGACGCTGGCGTCGCTGCGCGCATAGACTTCATGCGTGGTGAGTTCGATGCCGGCCTTCGGCGCCTCCGCTTTCAGCACGTTGTAGTAGCCCTCACCGTACCCGTCCGAAAATCCGATGTAGCCGAGTTTCTTGGCACCGCTCTTGGCGATGTACTTGAGGATCGCGGTTGCCATGATGTCGTCGTTCGGCACCACCTTGAACACCCACTTCTTCTTGTCGTCCATCGGCTGCACCAGCACAGCGGCGGCAGCGAGCGTCAGCAGCGGGGTCTTGGCTTCCGCGGCAATATCGATCAGCGGCAGGGTCACCGGCGTCAGCGACGAGCCGACCAGCACGTCGACCTTTTCTTCGGCGATCATTTTGCGGGCGTTTTGTGCCGCCTTGGTCGGATCGGATTCGTCGTCGAGCGCGATGTAGGTGACTTTCTGCCCAGCGATCTCCTTTGGCAGCGCCGCGACAGTCTTGTTTTGCGGTTGGCCGAGCGCGGCGCCGGGACCCGATGCGCTCATGGTGATCCCCACCTTCAACTGCGCGTGCGCGCTGCCGACGCTGAGCGTGGCCGCAGCCAGCGCGATGATCCAGGTTTTAGTCCTTAGCATGGGCTTCCTCCCTTGGTTGCTCTGAGCTTAGTATTCGTTTCCGCCGAGGCCGAGATAACTTTCGACCAATCTTGCGTCCTTGGCGATGTCCGCCGGTGCGCCCTGCGTAGTGATCGCGCCGAGTTCCATGACATAGGCATAGTCGGCGACCTGCAGCGCTGCGCGTGCGTTCTGCTCAACCAGCAGGATCGAGACGCCGCTGGAGCGCAATTCGGTCAGGATGTGGAAGATGTCGCGCACGATGCGCGGTGCGAGGCCGAGGCTGGGTTCGTCGAGCATGAGCAGGGTGGGGCGCGCCATCAGCGCGCGGCCCATCGCCAGCATCTGGCGTTCGCCGCCGGACAGCGTTCCGGCGAGTTGCTGCCGCCGTTCCTTCAATCGCGGAAACTGCGCAAAAATCTGCTCCAGCGTCTGGTTGCGTTCGCCGCGCGAGCGCCGGATGCCGCCGAGGCGCAAATTGTCTTCGACCGGCATGTCGGCGAACAATTCGCGACGCTCCGGCACGAGGCACATGCCGGCCTGCACGCGCGCTTCGAGCGGAATGGTTATCACCGGCGTTTCGTTGAAGGCGATTCCACCGCGCGCATTGAGCAGGCCCATGATGGCGTTGAGCAGCGTCGTTTTGCCCGCGCCGTTGGAGCCGATCACGGTGACCAGCGCGCCCTTGGTCACCTTGATGGAGACGTCGTGCACCACTTGCGCGCGTCCGTAAGATACGCAGAGATCGCGCACATCGAGCAGAGGCATCGTCATGCGACGCCTCCGAGGTAGGCTTCGAGCACCGCTGGATTCTGGCGAATGTCGGCGGGCACGCCCTCCGCAATCTTGGTGCCGAAATCGAGCACCACGAGATGGTTGGCGAGGCTCATGACGAAATCCATGTCGTGTTCGACCAGCAGCACGCTGATGCCTTCGGCACGGACTTCGCGCAGCAGCTTCGCCAATGATTTCTTCTCACCGACACGCAATCCTGCCGCCGGTTCGTCGAGCAACAGCAGCACGGGATTGAGACAAAGTGCGCGCGCCACTTCGACGAGGCGCAATTGACCGAGCGCCAGCGTTCCTGCCGGATTGAACGCGACATCGGCGAGGCCGACGCGTTCGAGCTGGCGCTTGGCGGTGGCGAACAGCTTGGCTTCCTCGTCGCGGTCGAGCTTGAGCATCGAACGGAAGACACCCGCGTGGCCGAGCAGGTGCGCGCCGAGCGCAACATTCTCGATCACGCTCATGTCCGGCACAATCTCGACATGCTGGAAGGTGCGGCCAAGGCCGAGTTGCGCCGCGCGCTGCGGCGTTTGCGCTTGCAGTGCGTGGCCTTCGAACTGGATGCTGCCCGATGTCAGCGGGATCACACCGGTGATCAGATTGAAGGTCGTGCTCTTGCCCGCGCCGTTGGGGCCGATCAGGCCGATGATGCGCCCACTCTCGACATCGAAGCTGACATCGTTGACGGCGGTGAGGCCACCGAACTGCTTGCGCGCGTCCTGCACCTGCAACAGCCGCGTGCCTGGCGAGGGCAGCGTGTGCCGGGGAAGTTGTTCGCCATCGCGCGGCTGCGGCGGCTTGGGCGGCGGTGGCGGTCCGAACAGGATCGGCCATAGTCCGTTGGTGGCGGTCTGCAGCACCAGCACCAGCACCGCGCCATAGGCGATGGCTTCGAAGTTACCGGTATGGCCGAACAGCCAGGGCAGCACGTTCTGCAATTGATCGCGCAGCACGGTGATGCCCGCCGCGCCGAGGATCGCGCCATAGACGCGGCCGGCGCCACCGAGCACCGCCATCAGCAGATATTCCGTGCCAGCATTGATGCCGAACGGGCCGGGCGACACCGAGCGCTGGAAATGCGCGTAGAGCCAGCCGGCGAGTCCGGCGAGCATCGCGGCATAAACGAACACCATCAGCTTGGCGCCTGCGGTGTTGACGCCGAAGGCTTCCGCCGCGCGCGTGCTGCGGCGAAGCGCGCGGATGGCGCGCCCGACGCGGCCGCCGAGCAGGTTCTGCGTTGCGATCACCGCCAGCACCACAGCCACCCACACCACGACGAAATATTCGCGCGGGTCGGTCAGTTGATGCGTGCCGATCTGCAGCGCCGGAATGCCGGGCAGGCCGTCATGGGCGCCGAGCCAGGTCATGTTGCCGAACAGATAGAAGAACGCGATACCCCAGGCGATGGTGGCGAGCGGCAGATAGTGACCGGACAATCGCACGGTGACGGCGCCAACGCCTGCGGCAACGATCATCGTCACGATCAACGCCGCGGGCAGTGTCAGCCACGGCGATATGCCGAAGTAGACCGTTAGCGCGCCGGTGGTGTAGGCGCCGAAACCGACGAACGCCGATTGGCCGAACGAGGTCATGCCGCCGACACCGGTCAGCAGCACAAGGCCGATCGCCACCAGACTAGAGATGCCGATGTAGTTGAACAGCGTGATCCAGTAATCCGGCAACAGGCCAGTGAACGGCGCGATCAGAATGACGAGCGCGCAGACCGCCGCGACGATGGGTCCCTGAGGCAGCTTCATTCCGCGTCCTCGACATGCGGAGCGTAGAGCGAGCGCCAGGCCAGCACTGGAATGATCAAGGTGAACACCAGCACTTCCTTGAAGTTGCTGGCCCAGAACGAAAACAGCGCTTCGGCGAAACCGACGCCGAGCGCGGCGACGACGGTGAGTGGATAGCTCACCAGTCCGCCGATGATGGCGGCGACGAAGGCTTTCAATCCGATCAGGAAGCCGCTGTCATAGAATACGGTCATCAGCGGGCCGACCAGCACGCCGGACACGGCGCCGAGCAGCGCCGCGATGGCGAACGAGAATTGTCCGGCCACCGACGTCGGAATGCCGACCAGCCGCGCGCCGATGCGGTTCGACGAGCAGGCGCGAAGCGCCTTGCCGAGCAGCGTGCGGCCGAAGAACAGCGCAAACAGCACCAGCAGAACCGCGGTGACGATCAGCACCGCGACGCTCTGGCCGGTGACGACGAGGCTGCCGAGCGAGAATGACGCATCGGACAGCGGCTTGGTGCCGATGCCTTCCGGTCCGAAGAACAACAGCCCCAGGCCCATCAGCGAGAAGTGCACGCCGAACGCGGCCATCAGCAGCACCAGCACGCTCGAATGCGCCAGCGGCTCAAAGGCGATGCGATAGAGCATCGGTCCCATCGGCGTGATGAGCGCCACCGCGAGCAGGATGTTGACGAGTTGGCCGAGTTTCAGCGGCGCCAGCGCCTGGGTCAGTAGCAAAAGTGCGATCGGCAGCGCCAGATCGAGCAGGGCAATGCGGATCAGGCGGCGCAAAGTGATTTCGCGGAAATGCCAGACGACTTCGGCAACCGCCGCCATCGCGCCCAGCGCCAGCAGCAGCCATGGCGTGGAGGGCATATTGCCGTTTTCCAGCGCAGCGACGGTGAGGGCGGCAAAGGCGACGAATTCACCCTGCGGTACGAAGATCACCCGCGTCACGGCGAACACCAGCACCAGCGCGATCGCCACCAGCGCGTAGACCGCGCCGTTGATGATGCCGTCCTGAAGCAGGAACAGGAATATGGTTGCGTCCACCCGCCTTGGTCCCCCGATCGCGCGGCGCGCCGGATCTCGTGTCCGGGCTATCCGACGCTGGCCTCGTTACGGCTAAAATTCACCAACCGATCGTTTAATTCAAGAGCTTAATTGGGCCGAACGCCTAAGTTCGGTGGACCGATCCCGGCGCGCTCCGTCACGTCAATGCGCCAAAGCCTTGAATTCTATCGGTAACGAGCCGATCGAGCGTAGCGTGTTGTTCAACTTGCGGACCGGTTCTGCGGTCATGGTGATGGTATCGACCCGCTTGAGCAGCGCGGTCAGGATCAGCTCCACCTCGAGCCGTGCGACGAGTTGACCCACACAGGTGTGGATGCCGTTGCCGAAGGCGACATGGCCGATCGGCCGGCGGCGGATATCGAAGCGCTCGGGCTCGGGGAATTTGCGGTGATCGCGATTGGCGGCGCCAAGGAAAAGCAACACCTTGTGGCCTTCCGGTATCGTCGTGCCTTCAACCTCGACGTCACGCGTGGTGGTGCGGAAGAATGTCTGCACCGGCGACTCCCAGCGCAGCACCTCATCGAATGACTGCCGGATCAGCGACGGATCATCGCGCATCGCGCGCCACTGGTCGGGATGTTGCGCGAAGGCATAGATCGCGTTGGCGATGCCGTTCACGGTGGTATCGAGGCCGGCGGTCAACATCGAGCGCACCAGCGTCGCGGCTTCCTCGGCGTCGATCTCGCCGGCATCGAAGGCGTCCCAGACCTGCGAGCCGAAACCACCCGGCCGCAGCATGTCGCGCGAGCACTGGTCATAGATCCACTGCACCACCGGCTTGGCGTTGGCGACCGATTCCTTGAAGATGGCGTTCTGCGGCCCGAATGAATTGAACACCATGTTGCCGAACGGCAGCAGGTTTTCGCGCCCCTCCGGCCGCAGCCCGACGGCATCCGGGAAAACGTGCAGCGGAAATACTTCAGCGAGTTCCTTGACGGCGTCGATGCGTCCCTTGGCGACGACGTCATCGGCAAGCGCCTCGGCGCGCACGGTGAAGGTCTCACGCACCTGCCGCATCGCCGCCGGTGACAGGATGCGGCTCATCACCGTGCGGGTGCGGGTGTGGACCGGCGGATCGACCTCGAGCAGCTTGCTGGGCGGTCGCCAGGATTTCACCTTGGCGAAATCCTCGATCCCCGCGCCGCGACCGGAACAATAGGTCTGCCAGTCGGACAATGCGGCGTGCACTTCGGCGTGGCGCGCCATGCCGAACACACCATAGGTGTCGAGCCAGAACACCGGGCCGATTTCGCGCAGCTGGTCGTGAAAGCGATAGGGGTAGGCGAGGAATTCGTCCGAAAACGGATCGATCGGGGAGACCGGGCAGGCGGCCTGTACGGGAAGTGGAACCGGTTGGGTCATGCGAAGTCACCGTTGCAGCGGATCACGGAACAGCGGCACGTCGCGCACGCCCGCCAGCTTGCGCAAATCTACGCCAAGCGGTTTGGCCTGTCTGTCGCAAGCGATTGGGACAGCGGTTGTGCATGAATTCCGTAATGGAACTTCCGCGCGGCGGCGGATAGCTTAAACTCGGGGAAAATATCCGGAGGGAACCAGCATGACAGCAGCGTCCCGCGCTTCGGTGCTGCCGAGCGATCCATTGGCGAACGGTGCGATGGATGGACTGGATCAGGCCATTCTGCGCGTCGGCCATCCGGCGTTTGCGGATGCGCTGATGGCGCATGTCCGGCGGATCGCCGCCGTCGATCATTGCATGGTGTTCGCCTTCAAATCCGACCGCGATGCACAATGCCTGCTTACCGCGGGCAACATCGCCATCGGCAACGATCTTGGCGATGCCTATGCCGGGCATTTCCACGCCAATGATCCCAACAAGGAAGCGATCTTCGGTGGCGACGGCAACGCCAGCGCCATCATCATGCCGTTCGTGGCGCGCGGCAGATACCGTCACGACTATCGCAAGCTGTTCTTCGACGATTCCGGCATCGTTGATAAATTCGCCGCCGCGCTGTGGCATGAGGGCGTGTGCATCTACACCAATTTCTATCGCGTGACGGCAAGCGGCCGTTACTCCGACCGGCAGATCGCCGCACTGCATCGCGCGGGTCCGGCTTTGGCGGCAACAGTTGCGCGACATTGCCAGTTGTCGCTGGCAGCGAAGTCGCCGCAGCCGCAGGACACGACAATGCTGTTGCGACAGGCTTTCCTCTTGCCGCCATTGAAATCGCTGACGCGGCGCGAGCGCGATGTCTGCATCGCCATCCTGCTCGGCTTCAGTTCGGAAGCGATCGGCCGCGAACTTGCGATCAGTCTCAACAGCGTGCTGACCTATCGCCGCCGCGCTTATCAAAGGCTTGGCATCACCTCGCAGAATGAGTTGTTCGCGATGGTGATGACGCAGCTTGCGCGACAGGGCGGCACCACGCCATTGCCTCTGCGCGCACTGAATTGACGCTGCAGCGGATTTATCGGCTCGCGGAATTTTTGGATGGACCGAGTCGAAAGCATCGCGCCGGCCGCGAGCGCGATCCAAACTGACCGTCGACGATGTCTATTTGACGGCGCGGACAAAACGCGGCTAAGTCTTGTGTCAAGACGCGAGTGGTTCGGCGGGGACCAGGTGACAGTCATCTCTGCGGGAGGTGTCTGTGTATTTGCGCCGAGACCAGATCAGCCAAAACCAAAATCGATGCTGCCTCGGCCGTGTCGGAACGATAGGGAGGACTGACATGACCATTAGCCGTCGCGAATTTGCCATCGGTGCGTCCGGTGTTGTGCTGGGCTCGGTCGCCGCGCCATTCGTGCGCCGGGCTGGAGCGGCTGGATCCACCATCCGCATCGGCGTGGTCAATTCGATGAGCGGCGGTCTTGCCGCCTACGCGCAGGAAGGCCAGCCGGCGTTCGAATACATCATCAAGAAAATCAATGCCGAAGGCGGCATCAAGAGCAAGGGCGGCGCCAAGATCGAATTGATCCAGGCGGACGACACCAGCCAGCCTGCTCGCACCGCGACCGAAGCGCGCCGCCTCATCACCGAAGAGAAGGTGCAGTTGCTGACCGGCACGATCCTGAGCGCACAGATGCTGGCGCTGACGCCGGTGCTGGATGAGCTGAAGACGCCGACGCTGTCGGTGTGGGCCGGCGGCTCGCACTCCAATTACATGTTTACGCTCGGATACCCGTACGATCGCGGCTACGCGCAGACCATGCATGACTTCGTCATCTTCCTGCGCGACGCGGAGAAGTTCAACATCAAGACCGCGGTGATGGGCTACTCGAACTACGAGGCCGGCCAGCAGGTCAATAAATTCCTCACCGAGAAGCTCAAGGCCAGTGGCGTGCAGATCGTCGGCGAAGCGCCGCTCGATATCCGCGCGCAGGATCAGACCTCTGCGATGGTGCGCATCCGCTCGTTGAAGCCGGATGTCGTGGTCGGACTGGTGACGCCGCGCGATGGCATCCTGCTGCATCAGGCACGCTACAATCTTAATTATCACGGCAGCATTTTCTGCGGCGGCACCGGTGGCTATTCGGATTTGTCGCTGTGGAAGGATCTCGGACCGGAGATCGGCAAGGCCGTGTTGACGCAGAACCTGTTCGGCATGACCGGATTCAGCCCCGGCGCCAAGGTCGACTCGATGCAGAAGATCATCACCGAGCTGCGCGACGTCGCCAAGCTCGACCGCATCGGGCAGGGCGCGATTCAATATGCCCAGGCCGGTCGCGTGTTGCAGCAAGTTCTCGAGACCTCCGCCTCGCTGGAAGGCGATGCGCTGCTCGATGCGTTCAAGAAGGTCAACATTCCGTTCGGCGATCCGAACCTCTACGTTGCCAAGCCGAAGGGCTTGCAGTTCGCGCCGGATCGGCTGCTGCAGGACGGCAGCGCGATGTTCATCCAGTGGACACCGGACCAGCAGCAGCAAGTGATCTTTCCCAAGGAGTTTGCCCAGACCTCGCCACGTCCGCGCGTGTGAGGGCGGCTCGTGGCGCTCCTTGAGGTCGACAAGGTCACCAAGCGGTTCGGCGGCCTTGTCGCCGTCAACGATGTCAGCTTCTCGGTCAACGCCGGCGAGATTCTCGGCATCATTGGCCCGAACGGTGCCGGCAAGACGACGCTGTTCAGCGTCATCTCCGGCTTCGCGCCACCGACCCAGGGCGATGTGCGCTTCGATGGCCACGGCATCGTCGGCATCTCTCCGGACCGGCTGGTGCGGCGCGGCCTGATCCGCAGTTTCCAGATCGTTCAGACCTTCGCCGACATGTCGACGCTGGACGTCGTGACCACGGCGGCACTGACGCGGCGGCCGATCCGCGAAGCGATCGACTATGCGGCACATGTGCTCGGCCGCGTCGGCATGGCGGGCAAGGAACATCTGACGCCCGCAACGCTTTCGCTGCAGGACAAGAAGCTGCTCGAACTCGCCAAATGTCTCGCCACCGATCCGCGCTGCATCCTGCTCGATGAGGTGATGGCGGGATTGACCATGGCGGAAACCGAAGCGCCGATGGCGGTGGTGCGCGAACTCAACCGGCAGGGCGTCACCATCGTCATGGTCGAGCACGTCATGCCGGTGATCATGCGGCTGGCGACCCGCATCGTCGTCATCAATTTCGGCGAGAAGATCGCCGAGGCGACACCGGAGGATATCGTCAAGGATCAGCGCGTCATCGATGCTTACTTCGGGGATGAGCTGGATGCTTGAGATCGAACATCTGGTGACGGGCTATGGCGGCGTGCCGGTGCTGCACGATGTCTCGCTCAAGCTCGGCGCGGGCGAACTGGTCGGCCTGCTCGGCGCCAACAATGCTGGCAAGACGACGCTGATCAATAACCTGTCCGGCATTTTCACGCCGATGTCGGGCCGTATCCTGTTCGAAGGGCAGGACGTGACGCGGCTCACCGCGCGGCAGCGCGTCGAACTTGGCATCGTGCAAGTGCCCGAGGGGCGCATGGTGTTTCCCGAGATGAGCGTGCGCGAGAATCTGTTGCTTGGCGGCATCAACCAGCGGGCGAAGCCGCATCGTGCGCAGCAGATGGAGCACGTCCTCGAACTGTTTCCGCGTCTTCGTGAGCGGCTGGGGCAGAAGGCCGGCACGCTATCGGGCGGCGAGCAGCAGATGCTGGCGATCGGCCGCGCGCTGATGGCGGAAGCCAGGCTCCTGATGCTGGACGAGCCGTCACTCGGCCTGTCGCCGCTGTTCGTGCAGTACATTTTCGGCATCATCGACCGGCTGCACAAAGAGGGCCTGACGATCCTGCTGGTCGAGCAGAACCTCAACCTCACGCTGCGGCACGCGCAGCGCTGTTACGTGCTGGAGCGCGGCAGGATCGCCGTCGAGGGTTCGTCGGATGTGGTGAAGAACGATCCGCGCACCCGTAGCGCCTATCTTGGACTCTGAATGTTGGACTTTGAGCGGAGACCGACGTGACCGAATTCATGCAAGCGCTTGCGCAAGGTGTTTTGATCGGCAGCACGTATGGATTGCTGGCCCTCGGCATGGGGCTGGTTTACGGCGTCAGCGGCGTGGTCAACTTCTCGCACGGCGATTTCATTTCGCTCGGCATGTTCATGTGCCTCGGGCTGTATTCGGCGCTGGCGCTCGACCCCTATGTGTCGGCGGTGATAACTGTGCCGGTCATGACGGCCATCGGCGCGGTGGTGTACTGGTATCTGATCCGGCCGATGGTCGGGCATCAGTTCCTGATGGTCGTGCAACTCACCCTCGGCCTGAGCCTGGTGCTGCAGAACGGCATCCTGATGGTGTTCGGCGGTCAGCCGGCGCGCACGCCGTCGATGGTCGAATCCAAGCTGCTCATCCTTGGTGACGTCGTGGTGCGCGTGCCGCACGTCATTGCTTTCGTGGTGTCGTTCGCGCTGGCTATCGGGCTCTATGTCATGCTGCGCTCGACCGATTTCGGTCGCTCGATCCGCGCTGTGCATCAGAACGCCAACGCGGCGGCACTGATGGGCATCGATGTGCGCTGGGTGCAGACGCTGACCTTCGCGCTCGGCATCGGCCTTCTGGCCATCGCGGCGGCGCTGTTGTTGCCGGGCACGCCGATCCAGCCGGCGCAGGGCCTGCGCTATACCGTCATCACGCTGCTGGTGGTGGTGCTGGGCGGCATGACCAACTTCGTCGGCATCATGCTTGGCGGCCTGATCATCGGCATCTCGGAGGCGTTCGGCACCATCTACCTGTCGGATACGCTCGGCATGTTGCTGCCTTACGGCATCTTCGTGCTGATCATGCTGTTCCGGCCGCAGGGACTGACCTGGAGTTCGTCGCGATGAGGCCGGAGTTCTACAAGACGCTGCTGTCGCCGTACTGGCTCATCGTATTGCTGATGGCGGTGGTATTGCCGCCGTTGATGCCGTCCTATTACCTGCACATCTTGATCCTGACGCTGGTGTATGTCTCGTTGGCGTCGGCGTGGAACATCGTGGGCGGCATGGCGGGGCAGATTTCGCTGGCCCACAGCCTGTTCATCGGCGTCGGCGCCATGTTATCGGCGGCACTGTTGCTGAAGCTCGGCATCAACATGTGGCTGGGGCTACTGATCTCGGCTGTCATTTCCGGCGTGCTCGGCGCCATCATTGCCTGGATCGATTTCCGCTTTCAGCTCGGCCATCTGTCGTTCGTGCTGATCACGCTCGCGTTCGCTGAAATGGGCGCGGTGGTCGTCGAGGGGTGGGATTTTCTCGGCGGCGCATCGGGGCTGCTGCTGCCGCGCGACACCGGCAATTTTCTTGCGTTTCAGTTCGGCGGCGGGATCGGCGCTTTCTGGGTGATGCTCGTTCTGGCCGTCGTGACCATTCTGGTCAACGTCGCCGTCCTGAATGCGCCGCTCGGCTATTATCTGCGCACTATTCGCGATAACGAGAACGCCGCACGCGCCATTGGCGTCAACATCCTGCGCTACAAGATCGCCGCCATGGTGATTTCGGCGATGCTCAGTTCGGTGATCGGCACTGCTTATGTCCGCTATCTGACCTTCGCCGATCCCTATCTGCTGATTTCGCCGGTGATCGTCATCGAGATCGTGCTGTTCGCGACGGTCGGCGGGCTCGGCCGCGCCTTCGGCCCCGCGCTCGGCGCCATCTTGCTGGTGCCGCTCGGTGAAATCCTGCGCGGCAAGCTCGGCGGCGTGCTGCCGGGCCTGCATTACTTCATCTACGGCGTCGTGGTGATTGCCGTCATCTTGATCACGCCGCGCGGCTTGCTGCCGTTGCTGGAGAAGGGATGGGCACGGCTGCGCGGCACCGCGCCGGCATCGAACTAACGCTCTCCAGAGATGGTTCGCCTGGTCAAGGTCGCAGCGACTGCATCACCAGGTCCACCACGTGCTTGCGGCGCTTGCGCAATGCTGCGGTCGTGGCGAGGTCCTGCTTGAAGACCGCCGACAGCGTTGGCATTCCGGAAAAATAGAAGTAGCTCAGCCCGGCGATCGAGATGCACAACTGCTCCGGGTTGACGCCCTTGCGGAAAAGCCCGCCACGCGCGCCCTGCGATAAGGCCTTCTTGATGACGGCAAGAAGCGGCGAGCTGATATCCACGAATTTGCGGAAACCGCGGATGTGCGGCGCGCCGAGTCGATTCTCATCGTTGAGCAGCGTGACAAAATCCCGGTGCAGCGCAAGATAATCGAATGAGCTTTCGATCAGTTTCCGAATGGTTTGCTCCGGCGCCAAGTCGCGCAGTTTGAGCCTGTCCTCGTAGTGCTTGATCTCGTCATAGATCCACTCGAGCACCGCGAGGTACATCGCGTCCTTGTCGCCGAAGTAGTGATAGACAAGCTGCTTGTTGACGCCGGCCTTCGCCGCGATCACGTCAACGCGCGCACCAGCCAAACCGCTACGTGCAAATTCCTGCCGCGCAGCCTGAAGCAGCTTGCGACGGGTGGAGACAGCATCTCGACGGCGAGGAGGGAGAGACTTCGAACATGGCTGAGTTAGATTTGGTTCGCCCATTCTTCAACCAGTTAGTTGGCTTTCGCTGGATGGCTTGGAACTATTCTTAGTGGCAGGAATGGGCGTTTACAAGCAATGCAATAGGCTAATGCAGTCACCAATCCCGACAATGCATACGCTGGTGTGTCCCGGCTTTGTGGCAGCGACGGGGGTCGCGAAAATCAGAAATGAGATTTTAGTGACTGCAATCGGCGGGCTGTCGCGGTGCCGCAGTGACTTTCGGACAGCGGCGTCGGACTGCGTTGCGATTCCTCGCGCAGAACAAAATTTCTTCGACGCTGGATTTACGTAGGATATTTGCCGCGTCACCGGACCAAATTTGCAGAGCGCAGCAGCGCGTTGACGAGAGGCTCGTTCGCCCTGCGACATTTCGACCTAGGTCATACGCGCACCGGACTGCTGACGCGGCCGGTGTCGCCGAATACGCGCAGATACCGCGCGGTTTCGGCCGGATCGCCGGTGGCCTTTTCCGGATTGTCGGACAGCTTCACCGCCGGCCGGCCGTTCACCGACGTCACTTTGCAGACGATCGAGATCGGATCGAGATCGGTCCCACCATCCGGCGCGCAGCCGATGAAATCGTTGGTCAGGTTGGTGCCCCAGCCGAAGCTGACACGCACGCGCCCGTCGAAGTGATGATAGGCATCGGCGATAGATTCGGCGTCCATTCCGTCGGAAAACACCAATAGCTTCTCTTTCGGATTGCGGCCCTTGGATTTCCACCACCCGATGATTTCCTCGCCGGCGGCGATCGGTGGCGCGCTATCGGGGCGGAATCCGGTCCAGTCCGCGACCCATTCCGGCGCGTCGCGGAGGAATGCCCGGGTGCCGAACGCGTCGGGCAGAGCGACGAGCAGATTGCCGCCGTAGGTGTGCCGCCACTGGTCGAGAATGCGGTAGGGCGCCCAGCGCAGTTCGTTGTCGTCGTTGGCCAGCGCGGCGGCAACCATCGGCAGTTCATGCGCATTGGTGCCGATGGCCTCGAGGTCGCTATCCATGGCCAGCAGCACGTTCGACGTGCCGGTGAACGCCGGCCCAAGGCCTTCCTTGACCGCCTCGACGCACCAGCGTTGCCACAGGAAGCCGTGCCGCCGCCGCGTGCCGAAATCCGACAGCCGCAGACCTTCCAGCTTCTGCAGTTGCTCGACCTTCGCCCACAGCTTGGCCTTGGCGCGCGCATAGAGCACGTCGAGCGCGAACCGGCCCTGGCCTTTCATCGCCTGCCGGGAGCGCAACTCGTTCATGATGGCGAGCGCCGGGATCTCCCACATCGTAGTGTGCGTCCACGGCCCGTGGAAATGTAGTTCGTACTGCCCGTCGACCTTGTGCAGTTCGTATTCCGGCAACCTGAATTCGCCGAGCCAACGGATGAAGTCCGGCGAAAACATCTGGGTCTTGCCGTAGAACGTATTACCGGCGAGCCAGATCAACTCCTTCTTGGAGAAGCGGATGGTGCGGGCGTGGTCGAGTTGGGCGCGCAACTCGCTCTCGTCGATCACTTCGCCGAGCCGGACATGGCGGCTGCGATTGATCACCGAAAAGGTGACGTGCGTGCCCGGGTAGAACTCCCGGATCATCTGCAGCATCAGCAGCTTGTAAAAATCGGTATCGAGCAGGCTGCGCACGATCGGATCGAGCCGCCAGCCGTGATCATAGGTTCGCGTCGCGATATCTGTGACAGCCATGGTCGAATTATAGCCTGCGGCCCGACAGCCGCCTAGCCGTCCGGCCTGCGATGCCTGCTATGCTTAAGCTCATTGCGCGGCAGCTTGCCGCGCCGCGCGGACCGCCGTCTCGATATCGGACCATGCCGGTTTGTCCGGGGCAAAACGCTGCCGCAGATAGCTGGCCAGTTCGGACACCTGCCGATCGTCAAGGCTGTTGGCGAATCCGGGCATGGTGCCGAGATCGCCGGACACCGGCGCGTTGATCCCATGCAGAATGACCTGCAGCAGATTGCCGGGCGTGGCGCTGTGCAGGTTGCTGTTGAGCGCCAGCGACGGCCGGCTGCCGAACAATTCCGGACCGCCGACCTCGTGGCACACCGCGCACGCACCGTCGTAAATCCGCGCGCCTTGTGAGGATGCCGTGACCGGGCGAGCGCTGGTGATGGTCTCGAGTTTGGCGGCCAGCGCCTGCTGCGCGGCGGCGGTCGGCGCATCGGGATTGTACGAGGCGAGATACACCGCCATGGCGCGGATGTCGCTATCGGGCAGGGCCGCCAGCTCCTTCACCACCGGTCCCATCGGCCCGGCTGCGACGCCATGAAAGGTCGAGATGCCGCTGCGCAGATAGTTGAAGAATTCATCCTCGCTCCACGAGATCGGTGCCTGCGACAGCGAGGTCAGCGGCGGCGCGTCCCAGCCATCGGCAAAGCCGCCGGCGAGATGCGCCTTGGTCTTTTCGGCACCCAGCGCGTTGCGCGGCGTATGGCACGCGCCGCAATGGCCTAATCCTTCGACCAGATAGGCCCCGCGATTCCAGATATCGGATTTCGCCGGATCGGTCACGAACGGCGCCGGGGTGTGAAACAGCAAATTCCAGCCGGCCATCAACGGCCGCAGGTTGAAGGGGAAGGCCAGCGCGTTGTCGCGATTTTCCTGCCTCACCGCCGGCTGCGCCATCAGATAGGCATAGAGCGCCTGCAGATCGGCTTCGCTGGTCTTGGCGAAGTGATTGTAAGGAAACGCAGGGTAGAGATGCCGGCCGTCGCGATGGATGCCTTGTCGCATGGCGCGCTCGAAAGCCGGATACGACCACGCGCCGATGCCGGTCTCGACATCCGGCGTGATGTTGGTTGCGAAGATCGTGCCGAACGGCGTTTGCAGCGGCCGGCCGCCGGCATTGACGACGCCGCCATCGGCGGTGTGGCATACCGCGCAATCGCCAAGCGCCGCGAGCTGTTGGCCGCGTGCGATCGTCGCCGCCGAATAGGTCGCCACGTCGGGGCGGGTGATCGGAGCGATGGCCGGACGCCACGGCGACGCCGCGACCACCAGTCCTGCGATGGCCGTGCATACCGCCGCCAGCCCCGCGAACAATCCGCGCTTTTTCGCCGGTGAGGGCGCGGCCTTGGCCTGCGCCGCCTGCAGGCCCTCGCGAATTCGCTCCGGTGTGAACGGCAATTCGCGGAAGCGCACGCCGGTGGCATCGAAGATGGCGTTGGCGATGGCGGCGGCGCTGGGCACCGAGACCGACTCGCCGACGCCGAGCGGCGGCTGGTCCTGACGCGGCAGGATCAGCACGTCGATCTTCGGCACGTCGGGGAAGGTGATGATCGGATAGCCACCCCATTCGCGGCTTGCCACCGCCGTCGGCGCGAAGCTGACTTCCTCCATCAATGCGCGGCTGGTCGACTGGATGACGTTGCCGTGGATCTGGTGCCGCACGCCGTCCGGATTGATGACGAGGCCGGAGTCCTGTCCCACGGTGACATGCGTCACCGCGACGTCGCCGGTGACCTTGTTGACGGCGACGTCCGCTACCCACGCCGATGCAGCGGCGGCTTTGCCGGGGAAGGTGCCATGAACATAGACCGCGTAGGCAAAACCGCGCCCACGCACCACGTCGCCGTCGGCTTCGGGCGGGGTCCACACCGGGCGTGGCACCCATTTGGCGCGATCCGCTACCGAACGCACCAGATCGGCGGCGCGCTCATCCTTCAAATAGCGTAAGCGATACTCGACCGGATCGACGCCGGCTTCGGTTGCCAATTCGTCGATGTAGGATTCATGCGCGAACGAATTCGGCATCGCGGAAACGCCGCGAAACCAAGACGCGCGCACGATCGGCGCCATGTCGTGCACGACGACGCGCATTGCATCGTAATCGTAAGGCGGGATCGCGGTGCGGTCGCCCATCTGCCACATCGTTGCCGCGGGCGGAATGGTGCCGGTCAGGATCAGCGGCAGCGTGCGCGCGGCGTTGGATGGATAGCGCGTGGCGAAATCGTAGGCGACGGCGTTGCCATCGGCGTCGAGGCCGCCATTGATCTCCATCAATTGCGCAGCACCTTTCGGGTCCCACGCGTGCTCCTGTTCGCGGGTCAGTTGCACCCGCACCGGGCGGCGCACCGCCCGCGACAGCAATGCGGCGTCGGCGCTGACGTCGTCGGCGCAGTTGCGGCCGTAGCAGCCCGCGGCTTCGAGACGAATGACATCGACGGCAGATTCCGGCAGCGCCAGCAACTGGGCGAGGTCGGTCCGCAACATGTGCGGGTTCTGCGATCCCGTCCACACCCGCACCCCGTCGTCGCCGTAATCGGCGACCGCGCAGGACGGTCCGATCGATCCGTGAATCTGATACGGCCAGATGTATTGGCGTTGCATCGGCGTGGCGGCGCCGGCAATCGCCCCATCGACATCGTTCTTGTCCAGCAGCACGCGCGGCGTGCTCGGATTGGCGCGCAATGCCTTGGCGAGATCGCTCAGGTCGGGCAGCGCCGGCGTCGGCTTCCAGGTGATCTTGAGTTGCTGGGCGGCGCGAATGGCATTTTCCTCGCGCTCGGCAACGACGCCGACGAAATCGGCGATGCGCACCACGGCAACGAGACCGGGAATATCGGCGACGGAGGATTCATCGACGGCGATCAGGCTGGTGCCGACGAAATCGCCGATATCGACACCGGCGTAAGGCGGCCGCACGACGCGGCCGTGCAGCATGCCCGGCACCCGGACGTCATGCACGAAGGTCATGGTGCCGGTAGCCATCGCCGGAATTTCGACGCGCGGAACGGCTTGCCCGACGATCTTGTAGGCGGCGACATCCTTCACCGGCACGTCATCGCGCAGTTCGAGGCAGACCGTCTTGCCGGCGACCAGTTCGCCGTAACTCACGCTGCGATTGTTGCGGGCGCGGACCAGGCCGTCGTCGACCGTGAGGTCGTCCGCCGGTTGGCCGAGATCGGCTGCCGCGCGTGTCAGCAGATATTGCCGTGCCTGCGCCGCCGCTTGCCGCAGCGGAACCGCGGCGATCTGGATGGTCTCGCTGGCAATGGTCGGTCCCTGATCGGGTACCTGCTCGGTATTGCCGAGCACCATGGTGACGCGCGACAGCGGCACGTCCAGTTCTTCGGCAACGATCTGCGTCAGCGACGTTCTGATGCCGGTGCCGAGATCGACATGGCCGTTGAACGCGGTGATCGATCCGTCGGCGGCGATCACGATGTAGGTCTCGAAGCCCGCCGCCGGCTGTTCGGTGTTCAGGCTGCGGATAATAGAGAGTGAGCCGGTGGCCGGCGGCACACCGGTGGCGTTCGCGATATCAGATTGCCGCATCGCGATCGCTTCCTGAAGATGGCTGGCGGCCCGCCGCCGCCATGACGGCGTTGATGATTTCGACGTGCGTACCGCACCGGCACAAATTGTAGCGCAACGCTTCGCGAATTTCCCGTTCGGAGGGATGGGCGTTACGCAAAAGCAGCGCCTTGGCCGTCATGATCATGCCATTGAGGCAATAGCCGCACTGCGCCGCCTGATTTTCAATGAAGGCCGCCTGCAACGGATCGAGCCGCTCCCGCGTGCCAAGCCCTTCGAGGGTTGTGATGTGGCGCTGCGTGCAACTGCCGACCGGAACGACGCAGGAGCGCGCCGCCACGCCATCGATCACCACAGTGCAGGCGCCGCACTCGCCAAGCCCGCAGCCGAACTTCGCGCCGTTCAGTTCCAGATCGTTGCGCAAAACATAAAGCAACGGCGTTGCCGGCGCGACCGCGATGTCATGGACCTTGCCATTGACCGTCAGGCGGATAGTGTCTGGTGTCATTCGCGGGCACCACGTTGCGAAAAAGGCGTCGTCGGTTCGTGAGAATAACGTTTGTGTACAAACGTGCAAGGATGTCGCCGATATGATCTTGCGACATCCACGCCAATTCTGCGAGCGGCGAATTGTTGCACTGCCCAACAGGCGTGCAATGGCGGGAGGCAATTGAACTTTCATGCGGCATCCGCCGATTTCGCCTCAGGGAGCGCTTGACAGCCATTGCGGGCGCGCGCAACATCATTAGTATACGAATGAAAGCGCCGAATGAACGGCGCGGCCGATGGGTGGAAACTGGCCGCAGGTTTGTCCGCGGCCTCGTCGATGACGCGTTCACCTGAGCTTGGCTTCTGTTTCGGGTTGGCTGATGACGAACGATGGATCTCCGATTTCAGCAGGCGCCACGGATGGCGATAAGATCCGCTGCGATGCCTGTCCGGTGATGTGCTACATCAAGCCCGGCGCATCTGGTGCGTGCGATCGTTATGCTAACGATGCCGGTCAATTGGTGCGCGTCGATCCGCATGTCGTGTTGCAGCGCACGGTGTCGCAGGGCGGCCAGATTGTGCCGTTCCAGAAATCCGGCGAATGGGACGGCAAATTGGTGCAGGGCCGTGACGTCTTCGTCACTGCCATCGGTGCCGGCACGACTTATCCCGATTACAAGCCTGCGCCGTTCATCGTGTCATCGGAAGTCGATGGCGTCGATATGGTCACGGTGGTCACCGAAGGCATCTTCAGTTACTGCGGCGTCAAGGTGAAGATCGACACCGATCGCTTTCTCGGACCTGAAACCTCGACGGTGCGCGCCGAAGGCGAAGCGATCGGCCACGTGACCACCAGCGAGTACGGTTCGCAGATGCTGTCGCTCGGCGGGGTGCATCATTTGACCGGCGGTTCGAAGAAGGAAGGCCGCGTCACCTGCGATGCGTTGATGGATCTGTGCAACGGCAAGGCGGTCGAGCTCACCGTCGATAACGGCGCGACGGTGGTGGTGCAGGCGGGCAAACCGCCGATCGTCAACGGTGTGCCGGAAGTGCGCATGCGCGTCGGCTGCGGTTCGGCCGCCATCGGCATGTTCGCCAAGCAATGGCAAGGCAAGGTCGACGAGGTGGTGGTGGTCGACGATCACATCACCGGCGTGCTGTCGGAACATCAGGCCGGCAAGCTGCTCGATATTCCCGACACCGGCATCAAGATGAAAGGCCGGCGTTCGACGCCGGGCCGCTATTTTCAAGTGGCCGAACCGGGCACCGGTTGGGGCGGTACGCAGATTTCCGATCCGCTGACCGTGCTGGGACCTTTCAATCCGAAAGTCGCCAAGCCCGGCATGCGCATGCTGATGGTGTCGACCACCGGCGAGCATTCGGCGTATTTCGAACTCGATGAGGCATTGCAGCCCATCGAAAAGCCGCTGCCGCCGGAGCTGCAGCAATCGGTCGAACGCATTCAGGAGAACTGCGAACCGGCGCTGTGCACCGTGTTGTTCATGGGTGGTGCGGGTGGATCGTTGCGCGCTGGCGTTACCGATAACCCGGTGCGACTGACGCGCTCGGTCAAGGAGTCGCTCACCTCGGTGACCAGCGGTGGCGCGCCGGTTTATGTCTGGCCCGGCGGCGGCATCACCTTCATGGTCGATGTGACGCAGATGCCCGCCGGCGCATTCGGTTACGTGCCGACACCGGCGCTGGTGGCGCCGATCGAATTCACCTTGCGGCTGTCGGACTATGCCGCGCTCGGCGGCCATATGGATTACGTCCGCCCGCTGGCATCGCTCAATGCCGACACCGAGATGCGTCAGGCTGCGCCGCCGCCGCCGAAATCGGGGACGCATTCATGATCCGGCGTCCGCAGATCGCGCTGTTGCCGGATGGCCGGCGCCTCCATCTGCAGGATGGGCCGATCGATCTGATCGTCGAGGCGCATGGCCGGGCGTCGGAAATCGAGATCGCCTATGCGGCGGCGACCGAGTCGCTCACCGGATTGCTCGATCGGCTGTGCCAGGAATTGCCACGGCTTCGTCACAGGTCTGCCGCAACGGATTCGGCGCTCTCTGGCGTTGTTGCGCGGCGCATGCAGCTGGCCGTCTTGCCCTATGCCGACGCGCATTTCATCACGCCGATGGCGGCGGTGGCGGGTGCCGTGGCGGAAGAAGTGCTCGGCGCGATGACACGCGCGGCAAAACTCGATCGCGCCTACGTCAACAATGGCGGTGATATCGCGCTACATCTTGCACCGGGGCAATCGTTCACGGTCGGCCTCGTCGATCGTCCCGATCAACCGTCGCTGATCGGCAGAACAGTTATTGATGCTGCAAGCGCGGTGCGTGGTGTTGCGACGAGTGGTCGTCACGGCCGCAGCTTTTCGCTCGGCATCGCCGATGCCGTCACCGTGCTGGCGCGCACGGCTGCGCAGGCCGACGCGGCAGCGACGATCATCGCCAATGCGGTCGATTTACCGGGGCATCCCGGCATCGTGCGTTGTCTGGCATCCAACATCCAGCCCGATAGCGATCTTGGCGAGCGGTTGGTGACGCGTGCCGTGACTGAATTGTCGCGCGATGAAATCACCACGGCCTTGCGATCCGGAGCGAATTGCGCGCGCGATCTTCTGGCGCGTGGGCTGATCGAGGGCGCCGCGCTAAGCCTGAAAGGCGACATGATGGTCGTCGCATTGCCGCAGGCAAGCGTACCGATTCCGGCACGAATCGCGACCACTGAGGAAGCTGCGTAGCAATTGGAGATTATGCTGTATGCATGACGTCGTCATTCGCAAGCGTGTCACGGTGGTTGAAGAAATTCTCCACGAAGGCGGCCCGCCGCCGGCGCAACCGCTGCTGCGCGGCGCGGCGTTGTGCGTGATCCGCAATCCATTCGCCGGCCGCTACGTCGAAGACATCGCCGGATTCATGGATGATCTCACGCCGCTTGGCATCGAGATGGCGCGCGGTCTGCTCACGGCTCTGGGTGGCGATCCGTCGCGCATTCAAGGCTATGGCAAGGGCGCGATTATCGGTTCGGCCGGCGAGCAGGAGCATGGCGCGCTATGGCATGTGCCCGGCGGCTACGCGATGCGCGAAATTCTCGGCGAAGCCAAGGCCATCGTGCCATCGGCGAAGAAGGTCGGCGGACCGGGGACGCGGCTTGACGTTCCGGTGACCCACATCAACGCGTCCTACGTGCGCTCGCATTTCGACGCGATGGAAGTGGGTATCGTCGATGCGCCGCGCGCTGACGAAATACTACTGGCGCTGGTGATGACGACAGGTTCGCGCATTCACGCACGCGTCGGCGGACTGAAAGCCAGCGAGATCAAGGGACAGGATGGGCTGCGATGAGCGCAAAAGTCAGCATTCGCAAGATTGTCACGATCGTCGAGGAGACGCTGCAAGAGGGCGGCAAGGCTGTCAGCCCTCCGACCCGTCGTGCTGCCGCGGTGGCGGTGATCGCAAATCCCTATGCGGGACAATATGTCGAGGATCTCGCGCCGCTGATGGACATCGGCGAAGAACTCGGTGGCCTGCTCGCGAAACGGGCGGTCGCGGCGCTCGGCATCGAGGGTGGCAACGCGCAGAGCTACGGCAAGGCTGCGGCGGTCGGTGAAAACGGCGAGCTTGAGCACGCGGCAGCGATCCTGCATCCGAAGCTGGGTGCGCCGTTCCGCAAGGTCCTGACCAAGGGGGCTGCGTTGATTCCCTCCTCGAAGAAGCGCGGCGGACTCGGTACGGTGCTGGATATCCCGTTGGGCCACAAGGATGCGGCCTTTGTTCGCAGCCATTTCGACGGCATGGAGGTGCAGATCAACGATGCGCCACGCGCCAATGAAATCATGGTGGCGGTCGCCGTCACCGATAGCGGGCGCCCGCTCCCGAGGGTTGGTGGGTTGAAACACGAAGAAATCAAGGGCGAAGATGGCTTGAGATAAGTCGAACTAAAAGGCATTGGAAATACAGGCTGCGTCGTGAAGAGGGGCGAGGCAAGCTTGCATAAACCGGGAGTACAAAACTCCCGCCAACATTGGAGGCATCGTATGCGACCGGGTAATCTTCTTCTGAGTGGATGTCTCGCGGTTGTAATGGCTGGAATGGCAACCGCCGCGACGACCACAAGCGCACTTGCGCAAAGCGAGATCAAGATTGGCGAGATCAATAGTTATTCGGCGCTACCGTCCTTCACCGAGCCGTACCGCAAGGGGTGGCAGCTGGCGGTTGAGGAGGTCAATGCTGCCGGCGGCATCAATGGCAAGAAGCTCGTAGTCATTTCCAAGGATGACAACGGCAAGCCGGCTGACGCCGTCACTGCCGCGAACGAACTCGTCTCCAGCGATGGCGTAGTGATGATCTCCGGGACATTCTTCTCCAACATCGGTCTCGCCGTCAGCGACTTCGCGAAGCAGAAGAAAGTGTTCTTCCTGGCCGGCGAACCGCTGACCGACGCGGTGACGATGTCGAAGGGCAATCGCTACACCTTCCGGTTGCGTCCCTCGAACTACATGCAGGCAGCCATGCTGGCGGATGAAGCTGCCAAGCTGCCGGCCAAGCGTTGGGCAACGGTGGCGCCGAACTACGAATATGGCCAGTCGGCCGTTGCTGTGTTCAAGGAACTGCTCTCCAAGAAGCGGCCCGATATCCAGTGGGTCGGCGAGCAGTGGCCGCCGCAGGGCAAGATCGATGCCGGCCCGGTGGTGCAGGCTTTGGCGGCGGTGAATCCGGAAGCGATCCTCAATGTCGAATTCGGACCCGACCTTGTGAAGTTCGTGCGCGAAGGCAATACGCGTGGGCTGTTCAAGGGCAAGTCGGTGGTCAGTTTCCTGACCGGCGAGCCGGAATATCTCGATCCGCTCAAGGACGAAACGCCGGAGGGCTGGATCGTTACCGGTTATCCCTGGTACGACATCAAGACCGCCGATCACGACAAATTCCTCAAGGCCTATCAGGCCAAGTTCAACGACTATCCGCGCTTGGGCTCGGTGGTCGGCTATGAGTTGATCAAGTCGGCGGCGGCTATTCTGGCGAAGGCCAACTCGACGGAGACCGACAAGCTGATCGCTGCGGCGGAAGGCATCAAGCTCGGCTCGCCGTTCGGCGAAATCACTTTCCGCAAGAGCGACCATCAGGCGACACTTGGCGCCTTCGTCGGCAAGACAGCGGTGAAGGACGGCAAGGGAGTGATGGTCGATTCAGCCTATCGCGATGGCGCCAACTTCATGCCGTCGGAAGCCGAGGTCGAGAAGGTTCGTCCCAAGGACTGATTGCTACGACAGTGTGAAGAAGCAACCGCGGGCGAGAGCCTCGCCCGCGGTGACCTCCGCAACCGGAATCGCCGATGAGCTTTTATGTCGTCCAATTCCTGACTGGTCTGGCAAGCGCGGCGTCGCTTTTTCTGGTTGCATCGGGCCTGTCGATTATCTTTGGCGTGACCCGCATCGTGAATTTCGCCCACGGCGCGTTCTACATGCTGGGCGCCTATCTGGCTTTTTCGCTGACCGAGCGGCTGTCGGGCACGCTGGGTTTCTGGGGTGGCATCGTCGGAGCGGCGCTGATCGTCGCGCTGATCGGCGTCGTCGTCGAAATGGTGCTGCTGCGGCGGATTTATCGCTCGCCCGAATTGTTTCAATTGCTGGCGACGTTCGGCCTCACGCTCATGGTCGAGGACCTGGTGGTGCTGATCTGGGGGCCGGACGATCTGCTCGGTCGTCGCGCGCCCGGCTTGCGCGGCGCCGTTGATTTCTTCGGTCAGGCAGTGCCAACCTACGATATTCTTTTGATCGTTCTTGGTCCTGTGGTGCTCGGCGCGTTGTGGCTGTTGTTCCGTCGCACGCGCTGGGGCGTGCTGGTGCGTGCGGCGACGCAGGACCGGGACATGGTCGCGGCGCTCGGCGTCAATCAGAAATGGCTGTTCACCAGCGTGTTTGCGCTTGGCGTATTTCTCGCGGCGCTCGGCGGCGCGTTGCAGATTCCGCGCGACGCGGTCAATCACACCATGGATCTTCGCATCATCGTCGATGTTTTCGTCGTCGTGGTGATTGGTGGGTTGGGCAGCATCACCGGCGCTTTCGTGGCTGCGGTGCTCGTGTCGGAATTGAATGCCTTCGGCATCCTGATCTTTCCGAAGATTTCTATCATTCTCGTCTTCCTCGTGATGGCCATCGTGCTGATCGTGCGGCCGTGGGGGCTTTTCGGTAAACCGGAGGCGGCGGCACGGCAGACCCCCGGCCTTTCGGTGCGACCATGGCAGCCGCTGTCGTTCAATGAGCGATTGGCCTGCGTCGGTGCGCTGATCGTTGCGGCGGCGTTGCCGCTGCTCGGCAGCAACTATGCGCTGATCGTTGGCGCGGAGATTGCGATCTTCGTCATCTTCGCCGCGAGCCTGCATTTCCTGATGTCGGTCGGTGGTCTGGCATCGTTCGGCCACGCCGCGTACTTCGGCCTCGGTACATACGGCGTGGCGTTCCTCGCCAAGTTCCTTGGTTTTCCGATGATCGCCTGTCTGCTGCTCGGGCCAGTGCTCGGCCTGCTGGGTGCGATGTTGTTCGGTTGGTTTGCCGTGCAACTGTCAGGCGTGTACTTCGCCATGCTGACGCTGGCCTTCGCGCAGATCGTCTGGTCGATTGCGTTTCAGTGGGTCGAGGTCACCGGCGGCGACAACGGCATTCTCGGCGTGTGGCCCGCGGCTTTCGTCGCCACGCCGGCGCGATTCTATTGGCTGGCGCTGTTTGTCACTGCCGTCTCGGTAACGCTTCTGCGCGTTCTGGTGTTCTCGCCGTTCGGTTACGCGCTGCGGGCGACCCGCGACTCCGGCCTGCGAAGCGAAGCCATCGGGCTCAACAGCAAGCGCATCCAATGGACGGCCTTCGTCATTGCCGGAACCTTCGCAGGCATTTCTGGCGCGCTGTTCGCTTATCTCAAGGGTAGCGTTTTCCCGGACAACGCGGGCATTGCGTTGTCGGTGGATTCGCTGGTGATGGTGCTGCTCGGCGGCGTCGAGACCGTATCCGGCGCAGTGATCGGCGCCATCGTTTACAAGGCGCTGAGCATCTGGCTGGTCAGTTACACCGATCTGTCCAAGCTGGTGCTTGGCGGCTTCATCGTGCTGATCGTCGTGGCATTTCCGAAGGGCATCGTCGGCACTTTCGGCAGCCTCGTCGACAACGGCCGTCTGCCGTTCTTCAAGCGCGCCTTGCCGGGCGCTTCGCAAGCTGAAGGTGCGGAATGAGCATGGCGCCCACATTGCTGGCGGTCGAGGATTTGAGCAAATCCTATGGCGGCGTGCATGCCGTGCGCGGCGTCTCGTTTTCGCTCGCTGCAGGTGAAATCCTGGCGCTGATCGGTCCCAACGGCGCCGGCAAGAGCACCTGCTTCGACATGCTCAACGGCCAGAAGACACCGGATCGCGGGCGCGTGCAGTTGTTGGGCGATGACATCACCGGCAGGCCGCCGCGCGCGGTGTGGCGGCTCGGCGTCGGCCGCACGTTCCAAATCACCGCCACATTCCCGACCATGACGGTGCGCGAGAACGTGCAGGTCGCGCTGGTGTCGCACGCCAATTGTATCTTCAATGTCTGGCGCTCGACCCCGGCATTCCAACGCGACGAGGCGGATCGTTTGCTTGAGCTGGTCGGCGTCGGCGGCTATGCCGACCGGCCATGCGGCGAGCTCGCCTATGGCGATCTCAAACGGCTCGAACTCGCTATCGCGCTCGCCAATCGTCCGAAATTGTTGCTGATGGACGAACCGACTGCCGGCATGGCGCCGCGCGAACGCATCGAGCTGATGCGGCTGACGGCGCGCGTCGCTCGCGAACACGCGATCGGCGTATTGTTCACCGAGCACGACATGGACGTGGTATTCGAGCACGCAGATCGTATCCTGGTGCTCAATCGCGGTGCGCTGATCGCCGAAGGCTCGCCGGATGATGTGCGGCGCGATCCGCAGGTGCGGGCGATTTATCTGGGCGAGGGGCTGGTATATGACGCGCGGCATCGCGAGGGGGCGGGCGCATGAAGCTGTCGGTTGCGGCGCTCAACAGCTATTACGGACCGGCGCATATCCTGTTCGACGTCGCGCTTGATGTCGACGCTGGCGAGGTCGTCGCGTTGCTTGGCCGCAATGGCGCGGGTAAATCGACGACGTTTCGTTCTATCGTCGGTTTGGTGGCGCGGCGCGAAGGCCGGATTCTGTTCGAGGGCAGGGATGTTTCGAAAGAACCGACCCATGCCATCGTGCGCGGCGGGCTTGGTTATGTCCCCGAGGAGCGGCGGATTTTCACCGATCTGACAGTCGAGGAGAATCTCGAGGTTGGCCGTCAGCCGGCGCGCAGCGGCGCACCGCTGTGGAGCAAGGACAAGCTGTTCACGTTGTTCCCGAATCTCGCCGAAATGCGCAATCGTCCCGGCGGCCGTATGAGCGGCGGTGAGCAGCAGATGCTGACGATCGCGCGGACGTTGATGGGGAATCCATCGCTGGTGTTGCTGGATGAGCCGTCTGAAGGACTTTCTCCGAAGATCGTCGAGCAGATGGCGCATGCCATCCTGACGATGAAACAGGAAGGCCTGAGCATTCTGGTCTCCGAGCAGAATCTGCATTTCGCGCGATTGATTTCGGATCGTACTTATATCATCGAGCGCGGCCGCATCTGTTACAGCGGCACGATGGCAGAGTTGGAAACACGCCCGGATATTCGCGACGCGCATCTCGCGGTTTGACGCCGAAACGTCAGGATGGCAGAGGGTTCTCCTCGACAACGCCGATCAGGGATACCAGATGACAAAACCTACCGCCTCCAAACGTCGGGTAGCCCAGCAGAAGCCCACGTACGGACTGGACGAGCAGGTCGGCTTCATCTTGCGCCAGGTCTCACAGCGGCATACCGCGATCTTTGCCAATGAAATTGGTGTCAACCTCACTGCAACGCAGTGGGCGGCGATGGCGAAGCTGGCCGAGACCGGGCCATGTTCGCAAAATCAGCTGGGTCGGCTGACGGCGATGGATGTCGCCACGATCAAAGGCGTGATCGACCGGCTGACGGCACGCGGGCTGACCGAGACCGGCCCCGATCCGAGCGATGGCCGCCGCTTGCTGGTCAAGCTGTCACGCGCGGGACAGGCGCTGGTCGACAAATGTATCGCCAACGCGCTCAAGGTGAGCGAACTGACGCTCGAGCCGCTGACGCCGAAAGAGCGCGAGTTGTTCGTCGCGCTGCTGACGAAATTACGCTGACGCGCGACTGCGTTTCCAGAATGCAAAACGGCCGGCAAGTGAATGCCGGCCGTTGCATTGGATAGTCACTCGATCAGTTGGAGGCTTTGGCGAAGGCCGGATATTTCACCGTGCCGTCGGCGATCTTCTTCGGCCACACCGTCACCTGCTTGCCGTTCTGCCATTGGAACACCAAACCGTTGACCGCATCGGCGCCGTAGACCAGGCCGTGCGTGAACTTGTCGGTACGGCCGTAGAATTTCACGCGGCCGATAGTGCCCTCGAAGTCGGTCTTCTCCATTTCCGCGACCATCTTGTCGGGATCGGTCGAGCCCGCGCGCTTGATGGCGTCGGTGATGATGTAGACCTCGTCATAGGCGGTATAGCCGGTATAGGCCGGCGACTTGCCGAATTTCTTCTTGAAGGCTTCGGCAAACGGCTTCGTCTTCGGCGTCACCGCGACATTCTCGGTCGCCACGGCCAGCGAGGGGATACCTTCGGCCGCGCCGTTTGTGTCGGCCCAGAATGTCGGGCTCAACGCCTGAGCACTGATGCCGAACATCGGGATCGGCACCTGCTGGTTCTTCCACTGCACTGTCGGCTGCACGCCGACATGCGAGATGCCGGTGATGATGACATCCGGCTTCTGGGCTTCGATCTTGTTGAAGATCGGTGTGAAATCGGTGGTGTCCGGCGAGAAGCGGATGTGATCGGTGACCTTGAGGCCGACTTTCGGCAGGCACTCCTCGTAGCCGACGTCGAGCGGCTTGGTCCACGCGGCATCCTCGCTCATGATCGCGGCGGTCTTCATCTTCATGCCGTCGACCAGCAATTCCTTGGCGGCGTCGCAGACGGCCTGTGCCTGCGCCGCCGAGGTCAGGTAGCCGTGGAAGGTGTATTTGTTCTTGTCGTAGTCGTCATGGATCGGGCGCGTGATTTCGTTGCTGGCCGCGCCGGGCGTGATCAGCGGCATCTTCAGCCGCGCCGCCCATGGCTCAAGCGCCAGCACCACTTCGCTGATGTAGCTGGCGATCACCGCGCTGACTTTGTCCTCGGACACGGCGCGCTGGAAAGCCCGCACGGAATCGGCCGATGAACTCTTGTTGTCGTAGGTGACGATTTCGATCTTGCGGCCGTTGATTCCACCCTTCGCGTTGATTTCATCGGCTGCGATCTGCGCGCCGCCCGGCGTTGCGGCGCCGGCAATCGATTGGACTTCGGCGATGACGCCAATCTTGATCGGATCGTTGGATTGCGCGAGGGCCGGTGCACTTAACCCTGCAACAAGGGCCCCGGCGACGAGTAGCGATCGGGCTTGAATGCCGGCCGCATTGTTGAGGACTGGGTTTGTCATTGAGCATGTCTCCCTGTTCTGAACCGCCTTATCTGGCGGCTTGTGACAAGCTCAACACATGCTCCGATCCGAAGCAATGAAACTCTGCGCCTACGGCACTGGCGAATGGGTGCAGTGCAATCGGCGCAGAGGAGGGATTACCCGGAGCGTTTTCGAAATGCCTAGCTTTGCACGATCAGCGGCACTTTGCCGGCTGGCGGCGTGTTGCGGCTGCGCTGTGTTCGTACGATGCCATCGATGATCGTCATGCCGATGCCGGGCAGATCGCCAAGCTGCACGCTCTCGAGGATCGTCTTGCCCGGGGAATGCTGCGCCTTGTCCATGATGACAAAGTCCGCCGAGCGGCCGACCTCGATCAGGCCGCAATCGAGCGCGCGCATGCGTGCCGTGTTGCCGGTGGCGAAGCAGAACGCCAATTCGGCGGGGACGTCGCCAAGCGATGACAGCATCGAGACCATGCGCAGGATGCCGAGCGGCTGCACGCCGGAGCCGGCTGGCGCGTCAGTGCCAAGGATGACGCGGTTAAGGTCGCCCATCTCCCGTGCAATGCGTAGCGTATAGAGCGCGGAGCGTTCATTGCCGTTGTGCACCAGTTCGAGGCCACGCTTGCAGCCCTCGCAGATACAGCGGATCTGTCCGTCGGGCAGCGCGGTGTGACCGCCGTTGATGTGGCCAACAACATCGGTGTCGGCTTCGAGCACGACGTCCTTGTCGATCAATCCCGAGCCGGGGATCGATGGGCCGCCGGTGTGGATCGTGCTCTGGATGCCGTATTTGCGGGCCCAGCCCACCATCTTGCGTGCGGTGGGGCCATCCTTGACGCCGCCGAGACCGACTTCGCCGAGCAGCTTGACGCCTGCTGCCGCCAGTTCCTTGAAATCCTCCTCGACCATTTCATTTTCGATCACCGGTGCGCCGGCATGCACTTTCACGCCGCCGGGGCGTAGCGTCCAGAACGCGCGCTGCGCGAACACCGCCATCGCCTTGAGTCCGACGACGTCCTTCGGGCGGCCGGGCATATGCACTTCGCCCGCCGAGATCATCGTCGTCACGCCGCCATGCAGATAGCTGTCGATCCAGTTGGTCTGGTTCTGCCGCGGCGTCCAGTCGCCCGCCACAGGGTGGACATGGCTGTCGATGAGCCCCGGCGTCACCGTCGTACCGTTCGCGTCGATGATAGTGGTGGCACCTTCCTGATCGACGTCCTTGGCGCGGCCGATGGCGGTGATCTTGCCGTTTTCGGCAACGATGGTGTCGGCATCCAGGATCGGCTTGTTGAGGTCGCCGCTCAGGATCAGGCCGATATTGCGGATCACCAGCTTGCTCGGACCGGCGGATTGAGGCTCGTCGTGCGCCATGGTTTCTTCCCTTTATTCCAGTGCCTTACGCGGCAGCTTGGTCAGTTTGCGCCCGGCTTGACACTTCGATCAAGTCGTCATATTCATTAGTACACTAATGATATTCACCGAGGCAACCGGTCCGTCGCGCAGCCGACCCTGAATTTCCTGAAGTTGCCGCCTTGATGTTGACCTGGAACAAGCAACAATGAGCAACTTCAATCACGAAAGCGTTCTCAGCGTTCACCACTGGACCGACAACCTGTTCAGCTTCACGACGACGCGCGATCCATCGTTCCGCTTCCGCAATGGCGAATTCACCATGATCGGCCTCAAGGTTGGCGAGAAGCCGCTGCTGCGCGCCTACAGCGTCGCCAGTGCGAATTATGAAGAGAACCTGGAGTTCTTCTCGATCAAGGTGCCGGACGGCCCGCTCACCTCGCGGCTGCAGCACCTGAAGGAAGGCGATCAGATCATCGTCAGCCGCAAGGCGACCGGAACGCTGGTGATCGACAATCTGCTCGACGGTCGAAATCTCTATCTGGTCGGTACAGGGACTGGTCTCGCGCCGTTCTTGAGCGTCATCAAGGATCAGGAAACTTACGAGCGCTTCGAGAAAGTGGTGCTGCTGCACGGCTGCCGCCGCGTTGCCGAACTGGCCTACGGCGAGATGATCACCGAAACGCTGCCGAAGCATGACTTCCTCGGCGAATATATCCGCAACCAGTTGATCTACTACCCGACCGTGACGCGCGATCCGTTCCGCAATCGCGGCCGCATCACCGACCTGATGAAGTCGGGCAAACTGTTCCGCGACGTCAACCTGGCCGATCTCGATGCCGAGAAGGATCGCGTGATGATCTGCGGCAGCCCGGCGCTGCTGCACGATACCCGAGATCTGTTGCTGGATCGCGGCTTCATCGAAGGCAATCACGGCGAGGCCGGACATTTTGTCGTCGAGAAGGCGTTTGCAGAGCGGTGAACGGTTGCGGCTGGCGAGCGCCTCGAACCGCTGGCAAACCATATCTGTTTCGATTATGAGGACGGGCCGGGCGGAACGACTGTTCCGCCCGTTGCCACACGGGCCTCATTGCGGTCATGTGCGGGTGCATGATGCAGCCACAGCACGGTCGGAAAACGAGACGGATGAAGAGTCGAAATTCCAGGCTTGAAGCTTGCAAGCGCGTTTTGCGTTACGCACTCCCATTGATCGCTAGCGTTTGGCTGGCGGGGTGCGCCGGGATCGGCGACAGCGCGGTATCGGGCGCCTTCGTCGATCCGTCAAAATACGAATTGTACGATTGCAAGCAGTTGGAAACGGAACGCAAGGCGCTCGAGACGCGAAGCGATCAATTGCAGCGGCTGATCGACAAGGCCAACACCGGCGTAGCCGGATCGGTGGTCGGCGAAGCGGTCTATCGCAACGATTACATCAACGCGCGCGCGTCATTGAAGCTGGTGAACGAAGCATGGGAGCGGGGCAAGTGCGTGGCTTCGCCAACTCCACCGCCTGCCACACCGGCGGCGCCTAAGCCGGCCGCTCGTACCGCGCGATAGCGGTGTTCGACCGCGGCTTAATTGCGCCAATTATAGATCCAGTCCTGGCGCGCTAGCAGCCGTCGCCCCCCGAGCGCCTGCATGGCAAGGTCGCGTGCGACCGCGAGTGGGCCGCCGAGATGATAGATGCGGCCATTCTGCCGCGCCGTGCGTACTACCCGGTTGACGCGCGGCCGACGCAGGTTGGCATAATGTCGCAGCGCGTCGAGGACATTGTCGGGATTTTGCGCGAGGCAGGATGCAAGGACGGCTGCGTCTTCGATCGCCATACCGGCACCTTGCGCCGCGAACGGCAGCATGGCGTGCGCGGCATCGCCCAGCAGTGCCGTGGATCCGCTTGTCCATCGATCGTGCTCGGGCAGGGTGAACAGCGCCCATTTGCGCCATTGCGTCACAGCGCTCACCAGCGCGCGCGCCGCCTCGCACCAGTGCGGTGCTGCGAATTGCGCCTGCACATCGGAAGCGTCGGCCGGTATGCTCCAGCCGGGCTCGCGCCATTGGCCCGACGTGATCGCAACGACATTGACCTGCTTGCCGCTGGACATCGGATAGATCACCAGATGCGCATTCGATCCCATCCAGAGTTGAACGCGGCGCGGCACGGATTCGCGGGCCAGATTGGCGGCATCGACCGTTCCGCGCCACGCGATCAGCCCGCTGAAAGCAGGCTTGATGTCGGGAGCAATTTGATCTCGTACGCTGGACCAGATGCCATCGGCACCAATGAGCGCCTTGGCCAAATCCTGTCGGAATGACGCACCACCACCGCTCCGCACGAGAACGCCCTCGGGATGTTGCGTGGCTGTTTCGAACGGGCAACCGAGCCGCAACTCGATCGCGGGATTGTCGCTGACTTGCGCCGCCAGAGCTGCCTGCAAATCCGCGCGATGGATCACCCAGTACGGCGCATCCGTCTGCGCCGCGTCCAGCGGTAGTTTCGATAGTTCGGTGCCGCGCGGTCCGCTCATGATGCTGACGGCGTCGGGGGCAATCGCGCATGCCGCGAGGCGCGCTTTCAGGCCGAGGCCGATGAGGACACGGCTGGCGTTGGGCGACAGTTGCAGCCCAGCGCCGGCTTCCTCGAGGCGCTCCGCTTTTTCAAGGACGACGACGCGGAATCCCTTCGCGGCCAATGCCAGCGAGGCGGTCAGTCCCCCGATCCCGGCGCCCGCAATAACAATCGTGGGAGGCGCCGTGGCCACGGCCGGATCAGGCGACCTTGTCGGTCACCACGCATTCCGGCGGCCGAGCCGCGCCGGGCGCGAGGTCGGCGGCGTAGCGATACAACGTCGAGCAATAAGGGCAGATAATCTCGGTGTCGTTGCCGAGGTCGAGAAACACATGTGGGTGATCGAACGGCGGGTTGGAGCCGACGCACATGAATTCGCGCGAGCCGATCTCGATGACCGCCACGCCGGCGTCATTGTGAAAATGCGGAACAACGTGATCGGACATATTCTTCTTCACCTTTAGTCAAACCGGCTGGGGAAGCCGGTCAATCCGGCCCGGCGCTTTCGGAGCGGAGCGCACCATAATGGCCGTTGTTGTTGATTCCTAGACCGCTGATATAGCGATTTGCAGTGTAAATTCGACACAATCCTGTCGTCTGGGAGAAGCCCTCCTTTCGTCGGGCCAGTGGTGTCTTAAATATGACGCAGTCGGCCTCGTAGTCGGATGACAACAGAGTTTTCGATGGTGTTATTGCGGATTGGCTTATCATTGGCAGGGGCCGTGGCATGTGCCGCGGTTGGCACCGTGATTTGGCCGCAGGTCCGTCATGCTACCAACGTCTTTGTCGCCGCGAACGATCCGGTCAGTTTATCCGATGTCCAGCTTAATTCTGTTTTGCGGAACGGGCGCGACGGCATTACGCCGCAGATCAAGGCAGCGCTTGCGTCGGGCGATGCCGATCTGGCCAACAGTTTTGTCGAACTTGCCACGTCGCGCGGTATGGCGCTGCCAGATGAACTCCTGACCGAGGTTGCGACCGCAGTGGCGGAAGAGGGTTCCGCTGCAAATTTGGCTAAACGTTTCGCAATCGGACTGGTGACTGGCGCGGGCGAAGACGCTGCCAGCCTGTCGGGAACAGTGGCTGGCGATTTGTTCGTATTCGGCGACATTCGCGATGTCGTGCGCGAGAGCAAGCGCCTGGCAACGGGCGAAGATGCAGACCATATGATCCTGGGGCTGGCTGCTGCCGGTCTTGTCGTGACGGCGGCGACCTACGTGTCGGTGGGTGGCGCAACGCCGGTCCGCGCCGGGCTTACGCTGGTCAAGGATGCCCGAAAAGTCGGGAGATTGGGTGAGGGGCTGTCGCGCTGGGCTGGGCGCTCGGCACGCGAGGTCGTCGATACGCCCGTGTTGCAGCACGCGGTTGCCAACGCATCGTTGGTGCGTCCCGGACAGACCGCAACTGCAATCAAGGCCGCGTTTCGTGTGGAGAAGGCCGGTGCGTTTGTGCGGTTGGCCAAGGATGTCGGACGTATAGGCGACAAGGCCGGGACACGAGGAGCGTTCGACGTATTGAAGATTGCCGAAGGCCCGAAGGACGTTGCGCGCGCCGCGCGTCTCGCTGAATCCAAGGGCAGCCAGACCCGGGCAATCATCAAGCTGCTTGGACGCGGAGCTTTGCTACTGACCGCTGGAGTGTTCGATTTGGCGCTGTGGCTGTTCGGTGCACTGCTGACGCTCGCCGGATTTCTCGTTTCGATCAAGGCGACCACCGAGCGTCTGACATCGGCTTGGATCGCGCGCCGCAAGAGGCGGCGACAGCCCCTGCAACCCGCCTCTGCGTCAGCGTTGGGGCAGGGTGCCTGACAAAGGCTGGCGAAGGGTGTCGTCCAGCGTTAAGACGACGTCGCAGTCCAGCCAATCACTGAATCACCTCGCAAAATATGGGACGATAAATGCCGAGCTTCAAAAACGGCGCCGTTGAAATTGCTTATCTCGATGAAGGCGAAGGCGAACCGATCGTCCTCGTGCACGGTTTTGCGTCGAGCAAGAATGTCAATTGGGTCTATCCCACCTGGGTGTCGGAGCTGAAGAAGCACGGGCGGCGCGTCATTGCGCTCGACAATCGCGGTCACGGCGATTCCTCCAAGCTTTACGATCCGGAGGATTATCATATCGGCATCATGGCAAGCGACGTTCGCGCCTTGTTGGATCATCTCCAGATCGATCGTGCCGACATGATGGGCTATTCGCTTGGCTCGCGGATCACGGGCTATCTGGCGCAAAGCCAACCGCAACGCATCCGCTCGGCGATTTTTGGCGGGCTTGGCATCGGCATGGTGGTCGGCGGCGGCCCCGGGGAGAATGTTGCGACGGCGCTGGAAGCCGATTCACTGGATGACGTCACTGATCCGGTGGGGCGGACATTCCGCGCCTTCGCCGATCAGACGCGATCGGATCGGCGTGCCTTGGCTGCATGTCTGCGCGGCTCAAGGCGCCTGATGACGCGCGACGAGGCGGCGAGCATCACGGTGCCGGCATTGATTGCTGTCGGGACAACCGATGAGATCGCAGGGTCGGCGGCAGCGCTGGGAGAGATCATAGCAGGTTCGGAAGTGCTGGATATTCCCGGCCGCGATCACATGCGCGCAGTCGGCGACCGAGTTTACAAGGCCGGAGTTCTGGACTTCTTGGCGCGGCGGCCGTGATGCGCGGCATGGTGGAGCCCGCTTACGCGTGCGGTTTGTGCAGACCCGGGCTTAATCTCGACGCCAGCATATAGCGTCCGAGTGCGATCAGGACGACGAACGTTGCGATCCACACCATGCGTGCGCCATAACGGTCGTGCGGTCCCGAAATTACGCCGCACAGGAAAGCATTGCCCAGCAAGGCGAGCGATACCGTTGCGGCGAGCAGGCCGACATCGTCGAGATGCCGCCGCCAGAGGATACGCGCGACGATCAGGAGCAGCAGGCCCATCGACAGCAATGCGATCGGGATATGGATGCGATTGATCGCAGCGAAGTTGATATCCCAGTGCTGTTGGTGTGCTGCGCGCATCATGGCGACCTGCGCGGGCAGATAACGCTCGATAATGCCGTATGTATGCGGAATCCAGCCGTTAGTTCCTTCGCCGGTGCCGACCATCGCAAGCTGCGTTGCCGTGGCGGCAAGAGCGGCTTTGGCTTGCCATAGCGGGTATGCCTGCAGCGAATGCAGTGCGATGAATTCCATTTCCTCATCCATGCCTTCGAAACGGCCGAGCTTGTTGAAAATGCTGTCGTTGCTCCACAGGAAGTCGTCGGCCGTCGGCGGCAATTCGTTGCGATATGGGCAGAGCTTCAACTGGATCGTATCGCAATGATCGTTGAGGTAACGCGCCACGATGCCGTCCTGCATCATGCGGCCGAACGAAACGCCGGGACCGCCAGGCGTCCACGCAACCTGACCCGAAAGCGCATAGTTAGCGGCCAGCAGCATTGCGGCGCTCACAGCAACCGCTGCGGTACCCTGCAGCAGGCCGGCGATCGAAAGCCGCGGGCCGCTGAAGGGGCGCACAATCCAGCCGGCAACGCACAAGCCGAACAGCACACCAAATGTGGCGCTATGTGTCGCGGCGGCGAAAGCGGTAAATGCGAACAGTAGCGCTTTCTCGATCGCCGATAGTTTGTCGGCATGGGCAACCAGAAGGAATAGTGCGAGCACGGCAAGGCCGGCGAAAATGTCGGTGATCAGCATGCTGGCCAGCCACGGGAGTGCCGTGGTCAGAACCAGCACGAGACCGATCGCCGCGAGCTTGAGCGGCTTGGCCAACCCCATGGCGCGCAGCACCAGATGCATCACCCACAAGGTGATCACCGACTGGAAGGCGAGGTTGAGCCAGAAAAAGGTGGGCTCGCCAAGATGTAGATAGAGCCCGTACACCGTCGAGCGGCTCGGGACGAGGTAGCCCTCATACCACCGGGCGAGATAACCGCCCGTATCGTACTGGAGCAGCGGATATCCGTTCCACGCCGCCGGCGCGATCAGCAGCAAGGCGACGGCTGCGACTGCCAGGACGGAGGCCAGCACGTTCTCGGAACTCCGGTCGGCGGCCTTCACCGGGAAAGCTTGCGTACTAATGGTGTTTCCCCTTTTCCCCTGGCGGCAGCATGCGAAAAATCGAAGTCTTTCCCAATGGATAAATAGTTGGAAACTGTGATCCGGGAAGATTGTCAGGGTCGTTATTCGATCTTATGTCCCTGAAGATTTTGGTGAATTGGAGAACATTTCGCGGACAAACCGGGTCTGTTGAGCGATTTTCGTGGCAATTTGCAAGCAAAATTCGCGGAAGTCAGCCCCGATTTGAACTGCGGACAGACCTCCATTCGCCGTGTTATGTTGTGCGAAACACCGAAGCGCGAGAGTTGCATGGCGATGCATCAGATTAATCCGCAGACCTCCAAGCTAGCCGCGCTCGATCCGATCTGGGACCGCGTGCGAAGCGAGGCGGAAGACATTGTCCGCCGCGAGCCGGAATTGGCGTCGTTCATCTATGCCAGCGTACTGCATCATGGCCGGCTCGAAGCGGCGGTGGTGCATCGGGTTGCCGAGCGGCTGGATCATCCGGCATTGTCGGGCGACCTGATCCGCCAGACGTTCGATGAGGCTTTGCGCGAGGATCCGGATATCGGCAACGCTTTCCGCGCCGATCTCGTCGCCGTCTACGACCGCGATCCGGCGACTTCGCGGTTTATCGATCCGCTGCTGTACTTCAAGGGTTTCCACGCCATTCAAACCCATCGGCTGGCGCACTGGCTTCACAACAAAGGCCGCAAGGATTTCGCATTCTATCTGCAGAGCCGTGCGTCGGCGGTATTTCAGACCGACATCAACCCGGCCGCCAAGATCGGTCGCGGCATCTTCCTCGATCATGCGACGGGATTTGTCGTCGGCGAAACAGCCGTTATCGACGACGATGTCTCGATCCTTCATGGCGTCACGCTGGGCGGCACCGGCAAGGAGAATGAGGACAGGCACCCGAAAATCCGCCATGGCGTCATGATTGGTGCCGGCGCCAAGATTCTCGGCAATATCGAGATCGGGCATTGCGCACGTATCGCTGCGGGATCGGTGGTGGTGAAGCCTGTCCCGCACAATGTGACGGTAGCTGGCGTGCCGGCGAAGATTGTCGGTGAGGCTGGTTGTGCCGAGCCGTCGCGCACCATGGACCAGATGCTGCACGCATTGGGGCTTTGATCCACAGGTCTGCCATTCCCGGCTTTGACCAGGGATTGTATTTGCGTAGGGAAACGCAGAAACGGATAGCAGTTCGCTCTGTCTCGCAGTAAAGACGGCGCGACCTCAATTTATCGGAGACACTCGTGGACGTTCAGGAAGTCAGGAAACTCGATTCGTATCTCAAGCGTTTGTTCGGGAATCCGAAAATCCGCGTCGTGCCTCGGCCGAAGAAGGATGACTCGGCAGAGGTTTATATTGGCGAGGAATTCATCGGCGTACTGTTCGTCGATGACGAGGATGAGGACCGTTCGTTTCAGTTCCAGATGGCCATCCTCGAAGACGATCTGGTCGACGAAGGCTAGCTGCGCGCGCCGTGCAACTGGACCGTCAGGCGGTCCATCGCGCTCGTAACGTCGCGCCAGCGCTCCAGCCATTTGCGTGGAAAGCGAAAGGTCAGGTCGGCGTCGCCGACACGACGTTCGCTCAGGCACATACCCGGTGTTTCGCCGTCGCGTGTGCAGCGCGCGGTCATATTCGGGACGGTGGCGGCGAACAGATCCTCCTTCTCGTAAGGCGAACCGGCGCGGAAGGCGCGCACGCTCAGGCCGTCCTGCATCTGTGCCGGATTTTCGTCGAGATAGCGGGGATAGATCGTCTGCACGCGTACATCCGGCGACATGGCGTCGTGATGCGCCGCGATTGAAAGAAAGATCCGATCGATAGGTTCGTTGCCGGCTTCGATCGTCTCGCTGCTGACACGTCGCGGCGCACTTGGCGGCTCGAGCGAAGGGTAGCTGAAGCTCAGGTCGATTCTTTCCTGCGGTCCGGAGTGTCGCTGCACCTTGACGCGGATGGCATCGCTTGGAACGTTGAACAGCGTTGCGCCGACACTGACCGGTAGCGCGGCGGGATCGCCAGCTTTGTACGGTTCCCAGGTTGGCCACAACAGATAGGCCACCAGCGCGGCCGCGCCGATCGCAATCAGGCTTGTGAACAGCACCATGCCGAACGGCGCCCGGCGCGATTTGCCCGGGGCGCGCGATCGATGTGGCTGCGAGGTCAGAACAGACATGGAGCGCAAACCTGCTCGGTCGAGGTATCGGCCAATGGCCGAATCACTTTCGAATATGCCATGTGCGCCGCCACGCCGCTCGACTTCTTCCGCATAAGCGAGGGCTGCGCGCCATGCATGAAGCTCGGTTCCGTCAATCGGCGTTAACCCTTTCTTAAGGATAAGCTGGCTGTGGCGTATCGATTTTGCCAAAGCTGGGAGGTCGCACGTCGTGAAAGACCTCGCATGTCGCCAGATGCACTGAACTCGCTGTTTTCGCTGCTGATCGGATTCGCCCTCGCGGGCGCGCTCGTCAGTGGGTATCAAACGCTGGTGCAGCGTCCCGCCAGTTTCGGCTTGCTCGAGGAGGGCGCCGCACCGCGCACCTTCGTCGCGGTGCCGTTTCTGGTTTTTGCGGCGCCATTCATCATCATGCGCAACACGCTTCAGGGCCGACAGGTCGAACGCCGTCGCATCGAATTCGTCATGATGGCGACGGTGCTGGCAGGGTTCTGGAGCTTGATGTCGGGCACATTCGTGGTCATGACGCTGCGTGCGGTCGGTCTGCTCGCCTGAAACGACCTTTTTCCGTGTTCTTTTGAATTCGAAGTTCGCTAAAGTGCTACGGCGAATTCTCTGAACTAGGATCCAGGACATCGGTATGGCGATCTTTGAGCTCGACGGGCAGGCGCCCGATCTTCCCGCCACTGGCAATTACTTCATCGCCGAGAGTGCTTCGGTGATCGGCAAGGTTCGGCTACTGGACTCTGCCAGCGTGTGGTTCGGAGCCGTGCTGCGTGGCGACAACGAATGGATCGAAGTCGGGCAGAACGCGAACGTGCAGGACAACTGCACCTGTCACACCGATCTTGGATTTCCATTGACGATCGGAACGAATTGCACGATCGGTCACAACGTCATCCTGCACGGTTGCACCATTGAAGACGATGCATTGATCGGCATGGGCTCGGTGGTGATGAATGGTGCGCGGATCGGGCGCGGCAGCATCGTCGGCGCCGGCGCGGTGATCACCGAAGGAAAACAGTTTCCTGAGTATTCCCTGATCCTCGGGGCACCGGCCCGCGTGATCCGCAAGCTCGATCCAGTTCAGATCGAAGCTATGTCGGGTCCGGCGAAATTCTACGTCGCCAACGGCGCGCGCTTCAAAAAGGGTCTTCGCAAAATCGGCTAACTGCTGTCGCCGCTACTTGTTGCGACGACGATGTGTTGTCCACACGCATTCCCAAAAAGTTGCGGCCAGTCCTGGGGGAGGACTGGCCGCGCGCGATCCGGTCTGGACGGGGAGGGGTGGGGATACGACCGGGTCGCGGGTCTCCGTTCTGTTAGCGTGCGCTTGCAGTCGCGACCGCAGAATTGGGTTGGCCGAGCGAAACCCAGGTGTTCGGATCGCTCTGCGATTGCCGCTTCACGAAGCGGTAGCCGGTCTCGGTCCAGGCCACGACTTCCTCGTTCTGGTTGTCGAGAACGAATTCGCCTTTGTTGGATTTCACCGTGAGCACAGCGTGGCCTTCGCCCTTCTTGTCGCGGACCACGGTGATGAGCAGCGCTTCACGCGGCCAACCGGCATCGATCAGCATCTTGCGTTTCAGCAGCACGTAGTCTTCGCAATCGCCGTAGCCGTCGGTCGGCAACGACCATTTTTCGACGACGCCCCAATGCTCCATATCGGTGATCGGCTTGATATGGTCGTTGGCCCAGCGATTGACACGCAGCAAGTCGCGCCACGCTGTCTGCGTCATGACGATGTCGCGCGGCTGTGTGGTGCCGCCGCGGCATTCGCCGGGATTTTCGTTGCAGAACTCAACCCAGCCGACCGGCGCACGTGTCGTGTCGCCCAAGCTTGCGTATTGGACTGCTGCCTCACCAGCGTAAGAAGACGTCGCGATGCCAAACAGGACTGCGGCTAGCGCCAGTCCCTTCCCCTGTCCCCGAGTAAACATTGTGGCCCCCGTGTTCTTGTTGGGACCACTTTTCACACAAAGCTTTTGCAGCGCCGCTAAGTCTGCAAAGAAGAGTTGAGACGAATGCAAGTAAAGATCGGCGCAAATTTGATCTATACTTGAATCGAACTTGATTCAAATTTGAACTATTCGCGATCGATTCAAATTTTATGCATTAAGCGGGCGAACGTCGAATTGACGCGGCGTTCTGAGGACGAAGGGCCGCCGCGTTAACGTGTTTCCGGCGCGCGGAAACGGCCTCAGCGATCATGCTGAGCGGGCGGGGAGAGGCTTGCAGACCAAAAATGCGAGGGGCAATTGCGCCCAGGCGTTTACCTGGCGGTGACGCTGTCTTCGAGAGTCTCTGCGAGCTGTTCGTGAGTGAACTCGAGCGCGAAGCCGTCTTCGAGGTGTCGGACGACTCGTGCCTGAACTCGGCCAAGCGAAACCAGCGACTTGAGCGGCGGCCGATGCTCCGCCGCGACGGCCGCACCGGACAGAGACAAATCGATGATCCGGCAAGTCATCCGCTGACCGTCCTCGAGAGTGAGGATGGCGATCGGATTTCGCGGGATGATACGGTCGTGGCGACGATCTTCCGGAAGATTGAGGATGTCGCGGTTGGCGAGCCAGGTCAGTTGTGCGGCCAGCTTGTCCCGTTTGCGCGGGGTCGCCCCAACGCTCATGGCAAAGCCGTTGTCGATGATGCGGGTGATTTTGCCTTCAACACGTCCGATATGGTCGAGGTAGGCAATGACACGGTCACCGACGTCTCCGATACCCGGAGCCAGCATGGCGAGGCCACCGGGAGACATGTTGATGACCTGGCACGGAAATTCGCGCCGATCCGGCAACATGTAGCGTCCAAGCAGGTGAACCTTCACCCGCTGGAAGCGTCGCCGTTCTGCGGCAACGGGATGGATCGATTTCTTTTGCGCCAAAGCCATCATGCAGCACCGGTCGACCGGCAGTCGGTAAGGATTAACCCTACGGCGTTCAAGGTTAATGGCGCGTTAGCATGGCCGGGCGAGAGGGGCTTTCCGGCTCAATCGTCCGAAATCAGATCAGGCCTTCGTAGACCATGAAGCCGCGCGCGATCGCCAGCTTCTTGAGGATACGGGGGGCAAAGCGCTGCGGCGGATGGCCCATGTAGCGCCAGGATGTCAGCGTGAAGTCGCGCAGATTTTCGTGACCGTCCTCGAACGTCGTCAGCAATCCGGTGAGGCTGAGCGGCGCATGCGCACGCGAACTGAACGGCAACAACAGCAATTCGAGAGGGACCTTGGCGCCGTTGGCGGCCACTGCCGAAATGCCTGCGACAGCGGCGAGTTTCTCTTCGCAGACGACTCCGACGATGTCCTCTATGTCCTGGCGATCCTGCCCGGCAAAGAATGACGAAAACTGCTTGCCTTTGACGTCGCTGCCGAGCAGGGCGCAAACCCTGGTACCCGCCACGCGGAATGGATAGCCTCCGTTGGGGTCGTAAGACAGTACGAAGATATCGCCGAGCAGCGCCCGCATTGGCCCAGGCTCGAGCTGACTGCGGTCTGGCGCCGGGGCGCCGTCGCGCTTTTCATCCCAATAGGCGTAAAATTCGCGGCTCGACGGATGTTTCATAGTTCGACCCTGCTCCGCGGGCGCTCGAGGTGGGACAAACCTGTCTCAATTTCGGGCGCGGCGCGGCCTTTCCTTGTTGTGCAGGAAAAAGACGTGCAGCGTCCATGCCGGAAGCATTGGTAAACGCTTCCCGGGCACTCCTTTGTCGCGTTAAGGTTAAATTAACTATGGAGTTGGGGTCGGGCGCGATCGCGGTATTATCAAACGGCTCCAAGACGGCTGCACTGAAATACTCAGGACGTCTGCTTTCGGCGCTTCTCCAAGGGCGTCGTGGCGATCGACAGGTTGGCTGAAAACAGACCGGCAAGACGCGGGGAGGGGTGGGGATACCTCGCGGACAACAGTCGGCACAGGCAAAGGGAGGGTTTCTCAGACCCTCCCTTTTTCTTCTTTTCGGTGTCAGGAATGCGCGTTGCCCGCACTTCATTATGCGGCCCACCGAGTGATGTCTGGTCACCCCCAACCGCGGCGCAAAAGGGGCAGAGGTCGCAGGTAGGCCAACAGCAGTGCTTTCCTTGGTCATCCTGACTGCGGAATCCGGTTGCTGTCGCAAGCTTAGGCAGCCTTCGTCACAAGAGGTTGAGTTTGACCTCGATCAACACCTCATCCTCTCGATCCTCTCAGATTGGTTCCGAAGGATCGGAGGGTTTCATGCGCAAGATACTGATTTATGGCGTGGCGTTGGCGGCGATTGGGGCAGTCATCGCGACCGTTCCGTCGAAGACACATGCGCAGCGCGGTTATGGTGGCATGATGGGCCACAGCCAAGTTTACGGCATGATGGGAAACTACGGCGGGGGCATGATGGGCGGTTGTCCGATGATGGACGCTACGGCCGATGGCAACACATCGACTTTCGCGGCGGGGCGTATCGCATTCCTGAAGGCGGAACTGGGTATTACCGATGCTCAAAAGAGCGTCTGGGATGCTTACGCAGAGACGATCAAGGGCAATCTGCAAAGCATGCAGGGCATGTGGCAGACCATGAAGACAATGGTCGAAGCCAAGACTCCGGCTGATCGCCTTAGCGCGCAGATTGCCGCGATGGAAAGCCGAGTTGCTGCACTCAAGGAAGTCAAGCCGGCCCTTGAGAAGCTTTACGCTGCACTCAGTGACGAACAGAAGAAGAAGGCGGATGAGGTGCTCACGGGCATGGGTTGCATGATGTGATGTGCGGAACGGTGGGTGCTGGGGACGCGGCGCTGGTGTGCGCCGCGCCAACTTCATGGGGACAGCGTCCGCGAACCTTCGCAAATTCCAAAGCCCGAGTGCGTCACTGGCTAGCCGGATTACCAAGTCCGAAAAAGGGCCAGAAGCAGACAGTCAGGTCTATTCTTTGCCGCTACATACTTAGCTTACGACCCCTTTAGACCCTTATCCACGGCGTGAATGGCAAAGGTGTCGCTACCCTCGTGTACCGGCTTTGATTCACACTTAGAGGTTTCAGCCGCAGGGACCGTGAAATAACTTGCCGATTTAATATCCCAATGGCCAGTCGGCGCGAATATCTGGCGCTTTGAAGCGGTTTGCGCTTCCGAGAGATGAGCATCGGACAGATAAAGGTGGGTCTTCGGCAGCAGAACGATAATTCCAAGGGCGATGAGCTTTAATCCCAGTCGCATGCTCGCCTCCACTCCTAAGAAAGACAACCGATAACAGGAGCTGAAGCGTCAAGAAATTCAGATGGGTACCTTAAGGGAATCTACGCAGCGGCCCAATTGCGTCCCGCGCCGACGTCGCCTAGGTCGCTTATGGGTCCAAGCTCGACAAAACTCAATGTGACCATAATTCGTCTGCTTTCAGCGGGATAGTATCCAAACGTCTCGTTGGCGAGATCACGGTGAGCCTGCGTTCCAAGCCGTGATTCAAACTCCCCAACTGGGGGCTGATGAGGCGCTACGAACTAATCGACCGGAGTGAACTGCAATCAAGCCGATGCTGCCGTACTCGTTGTTGATGAGGAGTTGTATGGGCCGCGATTATGAGCATCCTGGCAGTCGAATATGATGCAGTTGTGCAAATGATCGACACGCCGGTTGTCCCTGTGCATCAGCATGGAGCCTGTATCAACCGGAATAAAAGACAATGCATGGGACCGTCACGCCAAGTCCCGTTGCATCGAAAATCTCGATGCGATGACGCTCGCGCGTGAATTCATCGCCTTCATAATAGCAAGCGGCAGAACCATCCAGAGTAGGCCATAGCTATCGATGATAGATCCAGTAAACGATGTCTGGGTGAGGTAATATGCAAAGACGCAGCCCGCTACACAGAGTGTCACAGAGAAGGGGTCGTCGCCGTTGGCGAAAAACGCAAGGGCGCCATGGCGATCGACAGGTTGGCTGAGAACAGACCGGCAAGACGCGGGGAGGGGTGGGGATACCTCGCGGACAACAGTCGGCACAGGCAAAGGGAGGGTTTCTCAGACCCTCCCTTTTTCTTTGTCGCTTCGGGGGATCAACGTCAGGAGTAGTTCAAACGCGACGTTACAATGGCAACTATTGCGCAGCAGCTTATGCGGGTGCTTTCATAAAAATCGTTCAATAATTGCGCCGCTTATCCTAATGTTTAGTTGTTTTTCCATGAAATACGATTATAGGTTGTCTTAATGGTGGCAACCTGCGGGTCCCAACGAGCTCGTTGATTGCCCAACGAAAACGTGCGGACTAGATTTTTCGATGCGCGCTCAATTGTTTGCTCGGCAATTTGCGGGCCCTTCGATCTTCCTAGCGTCCTATTTTGCACTGACAGTTGTAGGAAATATCGTCTATCTCCTTCCAGGCGGCGACTCGCTCGGTCGTGTTTCCATTGTCAATTTTCACATCGGCTCATTCGAATACGCCGAATCGCTTTCCTACATCGCGTTGCTGTTGTTGCCCTTCGTCGTCACGCCACTCGTGGTGCTGCTCGTTCGGCCAATAATTTCTCGAACGGTCGCTCAGGTCACTTGGCGATTGTTGGATTTCTCCAGGATCGAATACGTCGCGATAAGCGCTTCAGTTTATGGTTATGTCATCTATGCATTCGTTCGAGCTGAGGCGTGGGCGCTTCTTCTGAGGGGAGAGGACGCGATATCCGCTATCGAATCCCGTTTTGCTGTTGTCGACGCGGTGGGATTTGGCCCGCTGGCTTCACTTAAATCGTTACTGATCTTCTTGGCCTTGTATGCATTCATAAGAGCCACTCGCAGCAGGGAATGGTTCTGGATTGGGACTGCTTTCGTCAACTTCCTGCTGATGACGTGCCTGCTCACCTTGCTCAATATGAAATGGCCTCTCCTGATCTACTATGTAGCGATTAGTCTCGCCATTCTCATGTACTTCCGCCACGTGTTGCTCGGCGAAGTCGCGTCAATATTGTTTATCCTGGCAACCTATGCGCTGGTCTCCACTGCGGTTTTACGTATTCCGGTTGCGGCATCATCCGTCCCAGTCTCGAAAAACGCTGAACGCCCGGTCAGCGCACGAACGATCGTCGTGCCAAAGGAATTGGCACCTTCAGGCGCAGTTCCAACTGATCGCAAGGCAACGGCAGGAGGACCGCAAAACGTGCGATCTCCAGCGCATGCTGAGGCGGCAACACATTTAGAAGCTCAAAAAGCCAAGCCGGATATCGTAGCTCCAAGCCATTTCATGTCCCTTGAAGCAATCGTATTCAATCTCACAGAGTTTGTGCGCAAGACCGTGACTGCGGCCTCGGAACACGCAACCTATTTGAGCTTGACGTTGTTCAATCGAATGGCTCAGCCGTTTCCCTATTACTTTGAGATATTCACGAGGGACGGGCAGATCTGCGGCACGTTGTTCGACAGGGTACAACGCAAAGAAAATCCATGCCAGCCATCGCTGGTCGTCTACCAAGAGATGTTTCACGATCAGTTCGCGGGACGTGGAACTGCGCCGCAAGCCATTCATGTCTATGGCTACGCTTTGAACGGTTGGTTCGGAGCAATCGTCGAAATCTTCCTGGCATCGATTGTGTTAGGTGTTCTCACTTGCGTGCGGGTCGGAAATGACATCACTGCCACTGTTGCGGTCATGAGTGGATTGACAGGCTACTACTTCTCGCAATTACCCTTCGAGGGGGCGATTGTTTATGACCACGGATTATTATGGTGGGCTCTTTTGATCGTGGGCCACTCCATCTTAAAGAAAATGTTGCCGCCAAAATCCAAACTCGAAAATGTGACGTCCCCGACTTGCACCGTCAGTTGATATGCCGTTGGATTGGCTGGCCGAATTTGTTGTCGACAATCCCGGTCTTCCTGAAGGGTGAAAGGCACGCAAATACTTACTGATTTAGGTATTTTACCTTCGAATTTGTCGTATAATTTTTGCTGAGGCCGTCGACTATAGCTATCTTAAGTATTTGCGAGCCAGTTGATCGTACGGGTATTTTTCGCCACTTTTTAGCGCACTACCTCGCAACTTCTCCCCAAGAGCTTGCGCAGGCACGCCAACACGCCTATTGGGGCCAATCGCTCGTTTGAGTCGTCTGCTGGTGGGCTTTCCCTTGCAATCCCCGCAATCTCCACGCGAACCTATCCTGACCCTGCCGGGCGCGCTGACCGCCTATATCGTGCTGCTGGCGGTCATCCATGCGGTGCGCGCCTTATTGCCGGTGGAATGGGATTACTGGGTCCTCGAGATGTTCGCCTTCATCCCGAAGCGATACGACTCGACCTTGCTGGCCATCCCCCTCCCGGGTGGCGTTGGCGCAAAGATCTGGACCTTCCTGACCTATTCGCTGCTGCACGCCAATATCAGTCACATTCTCTTCAACGTGCTCTGGCTGCTGCCATTTGGCAGTGCCGTGGCGCGGCGATTTGGCGCAGCGCGGTTCTATCTCTTCATGGCGGTGGCAGCTGCGGCCGGCGCTGCCGCGCATCTGGTGACTCATGAACACGAGATTGCGCCGATGATCGGCGCGTCCGCGTCGGTATCTGGCGCCATGGCGGCCGCAATCCGTTTTGCGTTTGTGCGGGGCAGTTTCCTGTCTTTTCGCCGCGGCGATGCCGACGCCGCTGCAATGGTGCCCGCGCTGCCGTTGTCGCGCGCACTACGCGATCCGCGCGTACTCGGCTTTCTCGCGGTGTGGTTCGGCGTCAACATCATCTTTGGTGTTGGATCGATCGGCGTTGGCACCGAAGGCGCAACCGTTGCCTGGCAGGCGCATATCGGTGGCTTCTTTGCCGGTCTGTTGTTTTTCTCGATGTTCGATCCGGTCCCGCGAGGCACCACGCGCTCTGCCAATGCCTCGGTATCCGATATGGCTGACAACGGCTGAACGCACGCGCTTGCGAGCGAGCAGAAATTCATCCATCATTGTCCGGCATTCAGGCGATGCGGAATCCCGGTTCGCATGAAGACAACACGCGATTGCAAGTTCGCGTGAACGAAATTGTCGCTGGGCCGTTGCCTGAAAGTAGATCAGCACGAGATCGCGTTATCTCGTACGGCGCGATCACTTTGCGGGAGGCGACTATGACGGTGCGCGCTATTCTCGATTCCAAAGGTCATGACGTCGTAAGTATCGACCCTGACATCAAACTGTCAGAGGCGGTAAGGATGTTGTCCGAGCGGCGTATCGGCGCCGTACTCGTCATGAAGAATGAGCGAATTGAAGGAATCTTGTCGGAGCGCGACATCGTCCGTGTGCTCGGAGAGCGGGGCGCCATCGTGCTTGATCAGCCTGTTCGCGAGGTGATGACCCGCAAGGTCGTAAGCTGCCGCGAAGCGGATACTGTCGCCGCCATCATGGAACGTATGACATCGGGCAAGTTTCGGCATTTGCCTGTCATCGAAAGCAAGCATGTCGTCGGCCTCATCTCGATCGGCGACGTCGTAAAATGGCGCGTGATGGAATTCGAGCGGGAGCAGGAGGCGCTGCGCGACTATATCAAGACTGCTTGATGCTGCCGCAGCGGCGAGCAGCTTCTATCAGTCCTGGACTTCGCTGGTGGCGTTGTCGGTGACCGTGGGTTGAGCAGATTCGGTCGTTGCGCCGGGGCTCAGTATTTCGATCGCCTCCTGGATCGACTCGATCGCGCGTTCGGCCGCGCGCGCGCCATGGGCAATCGTTTCGGCGGCGCGGTGAAAATCGAACCAACCAATTTGTGCGACGCGGGGCGAAATCAACAGATCCGGCGGGTCGCCGGCGAGACGCGCACGTGTGATGCGGTCCTGCATGATGTTGAATGCATCGATCATCACCGTGGAAATCCCGGGGCGTCCCCCGCCGCCGAAGAATTCACGCTTCATGGTTCGCTCGGGCGAAAAGAACTTGCCGATGCCACCACGTTTGGGTGGTGCAACGTCGTCAATGGTGGCGGGCGTATCGGTGTCGGTGCCATGTGCGAAGATCGTTGTCGCATGACCGAAGACGTCGCTGGATAGATTGGCTGCGATCACGATCTCGGCGCCAAGTGCACGCGCCGCAGAGACCGGGACAGGATTGACCAACGCGCCGTCGACCAGCCAGCGATCGCCGACCAGAAACGGCGAAAAGATGCCCGGCAAAGCAAAAGAAGCGCGGATGGCGTCGACGAGGCGTCCGCGCGTCAGCCAGATTTCATGGCCTGTGCGCACCTCGGTTGCGACGGAGGCAAACCTCAATTGCAGATCTTCGATGGCGACCTGGCCGAGCGAAGCTTCAAGTTGCGCGGCAAGCTTGTCGCCGCCAATCAGGCCGGAGCCGTTCAGCTTGATATCAAGATAGCCAAGAATATTGCGCGGCTGCAGACCGCGCGCCCACTCTTCCAGCGTATCCAGATGTCCGGAGGCAAAAGTTCCGCCGACCACGGCCCCCATCGACGTGCCGACGATGATGTCGGGATTGATGCCATGAGCGAGAAGGGTCCGCATGATGCCAATATGGGCGAAGCCGCGTGCTGCGCCGCCACCGAGCGCCAGACCGATCACAGGCCGTCGTGTCGGTCCGAGGCCGACTTTGCTGTTGGTGCCGATGTGGTTGCGTCCAATCAGGTTCTCAAGCACGTCCCAGTTCTCCCGCTGAAACCGCCGTGGCCTCAGCCCTGATTCAATGTCTGGAAAATCACCAGGGCATGCTTTAGCGCGATCTGGCCATCATCCCAAGCGTAACCGGGAGTCCGGTCCGCAAATCAAAATGATCGGGTGTGTGGGCCGGCTGGCAGCAGGCTTGAATTTGCCGCGTTTTACGTCAAGAACGGCACCATGGCGGAATGGGGCGACAACTGTATGAAATCCCGGCGCAGGGCGCTCATGGCGTTCGCCCTCGCGTGTCTGTGGGTGGTCGTGCCGATGGGCCCGGTATCGGCTCAGTTGTTCAGCGATCGGCCTCCGCCGGTGCCCCCGGGACTGGTTCCCGAGCCACCCTCTGGCCCTGCCATCAGCCTTGCGCCTCCCTCAGGCCCTGCCGCGTCGCCGAATCTGCCGGGTCCGGTCCTGCAACCACCCGTTGCCGGCATTGGGTCGACGGTGGGACCTGCCCCCAGTCTGCAGGTTCCACAGCAAGGCGTGCTGGCACTGACAGCACGTTACGGCAAGGATTTGCCTGTCATTAACGGGGGGCTGGTTTGGCGGGTTTTTTCCGACAAACCGGATGAGACCGGCGCGTTCAAGCTCGTTCGCGAGGATCGCGGCGCGACGCCCAACATTCCCTTGCCGCCGGGCAACTATGTCGTGCACGTCGCGCTCGGCTTGGTCAGCGCGGCGCGTCCGGTGACGGTGAAAACAGATACCGACCGCGAATCGTTTTTGCTGCCTGCCGGCGGATTGCGCATCGAGGGTCGCGTCGGCACCTCGAAGATTCCGCCGAACCAGATTTCCTTCAGCATCCACAAAGGCAGCCAGTTCGATTCCGGGGGCGAGAGTCCGTCGATCGTGCCCAACGTTACGCCCGGCGATGTGGTGATGCTGCCGGAAGGCACCTACAACATCATTTCCAACTATGGCGATGCGAATTCGGTCGTGCGCTCGGATATCCAGGTGCAGGCGGGCAAGCTGACCGACACCACGATCACGCATCGCGCTGCGGTCATCACATTGAAACTGGTCGGCGAGAAAGGCGGCGAGGCGCTGGCGAACACCGCCTGGTCGGTGATCACGCCGGGCGGTGACGTGGTGAAGGAATCGATTGGTGCATTTCCGCGCGTCATTCTTGCCGAAGGCGAGTATCGCGCGATTGCCAAGAACGAAGGCAAGGTCTTCGAGCGCAGCTTCAACGTCGTCAACGGCGTTGACGGCGATGTCGAGGTCATCGCGCGCTAAGCTGTCGTGGTGTGACGAATCGACGTCGAGCTTCGTCGTCCGGTGATGATGCTCCACGACGAAGATCGTCGGGAGCATCATCGTTAGTTTCAGAATCTTGTCACCAGATCGGCAAGCGCCGGACGCGGACGATCCTCGTTCGGTTTGGTTGACTTGCCGATATGGACGAACCCGGCCAATTGCTCCTCCGGCTTTAGTCCTAATCCAGCCAACACATCGCGGTCGAAGGCGAACCATCCGGTCAGCCAGTTGGCGCCATAGCCAAGCGCGGTGGCGGCGGTGACTATGTTCATCGCGCTTGCGCCGGCGGAGAGCTGCTGCTCCCACGGCGGCACTTTCGGGTGCGATTTGATGGAGCTGACCACGGCAATCACCAGCGGTGCCTCGGTGAGGCTGTCGCGCGCCTTGGTGATGTCCTGCTCGGATGCATCGGGATTCTTGGTCTTGAAAACCTGCGCGATAATCTCGCCCGCCTTCTTCCGCGCATCGCCTTCGAAGACAATGAAGCGCCAAGGTGCGATCTTGCCGTGGTCGGGCACACGCGCGCCGATGGTAAGGATGGTTTCAAGTTCAGTTGGGCTCGGGCTGGCCCCGTTCATGTCGCGCGGTTTCACCGAACGGCGTGTCTTCAGAAATTCGATAATGTCGGACATCTATGTCGATTGGCCTCTTCCTGATTGATGCGATGCAGTTTGCATCATGGCCGGAGAAAAGCGAAGCTCACCTTCTAACGCTTTCAAGGCCATCCATCGCGATGGTTGTAAAGGCGCACATGCCCGGCACAAGGCCGGGCATGTCTCCTTTGAGATAATCCACTCAGCTGCGCGGCGCTGAGTTTGCTCTTGCGCGCTTGATGTCCGGTGGTGTTGCCTCGTCGACCAGTGCGATCAGTGCCTCGTCCAGCGACATGACGGTTTGTCCTTCGCTGCCGAGGCGGCGGATCGAGACCGAATGCGTTTCGGCTTCCTTCTTGCCGACGACCAGCAGGGCCGGAATTTTGGCGAGCGAATGTTCGCGCACCTTGTAGTTGATCTTCTCGTTGCGCAGGTCGAGTTCGACGCGCAGACCGGCGCGGCGGGCCGCTTCGGCGACCCGCTTCGCATACTCATCGCCTTCCGAGGTGATGGTGGTGACGACAGCCTGCACCGGTGCGAGCCAAAGTGGGAAGTGACCGGCAAAATGCTCGATCAAGATCCCGATGAAGCGTTCCATCGATCCGCAGATGGCGCGATGGACCATCACCGGAATCTTCTTGGCGCCATCGGCGTCGATGTAGAACGCGCCAAACCGCTCGGGCAGGTTGAAGTCGACCTGCGTGGTGCCGCATTGCCAGTCGCGGCCGATCGCGTCGCGCAGCACGTATTCGAACTTCGGTCCGTAGAACGCACCTTCGCCAGGATTGATCGCCGTCTTGATGCGGCCGCCGGAACGCGCCTCGATCTCGCTGAGCACCGTGGCCATGACGCGCTCTGCATGATCCCAGGCGGCATCCGAACCGACGCGCTTCTCGGGGCGCGTCGATAGCTTCACTGTCAAATCGCCTGTGAACCCGAAATCCGCGTAGGTCGTCAGGATCAGGTCGTTGATCTTCAGGCACTCGTCGGCGAGTTGCTGCTCGGTGCAGAACACATGCGCGTCATCTTGGGTGAAGGCGCGAACGCGCATCAACCCGTGCATGGCACCGGACGGCTCGTAGCGATGCACCGTGCCGAATTCGGCCAGGCGCAACGGCAAATCGCGATAGCTCTTGAGGCCATGTTTGAAGATCAGCACATGGCCGGGGCAGTTCATCGGCTTGATGGCGAACCAGCGCTTGTCCTCGGCCTCATCGCCCGCGGATTGCGCCGCGAACATGTTCTCGCGATACCAATCCCAGTGGCCGGAGGTCTCCCATAACGACTTGTCGAGAATTTGCGGCGCATTCACTTCTTGATAGTCGGCGGCGAGACGACGCCGCATATAGGCGATCAGCCCCTGGAAGACGCTCCAGCCCTTCGGGTGCCAGAACACCACGCCGGGGCCTTCCTCCTGGAAGTGAAACAGGTCGAGTTCACGACCAAGCTTGCGATGGTCGCGCTTCTCGGCTTCCTCGATCTGATGCAGATAGGCGTCGAGGTCTTCTTGCTTAGCAAATGCGGTACCGTAGATGCGCGTCAGCATCGGATTGTTGCTGTCGCCGCGCCAGTAAGCGCCGGCCACCTTCATCAGTTTGAAGGCGCTGCCGATCTTGCCCGTCGAGGTCATATGCGGACCGCGACAGAGATCGAACCAGTCACCCTGCTTGTAGATGCGGATGGTCTGATTTTCCGGAATGGCGTCGACTAGTTCGACCTTGAACAGTTCGCCCTTGTCGCGGAACACCTGCTTGGTTTGTTCGCGCGTCCAGATTTCCTTGGTGAACGGTTTGTCTTTCGCGATGATCTCGCGCATCTTCTTTTCGATGGCGGCGAAGTCTTCCGGCGTGAACGGCTCGTTGCGGAAGAAATCGTAATAGAAGCCGTTCTCGATCACCGGGCCGATCGTGACCTGCGTGCCCGGCCATAGGGCCTGCACTGCTTCTGCGAGGACGTGCGCCGCGTCGTGCCGGATCAACTCGAGCGCGCGGGGGTCGTCGCGATTGACGAATTCGATCTTGGCCTCTTGATCGATCGGGTCGGCAAGATCGCGGAGTTCGCCGTCGAGTGCCATAGCGACGGTCCGCTTGGCGAGCGATGGCGAGATACCCTTGGCGATATCGAGGCCGGTGATGCCCTTCGGAAATTCGCGCCGTGCGCCATCGGGGAAGGTGAGGGCAACCGTGGTGGTTTCGACGGGCTTCAAATTGGCGAGACCGAACTGGAATCCTGAGGGCGGCGTATTTTCTGGCATCGTGTTCTCCTGTGGCTCACTCCTGCGAACGGGCGCAGGTAAGCGGAATGCTGCGGTATAGCAGCGGCAACCGTTCTTGCAACGGTTGAAAATTCCCGGACCGCAGAGCAGCTCCCCATTATTTTCATGCAATTGCATTTAAAATGATGGTACGGTCTTTGTGTGACCCGCTCATTTGCCCCCACCGCATTGCTGCTCGGAAACTTTGTCATTGGCACCTCGATCATCGGGCCAAGCGGCATGTTGAGCGAGCTTTCTTCCGGCCTTGGCGTCTCGATCCGCGACGCTGGCCTGCTCATCACCTTTGGCGCGGTCATGCTCTGCATTTGTTCGCCGTTGAGTGCCTGGCTGACTGGCCGGTTCGATCGGAGGCTTCTGCTCGGGGGCATAGTGTTGGTCCTTGCGCTTTCCAATTTCGCCTCGGCCTTCGCCCCGAGCTATGCTGCGGTAATGGCCATTCGTCTGGTGATGATGGCGATTGCTGCGCCGTTCACGCCGCAGGCCGCGGGGACGGTGGGGTTGATCGTTCCCGAGGAAAAGCGGGGCAGCGTCATCGCCTATGTTTTTCTCGGCTGGTCGCTGGCTGCCGCCATCGGCTTGCCTCTAGTGACCGTCATCGCGAGCCGTCTGGGCTGGCAAAACGCCTACCTCTGTATCGGACTACTGAGCTTCATCGCCTTCATCATGTTGGTCTGGCGATTGCCTGCTCGCGTAACGGGTGCTCCGGTCGATATCAAGACCTGGATCGCGCTCGGGCGTGATCCACTGGTGGTCTTGTTACTGCTGGTGACGTGCCTGCAAATGGCGGGACAGTTCGTCGTCTTCACCTTCATGGCACCGCTGCTGCAACGCCTTGCGTCGGCGGGCCCGGAGGCGATTGCTGTGGTGTTTTCGCTCTATGGCATATTCGGATTTGTCGGCAACGTGGTGGCGACTCGCCTGGTCGATACGTGGGGCGGCTATCGCACGTCGTTGCTGTTCACCACGACGCTCATGATCGGTGTCGGTATCTGGGCGTTCGGCGCGGGCGCGTTGCTGGTGATGGCACTCGGTGTCAGCGTTTGGGGGCTCGGCTTCGCATCCTCCAATTCGATGCAGCAAGTGCGTTTGGTGGGTGCGGCGCCACCGTTCGCCGGCGCTTCTGTGTCGCTCAATACGTCGGTTCTATATGTCGGCCAAGCCGTTGGGTCGGCTATCGGCGGCATGCTTTACGTGCGCGATATGCTGCATGCGACGGGTTTTGCCGCATTGGCTCTGGTCTCCGCTGCAGTGGCAGTGGTGTTGATCACCCGGCGGTTGCCGGTTGCTAGATCTTGATTTATCGGATGCGGCGAACCTAGTCGCAAATCCGGGTCAGCACGGCATTGAAGCGCACGCCAGGGAGCTGCAGGGCGGTCCCTTCGAACGTGATCGTATCACCGATCGAGGTCCCTTTGAGCGTCAGCGTCACCATGTCGGTGCCGAACAACGGCTTGAAATTGGGGTCGGGATTGTAGCGCTGTGTCGAAACCTTCACGGTGATTTCGCTGTCAGTGCCCGAATAGTTGCCAATGAACGCCATCCATGAGTTGCCGCCACGGATCTTGCCATTGGTCGCGTAGATAATCCCGTTGCCGGTGCCATGCGCGGTATGGAACTCCACACCGTAAAGTCCCTCCTGCACCTTGGCCCCCCTGCTCGTGATGACGCTGCTTGGTTACCCTATGGTCGCGCGGGAAGAAGAACAATGCGACGTGCGAAATAAGTCACGATGATCGTGAATCATTAACGCCACGCCAGCGGCCATATCGCCACGGCATGTACCAAGTTGCGCCAACAGGTTTCTGTTCGGGAACATTGTCGATGCCGGACGTGCCCCATGGCTGGCAGCGCAACAGGCGCGCCAGAGTCATCCAGCCGCCAGCCCAAAGTCCGAACCTTTCGATCGCTTCGTCACCATAGACCGAGCACGTTGGCAGATGACGGCAGTTGTAGCCGACCAGTGGTGATAACGAGTGTCGATACAACCAGATCAATCCGCGGCCGGCATTGCGCGGCAATCGGCCAAGCCGTTCGGCGCAAGCCGGACAATACGAGTGAGTCATAAGTCCGTCTATCCGTGATGGTTCTTAGAGTTCCCGCGTGGATCTCGTGGCGTTGGCATTTGCGACACACTCGACGAAATATCGCACGTTCGGCGACGCAATGCAGCAAAAGTCCGTTGGAGCGCGCGCCAGTCGCGGGTACCTTCCGAATGACAGTTACGCTACAGAATCACTGGTTTAGAGCGCGACCTGATGTTTGTGCATGGGGGCGGGGAAGGAACCGGAGTGGGATCGGCAAGCTCGGTCAAGGTTTCTGCTTGGGGTTGGCTGCGAACTGCGGCGGTGGCGGTGGTGCTGTCGATTGGCGCCACGGCATTTGGAACCGCCGCACACGCCGGGGGTACACTGGAAGTCCGCAAGTTGCCGATGCACTTCGAGTGGACGACGTGCGAAGGCGCCTGCCGCGGCGGCTGGATCAGCGCCGTTGGCGTCGTTACCTCCGATACCCCCAAGGCGTTCGAAGATTTCACACGCAATCGTGATCTCACTGGCGCGACCGTCGTTCTCGATTCCAGTGGCGGATCGGTGAATGACGCCATCGCATTGGGACGGCGATGGCGCCAGCTCGGCCTGCTGACGACGGTCGGGACAACGATCGAGACACGGACCTTGAATGGGACCAGCGTCACGGTGGCCCCTGACGCCTATTGCGAGTCCATGTGCGTGTTTCTGCTGTTGTCGGGCAAGACACGCTACGTCCCCGAAGGTGCGCGCGTCCGCGTCCATCAGATTTGGATGGGCGATCGCGCGGACGATGCGCGTGCGGCGGCCTATACCGCGCAGGATTTGATGATCGTGGAGCGCGATATTGGTCGGCTCGCCAAATACACCTTCGATATGGGAGGGACCGGCGATCTTCTGGCGCTCGCGTTGAGCGTTCCTCCCTGGGAGGATTTGCACCAGCTGTCCGAGGCGGAACTGCGGCTAACCAATCTGGTGACGACGGATGCCGTCGCCGATGTGCTGCCTCATCTGGGCAAAGAGATCAGCGCACCCGTGGCTGCGATGGTCAACAAGCCGATTCAGGATCGCCTTGTCGATACGCCGCCCGTAGCGTCGAAGCCAACCAAGACAGCGGAAGCGTCGGCGCCAACGGGAGGCGCGGCTGTGCAAACACCGGCTCGGCCGCAGTAATCCAATCAGCTTTCAGCACTGGTGAGCTGGTCGCTGTGCAAGCCGTTCTTCGCCTCGATCTGGCCGATGGCATCGACAACCGCCTCAAAGGTCAGCATGGTCGAGGCGTGGCGCGCCTTGTAGTCGCGAACCGGCTCGAGCAAGGCGATATCCGCCCATTTGCCTTGCGGCGGTGCACCGTTTTCCTTCAGCATGCGAAATACGGTGTCGCGCAGTGCGCGCAGTTCGCTCGCGGTTGATCCGACCACGTGCTGCGCCATGATCGCGGAGGAGGCCTGGCCCAGCGCGCAGGCTTTCACGTCGTGAGCGAAGTCGGTCACGACCGGCCCGTCCATCTTGAGGTCGATCTTGACCGTGGAGCCACACAGTTTGGAGTGGGCCGTGGCTGTGGCATCGGCGTCGGCAAGCCGGCCGAGCCGCGGAATATTGCCCGCGAGTTCAATGATCCGTTTATTATAGATTTCGTTCAACATGGGATTGCAGCCCCGGCTTTTGCCGTCGTTTTACGCCGTTTTGACCCGGGACGCCCTAACCCGCCCTTGGCGGCCCGGTCCATGACCCTATATATGTCTCTGCGCCGGAAAATACAGCCGGGTCATTGCTGCCCGGCGCCGAAATAAGAACTATAGTCGGCGGTTGCGGTGTTAAGATAATTGGAGTCTGGCGTCTGGTGGCTTGGTTTTGCCGCCCGGTCTGCCCGGTGACACTCCGGCCCGAAAGCCGGTCGAACGGAGTAAAGATGGACGCCCTAATCAAAACTTTGCGCACAGGCAAACCCCTGGAGTCCAAGGCTGCCGACCCGAAACCGCTGGATTCTCGTGCCGCGGAACTGGATCCCTCGGATTATCTGGATGCGGCGGTTCGCGAGGATCAACCGCGACCGTCACGGGCCGAGGCCGAGCAGGCGGTTCATACGCTGCTGGCCTACATGGGGGAGAACACCGCGCGAGAAGGACTGATCGATACCCCGCGCCGGGTGGTCGAGGCCTTCGACGAACTGTTCCAGGGTTACCGGCAGTGTCCGGCCGAAGTGCTCAACCGCACGTTCGGCGAGACCGCCGGTTATGACGATTTCGTTCTGGTGCGTGACATCGCCTTCACGTCGCACTGCGAGCATCACATGATGCCGTTTTACGGCAAGGCGCATATCGCGTATGTCCCGGTCGAGCGGGTGGTCGGACTGTCCAAGCTGGCGCGTCTGGTCGATATCTTCGCGCGCCGCCTGCAGACTCAGGAACACCTGACCGCGCAGGTCGCGGCTGCGATCGACGAAGTGCTCAAGCCGCGCGGTGTCGCCGTGATGATCGAGGCCGAGCATACGTGTATGTCGGTGCGGGGTGTCGCGAAGCACGGTGCGTCCACCTTGACGACGCGGTTTACCGGCATCTTCCGCGACAACCACGCGGAACAGGCGCGATTTCATTCGATGGTGCGCGGCGCGAGCCGCTGATCCGGGGAAATTCGCGCCGGATCAATTCCCTGACGCAAACGCCTCGCGTTGCCAGCGATCCGTTCTGCCCCGATTCGGGCGCTACATAATCATTTGACTCTATCGCATTGTTTAAGCGTGATTTTTACGTGACGTTGAAGCAAAGCTTCAGCGTCACTTGTCATCATCATTCGGGGGCAGCCGTGTCTTCATCCGCCGCTTCGCCAAATCCTGCCAATGACATTGAAGAAGGTCTGGTTTTGCGTCCGAAATTCGACGCCGCCGGGCTCGTCACCTGCGTCACCACGGATGCTGCTAATGGCGACGTGCTGATGGTGGCGTACATGAACGACGAGGCGCTGCGCAAAACCATCGACAGCGGTGAAGCATGGTACTTCAGCCGTTCGCGTAAACGGCTATGGCGCAAGGGTGAGAGCTCCGGTCACGTCCAGCGTGTCGTCGAGTTGCGCGTCGATTGCGATCAGGATGCGGTCTGGCTTCGAGTCGAGCAGCAGGGCGGTGCCGCGTGTCACACCGGTCGGCGATCGTGTTTCTATCGGGCGGCGGTTCGTGGCGAGGGCGGTTCCGGGAAGCTGGTCCCTGTCGATGCCGACAAGCTGTTCGATCCGGCGCAGGTCTACGGCAAGCCGTCCTGATCGCCGCGGGCGTTTACCGGCAGCTAACCATCGCGCTTAACTGACCATTAACCATAATCCCCGAGGTTAGACCCGGAGCGGTGTAAGCCGTCCGTGCGATCGATCCGCGCTGTTTGGGAGAATGGCGGGCTTTGACGCGGTGACTTTGGCGCGTGTTGCGTCGGAGTGCGCATATAGTTTTGCGGGGAGCAGGGCACCAACGATGACGGTCGACGCAGCAAGCGCATCCGCAAGCGTCGTCCCGTCGCGCACACGGATCGCGGGCGCTATTCAGCAAGCGGCGGCCACGACCGGCACCAACTTTGAGTATCTGCTTGCTACCGCCAAGATGGAATCCAACTTCGATCCTGGTGCCCGGGCCACCACGTCTTCAGCGCGCGGACTGTTTCAGTTCATCGACCAGACCTGGCTCGGCACAGTGAAAGAAGCCGGTCCGGCGCTCGGCTACGGCCAGTACGCCGATGCGATTTCCAGGTCGTCGTCAGGTGTCTATTCGGTCAGCGATCCTGCGGCGCGCAAGGCGATCCTTGATTTGCGCGATGACCCCGCCGCCAATGCCGCGATGGCTGGCGTGCTGACGCATTCCAACAGTTTCAAGCTGGTCAGCGCGATCGGGCGTCGTCCGACCGATGCTGAACTCTACATGGCGCACTTCATGGGCGTCGGTGGCGCCAGCAAGCTCATAACCAATGCTGAGAGTAATCCGAACGTCACGGGGGCTAGTCTGTTTCCCAATGCGGCGGCGGCCAACCGTCCGATCTTCTACGATCGTGGTGGCCGCGCTCGCACGGTGTCGGAAGTCTATTCGGTGCTGACCTCGCGCTATGCCGCCGCAGCAAATTCGAGCGCAACTCGCTCGGTGATGGCGTCGGCGGGCGTCGCGCCATCCAACATGTCGATGCCTGTTCGCATGGCATCGGCTACTGCGCCCGCCGACAATGCCGCGTATCTCGCCAGCTTTCCGGACGTCCGCAACGTGAAGGGGAGCACGTCGGCAAATGCCGCGCAGCCGTCGCAGGATGTCTCGTTCCGAACGCTGTTCCAGACCGGGACGCGGTCGCAGCCGGTCTCGCCAGCCGTGCAACAGCTCTGGGCCAACGGCACATCGACGCCGGCACTTCCGTCGACGCCGGAAGTGCGCGCGCCACAACCGTTCGATCTATTCAGCGACCGCGCCGGCGTGTTCAGCAGCTAGCGCCACAATCACTTCTCCAAGAGCGCTGACGCATTAACGCATCATCAATCAATGCAAACAGTTATGGTGAACTGTTTGTTAAGCGTCGTGGTTTATTTTGTATGACAGTGATGTCGCGCCGCGATGTCGTCTCGTTGCGTAAGCCGGAACTAGCATGATCGTTCGGCAGTTCATTTCCTGGGTCCGTACCGCTCCCTCCGGGGAGCGCGCCGAAGCCACGCGGTCGCTGGCTCGCGCTTGGCTGATTTCCGATTTGTCCGAGGACGATCGCGCCGCCGCGGAAGGCGCGCTGCTGATGTTGCTCGACGATGCGTCGCCGTTGGTACGGCAGGCGATGGCCGAAGTCTTTGCGCGCAGCCACGAAGCTCCTCCGGTCATTGTGCGGGCATTGTCGCTCGATCAGCCGTCGGTGGCGTTGCCGATTCTCGAACACTCCCCGCTGTTGATCGATGCCGATCTGGTTGATCTCGTCGCCACGGGATCGAGCGATGTGCAATGCGCGATTGCCCGTCGGATCAATTTGCCAAGCCCGGTGTGTGCTGCGATCGCCGAAGTCGGCTCGCCGGCTGCGGCGTTGGAGTTGATCGAAAACCCGTATGCAGCGCTCGCGCCATTTTCGTGGGATCGCATCGTGGAGCGCCACGGGCATCTTGCCGCGATCCGGGAATCGATGCTGGCGCTGGACGGTCTGCCGGCCGCGACGCGGCTCGCGCTGGTCGCCAAATTATCGGATACGCTGGCACAATTTGTTGTCGCACGGCGGTGGCTCAGCGCGGATCGCGCCGGGCGCGTGATCTCGGAAGCTCGCGAACGCTCGATGGTGAACGTGGCAACGCGCTCGCGCGGCGATGACATGCGCGGACTGGTCCAGCATCTTCGCGCTACCGGACAGCTGACGGCGGGATTGATCCTGCGTGCGTTGCTATCCGGAAATCTCGAACTGTTCGATCAGGCGCTGGTAGAACTCTCCGGCCTTGCACCGAGCCGTGTTGCGGCGCTGGTCCATGATCGCGGTGGTGTCGGCTTGAACGCTCTGTTGACGCGCTCTGGTCTGCCGGAATCGAGCTTCCCGGCTTTCCAGGCGGCGCTCGAAGCCACTCATGAGATCGGCTTTGTCGGCACGGTCGCGGGAGCTGCACGCTTGCGGCGGCGAATGGTGGAGCGTGTGCTGACACGCTGCGAAACGGACGAAAGCGTTTCCGAAGCACTTCTGATCTTGCTGCGCCGTTTCGCCACCGAGTCCGCGCGCGAGGAGGCCCGCGTGTTCTGCGATGAACTGGTAGCCGATGACGTCGATATTGCGCCCGAGCACCAACGCATCGCGGCGTAGTGCGAAATTCGACCGGTCGTCAAACGCGGCACGGGTTTTTCATCATTCCAATAGCAGCTCAATGCAAGAAGCCGGGACGGATCCGGCTGGAAGGCAATTCGGTGCTGCCGCTCGTTCAGTCTCCCGGCACGATGCTCGGCGCAAGAACGGCCTCGAGGTGTTCAGGCCGTTCACGATTGATGGCGACAAGATATTCATCGGCAACGCCACGCAACCGTTTGCTCAACTCGTTGGCCACCCCGATGCGCTGGCTATTTGATTGCTCACGCACGATGGCCTGGATGGCGTTAATGTGATGCGCGATCAAATCGCCGGGCACCTTGGTCAGGTCCGGGGCATGCTCGATGATGCGGCACAGGCTTTCTGCGGTCGCGCCTGCGGTCGGATAGCCGAAGGTCGCGGCATCGCCCTTGATGTCGTGCGCGGCGCGAAACAACTCATCACGCGCGAGCGCCGAAAACCCGTCCTTCAGAATGACTGCATGCGCCGCTGCTAGCCGGTCGCATTCGATGGACATCCATTTCTCGAATTCACCCGACAGATCCTGCAGCGCTTGTTCGGCCCGCGCGACAGGATCGTCGAAATCCTTGTCCTCGACGTAACGCATCACGCCTCGCAGCGGATTGGGCTGGGTGATGACGTGGTGATCGGCGAAAGCCTTCACTTGCAATGTCGGCGGCTTCGGTCGGGCCATGGTGGCGTCCTGAGATGGCTATCCGGGCATACGGGCTTTGTCGAGCAGCGATGGTTGTTGCATCACTTCCATCGCGCCACCGGTGCGGCGTTCCGGTCCGACGTAGGAATTGGTGGTGTTGCGGCGGCGATCAGGCCCGAAGTAATTTTTCGTTTTGATGAAAGGTCGCGGATTGGCCACGACATTCATGATGCGCTGATACAAGCCCTTCGCGGAAATCGGCTTGGCAAGGAACTCGGTCACGCCGGCGTCGCGGGCCAGGGTTACGCGACGCTTCTCGGAATGTCCGGTCAGCATGATGATGGGAGCGTACGGATTGCCGTTGGCATCCGGCTGGCGGATCATCTGCGCCAGTTCCAGCCCGTCGAAGATCGGCATCGACCAGTCGGTGATGACGATGTCCGGCACATAATGGCTGAACATCTCCAGCGCCGTGGCGCCGTCTTCGGACTCGTAGACCTCGCGTGCTCCGAACGAATGCAGCAGCGTGCGCAGAATGCGGCGCATATGCGCATTGTCGTCGCAGACAAGAAATCGCAGCTTGTTGAAATCGATACGATACATGGATCGGCTCTGCGCGGGCCGGCGACAAGCCGGTATACCTCGCGTTAACTATATCGAGCCGTCGTTAACGAATGGTTGCCGGCGCGGGGGAGGCCTGCTCGAGACTAGTAGTTGAACTGCTCGCTCAGGATGCGCTCTTCGAGACTGTGGCCGGGGTCGAACAGCATGCGCATCGAGATCGTTTTGTCGGATAGGATCTCGACGCGCTGCACGTTGCGCGCCTCGTCGTGGTCGGCCACCGCGGCGACCGGTCGCTTGTCGCTTTCCAGCACCTCGATGACGACAAAGGCCGTGTTCGGGAGCAGGGCACCGCGCCAGCGCCGAGGCCGGAAGGCGCTGATTGGAGTGAGCGCCAGCAAATCGGCATTGATCGGCAGGATCGGCCCCTGCGCCGAGAGATTGTAGGCGGTAGACCCTGCCGGGGTCGCGACCAAGACGCCGTCAGCGACAAGCTCGGGCATCCGTTCGCGCTCATCTATCAGGATACGCAAGCGCGCAGCCTGGTGTCTCTGCCGGAAAACTGAAACCTCGTTGATCGCATGATGAATGTGCACCTGTCCGTGAACATCGGTTGCGCGCATCAACAAGGGATGGATCACTGTGTCGCGGGCCGCGGCCAACCGCGCGTAAAGGTCTTCCGAGCGATACTCGTTCATCAGGAAGCCTACGGTGCCGCGATGCATCCCGTAGATCGGCTTGTTGGAGCGCATCTGCTGGTGCAGCGTTTGCAGCATCAAGCCGTCGCCGCCGAGCGCAACGACGACGTCAGCCTTGGCTGGACTGTGATTGCCGTAGGTTTTCACCAGGCTGGCGAGCGCCTGCTGCGCCTCCACACCGGGACTCGCGACAAAGGCGATCCGCTCATATCGCGTGGGTTTGATCATGAAGCGTCGGCCTCTGCTGCATTTGACGGCGTGAATGGGTAACGTCGGCGCAGCCGTCGTCTATACACCCATGCATCGCTTGTCGAGACGGCAATTAAGGACGCTTCGCCGGGCTTGTCGAGGGCGTTAGCGGCAAATGGTTATCGTCAAAAACCACGGCCGGCGTCGCGGCAACGGCGCGCCGGCCTCTCATGTTCGGAAATCGCGGTACGGCTGCGGGATATCAGTAGACCAGTCCGGTGCCGGGCGCCTTCTCCAATGCTGCCGCCAATGACCGGTACTCCGCACAATCCGTGCCGCACAAAGCTCCGATCCGGGTGAGGTGGTACTGCGCCTGATCCCGGTTGCCCTGCTCGATCTGCCACAGGCCGTAATATTGCCACGTGCGGACGTGTCCTGGGTCGGCCTTCAGCGCCCGTTCGTACCAGACCTGGGACACCTTGTAGTTGCCGAGCTTGCGATATGAATAGCCGATCAGATTGGCGACATCGGCGCGATCGTCGTGGTTCAGCGCCTTGAGTTGATCGATCGCGGCCGCGTAGTCATGGTGATCGTAGATCGTGCTGTAAGCCGTCTTGAAGCCTTGAAGGAAGACCGGATCGTCAACGCTCGAACTGCTCTTCTTCGATTTCTTGCTGTCCTTGGGTGCCGACTTGCTGCTCGGTGGCGGTGAGGAGGGTTCGTCGGACCCGGCGGCGAAAGTCGGCGTGGTGACGGAAGGGACTGCGAGCGCCAGGGTCAATACCGCGGCTGCCGCCCATTCGATTGCAGATTTGCTCATGGCTTCTCCTGTTCATGCGCGTCGAACGCGTGCAATGCCCCACCATCAAACATCCTGGAAGCGCCGATATTCCATCACGGTTGGTGGAACGTGTCACGAGATTTGCCGGGGATGAGCCGGCAGGATGTTGCGACTGCGATCACAAGATCATGACCAACAATTCATCAAGATGAATGAAGCCACACGTGCCGCTTCAGGGTGGGTTCAGCGTGGGCGACCTAACGTCGGTACATGATCGACGAGCCCGGCCAACTGACCGGTCAACTTCGTGATCGAACAGGAGATGACCATGCTGAAGACGATTTCCGCTGCGCTGCTCGCCGTTTCAATGCTCGCTGCTCCGGCGATGGCGGCAAGTGCTGCCAAGACGGTGACGCCGGTGACCAAATCCGCAACCTTCCACGGCAAACATCTGAATTCCCATGTGCTGAAGGCGCAGGCCCATATGAAGCGCGGCAAGCACCATCACGCGCGGCATTTCCATCATCATCGGCACTATGCCGCCAAGAAGATGCATCTTAGCCAGATGCATCGTCACTAAGGCGACAAATCCCAGCTATTCGGCCGATCGCGCCGCGGTTGCTCCGTGCAGCCGCGGCGTAGTCGTGTGCAGGCTATTGCCATGAGGGCTCGTCGTACACAAATTGTCGACCGTTGTAGTCTCATGGTTTGGTCCAATGACATTGAAATCGGCGAGTCGTTTGCTGGCGTGTTTGGCGCTTTGCCTGGCGGTGGGCGTCGTCGGGTCGATCTTCACCGCACCTGAAATTCCTGGCTGGTATGCCGGGTTGACCAAGCCGTCCTGGACACCGCCTCCGTTTGTTTTTCCGATCGCCTGGACTGTTCTCTACGTTCTTATGGCAACCGCACTATGGCGTTTATGGGATCGCGTCGCGCCGTCTCGGGCGCGCCAGATCGCGATTGGCTGGTTTTTCGTACAACTCGTCCTGAACTCGGCGTGGTCGCCAGTGTTCTTCGGCTGGCATGGCACCCGCGCTGCGCTGGCGGTGATCGTTGCACTTTTGATTGCGATCATCGTCACGATTCTCGCAAGTCGTCGCATCGATGGTGTCGCAGCGGCGCTGCTGCTGCCATATCTGGCATGGGTCGCTTATGCCACGACGATCAACGCCGGCGTCGTTGTGCTGAACTGATTGCTTACAAGAATTGATCTGCAATCGCGTCGAAGCCGCGGCGCCAGCACTTGGCATATTCCGGATCAAGCGGCGTCGCTTCCGAAGCCATGCGGATGGCGACTAACTCGGCTTCGGGATGGATGTAGATCCACTGGCCATGGATGCCGAGGGCGCACAGAACACCGACGGTCCGATCGATCTGATACCACTTGCTGCGATAGCTTCCACCCGGAAACAGTTCGGCGAAATCACCCTTGGCCCAGGCAGCGGACGTGTCTGCCTCGTTGATGTCGTCGATCCACCATCCCGGCACGACCTGCTGACCGTTGGCGATGCCGCGCTGGCGGATCATTTCGCCGAAGCGGGCGAGATCGCGTGGCGTCACGCAGATACCGCCGGCGGCCCGCATCGCATTGCGCGAGTCGACGGTGATATAGGCGTCGCGTTCGGCGCCAAGCGGTATCCAAAGATACTCGCTGATGATCTCCGCCAATGGCTGATCGCAAGCGCGCTCGTAAACCCAGCCGAGCACGTCGGTGTTGGTCGACACATAGTGAAACGTTTCGCCGTGCTTGTTGCCGTCGGGGCGCATCGAGGCAAGGAAGCGGCGCTGGTCGAGCGTCTCGCGCCCATGTGGGACCGGATCCCAGCCGACGGCGTAGCGATAGCGGATCACGTCGCCATCGGGATCGTCATAGTCTTCGATGAAGCGGATGCCGACCACCATGTCGAGCAAGTGGCGCACGGTGCAGTCGCCGTAGACCGAGGCTTTCAGTTCGGGGATGTAGTCGACCACCAGATCTTCGGGATCGAGCAGGCCGCGATCCGTGAGGATTCCGCCCAGCGCACCGCAGATCGATTTGCTCACCGAGAACACAATGTGCGGCGTGGTTGCGTTCATGCCGTTGGCATACCACTCCGCGGTGATGCGGCCGCGCCGCATGACCACCAGTGCGTCGGTGTGCGTGGTCTTGAGTGCGCGATGCAGCGTCGTCAGTTCGCCGTTCAGTCCTTCGAACTCGGTCTGCATGATATCTTCGAGGCTGGAGTCCAGCGGTACGCCATGACCGGACGCCGGGATGTTCGCCGTCGGTAACAACCGCCGGACATTGTGAAAACTCCAGCTGTTGAACGGCCGGGTTCGCCAGTTCGCGAGGGTAACAAGCTTGTCCGAGGTCGGCGGGAAATCATTCATCAGGTCGTGAAACGTCATGCTTCTCTCCGATGCCTGCGCCACCGAGTTCCGGCCGCAAGTCGTTGTCATGCTGTCATTATTTGCCTGGAACCGCGATCCGCGATGTGAGTTCGGCCGTGCCCTCATATGTCAGGCGCTGCCGTCGACGCTCCTTTCACGCCCGCATTGAACCAGAAGTGTTCCTGAAAGGACACAGATACGTACTATCGCTGCTTTTTGTTCGCCGCCAAGCAACCAAATTGACGCCACGTTGTTTGACGAGTCTGGCAGGGCTAACAAGGGGATCTTCGATGAAAAAATTTCTGCTCGCTGCGGCTGCGACCGCCATCTTCGTCGCGCCTGCTGCGGCCGCTGATTTGCCGCCGCGTCCGTATACCAAAGCGCCGCCGGCTTACACGGCTCCGGCTGTTGTCTACAACTGGACCGGCTTCTACATCGGCGGACACATTGGGGGCGGCTTCGGTGGTGACAGCTTGCAGGGTAGCGACGCGCGCTTCCTCGGTGGTGTGCAGGGCGGCTACGATTATCAGTTCGCCAATAACTGGGTGATGGGTCTCGAGGCCAACTATAGCTGGCTTGGATCGAGCGGCGGCGGCGTCGTGTTCCCCGGCGGGACCATTGTATCCGGCAATAACAGCGGCCTTGGTTCTGTCACCGGCCGGCTCGGCTATAGCTGGGGTCCGACGCTGCTTTACGCCAAGGGTGGTTATGCATTCCGCGATCGCGATCTCAACGTGACGTTGGGTGGCGTGCCGCAGGGCTTCACCACGAGCGGCAATCGTAACGACGGTTACACGGTTGGCGCCGGTCTCGAATATATGTTCGCACCGAACTGGTCGGCCAAGGTTGAGTATCAATATTACAACTTCGGCAACACGACCTTCACTGCCAGCTCGTCGCCTGAAATCGTCGGCGCCAGTTTCCGCAACGACGAACACACCATCAAGGCAGGCTTGAACTATCGCTTCGGTTGGGGCGGCCCCGCAGCGACCGCCTACTAACGCGGTGCGGCGAGAGCAGTCATTTGTCTAAACGTGAAAAAGGCCGGCGTGACGCCGGCCTTTTTGTTTGCAGGTAGACGGAGGCTTGCACCGCTATTCCGCTTTCTCGTCGTCATGCAATTCGAACGCGCCGAGATGAAACTCCGGCGGCTCATCGGGCGTGGTTGGTAGCGGGACGAGGGTGAATGCTGCATGTGGATGTTTTTGCCAGATCGCGAGATCTTCCGCGGAGATGGTAAGCCAGCCGAACGTGAACAGGTAGCGTCCGGGTTTGGCGGCACGCCCGACCTGTTGCCAATTCACCTTGCGCGCCGCGACATCCATCATGGGTGTCTCGGATGTCTCATGGGCAAGCGGGATATCATCGATGACTCCCCAATTGCGCGCACGCCGATGTCGTACGTTCCGTTCGTCTCGGCGCGCCGGAACGCCAGTCTAGGGCGCATTGGCCGATTGGCAATTTGAACTGATCGGAGAGTGGTGCCGGTTGAGAGGATTGAACTCCCGACCTTCGGTTTACAAAACCGCTGCTCTACCGCTGAGCTAAACCGGCTCCGCGCAGAGAGCTATCAGCGTCGTACCGTCCCGACAAGTCCAGCAGCGCCGCGAAGTCATGCAAAGCGGCAATTTCGACGTGTCGGGACGGGCGGTTGGTATGAAGCGCTATTTGGCGGTCTTGCTTGCGTCGCCCTTTTCGGCGCTGCCGGTCGTATCCCGGCGTTCCTGCGGCGTTTCACCGGTCGCGGGTTTGCCGGTTTGGGCATCGTGACCAGAGGCCTCAGGCGCATTGGCGGGGGCGGATTGCTTGGAGGGCGGCTGATTGACGCCGCCCTGGTTGGTGGTCTGAGCGAGTGCGAGACCGGACACGGCCATCGCGGCGGTGATGACCGCCGTTGCGAGTATGTTTTTTCCCATCAGTTCCTCTCGTGTCATGGACAATTCCACAACGGACCGGTCGTTCCCGGCCGAAGCGGACATCATGACGCAGCCTTTGTTCCGGATGAGGTCGCTTCCCGGGAGTTTACGTAATTCAGACAATTGAATTCGAGGGGGCGCTTGCGCGTTAGCCTTACCGTGAAATTGGACGGCAGCTTTAACTTCTGCGAGCGGTGCCTGCTTTAAGATAAGGCTGCAATTGAAGGGTTTCCTCGCATGCGGGCCTTGCTGGCATTTGCTGTATCGATCGCGATGACGTTAACGGCTTCGGCCAATGACGGATTCTCGGTGGTGATTCCGGGCCGTCCTGGGGTGCCGATCATGATCAACGGCGTCGATGCGTCGTATGCTGTGATCGAGAGCGATTGGGGGTTGGCCCGCGGCATCCACATGCAGCCGACTGTCTATGGCGGCCGATACATCGATCGCGAGCCGCGCGTCGGGCACTATTATCCGAGCGCGGGTCATCGGCCCGGCTATGGCCGATTGGAAATCGAGCCGCCGGCAAATCGCAAGTTGCCGCGACCGGCTGAAAGTTTCCATCAGTCATGGGGTGCGCAGTCCGCACCGCCGGCCCCGGCCGAAGTTCCGCTTTATCCGCCGATGGTGCTTCAGGCGCCGCGCGACATGGGCGTTCCGCATCCGCGGCCGCGATACGACGCCCGCCCCCAGCCTTAGTTCGAAGCTGATTGCCACAGGAGAGATCGTTATGCGTCAGATGTTGTCACGAGTTATTGCAGCGATGGCCGTTGTCGGCCTCGGGACTGTGCCGGCAGTGGCGTGCGGTGGCGTGGTCGCCGCCGGTTGTGCGCCCTGCGGCCAGGCTTGGGTCAGCCCATGCGGGCAGGGCGCCTGGGCTTATCCGAATTATACCGCGTACAGCTATCACCAGCGCCTGACCGATCCGGATGCGCTCTTTGCTCCTCGGGCAGGGCGTTATTTCTACGTGAACCAGGGCCCCACATTTACTGGCCCCGGCATGTGGGCTCCCGTGCCGGTCTATCGTGAGGGGGCGGTGACGGGGTGGCGCGGTTACAAGCGTGGCTATTATCATTCACGCGTTCGCTATGGCTACGGGCCGTACCACGCGCATCATCATCACCACCACCACGCGCATCACCACGCAAACCAGCGTTGATCGCGGGGTAACGGCTGCTGCTACTGCAACGTGAGGTGACGCGCGGCAGGCTCATCGATCGCCCGTATGCCATCCGGTGTGCGGGCGATTGCTTTTCAGTTACGGCATCAAGCCGAGACGGCTGGCGCAGATGTAAAGCGATAGAGCCGCGGCGTTGGAGACATTGAGGCTCTTGATGTCGCCCGGCATGTCGAGGCGCGTCATCACGCTGCAGGTCTCGCGCGTCAGCTGCCGCAAGCCTTTGCCCTCGGCGCCGAGCACCAGCGCCAGTGGCTGCGTCAGTTCTACCTTCGCAAGATTTTCGCCACCTTCGCTGTCGAGACCGACGGTCATGAAACCGCGCTCGTTTAGCGCGGCAAGGGCACGTGCGAGATTTTGCACCGTCACCATCGGCACCAATTCCAATGCGCCTGATGCCGATTTGGCCAGCACGCCGGTGGCTTCCGGCGAGTGCCGCGCCGTGGTGACGATGGCCTTGACCGCGAACGCCGCCGCCGAGCGCATGATGGCGCCGACGTTATGCGGATCGGTAATCTGGTCGAGTACCAGCACGATGCCGGTTTGCGGCAGCGTATCGATATCCGGCGAGGGCAGTGGATCGGCTTCGGCGAACAGCCCCTGATGCACGGCGTCGGGGCCAAGCAGCTGATCGATGGTTTGCGGCCGCACGATTTCGGGCGCGATTTTGGTCGCGATGTTCTCCTCAGTCAGCCGCCGTGCCGCATTCTCGGTGAGGAGAAGCTTGCGGATTTGCCGCTGCGGATTGGCCAGGGCTGCCGTGACGGTGTGCCAACCATAAAGGATGACGGGGCTGTCGCCGCGCTCTTCACGGTCGCGCCAGGTGCCACGGCGATCCCGGGTACCGCGATTCCCCGGCGCCTTGCCGGCTGGCCGTCCGAATCGCGGCTTTCGATGGTCATGATTCATGCGCGCTTGTCTCACGAGAGCCGAATTATGGCAATTTCAGCCGAAAGGCGCGGTCAGTGGTCGATTTATTCCCGTTGGCTGCGGTTGACTTTGCCATGCCGCATCCGCATAAACGCGCCCGACCGCAGCCCTTTGAAAGGGTGCGCGTTTCAACGTCATCGATGGCCGCACAGCCACCGTCTTGGTGGAGGTGGGTCCGATGGGGTCGAGCGGGGGAGTGTCCCGAGTGGCAAAGGGAGCTGACTGTAAATCAGCCGCCGTATGGCTTCGAAGGTTCGAGTCCTTCTTCCCCCACCATCCTGATTTCACTATGAAATTGCCGCGTTAGGCGGAGAGTTTGCCGAGCTTGTTCCCCCGACTGGTGCAAGTCGGCTCGCCGACGTCGCGTCCGTCTGCAGCAGTCGCTCTGGGGAAGCTATCTCACCGCGAGCGAATGAAGCCGTTGATGGCGGCCACCGCCGAGCCATCCCGCATGAAAAAGGCGTGCGCGCTGCGGGGGCCGCATGGATCCGGAACCGGCGGCCCACGATTGTTGAGCCATTGCACGGCGACCCTTCCGTCGGCCCACTTGGCAAAGGTCGCTACCGCAGACGGCGGTGAGACATCGCATGCATCCGCGCGGTGATGGATGGCGAGTGTACGCGGAAGCTTGGCCGGCGAGCTCAATTCGCTGCGAACGCCATCGTAGGCGCCGGAGACCAGCACGACGCCGCTGACTTGCGCACCGGCGACCAGTGCCCGTGCGACATCGATGGTGCCATGACCGAAGCCGATCAGGATGACTTTGCGGCCCTTGGCTGCCTCGGTCCGCGCGATCGAGACAGCTTCGCCTGGGGAGGTGCTGACGACGGCCGAGGTGCTGCCACTGCCGATGCGGTACTTGTTTCTGACGAGGAAGTCGCTCGATCCAGCCTCCGCGCTGTCGGGCATCAGGATAGCCGCGCGACTCTGTGCTGCGGCCGAATCGAATGAGGCGAATGAGCCGAGCAGGGCAGCCGCCATGCCAACGCTTCGGAGCAGGGTGAAGATTCTGCCAGCTATCATGTGGTTCGCTTCGCTCCGAAGGATGTCCTCACCAGTAGCGGTCGAAACATGTGCGGCCGATCGGCGGCCAACTCGCGGCGATCATGCGTCGCCGGTACGGCTTGCGCAACCGGATGCCCGAATTCTGTTGCTGAAAATCCTCAGCGCATCGTTGAATCGGGGGCGTTGCCGTTTTCCTTTTGACTGTGCGGGGCTGCATACCGTTACGTGAGATCGCTGGGCCAAGGACGACGACGATGTTTGAAGCAATTATCGCGATCTGTGTTTTACTGAGTGGAGCTATTTTCCTCGCCCATGCCGTTGACGGCTATCGGTCCGGACAAAAGCGCGCGGCCTGAGCCGACACAAGCCGGCTCAGTCCGTCCCTTCGGGCTGATCGGCGTTTTGAATTTCCCGATAATGGCAGCGAAGGCAGGGGCACTGCCCCCTTTGCCACTGATCGTAACTTCCGCAAGCGCGCCACCGCTCGCTTGCAGTCAGGTCAGGCCGTTTTGATCCATACCGCCTTGACGTTGAGATACTCCTCGACGTGCTGAATGCCGGATTCACGGCCGTAGCCGCTCATCTTGTAGCCACCAAACGGCACGGCCGGGTCCATCGCCTGATAACAATTGACCCAGACCGAGCCGGCACGGATCGCCTTGGCGAATTTGTGCGCCTTGCTGACATCGCGCGTCCAGACGCCGCTGCCGAGACCGAAATTGGTGGCGTTGGCGCGCTTCGCCAGTTCTTCGGGATCGTCGAAGGAGATCGCCGAGATCACCGGCCCGAAGATTTCCTCCTGCGCGATGCGCATCTCATCACGGACATTGGCGAAGACCGTGGGTGGCACGAAGTAGCCTTTGTCGAGCTTGCCTTCGGTCAGGCGACTGCCGCCGACGACGGCGGAAGCGCCTTCTTTCTGCCCGACCTCGAAATAGCTGGTGACGCGCGTGAGCTGCTCCTGCGACACCAGCGGTCCGATCTGGACTTCGGGGTCAAGTCCGTTGCCGACCTTCAGGCCCTTGCCGAATTCGGCGACCTTGCTGACGAACTCGTCGTAGATGCGTTGCTCGACGAAGAGCCGGGTCCCGGCGCTGCAAATCTGGCCGGAGTTGGCAAACACCGCCATCGCCGCGCCGGGCACCGCCGCGTCGATGTCGGCATCGGCAAAGACGATGTCAGGCGATTTGCCGCCAAGTTCGAGCGAGACGCGCTTGAGGTTGCCGGCCGAGGCCCTGACGATGGCTTGCCCGGTGAGGTGCGAGCCGGTGAACGCCACCTTGTCGACGTCGGGATGCGCGGCAAGCGCCGCGCCCGCGGTCTCGCCGTAGCCCGGCACGACGTTGATGACACCGGGCGGCACGCCGGCCTCCAAGGCCAGTTCGCCCAGCCGCAGCGGCGTCAGTGGCGCCTCCTCGGCAGGCTTGAGCACGACGGTGCAACCGGTAGCCAGCGCCGGGCCGATCTTCCAGATGCTGGCGGTCAGCGGGCTGTTCCACGGAATGATGGCGCCGACGACGCCGACCGGCTCCTTCAGCGTATAAGAGAAGATCTCGCCCGGCAGCGAGTTCTCGATGGTCTCGCCGTGGATCGACGTGGCCTGACCGGCATAGAACCGTAGCATGCCGAGCACGCGCAGCCGGCCGCCGCGCGTGCGGCTGAGCGGCGCGCCCATATCGAGGGTATCCAGCGTGCTGAGTTCGTCGAAATGCCTTTCGACGAGGTCGGCGAACCTGAGCAGCAGGTTCTGCCGTTCGAATGGCGTGAACTTGCTCCACGGGCCTTCGAAGGCCCGGCGCGCCGCCGCCACGGCCTTGTCGATATCCGGTTTGTCTCCTTCGGCAACCGTCGCCAGCAATTCGCCCGTGGCCGGATTGTGCGTTTCGAACGTCTTGCCCGACGTGGCGTCAATCCACTGACCGTCGATCAGCATCTTCTTTTTGCCGCCGTCGGCATAAGGATGACGATTGATGGGAATCGGTTGAGCTTGTGCCATGAGAGCCTCCCGTTTGTTGATCTTGTCGCGATCGTTATATTGATTTGGCTATAATGGTTGGCGTTGAGCCTAGCACGTCCGGATATCGCATGGCAGCCAGCCGCGGCAGGGCCGCAATGGACGATCCGGCGATTGCGGCGCGCTGCCGCACGCTGCCCTTCGGAGGCACCCAATTAACCCGGTATCAACCTCTTTCTTGAAGCCTGAGGGGCAGGAGATTGTGCCGTGGCGAACCGACGCGATTCCAGATTTGGCGATTCCAAGGACGTCGGACTGCGGTCCGCACGTGCCTACCCGCGCCCGGTGGAGACAGAGGGGACCCGGTTGGCGAATTGGCCGCCGCCGTATCGTGGCAAGGAAAACAAGCCGGTCATCATGAAGCACAAGTCCGGCGAAGTACCGAAGAGGGCCAAGCCGCGGGGCTGGCGGCTGACCCGCGCCATATTCTCCGAGTTCGCGGACGATTGACCGCAGTCCTCGCCGGGCCGGGGGGACATATTCGCCACCGGAAATTACCCGCCGGGGCGGTTGAGACCTGTGCGGTGCCGTGATAGTTCATCGCCGGGTATGCGGGTGTAGCTCAATGGTAGAGCAGCAGCCTTCCAAGCTGAATACGAGGGTTCGATTCCCTTCACCCGCTCCAATATCCTGACATTTCGCTTTTATTTTGGATCGGCGGGCGACGCCGGATAACGCAGGGTGTGCAACCGCAAGCGTGTTCCAAACTCGAATGCACTGTACGACAGGCAATCGCGAAGCGAGTGCTGGAACGTTGCTGCACGTCTCCATTTCTTGACAACCACAAGGAAAGTACAGCTAATTAACTAATATTAACGTGGAGGATTTAATATGAATACTCCTGAAAATGATTTCCAGACGATGTCCAATTCAGGTGAAGACCGGCGCAGATTTCTGGCTGCCTGTGGCAGGTTCGCGGTCGTTACGCCACCTGCCATCACCCTGCTGTTGTCCACCTCGCTCAACTCTTCGGCGATTGCCGGTTCTGGCGGTGGAAAGAACGGTAACAACGGGTTCGGCAACGGCGGCGGTGACGGCAGCCCGAATGGCAAAACCGATATCAATCGCTGACCTGGCTGCGCGCTTGAGGCCCTCGCGCGGCTCATCGATAATCCAGTAATCGCGTGCTGCGGTCGAAAGACCTGCTGACCAAGCGCGGTCGTGCGTGCGGCGCAACAGAGACGTAGCCGCGCCATTCCACATATGTGGCACATCGGAGGCTGCAAAACCTCGGTGTCACCGAATTCTTGCCAAACTTCCTAATCAAACCCCGAGTATGAATTTTTGTTCATTCTGCTCACGGGGGACAGTGTGCCGATCAAGAACGTCGTCATACCAATCGAGACTGAATATCTGGAAGAAGCTGCGCGCGTGCGACGCATTTCCCGCACCCGCCTCGTTCAAATCGTGATGGAAAAAATCGTAACCGATCAGCTCGTCACCTCTGTGCTCAATGACGACGATCGTGAGCATACGATTGAAAGCAAACCGAGATACCGGCGGTTCCAGCCGCGCGGGTAGGGCATCGAAGAAGCGCGCCGTCAGGTTCCGGTGCGGTCGCGTGATGTAACAGCTTTGGATGTCTTGGGGCGGCCCGCCGTCAATGCCAACGTCGTAACGGCGACTACACGGTCGATAACGCCGTCGACGTCATCGAGATCGCATAGGCCTTCCGAGAGTTTATCCAACCGTTCGCTGTCGCGAATGGTCTGATGCGCCATTGCGAGCGCAAAGTGCAGTCCCCAGTAGATATCGACATCTGCACAGCCGGGCAGCGCGCGCCGCATCGCTGCGGCAAAGCGCCGAAGGTGGCTGATCTCGCGATTGCGGATCTTGCGGATCGGCGGTACCGCCTCAATCGACGCGCGGATCATGAAACGCGCGGCGGTCGAGCGTTGCTTTTCCGGACCAAGGCAGCCGCGTAGCGTCGGCCCGACCAGTGCACGCATCACAGCTTCGATTGGCGCGCGGCCGCCGCCCGCGTCTTCGGCAGCTTTCAATTCCGCGAGCCGTTCATGATTGAGCACAATGCTGCGCGTCACAAACAGCTCCGCGATCAATTCGTCCTTCGATCCGAAATGGTAGTTCACCGCGGCCAGGTTGACGTTGGCCTCGGCGACAATGTCGCGCAAGGTGACGTCCGAGAAGCCACGCTCGGCGTAAAGACGCTCGGCGGCGCTGAGAATCGCCGTTCTGGTGTGGTCCGTAGCCATCGCCCGTCGCTTCAGCTCGATCATCCGCTCATGGCCCCATGCGCATGGCGCCCAACGCGGTTGTTGCATTTCAAACAGTTGTATGAAACTATCGTTTTACTGTCGGGAAATGTCAATGCGCCACCGGCGCGAATATTTCCTGGCCACTTGCCGGTCGATCTTTCATCGCAGCCGCGACGGCGTCGCGAAAGCTGTGTTGCGGTCGAATATCGACGGCGGGACAGTGCCGCCAAAGTTTGCAACAACCTGTGAGGACCGCCCCATGGACTTCAATATGTCGGACCGCCAGCGCGAATGGCTCGATCGCGTGCAATCGTTCATGACCAAGCATGTGCGTCCGGCCGTGCCGATCTACCGGCAGCAGGATGAGCAGGGCGAGCGCTGGAAGGTGATTTCGATCGTCGAGGAATTGAAGAAGAAGGCGCGTGCCGAAGGCCTCTGGAACATGTTCATGCCGCCGTCGGAGCACGAGGATGATGAATTCCGCGGTGCGGGATTGAGCAATCTCGAATACGCGCCGCTCGCCGAGGAGATGGGCCACATCGGCTGGGCCTCGGAAGTGTTCAACTGCTCGGCGCCGGATACCGGCAACATGGAAGTGTTGATGCGCTATGGCTCGAAAGAGAACAAGCGCCAGTGGCTGCGGCCGCTGATGGAGGGCGAAATCCGCTCCGCGTTCCTGATGACCGAGCCGGCGGTGGCTTCGTCCGACGCTACCAACATCGAGACGCGCATCGAGAAGGATGGCGATCACTACGTCATCAACGGCCGCAAGTGGTGGTCGTCGGGTGTCGGCGATCCACGTTGCAAGATCGCCATCGTGATGGGCAAGACCGATCCGAAGGCGCCGCGTCATCAGCAGCAATCGCAGATCCTGGTGCCGCTCGATTCGAAGGGCATCACGGTCGAGAAATTGCTGCCGGTGTTCGGTTTCGACGATGCGCCGCACGGCCACGCCCAGGTGCTGATGGAAAACGTCCGCGTTCCAGCAAGCAACCTGCTGCTCGGCGAGGGACGGGGATTCGAGATCGCTCAGGGCCGCCTCGGTCCGGGCCGTATCCATCACTGCATGCGCACCATCGGCAAAGCCGAGGAGGCGCTGGAGAAGATGGTGAAGCGGCTGTCGTCGCGCACTGCGTTCGGCAAGAAGATCATCGAGCATTCGATCTGGGAGCAGCGCATCGCCGAAGCGCGCACCGACATCGAGATGAATCGCCTGCTGTGCCTCAAGGCAGCTGACATGATGGACAAGGTCGGCAACAAGACCGCGCAGCTCGAGATCGCGATGATCAAGGTGGCGGCGCCGAACATGGCGCTGAGGATCATCGATAACGCCATTCAGGCGTTCGGCGCTGCCGGCGTGTCCGACGATGCCGGCCTCGCACGCGATTATGCCTCGATGCGCACCATGCGTCTGGCCGATGGTCCGGATGAGGTGCACAATCGCGCCATTGCCAGACTTGAACTTCGGAAGTATTCAAATTCTCCCACTCACTAACTGGGAGCGTCTTGCGGCGCTCCCGCGAAGAAACGAGGGAGCGCCGTAGTGGCCGAAGGTGTCAGGAAGGATGAAGAATATTCCGGCACCAAGCCGGTCGAGGAACGTCATCGGATCGATGAGATTCGCCTCGACGGCTGGATGCGTGAGAATGTCGAAGGCTATCAAGGGCCGCTGACTGTTCTGCAATTCAAGGGCGGCCAGTCCAACCCGACGTATCGGCTCGATACGCCGCAGCGTTCCTACGTTATGCGGCGGAAGCCGTTCGGCAAGCTGTTGCCATCGGCCCACGCGGTGGACCGCGAATTTCGCGTCATTGCCGCGCTCGGCAAGCAAGGCTTTCCGGTCGCGAAAGCCTATGCGCTTTGCACCGATGATGCTGTGATCGGCGCGGCATTCTATATCATGTCGATGGAAGAGGGCCGCGTATTCTGGGATCCGCTGTTACCCAGTCAGCCGGCGGAAGCGCGCCGCGCCATCTTCACCAGCAAGATCGAAACGCTGGCGAAGTTGCACCAATACGAACCGGACAAAATCGGACTCGGCGATTTCGGCAAGCCGGGAAACTATTTCGCGCGTCAGGTCGATCGCTGGACAAAGCAGTATCGCGCCTCGGAAACGCAGCACATTCCGGAAATGGAACACTTGATCGAGTGGCTGCCGCGCACCGTGCCAGAGCAACAGCGCGTTTCCATCGTGCATGGCGACTACCGGCTCGACAACATGATCTTCCATGCCACCGAACCGCGCGTGCAGGCGGTGCTGGACTGGGAGTTGTCGACGCTCGGCGATCCGATGGCCGACTTCACCTATCTCTTGATGCAATGGACCATGCCCGGACTGCAGGGCGCCGATTTCAAGGCGCTCAACATTCCGACGATGGAAGAGGCCGCCGAGATTTACTGCAAGGCGACAGGCCGCGACGGCATCGCCGATCTCAATTGGTATTTCTCCTACAATCTGTTCCGGCTCGCGGGCATTACGCAGGGTATCGCCGGCCGGATACGTGACGGGACGGCGGCAAGCGCCAAGGCGATGGAGTCCGCCAAGCGGACCGTGCCGCTGTCGAAGGCGTCATGGGAGTACGCGCAGAAGGCCGGCGCGGTTTAAGCAACATCATCGAGACGCGATCCGTCCGGATCGCGTCTCATTCTCATTGCAATTCTCTAATTGAGTGCGGCAAAGCCAGCGCCTTGGCGGCTGCGCTTGATGTCTTACAGGTCCGGCGAACGGCGTTCGCCGCACATGACCGATCCGGATACGATCTTGGTTCTCTCCCCCAACCTGCGTGGAAGTCTGCTTATGGCTGTGGCCATGGCGGCATTCACGATGAACGATGCGATCACCAAGGCGGTGTCGGCCGAAATCAACTTTGGCCAGGTCATGCTGGTGCGCGGCGTCTTCGCCATCGTGCTGATCGCGGCGCTGACCTGGCACCAGCGCGCCATACGTCCGCTGCGCACGCTGATGGTGAAATCTGTCGCGCTGCGAGTGATGGGCGAGGTCGGCGGCTCGATTTCATTCCTTGCCGCTATCACGCATATGCCGCTCGCCAATGCCGCGGCGATCTTTCAGGCGTTACCGCTCGCCATCACCCTCGGCGCGGCGCTGTTTTTTGCCGAACCAGTCGGCTGGCGGCGCTGGATGGCGATTGCGGCGGGTTTCATCGGCGTGCTGATCATCGTCCGGCCGGGCGTCGAAGGCTTCAGCCAGTTCTCGCTGTTCGCGCTGATCTCGGTGGCTTTCTGCACCGTGCGTGATCTCGCGACCAAACGCATCCCGTCCGAAATTCCCTCCATGTTCATCACGCTGCTGACGACGATCACGGTGACGCTGGCGGGAGCGGCAATGCTGGTTCCGCTCGGCGGCTGGACGCCGCCTTCCAACCATTCAGTCGGATTGCTGGCGCTTGCCGCCGTGCTGGTGCTGGTCGGCTACCAATGCGTCATCATGGCGATGCGCGTCGGTGATATCTCGGCAGTAGCACCGTTCCGCTACACCGCCTTGGTGTGGGCGATGCTGCTCGGCTATTTTGTCTTCAGCGATGTGCCGGACGCGATGATGATCGCCGGTGCAGCCGTGATCGTGTCGTCAGGCCTTTACGCATTCTATCGCGAACGCCTGCGCGACCGTCTCCGTCGTGTGGCGGCAAGCACTTCCGGCATGCCGCCCGATGGATTGTGAGTGGTGTCGTGACTTGATGTCAGATCGGCTTGCCCGCGTAGGGCATCGATGCGGTGAGGCCGCCATCCACCGGAATTGCCTGTCCGTTGACATATGACGCGTCGTCGCTGGCGAGGAACAGGCCCATCGCCGCGAGTTCGTGCGGCTGTCCGGCACGTTTAAGTGGATTGAGCTGGCCGATCTTGCCATCGGTGCCGCGCTGCTTGGCGTTGTCGAAGATCGGCTTGGTCATGCCGGTCTCGATCAGGCCGGGACACACTGCGTTGATGCGCACACCCGTGCCGGACAGCGAATAGGCCGTGGTCTGGACCAGGCTGATGACACCGGCTTTCGAAGCCGCATAAGGGTGGCCGCTGGCGCCCGACTTCAGGCCAGCCACCGACGCCGTGCAAACGATTGAGCCGTATTTCTGCTTGATCATATGCGGCATCGCATATTTCACCGCGAGGAATGGGCCGATCAGATTGATGCGCAGGATTTCCTGCCAATGTTCGACCGTCTGTTCGGCGAGCGGCACCAGCCCGCCGCTGATGCCGGCGTTGGCCCAGATCGCGTCGAGCCTGCCGTAGGTCGATACGGCTTTTTCGATGAAGGCGATCACGTCTTTTTCCAAGCCTGCATCGGCCATCACCGCTTCGGCCGTGCCGCCTGCCTTGCGCACCTGCGCGACAGTCTCGTTGACGCCATCGGTGCGATCGACGGCGATCAGCTTGGCGCCTTCCTTGGTGAATAGCAGCGATGCTGCGCGCCCGATGCCGCTACCTGCGCCGGTGATGATGACCGATTTGCCTTCGAGGCGACCCATGAAACTCTCCGTGCGTGTTCGCGATGATTGGTGTTTGCCGCCTCGTGGAATTCATACAATGTTTGAAGCAGAGCGCGGCCTATGTGGCCATGTTGGACATGGAGTTGACTTCAGTTCACGCTATATCTCTCTTACGACCGCATGAAACAGTATTGAAGGGTTTCCAGGATGTCTAATGCCGCCAAGCCGGTTTTCACCGCGCAGCACACCGTTCCAAACGGTGCCGTGGCGACGCGCTGGTGGTGGGTGCGTCACGCGCCGGTGCGCGAGGATGGCGGTTGCATCTATGGACAGACCGATATCGGCTGCGATTGCAGCGATCGCGCGGTGTTCGATGCCGTGGCGCGCATTCTTCCGCACAATGCCAAGTGGTTTGCGAGCAATCTCAAACGCACGCACCAGACCGCGAATGCGTTGTGGCAGGCTGGATATCCCAAGCCCGCAACAATGCCGCACGAGCCGGCATTCGCCGAGCAGCATCTCGGGGAATGGCAAGGTCTCAATCGGGCTGCGTTCTTTGCCAGCCGTCCGATCGAGGTCGGCAGCTACTGGTTTGCGCCGATCGACGACCCAGCGCCGGGCGGTGAGAGCTTCATGGATCTCTACACTCGCGTCAAAGGCGCGATCGATCGGATCAACCTCGCGCATGCCGGCGAAGACGTCGTCGTCGTCGCGCATGGCGGCACCATCAAGGCAGCGCTCGGCGTGGCTCTCGGCAATCAGCCGGAGCGGGGACTTGCCTTCACCATCGATAACGTATCGGTGACGCGGCTCGATCATCTGGCGAGCCCGGATCACAGCGGTTGGCGCATTCCGATGGTCAATCAGCAGCCCTGGATCGCCGACCCTTCGCACAATGCCATGCATCAGCCGTCGGGCGCGGAGCCGGTCGGCGCTACCAAACTGGCTTGAACGCCGGCTGACACGCTTCACGTCAGTCGACCCACCAACATTCAAATCTGCAAACGTTCGGGAGAAACGCAATGACTTTGTTCGATATGACTGGAAAAGTCGCAGTCATCACCGGGTCGACGCGGGGCATCGGCCGCGCCATCGCCGAGCGCATGGCTGAGCATGGCGCCAAGGTGGTAATCTCGTCGCGCAAGCAGGACGTTTGCGATTCCGTGGCGAAAGAGATCAACGACAAGTTCGGCAAGGGCACCGCGGTGGCGATCGCCGCAAATATCTCCAGCAAGGAGAATCTGCAGAACCTCGTCGACGAGAGTAACAAGGCGTTCGGCAAGATCGACGTGCTGGTCTGCAACGCGGCATCGAATCCGTATTACGGTCCGCTCGCCGGCATTTCCGATGACCAGTTCAACAAGATCCTCAGCAACAACATCGTCGCCAATAACTGGCTCATCAGCATGGTGGTGCCGCAGATGATCGAGCGCAAGGATGGCTCGATCATCATCGTGTCATCGATTGGCGGGTTGAAGGGGTCGACCATTCTCGGCGCTTACGCCATCTCGAAGGCTGCGGACATGCAACTTGCGCGTAACCTGGCCTGCGAATACGGCAAGCATAATGTGCGAGTGAACTGCATCGCGCCCGGTCTCATCAAGACCGACTTCGCCAAGGCGTTGTGGGACAATCCGGAGAATCTCAAAGCGTCGACGTCGCGCTCGCCGCTGCTGCGTATCGGCATCCCGGATGAAATCGCCGGTGCGGCCGTCTTCATGGGGTCTGCCGCCGGTAACTTCATGACGGGGCAAACCGTTGTGATCGACGGCGGCGCGACGATTAGTTGAAGTATTATCAATCTTCGCGTGAACGGGGGAGTGATTTGGCCGAAGTTGGAGCGGGGCGGGCGGCGCCTCCGCGCCAAACCGGCCAATTGAGTGTAGGATTGAGCCTTTCAGGGTGAGGGTCTCTGTCGCAATTGACCTAGGTAGCCGCTTTGGCCAAGCTGCCTGCTGGATGGGGGCACCACTGCGATGGATATGAAGCAGATCACGTACTTCATCGCGATCGCCGAGCGAGGCAGTATCGCGGCGGCATCGACCGCGGTACGCATTGCCCAGCCAGCTCTCAGCGCTCAAATCAGCAATCTCGAGTCCGAACTCGGTGTGTCGCTGTTCGTTCGCCACAGGCACGGGATGACGTTGACAAGTGCCGGTCGTGCGCTACTCCCGCATGCCCGTACAATCGTCGAAAACGTTCGTCTCGCTCGGGCCGCCGCTATCGACGCCGCAACTGAGCACGCCGGTGCCGTTGTGGTTGGACTGCCAGTGACCACGTCAACGATCCTGACCGTTCCGATCGTGGAATCGGTTCGCCGACGCTATCCGAAAATCGAACTGCGGGTGGTCGATGGAATGAGCGGGGATATCCTCGCTTGGTTGATGGATGGTCGACTTGATATCGGAATCCTCTACGAATCGGATCGCACATTGCCACTCCCAGCGACACCGTTGGCAGCCGACGATGTCTTCCTGATCGGATACAACTGTGCAACGCTGCGACAGCGCGCCGAGATTTCGTTCTCGGAGCTAGCGAATTTTCCGCTCTTCCATACGTCGCGCGAGCATGCGCTGCGGCGGGTGTTGGATCAAATCGCCCATCGCCAAGGCTATTCCTTGCATTACGTCGCGGAAATCGATTCAATTCCGCAAATCAAGGGACTGATTTATCAGGGGCATGGCTATGCCGTGCTGCCCAAGATTTCCTTCGGCGAAGCCGTGAATGATGAACGCCTGTTCTTCACACGAATTCGTAACCCGCGATTGCAACTGCGGAGTTGTATTGCGTTGACGCCGGTGCGTGCCCCATCGCAATCCGTGCAAGGCGTTGCGGCGATTGTCTCGGAGGTGGCGGAAGACTTGATTAGCCGCGAGAAATGGCCGGGCGGCCACTTGCTCTCGCTGGCAACCCGGACAGCATGGGCAAAATGAATTGAAGTTGGCTTGCCAACTTGTTGTGGCGCGAAAGAATACTTCCCGAAAGAACGGCTTTCTTGGCTAATCCATTCGAGTTTGGAGTTTGCTTTCGGATAAAGCAGTATCATCCGAAAGCCGCGTCACATTCAGCTCAATCGGTCCTAGCCTTGCTCGCGGAATTCAGGCGACCAGCGCATCAGTCGCCGCTCAAGCAACTTGAATAACGATACAAGTACAACACCGACCAGACTCAGGACAGTCAATGCGGCGAACATGTCGGCCGAGTTGAGGGTCGCCAGCGACGTGATGATCAGATAGCCCATTCCTGTCGTTGATCCCACGAATTCTGCAATCACAACGCCTATCAGTGAGAAACTGACGGCATTTGGAAGCGCCGTAAATGTCCACCCGAGTGCATTGGGAATCCGGACGCTTCGGGTGATTTGGCGTTCGTTCGCACCCAGTGTGCGGCAAAATTCGATCAACTCCTTCTCGATCGCCATACCGCCTTTGAAGGTATTGAAGAAAACGAGAAAGAACACGATGAACCAGGCTGTCACCACCTTGGATGCGAGACCGAGACCGAAAATCATTGTGATCAGCGGCACGAACGCAATGCGCGGCAATGAGTTGAGCGCAACGATGAAAGGATTGAGCACGATCGCCAGCTCGCGCTTCTGACTGAATAGCAGACCGACAACGAAACCGGTCGAAACCGACAGGACAAGTCCGATCAGCGTAGCAATCAGCGTCGCTTCCAGATGTGGCCACAGGAAGCCTGCTTTAGCGCCAAATGTCCAATCATACAGACGGAGGATGATTGCGGACGGCCGACTGACAAAGAAGGGATCGAAAACGTTGAAATTCTTCGACAGGAACGGAATTCGTGTCCCGATTTCCCAGATTGCGACTGCAAGGCCGACCAGGCCAACCTGCCAGAACGCCAGCCTGAATCGTCGCCAAAAGGCCTTGCGCGCGACTGTTCTAAGCCGATCCTCCCGGCTTAGGCTGAGCGCCTGGACATCGGCCATCAGTGCAAACCTCCAACGAGATCCGCAGGTTGCTGTGCGTCACGGAATTCCTGGCCCAGTACTTTCCAGATGGTGCGGAAATGCTCGGCAAATTCTGGCGTATCCCTAACCGAGAATACATCGCGCGGGTGAGGGATGCTTACATGTTGATCCAGCAATATCCTGCTCGGCGGCCGCGACAATACGATAATGCGGTCCGACAACGTGACAGCCTCATCGAGATCGTGAGTCACCAAGATGATGGTCTGGCGCATCTGCCGCCAGATACTGATCAGTTCCTTGTGCAGCAACGTCCGCGTGTGAGTATCGAGGGCGCCGAATGGCTCGTCAAGAAGTAGCAATTTCGGCTCACAGGCCAGTGTCATGAGTAGCGCGACACGACGCCGCATACCGCCCGACAATTGATGTGGGAATGTATCTTCAAACCCCTGAAGATTGCCGAGCTTTAGAAGTGCTGCCACCTTGTTGTCGATGTCGGCCCGCGGTGTGCTCCTATACTGCAGGCCGAGACTGATGTTGTCGCGGACGCTTCGCCACGGCAGCACGGTATCTTTCTGAAAAATGTATCCCAGCGCGCTCGGCACCGTGCCGGGATTGACGGTTTTGCCGGCAACTTTGACGCGACCGGCCGTGGGCTCGTCGAAGCCGGCGATGATGTGTAGCAACGTGCTTTTGCCGCATCCGCTCGGACCGACAATAGAGACGAACTCTCCTTCATTGATGATGGTCGAGATGTTGCCGATCGCGTGCACATCGCGCGTCTTGGAGAGATAGATCTTTTCAATCCCGTTAAGCTCAATCATGCGAAATCCCAGGCCAGACGGTTGCGATGGCGGACGCTGGCCGATCCTCCGTTGAACAACGGGCGATTGCGAACCAGCGTATCCGCTAGATTTTTACGCCCGCTTTGCTTTGGCAAGGAATTTCATGTCGATCATGTTCTCGAACGGCACTTTTGCCAACTCGGCATCAGTGTACATCTTGCCTTGGCTCATGATGCCGGTCAGCCGATTGTAGGATTCGGCGGTGATTTCGTTACTTTGGCTCCAGACTCCCTTTTTGTAGACATTGAGAGCGCGCAGGATGGCGGGACGTTCGTATCCGCCGAGATAGTCCTTGAAAATGATGTCGCTGATCTGTTCGGCTGTGCTGGCGTTGAGCACGCCCTGTGCCTTCGACATCGCATTGACGAATGCCTGAACGGTGTCGGCTTGCTTCTCGACTGTTTCGCCCAGGATGTAGCAGCCGACGCCAGGAACATTCCCGCCGAAGACCTTGTTCCATTCCGCTTCGTCCGTCACGTCGAACAACGTATGTCCCCAGCCTTCCTGGTGGGCGGAATCGATCATGGAAATGGTCGATATCGCTGCATCCACACGGCCAGACTTCAGGGCTCCCAGCATCGTGGCGAAATCACCAAGGCCAAGGATCTTGGTCTTATCCACGATATCAGACCGGGTCGCGATATAGGTGGCCATCAGCCACGTCGCGGCTTGGGGTTGAGTGACCGCAATACTCTTGCCGGCGAGATCCTTGACGCTGCGAATGCGGCCGGCGTCGTAATCTTCCTTGCGGATCAGAATATTGGCGAACGGGACGCGCTGATCGAAACCAAACACGACCTTCGCTTGCTTGCCGGCGATACTGAGGGCAACGGCATCGCTCACGCCGGATGTGCCGACGAAAATCTGGCTGGCGGCGAGTAACTGCTTGGTGCGCGGTCCGCTTTGGGTGTTCAGATAATTTACATCGAGGTTTTCCTGACCAAAGAATCCTTTCTGTAATGCGACATAGGCAACTGCATACAATGGGTCGATACTGGCGACACCGTAGTCCAGTTTTGCAGCGGCTGCCTTGCTCCAGCCCGGCGCAGCGGGAAGTGCCGCTAGAACCGCTCCGCCAGCCGATATGGTTATGAAATTTCGGCGATTGATTTCCACAGACATGGCACGCATCCCCCTCGATCCGATGGTCTTGTGATTGGCCGGCCGTTTTCAACGTAGGGCAGGTGGCCTGACACTCGCTCGCCTGTCAGTCTTTCGTCGTGTACCCCACCGCGTTGTTCACAAAGATGTTCTGCTTGCGATAGATCGCCAGAACGAGCGCGCCCGTATCCGAGTGGTTTTCGTGGATGGAATCCGGCTTTCTCCAGACGTATTCTCCCGCTTTGCAGGTTCCGTCGTGATCGTACATGGAGCCTTCCAGGACGTAGGCCTGTTCAAGTTCCGGATGGCGATGGAACGGAAGATGGGCGCCGGGATCGAGTTTGATCAGGACAGTGGACTCACCCTTGGCCTTATCTTCGTAGAGGACCTTGAGCCAAACCTTGTCGATCTGGGTTGCCTTCCATTCCATTTCGGCGGGGCGAACATAGGTCGATCCATTGATTGTCGGTCCGCTCTTGGGCGCGCGCTTTTGACCGCCGGAAATCTTCTTGCTTGCCGTATCCATGAGTCCCTCCTGTGTTATTGAAGTTATTCTGGGGATGGTTTGGAACGATTCACAAGTATGAAATTGCTGGGGGTGCCTTCGCGATTTGCTATCGCAGCAAACCGGCGCAATGGGCGCGCGCAATCTCGATTTGGGTTGTAATCGGGTTGTCGTGTGACGACCGGTTGATGCGGTCTTAGTTACTTAAGTCGTCCAAAACAGACGCCAGCGTTCGGCGGCTTCGCTGAAGTCGCTGGGCATGGTGTCGTAGCAGTTCGCAGCATCAGCGATCTGTTCCCACGGCTAGGCGCTACGCATGAACAGATGTGCGGCCGGTCTCAGCCACGTTGTGTCGTCGAGTGTTCCCGCGCGCACGTTGACACTGTTCGGGCGCGTGTTGCGCTCGCCATAGATTCGCCCCCCGCAGTCATCGCAAAACCACGATGTGCCTTCTGCACCACGAGATTCGTGCCGCCATGGCTTGGGGGCACCTTTGGCGATGTGGAATGCTGTTGTTGTGACCGGCATCGACATCGCGAAGGCGCTGCCGCTCTGGCGCTGGCAATCCGTGCAATGGCAAGCATAGAGCAGCAACGGGAAGGCATCGATGCGATAGCGGATCGCGCCGCAGGAGCAGCCGCCGGTGAGAGGCAGCTTCGGCTTTATCATGGTGGATTCCGGCGCTGCACGTTCACTCCACCGCCGCGTAAACCAGATTGCGGACCATGTTGCGCAAATATTCGCGCTGGCCTGGTGCTTGCGACATGAGGACGGCGAACAGCTCTTCCTTTGGATCGATCCAGAAGAACGTCCCCGCGATGCCGCTCCAGAAGAATTGTCCGGCGGATCCGGTGACAGGTCCGAAGCCTTCATGGGTTCGGACGCAGAAGCCCAGGCCAAAGCTGTGTCCGGGCGCCAGCATTGTTCCATTGACCTTGATATCGGGCGTCAGGTGGTCGGACGCCATGAACTGCAGCGTCTTGCGGCCGATGATCCGTTCGCCGTCGAGCGTGCCGCCATTGAGGAGCATCTGACAGAACCGCGCGTAGTCCATCGTCGTCGACACCAATCCTCCGCCGCCGGACTCCATCGCCGGCTTCTCGGTCATGTCGAACAGCTTCACCTTGTCGCCGGTCCAAGGGTCTGTCGGAAACGCCTCGGCCAGCCGGTGCTGGTTTTCCGCTGCAGTATGAAAGCCGGTCTCCATCATCTTGAGCGGCGCGAGAATGCGCTCGGTCAGGAAGGTGCCGAGCGTCTGACCGGAGATCACTTCGATGACACGGCCAAGGATGTCGGTGGAGCGGCTGTAATTCCATTCGCTGCCGGGCTGGCAGATCAGCGGCAGGCTGGCGACGATCCGGGCGTGCTCGGCATTGTCGATCTTGCGGCTGCGCAGCCGCGACTCCTGATACATTTTGTGGATCGGCCCATCGCCGACGTGGTCGTAAGTAATGCCGGAGGTATGCCGCAGCAGATCCTGAATGGTGATCGGGCGCACCGGTGGCACCAGATCGAGCTTGCCGCCGTTCTCGACGCCGACCTTCTGCTCGGCGAATTCGGGAATGTATTTCGTCAGAGGATCGCTCAGGAGCAGGCGGCCGTCTTCGAGCAACATCATGATGCCGATCGAGACGATCGGTTTGGTCATCGAGAAAATGCGGAAGATGCTGTCCTGGGTCATCGCCGCGCCCGTCGCCGGATTCCGCTGGCCCAGCGTATCGAACCAGCCGATCTGACCGCGGCGCGCCACCATGACGGTGACGCCGGGGACGGTTCCCTTGTCGATCTCGCGCTTGAAGGCATCGGACACCCGCTGCAGGCCGGTCCGCGACAGCCCCAGCGCGTCCGGCTTGGCATGCGGCAGCGGTGGCGTCTGCGGACTGGCGAGGTGTTTCGCAGCGGTCTGGATGTTCATGGCGCGCTCCCGATTGATCTTATGATTTGCCGGATTAAATAAGGCCTCTTCCGGTGAGGGTTGGTGAGCTTGGCCCAGAACTTCTGACTTGAACAGGGCCGTTTTCCCTTGTAACCAGCCGCCGGTTTGGTGCCGTGCAGATGCCCGGCCGATAGAGGTGGACATAGATGGCCAAAGAGAAGTTTGAACGTACGAAGCCGCATTGCAACATTGGCACGATTGGTCACGTCGACCACGGCAAGACGTCGTTGACGGCGGCGATCACCAAGATCCTTGCGGAGACGGGTGGAGCGACGTTCACGGCGTACGACCAGATCGACAAGGCGCCAGAAGAGAAGGCGCGCGGCATCACGATTTCGACGGCGCACGTCGAGTACGAGACGCAGAACCGGCACTATGCCCACGTCGACTGCCCGGGCCACGCCGACTACGTCAAGAACATGATCACGGGCGCTGCGCAGATGGACGGCGCGATCCTGGTGGTGTCGGCGGCCGACGGCCCGATGCCGCAGACCCGCGAGCACATCCTGCTGGCGCGCCAGGTCGGCGTTCCGGCGCTGGTGGTGTTCCTGAACAAGTGCGACATGGTGGACGATCCGGAACTGCTCGAACTGGTCGAGATGGAAGTCCGCGAGCTGCTGTCGAAGTACGACTTCCCGGGCGACGACATTCCGATCGTCAAGGGTTCGGCGCTTGCGGCGCTGGAGAACTCGGACCAGAAGCTGGGCCACGACGCCATTCTGGAGCTGATGAAGAACGTCGACAGCTACATCCCGCAGCCGGAGCGTCCGATCGACCAGCCGTTCCTGATGCCGGTTGAAGACGTGTTCTCGATCTCGGGCCGCGGCACGGTTGTGACGGGTCGCGTCGAGCGCGGCGTGGTGAAGGTCGGCGAGGAAATCGAGATCGTGGGTCTGCGCGAGACGCAGAAGACGACGGTGACGGGCGTGGAGATGTTCCGCAAGCTGCTGGACCAGGGCCAGGCAGGCGACAACATCGGCGCGCTGCTGCGCGGCACGAAGCGCGAGGACGTCGAGCGCGGCCAGGTGCTGTGCAAGCCGGGTTCGGTGAAGCCGCACACCAAGTTCAAGGCCGAGGCGTACATCCTGACGAAGGAAGAGGGTGGGCGGCACACGCCGTTCTTCACGAACTACCGTCCGCAGTTCTACTTCCGCACCACGGACGTGACGGGTGTGGTGCACCTGCCGGAAGGCACCGAGATGGTGATGCCGGGCGACAACATCGCCATGGAAGTGCACCTGATCGTGCCGATCGCCATGGAAGAGAAGCTGCGCTTCGCCATCCGTGAAGGCGGCCGCACCGTCGGCGCCGGCGTCGTCGCAGCCATCATCGAGTGATCGTTGCAATAGCGACGGCGCGCCGTTAGCGCCTGACGGCAATCAATCTTGCCAAATGCCCGGAGCGCTCAGCGCTCCGGGCATTTTTATTGTGTGCGGAGCTCATGCACACCGGCCGGCTGCGGCGTTGGGCCGCTTGATGAGCCATGCGGTCGTGCTTCATAGTCACGGTTGGTTGGACGATGAAATTCAAAGGGTATTGCCGTGAAACGAATGATTGCCGTTCTCGTCTTTGCGTTTTCCGCCATGTCTGCCGACGCTGCCTTGGCTCAAGGCAAAGTCGCTATTCTCATGCCGGGATCGGCCGGTGCGGTACCGAACGATTTTCTGGTCCGCAACAAGGACCACATTGGTGGCAAGGGCGTCTCGACCGTGATCACCACTTCGTCGAGCGAGGCGGCATCGATCTCACAAGCCGAGGCGGCCAAGGGACGCAAGGTCGTGCTCGTCGGAATGAGCCGCGGCGCGATCGACGTGGCAGCTGCGCTGGCAGCGGGTGCGAAGGTAAATGGACTCGTCATCGTGTCCGGCATGTATCGCGAAGCGCAGGCACGGCTCGGCTCACCAGGTCTGCTGCCGCGGACGCTGCTGATTCACAACAAGTACGACACTTGCAAGTTTACGCTGCCCGAGTTTGCCAACGAATTTGCGGCTTGGAGTGGCGGACGTGCGTCAGTGCGTTGGGTCAACGTGCAGGGACCCGAGGTTCCGCGAGTCTGCGGACCGATGGGGGCTCACGGCTTCTATCGGCAGGACGGCGGAGCCGTTGCTGCCATCAATGGCTTCATCCGTTCGCGGTGAAACCATCGCGCCGATAAGTCTATTGGCTCTTTTCACGCCGATGCAAAGTGCTTATAGAGGCGGCTGCTAGGAGTGTAGCTCAATTGGTAGAGCACCGGTCTCCAAAACCGGGGGTCGCAGGTTCGAGCCCTGCCACTCCTGCCAGCGCAAGCCGCCGATTCTAACGCGCAGCCATTTCGTTCACCGCGCTTCCTCTACAATTCAACAATTAGGTCAGTCGCTGATCCGCGTCAGCAGTGCCTTGAAACCTACCGAGGGCATCTCGGCAGCCGTTCCCTCGACCGACGCGTAGCCGCCTTTTTCGACGCCGCGAAAATCGATTCTGACCTCGTTGATGCCAAAAACCGGCGGATGGTTGGGGTCGTCGGTGTGCCGCGAGGTCGTCACCACGCCGCGGATCGAATTGCCTTGCTGTTCGTAGGAGCCCACGTAGGCAAAGGAGGAACTGCCGCCGTGGAGCTGGCCATCGCGGGCAAAAATGATGCCCACGGCCTTGCGGCGAGGGGTTTCGAACTCAACCTTATACAAGCCGCATAACATCACGTCCTCGCCAAGCAAGCCACCCGTATGGGGTATTATAAGTAAAAGCCCGGTATTAATTTCTCGTTATAGTTGCGCTATGCGATCGCTAAACTTTTAGCGGTTGTCCCTTGGATTGCCCTGCGGGGTTGCCTCAACTCTCCCGGCGAGCTTTGCGTCGGGCATGGGCCGCGGCTTTCGGGAGCCGCATTTAAGTTCCGGTAGTTCCAGCGTATCTTGACGTTTGGTGCGGCCCGCAGTAGGAAGCGCTACCTGCTGCCGGCCCGTACAATCGGATATCCGGCGCGGCTTTTAATCCCCGAAACACGAGCCCGCTTGGCGGCTCATCCTTGACAAAGGGTTGGGCGCAAGAGGGCTGTTCGGATTCCTGAAATCTGTATCAACTGACGACGGACGCGGATCATCGACGATGGCTTTCAGCCCGTTCAAATTCCTGCAAGAAGTGCGCACGGAGACTGCGAAGGTCACCTGGCCGTCGCGCCGCGAGACCATGATCACCACCATCATGGTGTTCGTGATGGTGGCGTTGGCGTCGATATTCTTCTTCGTGGCGGATCAGTTGATCCGCTTCCTCATCACTTTCTTGCTCGGCATTCATTGACGGGCGGCGCGGAACCAAATTCATGAGCATGCGCTGGTATATCGTTCACGCCTATTCGAACTTCGAAAAGAAGGTCGCGGAATCCATTCGCGAGCAGGCCAAGCAGCGTGGATTGGAAGACCTGTTCGAGCAGGTCTTGGTGCCGACCGAGAAGGTCACCGAAGTGCGCCGCGGCCGCAAGGTCGATGCGGAACGCAAGTTTTTTCCGGGCTACGTCCTGGTGAAGATGAACCTCACCGACGAAGCCTTCCATCTGATCAAGAACACGCCGAAGGTCACTGGCTTCCTCGGTGCCGAAAACAAGCCGATGCCGATCTCGGAAGCCGAGGCGATGCGGATCCTGCATCAGGTGCAGGAAGGTGTTGAACGGCCGAAGACGACGGTGTCGTTCGAAGTCGGCGAGAACGTGCGCGTGGCCGACGGTCCGTTCGCGTCGTTCTCCGGTGTGGTCGAGGAAATCGACGAGGCCCGCTCGCGCGTGAAGGTCGCGGTGTCGATCTTCGGTCGCGCAACGCCGGTCGAACTGGAATTCGGTCAGGTCGAGAAGGTCTGATCGATGTAAGCGCGAAGCGCGTCTTCGCGTCATAGGCCGTGGAAGGAAGGAGTGGTTGCCAGCCACTTTCTATCCGAACCACGAAACCTGAAACCGCCGATTCCGATCGGCACAACAGGAGTGCAACATGGCAAAGAAAGTGACCGGATACCTGAAGCTTCAGGTGCCGGCCGGCGCGGCGAACCCGTCGCCGCCGATCGGCCCCGCGCTTGGTCAGCGCGGTCTCAACATCATGGAATTCTGCAAGGCGTTCAACGCGCAGACGCAGAAGGAAGAAAAGAACACGCCAATCCCGGTGGTGATTACGATCTATGCCGATCGTTCCTTCACCTTCGAGATGAAGACTCCGCCGATGTCCTACTTCCTCAAGCAGGCTGCCAAGATCCAGTCCGGTTCGAAAGCGCCGGGCCGCGATTCGGCCGGCAAGGTGACTCAGGCGCAGGTGCGCGAGATCGCCGAGAAGAAGATGAAGGATCTCAATTGCGATACCGTCGAAGCGGCCATGAAGATGGTCGAGGGTTCTGCCCGTTCGATGGGCCTTCAGGTGGCGGGGTAACGAGTCATGGCAATCGGAAAGCGTTTGAAGAAGGCCCGCGAAGGCGTGGATCGCACCAAGCTTTACCCGATCGCGGAAGCGATCAAGCTGGTGAAGGAGCGCGCCAAGTCGAAGTTCGACGAAACCATCGAGATCGCGATGAACCTCGGCGTCGATCCGCGTCACGCCGATCAGATGGTGCGTGGCGTCGTCACGTTGCCGAACGGCACCGGCCGCACGCTGCGCGTCGGCGTGTTCGCGCGTGGCGCCAAGGCTGAGGAAGCCAAGGCTGCTGGCGCCGATGTCGTCGGTGCGGAAGACCTGGTCGAGAAGGTGCAGGGCGGTCAGATCGATTTCGATCGTTGTATCGCGACGCCGGACATGATGCCGCTGGTCGGTCGCCTCGGTAAGGTGCTCGGTCCGCGCGGCATGATGCCGAACCCGAAGATCGGTACGGTGACGATGGATGTCACCGGTGCGGTCAAGGGCGCCAAGGGCGGCTCGGTCGAATTCCGCGTCGAGAAGGCCGGCATCGTGCAGGCCGGTATCGGCAAGGCATCGTTCTCGGAAGAGAAACTGGTTGAGAACGTCAAGGCGCTCGCCGATGCGGTCGCCAAGGCTAAGCCGGCTGGCTCCAAGGGCACCTATATCCAGCGCGTGGCGGTGTCGTCCACGATGGGGCCGGGCGTCAAGGTCGAGCCGGGTACCGTGCTCGGCTAAACGCTGCGGCACGCTTGCGACAAACCAGAGGCGAAATCGGGGCAACCGGTTTCGCCTCTTTTCTTTGAGAGCCACCCAACAGGGCCAAAAACTTCCGGGGAGCGGCGATGTCCAAGGTGCTGATCTATTCGCGATTCCCCAAGGCCATGCTGGCCCGGATCGGCGAACGCTACGAGTTGCTCGACAGCAAGGGGCAACGCTTCACGGAGGTTTTCCCGGCGGCGCAATTGTCGGACGTGCAGGCGCTGATCTCGGCGGGCGGCACGGCGCTCGGCGCCGATGCGATGGATGCGCTGCCGGCGCTCAAGGCGATCGTCTGTTACGGCACCGGTTACGACGGCGTCGACCTGCGGGCGGCGGCGGAGCGCGGCATCGTCGTCGGCAATAGCCCGGCGGCGAATGCGGCGGCCGTGGCCGACCTGGCGATGACGCTGATGCTGGCGGTGACGCGCAACCTGCTGCCGGCGGATCGGTACGTCCGTAGCGGCGACTGGGCGGCCGCCAAGCCGTCGCCGCTGATGCGGCCGCAGCCCGGCAACCCGGGCCGGCGCATCGGCGTCTACGGCATGGGCGAGATCGGCCGCAAGATCGCGGCGCGGGCAGCGGCGTTCGAGACCGAGGTCGCCTATTACAGCCGCAGCCGGCACGACGTGCCGTATCGCTACCTGCCCAGCCTCGAAGCGCTGGCGGAGTGGTGCGACGTGCTGATGGTGGCGGTGCGCGCCGGAGCGGATACCCACCACATCGTCGACGCCGCGATGCTGCGCCGGCTGGGACCCGAAGGCTATCTGATCAATATCTCGCGCGGCTCGGCGGTCGACGAGCAGGCGCTGATCGCCGCGCTGACCGACAAGACGATTGCCGGGGCCGGGCTCGACGTGTTCGAGACCGAGCCGCGCCAGCCGGACGCGCTGACGGCGTTTCCCAATGTTGTGCTGACGCCCCATGTCGGCGGCCACACCACGGAATCGCACGTGGCGATGCAGGACTGCGTGATGGCCAATCTCGATGCGTTCTTCGCCGGAAAGGCGCTCCCGTACCCGGTGCCGCTCGGGTCCGGCCAGCGGGTATGATACCTGCGGCAGGGCTACCAGCCGTTCGGAAATCCAGAATAAGCTAATAAAAATTATATCTTACGAAATAGTCTTAAACTCGTACTTTCGCCGCGCCGACCTGACTGACAGGCTCGGCGTCCGCCATTTCGGCGGCCGAGGGGACAATCCCCAAATAGGGCTTGGCAAGTCCCTTAAGAGTCGTTAAACAGCCGCTTCCGGATGTGCTGGCTTCTGCTGGCAGGTCCGCGCACGCATTCCGCAAATCAACTGTCATAGGAGGCCATTCCTTTTCGGACATCCGCATGGATTGCTTGAAAGGGAGGGACACCGACGCTGATTGGAATGCAGGCGGGGGTAGCTGGTTCGCCGGCTGTCCCGATCCTGTCCGAGACTGCAGGCGCCCACGGAGATCGCTTTATCTCCAACGGCTTAATCATCACAGCCTGCACAGACGGGTGAAGACCGATTTTTGTAATCTTCCGCGCGTCGCGGCGGATTGCGTATTTGGTTCGAACCTCGACACCCCGCGCCTTAACCGGTTCGGGAGGGCAGGCTATTCAATGTCGTCGTGCCCGGTGTGTCGCGAAGCCAGTGTGCTTTGAGGTCGTGTCAGGCAGGACGATGGGTGCAACCCGGCGGTCCAGCCACGGACACTGATCCAGGGCAAAGACCGCCAACCGGAGAGAGCTTGCTGTGGAACGAGCGGCAAAAAAAGAGGCGGTCGAATCGCTGAACGAGGTCTTCAAGACCACCAGCGTTGCGGTCGTTGCTCACTATTCCGGCCTCACCGTGGCCCAGATGCAGAAGCTGCGCATGCAGATGAAGCAGGCTGGCGCATCGGTGAAGGTCTCGAAGAACCGTCTCGCCAAAATTGCTCTTGAAGGCACGGACGTCGTTGCCATCGGTTCCCTGCTGAAGGGGCCGACCGTGATCGCGACTTCAAACGATCCGGTGGCGGCGCCGAAGGTAGCTGTCGAATTCGCCAAGACGAACGAGCAGTTCGTCATCCTCGGCGGTTCGATGGGCAAAACCGTCCTGAACGTCGACAGCGTCAAGGCTCTCGCCTCGCTGCCGTCGCTCGATGAGCTGCGTGGCAAGCTCGTTGGCCTCCTTGTGGCGCCGGCGACCAAGATTGCTCAGCTGTCGACTGCGCCTGCGGCCAAGGTCGCGCGTGTGGTTCAGGCTTATGCCTCAAAGAGCGAAGCGGCCTGACGCCCTTCGCAATTCAAACCTGGTTCGAACTGAATACGTTAAAGGAACACATCAATGGCTGATCTGCAGAAGATTGTTGACGACCTCTCGGCGCTGACCGTGCTCGAAGCTGCTGAGCTGGCGAAGCTGCTCGAAGAAAAGTGGGGCGTGTCCGCCGCGGCTGCGGTGGCGGTTGCCGCTGCTCCGGGTGCTGGTGGCGCTGGCGCCGCCGCTGCCGAAGAGAAGACCGAGTTCACTGTCGTCCTGGCTTCGGCTGGCGACAAGAAGATCGAAGTCATCAAGGAAGTCCGCGCCATCACCGGCCTGGGCCTCAAGGAAGCCAAGGACCTCGTCGAAGGCGCGCCGAAGCCGGTCAAGGAAGGCGTTGCCAAGGACGAAGCCGAGAAGCTCAAGGCTCAGCTCGAGAAGGCTGGCGCCAAGGTCGAGCTCAAGTAAGCAAGCCTTACGGGTGTTTCCCGGTTTGGCGCGCAAGTGCCACGCGGGATGCGCTGGGGTGAAGACGGAGCCCGGATGGCCGTTTGGTCATCCGGGTGTCGTCCGGAAGGGTTCCGGACACAACAATGTGTGGGGATTGGTGGGGTTACCCCCTCGAATTTCCATGAATGCCCTCCCATATCGGGGCGGCAGCATGACAACACGGTGAAGTGGCGAGCGCAGGTCGGGCGTGGCCGTGAGCCGTTGGGAGATATGCAATTTTCGGGCTTTTGGTCCGTAACAATCGGGTTCTGACGGGCAGAGCGTAGGCAGCGCTCTGCACGTCGTTTTGCGTTCGAAGGGTCGTGGGTCGCGATTTGGGATTTTGATCCTGAATTGGGGCCGCCAGCTTCGAATGTGTCGGATTTCAACCCAGGGGCGATGCCAATCGCGCTCTGGAAGGTCCGCCCCTGTCGGGCGGCGCAATGAGAGGCCACGATGGCGCAGCAGACGTTCACCGGTCGCAAGAGAGTTCGCAAGTTCTTCGGACATATCCGTGAAGTGGCGCAAATGCCCAACCTGATCGAGGTGCAGAAAGCCTCCTACGATCAGTTCCTGATGGTCGATGAACCCGAAGGCGGCCGCCTCGACGAGGGATTGCAGGCGGTGTTCCGCTCGGTGTTCCCGATCTCGGATTTCTCCAACACCTCGATGCTGGAGTTCGTCCGCTATGAATTCGAGCCGCCGAAGTACGACGTCGACGAGTGCCGCCAGCGCGGCATGACCTTCGCTGCGCCGCTGAAGGTGACGCTGCGCCTCATCGTGTTCGATATCGACGAGGAAACCGGCGCGCGTTCGGTCAAGGACATCAAGGAGCAGGATGTCTACATGGGCGACATTCCGCTCATGACCATGAACGGCACCTTCATCGTCAACGGCACCGAGCGCGTCATCGTTTCGCAGATGCATCGTTCGCCGGGCGTGTTCTTCGATCACGACAAGGGCAAGACGCATTCGTCGGGCAAGCTGCTGTTTGCCGCGCGCGTGATTCCGTATCGTGGCTCGTGGCTCGACATCGAGTTCGATGCCAAGGACATCGTGTTCGCGCGTATCGACCGCCGCCGCAAGATTCCGGTGACGTCGCTGATGTTCGCCCTCGGTCTCGATGGCGAAGAGATCCTGTCGACCTTCTACAAGAAGATCCTCTACAAGCGCACCAAGGACGGCTGGCGCGTGCCGTTCGATGCCTCGCGCTTCCGCGGCTATTCGACGATCAACGACCTGATCGACGCCGACACCGGCAAGGTGGTGCTCGAAGCCGGCAAGAAGCTGACCGTGCGCGGCGCCCGCCAGTTGCAGGAAAAGGGCCTGAAGGCTCTGCGGCTGTCGGACGAAGAGTTGATCGGCAACTATCTTGCCGAAGACCTCGTCAATCCGAAGACCGGTGAGATCCACGCCGAAGCCGGCGAAGAGATCACCGAGAAGTCGTTGAAGGCGTTGAACGAGCAGGGCTACAAGGAATTGCCGCTGCTCGACATCGACCACGTCAACGTCGGTCCCTACATCCGCAACACGCTGAACGCCGACAAGAACATGACGCGTGAAGACGCGCTGTTCGACATCTATCGCGTGATGCGTCCGGGCGAGCCGCCGACGCTGGAATCGGCACAGAACATGTTCCAGTCGCTGTTCTTCGACAGCGAGCGCTACGACCTGTCCGCGGTCGGTCGCGTCAAGATGAACATGCGCCTCGACCTCGATGCGCCGGATACCCATCGCACGCTGCGCAAGGAAGACATCCTCGCGGTCATCAAGACGCTGGTGGACCTGCGCGACGGCAAGGGCGAGATCGACGACATCGACCATCTCGGCAATCGCCGCGTGCGTTCGGTCGGCGAACTGATGGAAAATCAGTATCGCATCGGCCTGCTGCGCATGGAGCGCGCCATCAAGGAGCGCATGTCCTCGGTCGATATCGACACCGTGATGCCGCAGGACCTGATCAACGCCAAGCCGGCGGCGGCAGCCGTGCGCGAGTTCTTCGGCTCGTCGCAGCTCTCGCAGTTCATGGACCAGACCAACCCGCTGTCGGAGATCACCCACAAGCGCCGTCTCTCGGCGCTTGGCCCGGGCGGTCTGACCCGCGAGCGCGCCGGCTTCGAAGTGCGCGACGTGCATCCGACGCACTACGGCCGTATCTGCCCGATCGAAACGCCGGAAGGTCCGAACATCGGTCTCATCAACTCGCTGGCGACGTTCGCGCGCGTCAACAAGTACGGCTTCGTCGAGACGCCGTATCGCCGCGTCAAGGACGGCCGCGTCACCGACGACGTGGTGTATCTCTCCGCGATGGAAGAGGGCCGCTACTACGTCGCGCAGGCCAACCTGCCGCTCGACTCCAAGGGCCGCTTCACGGAAGACCTCGTGGTGTGCCGTCACGCCGGCGAAGTGCTGCCGGTGACGCCGGACAAGGTCGACTTCATGGACGTGTCGCCGAAGCAGCTGGTTTCGGTCGCCGCGGCGCTGATCCCGTTCCTCGAGAACGACGACGCCAACCGCGCGCTGATGGGTTCGAACATGCAACGTCAGGCCGTGCCGCTGGTGCGGGCTGAAGCGCCGTTCGTCGGCACCGGCATGGAAGGCGTCGTGGCGCGTGACTCCGGTGCGGCGATTGCCGCGCGGCGTTCGGGCGTCATCGACCAGATCGACGCGACTCGTGTGGTTATCCGCGCGACCGAGGATCTCGATCCGACCAAGTCGGGCGTCGATATCTATCGGCTGATGAAGTACCAGCGCTCGAACCAGTCGACCTGCATCAACCAGCGTCCGCTGGTGAAGGTTGGCGACGTGGTCAAGAAGGGCGACATCATCGCTGACGGTCCGTCGACCGATCTCGGCGAGCTCGCGCTCGGCCGTAACGTGCTGGTCGCGTTCATGCCGTGGAATGGCTACAACTTCGAAGACTCGATCCTGCTGTCGGAGCGGATCGTCAAGGACGACGTCTTCACCTCGATCCACATCGAGGAATTCGAAGTCATGGCCCGCGACACCAAGCTCGGCCCCGAGGAAATCACCCGCGATATTCCGAACGTCTCGGAAGAAGCGCTGAAGAACCTCGACGAAGCCGGTATCGTCTACATCGGTGCGGAAGTTCGCGCCGGCGACATCCTGGTCGGCAAGATCACGCCGAAGGGCGAAAGCCCGATGACGCCGGAAGAAAAGCTGCTGCGCGCCATCTTCGGCGAAAAGGCCTCCGACGTTCGCGACACCTCGCTGCGGGTGCCGCCGGGCGTGCAGGGCACCATCGTCGAAGTCCGCGTGTTCAACCGTCACGGCGTCGACAAGGACGAGCGTGCGCTGGCGATCGAGCGGGAAGAGATCGAACGCCTCGCCAAGGACCGCGACGACGAGCAGGCCATTCTCGACCGTAACGTCTACGGCCGTCTCGCCGACCTTCTGGAAAACCGCCAGGGCATCGCCGGTCCGAAGGGCTTCAAGAAGGACACCAAGATCACCCGCACGGTGCTCGACGAGTATCCGAAGTCGCAGTGGTGGTTGTTCGCGTCGCCGAACGACAAGCTGATGGCCGAAATCGAAGCGATGCGGAAGCAGTACGACGAATCGAAGAAGGGCCTTGAACAGCGCTTCCTCGACAAGGTCGAAAAGCTGCAGCGCGGCGACGAATTGCCTCCGGGCGTGATGAAGATGGTCAAGGTCTTCGTCGCGGTGAAGCGCAAGATCCAGCCGGGCGACAAGATGGCCGGCCGTCACGGCAACAAGGGCGTGGTGTCGAAGATCGTCCCGATCGAAGACATGCCGTTCCTTGAAGACGGGACGCATGCCGACATCGTGCTCAATCCGCTCGGTGTGCCGTCGCGCATGAACGTCGGTCAGATTCTCGAAACGCATCTCGGCTGGGCGTGCGCCGGTCTCGGCAAGCGCATCGGCCAGACCGTCGACGCGTATCTGTCGAAGCAGGACGTCAAGCCGCTGAAGGAGACCTTGAAGAAGGTCTACGGCGACAACGAGACCATCAAGTCGCTGAGCGACAACGAACTGGTCGAACTCGGCGGCAACCTCCGCCACGGCGTGCCGATTGCGACGCCGGTGTTCGACGGCGCCAAGGAAGCCGACATCGAAGAGATGCTCGAGCTTGCCGGCGTCGACAAGTCGGGCCAGTCGGTGGTGTACGACGGACGTACCGGCGATCAGTTCGATCGCAAGGTGACGGTGGGCTACATCTACATGCTCAAGCTGCATCACCTTGTCGACGACAAGATCCATGCGCGTTCGATCGGTCCGTACTCGCTGGTCACCCAGCAGCCGCTGGGCGGCAAGGCGCAGTTCGGCGGCCAGCGTTTCGGCGAAATGGAGGTGTGGGCGCTCGAGGCTTATGGCGCGGCGTACACCCTGCAGGAAATGCTGACGGTGAAGTCGGACGACGTCGCGGGCCGTACCAAGGTCTACGAGGCGATCGTGCGCGGCGACGACACCTTCGAGGCCGGTATTCCGGAATCGTTCAACGTGCTGGTCAAGGAAATGCGCTCGCTCGGCCTCAACGTCGATCTGCACAATTCCAAGCTCGGCACGCCGCCACCGGCGGAGGCCGCTGAGTAACTGCATGCGTAGTGCCCGGCGTCTCGCCGGGCATTCGCGCCTGATCCGGACGCTGGATCGGGCGCGGGCGGCCTGAAAGTTTCGAATTTGCTGCCGGTGACGATCGGCACGCGAGGAGAAGACGATGAACCAAGAAATTATGAATCTTTTCAATCCGACGACGCCGGCTCAGGTCTTCGACCAGATCCGGATTTCGATCGCTTCCCCGGAGAAGATTCTCTCGTGGTCCTACGGCGAGATCAAGAAGCCGGAGACCATCAATTACCGCACCTTCAAGCCCGAGCGCGACGGCCTGTTCTGCGCGCGCATCTTCGGGCCGATCAAGGATTACGAGTGCTTGTGCGGCAAGTACAAGCGCATGAAGTACAAGGGCATCATCTGCGAGAAGTGCTCGGTCGAAGTGACCCTGTCGCGCGTCCGTCGCGAGCGCATGGGCCACATCGAGCTGGCAGCTCCGGTCGCGCACATCTGGTTCCTGAAGTCGCTGCCGTCGCGCATCGGCTTGCTGCTCGACATGACGCTGAAGGATCTCGAGCGCATCCTCTATTTCGAATACTACGTCGTGCTCGAGCCGGGTCTGACCGCGCTCAAGGACCGTCAGTTGCTGTCGGAAGAAGAGTATCTCCGCGCCCAGGACGAATACGGTCAGGACAGCTTCACCGCCATGATCGGCGCCGAAGCCATTCGCGAACTGCTCAAGGGTCTGGAGCTTGAAAAGCTCGAGGCGCAGCTGCGCGTCGACATGGCGGAGACCGACTCCGACATCAAGCACAAGAAGCTGGCCAAGCGCCTGAAGATCGTCGAGGCGTTCCGCTTCTCCGGCAACAAGCCGGAGTGGATGATCCTCACCGTGGTGCCGGTGATTCCGCCGGACCTGCGTCCGCTGGTGCCGCTCGACGGCGGCCGCTTCGCGACCTCGGACCTCAACGACCTGTATCGCCGCGTCATCAACCGCAACAACCGTTTGAAGCGGCTGATGGAGCTGCGCGCGCCGGACATCATCATCCGCAACGAAAAGCGCATGCTGCAGGAAGCTGTCGATGCGCTGTTCGACAACGGCCGCCGCGGCCGCGTCATCACCGGCGCCAACAAGCGTCCGCTGAAGTCGCTCGCCGACATGCTCAAGGGCAAGCAGGGCCGCTTCCGTCAGAACCTGCTCGGCAAGCGCGTCGACTACTCCGGCCGTTCGGTGATCGTCGTCGGTCCCGAACTGAAGCTGCATCAGTGCGGCCTGCCGAAGAAGATGGCGCTCGAACTGTTCAAGCCGTTCATCTACTCGCGGCTCGACGCCAAGGGTCTCTCCACCACGGTGAAGCAGGCCAAGAAGCTGGTCGAGAAGGAGCGTCCGGAGGTTTGGGATATCCTCGATGAGGTGATCCGCGAACATCCCGTGCTGCTGAACCGCGCGCCGACGCTGCATCGCCTCGGCATTCAGGCGTTCGAGCCGGTGCTGATCGAAGGCAAGGCGATCCAGCTGCATCCGCTGGTCTGCTCGGCTTTCAACGCCGACTTCGACGGCGACCAGATGGCCGTGCACGTTCCGCTGTCGCTCGAAGCGCAGCTGGAAGCGCGCGTGCTGATGATGTCGACCAACAACATCCTGCATCCGGCCAACGGTCAGCCGATCATCGTTCCGTCGCAGGACATCGTGCTCGGCCTGTACTACCTGTCGATCATGCGCGAAGGCCTGCCCGGCGAGGGCAAGGTATTCGGCGACATGGCCGAACTGGAGCACGCGCTGCACTCCAAGGTCATCCACCTGCATACCAAGATCAAGTATCGCTGGGATGGCGTGGGCGAGGACGGCAAGCCGCTCAAGCGGATGATCGACACCACCGCGGGCCGCGTCATGCTCGGCCAGGTGCTGCCGAAGTCGCAGAAGATCAAGTTCGAGGCCATCAACAAGCTGATGACCAAGCGCGAGATCTCCGGCGTCATCGATCAGGTCTATCGTCACTGCGGTCAGAAGGAGACGGTGATCTTCTGCGACCGCATCATGGCGCTCGGCTTCTACAATGCGTTCAAGGCCGGCATCTCGTTCGGCAAGGACGACATGGTGGTGCCGCACGGCAAGTGGAAGATCGTCGATACCACGCGTACGCTGGCGAAGGACTTCGAGCAGCAGTACAACGACGGTCTCATCACCCACGGCGAGAAGTACAACAAGGTGGTCGACGCCTGGTCGAAGGCTACCGAAGAAATCGCCAAGGAGATGATGAAGGAAATCTCCGCCGTTAAGAAGAATCCGAAGGGCGGCGAAGCGCAGATCAACTCGATCTACATGATGGCTCACTCCGGTGCGCGTGGTTCGCCGGCGCAGATGCGTCAGCTTGCCGGTATGCGCGGCCTGATGGCCAAGCCGTCGGGTGAGATCATCGAGACGCCGATCATTTCCAACTTCAAGGAAGGTCTGTCGGTGCTCGAGTACTTCAACTCGACGCACGGTGCCCGCAAGGGTCTGGCCGACACCGCTCTGAAGACGGCGAACTCGGGTTACCTGACCCGCCGTCTGGTCGACGTGGCGCAGGACTGCATCATCACGCAGGACGACTGCGGCACCAAGCTCGGCATCAAGATGCGCGCCATCGTCGATGCCGGCACGGTGGTGGCTTCGCTCGGCTCGCGCATCCTCGGCCGCACCGCGTGCGAGGACATCCGCGATCCGGCGACCAACAAGGTGGTGATCAAGCGCAACACCTTGATGGAAGAAAGCCATGTCGAGCAGATCGCACAGGCCAACATCCAGGAAGTGAAGATCCGTTCGGCTCTGACCTGCGAACTGGTCAACGGCATTTGCGGCAAGTGCTACGGCCGCGATCTGGCTCGCGGTACGCCGGTCAATCACGGTGAAGCTGTCGGCGTCATCGCCGCGCAGTCGATCGGTGAGCCCGGCACGCAGTTGACGATGCGTACGTTCCACATCGGCGGTGCGGCGCAGCTCAACGAACAGTCGGTGATCGAGTCGAACTTCGAAGGCAAGATCGTCATCAAGAACAAGGCGATCGCGCGTAACAGCGAGAACCATCTGGTCGCGATGGTCCGCAACATGGTTATCGCGGTGGTCGATCCCGATGGGACCGAGCGTGCAACGCACCGTATTCAATACGGCGCGCGCGTACACGTCGACGAAGGCGATATGGTCAAGCGCGGCCAGCGCATCGCGGAGTGGGATCCGTATACCCGTCCCATTCTCACCGAAGTCGAAGGCACCATCGGATTCGAGGATCTGGTCGAAGGACAATCGATTTCGGAAACGCTCGACGAGTCGACCGGTATCGCCAAGCGTGTCGTTATCGATTGGCGCTCCATGCGTGGCGGTGCGGATTTGCGTCCGGCCATCGTCATCAAGGGCAAGGATGGCAAGGTGCTGAAGCTGGCACGCGGCGGCGACGCCCGTTACATGCTCTCGGTCGATGCCATTCTGTCGGTCGACGTTGGAGCCAAGGTCAAGCCGGGCGACATTCTCGCGCGTATTTCGACCGAAAGCGCCAAGACGCGCGACATCACCGGCGGTCTGCCGCGTGTTGCCGAACTGTTCGAAGCGCGCAAGCCGAAGGATGCGGCGATCATCGCCGAAATCGCCGGCACCATCCGCTTCGGCCGCGACTACAAGAACAAGCGTCGCATCTCGATCGAGCCGGTCGACAAGAACGAGGAGACTCGCGAGTACCTCATTCCGAAGGGCAAGCACATCCATCTGCAGGATGGCGACATCGTTGAAAAGGGTGACTTCATCGTTGAAGGCAACCCTGCACCGCACGACATTCTGGCGATCAAGGGCATCGAGGAACTCGCTGCCTATCTGGTCAACGAAATCCAGGAAGTCTACCGCTTGCAGGGCGTGCTGATTAACGACAAGCACATCGAAGTCATCGTTCGTCAGATGCTGCAGAAGGTCGAGATCACCGATCAGGGCGAGACCGACATGATCTCGGGCGAGCAGATCGACAAGATCGAGTTCGACGTGCTCAACGCCAAGGCGAAGGAAGAGGGCAAGAAGATCGCGACCGGAACGCCCGTGCTGCTCGGCATCACCAAGGCGAGCCTGCAGACGCGTTCGTTCTTCTCGGCGGCGTCGTTCCAGGAGACCACCCGCGTGCTCACCGAAGCCGCCGTCAACGGCAAGGTGGACCCGCTGGAAGGCCTCAAGGAAAACGTCATTGTCGGCCGCCTGATTCCGGCCGGCACCGGCGCCTCGATGGCCCGCATCCGCGAAGTCGCCATGAAGCGCGACCGGCTGATTCTCGACGAGCGGGAAAAGCAGGCCGCGGCGATTACGCCGGCTGCACCGGAGGCCGAGCCGCTGGCCTTGCCGCCGGCGGAGTAATCCTCCGGACATCACGAAACACAGAAAGGCCAGCATCCGCTGGCCTTTTTGCTGTTCTGGCGGGCCGATTCCCCGTTTCCTGCGTGCCGGACGATGGTGGTATCGGCCATTCCCGGCGGGTGGCGACTACCGAATTCAGGCTGCCAGAGGTCTTTTTCGATGGGATCGCGCTTTGTTCATCTTTCCTTCAGGTGAAAAGCTGTTTCCATTGAGGCAGCATTGGAAATCCAGCAATAATGAACTCTGGATTAGGCGCGAACGCGCGCATGCAACCTTGAGGCGAATACGGCCGGGACGTCGGTTCTCGTGACGGTCGTCGATCAGCTCCGGGGAAGGCAAGGTGCGCGAGGCGCCGATTGTCCGTCGAGAGAAGCACATGCTTGATCTAGCAATCGTAGGTGGCGGGCCGGGCGGCCTGATGAGCGCCTGGTATCTCAGGAAGAAGCTCGGGCCGCTGTGTCGCATCACGATCTTCGAAGCCACCGATCGCATCGGCGGCAAGATCGTGTCGCGCCGCTTCGATTCTTCGCCGGCGATGTACGAAGCCGGTGTCGCTGAGATCTACGATTACTCGATGACCGGGCCGGACCCACTGCGCGAGCTGATCCAGCATTTCGGTTTGCAGACCATTCCGATGGACGCCGAGCAGGTGCAGCTCAACGGCGAACTGCTGAACGACGTGGCTGGCATGCGCCGCCGCTTCGGTGCCAAGACGGCGGATGCCATTGAGGCGTTCCGCAAGCGCTGCTCCGAAATGATTTCGCCGACGGAATATTATGAGGGCGTCGGCGCGCAGGATAACGAGCATCCGTGGGCGTTCATGACCTGCGAGGAATTGCTCGATCGCGAGGTCGACGATCCGGTCGCCAAGCGTTTCTTCAAGGTGATGGCGCGCTCCGATATCGCGACCGAAAGCCACAACACCAATGGGCTCAACGCGCTGAAGAACTTCGTGATGGATGTCGACGGCTATATCGGCCTGTATTCGATCCAGAACGGCAACGAGCAGTTGATCACCTGCCTGCGTTCGGAAGTCGATGCCGACATCCAGCTCAATCATCGCGTGCTCAAGGTCGGCAAGACCGAGGGCGGCCGCTACCAGCTCAACATGATGAACGGCAAGGGACCGGAGACGCGCGACTTCGATCTGGTCATGATGTGCCTGCCGCACAACTGGCTCGCCACGATGGGCTGGGAAGGCGAACAGCTGCGCAAGTCGATGGTCAAGCACGTCGCTTACTTCGACCGTCCGGCGCACTACCTGCGCGTCTCGGTCCTGTTCGACGAGCCGTTCTGGGGCGACAAGATTCCCGGCGCCTGGTTCATGTCGGAAGCGTTCGGCGGCTGCTGCGTCTACAACGAAGGCGCGCGGCACGATGTCGGCCGCAACGGCGTGCTCAACTGGCTGATCGCAGGTTCCGACGCGCTGGCGTTCGCCAATCTCACCGACCAGCAGTTGATTGATGCGGCGCTGAAATCGCTGCCGGCGTCGCTCGGCAATGCGCGCGAGCATTTTGTCGAAGGCAAGATCCACCGCTGGCTGTCGTCGGTCAACGCCATCCCCGGCGGTTTGCCGGTGCGCGACGTGGCGACCAATCATCGCCCCGAACCGAAGGAGCATCCCGGCCTCATTCTGGTCGGCGACTACCTGTTCGACTCGACGCTCAACGGCCTGCTGGATTCGTCCGATGCAGCGACCGATATCGTCGTCACCGAAACCATCCGGCTCCGTCACGCGCGCGCCAATGCGGGCAAGGCGACCGGCAAGATCGACCGCGACTACTTCGCCAATTATCGCGGGATCGGGCCGTATCGCGAGGTCTGGAGCCAGTTCACCGATCCGAAGCATCTGATCGACCTGATCGAGACGGTCTGGCACAAGCCTGCCGGCTGCAAGCTGCTGGTGGCTGGCTCGGCCAGCGGCGAACTGGTCGGCGCGCTGCGCGAGCGCGGCATCGATGCCTGGGGCATCGAGAACAACCGGGCGATCCATGCGCAGACGCCGGAAGCGCTGAAGCCCTTCAATCTGCTCGGCTCGATCGCCGATATGCCGTTCGCCGACGAGCAGTTCGACTTCGTGTTCGAAACCAGCCTCTGCCACGTCTCGGACAAGCAGGTGCGGCGCGCCGTCCGCGAATTGCGCCGGGTGGTCAAGACCGGCCTGGTGTTCGGTTCGGTCACCAGTGACCTGCCGCCGGATCTGATCGATCGCTATGACCTGCTGCGCGGCGTCAAGAAGCTCGGCACCTGGTGGGAGTGGTCGGAGATCTTCTTCAACAACGGCTTCGACCTGTCGATGAATCGCAACGACTGCATGGATGCCGTCTGGGAAAAAACCGTTGCCGCCGGCAAGGGGCCCGGAAAATGGTATGCGGACCCGGAGAGCCTGCGCTATTCCTTCTTCGACAAGACGGCGCTGGACGATTGACGCGAATGGTCGCGGCGCAGGGCTGACCCCTGCCGCCGCACTTGCTTCCGACCGCGCGGCGACAGCATACTGCGGTCAGTGACAGCGGATTGATACACGATGAGATTCGGATACGCCGGCCGATCGGCCTCGATGCCGCAGCCTGCTGCGTCATGGGCGCGCGTGTGCCGTCCGCAATCGTGCCGTTGCGGCTGATCCATCGTGGCCAAGACACCCACCGACAAGAATGATCCAGCTTCCACCGGCACCTCATCGGATGCCGCGGCAGAGGCCGAGTTGCGGCGCGCGCAGGCCGCCGCCGCAGCAACGGTGCCGAAATCCGCGCCGGCCGACGATGACGACGACGACGAAGATTGGGACGACGATGACGATGATGACGACGAGGAACTCGTTGTCTTCACCGCGCGCGAGGCCGCCGGCGCGTTTGCCACCGTCACTGGTTTCATTCGTCCTTACTTCAAGAACTACAAGAAGGCGCTGACGTTCGTCGGTATCGGCCTGCTGGTCGAGACGCTGTTCAATGTCATCATGCCGCTGAGCCTGAAATTCCTCATCGACGATGCGCTCGGCGAGGAAGATTTCGGCGTGCTGATGGTGATCCTGTCGGTGCTCGCGGTGGCGGGCATCGTCACGTCGCTGATCTCGATCTGGTATGAGCGTTGGGATGCCTGGCTGTCGGCATCGGTGATCTCCGACGTCCGGCAAAAGCTGTTCGATCACGTGCAGGACTTGCCGTCGAGTTTCTTCGCGCGTACCAAGCGCGGCGAAATCCTCTCGCGTTTTTCGGTCGATCTGTCGGCATTCGAAAATGCGCTGAAGACGCTGGCCAACAGCGCGGTGCTGCCGGCGCTGGAGCTGCTCGCCGGCTTGTTGCTGATGTTCTATTTGAACTGGCAACTGGCGGTGGTGGCGCTGCTGATCTTCCCGATCACGCTGATCGGCCCGCGCATCCTGACGCCGAAGGCGGTCCACGCCAATTACGAGCAGAAGGTCAACGAGGCCGCGATCCTCGGCGTCGTGCAGGAGAACATTTCGGCGCAGGCCGTGGTCAAGGCGTTCAGCCTGCAACGGCTGGCGCGCAGCTGGTTCTCGGTGCGCAACGATACCACCCGGCAGAAGATCGCCTCGGCGACGTTCCTGTCGAGCATGGTCGAGCGCTCGGTGAACGTCTCGGTGCTGCTGCTGCATCTCGTGGTGCTGGCGCTCGGCGCCTATCTCGCGACCACCGGACAGATCACCATCGGCACGTTCGTCACGTTCGAAAGCGCGTTCTGGGAAATTTCCTACAACATCGCGCACCTGATGCACTTCGTGCCGGTGACGATCCAGTCCGCGGCGGCGGTGCGTCACGTGCAGGAACTGCTCGACGAACCGACCCGCGGCGCCGACCGTCCGGGCATGCCGGACCTGCCGCGCATCAGCAACGACATCACTTTCGACCACGTCTCGTTCGGCTATGAGGGCAGCGACGAGCTGGTGCTCGACGATCTCAACCTCAAGATCGAGGTCGGCAAGTCGATCGCCATCGTCGGTCCCAGCGGTTCGGGCAAGAGTACGCTGCTCAATTTGATCCTGCGGCTCTACGTGCCGACGGCGGGGAAGGTCACCATCGACGGCGTCGACATCCGCACCGTCACCCGCGAGTCGCTGCGGCAGGGCATGGCTGTGGTGTTCCAGGACAACGTGCTCTTCAACATGTCGATCCGAGAGAACATCAGGCTCGGCAAAGAGGGGGCGACCGACAAGGAGGTCGTGGAGGCGGCCAAGAAGGCGGAGATCCATCGCTTCATCATGAGCCTGCCGCACAAATACGACACCCAGGTCGGCGAGCGCGGCGACACCTTGTCCGGCGGCCAGCGCCAGCGCATGGCGATCGCCCGCGCCATCGTCCGCGATCCGTCGCTGCTGCTGCTCGACGAGGCGACCTCGGCGCTGGACCAGACCACTGAAGCGGCGATCAATCGCACCCTGCTCAAACTGGCCAAGGGCCGTACGATGATCTTTTCGACGCACCGGCTGACGTCGGTGGTCGATATGGATGAAATCATCGTCCTCCGCGCCGGGGAGGTGGTGGAGCGCGGCTCGCATAGCGAGTTGCTGGCGGCGAATGGGGTCTATCGCAGGTTGTGGGACGACCAGTCCCACACGCCGCACGACGACGATGACGACGAGGACGACGACTAATCCGCGCCGGACTCCCAAGCTGCCACCCGCCTCGGCGGCCGGGCGAATCCCTTTGACCGATGCCCGAGCGGATGTTGCGGACCGCGACTCGGTCCGGTGATTCCGGCTCAAGCGCAAGAAATCACCGAATCGCGGGCAAATGGGGTTTGGCGCTCCCTCGGACAACCGCGAATAGGCGGTCTTAGTCCGGCGATTCTACGGCTTGAAGGATATTAATCCTGTTTTAACGCGTATCGGTGGGTACGGGGCAAACGACTCGAATCGTCGCTTGCTGCAGATGCGATATCCGTGTCAGGAGATGCGGCCATGGCGACATGACGCCAACGCAGGCAGTTTCGGGAAAGCCTTATATGACGGGACTTCTTGAAATTCGGCGCTATGCAATTCGCGGTGTTTAAGCCTTGACTTGCACGCCGGTGGCCGATAAAACCCGCCCACTTAACGGCAGGCGGTGAGCAACGCCAACGTCGGAACGGACCACCCTTCAGTTTCTCGGAATTGATACGGGCACCAACCTCGACGGATGTCGCTCAGACGCTGCCGACCTAAGCTAGGCAAGGCAAAGACGATTGTCGTTCTCCAGAGCGATGTCTCGGAGATCGAATTCGGATGCATGACCCCGGTTTTGATGGGTTGGTGAAAGCCAGTCCATTGCTGCTGCGGTCCTCTGTTCGTCGAAGCGCTTTCCACTCTGTCAAAGAGTGGCTGGCGCAGTTTCGCTTTGTTTGTCGAGCCGGGTAGGCGACAGCACGGGATCTTGGGTCCCAGACAATTCTGCGAAGCCCGCAAGGGATCGCGCGAACAAGGGTGAAGGCGAACGATGCCGACGATCAACCAACTGGTCGCAAATCCGCGCATTCTGCAAAAGGCGCGTAAGAATGCTCCGGCGCTGCAGCAGTCACCGCAGAAGCGCGGCGTCTGCACGCGCGTCTACACCACGACGCCGAAGAAGCCGAACTCGGCGCTTCGTAAGGTCGCCAAGGTGCGTCTGACCAATGGCTTCGAAGTCATCGGTTACATCCCGGGCGAAGGTCACAATCTGCAAGAGCACTCGGTGGTGATGATCCGCGGCGGCCGCGTCAAGGACTTGCCGGGCGTGCGCTACCACATCCTCCGCGGCGTCCTCGATACGCAGGGCGTCAAGAATCGTAAGCAGCGTCGTTCGAAGTACGGCGCGAAGCGTCCGAAGTAATCGGGAACATAATCGATGTCGCGTCGCCATTCTGCCGAAAAGCGTGAAGTCAACCCGGATCCGAAGTTCGGGAATATCGTCATCACGAAGTTCATGAATTCGATCATGTATGACGGCAAGAAGTCTGCCGCCGAAAGCATCGTTTACGGTGCGCTCGAGATGATCGAAGCCAAGACCAAGCAGGGTCCGCTGACCGTGTTCGAGCAGGCGCTCGAGAACGTCATGCCGACCATCGAAGTGCGTTCGCGCCGCGTGGGTGGTGCGACTTACCAGGTGCCGGTCGAAGTTCGTTCGACCCGCCGTCAGGCGCTCGGCATTCGCTGGATCATTACGGCTGCGCGGGGGCGCAACGAGAAGACGATGACCGAGCGGCTCTCCGCAGAGCTGCTGGATGCATCGAACAACCGGGGGAACGCGGTCAAGAAGCGGGAAGACGTGCACAAGATGGCGGAAGCCAACCGTGCCTTCTCGCATTATCGCTGGTAACGGCGACCCGAACCGAAATTAAGGACAGCTTTTATGCCCCGCCAACATGCCATCGAGAACTACCGCAATTTCGGTATCATGGCGCATATCGACGCCGGTAAGACGACGACGACCGAGCGTATCCTGTATTACACCGGCAAGAGCCACAAAATCGGCGAAGTGCACGAAGGTGCCGCGACGATGGACTGGATGGCGCAGGAGCAGGAGCGTGGCATCACCATTACGTCCGCTGCCACCACTGCGTTCTGGGACGGCAAGCGCCTGAACATCATCGACACTCCCGGCCACGTCGACTTCACCATTGAAGTCGAGCGTTCGCTGCGCGTGCTCGACGGCGCAGTGTGCGTGCTCGACTCCAACCAGGGTGTCGAACCGCAGACGGAAACGGTCTGGCGCCAGGGCGACAAGTACAAGGTGCCGCGTATCGTCTTCTGCAACAAGATGGATAAGACCGGCGCCGACTTCTACAAGTGTCTGGCCGACATCGTCGATCGCCTCGGCGCGCGCCCGGTTGCGCTGCAGCTGCCGATCGGCTCGGAGAGCAACTTCAAGGGTATGGTCGACCTCGTCCGCATGAAGGCGCTGGTCTACAATCAGGACTCGCTCGGCTCGATGTACGATATCGAGGAGATTCCTGCCGATCTCGCCGACAAGGCCAAGGAATATCGCGAGAAGCTGGTCGAAGCCGCCGTCGAACTCGACGACGACGCCATGGCTGCCTATCTCGACGGCACCGAGCCGGATGAAGACACGCTGAAGCGCCTCGTCCGCAAGGCGGTGCTGACCGGCGCATTCTATCCGGTGCTGTGCGGCACCGCGTTCAAGAACAAGGGCGTGCAGCCGCTGCTCGACGCGGTCGTTGCCTATCTGCCGTCGCCGGTCGACGTGCCGGCCATCAAGGGTATCGACGAGAAGGGCGAGGAAGTCGTCCGTCACGCCGACGACAAGGAGCCGATGGCTCTGCTGGCGTTCAAGATCATGGACGACCCGTTCGTCGGCACCATCACTTTCTGCCGTATCTATTCCGGCGTGCTGCAGAGCGGCACCGGTGTCGTGAACTCGACGCGCGAGAAGAAAGAGCGTATCGGCCGCATGCTGCTGATGCATGCGAACAACCGCGAAGACATCAAGGAAGCCTATGCGGGCGACATCGTCGCGCTGGCTGGCCTCAAGGAAGCCCGCACCGGCGATACGCTGTGCGATCCGGAGCATCCGGTGATCCTCGAGAAGATGGAATTCCCGGAGCCGGTCATCGAAATCGCCATCGAGCCGAAGTCGAAGGCCGACCAGGAAAAGCTCGGCATCGCATTGGCCAAGCTGGCGGCGGAAGATCCGTCGTTCCGCGTGTCGACCGATCACGAGTCCGGCCAGACCATCCTCAAGGGCATGGGCGAACTCCATCTCGACATCAAGGTCGATATTCTCAAGCGCACTTATAAGGTCGACGCCAACATCGGCGCGCCGCAGGTGGCGTTCCGTGAGAAGATCACCAAGCCGGCGGAAGTCGACTACACGCACAAGAAGCAGACCGGCGGTACCGGCCAGTTCGCGCGCGTCAAGTTCGTCGTCGAGCCGACCGAGCCGGGCGCTGGCTTCCAGTTCGAGTCGAAGATCGTTGGCGGCGCGGTGCCGAAGGAATACATCCCCGGCGTCGAAAAGGGTCTGCAGAGCGTGCTGACCTCGGGCGTGGTTGCCGGCTTCCCGGTGGTCGACGTCAAGGTTCAGCTCGTGGACGGCGCCTATCACGACGTCGACTCATCGGCGCTGGCCTTCGAAATCGCATCGCGCGCTGCATTCCGCGATGCGCTGCAGAAGGGCAAGTCCGTACTGCTCGAGCCGATCATGAAGGTCGAAGTGGTGACCCCGGAAGACTACACCGGTTCGGTCATCGGCGACCTCAACTCGCGGCGTGGTCAGATCCAGGGTCAAGACATGCGCGGCAACGCCAACGTCATCAATGCGATGGTGCCGCTCATGAATATGTTCGGTTACGTGAACAACCTGCGCTCGATGAGCCAGGGTCGCGCGACCTTCACGATGCAGTTCGATCACTACGCGGAAGCGCCGGCCAACGTGTCGGCGGAAGTCCAGAAGAAGTTTGCCTGATTGACGTTGACGAGAGTCAACGCCTGAACGGAGAGTGTCATGGCCAAAGAGAAGTTTGAACGTACGAAGCCGCATTGCAACATTGGCACGATTGGTCACGTCGACCACGGCAAGACGTCGTTGACGGCGGCGATCACCAAGATCCTTGCGGAGACGGGTGGAGCGACGTTCACGGCGTACGACCAGATCGACAAGGCGCCAGAAGAGAAGGCGCGCGGCATCACGATTTCGACGGCGCACGTCGAGTACGAGACGCAGAACCGGCACTATGCCCACGTCGACTGCCCGGGCCACGCCGACTACGTCAAGAACATGATCACGGGCGCTGCGCAGATGGACGGCGCGATCCTGGTGGTGTCGGCGGCCGACGGCCCGATGCCGCAGACCCGCGAGCACATCCTGCTGGCGCGCCAGGTCGGCGTTCCGGCGCTGGTGGTGTTCCTGAACAAGTGCGACATGGTGGACGATCCGGAACTGCTCGAACTGGTCGAGATGGAAGTCCGCGAGCTGCTGTCGAAGTACGACTTCCCGGGCGACGACATTCCGATCGTCAAGGGTTCGGCGCTTGCGGCGCTGGAGAACTCGGACCAGAAGCTGGGCCACGACGCCATTCTGGAGCTGATGAAGAACGTCGACAGCTACATCCCGCAGCCGGAGCGTCCGATCGACCAGCCGTTCCTGATGCCGGTTGAAGACGTGTTCTCGATCTCGGGCCGCGGCACGGTTGTGACGGGTCGCGTCGAGCGCGGCGTGGTGAAGGTCGGCGAGGAAATCGAGATCGTGGGTCTGCGCGAGACGCAGAAGACGACGGTGACGGGCGTGGAGATGTTCCGCAAGCTGCTGGACCAGGGCCAGGCAGGCGACAACATCGGCGCGCTGCTGCGCGGCACGAAGCGCGAGGACGTCGAGCGCGGCCAGGTGCTGTGCAAGCCGGGTTCGGTGAAGCCGCACACCAAGTTCAAGGCCGAGGCGTACATCCTGACGAAGGAAGAGGGTGGGCGGCACACGCCGTTCTTCACGAACTACCGTCCGCAGTTCTACTTCCGCACCACGGACGTGACGGGTGTGGTGCACCTGCCGGAAGGCACCGAGATGGTGATGCCGGGCGACAACATCGCCATGGAAGTGCACCTGATCGTGCCGATCGCCATGGAAGAGAAGCTGCGCTTCGCCATCCGTGAAGGCGGCCGCACCGTCGGCGCCGGCGTCGTCGCAGCCATCATCGAGTAAGGGACGCGAACAGGAAGCAGCGAGTAGCGAACCGATCGATCTGTTCGCCCTCGCTACTCGCTACTCACCATTCGCTCTTAGAGAGAGACAACGGCAATGAACGGCCAGAATATTCGCATCCGTCTCAAGGCGTTCGACCATCGCATCCTCGATACGTCGACGCGTGAGATCGTGAACACGGCGAAGCGCACCGGTGCGCAGGTCCGCGGACCGATTCCGCTGCCGACGCGTATCGAGAAGTTCACCGTGAACCGTTCGCCGCACGTCGACAAGAAGAGCCGCGAGCAGTTCGAAATGCGTACGCACAAGCGTCTGCTCGATATCGTCGATCCGACGCCGCAAACGGTCGATGCTTTGATGAAGCTCGATCTGGCTGCGGGTGTCGACGTCGAGATCAAGCTCTGAGGGTATGGCCACCACGATCCGGTTTCCGGATCGGGTCATGCAGGAACAAGTTTAGTCATTGTCCTTCGGGACAGAAAGAACAGGAAGCACGCCGATGCGCTCCGGAGTGATCGCACAAAAGGTCGGGATGACACGGGTCTTCACGGAGACCGGTGAACATATCCCTGTGACCGTGCTGAAGCTGGGCAACTGCCAGGTTTTGGGTCATCGTACCAGCGACAAGAATGGTTACGTCGCGTTGCAGCTCGGATCGGGCGCGCGCAAGTCGGTTTACATGCCGAAGGCGGAGCGCGGCCAGTTCGCCGTCGCCAAGGTCGAGCCGAAGCGCAAGGTCGCAGAGTTCCGCGTTTCGGAAGATGCGCTGATCCCGGTCGGCGCGGAAATCCAGGCGGACCACTTCGTCGTCGGCCAGTTCGTCGACGTCACCGGCACTTCGGTCGGTAAAGGCTTCGCCGGCGGCATGAAGCGCTGGAATTTCGGCGGTCTGCGCGCCACCCACGGCGTCTCGGTCTCGCACCGTTCGATCGGTTCGACCGGTGGCCGTCAGGATCCCGGCAAGACCTTCAAGAACAAGAAGATGCCTGGCCACATGGGCGTCGATCGCATCACCACGCTCAACCTTCGCGTCGTGCAGACCGATGTCGAGCGCGGCCTGATCCTGGTCGAGGGCGCGGTGCCTGGCTCCAAGGGCGGCTGGATCGCTGTTCGCGACGCCGTCAAGAAGGCGCTGCCGAAGGACGCGCCGAAGCCCGGCAAGTTCAAGCTGGCTGAGGGTGGCGACAAGGCCGCACCTGCCGCCGAGCAGGAGGGCGTGTGAGATGGAATTGAAAGTCACCACGCTTGAGGGCAAGGAAGCCGGCTCGGTTCAGCTCTCCGACGCCATCTTCGGTCTCGATCCGCGCGTCGATATCATTCAGCGTTGCGTCAACTGGCAGCTTGCCAAGCGGCAGGCCGGCACGCACAAGGCCAAGGGCCGTGCGGAAGTCTGGCGCACCGGCAAGAAGATGTACAAGCAGAAGGGCACCGGTGGTGCTCGTCACGGTTCGGCTCGCGTGCCGCAATTCCGTGGCGGCGGTCGCGCCTTCGGTCCGGTCGTGCGCTCGCATGCGTTCGATCTGCCGAAGAAGGTGCGTGCGCTGGCGCTGCGTCATGCGTTGTCGGCGAAGGCCAAGGACGGCGGTTTGGTCGTGATCGACAATGCCAACCTCGAAGCGGCCAAGACTAAGACGCTGGTCGGTCACTTCTCCGGGCTCGGCCTGACCAGCGCGCTGATCATCGATGGCGCGCAGGTTCACGACGGGTTCGCCGCTGCGGCGCGCAACATTCCGAATATCGACGTGCTGCCGATTCAGGGCATCAACGTCTATGACATCCTGCGTCGTCAGAAGCTCGTGCTGACGAAGGCGGCGGTCGATGCGCTGGAGGCGCGCTTCAAATGACAATCGATGCGAAGCATTACGACGTCATCGTCGCTCCGGTGATCACGGAAAAGGCCACCACCGCGTCCGAGCACAACAAGGTTGTGTTCAAGGTCGCCGGCAAGGCCAGCAAGCCGCAGATCAAGGAAGCCGTCGAGAAGCTGTTCGACGTCAAGGTCAAGAGCGTGAATACGCTGGTGCGCAAGGGCAAGACGAAGGTCTTCCGCGGGCAGTTCGGGTCTCAGTCGGACACGAAGCGCGCGATCGTGACCCTCGAAGAGGGCCACCGCATCGACGTCACCACCGGGCTATAAGGCGGATACGACGATGGCATTGAAAAAATTCAACCCCACGACACCGGGCCAGCGCCAGCTGGTGATGGTCGATCGTTCGGCGCTCTACAAGGGCAAGCCCGTCAAGGCGCTGACCGAAGGCAAGAACTCGTCGGGTGGCCGCAACGCTACCGGCCGCATCACCGTGCGTTTCCGTGGCGGCGGACACAAGCAGTCCTATCGCCTGGTCGATTTCAAGCGCAACAAGGTCGATGTCGCCGGCACCGTCGAGCGGCTGGAATACGATCCGAACCGCACTGCGTTCATCGCGCTGGTGAAGTATGCCGATGGCGAGCAGGCCTATATCCTGGCGCCGCAGCGTCTGGCGGTCGGCGATCAGGTCATTGCCGGCAACTACGTCGACGTGAAACCGGGCAACGTCATGCCGCTTGGCAACATGCCGGTCGGCACCATCGTGCACAACATCGAGCTGAAGATCGGCAAGGGCGGTCAGTTGGCGCGTTCCGCCGGCACCTACGCTCAGATCGTCGGCCGCGATCATGACTATGTCATCCTGCGCCTGAACTCGGGCGAGCAACGCCTGGTGCATGGCCGTTGCCGCGGCGCGATCGGTGCGGTGTCGAACCCGGATCACATGAACACCTCGATCGGCAAGGCCGGTCGTAAGCGTTGGCTGGGCCGTCGCCCGCATAACCGCGGCGTCGTCATGAACCCGATCGATCACCCGCACGGTGGTGGTGAAGGACGTACCTCGGGCGGCCGGCATCCGGTGACGCCGTGGGGCAAGCCGACCAAGGGCAAGAAGACGCGGTCGAACAAGTCGACCAACAAGTTCATTCTCATCAGCCGCCACAAGCGGAAGAAGTAAGGATCGCCGGGCATGGTTCGTTCAGTCTGGAAAGGCCCGTTCGTCGAGGGCTCTCTGCTCAAGAAGGCAGATGCCGCGCGCGCGTCAGGCCGTCACGACGTCATCAAGATCTGGAGCCGTCGTTCGACCATCCTGCCGCAGTTCGTCGGTTTGACGTTCGGCGTCTACAACGGCCAGAAGCATGTGCCGGTGTCGGTCAACGAAGAAATGGTCGGGCACAAGTTCGGCGAGTTTTCGCCGACCCGGACCTTCCACGGCCACTCTGGCGACAAGAAAGCCAAGAAGGCTTAAAGATTCAGGTTTGAGGACCAAGTTATGAGCAAGCCAAAGCGCGAACGGAGCCTCCCGGATAACGAGGCCAAGGCAGTTGCCCGGATGCTGCGCGTCAGCCCGCAGAAGCTCAACCTTGTCGCGCAGTTGATCCGCGGCAGGAAGGCTTCGGCCGCGCTCGCCGATCTGCAGTTCTCGCGCAAGCGGATCGCGGTCGACGTCAAGAAGTGCCTGGAGTCGGCAATCGCCAACGCCGAGAACAACCATGACCTCGATGTCGACGCGCTGATCGTCTCCGAGGCACATGTCGGCAAGGGCATCGTCATGAAGCGTTTCGCTCCGCGCGGCCGTGGCCGTTCGGGCCGTGTTTTCAAACCATTCGCGCAACTGACGATCGTCGTTCGTCAGGTTGAAGCGGAAGCAGCGGCTTAAGGCCGGGAGACAACGATGGGTCAGAAGATCAATCCAATCGGCCTGCGTCTCGGCATCAACCGGACCTGGGATTCGCGTTGGTACGCAGGCAAGAACGAATACGGCAAGCTGCTGCATGAGGACGTGAAGATTCGCGAACTCCTGCACAAGGAGCTGAAGCAGGCCGCGGTTGCGCGCATCGTGATCGAGCGCCCGCACAAGAAGTGCCGCGTCACCATTCACTCGGCGCGTCCGGGTGTGGTCATCGGCAAGAAGGGCGCTGACATCGACAAGCTGCGCAAGCGTGTCGCCGACATCACCTCGTCGGACGTCGTCATCAACATCGTCGAGATCCGCAAGCCGGAACTGGATGCCACGCTGGTCGCCGAGTCGATCGCGCAGCAGCTTGAGCGCCGCGTTGCGTTCCGCCGCGCCATGAAGCGTGCGGTGCAGTCGGCGATGCGTCTGGGCGCCGAAGGCATTCGTATCAACTGCTCGGGTCGTCTGGGCGGCGCGGAAATCGCGCGCATGGAATGGTACCGCGAGGGCCGCGTGCCGCTGCACACGCTGCGCGCCGATGTCGATTACGGCGTCGCGACGGCGTTCACCACGTTCGGCACCTGCGGTGTCAAGGTCTGGATCTTTAAGGGCGAAATCCTTGAGCACGATCCGATGGCGCAGGACAAGCGGATGGCCGAGGGCGAAAGCTCACGCCCGCGCCGCGACGCCGCCTGAGCGATTTGAACTGGAAGGTTTGAGGGCGTAAGCCATGATGCAACCAAAGAAAACCAAGTTCCGGAAGGCGCATAAGGGCCGAATCCACGGCGTCGCGTCTTCGGGTGCGACGTTGGCATTCGGTCAGTTCGGCCTGAAGGCAATGGCGCCGGAACGTATCACCGCACGCCAGATCGAAGCGGCGCGTCGTGCGCTGACCCGTCACATGAAGCGTGCCGGCCGTGTCTGGATCCGCGTATTCCCGGATCTGCCGGTTTCGAAGAAGCCGGCCGAAGTCCGCATGGGCTCTGGCAAGGGCGCCCCGGAATTGTGGGTCGCTCGCGTCAAGCCGGGCCGCATCATGTTCGAGATCGACGGTGTCAACCAGCAGACCGCGCGAGAGGCGTTGACGCTGGCTGCCGCCAAGCTGCCGATCAAGACGCGCTTCGTTGCGCGCATCGCAGAGTAGGACGCATCGTCATGGCGAAACTTAAAGTCGAAGATATTCGCGCGATGAGCGAGGACCAGATGTCCGACGCTATCGTCGGCCTGAAGAAAGAGCGGTTCAACCTGCGCTTCCAGCGCGCCACCGGGCAGCTGGAAAATACCTCGCGGCTGCGCGAAGCGCGTCGCGATATCGCTCGTGTCAAGACTGTCGCCGCGCAGAAGCGCGCCGCGAAGACGAAGTAAGGGGCTCGATATGCCGAAACGTACGCTTCAAGGCGTGGTCGTCAGCGACAAGCAGGCCAAGACCGTCGTGGTGCGCGTCGATCGCCGCTTCACGCATCCGATCTACAAGAAGACGATCCGCCGTTCGAAGAACTACCACGCCCACGACGAGAACAACGAGTTCAAGCCGGGCGATACGGTGTGGATCGAAGAGAGCAAGCCGATTTCCAAGCTCAAGCGCTGGACCGTGGTTCAGGGCGAGAAGAAGAAAACCGCCTGATCCCGTCAAGGGTATAAGGCAGCCGATTAGTCGGGCAGGATTTTCCGAACGCCGCAGTCCGCGGTTCGGGTTCATGCTCCAGAGCGCGAGAGCGCACAGAAAGAGGACGAGGTGCATCAATGATTCAGATGCAGACCAACCTCGACGTGGCCGATAATTCAGGCGCACGCCGTGTCATGTGCATCAAGGTTCTTGGCGGGTCCAAGCGCCGTTATGCCACCGTTGGCGACGTCATTGTGGTGTCGATCAAGGAAGCCATTCCGCGTGGCAAGGTGAAGAAGGGCGACGTCATGAAGGCGGTCGTCGTGCGCGTGGCGAAAGACATCCGCCGCGCCGATGGCTCCGTCATCCGCTTCGACCGTAACGCCGCCGTGCTGATCAACAATCAGTCCGAGCCGGTCGGCACCCGTATTTTCGGGCCGGTGCCGCGCGAGCTGCGCGCGAAGAACCACATGAAGATCATTTCGTTGGCGCCGGAGGTGCTGTGATGGCTGCCAAGATTCGTAAAGGCGACAAGGTGATCGTGCTCAACGGCCGCGACAAGGGTCGCACCGGTGAGGTGTTCGAGGTGCATCCGTCGGAGAGCAGGGCTCTGGTCCGCGGCGTCAATCTGGTGAAGCGCCACCAGAAGCAGACGCAGAACCAGGAAGGCGGCATCATTTCCAAGGAAGCGCCGATCCATCTGTCGAACATTGCCATTGTCGGCAAGGACGGCAAACCGACCCGCGTCGGATTCAAGATTCAGGCAGACGGCACCAAGGTGCGTGTCGCCAAGCGTTCGGGAGCAGAGATCGATGGCTGAGACCGCTTATGTTCCGCGGCTTCGCGCGGAATACGACAAGAGCATTCGGGCCAAGCTGACCGAGCAGTTCGGCTATGCCAACGTCATGCAGGTGCCACGCCTCGACAAGGTAGTGCTCAACATGGGCGTCGGCGAAGCCGTCAACGACCGCAAGAAGGCCGAAACCGCTGCCGCCGACCTGGCGCTGATCGCCGGCCAGAAGCCGGTCGTGACCTACTCGCGCGTTGCTATCGCGACCTTCAAGCTGCGTGAAAACCAGCCGATCGGCGCCAAGGTGACGCTGCGCAAGGCCAAGATGTACGAGTTCATCGATCGTCTGGTGAACGTCGCCCTGCCGCGCGTGCGCGACTTCCGCGGCCTCAACCCGAAGAGCTTCGATGGCCGCGGCAATTACTCGCTCGGCATCAAGGAACACATCATTTTCCCCGAAATCGATTTCGACAAGTTGAGCGAAACCTGGGGCATGGACATTACGGTTTGCACCACGGCGCGGACCGACGACGAGGCGCGTGCCTTGTTGACCGCATTCAATTTCCCGTTCCGGCAGTGAGACGCTGACAGGCATCTCAGACGCGGATACGTAAGGAGCCACGCATGGCGAAGAAGAGTTCGATCGAAAAGAATAACCGGCGGCAGCGCATGACCAAGAACGCGGCCGCCAAGCGCGCTCGGCTGAAGGCGATCATCGCCGACAAGACCAAGCCGATGGAAGAGCGTTTTGCGGCGACCTTGAAGCTCGCCGAAATGCCGCGTAACTCGTCGGCCACCCGCATTCGCAACCGTTGCGAACTGAGCGGCCGGCCGCGTTCGGTCTATCGCAAGAACAAGCTGAGCCGCATCGCGCTGCGTGACCTGGGTTCCAAGGGAATGGTGCCCGGTCTCGTGAAGTCGAGCTGGTAAGGAGGGCGCGGACATGTCAACGCACGATCCGATCAGCGATCTCATCACCCGCATCCGCAACGCGCAGATGCGCAGCAAGTCCAAGGTTTCGACCCCGGGCTCCAAGATGCGCGCCAACGTGCTCGAAGTGCTGAAGAGTGAAGGCTACATCCGTGGCTACGCCAGCGTCGAACACGCCTCGGGCCGCAACGAGCTTGAGATCGAGCTGAAGTATTTCGACGGCGAGCCCGTCATCCGCGAGATCGAGCGGGTGTCGAAGCCGGGCCGCCGGGTCTACGCGTCGGTGAAGAACCTGCCGCGCGTCAACAACGGTCTCGGCATTTCGGTGCTGTCGACGCCGAAGGGAATCATGGCTGACCACGAAGCGCGCGAAGCGAACGTGGGCGGCGAAGTTCTCTTCACGGTGTTCTGAGGAAGGATTAGCCATGTCACGTATTGGCAAACGACCAGTCACGGTGCCGTCGGGTGTGACCGCGACCGTCGAAGGGCAGACCGTCAAGATGAAGGGGCCGAAGGGTCAGCTTCAGTTTGTCGTGCACGACGACGTCGAGGTGAAGTTCGAGAACGGCGCGGTCAAGGTTGCTCCGCGTTTCGAAACCAATCGCGCCCGGGCGCTGTACGGCACCGCGCGCGCGCAGGTCGCCAACCTCGTCGAGGGTGTCACCAAGGGCTTCGAGAAGAAGCTCGAGATCACAGGCGTCGGTTATCGCGCCGCGCTGCAGGGCAAGACCTTGCAGCTCGCGCTCGGTTACAGCCACGACGTCAACTATGCGATCCCGGAAGGCATCGCGATCGCGGTTCCGAAGCCGACGGAAATCGTCATCACCGGCAACGACGTTCAGCGCGTCGGCCAGGTTGCTGCCGAGATCCGCAGCTATCGTTCGCCGGAGCCCTATAAGGGCAAGGGCGTGCGTTATTCGGACGAATTCATCTTCCGCAAGGAAGGCAAGAAGAAGTAACGGAGCCGGTCATGTCGAAGATGAAAGTTACGAATGCCCGGCGTCAGAAGCGCGTAAGGCTTGCCTTGCGCCGCAGCGCCAACGGTCGCCCGCGGTTGTCCGTGTTCCGCTCGTCGAAGCATATCTACGCCCAGGTCATTGACGACCTGAAGGGCGAGACGCTGGCCTCGGCCTCGTCGCTGGAGAAGGCATTGCGCGAGAAGGGCAGCACCGGAGCCAACATCGACGCGGCGAAGGAAGTCGGCAAGCTGCTGGCCGAACGCGCCGTCAAGAATGGCGTCAAGGAAGTGGTCTTCGATCGCGGCAGCTATCTGTATCACGGCCGCGTCAAGGCACTTGCCGATGCGGCACGCGAGAGCGGTTTGAGTTTCTAAGGTTCTGTTGAACGGACAAATGGATTGGGGCCTGAGCCCCGCAAGGATTGGAAAACACCATGGCAGGTGAACGCGAACGCGGTGGACGCGACCGGGGTGGCCGGGAAGAGCGCGACAGTGAATTCGTCGACAAGCTCGTCCACATCAACCGTGTGGCCAAGGTCGTCAAGGGCGGCAAGCGCTTCGGCTTTGCGGCTCTGGTCGTCATCGGCGATCAGAAGGGCCGGGTCGGGTTCGGCCACGGCAAGGCGCGCGAAGTTCCGGAAGCGATCCGCAAGGCCACCGAGTCGGCGAAGCGCAATCTGACCCGCGTTGCATTGCGTGAAGGTCGTACGTTGCATCACGACATCGCTGGCCGTCACGGCGCCGGCCGCGTCTATTTGCGCGCGGCTCCGGCCGGTACCGGCATCATCGCCGGCGGCCCGATGCGCGCGGTGTTCGAGACGCTCGGCATTCAGGACGTGGTCGCCAAGTCGATCGGTTCGTCGAATCCGTACAACATGATCCGGGCAACGTTCGATGCCCTGAAGCATCAGGATTCGCCGCGGTCGGTTGCTGCTCGCCGCAACCTCAAGGTGTCGACGTTGCAGTCGCGCCGCGTGGGTGGCGACGCCGAAGCGACCGCCGAGTAATTAATATCGCTCTGGAGTTATGACGATGGCGAAGGCCGCAAAGACGATCAAGGTCGAGCAGACCGGCAGCGCGATCCGCCGCCACCACTCGCAGCGTGCGACGCTGATCGGTCTCAAGCTCAACAAGATCGGCCGCGTTGCCGAGTTGCAGGACACGCCTGCGGTTCGCGGCATGATCGAGAAGGTTCAGCACCTCGTTCGCGTGGTGGAAGGCTAACGTATTCAGTCATGGCCGGGACGCTCCCGGCCATCCATGTCGTGGCGTCGGGACGCTCAAGCGACATGGATACCGGCGAAGGCCGGATATGACGAACGAGAAGTGAGGACAGACAGATGAAACTCAGCGATATCGCCGACAATGCCGGCTCGCGCAAGAAGCGTATGCGCGTCGGCCGTGGTATCGGCTCCGGCAAGGGCAAGACCTCGGGCCGCGGCGGCAAGGGCCAGACCGCGCGTTCGGGCGTGCGCATCAAGGGCTTCGAAGGCGGCCAGATGCCGCTGCATCGCCGCCTGCCGAAGCGTGGCTTCCACAATATCTTCCGGCTGGATTTCGCCGAGGTGAACCTCGACCGCATCCAGGCGGCGATCGATGCCAAGGTGCTCGACGCCAAGGATACGATCAACGCCGAGTCGCTGGTGAAGGCGCGCGTGCTGCGCCGTGCCAAGGACGGCGTCCGCTTGCTCGGTCGCGGCGAACTCAAGGCCAAGCTGACCGTCGAAGTGCATGGCGCGTCGAAGTCGGCCATTGCCGCGGTCGAGAAGGCCGGCGGTTCGGTGAAGATTCTGGCCCCGCAGCCGGAAGAAGACGCCGACAAGAAGGCGTCGTAAGCCGCGAGCGTTGTCGCCCGTTGCATTCGGGCGATCCGGACGTCGCTGGGGGCTCGACGAAACGGATGCCGGCCCCATATCTGGACCGGCGCCACTGGATGTTCCGCCGTCGCGGGGCATGACGGCACGAGGGGCGCGCGAAGGACGTCATCACTATGGTTTCAGCCGCTGAACAACTCGCAGCCAATCTGAATTTCTCCGCACTGGCGAAGGCCGATGAGCTGAAGAAGCGCATCTGGTTTACGCTGGGCGCGCTGCTGGTGTACCGGCTCGGCACCTACATTCCGCTGCCCGGCATCGATCCGTCGGTGTGGACGCAGGTGTTCCGCAGCCAGGCCGGCGGCATCCTCGGCATGTTCAATATGTTCGCGGGTGGCGGCATCGACCGCATGGCGATCTTCGCGCTCAACATCATGCCGTACATCTCGGCATCGATCATTCTGCAATTGTTGACGACTGTGTCGCCGTCGCTCGAGGCCCTCAAGAAAGAGGGTGAAGCCGGCCGCAAGATCATCAACCAGTACACCCGCTATCTGACGCTGTTCCTGGCGCTGGCGCAGGCCTATGGCATTGCCGTCGGTTTGCAGGGCGCAGGCAACGTGGTGAGCACGCCGGGTCCGTTCTTTCTGATTTCAACCGCGCTGACCTTGACTGGCGGCACCATGTTCCTGATGTGGCTTGGCGAACAGGTCACCTCGCGCGGCATCGGTAACGGCATTTCGCTGATCATCATGGCCGGCATCGTCGCCGAACTCCCGTCGGCATTGGCCAGCATGCTCGAACTCGGCCGTCAGGGCGCGCTGTCGACCGGCATCATCCTGATCGTGCTGATCATGGTGGTTGCGGTGATCGCCTTCATCGTCTTCGTCGAGCGGGCGCAGCGCCGGTTGCTGATCCAGTATCCGAAGCGCCAGGTCGGCAACAAGATGTTCGAAGGCCAGTCCTCGCATCTGCCGCTCAAGCTCAACACGTCCGGCGTGATTCCGCCGATCTTCGCATCCTCGCTGCTGCTGCTGCCGACCACCGTCGCCAACTTCAACGTCGGAAGCGGTCCGGAATGGATGCAATGGATCACGACGCAGCTCGGCCACGGCCGCCCGCTGTTCCTGATTCTCTATCTGGCGCTGATCGTGTTCTTCACATTCTTCTACACGGCCATCGTCTTCAACCCGACCGAGACCGCCGACAACCTGAAAAAGCACGGCGGCTTCATCCCCGGGATCCGGCCGGGTGAGCGGACAGCGGAATACATCGACTATGTGCTGTCGCGCATCACCGTGCCGGGCGCGGTCTACCTCGCGATTGTCTGCCTCATACCCGAAATACTGATTTCTTACGCGTCGGTTCCGTTTTACTTTGGCGGTACGTCGTTGCTCATCGTTGTCAGCGTGACGATGGATACCGTGGCGCAGGTTCAGGGCTACCTGCTGGCGCACCAGTATGAAGGGCTGATCAGGAAATCGAAGTTAAGGGGCCGCCGTAAATGAGACTGATTCTTCTCGGGCCGCCGGGGGCGGGCAAGGGAACACAGGCGCAACAACTGGTTCAACGTCACGGCATCGTACAGCTCTCCACGGGCGACATGCTGCGCGCTGCGGTCAAAGCCGAAACGCCTGTCGGCCTCAAGGCCAAGGACATCATGGCCGCCGGCGGTCTGGTCCCGGATGAGGTCGTCATCGGCATCATCTCCGATCGCATCGAGCAGCCCGATGCTGCCAACGGTTTCATTCTCGATGGGTTTCCGCGCACCGTGCCGCAGGCCGAAGCGCTGGATCGCCTGCTGAAATCCAAGGGCCTGGCACTCGATGCCGTGGTCGAACTCCGGGTCAACGAAGGCGCGCTGCTCCGCCGGGTCGAAACCCGCATCGCCGAAATGAAGGCGCGCGGCGAGCCTGTCCGCGCCGACGATACGCCGGAAGTGCTGTCGAAGCGGCTGGAAAGCTATCGCGCGCAGACCGAGCCGCTGGTCGACTACTATGGTGAGCGGCGCAAGCTCGCCACCATCGACGGCATGAAGTCGATCGACGAAGTAACGCAGGACATCAAGCGTGTGCTCGATGCGCTGAAGGATGGTGCCAAGGCCGCGAAGCCGCGCCGCAAGGGCGCCGCGGCGAGCAAGCCGGTCGCTAAGGTTCGGGCCAAGGCCAAAGCCAAGAGCGGCAAGACTGGCAGCAAGGCCAAGGGCCGAGTCGCCAAGAAGGCCGGCAAAAAAGCCGCCAAAACCGCCAAGGGCAAGACGGCACGCAAGGCTGTGAAGGCCAAGGCTGCTAAAAAGGCCAGTAAGAAGGTTTCGCGCGGCAAGGCAGTTCCGGCCAAGAAGGCGCGAAAAACGACGAAATCGACTGCAAAGAAGGCTAAATCGGCGGCCCGGAAGGGTTCCCGGGGGCGTTCCGCTGCGGCCAGCGGCCGGGTGGCGGCTTCGGCCAAAAAGGTCACGAAACGGCGAGGCAAAAGCCCGAAGCGGTTGACGAAACGAGGTTGAATCCTTTAATAAGCCCGGTATCCAGTCGGATAGTTTCAGACGATGCCGGGCCCCAAAATAGAGACAGGGGAGGGCGTCGTGTTCGCGTTTGCGGACACCTGCCCGAGATTTTCGAAACATGCCGGTCAAGAAATCCGGCGACAGGAGTGTGATCTGTGGCCCGTATCGCAGGTGTGAATATCCCGACCAACAAGCGCGTGCTCATTGCGCTGCAGTACATCCATGGCATCGGCCAGAAGAACGCCGCTGACATCCTCGAGAAGGTGAAGATTCCGGTTGATCGCCGGGTCAACCAGCTCAGCGACCAGGAAGTGCTGCAGATCCGCGAAGTGATCGATCGCGACTATCTGGTCGAAGGCGACCTTCGCCGTGAGACCGGAATCAACATCAAGCGGTTGATGGACCTCGGCTGCTATCGCGGCCTGCGTCATCGCCGCGGCCTGCCGGTTCGTGGCCAGCGCACGCATACCAATGCGCGCACCCGCAAGGGCCCGGCCAAGTCGATCGCCGGCAAGAAGAAGTAATTAGACGAATCGCGAGGGGTGAGTGGCGAACTGAACTCGCCACTCGCTGTTCGTATTTTTGGTGGAGCCGCTGGCACTACGGCGGCGTTGAGATCTCAGGAAGGTTGAAGAATGGGCAAGGAAGCCACCCGCGTACGCCGCCGCGAACGCAAGAACATCGCGTCCGGTATCGCGCACGTCAATTCGTCGTTCAACAACACGACCATCACCATCACCGACGCGCAGGGCAACACCATTGCATGGTCGTCGGCCGGCACGATGGGCTTCAAGGGCTCGCGCAAGTCGACGCCGTATGCGGCGCAGGTTGCCGCGGAAGACGTGTCCAAGAAGGCGCAAGAGCACGGCATGCGCACGCTGGAAGTCGAGGTCGCTGGCCCCGGTTCCGGTCGTGAGTCGGCGCTGCGCGCGCTGCAGGCGGCGGGCTTCACCGTCACCTCGATCCGCGACGTGACGACGATCCCGCACAACGGCTGCCGGCCGCGCAAGCGTCGGCGCGTCTGAGTTTTGTTCTGCCGCGTGCGATGCGATCGCCCGCGGCACTTTGACGATCAGCACGCGGGCCGATCCCCGCGAACTCCAACGCCAGTCATCTGATCGCAGGAGACTGGCCTGTATGGGTGAAACAGTGACGATCCAGAAAAATTGGCAAGAACTTATTCGGCCCAACAAGCTCCAGGTGACGCCGGGCTCCGACCCGACGCGTTTCGCAACCGTGGTTGCGGAGCCGCTCGAGCGCGGTTTCGGCCAGACCCTCGGCAACGCGCTGCGGCGCATCCTGCTGTCCTCGCTGCAGGGCGCGGCGGTGCAGTCGGTGCACATCGATGGTGTGCTGCACGAGTTCTCCTCGATCGCCGGCGTGCGTGAGGACGTCACCGACATCGTGCTCAACATCAAGGACATCTCGATCAAGATGCAGGGCGAAGGCCCGAAGCGCATGGTCGTGAAGAAGCAGGGTCCGGGCACTGTCACCGCCGGCGACATCCAGACCGTCGGTGATATCACCGTGCTCAATCCGGAGCTGCAGCTCTGCACGCTGGACGACGGCGCCGAAATCCGCATGGAATTCACCGTCAATGCCGGCAAGGGCTACGTCGCCGCCGAGCGTAACCGTCCCGAGGATGCGCCGATCGGCCTGATCCCGGTCGACAGCCTGTTCTCGCCGGTGCGCAAGGTGTCGTACAAGGTCGAGAACACCCGCGAAGGTCAGATCCTCGACTACGACAAGCTGACGATGACCATCGAGACCAACGGCGCGCTGACGCCGGAAGATGCGGTCGCGTTTGCGGCGCGCATCCTGCAGGATCAGCTCAACGTCTTCGTCAACTTCGAAGAGCCGCGCAAGGAAGTTGCCGCCGAGGTCATTCCGGATCTGGCGTTCAACCCGGCGTTCCTCAAGAAGGTCGACGAGCTGGAGTTGTCGGTGCGTTCGGCGAACTGCCTGAAGAACGACAACATCGTCTACATCGGCGATCTGGTGCAGAAGTCGGAAGCGGAAATGCTCCGCACCCCGAACTTCGGCCGCAAGTCGCTGAACGAGATCAAGGAAGTGATGGCCCAGATGGGTCTTCACCTCGGCATGGAAGTGCCCGGTTGGCCGCCGGAGAATATCGACGAGCTGGCCAAGCGTTTCGAGGATCACTACTAAGATCGCACGAATGGCCGGGTGAAAGCCCGGCCGTCCTACTAACGGGCGAACGCAGGAAGCCCACCTGAACAGCATGTCCGACGAGCGGTCGCGACAGAACACATTGAGGATACCAACATGCGTCACGGTAAGGTTCATCGCAAACTCAACCGCACCGCCGAACACCGCAAGGCGATGTTCGCCAACATGGCGGCTTCGCTGATCAAGCACGAGCAGATCGTCACCACGCTGCCGAAGGCGAAAGAGCTTCGCCCGATCGTTGAGAAGCTGGTGACGCTGGGCAAGAAGGGCGGTCTCGCGCTGCGCCGTCAGGCCATCAGCGAGCTGCGCGACCAGGATCAGGTCAAGAAGTTGTTCGACGTGCTGGCGGCCCGCTACAAGGATCGTCAGGGTGGCTACACCCGCATCATCAAGGCCGGCTTCCGTTATGGCGATAACGCGCCGATGGCCGTCATCGAGTTCGTCGATCGCGACGTCGATGCCAAGGGCAAGGACTCCGGTCCGGTGCAGGAAACCGAGTCCGAAGCGGCGTAAGCCTTTCTTCGCGAGTGAATTTGAAAAGCGGCGCTTCGAGCGCCGCTTTTTGTTTGCATGATGGTTGGCGGTTGCGCCGATGGCTGGCGAAGCGTGCTGATTGTCGGCACACGTTTTTCAATGCAGTTGGGTTTTCAGCGCAGCCGAATTGTGTCGCTCGCAGCCGTCATTGCGACGAGCGTTAGCGACGAAGCAATCCAGTTCTCGCTTGTGACCCTGGATTGCTTCGAGAACTTGCTATCGGACCGGCGAAGCCGGGCCGGTTGGCCCACTATGACGGAATTATCTAGACTCTTTTCAGGTTGAAACGACGCATGGGCCCAAAACGCCATTGTCATTCCGGGATGCGCCTTCTTCAGGCGCAGGCCCGGAATCCATACTCCCGGTGTTGGTTCTGGATTCCGGGCTCGCTCGCAAAGAGCTCGCGCCCCGGAATGACAGCGTTGGAGCGACTAAACCCGAATCAAAAACATCGCAGACGGTGAACTTACCACCCCTCGAGTACGATCTTGCCGCGCGAGGTGCCGGACTCGATCTGCGCATGCGCGCGCTTGAGGTTGGCGGCGTTGATGCTGCCGAAGGTCTGGTCGAGCGTGGTGCGCAGCACGCCCTTGTCGATCATGTCGGCGACATCGTTGAGCAGGTGATGCTGCGCGATCATGTCGTCGGTCTGGAACGAGCTGCGCGTGAACATCGATTCCCAGTGGATCGACACCGCTTTGCCCTTGAAAGCGCCGACGCTGAATTCCGCCGGGTCGTCGATCAGGCCGAAGCGCCCCTGCGGCGCGATGATCTCCGCCAGCGCTTTGTAATGCTGGTCGGTCATGGTCAGGCTGGCGATCAAGGCAACCGGCGGCAGTTTGAGCGCATCGATTTGCGGCTTCATCGGCTTGGTGTGATCGACGACGGCATGCGCGCCGAGATCGCGGCACCAGGATTGCGTTTCGGCGCGTGACGCGGTCGCGACGACCGTCAGTCCGGTGAGACGGCGAGCGAGCTGGATCAGGATCGAGCCGACGCCACCGGCGCCGCCGACAATCAGCAGCGTGCGCGGATCGATGCTCTTGCCCGGCACCGCGCCGAGACGGTCGAACAGCAATTCCCAGGCGGTAATCGACGTCAGCGGGAGCGCCGCGGCCTGCGTGAACGACAGCGACTTCGGCTTGCGCCCGACGATGCGCTCGTCGACCAGATGAAACTCGGCGTTAGTGCCCTGACGCAGGATCGAACCGGCGTAAAACACCTCGTCGCCCGGCTTGAACAACGTGACGTCCTTGCCGACCGCATCGACAACGCCGGCGGCGTCATAACCGAGGATCTTGGTTTCGCCGGCGGGAGGGGCGGCGCGCTTGCGCACCTTGGTGTCGACCGGATTGACCGACACCGCTTTCACCGCGACGCGGATGTCGCGCGGTCCCGGTTCGGGCTTGGCGGTCTCGAAATCGATCAGGGCCTCGGCCGCATCGATCGGGAGTGAGGTGGTATAGCCGACTGCTTTCATCGTGAATTCCTCTGCACGCGGCGCGCAGCCGCTCGTGGCTAAATCCCGCACTACGGCCTCGATTGCAAGTACGGTAAGAAATGGTAGATAGTGCCCATCTGGATACTATTGCGGCCTCGGTGCTGCGCGCCTGACTCATCGCAACGCAGCGCGGCTTGGTATTCGCTCCGCCTCGTCATTGCCCGCAGGAGATCGTGCGTGAAACGTAAGAACTTCGGCCACGGGCCGGGTTGTCCGGTCGAGGTGACGCTCGATCTGATCGACGGCAAGTGGAAGGGCGTCATCCTTTACCATCTTCAGGGCGGCACGTTGCGGTTCGGCGATTTGCGGCGGCGAATGCCCGGCATTACCCAGCGGATGCTGACCAAGCAGTTGCGTGCGCTGGAAGCCGACGATCTGGTCACCCGCAAGGTCTATCCGGAAGTTCCGCCGCGGGTGGAATACACCCTGTCGCCGACCGGCGAGCGGCTGAAGCCGGTGATCGATGCGCTGAAGGCCTGGGGCGAGGATCATCGGGCGCGGCAGGCGGCATCGCGGCCGTCGAAGTCCGCCGCCAACCGCGCGGCGTAGTGGCCTTGTGAGGCGTGAAAAAGCCGCGTTTTGCTTCTCTTGGAAGGTCGGGACGACTATATGACGGCCTCGCATTCGGGAAACCATTCATGACATCACTTCGCTTGTTGGTAACTGCCTTGCTGACCTTGATCGTTGCGGCTCCGGCCCATGCGCAGGATCGCCGCGTGCCGGCGTCGCAGAACGAATTGCGGCTGTCCTATGCGCCGATCGTGCAGCGCGTGACGCCCGCCGTCGTCAATGTCTATGCCGCCAAGGTGGTGCAGAACCGCAACCCGCTGCTCGACGATCCGGTCTTCCGCCGCTTCTTCGGCGTGCCGGGCCAGCAGCCGGAAAAGATGCAGCGCTCGCTCGGCTCCGGCGTGATGGTCGATCCGTCCGGTCTGGTGGTTACCAACAATCACGTCATCGAGGGGGCCGATCAGGTCAAGATATCGCTGGCCGACAAGCGCGAGTTCGAAGCCGAGATCGTGCTGAAGGATACTCGCACCGACCTTGCGGTGCTGCGCGTGAAGAACGCCAAGGAGAAATTCGCGACGCTGGATTTTTCCAATTCTGATGATTTGCAGGTCGGCGACGTGGTGCTGGCGGTCGGCAATCCGTTCGGCGTCGGTCAGACGGTGACGCACGGCATCGTCTCGGCGCTGGCGCGCACCCAGGTCGGTATCACCGACTATCAGTTCTTCATTCAGACCGATGCGGCGATCAACCCCGGCAATTCCGGTGGCGCGCTGGTGGATATGGCCGGCAAGCTGGTCGGCATCAACACCGCTATCTTCTCGCGCTCGGGCGGTTCGCAGGGTATCGGCTTCGCCATTCCCGCCAACATGGTGCGCGTCGTCGTGGCTTCGGCTGAACGCGGCGGCAAGGCAGTAAAGCGGCCGTGGCTCGGTGCGCGTCTGCAGGCGGTGACGCCGGAGATCGCCGAGACGCTTGGCCTGAAGCGTCCCAGCGGCGCGCTGGTCGCCAACGTCGCGCCGGGTAGCCCGGCGGCGCGAGCGGGGCTCAAACTGTCCGACCTGATCGTCGCGATCGACGGGCAGGCTGTCGACGATCCGAATGCGTTCGATTATCGCTTCGCGACCCGGCCGCTCGGCGGCACCGCGCAGGTCGAGGTGCAGCGCGGCGGTAAATCGATCAAGCTCAATATCGCGTTGGAAACAGCGCCGGATACCGGGCGCGATGAAATCCTCATCACCGGCAACTCGCCATTCCAGGGAGCCACCGTGGTCAACATTTCGCCGGCGGTGGCCGATGAACTGCGCCTCGACAGCAGCGTCGAAGGTGTCGTCATCACCGAACTGTCGGAGGATGGTGCGGCGGCGAACGTCGGTTTCCGCAAAGGCGACGTCATCGTCGCGGTGAACGGCAAGAAGATCGAGAAGACCACCGATCTCGCACGCATCACGCGCGAACGCAGCCGGCTGTGGCGCATCACCATCCTGCGCGGCGGCCAGCAAATTCAGGTGACGCTGGGCGGATGAGCGCGAAACGTCCAGCCCCGTCTGCAAACCTGTTCGCTGCGGCGGGCATGGAGCAGGATGCGCCGCGTCCGCTGCCGGACCGGTTGCGGCCGCGCGCGTTGTCGGACGTCGTTGGGCAGGAGCACATCCTCGGGCCGGATGGCGCGCTGACGCGCATGCTGGAGACGCGCACGCTGGGCTCGCTGGTGTTCTGGGGGCCGCCCGGCACCGGCAAGACGACGGTGGCGCGGCTATTGGCGGACGCGACTGAACTGCATTTCGAGCAGATCTCGGCGGTGTTTTCCGGCGTCGCCGATCTGAAGAAGGCATTCGATGCCGCGCGCGCACGGCGCGAAACCGGCAAGGGCACCTTGCTGTTCGTCGACGAGGTGCATCGCTTCAATCGCGCGCAGCAGGATTCCTTCCTGCCGGTGATGGAAGACGGCACCGTGGTGCTGATCGGTGCCACCACCGAAAATCCATCGTTCGAGCTCAATGCGGCGTTGCTGTCGCGCGCACGCGTGCTGGTGTTTCATTCGCTCGACGCGGCGGCGGTGGAAAAGCTGTTCGCGCAAGCCGAGCGTATCGAAGGCAAGAAGCTGCCGCTCGATGAAGAAGCGCGCGCCGCGCTGGTGCGGATGGCCGATGGCGATGGCCGCGCGGCGCTGACGCTGGCGGAGGAAGTCTGGCGATCGGCGCGGCCCGATGAGATCTTCAACGCGGCGCAACTGCAGGATATCCTGCAACGTCGCGCGCCGATCTACGACAAGTCGGCGGACGGCCATTACAACCTGATCTCGGCGCTGCATAAATCCGTGCGCGGCTCCGATCCCGACGCCGCGCTGTATTATCTGGCGCGCATGTTCGACGCCGGTGAAGACCCGCTGTTCCTGGCGCGGCGCGTGGTGCGCATGGCGGTGGAGGATATCGGGCTGGCCGATCCGCAGGCGCTGGTGATCTGCAACGCGGCGAAGGATGCCTATGATTTTCTCGGCTCGCCGGAGGGCGAACTTGCGATCGCGCAGGCTGTGATCTATCTCGCCACGGCACCGAAATCGAATGCCGCCTACAAGGCGTTCGGTGCGGCGACGCGCGCGGCAAAGGAGGGCGGCTCGCTGCTGCCGCCAAAGCACATTCTCAATTCGCCAACCAAGCTGATGCAGGCCGAAGGCTACGGCGCCGGCTATCAATACGATCACGACACAGCCGAAGGATTTTCTGGACAGGACTACTTTCCGGAAGCCTTGGGACGCCAGACGTTTTACAATCCGCCGGATCGCGGCTTCGAGCGCGAGATCCGGAAGCGGCTGGACTATTGGGCTAAACTGCGAAGAGACAAGGCGCGCGACGCATGATCAATCGAGGATGTATCGCAGCTTGCGTGCAGGGTTTGATACGCAACGCCGGACGGCTGGCGCTGGCATTGGCGGCGTTGCTGTTGGCGACTGGCATCGCAGCGGCGGAGATGGTCGAAGTCGCGCCGGGCGTGCAGGTGACCAAAAAGACCTATGCGAAAGCTCCCGTCGCCGAGCAGCCGTTCTTCGGCTTTGCGGAGAAGACGGCGGAGCAACGCGACGCCGATGCCAAGTTCATTGCCGAAGTGACGGTGGCTGCGGGCTCGAAAGAGAAAGCGTTCGAGGCCATCATGCTGCGGGGCTGGAAAGCCATGACCGTCAATCGGCCGCGCGATGCCGCCAGACGTTTCAATCAGGCCTATCTGCTGTCGCCGGAGCAGAGCAGCGTCTATCACGGGTTTGCCATGGTGGCGCAGGCGCGCTTCAACGATCTGGATTATGCGGAGGAGCTATTCAAGCTGGCGCTCAAGCAGCCCTCGCCGCTGAAGGCGCTCAACGCCGATTATGGCCGTGTGCTGTTGATGGCGCAGCGCTTCAAGGAGGCGCAGCCGGTGCTCGAACAGGCCGTTGTCGATTCACCGGACAATGGCGATGCCTGGGCCACGCTGGCCTTTGCGCGCATGAAGAACGGAAACAATGCCGCTGCCTGCGCCGCGGCCGATGAAGCCGCCCATCGCAAGCTGTCGCTCGATACAAGCCGGGATCTGGTGTTCATCAGGCGAGACGCGCAATGTCACTGAGAGTTTCGCAATTACTTTGTTCCGGCTCGCACTGGCGTTGGCCAGTTGATCCGACCAGGAAAGTCACACCATGAGCCGCCGCGTCAGAAAACCTCTTGCCAAGAAGTCCGAGCGCACGCGCGGCAAGCGGGACGGGCACAAGTCCGGGCCTCGCGCGTCGCGAAGCGGAGTCAAGCCGCGCGAGGAGAGCAAATTCGGATCGCAGCGTCACCCCGAAGCGCGCGGCGGTTCGTTCGCAAAGCCTCGCCGCTCAACGGCTGCGTCCCCGGAGATGCGCACGAACGAGCGCGCAACTCACGATGACGTGGCCGCCAAGCCGACTGCGCCGCTGCCGACCAAGGTGCAGACCGTTGTCGTCACCGCCGACGAAAACAACATGCGCGTCGATCGCTTTCTCGAAGCGCGCTTTCCCGGCCTGTCGTTCTCGCACATCCAACGCATCGTTCGTAAGGGCGAGCTGCGCGTCAACGGCAAGCGCGCCGACAGCAAGGATCGGCTCGAGGAAGGCCAGAGCGTCCGCATTCCGCCGCTGAAGCTCGATGCGCCGCGCGTGGCAACGCAACTGTCGGAAGCGCAGCAGAAGACGCTAGATGCGCTCAAGGCCATGACGTTATACGAAGACGCCGACGTCATGGTGCTGAACAAGCCTGCGGGTCTCGCGGTGCAGGGCGGTTCCGGCATGACCAAGCATATCGACCAGATGCTCGAGGTGCTGCGCGACAGCAAGGGCCAGAAGCCGCGCCTCGTCCATCGGCTCGATCGCGAAACCTCGGGTTGCCTGCTGATTGCCAAGACGCGGTTCGCGGCGTCGGCACTGACCGGATCGTTCCGCCATCGCTCGGCACGCAAGATCTATTGGGCGCTGGTCGCCGGCGTGCCGAAGCCGAAGCAGGGCCGCATCTCTACCTATCTCGCCAAGGAAGAGAACGAAGAGGAATCGATCATGCGTATCGCGGCGCATGGCGATGAGGGCGCGAGCCACGCGGTGACCTACTATGCCGTGGTCGAAACCTCGGCGCAGAAACTGGCGTGGGTGTCGCTGAAGCCGGTGACCGGCCGCACGCACCAACTGCGCGCGCACATGGCGCATATCGATCACGCCATCGTCGGCGATCCGAAATACTTCAACAAAGAGAACTGGCAGCTGCCGGGTGGTTTGCAGAACCGCCTGCATCTGCTGGCACGGCGTATCGTCATTCCCCATCCGCGCGGCGGCTTCATCGACGCCACCGCGCCGCTGCCGCCGCACATGCTGCAATCGTGGAACCTGCTCGGTCTCGAAGCCGACCGGTTCGATCCGATCGAGAATGCGCCGGAGGAATAGCGCACTTGCGGCACGCTGGACCGATCACGACATATGGACGATGAAACGCGCATTCGTTGCAGCTCTTTATCTGGTGCTGGCGTTACCGGGCCTGATGGTGGCGCCGCTCGCCTCCGCGCAACTGATCGGCCCCAATATCGCGCCCTCGAATCCGCCGCCGCCCGCGCCGCCGCCGCCGCCAAAAATCGAGGTGCCGAAGATTCCGCAGTTCGACGCGCCGCCGCGAAACAATCTGGCAGCGCCACGCCGCAGGTCGTTCGGCGACCGCGTCACGAAATGTCTGGAGGAGGGCGCCGCAGCCGGCCTCAATGCCAACGACCGCGCGGCGTATTCGCGCGCATGTGCCAACCAACAATGACGAGCCAAACCGATGCGCGAATTGTTTGAAGATATTGCCGGGCACTCGCCGCTCGATCCGCATGAATCCGCGCGGCAATCGGCACGCGCACCGCAGCGCAAGCGATTCTACAAGACGGCGGCTTTCACCGAGACGGCGGATGGCTTCGCGATCACACTGGACGACAAGCCGGTGCGTACGCCGACACGTGAACCGCTCGTCGTGCCATCGCGGCAGCTGGCCGAAGCCATCGCGGCGGAATGGGAGGCGCAGATCGATGTGATCGATCCGGGCACCATGCCGCTGACGCGGCTGGCCAACAGCGTGATTTCCGCGGTGGTCAATCGGGTCGAGGCGGTGGCCGACGACGTCGCCAAGTATTTCGAGTCCGATCTGTTGTGCTATCGCGCCGCGCACCCGGCGGCGCTGGTGGCGCGCGAAGCCGAGCATTGGGACCCGGTGTTGTTCTGGGCGGCAGACACCTTCGGTGCGCATTTCATTCTCGCCGAAGGCATCATGCATGTGAGACAACCAGAGCAGGCCGTGGCTGCGGCGCGTACGGCATTGCCGTCCGATCCGTGGCGCGTGGCGGCGCTGCATGTGGCGACCAGCGTCACGGGTTCGGCATTGCTGGCGCTGGCGCTGATGCAAGGTGCGCGCGACGTCGATCAGGTCTGGGCCGCCGCCAACGTCGATAACAACTGGAATGCCGAACAGTGGGGCGAGGATGCGGAAGTCACCGCGCGCCTGGCAGCACGGTTGCAGGATCTGCGTGCGGCCGCGCAAGTTCTGGCTGCACTGGCGCCGCCGCAACGCTAAACCGTTGCAAATCGGTTAACGAGACCTTTACGACGCCTGCGCTAGCTTGCCGCCGAACGCAGGACGTCGGCACGCATGGTGATTTCGATCAATCCGATCTTCCCGGTGATTGCCGCGCAAGGCGCGGCGGCGGATGTCGTGCTGCAACCGGGCACCGTGATCGATGCGCAGGTGCTCAAGGTGCTGGCGAACGACATGGTGCGCATTGCCATCGCCAATCTGTCGATCGAGGTGATGTCGGAGATTCCGCTGCAACCGGGGCAGACGTTGCAGCTCGCGGTGTCGCAGATGCCGGAAGGCATCAAGCTGGCGGTGGTCGGGCAGGGCAGCGCGGCGCTCCCTGAGGATGCCGATGTGCCGCTGGTGGATCGGGTGACGCTGGCGCCAGAAGCGACCGTTAACGCCGTCAGCAAATCGGCTGCACCCTCGCCAACGTCAACCGGTCAGTTGACGGCGCTGGAGGCGCTGGCAGTTTCAGCCGCGGCACAGGCCGCCGCCACCAAACAGGCCGGCCTGTCGCAGTTGTTCGCGAACCTCGGCGGTGCAGCCGAGTCCGGAACGCTGCCGCCGATGTTGCAGCAAGTCGCGGTGCAATTACTGGCGCGCCGGTCGTCGATCGATACGACATTGTCCGGCAACGATATCAAGGCCGCGTTCGAAGCATCCGGTTTGTTTCTCGAAAAGTCGCTGGCGTCGGGATCGGTAGCCGCGACTACCGGCGGCGCGATGCCGGATATGAAAGCGGCGCTGATCGTGCTGCGGCAGTTGTTGTCCGCCCAATTTCCCGAAGCTGCCAATCCAACTGTATCGTCGGCGCAAGGCGCGCCGACACAATCGGTCGTGCCGAATGCTCAATCCGCAGCACAGCAAATCCCGCATCCGGATGCACCGCCGCATGTCGGCAGTTTCGCATCACCGCAAATCGGCGCGACTCTCGTGCCCGAGGTCGATGTGCAGGAAATCCTGCTGCCGCAGGCGCGTGTGCCGGTGGCCGACGATTTTGCCGAGGCCGGCGACATATTCCGAGCCGCGATGCCCGGCATCGCCACGGGTAGTCCGCGCGCTTCCGCGGCTGCCACCGGGATTGCGCTGAACCTGCTGCAGGAGACGCTTGGCGCTGCGCAAGCTTCACAACCGTCGGCGATGGCGTCACGCGCGGCCGCGATCGACGATGCGCCGTTCGCGCACACGAATACGCCACCTCCGCCGATGCGTGATGCACTGCCATCGGCACAGTCCGTAGCGATGCCGACGCTTGCGGCAAATGGTTCGGCATCGGAAACCGCGCATCACCTGTTGCAGGACACCGATGCGGCGATCGCGCGACAGACCTTGCTGCAAGTCGCATCGTTGCCGGATCGTGCTGATGTTTCGCTTCTTCGCAACGATGGCGTTGGGCCACGGTGGCATTTCGAAATTCCGTTCGCGACGCCGCTCGGCACCGCCATGGCGCAGTTCGAGATCGCGCGCGATGGCGGCGGCAATGAAGCGGAAGCAGCGAAACGCGTCTGGCGCGCGCGCTTCTCGCTGGATGTCGAACCAGCCGGCCCGGTGCATGCGCTGGTGTCGCTGACCGGCGATACGACGTCGGTGCGGATGTGGGCGGAGCGACCGGCGACTGCGAACCGGCTGCGCGCGGGCACGGCGCAACTCAGTCAGGCACTCAGCCATGCCGAACTCAAGCCCGGCGACATTGTCGTGCGCGACGGTGCGCCGCCGCAGACGGCCAAGCCGACGGCCGGACATTTTCTCGATCGGGCATCATGATGATGGAGCTCAAGGACCAGCTTGCCGTCGCGCTGCATTACGACCGCTCCGGCGCGCCGACGGTGGTCGCCAAGGGGCGCGGCGCGCTGGGCGCCAAGATCATCGAGGTCGCCAAGGCCAACGATATTCCGATCGAGGAAAACCCGGTGCTGGCCGGCGCGCTGTCGAATGTCGAACTCGGCGACGAAATTCCTGCTGAACTCTACAAGGCCGTGGCGGAAGTGCTGGTGTTCGTGCTGCGCCTGTCGGGACACGTGCGCTGAAATGCGCCGTGCGCCATCGTTTCACCACGAAGCGCCTCGCATGTAGCGGCATCGTTTTCTGCGCTGGATATGCCGTTGATTAGTCGCCGTCACGCTCTCGGGCTGTTCGCCACGGCCGCTCTCTTGCCGCGACAGGCGCTGGCCGATGTCGCGCCACAACGTAGCGAAATTCGCGACAGTCTCGCCAAGCGCTTCACCGATATCGGAACAGTGGGGACATTCGTCGGCTATAAGATCGAGGATTATCTCGTCATAGCCAGCGATGCCACGCGTTCCGGCGAAGCGCTGCTCCCGGCATCGACCTTCAAGATTCCGAACTCGCTGATCGCGCTCGAAACCGGCGTGGTCAGTGACCCCGATCGGGATGTGTTCAAGTGGGATGGCGTGACGCGCGCATTTCCCGCCTGGAACAAGGATCACACCTTGCGCTCGGCCATCGCGGCGTCGGCCGTGCCGGTCTATCAGGAGATCGCGCGGCGCATCGGCGAGGTGCGCATGCAGCAGTATGTGAAAGACCTCGATTACGGCAACAAGAATATCGGCGGCGGTATCGATCGTTTCTGGCTGAACGGCGATCTGCGCATCGATCCGATACAGCAGATCGATTTCCTCGATCGATTGCGGCGTGGCGTTCTACCTGTCTCGCAGCGGAGCCAGCAATTGACCCGCGATATCCTCCCGGTGGAGAAGCTCGGTGACGTCATCATCCGCTCCAAGACCGGCCTGATCGGCGTCGACGACCGCACTGCCGCCGGTGGTGTGCGCCCGTCAGTCGGCTGGCTTGTCGGCTGGGCGGAGAAGGGCAGCGCGCAGACGGTGTTCGCACTCAATCTCGACATCCGCGAGCCGCGCCACACGGCGGCCCGCATGAGCCTTGCACAGCAACTGCTCGGCGATATCGGCGCGATCTGAACGGTGCTCAGGTAGTCTCCTGTGCCGCCTTGCCAATGCGGCCCAGATGGGTGAAGCCGAAGCCGGCATCATACTTCAGACCAAAGCCCAGCGCGCGGTCGATGCCGATATGGGCCATCCAGATCATTGAGATCGACAGCGTCAGCGGCAACGCCAGCCCAAAGCCGATAAACGACAGCGTCAACGGCAGCATGTAGGTGTGCATGGCGTTGTAGGCGAATGCGCCGGCCCTCGGGCCCGCCAGATAGCCGAGCAAGCTCAGGTCCGGCACCAGGAAGAGCACGACGTAGACCCACCACGAGCCGCCCCAGATGCCATAGAGTGCCGTCATGCCGATAAAAAGGGTCAATCCCTCGATCCGCAACAGGGTGCGAATGCCGTCGGTGACGGCGCCTGTGAGCTCCTGATCTGCTGCTGTGGACATTCTCGTCTCCTGCGCGATGCGACCCCCAGCCGGGAACGCTGCCCGTTCCTGCCGGAGGCCGGATTTTCGCCTGTTTCCATACCGGAAATCTGCGTGTTAGAAAGCCTCCGACAACGGCGGGGCGGTGATTGCTGCCCTGCATTTTTTGGCTGGGACCTCATGAAAGACATTCTCGAAACCCTCGACGAACGGCGCGCTGGAGCCAGGCTTGGCGGCGGAGAAAAGCGAATCGAAGCGCAGCACAAGCGCGGCAAGCTGACGGCGCGCGAGCGCATCGAACTGCTGCTCGATCGCGGCTCGTTCGAGGAGTTCGATATGTTCGTCGAGCACCGTTCGGTCGAATTCGGGATGGAGAAGTCGAAAGTTCCGGGCGATGGCGTCGTCACCGGCTGGGGCACGGTCAATGGCCGCAAGGTCTTCGTGTTTGCCAAGGACTTCACTGTATTCGGCGGCTCGCTGTCGGAAACCCATGCGCTGAAGATCACCAAGCTGCAGGACATGGCGATGAAGGCGCGGGCGCCGATCATCGGCCTGTACGATGCCGGTGGCGCACGCATTCAGGAAGGCGTCGCCGCGCTCGCCGGTTATTCCTACGTGTTCCGCCGCAACGTGCAGGCGTCCGGTGTCATCCCGCAGATCAGCGTCATCATGGGTCCGTGCGCCGGTGGCGACGTTTACTCGCCGGCGATGACCGACTTCATCTTCATGGTGAAGGGCACCAGCTACATGTTCGTCACCGGTCCGGACGTGGTGAAGACGGTGACCAACGAAGTCGTCACGGCGGAAGAACTCGGCGGCGCATCGGTGCACGCGACGCGCTCGTCGATTGCCGACGGCGCTTTCGAGAACGACGTCGAGACGCTGCTGCAGATGCGCAGGCTGCTGAACTTCCTGCCGTCGAACAATAGCGACGGCGTGCCGGAATGGCCGAGCTTCGACGATATCGAGCGCGTCGACAATTCGCTCGATACGCTGATTCCGGATAATCCGAACAAGCCCTACGACATCAAGGAATTGATCCTGAAGGTGGTGGACGAGGGCGATTTCTTCGAACTGGCGGAAACCTTCGCACGTAACATCGTCACCGGTTTTGGCCGCATCGCCGGGCGGACCGTCGGCTTCGTCGCCAACCAGCCGATGGTGCTCGCCGGCGTGCTCGACAGCGATGCCTCACGCAAGGCGGCACGCTTCGTGCGTTTCTGCGATGCCTTCAATATCCCGATCGTCACTTTCGTCGACGTGCCGGGATTCCTGCCAGGAACCGCACAGGAATACGGCGGGCTCATCAAGCACGGCGCGAAATTGCTGTTCGCCTATTCGCAATGCACGGTGCCGCTCGTCACCGTCATCACGCGCAAGGCTTACGGTGGCGCGTTCGACGTCATGGCCTCGAAGGAAATCGGCGCCGATATGAACTACGCCTGGCCGACGGCACAGATCGCGGTGATGGGCGCCAAGGGGGCGGTGGAGATCATCTTCCGGCAGGACATCGGCGATGAAGAAAAGATCGCCGCGCGTACCAAGGAATACGAGGATCGCTTCCTGTCGCCGTTCGTTGCGGCCGAACGTGGTTACATCGACGACGTCATCATGCCCCATTCGACGCGCCGCCGCATCGCGCGTGCGCTTGCCATGCTGCGCGACAAGAAGGTCGAGATTCCGGCCAAGAAGCACGACAATTTGCCGCTTTAGTCGTCTTGGAGCGTTCGAAAAACGAAAGCCCCGCGTGAGCGGGGCTTTTGCTTTGAAGCCAGCGGAAATCCGTTAGCGCCAGCAGCGGCCGCCGCGCCAGTACATGCCGGGGCCGCAACGGCGCACCACTGGGCGGGGGGCATAGTACCGTGGCGGGGGCGCGTAATAGCGTCGCGGAGCGACATAACCGCGATTGACGCGGCAACCACCATACGGACCCCGGTGCATACCCGGACCGCAGCCGCCGGCCACCTGAATAACGTCAGCATGCGCCGTCAACGGCGCGGGAGCCATCGGCGCCGCACTGGCGATACCAAAACCCGCGATGGTGCCTGCCACGAGTGCGGCTGCGAAAAGAGTCTTCATCCGTCTAGTCTCCCTCTGGGTCGTCGTAAGCCAATAACGCTTTACTTAGCGCAGGGTTCCTGACTGAACGATGAACAAATTTGCGCGACAGGGCGCGGCTCCCAGAGAGGCGTTGGAATCATTCTTGGCTGGTGCCGTGCTCTTGCCGCATTTCCGCGAACGGCGGGGATATTCGAATCGCGGCATGCTTCGATGCATGCCGAAGCATTACTGGAGCTCCTGTGGCTACGCTGCCCTCGTCACAGCGAGGCGAGACAATGCCGGTCACAGTTTTCATCCGCTATGAGATCGACCCCTTCAAGCGCGACAAGTTCGAGGTTTATGCCCGCCGCTGGCTCGATATCATCCCGCATCATGGCGGTGAACTTCACGGCTATTGGATGCCATACGAAGGCACTAACAACATCGCGTTCGCATTGATTTCGTTCGCGAGCCTCGGGGCCTACGAAGATTATCGGGCGCGGCTGCGAGCCGATGACGCGGGGCGGGCGAACGTCGAATTCGCCGAGCAACAGCAGCTCATCCTCGCCGAAGAGCGCAGCTTTCTGGAACAGGTGACGCGATGAGGGTTTGCGCCCCAGCGGATTGCCATCGATAATCGGCCACGCCATCAACGCCACCACGACAGCACATGGATAGGAAAGCGATGCCAGTATCAGTCGCAGAAAAGCGCGCGACGTTTCACCGTCTGCATCAGAGCGGATGTTTTGTCATCCCTAACCCGTGGGATGCGGGCAGCGCGCGTATGCTGCAGCATCTGGGCTTCAAGGCATTGGCCTCGTCCAGCGCCGGGTTCGCGTGGACGACCGGACATGCCGACAACAAGGTGACCTGCGACGATGTCATTGCCCATCTGACGGAGTTGTGCGCAGCCGTCGATCTTCCGGTGAATGCCGATTTCGAAGGAGGGTTTGCCGACGAGCCAACCCAAGTCGCGGCAAACGTGACGCGAGCTGTTGCCACCGGCATCGCGGGAGTCTCGATTGAGGACTCCACCGGCGACAAGGCACAGCCACTTTATGAAGCCAGGCTTGCGGTGGAGCGCATCCGCGCGTCGCGTGCGGCCATCGATGCCAGCGGTGCAGATGTCATGCTGGTCGGGCGCTGCGAAAGTTTTTTCGTCGGACAACCCGATCTCAATCTGGTGCTGGATCGTCTTGTGGCTTACGCCGACGCGGGCGCGGATTGCCTCTATGCGCCGGGCATTCGTACCCGGGAGCAAGTGACGGCGGTGGTGAAGGCCGTGCATCCGAAGCCGGTCAACCTTCTGATCGGCTGGGCGGGCGGAATGACAGTGGCTGAAGCTGCGGACCTCGGCGCGCGGCGCATCAGCATCGGCGGAGCGCTGGCGCGTGTGGCATGGGCCGGCGCCATACGGGCAGCCAAGGAAATTGCCGAACAGGGCTCGTTTGCCGCCTTCGCCGAAGGCTACCCCGCGGCCGAACTGAACAAGATGTTCTCACAAGATTCTTGATGCAGAGAAGCGGCGGCGCATCGTCGATGCGCCACCGCTCATCGCCCGGAGATACGACTCGAAACTACTTGGTCTTGTTCGGGTCGTTCGCCGGCGGGGGAGCCTTCTGATTTGTGTCAGCCGCTGAAGGCTGCGGGCGTGCCGGAGCCGCGCCGGTGGTCGTTCCCGGCTGTGTATTATACGGCGTCACGTCGCGCACGCCCGGAGCCACCGGCGGCCGGGTCTGTTCAGCCAGATTCCGATCGGACGGTCCTGCTTTCGGGTTGGCCGTCGTGGCTGGTGTACCGGATGTCGTCGCGGTCGTTGTCGTCGGATTCATCGACGAATTGTTCAGGCCGTAGAACACCACGCCGAGCACCAAGGCGATCGCAATGGCAAACGCCGCGATGCGCCCGCCACTCGCCCTGCCTTCCGCGAGTTCGGGATCGGCCTGCAATTCATTGTCGAGCGGAGCCGCCCGGCGCAATTCCTCGCTGGCTTGCTCGGGGCGATAAGGATCGTTGGGATTATGCAGGTAAGCCATAAAACTACTCCTCTGTCCTGCATACCAATCATCGGAGCGAAGCGAGGTTCCTCATGGAACTGGCGATTCATGCCAATCTGAATGTGCAGGACAGCGGTTGACCATGCGTCGCGCAGCTACCCGCACGGGATGAGCGAGGAGAGTCCGGCATGCAACTGCGGAGGCTCAATGCCTGGGCGCGTTGGTCGATTGCGTGTTCGCCGGTGCGGTCTGGTGATCTCGGGATTTATCCCTGAACTCGTAAAAGACAAAGCTCAGCACCAGCAGGATGACGATACCGATGATGGCCTTGATCGGCTTCTGCGTATTGCGTTTGCCGAAAGCCGGACCCGCTGCGGCGTTGGCAGACTTGCCGGCGACGGGTTCGCTGGCATGATCGACCGGATTGGTCTGGGCCTGTTGCGGCATCTTCTCCTCCCGGAGTTCTTCTTGGATGGAGATTAGCCTAGACCAATGAGAATGGCCCGTCTTTGTTGCAAATCATCCCGGAAGCGAAATATCCATCCGAACATACCCCCATGGCACCTAAGGCTGGCGGCCGCGGGGAGGCCGCCGTGCGGCGCGCACCCGTTCCGGGCTGACCGCAGAGGCCGCACTTCCCCAGGCGTTGCGCATGTAGGTGATGGCCGCAGCAATCTCATCATCCGACATTTTGGCGCTGTAGGCCGGCATATTTGCCGGATTGGGAAACTGCGCCGTCACCACCGAATCCGCGCCATCCAATACGATGCGGATGATGCTGGACGGATCGGGTGCCATGAGGTTGGAATTGCGCGGCAACGGCGGAAAGACGCCGGGCGATCCCTCGCCGTCGAGCTCGTGGCAGGCCGAACAGGTCTCGCGATAAGCTTTCTCTCCAACCGCCATCTGTGCTGGTGTCGGAGCGATGACCTCCGGCTCCGGCGATCTGGCGGGCAGGCTCTTAAGGTAGGTGGCGATGGCCTGGATATCGGCGTCCGATAATTTGGATGTCGAGTTGCTGACCACTTCAGCCATCGGACCCGCGGCATGGCTTTTCGCGCTACGGCCGCTCTTGAGATAGTCGACGATGTCGGCGATGCGCCACGTTTTCAACCCGCTGCGCGCGGCTGCATCGAGCCGTGGCGCGTACCAGCCATCCACCGCGCCGCCTTCGAGCGGGCGATTGGCGCGATCGGCACCGAAGGCATTCTTCGGCGTATGACATGCGCCGCAGTGGCCGGGGCCATTGACCAAATATGCGCCGCGATTCCATTCCGCGCTTTGTGTCGGGTCGAGAGCGAATGTGCCCGGCTTGAAGAACAGCGCATTCCAGCCGCGCATGACGATCCGATGATTGAGTGGCCATCGCAGCGTCATCGCGGGGCGGGTGTTGCGGATTGCCGGCAGTGTCGCGAGATAGGCTTTGATCGCCAGCACGTCCGCGCGGGTCATTCGCGTGAAATAGGGATAGGGAAACGCAGGATAGTAGCGCGAGCCGTCAGGCGCGATGCCGTCGTGCATGGCGCGATAGAAATCGTCGTCGCTCCATGCGCCGATGCCGGTGTCGCGATCTGGCGTCAGGTTGGGCGAATAGATCGCGCCGAACGGCGTCTCGATCTTGCGCCCACCGGCAAATGGCTTCGACGCATCGGCGGTGTGGCAACTCGCGCAATTGCCGGCATCGGTCAGCACCTTGCCTTGCGCGACGATCGCAGGCGCATCGTCGCGCGCAACCGCTGTCCCGATCGACAGCATCGATACGACGATACAATAGCAGGACAACAGCGAGCGCATGCGGGGGGCATCCTCCCCGACGCGTGCGTCGACCGTTCCGGAACGGCGCTGCGAATCGGGTTCGGCAACTATAGGCCACCATCCATGCGTGCCGACCAGCGTCGTCGCGGAATGCCGATTATCTTGCACTGCAGTAGAACTCGGCGTCGAAATCTCTGTCAAATTGGCGGAGCCGGAACGACATAATTCGTCTGAAAAGTCCGATGTTTCGGAACGAAATTGTGAAGTGCGCGGCAACCGTTTCAAGGTTGAAATTTGTCGTGCACAGAGCACGGAAAGCGACATAGACTGGTTCTAAGTGTTGCGCGTGCTTAGCTTTAAACCGCTGCCAGAGCGAAAAGAGGGCGGAATGGGAATCAACCAAGGTCCGATCAGTCTCGATCAGAAATATACTCAGGAATCCGGTCATATCTTTCTGACGGGCATTCAGGCTCTGGTGCGCCTGCCGATGGCGCAGATCCGCCGCGACCGCGCGGCAGGGCTGAACACCGCAGGCTTCGTCACCGGATATCGCGGTTCGCCACTGGGCGGCTACGATCAGCAATTGATGGCGGCGCGCAAGCATCTCGATCAGTACGGCGTCAAGTTTCAGCCGGGTGTCAACGAAGACCTCGCGGCAACGGCGATCTGGGGATCGCAGCAGCTCAATCTCTCACCCGGTGCGCGGCACGATGGCGTGGTCGGTATCTGGTACGGCAAGGGCCCGGGCGTCGATCGTTGCGGCGACGTCTTCCGTCACGGCAATGCCGCGGGTTCTGCGAAGAACGGCGGCGTATTGTGTCTGGCGGGCGACGATCACGGCGCCAAATCGTCGACCGTGCCGCATCAGTCGGACCACGCCTTCATCTCGGCGCTGATGCCGTATCTCTATCCGTCGAGCATCCACGAGATGATCCAGATGGGAATGCTCGGCATCGCTATGTCGCGCTACTCGGGCTGCTGGGTCGGCATGAAGGTCATCACCGAAACGGTGGAGACCACGGCGGAGATCGACCTCGCCGACGAGATGACTCCGTTCATCATCCCGACCGACTTCGAGATGCCACCCGGTGGCCTCAATCTGCGCTGGCCGGATGATCGCTATGAGCAGGACCGCCGCCTGCAGGATTACAAAGGCTTTGCGGCTATCGCCTTTGCGCGCGCAAACAAGATCAATCGCATCACCATGGATTCGCCGAACGCACGCTTCGGCATCATGGCTTCCGGCAAGAGTTATGAGGACGTCCGTCAGGCGATGCGCGAACTCGGCATCACGCCGCAGGTCGCCGCGCGGATTGGCCTGCGGCTTTACAAGATCGGCATGCCGTGGCCGCTGGAGCCGGAAGGTGTCCGGCAGTTCGCCGTTGGACTCGAAGAAATCTTCGTTGTCGAAGAGCGCCGCGAGATCGTCGAGAACCAGGTCAAGCAAGAGCTGTTCAACTGGCGTGACGATGTGCGTCCGCGCATCGTCGGCAAGATGGACGATCACGACAAGCGCTTCCTGCCGTTTGCACAGGAACTGAGCGTCGCATCGGTGGCGACCTCGCTGGCCGATCGCCTGCTGGCGATGGAGATCGACCCGGAGATCGCGGCACTGATCCGCGCACGCGCAGATTGGTTCCATGGACGCGAAGCTTCGCAGATGCAGCCGGTGGTGCCGATTGCGCGCACGCCGTATTTCTGCTCGGGCTGTCCGCATAACACTTCGACCAAGGTGCCGGCAGGCAGCCGTGCGCTGGCCGGCATCGGCTGTCACTTCATGTCGTTGTGGATGGATCGCAACACCGAGACCTTCACGCATATGGGCGGCGAGGGTGTGCCATGGGTCGGCATCGCGCCGTTCACCGATGAGAAACACATCTTCGCCAACCTCGGCGACGGTACTTATTTCCATTCGGGCAGTCTGGCGATCCGGCAGGCGGTCGCCTCGAAAGCCAACATCACCTACAAGATCCTTTATAACGACGCCGTCGCCATGACCGGCGGGCAGAAGCATGACGGCGATCTGTCGCCGCAGCAAATCACCTTTCAGCTTCACAGCGAAGGCGTGCGTAACATCTATCTCGTGTCCGAAAATCCGGATGCCTATCCGGCATCGACAATTGCACCGGACACCAAGACCGCACATCGTGACGATCTTGGCCCCGTTATGAAGACGTTGCGCGAAACGCCCGGCTGCTCGGCCATTGTGTTCGTGCAGACCTGTGCTGCCGAGAAGCGTCGGCGCCGCAAGCGCGGCATCCTGGAAGATCCGCCGCGTCGTGTCATGATCAACCCCGCCGTGTGCGAGGGATGCGGCGATTGCTCGGTGCAGTCGAACTGCATTTCGGTGGAACCGCTCGAGACCGAACTCGGTCGCAAGCGAGCGATCAATCAGTCGAGCTGCAACAAGGATTATTCCTGCGTCAAAGGTTTCTGCCCATCCTTCGTCACCGTCGACGGCGGCCAGTTGCGCAAGCGCGCTCCGGTCGATGCCGGGATTGTCGGTGACTTGCCCGAGCCGACTTCACGCCCGGCGCTCGACAAGCCCTACAATATCGCGGTTGGCGGCGTCGGTGGCACCGGCGTGCTGACGATCGGTGCTTTGCTCGGTATGGCGGCGCATATCGAAGGCAAGGCCAGCATGATCCTCGATATGTCGGGGTTGGCGCAGAAGGGCGGCGCCGTGCTCAGCCACGTGCGTCTCTCGGAAAATACCGATGACGTCACTTGTTCGCGCATCGTCACCGGCACTGCCGATCTGCTTATTGCGGCCGATGAAGTGATGGCGATTTCCAAGGAGACCATCTCGCTCTGCGAACCTGCGCGCACGCATGGCGTGGTCAATACGCATTTGATCCCGATTGCCGACTTCATCCGCAATCGCGATTTCGATTTCCAGAACCGCAAGGTCAATACAGTGCTGCAGGGCGCGTTGACCAAGGACTCGGCATTCCTCGATTTCACCAAGCTCGCAGAGGCGCTACTCGGCGACGCCATCGCCACCAACATGATGATGATGGGCTATGCTTATCAGCGGGGGCTGCTGCCGTTGTCGGCTGCTTCGATCCTGAAAGCGATCGAGCTGAATGGCGTGTCGATCAAGATGAACACGCAGGCGTTTCAGTTCGGCCGCCTGGCGGCAGCCGACCCGGCGCGTCTGAACGCGATGATCAAGGGGCATGAAGAGGCCATGGCGCCGAAGCCGCTGGAATCGATGTCGCTCGATGAGATCATCGCGCACCGCAGCCAGTTGCTGACCGAATACCAGAATGCCGGCTTGGCGCAGCGTTATCGCAAGCTGGTCGATCAGGTGCGCGACGCCGCTACGCAGGGAGGTTTCGACGAGGCGTTGACGCGTGCGGTGGCCATCAACTACGCCAAGCTGCTGGCCTACAAGGATGAGTACGAGGTCGCGCGGCTTTACACCGACGGCAGCTTCGAAAAGCGCTTGCGCGATCAGTTCGAGGGCGATTTCAAGATCAACTTCAATCTCGCGCCGCCGATCCTGCCATCGGGTCTCGATGCAGACGGACGACCGAAGAAGCGGCAATTCGGACCATGGATGATGCCGGTGTTCCGAATGCTGGCGAAGCTGCGCTGGCTGCGCGGCACACCGTTCGATATCTTCGGTTACAACAAGGATCGCCGCATCGAGCGCGAATTGATCGCCGGATATGAAAAGGACGTGCAGACCGTACTTCGTCTGCTGTCGCCGATGACGATCGCTATTGCCATCGAGTTCCTGTCGCTACCGGATAGCATTCGCGGTTATGGACCGGTCAAGGAAAAGTCGATTGCCGAGGCCAAGGTGCGCTACGCGCAACTGGCGAAGGATCTTGCCAATCCGCCGCCGCTCGTGACGCCGCAGATCGCGGCGGAATAGTGATCGCATCGTTCTGCGTCGTTGCGCGACATGCAGCGGCGCAGAATTTCGGACAGGCGCGATCCTCTGCCGCACGGCAGTGATCCTGACGGTCATTCCGCGACGCGGGAATTGCTTGCCGCGAAGCCGCTTGCCAATGCTGTCGTGAGAGTTCACAAAATCCGCCGGGGACGTCACGCCAGCGGAGAGCTTTTTTGAGCATTAAGGGCAAGGCCTACATCGCCGGAATTTACGAGCATCCGACCCGGCACGCACCCGACAAGTCCACCGCACAGTTGCATGCCGAAGTCGCCAAGGGTGCGATCGAGGATGCGGGCCTGACCAGCGCCGATATCGACGGCTATTTTTGCGCGGGCGATGCACCTGGCGGCGCTTGGCCGATGGTCGATTATCTCGGCTTGAAAGTGCGCCACATCGATTCCACCGAAACGGGCGGCAGCTCCTACATTATCCATATCGGTCACGCGGCCGAAGCGATCGCCGCCGGCAAATGCTCGATTGCGCTGGTGACGTTAGCCGGCAAGCCGCGTACCAGCGTCATGCCGCCGCGTGCGGCCGGTGCGGAAGCCGATTTCGAGGCGGCGTATGGCGCCACGACGCACAATGCCTACGGCATGTGCGCGATGCGCCACATGCACGACTACGGCACGACCAGCGAGCAGCTCGCCTGGATCAAAGTCGCGGCTTCGCATCACGCACAGTACAATCCTCATGCGATGCTCAAGGAGGTCGTGACTGTCGAGGATGTCGTCAACTCGCCGATGATTTCCGATCCGTTGCATCGCATGGATTGCTGCGTCGTTACCGACGGCGGCGGCGCGTTGATCGTCACCACGCCGGAGATCGCCAAGAGCCTCAAGAAGCCGTTGGTTCGACTGATCGGGCATGGCGAGGCGATGAAGGGGCCGCGTGGCGGCAAGGATCTCGACCTGACCTATTCGGCGGGCGTATGGTCGGGTCCGCGCGCGTTCGAGGAAGCCGGCGTGACACCGAAGGATATCAAATACGCATCGATCTACGACAGCTTCACCATCACCGTGCTGATGCAGCTCGAAGACCTCGGTTTCTGCAAGAAGGGCGAGGGCGGCAAGTTCGTCTCGGACGGCAACCTGATATCCGGTGTGGGCAAGTTGCCATTCAACACCGACGGCGGTGGCTTGTGCAGCAATCATCCGGTCAATCGCGGTGGCATGACCAAGATCATCGAGGCGGTACGTCAGTTGCGCGGCGAGGCGCACCCGAAGGTGCAGGTACCGAACTGCGATCTGGCGCTGGTGCATGGTACCGGCGGCCTGCTGGGTGTTCGCCACGCGGCCTCGACCGCTGTTCTGGAGCGCGTGTGATGACTGAAGCCAAGACCCAGGAAAAGAAGTATCCCGCGCCGCAGGGCAACCCGGAAACGCAAGCGTTCTGGGACGCAGCGAAGCAGGGCAAATTCCTCATCAAGCGCTGCACGGCGTGCGGCGAGGCGCACTACTTCCCGCGCTCGATCTGCCCGTTCTGTTTTTCCGACAAGACGGTGTGGGAGGAAAGCGCAGGCGAGGGCGAAATCTACACCTTCAGCCTGATGCGGAAATCCGCGACGGGGCCTTACGCCATCGGCTACGTCAAGTTGAAGGAAGGTCCGGCGGTGCAGACCAATTTCGTCGATTGCGATCTCAGCGCGTTGAAGATCGGGCAGAAGGTCAGGGTGGTGTTCAAGCCGACAGACGGCGCGCCGCTACCGTTCTTCACGCCGGTAGGATAACGCGGATGCGAGCCTCATCCTGAGGAGCGCGCTCTGGCGCGCGTCTCGAAGGATGAAATGAAAATATGAGAGCTGCATATTCTCATGGTTCGAGACGGCGCAAGCGCCTCCTCATCATGAGGATCAAGAAGCACTCACCAATTTGAGAGGAAACGCAAATGGCGCTCAGTTACGATCAGCTCTCGGCGCTGAAGAACCTTGGCCAGAAATACAGCTATTCCGATCGCGAGGTGATGCTGTACGCCTACGGTATCGGTCTTGGCGGCGATCCGATGGACGAGAAGGAACTGGCGTTCGTCAACGAAGCCTACTTCACCGATCGGCCGCTCAAGGTGGTTCCGACCTTCGCGTCGGTCGCGGCGTGGGGCTCCGGTCCGGGCGAGATGCATCTCAACAAGGTGATGGTGGTTGATGGCGAACGCGACATCACCTTTCACACACCGATGCCGGTTGCCGCCAATATCACCGCGGATTCCAGCGTGCTCGGCGTGTTCGACAAAGGCAAGGACAAGGGACTGGTGATCCGCCATCAGACCGTCCTCAAGGACGAGAAGGGTGCACAGTTGGCGACCCTCGTGGCGTCGCGCTTCGCGCGCGGCGATGGCGGCATCGGCGGCCCGTCCGAAGGCCAGCCCGAGCCGCATCAGGTGCCGAGCCGTGCTCCGGACAAGAGCATCGATATCACGACGCGGCCGGATCAGGCGCTGGTCTATCGATTGTGCGGCGATCGCAATCCGCTGCACAGCGATCCTGAGTTTGCCAAGCGCGCCGGTTTTCCGCGCCCGATCCTCCATGGCATGTGCACCTACGGCATCACCTGTCGCGGCGTGCTGCAGACCTACGCCGATTACGATGCCTCAGCTTTCAAGCGACATGCGGTGCGTTTCTCGTCTCCGGTCTATCCCGGCGAAACAGTGTCGATGGACCTGTGGAAAGACGGCAACGTGATTTCGTTCGAAGCCAAGGTGAAGGCGCGCGGCGTCACCGTCATCAAGAACGGCCGGACGGAGTTGGGGTAGGGGGGCGCCCTGGTGCACAGATTCTCCCTCGCCCCGCTTGCGGGGAGAGGGTTGGGGTGAGGGGCAGGATAGCGGCTCGCATCGACGTCCCCCTCACCCGGATCGCTTGCGCGATCCGACCTCTCCCCGCAAGCGGGGCGAGGTGAACAGTGAGAGGAGAAACTCATGGGATTGCTTGACGGCAAGGTGGCGCTTATCACCGGTGCGGGCGGTGGGCTCGGCGAGGCCTATGCCAAACTCTTCGCGCGCGAGGGCGCTGCGGTAGTCGTCAACGATCTTGGCGGACCGCGCGACGGCAGTGGCGCCGATACATCGATGGCGCAAAAAGTCGTCGATGCGATCAAGGCCGAGGGCGGCCGCGCCGTCGCCAACGGTGCTGACATCTCCACCATGGCCGGCGGCCAGTCGGTGTTCGACGACGCTATCAGGCACTTCGGGCGCGCCGATATCCTGGTCAACAATGCCGGCATCCTGCTGGACGGCAGCTTCGCCAAGATGAGCGAAGCGAATTGGGACAAATGCCTCAAGGTCCACCTCAAGGGGACGTTCTGCGTCACCTCGCCGGTGTTCCGCTGGATGAAGGACAATGGCGGCGGCGTCATCGTCAACACGTCGTCGACGTCGGGATTGATCGGCAATTTCGGCCAGAGCAATTACGGCGCAGCGAAGGGTGGCATCTGGGGCCTGAGCAACGTGCTCGCCATCGAAGGCCGCAGGTACAACATTCGGGTCTGGACGCTTGCGCCGGGTGCGCTAACACGGATGACCGCGGACTTGCAGCGCTATATCGACAATCCAGGTGCCGCGCTTGGCCCGGATGGCATTGCGCCTGCCGTGCTATACATGGCGAGTGACCTGTCCGGTGACCAAACCGGCAAGGTGCTCGGCGTCTCGGGGCCGCGCGGCGTGCGCGAAATGAAGATGCTGGAAATGGAAGGCTGGAAGCCGCCGCACAGCGGCTGGAAAGCCGAAGATATCGTGACCCACGCGAGCGAGATTTTTTTCTCCGAGGAGAATAAGATGGCCGCTCGACGATTTTGAGAGACAGAATATGAAGCTGACACACCAGGCCGCAGGCACGTTCGCGATTGCACCGACACCGTTTCACGACGACGGACGGATTGACGAGGCGTCGATCGACCGGTTGGCCGATTTCTACACCGAGGTGGGCTGCAACGGCGTAACCGTGTTGGGCATCATGGGCGAAGCGCCGAAGCTGGACGGCGCCGAGGCGGAGGCCATCGTCAAGCGCTTCATTCGCCGGGCTGACAAGCTGCAAATCGTCGTTGGCGTCTCGGCTCCCGGCTTCGCTGCGATGCGAACGCTGGCCCACGCCTCGATGGAGGCCGGCGCGGCAGCGGTGATGATCGCGCCGACGCCGAACCTGCGCACCGACGATCAGATCACGACCTATTTCAAGCAGGCGGTGGATGCGATCGGCAGCGATATCCCGTGGGTGTTGCAGGACTATCCGTTGACGCTCAGCGTCGTGATGACGCCAGCCGTGATCCGCAGGATCGTCATGGACAATCCGTCCTGCGTCATGCTCAAGCACGAGGATTGGCCGGGGCTCGAGAAGATCACGACGCTGCGCAATTTCCAGAAGGATGGGTCGTTGCGGCCGCTGTCGATTCTAACCGGCAACGGCGCCATGTTCCTCGATTTCGAGATGGAGCGCGGCGCTGACGGCGCGATGACGGGCTACGCTTTCCCCGAAATGTTGATCGACGTGGTGCGCCTGTCCAAGCAGGGCAAGCGCGATGCCGCCCACGATCTGTTCGACGCGCATCTGCCGCTGATCCGTTACGAGCAGCAAGCGGGCGTTGGTCTGGCGGTCCGCAAATACGTCTTGCACAAGCGTGGCGTGCTGGCGTCACCTGCTCAGCGCAAGCCCGGCTCGACATTGAGCGCGCAGGCTAAGGCCGAGGTTGACTACTTGCTGTCGCGTGTCGCCCGGGTCGACAAGCGTGCGAATATGTCGCCGCAGGCAAGCGCTGCCGGCTGATCCGGAGGAAACCAACGATGTCCGCAGAACCGGCCCCCGCGCGCCCCGCGTCCACCATTTTGCTGCTGCGTAATCGCGGTGGCATCGAAGTGTTCATGATGGTGCGACACTATCAGATCGAGTTTGCCTCCGGCGCGCTGGTGTTTCCCGGCGGCAGCGTCGATGCGGGAGATCAGGACATCGTCGATGCACCGGAGCTCTACGACAACCGTCAGGGTTTTGACGCGGCGTCGCTGAAATTCCGGATTGCCGCGATTCGCGAGACTTTCGAGGAAAGCGGTATCCTGCTGGCACGTCCGCGAGGATCGGCCCAATTGGTGACCGCGGGTCGGGCCGGCGAGATCGGTCAGACGCACCGCACCGCGCTGTGCGAGGGCAAGGAGAGTTTCGCCCGCATCGTCGCGGATAACGGTCTGGTTTTGGCGCTCGATCAACTCGCGCATTACGCGCACTGGATCACCCCGGTCGGCATGCCGAAGCGGTTCGATACGCATTTCTTCATCGCCAAGGCGCCGCCGGAACAGGTCGGCGTCCACGACGGCAAGGAAGCCACCGATTCGATCTGGGTTTCGCCGCGCGAGGCCGTCGAGGGCGGAGCGAGCGGCCGGTTCAAACTGCCGTTTCCGACGACCCGCAACCTGATCCGGCTCGGGAAGCAGCCGACCGTCGAGGCCGCGCTGGCGGACGCCGGGCGGTCTGCGGTGGTGACAGTCATGCCGGTCGTCAGCCGGGACGGGGATAGGCGCCTGCTGCGGATTCCCGCCGAAGCCGGCTATGACGGCGAGTTGTTCGACGTATCCGGGGGAGTCTGAACGCCGTGGCGGCATTTCGTTCGTCTGCGGGAAATCTCCAATTATGTTAGACTGACAGCACATCTGCTCAATTGCGGGCGATGTCAGATTCATGGTCGAACGCATTCATGTCGTGGCAGCTTGCCGCCATTTTTTCTCAATCCGTGGCAGATTTTATTTACCTGCACGCATTTTCCATCGCCGTCGGCCTTGGCGGATTGGCCCTCGGCATTGTCGCTATGGCCATCGGCCTGCGTTTCTGGCTCGGGCCTGCCACTCCGGCCGCGAAGAAACAGGAAGCGGCGCGACGCTCGCTTGCCGAGCGACGTTATGCCGAGGCTGAAGAAAGCTATCGCAAACTGTTCGACAGTTCGCTCGACGGAATCTATGTGACGACGCCGGGCGGTTTGCTGCTCAATGCCAATCCGGCGCTCGCGCGCATGATGGGTTACGAATCGCCGGAAGAACTTATCGAAGGCGTGGTCGATATTGCCCACACCGTTTACGTCGACCCCGATGTTCGGGCCGAGTATCAGTTGCGTATGGCGCGCGACGGCATGGTTCGCGAATTTGAATATCAGGTAAGACAGCTCGACGGCACCATGTTGTGGCTGTCTGACAGCGCGACGACGATCCGCGATGAATCCGGTACGGTGATCCGTTACGAGGGCACGGTTCGGGACATCACCAATCAGAAACGGGCGGAGCAGGCGCTCGCGGAAAGCCGCCGCCGCTTGCAGCAGGTGATCGACACCGTTCCTGCGGTCATCAATGTCAAGGACACGAAGCTTCGCTACGTGCTGATGAACCGCTACATGGCGCGTATCTTCAACATCGAACCAGAGGATGCAATCGGCCGGACAACGAGCGATTTGATGTCGCGCTACGGCGCGCAGAAAACCGACGACAACGATCGGCAGGTGATCGAGACAGGCAAGGAACTCGGCTTCTACGAGGAGGAGTATGTCGACTCCGCGGGTGCGATGCGCCAGTGGCTCGTCAACAAATTGCCGCTGCGCAATTCGGATGGCGAGATCGAAAATATCGTGACCGTTGCGCTGGATATCGGCGAACGCAAGCGCGTCGAGTTCGAGATGCGCAAAGCAAAAGATGCCGCCGAAGCGGCATTGCGCAATCTCACGGAAACGCAGAACTCGCTGATCGAGGCGGAAAAGCTCGCCGCTCTTGGCCGTCTGGTGGCAGGTGTTGCGCACGAGGTCAACAATCCGGTTGGCATCAGCCTCACCGTGGCCTCGTCGCTGGAGCGCAAGGTGGCGGCATTCGCAGAGCAGGCCGCGCGCGGTGAATTACGTCGTTCAAGTCTCAACGAATTCATCGAGGCCAGCCGCAGCGCAGCTTCGCAACTTGTCGCGAACCTGAATCGCGCCGCCGAGCTCATTCAATCGTTCAAGCAGGTGGCCGCAGATCGCAGCTATTCCGACCAGCGCACATTCGATCTTGCCGACCTGACCGAGCAGGTGGTGATGAGCCTGCGCCCCGGGGTCCGCAAGCAGAACCTGACCCTGACAGTGGACTGCAAGCCGAACCTCATCATGAACAGCTATCCTGGTCCTTACGGGCAGGTGCTGACCAACCTGTTCCTGAACGCGGTGGCGCACGCGTTCCCCGATGGGGGCGGAGGCGAAGTTCAGATCAAGGTTCAGGAGTCCGGCGACGACCACGTGGAAGTGCTGTTCTCCGACAACGGTTGCGGCATGAGCCCGGAGATTCGGCGCAGGGCATTCGATCCGTTCTTCACCACGCGGCGTAATGAGGGCGGAACGGGGCTCGGCCTGCACATCGTCTACAGCATCGTGACGAGCAGGCTGGGTGGACGCATCCAGTTGCAGTCAGCACCCAACGAAGGAACGCGTGTTCGGATGGTTCTGCCGCGCGTCGCGCCTCCAGAGGTTGGCTCCGATCGCGTTTGACGTCATCACGCAGCGCAGGTGTCGCCGGCCTCGGAAATGCCGCGCGGTGAGTTAGTCGGCGTCGGCGAGGCGGCGCAAGGTGGCCTTGAAGATCTGGCTGGCCTTGCCAACCAGGGCGGTACCATTCATCGTTCCGGTGGTATCGGTGAACGTTCCGGTCACGCCGATGCCGACGGGCTGATTCTGACCACCGAACAACGGGCTTTCGGTGCTGCTCGGCGTGTGCTGGTTGACCTGCACTTCGCCCTTGAAGGTCGAGCCGCTGACGCTGTAGCTGCCGACGTAGAACAGGTAGGCATCTCCGCCAAGGAGCTTGCCGTCGCGGAATACGATTACGCCGCTGCCCTTGCCGGTCCGTCCGTCGAGCAAATCGACGTGGATCGAATACAGCCCGTTCTTCATCTTGCCCCAGTCGTCGTAACGCTACAAACGCACCATCCGGTCTCGTTTATGCCAAAGCCGGTCCGGGCACGTCAACGCGGCATTTGTCGCCCGCAGACGACGGAACGTGGGGCTGGCACTGCAATGCCGTCAATTCGAGTAGTGCTGGGCCCAAGTCATGGCAACCGCGAACGACTTACCGGCAGATTAGGCAATACCACGGCCCGGCGTTCCCGGGCAATCGGAGCGGGAACTCGTCCCGGCTAGATATTCCAAGCTGCCCGCGCGCATTGGTCGCGCTTTAAGGTGTTGAAAACAGCGGTTAGCCGCGCGGTCTGTTTCCGTGGTGAATTGAAGCCGGGCGCGATACGCAGCAATTTGTAGATTGGCCTGTGGCGCAGGCGAATCATTCGTACTGAGGAAAATGACGCTCCACCGCGATATCTATTGGCTCGGGCGACAATGGGCGGTGACTGGCCTTGGTATTCAGGCTGTCGACAAGAAACTCGACGGCCAGTTCGACATCGGCGTATCGCGGATCTGGGAAGATGACCTGGCGGCACCGATGGAGTCGCTGGACTGGTTCGATGCCGCAGATTTTGCCAACGCAGTTGCGGCAGCACGCAAGCGGGCCAAAGAGCGCCCTGTGGTCTTTCAGCCCACCAGTACCGGCGAGCGGTGAGGCAACGCAGCCTCTCGAAGTCGCCTTGGTGAATCAATTCAGCAGAATGACACGCCGATTTGTTTCAATTTTCGCCATACGACCACGCATTCGCGCGTCGTGTCGTCAGCTCGCAGCAAGAGCGTGAAACGGTCGGGAATGCCGAGCGGGCTTGCGACCTGCAGCGATGCGCCCAGCGATGTCAGATTTCGAACGGTACAATCGATGGATGCGCCGCCGAACGAAATCGCTCCGGCCTTGAATACACGCTGGCGATGAATCCTGCGACGTTCGTCCATCGATGGCAACCCGTAAGGGCATTCTTAGGTCCGCACCGGAAGCAAAACATGGCAACGGCGCTCACGATGGTGTGAGTATTGGGCCCTGGGGCTGAACCTGCGGCGGTACCCATCGACGCATCATTGCACGACCCGGCAGGAGGAAAGTGTGGATGCGCAGGTTTATCAATAGCAAGTTGCGGCGGATGGCTCATTCCGCAGAAGAGGGGCAGGCATTGCTGACCATCTTCATATGGAGCGGTTTCGGACTGACGCTCTCACTGTGGGCGATGATCTTCGGAATCTTTCTGCCGTCGGCGCAGCGATTCTGAGCGCGAGCCGGGCTCGTCCCGATGCAGAGGCGAGGGAAGTTCCGGCGAGCGAATTAAGTTAAAGTTCGCGTGGCATGGCCGGCCCCGGCGCGTAGTTCGACCATGTACCAATTTCCATCGAGAGCAGCATTCCAAGTGGAGTGGCGCGGCGGTCAAGGCTTCGCGTTGCGCCTATTTCGTGCTTGTCGCCATCTCATTTCGGTATGGCCTGTCCCAGAGTGGCGGTTGATGCTTGCTTCTTTTGTTTTGTGGGGATTTCTTCCCCAATCTTGTCGGGCGTAATGATCTGCATCGCATCTGCTGCCATAGACTCGAGCAGTTTGACCTCGCTCTCATCGGGCGTGCGCGGTTCTGGATCAAGAACGCATAGCGTTCCAAGAACATATCCCTCTTTGGTTCGAAGAGGGGCACCGGCGTAAAACCGGACACCGCGAATATCGAGCGCGGGATTATCAGCAAAGCGCGGGTCACGCTCAATGTCGGGAATGACGAGCGTCTCACCGTCCGCGATGACATGACCGCAAATCGAATGATCGCGCGGCATGGAAACCATCTTTCCAAAGTCGTCCGTCAAATTTCGCGGAAGCGTACCGCTCTTCCCGGCTACGATCTCGCGAGTCTCGTCGATAAGCGATATCATCGCGAAATCCGTATTGAATACATCGGCGGCGCGCTTGGCGAGGGCATCAAGATCTTCCTGAGCATGGCCATCGAGAATCCCCGTCGCATGCAGCGCGTTCACGCGTTCGGCGTCATTGTCGGGGATCTCGGGCTGCAGAAAATCCTGCTCCGGCCCTGGTGACAACATCTGATGGATCCTCTGCACGGCCTCATCGATCGATGTTACGACCTCATCGGCTCCTATGCTTTTTATCTTCTCGTCGGTGAGTAGCTCGGCACGGGAATTCCAAAGAGCCAGAACGATCTTCAGGTCTGGCCAACGGCGACGCAGGCGTCGACAGAAATGGCGGGCTGGGATAGCCGGCTCGCTGGAGAAATAACTCAGGCAAACAGTTTTTGCGCCTTCCAGATCGAGCTTCGCGATATAATCTGCGTTGATTGACGCCGCCGGACGCGCATGAGCCGCAATCTCTTTCAGCAGCAGAGCCTGCGTTAGCATCATGGCCGCGATAGTATCGATCTCCCATTTTCCGCCAATGCAGACGACGGACGGTCTCTGCAAGGGATCGATCTTGGGTGGATACTGTTCGCCGATATCCTCCAGAAGGGCATCCATGCCATTGGAGATTCGAAGTCGATGTTCGGCGGTCGCCACACCGCCGTGATCCTCACTGGCTTGGCGCAGAACTTCTATGCCCACGTCGTTATAGAACTCTGTGACCGAGCTACTCTCAATCGCCGTATTTGCTATGTCTATTGCCTCATCGGGATCATTTGCGATCAGTCTCTGATAGACGCGAGTCGGAAGGTCAAGCGCTGGAGCAGACCCCAATAGAACGTCAAGAAACTGTAGTTGCGGAAGATGCCGACCTATTACGAGCACACAGACGGTGAGCGGGGTCGATAGAACAAGTCCGATCGGGCCCCATAGAGCAGTCCAGAAGATCGCAGCTGCGATCAGCGACATCGCCGACAGGCCGGTACTCGATCCGTAAAGCAAGGGCTCAACGATGTTGTTGCTGACAAGCTCCAGCGTGACAATCAGCGCAACGGTCCATAGCACCATGTGCCATCCCGGATCGATTGCGAACGCAAGGGCGATCGGAAAGATCGCGGAGATAGCAGGGCCAACGTAGGGAACGAAGCGCATCGTCGCAGCGACAGTCCCCCACAGGATGGCTCCGGGGACGCCTATTAGCCATAGCCCGAGCGCGATCGGCGCTCCATATGTCGTGTTGACGATGAGTTGCATCAAAAGATATTTACTGATGCGCGCTCCGGCCTCGTCCATCGCATCGGTAGAGCGGTGAATATTCGCCCCCAGCATACGCACGAAGCGATCGCGCAGGTCCAACCGGTCCAGCAACGCGAGGAAAACGAAGACCACCACAATGCCCGCTGTCGCCAGTGGCTCCGCGGCGCGACCAAGCCATGTGAGAGCTTGGTGAAAGGCGCTTTCTTGAGTCGGAACGATCTCGACAGGTTGGGCTTTCGCGCCATTGGCTTGCGGCGGCTCTTTCTTTTCCTCGACTTCCTTTTGCAGGGTATCGATCGTTTTCAACGCACCGTCGAACATGCCGGGCGCATTCAAGCTCTCGCGCAAAGAAGCGAGCTTGGTCCGCATGGTAGATTGGTAGTTCGGCAACTCCACGCTGAGAGTGCGCACCTGCGATCCGAGAATGAGTGCGAATCCAGCGAGGACGCAAAACACCACCGTCATAACGGTGATCACCGCCACGATCTGTGGCAGACCCAGACGCCTTAGACGTGTCACAGCCGGATTGAGGGCAAAGCTAAGCAGGAAGGCCAATGCCAGCGGAACGAGGATGTCGCGCCCATAATACAACGCCGCGAGAATGATTGCGGCGGACACCAGGATTGCTGCAACCCGTACCGGATCGACGGGACTGGCGTTTGCTGCCGCCGACTCTATGCGTTCACCCAAGCCGAGATGGCGTGAGAGCGACGGCGGCTGATCGACCATCCTGGCACCTGCACCCAGAATGACGAAAACGCCGAACAGGCCGTCAGGTTCCCGGTCAGTGCAAATAGGGCCCGGAATAGCAATGGCGCGCTCGGAGAGATTCGAACTCCCGACCCTCGGAATCGAAATCCGATGCTCTATCCAGCTGAGCTACGAGCGCAGGTAACTGCCTCCCGCTTAGCAGACTTATCCTGCAAGGCAAGGGCCATCGGTTCCTCAATCGACTTCTTACAGAAGTGGAAGCACGGCCGCGCAACGAAAAGAGGGCCCGGAGGCCCTCGTTCGCGTCGCTGTCCAGATGTCGGTAGCTCACCACCGATGACGTCGGCCGTAGTATCGACCTCCGCCGTAGTAGCGCGGTCCATAGTAGCGCCGCGGGCCGCCGTAGTAGCCGTAACCGCGATAGTAGTTAGGGCGCCACCAGCAGCGGCCCCATGCATTACAGACGTAGCGGACCTGTTCGGTGTTGTTGATCTGATTGGATGATGGGAGCCCATTTGGCATGGCAGCGGAGGCCGTGCCCGCACTCAGCGCAAGGCCTCCCGCAGCGGCCAATCCAAGCATTACTGACTTGAGTTTCATTTGATCCTCCTATGTGAAGGAAGGAACGCCAGATCACATAATAGGTTGCGGATCGGACGAGGGGGCGAGCCGATTTAATGCTGATGAATGACGGTTCATCGCGGGAAAGGACGACAGGAAACTTGCCGGCGCGGACTTACCTGAATGGCAGGGGGCAAACGCTAAATCCCTGAAATGATATATTATGAAGCAATTACAATAGGTTGGATATTTAGACGGGTTTCGTATGATGGGGATGCTTAACGAAATCCAAACACAGTAAGGCCAGAATTCCGGCGCTTGGTGGCTGCGGATGACAACCATCAGCGCTCTGATAGACCCGGTTGGCTTAGCTCTTGATGCGCATGACCCGATTATTGCTCTCGCTGATGCTGTTGGTTGTGGTGACGCCTGCGCGTGCGGACCTGCACATCACGCGCGACCATGGCGGCTATGTCTCCGAATACAAGGCGAAGTATGAGCGCATTCGCGATCGTCGCGAGCGGGTCATCATCGACGGTATTTGCAATTCGGCCTGCACGCTGGTGTTCGGCATTGTGCCGATGAACAAGGTTTGCGTCACGCCGCGCGCCAGCCTTGGTTTTCATCAAGCCTATTACGACAAGGCGTTCACGTTCGGCATCAAGATCACCAGTCTCGAAGGCACGTCGGATCTGATGGCCTATTACCCGAACTCCGTGAAGGACTGGATCCGCCGCAACGGTGGGCTGACCACCGAGATGAAGAAGATCAAGAACGGACCTGAGCTGTGGAAGATCGTTGATCCGTGCCCTGAGGAATATTGATCTTGGTTTGCAGCCATCCAGGTATGTCGCTTCACCGATCCAAGCCGGTGTGAATAGCCAACCTTCCGGAAGCCGTTGTGCCAGCCCTGTCGCTGATCGTCATTACAAAGAATGAAGAGCGCTGCATCGAACGCTGTTTGCGTTCGGTCGGGTTCGCCGACGATATCGTCGTCGTCGATAGCGGCAGCACCGACCGCACCGTAGAGCTTGCCGAGTCATGTGGCGCGCGCGTGTTGCAAACTACGGATTGGCCGGGGTTCGGCCCGCAGAAAAATCGCGCGCTGGAATTGGCGCGCGGCGATTGGGTGCTGGCGCTCGATGCCGACGAATGGCTCGGTGTGGATACGGCCAATCAGATCAAGGCGGCGATAACCGCACCGGCCTATGAGGCCTATAAATTGCCGCGCCGGTCGCGATTCTGCGAACGTGTGGTCCGGCATTGCGGCTGGTCGCCGGATTACGTCGTGCGGTTGTTCCGGCGTGGCAGCGGACGCTTCACCGACGATCTGGTGCACGAGCGGCTCGATGTGCGAGGCAGCATCGGAACGCTCGGAACGCCGATCGATCATGATGCCATCGAGTCCTGGGCCGACGCCGAGGACAAGATCGAGCGTTATGCTCAGGCGGGTGCCGAACAAATGGCTGCGCGGGGACGTCGCGGATCCGCTGCGCAGACGCTGTTGCACAGCTGGGGTGCGTTCCTGAAGACGTTCGTTATTCGTGCCGGATTTCTCGATGGAGTCACCGGCTGGCACGTCGCACAGTACAACCGTCGCTATACGCAAGCTAAGTGGCGCCTGCTTGCCGAGCAGTCTCGCGCTAAGAAGCCGCTGAACCGGTAATGATTCAGCGGCTTGACGTGGAGCGCCGAAAGGATCGCGGCAGACCTAGAAGGTGACGACGCCGCGGATGGATTCGCCGCGCTTCATCAGGTCGAAGGCCTTGTTGATGTCGTTGAGCGGCATCACGTGGGTGATCATCGGATCGATCTGGATCTTGCCCTGCATGTACCAGTCGACGATCTTCGGCACATCGGTGCGGCCGCGCGCGCCGCCAAAAGCAGTTCCCTTCCAGACGCGTCCGGTGACGAGCTGGAACGGACGAGTTGCTATTTCGGCGCCGGCCGGTGCGACGCCGATGACGATCGATTGCCCCCAACCGCGATGGCAGGATTCCAGAGCCTGCCTCATCACCGTGACATTGCCGGTGCAATCGAAGGTGTAGTCGGCGCCGCCGATCTGATCGGCCCCGCTTTTCGTCATATTGACGAGGTGCGCGACGATGTCTTTGCCGACTTCCTTCGGATTGACGAAGTGAGTCATGCCGAAGCGTTCGCCCCAGGCCTTGCGGTCATTGTTGATATCGACCCCGATGATCATGTCGGCGCCTGCGAGCCGCAAGCCCTGCAACACGTTGAGGCCGATGCCGCCGAGACCGAAGACGATGGCCTTGGCGCCTTGCTCGACCTTGGCGGTGTTGATGACGGCGCCGATACCGGTGGTGACGCCACAGCCGATGTAACAGACCTTGTCGAACGGCGCGTCCTCACGGATTTTCGCGACCGCGATTTCCGGCAGCACGGTGTAGTTGGCGAACGTCGAGGTGCCCATGTAGTGGTGCACCGGTTTACCGCCCATGGAGAAGCGCGAGGTGCCGTCGGGCATCAGGCCCTGACCCTGCGTGGCGCGGATGGCGGTACAGAGATTGGTCTTGCGCGACAGGCAGGACGGACACTGCCGGCATTCCGGGGTGTAGAGCGGAATGACGTGGTCGCCTTTCTTGACGCTGGTGACGCCGCGGCCGACATCGACCACGACGCCTGCACCTTCATGGCCCAGAATCGCCGGGAACAGGCCCTCAGGGTCGGCGCCGGAGAGGGTGAATTCGTCGGTATGGCAGACGCCGGTGGCCTTGATCTCGACCAGAACTTCACCCTCGCGCGGCCCGTCTAGCTGGACCGTTGTGATTTCCAGCGGTTTTCCAGCGGCAATGGCGACAGCGGCACGAACATCCATGTTGAATTCCTGTGTCCTGATTGGCGTTATGTGAAAATTCGCGGTCCAACCCGCGCAAACACGCGTTGCCGCTTACCATATGATCGGGCACTCAGGGCGGCAAATGAATCGTGATTTAGAAAATCTAGCGGCGCGAGCGGCCCCGGTTATCTTCGTTGTGCTATGGAGCACAGGATTCGTCGCGACCAAATATGTGCTTATCGGCGCCGAGCCGGTGACCTATCTGGCCATTCGCATGGGGTTGGTCATCATCCTCATGGCCATCGTCGTCGCGGTCTGGCGGCCGCAGTGGCCCAGCTGGAGCGGTGTCGGCCATAGCATCATGGCCGGAATTCTGGTGCATGGGTTTTATCTCGGTGGCACCGCTGTTGCCATCGAGCATGCGGTGCCGGTCGGATTGTCAGCGCTCATTCCCGGATTGCAGCCGATCCTGACCTCGACCATCGCCAATCGCTGGCTCGGCGAGCGGGTCACGATGTTGCAGTGGGTCGGATTGGTGCTCGGGCTTGCCGGAGTCGGGTTGATCTTGCATGGCCGCCCGATGAGCGGCGAGGTCGGCTGGGGTTGGCTCGCGTCGGGCGTCGCGCTTGTGAGTATCACGCTCGGTGCGCTCTATCAGAAACGCTTTTGTGGCGATATCGATTGGCGTTCCGGCAATTTGATACAGTATGTCGCAGTCGGCATTCTGTTCGCCATCGTCGCGTGGATTTTCGAAAGCGGCGAAGTTCGCTGGAGCATACAGTTCGTGCTCTCGCTGTTCTGGCTGGCGGTGGTACTGTCGATTGGATCGATCAGCGTGCTGTACTGGCTGATCCGTCGCCGTGGCGCAACGCAAGTGGCAAGCCTGTTCTACCTGGTGCCGGCGGTGACGGCGCTGATGGCCTACGTATTGTTCGGCGAACGGTTGGACGCGCTCTCGCTGCTAGGCATGGCCATCTGCGCCATCGCGGTGGTGGTCGTCTCGCGCAAATAGTTCGGCGATTAGCCCGTTCGGATTTTCGCGTAAGCGGCCAACGCGCGTTCGCGGCCCGCTTTGTGCGCGACGATTGGGTGAGGGTACGTCGCACCCAGGATGATGCCGGCGCCAGCCAGTTCGAGCGGCGTGGCTGTCCATGGCTGATGGATCAGCGCACCGTCGAGATGTGTCAGTTCGGGTACCCAGCGTCGCACATAATCGCCGTTGGGATCGAACTTCTCACCCTGCAGGATCGGATTGAACACCCGGAAGTAGGGTGCGGCATCGGCGCCCGAGCCGGCGACCCATTGCCAGTTGGCGGGGTTGCTGCCGGCGTCGGCGTCGACCAGCGTGTCCCAGAACCACGCCTCGCCGTCGCGCCAGTCGAGCAAGAGATGTTTGACCAGGAACGATGCCACGACCATACGCACGCGATTGTGCATCGCACCCGTATGCCACAGCTCGCGCATACCGGCGTCGACGATGGGATAGCCGGTGAGGCCGCGTTGCCAGGCTTCGAGGGCTTTGCGGTCGCGCCGCCACGGAAACGCATCGAACGAGGATTGCAGATTGCGGACGGCAAGGTCCGGTACATCGTACAGCAGGTGCCGGCAAAACTCGCGCCAGCCGAGTTCGCTCAGGAATTTCTCGATGTCGCCAGCGGCGCCAGGTTGCTCGGCGGCAGCAAAGCGCGCCGCATGCCAGACCTGACGCGGGCTGATTTCTCCGAACCGCAAATGCGGTGAGAGTCTCGAAGTGGCATCGCGGTCGGGGCGGTCACGGCCATTTGCATAACCGGCGACACGGCCGTCGAGGAAATCCGAGAGCAGCGTTTTTGCCGATGCTTCGCCCGGAAACCACGTTTCGCGCAACCCGCCGGCCCAATCGGGATGCCGCGGTTCGAGTTGCCAGCTTGCGAGATCGTCGCTCGCCACAGCCGGAGCGCTTGGAAGTTTTGTCGGCGCGGCCAGCGGTTCTGGCAGCTCCCCGATGGAAAGCACGCGCTTCCAGAACGGCGTGAAGACGCGCAGCCCCCGTCCGTCCTTGTTCCGCAACTTAGCGGGATCGACCAGCAGATCGCCTGCGAATATCCTTGACGGGATGCCGATATCATCGAGTGCGCGAACGACATCGTTGGCGACGGTGCGATGCGGTGTCATCGCGATATCGTTCCACGCCACGGTTTCGGCGCCGATGTCGTGTGCCAACCCGGCTAGAACTTGAGCCGCAGCGCCTTTACGTAAAACGAGGCATGATCCGCGCGCCGTGAGGTCTGCCTGCAACGATCGCAGCGATTGCGCCAGCCACCAGCATGCGGCGCCGCCAAGCGGCCGCCACTGCGGCGGACGCAACGAGCGGCTCTCCTCGTCGAGGATGTAGACACCAATGACCGGGACGCCGCGCGACGCCGCAAAGTGCAGCGCCGGATGATCGGAGAGGCGGAGGTCATCGCGAAACCAGACGATGCAGGGGCGGGCGGCTTTGACTGTCATCGAGGGATACTAATCCCGAAGACGCCATCGGGTTCAACCCGTGCGGCGCATGGCTGTGGATCGTTCTGGCAAGGCGAACGTTTGCAACTTTCCGCGATCGGGTACGTACTTGGACGACGCGGTCGCAGGAGGATGACGTGAAACGCTACGCCTTGATCTATCTGACCACCCTGATCGTGATGGTACCGATCGACTTCCTCTTCCTGGGAACAGTCGCCAAGAGTTTTTTCACGTCTCAGGTCGGCGACATGCTGGGGCAAGTCCGTCTCGCTCCGGCAGTCCTGTTCTATTTGCTCTACGTCGCCGGCATCCTGATTTTCGTCAATGGTGCATCCGGTGCCAGATGGCAATCGACGCTGCTCTACGGTGCGCTGTTCGGGCTGTTCTGCTACGCGACCTTTGAGTTGACCTCGATGTCGCTGCTCAAGCATTGGACCTGGCAGGTGGTGATCGTCGATATCGCGTGGGGTATGTTCGTCACGGCCGTCGGATCGACCCTGGGGCTCATCGTCGCCAACTGGATCGAACAGAAAGTCTAACGCTGCATGAGGTCCCAAAACAAAGGGGACGCACCAGGCGTCCCCTTTGTCCGATTGTCTAGTCGCAAGCCGCGATTACTTCGGCTGTTCGACGATGCGGAAATACGGCTTCGGCGACTTCCAGCCCTTGGGGAATTTCTTGCGGGCTTCTTCCTCCGGAACAGCGGCCGAGAAGAACACGTCGTCGCCCTGCTTCCAGTCCGACGGCGTCGAGACGCCGTGCTTGGCGGTGAGCTGCAGCGAGTCGATGGCGCGCAGCACTTCCTGCCAGTTGCGGCCGGTGCTCATCGGATAGATGAAGACCAGCTTGATCTGCTTGTCCGGACCGATCACGAAGATGTTGCGCACCGTCTGGTTATCGACCGGCGTCCGCTTGCTGACGTCGCCCGAGGTGCTGGCCGGCAGCATGCCGTAAAGCTTGGCCACCTTGAAATCGACATCGGCGATCAGCGGATAGTTCGGCGCGACGCCCTGCGTCTCCTCGATGTCCTTGGACCAGAGGTGGTGCTTGTCGGTGGGGTCGACGCTGATGCCGATCAGCTTGACGCCGCGCTTGTCGAATTCCGGTTTCAAGCGTGCCACGGCCCCGAGTTCGGTGGTGCAGACCGGCGTGAAATCCTTCGGATGGGAGAAGAACAAGCCCCAGCTGTCGCCGAGCCATTTGTGAAAGCTGATGTGGCCTTCGGTGCTCTCGGCTTCGAAATCCGGAGCGGTGGAGCCGATGGAAAGTGTCATGTCCTTAACCTCATTTCACTCAGTTCAAAATTGAATTGATGAGCAAACTATAGGCTTGCGCGAATGCGAACGGAACCAGTCCCAAAAAAGGACAATATCCTTCTCCGGCAGCAAATGCATGCAGCAACTTTCTTTCGATGCTTCGTGCGGAACGCGAATTAACACCTACGGCAGCGTCAATAATGTTGCCGCGATCTTGCCGTTGCTGCGCCGCAACGCCGCCGGGACCATCTGCGATGACATTGAACCGTGATGCAGGTCACAGCGACAAATGAAACATAGCCCCAAAACTCATGTGTCGATTGTCGATTTCTTAACTATCGGTTTACGCCCGCATGGAATTGCTGGGCTCAAATGAGAGAACGAGTAAGTGCCCATGTCCCCCGCCATTGCAGCCATTGCCGACCAGGTCGGCGCCATCGAAACCGCCAATATTTCAGACCGCGAGACCGCCGCCTGGGCGTTGACCGTCGTGCGTGACGGCGTCATTACCGGCGATGGACCGACGACAAGGGGCCGCATCCATTTCTCACGTTCGCTCGATGCTGAAGACGTAAATTGGTGCGCCCGCATCCTCACGGCCGATGCCGTCATCGATCAGCCCGTCAGCCGCGCCGAGGCGGAAGCGCTGTTCGAGATCAATGATGCTGCTGCCGAGCGCAGTGACGACGGATTGTTCGACGATCTGCTGGCCAAGGCCGTGGTGCATCATGCTGCGTCTGCGTCCGGCCTTCCGGTTCCGCCACGCGCCATTGCACTGTCGCCCGATACCGCGATTGAAAGCTGGGCGCCGACGCAAGCCATCGGCGTCAACATCGAAGTGCTGGAATGGATCGCCAACCAGATGCGCGGCAAGCGCCGTTACAATCGCGCGCTGATGACTTTGGCCGCGATGCTGGTCGGTGCCGCGACGTTGCCGATGGTGCAGTTGCCGCGCGTACTCGATCTCGGCATGTGAGATTTCGGTGCGTCAGATTTGGACGGCGGGGTTAGCGCTCCGCCGTTTTTGTTTGTCCGGCCTCCAGCCCGACGGTGCAGCTAGCGAAGCCGGCCGCCTTGACCAATCTGGCCGCTACAGGCGCGCGGCGTTGCGCCGTTCGACATTGCGTCGGTCATGATGCGGCCGGTGCGGCGTGGAGAGGCAGCTTCGCGCGTGGTGCCGGCAATGGAGAGAGCGGTCAGGCTGCCTGCCAGCAGTGGGGTTGCAGGGCGCATCGAAATCCCTCATGAAGCAGGCACGTTCGGGGAGGCTGGTGACGTCCACTGTCTGGATTCCTGCTGCAACAGAATTGTTACAGTGGCTCCGCCATGCCAAATTGAGCTTCCTGCCGGAGCCAACCTGTCCTAACGGTTGAAAATTCACTCTCTAGGTTGCAATAACAGCGCATGTTCAAACGTATCCTGATCGCCAATCGCGGCGAGATCGCTTGCCGGATCATCAAGACCGCCCGCCGCATGGGCATCGAGACGGTTGCCGTCTATTCGGAGGCGGATCGTGACGCACTGCACGTCGAAATGGCCGACGAGGCCGTGCTGATCGGGCCACCCGCTGCCGCTGAGAGCTACCTGCTGATCGACAAGATCGTCGAGGCCTGCCGCAAGACTGGCGCTCAGGCGGTGCATCCGGGTTATGGCTTCCTGTCGGAGCGCGAGGCTTTTCCGAAGGCGCTGGCGGAAGCCGGCATCGTCTTCATCGGGCCTAATCCGGGCGCCATCGCCGCGATGGGCGACAAGATCGAATCCAAAAAGGCGGCGGCCAAGGCCAAGGTCTCGACGGTGCCCGGACACCTCGGCGTGATCGAGGACGACAAGCACGCCGTGAAGATCGCCGATGAGATCGGCTATCCGGTGATGATCAAGGCGTCGGCGGGCGGTGGCGGCAAGGGCATGCGTATCGCGCATTCCCGTGCCGAGGTCGCCGAAGGCTTCAACCTTGCCAAGGCCGAAGCCAAGGCGTCGTTCGGCGACGACCGGGTGTTCATCGAGAAATTCATTGTCGATCCGCGCCATATCGAAATTCAGGTGCTGGGCGACAAGCATGGCAACGTGATCTATCTCGGCGAACGCGAATGTTCGATCCAGCGCCGCAACCAGAAGGTCATCGAGGAAGCGCCGTCACCGCTGCTCGATGAGTCGACCCGGCGCGCCATGGGCGAGCAGGCCGTCGCGCTAGCCAAGGCCGTGAACTACGACTCCGCGGGCACCGTCGAATTCGTCGCCGGACAGGACAAGAGCTTTTACTTCCTCGAAATGAATACCCGCCTGCAGGTCGAGCATCCGGTGACCGAATTGATTACCGGCATCGATCTGGTCGAGCAGATGATCCGCGTCGCGGCCGGTGAAAAGCTGTCGCTGACCCAGAAGGATGTCACGCTGACCGGTTGGGCGGTGGAGTCGCGCGTTTACGCCGAAGATCCGTTCCGCAACTTCCTGCCGTCGATAGGCCGTTTGGTGAAGTATCGCCCGCCGGCGGAAAGCAAAGTGAACGGCGTGACGGTGCGCAACGACACTGGCGTACAGGAAGGCGGCGAGATTTCGATCTATTACGATCCGATGATCGCCAAGCTGGTTACGCATGCATCGTCGCGCGCGGCCGCAATCGAGGCGCAGGGCCAAGCGCTCGATGCGTTCTATATCGATGGCATCCGCCACAACATCCCGTTCCTGTCGGCGCTGATGCATCATCCGCGCTGGCGCGAAGGCAAGCTCTCGACCGGCTTTATCGCCGAGGAGTTTCCCAACGGCTTTGCCGAGAAGCCGCCGGAAGGGGAGGTGGCGCGCCGTCTCGCGGCCATCGCCGCCGCCGTCGATCACGTGTTCGGCGAGCGCAAGCGGCAGATTTCCGGGCAGATGATTGGCCGGCCGGTGAAACGGCAGCAGCGGCGGGCGGTGTGGCTCGATCGCGACGAGATCGGGCTGGAAATCGCCCGCAACGACGAGGGGGCCATCGTTGTTCGCTTCGTGGGTACCGATGGCACGGTCGGCAATCCGCATCATCTGGTTTCGTCGTGGGTGCCCGGACAGCCGGTCTGGCATGGCAGCATCGATGGCGTTGCAGTCGCTGCTTTGATCCGGCCGACCGCCAACGGCATCAGGATAGCCCATCAGGGTCATGAGGTTATCGCCAACGTCTATACGGATGTCGAAGCTGCCGCGGCCCGGCTGATGCCGGTCGGCGCCAAGGTCGACACTGGCAAGAAGTTGCTGTGCCCGATGCCGGGGCTGGTGGTTTCCATCGCGGTGACCGAAGGCCAGGAGGTCAAGGCTGGCGAGACCCTCGCCGTGGTCGAGGCGATGAAGATGCAGAACGTGCTACGCGCGGAACGCGACGGCACGGTCAAGAAGATCCATGCCGCGGCCGGCGCAACGTTGGCTGTGGATGCCCTGATCCTCGAATTTGCCTGAAACAGCGATGTCCTGGCGTCCACGTCGCGAAGCGTTGCGGGTCATCCTCGCCGGAGCGCGCTGCGTTCGGCCGGGATCGGTCTATGATGCGATTTCGCTGCGGATCGCCGAAGACCTTGGCTTTACTGTCGGGATGGTCGGTGGCTCGGTTGCGTCGCTGGCCGTCCTTGGGGATCCGGATATTGCCCTCATTACGCTGAGCGAACTGGCGGAGCAGATGCGCCGCATGTCGCGGGCGGGAACGCTGCCGGTGCTGGTGGATGCCGACCACGGCTATGGCAACGCCATGAACGTTCGCCGCACCGTCGAGGAACTGGAAGTGGCGGGCGCGGCAGGGCTCACCATCGAAGACACCTTGTTGCCGCAAGCCTTTGGCGAGACGGGCACTCAGTTGCTTTCGCTCGACGAGGGCGTCGGTAAGGTCCGCGCTGCGCTCGATGCGCGCAGCGACCCATCGCTGGTCATCATCGGGCGGACTGGCGCCGCCGGCGTAAGCGGCATCGACGACGCCATCGCGCGCGCGAGGGCCTACGAAGCCACCGGCGTCGATGCCTTGTTTTTCACTGGCATCAAATCACGCGCCGATCTCGAAGCAGTCGCAGCCGCAACCAGCTTGCCCATCGTGCTGGGTGGACTATCCGAGGAGATGGCCGATTGGGATTTCCTGAGCGGCCAGCGCGTGCGCATCGCCGTGCAGGGCCATGCGCCAATAGCGGCCGCGACGCAGGCTGTCCATGCGACGCTTAAAGCGATCTTCGAGGGTGCCGACCCGAAGAGCCTGAAAAACCTTGCGTCCCATGAACTGATGGCGCGAGTGACTCGGGCCGAGACGGTGCGTCTGCGTCAGTCCGATTTCCTTCAAGCGAAGTCGAAATGATCACGGTTGCCCTCCATGTGGCCATCCAGGGCCGCGTGCAGGGCGTCGGCTATCGGGCGTGGGTGGCCGACGAAGCGACCCGCCGCAAGCTCGAGGGATGGGTTCGCAATCGCCGTGACGGCAGCGTGGAGGCGGTGTTCTCCGCTCCCGAGGAGGTCGTGGCGGCGATGATCGAAGCTTGCCGCCGCGGGCCTGCGCTGGCGCGCGTCGAAACGGTGAACGTTCAGCCGGCCAATACCGATTTGCTGGGATTGCGCCGGTCGGGCGACCGCTTTTCGCTGCTGCCGACCGTCTAGCTGATTGCGCAGCCGCGTAAGCCGTCAGGTGGTTTTTTCCGGCAGGAGCAGCTTCGAGGGTCCGAAAATTTCCTCGAAGGCCTGCCGCAGCGCCACGTCCACGTCGGTCATGGCTGCCGGGTGGCCAAGATCCACCAGGCTGGTGACGCCGTAGCGGGGATCGACGATGCCGCACGGTACGATGGCAGCGAAATGGTCGAGGTCCGGCTCGACGTTGATCGAGATGCCGTGCAGCGACACCCAGCGCTTCAGTCGCACGCCGATGGCGGCGATCTTGTCCTCGCAGGCCGCGCCCTTGTCCGGCCGGGCCACCCAAACGCCGACACGGTCTTCACGCCGTTCCCCCGTGATGTTGAATGCGGCGAGGGTGCGGATGATGAGGGCTTCGAGGCTGGCCACATAGGCCCGCACGTCCGGCCTGCGACGCTTGAGATCCAGCATCAGGTAGACCACCCGCTGGCCGGGGCCGTGATAGGTGACCTGGCCGCCGCGGCCGGTTTCGAACACCGGGAACCTGGCTTGCAGCATGTCGCCCGGCTTGCCACTGGTGCCGGACGTGTAAAGCGCGGGGTGTTCCAGCAGCCAGACCAGTTCCGAAGCCTCGCCGCCGGCAATTGCCGCCGCCCGAGCCTCCATGGCGGCAACCGCTTCGGGGTATGGCACCGGGGCATCGGAAATCAGCCACTCCACCGCCTGCGCGTCGGGAGAGGAAAAAGGCGCCAGATCGAGGCTGTCGCGGTTGTTAACCATTAGCTAACCATAACGTGGTGTGCTGGGGTCACGGCAGTTCCTGCATATTGTGAGTTCGTTTCGTAGTGGCAACCCTCGATAAAGTCAGCGTCGATCTCATGGTCGTTCTTGGCACGACAACCATGCCGATTCATCAGGTGATGCGGCTGAGTCGCGGCGCCATCATCGAGCTTGATGCCACCGAGCAGGACGAGGTGAAAGTCCTCGCCAACAATCTCCCGATCGCCAGCGGCGTGGTGACCGTCGACCGCAACCGGATTGCCGTCGAAGTCAAGAAAATGTTGCCGAAAACGCCCGATCAAAGGTAGTTGCGCGCGGCCCTTGTCGCACCATGATTGATTTGTTACAGGAGCGCCGTTGATCCGGTCAGGCGCAAGCCGTGCACCGCATCCCAGCGCTCGTGGCGGAATTGGTAGACGCGCTGCCTTGAGGTGGCAGTGAGTAAAATCGTGGGGGTTCGAGTCCCTCCGAGCGCACCAAAGCCTCAATGACTCATATTCGCAGTCGTTGCCAAGCTCTCAGAGTCCAAGTTCTCTGGGCTGTGACGGTTTAACGTCGGCCGACAGACGGCAAACTCAAAACGTGTTTGGCAGCAACTTTGGATCAAATGGCAGAGCACCGACGTGTGAGAGGACAGCCATTCACGTTCGGCTTAGCCTCAAAGATCCCAGCATCGCCACAGCGTCTTGAAGATTGATTCCTCCGGCTGCGGTTTAACGTTTTTCTCGACAGCGCTTTCGTCTTGCGTCTTGCGCCACACGAGCGCTCGCCAGCCGAGCGCCAACTTAGCGAACATCTTTTGTTCTTGCCTTGAGGAACCTCAAGGGAACCTATTCCCGCAACTCTGCCGTGTAAATACTGGTTGATACCTAAACAAAGTACAACTTTGGCATGGGATCGCGGATAGGGGTCGATCTTCAGTTCACGCTAGATCGATCCGTTGATCCGTGCCGCGCCTGCGTCTTGTCGGGCTCATCAGCCAGCTATGTTCAGCGCGGGACACGTTGCGGCATCGACATCGACTTCCACACAGCGCGACCTCTCGTTCCGATCTTGTCATCGGGATCTGCTGGTCCGGATGAGAATCGACGGCTCTGCTGTCAACTTCGCGGAAGCGGTCAGGCCAATGGAGCGTGGAAGTCGATCGGTGATACGATCAGCGCGCCGCCGCTGATGTCGGCCGCAAGCCGGGCTCGGCGATCGGGACGCTCCCCGGAATGATCCGCAGGGGAGCGGAGCTTTCGCGCCCAACGTTCCTGCCGCTGCCGCTGCCGTTGGCGGGCTGCGGCCGCACACTACGCGGCAAAAGGTTGACGCCATAGTTGCTCGCGAGCTTGCGTTCGGGTAGCGCGAAGATGGCCTGCTCCGGAACGGGGAGAGTCACTGTCCGCGTCGCTTGCAGTGTCACCTGCTGCGGCCAGGGCGTATCGAGCGGCAGCGGGGCATGTCCGCGCGATGTCCGGGTCTGCCGCAGCGAAGCTGGCACTTCGAGCAGCCTACTATCCAGCCGATCCGACTCGTTCAGCGCCGGAGCCGGCAACGTGGCGGTGCTCACGAAGAGAAAACGCGGCACGCGTGGCCAATGCGAAATCGCCACGCTCTCGGCCGCCGGATGCATCTGCCATTGCCAGGGTTGCGTCGGGGTCTTCGGTCGCGACGGCGTGGCGGGCACGACATGGACGATGCGGTAGCCGCGCGCCTTCAGGGTGCGCAGAATACGCGGCAGCGCCGCAACGGTTCTGGCCTGAATATCGTGCAGCAACAGGATGCCGCGGCCTTTCGCCTCGATCCGCGAAATGGCGTAGTTGTAGACCTGATCGGCAGAGATATGCCGCCAGTCGTCAGCCGGGAAGTCGGCGCTCCACGATTGCAGGCCCTTCGACACGAGATAGTCTTCCATCACTTCGCCGCGGCGTAGCCCCGGCACGCGGAAGAACGGCGCCAGCGATGAGCCGTCGCCGAGCGCTGCCGCGGTGTGGGCAATGCCGTCATCGATCTCCTGCTTGATACGTTCCGGCGACATCTTGTTGAAATTCAGCGGATGGTTTTCGCTGTGCGTGCCGACGCTGTGGCCGGCGTCGCGAACGCGCCGGACGCCCTCCGGAAACTGGTGTGCCATCCGGCCGATGATGAAGAACGTTGCCTTGACGCATTCCGAAGCGAGGATTTGCAGCACCTGATTGCTATGCGGCGGCAGCGGCCCGTCGTCGAAGGTCAGCACCACCTCGTGGTCGCGCAGGGGCAACGTCTCGGGATATTGCATGGTGCCGATGCGCGGATGCTCCATCGGGTCGACAACCAGTGTCCGCGAAGTACCGAGAGCATCGGGATTGCCCGGGCAATCGGCGGCCAGCGAAGGCTGCGACATGCAGATCGCGATAGCCAGGCAACCGCCCAACCAAGAGGGCAGGGAGCGGCCCATGCGGACCGGCTGCATTCCAGCACTAGCAGTTGGCAACGGCATCCTCGAAACTGTGTTTGCGCACAAACTAATGTCGGCCAATGAACGAGGCCTTAACCAACCGGCACCGAAGTGGCGACTAGGAATGTTTGCCTGCTGCGGCCGGAACGATATGGACCACCCGGTAGCCATGTTCACGCAAATAGCGGAGAAACGCGGGCAGCATTGCGGCAGTTTGGGCGCGGGGATCGTGGAGCAGGATGATGCCCTTGCGTGCGACCTCGAGCCGCCCGACCAGAAGCTTGAGCTGCTGGTCGGGTGTCATCCGTTCCCAATCGCTCGCCCACAGGTCGGCGCCGAATACCATAATGCCGCGCGACTGCAACTCGTCGAGCAGTGCCGGCGTGGATTCGAAATAGGGAAAACGGAAGAACGGCGTGCTTGGCGATGTCGTGCTGACGCCGTTCAGGGCGGTCTCGTCAGCGGCAATCCCGCGATTGATCTCCTCCACGGCGGCAGCGTGACTGAGCTTGTTCAGATGCCGATGCGACCATGTGTGATGGCCGACAGTATGGCCGGCGGCGGCGATGCGTTTGACCATCGCCGGCATCTCCTGCGCACCCTTGCCCACCATGAAGAAGGTCGCACGAACGCATTCGCTACGCAGCGCCGCCAGTATCTGCGACGTCTGGGCGGCGGGGCCGTCGTCGAAGGTCAGGACGACCTCCTTGTCCTGCAGCGGCAAGGTTTGCGGAAAGCTCTTGATGCCAACGCGCGGGAAGTGGGCAACGTCGACTTGCATGACCCGCGAGGTGCCAAGCGCGCCCTCGTGCGGACAGTCGGCTGCGCTGGCAGTTGTCGTGGCCGCCATCGCAACCGCGAACGTCGCTAGCAGCGTCCGCATGACAATCTTTCCGGCAAGCGCGTGCATGGCAATCCGTCTGGCGGCTCTGCGGCCCATGGCGGTGCCAATCGGGCGGGGTTGGTTTCGTTGAACCCGGCGTGGATACCCAGTATCGGCGCGGGCGTCTTCCGATCCCTCTACTGTGAAACAGCGCTGACTCCAACCCTATTCATCAGACCTTAACGCCGATGATCGACCATGGCTGGCTTGCATGAATGGGGTCGGGGATGCAGCGATTGCGTTTGAAGGCGGACGGGCGGATCGTCGAACTGCGTGACGGTCAGGAGTTCCCGCTGGCTCCTCTCGGCTCGACTGATGAGCCAACTCCCCAGCCGGCCGGACCTCCAGCCGTGCGCGACTTGCGGCGACGGGTACAGCTGACGCAGATCGAATTCGCTGCACGGCTGGGCGTGCCGGTGGAAACCATCCGCAACTGGGAGCAGGGCAAGCGTTTGCCGCGTGGGCCGGCGCGGGCATTGCTCACCGTCATCGCGCATGCGCCCGAGGCGGCGTTCGCCGCGCTCAAGGGCCACACGCCGTAACTGGGGACGGCGCAACCTCGTCATTCGATGTGGCCCCGAAAGGCCACAATGTCTTTGCCTGATTGGTCTCCGCACGCCGTCCGGCGGCTACAGCCGCAGATTCGCAGGAGGTTGTGATGCAAGTCGTTGAGGCGGCGAATGGCGTCAAAATCCCTGCCATCGGGCTTGGCACCTGGGAGTTGCGCGGACGGGCCTGTGCCAGGCTGGTCGAGCAGGCGCTTCGGCTCGGTTATCGTCACATCGATACAGCGCAGGCCTACGACAACGAGCGCGAGGTCGGCGAGGCGCTGCGAGCATCCGGAGTGCGGCGCGACGAGGTGTTCGTCACCACGAAGGTCTGGACGACGCATTTCGCGCCCCACGATCTCGAGCGCTCCACCAAGGAGAGTTTGGCGAAGCTTCGGCTCGGCGAGGTCGATCTCTTGTTGTTGCACTGGCCCAATCCGCAAGTGCCGCTGGTCGAAACGCTTGGCGCGCTGGCTCGCGTCAAGCAGCTCGGCATGGCGCGGCATATCGGCGTGTCCAATTTCACCGTCGCATTGATCGAGGAAGCGGTGGCCGCGTGTCCGGAGCCGCTGGCCTGCGACCAGGTCGAATACCATCCTTATCTCAATCAGGCCAAAGTGCTGGAGGCGTGCGACCGCAATGGAATGGCGGTGGTGGCCTATAGTCCGGTTGCCAAGGGGCGGGTGAAAAACGATCGCGCGCTGGAGCAGATCGGCGCGCGCTACGGCAAGACCGCTGCGCAGGTTTGCCTGCGTTGGCTGGTGCAACAGAATGTTGCCGCCATTCCTCGCACGTCACGCATCGAGCGGCTTTCGGAGAATATCGCGATCTTCGACTTTGCGTTGTCCAGCGACGATATGCGCCAGATTTTCGCGATGGGCAGCGCCAAGGGGCGCCTGACCGATTTCGGTTTCGCGCCGAAGTGGGATTGAGCCATTGTTGCGCCGAGGCGCTGCAGATAGTCATGCCGCAGCGGAAATCCTGCAGATCAGAAGATTGGCGCGGGATTATTCTTGAACGGGGCTGCCGTTGTCATGTTTTTCGTCGTGTCGAAAGTCTTGGGATTCGTCGCTCAGCCGTCGAATGTGATCGCATTGCTGTGCATCCTCGGCGCGGCGCTCTGGCTGCTGCAGCGCCGCCGCGCCGGAATCCGAGTCCTCCTGCTCGGCGTCGCGCTGCTCCTGGTGTTCGGTTATTCGCCGGTAAGCAACGTACTGCTGCTGAGTTTGTCCGAGCGTTTTCCCAAGTGGCAGTCGGACGGGCACGAACCGGATGGAATCATCGTGCTGGGCGGCGCAATCGATTCCGAAGTTTCAGCAGCGCGCGGAGCTATTGAGCTGGATTCATCGGCCGAACGTATTCTGGCCATGTTGCAACTGGCCCGGCAATTTCCGCATGCGCGCATTGTGTTCAGCGGTGGCAGCGGCAAGCTGATCGAAACGCCGGTTGCCGAAGCGCCGTTCGCCGCGCGCCTTTTGCGGGAGTTCGATCTCGATGGGGGCCGCGTCGTTCTCGACTCTGATTCCCGTACGACATCGGAGAACGCCGCGTTCGTGCGTCATCTGGTCGGGTCAAACGCGGGTGGCCGCTGGTTGCTGGTGACGTCGGCCTTTCACATGCCGCGATCGGTGGGGGTGTTTCGCGCCGCCGGATTCGATGTCGAAGCCTATCCGGTCGACTGGCGCACCAGAGGCTGGGTCGACGTGGCAAAACCGTTCAGCAGGCTCAGTTCCGGGCTGGCGCGCAGCGATGTCGCCATGCACGAATGGATTGGATTGGTGATCTACTGGCTGGCAGGCCGCAGTGCCGTGCTGTTGCCGGCACCGCCATCCAATGCGGGCGTTCAGTCCTGACGCGGCAGGCCGAGCCGGTAGACGCCGCGAAAGTCGTCCGGATCGGCGATCTTGCCTTTGCGATAGATGATCAGGCGGCCCACTTGCGCGAGCGCTACCGCGGCGCGGCGGATCGGCATCAGCAGGCCATGCCAGTCGCCATCGGGCACGATCGCATGTGCGATCTCCGGGGCACTCAGGGTCTTGCCGCTGGCACGTGACAGGACGTTGAGAATGGCCTCTTCGAGAGGCAATTCGGAAGAAGACGAATCGAGCGTGGACATGGGTGTTGCATTGGCGCATCCGCTGGCGCCACGCAAGCCAGCGCTTGACCGTGGGTTGATCGGTCGGCGTGCGCCATGGCAACGTCCACGTCTGTCATTCATGGGTTAGAGGCGACATGGCGATGAAGCTGGTGATCGGTAACAAGAACTATTCGTCGTGGTCGATGCGGCCATGGGTGGCGTTGCGCGCAGCCAATATCGCGTTCGATGAGATTTTCATCCCGCTGTACACCGGCGCGGCCGACAAGCAGCGCATTCTCGACGTGACGGGATCCGGCAAGGTGCCGGCCCTGATCGATGACGACGTCACGGTCTGGGATTCGCTGGCGATCATCGAATACGTTGCGGAGAAGTTTCCTACGGCGCGATTGTGGCCGGAGGAGCGGGCCGCGCGCGCCCACGCCCGGTCGATATCGGCGGAAATGCATTCCGGTTTCGCAGCCTTGCGCAATGAGTGCGGCATGAACCTGCACCGTGCTGTTGCTGCCAAGGTTCTGTCGGACAGCGCCCGCGCCGACATCGCGCGCGTGCAGCAGATCTGGACCGAGTGCCGCGCGCGCTACGGTCGATCGGGTCCATTCCTGTTTGGTCAGTTCAGTGGTGCGGATGCGATGTACGCACCGGTCGTGCATCGCTTCCGGACCTACGCAATCGAGGTGTCGCCACCGGTGCGCGCCTACATGGACACCATGCAGGCGTTACCGGCCTTCGCTGAATGGACAGCGGCAGGTTTGGCGGAGACCGTCGTCATTGCCAGATTTGAGGCCGAGTGAGTTCCCTTCCGGTTCCGCAGGGCCTCTTTTGCCAGGGGCGGCATAGACGTTTGTCGGGGTGCGGAAAACTAGGCTTATCATCCTGAAAAGCTTGCGAAAAATAGACCTTTGCCGGGCTCAGTACCGGCTGGCCAAATGCGACTGTCGCATGCTATAGAGTGCCCGAACTTCAGTTGGCCATGGCCGCGGGGACGCTAAGCGGACCGGGCATTTCTCATTGTGTGATGGAGACGGCGTTGAAGCACAAGTATATCGTTGGAGAGACTGTCTATTTTACCGCCAGCAACGTGGCGCGGCCGGCAGCCTCCGGAACTTACGAAGTCATCCGTCTGCTGCCGACCGAAGGCGACGACTGTCAGTACCGCATCAAGAGTTCCACCGAGGCGTTCGAGCGTGTCGCCAAGGAAAGCCAGCTTGCCGTCGCCTGACGGTCCCTGTTCAGCGGCTCACTTCACGGATAGCTCGCCCAGTTCAACCGTACCGCCTGTCATCTGCCGGGGTTGGCTGGCCGAGCCGAATATCGGGCGTATTGCGAAGTGACCGATCCGGCCGGAGGGCCGGAGGTTGGGCATATCGGCTTCAGATTTGATAATTTGAGGGCGGGAATCGCCGGCAGGCGCAGGAAGCGCGCCGGCACTACGTTCCGAGGGCCGTGCGCATGGATTTGACCTCGATTTCGCTCGATCAATTGTGGCGCGCTCCGTCATTTCCGATGTGGCTGACGCTGATCGCTGCAGCATTCCTTGCGCTCGTTCTCTTCGTGACGCTGCTGCGCGCCGAACGCACCGTTGCCAACGGTGCGTTGACAGTAATCACGCTGTTGGCTGTGGCAGTGGCCGCCGCCGCGACGACTCGCGGCTTCGGTTCGGGGGGCGCCGCCAATGGCAACGCGAACGCACCGATGCCGACGATGGCCTCGCTACCGGCTCTCTCGTGCATGGACGATCTTGCCGGCGACAGCGTTGAGACAGCTTGTGAACGCATCCTGTTCGGATCGCCCGATACCGTCGCCGCGGCCGTCTCCTATGCTGCGGCCCAAATCAGTCACCTCACTGCGTTCGGCGATGTGAGTGCTGCCAACCGGGTGATGACGCCGGAATTGCAGGCGCTGCGCGGCGCCGTAGAACGCGATCGCTATGGATTGATCGCGCACGTGCTGACGACGCGGGATCGTTGCAGCGTTGTGATGTGCGCCGCGTTCCAGTCGATGACCGACCACAGCCGGATCGTCGCCAATATGGAAGAGCAGGCCTACAACGGCCGCGTGACGCGCTACGCTGCGTCTTGGGAGAGCAAGGCCGAGACCGGTGCCGCATTGGCTGCGCCGCCGCTGGCCGGCATTCCACCCTCTCTGCCGACCGGAAAGCCAACCAATGCCGAGTTTCCTTCTTCGGCATCGATTCCGCCGGTCAATATCATGACGCCTGAGCCGCCGCCTAACACGGCAAGCACGCCGCCATCGTCTGCAACGGTACCTGCTGCGCGGCCCGCCGCCGCAGCCAAGTCACAGACGGCCGCACAACCGCCGGCCGCGGCCAAGAAGAAAACCTCCGCGGCACCCAAGGCGGCGCCTGTACAGTCGTCCCCACAGCCGCCCGTCCCGCCGCCGCCGGTTCAACTGGCGCCTGCAGGTGCGCGCTAGGCTTCGCCTGCGGCGAGGGACCTTTGCTACGAGGGAGGATTGCTAGAACGGTGACCAGCCGTGAGCACCCGCCACCGCGCCGAGGACGGTGACGACACTCACGGTCAGCAAGACCCAGTGCACCCGATGGATGAAGGCGAAAGCCTGTTCGGGTTTGGTCTTGACCCAACCGGGAAAGAAACGGTGCAGGATGAATGGCTCGCCGATGAACAGGACGAAGGCGAAGATCAGCCACACGCAGACCATCGCATGCATCCACCAGAACGCCATCGTGTGAAACCGGTCCCAGAGATCGAGGCCGATGATCATATACAGCCCGGTCAGTCCCACGATGATGACGGCGGTCCGCGCAATCCAGATGAAGCGATGTTCGATGGCCTGAAAGGCCTGCAGGCGATTGGTGCCAAGGTCGCCACGCCGCACCGCCGGCAGCACCACCATGGTTGCCATGCCGACGCCGCCAATCCAGATGACAACGCCGAGGACATGAAGAGCGCGCGCGAATATGAGGTCGGTCATAACGGTACCGGTCGGCGATTTCGTGATCGCGATTGACGGCGATCGACGGACTTTCGGCAGGGCAGGGCCGCGTAGGCCCTCAATGATGGAGAAAATCTACGTCTGCAGCCGCGTGGAGCGTTTGCGCCAGCGCAAATTGTTCCCCTAAATTGCAGGAAATGTCTAAGGTCGAGCGCATGAGCATCGTTGACGTCAGTCTCGGCAGAAATCTTGCCTCCCTCGAACTGTTTGACGCTCTTTCGCCGGCGGCGCTGGACGAGGTGCGGGCCCTCGCACGCTTCAAGCACCTGACTCGCAACACCCGTATCTTCAATCAGGGTGACGGCAGCGTGCGTGCCCACGCGCTGATCGAAGGCTGCGTGCGGATTTCGCAATCCGGAAGCGATGGTGCACAAGTCGTGGTGCGATTTATCACGCGCGGCGAGATGTTCGGCACCGTCGCGCTGTTCACCGATGGGCGTTATCCGGCTGACGCCGAAACGCTGACGGAGTGCACCGAGGTGAGTTGGAGCGAGGCCGATCTCGCCCAACTCATGGACCGTCATCATCGTATTGCGCTCAACTTCATCCGGATCATCGGCAAGCGTCTGCAGGATGCGCAGAACCGCGTCCGCGAACTGGCAACGCAACGGGTGGAGCGCAGGATCGCGCATGCGTTGCTGCGACTGGCACGGCGTAGCGGGCATCGCAACAGCGAAGGCATCACGATCGAATTTCCATTGCGGCGGAAAGACATCGCCGACATTTGCGGAACCACGTTGCATTCGGCGAGCCGAATCCTGACACCATGGGAGAAAGCCGGCTGGCTGGTGACGCGGGATCAGCGTCTGACGCTTTGCAGGCCGGATGAAATCGAGCAGATTGCCGAGAACGGCGAGACCTGATTATCAGCGGCACGGTTCCCTGGCTAAAAAACGCATCGCGGCATGGCGCGAAGGCGACTTGACGAAATGCACCGGAAGGGAAAAGAACGTCTCTCTCATCTCACCGGGTGCCATGCCACTTCATCTCATCAAACTTGCCGTCGGTTGCGAGTCCGTCAAGGACCTCAAGGCGCGTGTTGCCGAACGCGTGCAGGAAGCCAAACGCAAAGGTTTGCCACGCCGTCACGTTCACATCACGCGCATGGTGCCGAAGCGCGACGAGGAACTGCTCGACGGTGGCTCGTTGTACTGGGTCATTCGGGGTGAAATCGCGGCGCGTGAAAAGCTGATCGCGATCGAGCCGTTTCGCGACAGGGACGGCATCGGCCGCTGCCGCCTCGTCATGCAGCCGAAAGTCATCGGCGTCGTGCCGCGACCGATGCGTGCATTCCAGGGTTGGCGCTATTTGACCGCCACCGATGCACCGCTCGACCTTACGGATGCCGGGGCGGGCGTTGCGGCGATGCCGGAGCACTTGCGACGAGAACTGCGCGAGTTGGGTTTGCTCTGAGCCCCGCCGTCATACACCGATGTTATCGATCAGTCGTGTGGTGCCGATCTTGGCTGCGACAAGCAGGCGGATCGGTCCGTCCGCAAGCGAGGCTACCGGCGCCAGCGTTTCGGCATGGCGTGCCTCGAAATAGTCGAGCGCGAAGCCGGCGCCACTGATAAGCGCCGCGCCCTCGGTCATCGCCGTGACGAGATCATCGCCGGCGCGGATTTTTTTGGCGCAGGCCTTCATGGTGCGATACAGCGTCGGCGCGACGCGGCGTTCGTCAGGAGAGAGATAGACGTTGCGCGATGACATCGCGAGCCCGTCGGTTTCGCGCACCGTGGTGATACCGATCACTTTGACGCCGAGGTCGAGGTCACGCGCCATGCGCGTCACCACCCGCAGCTGCTGGTAATCTTTCTGGCCGAAAACTGCGATGTCAGGGCGGCATTGCACGAACAGTTTGCCGACGACGGTAGCGACGCCGCTGAAGAAGTGCGGTCGAAAGCGATCTTCGAGATCGGCGACGGCCGGTCCTTCGCAAGAGATGCGCGAGGCAAACCCGTCGGGATACATGGTCTTCACGTCCGGATTCCACACCAGATCAACCCGCTCCGCAGCGAGCTTGGCTATATCTGCCTTCCAGGTGCGCGGATAGGTCGAGAAATCCTCATGCGGCGCGAACTGGGTGGGGTTGACGAAGATTGAAACGATCACCTTGTCGCAACGGCGCTTCGCCTGGCGCACCAATGTCAGGTGACCTTCGTGCAGGGCTCCCATGGTCGGGACGAGTGCGACGCGGGCTTTCCGCGCGCGGAGCTTGTCGATCGCACGGTGCAGCGAGGGGAGAGTACGGGCGACAGCGGGCGTGTGGGGCATTGGGACTCGGTGATTGAGATAGGAGCAACGGTATGTTGCCTCGGCTTGCGATAACGACTCTAGCAAACGCTGCAATCGCGCGCCAAGCGAGTGAGGTCTCGGTTAGCTGGGCCGACGCGCGCGCCTTATGAGCTGAAACACAGCATCCGTCCATCCTGCGCAGATGGCGCGCCATGCATGTCCACAGCGCCATTGGCTGCGATCCAGGACTGCTGTCGGTGACAGAGTTGTCCGGGCTGCGGCAGCCGCGATGCGCAGCGGCGCGTCTTGACGTGCGCGCCCGCAGTTCACAGATACTTTCGAGCGAGACTCCCGAGGCAAATTCTGGAAGTCGCGCCGGCGATTGGGCGGCGTCGCGGAACCTTTATTGGGGGCAGACGTTATATTTCTAGAATTAGTAGTAAATTCAGAGGTTTGCTGAGTTTTTGCAGCGACCGCGTCCTGCCCGATAACGGGGTGGCGCCGGAACCGGATTTTGATCCGGTATCCAGGTAGGCTTAGGCCTGCTAAAATCCTTTGCTTAATTGCCCTATTTTGATCTTTCAGTCACAGCAGTGTGACATATATTCTTGATAACCGGCGCGAGAGAGAATGCCGGAGTTCAATGAAACGGGTGAGGCGTTCTTAGGAAACAACATGAAGCGCGGAATCGTCATCGTACTTTCGCTCTGTGCCATCGTCGCGGCAGCCTATTTCAGTGGCAGCAAGTGGCTCATTCGGCATGAGACGATGACTTTCTTCGATAAGTCTCGCGATCGGCCAGTCGCCGTTGATATTGCGGTGCGCCGGGACAAGGAAATGCAGGCGCTCGCTGGCATGATCAAGTTGCCGGTCGCGATCCTCAATCACGGCAACACCGTCAAATTCACCGAGTACTCGTTCCTCGCGAACCTCTTCGCCGCTCGTGGCTATCTGTCGGTCAGCATCCAGCATGACCTTGCCAGCGATCCGCCGCTGGTGACCAAGGTCGGCGAGCTCTATGTCGGCCGCCTTCCGGTTTACGAGCGCGGTGTAGCCAACATTCAGTTCGCGATTGAAAACCTGAAGAAGGTCATGCCGAACGCCGACTATGATCGCCTCACCATGGTTGGTCATTCCAACGGTGGCGACATCGCGACTTATTTCGCCAAGGTTTATCCGGACGAGGTGAAGAAGCTTGTCACGCTTGATAACTTGCGTGTGCCGTTCATGACCGATGGCAAGATCAAGATCCTGTCGTTCCGGTCTCATGATCCGGTGTTCAAGGCCGATCCCGGCGTCGTTCCGGATGACGAGCAGTGCGAGCAGGCTGGCATCACGGTGGTCAAGACGGACATCCAGCACACCGAGATGAGCGATCGTGGACCTCAGGCGGCGAAGGCCAAGATCGAGAGCATGCTCGACAAGTTCCTCGACGATAACAGCGTACTGGCGCCGGTCGATACGTCGAAGCCGAAGATCGCGGAACCGGGCCCGGTGGCGCAGTATGCGCCGCCGCGTGCCGGTGGTGCACGGACGCCTCCGACGAATTGATTTATCTGTGAGCACGCGCCACATGTTCCTGCCGATCACGTGCAGGATGCCATGACGTCTGATCCATCTAAACCGGGAAACGCGGACAGCAAGTTGACCGCAGCAAAGGCGACGACGAACGCGCCCAGTGCGCAGTCAACGTCCGCCGATATTGCAGCCTTCGTGGCACGCGCGCAGGCGATGTCACCGCATTCAGCTCATGCACGAGGCCGCCTGGTATTTGCGCTCGATGCCACCATGAGCCGGCAACCCACCTGGGACATGGCCTGCGCGTTACAGGCCGACATGTTCAGCGAGGCGGCTTCAGTCGGCAATCTCGATATCCGGCTGGTGTATTACCGCGGGCTGGCGGAGTGTCGCGCCAGCCGTTGGGTTTCCGATTCAGCGCAACTCGCCCGATTGATGCGCGGTATTCAGTGTCAAGGCGGCCATACCCAGATCGGGAAAGTGCTAGGTGAAGTCCGGCGCGAAGCCGTCGCGACGGGCGTGCGGGCGATGGTGTTCGTCGGCGATGCGATGGAGGAATCCGTCGATGACCTCTGCAGCAGAGCGGGTGAACTGGGATTGCTGAAGGTGCCTGTGTTCATGTTTCAGGAGGGCGACAATCCGATCGCCGAACATGCCTTCCGCGAGATCGCACGGCTCACCGGTGGCGCGTGGTGTCGCTTCGATCCTGGCGCGGCAGCGCAACTGCGCGATCTGCTTCGCGCGGCGGCAGCTTATGCGGCCGGTGGACGGGAGGCGCTGCTGCAATTGTCGCGTCGGACGGCCGGTGCCGCGCATCTGCTGGGGCAGATGAAATAGCGGTGCGGGCTCGGACCTGTTCGCGATCCGGAATGCCGCAGCAACGACCGTCCTGTGGCGCGCGGTGAACTGACACGGGTGCTGTAAGTCCGCATCGTTTTTTGCGACAAGTGACGTGTCGTTGGAAAGAAATCGTATGGCTACCCTTATCGCCGGCGCCGTTGCCGTCTTCGTGCTCTACACCCTGCTGCAGATGTTCCGCTCCGCCAATCCCGCGGTGATGGCGCGCGGCATCAAGATCGCGGGCGGTCTCGTGGCGCTCGCGGTGGCGGTATTCGTCGGCATCAAAGGCGAACTGGCGGTGGCGATCCCGCTTGGTATTTTCGGTGCGGGCCTGCTCGGCTGGTCGCCATTCGGGACCAGCGGTTTCAGCAATATCGGCGGGCTGTTTGGCTCATCCAGCCGGCGCTCGTCCGGTCAGACATCCCATGTGCGGTCGCGCTACCTCGATATGACGCTCGACCACGATAGCGGTGCGCTGACCGGGCAAATCATTGCCGGGCAGGGCGCGGGTCACTCGCTGGACGAATTCGACTTGCCGCAACTGGCGGCATTGATGACGCAGTTCGACGCCGAAAGTTCGGCGTTACTTGAAAGCTATCTGGACCGCCGGTTTCCCGCCTGGCGTCAGGACGCGGAGGCGAACGCGACAGGGCGGCAGAGCCGCGCGGCGCCGAGCGGCAAAATGACCGACGAGGAGGCTTACCAGATCCTTGGCTTGAAGCCGGGTGCGGGACGGGACGACATCGGCAGGGCGCACCGATCCCTCATGAAGAAACTGCATCCCGACCAAGGGGGGTCGACGTACCTCGCGGCCCGTGTAAACGAGGCCAAGGATACTCTGCTTCGCACTCATCGCAGCTAACTCCAGCACGCTACCAAACGCTATAAACTGCGAGCTGCTGCTGCCGTCTCTGTGAGATGCCCCGTGGGCGCCTGCCGTTTCTCGGCATGGTCGACCATGAGGTACACTTGTATCCGGCAAACCTTGCTGAGAGGTTTTCAATGCCGGTGGGCGACGAAATCCGCGGCGGGTGTGGCAATCGGGCACAAAGCCTAACGGTGCACCGGTGAAGCCGGGGGACAACAAAAAGCCGGCGGCTGATAGTTCAGCCGCCGGCTTTTTGTTGGATGGGAGGCCGTTGCCGGCTGATGCTTAGTTACGGATCGTGATGCAGGACATGTCCGAGCGCTTCAGGCGCTTGCAGACTGCCTCGGCCTCCTCACGATCAAGACCTGCGAAACGCGCGCGATAGAGCTTCTTGTCGCCGCGAGTAACGACAGTCTCGGTAAACGGGTCGGCCTTGCCGAGCATACCCTTGGCGTGATCGCGCGCGGCGTTGAGACGTTGCTTGGCTTCGCTCTCGGTCTCAAGCGCACCGACCTGAATGATCCATCCGGAATGTGCCGCAGGCTTGATCGCGCCGTTGCGCTGAATCTGCTGCGGCTCGGGGCGTGGAGTCGTATCGGCGGTGGCGACCTTTGCCGCGTTCGAGGTTGTCATGCTCGAGGCCGGGAGGACACCGAGCACGCCTTGACCCGTTCCGTGATTGAGCGGCTGTGGCGGCATGTCGGCGCGCGCCGGGACGGAGCCTGAGGTTTCCGGCGCTTCGGAGACGGTGGCTACCACCTGGCTGGGGCCGGCCGATGCGAGTTTCATCTGGCCCGATTTGACCTGCAGCGTCTTGACGCGAACCGGCTTCATCGGCTCCGTCGAACCCGGGATTGCGGCCATCGACTGGGTTTCAATGACGCCGCTGGTCAGCGGTGCCGGCTCCGGCCGGGCGGCGGGCGACGGCACTGCGGCTGTCGCGGCGGCGACCAGCGAACGTGTCGTGGGGGCCGGGCGCGGCGCCGGGACGTCGGCGGTTTCCGCAGCCGCGGAGGCGACCTGCAGGGCGCCTTGCACCTGAACCGGCTGCGCGGGCCGCGACGCCGCTTCGGCCTCGGCAACAGCGGCGTTGGCTTCAGCGGGGCTCTTTTCGGTGATGGCGGCGACCGTGCGGCGGCCAGAGGCCTTGTCGAGGTTCTCGGCCAGCAGGTTTCGCATGATGCCGTCGCGCGAACGGCCGCTGCGTCCACCCATGACGACGCCGACCAGATGCCGGTTGCCGCGCTTCAGGTTGGTGATGAGGTTGAAGCCCGACGCGCGGGTATAGCCGGTCTTGATGCCGTCAACACCGTCGACACTGCCGAGCAGGTGATTGTGATTGCGGATGTTGCGGCCCTTATAATTGAACGAGGCCGTCGCGAAATAGCGGTAGTAGCGCGGAAAGCGATCCTGGATGGCGCGGCCCAGGATGGCCTGATCGCGCGCGGTGGTCACCTGATCGTCATCGGGAAGGCCGGAGGCGTTGCGATAGACCGTCCGCGTCATGCCCAGCGCGCGCGCCTTGCGGGTCATCATCTTGGCGAAGTCGTCTTCATCGCCGCCGAGAGCTTCGGCGATAACGACGGCGGCATCATTCGCCGAGCGAGTCACCAGTCCCTTGATGGCGTCCTCGACGCGGATGGTTTGTCCGGGACGCAGACCGAGCTTGGTGGGCGCCTGCTGCGAGGCGTGCACCGAAACGTTCATTTCGCTGTCGACGCTCATCTTGCCGGACTCGAGCTGTTCGAACAGCAGGTACAGCGTCATCACCTTGGTCAGCGACGCAGGATGACGCAGGCCGTCCGGGCTGTTGGCTTGCAGCGTGGCGCCGGAGTTGGCGTCAACGATGATCGACGAGAAGGCTGGATTGTAACTCTGGCGGGCGACGTGATGGCGAGAGTGCTTGCGATGCGAGCGGCGAGCGTCGGCGGTATCACTGGTGAAAACGACGGCGGCGGTGATGGTGGCTAGCCCGAGGACGCAAACCCGGAGGACGCGTGAGGAGGCTGAGTTTTTGAGAAGCATAAACGTCCCCGTCCAATTTCGACCTTAATCACCGGTTCGTGAGGCCAAATTATGCTCATCGGCCGGCTGTCAAGCTGGATCGACGCAACCCGCGTGGCACGGTCCCCGGGGCGGTATGGCTGTCAAGGGCGCCATTCTGGCCAAGAGGCTGTGCCCGCTAGGATTTTAATCGGTCCAGCACATTGCAACGATTGCAGAAAAACAGGTTAGGGGGGTGGAGTTTCGAAACGGTTAAATAACCCTTGCTTCGATCCGTAGCATTACGCGCCAATGCGATATTTGTGCGGCGCACCAAAATCATTGACGGTCATTGTGCAATGCGATAATGCTCAATTAGATGTCAACGAGCTGGATCCACCGGCTGTTGGTTATCCGATGTATTGGGAAAAGGGCTATTCAGATGGTCAAGGTTGAGGATTTTCAGCAGTTCGGCAAAGAGCAGTTCGACACCGCGGTCGCGACCGCCAACACCTGCCAAAAGAATTTCCAGGCGATTGCAACCGCCTTCGGCGATTACGCCAAGAAGTCGTTCGAGGATGGCAATGCTTTCGTCGAGAAGCTGGCCGGTTCGAAGTCGTGGGACAAGGCGCTCGAGGTGCAGGCCGATTACGCCAAGAGCTCGTTTGAATCTTTCGTCGCCGAGTCGCAGAAGATCGGTGGTCTGTACGCCGATATCGCCAAGCAGGCTTACAAGCCGTTCGAAGGCTTCGTCGCCAAGTTGAACCCGGCGCGCTGAGACGATAGATGTCAGCCCATCGGGCTGGCATCGTCAAACAAAAAGCCCGGTCTTGAGGACCGGGCTTTTTCTTTTTGCGGTTCGCCCGATTACTGAGCGAGACGCAGCTTGGAGAGCGACGTACCGATCGAGTCGAAGGCCGAAACCACCTGGCTCGCCGAGGTCAGCATGTAGAACTTGTCGCTGCTGCTGGCGCAGTTCTTCAGCACGGTGGACGTCGCGTCGGCCGGCTTTCCGGTGTTCACCTGGATCGTATAGATCGTGTACTGCGGATCCTTGGTCTTGGGATCGATGATCGCCTTGAGATTATCGCACATGATCTTCTGGCGAGCGTCGATCACCGATGCCGTGAGCGAGGTACGGTTCTGCGTGTTCAAACCGTCCGACAGCAGGATGATGGCATCCCGGTACGTGTAGTTCGAGTCCTTGGCGGGCGTGCTGAGCGGAATGCCACTGGTGAGCGACTCCCAACCCCACGCCAGGCCGATCGACTGGTTGGTGTTGCCGTTCGGGGTCATGGCGTCGATCTTGGACTTCAGTGCAGTCCAGTCGTAACTCATCGGCACCAGGGAAGTTGAGCAGGAAGCCCATTGCTCAGCATAGAACAGCGTCGACGGTGTTGCGGTGTCGTTGACGATCGGTGTCGTGTTCAAAGTATCGTAGTTCTGATCGCGATCGGTGACACAGCCTTTCCAGGTCGTACGAGCGGTCGCTGCCGGCGTGTTGGCTTCGCGCCAGATCGGAGCAAATGTCTGAGTACAAACCTTGCTCTTGCCGGAGCCGGAGCACGTGCAATTGGCGGTCGAGCCGCAGCTCGCACCCGATCCGCTGGCAACGGTGACGGGCGCCTTGGTCGTATAGCATCCATTGTAATAGATGCTCGCCTTCAGTGACACCTTGTTGCCGCTGTCGAGGCCCGGACAGATATAGCCTGCGTATGTGCCGCTTGAGGGTATCGTGCTCGTCTTGGTCGCGCCACTGATGGTGGCGGGCCGATCCATGCAGACGAAACCATGGCTGCTGTTGGTGAACGGGCAGGTGCTTCCGCCGGTAATCGTCATCCAGTTACTGGGCTTGGTGCCCTTTGTGCTGGAGGTGCCGGGGATGACCTTTGTCGTATCGAGGATCGACGGCTCCGCCTCCCATTCCGTCCACCGAATCCACGGTGCGTTATAATTCGCGGGATCGACGTTGACGTCTTTGGCGAACGGAATGATCGAGATGTACATGTCGCCCGGCGTCTTCGACAGCTTGCTGAGCTGATCGATCAGGTTCTTGGCAGCCGTCTGCATCGCCGGCATCTTGCCGTCGTCGGCCATCGAACCGGTGTTGTCCAGCACCATGGCGACGCGCATGCGGGCGTTACCCCAGGCGGTCTTCGAGGACGTGTTGATCTCGATTTCCGGAATGTTGACGACCTTCATGAAGTCGGTCCGCATGGTTCCGTAGCCGGTGACGCTGACCGTCGAGCCGACGCTGCCGCTGTTGGCTGCGAACGTGGCGGCCACAGTGACATTGGGGGCGTCTTTGTTGTGGTAGAGTGCGGCGAAGTATTTCTTCGCCAGGCCCTGGATGTCGTCCGGCGACAGGTTCGGGTTTGCGGCGGCGTCCTTGGAGATCATCAAGGCCGTCGTATCGAGTGCGCTCTGGATCGATGTGCGTGCGGCATTGGCTCGGGAGTAGTCGACGGCGGCGCCGACCATGGCCAGCATGGGGACAAGAGCGATCGCAAACAACATCGCGATATTGCCTTGCTTGTCGCCGGCGAACTGCAGTGCAGTTCTACGCAATGAAACGAGGAACGATTTACCGAACATGGCGGTCACCCGGTTATGAGGTTCCCGGCCATTTCCTGCGTCACGACTAAACAGGTGGTAAAGTCGTCCTGAGAAAACAGGTAAATAGCCGCACAAATTGCGAGGGAAGCCGGTTCGGCTGGTTTCACAGTCAATAGATTTTAAATGGCTTGGCGGTGTTTTCAGCCCAATCGGGACAGGATCGGTTAACCTTCCGTCGCGTGTGCGACCGCTGGGGTACCCCTGCAAAGGGTGGGGGCAGGAGAAACAGCCTGCTTGCGGCCGGCCCGGGACCGACCCATATTGGTTGCAATCGGCGAACCGGCCGCCCGATCGCGGCTGGCAGTTGGAGATATGTCGGAACGGGGCCAGGTGGGAACGCCGGGGCCGTCGTTGCGGTCGCCGTGCTGAACGAGTATTCGGTGTTCAGCTTCGTTTGGATTTCGCATAACTGAGCCATGTCGCAATTGTCTTTGAATACTCATCGGTCCGGCACGTCCAAGGTCCTTGCGGAGGCCGCGTTGCCGCCCGTCCTTATGGCCAACGAGCCGGGTCGCCCGACCGGGCCGACGATCTCCGTTATCACCAAGGTCAAGCCGAAAACCAAGCGGCCGAGCCTTTACCGTGTGCTGATCCTGAACGACGACTACACGCCGATGGAATTCGTCGTCCACGTTTTGGAAAAGTTTTTCCAGAAGGACGCCGAATCCGCGACGGAAATCATGCTGCACGTGCATCACCACGGTATCGGTGAGTGCGGCGTATTTACCTACGAGATCGCCGAGACCAAAGTCACCCAGGTGATGGACTTCGCGCGCAAGCATCAGCATCCGCTTCAGTGCGTGATGGAAAAGAAATAATCGCAGTCCGGCTCATCGCTGGACGCGTTGTCGCAGGCGCTCTGATTCGCGTAGCCCAGCGTCGCGTCTGGAGCTTTTCTGAATAGGTGCTCCGCGAATTCCCGGCCGGAACCGCCCTTCCGCCATTCCCCACGGTAATTATATATGAAAAGGTTGTTGTTGCCTGATCGGTCAACGACCATCATGATGGCTGGGGGCAATAGAGGACGCGAATGCCAACTTTTTCTCAGAGCCTTGAACAGTCGCTGCATCGTGCACTCGCGATTGCGAACGAGCGTCATCACCAATACGCCACGCTCGAACATCTGTTGTTGTCGCTGGTTGACGACTCCGATGCAGCAGCGGTGATGCGTGCGTGCAGCGTCGATCTCGACAAGCTGCGCACCAGCCTCGTCAATTATCTCGAAACCGAGTTTGAGAACCTCGTCACCGATGGTTCGGACGACGCCAAGCCGACAGCCGGTTTCCAGCGCGTGATTCAGCGCGCGGTCATTCACGTGCAGTCGTCAGGTCGGGAAGAAGTGACCGGCGCCAACGTGCTGATCGCGATCTTTGCCGAACGTGAAAGTCACGCCGCGTATTTCCTGCAGGAGCAGGACATGACGCGCTATGACGCAGTGAACTACATCAGTCACGGCATTGCAAAGCGTCCCGGCGTTTCCGAAGCGCGGCCGGTTCGTGGCGTCGATGAAGAAGCCGAGTCCAAGAGCAGCGACGACGCCAAGAAGAAGGGCGAGGCGCTGGAGACCTATTGCGTCAACCTCAACAAGAAGGCGCGTGACGGCAAGATCGATCCGGTGATCGGTCGCAATGCCGAAATCAATCGCGCCATCCAGGTGCTGTGCCGCCGCCAGAAGAACAATCCGTTGTTCGTCGGTGAGGCAGGCGTCGGCAAGACGGCGATTGCCGAAGGGTTGGCCAAGCGCATCGTCGATAGCGAAGTGCCTGAAGTGCTGAGCGCCGCGACGGTGTTCTCGCTCGACATGGGTACGTTGCTGGCCGGTACGCGCTACCGCGGCGATTTCGAGGAACGGCTCAAGCAGGTGTTGAAGGAGCTCGAGGCGCACCCGAACGCGATCCTGTTCATCGACGAGATCCACACTGTGATCGGTGCGGGCGCGACGTCGGGTGGCGCCATGGATGCGTCCAACCTGCTCAAGCCGGCGCTCGCCTCGGGAACGATCCGTTGCATGGGCTCGACGACCTACAAGGAATATCGTCAGCACTTCGAGAAGGATCGCGCGCTGGTGCGGCGGTTCCAGAAGATCGACGTCAACGAGCCGACGGTCGAAGACGCCATCGCCATCCTCAAGGGCCTCAAGCCGTACTTCGAGGACTACCACAAGCTGAAGTACACCAACGATGCTATCGAGGCGGCAGTGCAGCTGTCGTCGCGCTACATTCATGACCGCAAGTTGCCGGACAAGGCGATTGACGTCATCGATGAATCCGGTGCAGCGCAGATGCTGGTGTCGGAGAACAAGCGCAAGAAGACAATCGGCATCAAGGAAATCGAAACGACCATCGCGACGATGGCGCGGATTCCGCCGAAGAGCGTGTCGAAGGACGACGCCGAGGTGCTCAAGCATCTCGAACAGACCTTGAAGCGCGTGGTATTCGGCCAGGACAAGGCGATCGAAGCGCTCTCTGCATCGATCAAGCTGGCCCGTGCTGGCTTGCGCGAACCGGAGAAGCCGATCGGTTCGTATCTGTTCTCGGGTCCGACCGGGGTCGGCAAGACCGAAGTGGCGAAGCAGCTCGCGGCGTCGCTCGGTGTTGAACTACTGCGCTTCGACATGTCGGAGTACATGGAGCGGCATACCGTGTCGCGGCTGATCGGCGCGCCTCCGGGCTACGTCGGTTTCGATCAGGGTGGTTTGCTGACCGACGGCGTCGACCAGCATCCGCATTGCGTGGTGTTGCTCGACGAGATCGAGAAGGCGCATCCGGATCTCTACAACGTGCTGTTGCAGATCATGGATCACGGCAAGCTGACCGATCATAACGGCAAGCAGGTCAACTTCCGGAACGTCATTCTGATCATGACGACCAACGCCGGCGCGGCCGATCTGGCGCGGCAGGCGTTCGGCTTCACGCGCAGCAAGCGCGAAGGTGACGATCACGAGGCGATTAATCGGCAGTTCGCGCCGGAATTCCGCAACCGCCTCGATGCGATTGTCTCGTTCGCGCACCTCAATGCCGATGTCATCGGCATGGTGGTCGAGAAGTTCGTGCTGCAGCTCGAGGCGCAGTTGGCCGATCGCGACGTCACGATCGAACTGTCCGAGCCGGCGAAGGCGTGGCTGGTCGAGCATGGCTACGATGAGCAGATGGGCGCCCGTCCGATGGGGCGGATGATCCAGGAGCACATCAAGAAGCCGCTCGCGGATCAGGTGCTGTTCGGTGCGCTCAAGGGCGGCGGTCACGTTCGCGTTGTGCTCGAGAAGGACGAGGCGGGCGCCGACAAGATCGGCTTCGAGTACCTCGATGGTCCGATCACGCCGAAGCCGGAGAAGCTGCCGGGGGCGCGCAAGCGTGCGCCTCAGCGCAAGCCGCGCTCCGGTGGTTCCGGTGGCCCGAAAGGTTCGTCGTCGAAAGGACCGCTGGTCAAGGTCTGATCGTCATTTGATTTGCGAAGCGGGCGGCGAACACTTTCGCCGCCCGTTTGCTTTGTGGCCCCGTTCTCGCTGTGCAAGACGCTGGGATGCTTCGCGCGCCACCGAAGCGTTGCCGATTGCGCCAGATCGGTTTCCGCCTAAACTGCCGCGCATGACAGCACTACAAATGGCCGAGATCGCCGCGCTGGTGGGCGATCCCGCACGCGCCAACATCCTCAGTACTTTGTTCGACGGGCGCGCGCTGACCGCGACCGAGTTGAGCTTCGCCGCGCGTGTGACGCCCCAGACCGCCAGCGGCCATCTCGCGAAGATGACGCAAGCCGGCTTGCTGACCGTGCTCAAGCAAGGGCGGCACCGCTACTATCGGCTGGCATCGCCGATGGTGGCGCAGATGCTGGAAAGTATCATTGCGGTGGCCGCCGCCGCGCCGCCACGCTATCGCCCGCGCACCGCGCAGGAAGTCAGGCTGCGCGTCGCGCGCACCTGCTACGATCATTTCGCCGGCAAGCTCGGCGTGTCGATTGCCGATGCACTCTGCGATCTCAAACATGTCATCCTCTCCGACGATGGCGGTGAGGTGACGGAATCGGGGCTGGCGTTCCTGAAAGAGTTGGGGGCGTCATTCCCGGCCCAGACGCGCCGTCCGTTCTGTCGTCATTGCCTTGACTGGACCGAACGCCGATTTCACCTGTCGGGCGTCGTCGGTGCGGCCATCACCGCGCGTTGTTTCGATCTCGGCTGGGTGCGCCGCGAGCGGAATCCGCGCGCGTTGCAGATCACGCCGAAAGGGCAGGAAGGCTTCCGCCGCAGTTTTGGATTCTCGATCTAGTTGGATTCGTCGAAGATGTTGTGCGTTATCCTGAGGTGCGACGCGCGAAGTGCGGAGCCTCGAAGGATGGCGCCATCACCCTTCGAGGGCCGCTGAAGAAGCGGCCTCCTCAGGAGGACGGCTTGAGCAAATCGAGCCAGTTCTACCTTGCGTTCTCGCGCACGTTGCGGGCTGCTTCCTTCTGCGCATCGAAGTCGCGGCGACGGCGGGCGAGTTCTTCAGCGCTCATCATCTCGACATTGTTGTAGTCGCGCTTCCACGACGGATCGTCGCTCCAGCGTAGGGGCGATTGCATCGTCGTTTGCGGGCCGGGGGCGGATTCGAGCAGGCGCAGCGCCAATTCCAGCGTCTGCGCTTGCGAAGCCGTGTCGTGCGGCTTGCCGGCGGAATTGCCGAGCGGGAAATCGCTGAACAGGAAGCGCGGCACGGCAGCGTGCTCGACGATATCCTTGGCGCAACCCGTCACGACGGTAGAAATGCCGTTGGCTTCGAGATGGCGCGCCACCAGACTCACCGTCTGATGGCAGACCGGGCAATTGGGAACGAGTATGGCTGCATCGATCTCGTCAGCCTGACAGCGGGCAAGAATGTCCGGTGCATCGATATCGATGGTGACGCGATGGCTGCGATTGGTCGGGGCACCGAAAAAACGCGGCGCGACCTCACCGATGCGCCCGGTTGCTGAGGCCCGGATCAATCGCGGGAGCGGAAACCATGTCCCGCTATCTTCGGCGGTCGTGTGAACCCGGTCATAAGCGATGTGTGAAATACGCAGGTCATGTTCGCGCGACGTATCGCCATCGTAGACCTGATAGAATTTGGCGCCGCCATTGTATGTCGCGCCCGGACCCTGATCGCCCTTGGCAGGATCGAACGGCGCGGCGGTGGTGATGATGGTGATGCGCGATTGCGCGAGCGGTTTGCGCAGCGGCTGGAACGGCGCGCCGGTGTAATGCGCCCAACGATAGTGCGTGGTGTAGCCGATGGCTTCATAGTAGGCGCGGGTTCGCGCCATGTAGGGAATCGGCTGGTCGTCATCCGGCGCAAATCCGCTGCGGTCTTCTGGTTCGGCCATGTCGCGGTCCCAATCTTGCACCTAAATTCCGGGCCATATTGCTTGAATAGCTAGCGGTTGGATCTTGGCTGTCAAGCTGCGTCATGCAAGCGACGGAAAGCAGCAATGCCGCTATGGAAGATCAGCGCGATCTGCATCGTGATGGGCGTCGTGCTGTTCGCGCGCGCTTTGCCCGCTGCGGCGCAGGGTGCCGCCAGCGCGGCTGAAACCTCAAAAGAAGCCGACACCCGCGACGCGATGTGCCTGATGATCGAGTCGGCAGCGAAAGAGGCAGGCCTGCCGCTCGAATTCTTCTCGCGCGTGATCTGGCAGGAAAGCCGGTTTCAACCCGACGCTGTCGGTCCCGTCACGCGCAGCGGTGCGCGCGCTCAAGGCATCGCGCAATTCATGCCGGGGACGGCAGCCGAGCGGCGATTGCTGGATCCCTTCGATCCGGTGCAGGCGCTGCCGAAGTCCGCGGAGTTTCTCAGCGAGTTGCGCCACCAGTTCGGTAATCTTGGGCTGGCGGCCGCGGCCTACAATGCCGGCCCAAGGCGTATCCGGGAGTGGATCGAGGGCAGCGGGCCGATGCCCCCGGAGACGCGTCACTATGTCCTCGCCATCACCGGCGTACCAGTCGATGATTGGAGGAACGCCAGCGACAGGGATGGTGCCGCACAACGACCGTCCGTCTCCAGCTGTCGCGAGTTGATGGCATTGCTGCGCCGTGCGCCAAACCCGTTCGTCGAAGAACTGGAGCAGCGCGTCAAACTCGGCGCCGATCGGCCCTGGGGTGTGCAACTCGCTGCCGGATTCTCACGCGATCGGGCATTGGCGTCGTATGCACGTGCGATGAGGAGGTTGGCGTCGTTGATCGGCGATCGCGATCCAAGTCTGCTGGGTTCGATATGGCGCAGCCGCGGCACGCGCATATTCTATCAGGTGCGGATCGGGGAAGAGACTCGCGCGGCCGCGAATGACCTCTGTGAACGCATTCGTCGCGCCGGCGAAGCTTGTCTCGTGCTGCGAAATACGCAAAGTCGTGGCTGACCGGCACTTTCTTGCCTGCGGCGCTTGACGGCGCAGGCTTTGACCGGCGTATTCGCAGCGGCGACTCTTTTACACGGGCGAGATGGTGCTCCCGGCTCTCGATTCTCCTGGATGGCGACATACGACCACGACGTTCCTGCTTGGGGTGCGGGCGGTCGGCTCGACGATCCTGACGCTCGTATTGTTCGCGACCTATCTTGGCATCGGCGCGCTGGCGCATGATTCCAACTTCAGCATGGGCTGGGCGCTGGCGGGCACGCTGTTCGTCTGGGCCGGGCCGGCGCAGATCATTCTGATCTCGACATTGGGGACCGGAGGCACGGCCGTACAGGCGGCGATTGCCGTCACGCTGAGCGCAATCCGGCTGTTTCCGATGGTCGTCGCCGTGCTGCCGATGATCCGCACCCCGCAAACGCCGTTGCGCAAGCTGGTGCTCCCCGCGCATTTCATCGCCGTCACGATGTGGATCGAATGCTCGCGCATGTTGCCTGCGGTGCCGCGCGAACAGCGGCTTGCGTTTGCCAATGGTCTCGGCGTGGGCCTGGTATCCGTCTGCCTGGTTGCGACAGCCGCGGGCTATGTGTTGTCGGCTAACCTGCCCGAACTTCTGGCCGCAGGAATCCTGTTGCTGACGCCGCTGGCGTTCCTGTTCTCGACAGCGCGCAATAGCCGTCAGTTGGTCGATAGGCTGGCGCTATTGCTCGGGCTGGCGCTGTTCCCGATCATGAGCATGCTGCATACCGGTGTCGATATCCTGCTCAGCGGCCTCACGGCCGGCACGTTGGCCTACGGCGTGCACTGGTGGCGGGAGCAGCGATGAGCGGTTTCATCGGCGATTGGCATGTGTTGCTGATCCTGCTGCTCGCGGGTATTCTGCCCAATGAGATCTGGCGCGTATTTGGTCTGCTGTTCGGCCGCGGCATCGACGAAGGCTCGGAATTGCTGGTCTGGGTACGTGCAAGCGCCACCGCGATTCTGGCGGGTGTCATCCGGGCGTGCTGGCCAGTATTCCCGATGCCTTGCGTTACGGCGCGACGGCAGCGGGATTCGGGGCTTTTCTGGCCGCGCGACAGTCGATTTTGGCCGGGGTTGTGTGCGGCGAAGCGATCATGATCGCCGGCAAGTGGTGGATAGGCTAGCTCAAGGGTAGGGACGTCACGATGGTACGGGAAAGCGAAATCCGGGCGGGTGAAGTCGCAGTCGAAGCGCCCGCGGCGACCGATGCGGGGCTGGTTTTCATCGGTCGTATCCGCACGCCATGGACATCGCGCCTCGAAACGCCGCGTCAGGGCCGCCTCGATGGGCCGGTCTGCCGGCTGGAAATCTTCGAGCCCTGGGTGGCGGCGCTTCAAGGCATCGAGCTTTATCCCAGCCTCGAGGTGATCTACTGGCTACATATGTCGCGGCGCGATCTGGTGCTGCAGAGTCCGAAGAACGACGGCGCGGTGCGCGGCACGTTCTCGCTCCGCACCCCGGTGCGGCCCAATCCTCTCGGCACGTCGATGGTCAATCTGGTCGGTGTCGAGGGGGCGACCGTGCTGGTGCGCGGCCTCGATTGCCTCGACGGCACGCCACTCGTCGACCTCAAGCCGGATCGCTGCAAGTTCACGCCGCTGGCGCCGCCGCAGAAGGGCGATTATCAGGTCGGCGACTGATCCTTACGGCTACGCGCAGCCACGATCAGGCGTTCAGCGCGGCGATCAGCTTGGCGGCGTGACCTTCCAGCACCTTCATGTCTTCCTTGCGGGTCTGCGGCGGATGCAGCGCGACGCCGTCGAAACGCGGCATGACATGCATGTGCAGATGAAATACCACCTGTCCGCTGGCCGGCTCGCTGAACTGCTGGATTGTCATGCCCTGCGCGTCGAATGCCTTCATGGCGGCGGCGGCGATGCGGTGCGCACCGCGCGCGACATGGGCGAAATCATCGGCCTTGATATCGAGGATGCCGCGAGCAGGGGCTTTCGGGATCACCAGGGTATGGCCGGGCGAGCGCGGCATGATGTCGAGGAAAGCGAAGACGTGCTCGTTCTCGTAGACCTTGAAGCAGGGCAGTTCGCCTCGGAGGATCTTGGCGAAGATATTGTTGGTGTCGTAGGCGGTCATGGTCGCTCCTGAAATTCGGGGCCACTTTCACCATCCGCCGCCGAGCGGTCAAGACGGATCGTCGTCGCTGGCCTTGCGGAACGGTCCGGCCTCGGTGAGTTCACGGGCGGCACGGGCGACGTAGCTGCGTTCATGTTCGAGATAGTCGCGCACGGCGCGGCGCAAGGCCGGATCGGCGATGTAGTGCGCCGAATAGGTGGTCTGAGGCAGGTAGCCGCGCGCGATCTTGTGTTCGCCCTGCGCGCCTGCTTCGACGGTCTTGAGGCCATGCCGGATGGCGAAGTCGATCGCCTGATAGTAGCACACCTCGAAGTGCAGAAACGGATGGTGCTCGATGGCGCCCCAGTGGCGTCCGAACAGCGTATCCGAGCCGATGAAATTGATGGCGCCGGCAATCCACTGGCCGTCGCGCTTCGCCATGATCAGCACGATGCGGTCAGCCATGGTCTCGCCGATCTGCGAATAGAACGCGCGCGTCAGATAAGGGCGGCCCCATTTGCGTGAGCCGGTCTCCATATAAAATTCGAAGAATGCATCCCAGACCTCTTCGGTCAGTTCGCTTCCCGTCAAAGCGTGAATGGTGATGCCATTGGCCACCGCATCGCGGCGCTCGCGGCGGATAGCCTTGCGATGCCGCGAATTCAGCGTGGCGAGAAAATCGTCGAAACTGGCATAGCCCGCGTTTCGCCAGTGAAATTGCTGATCGGTGCGTTGCAGGAATCCTTGCTGCGCGAGAAAGCTCCATTCCTCCTCGCGTGCGAAGGTGACGTGAACGGAGGAGGTCTGCGTGGCGTTGCAAAGCGCCTTGAGACCATTGGCTAGCGCTTCTCGGATGAGAGCAGCATCCTCACCGTCGCGGACCAGCAGACGAGGGCCCGCGGCCGGCGTGAACGGCACCGATGCCTGCAGCTTCGGGTAATAACGGCCGCCTGCACGTTCATAGGCATCGGCCCAGCCGCGATCGAAGACGTATTCGCCCTGCGAATGCGATTTCAAATAGCAGGGCACCAGTCCCGCGACCTTGCCGTCGACCTTCGCGACCAAATGGCGGGGCGCCCAACCCGTGCGGGCGCATGCCGAATTGGATTGCTCGACGGCATTGAAGAAGGCGTGGCTGATGAAGGGATTGTAGTTGGCTACGACGCTAATTCCGTTGTCGGGCCCGCGCGAATTGGCACACGCATCCCAGTCCGCTGCCGCAATCAGGCTGGCGGAGGATACGGCTTCAAGAGTGATTTCCGGTGACGCCATCAAAGATCTGAAAAGGTCACATGCGCGAAGCGCCCATGCGGCGGGTAAGGTAGTCTACAGATTGTAGCTCCGCTGCGCCACTTCAAGTGCCGCCGTGTTCCTCGCTAATCCGGTAGAAATCCTTCAAACACCATCTGATCGGCGTAGCGCGCTGCGCGTTGGCGCTGTTCCAGGGTGCGGACGGTCCAGGCGAGCAGCGGGCAGCCGAAAATATTGCGTGCGATCCACGGCGCCGGGGCCGGAAGCTGATTGACCCAATAGTTCACGAAATGAGGTTGGGTTTGCATCGCGTGGCGCAAGTACAGCATGCCATTACGTTGCGCCGTTGTCAGTTTTGTCCAGTAGCTGTCGTCATAGCTGCGCTGGGCCACGATGCCCCGCGGTAATTCCGGTATGAACTCGCGGATAGCTATCACCTGATCGGGATCGAACGACATCACGGCGGCGGGGCCGCGATACGATGCCATCACCTCTGCGATGCGCGTGACCAGTCGGCGGTCGCCGTCGAAGTGGCTCTTCACTTCGATTACCAGCGGCACCCGGCCTGCAACGAGCGTGCAGAGCTCGCCGAGCGTCATCATTCGCTCGGCGGTATCCTTGAATGTGACCCGCTTGAGTTGCGCCGCTGTCATTCCGAGCAGGGTGCCGCTGCCTTCGGTCAGGCGGCCCAGCGCATCGTCGTGATGCACCATGGCTTCGCCGTCCGCGGTCAGTTGCACATCGAGCTCGATGGCGAAGTTGCTTGCCACCGCCGCGATCATCGCGCCCGGCATATTTTCGATGATGCCACGGTTGCGGCCATGCAGGCCGCGATGCGCGACCGGACGTGCGGTAAGCCAGTCGGGTGCGCGCATTGCAGTGATCCGTCAGGCGACTTCGAAGATGCCTTCGACTTCGACCGCCGCGTCGGCGGGCAGCGAAGCGACGCCGACGGTGGAGCGCGCGTGACGTCCCTTGTCGCCGAACACCGCGACCATCAGGTCGGATGCGCCGTTGAGCACCTTCGGTCCATCGAAGAAATCGGGCGCCGAATTGACGAAGCCGCCAAGGCGAACCACGCGCGTGACCTTGTCGAGGTCGCCGAGCGCGGCTTTGACCTGCGCCAGCAGATTGATTGCGCAGCCACGCGCCGCAGCGTTACCTTGTTCGATGGTGACACCGGCGCCGAGCTTGCCTTTCGCGATCAGCTTGCCTTCGGCGTTGACGCAGACTTGCCCCGAGACAAACAACAAATTCCCGGTGCGGACGAAGCCGACATAATTCGCGATCGGGCTTGCGGGTTCATGCAAGACGATGCCCTGCGCCGCGAGTTTCTGTTCAATAGCTCCTGCCATATCTGCCCTCAAATCTGCTGTGTGGAATGACATTCATGATCAAGTGCCCCGATCATGCACTCTCTATTTCGCTGATTGCGGAATGACATGCAAGTGATCGCGTGCGGAGGTATCCCTGCATGGCGCTTATGCGACACGAGCGCACGCACCATCGCTATGCACGCATTGATCCACTTCGACGGTGACGTGACTGAGATGTTGCAGCTTGGCGAGACGAGATTTGTAGGACTGCGGCGCCTGTGGCCGATCCGTGACGATTGTCACGATGGCTGCATAGTGCCCCGGACCGACTTGCCACAGATGCAGATCGGAGATGCGATCGCCGTCGGTCTCCAGTCGCTCGCGAATGGCATGGGCAAGCTTCGGATCCGGCACCGCGTCGATGAGAATCGCGCCGGTGTTGCGCATCAATCCAATCGCCCAACTGCCGATGACGACGCTACCGACCAGACCGACGGCGGCGTCCGTCCATGGCAGGTCGAATGATCGCGCCAGTATAAGTCCGGCGATTGCCAACACCGACGTTGCGGCGTCCGCGAGCACATGCACATAGGCCGCGCGCAGGTTGTTGTCGCGATGCGCACGCGTGTGAGCGTGCTCGTGGCCAGCGTGAGGCGAATGATGATCGTCATCGGCGTGACTGTGATGATGGTCGTGATCATGACCTTCGTGCAGCAGCCAGGCCGAAACGAGGTTCACCAGCAGACCGAGTACAGCAATGGCGATGGCTTCGCCATAAGCGATAGGCTGCGGGTTGGCGATGCGCAGCAGGCTCTCGTAAGCCACCATGATGGCGATCATCGCGAGCGCCACCGCACTGCCAAATGCAGCGAGGTCACCGAATTTCCCACTGCCGAAGCTGAGGCGGGGATCGCGCTGGTAGTGACGGGCGTAGCGATAGGCCAATGCGGCGATGCCGACGGCAACCGCATGGGTCGACATATGCCAGCCGTCGGCAAGCAGCGCCATCGATCCGAAGATCGTGCCACCGGCGATCTCCGCAACCATCATGGCCAGCGTGAGCCAAACCACGAGCCATGTCCGGCGTTCGTTGCGCCCATGTCTGCGACCGAGAAAGACGTGGTTATGCGTCCAGTTTTCGAGCGAGTGCGAATGCATGGGCTATCCTGTTACGAACGATCCGACGGGCTTATGTTACTATGTTACGTTGTGGATTCCGATCGCGCGGCTGTGATCAGAATGCCGAAGAATGTGGCTGTTGGCAGGCACTTTCCGCCAACGCCTCAGTTGCGGCGCAATAATGGACTTAATATGGTTCCGATCCGCGCTACGAGGAGATGGCATGCGTCGCTTTTATCATGATCTGCGTCTGAAATCCGGTGGTCCCGTCCTGGCTGTGATGATCTCCGCGCTGTCGCTCGGCGGCGGAGCTGCGGACGCGGCCGCGAATGTGCCGTTCCTCGCACATCAGGCGGTGTACGATTTGAGCCTCCTCAAGTCGCGCGGCAGTTCGGCAATCGACCGTGCGCGCGGACGTATCCTGTACAATTTCAGTGGCAGTGCCTGCGAAGGCTATACATCGGAATTTCGCCAGGTCTCCGAGCTCGACAATGGCGAGGGGAAAACGATCCTCAGCGATTTGCGTTCGACGAGCTGGGAAGACGCCGACGGCAAGAGCTATCGTTTCAAGATCGACACGCGGATGAATAGCGGCGAACCAACAGACGTCGACGGCGTAGCGGAACGCGTCGGCGATCATGTGACCGTCAAGCTGAAACGTCCCACCGTCAAAACGTTGACGCTCGACGGCAGCACGGTGTTTCCGACCGAACAGATCCGCCGCATCATAGCTGCGGCGCGCGAGGGCAAATCGCTGCTCGAATTGTCGGTCTATGATGGATCCGACACGGGGGAGAAAGTTTACAACACGCTGACCGTGATCGGTAAGGCGATCGATGGCGGGCAGGCGAGCGGATCCCCCGATCCCGCGACGAGCAGCGACAAGATGAAGTCGCTGACGCGGTGGCCGGTCACCGTCAGCTATTTTGATCGCGATGCCAAAGCCAATAGCGGCGAACAGACTCCGGTGTATGCGATGTCGTTCGAGCTCTTCGAGAACGGCGTGTCGCGCAAGCTCGTGCTCGACTACAATGACTTCGTCATTGCCGGTGCGATGGAGAAGCTGGAGGTCAAGAGCACCAAGCCCTGCAAGTGATGCGCAGAGGCGAACCCGTTTAGCGCGGCTTCTCCGGACCATCGTAGGCAATGCCGCGGATGACGGCGGCGTTGCCGAACTTCTTGCGCAGGTCGTCCATCGCGCGTTCGGCATGGGCCGACCGCTGATCCAGCATATCGGTATCGTCGGCCTGCGAACCGGCTCGCAGCGAACTGACGCCGGCGCCCATCAGCCGAAAGGCGGTGCCGTCGATTTCCTTGGCCAGCATTTCGCGCGCCGTGGCGAAAATCTTGTTGGCGAGTTGCGTCGGCGCATGCAGAGATTGCGAGCGGGTACGCTGGCGGAAGTCGGCCGTCTTCAATTTCAGGGTAATCGTGGTCCCGGCAAGCGCGCTGCTCTTGAGTCGCGCCGAGGTTTTTTCCGCCAGCCGCCAGAGAATCTTTTCGAGCGTCGCGAAGTCGCGAATATCGGTTTCGAATGTGGTCTCGCTGGAGATCGTCTTGGCGCCACGGTCTGCCACCACGCGGCGATCGTCGATGCCGCGCGCCAGCCGCCATAATCGGCGGCCTTCGGTCGGAAATTGTCGCATCAATTCGATCTCATCGGCGCGCTGCAGGTCGCGAATGGTGCGGAAGCCGCGCTGCGATAGTCGTTCCTGCGTCGCCGGTCCGACGCCGAAGATGAACCCGACCGGCTTGTCAGCCAGCATGGTGCAGGCGTCGTCCTGATCCAGCGTGGCGAAGCCGCGCGGTTTGTCGAGATCGGAGGCGATCTTGGCGAGGAATTTGTTGCAGGATAGCCCCACCGACACGGTGATGCCGATGTCGCGTTCGACGGCTGCCGCGAACCGCGCCAGCACCTTCGCCGGGATCATGCCGTGAACGCGTTGCGTGCCGCCGAGATCGAGAAATGCTTCGTCGATGGAGAGTGGCTCGACCAGCGGCGTCAGCGCCTGCATGGCCTGCCGCACTTCGCGCCCAACCCGGACGTACTTGGCCATATCCGGCCGGATGACGGTTGCCTGAGGGCAGAGCTCCAGCGCCTTGAACATCGGCATGGCCGAGCGCACGCCAAAGGTCCGGGCGATATAGCAGGCGGCGGAGACCACGCCGCGCTTGCCGCCGCCGATGATCACCGGCCTATCGGCTATGTCGGGATTGTCCCGCTTCTCGACGGTCGCGTAAAATGCGTCGCAATCGATGTGGGCGATGGTCAGTGCGGGAAGGGCGTGGTGCCGGACCAGACGGGGGGAGCCGCAGGCGCTGCAGCGTCGCGCGGCCATGTCGAGGTCGTGCAGGCAATCGCGACAGAAACACCGCGGATCACGCGTGTCTGGTGCGGTCGTGCTCACGGAACATCGCGTTCCCATTGCTTGTCGCCGAGCGCCTGGCGGGCCGCCATGATCGTCGTGGGGTCGAGTTGCGACGCGCTGGAGAATGCCTTGACGGTCGAATCGTCGCGCAGCACGAAATCGAGCACCCCGGCGAGGAATTGCGGATCGGCGGCCGCCGACCGCAGCGTCTCCGGACCGAGCCCGGTTTCAGCCAGAAATTGTCCCAGCCGCTCGGCGTCGCCGGCAACGAAGGAAAGGGCTTGAATTGCCACGATTTCAGCCACTTCACGCGGGTTGTGAACGCGCTTTGTCATCGATGGTGTTTGCCTTTCCGTAACCTATGGTCTCTATTTTCAGCCATCATGCCCGAGTTACCAATGGTCCTATCCCAACATTTGCATGCCGTTCTACCAAGCCCACCTGCAAATGTTCGAATCAAGGGAACATTGGCAAATATAGACTTCGAGTGTGGCTTTGGCTGCGACGTTCCAATGGCGAACGTGCCGTCCGGATGAAAGGAACGCCAGAGCCGCCACCCTAGAGTGTTTTCAAGAAGTGGAAACCGGTTCGCGTGAAGAGAATGTTCTGTCTTATCGGGCTTAAGCGAAATTCGGCGTCATATCGGGATGCGGATGTCGTGCGGCCCGGCGCGGGACGGCAAGCGGTTTGTGTTTTGATTGAAGCAATTGCGTTGATGGGAGGGGCGGGATGGCAAAAACCGTCCTGATCGTCGAAGACAATGAGCTCAATATGAAGCTCTTCCGCGATCTGCTTGAAGCTCATGGCTATCAGACCTCAGGCACCAGCAATGGCTATGAGGCGCTCGATCTGGTCAGAAAACTTCGGCCTGATCTCATTCTGATGGACATTCAGCTTCCGCAGGTATCCGGCCTCGAGGTGACGCGCTGGATCAAGGACGATCCCGAGTTGCGCACCATTCCCGTCGTGGCGGTGACGGCCTTCGCGATGAAGGGGGACGAGGAGCGTATCCGCGAAGGCGGGTGCGAAGCGTATTTGTCGAAGCCGATCTCCGTCGGAAAGTTCATCGAAACCGTCCGACGGTTTATCGGCTAGGGAGACTGCGATGTCCGCGCGCGTTTTGGTCGTCGATGACGTACCTGCCAACGTCAAGCTGCTCGAAGCGCGGCTTTCTGCCGAATATTTCGACGTACTCACCGCCAGCAACGGTGCGCAGGCGCTGGAAGTCTGTTCGCGCGCCGAATGCGACATCATCCTGCTCGACGTCATGATGCCGGACATGGACGGCTTTGAGGTTTGCCGTCGCCTCAAATCGAACCCAGCGACGCATTTCATCCCGGTGGTGATGATCACGGCGCTCGACAGTCCCGCGGATCGCGTGCGCGGCCTGGAAGCCGGTGCCGACGATTTCCTCACCAAGCCGGTGGCCGATGTCGTGCTGATCGCGCGCGTGCGCTCGCTGACACGCCTCAAGATGATGACCGACGAGCTGCGCATGCGGGCGTTGACGTCGCTTGAGATCGGCGTGCAGGCGCCGGAGCGCAGCGCGATTGCCGATGCCGGCAAGGGCGGGCGCATCCTGCTGGTCGATGATCGTCCATCGTCCTATGAGCGGCTGGCGCCGGTGTTGAGCAGTGAACACACCGTGGATGTCGAGCCCAATCCTGCCGATGCGTTGTTTCATGCGGCCGAAGGCAACTACGATCTCTTGATTGTCTCGTTGAGCCTGGAAAATTTCGACGGCCTGCGGCTGTGCAGTCAGGCGCGGTCGCTGGAGCGGACACGACAGGTGCCGATCCTCGCGCTGGCCGATGCCGATAACAACACGCGCATGCTTCGCGGGCTGGAGATCGGCGTCAACGACTACCTGATGCGCCCGGTCGACAAGAACGAATTGCTGGCGCGGGCACGCACGCAGATCCGCAAGCGCCGCTATGCCGATCATCTGCGCGACAATGTGCAGAACTCCATCGAGATGGCGATTACCGATGCGCTGACCGGGCTGCACAATCGCCGTTACATGGAAAGCCATCTGGCGACGCTGGCCGAGCAGACCGCCATGCGCGGCAAGCCGCTGGCCGTGATGATGCTCGACATCGATTTCTTCAAGGCCATCAACGATACCTACGGCCACGATGCGGGCGACGACGTGTTGCGCGAATTCGCGGTGCGCATCCGCAAGTCGATCCGCGGCATCGATCTCGCCTGCCGCTACGGCGGCGAGGAATTCGTCATCGTCATGCCGGAGACCGATCTGAATGTTGCGAGCCGTGTCGCCGAGCGGGTCCGGCGGGCTATCGCCGGTGAGCCGTTCGCGATCGAGAAGGGGAACAGGCGGATCGATGTGACGATCTCGATCGGCATCTCGACCCTGGAGCAGAAGGGCGAACCGGTCGCCGACGTGCTCAAGCGCGCCGATCTGGCGCTCTATCGCGCCAAGCACGACGGCCGCAATCGCGTTGTCGCGGCGGCCGCTTAGCTATACCTACGCGTTTTCTTGACGCGAACCGGTATCCACTTCGCTTGAAAACGCTATGAACAGCAAAACGGGGCCAGAGGCCCCGTTCAAATCCGTCGTAAATCCTTGAAAGACTTACTTGATCTTGGATTCCTTGAACTCGACGTGCTTGCGCGCGACCGGGTCGTACTTCTTCTTGACCAGCTTGTCGGTCATCGTGCGCGAATTCTTCTTGGCGACGTAATAGAAGCCAGTGTCAGCCGTCGAAACCAGCTTGACCTTGATGGTGACCGCTTTGGCCATAGGGGAAAACCTCGAATGTCAGGAATCGGCAACTGGCCAGCCTCGTGCCGACCCGCGTTTGGGGCGCAACCTAGCTTCGAATGGCCCAAAGTCAAGGATATAGCGTTTTGGGGCGAAACGGGTTGCGTTTCGCCTGAAGAAAACGCGCCAATTCAGGGGATTAGGACCGTTAAATGACCGCTGGAACCTGCCCTAAACTGTTTCGAAGAAGCGGTTTTTCGGCCGCGGCAGACCGAGATTCTCACGCAGGGTTCGGCCTTCGTACTCGCGACGGAAAATGCCCCGATTCTGCAGTTCAGGGACGACCCGGTCGACAAAGTCGTCGAGGCCCTGCGGCAGGAACGGGAACATGATGTTGAAGCCGTCGCAGCCTCTGGTTTCCAGCCATTCCTGCATCTGGTCCGCGATGGTCGCGGGCGTGCCGACGAACGACAGTCCGCCATAACCGCCGACGCGCTCGGCCAACTGCCGCACCGTCAGCTTGCGTTCGGCCGCCACGTCGACAAGCCGCTGCCGGCCGCTCTGGCTGGCGTTGGTCTGTGGGATTTCGGGCAACGGGCCGTCCGGATCGAAGCCGGAAGCGTCGGTGCCGAGGATCACCGAGAGTGACGCAATGGCGCTGTCGTAGTGCACCAGGCTGTCGAGCTTGGCGCGCTTGGCCTTGGCTTCGTCGACGGTATCACCCACCACAACGAACGCGCCGGGTAGAATCTTGAGATGGTCGCGGTCTCGCCCGAGCTTGTCCATCCGTCCTTTGATGTCGGCGTATAGTTTCTGCCCGTCGGCGAGGCTGCCGCCGCCGGTGAACACGGCCTCAGCGGTTTCCGCGGCGAGTTGCTTGCCGGCTTCCGACGCGCCGGCCTGCACGATCACCGGCCAGCCTTGCACCGGGCGGGCGATGTTGAGCGGTCCGCGCACCGAGAGATATTTGCCCTTGTGGTTGAGGACGTGCATCTTGGCCGGATCGAAGAACAGACCTTGCTCGACATCGCGCACGAAGGCGTCGTCGGCGAACGAGTCCCACAAGCCGGTGACGACATCATAGAACTCGCGTGCGCGGCGATAACGTTCGTCGTGCTCCATGTGGTCCTCGAGGCCAAAGTTCAGCGCGGCATCCGGATTGGATGTGGTGACGATATTCCATCCGGCGCGGCCGCCGCTGATGTGATCGAGCGAGGCGAAGCGGCGGGCGACGTGATAGGGCTCATCGAACGTCGTCGAGCCGGTGGCGATCAATCCGATGTGTTCGGTGGCGCCAGCCAGCGCCGACAACAGCGTGAACGGTTCGAATGACGTCACCGTGTGGCTGCGCTTCAGCGCGTCGATCGGCATGTTCAGCACGGCAAGATGATCGGCCATGAAGAATGCGTCGAATTTGCCGTGTTCGAGTTTTTGAATCAGCCGCTTGAGATGCGCGAAATTGAAATTGGCGTCAGGCCATGCGCCGGGGTAACGCCACGCGCCGGTGTGGATGCTCACCGGCCGCATGAATGCGCCAAGCTTCAATTGCCGTGTCGCCATGATTCCGCCCCGTCATATCTTCGCCTAACAAGACATAAGACTGTTGGGCGCCGAAGGCATCAGGCGAGCGGCAGAAGAATATTGCAATTTATGCCTGCCGCTTGGCCGCTTTTTGCATGGCGGGTTGGGCGCAACGTCAGCCCGGCAGAATATCCATCTGCATCTTGCCGCCGTAGAAGTGGAAGAACGGGATTGGCGCGTCGTGCCGCAGCGGGCCGGTCGCGAGGCGGTTGTCGAGTTCGCGCAACACGTTCTTGGTCATCATGTGTGCATCGGCCAACGGCTCGGAGCCGATCTCGACCCACACCAGTTCGACAAGTTCAGCATCGGCGTGAACAACGCCTTCGACGCGATGGGCAATGGCCGACGCATCGGCGGTGAAAAAGCGTGTGTCGAAACGCCGGACCCGTCCCGGCGGCGTGATGGCGCGCGCGATCAGGAACAGGCCGGACGGATCAGGCAGCAGTCCGGCATCGGCGAACGGTTGCCACACGCCGTTAAGTTTCTTCGAACCGGTATCGCCTTTGCGGCCGAGGCACAGCCCTGTTTCCTCGCAGGCTTCGCGGATCGCGGCGACCGCCAGCGAACGCGCCCGCGACAGTTCGGTCTTCGGGCTGCCCTTCAGCAGGTTGGTTTCCAATTCCCTGGAGATCGGTGCAGCGACGGGGATCTGGTTGTCCGTCTTGTCGACGCTGCCGCCAGGGAAAACGTATTTGCCCGGCATGAACACCACCTTGTCGTGGCGCCGGCCGACCAGCACGCGCGGCTTGGCGTAGCTGCGGTCGATCAGGATCAGCGTCGCGGCATCGCGCGGGCGGCGATAGGGATGGTGAGATTCTTCTTTTTCAGGCTTTGCGGCGTCGTTCATCGTACTTCCGGTGCAATCTTCCCGCCGGCGAGATCGCGTACCGGCATGTCATCAGTTGAATTCTCGTCGAAGCCGTGCATGCGAAACGCCCATTGCAGGCCGACGACGGCGCCCTTGACGGGTTGCAGCAACAACAGCGAAGCCGCGAAAGTGAGGGGCAGATAGATCGCGAGCTGCAGCGCGACCGGTGGCGCGAAGTTGGTCTCGATCGACAGCGCAATCGGCACCACGATATGACCGACGATGACGATGACCAGATAGGCCGGCAGATCGTCGGCGCGGTGATGGTGCAAATCCTCCCCGCAGGCCGGGCAGGCCTCGGTCACCTTAAGAAAGGCGCGGAACAGTTTGCCTTCGCCGCAGTTCGGGCAGCGGCAACGCAGGCCGCGCTTGATCGCCAGCCACGCATCGCGGCGTGCAGGTGACGCAGAGTTCTGGGTCCATGTTCTCAAGGCTTTAGACTCCATCACTTCTTTCTTTTCGGTTTGCCCGGCTTACCTTTGCCCGGCTTGCGAACTTTTTTCGGGCGATGGCGTCCGGCTTCGGACGTTGCCTTCGCCTTGTGTTTGCCTTTCGGCTTCGACCTGTCGCGGATCGGTCCGCGCTTGCGGCCGCGTGGCTGCGTCTGGCCTTCGGACAGTAGTTCGAAGCGCAGCGCACCTGCCACTGGGGCAGCTTCTACCAGACGAACCTCGACGACGTCACCCAGCCTGTGCATGGCACCGCTGCGTGTGCCGACCAGCGCGTGGCGCGCCTCGTCGTAGTCGAAGTATTCGGTGCCAAGGGTGCGGATCGGGATGAGGCCGTCGGCACCGGTTTCAGTCAGTTTCACGAACAGACCGGCGCGGGTGACGCCGGAAATCCGTCCCTGAAACGTCGCGCCGATGCGGTCGACGAGATGATGCGCGATCAGGCGATCGACGGTCTCGCGCTCCGCCTTCATGGCGCGCCGCTCGGTGGCCGAGATCTGCGCGGCGACTTCGCCGAGCGTTTCGACCGTCTCGGTATCAGGCAGGGCGCCTTCGCCGAGGCCCAGCGCCCGGATCAGCGCGCGATGCACGATGAGGTCGGCGTAGCGGCGGATCGGCGAGGTGAAGTGCGCGTAGCGCCGCAGGTTGAGGCCGAAGTGGCCGTAATTCTCCGAGGCGTATTCGGCCTGCGCCTGCGAGCGGAGAATGACTTCGTTTACCAGCGGTTCGGAGTCGTGGCCCTTGACCTGCGCCAGCACGCGATTGAATTCCGTCGGACGCAATGCGCCGCTCTTGGCGAACGACATATCGAGCGTCCGGAGAAATTCCTGCAGGTTGTGGACCTTCTCGACCGTCGGCTCGTCGTGCACGCGATAGATCAGCGGCAGCGACTTCTTCTCCAGCATCTCCGCTGCGGCGACGTTGGCGAGGATCATGAATTCCTCGATCAGCCGATGTGCATCGAGCCGTTCCGGCGTGGTGACGCGATCCACGGTGCCGTCGGCTTTGAGGACGATCTTGCGTTCCGGCAAATCGAGATCGAGCGGATCGCGCTCGTCGCGTGCGCGCTTCACCAGCGCATAGGCGCCGTATAGCGGTTGCAGGATCGGTTTGAGCAGTGGACCGGTGGTGTCGTCGGGGCGGCCATCGATGGCCGCCTGCACCTGCGCATAGTTCAGCTTGGCGGCAGATCGCATCAGCACGCGATGGAATGTGTGCGAGCGCTTGCGCCCATCCGGTCCGATCACCATGCGCACGGCCAGCGCGCCGCGCGGTTCGCCGGGCTTCAGCGAGCACAGATCGTTGGAGATGCGCTCCGGCAGCATCGGCACGACGCGATCGGGGAAGTACACCGAATTGCCGCGCAGCAGCGCATCGCGGTCGAGTCCCGAACCCGGCCGCACGTAGAACGCGACATCGGCGATCGCGACATGGAGAATGTAGCCGCCCATGTTATCGGGATTGGCGTCGGGCTCGGCATGCACCGCGTCGTCGTGATCCTTCGCATCCGGCGGATCGATGGTGACGAGCGGCACATCGCGCCAATCCTCGCGGCCCTGCAAGGTCGCGGGCCTGGCGGCCTCGGCCTCCTTGATCGCCGTCGATGAAAACGCCTGCGGAATATCGTGGGCGTGAATGGCGATCAGGCTGATGGCCTTTTCCGTCGCCAGCGAGCCAAGGCGCTCTTTCACTTTGCCGGAGGCGAGGCCGAAACCGCGCGACCGTATCAGTTCGACGCTGACCAGATCGCCATCCTCGGCACCGGCGGTGTCGGGCTTTGCGATATTCAGTTCGCGTCCGGCCTGCTTCTTGTCGACGGGCACCAAGCGTCCGCCGCCAGTGGGCAGGGCGCGGAAGATGCCGAGCACACGCGAGCGGGTGTGGTCGATGATCTTGATGACGCGGCCGATATAGGTTGTGCCGTCGTCACCATCGATTTGCTCGATGCGCAGCAGTGCGCGATCGCCAACGCCAGCCGCCGTTCCCGGCTTGGGATAGCGCGGCAGGCGGATGCGGATGCTCGGCGCGTCGCCCTGTTCCTCATCCCATTCGGTCGGCGTCGCCAGTAACTCACCGTCGCGATCGCGGCGCGTGACGTCGGCCATCACCGTCGGCGGAAGCGCGGCAGCCTGATGGATCGTCTTGCCGCGTTTCTCGATGATGCCTTCGTCGGCCAACGTGCGCAGAAGGCGTTTCAGTTCGGCGCGGTCGGCATTCTTCAGGCCGAACTCGCGCGCGATGTCGCGCGTGCCGATTTCGCCGGGATGCGCGCGAATGAACGCGACGATGGCATCACGGTTGGGAAATCCGCTGTCGCGCGCTTTGCTCAAGTTTACCCGCTTGCCTTGCTCGCGTTTTTCTTCGCGGCGGTCTTTGGCGCCTTCTTTGAAGTTGTCTTGGTAGCCTTCACCGGCGCGCGCGCTTTGCTCGCGGCATCGGACTTCGGCTTGGCAGCTGCCTTTTTCGCGACCGTCTTCTTGGCGGCGGCTTTCTTCGGCGCCTTGTCTGCGGAAGTCGCCTTCGCGGCTTTGGCCTTCTTCGGCGCGGCGCGCTTGCTCTTGCCGCCACCCTTCGCCGCGCGTTCGTCGAGAAGCATGATGGCTTCCGGAAGCGTAATCGTGTCCTGCGTCTTGTCGCTCGGAATGGTGGCGTTCACACCCCCTGCGGTGACGTAAGCGCCATAGCGGCCGCTCTTCACTGCAACGGCGCCTAACGTGGGATGGTCGCCCAGCGGCTTGCCGGGATCGGCGCCGAAGCGGCGCTTGCTCGGACCCTTGGCAATGCGTTCAGCGATCAGCGTCACGGCGCGATTGAGGCCGATGTTGAAAACATCGTCGCCGGCTTCGAGGCTGGCATAGGTCTTGAGGTGCTGAACGTAAGGCCCGAAGCGCCCGATGCCGGCTTTGATCGGCTCGCCGTCTTCGGGATGCTTGCCGACTTCGCGCGGCAGCGACAACAGCTTCACCGCGAGATCGAACTCCATGTCGCCGGGCGACATGCCTTTCGGGATGCCGGCGCGCTTCGGCTTCTCGCCTTCTTCGTAATCCTTGGCTTCGCCCAACTGGATGTAGGGTCCGAAACGGCCGGCCTTCACTGCGACATCCAGGCCGGACTCTGGATCCTTGCCGAGAATGCGGTCGCCGGTGGCTTCGCCATCGGCGGCGAGCGGGCGGGTATAGCGGCATTCCGGATAATTGGAGCAGCCGACAAATGCGCCGAACTTGCCGGCTTTGAGATTCAGTCTTCCGGTGCCGCAACTCGGGCACTGCCGCGGATCGCCGCCATCTTCGCGCGGCGCGTAGATGTGCGGCCCGAGCAGCGTGTCGAGCACGTCCAGCACCTGCGCGACGCGCAGATCCTTGATCTCGTCAACGGCGCCGATGAAGTCGGTCCAGAAATCCTTCAGCACCTGCTGCCAGGAAATCTCGTTGTTGGAGATGCGGTCGAGCTGTTCTTCGAGCGAGGCGGTGAAATCGTATTCGACGTAGCGTGTGAAGAAACTTTCGAGGAAGGCGACGACAACGCGGCCCTTGTCTTCGCCATGCAACCGCTTCTTGTCGAGGCGGACGTAGCCGCGATCCTTCAGCACCTGCAGGATCGATGCATAGGTCGAAGGACGGCCGATGCCGAGTTCTTCCATGCGCTTGACCAGCGAGGCCTCGGAGAAGCGCGGCGGCGGCTCGGTGAAATGCTGCGTGACGCTGAGGTCCTTGCGCGCGAGCGCTTCGCCCTGGCTCATCGCGGGCAGGCGGCCTTCGTCGTCATCGGCGGCATCGTCGATGCCTTCCTGATACAGCCTGAGGAAGCCGTCGAATTTGATCACCTGACCGGTGGCGCGCAATTCGAGCAGACGCGAACCAGCCTTCGCGGCGATATCGACGGTGGTGCGTTCCAGTTCGGCGGATTCCATCTGGCTGGCGATGGTGCGCGTCCAGATCAATTCGTAAAGTCGCGCCTGATCGTTATCGAGGCTGCGGCGCAGGTCGGCAGGACGCCGCGAGAGATCGGTCGGGCGGATGGCTTCGTGCGCTTCCTGCGCGTTCTTGGCCTTGGTCTGGTAGTGGCGCGGTGCGCCGGGGACGTAATTGCTGCCGTAGTCCTCGCCGATCACCTTGCGCGCTTGTGTGATCGCCGAGCCGTCGATCTGCACGCCGTCGGTACGCATATAGGTGATGAGGCCGGTGGTCTCGCCGCCGATATTGATGCCCTCGTAAAGCCGCTGCGCGATGCGCATGGTGTGCGCGGGCGCGAAGCCGAGCTTGCGGCTGGCTTCCTGCTGCAGCGTCGAGGTGGTGAAGGGCGCGTGTGGATTGCGCCGCGCCGGCTTGGCTTCGACGTTGCTGACGGTGAAGTTGGCGGCTTCGATGGCCTTCTTGAAATCCTCGGCCTCGGCACCGCTGCCGATATCGAGACGCTGGATCTTCTTGCCGTCGGCGCTGACCAATCGTGCCTCGAAGGTGTCGCCGCGTGGCGTCGCCAGCGTTGCCACCAGCGACCAATATTCGCGCGGGACGAATTGCTCGATCTCCTGTTCGCGATCGCAGACCAGACGCAACGCGACCGACTGCACGCGTCCGGCCGAGCGTGCGCCCGGCAGCTTGCGCCATAGCACCGGCGACAGCGTGAAGCCGACCAGATAGTCGAGGGCGCGGCGCGCCATATAGGCATCGACCAGCGCGCCATCGATCTGGCGCGGATGCTTCATCGCCTCGGTGACCGCCTGCTTGGTGATCGCATTGAACACCACGCGTTCGATGGTCTGGTCCTTGATGGCGCGCTTCTCTTTGAGAACCTCGAGCACGTGCCAGGAAATGGCTTCGCCTTCGCGATCAGGGTCGGTCGCCAGGATCAGTTTGTCGGCGCCCTTGACCGAGCGAGCGATGTCGTTGAGCCGCGCGGAGGCCTTGGGATCGATTTCCCAGATCATCTTGAAATTAGCGTCGGGATCGACCGAGCCATTCTTGGCCGGAAGGTCGCGGATATGGCCAAAGGACGCGACGACCTCGTAGGAGCCGCCCAGATACTTGTTGATCGTCTTGGCCTTTGCAGGCGACTCGACAATGACGATATTCATGTGATTCCAATAGCTTGGGAAGATTTTCGGGCGGGTTCCGCGAGAGTCGCGCCGGCCCGTTTCGGCCGGAACATGGGTCTACAGGCCCCGCCTGTCAAATCGTCGATGGCAGATGCCGCAAAATTGTATGGTGGAACCGAGTCGTGTTCGGCGAGAAATGCAACCAATAATTGCATATATACAACTAATGAGTGTATATATGAAGGCCGCGCTCTGGGGGAGAGGAATGGCATCAAAGACGCAACGTCGTGCGCCTGCGCAGGGGACGCAGCAACCTGAGCCTGCTAGTGATGGCGGACCGCACGAAGCCGCCAGCTTCATTGCGGAGAGTGTGCTCGAACTGGCCGCGGTGGCTCGCCGTCATCGGCTGGAGACGCTGGGCTTTCTGCTGGATATGGCACGGCTGGAGGCCGAGGAACTGGTCCGTGCCGGCACGGTAGGCGGTCGCCAGTAAGCTGTCGCGCAGCGGGGGTAGGGTCGTTATTGGCGTGGCCGCACCTCCGTGTCGAAACTGTTTAAACGCCGGCCCGACGTCGCGCGAACCTCCAGCTTTTGCACCGGCTGACCTGACTTGCGGTCGACCAGGAAGTTTGGCACCTCGCCCGGAGCGAAAGCATACGTCTCACCCCACTGGCGCAGCGCCACCAGAATGGGAAAGAGGTCGCGCCCTTTCTGCGTCAGCGCGTACTCCCGATAGGCGCTGCCATCGGATGCCGGAACCAATTCAAGAATTCCGCAGCCGACCAGCGTTCGAAGGCGCGTCGTCAGGATGTTCTTCGCCAGACCGAGGCTTTTCTGGAATTCGCCGAAGCGCCGCATGCCCAGGAAGGCGTCGCGAATAATCATCAAGGACCACCAGTCGCCGATCGCATCAAGTGACCGCGCAACCGGACAGTCCGCGTTCTCCAGGCTGGTTCGTTTCACCATCTAGCTCTCCGCAGGCGCATAGCGCCGATATTCATGCTCCAACTTTCTAGTTGCATTATGAAACCAAACGCGCTAGATCGCAAATAGTTTAATTATGAAACCAGATTGGAGAGCGACAATGCGATTGGCGGGTAAGACGGCTTTCGTTACCGGTGGCAGCAGCGGCATTGGCCTTGCTACGGCACGGCTTTTGATTGCCGAGGGCGCGCGGGTCACCATCACCGCACGCAATCGGCAAACCCTCGACGCGGCTGTTGCCGAATTGGGCTCCAATGCATTCGCGGTGACGGCGGACGCCACCGATGTCTCCGCGACCGAGCAGGCACTCGCGCAGGCGGCGGCAAAGTTCGGCAAACTGGATGTGCTGTTTGCGAACGCAGGTATTCCCGGCAATACGCCGCTTGGCGGCACGACATTGGCCGCTTTCGAGACGATTATTAGAACCAATCTCACCGCGGTTTTCTTCGCCGTTCAGGCGGCGCTTCCGCATCTCAACGATAACGCGTCGATCATCCTCAATGGATCCGTCATCGGCGTATTGGGCAATCCGGGTTTCTCGGCTTATGCGGCAAGCAAGGCCGGTGTCCGGGGGATGGCCCGGGTGATGGCGAGCGAGCTTTCGCCGCGTGGCATCCGCGTCAATCTGGTTTCGCCGGGCGCCACGCGGACGCCGATCTGGAACGGTGCTGCGCCTTCGCCGGAGGCTTTTGCCGCGCTGGAAGAGCGGATGGCGCGCAGTACGCCGCTGGGTCGCATGGGCGAGGCCGATCATATCGCCAAGACGGTGCTGTTCCTGGCGTCGGATGACTCGGCACATATTCAGGGCGCCGAGATATTTGTGGATGGCGGAGCGACCGCATCGCCCGCCGGTGCGCCGATCTACGCTCGGTAATACATGACCGGCTGGCTGATCTGACTCGTGTGCGGTCTCGTACGGGTCAGGCCAGCGACACCAGCCCGCCGCCGTGGCGTTCGAGGCGGCCGGCGAGTTCAAGCTCGAGCAACACCGTTCGGACGATGGCAGGCGAAGTGCCGGCGAGGCGGATCAAGTCGTCGAGACCGATGGGGCTGGGCCCAAGCAGATTGACGATCCGCGTGCGTTCGCTGGCGTCGGGTTCGCGATCCATCGGCAATTCCTCGGTGGTCTCGGCGATGGGCAGTTCGATCGGACGGCCCATGATCGGCTGCACGACGTTGATAATGTCTGCCGCTTCTGTGACCAGCGTGGCACCTTGTTTGATGAGCGCGTTGGTTCCGGCCGCACGCGGATCGAGCGGCGAACCCGGGACCGCGAACACCTCGCGGCCCTGTTCGGCGGCGACACGGGCAGTGATGAGCGAGCCGGAACGAAAAGCCGCTTCGACGATGACGACGCCGAGCGCCACGCCGGAAATCAGGCGATTGCGCCGGGGGAAGTCGCGGGCGCGCGGCGCGTGACCGAGCGGCATTTCCGAAATGGCTGTGCCCGATTGCAGCAGTTCGGCCAGCAGGCTCTCATGCTCGGGCGGATAGATGCGATCGTGACCGCCTGCGAGAACCGCGACGGTGCCGGTGTCGATGCTGCAACGATGCGCCGCCTGATCGATGCCACGCGCCAGTCCCGATGCGATGACGAAGCCGGCGTCGCCGAGATCGCGCGCCAGCGTCTGCGCAAATTTGAGTCCGGCGCCGGATGCGTTGCGCGAGCCGACGATGCCGATCATCGGTCGGATCATGATGTCGAAGACGCCGCGCACGCCGAGCAGCGGTGGTGCGTCATCGATCGAGACGAGGCGAGGCGGATAGCCATGTTCTCCCGGCGCCAGCAATTCGATGCCGAGCTTGCGTCCGAGCATCAGTTCGCGTTCGGCGCTGTCCACCGAGCAGATGCGGCCCACGCGCGTCGCGCCGCCGCGGCGCGCCAGCTCGGGCAACCGCTCGAGCGCGGCTTTGGCGCTGCCGAAATGGTTGATCAGCGAGCGGAAGGTCCGTGGTCCGACGTTTTCACTGCGGATCAGTCGCAGCCAGTCGATACGTTGGCTGTCGGTCAGGTTTACGATGCCGGTCGATGCGGTGTTCAAGCTGCGCCCCAAGTCCGGGCTCAGCATCGCGCATGTTAAGAGACGATACAACTATAAGATGAGTAGCTTTCAGGATTTCGCGCCGATCTTGCCTTCGGTGCCGGCGCGGAGCCGGGCGATGTTGCCGCGATGCATGAACCACAGCAGCACGCTGAGGATGGCGAACAGCATGCCGAGATCGCGGTGACCGTCGAGCCAGAGCATTGGCGGCACGATGATTGAGGCAGTGAGCGCCGCCGCCGACGAGTAGCGCGACCACCACGCCACCGTCAGCCACACGGCGCAGAATGCCAGCGCGCCCGGCCAGAACAGGCCAAGCAGCACGCCGATATAGGTCGCGACGCCTTTGCCACCCTTGAAGCCGAGCCACACCGGAAACAGGTGACCAAGGAACGCGCCGAGCGCCGCAAGCATCGCCGCGTTGGGACCACCGAACTTGCCGGCGAGAATTACCGCCACCGTGCCCTTCAACATGTCGCCGAGCAGCGTCGCCGCCGCCAGTCCCTTGCGGCCGGTGCGCAGCACATTGGTGGCGCCGATGTTGCCGGAGCCGACTGACCGCAGATCTTGTGTTCCGGCCAGCCGCGTCAGGATCATGCCGAACGGAATCGAGCCGAGCAGATAGCCGAAGACGAGGGCGAGAGCGGCGACACTATATGATGATGTCAGCATGATATCCCGTTCCGCGGATGCGATCGGCCCGAATGCGAAGTGGCCGCTGCAACATAAACCACGCGCGGCGGCCTGTCGCCATCACGCAAGCTGATAGACCGTCCGTCCGCTGACGATGGTGTGGGTGACGCGGCCGCTGAACCGCGCGTCGTCGAACGGCGTGTTCTTGCATTGCGATTTGAGTTCGGCGGGATCGAGTATCCACGGCATGTCCGGGTCGATCACGATGACATCCGCCACGGCGCCGGGGCGGAGCGTGCCGCCGGGCAGGCCGAGCAATGCAGCGGGACGGGTCGACATGGCGCGGATCAGCGTCTTGAAATTCAGGTCGCCGCTGTGCACCAGGCGCAGCGCCGCCGACAGCATCGTCTCGAGTCCGATCGCACCGGCCGCGGCTTCGGCAAACGGCAGCCGCTTGGTCTCGACGTCCTGTGGGTTGTGATCCGACATTGCGACATCGATCAGTCCCGACGCCAGCGCTTCGACCAGCGCAGTGCGATCCGCTTCGGTGCGCAAAGGCGGCACCAGCTTGAGGAAGGTGCGATAGGGGCCGATATCGTTTTCATTCAGCGTCAGGTGATTGATCGACGCCGAGGCGCTGACTGCCAGTCCGGCATCGCGCGCACGTTTCAGAACTTCGAGCGACTCGCGGCAGGTAACAGATGCCGCGTGATAGCGGCCACCGGTCAATGTCACGAGGCGGATGTCGCGCTCAAGCATCATCGCCTCGGCGGCGGCTGGCACGCCCATCAGGCCGAGCCGAGTGGCGAACTCACCCTCGTTCATGACGCCTTCGCCGACCAGATGCGGATCTTCGGTGTGATGCACGATCAGCACGTCGAAATCGCGCGCGTAGGTGAGGGCGCGGCGCATCACCTGTGCATTCATCACGCTGGTGTTGCCGTCGGTAAAGGCCACAGCACCGGCCGCCTTCAACAGGCCGAATTCGGTCATCTCGGTGCCGGCCATGCCCTTGGTCAGCGCCGCCATGGGGTGGATGTTGACGATGGCGGTGTCGCGCGCGCGGCGAAGGACGAAATCCACCGTGGCCGAGTTATCGATCACCGGCGACGTGTCCGGTTGACAGATGATGGTGGTGATGCCGCCGGCCGCAGCCGCCTGGCTGGCCGAGGCGAAGGTCTCGCGGTGGCTGGCGCCGGGTTCGCCGACGAAAGCGCGCATATCGATCAGGCCAGGTGCCACGATCTTGCCGCCGCAGTCGATCACCTTGGTGCCTTCCGGCACGCCGGATGCGGCGATGCCGCGCCGCGCATCGCGGATCACGCCGTCGGCGATCAGCACGTCGCCCGGCGCATCGATATCGCGTGACGGATCGATCAGGCGGGCGTTGGCGAGCAGGATCGGGTGGCGGTCGGTCAGCATCTCGTATCCCGGTTCATGCGTTCGGCAGGTTGCGCGCCAGCGCCTCGAGCACGGCCATGCGCACCGCGACGCCCATCTCGACCTGTTCGCGGATCAGCGAACGTGCGCCATCGGCAACGATCGAGTCGATCTCGACGCCGCGATTCATCGGTCCCGGATGCATCACCAACGCATCGGGCTTGGCGTAAGCGAGCTTCTGTTGATCGAGGCCGAAGTACTGGAAGTACTCCTGGCTCGACGGCACGAAAGATCCGTTCATGCGTTCGCGCTGCAGGCGCAGCATCATCACGATATCCGCGCCGTTGAGACCGTCGCGCATGTTGCGCGCCACTTCGACGCCCATGCGTTCAATGCCGCTCGGCAGCAACGTCGAGGGGCCGACGACACGCACGCGTGCGCCCATGGCGTTGAGCAGGATGATGTTGGAGCGCGCCACGCGCGAATGCAGCACGTCGCCGCAGATCGCGACCAGCAATCCTTCGAGCCGTCCCTTGTTGCGGCGGATGGTCAGCGCATCGAGCAGGGCTTGCGTTGGATGTTCGTGAGAGCCGTCCCCGGCGTTGACCACAGAACCGTCGACCTTGCGCGCCAGCAGTTCTACCGCGCCCGAGGCGTGATGGCGCACGACGAGGATGTCCGGGTGCATGGCGTTGAGCGTGGCCGCAGTATCGATCAGCGTCTCGCCCTTGCGGATCGATGACGAGGAGACCGACATATTCATGACGTCGGCGCCGAGCCGTTTGCCGGCCAGTTCGAACGAGGATTGCGTGCGCGTCGAGGCTTCGAAGAACAGATTGACCTGCGTGCGGCCGCGCAGGCTGGTGTGCTTCTTGTCAACCTGACGGTTGAGTTCGACATATTCTTCGGCGAGATCGAGCAGGCCGGTGATGTCGGACGCGGATAGTCCCTCAATCCCCAGCAGATGCCGGTGGGCGAGGGCGAAAGTCGATTTGGTTGCGAGGGTCATTAAAGCAAGAGCTATAGGCAGAGTTGGAAATCGGGGCAAGGGCGATCTGCCGGCATCGGACTTATCCCCCGCTCTGTCGGCGGTGAGGGTAAAGATGTCGGGGAGGGCCGAGTTATGGTCGCCCTCAAGCCCCCGGTCGACCGTTATGGGTACCCTGACCATGCCTTGTTTCAATCGAGTGGCCGCGAACCTCATTGTGGCTGCAATCGCGGCGATGACGGCGCTCACGGCTGGCCGCGCGCAAGCCGACCCGCTGCCGGCCGATTTCGTCTATCTGCGCGATATCGATCCGAGCATCCAGCAGGATATTCGCTATGCCGGCGCCAACAATTTCGTCGGCCGCCGGTTGGCCGGTTACGAGGCGGCTGAATGCATCGTGCGGCGCGCCGTCGGGCTGGCGCTGCGTCAGGCCCAGCGCGAACTGGCGCAGCGGCAACTTTCGCTGAAGATGCTGGATTGCTACCGGCCGCAACGCGCGGTCGACGACATCTATGCCTGGGCGCAGGACGGCAACGAAACTCCTGCGCAACGACGCTACAATCCCTCTTTCAGCAAGACCGAACTGTTTCGGCTCGGCTATGTCGCAACCCGCTCCGGCCATTCCAGCGGCGCGGCGGTCGATCTGACCTTGGTGGACTTGCGCGCGACCAAGGGGCCGTCGTTCGATTCGCGCCGCGCGTATGCCGATTGCACCGCCGCCGAACCGCTGCGCGCGCCCGAGGCCAGTGTCGATATGGGCACCGGCTACGATTGCTCCGATGCCAAGGCGCACGCCGCGTCGCGTGCGATCACGCCGCAGCAACGACGCTGGCGCGAGACGTTACTGGCGGCAATGAGCAGCGCCGGATTCAAAAACTACCGGCTGGAGTGGTGGCACTTTTCGCTGCCCGGGATTGCGCGCGCGTCTTATGATTTTCCCATTGTCGCGAAAAGCAAAAATTGATCCGCCCCACGTCGCCGTTCTGGCATAAACTGAACCGGACGAGATGGCAGCAAGGATCGTTCTCATGGCGCAGACATCGTTGGCAACGCATGACGTCTTCAATCAGTCGCCGCCGTTCGAGGACGTGAATCTGTTCACGCTCGACCGTCCGTTGATGGATGCGGTCGCCGCCAACGGCGGCGCGTCGGCCACGGCGGACCTGACGGAATTCGGCAAGCACTGGGGCTCGGCGGCGATGGCGCAGCGCGGGCGGCTCGCCAACGAGAACACGCCGAAGCTGAAGACATTCGACGCGCGCGGTTTCCGCCGCGATGAAGTCGAGTTTCATCCGGCCTATCACGAGTTGATGGCGCATAGCGCGCATGCCGGCATCCACAACTCGACGTGGAATGCCAACGGCGAGACGGCCGGCGGCGCATCCGAAGTGTTGCGCGCAGCGCGTTTCTTCATCGCCTCGCAGGTCGAAACCGGACATCTGTGCCCGATCACCATGACGCGCGCCGCCGTTGGTGCGCTGTCGAGCGATCCGGCGCTGCGCGCCAAGGTGATGCCGGTGCTCGGCAACCGCAGCTACGATCCTAGCTTCGCGCCGTGGTGGAGCAAGCGCGGCATGACCATGGGCATGGGCATGACCGAGAAGCAGGGCGGCACCGATGTCCGCGCCAACATCACCCGCGCGGTGCGCGACGGCGATGCCTATCGCATCACCGGCCACAAGTGGTTTATGTCGGCGCCGATGTGCGATGCCTTTCTGGTGCTGGCGCAGGCTGAAGGCGGCCTGACCTGTTTCTTCATGCCGCGCTTCGCACCGGATGGCTCGGTCAACGGCATCCATTTCCAGCGCTTGAAGGACAAGCTCGGCAATCGTTCCAATGCGTCGTCGGAAGTCGAATTCAATGACGCTTATGCGTTGCGGCTCGGCGAGGAGGGGCGCGGCATCCCGACCATTATTCAGATGGTATCACTGACGCGGCAGGATTGCGCGACGGCATCGGTCGGACTGATGCGTTCGGGGCTGGCACATGCACTGCATCACGCGCGGCACCGCAGCGTATTCCAGAAACATTTGTCCGATCAGCCGCTCATGAAGAGCGTGCTCGCCGACATGGCGCTGCATGTCGAGGCGTCGACGGCGCTGGCGATGCGGCTGTGCCGCGCCTTCGATCGCGCACCGGCGGACAAGCTCGAAGCGGCGTACATGCGCCTGCTGACACCGGTGGTGAAATACTGGACCTGCAAGAGCGCGCCGGGCTTCGTCTACGAGGCGATGGAGTGCCTTGGTGGCAATGGTTATGTCGAGGAAGGCATCCTGGCTCGGCATTATCGTGAATCCCCGGTTAATGCCATCTGGGAAGGCTCGGGCAACGTCATGTGCCTTGACGTGTTGCGTGCCTTGGCGCGCGAACCGGAGGGCGCCAGCGATGTGCTCAGGCACCTTGTCGCGCAAACGCAGGGCTTGCCGGGCGCGCAGGAGGCAGTTTCGTTCATTATCAAAACGTTGCGACAACCGGACGCGGAACGCGTCGCCCGCTTGGCGGTCGAGCTACTCGCGTTGTTGGCCGCAGCGGCCGCGTTGCAGGAGATCTATCCGAAACATGCCGAATTGTTTGCGGCGACGCGGCTGAAGCAGCCGCACGGTAGTCTCTATGGCGCGGTGGATTTTGCCGCCACCGAGGCGCGCGGCTTGCTGGAACGGACTCTGCCTGAGTAGGGCGTCGTCCTCTGTCCGTCATGCCCACGCTTGTCGCGGGCATCCAGGTCTTCAAGGTGATTTAGCGGCGAAGACGTGGATGGCCGGGACAAGACCCGGCCATGACGCGTGGATAGTTTGGTAAGATTTCCACCCGACAGTGACCCGATGAGCGCTTTCGAAACATCCGAAAACCCCGCCGCGCCGGTGCAACCGGCGCCGCGTCAACCTCGCGTCTGGAAATTTGTCGGCACCAGCCTGTGGGGGCTGGTTATCTTCGCCGCGATGTTTGTCGGGCAACTCGCTGTCGTCGGCTACCTGCTGCTGCGTCAGCAGGGCGCAATCGATTTCGACTCCTTGAAAGACGTGCTGGCTGGCGGCGTCACCATCTCGCTGTCGGTCATCACCGGTTTACCTGCGGTGCTGTTGGCGATCTGGATCGCGACACGCACGGCGCACACGCCATTCGTGGATTATCTGGCGCTGCGCTGGACCTCGTGGCGTAACTTTGCGTTCGGTCTGATCGCGTTGATCGTGCTGGTGACGGCCTGGGATTTGCTGTCGCGCGCGCTGGGGCGCGAAGTCACGGCGGCCTTCATGGTCAACGTGCTGAAATCGGCGCAGGCCGACAATGCGGTGTGGCTGCTGGTGATTGCGTTCTGCGTCGCGGCGCCGGTTACCGAAGAGCTGTTCGTGCGCGGATTCCTGTTTCGTGGCTGGGCGGAGTCATGGCTGCGGCCGGTAGGTGCCATTATCCTGTCGTCGCTGGTGTGGACTGCGATGCACCTGCAATACGACTGGTTCTTTTTTGCCGAGATCATGAGCATCGGCGTGCTGTTCGGCTACTTGCGTTACCGCACTGGCTCGACCTGGCTGACGGTGGTGCTGCACGCCATCAACAATCTGGCGGCGACGATCCAGACCATGTGGCTCGCGACGCATTAGCCAGCCGCATCACCCCCCGGCGAGAGTGATGAACACCGGCATGGTGAGCACGGCAATCGCCGTCTGCAAAGTGAGGATCTGCGCCAGCAGCGGCGCGTCGCCGCCCATCTGCCGCGCCAGCACGTAAGCATTCGATGCGCTCGGCACCGAAGCGCAGCAGGCGACCACCGCGAGGTTCGATCCCGACAGCCCGAACAGCATACCGAGCGAGATCGCCATCACCGGCATGACGATCAGCTTGAGGAAAACCGTCACCATTGCTGCCGGGCGCGGCCGCATCAGGCCCTCGAGATGCAGCCCGGCGCCGACCACCAACAGACCGATGGCCAAAGAGCAACGTCCGAGCGAACCGGCGAATTCGTAGAGCGGTCGCGGCACCGGCAGATGCGACAGGTTGAGCGCGATGCCGATGACGCAGCCCCAGATGATCGGATTGCGGGCGATCGCCAGCAGCGTGTAGTGCCACGGCATCTTCTGCGGCGAGGCGAAGTGCGCCAGCACCGAGACGCTGAGCACGTTGATGACCGGGATCATCGCCACCATCGCCACCGATGCGAGCGCCAGCCCGCGGTCGCCGAACAGGTTGCCCGCCACCGACAGCGCGACGAAGGTCTGCCAGCGCACCGCGCCCTGAAACACGGATGTGAAAGACGGGCCATCGATCGCGAGGGTTCTGTGCAGCAGCGGCCGCAATGCCAGGCAGAGTGCGGCCATCGCCAGCACCGAGAGCAACACCGCGCCGCCGACCCCGGCGACCGGCACCGATGCGAGATTCGCGCGGCCGAGCGTATCGATCAGCAGGGCCGGGAACAGGATGTAATAGACCAGCTGTTCGAGCCCGATCCAGTGCGCGTCCTCGCGCATGAGCATCCGGCGCAACACATAGCCGAGCACGATCAGCAGGAACACCGGCACCAGCGAAGCGAACACCGTCAGCATGCGGTCGCGATCCTTTGGTCAGCGGTGCAATGCGGTGAGCCGGTCGAGCGCGCCTTGCAGGATGAAGATCGCAGCGTGTTCGTCGATCACCTTGGCGCGCTTGGCGCGGCTGACGTCGTTGGCGATCAGTTCGCGCTCGACGGCGGCGGTGGACAGCCGCTCGTCCCACAGGCCGATCGGCAATTCCGTGAGGCGGGCGAAGTTGCGGGCGAAAGCGCGGGTCGATTGCGCGCGCGGTCCTTCGCTGCCGTCCATATTAATGGGGAGGCCCAGCACGAAGCCGCTGGCGTTGCGCTCCTGCGCGATGGCCAGCAACTTGGCCGCGTCCTTGGTGAAGGCGGTGCGCTGCACGGTCGCGACGCCGGTCGCGAGCTTGCGATCCGGATCGGATACCGCGACACCGATGGTCTTGGTGCCGAGGTCGAGCCCGATCAGCGCGCCGCGCGCGGGCCAGAGTGCAACAGCTTCGATCAGGGGCAGGACAGGAGCGGTCATCGCCTCGCATATCATGCCCCACGCCGCAAAACACCTGCTCATGACGGTCGCGTCGCGCGCCACGATGCGCTACGTCGATGTTGCGCCGGGCAGCGTGGCCTCGGCTGGGCTGCAATTTCGAGGGATTCGCATGGATGCGCTGAGCCTGTTCGGGCTGTTCGCGGTGTCTATGATGCTGGTCACCTATGCGCTGGAAGATCGCAGCGCCTGGTACATCCTCGGCTTTGCCATGGCTTGCGCGGCGGGATCGGTTTATGGCTTCCTGCAGGGCGCGTGGCCGTTCGGACTGGTCGAGGCGATCTGGAGCGGCGTGGCGCTCCGGCGCTGGACGGTCAAGCGACAGGCGGGCTGATTGCTCCCTGCCAATGTCGCATTGTCGCTGGCTGTGCGATTTGCGAGACGAAGACTTCACCTGAGGACATTCGCCATGTGGCCCGACCGCCGACTTCTCGACCTGTTCAAGACTGACCTTCCGATCGTGCAAGCGCCGATGGCGGGTGCGATGGATACCGAGCTGGCGATCGCCGCCGCGCAGGCCGGTGCATTGGGCTCGCTACCGTGCGCGATGTTGTCGCCGGAGAAGGCGCGCGATCAGGTCAACATTTTCCGCCAGCAGGTCAGCGCGCCGGTATCGATGAATTTCTTCGCCCACACGCCGACCGTGCCGGATCCGGCGCGCGAGGCGGCATGGCGTAGCAAACTCGCACCTTATTATAAAGAGTTGCAGCTCGATCCGGCGATGCCGATCCCGGCTGCCGCGCGTGCGCCGTTCGACGCCGCGATGTGCGAGATGGTCGAGACGCTCAAGCCGGAGATCGTCAGCTTCCATTTCGGCCTGCCGGAGGAAAGCCTGCTCAAGCGGGTGCGGGACGCCGGCTGCGTCATCATCGCCTCGGCCACCATCGTCAAGGAAGCGGTGTGGCTGGAGGAGCGTGGCGTCGATGCGATCATCGCGCAGGGCGCCGAAGCCGGTGGCCATCGCAGCATGTTCCTGACCGATGACATCGCAACGCAGCCGGGCACATTCGCGCTGATCCCGCAGATGGCCGATGCGGTGCGGGTGCCGGTGATCGCGGCTGGCGGCATTGCCGACGGTCGTGGCATCGCTGCCGCATTTGCGCTGGGCGCGGCCGGCGTGCAGATCGGCACAGCCTACCTGCGCTGCCCGGAATCCAAGGTCAGCGCCATCATCCGCAAGAATCTGGCGCTGGCGCAGGATGGTTCGACCGCCATCACCAACGTCATGACCGGGCGTGCGGCGCGCGGCATCGTCAACCGCGCGATGCGCGAATTGGGACCGGTGACCTCGGAAGGTCCGGGATTCCCCCATGCGGCGGCGGCGTTCGGGCCGTTGAAAGCGGCGGCGGAAAAGACCGGCAGTGCCGATTTCACCAATCTGTGGGCCGGGCAGGCGGTTGCGTTGACCCACGAGATGCCTGCGGCGGACTTGACCCGGGCGCTGGCGGGCGCGGCGTTGCATCGGCTGAGCCAGTTGCGCACGTAAGGCCGAGCGGCGGGCGCGGTTGCGGTGCGAAAGCTCCGTCTGCTATAGGGCGGTAGCTTTTGTAAGGTTGTGCGCCTTACATGCGTCTCCGTGAGGCCTTATTATATGTCTGTCGACGCCGCCACCGTTCGCCGCATCGCGCATCTTGCGCGGATTGCGGTCACTGATGCCGAGGTTCCACATCTGCAGGGTGAGTTGAACGCCATGCTGGCGTTCGTCGAGCAGTTGTCGGAAGTCAATGTCGATGGCGTCGAGCCGATGACCTCGGTGACGCCGATGGAGATGAAGAAGCGCGCCGACATCGTCGACGACGGCAACATCGCCGACGATGTGGTCGCCAATGCGCCGGCGACGGAAGATCACTTCTTCCTGGTGCCGAAGGTCGTCGAGTAAAACTCCTCTTGCGAGACGGAACGAGCGATGTGCCTGCTGTGCGATGACGAAAAGGCCTATCAGGCTTACATGGCGTATCTCGACGCCATGGAGCGTCAGGGCAAGATGGCCGATCCCGACAAGGCGATGGATGCCGCGCTCGACGCGCTGGAAGCCGCCGACAAGGCGAAGCGCGACGATCCCGCCAACGACAAGACGCTCTCGCCATTCTTTTGCAGCCCGGTTGATAAATGACTGACCTCACTTCGTTGACGCTCGCCGAGGCGCGTGACGGCCTCGCGACCAAATCCTTCACGTCCGTGGAATTGACCGACGCGCATCTTCAAGCGATGGAGCGTGCGCGCGTGCTCAATGCCTATGTGCTGGAAACGCCGGAGCAGGCGCGGGCGATGGCGCGCGCCGCCGACGATAAAATCGCCAAGGGCGAGGGCGGTCCGCTCGGCGGCATTCCGCTCGGCATCAAGGATCTGTTCGCGACCAAGGGCGTGCGCACCACGGCATGCTCGAAGATCCTCGACGATTTCAAGCCGACCTACGAGTCGACGGTCACGTCGCAACTGTGGCGCGATGGCGCGGTGCTGCTCGGCAAACTCAACAACGACGAATTCGCCATGGGCTCGTCGAATGAGACCTCGTGCTTCGGCCCGGTGGTCAATCCGTGGCGGCGCAATGGCTCCGACACCAAGCTGGTGCCGGGCGGCTCGTCAGGCGGTTCGGCGTCGGCGGTGGCGGCGGGCCTGTGCCTCGGCGCGACCGGCACCGACACCGGTGGTTCGATCCGCCAGCCGGCGGCATTCGCCGGCATCGTCGGCATCAAGCCGACCTACGGCCGCTGTTCGCGCTGGGGCGTCGTCGCATTCGCGTCGTCGCTCGATCAGGCCGGTCCGTTCGCGCGCACGGTGCGCGACAGCGCCATCCTGCTGCGCTCGATGGCCGGACACGATCCGAAGGACACCACGTCGGTCAATCGCGAGGTGCCGGACTACGAAGCAGCAGTCGGCAGGTCGATCAAGGGCCTGAAGATCGGCATTCCGAAAGAGTATCGCCTCGACGGCATGCCGGCCGAGATCGAGAAGCTTTGGACGCAAGGCGCCGAGTGGCTGAAGGCGGCGGGCGCCGAGCTGGTCGAGGTGTCGTTGCCGCACACGAAGTATGCGCTACCGGCTTATTATATTGTCGCACCCGCCGAAGCCTCGTCGAACCTCGCGCGCTACGACGGTGTGCGCTATGGCGCGCGCGTGCCGGGCAACAACATCGTCGAAATGTATGAGAACACCCGCGCCGCCGGTTTCGGCGCCGAGGTGCGCCGCCGCGTCATGATCGGTACCTATGTGCTCTCGGCGGGATACTACGACGCATATTATCTGCGCGCGCAGAAAGTCCGCACGCTGATCAAGAAAGACTTCGAGGACTGCTTCGCCAACGGCGTCCACGCCATCCTGACGCCGGCGACGCCGTCGGCGGCGTTCGGCATCGGCGAGAAGGCCGGCGCCGATCCGGTCGAAATGTATCTCAACGACATCTTCACGGTGACGGTGAACATGGCCGGTCTGCCGGGCATCGCGGTGCCTGCAGGCAAGGATGCGCAGGGCCTGCCGCTCGGGCTGCAACTGATCGGTCGTCCGTTCGATGAAGAAACGCTGTTTTCTGCTGGCGAAGTGATCGAGCAGGCCGCAGGCCGCTTCACGCCGGCGAAATGGTGGGAATAACGGCTGAGGCGAAGCTAGATAAGATCGTCATTGCGAGCGAAGCGAAGCAATCCAGAAAGCTCCGAGGGACGAACTGGATTGCTTCGTCGCTATCGCTCCTCGCAATGACGAGGATTGGAGTTTTGACCTCATCGAACGTGTTTCCGGTCAGGCTGTCAGGAGGTTTGGGCAGTTCATCGTCGGCACAGGATTAACCATCATCGCCTTGTGCTTGCCACGGTGCTGCCATTTTGTTCGCCGGTTAACCGCCTTCGGGCGATAACCGCCGCAATGGAGGGGCGGTCGATCATGCGGTGGTCGAAATATCTCGGTGCGATGGCGGTGAGCGTGTGGCTGGCGGGGTGCGCGTCGGTGCACAACACGCCGGTGAACGAACCCGCGCATGGCAGCGTGGTCGATCAACTGCATCTCGGCTTCAAGGACGTCGCCGACGAAGACGATCTTTTGATCGGCCTGGCGTTTTCGGGCGGCGGCACCCGCGCCGCCGCGTTTTCGTTCGGCGTGCTGTCCGAATTCGACGCCATCCCCGTACCGAGGGCCCATGACAAGCTGATCGATCGGCTGGATTTCATCTCCGGCGTGTCCGGCGGCTCGGTTACCGCGGCCTATTACGGTTTGAAGAAAAAGGCGGCGCTGACGGATTTCCGGGAGCGCTTCCTGCTGCAGAATGCCGAAGAGGGGCTGCAGACCACGCTGTCGCTTGCCACCATGGGGCGCGCGCTCGGCGGCGGCATCAACGACTCGCAAGGCTTCACCCGCTGGCTGGATACCAATCTGTTCCATGGTGCGACCTATGGCGACTTCCGCGCCGTCGGGCCGCCGCGCGTCTGGATCAATGCCTCCGACATCTACAACCGCGTACCGTTCGTGTTCGGCGCGACCGCCTTCACCGCGATCTGCAGCGATCTGACCAAGTTTCCGCTGTCGAATGCCGTGGCGGCGTCGGCGGCAGTGCCGGTGGCTTTCGCGCCGATCGTGGTCAAGGCCTATCCCGACACCTGCACCGATCCGCTGCCGCAATGGATCACGCGTTCGGCGCACGACCGTAACGCTTCACCGATGCTGCGCTCGTTCGCGGGCGCGATCTTGCGCTATCGCGAGGGCAAGGTGCCGTTCATCAAGCTGCTCGATGGCGGTCTGGTCGACAACTATGGTCTGTCCGGCTTCACCATCTCGCGTGAGTCCTCGGATACGCCGTACGGGCCGCTGACGCCGCATCAGGCGGTGAAACTGCGCCGCTCGATGTTCCTCGTCGTCGATGCCAAAGCCGGACTGTCCGGCGACTGGGTGCGTACGGTGGACGGGCCGAGCGGCGTCGATCTGGTCAAGGCGGCGATCGATACCACCATCGATTCCAGCGTCGGCGCCAGTTACACCGCGTTCGAGCGGACGATGGACGACTGGCAGTCGTCGCTGGTGAAGTGGCGCTGCGGGCTGTCAGCGGCGGATCGCGCGCGGTTCGGCGCGCCTCCGGGCTGGAATTGCCGCGACCTCAAGTTCTTTGTCGGACGGGTCGGCTTCGATCAGCTCGACCCGGCGCGCGCCGCCGAACTCGGCAATGTACCGACCCGTTTCCACTTGCCGCCGCAGCAGGTGGACAGCGTCATCGCCGCCGGGCGCGATGTGCTGCGCGCCAGCCCGACGATGCGGGATTTCCTCAAGAGCCTGTAGACACCGTCATTGCGAGGAGCGCAGCGACGAAGCAATCCAGGATTATTGGAATAAGACTGGATTGCTTCGCTTCGCTCGCAATGACGGGATTGGGAGGGGGCGGCTAAATAGCCCTTGGCCTTCCGGGCTTCCTCGGGATGATGCCACAGCCATATGGAGACTTCATCGCGCCTGACAGCCGGGGTTTGCGCGCGCCGCCGTTCATTGTAAAACGCGGCCATGAACGCACCTGTCAAAACCGCGAAACTCATCAAGGGCGCCACCAGCGATTGGGAAATGGTGATCGGCCTGGAAATCCACGCCCAGGTCACCTCGAACGCCAAGCTGTTCTCCGGCGCCTCGACGCAATTTGGCGGCGAGCCGAATTCCCATGTCTCGCTGGTCGATGCGGCAATGCCGGGCATGCTGCCGGTCATCAACGAGGCGTGCGTCAAGCAGGCGGTGCGCACCGGGCTCGGCCTCAACGCGCAGATCAACCTGCGCTCGGTGTTCGATCGCAAGAACTACTTCTATCCCGATCTGCCGCAGGGCTATCAGATCAGCCAGTACAAGTCGCCGATCGTCGGCGAGGGTGAGGTGACGGTCGATCTCGACGACGGCGAGAGCATCGTCGTCGGTATCGAGCGGCTGCATCTCGAACAGGACGCCGGCAAGTCGCTGCACGACCAGAGCCCGACGATGTCGTTCGTCGACCTCAACCGCTCCGGCGTGGCGTTGATGGAGATCGTCTCCAAGCCCGACATCCGCTCGTCCGAGCAGGCCAAGGCCTATGTCAGCAAGCTGCGCACCATCCTGCGTTACCTCGGCACCTGCGACGGCGACATGGAGAAGGGCAACCTGCGCGCCGACGTCAACGTCTCGGTGCGCAAGCCGGGCGAGCCGTTCGGCACGCGCTGCGAGATCAAGAACGTCAACTCGATCCGCTTCATCGGCCAGGCCATCGAATACGAAGCCCGCCGCCAGATCGGTATCCTCGAGGATGGCGGCAGCATCGAGCAGGAAACCCGGCTGTACGATCCCGGCAAGGGTGAGACCCGTTCGATGCGCTCCAAGGAAGAAGCGCACGACTATCGCTACTTCCCCGATCCGGATCTGCTGCCGCTGGAATTCAGCCAGGCCTATGTCGATGCATTGAAGGCCGAACTGCCGGAACTACCGGATCAGAAGAAGCGCCGCTTCATCAGCGAGTTCGGTTTGACGCCGTACGACGCCAGCGTGCTGGTCGGCGAACGTGAAAGCGCGGATTTTTACGAGAGCGTGCTCGCCGCGCTCGAGGACAAGGCGCGCGACGGCAAGCTTGCCGCCAATTGGGTCATCAACGAACTGTTCGGCCGCCTCAACAAGGAAGGCCAGGATATTTCCGCATCGCCGGTGTCGGCGGCGCAGCTCGCCACCATCATCAACCTGATCGGCGAAGGCACCATCTCCGGAAAAATCGCCAAGGATCTGTTCGAAATCGTCTGGCAGGAGGGTGGCGATCCGCGCGAACTGGTCGAAGCGCGCGGCATGAAGCAAGTCACCGACATGGGCGCGATCGAAAAAGTCGTCGACGACATCATCGCCGCTAATCCCGACAAGGTGACGCAAGCACGCGCCAAGCCGGCGTTGATCGGCTGGTTCGTCGGACAGGTGATGAAGTCGTCCGGCGGCAAAGCCAACCCGCAAGCGGTCAACGAGTTGCTCAAGAGCAAACTCGGACTCTGAAAACGCGGCGAGCGACACGACGCATCGCGCGCCGCTCGCCGTTTTTGAATTTCTGTTCAGGTTGAAGCATCGAAAATCCGTCGCGTCGATCGCCGACGATCGGTCGCACGACAGAAAAACCGGCAGCGAATCAGGTTTGGCGATTCGGCAAAAAAGCCGGTTTGGACGCCGACGAATGTGCCAACTCGTCCACAACAGCGAAAATTTTTTGTTTGCCAAAAATCGCGACTCAGAGTCCGAGCGCATCGGTTTTATGCGTTAAACCTGAGTCGCGTTATGTTCGCGCGCGATGATGCGCGTCGATGTGTGAATTGTAGATATATCTGCGGCACAGGCGCTTTCTGCAATCTTGACAATTGCCGATGTCGAATCCGCACGCACTTTTTGCATCGCGCGTTGCATGCTTTGCGAAGTTGTCGTTGTGCGGGTTGGCTTCGCGCTGCCATTGCTTCATCAACACTTCCTTAAGCCAGACGCTGTTTTTTCCAATGTGTTGGTGTATTCGGGAGATAGTGCATATCGATTCCCGAGTGCACGCAGCGATTAAGCCATCTCACTTTATTTAGGAGGGCAACATGGCCAAGAAAGCTAAGAAGGCAAAGAAGGCGAAGGCGAAGAAGGCGAAGAGCGCAGTGAAGAAGACTGCGAAGAAGACCCGCAAGGTCGCGAAGAAGAAGAAGTAAGCTCGCCATTCGGAATTGCCGGTCACTTGATGCCGGCGACGTCACAAGAGCCGACAGGTCGATTGCCTTTCAAGGCAAATCCAAACCGAAGGCTCAAGTCGACGAAGAGGGTGTCGGCGAGACATCAGGTCAACCGGCCGGAGCGCCGTTCAGAGCATTGCTCTCGAAGGGAAGCCCGGCAGAAGAACGGTTCTCCAAAGGACAGGTTCTTCGTTCGGTGTGGACAACGGGTCCACACACTTACGGGCGGTCTCCGCTGCGGTAAGTTTTGCACCTGACGTGTTCGCCGACGCCCTCGTTTTTTTGCCGCCGCTCAGGCGCGCCCTTTCTCCCCACCTCCATCTTTCAGATTCGATCGTCTGCGGTTGCCATCGGCGTTGATGGGCCGAAGGCATATGTCGCGATGTCGTCGTCGACCGCGGGTTCTGACCGCAAGGCGACGCACGCGCGCGCACGTGGCGAAGCACTGGCTGCACGCTGCCGTCACCGATGGTTATCGCTTTGCCAAGCGGCAGGGTAAACCGGCGCTTCACGAATTCAGAAAACCCTTATGAAATGCGGGTTTTTCGCATTCGCTGCGGATGACCGCCTTCGCGCCGTTCAGATTCGATTCATCGCGATATTTAAACTGCCCTTCAAATTTGAACGGTCATGATGACTGCAACAGGCCGGCACCAAACAAGACCGGTCGGGGGCAATGCAAGGCGCAGCATTCGGACAGGAGCCGCGCTCGGTCAGGACAACAGGACGGAGACGACGATGTTTCAGTGTGAGATCGATTTCAACGCCGCGGTGCCGGTCGAAGCCGGCGAAAGCCCGGATGCGTTGTTTGAACTGGGGATCCTCTATTCCAGCGGCCGTGCCGGCGTGATCGACCTGGTCTCGGCGCACAAGTGGTTCAACCTGGCGGCGCTGAAGGGCCGTGTCGACGCCATTTCGCTCCGCCGCGAGGTGGCCGAGATGATGTCGGATGTCGAGATTGCCATGGCCCAGCGCGAGGCGAGGGCCTGGATCTCCGCGCATTGAGCGACGCTCCCATATAGAAGAGCCGCGCGAGCGGATATCGCGCGAGCTCGCGTAGCGGGGAACGATCAGGCACGCGCATCGCGCGACCGCCTGCAACGCGCCTCCCAGTCGTCGGCAATCATTATGACGGTGCAAAGCCAGCCGTCGCTTCGCCCCATGCAAGGTCGAATCGGTTGTGAGCGCATGGCGTCCCGCACGAACGCGCTCTCGGCGCGTCATCGCGACTATCGTCACTTCAGATCGATACTAAAGCGATGCTTGGCGGGGGAACTGGCGGAGACAGAGGGATTCGAACCCTCGATAGGGCTTTACAACCCTATAACGGTTTAGCAAACCGCCGCCTTCAGCCACTCGGCCATATCTCCGTCGCGCTCGATATGCCTCACGCGGTGCCCAGCCGCAAGCGGCAGATGCGTTTGAAATCGTGTTCCTTGCTTTATTCCATCGGAATCTGGCGAAAGGTCGTGGGTGACGGAGATCGGATCGCCCGATCATATGCATAAGAGATGTGCGGGGTGCCCGGTTCGGTGGTCGGACGGCCGCGTCGCCGTTCATCCTTCAATTTCGAACCTGTGATGGCTGATTCCGCTCACGGGGGCGTGATCGATTCCCACGAGAATCCGTCCAGATCGCGATTCCTGCGGGCCCAATCCGGCGCGATTCCTGCGGCTATGGGACGTCATAAAGAGGGGGAGAAACGGGTTCGATTCGTCCTGATTCACACCTTCGGGAGGCTTATGAGCATCTTACACAGGACAGATTGGGAACACGTGCGGAACTGGCGGAACTAGAATTAGCTGATCTAAAACAATGCCTTACGACCATGTCGCGATCACGGTTGCGTGTTATTTGTGCAACACCGATCCAAAAACGGCGATACAGGTACCGTTCTGAGGCGTTCCTTTGTTGCGTGTTCATAGGTGTTGGGTAATTGTCCAAGCAGCGACGGAGGGGGGCATCCCGAGGTCGTCCCGTTAGGTGGTTCGCTTAAGTCCCTCGCGTTATGCGGGAGTGTCCGAAAGCGCGAACGGCTCAAGCGGTTTAGTCAGGGACTAAGGGAACTTATCTTCGGGTGTCTTCACCCAGCGGATCCGGAACCTTCCCTAAAGAGCAACTTGGAGGTTTACATGAACATGATTAAGAGCCTTATCCTCGGCTCAGCGGCAGGTATCGTCGCATTGAGCGGGGCACAGGCGGCTGATCTTCCGTTGAAGGCCAAGGCGGTCGAATACGTGAAGGTTTGCTCGCTCTACGGTGCGGGTTTCTACTACATCCCGGGCACCGACACCTGCATCAAGCTGGGTGGCTATCTGCGTGTCGACACCACGTTCAACGGTTCGGGCGCTTACGACTCGCCGGCCTGGGCTGGCGCTGCCGGTCAGGGCAACCGTCTGAAGAACGACTACATCGGTCGTGCTCGTCAGGACATCAACATCGATACGCGTACTGCCACTGAATACGGCGTTGTCCGCACCTACTTCGATGCGACGTTCAACTGGACCACTGGTACGGACGCTATCGCCGCCGGTAACCTCGGCGTGTACTATGCGTTCATCCAGTTCGCTGGCTTCACCATGGGTAAGGCCGTCTCCCAGTTCTCGTCACCGTGGACTGGCTATCCGGGCAACAACACCTCCTTCCTGCTCGGCGGTGAAGACGACGTGACCGGCATCCAGCAGTTGGCCTATACCGCACAGTTCGGCAACGGCGTGTCGGCATCGATCAGCTTGGAAGACGCCTCGGCTTATCGTCAGTCGGCGCTATACAACACCGTCTCGATCACGACAGCTGGTTATGCGGGCGGCGTGCTCGGCACCAACTCTTACGCTGGCGTCAGCGTCCCGGATATCGTCGGTCAGCTCCGTGTTGACCAGGCCTGGGGTCTGTTCCAGTTGTCGGCGGCTGCGCACCAGGTTCGCGCCAGCTACTATGGTACCGCAGTGGGCGGTGGTGCTGGCTCCGAAATTACCGGTCATCCGGGCGACGTCTGGGGCTATGCGGTTCAGGGTGCTATCTCGTTCAAGAACCTGCCGACCGGCGCTGGCGACAGCATCAACTTCACCGCTGGTTATGCCAACGGCGCAAGCCGTTACGTCCTCGGTGGCGTGAGCCCGAACAGCTTCTCGATGTATGGCAGCACCAGCCTTCCAGGTGCCTATCAGAGCATCGGCTTCGGTTCGTCGGCTGACGGTGTGTTCAACGGCACCAACGGCGCCAATGGCACCAGCATCGAGAAGTCGTCCCTCTGGGGCGTTCGTGGTGCATTCAACCACAACTGGGATCCCTACTGGTCGTCCTCGCTGTACGGCAGCTACACCTCGGTTAGCTGGGGTTCGAACGGTAAGACTCTGATCTGCGGTACTGCTGTTGGGTTCGTCTGTAACCCGGACTTCAACATCGCTCAGATCGGTACCGTCCTTCGCTGGACCCCGGTCAAGAACCTGACGTTCTCGGGCGAAGTGCTGTACACCTACCTCGACCAGAAGAACACCGGCGCGCTTGCTCTTCCGGCGAATGTTACCAAGCCGGCTGGCACGTACGAGCTGAAGGACCAGGGCACCTGGACCGTTGGACTCCGCGCTCAGCGCACCTTCTAATCGTGATCGCCTGACGGCGACTACGATCTGAAAACAGAACCCCCGGCAGGAAACTGCCGGGGGTTTTGCTTTGTCGTGCCTTGGAATGGCTCAACTCCACCGAGAGCTGCGCTCTCGATCGCCTAACGCTCGATCTGGCGGTTCACGACGTCCCCGGCGTGGAAGGGGGGCGTGCCGCAACGATGCTTTGCTATGCCGCCTTCCGTTCCGGGAGGAGCCACTAGGGCGGCGCGGGCGAATCCCTGGCGCATCGTTCGAGATTCCGGGCTTGCTAGGATGCCGATGCTGATCCGACACGGTGAAGAGCGATCCCGCGACTTGACAAATGTGCTAAAATAGGATTTAATTCCGCTGTCCCGCCTCACTGAGAGGGGCGGCTCGCGATCGTCACGGTCTGCGAGGCGGGATGCGGTGGACGCCGCGGCGTTCGATGCGCTTTGGCGCGGTTCGGTTGGTTGCAAGGCTGACCGGGACGCGCGGAGGAAGGCTGACGACCACGCCGTTAGTTTCGTCCGCAACGCGGCACCGGATTGTCCGGGGCTTGCCGCGCGGGCGGGGCGCAGGCGGACGGGCCAAAGCGCGATATCCCGGCGCATCGCCTTGCGCCATGGGGCAGCGCCAAAGCTTGCTTCTCGACCAGAGAGCAGGCCGCGGCACGTAAGCCCCCTGCAGTGGTAATCACCTCAGGGTCGGTTGCCAGGGGTTTTCGCGAAGCAAGCCGTCACTCCCACTGCGTGCGGAACGCCGGACGTGTCCGGTGTGACCGTGGCGACGACACTCGTGTGCTTTTTACATTTGCACACGGGGCTGCGGACGCATCGTGCGTCCGGCGTTCCGCGCGCCCTCTCAAGTGAGAGAGCGCAGTCGTGAACCACAGCTCGGGCGCGAAACGCGTCGCGAGAATGCGAGCACACACCCTGATTCATCGCCGCTGTTTGACAATCGAATCTGAATTGCGAATCCGATTCACACAGGAGCGCGTCATCCTGATGCGCGAGCGCAGCGGGCCTCGAAGGATGCGCCGGGCCAGGCAGGTGCAGATGTCGCCGCCGTCCTCCTGCGCGGCGTCACGCTACGCTACGCGTGTCGCACCTGAGGACGACGGTCGAAGGAGGTGCGCCAGCCGCACGAACGCCAGCGATAGATTGTCTATGACAACAGCGCATTCCGCGCACGCCCCATGCACGCTATCCGGTGTTTTCAACCTTACTGAACGCCTGCGCCGCGATGCAGGTCGGCCTCGATTTGCAGCTTGGAGCCGCCGCCGAAGCGTGCGCGATAGACTTGCAGGTTTTCCATCACGCGCTGCACGTAGTTGCGCGTTTCCGAGAATGGAATGCGCTCGACCCAATCCACCGCATCGACATTGGGATCGCGCGGATCGCCATAGCGCGCGATCCATTTTCTGACGCTTCCGCGTCCCGCATTGTAGCCTGCGAAGGTCAGGATGTAGGAGCCGCGATAATCTTCGATCAGCCCGCCAAGCTCGGCCGCGCCCAGCGTGGTGTTGTAAACCGGATCCGATTTAAGCCGGTTGATATCGAAGCTGGCGCCGTACTTCTTGGTCACGTACCGCCCGGCATCGGGCGTCACCTGCATCAGCCCATAAGCCTGAGCCGGGGAGACGACCTTCTGATTAAAGCCGCTTTCCTGCCGCGCGATCGCGAAGACGATGCTCTGGTCGACATCCGGGCCGATCGAACGATAGTGCGGGATGCCGGACACCGGATAAGCGTAGAAGTCGAACGGCAGACCCCGGTTGAGCGCGGCCTTGCCGAGCTGCAGCATGCCGCGCGCATCGTTGTTGCGCGAAGCCAATTCGCCGAGACCGGTCAGCACATCGACGTCGGCGTTCTCGCCCATGTCGGCGAGAATCGGGATGGCCATTTCGCGTTCGTTCAAGGCGTAGAGCAGTTGCACCGCGCGAACGACTTCGAGCCGCTCGATACCGCGCAGACGGCTGCCCGGCGCATGATTGAGTTCGATCTGCGGCAAACCAAGCTTGGCGCGCGACAACTGGCCATAGTAGCTGGTCGAATGGGCGGCGGCGGATTGGTAGGCCGCGCGGGCATCTTGCGAGCGACCGGACGCTTCCGCGGCGCGGCCAAGCCAGTAACCCGCACGTGCCAACGCGGTCGGATTGTCGCTGCGGTTGGCGATACGCGCGAAGTGCTGCGAGGCGGTTGCAGGATCCTTCAGGAAGCGCAGCGCGATCCATCCGGCGGTGAATTCCTGCTGCGTCTTGTAGACATCCTTCGCCGGCAGTGCCGCGTCGCGCGCGATCTGATAGGCCGCGCGGTTGTCGCCGGCGTCGAGCAGTTCGCGGGCCAGCACGCGCCGTTCGATCCACCACTCGTCGAGATCGTGCAGGCGAGCCGGATCGCGCGGCGCGCTCAACATCAGGCGGCCGGCTTCCTCCACCCGTTCCTGGCGACGCAGCCACTGGATCTTGCTGAAGATGTAACCGGCATCGCCGTGCAACTCGCGCGGCACGTCATCGAGCAGCGCCTTGGCATTGGAAGCCCGGCGCGACACCGCGATCCGCGCCTTCGCCAATGCGACCTGGTCGCTGCCCAGCCGTCGCGCGGCTCGCATCGCGGCCTCGTGCGAACTGCCGTAAAGCAGTGCATCCATGCGCGCTTTGTGGTCGGCGGGCCGCAACAGCGAGCCGAACTGATCGAGGATGATGGCCTCGAGGTCGCCGCTGATTGCATCGTCGCGCCAAGCCTCGCGCACGTAGCGCTCCGCATTGGCCCGATCGCCGCGTGCAAGCAGCGCTCGCGCCAGCACCAGTCGGCCTTTGGCCGACAGCGGCGTTTCGTTCTGGAACCATGCCGACACCGTCGCGTCGTCGCGGCGATCGTCCCACAGCGCGGCCTCGGCGCGGCGGCGCATGAAGTTTTGCGACGGCCAACTCGGATTGGCCGTGATGAAAGCGCGATAGCGCTCGACGGTCGCACCGTTGTCGACACTGCGCAGGATGATCCACTCCGCGAGCTTGCGCGCCAGCGGATCGCCGATCGCGGCTTGCGCTTGCGATGCATCGGCGGGTTTGCGCCGACGCACGAGATCGATGACATTTTCCAGCGCATCGAGGTCGGCCTGCGGCGTCGACACCGTGGCAGCGACAGCCGAAGGCACCTGCGACTTGCGCTCGGCCGCGGCGCTTGGCTGAGACGGTGTCCGGACCGGCGGCTGCAGCGACATCGCCGCTGGAGCGGTCGGCTTCGCTGCATCGTGCGCGGTCTTGCCGCTGGCCGGTTTGGAGCGGGCGGCATTCTTGCCCGGCTTGGCTGCCGGTGCGGCGGCGGCTTTCGGCTTGGACGCGTGTGCCTTCGTTGCGTCGGGCTTGGAAGCCGCCTTGCCGTGGCCGGTCTTCTCCGGCGTCGGGTGCGATGACTTGCTCTTCGGTGCGTCCTTGGCCTTGGACTTGTCGTTATGCGACTTCGCCGCATCCTTGCTGCCTGAGCTCTTCGCCGACGACTTGGAGGTGGTGGTTTTCGCAGCAGCGGGCTTGCCGGCAGGCGGCTTGGCATCCTTCGAGTGGGCGTCCTTCGCCGAAGATTCGGTCGATGCAGGAACTTTGGCGACAGCGGTCTGTTCGATAGGAAAGGTGAGCAGGCCCGCGACCGCCAAGAGGGCTGTCCAGCGTAACGCTGATGCGGGGGCAAGCGGCATCACGGCGCTCCTTCGCGGCGAATTGAGCAATCGCGGCAATCCAAGGCTAACTTTCATTGATGATGTCGACAAAACATCAAATGTGTTAAGCTTTTGATGTCTGCAGCAACACCGCGGCGAAATCGCGGCTGCTGGGGGATTGGTGCGCTCTTTTCCTGCCGCCCCGGACCCGGTATGTACCCGGCACGATCAGGAATTGCACTGGCGGCGATGCCGCAGCGTTTGTTGGAGAACGAGAATGGCCGCCAAGACGAACTTCCGGGGATCTTTTACTGCCTTGGTCACGCCATTCAAAAACGGTTCTCTCGACGAGGTTGCATTTCGCGATCTGGTCAATTGGCAGATTTCCGAGGGAACTCATGGTCTCGTGCCGGTTGGCACCACCGGCGAGAGCCCGACGGTGACCCACGACGAGCACAAGCGCATCGTCGAATGGTGCATCGAGGAGGCCAAGGGTCGCGTTCCGGTCATCGCCGGCGCCGGATCGAACTCGACCCGTGAGGCCATCGAGCTTGCCGAGCATGCTGAACAGGCCGGTGCTGATGCCGTGTTGGTGGTGACGCCGTATTACAATAAGCCGACCCAGGAAGGACTTTACCAGCACTTCAAGGCGATCAATGACGCGATCGGAATTCCGATCTTCATCTACAATATTCCCGGTCGTTCGGTGATCGATATGTCGGTCGATACGATGGTGCGGCTCTATGAACTGAGGAATATTGCCGGTGTAAAGGACGCGACCGCCAGCATGGTGCGCGTTTCCCAACAGCGCGCGGCACTGGGCACCGACTTCAATCAGCTTTCGGGCGAGGATGCGACCGTATTGGGGTACATGGCGCATGGCGGTCATGGGTGTATTTCAGTGACGTCGAACGTCGCGCCGCGGCTGTGTTCGGAGTTTCACCTCGCGTGGCAGCGTGGCGATACGGCTGCGGCGCTCGCCGTGCATGACAAGCTGATGCCGCTGCACACCAATCTGTTCATCGAATCCAATCCGGCACCGATCAAGTATGCACTGTCGCTGCTCGGTAAAATGGATGAGACTTTGCGTTTGCCGATGGTCCCGGTTTCTGAGCCGACGCGGATCGCCGTGCGCAATGCCATGGTGCATGCCGGTCTGATCAATTGATGTCTTTGTTCGTTGCGTATGCGTGAGCGGCCATTTCCAACAATAAGCGAGAGGTTGCGATGCTGAAGGAGTTTCGCGAGTTTGCCATGAAGGGCAACGTCGTCGATCTGGCTGTCGCCGTTATTATCGGCGCGGCGTTCGGCGCTATTGTCAGTTCGATGGTTGCCGACGTCATTATGCCGATTATTGGCGCTGTTACCGGCGGCCTCGATTTCTCGAATTATTTTACGTCTCTTTCGAAGAATGTGACCGCTAATAATCTCGCCGATGCCAAAAAGCAGGGCGCCGTATTGGCGTGGGGTAATTTCCTGACGCTGACGCTTAATTTCCTGATCGTCGCTTTCGTACTATTTATCGTTGTTCGTCTCATGAACTCGCTGAAGAAAAAGGATGATGCTCCCGCAGCCCCGCCGCCGCCCAGCCGTGAAGTCGAACTACTGACTGAAATTCGCGATCTGCTCAAAAAGAGCTGAGACGCCACGACATTGACAAGGGCGTTGTCGATTTTATCTTAAGGCAACGCCCAGAGGCTTTCCGTTATGGCCGAGAAGAACGAGCGCGCTATCAAGATCGTTGCCGAAAATCGCAAGGCGCGTTTCAACTACGCGATCGAGGATACCGTCGAGGCGGGCATCGCGCTCACCGGAACCGAGGTCAAGTCGATCCGCAACGGGAAGACGACCATTGCCGAATCTTATGCCGACACGAAGGGCGGCGAGATCTGGCTCATCAATGCCAACATTCCGGAATATTTGCAGGCCAATCGCTTCAACCACGAGCCGAAGCGGCCGCGCAAATTGCTGTTGCACAAGAAGGAGATCAACAAGCTGATCGGTGCTGTCGAGCGCAACGGCATGACGTTGATCCCGCTCAAACTCTATTTTAACGAACGTGGCCGTGCCAAATTGCTCCTGGCTCTGGCCAAAGGCAAGAAGCTGCACGACAAGCGCGAAACCGAAAAGAAGCGCGACTGGAGTCGCGAAAAAGGCCGCCTGATGCGGGCGAGAGGGTAGCGCGGCGCTATCTTGTCATTGAGGCTTGCGCAGGCCTCTGCGAAGCGCAACATTGATTCTCAAGTCGATCGAAGCAGGGGTGCCCGATGAATCAGAAAGAGTTGCTCGGTGTCGATTGGAGCAAGATTCCGGCACCGCTCGATGATGGTGGCGCGCGACATCTCGTTGGAATGTCATTGCCACCGCTTAGCCTGCTTGCAACTGACGATACGACCGTGACGTTGTCGCGGCTTCCGGGTCGCACGGTGATCTTCGGTTATCCGCGCACTGGTGAGCCTGGCAAGATTGCGCTGGTCGATGATTGGGACATGATTCCAGGAGCGCGAGGATGTACGCCGCAGACCTGTTCGTTTCGCGATTTGTTTGCCGAATTGAAGGCTGCGGGCGCGCAGCGCGTATTTGGCCTGTCGACGCAAAGCAACGCCTACCAGAGCGAAATGGCTGGCCGGCTGCATTTGCCGTTTCCAGTTCTGTCCGATGAGAAACTTGAGCTCACGCGCGCGTTGAAATTGCCGACGATGGACGTTGCCGGCCTGACGCTGATCAAGCGCCTGGCTTTGATCGTCGATGACGGACGTATCACTCACGTGTTTTATCCTGTCTTTCCGCCAGATCGGAACGCGTCCGATGTCCTCGCTTGGCTGAAGGATCATCCGGTCTGACGAAATCCGGCCGGGTCGCGCGTTAGCCGAGATCAGCACGAACGCGCGCGAACACGCTTTGAAACATCGCAGGTGTCAGCACGCGCGTATTCGTATTGTAACGCGAGCAATGATAGCTGTCGTACAGGCGAATGTTGCCAGCCTGATGGATCGCGCCGTGTGAGAACGGCGCGGCGGCGGCGCGCAGACCCAGCGCTTTCACTGTCGAATCGTGGGCGACGCGGCCCAGTGCGACAATCGCGCGCAATCGCGGCATCGTCGTCAGCGTTGCGATGAGGAATTGCCGGCAGAGATGAATTTCGGCGGGCAGGGGTTTGTTCTGCGGTGGCACGCAGCGCACCGCATTACTTATGCGGCAATCGATCAGTGTCAGCCCATCGTCAGGACGAGCTTCGTAGTTGCCGCGGGCGAAACCGAAATCCAGTAGCGTTGCGTAGAGCAGGTCTCCCGCGTAATCGCCGGTGAAGGGGCGTCCGGTGCGATTGGCGCCTTGCAGACCGGGGGCGAGGCCCACGACCAACAGCGCCGCGTCGTTGTCGCCGAACGACGGCACTGGTGCATTGAACCAGTTGGGCTCGCGCGCACGAATAGACTGGCGGAAATCCACCAGCCGTGGACATAGCGGACAGTTACGATCCGGATCGGTATGACGATCGCCGGTCTCCGGCGCCGCGGTGACGCGACGCGCCGGAGCGCGTCGCTTAGTCGTCGAATTCGTCATCGTTTCGCGGCACCGTGGTGCTGCGCTGCAGGAACTGCGGCGCGTGATGGCGGGGCTCGCGAGGTGCCGGCCGCTCCGCCGGGTCGCGGCCCAGTTTGGACTGCAACTCCATCAGATCGGTGAAAACGTCGGCCTGCCGGCGCAATTCATCTGCGATCATCGGCGGCTGGCTGGAAATGGTGGAGACGACGGTGACGCGCACGCCTCGACGCTGAACTGCCTCGACCAGCGATCTGAAGTCCCCGTCACCGGAAAACAGCACGATCTGGTCGACATGTTCGGCCAGTTCCATCGCATCGACCGCCAGTTCGATGTCCATGTTGCCTTTGACCTTGCGGCGCCCGCTGGCGTCGATGAATTCCTTGGTCGCCTTGGTGACCACGGTGTAGCCGTTGTAGTCGAGCCAATCGATCAGAGGCCGGATTGAAGAATACTCTTGATCCTCAATGATTGCAGTGTAATAAAATGCACGTACAAGTGTACCTCTGCTCTGGAATTCCTTCAGGAGCCGTTTGTAATCGATGTCGAAGCCAAGCGTTTTGGCGGTCGCATAGAGATTTGCGCCATCGATGAACAGCGCGATCTTGTTGGTGTTAGATGACATCGAGTATCTCGCGTACTTGTTAGCGCGTGCTGGCGCGGCAGGAGACCGACGCGCAAGCCAAAGCTGGCGGTTGTGATTGTGGTTCGCGAACCGAAAAAGCCCTCGCAGTCAGTTTTCGATTAGCGCGAATTTTTTGATTTCTGTCGGATCAATAAAGCGTTTTGTTGTCCGGGGGCATTCTGCCTTTTTTGGACTCGCCCGGTATTCCCCTCAAGCATGGGTATCAGAGTAGATCGATAACGCAAATTGTAAATTGGTTCTTGCGGAATCTGTCGGCTCACTATACCTAGTGCCGGTATTCACCACATTCAGCCCCTGATAACGGAGCGACGGTCAATGGCGCGCGTCACCGTGGAAGATTGCATTGATAAGGTCGACAACCGGTTCGATCTGGTTCTGTTGGCCGCGCATCGTGCGCGGATGATCTCGTCAGGCTCGCAGCTGACAATCGACCGAGACAACGACAAGAATCCTGTTGTATCGCTCCGCGAGATTGCAGATCAGACGATCTCGCCTGAGGATTTGCACGAAGAACTGGTGCATTCGCTGCAGAAATTTGTCGAAGTCGATGAGCCGGAGCCGGATACGGTTCCGCTGATTGGCTCGGCCGGTGCCAGCGTCGATGCCGATGATACCGAGGTCGCGGTCGAACGGATGACCGAGGAAGAACTGCTCAAGGGCCTCGAAGGCCTGGCTCCTCCAGAGGAGCAGCCGGAGGAGGACGAGTAGTCCGCCCGCGACTTGCTACGGAATTTACAAAAGCCCGGACGGTCGGTCCGGGCTTTTGTATTTGTTGACAATTTTTGTCGTTATAGTGCGTAGACAGTTGGCAAAATGTCGGCGGATCGGCACCTATGCGCGGATTCGGTCGAAGCCGGCATATTGAGGTTATGGTCGTACGATGGCGTATTGGCGCCGAAATTCACCGCAAGCGGAGGCAGCAACTGAGCCGGTTGCCGTAACCCCGCCGCCTGCGCCGGTGCCCGAAGCCGTCAGACCCGTCCCAAAGACGCCGCGTACGCGCATGATGCGGCAGTACGATCTCGTCGACCGGGTGCGATCCTACAATCCCGACACCGACGAGGATCTGCTCAATCAGGCTTACGTCTACGCCATGAAGGCACATGGCGAGCAGAAGCGGGCTTCCGGCGACCCATATTTCTCGCATCCGCTCGAAGTGGCGGCGATCCTCACCGACCTCAAACTTGACGACGCCACCATCGTCGCGGCGTTGCTGCACGACACGATCGAGGATACCGAGGCGACTCGAACCGAGATCGATAGTCTGTTCGGCCCCGAGATCGGTGCACTCGTCGAGGGCCTGACCAAACTGAAACGGCTGGAGCTGGTTTCGCGCGAGGCCAAGCAGGCCGAAAATCTCCGGAAACTGCTGCTAGCCATCGCCGATGACGTTCGCGTGCTGCTGATTAAACTCGCGGATCGGCTGCACAATATGCGAACGCTTGAGTTCGTGCCACCTGCATCGCGACGACGGATTGCCGAGGAAACGCTCGATATCTATGCGCCGCTCGCCGGCCGTATGGGTATGCAGGAGATGCGCGAGGAGCTGGAGGATCTTGCGTTTCAGACGCTCGATCCGGAAGCCCACGCGGTCGTGATGCAGCGGCTGAATTCGCTGGCTGATCGCAACCATAACCTGATCGAGGAAATCGAAAGCGAGTTGTCGGCGAGGCTGGCCAGCGAGGGAATGCACGCACGTGTCGTCGGTCGCCGTAAGCGCCCGTTCTCGATCTGGACGAAGATGGAACGCAAATCGGTCGGCTTCGAACAGCTATCGGATATTTTCGGCTTTCGCATCGTGATGAACAGTGTGGAAGCCTGTTATCGCGCGCTCGGCATCGTTCACACGACATGGCCGGTCGTCCCGGGGCGTTTCAAGGATTACATTTCGACGCCGAAGCAGAACGACTATCGGTCGATTCACACCACGGTGATCGGTCCCGGCAATCAACGCGTCGAGCTGCAGATCCGTACCGAAGACATGGACCAGATTGCCGAGTACGGCATTGCCGCTCATGCGTTCTACAAGGATGGCGTTGGATCGCCGACCGAGTTCGTCAAGCGTGAGTCCAATGCCTTTGCGTGGCTGCGGCATACCATCGAAATTCTTTCGGAGAGCGCCAATCCGGAAGAATTCCTCGAGCACACCAAGCTCGAATTGTTTCACGACCAGGTGTTCTGCTTCACGCCGAAAGGCAAGCTGATCGCGTTGCCGCGGAATGCCAACGTGATCGACTTTGCCTACGCGGTGCATACCGACGTGGGCAACAGTGCGGTTGGCTGCAAGATCAATGGCAAGTTCGCTGCGCTGTCGTCCGAATTGCAGAACGGCGACGAGGTCGAGGTCTTGACGTCGGGCGTGCAATTGGCGCCGCCGTCGGCATGGGAAACTTTGGCCCGGACGGGCAAGGCGCGTGCCGCCATCAGGCGGGCGACGCGAACGGCGGTGCGCGGACAATACGCAGCGCTCGGCCGACGCATCGTCGAACGGTTATTCTCGCGCGCCAAGATCGAGTATGCCGACGACAAGCTGACGGGTGCGCTGCCGCGACTGGCGCGATCGACGATCGAGGAAGTCATGGCCTCGGTTGGCCGTGGCGAGCTCAAGGCGTCCGACGTCGCGCGGGCAATGTATCCCGACTACAAGGAAGAGCGCGTCAATCGATTTGGCGACAAAAAGAGTCTCGCGGTCAAGCTTCGGCTAAAGGCGCCGAATGAGCCGCCGCGTCATCCAGTGGCGATCCCGATCCGCGGGTTGAATTCGGATTTGCCGATCAAGTTCGCGCCGAACGGTGGGGCAGTGCCCGGAGACCGTATCGTCGGTATCGTTTCGCCGGGCGAGGGCATCACGATCTATCCGATCCAGTCCCCCGCATTGAAGGACTTCGAGGAAGAACCTGAGCGTTGGCTTGACGTGCGCTGGGACGTCGACGATGTGACGCCGCAGCGATTTCCGGCCCGTCTGCTGGTCGAGAACGTCAACGAGCCGGGCAGCCTGGCGCAGGTTGCGACAGTGATCGCCGAACATGACGGCAATATCGACAACATCAGCATGAGTCGGCGCTCGCCAGACTTCACCGAGCTGACAATCGATCTCGAGGTCTATGACCTGAAACATCTCAGCGCTATTATCGCTCAACTGCGCGCCAAGGCCGTCGTTGCAAGAGTGGAGCGCGTCAACGGATAGCGTCCAGAATCTCAGCCCTTCGAGTTCATGATGTCGAATGCTCAAACGCTCCGACTTGGAGTTAACGTCGATCACATCGCAACCTTGCGCAATGCGCGCGGCGGTCATCATCCGGATCCCGTTCGCGCCGCGCTGGCCGTCATCGAAGCTGGTGCCGACGGCATCACCGCGCATCTCCGAGAAGATCGCCGGCATATCCGCGATGACGATATGGCGCGTCTGAAGGCCGAGATTTCCAAGCCCCTCAATTTCGAAATGGCGGCGACCGAGGAAATGTTGCGAATTGCTTTGGCGACCCGGCCGCATGCGGTATGCTTGGTGCCTGAGCGACGACTTGAGGTCACCACCGAGGGTGGCCTCGATGTCGTCGGCCAGCAAAAGGCACTGGGGCCGTTCATCGGCTGTCTCAACGATGCCGGGATACGTGTGTCGCTGTTCATCGCTGCCGACCCTGCGCAGATCGAAATGGCGGCGAAACTGCATGCGCCCGTCATTGAGATCCACACCGGGGCCTGGTGTGATGCGGTGACCGCAGGCGAAACGTCGCGCGCCGAGACCGAGTGGCAACGGATCGTGGCCGGGGCGCGTCTGGCGCAATCGGCCGGCCTTGAAGTCCATGGCGGCCACGGCCTTGACTACGCGACCGCGGAAAAGATCGCCGGCCTGCCGCAGATTGCCGAACTCAATATCGGCTACTTCATGGTCGGCGAGGCACTATTCGTCGGTTTGGCGGAAACGGTCCGAACCATGCGGGCGGCGATGGACCGTGGCCGCAAGACAGCGGCGAGCCCTGCATGATTATTGGCATCGGTTCGGACCTGATCGATATCCGCCGTGTCGCCAAAGTGATTGAGCGCCACGGCGAGCGCTTTCTCGATCGGATATTCACCGAGGCGGAGCGAGCCAAGGCCGAGCGGCGCGCCCAGAACGAGAAAATGGTGGTGGCGACCTACGCCAAACGGTTTGCCGCCAAGGAGGCCTGTTCGAAGGCGCTCGGCACCGGTATTCGCCGGGGTGTCTGGTGGCGCGATATGGGCGTCGTCAATCTTCCGGGGGGCCGGCCGACCATGACGCTGACCGGGGGCGCGCGCGTGCGGCTGGAGTTGCTGCTGCCACCGGGTTGCGAAGCGCGGATCGATCTCAGCATCACCGACGATTGGCCGCTGGCGCAGGCCTTCGTCGTCATTTCGGCGGTGCCGCAGGCGTCGATTCCTGCTGATCCGGCAAATCAGGTCCGGTTGCGGTGATAATTTTAAAATGCATTACAGAACAATAACTTATCATGTTTTGATGGCGTGCTTCATTGCGCCCTTCTCAACAACCGTCTAAAACCCGCGCGGAGTGCTCGAATCCACGACCTATCGGGGCCGATCGGGTTGGATTGGCTCGATAATCAGAACTGAGAGCGACTTTGGCGCGATGCAATGTAGTCTCGACTGAAAGGCGTTCTGCTATCGCGCGGCGGGCGCGACGGGAATTGGGAAAGCGATGAGCGTGACTTCGAGCACCAAGAAGGAAAGCAGCGTCGGTGAAACGATCCGCGTGATCATCCACGCGCTGATTATTGCGCTGGTGATCCGGACCTTCCTGTTCCAGCCTTTCAACATCCCATCGGGGTCGATGAAGGCGACGCTGCTCGTCGGCGACTATTTGTTCGTCTCGAAATATTCCTATGGCTATAGCCACTATTCGATCCCGTTATCGCCGCCACTGTTCTCGGGTCGCATTTTCGGCTCGGAGCCGTCGCGCGGCGATATCGTGGTGTTCCGTTTGCCCAAGGATGATTCCGTCGATTACATCAAGCGGGTGATCGGCCTGCCGGGCGACCGCATCCAGATGAGGGATGGTCTGCTCTATATCAACGACGTCGCCGTCAAGCGCGAGCGCCTGCCGGATTTCGTCGGTGAAGATCCGTGTGGCTCCGATGCCACGGCACGAGTCAAGCAGTGGAGTGAGACACTGCCGAACGGCGTCACCTACAAGACGCTCGATTGTGTCGACAATGGTTTCTACGACAACACCAATGTTTACACGGTGCCAGCGGGTCACTTCTTCATGATGGGTGACAATCGCGACAACTCGACCGATAGCCGCGTCCAGTCGCAAGTCGGGTACGTGCCGTTTGAGAACATCGTTGGCCGTGCGCAGATGATCTTCTTCTCGATCGCCGAGGGCGAACATGCGTGGCAAATCTGGCGATGGCCGGTCGCGGTGCGGTGGAATCGCCTATTCACTATCGTGCGATGATCGACGATACCGCGGACATAGCAGCGGCCTCGAAAAACAGCGACGCTAGCCCGACGCCTGACGCGGCTGCAGAGCCGGTTGCGGTCAGGAAGCCGCGTGGCAAAGCTGCCGCCAAGGCGGCTGCCGCGGTCATCGAGCAGCGGATCGGTCATACATTCTCCAATCCGGCCCTGCTGGCGACGGCCTTCACCCATGTGTCGGCGCTCAAGGCCGCCCGCAATCGGGCCGACAGCTACCAACGCCTGGAGTTCCTTGGTGATCATGTACTTGGGCTCGTCGTCTCGGACATGCTTTACCGCGCATTCCCGAAGGCGGATGAAGGCGAATTGTCGAAGCGCCTTGCCGATCTGGTTCGTAAGGAAACCTGCTTCGACGTTGCAAAATCGCTTGGCTTCCTCGAGTCGATCAAGCTGGGCTCGGTTGGTGCTGGCGCCGGTGCGCGACTACGTAAATCGGTCCTGGGCGACATCTGCGAAGCGGTGATCGGCGCGGTGTTCCTTGATGGCGGCTACGCTGCCGCGGCACGGTTCGTTGAAGCCAACTGGACGGAGCGCATGCGCAAGCCACAGCGGCCGCTGCGCGATCCCAAGACGGTTTTGCAGGAATGGGCGCAGGGCAAGGGATTGCCGGTGCCGGTCTATCGCGAGATCGAGCGTACCGGACCGCATCACGACCCGCAGTTCCGGGTTGCTGTCGATCTGCCTGGATTGCGCTCCGCGGAGGGGATCGGCGGCAGCAAGCGAATGGCGGAAAAGGCCGCGGCGTCGGCGATGCTGGCAAGCGAGGATGTCAAAGGTGGAACACATGGCGGGTGATGACGCGACTTCCTCGCTGCCGACGCGCTGCGGATTCGTCGCGCTGATCGGCGCGCCGAATGTCGGCAAGTCGACGCTGGTCAATGCGCTGGTCGGATCGAAGGTGACGATCGTGTCGCGCAAGGTGCAGACCACGCGGGCGCTGATCCGTGGCATCGTGATCGAAAATAACGCGCAGATCGTACTGGTCGATACGCCTGGCATTTTCGCGCCGAAGCGGCGGCTTGATCGCGCCATGGTGTCGACGGCATGGAGCGGCGCGCATGACGCCGACCTGGTTTGCGTGCTGCTCGATGCACGTGCCGGTATCGATGAGGAGGCTGATGCCATTCTCGAAAAGCTTGCCAACGTCGGTCACCCGAAGATCCTGGTGCTGAACAAGATCGATCTGGTGCCCCGCGAGAAGCTGCTGGCTTTGGCGCAGGCTGCAAATCAGCGGCTGGATTTCGTGGAAACCTTCATGGTCTCGGCGCTGTCTGGGGACGGCGTCGACGACCTCCGGCGCTCTCTCGCCGAGCGCGTGCCCGAAGGGCCTTTCCACTATCCGGAAGACCAGATGTCGGATGCGCCGATGCGGTCTCTTGCGGCGGAAATCACGCGCGAAAAGATCTACCGGCATTTGCATCAGGAACTACCGTATCAGTCCACGGTTGAAACCGACAGTTGGACCGAGCGCAAAGACAAATCGGTGCGGATCGAGCAAACGATCTTCGTTGAGCGAGACAGCCAACGAAAAATTGTATTGGGCAAGGGTGGCGCGACGATTAAATCGATCGGTGCGGACTCCCGCAAGGAACTGACCGAAATTGTTGGGCATCCCGTGCACCTGTTTTTGTTCGTGAAAGTTCGCGACGGTTGGGGCGACGACCCTGAACGCTACCGCGAAATGGGATTGGAATTTCCAAAAGAATGAACGGCGAAGCGACCACGGTCCCGCGCAACATTTGGCGCTTTGAGGCGCTGCTCTATACGTCGTTATTGCTCGATGCGCTGTCGGGCGCGTTTCAGACGCTGCCGGACGATCTGAGCGAAACATCGGCGTCCATTGCCAGCCTTGTCAACGCGCTGCTCATTCTTGGCTTCGTCTTTCTCGTGAACTTGGCGGCACGCCGGCGTCAGGGATGGGCCCGGATGGTGTTGCTGGGGGCGTTGGCCCTTTCGGTTGTGTCGCTTGCAGGTGAGATGGCAACGAACGGCGGCGTGCTCGCCTCGGGAATCGAACTGTTGTCGTCGGCGCTGACGGCAGCCGGGTTGTATTTTTCCTTTACTGGCGATGCGCGCGGCTGGTTCGATCCACCTCGGGTTTGACCTTGGTGAAGGGTTGCTGCGCGGGGAGCGGGAATCCAATAAGCTAGCCAATCATGGAATGGATCGACGACGGCATCGTGCTTGGCGTGCGGCGACATGGCGAATCCAGCGCCATCGCCGAGTTGCTGACGCGCGATCATGGTCGGCATCTTGGTCTGGTTCGTGGCGGGGCAAGCTCGCGGATGCGGCCAATGCTGCAGCCGGGCAATACGGTGCGCGCGGTGTGGCGCGCACGGCTCGATGAGCATCTCGGCATGTACCAGCTCGAAGGACTGCGGATGCGTGCGGCGACCATGCTGGATGCGTCACATGCCGTTTATGGCGTGACGCATCTGGCCTCGCTGGCCCGGCTGCTGCCGGAGCGCGATCCGCATCAGGAGATCTATGATCTGCTCGATCGCACGCTCGACGATTTCGACGATGTCGGCGTGGCGGCGGTGCATCTGGTGCGGTTCGAACTGGCAATGCTCGCCGAACTCGGTTTTGGGCTCGACCTGTCCAGTTGTGCGGCCACCGGCGTCACTGCCGACCTGATTTACGTGTCGCCGAAATCCGGCGGTGCTGTATCCCGGCAGGCAGGCGAGCCTTGGCGCGACCGATTGTTGCGGCTGCCGCCGTTCCTGAGCACGGAAGAGAATGGCCGTAGCGGCTGGGCCGACGGCGACTTGCGGGACGGTTTCGAACTCACCGGCTGGTTCCTGCTCCGCAATGTGCTGGAGCCGCGCGGGCAGGGGCACTCCGATGCGCGGGCCGGCTTTATCGCGGCGGTGGCCAAATACATGACGAGGTCGAACGCTCTCACATCTTAAGGCCGCAGCCGTAGGGCTTCTCCGGGGCGCAGGCCTGATTCGCGCCTTGTCCAAGGCGTCTGCAGGGGGTAACCCCTCCCTATGGGAAAACGATTGATTCCGCCGGAACCGGCCGAAATTCAGGAAGTGGCACTTCGCGAGGCGCTGGAAGAGCGCTATCTCGCTTATGCCCTCTCGACCATCATGCACCGTGCGCTACCGGACGCGCGCGACGGACTGAAGCCGGTGCATCGCCGCATTCTTTACGGCATGCGGCTGTTGCGGCTCGATCCAGGCACGCCGTTCAAGAAGTCCGCCAAGATTGTCGGCGACGTGATGGGCAGTTTCCATCCGCACGGCGACCAGGCGATCTACGACGCCATGGTGCGTCTGGCGCAGGATTTCTCGTCGCGTTATCCGCTGGTCGACGGCCAGGGCAACTTCGGAAACATCGACGGCGATAATCCGGCAGCCTATCGCTACACCGAAGCGCGGATGACCGACGTCGCGCGGTTGCTGCTCGAGGGCATCGACGAGGATGGGGTCGAATTCCGCGCCAACTACGACGGCCAGTCGAAAGAGCCGGCGGTGCTGCCCGGCGGGTTTCCCAACCTGCTGGCCAATGGCGCGCAGGGCATTGCCGTCGGTATGGCGACCGCAATCCCGCCCCACAACGCTGCGGAGCTATGCGATGCGGCGTTGCATCTGATCGAGAAGCCCGACGCCAAATCGCGCAGCCTGCTGAAGTGGGTCAAGGGGCCGGACTTCCCGACCGGCGGCATCATCATCGATTCCAAGGAAAGCATCGCGGAGGCTTACACCACCGGGCGCGGCGCATTTCGCACCCGAGCGAAGTGGCATCAGGAAGACGGCGCGCGCGGCACCTGGGTGGTCGTCGTCACTGAGATTCCGTGGCTGGTTCAGAAGTCGCGGTTGATCGAGAAGATCGCGGAGCTTCTTAACGAGAAGAAGCTGCCGTTGGTCGGCGACGTGCGCGACGAATCCGCCGAGGATATTCGGCTGGTGATCGAGCCGAAATCGCGCACGGTCGATCCGGAACTGATGATGGAGTCGCTCTTCAAGCTGACCGAGCTTGAAAGCCGCATTTCCCTGAATCTCAACGTGCTGGTCAAAGGCCGCATTCCCAAGGTGCTGGGACTGGCTGAGTGTCTGCGCGAATGGCTCGACCATCTGCGCGATGTGCTGTTGCGCCGCTCGAACTATCGCAAGGGCCAGATCGAGCATCGACTGGAAGTGCTCGGCGGGTATCTGATCGCCTATCTGAACATCGATAAGGTCATCAAGATCATCCGCAACGAGGACGAGCCGAAGCCGGCGTTGATGAAGGCGTTCAGCCTGACCGAAATTCAGGCCGATGCCATCCTCAACATGCGGCTGCGCAGTTTGCGCAAGCTCGAGGAAATGGAGATCCGTTCCGAAGACAAGGCGCTACGTTCCGAGTTGAAGGGGATCAACGCCATCCTCAAGTCGGAGACCGAGCAGTGGGCCAAGGTCGGCGAGCAGGTGCGCAAGGTGCGCGAGATGTTCGGGCCGAAGACGCCGCTCGGCAAGCGCCGGACCATTTTCGCCGATGCGCCGGAGCACGATCTCGCCGCGATCGAGGAAGCTTTCGTCGAGCGCGAGCCGGTTACGGTTGTGATCTCCGACAAGGGCTGGGTGCGGACGCTGAAGGGGCACGTCGCCGATTTGTCCAACCTGTCGTTCAAGACCGATGACAAACTCGGTTCGGCATTTTTCGCGGAGACGACGTCGAAGCTGTTGCTGCTTGCCACCAATGGCCGGTTCTATTCGCTCGACGTCGCCAAGCTTCCCGGCGGACGCGGGCACGGCGAGCCGATCCGCATGTTCATTGACATGGAGCAGGACGCTGCAATCGTCTCGCTGTTCGTCAACACCGGCGGCCGCAAATTCCTGATTGCCAGCCATGAAGGGCAGGGCTTCATCGTCAACGAAGACGATTGCGTTGGCACAACGCGCAAAGGCAAGCAGGTCTTGAACGTCGAAATGCCCAACGAGGCAAGGGCGTTGGCGACCGTGACCGGCGATACCGTTGCGGTGATCGGCGAGAACAGAAAGATGCTGATCTTCCCGATCGATCAAGTTCCGGAAATGGCGCGCGGACGCGGCGTGCGATTGCAGAAGTACAAGGACGGCGGCCTGTCCGACGTCACCACCTTCGTCGCCAAGGAAGGCCTGATGTGGCGCGATTCCGCTGGCCGCGAGTTCAGCGCGACGATGAAAGAATTGTCGGACTGGCGCGGCAACCGTGCCGATGCCGGTCGTCTGCCGCCGAAGGGGTTCCCGAAGTCCAACAAGTTCGGACGCGGTATCGAATAGCAGGCGTCGGAGGCTGTTTCGCTTGGCTCGTCTACGAGCAGCCTCTATCGTCGCATGATCGGTGGATTGCATCCGGACCCGTATGCGATGGGGCTAGCATGAAGATTCATGACCAGAAGCAGCGCTTGAGCATCAAGGGGTCGGATATTTCCGGTTCGCTGTTCGACGACGTCAACGCCTCCGGCGCGACGCTGCACAATGTCAACATGTCTGGCTGGCACGTCGATTACGTCAATCTTGCCGGCTTGCGTTTGACCAAGGCGAACCTCGCCGGCGCCTCGATCAGCGAGAGCCGCTACGACGGCATGACGATCGATGGCATCGAGGTCACCGAGCTATTGGCCGCGTATAAGCTTCAGACCACCAAGACCTGAACCCGGCGCAACACTGCCGGTACGTCTCGGAGGTATCCGTCATCACCGGTCACTCTGCCGCACGGCCTCATCACGGGCCTCGCTCGGTGTTGCGTTGAACTGTCGGCAGTCACTCGCAGCCATCCGAAAGTATCGCCGGTGAGGTGATGGCTGTGGGCCGCTAAGCAAGCGAGCACCATCGCAAGTCGATCTCAAGTTTTTTGCAGATGCAAATCAGTTGCAATAAAGGGCGCTTTCGGTCATCTTAGCCAAATGGATGCTTTCACGGGAAAATCTGCCCCAACCGCCGTGGGGACAGCATCGGAGACAGGCTCGCCAACCCCGTCCGGCTGGCGCAACGAGGGCGATCCCGAGCGTCGCCGAAGCCTCTCCGAGGTCAATGCGACCATTGCGGTTCCCGCAGGCGTGCACTGGTTCCGGCGCCTGCTGGCCTTCTTGGGGCCGGGCTATATGGTCTCGGTCGGCTATATGGATCCCGGCAACTGGGCGACCGATCTCGCGGGCGGTGCGCAGTTTGGCTACACGCTACTTTCGGTGATCCTGCTGTCCAATGTGATGGCGATCCTGTTGCAGGCTTTGGCGGCGCGGCTCGGCATCGCAACCGATCGCGATCTTGCCCAGGCCTGCCGCGACAGCTTCTCGAAACCGGTCGGCATCATGCTTTGGCTGGCCTGTGAGGCCGCCATTATCGCCTGCGACCTCGCGGAGGTGATCGGCACTGCGATTGCCCTGCAACTGCTGTTCGGTATTCCACTGATTGGCGGCGCCTTGATCACGGCGCTCGACGCCTTCCTTCTGCTGTTGCTGATGAACAAAGGCTTCCGTTTTCTCGAGGCATTTGTCATTGCGCTGCTGATCGTCATCGCGGTCTGCTTCGCGGTGCAGATTGCCGCTGCAGCGCCGCCGGTTGCAGCGATTTTGCAGGGCTTTCTGCCGTCGAAGGAGATTGTGACCCGTCCGGAGATGCTCTACATCGCCATTGGCATCATCGGCGCGACGGTGATGCCGCACAATCTGTACCTGCATTCGTCAATCGTGCAGACGCGTGCCTACGAGCGGACGACCAAGGGACGGCGTGAGGCTATCAAGTGGGCCGTCACCGATAGCACCATCGCGCTTATGCTGGCGCTGTTCGTCAATGCTTCGATCCTGATCGTCGCGGCCGCGACGTTCCACCAGAGCGGACATACCGAAGTCGCCGAAATCAGTGATGCGCATCGGCTCCTGTCGCCGCTGCTGGGGCTCGGCATCGCATCCACTTTGTTCGCCGTCGCACTGCTGGCGTCGGGTTTGAACTCAACCGTCACGGCAACGCTCGCCGGTCAGATCGTGATGGAAGGCTTCCTCGATCTGCGCCTGCCGACGTGGGCACGCAGGCTGGTGACGCGCGGCATTGCCATCGTTCCCGTTGTGGTCGTGACCTGGCTTTACGGCGAGCGCGGCACCGGCCAGCTTCTCGTTCTCAGTCAGGTGATCCTGTCGATGCAGTTGCCGTTCGCGGTGATTCCGCTGGTGCGGTTCGTGTCAGATCGCAGCAAGATGGGCGACCTCGTCATCTCGCGTGGGACGGCGGCGCTGGCGTGGTTGATCGCCGGTGTCATCGTCATCCTCAATGTCAAACTGCTGTTCGACACCGCCTTCGGCTAGCTGGAAAACGCCGATGCAATGGGCAGCTCAGTCCTGCGGCTCCGATGCGGCCCCGGTGGCATCGACGCGGAGCCAGCCGCTCGGCGCGAGGCGCTGCTGCGGCAGAAAGCGTCCCTTGTAGTCCATCTTGCGCGAGCCTTCGATCCAGTAGCCGAGATAGACGTAGGGCAGCCCGAGCCTGCGGGCTCGCGCGATGTGATCGAGGATCATAAAGGTGCCGAGCGAACGGTTTGCCTCACCCGGTTCGAAGAACGAATAGACCATCGAGAGGCCGTCGCTGAGCACGTCGGTGAGGGCCACGGCGATCAGATCGCCGCCGCGGTGAGTGATGCCGCTGTCCACGTTACGCCGGCGATATTCGACGATGCGGGTTTCGACGTGGCTGTCCTCGACCATCATCGCATAGTCGAGCACCGTCATGTCGGCCATGCCGCCGCTGCGATGCCTGCGATCTAGATAGGCACGGAAGACCGAATATTGCTCGGAGGTCGGGACGGCGCTGCGCAGCTCGCCGACGACGTCGGCATTGCGGGCCTGCACCTTGCGAAAGTTGCGCGACGGCCGGAACTCGTTGGCGATGATCCGCACCGAGACGCAGGCGTGGCATTGATCGCAGGCCGGGCGATAGGCAATGGACTGGCTGCGGCGGAAGCCGCCGTGGGTCAGCAGGTCGTTCAGCTCACCGGCTTTGTCGCCGACAAGATGCGTAAATACCTTGCGTTCTTGCCGGCCAGCCAGATACGGGCAGGGCGAAGGCGCCGTCAGATAGAACTGCGGAGTGTCGCGGGAGTGTTGCGTCACCGAATCTCGTCAGCCTCCTAAACGGCCCCTAGCATCGCCCTGACGGCCGGCTTTGGTCAACGCCTTTGCCGCAGTTACAGTTACCAGCCCCGGGCGCCCTCGGTGACGGGGGAGCCAACCGGACTGTTGACAACGACGGTTCCGAGGATGACGTCGTGCAGTAGTCGCCCGCGGGCGTTGAACAGGCCCACCAGCAATACCAGCGGGGTTAGCACGGAAATCGAAATCCAGAACACCACGGCATGGGTGGCTCCGAGAACGAAGTAACTGGGCGCACCGTACCAGGTCCGCATCTCGAGACCCATCGTCCGCATGCCCACGGTCGCCGAGTGAGGGCCACCGAGCGAGGCGCCATAGTAGACGATGGCCCAGATCACCGACGCCGGCGAAACCAGCCAGAACAACGCCCAGCCCAGCCCAAGCGTCAGCACGCCGAACACCGCGATGAATATCACCGCCAGAATGATCGGGACCGACAGCACCAGCAGGTCGATCAGAAACGCAAACGATCGCCGCGTCAAAACGCCGCGAAACAGCTCCGGATGGGTGTAGGGATCGTAGGCGTGCGGCCGCACGTCCATGCGTGGGACATTGCCGCTGTCGCTTGCATTGTACTCCGACATGAGCGGTCCTCCTCGACCGAAGCGCCTTAACGTCCGGTGACATGGAGATAGCTCAGCCCCCTTGCAAGGCCTTGGGAGTGACTGACTTGCAAAGTTGCGTGCCAGCAATGGACGCGGCGAGGCGCCGCTGGCTAACCGACGGAATCAGCTTTCGGCCTTGAGCTTTTCGGCTGCCTTCGGAGCGAAATAGCTCAGTACGCCATCGGCACCGGCACGCTTGAAGGCCAACAGGCTTTCCATCATGGCACGCTCGCCATCGATCCAGCCGTTACCTGCCGCCGCGGCGATCATCGCGTATTCGCCGGACACCTGATAGGCGAAGGTCGGCATCGCGAACGTATCCTTCACCCGCCGCAGAACGTCGAGGTACGGCATGCCCGGCTTCACCATCACCATGTCGGCACCCTCGGCGATATCGAGTTCGACCTCGCGCAGAGCTTCGTCGGAGTTGGCACTGTCCATCTGATAGGTGCGCTTGTCGCCGGTCAGCGCCTTCGCCGAACCGATGGCATCGCGGAACGGGCCGTAGAAAGCGGAGGCGTATTTCGCCGCATAGGCCATGATCTGCACGTCGAGGAATCCGGCGCGGTCGAGTGCTTCACGGATGGCGCCGACGCGGCCGTCCATCATGTCGGAGGGCGCAATGATGTCGCAACCGGCTTCAGCCTGCACCAGCGATTGCTGTACCAGCACCGCCACGGTCTCGTCGTTGAGAATCTTGCCGTCGCGGATCAAGCCATCGTGGCCGTGGCTGGTAAACGGATCGAGCGCCACGTCGCACAGCACGCCAAGACCGGGGAATTCCTTCTTGATGGCGCGAACCGATTGGCACACCAGATTGTCGGGATTCAATGCCTCGGATCCATTCTCGTCGCGCAACGAGGGATCGGTATAGGGAAACAGTGCGATACATGGGATGTTCAGCTTCACGGCGCGTTCGGCGTCGCGAACCGCCTGATCGACGCTGAGCCGCTCGACGCCAGGCATCGACGCCACGGCCGCGCGCTGGTTGTGACCGTCGATGATGAATAGCGGCCAGATCAGGTCGTCGGTTGTCAGCACATTCTCCCGCACCAGCCGGCGGGCCCATTCGGACTTGCGATTGCGGCGCGGACGAACCGGCAGATCGAGCGGGGCGGCGGCGCCGATGCCAGCTTCGCGGCGCGGCCCATCGCGCATTTCGATCGGACGTCCGAACTTGATCGCCATAGTCGTGTCTCTCTGCAATTTCGAGGTGGATTTAATCCAGTTCCAGTGTAGCACCTTGCGAATAGCGCGTCACCGCGCCGGAACGCAGGGGACGATTGATTTTGCGGGCACGAGGGGCCATGAATCGGGTTGAACAGGCCGCGTCGGCAAGAGTAACAACGAGAATGGTCCAGACATCGTCGCGCGATGCTGCGAAGCGGCACAAGCCCCTGCCGGTGCTCGGCATCGGCTTGAACAGGTCCGACTCCGACGAAAGCGTCTGGACTCGCCGTCTCGTGTTGTTCCTGCGCGTGATGGCCGTGCTTTCGATAGCCAAAGGCCTTTACCACTGGGCGCAGATCACCGGCTTTGTCGGAACCGACGATACGGCCTTCGAAAGCCAGTCGATGGCCTGGCAGGCCGCCACCATCTATTTCGCGGTCATTGAGTTGGTCGCTGCGGTCGGACTCTGGCTTGCAACGCCGTGGGGCGCCGTCGTTTGGTTGACCACCGTCGTCTCGATGGCGGTCATCGAACTGATGTTCCCGACCATCTACGGCGGCAGCCTTGTCGTCGTCGGCATCGAAGTGCTTTTTCTCGCGCTGTACCTGGCGTTGGCCTGGCTCGCTGCGCGCGAACGGCCGCCATAGGTTTCGACCGCACCGGACGATAAGAAATTCAACGGGAGGATGGATTGCAACAGCTTCACACCGGCGGAACGGCTGGCAGCCTCATCGTGAATGCGGTCGCGCGGTTCGGGGATCGTCCGGCGCTTGCCGACGGGCAGATCCGGTGGAGTTACCGTGAGCTTGGCGATGCCATTGCCCGGTTCATCGCGCTGTTTCGTGCGGTCGGCCTGAGGCGCGGCGACGCCGTGTCGATCCTGTCGGGCAACCGTGCCGAGTCCTGGGCGGCAATCAGTGCTGCGATGGTGATGGGATTGCGCTACACGCCGCTGCATCCGATGGCTGCGGAAGACGATCATGCCTTCATCATCGAGGATGCCGAGATCGATGCCCTGATCGTCGAGGCCGGCAAATTCGCTCCGCGCGGTCTCGCCATCAAGTCGCGCGTGTCAGGCCTGAAGCATCTGCTGTCGTTCGGCCCTGTCGAAGGTGCGCGCGATCTGCTTGCAGAATTGCCAAGCGCGCGTCCGGAGCCGCTGGTCGATGAGAGCGATGTCAATGCGATTGCGTGGTTGGCTTACACTGGTGGAACGACAGGGCGTTCCAAGGGGGTGATGCTGCCGCATCGTGTCGTCGCGACGATGGCGACGTGTCTTTACGCCGATTGGGACTGGCCGGCCGAGATCCGTTTTCTTGCCGCGACGCCCATCAGCCACGCTGCCGGCGTAACGTTGTACCCGGTGATGCTGCGCGGCGGCTTCACGCGGCTGGTGCAGGGTTTCGAAACTGAATCCTACTGCCGTGTCGTCGCCGAGGAAAAGATCACCGCGGCATTTCTGGTGCCGACGCTTATCTACGCGTTGATCGATGCGCCGCAATTGCGTGCGCGTTACGATCTGTCGTCGCTCGACATGATCGTGTATGGCGCCGCGCCGATGTCGCCGGATCGCCTGCGCGAGGGCATCGACATCTTCGGTTCGATCTTTGTGCAGCTTTACGGCCAGACCGAAGCGCCGCAATGCATCACCACGATGCGCAAGATCGATCACGACGTAACGAAACCAGGCCGGCTCGGTTCTTGCGGTCGACCCAATCCGCTGGTTGATGTCAAGCTGTTCGATTTCGACATGCGCGAGGTGGGCGTGGGGGAGGCCGGTGAGATCTGCGTGCGCGGCACGCTGGTGATGGACGGTTACTGGAAACGGCCCGAGGCGACCGAGGAAGCATTTCGCGGCGGCTGGCTGCACACCGGCGATGTCGCGGTGAAGGATGCAGAAGGCTATTTCTACATCGTCGACCGCACCAAAGATATGATCATCTCCGGCGGCTTCAATATCTATCCTCGCGAAGTCGAGGATGCATTGATGGCGCATCATGCTGTCGCGTCAGCTGCGGTGATCGGCATTCCCGATGACAAATGGGGCGAGGCGGTGAAAGCCTTCGTCGTGTTGAAGGCCGGCGCCAATAACGATGCGGCGGAATTGCAGGCGCATGTCAAAGCCAAGCGCGGCGCGCCATGGTCGCCGAAGAGCATCGATTTCGTCAGCGAGATTCCGGTGACCGGTTTGGGCAAAATCGACCGCAAGGCTTTGCGTGCGCCATATTGGGAAGGCCGAACGCGCGGCGTTGCCTGAAAATGACGACGCGGCGGAAAGTTTTCGACGAATTTTCCGCAATTTTTTCGCGCTAAGAATTCAGTCACCCTAACGCGGCGGTCACCAATCTTACGCGAATGTTTCCAATTCGACCGGGTGTGTTCGCAAATGCGACAGCGGGCGCAGACGAAGCGTGAACATCGCGGTTCCGGAGTCAACAGACTGTTACGAAAAGCCCTTTGTTCACGGGCTTAATGTGCGATTCACTGTCTTAAATTCATGATCTCTTTATTGTCTTATTTAAGCTGATCTTCAAACGGCACCCCTATGGTTTGGCTATCAGGCGAGACAAAAGTTTCGTCGAATAAGTCGATAAAAACGACAACAGGGGTAGTGTCATGATGAAAGCCGCCGCAACGGCCGTCGAAACCGCCGATCGCGCACACGGTCAAGCACCGGTGCAGCCGCTCTATCTTGAAGCACTGACTTTGGTAGAGCGGCTGCATCGCCGCCTGCTCGATGTCATCAAGGATGAATTCGATCGCCGTGGTCGCGCCGATATCAACTCGGTGCAGGCGCTGTTGCTCTACAATATCGGCGACAAGGAGTTGACCGCCGGTGAGTTGCGCACGCGCGGTTACTATCTCGGCTCCAACGTTTCCTACAACCTGAAGAAGCTGGTCGAACTCGGCTTCCTCGATCATCAGCGTTCGCGTGTCGATCGTCGCTCGGTGCGCATTCGTCTGACGCCGCAGGGCCAGGAAATTCGCCGCATCGTCGACGCGCTGTATCAGAAGCACGTCAAGACGGTGGAGCAGGTGGGCGGCATCTCCAACGAGGAGTTCGCCACGCTCAACAAGTCGCTGCATCGGCTGGAGCGTTTCTGGACCGACCAGATCCTCTATCGCCTCTGATTTCCGCTTTCTCCTCCAAGGGAAAACCGGAGCACGCCGGCTGCAAGACCGGCGGCTCCCACTCAATCGATAATCAAGAACACTGCCTCAACTATTGCACTGGCCCGGAGTTGCCCCCGGAGCCGGTGCATTTTTTTGTCAGGACGTGACCGTCTTCTTCCGCAGCAGGTAGCGCTGTCGGCCTTCCATCACCAGCACGCGGTTCTGATTGTGCACCGTGCTGCGCATTCCGATGACGCCGGTGCTGCGGCCGGGCGTCACCTCGTCGATGGTCAGCGTGCCGTACAGCGTGTCGCCGACATAGACCGGCGCGAGAAACTTCGACGACTGATCGAGAAAGCCGATCAGGCTGTCCTCGGTCATGAATGGAAACGTCCCAGCGCCGGCCGCGGTCTGGATCAGCACCTGATAACCATGCGCCAGCATGTGCGGCATGCCGCGGCTGCGGCAGAACTCGACATCGTAATGGATCGGGTGATTGTCGCCGCTCGCGGCCTGGAAGGCGAGGAAGATGGCGTCGGTCATGGTGCGGCTCGGCAGGATGAACTTCTCGCCGATGGCGAAGTCCTCTAACCAGCGGGTCTCGTAGCGCCGGTGCAGCGCCGGGTCGAAAGTCTCGTCCATCGTGATCCTCGCTCGCCTCTGCCTGTGTGCGTTCTCTCGCCGCAGGATAGGACTGCCGACTGCAAGCGCAAGCCGAGCAATGGCAGGCGGCCATGCTGGCGGCATTGTCTTTTCGGATTCGATTTTCAAACAGCCATGCACGCGCGTTCTCGCCGGCTGAAGCCGCGAGTTGCGCAAGGATTCCCCTCAAGCGATGAGGGGAGCGGCGCGCCGCAAGGCGCATCCGTAGTCAGTGTCGCGTTCCGCTTTCACCTGGCGGGTGAAAACGAACCGCGTCGCCTTGCGGCGCGCCACTGGCGGCGATTTTGGGCGAGGGGACCGTGCTTCCGGGGCAGGCCACGGGCCACACGCCCGCGTCATCCGGCGGATTTCGCCGCCTTCGGCCTGTCCGCGTCCAGCCATCGCGTGGCAGAGCCTCATTGTAGGCCCGGACGGTGACCCCAGCCTCCCGGACGTGTGCTTGCGAGGCACAACGCGCAGGCGCCGCATCAACCGGCTTGGGGCGACCCACGCCGGTCAGCCGGCCGGGCGGGGCGTTGGCCCGTTCCGGCACCGCTGCTGCTTCGCCTCAAGACGCCTCTAGAAAGCGCCCCTCGTGAGCAGGACGGCAGCATGATACGCGCACTTTTCAGACCGGGGATAAGCAAACGATATTTTTTTTCCGCAAGCGCGAATTTCGGGCGTACAAGCCGCTCGAGAGCTCAGACTACGGGTGACGATATGGACAAGAAGGCGATGCGCGAAGAAGCCGAGCGGCTGATGCGCGAAGCGATGGCGGCCAAGGGCGTGACGGTGAAGCAGGGCGACACGCGCATCATGGCGACGTGCGGCCGATGCGGCGCGCAGAACAAGGTGTCAGCGCCGAAGGGCACCAGCCGGGTGACCTACGCGTGCAAGGAATGCGGCGTCGAGCAGATGGCGATGTGAGGAAGTGATTGGACCCGAGACTTATTGCGTGGGAGTTTCCCACCACCAAGCTTACGGCGCGGCATTTCGAGGAGCGCTATGCGCAATCTAGTGACCCTGGCCGCAGCGGTTCTTGCTGGCGGTACGAGCCTCGCGATCGCTCAGCATCAACATCGTCATGATATGTCGGCGCCCGAGCATTCGGATACGCGGCAATTTGTAAAATTTCCGCCGGCGCTCGTCGAGCACACGCTTGCCAATATGCGTGACCATCTTCTGACGTTGCAGGAAATCCAGTCGCAACTTGGCATGGGACATCCCGAGCAGGCAGCCAAGCTTGCTGAAACGCGGCTCGGCATGTCGTCGCTCGGCTTACACGGCGCTGCGGACGTTGCCAAATATATGCCTCAGGGAATGCAAGATGCCGGAACGGCGATGCACCGTGCGGCAAGTCGGTTTGCGGTAACCGCCCAGGATGCCGGCGTGACAGGCGACCTGAAGCCTGTCTTTGCAGGGCTTGCCGAAGTAACAGCGCAATGCGTGGGCTGTCACGCGAGCTATCGGATAAAATGAAAGGATGATCCTTTGCGGCTGATGCGCGAGGCGATAGCGGCCAAGGGCGTGACGGTGAAGCAGGGCGACACCCGCATCATGGCAGTGTGCGGCAAATGCGGCGCGCAGAACAAGGTCTCGGCACCGAAGGGCGTCAGCCGGGTGACCTACGCGTGCAAGGAATGCGGCGTCGAGCAGATGGCGATGTGAAGCGTTAGGCAGGCGCGATGCGAGTAGCGCAGCGCGATCATCGAAGGACATAGTAAGATGTCGTCATGCCCGGGCTCGTCCCGGGCATCCACGTCTCTTGACTATGTCAACACTCGTGAAACCAAGAAAGCGTAGCAATTTGCGGGGGGATTGTGCCGAGTTTCACTCTGATACCTCTGCCATGCCAGATACACTGCCACTGGCTTTGGATAGTTTGATCGACAACTGCCTCGGCCCGAATGAAATCAACTTCGATGCTAGCTGAGGCGGTCGTGACCACTGTAGGCACAGAATAGATCATATCGATGTTTTCGATGCCGTCGTCACGTCCTACTCCAGCTTCGGGCAGTTCGCCGAGAGGTCTCGATGTTAGGCGGAGCCACGGCATTTCATGTTGCTGTTGGAGTGCAATACTCACATCAGCTATTGCACTAAATAGATCTTCATCATGCTGTGAACGATCTAGCTGGCCTTTCAGATGGAAGCTTATTGCAGGGTGAAATGTGAAGTGGGGGTTTGATACCGGAACGAGCGCATTAGGATTGTGTGGTAATTCGTATCGTATGGCGTAGCGATTGTAAGCGTTCCAGATGCCGATCCTGGACTTGAAGCGAGGCGATACATATGCGCGATCACTTAAGCCACATGAGATTGATCCATCTGGCTGCAACGATATCCAACCAATGCTATGTTTTCGGCCGTGATGTTGAAATATGAGCTTCCGTCGCATGGTTTTTCTTTTTGAAGTTCGGATTGGTTTTGCTCAACAATCCATCAGGGGTGGCTAAGTTTGCGCAACATCGATTGAATCACCTTGAGAGATATTCTGAACATAGTTTCAATCGGCCGCGAAGAGGGAAATCCCCATGCTCACGCTTCACCACCTCAACGACTCGCGCTCGCAGCGGATTTTGTGGCTGCTGGAAGAACTCGGCGCGCCGTATGAACTGAAGACCTATCAGCGCGATGCGAAGACGCGGCTGGCGCCGCCGGAGCTTGAAGCGATCCATCCGCTCGGCAAGTCGCCGGTGATCGTCGATGGCGATGTCAGGATCGCGGAGTCCGGCGCCATCGTCGATTACATCATCCGGCGTTACGGGAAGGGCGCGATGATGCCGGCGCGCGACAGCGCCGACTTCGAGGCTTACAATGAATGGCTGCATTACGCCGAAGGCTCGGCGATGCTGCCCTTGATGCTCAATCTCTATGTCTCGCGGCTGAAAGAGGCGGGTGCGCCGCTGCATCCGCGCATCGACAGCGAACTCGCCAATCATCTCGGTTACGCCGATCGTGCTTTGCAGGGACGGCAGTTCTTCGTCGGCGATGCGTTAACCGGCGCTGATATCCAGATGAGCTTCGTGCCGGAGATGGCCAAGGCGTTCGGCAGGCTCGCGCCCCATGCCAATCTCGCGGCGTGGCTCGATCGGATGCATGCGCGCCCGGCGTTTCAGCGCAGCGTCGCCAAGGGCGGGGCCTATCGCTTCGCGACGTAAGATCAGCCAAGCGGGTACTGTGATCTAGATCACATTTTCAGAGTGGGGCGGGGCGATAGCTTTCTGGCAGCGAGGGGGCTGCAGAGGAGGCAATCATGGTGTTCACCCTGGCCCTGTCAGTCGTGCTGTTGTTTCCGGCCGTGACCGGCTGGTTCCTGGTCTATCAAACCAAGATCCGCAGTCCGATGGGCGTCGGCATTTTCCGGGTGCGTTGCCCGGCCTGCAAGACGCCGCAATCGATGTTCCGCAAGCCCGGCTCGATGCACGAGCTGTTGTTCGGCGGCTATCACTGCAAGCATTGCGGTTGCCGTATCGACAAATACGGCCGGCCGCGCACCGCGTGAGGCGCGCGCGTGGTGCCCGAGGTTACTTGATGCGGATGGTGATCTTCTTCGACACTACCGGCGGCACGAAAGGGTAGTGATCGGCGTCGCCCAGCACCAGTTGCAAGGTGTGCTTCCCGGGCGGCAGTTCGATGCGGGCTTCGGTCTGTCCGGCGCCGAAATGCATGTGAGCTTTATCCTGCGGGATCGGCTCGTCCGGATTCAGCGGTTCGTCGACGTCGATCAGTAGATGATGATGGCCGCTGTTCTGGAAATTGTCGCCGGCATGGGTGACGCCCATGCCGCGCAACCCGAAGCGGCACCAGAACGCGCCTTTGATTACCGCGCCGTCCTGCGGCCATACGAAATACAGCAACGCATCCTTCGCCGCCGGCTTGCCCTTGGCAAACGCCGCGCCGGGGATGGCTGTCATGGTGGCGAGAAGCAGGGTGCGCCGGGTGATGCTCATGACACGTCCTCGTCAAATCGTTTTGGTGATCAAAGAGTCAGTGCAATACGGAAGCCGTGGGTCGGGTAGCGGACGTTGGTGTCGTAGCCGTCGCGGTTCGAAGGCCGCACGTAGCGCTGGTCGTTGCGCCATGAGCCGGAGCGCAGCACGTGCGAGGTGCAGCCGTCGTCGCGCCAGGCCGAACCGTCCGTCGGCGCGCCCTGATAGTTCTTGTGGTAGCAATCCTCGACCCACTGATCGACGCTGCCGCCCATGTCGTAGAGGCCGAAGGGATTGGCCTTGAGGCTGCCGACCTTGCTTGGCGGTTCGTTGCTGGCGAGCTGCGTGCAGTTCTTGCAATAGGCCATGCCGGGCTGGAATTGCTCGCCCCACCAGAAGCGCGTCTGCGTGCCGCCGCGCGCGGCGTATTCCCACTCGGCCTCGGTCGGCAGACGATAGGGCTTGCCGGTGGTCTCCGCCAGCCACGTGGCGAATTGCGCGGCATCGCTCCAACTTGTGTTTCCCACCGGCGCATCGTCAGGTCCGGTCGCGGTGAAGCCGCAGGCCTTGGCGGCCGCGCAGGCGTTCCACTCGCGCACCGTCACCGGATATTTGCCGATAGCGAAGCGCTTCACCGTCACCTGATGCACCGGCTTTTCGGTGATGTCCTCATTGCTGCCCATGGCGAAGCTGCCGCCGGGAAGCGTAATCATCTCCGGCTCGCTGGGCCGTGGCGTTGGGGGCGGCGCGGCAGGTTGCGTGTCCGGCACGGCGGCAGGTGCCGGCTGGGGCGGCGCGGCCGGCAGCGCGGCTTGTGGCGCGGGCGCAGGCGCAGACGGCGTCGCAGCGGGCGGCGGCTTGATCGCCGGTGCGTTTTCGACGGCGGCGGTTTGATAGCGGATGTTGTTGCGGGTGTTGGCGACCATGTACCAAAGCACGGCGCCAGCCACCGCGAGGATCGCCAGGCTGGACAGCGTGACCAGCATGTTCTGCCGCCGCGTTCGCGTCCGCTTGAACGCCGACGGATCGGGCAGCACGCGGTAGACGCGGATCGGATCGGTGATGTTCTTGACCTTGCGGTCGCCGAGCGATTCGTAGCCGCAAACGATCTTGTGCTTGATCTGCTCGTAGATGCCGCCGGAGATGTAGACCTCGCCGGGCTCGGCAAGGCCTTCCAGCCGCGATGCGATGTTGACCCCGTCGCCGAACACATCCTCGGTGTCGATGATGACATCGCCGAGGTTGATGCCGATGCGATACTCGATCCATTGCGGCTTCGGCTGCGAGGTGTTGCGACCGACCATGTTCTGTTGGATGACGATGCCGCAGCGGACCGCTTCCACCGGACTGTCGAAGATGGCGATGAAGCCGTCGCCGGTGGTTTTCACCAGCCGCCCGTGATGCTCGCGGATGGTCGGCTCGATGAGGTCGCGCTCGATGCGGCGGACACGGGTGTGTGTGCCTTCCTCGTCGAGTTGCATGAGGCGGCTGTAGCCGGCGATATCGCCCGCGACGATGGCCGCGAGCCGGCGCGGCACGCTGCCGTCCGATGGACCGGCGGGCTTGCCGGAGCTGATGTCACGAATCTCACCGCGCATGGCCATTGTCCATGCTTTCCGATCCGGGTCGTCGTCCTGCCTCGAAAGCGAGGCGCTCTACCCCCACGGCGATACGTGGCGCAACAGTGCCAGATTTTCCCTGCGTCGTGAAGCCTTTGCAGGTTGTCCCCGGCGCCAACGCACGGGATCGGCCCAAATCCCCGGCAAAATCCCGCCGTACCACCACATCTGGAGCAATAGCGGGGGGAAAGGCGCAAAACCTTGGCGATTCCGGTGGGGATATGGTATCTCGCTGGCCACTATCCGATCACCACATGTTGCCGACCGCGCCTCCCCTTGAAAGGCCGCGGCGGTGGAGATTTTCCTGATGACCTCGACTGCCAAAGCAGCTTCAGCTCCCGACACCTTCTTCTCGGCCTCGCTCGAGCAAGCCGATCCGGAAATCGCCGCGGCGATCAAGGGCGAGCTCGGTCGCCAGCGCCATGAGATCGAGTTGATCGCATCGGAAAACATCGTCAGCCGCGCCGTGCTCGAAGCGCAGGGCTCGGTGATGACCAACAAGTATGCCGAGGGTTATCCGGGCAAGCGCTACTACGGCGGCTGCGAGTGGGTCGACGTCGCAGAAAACCTCGCCATCGAGCGCGCCAAGAAACTGTTCGGTGCGAACTTCGCCAACGTACAGCCGAACTCCGGTAGCCAGATGAATCAGGCGGTGTTCCTCGCGCTGCTGCAGCCGGGCGATACCTTCATGGGTCTCGATCTCGCGGCCGGCGGCCATCTCACCCACGGCTCGCCGGTCAACATGTCCGGTAAGTGGTTCAAGGCCTCGCACTACACCGTGCGCCGTGAAGATCAGATCATCGACATGGATGCGGTGGCCAAGCAGGCCGAGCAGGTGAAGCCGAAGCTGATCATCGCCGGCGGTTCGGCCTATTCGCGCGCGTGGGATTTCAAGCGCTTCCGCGAGATCGCCGACAGCGTCGGCGCCTATTTCCTGGTCGACATGGCGCACTTCGCCGGCCTCGTTGCCGGTGGCGTACATGCCAGCCCGGTGCCGTATGCGCACGTCTCCACCACGACGACGCACAAGTCGCTGCGCGGTCCGCGCGGTGGCCTGATCCTGTGCAACGACGAAGAGATCGCCAAGAAGCTGAACTCCGCTATCTTCCCCGGCCTGCAGGGCGGACCGCTGATGCATGTCATCGCCGCCAAGGCGGTGGCGTTCAAGGAAGCGCTGCAGCCGGACTTCAAGATCTACGCCAAGAACGTCGTCGAGAACGCCAAGGCGCTGGCCGAAACGCTCCGCGCCAACGGCTTCGAGATCGTCTCCGGCGGCACCGACAACCACCTGATGCTGGTCGATCTGCGGCCCAAGGGCCTCAAGGGCAACATCTCGGAGAAGGCGCTGGTGCGCGCCGGCCTGACCTGCAACAAGAACGGCATTCCGTTCGACCCCGAGAAGCCGTTCATCACCTCCGGCCTGCGGCTCGGCACCCCGGCCACCACCACGCGCGGTTTCGGCGTTGCCGAATTCAAGCAGGTCGGCGGATTGATCGCCGAAGTGCTCAACGCCGTGGCGCAATCGCCGGATGGCAGCGCGCCGGGCGTCGAGGCGGCGGTGAAGGAAAAGGTCAAGGCTTTGACCAGCCGCTTCCCGATCTATGCATGATCGGTTTGTGTCCTCGTAAGCCTGATTTGTGGCCATCCTTCGAGGCTCGTCACAAGTGGCTCGCACCTCAGGATGACGCCGTCACCCTGAGGTGCCGCAGCGAAGCGGAGGCCTCGAAGGGCGACGGCGACAGGGAGTCGACATAAGATGCGCTGCCCAAGCTGCAACAGTCTCGATACGCAGGTGAAGGATTCCCGGCCGACGGAAGACTCGTCGGTGATCCGGCGGCGGCGCGTCTGCATGGCGTGCAACTTCCGCTTCACGACGTTCGAGCGGGTGCAGCTGCGTGAACTCACCGTCATCAAGCGCAACGGACGGCGCGTGCCCTTCGACCGCGACAAGCTGGTGCGCTCGTTGCAGATCAGCTTGCGCAAGCGGCCGGTGGAAGCCGAGCGCGTCGAGAAGATGGTCTCGGCCATCGTTCGTGAACTCGAGAGCGGCGGTGAATCCGAGATTTCGTCGGAGACCATCGGCGAAATCGTGATGGAGCATCTGCGCCAGCTCGACGACGTCGCCTATGTGCGCTTTGCGTCGGTGTATCGCAATTTCCGCGAAGCGCAGGACTTCAAGACCGTACTTGGTGAACTGTCCGGCGACGACGACGCACCGGCGGCGGCGATTTTACGCAAATGATCTTCCGTATTCTGGAGGATCAGTACGCCGAGAAGATTCAACAAGCGAAGGCGGCCGACCGGCGCTTCATGCAGTTGGCATTGACGCTCGGGCGGCGCGGGCTGGGACGGACGTGGCCGAACCCAGCGGTGGGAGCTGTCGTCGTCAAGGATGGTGTGATCGTCGGACGCGGTTGGACGCAACCCGGCGGGCGGCCGCATGGCGAGCCTGAAGCGTTGCGGCGGGCAGGCGAGGCCGCACGCGGCGCAACGCTCTACGTCACCCTGGAGCCGTGTTCGCATGTCGGCAAATCGCCGCCCTGCGCGGACGCGATCATTGCTGCGGGCATCGCGCGGGTGGTGTCGGCGATCGAGGATCCCAATCCAGAGGTCGCAGGGCAGGGCCATGCCAGGTTACGCGCGGCAGGCATCACCGTCGAGGTCGGGCTGTGCCACGCCGATGCGGCGCGCGATCACGCCGGTCATTTCCGCCGGGTGCGCAGCGGCCGCCCGCATGTCATCCTCAAGCTCGCGGTGTCGTCCGACGACAAGATCGGCGCTGCCGGAGGCAAGCCGGTGGCGATCACCGGCGAAGCCGCGCGGGCGCGCGTGCATCTGCTTCGCGCGCAGTGCGACGCCGTTCTGGTCGGTATCGGCACCGTGCTGGCCGACGATCCGGCGCTGACCTGCCGTTTGCCGGGAATGTCGAAGCAGTCGCCGGTGCGCGTCGTGCTGGATGCGGCCTTGCGCCTTCCCGGCGACAGCAAGCTGGTGCACTCCGCGCGCGAGACTCCGCTCTGGGTGTTGACGTCCGATCAGGCCGAGGCTGCCGCCGCTGCGAAGCTCGGCGGGGCCGGTGCACAGGTGCTCCGGCTCAAGACGACAGCCGGCAAGCTCGATCTGCCGCCGCTGCTGCATGAACTTGCGCAGCGCGACATTACGCGGCTGATGGTCGAGGGCGGATCGCAGGTCGCGGCGTCGTTCGTGGCCGCGGGGGTGGTCGACGAGGTCTGGCTGCTGCGCGGCCCGGATGCGGTGGGTGCCGATGGCGTGCCTGCGTTGGGCGCAATGCCGCTGACCGCAATCACCCAATCGCCGCCATTTCGCGTTCGTGTTAGCGACATGCTGGAGCGCGATAGTCTGACGATCTACGAGCGTGTCTAGACGATGATCGATGGATTTGGAGCCCGCGCTGTCGACGGACGCAGCTTCACCTCTCCCATGGGGAGAGGTCGGATCGCGATTGCGATCCGGGTGGGGAGTCTCGATCTATCGCGAGGGTGTTTGAGCGCGGCATAGCAGGCGTCATGCCCGGCCTTGTGCCAGGCATCCACGTCTTCAAGTGGACGCAAAAGACAAGACGTCATGGCCGGGACGAGCCCGGCCATGACGAGTGACAGATAAACTTGCGAAAGGTTGTGATGTTCACCGGAATTATCACCGACGTCGGCGAGATCGCCAGTTTGAAGCCGGTTGCGCAGGGCCAGTTGCACCGGCTGCGCATTCTCTGCCGCTTCGACCAGAGCACCATCGACGATGGCGCGTCGATTGCCTGCAACGGCGTCTGCCTGACCGTGGTGGCTTCAGGTGTCGAGGCGGGGCGGACATGGTTCGATGTCGATGCCGCGGCCGAGACACTGCGCCTGACGACGGCGAAAAACTGGGCGGTTGGAACAAAGCTCAATCTCGAGCGCGCGTTGAAGATCGGCGATGAACTCGGCGGCCACATCGTCGCCGGGCATGTCGATGGGGTCGCGGAAATCGTCACGCGCGACGACCTGACGGATATGGCGCGGTTCGAGTTGCGGACCTCGCGGGAATTGGCGCGTTTCATCGCGGCGAAGGGTTCGGTGACGCTCGACGGCGTCTCGCTGACGGTGAACACGGTCGCGGATACAACCTTCTCCGTCCTGATCATCCCGCACACCTTGACGGTGACGACGCTCGGCGCCTGGCGCGCGGGCGCTGCGGTCAATCTCGAAGTGGATTTGATGGCGCGCTACGCCGCGCGGCTGACGGAGATGAAGTAATCACAAGCTGTCATTCCGGGGCGCGAGCGCTTTGCGAGCGAGCCCGGAATCCATAACCACCACCGGGCGTATGGATTCCGGGCCTGCGCCCCCGGAATGACGCTGTTTCTTTCACTTGCGCTGTTCTATTCGCCCTTGGCTTCACGCGGCCCAGCGACTACAAACGCGCCCACGCTAACAAACTACGGTTGCGTGGCAAAATTACACGCATTGACGGAATTGACTGACCATGGCCGACGCGCGACGCGCACCGCTGAAAGACCAGACCGACGTGAGCGGCGCCCGCGCGCTGATCGTCGAGGCGCGGTTCTACGACGATATTCAGGATGCGCTGCTCGAAGGCGCGGTTGCCGAGTTGCAACGGGCAGGGATGACGCATGACGTCGTCACCGTGGCCGGTGCGCTGGAGGTTCCGGCGGCAATTGCCATCGCGCTCGACGCCGCGGAGCAGGCCGGCAAGCCGTATGATATGGCGATTGCGCTGGGCTGCATCGTGCGCGGCGACACCTTTCATTTCGAGATCGTGTCGGTGGAATCCTCGCGCGCGCTGATGGATATGGCGGTGGCGCGGCGTCTTGCGCTCGGCAACGGCATTCTCACCGTCAACACCGACGCGCAGGCGTGGGAGCGAGCGCGGCCCGGCGAGTTGAACAAGGGCGGCGACGCCGCGCGCGCGGCGCTGGCCGTGCTGCGCCTGAAGCGCCGTCTGGCGAAGAGCTGACGATGGCAGACCCGAAGAAATCGCCCGAGAAGAAAGCCAACCGGCGCGGCGCAGCGCGTCTCGCCGCGGTGCAGGCACTCTACCAGATGGATATGGCGGGCGCGGGCATCAACGACGTCTTCGCCGAGTTCGAGAGCCATTGGATCGGCAACGAGGTGGAGGGCGATCAGTATCTCCCGGCCGAAGCGGCATTCTTCCGCGATGTCGTGTCCGGCGTGGTGCGCGATCAGGCCAGGCTCGATCCGATGATCGACGATGCGTTGTCGCGCGGCTGGCCGCTGAAGCGTATCGATGCCATCCTGCGTGCGGTGCTGCGCGCTGGCTCCTACGAACTCGAGCATCGCAAGGACGTGCCGGCGCGCGTCGTCGTCTCCGAATATGTCGATGTCGCGCATGCTTTCGTCGAGGGTGACGAGACCGGCATGGTAAATGCCGTGCTCGATCAGATCGCGCGGCAATTTCGAGGTGGCGAGTTTACGCGCTGAGCGTCGCCCTGAGGTGCGAAGCCGCCATGCGGCGAGCCTCGAAGGGTGACCAGGATGTGCGGCCATCCTTCGAGGCCGTCGCAAGGGCGACGGCACCTCAGGATGTCGATAAACTATACGCTGACTGCAGCGAAGGAAGATCATGTCATCTGGTGAAGACGATCTGATCGCGCGATATTTCCGGCCGATTGCCACGGCGCCCGGCGCGCTGGGGCTGATCGACGACGCCGCGACGTTGTCAGCCGGCGCCGACGATATCGTCGTCACCACCGATGCCATCGTCGAAGGCGTGCATTTTCTTGCTGACGATCCGCCGCAGACGGTGGCGTGCAAGGCGCTGCGGGTGAATTTGTCCGACCTTGCCGCGAAGGGCGCGACGCCCGCAGGTTTCGTTCTGACGCTGGCGCTGCGCGACGTCAACGAAGCGTGGCTGGCGCCGTTCGCGCAGGCGCTGGGAGAGGATGCGGTACTGTTCGGCTGTCCGCTGCTCGGAGGCGATACGGTTTCGACGCCGGGGCCGCTGATGATCTCGATCACCGCTTTCGGCCGCGTGCCTGCACAGCAGATGATCCGGCGCAGCACGGCGCGCCCGGGCGACCGCGTGGTCGTGACCGGCACCATCGGCGATGCGGCGATGGGGCTCGATTTGCTCAAAGGCGGGGTCGTGGGCGCAGCGCTCGTCGCGGATGCCGCCGCGCGCGACGCGCTGGTGCACCGGTATCGTGTGCCGCAGCCGCGTGTGGCGCTGGCGCGGGCGGTGCGCGATCACGCCAGCGCGGCGATGGATGTTTCCGATGGCCTGATGGGCGATCTCGCCAAGCTCTGCGCGGCGTCGGCCGTTTCCGCCTCGATCGAGGCGGAGTCCGTGCCGCTGTCCGCCCCGGTCCGCTGGATGCTGGACCAGCGTCGGATCGGCATCGAGGCCCTCGTATCGGGCGGCGATGACTACGAGATTTTGTGCACCGTGCCGGAGAATCGCCTCGAATCCTTCCAGGCCGCGGCCGCAAGCGTGGATGTGCCGGTGATGGTGATCGGGGCGGTGGTGGAGGGTTCCACCGGTGCGCGATTGTTTGACGGGATGCGGGAAATCGCGCTTTCGCGGCTGTCCTACAGCCATTTCTGAGCCACCGCGCGATTGTGCCCGATAGAGCACGTTTCAGAAATCCTTTAAAAAACGGTTGCCTAAGCCGCTGGCGGCGTTGCGTGGCAGTCACGATTTTGGCATGGTCCCGCCGATTTGAGGCTGCCTTGGCGTTTCGACAAAGCACGCCTCCTTTTGCGCGTTCGGCCGCTTGCCACGGCCGATGACGCTATTCGGGGCAGTCGGCAAAATCAGGATCTGAGGCAAATTCAATGACAGCATTATGGGTGATTGTGCTCTGCGGGGCGCTTTCGATTGTTTACGCCGCATGGGCGACGTCGTCGGTATTGGCCGCCGACGCCGGCAACGCGCGGATGCAGGAAATCGCTGCGGCGGTGCGTGAAGGCGCGCAGGCCTATCTCCGGCGCCAGTACATGACCATCGGTCTGGTCGGCATCGTGATCTTCGCGCTGCTGGCGTATTTCCTCGGCGTGCTGGTTGCGATCGGGTTTGCCATCGGCGCGATCCTGTCCGGCGCCGCCGGCTTCATCGGCATGAACGTCTCGGTTCGCGCCAACGTGCGCACCGCGCAGGCCGCGACCAAGTCGCTGGCGGGCGGTCTCGAACTGGCGTTCAAGGCGGGTGCGATCACCGGCCTTCTGGTGGCCGGTCTGGCGCTGCTCGGCGTCACGCTGTACTTCGCCTATCTCACACATGGCGCGGGTTATGCCGCCAACAGCCGCACCGTGGTTGATGCCATGGTGGCGCTCGGCTTCGGCGCCTCGCTGATCTCGATCTTCGCCCGTCTCGGCGGCGGCATCTTCACCAAGGGTGCGGACGTCGGCGGCGATCTCGTCGGCAAGGTCGAAGCCGGCATTCCGGAAGACGATCCACGCAACCCGGCCACCATCGCGGACAACGTCGGCGACAACGTCGGCGACTGCGCCGGCATGGCCGCCGATCTGTTCGAGACCTATGCGGTGACCGCGGTCGCCACCATGGTGCTCGCGGCGATCTTCTTCGCCACGTCGCCGCTCCTGGTGAACATGATGACCCTGCCGCTCGCCATCGGCGGCGTCTGCATCATCACCTCGATCGTCGGCACCTTCTTCGTCAAGCTCGGCGCCAGCCAGTCCATCATGGGTGCGCTGTACAAGGGTCTGATCGCGACCGGCGTCCTGTCGCTGATCGGTGTGGCGCTGGTGATCAACTGGCTGGTTGGTTTCGGCCCGCTGGCCGGCGTGAAGTACACCGGCATGGCGCTGTTCGAGTGCGGCGTCGTCGGTCTGGTCGTTACCGGCCTGATCATCTGGATCACCGAGTACTACACCGGCACCGACTATCGCCCGGTGAAGTCGATCGCCCAGGCGTCGGTCACCGGTCACGGCACCAACGTCATCCAGGGTCTCGCCATCTCGATGGAAGCCACGGCAATGCCCGCGATCGTCATCATCGCCGGCATTCTCGTCACCTACAGCCTTGCCGGTCTGTTCGGCATCGCCATCGCCACCACGACGATGCTGGCGCTGGCCGGCATGATCGTGGCGCTCGACGCCTTCGGCCCGGTCACCGACAACGCCGGTGGCATCGCCGAAATGGCCGGTCTGCCGAAGGAAGTCCGCAAGTCGACGGACGCGCTCGACGCCGTCGGCAACACCACCAAGGCGGTCACCAAGGGCTACGCGATCGGCTCCGCCGGTCTCGGCGCGCTGGTGCTGTTCGCGGCTTACAATGAAGACCTCAAGTTCTTCATCGCCAACTCGGCGCAGAACAAGTACTTCGCCGGCGTCAATCCGGACTTCTCGCTGAACAACCCCTACGTCGTGGTCGGCCTGCTGTTCGGCGGCCTGCTGCCGTACCTGTTCGGCGCCATGGGCATGACCGCTGTCGGTCGCGCCGCCGGTGCGATCGTCGAGGAAGTGCGTCGTCAGTTCCGCGCCAAGCCGGGCATCATGCAGGGCACCGACAAGCCGGACTACGGCAAGGCGGTCGACCTGCTGACCAAGGCGGCGATCAAGGAAATGATCATTCCGTCGTTGCTGCCGGTGCTGTCGCCGATCTTCGTCTACTTCGTCATCTACGCCATTGCTGGCGGTGGCGCGGCGGGCAAGTCGGCGGCGTTCTCGGCGGTCGGAGCGATGCTGCTCGGCGTCATCGTCACCGGCCTGTTCGTCGCGATCTCGATGACCTCGGGCGGCGGCGCATGGGACAACGCCAAGAAGTACATCGAGGACGGCCACCACGGCGGCAAGGGTTCGGATGCTCACAAGGCAGCCGTGACCGGCGACACCGTCGGCGACCCCTACAAGGACACGGCTGGTCCGGCCGTCAACCCGATGATCAAGATCACCAACATCGTGGCGTTGCTGCTGCTGGCGATCCTCGCGCACTAAGCGAACGATCTTCGTTCAAACAAAAACCCCGCGGTGCGAGCCGCGGGGTTTTTCGTTTCGCTAGCGGGCACTCATCAAACCAGCGATTGCCCCGCACAGGCATCGCAGCAGATCAGCCGCGTCGCTTGTCCTTGTTCTTCTTCTTGTCCTTGGGCTTGCGTTTCTTCGCGTGCGAGGCCGGCGCCCATCGTGGTTCTTCAGCGCGGGCAGCTTTGTTCCGATGCTTGTCCTTCTTCTCGAAGGCCGCTGCCTTGCCAGATCGGGCGCCGCTGTCCTCACGGCGCTTGCCGTAGTGCTCCTGCTCGGTCGCGCCATCGGAATAGTCATTGCGATGTGCGCTGCGATCGAAATCTTCGGCTTCGTGCCGAGGCCGATGCGAGCGCCGCTCCGAAGGTGCATGATCCCGGGCGGCGTCCGCCAGCGGCTCGATGCGGATATTGTCTTCCTTGTCCGGGCGGCGGACCTTGGCGGCGAAGGATGCTGCGACCTGCTGGGAGACCTCGAACTCGGTCGTCGTGTCGAGAACGCGGATGGTGCCGACGTCCTGCTTTTCGATGCCGCCACGGCGGCAAATCATCGGCAGCAGCCAGCGTGCTTCCGCGTTCTTCCTGCGTCCGATGGCGGCCCGGAACCAGACCCCGCCTTCGGTCATCTCGTGACGCGCAGATGGTTTTCGTTTGTTCGATCGTGGCTCGACCGGGCGATCGTCGTTGCGCGGCGATCGGAGGCTCTTGTCGCGACTGCGATCGTCACGAGACCGGCCGCTGCTCTGGCCGGGATCGAGAATGTCTTCCGGTGAGGGAAGCCGCGCGCGGTACAGCCGCGCGAGCGCGGCGGCGATTTGCTCCGGCGAGCGCTGGGCGAGCAAGGCCTGCGCCAGTACCAGATCGTCGCTCGTCGTCTCCTCTTTCAACAGGGGATCGCGCAGCATGCGCTCCTGATCGAGGTGGCGAATTTCTTCGGGCTGTGGAGCGGTGCCCCAGACGGCATCGATGCCAGCCAAATTCAGCAGCAGCTCAGCGCGCCGCCGTCGTGCCGGTGGCACCAGCAATACGCTGACACCCTTGCGACCGGCCCGGCCGGTGCGGCCGGAGCGATGCTGCATGACCTCGGGATCGTTGGGAATATCCGCGTGGATCACGAGCTCGAGGTTCGGCAGATCGATGCCGCGCGCCGCAACGTCGGTCGCCACGCAGACTCGCGCACGTGCGTCCCGCAAGGCTTGCAAGGCCAGCGTTCGCTCGTTCTGCGTCAGTTCTCCGGAGAGCGCGACCACCGAGAACCCGCGCTCGAGAAGTGTCGCCTGCAAATGCCGGACGGCATTTCTGGTGTTGCAAAACACCAGCGCACTCGGGGCTTCAAAGAATCGCAAGACGTTGACCACCGCGTGGTCGACATCGCTCGCGGCGATTCTGATGGCGCGATATTCGATATCGGCATGACCGCCTTCGTCGCCGGCGACCTCGACCCGAAACGCCTTCTGCTGAAATTGCTTTGCCAGCGCGACGATGCCGCGCGGCAAAGTTGCCGAGAATAACAACGTGCGGCGCGTCTCCGGCGTGGTCTTGAGGATGAATTCCATATCCTCGCGAAAGCCGAGGTCGAGCATTTCGTCGGCTTCGTCGAGCACGACCGCCTTCACGTCCGAGACGTCGAGACGCCCGCGCCGCAAGTGATCGCACAAGCGGCCCGGTGTGCCGACTACGATGTGGGCACCCTCGGCAAGCTCGCGCTGTTCGCGACGCGGATCCATGCCGCCGACGCAGGAGACGACGCGTGCGTTCGCGTGTTGATAGAGCCAAGCGAGTTCGCGATGGACCTGCAGAGCGAGTTCGCGCGTCGGCGCGACGATCAGAGCAAGCGGCGTGGCGGCCCGATCGAACCGGTCGGCGTCATCGAGAAGGGTTTTTGCAATGGCGAGCCCGTAAGCAACCGTTTTGCCGGATCCGGTCTGCGCCGAAACGAGCAGGTCGTGATCGACAGCTTCGTCCGCGAGCACGGCGATCTGAACGGGGGTCGGTTGATCGTAGCTGCGCTCGGCTAAAGCTCGGGCGAGCGGTGGAGGTGTGGTCGGAAATGGCACGGGGCGACGAACCTTGTTTGGCGTTCAGGCCCCATCGCACTGAATCGAATTGCATAAAGCTGCGTGCTGGCAGATGCACCGCCGCATGTGTGGGGATCTAATTGAGATGGACGCGCTTTACGCCAAAGGACGGCAAAAGGCCATGGCTTCCGGACCGCCCATTGGATCGCATTGATCCAAAGTCATAGGGGCTGGCGAAACTGTGCCAGCAGCGGCGCCCGGCGCAGGAAAGCCGTTGCTAGTTGCTGCCGCCGCCGATCAAGCGGAACAGCGGCGCGAGGTAGCTGATTTCCTGACCACCGCTCGCCGTGGTGCGGCTGATGAAGTCGAAAATCTTGCCGTCCTTCATGCCGTAATTGGCGAGACGCACGACCTGCCGGTTCTTGTCGAAATAGATGGCGATGACGCGCTGGTCGGTGATCTGTTGCGGCATGAACGCGACCTTGCGCTCGGCGCGCTGCGAAATGTAGTAGAACACTTCGCCGTTGAGGGTTGCGACGGTGGAGGGGGTGCCCATCACGATCAGCACCTGATCCTGGCTGGATCCGATGGGGATCTGTTCCAGCGCGCCGGCTGGCAGGATATAGCCCTTCTGGAATTGCTCACCGGCGCAGCCGGCCAGTGCAGCGCAGACCATGGCGGTCGCAATCGCTCGCTTGAGGCCACGCCAAGACGTGGAGCGGCCATGCGCCGCGCCCGATCGGATTGAAATTGTCATTCCGGAATCAGTCCCATCCCCTTGCATCACGCAAGGCGTTGACGTACCGGGCTGGACCGACGAAAGCAAGGCAGGCCAGCCGGAGCGGCAGCCTGTGGAACCCATGATGTTTTGGCCGTTCAATCACTTCAGTAGATCCAGATCCGATGCGGACCGCACCATTGGCAGCATCTATGGCATGATCGTGGCGCGTGCACGAGAGCCCGGTTTCTACGAAGGTTTCGGCATCCCGGACACCGTCGATGGCCGGTTTGACCTGCTGCTCCTGCACCTCTGGATGGTGCTGCGCCAGCTCGCCCCGGCGGGCAGCCAGACCCGGCTGTCGCAGGGACTGTTCGATCATTTCTGCAGCGATATGGATGCCAATCTGCGCGAAATGGGCGTCGGCGATCTAACCGTGCCGAAGCGCATGCAGAAGTTCGGCGAGGCATTTTATGGCCGCTCGAATGCCTACAATTCGGCGCTGACGGCGGGGCACGAGGCGCTGGCGCAAGCGCTTTGCAAAAACGTGTTCAACGGGGCACAGCTCGAGCAGGCGAGGCGGCTCGCCAGTTATGTCGAGGCGTCGCTCCAACGCCTGTCAGCTTACGACGCGTCAGCGTTCGCGCGCGGAGAATGGCAGTTTGCGCCGTTGCAATGAGGTTTGAACGAGATGCCTGAGTCCCACAAACCAACTGCGGAAAATCCCTGGAGCGCCCCGCTGGCCGTGCTCCAGATTCCTGAAACTGGCCTGCATAGCGTTTTCGAGGCCAGCGAAGCGCAGCGCGCCGCGCTCGCAGCGGTCGCCGGCCTGCGCGATGTGACGTCGGCACGGGCAACCTTCGACCTGTCGCACGCCGGCGGCGGGCGCGTGCACGTCGTCGGACAGGTCGAGGCCCGGATCGGGCAGACCTGCGTGGTGACGCTCGACCCGGTCGACAGCGACATTCGCGAAGATATCGATCTGATGTTCGTGCCCGAAGCGGAGATCAAGCGCCTGTCGAGCCTCGTGGACGAAGAGGCCGAGGACACCGACGATGTGCCGGACCCTCCCGAGCCGATCGTCAATGGCAGCATCGACCTCGGGCGGGTTGCGACCGACGCGCTGTTCCTGGGAATCGATCCCTACCCACGTAAGCCGGGCGTGGCGTTCGAGCCGCCGCCGGTCATCGTCGATCCCGAAGACCACCCGTTCGCCGCGCTCAAGGCGCTGAAAGCCGAGCAACCGGCGGATGCAACCCGGAAGAAACCGAAGGGCAAATGACCTGTTTGCAACGGGTGCGGGTGGCCCGGAAGGCTGATTCTCACTATACGACGATAGCGCTGTAAACGCGGGGTCAAGATGTTGTATCAGCGCTCGGACGCGCTATTGTCGTTGCCGGCCGGGTGCGGCGCTGCACCCCGCCGGATGCCGCCCAGCGGCGGTTCCTCAAGCTGCGGCCGAGCGCTTCAAGGCCGTAACAGATTGTTTTCCGGGACGTAGATGGCGAAAAAGGTTCGAATCGCGCTTGACGCCATGGGCGGCGACGTAGGCCCATCGGTGGTCATTCCCGGTGCGGCAATCTCCCTGACCCGGCATCCGGACAGCGAATTTCTGCTGTTCGGCGATCGCGTGCAGATCGAGCGGGAGTTGGCCGCGCATCCGGCGCTGAAGGCCGCCTCGCAGGTCGTGCATACCGACGTCACCATCAGCATGAAGGACAAGCCCAGCCAGGCGCTCCGGCGTGGACGGAAGAATTCGTCGATGTGGCTGGCAATCGACGCGGTCAAGAAGGGCGAGGCCGATGTCGCGGTGTCGGCGGGCAATACCGGGGCGCTGATGGCGATGGCGCGCTTCAACCTGCGCACGCTGCCGGGTATCGACCGCCCGGCGATCGCCGCGGTGTGGCCCACGGCGCGCGGCGATTCCGTGGTGCTCGATCTCGGCGCAACCATCGGCGGAGACGCGCATCATCTGGTGGCGCTGGCGGTGATGGGCAGCGCCATGGCGCAGGTGTTGTTCGATATCGAGCGGCCGACCGTCGGCCTGCTCAACATCGGCGTCGAGGAGGTCAAGGGCGGCGAGGAAATTCGCGAGGCTGCGGAATTGCTACGCACGCTGAACCCGCCGCAACTGGAATTCATCGGCTTCGTCGAAGGCGACGGCATCGGCCGCGGCGATGCCGATGTCATCGTCACCGAAGGCTTCAGCGGCAATATCGCGCTGAAGGCGGCCGAAGGAACGGCGCGGCAGATCGGCGAATTCCTGCGCGGTGCGATGGCTCGCACGTGGCGGGCGCGGATCGGCTATCTGTTCGCGCGGCAAGCGTTCAAGGCACTGCGCGACAAGCTCGATCCAAGCAAATCCAACGGTGGCGTCTTCCTCGGTCTGAACGGCGTGGTGGTGAAAAGCCACGGCGGCACCGACGCGGAAGGCTTTGCCTACGCCGTCGATGTTGGCTATGAGATGGTCCGCTACGATCTCCTCACCAAGATCAATCAAACGCTCAACCGTGACGGCGCCACCCTGGCCAGGGTCCCTGCCGCGCAGGAGGCTGTTTCGTGACTGCGATACGTTCGGTCGTTCTCGGCTGCGGCTCCTATCTGCCAAAGCGGATCCTGACCAATGCCGAGTTGGCCGCAAAGGTCGATACGTCGGACGAGTGGATCGTGCAGCGCACCGGCATCCGGCAGCGGCATATCGCCGCCGAGGGTGAGTTCACCTCGCACCTGGCGATCCAGGCCGCGCAAGCAGCGCTGGCCAATGCCGGGGTCGATGCGCAATCGATCGACCTCATCGTGCTGGCGACCTCGACGCCGGACAACACCTTTCCGGCCACAGCGGTTGCGGTGCAGAGCGGCCTTGGCATCAATCACGGCGCGGCGTTCGACCTTCAGGCGGTCTGCTCCGGCTTCGTCTTCGCGCTCGCGACGGCGGACAATTTCCTGCGCAGCGGCGCTTTCAAGCGGGCGCTTGTGATCGGCGCCGAGACCTTCTCGCGCATCCTCGACTGGTCCGATCGCGGCACCTGTGTGCTGTTCGGCGACGGGGCAGGGGCCATCGTGCTGGATGCCCAGCAGCAACCGGGCACGACGTCGGATCGCGGCGTGCTGACGACGCATCTGCGCTCCGATGGCCGGCACAAGTCCAAGCTGTTCGTCGATGGCGGGCCGTCCTCGACACAGACCGTCGGCCATCTGCGCATGGAAGGCCGCGAGGTGTTCAAGCACGCCGTTGGCATGATCACCGACGTCATCGTCGACGCGTTCAAGGCGACCGGGACCAGTGCGGACGACATCGACTGGTTCATTCCGCATCAGGCCAACAAGCGCATCATCGATGCTTCAGCGCACAAGCTGCATATTGCGCCGCAGAAAGTTGTGCTGACCGTCGATCAGCATGGCAATACGTCGGCGGCTTCGATTCCGCTGGCGCTGTGCACTGCGGTTGCCGACGGTCGCGTGAAGAAGGGCGACCTTGTGCTGTTCGAAGCCATGGGTGGTGGCTTCACCTGGGGCTCGGCGCTGGTCCGCTGGTAGCGAACTCACTAAAATTGTCGGCGACCGTGCGGCGATCTTGATGCGTCTGCATTGATGTGCGGTGTTGACCCAAGGCCGCTAAGCTCATAATTTCCGCTGCGAAATTGTTCGCCGTGAGTTGGGGCAGGCGATGACTGGAACCGGCAAGACTGTAACACGCGTCGATTTGTGCGAGGCGGTCTATCAAAAGGTAGGCCTGTCGCGCACAGAGTCTTCCGCGTTCGTGGAGTTGGTCTTGAAAGAGATCACGGACTGTCTCGAGAAGGGTGAGACGGTCAAGCTATCGTCGTTCGGCTCGTTCATGGTGCGCAAGAAGGGCCAGCGGATCGGGCGCAACCCGAAGACCGGCACCGAAGTACCGATCTCGCCGCGCCGCGTGATGGTGTTCAAACCGTCGGCGATCCTCAAGCAGCGGATCAACGCCAACGGCGCAGCCAAGAGCAGCAGCTGACACAAAGCGCCGGTTTTGTCGGCCGTCGTGAAGCGCCGAGCCATATGGCCATGGAGCGCTGAGTGCGACTTTGTTTCCCGGCATGACTGACGTAAACTGCAGTGTGTGACGTGGATTCGCCACGACGACTGCACACCCAGCAAGGAGCGTGCATTTGGACAAGGCGCCGGATGCATTTCGGACCATCAGCGAGGTCGCCGACGATCTCGACATTCCGCAGCATGTGCTGCGCTTTTGGGAAACCCGCTTCACGCAAATCAAGCCGATGAAGCGCAGCGGCGGTCGCCGCTATTATCGCCCCGACGATGTCGATCTGCTGCGTGGCATCCGCCGGTTGTTGTACGGCGAGGGCTATACCATCCGCGGCGTACAGCGCATCCTCAAGGAACAGGGTATCAAGGCGGTGCAGGGTTTCAGCGATGCGCCGTCGTTGGCGCCGCCGTCCCATGTCCCCGCCAGCGACGAGCGCACGGATTTGCTCGAGGCCGAATACGACGAGGCGCTTGGCGTCGATGCCGAGGACGAGAGCGAGCTCGACGAAGCAGTCATCGAGACCCGGCGCGAGCCGACTTTGCAGCCGCCGCAGGCGCGTATCGAACCCTCGCTGCGGATAGAGCCGGACCGGGCCATGCGCTCGTCCGCCGAGAACATGGCCCCGGTGGTGGCGCGGCAACCGCGCCGTGATCTCGATACGGATCGGCTCAGGGCCGTGCTGAACGATCTGGTCGCGTGTCGGCAGTTGCTCGACGAAGCCCTGAAGGGCGGCTGACGCGTTCCGGCGCGCCTCTGTCCACGGCCAAACGGCAATTCCGAAGAATAGCCGCAGGCTGCTTGCGCATGGGCCGGAACGCAGCTACAGGAACGGGGCTCGGAGCGTGGCGCAGCCCGGTTAGCGCACTAGTCTGGGGGACTAGGGGTCGTGGGTTCGAATCCCGCCGCTCCGACCATCTAAAAGCCCCGTAAATCGGGGCTTTTTTCATTTTCACGTCCTCGATACATCAGCACGAAACCCGAACGAAAACGGGCAAAAACGCGGGTTTGGGGACAGAGAGTCCCCATAAAAGTCCCCATAGTCGTTTTGGCCGTTCACCGCATGTTCGTGACGTGGTGCTGCCACCGATCCGGCTACTGGAAGAGATATCGCTGCGGGTGCTCTTCGGTTCAGTGTCTATGCCAAGGCCGACGTGGTTTACCCGTTGGATGCGAGGGCCATGGGCGAGCGCCGGGACAATCTGACCAAGACCATCGCCAGCTTGGCGGAACGTCTCCCTGAGTCCCGTAGGGCCGCCTAGGGCGGGGATTAGGGGGCAGGGGATAAACCCGGTCCTTTGAGGTTTTGGGGCACGGGCGGTGGCTGCGCTAGCTACCTTTACCGGAAGCCAACTTGCAGCCCTTCACTAGTTTTGAAACGGCCTCACGTGATCCGCGCGTGTTGAACTTCTTTTCGTGGAAATTCTTTCCCATCATGGTGAGCACCACGGCTACGGATGATTTGGCGTCTCTGATTTGCTCATAGAGCGAGGTCGTTCCATCAGCCGCCGCGCGCATGGTCCCCTTATCCGTGTTGTCCATGGTTGCGGTCAAGTTGATAACGTCACCGCCGTCGATCTTGAGGCGCAGTTTCGGCTCAGTGGCGTTTACGACTTTGTACATGTCATTGGTGACAGAGGTGTCGGGAGTTAGGTAAACGACCTCCGGCTTGCCGGGCGTACATCGCAGACCAAAAGCGTAGTCGCCTTGAGTAGTGAGCGCGATGAAAGTGGCATCATCGTCAAAATCGCCACCTTGCTTGTTGGAAATCCACTGAGCCTGCGCAGTCGTGGAAACAGCACAGACGATGGCTATCGAAATTGCGAACGAACGCATCCTCAAGACCCTTTGGCGCTAGATGACAAGTCGCTGTGTGAGCGAACGTCTGTCCGCTCACACAGCGTGTTCAATGATCAGCTAACCGGTGTTCAGTATTTCGGTGTCCGAGTGCCGTACATTCCGTTGTGCGGATTGTAGTTGCCCCGAGTGCTGTAGTTATCCATCTGTGTGCTGTTGGGATTTGTTGACGTATGAGGCTGGATGTAAGTGCCCCGGCTAGTGGTGTAACCGTCCACTGAATGGCTCTGTGAATTTGAGCCGGTGCCGTAGCTGCCATAGCCGCGATACTGCGCTTGCGCTGCCGCAGTCATCAAAATTGTTGCCCCAATCACTAAGAGCCATTTCTTCATTCTTGATTCTCCTCGCCCTTGAGTAGCCAATGGCAAACAACCATTCTCAAGAGTTGCAGAAAATTAGACTTTAGCGGTGCATTGGCGTGGTGGAGGGGCTGGAGTGCTGGAGGCCACTGGTTTCAGAAAGGTTGGGTTGATCACTAAACTTCGCGAGACTTCGATTGCGCGGCCTTAAGGCGTGCGGTGCTCAAATGACCGCATGGCGCGATATGCGATATTAGCTCTAGCCGGGATTGCAGCGGTGGGCGTTGGCCATGGTGTCACGTCGGAAGATGGGCAGCATGGGCGCTCAACCGTTGGCGCAATGATCCAAGGTTGTAACATCAAGGGCAATATCAGCATCAACAGTGGCGCGCGCATCTATCACATGCCCGGTCAGAACCGCTACGCGGAAACTATCATTACGCCGTCGAAGGGAGAGCGATGGTTCTGCTCTGAGGACGAGGCACGCAGCGCGGGCTGGCGTCGAGCAAGATCATAGACCGCGCGGTGTTGTGACCGGCCATCGAGAGCAGGTGTGACGGCTCAATCTACCGGCTCCGGCGCAATCAGGCACATAAGGTCCATAAGTCGCTCTGGTCCGGCCACATCGCCAATCAAACTCCCGACCGACATGAAGAGGTTGCGGGCGGCGGCGTCGAACGCCTCGATGCCCTGTTCATCGTGAATGCGGCGAAGCGCTAGAACGGCGTCCTCTGTGATGCGAGAGCTGTGACATGGCGATCCATCCGATCGGTCAGTTTGAATTTGACGAGAGGTCCTCGATCATGTTGACGATAGCGGCGCGAAGGTCAGGCCGCTCGATCTTGAGGAAGGCGGCACAGAGCCGGACGCCGATGCGATCGGCAAAGATAACCGACGCATCGTTGCGATCGGCCTGCTGCCGGGATTGCGCGGTGCCCGGCGCATCATCGAAGAAATAGGCCACGTCGGTGCCAAGAACATTGGCCAAATCCATCAAGCGGCTGGCGCTGACCCGGTTGGTACCTTTCTCGTACTTCTGCACCTGCTGGAACGTCAGCCCCAATTCTTTAGCGAGCGCCTCTTGGCTCATATCTAGCTGCAGCCGCCGCTGCCGAATGCGCATGCCGACGTGCCGATCGACCGGATGAATTCCCTTTGGCGTATTCTTGAACATACTGGCACCTTCGGTCGTGTGTCGGCGACTGGCAGAAGCGGGAGGGAGGATTGACGCCGAACGCAAGTGAAGAACGGAAGAATTCCGGCGCGGTCACCGCCTTCTGAATGGCTTTAGACTAGTTCCGCTGCCGCGCCGATTTGGGTATAAGCAAAAAAGCGTTAGTGTGACCGCCATGATGACCAAATCAGAAACCTACCGCGAGAACGCCCGCAACTGCGCCGAGCTTGCCGCCCAAGCCGAGGATGCGCCCGCCAAGAACCGCTATCGACGTATGCAGGAGGCGTGGCTTGCTCTCGCCGAAGAGCAGGATTGGCTCGATGGCGAGGTCAAGAAGCCATGAAGGACATCCGGCTACCGCTGTAAAAGCTGCTCACTGACGCTCAGGAATGCGATGAGCCGGGCGGTTGGCGACCAATCCAGTGAAGCGCAGCAGAACAATATTCGATGTCACGAAGTCCAACTACTCGGCTGCGACAACCTTTTGCCAGTCAGCTTGTTGATGAGGTGCACCGTGCCGCATTCGGGGCAGTTCACCAGATCATAGGCGTGCGGGTCACAACACGCTTCATCCCGAAGATAGGGAATTTGTCTATGCGTGTACGGGCACTCGACGAGAACTCGGATCATGCGCCTTGCTAGATCATCCATCGGCGCGGGTATTGATGCAGGTCAACCGATGAGTGAAACCCTTCTCAGTTCCATGTGCTGACCGAACGCTCGTCCGCCGAAGGGCAGGTTTATGTGCGCTCGGGGTCGCGATTGCCTGTTTCGATCGACTCGCGCTCTAATGATCTGATGTCGCTACACAAGCCTGCAGTCTATTTTTTAGGTCGATATTCCTTTCGCCCGATCCCGGCAGCGATCCTGACCTCGCGGGGCACCCTACGGACGCGCAAGCAGCCCGGTAAATGGGGCCAGCGCTATCAACCCGGCGGCCCGGCCGTTTGGTTGGAGTGGGGCTTCATCACGGTGGGCTTGCATTGCATCGCAGGCGACTGCGGTCACTATGCGCAAGTTCGGCTTGTCGATCTGCCGCAGGATCAAACGTGGGCTCAGATCGGTAGGCAGCTTCTATGCAGTGCATGCGGTGAGATCGGATCAGTCAACATCGAGCCGCATTGGCATACGAGGGTTAAGCGCTTCCAAGGATAACACGAAGGCGGGCGTGCGATGTGCAACCTTTACTCGATGACCAAAAATCAGGACGCCATCCGCCGTCTATTCCAAGTGACGCGCGACAGCTCGGGCAACATGCCGTCGTTCCCGGCGATCTTTCCGGACAATGAAGCGCCAGTGATCCACGCGGCGGGTGGCGAGCGCGAACTGACGATGATGCGCTGGGGCTTCCCGCCGCCACCGAAGGGCTATCTCCCGGTGACCAATATCCGGAACGTGTCGAGCCCATTCTGGCGCTCATGGATGAAACCGCAGTATCGATGCTTGGTACCTGCGACCAGTTTCTCGGAATATGCGCCCGAACCCAATCCGGCCACCGGCAAGAAAGATATCGTCTGGTTCGCGCTCGATCGATCCCGCCCGCTGTTCGCTTTCGCAGGGTTGTGGCGGCCGTGGACCGGCGCGCGCGGCACCAAGTCGAAGCCGATCGAAGGCGATCATCTGCTCTATTCGTTCCTCACGACCGAGCCGAACGCCGTTGTCAAGCCGGTCCATCCCAAGGCGATGCCTGTGATCCTGATGGAAGAGGATTGGGAAACATGGCTCACGGCTGATGTGCCAACCGCGTTGAAGCTGCAGCGGCCGTGGCCGGATGATGAGCTGATGATCGTGGCGCGCGGCACCGAGAAGAAAGATAGCGATGATCAGCCGCCACCGGAAGAGGATTACGGCGGTGGTGATATCGCGTCGCTGCAGGAGCAGCCATCAACTGATGATGACCGGCCGCTCGATTGATACCCACGACACTGCTTGTATTCGCCACGCCGATGCCCATTATCAACTCAATCGTTGATACGGGCGGATGTACCCCGAGAAACGAAAAGGCCCCAGAGCAATCTGGGGCCTAAGCATTTGCAATAAGCAAATGTGTTCTAGGTCGGCTGTTGGACGATCCAAACACCGCCTGCGCTTAATTCCCCGCGTTCATGAATGACTGATGTAGCAATCCGCCCCGGACGGAGAACTCTCTGTTGAAGCATTATCGGGAATCGATACGTAATTTTTGTTCGTCCAGCGGGCGGAGGCATCGGCAATGCGTCCATCGCAATAGGTTGAGTAAACGGAGGCGAGCCGGGGAATTCTACTTTCAGCTCTACCTGTTTGAAGGGATCATTTGCGTCGGTTTCGACTGAGAAGAAGAAGACCATCTGATTAATGGTCACTTCCGGAATGGGGATAACGATATCCTGCACGTAAACGCCGAAAAAATTGGCCTTTCCGGTCAGCGACCAAGTGAATTCATCGCAAACGATCACTGATGCTTTACGTTCATTCATCATGTAAATGCAACTTTTGCAGATGAAGCGCCAGAGAGGGGGCCCGTTGATAAAACAGAGCCGGTGTTGGTGTTCACATTCACATTCGAGCTCAGTAGATCGGTCCGCGCATTGGTCAGCAATACGGCATTTTTCGTCGAACTCGATGCATCGAATATCGTCAGATCGAAATCTGCGTCGAGCCCCCAGATCATGTCCGCAATCGTCTCGATGGTCATGTTGGAACGCCCAGAGAGCCTACGGTTCACCGCCGAACGATCTACGCCGAGCTTCGCAGCAAGGTTGGTTTGATTAACTTTGCCGAGGGCGTGCTTCTGAGCATAAATCTCCCGCAGCTGTCCCTCAATTCGGCTGGATAGCTTAAGAAACATCTTGCGGCGGGCGCTAGTTTGACGGCGGGAAGACGGCAAGGATATCTCCATAGACCATAGAGTCTTCTAATTTGTGTTTCTTGATGAAAGCACGGACTTCATCACGTTTTGCATCGTTCAACTTGCGGTCAGTTTTGGTGCTGATTTCCGTGGCCAGCGTAACCGCGACAAATGACCGCTGAAAAGGACACCATCCATAAACCCGTGCCCTGGGAGGGTGAAGTTTTCGAACTCCATGTCGGCTCGGTGTCATGCGCTTAAGATCACCAGCGTGAGGTCGCTCGGCGCAACGAAAGTCATTGAAGATAATCTCGATGTGCTCTCCGATGGTTCGACCGCCGATGGCACTATGCTCGACGTGAAGACTGTCCATCGCATCGAATTCTGCCCAAAAACTCTCAGCGACCCAAAGCCTATTGATCGGCTGCCGAGGTTCCCAATCTGGAAGCTCATATACTTCCAAAATACCGGCCCTGACTATTTCATCGACTGTTGCCATATAAGTCAAGCGTTGCTGTAGGGCAATGATACTATTGATTAAATTATGGTTATCTTGGGCGCATCTTCGGAAACTCGGCGAATCCGATTGCACTTGAGCTCCACTATAAACTTTGACGCGTGCAGTGTGACAATACCGTTTTTGGTAGATAGTCGGTTTGGCTGGGAATTCGCGTCTCGGCGAGTCCGGTCTACCGCCAGATAATAATGCGCAACACGAGGGGCATCGGTGACAAGTGTCGCACTGCGGCGCGGGGCTATCTGCTCGCGAAGGAAGCGGCTGCCTTTGCTGCAAATGTGTGTCACATGGACGAATTCAGGACGGTGAAAGCGCTTGAGCTGACCCTTGATCAAGCCACCTCTTTACGACTCGTCGCTCGCCAGCGGCATAGGCATGCTGCGGTTCAACCGCACCGCCTTGAAGATGCCGTCGGCCGTGGCGGATGTCCGGGTGCCCTTGGGGAAGCCGTTGAGATCGATGCGCAGCGAAGCGTCGCCGGTCAGCTTGCCGCCGATCGGCCCCATCAGGCCGGATTGCGCTCCGTTCTTGAGCAGCGTGCCGTCGATCTCTTTCGGCCGAACGCTCTTCGCGCCCATGGTGGCGCGAAGCCGCGCGCCGTAGTTCTTCACCGCTGGGTTTTCGAACTCTTCGGTGAGCGCCGCATTGCCGGAGCGCATTGTTTCGGGCGAGGCGTTCATGAGGGCGCGACGCGATCGGCGATATCGGTCGCTCATCGCCTCGTGCGCCATGTAGCGGGATTGACCCTCAAGGCTGTTGTCGGCGTAGCCGTTCTTGCGCAACCATTTCAGCATGCGGCTACGTCGGTCTAGGCGAGCCCCATAGATGCCATAGCCGGTGCCGCCGTCATGGGGCAGGTTAGGGTTGAGATTGCTCTCAGCGATCGCCTGACCGGCCAGCATCGATGCCGCAGTGTCGAGGTTCGCTTCCGGCACACCCTCGCGCCGGAGCTGATCCATCATCGCGGTCTTGGCCGTGGCGATGCGATCATGCGTCCGGCCGCTCAATCCAGCATCACGCCGCCCGCCGCCGTCGCCCGGACGTGCGGCCGGGCCGTCATCGTCGCGGCTTCCGTTCGGCAGCACCTTGAAGCCGCCGCCGCTATGAAAACCCTCGATGGACCGCTTGACGCGGGGGAAGGGCGATGCCGATCCGCCCGTGTCGCCGTCCGGATGGTAGGCCATCGGCTGATAGCCCCCGGCAAACTTTTCGGCCTCGGTCACCTTGTTCTCAAACGTCCATTCCCGCAGCGCTTCGATGACACCTTTCTTGGTGCCCTCAGCGATCGGCTTCTCCGGGTCGGGGCCGACGGCCTTGCCGCCGAACCAGTGATCGTTGTTCTTCCATTGGTGCTTAGGGTCGGTCTTGTCGAACGACGGCCGCGATAGCCACTCAGTGAGACCCGACTTGTTCGAGAGCATTGCGATCGTCTCGATCCACCAGCGAAACTCATGCGACACGGCTTCGACAGTGTGCGCGAATTGCGTCACCAGCTTCGGCCCAGCGCCGCCGAAGGTGTTGATCATGTCGCGCTCGAAGCCTTGCTGCGACTCGCGCAGATGATCGAACGCCTCATTGAGCTCCTGAAACAGCTTCATGTTGAGCGGGTGCGCTTTCTCCCATGCAAACCCGGCATCGAAGGCTTCGCGCAATTCCTTGCCGTTCTTGGTCGCCAGCTCGGGCGGGATGCTCAGCGCCTCGAAAAACTTGCGCTTCTGATCGACCGGCACGTCGGGGTGCTTGGCAAAGAAGTTGAACAATGCCTGCATCTGGCTTTCGCGACCCTTGACGCCGTTCAAGGCCGACGCCAGCGCCGCGCCCATGTTGCCGAACGTGCTGGTCATGGCGTTAAGCTCTTCCGGTGAGCCACGGGAGAGCCGATCGAGATGGCCACCAAGTTCGGCCACCGAGCTGATGGCCTTATCCTGCGTCACGCCAAGCCGCTGGAAGGCCATGCTAATGGCATCGACGTGACCGGCACTGACGCCGCCGCGCTTCGCCGCATCAGAAAAGATATTGTATTGCTCACCCGCGCGCTTAAGGCTCTCGGTAAACTTGCCCATGGCCTCGCTCGCGCCGAAGGTGGTCACACCGAGCGCCGCCATCGTCGGCGTCAAACCGGCAACGACGATCTCGCGGGCTTTGTTCATCCGCTCGCCGAGCTCTTTGAGGTGGCGGGCATGCTCGCGCGCCGCCTTGGCAGCTTCACCGTGCGAGGTTTTTGCCGTCTTGTTGATTTCCTTGAGCGCGCCCGTCAGGTCTTTCAGCGGGCCGCTGAATTTGTCCACGACCTCAGCGACGAGGCGCATCGTGTCTTGTTCGCTCATGGCTCAACCCTCACTTTTCGCGCAGCGGCTCGGCACCGGCACCGAGACCATCGGCGCGACACAGCATGATGTTGGTGATGGTGCCTTCCTGCGAGCTCTGCCGGTGCGCGATACCCTTGATCATGAAGATCATCGATTGATCCGGCACCAACATCGGCGACTCTACCGTGATCAGCTCGCGCAAGTGCGCGAACCAGAGCGAACCGTCCGGACATAGCCAGCCCTGCGTCGTCACCACGCCGTCAACCAGATTGTATTTGACGAAATCGGCCTCATGATCGGCGCGCATCTGCATGGCGCGCTGATCGCCCAGCTCTTCGGCGATCAGCGTCATCGAGCGACTGACCGGGGGATCGACCTTGGCCGATGCCGAAACCTGCGCATTGTCGTAGGCGCTATCGCGGTTGGCGTCTTGGCCGACGACCTTTAGATCGTCGAGATGCTCATTATTTTTCAAGAGCAGTTGGCCCCGCAGGATGTTGAAGCCCTCGCGCAGCGCGTTGGTGCCGCGTCGCGGGCCACGGAAGGCGACGATGCCGCCTTGGCCGTCATCAACCATGTGCAGGTTACGCATGCGGCACAGCCGCTCGATAAAGTTGAAGCGGGTCTCGCCAACATGTTCGGAAACGCGGGCGAACGGGATGTTCGCGCCAGCCGGGTTGCCGTCGATACTGAATTTGACCCCGGCCTTGCCGAAGCACGCGCTGGCGATCTGCTGCAGCGTGGCGTTGGTGTATTGACCGGGCGAGGCGTCCACCGTGGACGGATTGAGCGCTTGCGCCTTGCTGGCGATGCCGATCTGCACGCCGTGGCTGTTATTGTCATAGGCCGTCTGGCGCAGATAGACCCGGCCGTCGAGCACAAGCTGACCGGCCAAATGCACCTGCGCAGCGTCGCCCGGTTTCAACTTGAGTGCGGCGAGCGACTTCGCTCCGGAGCTGGGCTCGGAAACTGTCAACATCGCATGGTCAATCACGTCATCGGTGCTATGGGTCACTTCGACTGATTGCCAGATATCGTATTTCTGACCGAGTGCGGTGACGACGCACAGCTCATTGGGCTTCGGCATGGTCATATCCAATCAAGGTCGGAAACCGCGCAGCGCTTTGCGCCGCACGCGTCATCTGCTCGCGTCGTGCAAATTCGGCTTGCTGGTTTTCACGTGAAACTGCCGAGGCGATTGCCGCGTCGATTTCAGCGGCGTTGAGCGTATGCGCCGGATGATCGATCAGCGCTTGCGCAATCGCCAACACGACGGCCCGGTGTCGGTTGATGAGCGCAACCGCTTCCTCGAAGGCGAAAATCATAAACTGCTCGATAGAGCGTTCCGAGCTGCAGATCAGGGTCGCCAACGTCTTGCACTTCACCACGTCGCTGACCGCATCCCAAGGCGGGTTGTCGGTGTGCAGGATCGTCTCGGCGGCGGTGCCTGCCATCAACTCGATCGCCGAAATATGGACATTGGCAAAAACGTCCGCGACGGCATCGCGCGCTTCGCCGGGGCCGGGCATCATCGGGCCGATCGTCTCGACTAGCTTCGGCGCGGCAGCATCGCCGTCGGCATTGCTCAGCTTGGTGCCAGGATTTGCCGGACCCCACGTCAGCCCCGCAAAGCCATCACCGGGCACGATGGTGACGCCACCGACCTCGCTGCCAAGAGCTCGCCCGACCACAACGTGACCGGCTTCATGCAGCGCGACGCGCCAGCTATCGGTCGGCGAACGGCCGCCGATGAGCAGCGATTGATCGAAAGCAGAACGTCCGGCAGCATCCACCACGTTGCTGCCGGACGCCGCCGCTTCGCTCGCTCGGGTCAAAGGATCACAATCCCCGCGCGATCGGAAGTTCATGGCAATGCCTTAAGCTGTCGCCGCAGCATGCGAAGTTTCGCTCCGGCAATGGTCATACGCTCAATCATGCGCTGCCGTGCTCCCATGCGAGCAAGCGCAGCGCGGATATAACCCGGAGCGCTCTTGATGGTGCCGCCGAGGCTGCGCACGCCAGCCGATGCGTCGGCCGGAACGGTCACCATCGACACCTCAAGCAGCGTCCATTTCGTGGCCTCGAAATTGAGGTTTTCTTCGAAGCTGGCATAGGCTGCATCAACCTCACGGCCATCCGCGTCGGTGACCTTCCACGCCTCAACAGTGTAGCCAACCGAGACCGCGCGAAGCTCGCCACGGGCGACCATCGCTTCCGCCAACTGCCCAGCCGGTGTCGCGTTAAAGACCAGCTTACCCCAAAGCTCGCCTCCCTTAATCCACGTCGTGACGACCCGGCCCAGCGCATTGCCGATGCCGGTTTGCTGATGGCTGTCGAGCAGCGGAATGCCGCCGCTATTGAGGCGCGTGGTATCCACGGCGGCATTCGAAATGCGCAGAACCTCAGTGCCGTAAAATCGCCGGACCGGCGAGCCTTGCGAAAGCACGCAATCGACAGCATGGGCGTTCGCATCATAGCTCGCTGGTGCAACGTCGCCGGACCGCTTGGCGATCTCACCGGGACGCGGCGCAGTGTGCTTACGTGAGGCGTTCATCGGGCAAACTCCGGCAGACCGATATCGAAGCACGCGGCTTGGTCTGGGGGGTTGATCGGCTCCGCATCGCGATGATTGAACGCATGGAGGTGATCGGACGGAACGACCGCTTCAAGCGCCAGTGCGCGATCGAGCAGGGCGGCAGGGAGCGTGACCAGCGAATGCCGCGCGGCCATTTGCATTTCGCCATGCTCATCGCGCCATTTGATATCGCGCAGGCAGAAAACAGGGTTCGTTGCGATGCTCATGGGTCAAACTCCGAAAGTGTTGACGTGATACCGCGCGCCGGTTTCCACCGGCATCGGCTCAAATGCGACGCCCGGCACCAGCTCCGGTCGAGGCTGAGGTTGCGTCGTGTCGCCTTCGATGAGGCTGACGCACCGGGCCGGGTCAGGTCGATAGACCCGGCCATGACCCAGCATCTGGCGGCGGCGCGGGTGATCGATCGGAACAGCAGCGTCGAGTTCGATCGCGCGCGCGGCGATATCGGGCGGAAGGTCAATGTCGAAAAATTCCGGCTGGATGCGCAGGTCGCCGTTCGCATCGAGCCATTTGATGGGCCGCGTCGTGAACACCCGCGTCGTCGCGGGCGGCACGTGGCGCGTCGGCTGGGCTTCCCGCTCAGGCCGGGGCAGGGAGGCCGGAGCGCTACCGTTGCGCGTCGCATTGGCGATGTCGCGAAGCACTTGCGACAACAATTCGGCCGACTCCGGGATTTCGATCAGGGCGCGACCACAGAAGCCATGTAAACCGCTCGCGTCAGGCGTGAGAGCCACCGCGCGCTCGGTGAGAGCGGCCATCTTCTGCATCAGCCCAGCAAACTCACTACCGACTTCGCCAAGGCGTTCAGCGACGTCATCAATCACAGCCGCCGTCTCGGCGCGGCGCTTCAGATCGTCTGCCGCATCCCGGCGTTGTTCGGCCTGCCGGATGCTCTCGTCGGCTTCGTGGAGTCCATCGCTGAGCGTTCGAACCCGATCTTGTGCCATCCGCATGGCACTTTCAGCAGCTTCGAGCGCGGCATCATCAGCGTCGGTGAGCGCAAGCTGTCGAACGTTGGCGTGATGCTCAGCCACCGCACGTTCCGCCGCAGCTAGGCGCGCAGCAATCTTGTCGCGTGCCGCGCGTGCGATATCGATGTCGGCGGCGTTTTTCGATGAAAGTCGTTTGCTGAATGGCAGACGCATGACGTGGTGTCCTGATGCGAAGGTGACGTTAATCGCATCATGATTCAGCGCCGCGACAAAGCAACGCCGCAAAACCAGAAAAACCAAGATCGGGAAAGCAAGTTCAACTTGCGCCAGAACGAAACTCAAATCCCATGCTGCAGTTGCTAATATCGAGCAGGGCCTTGCCGATCTGCTCAGCGAACGCGGCAAGTACATGGCCGCGTGCAAGCGCATCCGCGAGGTGATCGCCGACGACTATGACCGGGCATCCGATCGCGGCATCAGCAAGAAACTGCTCAAGTCCATCGTCAAAGAGCGCGGCCTCCTGCGCAAGATCGCCAGCCTCACGGAGCAACTTGAGTCGGATGAGCGCAGCGAGCGCGAGATGCTGCTCGATAAGCTGGGCGAGTTTGCCGACACGCCGCTCGGTCAGGCTGCTCTCAACGCGACCGACGGCGGTGCCGTCCTCGCCTCGATCGGGGCGTAACGCGTATGAACCAGCAAACCACGTTGGCCCTCGTGCCCGATACGGTCACGTTCAACTACGCGGCGCTTGACCGTGAAAAGGAAGTCGCAGCCCGCGCAGCGGCTTCCTTGATCAAAGCGCTCATGCAGCGCGCCGCTGGCGATATCATCGAAATCGGTAAACAGCTCCACGAGCAGAAAGAGGCACTGCCTCGCGGGTCGTTTATTCCGTGGATCGAAGCGGAATTTTCCATGAGCACGCGGTCTGCTCAAATGTACATGCGGATTGCCGAGAAACTCGGAGACAAATACGCAACGGTTGCGCATTTGGGGGTGCGGGCGCTCAACGAGTTAGCGTCGATCGACGGACCGGAAGTTGTTGCCGAAGTTGAACGTCGCATCGCTGCCGGTGAAATCCCCACCGCCGCCGATATCCGGCGCATGAAGGAAGAGGCCGAAGCGGCGAAGGCCGAAGCGGCAGAGCTTGAGCAAGCGGTTAGCAACGCCGAAAAGGAAGCGGAAGAGCTGACGCTCAAGGTTGAAAAGATCGAGGAAGAAAACCAAAGCCTTAAGGATCACGCGCTCGATCAGGCCGAAGCCAAGGCCGACCGAAAGTATCGCGCGCTGATCAAAGACCTCAAGGCGAAAATTTTCGAGCTTGATGCTGCGCTCAAGAAGCAAGCCCCAGCGGAGAACGTCGCCGCTGATGCTCCCGCCGCTGCGACCAGCAACGTCGTCAGCCTCGTTCCACGTGAAACTACCAGTGCCGGTGATCAGCCGTCCGGCAATGAGACTGTCACCGAGACCGATGCACTCGGCGGCAATGCCCCTGATGTTGATGCGAGTGATCCTGCGGTCGGTGCTCGCGTCATTCACGATGCGCTTTCCAACATCGATCAATCAACGACCACGCCAGCGGTGTTTTGGACGATTTTCGGCACGCCTGCCAGCAAAGCGTCGGCCGCCCAATGGCTTCGCAAGGCCATCCCCCTTCTGACCCAGCTCGAAAAGGAAATGCCACTATGAGTTTGATCTTTAAGCCGCCGTCCGCACCATTCGTTGTTGCGGAGAAGGATTTGAAGCGAGCCTTCAAAGAGCACGCGCTGATCGTTGGTGACATGCGCCGCTCGATCGGCCGACAAAAGCAGTCCATCCTCGGCACGGTCCGCAAGCAACTCACCCTTGATGTTGGCGTCGAGATCGTCACCGCGATGCTCGATGATTTCGACAAGCGCAACGGCAAACTCGAAAAACCGATTGCCCATCTGTATTTCGAGAAAGGTCGGCGAGCATGGGTCTCACAGCGCCTTTCGCAGATGGCTTCACTCAAGTGGTCCGCGACGGGTGGCAACGACGTTGAGCGTCTCTGGAACGCCGTTGGCGATCTGGTGATCACTGGCCGAACCAAGACCGGGCTCAACATCTATCATCCGTCTGACAGCGCGACGGGCATCGAGATCGGATGCTTCCTCGGCCTTGTGCGCGGTCGTAGCGTCAGTGCGGCGCATCGCTCATCCGAAGCTGTCCAGTTGTTGACCGACGGGGCCGCAGCGATCGGAGACCGGACGCTTGAGGTCGCCTACGCCGAAGAGTGCGAACGCTACCGCTTCACGGGCTGACCAATGCCGCGACGCCCGATCATCATGGCACTCGATTTGGCGTCGCGGACCGGCTTTGCGATTGGCGAGGTTGGGCAGAAGCATCAGCCGAATAGCGGCTCGATCCGGTTTGCATCGGCCGGTGCGTCGCGTGAAGCGGCGTTTGCCGGTGCGGTGACGTGGTTCTCGGAAGCCATCCGCATTCACGAGCCGGACGTGCTGATTTGGGAAAGTCCGTTGCCGACCTCGTTCAACCGGGGCAAGACCACCGCGAACGTCACAGCGCTGCTCTATGGGCTCCCGGCTATCGTTGGTGCCGTTGCGTATCTGCGCAAGGTTTACGATATGCGCACCGCTGAGGTGCGCGACGTGCGGCGGCACTTCATCGGGACGGCTCACGGTGACCGTGCAGGAGCGCGTGGTGACGCCGGGCCGAAGGTGCATGGATCAGAACGCGACCGCCGACCCGCGTTTTTTCGATATGCCCAAACCGAGCACGATCGCGCAAGGTCTGGACCGCAACCCCAAGTTCAAACGCTAGCTGTTTCGCTGGTTGCCATTGTTTCGGGTCGAGTGCGGCGATCGACGCTTTGTCCGCTAGCTCGCGATGGTCCGGCAACGTTTCGGGCGGACTCCACGACCACGCCACCGTATCGGCGTTATCGGCTTCAACCTGATATTCAGCGGTTTCATTCATCGGGGTGCGCTTTCAACCGAGATCATGCGAGAAATTCGGCAACATGCGGAAGCCCCTCAAATGCAACTGGGTGTAGAATTGGATCGGGCTCGCGCGTGACCCGACCCCCTGCCACCCTCCGGAAGAACCTTTTGCGTAATAGGAGGCTCTCCCGGCAGCCGATCTTGGCGAGGGCCGTCGTTCCTATGCAGCGTGCTCGCGCTCGATCCGTCGGGCTTCGGCCGGGTGCTCGCGTTGCAGCCATTCGACCATGCCTTCCGGCGAGAGTGGTGAAGCGTCATCATCAACGCCGTAGCCTCGTTCGGTGCGACGCCAGCTCGGGTGCAGCATCAGCGCGCGAAGGTATTGACTGCGCATGACGCTATCGCGCCGCCGCTGAGCGGCAGCGTCGAGTGCTTCGTCGAGCATGGTCTTGATAGGGTCAGTCATGGGAGCATCCTTCATGTGTGACAGGTTGTAACGTTGAGCTGGTAACGTCGTTCGTGTGAGTGACAACGCCCGCGACATGAGCGATTCCACGATTACGCGTGCTGGCGTGACCGCCGCACGCTTGTAACTCATGGTAACGTCCGCTCCGATCGGAGTCGGCGCGATCGAAGGTGAGGGCGTCTTGGCAGCGCGCGCGCTTGGGCGCGGCGCGCGGAACTTAGTACTTGCTGAGCCGCTTCGCTGTCCGAAGTAGTTCGGCAGTGACTTAGTACCAGTCAAAGAACATTGCCGAAGCACTTCGGACAGTCCGCTAAGTGTTGTTTGTGAGGCAAGGGTTGGCTTGCCCTTGCGCCGCCACGTGCGTTCGCTCATACCGACCGCTTCCCATGGCTTAGTTCGGGAGAAGGAATTGGCTTCGTACTCGGCGCGGGGGATTGCGCCTGCAGCTCGCCGCTTGGCTTCCTTGTGCTTCTTATCGTTAAGTGCGCGCCGGGCTTTGCGACCCTGCTGATCAAGATCGACAGCTCCGATCGTTTTGATGCGAAGCTGCATGCGATCAGCCATCGTCAAGCCAAGCTTGTGCGCGAGGGTATCAGGCTTCCATGTATGCGGACTGCCTAAGATACGAGCGACGAGAAGATTGCGTTCCTCATCGCCAAACCACGGTGCCCAGCGTCGTGCCCATCCGGTCATCTTCCGCTTCGCGTCGTGACAACGAGCCAGATGGCACAGCATCACAAAAAGATCGTCGCGACCGGCATCGTCATCCGGCAACATGTCGCCATATCGATGCTTGAAGAGGCGCTCAAGTTCGCTCGATCGCAGAACTGGGAATGGGATGCGTGAATTTTGTTTTGGGGAATGCTGGCGAGCGTTCCATGCGTGGCGACAAGCGATTTCGTGATGCTTGCCCTTGGCGTCCGTGTTGGCGGGATAGTCTTTTTTGTGAAGATGAGCTTGCGCGGGAGAGTCGGTCTGACTATACATTTGGTCACACACACACTTCGTTTGAGTTAGCGCCCCGGATCGTTTGGCGACGATGCCGGGGCATTCTTTTTTGGTGGTGAAGCTACGCCGTGCCGCCCAGTCGTGGCAGCGTCTCATAAAGCTGGTGGATAGAAGTCAAATTCACTTGGGTTTTGCCATCGAGCTTTCGCGCCTCGATCAACCCGCGATTGATCAGTGAATGCAACTTCGTCATGCCGAAATTGCCTTCCTCGCAAGCCTTACGCCGCGAGCCCCATCGCTTCGTGCTGCTGGGGAATGCCAACGCGCGCAATTCAGCGTCAACGAGTTGTTCGGACATTGAGTGATCTCCATAGCAATGAGCGTTCGCACTCGCTTCAAGATGATCGCGCGTGAGTCTCGACGCAAGTGTATTGTTTTGAACAAATACTAGAAACCACTGTGCCGCAGTCACTTCCGTCAAGTTGAGCTTGACGCTTTCTACCTTGGGAAGCGGAATGAATTCGACTCGCTTGTGATGACGTGTATAAATTTATACAGGAAGTCACTGCGGCGCAGGCGTTTTCTGTGCATCAGCGTGCAAAGAAATTCACGCGCGACTTGACATTGGCCGAAGCGATCGCGAATTTGATCGCACTGTCCCTTGGGGTGCCGGAGCAAAAATTCCCTATCCAACTTCGTATTCCGGGTTGGCCACGGCGATCGGACATCAATTGCAATTGGTCGTTCGACCAATGCACTGCCTGTTGCGAGGCTTTGCCAAGCGACGGTAGCCTTTGATGGTGCGTCGCAATGAATAACCTAATGACGATTGAGCAGATAGCGCAGCGGCTCAACAGTTCGCCCGATCACGTCAAGGCATTGGTCAAGGACGGCTCTCTTAAGTTCGTCAACATCGGGCGGGGCAAGAAGCGGCCTCGTTATCGCTTCGCCGAAAGTGATCTTGCTGAATTCGTTGAGCGGCGCACGATCAGAGAGGCTCAACCATGTCAGTTTTCAGAATCAAAAACTCACCGGTCTATCACTACGAATTCCGGCTCGAAGGTCATCGGTTTCGCGGAACTACGGAAACTGCGAACCGCCGCGAAGCGGAAAACGTAGAACGTCGGCGGCGCGAGGACGCCAAGCGACAGCTTGCAGCCGCCAAAGCATCGCCGAATGTCTCGCTGCGATTTGATGATGTTGTCGGCCGCTACTGGCAAGAGGTCGGCCAGCATCTTGCAGGCGAGGGGGCTGACAATTGTTTCCGCGATTTGGGACGCCTTGTCGATTACTTCGGTCCCGATAAGTTGCTCACCGACATCGATAACGATGACATCGCGCGACTTGTAGCTTGGCGGCGCGGTCAGCGTGTTGCGCGCTACCGCAAGGTCCGGGGCCGCATGGTGCGGGATGACGACGCGCCCTTGGTGGCCCCGGCCACGGTCAACCGGTCCACCACGGGTGTCCTTAAGAAGTTGTGCATGCGCGCCCGTAACGTATGGGGCGTTCAATTTTCACGGTGGCCGAACTGGCGGGAGCATTTTTTAACCGAGCCGATCGAGCGGGTCCGTGAACTGCACGAGGGTGAAGAGGAGCGCATCATCGGTGCCGCGCGGAATGACTATGCTCCACTGATCGAGTTCGCCCGCATGACCGGGCTGCGCAGCAATGAGGTTCGGACGCTGGAATGGTCTCACGTCAATTGGGGCACCAAGCAAATCATTCGGCTCGGCAAGGGCCGCAAGCGGGTCGTCACGCCGATTACCGATGAAGTGCGCGAATTGCTCTTCCCGCTGCAAGGGCACCATGAACGGTATGTATTCACCTACGTCTGTCAGCGACGACGAGGCAAAGAGCTCATCAGGGGGCAGCGCTATCCGGTCACCAAGGAAGGTCTGAAAACCGCATGGCGGCGGCTTCGCAAGACGGCGGGAGTGGATGGGGAAGGCGGTTTCCGATTTCACGATTTCCGGCACGATCTGGCGACCAAGACGTTGCGCGAAACCGGCAACATGAAGTTGGTCCAGAAGATGCTCAATCACTCCAATCTGACCACGACCGCGAAGTATGCGCATGTGATCGACGATGAGGTCGCTGCCGCGCTGCAAATGCGCGCCAAGGGGCGTGTCAGAAAGGCGGATTTGACTACCGGGGTCGAAGGCCGTCCCCATACAAGTACCCATAGTGCTGTCACAGACGCCGACAAGCTTTTGGTTGGCAATGAGAAATCCGCATAAACCTACGACTCTGGGGGACTAGGGGTCGTGGGTTCGAATCCCGCCGCTCCGACCATCTAAAAGCCCGTAAGGGCTTTTTTCATTTGATCGACCTTCCTTGGACGGCACCCGAACCCGAACGAAAAGCGCAAAAGCGGGTTTCGGGGCAGGGAAGCCCTTTCGCTTCCGACCACGATTCCTCGCGTTTTCTGACCTGACCGGTTCCCATTCGGTGCCAAAGCGCTACATTGGGTTGTCGGCATTGTTTCGGCAACTGAGGTTCAGCTTGTTGAGGCGGCTTCGACCAACGAAGGCCCACCATGTTCCAAGCCCTCGCCCTCTCCACGTTCATGGTCGCCGCATGCATCGTTATTCACTATGAAATGCTGCGATACATGTCGGTTCTCATTCCCGCACTCAAAGTCGCGGTTCGCCTGAAAGTCCTGCTCGTCGTTTTGGGGTGTTTCATCGCCCACACGATCGAGGTTTGGCTTTATGCCTTCGCGTATTTGCTGCTTGATCATTTCGGCCTGGGTTCGCTCAAGGGCCATATCGAGGAGCACTTCGCCGACTTCCTCTACTTTTCGGCGACGTCGTATTCCACCCTGGGAATCGGCGACGTGTACCCGACCGGGGTGTTTCGCCTGATTTCCGGCATCGAAAGTATCAACGGCCTGTTTCTGATCGCGTGGTCGACTTCGTTTACGTACTTCGTGATGAACCGGCTTTGGCCGCTGCACTCTGACGACTGAAACGATGGAACGTTTTCCGTTACATAGGTGCGCCGGGCCTCAGAGGCTCGCGGGTTTCGCTGGTGAATATTTTGTTAACGCCGGAGGCGGTGTTTCGGGAGGGGCTCGGCGAACTGTCAGGAAACGAGACAGCGTGTCCGAAATATCGCAAGCAGGCGGAAAAAGCCAAATCCCGCCGATGATACCGCAAGCCCAGCTACAACCGTGTGTTACACTTGCGCATATTTCACGCGGGGGATTCGATGAAAAAGCTGTTTCTTGCGAGCGCGGTCCTATTCGGTTTTGTTGCTTCGGCTTCGGCGGCTGATCTTGGCTCCCGGCCATATACTTACACCAAGTCTCCGGTTCCGAGCCCGGTCACCAACTGGTCCGGCTTCTATGTCGGCGTCATGGGCGGCTATGGCTGGTCCGACCAGATCCGGCTGAGCAGCCTGGGTGGCGGGATCGCGGTGACGACCAGCGATCTGCAGGGCGGCTTCGGCGGTGGCACCATCGGCTACAGCTGGCAAGCGCCGGGAAGCCAGTTCGTCTGGGGCTTCGAAGTGGATGCGGCGGGTTCCGGCATCGGCTACTCCGAGACACAGCTTGGCGTGACGGTCGAAGACAAGATCCGCTCGTTCGGAAGCGTGACAGGCCGGCTCGGCATCGCAGCGAACTCCGCACTGTTCTACGTCAAGGGTGGTTACGCGTGGGCCGACAACCGGTTCACCGTCTCCAACGTCGCTGCCTCATTCTCGGAGAGCCGGGTGAGTTCTGGATGGACCGTCGGTGGCGGTCTCGAATACATGTTCGCCCCCGCATGGTCGGGCAAGATCGAATACATGTATGCCGACTACGGCAACCAGAACTATCTCTCGAACAACATTGTCGGCGGCATCGATGTCGGCGCGACGGTTCACACCATCAAGGCCGGCGTGAACTATCACTTCAACTGGACCAGCCTGCGCGGCTACTGATATTCCGCGCCGCATGTGAATTGAAAAGCCCCGGTTCGCCGGGGCTTTTTGTTTATGCGGAAACCGCGATGCGAAGCGTCGCAGTTATCGCGACGGTTATCCGATCGGTCGCCGTTCGTATGATTGACGACGCGTCGCTCCAACGATGCGCATCGTCGGCGCTGCTGTCGGCACTTGATCGATCCCCTGATCGCAACGCTCATGCGCAGGCGCAGCCAGAAGTGCTGCGATGAGCTTTTTGCGGCGCGCATGTTGCTGTGCTGTGCCGGTGTGCATCGCGATCGTTACGGATTGCGCTCAGAGTTCCCCATACGATTGGCGAGTCGGATTTGTCCCCAACTGGGGATTGCGGGCTATCCGGCACATCGTCCACGGTTCAGCGTGGCGGCTTTCGATCGCGCGTACCGATGAATCCCGCCGGGAACAGAATGCAACTCATGTGAAAAGCCTACCGCTTCGTTTTGCAAATGCGGATCATCAGGGAGCGACGATCATGGCACTCATCAATGGCACACCTGGCGACGACAACCTGGTCGGCACATTACTGGCTGACACCATCAATGGCTTTGCGGGGAACGATACGCTGACCGGTCTCGATGGCGACGACACCATCAACGGCGGTGCGGGTAATGACTCGATAGATGGCGGGGTGGGCGACGACATTCTGAACGGCAACCAGGGAGATGACTCGATCCTGGGTGGAGACGGCAACGATCAAATCAGCGGCGGCGCCGGGAACGATACCGTAGACGGTGGAGCAGGCGATGACACCGTTCACGGCAATGCCGGCGACGACATCATCGACGGCGGATTGGGCAACGATCATCTGTTCGGTGATGCCGGGATCGACACCATCAATGGCGGCGACGGCAACGATGTGATCGACGGCGGCGCCGGCAACGATATCCTCTCCGGTGGCGCGGGCGACGACACGATCACTGGCGCGGCCGGTGACGATACGCTCAATGGCGGCGACGGCAACGACTCGCTTTCGGGCGGCGTTGGCGACGACACCATCAACGGCGATGCCGGCGACGATACGCTCACCGGCGGCCTCGGCAACGACACCATGGATGGCGGCGACGGCAACGACACGCTGAATGGCGGGCTCGGTGACGACATCATGAACGGCGGTGCTGGCGATGATCTGCTCAATGGCGGCGCGGGCAACGACACCATGAGCGGCGGCGATGGCATCGATACGCTCAATGGCGGCGACGGCAACGATACCATGAGCGGCGATGCCGGTGACGATACGTTGAACGGCGGAGCCGGCGATGACGTCATGGACGGCGGCGACGGCAACGATACGATGAATGGCGATGCCGGTGACGACTCCATGACGGGCGGTGCGGGCAATGACACCATGAGCGGTGGCGACGGCGCCGACGAAATGTCCGGCGGCGACGGCAATGACACGCTCGATGGCGGCGCAGGCGACGATACCCTCGACGGCGGCAACGGCGTCGATGTCCTGACTGGCAGCGACGGAGCCGATACGCTGACGGGTGGTGCCGGCAACGACACCCTGGACGGCGGCGCGGGCGATGACGAACTGAATGGCGGCAACGGTGCCGATATTCTGAGCGGCGGAGCCGGTGACGACGTGCTGACCGGTGGCGCAGGCACCGACACCTTCAATTTCGGTGACGGCACCGGTGCCAGCTTCGGCAATGACGAAGTGACCGATATGAGCTTCGCCGATGGCGACGTGGCACACGTCGATGCGCCTGTGGGGTTCGATCCGTCGACTGTCGTTGTCGATGACGACGGGACCAACACGACGCTCGACTTCGGGTTCGGCACGATCACGCTCGACGGCGTGACCGGAGGCGGCACCCCGTTTGCGTCGATCGACGACATCAACAACGCCGCGGGCTACACAGCCATCGAGGTTGTCTGACCATGACTCTCGCGTAGGGCGGCATTCGTGCCGCCCTACGCCTTTTCGGTATGCCGCAATTCAGGCTGCGCGTTATGAGTCATCAGAGCTATTCGGCCCGCGCCAAGTCGCCGATCAATGTCATTCCGGGACGGCCGACGCTTGCCTGGGTCGTGGTTTTCAGCATGTCGGCGAATGTGCTGCTGCTGGTTCTGCCGTTCTATTCCATTGAAGTGTTCGACCGCGTGTTGAGCAGCGGCAGTGTGGAAACGCTGGTCGGCCTGACGCTGATCGGGGTTTGCGCACTCGTTCTCAGTGCATTTTTCGATGCGTTCCGCTTTCGCTTGCTCAGCCGATTTGCGGTGACGTTCGAGCAAAGCATTGCGCCGCTGGTGTTGAAGGCGACGATCGCGGACCCGGCGCGGCGGCGCGATGGCAACACCCACGATCTCGTCAAGGTGCGCGAATTGCGGACGTTCCTGTCGAGCGGCGCGGTTATCACCCTGGTCGATGCGCCATTCCTGCCGGTCTTCATTTTCATCCTGTTCTTCATTCATCCGTACTACGGCATCATCGTGCTGACCGGCGCTATCGTGCTGTCCACCATGGGGTTCGTCAGCAGCAGGATCGCTCGCGCCGAGATTGCGCAGGTCAGCGGCGCGACCGTACGCAGCCAGGCGATGATGGATGGCGTCGTGCGGCACGCCAATTTCATCCGCGCGATGGGGTGGACCACCGGTGCGATCCGCGCCTTCATGCGCGTAAACGACGAAGCGTTATCGCCGGTGGTGCGCGCCAGCGAACGCGTGGCCGCGATTGCGTCCGCGGCGCGCATGGTGCGTTCCATTCTGCAGATCGTTTCTATCGGGACCGGCGCTTGGCTGGTGCTGCAGAACGAGGTGCTGGCCGGCAGCCTGATCGCAAGTTCGATCATGGTCAGCCGCACCTTGCAGCCGATGGAAAGTCTGATCTCGGCCTGGCGCGGCGTGATCGGGGCGCAGGAGTCGTGGAAGAAGGTCAGCGCCGCAGTGTCGTGGACATTGACGCAACCGCGTCGCACGTTGTTGCCGCCGCCGACCGGACTGCTGGAAGTCAGTCGCGTCGTCTACGGCGTGCCGCACGCGCGGCGTCCGATTTTGGCGGGTATCGGGTTCCGTTGCCGGCCCGCGGAAATCGTCGTCATCATCGGTCCGACCGGTGCCGGCAAATCCACCTTGCTGCGCCTGGCATCGGCGCTGGAGCGTCCCAGCGCCGGGGAGATCCGGCTCGATCGCGCGCTGCTGGAGAACTGGGAGCCCGATCAGCTCGGGCGCTACATCGGCTATTTGCCGCAGGATGTGGAGTTGCTCGCCGGGACGGTGGCGGAAGCCATTTCCGGATTCGAGGAGAACGTGCGTGACGAGGACATCGTGGCGGCCGCGGTGCTGGCAGGTGCACACGAGATGATCCAGGCGTTGCCCGATGGCTATCAGACGCAGATCGGACGCGACGGCAACAGGCTCTCCGGCGGTCAGCGGCAACGTATCGGTCTGGCGCGGGCGTTCTTCGGCAATCGCAAGCTGATCCTGCTCGATGAGCCGAATGCCAATCTCGATCCTGATGGCGAGCAGGCGCTTTGCAACGCGATCTTGAGCGCGCGGCAACGTGGCACGACGTTCGTCATCGTCACGCACCGCCCGCGGCTGCTGACCATTGCCGACAAGGTTTTGCTGTTGCGGGATGGTGTGCAGGTCGCATTCGGCGCGTTGGCCGACGTCTTGCCGACGCATGTGGCGGAGGTGACGCCACTGCGCCGGGTGGCCGGTGCAACCCGAGCGTCAGAAGCTATCCCGATGAGGAGCAAGCCATGACGGCCCACATTCGCGATCTGACCCTCGCTGAACCCATCATATCGGAACCCGCTGAGAAGCCGAGGTCTGACACCCGGCGATTGATCAAGTGGGGCTGCATCCTTCTGGCGGTTACGTTCGGCGGCTTCGGGCTGTGGGCCACGCTGGTTCCACTGCGCAGCGCGGTGATTGCCCAGGGATTCATCAAGGTCGATTCAAAACGCAAGGCCGTGCAGCATCTCGATGGCGGTATTCTGAAGGCCATTCTGGTGCGCGAAAACGAGCATGTCGAAGCCGGGCAACTCGTGGCGAAGCTCGATACGACGCAGATCGAAGCTAATCTCGGCGTTCTCGAAACGAAATTATTTGCAGATCTCGCATTGGATGCACGTCTTATCGCGGAACAAAACGGTGCATCGGCCATTTCGTTTCCCGAAGAATTGACCAGTTCGACACGCTCCGAAGCGAAAGCGGCCATTCAATCGCAGTTGACCGAATTTGCCGCGCGATCGACGGCTATCTCCGGTGAACGTCAGCTTATCGATCAACAGATATCGCAATACACCGACTCCATACGAGGTCTTGAAAGCAATACCGAAAGCCTGGCGCAGCAGTTGCTGCTACTTCAGGAAGAAATTCGTGATACCACGTTCCTGCTCGACAAAGGGCTTGCGCGCAAGCCGCGCGTTCTGGCTCTCAGGCGAGCCGAGGCGGACATGCAGTCGCAAGTTGCGCGGAACTCGTCGCAGTTGGCGGAGACCGCCGGAAAAATTTCTGAACTAAAAGACCGTCGCAAACAACTAACCCTCAATCAGAACCAGGATAACGCCAAGCTCAGTCACGCCAACCGCGAAGAGATCGGCGACTTAAGACACCGCATCAGCGGATTGCGCGATCAGCTTGTTCGAACTGAGTTGCGAGCGCCGGAGTCCGGCAAAGTCGTCGGCCTCAACAGCAGGGAGTTGAATGCCGTGCTGGCGCCGCGGGAAACACTGATGGAGATCGTGCCGATGCAGGATCATCTCGTTATCGAAGCGGCGCTCCGGCCGCAGGATCGCGAGGAAGTGATCGCCGGGCAGGCGGCGCGGGTTCGCGTTCTCGCAATGAACATTCGCCGCAGGCCGATGCTCGATGGGCAAGTTACGACGGTTGCAGGCGATGCATTGACGGACGCCAGGACTGGCGTGGCGTCATACAAGGCGGAGATCGATCTCGTTCGTTCTCCGGATACGGACCAGTACCTTTCAAGCTTGAAACCCGGACTTCCGGTCGAGGTTTTTGTCGAGACAGGCGTAAGAACATTTGCCGAGTATCTGATGCAGCCCATCACCTTGCGGGTGCATCGGGCATTTAGGGAAAGTTGAAGAGCTAGAATTGCGAGCGCCGTGAATCTTTCGACGGGAGGTATTGATGCAGGAGAATGGCAAGACGCTGCCGATACGCAGTCCCGGGAACCTGATACGATCGTCATTCATTCCCTACCTCGACGATATCGTCACCCCCTCGAACTCCACCGCATCCGTCGCCGTCTCGCCGTCGAACCTCTGGTTTGGCCGCGCGGTGGCGCAACTGCTCGAATGCGGCAGATGCTACCTCGCCGTGCTGTCGCCCGGGGATGAGGCGGCGATGGACGAAGTGCGTATCGGCTGCACGGTTGCGGAAGCCATTCCGCCGGCCAGCGTGGTGCAGATTGCGTCGCATCTCGGCTCGCAGGACAATTGCATCTTCCAGTCCGTCGCAGCCGCGAACGGTTTCGCCCGCAAGCTGATCGGCTGGGAAAGTACATTCTCGCGCCACTGCGTGATCGGCCGGCTGCAATCGCGTAGCGGCACGATCGCGCTGTTCGTCGCCGGCTGGCGTCGTGCGCTGTTCTCGCTGGCGGAGTTCGCCAGTGTCGTTCGCGCCATCGAACTGTTGTGGGACGCGACGGACGATTGGGCGCAGATGAACATGCAGGAAAACAAGGCGTGGCTGGAAGAGATCATTCCGCCGGCGTTGCTCGTGGACGAGAACTTGAGCGTGCTTGGAATGAACAGCAGCTGCCAGCAGTTCCTGAATGACGATCGCTTGCTGCTGCTGGCGCATGGCGTGCTCGCCGGATCGAATTCGGCCGTGACCGCGCGCCTCAAGGAGGCCGTGCAGCGAACTATTGCCGCGGATCCGGCCCAGCGGTTCGTCCGCGCCACGGTGGCGCTGTCCGGAAACTACCAAAAATTCGCGTTCGCCATCGTCGGCAAGATGCCGACGCGCGATCATGCGGGGATGGCATTTATCTACGTTCCGCAGTTCGATGAACGCGCGGGCGCACGGCGCATTGCGGCCGCGTTCGAGCTGAGTTGGGTCGAGGAGCGGATTGTCTCACGCATCCTGCGTGGGCTTTGCCCACGTCTGATCGGCGCGGAACTCGGTTTCACCGAGGAGACGGTGCGAACCTATACCAAGCGCATCATGCTGAAAGTCGGAATCAACCGGCAGTCGGAATTCTTCGTCCTGCATAGCCTGACGTTCGCGCCATTCAAGATGGGCCAGAAGAACCAGTCCGCCGCGAGGATTCCAGATCGGATCCAGGTGCGCACGCGGGATACGCGAAGCAAAGCGAGCTAGTGGCGAGTGCTGGCGATGCGTTCGCGCCTGCCATTCACCGATCCCGTCGTGCTGGTGCTTCTATCGATGGTCCATTCCGGCGCGATGGTCGGCAGTGCGTTGGCGAACGATTTGCGGCTGCGCATGCCGGTCGACTGCGAGGTCGGCCGCACCTGCATCATCCAGAATTATGTCGATGTCGATCCATCGGCGGCAGCGACCGATTATACCTGCGGCACATTGACCTATGACGGCCACAATGGCACCGACTTCCGCTTGCCGTCGCTGGCTGCGCAGCGCGCGAAGGTGAATGTCCTCGCTGCCGCGGATGGCCGCGTGTTGCGCATCCGTGACGGCGTCGACGATGTCGCTGTCACGGGTGGCGCTCATGGCAAGGTAGATGGCCGGGAATGCGGTAACGGCGTGATCGTCGGCCACGCCGAGAATTGGGAAACGCAGTATTGCCACATGGCCAAGGGCACTATCCGCGTCAAACCGGGGGATTCCGTGGTGGCGGGCGATCCGCTGGGGCAGATCGGATTGTCCGGTCTGACTGAATATCCGCATTTGCACTTCACGTTGCGGCACGACGGCAAGATCGCCGATCCATTCGCCTACGGTCGCGCAGGAGGTGCCTGCAGCGGCGACGCCGAAAATCTATGGGATGAATCCGTTCGCAAGCAATTGGCTTATCGGCCCCGAACCGTGTTGAATACCGGGTTCGCCACCGATACGGTGACGCGAGAGGCCATCGAGAATGGCGAGATGGCGCAGCAGCAACCGGCTGCCAATTCGCCGGCTATCGTTGCGTTTGTCCGCGCCATTGGCCTGAAGCAAGGCGACGTGCAATCGCTCACGCTGCGCGATCCGGCCGGGCACACCCTGGCAGAGCATCACGGTGCTGCGCTCGACAAGAACAAGGCGCAAGTCATCTTGTTCACGGGCAAGAAGCGGACTCGGCCGAATTGGGAGTCAGGGACTTACACGGCAACCTATGTCGTCAGTCATGACGAGCAAACGCTACTCGAACAGCAATTCCAGTTCGAGCTGCGCTGAAGCGCGGGCGTGCGTCGTCATCCTCCTTTTACAGTCGGGACGTGAAACGGGTCGTAGTGACCTGTTGACGGCGGGTGAGGTCGAAGGCTACCAAATGGCACCGGGCGGCGGGCGTCTTGCCGTGCCGACCATCTTTCACCTCACGCGGTTCGATCCGGAAAGCGGTGCGGCTTCATGAAAGATTTTGCTGGAAAGATTGCGGTGATCACCGGAGGTGGCACCGGCATGGGCCGCGAATTGGCTCGCCAATTGGTCGCCGAGGGTTGCAATGTCGCGATGTGCGACATCTCCGCAGCCAACATGGCTGAAACCAAGCGGCTGTGCGAGGCCGCGCGTCTGCCGCAAGGATTGCGCGTCACGACGCATCTCGCCGATGTGTCCGACGAAGAGCAGATACTGCGATTTCGCGATGAGGTCGCGGCCCAGCAGCACACGGATCTGATCCACCTGCTGTTCAACAATGCCGGTATCGGTGGTGGCGGTAGCCTGTTCACCAATACGCGCGCGCAGTGGGAACGGACGTTCAACATCTGTTGGGGTGGCGTTTATCTCGGCACACGCACCTTTCTGCCGATGTTGCAAAAGGCCAGCGAAGCCCACATCGTCAACACCAGCAGCGTTAATGGTTTCTGGGCTTCGCTCGGTCCCACCACGTCGCATACCGCTTACAGCGCCGCCAAGTTTGCCGTGAAGGGCTTCACCGAAGCGCTGATAACCGATTTGCGGCTTAACGCGCCGCATATCAAATGTTCGGTGGTGATGCCCGGACATATCGGCACCTCGATCGTGTCCAATTCACGCAAGGTGCAGAACAATTCGGAGCGTGAGACGCTGGATCCGATTGAGATCGAGCAGGCGCGGATGCGGCTGATTGCGAGCGGCGTCGATGTCTCGCAGATTTCCGATGATGACATTCAGAAGATCGCGGCCGAACGGGCGCGCACATTCCTCGAGGAAGCGCCGATGACCGCGGCGGCGGCGGCCAAGGTGATCCTCGACGGGGTCAAGGCCGAGCGGTGGCGCATTCTGGTGGGGCACGACGCGCACCTTCTTGACGAGTGGGTCCGCGGTGCACCGGAGCAGGCTTATGAGCCGGAATTCCATACGCGCTTCGCCATCGAAGCCGGCTGGAAGCTGGGGTAGAACGTCATTGGATTTACGCGACGACGTCATCCTGAGGCGTGCGCGAAGCGGGCCTCGAAGGATGGCGGCCGTCGCCCTTCGAGGGTCGTGCGAGGGCACGATCACCTCAGTATGACGGCATTAGGCTCAATCTGAATTCGTTTAGCCGCGCTCAGTTTCACCCATGCGCGATCGCCTTCTCGATCATGCAATGGATACCCTTGGAGCCGTTGACCGTCTGCGTCACGCGCAGGTCGGCAGCGAGGCTGCACAGCGTGTAAGCATCCTCGCGCGACAGGCCGCGCTTTTCGCCGAGCAGCACGATCATATCGCGCAGCGCGCGCACCACGCATTGGTCGAGATCGGGGTCCATCGCCATGGTGATGTAATGCGTCGGCGTTTCCGCGCGCGGATAGGTGAAGCGCAGATCCTTGCGCAGCGTAAACCGGAACCGGCCCTGCAGCGCGGTTTCGATGGCGGTGACGCAGACTTCGCCGTCGCCCTGCGCGCCGTGACCGTCGCCGCAGGAAAACAGTGCGCCCGGCACGAACACCGGCAGATAAAGTTTCGCGCCGGGCGTCAGCTCCTTGTTGTCAATGTTGCCGCCCATGGCGCGCGGGACCAGCGAGGTGATGCGGCCCCATGACGGCGGCGGCGCCACGCCCATAACGCCGAAGAACGGCTTTAACGGTAGCTCGAGTCCCCAAGGCATGTGGCCGACCATGCGTTTTGCGTCGAGCGGAATATTGATCTGGCGATACTCCGGAAAATCGTCAGGGAGCGTTCCCATCAACGGCCGGAACAGATTGAAACCCCAGTCCTGCCGCAGCTTGATGTCGAGGATGTCGACCTCGAGCACATCGCCGGGCTCGGCGCCGGCGATCGCAATCGGCCCGGTGAGGATGTGGCCGGGCACCATGCGCTCGTTGTTGGCGTGGACGGCGTCGAGTTCGGGCGGAATGTGGAAACGGCTGCGATCCGGCAGCACGTCGGGCCCACCGGTGATGGTATCGATGGTGACTTCGTCGCCGCTATCGATGGCGAGCACCGGTTTCAGTTTGGCTTCGAAAAAGCCCCAGTGGCAGGTTGCGGGGCTGGCATGCAAATGGTGGTGCGTCATGAATGAACTCGCGGATGCGGACGGATTGCCGACTGTGCCCTGACGAGGTGGCGATGTCGAATATTCCCGCAGCGGCATCCGGCGTCGCGCGAATGAGATGTTCCCTTGGCGCATTCTTCTTCTAGGATGGCAGGGAAAGCCGGGATAGTTTGCAAGCGCCGGCAGCCAGGGAGTCCAGTCATGCAGCAGGATGTCAAACAACGCGATCCGGCGGCGCAGGAGTCGTTTGATCTACCGGGCATGGTCGCCGATCTTAACAGCCTGCTGCGGCTGAAGACGACGGTGATCGGCATGAAAATGTTTGCCACCGTTGCCGAGATGCAGGCGATTCCGAAAATCCGCCGCCCCACCGCCATTCACACCACCGATCAGATCGTCAGCATGGCCTCGCGGCTGGGCTGGACCGTCGGCATCACCTCAGCCGACTTGGTGGGTGCGCAGTGTCGTGCTGTGATCGGGTTGACGCCGCAAGATGAGAAATGGCTTGCTGGTGAAGCCTATGTCGGCGTGTGGCACGGCACCGCGGAAGATGCGCGGGCGCGACAGGAGGCGCTGTGCGTGGTGCCCTATGGCCGCTATGAGGCGATGGCGGTGAGTCCGCTGGTGAGCGGGCGGCTCAATCCACCGGATATCTGTCTGGTCTACGCGACGCCCGGCCAGATGATTATCCTCATCAACGGCCTGCAATATACCGGCTACAAGAAATTCGAATGGGGCGTCGTCGGCGAAACCGCCTGCGCGGACTCGTGGGGCAGGGCGCTGGCGACCGGCGAGCCGAGCCTGTCGCTGCCGTGTTTCGCCGAGCGGCGTTACGGCGGCGTGCCGGACGAGGAGATGCTGATGGCGCTGTCGCCGGCGCATCTTGCCAAAGCCATCGTCGGCATGAAGGCGTTGGCCAAGAACGGCCTGCGCTATCCGATCGCGCCTTACGGCATCCAGAGCGATGTCCGCGCCGGCATGGGCGTGTCCTACGCCAAGACATAATCTTCGCTAAAACCGGTAGCCATGGCAGCCTCCCGTTGCCATGGCTTGGCGCTTTCTGCATTGCCTCCGCGCGCATGTAGTGACAGAACGGCAGAGGTTTGAATCGCGCTTTCTGGAGTGAGCATGAAGTCCTCGGCGGAATTCGATATCGTGGTGTACGGCGCCAGCGGCTTCACGGGCCGGTTGGTGGCGGAATATCTCGCCTCGCGGACCGGCGCGCCGCATGACGTCAAATGGGCCATGGCCGGGCGCAACCTCGACAAGCTGGCGGCGGTGCGCGACGAGATCGGCGCGCCGAAGGACACGCCATTGATCACCGCGGATGCCGCCGACCCGGCATCGCTCAATGCGATGTTGCAGAGGACCAAGGCCGTGCTGACCACGGTGGGTCCGTATCAGCTTTACGGCTCCGATCTGGTGGCGGCCTGCGCCAAGAGCGGCACCGATTATCTCGATCTCTGCGGCGAGCCGGTGTGGATGCGGCAGATGATCGACGCGCATCACGCGGCGGCGCAGGCATCGGGGGCGCGCATCGTGTTTTCATGCGGCTACGATTCAATTCCGTTCGAACTCGGTGTGTTCTTCCTGCAGGATCACGCACGCAAGACGCTGGGTGCGCCGGTTGCGCGCGTCAAGGGTCGCGTGCGCAAGATGAAAGGCACGTTCTCCGGCGGCACGGCAGCCAGCATGAAGGCGATCTTCGCCGCCGCCGCCAACGATCCGAGTTTGCTCCCGATGCTCCGCGATCCGTTTGTGCTGACGCCGGGATTTGAAGGACCGAAGCAGCCGCCGGGCAACAAGTCGCTATTCGACGACGATCTCAATATGTGGGTTGCGCCGTTCGTGATGGCGAACATCAACACGCGCAATGTTCATCGCTCGAATTTCCTGCTGGGCTTCCCGTACGGTCGTGACTTCGTCTACGACGAAATGGTGGTCGCGGGTCCGAAGGACACCGGCGAGGCGACAGCAAAGGCAATTGTCGCGGCGAACAACAAGATGGGCGCGCAGGGCGGGCCGAAGCCGGGCGAGGGCCCATCGAAGGAAGAACGCGAGGCTGGATACTTCGATCTTCTCTTCCTCGGCATCGCGCCGGATGGCCGGCAAGTCCGCGTCGCGGTGAAGGGCGATCGGGATCCGGGCTATGGCTGCACCGCGAAGATGATTGCGGAAAGCGCCATCTGTCTGGTCCGCGATGCGACCGATGTCGCCGGTGGCATCTGGACGCCGGGTGCGGCGTTCGGGCATCGCTTGATCAAGCGTCTGGCGGACAATGCCGGAATGAGCTTCGACGTCGAGACAGCTTGAACCAGACGTCCTCCTGCACTCCTCATTGCGATGGAAGCATCAGCGACGAAGCAATCCAGTTAGTGAGATGTCTGGATTGCTTCCCGGCAGCTCATAATGACGATGCGGTCTCGGGTCTCGCAGTGGCCAAGTGGCGCTGCGCGGCAATGAACATGCCCCACATCAGGCCCATCATCAGCCAGAAGTGCCGCCAGTGGTCGGTATCGATGATGAAGCTTTCGCCGACGGTCCCGAGAAACGCCGCGAAAATCGCCAGATAGGCGCGCTGCCACGGCACGCGCACGAAGACGTAGCGGAAGCCGAGGCAGACGGTGGTGAAGATCAGCGCCGGATAGAACACGCCGCTGATCCAGCCACCGGACATGAATGCGTTCAGATAGGAATTGTGCGTGTCCTCGGGGAAGAATTTGGTGAATTGCAGCGGGCCGATGCCGAGCGGCAGTTCGAGCGCCATCTGCGAACCCAGCACGTAACGCCCGAAGCGGCCGAAGCGGCCTTCGTCATAGCTTTGGTCGAAACTGGCGCGTTCCTTGAACAGCGATCCGACCGAACTGAACGATAGCAGCGCCGTCAGCAGCAGCGCGCCGATGACGACCGCGGCCACCGTGATGAGGACGATGCGCGAGCGTTGGGTGTTGGAGCGGCTGGTGATGAACATCAGCACCAGCATGAACGCCGAGGTCAAAACGAGCTGGCCCCAGGCGGCGCGCGAAAAGGCCAGCAGCAGCGCCAGTGCGATCAGGCCGAGGATCAGGGTGCTACGCAGCGCCTTGCCGAAGCGGTCGGTGACGACGCTTTGCAAAACGAACAGCGCCGGCAGGATCAGGAAGGCAGCGAACACGTTGGGATCCTTGAACGGTCCGCTGGCGCGATTGTAGAGCGTGAACAGGTTATGGCTGCCCGGCAGCAGGTTGAAGTAGCCGATGACGCCCGCGGCCGAGGCCAGAACAGCGCCGGCGATCAGCCCCCGCCGCAGGAAATCGAGCCGTGCGCCGGTGTCATCCGCGACGACCATGGCAAAGAAAATCACGGTGATCGCCATGTACCATGACGTTAGAATCCAGTTGACGATCTTGGTCTGGTCCATCAGGTGCGCGGCGCAAATGGTGTAGCCGATGTTGATGACGAACAGGAGGATCAGCAGCGGCAGCAAGGCGAGCCGCAGACGCAGGCCGGTCGACACCATCACGACGATGGCCAGCAGCGTTGCGATCTCGTAGGGGCTCGGCTCGATGAAAACGATGGCGCCGGAAAATCCCACCAGCCACATCAGCAGCCGTTGCAAAGCGGCCACGCGCGGCGCGACCAACGCCGGAGCCGGGGAATAGTCGCTGGTCGCGATATACGCCATTACACTCCCGCAACTCTACGCACGCAAACTGCAATCGATTCTGATCTGTTCATATTCAGCGGAGGGAGGCCGATCTCCGTTTCAGTACGCATTGTCCGTTTTCAACAGCGCCAGCGGCGTCTTGAACAGAATGTAGAGATCGAACAGCACCGACCAGTTCTCGATGTAATAAAGATCGAACTCGACGCGCTTCTGGATTTTTTCCTCGTTGTCGATTTCACCGCGCCAGCCATTGATCTGCGCCCAGCCGGTGATGCCGGGCTTGACACGATGGCGAGCGAAATAGCCGTCGACCGCTTCGTCGAACAACCGCGCATTGAGCTTGCCCTGAACCGCGTGTGGGCGCGGGCCGACCAGCGACAGGTTGCTCTTGAACACGACGTTGAAAAGTTGAGGCAACTCGTCGAGGCTAGTCTTGCGGATGAATTTTCCGACGCGGGTGACGCGCGGATCGTTCTTGGTGACGACCTTGGCGGCGGTCGGATCGGCCTGATGATGATACAGCGAGCGGAATTTGAAGACATCGATCCGCTCGTTGTTGAAGCCGAAACGCTTCTGCCGGAACAGCACAGGGCCGGGGCTGTCGAGTTTGATCGCCAGCGCGACCAAAGCCATCACCGGCGACAGCAGCAACAGGATGATCGCGCCGGCGACGTGATCGAATAGCGATTTCATCACCTGATCCCAGTCGGTGATCGGCGCTTCGAACACGTCGAGCGTCGGCACCTTGCCGACATAGGAATAGGAGCGCGGGCGGAAGCGCAGCTTGTTGGTGTGGGCCGACAACCGGATATCGACCGGCAGCACCCACAACTTCTTCAGCATTTCGAGAATGCGCATCTCCGCCGAGATCGGCATGGCGAACAGCACCAGATCGATGCGGGTGCGACGGGCGAATTCGACGATGTCGTCGATCTTGCCCAGTTTCGGGCGACCGGCGCAGGTGTCGAGCGCGCGTGAATCGTTGCGGTCGTCGAACACGCCGAGAATATCGAGATCCGAATCCGGCTCGGCGTTGAGCAAGTGGATCAGCTTCTCGCCGTTCTCGTCCGATCCGACGATAATGGTACGGCGATCGAGCCGGCCGTCGCGCGCCCAGCGCCGCACCAGCGTCCGCAGCGCCAGCCGAAACGCGATGAGTCCGGCGAGTCCGACGAAGAAAAAGGACGACAGCCACAGGCGGGAAATCTCACCGCCGAGCTTGAGGAAGAATGATGCGCCGATGAACAGCAGGAACACGAACGCCCAGGACGAGATCATCCGCGTCATCTGCCGAAGCTGGCCGCGGAACACTTGCACCTGGTAGATATCGGCGGCCTGGAAGCACATCACGGTCGTGACGGTCATGCCGAGGATCGCTGCGACATAGGACCAGGAGAAGCCATCGATCCGTGCGACATAAGCGAGATAGAGCGCGGTGCCGATCGTTGCGATCAGCACAAGGTCGACGATGCGGACGACACCTGCAATCACGATGGGAGAGTAGGCGGCGCGCACTTTCTGATTGGCAACGGCAAGTGCGGCAGCAGACAGGCGCTGCCGCCGTTCCACCCGTGGTGCGCCGGGCGCGGTCGTGGCCGCATCGATCATGGAGCGTGCGTTGATGGGTTCCACGTTGAATGCCTGTTCGTGCGCAAACACGTAAGCACGTGCGCGCGAAGATTAAGGAGCGCACTCCCGAATTAGGCGACAAATTGCAAGATTTGGTTATCGCGATTAAGGAGGGTTAACGCTTGGCAAACGCGTCGCGATAACCGGCAAGGATGCCATCCACCATGCTGCTCTGTGAGAAGTGCTGGAAGATCCGCTCGCGCAGCGATCGAGCGCGAGCCAGCGTTGCGTCGTGATGATCGATGGCGTTGGCTATCGCAGAAGCGATGGCATCGGGATCGTTGCGCGCAAACAGGGCGTCGGTGAACTCGCCGAAAATCTCCGGGATGCCGCCGACATTGGCTCCGATCATCGGGATACCGGCTGCACCCGCTTCGATGACCACATAGGGCATGGAATCGCCGCGCGACGGCACCACCAGCAGGCGGCCCTTGGAAAAGCCGTAGCGCGCCTTGACATGGCCGATAAAGCGCGCGGCATCTCCGAGCTTCAAGTTCTCGACCAGCGCCTTGAGGGTTGCCGTCTCTTCGCCATCGCCGGCCAGTGTCAGCGTCACCGGTCTGCCGCTCGCGCGCAGCCGCGCCACCGCCTCGATGAGCAAGTCGGCGCCCTTGATGTGGCGAAATTCTCCGACGAATACGATATCGGTGGCGTCGTCCGCCAGAGTTACCGGATCGAATTCATTCGCGGTCACGCCGTTGAACACGCAGCGGACGATTCCCGATGGCTTGCCGATCACGCGCTGGAAGGTATCGCGTGCGAACGCGCTTTCGAACAGGAACAGGTCGGTACGGTTCATCAGCGCGCGCTCAAGGCGGCTGTAGAAGGCGCCGGCGAGCGTATCCGGAGAATAGTGCAGGGAGCCGCCGTGCGGGGTGTAGACGCGGATGGTGTCGGAGCGGTTGGAGAGGCGGACGAACACGCCGGCCTTGGCGCCATGGCCGTGCAGAACCCGTGGCTTCAGGCGGCTGACGAGTCGGCTGAAGCGCAACCAGAACACGGCATCGGCGGGATGCGGCTCGCGATGCACGGGGAGACGATGCACGCCGAGGCGGAGCTTGGGGGCGATTTCGGCGAGGGCCGCGTCCGCGCGTGCGCCGCCGGTCAGGCTGTCGGCGACGATGCCGACATGATGACCGCGATCGGCCTGCTCGTTGGCGACATCGAGGATATGGCGGATGATGCCGCCGACCGGCGCACGGACGGCATGCAGGATGCGGAGCGGTTCCTCGGTCGATGCAGCCATGGTCTAGAACCGGCGTTTGCGGCCGGTGACGAGGTCACCGGGCATGGCGGCGGCCGTGCTTTGCGACGCCATCACGACTGAAACCGACTGGTGCATGTATCCTGTTCGCGGGGCTGTACCGACGGGGCCGAGGGTAGGTCCGGCGCCTTGCATTGAGGTATCCGAAAGAGCTGCTGATTTGATTAAATCTCCATGATTAACAAAGCATAAGTCTGGTTCCGCGATGCGGCCTGGAATAGGCTCGGTTTAACGAACCGGAAACCATAATGACCTCTAATCGGCCGCGAGGAGGCGGCGTCGCGCGGCCGCCGGTGGGAGTTTGCCATGCGCTTCGATGTGTTGGGGAAGGTCAAGGGTCGGCTGCCGAGCCGTAAATCGGAGGCCGCAGACGCGCCGCGGCCCGAACGCGGCTTTGGCTCGATCCCGGCATCGCGTCCCGCGACCGAGGCGGGCGACATCGATCTGCGCGCGATCTGGCAGGCCATCGTGGCCCGCAAGCTTTTCATTCTCATTCCGACGCTGCTGGTTGCCGTGCTCTCGACCGTTGCGGTGAGCATGATTACGCCGCGCTACAAATCCGAGGCGCGCATCCTGATCGACGGGCGCGAGAACGTGTTTCTGCGGCCGAACGGCGAGCGCAGCGAGGAACGTAGTGCGGTCGATCCGGAAGCGATCGCCAGCCAGGTGCAGTTGCTGCTGTCGCGCGATCTGGCCCGGCAGGTCATCAAGAAGAACAAGCTGGCGGAGTTGCCGGAGTTCGATCCGGTGCTGCGCGGCATGTCGCCGGTCCGCACGCTGCTCGGACTGTTCGGCATCGGCCGCGATCCGTTCCGCATGACACCGGAAGAGCGCGTGCTGGATTCTTATTACAGCCGTCTCGCGGCGTACGCCGTGGATAAATCTCGCGTTATCGTCGTCGAATTCCAGTCGCAGGATCCGGATCTTGCCGCACGTGTCGCCAATTCGATTGCGGATGGCTATCTCGTGCTGCAGCAGGACGCCCGGCAGCAGCAGGCGAAGTCGGCGGGGCAGTGGCTGTCCGGCGAAATCGACAGTCTGCGCCAGAAGGTGGCGGATGCAGAATCGCGTGCCGAGGCGTTCCGTGCCAAATCGAGCCTGTTCGTCGGCACCAACAATACGACATTGTCCAATCAGCAGCTTGGCGAGTTGAATACTCAGCTCAACAATGCGCGGGCGCAGAAGTCCGATGCGGAATCCAAGGCGCGCCTGATCCGCGAGATGCTGAAATCCGGGCGGTTGACCGAGGCGTCCGAGGTGCTCAACACCGAGTTGATCCGTCGCCTGTCGGAACAGCGCGTGACGCTGCGGGCGCAGCTTGCCGAGCAATCGTCGACGCTGCTCGACGGCCATCCGCGCATCAAGGAATTGAAGGCGCAGATTGCCGATCTCGACAAGCAGATCCGCGAAGAGGCCGGCAAGGTGTCGCGCTCGCTGGAGAACGATGCGCGTATCGCCGACGCGCGGGTCGAAAGCCTGAGCGCCAACCTCGATCAGCTCAAGCGTCAGGCCACATCGACCAACGGGCAGGACGTGCAGTTGCGTGCGCTGGAGCGTGAGGCCAAGGCAGAACGCGACCTGTTGGAATCCTATCTCGCCAAATATCGCGAAGCGACCGCGCGCGAGAGCATCGACGCCGCGCCGTCCGACGGCCGGATCATTTCCCGCGCCATCGTGTCCAATACGCCTGCCTATCCGAAAAAGCTGCCGATCATTCTGATCGCGACGTTGGCGACCCTGATGCTGACGACCGGATATGTTGCGAGCGGCGAATTGCTGCGCATGACGGCGCCGCGCAGCTTCGCTTCGCCCGCGATAGGTCAGACTGAGCCGGTTATCGCGGAACGGCTCGAGCCAGTAATGCAAGAGCCGGCATTGCAGACGGTTCCGGTGATGATGCCCGAGCCGGTGATGACGCCCGAGCCCGTCCTGAACGCAGAGACGGAAGGGGTGGCTGCGACGCATGCCAACGAGCTTGTCCTGCTTGCAGACGAACTGGGCGGGCTGGGTGCGCAGGCGCGCAAGATTTCCATTCTCGGCACCAGCGATAACGAGAATACATCAACGATTGCACTGGCTTTGGCGCGTTTGCTCGCCCGCAATGCCAAGATTGTCGTGATCAGCCTGTCGTCGTCGGCAACGCTCGCTGCAGCGTCGGCGGATGCGGCGGCGCCCAGCCTGGCCGATTTGATGCGCGGGGAGGCGTCGTTCGGGCAGATCATTACAAGGGATCATGCCTCATCCGTTCATCTGGTGATCGGTTGCCGCAAGCAACAGGATCGCGTGCTGTTGCAATCGCCGCGGCTGATGATGGCGCTCGATGCCTTGATGCGGACCTACGATCACGTGCTGCTCGATGCCGGAACGGCTGACGATTTGCCGGCGGCCTTGCTGACGGCCGACGCGCGCGCCATTGTGGTGCCCGACGCGTCGATGAGCGTGAGCGCGCGTCAACTGATGAGCGAGCAGCTCAAGGCCGTTGGCTTCGTCGACGTAACGATGCTGGGCGATACGGGAAGAGCGGTGAGCGTGCCCGATGAGGTCGCGCGGATCGTCGCGGCATAGGTCGCGCGCAGCCTGTCGCCTAGCGATGCATCGCGCCGCGCAACATCTGCGCAGCCTTCATGAGCGCAGGGGTTTGCTTCACCAGCCGCTTGGCGCTCGATAGTGCGGACATTGCCGCGGCGCCAAGTCTTCCGCGCGCGCTTAGCGGCAGGAAGCTGTCGAAGATCGGCTCGTCACTCTTGCAGAAAAGCTGCTTGTAATCATCGGATCCGATGCCGAGATCGAGCGAGGTATAGCCGCGCGAAGCATAGTGATCGACGATGTTCCGGATCAGGATCAGGCCCGGGCTGTATCGGGCATTTTCCGACATGGTGTAGGTGTTGAACATCATCGAGAAGCGATGACCGTCGGCCACACCTGCGAAGATCGCGATGACCTCCTGGTCGCATTCGAGCGCGTGAATGTCGATGACGTGGCCGCCATCGGCCCGCTCGGCCATGCATGCGGCGCGAACAAAATCCTCGACGCCGGGATCGGCGAACACGTTTGGCAGCTTCTGTGCTGCCATGCGCGCAGGTTTGATGACAAAGAAGGCGTCGAGCAATCGCTTGATGTCGGTTTCCGAGGCGGCGCGGGTATAGCGATAGCCGGGCAGCGATTGCAGTTTGCGCTCTTTGCTTTTCAGTCGCCGCCGAAATGAATTGCTGATGCGTTCGCTCGCGGGCGCGTTCGGTGCGATCGGCATGAGAGGGCAGGCATTGATCGATGCCTGCTGGGGCAAAGACGCCAGCGGATTGGCGATGCCTTGCCAGTGAGCCGGCTGTTGGGTCAGCGCAAGAATATCAGCGGGATGACGATGTTGGCGGATGGCGTCCCACACCGCCGCGAGATCCGGCTCGGCTGCGGAGGTGATGAAATCCCGCCGCCATATCGGCATGTTGAAGGTTGCGTGTTTGCCGCCAAGAAATCTCGCGACAAGGACGCCGCTTTCCTGCTTCACAGCCAGCGGCAGCAGCAGCAGTGGCTGATGATCGGCGTCATATGCAACGACAATAAACGGTGTGAGGTTGCAGCTTGTGCCGACATGCTCCTGCCACGTCGCGAGAAAGTCGAAGCGTTGATACGGGGTGAAAAGCTGTTCCGCCGTTTCGAAGCGGCGCCAGATCGATTCTACCGCCTGCATGTCGTCGTAAATCTGCACGCTCGCGATACGCGATGCGCGCGGTCGCGCTTCAATCTGTGCCATCCGTCCATCGATTGTCGCGGCCATGGCCATATTTAAAACCCGATTGAAAATAGAGGCTTGGCAGCCAAATGCGTACTTTGGGTATCCGGGGACCTTTGCAAATAAGTGTCAACAAAGGGTAATGGCGATCGCGAGCGCGCAAATGAACGCGACCGTTCGTCTCGCGTCACAGTGTCCTGCGGCGGAATTCATGCGTCGGGACGCGACATCCAGCTGATCACCGGCATGGCCGGCAGGACCCAGCCGATACCGGCAACTACGTAGAAAATCGCCTGATACAGCCCGGAGGCGGCGAGCCACGGGGTCTGCGCGATGGCCATGCCGAGCAACGACCAAACCACGACCAGGACGAGCAGGATGATGGTTCCAATGAACTTTCGGGTGCGGATGGTCATGGCTGGAGACGTTGAGTAAACCGGTCAAAACGAGATGAAGGGCGCCGTCGAAGCCCGAGTTGCTACTGGCGCATGGTGGCTTTGTAACACCCCGGGTCGTCGATCCAATTCGCCGGAGTCGCACGCCTTGCATGCGGGGACGGCCGGACTATAAGGAGAACGAAAATTCGTTCAAGCCATAGTTCCGATGGGGGACATCCTGACCGTAAAGCAACCCAGCATGCGCGCCGTGCGCTGGTGGCTAATCGCCGTCGCGGCCTTGATCGCGCTGATGGTGCTGGTCGGCGGCGCGACCCGCCTAACCGAGTCCGGCCTGTCGATTGTCGAGTGGAAACCCGTTACCGGCAGCATTCCGCCGCTCAGCGAAAAGCAATGGAACGAGGCTTTCGAAGGTTACAAGGCCATCCCGCAGTATCGCGAACTCAATGCGGGCATGACGCTGCATGAGTTCAAGACGATCTTCTGGTGGGAATGGAGTCACCGGCTGCTCGGCCGGGTGATCGGCATTGCCTATCTGTTGCCGTTTCTCTGGTTCATCTGGCGCGGAATGCTGCCGGGCGATTTGAAGCGGCGGTTATGGATGATCTTCGGGCTTGGCGCGCTGCAGGGCGCGGTAGGCTGGTGGATGGTGGCTTCGGGGCTGACGCATCGCGTCGAAGTCTCGCAATACCGCCTGGCGACGCATCTCGTTCTGGCGCTGTTGATCTTCGCCGCCATCGTCTGGACGTTGCGGCGGCTGTCGGTGCGGCCCGCGATTGTTGCGCCGCTGCGCTTGAAGATCACCAGCACGGTGCTGCTGGTGATGGTGTTTCTGCAGCTCTATCTCGGCGCGCTGGTGGCGGGCCTGCGGGCCGGCAAGGTCTACAACACCTGGCCCGACATCGACGGCGGGTTCATTCCGAGTGGTGCGCGGCTGTTCTTCGAGCAGCCATGGTGGCGCAACCTGTTCGACAACACCTTAACCGTGCAGTTCAATCATCGCATGGTGGCCTATGCGCTGTGGGTGATTGCGATCTTGCATCTGGTCGATGCGCTCCGGGCGCGGGCAGGGCAGGCAACCGTCAACGGTGCGCTATGGCTGTCCATCGCGATGACAGCACAAGCGACGCTTGGCATTCTTACGCTGCTGCATCAGGTACCGATCGATTTGGCGCTGACGCATCAGGGCATGGCAATCGTCGTTCTGACGTTGGCCATTGTCCACAATGAGCGGCTGACGGCGCGGCATGCACAGGCGAGGTCGCAGGACCTACAGCTGGCGCCGCAGCAGGCGCGCTAAAGCTCAATCGGTAGCAGTCTGCAAAAAAAATCGGTAGTAGTCGGAAAAAAGATTGCCGGATCGTGATCCGGCAATCTTCGTAATCATCAGCTTATGCGATGACGGATGCGTGTTCACCCTGCATCCGCGGTTGCATTACTGCCGCAGCGCCTGATCGAGATCGGCGATGATGTCTTCCTTGTCCTCGAGGCCGATCGACAGCCGGACGAGATCGGGACCGGCGCCGGCCTGGATCTTCTGCGCATCGTCGAGCTGGCTGTGCGTCGTCGATGCCGGATGGATCACCAGCGAACGAGTGTCGCCGATGTTGGCAAGATGCGAGAACAATCGCAGGTTCGACACCAGGTTGACGCCGGCGTCGTATCCGCCCTTGAGCGTGAAGGTGAACAGTGCACCGGCACCCTTCGGCGCATATTTGCGGGCGAGGTTGTTGTAGCGATTGCCGGCCAGCCCGGCGTAGTTCACCGAGGCAACGGCCGGATGCGCCGACAGCCATTCGGCGACCGCCTTGGCATTCTCGCAGTGCTTCTGCATGCGCAGCGGCAAGGTCTCGATGCCGGTCAGGATCAGGAATGAATTGAACGGCGAAATTGCCGCGCCGAGGTCGCGCAGACCGAGCACGCGGCAGGCGATGGCGAAGGCGAAGTTGCCAAACGTCTCCTGCAGCTTGATGCCGTGATATTCCGGGCGCGGCTCGCTCAGTACCGGATACTTGTTGTCGCGCGACCAGTCGAAGGTGCCGGCGTCGACGATAATGCCGCCGATCGAGTTGCCGTGACCGCCGAGAAACTTGGTCATCGAATGCAGCACGATGTCCGCTCCATGATCGATCGGGCGGATCAGGTAGGGGCTCGCCAACGTGTTGTCGACGATCAGCGGCACTCCCGCCTTGCGGGCGACCGCCGAGATCGCCTCGATATCGGTGACAGACCCGCTGGGGTTGGCGATGGACTCGATGAAGATCGCCTTGGTGCGCGGCGTAACCGCGCTTTCGAAGGTGGAAATATCATCCGGATCGGCCCACACTACGTTCCAGCCGAAGCTCTTGAAGGCGTGCGTGAACTGATTGATCGAGCCGCCGTAGAGCTTGCGCGCCGCGATGAACTCGTCGCCGGGGCGCAGCAGCTGCTGCAGGGCCGTGACCTGGGCGGCATGACCGGACGCCACGGCCAGCGCGGCGGTGCCGCCTTCGAGCGCGGCGACGCGCTCTTCGAGCACGGCGGTCGTCGGGTTGCCGATCCGGGTGTAGATGTTGCCGAAGGCCTGCAACCCGAACAGCGACGCCGCATGGTCGGCATCGTTGAAAACGAACGAGGTGGTTTGATAGATCGGTGTGTTGCGCGCACCGGTGGTAGGATCAGGCTGTGCGCCAGCATGGATCGCAAGCGTGGCAAATCCGGGGAGGCGTTCGGTCATGCGAAAAGTCCTGTCTGCTCGGTTTGAGGTTAGCGGCGCGGCATGCTGCTGATCCCGACGCGTGGCGTCAAGTCATGTCGCGGGCCGTGGGCCGGTTCGAAAAATCTGTATCCTGTGCTGACGCAGCGGTGAAACGAAATTCCGTCAATTGCTGGCGTCAGGTGGGATCCTTCTTGCCTTGCGCAGCGCGATCCGCTGCGCTGGTATCGCCGCCACCGAAACTGACGCGATTGAGCGAGAGGCGCATACCCTGCGTCGGGATCGGCGCGCGCTTGGAACTGAGCGTGCGTGAGTTGACGCCCATCCAGGAAATTTCCGACGACAGGCGGCCGTATTCGATCTTCGGACAGCGGTTCATCACCACCTTGAGACCGGCGGCTTCGGCCTTGGCGGCGGCTTCGTCGTTGCGGACGCCGAGCTGCATCCAGATCACTTTGGGCAGCGGATCCAGCGTCAATGCTTCTTCGACCAGCGACAAAGCGACACTGGAGTTGCGGAAGATGTCGACCATGTCGATCGGGCGGCCGATGTCGCGTAGCGAGGCGACGAACGGTTTGCCGACTAGACTCTTGCCGACCTGTCCGGGATTGACCGGAATCATGTCGTAGCCGCGTTGCGCCAGATATTTGAAGGCGAAGTAGCTCGGCCGGACATTCACTGGCGAGGCGCCGACCATGGCGATGGTCTTGACCCCGTTGAGAATGCCACGAATGTAGTTGTCGTCGTAGGTGTCGTGATTCATGTCGTAACGCAGCCGTTCTATGAAATCGTCATTGCGAGGAGCGCAGCGACGAAGCAATCCAGTCTTTCCTGTTAATTCGCTGGATTGCTTCGCTTCGCTCGCAATGACGCGGAGAGGTGCTGGATTCGCTGCTAGTGGCGTGACAACGGCGCGGTCCTACCGATCCTGCCAGGTCGGTTGGCGCTTTTCGATGAAGGCGCAGATGCCTTCCTCGGCGTCGCGCGCCATCATGTTCTCGGTCATCACTTCTGACGCGAAGCGATAGGCGTCCGCAAGGCTCATTTCGGCCTGGCGATAGAAAGCTTCCTTACCGATCCTCACGGTGTGTGCGGATTTAAGCGCGACTTTGCGCGCCAGCGCGATGGCGGCGTCGCGTTCCGTCCCGGCCGCAACCACATGGTTGATGAGACCCATTTGCTTCGCGTCCTGTGCGGACACGCTCTCGCCGGTGAGCAGCATTTCCATCGCCTGCTTGCGGCCGATGTTGCGCGTCAGCGCCACCATCGGCGTCGAGCAGAACAGGCCGATATCGACGCCCGGCGTGGCAAAGCCGGCTTTCTCCGAGGCCACGGCGAGATCGCAGGTCGCGACGAGTTGGCATCCTGCCGCGGTGGCGATGCCTTGCACGGCAGCCACTACCGGCTTCGGCAGCTTTACGATGCTCTGCATCATGGCGCTGCACGCGGTCATCATCTGCGCGAAGAAGGCGCGGCCGCCATCGGCGTCGGCGCGGCGCGCGGTGAGTTCTTTCAGATCGTGGCCGGACGAGAACGCCTTGCCGCTCGCCGCGATCACTACAGCGCGCACCGATGTATCGTCGCGGATGTCGTCGATGGCTGCTTGCAGCTCGGCGATCAGCGCCTCCGATAAACAGTTGCGTGCCTCGGGCCGGTTCAGCGTCAGCACGGCAATACCGTCGACGGTTTCGCGGAGAAGCACGGGGAACTGTGGGGGGAGCGCACGGAGAGGTTCGGCAGTCATCTTCCTATTATCCATCGGCTGGGCATTGGCGTCATCGTATTGTAACAGAGTGCGGCAAGCGAAAGCAGGAAAGAGCGATATGGCCGCGGCTAAAATGAGCGTGACTGAACTGGAAGCCTTTCTTCACCGGGAGTTTCCGCAGGCTTTCAGCAGCGGCGATATCACTATCGAGAGTGCTGACGGTGCCACTTGTCTGCTACGCCAGCAATACAGCGAACGGATGCTGCGTCCCGGCGGCACCGTGTCGGGGCCGACGCTGATGGCACTCGCCGACTTCGCCATGTACGTGGTGCTTCTTTCCGCGATCGGACCGGTCGGACTGGCCGTCACCACCAATCTCAATATCAACTTCCTGCGCAAGGGCCAGCCCGGACAGGATGTGATGGCCGCCGCCAAGCTAATGAAGCTCGGCAAGCGGCTCGCAGTCGGTGAGGTCGCACTGCTGTCGGGAACTTCTGCGGACCCGATTGCCCACGTTACCGCAACCTATTCCATTCCAAATCAAAGCTGATTTTCGTGGTATAATAATACCATATTTATAACCGTTTGATTTGATGAACGATTTTGCGTCGATCTGACGTTGACGGCAGCGCCGGCGTTATTTACAAGCACGCCAATTCCGCGCCGTCGCGCGGATCGACTCTTTTCATGGAAATCCTCACATGGCGACATTTTCGGCAAAGCCGGCCGAAGTCACGAAGAAGTGGGTGCTGATCGACGCAACCGGTCTGGTTGTCGGTCGCCTTGCGACTTTGGTGGCGATGCGGCTGCGCGGCAAGCATCTTCCGACCTACACGCCTCACGTCGATTGCGGTGACAACGTCATTATCATCAACGCGTCCAAGGTGGTGCTCACCGGGCGCAAGCGTGACCAAAAGGTCTATTACAATCACACCGGCTTCATCGGCGGCATCAAGGAGCGGACCGCGAAGTCCATCCTCGAAGGTCGCTTCCCGGAGCGCGTGGTGGAAAAGGCCATCGAACGCATGATTCCGCGCGGGCCGCTCGGCCGCGTTCAACTCGGCAATCTGCGGGTCTATGCGGGTGCCGAGCATCCGCACGAGGCGCAGCAGCCGGAGACGATCGATATTGGCGCGTTGAATCGCAAGAACAAGAGGGCCGCATAAGATGTCCGATACCATGCAGTCTCTCGATCAACTCGCGGCGCTGAAGACGGCTGCGCCCCAAGCGCCGAAGTACACCAAGAAGGTCGACAAGCAGGGTCGCGCCTATGCCACCGGCAAGCGCAAGGACGCCGTGGCGCGCGTCTGGGTCAAGCCGGGCTCGGGCAAGATCGTCGTCAACACCCGTGAAGTCGAAATCTACTTCGCACGTCCGGTGCTGCGCATGCTGATCCAGCAGCCGCTGGTCGCGGCCGCCCGTCAGGGCCAGTACGACGTGACCTGCACCGTCACCGGCGGTGGTCTGTCGGGCCAGGCCGGCGCTGTGCGTCACGGTCTTTCCAAGGCGCTGACCAACTTCGAACCGGAGTTGCGTGGCGTGCTCAAGAAGGGTGGCTTCCTCACCCGCGACTCGCGTGTCGTTGAACGTAAGAAGTACGGCAAGGCGAAAGCCCGTCGTTCGTTCCAGTTCTCGAAGCGTTAATCGCATCCGACGAACTAGCCGCAATACGGTTATCCACTGCAAAGAGGCGCCTTCGGGCGCCTTTTTCATTGCCGGTTCGAGGCCGCACCATGCCGCGTTATTGCTGTTGAATCGTGTTTAACCAGCGATTTCGCCGTTCGACCGGATCAGCCGACAACGTCAGAACGGTTATTTAACATTTGAAGTGGTTTTCGCGGAAAACTTGCGTATGCGTGCAAACGGATTTCAAACACGCGCTGTCTAGTTTGGTCATCGGCTGAGATGACTTTTAAATGATCTGCACAACCTGACATGATTGCCGGTGACACGACGATGTCGCTCGATACCTCCACGCTTTACCTCGTGGCGACGCTGGTGGCTGCGTTGCTGGGGGTCATGCTGCTCGTCTTCGGACGGCAGGAAAATATCGCAGCCCTCAAATGGTGGGGCGCTGCTTACATCCTGGGCGCGGCGTCCGTCACCGGATGGACGCTGGCCAGCTCGAAACTCGGATCGGGGTTATCGCTTAACGCCATCGGCTTCGTGGCGTGCGGCATGGTGTGGAATGCGGCGAGGGTGTTTCACGGCCGCCGGACAAGCTGGCCCGGCATCGTCTTCGGCGCGCTGGTCTGGATGGCGACGCTCGCGATCATCAAGGCCGATGCTTATGCGCTGCGGGTAACCGTCGGCGCGGGTATCGTGGCGGTATATGCCGCGTTGACGGCGAACGAACTGTGGTCCGAACGGCGCAAGTCGTTCAAGCGCCGATGGCCGACAATCGTCATTCCGGTGATGCATGGTTTCGTCTTGATGCTGCCGATTCTGGTCGGCGACCTGCTGCGCGATGACGACGGATCATTCGCCGACAGCATCTGGGTGTCGGTCTTCGCCATCGAACTGGTGCTGTATGCGGTCGGCACGGTGTTCATCATCTTCATGCTGGTCTCGGAACGTGCGGTCAGGGCGCACAAAGTCGCTGCGTCGATGGATCCGCTCACCGGTATTTTCAACCGCCGCGGATTTGCCGAAGCCACGACGCGCATCATCGAGCATGAGGCCGCCGCCGAACGCGCGGTGACCGTGATGATCTTCGATATCGACCATTTTAAATCGATCAACGACCGCTTCGGTCATGCCGCTGGCGACTACATCCTCAAGGAATTTGCGCAGATCGTCAGCAATACACTGCGCATCACCGACCTCTGCGGTCGGATTGGAGGCGAGGAATTTGCGGCACTGCTGCCGTGCTCGATCGATGAGGCATTGATCGCCGCGGAACGCGTCCGCTGCGCCTTCGAGGCGAGCAGCCTTGCGGTGGACGGTGCGCCCGTTGAGACGACGGTCAGCATCGGAGTGGCCGGTGGGCCCGTGGGCACCGAGCTGGACGTGCTGCTCGCCGCTGCGGATACGGCGCTGTATCAGGCCAAACGCTCAGGCCGTAACCGCGTTGTATCGGCGGCCGAGGAACCGCTGTCGCTGGAGCAGGGCCGCAGGGCAATTGCCAAGGCCGGTCACAGTGGCTCGGGCGTGGTGCGCCGCTCGGGAGTCGCGACGGTCAGTGAAGCTGGCGCCTGATCGCCGGATATCCGCGGTGAGAGGCATGGCGCCCGTATAAATCTAACCGTCTGTTTACCCCGGTTCGATATTATCCGGGCATGTCTACGATCCGTAACGATGCTCGCCATTCTGCCTTGCTGGCGCTCGAAGCTGCCGCCGCAAGCGCCCGTAGCGACTTTGCCTGCATGTTTTCCACCTCGGACGAATATGAGACGGCACTGATCACCGAGCGGCGCGCGCAGGGCCGTTACGACCGGCCGCGGCACAATTGGCGGATGATCGCATTTATCAGCGTCGCGCTGATGGTTGCCGGCACGGTGATCCTGTTCGCCTGAGCCGTGCTTGCTGGCACGCGGCGGCCATGCTTCGCTGCTATCTTCTATCCGCCTCAGATATGCGATAGAGCCATTGGTCTCATGAGAGCATTTTCCGGCTAGGCGGAATTCGGCTGGCCGCAAGCAGGTGCTCTCGATCATTTGCGCGTATGCTGATCGCAAAACCGGTATCGACTTTTGCGGAATACGCGCCAGAAGAGGCCAAGCCATCATGATTACGGAAATTGCCCAGGTCGAAATCAAGCCCGGCTCCGAAGCGGATTTTGAAGCAGCCGTCGGCAAAGCGCGCGCCGCCTTCAAGAGCGCCAAGGGGTTTCATGGCTTCGAGCTGCATCGCTCGATCGAAAAGCCGCAGCGCTATCGCCTGCTGGTCAAATGGGAAACGCTGGAAAATCACACGGTCGATTTTCGCGGCTCGGCCAACTTTACCGAGTGGCGTGGGCTGGTCGGCCAGTTCTTTGCGTCGCCGCCGGATGTCGAGCACACCAATACGGTCGTCACAAGCTGATCAGGCGGCGCTCGCTGCTGTCGTTTGATCCGGCCACAGGTGGTTCAACACCACCTTGATGATTGCGATCAGCGGCAGCGCCAGCGCCAGCCCCCATAGACCGAACAGCACGCCCAGGAAGATCTGCGCCGCGAACAGTGTGGCCGGCGGGATGCTGATGGCGTGACGCTGGATCAGCGGCGTCAGGACGTTGCCTTCGAGGAATTGCACTGCAAGATAAAGCCCGAACGCACTGATGATCGCGGTGAGGCCCGAACCGAGGCTGGCGAGCACGATCAGGAAGCCGGCGAGGATCGCGCCGACATTAGGGATGAACGTCAGCAGGCCGGTGATGAAGCCCAACACTAGCGCACCCGGCACGCCGATCACGGTGAGGCCCGCCCAGGTCAGCACGAACAGGCTCGTCATCGTCGCGATCTGACCAAGCAGCCAGCGGCGCAGTGTCTCGCTGATATCGTCGATCAGGCGGGCAGCACTGTGCAAGCGTTGTCGCGGCACAAATCGCAGGATCCCTTCGCGATAAAGTTTGGGCTGTGCCGCAAGCAGCAGCCCGAGGAAGATCACGACGAAGAAGTTGCCAACGCCTTCGAACAGGCCGGCGATGATGCGCACGGTCTGACCGACGATGGCGCCGGTGCCGGAGGCGATGGCGCTTGCATCCGGCAGCTTGGGTGCACGGGACTGCGCTGCATCGCCGCCGGTGGATGCATCCCCTTGCGCGGCAAAGCTACTGAGGTTGACGAAACTAGTGTCGACGCCGTGCTTTTCGAGGAAGTCCTTGGCGTTGCCGAGTTGCGAACGGATCGTCGAATTCAGTGCCTTGCCTTGTTGGGCGATCGTGCTGCCGCCGAGTACCACCACCCCGGACAGGATGCCGGTGAACAACAGGCAGACGATGATGAGCCTGAAAGTGTGATTGCCGCCGGTGACCCGGCGCAGCAGATCGGTCATGGCGTTGAGGAACACGCCGAACAGGATGCCTGCAAACAGCAGGAAGAGCGTCGCGGCAGAATACCAGGTGATCGCCAGCAACGCCGCAAACGCAACGATGCCGCAGCCGCCGATCGCGATGTCGCGAGCGAGACTGCCACGCGCGCGAATTCCATCCTGAGCCGAGCCTTCCAAGTGCGACGCCTCCGGTTGCGGTTTGGCGTACTCTTCCGTCAAACGACGCCGGGATCAAGGTGGGACGTCGCGGCAGGCTCCGTTATCCGAAGGCCTCTTGCCACGTTCCGCAGAATAGGGGACGTGCGTCGGTATATTCGACGCAAAGAAAAGGCGCCCGGGATCGGGCGCCTTTGGTCGATGTTTGTTGTGACCGGGGTGTCCCGGTGAGGCATTACAGCGAGTAGTACAATTCGAACTCGATCGGGTGCGGCGTCATTTCGAAACGCTCGACCTCGGTCATCTTCAGTTCGATAAAGGCATCGATGAAGTCGTCGTCGAACACGCCGCCAGCCTTGAGGAAGGCGCGGTCCTTGTCGAGGTTTTCCAGCGCTTCACGCAGCGAGCCGCACACCGTCGGGATCTGCTTCAGCTCCTCGCGCGGCAGATCGTACAGGTCCTTGTCCATCGCCGGACCCGGATCGATCTTGTTCTTGATGCCGTCGAGACCGGCCATCAGCATCGCCGCGAAGGCGAGATACGGATTGGCCATCGGATCGGGGAAGCGCACTTCGACGCGCTTGGCCTTCGGCGAGGTGGTGTAAGGGATACGGCAGGAGGCCGAACGGTTGCGCGCCGAGTAGGCGAGCAGCACCGGCGCTTCATAACCCGGGACCAGGCGCTTATAGGAGTTGGTCGACGGGTTGGTGAAAGCGTTGATCGCCTTGGCGTGCTTGATGATGCCGCCGATGTAATGCAGGCAGGTTTCCGACAGGTCGGCATACTTGTTGCCGGCGAACGTCGGCTTGCCATCCTTCCAGATCGACTGGTGGACGTGCATGCCCGAACCGTTGTCGCCATAGACCGGCTTCGGCATGAAGGTGGCGGTCTTGCCGTAGATGTGCGCGACCTGATGGATGCAGTACTTGTAGATCTGCATCTGGTCGGCCATGTGGGTCAGCGTATCGAACTTCATGCCGAGTTCGTGCTGGGCCGACGCCACTTCGTGGTGGTGCTTTTCGACCTTGACGCCCATGCGGGCCATTGCGCCGAGCATTTCGGAGCGCATGTCCTGCAGCGAGTCCTGCGGTGGCACCGGGAAGTAGCCGCCCTTGGTCGCGATGCGGTGGCCGAGGTTGCCGCCTTCATACTGTGTGTCGCCGTTGATCGGCAGTTCGGCGGCGTCGAGGCGGAAGCCGGTGTTGTAGGGCGTCGCGGAGAACCGCACGTCGTCGAACACGAAGAACTCGGCTTCCGGACCGACGAACACGGTGTCGCCCACGCCCATCGACTTGACCATCGCCTCGGCCTTCTTGGCGATACCGCGCGGATCGCGGTTGTAGGGCTCGCCGGTGGTCGGCTCGAGCACGTCGCAGGTGATGACCATGGTGGTCTCGGCGAAGAACGGGTCGATCGTCGCGGTCGACGGATCGGGCATCAGCGTCATGTCGGATTCATTGATCGCCTTCCAGCCGGCGATCGACGAGCCGTCGAACATGGTGCCTTCGGCGAAGATTTCCTCATCGATCATCGAGATGTCGAACGTGACGTGCTGCCACTTGCCGCGCGGGTCGGTGAAGCGCAGGTCGACGTACTTGACGTCGTTGTCCTTGATGGACTTGAGGACTTCTTTAGCGGTCGTCATGGATACCTCTTATGTTCAACAGGTCGTCGTGATGTGGCGGCAAGAGCAGCCGATGGGGGGAAGGCGGGGGGCGTCAGATGGCGTCGAGGCCGGATTCTCCTGTGCGGATACGGATGGCTTCCTCGATATTGGAAACGAAGATCTTGCCATCGCCGATGCGTCCGGTCTGCGCGGCGCGGCGGATGGCTTCGATCGCCTTCTCGACCAGGTCGTCCGAGGTCACGATCTCGATTTTCACCTTGGGGAGAAAGTCCACGATGTATTCGGCGCCGCGATACAGCTCGGCGTGGCCCTTCTGCCGGCCAAAGCCCTTCGCCTCGGTGACAGTGATACCTTGCAGGCCGACCTCTTGAAGGGCTTCCTTCACCTCGTCGAGCTTGAAGGGCTTGATGATGGCTTCGATCTTTTTCACTGAACGTCTCCCGGCACTTCAAATCCTTCAAGCAAGAGGTCTGAACGTAGTTGCGGCCTGACCCATGCACGGACCAAACCGGATCGAGGCCTGCTCTTGGCATCGCTCGTCCACATGGGCGACCGTATCGGTTGGTCGGATGTGCTCGGTCATGAGCAAACAGGCGGGCTTGATGTTTGCTCTCCGGTAAGCAGAGTCTGTGCCAAGTTCAGAGCTGTCTGATGCACGTGAATTAGCAGGGTATTTCGGTCAGTTCCATGAGTGCCCTGGCGGATTCGCAAGCAGTCTCTGGTGAATTATTGAGCTGTTTGCATAATTTTCGTGCAGATGGGTGTGTTTCACCGGCCAAGGAATTGCAGGAAGCTGCCTGAGTTTAAGGCGATTATCGGCAGGAATCGATATGGAAGTGCTCACCGTTCCCGAGATGCAGAAGGCCGATCAGCTCGCCATAGCCGGCGGCACCAGCGGCTTTGCATTGATGTTGAGCGCCGGCCGGGCAGTGGCCGAAGCGGCGGTCGATCTGGTCGAACGCGGTCCGATCCTGGTGGTGGCGGGCGGCGGCAATAACGGCGGTGACGGCTTCGTGGCTGCCGCCGAACTGGTGGCGCGAGGGCGTGACGTCGCGGTCATGCTGCTCGGCGAGCGCGATGCCCTCAAAGGCGACGCGGCGCTGGCGGCGCGGAACTGGACCGGGCGGGTGCTGCCCTGCGAAGCCCGGGCGATCGGCACCCCGGCCCTGATTATCGACGCACTGTTCGGTGCCGGCCTCAACAGGCCGGTCAAGGACGCGGCCCACGACATCATTGAAGCCATCAACGCCAGCGGTGCGCCGGTGCTGAGCGTCGATCTACCGAGCGGGATCAACGGCAGTAGCGGCGCGGTGATGGGGATCGCTGTCCGCGCCACCGAGACCGTCACATTCTTTCGCCGCAAGCCGGCACATCTGCTGCTACCTGGCCGGTTACACTGCGGCCGGGTCCGGGTCGCTGATATTGGCATCGATGCCAGCGTGCTTGTGGACATCCGGCCGACGGGGTTCGAAAACGATCCGGCGCTCTGGGGTGAACAGTTTCCGGTGCCACGGATCGACGCGCACAAATATGCCCGTGGTCACGCCCTGGTCATGTCCGGTGGCGTCAGTGCCACTGGCGCGGCGCGGCTGGCGGCGCGCGGTGCTTTGCGGGCAGGGGCCGGGCTGGTGACGGTGCTGTCTCCACGCGATGCGCTGGCTGTCAATGCGGCGGCCCTGACGGCGGTGATGGTGCGGCAGATCGATACGGCCGCCGAATTTTCCGAACTGCTGACTGACCGCCGCCTCAACGCCTGCGTGATCGGGCCGGGTGCGGGGCTGGGCCAGCATACGCGCGACATTGTTCTCGCGGCCCTGGCTGCCAAACGGGCGGCGGTGCTCGATGCCGATGCCCTGACGAGCTTTGCCGAAGCGCCCGATCACCTCTTCGGCGCGATCAAGACGATCGAACAGCCGAACGTGGTGCTGACACCGCATCAAGGAGAATTTTGCCGTATTTTCGGTGAGTTGGATAACAAACATCCATTTAAATCCAAACTCGAACGGGTGCGCGCGGCGGCGGTGCGATCCGGCGCCATCGTCCTGCTGAAGGGACCGGACACGGTGGTGGCGTCGCCCGATGGCCGCGCCGCGATCGCTGCCAACGCGCCGCCGTGGCTGGCGACGGCAGGTTCCGGCGATGTGCTCGCAGGCATCGTGGGCGGCCTGCTGGCGCAGGGCGTTCCGGCATTCGAGGCGGCTTGCATCGGAGTCTGGATGCACGGCGAGGCCGGCAGCGAAGCGGGGCCGGGACTGATCGCGGAGGACCTGCCGGAGGTGCTGCCAGCAGTCTTTCGTCGCCTCTTTGATGATATGAATATCGATTATTGACAGTAGTTTATATCGGAAACCTTAGGTTATTTCATAGATTTGGATGAGGGTCGGCGCGGCCCAATCCATCGCCTTGGCCTGCATCAGCCAGCTGCCCGGGGTTTCGGCGAGGAACGCGATGCGCTGGGTCTGCTGGGCATCGACCACCAGCGTATCGAGCCAGAACGGCTTCCAGCCGTCGTCGAGTCGGTCGAGCAGCCGGAAATGGTGGCCGTGGAGATGAAAGGTGACGGGCACCGTCGCGCGATTGACCAGTGCGGCGACCACGGTCCGGTTGCGCTGCACCCTGAATGCGGGCTCGAGGTTCGGCGCATAAGCACTGGGAACAATCCAGCCGGGTGGCGTACTCGGCACTCGGTCGAAGACGAGTTCAGTCCGCAAGGCATTCTTGAGATCGAGTTGATCCGGCAATCCATTCGACGGCAGCGGATCGGGCGGAGCGAGGGGCGCACTACGTACCGGCGGCTCATCCGACGTCACGAACCGGGCGATCGGCTGGGGGTTTGTACCGTCATGCAAGATAATCGGGAATGCTGATCCGGCGGCCTCGGTGGCGTCGACGAAGACGTCGATGCGGCTGCCGGGCGCCAGCACGAGCCGGCCGTTGCGCGGCAGGAACGGCTCCGCCGGCTGCCCGTCGATAGCCATGATCCAGGTTGCGGTGGAATCTATTTTAATAGCAATAACATTGCATTGGCAGCCATTGATGAAGCGAAATCTGATCCGCTCGCGCTGACGGATCGCGATGTCCGGTGCAGTTTGGCCGTTGACCGTATAGATCGGTCTCGCGGTCCCGGCGTTGGTTCCTGGGGCGATGGCATTGCCTTCGCCGTCGAGTTGCCAATCCTCGATCAGGACAACCTGATCGCGATCGACTGCGACCGGTTCGGCCTCCCGAACGACGAGGGCGGTTGCGGCCGACGGCCGCGCTTGGCGGTCGCCGAGCAGGCGGATATCGCAGGAGGACGTGCCGGCGTGCTTGAACAAGATGCTGAAGGTGTCGCTGCCGCCCGGCGCCACGGGGGGCCGCGCGGTTAGCGGTTCCGAGGCCGGGCTGCCATCGATGCCGCGCCAGCGCAGAATGACCGACGCGGGCAGCTCGTTATGGAACGTGACGGCAATTTCCTCGCCGCGCGCGAAGCTTAACCCCGAGCCGGGGCCGTCCGGTTCCAGGCCCCAAATGCCGGTTTCCGCCTGTCCCTGCCGCGGGGCAAGAGACCTCGGCCTGGCGCGCAGCACCAGGGACCTGCGCTGCGTTGCGGTTGGCTGGGCGGCCGCAACCGATGGACCAAGCAGTGTCGTCCCCAGACCTGCGAGCAGGGCGCGACGGTTAAGCAGGAAAGAATGCTTCATCATCCCGAATGCGGAGCATTTTCCAGTCTGGTAGTCCAGCCGGCGAGGGTTGTCCGAAAACCGCTGGAACGGCCATTTTTTTGCTGCGAACGGGTGTGTGCATGTTATAAGCCCGCCGCAACGATCACGGTGATTTTGGGTGGCTTGGTCCAACGTCATCGCGATTGATCTCAATAAGTTGGAGCTGACGTCTACCGAAAACCGCTTCGCATCTTTCGGCGTCATGCTTCGGCATCGCGGCCGGAAGAGGTGTTCAAGGCGGGCGTGGCGGAATTGGTAGACGCGCTGGATTTAGGTTCCAGTGTCGCAAGATGTGGGGGTTCGAGTCCCTCCGCCCGCACCAAACGCTTCGTGCGTTTGCACCGAACGATTTTCCGGAGGACAGGCTTCCGAAAGGATCACGTCCACCCAATTCACCGACCCGTGGCGCAAGTCATTGGTCGTTCAAGATTGACAACGATCGGCCGTTGGCCGGAGCAAGCGGGAAGAAGATTGACGCCATGCAGGTGAATGAAACCGTCGCGGACGGACTGAAGCACGAATTCCAGATTAGCATTCCGGCAGCGGACCTCGATGCCAAGGCGGATGCCCGTCTCGCCGATCTCAAGGACAAGGTGCGGCTGAACGGCTTCCGTCCCGGCAAGGTGCCCCCGGCGCATCTGAAGAAGCTTTATGGCCGCTCGGTGATGGCCGAGACCGTCGAACAGACGATCCGCGATACCAACAACCAGATTTTCAACGAGCGCGGCTTCCGCCTGGCCACCGAGCCCAAGGTGACGATGCCGACCGAGGAGAAGGCGGTCGAGGACATCCTCAATGGCAAAGCCGATCTGACTTACACCGTCGCGATCGAAGTCGTGCCGGCGATTGCACTCGCCGACTTCAAGACCTTCAGTGTCGAGAAGCCGGTGGCCGACGTCACCGACGCCGACGTCGACGATGCGATCAAGCGTATCGCCGATCAGAATCGCGATTACGCCGACAAGGGTGAAGGCGCCAAGGCCGAAACCGGCGATCGCGTCACCATCTCGTTCAAGGGCACGATCGACGGTACGCCGTTTGACGGCGGCACCGGCGAGGGCATTCAGGTCCTGATCGGCTCCAACACGTTCATCCCGGGCTTTGAAGATCAGCTGGTCGGCATCGGCAAGGATGAGACCCGCACGCTCAAGGTGCCGTTCCCGAAGAACTATGCCAACGCCGAACTGGCCGGGAAGCCCGCCGAGTTCGAGACCACCGCGACCCTGATCGAGTCTCCGAAAGACAAGCCGATCGATGACGAGTTCGCCAAGATGCTTGGGCTGGAGTCGCTCGACAAGCTCAAGGAAGCCGCGCGCGAGCGGCTGACCGCGGAATTCGCCGGCGCGACCCGTCAGCGCGTCAAGCGGCTGCTGCTCGATCGCCTCGACGAGACGCATCGCTTCGATGCGCCGCAGTCGCTGGTCGATGAAGAGTTCAACCTGATGTGGAACTCGATCAAGGCGGAGATGGAATCGGCCGGCAAGACCTTCGCCGACGAGGACACCACCGAAGACGCTGCCAAGGAAGAGTATCGCAAGATCGCCGACCGCCGGGTGCGGCTCGGCCTCGTGCTGTCCGAAATCGGCGAGAAGAACAAGATCACCGTGACTGATGACGAGGTCAGCCGTGCCGTGATCGAGCGGGCACGCCAGATGCCGGGCCGCGAGAAGGAAGTCTGGGATTTCTATCGCAGCAACGCCCAGGCGCTGGCTCAGCTCCGCGCCCCGATCTTCGAGGATAAGGTGGTCGATTTCATCCTGGAGCTCGCCAACGTCACCGAGAAGAAGGTGTCGCGCGAAGACCTTTATAAGGACGATGACGCCGAAAAATCCGCCGCCTGAGGGCAGGCGGGATGACGACGGCCCCGGCATCGCCGGGGCCTTCGTTTGTTAAGGATACCCGCCAAAAGGCGGCATGCGGTGGCTCCGTCGCTTTGCCAGCGGGACCGGAATCAGCTTCAACTTGGCGCAGCTTGGCAGTGTGAGCCGGTTGTCGATCGGCACGAACCGGCGCCCGTGCGCGCTGGCCTTGTCGCCGGTCGATCGGCTCATATCTGTAGACCGCAAGTTTAAGACGCTTTCTCAAGCCCCGCCTCACGGGGCGATCGCAGGTGCCGGCCGTTCTGGGCTTTGCCAGAGGCCGGAGCGGCGAACGCTCCAGACAACCTTCAGGTGATAAATGCGCGATCCGGTGGAAACCTACATGAACCTCGTGCCGATGGTGGTCGAACAGACCAATCGCGGCGAGCGGGCCTACGATATTTTCTCGCGCCTCCTGAAAGAGCGCATCATCTTCGTGACCGGACCGGTCGAGGACGGCATGTCGACGTTGATCGTCGCCCAGCTGCTCTTCCTGGAGGCCGAGAATCCGAAGAAGGAAATCTCGATGTATATCAACTCGCCGGGCGGCGTGGTGACGTCGGGTCTGGCGATCTACGACACCATGCAATTCATTCGCCCGCCGGTGCATACGCTATGTACCGGGCAGGCCGCCTCAATGGGATCGCTATTGCTGGCCGCCGGTGAGAAGGACAACCGCTTCTCGCTGCCGAACTCGCGCATCATGGTGCATCAGCCTTCCGGCGGCTTCCAGGGGCAGGCGACCGACATCATGCTGCACGCGCAGGAGATTCTGAATCTCAAGAAGCGGCTCAACGAGATCTACGTCAAGCACACCGGCCAGACCTACAAGGCGATCGAGGACGCGCTCGAGCGTGACAAGTTCCTCACTGCCGATATGGCCAAGGAGTTTGGGATCGTCGACAAGGTGATCGACAAACGGGCCGACGAACCGGCGACACCCAAGGCGCCTTAATGTCGCATGTGACAAAGGTAAACTGCTGCAAATCAGTTGCGTTTGCAGCAGTTTAATCCTTTTGGGCGGCAATGTTGGATGAATTCTGCAAAGGTTCCGTGACAGCCCTCCCGGCTGGACGTGACAATCGCGTCACGCCGCGTCGAAATGATTAATCGGGGGTCGCATGGCGGCCCCAAATCACGCTATTGTCACGCCATTGGACGATTTGCCGATTAGCGAATTCTTGATAGTCGGCTGTCACCATGGTTGGCTGGCAATAGCGCGTTAATGTGCTGAAGTATTGAACCTGCCTCTCGATTCGGACGGCAGATACAAGACAGGGTCTTTGTTGGTACGGATTTTGCTCCTATCTAACTTGATCGGTAACTGTGCCGATATGGAGCGGTCTCTATCGATGAGATCGAACGGCGGACGGAGATAGGAATGAGCAAGGTCGGTACGAGCGACTCCAAGAACACTCTCTATTGCTCGTTCTGCGGCAAGAGCCAGCACGAAGTTCGCAAACTGATCGCGGGTCCAACCGTGTTCATTTGCGACGAGTGCGTCGAGCTCTGCATGGATATCATCCGCGAGGAGAACAAGTCCTCGCTGGTGAAGTCGCGCGACGGCATTCCGACACCGAAGGAAATCTGCAAGGTGCTGGATGACTACGTCATCGGTCAGGGCCATGCGAAGAAGGTGCTGTCGGTCGCCGTGCACAACCACTACAAGCGGCTCAATCACCAGACCAAGCACAACGACGTCGAGCTCGCCAAGTCGAACATCCTGCTGATCGGTCCGACCGGCTCGGGCAAGACGCTGCTGGCGCAGACGCTGGCGCGCATTCTCGATGTGCCGTTCACCATGGCGGATGCGACGACGTTGACCGAAGCCGGCTACGTCGGCGAGGATGTCGAGAACATCATCCTGAAGCTGCTGCAGGCTGCCGACTACAACGTCGAGCGGGCTCAGCGCGGCATTGTCTACATCGACGAAATCGACAAGATCTCGCGCAAGTCGGACAATCCGTCGATCACCCGCGATGTTTCGGGCGAGGGCGTGCAGCAGGCGTTGCTGAAGATCATGGAAGGCACGGTTGCCTCGGTCCCGCCGCAGGGTGGCCGCAAGCATCCGCAGCAGGAGTTCCTGCAGGTCGACACCACCAACATCCTGTTCATCTGCGGTGGTGCATTCTCGGGTCTCGAAAAGATCATTTCGTCCCGCGGACGGACGACGTCGATCGGCTTCTCCGCGCAGGTGCTGGCGCCGGAAGATCGCCGCACCGGCGAAATCTTCCGTCACGTCGAACCGGAAGATCTGCTGAAGTATGGTTTGATTCCCGAATTCGTCGGGCGGTTGCCTGTAGTCGCCACGCTCGAGGATCTCGACGAAGCTTCGCTGAAGAAGATTCTGACCGATCCGAAGAACGCATTGGTGAAGCAGTACCAGCGTCTGTTCGAAATGGAGAACATCGAGCTCACCTTCGCCGACGAGGCGCTCGGTGCGGTTGCTCGCAGGGCGATCGAACGCAAGACCGGCGCGCGTGGTCTGCGGTCGATCCTGGAGAGCATTCTGCTCGAAACCATGTTCGATCTTCCGGGCCTCGAAGGTGTGGAAGAAGTGGTCATCTCACGTGAAGTCGTCGAGGGAACCGCGCGTCCGCTTTACATTTATGCGGACCGCTCCGACCGTGCGACGGAGACAAGCGCGAGCGCCTGACGAAGGCGCTTTGGCCGGCGAATACGAACGAACTCAGGCCGTCGGCGTAAAGCGCTGGCGGCCTTTTATATTTTGCCCGCCTGCGTTGCGGTAACCCTTTGTGCACGGGGCTTTTCCCGCGACTTGACACTATGCAGGGCGATAGCCACCTAATGCTTCTGGCGGCGGGTATTTCGCAAGATTCGCCGCAATTCCGTTCCCGATCGGATGACCGCGCCGCGGCCATGCTCGGGACATTACGACACCCTGTGATGGTTGCGCCTAATGCGGGCCGTGTGCAGGGGGGTGCAACATAAGGAATCGGCCATGACGAGCACAAAACCTCGGCCATCTATCGTTCACGGCGAAAGCCATACATATCCCGTGCTGCCGCTGCGCGACATCGTTGTGTTTCCGCACATGATCGTGCCGCTGTTCGTTGGCCGCGAGAAGTCGATCAAGGCGCTCGAAGAGGTCATGAAGAATGATGCGCTGATCATGCTCGCGACGCAGAAGAATGCGTCCGACGATGATCCGAGCCCGGACACGATCTATGAAATTGGCACACTTGCCAGCGTGTTGCAGTTGCTGAAGCTGCCCGACGGTACCGTCAAGGTCCTCGTCGAGGGGCTTGAGCGCGCGCGCGTCGAGAAGTACTCGGAGCGTGCGGATTTTTACGAAGCCACCGCTGTTGCGCTGGCGGACACGGACGCCACCAGTGTCGAGGCGGAAGCCTTGGCGCGTTCGGTCGTGTCCGACTTCGAAAGCTATGTGAAGCTCAACAAGAAGATTTCCGCCGAAGTGGTGGGAGTCGTTCAGGCGATCACCGATTTCGCCAAGCTCGGCGATACCGTTGCGTCGCATCTCGCGGTCAAGATCGCCGATCGCCAGGGCATCCTGGAGACGCTGTCGGTCACCGCGCGCCTTGAAAAGGTGCTCGGGTTGATGGAGAGCGAGATCTCCGTGCTGCAGGTGGAGAAGCGCATCCGCTCGCGCGTCAAGCGCCAGATGGAGAAGACGCAGCGCGAGTACTACCTCAACGAGCAGATGAAGGCGATCCAGAAGGAGCTTGGCGACGACGAAGGTCGCGACGAGCTGGCCGATCTGGAAGAGAAGATTGCCAAGACCAAGCTTTCGAAGGAAGCGCGGGAGAAGGCACAGCACGAACTCAAGAAGCTGCGCCAGATGTCGCCGATGTCCGCGGAAGCAACTGTCGTGCGCAACTATCTCGACTGGCTACTGTCGATTCCGTGGAACAAAAAGTCGAAGGTCAAGAAGGACCTCGGTGCCGCGCAGGCGACGCTGGACGAAGATCACTACGGACTCGAGAAGGTCAAGGATCGCATCGTCGAGTACCTGGCCGTGCAGTCGCGTGCCAACAAGTTGACCGGTCCGATCCTGTGTCTCGTCGGCCCTCCGGGCGTCGGCAAGACCTCGCTCGGCAAGTCGATCGCCAAGGCGACCGGCCGCGAGTTCGTGCGTGTGTCGCTCGGCGGCGTGCGCGACGAAGCGGAGATCCGTGGTCATCGGCGGACCTACATCGGGTCGATGCCGGGCAAGATCATCCAGTCGATGCGCAAGGCCAAGACCTCGAACCCGCTGTTCCTGCTCGACGAGATCGACAAGATGGGCGCCGACTTCCGCGGCGATCCGTCGTCGGCGCTGCTTGAGGTCCTGGACCCCGAGCAGAACTCGACGTTCAACGATCACTATCTCGAGGTCGATTACGATCTCTCCAACGTGATGTTCATCACCACCGCGAATACGCTGAATATTCCCGGACCGTTGATGGACCGTATGGAGATCATCCGGATCGCCGGCTACACCGAAAACGAGAAGGTCGAGATTGCCCGCAAGCATCTCATCCCGAACGCGCTCTCCAAGCACGGTCTGGACTCGAAAGAGTGGTCGATCGACGACGATGCGTTGTTACTGATGATCCGCCGCTACACCCGTGAAGCGGGCGTGCGTAATCTTGAGCGTGAGCTGTCGACGCTGGCCCGCAAGGCGGTGAAGGAGCTGATGCTCTCGAAGAAGAAGTCGGTGAAGGTCACTGAGAAGTCCCTCGAGGATTTCTTGGGCGTTCCGAAGTTCCGCTTCGGTGAGATCGAGAGCGACGATCAGGTCGGTGTCGTCACCGGTCTGGCGTGGACTGACGTTGGCGGCGAGTTGCTGACCATCGAAAGCGTCATGATGCCCGGCAAGGGCAGGATGACGGTGACCGGCAACCTGCGCGACGTGATGAAGGAATCGATCTCGGCGGCGGCGTCCTACGTCCGCTCGCGCGCGATCACCTTCGGGATCGAGCCGCCACTGTTCGAGCGGCGCGACATCCACGTCCACGTGCCGGAAGGCGCAACGCCGAAGGACGGTCCTTCGGCAGGTGTGGCGATGGCCACGACGATCGTTTCGGTGTTGACCGGCATTCCGATCCGGCACGACATCGCGATGACCGGCGAGGTGACGCTGCGCGGCCGCGTGCTGCCGATCGGCGGATTGAAGGAGAAGTTGTTGGCTGCGGCCCGCGGCGGCATCAAGACGGTGCTGATCCCCGAGGACAACGCCAAGGATCTCACGGAAATCTCCGACGCGATCAAGGGCGGGTTGGAAATCATTCCGGTCTCGCGCATGGATGAGGTGATCGCCAAGGCGCTGGTTCGCCAGCCCAAGCCGATCGTCTGGGAAGAAGATACCTCGCTTCCGGCTAAGCCGGAGGCGGGAGACGAGGCAGCGGGCGGCCTGACCGCGCACTGATCGTCTTCACGTCAAACAAGCGGCGGCGTCCGTGAGGATGCCGCCGCTTTTGCGTTGCACCGGGCGGCTGGCGGCAGGGTTGCCTTGTCGCTACCGTCGAGGCTAAAGAGAAGGCGAGGGCGGTTAGCTCAGCTGGTTAGAGCATCTCGTTTACACCGAGAGGGTCGGGAGTTCGAATCTCTCACCGCCTACCATTCCCAGCGGGTCGTTTTTGCCGCAGCCGTTGTCAAGTTCCGCCACCGATCAAGACCGCGTTGCTACTGGCAGTGGTGCATCAGCCTTTGGAGTAGCCGCACTTGTTGGATTGCGGTGTTTTCCAGCAACCTGTTTGCATGCAGGTTGGAAGTGCAGTGGCACAGTAGTTGGTGCAGCTCCCGGGGCGTCCCTTCTGACAAAACTCGATGCATTCCTTGTGGCGTGCCGTACAGGTCATCGCCATCGACGGTGTCGCGAAGGTTATCAAGGAAACGATGAAGGCTGCTCCGAGCAAATACGTCCGCATCTGAAATCCTTTCCGCTCACGATCAATCTGACAAATTATTCGAACAGGTAATATCTCGGCATCCGGGCAAGTCAGCGTAGCAGGAAACGCGCTGGGCGGTCAGCCTGGTTGCAAGGGCCGTTAGACTGTCCGTCCTCCGCTCGGGAGCGGCCGATGGCGCGGTTCGCGCGTGCGTTGCACAGGCAGAGCATGTTGGGCGCCTCGGAACCCGGCTCGCGCGTCCTTGGCGATCATTATTCATTAACCCATCAGCGACATTTGCCGGCTTCAGGCGACTGCTGCAAACAGCGGTTAGAGGGCTGTGTGATAGGTCTGGGCGTCCTTGGAGCGAGGTCCAGATGTCGCCGGTTGGATTGGGGCAGAACACGACAGGTGCCGCCGGTGCCCGCATCGCCGCTCTCGATGGCGTGCGCGGCATGATGATGATCCTCGTGCTGATTTCGCATTACTTCGCAGAGATCGCCAACGGCCTGCATTTTCTTGGTTTCGGCTGGTATGCCGTCCAGATGTTCTTCATTCTCAGCGGCTTTCTGATCGGCCGGCTGATCATCGAGCGGAAGGATCACGTCAACTTCTTCTCGGTCTTTGTCATGCGCCGCGTCTGCAGAACGTTTCCCTCCTACATGATCAGCATCGTGCTGATCTTTGGTGTGCTGTGGATTTTCCGCAACGAGACGTGGACGCATTTCACCGCGGAGTTTCCGCTGTGGTCGTACCTGACGTTCACGCAGAACATCTTCATGGCAATGACCGGAGATGTCGGCGCGTATTGGGCTGCGCCGAGCTGGACATTGGCGCTCGAAGAACAACTCTACATCGTGCTACCGCTGGTGTTCTTTCTCGCTCCGCGCCGATCGTGGTTGCGGATTTTCATTGCGATTGCCCTTGTGGCATTGGTGTTGCGCACGCTCATCTTCACCACCGGCATCGTCGGTGAAACCTGGGGGCTGGTGATGTTGCCGGCGCGGGGAGACGTGCTGGTTGCCGGAGTGATCGCCGCCGTCGTCTACAAGGAACGGCTTGTCGATCTGGCGCGCTACGACCTCCTGCTGCGGCTGGCGCCGCTGGTCATGATGTGTACCTGTATCGTGATCGCGCTGATCGACCCCTCGCAACGGCTTTTCAATATTGTCGGACCGTTCCTGATCGCGTTCGGCTTTGCCTGTTTCCTGCTAGCCGTGGTCCGCGGCGCGCCGGAGGCGAAGCGGTTCGAAGGCCGATTCCTCCGCTTCATGGGCGATATTTCATACTGTGTTTATCTGACGCATCTGATGGTGCTCGGGCTGATGCACGGCCTGATCCTGCATGCGAAGCCGTCGCTCGGCGGCATCGATCAATGGCTGGTGACGGTCGCCGCGTTGCCGGTCGCGGTGGCGCTGGGCTGGGCGATGACGACGCTCATTGAATCGCCATTGACCTCCTATGGCCGGAGCTGGAAATGGAGCGACAGGAAAACGGGCTCCGACCTGGCGCATCAGGGCGCGCGTCCGTAAATTCCGACGGCGTCGCGCTTATGCGCGTTCCTCCCATATCGTCGCCAGATGCACGATCGTCCGCACGGCCGCCTGCATGTCCTGCACGCTGACCCATTCGGTGCGGGAATGGAACGCATGTTCGCCGGCGAAGATGTTGGGGCAGGGCAACCCCATGAACGATAGCCGCGAGCCGTCGGTGCCGCCGCGAATGCTGGTCCGCTGCGGCTGCAGGCCGGCGCGGCGGATTGCTTCGATAGCATTGTCGACGACAGCGGGATGACGATCGATCACCTGCTTCATGTTGCGATATTGCGGCTTGACTTCGAAGCGATAGGTCGAGCGCGGAAAGTCGCGCATCACGTCCATGACGATGGTCTCGAGCAGCTGCTCCTTGCCGCGCAGGCCCTGATCGGCGAAGTCACGCACGATGAAATCGATCGTGGCGCTTTCCAGCGAACCGCTGATGCCGACCGGATGCAGAAAACCTTCCTTGCCTTCGGTCGTCTCCGGCGAGCAGGTGTCGCGTGGCAGACGTTCGACGATGCGCGCTGCGATCTTGATCGCATGTTCCATCTTGCCCTTGGCGAAGCCGGGATGCGCGCTGACGCCGGTGATGGTCACTGTGGCGGCATCGGCGGAAAACGTCTCGTCTTCCAGGTGGCCGGCGGATTCGCCGTCGATGGTGTAACCGAACTCGGCGCCGAGCTTCTGCATGTCGACCTTGTCGACGCCGCGGCCGATCTCCTCGTCCGGCGTGAACAGGATCTTGATGGGACCGTGCTTGAGCTGCGGATTGGCGAGCAGGAACTGCGCTGCGTCCATGATCTCGGCGACGCCCGCCTTGTTATCGGCGCCGAGCAGGGTGGTGCCGTCGGACGTAACGATGTCGTTGCCGATTTGCGTTGTCAGCGCCGGATTGTCGGCGACGCGGATCACCTGAGCCGGATCGCCCGGCAGCACGATGTCGCCACCCTGATAGTTGTGGATAATCTGCGGCTTGACGTTGGCGCCGGAACAATCCGGCGAGGTGTCCATGTGCGAGCAGAAGCAGATCACCGGAACCGACTTCTCGGTATTGGCGGGGATCGTCGCATAGACGTAGCCATGCTCGTCGAGATGCGCGTCGGCAAGACCGATATCGCGCAGTTCGCGAGCCAGTAGCGCACCGAGGTCCTTCTGCTTGGCGGTCGAAGGGCAGGTCAGGGAAGCCGGGTCGGATTGTGTGTCGATGACCACATAGCGCAGGAAGCGCTCGGTCACGCCGTATGTGAACTGGAGGGGGGATGGCATCGGGAAAACTCCCTGTTCAAAAACGGGTCGCCCAAATGGAAACGTCACCCCGGGCCGCCGCAGGCGACGGTCCGGGGTGACGTATCACAAATCGCGTCTGATCGGATCAGACGGCTTCCTTCAATTCCTTGGCAGCGCGGAAAGCCACCTTCTTGCTGGCTTTGATGTGGATCGCTTCGCCGGTCGCCGGATTGCGGCCCATGCGGGCGGCGCGCTTGCGAACCTGGAGGATGCCGAGGCCGACGATGCGGATGCGGTCGCCCTTCTTCAGGTGCTTGGTGATGCGGGTCACCATGTCGCCGAGAATCGCTTCGGTCTGCTTCTTCGACAATTCATGTTCTTCGGCCAGCGCAGCCGCGAGATGTTTGAGAGTCACGGTCGCCGGGGTTGCTGCTTTCTTCGCCATATTTGGCCCTCCTCGTTGTTGATGGCTCAAGAACGTTAGACGTATCAGGCATTAGTTGATTCGGGGAGGCGCTGACTACGCTGTTTTGCCCGTAAACAGCCGGTTATTTGCATCGGCCATGTGAAAAGTGCCGATAGCAAAGGGGATTCGCAACCACCTTGACTTGACGCCACAGCCCCTTTAAGTCCCACCACCTCGGTGGTCGCTAACGATCCACGCGGGAGTAGCTCAGTTGGTTAGAGCGCCGGCCTGTCACGCCGGAGGTCGCGGGTTCGAGCCCCGTCTCTCGCGCCACTTTCATAGTGGTTTTGCCTGATTTGGCCCGATTTTCACTGAGTTCCTAACATCGACCGCGAACGCGCTCAATTCTGCCGTCCCTGCTGGCACGCCATCATGAACTCATGGCGCGCTTGCCGGTCCTTGATGCCCTGATTGAAGCCACGTTCCAGCGACAGGGCGGCGCAGTCCCGGCCTTGCGATCCGCCGGGGAATCGTCCGGCCCGGCCTCCGGCCATGCCGCCTCCCGAGCGCATCATGGCCGACCTGACACATTTCCTGACGGCAGGAATCGCTTGCGTCCGACAGGTTGCGGCATCGCCGCCGCCGCCCATGCAGGCCATGACGGATGCTCTTCCGGCCGTCGCGCGACAATGTGCGATGGCAGATTGACTGGGCTGCGCATAAGCGACATCGCCGCCTGCCGAGAAGCCTGAACTCGAGACAACGCAGCCGAGCAAAAGCAGGAGAGGGTGAAAAGATTGAAGGAGAGCGATTCTCGCCATGGCGCGCCTCCGAATGCTTTGCGATGAAATGACCGTTGTTGCAAAACGCCTCAATGCTCGTGCCGTGACGAGCGGCCTGTCAAGCGGCGGGGCGGGCAACGCGATGGATTTCGATGTCAAACAGCGGTGTTGAGTACGGGTTCGCGATCTCGCGGGGCATTGCGTCCGAGTTGTGCGGGACGTCCTCGCCCTCTTGGAAGAGAGGGCGCGCGGAACGCCGGGTGCCCGATGCACCCATGGCCCCGTGTGCAAGTGAAAAGCACACGAGTGTCGTCGCCACGGTCACACCGGAATCATCCGACGTTCCGCGCGCGATGGTGTTAACGGCTTGCTGCACGAAAACCACGCGATCTTGGGCTTGCCCAAGATCGCCATCCTTAAAATGCGCGAATACGGCTACAGCCTATTCGCGTCGCCGCCGAGCCTGAGGTGACGGTCGCTCCAGGGGACTTCTGCCCCGCCGCCGCTCCCATTAGGAGAGACGCCGAGGCTGCCCCATGGCGCAAGGCGATGCGCCGGGATATCGCGCGCTGGGACCGTTCGCGTCGCGGCGTGGTCGTCAGTCTCGTCTCATTCGCGAGGTTACCCTCGCGCGATCCGAGACATCGAATGCCGCGCGCGCCCACCGCCATCCCGCCCCGCAGACCGTGACGATCGCGAGCCACCCCTCTCAGTGAGGTGGGGTATATAGGGATATAATCATATTTGAATCCAACGTTAAGGCTCGGCGCGTGCTTAAATTTTGTGCGATTTCTATCCTCTGGCTGCGGGGAGATCGGGAGGCGTTTCGAGTCGCGCGGGCACCCGCGGCGATGCTTGCGTCCCAAGTTGCCAACCGCGTGGTTGGCTGCCGGCGGAGCGAGACGCAGGTGCGCGGCTTGATGCGCCAGCGCATCGACAGGGGTACCATTTTTCATGTTACAGAATGGGCCGCCCAACCGCGATACGATGAACACGTCACGCGTAAGCGCGTGACCGGCACGCGTCACGCTGCAACGAAAGTCGCGAATGTCGCCCGATCGTGCTTGCTGGAAATATCCAGTGGCCCGCGGAATTTGCCGGAGCAGGGAACTGTCAACATAGCTTGTCTTGCCACTCTAGTTGCACTGCGCTAAAGGCTCAGAACAATTCCAATGTGACCGAATCTGACGGCCATGTTGCTCCCAAAATAAGGATCGCCGATGAACGGCATCTTGCAAGACTACCTGCCACTGGTGGTGTTTATCGGCATCGCAGCCGTCATCGGTCTCGCGTTGTTGATCGCGCCTTTTATCGTTGCGTTTCAGCAACCTGATGCAGAGAAGTTGTCGGCTTACGAGTGCGGTTTCAATGCGTTCGATGACGCGCGCATGAAGTTCGACGTCCGCTTCTATCTCGTGGCTATCCTGTTCATCATCTTCGATCTGGAAGTCGCATTCCTATTTCCCTGGGCAGTGGCATTCGGAAAACTTGGCGCCGTGGGATTCTGGTCGATGATGGTGTTCCTCGCCGTCCTCACCATTGGTTTCGCATACGAATGGAAGAAAGGCGCGCTCGAATGGGATTGAGCCCCGCCACAGACAAGCAGGATTCTGCGCCGGCAGTGGCGCCGGCGGCGAGTGGAATTCTCGATCCGCGCACCGGCAAGCCGGTCGGTGCCGACGACAAGTTCTTCGTCGAGGTCAACAACGAGCTTTCCGATAAAGGCTTCTTTGTCGCCGCTGCCGACGATCTCATCACCTGGGCACGGACCGGCTCGCTGATGTGGATGACGTTCGGTCTTGCATGCTGCGCCGTTGAGATGATGCAGGTTTCGATGCCGCGCTACGACGTCGAACGCTTCGGTTTCGCGCCGCGAGCGTCGCCGCGCCAGTCCGACGTCATGATCGTCGCCGGCACGCTGACCAACAAGATGGCGCCCGCGCTGCGCAAGGTCTACGACCAGATGCCGGAGCCGCGCTACGTCATCTCGATGGGATCGTGCGCCAACGGCGGCGGGTACTATCACTACTCCTACTCGGTGGTGCGCGGCTGCGATCGCATCGTTCCCATCGATATCTACGTTCCGGGCTGTCCGCCGACGGCGGAAGCGCTGCTGTACGGCGTGTTGCTGCTGCAGAAGAAGATCCGGCGTACCGGCACTATCGAACGCTAAGGCTGAAGCATGGACGACGCGAAGCTCGACTCCCTGGGTCAGATGATCGTTGACGCACTGCCGGGCGTCGCGACCGGCTACACCGTTGCCTTCAATCAACTCACGGTGACGGTGGAGGTCGGCAAGATCGTGGAAGCAGCGCGCTTCCTGCGTGACGATCCGCGCTGCCGCTTCGTCAACATCACCGACGTCACGGCGGTGGACTATCCGACGCGCGAACAGCGCTTCGATCTGGTCTACCACTTCCTGTCGCCGACGCTGAACGAGCGGATTCGCATCAAGGCGATCGCCGGCGAGATGACGCAGGTGCCGTCGCTGATCGGCGTGTTTCCCGGTGCCGACTGGTTCGAGCGCGAGACTTATGATCTCTACGGCGTGATCTTCGTCGGCCATCCCGACATGCGGCGGCTGCTGACCGACTATGGGTTCGACGGCCATCCGCTGCGCAAGGATTTTCCGACCACCGGTTTCGTCGAGGTGCGCTACGACGACGCCGAGAAGCGAGTGGTCTACGAGCCGGTGAAACTCAATCAGGAATTCCGCCGCTTCGATTTTCTGTCGCCATGGGAAGGCGCGGACTATCCGCTGCCAGGCGACGAGAAGAAAAGCACTGACGGAGCCAAACCGTCATGAAGCCGACGCTCAAAGCAGGGCTGACGCACCGGTTCACCTACCGGGTGCCCGACAACAAGACGGTGCCGCACCTCTATCCGGAAGCGCCGGATTTCCAGGCCATGCCGGACGTATTCGCGACCGGTTATATGGTCGGTCTGATGGAGTGGGCCTGCATCGATCTGATGAAGCATCATCTCGACGCGGGCGAGGGCAGCCTCGGCACGCACATCAATGTCAGCCACGCCGCCGCGACGCCGCCGGGACTGACCGTCACCGTCGAGGTCGAATGCGCCGAGGTGGATGGCAAGCGTCTGAATTTCAACGTCAAGGCGCATGACGGCGTCGACATGATCGGCGAAGGCACGCATCAGCGCCACGTTGTGGCGTGGGATAAATTCAATGCACGGGTCGCCAGTAAGGCGGCGAAAGCGGGGGTAGCCGCGTGAGCGAAACTGAAACCCCGGGTATGCGCAACTTCACCATCAACTTCGGGCCGCAGCATCCGGCTGCGCACGGCGTGTTGCGCCTGGTGCTGGAACTGGACGGCGAAGTCGTCGAGCGCGTCGATCCGCATATCGGCCTGCTGCATCGTGGCACCGAGAAACTGATCGAGCAGAAGACTTATCTGCAGGCGATTCCCTATTTCGACCGGCTCGATTATGTCGCGCCGATGAATCAGGAGCATGCGTTCTGTCTCGCGGCGGAGAAGCTGCTCGGCATTGCGGTGCCGCGCCGCGGTCAACTGATCCGCGTGTTGTATTGCGAGATCGGTCGCATTCTGTCGCATCTGCTCAACGTCACCACGCAGGCGATGGACGTCGGCGCGCTGACGCCGCCGCTGTGGGGCTTCGAAGAGCGCGAAAAACTGATGGTGTTCTACGAGCGCGCTTCCGGCTCGCGCATGCACGCGGCGTTCTTCCGCGTCGGTGGCGTGCATCAGGATCTGCCGCCGCAGCTGATCGACGATATCGAGGCGTGGTGCGATCCGTTCCTGCAGGTCTGCGACGATCTCGAAACGCTGCTGACCGACAACCGCATCTTCAAGCAGCGCAACGTCGATATCGGCGTGGTAACGCTGCAGCAGGCGTGGGAGTGGGGCTTCTCCGGCGTCATGGTGCGCGGCTCCGGCGCGATGTGGGATCTGCGCAAGTCGCAGCCTTACGAATGCTACGCCGAGATGGATTTCGACATTCCGATCGGCAAGAACGGCGATTGCTACGACCGCTATTGCATCCGTATGGAAGAGATGCGGCAGTCGGTGCGCATCATGAAGCAGTGCATCGCCAAGCTGCGCGCACCGGACGGGCAGGGCGCGGTTGCCATCGAAGACAACAAGATTTTCCCGCCGCGACGTGGCGAGATGAAGCGCTCGATGGAAGCGCTGATCCATCACTTCAAGCTCTACACCGAAGGCTTCCACGTGCCGGCCGGCGAAGTCTACGCCGCGGTCGAGGCGCCGAAGGGCGAGTTCGGCGTGTTCCTCGTCGCCGACGGCACCAACAAGCCGTACAAGTGCAAGATCCGCGCGCCGGGCTTCGCGCATCTGCAGGCGATGGACTTTATCTGCAAGGGTCATTTGCTGGCCGACGTCTCCGCGATCCTCGGATCGCTCGATATCGTGTTCGGAGAGGTCGATCGGTGAACGCACAAGCGCCCATCCAGTTTGACCGGACCACCGGCGTGCTCGAGGGGGCCAACCCTTGGGAACGTTTGGCGGCGGTCGCGCTGCTGGCGGGCTCGAAGGTGTCGTCGCTGTTCGCGCATCGTGGCTACAACATGTGCGCCAACCTGCTGCGCAAGACGCTGCCGGAGCGCGACATCGCCATCAAGCTGAACGACGACGCGGTGTTCGCGTTCCCCTACGGCGACGGCTACTGGAGCAAGCTGCTCAACCGCAGCTTCAAGTACGAAGACGAACTCGAACTGCTGTTCCGCGACTCGGCGGACATCGACTACACACTGCTCGATTGTGGCGCCAACTACGGCTACTGGTCGGTGCTTGTGTCGAGCCGCCCGTTCGGGTCGCGCAAGGCCATCGCCATCGAGCCGTCGTCGCTCAATTTCGCCAAGCTGTCGAACAATGCCAACATTAACGCCGGTCGTTTCGACGTGATGCATTGCGCCATCGGCGCGACGCGCGGCATGGCGCGGCTGTCCGGCACCAAGCACGAAGCGTTCAGCATCGCGGGCGGCACGGCGGCCCACGGCGAGGTGGTGCCGGTCCTGGCGCTGGACGATCTGCTCGACGATGGCGTCATCGCCGCGAACGGCAAGTATCTCATCAAGCTCGACGTCGAGGGCGTCGAGATCGAGGCGATCAAGGGCGGCGCACGGCTGTTGCAGGGCGACGCCGTCATCATGTGCGAGGAGCACGGCAACGACCCGCACCATACCGTCTCGCGCTACATCCTCGAACAGACGCCGCTGAAGCTGATCGCCCACGATCCGGTCAGCGATCGTTTTGAAATTCTCACCGAGCTTTCGCTCCTTGATCGCATCAAGGTGGCGTCGAACGTTGGCTACAACGTGTTCGGCACCGCCAGTGCGTTCTGGGAAGACCGCTTTCACCGCATGAACGCGAACGCTTCGCGCCGCGTTCACTGAGAGACCGCACAATGTCCGTTCGTCGTCTGGCACCCAAGGAATTGCAGCCCGCGAGCTTCGCGTTCACCGAAGAGAATCTCGCCTGGGCCAAGCAGCAGATCACCAAGTATCCCGAAGGCCGCCAGGCATCCGCGTGTATCGCCATCCTGTGGCGGGCGCAGGAACAGAACGCCGGCTGGGTGTCGGAAGCGGCCATTCGCGTCGTCGCCGACATGCTCGACATGGCCTACATCCGCGTGCTGGAAATCGCGACGTTCTACACGATGTTCCAGCTCTCCCCGGTCGGCAAGAAAGCGCATGTGCAGGTCTGCGGCACGACGCCGTGCATGCTGCGCGGCGCGGGCGACCTGATCGACGTCTGCAAGCATCGCATCCACCACGATCCGTTCCATGTCTCGGAAGACGGCAACTTCTCGTGGGAAGAGGTCGAGTGCCTCGGCGCCTGCGTCAATGCCCCGATGGTGATGATCTGGAAGGATACTTACGAGGATCTCACCAAGGAGTCGTTCGGCAAGGTGCTCGACGGCTTCGCCAAGGACAATCCGCCGAAACCCGGCCCGCAGATCGACCGGCAATTCTCGGCGCCCGCGGGCGGCCCGCGCGTGTTGAAGGAGCCGCAATCATGAAGGCTCGCGCTATCGCAATCTCGAAACCCGAAAGGATCGAGGCGATGAAAAACTGGCGTTACATCCTGATGCACACCGCTGCGGCGAGTGCATTCATTTTCTTACTGCAGCGTTACGGATTGGGCGCGACGCTGGAGGCCAGCCTGATGTGGACCGTGGTATTCGGCGCATGCGCCGCCACGCTGGCCTACACCCACACCAATCGCTGATCGGGAAAGTCGCAACTCATGCTCGACGACAAGGACCGCATCTTCCGCAACCTCTATGGCCTCGACGACTGGGGTCTCGAAGGCGCGCGCCGGCGTGGCGCCTGGGATGGTACCAAGGCCATCATCGACAAGGGGCGCGACTGGATCGTTAACGAGATGAAGGCGTCCGGTCTGCGCGGGCGCGGCGGCGCGGGCTTTCCGACCGGCATGAAATGGTCGTTCATGCCGAAGGAGTCCACCGACGGGCGGCCGAGCTATCTGGTCGTCAACGCCGACGAGTCCGAGCCCGGCACCTGCAAGGACCGCGAGATCATGCGGCACGATCCGCATCTGCTGGTCGAAGGCTGCCTGCTGGCGAGCTTCGCGATGGGCGCGCATGCCTGCTACATCTACGTGCGCGGCGAATTCATCCGCGAGCGCGAACATCTGCAGGCGGCGGTCGATCAGGCCTATGAGGCCAAGCTGATCGGCAAGGACAATGTCCACGGCTGGCCGTTCGATCTTTACGTCGCGCACGGCGCCGGCGCCTATATCTGCGGCGAGGAAACCGCTCTGCTGGAAAGCCTCGAAGGCAAGAAGGGCATGCCGCGGCTGAAGCCGCCGTTCCCCGCCAACGTCGGGCTGTTCGGCTGCCCGACCACGGTGAACAACGTCGAGTCGATTGCGGTGGCGCCGGACATCCTGCGCCGTGGAGCGGCGTGGTTTGCCTCGATCGGCCGCGCCAACAACGTCGGCACCAAGCTTTACGGCATCTCCGGCCACGTCAACACGCCGTGCGTCGTGGAAGAAGCCATGAGCATTCCGTTCAAGGAACTGATCGAGAAGCACGGCGGCGGCATTCGCGGCGGTTGGGACAATCTGCTGGCGATCATTCCGGGCGGCGCGTCATGTCCGCTGATCCCGGCGCACGATTGCGAAGAACTCATCATGGATTTCGACGGCACCCGCGCGGTGAAGTCGAGCTTCGGCACCGCCGGCGTCATCGTCATGGACAAGTCCACCGACGTCGTCGCGGCGATTGCCCGCATCAGTTACTTCTTCAAGCATGAGAGCTGCGGCCAGTGCACGCCGTGCCGCGAGGGCACCGGGTGGATGTGGCGTGTGTTGACCCGCATGGTCGAAGGCCGCGCCCACAAGCGCGAAATCGACATGCTGCTCGAAGTCACCAAGCAGGTCGAAGGCCACACCATCTGCGCGCTGGGCGATGCGGCGGCGTGGCCGGTGCAGGGCCTGATCCGCGCCTTCCGTCCCGAGATCGAGCGGCGCATCGACGAGTTCACCCGCAAGGCGGCGCTGGACGATCAGGGCGTGCTCGATCCGGCTCACATGATTGCGGCGGAGTAGGGCGATGTCACCTTCGCACGTTGCAGTGAACGCAAGTTGAGAAAGACTTGAGGCAATGACCAAACTCATCATCGATGGCAAAGAGATCGATGTCCCGCCGGAATACACGCTGTTGCAGGCGTGCGAAGCCGCGGGCGCCGAAATTCCGCGCTTCTGCTATCACGAGCGGCTGTCGATTGCCGGCAACTGCCGGATGTGCCTCGTCGAAGTGAAGGGCGGCCCGAAGCCGGTCGCGAGCTGCGCCTGGGGCGTGCGCGATTGCCGTCCCGGCCCCAAGGGTGAGCCGCCGGAAATTTCGACGCGCTCGCCGATGGTGAAGAAGGCACGCGAAGGCGTGATGGAGTTCCTGCTTATCAACCATCCGTTGGATTGCCCGATCTGCGACCAGGGTGGCGAGTGCGATCTGCAGGACCAGGCGATGGGCTACGGCGTCGACACCAGCCGCTTCGCCGAGAACAAGCGTGCCGTCGAGGACAAGTATCTCGGGGCGCTGGTCAAGACCTCGATGACCCGTTGCATCCAGTGCACGCGCTGCGTGCGCTTCGCCGCCGAAGTTGCCGGTGCGCCGGAGATGGGCGCCATCGGCCGCGGCGAGGATATGGAGATCACCACCTATCTCGAGACCGCGCTGACTTCCGAATTGCAGGGCAATCTGGTCGACATCTGCCCGGTGGGTGCGTTGACCTCGAAGCCTTATGCTTTCGCGGCGCGGCCGTGGGAGCTGGGCAAGACGCAGTCGATCGACGTCATGGACGGCCTTGGTTCGGCGATCCGCGTCGATACCCGTGGTCGCGAGGTGATGCGCATCCTGCCGCGCATCAACGAGGCGATCAACGAGGAATGGATTTCCGACAAGACGCGCCACATCGTCGATGGTCTGCGCACGCAGAGGCTCGACCGGCCATTCGTCCGTGAGAATGGCAAGCTGCGCGCGGCGACTTGGCCGGAAGCTTTCGCGGCAATTGCGGCCAAGCTGCGCGGCGCCAACGGCAAGCGTATCGGCGCCATCGCCGGCGATCTCGCTGCCGTCGAGGAAATGTTCGCACTCAAGCAATTGCTGGCGAGTCTCGGCTCGGCCAATCTGGCGGTGCAGGGCGGCGCGGCGTTCGATGCCAAGGCGGGACGCGCGAGCTATATTTTCAATCCGACCATTGCCGGCATCGAACAGGCCGACGCGCTGCTGATCGTCGGCAGCAACCCGCGCAAGGAAGCGACGCTGCTGAACGCGCGCATCCGCAAGCGCTGGCGCAGCGGCAAGCTCAAGGTCGGCGTTATCGGCGAGCAGGCCGACCTGACCTACACTACCGAATATCTCGGCGCGGGCATCGAGACGCTGAACGAGATCGCGAGCGGCAAGCATTCGTTCGCGGACGTCCTGAAGAAGGCGCAGAACCCGATCGTGCTGATCGGTGCGGCGGCGACGTCGCGGCCGGATGGCGCGGCGATCCTGTCCCAGGCGGCCAAGCTCGCCGCCGATATCGGCGCGATCAAGGACGGCTGGAATGGCTTTGGCGTGGTGCAAGCCACGGCGTCGGTGGTCGGCGCGCTCGATCTCGGCTTCGCGCCGGGCGAGGGCGGCTTGAGCGCGGCGCAAATGATCGCGCCGGGTGGGCTCGACGTGCTATTCTCGCTGGGTGCTGACGAGGTCGATGTCGCGAGCGGCGCGTTCGTCATTTACATCGGTACGCATGGCGATCGTGGCGCGCATCGCGCCGACGTCATCCTGCCGGGTGCGGCCTATACCGAGAAGTCCGGCATCTACGTCAACACCGAAGGCCGCGCGCAAATGGCCAATCGTGCGTCGTTCCCGCCGGGCGAAGCGCGCGAGGACTGGGCGATCCTGCGGGCGCTGTCGGATGTGCTGGGCAAGAAGCTGCCGTTCGATTCGCTGAGCGCGTTGCGGCAGGCGATGTTCAAGGCCGTGCCGCACCTGATGCGGCTCGACCAGATCGCGCCGACGGATGCATCGGCAGTGCGCACGCTGGCGGCGCGCGGCGGCAACGTCGACAAGACGCCGTTCAAGGCGGCGATCGACAGTTACTATCTGACCAACCCCATCGCGCGGGCGTCCGCGGTGATGGCCGAATGTTCGCGTCTGGCCTCCGGGCAAATGTTGACGGCAGCGGAGTGAGCTTGATCGATGGCTGAAATCTGGACCGCATATCTGTGGCCGCTGATCATCATGGTCGCGCAGAGCCTGCTTCTGCTCGTCGTGCTGCTGATCGCGATTGCCTACATCCTGCTCGCCGACCGCAAGATCTGGGCGGCGGTGCAGATCCGTCGCGGTCCCAACGTGGTGGGACCGTGGGGCCTGCTGCAATCCTTCGCCGACCTTCTGAAGTTCGTGCTGAAAGAGCCGATCATTCCGTCCGGCGCCAACAAGGGCATCTTCCTGCTGGCGCCGCTGGTATCGTGCGTGCTGGCGCTGTCGGCGTGGGCGGTGATCCCGGTCAATCTCAACTGGGTGATCGCCAACATCAACGTCGGCATCCTGTACATCTTCGCGATCTCGTCGCTGTCGATCTACGGCATCATCATGGCCGGCTGGTCGTCGAACTCGAAGTATCCGTTCCTGTCGGCGCTGCGCTCGGCGGCGCAGATGGTGTCGTACGAAGTCTCGATCGGTTTCGTGCTGGTCACCGTGCTATTGTGCGTCGGCTCGCTCAACCTGTCGGCGATCGTGGCGGCGCAGGACACCAAGCTCGGCATCCTCGGCTGGTACTGGCTGCCGCTGTTCCCGATGTTCATCATCTTCTACGTCTCGGCGCTCGCGGAAACCAATCGTCCGCCGTTCGATCTGGTCGAAGCCGAATCCGAACTGGTTGCCGGATTCATGGTCGAATATGGATCGACGCCGTACCTGCTGTTCATGCTCGGCGAATACGTCGCGATCTGCACCATGTGCGCGCTGGGTACCATTTTGTTCCTGGGCGGCTGGCTGTCGCCGATCCCGTTCGCGCCGTTCACCTGGATCCCCGGCGTGATCTGGTTCGTGCTGAAGCTGTTCTTCCTGTTCTTCCTGTTCGCGATGGCGAAGGCCATCGTGCCGCGCTACCGCTACGACCAACTGATGCGGCTCGGCTGGAAGGTGTTCCTGCCGATCTCGATCGCGATGGTGGTGATCGTCGCGGCGGTGCTGCAATTCACGGGGCTCGCTCCCGCATGAGGTTCTCATGAGTGTCACATCAACCGCGCGTTCGCTGCTGCTGGCCGAGTTCGCTGAAGCGTTCGTCCTCGCCATGCGGTATTTCTTCAAGCCGAAGCCCACCTTGAACTATCCGTTCGAGAAGGGGCCGATCTCGCCGCGCTTCCGTGGCGAGCATGCGCTGCGCCGCTATCCGAACGGCGAGGAACGCTGCATCGCCTGCAAGCTATGCGAGGCGATCTGCCCGGCGCAGGCCATCACCATCGAGGCCGGTCCGCGCCGCAACGACGGTACGCGCCGCACCGTGCGCTACGACATCGACATGGTGAAGTGCATCTATTGCGGCATGTGCCAGGAGGCTTGCCCGGTCGACGCCATCGTCGAGGGACCGAATTTCGAATTCGCCGCCGAGACGCGCGAGGAACTTTATTATGACAAGGCGAAACTGCTGGCCAACGGCGACCGCTGGGAGCGCGAGATTGCGAAAAGCATCGCGCTCGATGCGCCGTACCGGTGAGGTGAGCGCATGATCTTTCCCGCGCTGTTCTTTTATCTGTTCGCCGCCGTGCTGATCGGCTCCGGCGTGATGGTGATTGCTTCGCGCAATCCCGTCCACTCGGTGCTGTTCCTTATACTGGCGTTCGTCAACGCATCGGGGCTGTTCGTGCTGCTCGGCGCCGAATTCCTCGCCATGATCCTCATCGTTGTCTATGTCGGCGCGGTAGCGGTGCTGTTCCTGTTCGTCATCATGATGCTCGATGTCGATTTCGCCGAACTGCGCGAAGGATTCCTCGAATATCTGCCGTTCGGCCTGTTGATTGGCGGCATCTTCCTGGCCGAGCTGATCGCGGTGGCGCTCGGCTGGGCGATCAGCCCGAACATCTCGAGCGCCGTGGGTTCGCCGATCCCGGCCAACGTTAGCAACACCGAAGCCATCGGGCTGGTGCTCTATACGAAGTACATCCATTACTTCCAGATTGCCGGCATGGTGCTGCTGGTGGCAATGATCGGCGCCATCGTCCTGACGCTGCGCCACAAGGTCAACGTCAAGCGGCAGAACATCGCCGCGCAGAACGCGCGCAAGAAGGCGACGGCGATGGATGTGCGCAAGGTCGCCTCGGGGCAGGGCCTGCGGGATTCCGACGCAGCGGAGTGGGTGCAATGACGATCGGTCTCGGTCACTATCTCGCGGTCGGCGCGACGCTGTTCACGCTCGGCATCCTCGGCATCTTCCTGAACCGCAAGAACGTCATCATCATCCTGATGTCGATCGAGCTGATCCTGCTCGCGGTCAACATCAACCTGGTGGCGTTCTCGGCGTTCCTGAACGACATCGTCGGCCAGATTTTCGCGCTGCTGGTGCTCACCGTGGCTGCCGCCGAAGCGGCGATCGGCCTCGCGGTGCTGGTCGTTTATTTCCGCAACCGTGGTTCGATCGCGGTTGAAGACATCAATCTGATGAAGGGCTAACGCATGATCCGGAATACTGCGGGCCGGTTGTCCGGCGAGATCATGCGCAAGCCGGGGGCATCGGCATGATCCAGGCGATTGTCTTTCTACCGCTGCTCGGCGCTATTCTCGCGGGTCTGATCGCGATCGCCGGCGCGCATGCGCGCAACCCGAGCGGCGATACCGTCGAGCATGCCCACGGACATGGTCATGACGATCACGCGCACGCGTCGCACGCCCATGACGATCATGGTCACGACGACCATCACGCACCGGCCGAGCCGCCGGCGGCGGGAACCGGCGCTGCCGAGCTGATTACCACGGCGCTGCTGTTCGTCTCGGCGGCGCTGTCGTGGATTACCTTCGTCAATGTCGGCTTCCTCAAGCAGGACTTGCTGGTGCATGTGCTGCCGTGGATCAGCTCCGGCGACCTGCAGATCGCCTGGTCGTTACGCGTCGATACGCTGACCGCGGTGATGCTGGTCGTCGTCACCACGGTGTCGTCGTTGGTTCACCTGTATTCGGTCGGCTACATGGACGAGGATCCGCATCGTCCGCGTTTCTTCGCCTACCTGTCGCTGTTCACCTTCGCCATGCTGATGCTGGTGACGTCCGACAATCTGGTGCAACTGTTCTTCGGCTGGGAAGGCGTCGGTCTGGCGAGCTATCTGCTGATCGGCTTCTGGTATCAGAAGCCGTCCGCCAATGCCGCGGCGATCAAGGCGTTCGTCGTCAACCGCGTCGGCGACTTCGGCTTCTCGCTCGGCATCTTCGCGGTGTTCATGCTGATCGGCTCGACCGATTTCGAGACCATCTTCCACGCCGCGCCCGGACTGACCGGCAAGACCATCAACTTCCTCGGCTGGCATGCCGACGCGCTGACGCTCACCTGCCTGCTGCTGTTCATGGGCGCGATGGGCAAATCGGCGCAGTTCCTGCTGCACACCTGGTTGCCGGATGCGATGGAAGGCCCGACCCCGGTGTCGGCGCTGATCCACGCTGCGACCATGGTCACCGCCGGCGTGTTCATGGTGGCGCGGCTGTCGCCGCTGTTCGAACTGGCGCCGAACGCGCAGGCTTTCGTGATGCTGATCGGCGGCACCACGGCGTTCTTCGCCGCGACCATCGGTCTGGTGCAGAACGACATCAAGCGCATCGTCGCTTATTCGACCTGTTCGCAGCTCGGCTACATGTTCGTGGCGATGGGGGCAGGGGCCTATTCGGTGGGCATGTTCCACCTCTTCACCCACGCTTTCTTCAAGGCGCTGTTGTTCCTAGGCTCCGGCTCGGTGATCTACGCGATGCACCACGAGCAAGACATTCGCAACATGGGTGGCCTCAAGGACAAGATCCCGTTCACCTACGTCGCCATGGTGATCGGTACCCTGGCGCTGACCGGTTTCCCGTTGACCGCCGGTTACTTCTCCAAGGACGCCATCATCGAATCGGCGTTCGTGGCGCAGAACCCGTTCGCGTTCTACGGCTTCCTGATGACGGTGATCGCCGCCTGCCTGACCTCGTTCTATTCGTGGCGTCTGATCTTCAAGACCTTCCACGGCAGGCCGCACGACCAGCACCACTACGAGGCCGCGCATGAAGCGCCGCTGTGGATGCTGGTGCCGCTCGGCGTGCTGGCGGCCGGTTCGATCCTCGCCGGTTTTCCGTTCAAGGAACTGTTCGCCGGTCACGGTATCGAGGAGTTCTTCCGCGAGTCGGTGAAGATGCATCCGCACATCATCGAGGAGATGCACCACATCCCGGCGACGATCGCCTATCTGCCGACGGTGATGATGGTGGTGGGCTTTGTCGTGGCCTGGCTGTTTTACATCCAGCGGCCGTATCTGCCCGTCGAACTCGCGAGCCAGCATCCGCTGCTCTACAAGTTCCTGCTCAACAAGTGGTATTTCGATGAGCTGTACGACGTTATCTTCGTCCGTCCGGCGAAGTGGCTCGGCCGCTTCCTGTGGAAGAAAGGTGACGGCTTCGTCATCGACGGCTTCGGGCCGGATGGCGTCTCGGCTCGGGTGCTGGATGTCACGCGCAACGTCGTGCGGCTGCAGACCGGCTATCTCTACCACTACGCGTTCGTGATGCTGATTGGCGTCGCGGGTCTCATCACCTGGTTCATGTTCGGTCTTGGGGGCCAATAACGATGACCTGGCCCATTCTCTCCGTTATCACCGCTCTGCCGACGCTGGGTGCGCTGCTGATTTTCCTGCTGGCGCGCGGCGGCGATGAAGCCGGCGCACGCAACGCACGCTGGATCGCGTTGTGGGCGACCGTCATCAACTTCGCGATCTCGCTGCTTCTGGTGGCGCGGTTCGATCCGTCGCAGGCGGGTTTCCAGTTCGTCGAAGAGGGCAGTTGGCTGGCATCGACCATCGGTTACAAGATGGGCGTCGATGGCATTTCGCTGCCGTTCGTCATCCTCACCACCGCGCTGATGCCGTTCTGCATCATTGCGAGCTGGAAGTCGGTCACCAATCGCGTGCCGGCCTACATGATGGCGTTCCTGGTGCTGGAATCGCTGATGATCGGCACCTTCTCGGCGCTCGATCTGGTGCTGTTCTATCTGTTCTTCGAAGGCGGCCTGATCCCGATGTTCCTCATCATCGGCGTGTGGGGCGGCCCGCGCAGGGTCTATGCCAGCTTCAAGTTCTTCCTCTATACGCTGCTCGGCTCGGTGCTGATGCTGCTGGCGATCATGGCGCTGTATTGGAATGCCGGAACCACCGACATCCCGACGCTGATGACCACCGCCGTGCCGCGCAGCCTGCAAACCTGGGCATGGCTGGCGTTCTTCGCGTCGTTCGCGGTGAAGATGCCGATGTGGCCGGTGCACACCTGGCTGCCGGACGCGCACGTCGAAGCGCCGACTGCAGGCTCGGTGGTTCTTGCCGCGATCCTCCTGAAGATGGGCGGCTACGGCTTCCTGCGCTTCTCGCTGCCGATGTTCCCGCTGGCGTCCCATGACTTCGCGCCGCTGGTGTTTACGCTCTCGGCCATCGCCATCATTTACACCTCGCTGGTGGCGCTGATGCAGGAGGACATGAAGAAGCTGATCGCCTATTCGTCGGTGGCGCACATGGGCTTCGTCACCATGGGCATCTTTGCCGGCACCACGCAGGGCGTTGCGGGCGGTGTATTCCAGATGGTGTCGCACGGCATCGTTTCGGGCGCGCTGTTCCTGTGCGTCGGCGTGGTCTACGACCGCATGCATACCCGCGAGATCGCGGCCTATGGCGGCGTCGTCAATCGCATGCCGCTCTATGCTTTGGTGTTCATGGTGTTCACCATGGCCAATGTCGGCCTGCCGGGGACGTCGGGCTTCGTCGGCGAGTTCCTAACGCTGATCGGCACCTTCAAGGTCTCGATCCCGACGGCGGTGGCGGCAACGTTCGGCGTCATCCTGTCGGCAGCCTATGCACTCTGGTTGTACCGCAAGATCGTATTCGGTGCGCTGGTGAAGCCGTCGCTGGCGACGATCAAGGATCTCACCTTTCGGGAGATGCTGACGCTCGGCCCGCTGGTGATCCTGACCATCCTGTTCGGCGTCTATCCGAAGCCGGTGCTGGATATGTCGGCGGCCTCGGTGCAGCAACTCGTCAACAACTACAGCCACGCGATCACTGCCGTGAAGGCAGCGGCGCTGCAATGAATACGGCAGGTCAGGACCACACCCCATGAACTTCACTCCCGCCGGATATTCGCTGCTCCCCGTGCTGCCGGAAATCGTGCTGGCCGTGGGCGCCATGGCTCTGCTGATGCTGGGCGCTTATCGCGGCCAGCGCGCGACGCCGCTGGTTGTCGCTCTGGCAGTCGTGCTGCTGGCGCTCACTGGTGTATTGGAAATCTGCCTGCCGGCCGGCAAGCATGTCACTTTCGGCGGCAGCTTCATCGTCGATAACTACGCGCGGTTCCTGAAGGTGCTGGCGCTGATCGGTTCCGCGGCGACGCTGCTGCTGTCGCTGGAGTTTCTCGGCCACGAGTCGCGGCGCATTTTCGAGTACGCCATCCTGATTCTGATCTCGACCGCCGGCATGATGGTGCTGATCTCGGCTGGCGACCTGATCATGCTTTATCTCGGCCTCGAACTGATGAGCCTCGCGCTCTACGTCGTGGCGGCGAGCAACCGCGATAACGTCAAGTCGACTGAAGCGGGCCTGAAGTATTTCGTGCTCGGCGCGCTGTCGTCCGGCATGCTGCTGTACGGCATGTCGTTGATTTATGGCTTCACCGGCACCGTCAGCTTCGCCGGCGTCGCCGCTGCCGCCAAAGCCGGCAGCATCGGCGTTGCCTTCGGTATCGTGTTCTTGCTCGCGGGCTTGTGCTTCAAGGTCTCCGCCGTGCCGTTCCACATGTGGACGCCGGACGTCTACGAGGGCGCGCCGACGCCTGTCACGGCGTTCTTCGCTTCAGCGCCGAAGGTGGCGGCGATGGCGGTGTTCGTGCGCGTCGTGCTCTCGGCATTTCCGAACGTCATGCACGAGTGGCAGCAAATCGTGGTGTTCGTCGCGATCGCCTCGATGGCGCTCGGCTCGTTCGCCGCGATCGGCCAGCGCAACATCAAGCGCCTGATGGCCTATTCGTCGATCGGCCACATGGGATTCGCATTGGTCGGCCTCGCGGCAGGCACGGCGGAAGGCGCCCAGGGCGTGGTGCTTTACCTCGCGATCTACGTGGCGATGACGCTCGGCTCGTTCGCCGTCATCATCACCATGAAGCGCAACGGCCAGGCGGTGGAGCAGATCAGCGATTTCGCTGGCCTGTCGCGCACCAATCCGGTGCTGGCGTTCTTCTTCGCGATGCTGTTGTTCTCGCTGGCCGGCGTGCCGCCGCTGGCGGGCTTCTTCGCCAAGTTCTATGTCTTCATCGCCGCGATCAAGGCCGGCCTGTTTACGCTCTCTGTGGTCGGCGTGCTGTGCAGCGTGGTAGGCGCGTTCTACTATCTCAACATCATCAAGGTGATGTACTTCGACGAGCCGGCGGGTGCGGTCGATCCGATGCGGATCGAACTGCGCACCGTGTTGGCGATTGCCGGTATCTTCAACCTGCTGTTCTTCGTCTATCCGGGGCCGCTGGTCAGCGCGGCAACCGCTGCTGCGAAGTCGCTCTTCTAATGGCGTTGACGCTCGGCCCACGGGCGCGCGCGGCAGGGTATGGGTTGACTGCGTTCGATCGGATCGGCTCCACCAATGCCGAGGCGCTAACCGCCGCGCGGGCCGGGGAGCGTGGACCGCGCTGGTTCGTCACCACCGAGCAAACCGCGGGCCGCGGGCGCCGGCAGCGGGCCTGGGTGGCGCCACGCGGCAACCTCGCAAGCAGCATTCTCGAAGTGCTCGAGGTCGCACCAAGCGTCGCGGCGACGTTGGGGTTTGCCGCCGGGCTTGCGCTGGAGCAGGCGTTGCGCACCGTCAGCCTCGAGGCTTCGGTGCGCTCGGGCAAGGCCGTCGATTACACGCTGAAATGGCCTAACGACGTGCTGGCCAATAAGCAGAAGCTTGCCGGTATCCTACTCGAGGCCGAGGCGATCAAGGACGGTCGGCTCGCCGTGGTGGTCGGCATCGGCACCAACGTGATTGCTGCGCCGGAAGGCACGCCATATCCGGCCACCTCGTTGCGGGCACTGGGCGTCGATGTCAGCGCGGAAGATTTGTTCAGCGCGTTGTCGGATAGTTGGGCCGAACTCTCCGGCATCTGGAATAACGGTCGTGATTTCGCGGAGATCCGCAAGTTGTGGCTGGCGCGGGCCGCCGCGCTGGGCGAGCCGGTTTCGATCCAGACCGGATCGTCCACCGTGACCGGGACGTTCGAGAGTATCGACGAGACCGGCTGCATGGTGATCGTGACATCGGCCGGAAAACGCGAGACGATCGCCGCCGGCGACGTTTATTTTGGTTCTGTTGCTTCAGTGAGGTCGACCTAGTGGCGCGCCCGGACGAATTGACTTTCACGCCACTTGGCGGCGTCGGCGAGATCGGCATGAACCTGTCGGTCTATGGCCTCGGCAACCGGCATCAGCGCAGCCTGCTCGCGGTCGATCTCGGCGTGTCGTTCGGCGACGAAGACCATCTGCCGGGCATCGATCTGGTAATGCCCGACGTCAGTTTCCTCGAGAAGGAACTCGGCAACCTGGTCGGGCTGGTGCTGACGCACGCGCACGAGGATCATTTCGGTGCCATCATCGATTTGTGGCCGCGCCTGCGGTGCCCGATCTACGCGACCGCATTCAGCGCCGCGCTGTTCGAGGCCAAGTGTGCCGCCGAGCGCAACGCACCGAAGATTCCGGTGACCGTGGTGCCGTCCGGCAGTCGGATCGATCTTGGGCCGTTCGCGGTGGAATTCATTCCGGTGGCGCATTCGATTCCGGAATCGCATGCGCTGGCGATCCACACCGCCGCAGGCATCGTGCTGCATACCGGCGACTGGAAGATCGATCCGACGCCCATCATCGGCGTGCCGACCGACGAACGCCGACTGCGCGAATTGGGCGAGGAGGGCGTGCTGGCGCTGGTCGGCGATTCCACCAATGCTGTGCGCGAAGGGCGTTCGCCATCGGAGATTGAAGTCGCCGCGACCTTGGCCAAGCTGGTACAGAGCGCGCGCGGCCGCGTCGCCGTCACCACGTTCGCGTCGAACGTCGCGCGCATCCGCGCCGTCGCCGACGCTGCGCGGGCTGCAGGCCGCGAGGTGGTCATCGTCGGCCGCGCCATGGAGCGCGTGGTGCAGGTGGCGCGCGAGACCGGGCATCTCGACGGCGTACAGAATTTTCGTGGCGCCGATTACTACGGTCACTTTCCGCCGGACAAGGTGCTGGCGCTGTGCACCGGCAGCCAAGGTGAGCCGCGCGCGGCGCTGGCGCGCATCGCCAACGACGATCATCCGCAGGTCACGCTCAACAAGGGCGACACGGTGATCTTCTCGTCGCGCACCATTCCCGGCAACGAAAAGCCGGTCGGTGCAATCATCAACGGCCTGGTGTCACAAGGCATCGAGGTCATCACCGATCGCACGCATCTGGTGCACGTCTCGGGCCATCCGCGCCGCGACGAATTGCGCGATCTAATCTCGTGGGTGCGTCCGCAGGTGCTGATCCCGGCGCACGGCGAGGCGCTGCATCTGTCAGAGCACGCCAAGCTGGCGCGAGCCGCCGGTGTGCCTAAGGTGCTGACGTGCAAGAACGGCGACATGGTGCGGCTGGGGCCGGGCGATGCCGCCATCGTCGATCAAGTTCCGGCCGGGCGCATCTACAAGGATGGCAACCTGCTCGAGGAATCGAAGTCGCGTGCGGTCGTGGAGCGACGCAAGATGGCGTTTTCCGGTTGTGCGGTGGTGGCCATCGCGCTGACCGACAAGGGCGAGCTTGCCGACGACCCCGATCTCGATCTGGCCGGCATCCCGGAGAAGAATGCCGCAGGTGAACTGCTCGACGACGTGGTATTCGATGCCGTGATGTCGACGATCGAAACGTTGCCGCGGGCGCGGCGGCGGGATCCGGATGCGGTAGCGGAATCGGTGCGACGCGCGGTCCGCTCGACGTTGGCGGAACATTGGGGCAAGAAACCGCTGTGCTTTGTTCACGTGCTGGTGGTCTAGTAGGAGAAGCATGATGTTGGGCCGGCTCAATCACGTTGCCATCGCCGTCAAGGATGCGGAGAAGGCGGCGAAAATTTATGGCACCGCGTTCGGTGCAGAGATTTCGGCGGCGGTGCCGCTACCGGAGCACGGGGTCATCACCGTGTTCGCGACGCTGCCCAACACCAAGATCGAATTCATCCAGCCGCTCGGCGAGAATTCGCCGATCGCCAAGTTCGTCGAACGCAATGCCGACGGCGGCATTCATCATATCTGCTACGAGGTGCCGGATATCATCGCGGCGCGTGAGACGCTGGTGAAGGAGGGCGCCCGGGTGCTCGGCGACGGCGAGCCGAAGATCGGTGCGCATGGCAAGCCGGTGCTCTTCCTGCACCCGAAGGATTTTTCCGGAGCGCTGGTCGAAATCGAGCAGGCATAACGCCATGGCCTATACCATCTCGTCGGTTCTCGCGATTTACTTCGTGCTGTGGTGGATCGTGCTGTTTCTCACGCTGCCGTTCGGCGTGCGCAGCCAGGCGGAAAGCGACGAGACCGTTGCGGGCAGCGATCCCGGTGCGCCGATCAAGACGATGATGGCGCGCAAACTGCTGTGGACCACGGTGATCTCGGCGGTGATTTTCGCCGTCGCCATGGTGTTCTATCGGCTGGGCTATCTGAATGTTGGGCGGCTGAGCGAACTGATGGGTTTTTCGCCGCTGAACACGCGCAAATATTAAACGCTGCCATTTCCGCATTGTGGAATTTGACGCCGCGCGCGTCCGCACCCGAGTATTCCTTGTGCGGTTTGCTGCCTGACGCCGCAGAGCATTTGATCGCCGAATTGGCAGGCGTCTCACGGCACCTTCAAACCAAAAAGCGGGGCTGAACCCCGCTTGTGGTGACCGGTGGTGGGTTGGCCAGCGACTTGGCTGAAGCTCAAAAAAGAGAGCAGGGCCAAAGCCCTGCTCGGAAAATTGTGTCGACCCTATTTCCCCGAATGATTGGATTTTTTGCTATTGTACGGGGCGACGCCGCTTATGCGCGCCAGGGTTCCTCCCGAGACTCGGACCACCAGACTATCGCCCAGAGGGCTGCCTGAGCTTTGAGTCGTAGCCCATCTTTTTTGCTTTGTCACGACCTTCCGGAACAAAAGTTCAAATTGGAAATCAAACGCAGAATAATGGATCTTTGAGGGTGAAGTGAGTGCCGCTGACGACCTGCCGCGGATAGAATGTTGGCGTCGGTCGCTGAGCTCGGCCGCTTCTTTGTGCAGCGACAATCTGGGAGCAGGGGTTGCGTGATAATGATGCAACCATCGAACGCCAGCGACACTTTGTCGGGAACCTCGCCTCGACTCCCGACTCTGTGAGTGGTAGTTCGAATACCTGAAGGGTGGGCTCATTATGCGACGGCGGCTGGGACGGTTTCTTCCAATCGTCATGCTTGCGTTGCTGGTGCAATTCTTTGCGCCGGTTGCGGCCTGCTGGGCTGCAGCGCAAGTCGCTTCCGATCCGCTTGCCGGGGCGCTGATCTGCTCGCACGATGCTGGCGCGACATCGCAAGATGGCCGGTCGGATCAACAGCAGGCACAGGGCGGTTGCTGCAGTCTGTGTTGTGTCGCGCAGACCGTCACACCAACCGACGATCCCCAATCCTCGTTCAGCAAACTCGAACGCCCGACGGCAACCGTCGTCTGGTTCGATGCAGCACCGGCATTGCCGTTGTTGCGCACGGCCTCCAATGCGCAGGCGCGTGGCCCTCCCGTACTTTCCTGATCGATCCACGTTTCACGGTTGCAGCGGCTCATCCGCTGCAATTTGAGCAATCGAATCCGCCGACGCTAGGTCGGCAATCAGGAATTTCCAATGTCTTGCCGCTCAATTTCGAGAGGGCGCGGCGCGTTAAGCGTCGTGCTCGCCGCATGTGCAACTGCCGTCGCGGCGCCGCCATCGATTGCGCAGTCAAACTCCGCCAGTTCGCTACCGCCGGTGACAATCGACGCGCCACAGCAAAAACGCCAGCAACCTGCGCGCGCGTTGCGTGCGGCCCGGCAATCCGCGCAGGCAACGCGCCGCGTCGTCGCGGCGACGCCGACGTCCCACGTTGTCGTCCCGGCCATGCCCGGATCGCTCACCGTGGCGACGGCCCAGCAGGCGCTGCGCGAACTCCAGCAATATCCCGGAGCGGTGACGCTGGTGACCGCGGATGACTATAAGACCTCGACCGTGGCCAATACGATCAAGGACGTGCTGGACTATGTGCCGGGCGTGTTCGTCCAGCCGAAGTGGGGCGACGACACCCGCCTGTCGATCCGAGGTTCCAGCCTGTCGCGCAACTTCCATCTGCGCGGCGTGCAGCTTTACATGGACGGCATCCCGATCAACACCGCCGACGGCTACGGCGATTTCCAGGAAATCGATCCCACGGCCTACAAATATGTCGAGGTGTTCAAGGGCGGCAACGCGCTACGCTTCGGCGCGAATTCGCTGGGCGGCGCCATCAACTTCGTGACGCCGACGGGGCGTGATCCGTTCGTCAACGGCGCGAGCGTTGATTTCGGCGCGTTCGGATTCCGCCGATTGCAGGCGAACGCTGGCGGCACAAACGGCCCATGGGACGGCTTCGTCACGGCTTCGACGCAAGCCGCCGAAGGTTTCCGCGATCACAGCTTCGGCCAGGCGACGCGGATGAGTGGCAACGTCGGTTATCAATTCTCGCCGGATTTCGAAACGCGGTTCTATCTCAATGCCAACGACGTGCGGCAGCGGATTCCCGGCACCGTCACCAAGATGTCAGCCCTGACAACGCCGGAGGCTGCGGCGCCGGGAAATATCTCGGGTGACCAGCAGCGCAACATCGACACGGTTCGCCTCGCAAACAAGACGACCATACGTTTCGATAACACTACGGTGGATTTCGGTCTGTTCGGGATCGATCGCCATCTGATGCATCCGATCTTCCAGTGGCTGGATTATCGCTATCAGGATTACGGCGGCTATGTGCGGGCGACGGACGACCGCATGATCGGTGGCTACCGCAATCGGCTGATCGCGGGCGTCAACGTCATCAATGGAAGTATCGACAATCAGCAGTTCGCCAATATCGGCGGACAGAAGGGTGCGCTGCTGTCGTCATCGATCGACAGTTCGAAGAACACTGCGGCCTATGTCGAGGATTCGTTCTACTTCCTGCCAAACGTCGCGGCGGTGACGGGGACGCAGTTCCTGTATGCGACGCGTGACCGGTTGGCGCGGTTCCAAAGTCAATCCGGCTCGACCGAATTCAACATCTGGAGCCCGAAAGGCGGATTGCTGTGGAACGTCGATCCGACGTGGCAGGTGTATGCCAACGTATCGCGCAGCGCCGAAGTGCCGAGTTTCGGCGAGAGTGCATCGGGGCCAGGCATCCCGACCATTCCGTTCACCAGCATCCTGGCACAAACCGCCACGACCTATGAGATCGGTACGCGTGGCCAGCGTCCGGATTTCAAATGGGAACTGACGGCCTATCACGCACAGATCCGGAATGAGCTGTTGTGTCTCTACAGTGCGTTCGGCAATTGCAACGTGACCAATGCCGATCGCACCATGCATCAGGGCATCGAAGCGGGGGCGGGCGTTGCGCTGTTCAAGAACGTCTTCACCCGCGGCGATCAACCCGACAAGATCTGGCTGAATTTTGCATACACCTTCAGCGATTTCCGCTTCGACAACGATCCCGTGTTCGGCAACAATCTGCTGCCGGGCGCACCGCGTCACCTGCTTCGTGCCGAACTTCTCTACAAGCATCCGAGCGGGTTCTATGTTGGGCCGAATCTCGAATGGGTGCCGCAGGCCTATTACGTCGACAGCGCCAACACGCTGGCGACCGAGCCTTACGCCATCTACGGCCTGAAGGCGGGCTTCGACAACGGCGGCACCTATTCCGGCTACATCGAAGCGCGCAACATCGCCAACAAGGCGTACATCGCATCGGCATCGATCATCGATCGGGCGACGCCGACTTCACCGTTGTTTGAACCTGGCACCGGCCGCGCCGTCTATGCTGGGTTCAAGGTCAGGTGGTGACCATCTCTCAAACCACGGATCGCGCGGTGTTGGGGCACCGAACGATCCGCGACAATCGAAACATCGAACCAATGAAGGAGAAAATCATGCATCGCTCTCCATCCAAACACGTTCTGCTCGGGACGCTGTTGTTCGTTTCGCTCGGACTGACCTCCGTCTCTTACGCGCAGGAGGTCAAGGCCGGCGATCTGGTGATATCGCAGGCCTGGACGCGCGCGACACCCGGCGGAGCCAAGGTCGGCGGCGGTTATCTCATTGTGGAAAACAAGGGCAGCGCACCGGACAAACTGGTGGGCGGCTCGACCGACGCGGCTGGAAGGCTGGAAGTCCACCAGATGAGCGTCGAGAACGGCGTGATGAAGATGCATCCGGTTGACGGCGGACTGGCCATTGCTCCGGGCAAGTCGGTGAAGCTGGCGCCGGGCGGCTACCACCTGATGCTGATGGATTTGAAGCATCCGCTCAAGCAGGGCGACAAGGTGCCGGTGACGCTGCAGTTCGAGAAAGCCGGCAAGGTCGATGTGACGCTCGACGTCGGCGGTATCGGCGCACAAGGTCCGCAAGGAGCCAGCGGGGGCGGGCATATGGACGACAAGGCAATGACCGGACATTCGGGAGGCAAAATGTAATGCGTATATCGATACAACGGGTCGCGGGTGTCGCCAGCGTGCTGGCGGCCTCGATGCTTGGGGTGCCCGCGGCGGCGCATGTGACGGTGCAGCCGCGCGAGGCGACAGCCGACAGCTATTTCCAGCTCGCCTTTAGCGTACCGCATGGCTGCGACGGCAGTGCCACCGTTGCGGTGCGTGTCAAACTGCCGGACGGTATCATCTCGGCCAAGCCGCAGATGAAGCCGGGCTGGAACGTCGACATCAAGATGAAGAAACTCGACACGCCCAAGGCGGGTCCGCACGGCGGGACCGTCAGCGAAGTCGTCGATGAAGTGGCGTGGCGCGGCGGCCCACTGCCAGACAATCTCTACGACACGTTCGGCATGATCGTGCGGCTGCCAGACAAAGCGGGGCAAAACCTGTACTTCCCCATCGTGCAGGAATGCGAAAAGGGCGTGCATCGCTGGATCGAGATTCCGGCCAGCGGACAAGATGCCGACAAATTGCGCGAGCCGGCGCCGTTCATCCGGTTGAAGGCCAAGGGCCAATAGGCATGGCGGCGCGGCGGTGAAAGCTCTGGCGCGGATCGCATGGATGTTGCTGTGGCTGCTGATGCCTACGGTGGCGTTGGCCCATGCCAGCCTGACCGGCAGCGATCCCGCCAACACCGCCGTGCTGGCGCATTCACCTGCCAAGGTGACGCTGACGTTCAACGAACCGGTCGAGCCTCTGACCGTTCGCCTCGTGGGTAACAGCGTCGTCTCGCCGATCAGCGAAATCGTGCGCGACGGCGCGCGGCTCGTCGTCAACATGCCTTCGTCGCTGAGTGAGGGCGCCTACGTCCTGAGCTGGCGCGTGATCTCCGCGGATGGGCATCCGATCGGCGGTGCGTTGACGTTCTATGTCGGCAGTCGTCAGGTGGCCACGCCTCAGATTGCCGATGCGGAAGGCGCGCCGGTGCGCGTTGCGATCTGGCTGGCGCGGCTGCTGGTCTATGTCGGATTGTTCGTCGGCGTTGGCGGCGCGTTCTTCGCAACGTGGTTGCAACCGATATCGTCCGCAGATTGGCCGCGACGTGTCGCGTGTGTGTCGATGTTGCCGGCGCTGGCGGCGTTAGTCGCTGCGGTGGGCTTGCAGGGGCTAGACGCTCTTGCCGTGCCGCTGTCCGGAATTGCATCGCTGGACGTCTGGCGCGCGGGCGCGGGCGGATCGTTCGGGCGCGCGATGGCCATTGCCGCTATTGCCCTGGCGCTAGGTCTCGTTGCCATCAACTGCCGCGCCACAATGGCTCGAGCGCTTTCGCTTGTCGCCCTCGTCGGTGTCGGACTGGCGCTGGCATCGAGCGGCCATGCCGCGACGACTAATCCGCGCTGGCTGATGGGCAGCGCGGTGTTTCTGCACGGCGTCAGCCTGGCGTTCTGGATCGGCGCGTTGCCGCCGCTCTTGGCCGCGATGCGCAAGCCCGGAGTCGACGCGACGACAACACTCCAACGCTTCTCGCGTGTCATTCCTTATGCTGTAGGCGCGCTGGTCGTCAGTGGCGTGCTGCTCGCCGTCGTGCAGGTGGCGCACGTCGAAGCGATGTGGAAGACAGATTACGGGCGCGTGCTGAGCATCAAGCTGGCCCTGCTCGTCGTGCTGTTTTCGCTGGCGTTGTGGAATCGCGCCGCATTGACGCCGCGCGTCGCACGTGGAGAAGCGCCGGCGCATCATGCGATGCGGCGTTCGATCGTCGCCGAACTGGTGGTGGCCGCCGCCATCCTCGGCGTTGTCGGGCTATGGCGTTTCACGCCACCGCCGAGGGCGTTGCCACCGCCAGCCGAACCGTTCTTCACGCATCTGCATACCGACAAACTGATGGCCGACGTCACGATCGCGCCAGGGCGAGCCGGACCTCAGGATATTTCGATCAATTTGCAAACACCGGACGAACGTCTGCTGACAGCGCAGGCTGTCACCGTGACGCTGGAGAATGCCGAGCTTGGCATCGAGCGCATCGCGACGGAGGCGCGGATGACTCCGGCAGGTCAATGGCAGGCGACGATGACCGCGCCGGCGGCGGGCCGCTGGTCGCTTGGGCTCGCGGTGCGTGTCTCGGATTTCGATGTCGTCGATGTCGACGCGCCGATCCTGATCAAATAACGCCGCCAAACCGCAACTTCTGTCGCCTCTCGCGTAAAAGTGGCCGGAATTCCGCCGTTTTCGCAGGGCTGCGTCGTGGCAACCCTTGTGTTTTGCCCGCCGATCCGCTTTCACTGCGGCAATCCCCAATGCCAACCGATTCTTGAGCGTCCCCATGCGATTGTCGCGGTTCTTGTTGCCCATCCTGAAGGAAAATCCCAAGGAGGCCGAAATTGTCTCGCATCGGCTGATGCTGCGCGCGGGCATGATGCGGCAGGAGGCCGCCGGCATTTATGCCTGGCTGCCGCTGGGCTTTCGCGTGCTGAAGAAGATCGAGCAGATCGTCCGCGAGGAGCAGGATCGCGCCGGCGCCATCGAACTGCTGATGCCGACCTTGCAATTGGCCGACTTGTGGCGCGAGAGCGGCCGCTACGATGCTTATGGCCCGGAGATGCTGCGCATCGCCGACCGCCACAAGCGCGAATTGCTCTACGGGCCGACCAACGAGGAAATGATCACCGAGATCTTCCGCAGCTACGTGAAATCGTACAAGGGCCTGCCGCTCAATCTCTACCATATCCAGTGGAAGTTCCGCGATGAGCAGCGCCCGCGCTTCGGCGTGATGCGCGGCCGTGAATTCCTCATGAAGGATGCCTATTCGTTCGATCTCGACGAGGCCGGCGCACGGCGCTCCTACAACAAGATGTTCGTGGCGTATCTGCGGACGTTCGCGCGGATGGGGCTGAAGGCGATTCCGATGCGCGCGGAGACCGGCCCGATCGGCGGTGATCTCAGCCACGAATTCATCGTGCTGGCGGAGACCGGCGAGTCCGGCGTGTTCTGCGATCGCGAAGTGCTGAACCTGCCGGTGCCCGGCGCCGATACCGATTACGACGGCGACCTGACGCCGATTATCAAGCAATGGACCAGCGTCTACGCAGCCACCGAAGACGTGCACGATGCCGCGCGTTTCGAGCGCGAGGTGCCGGAAGATCGCCGCGTCAATACGCGCGGTATCGAAGTCGGCCAGATCTTCTACTTCGGCACCAAGTATTCCGACTCGATGAAGGCGCTGGTTGCCGGCCCGGACGGCGTCGAAGTGCCCATCCACGGCGGTTCCTACGGCGTCGGCGTGTCGCGCCTCGTTGGCGCCATCATCGAAGCGTGCCACGACGATGCCGGCATCAAGTGGCCGGAAGCGGTGGCGCCGTTCCGCGTCGCCATCCTCAACCTGAAGCAGGGCGCGAGCGAGACCGACGCCGCGTGCGAGCAGCTCTATCGCGAGTTGACCGCTAAGGGCGCCGATGTGCTGTACGACGACACCGATCAGCGGCCCGGCGGCAAGTTCGCGACCGCTGACCTGATCGGCATTCCGTGGCAGGTCATGATCGGCCCGCGCGGTTTGGCGGAAGGCAAGGTCGAGCTCAAGCAGCGCGGCGATGGTTCGCGCGAGATGCTGAGTCTTGCGGATGTGGTGGTGCGGCTGACGGCGCCGCATTGAAGTTGTGATGATTTATCCACCGTCCGCTCGCGGACATTGCCAGTTGGCGCGGCTAGAATTAGCCCGAATCGTGTGAAATTCGAACGATGGATGATGCCATGAGCGAGCCAGTTCGAACCCCACCTTTCGCGGCCTTCGAATGGCTGCTGTCGAAGCGTTATCTGCGGGCGCGGCGCAAGGAAGGATTCATCTCGGTCATCGCCGGGTTCTCGTTTCTCGGCATCATGCTCGGCGTCGCGACGTTGATCATCGTGATGGCGGTGATGAACGGCTTCCGCAAGGAACTGCTCGACAAGATCCTCGGGCTGAACGGGCACCTGCTGGTGCAGCCGCTGGAGAGCCCGCTGACCGACTGGAAGGATGTCGCCGATCGCATCAATCAGGTGGCGGGCATTCGACTGGCTGCGCCGGTGGTGGACGGGCAGGCGCTGGCGTCTTCTCCCTTCAATGCCTCGGGCGTACTGGTGCGCGGCATCCGCGCCGGCGATCTCGATAACATCACGTCGATCGCCAAGAACATCAAGCAGGGCACGCTGGAAGGCTTCGACGATGCGCAGGGCGTAGCGATCGGCCGCCGGCTCGCCGATCAGCTTTCGATTCATGCCGGCGACAACATCACGCTGGTCGCGCCGAGGGGCGCGGTGACGCCGATGGGCACGACGCCGCGCATCAAGCCTTACAAGGTCGCCGCGGTCTTCGAAATCGGCATGTCGGAATATGACTCGACAATGGTGTTCATGCCGCTCGCCGAGGCGCAGGCCTATTTCAATCGCGCAAACGATGTGACGTCGATCGAGGTCTACACCACCAATCCCGACAAGATCGACCAATTCCGCAAATCGATTGCCGAGGCCGCGGGGCGGCCAATTTTCATGGTCGATTGGCGGCAACGCAATTCGACCTTCTTCAACGCGCTGCAGGTCGAGCGCAACGTCATGTTCCTGATCCTGACGCTGATCGTGCTGGTGGCCGCGCTCAACATCATCTCCGGCCTCATCATGCTGGTGAAGGACAAGGGCAGCGATATCGCCATCCTGCGCACCATGGGGGCCTCGCAAGGTTCCATCATGCGGATATTCCTCATCACCGGCGCTGCCATCGGCGTGGTCGGCACGCTGACCGGATTTATCGTCGGGTTGCTGGTGTGTCTGAACATTGAATCGATCCGGCAATTCCTGTCGTGGATGACCAATACCGAGCTGTTCTCGCCGGAACTGTATTTCCTGTCGAAGCTGCCGGCGGTCATCGATGTCGGTGAAACGACCGCCGTGGTCATCATGGCGCTGACCTTGTCGTTCCTGGCGACGCTGTATCCCTCGTGGCGTGCCGCACGCCTCGATCCCGTCGAAGCATTGCGGTACGAGTGAGGGCTGAGATGGCGGAGGAGGCCGAGGAAATTCCGGTTGTCTATTTGCATGACATCCGGCGCCAGTATCAGCAGGGCGAGACGACGCTGACGATTTTGGACGGCGCCAAGCTGGCGCTGTGGGCAGGGCAGTCGGTCGCGCTGGTGGCGCCATCCGGATCGGGCAAATCGACCTTGCTGCACATCGCCGGGCTGCTTGAGCAGCCCGACGAAGGCGAGGTCTATGTCGGCGGCGACGCCACGTCAGGCCTGTCCGATGCCGAGCGCACCAGAATTCGCCGCACCGAAATCGGGTTCGTCTATCAGTCGCATCGGCTGCTGCCGGAATTCTCAGCGCTGGAAAACGTCATGATGCCGCAGATGATCCGTGGCCTGAAGCGCAGTGAAGCCGCCGATCGCGCGCGCGAAATCCTTGCCTATCTCGGCCTCGACGCGCGCGTCACGCATCGGCCGTCGGAATTGTCGGGCGGCGAGCAGCAGCGCGTCGCGATTGCGCGTGCGGTCGCCAATGCGCCTCGGGTGTTGCTGGCGGACGAGCCGACTGGAAATCTCGATCCGCATACCGCAGACCATGTTTTCCACGCGCTGATGCAACTTGTCAGCGCCACGCGTGTCGCGATGTTGATTGCGACCCACAACATGGACCTTGCGGCGCGAATGGATCGCCGCGTCTCGCTCGAGAACGGTCAGGTCATCGAACTGGACTGATCGCCGCAAACGGCAGGGAAGCGGTTACCGGTGGCTGAAATGCCGCCGGTTAGCCGTTGTAGCGCGGCTTGCGTCGAGGCGGAACGTTCGGCCCCGCGTAGAATGGATTGATCATGCACGACGCCGGGCGGCCAACGGCCGCCGGAGTGCATTGAGCGATCGACGTGTAGCGGCATTCATCGTAGGTCACGGGACCGTACACGTGCAGACAAACGGGATAGTCGGTGTCAGCACGAACGCTCGTCGGCGTAACTGCGGTGAACGCCATTCCAGTTGCCCATAACGTCAGCAAACCGGCGGGGATCCTCATGGTTCGCGTCCTTATGCGTGCCGATTGGCGACTGCGTCGCCGTCAACCCCCGTCGCAGGCTCGGCGTCAGTACCCGCGATTGGGTGTGCGTCGCTGAGGGGCCGGCGCAGGTGCCGCATTTCCGCGATAGAACGGATTCACGTCACAATAATTGTAGCGCCCCGAGGCGCTGGCCGCACACTGCTCGTAAGTGGCGAAGCTGCAATCGCCGTGGGCGTCGGCGATGCCTTGGCCCTTCATGCAAAAAGGGAGCTCCCGCGATTGCGCGTGGGCCACGTCGATGGCCGCAGTCACGCCCAGGGCCAATACCGCCAAAATTGCCGCACGCATCTTAAACCTCCGCTGCCGGCCGCAGCCGGTCCTGTGATTCTTCATGCAAACTCAAGCCGGTATTGCCGCTTAAGGTCAACTCACGTTCCGGAGCAGCGCCGATGCTGTCGTCGCAATGCAGGGGCAACGGTATCAACCATTTGTTAGGGTCGTTTATTCCAGCTCAATTGGATGCTTGACTCTCAGAACAAAACTAGAACAATGTTCGTCTTATGTTCTCATGGAGGCGAATATGTTGAAAGTGTTCGTTGAAGAGGCTGCCGCGCTGACGTCGATTACCTTGTTCGTGGGGATGGTTGCGGTTTGGGCACAGGTGATCCCGCAGCTCTGATGACCGGGCGTGACGCGGTGAGGTCAGTTCGGTCCCGGCCTGAGGAAAGCCGGGACAGCGACCGGGAGCAGGCTATTGCAAGTGGACAGGGGCGGAGCATCGCCGCACGATGATCGGCGAGTCGCGCTCTGCCGTCTCATTCCCCTTGTTTACAAAAGCCAGTAGCGGATGCCCAAGACCGATACGTCGACGCCTGTGACCGCAGGCCCCGGATTTATTCACCTGCACGTCCACTCGGCGTATTCGCTGCTGCGTGGCGCGATGAAGGTGCAGAAGCTCGCCGAACTCGCCAAGGCGGACCGGCAGCCGGCCCTGGCGTTGACCGATACCGACAATCTGTTCGGCGCGCTGGAATTCTCCGAGAAGCTTGTCGGTTACGGCATCCAGCCGATCGTCGGCTGCGAACTGGGCATCGATTTCGGCGATCAGGATCCCAATGCCCGCGCCAGCGCTGTAACCGCCCCGTCGCGGATCGTGCTGCTTGCGTCGCGCGAGCAGGGCTATCGCAGCCTGATGCGTCTCAACTCGCGTGCGTTCCTTGAAACGCCGGTGAACCAGACGCCGCATATCAAGCTGGCGTGGCTCGAAAACGAAACCGAAGGATTGATCGCGCTGACCGGCGGCCCGGAGGGACCGCTGGCCGTGGCGCTCACTGCCGATCATGCGGCGCTGGCGGCACAACGGTGTGACCAACTGGCGGGGCTGTTCGGCGACCGGCTGTACATCGAGCTTCAGCGCCACGGCGTCGAGCGCGAACGCCGCGCCGAGCCCGGCCTGATCGATCTGGCCTACGCTAAGGGTCTGCCGTTGGTGGCGACCAATGAGCCGTACTTCGCCAGTGCCGACGATTATGAAGCGCACGACGCCTTGCTGTGCATCGCCGGCGGCCGGCTGCTCGCCGAAGCCGATCGCGACCAGTTGACTCCGGATCATCGGTTCAAGACGCGCGCCGAGATGGCGGTACTGTTCGCCGATCTGCCGGAAGCGCTGGCCTCCACGGTCGAGATCGCGTCGCGCTGCGCGTTCCGTCCGCGCACGCGCAAGCCGATCCTGCCGCACTTTACTGTCGACGCCAACACCAGCGGCGCCGATGCCGAGCGCGAGGAGGCGGCCGAATTGCGCCGGCAGGCCGAGGAGGGTCTTGCGCGCCGGCTGAAGCTGCATGGCCTGTCGCAGGGCGCCAGCGAGGAAGACTACAATGCGCGGCTGAACTTCGAACTCGATGTCATCACCCGCATGAAATATTCGGGCTACTTCCTCATCGTGTCCGATTTCATCAAGCACGCGAAGTCGAAGGGCATTCCGGTCGGGCCGGGGCGAGGCTCCGGCGCCGGTTCTTTGGTGGCGTATGCGCTGACCATCACCGACCTCGATCCGATCCGCTTCGGCCTGCTGTTCGAGCGCTTCCTCAATCCCGAACGCGTGTCGATGCCGGACTTCGACATCGATTTCTGCCAGGACCGGCGCGGCGAAGTCATCGACTACGTACAGCAGCGTTACGGCCGCGATCATGTCGCGCAGATCATCACGTTCGGTACGTTGCAGGCGCGCGGCGTGCTGCGCGACGTTGGCCGCGTATTGCAGATGCCTTACGGGCAGGTCGACAAGCTGACCAAACTGGTGCCGCAGAATCCCGCGGCACCGGTGACGTTGTCGGCGGCGATCGAGAGCGAGCCGAAGCTGCAGGCCTTCCGCGACGAAGATCCGGTGGTGGCGCGCGCGTTCGCCATCGCGCAGAAGCTCGAAGGGCTCAATCGTCACGCCTCGACCCACGCCGCCGGCATCGTGATCGGCGATCGGCCCCTGAGCGATCTCGTGCCGCTCTATCGCGATCCCAAATCCGATATGCCGGTGACGCAGTTCAACATGAAATGGGTCGAGCCGGCGGGGCTGGTGAAGTTCGACTTCCTCGGCCTCAAGACGCTGACAGTGCTCGACGTCGCGGTGAAGTTGCTCAAGCAGCGCAACATTCACATCGACCTCTCAACGCTGCCGCTCGATGACGCGCCGACCTATCAGATGTTGACGCGCGGCGATGTGGTCGGCGTGTTCCAGGTTGAAAGTCAGGGCATGCGGCGCGCACTGGTCGACATGCGGCCGGACCGCTTCGAGGACATCATCGCGTTGGTGGCGCTGTATCGGCCGGGTCCGATGGCGAACATCCCGACCTATTGCGCGCGCAAGCATGGAGAAGAGGAGCCGGAATATCTGCACCCGATGCTGGAGCCGATTCTCAAGGAGACGTTCGGCGTCATCATCTATCAGGAACAGGTGATGCAGATCGCGCAGGTGATGGCGGGTTATTCGCTCGGCGACGCCGACCTGCTGCGCCGCGCGATGGGCAAGAAGATCCGCGCCGAAATGGAAAAGCAGCGCGCGATCTTCGTCGCCGGCGCGGTCAAGAACGGCGTGCAGCAAGCGCAGGCCGATACCATTTTCGAATTGCTGGCGAAGTTCGCCGACTACGGCTTCAACAAGAGCCACGCGGCGGCCTATGCGCTGGTCTCTTACCAGACCGCGTACATGAAGGCGCACTATCCGGTCGAATTCATCGCCGCGTCGATGACGCTCGACATGAGCAACACCGACAAGCTGTCGGAATTTCGTGCCGAGGCGCAACGGCTCGGCATCAAGGTCGAGGCGCCGTCGGTCAATCGCTCCGGCGCGACATTCGAGGTTGGCGAGAACACGATCTACTACGCGCTGGCAGGGTTGAAGGGCGTCGGTGCGCATGCCGTGGAGCAGATCGTCGAGGCACGGCAGAACGCCGCGTTTACCTCGCTGGCCGACTTCGCCGGACGGGTGAATCCGCGCGCCATTAACAAGCGGGTCATCGAAAGTCTCGCTGCGGCCGGCGCGTTCGACACCATCGAAAGCAATCGGGCGCGCGCGTTCGCGGGCGCCGAAGCTATTCTCGCGGCCAGCCAGCGCGGCCACGAGGCTGCGACGTCCGGCCAGAACGACATGTTCGGCGGCATGGCGGATGCACCGAGCGTCATGTTGCCGGCCATCGATGCGTGGCTGCCTGCGGAGCGCCTGCGCCGCGAATACGACGCCATCGGCTTCTTCCTGTCCGGCCATCCGCTGGATGACTACGCGACAGTGTTGAAGCGGCTGCGGGTGCAGTCCTGGGCCGAATTCTCGCGCGCGGTGAAGACCGGCGCGACGGCCGGCAAGGTCGCGGCGACCGTGGTGTCGCGCATGGAGCGGCGCACCAAAACCGGCAACAAGATGGGCATCATCGGGCTGTCCGATCCCACCGGGCATTTCGAGGCCGTGCTGTTCTCCGAAGGCCTGGCGCAGTTCCGCGAGGTGCTGGAGCCGGGCGCGGCCGTGCTGTTGCAGTTGGGCGCGGAACTGCAGGGCGAGGAGGTGCGCGCGCGCGTGCTGCACGCCGAGCCGCTCGACGATGCTGCCGCCAAGACGCAAAAAGGGCTGCGGATATTCCTGCGTAACACCAAGTCGCTGGAGTCGATCGCCAAGCGGCTGCAAGGCCCGGCAGGCGGCACCGGTGCTGCGGCTCCGCAGGGGCGCACCGCCGGCGAAGGCGACGTGTCGCTGGTGCTGATGCTCGACCTCGAAACCGAAGTCGAAATGAAGCTGCCCGGCCGCTACAAGGTCTCGCCGCAGATCGCCGGAGCCATCAAGGCGGTGTCGGGCGTTGTTGACGTCCAGACAATCTGAGGCAAAGCTCCTCGCTGTTTGATTTGAGCTATCTCGCCGTGGCGGCGCAAGCCGGCCGGTTCGTTTGTTGTGGAACTGCCTTACTCGGAACGACTTTCGTTCAAATTCTGTTCAGCCAGCAGCGCGCTGAATGCGCGAGGCTCTTTAATTTCGATGTTGATGAAGGCGGAGAGAATATGCGCCTGCACCGAAGCCTCTCGATCGTCGCGACCTGCCTGCTGCTTTTGGTCGCGTTTGCCGTCAGTCCCGATAGCGCTTCTGCGCAGCAGCAGGAAAAGCGCATCGCGCTGGTGATCGGCAACGGCGCTTATACCAAGGTACCGCTCGCGACTGCCGCGAACGACGGTGGCCTGATCGCCCAGACACTGCAGGCGGCAGGTTTCGATGTCGCGGGCGCCCGCGACCTCGACGGCGATACGTTGCGCGGAGCGTTCCGCGATTTCGTCAAGAAGGCGGAAGCATCCGGCCCGGATACCGTTGCGGTGGTGTATCTCGCGGGGTACGGCATCCAGCTTGCCGGCGAGAACTATTTCATTCCGGTCGATTCCACGATTGCGCGCGATACCGACATTCCGATCGAAGGGCTCCGCATCAGCGATTACATGCGCCAGCTCACCGCGCTGCCGCTGAAGCTCAGCATTGTCGTGCTGGATCTGGCCCGCGAGCAGCCGTTCATCGAAGGCGGCCAATCGATCGCCAGCGGCCTTGCGCTTGTCGAGCCCAATCCGCGCATGCTGGTCGCCTTCAACGCCGCGCCGGGTACGGTGGCACCGGAAGAGCAGGGGCCTTACGGCGCCTATGCTCAGGCGCTGGCCGAAATGATCCGCGCTGGCGGCTTGCCGCTGCCCGAGCTGTTCAATCGCGTGCGGCTGCGCGTCAACGAAAACACCAAGGGCGCTCAGGTGCCGTGGGATACGCAGAAGGTCGATGCGCAGTTCATGTTCTTCGACCGCGCACCGGATGCGCCGCAAACGGCCACGCCGGATCAGACCGCGGCGCTGCGCGACAAGCCGATGCGCGATCTCGGCGCGGCGGATGCTTACGTCGTCGCGGTCGAACGCGACACACTGCAAGGTTACGAGGATTTCCTCGCGGCTTACCCGCAGGACCCGATGGCAAAGCGGGTGCGGGCGATCGTCGCCGCGCGGCGCGAAGCCATCACCTGGCGGCGCACTTACCGCGCCGACACGCCGGACGCCTATTGGTCGTATCTGCGGCGTTATCCGCGCGGCCCGCACGCTGCCGATGCACGTCGCCGGTTGACGATTTTGACGGCGCCGCTTGAGCCGCCGTCATCGTTCGCGATGCTGGATTACGATGTGCCGCCACCGCCTCCGGACGAGATCGTCTATGTCGATCGGCCGGTGCTGATGTTCAGCGATCCGGAATTCGGCTTTGCACCGCCGCCACCGCCTCCGGTCTTTTTCCTGCCGCCGCCGCCGCCGGATTTTATCGTGCTGGAGCCGCCGCCGCCGCCGATCGGATTGTTCTTTTTGCCGCGTCCGTTCTTCGTCCCGATTCCGATCTATGTGCGTCCACCGGTCTATGTCCGGCCGCCGCCGAACAACATTATCTACAACAACATCCACAACACGACGGTGATTAATAACGTCATCAATCGTCCGGCTCCCGCGGGCACGCTGAATCCGGCGGCGCCGCTGGTGAATCCGGCTGCGTCCAACGCTGCGGCTGGCGCGAGGGCACCCGGCGGCCAAATCGGCACGCAGAACGCGACAGCGGCATTGCCGGCGGCAGTGGCACAAAGGGCGAGCCTGATCCAGCAGGGCAAAGCGCCGGTCCCGGCAAGTGCGACGATCAATCCGGCTGCCCGAAATACGGCGCTTACTCCGGGAGCCGGCCCACGTGGACCGCGCGGAGCGGCTCCTGCCGTTACCACGCCGGTGCAGGGTGGCGGCGCGCCGCAACCGCCAACGGCGGCTCCGGGGGCTGCGCCTGCGACAGGACAGCGGCTCGCGCCTGGGGCACGCCCCGGTCAGCCAACACCTGGAGGTGCGGGTGCGCCCAATCAATTGCAGAGAGGGAATGCGTTGCCCGTTCCCGGCGCCAACGGCGCGCCGGCTGGTTCACCTCAGGCGGGTCGTGGTCCGAATCGGGCAGGGCCGGGTGCGCCGGGTGCAATACCTCCGGGTCGAATACTTCCAGGCGGAGCCTCGCCGCCTTCGGCGACAGCCCCGGCAACCGCTGCGCCTGTGGGGACGCCTGCTCCGGGAGCAAGACAAGGGCCGGGCGCAAGGCCGGGTGCCGCTCCGGCTCCGGTCAATCCTCAGGCCCAGCGTCCGGGTGGCCCGGCTGCGCGGACTGCGCCGCCGCAAGCCCAGCCGCCTCGGATGGCCGCTCCGCCGTCCGCACGAACGGCACCGGCCGCACGGCCGGCCCCACCGCCGCAAGCCGCCCCGCCGCGCGCCGCTCCGCCGCCACGCGCCGCACCGCCGCCCCGGATGGCCCCGCCGCCACCGCGCGCTGCGCCACCGCCCCGCATGGCACCGCCTCCGCCACCGCGGGCAGCACCGCCACCTCCGCCTCGCATGGCGCCACCGCCGCCGCGGGCCGCTCCGCCTCCCATGGCCCGGCCGGCTCCCCCGCCGATGGCGCGTCCGGCCCCGCCGCCACGCCCGGCCGCGCCTGCGCCGGCAGCCAAGAAGTGCCCGCCGAACGTGCCGCGATGCTGAATTGAGAACCCGGCCAGATGCCAGCCGTCTGGCCGGTTCCGCCGCACCATAATGGGGCGGAAATCCTTGCGTTAAGCCGGTGCGGCGGTTATAAGCCGCGCCATCTCACACGGAAACATGGCTGATTTGGCCGTCCGGTGGCTATCCGGGCCGCAAAGCATGTCGCTTTGAAGCTCGTATTGCTCACACGTTTCCGGAGGAACCAACCGGAGAAGAAACCTATGGCGATTCCTGAATTCACGATGCGTCAGCTCCTTGAAGCTGGCGTCCACTTCGGTCACCAGTCGCACCGCTGGAATCCGAAGATGGCTGACTACATTTTCGGTGCCCGCAACAACATCCACATCATCGACCTCGCGCAGACCGTGCCGCTGTTGCATCGTGCGCTACAGGCGGTCAGCGACACCGTCGCCAAGGGCGGCCGTATCCTGTTCGTCGGCACCAAGCGCCAGGCGCAGGATGGCGTTGCTGAGGCTGCGAAGCGTTCGGCGCAGTACTTCGTCAATTCGCGTTGGCTCGGCGGCACGCTGACCAACTGGAAGACGATTTCGGGTTCGATCAAGCGGCTGCGTCATCTCGACGAAGTGCTGTCGTCGGGCGATGCCAGCGCCTACACCAAGAAAGAGCGTCTGACGCTACAGCGTGAGCGCGACAAGCTCGACCGCTCGCTCGGCGGCATCAAGGACATGGGCGGCTTGCCCGACCTGATCTTCGTGATCGACACCAACAAGGAAGACATCGCGATCCAGGAAGCCCAGCGGCTGAACATCCCGGTGGCGGCGATCGTCGATACCAACTGCGATCCGAAGGGCATCACCTATCTCGTTCCCGGCAACGACGACGCCGGCCGCGCCATCAGCCTGTATTGCGACCTGATCGCCCGCGCGGCGATCGACGGCATTTCGCGTGCGCAGGGTGAGTCCGGCATCGACGTCGGTGCTTCGATTGCGCCGGCTCGCGAAGAGTTGCCGGAAGCTGCTGCGACTGGCTTCCAGGGCCTGCCGGGACCGCGCGGCGTTGCCGACGATCTCAAGAAGCTGACCGGCGTTTCCGGCGCGATCGAGAAGAAGTTCAACGACCTCGGCATCTTCCACTACTGGCAGCTCGCCGAGCTGGACCACGATACGGCACACCACATCGGCGAGCAGGTTGGCTTGCCGAGCCGCGCCGACGGCTGGGTGGCGCAGGCCAAGACTTTGACCGCCGAGGCGGAATAACACTCTGGTCGCGGCCGGATCGCTCCGGCCGCGCACCTTTCGGCCCGAATTCCCGATAGACACCCTGACGGCGGGCGGCGCGGCGGCGGCAGCAGGTCCGTGTTCGCCTGAACAGGCAAAGGACAAGCAGACATGGCAACGATTTCAGCAGCGATGGTCAAGGAGCTGCGCGACACCACTGGCGCCGGCATGATGGATTGCAAGCAGGCGCTTACCGAAAACGGTGGTGACATGCAGGCGTCGATCGACTGGCTGCGCAAGAAGGGCTTGTCGAAGGCTGCGAAGAAGGCTGGCCGCGTTGCTGCCGAGGGACTGATCGGCGCCATGACCTCCGGCACCAAGGGCGTCGTCGTCGAAGTCAATTCCGAGACCGATTTCGTGGCGCGCAACGATCAGTTCCAGGGACTGGTCAAGATGATCGCGCAGGTCGCGCTGCATGCCGGCTCCGATGTCGAGAAGATCAAGGCGACCAAGGTCGGCTCGGCCACCGTCGAGGCGGCGATCTCCGATGCCATCGCCACCATTGGCGAGAACATGTCGCTACGCCGCGCTGCTGGACTCGAAGTCAGCAAGGGCGTCGTGGCCAGCTACGTGCATAACGCCGTGATCGATGGTGCCGGCAAGATGGGCGTCATCGTCGCGCTGGAATCGGCCGGCAAGGCCGACGAACTGGCTGCGCTCGGCCGCCAGATCGCCATGCATGTCGCCGCTGCCAATCCGCAAGCGCTGGATGCGAGCGGCCTCGATCCGGAGGTGGTCAAGCGCGAGAAGGACGTGCTGTCCGACAAGTATCGTCAGCAGGGCAAGCCCGAGAACGTCATCGAGAAGATCGTCGAGTCGGGTCTGAAGACCTACTACAAGGAAGTCTGCCTGCTCGAGCAGGCCTTCATCCACGATACCGGCAAGTCGGTGGCGCAGGCAGTGAAGGAAGCCGAAGGCAAGGTCGGTTCGCCGGTGAAAATCACCGGATTTGTGCGCTATGCTCTCGGCGAGGGAATCGAAAAAGCCGAATCCGATTTCGCTGCCGAAGTGGCGGCTGCCAGCGGCCAGAAGGCCTGATCGCCGGCTGACCGCCTTCGGAGGCGCTACGGAATGCGAGCGTTAGAATCGGACCACTGAAGTCCGGGCTCATCGAAAGGATCGACCGCATCATGGGTGAGCCAATCTATCGCCGGGTTGTCGTCAAGCTTTCAGGTGAGTATTTCGCCGGCGGCGATCCCTTCGGGATTCACCAGGGCACCATTGACCGCATCGCCAAGGATCTGATCGACGCGCGGCAGCTCGGTATCGAGATTGCCGTCGTCGTCGGTGGTGGCAACATTTTTCGCGGCGTCGAGGTTTCGTCGCGCGGCGTGTCGCGGCCGACCGGCGATACCATGGGCATGCTGGCGACGGTGATGAACTGCCTCGCGCTCGAGGCGGCGCTGGAGCGGGCCGGGCAGTCGGCGCGCACGCTGTCCGCACTGGTGATGCCGCAGGTCTGCGAGTTGTTCACTCGCAATGCCGCACATCGCTATCTTGCCGAAGGCCGCATCGTGCTGCTGGCAGGTGGAACCGGCAATCCTTTTTTCACCACCGACACCACGGCAGTGCTGCGCGCCGGCGAGATCGGGGCGCAGGCCGTGCTCAAGGCCACCAACGTCGATGGCGTCTACAGCGCCGATCCGAAGCGCGACCCGTCGGCCACGCGGTTTGAACGATTGACCCATTCGCAAGCGCTGGAAGGCGGCTATAAGGTGATGGATGCGACGGCTTTCGCACTTGCCCGCGAGACGTCGCTGCCTATCATTGTGTTCTCGATCGTCGAGGCAGGGACGATCGGTGCGATTCTCAGCGGCCGTGGATACGGAACAATCGTCGCGGGTTGACGACAGGTTCGATCTCGTCGGCCGAGACAGATGATTTCAGGTTTGGATATCGAGAGGAGTACGGCATGCCGTCCGGCAGTTTCGACATCGGTGAATTGAAGCGGCGCATGCAGGGCGCCACGCAGTCGCTCAAGCACGAGCTCGGCGGCTTGCGGACCGGACGAGCGGCAGCCTCGATGCTGGAACCCGTTCAGGTCGAAGCCTATGGCAGCCACATGCCGCTCAACCAGGTGGCGACGGTCAGCGTGCCGGAGCCGCGGCTGCTGTCGGTGCAGGTCTGGGACAAGTCGATGGTCAAGGCAGTGGAGAAGGCGATCGTCGACTCCAATCTCGGCCTGAGCCCGGCGACCGAAGGACAGGTGCTGCGGTTGCGCATTCCGGAACTCAACGAAGAGCGCCGCAAGGAGTTGGTCAAGGTCGCGCATAAGTATGCCGAGGCCGCGAAGGTTGCGGTGCGCCATGTGCGCCGCGACGGACTCGATACGCTGAAGAAGCTCGAGAAGGCTCACGAGATTTCCGAGGACGACGAGAAGCGTTTTGCTGGCGACGTGCAGAAGGCGACGGATGGCGTGATCGCCGAAATCGACCAGATGCTCGCCAGCAAGGAAAAAGAAATCCTCACCGTCTAGCCTGTTCAATTGCCTCGATCGGGGATCTGGCTTTCCCCAGTGCAGGACCGGACCATGTCGAATATCGCAATGCCCGCAGCCGATACGCCGGATCAAACCGGAGCGCCTGCGCACGTCGCGATCATCATGGACGGCAACGGACGTTGGGCGGCGGCACGGGGATTGCCGCGCGCCGAAGGTCATCGGCGCGGAGTCGAGGCATTGCGCCGCGTGGTGCGGGCCTCCAGCGAACTCGGCATCCGCTACCTGACGATTTTTTCGTTCAGTTCGGAAAACTGGTCGCGGCCGGCGAGCGAGATCGGCGATCTGTTCGGCCTGCTGCGGCGCTTCATCCGCAACGACCTCGCAACGCTGCATCGCGATGGCGTGCGGGTGCGGGTGATCGGCGAGCGCGAAGGGCTGGAGCCCGATATTTGCGCGCTGTTGAACGAAGCCGAGGAACTGACGCGCGCCAACACCAAGCTCAATCTGATCGTGGCGTTCAATTACGGTTCACGGCAGGAAATCGCCAACGCCGCGCAGAAGCTGGCGCGCGAGGTGGCCGAAGGCAAACGCGATCCGTCGTCGATCGATGTCGAAACTGTCAGCAAGTATCTCGACGCGCCGGATATTCCCGATCCCGATCTTATCATCCGCACCAGCGGCGAGCAGCGTCTGTCCAACTTCCTGATGTGGCAGGCGGCGTATAGCGAACTGGTGTTCGTACCGATTCATTGGCCGGAATTCGACAAAGCCGCTCTCGAAGAGGCGATTGCCGAATACGCTCGCCGCGAACGGCGCTTCGGCGGCCTGGCGGCCAAAGCCGGATCGGGTCGCGCGTGAGCGGCAACGAGGCGCCGACAACAGCGAGCGCCAAACAGGATTCACGCAATCTGTTGCTTCGCGTACTGACGGCTGCGGTGATGGCGCCGCTGGCCGTCGCAATTGTCTGGGCCGGTGGGTGGCTCTGGGCTGTGCTCGTCGTCGCGGCAGCCATCGCCATGTATGTCGAATGGCTGCTGATCGTCGGCGACACGCCGCGTTTCGTCGCGGTCTTCGGCGTCGGCGTTTTGCTCGCTGTCGGCATTTGTCTGGCGCTCGGACAGCACGCCGCCGGGCTGGCACTGGTGATCGTCGGTCTGCTTGGGGTGGCGTGGTTTTCGCGCCAGCTCTGGCGTTGGATTGCCGGCGGTCTGCTCTATGCGGCGGTTGCGCTCATTGCCTCGATCCTTTTGCGGCACGACGCGGCGTGGGGATTCACCGCGCTGATGTTCGTGCTGCTGGTGGTATGGGCGACCGATATCGGCGGCTATTTCGCGGGGCGTGGCATTGGCGGGCCGAAGCTGTGGGTGCGGGTCAGTCCGAAGAAGACGTGGGCCGGTGCCGTGGGAGGATTGCTTGGCAGCCTGATCGTTGCTGCCGGTTTTGCGATGTCTGGCCTTGGCAAGACGATTGCGCTGCTGCTGCTCGGAGTCGCGCTTTCGGTGGTATCGCAGTTCGGCGACCTGTTCGAGTCGGCCGTCAAGCGCCGGTTCGGGGTCAAGGATTCCAGCAATATCATTCCGGGTCACGGCGGCGTATTGGATCGGCTCGATGGATTCGTCGCGGCGATCGCGTTTGCGGCGTTGATCGGGACGATTCGCGGCGGTGTCGATGGCGTCGCCCGAGGTCTTATGGTTTGGTGATACGATGAGTGCAGTTCCGTTGAAGAACGATAAGCCGGCCGCGCGGCATCCGCGCAGCGTGACCGTGCTGGGAGCGACAGGATCGATCGGCGACAGCACGATGGATCTGTTGCGCAGCGGCGGCGAGCGCTACCGCGTCGAGGCGCTGACGGCTCACAGCAACGTGCAGGGGCTCGCCAAGCTGGCGCGCGAATTCAATGCCGGGTTCGCGGCGATTGCCGACCCACAGCGCTACGATGAGTTGAAGGACGCGCTGGCCGGTACCGGCATCGCCTGCGGTGCAGGCGAGAGCGCGATCATCGAGGCTGCGGCACGTCCGGCGGACTGGCTAATGGCCGCGGTGAGCGGCGCTGCCGGGTTGAAGCCCGCGCTGGCGGCGGTCGATCGCGGCGCAACCATCGCATTGGCCAACAAGGAATGTCTGGTCTGTGCCGGCGATATGTTCATGCAGCGCGCGGTACAGGCCGGCGCCCGCATCCTGCCGGCGGACTCCGAACACAACGCGCTGTTTCAGGCCTTGAGTTCGGGTAACCGCGACGAACTCACGCGCGTCATCATCACTGCGTCGGGTGGTCCGTTCCGCACCTGGAGCGCGGCCGATATCGAGCAGGCGACGCTGGCGCAGGCGCTGAAGCATCCGAACTGGAGCATGGGGCAGAAGATCACCATCGACTCGGCATCAATGATGAACAAGGGCCTGGAGGTGATCGAGGCCGCCTATCTCTTTGCGCTGGAGCCGGACCAGATCGACGTGCTGGTGCATCCGCAATCGATCGTGCACGGTCTCGTCGAATTCTCCGATCGCTCGGTGGTGGCGCAGCTTGGCGCGCCGGACATGCGTACGCCGATTGCGCATTGCCTGGGTTGGCCGGATCGCATCGCCGGGCCGGCGGCGCCGCTCGATCTTGCCAAGATCGGCCAGCTGACGTTCGAGGCGCCGGATTTCGCGCGGTTCCCCGGCTTGCGGCTGGCGTTCGAAGCGTTACGTACTGGACGTGGCGCGACGACGGTCTTCAATGCGGCCAACGAGGTCGCGGTCGCAGCCTTCATCGCGCAGAAAATCCGGTTCGGGGCGATCGCCAGGCTGGTCGAGGCGACGCTGGAAAAATGGGTCCGCGCAGGCAATCTGGCGCCGCTCACGTCAGCCGATGAGGCGATCGCTGTTGATCATAAAGCGAGAAATCTCGCTGCCGCCCTCTTGCCTGAAATTGCCTTAAAGGCATCCTAGAGGGTTGGGGGGCGAGGCTTCGGTCTCGCGGTTAGGGGAATGGGATGTCTGAGTTTTTCCTGCATAATTTCAATATTTTAAGCCATGGCGTCATCGGCTATATCATCCCGTTCCTGTTTGTTTTGACCATTGTGGTGTTCTTCCATGAGCTCGGCCACTTTCTGGTCGCGCGCTGGGCGGGTGTAAAAGTTCTGACCTTTTCGCTCGGTTTCGGCCCGGAACTCGCCGGGTTCAACGATCGTCACGGCACGCGCTGGAAGATCTCCGCCATCCCGCTGGGCGGCTACGTCAAATTCTTCGGCGACGAGAGTGAAGCCAGCACGCCGTCGAGCGCCACGCTCGATGCCATGACCGCGGACGAGCGCAAGGGCAGCTTCCATCACAAGAAGGTCGGTCCACGTGCCGCCATCGTTGCGGCCGGACCGATCGCCAACTTTATCCTCGCGATTGCCATTTTTGCCGGACTGTTCACGTTTTTCGGACGTCCCAATGCCACCGCACGCGTCGACAAGGTGATGGCCGGCAGCGCGGCCGAAGCCGCCGGCTTCAAGTCCGGGGATGTCGTGCTGGCCATCGATGGCAACAAAATCAGTAACTTCTCCGATATGCAGCGCATCGTGAGCATCGATGCGGGCCATACGCTGACCTTCAGCGTCAAGCGCGGCGACAGCACGGTGTCGTTAAGGGCGACGCCGGAACTGAAAGAGGTGAAGGACAGCTTCGGCAACGTCCACAAGCTCGGGGTGCTCGGAATCACCCGGTCGAACGAGCCGGGCGATGTGCTGATCGAGAGGGTCGATCCGGCCACGGCGGTCTGGCTCGGCGCCAAGGAGACCTGGTTCGTTATCGACCGGACGCTGGCCTATATCGGCGGGGTCTTTGCCGGACGAGAGGCCGCCGACCAGGTTGGCGGGCCCCTGCGAATCGCGCAGATATCCGGACAGGTCGCGACCATCGGGCTGTCAGCTTTGATTCACCTCGCGGCTGTATTGTCGGTCTCGATCGGGCTGCTGAACCTGTTTCCGGTACCGCTGCTCGATGGTGGACACCTTTTGTTCTACGCAATCGAGGCCGTACGCGGCAAGCCGCTGTCGGAACGGGCGCAGGAGATGGGGTTCCGTATCGGGCTCGGTCTGGTGCTGATGTTGATGGTGTTCGCCACCTATAACGACATCTTGCATCTGGCCTCGTCCTGATGCGCATTCGGTGGCGTGGCCGATAGGCAACGTCTTGGAATGAAATTGAAATTGCGCGGCTAAAGAGCGTTTGCCAGTCTGGTAAAATTGGCTACAAGCAGGGCAATCGTTAGGGAATCTGTCAGCTGGCTGGGGTGCCGTCTGACACTGGAATGAATAAGGGCGCGTGGCGCATGAATGCTGGAATTCGAGTTCTAAGGAGCGGTCTCGTCGCCGCCCTGTTCATGATTGCCATGCCTGGTGCGGTCACCTTGGGGTCCGTGCTGCTGTCGTCGCCCGCCGCTGCCCAGTCGTCGATCGTCGTTGAGGGTAATCGTCGCGTCGAAGCGGATACCATCCGTTCCTACTTCAAGGCCGGTCCGGACGGGCGGCTGGATCAGGGCCGCGTGGACGACGGCCTCAAGGCGTTGATCGAAACCGGCCTGTTCCAGGACGTGCGGGTCAACCAAGCCGGCGGCCGGCTCGTCGTTTCGGTGGTCGAGAACCCGGTCATCAACCGCGTCGCCTTCGAAGGTAACAAGAAGATCAAGGACGAGCAGCTCACGGCTGAAGTCCAGAGCAAGCCGCGTGGGACCCTGTCGCGCCCGATGGTGCAGGCGGATGCGCTGCGGATTACCGAAATCTACCGTCGTGCCGGACGCTACGACGTCCGCGTCGATCCTCAGATGATCGACCAGCCCAACGGCCGGGTCGATCTGGTCTTCGTGATCACCGAGGGCGAGAAGACCGGCGTGAAGTCGGTTGAGTTCATCGGCAATCAGGCGTTTTCGTCGTATCGGCTGAAGGACGTCATCAAGACCCACGAATCCAATCTGTTGAGCTTCCTGTCGTCGGGCGATCTTTACGATCCGGACCGCGTCGAGGCCGACCGTGACCTGATCCGTCGCTATTACCTCAAGCATGGCTATGCCGACGTGCAGGTGGTGGCCGCGCTGACCGAGTACGATCCCGCGAAGAAGGGCTTCCTCGTCACCTTCAAGATCGAGGAAGGCCAGCAGTATCGCGTGGGTTCGATCGATTTCCGCTCGACCATCGGTACACTGGACGGCAACTCGCTGCGCAGTTTCTCGCGCCTAAGCGTCGGTTCGCTCTACAATGCCGAAGCGCTGGAGAAGTCCGTCGAGGAAATGCAGGTCGAAACGTCGCGGCGCGGTTATGCCTTCGCTGTGGTGCGGCCGCGTGGCGAGCGCAATTTCGAGCAGCACACCGTCTCGATCACCTATGCGATCGACGAGGGTCCACGCACTTACATCGAGCGCATCGACGTGCGGGGTAACACCCGGACGCGTGACTACGTCATCCGCCGCGAGTTCGATATTTCCGAGGGCGACGCCTACAACCGTGCGCTGGTCGACCGTGCCGAACGGCGGCTGAAGAACCTCGACTTCTTCAAGTCGGTCAAGATCACCACCGAACCGGGCTCATCGAGTGATCGCGTGATCGTCGTGGTGGCTCTGGAAGAGAAGTCGACGGGTGATTTCTCGATCTCGGGCGGCTATTCGACCACCGATGGCGCGCTTGCCGAAGTCAGCGTCTCGGAGCGTAACTTCCTCGGCCGCGGCCTCTATGCGCGAGCCGCTGTGCAGTATGGCCAATATGCACGCGGCTACTCGCTGTCGTTCGTGGAGCCGTATCTGCTCGACTACCGTGTCGCGTTGGGGCTCGACTTCTTCAGCCGCGAGCAACTGGCCAACAGCTACATCTCGTATAACACTAAGACGTTCGGTTTCAGCCCGCGTCTCGGCTTCCAGTTGCGCGAAGACCTGTCGCTACAGCTCCGCTATTCGGCCTATCGGCAGGAAATCTCGCTGCCGTCGAATCTGCAGAACTGTAACAATATTGCTGGTCCCAGCTTCTACCCGTCGCCGGCCTTCATGGCAGGTTCGGGCAATCAGGCTGCTCTCGTAGCGCAATATGGCAGCCTGGGCTGCTACTCGGATGGTGAAGCATCCTTGCCCATCCGCAAGGAGCTGGCTGGCGGTCCGACCTGGACCTCGATGGTTGGCTATACGCTCACCTACAACACGCTCGACAACAACAAGAACCCGACCGACGGTCTGCTCATCGACTGGAAGCAGGATTTCGCCGGTGTCGGTGGCGACGTCAGCTATCTGAAGTCGACATTCGACGCCAAGTACTACGCGCCGCTGGTGTCCGACATCGTTGGCATCATCCACCTGCAGGGCGGCATCATGAACAAGGTCGGCAGCAAGGATTTGCGCATGCTCGACCAGTTCCAAATGGGTCCGAACCTGGTCCGCGGCTTCCAGCCGAACGGTATCGGTCCACGTGATATCACCAACATCTATCTTGGTGGCACGGGCGACGCGCTGGGTGGCACGCAGTATTGGGGGGCGTCCGCTGAACTGCAGATGCCGTTCTGGTTCCTGCCGAAGGAAGTGGGCCTGAAGGGTGCGGTCTACGCCGACGCCGGTCAGCTTTCCGGCTATAAGGGTCCGACCTCATGGATCCAGACGGGTGAGGTCAACGCACCGGGCTGTATTCCTGCCACCGGAAGCTCGGTCGGTACGTGCGCCGGACTGCAGTACGACGATGGCAACATTGTCCGCACCTCGGTCGGTGTCGGCTTGATCTGGCAGTCTCCGTTCGGACCGCTGCGCTTCGACTATGCTGTGCCCATTACAAAGGGTAAGTATGACCGGGTGCAGGAATTCAGGTTTGGCGGCGGCACCACGTTCTGAGCTAGGGGAGTGGATTCAACGTTCGCAGTCACTTGGCCGCAGATGCGGGAAGCGAACGCCAAATCCGAGCTCCACTGGAATCGGACCAATAGTCCGCCAGCCGAATCGTAGCGGGTGGTATGTCGCAGCCGTCGTTTTACAAACAACCGCCTTCGTCGACGTTGGCTGATATCGCCGCGCGGACGAAGGCGCATCTGGCCGACGCCTCGCGCGGACAGCAGGTCATCACTGGGTTGGCCGCGCTCGATGAGGCCGGCCCGATGCATCTGACCTTCTTCGATAACGTCAAATATGCCGGCCAGCTCGCGCAAACCTATGCGGGCGCCTGCCTCGTCAGCGAGCGCTTTGCAGCCAGCGTACCGTCTCACGTTGCGGTTTTGCGGGTCGCCAATCCATTTCGGGCCTTTGTCGATCTGGCGCGGGAGCTTCACGCCGATGCGCTGCGGCCGGGATCTTCCTGCGGCAATGCCGGTATCGCGCCATCTGCGATCATCGATCCGGCGGCACGTCTCGAGGATGACGTCATCGTCGACCCGCTGGCGGTGATCGGTCCGGATGTCGAGATCGGTAGCGGCACGGTGATCGGTGCCGGTGCGGTGATCGGCCCCAGCGTGAAGATCGGTCGCGACTGTAACGTCGGTGCGGGATCCACGATTCACTATGCTCTGATCGGCAACAACGTCCTGATCCATCCCGGCTGCCATATCGGCCAGGACGGCTATGGCTTCGTATTCGGCGCGAACGGCCACCTCAAGGTGCCGCAGACTGGCCGGGTGCTGATCCAGAATCATGTCGAGATCGGCGCTGGCACGACGATCGATCGCGGCAGCTTGCGCGATACGGTGATCGGCGAGGGCACCAAAATCGACAATCAGGTACAGGTCGGACATAACGTGACGATCGGGCGGCATTCGCTGATCGCCGCACAGTGCGGCCTTGCCGGCAGCCTGACGATTGGCGACAACGTGGCGATGGGCGCCAAGGTCGGCGTCAATAATCATATTCACATCGGCAACGGTGCGCAGATCACGGCAATGAGCGGCGTCAAGGACAGCGTTCCCGCCGGCGAGCGGTGGGGCGGGTACTTCGCAAAGCCGACCAAGCAATGGTTCCGTGAAATTCTTGCGGTGGAGCGTTTGACGCAGGAAAGTACGACGCAGAAGGTCAAGGCGCAGGGCGTCGACAAGAATTCCAAGGCTGGGGAACACGACTGATGGAATCGCCGATCCGCATCGCGACCGTGGATATCAACACCATCCTCAAGACGTTGCCGCACCGTTATCCGTTCCTGTTGATCGACAAGGTCATCAACATCCGTGAAGACTTCAGCGGCATCGGCATCAAGAACGTGACGATGAACGAGCCGGTGTTTCAGGGGCACTTTCCGGAGCGTCCGGTGTTTCCGGGCGTGCTTGTCATCGAAGGCATGGCGCAAACGGCAGGCGTGATCGGTATCCTGTCCGCGGGCGAGGGCGTGCAGCCGCCGGCGGTTTATTTTCTCACCATCGACAAGTGCAAGTTTCGCAAGCCGGTGATGCCGGGCGATACGATTGAATATCACATGCGCAGCATTGGCCGTCGCAAGACGATGTGGTGGTTTCACAGCGATGCCAAGGTCAATGGCGTCGTTGTTGCCGAAGCCGACGTCGGCGCCATGCTGACCGATTGAGTGAAGTGAGCCCAGGATGAGCAAGATCGATCCCACCGCGCGGATTGAGGACGGTGCGGTGATCGGCGAGGGATCATCGATTGGGCCTTACTGTGTCATCGGCCGTAATGTCGTCATCGGCGAAGAGTGCCGCATCGACGCGCATGTGAACATTACCGGTCACACGTCGCTGGGGCCGCGCTGCGAAGTGTCGCCCTTTACCTCACTTGGGACTGCGCCGCAGTCGCTGGCCTATCGTGGCGAGCCGACGCGGCTTGAGATTGGCGAGGCGTGCCGCATCCGTGAAGGCGTCACCATGAATGTCGGCACCGTCGGCGGCGGCGGCGTCACGCGCGTCGGCGCGCGCGGCTATTTCATGAACAATGCGCATGTCGGTCATGATTGCCAGGTCGGCAACGATACGATCTTCGCGACCTCCGCGACGCTCGGCGGTCATTGCGAGATTGGCGATTTTGTTTTCATCGGCGGTTTGTCCGCCGTCCATCAATTCACGCGCGTGGGACCGCAGGTGATGATTGGTGGCGTCTGCGGCGTGCGCGGTGACATCATTCCCTATGGTCTGGTCAATGGCCAGTATGCGCGCCTCGAAGGTCTCAACGTCATCGGCATGCGCCGCCGCAAATTTACGCGCGAACGGCTTGCGGCGGTGCGGGCCTTTTATCAGAAGCTGTTTCATGGCCCCGGCGTGTTTGCCGAGAGGCTGGCAGCGGTGCAGCCACTGGCCGCTGACGATCCGGCCATCGCTGAAATCCTGACTTTCATTGGCAGCGGCAGTCATCGTGCGCTGTGTCTGCCGGGAGATCACAGCGACAAATCGTGACGACAGGTCTTGCAGCCCCATGACGAGCCAGACGTTGCAGATGTCATCGCCGGTCGGATTGGTCGCGGGAGGCGGGGCGCTGCCGTTTGCCGTGGCGGACAGTTTGGCCGCGCGTGGCGTTACCCCGGTGCTGTTTGCATTGAAGGGCTTTTGCGACCCGGTGCAGGTCGCGCGCTTTCGTCACCACTGGATTGCGCTTGGCCAACTCGGTAGGCTGGCGCGTCTGGCGCGCGCCGAGCGATGCCGCGACCTGACATTCATCGGCACACTGGTGCGTCCGTCGCTGTCCGAGATTCGGCTCGACTGGGGAACGCTGCGCGTGCTGCACAACGTGCTCGCGGCGTTTCGCGGCGGTGACGATCATCTGCTGTCGAGCATCGGTGGCGTGCTTGAGCGTGAAGGTTTTCGGCTGGTCGGTATCAAGGAGCTGGCGCCGGAGTTGCTGATGCCGGTGGGCTGCCTGACCCGCTCCGCACCCGATGCCGCCGCACTTGCCGATATTGCAAAGGGGCGCGAGTTGCTGCGCGCGCTCAGCCCATTTGATATCGGGCAGGGCGTGGTGGTGATTGACGGTCATGTCGTCGCCGTCGAAGACATCGAAGGCACCGATGCGTTGCTGGCACGTGTTGCGCGGTTGCGCGGCGAAGGCCGTCTTCGTTCGCGTGAAGGCCGTGGCGTATTGATCAAGGCGCCGAAGAGCAATCAGGATCTGCGCTTCGATCTGCCGACGACCGGCGTGCGAACGGTCGAAGGCATCGTGGCGGCCAAGCTCGGCGGCATCGCAACGATTGCTGGACACACCATCGCCGCCGATGCGCAGGCGATGATCGACGCAGCGGATCGGGCCGGCGTTTTCGTTACCGGGTTGCCGCTGTGATGGCCGGCGCGGCGACGTCTTCGAACATACGAAAGATTTTCCTCGTCGCGACGGAGGAATCCGGCGATCGGCTCGGCGCCGCATTGATGCGCGAACTGCGGCAGCGGCTCGGCGGTAGCGTTCAGTTCGAAGGTATCGGCGGCCGCGCCATGATCGGCGAAGGCATTGCCTCGCTATTTCCCATCGAAGAATTGTCGATCATGGGATTTTCCGCCGTCCTTAAGCAGCTGCCGATGATCTTGCGGCGCATTCGCGAGACGGCGGATGCAGTGCTTGAGGCGGCACCCGATGTGCTGGTGATTGTCGACAGCCCGGATTTCACCCATCGCGTCGCCAAGCGCGTACGCGCGCGCAATCCTGATATCCGCATTGTCGATTACGTTGCGCCGACGGTGTGGGCATGGCGGCCGGGACGTGCCCGTGCGATGCGGCCTTATGTCGATCACGTGCTGGCGATTTTGCCGTTCGAGCCGGAATCGCTCCAGCAACTCGGCGGTCCGCCTTGCACCTATGTCGGACACCCGCTGACCGAGCAGATCGCCAATCTGCGGCCCGACGAGTCGGAGCAGCAGCGCCGCGACGCCGAGCCTCCATTGTTATTAGTGCTGCCGGGGAGTCGTCGCAGCGAGATTCGGCATCACATGGCGGTGTTCGGCGCGACGCTCGATTTGTTGCGACAGCAGAACGTTGCTTTCGAAGCGGTGCTGCCGACCATGCCGCATCTGCAGGAGATGATCGTTGCGATGCTGCAGGACTGGCCGGTGCAGCCGCGCGTCGTTGTTGGCGAGGAAGCGAAGCGCGCGGCGTTCCGCCAGGCACGCGCGGCGTTCGCCAAATCCGGCACGGTGACGCTGGAGCTGGCGTTGGCGCAGGTGCCGATGGTGACGGCCTACAAGGCTGGTGCGGTCGAGGCGTGGATTGCGCGCCGTGCCATTCGCTCCAGCTCGGTGATCCTCGCCAATCTGGTGATCGGCGAGAATGTCATCCCGGAATTCATTCAGGAGGACTGCACTGCCGAGAAGCTGATGCCGGCGCTGCGGGAGGTGCTTGCCGACACGCCGCTGCGAGAGCGGCAGGCGGCGGCATTCGCGCGCCTCGACTCGATCATGTCCACCGGCGAGCGTACGCCGAGCGAGCGTGCCGCCGATGTTGTGCTCGATATGATGCGACGGTGATACGGCGCGCGATTTGCGTCAGCTGAGCAGCGCGCCGTCGCGGGCGATGCATTTGCCGGCCTTGTAGACCGAGCGCGGCTTCGGAACTCCCACCACCGCTTCCGGCACGTGCGCGGCGTGTAGGGTGACGAAATCCGCCGGCGCGCCGACCGTGAGACCATAATTCGCAATGCCGAGTGCTTTGGCGCCGGCCGCCGTCACGATGTCGAAGGCGACGCCGAGATGTTCATCGGTGAGGAAACCGGAGCGATAGCCCAGCATCATGGCGCGGCCGAGCATGTCGCCGTCGCCATAAGGCCACCAGCTATCGCGAATGTTGTCGCTGCCACTGAACACGGTGACGCCGGTGTTGCGCAGCGTCAGCACCGGCGGGAAGGCGCGGGCGCCGGGAGCGTTGGTCATGATGGCGACGCCGGCTTTAGCGAGAAGATCGGCGGTATGCTGCACGGTATCGTGCGGTACATCGCCGAGTCCGTACGCGTGGCTGATCGCGACCTTGCCCTGCATGCCGAGTGCGCGCGTACGCGCGGCGATTTCCTCGATCGAGAACACGCCCATCATGTCCGGTTCGTGCAGATGGATATCGACGCCGACGCCGCGTTTCTCGGCAATGCCGAATACGACATCGAGGTGCCCTTTGACGTCGCGGTCGAGCGACGCGGGGTCGAGACCGCCGATCACGTCGGCGCCATGATCGAACGCCGCATCGAGTAGTTCGGCTGTGCCCGGGCAGGTGAGGATGCCGCTCTGCGGGAAGGCGACGAGCTGAATATCGATCAGGTGTTTGTACTTTTCGCGTACCGCGGCGATGGTCTGCAGCGACTTGAGGCCGACGCTGGCATCGACCATGACATGGCTGCGCATCTGCGTCGTGCCGTTGGTGATGCACAGTTCGAGCTGGTTTCGCGCGCGCTGTTCCATCGGTGCGGCGGCCGCCATGTTCTGACGCTGGAATTCGACACGCTCGCGCACGTCGAAGCCGGCTGTGTAGGGCCGGTGCGGTCGCCACACGTCACCATAAAAGCTGGTGTCGAGATGGATGTGACCTTCGACAAATCCGGGCAAGACCAGCTGCCCACCGAGATCGACGGTGCTTGCCGCCATCGCGTTTTGCCCTGCGTCTGGCCCGATGTGAGCTACCTTGCCTTGGGCGACTGCAATCGTGGCCGGCGTTCCGTCGGGAAGGCGGGCATTGCTGAACAGCGTGTCCATGGTCGTGGTCATGACACCTCCAACGAATGTCTTCAGGTGTAGCGCCGCAAGTCCTGCTTAAAAGCAACGGGCCCGATCCAGTTGTTGGATCGGGCCCGAATGTTCAAGGTATTGAACGGGGGCGCTTACTTGCGCTTGCCCAGGTCAACATAATCGCGCTTGGTCGCACCGGTGTAGAGCTGGCGCGGGCGGCCGATCTTCTGTGCCGGATCCTCGATCATCTCGCTCCACTGGCTGATCCAGCCGACTGTGCGGGCGACGGCGAACAGCACGGTGAACATCGAGGTGGGGAAGCCCATCGCCTTCAGCGTGATGCCCGAATAGAAGTCGACATTGGGGTAGAGCTTGCGTTCGATGAAGTACTGGTCGCTCAGCGCGATGCGCTCGAGTTCCAGTGCGATCGGCAGCAGCGGATCGTTGGCGTGCCCGGTCTCCTTGAGCACGGCGTGACACATCTTCTGCATGATCTTGGCGCGCGGATCGTAGTTCTTGTAGACGCGATGGCCGAAGCCCATCAGGCGCACCGACGAATTCTTGTCCTTCACCTTGGCGATGAATTCCGGAATCTTCTCGACCGAACCGATATCGGCGAGCATCTGCAGCGCTGCTTCGTTGGCGCCGCCATGCGCCGGGCCCCACAGGCAGGCGATGCCGGCCGCGATGCAGGCGAACGGGTTGGCGCCGGACGAACCGGCGATGCGCACCGTCGATGTCGAAGCGTTCTGTTCGTGGTCGGCGTGGAGGATGAAGATCTTGTCCAGCGCGTCAGCCAGCACCGGGTTGATCTTGTATTCCTCGCACGGCACCGCGAAGCACATGCGCAGGAAGTTCGACGCGTAGTCGAGATTGTTCTGCGGATAAACGAACGGCTGGCCGACCGAATACTTGTAGGCCATCGCCGCCAGTGTCGGCACCTTGGCGATCATCCGCATCGAGGCGATCATGCGCTGCTGCGGGTCGTTGATGTCGGTAGAGTCGTGATAGAACGCGGCCAGGGCACCGACCGAGGCTACCATCACTGCCATCGGGTGAGCGTCGCGACGGAAGGCCTGGAAGAACCGCGCCATCTGCTCGTGCACCATGGTGTGGCGAGTGACGCGCTGGTCGAAGTCAGCCTTTTGCGCCTTGTTCGGCAACTCGCCGTAAAGCAGCAGATAGCAGGTCTCGAGGAAGTCGCCTTTTTCAGCAAGCTGCTCGATCGGGTAGCCGCGATACAGCAGCACGCCGGCGTCGCCGTCGATATAGGTGATCTTTGATTCGCAGCTTCCCGTCGAGGTGAAGCCGGGATCGTACGTGAACATGCCGGCCTGAGCGTAGAGCTTGCTGATATCGACGACATCCGGCCCAACTGATCCGCTCTTGACGGGGAAGTCGTACGATTTGCCACCGACGGTGAGAGTGGCCGATTTTGAGTTGGTTTTTGCGTCCATCGTGAAATCCCCGATGCGATCGTTGTAAGTACCCGGCATGGCTTGACGCGACCGCAAGATCGCGTACCCGGCCGGACGTTCTGGAAAGCGCCGCGGAAAGGGGTATCGCATTGCAGTATGCACTGCAAGATGCGTCTATTCCCCTTTCGTAGGTCAGGATGGCGACTGATCCTGCAACCGTGCGAGACACTCGTCCCGGCCGAGAACGGCGAGCACGTCGAAGATCCCGGGCGAGGTGGTTTTCCCGGTCAGCGCGACGCGGAGCGGCTGGGCGACGGAGCCCAGTTTCAGGTTATTTTGTTCCGCAAAAGCACGCATCGCTGCTTCAGTTGTTGCGGCGCTCCACTCCTTGACCTGTGCCAGCGCCAGCCGAAGCTGGGCGATCAGGCCGCGCGTCTCCGGTGTGAGCAGGGCGGCGGCCTTGGCTTCCATGGCCAGCGGCCGGTTGGCAAAAATGAAGGCTGCGCTGTCGACCAGATCGACCAGCGTCTTGGCGCGCTCCTTCAGCCCCGGCATTGCGCGCAGCAGTTGCGCCCGGGTGGTATCGTTGAGCTTGGCCGCGAGTTCCGCCTTCTCCGGCAGATAGCGGATCATGTTCTCGAATTGATTCACGAGAGATTGATCGTCGCTGTTGCGGATATAATGGCCGTTGAGGTTTTCCAGCTTGGCGAAATCGAAGCGGGCTGCCGATCGGCCGATAGCCGGAAGATCGAATGCCTCGATCATTTCCTGCGTCGAGAAAATCTCCTGGTCGCCATGGCTCCAGCCCAGCCGCACCAGATAATTGCGCAGCGCCTCCGGCAGATACCCCATCGCGCGATAGGCATCGACGCCGAGCGCGCCGTGCCGCTTCGACAGTTTGGAGCCGTCGGGGCCGTGAATCAGCGGGATATGCGACATGCTGGGAAGCTCCCAGCCGAGCGCGTCGTAAATCTGCTTTTGCCGTGCCGCGTTGGTTAAATGATCGTCACCACGGATGACGTGAGTGACGCCCATGTCGTGATCGTCGACCACCACGGCCAGCATGTAAGTCGGATTGCCGTCGGAGCGCAGCAGCACGAGATCGTCGAGATTCTCGTTCTGCCAGACGACCCGACCTTGCACCTGATCCTCGATCACCGTCTCGCCGGTCAGCGGCGCCCGCAGGCGGATGACCGGCGCGACACCGTCCGGCGTTTCGGATGGATCGCGGTCGCGCCACAGGCCGTTGTAAAGGCGCGTCTTGCCTTCGGCGCGGGCCTTCTCGCGCATCGCGGTCAGTTCGTCCTGCGTGGCGTAGCAGCGATAGGCCTTGCCCTCGGCGAGCATCTGCTCGACCACCTCGCGATGGCGCGCGGCGCGGCTGTATTGGTAAACGACGTCGCCGTCCCATTCGAGGCCCAGCCACTGCAGGCCGTCGAGAATGGCGTCGATCGCCGCCTTGGTCGAGCGCTCGCGGTCGGTGTCCTCGATTCGCAGCAGCATCTTGCCGCCGTGGCCGCGCGCATAAAGCCAGTTGAACAGCGCGGTGCGTGCGCCGCCAATATGGAGGAAACCGGTGGGCGAGGGAGCGAAACGCGTAACGACAGGTTTGGTCATGATGCCGGGAATAGAGGAACGGGAGCGGGCCGGGGCAGCGCGAACGGTGTATAGCAGGAACGGCGCATAACTAAAGCCTCCCTTGTGGGGTTGGCTGGGACCGTCGAATTTGGCAGATAGAGCACGATCCGGAAACGTGGACACCGGTTTTCCGCAAGATTGTGCTCAAGCGATAGTGCGCCGGATCGGCAGCAGGACATCAGAATGACGGTAGAATTGGAGCAGGCAGACGCAGGGCGCGATTTCATTCGCGATATCGTGCAGGCTGATCTCGACGCGAAAAAGTACCCGCAGATCGTGACGCGTTTCCCGCCGGAACCGAACGGCTACCTGCATATCGGCCACGCCAAATCCATCGCGCTCAATTTCGGCATCGCGCAGGAATTCGGCGGCCGTTGCCATTTGCGCTTCGACGACACCAATCCCGCCAAGGAAGAGCAGGAATATATCGACGCCATCAAGCGCGACGTGCATTGGCTCGGCTTCGATTGGGGCGACAACCTGTTCCATGCATCGGACTATTTCGAGCAGCTGTATCAGTGGGCCGAAAGCCTGATCCGCTCGGGTCTGGCCTATGTCGACGATCAGTCGCAGGAGGAAATCCGCCTCGCGCGCGGCACGCTGACCGAGCCCGGCAAGAACAGTCCGTTCCGCGACCGCAGCGTCGAGGAGAATCTCGACCTGTTCCGCCGCATGAAGGCCGGCGAGTTTCCCAATGGCGCGCGCGTGTTGCGCGCCAAGATCGACATGGCCGCCGGCAACATCAATCTGCGCGACCCGGTGCTGTACCGCATCATTCACGCCGAGCACCCGCGCACCGGCAAGGCGTGGTCGATCTATCCGAGCTACGATTACGCGCATGGCCAGTCCGACGCCATCGAAGGCATCACGCACTCGATCTGCACGCTCGAATTCGAGGATCATCGGCCGCTTTATGAGTGGCTGCTGGACAAGCTGCCGGTGCCGTCCAAGCCGCGCCAGTACGAATTCGCCCGGCTCAATCTCACCTACACGTTGCTGTCGAAGCGCGTGCTGACCGAGCTGGTGCGCGGTGGTCATGTCAATGGCTGGGACGATCCGCGCATGCCGACGATTGCCGGCCTGAAGCGGCGGGGTGTGCCGCCGGCGGCGATCCGCGAATTCATCAAACGCATCGGCGTCGCCAAGGCCAACAGCGTGGTCGATGTCGGCATGCTGGAATTCTGCATCCGCGAGATTCTCAACAAGACGTCGGTGCGCCGCATGGCGGTGTTACGGCCGCTGAAAGTCGTCATCGAGAATTATCCCGAGGGACAGACCGAACAGCTTGAGGCGATCAATCATCCGGACGATCCGGCCGCGGGCACGCGGCCGATCACCTTCAGCCGCGAGCTTTACATCGAATGCGACGACTTCATGGAGAACCCGCCGAAGAAGTTCTTCCGCCTGTCGCCGGGCAATGAGGTGCGGCTGCGCTACGCTTATTTCATCACCTGCCGCGAGGTGGTGAAGAACGCTGCCGGTGAGGTGATCGAGCTTCGCTGCACTTACGATCCTGCGACGAAGGGCGGCAATGCGCCCGACGGCCGCAAGGTCAAGGCGACGATGCACTGGCTCTCGGCGGCGACGTCGGTGCCTGCGGAAATCCGCGTCTACAATCCATTGTTTCTGAAGCCGGCACCGGATGCCGCGAACTTTGCGGCCGATATCAATCCGGACTCACTCGAGGTGTTGCGCGACGCGCGCGTCGAGCCCGCCGTCATCGCATCCAGCCCGGGCGAGGTGATGCAGTTCGAGCGGCAGGGCTATTTCACGCGCGACGCGGATTCGACAACGGAGCATCCGGTGTTCAACCGCACCATCGGCTTGCGCGATACCTTCGCCAAGGAAGTCGGCGGCAAGGGGTAAGTTTCGGGCGTCGTTCCCTATAGCTTTACGCGCTTATTGCTGACGCGCGCCAATTGCTCCAATCTGAGACCGGGCGTTTGAGGATCGCGCGCGGTGGCGGAGCGGGGCAAAGGGAGAGCCAGGGCACAAACCTGGCCGACACAGGACGGCGCACGGCCCCTTGGCGACAGTGCCGGGGCCATGAGTGCGTGGCCGTCGGCGACCGGCAAGCTGCATGAATGGGTGCGACGGGAGGCTGGCGACGGCCGCCTGCTGCCGTGGCTGCCCATCGCTTTCGGAGGCGGCATCGCAATCTACTTCGCCGCCGCTCGCGAGCCCGTCGCATGGCTGGTCTCCATCATCGCCGTCGGGCTCGGCGTTGCGGCGTTTCTGCTGCGGCGCCGGCAGGCCTTCGCCGCGATGGCGATGCTGGCAGCGACGGTCGCAGGCTTCGCGGTTGCGTCGGTGAAGACGGCGCGCGTCTCGCATGTCGTGCTGGCCCAACCGATCTATTCAGCCGAGCTCAAAGGCTTTGTCGAAACTCATGAGGAGCGCGAGCGCACCGATCGCTTCGTGCTGCGCGTGACGCAAATGGATATCGCGCGTGGGACGACGAAGCTTGAACGGGTGCGGCTCTCGGTACGCAAGGGCACCGCGCCTGCGGTCGGCAGCTTCGTCGCGTTGAAGGCGCGGCTGTTGCCGCCGTTGTCGCCGCTACGGCCCGGAAGCTACGACTTCGCGCGCGACATGTATTTTCAGGGCATCGGCGCGTCCGGATTTGCGATGGGCGCGATCAAGACGCTCGATCCGCCGGAGAGCGGCGGCTGGCGGCTGCGTTACGTCGCAGCGATGCAGGGCATGCGTGATGCTATCGATGCCCGCATCCGCACCGTGCTGAGTGGCGACAATCGCGCCATTGCCACGGCACTCCTCACCGGGCGGCGCGATGCCATCACGGCGCCGGTCAACGACGCGATGTTCATTTCCGGCCTCGGGCACGTGCTGTCGATCTCCGGCTATCACATGGCGGTGGTTGCCGGCGTGGTGTTCTTCGCCGTGCGTGCGCTGCTGGCGCTGATCCCCGGACTGACCGTGACCTTCCCGATCAAGAAGTGGTCGGCGGCGGCCGCGCTCGCCGCGGCGACGTTCTATCTGCTGCTGTCGGGTGCCGAAGTGGCGACGCAGCGTTCGTTCTTCATGACCGCGGTAGTGCTGATCGCCATCATGGTCGATCGTCGCGCGGTGACATTTCGCACGCTGGCCGTTGCAGCGATGATCGTACTGGCGATAGCGCCGGAAGCGCTGGTGCATCCCAGTTTCCAGATGTCGTTCGCTGCAACGCTCGGGCTGGTGGCGCTGATCCAGATCGGCATGCCGCAGATGTTCGCGTCACCCGACAATTCGCAGGTGGCCCGCGCTGCGTTGTGGGGCGGTCGCGAGATCATGATGCTGGCGCTGGCGTCGTTCGTCGCCGGGTTGGCGACGACGCCGTACGCGGCGTTTCATTTCCATCGCATTACGCCCTATGGCGTGCTCGCCAATCTGGCGGCGATGCCGGTGGTGTCCGGCATTGTCATGCCCGCAGGTCTGCTGGGGCTGGCGGCGATGCCGTTCGGGCTCGACGGCGTGTTCTGGAACCTGATGGGGCTCGGCATCGACTGGATGATCGTGGTGACGGTCTGGGTCGCCGCGCTGCCCGGCGCCATCGGGCGGATGGCGGCGTTCGGAACCGGCCCGCTGCTGCTGGCGACGGCTGGCATCGTGCTGCTCGGGCTATTGCGGACGCCGCTGCGCTGGGCTGGCGCGGGGGCGCTGACGGCCGCCACGGTCTGGGCGTTGCTGGTGCCGCAGCCGGACCTGTTGGTGTCCGGCGACGGCCACAACGTCGCCGTGCGGGGCAGGGAAGGCCGCCTGCATCTGATGCGGGCGAGCAAGGACAGCTTCCTCGTCCGCGAATGGCTCGCGGGCGATGCCGACAGCCGCGACGCGGCGCATCCGGCGCTCTCCGAGGGGGTGTCGTGCGATGCCGATGGCTGCGTGGTCGAAATGGCCGACGGCAGGCTGGCGGCGCTGGTCCTGCAGCCGGAGGCATTGGCGGACGATTGTGCGCGGACAGCGGTTCTCGTCACCTCGCGGCAGGCTCCGGCGGATTGCGCCGCGCTGGTGATCGATCAGGAGCGATTGCGGCGGCAGGGCACGCTGGCGCTCTATCGGACGGGGCGGGCTTTCGAGATCACCGCGATCCGGCCCGAGGGCGTCAACCGGCCGTGGTCGCCAGCAGTCGGCGTGGCATCCAGTACGGCTGCCGTCCGCGCGCCACGGACGCCTTCGGTCGATGCCACACCTTCGGAGGCCGACCGGCAGGCAGAGGATTAAGGTGAATATCCGGAGGCGAGCTGGCTAATTCTCCGTCATGGCCGGGCTCGTCCTGGCCATCCACGTTCTTGAGCTTGGTTCGCTCAATAACGCCGGTACAGCCCGATCAGCTTGCCCTGAATGCGTACGCGGTTCGGCGGCAGGATGCGGACCTCGTAAGCGGTGTTCGCGGGTTCCAGCGCGATCGACGCGCCGCGGCGGCGAAAGCGCTTCAGCGTAGCCTCTTCCTCGTCGATCAGGGCGACGACGATGTCGCCAGTGTCCGCGCTGTCGTTGCGTTGGATCAGCGCCATGTCGCCATCGAGAATGCCGGCATCGACCATCGAATCGCCGCGCACCTCGAGTGCGTAATGTTCACCGGAGCCGAGCATGTCGGGCGGCACGCTGATGGTGTGGCTGCGCGTTTGCAGCGCCTCGATCGGCGTACCGGCCGCGATGCGTCCCATCACCGGGACGGCGACCGGGGTTTCTCCATCGCTCTCCATACCGCTGGAGGGGCGGATCTTGCCGAGATTGCCTTCGATGACGCTGGGCGTGAAACCGCGGCGGGCATTGCCGCTGGCCGCCGTCTCCGGCAGCTTGATGACCTCGATGGCGCGGGCGCGGTTGGGCAGGCGGCGAATGAAGCCGCGTTCTTCCAGCGCGGTAATCAGCCGATGGATGCCGGATTTGGAGCGCAGGTCGAGCGCATCCTTCATTTCGTCGAAGGACGGGGGGACGCCGGTGTCTTTCAGGCGCTCATTGATGAATCGCAACAGCTCGAATTGTTTGCGTGTCAGCATCGCAGTCTAATCCCCCGTATCAATTGCCTGCCGCCTGGAGCCAGCCTGTCCGCTGGCCCGGCGATCCCATTTGAGACACAAGCATTCGAAACAAATCATGAACGGACACTATATGTTCCATATGTGTTCCGCAATACCTTAATTTTCGGTCAACGATGGAATTCGAAATCGATTAGCCGGGCAACCGTATGAACGGGCATGTCGAGCCGGCAGCGGCGGCTGCGGCATGCGGCGCACGGATGAGAAGTCCCTGCGCCACAGAGAGATTGGCCAGCAGCGAACTGTCCTGATGGTTCACGGGCGTCGCGACGGTGACGCCGTCGTCGCGCACGTCGAGGCGCGCGCGAAGATAGTCCTGCCGTTGATCGTTGGCGGCGAGATCCTTGCCGACAACGGCGTGTTCGATGGTGTGATGGACATCGGTCCGGCCGGAAAGGGCACGAATCAACGGCACCATGAACAGGAAGGCGCAGACGTAGGACGACACCGGGTTGCCGGGCAGGCCGATCACGCGCATTGGTCCGAGGCGGCCATGCATCATCGGCTTGCCGGGGCGCAGCGCGATCTTCCAGAACGCCATCTCGACGCCTTCGGCCGTCAGCGCGACGTTCATCAGGTCGTGATCGCCGACCGATGCGCCTCCGGTGCTGATGAGAATGTCGGCAGCACTGTCGCGGGCGGCACGGATCGCCGCGGTGGTGGACTCGATGGTATCGGCCGCGATGCCGAGATCGATCGTCTCGGCGCCTTCGTTTTCTGCCAGCGCGCGCAGCGCGAAGCCGTTGGAAAGGATGATCTGCCCCGGTCCGGGCGTCGAACCCGGCGGCACCAGTTCGTCGCCGGTTGCCAGCACCGCGACGCGCGGACGGCGCCGCACCGGAATCTCCGGATAGTTCATGCTGGCGGCAAGCGAGAGATTGCGGTCCGAGAGACGGCGGCCGGCGGGAAGCAGCACGTCGCCTTCGCGGAAGTCGATGCCGGCGAAACGGATGTTGCGGCCGACTTTCGACGCTTCGTTGACAATGACGATGTCGCCGTCGCGTGCGGTGTTTTCCTGAATCACCACGGCGTCGGCGCCGGTGGGTATGACGCCGCCGGTGAAGATCCGCACCGCTTGTCCCGCTTGCAGTGTTTGATCCCAGGGCCGTCCGGCGGCGGCTTCGCCGACAACGGTCAGTCGCGCCGGAATCGTCGCGACGTCGGCGGCGCGCACGGCGTAGCCATCCATCGCCGACATATCTTCGGGCGGCTGCGTCCGCCGTGCCGCAAGATCGCGCGCCAGCACGCGATGATGTGCGGCGGGCAGTGCTACCGTTTCCTCGGGCAGTGCGGTAACGCCGGAGAGGATCGCGGCCAGCGCTTCGGCGGCGGGCATCAGCGCCATGATGCGCTCCGGCAGACATGGCGCACGAGACTCATTTGCCGCTCCTGCTTTTCGGCGCGCGATAGTGGCCGGACTTGCCGCCGAGCTTTTCCACCAGATGGATGCCTTCGATACGCACGCCGCGCTCGACCGCCTTGATCATGTCGTAGACCGTGAGGCAGCCGACCGAGACTGCGGTCAGCGCTTCCATCTCGACGCCGGTGGGGCCGGTGACCTTGACCGTCGCGCGCAAACGGCAGCCGGGCAGGCTGGCGTCCGGGGTGATGTCCAGCGTCACCTTGGACAGCGCCAGCGGATGGCACAGCGGAATCAGTTCGGATGTGCGCTTGGCGGCCATGATGCCGGCGATGCGCGCGGTGCCGAGTACGTCGCCCTTGGCGGCGTCCCCCTTGACGATGAGGTCGAGCGTCGCCTTGCTCATCACGACGCAGCCTTCGGCTACGGCGACGCGTTCCGTTGCGGGCTTGGCCGAGACATCGACCATGCGGGCTTCGCCCTTGCTGTCGATGTGGGTGAGCTTGGTGCCTGCCTTCGATTGCTTTCGCGCCATGATGTCAGCGCGCTCCGGCGGCGCGTGGCGCGCCATGGCGTGCCAGCAGCGTGCGCGTCGCAGCGGTCACGTCCGCCTGCCGCATCAGGCTTTCGCCGACCAGGAAGGTTTCGATGCCGACGCGCGCAAGGGTCTGCAGATCGTCCGGCGTGAAGATGCCGCTCTCGCCGACGATCAGGCGGTCGGCTGGAATATTCCTGGCAAGTTGTTCGCTGGTCGCCAGCGTCGTTTCGAAGGTGCGCAGATTGCGGTTGTTAATGCCGATCATCGGCGAACGCAGCCGCAGCGCGCGCTCGAGTTCGGCGGCGTCGTGCACTTCCAGCAGCACGTCCATGCCAAGCGCAAGCGCGGTATCTTCGATCGTGCGCGCATCGGCATCGTTCAGCGCCGCCATGATGATGAGGATGCAATCGGCGCCATGGGCGCGGGCTTCGATCACCTGATAGGGATCGAACATGAAGTCCTTGCGCAGCACCGGCAACGACGTCGCGGCACGAGCGGCAACCATGAAATCGAGATGGCCCTGAAACGACGGAGTGTCGGTCAGCACCGACAGGCAGGCCGCGCCGCCGGCCTCATAGGCGCGCGCCAGCGCAGGCGGATCGAAGTCGGCCCGGATCAGGCCCTTCGACGGCGAGGCCTTCTTGATCTCGGCAATCAAGGCGTACTGACCCTGCGCAAGCTTAGTCCGCAGCGCCTTCAGAAAGCCGCGCGGCGCGCTTGCGGCCTTGGCCGCCTGTTCGACTTCAGCGACCGGCCGCGCACGCTTGGCGGCGGCAATCTCCTCGCGCTTGTAGGCTTCGATCTTGGTCAGGATGTCGGACATGATCGATGCCTTAGGCCTCACGAATTGGATACAGTGATCAAGCGCGCCAGCCGCTCGGCTGCAGCGCCGCTGTCGAGCGACTTGGTGCCGATGGCAACGCCTTCCTTAAGGTCCTTGGCGCGTCCGGCGACGATCAGCGCCGCCGCCGCATTGAGCAGCGCGACATCGCGGAACGCACCGGGCTTGCCCTCGAGCACGCCGCTCAGCGACACCGCATTGGCGGCGGCGTCGCCACCCTTGAGCGATTCGCCGCTGGCGCGGGGCAGGCCGGCGTCGTCCGGCGTGATCTCGAACGAGCGGATATTGCCACCTTCAAGTGCTGTGACGAATGTCGGACCGGTGAGGGTGATCTCGTCGAGTCCGTCGGAGCCGTGCACCACCCAGATCGATTCCGCGCCGAGGTTCTTCAGCACCTGCGCCAGCGGCTGCACCCATTGGCGCGAGAACACGCCGACCATCTGCCGTTTGACGCCGGCCGGATTGGACAGCGGACCGAGCAGATTGAAGATGGTGCGCGTGGCCAGCTCGACCCGCGTCGGGCCGACGTTCTTCATCGCCGGGTGATGCGCGGGGGCGAACATGAAGCCGATGCCGGCTTGCTGCACGCAGCGCGACACCTGATCCGGTGTCAGGTCGAGCTTGACGCCGAGCGCGGCCAGCACGTCGGCGGCGCCGGATTTCGACGACAGTGCGCGATTGCCGTGCTTGGCCACCGGCACGCCCGCGCCGGCGACGATGAAGGAAGCGCAGGTCGAAACGTTCACCGAACCGGAGCCGTCGCCGCCGGTGCCGACGATATCGACGGCATCGTCCGGTGCCTTGACGCGCAGCATCTTGGCGCGCATCGCCGTGACCGCACCGGTAATCTCGTCGACGGTTTCGCCGCGCACCCGCAGCGCCATCAGGATGCCGCCGAGCTGCGACGGGGTTGCCTCGCCGGACATCATGCGGTCGAACGCGTTGGCGGCTTCGTCACGGGTCAGGCTGGCGCCGGTGGCGACTTTGGCGATGATAGATTTCAGGTCGTCCATCGAATGCTTTCAGTTTGGCGGGCTCGGATTCCGATGAATTTATAGATCAACGTTCGCCCGGCGTCATTGCGAGCAGTGACGAAGACAAACGATGGATCGAACTCATATCATCCCACTTTAATTGTTCGCCGCACCGGTGATTTGCGCCACGGCAGCCTGATTGATGGTGACGCCGACATCTGACTCCATCTTCACGACATACTGGCCGACCAATTCGTCCGCCAGCGCGCGATCAAGGTTGGCCTTGAGCTTCTTGGTGTCGTCCGATGCGAGATCGACCGGCGGATCGATGATGTCGGTGACACGAAATACGACCCATTCCGCATTGTTGGCGCCTTCGCCCTGGCCAGCACCGTCCTTGGCGGTGCGGAAGGCGGCTTCGACGATGCTTCCCGGCAGGCCGGCGACCGTCGCCCCGCGCTTGAACGAGGCTGCCGTCTCCACCTTGAGGCCGGCGCTGGCTGCTTCGTCCGCGAGCTTGGTGCCGCTGGACAGTTTCTGCACCATGTCGGTGGCCTTGGCGCGCAGTCGGGTGGTGATCTGATCGGCGCGCCAGCGGGTTTCGAGTTGATCCTTGACCTCGTCGAGCTTGCGCTCGCGCGATGGCGTCACACCGAGCACGTCGAACCAGACGTAGCCGCCGTTGAAAGAGATAGTTTCGTTATCGACGCCGACGTCGCTGCCGAACGCCTGCGCGACCAGATCGAGCCCCTGCGGGATCGAGGTGATGGGCTGGCCGTCCGGGCCGCGACCGGAGCGGTCGACGGCTTCGACCGTCACTGCATTGAGGTGAAGCTTTTGCGCTGCCTCGATGACGCTGGCGCCGCCGCCGCGCTCGTCTTCCATCTTGTTGTGCAGTTCCTGCACCGATTTCTTGGCGCGGTCGAGCGCGATCTCTCGCTTCAGTTCGGCTGCGACGCTGTCGTAACTGGCCTGCGTGCCGGGCTCGATCTTGCCGACCTTCACCAGCACAAACCCGAACGTGCCCTGGATCGGCTGGCTGATTTCATTGGCCGCAAGTGTGAAGGCGGCATCGGCGACCTTGGCGTCGATGATCGCTGATTTGGTGACCAGACCCAGATCGACGTCGGCCGGCTTCAGGCCGCGATCCTTGGCCAGATCGTCGAACGACAATCCGCCGCTGAGGCGGTCGCGCGCGGCCTTGGCATCTTCCGCATTCGGAAATACGATCTGCGAGACTTCGCGCTTCTCCGGCGTGGCGTACTTGTCCTTGCGTTCCTCGAACACCTTTCTGGCGTCGTCGTCGGAGACCGTCGCCCACTTCGCCAGTTCGTCCGGTGTCATGACCAGGAACGAAATCTTGCGATATTCGGGCGCCCGGAACTGCACCTTGTGTTCGTCGTAATAGGTGTTCAGCGCTTCGGGCGTCGGCGTCTCGATGGTGCCGGCCTGCGCGGCGCCAAGCTTGACGTATTCGATCGAGCGCTGCTCGTTCTGGAAGCGGCTCAGCGCGTCCAGCAGGGTGGTCGAAGGAGCGACTCCGGCGGAAATGGTGCCGGCGATCTGGCGGCGCAGCGATACCTTGCGCTGTTCGGCGATATAGCGCTGCTCGCTGAACCCGGCCTGCCGGATCAGTTGCGCGAAACGGTTCGGATCGAACGCGCCATTCGGTCCCTTGAAGTTCGGATCGTTGTAGATCTGCTTCATGATGTCGTCGGTGGACTGCTGCAAGCCGAGGCGATACGCGGCTTCGTCCAGCGTGGTCTCCGCGACCACCTGCTGCAGCACCTGGCGATCCAGCCCGAATGCGCGGGCCTGATCCGGCGTCAGCGGTCGGCCGACCTGGCGGCTGATCTGCTGCAGCCGATCAGTATAGATCTGGCGGAACTGCTCGGTCGAAATCTCGGTGTGGCCGATCGACGCCACCGTCGATTTGCCGAAGCCTTTGAAGATGTCGCCGATGCCCCACACACCGAAGCTGATAATCAGAACGCCCATGACCAGCGTCATGATGGCTTTGCCGAGCCAGTTCGATGAGGCGTTGCGTATTCCTCGAAGCATAGGACCATCTTATTTGCAGGAGGGAATCGGCGAGAGCCCCGCAGGCTGGTTTCCGCGTCGTGGACAGGAGCCCAACGCCAGGTCCATTGCCCGGCGCGGCGGCCAAAAGCTTGTCCTGACATGAACCGCCATTCCACGTCGCCTGAAGGCGTCCGCAGGGCGTCACCGAATTGATAAGCCATCATAAAGTGGCCGACGCGCTGTCGCAACCGTGACGCAAACGCGCAATTCGGCGGTTCGAAGTGTCGCGGTCAACGTTCTTGAGCCCGGCGGCGGGCTCTGCTAGCGCAACACCATGGATCTGGCCGCGAGATTTGACCGATGACCGAAACGATTCGCCCGCTGATTGCGGGGAACTGGAAGATGAACGGCCTCAAGGCCTCGCTCAGCGAACTGGGGCTGATGGCCAAGGGGGCGTCGGAGATCTGGCGCAAGGCCGATCTGCTGATCTGCCCGCCCGCCACCTTGCTGTTTACGTCGGCTGCTGCCGCCATTGGTTCGCGGATCAAGATCGGGGCGCAGGACTGCCATGTCGCGGTTTCGGGCGCCCATACCGGAGATATTTCGGCGGAAATGATCGCCGATGCGGGTGCCAGCGCGGTCATCGTCGGGCATTCCGAGCGACGCGCCGACCACGGCGAGACCGATGCCCTGGTGCGGCAGAAGGCGGAGGCGATCTGGCAGCAGGGTCTGCTGGCCATCGTCTGCGTCGGCGAGACGCAAGGCCAGCGCGACGCCGGGCAGGCGCTCGATGTGGTCGGGCGCCAGCTCGCCGGTTCCGTGCCGGACGGTGCGACGGCCGCCAACCTCGTCGTGGCCTATGAGCCGGTCTGGGCCATCGGTACCGGCCGCACCCCGACCGCCGCGGATGTCGCCGAGATGCATGGCTTCATGCGCAAGGAACTCATGGCCCGGTTCAAGGGCGAGGGGGCCGGCATCCGCCTGCTCTACGGCGGCTCGGTGAAACCCTCTAATGCCAAGGAGTTGCTGGCGGTGGAGAACGTCAACGGGGCGCTGATCGGTGGGGCCAGCCTCAAGGCCGCCGATTTCCTTGCGATTGCCGCCGCGGTTGCCTAACTAGTGGATGCTTTCCGGCGCTGCGCGGGGGTGACAATCACCCATCCGGTCGTGTAGACACCCGGCGACTTCAACTCCCGCAGGCCGTCAGGCGGACCCGGTCCGGTTCTGGCCGCGTGCGATGGAAGGTACTTATGCATACCGTCATAATCGTCATTCATCTGATGCTCGTCGTCGCTTTGACGGGCGTGGTGCTGTTGCAGAAATCCGAAGGCGGCGGCCTGGGCATTGGAGGCGGCGGCGGTTTCATGTCGAGCCGCGGCACGGCCAACCTGCTGACGCGCACCACCGCATTCCTTGCGGCCGGGTTCTTCGCCACCAGCCTGTTACTGTCGTGGCTGGCAGGCCTCGACCGTACGCCGAGTTCACTCATCAACAGCGGCTCAGCGCCGGTGTCGCAGCCGGCTACCCCGGTCGCGCCGTCGAGCGGTGGCGTCCTCGACGCCCTGAAGCAGCAGGAACAGCAGGCTCCGGCCGGACCGCAGGCTCCGCAATCGCGTTAAGCGGTTGCATTTGTCTTGGTTCGGCTTGCGTGAATTGTTAAAGACCACCCACAAGAAGCTGTTTTCGTTTTGATTTCAAAGTCACCCACAGCGCGGCCCAAGGCTGGGCCGCGGATGCGATTCGTTTTGGCGAATCGCTCAGGTCAGCTTAAAGGTTAAGTCCCATGGCGCGGTACATCTTCATCACCGGCGGCGTGGTCTCCTCGCTCGGCAAAGGTCTGGCATCGGCAGCGCTTGGCGCTCTGCTGCAGGCACGAGGCTACAAGGTCCGCCTTCGCAAGCTCGACCCCTATCTCAACCTCGATCCGGGTACGATGTCGCCGTACCAGCACGGCGAAGTTTTCGTGACCGACGACGGCGCTGAGACTGACCTCGATCTCGGCCATTACGAGCGCTTCACCGGGCGCCCGGCGACCAAGGCCGACAACATCACTACCGGTCGCATCTATCAGGATATCCTGACCAAGGAGCGGCGCGGCGATTATCTCGGCGCGACGATCCAGGTGGTGCCGCACGTCACCAACGCCATCAAGGAATTCATCCTCAACGGCAATGACGGTTTCGATTTCGTGCTGGTCGAGATCGGCGGCACGGTCGGCGACATCGAAGGCCTGCCGTTCTTCGAGGCGATCCGCCAGATCAAGAACGACCTGCCGCGTGGCCAGTGCATCTACGTCCATCTCACGCTGCTGCCCTATATTCCGAGCGCCGGTGAGTTGAAGACCAAGCCGACGCAGCATTCGGTCAAGGAATTGCGGTCGATCGGCATCCAGCCGGACATCCTGCTATGCCGCACCGACCGCACCATTCCAAAGGAAGAGCGCCGCAAGCTCGGGCTGTTCTGCAATGTGCGCGAGAGCGCCGTGATCGAGGCGCGCGACGTCGATAACATCTACGCGGTGCCGGAGGCCTATCACGACGCCGGCCTCGACGATGAAGTGCTGGCGGCATTCGGCATCGACGCCAAGACGCCGCCGAAGCTGGAAAGCTGGCATGTCATCAACGAGCGGGTGCGCAATCCGGAAGGCGCGGTGACCATCGCCATCGTCGGCAAGTACACCGGCATGAAGGACGCCTACAAATCGCTGACCGAGGCGCTGTCGCATGGCGGCATCGCCAACAAGGTCAAGGTCAACCTCGACTGGATCGAGAGCGAGGTGTTCGAGAACGAAGACCCGGCGCCGTTCCTCGAACATGTCGACGGCATTCTGGTCCCGGGCGGCTTCGGCCAGCGCGGCGCCGAAGGCAAGATCAAGGCAGCGCAATTCGCCCGCGAGCGGCACGTGCCGTATTTCGGCATCTGCTTCGGCATGCAGATGGCGGTGATCGAGGCCGCACGCAATCTCGGCGGAATCGCCGACGCGAATTCGACCGAATTCGGACCGACCGATCAGCCCGTGGTCGGCCTGATGACCGAGTGGCTCCGTGGCAACGAGTTGGAGAAGCGCTCGAAAGCCGGCGATCTCGGCGGCACCATGCGTCTTGGTGCCTATCCGGCGGCGCTGAAGAAGGGCAGCCGGGTGTCGAAGATCTACGGCGGAGCGCTGGAAATCTCCGAGCGGCACCGGCATCGCTACGAGGTCAACACCGCCTACAAGGATCGGCTGGAGCAGCATGGATTGCGCTTTTCCGGCCTGTCGCCGGATGGTGTCTTGCCGGAGATCGTCGAATACGAGGACCATCCCTGGTTCATCGGCGTGCAATTCCATCCCGAACTGAAGTCGCGGCCATTCGAGCCGCATCCGCTGTTCGCCTCGTTCATCGAGGCGGCGGTGGTGCAGAGCCGGCTGGTCTAGTCACGTCGTGTTTTGTTTGGCCTTTGACGTTGTCGCCGATTGTTGCGACAAGATCGGGTCCGATTGGCAAGAACAAGAACCGGAAATGGCCTCATGATTTATGAAATGCGCGTCTATCGCTGTGTGCCGGGGCGGCTGCCGGCGCTGTTGAAGCGTTTCGATAGCATCACCCTGAAGCTGTGGGAGAAGCACGGCATCAAGCAGGCGGGTTTCTTCACGACGCTCGTTGGCCTCTCCAATCAGGAATTGACCTATTTTCTGGCCTGGGACTCGATGGCCGACCGCGAAAAGAAATGGACCGCTTTTCAGACCGATCCCGCCTGGTTGTCGGCACGGGCCGAGACCGAGAAGGACGGCCAGATCGTCGAGAATATCGTCAACCAGTTCTTGCAGCCGACGACATTCTCCTCGGTGAAATAGCTGGAGCATGGGGCGCTCCGGCGTGGCGGCGCGAGTGCCGCGCCTTGGGCGCAACCCACGTATACGCAGCGTCGCGGCGGCTTGATCCAGCACGCGCCAGCCTGCATGGTTGATAAGAAAGGATCGCGCGTTTGACATCTTCCGCCGCAACACACGCCGCCGCGCCCGTGGTGACTGCCGGATCGGTGCGGTTCGGTAACGCGTTGCCGATCGCGATCATCGCCGGTCCGTGCCAGCTCGAGAGCCGCGCGCACGCACTCGAGACGGCGAGCGCGTTGAAGGAAATTGCGGCGCGACTCGGCATCGGTCTCGTTTACAAAACCTCGTTCGACAAGGCCAACCGCACCAGCGCCACCGCTGCGCGCGGCATTGGCCTGACGCAGGCTCTGCCGATCTTCGCCGAAATCCGCACGTCGTTGGGATTGCCGGTGCTGACCGACGTGCACGAAGCATCGCAATGCGCGGAGGTCGCGCAGGCGGTGGACGTGCTGCAGATCCCGGCCTTCCTGTGCCGGCAGACCGACCTGCTGCTGGCGGCAGCGGCCACCGGCAAGATCGTCAACGTCAAGAAGGGCCAATTCCTCGCGCCGTGGGACATGGCCAACGTCGTGACCAAGATCACCGGCGGCGGCAATCCCAATGTGCTGGTGACCGAGCGCGGCGCATCGTTCGGCTACAACACGCTGGTGTCGGACATGCGGGCGCTGCCGATCCTCGCGCGCACCACCGGCGTGCCGGTGATTTTCGACGCGACGCATTCGGTGCAGCAGCCGGGCGGCAAGGGTACGTCGTCCGGGGGCGAGCGTGAATTCGTGCCGGTGCTGGCGCGTGCCGCCGTCGCCGTCGGCGTCGCAGGTGTTTTCATCGAGACGCATCCCGATCCCGATCATGCCCCGTCGGACGGCCCCAACATGGTGCCGCTCAATCAATTCGAAGCCTTGGTGCGAACGCTGATGGCGTTCGATGCTGTCGCCAAGAACGGGCAACTTTAATGCTGGATGGTCCGTTGCGTGCCGGAAGCATTGAGATCGGCAGTGTCGCAACGGAATTCCGGCAACGGTCGATTTGATGCCGCCTATCCTCTATCTCATCGCCATGGCCTCGTTCGCCGCCAATCTGTCGGTGCGCGCGATCGATCCGGTGCTGCCGCATGTGGCGGACGATCTGTCGGTTTCTATCGCGCATGCCGCGGGCCTGTCGGCGGCGTTAGCCTTCACCTTCGCGATCGTGCAGCCGATCATCGGCGCCGTTGCCGACCTGATCGGCAAGGCGAGGGTGATGATCGTCTGCCTGGCGCTGCTTGGTATCGGCAGCATTGTCGGCGCCTTCGCGACCTCGTTTCCAATGTTGCTCGCCACGCGCATCGTCTGCGGCATCGGTGCCGGCGGCGTGTTTCCGGTGACGCTCAGCCTGACCAGCGATCTGGTGGCGGTGAGCGGACGCCAGGTGGCGATCAGCCGGGTGCTGGCCGGCGCCATGATCGGCAACATTCTCGGTTCGACACTCGGCGGTGTCGTCGGCGACCTGTTCGGCTGGCGGGGCGTGCTTGGCGTTCTTGGCGTGCTCACCGTCGTGGCATCTGTTACGATTGGTTTCGGCTTGCGCCGCAAGTCCGAAACGATGTCGTCCGGTGGCGGCAGCCTGTCGTCGTTGTGGCACGGATATCAGGTGCTGTTCGCCAATCCGCGCACACGGGTTTGCTACAGCATCGTGTTTCTCGAAGGCTGCTGCGTGCTCGGCGTATTCCCGTTCGTGGCGGCGTTCCTGTTCGAGCTCGGCGAGACGCGGCTGTCGATCGCCGGCATCGTCATCGCTGGTTTTGCGGTGGGCGGTCTGTTCTACACGTTGAGTATTTCTCGTATGCTGCCGGCGCTCGGCGTGCGCGGGCTGATGATTGTCGGCGGCGCGCTGCTCGCGGCGCAGCTTGTGGTACTCGGCCTCGGTTTGCCGTGGCAGGCGCAACTGGCGAGTTTCGTGGTGATGGGGCTCGGCTTCTACATGCTGCATGGTTGCATGCAGGTGTTCGCCAGCGAACTATCGGTCGAAGCGCGGGCGACATCGTTGTCGCTGCACTCCTGCTTCTTCTTCCTCGGGCAGACCGCGGGGCCGATTTCCTACGGTTTCGGTATTGCCCATATCGGCAAGATGCCGACGCTGGCGATCTGCGCCGTCATCGTGTTTCTGGTCGGGGTTGTCGGGGCGCGACTGCTGGTTCAACCGCGACCGGCTACCCGCGCCGGCTGAGCGTCGTTGCTCGATTAGAGTGCCCCCGCGGGCGCCAGCATGTGCGGTTGCGATGAGGCGCGTTTCACGAGCGAGGCAGACATCAGCCAGATGATGACGGAGCCGATTGCCAGCGATCCGAGCACGAGGAAGGCGGCCGAATAACCGAGGCTCTGGGCGATCCAGCCGCCGACCACCGGGCTGAGCGCCGCTCCGACGCCTTGCACCGTCATCACCGCCCCCTGACCGAGATTGACGCGCCCGCTGCCATTGAGAATGTGTGCGACGAGGCCGGGCACCGCGACGCTTTGCAGTCCCGCGCCGACGCCATCCAGCATCTGCACCGGTATGACGCCCCATTCACTGATCGTGTAGGCCGCGATCAGGCCGCGCACCGGCAGGGCGACAAACGAAATCAGCAGCACCAGCCAGAAGCTGGTCTTCTCGGCGAGGCGCATCGCCACCAGCGACATCGCGATCATGACGCCTTGCGCGATGACGATGGTCGTTGCGACGAAGCTCGCAGGATCCGCGCGCTGCAAATCGACCACGGCGAGACCATAGAACGGCAACATCGCAGCGTTGCCGAGATGAAACAGGGCGAGCGAAGCGGCAAGCACCAGCAGCGGTTTGCATTCCAGCAAGACCATCAGCCCGCTGATGCGCTCATCGCAACTGCCGTCCTTGTGCAGTCCGCGCGCGACATCGTCGTCGATGGCCTCGCGCGGGATCAGCATCACGCAAGCGATGGAGATGACACCGAAAACAGCCGCGAGCAGGAAGACGGCGACGAATCCGAACTGCCATCCCAACAACCCGGAGAGACCGGCGCCCACCATGTTACCGGCATGGTTGGAGGCTTGGTTACGGCCGTTCTGCCGGTTGAACCCGCGTTGCCCGACCATGCCGAGCGTGATGCCGGTGACGGCGGGAACGATCATCGCGCCGGCCACGGCGGTCGCGATCTGCGATGCGGTGACGACCCAGAATTGCTGCGACAACAGCACGATGCCGGACGCAAGCACCGTGCAAATACCGGGAATGATGACAAAGGCCCGCTTGTGTCGCGTGGCATCGATCAGAGCCCCGGCGGGCGTCGTCATGATCATGCCGGCGATTCCGCCAACCGTCATGACGGTGCCGATAAATCCGCTCTGCCAACCGTGCGCGAGCAGGAATACCCCGAGAAAGGGCCCTATGCCGGCCTGCATGTCGGCCATGAAGAAGTTTAGCGCGACGAGCGCGCGAATTCCCGGCGAACGTTGTTCTGGTGTGGACACGAATGGCTCCGGCAACGCGCATGGCGACAAGCCGCGTCGTCAAGCGGACCGCCAAACCAGCGTGGAGAAGCGCCACGTTGCCGAAAAGTTCCGAGCGAGTGCTGCCTAGTGAAGGATCAGCCGCGGCCACGATAGGGCGCCACGCCCTGATCCGGCATCCAGACGTCTTTCGGCAGTTTGCCGGTCTGCCAGAACACATCGATCGGGATGCCGCCGCGTGGATACCAGTACCCGCCGATGCGCAGGAAGCGCGGCTTGATCTCGGCGACGATGCGCTTGCCGATCGCTACCGTGCAGTCCTCGTGGAATGCGCCGTGGTTGCGGAAGCTGGCGACGTAGAGCTTCAGCGATTTGGATTCCAGCAGCCACTGGCCCGGCACATAGTCGATCACAAGATGTGCGAAGTCGGGTTGGCCGGTGATCGGGCACAGCGAGGTGAACTCGGGCGCGGTGAAGCGCACCACGTAGTTGGTATCCTTCTGCGGGTTGGGGACCCGGTCGAGCTTGGCCTCCTCGGGCGAGCGCGGCCATTCGACGGCGCGGCCGAGCTGCAGGGCGGGGGTTTTCGGTGCGGGGCGGGGCTTTTTCGACATGATCGTCTCCGTATCCCGTGCCAGCGCATCGGGCAAGGTGGCCACCGGACCGGCGGCGGTCTTTTCTCGCTGGGCCCCATGCTGTAGAAGCACCGCCAAACTACAATCCCTGACACATATGAGGCTCTCATGACCGCCATCGTCGACATCATTGGCCGCGAAATTCTCGATAGCCGCGGCAATCCGACCATCGAGGTCGACGTGGTGCTGGAAGACGGTTCGATGGGCCGTGCCGCCGTTCCGTCCGGGGCTTCGACCGGCGCCCATGAGGCGGTCGAGCTGCGCGACGGCGACAAGGGCCGCTATGGCGGCAAGGGCGTGCAGCAGGCCGTCGATGCCGTCAACGGCGAGATCTTCGACGCCATCGGCGGCATGGATGCCGAGGAGCAGGTGCAGATCGACGAGACGATGATCGGCCTCGACGGCACGCCGAACAAGAGCCGCCTCGGCGCCAACGCCATCCTCGGCGTGTCGCTGGCGGTCGCCAAGGCAGCAGCGGAGTCGTTCGACATGCCGCTGTATCGTTACGTCGGCGGCACGTCGGCGCGGGTGCTGCCGGTGCCGATGATGAACATCATCAACGGCGGTGTGCACGCCGACAACCCGATCGACTTCCAGGAATTCATGATCCTGCCGGTCGGCGCGTCGTCATTCGCCGAAGCGCTGCGCTGTGGCGCGGAAGTGTTTCACACGCTGAAAGCCGGGCTGAAGAAAGCGGGCCACAATACCAACGTCGGCGACGAAGGCGGCTTCGCGCCGAACCTGCCGTCTGCCGATGCCGCGCTCGACTTCGTCATGAACGCCATCACGCAGGCCGGCTACAAGCCGGGCAGCGATGTCATGCTCGGCCTCGACTGCGCTTCGACCGAGTTCTTCAAGGACGGCAAGTACGTTTACGGCGGCGAGAACAAGACGCGCAGCGGTTCGGAGCAGGCCAGGTATCTCGCGGACCTCGTCGCGCGTTATCCGATCGTCACCATCGAAGACGGCATGAGCGAAGACGACATGGAGGGCTGGAAGGAGCTCACCGACCTGATCGGCAAGAAGTGCCAGCTCGTCGGCGACGACCTGTTCGTGACCAACGTCACCCGGCTGGCCGATGGCATCAAGAACGGCCGTGCCAACTCGATCCTCGTCAAGGTCAACCAGATCGGTTCGCTGACCGAAACGCTGGCTGCCGTCGAGATGGCGTTCAAGGCCGGCTACACCGCCGTGATGTCGCATCGCTCCGGCGAGACCGAAGACTCGACGATCGCCGATCTCGCGGTTGCGACCAACTGCGGCCAGATCAAGACCGGTTCGCTGGCTCGCGCCGACCGCACCGCCAAGTACAATCAGCTCCTGCGCATCGAACAGCAGCTCGGCACGCAGGCCAAGTATGCGGGCAGGGCGGCGATCAAGTCTCTGGCGTAACTTTCATCGTCACAATCGCTCGCGGATGAAACGTCCGGCATTCGCGAGCGAGCGGCGGCCCGGCTCGAGATGCTTGTTCCACAGCGGCCACGCATGGATCATGTCGGGCCAGACCTCTAAGGTCACCGCGACATTGGCGGCGCCGGCCGATGCGGCGAAGCGCGTTGCGTCGGCAAGCAGCGTTTCGCACGCGCCGACCTGAATCAGCGTCGGCGGAAAACCGGCAAGCTCAGCAAACAGCGGCGATACGCGCGGATCCCTGCGATCCATCTCGCGCGGGACGTATGCGTCGGCCAGTTCGGCCAGGTAAGCTTTGTGAATGAGCGGATCGACGGCGTCCTTGCTGGCGAGCGTCGCACCCGACAATGTGAGATCGGTCCACGGTGACAGCAGCCACGCACAGCCGGGGAGTTGTTCGCCGTCCGCACGCAGCCGGTTGATCAGCGCAATCGTCAGGCCGCCACCGGCGCTATCGCCGCCCACCACGATGCGATGCGCGGCGATATTCTGTCCGCGAAGGAAGCGCCATGCGGCGAGCGCGTCATCGAGCGCTGCCGGAAACGGATGTTCAGGCGCGAGCCGATATTCGACCGCGAGCGTCCGAACGCTGGCGGCGCGGCCCGCTTCCGTGACCAAACTGCGATGGCTGCGGATCGAACCCGAGCAATAACCGCCGCCATGAAAGAACAGCAGCGCGCGCGTTTCGTCGCTGCCGGGAGCGATCGACCATTCTCCGCGCATCCCCGCGACATCGACGGCGGTGGTCGCGATGTCGTCGGCGATCGGCCAGGTCGCACCGACCTCTTCGATGCGCTGGCGGCGCTCATCCCAACCGACCGGGCGGGGCTTGGACGTCAGCAATGTGCGGATCGCGTCAATTTCGCGTTGGCCCATCGGCGCGCCTTCCATGGTCTGCTGGCCTGTTCGTCGCATCGGAGCTTACGGCAGGCTGTACCCGCCTGCCAACGGCATCGGTGCTTACCGATGAGGCTTGTGTTTGGCGGCCAAGATGATGACACTGCGAAAAACGATGCAGCCGGAGTGAGGAAACAGCCCATGTCAGAGAATCCGCAAACAGGACTTCAGCTTCGCTCCCTGATCAAGAAAAGCGGTGAACTGGAGTTGTCGCTGGTGCCGGTTCCGGTTGGCGAACCGGGTGCAGACGAAGTGGTGGTTCGCGTCGAAGCGACACCGATCAATCCATCCGATCTCGGCCTTTTGCTGGGACCGGCCGATATGCGAACGGCGAAGGCGTCCGGTACCGCGACCAATCCTGTGATCACCGCGAGCGTTCCGCCGGGCGCGATGAGAGCCATGGCGCCGCGCCTCGATGAATCGATGCCGGTCGGCAACGAAGGCGCGGGCGTTGTCGTCAAGGCAGGTTCTTCCGAGGCTGCGCAGGCGCTGCTCGGCAAGACCGTCGCGATGATCGGCGGCGCGATGTACTCGCAGTTTCGGACCATGAAGGCGTCGGACTGTCTGGTGTTGCCGCCCGGCGCAACGCCGGCCGACGGCGCGTCGTGTTTCGTCAATCCGCTGACATCGCTCGGCATGGTCGAGACGATGCGTCGCGAGGGCCATACGGCACTGGTGCACACGGCGGCGGCATCGAACCTCGGTCAGATGCTCAACAAGATCTGCATCAAGGATGGCATTGGCCTCGTCAACATCGTGCGTAATGCCGAGCAAGCCAAGCTGCTGCGCGACATCGGGGCCAAGTATGTCTGCGATTCAACGTCGCCGACGTTCATGGACGATCTCACCAACGCGCTGGTCGAGACCGGCGCAACGCTGGCGTTCGATGCCATCGGGGGCGGCAAGCTCGCCGGTCAAATTCTGACCTGCATGGAAATCGCAGCGAACAAGAATGCCAAGGTCTACAGCCGCTACGGCTCGAGCGTGCACAAGCAGGTCTACATGTACGGCATGCTCGATCCGGGACCGACCGAACTGAACCGGTCGTTCGGCATGGCGTGGGGCATCGGCGGCTGGTTGCTGTTTCCCTTCCTTCAGAAGATCGGTCCGGAAGGCGCGGCCCGGCTGCGGGCGCGGGTGGTCGCCGAACTCAAGACGACATTTGCGAGCCACTACACCCGGGTGATTTCGCTGCAGGAGACGTTGCAACTGCCCAACATTGCGGCCTACGCCAAGCGTGCCACCGGGGAGAAATTCCTCATCAATCCGAACAAGGCCGGGTGACGCAGCATCGCGATGGTATCCGCGTGGGGTTTCATCGCCACGGCACTTCTTCAAAGGCGGTCTGTTGCCGCCAATGCATGTCCATGCACTTGCATCTTCTTTGAGGTGTCGCTAGGTGAGGCGAGACGTCATCAGTCGTCGCGAAACAAGGATAGTTGTCATGGCCACCTCCCACCGTGTCGCAGTCATCGTCGGCAGCCTGCGGAAGCAGGCATTCTCGCTCAGAGTTGCCAACGCACTCGTCAAACTGGCCCCACCCTCGCTGCAACTCGAGGTCGTCACGCTGCAGGATATTTCGTTCTTCAATCAGGATCTCGAAGGCACACCGCCGGCCGACTGGGTCGCCTTCCGTGACAGGATCAAGGCGTCGGCTGCGGTGCTGTTCGTCACGCCGGAATACAATCGCTCGGTTCCAGGCGTGCTCAAGAATGCCATCGACGTCGCGTCGCGGCCGTCCGGCAAGAGTTCGCTCAACGGCAGGCCGATCGGAATTATCGGGACCTCGCCGGGCGCGCATGGCGGCGTCAGCGCGGTCAAGCATCTGCAACAGATCCTTCCGGGCATCAGCGGGCCGATCCTGCAGCAGCCGGAAATGTACCTTGGCGCGCTGGGCGACGCCTTCGACGACAAGGGCGAATTGACCAAAGAGTCGCTGCGCGACTTCCTCAAGCTCTATCTGACAGCGTTCGAGGCCTGGGTCGGCCAGCACGCCAAAACGGCATCGTAAGGTGTTTTGCGGAGGGCGACCCGGTTGTTAGCGGTCCATTAACCGGGTCGTCGCATCGTCGCAGCATGGTTTCTCGCGCACGATTGAAAGCATTCCTGACCGGCGTGGCCCTCTATTCGATAGCGGCCGCGATGGTCGGCTATTTTGGCGTCAATGCCTACACCGGCAAGTACGGTTTGAACGCTCGCCAGGAGCTCGATCAGGAAATCATCGCGCTGACCTCCGAACTGGCGCGGCTGAAGCAGGAACGCATCGAAGGCGAGAAGCGTGTGTCGTTGCTGCGCGCGGACCGGGTGGACCCGGACATGCTCGATGAGCGCGTGCGCTATCAACTCGACTTCGCGAATCCGCGCGATCTGGTGCGGGTGGTCAAGTCAAACTGACTCGTTCGGTCACGTTGGGCGCTGGATGGCGCGGCAAGATGTTACGCGTCGTGCTGAAATTTCAAAAAGCGCGTAAATCAATCTCGAAAGTTTCGTCTCGCTGCATTGCGACATAACGCGCTGAGCGAGATTGTAACGCGCTGCTTTCAAGCCTGTATGAGTTGGAGTAGAGAGGGTCATCGCCTCTCTCATCCGGATACATTATGGCCGCAGTCAAAAAGAGCGTCGCGCAGGGAAAAGGGCAGGAAGCCGGCAATGGCGCGCCCCCTTCCATCGAATTCACCAAGGATCAGGAGTTGCGCGCACTGCGCGAGATGCTGTTGATCCGGCGCTTCGAAGAGAAGGCCGGCCAGTTGTACGGCATGGGAGCGATCGGCGGTTTCTGCCATCTCTATATCGGTCAGGAAGCCATCGTCGTCGGTATGCAGATGGCGCTTAAGCAGGGCGATCAGGTCATCACCGGTTATCGCGATCACGGTCACATGCTGGCGACCGGCATGGACGCCAACGGCGTGATGGCTGAATTGACCGGACGGCGCGGCGGCTATTCCAAGGGCAAGGGCGGTTCCATGCACATGTTCAGCATGGAGAAGAATTTCTTCGGCGGTCACGGCATCGTCGGCGCGCAAGTCTCGCTTGGCACCGGTCTGGCTTTCGCCAATCGCTATCGTGGCAACGATAACGTTGCGGTGGCTTACTTCGGGGACGGTGCGGCGAACCAGGGACAGGTCTACGAAAGCTTCAACATGGCGGAGCTGTGGAAGCTGCCGGTGATCTATGTCATCGAAAACAACCGCTATGCGATGGGCACCTCGGTCAGCCGCTCGTCGGCGCAGCAGGATTTCTCCAAACGCGGCGCGTCGTTCAACATTCCCGGCGAACAGGTCGACGGCATGGATGTCCGCAAGGTGAAGGCGGCGGGCGATAAGGCCGTGAAGTGGTGCCGTGAAGGCAACGGGCCATTCATTCTCGAAATGCAAACCTATCGTTATCGCGGCCACTCGATGTCCGACCCGGCGAAGTATCGCACGCGCGAGGAAGTCGAAAAGGTCCGCAACGATCAGGACCCGATCGAGCAGGTTCGCAATCGCTTGCTGGCGGCCAAGGTGAGCGAGCAGGATTTGAAGGCGATCGACGCCGAAGTCCGTCAGATCGTCAATGCGTCTGCGGATTTTGCCCAGCACGATCCGGAGCCGGATGTCTCCGAACTTTACACGGACGTTTATCGCTAAGCGCGCAGCAGTCTTTAGTTTCCTGGAGCGAATATGCCAATTCAAGTTCTGATGCCCGCGCTGTCCCCGACGATGGAGAAGGGCAACCTCGCCAAATGGCTGAAGAAGGAAGGCGAGTCGATCAAGTCCGGCGATATCATCGCCGAGATCGAGACCGATAAAGCCACGATGGAAGTCGAGGCGACCGACGAAGGAACGCTCGGCAAGATTCTCATTCCCGAAGGCACAGCCGACGTTGCGGTGAATACGCCGATCGCCACTATCCTTGCCGATGGTGAAAGCGCTGCCGATCTCGGCAAGGCCGCGGCGCCTGCACCCGCCAAGCCGGAAGCAAAAGCGGAGGCCGCACCAGCCGAAGCGAAATCCGCTGCCGCGCCGGAAGCTCCGAAGGTCAGCGTCGCCGCCGATCCCGATATTCCGGAAGGCACCGAAATGGTGACGATCACCATTCGCGATGCCTTGCGCGATGCGATGGCCGAAGAGATGCGGCGCGATGAGGACGTCTTCATCATGGGTGAAGAGGTCGCGGAATATCAGGGCGCGTACAAAGTCACGCAAGGCCTGTTGCAGGAGTTCGGTGCGCGTCGCGTGATCGATACGCCGATCACCGAGCACGGTTTCGCCGGCGTCGGTGTCGGCGCGGCAATGGCCGGTCTGAAGCCGATCGTCGAGTTCATGACCTTCAACTTCGCCATGCAGGCGATCGACCAGATCATCAACTCGGCGGCCAAGACGCTCTACATGTCAGGCGGCCAGATGGGCTGCTCCATCGTGTTCCGCGGACCGAACGGCGCGGCAGCGCGCGTCGCCGCGCAACACAGCCAGGATTACTCGGCGTGGTACTCGCAGATTCCGGGCCTCAAGGTGATCGCGCCGTACTCCGCGGCGGATTACAAGGGACTGCTCAAGGCTGCGATCCGCGATCCCAATCCGGTCATCTTCCTCGAAAACGAAATCCTCTACGGCCACACCGGCGAAGTGCCGAAGCTCGCCGACTACGTGGTGCCGATCGGCAAGGCGCGCATCGCGCGCGTCGGTCAGCATGTCACGTTGATCGCCTGGTCGAACGGCATGACCTACGCGCTCAAGGCCGCCGAGGAATTGGCCAAGGACGGTATCGAAGCGGAAGTGATCGATCTGCGCACGCTGCGGCCGATGGATACGGAGACCTTCGTCGCCTCGGTGCAGAAGACCGGCCGCGCTGTCGTCGTCGAAGAGGGCTGGCAGCAGTCCGGCGTCGGCGCCGAAGTCGCGGCGCGGCTGATGGAGCACGCCTTCGATTATCTCGATGCGCCGGTGGCGCGCGTCTCGGGCAAGGACGTTCCGATGCCTTACGCCGCCAATCTCGAAAAGCTGGCGCTGCCGTCGGTGGCCGAAGTCGTCGAGGCGGCGAAGGCCGTCTGTTATCGCTAAACTCTCTATTGGCGCATGATCCGGTCCGAAAACCGGTATCCACTTTTCGGGATCATGCGCGCAGGGGCTAACACATGCCGATCAACATTCTGATGCCCGCGTTGTCTCCGACCATGGAGAAGGGCAATCTCGCCAAGTGGCTCAAGAAAGAGGGCGACAAGGTCAAGTCCGGCGACGTCATCGCCGAGATCGAGACCGACAAGGCGACGATGGAAGTCGAAGCGGTCGATGAAGGTGTCATCGCCAAGATCTTGGTGCCGGAAGGCACAGCCGACGTTCCGGTCAACGACGTGATCGCGGTGCTCGCCGGTGACGGCGAGGACGTCAAGGCGGCGGCGAGCAGTGGTGGTGCGGCGAAGGCTGAGGCAAAGCCAGAGCCGAAGGCCGAAGCCAAAACCGAAGCGCCGAAAGCTCCGGTACCTGCACCGGCAGCAGCTCCGGCCAAGACCGGGGCGCCGCAAGCCGCGACAGCGCAAGCCAACGGACACGCGCGCGTGTTCTCGTCGCCTCTGGCGCGTCGCCTGGCGAAAGATGCCGGCATCGAACTGTCGCGCATCACCGGTTCGGGTCCGCACGGCCGCATCGTTGCGCGCGACGTGGAGGACGCCAAGTCCGGCAAGGGATTGAAGGCACCGGCTGCGGCCGCTGCAGGCGGAGCCGTTGCGGGTGCCGGTGCGCCGGCGATGTCCGATCAGCAGATCCTCGCGCTTTACGAAGAGGGCGCTTACGAGAGCATTTCGCACGACTCCATGCGCCGGACCATCGCGCAGCGCCTGACGGCAGCGACGAATTCGATGCCGACGTTCTACCTCACGGTGGATTGCGACCTCGGCAAGCTGAATGCCGCGCGCGAGGAGATCAACGCGGCTGCGGGCAAGGATAAGGACGGCAAGCCGCTCTACAAGCTTTCCGTCAACGACTTCGTCATCAAGGCGATGGCGCTGGCGCTGCAGAAGGTGCCCGATGCCAACGTGTCGTGGACCGAGGCTGCCATGCTTCGCCACAAGCATTCGGACATCGGCGTCGCGGTCGCGTTGCCGTTCGGTCTCATCACGCCGATCATCCGGCAGGCCGAACGGAAGTCGCTGTCGGCGATTTCCAACGAGATGAAAGACCTTGCGGCGCGCGCCAAGGCCAAGAAGCTCAAACCGAATGAGTATCAGGGCGGCACGTCCTCGGTGTCGAACCTCGGCATGTACGGCATCAAGGATTTCACCGCGGTGATCAATCCGCCGCAATCGTCGATCCTGGCGGTCGGCACCGGTGAAGACCGCGCCATCGTGCGCAACGGTCAGATCGTGGTGGCGTCGATGATGAGCGTGACGCTGTCCTGCGATCATCGCGCCATCGACGGTGCGCTCGGTGCGCAACTGATCACGGCGTTCAAGAAGCTGATCGAAAACCCCGTGATGATGGTGGTGTAAGTGGCTGATACTTCCTTCGACGTCATCATCATCGGCTCCGGTCCGGGCGGTTACGTCACCGCGATCCGCGCGGCGCAGCTCGGCTTCAAGGTTGCGATTGTCGAGAAGCAGTATCTCGGCGGCATCTGTCTGAACTGGGGCTGCATTCCGACCAAGGCGCTGCTGCGCTCGGCGGAAATCTATCACTACATGCAGCACGCCAAGGATTACGGCTTGTCTGCGGAGAAGGTGAGCTTCGATCCGAAGGCGGTGGTGCAGCGTTCGCGCGGCGTCTCCAAGCGCCTCAACGACGGCGTCGGCTTCCTGATGAAGAAGAACAAGGTCACGGTGATCTGGGGCGAAGCGTCGATCGACGCGCCCGGCAAGATCACGGTGAAGAAGTCCGCCGTCGAAGCGCCGAAGGGTACGCAAGGCGAGGGGACCTATCAGGCCAAGCACATCATCCTTGCCACCGGCGCGCGGCCGCGCGTGCTGCCGGGACTGGAGCCGGACAGGAAGCTGGTGTGGACCTACTTCGAGGCGATGGTGCCGGACAAGATGCCGAAGTCGTTGCTGGTGGTCGGCTCCGGCGCCATCGGCATCGAGTTCGCGTCGTTCTTCCACGCTATGGGCGCCGACGTCACCGTGGTCGAGGTGCTGCCGCAAATCCTGCCGGTCGAGGACGCCGAAATTGCCGGTCTCGCCCGCAAGCGGTTCGAGAAGCTCGGCCTCAAGATCATGACCTCGACCAAGGTCACCAAGCTGGACAAGAAGGCCGACAGCGTCGTCGCCACCATCGACGACGGCAAAAAGCCGTTCACGGCGGAGTTCGATCGCGTCATTTCGGCCGTCGGCGTCGTCGGCAACATCGAAGGGCTCGGGCTGGAGAAGTTCGGCGTCAAGACCGACCGCGGCTGCGTGGTGATCGACGGCTACGGCAAGACCAACGTGCCGGGCATCTATGCCATAGGCGACGTCGCCGGTCCGCCGATGCTGGCGCACAAGGCCGAGCATGAAGGCGTGATCTGCGTCGAGGCGATCAAGGGCCTGCATCCGCATGCCATGGACAAGAACCTGATTCCGGGCTGCACCTATTGCCAGCCGCAGATCGCATCGGTCGGCCTGACCGAAGCCAAGGCCAAGGAGCAGGGCCGCGATGTCCGCGTCGGGCGCTTCCCCTTCGTCGGCAATGGCAAGGCCATTGCGCTTGGCGAGGATCAGGGCCTGATCAAGGTGATCTTCGACAAGAAGACCGGGCAACTGCTCGGCGCCCACATGATCGGCGCGGAAGTCACCGAACTGATTCAGGGCTACGTGGTGGCGATGAACCTCGAGACCACCGAGGAAGAGCTGATGCACACTGTCTTCCCGCATCCGACGCTGTCGGAAATGATGAAGGAAGCGGTGCTGGACGCCTACGGGCGGGTGCTGAACGTCTAGGCCTTCGGCTTCTGCTCTAACGGGAGCCGTCGTTCCGGGATGCGCCGTCTTCAGGCGCAGGCCCGGAATCCATACGCCCGGCGGTGGTTATGGATTCCGGGCCCGCTCGCAGAGGGCTCGCGTCCCGGAATGACGCCAGCCTGTTTGGCGGAGAACCGCCTTCGCGCCAACCTTCCTCAGCCCCTCCGCGATGGTTGCCGGCGTGCAACGAATGTTGCCTGGCCGCAACAGTGCTTGAACATTTAACCTTCCGCACAGGCAGCACTTGCGCGCGCCGCTATTTGGCCACACGCCTCTCTGTAATCATTCTACGCACGCCGGAAGCCACGTCTGGGCCAAGGCTTGCAGGAATGATCCACATCCCGGTCCGTCGCAGGACCGACGATGTCGGGAGGGAGCCGGGACGCAGGTTCGCGATGGACGCCAAGACCAACAAGACAAATATCAAATCGAGACTGCCGAGCCGCCATGTGACGGAAGGCCCGGAGCGCGCGCCGCATCGTTCCTACCTCTATGCCATGGGCCTGACGACAGCCCAGATCCACCAACCGTTTGTCGGCGTTGCGTCCTGCTGGAATGAGGCCGCCCCCTGCAATATCTCGCTGATGCGCCAGGCGCAGGCGGTGAAGAAGGGCGTCGCCTCGGCAGGCGGCACGCCGCGCGAATTCTGCACCATCACCGTCACCGACGGCATCGCCATGGGCCACGACGGCATGCGTTCGTCGCTTCCGTCGCGCGAGGCCATCGCCGATTCGGTCGAACTGACCATTCGCGGCCACTCCTACGATGCGCTGGTCGGGCTGGCGGGGTGCGACAAGTCGCTGCCGGGCATGATGATGGCCATGGTCCGGCTCAACGTGCCGTCGATCTTCATTTACGGCGGGTCGATCCTGCCGGGTAATTTCCGCGGCCAGCCGGTCACCGTGCAGGACATGTTCGAAGCGGTCGGCAAGCATTCCACCGGCGAGTTTTCCGACGCCGACCTTGACGAGATCGAGCGGGTGGCCTGTCCGTCGGCCGGCGCTTGCGGCGCCCAGTTCACCGCCAACACCATGGCGACGGTCTCCGAGGCCATCGGGCTGGCGCTGCCGTACTCGGCCGGCGCTCCGGCTCCCTACGAGATCCGGGATTCGTTCTGCATGGCCGCCGGCGAGAAGGTGATGGACCTGATCGCCGCCAATATCCGGCCGCGCGACATCGTGACCCGCAAGGCGCTGGAAAATGCGGCGGCGGTGGTAGCGGCGTCCGGCGGATCGACCAATGCCGCCCTGCATCTGCCGGCGATCGCTCACGAGTGCGGCATCAAGTTCGACTTATTCGACGTGGCCGAAATCTTCAAAAAGACACCTTATGTCGCGGATTTGAAGCCGGGTGGCCGTTATGTCGCCAAAGACATGTTTGAAGTTGGCGGCATACCACTGCTGATGAAGACTTTGCTCGATCACGGCTACCTCCACGGCGACTGCCTCACGGTGACTGGGCGGACCATCGCGGAAAACCTGAAGAGCGTAAAATGGAACGCCAATCAGGATGTGGTTCGTTCTGCCGACAAGCCGATCACCGTCACCGGCGGTGTTGTGGGCTTGAAGGGTAACCTGGCGCCGGAGGGTGCGATCGTGAAGGTCGCAGGTATGTCCGAGTTGAAGTTTTCCGGCCCCGCGCGATGTTTCGATCGCGAGGAGGACGCTTTCGAGGCCGTGCAAAAGCGGACCTACAAGGAAGGCGAGGTTCTGGTCATCCGCTACGAGGGTCCGCGCGGTGGTCCCGGCATGCGCGAGATGCTGGCAACCACGGCGGCGCTTTACGGCCAGGGCATGGGCGGCAAGGTGGCCCTCATCACCGATGGACGCTTTTCGGGTGCGACGCGCGGTTTCTGCATCGGCCACGTCGGGCCGGAGGCGGCGATCGGCGGACCCATCGCGCTGCTGCGCGACGGCGACCTCATCGAAATCGATGCGAACATTGGCACGCTCAACGTCAAATTGTCGGACGCCGAGTTGGCCGCGCGCAAGAAGGATTGGAAGCCGCGCGAGAGCGATTACCGCTCGGGCGCGCTGTGGAAATACGCCCAGCAGGTTGGGCCGGCGATTGGTGGCGCAGTGACCCATCCGGGTGGCGCGCATGAGAAACAGTGTTATGCGGACATTTGAGCATATCGTTGTTGCATTGAGTGTTGGCTTCGCGTTGGCGAGCGCCCCGGCGTTCGCCTTCGAGGGCACCACTGTGGGCAAGGAACCGGCGTTGCCGGTGGCGGCCGCACCGGCGGCTGCGGGAGCGGCGGCAGGCGCGCTGCGCAAGGCTGTGCCGTCGACCACGTCGCTGAGCGCCTTGCAGTATGCCGCCGAGGATGGCCATCCGATCGCGCAGTGGAAGCTCGGCCGCATGTACGCCCAGGGCGACGGCGTGGCCCAGAACGATCTGCGCGCGTTCGAATATTTCAGCCGCATCGCCAATGCCCACGCCGAGGATAGCCCGTCGGCGCCGCAAGCGGCGGTGGTGGCCAACGCCTTCGTCGCGCTTGGTCGCTACTACCTGGCCGGCATTCCGAACTCCAAGGTCAAGATCGATGCGGAGCGGGCGCGGGAGATGTTCTCGTACGCCGCCTCGTATTTCGGAAATGCCGATGCTCAATACGATCTGGCGCGGCTCTACCTCGATGGCATCGGGACGCCGCGCGATCCGCGCTACGGCACGCGCTGGCTTGGGCTTGCTGCCCAGAAGGGTCAGCACGAAGCACAGGCGCTGCTCGGCCAGATGCTGTTCAACGGCGAACACCTTCCGCGCCAGGCCGCGCGCGGGCTGATGTGGCTGACTCTGGCGCGGGACAGCGCCGGTCCGGACGAAACCTGGATCAAGGACAGTTACAATAAGGCCATTGCCAAGGCGTCCGAGGACGACCGCGCCATGGCGCTGCAGATGCTCGAGCACTGGGTGCAAGGCCGCAAGGACTGAGGCGAGTATAGCGTGCCGTCACCCTGAGGTGGCGGAGCGTCGCGACGCCCTCGAAGGGCGACGACCCTTTTATCCTCTTGACAAGCAGGTCATCCTTCGAGGCTCGCCGCAAGCGGCTCGCACCTCGGGATGACGGCCCCCGACTCGCTGAAGCCGTTATGACGTCCCGTTAACCCGCCACGAGTCGTCCCTGCGCAGGCAGGGACCCATACGCAGTGTCGCGGATGTTTCAATATCGCCAGTATTCCTGCTGGCAGACGTCGCTTTCGCTCCTCGCAATGACGAGCGTTCAGGCCGCCTCGAGATCCAGATCGACCCAGATCGGAACGTGGTCGGATGGCTTCTCCCACGCGCGGACGTGCTTATCGATTCCCACGCTTCGGAGGCGATCGCTGGCCTGCGGGGATAGCAGCAGGTGGTCGATGCGCAGCCCGTGGTTCTTCTGCCAGGCGCCGGCCTGATAGTCCCAGAACGTATATTGGCCGGGTGCATCGGTGGTGGCGCGCAAAGCGTCGGTCAGGCCGAGGTCGAGCAAAGCCTGAAATCGCTCGCGCGTCTCCGCACGGAACAACGCATCATCCACCCAAGCCTCGGGATTATGGACATCGCGAGCCGCCGGGATGACGTTGAAATCGCCCGCCAGGATGAGCGGCTCTTCGGCCTGAAGCCGTTCTTTCGAATAGTCAAAAAGTCGTGACATCCAATTGAGTTTGTATGGATATTTCTCCGTGTTGGGCGGGTTGCCGTTAGGCAGATAGAGGCAGGCCACACGCAGCACCCCACGCTTCAGCGAGACGACGCCCTCGATGAAGCGGGCATGGGTATCCTCGGGGTCGCCGGCCAGTCGCGGCGTAGCCTCGTCGAGCGGCAGCCGCGACAGCAACGCCACACCGTTGAATGTCTTCTGCCCGTGGGTGACGACATTGTAGCCGAGCGCCTCGATGGCCTCGCGCGGGAAGGCTTCGTCGACGCATTTGATCTCCTGCAGGCAGGCGATGTCCGGCGAGGTGTCGCGCAGCCAGGTCAGCAGGTGGTCGAGCCGCTGCCGCACCGAATTGACGTTCCAGGTGGCGATGCGCATGGCGAGGTTTTCCGGTCACGAACGAGTTAAAATCGATCCTGCCGCATACCATGAACCGGCCGGCTGTGGTAAGCCATTCCAATAAGGCGAGAAAAGTCGCTGTCCCGGTTGGAAACACCGTGCCGTCACGATCCTCGCGGACCTGTTGACGTGAGCTGTTTATGAACATGCGCAAACTATTTGTCGCGGCGCTCGTGCTGGGTGTCGTCGGAGTGGTGGGCTACCAGACCAAGGACACTTGGCTGGGCCGCAACACCGGAGCCAAGGCGGCGCCACCGCCGCGGACGGTTTCGGTCGAAGTGGCCAAGGCCGTGCGCCAGCGGGTTCCGGTCGATGTTTCCGCCATCGGCGCCGTGACGCCGATTTCCAGCGTGGCGCTCAAATCGCGCATCGAGACCACGATTATCGGCGTGCATTTCGACGACGGCGCGCGGGTCAAGGAAGGTGATCTGCTGTTCACGCTGGATGCACGCCAGATCGATGCCCAGATCGAGCAGGCCGAGGGCGCGCTGGCGCGGGATCAGGCCCAGCTCGCGGGCGCGCAGCGTGACGTCAACCGTTTCAGCGAATTGATCGGCAAGGGCGCGACCACGCAGGTCAGCCTCGATAACGCGCGAACGCAGGCCGATATCCTGATCGGAACGATCAAGGCCGATCAGGCCGCGCTCGACAATCTCAAGGTCCAGAAGAGCTATACGCTCGTTCGCGCCCCGTTCGACGGACGCATCAGCGCCGCCAACGTCAAGATCGGCAATTTTGTGCGCCCGGCCGATATCGCACCGCTGGCCACCATCAACCAGATGGCGCCGACCTACGTCGCGTTTGCCGTTCCGCAGGGGGTTCTCAACGATCTGCGCGTGTCGATGGCAAACGGTACGACCAAGGTGATTGCGAAGGTTCCCGGCAGCGAGGCCAGCGAGACCGGCAAGGTGGCCTTCGTTGAGAACACCGTGGATGCGACCACCGGAATGGTGATCGTGCGCGCCATCATGGACAATGCCAGCGAGGTGTTGTGGCCGGGCACGCTGGTCAATACGCGGCTTATCGTCCGCACCGAGGATGCGGTTGTCGTGCCGTCGGCAGCAGTGCAGCGCAGCCAGAACGGCGACTTCGTCTTCGTCGTCGACGGCGGCAAGGCTAAAGTGCAGCCGGTGAAGGTGGCACGGACCTCCGAAGGCAGTTCGGTGCTGGAATCCGGACTCAATGGCGACGAGAATGTCGTAACCGAGGGGCAGTTGTTGCTGTCGGACGGCACGCTGGTGCGGCCGCGCGAACGCAAGGCGGGAGCCTGACGGATGACGCTCTCCGAGCTCTGTATCCGCCGCCCGGTTCTAACGACGCTGCTGACGGCGTCGATCATCGCGTTCGGTATCTTCGGTTTCCGCCTGCTGCCGGTCTCGGCGCTGCCGAAAGTGGACTTCCCGACCATCGCTGTGACGGCAACTCTGCCGGGCGCCAGCGCTGAAACCATGGCGGCTTCGGTGGCCGGCATTATCGAGCGGCAACTGTCGACCATTGCCGGCATCTCGTCGATGTCGTCGCAATCGTCGCAGGGGCAATCGACGATCACGATCCAGTTCGACCTCAACCGCAACATCGACGCGGCCTCGCTCGACGTGCAGACGGCGCTGACCATTGCGCAGCGGCGGTTGCCGATCGAAATGACGATTCCGCCGAGCTTCCGCAAGGTCAATCCGGCGGACTATCCGGTGATCTATCTGTCGCTGTCGTCGGATACGCTGCCGCTCTCGGCCGTCAACGAGTACGGCGAAATCACCGTCGGCCAGACGCTGTCGCAAATTCCGGGCGTGGCGCAGGTGTTGATCTACGGCAGCCAGAAGTTTGCCGTCCGCGTCCAGGTCGATCCGCAGGCCGCGGCGGCGCGCGGCTTGACGCTGGATGACGTGCGCATGGCGGTCAGCAACGCCAATTCCAGCACGCCGGTCGGAACCCTGAACGGTCCCAAGCAGGACGTCGCCTTGGTGGCGTCCGGCCAGATGCCGAGGGCGGCCGAATACAGCAAGGTCATCGTCGCGTGGCGCAACGGAGCGCCGGTCAAGCTCAACGAGGTCGCCGCGATCTACGACAGCGTCGAGAACGACAAGATCGCGACCTGGCTCAACGGCAAACGGTCCATCGTGCTGGCGATCCAGAAGCAGCCCGACGCCAATCTGGTCGAAGTGGTGGACGGCGTGCGCGCCAAGCTGCCGGCGTTGCGCGCGCAAATTCCGCCCTCGGTCTCGGTCGATGTGATGATGGATCGCTCGATCTCGATCCGTCAGGCGGTCGCGGACGTCGAAGAGACGCTGTTGATCGCCGTGGCGCTGGTCATCCTGGTGATCTTCCTGTTCCTGCGCTCGGCTTCGGCGACGTTCATTCCGGCGCTGGCGGTGCCGATCTCGCTGGTCGGTACCTGCGCGGTGATGTACCTGTTCGATTTCTCGATCAACAACATGACGCTGCTGGCATTGACGCTGTCGGTGGGCTTCGTCGTCGACGACGCCATCGTCATGCTCGAAAACATCATGCGTCACATCGAGGAGGGGATGCGGCCGTTCGAGGCGGCGCTGAAGGGCGCGCGCGAGATCGGCTTCACCATCATCTCGATCACCTTCTCGCTGATTGCGGTGTTCATCCCGGTGCTGCTGATGGGCGGCATCGTCGGCCGGGTGTTCCGCGAATTCGCGGTGACGGTGGCGGTGGCGATTCTGGTGTCAGGTTTTGTGTCGCTGACCTTGACGCCGATGCTGTGCGCCCGCGTGCTGCGCGCGCACGATCACGAGAAGCGGCCGAACTTCATCCTGCGCGGGTTCGAGGCGATGTTCGCCAGCTGGCTTCGCGCCTATGAGTGGGCGCTGGACCGCGTGCTGGCGTTCAAGTCGGTGATGCTGGTGGTGACGCTGCTGACGCTCGTCGGCACCATCGCGCTCTACTATGTCGTTCCCAAGGGGTTCTTCCCGCAGGAAGACACCGGCTTCCTGATCGGCGTGACCGAGGCCGCGACTGACACCTCCTACGAGGCGATGGCGCAACGACAGCAGGCATTGGCGGCGCTGCTGCAGGCCGATCCGGCGGTGGAATACATCAACAGCACGGTCGGATCCGGCGGTCCGAATGCCACCACCAACTACGGCCGCTTCTTCATTTCGCTGAAGCCGAAGCACGAGCGCGACGATGTGCTGACGGTGATCGGCCGCATGCGCCGGACCGCATTGCAGGTCCCCGGCCTGCAGGCGTTCTTCCAGAGTATCCAGAATCTCAACATCGGCGGCCGCATCTCGAAAAGCCAGTATCAGTATGTGCTGCAGAGCGGCGACGACGAGACGTTGTATCGGCTCGCGCCGCAGATCCGCGAGAAGATGGCGCAGGTGCCGGGGCTGCTCGACGTCACCACCGACCTCTATATCAAGAACCCGCAGCTTACCGTCGAGGTGGATCGCGAGAAGGCGGCGGTATTCGGCATCAGCGTCGGCCAGATCCGCAACGAACTGTTCAACGCCTACGGCACGCGGCAGGTCGGCACCATCTACATGCCGTCCAACGACTACAAGATCATCATGGAGGCCAAGCCGGAGTTTCGCATCGACCCGGCCGATCTCTCGAAACTTTATGTGAAGACCTCCAATGGCCGCACCATTCCGCTCGACGCCGTGGCGCGCATGGTGCCCTCGGTCGGACCGCTGCAGATCAATCACCAGGGCCAACAGCCTGCGGTGACGATCTCGTTCAATCTCGCGCCGGGCGTCTCGCTGGGCTACGCGGTGGACAAGATCACCGAGATCGAACGCGAAGCGCGGCTGCCGGTCACCATCGTCACCGGCTTCTCCGGCACGGCACAGGTGTTCCAGGATTCGCTGCGCGGGCAGGGCATCTTGATCCTCGCGGCGATCTTCGCGGCCTTCGTCATTCTCGGCATTCTGTACGAGAGCTTCATCCACCCGATCACAATTATCTCCGGCCTGCCATCCGCGGGTATCGGCGCGATCCTGACGCTGATGCTCTTCAAGATGGATTTGTCGGTGATCGCCATGATCGGCATCGTCATGCTGGTCGGCATCGTCAAGAAGAACGCCATCATGATGGTGGACTTCGCCATCGAGCGGCGGCGTGTCGGTCTTTCCGCCGAACACGCCATCCGCGAAGCGGCGCTGCTGCGCTTCCGCCCGATCATGATGACCACCTTCGCCGCGATCTTCGGAACGCTGCCGATTGCGCTCGGCACCGGCGCTGGCGCCGAGTTGCGTCAGCCGCTCGGTGTCGCGGTGGTCGGCGGCCTGATGGTGTCGCAACTGCTGACGCTGTTCATCACGCCGGTGATCTACATCTACCTCGACCGCATCGATCGTCGCCTGAAGCGCAAGCTGGAGCCGCAACTCGAAGAGGTCGAGCCCGGCGAACGGCGGCATGTGGCTGCGGCCGAATGACGGGGCGGCAACCCACATTCGGGCGGACGTGGCTGGCGCTGCTGATTGCGGCGGTGGTGCTGTCGGTCCCTGCGGCCGCCCGCGCCGATGAGCCGATTGAAATTTTCGACGCGCATCTGCACTACAATTGGGAGCCGACGCCGACCTACAAGGTCGACGAGGTGCTGGCGCTGTTCAAGAAGCACCGCGTCACCGGCATCCTCGCTACCAGCCGGCCCAATACCGGCACCCACGCGCTGATGGATTCCAAGGCCGCCGGATTGCAAGTCGTGCCGTTCATCCGGCCCTATCGCGTGCGCGCCGACATCGGCACGTGGTTCAACGATCCGGTAATCTTCGATCTGGTGCAGGATGAATTCAAACGCGGCTATTATCGCGGCGTCGGCGAATTTCATCTCTCCGGCAAGGCCGCCGATACCGAGATGGTCAAGAAGACGGTGGACTTCGCCGTCGCCAACGACCTCTATTTGCACGCGCACGTCGATGCCGAAGCGCTCGAAATTCTGCTGAAGCACAACGCCAAAGCGCGCATCATCTGGGCGCATACCGGCTTCGGCCTGCCGACGGAGCGCGTGTCGGCGCTGCTGGCGAAATACCCGGCGGTGTGGGGCGAGTTATCTTATCGCAGCGGCATCGTCGATGCGTCCGGCAAGCTGACGCAGGAGTGGCGGGCGTTGTTCGAACGCTACCCGGATCGCTTCCTGCTGGGTTCGGACACCTGGGTGCCGGAACGCTGGACGCGCTACGGCGAGATCATGGCCGAGTATCGCGGTTGGCTGGCGCAACTGCCGCCCGCGATAGCAACGCACATCGCCCACGGCAACGCGCGGGCGATGTTCGCAGCGAAGTAAAAGTGTTGGGAAGCTAGATCGAGAAGCTGGTGCCGCAGCCGCAGGACGCGGTGGCATTCGGATTGACCACGCGGAACGAGGCACCGATCAGGTCGTCGACGAAGTCCACTTCCGAGCCGGCGAGGAACGGTGCCGAGGAGGGATCGACCAGCACCACGGCGCTGTCGCGCGCGATGACCAGATCGTCGTCGGCTTGCGCCCGTTCCACATCGAACTTGTACTGGAAGCCGGAACAGCCACCACCCTCGACGCTGATACGCAACATGGCGCCATCACCCTCGGTCTTGAGGATTTCGCCGATCCTGCGGGCAGCCCGCTCGGAAATGGTGACATTGGTATCCGTCATAGTGCGACTCCGTAGCTTCCGCGCGACTATAACTAAAATCGCCGTGCGGTGCGGTTTTGCTTTGTCCGCAAGCCGTAGTTAAGTGCGTCTGGTCGTAGAATCAAACGGTTGAAAGATAAAATTATCGTGCCGGTCGGAATGGCTGCTCCCCTGATGCCCTATGCCTGCGACCCCGCGCGCAGCCGGGGGCGGCAATTCGACGAGCCGCCCAGCCAGAACCGCAGCGCGTTCCGCCGCGATTGCGACCGGGTGATCCATTCGACCGGTTTCCGGAGGCTGAAGCACAAGACCCAGGTCTTCGTCTTCCATGAGGGCGACCACTACCGGACCCGGCTGACCCACTCGCTCGAGGTCGCCCAGATCGCCCGCGCGCTGGCGCGCCAGACCGGCCTCGACGAGGACCTGACCGAGGCCCTGGCGCTGGCCCACGATCTCGGCCACCCGCCATTCGGCCATGCGGGCGAACGGGCGCTGGACGACTGCCTGAAAGAGCAGGGCGGCTTCGACCACAACGCGCAGACGCTGCGCGTCGTCACCTCGCTGGAACACCGCTACCCCAACTTCGACGGCCTCAACCTGACCTGGGAAACGCTCGAAGGCGTGGTGAAACATAACGGTCCGCTGACCGACAGGGCGGGCAAGGCCATCGGGCGCTATCGCGAACATGGGCTCCCGGTCGGCATCGCCGATTTCAACCGGGATTACGATCTGGAGCTGTGGAGCTACGCGTCGCTCGAAGCGCAGGTAGCAGCGATTGCTGACGATATCGCCTATGACGCGCACGACATCGACGATGGCCTGCGCGCCGGCCTGTTCGTGGTCGACGACCTTCGCGTCGTGCCGCTGCTGGCGGAGATGATCGGGGAGATCGACCGCAACTATCCGGGCCTCGACGAGGCGCGGCGCGGCGCGGAGTTGGTCCGCGAACTGATTTCCTATCTGATCCATGGCGTCGTGGCCGAGATGTCGGCGCGGCTGGCCGCGTTGCGACCCGACTCGCCGGACGCCGTGCGGCATCAACACGAGGCGCTCGCGGCCTTCACGCCGGAGGCCGCCGAGACCGAAGCCATGATCAAGATCTTTCTGCGCGAACGGATGTATCGTCATCCGCGCGTGATGGTGGTGATGCGTGATGCGGAGCGAGTGGTCCGCGACCTGTTCGAGCGCTACCGGGCCTCGCCCGCCGATCTGCCCCGCGAATGGCTGGCGGCTGCGGACGAGGAAACCGAGGCCGAGTTCGTCCGGCGTATCGGCAATTTCATTGCCGGCATGACCGACCGGTACGCCCTGATCGAGCATGCGCGGCTTTTTGACTCGACCCCGGATTTGCGTTAGGCGGCGCGCGGGGCTGGTGCCGCCGATCTCCGCGACCGCATCCCCCAGCAATTCATAAACCAGAGCAGATACATGGCCGATCCCCTTACTTCGCCGCACCTTTTTGCCGATGTCCTCGCGCGGGTGCAGGGCGTTTGCCGCGGCCTCGCCGGCGAGGGAGTTCTGCCGAACGGCATGGACCTGTCTCGCGTCGTCGTCGAGCCGCCGCGCGATGCCAGTCACGGCGATATGGCCACCAATGCAGCGATGGTCCTGGCCAAGGAGGCCAAAACCAAGCCGCGCGACCTGGCCGAGAGGATCGCCGCAGGGCTTCGGGCCGATCCGCTGGTTGCCAAGGTCGAGGTGGCGGGGCCTGGCTTCATCAACATGACGCTGAAGACCGGGGTCTGGGCCGACGCCTTGCGCGCGCTGCTGGACGCGGGAGCGGACTACGGGCATGGCGACATCGGCGCCGGCGAAAAGGTCAATGTCGAATACGTGTCAGCCAACCCGACGGGGCCGATGCATGTCGGGCATTGCCGCGGCGCGGTGTTCGGTGACGCGCTGGCCAGCCTGTTGGCCTTCGCCGGGTACGACGTCGCCCGCGAATATTACATCAACGATGCCGGCGCCCAGGTCGACGTGCTGGCGCGCTCCGCCCTTCTGCGTTACCGCGAGGCGCTGGGCGAGACCATCGGCGAAATTCCGGAGGGACTTTACCCCGGCGACTACCTCAAGCCGGTCGGGCAGGCGCTCGCCGACGAGTACGGCGACCGGTTGCTGCAGGAGCCCGCGGCCACAGTGTTGCCACGGGTTCGCCGCAAGGCCATCGCAGCGATGATGGAGGCGATCCGGGGCGATCTTGCCGCGCTCAATATCAAACACGACGTGTTCTTTTCCGAACGCTCGCTGATCGAAGGCGACAGCGACCGCGTTGCGGCGACGATCGATTTTCTTCGCGCCAAGGGCGATGTCTACGAAGGCCGTCTGCCGCCGCCGAAGGGCGCACCGGTCGAGGACTGGGAAGATCGCGAGCAGACGCTGTTTCGCGCCACCGCTTACGGCGACGATGTCGATCGTCCGCTGCTGAAGTCGGATGGCAGCTACACGTATTTCGCGTCCGACATCGCCTATCACAAGACCAAGTACGACAGGGGTTTCCGCAATCTCGTCGATGTCTGGGGCGCCGATCACGGCGGCTACATCAAGCGCGTGCAGGCGGCGATCAAAGCGGTCACCGACGGCAAGGCCGAGCTGGATGTGAAGATCGTTCAACTGGTCAAGCTGTTGCGCAACGGCGAGCCGGTGAAGATGTCGAAGCGCTCCGGCGATTTCGTCACGCTGCGCGAGGTCGTCGACGAGGTCGGCAGCGACGCGGTGCGCTTCATGATGCTGTTCCGCAAGAACGATGCGGTGCTCGATTTCGACCTCGCCAAGGTGATCGAGCAGTCCAAGGACAATCCCGTCTTCTACGTGCAGTACGGCCATGCCCGCGGCCATTCGATTTTCCGCAACGCGCGTGAGGTGCTACCCGATCTTCCCGAGGACGATGGTTTGCGCGTTGCGTCTTTGTTGAAAGCGCAGTTGGAGCGGCTGACCGATCCCGCCGAACTCGATCTCATCCGCCGGCTGGCGTTGTATCCGCGCATCGTCGAATCCGCAGCGCTTGCGCACGAGCCGCATCGGGTCGCGTTTTATCTTTATGACCTTGCCAGCGAGTTCCACGCCCATTGGACCAAGGGGCGCGATGCGCCTCATTTACGCTTCATTATCAATAATGATGCAGAGATTACCTTAGCCCGACTGGCGCTCGTTCAGGGGGTTGTTTCGGTTCTGGCGTCCGGACTTGCCGTGCTCGGCGTCCATGCTCCAGCCGAAATGCGTTGAGCAAAAGGGGGATAGCCGATCGCATGGGGGCTTGTGACGGCGTTAGGTAGCGACTGTTTCGTTAGAATGACGGGTCGGCGCTTTCCCGAAGGGGATGCAACACCACATGGCTGATCGATATCAATCCAGGGCTTATTCCGCAGCCAATCACGCGGATCGCAATCATACGATGGCACCGCAGAGCGAGGGCGATCCGTTGGCCGAACTGGCGCGGTTGATTGGACAAACCGATCCGCTCGCCGATTACGATCGTGCCCCGCAGCCGCCGGCTGAACCGAAGCGCGAGCGCGTGCATTTCCGTCCCTCGGCGCCACCGCCTGAGGACATCGTCGATGAGCCGGAGTTGCCCGAATCCAATCCGGCCGGTCCGCCGCCGTGGATGTTGACTCGGGCGACGCCGCAACGCGCGACGGCGCAGCAGCCAGTTCAAGACGACCTGCACCCCGTGCGTCGCTATGCGACCAGCCATTCCGCGCCGGCGCCGAGCTACCATGAACCCGAGCCGGTGTACCCCGAGCAGCAGCAGGAATATGCAGATCCCGCGCGTTATGACGATGCGCTTTATGGGTCGGTGGATCATGCGCTTGGCGGTTCGACACGAAGCGGACAGCCGCAGGACGATTATGCCGACGAGTCTTACGCTTATCGCGACGGATATGATGATTTTGAAGCGGAAGAAGAGGAGGCTGCAAAGCCTCGTCGCGGTGGACTGAAAACAGTCATTGCCGTGCTGGCGCTGGCGGTGGTCGGCACTGGAGCCGCGTTCGGTTATCGCACCTATGTCGGGTCGCCGCGCAGCGGCGAGCCGCCGATCATCAAGGCCGATGCTGGTCCAAACAAAGTCGTTCCGGCTCCGGCAACCGACAGCAGCGGCAAGCAGATTCAGGATCGTGTCGCCGCGGCTGGCAATGCCGCCGAGCAGATCGTTTCACGCGAAGAACAGCCCGTCGATGTGAAGGACATCGCGAAGGGTGGTCCGCGCGTCGTATTTCCGCCGCTGAACCAGAACGCCAATCCGCCGTCGACGGCGAGCGTGGCGCCCAACGGTCGCATGCCGCCAAATACCGCAAACGGCACCATCGCCGGCAATGAGCCGCGCAAGATCAAGACCTTCAGCGTTCGCTCCGATCAGCCCGATCCGGCGGCGAGGCCGACCGTGGCTTCGCGCGCGCCTGCGCCTAATGCCGCCCCGTCGCCGGCTGCTCCCGCCACGACACGCGCTGCACCGGCGCCCACCGTGGCTGTCCCGATCGCGCTTGCGCCGCAAAACAGCAACGCCGCGCACACGCAGGTCGCTTCCACCAATCCGACGCAGGCGGCGCCGGCTGCCACCACTGGCGGCTATGTCGTGCAGGTCTCCTCGCAGCGGAACGAGGCGGACGCTCGCGCTTCCTTCAAGGCACTGCAGGCCAAATTCCCATCGTCCCTCGCGTCCCGGTCGCCGCTGATTAAGCGGGCCGATCTTGGCGCAAAGGGCGTCTACTACCGGGCCATGGTCGGACCGTTTGCCTCCTCTGATGAGGCGTCGCAGTTCTGTGGCGGCCTGAAATCCGCCGGCGGACAGTGCGTCGTCCAAAGGAATTAACGGCCGTTTCCTTGACCCTCGGTATCCGCGCGGGCTAATCGGCCCTATGGATACGCGTGCGTTCATCACTGGTGTTTCCGGCCTGACCCTCACGCCAGACGAGAGCGCGTTTCTGCGCGCCCAAGGTCCGTGGGGCTTTATCCTATTCAAGCGGAATGTTGACAGCCCGTCGCAAGTCTCTCAGCTTGTGAAAGAATTACGGGATTGCGTGGGGCGCCCCGATGCGCCGGTGCTGATCGACCAGGAAGGCGGCCGCGTGCAACGGCTCAGCCCGCCGCATTGGCCTATCTATCCGCCGGGGGCGGTATTTGGCAGGCTGTACGACGCCGATCCGGAACTCGGTCTGACCGCGGCTCGGCTCGCTTCGGCGCTGATTGCCTTCGATTTGACCGATCTCGGCATTACCGTCGATTGCCTGCCGCTGGCTGACGTTCCGGTCGCGGGGGCTGATGCGGTCATTGGCAATCGCGCCTACGGAACCGAGCCTGGCAAGGTCGCAGCCATCGCCCGTGCGGTGACGGAGGGGTTGGCGCAAGGGGGCGTGCTGCCGGTACTCAAGCACATTCCCGGCCATGGCCGGGCGACCGCCGACAGCCATTTGCGGCTTCCGACAGTCGATACCTCCGCGGCCGAGCTGGATCGCACCGACTTCGCGGCTTTCCGACCGCTTGCGGATTTGCCCATGGCGATGACCGCACATGTTGTGTTTAGCGCGATTGATCCCGCCCAACCTGCGACGACTTCTGCGACAATGATTGAGCGGGTGATTCGCGACGCGATCGGGTTTCAGGGTTTGTTGATGAGTGATGACGTGTCGATGAATGCGTTGGCCGGATCCATCGCGGAGCGGACCCGGGCCATTTTCACCGCTGGTTGCGATGTCGTGCTGCACTGCAACGGCAAACTGGACGAGATGCATGAGGTGGCCGTGGAGACGCCTATGCTTGCGGGCCGGGCTCTGCAACGCGCGGAAGCGGCGCTTGCCGCGCGCCGCAGTCCGGATGTCGGATTCGATCGTAAGGCGGCGCGCGTCCGGTTGGACGATCTGGTTCGCCGCGCCGGGGAGATGAGCGCATGAGCGCTGAGATTTTGTCGTTTGAAACCGGGCGGCCGACCGAGCCTGTCGCTATGGACAGCGAGGCCTCGCTGGTCGTCGACGTCGAGGGTTACGAAGGTCCGCTGGATCTGTTGCTGGCGCTTGCCCGGCAACAGAAGGTGGATCTCGCCAAGATTTCCATTCTGGCGCTCGCTGACCAATACCTCGTGTTCATCGAGGCCGCGCGCAAGATCCGGCTGGAACTCGCCGCCGATTATCTGGTGATGGCGGCCTGGCTGGCGTTCCTGAAGTCACGTTTGCTGTTGCCCGAACCGGCGACGGAGGATGGCCCCAGTGCCGAGGAAATGGCGACGGCACTGGCCAATCGGTTGCGGCGGCTGGAGGCCATTCGGGAGGCCTCGAACCGGCTGATGACGCGGCCGCAATTGCAGCGCGATATCTTCCCGCGCGGGCAACCGGAGTCGATTGCCGAAATCAAGCATCCGAATTTCACCGCGACATTGTTCGATCTGCTGAGCGCCTATGCGACGCAGCGTCAGCAGCGCGTGCTCACGACAGTTCATCTTGCCAAGCGCACGGTGTGGTCGCTCGCTGAGGCGCGCGCCTCGCTCGAGCGGCTGGTCGGCTTGGCCGAGGATTGGAGCCGGCTCGACGAATACCTGATGAGTTATGTGCTCGATCCGTCGCAGCGCGCCACCGTCTTGGCGTCGAGTTTTGCTGCCGCGCTGGAGCTCATTCGCGAAGGCACGATGGAAGTGAATCAGAAGGAAGCCTTCGCGCCGTTGTATTTTCGTAAGCGGATGCCGCAGGCATCCGATGCAGTGACTGCTCCAGAATCTCCGGCGCAGTAAGTGGAAGAAGGAGAGCTAGCCATGGCAAGCCTGGCGGAAAAGCGCGTCGAGCAGATCGAGGACGTCGAGCTTCAATCGGAGCGGCAAGACGCGCGACCCGAAGAGCTGCGGCTGCTGGAAGCGCTGCTGTTTGCATCCACCGAGCCGCTCGACCAGGCGGCGCTGGCCAAGCGCATGCCCGATGGCGTCGACATCAAGAAAGCACTGGCGCAGTTGCAGGCGGACTATGCCATGCGCGGCGTCAACCTCGTTCGCGTCGCCAACAAGTGGACGTTCCGCACCGCAGGCGATCTCGCTTGGCTGATGACGCGGGAAAGCACGGAAACGCGGAAGCTGTCGCGCGCAGCGATCGAAGTGCTGGCGATCATTGCCTATCATCAGCCGGTGACGCGCGCGGAGATCGAGGAAATCCGCGGTGTCGTCACCTCCAAGGGGACTCTCGATGTGCTGCTGGAGACCGGCTGGATTCGTCCGCGCGGCCGCCGCAAGACGCCGGGCCGTCCGCTCACGTTCGGCACCACCGAGGCGTTCCTGTCGCAGTTCAGCCTCGAGGCGCTGAGCGACCTCCCGGGTCTCGAAGAGTTGAAGGGCACCGGGCTGCTGGATTCCCGCCTGCCGTCCGGCTTCAGTGTTCCGGTGCCGTCGGACGATCCGACGCTGCGCGAGGACGAGGATCCGCTCGAGGCCGGCGACAACCTGGAACTTGCGCTGGTACCGGCGGTGGAGCCGGAAACCGAAACCGCGGAGCCGGAAGCCGCTATAGCAGAGCCGGAAGTGGCCGTGGCTGAGCCGGAAGTGGCGGTTGCAGAGCTGGAAATCACGGTGGTCGAAGCCGAGATCGAGGTTGCAGACCCGGTGGAAGAGCCGGAAACCGCCGAGGAAAAGCCGGAACAGGACGGCAACGGCTGACACGTCGTCGTCATGCGGGCCCGTTAACGGTAGCGACTGCAACGATGTCGCGCCTACTTTTTGATGTGGCCTAAGTTCTTGTTTTTGCCGTGCTCGCAGCCTAGGTTCAGGCAAGAACAGGCCGGTATCCGGCCGCGTGTTTGGAGGAATGCAGGATGGGTTCACTCAGCATTTGGCACTGGATCGTGGTGATCGCGGTGGTCCTGCTGCTATTTGGCCGTGGCAAGATTTCCGATCTGATGGGCGACGTGGCGCAAGGCATCAAGGCCTTCAAGAAGGGCATGCAGGACGATGACAAGACTGCGGAGAAGCCCGAGCCGGTCAAGACCATTGATCACAACGCGCAGACGCCCAGCGCGGCGCGGTCGGACGTCGGCAGCAAGGTCGTCTGACCGGTTGGCTGCGGCCGAAATCGCTTGCGGCAGCGTTGCGGCAAACCCGTGGCGATTTCGGCGCGGCTTGCGGCAGGGCCGATTGACGGGTACGCCGGGCGCCAGTCGCGTCGCGTGAGCGGATTTTCGGATGTTTGGCGTTTCCCATGTTTGACATCGGGTGGAGTGAACTGGTCGTCATCGCGGTCGTCGCGCTGATTGCCATCGGCCCGAAGGAGCTGCCCGGCGTGCTGCGCACGGTCGGGCAGTGGATGAGCAAGGTGCGCCGCATGGCCGCCGAGTTCCAGGGCCAGTTCAACGAGGCGATGCGCGAGGCCGAAATGGCCGATCTCAAGAAGTCGTTCGATGAGATCAAGGAAACCGCGACCGGCTTAACCAGCAACAATATCCTGACCACGCTATCGAAGGATGTCGGCGATGCGCTGAAGGTCGACAACATCGATACGCCGGTGATGACGCCGACCACGCCGGAGCCGCCAACGCCCGCGACCTTCGCCGAAGCCGAAACCCATGGAGCGACCTCGGAGCCGCTGGCGATCACGCGCGAGGCGCAAGTCGTCAGCGCCGAACTGCCGCCGGCGGAGCCTGCCTCGGCCGAATTGCCGAAGCCCGATATCCAGAAGGATGTCAAAGCGTCATGAGCGCCGAAGATATCGAGGCCAGCAAAGCGCCGTTGATGGATCACCTGATCGAGCTGCGGTCGCGGCTGATCAAGGCGCTGCTGGCGTTCGGCATTGCGTTCATCTTCTGCTTCTTCTTCGCCAAGCAGATCTACAATGTGCTGGTGTGGCCGTTCGTCTGGGTGGCGGGGCCGGAGAACTCCAAGTTCATCTACACCGCGCTGCTGGAATACTTCATCACGCAGTTGAAGCTGGCGATGTTCGGCGCCGGCTTCATCTCGTTCCCGATCGTCGCCGCGCAGATCTACAAGTTCGTCGCGCCGGGTCTGTATCGCAACGAGCGTCAGGCGTTCCTGCCGTACCTGGTGGCGACGCCGTTCTTCTTCGCGCTCGGTTCGCTGGTGGTGTATTTCCTCGTGCTGCCGATGCTGATCCGCTTTTCGCTCGGGATGCAGCAGGTGGCGGGCGACGAGACGGCGCAGATCGCGCTGCTGCCGAAGGTCGGCGAATACCTGTCGCTGATGATGTCGCTGATCTTCGCGTTCGGCATCGCCTTCCAGTTGCCGGTGATCCTGACGCTGCTCGGCCGCATCGGCGTCATCACCTCCAAGCAACTGCGTGAGAAGCGGCGCTATTTCATCGTCATCGCCTTCGTCATCGCGGCGGTGCTGACGCCGCCGGATGTCATCAGCCAGGCCTCGCTGGCCGGGCCGCTGTTGATCCTCTACGAAGGCTCGATCATCGCCGTCAGTCTGGTCGAGAAGAAAGCCGCCAAGCAAAAGGCCGCGACCGCGACGCCTCCGGCGGCAACGCCGCCATCGCCTCCCGAGGGCACTCCGGCGGAGTAGGGCTCCTGCACAGGTGGTCGTCATCCTGGGGTGCGCGTCTTCGCGCCTCGAAGGATGGGCCGCTTGCACCCTGTCAACGCCATCCTTCGAGGCTCGCCCAAGTGGGCTCGCACCCTCGGATCAAGTCCGAGAGCAGGCTCTCGGGATGACGACTCTGTGCCCGGATTTACCCCAGATTGGTCATGCCCGGGCTTGTCCCGGGCATCCACGCCTTTATACAGACGTTGCCAGCAAGACGTGGATGGCCGGAATGAATCCGGCCATGACGGGAAATCACCATGCACGACATTAAATCGATCCGCGATAACCCCGATGCCTTCGATGCCGCGCTGAAGCGGCGCGGGCTGCAGCCGCTGTCGGCTACGTTGCAGGCGATCGACGAGCGGCGGCGCGCGGCGATCCTGGCGTCGGAGCAGGCGCAGGCGCGGCGCAATTCGGCGTCGAAGGAAATCGGCGAGGCGAAGAAGGCCAGGGACGACGCGCGTGCCACTGCGTTGATGACGGAAGTCGCCGAACTCAAGACGCGAATGCCGCAACTCGAAGCGGAGGCCAAGGCTGCCGACGAAGAACTGAAGAAAGAGCTGGAGCAAATTCCGAACCTGCCGCTCGACGAAGTGCCGGACGGCGCCGACGAGCACGGCAACGTCGAGCATCATCATTACGGCGCCAAGCGCAACTACGCGTTCGCACCGAAGCCGCACTTCGATCTCGGCGAAGCGCTCGGCCAGATGGATTTCAACGCCGCTGCGAAACTGTCCGGCGCGCGCTTCGTCGTTTTGAAGAAAGGTCTGGCGCGGCTGGAGCGCGCCATCGGCCAGTTTTTTCTCGACGTGCATACCGGCGAACACGGCTACACCGAAGTCAATCCGCCGCTCTTGGTGCGCGACGATGCGATGTTCGGCACTGCGCAGTTGCCAAAGTTTCGTGAGGATCAGTTTTCTGCAACGAGCTATCGGGACAACACTGAGATAATGCTCGAAGCTTTGAATACGGCAATCGAGGAAGCGCGATCTGACGGAATAGATGCAATCGAAAAACCTGATGAATTTCGTGCCTACTATTCAAGATCACTAAAAGCAGTTCCCTCGCAGGAAGGTCATTGGCTTATCCCCACCGCAGAAGTGCCGCTGACCAATCTCGTTCGCGAATCCATTCTCGACGAAAAAGAACTGCCGATGCGATTAACCGCGCTGACGCCATGCTTCCGCGCCGAAGCCGGTGCGGCGGGACGCGACACGCGCGGCATGATCCGGCAGCATCAGTTCACCAAGGTCGAACTGGTGTCGATCACCACGCCGGAGGAATCGAAGAACGAACACGAGCGGATGTTGTCGTGCGCCGAGGAAGTGCTGCGCCGGCTCGGGCTGCATTATCGCGTCATGACGCTTTGCACGGGCGACATGGGCTTCGCCTCGCAGAAGACCTACGACATCGAAGTGTGGATGCCGGGACAAGGCGAGGGCGGTGCCTATCGCGAAATCTCGTCGTGTTCGGTGTGCGGCGACTTCCAGGCGCGGCGCATGGATGCGCGCTATCGCGGCAGCGATAACAAGCCGCGTTTCGTGCACACGCTGAACGGTTCGGGCACGGCGGTCGGCCGCGCGCTGATCGCGGTCATTGAAAACTATCAGCAGGCGGACGGCTCCATCGCGGTGCCGGATGTGTTGTTGCCTTATATGGGCGGGTTGAAGGTGATCGAGCGGGCGGGGTGAGATCGTCCGCACGACGCCGAACGAGATGACTGCGTCATCGCCGGGCTTGACCCGGCGATCCATCGTTTTCAGATGATGGATGCGCGGATCAAGTCCGCGCATGACGGATGTGAACGAGGTAAGGTCGCGCGGTCCATCGACGTTTTGCTTGGACGTGACGCGAATGAATACGTGATTGGCCGGGACAAATCCGGTCATGACAGAAAAACATAAGGTTGAGCGAATGCGCATTCTTTGCACCAACGACGACGGCATTCACGCGCCGGGCCTGCAGATCGTCGAACAGATCGCCAACGCGTTGTCCGACGACGTCTGGGTGGTCGCGCCGGAGCTCGATCAGTCCGGCGTGTCGCATTCGCTGTCGCTGAACGATCCGCTGCGGCTGCGTGAAGTCAGCGAGCGGCACTTCGCAGTGCGCGGCACACCGACCGATTGCGTTATCATGGGTGCGCGGCACATCCTCGGCGAGAAATTGCCGGAACTGGTGCTGTCCGGCGTCAACAAGGGCCGCAACGTTGCCGAGGACGTGGTCTATTCCGGCACCATTGCCGGGGCGCTGGAAGGCACCATTCTTGGCCTGCCGTCGTTCGCGCTGTCGCTGGAATTCTCGTTCGAAACGCGCAGCAATCCAAATTGGGAAACCGCATTGCAGTTCGGGCCGCAGGTCATCCGCGATGTGATGAAGGCGGGCGTGCCGAAGAACACAGTCATCAACGTCAACTTCCCGTCGTGTGCGCCCGATCAGGTCGCCGGCGTGAAAGTGACGCGGCAGGGCAAGCGCAATCTCGGTTTTCTCAAAGTCGATCGCCGCCACGACGGTCGCGGCAATCCGTACTTCTGGATCGGCTTCGAGAAGCTGGCGATGGTCGATACGCCGGCGGAAGGCACCGACCTTGCGGCGCTCGCCGCCAACTATATTTCGGTGACGCCGCTGCGGCTCGACCGCACCGACGATGCGTTCTCGGAAAAGCTGACGGCGACGCTGAAGTAGCGGGGCAAGCGCGTTGGTCGCCATCGCGACAGTGGTGCGGCTCCGCGCGTCATCCTGAGTGTCTGACTCGAAATGTAATGCGTCGGATCAAACGACTTCGGCGTTGTCCCCGCGAAGGCGGGGACGACGGCTGATCGTGATGGCGTGCGCTGAGCCAGCATTATAGCAACACCGTCATCACCGGGCTTGTCCCGGTGATCTACGTCTTTACGGCGGTGTCTTCATGGCGGTGAGCGAAACAAGAGTCGTGCGCAATCGATTGCGCTGCAATGAGGACGTCGGCAGCGTTGCCAGAGATGCGTGGAGGATAAATCGTTACGCCGCGGCGTTGCCGCTCAGCGCCGTCTCGATCATCTGCTCCAGCGCTTCCATCTGAAATGGCTTCTGCAGCGACGGGCGGCCGCGAAATTCTTCCGGGATTCCTTGCAGGCCATAACCGGTGGTGAAGATGTAAGGCAGCTTGCGCGCTTCGATGGTGTGCGCCACCGGCGTGATGACCTTGCCGTTGACGTTGACGTCGAGGATCGCGATGTCGAAGCGGGCGGTCTGGGCAAGATGCATGGCCTCGTCGATCTCGCCGGCTTCGGCGACCACCGAGTATCCGAGGTCCTCCAGCATTTCCGCGACCATCATACGGATCATGACCTCGTCTTCGACGAGGAGCACTGAGCCGCCTTGCGGCTTCGATGCAGTCATGGTGAAGTCCTTGCCCATATCCCGGAACCAGATTCGCAAATATTGCTACCGAAAGCAATGATTTGCGATGTGCCGAATGCCTGTCTTGCAGGCTGTTGCGTAGCGGCAAGGCCGGCCGCCCGGAAGAGTGCCGGATGCCGCAGGCCGGCGAAATTATGTAAACTTCTCCGCGATATGACTGCTGACGGTGCGGCGGCGGGCTTTCGCGGATGCTTGTTGCGCCGCCCAATCCGGACGTCAGGGTGATCAAGAGACCGTCATGGCAACTGCCGACCAAATGCCCTCCGAGAAGTTGATGTTTCAATTGAGCCTGCGCCGTCGCGGCATCAGCGATCAGGCGGTGCTGCGTGCGATGGAAGACGTGCCGCGTGACGTGTTCGTCGCCGCGGAGGATCGCGCCGCCGCCTGGCGCGACACCGCGCTCGGTATCGCCTGCGGCCAGACCATCAGTCAGCCGTTCGTCGTCGCTTACATGACCGAGCAATTGCAGTTGCGCCCCGAGCATCGCGTGCTCGAGGTCGGTACCGGCTCGGGCTATCAGGCAGCGATCCTGTCGCGGCTGTGCCATAGCGTGCTGACGGTGGAGCGTTTCCGTACGCTCGCCGATAGCGCGCGTAAGCGGCTCGAACAGGTCGGCTGCCACAATGTCGAGGTGATGCTGGCCGATGGCCTCAACCTCGCCGGCAACATCGGGCCGTTCGATCGGATCATCGTCACCGCGGCGATGACCGAAATTCCAGCCTCGCTGACCGAGCGGCTGCAGCCGGACGGCATTCTGGTGGCGCCGGTCGGGCCGCCCAATGGTCGGCAGACGCTGGTGCGGGTGCAGATGACCGGCGAGGGGCTGTCGCGGCGCGAGCTGGTTGAGGTGCGGTTTGTTCCGGCGCTGCCCGGACTCGCGCGGGAGATGTAGCCGGCGCGCGCTGCCTGATAACGCGAATGGTGAATCAATTTTAGGAGTCTTAAAACCTTATTTACTGCCCCTGTGTTTACTCAAATTCATAGTTGTATTGCGTAAGAGTGAGTAACCATGTCGCGCGTAGTCGAGTTGCTTTGCTCGCGCCATGCCCCGCGAGTTGCGGTGCTGGCGCTCATGTCGATCGGTTTCAGCGGTTGCAGCGCCGATATGTCGACGCGGTTTGCGCAAGATCCGCTCTCCAACCCATTTTCGTCGCGTTCGGAAGCGACCGGCGCCGTGCGCAACGCGCCGTATGCGTCAGCCGCTCCCGCGCCGCAGGTCGAGCGGCGGGAACTGCCGCAGTACAATCGTCCGCAGCATCAGGATTACTCGTCGTCGGCGTTGCCGCCACCGGTCTCCGCACCGCAGAGCTATCCGGTGTCGTCGGGCGTGTCCGGCGGCAGCCGGGGCGTCGCGTCGTATACGCCACCGGCACGGGGACCGATCGAGTCCACCGGTTCCACCGCACCGCGTTCGGTGGCGGCAGCGCCTGCGGCTTCGCGCGGCACCACCATCATCGTCGGCACCAGCGATACGCTCGAAGGTCTGGCGCGGCGCTACAACGTTTCGAGCGCGGCCATTCTACAAGCCAACGGTTACAAGGGGCCGCGCGCCTTGCAGCCTGGTCAGCAGCTGATCATTCCGCGCCAGGTGACGGCGGCGGCGCAACCGGCCGCGCCGGCTCCGGTCGCGGCTGCTCCGGCAGCCGTGGCGGCTGCGGGAACGCATTACGTGAACAGCGGTGACACGCTGATGAGCATCGCGCGGCGCAACCACATCTCGGTCGCTGAACTGGCGCGCGCCAACAACATGTCGCCGACGGCGCAACTCAAGATGGGCAGCAAGATCGTGGTGCCCGGCAAGAAAGTCGCCGAAGCTGCGCCCATGGCTGCGCCGCAGGCGGTTGCGGCTCCGGCCCAGCCCGCGCCGGTCAAGGTTGCCGAAGCCACGCCGGTCGAGCCGGTGCAGAAGGCGCGGCTCGCCAGCGCCACCGAAACACCTGCCGCTGCGGCGGCTGCCGCACCGTCTCCGGTGAAGTCGGCCGAAGCCACCGGCGCGCTGCCGACCTTCCGCTGGCCGGTGCGCGGCCGCGTCATCACCGCTTACGGCGCCAAGACCAACGGCAAGGCCAATGACGGCATCAACGTCGCGGTACCGGAAGGTACGCCGGTCAAGGCGGCCGAAGACGGCGTCGTGGCTTATTCCGGCAACGAGTTGAAGGGCTACGGCAACCTGATCCTGGTGCGGCATTCGAACGGCTATGTCACCGCTTACGCCCATGCCAGCGAATTGCTGGTGAAGCGCGGAGACACCATCAAGCGCGGCCAGATCATCGCCAAGTCGGGTCAGACCGGCGAAGCCGGTTCACCGCAGCTGCACTTTGAAATCCGCAAGGGCTCGTCGCCGGTCGATCCGCTGCAGTTCCTCAACGGGGCGTGAGCGTCTCCACAATCTTGCGGAAAATAACAGATTTATCCACGTCATGGCCGGGCTTGTCCCGGCCATTTACGTCTAGGTCGTGGTGTGATGAAGACGTGGATGCCCGGGACAAGCTCGGGCAGGACGAGTTTAGTGCTGCTATCCTTCGAGGCTCCACGCTATGCGTGTCGCACCTCAGGATGACGCTTCGCGGTTTGCCATTCACTTCACCGCCAAACGCACGCCCATGCGGCCCGCCAGCTCCTGCGTGAACTGCCAGGCGACGCGGCCCGAACGCGAGCCGCGCGTCGTCGACCACTCCAGCGCCTCGCGCTCCAGGTCATCGGGATCGACCTTGATACCGAAGTGACGGCAATAGCCTTGCACCATGGCGAGGTATTCGTCCTGGCTGCACTTGTGGAAGCCGAGCCACAGTCCGAAGCGATCCGACAGCGACACCTTTTCCTCGACGGCTTCGCCGGGATTGATCGCGGTGGAGCGTTCGTTCTCGACCATCTCGCGCGCCAGCAGGTGACGGCGGTTCGACGTCGCGTACAGGATGACGTTGTCGGGGCGGCCCTCGATGCCGCCTTCGAGCACGGCCTTCAGCGACTTGTACGACGCATCGTTGCCGTCGAACGACAGGTCGTCGCAGAAAACGATGAACATGTAATCCGAGGCGCGTAGCAGCGTCATCAGCGCGGGCAGGCTCTCGATGTCCTCGCGATGGATTTCGATCAGCTTGAGCCGGCCGTTGACGTCGGGCCGGGCGTTGACGCTGGCATGCGCCGCCTTGACCAGCGACGACTTGCCCATGCCGCGCGCGCCCCAGAGCAGCGCGTTGTTGGCGGGCAGGCCGGTGGCGAAACGCTCGGTGTTCTCGATCAGGATGTCCCGCATCCGGTCGATGCCCTTGAGCAGCCCGAGATCGACGCGATTGACCTTCGGCACCGGGGCCAGCCGGCCGTTCGGATGCCAGATGAAGGCGGCGGCATCCGCCAGCGAATCTGCTGCCGGGCGGGCGGGGGTGCTGGCGGCCAGATGGGCCGCGATGGCTTCCAGGGCCTGGGCGATGCGCTCGTCGGCGCCAATGCCAGAACCGGCGGGAGGACGTTTTGTCGCGACGGCTTGCGGCTTGGCCGCACGGCGGCCGGCGCGCGCGGCGGCGGGGCGGGACGTGGCACGAACAGCGGTTTTACGGGTGTTTTTTGACATCTTTTGGGTTCCTGACGCAGCACCCTTATCGGCCCTTGCACGATGCCGCAAGCCGGGCAAATGGTGTGGCTGAAGAGGCCGGGATGCGGCGTTGCAATTGGGACCGTGGCCGTTATAGTCCGCGCGAATTTGCCTAAAACCGGCCCGGATGCCACCGCGTCGCGCCGGTTGACCTCCATTTCACAAGGAATCTCTGATGCTGATTACCCCCGCCTTTGCTCAGGCCGCCGGCGCGGCTGGCGATACCAACAGCATGTTGATGTCGCTGCTGCCGTTCGCGCTGATCTTCGTCATCATGTACTTCCTGATTCTGCGGCCGCAGCAGCGCAAGGTGAAGGAGCACAACGATCTGGTGAAGAACATCCGCCGTGGTGACACGGTTGTGACCAGCGGGGGACTTGTCGGCAAGGTCACCAAGGTGGTGGATGACGAGCAGATCGAATTCGAAATTTCGGATGGCGTCCGGGTGCGGCAGATGCGGCAGATGATCTCCGGCGTTCGCACCAAGGGCGAGCCGGCCAAGGACAAGGGCGAAGCCAAGGACGGAGCGTCGGCGAGCTAACGTTCCGGAGCCATCGCGGTTCGGACCACGTTCGAACCGCAGCTCCTATGATTTTGATTTGACGCGTTTTCTTCAAGCGAACCGGTATCCACGTCGCACGAAAACGCTATAGTCCTCGCTGCAATTCCGGAAAGTCTGACGGGTCAACTCGATGTTGTATTTTACGCGGTGGAAGGCGCTGGCGATTATCGCAACGGCGCTGCTGGTGTGCCTTTGCGCCGTTCCGAATTTCTTCCCCGAAGCCACCGTGAAGACCTGGCCGAAATGGGCGCAGCGGCATCTGGTGCTGGGCCTCGATTTGCAGGGCGGTTCGCACATCCTGCTCGAGGTGGATGCCAAGTCGGTCAAGAAGGACAAGCTCGATCAGGTGCGCGACGATACCCGCCGCGTGCTGCGTGAAGCGCGCATCGGCTACACCGGTCTCGCCGTGAAAGCGGATGCGGTCGAAGTCCGCGTCAAGGAGCCGGATCTCGAAAAGGCGCTGGCCAAGCTGCGCGAGCTGTCCCAGCCGCTCGGCGGCATCCTCGGATCCAGCGGGCAGCGCAGCCTCGAAGTCAGCGATGCTGGTGGCGGCCTGATCCGGATGACGGTGCCGCTTGCCGCGATCAACGATCGCATCCGGCAGTCGGTCGATCAGTCGATCCAGATCGTCGAGCGCCGCGTCAACGAGCTTGGCACCGTCGAGCCGCTGATCCAGCGGCAAGGGCTGGACCGCATTCTGGTGCAGGTGCCCGGCTTGCAGGATCCGACCCGCCTGAAGGAACTGCTCGGCAAGACCGCGAAACTCGATTTCCGCATGGTCGACAGCTCGGTGTCGGCCGACCAGGCGATGCAGGGCAAGGCGCCGCCGGATTCCGAAGTGCTGATGAGCGCGCAGGAGCCCAAGGTTCCGTACGTCATCAAGAAGGAAGTGCTGGTTTCCGGCGCCGACCTGACCGACGCGCAGCCGGGCTTCGACCAGCGCACCAGCGAACCGATTGTGACGTTCCGCTTCAACTCGTCGGGCTCGCGCAAGTTCGCCGATGCGACGATCAAGAACGTCGGCCAGCCATTCGCCATCGTGCTCGATAACGAGGTGATCTCGGCCCCGGTCATCCGCGAGCCGATCACCGGCGGCTCTGGGCAGATTTCCGGCAGCTTCACCGTGCAGCAGGCCAACGACCTCGCCATCCTGTTGCGCGCCGGTGCGCTGCCTGCGCCGCTGACCATCATCGAAGAACGCACCGTGGGCCCCGGCCTCGGTCAGGACTCGATCGAGAAGGGCGAGCTTGCCGCCTATGTCGGCTCGATCCTCGTCATCGTCTTCATGCTGTTGACTTACCGGCTGTTCGGCGTGTTCGCCAACATCGCGGTGGCGATCAACGTGGCGATGATCTTCGGTGTGCTGTCGCTGTTGAATGCCACGCTGACGCTGCCCGGCATCGCCGGCATCGTGCTGACGGTGGGCATCGCTGTGGACTCCAACGTGCTGATTTACGAGCGCATCCGTGAGGAACTGCGCGGCGGCCGCACGGCGATCACCGCCATCGACGCCGGGTTCAAGCGCGCGCTGGCCACCATTCTGGATTCCAACATCACCACCTTCATCGCCGCTGCGGTGCTGTTCTACATCGGTACCGGCCCGGTGCGCGGCTTCGCCGTGACGCTCGGCATCGGCATCATCACCACGGTGTTCACCGCGTTCGAAGTGACGCGGCTGATCGTTGCGGGGTGGGTGTGGTGGAAGCGGCCGCAAAACGTGCCGATTTGAGACGGAGTCGGCTGTGACGACACACATGGTACTAATTGGCCTTGCGGTCCTGATCGTGGTGCTGACGCTGCTCAGCATCTTCAACGTGCTGCCGTCTCTGCGCATCGTGCCGGACGACACCAAGTTCGACTTCACGCAGTTCCGGCGCATCAGCTTCCCGATCTCGGCGGTGCTGTCGATCTGCGCTATCACGCTGTTCTTCACCCATGGGTTGAACTTCGGCATCGACTTCAAGGGCGGCACGCTGCTCGAGGTGCAGACCAAGTCCGGCGACGCCGATCTCGCGGCGATGCGCACGACACTGAGCGGGCTCGGTCTCGGCGAAGTGCAACTGCAGCAGTTCGGCAGCGCGTCCAACGTGCTCATTCGTGTCGCCGAACAGCCGGGCGGCGATGAGGCGCAGCAAGCCGCAGTGCAGAAGGTGCGCGGCGCGCTGGGCAACAACGTCGAGTATCGCCGCGTCGAAGTGGTTGGCCCGCGCGTCTCCGGCGAGTTGCTGGCCTACGGCATGCTCGGCCTTATTCTGGCAATCGTCGGCATCCTGATTTACCTGTGGTTCCGCTTCGAGTGGCAGTTCGCGCTCGGCGCCATGGTCGCCAACGTCCACGACATCGTGCTGACGATCGGATTCATGTCGATTTCACAGGTCGATTTCGACCTGACGAGTATCGCGGCGCTGCTGACCATTCTCGGTTATTCGCTCAACGATACCGTCGTGATCTACGACCGTATTCGCGAGATGCTACGGCGCTACAAGAAGATGCCGATGCCCGAGTTGCTCAACGAGTCGATCAATTCGACGCTGTCGCGCTCGATCATCACCCACGTCACGGTCACGCTGGCCCTGTTCGCGCTGCTGATATTCGGCGGCAACGCCATCCACAGCTTCACTGCGGTGATGATGTTCGGCGTCGTGCTGGTCGGCACCTACACCTCGATCTTCATCGCCGCGCCGATCCTGATCTACCTCAACGTCGGCATTCATCGCGAAGACGCCGCGCCGGAAAAGGCTGCCAAGCCGGTCAAGGCAGACAAGCCCGTCAAGGCTTGATCGTGCCGCCGGACGCGGACTCTCCGCATCTGCCGCGCTCGGCGCCGATCGATGCTTATGGCGCCGGCGGCTTCCGTTTTGCGGAGATGTCGCATCGCGGCTCGCTGCTGTGCCTGCCGGACTCGATGTGGGCGTGGCCGGTGACGCGCCCGCAGGAGATCGACCGCACTTCGCTGGCGCGGGTATTCGAGCAGGCCAGCGGCATCGATACGCTGATCATCGGCACCGGCAATGACGTGTGGCTGCCGCCGCAGGAGTTGCGCGAGGCGCTGCGCCGACTGCATGTCGGCATCGATGCGATGCAGACCGGACCGGCGATCCGCACCTACAACATCATGGTCGGCGAGCGGCGTCGCGTCGCGGCGGCGCTCATCGCGGTGTCATGAGCGGCGAGGCGACAGGCGGCGATGCCGCGGCGTTTTGTGCCGCCGAGGTGCGGTTGCACGATTTCCCGCGTTACGCCTCGACACTGTTCGTGACGCCGCCGCAGCGCCGCGCGCTGCTGGCGCTGTATGCTTTCAATGTCGAAGTCGCGCGCGTGCGCGAACACATTCGCCAGCCGCTGGCGGGCGAAATCCGTCTGCAATGGTGGAGCGACATGCTGGAAGGCGGCGGCCACGGCTATGTCGAGGGCAGCCCGGTTGCCGCCGAATTGCTCGCGGCGATCAAGGCCTACGACCTGCCGGTGGCGCGGCTGTTGTGCCTGATCGAGGAGCATCAGTTCGATCTCTACAACGATCCGATGCCGACGCGCGAGGCGCTGGCGTCGTATCTCGACGGATCGGTCGCGGTCCTGTTCGCGCTAGCGGCGAAAATCCTCGGCAGCCTGTCGCCCGAAATTGAGCACGTCGCACGCCATGCCGGGCAGGTCGCCGGTGCGGCGGATGTTATCGCCACGTTGCCGATGGACGCTGCTCGGCGGCAATTGTTCCTACCGGTCGAATTGCTCGCGGCGCATGGCGCCAACAGCGAGGAAGTCTTCGCCGGCGTCGCGACGCCCAAGTTGCGTGCGGTGCTCGATCAGCTGATCGATGAGGCGACGGCGCATTACAATGCCACGCTGAAAGAATTGTCGGGCCTGCCGGGCGCGGTGCGTCCGGCATTTCTGCCGCTGGCCTGGGCGGGCCGCAGGCTCGATGTCGCGCGGCGGCCGGGCTACGACATGTTCGCCGTGCAGCAGGCATCGCGGTTGCGGTTGCTGTGGACGCTGTGGCGCGCCTCGCGATCGAGGATCTATCGCGGTTAGCGTCATTGCGAGGAGCGTTCGTCATCCTGAGGTGCGAGCCGCTGTTGCGGTGAACCTCGAAGGATAGCGAACTGTGCCGCGTCATCCTTCGCGGCTGAGTAGTGCGACGATACTCAAGCCGTCTACTCCGCGAAAGCGGAGTATCCAGTATCCTCTATCATCTCGGATTTTCTGAAGCTCGCGGCGTACTGGATCGTCCACCTTCGCGGACGATGACGTATATTTTCCGGTCAGGATGACGGCGCGACGTTGTGATCCGCGGTTTCGAAATTGAAGCGGTCGCGCAGGTTCTTGCGCGCGTCGAGGATGGGGCGCATCAGCGCGCGGTCGGCATCGTTGCGCAACAGCGGATCGATCAGATCGACCTGATTCATCGCCACAAGTTGCAGGATTTCGGTGCGCACCTTGCCGATGGCATCGCGCGGCAGCGCAGGCACCACCTGAATGTGTTCCGGCGGCTTCGGCTCCTTGATGGCGGCAAGCTGCGCCTGCAACTGGTTCTCGATATCCGGACGATCGGATTCGGCGAACGCGTAAAGCCCGACGCCGCTGCGGCGGTCGGCGAATGCGACGATGGCGACGTCACGCACGTCGGCGTGGCCCAGCATCGCATCGCGCAGGACCGGCGCATCGTTGACGAGACGGCGGCCGCCGCCTTCGCGGTCGGTGAAGTTGAAGATGCCGCGCGTGATCGCCTTGTAGACTTTCTTGCCGGTCATCAGCCAGATGCGCGCCACCGCCGACTTGCGCGCGAGGATCTTGCGTTCCTTCGGCGTCAACGCGTCCGGCGCGTAGGTGCGCTTGTGCTTGAGCATGTGCCGCAGGTCTTCGTAGGCGGCGATACGAAACAGCTTGCTGCGCTTGCGGAAGCACACCGCGAGCTGGAAGTCGGTGAGATAAGCTTGTCCGTCGCTGCCGCGCAGCCAGTTCTGTTCCTTGGCGAGATCGTTGTGACAGATTCCGCGGCGATGCAGCTTGCGCAGCGCCTCGCGCGCCGAACGGAAATAGGCCGCGTCGTTGACCGGCTTGGCGAGATGCAACGCGACGCCGTCGATGAAGCCGCGCACCAGCGCCTTTTGCCCGGCCCACAACAGTGCGGGTCCGACGTGCAGGTCATGCGCCAGTTTCAGCGCGCGGCGTTCGCGGCTGAACAGATGATAGGCGAGGCCATACGACCACCACGGCACCTGATCGAGGCGGCGCAGCACCGCATCGACATCGCCGCTTTCGGTGCGAAAACGTCCGCGTTCGACGGTGGAGAACACGTCGCGCTTGAGCAGCACGCCTTCGGTCCATTTTTCGGACAGCGCGGCGGCGTCCTGTTTCGGCAAGCCCATAGGTGATGTCCGGGATCAGGCGGCGCGCGCGATGCGCAGACTGTCGGCGATCCAGCGATCGAGATCCGACAATGCGCGGGCGCTGATGGCCTGCTTCTTCGCCACGGTTTTTTCGTTGCCGCGCAGCCGCGTGCCATCGGCCTTGCGCGTCGGCGGATTGGCGAGCGGCGGAAACAGCCCGAAGTTGATGTTCATCGGCTGGAACGAGCGCGGTCCGGCATCGATGGTTTCGATATGGCCGCCGGTGATGTGGCCGAGCAGCGCGCCGAACGCCGTGGTCGGCGGCGGCGGCGGCAATTCGCGGCCTTGCGCATTGGCGGCGGCGCAGAGCCCCGCGATCAAACCGACGCTGGCGGATTCGACATAGCCTTCGCAGCCGGTGATCTGGCCGGCGAAGCGCAGATGCGGCGCGGCGCGCAACCGCAATTGAGCATCGAGCAGCTTCGGCGAATTGAGGAAGGTGTTGCGATGCAGGCCGCCGAGCCGCGCGAACTCGGCATTCTCGAGGCCGGGAATGGTGCGGAACACGCGCATCTGCGCGCCGTGCTTCAGCTTGGTCTGGAAGCCGACGAGGTTATAGAGCGTGCCGAGCTTGTTGTCCTGGCGCAGTTGCACGATGGCGTAGGGCTTCACCGTGGGATCGCGCGGATTGGTCAGGCCGACCGGCTTCATCGGGCCGTGACGCAAGGTCTCGCGGCCGCGCTCCGCCATCACCTCGATCGGCAGGCAGCCGTCGAAATAGGGCGTGTTGATTTCCCAGTCCTTGAAGTCGACCTTTTCGCCCTCGATCAGCGCATCGACGAAAGCGTCGTATTGCTCGCGCGTCATCGGGCAATTGAGATAATCGGCGCCGTTGCCGCCGGGGCCGACCTTGTCGTAGCGCGACTGGAACCACGCCACCGACATGTCGATGGAATCGCGATGCACGATCGGCGCGATGGCGTCGAAGAAGGCGAGGGCATCCATGCCGGTCAAAGCGCGGATCGCTTCCGCCAGCGGCGCCGACGTCAGCGGTCCGGTGGCGACGATGACGTTGCCCCATTCGGCCGGCGGGATGACGGCGACTTCCTCGCGCTGGATCTCGATCAGCGGATGTTCGGCCAGCGCCCTGGTGACGGCGGCGGAGAAGCCGTCGCGGTCCACCGCCAGCGCGCCACCGGCCGGCACCTGATGCGCGTCGGCGGCGCGCATGATCAGCGAACCCAGTCGGCGCATCTCGGCGTGCAACAGGCCAACGGCATTATTAGCCGCGTCATCGGAGCGGAACGAATTGGAACAGACGAGCTCGGCAAGCCCATCGGTGTGGTGGGCCTCGGTTGGCCGCACCGGCCGCATCTCGTGCAGTACGACGCGGACGCCGGATTCGGCGATCTGCCAGGCAGCTTCGGAGCCGGCGAGGCCGCCGCCAACGACATGGACGGGCGCGGCAGAGTTCGGGTGATCCATCATGGCGCACAGGTAGCGCGTTTTGCGCCGGAGTGGAATCCGATTTGCCGCGAGGTATCAACAGCCTGTGCGCTTCGCCAGCACGCTGCCGAGGGCCGGACACGACAACGCCCGCGCGAAGCGGGCGTTGGCCGAAGTCAAACTGAAATCGAGCAGTTAGTTCTGGGAACCGGCAGCGATACGCTGAATGTCCGAGCGATCGATGCCGATATCGGCGAGCTCGCGATCGCTGAGCTGGGACAACTCGTTCACGTTGCGCTGGTAATCCCGGAACGCCTGGATCATGCGGATGAGCGAGAGGAACATGGTAATCTCCTTGTCTTCACGATTCAGCTCTTCAAGAAGCGCTGCGTCGTTGAGGCCAATATAGAACCTATATCGCGTTGCAACAGTTCAATTGTTGCGATGCAGCTAATCGAATAATGCATACCTAAGCAAGAAATGATTAACCCTTGCAAATTAGGGCGGCTCAGCCCGCCACAGACACTGGCAGCAGCAGCAAAAGGATCGTCGGCTGACGATATATGTCTTATTATTCCTATTCTTAGTCCGAAAACGTGAAATTATTCGCGAATCGCGCCGGGGTGGTTTCAGCGCTTGGCGACGTTGGGTCGCAGCGCATCCTGGCGTAGCAGGGCGGCCGGACATCTTGCCGCAGCTGCTCCCTCGTCATGCAAATGTCGCATGTGCCGACATATAAATGAATATAAATTCATTATATAGGCCGTAGCTGCCCATAGGGCCGGGTTTCGGCCCGTGGAATTCCATCCTGCGTTGGGTTCTTAAGGACCGCTACGGTCCGCGCGCCAGCTGGTCGGCGAAATAGGCGATGGTCTTGGCGTAGACCTCGCTCTTGTTCCATTGCTGGATCACCGCGAAATTGGCCGAGCCCGGCTCCCAGTCCTTGCCGCGTTGCCAGCCGTAGCTGGCGAGGTAGTTCGCCGTCGAGGCCAGCACGTCGGGCGCGCTGCGCAACAGGTCAGCGCGGCCGTTGCCGTCGAAGTCGACCGCGAACTTGACGTAGGACGACGGCATGAACTGGGTCTGGCCGATCTCCCCCGCCCAGGCGCCGCGCATTTCACCCGGCTTGAGGTCGCCGTGCGCAACGATACGCAGCGCGTCCATCAGCTCGCCGCGAAACATCTCGGCGCGGCGGCAATCGTAAGCCAGCGTCGCCAGCGAGCGGATGGTCGGGAATTTGCCGATGTTGACGCCGAAATCTGTCTCGAGGCCCCAAATCGCCACCAGTACCGCGCCCGGCACGCCGTAGCTCTTTTCGATCCGCGACAAGGCCGATCCGTATTGCAGCATCATGTTGCGACCACGGCCAAGGCGCGGCGGCACCATGCGGCCGGAAAACTGTTCGAAGCTTTGCTTGAACACGTGTTGTTCGCGATCGTGCGCCAGCACGCTCTGGTCGAGCGTGACGCCGGCGAGTCCGGCGTCGATCGCGCTTTGCGCAATGCCTTTGCCGGCGGCCTCGGTTTTGAAATCGGTCAGCCATGCGTCGAAGTTGCCGCTGCCGCAGGCCACTGCAGCGCGTGCCCCGGTCGCGGGCGCTGCGAGCAGACAGGCTAGGGCGAGGGCGGGCAAAGCGAAACTGGAAAGGCGACGGCGGATTGTCATGCGCGGTTCTCTGGACGAGATGTGCCCATTCTGGACCGGGCCATGCGGCGAGCAATTTCAATCGAACTGGATACCGCATTTGCGGCGACATTAAGCGCGACGGGTTTTTCGCGCGAGATCGCGACGGTGCCGCGATGGCTCGCAAGGATGTGCGAGATGACGGCGGATGTCGTCATCTCGCGTTGCCGGATCGGATCATTGCGGCTTCTTCTGCCGCCAGGGAAACAGTGCCGCAGGGAAATCCGCAGCTGGCCGTCGCTCCCGCTGCGGCGGCAGAACTTCGGATTGGGGATTGGGATTGGGCTCGAGTGCCTTGCGATAGAGATGCCATGTCGCGTGACCGAGCAACGGCATGACGATAGCAAGGCCGAGGAAGAATGGAAGCGAACCCAGCAGCAATAGCGCTGTGACGATCAGACCCCAGACCGCCATCGTCAGCGGATTTTTCGCCACCACTCGCATCGACGTCAGCATGGCGTCGGCAATGCTGGCGTGCCGGTCGAGCATCATCGGGAAAGAGACCACGCTCACGCACAGCGCGACAAGGGCGAATAGGAAGCCGATGCCGCAGCCAAGCACGATCAGGGTCCAGCCTTCGCGCGTTGTCAGCACGCGAGTCAGGAAGCCGCGCATCTCGGCGGCCGGTTCGTAGCCGAACGTCGAGACGTAGATGGCTTGCGCGGTCGCAACCCACACCACGAACAGGGCCAGCAGCATCGTGCCCAATCCGAGCATCGAACCGAACGACGGCGAACGCAGCACCGAAGTTGCCTGCCACGCCGACGGCTGTTCGCCAAGTTCGCGGCGACGGCTGAGTTCATAGAGACCAAGCGCGGCGAATGGCCCAAGCAAGGCGAAGCCGGCGGCTAGCGGAAACAACAGCGGCAGCACCGAATAGCCCAGCACGGCGCGCGCGAGCACGAGGCCGAGCACCGGATAGATCACGCAAAGGACGATGGCGTGACTCGGTACGGCCTTGAAATCTTCCCATCCCATTCGAAGAGCATCATGCAGATCGGAAATGCCAATGCGTTGCACTGCCGGCCCCGGCGACACGGGTGTGTCGGCGTGCGCCAGCGGTGAGACATTGCCGGTATATGAACTAGCCATGGTCGCTGTCTCCCTTGCCGCAAGGACAACACCGACCGTCTCAAACGGCATGTGTTGCCGCGAATGGACACGATCACGATCAAGCCAGACGCGAGAGCAACAGTTTGGCTTGCCGCGACCTGTAAGGAAATTATACCGCTGAACATGAAAATTGTCGCGAACTGTTTGTCGAAAAGCGGCGGGAACATCCGAGCCGGCGTTGCGTTATGTCGGTTCGCTTCGCTGGGTCGGAGCCGCCAATTGTGTTGGCTTCAAAAGAGTGTCAGGGCAGGGTGGTGTGACACTGGTATGTCATCTCAACACAGCGTGCGGTACGCGACGCGTGCGGTACGATGTGCCTGCATTGGCAATCGTGGATCGAGCGGCTAAGCTCGCGGCGCGGCGATCCGGGTGTTCTGTCCGGTGCTGCTGATTTTGCCGCCTTTTCTGTTCACGCTGTGTTGAAACGATATTGGGAGTAACTGTTATGAGCATTTTCGGAAAAATCATGGGCGCGATTTTCGGCACCAAAGCCGATGCCGCGACGCCAGGGGCCGCGCCTGCGGGCGGTTCGTCCGGTGCCGCGCCTGCCGCGCCGGGTGCTGCGCCAGCGCAGACCGTCGACGTTGCTCCCATTCTCGACAAGGCCGTTGCGGCCAAGGGCGAAAAGTTGGCATGGCGCACATCGATCGTCGATTTGATGAAGGCGCTCGATATCGATTCCAGCCTGTCGGCGCGCAAGGAGCTCGCCAAGGAATTGGGTTACACCGGCGACACCAACGACTCGGCGTCGATGAACATCTGGCTGCACAAGCAGGTGATGATCAAGTTGGCGGCGAACGGCGGCAAGCTGCCTGACGATCTCAAGACCTGATCGCCAGTCCGGATCGCGTCAAGACAAAGGCCCGCAGCGATGCGGGCCTTTTGCTATGCGGCATACGGTGGCCGGCGCGGTGCTGTATGTCACGGCGCCTTGAGGAACCAGGTCGTTGGTAATTTTACGCTTGAGCCAGCGGCATTTCGGCGCGATGGTGCCTAAGCACCGTTTTGGGCTGCTGCGGTCCGGGCGTCGTGCATCAACAATCAAACAAGAAGAGCGAAAGGGAAATGCCCTCATGAAGGATCTCAACCGCCGGACCATCCTGGCGACCGGCGCCGTGGCGCTGGCCGGAGCAGCCTCGCGTAGCAGCGTCGCGGAAGCGCAGGCCGCGCCGAAGCCGCTGTTCTCCGTCGCGCCCGTCACCATTCCGATCGCCGGTGAGGCGGAAGTGTTTCCGGTGCGCCGTATCTATTGCATCGGGCGCAACTACGCGGCGCATGCGATCGAGCGTGGCTCCGATCCCAACCGCGAGCCGCCGTTCTTTTTCCAGAAGCCGACCGACGCCATTCAATACGTGGCTGTCGGCACCGTTGGCGATCATGTCTATCCGCTTCTGACCAAGAACTATCATCATGAGGTCGAACTGGTCGCAGCGCTGAAATCTGGCGGCACGCACATTCCTCCGGAGAAGGCGCTCGAGCACGTCTACGGCTATGCGCTCGGCCTCGACATGACCCGGCGCGATCTTCAGAACGAAATGGCGGCGCTGAAGAAGCCGTGGGAGATCGGCAAGAGCTTCGACCACGCCGCGGTGATCGGGCCGATCCATCCGGCGAGCAAGACCGGGCATTTCACCAAGGGTGCCATCTCGCTGGCGGTCAACGGCAAGGTGCGGCAGGACTCCGATCTCAGCAAGATGATCTGGAGTGTCGCCGAACAGATCTCGAAGCTGTCGGAGGCATTCGAACTGAAGGCCGGCGACATCATCTATTCGGGCACGCCCGAGAATGTCGGCCCGGTGGTCAAGGGCGACGTGCTGCTCTGCAAGCTCGATGGCTTGCCGGACATGTCGATCAAGATCACTTGAGAGTCTGCTGATTGAAACGACGCATTGCGTCAGACATCAGCGTCATTCCGGGATGCGCGTTCTTTGCGCGCAGGCCCGGAATCCATACGCCCGGTCGTGGTTATGGATTCCGGGCTCGCTCGCGAAGAGCTCGCGCCCCGGAATGACGGCGCATTCAAGTGCCGGGTGGCGGCGCGAAGAAGCAGCGGCGCGATCCATCGGGCCGCTTGCAACGCCAATAGGAGCCATCCGGCGACGGCTGCGTCTCGTTCATCGGCACGAATTCGCCGTTGATGAGATGGTAGCCTGCGGTGCTCATCCTGACGCTGTTCGGCGGCAAGGCCTCGCAATCGCCTTCGCCGCAGCACCATTCGCCGACGGTGTTGCGAAAGCCGCCGCGGGAAATCCAGCTATCGTGAGAGAGGGCAGGTGAAGCGGCGGTCATTCCAACGACCACGGCCGCGATACCGAACGTCGAATATTGCACCATCGTGGACCTCGCTGTTGTCCCGGCGTTGGCGGCTGCTCGACTCTTGTTGAGGCGTTGTGTTCGCTTCAGTCTTCTTGGTTCAGAATTGGAGCGACGTACCTTGTTTTGATACTTTGCCCGATATGCCTGGCTCGCGTCCTGATTTAGCTCAAGTCCTGACGGTGCATATTGCGCGAGGCAATTTGCTTGCGCAGAGCCAACTCAGCTCCGAGAGGTGATGTCCTCGCCGTCTCGAATCCGGTTTTCAGTTCTGACAGGATATCGCCGGTTCCGTGCAACGTCGGATCACATTTTGCGGCTGACCGGCAATCGAGAGCTGATTTTCGTGATCGCCCAAGGTCGCCAAAGGCCGATGCATCGCCCGTTGCGAGCAGGGCTAAACAACAACGCGCGGCGCGCTTGGCGAATCCTGTGGTCGGGCGCGCGCCCTTCGCAGGGTCAGGCTTCGAGGTCGGCTTGTTCCGGATGCTTCTGCAGATAGTCGACGACGAAACTGCAACCGGCGACCACCTTGCGGCCATCGGCGCGGATCAGATCGAGCGCGCCTTTGACCAGTTGCGAGGCGATGCCTCGTCCACGCAGCGAGCGCGGCGTCTCGGTATGAGTGATGATGTCGGCGGTCGCGGTGCGGCGATAGTTGGCGAAGGCGACGCCGCCATCGATCTCGAGCTCGAAGCGATTGAGGGCGGCATTGTCGCGCACGGAATTGGTCGGCGAGGTCATGGGCGGGGTCCGTGTTTCAAGGAGCAAGCAGGTCGGCATATTCGGCGTGCTTGCCGATATAGGCTTTGACGAATGGACACTGCGCCACAACCTTGAGGCCGTCGGCGCGGACCTGATCCAGCGCCCCCTTGACCAGCTTCGAGCCGACGCCGCGCCCGGCCAGTGCATCCGGCACCTCGGTGTGGACGAATGTGATGATGCCGTTGGCGATTCTATAGTAGGTCGCGGCGAGGTGCCCCTCGACGGTTAGTTCGTAGCGTTGTTCGGCGGGATTGTTGCGGACGGCGTCGGTCATCGTTTTCCTTTGCAGTGCGTTCGTTTTTCAAGGACCTGGCCAGCAAATCCTGATTTCTTGCGCATCGTAGCTATAAGCCCGCGCGCTGCAATCCTGGGTAGGCGGCGGGACATCGGCGGCTGCGGATGCTATGACGCCGTGTATCGCGGCGCCAGAGCAAGCGCTGCTGGCTGGATGAGACCCGGAGACCGACATGGCCAACGATAAAGGCCCTAACATCAAGAAAAAGCAGATCTGCAAGAATTGCGAAGGCAAGGGCCTGGTGAAGAAGGGCGACCGGGTGATGAAGTGCCAGCGCTGCAAAGGCACCGGCGTTCGGTGATCGGCTCTGTTGGATAAGCGCCTTGGTCCGGCCGTAAAAATGCCGCGCTCAGGCCTTGCGCCGGTTCGCACGTCGCTTACGTGAATCGTTGACATACGCCCCGATGCGGCTGGACCGGTCGTGGAATGATCCAAGGGCGAAGGCGTCTCGCCGCCGACGTATGCCTCTTATCGATGGAGGCTTCAATGTTCATCAATCGATTTTTCGCGGCTCACCGAAATTGGGAAGACTGGTTCGGCATGCTGCTCGGCCTGTTGATCGCGGTATCACCTTGGGTTGCCGGCGATCATGTCAGCCGCGCCGCCGCATGGAATGCGGTGCTGATCGGCGTGCTGGTGTTCTTCATCGCCGAACTCGAATACGTCGTGTTGCAGCGCTGGGAGGAAACCGGACAACTCGTGCTGGGTCTTTGGCTGATCGCGTCGCCCTACGTGTTCGGCTACTTCAACGCCGGCGAGTTACGGTTCTGGCACTCGACGCTCGGCGGCCTGCTGATCCTGCTCGCGGCGCTCGAGCTGTGGCAGGATTGGGACCGCAGCGACAAGGATATGCTCAAGCGCGGCGGATTGTTTGAATAGTGATGCGAGGGCGTGCGCTTCCAGTGGTGATGCCATGCGACTATGCCGTCACTGCGAGGAGCGTTAGCGACGACGCAATCCAGATCTTGGCGCTGCCACTGGATTGCTTCGCTTCGCTCGCAATGACGTAATCGTAAGGGGGCTCCTCACTCCGCCGCCTCAGTCCTCGTCTTGCGCTTCGAGCCGTTCGCCTTTTCCAGCACCGGCTTCAAGAATTGTCCGGTGTAGCTGCGCGGCGCTTTGACGATGTCTTCCGGCGGACCCCAGGCGACGATTTCGCCGCCGCCGTCGCCGCCTTCGGGGCCGAGGTCGATCACCCAGTCGGCGGTCTTGATGACTTCGAGATTGTGCTCGATCACCACCACGGTGTTGCCCTGCGCGACCAGCTCGTGCAGCACCTCGAGCAATTTCGCGACGTCGTGGAAGTGCAGGCCGGTGGTCGGTTCGTCGAGAATGTAGAGCGTGCGACCGGTGGCGCGCTTCGACAATTCCTTGGCGAGCTTGACGCGCTGCGCTTCGCCGCCGGAGAGCGTCGTCGCCTGTTGACCGACATGGATGTAATCCAGCCCGACGCGATGCAACGTCTTGAAGGTTTCGCGCACGCGCGGCACCGCCTTGAAGAACTCGGCGGCTTCTTCCACCGTCATGTCGAGCACGTCGGCAATCGACTTGCCCTTGAACAGCACTTCCAGCGTTTCGCGATTGTAACGCTTGCCCTTGCAGACATCGCAGGTGACGTAAACATCGGGCAGAAAGTGCATCTCGATCTTGATGACACCGTCGCCCTGGCAGGCCTCGCAGCGGCCGCCCTTGACGTTGAACGAGAAGCGCCCCGGCTCGTAGCCGCGCGCCTTGGCTTCCGGCAGTCCGGCGAACCATTCGCGGATCGGCGTGAACGCGCCGGTGTAGGTCGCCGGATTCGAACGCGGCGTGCGGCCGATCGGCGACTGGTCGATGTCGATGATCTTGTCGATGTGCTCGAGACCCTCGATGCGATCGTGCGGCGCGGCGCCTTCGCTGGCGTTGTTGAGCTTGCGCGCAATGGCGCGATACAGCGTGTCGATCAGCAAGGTCGACTTGCCGCCGCCGGAGACGCCGGTGACACAGGTGAACAGGCCAAGCGGAATTTCGGCGCTGACATTCTTCAGGTTGTTGCCGCGCGCATTGACGACCTTCAGCGTGCGCCGATGGTTCGGCGGGCGACGCTCCGGAATCGCGACGAAACGTTCGCCGGTGAGATATTGCCCGGTGAGCGACTTCGGATTGGCCATGATCTCTTCGGGCGTGCCCTTGGCGACGATGTGGCCGCCATGCATTCCCGCGCCGGGGCCGACGTCGACGACGTGATCGGCAAGGCGGATGGCGTCCTCGTCATGCTCCACGACGATCACGGTGTTGCCGAGATCGCGCAGCCGCTTCAGCGTTTCGAGCAGGCGCGCGTTGTCGCGCTGGTGCAAACCGATCGACGGTTCGTCGAGCACATAGAGCACGCCGGTGAGGCCTGAGCCGATCTGCGAGGCGAGGCGGATGCGCTGGCTCTCGCCGCCGGACAGCGTGCCGGATGCGCGCGCCAGCGTGAGATAGTTGAGGCCGACATCGAGCAGGAACGACAGTCGTTCGCGAATTTCTTTCAGGATTCGAACGGCGATCTCGTTCTGCTGCTTGTTCAGCGCATACGGCACCGTGGCGAACCATTCGCCGGCACGCTTCACCGATAGCTCCGCGATCTCGCCGATATGCTTGCCGCCGATCTTGACGCACAAGGCTTCCGGCTTGAGGCGATGGCCGCCGCACGCGGCGCACGGTACGTCGGAGAAATATTTGCCGAGTTCTTCGCGCGCCCACTCGCTTTCGGTCTCGCGGAAACGGCGCTCGATATTGGTAACGACGCCTTCGAACGGCTTCTTGGTGTCATAGGAGCGCACGCCGTCTTCGTAAGAGAACTTGATCTCGTCATCGCCGGAGCCATGCAGGATGGCATTCTGCGTTTTCTTCGGCAGATCCTTCCACTTGGTGTCGAGCGTGAACTTGTAGAACTTGCCGAGCGCGGTCAACGTCTGGATGTAATACGGCGACGACGACTTGGCCCACGGCGCGATGGCGCCCTTGCGCAAGGTCAGTTCTTTGTCGGGGATCACCAGGTCGGCGTCGATGTGCTGTTCGACGCCGAGCCCGCCGCAGGCTGGGCAGGCGCCATACGGGTTGTTGAACGAAAACAGCCGCGGCTCGATTTCCGGAATGGTGAAGCCGGACACCGGACAGGCGAACTTCTCCGAGAACAGCAGGCGTTCGGGGCCGCTCTTGTCGTGGATCTTGGCGACTTTCTTGTCTGCCTTCTTGTCGTCGGCGGTCGCAGCCGGCGCATCGGCATATTCGATCACCGCCAGCCCTTCGGCGAGTTTCAGCGCGGTCTCGAAACTTTCGGCGAGGCGCTGACCGAGATCGGGACGCACCACGATGCGGTCGACGACGACGTCGATGTCGTGCGGGAATTTCTTGTCGAGCGCCGGCGCGTCGGCGAGTTCATGGAAAGTGCCGTCGATCTTGACGCGCTGGAAGCCCTTCTTGAGGTAGTCCGCCAGCTCCTTGCGATACTCGCCCTTGCGGCCGCGCACCACCGGCGCGAGTAGATAGAGCCGCGTGCCTTCCGGCAGCGCCAGCACGCGATCGACCATTTGCGAAACGGTCTGGCTTTCGATCGGCAGTCCGGTCGCAGGCGAGTAGGGCACGCCGACGCGCGCCCACAGCAGGCGCATGTAGTCGTAGATTTCGGTGACCGTGCCGACGGTCGAACGCGGATTCTTCGAGGTGGTCTTCTGCTCGATCGAGATGGCGGGCGACAGGCCGTCGATCTGGTCGACGTCCGGCTTCTGCATCATCTCGAGGAATTGCCGCGCATAGGCCGAGAGCGACTCGACGTAGCGGCGCTGGCCTTCGGCATAGATGGTGTCGAACGCCAGCGAGGATTTGCCGGAGCCGGACAGGCCGGTCAGCACCACCAGCTTGTCGCGGGGAATCTCGACGTCGATGTTCTTGAGGTTGTGCTCGCGCGCGCCGCGGATGGTGATGGCGCGCTGATTGGCTGCAGTGACTTGCTGGCGCTGTTTGGCCTTGAGGACTTCATCCATATGTCGGCATTCCAGGACGCGTAACGCCGCGCCACGTTGGGGCGCGCATCGCCGGGGTGCCGGGATCAGACGCCGATTGATTGCGTTCGGAACATAGGAAGAACGGGTCCCGATTTCCAGTGCGCCGTGCAAGCCATCAACGGTTTGTTGCGGGGAGGCGGCAGTGTTCCGTTCGGTGGCGTCCGCGCAACAAAAAGGCCGGCGCGAAGGCCGGCCTTTCCGAAGTCGGAGTCAGGGAGAAATCAGCAGATGCTCAGTACTTGGCGACGACAGGTCCACCCCAGCCGAAGCGATAGTTGATTCCGGCCTTGATGGTGTGCTCGTCGTTGCGGAAGCTGCCAGCGACAGCTGCCGGGGTGACGAAGTTCACCGTGCCGAAATCAAAATACTGGTATTCGATCTTGCCCGACCAGTTCTGCGTGAACAGGTACTCGAGGCCGCCACCAACGGTGTAGCCGTCGCGGCCGCCGTTGCCGCCGAAGCCGTTGCTGAAGCGCGAGTCAGCCCAGCCGTAACCGCCCTTCACGTAGAGCAGGGCCGGACCCCAGGTGTAGCCGAGGCGGCCGGTGACCGAGCCGAGGCCGCGGTTGGCGAAGTTGCTGTTGGTGTCCTTGAAGCTGTAGTTGGCTTCGAGGCCCATCACCCAGTTCGGAGCGAACTGGTAGTCGTAACCAGCCTGCACACCGCCGAGGAAGGTGCCGTCGCTGCTGCCGCCGAGCAGGTTGTTGTCATCGCCACGGAACGAGCCGCCGATGTGACCGCCGATGTAGAAACCGGTCCAGTTGTAGATCGGCGCCGGAATGGCAACCGGAGCTTTGGTGTACCGAGCGCCGAGGTCGGCCGCGTTGGCGGTTCCCGCCAAGCCGAGCGCAACAAGCGCCACAGTGCCCAACAAAATCTTCTTCATTTTTCTTCTCCGTCCCAGCCTATTCAGCAGACCGCCGCGAGAGCGCCACACCATCGAGTCGGTCTCAATTCGATGTCCCCAATATAGGCCCTTCCGCCGAAAATGCCGTCTCCCGTTTGCAACACTCGGGCCGCAAATCACGTGCAGGGAAAAGGGTTAGGGGCGATTGCGAGCATGGCTGGAAGAACAATATTGCATAGCACGATGGCTTTTCGGATCGACGCCGCCAGTCTGCATATTTGTCGGATGACAGGCTTGAACTAGAACAAAGAGAGTACATAATGCTGTCGTGGATAACATCCTGTCGGATGTCTCGCCCAGCTTCGGAAAGAGTATAGGGTTCACCGGCAGCCACGCGAACAGGGTGGCCATGGTTCGACCGGGTGGGTGTAACTGCCGGGGTCAGGACCGGGTTTTGTGATTGGAGAGCGTCGATGGCTGGAAGCGTGAATAAGGTAATTCTGATTGGCAATCTTGGGGCTGATCCGGAAATCAAGCGGACCCAGGACGGGCGGCCGATTGCCAATCTGCGCATCGCCACGTCGGAAAGCTGGCGCGACAAGAACACCGGCGAGCGCAAGGAAAAGACCGAGTGGCATCGTGTCGTGATCTTCAATGAAGGGTTGTGCCGGGTCGCCGAGCAGTACCTGAAGAAGGGCGCCAAGGTTTACATCGAGGGTCAGTTGCAGACCCGCAAATGGACCGACCAGAGCGGCGTCGAGAAGTATTCCACCGAAGTCGTGCTGCAGGGCTTCAATTCGACCCTGACCATGCTTGACGGCCGGGGCGGCGGTGGCGGTGGCGGCAGCTTCGGGTCGGACGATGGCGGCGACTTCGGATCGGGCGGTCCGTCGAGCAGCGCGCCGCGTCGTGCCGTGGCCGCAGGTGGCGGCCGCAACAACGACATGGACGACGATATCCCGTTCTGATCTCGCATTCCGTTCCGCCTTTTGTGTTTGCAGGTATCGTCGCCGTGCCTTGGGCGATGGATGATGTCTGCGGCGCTATTCGCTTGCGGCGGGAGAGGGGTGGAGCATGTCCGAAATCGAAATTACTCCGGAGGACATCCGCGCGTTCTTCGATCGATTTGTCGTCGCGTTTGCGAGCTTTGACGAATGGCAGGTGGCCGAATTATTTGCGACACCTGCAGTAGCGTGCCGCAAGGATGGTTCGCTCGTGGCGCTGACGACAGCGGAGGACGTTGCGGCGTACTACAAGGCTGCGCTGGACGGTTATCGGAGTGGTGGCTGTACATACTGCGAATGGAGCGATCTTCAAACCATGCCGATGGGGGCGGTAAGCGTAGCAGCGGCGGTGAACTGGCGTTTGCGGCGTGCGGACGGGAGTATTTTGGTTGCGTGGCGGCAGACCTACTGTTTGGTCAAGGCGCCCGGTGGTTTGAAGAATTTCGCGGCAATTTCCCATGCCGTGTAATGCAGTCGCCATCTTTCGGTTAAGTCACTGGAAAATAAGCTAGAAAATTGTCGTTCATGGTCGTCAAGGGGTAGTTTCGGGCGGGCGGATGCGCTATATGATTCTGAGCAAGAACTGAGCGGATTTTACCCTTGTCCGATAGCGAAGATAACACTCCGGAGGAGCCGCAGGCCCCCTCGGACATTCGTCCTGTTTCGATCCTCGACGAAATGAAACGTTCCTACCTCGATTACGCCATGAGCGTGATCGTGGCGCGTGCGCTGCCGGATGCGCGCGACGGCCTCAAGCCGGTGCATCGCCGCATCCTTTACGGCATGTACGAGAACGGCTTCGAGTGGAACAAGCCGTACCGCAAGTCGGCGCGCACCGTCGGCGACGTCATCGGTAAATATCATCCGCACGGCGACCAGTCGGTCTACGACGCGATGGTCCGCATGGCGCAGGACTTCTCCATGCGCGTGCCGCTGATCGACGGGCAGGGCAACTTCGGTTCGGTCGACGGCGATATGGCCGCCGCGATGCGTTACACGGAATCGCGCCTGACCAAGATCGCGCAGTCGCTGCTCGACGATATCGACAAGGACACCGTCGACTTCCAGCCGAACTACGACAATTCCGAACGCGAACCGTCGGTGCTGCCGGCGAAGTTTCCCAATCTGCTGGTCAATGGCGCGGGTGGCATCGCCGTCGGCATGGCCACCAACATCCCGCCGCACAATCTGGGCGAAGTGATCGATGCCTGCGTGGCGCTGATCGAAGACCCGGCGTTGAGCATCGACGATCTCATCAACATCGTGCCGGGTCCGGATTTCCCGACCGGCGGCATCATCCTCGGCCGCCAGGGGATCCGCTCGGCCTATCATCTCGGCCGCGGCTCCATCGTGATGCGTGGCAAGGTTTCGATCGAACCGGCCCGCAAGGATCGCGAAGCCATCATCGTCTCGGAAATTCCCTATCAGGTAAACAAGGCCAGCATGGTCGAGCGTATCGCCGAGCTGGTCCGCGAGAAGAAGATCGAAGGCATCTCCGATCTGCGCGACGAGTCCGACCGCGATGGCTTCCGCGTCGTTGTCGAACTTAAGCGTGACGCGGTGCCGGAGGTGGTGCTCAATCAGCTCTACAAGTTCACGCCGCTGCAGACCAATTTCGGCGCCAACATGGTGGCGCTCGACGCCGGCCGTCCGCGGGTGATGAACCTCAAGGACCTGCTGACGCTGTTCATTGCTTTCCGCGAACAGGTCGTCACGCGCCGCACCAAGTTCCTGCTCAACAAGGCGCGCGACCGCGCGCATATTTTGGTCGGTCTTGCCATCGCGGTCGCCAATATCGACGAGATCATTCGCGTCATCCGCGAGTCGCCCGATCCGAATACGGCGCGCGAGACGTTGATGTCGCGCGACTGGCCGGCGAGGGACGTGGCGGCGATGATTACGCTGATCGACGATCCGCGCCATCGCCTCAATGAGGATGGCACGGCGCGGCTGTCGATGGAGCAGGCCAAGGCCATCCTCGATCTGCGACTGCAGCGCCTGACCGCGCTGGGCCGCGAGGAAATCTCCGATGAACTCGACAAGCTGGCAGTCGAGATCGCCGACTATCTGGATATTCTGCGCTCCCGTGCGCGCGTTCAGCAGATCGTCAAGGACGAGTTGCACGCCGTGAAGGCGGAATTCTCCACGCCGCGCCGCACCGTCATCATGGAGCAGGAAGGCGAGGTCGAGGACGAAGACCTCATCCAGCGCGAGGACATGGTGGTGACCGTGTCGCATCTGGGTTACGTCAAACGCGTGCCGCTCTCAACCTATCGCGCGCAGAAGCGCGGCGGTAAGGGCCGCTCCGGTATGCAGACCCGCGACGAGGATTTCGTCAGCCGGTTGTTCGTCGCTTCGACGCATACGCCGGTGCTGTTCTTCTCCTCCCGCGGTCAGGTCTACAAGGAAAAGGTCTGGCGGCTGCCGCTGGCGCCGCCGAACGGTCGCGGCAAGGCGCTGATCAACATCCTTCCGCTGGAGCAGGGCGAGCGCATCACCACCATCATGCCGTTGCCCGAGGATGAATCGTCGTGGGCCGATCTCGACGTGATGTTCGCGACAACGGGCGGCACGGTTCGCCGCAACAAGCTGTCGGACTTCGTCGATGTGCGCCGCTCCGGCATCATCGCCATGAAGCTCGACGACGGCGAGGCCATCGTCGACGTGCAGATATGCACCGAGCGCGACGACGTGCTGCTGACCGCCGCCGGTGGACAGTGCATCCGCTTCCCCGTGCCCGACGTGCGCGTTTTCACGGGGCGCACCTCGATGGGTGTGCGCGGCATCGCGCTGTCGGATGGCGACAAGGTGATTTCGCTGTCGATCCTGCGTCACGTCGATGCGACCTCGGACGAACGTTCGGCCTATCTGAAGATGCGCCGCGCCGTGTCGGGCGACGGGGTGACGGACGAAGCTGTCGAAGCCGATAGCGAAGAGACCACCAACGCGATCCAGCTCAGCTCGGAGCGTTACGTCGAGATGTCGGCGGCCGAGCAGGTGGTGCTGACGGTGTCCGAGAATGGTTACGGCAAGCGTTCGTCGTCGTTCGAGTATCGAACCACGGGACGCGGCGGCAAGGGCATCGTCGCCATGTCGGTGAATAGCCGCAATGGCAAGCTGGTCGCGTCGTTCCCGGTCGAGGATTCCGATCAGATCATGCTGGTCACCGACAAGGGCCAATTGATCCGTTGCCCGGTCGAGGGCATCCGTGTTGCTGGACGTTCGACGCAGGGCGTCATCGTGTTCAACACCGCCGACGACGAGCATGTCGTCTCAGTGGAGCATATCGGCGAGGAAACCGAGAACGGCAATGGAAATGGCAACGGCAACGGCAACGGTCACGACCACTAGCGTCGTGAGGCTTCGCTGACAGCGAGGTGGTTGCCCCTATCGCGAATAGTTACGTCATGCCCGGCCTCGTGCCGGGCATCGGCGTTTTATCGTTGCGATTGCGCGCAGGCTGCGCTCTAGATTTCGATCTCGGTGCCGAATTCAACCACCTGTTTGGTCGGGACGCCGAAGAACGCCGCCGAACGCTCGGCGTTGCGTTGCAGGAAGGCGAACACGGTCTCGCGCCACACGGCCATGCCGGCTACCTCATCGGTGGGGATGATGGTTTCGCGGCCGATGTAATAGGTGACGTTGTCGAGATCGATGCCGGGCAGCTTCTCCTGTTTGCAGGCCAGCCGCAGGCCGTCATAGATGGTCGGGTACTGCATGAATCCGTAATGCAGGATCACCCGCGTGATGCCTTCGATGATCTCGATCACTTCGGCCCTGTCTTCGTCGGCGATGCGCGGCGATTCCTCGATGATGACCGTGACCAGCAGCACGCGCTCATGCAGCACGTGATTGTGCTTGACGAATTGCGTGAGCGCGAGGGGGACGCCGTGGGGAGCCGACGCAAGAAAGACCGCTGTGCCCGGTAATCGTGTGTGGCATTTGTTCACGGCGGTTTCGATCAGGTCTTCTTCCGGTTGACGCAATCTGGCGCGCGCGCTCTCGACCAGTCGCACGCCGCTGCGCCATGTCAGCATCAGGAATGCGACGACGGCGGCGAGCAACAGCGGAAACCAGCCGCCCTCGAACAGCTTGATCGAATTGGCGGCAAAGAAGATGCAGTCGATCACGAAGAAGGAGCCGTTGACGGCGACGACGATGAACGGCGAATAGCCCCATTGCAGCGCGACCAGCGCGGCGAGCAGGGTCGTGATCGCCATCAGCAGCGAAACCGCGATGCCGTAGGCGCCTGCCAGTGCGTCCGACGTGCCGAATGCGAACACCGCGCCGAGCGTGCCGGCGGCCAGCAGCCAGTTCACCAACGGCACGTAGATCTGGCCTATGGCATGGCTGGTGGTGTGATTGATCTGCATGCGCGGCAGGAAGCCGAGCTGGATCGATTGCTGCGTCAACGAGAACACGCCGGAGATGATCGCTTGCGATGCGATCACGGTGGCGACGGTGGCGAAGGCGACGAGCGGATAGTGCAATAGGTCCGGCGCCAGTTGATAGAATGGATTGTCGATGGCGCCCGGATTCGTGATCAGCAATGCGGCCTGACCGAAGTAGTTGAGCACCAGCGCCGGCAAGGCCACGCCGAACCACGCCAGCCGGATCGGAATACGGCCGAAGTGGCCCATGTCGGCATACATGGCTTCGCCGCCGGTCACCGCGAGAAAGGCGGCGCCGAGGATGCCGAAGCTGACGTGGAAATTCTGGTGAATGAGGAATTCGAACGCATAGAGCGGGCTCAATGCAGCGAGCACCTGCGGTGCGCGGACGATGCCGTGGATTCCGAGCAGCGCGAGCACGATAAACCACGCCAGCATCACCGGACCGAAGATGCCGCCGATGAATGCGGTGCCTTTGCTTTGGACGAAAAACAACCCGACCAGGATGGCGATGGTCAGCGGCACCACGAGGTGTTCCAGCGAGGGCGCATCGACCTTCAAACCTTCGACGGCGCTGAGCACCGATATGGCGGGCGTGATGGCGCCATCGCCGTAGAGCAGGGCCGCGCCGATCAAACCAACGAGAAGCAATTGCGCGCGCCATGTGCCCGGCTTGGCATTGCGTGCGGACAACAGAGCGAGCAAAGCGACGATTCCGCCTTCGCCGCGATTGTCGGCGCGCAGAATCAGCAACGCGTACTTCACCGAGATGATGAGGATCAGCGCCCAGAGGATCAGCGAGACGACGCCGAGCACGGCATCGTGCGTGAGCGCTCCACCGTGCGTTGCGGCCTTCGCAGCTTCCTTCAGTGCATAAAGCGGGCTGGTGCCAATGTCGCCATAGACAACGCCCAGCGCGCCAATGGTTGCCGCGGTGGGCAAGCCGTTCGAGTCACCTGACGCTGCTGCTGGAATGGCAGTCACGGGCGCTCCCTCCGGATCGCTTGCCGGATATCTCCGGTCGGGATGCGACCCATTCGCAGTCTGCGACGCGGCGCCGCAAATTGCTACGGGTTTGTCGTGGAGCTTGAGGGGATGCGGAAGTGGCTACCGTCCCAGTGGAATTTAGTCGGAGCGCGAACTGGTTATTAAACCGACGGCGGCAAGGGAGGTGTCCCATTGCCGCCGTTCTAGCTGAAACGATGCCTCGCGTCGGGCGAGGCTGGAAACCGAAAATTTTAGCGGATCGCGGAGACGACGCGGGCTTCGCGGATCGTGGCCTTGGAGTCGGCCTTGCGCAGGCAAGAGGCTTCGAAATTCGGCCAGGCCTGCTGCGAGCAGTCGCGGCCGATCGGCCGGACATCGAGCCGGTCGCTCTTGGCAAGCGGAGCGCTGCTGACGCCTGCCTCGACTTCGGGTGCGAAGCCGGGCAACACGGTCAGGGCGGCTGCGATAAAAGCCGCAATAGCCATCGCGGAAAGAGCCTTGATCATGACGGTCCCCTGTCGATTCGAGCCTTTGTGGCCCGTTTGGTCGTTTGGTTGGTGACGTGATACCCGGCGCTGGTTTCACGCTGTCTTCGCCGGGGGCAGGAAATGGCTTCATCCCGCCGCCGAATTGTTTCGTCGCAAATACCCGACGAAACAGTGATCCAACTCACACTCTGCAAGGGAGACGCGCGAAGCCCGCATCCGGTTCGATGCCTGCGCGCAAATAAAAATCCGGGTTTTGCCCGAATGACGCGGAACCCGTCCGGCTTGCAGGGCCGGTCCCGGCGCGGTAGACGGGACCATGCCTCGTATCGCGCTTTATCCCGGTTCGTTCGATCCCGTCACCAATGGCCATCTCGATGTGGTCCGTAACGCCGTTGGCCTGTGCGACAAGCTGATTGTCGCCATCGGCGTCCATCCCGGCAAAAAGCCGCTGTTTCCCACCGAGGAGCGCCTCGCCATGGTGCGCGAGGTGTTCGGGCCGCTGGCTGCCAAGGCCGGCTGCGCCTTCGATGCCACCACCTACGACGACCTGACGGTAACGGCAGCCCGCAAGCACGGCGCCACCATTATGATCCGGGGTCTGCGCGACGGTACCGACCTCGACTACGAAATGCAGATCGCCGGCATGAACGAGACCATGGCGCCGGAGGTCCATACCGTGTTCCTGCCGGCGTCCGTCGGCGTTCGCCCGATCACCGCCACGCTGGTCCGGCAGATTGCCGCCATGGGCGGCGACGTTTCGGCCTTTGTGCCGCCATCGGTTGCGGCCAGCCTCAAGACCAAGTTCGCCGGTTAACCCTTATCCACTGATCCGGAGTTGTCATGATCCGAATTCTTGCCGTCATCGCTGCGCTGTTTTGCGTGGCTCCCGCCGTAGCGCAGCCGCTGCCCGCCAATCTCGACAAGGCCAACGCCATTGTCATCGACACCACGCAGGGCCGTATCGTCTTCAAGCTGCGCACGGACCTGGCGCCGCAGCATGCCGAACGCATCAAGCAGCTGGCGCGCGAGGGCTTCTACAACAACGTGCCGTTCCATCGCGTCATGGCAGGCTTCATGGCGCAGACCGGCGATGGCCAGAATTTCAACGGCACCGGCGGTTCGAAATATCCGAACCTCAAGGCGGAGTTCTCCAACGTCCCGTTCAAGCGCGGCATCGTTGGCATGGCGCGGCGAGGCGATAGCGTCGATACTGCCAACTCGCAATTCTTCATCATGCTGGCGGAGAACACCGGACTCAACGGTCAGTATACCGTGATCGGCGAGGTCGTTTCGGGCATGGATGTCGTCGACAAGATCAAGAAGGCGCCGGAAGGCTCGCGCAGCGGCACCGTCACCGATCCCGACAAGATGGTGAAGGTGCAGGTCGCGTCCGACATCAAGTGACGACGCGCGTCTCGCGATCCCGACGCGCGGTCATCTGCGGAGCCATGCTGGTCGTCGCCAATGCCTTATGGCACGGCGGCGCCGGCGCACAGGAGCCGGATGTCGACAACCTGAAGGAGATGTTTGCGAGACTGAAAAAGTGCTGGAAGTCGCCGCCATTACCGAACGGCAATCCCGGCATGGAAATCACCGTGCTGGTCAGTTTCAAACGTGACGGTGAAATCCTGGGACATCCTCGCATCACATTTGAGTCTCCCAATGCCACGGATCGCGAGCGCATTATCTATCGAACGGCAGTGATGGAGACGTTGCAGCGCTGCACTCCATTGCCATTTACCGAAAGCATGGGCGCGGCCATTGCGGGACGCCCGCTCAGATTGAAATTCGACGACCGCCGAAACTTACCCAAACCACAAGAGAAGAGAGCATGGCTGACAACGAAAATACTTTGATCCTTGAAACCACGCAGGGCCCGGTGACCATCGAGATGCGTCCCGACCTCGCGCCCAACCACGTCGCCCGGATCAAGGAACTGGTGCGCGAAGGCTTCTATGACGGCATCGTCTTCCACCGCGTCATCGAAGGCTTCATGGCGCAGACCGGCTGTCCGCAGGGCACCGGCACCGGCGGCTCCGGCAAGAAGCTCAAGGCCGAGTTCAACGCCGAACCGCACGTGCGTGGCACCGCGTCGATGGCGCGTGCGGCCAACCCGGACTCCGGCGACAGCCAGTTCTTCATCTGCTTCGACGATGCCCGCTTCCTCGACAAGCAGTACACCGTCTGGGGCAAGGTCACTGACGGCATGGAGAACGTCGACAAGATCAAGCGCGGCGAGCCGGTGCAAAACCCGGACAAGATCGTCAAGGCGCGCATGGCGGCCGACGCGAACTGATACGATTTGTCATGCCCGGGCTTGACCCGGGCATCCATCCCGCCAACAACAAGGATGGATTGCCGGATCAAGTCCGGCAATGACGGACAAGGCTATGCGCACCGATCTATTCGACTTTGAACTTCCGCCCGAAAGCATTGCTTTGAGGCCCGCCAGTCCGCGCGATAGCGCGCGGATGCTGGTGGTCGCGCCGGATGCGGCATTGCAGGACAAATCGGTCAGCGATTTGCCTTCGATGCTGCGGCCCGGCGATCAACTCGTCGTCAACGACACCAAGGTCATCCCGGCGCAACTGACGGGCCGGCGGATCGGCCGCGACGCCGAACCGAAGATCGAGGCGACGCTGATCAAGCGCGTTGACGGGTCGCGGTGGCAGGCGCTGGTCAAGCCGGCGAAGAAGCTGATCGAAGGCGACACCGTCCGCTTCGGCAACGAGGGCAGGGTGTGCCTGCTCGGTCATCTCGATGCGGAAGTGGAGTCCAAGGGCGACGCCGGTGAAGTGACGCTGGCGTTCTCGTTTCACGGGCCGACGCTGGACCAGGCCATCGCCGATATCGGTGCGCCGCCGCTGCCGCCCTACATCGCGGGCAAGCGCACGCCGGATGAACGCGACGCCATCGACTATCAAACCATGTTCGCGGTCAACGAAGGCGCGGTCGCCGCGCCGACGGCGGGGCTGCATTTCACCCCAGCACTGGAACAGGCGCTGGGGGCGAAGGGCATCGCCATCCATCGCCTGACGCTGCATGTCGGCGCGGGCACCTTTCTGCCGGTAAAGTCCGACGACACCAGCGGGCATCGCATGCACGCGGAGTGGGGCACAATTTCCGAGGCGACGGCGACGGCGCTTAACGCCGCGCGCGCGGCGGGCGGCCATATCGTCGCGGTCGGCACCACGTCGCTGCGCCTGCTCGAAAGCGCTGCGACCGAGGAAGGCGTGATCCAGCCATTTTCTGGCGAGACCGATATTTTCATCACGCCGGGCTATCGTTTTCGCGCCGTCGATGCGTTGATGACTAATTTTCATCTGCCGCGCTCGACGCTGTTCATGCTGGTATCGGCATTCAGCGGACTCGAAACGATGCAGCAGGCGTATGCTCATGCCATCGCCAACGGCTATCGCTTCTATTCCTACGGCGACGCTTCCTTGTTGTTTCCCGACAAAGGCAGCCGATGACGCTGGCCAACCATTTCGTGCTGAAAGGGCGTGACGGCGAGGCACGCACCGGCGAACTGACGACGCCTAACGGCACGGTGCGGACACCGGCCTTCATGCCGGTCGGCACCGCGGGCGCCATGAAGGGTATTCATTGGCGCGAGATCCGCGAAGCGGGCGCCGACATCGTGCTCGGCAACACCTATCATCTGATGTTGCGTCCCGGTGCCGAGCGCATCGCGGCGCTTGGCGGCTTGCAGAGGTTCACCACCTGGAACGGACCGATGCTCACCGACTCCGGCGGCTTTCAGGTGATGTCGCTGGCGCAATTGCGCAAGCTCAGCGAGCATGCGGTGACGTTCCGTTCGCATATCGACGGCGCGAGCGTTGAGCTATCGCCGGAGCGCTCGATCGAAGTGCAGCGATTGCTCGGTTCGGATATCGCGATGCAACTCGACGAGTGCGTGCGCTTGCCGGCAACGCACGACGATATCGAACGCGCCATGCAACTGTCGTTGCGCTGGGCCGAGCGCAGCAAGCGCGCGTTCGAGACGGCGCCGCCGGGCTACATGCTGTTCGGCATCGTGCAGGGTGGCGATGTTCCGGCGCTGCGCCGCCTCAGTGCGTTGCGGCTGATCGATATCGGTTTCCATGGTTACGCCATCGGCGGTCTCGCGGTTGGCGAACCGCAGGAGGTCATGCTGGCGATGATCGAAGTGGCTGCGCCAACGCTGCCGCAGGATCGGCCACGCTATCTGATGGGTGTGGGCACGCCGGACGATATCCTCGAGGCGGTGGCGCGCGGCATCGATATGTTCGATTGCGTCATGCCGACGCGCAACGGTCGCCACGGCCTGGCATTCACGCGGCGAGGGCCGGTCAATTTGCGCAACGCGCGTCACGCCGACGATCCGCGTCCGCTCGACGAGGAAAGTTCATGGCCGGCGGCGCGCACTTATTCGCGCGCTTACCTGCATCACCTCGTCAAATCGGGCGAGACGCTGGGCGCGATGCTGCTGTCGGAAATCAACGTCGCCTATTATCAGGAGTTAATGGCCGGTATGCGCGCCGCGATTGCGGGCGGCACTTTCGCGGCCTTCCGCGCGAGCGTGAAGGAACGCTGGCAACGCGGCGACGTCGCGCCGCGTTGACCGATTTTGATTTGCTGCATTGCGAACGCCTCGGCGAGCGATTGCTCGGCGCCTATATCAGAATGCAAGTTTCGTGTCGTGAACGGGCGTACGATCGCTCCAATGCAATTCAATTGCAAACGAGCGCTACGAACGAATGCTTGGTGACGAAGCCGTAGCCGCACGTGTCGCATGTCCATAAGTAACTGAGCTGATTGTCGGACAACAGCGCAGATGCTTCGGCGGCAATCATCGAGTCCGCGCACACCGGACAGGTCGGCAAGTCGCTCCCGCGCGGCGCGGGATGCGGCGATCTGGTCGGCAGGATTTCAGCGATTGCTGGCATCGTGACCTCCTCGGCATCTGATCGACACGCAAATAATACACCGCAATATTTGACGATGTCGCAACACAAATGCGTTGGTTTTACGATTTCCCTTTCACAGGTTTGCGATGCAGCGAATATGATCGCTTCATGGTCGTAACTTGCGCGAGCGTAAGCATTGGCCGCATTTGTGTCTTTATGTTCGATGCTGTCGTCCCGCTTTGCTGCAATGAGGGTGAAAGATGGACAAGCCGACATCAACGACTGCAACGCAATCTCATCGTCCCGGGCGCGGGCGGGTGTTCGACAGCATTGTCGACGCAATCGGCGATACGCCCATCGTGAAGCTGGTCAGATTGCCGCAACAGCACGGTGTCGCGGCGACCGTTCTCGCCAAGCTGGAGTATTTCAATCCCGCTGCCAGCGTGAAGGACCGCATCGGCGCGGCGATGGTCACGGCGATGGAGAAGGCCGGCGTCATCAACGCCGATACGGTGCTCATTGAGCCGACCTCAGGCAACACCGGTATCGCGCTTGCCTTCGTCGCAGCGTCGCGCGGCTACCGGCTCAAACTGGTGATGCCTGAATCGATGTCGATCGAACGGCGCAAGATGCTGGCCTTCCTCGGCGCCGAGATCGTGCTGACACCCGCGGCGCAAGGCATGAAGGGCGCAATTGCAACCGCTGAGGAGTTATTGCGCACCACGCCGAACTCGGTGATGCCGCAGCAGTTCAAGAATCTCGCCAATCCCGAAGTGCATCGCCGCACCACCGCCGAGGAGATCTGGAACGACACGCAGGGCAACGTCGATATCGTCGTCTCCGGCGTCGGCACCGGCGGCACCATTTCCGGCATTGGTCAGGCGCTGAAACCGCGCAAGCCGTCGTTGCGCATGGTCGCGGTCGAACCCGAGGAAAGCCCGGTGCTGTCCGGCGGTCAACATACGCCGCACAAGATACAGGGGATCGGCGCAGGTTTTATCCCCGACGTCCTGGATCGCAGCGTGATCGACGAGATCGTCAAAGTCGATAGCGCCACGGCGCTGGCGACGTCGCGGGCGCTGGCTCGCTCTGAAGGCATTCCCGGTGGCATCTCTTCCGGCGCGGCGATTGCCGCGGCGCTGCAGATCGGCAAGCGGCCGGACAGCGGGGGAAAGGTCATCCTGGCCATTGTTCCGTCATTCTCGGAACGCTATCTGTCGACCGTCCTGTTCGAAGGTATTTGACCGCCGCCAACCGGGGAATGAGCCACCATCATGTCGCAGCCGCCGCGCCGTCCGCGAACCCTGAACGATGCCCGCACCGAAGCCGAGGCCGCTTTTAAGAAGGTCACGGCGAAGGTCGCGCCGCCGGTCCCGCAGCGGCAGGCGGCGGTGCCCGGCGTCAAGGAACAGGTGACCTTGCGGATCGATCAGGACGTGCTGGAATACTTTCAGGCCGATGGCCCGGGCTGGCAGGATCGCGTGAACGCGGCGTTGCGCAAGGCGGCGGGGAAATAGCCGCAGCCTTTCTACTGGGTGGAGCGCGGCGACGACACTGATGGGCTGCGCAAGTTGAGCAGGTTGCCGAACAGGATAAGGGCCGCGCCAAGCGCGGTCAGCAGGTCGATCTGCTCGTTGTAAATCAACCAGCCGGCGATTGCGGTCAGCGGCACGCGCAGAAAATCCATCGGCACCACAATGGTTGCATCGGCGTAGAGCATCGCGCGCGCCATGCAGTAGTGCGAGAACGTGCCGCAGAAGGCGATGACGATCAGCCAGAACCAGCCGTGGAACGACGGCCAGACCCAAAAATAGATTGCCGGCAGCAGACCGAACACCGATTGGATGATGCTCATCCAGAAGGTGATCTTCAGCGAACTGTCGGTCTGCGTCAGCGATTTGACCATGGCGATTGACGCGCCGAACAGAATAGCCGCCCCCAGTGCGATCAACTGGCCATGATTGACCGTCGATACGCCGGGCCGCACGATGATGATGACCCCGACCAGGCCGAGCACGATGGCCAGTACCTTGCCGGTGTTCATACGTTCGCCAAGAAATCCGGCCGCGAGGATCGCAGTCCAGATCGGCATGGTGAATTCGATGGCGACCACTTCGCCGATCGGGATCAACGTCAGCGCCAGGAACCAGGCCAATTGCGCAATGAATTGCGCCGCGTTACGGCCAACCTGGAGGCGCATGCGCGTCGTCCCCATGCTGGCAAATCCTCCCTGCTGCAGGATGAATGGAATCAGCATGACGAAGCCGAGCGCAGACCGTACTTCCATGAGCTGAAAGACGTTGACTTCGCGCATCGCCTCGCGTCCGGCGATGGCAAGGACCAGAAGCTGAAGCAACCACCCCGCCATCCACAGTGCTGCTTTGGGTTTGGAGGGTGTTCGATCCATCTGGTGCGGGCGCTCGCTTGCAGGGAGATGAAAGGCGAGAGTGAACTGACGCTGGTAGCTGCGCGTCTGTCGCATGACAATGTTCAAAATCGCTGGGGTCGCATGCGTCCGTACCTGCGCGACGTTTGGACGCGCTCGAGAAGTGGCAGACGATGTCGTGCAGATGCGAGGCTCGCGCTCGCGGCGTCAATCGTGCCAAGCTGCGCTGCGGCCAACCGAGCCGATCCAACAATGAAAGGGGGAAGCGATCATGCCGACACTGCAGCCTTCGGACTGGCGTCAGCCGCGCGGATTCTCACACGGCGTGACGGTCGATGGGCCGGGACGCTGGATCGTTCTGGCGGGCCAGACCGGCAGCGACGAGCAGGGGGCGTACACATCCGACGACATGGGTCAGCAGGTCGGAGCGGCGCTGCATCGCATCATCAGATTGCTCGCCGAAGCGGGCGCTGGCCCCGAGCATATCGTGCGGCTGACGTGGTATCTCACCAGCCGCAGCGACTATGAAGCCTCGGGTGCCAGTATCGGCGCGGCGTGGCGCGAAACCCTGGGACGCAATTTCCCACCCTCGACGCTGCTCTATATCTCGGGACTCGTCGATCCCCGCGCCAAGGTGGAAATCGAGGTGACGGCATTCGTGCCCTCGGCGTGATGCGAGCCGGCCCCTCGAGACGATGAGCGATTCAACAAAAACACCCCGCTCTCGATCGGAACGGGGTGTTGTATTCGATGTGTCTGCGTCACGTCGGCCAGCGGCCTGCGCGCGCTGGCGGCGAGACTTGCCTACTGGCGCGAAGCTTCCCAGCGGCCGCTGCACGGAATGCCGCCGGACGCGCCGTTCCACTTGCCGGAGCCGGCATTGCCGTTGAGCTGGCCGTTGGCATAAGCGCCCTGGATCGAGACCTTGACGACGCCTTCGCGACCGACACGGCCGGAAATATCCGCGCCAGGAGCGGTAATCTTCCCGTCGGTCACGGTCAGCGGATACTGGGCGCGGGGCTCGCAGCTTCCGGTATTTGTGACAATCGTCACATTCCAAAGGCCGTCATAGGGCGATTCCGCAGCGGCCGGTGAGGCGGCAAAGCTGACAGCTCCCAACGCGGCGAGCGTACAAATCAATGAAGATATGCGATCGAAACGCATGAATTTTAATCCGATGTCATGATGGCGCGCTTATTTCTGGTCAATGTGACCAAAATTTGCTGCATCGCCGCAATTCGCTATCATTCATCAATCCCATTGTGAACAATTTGTGAGAGCAATTGTTCCAAATGGTGAACCACGTTTTCTGGCCCGGTTCCAGGCCGAGGAACAATCAATGCAGCTTCGGCGCATTGGTGGCGAATTGCTCGTCCTGCGGGTCCGCGCGAAGCTTGCCAGTAGCCTTGGCGTCGTCGATCACCTTCGCCAGCAGTTTGAGGCCGAGCGGCGCCAGCGCACGTTCCCACAGTTCGCGGGCGGTCTCGCCCTTCTTCACGAAACACCAATCCTGCGCGGCGATGGCGCCGGCATCCATGCGGTCGGCGAGGTGATAGACCGTGCCGCCTGCAATCGGATCGCCCTCGCGAATCGTCCATTCGACCGCCGCGATGCCGCGATGGCGCGGCAACAGCGACGGATGGTAGCCGATGCCGCCCAGCCGGGCCGCCGCCAGGGCGCCTTTGCTGATACGGGCGTGGCTATGGGCGGTGATGATTAGGTCGGTTCCTGGCGCGATTTCGGCGGAGCCCACGCGTTTTGGATCTGCCTGCACCGTGACTTCGATTCCTGCTACGTGCGCGGCAGTCGCCAGCCGGTCGTCGGCCTGGGCGACCACGACACGCGCAATATCGACACCTTGCTTGCGCAGCATTTCCAGCGTCGTCACGCCGAAATGGCGCGAGCCGACAAGCGTAATCCGCATGATCAGTTTTCTCGTTTTTCGAAGAGGTCAGGCCGCCGGGGTGGAGGTTCGTCACGGTGCCCGGACGAGTCTGAGATGCTCCGATTCCATCCGGACGGCTGTTATCCAATCGCAACCGCTGCGGGACGGCAAGGGCGTTCGCAGCAGTCTGGCGATCCAGCGGCAGTCCTCCCCAACTAGTCGCGCGTAAGCCTTGTGACAGGCGATTTTGACGGCCGTGGAAGGCGAGAGCGGCCAGCTGCTCCGCCCCTACTTGAAACGCGGCATTTTTTTAGTTCAGCACTGCAACCAAAGACGCCGTTCGACGTTGCAGCGTTTGCTGGGTGGCTATTGGCAGGAGCCCACCATGTGTGAATATAGCCTGCATGCCGTGGCGACGCGGCCCGCCGATGTCGGCGAAACGCTGATCTCCACGACCTTTCCTCACACGACGACACGCGGTTTTGCGTCCGAGACCGAGCCGAACGTGGCGGTTTGCCTGCGTCCCGGCACCGAACTCGCATTCGAAAGCGAAGTGTTGCGCGATGGATTGGTCTTCCACCGCAAGATCGGTGACCGGATGGCCCGTTTTCGCGAGGTCAACAGTGACGATCCCAACAAACATCATGACGCACTCGAATTCGCCAATGGAACGGTGGTCATGGTGACGGACCTGATGCCGGGGCAGCGCGCGACGGTGCTGCAACTGCCGGTCAATCCGGCTGAAGCTCCGATCCCGCAGGAGCCCGTGGTGCGGAGCGACGCGATCGTCCGGATCTGACGACACGCGAGCAGGGGCGGCTGCGCAGCACAGGTGCGCCGCCGCTAGGTGCGTCAGACAGCCAGGGACGGGACCTTCGGCTGCAGAAGTCGAGCTGACGTCGCAGCCGCGCACGTTTGCGGCCGCGCAAACGAAAAGCCCCTTGGTGTGGCGGGCTTTGTGCCTTGAACTAGCTTATTTCCAGCCGCCGCCGGGCAGGCGACCGTGATAGGGCGTGTTCCGGCAGTGGCCCCATGGGCCGTGCCAATAGCCCGGAGGACATCCGAAAACGGGATGCACTTCCGGTTGATAGTATCCGCCCGGAAGCGGCCCGTAGTACGGGGTGCGCCGGCAGTGTCCCCACGGGCCGCGCCACGCATTGGGGCCGCATCCTCCCGCGACCAGAACGATATCGGAGGCAGCGCTCAAGGCTGGAGCAATGGGAGCAGCGTGTGCGGGTGCAAATGCAGTGAGGGTGGCAAAAGCGAAGGCGGCAAAGATAAACTTTTTCATCAGCAAGTCCTTTTCGACAATCGTTTATCGATGGAAATTTTTTAGGCGGCGAACAATTGCGCTGAATATAACGGTCATTAGACACGCAGATAACCCTAACAGAAGGTCAGACATATCGCTTGAAAATGACTCTAGTCTGGCTGCGGCGCGGAGGAATTTTCGGTCAGCCGTTATGTGTACTGAACCGGCCGTGCTTTACGCCACGCATGTAACCGGCGGAGACTTTGGTCTCCAATTCGTACTCCAAGAATTCATTGGCCAGAATCAGGGAGCGGATGGTGCTGCGCAGGTCGCCACCGCAGGCTGCAATCGCTGCGTCGGCGGCGGCATCGAGACGTTCGCATTCAGATCGAGGACCTGGCTCGGGCAGCGCGGACATCGGTGGAACTCTCGGTTTGATGATAGCGGGAATGTTCTTGTTTTGTTCATATAAAGTCAAGAGTCTCCCGATTAGGATTTCGATTTTCCCGATCAAATAAGAGACAGGGCGCTGCCGCCTCGTCACGTTGTGTCCAAGCGTTACCGTTCAACCAAACGGTTGATTGGCGAAAGGAGTTTTTGCTTCGCGCGGCTGGGATGGCTACGGAAGCGCAGACCCCAGCGTCAACTCACGGAAACGCATTCGAAAATTCCGGAAAACGCTGACGGCGCTCGGTGCTTCGGCGAAAGGTGGTTCGTCCCTGCAAAGTCCGACAAGCAGACTTGCGCGACATCCGCCAAGCTCTATCCAATCAACAACGGCGTTGGGGATCGGAAACATCCGATTTCGCTCTCGACGCTTTAACGTGCAGTAGCGCCACGTCGGCAACATCGGACGCATGGTGAGCGCGGAGGGACTCGAACCCTCGACCCCATGATTAAAAGTCACGTGCTCTACCACCTGAGCTACGCGCTCACTTGTCGGGCTGTGTAGGGGGCGGACCCGCGCGGGTCAATAGCCTCGCTGAGAACTCCCAATCATCGTTCGGCGAAAGCAAAATAAATCGAGACTGCAAATCGTTGCTGGTGAATGCTCAAGTGGTTTGTCGCCGCCTGCGGCACTCTTTTGCCCGGATTAGTTCGCCTCGCGGTGCAGGTCGGCCGTAACCTTGTGTTGCGCGCCGGCCGGCGTCGGCATCGGAACCGGCCGCAACCCGATCAGCTCGGCGGTGCGAATCCGGGTGTTGCGCCAGAACGCGAAGGAATTGATGCGTGACAGCTCAAGCGTAGCCAGCGCCACGGCGGACAGGAACGGCAGGCTCTGCAGCACCAGCACGCCGGCGAAGATATAGATCTCGGTGATCTGTCGGAAGCTGTTCGAGGCGACGAGAACCGCCGCGCCGATCAGCAGCAAGGCGCCGATGACGGCTTCCCAGAATGCCTGAAACTCGATCGACATGCGCGACAAGCCGCCCTTTGAAGTGCGGGCGAATGGCAGGTGTTCGGTGATCAGGCCGTTGGCGACCGCCCGCGACACCGTCCACTGCACCGACATGGCGGCGATCATGGCTCCCAGCATCTGCGGCGTCTTGATCGAAACGCGCAGCCGGTAGAGCACGAGGAAGTGGGTCAGCGACACAATAAATGCCGCGATGATCGGCAGCGTCAGGATCTTGTCGGGAATGGCGATGTCGGCGAACGCGACGATCGGGACCCACACCAGATTGAGGAGGGCGACCAGCACGCCGAGACTTTCGGCGCCGAGCCAGTTGAGCCAGCCGAGGGCGAATTCGCGCTTCTGGTCCGGCGACAGCCGGCTGGCACCCGGCAGGAAGCGCCGCCAGTGCTTCTTCACAATCTGGAAGCCGCCATAGGCCCAGCGGTGACGCTGCTTCTTGAAGGCCTCGTAGGTGTCGGGAAGCAGGCCGTAGCCATAGCGCTTGTTGGTGTAATGGGTGAGCCAGCCCTGTTCGATAATGGCGAGGCCGAGGTCGGTGTCCTCGCAGATCGTGTCGCCCGCCCAGCCGCCGGCCTTGTCCATCGCCGCGCGGCGGATCAGGCACATGGTGCCGTGCACGATGATCGAATTGAATTCGTTGCGCTGGACCATGCCGATATCGAAGAAGCCGGCATATTCGCCATTCATGACGTAGTGCATCAGCGACAGATCTTCGTCGCGGTGATCCTGCGGCGCCTGCACCAGTCCGACGCGCGGGTCGTCGAAGGCGGGCACGAGGTCCTTGAGCCAGTCCGGCTCCACGACGTAGTCGGCGTCGATGATGCCGATGATTTCCGCATCGGCGTCGGTTCGTTCCATGGCAATTCGCAGCGCGCCGGCCTTGAAGCCCTTCACCTTCTCGGCATTGATGAACTTGAAGCGTTCGCCCAGCGTCCGGCAGTGATCCTGGATCGGTTGCCAGAAAGCCGGATCAGGCGTGTTGTTGATGATCACCACGCATTCGAAGTTCGGGTAGTCCAGCCGCGCGACGGCATCCAGCGTCTGCTTCAGCATCTCCGGCGGCTCGAAATAGGCCGGAACGTGGATCGACACCTTCGGATATGCGCGGTTCGGATCGGCCAGGGCGGCCGCGGTTTTCTCCGGCGAGAGCAGGCGGCTTGGCCGATGACCGAAGGCAACCGTGGCGATCTCCTCGATGCGCGCCATCGCGATCAGGATCAATGGCACCAGCAGCACCAGGCCGAGGGTCATGGCGAAGGCCGAACCCCACACGAAGTAATGGCCGTTCCAATAGGCGAACACTGTCGCCACCCAGGCGCCGACGCCATTGGCTGCGGCTGACAGGACGGCGGCCTGCATCATGGTTGGGCGGTACAGCCGCAGGATCGGAAGCGAGAGCAATACGCCAATCAGCAGCGCGATGCCGGCGAGTTTCCAGTAGGCCTGATCGACCACCGGGCCGGTCCAGTTGAACTTCGGCTCGCGAGCGGCATTGAGAATGCCCCAATACGGACCGACGCCGCCCTCGAAGTACTTCCACGGCTGATCGATGGCTTCGACGATGTTGTATTCCATGCCGATCGACTCGGCGCGGGTGACGAAGTTGCGCAGCGTCACCGCCTGCTCGAACGGTCCGGGCACGGCATTCTTGAGATTGTAGCCGCCGCTCGGCCAGCCGAATTCCGCAATCACGATCCGCTTGCCCGGGAAGGCGTCGCGCAGCTTCTGATATATGATCAGCGCCTGATCGACGGCCTGCTTGTCGGAGAAGCCTTCCCAGTACGGCAGGATGTGCGCGGCGATAAAGTCGACCGACGACGCCAGTTCCGGATGCTCGAGCCAGATATTCCAGATTTCGCCTGTCGTTACAGGGACATTGACCTGGCTCTTGACGCGCTGGATCAGCTTGATGAGGTCTTCGACCTTCTGGTCGGCGCGGTAGATAGTTTCGTTGCCGACGACGATGCCGTTGACGTTGCTGTTGCGCTTGGCGAGTTCGACCGCCGCCTGCATTTCGCGTTCGTTACGGTCGGAATGCTTGTCGATCCAGGCGCCGACGGTGACCTTGATGCCGGCCTCGTTGGCGATAGGCGGCACCAGTTCGACGCCGCCGGTCGATGAATAGAGACGAACCGCACGAGTCAGCGGCGCCAGCACCTTCATGTCGGCGCGGATTTTCTCGACGGTCGGGATGTTGTCGATATCGGGATGGCCGGTGCCATCGAACGGCGCATACGAGACGCTAGGCAATATGCCGCGGAAATCCGGCGCTGGCTGCTTCTCGCGCAGGACACCCCAGAGAGCCGCGTGTGCAGCCGCAACCAACAACAGAACAGCGACGACAGCGCGCATCGCGACTAAACCATACGGGGCCAGTTTGCCAGCAAAGCGGGTCGGTCCCCTAGACCCGTCCGAGGTTGCGGCAAATCGAGCATAGCTTTGCCACGGGATTTATCCACTCGTATGACGCAGTGGCGTTTTCAGGGCGATCCGCAATTGAAACTTGAAATATTGCGGATCGTTCCCGGATCGGCCAGCAATTATTTGGCTGGCGCCGGAGTTGCTGCGGCTGGCGCGGCCGGCTGGGCGGCTGCAGCGGGTGGGGCCGATGCTGCCGGTGTAGCAGGAGCGGGTGCCGCGGCGGCCGCCGTCGGCGGCTGGGCGCCCGGATTGATCCAGCAAGCATGAACGCGGCTGTTCAGGCTGTCCGGCACCTTGGGATCGATCGCGCCGAAACGCACCAGACAACGGAAGGTGGCCTGAACGTGGCCGCCGGGGCAGCCGAACCGATCATAGAGATCGAGGTGACGGAACGCGGTGTCGAGATCGTCGCGCCACATCAACGCCACAACGCGGCGGCCGAGCCAGACGCATTCGGGATTGCCCGCCGGACCATTGATGGCCTTTGCGGCTTCGGCGAATTCGTCGCTCTTGCGCTGGCTGTCCCGGGCGGCAGCTTCGGCGGCGCTGGCCGGATTGGCGTTTTGCTGCGCCGGCTTGGCCGATTGGTCCTGCGCCCGGAGGTCGCCGCTTTGCGCAATCGCGCCGCCGACGCCAAGCAACAGCGCCAGTCCCGGCACCGCCAATGTCCGCAGCGCCGTATTTCGGAACTCAACCAGTCTTTGACGCATACCGTCCCCGATATTGATGCCCGCCCGTGGCAAACCCACTGTCCTGATGCCGCGCAAATTGGTCCCCATTGCGGCGGCGGACAGTCTGGAATCTGATGTAGCACAAAATGCTTGTTGTCCAGTAAAGGCTAAAACTTTCAGTCTTGTCACCATGGGCGATTGTGACGCGGGGACGCGAGAAGCGTGGATTGATGCCTCGCTGCACTTGGCAGATCGGCACTGACCGGTTAATCGACGAATCCCAGCGTGTGTTCCGCAAATCTGAATAGCAGCTCTGCGATCGGCCACGCACTTATTCGATGGGGATGTGCCGCCGGCTTTCGGGCCACCGCACGTTCCAGGAGGACCGGGCCGATTTCTGTTCGAACGCCGCTAGCTCTCCTGTTGCTGTCACTTTGCGCGATCGCGGCCATCTGGTGGTGGCTGGCCGTGCCGATCAATCTTGCGCATGCGCCAATCGAAACCGGCAACAAGCTGGAATGCGTTTCCTACGCGCCGTTCCGCGACGGGCAGAGCCCGCTGGTCAAGGGAACGGAAATCCCGCCGGAGCAGATCGAGCAGGACTTCACCCAGCTTGCCAAGATTTCCAAATGCGTCCGGACCTATTCGATCGAGAACGGCCTCGACAAGGCGCCCGAACTGGCGCGCAAGGCCGGACTGAAACTGATCCTCGGCATCTGGCTCGGTAGTAACCGCGTCAACAATCTGATCGAGATCGCCACCGCGGTCCGCCTGACCAAGGAATACCCGGACGTCATCGATGCGGTGGTGGTCGGCAACGAGGTGCTGTTGCGCGGCGAAATGACCGCTGCCGACCTGGCCGCCAACATCCGGTCCGTGAAGGGGCAGGTGAAGGTGCCGGTCACCTACGCCGATGTCTGGGAATACTGGCTGCGCAATCGCGAGGTCTATGACGCGGTCGATTTCGTAACCATCCACATCCTGCCGTACTGGGAGGATTTCCCGATCCGTGCCCGCTACGCGGCGTCGCATGTCGACACCATTCGCAAGCGGGTCGCGGTGGCCTTCCCCGGCAAGGAAATCCTGATCGGCGAGACCGGATGGCCGAGCGCGGGGCGGATGCGCGAGGGTGCGCTGCCGTCGCGCGCCAATCAGGCCCGCGTCGTGTCGGAAATCCTGCAGCTCGCCAAGCAGGAAAATTTCCGGGTCAATCTGATCGAGGCCTTCGACCAGCCGTGGAAGCGTGAGCTCGAAGGCACCGTCGGCGGCTACTGGGGACTGATCGATGCCCAGGCCCGCGCGTTGAAATATCCGGCCGGTGTGCCAATCAACAATTTCCCGTTCTGGAAACAGGAAATGGCCGCCGGTATGATGCTGAGCGCGCTGATCTTTGCGATGGCCATGTGGACCGCCAGGCGGCGTCCGTGGGCGCCGCGATTCGTCTCGTGGTTCGGCGTCTTCGTATCGGCGACGGCGGCTGGCAGCCTGCTCGGCGTCGCGGTCGACAAGATGCTTTACGAGAGCCTCGGCGCCGGGGGCTGGACGCGTTGGGGCTTTCTGCTGGCGGCGGGCATCGTCGCGCCGGTGCTGTCTGCGGGCGCGCTGATGTCGGGTCAATCCTTGCCGACATTCCTGGATTTTCTGGGACCGCGCATCGGGCGCACCAAGTCGCTACGCGCTGTGCTTCTCGGGCTGACGCTGCTGGTCACGACGTTGATCGCCGCCGAAACGGCGCTCGGCTTCGTGTTCGATCCCCGTTACCGCGACTTCCCGTTTGCCTCGCTGACGATGGCGGTCATTCCGTTCTGGCTGTTGATGGCGTTCAACCGGCCGCGATCCGGCGTGCGGCCGGTCGCCGAAGCGTCGTTCGCGGGTCTGCTGACCGTGTCGGCGCTCTACATGGGCTTCAACGAGGGACCGGCGAACTGGCAGTCGCTCTGGACCTGCCTCATCTATTTGATGTTGGCCGTTACACTGTGGCGGGCGCGGGCCGCGCAAATCCCAGGATAAGCAGTCCGATCGCCAGACCGGAGAGGCCGACATTGTAAAGCACGATGCCCAATCCGGCGGCGACCAGCCCGGCCGTCAGCAGGACGATCGAAGGCCGGATCACGTGCAGCACCGCGATGATCAGCGCGACGATGCCGAACACCGAATTGCGGAACAGATACGTGGCAAGCAGCCGGGCCTTGCAAAGATAGGTCTGCAGGCCGGCGTCGCAGGCCAGCGTGACCGTCGATAGTTCGATGGCGAGATATCGCAGGTACAGCGCATAGCCCAAGGTGACGAAACCGACGATCAGCAGCCATTGCACTTGATAGGGCGTGAGACGGAACGGGTCTTTTTTCATGCCGGGACTATGGTTCGGATCGTGCGGACGGGCAAGTCGCGCCGCTCAGGACGGTTGGCGGCCTGTGCATGACGCCGGAGAATCATAACGTCGGCGACGCTTAGCGGGCCGGCGCTGGTGGCGTGGCGGGAGCTGGCGCCGGTTGCACCGGCTTGAGCGGTTCCCGCTTCACCGTATGCGAGGCACTGCGGCGACGTGGTGCGCGCGGCGCCGGAGCAGCCGATGGCTCGGCATTGAGCGCCAGCCGCTGGCCGTCGAACACCGATGTTTCGCAGGCCTGCCGCCGTGTTGCCAAAGTGGCGCAAATCTTCGCCGCCGTTGCGGCGTCGTCGAGCGGTCCGGCGACTAGACGCAGATGCAGCCTGCCGCCGTCGTGGCGCTCCTGCACCGCGATGACCGGCGACAGTCCGTTCAGTTCTTTATGGGTTGAGCCGATGCGCTGCCAAAGTGCGCGCAGGCCTTCGATGGAATTGGCGCTTCCGAGATCGACGCCGAACTCGGTTCGCCGCACCGGAACTTCCGGAACCGCGCTGTTGTCGACTGCTGCGAGCGCTTGCCGTGTATCGGGCTTCACGTCTGTGGTCGGTTGGGATTGTGTGGCTAAATTGGTGGCGGACGATTTTGAAGCGGATTTATCCGGCGCTCCGGACGCCGGCGGTGCCTCAATCGTCGGCGCCGGCACTGCCGTGACGGCAGGCGCAGGCTCGGGCTTGGGAGGTTCGGCAACAACAGTCGACGGCGCGGGTGCCGGGACGGGCGCTGCAATTTTCTCTGACTTCGCTGGCTCCGGTTTGCTCGCAGCCGCAACTTGGACCTTGCTCGGGATAGGTTCCGTATCTGCCGGCGTCGCGGTGGCCGCGCGCGACTCCATGGCGTGATGCTGAGAAGATTTCTCCTTCGGTACTGATGGGGTTGGCGTCGCGCTCCCAGTGTTCGCCGCTTGTCGCGCGATCGAGCCGGTGATGGAGTCGAGACCTTCTTCGACCTTTGTGATCCGCGAATAGAGCCGGTCATGATCGGTACCGAGCGTCTCGAGTGCCGATGTGAGGCGCTTCGATTCAACCTGAACCTCGCCGGCGATGCGCTGGATCTGTCGAGAGTGCGAAGCGATGTCGTTGGCGATCAGATCGCGTGGAACGTGCACGAAGGATTGATTGGCCAGGATCGCAATCGTTACAGCGCCGACCGCAGCCGTCGCCCACGATCCGAGTCGCCACATCATGCGCCGGTCGAGATTGTCTTCGTCCGCGAGAAAACGTGTCACCCAACCACCAGTGTCGTCCGCCGCGAAATCGGCAGCCGAAATTTTTTTGTCCTCTGCCATCAGACTCTATCGGGCCCCCACCGCCGGGCGAATCACGAGAACAACCCTATCAGGATTCGGGCTATGGTTCCCCGTTACCGGTCTCGTGGTCCGGTGGTTTTGTTTGATCTTTGCCGGAAAACGCTTATTGACGGGCATTCCCATCGAAATTCCCAGGCAGATGTTGCGATGACCAGCAGAACGATCCTCACCATTGTGCTCGCGGCGGGCGAGGGCACGCGGATGCGCGCAACGCTGCCCAAGGTCTTGCACGCGGTGGCTGGCCGTTCGCTCCTCGCTCATGTGCTGGGAGCGGCCCCACAAGGCGCGGGGACGTCGCTCGCGGTGGTGGTCGGACCCAACCATCAGGCGGTTGCCGACGAGGCGCTGCGCGTGCGTTCCGACGCCGCGATCTTCACGCAATCCGAACGATTGGGCACCGCGCATGCGGTGCTTGCCGCGAAAGCCGCTATCGCTCAAGGGTTCGACGATCTGCTGATCGCGTTCGGCGATACGCCGCTGATTTCCCCGGAGACGTTCGAGCGGCTGCGCGCGCCGTTGCGCGCGGGGGCTGCGCTGGCGGTGCTCGGCTTCCGCGCCGCGGATCCAACGGGCTACGGACGGCTGGTGGTCGACAATAATCGTCTCGCCGCGATCCGCGAACAAGCCGACGCGAGCGACGACGAACGCAAGATCACGTTGTGCAATGCCGGTGTCATGGCATTCGACGGTCGCCTCGCGTTGCAAGTGCTGGAGCGCATCGGCAACGCTAACCGCAAAGGCGAATATTATCTGACCGACGCAGTGACGATTGTGCGCGAGCTTGGACGCGATGCTGTGGTCATCGAAACGGGAGAAGACGAAGTGCGCGGCATCAACACCAAGGCTCAACTCGCCGAGGCAGAACAGGTGATGCAATCGCGGCTGCGCCAGGCGGCGCTCGACGCCGGTGTCACCATGATCGCGCCGGAAACCGTTTTCCTCGCGCCGGACACCGCGTTCGGCAAGGACGTTACGGTCGAGCCGTATGTCGTCTTCGGTCCAGGCGTTAGCGTGGGCGACGGTGCGGTGATCCATGCGTTCTCGCACATCGTGCAAGCCACGATCGGCAAGAACACGTCGGTCGGTCCCTACGCGCGGCTGCGGCCGGGCACGTCGCTCGGCGACGGCGCGCGGATCGGAAACTTCGTTGAAACCAAGGCGGCAATTCTGGAAGCCGGCGTCAAGGTCAATCACTTGACCTATGTCGGCGACGCGCATGTCGGCGCCAACGCCAATATCGGAGCCGGCACCATCACCTGCAATTACGACGGTTTCAACAAGCACAAGACGCAAATCGGCGAGGGGGCCTTCATCGGCTCGAATTCGTCGCTGGTCGCGCCGGTGAAAATCGGCAAGGGTGCTTACATCGGCTCGGGTTCGGTGATCACCAAGGATGTGGCCGAAGACGCGCTGGCGCTGGAGCGCAGCCAGCAGGCGACCAACGAAGGCTGGGCCAAGCGTTACCGCGACATGAAGGCCGCCGCGAAGGGCAAATCCGGCTAGACAAGGTTGCAGTTAGGTTAACGACTTAACCCTGTGTCAATTCGCAATAGATTTTGAGTTTCGCGGTATTGGACATTTTCGCTAAGACACGCTCGCGCCGGTTCCCGGCGCGCAGGCGATTGGGAGATATGGAACCGCATGTGCGGCATTGTGGGGATTCTGGGCCGCGGCCCGGTTGCCGATGATCTGGTCGATTCGCTCAAGCGCCTGGAATATCGCGGCTACGATTCCGCGGGCGTAGCGACGCTGGAAGGTGGTCATCTCGATCGCCGCCGCGCCGAAGGCAAGTTGAAGAATCTCGAAGCCCGCCTGCGGTCGTCGCCGCTGATCGGCCATCTCGGTATCGGGCATACGCGCTGGGCGACGCATGGCAAGCCGACCGAGAACAACGCGCATCCGCACACCGGCGACAATGTCGCGGTGGTACATAACGGCATCATCGAGAACTTTCGCGAACTGCGCCAGCAGCTCGAAGGCAACGGGACGCAGTTCAGCAGCGAGACGGACACAGAGGTTGTCGCGCATCTCGTCGATTCCTACCTCGCCAAGGGGGCGCCTCCCGCCGACGCGGTGAAGGCGGCGCTGCCGCAATTGCGCGGCGCCTTCGCGCTGGCGTTCGTTTTCAAAGGTTACGACGATTTGCTGATCGGGGCGCGCAAGGGATCGCCGTTGGCCATCGGCTACGGCGACGGCGAAATGTATCTCGGCTCCGATGCCATCGCGCTGGCGCCGCTGACCGACACCATCAGCTATCTCGAAGATGGCGACTGGGTCGTGTTGACTCGCGCCGGAAGCGTCGTCCATGACGTCAACAATAATGTCGTGCAGCGCGAGGTCATCAAGTCCGGCGCTTCGTCGTTCCTGGTCGATAAGGCGAATTATCGCCACTTCATGGCCAAGGAAATCCACGAGCAGCCGGAGGTCGTCGGCCATACGCTGGCGCGCTATGTCGATATGGCGACCGAGCGCGTGACATTGCCGGTGCCGCTACCCTTCGACTTCCGCGATATCCAGCGCATCTCGATCACCGCATGCGGTACCGCGAGCTACGCCGGATACGTCGCAAAGTATTGGCTCGAGCGTTTCGCCAGACTGCCCGTTGAAATCGATGTCGCATCGGAGTTTCGTTACCGCGAAGCGCCATTGCGCAAGGGCGATCTCGCGATCTTCATTTCGCAGTCCGGCGAGACCGCCGATACGCTGGCGGCGTTGCGCTATGCCAAGGCGCAGGGCGCGCATACGGTTTCCGTCGTCAACGTCACCACCTCGACCATTGCGCGCGAGAGCGAGGCAGTGTTGCAGACGCTGGCCGGACCGGAAATCGGCGTCGCATCGACAAAGGCCTTCACCTGTCAATTGATGGTGCTGGCGACGCTGGCGATTGCGGCAGGCAAGGCGCGCGGCGAGTTGTCGGACGAAGATGAAGCGAACCTGGTGCGCGGGCTCGCCGAAGTGCCGCGCCTGATGGCGGCGGCGCTGGTTTGCGAACCACAGATCGAGAAGCTGGCGCGCGAGATCGCCAAATCGCGCGACGTGCTTTATCTTGGCCGCGGCACCAGCTATCCGCTGGCGCTTGAAGGTGCGCTCAAGCTCAAGGAAATTTCCTACATTCACGCCGAGGGCTATGCCGCCGGTGAGCTAAAGCACGGCCCGATCGCGCTGATCGACGAGAACATGCCGGTGGTCGTCATCGCACCGCATGATCGTGTGTTCGAGAAGACCGTCTCCAACATGCAGGAAGTTGCGGCGCGCGGCGGCAACATCATCCTGATGACCGATGCCAAGGGCGCGGCGGAGGCCACGATCGAATCGCTGGTGACCATCATATTGCCGGACATGGCGTCGAGCTTCACGCCGCTGGTCTATGCCGTCCCGGTGCAATTGCTGGCCTATCACACGGCGGTTGTCATGGGCACGGATGTCGATCAGCCGCGCAATCTGGCGAAATCGGTGACGGTCGAGTGACTGCGACCTTTTGCGCCAGCCGCCGCAGGTTCCGACGGAATCATCGCCCTGATGCAAAACTCTGTTAGAATGCCAATATAGCGAGCTGCAAAGCCGCATTCGTTTGAATTTGGAACCCTGATGTCTCGCGACGATCTGCCACCCAAGCCCGCGCCCGGCACGCTGCCTCCCGATGCGCCGCGCGGCTTCATGGCCCGCATTCGCAATTATTTTCTGACCGGTTTGATGGTTGCCGGACCGGTTGCCATCACCTTCTATCTGACCTGGTGGTTCATCACCTGGGTCGATGGGCTAGTGCGGCCGTTCGTGCCGGTTGATTATCGACCTGAGACCTACCTGCCATTTGGCATCCCGGGTGCCGGCCTTGTCGTCGCGGTGATTGCGCTGACGCTGCTCGGTTTCCTGACGGCGAATTTGATTGGCCGTACGCTGGTCGATCTCGGCGAGAGGCTGCTTGGCCGCATGCCGGTGGTGCGCGCAATCTATCGCGGCCTCAAGCAGGTATTCGAGACGCTGTTCTCCGGCAACGGTTCGAGCTTCCGCAAGGTCGGCCTGGTCGAGTTTCCCTCGCCAGGCATGTGGTCGATCGTGCTGATCTCGCAGATGCCGAGCGTTGAAGTTGCTGCCAAGCTGCCGGGTGAGGAGGAGCATATCTCGGTATTTCTGCCGTGCGCGCCGAACCCGACGACCGGATTTTTCTTCTATGTGCCGAAAAGCAAGATCATCGAAATCGATATGAGCGCCGAGGATGCCGCGACGCTGATCATGTCGGCCGGTGTCGTGCAGCCGGGTTCGGATCCGCAACGCAAGATCGCGGCGCTGGCGGAAACCGCCAACGCTGCGCGTGTCGCCAACACCGCTGCGCTGAAGCCTGAGCCAGCCAAGGCGGACTGACGCTCACCCGGCGCCGATCAGCGGGATCGCTTCATCGCGCTCGTATAGATAGAGCAGGCAGCGCAGCGCATCGCCTTGCGCGCCAGTCAGCTTTGGATTGTCGCGCATGATTTTCAGGGCCTCATCGCGCGCTTGCGCGATGAGCTGTGCGTGGACTTCCGAGCGCGCAATGCGATAGCCCGGCATGCCGCTCTGTCGTGTGCCGAGGACGTCGCCTTCGCCCCGCAGCTTCAAGTCTTCCTCGGCAATGCGGAAGCCATCGGTGGTTTCGCGGATGACGCGCAACCGCGCCGCCGACATTTCGCCGAGCGGCTCACGGTAAAGCAGCAGGCAGGTGGAGGATTCCGAACCGCGCCCGATCCGGCCGCGCAACTGGTGCAACTGCGCCAGGCCGAAGCGTTCGGCGTTTTCGATCACCATGATGGTCGCCGCCGGCACGTCGACGCCGACTTCGACAACGGTGGTTGCCACCAGCACGCTGACCTCACCGGCGGCGAATTGCGCCATGGCGCGGTCTTTCTCGGCGCCCTTCATCTGACCGTGAACGAGACCGACCTTGTCGCCGAACCGCTCGCGCAGGCTTTCGAAGCGCTTGGTGGCGTCGGTGAGATGATCGATGGCTTCGGACTCCTCCACCAGCGGACAGATCCAGTAGACCAGCTTGCCGGCGTTCACCGCGCGTCCGACCGCATCGATGACCTCGCCGATCCGGCTATCGGGAACGGTGCGGGTATCGATCGGCTGCCGCCCGGCGGGCTTTTCGCGCAGTTCGGAGATATCCATGTCGCCGAAGTAGGTCAGCACCAGCGTGCGCGGAATCGGCGTGGCGCTCAGCACCAGCACATCGACCGCGTCGCCTTTGGACGTCAGCGCCAGTCGCTCGCGCACGCCGAAGCGATGTTGTTCGTCGACGATGGCCAGCGCCAACGCCTTGAACGCAACGTCGTCCTGTATCAGGGCGTGAGTGCCGACCAGCAGATCGAGTTCGCCGGCAGCGAGGCGGGCGAGGATATCGCGGCGCTCCTTGCCTTTCTCGCGGCCGGTGAGGATGGCGACGCGCAGGCCGGCCCGTTCGGCCAGCGGCGCGATGGTCTTGATATGCTGGCGCGCGAGGATTTCGGTCGGCGCCATCAGCGCGGCCTGCTTTCCAGCCTCGGCGACCGCAGCTGCGGCCAGCAGCGCGACCACGGTTTTGCCGGAACCGACATCGCCTTGCAGCAGCCGCAACATGCGCACCGGCTGTTGCAGGTCATTGGCGATGGCCGCGGCTGCTTCGCGTTGCGAGGATGTCAGCGCATAGGGCAGCGCATCGATCACCTTGTTGCGCAGATGGCCGTCGCCGGCGTGGCGCACGCCCGCGGGGCGGCGCAATTGCGCGCGGACCAGTGCCAGCGCCAATTGTCCCGCAAGCAGTTCGTCATAGGCGAGGCGGGACCAATATGGCCCGTTGGGAAGAATGTCGGTGAGTTCCAGCGGCGCGTGCAGGCGATGCAGCGCCTCACCGAGCGGCGGAAACTGGCAGCGGCGCATTACCTCGGGGCTGATCCATTCCGGGAGTGCCGGCAGTTTCTGCAGCGCCTGCGCTACCGCGCGTCGCAGCGAGCCGAGCGCCAATCCCTCGGTGAGCGGATACACCGGTTCGATGCCGGGAAGATTGGCCAATCCGGCTTCATCGACGACGCGGTCGGGATGGACCATCTGCAGCGTACCGTCGAACATCTGGACCGTGCCGGAGACATAGCGCTTGGCGCCTACTGGCAAGATCTTGTCGATATAATCGGCTTTGGCGCGGAAGTAGGTCAGCATCACGTCGCCGGTGTCGTCGCTGGCATAGACGACATAAGGCACGCGCGCGCGGCCGGGCGGCGAGGGGCGATGACGGTCCACTGTCACTTCCAGCGTCGCGACGGTACCGGGCACTGCATCGCGGATTTTCGGTCGTGCCCGGCGGTCGATGACGTTGCTCGGCAGATGCAGCAGCAGATCGACCAGCCGCGGCGTATCGCCTTTGTCGAGCAGATAGCGCAGCAGCTTGTCCTGCTTCGGGCCGACGCCGGACAGGCTGGTCGCCAGAGCAAATAACGGATTGAGGACAGTAGGGCGCATCAGTTCTCTCGTCGATCTCGCAGTTCGCGCAAAATGCATTATGCGCGCAGGCGATCCGCGCATCCATCGATCTTGACGCGATGCAACTTGAAGAGACGATGCATTGCCGGGTCAAGCCCGGTCATGACGGCGGCGGGGATAATTTGCCGAACTCAAGGGCTGACATCCCCGGCCATGAGGTCTATATCAACCGCGCCCGGCACGTCCGGGCTTTTGGCGTTAGGCAAGGTTGGAAGATGACGGGAACGACACGGTCGAGCCACGGGCTCGACGATCGCCGCAAGCGGCTGCTGTATCGCTGCTGGCACCGCGGCACACGCGAAATGGATCTGATCCTCGGCCGCTTCGCGGACGCTCATATCGCCGAGTTCGATGACGAGGAACTTGCCGGGCTCGAGCGCGTGATCGAGGCGAACGACCCCGATCTCTATGCAGCGCTGACCGGCAACACCGAGCCTGCCGCCGAATTTGCCGGTGTGCTGTTCGAACGCATCAAAGCCTTTCGTATCGCGGACTCGCGCGCATGAAAGCGCCGACGCGGTCTCCCGCTGAATTGCTTTCGCCGGGTCGTGCGCTGACGCTCGCCAATGTCGCCGAAGGTGCCGAAGGGCTGATTGTCTCCGATCTCGCGCGCGCGGTTGCCGCACGGCCGAAGGCGCCTGCCGTCAGCCTCGCGGTGATTTGTCGCGACGGACCGCGCATGTCGCAGATGGCACGGGCGCTCGAATTCTTCGCGCCGGATCTGGCAGTGATGCAATTCCCGGCATGGGATTGTCAGCCCTATGACCGGGTGTCGCCGCATGGTGGCATCGTGGCGCAACGCGTGACGACGCTGGCGCGGCTGTCGCGACTGGCAGGCAGTGACAAGCCGCTGATCGTATTGACCACGGTCAATGCGGTGACGCAGCGCGTTCCGGCGCGTGAGGTGGTCGCGGCGCAGGCCTTGTCGGTGGCGCCGGGCAACGTCGTGCCGATGGACTCCATCGTCGCGTGGCTGGAACACAACGGTTACAACCGCTCGTCGACGGTGCGGGAATCCGGCGAGTATGCCGTGCGCGGCGGTATCCTCGATCTTTTTCCCGCGGGACTCGAACAGCCGGTGCGCTTCGATTTCTTCGGCGATGCGCTGGAATCGATCCGCACATTCGATGCGGAAACGCAACGCACGTTGATGACGATGCGCGGGCTCGACCTGGTTCCGGTCGCGGAATTCCAGCTTGTTACCGAAACCATTCGTCGTTTTCGCATGGGCTACGTCGCAACGTTCGGTGCCTCGACGCGTGACGATCCGCTTTACGAGGCCGTCAGCGAGGGCCGCCGCCATCCGGGCATGGAGCACTGGCTTCCATTGTTTCAGGAACGAATGGATACGCTGTTCGACTACCTCGGCAATGCACCAGTGGTCATTGAGCCGCAGAGCGAGGACGCCGCGCGCGAACGCTTCAAGCAGATCAACGACTATTACGATGCGCGGCGCGAGGCACTTGAACATCCCGGCGGTGGGGTGATCTACAAGCCGTTGCCGCCGGACCGTCTCTATCTGACCGAGAAGGAGTGGGACTCGCGGCTGGCCGATGCCGCGCTGGGGCGGCTGACGCCGTTCGCGGTGCCGGAAGGCAGCGACAACGTCGTCGATGCGGGTGCGCGGCAGGGCCGCAACTTCGCGCCGGAGCGCGCGGACAGTTCGGTCAACGTCTTCGAATCCGTCGTGGCGCATGTGCAGAGCATGCAGGCAGCGCGCAAGAAAGTCGTGGTTGCGCTGTGGAGCGAAGGCTCGCGCGACCGCATGGCGAGCATGCTCAAGGACCACAAGCTGCTCAATCTCACCAGCGTCAATACCTGGCGTACGGTGCAGGCGACGCCACGCAACGAGACCATGCTTGCGGTGGTCGGCATGGAGTCGGGCTTTGAGACCGACAACGTCGTCTTCATCACAGAGCAGGATATCCTCGGCGATCGTCTTGTGCGGCCTCGCAAGGCTAGCCGCAAGCTGGAGAATTTCATCTCCGAGGTCACCAGCCTGGCGACCGGCGACATCGTGGTGCATGTCGAGCACGGCATTGGCCGCTTTGTCGGCCTGCAGACGCTCGATGTTGCCGGCGCGCCGCACGACTGTCTCGAACTGCGCTACGCCAACGAGACCAAGCTGTTCCTGCCGGTCGAAAACATCGAACTGCTATCGCGCTATGGTTCCGACCAAACCGGCGTCGAACTCGACAAGCTTGGCGGCGGAGGCTGGCAGGCGCGCAAGGCCAAGCTGAAGAACCGCATCCGCGAAATCGCCGGTGAACTCATCAAGATCGCTGCGGAACGGCATCTGCATGAGGCGCCGAAGATGCCGGTGCAGCCCGGACTCTACGATGAGTTCTGCGCGCGCTTCCCGTACGAGGAAACCGAGGATCAACTCGCGGCGATCAATGCGACTCTGCATGATCTCGAAAGCGGCAAGCCGATGGATCGTCTGGTCTGCGGCGACGTCGGATTCGGCAAGACCGAGGTCGCGTTGCGCGCGACATTCGCGGTGGCGCTGGACGGCAAGCAGGTCGCCGTCGTCGTTCCGACCACGCTGCTGGCGCGGCAACATGCGCGGACCTTTACCGAGCGTTTCCGCGGTCTCCCTGTCAATGTTGCGCAGGCGTCCCGGCTGGTCTCCGCGAAGGAGTTGAGCCAGACCAAGAAGGGCATTGCCGATGGTTCGGTCGATATCGTCGTAGGCACCCATGCGCTGCTCGGCAAGTCGATCAAATTCAAGGATCTTGGGCTGATCGTCGTCGACGAGGAGCAGCATTTCGGTGTCACCCACAAGGAGCGGCTGAAGCAGTTGCGTGCCGAGGTGCATGTGCTCACCCTGAGCGCGACGCCGATCCCGCGCACGCTGCAGCTGGCGCTGACCGGTGTTCGCGATTTGTCGATCATTGCATCGCCTCCGGTCGATCGCCTCGCGGTGCGAACCTTCGTCGCGCCGCACGATCCGCTGATGATCCGCGAAGCGCTGCTGCGCGAACGCTATCGTGGCGGACAGACGTTCTACGTCTGCCCACGGATCGACGATCTCGCCGAGGTGAAAGACTTCCTCGACAAGAACGTGCCGGAAATGAAGGTCGCTGTCGCGCACGGCCAGATGCCGCCGACGGTGATCGAGGACATCATGTCGGCATTCTATGACGGCAAGTACGACATCCTGTTGTCGACGACGATTGTGGAATCCGGGCTCGACATCCCGTCCGCCAATACGCTGATCGTGCATCGCGCCGATATGTTCGGTCTGGCGCAGCTCTATCAACTGCGCGGCCGGGTCGGGCGTTCGAAGCTGCGTGCTTATGCGTTGTTTACGCTGCCGGCGCAGCAGAAGATCACGGCGCAGGCGGAGCGCCGCTTGAAGGTTCTGCAGTCGCTGGAAACGCTCGGTGCCGGCTTCCAGCTTGCGTCGCACGATCTCGACATTCGCGGCGCGGGCAACCTGCTCGGCGAGGAGCAGTCTGGCCATATCAAGGAAGTCGGCTTCGAGCTCTATCAATCGATGCTGGAGGAGGCGATCCTCAATCTCAAGGCGGGCATCGCCGAGCCGGTGGCCGATCGCTGGTCGCCGCAAATCACCGTCGGGATGCCGGTGTTGATCCCGGAAGATTTCGTCACCGATCTGTCGGTGCGGCTGTCGCTGTATCGAAGGCTGGCCGATCTCGAGACCGAGGAAGAAATCGAGAATTTCGGCGCCGAGCTGCGCGACCGTTTCGGTCCGTTACCGGACGAGGTGCGCTATCTGTTCAAGATCGCAGCGATCAAGGCCTACTGCCGCCGCGCCAATGTCGAGAAGCTTGATGCCGGGCCGAAGGGTGCGGTGATTACGTTCCGTGACAACAGTTTCGCGCATCCCGAGAAGCTCGTGTTCTTCATTCGGCAGCATGGTCAGGCGGCGAAAGTACGCCCCGACATGAAGGTGGTGTTCCTGCAGGATTGGGATACGCCAGAAGATCGTCTCGCGGGCGCTACAGAAATTCTGCGTCAACTGGCCAATCTCGCCGAGGGGCGCAAGGCTGCGTAACACGCGCAGGGCGGCCAATGTTGCCATCGGCCGCCCACTGATACGATCTTCGCTTCGTACGAAGATTTTACTTCGGATACTTGAACTCGGGCGCAGCCTTGAGGGCTTCCTTCGTGGTGTTCATGGTCGCGCGCCACTTGTTGTTCTTGCTGTCGTAAGCAATCGATACCGAAGCTGGCGAGACGGCGACGTAGTGTTCGCCCATGCCGAGGAATCCGCCGACAGACAAGATCAATGCATCGATTTGGTTGTTCTTGATGGCAAGATCGGAAATCTCTCCGACCGATTCATCCTGCTGATTGTAGACATTCAGCCCTTTCAGCTTTGAACTGAACATCTCGCCCGGCGCGACCGTCGAAAACTTCGCTTCCGCCGGCGCGGTCCCGACGGTGGTGGTCGATTGCGCGCGCGTTGCAGGTGCCGTGGTGGTTTGCGCCATCGCCGATGTCGCAATAACGGCGAGCGAAGCGGTGAGGAGTGCGAGTTTCTTCATTGGTGTCCCTCTCTCGTTGCAGACGTGATGCGTCTACAATGCGAGACAGAGGGCTTCGTTCCAAATCCAGGCAAATAAGTTCAGCAGGCCGCGCGATGCGCGTCGTTGTCGAGACGTGACATCAGCGTCGCCGCAGTGTCGTTCGGCAATAGTGCTTCCACCGTGACATGCGGATCGATGCGCGATTCGCGTCGTGAGCCATGCATAGTGTGCTTGATGACGCTGGCGAGGCGGCGCGCAACGGCACCGGCTGTCCGCGAGCCCGCATCGGGAAAGACCGCGATGATTGTGCCGTCGTCGCGCAAGGTAGCGAAATCGGCGCGTCGCATCAGCCGGCCGACGATACGCGCGGTGTCGTAACGCACGCGTGGCGGCTGCTCGCCGAATGTCAGGCGAGCCACGGCGAGTCCGGCGCCGCGAGCGAGTGCCTGTTCGACGGCCGCCGAGAGATCACGCTCGAACGCGCCCGACGTCAGCAGGCCGCTGCGCGGATCGAGCAAGCCGCCGGCGTCAATCGATCGCAGCATGCGGGCCAGGCGTTGCTCGAAAGCGCGTTGCCGGATCAGCGGCAAGGCGTTGACCGCGACATCTCCGGCAGAGCCCACAATCGCTTCGAGATTCGGCAGATCGTAGTCGCGGGTGGGTGGGGATTGTACGATCACCGGAAGATTGCGGAAGCGGGTGTCCTCCGCGAGGACAGTCAGAAAGGCATCGATGACACGCGGAGTAAAACCGTCGCCGATGACGATGCCATCGACGTCACGGGCATTCAGATGTCTGGCGGCGGCTTCGATACTCAGCGCCCCGACGATACCGACGCGTTCGCCGAGTGCGACCGACAGCGCCGGATAGGATGCGCCGCGACCGATCAGCAGCACTGTTGCATCCATGATCGGGTCGGACTCGGGAATCCGCGGTCGCGAGACTGCATTCTCGCTCAGGCGGCGCAGCAGGGTGACGTGCAGCGCCCGCACGCGCAGCGCTGCACGCAGCCGCGCGCCGAGGCGGGCCGGGCCGGTTTCGAGCGACGACATCGGGATAGCATTGATCGGGAGCTGCATCGCCGGATCGATGACGATCATCGGGACGTATGGCTGCAAGGCCGCCGATTGCGCTGCCAGTCGAGACAGCGTGGTTTCGTCTGGTGGGGGCGCGGCGACGATGATCGCTGCAGGCATCAGCCGTTCGATGGCGTCCGATGCATCGGACCATGTTATATCGACGACCGGAAACAGTTCGGTTCCGGTCAGGGCATCGCTCAGCGCGGCGTTCCTGGCAGCCGAGATAACGATGATGGGGCCGTGCTGGGACATCTCGCCTGCGAACCGAAATTGAAACGGTCGCACGCTAAGCGGATGGCCTTAATGTCGCGTCAACGCCACGCGTCGCCTTTGCCTAATCGTGCCCGGTGCGGTCGCGAAAGGCTTCCACCATCAACGGGTTAAGCCCAAGTTCCGTCAGTGCGCCACGTGCGCGGCTGTTTTCGCTGGCGCGCCCGGCGAGGCGATATCCGCTCAGCCTGTCGGGAAGTGCGGTCAGCATCGCGCCGTCGCCCAGGCGCTTCGCCCAGGCTTGCAGATCGTCGGCGAGGAAGCGATAGCCACCCACTGCGACGATCCCCGGCGGCGGCGCGGTGATGCAGATCGCCTTGGTCGTGCGATCGATGCGGGCAGCGTAGCCGGTATCGACGTGATTTGTTTGCGGGGCAGCGATCCGGATATCGTTTTCGGATGCGGCGGCGGTGTAGGCGGCAACCGGGACCATCGATCCACGCAATGCCAGCGTGCCCTCGGGTGTCAGCACGATTTCGCCGGCGATCGGCGACTGCGCGTCGTTGCGCGGGGCGCCGTACGGTCCCGGCTGAATGAGCGTCGGAAATCCATCGTCATCGAGCCGCCGTGCGCCGAACAAGCCAACCTCGCCGAACAGATAGACGTCGGTGAATTGGACGTCCTGCACCGGCCATGCCGGGCTGGATGCGACCTGTTCCGGGGTGCGCCAGAGGCCGACGACGTGACGCAGCGCTGGCAGATTGGCGAAACCGCCATCTTCCGCCAGCCGCATCGCCACCCCGGCGGGCACGACCAGCGTGTCGCAGCGCAATTGCGTCGCCTGCTCCTGCAGCAGTTGCTCGTCGAAAGGATGATGCAGCACCAGCGTGCCGCCACTGAGCAGCCAGCTCAGCGTGGTCGCTGCGATGCCGGCGAACGAGGACATCGTCTGCGCCGCGAGGATCGTTGCGCCTTGGGGCATGGCGCTTTCGAGGAACACGGCCAGCCCGCCCGCGATCATGTTCAGATGCGTGCGAGGGACGGCGAGCAGCCCCTGTGCCGTCGTATCGAACGAGATGATCGCCGCCTGCCGCGCATCGTGCGGCATCGTCGGGGGCAGGGTGTCGCCATGGGCGATGACGTCATCGAGCGGCACCATGCCTTCCGGCAGGTTGCTGCCGAATCCGCAGACATGGCGGATCGAGAACACCTCGGCGGCGGCGTTCATGGCCAGATCAGCGTGGCTGACACCATCGATGAGCGCGCTGCTGACGATGGCACGCGCGCCGATACGGTTGAGCGCCACAGTCAGTTCGGCGTGGCGCCAGAGTTGGGGAAGCAACGCGACCACCAGCCCGGCGCGGTGTGCCGCGAGGACCGTCAGCGGAAATTCGATGGTATTGGCCAGTTGCAGCGCGATGATCGAATTTGGCGGCAGCCCGGCATCGATGAAATGCGCGGCCATTGCGGCGATAGCCCGGTCGGCCTGCGCGTAAGTCAATCGCCGTGGCGCTTGACCGGTCACCCGTTGCTTGTCGATGGGATCGACCAGCGCGAGCGCGTCGGGTTGACGTGCCAGCACTCGCCGGAACAATCCATCGAACGTGGGCGACGCCGTGGGCTGAAACACTCAATCACCTTCAGGGCGGTTTATGCCACCACGTTTCGGGAAGATAGCCGGTCAACGCGGTGGCCTTGGGTCTTTCTATCCGATTCCACCGCGCGATCCATTGTTCGCGGACGTTGTACAGGGGAATCCCATAGAATCCCGAGATCAGTACGCGGTCGAGCGCCCGCACCGCCGACACGAAGGCCGGGCGTTCGCGCGCAGCCAGCAGTGCTCCGATCAGGCTGTCGATGGCAGGATCCTTGGCGCCCATATAATTGCGGGTGCCCTGATTGTCGGCCGCTTCGCTGCCCCAGTAGAACGCCTGTTCGTTTCCAGGCGACAGCGATTGGTCCCAACGGTTCTGGATCATGTCGAAATCGAAGCTGAGACGGCGCTGGTCGAACTGCACGGCGTCGACGGCGCGCACCGACGCCTTGATCCCGGCGCGCTTGAGGCTGCCGGCAAACGCCAGCGCGATGCGTTCCTGATCCCGCGTTGTCACCAGAATTTCGAAGGCGAAGGGCGCTCCGGTCTGACGTTGTTGCAACACGGCGTCCTTCAGTTCGTAGCCCGCCTGAGAAAGCAGTGTCAGCGCGCGGCGCAGTGTCGTTCGGTCGCGGCCGGAGCCGTCGCTGACCGGCAGCCGGTAGCTGCCGTCGAGCACATCGCTACGCACGTGCCCTGGGAAGGGCGCCAGTAGCGCGCGCTCACGCGCGTCTGCGGGGCGGGTGTAGGCCGACAATTCGGAGCCCGCGAAAAAGCCGGCCGACCGCGCATAGAGGCCGAAGAAGTAGTTGCGGTTGATCCATTCGAAATCGAATAACAGCGTGAGCGCTTCGCGGACGCGGATGTCGGCGAAGATCGGCCGCCGCGTATTGAAAACGAGAAACTCGGATGGGTTGGGAACGCCAGGTTTGATGATGTCGCGCACCAGCGCGCCGGATTTTGCCGCCGGAAAATTGTAGCCCTCATGCCAGCGCAGCGGTTCGGTCTCGAGACGAAAATCATAGAGGCCACGCTTGAACGCTTCGAACTGACCGTTGGCCTCACGGTAAAAGTCGAGCCGGATTTCGTCGAAGTTCCAAAGCCCGCGATTGACCGGCAGATCGCGGCCCCAGTAGTTCGGATCGCGGGTCAGGGTGACGCTGGCACCCGGCTTCACCGCCGTCACGCGGTAGGGACCGGAGCCGAGCGGCGGCTCCATCGAGGTGTTTTCGAAAGTCGCGGCATCGATGGCGTGCTTCGGCAGCACGGGCATCAGGCCGAGGATCAGGGGCAACTCGCGATCGTTGGCCTCCTCGAACCGGAAGCGAACGGTGTGCCGGTCGAGAGCCTCGGCCTGGGCCACCTTCGCGTAATACAGGCGATGGTTGGGGCGGCCCTTGTCGCGCAGCAACTGCCAGGAGAATAGCACATCCTCGGCGAGGATCGGGTGCCCGTCCGAGAAACGAGCTAAGGGGTTGAGGTGAAAGATGACTTCGCTGCGCGCCTCGTCGGTCTCCACGCTTTTGGCGATCAATCCGTAAAGCGTGAAGGGCTCGTTGTTGCCGCGGGTCAGCAGGCTTTCGATGACGAAGCCGCGGACCTGCTGCACCGCAAGGCCCTTAACGATCAGCGGGTTGAGGCTGTCGAAGGTCCCGAGGATGCCCTGGACGAGCCGGCCGCCTTTTGGCGCGTCCGAGTTGGCATAGGGCATGTGGGTGAAGTCCGCGGGCAGGGCTGGGTCGCCGTGCATGGCGATGCCGTGGGTGGCCCCGCTCGCCGCGGCAGCGCTTCCGCCAAGCAGGCCAACGACCAACATCAGGGCCGCCAGCAAGCCCCCGGCGCGGGGCACGGTGGCGGGAACATGGGGCGCGACACGCCGATTTGATTCGCTGCGGTTCACCGGGAAAATTTACCACAGCGGTCATGCTTCGGCCCCGGTCCGGCGGCAAAGATGATTGTCGGCATTGATCTTTTCGTTTGCCGTTGTATTGAAGGCATACAATTGAGGTGGGCTGTCGGGTCTGTCACTTAACTGCCGTATTTGGCAGGGAGACAGCGGCCGAATGGCCAGGTGAAGGTGCCCTGTTTTGCGGCTTTGGGCGCTCCCATTCAGAAAGGGCTTTCCGCAATGAGTTTCCCTAAGATGGCCGCGCTGGCGTGGCCGCGCGCGCAGGTCTTCGCCGTGGTGACGGCTGCGGCATTGGCCGCGACATCCACCGTTTCGTATGCCCAGGCTCCCGCCCAGCAACCCGCACCCAAGGCCAAGACGGCCCCGGCGAAAAATGGGCAAAAGGCTCCCGCTGCGCAGCAGGCACCCGCGCAGCCACCGGCGGCTGCTGCCCAGCCGGCCGATCAGCAGGTGCAATTGATCTATGCGCCGTGGACGAAGTTCTGCCTGAAGGGGCAGGACGCCAACGCCAAGCAGGTCTGCTTCACCGGCAAGGACGGCCGCATCGAGTCGGGCCAGCCGGTGATCGCCGCCGTGATCATCGAGCCGGAAGGCGAGCCGAAGAAGATCCTGCGCGTCACGCTTCCGCTTGGCATGCAACTCGTTCATGGCACGCGCATCATCATCGACAACAATCCGCCGCAGCAGAGCCCATACGTGATCTGTTTCGCCAACGGCTGCATGTCGGACTATGAAGTTACCCCAGACATGATCGCCAACCTGAAGAAGGGGCAGAACCTGATCGTGCAGGCGATCAACTCCAACGGCGCGCCGCTGACGCTGCCGCTGCCGCTGGCCGAATTCGCCAAGGCTTACGATGGTCCGCCGACCGATCCGAAGGTCTTCGAGGAAACCCAGAAGAAGCTTCAGGAAGAGCTGCAGAAGCGCGCCGCCGAAGCCCGCGCCAAGCTCGAAGCGCAACAGCCTGCGGCTGGAGCCACTCCGCCAGCCAATCCGGCGCCGAAGTAAGTTGCGAAGCGTCACAGCAAAACGAAAAGCGCCCCGATCGGGGCGCTTTTTTTCTTTCGATCTCGATTTAAATGCCAGGGCAGGGCCCGGTAGCGAAACTCACCGCGGATCTAGTTGAGCGACGAATTGCGCGGACGATAGCCGCCCGACTTATCGCGTACGAATATCTCGGCGACCTGCGAATGGCGGACCGGCTCGCCGGACTCATCCGGTAGCAGGTTCTGTTCGGAGACGTAGGCGACGTATTCCGACTCGGAATTCTCTGCGAGTAGATGATAGAACGGCTGATCCTTATGTGGACGCACTTCCTCCGGGATAGACAGCCACCATTCCTCGGTGTTGGCGAATTCCGGGTCGATATCGAACACGACACCCCGGAACGAGAATATCCGGTGCCGGACGATCTGGCCGATCTGAAACTTGGCGGTTCGCATCTTCAGCATGACTCGTCGAATAGACCAGGATTGTGGCCGATGCTAGAGGCAAACTTTCCTCCGTTGGGTCGCCTTGCGACCGACCCAACCACGGTTCGGGGCCAAAAATGAAGAAAATCACGCTTTCATGATCGATGTTCTCAACCTTGCGATGCCGTATTTCGGCTTGATCTTCGTCGGATACGTTTGTGGAAAATGGCGGAACCTGCCGGAATCCGGGCTCGCCTGGATGAATTTCTTCGTGCTTTACGTCTCTCTTCCGGCGCTATTTTTCCGCATTATGTCGCGGACCCCGTTCGAGGAACTCGCCAATCCGCCGTTCGTGATCGCCACCACCGCGGCAACGGCTGCGGCTTTCTTCCTGTCTGCCATCGTCGGCAAATTGATCGGGCGGCTACCGCTTCGCGAAGCGGCGATGGCCGGGCTGGCCGGCGGTTACGGCAACATCGGCTACATGGGGCCGGCGCTGGCCTTGGCCCTGTTCGGTCTGCCATCGGCGGTGCCGACCGCGCTGATTTTCTGCTTCGACAGTATCTTCCTGTTTTCGGTGATTCCATTGTGGATGGCGCTGACCGATGGAACACGCCGGCCGCTACTGCCGACGCTGTGGTTCGTCGTCAAGGAGATCGTGCTGCATCCGCTGATCGTCGCCGTTTATTGCGGAGCGTTGGCGGCTGCGTTTCACCTGCAGCTGCCGGTGGCGCTCGACAGCATGTTGCAGTTCCTGCAAAGCTCGGCGGCGCCGGTCGCACTGTTCGTACTCGGCGTTACCGTCGCGCTGCGGCCGTTGGGGCGCGTGCCGTGGGAAATTCCCGGTCTCGTGCTGATCAAGCTTGTGATCCATCCGATACTGGTGTTCGCGCTGGTGTGGTGGCTCGGACCGTTCACGCCGGAATGGTCGGCCACGGCCGTGTTGATGGCGTCGCTGCCGCCAGCGTTGAACGTGTTCGTCATCGCCCGGCAGTATGACACCTGGACCGAACCTGCGTCGGTTGCGGTTCTGATCGGGACGTTCGTGTCGGTGGTGACGTTGACCAGCGTGATGTACCTGATCAAGACCGGCCAGATCGCCTTCTAGCGGTTCTGCAGGGGCGCGTTCAGGACAACCGACGCCACGTCGGCGCGAGGCCTTCGCGCATGGCGATGCGGCGGAGCGGGCGGATAGCGTTCAACAGATGGAGCCCGGTCGCGCGCGCCGCCTGCATCGGCAGGAAATCGCTGAGCAGCGAACGGTTGGCCAGATCGATGGCCATGGTTCGGCTGGCGATGTCGTTGCGACGCCGGGAATCGAACTGAGCCAAGGCAAGCGGATTGCCCGGATCCTCGCCGCGCGTCATCGTATCGATCACAAGATCGGCGATATCGGATGCATCACGAAGTCCCAAATTAAGCCCCTGTGCACCGATTGGCGGCAGCACGTGCGCGGCTTCGCCGGCCAGCACGATGCGATTCTTGGCAAACTGCCTCGGCTGTTCGATGGCCAGTGGGAACACATGACGTCCCGGTCCGACGCTGACACGACCGAGGATCGAATGCATCGCGCGTTCAGCGGCATCGGAGAGCTGTTCGTCGCTCAATGCCATCAGGCGCTTGGCTTCGGCGGGTGATGCGACCCACACCACGCTCGAACGGTTACCGGGAAGCGGCACGAATACGCACGGTCCATTTGGCGTGTGAAACTCGGTGGAGACGTTGTGGTGCGGCCGCGCGTGCGTGACGTTGAAAGTCATTGCCGCCTGATCGAGTTCGCGGCGCTTCACCTCGATGCCGGCTGCGTCGCGGCAGATCGATTGCCGCCCGTCAGCGCCGACGACAAGTCTTGCCGCGACAACCCCGCCCTGTCTGGTGCGGATCGTGACGTTCAGTTCCGTGACGTCGATGGCCTCGGCATCATCGTCGATGCGTGTCAGCGTTGGGCATTCGGCGGCCCGCGCTTCCAATGCGATCAGTAATTCGCGATTTTCGATATTATAGCCGAAGGTATCGAGTCCGATTTCTTCCGAATTGAATCTGACTTCCGGCGCGCGGATCAGCCGCCGCGTGTCGTCCACCAGGCGCATGGTTCGCAGGGCGGTGGCTTTATCTTCGCATCGTTCCCAGACGCCGATGCGTTGGAGGAAATCCACCGACCCGCTTAACAGCGCCGTGGTGCGGTTATCGGGGTAGGGCTTGCGGCTGGCAATCAGCGCAACACGAATTTCGGCTTGCGCCAACGCGACAGCGGTTGCCAGTCCAACGGGGCCGCCACCGACGACGGCAACGTCATATAAGGTCAGATCCGCGGAGGTATCGTTCATGGTCGGACAATCGGTATTCGCAAGGGCAATTGCAAGTCTGGCCGAGCGCATCGCCGGAAAATTGATTGCGCGGCGGAACGCCGCAAGGGCAGGTCGGGGCGATGTGTCATTGGCCGTTTGTTGAACGATGTGACGTGAGGGTCAAATCCCAAACGCTTCGAGTAACTTATATCGGCTGTCATCGATTTGAATTTGATATTCCACAATCGGCGGTCATGGAGGGCGCGACTTTAGAATCGGACCGGCGGTATGCAAAGCCGCGCGATTCCTGCTAAAACGCATGGGCCATATGACATCATCGAACCAGCCAGAGCTGTCCTCCCCCTCACGGTCGGCGCGCGCCGCGGCTTTCGGCGTTCACATCTTCACTGCGTTCGGTGCCGGCATTGCCCTTGTTGCGCTGCTTGAAGCGGTGCGGGAACACTGGGCGGCGATGTTTGCATGGCTTGGCCTGGCGTTGATCGTCGACGGGATCGACGGGCCGCTGGCACGCCGTTTCAACGTGATCCAGCTCCAGCCCGAATGGTCCGGCGAGGTGCTCGACCTCGTCGTCGATTTCGTTACATACGTGTTCGTTCCTGCCTATGCGATTGCCGCCAGCGGATTGCTGTTGCCGATCGCAGGGCCTCTGCTGGGTGTCGGCATTGTCATGACCGGGGCGCTGTATTTCGCCGATCGCCGGATGAAGACCGCGGACAACCACTTTCGCGGGTTCCCGGCGTTGTGGAATGCGGCGGCGTTTTACCTCTTCCTGCTGCAGCCATCGGCGGTTCTGGCGACGCTTGCCATTGCAGTGTTGATCGCTCTGACGTTCGTGCCGATTCATGTCATGCACCCGGTGCGCGTGACACGGCTGCGCCGCCTCAATCTCGCGTTGATCGGTGTGTGGGCGGTTCTGGCGATCGTGACAGTGATCGACGATTTCAATGTAGCCGTTCCAGTAAGCGCCACATTATGTGCAATCGGCGCCTATGTAGTGTTTGGTGATGCGGTGATCCGCTTGATGAGGCCGACAAGAGCATGATTGAACTTTTGACAAGTCCCGAAGCCTGGGCCGCGTTGTTGACTTTGACGGCACTGGAGATTGTGCTCGGTATCGACAACGTCATCTTCCTGTCGGTAATCGTCTCTCGCATTCCGCCACAGCAGGCCAAGCGCGCTCGTCAGATCGGTCTGGCACTGGCGTTGATCTTCCGCATCATCCTGCTCAGCCTGCTGGTCTGGTTGATCGGACTGACGCAGCCGGTCATTACCATCAAAGAATTCGGCTTCTCATGGCGCGACATCATTCTGATCGGCGGCGGTGCATTCCTGATAGCCAAGGCAACGCATGAAATTCATGGTGAGGTCGAAGCGCACGAAGAGTCGGAGACAGAGACAAAGCCCAAATCCAGCGCGTTCTTCTGGATCATCATCCAGATCATCATCATCGATCTGGTGTTCTCGCTCGACTCGATCATCACCGCGATCGGCATGGCGCAGGACCTCGAAGTGATGATCGCTGCGGTGATCATTGCCTGCATCGTCATGTATGTGTCGTCGGGGCCGGTGGCGCGCTTCGTGGCCGAGCATCCCACCACCAAGATGCTGGCACTGGCGTTCCTTGTGCTGATCGGTGTGGCGTTGGTCGCCGATGGTTTCCAATTCCACATCCCGCGCGGCTACATTTACTTCGCGATCTCGTTCTCGCTGGCGGTGGAGGCATTCAATATCCTTGCCAAGCGCAATCGGAAGCGTGCCTCCTGATGCTGCGCCGCGGCGGCCATTGTCAGCGGTTCGGTTGACAAGGGGCTTGTGTTGGTTATCGATCATACCAACCAGGTTTCGGGAGGCGTGAGATGATCAAGGCCGTTCGTGTGCATAAGGTCGGTGGCCCGGAGGCGCTGGTTTATGAGGCCGTCGATGTGCCATCCCCCGGCGCAGGCGAAGTGCACATCCGGCAACATGCGGTCGGCCTGAATTTTATCGACGTCTACTATCGTACCGGACTCTACAAGGCGCCGTCGCTGCCATTCATCGCCGGCAACGAAGCTGCAGGCGAGGTTGTCGCCGTCGGCTCCGGCGTCACGGATTTTCATCCCGGCGACCGCGTGGCCTACTATGCCAATCTTGGCGGATACGCGACCGAACGTAACATCCCGGCCGAGAAACTGGTCAAGCTGCCGGATCATATCACCTACGAGCAGGGCGCCGTGTTGATGCTCAAGGGGCTCACGGTGTGGTACCTGCTGCACAAGACCTTCAAGGTGGAGCAGGGGCATCGGGTCCTCATTCATGCAGCAGCCGGCGGCATTGGTTTGATCGCCTGCCAATGGGCCAAAGCGATGGGCGCGCATGTCATCGGTACGGTCGGCTCTAAGGCTAAGGCCGATCTCGCGCTCGCCAACGGTTGCGATCAGGTGATCCTCTACAACGAGGAGGATTTCGTCGCACGTGTCAAACAGATCAGCCGCAATGAGCTTTGCGATGTCGTTTATGACGGCGTCGGCAAGACCACGTTCCCCGGTTCGCTGTCGTGCCTGAAGCCGCGCGGGTTGTTCGTCAGTTTCGGCAATGCATCCGGACCGGTGCCGCCATTCGCATTGGCGGAACTGAACAACCATGGCTCGCTATTCGCGACGCGTCCCAAGCTGAATGATTACGTTGCCAAACGGTCCGATCTGATTGAGGGCGCCGACACGCTGTTCTCGGCGGTGATCAACGGCAAGCTGCACGTGCCGATCAATCACGCTTATGCGCTCAAGGATGCCGCCAAGGCCCATACCGATCTCGAGGGGCGCGCAACGACTGGAGCGGCTATTCTCAAGCCGTAGCGGTGTCGTGTTACTTGAATTGTCGTTGCGAGCAGCGTTAGCGATGAAGCAATCCAGTTTTTGATCTGTGGCCCCTGGATTGCATCGCTTCGCTCGCAATGACGAAGTTCATTCAGCGCGTGATTTCGCTTAGAATCCCGCGACGGTGCCGTGCAGATCGTATTGATCGGCGCGTTCGATTTTCGCGGTGACGATCTCGCCGACCTTGAGCGGACGTCGGCTCGAGACGTAGACGGCGCCATCGATTTGCGGCGCATCGGCCTTCGAGCGGCCCTTCGAAACGGTCGGCCCCACTTCATCGATGATAACTTGCTGGCGTGTGCCGACCTTGCGTTTGAGCCGGCGTGCTGAAATTTTCTGCTGGCGGGCCATCAGCGCATTCCAGCGTTCGGTCTTGACCTCTTCGGGAACCGGATTGTCGATCGCATTCGACGTCGCACCAGCGACGGGTTCGTATTTGAAGCAACCGACGCGGTCGATCTCGGCTTCGTCAAGCCAATCGAGCAGGTAAGCGAAATCGCTTTCGGTCTCGCCGGGAAAGCCGACGATAAACGTCGAGCGCAGCGCCAGGTCCGGACATTGCTCGCGCCAAGTCTTGATCCGTGCCAACGTCTTGTCCTGCGCGGCCGGACGGCGCATCTGCTTGAGCACCGCGGGGCTTGCGTGCTGAAACGGGATATCGAGGTAGGGCAGGATCTTGCCCTCGGTCATCAGTCCGATCACCTCGTCGACGTGCGGATACGGATAGACGTATTGCAGCCGCACCCAGACGCCGAGTTCGCCGAGTTCGCGCGACAGATCGAAGAATTTCGCGCGCACCTCGCGGTCCTTCCACTGGCTCGCGGCATATTTCAGATCGATGCCGTAGGCGGACGTGTCCTGCGAGATGACCAGTAATTCCTTGACGCCGGCTTCGACCAGCTTTTCCGCTTCGCGGAGCACGTCGGCGGCCGGACGCGAGACGAGGTCGCCGCGTAGTTTCGGAATGATGCAGAACGTGCAGCGATTGTTGCAGCCTTCGGAAATCTTCAAATAGGCGTAGTGCCGCGGCGTCAACCGCACGCCTTGCGGCGGTATCAGATCGAGATGCGGATTATGCAGCGGCGGGACCGCCCGATGCACCGCATCCAGCACGCTCTCATATTGCTGCGGACCGGTGATCGAGAGCACGTTCGGATACGCCTGCTCGATCTGCTCCGGCTCGGCGCCCATGCAGCCGGTGACGATAACCTTGCCGTTCTCGGCCATGGCTTCGCCGATGGCGCCGAGCGATTCCTGTTTGGCGCTATCGAGGAAGCCGCAGGTATTGACGATGACGACGTCGGCGCCGTCGTGCTTGCGCGCCAGCTCGTAGCCCTCCGCTCGCAGCCGGGTGATGATGCGCTCGGAATCCACCAGCGCCTTGGGGCAGCCCAGCGAGACAAAGCTGATTTTGGGAGCGGTGGTGTTCTGCATTCGTTTTCCGTGAATTTGCTGCGCAGGAGCTAGCCTTGATAGCGAGGCCTGACAAGGCTTTAGACCTCATCAGCGCTCGATCAGCGGCGAAAATCTGCTGGCGCTAGATCCCATTTCGTCAAAGCGCACCGGCTCGGCCAGCTCGGGCGAAATCCGGCGCCGCCGGCTGTGGCTACATTTTAGGCGATAGGTGAGTTAGCTTAAAATTTCATCTGTGTGCACCTGCGAAATAAGCAGGTAGGCGGCATGTCCGATTCGGGGTGCGCTCACCTAAATCATCATAACTTATTGAAAATAATTAAAAAGACGACGTCGTTTGCGGTTGGCACGTGACTTGAATTGCTGATTGCGTCCGGTTGCAGCGCAATTGGAAGCGGCCCGCGAGGAAGCCTGGATCCGGGCGGTCCGCCAAAGCGGTTCTCAATCCGGTGCGCGCGCCGCGCCAGCAGGAGGCTCCCGATGGATTACACCAAGGCTGCAGATGTCGTCGCCACTATGGTCGACACCGCCCAGAAGAAACTGGCGCTCGAACCGCGCGACCTGCTCATCCGCGGCGCGCTATCAGGCGCGTTGCTGGGTGCGGCGACAAGTCTTGCGTTCGGTGCCGCAGTGACGACCGGGCAGCCCATCGTCGGGGCGCTGATCTTCCCGGTCGGCTTCGTGATGATTGTTCTGCTCGGGCTGGAACTGGTGACCGGAAGCTTCGCGCTGCTGCCGCTCGGGCCGCTCGCCGGCAAGGCGAATTGGAGCACGGTCGCGTCGAACTGGTCCTGGGTGTTTCTCGGCAACCTGCTCGGGAGCATCGCCTATGGCGCGCTGCTGGCCATCGCGCTGACCAACATGGGAACGTCGGCGCCCGCCGGCGTTGCGGCGCGGATTGTCGCTATCGCCGAAGCCAAGACGATTGCCAACGAAGCGCTCGGCGCGGCCGGGATAATCAGCGTCTTCGTCAAGGCGATCTTGTGCAACTGGCTGGTCTGTCTCGGTGTCGTCATGGCGATGACCTCGACCTCCACCGTCGGAAAGATTGCCGCAGCATGGCTGCCGATTGTGACGTTCTTCGCGCAGGGCTTCGAACACGCCGTCGTCAACATGTTCGTCATTCCCACCGGCATGATGATGGGCGCCAAGGTCAGCGTTTACGAATGGTGGGTGTGGAATCAAATTCCGGTGACGCTGGGCAATATCGTCGGCGGCTTCGTATTCACCGGACTTGCGCTTTACGCCACCTACAAGCCCGCGAAACAAATGACTCCGATGTCGCCATCGATGACGCCACAGGTCCCCGCGGAATAGCAGCAAGTTGATGTTGGAATGAACATGAAGCTTGAAACGACAACCGCCGATTTCAGTGATGAGCAGAAGCGTTACCTCGAAGGGTTTATGTCGGGCCTTCAGGTTGGACGCGTCGGACGCAACGCTGGGCTCGGCGGTGCCAGAGTCGAGGCAGAATCCAAGAGCGATAAGGCCGATCCGGAGCCGACAGGGCCGGATGCTGCAAACCTCAAAGCCCAGAACCGTTTTCTCCGGGAGGGCAAGAAGTTGTCCGACCCGGAGAAATTCAAGCGCGAGCAGCATCCGTTCGATGCTTATCAGAGGCTGAAGCAGCAGGCGCGCGACAACCTGCCGCCACCGCCGGCGGACAATTTCCGTTGGCGCTACTATGGATTGTTCTACGTCGCGCCGGCGCAGAATTCGTTCATGTGTCGATTGCGCATTCCGAACGGCATTCTCAAATACACGCAGTTTGCGGGTCTTGCCGATCTCGCGGAGAGCTATGGCGGCGGATACGCGCACATCACGACGCGCGCCAATATCCAGATCCGCGAGATCGAACCGAAGAACACGGTATCGATGATCGAAGCAATCCAGGATCTCGGACTGTGTTCGCGCGGGTCGGGGGCAGACAACATTCGCAATGTTACCGGCACACCGAGCGCGGGCATCGATCCGCAGGAATTGCTGGACACTCGCCCTTACGCGCGCGACTGGCATTTTCACATTCTCAACGATCGCTCGCTGATCGGACTGCCGCGCAAATTCAACGTCGCATTCGATGGTGCGGGGACGATCCCGGTGCTCGAAGACACCAACGACATCGCTTTCACTGCCGTCGAGGTGAAGGACGGTTTCGGCGTGGAGCCTGGCATCTGGTTCCGGCTCGGGATCGGCGGCATCACCGGCCATAAGGATTTCGCCCGCGACACCGGGGTCATCGTCAAGCCTTCCGATGCAACGATGATAGCGGACGCCATCGTGCGCGTGTTCATCGAGCATGGCGACCGCACCAATCGGTTGAAGGCGCGATTGAAGTACGTGCTCGACACGATGGGGTTCGACAAGTTTCTCGCCTTGGTCGAGGAGCGATATGGCAGCAAGCTGACGCGCGTTGGCGCGGATGCCATCGTTCCTCGACCAACCCAGGATCGCTCGGCGCATATCGGCGTTCGCGCGCAGAAGCAGCCGGGCTTGAACTGGATCGGCGTCGTGCTGCCGGTCGGCAAGCTGACCTGCGACCAGATGCGCGGACTTGCCAAAATTGCTGGCGATCTCGGCGATGGCGACATTCGTCTGACGGTCTGGCAGAACCTGCTGATCTCCGGAGTCTCGGACGCCAGCGTGGCGCTGGTGTGTGCAGCGATTGAAGCGCTCGGGCTGGCCGTGAAGGCGTCGCCGGTTCGCGCCGGGCTGGTGGCGTGCACAGGCAATGCCGGTTGCAAATTCGCGGCGTCTGACACCAAACGTCACGGCGATGCGATTGCGTCATGGTGTGAGCAGCGCTTGCAGATCGATAGCCCGCTCAACATCCATCTCACCGGCTGCCATCACTCCTGCGCCCAGCACTATATCGGTGACATCGGGCTGCTCGCGGCGAAGGTTACGACCAGCGAAGAGGGCGATACCGCCGAAGGCTATCATCTCTATGCCGGGGGCGGTTTCGGAACCGCGGCGGGCATCGCGCAGGAGATTTATCGCGACATCAGAGCCGAGGACGCGCCAAGGACCGTCGAGCGGCTGCTACGCGCCTATTTGAGCCATCGCGTCTCGCCGGAGGAGAATTTTGTGGCGTTCGCGCGACGTCACAATGCTGAGGCTCTGCGCAGCATGGCTGACGCGGAGGCCGTGGCATGAATCAGATCACGCCACCGGCACGGCTCGAAGTGATACCGGAATCGGCGCCGTTCTCCGAAGGTCAGCGCGCCTGGTTGAACGGCTTTCTCGTCGGATTGCTTGAATTGGACGGCGCGGTGCCGCTCTCGCCCGAGCAGAACGCCGCGCTTGTACAGGGGGCAGTCGGTGATGGCGACGACGGCGAGGCGCCATGGCACGATCAGACCATGCCGATCGCCGAACGTATGAAACTCGCTGAAGGCCGTCCGTTGCGCCGGCGGATGATGGCGGCGATGGCGCAGCAGGATTGCGGCCAGTGCGGCTACAATTGCAACGACTACGCCGATGCGATCGCCTACAAGTCAGAAGCGCGGATCAATCTGTGCGTGCCGGGCGGCAAGGAGACCGCCCGGATGCTGAAGACTCTCCATGAAGAACTCGAGCGGGCTCCGGCTTCCAAGTCGACCGCACCAGTAGCGGCGTCAGCAGCGCCAGCTATGGTGTCGGAGTTAGGCCGCTCGCGTGACAACCCGACGATGGCTAAGTTTCTGTCGCGCCGATTGCTCAACAAGCCCGGATCGGAGAAGGAAACCTGGCATATCGAGATCGATCTGGATGGCAGCGGTATCGATTACGTCGTCGGCGATTCATTCGGAGTCGTGGCACGGAATGATCTTGGGCTGGCCGACCAGATCATCGCTGTTCTCGGGGCTTCGCCTACGACGCAGGTGGACGGCAAGTCGTTACGCGAGGTCCTCCGCGATGACGTGTCGTTATCACCGGCTCCGGACGCGTTGTTCGAACTGCTGTCGTTCGTCAGTGGTGGCGCGTTGCGCGAAAAGGCGCGGTCGTTGGCGCAGGGCGAAGACCCCGATGGCGACGCCGCCAATCTCGATGTGCTCGCGGCCTTGCAGAAATTCATCGGCGTGCGGCCGCATCCCGAAGCTTTCGTCGAGGCGCTGGAGCCATTGCAGCCAAGGCTCTATTCGATCTCGTCATCGCACAATGCGACGCCGGGCCGCTTGTCGCTCACGGTTGATACCGTGCGCTACACAATCGGCAAGCGGCAGCGACTGGGCTTGGCCTCGACATTCCTCGCTGAGCGCATCAATCCTGGCGAAGAGTTTCACGCGTACGTCCAGAAGGCCCACGGCTTTGCGTTGCCGCCGAATCCGGACGTGCCGATCATCATGATCGGGCCGGGGACCGGCGTCGCGCCGTTCCGGGCCTTTCTCCACGACCGGGCGGCGACCAGGGCGACTGGCCGCAACTGGCTGTTCTTCGGCCATCAGCGCAGCGATTGCGATTTTTTCTACGCCGAAGAATTCAACGCAATGAAAGTATCGGGGCATCTGACCCGATTGTCGCTGGCGTGGTCACGCGACGGCGACAAGAAATTCTACGTGCAGGACCGTATGCGCGAGGTCGGTCGCGACCTGTGGAACTGGCTCGCCGATGGCGCGCACGTGTATGTCTGTGGCGATGCCAAGCGCATGGCCAAGGATGTCGAGCGTGCGCTCGTCGATATCGTGGCGCAGTTTGGAGCGCGAACGACAGACGAGGCGGTCAGCTTCGTGGCGGAACTGAAGAAGAAAGGACGGTATCAGCAGGACGTTTACTGAGCCCGGCGCGAGCCGCGCGCCCGTGGCGAATAAGTTGTTTGCCGGAACGCCTGCGGAGAGAAATTTCGTCTGGTCTTCGGCGGTGGCGCGCAGCCAATATTGTTATTTGCGAGACGGTCTTGCGATCGGGGAGGGCAGCAATTCAATGTTGCCTATCAACGCGTTGGAGACCGTCCATGCCAGATCCGGAAGCCCCTCTGTTTGCCTATGCCCGCGCCCTTTCCGGCGGCAAGGAAGACCGTCTTCACGCGATTGCGTTGTGCGGGGCGTTCCTGTTGATCGCGGCGGTGCTGTTCGGCACGCTGTCGTTTCGTCCGTTCTGATAGCTCATCTGAGGAAAATCAGAACGGTCGCACATCGATGCCATTGTCCTTGAGCGCTGCCTTGACGGCCCGCGCGATTTCGACGGCGCCGGGCGTGTCGCCATGGATGCAGACGGTATCGAGTTGAACCTTGATCGTCTTGCCTGAGACAGACACCACGGCGCGATCCTGCACCATTCGCACGACACGTTCGGCGATTTGCGCCGTATCGTGCAGCACAGCGCCCGGCTTGCGGCGTGAAACCAACGTCGCATCATCCTCGTAAGCGCGGTCGGCGAACACCTCATGCACGAGCGGCAGCCCTGCGGCTTCGCCCGCGGTGACCAGTTTCGAGTTGGCCAACACGACGAATTTCAGATTGCGATCGACTGCCTTGATGGCTGACGCGATGGCGCGTGCCGTCATGTCGTCTTCGCAGGCGACATTGGAGAGCGCGCCGTGCGCCTTCACGTGAGTGACCTTGTAGCCCTCCATCGTCGCGATAGCCTGCAACGCGCCGATTTGATAGGCGACGAGATTCTCGATTTCGGCGGCGCTCAATCCTGCCACCGGGCGACGGCCAAAGCCGTGCAAATCGCGATAGCCGGGGTGCGCGCCGATGCGAACGCCGCGCGCCTTGGCCAGTTGCACGGTCTTGCGCATGGTATCGGCATCGCCTGCGTGAAATCCGCAGGCGATATTGACGCTGCTGGCGAGGTCGATCATGGCGGCGTCATTGCCCATCTGCCATGCGCCAAAACCCTCGCCGAGGTCGCAATTCAGATCGATCGACATAATGCTGCTCCGCTAGCAGGATACTATGGTTGGTGGTCCGGCGACGGCTCGGATTGCCAGGTGCCGGCATCGATGGCATTGACGGCAACACCGGCAACATTGGCATTTTGCAATGCTTCGATATCGAGAGCCAGGCCGCTAGGCTCTCGCAAACGATTTGGCAAATCGCGCAGCAGCGCGGCCATCGCGCGCGCTGCCGCTTGTGCCTCTTGCATGCTGACGGCCTTAAAGCGCAGACCTCGACCCGCGGGAATCTGCGCGAAGCGGCCGAGATCGGCGGAGATCACGGTCGCGATCTTGGGATAGCCGCCGCTGGTGCCGCGGTCCGGCATCAGCACGATCGGTTGTCCGCTGCCCGGAACCTGAATACTGCCGTTGACGGTGCCGTCGGACACGACGTTGTGACCATATCGATGCAGGATTTTCGCCGGTCCTTCGAGCCGATAGCCCATGCGATCGCTGGTCCCGGAAATCTTCCACTCGCTGCGGAGAAAAAGTTGCACGATGTCGTCGTCGAACTCGTCGTCTTGCGGACCAAGCACAACGCGGATCGGCCCTTCGGGGCGAGCCGGCACGATGATCGCGTGTTCGTTGGCAAGGGATGCAGTTGGGACCTGCAATTCGTCGCCAACTTGCAGAGGTCGCGGGTAGGGACTGCCAAGGCCTGCGCGGGCGTTGACTGAGAGGCTTCCGAACGTCGGTTCGCCTTTTACGCCACCGCCTTCGATGGCGAGATAGCTGAACACGCCATCGCGCGTCGCCCCCAGCGTCAGGCTGTCGCCCTCAGCCAAGATGAAGGATTCATGCAGAGCAATAGAATCTTGGCCGACCTTCGCGCTGCGTTGTGCACCTGCCAGCGCAATCCGAACAGCCCCATCGCGCGCTGAGAAAGTGGCACCCAGCGGGCCAATCTCGATTGCGGCACTGAACAAGGGATTGCCAACCAGGCAGTTAGCGACAGCAAGCGCTAAAGGATCCATCGCGCCGCTCGGTGTCATGCCGTAGCGTTGCGCGCCATATCTACCGGCATCCTGAACCGAGGTCGCGGGTCCGACCATGGCGATAACGAGCGTGCTCATCGTGCCACCAGTTCGGCAACGATCTCGCCATGTTCCGCCGCACGCTCGCATTCGGCGAACTGCCTGGCGTCGATAGCGTAAAGCTTCACCTCGTCGCCCGGTTCCAGCAGGAAGATCGGATCGCGCCCAAGCTGGTAGGTGCGCACAGGCGTTCGGCCCAGGAGATGCCAGCCGCTCGGCCCGGCGATGCACTGAATGCCGGTCTGCACGCCGCCGATCGAAATGGTGCCGGGTGGAGTCAGCAAACGCGGAGTTTGACGCCGCGTCAGCTCGAGCGATGGGTCGAGGCCACTGAGATAAGACCAGCCCGGCGTGAAGCCGATCATGGCGACGCGATAGGTGGGAGCGGCATGCCGGCTAATCAACGCTTCGGTTGATAAGTTGAGCGCCTTCGCGGTGCCTTCGAGATCGATGCCGTGCTCACCGCCATAGGTTACTGGCACGCGCCAGCGGCGAGCGACGACGTCTTGTGTCGATGCCTGTTGGGCAAGCGCGGCCAGCTTGCCGCCAAGCGTATCGAAATCGATCCGCACCGGATCATAATGCACCAGCAGCGAGCGATAGGTCGGCACCGTTTCGGAGATGCCATCGATCGGCGTCTTGGCAAGCAGGCGGTCCAGCGCCAGCACGCGCCGATTGGCTTCGTCGTCGATCTGGCGGCTGAACTCCACCGTGATGGCGGCGTCACCACTTGGCAGAATGCGAGGCGGAGAAAGCTTGGCGGCCATACCAGTCAAAAAGCTCTACTGCGAAGCTTCAAGCCATAGCGCGTTTTGTGGTCGGTTGGAATCTGCTTTGAGAAAGAAAAGCGTGCGACTTCAATAAATTAATCTGCATCATCGTGATAAGCTGGGGTGATCGGCGGTGATGCGTGTGGCGCAATACAGGAAGCTTGCTTGCCGCTCTTGACGCCATCGCCATCAATCGCAAGATGCACCGCCACTTATTCGTCCTACTGGAGCTGTTGTTCGATGTCCCTGACCCCTCAAGCCATTGCGACGTTGTCGCACGTGTCCACTGCCACGATCACCACGGTGCTATTGAAGAAGGGGTTGCGAAACGTCTGGCTGCGGGGCACGCGTCCGCTATTGCCGGGACAGAAAAGGCTGGTGGGGTCTGCCTTCACATTGCGCTTCGTTCCCGCGCGTGAGGATTTGGCCACCCCGGAATCGTGGTCGTCGCCGATCTCGACGCGCACGGCGATCGAAGCCATGCCGGAAGGCTGCATTGCCGTGGTGGATGCCATGGGCATTACCGATGCAGGTATCTTCGGCGACATTCTTTGCGCGCGCATGGTCAAGCGAAAGGTCGCAGCGCTGATTACCGATGGTGTCGTTCGCGATCTTGAAGGTGTCCTCGGCACTGGTCTGCCCGTGTGGTGCACCGGCGCTGCCGCGCCGCCGTCCGTGGCGGGCCTGACATTCGTCGGTTGGGGCGAAGCGATCGGCTGCGGAGGCGTCGCGGTATTCCCCAATGACGTCATCGTCGCCGATCAGGATGGCGCGGTTGTTATCCCGCAAGCGCTGCTCGATCACGTGCTGACCGAAGGCCCCGAACAAGAGCGGATGGAGGCGTGGATCGTCAACGAAGTGAACGGCGGTGCGTCGCTGCCGGGCCTCTACCCGATGAACGCCGACACCAAAGCGCGCTACGCCGCGTCGAAGGCCAAATCGTAAGCGCTAGACGTTGGGCGGGTGCTCGGCGCACCGCATGGCGACCAAGCGATAGTGGAGGAACGATGGACATTCATGCAAACGGCTCGCGTCCCACGCGACGCGGCCCAAAAGAGTATTTCACCGGCACCGTTTGGCAGGATCCGATCGTTACGGCTGCCGCTCCGGCGCGACTGATGGCAACCCGGGTGACGTTCGAGCCGGGCGCGCGGACGGCGTGGCACACGCATCCGCTCGGGCAGACCTTGTATGTGGTCTCGGGCGTCGGCCGCATACAGACCGAAGGTGGACCGGTGCGCGAGATCCGGCCCGGTGACACGGTATGGATTCCACCGGGCGAAAAACATTGGCACGGCGGGTCGCCGACCAACGGCATGGTGCACATCGCCATGCAGGAGGCAGTCGACGGCAGTGCCGCGACGTGGCTGGAGCCGGTTTCGGACGCAGACTACGCGCGTCCGGTTGAGGGCTGAGCGCTCGCCGTTGACGAGCGCAAACCTGTAACACGAAAGGCCCTGCGCGGGAGCAGGGCCTTTTTGCTTGAAGCCGTAAGTTAGTTGACCCGGGTCCAGGTCTGGCCGCCGCAGAACATGCCGCCGAAGGCGCAACCCTGGACGCGCAGCCGATCCGGTCCCTTCAAGGCAATGGTGGAGTCATAGGTGCTGCCGCCCTTGGGATCGTGGATGCGGCCGCTCCATTTGTCGCCGGTCGGCTTCATATTGATGAGAACCTTTTCCGCATTCTCGTTGGTCCGGGCATTCACCGAGTACCCGCACAGATTGGTGCCGCACTGCTCGATGCGAACCTTGCCTTCGTTTTCTTCGGTGAGCCAAACGCCGATCGGGCTGTTTGCGGCCCGCTGCGTGGTGGTGCGCGGCGCCTCCTGCGGCGGCAGCGGCGCTGCCGCAGGTGCGGTCGCGACCACCGTCGGCGCAGCCGATGACGGTGCTGGTGCGGGCGCTGTCTCGGAGGCGGAGGGTGCAGGCTGATCAAAGGTCGGTGCGGGGGCAGGTTGCGCCGCCTGCGGCTCGGTCTGGGCGGAGACCGCCGGCGTAGCGGGTTGCGGTGCGGTTGCCGGTTGCAAAGGCGGCACCGGGGTGGCGTTCGCCGGCTTGGTCGGCGCGGATGCTTCGACGTCCTCCCGGTCGATCCGCGCGTTATTGCGCACGCGCTTGCCCCGCTTTGGCCCATACTCAAAGACACCGGGGATCGAGACCGAGATGCACGAGACGGAATCGCAGCCATTCGGCGCGTCGATATAGACCGAGCGGCCGCCGATCTCGAACGAATACGTATCACCTGCCTGGGCTGCGGTGCCGGCCAGCAGTAATGCGGCGCAGGCTACGATGAGTTTCATGACGACCTCCTCGGTGGGTAGAATTTCATATCCAACCCTACGTGGCCGGCAGGTCCGGGTAAGTGATGCGGGTCACATTGCAAGAATGCGCCCGGAACAGGGCGCAAGGTGCCGATGGCGGAGGGGGACACGCAGAACCTCGGGATAACCCGGCGCAAGCGTCCGTGGCTCTTCGGTCGCTGCGTTCAGTCGAACCAGGTTTCGTATATTTTCCGGAAACCGCCATTGGCGATGGCAATATGCAGCCATTGGTCGACGAACGCTTTGAGCGCGACGTCGCGTTGGAGCCAGTACGCCTTTTCGGCAAAGTCGAATGGCTTGTCGGGATGGATCGCGCAGAGCACGCCGGGGTGGCGCTTCTGCTGATAGCGTGTCTCGGAAGCATCCGTCATCATCAGGTCGGCGTTGCCCTTGGCGATCTCGTCGAAGATGGTGACGTTGTCGTCATAGACCTGAATGCCGGCGCTCTTGATATGTGCGCGGGCAAATCGTTCGTTGGTGCCGCCGGGATTGACGATGACGCGCGTGCCCGCTTTGTCGATATCGGAGATGGTCTGAAACTTGTCCTTGTCGGCACAACGCGCGATGGGCGTCTTGCCTTCCCGCAACACCGGGGAAGAAAACAACCCGATTTTCTGGCGCTCCAGGGTGATCGATACGCCACCCATCGCGATGTCGAAGTTGTTAGCCTCAAAATCCTTGGCCAGCGTCGGCCAACTGGTTTTGACGTAAGCGACCTTAACGCCGAGAGCCTTGCCGAGCGATTCGGCCATATCGACGTCGAATCCGGTGAATTGCGAAGTCGCTTTGTCGAAATGCGTAAACGGTAGATAGTCGCCCGTCATGCCGACGCGGAGTGTCCCACGTTGCAGGATGTCATCGAGCCGTGACGCGGGCGTTGCCTGCTGCGCGAGGACTCCAGAAGTCATCAACACAAGCGCCGTCGTCCCAGCGCGCAGCAATGCCGTCATCATCGGATCAATTCCTTGCCGCGTGTGGCTGAAAGACAGGCGGCTTCAAAGAAGGCTGGGTGTGCCAGTCCGGGCAGCGAGATTGGCGATCATTTCATTTCGCAACTGATCGAAGCGCTGTTGCGCTTCATTGGCGCGATCGTCGACAAAGCGGATCGCTGCCTCCCGCGTCATTCGCCTGCTGGTCACCGCAATCGAATTGCCGCCGACGGTCTCGTCGACGACATAGTCGTCGTTGCTTGCCGCGCGCGTTGTCCATTTGACGCGAATGGCGTCGAAGGGGCCGGGGCTCGAGCGCGAATATACGTCGTCCTCGACCGGTGTGATTGCCACGCCCGTGAGGCCCGGTCGCGGCGCTTCCGGCTGATCCAGAATCTGTGAGATTGCCGCAAACGCATAGTCGTGAGGATCGACTGGTGCCAAAGCCATGTCTCCGATCAAGCTGAAACGTCAATTCAGCAAGCAATACGATTGTGATGATTTTGTTGCAATCGGCCGGTCATGCACAGATGGGCGGCTTTTTGTCCTTCCAGGGCCGGACCTTTTCGAGCTGCGCGGCGAGGCGGAACAGCGTTGCCTCATCGCCGAACCGGGCGGCAAACATCATGCCGAGCGGCAGGCCGGCGGTATTCCATGCCAGCGGGACCGACATGGCCGGTTGCCCTGACATATTGAACATTGCCGTGCCGGGCATATAGCGCCGCAGGACAACCGAGATGTGCGACAGATCGTCGGCCATGGTGTTCAGTTCGCCGATCCGTATCGGTGGTGTGCAGAGCGTCGGCGATAGGAACACGTCGCATTCACTGAAGAACGTCGCAAGGCTGCGGGAAATCTGATAGGCGGCCAGTTGCGCGGCGACGTAGTCCGCGGAATTGGTTTTCTCGGCGTTGCGGGCGCTGGCGAGCGTCAGCTTCTCGAAATCGTTATCGGTCACCGGCCGCCCCAGCCGTTGCGCGATCAGGCGCACCGTGAGTGCGGTATTCGCTGCCACGATGGTTGACATCACGGCGGCGGGATCCGCCGGGAGAGAAGGTGCGCGCTCCTCGATATGGTGACCGAGTCCGGCCAGCATTTTCGCAACATCGCGCACGGCGCTTGCAATCTCCGGGTCGATGTCATCGCCATAGGCCGACCTATCAGTAAAGAAGATGCGCAGCTTGCCGGGATCGCGCGTGATTTCCTGCATGTAGGGGCGTTCCGGCGGCGGGGCGACATAGGGGCTGGATGGTTCCGGGCCCTGGATGGCGTCGAGCATCGCGGCGCTGTCCCGCACGCTGATGCTGACGACATGATTGCAGGAGAAGCCGCCCCAGCCTTCACCGCGATCCGGGCCGAGTGGCGTGCGGGCGCGGGTCGGCTTCAAGCCGAATACGCCGGATGCAGAGGCTGGAATGCGGATCGAGCCGCCACCATCGCTGGCGTGAGCGACGGGCAGAATCCGCGCGGCTACGGCAGCGGCAGCGCCACCCGACGAGCCGCCGGAGGAGTGATCGAGATTCCATGGGTTGCGGGTGGGGCCGAAGAGGCGTGACTCGGTCGTGGGCATCAGGCCGAATTCAGGACTCGACGTCTTGCCGAAGATCGTCAATCCTGCGGCAAGAAATCGCGACGCGGCGGTGCCATCGTGGTCGGCGACAAAGTTTTTGAGCACGCTCGCGCCCGACGTGGTGCGCGTACCGGCCAGGATTTCAAGGTCCTTCAGCAGAAAGGGCACGCCGGTAAAGGGGCCATGCGGCAATCCAATCTCGATCTGCTTGCGCGCGTAGTCCTCGTGCTTGACGACGATAGCATTGATCTGCGGATCGATCCTGTCCATGCGCGCCAGCGCTTCATCGAGTAACTCGGTTGCGCTGACCTGTTTGCTGCGCACGAGATCGGCAAGGCCGAGCCCGTCGTAGTTTCCGTATTCCTTGAATGTCATCGAAAGCCTCGATCCGGAAATGACTTACGGTACATGGATAGCGAGCAGGCTGATGTCAGCCCAGCGCATCCTGATTGATGACGTTCTGGCGGATGTGCTCGCCGTCCAGTGCGCTAAGGATGTTGCGCGCGGTCTGTTCACCCATGCGATCCAGCGCCTCGCGGGTGACGCCGGCGACATGCGGCGCGATGATGACATTGGGCAGTTCGAAAAGGGAATGGCCGACCGGCGGCGGCTCCTGCTCGAAGACGTCGAGGCCGGCACCCGCGAGCCGCCCTGAGACCAAGGCATCGTACAGCGCGGATTCAACAACGATACCGCCGCGCGCGGTGTTGACGAGATACGCGGTCGGCTTCATCAATTTGAGACGCGCAGCATTGATCAGGCCGACTGTCTCTGGCGTTTTCGGGCAATGCAGACTGACGAAGTCCGCGCGCGGCAGCGCTGCATCGAGATTGGTCACCGGGTCGCATCCGGCGGCCTTGATCTCGGCGGCGGATTTATACGGATCGTAGACCAGCACATTCATTTCCATGGCCAGGCAGCGCTTGGCGGTGCGCGTGCCGATCCGGCCGAAGCCAACGATCAGCAGCGTCTTGCCATAGAGATCGAACGGCAGAAGGCCGAGCCGCGTGCTCCATTTTCCATCTTTCACCAGAGCGTGAAGCTCGGTGCCGCGCTTGGCGAGCGTCATCATCATGAAGATGGCTTGCTCAGCTACCGATGGAGAATTGGCTGTGCCGGCCACCATCAGCGGAACATGGCGCTTGCTCAATGCGGGAACATCGATAGCGTCGAAGCCAACGCCGATGCGCGCGACCACTTTCATATCCTGCGAGGCGTCCAGTTCGTTCTCGCCGAAAGCCGTTGCGCCCAACGCCACACCATGTACCGGCGCATGTTGCCGTAGCATGGCGTCGAAATCCGTGGCGGAGATCATGTTTGGAAATTCGATGGCTTCGATGTCGTCCCGTTCGCGAAATAGATTCCATCCCTGTTGCGACATTGATTCTGTGATGAGGAGTTTCTTCTTGTTGGTCGCCATGTCCTGCCCGTGGTCCTCTTCTGTCCACCGTCAAATGACGGTGCCTGTCTCCTCATTTAACAGGTGCATGTGATTGAGGTCTACTGCAAGCCGCAGCGGGGCACCCGCGCGCGCATCAACCGCCGGGTTGACGCGACCGCAGATCTGACCTCCGGCCAATGGGAAATAAACGAATGTCTCCATGCCCATCGGCTCGATGACATCAGGCGTGGCTTCGAACGTTTCGAAGCCCGGCCCCGAATTCGAACGGGCGTCGGCGACATGCTCTGGCCGCAGCCCGAGCAGCAGCTTTGTGTCCCGCGACACGGAATTGTAACGTGCGGCGCGTGACGCAGGCAGGGGGAACGCCAGAGTATCGCTGACCCGGACGTGCAAGGTACCGCCGATGTCTTCGATCCGGCATGGCACAAAATTCATCGCGGGCGATCCGATGAAGCTGGCAACGAAACGGGTCGCGGGCCGATGGTACAATTCACTGGGCGGACCAACCTGTTCAATACGGCCGTGATTCATCACGACGACGCGATCGGCCAATGTCATGGCCTCGACCTGATCGTGCGTTACGTACACCGTCGTGGTGCGGACTTTCTGATGCACCTTCTTGATCTCGATGCGCATCTGCACGCGCAATTTGGCGTCGAGATTCGACAGCGGCTCATCGAACAGGAACACTTTCGGGTTGCGGACGATGGCACGGCCCATCGCAACGCGCTGGCGTTGTCCGCCGGAAAGTTGCTTGGGCTTGCGATCGATCAGTTCGGTGATGTCGAGCATGCGCGCCGCTTCGGTGACGCGCTGCTTGATCTCGGCTTTGGGATAGTGCTTGAGGCGCAGACCGAACGACATATTCTCTGCTACCGTCATATGCGGATACAGCGCGTAATTCTGGAACACCATCGCGATGTCGCGATCCTTCGGCGGCACGTCGTTGACGATGTCGCCGCCGATCATGATGTCGCCATCGCTGATGTCTTCGAGACCGGCGATCATCCGTAAGGTCGTCGACTTGCCACAACCGGACGGGCCGACCAGAACGACGAACTCATGGTCCGGAATGTCGAGATCGATGCCGCGCACCGCTTCGACATCATCGTAACGCTTGACGACCTTGCGCAAAGTCACGTCGGCCATGAGATCAACCCTTTGTGGCGCCGGCGGTCAGGCCGGCAATGTAGTAGTCCATCAGGAAAGCGTAGATGATCAGCGGCGGTGCAGCCCCGAGCAGCGCTCCGGTCATGATCTGCCCCCAGTTGAAGACGTCGCCCTTGATCAGCGTGGTGATGATGCCGGCCGGCATCACCAGTTGGTCGGTCGAGGTCGTGAACACCATGGGGTAGAGGAACTGGGCCCATGAGACGGTGAAGGCGAAGATCGTCGCGGCAATCAGGCCGGGAAGGGCGACCGGGATGAAGATGCGCGTCAGCGTCTGGAACCACGATGCGCCATCGATGATGGCGGCTTCGTCGAGTTCTTTCGGGATCGATGCGAAGTAGCCGATCATGATCCAGGTGCAGAACGGCACGGTGAGCGTAGGATAGACGATCACCAGCACGTACCAGCGGTTGATGAGTTCGATTCCGGTCCAGTTGCTGAACACCGCAAACATCTTGAAGAGCGGCAGGAACAGCAGCGTGTCGGGAATGAGGTAGGTCAGGAAAATGCCGGTCGCGATGGTGGCCGATCCCCAGAAGCGCATCCGCGCCAGCGCGAAGGCAGCAGGCACGCTGATCAGCATGGTGATGATGACAACGAGGACAGAGACCATCGCCGAGTTGCGGAAAAAGATCAGGAACTGGCTCGAGGTCAACAGCGCGACGTAATTCTCGATCGTCGGATGGAACACCCACCACGGATTGGTCGCGGCCGATATTTCGGTGCTGCTCTTCAGGGAAGTGATGAGCATGTAGATCGGCGGCACCAGCGAAGCGAAGGCAAAGATCACCAGAAAGAAGTAAGACCACCGCAGCGCCCAGGCTCGATCGCGGCTGATGCTGCCGTATTTGACTTTGCGCGTTGGAGCGCCCTTGTCTATGATTGCCATGCTGCTCATCAGGATTCATTCCCGCGCTTGTTGACGTCACGCAGGATGAAGATCGCGGCGACGGCAAGGATGGGCACCATGAACAGCGAGACGCTTGCGCCGAGCGGAATATCGCTGCTTTCGATGCCGAGCTTGAAGGCCCAGGTCGCGAAGATGTGCGTCTTGTCGATGGGGCCGCCGGCGGTCAGGATGCGAACGATATCGAAATTGGCGAATGTGACGATCAGCGAGAACAGCGTCGTGATCGCAATGATGTTGCGCATCATCGGCAGCGTCACATACCAGATACGTTGCCACCAGTTCGCGCCATCTATCGCGGCTGCTTCGTAGAGCTGATCCGGTACCGATTTCAGCGATGCCAGATACATGATCATGAAGAACGGCATGCCGTACCAGACATTGACCAGGATTACGGAGAAGCGTGCCCAGTTGGCGTCGCCGGTCCACGGAATGGGGCCGATGCCGAAGAACGACAGCGTATAATTGAAGGCACTGTAGGAGGGGTCGAACAGCCACAGCCAGCCGAGCGTGCTCATCGCGGGAGGAATGACCCATGGCACCAGCAGCATGCCGCGCCACTTGCGCTGGCCCTTCGCTGGAATGTTGTGCACGAAATGCGCGACGATGAAGCCGATCAGCGCTTTGAAAATGACGGCGGTGATGGCGAAAATGCAGGACTGCTTGACCACCAGCCAGAACGTTTCCCGCGTGAACAGGAACGTGAAGTTGCTCAATCCGACATAGCGCTGCATCGATTTGTTGAGCATAGCGAGATGCAGCGAATAGAACGCCGGATAGATCACCAGCACGGCGACCAGAATAATCAGCGGCAGGGTCATAAGGAACGCTGCCGTCGATTTGCGCTTGAGCGCGTTGCGGAGACTGGTGCGTCTGCGCGTTCCGGTACGGGTTGCCCGATTTGGCTGAATGGCAACGTCAACCATGATGAGATCTCCTCGCGCCTCAATCGAGGGCGGAAATTCAGCGAGATGCCTAAGGTCAAAGATGGGGCGGCCGGGCATGACCCGGTCGCTCATCATGTCACGTCTGTGCATTGCGTGGGTCACGCGGTCGACGCTCGCTGACGTTGGCAGCGAACGCCGTTAGCGTGCCCGTGCGCCGCATCAGCTACGCATGAAGCCTTCGCACTCGCTCTCGGCCCATGACAACGTTTTCTCCATCGGTTCGCCCTGGAAGTGGCGGACGCACATCTTGGTGATCGTTGCCTGCGCATAGATCTGCTGGGCAATCTTCGGCGGCGCCGGTGACGCCGCAATCGATAGCGTTTGCAGATGGTACGGGTCGGGATAGCTGAACAGCGTGCCCTTGGGCGGGCCTTCCTCGGCCCAGGTCTTCAGCTTGGTCAGGTTGGCGAATGACGGCAGGTCGTAGCCGCCGCTGGCCTGCACCAGCTTCGCCACGGAGTCCGGTTGCGAGAGATGGACAAGAAGACTCTTCGCCGCAGCCTTGTTCTTCGAGAAACTCCAGATGGTCCAGAGGAACGGCAGGAACGGTGCAAAGCGTCCCTTCGGACCCTTGGGCATGCCGTGCGTCCAGCATTGCTCGGCGATCTGCGGTGCATCGCGCTTGGCGACGGCCCATGCGCTTGGCGGATTCATGATGAGCGCACCGCGCCCCGACACGAGCCACTTGTTGTTCGAGGCGTCATCCCAGGCGGTAACGTCAGGTGGCAGGAAGGCCATCAGCCGCTTGTAGAAATCCAGCGCCTGACGGACAGCGTCGGTCTTCACTGTGACGTTGCCTTTGGCGTCGACCAGATCGGCGCCGAAGGACTGGAAGAAGGCGCCGGCGGTGTCGACGGAATCCGTCGTCTCACCGAGGCCGATGCCGAACGGGAAGCCGCCCTTATGGCAGGCTTCCGCTGCCTTCAGAAAATTCTCGTTGGTCCATTCATCCGCCTTCGGTTCCGAGCCGGCCGGGTACATGGCTTGCACGTCGATATTGGCCAGCTTCTTCATCAGATCGATGCGCGAGCAGGGGCCCTTGATCTGGCTGCCGACGGTCGCCGGAACGGCGAGCCACTTGTCGCCCTGCTTGCCGAGATACTTCACGGTGTTGTTGACGTCGCCATTCAGCTTAATCAGCGGCTCCATGATGTCGTTCACGGGCTCGATGTTGTCCGCATATGCGTGCGGCCACCATGTCGGCATGGCGAGAATGTCGTGACCTGACTTCGCCTGCGCTTCGGCGGCGATGGTGAGCAGGTTCTTGTTGCCCTGGCTGGTGATGTAGTCGATCGATACTTCGACTTTTTCCTTCTCGGCCCATTCGTTGACGAGGGCGGTACAGGTGTTGTTCGCTCCGGGTACCCAGTGGTCCCAGAAACCCATCGTCAATTTGCCTGCGGCGTAAGCGGTGCGGATGTAAGGTGAGCTGATCAGAACTGCCGACCCCGCGGCGGTCGCGGCTACAAATTGTCGGCGAGACAGTGTCTTCGACATCGTGTTCTCTCCCTTGTGAACCACTATTATTTATTGCTTATCTCCGTCTGCCAGAGGCGCTAACGAAGTCGCAGGGTGCAGCGGAGTTTTATTATTTTCTCAATCTGAGCAGAAATGCTGCCGTCTGTCGAGAAAGCGCAGGCGTTATTGTGCGGCAAAATTTGATGCAGGGAGGATGCAGCGCAGCATGAAACTGTTGTCGCCTGGTCCAGACTTGATCCACGCCAATTGGCGGCGTTAGATCTTGCCGCGCTGCACGCAAGCGCTTCGGTGACAACGTGAGTGCTTCTTTCTTAGGCGGTCATTTGCTGGCCGGAACCTCCTGACGGGAAGCCTGACCTCGAGAAGGGAGAGACCTTGCGTACCGACCTCAATGTTCAATGTTGCGTCGTTGGCGGTGGCCCTGCAGGAATGATGCTCGGCTATCTGCTTGGACGGGCCGGCGTGGAGACGGTGGTTCTGGAGAAGCACGCGGACTTCTTCCGCGACTTTCGCGGCGACACCGTGCATCCCTCGACCTTGCAGGTGATGGACGAACTCGGCCTGATCGACGACTTCCTCGAGGTCCGGCACGACAAGCTGCAAAAGCTTGAGGGCTATTTCGGGCAAACGAAGGTCAGGCTTGCAGATATCGGCCGTACTGGTGCGAAGCATCCGTTCATAGTGTTCATGCCGCAGTGGGACTTTCTCAATTTCCTCCGCGAGAAGGGCCAGTGCTTTCCGAAACTCAAGGTGCTGATGAGCACCGAGGCGACGGAATTGATCTGGGCGAACCGGGCGGTGTGCGGGGTCGAGGCGCGCGATGCCGAGGGGTCGTTTGCTATCAATGCGAATCTGGTCGTGGCGTGCGACGGCCGCCACTCGACCATCCGTGCCTGCGCGGGATTACCCGTCGAGGAGATCGGCGCGCCGATGGATGTCTTGTGGTTCCGGGTCAGCAAGGGCGCCGAGACGGAGAGCGTGCTGGCGCGGATCGAATCCGGCCAGATGATGATAACGCTCGATCGCGGCGATTACTGGCAATGCGCCTACGTCATCGCCAAGGGGCAGTTCGATGCGGTGAAGGCGGCCGGGCTGGAGAGTTTCCGCGCCAACATCTGCCATCTCGCGCCGATCCTGCAATCGACCATCGGGGACATCAAGAGTTGGGACGACGTCAAACTTCTGACGGTCGCCATCAATCGCCTGAAGCGATGGACGCGGCCGGGCCTGCTGTGTATCGGCGATGCGGCGCACGCCATGTCGCCGGTCGGCGGTGTCGGCATCAACCTGGCGGTTCAGGACGCAGTCGCCGCAGCCAACCTGCTGGCGGAGAAATTGCGCGATGGAACACCCAGCGAATCCGAACTCGACGCGGTGCGCCGGCGTCGCGAGTTCCCGATGCGCGTCACGCAGGCGATGCAGGTCGCGGTGCAGAACAATGTCGTGACGATGGCGCTGAGGCAGGGCGGCGGGCCGATCAAGCCGCCGCTGTTCGCGCGGATCATCAATGCGGTGCCATGGCTGCAGGGCTGGACCGCGCGCTTCCTCGCCGTCGGTGTGCGGCCGGAACATGTTCGATCGCCAGTCGCCGCTCCGGCAATGGAGAATTTGCCATTGATGGGAAATGGAGCTTAGCGCGTCGAGGCCGATGACCTAGCGCAAGCCGCGCCAGATCAGCAGAAGCCCTACAACAGCGACACACGCACCATAATAGGCCCACTGCATCTGGCGGATCATGAAGCTGGACTGCGGCCAGTTCACGTAACCGGTGCCTTGGCTGATCCAGAGCAGGCCAATCGCCAGCGCGAGGATGCCAATCGCAACGATGATCGTTCGCATATCGGCACCTCCCTGCGCTATCGTTTAGACGTCCAGCAGTTCCTCGCTGGCGAATTCGGCCTTGTCGGAGATGAAAGCGAAGCGCGCCTCGGCCTTGGTGCCCATCAGCCGCTCCACCGAGTCGGCGGTGCCTTCGCGGTCGTCCGGCAGCAGCACGACGCGCAGCAAGGTCCGGCGCGCAGGGTCCATGGTGGTTTCCTTGAGCTGCGCCGGCATCATTTCGCCAAGGCCTTTGAAGCGGCCGATCTCGACCTTGGCGTTGGCGTTGAATTCGCTCTTGAGCAGCGCGTCGCGGTGGGCCTCGTCGCGTGCGTAAACCGTCTTGCTGCCGTGTGTCAGCCGATAAAGCGGAGGCACGGCAAGATAGAGGTGGCCCTCGTCGATCAGTCGCGGCGTCTGCCGATAGAAGAAGGTGATCAGCAGCGATGCGATATGCGCGCCGTCGACATCGGCATCGGTCATGATGATGATGCGGGAGTAACGCAAATCTTCTTCGCGGTAATGCGCGCCGGTGCCGCTGCCGATGGCCTGCATCAGGTCGGAGAGCTGGGCGTTGGCGGTCATCTTATCTTTGGTCGCGGAGGCGACGTTGAGGATCTTGCCGCGCAACGGGAGGACGGCCTGCGTCTTGCGGTCGCGTGCCTGCTTGGCGCTGCCGCCCGCGCTATCGCCTTCGACGATGAACAGTTCGGAGCCTTCCGCGGCCGTGTTGGTGCAATCGGCCAGCTTGCCGGGGAGGCGCAGCTTCTTCACGGCCGTCTTGCGGGAGACTTCTTTTTCGTGCTTGCGCCGCAGCCGTTCATCGGCGCGCTCGATCACGAATTCGAGCAGCTTGTTGGCCTGCACCGGATTGCCCGAGAGCCAGTGGTCGAACGGGTCCTTGATGGACTGCTCGACGATGCGCTGCGCTTCGGCGGTCGCCAGTCGATCCTTGGTCTGGCCCTGAAACTCCGGTTCGCGGACGAACACCGACAACATGATGGCCGCGCCGACCATGACGTCTTCCGACGTAATCGAAGAGGCGCGCTTTCCTTGTCCGGCGCGTTCGGCGTGATCCTTCAAGCCGCGCAGCAGAGCGCTGCGCAGGCCGGATTCGTGGGTGCCGCCGTCCGGCGTTGGCACGGTGTTGCAGTACGAGGACAGGAAGCCATCGGCATCCGCTGTCCACGCCACCGCCCATTCACAGGCGCCATGAGCGCCGTTGCGGCCTGTCTTGCCCGAAAAGATATCGGGATGCACCAGCGTGTCGGAATGCACGGCGGCTTCGAGGTAGTCCTTTAGGCCGCCGGGGAAATGGAAGGTGTCCTCGGCTTTGACCTCGTCCAGGCCACGGAGTAACTCGGGATCGCAGCGCCAGCGAATTTCGACGCCGCCGAACAGGTAGGCCTTGGCGCGGGCCATCTTGTAGAGGCGTTGCGGCTTGAAGGCTGCCTTGGCGCCGAAAATCTCGGTGTCGGGTTTGAAGCGGATGCGTGTGCCGCGACGATTGTTGACCTTGCCGAGGTTTTCGAGCTTGCCCTTGGGTTCGCCGCGTTCGAACACCATGCGATAGAGGTTCTGTGATCGCGCTACCTCGACTTCGAGCCGCGAGGAGAGGGCGTTCACCACCGACACGCCGACGCCGTGCAGGCCGCCTGACGTCTCGTAGACCTTGGAGTCGAATTTGCCGCCCGAATGCAGCGTGCACATGATGACTTCGAGCGCGGACTTCTTCGGAAATTTCGGATGGGCGTCGACCGGGATGCCGCGGCCATTGTCCGTCACGGTCAGGAAACCGTCGGCGCCGAGTTCGACCTCGATGAAGGATGCGTGACCGGCCAGGGCCTCGTCCATCGAGTTGTCGATGACTTCGGCGAACAGGTGGTGCAGTGCCTTCTCGTCGGTGCCGCCGATGTACATGCCGGGCCGGCGCCGGACTGGTTCCAGGCCTTCCAGAACCTCGATATCGGCGGCGGTGTACCCGCCGTCAGAGCTTGCCGCGCGCGGCGCAGGCTTCGCTGACGGCTTCGGAGTGCCGGTGCCGAAGAGATCGATCGGTTTTGCTTTCGTATTCTTGTTCAATGGCTTATTCGCAAATCATGATGTATTGGATTCGCGATGTGAGGCGCGAATCGGTTCGCCTGACTATGCCATGGTTGGGACCAAAAATGTGGCGAGAGGCAGCCGGCCGCCGGAGCCTTAAGGACGGACCGGCTCTGCAGGGAACAACTAGGCGCCCGATGTCCGGAATACAATGACGGCAAACAGCGCGATGGCGGCTACGACGATCAGCGAGCCCAGGATGGGGGCGAATATGAACGCATGGCCTTTGAGCAACACGGTCGCAATACCGAGCGGAAATATGATGGCGCCGATCATGTGCAGCCAACCCTGGATTGGGGCCAGCTTCGATTGGGCCGCCGCCGGGACCAGCCGGTAGTAGAGCCCGAACAAGAACAGCAACACGCCGCCGACGAGATTGAGGTGGGCATGTGCTGGTGCGAGCGTGAAGTTCTCTTGAACACCCATGATGATGCCGCCCAACGTTCCGACCAGCAGCAATACGACGCTCAGGCACATCATGAACGATGCAATCATTTGTTCTCCCGTTTTTCAAAGTGAGGTTAGGCCCGGCAGACCGAACGTGCGGGCTCATGTTAGAAGACTAAACTGGAATCGTTAGTCATGCAGGTATGCGCTTGCTTAGGTCATAAAGCCGCAAAAAGGTTCAATCGCCATTATGCTTTGCGATGAGGGAAAGGCGTCTACATGGACGGCTATGTGCACGACCTGATCAATTTCGTGCGCGATCATCAGGTGTGGGCGGCGCCGATCGTCATGGTTCTTGCGTTTGGCGAATCGCTCGCGTTCCTCTCCCTGCTCATCCCGGCATGGGGCGTTCTGGTCGGCATCGGCGCGCTGATGGGGCCGAGCAATATCAGTTTCTGGCCCGTGTGGCTGGCCGGCGCCCTCGGGGCCGCGCTGGGAGACTGGCTCTCGTACTGGTTCGGCTTCAAGTTCAAGGATCGGGTGGCGGCGATCTGGCCGCTGTCCAGTCACCCCGACCTGATACCCCGTGGCGATGCATTCGTTCGAAAATGGGGTGTCCCGGGCATCTTCATCGGGCGCTTTTTCGGGCCGTTGCGGGCATCGGTGCCCCTCGCTGCCGGCATTTTTGAAATGCCCTACTGGCAGTTCCAGTTAGCGAACTTCTCGTCCGCGCTGGTCTGGTCGGCGGTGCTGCTGTTGTTCGGCGACGTGATTTCTCTGGTGATCGAGTGGCTATGGCGCCTGCTTTAGCCCGTGCCGCAGGCCGCAGCCCGAGACATTCCGCGCAGCATCTATAGGCGGAGTTGATCCCGGAATTCTGTGTTTGGTCGCGATGTTGTGACTACGTCTGCAAAGCTCCGTTCATTAGCATCGGAGCAAATAGACGGGACCTCGCCAGAGGAGTCCGCGTTATCCGTTGCCTCACCGGGAGAAAGTATCAATGGAATTGTCACGACGACAGGCGCTTGCTGGCGCCGCCATGACGGCTGCGTTACCGCTCTTTCAATCCAATCATGCAAGTGCGGACGCGGTAGCACCGCAGCATCAAGTCGCCAGCTATTATCGCTACAAGGTCGGGGACATTCTGGTCACGGTGGTCTCCGACGGTGCGGCGACGTTCCCGCTCGCCGATAATTTCGTGCTGAACGCCAACAGGGATCAGGTTAATGCGGCGCTCGATAAAGCCTTTCGCCCCAAGGACCAATTGACGATCCCCTTCGGTCCGCTGGTTCTGAACACTGGCGGGAAGACCGTTCTGATCGATACAGGGAGTGGCGCGGCTGCCTTCACCAAATCCAAGGGAGCCGTGGGTCAGTTTGGTGCGAACAGTGCTGCCGCCGGTGTAGATCTCAGCAAGATCGATATGGTGGTGATCTCGCACTTCCACGGCGACCATGTTGGTGGACTTCTCACCGCCGACAACAAGCCGGCTTTCCCGAATGCCGAGATTCTGGTGCCGGAAGTCGAATGGAAGTTCTTCATGGATGACGGCGAGATGAGCCGCGCGCCCGCTGGCCGCATGCAGGCGGTCTTCAAGGAGAATCGCCGCGTCTTCGATGCGCTCGGCCGCAAGGTGACTCCGTATCAGTGGGGTAAGGACGTTGCTCCCGGCCTGCTGGCGGTGGAAACGATCGGCCATACCCCAGGACATACGTCGTTCGTGCTGTCATCCGGCAACGACAAGGTCTTTATACAGTCGGACGTTACCAATACGCCGGACCTGTTTGTGCGCAATCCGGGTTGGCATGTCAGTTACGATCAAATTCCGGACGTTGCAGAGGCGACGCGCCGGAAGGTCTACGACATGCTGGTCGCGGAACGGCTGAAAGTGCAGGGCTATCACTATCCGTTCCCGGGTGTCGGAAACATCGAAAAGGATGGCTCCGGCTACCGCGTCGTGCCGGTGGCGTGGAATCCCTCGATCTAGGGAGTGAATTCATCAATTTGGTTCTGTAAACGCGGCTCGTTGAATGTCCGCTCCGCCCCGAAAGCGGCCGACTTGCTGCGTCGCCGCGAAATGACGCGATGGGCCACAAGCAGACACTATTCGCGTAGGGTTCGCGGGATGCCGCCGATCAAAAGAGCAGTGAGGAAAAAGTGGAGGGCGACCGCTGGCCACAGTAAGACACCGGCCAAACCTCCCGCAAAGCCGAGGTAAGCCAAATACAGTGTGGCTGCTCCGCTGTAAGTCAACATCCCAACTAGCGCCGGACCTGGCCAGCAGGCGATCCCTAACCCAATCAGGGCAATGCCGGTAACACGGGCGACCGGTATTCCGACGCCAGTAAGCTGCTCGCCCAGCAGCAACTGCACAACCAGCGACGGAACGATCAGTAACCCCAATCCCGTAGCGGCTTCGGCGACAGCGGCAAAAGTCAGCGCATTCTTCATCGTTCTACCGTTCGCTTCCGATGCAATTGCCCGGACCGGCGATGGCTCACGGCAGCGGCTCGACCTTCGCCGCCATATCGGGAGCACGCCTGATCCGGTACGTCGCGTTGCCGCATTTGAGGACCCAGACGCCAAGGTCCGGCCGCGAGCGTTTGGCGTCCCTCACCACACCATGCGGCTTGTCGCAGGTGAAACCCTGCAAGCGAATCTGCACCGCCAGCATCTCCGACGTCGTTTCGGCGGCAACCAGCGTTGCCATTGACGGTTGCGCCCGCCCTGATGTGCCGAAAGCAGCGGCAAGGGCAGCCAGCAAAATTGCTCCAGGCGTTTTGTACATCATGGTGATCCCTTTACCGCTTCGGCGCCTCGATGGGGTCCGGCTCCGGCGCTGGCATAGGTCCGAGTTCTGCCTTGGCCTCGGGTGCTGGCTTGGACTCCGGCCCGAGCTTGAACGTCAGCTTGTTGATCTTGCCGGTGAACTTGAACGGAGGATCGTAGCGATACTCCAGCATCGCCACCCCGCTACGGGTGTCCAGGCCAACGTCGAAGGTCTCGTCCTCCGGGAACGTGATCGGCGTGCCGTGTTCGATGGATTTCCGGGCCACTTCCTTGCCATCGACCGAGAGCACGCCCGTGCCCCCCTTGCCCAATTCCGGTCCGTCGGACTTGAAGTCGAAGGCGACGGTGTGCTTGCCGGCGCCCAACTCCGGCCCCGACCAGATCGTGCGCTTGAGGTTGAGCAGGTTATAGAGGAACACGGGTTTGCCCCCGCGAATGCCCGCCACGCCCTTGCTCAGAAACAGGCCATAGCCGCCGAAGCGCCCACCTTCGGTGACGATCATGCCTTCCGCACCACCCTTGGGAATCTCGACTTCGGCCGTGATGGTGTAGGACTTGTTGAGGATACTCGGCGCAGCGCTGGCCGGCACTCCGGACAGCTCGCCCGAATAGGTAAACACCGTTTGCCCGGCAGTCAGGCTCGGGCGCGGCGTATTCCAGCGCGCGAGCGACGAGTTGTCGAGCGGCAGCACGTTGTATTTGGCGGCCTCCGAATAGAAGACATCCTGCAGCTGCTTGAGCTTGTCCGGCATCTTGGCGGCCAGATCGTCGAACTGGGTTGGATCCTGGTCAACGTTATAAAGCTCCCATTTGTAACCGGTGATCACGTCCGGCGGCGGAGCGCTGCTCAACTCCCAGGGAAGCGTCGCTGGCGTCGTGGCAGCCACCCATCCGTCCTGATAAATCGCGCGATTGCCGAGCATCTCGAAATATTGGGTCGTGTGTTTCGTCGGGGCATTGGCATTCGCCTTGTCCCATGTGTAGGCCATGCCCACGCCTTCCATGGGACTCTGCTTGATGCCGTCGATCGCATCGGGTTGCGAAATGCCCGTCGCCTCCAGGATGGTCGGAGCGATGTCGATGACGTGATGGAACTGCCGGCGGATACTGCCCATGTCGTTGATATGGCCCGGCCACGACATGACCATGCCCTGGGCGGTCCCGCCGAAATGCGACGGCACCTGCTTCACCCATTTGAACGGGGTGTCCATCGCCCACGCCCATTCTGCCGCATAGTGTGGGAATGTCTTGTCCGAACCCCAAAACGGGTACCAGAGGTACTGGGCCTTCACCGGAACCGGGACGCCGTTGAAGGTGGTGAACTCGTTGGGTGTACCGTTGATCATGCCTTCGGCGCTCGCACCGTTGTCGCCGCCGATATAGATGATCAGGGTGTTGTTGAGCTCGCCGAGGTCTTCGACCGCCTGGATGACTCGACCGATCTCGTTGTCAGCGTAAGCAAGGTAAGCGCCATAGACGTCGGCTTGCCTGATGAACAGCTTCTTCTCCAACGCCCCGAGCGAATCCCACTGCGGCAGTTCTTTCGGCCAGGGCGTCAGCTTGGCGTTTTCGGGCATGATGCCCAGGCGCTTCTGGTTGGCGAAAATCTTCTCGCGCACCTTGTTCCATCCGTCATCAAACAGGTGCATGTCGCCGATCTTCTTGATCCACTCTGGGGTCGGATGATGCGGCGCGTGGGTGGCGCCGGGCACGTAGTAGATGAAGAACGGTTTTTCGGGCGCAATCTCCTTGAGCTGCTTCATGTACTGGATGGCTTCGTCGGCCATCGCCGTCTCCAGATTCCAGCTCGGATTGCCCTGGAAGGGATAGATGGCTGTGGTGTTGCGGAACAGGTTCGGCTGCCACTGGCTCGCGTCGCCGCCAACAAAGCCATAGAAGTACTCGAAGCCCATGCCGTTGGGCCATTGATTGAATGGCCCTGCCTGGCTCGATTGGAACGAGGGTGTGTTGTGGTCCTTGCCGAACCACGAGGTAGCGTACCCATTCCCCTTCAGGATCGTGCCGATGGTGCCCTTCTCGATGGGAATGATCGAATCGTAACCTGGGAATCCCGTCGATATTTCGCCGACCACTCCGAAACCCACCGAATGATGATTGCGGCCGGTGATGAGTGCCGCCCGCGTCGGTGAGCACAGCGAGGTAGAATGGAAATTGGTGTAACGCAGCCCCTGCGCCGCAATGCGATCCATTGCAGGCGTAGGGATGACGCCACCGAAGGTGCTTGGTGCACCGAAGCCCTGGTCATCCGTCATGATGAGCAGCACGTTGGGGGCGCCCTTTGGCGGTACGACCCGCGGCGCCCACCAGGCTGTCGAGTCCGAGGCTTTCTCCTGGATTACTCCACCGAACTTGGGATCAGGCGGCGGAATTTGCGCTCCCGTGATGGTGGTCGTGGCGGCGGGCGAACCCGGGACACCTGTGACCTGCTGAGCCAATGCCGAGATACAACCAAGAACGATAAGACCTGCGCCCGCGATCACGCTGTAGACCATTTTCATGGCGGCACTCCCGTTTAGTGCAGCTGCTGGTCTTGGCAAGAAAACGGTCAAAATGGTCGGATTAAGTGGACCGCTTCTTGATACAGATCAATCTGGGGCGGCTATCGGCTACTATTTGCCCTACCAGCCCAGATGCCCGCTTTGGGTCATTTTCGACGGCTTTGGCAGAGATTGAGGGCTAGTGATGTCCGCTCCTGTCCGTAAGCGCCGTAAAAGGCTCGGGCCAGAACTGTTGCGTTTGGCCGGACTGCCGTGATTCAAACTCCCGAACTGGGGGGCGAGTCATGGGCTACGAACTCGCCGACCATGAATGGACCGCCATCAAGCCGATGCTGCCGAACAAACCGCGTGGCGTTCCTCGAGTGAACGACAGACGGGTCCTGAATGGCATCTTCTGGGTCCTCCGATCAGGAGCACCCTGGCGCGATCTGCCGACGGCGTTTGGCCCATACACCACTTGCTACAACCGCTTCGTCCGCTGGCGGCGGGCTGGTATCTGGGGCCAGATCATGGAAGCGCTGGCTACCGGTCACGACGCGGCAGTGCAGATGATCGATACATCTGTCGTGCGCGTGCACCAGCACGGCGCCTGTATCGCGGACAACAACCATCAAGACATGGGCCGCTCGCGAGGCGGCCTGACCAGCAAGATTCACGCGGTGGCGGATACCCACGGACTGCCGGTCCAACTCGCTCTTACGCCCGGCGAGGCTCATGACAACCGGCTATGTTCGGTCCTCCTCAGCGCCTTGCTTCCCCAAACGATGTTGCTGGCGGATCGCGGTTATGACGCCGACTGGATCAGGGAGCTTGCTCGCCAGCAGGGAGCATAGGCGAACATTCCGCCGAAACGAAATCGCAGAGACCCGATCTGCTTCAGCCCGTATCTGTATCGCGCGCGCAATCTGGTCGAGCGCTTCTTCAACAAGATCAAGCAGTGTCGGCGTGTCGCGACTCGATACGACAAATTTGCGGCTAACTATCTGGCGTTCGTCGAACTCGCATCAATCCGAATTTGGCTGCGCGCTAATGAGTCCGCGCCCTAGGTCATCGAACAACGTCCTTGACGTCGGGTGGGTGCGGCCGTATAGCCGCGCCCATGATCAAAGCCGCGACCATCATTGCCGCCCGCCGTCGCCGTACCTTCGCGGTATGGGCGGACGCTCGCGTTTAAGATCGTTCACCCCTGCCGCCGGATACGGTCCCGCGGCACTCTCAGCAAGACAGCGCGATCCTTCCGGCGGTTTCCTCATCGAGCAGGAGCCAGCCCATGTATGCGCCACCGCGATTTCAGCCCGACCGAGCCGCCAGCCTGGCGTTCGCCGCCGCGCGTGGCTTCGGCGTGGTCTGTGCCTATGACGGGCGCAAGCCCATTGCGTCACCGCTGCCGTTCAGTCTCGACTATGCGAGCGACGGCACGCCGCGCGTGTCGTTTCATGTTGCGAGATTCAATGCGATCGCCGCATGTGCCGATAGATCAACGCCTTGGCTGTTGGCCGTGGCGGGGGCCGACGCTTATGCGTCCGCCGATTGGTATGCCTCTCCGGATCAGGTGCCGACCTGGCTATACGAGGTGGTTCATTTGACCGGGCCGGTGAACAGGATGTCCGAACGGGCGCTGGCGGAGCATGTGGATGCGCTGAGCGCGGAATTGGAAGGCCGGCTGGCGCCGAAGCGGCCCTGGACTTCGGCAAAAATGACAGCCGGCAGGCTGGATGCGATGAAGAAGGGCGTCATAGGATTGGTCATGACAGTTGAGCAGGTCGAGGGCAGCTTCAAGCTCAATCAGCACAAATCGGATGTCGATCATGTTGCGGTGAGCACCGCAATGGCTCTACAGCCAGCCTACGGCGCGCAGTACATCGCCCAAAGGATGCGCGAGATGCGACCGCAAGCCTTTGTGACAGAGACGTCGCAGATGTCGGATATTGCAGGACTGGAAGGAATTGAGAGATGAGCGCAAAGAAGACTGTCGGCATCCTTGGAGCGTCCGGCTACACCGGGGCTGAACTGGTGCGGCTGCTGCTGCGCCATCCACGGGTCGAGCTTGCGCTGCTGACCGCCGACCGGCGCGCCGGACAGGCGATGGGCGACGTGTTCCCGCAGTTCGCGCCCTACGATCTGCCGAAGCTGGTCTCGATCGACAGCGTCGACTGGGCCAAAGCGTCGCTCGATCTGGTGTTCTGCGCGTTGCCGCATGCGACGACGCAAAAGGTGCTCAAGGATCTGTTGGCGAAGAGCCCGACCACCAAGGTGGTCGATCTCTCGGCGGATTTTCGTCTCGACGATCCTGCCGCTTATGCCAAATGGTACGGCCACGAGCACCACGCGCTGGAACTGCAGAAAGAAGCGGTGTACGGCCTTGTCGAAGTCTACCGGCGCGAGATCAAGAAAGCGCGGCTGGTCGCCAATCCCGGCTGCTACACGACCTGCGCCCAGCTTCCGCTCGTGCCGCTCCTGAAGGCGAAGGCGATCGAGCCGGATGAGATCGTGATCGATGCCAAATCCGGCATGACAGGTGCCGGCCGCTCGGCCAAGGAAGAGATGCTGTTTTCCGAAGTCTCTGAAGGCTTCCACGCCTATGGCGTCGGACATCATCGCCATATGGCCGAACTCGATCAAGAGTTCTCCAAGGCTGCAGGCAAGGAAGTTCTCGTCAGTTTCACGCCGCACCTCCTGCCGATGAATCGCGGCATCTTTTCCACGATCTATGTCCGGGGGCGGCGAGGCAAGACGGCGCAGGACCTGCACGATATCCTGGTCAAGCAGTACGAGAAGGAGCCGTTCGTCTACGTGCTGCCATTCGGCAAGACGCCGCAGTCGCGGCACGTTCGTGGCTCGAACATGACCTTCATCGGCGTTGCCAACGATCGGATCCCCGGCCGCGCGATCATCGTTTCGACGCTGGATAACCTCACCAAGGGCGCATCGGGGCAAGCGGTGCAGAACATGAATCTGGTGCTTGGTTTTCCTGAAACGACCGGCATCGATCAACCGGCGCTATTTCCGTAGCTGCAGATCCATATCGCCGCTCCCATCGCATCGGGAACGGCGATATGCCGTGTCTTCATTCAGAAGACCTTGAAGACCGCCAGCGCCAGCACGGCCTGCGCCAGGAAGCCGACGGTGAAGGCGAGGGTGCGGAGTACCGGCACGCCGAGCGTGTAAACGATCAGGTGTGCGACACGGGCCCAGAAATAGACGACGCAGGCCAGAACGGTCCATTTGCTTGAGTAGTCGATCGCGTTGAGGATCAAAACCAGCGGTGCGAACACGACGAGGTTTTCGACCGCGTTGTCATGCGCGAACATCAGGCGGTTGGCCCATTCGGCTTGCGGCTTGTCGTTGCGCGACGGATTGGCCATCGCGCCGCCTAGACCGCGGACCTGACAACGGTTCAGGATATAGGGCACCCACATCAGGCCGGTCAGAATTACCGTGAGCGTGAGCCAGAACAATTCCCGTGTCATCGATGAATTCCTTTCACTATCGCGCCTGACGGCGATGTTCGGAGCACCAATCGCGGAAATCATAGACGGTTGTTGTGGTCTCGCCAACGTCGCCAGGAAGGTCATGCACGGCCGTGCGCCACCGCCCTGATATTGTCGGGTCGGTGAGGGGCGCGATTGACGGCGGCTCGGCAGCGCGACTCGGACTAGGCGCGGACCCGGACGTAGCTTCCGGGTGCATCCTCGATTGCGGGCAGCGCGCCGGTGCCGGGATGGCGAGCGGGTACTTCCTCCGCGTCGATGCTTCTCAGCCAGTCATGCCAATCCGGCCACCACGACCCCTTATGCTCCTCGGCACCTTTCAGCCAATCCGCAACGCTGGTCGCGCCCGGTGTACCATTGGTCCAATACTGGTATTTGCCGGAAGCAGGCGGGTTAACCACGCCGGCGATATGACCCGAGCCGGATAGAACGTATTTGACCGGGCCGCCGAAGAACTGCGAGCCATACAGGACCGACTCCGCCGGGGCGATATGATCTTCGCGCGTCGCAAGATTGTAGATCGGCACCTTGACCTTGGCGAGATCGAGCCGCGTGTTGTCGATCACCATGGTGCCGCTCGACAGTTTGTTGTCGAGATAGCAGTTGCGCAAATAGTAGGAATGGTTCGCCGCCGGCATGCGGGTGGCGTCGGAATTCCAGTGCAGCAAGTCAAACGCGGCGGGCGGCTTTCCTTTGAGATAGTTGTTGACGACGTATGGCCAGATCAGATCGTTCGACCGCAGCATATTGAAAGCCATCGCCATCTTGCCGCCTTCGAGCACACCCTCGTTGTTCATGGTTCGCTCGAGTGCGGAAATCTGATCTTCGTCGACGAACACCATGAGATCGCCCGCATGGGTGAAATCCACCTGCGCGGCGAGGAACGTTGCCGAGGTCACACGGACTCGGCGCTTTTCGGCGAGCCATGCCAACGTCGTGGCGAGAAGGGTGCCGCCGACGCAATAGCCCATGGTATGGACCTTCATCTCGCCGGTTGCCTGCTCGATGACGTCCATTGCCGTGAGCGGACCTTCCTTCATGTAATCTTCGAAGGATTTTTGACTCAGCCGCTTGTCGGGATTCACCCACGAAATCACGAAAACCGTGACGCCGTGATCGACACACCACTTGATGAAGGATTTTTCCGGGCGAAGATCGAGAATGTAAAACTTGTTGATCCACGGCGGTACGATCAACAACGGCGTACGCAGCACGTTTGGTGTCGCCGGATTATACTGAATAAGCTGCATGATGTCGTTCTGGAAGATGACCTTGCCAGGCGTCACCGCCAGTTCCTCGCCGACACGCAGATTTGAGGAGTCCGACTGGCGAATGCGAAGTTGTCCGTTGCCGGCTTCGATATCTTCCGCGAGCATCTTCATGCCGATGGCGAGATTGTCGGCATTCGACGAGACGGTTTGACGCAATACTTCCGGATTGGTGAGGACAAAATTCGACGGCGCCAGCGCGTTGGTGATTTGCTGGACGTAGAACTCCGCCTTCTTGCGAACGTGCGGATCGAGGCTTTCCGCTTCACGTACGAGATCGTAAGCCCACTTCGTCGTCAGCAAATAAGCTTGCATGACGAAGTCGAAGAACTGGTTCGCTTTCCATTCCGGATCGCTGAAACGCTTGTCGCGCGGTGCCGGCGAGATCGTCGCCGCATCGTTTTCCCCCGCCATGCGGCGCATGGCTGAGCCCCATAACTCGAGATAGGCTTTGCCGAGTTTCATCTGCAACTCGGCCGAGCGAGTTTGATCGGATAACCAGTATTCCGCGACGATGCCGAAGGTCTTGATGATTTCGGCCATTTCGCTCGGTGGCCGATCTGGCAACTCAAGGTTTTGACGAGGCTTCAGATAAGCGGCGAGAGCGCGGCCGCCGTTTTCCATGGCCCGCGCGAGGTTCAGCGAAAAGGCTTCGGGGTCGAATTTCTTTGGAGCGGACGTTTCCTTGACTTCGTTGCTCATGGTGACGCTTCAACCCTCGTTTCGGATAACTGGTAGCTTAGTGATCGGGCAACTGGATGATGGCACAGTTCGATTGCATCGGGTGATTTCAGTATATTGCAATGCGAGAACGCACCTTCGTTCCGTCATATTGAGGTCTTAAGCCCCACTTGTTTTCGGGAGCTTAATTGTTAGGCGGCATATTGTTGCTCGTATGCGGCAGACGCGTTGCGGGGCGTCCTGCCGCGGCCACCTATTTCCTGCAAAGGATTGCTGAGTTGTTGGGGTCTGTGCGTTACGGCGGTACGATTTTGCTGGCGATCATACTGGCTACAGCGTCGCTTGGCTTAGCGTCCTGTTCGGTCCCGATTGCCGACCTGCCGGTGGTCGGTGTCCCGGAAGGCGCACCGGCGCGGCCCAAGGATCCCGGCGCATTTCCGGCGGTTCACGACATGCCGGCCGCGCGCGAACAGCCGGCGCTGGCCCCCGCCGAGCAGGCCAAGATCGAGAGCGAGTTGGCCGCCGCGCGCGATCGTCAGTCGAAAGCCGCCGCGGATGCCAATGCTGCCGACGCTCCCAAGCAGGGGCAGGCCAGAAACTGAGAAAAGCCTTGGTCTTTTGCTGGCAGAATGGGTTCGCCGTGTTAGAAGGAAGGCGATTCAATTGCAGACCAGACAAAAGCTGCCAAAGGCTGCATCGGCCGGTTGTTGAATCCTATGTAAGATGTTGAAAAACAACAATTTTCTCACGTTTCGACCATCGTCGGGCGTGTAGGAGGTTGGTTCGCCCATCGTTGTCGTCCCGGAGTCTGAACTCATGGAAGAGTTTTATCGTATCCGCCGTTTGCCGCCCTATGTGTTCGAGCAGATCAATCGAGCCAAGGCTGCCGCGCGGAACGCCGGAGCCGACATCATCGACCTGGGCATGGGAAATCCCGATCTGCCGACGCCGCCGCACGTGATTGAGAAACTCAAGGAGACGCTCGGCAAGCCGCGGACAGATCGCTATTCGGCATCAAAGGGCATCAACGGGCTGCGCCGCGCTCAGGCGGGCTATTATGCACGCCGCTTTGGCGTCAAGCTCAACCCCGAGACCCAGATCGTCGCCACGCTGGGGTCGAAGGAAGGCTTCGCCAACGTCGCCCAGGCGATCACCGCGCCAGGTGACGTGGTGCTGTGCCCGAACCCCAGCTACCCGATCCATGCATTCGGTTTTCTGATGGCGGGCGGCGTCATCCGCTCGGTGCCGTCGGAGCCGACGCCGCAATTCTTCGAAGCCGTCGAACGGGCGATCGTTCATTCGATCCCGAAGCCGATTGCGCTGATCGTTTGCTATCCGTCGAACCCGACGGCCTGCGTGGCCAGCCTCGATTTCTACAAGGATCTGGTGGCGTTCGCGAAGCGGCACGAGATCTTCATCCTTTCCGATCTGGCCTATTCGGAAGTGTATTTCGACGACAATCCTCCGCCGTCGGTCCTGCAGGTGCCGGGCGCGATCGACGTTACCGTCGAATTCACGTCAATGTCGAAGACGTTCTCGATGGCCGGCTGGCGCATGGGTTTTGCGGTCGGCAACGAGCGGATCATCGCTGCGCTGGCGCGGGTCAAATCCTATCTCGACTACGGTGCCTTCACCCCGATCCAGGTGGCGGCGACTGCGGCGCTGAATGGCCCGGACGATTGCATCCGCGAGATGCGCGAAACCTATCGAAAGCGGCGCGATATCCTTGTCGAGTCGTTTGGCCGCGCGGGCTGGGATGTGCCGCCGCCGAGCGCGTCGATGTTCGCCTGGGCGCCGCTGCCCGCCGCGTTCCGCGATATAGGCAGCATGCAGTTTGCCACCTTGATGGTCGAGAAGTCGGGTGTCGTCGTTTCGCCGGGCGTTGGTTTCGGTGAGCATGGCGAAGGCTACGTTCGCATCGCCATGGTCGAAAACGAGCAGCGCATTCGTCAAGCCGCCCGCAATATCCGGCGCTTCCTTGAAAGCGGCGTCGAAACATTGCACAACGTCGTTCCACTCGCCACCCGGCGATAATTTTCTCCGACAGGTCTTATTCAAGATGGTCGCACCACTCAGAGTGGGGATCGCGGGCCTCGGTACCGTTGGCGCCGAGGTCGTCCGCATCATCGAACAGCAGAGCCGTACGTGGTCCGTCCGTTGCGGTCGCGGCGTGCGCGTCGTTGCGGTGACAGCACGATCCAGAACCAAGAAGCGTGGCATCGATCTGCGCGGTATCGATTGGGCGCGAAACCCACTCGCCATCGCCAGCGATCCCGGCGTCGATTGTTTTGTCGAACTGATGGGAGGAGCGGGCGATCCCGCGCTCTCAGCCATTGAAGCGGCGCTGAAATCAGGCAAGTCGGTCGTTACGGCCAACAAGGCTTTGATAGCACGGCATGGGCTGCGACTGGCGAAGATCGCGGAAAAGCACGGCGGCGCGTTGAACTACGAGGCGGCGGTTGGGGCAGCAATCCCGATCGTCAAGACATTGCGCGAGGGCCTTGCCGGTACTGATATCGATCGCGTTTACGGCATCCTGAATGGCACCTGCAATTACATTTTGACGCGGATGGAGCAGGAAGGCTTGTCGTTCGCCGAATGCCTGAAGGATGCGCAGCGCCTGGGTTACGCTGAGTCCAATCCGTCATTCGACGTCGATGGGCATGATACGGCTCAGAAGCTCGCGATCCTCGCCAGCCTCGCGTTCGGCACCAAGGTGGCGCAAAGCGCCGTCTATGTCGAAGGCATTTCCTCGATTGCGCCGGAAGATCTGCGTGCAGCCGCCGAGCTCGGCTACCGTGTCAAGCTGCTAGGTGTTGCGGTCCGGACCAAGACGGGCATTGAACAACGCGTGCACCCGACCATGGTGCCGCGCTCGTCATCCATCGCGCAGGTGATGGGCGTTACCAATGCCGTGACCATCGATGGCGTCGGCCTCTCGCCGATCACGCTTGTTGGACCGGGCGCCGGTGGCACCGCGACGGCGTCGGCCGTGCTTGCTGATATCGCCGATGTGGCGCGAGGCATTCACGTCAAGCCTTTCGGACGGCCGGTGGCGAAGTTGCGGGTGACGCGCAAGGCCCCGATGGAGCGGCACGAGGGCGGCTACTACATCCGCCTGATGGCCCGCGATTTGACCGGTACGGCGGCCACGATTGCCACCCGCCTGGCTGAACGCAAGATTTCGATCGAATCTATTGTGCAGCGTCATCCGGATGGATCGTCTGATACCGTTCGCGCGAACGGGAAGTCTTCACCGGTGCCGGTAATTCTGATTACCTACGCGACCAGCGAAGATGCGGTACGTGGTGCGCTGCAAGCTGTGCAGCGCGACAAAGTGATTACCGGACGTCCGCAGTTGATCCGGATCGAAAAGAACTAATGCGCAGTTGCGCGGGCAGGCTGGGTCGAAGTCCGTTGCGAATTGTGCGTCTCGTCAATTGAATGCGAACCGTTAGGTTCGTGATACCCATCAAGGAGTAGTACCGATGTCGTCACATATTTCCGTTCCGCCGCAACAGTTGCTGGAGCGCATTCTGACGCTCGAAATCGTGCGCGTGACGGAACGTGCGGCGGTGTCGGCCGCGCGGCTGCGCGGGCACGGTAACGAGAAGGCCGCGGATCAGGCGGCGGTCGACGCCATGCGCCGCGAACTCAACAAGATGCCGATCGAGGGCACTATCGTCATCGGCGAGGGCGAGCGCGACGAAGCGCCGATGCTGTTCATTGGCGAAAAGGTCGGCATCAACGCCGGCCCGAAGGTCGATATCGCCGTCGATCCGCTGGAAGGCACCACGCTGTGTGCGAAGAGCATGCCGGGCGCAATTGCCACCATGGCGATGGCTGACGGCGGTACGCTGCTGCATGCGCCGGACGTCTACATGCAGAAGATCGCCATCGGACCGGGCTATGCGAAGAACGTCATCGAGCTCGACGCATCGCCGGCGGAAAACATCCGCCGTCTCGCCAAGGCCAAGGGTGTGCCGGCTTCCGCAATCACCGCGCTGGTGCTCGACCGTCCGCGCCACGCCGACATCATTGCCGGCATTCGCAGCACCGGCGCGGCCGTGCGGCTGATTACCGACGGCGACGTCGCGGGTGTCATCCACACCGCCGATCCGGAAAACACCGGTGTTGATATTTACATGGGTACCGGTGGTGCGCCGGAGGGCGTGCTGGCAGCCGCAGCGCTGCGTTGCATCGGCGGCCAGATGCAGTGCCGGCTCATTCTCGATACCGAAGAGAAGCGCGAGCGTGCGGCCAAGATGGGCGTCACCGATCCGAAGATGATTTACGGTATCGAAGACATGGCCAAGGGCGACTGCCTGTTTGCCGCCACCGGTGTCACCGACGGTTCGTTGCTGTCCGGCGTCAAGTTCCGCAAGGATGGCGTGATCGAGACTGAAACCGTGGTGATGCGCTCGGTGACCGGCACGGTCCGCATCATCAAGGGCGAGCATCGCCAGCTGGAAAAATTCCACCTCGACTGAGTGAGGAAAATGGTCGCGAACGCCAAGGTCGTCATCAAGCCCGTTGGAAAAGATGAGCGTGACGCCTGGGCGCCGCTCTGGGCCGGTTACCTGACGTTCTACAAAACCAGCGTTCCGGCCGAGACGAGCGACATTACTTGGGCGCGCTTCCACGACTCCGCCGAGCCGATGTTCGTGCTCGGCGCCTATGTTGATGGCAAGCTGACGGGCATTGTCCACTACCTGTTCCATCGGTCGACGTGGACGCCCGGCAACTATTGCTATCTGCAAGACCTGTTCGTGGCCGACAGCGCGCGCGGGCTGGGTCTCGGGCGCGCCTTGATTGAAGCCGTGTATGAACGCGCCAAGGCCGCCGGCGCCAGCCGCGTGCATTGGCTGACGCACGAGACCAACGCCCAAGCCCGCATCCTGTACGATCAAGTCGCAGACCATCCTGGCTTCATCCAATATCGCAAGATTTTCTGAACCCATCGGGCGCCAACTCTGCCGGCCGGTGTCATCGTGTGTGAGGCAAGTATGAGCGCGTCGTCCGATAGTCCCGTCGTCAAGGCCCTGGTGTTCGATGTCTTCGGCACGGTGGTCGATTGGCGCAGCAGCCTGATTGCCGATTTTACGCAATGGGGTGCTGGGCGCGGTATCGAGGCGGATTGGGCCGGCTTGGTCGATGCCTGGCGCGCGGCTTACATGCCGTCGATGGACGAGGTGAGAAAGCATCCGGAGCGTGGATATCTCGCGCTCGATACCCTGCACCGTCAATCGCTGGAGAGGCTCGTTACGCAGTTCGCCATCACCGGCCTGAATGACGACGATCTCGCTTACATGACGCTGGGGTGGCATCGGCTCAAGCCATGGGCCGACAGCGTCAGCGGTCTCACGCGGCTGAAAACAAAATTCGTGATCGGTACGTTGTCGAATGGCAACGTCGCGCTGCTCACCAACATGGCTAAGCAGGCCGGGTTGCCTTGGGATCTGGTCTTGAGCGCGGAATTGTTCGCGCATTACAAGCCTGATCGCGAAGTCTATCTCGGTGCGGCACGCCTGCTTGGTCTGGCGCCTGAGCAGGTGATGATGGTTGCCGCGCACAATAACGATCTCAAGGCCGCGCAGGATTTGGGATTGAAGACGGCATTCGTGCCACGGCCTACCGAGTATGGCCCGTTGCAGAAGAAGGACTTCAAGGCCGACGGCAATTGGGACGTTGTCGCGACCGACTTCAACGATCTCGCGGCGCGGCTCGGCTCTTAACCTCAGTCTGGGACGTGCGGCATTGACGCTGCGCAGTTGCCACCGATGGGCCCCAATATTATGACGCCTCCCGTATCAGCGTTGCCTGTGGAAGCACCCACCGCGTTTCTTGGCGTGACGCAATCGGCGACAGGGCGCATCTGGCTCGACCGTCTGGACCCGCGTGGCTCGGCGCAAGCGCTTGCCATTGCGCAACGCCATCAGTTGCCCGAAATGCTGGCACGTGTACTGGCCGGGCGCGGGGTCGATAACGACGCGGTGGAGGATTTCCTCGATCCAACGATCCGCAAGCTGATGCCGGACCCGTACACCGTCACGCAGATGGAAGTCGCCGCAACGCGAATTGCCGATGCGGCCACGCGGCGCGAGAAAGTGGCAATCTTCGGCGACTACGATGTCGACGGTGCAACGTCCGCCGCGCTGCTCGCCTGGCATCTGCGGCACTGCGGACTCGATCCGCTGATTCATATTCCGGATCGCATCTTCGAAGGCTATGGGCCGAACGTCGATGCCGTGCGGGCGCTGGCTTCCAAGGGCGCCACGCTGTTGGTCACCGTCGATTGCGGCACCACCAGCCTCGAAGCGCTGGCCGAAGCGAAGCGACTCGGCATGTCGGTTGTCGTCATCGATCATCATCAATGCGGCGATGAATTGCCGATAGTCGATGCGCTAGTGAATCCCAATCGTCCGGACGATCTGTCCGGGCTCGGTCATCTTGCGGCGGTCGGCCTTGTTTTCGTGACACTGGTCGCGGTGAATCGCGAATTGCGCAGACGCGGATTCTGGAGCAGCGAAATGCCCGAGCCGGATCTGCTCGGCATGCTGCATCATGTTGCGTTGGGGACGGTGGCCGATGTCGCGCCGCTGACGGGACTCAATCGGGCTTTCGTGGCTAAGGGCCTGATCGCGCTACGGCGCCGAGATCATGTCGGACATACGGCGTTGATGGATGTGGCGCGATTGAACGGTCCGCCGGAAGCATGGCATCTCGGCTTCATGCTGGGGCCGCGCATCAATGCCGGAGGCCGCATCGGCCGCGCCGACCTTGGCGTGCGCTTGTTATTGGAGGGCGACGTTTCGGAAGCGGCGCGGATCGCCGCTGAACTGGATCGCCTCAACACCGAACGTCGGGCCATCGAGCAAGTGGCTGAAGCGCAGGCCGAGGCTGAAGCGCTGGCGTCGCTCGGTCTCGAAGACAAAGGCGCGGTGATCGTCACGGCATCGGAAGGCTGGCATCCGGGCGTCGTTGGTTTGGTCGCATCGCGCCTGAAAGAGAAATTCTCCCGCCCTGCCTTTGCCATTGCGCTGGAGCCGGGCGGTATCGGTACGGGCTCGGGCCGTTCGATTTCCGGCGTCGATCTCGGCAAGGCGGTACGGCAGGCTGTGGCCGATGGCATTTTGATCAAGGGTGGTGGGCACGCCATGGCGGCGGGAATTACCTTGCGCAAGGAACGTCTGGCGGAGTTTCGCGCTTACGTGGAGGCGGCGCTGGCCAACGATGTCGCGCAATCGCGCCACGCGCACGAATTGTTCGTCGACGGAGCCGTCAGTGCGCGGGCGGTGACGCCTGAACTGGTTGCGACATTGAACCGCGCCGGACCGTTCGGCAGCGCCAACCCTGAACCGGTGATAGCGTTGCCGTCGCATCAACTGGTCTATGCCGATGAAGTCGCTAATGCGCATTTGCGCGTGCGCTTCAAATCCGGCGATGGAGCCATCGTCAACGGAATCGCGTTTCGTGCCGTCGGCCAAAAATTGGGCCAAGCCTTGAAGGAAAATCGCGGTCAACTGCTGCATGTCGCCGGCTCGCTGGCCGTCGATCGATGGCAGGGGTCCGAGCGCGTGCAGCTGCGTGTAATCGATGTCGCGGTGCCAAGCGCAGGGCCGGCGGTGATCAGGTAGGAGATTTTTCTATGCCCGACGAAATACAGATTCCGTGGGAAGGAAAATGTATTGAGGAAGCGCACGTCTTCGCCAAACGCTGTGCCCAGCTCTACGCTGAGAATCCCTATTCTGAACGTCCGCTCGAGAGGATCATCAATGATTTGATGACTGAACTTTGGGAGATGGAATTTAGTCAGACGAAAATACCAACCGCATTTACGGACGCAATAGCCGATATGCCTCGGTATGCTGCGGGAGTCGAACGCCGTGGCGGTTAGTTGCCTTGCCGCAGACGTGCGAGAACCTTCAGCCCGGCATAACCGTCGGCCGGCAGCAATCCTGCCTTGGTCTGGAAATCCTTCACAGCCTTCATGGTGTCGTTGCCGACGCGGCCGTCGGTGCCGCCAGTATCGAATCCCGCTTTGGTCAGGCGCGTCTGCACTTCCTGCACTTCGGCGAGGGTGAGGGCGCGCTCGGAGCCTGGGAAGGGCTGAATGAATGGGCCTGCGCCAAGGATACGATCGCCGAGGTGGCAGATCGCCAATGCATAATTCATCGATGGATTGTAGCTGCGCACCGCATAGAAATTCGGGCCGAGCAGAAACGCCGGTCCGCCTGCGACCGGTATCCACAATTTCGCCGATGTGTTGGGTTGCGGAAATGCTTGGCCATCAGCGCGCGTGACACCGGCGGCCGCCCATGCCGCATAGGTGCGGCTCGCTTCCGACGAAGCGCCCGATGCGCGCACCTCGTAGCCCCAATGTTCGTTGCGATGATATTTGCCGCGGTTGACTAGATATCGCGCGGTCGATCCCAAGGCATCGTCCGGTTTGCCGAACGGCGAGACGCGGCCGTCGTGATCGTAATCGATTCCGACATTGAGCCAGACTTCGGGCATCCACTGCGTATGGCCCATCGCACCCGCCCAGGAGCCTCGCATTTCCTCCGGCGTGCTCCAGCCACGCTCGACGATGCGCAGGGCATTGATCAATTCGGCTTCCCAATAGCTGCGACGGCGCGGCTCGTTCCATGCCAACGCTGCGAGAGAGGGAAACACGGGCCGCATATGGTTCTGCTGAACCAGCGGATCGCCGTAGGCGGATTCGACGCCCCATAGCGCGAGCAGGGTGCCGCGTTCGACGCCGAAATCTTTCTCGATGCGTGCGAACAGTGCTTGCTGTTTGCGCAACGCCTCCTTGCCGGCAATGAGCCGCCAATCCGAGACGCGCCGATTGATGTACTGCCAGATCTGCTCGCGAAACTCCGGCTGGTTGCGCATCTGCTTGAAGACGCTCATGTCCGGTTCGATCCGGCCCATCACGCGCGTGTAGGTCGCGGCCGAAATGCCGCGCGCTTCTGCCCGCGCACGGAACGCATCGCGCCAGGCATCGAATTGCGCCGGTGCAGCGGATGCGGTTCGACCTCCTGCGAGCACGGCGCCGATCGTCAGCGACGATCGCAGCAGTTGGCGTCGGCTGATGCCGGTTGGGGAATCGGTCCTGTTCATGACGTTAGCTTACGGCGCGGTGTGCCTGCCGTAAAAAGGCTTTTCGCCGCGCACCAGAGGTTCCGGGATTGACATCTCAGGGTTTAGTCCGAGGTTGCGGATGCGGAACGCGGATTTGTGCCATCGGGAGCCTTGGCACTTGGTTCCGGCAGCGCCTCTTTGTTGATCTCGCGTCCGCGTCCGCCGATCAGGCGCTCATAGGCCGAAACCAGCGTGGCGTACGGATTCACCCAAAGCCAGCCTTCGCGCGTGAAAACCTGGACGTCGAAATGCAGATGATTTGTCGTGCCTCCGGGATAGTCCTGATAGTTAGCGACCAGGCCGATTTCCTCACCTTCTTCGACACGCCGGCCACTCAGCAACTGATCCGTATCCATCTGGTCGGGATTCATGTGCATATAGCGGAAGCGGACATGCTCGGTCGTCGTGTTGACCAGCAGCGTTGCCGCCTGTTGCTTCGATGAGCGGATGACGACGCCATCGCGTGCGGCAACGATGGCAAACTTGTTCGGTTCGCAACGATCTGCGCCGTCGTTGCGCAGAATGCAGGAAGACGGCCGGATATCCTGTCCCTGATGTCCGAAGCCGCTGGCACATTGCCCGACCTCGAAGTCGCGGGCTTCGCAGAAATTATCCTGCCAGGGATAAGCGTAGTTCTCGTCGGCAGATTCATCGAAGACGAGTTGCTTGTCGTTGGATCGGCAACGATAGCTTGCGCCTTTGCGCCTGGGAGGCGGCACACGGCCGCGGAGAAAGCAGTCGCCCCAATTCAAGAATGATTGTGAGTTGGCAAATGCGGGTGCGCGTTCGAGCGGAAAGCGGATCTGCGAATAGACCGTGTGATCGGGGTAACCGCTTTGCTCGCGATAACCGCTGTTGGCGATGATCTCGCCCGGCGGGCGATAGGTGAAGTTGGGCGATGGCCTGGACGGACGTTCGAATGCAACTGGCGATTGGCTTGCGCGCTTGCGGCCGGGCGTTCCTCCGGCGATGCGCAAAGCTTTGAGGAAATGTTCGGCTACCGCTGAAGCTTCACGGCAGGCGAGACGACGGCTGCGCGGCACGCTGTCGAGGCATTGAATCGACACCACGTACGGTACGCCGAACCGCGAGAAGCGATAGCGGACGAAGCCTTCGCGGATCACCCGGCGCAAGTCCGGAAACTGCGACGCCAGCGCGCGAACGGGATCGCCCTTGCCGGCGAATGGATCGTTGATGTCGTAGACCAGTAGCGATCCCGTGATATGCACCTCGACGGGCTTGGCGTAGGTGCGATCGAGTGAACCCTTGTCGTAGTCGGCCGGCAGCGCGAATACCGCATCATACCCGGCCGCCCCTGCATCGAACATGTCGGCTTGGCGAAACCCAGATTGATAGTGCGCGACCGTAATGCTTTCCGGCGCGCCGTTGGCGCGATCGTTCAGAAAGAGTGCGGGATCGAACGGCAACAACACCGGCACGGGGCTGCGGCCAATGCCCGGATAGATTCGGGACGTGACCGCATTCAACTGCTGAAATGCCGGCATGACGCGGGGATCGGAAGCCGGCAGCCTACGCCGGCTGGCGAATGTGAAGCGCTCGGCAATCGAAGGCTGGGCCGATAATTCGATCTTCAATTGATCGAGCGCAGCACGCCACTCGACGTGGACCGTCGAGATCGAAGGCGTCTTGAATTCGTCAGCGCATGTGGCGGTGTGCAGGGAAAGAAAAACGACCGTCGCCGCGAACCAACGCAAGTTCGATGTGATCGCGGCGTACCTGGACGTCGGTCGTCTCAATCGGTCGGCTCCCCCGGGGCCGTGGTGAGATCCTCAAGATATCTTCGGATCAATCCTTGGCGCGTTCGACGTAGGATCCGTCCTCAGTCATGACCACGATGCGCGTTCCTGCAGAGATGTGCGGCGGAACCGCCGTGCGTACACCATTGGAAAGCACTGCGGGCTTGTAGGAGGACGATGCCGTCTGGCCCTTGGTGACCGGCTCGGTCTCCACGACTTCGAGCGTCGCGCGCTGCGGCATGGTGATGGCGACAGGAACCATATCGTGCAGCGACAGCTTGACGGTCATGTTCTCCTGCAGATACGGCGCGGCATTGCCGATGATGTCCTTCGGCACCTGGACCTGATCGTAGGTTTCGGTGTTCATGAAATGAAAGCCGTCGGCGTCCTCGTAGAGGTAGTTGAAGTTGTGGTCTTCGATCGTGGCGCGCTCGACCTGGTCAGTCGTCTTGTAACGTTCGGATATCTTTACGCCGTCGCTGATTCGGCGCATTTCGATCTGGCTGACCGGGGTTCCCTTGCCGGGATGGATATTCTCGGCGGTGAGGACCACATAGAGTTTGCCGTCCTGTTCGATGACGTTGCCCTTGCGGATGGAACTGGCGATGACTCTCACAGATAATTTTCCTAGTGTTCGGGTGCGGGACCGATCCGGACACGGATGTCCCGGGGCGGGGAAGCGGTTTCGGGCTGCAACATACTGATTTGAGCTATAGATGCCAGCACTTTGCGGCCAGTCCACCCGGAACATTCATGAGTTCAGTTGATCAGCTTTCCCCGTGGTGGGACCATGGCCGCCACGCCGATCGGCGGGCCTTTCTGGCCATGCGGGGCGCGATTACAGCGGCGATCCGCGGCTGGTTCGCCAGCCGAGGCTTCACCGAGGTCGAGACCGGCATTTTGCAGGTTTCGCCCGGTAACGAGACCCACCTCCATGCGCCTCGGGCGGAGGTATCCAACGCGATTGGCGATCGGTTGCACCGGTACCTGCGCACCTCGCCGGAATTTGCCTGCAAGAAGCTGCTGGCGGCTGGCGAGACGCGAATTGTCGAGTTTGCTCGGGTCTTTCGCGACCGTGAGCGGGGCGATCTGCATCTGCCCGAATTCACCATGCTCGAATGGTATCGCGCGGACGAGGCCTACGAAACCGTGATGGCGGATTGTATCGTCGTCATCGCTCAAGCGGCGAAGGCCGCCGGAACCAGCGTCTTCTCGTTCCGTGGCCGGACCGCCGATCCGTTTGCCGAACCCGAGCTGCTGACTGTGGCGGCGGCGTTCGAACGTTATGCTGGGATCGACCTGCTGGCGACGGTCAGCGGCGATTACGGCGACCGCGCTGCGCTTGCGGCGGCTGCCGATGGTCGGGTTCGTATTGCCGCCGACGACACCTGGTCGGATATCTTCAGCAAGGTGCTGGTCGAATACGTCGAGCCGCAGCTCGGGCAGGGCAGGCTGACTGTGCTGTTCGAGTACCCCGCGCCGGAATCAGCCCTTGCCCGCGCCAAGGCTGCGGATCGAAGGGTCGCGGAGCGCTTTGAGATCTATGCTTGCGGTGTCGAACTCGCCAATGGATTTGGCGAGCTGACCGATGCGTCGGAGCAACGGCGCCGGTTCGAACAAGCCATGGATGAAAAGGAACGGCGCTATGGCGAGCGCTATCCGCTCGACGAGGATTTTCTCGCGGCGCTGGGCATGATGCCTGCGGCAAGCGGTGTCGCGCTGGGCTTCGATCGTCTGGTGATGCTGGCGAGCGGTGCGCAGAGGATCGATCAGGTGGTCTGGACGCCGCCAATGGACTTCACGCAATGAATATACCCAAGCTAACGATACGCCAGCCTGTGCAACTGGTCAGTGAAGGGTTGGCGCCCGCAGCAGCACTCCCAGAGCTGGAAAAAGTGGCTGCACGCTATGCGGTCGCGTTGACTCCCGATGTCGTAGCGCTGATCGATCGGTCCGACCCGAACGATCCCATCGCTCTGCAGTATGTGCCAAGCGCGAAGGAACTCGACAGCGAGCCTGTCGACCGTGCAGACCCGATTGGCGATGCGGCGCGCTCGCCGGTCGAAGGCATCGTGCACCGTTACCCTGACCGTGTTCTGTTCAAGCTCGTGCACGTCTGCGCCGTCTATTGCCGCTTCTGTTTCCGGCGCGAGATGGTGGGGCCCGGCAAGGAGAATGCGCTGACGGCCGATGTTTATGCGCGGGCGCTTGACTATATCCATGAGCATACCGAGATTTGGGAAGTCATTCTGACCGGTGGCGACCCGCTGATGTTGTCGCCGCGACGTATGGCTGAGGTGATGCGCGATCTCGCTGCGATCCCTCATGTGAAGATCATCCGCATCCATACGCGGGTGCCGGTCGTCGATCCCTCACGTATCAGTGAAGACATGGTCGAAGCCTTCCGAGTGAAGGGAGCCACGACGTGGATTGCCGTTCACGCTAATCACGCGCGCGAACTCACCGAAGAGGCCCGCGCAGCCTGTGCGCGGCTGATCGATGCCGGGATTCCGATGGTCAGCCAGTCGGTGCTGTTGCGCGGCGTCAACGATAACCCGGCAGCGCTCGAAGCGCTGATGCGTGCGTTCGTTGAATGCCGGATCAAGCCGTACTATCTGCATCAAGGCGATCTGGCGCCCGGCACCGAGCATCTGCGCACCACCATCGCGGAAGGCCAGCAACTTATGCGCGCCATCCGGGGACGGCTGTCTGGGCTATGTCAGCCGGAGTATGTGCTCGATATTCCCGGCGGTTTCGGCAAGTCGCCGATCGGCCCGGGCTATCTGTCGCAGGCAGATGATCGGCACGCGGATTTGCGCTATCGTGTCGTGGACTACTGCGGCGACGTTCATTTATATCCGCCGGAGCCGTGAGGTGAGGCGCTGATGTCGCAGCAAGAGCCGCCGGATGACGACGGTCATCGTGGCCTCGAAAATGCGGTTCTGCTGGGGTTCTTCGTCGTGCTGGTGGCAGCGGGAATTTGGCTGTTACTGACAATGGCGGATGTGCGGAAAGGACTTGATTGTTCCGCGCAGGGCAGGCGCAATTGCGCAACGATCGAAGTTCCGGATCGCGCGCGGTAGACAACCTGGTTTAGTGCAGGAGGTTCATATGAATAAGTTGGTCACGGTCGCAGCTTTGCTGCTTCTGGCGTCGGGTTCAATGGCGATTGCGCAGACCGGACAGTCGCGCTCCAGCTCGCCGTCGGTGCAACCGGGCAACATGATTGGCAACGCGCCAGTCGGTCATCGTCAGCCGCGTAGGTCTGACGTCGGTTCGGAGAAGGATTTGAGCAATCCGAACGACCCGCTTAATCGCGAGGACGCTGCGCTCGATCGCAAGATCAAGAGCATTTGCCGCGGCTGCTGAATTTGGCGATCAACCGTCTCGGGCGGCCAGCGCCATGGCGATCAGCGATGCGCCGCCGAACAACATGTTGATGCCGACCAGCAGGCCGATAGCCCAAAGCGCCGAACCGGGAAGTCCGGCGACGATGATGCCCGCAACAATGATGTCCATCAGCCCGGCGGTCAGCATCCAGCCCCAGCGGCGCGATAGTTCCCGGCGATGCTCTAGCGCATACATGATGCTGGTTACGCCCTCCGCGAGGAAATAGGCCCCGACCACGATGGTCAGCGTCAGGGTGCCCTGAATCGGCCGGGCGAGCAGGACGACGCCAACCGCGATCGCCAGCGCTGCCGAAACCAGCGACCACCAGAAGCCCGGCATTTTTCGCGCCCAGAACGTGAGGGCCAATCCGGCGACGCCACTGATCAAGAAAAGCCAGCCGAGGAAAATGGTCACGGCCAGACTGGCCAGAGGCGGGACAATTATGGCCGCCAGACCCAGAATGACGAACAGAATTCCCTCGAACAGAAACGCTTTCCAATGTTCGCGCACGGCGGCGCTCACCTTGGCCTCAAGTCCACTGATGTCGTGCGGAAGCGTCATTGATCGACTCCCTCGCGTGGTAGCGTTACCGACGGAATGATAGCCCAACTGGTTCCGATGTCAGCCCGCAAATTAAGGTGACCTGCCAAGCGATTTGACTGAACCTTTGCGGTTCTAGTCTTCGATGATCGCCACGGCCCGGGTCCAGCCGGCGGAGGCCCGTTCGATCTTGACCGGGAAGCACGACACAGTGAATCCGGTCGAGGGCAATTGCTCGAGATTGTGTAGCTTCTCGATGTGACAGTAGCCAATATGCCGGCCTGCCTTATGTCCTTCCCAGATCAGGCTGGCGTCCTTGGTCTGGGCATACTTTTGCGCGGTGTAGACAAAGGGGGCGTCCCAGCTCCAGCCATCGGTCCCGGTGAGCCGTACCCCGCGCTCGAGCAGATACATCGTCGCGTCGTATCCCATGCCGCAACCGGACGTGACGTAATCGCGCTGCCCGTATTTGGCGCCGGCGCTGGTGTTGACGACGACGATGTCCAATGGCGCCAAGGTGTGTCCGATGCGCTTGAGTTCTTTCTCGACATCGGCGGCGGTTGCGACATAGCCGTCCGGCAGATGGCGGAAATCCAGCTTGACGCCGGGCTGCAGGCACCATTCGAGCGGCACCTCGTCGATCGTCCATGATCGCTCGCCGCGGTTCATGGTCGGATGAAAATGCCACGGCGCATCGAGGTGGGTGCCATTGTGCGTCGATAGATTGACCGTCTCTACAGCCCAGCCCTGGCCATCCGGCAAGTCTTCCGCCTTGAGGCCGTCGAAGAACTGCAGCATTCGCGGCAGGCCTTGTTGATGATCGATGTACTGAATGCTCGGATGGTTACCGGGGGGATCGGCAGGCACGTCGTTTTGCAACGGAACGGAAATATCGATCAGCCGGCGCGCCATGATGAGGTCCTTACCCGGAAAGAAACGATGCACGGTCCAAAATCGGACGACGAAACTCTGCCGTCTATGAGGCCCAAAGCCGATTGCGGCCCTGGACATAGACGACAGTCGTCATGATCAGTAGCAGCACACCGAAGGCAATCGACGCGATCCCCGCAGGTGCCAACAATGCAGTGAGATGCGGGTCGGTAGCAATCCACCAGCGCCGAATCCAGGCCAAGGTGAAGGCCGCACCGGCGAAGCCCGCGGCGCCACCGGCAACGAGCAGCGCCCACATGCCGCGCAGATTGCGGAGCCGTTCGCGGGCCAATTCGGTCCGCGGTGCGTGATGGGCGCCGACGCGCCATACGAGACGTGCGGCGAACGCGATCGTTCCGAACCCGATCAGCATGCCCATCATCTCGAGGGCGATGGCGCGCGGTCCCTCGATCTCCGGATGCATCTGCAGTGCGAACAGCGGCAGATCGAAACTGGCGTGGAGCAGGATAGGGACAAGCACAACAGAAAGCCTGAGGCGCATGCGCGCCCAATCGCGATCACGGCGATGCGCGCCCAGCGCCAGCCCGGCACGCGCGATAGCGAGGTAGGCACCGGCGATGATGCCAAGCGCGCCGTGGAACGGCACCGTAAGGATGCTGCGAACCAGCGCCAAGGATTGCCACATCTCCGGATAGCGGGAGAGGTAGACCAGGTTTTCATAGGCTGCGAAGCCGAGGCCCGCGGCTGCACCATAAATCACCGCGTCCATCGGATCGGCCATCCGTTTGCGCCATGCCGCAACCAGGACGATGACGCCAATCTTGACGATCTCCTCCGGAATCGCGACGGCAAACAACGAATGCAGCGCCATCGTCGGCCATGAATCGCCGGAGCCGGCGGTGAACAGCCGGAACGGCGCACGCGCTACACTCAACACGGAGATGCTTGCCGCTCCGAGCAGAAACGCAGCCCAGACCATGTGCGGGGGCGCCGGCCGTTCGTCGGTCGCGATCACCAGCCAGAGCACCAGCAACGCCGGCGCTACAGCGGCGGTACCGACGATGGTGGAGGCCGATTCAAGCAGATGCATCGCAGGATGCTCCTTCAGGCTGCGTTGATCCGTGTCGAGCGTCTGGTTAGCGGCGGCAAATAATCGGGGCCACATCATAGCGGACGACGAGCCGGACTGCTGCCAAGATCCGTGCCGCCGTGACATTTGCTCCACAGCGGGATCGAAGCTGCTTGCCCCTCCGTGCAAACGCCACTATACGTTCGCCGCTGTCTTTGGATCGCGCCTCCGGGGTCGATCCCGCATGATGCGGATGTCTTATTTAAGTCATTGCTTTCATGTGGTTATTTGGGATAGTGCGAAACGGTGGCGATGATCTCGCGTGAGAGATTCGCCCGGTTTTGCTCCCTTCGTCTATCGGTCAGGACGCCACCCTTTCACGGTGGAGAGAGCGGTTCGATTCCGCTAGGGAGCGCCATTCTTCGGTTCAGCCATTGAAATTCCCGAATAGGTCCGCTCGCGCCGGCGAGAAGACAAGTTGTGCCGTGCCCCGCCGGAAACAAGACCCGCCTGGTTGCCGGAGTGTTGATGGTGTCGCTTTACGCGACGCTGTGATTGCCATGGCCTGGAATTCCAGGGACTGGCCTACCTCGGCAGACTGGCGTTACGGCGTTCCGAAATATCCCCGTTGGCAATCATACTATTTATAGATAAATAGTATGAGTGAGACGGGTTAGCGTTGCTGGGGCATCAGTTTGGCAGGCCCGCCGCGGCGTCGAGCCGAGCAGATGATTTGTCTTAGGGGAACGTCATGACGCCCGTTGCTGCCATCGCCACTTACATCGCGGCCAAGGATGGTAACCGTCCCGTTCTTCTGGAGCAGGCGTTTTCGCCCGATGTGCAATTGCATATGAAGGTGAAGTCGGATGCCGTTTCTTTCCCGAGCTCCGCGAGCGGTCTTGCGGCAGTGAGCCACGTTCTGGTTCGCGACTTCGCCACGAAATACGAGAACGTTTACACATTCTGTCTCGCAAAGCCGGCGCCGGACGACCGCCAACGTTTTACTTGTCCCTGGTTGGTTGGAATGTCGACCAAGGCGGACAATTCGGTGCGCGTCGGCTGCGGCACTTACGATTGGCGCTTCGATACGTCGGGAAGGGTCGACGAACTCGCCATCCAGATTGAGAAAATGGAAGCGCTCGCGCCGGACACGCGATCGGCCGTCATGACGTGGCTTGCCGCGATTGACTACCCGTGGTGCACTCCGAAGAGCGTTCTTGTCGGCATGCCGCAACTCGATGCCTTGAAGGCGGTGCGGGACTATCTCTCAGGCTGCTAGAGGACTGCTTGCGGTTCTCCAGCAGTGGCACGTCTTGCAAATTGTTTGAAAATTCTGCAAAGGCTTCGCGACATCGGGCAATACAAGATGCTTCCATACGGCGCGATAAGTTGGGAACGGCCGTGGCCAGTTATTGTACGGCATGCTATGCGAGGACCCATCAAATCGATCGAAGGCCGAACTTTGGAAGGCTAGGTCTGAAAAGGAAATTCCCGATGCGTCGCGTAGCGATGTTGATTGCGGTTGGCGCACTTTCGATTTCTGCCGCAGCGGCTCAACCGACCAGCAATCTCGCTGACAGCAAAAGCAAGCCGACGGTTTCGAACGGTACGGCACTCCAGAAGAACGCGCCGTCGAAATCATGCGCGGAATATGGGCCCGGCTTTATCCGCGTCGAGGGCTCGACGTCATGCATGCGGATCGGAGGTGCGGTCAGCATCGGTGCGGGGACCAGCGGGGCTGGCCGCGGGCGCTGATTGCTTCTCGCCAATTCACCCCAGAGGCGGCGCAATGAATCTTGAAATCATCGTTCCGGTTTTGATGTGCTGCGCACTGCTGTGGTGGTTCGGGCGAGGAATGAGTTGGACGACACGTGCAGTGGTTACGGCAATGACCCTGGCCGTAATCGTTGGCGTCCTGCTTCTGGAAAGATGGCTCCGCGCAGGAACATGACTTTCTGCAAAATGGTGACAGATGTCGAAAAAGCCCTGTAGGACAGGGCTTTTCGTTGATTAGCGGAAGAACAACCACAGCAAAATGATCACCGGAATCGGAACTCCCAAGAGCCATAACAATAGTCCGCGTCCCATCCTCGCCTCCATCGTTTGAATGTCGAGAGGAAAACGCGGGCCCAAGTCAAAGGTTCCGCGGGTGGATTACCAATGGCCTGTATTCGGCATCGATTTCCACGGTTCGGCCGGTGGTAACGCATCGCCTTTTTGCAGGAGTTCGATCGAGTGTTTGTCGGGCGAACGGATGAAGGCCATCTGTCCATCGCGCGGCGGGCGATTGATGGTGATGCCCAGCTTCATCAGGCGATCGCAAGTGGCATAGATATCGTCGACCTCATACGCGAGGTGACCGAAATAGCGATCCTCGCCATAGGTTTCCTCGTCCCAATTGTAAGTTAGTTCGACGAGTGGTGCGCCGCGGCCCTTTGATTGTTTGAGCAAGCCCTCGTCCTCCGCAGCACAGAGGAAGACCAACGTGAATTTCGCCTTGTCGTTGTCGATGCGGCGAACCTCCTTCAAGCCCAACGCATCGCTGAAAAACTTCAGTGCAGCGTCGAGATTACGAACGCGCAACATCGTGTGCAGATAACGCATGGTCGTTTTCTCCCGGATCTCTTTGGCCAATCGCTTGAGGAGGCAATGCCATGACCAACAGCGGAGCGGCTGCTATCGTTGCATCTCGCTTGGGCGATTTCAGAGGCGAAATTGTCTACGTTCGCAGGATAAATATCAATGCTTTGTTAATGTTGGCTCCGGTGAGCGCTTGGGCGACAAGCCCGCCGTGCTAATTTCGCGGCATGACACAATTGGCACCAGTTGCGGTCGTGATGGCTTCGAACACCGGTGTGCAGCCGCCGGCCACGATCGACGCCGCTGACGATAAGCAAACGGAATACTGGGCCTATCGACTGACAGTCTCGCGCGACGAATTGTTCGACGCCATCGGTAAGGTCGGTCCTTCGGTGGCCGCAGTTCGACGGCATCTGGGCAAGTAGCGCAGCGGCCATGGCCGCCGCCGTTTCTCGGATCCGGAACCTGATCGGCGATACCCAATCCATTTGACCTGGGGCACAATGCTGCTGTTATGCGGCAGCATTAGCTCAGGCCAAGGTAATTTGGATGATCGCAGCAGATCTTCGTAGCGGCGTCGATCAACTCGGCGAGATGATAGCGGCCGCAAATGTCATCGTGCCGTTTACCGGCGCGGGAATTTCCACCGAAAGCGGTATTCCCGACTTTCGTTCGCCAGGCGGATTGTGGAGCCTCAACCGGCCGATCCCGTTCGATGAGTTTGTGGCTAGCCAGGATGCCCGCGATGAATCGTGGCGCCGCCGCTTCAACATGGAACCGACATTTGCCGCAGCACGTCCGGGGCGAGGCCATCGAGCGCTTGCATCGCTGTATAGAGCGGGAAAAATTCCGGCGGTCATTACCCAAAATATCGACAACCTGCATCAAACGTCTGGATTTGCCGCCGATCACGTCGTCGAACTCCATGGCAATACGACCTATGCCCGCTGCCTTGGCTGCGAGAAGCGTTACAACTTGGTATGGGCCAGGCAACGCTTCGAGAGCACCGGAATTGCCCCGAATTGCGATGACTGCGGCGAGCCGGTGAAGACCGCGACGATTTCTTTTGGCCAGCCAATGCCGGAAGACGCCATGCGCCGTGCGACCGAATTGGCGCAAAGCTGCGATCTGTTCTTGGTCGTCGGATCGTCACTCGTCGTGTGGCCGGCGGCAGGCATGCCGCTGCTGGCGAAGAACTGTGGTGCGCGGCTTGTGATCGTCAACAACGAGCCGACGGAGCAGGACGATGTTGCCGATCTGGTGATCCGCTGCGACATCGGCGAAACGCTCGGACCGTTCGTTGGAAATTAGATGATCGGGGGCGATATCCGTCGCAACGGTGTTGGATCGATCGTCGCTGCGGGGGCGCGAACGAATACCGCGCCATGACGGCTACGGTCGCGCTGTGCCGACAAGTTGTTGATGCAAGCGGGGCTTGGCTCCGCGTTGAGCCATGGAAGCCGCGCGCCGTGTCATTTCAGAATGATTCGTATTCGCGCAAGCCTGTTTATAGATCGACGGGTGTTTGTTTTTTGTGTTTGCGACCGATGCGGGAGTGTTATCTTCGAATCGTAAGATTCGCGGGGGCTTCATCGTCATTCATGTTGATGGATCCGTTTTGAGGTGACGTCACGCGTGTGATCGTCTGTATTTAACGATGTGCGGGGTCCGGAGTCATGGGGTCGGACGGATTTGAGACAAAGCGGCTGGCCGGGCAGGTGAGCATTCCGGGTAGGGGGCGCTCCGAGGCATTCTCGAATGCCGATCGCAGTTCCGCGATCGATCCATTCGGTCTCGGCGATAGCGCAGACCTTGTCGAAATCAGCGGCGTCATCAAATGGTTCGATGCTTCCAAGGGCTACGGCTTCATCGTTCCGGATAACGGCGCGGCCGATGTGCTGCTGCACGTGACCGTCTTGCGCCGTGATGGCTACCAGACCGCCTATGAGGGCGCGCGCGTTGTTTGCGAGTGCACCCAAAGGGCGAAGGGCTATCAGGCGTTCCGAATCGTTTCGATGGATGAGTCCACGGCGATCCACCCGGCCCAGATGTTGCCGCCGCGTACTCACGTGAGTGTGACGCCGACCAGCGGACTGGTCCGAGCTCAGGTCAAGTGGTTCAACCGGCTGCGCGGCTTTGGCTTCCTGACCTGCGGCGAGGGCACCCCGGATATTTTCGTGCATATGGAAACGTTGCGTCGCTTCGGCATGACCGAGCTTCGTCCGGGTCAATATGTGCTCGTTCGCTTTGGGCCGGGCTCGAAGGGAATGATGGCGGCTGAAATTCAGCCCGAAAACGGCGCGCCCGGGTTGTCGTCGCACTAGCGAAGCGACCTCTTCCGGACCTCAAGTATCGGTCGGGACGCCTTTTTGCTGCCTCGGTCCGCGATTTGCCACGATCTTTGCGATAAGTTCGCCGACGGCGAACGGCGGCACGGCCGGCGCGAGGGCTGCGCCTCGGAGAAGGTTGGCTGCACTTGCTTCGCTAAACAACAACAACGAGAAGTTCGGCGACGGGACTGCATTCATGCACTTTCAATCAAGGCCTCGTCGGGGCCGTTCGCTTGCGCGGTTATGGCTGGTTTTTGCGGCGCTCTTGACGGTTGGCTGGTTGTCCGTCGACTTGGCCCAAGCCGCCGAATTCAAGACGCTGGAAATCGCCACTAAATCCGGCGTCCAGGTCTTTTCCGTCGAGGTGGCGACCACCGAGGAGGAGAAGCGCACCGGCCTGATGTACCGCAAGGAATTGCCGGAGGGGCGGGGCATGCTTTTCGACTTCTCGCCGGAACAGGAGGTGTCGATGTGGATGAAGAATACCTTCGTCTCGCTCGACATGATCTTCATCCGGGCCGATGGGCGGATTTTGCGGATCGCTGAGAATACCGAGCCGCAATCGACGAAGATCATCCCATCGCGGGGGCTGGCGCGGGGCGTTCTGGAGGTCGTTGCCGGAACCGCCAGGAAATATGGCATCGCCCCCGGCGACCGCGTGGCCTTTCCGCTGTTCAATGCGCGCTAGGGCCGCTGTGGTGCCTTGCTGGCGCCGCCGCGAGCGTGTATCGAGACGTCTTTCCAGGGAAATCGGGGTATAGCGCAGCCTGGTAGCGCGGCAGTTTTGGGTACTGCAGGTCGTTGGTTCGAATCCAGCTGCCCCGACCATTTTCAGAGCTAAGCGAAGCTGTTACCCAGACAGATCGAGAGGCTGTGTCACGTCAGCACCCCTTACTGAAAAGACACCCTTATCTCTTATCTTGTCCGCTCCATGACATCCCGATTCCAAAAGCTCATTAGTCTTGAGACTAAGAGCAACCTTGCGCTCTGACGCTTGGCTGAGCGAAGCATTCGGCGTGACCCGTATGCTGTCGGTGTTGTCGTCACCCCATGCGTTGCACTTAAGGCGTCACTGGTCCGCGCCGCCGTCGCTGCCATTAGTGGCCCGCTAGGGACAGTGCCCCTTTATGTCCCTCGGCGGACCAATCCAGGCAAAGAGTGCGCTCCCGATCCTGCAATTTTAAACAGCTTCACGCCCCGAGCGAGCGACGTCATGTCGGCATCCCGCTTTTGCGAATTGCTTACTGCTGACGCGCTGCTGCACAATGGCGGCTTAGGCATTCGTCGCCCGCAACAGTGTGGGCGCACCGACTGCGCCGCTACGAATATCCGGTCACCGTCAAGTTCGTTCCTTACGATGCGCCAACTTACGAATCCAGCAAGCCGGTAAGCGACGCACGGTCCCGCGTGAAAACATGCTGCACCTGCCGTCGCCCAGCTTGTCCGATCGCGGCCCAGCAAGTCGCCAAATTTCCGCTTCAGGATTGCGTCACGGTTCGATCTTCTTATTCAGAGCTGACCGAAAGCGGCAAGAAGCTTGATTGGCGCGACGAACAGAAGCGGTGATGTAATCAACAGCCACGCACTCTTGCGACCGTGAGCCTCATGGGCGAATGAAAAAACTATGAGCCAGACTAAGGGCGGGAATGCTGTCCCTGCTGCAGTTCCCCAGTTCACCGGCAGAATCGTTAGAAGCGGTCCCGACAGCCCAACCGCGATTGCCAAGAGGAAATGATTGACCATTAGCGAATACGAACTCCGTCAGTCGTATTAGTCCTTTTGGTCTTTCGGCAAAAGCTGAGGAAGCTATGCGCCTTTGTTTGGGCGACGGGCATCGCCTGAGCGGCTCGAATGAGGAATGGGCGGGTCCACAATCGCCCCCGGTTCTTGCCGACGGAATAGCTCGCCGTTGATTTTATTGCTTTTTTTGGTCGGCGCATGTCCACTCAAATTGCTCCGACCATTTTCAATCGCCCCCGGCGGAGATGTTTGGCCGCTCTTACGCTGCTGCCGCCCAGTCAGGAGTCGACACGCTCCGGGATGGCCTTCGTTGCTTCCGGCGGCCGAACAGCTCCCGGTGCCGCTGCCGCTGCCGGTTTCGGCAGCGGCTTATCCTGCTTCTTCGACCATGAAATGTAGTAGGCGACGACCGTCATTGCGAAGATACCGGCGACGCTGACGCCGATTTGCGCCCACAGAGAGCCGTAGCTCATGGTCAGGGCGAAGTGCCCGACGAATGACAGGAACACGCCCACGCAGAACACTGCGAGCGATTGCTGGCCGCACTTGATGAGCGGCTGGAAGATGCGCCATTCCAGGCCGCGCCAATCCTTCGAGACGAAGCGTGTCACCAGGAAGGCGATGATGACGAAGTGCAGCACGCGATAGGGCGCGAGGTTGGTCTTGTCGTTGGGGATGAAGGCATCGTCAAGCCACTGCGGCAGCAGGGCGGCGAAGTCCGGAAAACGGGCGGCCATGGTCATGACCAGCGCAAAAACCAGATATGCCACACCGAAATAAAGCAGGACCGGCGACTTGATGATGGAGCGAGATTCCGTAGCTCCGCCGAGTGCGAACCACGCGCCGAACATGAACAGCAGCTGCCAGCAGAACGGGTTGAAGTACCACGTCCCGTCGGGATAGGCCTGGAAATTCCAGCCGAACTGGCGCGCTGCGAAATACAGCAGCAAGGATCCGATCATGGTCAGATCCGGCCGGCGCAGCATCATCCACAGCACCGGCGGGAAGAAACCCATCAGCACGATATAGAGCGGCAGCACGTCCAGATTGAGCGGCTTGAACCGCAGCAGCAGCCCTTGCGTCAGCGTTTGAATCGGATTTTCGACCAATCCTGCGACGTTGAACTCGTTGATGATCTCGACGTCGTTGTAGCGTTGCGCGACGTAGCCGATCGCGGCGATATAGATTACGAACAGGATGACGTGAGCGACATAGAGCTGCCAGACGCGCTTGAACAGCCGCGTCGCGCCGACGATGAATCCGCGCTCCAGCATCATCTTGGCGTAAACGAACGATGCCGTGTAGCCCGAAATGAAGACGAACAGGTCGGCGGCATCGCTGAAACCGTAGTTACGGGTCGTGATCCAGTTGACGGCGTTGTCGGGGATATGGTCCAGGAAAATCGCCCAGTTGGCGATGCCGCGGAAGAAATCCAGCCGGAGGTCACGGCCCTTGGGCGGGAGTGTTGCGTGGATGTCCATAATGACCCGTTCGCGCAGTTTTAGTTTGAAAACGCCAGGAAACCGGAGGCAACTCGCCTCTTGTCGCAATTGTCACAAGGCTGCAGAGCGAATATACGTCAGCCCAAGGATAAACCGTCCAATTCCACGTTTTCAATCGAATCCGTGACCGGCGAATTTATCGTGAGGGCGTCGTTTGCACAAATCGGCGCGATCGTTAGAAAGCCACATACTCTCAAGGGGCTGCATCACGCAATGACCGCACGCATTTTTAGACCCGCCAAGACTGCGATGCAATCGGGGACTGCCAAGACCCGGCAGTGGCAGCTCGATTATGAGCCGGAGCAGCCGCGCACCATCGAGCCGCTGATGGGGTGGACCAGCTCGGGCGACATGAAACAGCAGCTGACGATTCGCTTCGATACCAAGGATGATGCCGTTGCCTATTGCGAGCGCGAGGGCATCCCCTATGAAGTGATCGAGCCCAAGGAGCAGGTCCGGCGGCAGGTCGCCTATGCCGACAACTTTGCTTTCCGGCGGACCGATCGCTGGACGCATTAGAATTGTCGCCTGGCCGGCTTTTCACGGCTAGGTTGCCTTTGTAAAGGCGGTGAGAGGCGCAGGTGGCCCGGTAGCGTCCTCCAAAGTCGGTGTTGCGTCTGGCACTGTCCCGATGACAACATGACGTCATCTCGACGAGGGTCGCTTAAACGTAATCACCCGGCAGGTCATGGCGCTTCATTCCAACATCGATCCCACCTCACAAGATTTTCAGCAGAATGTTTCGGCGATGCGTGCGCTCGTCGCCGAGTTGAAGGAGAAGCTCGGCGCGGTCGCGGGCGGTGGCGGCAAGGCCTCGCGCACCAAACATCTGTCGCGCGGCAAGATGCTGGCCCGAGACAGAGTCGATCTGCTGATCGATCCGGGGACGGCCTTTCTTGAGCTGTCGCCGTTGGCGGCGAACGGCCTTTATGGCGGCGACGTGCACTCGGCGAGCATCATCACCGGTGTCGGGAGAATCTCGGGACGGGAGTGCATGATTGTCGCCAATGATGCGACCATCAAGGGCGGCACCTACTATCCGATGACCGTGAAAAAGCATCTGCGCGCGCAGGATATCGCTCGGCAGAATAATCTGCCCTGCATCTACATGGTGGATTCCGGCGGCGCCTTCCTGCCGCAGCAGGACGAGATCTTTCCGGACGAGCGGCACTTCGGCCGTATCTTCTACAATCAGGCGAACCTCTCCGCGCAGGGCATTCCACAGATCGCCATCGTGATGGGATCCTGTACCGCCGGCGGCGCCTACGTCCCGGCGATGTCCGACGAAAGCATCATCGTGCGCAATCAGGGCACCATCTTCCTCGGCGGGCCGCCATTGGTGAAGGCCGCGACCGGTGAGGTGGTGAGTGCCGAAGAACTCGGCGGCGCCGACGTTCATTCGCGCCAGTCCGGCGTGACCGATCATTATGCGCAGAATGACAGCCACGCCATCGGCATTGCGCGGCGCATCGTCAGCACGCTGAAACAACCGCAGCGCAACGTATCTGGCTGGCGCGAGCCGCGTGAACCGCTGTACGCGCGGGAGGAAATTTACGGCGTCGTTCCAGCCGACAACCGCAAGCCGTTCGATGTGCACGACATCATCGCGCGCATTGTCGATGGCTCGGAATTCGACGAGTTCAAGAAGCTTTACGGCCAGACGCTGATCTGCGGCTTCGCGCACATCTGGGGCTATCCGGTCGGCATCATTGCCAATAACGGCATTCTGTTCAGCGAGAGCTCGCTGAAGGGAGCGCACTTCATCGAGTTGTGCTGCCAGCGCAATATTCCGCTGCTGTTTCTGCAGAACATCACCGGCTTCATGGTCGGCAAGAAGTACGAGGCTGGCGGCATCGCACGCGACGGCGCCAAGCTGGTGACAGCCGTCGCAACCGCCGGTGTACCGAAGTTTACCGTGGTGATCGGGGGCTCCTATGGCGCCGGCAACTACGGCATGTGCGGCCGTGCCTATAGTCCGCGCTTCCTTTGGATGTGGCCGAACGCGCGCATCTCGGTGATGGGCGGTGAGCAGGCGGCCATGGTGCTTAGCCAGTTGCGCCGCGACAACATCGAAGCCAAGGGTGGCACCTGGTCGGTAGAGGAGGAGGAGGCGTTCCGCGCCCCGACGCGCACGCAATTCGAGCATCAGGGAAGCCCGTATTACGCCACCGCGCGACTGTGGGACGATGGTGTGATCGATCCCGCCGATACGCGACTGATGTTGGGTTTAGGACTGTCCGCGGCGGCCAACGCGCCGATTGAGCCGACCCGTTTTGGTATTTTCAGGATGTAATGATGGCTGGCTCAGTACAATATCGGCGATTCCGCACTTTGTTGATCGCCAATCGCGGCGAGATCGCCTGCCGTGTCATTCGCACCGCGCGCGCCATGGGATTGCGCACGGTTGCGGTCTATTCCGAAGCCGATCGCGATGCGGTGCATGTCAGCATGGCCGATGAGGCTGTGTTGCTCGGCCCGGCGCGGGCGCGCGACAGCTACCTCAACGTAGAGCGCGTGCTTGAGGCGGCGCGCAAGACTGGCGCGGAGGCGATTCATCCGGGCTACGGTTTCCTGTCGGAGAATGCCGAATTCGCCCAGGCCTGCGCCGATGCCGGTTTGGTGTTCGTCGGCCCGACAGCCGCGATGATGACGGCGATGGGCTCGAAGTCAGGCTCCAAGCTGCTGATGGAAAAGGCCGGGGTGCCGCTGGTCCCGGGTTATCACGGCGAGGCGCAGGACGACGCAACGCTGGCGGCGGCGGCCGAAAAGGCCGGTTATCCGGTGCTGGTCAAGGCGTCCGCTGGTGGCGGCGGTCGCGGCATGCGCGTTGTGCGCGCGGCGTCCGAACTGACGGCGGCGCTAGAAAGCGCACGGCGCGAAGCCAAGGCTGCGTTCGGCGACGATCGGATGCTGATCGAGAAGTACGTCCTCAATCCGCGTCACATCGAAGTACAGGTGATCGGCGACAGCCATGGCAATCTCGTTTCGTTGTTCGAGCGGGAATGCACCTTGCAGCGACGCCATCAGAAGGTGATCGAAGAGGCACCATCACCGACGCTCAACGCAAAGCAGCGCGAAACGGTTTGTGAGGCCGCGCGCAAGGCAGCCGGTGCCGTCAATTATGTCGGTGCAGGAACCATCGAGTTCGTCTCCGATGGCAAGGACGTGTTCTTCATCGAGATGAACACGCGACTTCAGGTCGAGCATCCGGTGAGCGAATTGATCGCTGGGGTCGATCTCGTGGAATGGCAGCTTCGCGTGGCCTTTGGCGAGGAACTGCCGCTGAAACAGGACCAGATCAAGTTGAATGGCCACGCCATCGAAGCGCGGGTCTACGCGGAAAATCCGGCCAAGAACTTCATGCCATCGGTCGGCCGCATCAAGACCTGGCGAACGCCCGAGGAAACCGATGGCCTGCGCATCGATGCTGGCTATCGACAGGGCAGCGAGGTATCGCCGCATTATGACGCGATGCTGGCGAAGGTGATCGCCTGGGCGCCGACGCGCGAAGGCGCAATCAGCCGCCTGAATCGAGGCCTCGAGGAAACCGATGTACGTGGCGTCGTTACCAACATTCCGTTCCTTTCGGCGCTGGTGACGCACCCCGACGTCCGCAAGAACAAGATCGACACCGGATTCATTGAACGTCATCTGGAAAAGTTGACATCGGTCGCATCGGCGCCTTCCAACGTCGAACTCGCTGCAGCGGTAGCGGCTATCCTCGATCAGGAAGCGAAGGCCGTTTCTGCGGATGCGCATTCGCCGTGGCGGACCGCGGGCTGGATGCCGGTGGGGCGGCGCAAGCGCGTCTTCGTGTTCCGCCAGGGAGCGGCCGAGCATAAGGTGGAACGACATTATGGCGGCGGTGCTTCCACACTCACCATAGGCGATCATGAGATTGCATTCGACTACAAGCCGGTTGGCACAGGTGCGATCGATCTGACGCTTGGCGACCTGCGCAGTCATTGTGCATTCGTTGTCGACGGTCGCGAAGTCTATCTGCGGACGCGTAATGGCCGCTTTGAATTGCATTGGGTTGATCCGTTCGGCGGCGACGACGAAGAGCAGGTCGGCGAGGACCGCATCGTTGCGCCGCTCCCAGGCACCGTGGTGGCGTTGCTGGCCGAGGAGGGCGCCAATCTGGAGAAGGGCGCGGCGATCCTGACTCTTGAAGTGATGAAAATGGAGCAGACACTGCGCGCGCCTTTCGCCGGTGTGCTCAAGCGCGTGAAGTGCAAAGTCGGCGACATTGTGCAGGAAGGTGCTGAACTCGCCGAAGTCGAGCCAGCGGAGGCGTGAGGCCGGCATGAGCGATGGTGTGCATATCGTCGAGATGGGGCCGCGCGATGGTCTCCAGAATGAGAAGGTGGCGATAAGCGTCGAAGACCGCGTTGCGTTTGTCGAGGCTCTGGTCGCCGCCGGCCTGCACACCTGCGAAGTCGGCGCGTTTGTGTCACCAAAGGCCATTCCACAGATGGTCGGGTCGGACCAGGTCTTGCGGACCGTCAGTCACTTGCCGGGTGAGTTCCACGTACTCGTTCCGAATGAAAAGGGGTACGACGCCGCTATCGCTGCTGGCGCGAAGGTTGTCTCGGTATTCGCATCGGCATCGGAGGGATTTTCGCGGGCAAACATCAATTGCTCGGTTGCCGAGTCGATTGAACGCTTCAAGCCGGTTGTTGCTCGCGCCAAAGCCGACGGCGTCAAAGTTCGCGGTTACGTATCGTGCGTGCTTGGCTGTCCGTTCGACGGCGAGGTGAAGCCGGAGGCGGTGGCCCGCGTAGCAAGGCAGCTTTGGGACCTTGGCTGCTACGAGATTTCGCTGGGGGATACCATCGGCGTCGGCACGCCGACAAAAGCGCGCCAATTGCTGCGCACCGTTGGCAAAGAAGTGCCGTTGGCCAATCTCGCCATGCACTTCCACGACACCTACGGGCAGGCGCTGGCCAATCTCTATGCCGGGCTCGAAGAGGGTGTGCGCGTGATCGACTCCGCCGCCGGGGGGCTGGGCGGCTGTCCCTATGCGCCCGGAGCCACTGGCAACGTCGCCACCGAGGACGTCGTCTACATGCTGGAGGGTATGGGCATTGCGACGGGTGTCGATATGCAGCGCTTGTTGGCGGCCACCAATCAGGTCAGTCGCTTGCTCGGCCGCCCGCCGGTGAGCCGTGTCGCCACGGCGCTGAATGCCAAGCAGGGAAAAGCAGCGCGGACTTAAGGCTATCGACCCGGTTCGGCGCCCATCAGAATGTCCGGGATTCCTGTGGCGATCTGCGGCACGAAGCAGAGGATCAAAACGGCCACCATCATCAGCAGGACGAACGGCAACGTCCCCCAGATCACCTCGCTCAGCGGGATATCCGGCGCGACGTTCCTGATGACAAAAATATTCAATCCAACAGGTGGATGAATCAGGCCCATCTCCATGACGATAGTCATGACGATGCCGAACCAGATGATATCAAAACCGGCAGCGCGTAGCGGCGGCAGAATGATCGGCGCCGTCATCAGGATGATCGAGACCGGCGGCAGGAAAAAGCCAAGCACGACGACCATCAGCAGAATTGCCGCAAGCAATTCCCATCGCGGCAGATGCATCGCAACGATGGCCTCCGCAGCCGATTGCGAAATGTGCAGATAACTCATCACGTAGGAATAAAGCAGCGACATGCCGATGATCATCATCAGCATCGTTGACTCGCGCACCGTTGCTTTGAGGATCGGCGCGAGATCGCTGGGCTTCCAGACGCTGTAGATGCTGGCGATCAGGAACAGCGCCAGCAGGCCGCCAAGGCCGGCGGTTTCGGATGGTGTCGCATAGCCACCGTAGAGGGCGACCATGACGCCGGTGAGCAGCAGGACGAACGGCAAGACACGCGGCAGCGCGCTGAAGCGTTCGGCCATGGTGAAGTCATCGTGCTTGAGGATCGCTGAGGTTTCGCCACCAGCCTCGTAAGCGGCACTCGCTGCTGCGTATTCCTTGCGGAAGCGGAACACGGCGTAGATGCCGAATAACGTCACCAGCAGTAAGCCGGGTCCTATGCCGGCAAGGAACAGCCGTCCGAGCGATTGTTCGGCGGCAACCGCGAACAGGATCATTGTAATCGACGGTGGGAGCAGGATGCCGAGCGTGCCGCCAGCGGCGATGATGCCTGCCGCGAAGCCGCCGGAATAGCCGCGCTTGCGCATCTCGGGAATGCCGGCCGAGCCGATTGCCGAGCAGGTTGCTGGCGACGATCCCGCCATGGCGGCGAACAACGCGCAAGCGAACACGTTGGCGATGCCCAGTCCGCCCGGTACACGATGCAGCCAGGCATGCAATGCGGAGTAAAGATCCTGCCCGGCGCGGGATCGCCCAATCGCGGCGCCCTTGAGGATGAACAACGGAATCGAGAGCAGGGTGATCGAGGCGATTTCCTCGTAAACGTTCTGCGTGACAGTATCGAGCGACGCCGTGGGCATGAAGATCGCCATAAACACGACGGCGACCGCGCCGAGCGCAAACGCGATCGGCATTCCAGAAAACATCACCACCAGCGTTGCGATACCGTAGCTGATGCCAATACCGAAAACGGTCATGAACGGGTCCGCTGCATAAGGTGGATCACGATCTGCATCACGATTTGAAAGCAGAGCAGGGTCATGCCCATCGCCATCAGGGCATAGGGAATCGCCAACGGCGGCGACCACATCGAGTTGGAGACCTGACCATCGACCCAGGCCTCATGTGCGAGCGTCCACGATTTCCAGGAGAAGAACACGCAGAATACCAAAGTTGCGATATCCACCAGCAAGCTTCGCAGCCAGTTCATCGCAGGCGATAACAAGCCGACGAAAGCTTCGATGCCGATATGGCCGCGCTGACTCTGCACGAAGGCCGATGTCATGAAGGTGACGCCAACCAGCAGGAATACGGCCGCCTCGTCCTGCCAGTAAGTTGCGCTGTGGAACAGGCTGCGCGTGATGACGCTGTAGCTCAGGATCGCGCAGGCCGCGACCAGTGCGATGGAGGCGAGCACCACAATGAAATCATTGCAAATGCGAAGGCCACGACTCAGTGCCGCGACAAGCGAGTTGCTTGCCGCGGCACTGGGGAGGTCGTTTTGGTCCTCGAGAGGGACGTGCATCAGGCTGGAACGTCGCTCGCGAGCTTCAGCAGATTGGCGGCCACGGCGGATTTCTTGCCGTAGTCGACCCACGCGGTATCGCGTGCGATGTCACGCCATTTGCCGACAGTCGCCGCGTCGAGAGCGCTGACCTTGGCACCGGCCTTCTCGTAGACCTTGGTGACCTCGATATCGTCGTCCTGTGCACCCTTCTTGCCGAACGCTTCCATTTCGGTTCCGACGGCGAGGATGATGTCCTGATGCTTCTGCGGCAGCTTGTCGAAGATCGCTTTCGACATCATCAGCGGCTCGCACATAAACCAATAGGAATGGCCCGCACCGGAGGTCAGACTCTTGGCAACTTCCTCAAGCCGGAACGAGATCAGGCTGGTGGACGATGTGATGCCAGCGTCGCATGCGCCGGTCTGCATCGCGGCATAAATCTCATTGGACGGCACCGACAGCACGGCAGCGCCGGCTTTCTGCAGCACCATGTCCATTTCGCGCGAACCGCCACGGACCTTGAGACCCTTTGCGTCTTCCGGTGCGACGATTGGCCGGGAACGGCTGGCGACACCGCCGGCCTGCCAGACCCAGGTCACGATGATGATGCCCTTGTCGGCGAGGAAGTCGGTCAACGCCTTGCCGACCGGTTTGGTCTTCCAGCTCAGGCCTTGCTCGTATGTGGAGACCAGACCCGGCATCAAGCCGATATTGGTTTCCGGTACTTCGCCGCCGGCGTACGGCATCGGATACAGGCTGAGGTCGAGAGCACCTTTGCGCATGGCCGAGAATTGCGCCGTGGTCTTCATCAGCGACGAATTCGGATAGACGTCGGCGGTCAGTTCGCCACCGCTGCGCTTGGCGATTTCTGCAGCGAAGACACGGGTGAGCCGATCACGGAAGTCGCCCTTGTCAATCGTGCCGCCTGGAAACTGGTGTGAGATCTTGAGCGTCGTCGCGGCCTGCGCTGGTCCAAAACGCAGCAGAGCAGGTGCGGCGAGCGCCGACGCTAAAACGTGACGACGAGTGATCATGAATGTCTCCCTGATGATTTTTTTGTCCGCAGCGCCCCAAGTCCGGAAGTCATAAAGGTAGCAGCCTCAGCGCACAACTGCTCCGGACAAGATAGTCGGATCGAACATGCCGGCAATGGTGCAGTGCACCCTCCAGCGCGTCGCCTGTGAATGCTATTCGCGATCGCAGCGAAATCAAATGCGACGATCGGGGAACGCGCGACTGTAACAAACTCGAATCTCGAACGTAGAGCATGAACAGCGACAACCGTCGCCCCTCCAAATAGGATGATTGGCTCATGACAGTCTGCAACCGTCTCGTTCTCGGATTCTCCGCCGCCGCCATCACACTCGGCCTGACCTTTGCTCCGGCAGCTTTCGCTCAGGACAAAATGAGCAAGGACACAGGAATGACAAAGAGCAGCACGATGGCGAAAGACAATATGTCCAAGGACTCCATGTCGAAGGATGGCATGAAGAAGCATGACGGGATGAAGAAAGACGATATGAAGAAATAGTGCGGCGGCAACTAGCTCGCCGCAACTCACCCTCGTGCGACAACTCTAGCATTCGCTCTCGATCGGCAGGATCGTTGCGGATGCTAGAATTGTAGGGTCAACAGGCAGGTCGCCGAAGGGGTCTCAGCGTAAGTTATCTTTTTTGTCGTGCTTTTCGTGCAGCATAGCGAGCGTCACGGGCGGCCTTGCGCTCGGCCTCGAGGGCCAGCTCGCGCGCTGCTTGCTCGGCCTTCTCCTGCTCAAGCTGTTCCGCGGCCAATCTTGTCCGCTCCGCTTCGCGCGCTTTCTGCTCGGCTTTGGCCGCGTCACGTTTGGCTTTGGCTTCCGCGCGTGCGGCGGCGAGCGCCTCTCGCTCCGCGCGCCGCTTTAGAACGGCGGGATCGTCGGCGGCAGGCTGGGCACGGAACTTCTCGAGAATGCTTTTCTTGGCTGCACGGGCTGCCTGTTGCCGGTCGGCGAAATTTGGTACCTTGAATCCGCTCATGAGTGACTTTCGATAGAAGATAACAGGCTCCTCGGTGAGCCTGCTCGTATGCCAGTTTGTTACCGTCAGATATCCGCTTGCTTCCGTAATGTCGCGCGAAAACTTATGCTTCGCGTGCCGACTAGCGATGTGCCGAAAACCTCGGCGCTGTCGTCCTTATACGTTCCGGAGAAGCCAACGCCAACCTCCATGCCACCGAATAGCGGTCGGCTGTCGCGCGAGGGTGTGTGCTGATTGGTTACGAGTTCGCCTCGCCACGTTCCGCCGCCGAACGAATAAGATCCCGTGTAATAAAAGTAGGGGTCGCCGCCAAGTATGAGGCCGTCGCGAATGATGATGATGCCGGTCGCCCGCCCCCGAACCCCATCGAGCATTTTGATGTGAATTGAGTACAATCCATTTCGCATCTTTGCCGCCATTCGGGGGTGGCGATCCCAGCAGGATTCGAACCTGCAACCCACGGAGTAGAAATCCGTTACTCTATCCAGTTGAGCTATGGGACCGTCGAATCCCTATTTAGCACCCCGAATCGGAAAAAGCTTCCGCTCTAAGAGGCTGCGGGGAGTGTCGCAGGCACCCGATATCGGGACCAGCGGATTTGGCCCGCATCCAAGCGCCAGGCCCCGGGGGGCTTGTAAGGGCTTGCAAGGCCAAACCTGCGATCCGAACCATTTAGCGGTCTATTGCGACAAAGCGAAGAGGTGCGCCCGCACTTTGGTTCAAATATCCTTTCGCGCCGAGAGAGGTGCGTCAGGCACGAGGCCTATTCCATGATCAATCGCCTACGATCCGAAGCTGAGGGCCCTGAAGCCATCAGCCGGTCACGATTTGACGCATTCTCAATGACCGCCGGGCGGTTCTCGGTAAGGGAGTTTGGCATGATCGGATTGGTTCGCGCCATCGGAGTTTGTGTCGTGCTGGCGTTGAGTGCGGTCTCGGCACAGGCCGCCGACAAGGCTTTCAAGCGCGACGACCTGGCAGATTCTGCCATCAAGCTCGAGGCGCAAATCAAGAGCGAAGCCGGGACCGTCACAAAAACCGCCCCGGCACTTCGCGCAGACGCCGATGCGGCCTTCAAACGCGGCAATTTCCGTGAGGGGCTGCAGATCATCGGACAGATTACAGTCGTTGCCCCCGACGACAGCGGCAACTGGTTGCGGCTTGCCAAGACCATTTTCCAGATCCGGCCGGCGAACAATACCGAGCAGACCTTCTTGCGCGAGCGCGCGTCGACGGCTGCTTACATTGCATACCAACGTGCGGGCAGTCCGACGGAGGAGGCGGACGCCCTTGCGGTGCTTGGCCGCGCCTTTGCCGAACGCAAGTTGTGGCGACCGGCGCTAGACACCATGCGCATGTCGCTGGATATGCGGGAGGTGGCAGACGTCCGCGGTGCCTATGAGAAGCTGCGCGACGATCATGGTTTCCGGCTGCTGGATTACTCGGTCGATTCGGATTCTGCATCGCCGCGCGCTTGCTTCCAGTTTTCCGAGGACCTTGCCAAGCGAGCCGATTTCTCACCGTTTCTGGCCCTTGCCGATACCGACAAACCGGCGCTTTCCGCCGAAGGGCGGCAATTGTGCGTTGAAGGCCTGAAGCATGGTGAGCGTTACAACATCAACCTGCGCGCGGGTCTGCCATCGACGGTCAAGGAAACACTGCCGAAATCCGCCGAGTTCAACATTTACGTGCGCGACCGCAAGCCGTTCGTGCGATTCACCGGCAGGGCCTACGTCCTGCCACGCTCCGGCCAGCGCGGCATTCCCGTGGTCAGCGTCAATACGCAGGCGGTGTCGGTACAGGTGTTCCGGATCGGCGATCGCAACCTTATCAACACTGTGCTGGGAAGCGATTTCCAGCGCTCGCTGAGTGGGTACGAGTTGTCGAGTCTTGGCGGCGAGCGCGGCGTCAAGGTCTGGTCGGGTGAACTGGAGACGGCTTTGACCTTGAACGCAGACGTGACCACGGCATTCCCGGTGGATCAGGCGCTCGGCGATCTGCAGCCGGGAGTCTATGTCATGACGGCTGCGCCGAAGGGACCGCAGGCCGCCAACGACGACGATTCTGGTTCGCTGGCGACGCAATGGTTCATCGTTTCCGACCTCGGGCTGACGGCGTTTTCCGGCAACGACGGCATTCACGTCTTCGTCAATTCTCTCGCTACGACCGAGGCCAAAGCTGGCTCGGACGTCCGGCTGGTGGCGCGCAACAACGAAATCCTGGCCACCCGCAAAACCGATGCGGCCGGGCATGTGCTGTTCGAGGCCGGGCTGTCGCGAGGCGAGGGCGGCTTGTCGCCGGCGATGCTGACCGTCAGCGGCCACGGCAGCGACTATGCTTTCCTCAGCCTGAAATCGACCGCGTTCGATCTGACAGACCGGGGCGTCTCCGGCCGCGCCACTCCTGCGGGGGCGGATGCATTCGTCTATGCGGAGCGTGGTGTCTATCGCTCTGGCGAGACCGTTTATCTCACCGGCTTGTTGCGCGACGGCCAAGGCAAGGCCTTAACCGGTGCACCATTGACCTTTGTTGTCGAGCGCCCGGATGGCGTCGAATACCGTCGTGCCCTCGTTGCCGATCAGGGCGCAGGGGGCCACAGCCTCGTTGTTCCGCTCAACTCGGCGGTGCCGACCGGAACCTGGCGTGCGCGCGCGTTCACCGATCCCAAGGGCGCTTCGGTGGGCGAGACGACCTTCATGGTCGAAGACTACGTTCCGGATCGCATCGAGTTCGATTTATCGAGTGCAGCCAAGCAGATCACGGCAGATGCTCCCATCGAACTCAAGGTCGATGGGCGGTTCCTCTACGGTGCGCCCGCTTCAGGTCTGCAGCTCGAAGGCGATATGCTGGTCGCCAAGGCAGCGAGCCGGCCGGGATATCCCGGCTACCAGTTCGGTGTGGCCGACGAGGAGGAAACTGCCAGCAGTGAACGGACACCGATCGAGGACTTGCCGGAAACCGACGCCAATGGCGCGGCGACATTCCCCGTCGGCCTCGGCAAGCCGCCGGCATCCAGCCGCCCGCAGGAAGCGCAAATCTTCATCCGCATGGCGGAGGCCGGAGGTCGATCGGTTGAACGCAAGCTGGTGCTACCGGTTGCGCCAACGACGGCGATGATCGGCGTCAAGCCGCAGTTCCAGGATAGAAGCGTCGCCGAGGGCGACCCTGCCGCATTCGACATCGTATTTGTTGCCCCGGACGGCAAATCGCTGGCGCGCAGCGGCTTGCGCTACGAGTTGCTGAAACTGGAGTCCCGCTATCAGTGGTATCGGCAGAATTCGTCCTGGGAGTACGAGCCGGTCAAGTCGACCAAGCGGGTGGCCGACGGCGACCTGAGCATAGCCGCCGATAAGCCGTCACGCATCCAGCTTGCACCGCAACCCGGACGTTACCGTCTGGATGTCAAATCCACCGAGATCGATGGTCCATTGACCTCGGTGACATTCGATGTCGGTTGGTATTCCGACGGCAGCGCCGATACGCCGGATCTGCTCGAAACGTCGATCGACAAACCTGAATATCAGTCCGACGAGACCATGGTGGTGTCGGTCAACGCGCGGACTGCGGGCAAACTCACGGTCAATGTGCTGGGTGATCGCCTGCTGACGACGCAGACCGTCGACGTCAAGGAAGGCACGTCGCAGGTGAAAATCCCGATCGGCAAGGATTGGGGCACCGGCGCCTATGTCGTCGCGACGCTCCGCCGCCCGCTGGACACCGCCGCGCAGCGCATGCCCGGTCGCGCCATCGGGCTGAAATGGTTCGGGATCGACAAGAAGGAGCGTACGCTTGCGGTCAGCCTGTCGCCACCGGCACTGATACGGCCCAGCACGACCCTCCGGCTTCCGGTCAAGTTGAGTGGGCTTAATCCCGGCGAGGACGCCAAGGTCGTCGTCGCGGCTGTCGATGTCGGCATCCTGAATCTGACCAACTACAAGCCTCCGACACCGGATGACTACTATCTCGGCCAGCGCCGTCTTTCGGCGGAAATCCGCGATCTCTATGGCCAACTGATCGACGGTATGCAGGGTACGCGCGGTCAAATCCGCAGCGGCGGCGATGCTGCAGCGGCCGAATTGCAAGGCAGCCCGCCGACGCAGAAGCCGTTGGCGCTGTACTCCGGCATTGTCACAGTCGCATCCGACGGCTCTGCCGAGATCAACTTCGATATTCCGGAGTTTGCCGGAACCGCGCGGATCATGGCGGTGGCCTGGACCGCGACCAAACTCGGCCGCGCGACGACCGATGTCACAGTGCGCGATCCTGTCGTGCTGACGTCGACGTTGCCGCGCTTCCTGCTCAATGGCGACCGCGGCACCATGAGTTTCGATCTCGACAACGTCGAAGGCGAGGCGGGTGACTATACGATTACAGTCAGCCCTTCCGGTCCGATCAAGGTCCCCGGCAATCCCGTCACGACGGTGAACCTCAAGGCCAAGCAGCGGTCATCGATGTCGCTGGCGCTTGACGCCGCGGGCACCGGCACCGCGCAGATCGATGTCGCCATCAAGGGCCCCAACGGGTTGAGCTTGGCGCGGCACTACCCGCTGGACGTGAAGGCCGCGACGCAAATCCTGGCTCGACGCTCGGTACGGACGTTGGCAAAGGGTCAGAGCCTGACGCTGACGCCGGACATGTTCGCCGATCTTGTTGCCGGTACGGGTGCCGTTTCGGTTTCCGTCAGCATGTCGACTGCGCTTGATGCGGCGACGATCCTGAAAGCGCTGGACCGTTATCCGTTTGGCTGTTCCGAGCAGATCACCAGTCGTGCGATGCCGTTGCTCTACGTCAACGATCTGGCCGCCGGCGCGCACCTTGCGATGGACACCGCGGTCGACCAGCGCATCAAGGATGCCATCGACCGGTTGCTGTCGCGGCAGGGAACGAACGGCTCTTTCGGGCTATGGTCGTCGGGCGGCGATGACGCGTGGCTCGATGCGTATGTGACCGATTTCTTCTCCCGCGCACGAGAAAAAGGATTCGCAATTCCTGACGTTGCGTTCCGCAGTGCGCTGGATCGCGTTCGCAATTCCGTCGTCAACGCGGATGAGCCGGAAAAGGATGGCGGCCGAAATCTCGCCTATGGACTTTACGTCCTTGCCAAGAACGGCACGGCGCCCATCGGCGACTTGCGGTACCTTGCCGACACCAAACTGAACAACCTCGCAACACCGATTGCCAAGGCGCAATTGGCGGCGGCGCTGGCGTTGGTTGGCGACCGCGCACGTGCCGAACGCGTCTATGCCGCGGCGGTGGAAAGTCTCAATCCGAAACCGGTCTTGGAATTCGGGCGGACTGATTATGGATCGGCGCTGCGCGATGCGGCTGCGTTGGTCTCGCTTGCCAGCGAGGGCAACGCGCCACGTGCGACGTTGACGCAAGCGGTGCAGCGCGTTGAATCCGCGCGTGGGCTCACGCCTTTCACGTCGACGCAGGAAAATGCATGGCTGGTGCTGGCATCGCGCGCATTGGCTCGGGAAGCCAATTCCGTTTCGCTGGATGTCGATGGAAGTCCGATCAAGACCGCGCTGTATCGCAGCTACAAGGCTGCGGATCTCGATGGCAAGCCGGTCAAGATCACCAATGCGGGTGAGGCCCCGGTGCAGGCGGTGGTATCCATCTCCGGCGCGCCGGTGACGCCGGAACCGGCAGCGTCGAATGGCTTCAAAATCGAGCGCAACTATTTCGCGCTGGATGGCACGCCGGCCGATCCGGCGAAGGCAAAGCAGAACGAACGCTTTGCCGTGGTGTTGAAGGTAACCGAAGCCAAGCCGGAATACGGTCACATCATGGTGGTCGATTTTCTTCCCGCCGGCTTTGAGATCGACAATCCGCATCTGGTGTCGTCGGGTGACACCGGCACGCTGGACTGGATCGAGGATGGAGAAGAGCCCGAGCACACCGAGTTTCGGGATGACCGGTTCAGCGCCGCAATAGATCGCGCCAGCAACGACAAGTCGGTGTTCACCGTCGCCTATGTCGTGCGAGCCGTGTCGCCGGGCAAGTATGTGCTGCCGCAGGCCTATGTCGAGGATATGTACAATCCTTCGCGTTATGGCCGCACCGGGACAGGCGCGATTGAGGTGCGACCCGCGAAATGAGCTCGTCCGACGCCATAACGCCTCAGGCTGCATCCGGACGGTATTGGCGCCGGATCACACAGGTGTTTGCGTTGCTGCTGACGGTCAGCGCACTGGCAGTCGGCGGCTTGGCGGTCTGGGCGTGGTCGCTCGGGCCGTTGCCGCTGCAGGAAGTCCGGCAGGTATCGACCACAGTTGTCGATCGTCATGGAAAGTTGTTGCGCGCATTTGCGATGAATGACGGTCGCTGGCGCTTGCCGGTCGATGCGAAGACCGACGTCGATCCCGGATATCTCGCGCTATTGCTCGCTTATGAAGACCAACGGTTTTATTCCCACAACGGCGTCGATCCGTGGGCGCTCGGTCGCGCGGCAATGCAGTTGATGACGCGGGGCCACATCGTTTCCGGCGGCTCCACCATCACGATGCAATTGGCGCGGCTGATCGAACCGCGGCAGCGCCGCTCGTTCTATGCCAAGCTGCATCAGATCGTTCGCGCGCTGCAAATCGAGCATCAATTCAGCAAGGCGCAGATTCTCGACCTGTATCTGACCTTGGCGCCCTATGGCGGCAACCTCGAAGGCATTCGCGCCGCATCGCTGGCCTATTTTGGCAAGGAGCCGAAGCGCCTGTCGCTGGCGGAAGAAGCTCTGCTTGTGGCGCTGCCGCAGTCGCCGGAAACGCGGCGTCTGGATCGGCACCCTGCGGTGGCACAAGCCGCACGCGATCGTGTGCTGGATCGCATGGTCGAGGAAGGCAAGGTCTCGGCGGACGACGCCGCGCAGGCAAAAGCCATAGTGGTGCCGCGCTTGCGTAAACCGATGCCGATCCTTGCGCCGCATTCGACAGATCGCGCGACAGCCACGGTTCGCCATACGACGACGATCAGGCTCACGCTCGACAGTGGATTGCAAAAGACGCTGGAGGCATTGGCGAAGGATCGGGCGAATGCTCTGGGGCCAGACATTTCCGTCGCTATCGTTGCCGTCGACAATCAAAGTGGCGAGGTGCTGGCGCGGGTCGGCTCGCCGGACTATTTCGACAATGCCAGGGCAGGACAGGTGGATATGAGCCGCGCGGTGCGTTCGCCTGGCTCCACGCTGAAACCGTTCATCTATGGGCTGGCGTTCGAGGATGGCTTTGTCCACCCGGAGAGCCTGATCGACGATCGCCCGATCCGCTTCGGCAGCTACGCGCCCGAGAATTTCGACATGACATTCCAGGGCACGGTATCGGTGCGCCACGCGTTGCAGATGTCCTTAAACGTTCCCGCTGTGGCGTTGCTGGATCGCGTTGGCGCCAGTCGCATGACGTCGCGGCTGCGGCAGGCCGGTGCCAATCTGGTCTTGCCCTCGAACGAAGTGCCCGGCCTTGCCATGGGCTTGGGCGGTGTCGGCGTCACCTTGCAGGATCTGGTCCAGCTTTATTCGGCGTTCCCGAGGCTCGGCAGTACTCTCCCGTTACGCGAGATCGACGAGGCGGACGCCGGGCAACGGGAGCCGTTGCGGCTCATGGATCGGGTTGCGGCCTGGCAGGTTGGCAACGTCTTGATGGGAACGCCTCCGCCGGAAAATGCGGTGCGTAACCGGGTCGCGTTCAAGACCGGAACAAGCTACGGCTACCGCGACGCCTGGTCGATCGGTTTCGACGGCCGGATGACTGTCGGCGTGTGGGTGGGGCGTCCTGACGGAGCCCCGGTTCCGGGAGTGGTCGGCCGTACGGCTGCGGCTCCCATTCTGTTCGATGCCTTCGCCCGCTCCGGGAAGCTGCAAGCCCCGTTGCCGAAGCCGCCCGCGGGGACACTGGTCGCCGGCAATGCCAAACTGCCGCTACCACTCAAGCGGTTCCGGCAGGCGGGTGAGCTGGTCCAGACGGGGCGGGACCGGCCGGTTCATATTCAGTTTCCACTGAACGGTTCGCGGATTGACGCGACCATGGCCAGCCGCGACGGGCTTTCCGCGGTTCCGGTCAAAGTGGCGGGTGGAGTGATGCCCCTGACCATGCTGGTCAATGGCATGTCGGTTGGCGAGTTCGACAGTCGCCGCCAGCGCCTGATTGACCCCCCGGGACCGGGGTTTGTCCGCCTTACCGTCATGGATGCCAATGGCGCGGCGGACACAGTTGTCGTCCGAATTCAATAGGTCCGCGCTAACTGGTTGTCGCACCGTTGGTTTCATCGTATGCGGAACCTATGGTCGAAAGCAGCTACCAGCCCCGTTTTGGTGCCCCCAGAGAACCTAAGAACCGGGTTAATCCCGGGCGCGGTCTCGTCACTGTCATCGATTTCGTGACGGTCAGTCACGCGCGCGCCATCGCCTTTTTGGTGCTGACCGCGCTGCTGATGTTTTTGCCGGGCTTTTTCAATATTCCGCCAATCGATCGCGACGAAGCGCGTTTCGCCCAGGCTACCAAACAGATGGTCGAAACGGGAGATTTCGTCGACATCCGTTTCCAGAACGAAGTCCGCTACAAGAAGCCGGTCGGGATTTACTGGCTCCAGGCCGTGACCGTGGAAACCGCATCGTCGCTGGGACTGCCCCGCGCGCAGGTGCGTATCTGGCTCTATCGGGTGCCGTCGCTGCTCGGGGCCATTGGCGCGGTGCTGGCGACCTATTGGACGGCGTTGGCCTTTGTGACGCGGCGCGGTGCAATCCTCGCAGGCCTGTTGTTATGCGGTTCGGTTTTGCTGGGGACCGAGGCGCGACTGGCAAAGACCGATGCGATGTTGCTGTTCACTGTCGTTGCGGCAATGGGGGCGTTGGCGCGGGTCTACCTGTCCTGGCAGCGCGGCGAAGACCCGGCGCGACCACCGTGGACTTGGCCGATCATTTTCTGGACCGCAATGGCAGGCGGCGTCCTGCTCAAGGGTCCGCTGATCTTCATGTTCGTGCTGCTGACGGTCGGAACGCTCGCCATTCTTGATCGGTCCGCAGCCTGGCTTTGGCGCTTGCGGCCGGTATGGGGGCTGATCTGGCTGCTGGTGCTGGTGCTGCCGTGGTTCGTGGCGATTTTCTGGCGCGCCGGCGACACCTTCTTTGCCGACTCCGTCGGCGGCGATATGCTGAGCAAGCTCACAAGCGGCCAGGAGTCGCACGGCGCGATTCCCGGCACCTATTTCCTGCTGTTCTGGATCACGTTCTGGCCCGGCGCGCCGCTTGCGGGCATGGCCGCGCCTGCAATCTGGCGGGCGCGACGGGAGCCGGGCGCGCAGTATCTCCTGGCATGGCTGATCCCGTCGTGGATCGTCTTCGAGTTGATTATCACCAAGCTGCCACACTACGTGCTGCCGCTTTATCCCGCGATTGCAATCCTGATTGCCGGCACGCTCGAGCGTCGCATGCTGTCGCAATCGTGGCTCGTGAAGGGCGCGGCGTGGTGGTTTGCGATTCCGGCGATCGCCTCTGTCATCGCAGTGGTCGGCGCTATCGCGTTGACACGCCAGCCGGTGTTTCTGGCATGGCCATTCGTCGCCATCGCACTGATCTTCGGATTGTTTGCCTGGTGGCTATATGACGATCACCGCGCGGAGAGATCGCTGCTGAATGCGGTAGCCGCATCGCTCTTTCTCGGAGCGGCGATCTACGGCGTCGTTCTGCCGGCACTGACGCCGCTCTTTCCAAGCACCGAGATCGCGCGGGCGCTCCGCAATGTGGTCTGCGTGGGACCGAAAGCTGCTGCGGCGGGCTATCACGAACCCAGCCTCGTCTTTATGACGGGGACGTCGACACTGTTGACCGACGGATCCGGAGCGGCGGATTTTCTAAGTCATGGAAGTTGCCGCTTCGCGCTGGTGGAATCGCGGTCCGAGCGGGCCTTCGCGCAACGCGCCGAAGCGATAGGGCTGCGCTATAACGCGTTCCGGCGAATTGAGGGTTACAACTTCTCTCAGGGCAAGGCGATATCGGTCGCGATCTTCCGATCCGAAGGCACGGAATAAGATGCCCAGCCGGTCGCGTATCGACGGGACATCGAACTATTTCGTCCAGCTCGCGCTCGTGATCTGGTTGTCTGTCGCGCGCTTGATGCGGACGCCATCGCATTCACGGCGCGCCATGGCAGCGCGGCGACTGGCGAGGCACACGCTCTGGCTGACTGTGTCCGTCGCAGTCCTCATTTGCATTCTGATGTATGCCGTCGATGCGCCGGCGATCAGACTCATGCCGCCACGCGGCAGTGCGAGCTTGTGGTTTGTCAGAATTGTCACCGATTTCGGCAAGTCGGCTTATGTGCTGTGGCTGCTGTTGGCTGCCTTAATCGCCATTGCGATTGTGATTCCGGGGTTGAGAGGCAGGTCGCGCAGCGTGCTGATCGGATTCGGTACGCACGTTCAGTACATATTCCTTTCCGTTGCCGTGTCGGTGCTCGTGGGCGATGCTCTCAAGGGCATCGTCGGGCGTGGCCGGCCGTTCGTCGGAGGCGAAGCCAATCCCTTCAACTTCTCGCATTTCGACTGGACCGAGGCTTACGCCAGTTTCCCATCCGGTCATGCCATGACCAGTTTCGCGCTGGCCTTCGCGGTTTCGGCGATCTGGCCCCGCCTGCGTTTGGTGATGTTCAGCTATGCGGTCATCATCATCCTGAGCCGGCTGGTTCTTCTGGCACACCATCCCAGTGATGTGGTCGGGGGAGCCATGGTTGGCCTTGTCGGTGCAATGTCGGTTCGCTACTGGTTTGCCGCGCGACGGCTTGGGTTCACGATCTGGCCGAGCGGTCAGATCGTGCCATTGGGCGGGGTAGCCGCCATGGAGCTCAAAAGGGTTGCCGCGAGCGTCTAGGCCCCATATGAAGCGGTCAACCGGAGCCGTCCTCCAGCAGGACTGTGCCTGATCGACCAACCGGAACAATGAGCGGTTCCTTGCCGTCAAGTGAAACCAACCCCATCGAGATTTCGATCGTTGTGCCAGTTCGCAACGAAGCGGACAACATTGCGCCGCTGATTGCGGAAATCGCTGCAGCGCTCGGCGATCGCTGGCGCTATGAAATCATCTACGTCAATGACGGGTCGACTGACGCCACGGATGCGCAATTGGCGGCCTTGATGCGGCAACGCGCGAATCTGCGCCACCTTCGACATGCGGAATCGCGCGGACAATCGGCGGCGGTTCGGAGCGGCGTTCGCGCTGCGCGTGGAGCCATCGTTGCAACGCTCGATGGCGATGGACAAAACAATCCGGCGTTTCTGCCCGACCTCATCCTGGCGATCGAGAACGGCGGCGCGCAGGTGGCTCTGGCCGCAGGTCAGCGTGTGGGGCGCAAGGACACCGGATTCAAGCGCCTCCAATCGCGCATTGCCAATGGTGTGCGCAAATCCATCCTGCATGACGGTACGCGCGATACCGGTTGCGGTCTGAAGGCTTTCAGGCGCGACGTGTTCCTCTCGTTGCCTTACTTCGATGGCTTGCACCGTTTCCTGCCGGCATTGGTTCGGCGGGAAGGCCATGACATTGCCTATATCGACGTCATTGATCGCCCCCGGCGCTCAGGTGTTTCAAATTACGGATTCTTCGACCGTCTGTGGATCGGCATCATGGATCTTGCCGGGGTGTGGTGGCTGATCCGCCGCAAGAAGCCGTCGCCAGTCGTAACCGAGGTCACGCTCGATGGTTGATCTATTCCATTCCATCAACGCCTATCTGCATGATGTCTTCATCATCAAGTTCGATGGCTGGGTGATCCTCGGCTTTGTAGCTCAGGCATTTTTCACCATGCGCTTTGCCGTGCAGTGGATTGCCTCGGAGCGCGCGCGCCAGAGCGTTGTCCCGGTTGCATTCTGGTTTTTCTCGATTGGCGGCGGCGTCTTGTTGCTAGCCTACGCACTGTATCGGCGCGACCCGGTTTTCATTGCCGGCCAGGCCTTTGGGTTGGTTGTCTATGTCCGCAATCTGTACTTCATCATCGTCAACGGACGACAGGCATCGACCACCGGCCAAGGCAGCTAAGGCTAAGTCCTAGCGCGGCGAAGGCTGCGCATTCGGCGGCGCATCGATTGCCGAGAGAGGTGCAGGCGCAGGAAGTTTTTCGAGTTGGCCTGCTGCGTCGAGCACGGGATAGGCGACCGAGCAGATATGCGAGTGGATTCGCTTGAGGTCGCGAATCACATCGAGATGCAGCGACGTGGTCTCGATGCTTTCCGGGCGCCCTTCGCGCAGGCGATCGAGGTGCCGCTCGGTTGCTGCGAGTTCGGCGTTCCGCAAGATGGCCTTTTCGGCGAGAAGCCTCTGCGCTTCGTTGACATCGCCGGACATGAAGACGCCAAAAGCAATGCGGAGCGATTCAAGAGTGCGCCGGTGGAATTCCTGCAATTCCAGGGCGCCTTCCGCCGAGAACTGGAACCGCCGCTTGATCTTCTTGGTCGCGAGCTCGCATAAATTCTTGTCGATGATATCGCCGATGTGCTCAAGGTTGATGGCGAATGAAATGATCTCCATCGCGCGCTGACCCTCGCGTTCGTCGAGGCTGCCGCGCGTCAATTTCGTCACATATAGTTTGATGGCCTCGTCGAGGCGGTCGACGTTGTTGTCCATCCGGGTGACCTGATCGACGAGGACGCGGTCGTTGGTCATGATGGCCGTCATGACGTCCCGCAACATGGATTCCACCATGTCGCCAGTGCGTAAGGTCTCCCGCGCGGCATCCGCGAGCGCCAGTGACGGCGTCTCCAGAGCGCTCTCATCGAGATAGCGGGGACGCGCCGGGTCGACCGTTTGCTGTCGCTCTGGAAGCAGATGGATGAGTATCGCGGCGATGCCATTGAGCAATCCGATGGAAACGACGGCAGTGGCAACATTGAAGGCGATATGGAATGCCGCCGTCATCTTGGCTAGGTCAGGCTGCCAGCCCTGCAGCCCGTCAGCGATTGGCGTAAGAAACGGAGCGACGAGGAGCACGCCGATCGCACGATTCAGCAGGTTGCCCGCGGGCAGGCGATAGCTCGCCGGATTATCCCGCTTGGCGCCTTCGAGTACCGGATTGATGGCGCTGCCGAGATTGGCCCCGAGGACCAATGCCAGTGCCGCGAATGGCGTCACGAAGTGTGCGTAGGCCAGCGACATGATCAGCAGCACTGTTGCAACGCTGGAATGCACCGCCCAGGTCACAACCGCGCCGATGATGATACACAGCACGGGATCGCCAGTGATCGCGCCCATAAACACCCGCATGCCGGGAGCATTCTCGGCCGGCGCCAATGTCCCAAGCAGGATGTGAAGCGCCAGCAGCATCAAGCCGAGGCCGATGGCGATGCGCCCGATGTCCTTGATGCGCGTTCGCGCGCCGGTACGGAACGCCACCAATCCAACGATAAACAGTGCTGGTGCTGCGGCCGCAATGTTGAATGAAAGGACCTGGACGATGAGCGTGGTGCCGACGTTCGCGCCGAGCATGATCGCGAGCGCAGGCACCAGGCCGACCAGCCCCTCGGCGGCAAACGAACTGGTAATTAGTGCCGTTGCCGTACTGCTCTGGAGCAGGGCTGTCAGTCCGAGACCGGCACCGAACGCCGCCAGACGATTACCGAGCGCTCTGGCCATCAGCAGGCGCAGGTTAGGGCCGAAGGCACGGAGAATGCCGCTCTGGACCATGTGCAGGCCCCAGAGCAGAAGTGCGACACCACCCATCAGGTCGAGAAGAACGATCGATCCCATGCGTGCTCGTTCGTCTGTTCGAGTCGAACGATCAGGCTATCGTCAAATGATCGGGGATCAACCGTTATATTTTGGGAACTGTTACCGATGGAGCGCAGAGCGCCGCTGAACCGAAGGCGCCGGCCCGATCAGCGGTTGCTGCTTGTGCATCGCCAAATGAAATACCGCGGAGGGGTCTCCGCGGTGGTGATCGCTATGCTGCATTGAACGCATCGAAGCCGCGCGACAAATCCGCTTTCAGGTCTTCAACATTTTCCAGACCGATATGCAGGCGCAACGTCGGACCACCGGGCGACCAGGCCGTCGCCGTTCGGTATGAACTGCAATCGAACGGAATCACGAGGCTTTCAAAGCCGCCCCAGGAATAGCCCATGCCGAAGAGCCGAACCGTGTTGAGCAGTGCGTCGACGGCTTTCTGTGGTGCGGGCTTCAAGACGATGCTGAACAGACCTGACGCACCGGTGAAGTCGCGTTTCCAGATCGCATGACCGGGATGGCTCTCCAGTCCCGGATGCAAGACGTTAACGACCTCCGGCCGCGTCGCCAGCCAGCGCGCCATTTCGAGCGCCGAACGCTGGTGATGCGCCAGGCGCACCGCCAGCGTGCGAACACCACGAAGGGCAAGGAATACGTCGTCCGGACCGGCGCAGACTCCTAGCAGCCGAATGCCTTCCGTCAGCAGTGGCCATGCCTCCGCGTTTGCAGAAATGGTTCCGAACATGATGTCCGAATGGCCGCCGATATACTTGGTTGCCGCCTGGATGCTGATATCGACGCCTTGCTCAAGCGAGCGATGATAGAGTGGCGTTGCCCAGGTGTTGTCGTCCAGAACGATCGCTCCGCGTTCGTGCGCGACTTTGGCAATCGCGGGGATGTCCGGCAATTCGAAAGACTGCGACCCCGGCGCCTCGACCAATATTGCTCTGGTATTGGGCTTGAAGTGTGCCGCAATCCCCGCGCCGATCAGCGGATCGAAATAGGTCGTCTCGACGCCGTATCGCGCCAGCAGGCCATTGCAGAAATTACGCGTCGGCCGGTAGGCATTGTCGCAAACCAGCAGATGATCGCCGGATTTGAGAACCGCCAGCAGAGCCGTGGTGATGGCAGCAAGGCCAGAAGGAGCAAGCCCGACGCCCGCGCACTTTGGGCCTTCCAGCGCCTGCAGAGCCTGCTGCAGGGCCTTCGTCGTCGGCGTACCGTGACGGCCGTATTGATACTCGCCGCGATGCTCGTGCAAATCTTCGGCGGTCGGGTACAGCACGGTCGAGCCACGGACAACCGGAGGGTTGACGAAGCCCTTCTGCGCCGCGGTGTCGCGCCCTGAAGTGACCAAAGAGGTTTCGGTGCCGAAGGGGGCCGATTGATTGGAAGGTTTCATGCGCGTGATGTGGACCTGATGACGTTTTGCCGCGGCTGGTTGCCAAATGCCCAAATCCTGCCGATCTGGCACCTTCGGGTAAGGCTCGGGCTAATAAGAGGACAGTCGGGATGGACGTCAACCCCTTGACCCAGCTTCATAGTCGTTCTGTGATACCTTGCAATGAACTTATGGACAGCGTGGCGATTGGTTCGCAGACGGATAGACTCGCCGGCTAATTTCGAGAATGGTCGTGATGGCAGGGCAGGGGCGATTGATTGAACCGACCTGCGGCAAGCTCACTTGGTGTTGTTGGAAAGGCCATACCATGAAACGTATTTCTGTTGGTCTCATTGCTGCTCTCGCGGTCGGCCTTTCCTGTCAGGCTGGGTTTGCCCAGACGTTAAAAACCGTTAGGGACCGGGGCGTTCTGTCCTGCGGCGTCAGTCAGGGTTTGCCCGGCTTTTCTTCGCCGGACGACAAGGGCAACTGGACCGGGCTTGATGTCGACGTTTGTCGTGCCATTGCGGCTGCGGTGTTGAACGATCCCGCCAAAGTAAAGTTCGTTCCGCTCTCGGCAAAAGACCGCTTCACGGCCCTGCAGTCTGGCGAGATCGATGTGTTGTCGCGGAACACGACCTGGACGGTGTCGCGCGATACCTCCTTGGGAGTGAATTTTACCGGCGTTACCTATTACGACGGTCAGGGATTTCTCGTGAAGAAGGCGCTCAAGGTCAATTCCGCACTGGAGTTGAACAGCGCGTCGATCTGCGTGCAGACCGGCACGACGAATGAACAGAACGTTGCCGATTACTTCAAAGGCAACAATATGAAGTATGAGGTCATCGCATTCGGGACTGCCGACGAAACCGTGAAGGCTTATGAATCCGGACGCTGCGACGTCTTTACGTCGGACATTTCCCAGCTTTATGCTGAACGGCTGAAACTCGCCAATCCGGCAGATCATGCGGTGCTCCCAGAAGTGATTTCCAAGGAACCGCTCGGACCGCTGGTCCGGCACGGCGACGATCAATGGTTCGATATCGTCAAATGGACCCTGTTCGCCATGATCAACGCCGAGGAACTTGGCGTAACGCAGAAGAATGTTGACGAGATGGCCAAGTCAACCAAACCAGAGTTGAAGCGCGTGTTCGGTACGGATGGAAATCTCGGCGAGCAACTCGGGCTGACCAAGGATTGGGTGAGCCGTATTGTCCGTGCTGTTGGCAATTATGGCGAGTCGTTTGACCGCAATGTCGGCGCCGGCTCCAAGCTGGGTATCGCTCGCGGCCTTAATCAGCTTTGGAATAAGGGTGGAATCCAGTACGCGCCGCCGATCCGTTGACCTTGCGTGGCACGCCGATGGCGACCGAGGCGCGCAAGCCACCGTCCCAATTCTGGGCCAGGCTTCGCGGAATCCTCGGTGGTCATGCCGGGTGGGGAGGCTTTGCGTTTCAAATTCTTTTCGTCGCGGCTCTGGCGTGGGTCGGCTATGAGATCTTCGCCAATGCGCGCGCCAATTTGCAGGCGCAGCGGATCGCCTCAGGATTCGGCTTTCTGTCGCAGACCGCGGGGTTCGGCGTCAGCCAATCGCTGATTCCGTATTCGGAAACCGACACCTATAGCCGCGTCTTCCTGGTTGGTTTGCTAAACACGCTGCTGGTCGCCGTCGTCGGCATTATTTTCGCGACGATCATTGGTTTCATCGTTGGGATAGGCAGGCTGTCACCGAATTGGCTGGTCGCCCGGATTGCGGGTGGTTATGTCGAATCGGTGCGTAATCTGCCGTTATTGTTCCAGATCCTGTTTTGGTATCTGGCGGTGCTCGGCGCGTTGCCCGGACCGCGCCAAAGCATCTCGCTGTTCGACAAATTCTTTCTGAGCAATCGCGGGCTGGTAATTCCCAAGCCGTTGGGCGAAGGCGGATTGCAAGTCTTCCTGGCAGCAGTTGCCGTGGCGGTCATCGCCTCGATCGCGTTGCGGATCTATGCGCGCCGCCAACTGTTCAAGCGCGGCCGGATCATTGTCATCTGGCCCTATGTCATCGCGCTGATTGTCGGCCTACCAGCCTTGGCGGTGCTCAGCGCCGGTGCGCCGGTGACATTTGAGATTCCACAGCTCAAGGGTTTCAATTTTTCCGGCGGGTTGCGAATTGTCCCTGAGTTCGTAGCGTTGGTGGTGGCCTTGTCGACGTATACGGCTGCTTTCATCGCAGAGAACGTGCGGGCTGGCATCATGTCCGTGCAGAAGGGCCAGATGGAGGCGGGAGCGTCGCTTGGTCTCTCGCACGGTGCGACGTTGCGGTTGATCGTCGTGCCTCAGGCGATGCGAGTGATCCTGCCGCCGCTGACCAACCAGTATCTCAATCTGACAAAGAATTCGTCGCTTGCGGTTGCCATCGGCTATCCCGATCTGTTCTCGGTCTTTGCCGGTACGACGCTCAGTCAAACCGGACAAGCGATCGAAATCATTGCCATCACCATGGGCGTGTATTTGCTGATTTCGCTGGTGACGAGCGCGATCATGAGCTTCTACGGCTGGCGCATCAACCGGAGCCTGGGAACATGACCTCTAGCTCCGAACCGTTTGTACGGCAGGAATTGGCTCCGGAGCGGCGCGCACCTGCGTCAACCACCGGAATTATCGGCTTCGCCCGTACCCGGCTGTTCAATTCGCCGGGCAACGCACTCTTGACGATCGTGGGAGTTTTGTTGCTGTGGTGGATAATTGTCCCCATGCTGCATTTCCTGCTGTTTGACGCCGTCTGGCAGGGCAGCGACAGGAATGCATGTCTGGCACAGAACGCCGGACATCCGGTTGGAGCCTGTTGGCCTTTCGTGCAAGCCAAGCTTAGCCAGTTCATCTACGGATTTTATCCGGAGCCTGAGCGATGGCGGGTCAACCTAACGTTTGCGCTTGCCGCGATCCTGCTGTTGCCGCTGTTGATCCCCAGAGCACCGGCCAAGGTTACGAATGCGGCGCTGCTGTTTGTCGCGTTTCCGTTCGTTGCCTTCTTTCTGCTTTATGGCGGCGGGCTGCGCGGTTTCGCCGTCGGATGGAGTGCCGATGTGCTGTCAAACCTGATCGGCAGTATCGGCGATGCCGGCGCAAAGTTGACCAGCCTTGGGTTGGGACAGCAGCTTCCTGTTGCCGCGTTGCTGCTCAAATGGCTGGGCGACGGCATCGTAATCGCGAGTACGGTTGCGCTCTACCTTGTCTTTCCGCTTGCGTGGTTGCAGCGCCAGAGTCTGGCGTCTGGTCAGCCCGTATGGGCCGACTTGGCGGTGACGGCACTTTTGGTTTCACTCGCTGTATTCTTTCTGAGCGGCGGATTCCGCAATGGGTGGCGACCTCTGTTCACGAGCCTCGCAATATTTGCAGGCATTGGCATTATCATTGCCGTGATGGGTCTCGATCGCGGCGGGCTACCTGTTGTCGATAGCCGACTTTGGGGCGGTCTTCTGGTCACGCTCGTCGTATCGGTCACGGGGATAGTTGCATCGATGCCGGTGGGCGTCGCACTCGCGTTGGGGCGGCGGTCATCGATTCCGCTGGTACGAATATTCTCGGTCGCATTCATCGAGTTCTGGCGTGGCGTTCCGCTGATCACCGTACTGTTCTTTGCCACCTACATGCTTCCCTTGTTCTTACCCGGGAATTTCACCGTCGATGGCCTGCTCAGAGTTTTGATCGGTATTGCGCTGTTTGCCGGGGCGTACAATGCCGAAGTGATCCGCGGCGGCTTGCAGGCTGTACCGAGAGGACAGTCCGAAGCCGCTCAAGCACTCGGGCTTTCTCATGCGAAGACGACGGGCTTGATCGTGATGCCGCAGGCGCTGCGACATGTCATTCCAGGTCTCGTCAACAGCTTCATTGCGCTCTTCAAGGATACATCCCTGGTATCGATCGTGGCGCTGTTTGACTTGCTCGGCAGTCTGCGCGCTTCGTTTGCCGATCCGGTATGGGCAACGCCGACGACGCTCTTCACCGGATTTGCCTTCACGGGCATCATCTATTTCGTGTTCTGCTTTGCGATGTCGCGTTACTCCCTGTTTGTCGAACGCCGCTTGAATGTGCATCGGCGGAGTTGAGTGTTGATCATGGCAGAGAACTCAATCGTCAGCGTTTCCGGCCTAAATAAATGGTACGGCGAATTCCATGTCCTGCGCGACATCAATCTCGATGTCGGGCGCGGCGAACGCATCGTCATCTGCGGACCGTCAGGCTCGGGCAAGTCGACGTTGATCCGTTGCATGAATGCACTGGAGGAGTTTCAGGAAGGGCGCATCGTCGTCGATGGCATCGAACTTGGCCCCCGCCTGCGTCGTGTCGATGAAGTGCGGCGGGAAGTCGGGATGGTGTTTCAGAGTTTCAATCTGTTCCCGCACCTGACGGTCTTGGAAAACTGTACATTGGCGCCGATTTGGGTTCGGCATATGCCGAAGAAGGACGCCGAGGCAGCGGCGATGAAGTATCTCGAGCGCGTCCGTATTCCCGACAAGGCTGATAAATATCCGGGACAGATTTCCGGCGGTCAGCAGCAGCGCGTCGCAATTGCCCGCGCGCTTACGATGAATCCGAAAGTCATGCTGTTCGACGAGCCGACGTCGGCCCTCGATCCGGAAATGGTCAAGGAGGTGCTCGACACCATGGTCGACCTGGCCGAGGAAGGCATGACCATGCTGGTGGTGACCCATGAAATGGGATTCGCCAAGGAAGTCGCCGATCGCGTTGTCTTCATGGACGCCGGCCAGATCATCGAGGCGAACACGCCGGCGAATTTCTTTACCAGTCCGCAACACGCGCGGACCCAGCTTTTTCTAAGCCAGATCCTGCGCTGAGTTGCCCGGCAGCTATCAGGTCTTTTCGAAAGGAATACTGATGTTGCTGCGGCGTTCGAGCCATTCCGGAACGGGAAGGTTCTTCGACCGCATGAAGGCCGGATTGAACAGCTTCGACTGATAGCGATTTCCGGAGTCGCAGAGGATCGTGACGATCGTCTTGCCCGGACCGATCTGTTTTCCGAGGCGAATAGCGCCCGCGATATTGACGCCGGTCGAGCCGCCGAGGCAAAGCCCCTCGTGTTCGAGCAGATCGTAAATGATCGGCACGGCTTCCTCGTCGGGGATGAGATAGGCTTCGTCAACCTTGGCATTGGCGATGACGGGCGTTACCCGGCCAAGGCCGATGCCTTCTGTGATCGATCCGCCGGGCGTTGCCTTGGCTTGGCCATTCTTGAACAACTCGTACATCGCGGCGCCGCGTGGATCGGCGACGCCGATCACGATGTCTTTCTTCTTTGACTGAAGGAAAGCGCTGGTGCCGGCGAGCGTTCCGCCGGTGCCGATCGAGCAGATAAAACCATCGACCTTGCCGTCGGTCTGCTCCCAGATCTCCGGCCCCGTCGAAACGTAGTGAGCCTTGGGGTTGTCGAGGTTGTTCCATTGATCGGCGAACAGCACGCCGTTGGGCTCGGTCTTGCGCAGCTGGTCGGCAAGGCGTTTGGCGACATGCTGGTAGTTGTTAGGATTGCTGTAGGGCAGGGCCGGCACTTCGACGAGTTCGGCTCCGCACAGCCGCAGCATGTCTTTCTTTTCCTGGCTCTGCGTTTCCGGGATCACGATTAGCGTGCGATAGCCGCGCGCGCTCGCCACCACCGCTAACCCAATGCCGGTGTTGCCAGCAGTACCCTCGACCACCAGGCCGCCCGGCTTGAGGTCGCCTCGCTTTTCAGCCTCGAGGATCATCTGCTTGCCGGCGCGATCCTTGACCGACTGACCGGGATTCATGAACTCGGCCTTTCCGAGAATGATGCAGCCGGTCAATTCCGAGGCACGATTGAGTTTGATGAGTGGCGTATGGCCGATGGCTTCGACCACATCTTGATTAATTTTCATGAGAGGATGGTTCTTGTCAGCAGGTTGCGGATTGTCGCTTGCAACCTAGTCCACGTGGTAAAGGGGCACAAGTGAGCTATCCGGCCACAGGATTGGGCCGGTGGCGCGCCGTGCCTAGGGAGATTTCGCGAGGATCACTTGCCTGACATCGATGTTTCCGGACAGGAAGCCGGCCTCGCAATAAGCCAGGTAGTACTCCCAAAGCCGCTTGAAGCGATCGTCGAAACCCAGCGATTTGATATTGGGCCACGCTGTGCGAAAATTGTTTCTCCATGTCGCGAGCGTCTTGGCATAATCTTGTCCGAAAATGCGTTCGCGAATGACAGGAACCCCGAAGCGATCTCCCATCGATTTCAGCACGCCGGGGGAAGGCAGCATGCCGCCTGGAAAGATATAACGTTGTATGAAATCGACCTCGCGTCGATAGGTTTGGAAAAAGCGATCCTGAATGGTGATCGCCTGGATGCCGGCAAGGCCGCCGGGGCGCAGGCGGTCGCGTATTTGTGAAAAATATTGCGGCCAGAATTGCTCTCCGACGGCTTCGATCATCTCGATGGATGCGATGCGATCGTATTGGCCGCGCTCATCGCGATAATCCTGAAATCTGATCTCCACTTTGTCGTTGAGGCCAGCATCCTGAATGCGTTGTCGCGCGAAGTCCCGCTGCTGTTCACTGATCGTCAGTCCAACGACGTGAACGTCATAGTTCTTCGCCGCGAATTCGGCGAATCCGCCCCAACCGCAACCGATTTCGAGCAGGTTTTGCCCGGGTCGTAGGTCGATTGCTTCGGCGAGGCGGCGAAACTTGTTGTGTTGAGCTGCGGTCAGATCGTGAGTGCCGTTCTCAAACAGGGCCGATGAATAGGTCATGCTCGGATCGAGCCATGCCGAATAGAACGCATTGCCGATGTCGTAGTGAGCATAGATGTTGCGTCGGGCCTGCCGCGGCGTATTTCGATTGAACCAGTGCCGGACCAGTTGAACGAGACGCATGACCGGATTTTCGCCCAGCATGGCCTGAATCATTTCCTGATTGACGCAGAAGAGATACAGGAACTGCGTGAGGTCCGGCGTGTCCCATTCGCCGCGAAGATAGGCTTCCGCGATTCCGATATCGCCACCGTTCAGCAGCCGCGTCGCAAAGCTGTAATTGTAGAGTGTCATTGCCGCGGAAGGACCGGGCTCCACGCCACCAAGGCGAAGGCGTCGTCCGTCGGGCAGCGTCACGTCGAGTGTGCCCCGACGAAGCTTTGACCCGTACCGGATGGCGAGCTGCACAGTGCGCGGCAAATCCGGCAGCGACGTTGCCACGCTTTCCGGCGTAACCCGGATCAAATCAGGCATTGGCAGACCCATCAGCGAGAGGCTGCTCGGCGTCCGGGCGATCTCCTTCAAGTCGGCATCGGTTGCGGTCGCAATCGACGGGACCAGCGAGCTTCCTCTTGTGGCCTGGATTTCGTTTTCGCCCCCAGGTATTCGACGTCACTATATGCCAAGCTTTGTCGGGTCGCCAAGCTGCTTTGTGGTGCAGCTTGCGTCATGTCGGGGCACGAGATTGGTCCCCTTCAGCCAAAGCCGCAAAGCTTCCCAATGAATCGCCGCAAGGATCTTGAGGGTAACGAGGGGAAGAGCGGCAAAGGATCGCAGCAGCGCTCTTGTCGTCAACTCACGGCGGCGGCCGTTAAAAGTCGCCGCGAGCAGTGGGCCGCCGGTGTCGGTCTCCAGAATACGGAGTTTCACTGTGTCGCCTGGGGGCGAGATGCGAAAGTAATAGCGGGCAGTCATCGTAATGAACGGTGAGACGTAGAATTGTTTGTCATGCTGTTGCCGCAAGCCGGCGGCGCTAGCCTGACCCGGCCGTACCGGTAGCACATACGAATGGATGTCGCCGAAGGTGTTGCGCACCTCATAAATCATCATAACGAGGTTGCCGTTCGCGCCATGACAAAAATAGACCGACAAAGGATTGAATACGTATCCCAGCAGGCGTGGATAGCAGAGCAGCACGATCCTGCCACCCGTCAGGTCGATCCCGTGAGCGGCGGCGCAGCTATCGACGTAGCCGCGCAACTTACTTCCATCCCGCCTGCCATGATCGGACTCGTGAAAGCTGTAAAGCGCTGCGCGATTGACACCGAATAACGGCGAGAGACGATCAGCTTCCGTGAGCCGATCGATATCGATGGCAAGGCTCATCACGCGATAGCTGAAACGATGGGCACGCGGGCGCAGGCGGGCATGCATGACGCTGCCAAAGTACAGTGCCGCCGCTCTTGTCGGAGTGCGCATAGTTGCGTTGCTGGGTGCAATCGCGCCGTGCATCTTATTCGGCCGCCTCCTTGAATTGTGAGACTGAAGGACGCCACGGCACGGGCGCGCCGAGGGCTTCGGCCACGCCAAGGCCGGATTTTAATCCATCCTCATGGAACCCGTATCCGGTCCATGCCCCGCAGAACCACGTCCGGCGCTGGCCTTGGATCTCATGCAGGCGCTTCTGCGCTGCGAAAGCGGCTGCATTGAAAACCGGATGATCGCACGTGTATCTGCCGAATGTCAGAGCAGGGTCCGGCGCAACCGGCGGATTTAGGCTGACAAACAATGGCCGCGTGGCGTCGATCCCCTGCAACTGATTCATCCAGTATGTGACGGCGACATCATTGATAGGTGTACCCTCACGAGGCCAGCGCAGGAAATTCCACGACGCCCATGCCTTCCGTCGTTTCGGCATGAGCCGAACATCGCGATGCAAGTAAATCTCATTGGGCGCGTAGCCGATGTTGCCGAGGATTGCTCGCTCGTCGTTGCTCGCATCGCCAAGCATGGCGAGGGCTTGGTCGCTATGCGCGGCAATCACCACATGGTCGTAAAGTTGGGAGTGGCCCAGGCTGTCGTTCACGATCACGCCATTCGATTTGCGCTCGATCGACGTGACGCCGCATCCCAGCCTTAATTGTTTTCCGAAGGTCGCTGTGAGCTTTTCGACATAACGTCGGCTGCCGCCTGCGACAGTCCGCCAGATCGGACGATCATATTGCAGTAGCCGATGATTATCGAAAAACGCCACGAAGTTTTCGGCCGGAAAATTCAACATCTCGTTCGCCGGCGCTGACCAGATCGCGGCCCCCATTGGAGCCAGATAGTCGGTCAGGAGTCGCGGTGCGAAACGATTCTGGGCAAAGTACTCCCCGAGTGTGAAGCCGGCCAATCGTCCCTTTGCGTAGTCTTCGACGCTTTGCCGATTGAATCTCAGGATATCTTTTAGCATCCGGAGGTATGATGGCGAGCAGAGGTTTTGCGGTTGCGCAAAGAGGCCCATCGCCGTCTCGCCCCAGTTGTTGCCGCCGCCTTTCCATTCGAAGCGACCGGCGTCGGCGCTGACGGAAAAACTCATGCAGCTCTCGAGCGTCTCGATCCCGAGATGCGCGAAGAGTGCGCTCAGATCCGGGTAATTCAACTCATTATAGACGATAAAGCCGACGTCCACACTGAGCGGGGCGCCGTCGTAGTCGATCGTGACGGTGTGACTGTGGCCTCCCGGCCTTAACTCGCGCTCGTAAATGGTGACTTGATATTGTCTGGACAGCGCCCACGCTGCGGCATTCCCCGCGATCCCCGTTCCCACCACCGCAACCCGCATTCCAGAGCCCCTCTCAAGATGTCCCGCCGAGCTACGGTGGAGGTGGCCGGCGAGTTTCAAATCGGGAGTTGGGGAGATTGGGGACGGGCAGTCGGGACGCCCAACCGGCGATCCGGTAACATGAATTCTTGGTAAGTGTGTCCTGTCTGTTCCGGCGCCGATTGAACTTGTCCGCTAAAATAGCGGAGAACTGCACGTTTGGCGGAAGCCGTGGAGGACGGTCGCAGGCCCTGGAAAAGGCTTAGAGGACTGTTGCCGGTTCGGTACGCCAGCTAGAATGGCAAAATTGAGTCCTTAGAGGCCGTGGCTGTGAAAGCGTTGGGAACGTCCCCCGTGAACCAACATTCCGCGATCTGGCGGTCCGGCTTTACCGCCGGGGCGCGATGTGGGGGTGTGCGTGAACGGTGAGTTGCCGGCAACTCTGCGATTATGGTCCCGGGCTTTTTCGTCGTGGTTTCATCCGACAAAGTGGCTGGCATTGGGAGCGCTCGCCATCACTGTGTCAGGTTGCATGCTGACCAAGGATATTCCGGATCCTGCGCTGGATGTTCCGGCGAAATACCGTGCCGCATCCTCATCTGCGGAGCGGGAGCTTCCGAAGCTGGATTGGTGGCGCGGTTTTCGGTCGCGTGAACTCACCGCGTTGATGGAGGAAGCCCAGACCGTCAATCTGGACATTGCGGCGGCGAGCGCGCGAATCCTTCAGGCGGACGCGCAAGCACGTATTGCCGGTGCCGCGCTGCTGCCCTCATTGAGTGCTGGCGATCAGGCGACGCGGTCGCGGAATTCCGGATCGAGCTCGAATGGTTTGACCAATGGCGGTCGTGAGGTGACGAACTACTCGTCGTCGTTGAGTGCAAGCTACCAAATCGACTTCTGGGGCAAAAATCGCGATGCTGCGCTGGCGGCCGAGGAGACGGCCACTGCAAATAGATTTGATCGCGACGTGGTTGCGCTGACCACACTCACCAGCGTCGCCAATGCCTATTTCCAGGTTCTCACGGCACAGGATCGGATCCGCACGGCGGAGCGCAATATCGCCAGCGCCCGCAACATCTTGGAGGCGATCAAGGAGCGGCTACGCGCGGGCACCGGAACGGACCTCGACGTTGCGCAACAGGAAAGCGTGCTCGCCAATCAGCGTGCGGCTGTTCCGCCGTTGCGACAAACGCTGGCGCAAAACATGAATGTGCTCGCGACTTTGGTGGCGCGACCTCCCGAAAGCCTCAATGTAACGGGTGGTTCGCTCAATCGCATTGGATCGCCGCGGGTGACGCCCGGCCTACCGTCGGATCTGCTTACCCAGCGGCCGGATATCCGACGCCAGGAGGCCGCGCTCGCGTCGGCTACGGCGAATGTCGGGAGCGCGCGCGCGCAATTTTTCCCGACGATTCAGTTGACCGGGCAGGGCGGGTATCAGAGCGCGGCACTCGTTTCGCTGTTTACGCCTCAAGCGGCTTTCTTCAGCCTTGCCGCCGGACTGACGCAGCCCATCTTCGACGGTGGCGCCATCCAGGGCAATTTCGACAATGTCAAAGCCAAACAGGATGAATTGCTGCAGACCTATCGGAAGACCGTTGTCTCGGCTTTTGCCGATGTCGACAACGCCCTGGTCGCAATCAAGCAGACCACCGAGCGGCTGCGGTTGCAGCGCGAGGTCGTGAGCGCCTCCCGACGTGCCTTTCAACTTTCCGAACAGCAGCTCCGAGCGGGGACCGCAGATATCGTGACTGTGTTGAACACGCAATTGACGTTATTTCAGGCCGAGGATTCACTCTCGCAGGCTCAGCTAGCCCGCCTGCAGGCAATCGTCAGCCTGTATCAGGCGTTGGGTGGTGGCTGGGAACCGAAAGCAGAAGGGCCGGTCAATGCTCTTTAAGCCGGACAACAATCAATCGGCGAAGCCCGTGGGCGACAGGGTTGCCAGCGTCGCGTCGGGTGCACGGCGGCGGATCGTTTCGATTGTCATCGTGCTGCTGATTGTCGGCGGCCTTGGCTATATCGGCTGGACCGCACTTCAGCAAAAGCAGACGCGCAATCAGGTCCGCCCGGATTCGACTGTGCCGGTGTTGGCGGCAACGCCGCACATTGCCGATGTTCCGGTCTATCTCGATGGTGTGGGAACCGTCCGTGCATTGAATACGGTGACGGTGCGTGCGCAGGTCGATGGCAAACTCGCCACGGTGAATTTCACCGAGGGGCAGGACGTCAAGCAGGGTGACGTTTTGGCCGAGATCGATCCGGTGATCTATCAGGCCCAATACGATCAGACGGTAGCCAAGAAAGCCCAGGACGAGGCGCTGCTGGCCAATGCCCGCACCGATCTCGCGCGCTACCAACAGCTTGCTGCATCCAATGCGGGATCGAAGCAACAGGCCGACACCCAGCGCGCGACGGTTGCTCAGCTCGAAGCGCAGGTGAAATCCGATCAGGCCGCGATCGACAATGCACAGGCAACGCTCGGCTATACCAAAATAGTTGCGCCGATTTCCGGTCGCGCCGGACTGCGGCAAATCGATAAAGGCAACATCATTCATGCTTCGGATGCGACCGGTTTGGTCGTCATTACCCAGCTTCAGCCGATTGCAGTGCAGTTCAGCCTGCCGCAACAGCAGATCGTCCGGGTCAACGCGGCCATGGCTAAAGGGCCTTTGACGGTCGATGTTTTCGGCAATGACGGCAAGACCGTGATCGAGAGCGGGGCGCTCAAGGGGGTCGATAACCAGGTCGATCCGACCACTGGCACCGTGAAACTGAAAGCCGAGTTTCCCAACGCCTCCTATCAATTGTGGCCGGGCCAATTCGTCAGCGTTCGGCTGAAAGTCGAGACACTTTCGCAGGCTGTCGTTGTTCCGACGTCTGCCGTCCAGCGCGGTCCGGCTGGGACGTTCAGCTACGTGATCGGCGAAGGCGATGTGGTGACGGCCAAGCCTATCGTCGTAACACAGCAGAACGAAACGGATGCCGTCATTGCAAGCGGACTGTCCACTTCAGATCGTGTTGTGACGAGCGGATTTGCGAATCTGTCCGATGGCGCAAAGGTCCGCATTGGACGCAGCGATCAGTCCATTACACCCGATCTGGCACCGCGAAAGCGCGAGCGTAAGGGTGGGCCGGGCGACAACGGCGGACAGCGTGATCGCGCAAAAGACCAAACTGGCCAAAAGCAGCAGAAGGGCCAGGCCGAACCGGCGCAGGGCAATCCGCAGTCCGGCGCCGCCAAAGCACAGCCGTGATGCGGATCGAGTGCCTTGAAGTTGGATCGGCGGTATTGAGTGCGTCGCCATGAGCGTTTCGGAACCGTTCATCCGCCGCCCCATCGCAACCTCCCTGCTTGGGATTGCGCTGTTGATCGGCGGCGCGTTGGGTTACTGGGGCTTGCCGGTCTCCGCGCTGCCGCAGGTCGATTTCCCGACAGTGCAGGTCACGACGCAATTGCCGGGTGCAAGCCCCGATGTCGTTGCCTCCCTTCTGACCGCACCGTTGGAGCGGCAGCTCGGGCAAATTCCATCACTGACGTCGATGACGTCGACCAGTTCATTCGGCGTCAGCCAGATTTCGCTTCAATTCGACCTCAACCGCGACATCGATGGCGCTACGCAGGATGTGCAGGCAGCCATCAATGCCGCAGCAGGAGTCCTGCCCAAAAACCTGCCTTACCCGCCGGTGTACGCCAAGGTGAACCCCGCCGACGCGCCGGTCATGACACTGGCGCTGACGTCGGACACGATATCGCTTCGTGCCATGAGCGACCTGGCCGACACGCTGTTGGCGCAGCGTTTGAGCCAGATCTCGGGAGTGGGGCGTGTCGCTATTCTCGGCGGCCTGAAGCCCGCCGTGCGTATCCAGGCAGATCTGGCACGGCTTGCTGCCTATGGCATTGCCATGGAAGATTTGCGCAACGCGATCGCGGGCGCCAACGTGTCAGGTCCCAAGGGATCGCTGGATGGCGCACAGCAGGCCTACACGATTGCCGCCAACGACCAGATCGCGGTTGCGGACGCGTACAAGCCGATCATCATCGCCTACCGTAACGGATCGCCGGTGACGATTGGCGATGTTGCCCAGATCGTTGACGGCCTTGAGAACGACCGGACGGGTGGCTGGTATCAAGGCACGCCCGCCGTCATCATCGACATCCAGCGCCAGCCCGGTGCTAACGTGATCGATGTCGTCAAGCAGATTCAGGCACAGATCCCGAAACTGCAACAAGCGATACCCGCCGGCGTCAAGCTGACCATCGTCAGCGACCGGACGGTCACCATCCGCGCGTCGGTCCGCGACGTACAGTTCACGCTGATCCTGAGCGTTGTGCTGGTGACGCTGGTGGTGCTGCTGTTCCTCCGCTCGATGCGAGCCACTCTGATTGCCGGTGTGGCGTTGCCGCTATCGCTGATCACCAGTTTCGGCGTGATGTATTTTGCCGGGTTCAGTCTCGACAATCTTTCGCTGATGGCCCTCACCATCGGCACCGGTTTCGTGGTCGACGATGCCATCGTCATGATCGAAAACATCGTCCGCCATATGGAGAATGGTGAAAGCGCGATGGAGGCGGCGCTGACGGGCGCACGCGAAATCGGCTTTACCGTCATTTCATTGACCGTCTCGCTGATTGCGGTGTTCATCCCGCTGCTCTTCATGTCCGGCCTCATTGGTCGAATGTTCCGTGAATTTGCGTTGACGTTGACAATTGCAGTGGTGACGTCCGCCATCGTGTCGCTGACGCTGACTCCGATGATGTGTTCCCGGTTGCTTCGGCATGCGGGGGAGGAACGATCGCTCCCCGGGCTTGCCGCCGTCAGCCGCGTCATTGACCGCATGGTCGAACTCTACCATTCGACGCTCTTACGGGTGTTGCGACACCAGCGCGCCACGCTGGTCGTGACCTTCGCAACCATCATCGCAACTCTGGTGCTGTATGTGGTGGCCCCGAAGGGGTTCCTGCCGTTGCAGGACACGTCATCGATCACGGCGGTGACGGAGGCCGGTCCAGACGTCTCGTTCGCCGAAATGCAGAGCCGTCAGGCCGAGGCCGCCAGCGCAATCGGCGCTGATCCGGACATCATCGGCGTGGTTTCCGTGATCGGAGCCGGATCGGTAAATCCGACCACCAATGTAGGCAGACTGGTGATGACGCTGAAGCCGCGCGGCGAGCGGCGCTCCGATATCTCACAGGTGATCGATCGGTTGAAGCAGCGTGTGGCGTCGATCCCCGGGATGACGGTCTATTTCCAGCCGGTGCAGGATATTCAGATCAGCACCCGATCGAGCCGCTCGCAGTATCAATACACGCTGACCGCAACCGACGCCGCCGAAGTGACGCTTTGGGCTAATCGGCTGGTCACGGAGATGCGGCGCGATCCCATTTTCCAGGACGTATCGTCCGAAGCGCAGGAGGGCGGCCTGCGGGCATCGCTCGACATCGACCGGCAAAGAGCAGGGCAGCTTGGCGTGTCGCTGCAGGGAGTTACCGACACGCTTAACGATGCATTTGCGCAGCGGCAGATTTCGACAATCTACGGACAAGCGAACCAGTACCGCGTTGTGCTGGAAGCGATGCCGGAATTTCAGAGCGATCCGTCCGTCCTGTCCAAGCTTTATTTGCCGGGAGCCGCCGGCGCGCAGGTGCCGATCTCTGCCGTGGCTACGTTGAAGCGCACGACCGCGCCATTGGCGATCTCGCACCAGGCGCAGTTTCCAGCGGTGTCGCTCAGCTTCAATCTGGCACCGGGTGAAGCGCTGGGCGATGCGGTGAATGCAGTCAAGGCGATCGAAGCGCGGATTGGCATGCCCAGCAATATCGTCGGCCTGTATTCGGGCGATGCCGCCGAATTCTCACGCTCGCTGGCGGGGCAGCCATGGCTGATCCTGGCGGCATTGATCACGATCTACATCGTGCTGGGCGTGCTCTATGAAAGTTATATCCACCCCATCACGATCCTGTCGACGCTGCCGTCGGCGGGTGTTGGGGCCATTCTGGCGCTGATGCTGTGCGGTCAGGATTTGTCGGTGATTGGCTTGATCGGCATCATCCTGTTGATGGGCATCGTCAAGAAAAACGCGATTATGATGATCGACTTCGCTCTGGAAGCGGAACGGCATCAGGGCATGTCATCCTACGATGCCATCGTTCAGGCTTGCCTGTTGCGGTTCCGTCCGATCATGATGACGACGCTCGCCGCATTGTTTGGTGCGTTGCCTCTGGCATTGGAGAGCGGGACGGGTGCAGAGTTGAGATTTCCGCTTGGCGTTTCGATCATCGGCGGTTTGCTGCTAAGCCAACTCCTGACGCTCTATACGACACCGGTGATCTACCTCGCTCTCGATCGGTTGAACCGAAAGATCGAGAAGGCCGTTCCGCCAGTTGGTCCGGATTTGCCGCCGGTCGCGGGTGCGACGGAGGGAATGTAGGCGATGGCGTCATTGTCCGAGCCATTCATCAGGCGACCGGTCGGCACCACGTTGCTGGCAATCGGCCTGTTGTTGCTTGGAATGGTCGCTTATCACTTCCTGCCTGTCGCCTCCGTTCCCAATGTCGATTTTCCGATGATCCGGGTATCGGCATCGCGACCGGGTGCCGACCCCTCGGTGATGGCGGCGACGGTGGCCGCGCCCCTGGAGCGGCGGCTCGGTGAAATCTCTGGAATCGAGCAGATCACTTCGACCAGTTCGCTGGGGTCGACCAGCATTCAGTTGCAATTCGCGATTGGTCGCGACATCGATCGCGCGGCGCGGGACGTGCAGGCTGCGATCAATGCATCGCTCGCGGACTTGCCGACCGACTTGCCGACGTTGCCCCGCTTCCGCAAGGCCAACTCGGCGGCGGCGCCAGTGTTCATTCTGGCCTTGACCTCGAAAACGATTTCACCGAGTGCCATCTACGATGTCGCCGACACGGTAATCGCGCAGCGCATCTCCCAGGTGCCCGGCGTGGGCGAAGTGATCGTAAGCGGCGCCGATCAACCGGCTGTGCGCATCGAACTCAATCCGGTTGCGCTTTCGAACGCCGGGATTGCAACTGACGACGTCAGAACTGCAATCGTCAACGCCAATCCGTTGGGGCCGGTTGGTATCTTCAACGGCGGGCGGCAGAGCGAAACCTTATCGATCAACCCGCAAATGCGGTCTGCGGCCCAATTTCGCGAAATCCTCATCAAGAGCAGTAACGGCAGCTTTCTGCGATTGTCGGATGTCGCGACGGTGCGCGATGCGACCCGCAACAGCCGTTCGATTGCATGGTTCAACAAACAGCCAGCGGTGCTGTTGCTCATTACCAAGCAGGGCGACGCCAATGTGATCGATACGGTCGATCGGGTGAAGGCCTTGTTGCCGGAACTCAAGCAATGGATTCCTGCCGCAATTGAGATTTCGACACTAACCGACCGCACCGGCACGATCCGCGCGAGCGTCGAGGACATGGAATGGACCCTGGGCGCGACGGTGCTGTTGGTCATGTTCGTGGTGTTTGTCTTCCTGCGCCGATTGACTCCGACCGTTGCCGCCGGCGTTTCGGTCCCCCTGGCGTTGGCGGGCACCTGCGCCGGCATGTGGCTGGCGGGCTTTTCGATCGACAACCTGTCTCTCATGGCGCTCGCGATCTCGGTCGGTTTCGTGGTCGACGACGCGATCGTCATGATCGAGAATATGTATCGCAATCTCGAGCGGGGCATGGCGCCGTATCAGGCTGCGCTCGATGGCGCCAGGCAGATCGGGTTCACTGTGCTGTCCATCAGCCTGTCGTTGGTGGCGGCTTTCACGCCACTGATTTTCATGGATGGTATCGTCGGACGGCTGCTGCGCGAATTTTCGCTGACGCTGACATTTGCGATCATGGTTTCGACCATCGTATCTCTTACCGTCACGCCGATGATCTGCGCTCACTACATCAAGGGGGCGGTATCGCATAATGAGACCTGGTTCGATCGCGTAGCCGAACGGACGCTGGGCGCAATCGTCGGATTCTACGAGCGGACGCTCCGGGTCGTGCTCGGCTTTCCGTTCCTGACGATGATCGTGTTTCTCGCCACCATCGGCTTGACCGTGACGCTCTATGTCAAGACGCCCAAGGGGTACTTCCCGTCCGACGATAGCGGATTGATCATCGGATCGACGCGGGCATCGCCTGATATTTCGTTTCAGTCGATGCGCGACCTGCAACAACGCGTTGCGGATATCGTCATGGCCGATAGCGCTGTGGAGGGTATTGGCTCGATTGTGGGGGGGACCAGCGGATCGGGAGGCCAGAACCGCGGCCAGATGTTCATCAGCCTGAAGCCACCCGAGCAGCGTCTCGGGTCGACGACACAGAATGTCATCGACCGCATCCGCCCCAGGCTTAGCGCAATACCGGGTATTCGCCTGTTCGTTTTTGCCGCACAGGATATTCGTGCTGGGGGACGGCAGAGCGATTCCGACTACCAGTACACGCTCACCAGCACCGATCTCGATCTCTTGCAGAAGTGGGCGCCCATCGTCGGCAAGCGGATGGAGACGGTCGAAGGTATCACCGACGTCTCCAGCGATCGTGATCCGGGTGGACTACAACTCAATCTCACCATCGACCGCAAGGCCGCATCGAGCCTCGGCGTGCGTGTGCAGGATATCGATAACGCACTTAACAATGCTTTTTCGCAGCGGCAGATCTCAACGATCTACACCCAGCGTAATCAGTATCAGGTGGTGCTGGAAACGCTGCCGCACTATCAGAACGATCCTTCAGACCTGGATCACGTATTTGTCGCGGGCGCCAATGGTGTGCAGGTTCCGTTGTCTGCCGTGGTGCATTATACGCGTGGGCTGTCGCCGCTGGCCGTTTATCATTCGGGATCGTTCCCATCGACGACGGTCTCGTTCGGTCTGCTGCCGAATGTGCCGCTCGAGGTCGCGACGGCAAATATTCAGCGCGCGGTCGACGAATTGCATATGCCGGAGGGAATCCGCGCGAGCTTCGAAGGCAATGCCGGGGATTTCCGCAAGACCACCGGTCGGCAGCCGCTATTGATCCTCGCAGCGCTGATCGCGATGTATATCGTGCTAGGCGTGCTCTACGAGAGCCTGCTGCATCCGCTGACCATCATCTCGACACTGCCATCGGCGGGGCTGGGGGCTTTGCTGGCGCTGCAAGTGACAAACTCGCCGCTGACGATCATCGCCTTTGTCGGCATCATTCTGTTAATCGGCATCGTCAAGAAGAACGGCATCATGATCGTCGACTTCGCGCTGGAGGCCGAGCGTCATCGCGGGCTTTCATCTGAAGATGCGATCTTCGAAGCCTGCATCGCGCGTTTCCGCCCAATCCTGATGACGACCCTCGCGGCCTTGTTCGCCGGCTTGCCGCTGATCCTCGCGATGGGTCCGGGTACCGAACTGCGGCGGCCGTTGGGCATTACCATCATTGGCGGCTTGTTCGTGTCCCAGATCCTGACGCTTTACACGACGCCGGTGATTTATCTGCTGATCGATCGTCTGCGCCGCCGGCGCGAGGCGGTACCGTCGGCGGCCCCGGCAGAATAGCCGGCCGCCATCGCGACTGTCTGTTGCTGGCTCATCAAGTGCAGCGTATAGCGGGACATGACCGAGCATCCTCACCCTGAAGCCGTCCTGACACCAGCCCCAATCCCTGAATGCGGCCGCTGTCACAAGCCGGAGCCGCTCTGCGTTTGCGACAGCATTGCGCCGGTTGAAAACCGGCTGTCGCTGCTGATCCTGCAACATCCGCAAGAGCAGGACCGGGCGCTTGGCACCGCGCGACTGACCGCCCTCCACTTCAAGGATGCAACGTTCAAAATCGGCCTGTCGTGGCCCAGCCTGTCCAAGGCGCTCGGTCGCACCGTCCACGATCCGTCGCGCTGGGCCGTGCTCTATCTTGGCTCGGCCAAGGTCGCGGATTTCGACACGGATCGGACGGTTGTGGCACTCAATCGAAAGGGCGAGATGGAGGAGGGCCAGCGGGCCATCCTGCGGGATCTCGAGGGGGTTATTCTACTGGATGGGACCTGGAGCCAGGCCAAGGCTTTGTGGTGGCGCAATGCCTGGATGTTGAAGTGCCAGCGTGTCATCCTCGGACCGACAAGACCGTCGCGTTACGGCAAATTGCGGCGGGAACCTCGTCGCGACGGGCTTTCGACAATCGAGGCCGCTGCGATGCTGATCGGCAGTCTCGAGCAACGTCCGGACATCGAGGCGGCGTTGTATGGCAGTTTCGAGCGAATGCTTGCCAAATACCGGCAAGCTCAAGCCGAATTTCCTGAGCTACGCGATCGCCCAAAGCCGCGCCGCGATTATCGGCGGCGCAAGCGGGCTTAGGAGATTATTGAGGGCTGAGCTGAATTGGAGGCCACGTCCGGAATTGAACCGGAGTAAACGGTTTTGCAGACCGCTGCGTAACCACTCCGCCACGTGGCCCCTTGCGCGATCTCATATACGCCATCGGCAGAATAGGCAACCGAGCGGGGGGTCCAAATCAAGACGTCCCCGCTGGTGGATTGCGTCATTTTCGGGTCGCGCCGAACGATGCTGCTGACATTCAGCAGGACGCAGACCATCCTTCAGGAAATGGGATGAAGGGCCATTCGATGCCGTTGTCGTTGGCTGCAGTCGGCAGCGCGCCAAATTCCATTGAATGAAGCGCGGGCTGCTCCTCGATGTCGAGCTCCATCGTCGCTCTGACATTGTCCAGCAGTCGGTTAAATTCGATCTCGGTCATGGCCTTCCCCGTTGTTGAAGGCAGCATGGCAAAGAGCTTTTGTTTCCCGATTGCGGAAACCCCTAAAATTGTATCGAATTGCGCGAAATTCCGAGGTTACGATCGGTATTCTGACCGCTCAGCCTTTCATCGCGATGATCGGCGGCTTTGATGGCAGAATGTCGCGCGTGAGTTTTTGACGGTGAAAGCCAGATGGATACGTCCGCCAGCGATGCCAAGAACGCCGATCAGATCGCTTACTGGAACGGTGCCGCTGGGGAGCGTTGGTCCAATCAGCAGCTCAGGCAGGAGGTGGTATTCGCGCCGATCTCCAAGCTTCTGATCGATTGCGCCCGGCCGCAGCAGGGTGAACGGATTATTGATGTTGGATGCGGCTGCGGCGCCCTGACGATCGACCTGAGTACGATCGTGGGTCCATCGGGGCATGTGCGTGGCATCGATATTTCCCGGCCAATGCTGGCTCGTGCCAGACAACTCGCACCAAGGGGCGCTTCCATCGATTTCACGCTAGCGGATGCGACAATCTATCCCTTCGAGCCTGGCGTGACGGATCTGTTGATTTCGCGGTTCGGCGTGATGTTTTTTGCCGATCCAGCCAGGTCGTTCGCCAATCTGCGGAAGGCGCTGTGCAAGGAAGGCCGGCTGGCATTTGTCTGCTGGCGCGAGCCACGGGAAAATCCGTGGCTGCTCGAGCCAATGAAAGCGGTCTACCGGCATGTTCCAAAGTTGCCGCCGCTTGGCCCGGAGGATCCGGGGCCGTTTTCGTTCGCCGTGCCGCAACGCGTCAACCGCATCCTTTCGGAAGCCGGGTTCGCGCAAGCGGAGTTGCAGCCTTATGATATGAAGCTGGATATATCGGCAGGTGAGGGGCTCGATGCCGCGGTCAGGTCAGCGGCCGAGATTGGTCCGGCCAACCTTGCAATGGAGGGGCAGCCCGAATCTGTGAGGGCGGCCGCCATCGAGTCGATCCGCGAGGCGCTTGTGCCCTTTGCCACCGAGAGCGGCGTTTGGCTCCCCGCGGCTGTCTGGATGGTGACCGCGAAGGTCGTGTGATGGAGCTAATTGCAGCCACAAGGGGCAAGAATCGGACGCGGCTGCGGTGCCGGATTCTGCAAGTCTGTGGATTGAATGGAATGGCTCCCCGGGCCGGATTCGAACCAGCGACCAACCGGTTAACAGCCGGTTGCTCTACCACTGAGCTACCAGGGAACAGAGCCGAAGCAGTGCGTTCAGCCCGGTGCGTATAACAAAGCCTCCCGAGCTTGCATAGCCGGAAAAGCTGCAAATTTTTCTCATCGCCAAGGCTTCAGGCAATCTATCAGCTTTTTCAGCGGAACGGGCTATAATCTCTCTGGATATTGAAGTTGCGCTAACCTGTCGGCAGTTCGCGAATGCGGCCTAAATGGCTTGCATCGTCCGCAGCGCTGCCCTAGTTGCTCGCAAGGAACAACTATAATTCGTGAGGATAGCCAATGTCGGACTTTTCGGCCGCCCGCCAGAACATGGTCGATTGTCAAATTCGTCCCAGCGATGTCACGGATGCACGAATTATCGACGCGATGCTGGCCGTTCCCCGCGAGATTTTTGTTCCGGATAACCTCCGACCGCTCGCTTATCTGGACATGAATTTGCCTGTCAGCGAGGTCGGATCGGCCAAACGGGTCCTCGTGAAGCCTGCGGTTCTCGCGAAATTGCTGCAAGCCGCGGAAATCGGCGCGGCCGATAGCATTCTCGTCGTCGGCTGTGCGTCCGGCTATACCGCCGCCGTGGCCGCGAGACTCGGGATGCGTGTAACAGCGACCGACCCGGATGCGGGGCTTGTAAAGCGCGCGAATGAAGCTTTCGCGCAACTCGGAATCACGACAGCAACTGCCAAGCTGGCAAAAACCACCGATGGTGACAGCGCAAATGCCCCTTACGACGTGATTGTGCTCGAAGGCGCCTCGGAGATGGTGCCGGAAGGCCTCTATCGGCAGTTGAAGGATGGCGGACGGCTGGTGGGAATCATGCCGGTTGGCCAATTGCAGCGCGCCGTCATCGTGACGCGCACGCGGGATGATTTTGGAACTCGGGTGCTTTTCGATGCATCCGAACCAGTGCTTCCGGGTCTCGGACGCGTTCCGGAATTCGCCTTCTAGCCTCATGTTTGCCCCAGTTTTCGGCGATTCGCTGGACACTGTGGCTAGGATGTCCCAATTCGAGAGTTTCGGTGAACAGCCGCGCGGATGGGGTTCCGTAACTTTCCAGCGACGAATATGATAAGCGACGTCGGGGCTTCGCGAGACATGCCCGATTCGGCAGAAACGCGGAGTCGGCAACGGGGACAATGGATTGCCGGGATGGGTGGCGTGAAAGCAGTTACCGGAACAGCGGCCGCAGTGTTGATGTTGGCCTTGGTGGGTACAACGCCCGTTCTTGCGGATACGATCGAGGCTGCGCTCGTTCGCGCCTATCAGAATAATCCCCAGCTCAATGCACAGCGGGCAGCGGTCCGTTCCACTGACGAGAACGTGCCGCAGGCCCTGTCGGGCTATCGCCCAAAGGTGGCGATCACGGCCAGTGGTGGCTATCAATATTCCGACGTATCGTCCGCGTCCGGCGGCTTCTCCTCCAGGCTGACGGGGAGCCAGATTCCCCGCGCTGTCGGCGCTACGGTGACACAGACTTTGTACAACGGCCAGCAGACCGCCAATCGTACGCGTGCCGCAGAAGGGCAGGTTTCGGCGGCGCGTGAAGGATTGCGAGTGCTTGAGCAGACCTTGTTGCTCTCGGCTGCCACCGTCTACATGGACTATCTGCGGGACTCGGCAATCGTCGAAGTCCAGAAGAGCAACACACGAGTTCTCGAACAGACATTGAAGCAGACGCGGGATCGCTTCAATGTTGGCGAAGTGACGCGGACCGACGTTGCGCAATCGGAAGCGCAACTTGCGGCCGGCAAGACGCAGGAACTGACGGCGGAATCCAATCTGAACACCACGCGTTCGAATTTCCGGCGCATCATCGGCAATGAGCCGAGCCAGCTTGCGCCGGGTTCGCCCGTGGATCGCTTTCTGCCCAACACGCTGGCGAGCGCCGTCAACCTGAGTTTGGTTGAAAATCCCAACGTCACGGCCTCGATGTACGGCATCGATGTCAGCTTTCTGCAGGTCAAGGTCGCCGAGGGCGCATTGTTTCCGACGGTGACGCTGCAGGTTGGCGCGCAGCAGAGCTACGAGCAGCAAATCTCGATTCCGAAGCAGTTCGTCGCATCGGCAATTGCGCAGGTGTCGGTACCGATCTTCCAGGGTGGTGCCGAGTATTCGCTGATCCGTCAGTCCAAGGAAACACTCGCGCAGCAGCGTCTGAACCTCGAGCAGGTCCGCGATCAGACCCGCGCCACGGTGGTGCAGGCGTGGGGACAATTGCTGGCCAGCAAGGCGCAGGTCTCATCGGCCCAAGCTCAGGTGCAGGCGTCTGAAATCGCGCTGAATGGTGTCCGCGAAGAGGCCAAGGCGGGCCAGCGCACGACCCTCGACGTCCTTAACGCGCAGCAGGCACTGGTCAACGCACGTGTGGCGTTGGTGACGGCGCAGCACGATCGTGTGGTCGCATCGTATTCGAGCCTGAGCGCGATCGGACGATTGTCGCCCCAAGTGCTGAAGCTCAAGACGAATATCTATGACCCGAGCGTCCACTACCATCAGGTCCGCGATAGCTGGGTCGGTGTCCGTACACCTGACGGGCACTAATCACACGGAGCCAGCCTCCCAAGCTTGGCCCTTGGAAGTGCTGCGTTAGCGGCACTTTGCTTGCATTCATTTCACGCGATGGCATACCCTTGAACGGATAGCGGCGCGATTCGTGTGGGCGTTGATGGGCGTTTACGCCAATCCCGGGCAGTATTCTTGGACCGACGCAAGTTCCAGAACGCTTGATCTGGGGACAACTCAAGCTTGCCAGGTGATGCCTCTGACAAGAGAGTAAGCTGCATGCAAATCAAGCGTACGCGGACGCGATTGCTGCGAAAGTACTGACGATGTGGAGTCCGATATGAGCCAGCCTGCAAAGGTTCAGGAGCCCTCGATGGAGGAGATTCTGGCATCGATCCGCCGCATTATCGCTGATGACGAGACCAAGCCGGCGACGTCCGAAGGAATTGCTGCGCCGACACCTAAAAGCGAACCCGCGGCCGTAAAGCCCGCGCCGACCATCGCCGTCGCGCCGGTCAAGACCACGCCGGCAACGGTGCAGGCACCGCCCCCCAAACCGGCTGCGGCGGAATCCAATAGCCAGGACGATATCGACGCGCTGCTCGCCGGTCTCGATGCCTCGACGACGGATGCCGAAGTCCGTGCACCGGCTCCAGTCGAGGATGTGCTCGATCTGACCGACGACATGGCGTTGCCGGACATGTCGCAACCCGGATTCCGGAAGGTCGAACCGGAGAGCGATCTGGAGTTCACCGAAACCGCATCGCATACCGATCGCGTGGATCCTCCTCCTGCGCCGGAGCGGCGCGTGGTCGCAGAGCAGGTGCCGTTTGCCGAAGCGGTGGCTTCAGCATCGCCGCAGATACTGTCGCACTCGACCGTCTCGGCTGTGGAATCGGCGTTCAACACGCTCGCGCACACGGTCTTGAGCAACAACGCGCGGACTCTGGAAGACCTGGTGCGTGAGATGCTGCGGCCGATGCTCAAATCTTGGCTCGACGACAATCTTCCCAGCCTCGTAGAGCGGATCGTCAAGGCCGAGATCGAGCGCGTTTCGCGGGGCCGCTGAGCCTGAGTTAGCCCTGTTTCCTGCTTCGGCGCCCTTTTAAGCTCCCTTAGGTTGACTTGCGGCGTGCTGGAAGCTTTCTAGCACGCTGGTTTACGCATATCCTGCCGCGATTGCCGCAGATGCTGCCCAAAATGCACGAGTTGCATAGACTATCGTTCGCCCGTCCCATCGCCGAGTGCTTGTGATTGTACCCCCATGATTGAAAAGACTTATCAACCTTCCGACATCGAGAACCGCATTTCGCAGGCGTGGGAAGCAACCGGTGCCTTCAAGGCCGGTCAACCGAACCGGCAGGACGCGCAACCGTTCACCATTGTCATTCCGCCGCCGAACGTCACCGGCTCGTTGCATATGGGGCACGCGCTCAACAATACCTTGCAGGACGTGCTGTGTCGTTTCGAGCGTATGCGCGGCCGTGATGTGCTGTGGCAGCCGGGCACTGACCACGCAGGTATCGCGACCCAGATGGTGGTCGAGCGCCAGTTGATGGAGCGTCAGGAACCGGGCCGGCGCGATCTCGGCCGCGCGAAATTCCTTGAGCGCGTCTGGAAGTGGAAAGCCGAAAGCGGCGGCGTCATCGTCAATCAATTGAAGCGCCTCGGTGCGTCGTGCGACTGGTCGCGCGAGCGCTTCACCATGGACGAGGGATTGTCACGCGCCGTTGCCAAGGTGTTCGTCGAGTTGCATCGCGAAGGCCTGATCTACAAGGACAAGCGTCTGGTCAATTGGGACCCGAAACTGCTGACCGCAATTTCGGATCTCGAAGTTCAGCAGATCGAAGTCAAGGGGAGCCTCTGGCATCTGCGCTATCCACTGGAAGGCAAGACTTTCAATCCGGACGATGCATCGACCTTCATTGTTGTCGCCACGACAAGGCCGGAGACTATGCTGGGCGATACGGCCGTCGCCGTGCATCCGGACGATGAGCGCTATCGGCACCTTGTCGGCCAACACGTCATCCTGCCGCTGGTAGGACGGCGAATTCCCATCGTCGCCGACGAATACTCTGACCCGGAGAAGGGGTCGGGCGCCGTCAAGATCACGCCGGCGCACGATTTCAACGACTTCGAGGTCGGTAAACGACACAACTTGCCACAGATCAACGTGCTCGACGTTGAAGGTCGTATCTCTCTCGCGGACAACGAAGCCTATTGGCTTGGTCTGCCGGAGAGCGCCTCGATGCAAGCTGCAACGCTGCACGGCGTTGACCGTTTTGCGGCGCGCAAGCAGATCGTGGCTTGGCTCAACGAAAGCGGCATCCTCGAAAAGATCGAGCCCAACACGCATATGGTGCCGCATGGCGACCGGTCCGGCGTAGTGATCGAACCGTATCTGACCGATCAGTGGTACGTCGACGCCAAGACACTTGCGCAGCCGGCGATTGCGGCGGTGCGCAGCGGTGCGACGACGTTCGTGCCGAAGAACTGGGAAAAGACCTACTTCGAGTGGATGGAGAACATCCAGCCGTGGTGCATTTCACGGCAACTCTGGTGGGGGCACCAAATTCCGGCCTGGTACGGCCCGGACGGCAGGGTGTTCGTGGCGGAGACCGAAGAGGAAGCGATCGGCAATGCGCTCGGCTATTACGTCGAGAAGGAAGTCATCACAGCCGAGCAGGGCCATGACATGGCGCTCGATCCGGCGCTGCGCGAAGGCTTCATCACGCGCGACGAGGATGTGCTCGATACCTGGTTTTCATCCGCGCTGTGGCCGTTCTCGACACTCGGTTGGCCCGATGAGATGAAGGACGTCGAACGCTATTACCCGACCAATGTGCTGGTTACCGGCTTCGACATCATCTTCTTCTGGGTTGCCCGAATGATGATGATGGGTCTGCACTTCATGAAAGATGTGCCGTTCCCGACGGTCTACATCCACGCTCTTGTCCGTGACGAGAAGGGCGCCAAGATGTCGAAGTCGAAAGGCAACGTCATCGACCCCCTGCATCTGATCGACGAGTATGGCGCCGATGCCTTGCGTTTCACGTTGGCGGCGATGGCTGCGCAGGGGCGCGACATCAAGCTCGCACCGCAGCGCGTCGAGGGATATCGCAACTTCGCAACCAAGCTGTGGAATGCCTGCCGCTTCGCCGAAATGAATGGCTGCGTGTTGCCGCCGGGATTTGATCCGACTCAGGCGAAGGAAACGCTCAATCGCTGGATTGCGCACGAGACGATGCATGCGGCGCGCGAGGTCAGTTCGGCGATCGAAGCTTACCGTTTCAACGATGCGGCGGGAGCGATCTATCGGTTCGTCTGGAACGTCTATTGCGATTGGTATCTCGAACTCGCCAAGCCCGTCATGCTGGGACCGGATAGCCCAGCAAAGGCCGAGACACAGGCGATGGTGGCTTGGGCGCGCGATGAAATTCTCAAGCTGCTGCACCCGTTCATGCCGTTTATTACGGAAGAACTCTGGGCGGTAACGGCTGCGCGCGAAAAGATGCTGGTGGTCACCGAATGGCCGATCAAGGCCGAGGTTCCGATGGTCGTAATTCCGGGGTCGGCAGTGCCGGGCGACGTGGCGAGTGCGGCCCTTGTTATTCCGGTCGGGCCAGTCGAAAGCTTTAGCGATCCCGAGGCAGAGGCGGAAATCGGCTGGGTTGTCGATCTCGTTACCGCCATCCGCTCGGTGCGCGCCGAGATGAACATTCCTCCCGCGACGTTGATGCCTTTGATGTTGGCTGGTGCGGCACCGGAGACGATACAGAGGGCGCGGCGCTGGAGCGATGTGATCAAGCGTCTGGCGCGACTTGCAGACATTTCCTTCGTCGATCGTGCGCCGGATGGCGCCATGCAGCTATTGGTGCGTGGTGAGATCGCGGCCTTGCCCCTCAAGGGCGTCATCGATCTGTCGGCCGAGAAAGCGCGCCTCGATAAAGAGATGGCCAAAGTCGAAGCAGACATCAAGCGCGTAGACGCCAAGCTCAGCAATGAGAAATTTGTCGCCAACGCACCAGAGGAGATTGTCGAAGAGGAAAAGGAAAAGCGCGAAGAGGCGGTCGCTCGCAAGGCGAAGATCCTTGAAGCGCTCGAACGGTTGCGTCGCGCGGCGTGAGGTGGTCGCGTTCCGGATCACATTGCCAACACCGTCTCGGAGATCGATGCGGCCAAGCGCTTCTATGATGCCTTCTCGCCGATCAGGCGGGAAATGCCTTGCTGAGGAAGCGTGAGCCCTTAAGGCCATAGCGCCACGGCAGTTCGACGGCCTTGGTGATGCCGATCCGCGGGCCCATGGCAATTTCGGGCTCGAGTTTGCGAGCGTGAACCGAGATCGGCGGCGCGGTGAGCGGCAGGCCGTTGTGCTTATTGGTAATACCCAGCGCGCTAGTCAATTTACCCGGTCCCGAACACAGCGCCTTCTCATCCTCCAGTCTTCTGCGTCGGCGCATCATGGCGATGCCGTGAGTAGGCTGCAGGGCACGGATCAACACCGCTGCCGCCGAACCTTCGGGCTCGCAGACAAAATTGATGCACCAGTGCATGCCATAGGACCGATAAACGTAGGCAAATCCGGCTGGTCCAAACATCACCATGGTTCGTGGCGTCGGCCCGCGATACGAGTGCGCCGCCGGTTCGCTCTGATGATAGGCTTCGACCTCGACGATCACGCCGCCCACGCCACCGACAAGTAACGTCGCGCCGATCAGTTCGGGTGCGACGTCGTGAACGCTACGTTCGAAGAAATTCCGGCCGAGCGGTTTCCTAAGTGGCGGGAAGGTGACCGCGGCATTGCTGGACGGGGGAGCTGGCTGTTTGGGCATTGCAGGGGACAAAAACGACCGGTTCTAAATCGGCGCATCCAGCGATATGCTATTGCTGCGTTCAGGGCAAATCCTCCGGGTTGCGGCCCTGCCTCCGACCGATTAGGTAAGGGGCAGCAAATCGGGCATCTCATGGTCGTCCTCGTCGATACCGTTTCAACCACCCAGGTTCGTCCTCGTCACCCGGAAAAGGTGAACCGGCCGGACTCAGTTTCGCCGCCAAAACCGGACTGGATCCGGGTGCGGGCGCCGAATACGCGCGGCTATGCGGACACCCGCAAGATCGTCAAGGAAAACGGCCTGGTTACCGTCTGCGAGGAAGCGGGCTGCCCGAACATTGGCGAGTGCTGGGACAAGAAGCACGCCACGTTCATGATCATGGGCGATACCTGCACGCGCGCTTGCGCGTTCTGTAATGTCAAGACTGGTATGCCGGGAGCGCTTGATGCGTCCGAGCCCGAGCACGTCGCAGAGGCGACATTCAAGCTGGGTCTTGCGCATATCGTCGTTACGTCGGTCGATCGCGATGATCTTGCCGATGGGGGTGCCGAACATTTTGCCCGGACCATTCGCGCTATCCGCGCACGTTGTCCGTCTACCACGATCGAGATTTTGACGCCGGATTTCCTGCGCAAGGACGGCGCGCTCGAGGTGGTCGTTGCGGCCAAGCCCGATGTCTTCAACCACAATCTGGAAACCGTGCCGTCGCGCTATCTATCGGTGCGTCCGGGCGCGCGCTATTTCCATTCGATCCGCTTGTTGCAGCGAGTCAAGGAAATTGATCCGACGATCTTCACCAAATCCGGCATCATGGTCGGGCTCGGCGAGGAGCGGCATGAAGTGCTGCAGGTGATGGACGATCTGCGTTCGGCCAACGTCGACTTTCTGACGATCGGCCAATATTTGCAGCCAACCCGCAAGCATCACGCTGTCATGCGTTACGTGACGCCGGACGAATTCAAGGGTTACGAGAAGATCGCTTACACCAAGGGGTTTCTGATGGTGTCCGCCAGCCCGCTGACGCGCTCGTCGCATCACGCCGGCGAAGATTTTGCCAAGTTGCAGGCCGCACGCGACGCGATGTTCCGCTGAGTTCTCTACGATGCCGCAATTCGCCAACAAGCGCCGGGTTCATCATAGCGCCGCCGAGATGTTCGATCTCGTTGCCAACGTCGAGCGCTATCCGGAGTTTGTGCCGCTCTGCAGTGCGCTGAAAGTACGCCAGCGGATGCAAAAACCGGACGGTATCGAAGTCATCGTCGCGGACATGACGGTTTCGTTCAAGCTGGTGCGCGAGACCTTCACCAGCAAGGTGACGCTCGATCGGCCCAATCTGAAGATTTTAGTCGAATACCTGCAGGGTCCCTTCAGCCATCTGCAGAACCGCTGGACCTTCGAGCCGAAGTCGGACGATGCCTGCGACGTCGGATTTTTCATCGCCTATGAATTCAAGAGCCGCATGCTGGCAATGCTGATGGGCAGCATGTTCGACACGGCGTTTCAGCGGTTTGCCGCGGCTTTCGAAAAGCGTGCCGATACCATTTACGCCAAACCGCGCGCTAGCATCGCATCGTAACGCTTTCAGGACAGGGGGCTGCTCGTACCGCGGGGCCTTCGCCGTTTTGCCGCAAGGCCGCGAGGCGTTCGTGCTGTGTTGGTCCGCGCGCGTGTCGGAGGCTGTCGCCGTACTTTGACGGGTGGTTGCGGCCCGCGCGCAAGTTCGATCAGCATACGGAGCGCTTCGAGAACTGAGCGCTGACGTACCGTGCTGCGACCGAGTGCGCCAAAGCGGCACTCGCGGTGGACCAGTCGACCGTCGCGCGCGGCTACCGCAAAATGCACGAGGCCGACGGGCTTGCCGGGCGTTGCACCGCCCGGTCCCGCGATGCCGGTGATCGACACGGCAAGATCGACGCCAGCCCGTTCCAGTGCGCCGACTGCCATCGCCTGTGCGGTTTCCTTGCTCACGGCACCGAACGTCGCGAGCGTCGTGGCCTTCACCCCAAGCATGACGCGCTTGGCATCGTTGGAGTAGGTCACGAAACCGCGGTCGATAACGTCCGACGAACCGGGAATATCGGTCAACGCACCTGCGACCAGACCACCGGTGCAAGATTCGGCAGTCGCGATGGTCAGCTTTCGCATTCGGCAAATATCGAGCAGCGAACGGGCGAGGGCCTTCGCGTCGCTGCCGCCCATGTCAGTTGCTCCGCTCGCTGGTTTGATCGCCCCATGGCAGGCGGATTGTCGCGGTTGCCATTGCCGCGATGCCTTCTTCGCGTCCAGTGAAGCCGAGGCGTTCGCTGGTGGTCGCCTTAACAGCGACGCGCCCTAACGGTAGACCCGTGATCTCCGCCACGCGCGCGCGCATCGTTTCGCGCAGCGGTCCAATTTTGGGGCGCTCGCAGATCAGCGTCAGGTCCAAATGCGCAATCTGCCCGCCACGGGCGGTGACGCGATCGACGGCGTAGGTCAGGAACCGGTCGGAAGCCGCGCCCTTCCACTGCGGATCGCTCGGCGGAAAGTGCGAGCCGATATCGCCATCGGCGAGGGCGCCGAGGATAGCATCGACCAGCGCATGCAGTCCCACGTCGCCGTCGGAGTGCGCGAGAAAGCCGCGGCTGTGCGGGACGCGTATGCCGCAGATCATGACGTGATCGCCTTCGCCGAAGGCGTGGACGTCGTAACCGATGCCGGTTCGCACATCGCCGAGTGCTGCGCCGAGGCGAGCTTCTTCGCGGTCAAAATCTGCAGGGGTCGTCAGTTTCATATTCACAGGATCGCCTTCAAACGTCGCCACCGTCAATCCCGCCCATTCGGCGAGAGCCGCGTCATCGGTGAAATCGTCGCGCTTGTCACGCGCGGCGCGGCGATGAGCATCGAGAATGACATCGAACCGGAACGCCTGTGGCGTTTGCGCAATTCGCAGCTGTGAACGATCCGGTGTTGCCTCGACGTGGCCCCCTGCGCCGACCTGTTTGATCGTGTCGGTCACGGGGATGACCGGCACGGCAGCGCCAGTCGCCGAGGCCGCATCAATGGCCCGGGAGATCAACGCCTCGTTCGCGAAGGGCCGCGCGGCGTCATGGATCAGCACGATGTCGGGGGCGAGCTCGGCGAGGGCTTCGAGACCGGCATGAACTGACGCCTGACGCGTCGCGCCGCCGTTGACCGGTGACTGGTATCGCAGTCCGCCGACGGCTTCGTTGAAGATGGCGATGTCATCCGGATTGACCACCGGTTGGACCGCGATGAGCCCGGGATGGCTGCAAAACGGCTGCATGGCGCGTGCGATGACGGTGCGGCCAGCGATCGAACGATATTGCTTGGGGCCGCCAGCGCCGGCGCGGAGCCCACGCCCCGCTGCAACAATGATCGCGGCCGTCCGATGGTGATTCGTCATGATTGAGGGAGTCAGTCCGCTTGGTGGTTGAGCCGTCCCGGCTCGATGGGAGAGCCCTTACCACGCCACCCCGAAAGATCAGAAGCTTTTCATGCACATATCGCCGTCGCCGATAGATCCAATGAAAATTGTGCATTGCACTTGCAAGATGATGCCGTTTGGTTAAACTGTAGGCATATTCGGATTATGCTCAATTAATGAGCGCATCCCGAACGGTAGTGGCGACCTCATAATTCCAGCGAGAGCCTCTTGAGCGAATTGGTGCCGACCACCGCAGACAGCCTGACCATCGGAGGCGTCGAAATCGCCAACCGCGTGTTGCTGGCGCCGATGTCCGGCATCACTGACGTGCCGTTCCGGCGACAGGTGGCAGCCCTCGGAGCGGGGCTAGTCGTTTCAGAAATGACCGCCAGTGACGACCTTGCGCGCGGCCGGCCGATGACGCTGCTGCGTGCGGAGGCGACGGGCATCGGACCGCACGTCGTGCAGTTGGCAGGCTGCGAGACGCGCTGGATGGCCGAAGGCGCGCGGATCGCGGAAGCCGCAGGCGCGGACATTATCGACATTAACATGGGCTGTCCGGCACGCCATGTGACTGGAGGCCAGTCCGGTTCGGCGTTGATGCGCGATCTCGATCATGCGTTGACGCTGATCGAGGCGACGATTGGCGCCGTGCGCGTACCGGTAACTCTGAAAATGCGTCTTGGCTGGGATCATGGCTCGATCAACGCGCCAGAATTGGCGCGTCGCGCACAAGATGCCGGTGTGCAGTTGATCGCGGTGCATGGCCGTACGCGCTGCCAGTTCTACAAGGGCGAAGCAGACTGGGAGGCGGTTCGCGCCGTGCGGGATGCGATCGATGTTCCGCTGGTCGTCAACGGGGACATCATGACCCATGAAGATGCTCGCGATGCGCTCGCCGCGTCGGGCGCTGATGCGGTGATGATCGGGCGGGGCGCACAGGGACAGCCTTGGCTGCCCGGGCAGATTGGCCGGCAACTGGCGACGGGTATTGCCGAACAGCCACCCGCCTTGCCGCAGCAATTCGAATATGTGTGCGCTCTCTACGACGAGATCGTCAGTCATTACGGCGTGCGCATCGGCTCGCGGCACGCACGCAAACATCTTGGTTGGTCACTGGATGTCGCCGCAGAACAAAGTGGCGCGCCGCCCGCCGCTCTCAAGGACTGGCGGCAGAAAATTCTGACCAATGAAAATCCGCCCGAAGTGCATCGCTTTTTGAAGGATGCCTTCGATGAATTTTCCTGGAGTGCTGCCGCATGACGCTTGCCGCTGAACAGCGCCAGACGACACCGTCGGAAAGCGAAGCCATCCTCAACGCGCTTCCGAACCCGGTCCTGCTGGTCGCACCGGACGGCAAGATTGTCGATGCCAATATCGCGGCTGAATCGTTCTTTGAGATATCGACGCAGTTTCTCAAGCGCCAGTCGTTGAAAGAACTGGTGCCGTTTGGCAGTCCGCTGCTCGCGCTGATCGAACAGGTGCGCAACACCGGATCGCCAGTGAACGAATACCGCGTCGATCTTGGCACGCCACGGATCGGTGGTGACCGGCAGGTGGATTTGCATGTCGCGCCGCTGACCGAACGTCCCGGTTACATCGTGGTGATGCTGCAGGCACGCAGCATTGCGGACAAGATGGACAGGCAACTCACGCATCGCAGCGCGGCGCGTTCGGTGATCGCGCTCGCCGCCATGCTGGCGCATGAAATCAAGAATCCGCTATCGGGCATTCGCGGCGCTGCGCAGTTGCTGGAGCAGGCCGCCTCCGTCGATGATCGCGTATTAACGCAGCTGATCTGCAATGAAGCGGATCGCATCGTCACGCTGGTCGATCGCATGGAAGTATTCGGCGACGAGCGGCCGGTGGCACGCGGCGCGGTCAACATTCATTCCGTTCTCGATCACGTCAAGCGATTGGCTCAGTCCGGCTTTGCGCGCAATGCGAAGTTCATAGAGGATTACGACCCCTCGCTTCCGCCTGTCCTCGCCAACCAGGATCAGTTGATTCAGGTCTTCCTCAATCTGGTGAAGAACGCCGCTGAAGCCACAAGCGATTTAGGGCGCGACGCCGAAATCCAGCTCACCACCGCGTTTCGTCCGGGCGTGCGTCTGTCGATCCCCGGCAAGAAATCACGCGTATCATTGCCCCTAGAATTCTGCGTCAAGGACAACGGTTCGGGTGTCCCGGAAGACCTGTTGCCAAATCTCTTCGATCCATTTGTCACGACCAAACAGACCGGAAGCGGACTCGGGTTGGCGCTGGTCGCCAAGATCGTCGGCGATCACGGCGGTATCATCGAGTGCGAGTCGCAACCGCGTAAAACCACGTTCCGCGTGCTGCTGCCGATGTTCAGCACGGCGAACACGACCAGCGATACCACTGACGATCGACCGGAGACGCCGGCCCCTTTCTCTCACAACCTCAGCTGAGGAATGGCGATGCCAACGAGCAGCATCCTTGTTGCAGATGACGATACTGCGATCCGAACAGTCCTGAATCAGGCGCTATCGCGAGCGGGTTATGAAGTGCGTTTGACCGGTACGGCAGCAACGCTTTGGCGCTGGGTCAGCCAGGGCGAAGGGGATCTTGTCATCACCGATGTCGTCATGCCAGACGAAAATGCGTTCGATCTGCTGCCGCGTATCAAGAAGCTACGCCCGAACTTGCCGGTCGTCGTGATGAGTGCGCAGAACACATTCATGACCGCGATCCGGGCGTCGGAGCGCGGCGCGTACGAGTATCTGCCCAAGCCGTTCGATCTGAAAGAGTTGATCGCGATCGTGGGCCGCGCACTGGCTGAGCCGAAGGAGCGGGTCGCGAGCCGCCACGAAGAATCTGAATTCGATGCCATTCCGCTAGTCGGCCGCTCCGCTGCGATGCAGGAAATCTACCGCGTTCTCGCGCGACTGATGCAGACCGATCTGACGGTAATGATTTCCGGTGAATCCGGCACAGGCAAAGAGTTGGTAGCGCGCGCGCTGCACGACTACGGCAAGCGCCGCAACGGTCCGTTCGTCGCGGTAAACATGGCGGCGATTCCGCGCGATCTCATCGAATCCGAGTTGTTTGGACATGAGCGCGGAGCATTTACCGGGGCCAACGCTCGCGCATCCGGCCGCTTCGAGCAGGCTGAAGGCGGCACGCTATTCCTTGATGAAATCGGCGATATGCCCATGGAGGCGCAGACGCGACTGCTTCGCGTGCTGCAGCAGGGCGAATACACTACGGTTGGGGGCCGCACACCGATCAAGACCGATGTGCGGATCGTTGCCGCGAGTAACAAGGATCTGCGGATACTCATCCAGCAGGGCTTGTTCCGTGAGGATTTGTTCTTCCGTCTGAACGTGGTGCCGTTACGATTGCCGCCGCTGCGCGAGCGGATCGAGGATTTGCCGGATCTCATCCGGCATTTCTTCGCATTGGCCGAGAAGGATGGGTTGCCGCCGAAAAAGCTCGACGCGCTAGCTATCGAGCGATTGAAGCAGCATCGCTGGCCGGGAAACGTCCGGGAGTTGGAGAACCTCGCCCGTCGGTTGGCCGCGCTTTATCCACAGGACGTCATCACCGGGTCGGTCATCGACGGCGAACTCGCAATTCCTGCCGTGATCCCCGGAAGCGCGGGGACGCAAGGTGTCGATAACCTCGGAGGAGCCGTCGAGGGATACCTTGCCGCGCACTTCTCCAGCTTTCCAAACGGGGTGCCGCCGCCGGGTCTCTATCATCGGATTCTGCGGGAGATCGAGTTGCCGCTGCTGACAGCGGCCCTGGCGGCCACGCGTGGCAACCAGATCCGCGCGGCCGACCTGCTCGGGCTCAACCGCAACACCCTACGTAAGAAAATCCGAGATCTGGATATTCAGGTCTATCGGAGCGGTGGATAGCCACATCCCGCAATGGCTAGAAGGAGATATCGTGGCCGCCGGGTTCTCGGTATCCTGATGTCGTGAAGCCGACGGACAGGGCCACTATGAATGCATTAGCGGGCATGTTGCTCATGGCAAGTGTGCCAGCCTATTTCGTGATCCAACCAGCGTTGCTCATGCGATGGTCCGGTGGCTGGCGTCGAGCGGCCATGCTGCCTCTGGTTTTGACGGTGCCTGCGCTGCTCTTCAGCCTGTACGCATTGTTTGACGGTTCGAACCTTTGGCCGCTGACGTTGATCTTTGCTGCGGGTATTAGCTCACTCTATCTGGTGGTGTTGTGGTCAGTCCGATGGTGGATGTGAAAGCGCCTTGTCCCGCGTAGCACCGTCAGCTGGCGGCCTGGCGCATCCCGGGCACTCGCTGATAGCGCGAATGGCATGAGGCGAGCGCCAGTAAACGGGAATCATGATGTATCGGATCACAAAAATGTCGCTTTCCAGCAACATTGTTGTATGAATGCATCAGTTTGACGATCCTAAAGTGCTCGTCTGCCCATTTCAGACATATGTGCGATGACCAGCGCAGATTCGCCGGCCCCTTCGTTCGACCCATCGATTGACGAACTTCGCGGCCGACAACTGCGCAGGTTGTTGGCGCCGTTCGCGATCGGGCTGGCGCTGCTTTCGGCCTTCCTTACCTTCGTGGTGCTAACGGGTCTGACGCCGATCGCTCCGACGAGTGATGTCGTCGTCACCTTCCTGCTGATCAACATTGCTACGATTCTCGTTCTGGTTGTCATTATCGGGCGAGAGGTCTGGCAAGTTGTTCAGGCTCGGCGGCGCGGCAGGGCGGCCGCGCGGCTACACGTTCAGATCGTCAGCCTGTTTTCCATCATTGCCGTGCTGCCGGCGGTGTTGGTGTCGATCGTCGCCAACGTCACCATCGACCGTGGGCTCGATAGGCTGTTTTCGGGGCCGACGCGCGCTGTCGTGCAAAACTCGCTGAATGTCGCGAACGCGTACATGCAAGAGCATGCGCAGCTCATTCGCGGCGACATCATCGGCATGGCCAACGACATCGCTCATGCGCGGCCGCTCTACGATCAGGATCGGCAGACATTCCGCCGGTTGCTGACCGAAAGTGCGGCACGACGCAATCTTCCTGGAGCGATGCTGATCGACAAGGATCGCAATATCCTCGAGTCGGCACAAACTGGAATTCGGCAGGATTTTACCACGCCAGCGCCGGACTTCCTCAAGGACGTCAATGAAGCCGAGCCGCAAATTGCCGTCTTCACGGAAGCCAACTATGTGGCTGCGGTTATCCGCCTGCGCGCCTTCGACGATACCTTTCTGTACGTCGCACGGTTGCTGGATCCGCGGGTCGTCGCACAGCTCCGGCAGACGCAGGCCAGCGTCGCGGAATACGCCAACATCGAGTCGCGCCGCCTCGGTATCCAGGTCGCTTTCGCCTTGATGTTTACGGTGATCGCGCTGTCCGTGTTGATGTCGGCGGTGCTGATCGGATTGAATTTTGCCAATTGGCTCGTGGCTCCTATTCGCCGGCTGATGGGTGCAGCGAATATGGTTTCGACCGGCGATCTCAACGTTCAGGTGCCGGTGCTTCGCTCGGAAGGCGATCTCGCCCAACTTGGCGCAACCTTCAACAAGATGACGCATGAATTGCGTACGCAGCGGGACGAACTCGTCAGCGCTAGCGACGTGATCGACAGCCGCCGGCGTTTCATCGAGGCGGTTCTGTCATCGGCGAGCGCAGGCATTATCGGCGTCGACGGTTTCGGCAACATCGCGGTGCTGAATCGATCCGCCGAAAAGCTGATCGGGCATTCGGAGTCAGAGACTCTCGGACATGCACTTTCGGATGTTGTTCCTGAACTGGATGACATGATGAAAAAGGCGCGCGAGGGAACGCAGCGTCTGGTCCAAGGGCAAGTTACCATCACCAGGGAAGGGCGCGAGCGAAATCTGTCAGTCCGCGTCAGCGCCGAACACACCAGCCAATCACGCGACAGCTATATTATCACCCTGGACGACATCACGGATCTCGTGGCTGCGCAGCGGACCTCGGCGTGGGCCGACGTCGCGCGCCGCATTGCTCACGAAATCAAGAATCCGCTGACACCGATCCAGCTTTCCGCGGAACGTATCCGTCGCAAATTCGGCAAGGTCATTGTCGAAGACAAGACCATCTTCGAGCAGTGCACGGATACCATCGTGCGGCAGGTTGACGACATCCGTCGCATGGTCGACGAGTTCTCGCGCTTCGCACGCATGCCTAAACCTGTGATCGAGGGTGAAGATGTCGCAGACACCGTGCGGCAAGTGGTGTTCTTGATGCGCGTCGGCCATCCCGATATCGATATCGAAGCCGATATCAAGGACGAACCGCTTCGCGCCCGTTTCGACCGCCGACTCATTTCGCAGGCGCTCACCAACATCATCAAGAATGCGACCGAGGCAATTGAGGCTGTTCCTGAAGAATTTCTGACCAAGGGACGCATTGAAGTGACCGTTGCGCGCGACAATGACGATGTTGTCATCGACGTTGTCGATAACGGCATCGGCTTGCCCAATGTCAGCCGCTCGCGGTTGCTTGAGCCATACGTCACGACGCGCGAGAAGGGCACCGGTCTTGGCTTGGCGATCGTCGGACGCGTGCTGGAAGATCATGGCGGCGGTATCGAACTGAACGATGCCGCGGCGATCCATCCTGGCGCCCGTGGCGCTTGGATGCGCTTGCGCTTCGCGATCTCAGGTCAGCCGAAAGATGCCGAAGCCGCCGATGGCCGCAAAATCGAGCAAGAAACCAAAGGTGACGTCTCAGACACCGATAACAAAACGGGCGTGATGCATGGCAAATGACATTCTGATTGTCGACGATGAGGCCGATATCCGCGATCTCGTCGCGGGCATCCTCGAAGACGAAGGATTCACGACGCGCACCGCACGCGACAGCGATCAGGCGCTTTCGGAGATCTCCAATCGTCGTCCCAACTTGGTCTTTCTTGATATCTGGCTGCAAGGTAGTCGGCTCGATGGTCTGCAGTTGCTTGAACATATCAAGCGCGACCATGCCGAGGTGCCGGTGGTCATGATTTCCGGCCATGGCAACATTGAAACGGCAGTCGCGGCGATCAAGCGTGGCGCTTACGATTTTATCGAAAAGCCGTTCAAGTCGGACCGCCTGATTTTGGTGGCGACACGCGCCCTTGAAACGTCGCGATTGAAGCGCGAGGTACGCGAGCTCAAGCAGCTGGCGCCGACGTCAACGACGCTGGCGGGGCGCTCCGCATGCATGAATCAGTTGCGTCAGACGATCGAACGCGCGGCCAAGGCTAACAGCCGTATCATGATTGTCGGCCCGTCGGGATCCGGCAAGGAGTTGACCGCACGCACGCTGCACAATGCTTCGGCACGTGCGGAGGGGCCTTTTGTCGTCATCAACGCGGCCGCCATCACGCCGGAGCGGATGGAAGAAGAACTGTTTGGCGTCGAGCAGTCCAACAGCGAGCAACCGCGCAAGGCGGGCGCGCTGGAGGAGGCGCACGGCGGCACGCTGTTCATCGATGAAATTGCCGACATGCCGCGCGAGACGCAGAACAAGATTCTGCGCGTATTGGTCGATCAGACGTTTCAGCGGACCGGCGGCACGGCCAAGGTACATGTCGATGTCCGCATCGTGTCATCGACGGCGCGCAATCTCGAAGAGGAGATCGCCGCCGGACGATTCCGCGAAGATCTCTATCACCGCTTATCGGTCGTGCCGATCCGTGTTCCGCCACTCTCCGAACGACGCGAAGATATCCCGGAATTGATCGACTATTTCATGGATCAGATTTCCGCCACCACCGGGTTGCCGAAACGCAAGATCGGCGATGACGCGATGGCTGTGCTCCAATCGCATGTTTGGCCAGGGAACGTTCGACAGCTGCGCAACAACGTCGAGCGCGTGATGATCCTGGCTGGAGGCGATCCGGAGGCGGTTATCACCGCGGATATGCTGCCGCAGGATGTTGGCTCGATGGTACCGGCGATGCCGACCGGCAACAACGGCGAGCACATCATGGGCCTGCCGCTGCGCGAAGCGCGTGAAGTCTTCGAGCGCGATTACCTGATAGCGCAGATCAGCCGGTTTTCCGGCAATATTTCGCGCACCGCCGAATTCGTTGGCATGGAGCGGTCGGCGCTGCATCGTAAATTAAAAGCTCTCGGCGTCGGCTGAATGCCATCGATCAATCAATTGGAAAATTCATGTCGCGCATAGCTTACGTTAACGGCCTTTACCAGAACATGCGCGAGGCCTGCGTTAATATCGAAGACCGGGGCTATCAATTCTCCGACGGCGTCTACGAAGTCTGCGAGATCCGGGGTGGACGGCTGGTCGATATGCCACGCCATCTGGCGCGATTGCAGCGGTCGCTTAGCGAATTGCGGATATCGATGCCGATGCCGCTCGCGGCGCTTGAGGTGGTGATGCGTGAGGTCGTGCGCCGCAATCGTGTTCGCTACGGTATTGTCTACCTGCAGATTACCCGTGGCGTCGCGCGGCGTGATCACGGTTTTCCGGCGGCAACGGTACGGCCTAGCGTGGTGGTGACGGCACGTTCGCTCAGCTTCGCAAAAAATCAGGCAACGGCAGCGAAGGGGATCGCTGTGATCACAGTCGCGGAGAATCGCTGGCCCCGCGTCGACATCAAATCGGTGTCACTGCTGCCGAATGTGCTGGCCAAGCAGGCCGCACGCGATCGGGGAGCGTACGAGGCATGGTACGTCGATCCGCAGGGCTATGTGACCGAGGGTTCGTCCAGCAATGCCTGGATTGTGACGGCTCAAGGCAGCGTCGTGACCCGCTCGGCAGAGAGCGGTATCCTGTCCGGCATTACGCGGGCGGTCTTGATGGAAATTCTGGCGGCACTGCAGATCAAGCTGGAGGAGCGACCATTTACCGCGGCCGAGGCCGCACAGGCGGCCGAGGCGTTTGTCACGTCGGCCTCGCAGATTGTCATGCCCGTGGTAGCCATCGACAGTCGTCCTATCGGGGATGGTGTCCCGGGGCCGATCTCGCAACGCCTGCGCGAGGAATTTCATCGGTTTTCTGCAATTTCATGATCTTTTGGTGTGTTGGCTCCGGTCGGTTACTTATCCATCTTGCCTAAAACCGGTAGCTGCCCTCTAATCGGGCTGCAACAGCCTCGGAGGGGGATCTCAGAGGGTGAGGGCAACCTGGAATAGGGACCAAGTAATAAGGTCGCGTCCGGGATCAAAAAAAGAAGCAAACGAGATCGCGAGAAAAAAACAATGGCGGCAGACCGCGCACAAAACTTACAAGACACCTTCCTTAATCACGTACGTAAAACCAAGACGCCTCTGACAATCTTTCTGGTGAATGGCGTCAAGCTGCAGGGGATCGTTACCTGGTTCGATAATTTTTGTCTCTTGCTCCGGCGCGATGGTCATTCGCAGCTTGTCTACAAGCACGCGATTTCGACGATCATGCCGGGCGCACCGATTCAATTGTTCGAAGGTGGCGAGGATTCCCCAGCGTGAAAGCGGCCTGATTGGAACCGCGAGAACGTGACGGGGGCAGTGACCGACCTCAGTCGACGCGTGATGCGTCGACTGGGCGTGCGATCGTTGTTGGCCCGTATCTTCGGTCTCGGGGTGGCGACGCGGATGTCGCGACCGCAAGTCGCGTCGTCCGCAATGCCGAGGCGAAGCTTGAGGAGATCGTCGGCCTCGCGCGTGCGATCGACCTGACCGTTGCCGATGCGGTGATTGCCCCAGTCACCCAGATCAGGCCTGCGACCTATCTCGGCAAGGGCAAGGCAGAAGAGATTGCCGGATTGATTGCCAGCCATGGCGTCGACCTCGCGATCATGGACTGCGCGCTATCGCCGATTCAGCAACGCAATCTCGAGAAGGTCTGGGGCATCAAGGTGCTCGATCGGACCGGCCTTATCCTCGAAATATTTGGCCGCCGTGCGAAGACCAAGGAAGGTGCGCTTCAGGTCGAGCTTGCTCACCTGAACTATCAACGCAGCCGCCTGGTTCGCTCATGGACCCACCTCGAGCGGCAGCGTGGCGGATTCGGTTTTCTGGGCGGCCCCGGTGAAACGCAAATTGAGGCCGATCGGAGGTTGATCGGCGAGCGCATCACGCGCATCGAGAACGAGATCACCAAGGTTCAAGCGACGCGGCGTCTGCATCGCGCCGGTCGCCAGAGGGTGCCTTATCGGGTGGTTGCGCTCGTCGGCTATACCAATGCCGGGAAGTCAACGTTGTTCAATCGCCTGACGCGCGCGAGCGTGCAGGCCGCCGACATGCTGTTTGCGACGCTGGATCCGACGCTGCGTGCACTCAACCTGCCACACGGCGGTAAGGCCATGTTGTCGGACACGGTCGGCTTCATTTCAAATCTGCCAACGCAGCTGGTTACGGCGTTTCGGGCAACGCTCGAAGAGGTCATGGAGGCCGACATCATCCTCCACGTTCGCGACATCTCGCACGATGATGCCGAAGCCCAGCAGCGCGATGTGGACATCGTGCTGCGGCAACTGGGAATCGATCCGGATGCCGGCGCCAATGTCATCGAGGTCTGGAACAAGATCGACCGTTTCTCCGCCGAGGAACGCGAAGAGCTGGCGAATATCGCGGCGCGACGGCCACCGGAACGGCGCTGCTATCTGGTCTCTGCAGAGACCGGCGAGGGCATCGATGCGCTGCTGGCGGCGATCGAGGATCTGTTGGCCGCGACCCGTGCGACCTTGACGCTGACGATCGATGCCTCAGATGGCGCGGGCATCAGCTGGCTGCACCGCAATACCGAGGTTCTGACCAAAACGCTCCGCGGTGCCAAATTCGATATGACGGTTCGGGTCGATGAGACCAAGCGGGACATCGTGATCAGCAGGTTTTCCGCGGTCGAAACCAAGCCATCGTCAAATTCGCCGGGCACAATGTAGCTGCAGCTACATTGGCGGCACCATCGGTAACGAACCGCACGGCAGGTCTTCGCGCATGGCCCTTGACCCGTCCGGGCTGGCAGCTATTCCATGCCTAAGAACGGTAAGAACAAGTGGGAGAATGACGTGGCTTATTCAAATACACTGTTGCTGATCAATGGTAAGTGGCGCGCGGCTGGCTCCGGGCGCACGATCCCGATTGTCAATCCGGCGACGGAAGAAACGATCGGCAACGTCGCCCATGCCGACCGTGCCGACCTCGACGAGGCGCTTGCCGCTGCGGCAAATGGTTTCAAGGTCTGGCGCGCCATGTCAGCGCTGGATCGCTCCAGGATCATGCGCAAGGCCGCTGAGCTGATGCGGGAGCGGGCCGACAATATCGCCACGCTGATGACGATGGAGCAGGGCAAGGTCCTCGCCGAGGCCAAGATTGAAACGCTGGCAGCTGCCGACGTTATCGACTGGTTCGCAGAAGAAGCGCGCCGGGCTTACGGTCGTGTGATTCCGGCGCGAGGACCCGGCATCTATCAGTTGGCAGTGAAGGAGCCGGTCGGTCCGGTTGCAGCGTTTACGCCGTGGAATTTCCCGATCAATCAGGTCTGCCGCAAACTATCGGCGGCGCTCGCTGCAGGTTGCTCGATCATCGTCAAAGCGCCAGAGGAAACGCCAGCATCGCCAGCCGAGTTGTTGCGGGCATTTGTCGATGCGGGCGTGCCTGCGGGAGTCATCAACCTGGTGTTTGGCGTCCCTGCTGAGATTTCGGAATACCTTATTCCGCATCCGGTCATTCGCAAGATTTCGTTCACCGGCTCGACCGCCATCGGCAAGCAACTCTCGGCGCTCGCCGGTCTGCACATGAAGCGTGCGACGATGGAACTGGGCGGGCACGCGCCAGCCATCGTGTTCAACGACGCGGATGTGTCGAGCGCGGCGAAGATCATCCTCGGCGCGAAGTATCGCAATGCCGGACAGGTTTGCATCGCGCCGACACGGCTGCTGGTGCAGGACAAAGTCTACAAGGAATTCGTCAGCAAGTTCGCGGAGGGTGCCAAAGCTATCAAGGTCGGCAATGGACTCGATCCGGAATCGAAGATGGGTTCGCTCGCCAATACGCGTCGCGTTCCGGCGATTGAAAGCTTTGTACAGGATGCCGTTGCCAAAGGCGGCAAGCTCGAAGCCGGCGGCCATCGTATCGGCAACAAGGGTTATTTCTTCGAGCCGACAGTGGTGAGCGATGTGCCGAAGGATGCACGGGCAATGAATGAAGAACCGTTCGGCCCGCTGGCGCTGATTTCGCCGTTCACGACCTTCGATGAAGTTGCGGAGGAGGCCAACCGTTTGCCCTACGGCCTTGCGTCATATGCTTTCACCAGTTCGACGAAGACGGCAACAGCTATCGGCTCGGCGATCGAGAGCGGCATGGTTGCCATCAACAATGTTGGACTCGGAATGCCGGAGAATCCGTTCGGCGGCGTCAAGGATTCCGGCTACGGCTCCGAAGGAGGAACCGAAGCCATGGAAGCCTATCTCAATACCAAGTTTATTTCGCAGACTGGCGTTTAAAGAAACCCGGAAAAAAGAACCCCAAGTGAAGCGGCGGATCGATCAGCCCGCCGCTTCTTTCGTTTTGGCCTCATTCCAAAGGGCGTCCATTTCGGCCAGCGAGGCGTCCGTCAAAGTACGGCCGCTCGCCTGTAGCGATTGCTCGATATAGGCGAAGCGCCGTTCGAATTTGGCGTTGGTCCTACGCAATGCTTGCTCCGGGTCGGCATCGACGTGACGCGCGAGGTTGACCAGCGCGAACATCAGGTCGCCGGTCTCGTCTGCAATTTGCGTTGGATCGCCGCGATCGAGCGCCGCTTCGATCTCATCCGCTTCTTCGCGAATTTTATCGAGCACCGCACGTGGATCGTTCCAGTCGAACCCGACGCTCGACGCTTTGCGTTGCAGTTGCATGGCGCGCGTCAATGCCGGTTGACCCGCCTTCACGCCGGCGAGCAGCGATACATCGGAATTCGTTGCGGCAGGATTGCGAGCCACGCGCTCGGCCCTTTCTTCCGCTTTGATCCGATCCCACGCACCCTTCACGTTTGCCGGTGTCAGTCGTCCGTCAGCATCGGCAAAGACATGTGGATGCCGACGGATCATCTTGCGGGTGATAGCTTCGACGACATCGCCAAAAGCGAACGCACCTTGCTCTTCGGCCATGCGAGCGTGATAAACGACCTGCAACAGCAAATCGCCGAGTTCGTCGCAGAGATCGTACATGTCGTTTCGCGCGATCGCATCGGCGACTTCGTAGGCTTCCTCGATGGTGTAGGGTGCGATGGTCGCGAAGTTTTGCTCAAGATCCCAAGGACAACCGGTTACCGGTGTGCGGAGTTGCGCCATGATTTCGAGCAGGCGGGATATGTCGCGGGAAGGGGTCATTGCGCACCAAGGGCTGAATTGAATGGCTAACCTATGCCGCAAGAGGCACGGTTCGCCCAGCAAAAACCGATTGGCCGGGTGGCGACATATTTGGCGTTGCTTGCAGGGAGTGCTATGGGCAACTCATGAGCAACGTTTCGGAACAGGATACTGCACTTGTGCTGTTCTCGGGTGGCCAGGATTCAGCAACCTGTCTCGCCTGGGCATTGTCGCGATTTCGCCGCGTGGAGACGCTGGGTTTTCACTACGGACAACGACACGCAATCGAACTCGATTGTCGTGCGGCTTTGCTTGCCGGCGTCGGAACCATCCGCACCGATTGGCGTGAGAAGCTCGGCGAAAATCATACGCTGGATATTCCGACACTCGGCACCATTTCCGAGACGGCGTTGACGCGCGATGTTGCGATCGAGATGGTCGAAGGCGGGTTGCCGAATACGTTCGTGCCGGGACGTAACCTGGTGTTTCTGACATTCGCGGCGGCGTTGGCTTATCGGCGCGGCATTCGTCATATCGTTGGCGGGATGTGCGAGACGGATTACTCGGGTTATCCCGATTGTCGCAACGACACGATCAAGGCGCTGGAGGTTGCGCTCAACCTTGGCATGGATCGGCAGTTCGAATTGCACACGCCGCTGATGTGGCGCGACAAGGCGGCGACGTGGGCGCTGGCTCACGAATTGGGTGGCGACGCATTGGTCAATCTGATCCGCGAGCAGTCGCACACCTGTTATCTCGGTGAGCGCGGATCGAAGCACGCATGGGGCTATGGTTGCGGCGAATGCCCGGCGTGTCGATTGCGGGCCAAGGGGTGGTACGAATACGAAGCCACCCGTCGCGATCAGTCGTGAAAGTCCTGCGGCTGGAGCACGATCGGCGTACCATGCGGCGTCCGGTTGGCCGCGTGATCCCAGGCATGACGGTAGCGATCGAGCATTAAAGTCGATGCGGCACCCTTGCGGTCAACCAGTGTCTCCAATGTGGCAAGCCAATGCCGGTAATAGGTGTCGCCAAGGTCGGCATCGCCGGCGGCCTGCGCGCGTTTGATCTCCTCGGCGAGCGTTGCCGCCCATTCGGGCCAGGTGAATAACCCGCGGTCGTGCAGCGTCAGCGCCATGGCGAAGGCGTGGGCTTCCCAGGGCTCGCGGAATACCGGCCCATCGTCGTCGCGCGGAAGGTCGGGCAGGGCATCGGCGGCTACTTTCGCCGCGGCAAGGTCCGTCATGCTAACTCCAGATACGGCTCAAACGCGTCGACCGATACCTTCACGGTTGGATCGGACTCGGCGCCCCACAACTCCTGCCCGTCGAACACGACGGTGTAGAGCCATTGCGGATTTTCTCCCGATTCCGTCGCTGCGGTGTCCGGGTAGACATGGCAACCGTGGTCGCGTTCGACGACGCCCATGTGTCCGCGGACATAGCGTGGCAAGCGCGTGTGCGTGAGGGGATGAATGTTCCTGGCGCGAACGCGATCGCCCGCCTTGAATTTCGCTGGCGCTTGCGGTGTGCGGCCGAATTTGCCGCGAGTCATGACGCGTTCGAGATCGCCGACCTTGAAGCCTCCGCGCTTGAGCGCCTTCGGCGGTGTCGAGGCGTGGCCGGCCTTCACTTCATCGGCCCCGATGAACCCCTTATCGATCAGCATATCCTCAAGGCCGAGCAGCCATTTCTTGTAATAAGAGCTGGCGAGATAAACGTGCGGCGGCAGGGCTTCGCGATAGAAACGCGACGTGTCGATGTTGAAGGCGCCGGCAGCGCCTAACGCGCGCACCATGGCCAACACACGCGCTTCCCATTCGGTATGAAACATCGGCTCGTTCAGTTCCGGCTCGACCTTGCCGAAACCGTCCATGCCGCCCATGTCGTGAACGCCGTTCACGATGGCGCGCCCGGCGTCTTGGGAAATCCAGTCCCGATCATCGAGTCGCGGGTAACGAGTTCGGCAAGTTGCTGTTCGCTCCAACCCTCGGTGCCGGCCGGACGCATCGGCAGCACCAGGAAGCGGGTCTCGGCGGTCGAGTCCCAGACGCGGATTTCGACGTCTGTGGGAACGCTGACGCCGAAGTCGGCCAACACGCCGCGCGGATCCTTGACGGCGCGTGAGCGATAGGGCGCGGCCTTGTACCACACCGGCGGCAGGCCCAGCATTTCCCACGGATAGCACGAGCACAACGTACAGACGACCATGTTGTGGCGTTGCGGCGTGTTCTCGATCACCACAAGATGATCGCCGACGCGACTGACATGGCCCAGCGTGCCGACAGCCTTGGACCCGTCTTCCAGCAATGCCTGTTTGAAGGCCGGGTCGGTCCAGGCCTTGGCGACAACCCGTGCGCCGTTATGTGGGCCGATCTTGGTCTCGTAGGCCTGAATGATGGCGTCGAGCGCTGCTGGATCAATATAGCCTTTTTCGGTCAAGACCGTCTCGAGCGCGCGAACGCGAAGCTCGGTTTCCGACAAGTCCGAATGGTCGTGATCGTGATGATGATCGTGGTCGTCGTGATGTCCCGTCATGCGGTCAGGATAGGCCCAAGACCGCGGATATGTCGAGTAGCGGGCACCGTTGGCGGCCGCCGTGAACGCGATTTGTGGATCGCAGGGTGCCGCCATTGCGCCAACGAAAATTCCTCGCGCGATGGTTGGGATGCCCGTAACATCCAGCGAAAATCGTGGCGGGACAAAGTTGGCACGAAGGTCCAGCTCTGCCTATCGAACGGGAATTGAAGCCATTGGCCAGTTTTGTCCAAATTGAAAAAGGTCTGGGGCCTGAGGGACGGATCGCCGTCGTGCGCTTCGACCGCCGCGACGGCGTCAACGCCCTGTCCCCGGAAGCCCTGCGGCAACTCACCGATGCGGCGCGCAATTTCGAGGACGACGCCGGGACGTCGGTTGTCGTGCTGACCGGTGGCAGCAAGGCCTTCAGCGCCGGCTTCGATTTGAAGGATGCCGAGGGTCGGGCGCGGGCCGACATGGACATCGGTGCGTTGCGACGGCATCTCAAGCTGGGGCCGCGGCTGTCGCGCGCCTGGCAGGACATGGAGCAGGTCACTATCGGCGCCATCGAGGGGTTCTGCATCGGCGGCGGCGTGGCGCTGGCGGTTGCGCTCGATTTCAGGGTGATGGCGCGGGATGCCCACATCCGCGTGCCGGAGATCGGCCTCGGCATGAACATGAGCTGGCAAAGCGTGCCGCGCATGCTGCACCTGATGGGACCGGCGCGGACCAAGCAGGCGGTCATCCTGGCGGATCAGCGCATTTCTGCGGCGGACGCCTACGAGTGGGGTCTGGTCGAAGAACTGGCCGATAGCGGCAAGGCATTCGACGCGGCGATGGCGCTGGCCGAAAAGGTCGCGCGGCAGCCGCCGATTTCGGTCGCCATGACCAAACTGACCGTTAACCGCCTTGCCCACGCGCTGGATGACCTTGCCAGCCATATGGACGTCGATCAGTTTGCTCTGGCCAGCCTGACCGAGGACCACAAGGAAGGCGTGGCGGCGTTCCTGGGCAGGAGGCCGCCGCGGTTCAAGGGACGCTAGTCGGAAACAGAGAAGAGCCCACAAGCGAGGGGCACCGAGATCGGAGGACCACCCATGCTGAAGCTCAAGCCGAACTGTGAATGTTGCGATCGCGATCTGCCGCCGGAAAGCGCCGATGCCCGCATCTGCAGCTTCGAATGTACGTTCTGCTCGGAGTGCGCCGAAACGGTCCTCAGGGGTGTCTGCCCCAATTGCAAAGGCAGTCTGGTCGCGCGGCCGATTCGTCCAGCCGCCATGCTCGTGAAGTATCCAGCATCCACGGAACGGCATTTACGGCAGCAGCCCTGCGTCGCCTGAGATGCCAGGGAACCCTTGGGCTATTCGACTAAAGATAGTGATCTTTCAATATTTTGGCATCTCTAATTCATGCATTAGTCGAATTAGTGCTATCCGTGCGCCCGTGGGGCTCCATGTTCTGTTCGAATTCAAGGTTCGGGGCCTTCACAGCAGGGATTTCGTTGTTATTTTAGGCGCATAGTTATCGCGGTGCCGAAGAGCAGACGCCGCGAGGAGACCAAGCTGATGAACTTATCCGACGGAACAACTCGCCCCAAGCCGCGCCCGCGCCCGCAGGTGATGCGCCTGACCGATGCTGCGGCGGCACGGATCGATGAACTCACCAAACGCGCCGACTCGGAGATCGTCGGCCTGCGGGTCGGGATCAAGAACGGTGGCTGCGCCGGTCAGTCCTATACAGTCGAGTACGCCCACGACATTCTCCCGACCGATGAAGTGGTTCAGGACAAGGGCGTGAAGATCCTCGTCGATCCCAAGGCGGTGATGTTCCTGCTTGGAACGGAGATGGACTACAAGACCGACAAGATGTCAGCGCAGTTCGTTTTCAATAATCCGAACCAGACGGGAGCGTGTGGTTGCGGCGAGTCCGTGCAACTCACGCCGGCCAAGGTCGATAGCTAAACCAATCCGTATTCGCCCATGGACCGCGATTTCCTGCTGGATTTATTCGCGGCTTTCGGTGCGGTCACTTTGCGGCGAATGTTCAGCGGTTACGGCATATCCGCCGAGGGCGTTAACTTCGCGCTGGCACTGCGTAGCGGTCTTTATCTGCGGGCGGATGAAGCCAACATTCCCGCGTTCGAAGCTGAAGGTTCGACGCCGTTTCAGTATGCCGCACGCGGGAAGACCGTCACTGTTGCATCGTATTGGCAATTGCCGGAGCGGCTTTACGACGATCCCGAAGAACTGAGTGGCTGGGCGCGCGAGGCGTTAGCCGCAGCCCGGCGGGCCGCCGACAAGAAGCGTCCGCGTCGGGCATCGGCAAAGAAGAAAGCCATTCCCAAGGGGAAGAAAGCCGGCGGAAGGAAGCGTCGACGAACCTAGGCGGATCGCCTGTTCAGGCGACGCGGTTGCGGCTTTCGGCAGAGAATTCGGGGTCGGTCTCACAAATCACGCGATTGCGGCCGGTGCGCTTTGCCGCATACAGGCAGGCGTCGGCGCGTTCGATCAGGGTGTCCATCGTGTCAGTCGGCTGCAGTATCGAAACGCCGACCGAGATGGTGACGCGGCCAAGGATTTCCCCGGTCGATTTCTTTTTCAGTTCCTTCGACATCACCGCACGGCGGATATTGTCGGCCACTGACAACGCCTGCCGGAGCGCTGTGTTCGGCAATACGACAGCAAACTCCTCGCCGCCATAGCGCGCAATGATGTCCCGGCCTTTGATGGTCTGCTTGAGCGACATTGCCACCAGTCGCAATACCTGGTCGCCGGTGAGGTGGCCGTAATTGTCGTTGAACGACTTGAAATGGTCGATATCGAACATCAGCAACGTGAGCGGCTCGTTCACCTGCCTTGCGATGCGGACTGCATCGATGACCGCGCGGTCGAAGTATTTGCGATTGCCCAGACCGGTGAGCGGGTCAGTCATCGTCTCGGCGCGGATGGCTTCGAGGTTTTGTTGCAGGCTATGAATTTCGCGCTTCGATGCGGTCAAGCGTGCTTCAAGCGCCTTGTTGGTTTCCTGCATTTCATGGGTGGATCGCACCAGCGTCTCGATGATCGCCTTGATGTGATCGCGGGTCGCGGCGTGATTCAGGCGCTGACTGGCATCTACCAGGCTGACATTGAAATTGGATGTGAGCCCCAGAGCGTCGCTGATGACAGACATGACGTCATCGATTTCATGGATGACGCGTGTGCCGACCTTATCGACTCGATCCGCCGCGCGCGTCGGCGACAAGTAGGTTTCGTAAATCTGTTCGAGGTCGGCTTCCGTAAGTTTGCCTTGGCGGGCGAGAGTCTCGTTGATGATCTTGTTCAGTTCGGGCTTGGTGCCGGTCGCATAGACGTACCAAATCTCGTAATTTCTTGGCACCGCAGTCAGGCGCAGCGATTTGATCTGGCCAAGCGCAATTTCCGCGAACGCCATGGTGCGTTCATGCTCGTCGACGTACCCAGCCACTAACGAGATCTCCGATGACAGGCCGTTCTGCCTGTTCCTCAGCCGCGGAAAAGTAAAAAATATGTGGCAAAGTTAAAGTATGACGATGAACGACCCGTAAACGAAATGCCGTTTGCGACGGGCGCAGCGTGGATTTGAAATGTGCGCCTCCGTTCACAGCGAACGCGAGAAGCGGGCCTCAAACCCATATTGGTGCTGGCAATTCATATCGGCATACGATCCCTGCGCTCTGACTTTACGCGAGTGGCGCCCGCGGTGAGCGGGCGCGCGACTGTCAGAATCGGATCGTTAGCCTCGGGCGCGGATGGGACGCAGCAGAAATGCCGGCAAATGGGAATGATCGGCGGGTTCTGATGTTGATTCGCGCTTCTGCGAGGGGGCCATGGTGCGGCCGATCGACGGTGGCTCGGCTGCCACCGGAGCGGTCTTTGGGCGAGCGGCCACCGGACGGGCTTCACTGGAGCGGCTCTCGCCTGAACGGCCTTCGCCTGTGCGGCCTTCGCCGGTTCGGCGCGATCGGCGCCGAGGCTTGCGGGCTTCACGATCGCGGGGTTCGGCAGCGACGCCTTCCGTCGCGCGCGGGGCGGGCGCTTCGGTATCGCCGCTCAGCGCATCGGCGGCCAGTTCGGCGCGGGGAATGGTCTGGCCGATCAGCCGCTCGATCGCGGCCATCGATTTATGGTCTGCCGAATTGACGATGGAGATCGCCGTTCCGCTACGGCCAGCACGACCGGTCCGGCCGATGCGATGCACGTAGTCATCGGGATGATGGGGAACGTCGAAGTTGAAGACGTGGCTGACTTCCGGAATATCGAGGCCGCGTGCCGCGACGTCGGAGGCAACCAGCAATGGCAGTTCACCCTTGCGGAATTGGTCCAGCGCGGCCATGCGGGCAGTCTGGTCCATATCGCCATGCAGGGCGGCGACACTGAAACCATGCTTTTGCAGGGAGCGATGCAACAACGCGACTTCGCGCTTGCGGTTGCAGAAGATGATCGCGTTCTTGAGGTCTTTGGCATCGCGAAGCAGGCGGCGCAGGGTCTCGCGCTTCTCGTGCGGCTCGCGCCCGGTGCTGACCTGAGATTGTGTGACAGTCACCGCCGTCGATGCCGGCTTGGAGACCTCGACCTTCTCGGGGTTATGCAAGAACGTTTCGGTGATGCGGCGAATTTCGGTCGGCATGGTTGCCGTGAAGAACAGCGTTTGCCGGGTGAAGGGGACAAGCTTGCAGACGCGCTCGATGTCGGGGATGAAGCCCATATCCAGCATGCGGTCGGCTTCGTCGATGACCAGCAGTTCGACACCGGTGAGGAGCAGTCCTCCGCGCTCGGTGTGGTCGAGCAGCCGGCCCGGCGTCGCGATCAGCACGTCGACGCCACGGGTCAGCTTGAGGTCTTGGTCGCCGAACGACACACCGCCGATCAGCAGCGCGACGTTGAGCTTTTGGCCGACGCCGTATTTGTCGAAATTCTCCTTCACCTGCGCGGCGAGTTCGCGCGTCGGCTCGAGGATAAGAGTCCGCGGCATACGGGCCCGGGCGCGGCCCTTTTCCAGCATCGTCAGCATCGGCAGCACGAAAGCCGCAGTCTTGCCGGTGCCGGTTTGGGCGATGCCGAGAACGTCGCGGCGCGCCAGAACATGAGGGATGGCTTGATCTTGAATGGGGGTGGGTTCGGTATAACCAGCAGCCGAAACGGCGGCGAGCACCTTGTCGGACAAACCGAGATGAGAAAAGGACATTGAGCCTCTGGTCGAATCCGCCGTCGTGATTCCCGGAAAAGACTATCGCGCTCAACCCCGGAACGGCACGCAAACTTGCACGGGGAATAACTGTACGCGATCAGGCGGCTTACCAAGGCATCGCGCTTCGATACCGGGCCGCGTCGAGGCGGAAGATAGGGCCGAAATGGCCAAAGTCAATGCATCAAACGGCGAAAACGCCCAAAAACCTTAATGTTTGACGCCAAAACCGATGTATCCGCACGGCTCGGCAGGCGGGCGGTTTGGACCAATTCAGCAGGCCGCCCGGCCCGGCGCGCAAGCGTGTCGCTGCGGTTTTGACGTTCACGAAATCGTTTGGGAACCCGCACATTCCGCCACCATCAGTGTCACTGCGCAACGAGCCTGTTGCCCGGTCATGCACGGCCGGGGCGTCGGCCCGATCAGCCGCGGCCGTTAGCGACTTTCGACTGCAGGAGAAATGAATGAAGAAGACTTCTTTGTTCGTTGCAGCGCTGGGCAGTGGCGTACTCGCCGCCACTGTCATCGCATCTGCCACGGCACCCAAGGAGAAAGGGTTCGATGCCGCGATCGCGCATAACGCGCAAAAGATGATCGATGAGGGCAAGAAGACGTTTCGCTACGACACGTTCGGCAGCGAAGCGTTCTGGGGCGATGCACTGCAATTGCACAAAGCGGTTGCCGGAGCCAAAAACGGTGGCGTCGGTCCCGGCGTCTCACCCAAGACCGCGCTCGCGGTCGGCCTCAAGGTCGACGTCGATGCTTTGCCGGCAGCCCTGAAAAAGCAAATCGCTGCCGGCAAAGTCAATCTCGACGATCCGGCGACGACGGTTGCACTGCTCAAGCTCAATGCTGTCGTCGGTGTGACGGCTTTTGCGAATGCAGACGGCAGCGTCAAGTCGATGGGCATCCAGTGCGCGCTGTGCCACTCGACGGTCGACAATTCGTTCGCACCCGGCATCGGCAAGCGTCTTGATGGCTGGGCCAATCGCGATCTGAATGTCGGCGCTATCGTATCGCTCGCGCCGAACCTCAAGCCGTTCACCGATCTGCTCGGTGTCGATGAGGCCACGGTGAAGAAGGTGCTCGCAAGTTGGGGGCCGGGCCGTTACGACGCCTATCTCAACAAGGACGGCAAGGCGCTAACCCCGGACGGTAAACAGGCCGGCACGTTGATCCCGCCGGCGTTCGGTTTGGCCGGTGTCGATCTGGCGACCTCGACCGGCGCTGGGTCGGTGACCTACTGGAATGCCTATGTCGGCGTCACCCAGATGCACGGCATGGGCACGTACTTCGACGCCCGCTTTGCCGACAAGGAGCAGTATCCGGTCTCGTCGAAGAGCGGCGCGTGGAATACGCGCGAGAAGCCGGACAGAGTGACGGCCAAACTCGCGGCATTGCACTACTATCAACTGTCGATGCCTGCGCCCAAGGCACCGGCAGGATCGTACGACAAGGCAGCTTTTGAGCGCGGCAAGGCCGTGTTCAACGGCGCCGGCAAGTGCGCCACCTGTCACGTGCCGCCGCTGTTCACGGAGCCGGGCCACAACCTGCATTCGCCCGGCGAGCTCGGCCTCGATTCCTTCCAGGCGGATCGCTCGCCGACTAGGATGTATCGGACGGCGCCGTTGGCGGGGTTATGGACGCATCAGAAGGGCGGCTTCTTCCACGACGGCCGCTTCGCGACCTTGCCGGATGTCGTCAACCACTACGACCAGCAGTTCAAGCTGCAACTCACGCCGCAGAACAAGACCGATCTGGTCGAATATCTGAAAGGGATCTGAGGCCCACAGAAGCATCTGACTGCTAAAAAATGGGTCAAGTTCACCGCGAGAGTGAACGACAACACACCAATGCTGACTGCGAGGCCGCCTCCGGGCGGCCTTTTTGTTGGCTCGGCGCTGCTTCCTGCTGCGGCGCAATGAACCAGCATCGCCGTTTGGGAGACTATGGCATAGTGCACTTTGCAAGAGTTACGGCGCTGCCTTCGGCTGGGGACCTGAATGAGACGACGCGTGCTTTTCCACGTTGCCATGCTGGCCGCGCTCGTCGCGGGTCTGGCTGTATCGATCTCCGCGCCCGCCAATGCTGCCAAGCGTGTCGCGCTGGTGATCGGCAACAACGACTATCGCAATGTCCCAAAGCTGCAAAAGGCGGTCAACGATGCCCGCACCATGAGCGATACGCTCAAGCAGCTTGGCTTCAGCGTCATGATCGCCGAAAACCAGACGCGGCAGGCCTTCAGCCAGACGCTGCTGGCCTTCGATAACGCGATCGAACCTGGCGATACGGCGTTCTTCTTCTATGCCGGGCACGGCTTCGAAATCGCAGGCCAGAACTACCTGCTGCCGACCGACGTTCCCGCGGCGACTGAGGGGCAGGAAGAACTGGTTCGCGACGCCTCGATTCTCACGGACCGCATCATCGAGCGCTTGCAAAACCGCGGTGCGCGCAGCTCGATTCTCGTGCTCGACGCCTGCCGTAACAATCCGTTCGAACGCAGCGGCACGCGCGCCGTTGCCGGGCGCGGCGGGCTTGCACCGATGACGACGCTGCCTGAAGGCGTGTTCTCGATTTTCTCGGCAGGGCCGCGGCAGACCGCGCTCGACCGTCTATCCAACGATGACGACAACCTTAACTCGGTTTTCACGCGGACGTTTGCCAAGCAGTTGTTGCTGCCCGGCGACAATCTGGTGCAGATCGCACAGCGGACCCGCCGCATTGTCAGCGAGATGGCCGACACCGTGAAGCATAGGCAGGTGCCGGTTTACTTCGATCAGATGGTCGATGACGTTTTCCTCAACGGCACCTCGCGCGGCACGCCATCAAGCGAAACCAAACCGGCAAAGGAGGCCGCGACGCAAGTCGCAGCACTTCCGCCGGTATCGAAGCCGCAAGCGCCAACACAGGACAGCGTCAATGCGCCGATCGCGATGTTCTCGCGACACAACGGCGGTTGGACCGTGGTGTTCTCGATTGCCGATCCGACCCTGGGTATTTCCTGGCGCATGGGCGAGCAGGGCGAATTCCGCGAGACTGGCTTTCTCGACACGCTCGATCCGCGAACCCGCAAGCGGATGCCCAACCCGTCGATCGAGCTTGCCGCCGACGCGCCCGCTGCAACCATCATGCTGCGCTATGTCGATGCCAGCGGAGAGTTGCAGGGACCGTTTCCGATCAGGTTCGATCCCGAGGCAGCGCTGGTGAAGGACCAACGCAAGATCCTCGACATGACGGCAACGAGCTGGCTGTCGTTCCGCGAATTCAATGGGCTGCTGGTTTATTACACGCACCTGATGTCGTATCGCTGCGCGATCCGCGAGGTGCGCATTGGAATCGACACGGCGGTGCCGGACAAAACGCTGAAGATGCCGTCGTGCAATCCGAGGGATCCTTCGGCCATTCCGCACGATGCGCAGCCATATCTCAAGCTGCCGGGCGCCACCAAATCGGTTTCGGTCGAATTGACCTATCGGGATGGTAGCGTTTCGGAAATCAAGACGTTCCGCAAGTAGCCCCACGCGCGGCGAGGGCAACAACCGATCGTGCGGATCGCACGATCGGCGATGACCGATGTGACGATCAGCCCTTGCGCTGCTGTTGCTGGGCGCGCTGTTGCGGCTTGACGTTGTGCGAGAAGTGGCCGGGGATCGACACCGACATACAGGACCAAGAAACGCAGCCATCGGGAATGACAACGCGATTCTTGCCGTCGATGTAAGTCGCGGCCTGAGCGCCGCTAGCGAGAACGATGAACGTGACGATCAGAGCGAGCTTCTTCATGGGAGCCTCCCGTTGCGTGGTTGATGGCCCATTCAACGCGAGTCCGCCGGATCGATCTGTGACTTAAGTCACCCCGGCGTTGTGATCATGGGAAAATAGGCCCTCGTAGATTGCGTATAGGCCCCAGGCCGGCCCCAGCATCAGCACCGGCGTGTAGAGCGCGCCCCAATAGGTGTTGAACGGTTTCCCGATGATTGCGAACAGCCCGAGATAGGTGACCACAAAGAGCCCGGATCGCAGACCCTTGGGCCACGCGACAAAACCGAGCAATGCGATCGGCAGCATGAGTGCCGTCCAGCCAAGCGAGACGATGCTAAGCAGCCCATTGAACTGCGCTGTTTCCAGAACAAATCCCAGGCCTCCGAATTGAAGCCAGCCTGAACTGTACGCGCGATCCGCTTCGCCGATTTGATGCATCACCATGACCCAGTGCCAGGTGAAGTAAGCAAAATAGGCAGCGAGTCCGACACCGAGCAGCTTGAGTTCTTTCCATTGCTTCTCGCGCAGCGCCAGCCACATGCAGATCAAAACATAAGGGCCAACCAGTTCGCGGATGAATAGTGCCACGATCGCTGCGATGGCGCCGAGGTTCCGCCAGCCATTACCGTAAGCGCAGACCGAGAAAAGGATCAGGGTGCCGGCCGCGACTTCGGTAAAGACGATGCTTTCCTCGACGCCGAGACCAACGAAATTGATCGCGAGTGCGAAGACGGTCCCGATAGCGATCAGCGGTCCGCCATCGTTGCGAAGCATGCGATAGGCCAACAGCACCGAGATCATCGCCAGACCTGCGAGCAACCCCTGAGCCCAACGAATGGACGGCAAATGCGCGAGCAATTCAGCCCATGTCGGCGTCCGCCAATTGAACACCGACGCAGTGCCGTAATCGTCGGCCAACAGTGTTTGATGAGCCGCGCTGTAGTAACCGGCGCCGCCACGCATGCGCTCGACGATGCGAAGATAGGTTGCGCTGTCGCCGACGCCCGGAGCCCGTGTGACGGCCGGGATCGCCGCCTTCGATGTCGCGAACAGCGCCAAACCGACCGCTGCCGTCAGTGCCAAGAGCACGATGAGGAAGGCCTTTCGGCGTGGCATGTATGAAAGTCGCGTGATCGCCAATGATCGACCAAATGCTGTTGGATTTCAAAACGACGCCGACGCATGATGGCGGAAGGGTATCCGCAAGCCACAAAACCACAAACAGGCGCACAAAGCAAAGATGCGCTTCCGATGATAAGACACGTCAACATCGATCGAGGGATGCGTACACCGATTGCGTCTCAATCTCTTCGTCTGGCCCTTCGTAGGGTCGCGGACGGTGGCTCGCCAAACGCCTTGTGATAGTAAACAGCAAAATGCCCCAGATTGCTGAAGCCGCAAGTGAATGCGACAGATGTCACTGACGTCGAGGCATTCGGACGGCTCAGCATTTCTTTTGCTTTCTGCAGTCGGATGCGCTTGGCAAAATCCATCGGCGAGTATCCACGGCTCGTATGGAATGCGTGAAACAATGCGCGCGCACTGCCGCCCGCAACCAATGCCAATGCTTCGATGGTCATCGGTTGATCCCAATTCGCTTCAATGTAACTCTCGATTTTGCGAACCTGCCAAGGAGCGGCAGAAGGCGATTGGCGTCGGAGCGGTGGGTTACGCCTATAATCAACTGACCGGCGATAGCGGATCGGGCGCCAAGCTTGGTCCCTTCAAGTCGCGTGTCGAAGCCATCGGTCCGCAACTCGGTTACATCTTTCCGGTCGGCGAGATGCAGGGCGTGCTCAATCTGAAAGGCTATTGGGAATTCGATGCGCAGAACCGCGCCAAGGGCTGGAACACTTGGTTGACGTTCGCGGTATCCGCGCCACCGCCGCCGCTACCCGCAGGCATCAAATAAGCCAACGGTAAAAACCGCTGCCGCATTTGCCGGTCCATCAGGTCGCGGAGGGGGCGACGTGGGATTCAGAGGTTATTCGGCAGTCTCACCCCGCTCGCAGATAACGCAGCTACGTTTTCGATGTGGCCAAGCTAAGCGCTTTGGCTATCTCAGCTAAGCTTTCCATCGGATCAGCCGCGCCACCGAGCAAGCGGAGCAATGTCTTTTCGCGTTCTTCATCGAGGGTGGCGTACGCCGCGGCAATCCGCTCCATCTCGGTCGCAAGCTTTCGATACGTATCGGCCAGAGCCGCGAACACTTTGCGCTTTGCTTCGTTAGAGGCGGTTTGGCCGATCATCGCGCAGGATTCTGCATCCGCGTGAAGTTTATCGATGTACAGCTTGATGTCCTGCATTGATCCGAGAAATGTTCTTCGATCTAAAAGTTGTTGTCCAACTGTTAGTCCTTAAGGAAAATTCCACAAGCCTACGAATTGCCTCCGGCCGGCAGGCAAATCGTCCTAAAGACGAAGCCAGTCGTCTAGGCGCTAGTCATATCAAGCAAGTCTACTGGTTAGCACCAAGAAGGAGTGAGGTCGATCCTCCGTTATGTCGGCTCGCCTTCGTGCCCAAAATGGTTTGATAACGGGACCTGGGGATGCCCGAGGAATCAGGCGGCCCTCAGTTTCATCAAATGTGAAGGAGACGAAGTTGGCGAGATTGTCGGGGCCCCAGAAGTTGGGGCCGCTTACGCCATTGGTGGGCGAATGGGAAGGCGACGGAGGGGTTGATCTGTCGTACCACAACAAGGATGACGAGACGAGCGAAACCACATACTTCGAGAAAGCCTGGTTCAAGCCGATTCCGATCCAGGAGAATGGGCGCCAGGAATTGTGGGGCCTCAACTATGGCATGACCGCGTGGCGCCATGGCGAGGAAGCGATGGATCCCTTTCACGATGAACTTGGATTTCTTCTATGGGACAAGGCGCACGGCGAAATCATGCGCACCGTCGTCTTCGGTCGCGGCATCGCGATACTCGCAGGCAGCAGCGCTAAACCGCACGACAAGGTCTTAACCTTCAACGCTAGACCCGGTGAGGCGCACTACGGCGTGCTGCAAAATAAGTACCTCTTGGAGCGCGCTGAAATCCGCGACTTCCAGAGCACCTTCACGATTAACGACGACGGCACTTTTAGCTACGTGTCTGATCTGCTCTTGAAACTCGCCGCGACCCGCGGGGAAATGCATCACACCGACAAGAACACTCTACATCGCGTCAAGCGCTATCACCCCAGCGCCGAGAATGCCTGAACGATAACCGCTGTCTTTCTTATTACTGGCCAAGTTTTGGCCAGTAATTTCGTCGAATACGCGCTTCACTGGTATTGCAATAACAATGATACATAGGTCAATTTTTCGCACTCGCCGGAGCATCCTGCCGCGGTGGACGGAGCGGCGCCTTTGTAGTCGCCTTTCGATGCGCCAGTGGATCGTCTCAACCCATTATTCTGACTCGCATCGAGGGCCGGCCATCGCGAGGTGGTAGGGCTCAGCATTGGTGCATCGGCGAGGAATGAGACTAGGATCAATCTCCTAAAACTCATATTTATTAGTAAAATCACATAGATAGTTGATGGTCATGGCGGAAGGGGTGGGATTCGAACCCACGGTACCCTTGCAGGCACGCCGGTTTTCAAGACCGGTGCCTTAAACCACTCGGCCACCCTTCCGTTCAGCAAAATCAATGGTTTAGGTGCTGTTCCAAAAGAACAAACTGCAAAGTTGGCACCGGATCGGCACCCTAACCGTTGAAAGCTGCATTGATCGCCGCCGCAGCCTTGCTGCCGTCCTTCCTAAAGAGGTGAGCATGGATACGCAACGTGATATCTGGCTCTGGCGTGCGCGAGCCCTTCCGAAACGGGACTATATCCACGCCGAACGCGAGCAATCGGCTCGTGTGCAGTAGGGCAGCAAGCGGCAAGAAGCGCCGAGTTCGTTTGGTCCCCGACATGACCCGAACCGAAGGAAGCAAAGTCTTCGTTGGACGCGTTGCTGCGATCGAGAAGGCGTTCCAGTGGACGAGGATTTTATAGGCTCATCGGCCCGGAAGTGATTTTCAAAGCGGCTTAAACCCGGCGCTATTTTCCGAGTTCTTTTCGAACCGCAGCGGCGGCGTTGCCGACCTTGCCGACAGCCCGTTCAAGTTCGTCGCGGGTCACGCCGAGATGTTTGGTCCAGTATCGAACCTCGTAATCTTCATTCATGTTGATCCGGCTGCGGTCCTGCTGACCCACTTTTGTCTTGTCGTCGCTCATGGTCGACTCACTTTGCGGTTGCGAAAAGTGCGGTTGGCGGAGGGTGGGGAGAGGTGTCCACGCCATCCGTTGCCCCGAACGAGGCGCCGGTTCAACCGCCGCGCGATCAGTTTTGTTCCGTGGCCCCGAAGCAGTCCCCTGGCATCCTCCGCAAAATGCAGACGTGCTCGGGCCGAATTAGTGTCGTCGCCCGAACGCCTGCTCCGGCGACTTCAATCCAGGTGAGGTAAGCCAGTCGTTGATGCTGCGGGCTGTGTCGAGCTGCCGCAGTTTTTGCTCGATGTGTGCGTGTTCCGTCGGCGTAATTGCGGAGGCCAATTTCTTCTCCGGCTGACTTTTGCGGCTGTTCAATCCTTCATCGAACGTCTGCGTGCCCGTGCAAAAAAATCGTCATACCCCTCTTGAACTTTTTTGCGGGGTCATAATTCTAATGCTCGCCGCACACGTTGCGGTACGGAGCGCCTTTGGGCTCCGTCGTTTGAGGCGGGCGCCGGCAGGTGTCCGGCGCCGGCTCGTACCCATCTTGCTCTTAGGAGGATTTGGCTATGAGGTATGATTGGACGCCCCTGTGGAGGTCGACGATCGGATTCGACCACCTGTTCAACGTTCTCGACGAGGTCCAACGGACCGCGGAAGAGAGTTTTCCCCCCTACAACATCGAACGGCTCGACGAAAACCGCTTCCAGATCTCGGTGGCGCTGGCTGGATTTACGCCGGACGAGGTGGCGTTGACCGCGGAGCAAAACGTCCTGACCCTCGAGGGGAAAAAGGCAGAGAGGGAGGAAAAAACCTTCCTCCATCGCGGTATCTCGACGCGAAACTTCAAGCGTCAGTTCACGCTGGCCGATCACGTGGAGGTCAAGAACGCCCGATTCGAGAACGGACTTCTGCTTATCGAATTACAGCGCGAGATACCGGAAGCGATGAAGCCAAAGCGCATCGCGATCAATGGGTCTACGCCCGGCAAGGTCGCTCAGATCGACGCGAAGGCTGCTTAAGCCGGGAACGCTTTAATTCAATCGCCGCGCGGCAAGCCCGCGCGGCAGCACCCAGCGTCATAGAACGGAGGCTCCGATGCGGACGACGCCCGCTTATGACAATGTTTTCGATTTCAACGCCCTTCTTCATCCCGGAACGGTCTTCGATCATCCGCGCGATGTCATCGCCGACACTCGTCTCAGCCTTTCGGAAAAGCGCGCAATCCTGGCGTCTTGGGCATCGGATGCGTCAGCGATCGCATCTTGCCCCGCATTGCGCGCCCCAACAGGGGCTAAGGCGCCGGTCCTCATCGACGACATTCTCGAAGCGCTCTGCGCGTTGGATGCAAGGGATGGAAGTGGTCCCCGGAATCCACCCGGCGGTAAACCGATGCGATTGGAATCAGCCGAGCGATGCGCCGCTGCGTGATGAGCGGAGCAATCGGCTAACGGTTTCCAATCGTCAGGCATGGCAGAATCAGGCCCCCGGTCGGGTCTGCCGGGGGCCATAATGAGGCTGTCCTTTTCAGCTGGAATTCGCGTGGCCTTACCCGACGCGATGCAGCACGCAGAGCTTGTTGCCGTCCGGATCGCGCAGATAGGCCAGATAGAGGTTCATCCCGCTGGGGTCGCGAATGCCCGGGGGCTCCTCGCATGTGGTGCCGCCATTGGCGACACCCGTGGCATGCCATTGGTCGACATCTTCCTGCGATTTGGCCAAAAAGCCGATGGTCCCGCCGTTGGCGAAGGTCGCGGGCTTGCCGTCGATCGGCTTGGATACCGAGAACGTGCCTGTCTTGGTGCGGTAGAAAATGCGGTGACGGTCGACGATAGCCGGGGGAATGCCGAGCGTTCCAAGCAGCTTATCGTAAAACGCCTTTGCCCGATCCAAATCGTTTGTGCCTACCATAACGTGCGAGAACATCGCGCTTTCTCTCCCAAAATTGCTGTAGCGAGCCGTGGTTAGCAGGAAAGACATACAATCGGCAGTGGGTGGCCGGGTCGTCAAGCGCAATTGAGCCACGCAAAGGCGGTTGCTACCACGCACCACGCGGGCGGCTCGCCGCCGGGAGGGCCAGGCAAAAGCAACCAATGATTTACCACGTCGATAGCCGTCCCCAATTCCGCCGTGTTTGGATTTCGATATGTTCACACCTGAGCAACTATGCTGCCAGGTAGGGGAATCGGGCGAGCGGTGGCCATCATTGGGCAGGCGACCGCAGCAATGGTATTTGGGGCATATGGGGATTCGCAGGTCAGCCACTTTCGTTTATGCGGCACGGACCGCCACGGCTTTGGGCGCTTGCCTGCTGCTGGCGAATTGCGCGTCGTCCGGCAAGTTCGCAAGCAAAGTGGACCCCAAGTACGGCGTCTCCAGCAGCCCGCGTGTCGTCGGTTTCGGTGAGGCGGTGCCAAAGGGCGGCGGAACCTACCGTGTCGGCAAGCCCTACACAGTCGCCGGGCGCGTTTATGTGCCCGAGGAAAATCCACACTATCGGCAGGATGGTCTGGCGTCGTGGTACGGCGACGACTTCCATGGCCGGCGCACCGCGAATGGCGAGGTGTTCGACATGACGTCGCTCACCGCGGCGCATCCGACCTTGCCGATGCCGTCCTATGCGCGGGTGACGAATCTCAGCAATGGCAAGTCGCTCGTGGTGCGGGTCAACGATCGCGGGCCCTACCATGGCAACCGCGTGATCGACGTGTCTCATCGTGCGGCGCAGCTGCTCGATTTCCATGGCAACGGTGTCGCACGCGTTCGGGTCGAGTACGTTGGCCGCGCGCCGTTGGAAGGATCGGACGACCGCCAATTGATGGCCACGTTGCGGACCGGCGAACCTGCGCCGTCGCCGTCAACGGTGCGAATTGCATCGGCGCGGCCGTTTGTACCGGAACTGACCGCCTCGGCTCATGCCGTGCGGGCTGACGTTCCGATGCCGCAGGAGCGACCTTATACGCTCGGCAATACGGCAGCAGATGTCGCTTCGATCGGTGCGACTTCGGAGATGTCATCCGCCCGCAGCCGCCGCTCGGATGGGCGCGTGCTCGAAAACCCGCGCGCCGTCAGTTACGAGGCTGACGGTAGCTATGCCGAACCGGTTCGGCAGATCGATGCCTACGCACCGGTCGATCGTCGTGGGCCGAGCGAATTGCTCGCAGGCCGCGGCCTCTATTGATCGTTCGGCGTTACGTTCGCGCGGCGCTGACCGTCTTCAGAAATTCAAGCAAAGCCGCATTTACTTCCGCGGGACGCTCCTGCTGAATCCAGTGCCCGGCGCCCTCGACAATCAGCTTTCGCGTCAGGTTCGGAAGCACGCGCTCCATGTCGAGCACGCGTTTGGCGCCGATCAGGCCCTTGATGACGGAATCGTTCGCGCCCGCGATGAAGAGCGACGGCTGATGGATCTTCGCGCCTTGCCACGGCGCCGTCAGATCCCAATTGCGGTCGATGTTACGATACCAGTTCAAGCCACCACGGAAACCCGACTTGCGGTAGGCCTCCGTGAACACCGAGAGTTCGTCCTCTGTGATCCAGTCCGGCAGCGCCCGGTCGCTCGCCGGATCGCCCAGAAAGCCTTTACCGGGTTGGACGAACAGCGACGCCTCCGGGTCCGAAAATCCGCGCGCCACGACTGCCCGCATGGTAAAGGCGACATCTCGCTCGAATTCAGCCTCGGCGACGCGGGGTGTCTGGAAGTACTGCCAATAGAAATTGTCGATGCCGTCCTTGTGCAAGGTCTCCAGCGGCCGGCCACGACCACGGAACGGCGGCGGGACGCTGAGACCGGCAACCGCCGTGAAGATATCCGGCCGAAACAGCGCTGCGTGCCACGCCACCGGCGCGCCCCAGTCGTGACCGACAATAACGGCCCGCTTTTCACCGAGCGCCGATACCAGCGCCACCATGTCGCCGACCATATCGAAAATGCTGTAGGCGGCGACCTCGGCCGGGGCGCTGGTCTGGCCAAAACCACGCATGTCGGGCGCGACGACGTGAAAGCCCGAGGCCGCGATGGGTTCAATCTGATGCCGCCATGAATAGGATAGTTCCGGCCAGCCGTGGCACAGCAGCACAAGCGGCCCTTGGCCGGCTTCGCGGATAAACATCTCGATTCCGTTGGCGGTGAGGCTACGGGAAGCGTGCATCGCGATTCGGCTCCGTCACGGGCGTAGTCGGCGGGGAGGGGTACGATAGGGGCGATGGAAACATGCCGCAACCGCGCGAGACAACTGCTACAAGGTGCGCAGGCTCGTGATGTTGTTCGGCTCGCGCCAGACTGTTAAGCTAAGATATTCAGGAACTTGCCCTTATGACGCTCGATCGATTGATGTCCCTAGCGGCTTCGGCGCTGCACGGCTGGCGCGGCGCTATCGCCGGGCTTGTCGCTGTTGGGCTGACCGTGGGAAGTGTCGCCTATGCCGCCAACAACAGCGTGCAGGGCGCCAAGAAGGATGACGGCGGCTACAACACCGATGCGCCGACCGCGATCCTGATCGAGGCTTCAAGCGGCAGCGTGCTGTTCGAGAAGAACGCCGACGAATTGCGTGCCCCCTCCAGCATGATGAAGCTGATGACCGCCGAGGTGGTCTTTCACGCCATCAAGCAGGGCGAACTCAAACTCACCGACGAGTTCAAGGTCAGCGAGAATGCTTGGCGCAAGGGCGGGGCACCCGCGGGTGGCTCGACCATGTTTGCCGCCATCCACAGCAGCGTGCCGGTCGACGATCTGCTGCATGGCGCGATTATTCAGAGTGGAAACGATTCCTGCATGATCCTGGCGGAAGGTATTGCGGGCAATGAGGCCAATTTCGCCGAGATGATGACCAAGCGCGCGCGCGAACTCGGTATGACGCGCTCGACGTTCGGCAATTCGAACGGGCTGCCCGATCCCAACAACAAGATGACTGTGCGCGAACTGGCAATGCTCGCGCGCCACATCATCCAGACCTATCCCGACTTCTACAAACTGTTCGGGCAGCGGGAATTTACCTGGAACAAGATCCGGCAGCAGAACCGCAATCCTTTGCTGACGACGCTCGATGGCGCGGACGGCCTCAAGACCGGCTACACCAAGGAGGGCGGCTACGGCATGGTCGGCTCCGCTGTGCAGAACGGCACGCGATTGATCGTTGCCATCAATGGCCTCGAAGATAAGGATGATCGCGCGGCCGAAGCGAAGAAGCTGCTCGAATGGGGCTTCCGCAATTTCGAAACCCGGACGCTGTTTGCAGCGCGCGAGCCGGTTGGCTCGGCCAAGGTCTTTGGCGGCGAGCAACGCTGGGTGCGGCTCGCGACGGCAGCGCCGGTGCGTGTCATGGTGCAGAAGAACGGCAACGACAAGCTGATCGCACGCATCGTTTACTCGGGTCCGGTCCATGCGCCGATCGAGCCCGGCCAGAAGATCGGCAGCATCAAGGTGTGGCGCGGCGGCAATGTCGCAGTCGAGGAACCGCTCTATGCCAACGATGCGGTTGCCAAAGGGACCACCATGCAAAGGGCCTTCGATGGGGCGAGCGAACTGGTGATCGGGATGTTCCGCGCCGGCGTCGAGAAGTTCTGACGATGGTGGAATCTGTTCCTGTCGACGTTTCGAACCGCGGACGTTTCATTACCTTCGAAGGCGGCGAGGGGTCGGGAAAATCGACCCAGATCAAGCTGCTTGCCGAGCGTCTCGCGCTGAAGAATCTGCGAGCCATCGTAACACGTGAACCCGGAGGATCGCCCGGAGCGGAAATTATTCGCCACCTCATACTGTCGGGCATGGGCAAATTGTTGGGCGCGGAAGCCGAAACCATGCTGTTCGCGGCAGCACGCGACGATCATGTTCACAGCGTTATCGCACCGGCGCTTGCGCAAGGTGTCTGGGTGCTTTGCGACCGCTTCGCGGACTCCACGCGCGCTTATCAAGGCAAGGTAGGACATGTCGATCCGAAGCTCCTGGATGCGTTGGAGCGCGTGACAATCGGCGCACTCAAACCCGATCTGACCGTTATCCTCGACCTTCCCGTCGAAATCGGCATGAAGCGCGCAGCGGCACGCCGTGGCAACGAAGCACCGGATCGCTTCGAGGCCGAGGACATCGGCTTCCATCAGAAGCTGCGCGAGGCCTATCTTCAGATCGCCGCGGACGATCCGGAGCGCTGCGAATTGATCGACGCCACGGGAGCACCCGAGCAGGTATCCGCCAACGTGTGGAATGCGGTTCGCAATCATCTCCTGACGCCGTCACGGCGCGTGAAGGCGAGGCGGGCATAATGGCTCGTGCGCCTGAAGCGGCCGTGAACGCTGCCCATCCTAAGGACACAACCTCGTTGTCCGGCCATCGCGAGGCCGAGGCGACACTACTTGCGGCTTACCGGAGCGGGCGCATTCCGCACGCATGGTTGATATCCGGACCAAAAGGCGTCGGCAAAGCAACGCTGGCTTATCGATTGGCGCGCTTCGTTCTGGCGCATCGCGATCCATTGTCGTCGGATGTACAGAGCGCGGCATCGCTGCAGGTCGAGCCCACGCATCCTGTTGCGCGTCAGATTTCAACAGGCGCGCATGGCGGGTTGCTGACGCTGGAGCGTAGCGTCAACGACAAGGGCATCATGCGCAACGTCATCACCGTTGACGAGACGCGCGAAACGATTGCCTTCTTCGGATCGACCGCCGCCATCGATGGTTGGCGCGTGTGTGTCGTCGATACGGTCGACGAGCTCAACGCCAATGCAGCCAATGCGCTTCTGAAAATTCTGGAAGAGCCGCCGCAACGCTCGATTCTTCTGCTGATAACCCATGCGCCGGGCAAGGTGCTACCGACCATTCAGTCGCGCTGTCGGAAACTGGCATTGCGTCCGTTGTCTGTTGCGGACGTTGCCGCCGCGGCCGCTGCCGCGATAAATCTCGCCAGCGACGACCCGGCCCTGGTTGCCGCTTCGGAGGTCGCGGAGGGTAGTGTCGGCCGGGCATTGGGCTTGCTCGATGGCGAGGCGCTCAAGTTGCATCAACGGACCGCCGACCTGCTGAATACCTTGCCGCACGTCGATCCGAGGCAGCTTCATGCGCTGGGCGATGCGCTCGGCGGCAGCGATCGCGCGCCGTTGGCGGCGTTCCTCGATAGCGTCGATCGCTGGATGAGCGAACGATTGCGGATTGGGCCGCCGGAGGTCAGTCTGGCGCAGCTTGCGCGCCTTGCCGAGGTATGGGAAAAGATCAATCGCGCCGCACGCGACGTCGAATCCTTCAATCTTGATCGAAAACCACTGGTTTTTTCAGTGTTCGATCTGCTGTCGGAGGCAACGCGTTGATCTTGTCACGCACGGCGAATCCCGCCCTCACACCGGTCCGATCGAAGCAATGACGTCCAAGTCCGAGTCACAACGTCCGCCATACTTTCTGACGACGCCGATCTTTTACCCGAACGGCGAGCCGCATATCGGCCACGCCTATACAGCGATGGCGTCGGATGCGATTGCCCGGTTTCGCCGTCTCGATGGCTTCGACGTCCGCTTTATGACCGGCACTGACGAGCACGGGCTGAAGATGCAGCAGACGGCAATCGCCGAGGGAATGACGCCGCTCGAGCTGGCGGATCGTAATTCCGCGCGCTTCCGCGAGATGATGGCAGCGCTGAACATCTCCTACGACGATTACATCCGCACCACGGAAGCGCGGCACGAGCGGTCGTGTCAGGCGCTCTGGCAGGCGATCGAGAAGTCCGGCGACATCTATCTCGACAAATACGCCGGATGGTACTCGGTGCGTCAGGAAGCCTATTTCGCCGAGGACGAAACGGCCGTTGGGCCGGATGGCGTGCGGCGTGAGCCGCTCGGCTCGCCGGTCGAATGGACCGAGGAGGAGACTTACTTCTTCCGGCTGTCGGCCTATCAGGACAAGCTGCTCGATCTCTATCAACGCGTGCCGGATTTTGTGCTGCCGCGCGAACGGCTGAACGAGGTCGCGAGCTTCGTCAAAGGCGGTTTGCAGGACCTGTCGATTTCGCGCACAACGTTCGACTGGGGCATTCGCGTACCGGGCGCACCCAAGCATGTGATGTATGTCTGGATCGATGCGCTGACGAACTACATCACCGGCGTCGGCTATCCTGACGTCGATAGCGATCTGTTCAAGCGCTACTGGCCTGCCAACTTGCACGTCATCGGCAAGGATATCGTGCGCTTCCACGCAGTGTACTGGCCGGCATTCCTGATGGCGGCTGGTGTCGAGGTGCCGCATCGCGTCTTCAGCCACGGGTTTCTGCTGAACCGCGGCGAGAAGATGTCGAAGTCCGTCGGCAACGTTGTCAGTCCGTTCGACTTCGTCAATCAGTATGGCGTCGATCAGGTTCGCTATTTCTTCCTGCGCGAAGTCTCGTTCGGACAGGACGGCAGTTACAATCACGAAGCCATCGTCGCGCGCATCAATGCGGATCTCGCCAACGATCTCGGCAACCTGGCGCAGCGTTCACTGACGATGATCGCCAAGCAGTGCGCCGGTGTTCTGCCGGAGCCGGGCGCCTTCAGCGATAACGACAAGGCCATTCTTGCGCAGGCCGATGGCATGGTCGCGCTGGTGCGCACTGCGATGGATACGCAGCAGATTCATCACGCGCTCAATGCGGTGTGGGCGGTGGTCGCAGAAGCCAATCGCTATTTCGCGGGCGAAGCGCCATGGGCGCTCGCAAAGACTGATCCGGCGCGTCAGCGCACCGTACTCTACGTCACTGCGGAAGTTCTGCGGCAGGTCGCGATCCTGGCGCAGCCGGTGATGCCGGCCTCCGCCGCCAAGTTGCTCGATATTCTCGGCGTTCCCGAAGATACACGTGACTTCGCGCAGCTGGGCGGTTCCGTACGGATCGCAGCGGGAACGATGCTGCCGGCACCGGCGCCGATTTTCCCACGCTATGTCGAACCCAAGGCCGAATAGGCAGTTGCCCCCGATGCTTGTCGACAGCCACTGCCATCTCGATTTTCCCGACTTCGCCGACGATCTCGACGGCATCGTCGCGCGCGCCGAAGCCGCAGGCGTCGGGCGGATCGTGACGATCTCCACACGCGTGCGACAGCTCGACACGTTGCTGGCGATCACGCAGCGTTTTCCGGATGTCTATTGCTCGGTCGGGACGCATCCGCATCATGCCGATGAAGAGGATGGCATCGCCACCGATGAACTGATCGCGTTGACGCAACATCCAAAGGTAGTTGCGCTCGGTGAGGCGGGGCTGGATTATTTCTACGACAATGGTTCTCCCGAAGCGCAGGAACGCGGCTTTCGTGCGCACATCGCTGCAGCACGGGCGACGGGACTGCCGCTTGTCATTCATACGCGCGAAGCCGACGACGACTGCGGCCGCATTCTCGATGACGAAATGGCCAAAGGCCCATTTCGCGCCGTGCTGCATTGCTATACCGGCGGACGCGAACTGGCGATGAAGGCCATCGGGCTTGGACTGTCGATCTCGTTCACGGGCATTCTGACGTTCAAGAAGTCGCAGGCGCTGCGCGATCTGGCCGCCGAACTGCCAGCCGATCGCATCATGGTCGAAACCGATGCGCCGTACCTCGCGCCGGGAAAATTTCGCGGTAAGCGCAACGAGCCGTCGTATGTAGTCGAGACCGCCAAGGTATTGGCGGAAACCCGCGGCGTCAGCGTCGATGAAATCGCCCGGCAGACCACGGAGAATTTCTTTCGACTGTTCAGCAAAGTTCCGGCACCCGCGGCATGACAATCACGCTGACTATTCTCGGCTGCGGATCGTCCGCCGGGGTGCCGCGCCCCGCACTCGGCTGGGGTGCGTGCGATCCGGCCAATCCGAAAAACCGTCGCCGCCGCTGTTCGATGATGGTCGAGCGCCACTCGACTCACGGGGTTACCCGCGTGGTGATCGACACGTCGCCTGACCTTCGCGAGCAACTGATCGACGCCGACGTCGAGCATATCGACGCGGTATTCCTGACGCACGAACATGCGGACCAGACACACGGCATCGACGATCTACGATCCGTCGTGATGCACCAGCGGAAACGCATTCCGGTTTATCTGAACCGGTCGACCGCCAGGGATATTCTCTCGCGCTTCTCGTATTGCTTTACGTCGCCGCCGGGCAGTGACTATCCGCCGATCCTCGATCGATGCGATATCGAGGCAGGAGAGAGCCGCGACATCAGCGGCAAGGGCGGGTCATTGACGCTATCGGCTTTTCTGGTCCAGCACGGCAGCATCCCGGCGTTGGGCTATCGTATCGGCGATGCAGTCTATACGCCGGACCTGCACGACATTCCGCAAGAGAGCTGGGTAGCGCTCGAGAACATAGATCTCTGGATCATCGATGGATTGCGTTACGCGCAGCATCCGAGTCACTTCAGCATTCGCGATGCGCTGTCGTGGATCGAGCGCTTCAAGCCGCGGCGTGCCGTCATTACCAACATGCACGCCGATCTTGATTATGAGGCGCTGCGCCAGAGCCTGCCAGCCAACGTCATTCCGGCCTATGATGGCATGCGGCTGACGCTCGATGCGCGTTAGCGTCGCGGATCAGCTCAGGATGGCATCGGCCGACTTGACCTGATCGCGCAGCATGAATTTCTGGATCTTGCCGGTCGAGGTCTTCGGGATGAGGCCGAAGATGACGGCCTTGGGCGCCTTGAATCCCGGCAGCTGCTTTTTGCAGAACGCGATGACGTCCGCTTCAGTCGCGGTTGCGCCGTCCTTCAATTCGACGAAGGCGCAGGGCACTTCGCCCCACTTTGCATCCGGCTTGGCCACGACGGCCGCGAACAGCACTGCCGGGTGCTTGTAGAGCACGTCCTCGACTTCGACAGAGGAGACGTTCTCGCCGCCGGAAATAATGATGTCCTTCGAGCGATCCTTGATGATGACGTAGCCGTCCTTGTCCAACACACCGAGATCGCCGGTATGGAACCAACCGCCGGCGAAGGCCTCGCGAGTCGCGGCCTCGTTCTTGAGATAGCCTTTCATCACCACGTTGCCGCGGAACATCACCTCGCCGATGGTCTCGCCGTCGCGCGGCACCGGCTGCATGGTCTCCGGATCGAGCACGGTAATAGCTTCCTGCAGCGGATAGGCGACGCCCTGGCGCCGCTTGAGCTGAGCGCGGGCATCGGCGGGGAGCTGATCCCAGCCTGGCTGCTCGGCGCACACCGACGCCGGGCCGTAGACCTCCGTCAGGCCATAGACGTGCGTGAGCCGGATGCCGATGCTCTCGGCACCGGCGAGCACGGCCATCGGCGGCGCAGCGCCGGCGATCAGTCCGACCACGGGCCGAGCGCCTGACTTCGGCGCGCCCGGCGCGTTGATCAGCGTGTTGTAGACGATCGGCGCACCGGCCATGTGGGTGACGCCATGCTTCGGGATCAGCTCGAAGATCTTGGCGGGATCCACCTTGCGCAGGCAGACGTTGACGCCTGCCGCAGCTGCGACGGTCCACGGGAAGCACCAGCCGTTGCAGTGGAACATCGGCAGCGTCCAGAGATAGACCGGGTGCTGGCCGAGGTTGGCGGCGAGAATGTTGCTGACGGCGTTGAGGTACGCGCCGCGATGGTGCGTCACGACCCCCTTGGGATTGCCCGTGGTGCCCGACGTATAGCTAAGCGCGATGGCGTCCCATTCGTCTTGCGGCAGGACCGTGGCAAACCCCGGATCGCCACTCGCGACTGCGGCCTCATATTCGATCTCGCCGATGCGACGGCCGCCGTCATAGTGGGCATCGTCCACATCGATCACCAGCGGCTTCGGGCCCTTGATCTGGGTGAGGGCGCTGGCGATGACCTCCGAGAATTCCGGGTCGACCAGGATCACCTTGGCGCCACCATGATCGAGCTGGAAGGCGATGGCGCTGGCATCGAGCCGGATGTTGAGGGTGTTGAGGACTGCACCCGTCATCGGCACCGCGAAATGGATTTCGTTCATGGCCGGGATGTTCGGCAGCATCGCCGCTACGGTGTCGCCGCGGCCGATTCCACGTCGCGACAGGAACGAGGCGAAGCGGGCCGCGCGCTCGCGGGTTTGCGCCCAGGTGAACACACGATCTTCGTAGATGGTGCTGATGAGGTTTGGGTAGACCCCGGCGGTACGATCCAGGAAGCTCAGCGGGGACAGCTGGACGAAATTGGCCGCATTCTTGTCGAGTCCTTCGCTGTATTGATTGCCGTGCGCTTTACTCATCATAACCTCGATATAACAGTATCTTGTCGTGAATTTCTCGACCAGTTTATTTGTTGTGGCCTATCTCGAATGTTTTGGATTCGAAATTTCCAACATCGATCTGAGTATATTAAGTTTTCAGGAATCCAATCGATATCCAGGGGAATGCAGCCACGATAATCAGCCCAATCAAAAGCGCGAGCATGTAACCCCATATGGGGCGTATTCCTTCGGCCGGGTCAACGCGACCAACGGCGCATGCGGCGTAATAGCCAACCCCGAACGGTGGCGCGAACAGGCCGATGCCCATGGCAAGAATGACGATCATCGCATAGTGCACCTCATGCACGCCGACCGCCTGTGCGATTGGAAACAGCAGCGGCCCGAAGAGCACGATGGCTGGAATGCCTTCCAGCACGCTGCCGAGGATCATGAAGGCGACGATCGATACCGCGATGAATGTCACCGAGCCGCCGGGGAGGCCGGTCATCGCCGCCGCCAGCGAACGCGAGAAGCCGGATTGTGTGAGCCCCCAAGCCATGCCGGTCGCCGTCCCGATGATAAGCAGGATAGCACCGGACAGGCTCGCGGTCTCGACCAACATCGGCCGCAGCCGCTTCCAATCGAATTGCCGATACACCACGAGGCCAATGACCAGCGCATAGACGATGCCGATGGTCGAAACCTCGGTCGCCGTGGCGACGCCCTCGACCACGGCAGCCCGGATCACAAACGGTAGGGCAATCGCGGGCAGGGCAATGAAGAAGCTGCGCAGGATTTCTCCCGCACGCACCTTCTTCACGTGGCTCAAGTCTTCGTGGCGATAGCGCCACCACACCAGCGTCGACAGCGTGATGGCCAGCACCAATCCGGGCAGGAGACCGCCAGTGAACAATGCGGCAATCGATACGCCCGTTACCGAGCCGATGGTGATCAGTACCAGGCTGGGAGGGATGGTTTCGGTCTGCGCGCCGGTCGCCGAGAGCAGGGCGACGAGATCGCCGGGCTTTGCGCCGCGCGCCTTCATTTCCGGGAACAGCACCGGCGCCACGGCCGCCATATCGGCCGCCTTCGATCCTGAAATCCCCGAGACCAAATACATCGCACCGACCAGCACGTAATGCAGGCCGCCGCGCACATGGCCGAGCAGGTTGGCGAGAAAGCCGACCATGGCCCGCGCCATACCGGTCATCTCGATCAGCAGCCCGAGAAAAACGAACAGCGGCACCGAGAGCAGGATGAGGTGGCTCATGCCCTCGTCCATCCGCCCGATCAACACCATCAGCGGCGTATGGGTCGTCAGCGCCAGATAACCGAGGATCGACAGGCCGAACGCAAACGCAATCGGCACGCCGGCGAACACGCAGGAACCGGCAATGAGGACGAAAAAGATCACCAGATTGAGATTGCCGAGCGGGCGCAACCACGGCTGCACGATCCAGAGCGCACCGATCAGCACGGCGACACAGGCGATCGCCGCGAGTAATGCCCGCACGTTGCGCGTCTGCGCGAGCCGCAGCAGCGCGAACAGAGCCATCAAGCCGATGCCGACAGGGAGTGCGGCGGCGCGCCAGACATTGGAAATCTGCAGCGCGGGGGTGGTGATGTAGCTTTCCTCATAAGCGTATTCGTAAGCCGGCCACGCCACCAGCAACAGGAATGCCAGCCCGCCACAGATCGCAACAACCTCGAGGAAGGCGCGGAGCGCAGGGCGGGCGCTGGCGACCAGCGCGGTCATCCGCATGTGCTCGGAGCGCCGTAATGCGACGACGGCCCCGAGCATGGCAAGCCACAGGAACAGGATGGATGCCAGTTCGTCCGACCAGATCAGCGGACTATGCAGGACGTAGCGCGACACCACGCCCGCAAACAGAATGATGATTTCGACGACGACCAGCAGGGCTGTCGGAATCTCGACAAGCAGGCCTAACCGGTGCTCCAGCGTAGCGAGCAGCGATCGGCGGGCCGACCTTGGGGTCGCCGCGCCGATTGCCGTATCCGTGATCCCGGCGTGGGCCATGGCGATGTATTACGCCAGCTTGCCGACCGCCTGTTCCAGGATATCCCAGGCCTTGTCGCCGTACTTGCCTTTCCATTCCGCATAGAACTTGGCATCGCGCAATTTCTGACGGAAAGGCGCGACTTCGGGCTGATTGAACGTCAGGCCCTTGCCCTTCAGTTCTTCCATCACGGTGGCGTTCAGCTTCTCGGTATCGCCGCGTTCCTTGACTGCGGCCGCGTTGATGTTCTTGGCGACGATGTCACGGATGTCGGCGGGCAGGCGCTCCCAGGCGCGGCGATTGGCCAGGAACCAGAAGCCGTCCCACATGTGATTGGTCAGCGAACAATACTTCTGCACCTCGTAGAGTTTTGCCGTGGAGATGAGGGCGAGGGGGTTCTCCTGCCCCTCCACGATCTTGGTCTGCAGCGCGGAATACACCTCGTTGAAATTGATCGAAGCCGGCGCAGCATCGAATGCCTTGAACATCGAGGTCCACAACGGCGATACCGGAACCCGAATCTTGAACCCTTTGAAGTCGTCCGGGCCGTTGATCGGCTTGGTCGACGACGTCGTCTGACGGAAGCCATTGTCCCAGATCTTGTCCATGACCTCGAGGTTGGCTTTCTTGATTTCGCCACGCACGTAGGCGCCAAGGTCGCCGTCCATGGCCTTCCAGACCGTCGCATAGTCCGGGAATGCAAAGCCGATGCCGTTGATCGACGCGGCCGGCACCAGCGTCGAGAGGATCAAGCCCGACAAGGTGAAAAACTCGACGCCGCCGGACCGGATCTGGCTGAGCATGTCGGTGTCGGAACCGAGTTGATTGTTCGGGAAAATCTGCAGATCGACGCGACCATTAGTTTCAGTCTTGATCGCCGCCGACATTTCCTTGGCGCGAATGTTCAACGGATGCGAGTCAGGAAGATTATTGGCGTACTTGTAGGTGAATTCGGCTTGCTGGGCCCGCGCCACCAGAGGCGCGCCGATGCCACCCATCACCGTGGCGGCCGCCGAAGCCTTCAACAACGTACGACGTGAAAATCGCATCTGATCGTCTCCCTGATGTTTTTCTTGCAAGACTGGTTCTTGAGTGCCGGTCATCCGGAACGTCTACCACTGGCAGCATTCTCCAGCGGCCCGGTCAAGATATTTTGGGGTGCCGACCATCGGTTTGGTGTCAGGTCGTCCGTCACGTGGAATCCAGTTTCGGTATGGCTGCTGAGTGCCTCAACAGCCATCGGGCCGTGGTTGAACTCGATGCGTATTTCCTGGCAGTTTCCGGTGCGGCCACACTGACGGCCGAACATCTAAAGGCACCATTCGGGACGGACACCCGAGTAGCAAACTGAATTGCCAGACCGCGAAATCCGAGCAATTTGAGATAAGTCACTGCACCAACTAGTCTAATTATATTCCATAATATACCTTATGCGAATTACAGATATGGCCGCAGCCAGACGCCTTGGCCAAACCTCCCATGTCGCCCTTCGCGATAATGCCGGCGTTCGCCGAAGCATACGAGGCGGTCGGCTCGGCACGCTGGCGTCATTAGTCCGGCCAAGCCAAGATGGCAGTCTAACGATGTGGCCAGCGAACTGCCTTGATCGCGGGGCGCGTCACGAAGTCGATGCTTGGGAGGAACAGAATGACCGAAAGCAACGGTCTGGCGGCGACGCACGAAGCGCCATATCGCGGATTGCGCGTGCTCGATTTCGGGCAAGGCATCGCCTCACCTTACTGTGGCGCGCTGCTGGCCACCTACGGCGCAGACGTCATCAAAATTGAGCCGCCCGATGGCGACTGGTCGCGGCGGCTCGGCACGACGTACGGGCGCCAAACGGCGATCTCGGCGGTATTCAATCGCGGCAAGCGCAGCCTGTGCCTGGATATGAAGCAGGCCGACGCGCGTGAGATTGCGCGGCAGCTGGCCATCGGCAGCGATATTTTTATCGAGGGATTTCGGCCCGGTGTCGCGGCGCGCCTCGGCCTTGGCTACGACGCGCTCAGCCGGGAAAATCCGCGCTTGATCTATCTGTCGATCAGCGGTTTCGGGCAGGTGGGACCCTACTCCGATCGCCCCTGTACGGACTCCGTCGCACAAGCGTTCTCCGGGCTGGTCTCGGTCAATCCCGGCAACGATGCCCTGCCACACCGTGTCGGGACGCCGATCTCGGATGTGGCGACCGGCGCCTACGCATTCCAGGCGATTTCAGCCGCGCTCTATGCGCGAGCGACGGTCGGCAAAGGGCGCTGGATCGACGTCAGCCTGACGCAATCGACCGCGGCTCTGCTCGGCCACAAGTTCGCCGAGTATATGCTCGAAGGCGGCGCGCCGCGCGCGCTCAATGTGCCGGCCGGTTCGTATCGAACGCGCGACGGTTGGCTGATGGTGACGCTGGTGACGGAAGCGCACTATCGGCGGCTGTGCGCGGTTCTTGGGCGTGACGACCTGGCAATCGATCCAAGGTTTGCCGACTTCGCCAAACGATCAGACGCCTCAGCAGCCCTTATTGCCGAAGTGAGCGCCGCCTTTGCCACCAAGACGACCGAGACCTGGCTCGCGGAACTGCATTCCGCCGACATCATCGCCGAGCGCATTCTCGATCCCGGCGAATGGCTTGCCAATTCGCATGTGAGCGAAACCCGGGGCGTCGTTTGCAAGGACACGCCGGGAGTAGGTCTCGTCTATGCCGCACGCACGCCCGGCGCTGTCGGCGATCTCGAAGATACGTTGCCACCCTCGCCCGATATCGGCCAGCACAGCCGCGACGTTCTGCGGGATAGCGGATACAGTGACGACGCGATTGACGCGCTGATCGAAGCCGGCGCAGTGCGAACCTGATGGAAGGTGAGTTCTAGTAAATCGCCCAGACGCCGGGCGTCACCAGTTCGACCAGATGATTGTCGGGATCGCGGAAGTAGATGCTGTGACCGCCGCGCGGCCAGGCAGTGCGCGCCTCGATAGTCACGCCCTGCTCGGTCAGTCGCCTCTCCCATTCCGCGAGCTCTTCGGCGCCGATCGCAAAGGCGACATGCAGTGGACCATGTCCGTCGTGCGGCGGGATGGTGCCGCCCGGCAGGTGCACCGTCTCCAACGTCGCACCGCGAAGAAATAGCAACAGCACGCTGCGGCCGCCGACATCGAACGCGGCAAACCGGGCGTCGCTGTTCATGGCGCGCAGACCGAGGATGTCTTGATAAAATTCCCGCGCACGCGGGAGATCGTCGACGTAGAGCGCGGTCTCGATGACGCCGTTCAGCTTCGGCATCGCCGCTCCCCGTTTGTCACCACATGTTGAGAACGAGTCGGGCTTCGTCGGTCATGCGCTCCGGCGTCCATGCCGGCTCCCAGACGATATTGACGTTGACGACGCCGATGCCTGCCACGCTGGCCACAGCGTTTTCGACCATGGTGGGCAACTCGGCGGCGGCCGGACAATTCGGCGTGGTCAGCGTCATTTCCACATCGACGGAGCGATCGTCCTTGAGATCGACTTTGTAGATCAAGCCAAGCTCATAGATGTCGGCTGGAATTTCCGGATCGAACACGGTTTTCAATGCCGCGACGATTTCAGTGCCGAGACGCTCGGTTTCCTCCGGCGGCAATGCCGACGTGGTCTGCATGTTGCTCGTCTTGGCTTCGATCGTATCTGTCATGAGAACAAATCCCGCGCCTTGATCAGCGCCTCTGCAAGATGGTCCACTTCCGCGCGCGTATTATACATACCAAAAGAGGCCCGGCACGTCGCGGTGACCTGGAACCGCTCCAAAAGCGGCATCACGCAATGGGTGCCGGCGCGAACCGCGATCCCTGCCCGATCGATCACTGTCGCCACATCGTGCGGGTGCGCGCCCTTCAGTTCGAACGAGATCACCGGCCCCTTGTTGCGAGCCGTTCCGATGATGCGCAGCGAATTGATTTCGCGCAGCCGTTCCTGCGCATAATTCAGCAGGTCGTGCTCATGCGCTGCGATGCGCTCCTTGCCGATCGAATTGACGTAATCGATCGCAGCGCCCAGGCCGATGGCTTCGACGATGGCCGGCGTGCCGGCTTCGAACTTGTGCGGAGGATCGCCGTAGGTCACCCAATCCTGAGCGACTTCCCGGATCATCTCGCCGCCGCCGTTATAGGGACGCATGGCAACGAGATGTTCGTGCTTGGCATAGAGCACGCCAATGCCGGTCGGCCCATAAACCTTGTGCCCCGTGAAGACATAGAAGTCGCAATCGATGTCCTGGACATCGATATTCAGATGCACCGCGCCCTGGCTGCCGTCGACCAGCACCGGAATGCCGCGCGCGTGCGCCATGCGCGTGACGTCCTTCACCGGCACGATGGTGCCGAGCGCATTCGACATTTGCGTGATGGCGACAAGTTTGGTCTTCGAGGTTAGAAGCTTTTCGAACTCGTCGATCAGGAAGTTGCCTTCGTCGTCGACCGGCGCCCACTTGATGACTGCGCCATTACGCTCGCGCAGAAAATGCCACGGCACGATATTGGAGTGATGCTCCATGATCGAGAGCACGATCTCGTCGCCGGCCTTGATATTCGGCTCGCCCCACGACGAAGCAACCAGATTGATCGCCTCGGTAGCATTACGCGTGAAGATGATTTCTTCACTGCGCTTGGCATTGATGAAAGCCGCCGTCTTGTTGCGTCCACCTTCATACGCCTCCGTTGCGGCGTTCGCGAGGTAGTGCAGGCCACGATGGACGTTGGCATACTCAGAACGATACGCCGTGGTCATCCGATCCAGCACGGCATTCGGCTTCTGCGCCGACGCGGCGTTGTCGAGATACACCAGCGGCTTGCCGTAGACTTGCATGGCGAGCGCCGGGAAATCCTCCCGGACGCGGGCGACATCGTACGAACCGTTGGCGACTGCCGGATGCATCGTCAGCCTCGCGTCGCCAGCCAACGCGCAGCCGTTGCGACCGCCGTCTCACGCAGTTGCTCGTCGGCAATGGATTCCATCGCCTCGCCGACGAAAGCCTGAATCAAGAGCGCTTGCGCCTCCTTCTCGGGCAACCCGCGTGCACGCAGATAGAAAAGCAGGCTGTCGTCCAGCGCGCCGGTCGTTGCACCGTGACCGCATTGCACATCGTCAGCGAAGATTTCCAGTTCCGGCTTGTTGTCTGCTTCAGCCTCATCCGAGAGGAGCAACGCGCGTGTCATCATCTTCGCGTCGGTCTTTTGCGCGTCGGGATGCACGTTGATGCGTCCCTGGAATACCGAATGCGCTCGATCATCTACCACAGCGCGGAACACTTCGCGGCTGTCGCAATGCGGCACCATGTGATCGAGCACCAGCGTGGTGTCGCCATGCTGCCGGTCCTTGAGCAGGTTGACGCCATTGATATTTGCAACGGCTTCCTCGCCGCCAAATCGAACGAAGGCCTGATAGCGGCTGAGCGCCGAGCCACTCGTGAGGCTGAATGAATTGAACTGCGTTTTGGCGCCGAGCGTGACAATCGCCGTCGAAATATTCGAGGCGTCGCGCGCGTCTTCGACAAGACGAACGTGGTGGACGTTCGCGCCATCTCCGGCCCACGACACCAGCGCGTCATGCACCTGATAGGATTTCGCATCCGGCGCTGCGACGAAACTTTCAACCAGCGTGACCTGCGCGCCCTCACCGATCTTGATCAACGAACGCGTAAAGGATGCGGCGTTCGATTGCGTCGCGATGTGCACGATATGGATCGGTCTTTTCAACGCGACGCCGTTGTCGACGCCCAACACCACGCCGTCGGTTGCCATTGCTGCGTTGAGTGCGACCATCACGTCCGAGGTCGCATTGGTACGCAACAAATCCGCGCGGGTGCTGTTGTCGGCGGTTTCCAAGATTTCCCGCAGCGTGTGCAGGCGGACGCCCGCCTCCAGCGACGCAACATCGGATAGATGAGGTGCGAAGCTGCCGTCGACCAACACCAGCTTGCATGTATCGGTAACATCGAGCGACGCCACGGCTGCGGCAGCGCGGTTCAGTGCTGCCTCGTCAGGATTGACGGCGAGCGGCGCAACTTCACGCAGCATCACGCGGAGGTCGGTGTATTTCCACTCCTCGACCCGGCGATGCGGCAGGCCACGCTTGGAAAACTCAGCGAATGCCGCCTCGCGAACCTCGGAGACGACACCTGAACCCGGCAAACGGCTACGTGCTGCGGCGAACGACTCGCCGGATGCACGGTCCGAAGTAGGCTTGACTAATGCAACGTTCATGACCGGGCTCAGGCGGCTTGATCTTCGAACTGCGCGTAACCCGACTCTTCGAGTTCAAGCGCAAGGTCTTTGCCGCCGCTCTTCACAACACGTCCCTTCGACATCACGTGGACGTAGTCGGGAACGATGTAATTCAGCAGGCGCTGATAGTGGGTGATAACCACCATGGCCCGGCCCTGGGAGCGCAGGGCATTCACACCATCAGCCGCAATGCGCAGCGCATCGATATCGAGACCGGAGTCCATTTCATCGAGAATGCAAATGCTGGGCTCGAACAGCGCCATCTGCAGCACTTCGTTGCGCTTCTTTTCACCGCCGGAGAAACCGACGTTGACGCCGCGTCGGAGCATCTCCTGCGGAATGTTCAGCGAAGCGGCAACGGAACGCACCTTCTTAAGGAAGTCAGGTGTTGAGAGCTCCGGCTCGCCGCGCGCCTTGCGCTGTGCGTTCAGCGCCGTGCGCAGGAAGGTCATCGTCGCCACACCGGGAATTTCGACCGGATATTGGAATGCCAGAAACACGCCCTTGGCGGCGCGTTCGTCCGGCGACATCGCCAGCAGGTCTTCGCCCTTGAACAGGATTTCGCCGCCGGTCACTTCGTAACCGGGCTTCCCGGCGATGACGTGCGACAGTGTCGATTTACCAGAGCCGTTCGGCCCCATGATGGCGTGAACTTCGCCCTCATTTACGGTGAGCGACAGGCCGTGCAGAATCTCGCGCTCTTCAACACGAACCTGGAGATTTTTGACTTCGAGCAATGGCATTACGGTTTTCCGTTCTTCATCCTCGTCCACAGGAGCGCCGCAGGCGCATCGCAGCGAACGGTTTCAATTCCAAGTGGTCTTGAAGCGACCGCTACGCGGCCGCTTCGGGATAAAGGGTCTTATCCGACCGACCCTTCGAGCGAGATCGAGATCAGCTTCTGTGCCTCGACCGCGAATTCCATCGGCAGTTGCTGCAGGACGTCCTTGACGAAGCCATTGACGACGAGGCCGACGGCCTCCTCCTGCGACAGACCGCGCTGCACGCAGTAGAACAGCACGTCCTCGGAAATCTTCGACGTCGTCGCCTCATGTTCGAACAGCGCCGAGGAATTCTTCGCTTCGACATACGGCACGGTATGAGCGCCGCATTTGTCGCCGATCAGCAGCGAGTCGCACGCCGTGAAGTTGCGAGCGCCCGTCGCCTTGCGATGGGCCGAAACCAATCCGCGATAGGTGTTCTGCGACTTGCCGGCTGCGATGCCCTTGGAGATGATCCGGCTGGTGGTGTTCTTGCCAAGATGGATCATCTTGGTGCCGGAATCGACCTGCTGGAATCCGTTCGAAATGGCGATCGAGTAGAATTCGCCGCGCGAATTGTCGCCGCGAAGAATGCAGCTCGGATATTTCCAGGTGATCGCGGATCCGGTCTCAACCTGCGTCCACGAAATTTTCGAATTCTTGCCGCGGCAGTCGCCACGCTTGGTGACGAAATTATAGACGCCACCCTTGCCTTCGGAATTGCCTGGATACCAGTTCTGCACAGTCGAATATTTGATCTCGGCATCGTCGTGTGCGACCAGTTCGACGACAGCGGCGTGCAACTGGTTTTCATCGCGTTGCGGCGCCGTGCAGCCTTCAAGGTAGCTGACGTAAGCCCCCTTGTCGGCAATGATCAGCGTGCGTTCGAATTGACCGGTATTGCGCTCATTGATGCGGAAATAGGTCGACAGCTCCATCGGACAGCGCACGCCCGGCGGCAGATAGACGAACGATCCGTCGGAGAACACTGCGGAGTTCAGAGTCGCGAAGAAGTTGTCCGAGGTCGGCACGACAGTGCCGAGATACTTCTGCACCAGTTCGGGGTGCTCGCGAATAGCTTGCGAGATCGGCATGAAGATCACGCCAGCCTCTTTGAGCTCCTTCTGGAACGTGGTGGCGACCGAGACGGAATCGAATACCGCATCGACCGCGACTCGGCGCTCGCCTTCCGGCCGTACGACACCCGCCAGCACTTCCTGCTCACGCAGAGGAATGCCCAGCTTCTCGTAGGTCTTCAGAATCTCGGGATCGACTTCATCGAGCGAAGCGAGCTCCGGCTTCTTTTTCGGAGCCGAGTAATAATAGACATCCTGATAGTCGATCTTGGGATAGGAGACGCGCGCCCATTCGGGTTCCTGCATCGTCTGCCAGCGGCGGAAAGCTTCCAGCCGCCATTCCAGCATCCAGGCTGGCTCATTCTTTTTAGCGGAAATGAAGCGAACCGTGTCCTCCGAGAGGCCCTTTGGGGCCTTATCGGATTCGATGATCGTCTCAAAACCATAGCGATATTGATCGACGTCGATACGGCGGACCCGTTCGACGGTCTCTAGTTCAGCCGGCATTCTTACCTCCGCTCGCGGTTTCAAGGACCGCGGTGGATCAATCTACAAAACGTGCTTTACGCCGTTTCGCTGAGGAAATCACGTGCTTTAGAACCGTTCAAGCACTGTTTCGTCGTCGTTCTTAAGTAGTGTGCCCGCGAGCTTTCGCCAAGCCTGAATGAACCGGTCCACGTCGCCGTCGCTCGTCGACCAGCCAAGACTGACGCGAATTCCACCCCTGGCCACTTCAGCGCTTAGCCCCATGGCCGTAAGCACATGAGACGGCGTTACTTTTCCCGACGAGCAGGCCGATCCCGATGACAGCGCAATTCCCTCCAGATCGAAGCCGATGATGGCCGTCTCGGCACGCAGCCCAGGCACCGTAAACAGCGTCGTATTGGGGAGACGCGGCAGATCGGCGCAGAAGATGATGGCGTCCGGCACTTCCTTGATTCCGGCCTCCAGACGTTGCCGCAAGCGACTCATGTGTTCCCGATCACGGGACAGATTCGCCATGGTCGCGGTGACGGCTGAGCCGAAGCCGGCAATTCCGGGCACGTTCTCGGTTCCGGCGCGACGTCCCTTTTCCTGTCCGCCGCCACGCAGCAAAGCCGTAAATCCCGCCAAATTCTCACCGAGGATCAGGGCGCCGACACCCTTCGGGCCCCCGACCTTATGTGCAGAAATAGTGAGAAGATCGCCTTTTAATTCCTTGATATTAGTTGCGATTTTTCCAAACGCCTGGACTGCGTCGACGTGCAGAAGGCCTTCCGCCTGATGGACGATGTCAGCAATCGCAGCAATCGGCTGGATAGCTCCCGTTTCGTTATTCGCCAGCATTACAGACACCAGCGTCGGAGGCTGACCGTCGAGGCGCGAGCGCAAGTCATCGAGATCGACCAGGCCGGAGCGCGTGACCGGAATGATATCAACTTGTTTTTCGGAGAAGTGCCCCCCTGTCAGCACCGAGGCGTGTTCGATGGCAGAAACCAGCAATCGCCGATGCGGGGGGCTGACTGAGCCCCGCAGCTCGGGCTGCAGCGCCAGCACATTGGCCTCGGTTCCACCGGAGGTGAAGATCACCTGCTGCGGCGTCGCCCCGACCGCATTGGCAACCGCCAGTCTTGCATGCTCGACCAGCATCCGGCTGCGACGACCTTCGGCATGTACCGAGGAGGGATTTCCGCAGATTTCCAGCGCGGCAATCATTGCGTCGCGAGCTTCTGGCCGCAACGGAGTCGTGGCGTTCCAGTCGAGGTAGGTCCGAGTAGCCATTTTGTATTATATTACCTTATGTTTGGCCCACGTGCGCCTAGCCAAAGCCTTTGTCAACTTAACCCAATTGCGCGCCAGAATCGCCTGCAATGGCCGGCGTTGACTGCGCGGACATGTTCAAGATGCTTGCTTTTTGCCCCATGGCATATGCTAGAACGCCCACTCCTGTTCACCGGGCAACGTTCGCGCATCGCCCAACGTCGCCCATGCCGCGCCTCTGTTTGCAGAATGTCGTCCGCGCCTGGCGCGATGAACTGTGCAGGGTAGCGGCCGCATATCCAAGGAATTCGGATGCCTGAAGTCATTTTCACCGGTCCCGCAGGCCGCCTCGAAGGCCGCTACCATCCGGCGAAGCAGAAGAACGCGCCGATCGCGATGGTGTTGCATCCGCACCCGCAGTTTCACGGCACGATGAATCACCAGATCATCTATCAGTGCTATTACGCTTTCGTACACCGCGGCTTCTCGGTGCTGCGCTTCAATTTCCGCGGCGTCGGACGCAGCCAGGGCTCGTTCGATCACGGCACCGGCGAATTGTCGGATGCCGCATCGGCGCTCGATTGGGCGCAGAGCATCAACCCGGAAGCGCGGGCCTGTTGGGTCGCTGGCTTCTCGTTCGGCGCGTGGATCGGCATGCAGCTCCTGATGCGCCGTCCGGAAGTGGAAGGCTTCATCTCGATCGCGCCGCCCGCCAATCTCTATGATTTCTCGTTCCTGGCACCCTGCCCGTCGTCGGGTTTGATCGTGCATGGTGAGAAGGATGCCGTGGTGCCGCCCAAGGACGTCAATACGCTGGTCGAGAAGCTAAAGACGCAAAAAGGCATCGTCATCGATCAGCAGATCATTCCGGGGGCCAACCATTTCTTCGACGGCAAACTTGAGCCGCTGATGGAATCGGTTACCGGCTATCTGGATATGCGGCTCGCCAACATTCGTTAAGGCGACAACGACTCCCCCGCGGCGGCTATGATCTCGTGATGGCCTGTCAGGGCAGCACCATGATCCCGCCCGTCATCGGGATCGGCACGCCTGTGGTGGTCGGATAGCTCAGCGGCAGTCCCTTGAGCCCGCGTGCAGCCAGAAAGCCGAACGCCTGCGCCTCGATGGCGTCGGCCGGCCAGCCAAGCGCATCGCCGCTCTCGACAGTCGCTGGCGCCAGTCGGTCGCGCAGCATCCGAAGCATCGTCAAATTGCGAGCGCCGCCGCCCACGACAATCCAGCTGCGGGGTGGCTTCGGCAGCAGCGGCACGATGCGTGCAATGCTCGCTGCCGTGAACGCTGTCAGCGTCGCGGCGCCGTCGGCTGGAACGATCTCCGGCAGTTTGAGCGACGCAAAATCGTTGCGATCGAGCGATTTCGGCGGCGGCAGCGCAAAGAACGGGTGCTGCAAGCTCCGCTGCACCCACGCTTCATCGACAATGCCTTGAGCGGCTACGCGCCCCTCGCAGTCAAACCGCTGATCCATGACCCGGAACATGAAGTCATCGAGCAGGGCATTCCCGGGGCCGGTATCGCAGGCAATCAGAGCCTCGGTGCCGTCGATATAGGTAATGTTGGAAACGCCGCCGATATTGACCAGGGCAATCGGCCCCTCGCGCTCCAGCGATTGTGCCAGCGCACGATGGTAGACCGGCACGAACGGCGCCCCCTGCCCGCCCGCCGCCACGTCGGCGGCGCGGAAGTCGTGCATCACCGGAATGTGGATCGCCTTGGCCAGAGCGGCGGCATCGCCGATCTGGACGGTTAACCGCTGCGCTGGACGATGCAGGACGGTCTGGCCATGGAACCCGACAATATCGATATCCTCGCGGGCGATGTTTTGTTGTGCCGTGAAGGTTGCAACGGCTTCGGCATGCGCGAGCGTGACGGTGCGTTCGGCCTCGCCGAGGATGCCGGGCCGGGCATCGCGCTGCGACAGCCCGACAGCCTCGGACAGCGCTTGCCGCAGGATCCCCCGCTCCTTGTCGCTGTAAGGCCGATAGCCGGAGGGACCGATCGAAGCGATTCGCTTGCCGTCGGTTTCGATCAAAGCGACATCGACCCCGTCAAGCGAGGTGCCGCTCATCATGCCGATCGCCTTCAACATCATCGCAATGACACTTTCGGAGACGCCGGGCCGGATGTCCAACTTGTGCCGGGCAGCCGCATCTTATAATGCCACAGGGCCACCGGCCATGGCAGTCCGGGAAACTCCTATTGCCCGGCTAAATTGGCGTTAGAGTCAAATAAGAATGATCAGAGTCCCATAGCCATGACGGTATTTAAGTCTGATTTTCTGCGTGTCTTGCAGGAGCGCGGCTTTATTCATCAGGTGTCCGACGCCGGAGGGCTGGACGCGCTCGCCGCCAAGGGCGAGGCCATCGCATACGTTGGCTACGACTGCACCGCGGCTTCGCTGCACATTGGCCATCTTCTCTCGATCATGATGCTGCACTGGCTCCAGCAGACCGGCAACAAGCCGATTGCACTGATGGGCGGCGGCACCACGCGCGTCGGCGACCCGTCCGGGCGCGACGAAACCCGCAAGCTGCTGACCTACGAGCAGATCGATGCCAACAAGGAATCCATCAAGGGCACCTTCTCCAAATTCATCAAGTTCGGCGACGGCAAGACCGATGCGGTGATGGCCGATAACGCGGAATGGCTGGCCAAGCTGAACTACATCGAAATGCTGCGTGAAGTTGGCCGTCATTTCTCGATCAATCGCATGCTGACGATGGATTCCGTGCGCATGCGCCTCGAGCGCGAGCAGGAACTCTCGTTCATCGAATTCAACTACATGATTTTGCAGTCTTACGATTTCGTGGAACTGGCCAAGCGCTACGGTTGCAATTTGCAGATGGGCGGCTCTGACCAGTGGGGCAACATCGTCAACGGCATCGACCTTGGACGGCGTATGGGGACGCATCAGCTCTATGCACTCACCTGCCCGCTGTTGACTACCGCATCAGGCGCCAAGATGGGCAAGACCGCGGCCGGTGCCGTCTGGCTCAACGCCGACCTGCTGAGCCCGTACGACTACTGGCAATATTGGCGGAACACCGAGGACGCCGACGTTGAACGCTTTCTCAAGTTGTTCACGCTGCTGCCATTGAACGAGGTCGCCAAGCTTGCCGCGTTGCAGGGCCAGGACATCAACGAAGCGAAGAAGGTTCTGGCAACCGAAGCGACCGCGCTGATCCACGGCCGGGACAATGCGCTTGCCGCATCTGAAACGGCGCGGCGCACCTTCGAGGAAGGTGCTATCGCCAACGATCTTCCCACCGTCGAAATTCCGCAGACCGAACTATCCGGCGGCGTCAGCGTTTTGGCGGCATTTGTCCGGGCCGGGCTTGTGGCGTCCAATGGCGAAGCGCGACGTCAGATCAAGGGCGGTGGTCTGCGCGTCAACGACATCGCTGTGACAGATGACAAACTGATGCTGACCGGCGCAAATCTGACCGCAGACAACGTCATCAAGCTGTCGCTCGGCAAGAAGCGACATGTGTTGCTGAAGTCTGCATAGGCCTATTCTGATAACGCAATTGCGCCGACCGCCGAAAACGCGCTCCATGGTTTTCGATGGCGGTTGAATCGACAATTTTGGCGTCGCGCTCCGGAGCTTTCAGGCCGGGGCGGACAGCGTTATTGGTGCTCGCGTTGTGTTTTACGCTTGCGCTGATTGCGCGCGGCCTCGGCGAGTCCTTCACCGTCTTCTTGTTGCCCATCTCCGAGACCTTCGGCTGGGCGCGCGCCGACGTCGTGTCGATCTATTCGCTGGCGTCGCTGTCGATGGGACTGGCTTCCCCGTTTGTCGGCCGCCTGTTCGATCTATCCGGACCACGCGTCGTTTACGGATTGGGCCTGACGCTGATCGGTGCCGGGCTTTCGCTTGCCGCTTTCGCCGACAAGCTCTGGCAATTGCAACTATGCGTCGGCTTTGCTGCCGGCCTCGGCATGTCCTGTCTGGGCAACGTCACCAGTTCACTGTTGCTCGGGCGATGGTTTGGCAATCGCCTGCCGACCGCGATGGCCGTCGTCTATTCGGCGACTGGCGCAGGTGTGTTGACGCTGCTGCCGGCGTCGCAATTGATGATCGATCACGTCGGCTGGCGTGGAGCGTATCATTGGATCGGCGCTATTCTGCTGATCTTGATCGTGCCGCTGATCCTGTTGCCGTGGCGGCGCATTGCGAGCGGCAATACGCCTGCGGTTGGATCACCATCACCGAATTTGGCAGACGAAGGACTGACACTGCTTCGCGCGTTGCGTCACCACGCATTTTGGGCCCTGTTCAGTACATTCTTTTTTACGGCGATCGGCATGTACGCGATTGCCGTACAGGTCGTGGCTTATCTGATCGAAGTCGGATTTCCTCCGCTGCAAGCCGCGACGGCCTGGGGCCTCAGTGGCGTCGTGCTGGTGGTCGGTATGCTGACGGTGAGTTGGCTGGATTCGCTGATCGGCCGACGGCAGGCAATCCTTTTCAGCTACGGCTTGACGACGATCGGCATTGGCTTCCTGTGGTTGCTGCACCGCTATCCAAACCTGTGGCTGCTCGGCGGATTCCTCTTGTGCTTCGGCAGCACGATTGGATCACGCGGTCCACTCATCACAGCAGCGGCAATCAATATCTTTCGCGGCAAACGCGTCGGTACCATATTCGGCACCATTTCTATCGGCAGCGGTCTTGGTTCGGCGTTGGGTTCGCTGACCGGCGGTATCATTCACGACTGGAGCCAGAGTTACGATCTGGTCATCCTGTTCGCACTCATCAATGTCCTGATTGGGATGATCCCATTCCTCACCGTGCGAGCATTGCGCGAATAGCCGGATCGCATTCGCGCTGTCGCGCGAACTGTCTCAGTTATTCGGCGTCGAGGGAAATTCGACCGAGTTGTTCTGCTTGCCGGTATTGAATTCGAAGATCTTCCGCAAAACGCCGGGCGCCATCGCCGAGATCGGATTGACGCGAAGCACAGGCTGACCGGGCGACCCCACCACTTCATATGTGACGCCGATAAGCCCCTCGTTGCTGCCGCCGCCGAGGAACAGGCCGACGATGGGAATCTGACCGAACATATTGTTGAGTCCGTACATCGGCACGAAGGTGCCGCTCATGCGGACCTGATTGGCGGGATAATCGATGTCACCCTCGATCGTCGCGCCGATGATCGGACCTTTGACGACGCCTTCGCGGATCGTCAATTTGCCGTTGGCGCGGGTAAATTCGGCGCGCAGACGCGAGAATGAGATTCCGGACTTCGAAGCCGGACCGCCTCCAGCGACCCGATCCAGCGCACTCTCGCCCTTGATGACGAAGTCCCTGACGTTGACCAATCCTTCTTTAGCGCGCGGCTCGGCGGTCGGCGGATCCATCGCCAGTGCCAACTGACCGCCGGTCATTTTCGCGTAGGTGTCGGTGAAGCGAAAGAATGCGCCGGCATCGTTGGTCTCGAGATAAACAACCTCGCGACCCTGGTTGCGGCCGCGCAAGTCACCTGTCAGCGGCGTATCGCGCCCCAGCTTGCTGCTGAGCGTGAAGGTGCGAATGGTGCCGTTGCGTCGCGACAATTTGAGATCGACGCTACGCACCGCCTCGCCATAGTAACCCGCCACCGCGCCGAGCTTGAGATCGACATCGAAATCCATGCTCTTGGTTTTGCCCTTGGCATCGGTTTCCTTGCCGGACATCGCCGATTTGATGAAGCCCCGGCCGTCGAATACGTCGCCACGCATGACGACCTTCACGACGCCGTCGTTGCCGCGTTCGGCTTTCAACGAGGCTTTGTCGCCTTCCGACGGCGCAAAAACCGGGAAGTTGGCATTCATCAAGTCGCCGTTCTGGTCGACTTCCAGCGATCCCTTGATCTGCGTGCCGCTTCCATCGACGACGATATCGTCAAGACGCGTCGACTGCGGCTTCTGCGTCATGTTGAAGGCAACATGACCGGCCTTGCCCGGCGGCTTGGTCCATCCCGGCAGCAGATTGTCGAGCTTGGCCCCGGTCAGATCGGCATCGACACCCAGGCGGATATCCTGATCCGATGGGCTTATCTTGCCGCTCACCTTGACGGGAATAGCGCCGGAAACCGCCGACCCGAGGTCGAAGCCGAGGCGTGCCCTGCTCGCATCGTCCAGCGTCGCCTGCAATTTGACATCCGCATCGCCCGTCGTCGGCTTGCGATAGTCGAGCGACGCCTGCTGGCCGTTGATGCGTACGTCGCCCTTGACCTGATAGCCCTGATTGTTGGCGGCAATCTTCATCGAGGTCGCTTCGAGTTTCTGATTCATCACCAGTCGCTCGGCCGAGAACCCGGAGATATCGGCGCTTACCGCGTACGTCGTGTCGGATTTGGTCAGTTCGCGTTTGATCGGAAGCCCGAGCGCGACTTGCGCGGTGAAGTTACCCTTACTGGTATTCGGATCGATCGGCGTATTGTTGAAGTCGCTCAGCCGATCCGACGCCAGCAGTTCGGCCGCGGCCGGGACCGGACCATCGATTTTGAATTTGACCCGCGCCGGAGCAGGTTTCGGTGCCATGTCGGGAACTTCGAAAACGATGTCGGAGAGGTTCAGCTTGCGACCACCTTGTGTATCGGCTGCAGCCTGACCGATGGTCACAGTCGCGGTACGCCCGGTCACGCGCGCCCGCAAATCGGCATCTCGGATCGACGGCATAGCATCGACCGGACGCAACGTGACCTTGCTCGCAACGATGTTGACCGAAAGACCGTCGTCGGGAATTGGCGGCCCACGTCGCGACAGATTGTGGATCGGCGAATTGACGCCGATATCGATGCGTTGCAGCGCGCCGCGATCGATCCGTTCGGTGACCCACTCGCGAACCTCGGGGACGATCAGCACAGGCCACATGCGCTTCAGCGCCGTCGCCGACATCGGCGTTCCGGCAAATCCCAATGTAAGACGCGGCTCGTTCGCATAGTCGATGCTACCGGTGCCAGCAACGCCGATCTCGCCGTTGCTGATGTTGGCTTGCGTCAACAGCACCTTGCGATGCTCGGTATCGAAACGAATGCCAATCGATATCTGGTTGAAGATCAGTGGCGGCTCGTCATTGACGCCGGCCAGCACAATAGTGCCGCCGCTAAATCCCAGCTGCCAATCCGGCACGACGCCGTTCGGCGGCTCCAGATGCGCCAGCAACGTGACGCGATTGGGACCTGACACAACCTTGAAGGGGGCGAGCAACACGCGCCGCCCGGCATCCCATTCGACGTTGATCTCGGCCTGATCGATGCCCATCGGGTAGTCCGGCGTATCGTTGTCAGTGATGGTCCCCCGACCGACATCAATCTTGCCGCGCAAATAGGTCGGCAGGCCATCGCGGCCCAACTCGCCCTTCAGCTCGCCGGTCAACGGAAGGTCGGCGCTGTAGGTCAGGTCTTTAGGTCGCAGCGCGAGCAGGATATTGCGCGTCGAAACTTTATTGGCGCGAACATCGACACTGCGCACGCCATTCTGCGGCGAACCAACCTGGACACGCAGCGACCACGCGTTCTCGCCTTCTTCGCCCAAACTGAATACCACGCCGCCACTGCTCGGCCGGCGAAGGCTGAGGCTGATGTTTTCGAACGTCGAGCGATTGCCCCGTTGCTCGTCATCAACCACCAGACTGCCGTTCTTCAAACCGATCTCATTGAGGTTCTGTCCATCGAGACCGCTCAGGCTCAGACTGTCGAGCCAGTCGAGCCCGGCTAATAGGCCGCTGGTTGCATTCGCTGAGGCGGCGGTCGAATTGGTGTTAGCTGACGGCGGTGCGGTCGGCTCCGTTGCAGGCAGCGCGGATGGCGCGGTTGGCTGGCGGGCCGTTGCCACGCCGGTGGCGATGGGTCGCGCATTGTCGCCGGTCGACACCGTAACGCGACCATCGGGCGTGATCCGCACGGCGAGCGTCGCATCGACGAGATTGAGACTTTCCGCCCGCAGCCGCCCCATCAGTAATGCTGTACCGGACAGGCGCACCTCGGCTTTTGGTGCGCTGGCGATCACCACGTGGTCCTGATCGCGCACCACGATGTCGCGAATTCGCACCGCCACCCGGATCCGCCCGGCCCGCTCGATTTGGGTGCCGCCGATTTCGACCGTGTTGCCGGGACCGATGTTGTCTTCGATGGCCGCCGCCAGCCATGGGGTCGCCATGTCGAGGTTGATGGGGCCTGCACCCAGACGTAGCCACAGCCCGCCGAAGCCAGCGGCGAAAATGACGATCAAAATGGCGGCGACCACCACAAAACGCCGCAGCCAGCGCTCACCCGAAAACCACTGCCGGATCGAATCGAGCCGGTCACCGAAGCGATGCAGCCGCGATCCTGACCGTGACAGCAAACGCCGGGCACGCCTCAGCGCAGCTTCGTCATGGTGCTGATCCCATTCGAGATCGTCCCATTGCGAAAGCTGGTCGTCGGCACGCGAATTCAGCGCCGGGGGCGACTTTTTTCTTGCCATTGCCTCTCGGTGTTGGCGCTGCAGGTGGGACTGGTCGCCAACTGGCGTCCGCGCGGAAAGGCGTGACGAACGCTGTTGTGGCGGCATCGCTGCCAATCCCTGGTTTCAAACTGTTACGTTTCGTCCACCGCTAGGCGGGGTTCGCAAGAAGCAAGGGACGTTACGTCGAATCCCCTGTAACCATAGCGCGCGGGTAGCCAATTTGCCCAGCGGCGAAGGGTCTGATCTTGCGAGCCATGTGGCGGGCAGCCACTCGCCAAGATGGCCCGTGGAAAGCGACGAAAGGAAGGCGTATGTCCAAGAAAACGCGCAAGAAATCATCTAAAACACTGGTCAGTACACCTGCGCGCGCCAAGTCCCGGAAGTCGGCCACGGCGAAGAGCTCTGCCGGCAAAGCACCCGCCACCCGAAAGCAGGCCGCCCCCAAGGTTGCAAAAGCCAAGGCTGCGAAGGCCAAAGCCGTTAAGGCCAAGGCGAAGACGACGGCCAAGACGGCACGCCCCACTCCAGCCCCTGCTCGGCCTGCGATGCCGTCGAAAACCAAGCCGACCGCGACCAAAGCAAGCAAAAAAAATGCGGCGAAAACGGTCTCCAAGCCGGATCATCAGCCCTTGGCGTCACCGCCCCCCGCCATCGCTGCCGAATCGGTCCGTCATAGCGGACCGCTCGCCGAGGGCATGACGATCCCGAACTTCAAGTTGCCGCGTGACGGCGGTGACATCGTTTCACTGACACCCAGAACCGGCCGTTCGCTGGTGATTTTCTTCTATCCACGAGCCGACACACCGGGCTGCACGAAGGAGGCGATGGATTTCTCCCGTCTGTCTGACGCGTTCGATTCTGCCCAAACCGACGTCGTTGGCATTTCCGCAGACCCGCTCAAGGCCCAGGAAGCCTTTCGGAGCAAGCACGAGTTGAAGGTTCCATTGCTATCCGACGAACCGCACGAAATTCTCGAAGGGTTCGGCGTTTGGGGCGAAAAATCCATGTATGGCAGGACTTTCTTTGGAGTTCTTCGCACCACGGTTGTTGTTGGCCCGGACCGAAAAATCCGCAAAATCTGGCACAACGTAAAGGTCGATGGGCACGCCGAAGAGGTGCTCGAATACGTCAAATTGCGGTAAGTCGTTCTCCGAAAATTAACCATGACAAGGTCAAATCATCAGCAGTTTTGAGCCGAAACCGGACCTGTTCCCGGCGGCCAGGAGTGCTGATGTCATATTCGCCGAGTCGATTTTCAGAACACGCCCAGCATCACTCTCAACACCACAATCGGGCCCCTGCCCGACGTCCGCACGGAGCATCCGGCAAAGCCGCGCCAGCCCAGTCGCAGAGGAACAGCGGATATACGTTGGCCCATGCCGGGAAACAGGTCCGCTTCGGGCCCGTGGTCTTCTGGATCGTCGTCGGTACTGTCACCTTGCTGGGGGCCTGGTCGGCGGCTACCGCTACCTATTTCGCTTTCCGTGACGACGTGCTGACGCGGCTCATCGCGCGCCAGGCGGAGATGCAATATTCTTACGAGGATCGCATCGCTGAATTGCGCGCGAGGATCGACCGGACGACGAGCCGGCAATTGCTCGACCAAGAGCAGTTCGAGCAGAAACTCGACCAGATCATTCGGCGTCAGGCGGCACTTGATTCCCGTACCGCGGCGCTGAGCGGCCTCCCCGATACGGCTGCTACCGGCTCGATCAAGCCGGCTACGCGCTCGTTGACCGACAAGCTGTTCGGCCGGGCCAAGCCATCGCCGATCAACGATACCGGAACGAAAGTCACTCAGCCCGAGCGGCAATCGCACCTGGATGGCAAGGACCAGAGCCTCGACGTGACGATCGCCCGGTTGCAGACGTCGCTCGATCACGTCGAAAACCGGCAAAGCGCGATTTTGAACTCTGCTGAAGGGACATTTGAAAAACGCATTCAGAAGATGCGCAGCCTGTTTGCGGACCTCGGCCTGAATGTCGCGCAAATGGAGGCTGCGGCACCTCGTGCCGGAGTTGGCGGACCTTATGTGCCGGTGAAGCTTTCAGCCGACGCCAGCCCCTTCGATCGCCAACTCCAGCGAGTCAACATCTCACGTGCGCAGGCTGAGCGTTTGAACCGAACCTTGGCCATGATCCCCTACCGTAAGCCGACACTTGGTGAGGCCGAATACAGTTCTGGCTTTGGCGTCCGAATGGACCCATTCCTCGGCCGGCCCGCGATGCATACCGGTCTGGATTTTCGCGCATCGACGGGCGATCCGGTCCGCGCGACTGCAAACGGCAAGGTCGTAACAGCGGGCTGGGCGGGCGGTTATGGCCGTATGGTCGAGATCGACCATGGCAACGGTCTCTCGACGCGATATGGCCACCTCTCCGAAATTCACGTCAAGGTCGGCGAGCAAATTCACATTGGCCAAGTCGTCGGCGCGGTCGGCTCAACCGGACGCTCGACCGGGCCCCACCTGCATTACGAGACCCGCATCGATGGCGACGCCGTGGACCCGCAGAAATTCTTGCGCGCGGGCACCCGTTTCGCCGCCAACTGATCGCCTGTTCAAGCTCGCATTCGCTGCGCGATCTTGCATTGCCGGGTTGATCCGTCCGCTGCGATCATGCTTGATGTCGGTTCTGTTGCAGCGTCGGAGAACCGATATTGAACGTCACGAAAAGCCGAATTGGGCCGACCTATCCACGGCTGGCAAAGTCAGTTTTTCGTTCCGTGCAGTGGCTCAGTGCGCGACTGATGGAATATGCCGGGTTTTATCGGCTTGGCAGCGCATATGCTGATCAACGCATCGAAGCCATCAAGCAACGGCTACAGCAAGGCGAAACTGTCTACATCGCCGGGCTGGCCTCATCCGGAACGCACAATACGGGAGTCGCGCTTGTTGAAATCACGCAGGCGCGTGGACCGCGCCTGATCCTCAACAACGAGGAAGAGCGCTTCTCCGGTAACAAGCATACAACTGAATTTCCGCATCGCTCTCTGGATGCCATGCGTGCAACACTGCGCGGTATGGGCCGCGACATTGGCGATATCGCCGCGTTTGTGACGACGTGGGACTATCCGGCTATGTTCGGCACACTGCTAAGGACTGTTGTCGAGGAAGCGCCTGGCAGTTTTCGATTGCTGCGTCTGTCGAACGCAATCGGCATCGACCGCCGCCGCCTCGACCAGATGCGGCGGACGCCGCGCATCTTGGCGAAGCAGTTCGGTCTGAAAGAGCGTGTGCCGCTGATCTGCTTGCCGCATCACGACAACCATGCCTGGTTTCCTTACGCGGCATCACCGTTTCCCGAGAGTGAAGAACCAATCGCGATCTGCGTCGTGGACGGTACCGGCGACAAGGGATCGGTGTCGCTCTATGTCGTCAAGTCAGGGAAGATGCGGCCGCTCTATTGCAACAACAGCGTGTTCGACTCGCTGGGTGCGTTCTACAGCGTCATCTCATCGACACAGGGTGGCTGGACCTGGTTGTCGAGCGAAGGCCGCTACATGGGCGCCGCTGCGTGGGGCAACATGGATCGCGCAACCAATCCCTACTTTGCGCGGATGAAGGATGTCCTCATTCTCGCCGCCAATGGCGAGGTGAAACTCAATCGCTCGCTCGCCAACTGGTATCGCGATCCATTCGACAATCCTTACAAGCAACCGCTGACCGAAATCCTCGGTACGCCGCTGAAACCCGAGCAATTGTGGAATCCCGATGCCGTGCTGCGCGTCGAGGATATTCAGCACCGGCCGGATACGCAGGACCGCCTCGACAAGGCTGCCGCGACGCAGATGGTGCTTGAAGACGCGCTGATCCACATCGTCGATCATCTGCTGCGAACCTCCGGAGCAAACAAACTGGTATTTTCCGGTGGCGTCGCCTTGAACGCGCTCGCCAGCATGCGCTTGCTCGAGCACTTCGACGAAACCTGGTTTGCCAAGCTAGGTCGGCCATCCACGCGCTTGCATCTTTGGGTGCCACCAACACCGAGTGACCCCGGCGTTCCCATCGGTGCGGCATGGCTGTTCGCGCACTTGGCGGGTGCGCCACGTGGCGCTCCGTTCACGCACGCATTCTGGTGTGGCACGCCGGCAACCAACAGCGAGATCGTGACAGCACTCAATGCGGCCGACATTGCCTCGCAGCAGGTTGGCAGCGTTGCTTCACGCGATGGGCTCGAAGGCATCGCCGATCTGATCGCCTATTGCGTCGCGGCGGGCGGCATCGTCGCCCTGTCGCAGGGCGCAGCCGAGACCGGACCGCGTGCTCTTGGCCATCGTTCGATCTTCGCCAATCCATGCGATCCGCAAACCCGCGAGCGCCTCAATGAGCGGGTGAAATTTCGCGAGTCCATTCGTCCGCTGGCGCCGATGCTGACCCGCGAGGCGGCGATACAATTCTTCGAACTGCAGGACGGCGCATCCGACGCCGACTACAATGCCTACAACTACATGGTGCTGACCGCGCGTTCGAAGCCATCAGCGCGGGCACAGATTCCATCGGTGATCCACGCCGACGGCACCGGTCGCATCCAGATCGTCCGCGCGGATGATGACCCCCTCACCTATGCCTATCTCAAAGCATTGGGCCGGCGCATCGGCGTCGAAGTCTCGGTGAATACATCATTCAACGTCGCGGGTCCGATCGCGCAAACTGCCGAGCAGGCCGTCGAAACGTTGCGCCGCTCGAAAGGACTCGACGCGGTTTTCATGGTCGCTGACGACGGCACGGTGCATGCGGCGTGGCACGGCGGCGAGCGCGACAGTGGCCGCTTCAGGCATTGGCTTTCTGAATGGAAAGCCTCTCAAGCAAGCGGCCGTCCATAATCAGCAACGCGCTGGCGATGACGAGCGCACCAACCATTTCGCGCGTGGTGACGATTTCATCCAAGATGAAATAGCCGAGCATGATCGCCGTCACCGGCACCAACAACGTCACCAGCATGACGTTGCCCGCGCCGGATCCGCGGATGATCTGGAAGAACAGGATGAAAGCCAGCGACGTCGATAGTGCGGCAAGTCCGAGCAACGAAATCCAGGTGGCTGCACCCGGCATTGGCAATTGCCATGGTCGATCGATGACCATGGCAATGACAAACATCATCACGCCTGATGACAGCAACTGCAGGGTCGCGGCCGTGATCGGTTCAACGTCCGTCAGTTGACGCTTGGCCCACAGTGCTGACAGTCCGAAAAAGACAGTCGCTCCCAAGCACGACAATATTCCGAGGCTTTGCTTTGAGCCAAATTCGAGGTCGAGTCCGCGAAGAATGATGACGCCCGCCAACCCCAGCAGAACGCCGACGACGCGCCGCGGCACCAGTCGCTCTTCACCAAAGGCCGCCAGGATCAGAACCGTGAACACCGGCGTCATGGCATTGATCACCGATGCAAGGCCGCCGGAGATCATCGTCTGGCCTGTCACCAGCAGCGAGAACGGGATGACATTGTTCAAGAGTGCCATCACGACAAATGGCCGCCAGCCGGCCACCGTTCTGGGCACTTGCAACCGATAAATCCAGAGCAATGGCAATAGGAGCAATGCTGCTAGTCCGACACGCACGAATACAATTGTGAACGGCGGCAATTCCAGAACCGCGACGCCGACAAACAGAAACGATCCGCCCCATAGCACCGACAGGAAGAGCAATCTCAGCCAATCGGCGGACGCGATGCGAAGATCTGCGGATGGCATATGTCTCGTGCTCTTGTTGTGCGTCTCTGAAGCGGATCACGCCCCGCATCCTTGGCTTAGCGCGAAGGCGCGCTTGCAGCCACCCGCTTTCCGGCAGCACAGCCATACGATCGGTCATCCAATGCCCATGACGGCGCTGCGTCGCGGCGAGCTAAGTCGCCCTACGGTCGCTTCGAACGTCCGATGACTTCGATCAGGCGCCCTTCATCATCATCCGGCGCATGCGCTTTGGCCTGGGTGTAGACATCCAGCGTCGCCTCGCCGACCGCGAGGTTGAGTTGCAGGCTGCGCGCCAGTTCAACCGCATACCTTGCATCCTTGTGCCGTAGCGCTGCAGTGAACGTAGCTCCGGCGAAATCGCGTGCAACCATGCGCTTCGAATGCCGCACGACTTGCGGACTGGCGACCGCGCCAGTCGACAACGCGTCCTGCACCATCGCCAGTTCGAGTCCCGCGGCTTCAGCGAGGCGCAAACCTTCCGCAAGCCCGGCGATTTGTACCGCACCCATCAGATTGTTGATCAGCTTGAAAACTGTCCCGGCACCGACGGGTCCGAAATGGCGGATCGCCGCGCCGATCGGTGCGAGGTAAGGACGCGCACGTTCCAGATCGGCAGCGTCCGCGCCCACTAGTAGCGTCAACTTTCCGGACGCCGCGGCTTCAGGCAGTCCGGTCACCGGACAGTCGATGTAATGCAATCCCCGCTCGGTCAGGTCATTCGCAAGCTGACATGCGTGCTGAAAAGAGACGGTCGAACACTCGATGGCTAAGACATCGAGCTTTGCAGCGAAAGCCGCGCCATCCTTGCCGAGCCAAACCGAACGTGACGCATCGTCGTCGGCGACCATCGTGACGATGGCATCGGCATCACGCGCCGCGTCAGCGGGCGATTGCGCCCAGCGAGCGCCGCGCGCGATCAGGTCATCGGCTTTGGTTCGGCTTCGGTTCCAAAGAGCAACGGAAAAGCCGCTATCGAGATAGCGTCCCGCCATGCCGTGCCCCATACGTCCAAGACCGATGAAAGCGACGTGGGGCATGATGTCATCCCAGTTTGTTAGTCGACATCCTCGACCGCACCGGGCGACGTGCCGAATGCCTTCTGCGCCAAAGTCGCCGCCATGAATTCATCAAGGTCGCCGTCGAGCACACCCGACGTGTCTGATGTCTGCACGCCGGTGCGCAGATCCTTCACCATCTGATACGGCTGCAAAACATAGGAGCGTATCTGATGCCCCCAGCCGATATCGGTCTTGGCCGCTTGATCGGCTGCGGCCTGTTCCTCTCGCTTCTTCAGTTCGATTTCGTAGAGCCGCGCACGCAACATGTCCCACGCCTGCGCGCGGTTCTTGTGTTGCGAACGACCGGCCTGGCACACCACGGCGACGCCGGTCGGAATGTGCGTGAGCCGCACAGCGGATTCCGTCTTGTTGACGTGCTGACCGCCGGCGCCGCCGGAGCGCATCGTATCGGTTCGAACATCGGATTCCTTGATGTCGATCTTGATGCTGTCATCGACGACCGGGAAGATCGCCACACTCGAAAACGAGGTATGGCGTCGCGCATTGGAATCGAACGGTGAAATACGCACCAGCCGATGCACGCCCGCTTCGGTTTTCAGCCAGCCGTAGGCGTTATGTCCGCTGATCTGAATGGTGGCGGACTTAATGCCGGCCTCTTCGCCCTGCGTCTCTTCGAGATACTCGATCTTGAAGCCATGCTTTTCAGCCCAGCGCGTATACATGCGCAGCAACATCGAGGCCCAGTCTTGACTCTCGGTGCCGCCGGCCCCGGCGTGAATTTCGAGATAGGTGTTGAACCGGTCGGCTTCGCCGGACAGCAGCGCCTCGAGCTCGCGGCGTGCCACTTCCTTCTTCAGCTGTGTCAGCGCGGCTTCGGCTTCGCGCACCACGCTCTCGTCGTTCTCGGCTTCGCCAAGCGCGATCATCTCGACGTTGTCGTCGAGCTCGCGTTCGACCTTCCCAATGCCAGTCAGCGCATCCTCAAGCGAGGTGCGTTCCTGCATCAGCTTCTGAGCTTTCTGTGGATCGTTCCAGAGGTCGGGGTCTTCCGCGAGCTTGTTCAGCTCCGCCAGTCGTGCAGTCGATGCATCGACGTCAAAGATGCCTCCTCAGCAGCCCGACCGACTGCTTGATCTCTTCGACCAGCCTCTCAATTTCAGCGCGCATGGTGAGTCCGTTTGACAGCGAGGTCCCGCATGTGAGTCATGCGGGATGTAGCGGCGAAAACGGCAAAGCGCAATCAGTAAAGGCCGCCGGTGCCGGATCGAATGATGGCGCGGTCAGCGTCAGGAGAGACGGTCAAAGAGTGGCCGTCCGCATCGGCAACGCCGATGACAGAGTAATTATCCGGCGGCGCCGTACCCGGCTTGAAGGCTTCGAGGATGGTCCTGCCGCTATCGCCGGGACCGGCTCGCATACCAGATTTCGAATCCACCCGGATCAGCTTGATGCCAGCCGGAACCTTGAACGGAACGGCCGGCTTGTCGGCCAGTGCGAGCTTCAGGAAATCCTTGGCGATCGGCGCGGCGAGATGGCCACCGGTGGCGCCGCGGCCGAGATTGCGCGGCTTGTCGTAGCCGATGTAGATGCCGACCACGAGGTCAGGCGAGAACCCAACAAACCACGCGTCCTTTTCATCGTTGGTTGTACCGGTCTTGCCCGCGACGGGCTTGCCAAATCCGGAGAAGGCCGGGGCTGCAGTGCCGTGAAGGACGACACCCTCCATCATCGACGTGATCTGATACGCCGTCATCGGATCGAGCACCTGTTCGCGCCGATCGATCAATTGCGGCTCTGTCTGGTTTTTCCATCCGCCAGGCGCATCGCAGCCGCGGCATTCGCGCTGATCGTGCTTGAAGATCGTGTGACCGTAACGATCCTGGATGCGATCGATCAGCGTGGCCTTGATGCGCTTGCCGCCATTGGCGAACATCGAATAGGCGGTGACCATACGCATCACCGTCGTCTCACCCGCCCCGAGCGCGTAGGACAGATAGTTGGGCAGTTCGTCGTAGACGCCAAAGCGCTTGGCATATTCGCCGATCAGCGGCATGCCGATGTCCTGCGCCAACCGAACGGTCACTGTATTGAGCGAGCGCTGCAAGGCGTTGCGCAGCGTCGTCGGCCCGTAATATTTCCCGGTCGAGTAGTTCTCCGGGCGCCATACGCCAGCGCCCTGCCCCTGATCGATCTCGATCGGTGCGTCGACGACAACAGTCGACGGTGTGTAGCCGTTGTCCAGCGCCGAGGAATAGACAAGCGGCTTGAACGACGAACCCGGCTGCCGATACGCCTGCGTCGCACGGTTGAACTGGCTTTGATCGAACGAGAAGCCTCCGACCATCGCCAGCACACGCCCCGTCCAAGGATCCATCGCGACCATGGCGCCGGAGACTTCCGGCAACTGACGCAGCCGGAATTGCCCTTCGACGACATTTCCGTCCTTGCCGATCAACGGATCAGCATAAATCACGTCGCCCGGCGAAAGTACCTGCGAGACGGTGGTCGGCGTTTTGAACCGCGTTGGCCCCGCTGCGGCCTTGGCCCATTTCACGCCTTCAAGTGTGATGAGGCCTGTCTCGCGCGCCTTGCTGACGGCACCGCCGAGCTCACGACCCGGCTGAAACCCGATCCGTGCCGACTGTTCGCTTGTTTCCAGCACGACCGCTAAGCGCCAAGGCAAAATGTCCGACAGCGACTTCACGTCGGCCAGTTTCACGCCCCAATCACCGCCGACGTCGAGCTTGTTGACCGGACCGCGCCAGCCCTGCGCTTCGTCGAACTTGACGAGGCCAGCGGTCATGGTCTTGCGCGCTTCAACCTGCAGCTTCGGATCGAGCGAGGTACGGACCGAGAGACCGCCTTCGTAAAGCTTCTTCTCTCCGTAGCGCTCGAACAGATCGCGGCGAACCTCCTCGGCGAAATACTCACCTGCGAAGGTGTGGGCACCGTTGGCGCGGCTGGTGACCTGCAGCGGTTCCTTACGGGCCTTCTCGGCGTCAGCCTGCTTGATCCAGCCGTTCTCGAGCAAACGATCGATGACGTAATTGCGGCGCTCGATCGCGCGATCGCGGTTCTTGACCGGATGCAGGGTCGACGGCGCCTTCGGCAGCGCGGCCAGATATGCCGCTTCGGAGATGGTCAGTTCGTTGACCGATTTGTCGAAATACACAAGCGATGCAGCGGCGATACCGTAGGCGCCAAGCCCGAGATAAATCTCATTGAGATAGAGCTCGAGGATCTTGTCCTTCGAGTACGCACGCTCGATGCGCATCGCCAGCAAGGCTTCCTTGATCTTACGAGTGAATGAAACTTCGTTGGTCAGCAGAAAGTTTTTCGCGACCTGCTGGGTGATGGTGGATGCCCCCTGCGGTCGTCGGTTGGAGCCGAAATTCTGCGCGTACAGCAGTCCCGCGCGAACCATGCCGGAATAATCGATGCCGCCGTGCTCGTAGAAATTCTTGTCTTCGGCCGCGAGGAACGCGTTGATGACGAGTTTCGGCACGGCCTGGATCGGAAGATAGAGCCGGCGCTCCTTGGAATACTCCGCCAGCAGCGAACCATCGGACGCGTGGACGCGCGTCATTACCGGCGGTTCATAGTTCTGGAGTTGCGAATACTCCGGCAAATCCTTTGAGAAATGCCAGATCAGCCCCGCCGCGGCAGCAACGCCCACCAGAAACACAATGGTTCCGGCCGCGAACAGAAAGCCCATGAACCGGAACAGCAAACGCATTCTCAATTATCCGTTTTGATACCGCGCCCTTAATGGCGCGGCGATTGTCAGCCATTCACTCATGTACCAACATGCCGTCCGGCACGGGCAGCGAACATTGTGCAACCGGTTTCCCGATTCTGCCGCCACTCCACGGCGTTTCTATAGGGCTCCGGCTGTGTCCAAACTAGGGCTAGTCGCTGTCCCGGACACTCTTTTTTCAGTTCCGAGCCTCTCCTGCCGGCTCGGCCGAAACAATCCGCTTGGCCAGGAAAGTATCGATGGCCTGAGCTACCGATCCAATCGTCCTCGAACGCCAGCTGTCAGATACCAGATGCTTGAGGTCTTCCTTGTTCGACACATAGCCAAGTTCGATCAGGGCGGAAGGCACATCGGGGGCCTTGAGCACTTTGAAGCCGGCCGATTTCAGCGGATTCTTGTGCATGCGGACCGTGCTTTTCATCTCGCCCATCAGCGTCCGGGCGAAGCGGTTCGAAAACGTCCGCGTTTCGCGCTGGGCCAGGTCGATCAGGATGTCGGCGACCTCGGTCGGCTCCTCGGTCAGATTGACGCCGCCGATGGCATCCGCCTTGTTCTCTGACTCGGCCAGCCGTTCCGCTTCCGCGTCCGACGCACGATCCGACAATGTGTAGATCGTGGCACCCTGCGCATCGCCCTCGCGACGCGGCAGCGCATCGGCGTGGATCGAGATGAACAGCGCAGCGTTCTGGCTGCGCGCGATCTTCACGCGATCCCCAAGCGGAATGAAGGTGTCGTCGGATCGCGTCAGCACCACGCGATATTTGCCGCTCTGCGCGATGCGATCTCGCAGCGCCAAAGCAAACTCCAGGACGATGGCTTTCTCGGTCTCGCCGCTGTGGGCCTGGGTTCCATTGTCGATGCCGCCGTGCCCCGGATCGATGACAACGACCGGGCGTGGATCCGGCGGATCGGCGGGCTGGGCTACGGCTTTCGCTTCAGACGTTTCGGGCGCGGGGTCAGCGGCGGGACGAAGGCTGGCTGCGGTCCTGTCGCCTGTGGCCGACGGCACGAAAGCAGCGCGTTCGACGGATGCCAATTCCAGCACCAGGCGCGATGGCTGATCGTTAGCTGGATCGAGCACGTAAGCCTTCTCGATCTTGGCCGGCCCCGTCAGATCGAACACCAGCCGCGACCCGCCCGGCATCACCAGACCGTATCTGAACGCCTTGATCAGACCACGTGCAGTGCTTCCTGCGCCGGCGGGAAGCTGAAACGTGACCTGGGGAATATCGACGACAACCCGATAAGGGTTCGCCAGCGTGAAAGCACGCAGGTCGATCTTCCTATCCAGATCGAGAATGAAACGGGTTTGTTTGGCGTCGCCGGCGACGCGAAAATCCGAAACCACCGGAAACGATTCGGCCCGAACTTCAACCGAAGGTTGCTTTTGTGTGCTCTCCCCCGCTGCAATTGCGCCGGGAAACGAGCACAACGCCGCTATGCCGCATGTTAGCGCAGTCACTCGCACAACGATGGAATTTCTGCTGCCCGCCAACGAATCCAATGCCTCCGAGCTGCCGTCTTACCGCAATAGGATCGCACCGTTAATCAAAGCTTAATCAGCCTCCACTGATTAACGCGGGGTGTTGCAGCGCCGTGACGCTTCCCTTGCCAGCGGCGGCCAATCAACGTATGTATCGAGTGCTGACGGTTTAAACTCTTGGTTGTGTCGCGTTCAGCCTCCCGGTGCGGCGCCGGATGCCTGATTTCAGGTCTCCAGTGTTTCGTTCGATCATTCCACGGCCAGCGCAGTGCGCGTCCGTTCCGAATGGCGGTCCTTGCCCGAGCGGTGTCCGATCCCCAGGTACTGTTTTCCCAGGGATTGGTCGACACCTGCACAACCGACTATCGCGGATGAGGATCCGCAATTCTCCAAGCTGGCGAACGCTTTAGCGTTGTGCCGGCCGTCAGCAACGAATAAGCGGCCAGTACGCCGCCAATCTGTTTAGACGGGCCGACGCTTGATGCGCGAGACTGTAACAGCGACCAGGACCACAGCGGCGACCTCGCCAACGCGACGCATCAGCGTTGCGCGGCGCGTGGCGTCCACGCCTCGGTCGTCCCAGCGCCGCGGATTGCGTTTCGGCCTTCCCCTCACCCCCGAATCAGGTGGACCTTCGCGCCAACCGGCTGCGCCTCGAGCGCCTGCCCTCCGACGCGCCTTCCGCCGTCAAGAGTTTCCCAATGCCGAACAAAATGTTGATCGATGCTACCCACCCGGAAGAGACCCGGGTCGTCGTGGTCCGCGGCCATCGCGTTGAGGAGTTCGATTTCGAATCCGCGCAACGCAAGCAACTTCGCGGCAACATCTATCTCGCCAAAGTCACCCGCGTGGAGCCGTCGCTGCAGGCTGCCTTTATCGAATATGGTGGTAACCGGCATGGCTTCCTGGCTTTCAGCGAAATTCATCCTGATTACTATCAGATCCCCGTCGCCGATCGGCAGGCTCTGATCGAAGCGGAAGAGCGTGCCCATCGCGAGGCCGAGGAAGAATCCGAACGCCCGAACCGCCGACGTTCCCGGCATCGCAATTCTCGCCGCCGCAACAATGGCGAGCGCATCCAGAGCGAAGTCATCGAAATCACCGAGGACGGGCAGCCGCCGCAGGCGGCATTGCCGGACAGTCCGGAATACGCCGAGCAGCACGGCGAATCGTACGGCTTCTCGCAGCAGGACGATGCCGGCGATCATGCCCATGGCGATGAGGGTCATGAACATCGCGATCATGACGACGATCACGGGCACGACCACACCGACCACACCGATCATGCCGACGATGAGCATCACCACGATGTCGCGCACGCCCGTGACGTAGAGGATACCGCTCCGGTCGAAGCATCAGCTGAGTTCACGGCGTCTGCGGTGGTCGATGCGCCAAATGCGGACGAAACAAGCGAAGTTGGCGCGAACGACGTTGCCGAGGAGCACACCGAAACATTCCAAGCTGACGACGCCTCTCAGTATGAGGTGGCGGCGTCGGTAGATGTTTCCGGGGATGAGGCTCGGCACGACGATCACCATCTTGATGGCGACGATGACGACGACAACGGCGATGACGTCGAGGAGGAAGTCGAATCCGTCGGTGGCGACGATGCGCTTGAGGAAATGCCGGAGCGCGCATTCCGCCCGCGCCGCCAGTACAAGATTCAGGAAGTGATCAAGCGCCGGCAGGTCATGCTGGTGCAGGTCGTCAAGGAAGAGCGCGGCAACAAGGGGGCAGCGCTGACGACCTATCTGTCGCTGGCCGGACGCTATGCGGTGTTGATGCCCAACACCGCGCGGGGTGGTGGCATCAGCCGAAAGATCACGTCGGCGCAGGATCGTTCGCGGCTTAAGGAAGTCGTCCAGGATCTCGACGTGCCGGAAGGCATGGGGATCATTCTGCGCACCGCCGGTGCATCCCGCACCAAGCCGGAAATCAAGCGCGATTTCGAATACCTGATCCGGATGTGGGAAACCGTCCGCGATCTGACGTTGAAGTCGCAGGCGCCGACGCTCGTCTACGAAGAAGGTTCGCTTATCAAGCGCTCGCTGCGCGATCTCTATAACAAGGAGATCGACGAGATTCAGGTTGCTGGAGAAGCCGGCTATCAGGAAGCGCGCGATTTCATGAAGATGCTAATGCCGTCGAACGTTCGGGCGGTAAAGCTCTATCGCGATGGGCAGCCACTGTTCTCGCGCATGGGTGTGGAGAGCCAACTCGACGCGATGTTCTCCCCCATCGTGCAGTTGCGGTCGGGCGGCTACATCGTCCTCAATCAGACCGAGGCGCTGGTTTCGATCGACGTCAACTCGGGTCGCTCGACGCGCGAGCATCATATCGAGGACACTGCGCTCAAGACCAATCTCGAGGCGGCTGAAGAAGTCGCTCGCCAGCTGCGCCTTCGCGATCTCGCCGGCCTGATCGTGATCGATTTCATCGACATGGACGAGAAGCGCAACAATCGCGCGGTCGAACGCAAACTGAGCGATTGCCTGCGTCAGGATCGCGCCCGCATCCAGGTCGGACGCATCTCGCACTTTGGTTTGCTGGAAATGTCGCGTCAGCGTATCCGCGCCAGCGTGCTCGAAAGCTCGACCGAACCCTGCGCCCATTGCGGTGGCAGCGGCCATGTCCGCTCGGTCTCCTCGGTCGCACTGCAACTGCTGCGCAACCTTGAAGAAACGCTCATGAAGGGCGCAACGCACAATCTGATCGTCCGCACCCGGACCGATGTTGCCCTGTACGTACTCAATCACAAGCGCGGCCATCTGCGCGATCTCGAAACCAGCTTCAAGGTCACGCTGTCCGTGCTGGCCGATCCCACGGTCGCCGCACCGCAGTCGTTCGTGATCGAGCGTGGCGAGCAGGTCCATACGCTCGAAGCTGCTAAGGCCTTGCTGGCATCGCACACGGCTGCGCAGGCGCCGCTCGTTGAAGATGGCTTCGATGACGAAGACGTATTCGAGGCGGACCTCGAAATCGAAGCGGACGAAACCGAGGCATCTTCTCACGAGCAATCGTCCGGCGATGACGGCAATGCGGATGATGGCCGCAAGCGGCGACGGCGCCGACGGCGGCGCGGTCGCTCCGGCGAAAGCCGCGAAGGCAGTGATTTGCACGACGATGGCAGCGCCGTTGCCGCAGACTCCGTCTCCGGTGACAACGCGCAAGTTGATGGCGATGCAGTCTCGGACGTTCCGGAGGAAGGCACGACCGAAGCACGCGGCGACGTCGAAGCACGCGGCGACAATGGCGAGAGCGGAGAACGGCGCCCTCGCCGTCGTGGCCGCCGTGGTGGCCGCCGCCGTCGTGGCGGCTCCGAAGATGGATTGGCGGGATCGATCGCCGACGAACTCGCGCCGGTTTCCATGTCAGAGGCTGCGGAGGCCGTTGCAGATTTCGACGGCATTACGCCGACGACGGATCCGTATATGGCGGCAAGCAGCGAAATCGCCCCTCAGCCGGAGCCGATTCCAAACATCAGTCACCAAGCTGAAGCTGCGGTGACGCCAGCGATTGAACCGGATGTAGCTTCGCAAGACTCGGAAAAGGCGGCGCGCCGACGTTCGACGGTTCGCGAGAAAGTCAGCTTCGCCGCCGAGCCGCAGTCGTTACCTCCCGTCGTTTCGGCCCCCGAAGAACCGGTTGCCGCCGCGGAGCCGGCATCAGCGCCGAGCGAGCCGGAGCCGGCAGCGGAAGCACAACCACGCCGCGGCTGGTGGTCACGCCGTTTCGGCAGCGGTTCCTGATAGGACGAACATCAAAAAAACGCCCGGCGCATGCCGGGCGGTTTTGTTTTGGATGACATCGAAGCCCAGCTGACCTCGGATTGAAGAAAAAGCCTGCTCCTTGAAAATCACGTCGAGTAATCGCGGCTTGCCCGATATTGCGCTTCTTGCCACTCAGGCCAGCCAGCGCGTCATCCGCGCCACGGCTTCATGCATCTCGTCGCTTGAGCGGGAGTAGCAGAACCGCACAAAAGAGCGCCCATGGATGGGGTCGAAGTCGACGCCGGGCGTCGCGGCAACGTGGGCCTGTTCGAGCATACGTTTGGCAAACTCGAAGCTGTCGTCGGTGAATTTCGAGACGTCGGCGTAAAGATAGAACGCGCCATCGACGGGCAGGAATTCCGTCAGCCCCGCCTTCGGCAATCCCTCGGTGAGAATGCGGCGATTTTCCTCGTAGCCATGCTTGATCGCTTCCATCTCGACGCGGCCGTCGAACGCCGCCTCGGCGGCGATCTGCGACAGCGTCGGCACCGAAATCGAGAGATTTTGCTGGAGTCGTTCCATGGGCCGTACCAGCGGCTCGGGCACCACCATCCAGCCGACTCGCCAGCCGGTCATGCAGAAGTACTTCGAGAATGAATTGATGACGAGCGCATGCGGCGACAATTCCGCCGCCGTTACCGCCGGAAAGGCATAGTCCAGACCGTGATAGATCTCATCGGAAATGAAGCGGATGCCTTCGCTCTCCGCGGCCGCAATCAATCCGGTCAGGGCTTCCCGGGACATCATCGTGCCCGTCGGATTGGCAGGACTGCCGACCAGCACGCCTTTCAAAGGCGTCTTGCGATGCGCGGCAAGCAGCGCCTCCCCTGTCAACGCATGACGGGTGGCGTTGGTCGTCTCTATCAGCACAGGCTCGCAGCCGAGCGCAGTGAGAATATGCCGATATGGCGGATAGCCAGGCACGGTCACCGCGACACGATCGCCCGGCTCGAACATGGCAAGGAAGGCCAGAATGAACGCGCCGGACGATCCGGTCGTAACGATGATCTGCTCCAGATCGACCGTGGCGTTATAGGTTTCCCGATAATGACGTGCGATCCGCGCCCGCAGCGAGGGTATGCCGAGCGCCGAGGTATAATCGATCCGTCCAACGTCGAGCGCCGCCTTGGCTGCGGCGATTGCCGCCTTCGGCGCAGAGGCCGACGGCTGCCCCACCTCCATGTGAATAACGTGACCGCCAGCAGCCTCGATTCGCGCCGCTGCAGCCATCACGTCCATAACCATGAACGGCGGAACCGCGCTGCGGCCGGCCGGTGAAAGGAGGCGTTTTGCCCTATCGGTCAATGTCGCATTGAGCATGGAAATCTGTTACGTGACCCGGCGCCTGGCGATGGGAATAGACGAGATGCCGCGCCGCTCTCTCGCCGTATTCCAAGGTTTGTTAGGGCATATATGGTATTTGAGCCCCGGCCAATGGCGACCCACGAAAGACCTGCCCACCATCGAGCACGTAACGGGCTTTTGGCCCGCCTGACGACCTTTGCCCTGGCGGTAGCGCTTGCGGTGACACCGGCTGCCGCCCAGGCTCAGGAGAGTGCACAGAACAAAGGCCCTCGCCTTCTGCGCGACACCGAGATCGAGCAGTTGCTGCGCGATTACACGCGCCCGATCTTGCGCGTCGCAGGGCTGGAAAAGCAGAACATCCAGGTTTCGATCATCAACGACCCGACCTTCAACGCTTTCGTCGCGGACGGTCGCCGCATCTTCGTCAATTACGGTGCGTTGATGCAATCCAAGACGCCCAATCAACTCATCGGCGTGCTTGCTCACGAAACCGGGCATCTCGCCGGCGGTCACCTTTCCAAGCTTCGCCAACAATTGGCGCAAGCGCAGACCCAAATGATCGTCGCGATGTTGCTCGGCGTCGGCGCCATGGTCGCTGGCTCGCGCAGCGGTCCTAATAGCGGCGCGGGTAACGCCGGCATGGCGGCTATCAGCGCGCCACAGGAAATGATCCGGCGCAATCTGCTGTCCTATCAGCGGCAGCAGGAAGAGAACGCCGACCGAGCCGGCATTCGTTTTCTCAGCGCTACCGGCCAATCCGCCAAGGGCATGTACGAGACGTTCCGACGCTTCACCGACGAAAGCCTGTTCTCGTCGCGGGGCGCCGACCCCTACATGCAATCGCATCCGATGCCGGCCGATCGTGTCGCGGCACTCGAATCCCTCGCCAAGAGCAGTCCCTATTGGGACAAGAAGGACGAGCCGGCGCTGCAGATGCGCCACGACATGATGCGCGCTAAGACCTCGGGCTTCATGGAGCGACCTGATACCGTGGCGCGGCGCTATCCGCTGTCGGATACCAGCCTGCCGGGACGCTATGCCCGCGCCATATCAGCCTATCTCCACGGCGATTTACGCTCGGCATTGGCTCAGATCGAAACCCTGATCCTGACACAGCCTGGCAATCCTTATTTCTACGAACTGAAGGGGCAGGCCCTGCTTGAAGGTGGCAAGCCGAACGATGCCATCGCGCCATTGCGCAAGGCCGTTCAGCTCTCCAACCGTGCCCCGCTCATCGAGATGTTACTTGGGCAAGCTCTCGTTGCCACCGATAATCCGGCCTATGCGGCTGAAGCGATCACGATTCTGAAGGCTGCACTGGCCCGGGAGGCCGAAGCGCCGCTAGGCTACGCCCAGTTGGCAATGGCTTACGGCCGCAAAGGGGATTATGCGGAAGCCGATCTGGCATCAGCGCAGGCAGCCTACCTGCGTGGCGACACCAAGACTGCACGGGCGCTGGCAGCCCGGGCCAAGACGCGCTTTTCCGTAGGCTCACCGGGCTGGGTCAGGGCTGACGACATTGTCAGCACCAAGAACCTGCCGGGCGATAAGAATTGACGACCAACGTGCGACACACCGTTTCATAAGGACAATCCATGCGCTTTAGTCGAACCATCGCTCCTGCCCTGCTCGCGTTAGCGATCTGCGGCGCACCGCTCGCCGCCTCCGCGCAAAGCTTTTCCGATACGCAGCGGGGCGAGATCGAAAGCATCATCAAGAGCTATCTTCTGAGTCATCCGGAAGTGCTCGAAGAAGTTTCGGCCGAGCTTACCAAACGGCAGGCCGCAGCTGAAGCCGAGAAGCATGCCAATGCTGTCACGGCAAACGCGCAAACGATTTTCAATTCGCCGCGCGGTGTGACGCTGGGCAATCGCGATGGCGACGTGAATTTCGTCGAGTTCTTCGACTACAATTGCGGCTACTGCAAGCATGCGATGAACGACATGCTCACGCTCATGAAGGCCGATCCGAAATTGCGTGTCGTGCTGAAGGAATTCCCTGTCCTCGGCCAGGGGTCGGTCGAAGCCGCACAAGTTGCAGTAGCTGTGCGCATACAAGACCCGAGCGGCAAGAAGTATCTCGACTTCCATCAGAAGCTGCTGGGCGGCCGTGGTCAGGCCGATAAGGCTCGCGCACTCGCCGTCGCCAAGGAGGTCGGACTCGACGTTGCACGCATCGAGAAGGACATGAGCAGCCCCGAGGTGCGAGCTACCATCGAGGAAAATTTCAAGCTGGCGGAATCGATGGGCATGAACGGCACGCCGAGCTATGTGATCGGCAAGCAGGTTGTGATCGGCGCCGTCGGTATCGACGCGTTGAAGGAGAAAGTCGGCGTTGCACGTTGTGGCAAGGCAACCTGCTAACACGTCCTCGATCGTTCATCCGGCATTCATCAATTACAACCCGGCTGTAGATGCAGCCGGGTTTTTCTTTGCAGGAGGACTTCGCCTCTCAGGAACATCATCCAACGTGTGCCGTTGTCAGCCGGGCAGTGCAAATCAGAGGAGATGTTGATGAACAATCGAATGTTGATGTCGGCAGCCATCGCCGCCTTGATGGCAGGAACCGGTTTGGCCAGCGCGCAGGGAACCATGAACCGCGATACGCCGTCGGCCGCGCAGACCAGTCCTTCGGCAGAGCGCGGTGCACCGGGTGCGACTCAAATGGATCGAAGCGGTGGCGCAACGATGAAGTCGGATGACGCCAACCGCGCGCCCCGCGCCGGCGAAAGCGATCAGCGTGCGCAAGACAACAAGATGCGGCCCAACAACAAGTCAGCGCAGGATAGCGTGAAGGGCGACAAGTCGAAGAGCATGAGTTCCGAAACCGAGAGCGGTAAGGACAGCAGTCGGACGAAGGCCGAGGGCCGCAGTGGCACCATGAACGCCGACTCCAAAACCCCTGACGGCAAGGCGCAGACAACTGGTCAGGCGGGCGCCGGCGCGAAACTCTCGACAGAACAACGCACCAAGATCACGACCGTGATCAGGGAGCAGAAGGTTCAGCCTGTAACGAATATCAACTTCGCGATTTCAGTTGGCGCACGCGTTCCAAAGTCAGTTCATTTTCATCCACTGCCGGCGGAAATCATCACCGTATATCCGGCCTGGCGCGGGTATGAATTCTTCCTGGTCCGCGATGAGATCATCGTCGTGAACCCGCGGACGCTGGAGATCGTTGCCGTCCTCGAAGCCTAAGTTGCGACGAAATACGAACTCCAAGACCGGGCGGACGGGCAATCCTCCACCCGAAAGGGCCCCGTTCGCGGGGCCCTTGATCTATTTGTTAACAATGGTTAACGAAGAAACTCTGAGCTATCCACGCGGCTTTTCAGCAGTGCATTGAGCTATTTGTGCAGGCTTGCCGGGGTGGTTCAGGCTTCCCCTGAGGAGCAAGGTTACCTATAACCACGGGAACCGGCGCAGGGGGCGCCACTATCAGATATTTCGGAATCCGGATGGCGAAAACCGTATATGTGCTGAACGGCCCGAACCTCAATTTGCTCGGAACCCGTGAGCCGGAGACCTATGGTCACGACAGGCTCGCGGACGTCGAGAGGCTTTGCAGCGAGACAGCCGCGCGCTACGGCCTCAGCGCCGATTGCCGCCAATCAAATCGCGAGGGCGAATTGATTGACTTCATCCACGATGCGTATGCGAAGAAGGCCGTTGGAATCGTTATCAATGCCGGCGGCTATTCCCACACGTCGATCGCTCTGCACGACGCATTGGTCGCCGTGAAGATTCCAACCGTTGAAGTCCACATCAGCAACATTCATGCTCGCGAAAGCTTCCGTCATCATTCATTCACCGCAAAAGCCGCGTTTGCGTCGCTGTGCGGTTTCGGCATCGATGGCTACCGGCTTGCAATCAGTGGCCTCGCGGCCAAAATCGGCGCCGTCGCGAAAGCGTGACGCCTCGTCCTACCCTAAACAGAAAGTTTCGGAACATCAGCATGGCGCGTCAGCCTGACAACTCCTCACCAGCCAAACCCGAGAAAGGCAGCGACAGCGCGCTCATTCGCGAGCTCGCGACATTGCTCGATGAAACCAATCTCACCGAGATTGAAATCGAGCGTGCCGGTTTGCGCGTCCGTGTCGCCCGCAATGTTAGCATTGCTGCCGCAATTCCCGCGCCCGTGTCGCATGCGATTGCACCGGCAGCAGCGGCGCCGGCGACCGCCACCGTCGATGTTGCCAAGCATCCCGGCAATGTGCCGTCACCCATGGTCGGAACGGCCTACCTCGCCTCCGAACCTGGTGCGAAGCCGTTCATCGACGTTGGCAGTAAGGTCAAAATTGGCGATACGCTGCTCATCATCGAAGCCATGAAGACGATGAACCAGATTCCGTCGCCGCGTGCCGGCACGGTTACGCAGATTCTCGTCGAAGACGGCCAGCCGGTTGAGTTCGGTGAGCCGCTCATCATCATTGAATGACAACAATCAAGTCCAGGCGCCGCGATGTTCGATAAAATCCTGATTGCCAATCGCGGCGAAATCGCCTTGCGCGTGCTGCGCGCTTGCAAGGAGCTCGGCATTGCGACGGTTGCCGTGCATTCGACTGCGGATGCCGATGCGATGCATGTGCGCCTTGCCGATGAGAGCGTTTGTATCGGTCCGCCGGCCTCGAAGGACAGCTATCTCAACATTCCGGCCCTGCTTGCCGCCTGCGAAATCACCGGCGCGGATGCGGTGCATCCCGGCTATGGCTTTCTCTCGGAGAATGCACGTTTCGCCGAGATCCTCGCCGAGCACAATCTCGGATTCATCGGCCCCAAGGCCGAGCATATCCGTTTGATGGGCGACAAGATCGAAGCCAAGAAGACCGCCAAGCGTCTCGGTATTCCGGTCGTACCGGGCTCGGACGGCGCGGTCGGCCCCGACGACGATGCGATGGCGATCGCACAGTCGATCGGTTTTCCGGTTCTGGTGAAGGCTGCCTCTGGCGGCGGCGGCCGCGGAATGAAAGTGGCCAACACCGCTGATGACCTGTTATTGGCGCTTTCAACCGCCGGCGCCGAAGCGAAGGCTGCCTTCGGCGATGCGTCGGTTTATCTCGAAAAATATCTGCAGAAGCCACGCCACATCGAAATCCAGGTGCTGGGAGATGGCCGTGGCGGCGCCATCCATCTCGGCGAGCGCGACTGTTCTTTGCAGCGGCGCCATCAGAAGATCTGGGAAGAAGGCCCCTCTCCTGCACTCGATGCGCGTGCACGTGCAAAGATTGGCGAGACGGTCGCCAAGGCGATGCGCGAGATGCAGTACCTCGGCGTCGGCACCGTCGAATTCCTTTATGAAGATGGCGAGTTCTATTTCATCGAGATGAACACCCGCATTCAGGTGGAGCATCCCGTCACAGAGATGATCACCGGCATCGACCTCGTGCTGGAACAGATCAGGATTGCCGCAGGCGGCGATTTGCCGGTGACGCAGGATCAAATCAGTATCAACGGCCACGCCATCGAATGCCGCATCAACGCGGAGAACCCCGAAACATTCCGGCCCTCGCCCGGCAAGATTCGGCAATATCATCCGCCCGGTGGCCTCGGCGTTCGCATCGATTCCGCCGTTTATCAGGGTTATGTCATCCCGCCCTACTACGACTCCCTGGTTGGAAAGTTGATCGTGCATGGCAAGACCCGCGCCGAGTGCCTGATGCGGCTACGACGCGCGCTCGATGAGATGGTCGTGGATGGCATCGAAACGACGTTGCCGCTCTTTCGCGCGTTGGTCCGTAACCACGACATTATCGACGGCGATTACCATATCCACTGGTTGGAGCAGTATCTTGCTACCGCAAAATCAGAGGCAAAATAGACCCGGCCGCTACGGAACTTTTCTCATAGCAGTGCGTTAATACCGGTCCGCCATGTTTCGGGTCGGGTTTGACGTTGATTTCATTGATCGAATTTTTCTCTCGGCACATGCGAGATTTTTGTGGCCGCTGACGCTGGGCGCCGGAGCGGTTTTTTGCAGATCCTGCTGCTTGCAGCGGGACTTGTCGTGCTGGTTGCGATCAGCGTGGCGTCGATCATGGTCGTTGATCGTGCTCGCGAAGACAGCTCGCTCGTGGTTCACACCGTCGAGGTCGAGAACCAGCTTTCAACCGTGCTGCTCGAGATTCGCCGTGCGGAGAGTGCGATCCGCGGTTACATACTTATTTCTGAGCCGTCACTCCTCACTCAACACGAAACAGCGGTCATTGCCAGTCGCATCGCAGTCAACCGCCTCCTGGCCCTGATATCCGATAACCCGGTACAGATTGCGAATGGCAACGAGCTAAAGGCTGCGGTCGATAAACGCCTTGGTGAATTCGACGGAGAAATTGAGCGCCTCAAACGTGGTGACCGGCAGGGGAGCATCGATTTGCTCCGCGCCGCAGGAGCGGCCGCTACGACGCAGCGGATAGCGGATATCTCCACCGCAATGCGTCGCGAAGAGGATCGCCTGTTTGCCGAGCGCACCATTTCGGCGGACCGAAGCCAGTCACTTGCTTCCTTTATCACGATAACAGGTTCAGGCCTCGTGGTAGCTTTGGCCGGCCTTTCTATCTTTCTGGTGCGTCGATCGACTCGCGCCCGGGATGAAGCGGAAGAACTCCTTCGTGATACCAACCTCAACCTCGAGGCAACGGTGAATGAACGAACCGCAGACCTGCGCGAAGCCAATGAGGAAATTCAGCGTTTTGCCTACATCGTCAGTCACGATCTCCGGTCACCGCTGGTCAACATCATGGGTTTCACCAGCGAGTTGGAGGAATTACGCGGCGATATCTTCCGCCGCATCTCCACGCTGAGCCGAGCTGCGTTGCCGGATGCTTCACTATCCGAGAATGTCACCGATTCCGCAGAGCCAATTCTCGAAGGACCAGACTCAAAACTCTCCGACGAATTCAACGAGGCACTTAACTTCATCAAATCGTCGATTGCGAAGATGGATCGCCTCATTTCCGCAATCTTGAATTTGACGCGGGAAGGTCGACGCGAATTTCAACCGGAGAAGATCGATGTTCGCGAATTGATTGAGGGTATCGCTTCGACAGTGGCCCATCAAGCGGCCGAGGCTGAGGCTCAAATCCGCATTCAGCCCCTGCCTGATATCGTCAGCGATCGGCTGGCCTTGGAGCAGATATTCTCCAACCTCATCGATAATGCGTTGAAGTATCTCAAGGACGGCGTTCCGGGAGATATATCGATCACCGGCCGCACAAAACTCGGTTTCGCCATCTATGAGATCGCCGATAACGGCCGCGGCATCGACCCCAAAGATCATCAGCGCATCTTCGATCTCTTTCGGCGCGCCGGAACGCAAGATCGCCCGGGACAAGGCATCGGCCTCGCACATGTGCGCGCCCTTGTCCGGCGACTGGGTGGCACCATGTCGGTAACCTCACAACTTCACGTCGGCAGCACATTTGTCATTACGCTGCCGACCAACTGGAATTTGAGCAAACAAGGCAAAGCAGCATGAGCAAACCTGTCACAATCATCATGATCGAAGACGACGAGGGCCATGCGCGCTTAATTGAGCGCAATATACGGCGCTCGGGTGTCAATAATGAGATCAAGCCATTCACGAACGGTACAGAGGCGATTAATTATCTGTTCGGTTCGGATGGAACAGGATCGGCGCATAAAAACGAAGCCCTGCTGATCCTGCTGGATCTTAATTTACCCGACATGTCGGGGATTGATATCCTGCGTCGGGTGAAGGAGAACCGTTTCCTGAAGTATGCTCCCGTCGTCGTTCTGACGACAACCGACGATGAACATGAAATCAAGCGATGCTATGAACTAGGCTGCAACGTCTACATCACGAAGCCGGTGAATTACGAAAGTTTTGCCAACGCCATTCGCCAGCTTGGTTTGTTTTTCTCTGTCATTCAGGTCCCGCAAGCGCCGACATGAGCTTCGACAATCCCCGCCTGCTATATGTAGACGACGACGAGGCACTTGCGCGCCTGGTTTCGCGCGGACTGGCGCGTCAGGGGTTTGATGTCGTCCACGCCAAAAATGGCGAGGCCGGCCTAGCACGCCTTGCGGAAGGCGATATCGACGTGGTTGCACTCGATCAGTATATGCCCGGTCTTGATGGCCTGGAGACATTGGAGCGCATTCGCGAAATCCCTCATTCGCCACCCGTGGTGTTCGTCACCGCATCCCAGGACAGCCAAATCGCGGTGACTGCTCTGAAAGCTGGCGCGGACGATTATCTGGTCAAGGATACGCAGGGCGATTTCATTCCGTTGCTGCAAGTCGCAGTTGAAGGAGCTCTCCAGCAGGCGCGCGTCCGCAAGGCCCGCGACGATGCCGAAGCGGAAGTGCACGCTTCGCGCGATCGATACGCTGCACTCGCAGCGGAGCGCGAGGTCCTGCTTCGCGAAGTTAATCATCGCGTCGGCAACAGCTTGCAGATCATTGCCTCGCTGCTGCACCTGCAAGCCAATTCAAGCACGCAAGAAGACGTCAAGGCCGCCTTGAGCAACGCTATGGGTCGAGTAGCTGCGGTCGCGCAGGTTCATCGCCGTCTGTATACGTCCCATGACGTGAATAGCGTGATGCTCAATCAATATCTTGAAGCGCTTCTTGAAGATTTGCGACGATCCGCCGAAGGCAATCGCATGTCGCGGCTGACGGTGAATGCCGCACCGGTCGAGATCGACCCGGACCGCGCCGTTGCGATCGGGATCATCGTCAACGAACTCATCCTGAATGCCGTGAAGTACGCCTATCCCGATGGGCCGGGCCCCATCCATGTCGAACTGATATCATCCGGCAACGACCTTGAATTGTCGGTCACCGATCATGGTGTCGGGCTTGGCGTGAAGGCTGATCCACGGTCGACCGGAATGGGTCAGCGGATCGTCAGCGCGATGGCCACCAAGTTGAACGCGCAGGCAGAACGTGACCCAAACCACACCGGCACCCGCATTGTGCTGCGTTTTCACCGCGTCACCGAGAAGCCCGTCGCTCCGCCGGCACCCGTCGCCAGCTAGCTCTCGGGCTGCTATTGTCCGGGCCATGAATTCGCGAGATTCCGCATCGTCCGAGATTACACCGGAGGTTCTGCTCCGGGCATATGCCTGCGGCATCTTCCCGATGGCTGAGAGCGTCGACGACCCGTCATTGTTCTGGGTCGAGCCTGAACAGCGCGGCATCATTCCTCTCCGCAACTTTCATATCTCGTCCCGATTGGCTCGCACCGTTCGTTCCGACGTATTCACTGTCACGGTCGATACCGCATTCAAGGCGGTGATCGCCGGTTGCGCAGAGCCGCAAGCGCAACGTGACAACACTTGGATCAATAGCCGCATTCGCACGCTCTACACTTCCCTGCATGAACTCGGACATTGCCATAGCGTTGAAGTCTGGAGTGGCCAGGAGCTTGCAGGCGGGCTCTATGGCGTGAGCCTTGGACGCGCGTTTTTCGGCGAAAGCATGTTTCATCGCAGCCGCGATGCCTCGAAGGTTGCGCTCGTCCATCTCGTCGCGCGACTTTTGACGGGAGGCTTCGTTCTGCTCGATACGCAGTTCGTGACCGAACACTTGCGCACGTTCGGTGCGATCGAAGTCCCGCGACGTCGCTACCGTATGTTGCTCGACGATGCGCTGTCGGGTCTGGCGGATTTTTCGCGATTGCCAACAGAGCGGCCGATCAGCGGCGCTGAGGCGCTGGCTATTATCGCAAGCCACAGCCACTGACCCGCCTCACCGAGGCAAAGCAGGCTATTGCTGGAACGGCGGTAAGGGCGCCGGCGGTGGTGGCGTGCGTCGTTTCTGTTGCTGCGGTTGTGCGGGCGGCTGCCGCTTCTGCGCCGTCGGCGCAGGCTTTGGCGGCTCCGGCTGGGCGGCAACGACGGTCGTTTCCGGACCTTTGCAGTCGGTCAGCCAGATGTCGTAAATCGGGTGCTCGACACCATGCAGACCAGGGCTGGCCGCGAACATCCAGCCGGAGAAGATTCGTTTGACCTCGCCCTGCAAGGTAATCTCATCGACCTCGACAAAAGCGTCGGTGTTCGCCGCCTCGGTTGCCGGCCGCGTGTAGCAGGCATCGGTCTTGACCCGAAGCGCGCCAAACTGGACGGTCTCCCCGATATCGGCATCGAAGTTGATGATGCGGCCCGTGATCTTGTCGAGACCGGAGAACGTCGCCTTCTTGTTGATGATCTTCTGCGCGGGCGGTTCGGCAACCACCTCGTCACCGGGCTGTAGCGGTGCGGGAGTTGGCGGGGCCGTTGCGGACCGCGGCTGCCGTTGTCCCGGAGGCAGTCCTGGCAAAGGGTTGGCCGAGGGCGGCGCCACGGCGACGCCCGGCTGCGACTGAGGGGCAACCGAAGTGCCCGGCGGCGGCGCCAGCGGCTGCGATTGAACCGGACCAGGCAGCGGTGCGCCCTGCCCCGGCAGGATGCGATTGGGGGCCGGCAGCAGTCGCCCCTGCGGCAGGTCCGGGACCTCTTCCTCGTCGTCCGGCGGCTGTATATTGCCGCGCGGAATGTTACCCGGCGGGCGCGGCGCGGGATCGGAGAAAATGTTGCCAAGCTGCGCCCTCGCCGGTTGTGACGGGGCGATCAACAGCGCGGCGGCGAGGGCCGCAAGACTGACTATGCTCGTGTTTCGAAACATCGTGTGCGGCTTCAGTGGGCGAATCGGGCTCGCGACATTCTAAATGACTATCCGCCGCTCGCAGGAGGATCGGTTAACACGTGGAATACGGCGGGGAAAGGGCGGCGAGGAACCATGCGAAGGTGCCCCCAGTTCCGTGCGTCCGGCCTGCTGGCAGCCTTGCGACAAAAATGAAATAGTCCTCGAAAGGTACCGAAAAGGCGCCGGCACAAGACAATTGACGCCGGTATGCAGGTTCAACGGGAAGGAAATGCCGCGCATGGCCGACGACACACGTTTGGATGGCAAAGTCGCCCTGATTACCGGCGCGGCGGGCGAGATCGGATCGGCAACCATGCAGCTTCTTGCGGCGCGGGGCGCACGGATCGTTGCTGTCGATCGCGACGAAATCCAGTTGCAGAACGCCGTAGCCAAGCTGCCGGTCGAAGCGCATCCCATAGCCCTCACGGCCGACGTCAGCCGCGAAGAGGACGTGGCCGGCTATGTCAGCCGTGCCGTAGCAGCCGCTGGCGGCGTCGACGTTTTTTTCAACAATGCCGGAATCGAGGGCGACGTCGCCCCGATCCAGGATTATTCGCTTGAAGCATTCCGTCGCGTGCTGGACGTCAATGTCGTCGGCGTTTTTCTCGGCATGAAACACGTGCTGCCGGTGATGCTGAAAAACGGCGCAGGCAGCATCATCAATACCGCATCGATCGCCGGGCTGATCGGGTCTCCGCACATTGCAGTTTACAGCGCCAGCAAGCATGCCGTGATCGGCTTGACCAAGAGCGTCGCAATAGAGTGCTCCGGCACCGGCGTGCGCGTCAACTGCGTTTGCCCCGGTCTCATTCAAAGCCGGATGCTGTCGTCGATCATCGAGGGCCGCACACCCGGCGCGCGCGCCGACGCTGATAGTATCCTGCAGCGGATTCCAGCGCGCCGTCTCGGCGCTGCCGCTGAAGTGGCGTCTGTGGTGGCATTCCTCGCCTGCGATGCCGCGAGCTACGTCAGCGGGTCGGCCTATACCGTCGATGGTGGACGTACGGCTTCTTGACCGACATCAGCATGAACAAAGGAACGCCGGTCCGACCGGACAAGGGAAGGATATCATTCGATGCCGGTAACTCTCGATGACGATGCCGCGGCCGTATTGAAAGCTTTTCGCGATGCCGGCCGCCCGCCTTACGAGACGCTGTCGCCGTCGGAAGCGCGCCAGCTGTATCTGTTGGGCGGTGTGGTTGCGCGCCCCGAGCCACCGGAAGTGGCCGCGATCCGATCATTGTCCGCACCAGGACCGCACGGCCCGATCCCGCTCCGGGTCTACCAGCCGCACGCGGTGAGAAAAGCGGATGGGCTTGCACCGTGCCTGGTATTTTTCCACGGCGGCGGATGGGTGATTGGAAATATCGATTCCCATGATGTTGTCTGCCGCACGCTGGCGAACGAAGGTCAGCTTGTCGTTATTTCGGTCGACTATCGTCTCGCACCCGAACACAAATTTCCGGCAGCGGTGGAGGACTCCATCGCCGCAACCGAGTGGATCGCGGCCAACGCCCAGTCGCTCGGCATCGATGCTTCGCAACTGATGGTTGGCGGCGACAGCGCCGGCGGTAATCTCGCGGCGATCGTTGCAATCCATGCGCGGGACACCGGCGCACCGAAACTCGTGGCTCAAGTGTTGATCTACCCAGCAACGGATTTCCGAATGACGCATCCGTCGCATAGCGAGCCCGAAACCAGTTGCCTGCTGACCCATTCGGTCATCCGTTGGTTCCGCGATCACTATTTGAACGACCTGACGGATGGCGACGACTGGCGCGCCTCCCCCGCGCGCGTAGAGAATTTATCTGAATTACCGCCGGCCTATGTATTGACCGCGGGTGCCGATCCATTGCGTGACGAAGGCGACGAATTTGCGCGACGCCTCAACGAAGCTGGCGTGCCGGTCGCTCACACTACCTACCCCGGCCAATTCCACGGCTTCATCACCATGGGCAGACTACTGCCAAAAGCCAATGTCGCGCTCGCCGACATCGGCGCATGGCTGAAGACGTTGAGCTAGCCGGTCATGCCGCGCGTGCGGCACGCCGCAGCGCTTGCGGCGGTTGACCGAAAGAGCGGATGAACGCACGCCGCATCCGCTCGGGATCGCCGAAACCGATCGCGCGTGCGACGACTTCGAGTGCTTCGTTGCCCGACTGAACCCGGTGTCGGGCGACATCGATACGCAAGCGCTCAATTGCCTTCGACGGCGTGACACCGGTTTCACCCTGAAACGCCCGCGCAAAATGCCGTGCGCTCATGCCGGCCTGCTCGGCCATGCGCTCAACTGTCAAAGGCTGGTCGAGATGTTCGCGCGCCCACGCCAGCAGTGGCGCAAACCGCCCCTCCGGTACTTTCAATTCGAGCAGCGACGAAAATTGCGACTGGCCTCCCGAGCGTCGATCGTGAACGACAAGCTGCCGCGCCGTGGCGCGGGCGACATCGTCGCCGTAGTCGGCTGCCACCATCGCCAGAGCAAGATCGATACCCGCGGAGATTCCGGCCGAGGTCCAGATGTTATCGTCTCTCACGAAAATCCGATCGGCCTCGAGCTTCACGCCTGGATACGTCGCAAGGAAATCGCGTGTCCGTCCCCAATGCGTCGTCGCGCGGCGACCCTCAAGCAGACCGGCTTCGGCAAGAACGTAAGCCCCGGAGCACACGCTCGCGACACGGCAGCCGCGCTTCGCCGCCGCGCGTAACAGGGCCTTCGTATGCCTGCAGTTCGCCGCAGTCTTCACGCCCTCGCCTCCGGCAACGATCAGAGTTGTCGCTCCCGCCGCCGACTTCAGCCCGCGCGCCACCAGGGCAACGCCAGACGAGCTGCGCACCTCGCCAGGTGTTGCGCTGACGACCTTGATTGGCGCAGACGTTCGCGCGAAACGCCCCGCGACCTCGAATACCGAAATCGGCCCAGCCGCATCGAGCAACTGAAAATCGGGGAATACCAAGATTGCTATCACGGCGAACGGCTCCTTGAGCGATGTCTGAAAATGAGGGATTTATGTCATTTCAGACATGATGGCATCATGCCATTCTGTATCCGTCAAGCCTTGAGGGACTACAAATGTCAAAGCCACTGCAGATCGGCCTGCTGCTGTTTCCAAATCTGACGCAACTGGATCTCACCGGACCATTGCAGGTGTTCGCGCGGCTTCCCGGCGCGCAGGTGCATCTGATCTGGAAGCGGATCGAGCCGGTAGCGAGCGACACGGCACTGGCGCTGTCGCCGACCATCACCTTCGACGATTGTCCGCAGCTCGATGTGATTTGTGTGCCCGGAGGTTACGGCACCAACGACATCATCAACGATGAGGAAACGCTCGAATTCGTCCGCAAGCAGGCATCAGGTGCGCAATACGTCACATCAGTGTGCACCGGCGCACTTGTGCTGGGTGCCGCGGGCCTTTTGGACGGCTATCGCGCAACCACGCATTGGACCGCATTGGATTTCCTGCCCGCCTTCGGTGCGATCCCTACCAAGACGCGGGTGTGTATTGATCGCAATCGTCTGACCGGCGGCGGCGTTACAGCTGGGATCGACTTTGGATTGACACTCGCCTCGATCCTGACCGATCGCGCGACGGCGGAAACAATTCAGTTGTTCCTGGAATACAATCCGGCACCGCCGTTCAACTCCGGTTCTCCGGAAACGGCTCCGCCCGAGGTCGTAACGGCAATCAGAGAAAAAAGTGCAGGCATGCAGCAGAACCGCGCGGAAGCTGTTCAGCGCGCCGCCAATCGGCTTGCCGCGCAAATGAATACTGCTGCAGCGGGTTGAGAACCTACTGGCCCGGCGTCCAGGCCTGATAATCACCGGTGGCTTTGGGGCGCCGGCCGCTCGCCAGCGTCGAGCCTGACGGGCGATACGCCGCAGCCGTCCCGGTGAGGTTCGGCTGATGCGGCTTCTGCCACTCGCGCGGCTGATAAGTTGTCTCGGTCGGCGGCGTGTCGACCGTGTGATGCAGCCAGCCGTGCCAGCCCGGCGGCACGCGGCTCGCCTCGGCATAGCCGTTATAAACCACCCAGCGCCGCTCGAATCCCAGCGTTGGGTCGATCTTGCCCCCTCGCGTGCGGAAATAGCGATTGCCTTCGGCATCCTGCCCGACCAATTCGCCGAAGCGCCAGGTCCAGAGCTGGGTTCCGAAGGTCTGACCGTTCCACCAGGTGAAGAACTTGAGCAAAAACTGCTTCATGGCAGGAATCCATCATGAAATTTGGGGAGTTGATGGCATTCCGCCGCGGCGTTGTCCAGCCGCATTGCCACGCATACCGATTCAGATCTCCAGGCGCTTAGACGCCCAAGCCGCGGCAAGATGACCGAACTTTCATCTCGCGGGATCGTTGCGGAACTTCCCATCCGTCGCCACGTTGAAAAAGAACGAAATTTTGGCCCATGGAGTTGCCTATGATCAAGTTGAAACCGGTACTGATGGCTGCAGCAGTGGCACTTTCACTTCCGCTAGCCGTCTCCTCACCCAGTCTCGCTCAAGCCCCGCTCGGAAGTGGCGGCGGCGCTTCGGCTGGAGGGGGCGGGGGCGGCGGGGGTGGCGCAGCGCTTGGCGGCGGCGGCGGTATGAGAGGTGGAGGCGCGGTGCTTGGCAGTGGCGGCGGCTTCCGAGGCGGCGGTGCAGGTGTCGGGGGCGGCTATCGCGGTGGCCGTTACTCCGGCGGCGGCAATTGGCAAGGTGGTGGATATCATCGCCACCGCCATGGCGGTTTCTATCCTGGCTTTGTAGCCGGTGCGGCGATCGGCAGCGCTTTCGCGTCGCCGTATTATTATGGCTACCCGTATTATTACGATGACGACTACTATGACGAGGGACCTGCCGTTCAAGTGGTCCCGGGTGGCGGGGATTCAGTTGCCTACTGTCGCCAGCGCTTCAAATCGTACGACGTCAGAAGCGGCACTTATCTGGGCTACGATGGACAGCGACATCCCTGCCCGTAAGATTGCAGCCGCAGTCAGAGGAAGAGATTGAAGGCGGCCCAACTGGGCCGCCTTCGTCATTCCGATCAGGATCGCAATGCCACCGCGACTCCGCCGAGCGTAATGACCAGCGCACTGATCTGTCGGAGACCGAGAGGCTCGTGCAGCATCGCCGCCGAAGCCAAAACACCAATCACTGGGACAAGGAGCGTTCCGATTGACGCTGTCGCTGCCGGCAGTCGCTCCAAAGCAGCGAACCAACACACATAAGACAAGCCGAATTGGATCAAGGTCAGATAGGCCATCGAGGCCCATCCGATCGACGACAGTGTGGCAACGTCGGGTCGTTCGATGATCAACCCCACGATCGCGACCGGCAGACAGCCGAGCCAGAGTTGCCACGACGCCAGCGCCAACGGCGGCATGGCGAGCGGAAAATGCTTCGTCAAAATCGTGCCGAGCGCAACCGCCACCGTCCCGACAAGGGCAAAGGCAATGCCCGGCCATTTGGCAAAGCTGGACGCAAAACCATCACCGCCAATCATCACCGTGATGCCGACGAGAGCCACGGCGAGCGCGAGCGCTCTTACAATCGAAATTCGCTCACCAAGAATCGGCCACGCCAGAAAGGCCGCCCATACCGGCAGCGAGGTCGACATCACCGCGGCTTCGCTGCCACTCAGCCAGACCAGCGCGAGTCCCATGAACGCGGTCCATGCGGCCATGGTCAACAGCGATACCAGTAACAAGCGCAGCCACATGGCGCGAGGCACGCCGAGGGACTGCTTCCGGTACAGTGCGAAGGCAGCGAGCGCCAAGGCACCGGCAACGCCCGCCAGGCCGCGCGAGGATAGAGGCGGCCATTCGGTCAACAGGTTCTTCATGATGGGGAAATTGATCCCCCAGCCAATCGACGCCGCGACCAGAAAAGCAACTCCTGTCGTCGCGATGCGGGCGCTCGCGCCGGCCTGTTCTGACTTCGACATGACTGGGCAATCCAAGGAGGCGAGAACCACTCCTGCCAAGCGGAGCGAGGTTCACGCTTTTTGTACAAGCATCCTAACGGCTTTGCGAGTGACGTAGATAGCCACGGATCTCGCCTAAGTCCTGGTCGCCAGCACAACCCCTGCCAAGGTCAGTATCAGCGCCGATATTTGAACAAGTCCCAACGACTCGTGCAGCGCAATCGCAGACGCGACGACGCCGAACACAGGTACCGCTGTGGTGCCTATGGCTGCGACTGATGCCGGTAACCGAGTCAGTGCTGCAAACCAGGTAACGTAAGCCACGCAGAACTGCACGACGGTGCCATATGCGAGCAGCCACCAGCCGAGCGTCGTGACCGCACCCAGATCTGACGTCTCGATCAGAATTCCCACAAGGCCCACCGGCAGGCAACCAAGCCCGACCTGCCAGGCCGCCGATGTCATCGGTGGCAAGGGCAAAGGATAACGCTTGGAGAGCACCGCTCCGAGCGCAAAGGCAAACGATCCCACCAGCACCATAACGAAGCCGAGCAGTTTCTCCTGCGTGATCGAAAAGCCGTGCCCACCCAAAATGACCGTCAGTCCTCCGAAGGCCAAACCAAATGCGATGATCCGCAATAGCGTCGGTCGCTCGCCGAGGATGGGCCACGCCAGCAGCGATGCCCACACCGGCATCGTGTAGGCGACCATCGAGGCTTCCCCCGCCGGCAGCCACAGCAGTGCGATTCCCATGAGGGCCATCCAGCACGCCACATTGAGAAAGGCATAGAGGCAGAGCCGCGGCCACCAGGCACGCCCGACCCGGAGACTTTGCCCGCTGCCGACGACGACAATCATCAGGAGTAGGGAACCGACGATACCGGTCAGGCCCCGCATCGTGAGCGGCGGCAATTCGCTCAGAAGGTATTTTGTCACCGGCCAATTCAAACCCCAGCTGATGGAGGTGATGGCCAGAAGAACGAGACCCGCAGGCGCGATTCGTGCGGTCGTAGCCTGTGGATTCTGAGTGTTCATGAAGGTTGCGCCCCGGGAATCGGCGCCACATTGCCCGTTATTGGCGGCATGGACCACGGTCAAAGACGCATGCCGGGCAGATGTCCGGACGGGTGAAGCCGAGTCGCGTCCCGGCAACCCCCGTTCGCAAAAAAATTGTCACCCTGTGAACAGTGGGTGAAGGTGAAACAGTCAGCCCTGTGGGGCGATTTTTGTTCTTTCGAATCCCGTAGGACTCACTGATACTTGAGCTCGATCAAGCGCGGCGCTGGCCCTTGGTTATCCCCTCTTTCCACCATATTTAGTATTTAATTCAGAAACTCGTACTAATCCTTGACGTGCGAGAGCCAGTTGTCCTAGCTTTGAGACCGTCCGGCGCGAATGTTTTGGGTCACGCCTGACAATCCCTGAAGGGTTCCAGAATAGGCACTCCGCTCGCCGGTCGAGGTGACGGGGCGAGGCGTTGTCTGCTCTGAAATAGGCCCTCTGTCGGGACCAAAAAAACGGGCTGAAATGGCCCAAAATGCTGTGTGGGGCGTTAGAGTATGACCGATCCTGGGGAGCTATCCCCACTCGCTCATGCTCCAGAGATTGAGGAGCCGGGTTCACCGGCTGAATAGCGGACCATCAAGGTTCGCGAATGGAAATCGCCAGGACCGCCTCGACGCGGTGCTGGCTGCAAGACGGGGCAAGAAACAAGATGCAGATCGAACGGCGCTACACCAAAGACGGCCAGTCTCCCTACGCGGATATCGCGTTCCGATCGACCACAAGTGAGATCCGGAACCCCGATGGCTCCGTTGTGTTCCGCCTCGACAACGTCGAAGTGCCCGAGTTCTGGTCGCAGGTCGCCTCCGACGTGCTGGCCCAGAAGTATTTCCGCAAGGCCGGAGTTGCCGCTCGCCTGAAGAAGGTCGAGGAAGAGACCGTTCCTTCGTGGCTATGGCGTTCGGTACCGGATACCGATGCGCTGGATACTCTGCCCGAAGCGGAGCGCTACATCAGCGAACTGTCCGCAAAGCAGGTGTTCGATCGTCTCGCCGGTTGCTGGACCTATTGGGGCTGGAAGGGCGGCTACTTCGATAGCGAAGCGGACGCCAGCGCCTTCTTCGACGAGCTGCGGTACATGCTCGCCAAGCAGATGGTCGCGCCGAACTCGCCGCAGTGGTTCAACACCGGCCTGCACTGGGCCTATGGCGTCGACGGCCCCGGCCAAGGCCACTACTACGTCGATTGGAAAACCGGCAAGCTGACCAAGTCGAAATCGGCTTACGAGCATCCGCAGCCGCACGCCTGCTTCATTCAGGGCATCGAGGACGACCTCGTCAATGAGGGCGGCATCATGGACCTGTGGGTGCGCGAGGCGCGGCTGTTCAAGTATGGCTCCGGCACCGGCTCGAACTTCTCTCGCCTGCGGGGCGAAGGCGAACGCCTCTCTGGCGGCGGCCGCTCGAGCGGCCTGATGAGCTTCCTCAAGATCGGCGACCGCGCCGCGGGTGCGATCAAGTCCGGCGGCACCACGCGTCGTGCCGCCAAGATGGTGGTTGTGGACGTCGACCATCCGGATATCGAACAGTACATCGACTGGAAGGTGAAAGAGGAGCAGAAGGTCGCGGCTCTGGTCACCGGCTCCAAGATCAATCAGAAGCACCTCAAGGCCGTGCTCAAGGCCTGCGTCAACTGCGAAGGCTCCGGTGACGATTGCTTCGATCCGGAGAAGAACCCTGCCCTGCGCCGCGAAATCAAGCTCGCCCGCCGCGCGCTGGTGCCGGACAACTACATCAAGCGTGTCATCCAGTTTGCCAAGCAGGGCTACAAGGATATCGATTTCCCGATCTACGACACCGACTGGGATTCCGAGGCCTATCTCACAGTCTCCGGCCAGAACTCCAACAACTCGGTCTCGCTGAAGGACGACTTTCTGCGCGCGGTGGAAACCGACGGCGACTGGAATCTGATCGGGCGCACCAACAAGAAAGTGGTGAAGACGCTAAAGGCCCGCGACCTGTGGGAGAAGATCGGCCACGCCGCCTGGGCGTCGGCGGACCCCGGACTGCACTTCAACACCACGATGAACGACTGGCACACCTGCAAGGTCTCCGGCGATATCCGCGCCTCCAATCCTTGCTCGGAATACATGTTCCTCGACGACACCGCCTGCAATCTGGCGTCCGCAAACCTGCTGACGTTCTACAACACCACCACCCGCCAGTTCGATGTAGATGCCTACGAACACCTCTGCCGGCTCTGGACTTTGGTGCTCGAAATTTCGGTGATGATGGCGCAGTTTCCGTCGAAGCAGATCGCCGAACTGTCCTACGAATTCCGCACGCTCGGTCTCGGCTTCGCTAACATCGGCGGCCTGTTGATGACCATGGGCCTTTCCTACGACTCCAAGGAAGGCCGTGCGCTGTGCGGCGGGCTGACCGCGATCATGACCGGCGTGGCTTACGCGACTTCGGCCGAAATGGCCAAGGAGCTCGGCCCCTTCCCCGGATACAAGAAGAACGTCCAGCACATGCTGCGCGTGATCCGCAATCATCGGCGCGCCGCGCACGGCCAGTCGGCAGGCTATGAGAAGCTTGCAGTCAATCCGGTGCCGCTCGATCACGCCTCCTGCCCGCAAGCGGACATCATCACGCATGCGCAGGCAGCGTGGGACAAGGCACTCGAGCTCGGCGAGCAGCACGGTTTCCGCAACGCGCAGACGACGGTGGTGGCGCCGACCGGCACCATCGGCCTGGTGATGGATTGCGACACGACCGGCATCGAACCCGACTTCGCGCTGGTGAAGTTCAAGAAGCTCGCCGGTGGCGGCTACTTCAAGATCATCAACCGCGCGGTGCCGGAAGCGTTGCGGGCGCTAGGCTATCGCGAGAGCGAGATCGCCGAGATCGAAGCCTATGCGGTTGGACATGGTTCGCTCTCCAACGCCCCAGCAATCAATGCGTCGACGCTCAAAGCCAAGGGCTTTACCGACGAGGCCATCGCCAAGGCCGAGAAGGCACTGCCGACCGCGTTCGATATCAAGTTTGCGTTCAACAAGTGGACGTTCGGCGAAGAGTTCATCCGCGACACGCTCGGCGTCGATGCGGAAGCCATCGCTGCGCCGGGCTTCGACCTGTTGACTGCGATCGGCTTCAACAAGCGCGAGATCGAAGCCGCCAACGTGCACATCTGCGGCGCGATGACGGTGGAAGGCGCACCGCACCTCAAGGCCGAGCACTATGCGGTGTTCGATTGCGCCAACCCATGCGGCAAGATCGGCAAGCGCTACCTGTCGGTCGAGAGCCACATCCGAATGATGGCGGCATCGCAGCCGTTCATCTCGGGTGCCATCTCCAAGACCATCAACATGCCGAACGACGCCACGGTGGAGGATTGCAAATCCGCCTACCTGCTGTCGTGGAAGCTGGCGCTGAAGGCCAACGCGCTCTATCGCGATGGCTCGAAGTTGTCGCAGCCCCTAAATTCGCAACTCATCAGCGACGACGATGAGGAGGATGATGCGCTCGAGTCCCTGCTCGAGAAGCCGATGGCCGCGCGCGCCACGCAGATCTCCGAGAAAGTCGTCGAGCGGCTGGTCGAACGTATCGTGGTAATGCGCGAGCGCGAGAAGATGCCGGATCGCCGCAAGGGTTACACCCAGAAGGCCGTCGTCGGCGGTCACAAGGTCTACCTGCGCACTGGCGAATACGACGACGGGCGTCTCGGTGAAATCTTCATCGACATGCACAAGGAAGGCGCGGCACTGCGCTCCTTCATCAACAACTTTGCCATCGCAGTGTCGCTCGGCCTGCAGTACGGCGTGCCGCTGGAAGAGTATGTCGACGCCTTCACGTTCACGCGCTTCGAACCCGCTGGTCCGGTGCAGGGCAACGACTCGATCAAGTATGCGACCTCGATCCTCGACTACGTGTTCCGCGAACTGGCGGTCAGCTATATGAGCCGCTACGACCTGGCCCACGTCGATCCAAGCGAGTCCGGATTCGATGCCATCGGCAAGGGTGTTGCCGAAGGCAAGACGCCGGACGGTGCACCGCCGCCGGCCATGAAGTATCTGTCGAAGGGCCTCACCCGCTCGCGGACGGATAATCTCGTTGTGATGCGGAGCGCAACGCCGATCGAAACCGAGGCGCGCGCCGCCGGCAATGTCACCGCGCTCGCGTCGCACGGTGCGACCGCGCGGAGCGGCGATGCTGTCGAGGGAGCGACTGCCCTCAAGGCCGAACTCAAGACCGAGTTGTCGCCGACCGAGAAGATCGAAGCGCAACAGTGGAGCAAGGCTGGAAGCGCCGCGGCAGCAACGACTGCGCCGACGAAAGCCGAACGTCGCGCAGAGGCCAAGGCCAAAGGCTACGAAGGCGAGATGTGCTCCGAGTGCGGCAACTTCACTTTGGTGCGCAACGGCACCTGCATGAAGTGCGACACATGCGGCAGCACGACGGGGTGTAGCTGACACCCTTTCCGCGGCATCATCGCCGGACTTCGACCACCACAACTCGAAAGGCCGCTCGAAAGAGCGGCCTTTTCTCCAGCAAGCTCTATTGCGACCCGAAAGGTTTCAGATCGATGGAGTTCGATGACGTCATTCTCGGCCGCCGCAGCATTCGCGGCTATAAGCCAGATCCGGTCCCTCGAAAACTGATCGAGGAAATCATCGGTCTGGCAATGCGCGCGCCGTCGTCGATGAACACACAGCCGTGGAATTTCTATGTCGTGACCGGCGAACCGCTCAACCGGATTCGCGCCGGGAATACCGAGCGGATGATCGCCGGTGTCCCCCAGTCACGCGAATTTCGCACCGGGCAGCCTTTCACGGGTCAGCACCGCGACAGGCAGGTCGGCGTCGCCAAGCAGTTGTTCTCCGCCATGGGGATTGCGCGCGACGACAAGGAGATGCGGCAGGACTGGGTGCTGCGCGGTTTCCGCCAGTTCGATGCGCCTGTCTGCATCATCGTAACTTATGATCGGGTTCTGGACGGCAGCGACGATACACCCTTCGATTGCGGTGCCGTGGCGACGGCCCTCGTCAATGCCGCGTGGTCGCGCGGCCTCGGTGCCGTCATCAACAGCCAAGGCATCATGCAATCACCGGTGGTTCGCGAACATGCCGGAATTGCCGACGATCAGGTCATCATGAAAAGCATCGCGCTGGGATGGCCGGATGACGGCTTTCCCGCTAACGCCGTCGTGTCCGAACGCAAGTCAGTCGAAGACGCGACGGTGTTCGTCGGTTTCGACAATGAGCAAACGCACGGCGGATCGGTGTAAGAAGCCCGCAGCGGCGATGCTTCTATACGTCAGCTTGTCACCCGCACGTCCACACCGGACCGATCGGCGTTTGCGTCCAGCATGGGCCGACGCTGCCGCCATTGTAGCGGCCGCGGTAGAAGCCGGGACGGCCGGGATAGCGCCACTCACCCTGCCACCAATTGTAATATTGCGGCGTCGGGCCGATGTACCAGCGGCGGGGCTGGCGGCGCGCGTTGCGCAGCACCGACGCTTCCTGTTTGAATAGCGGGGCCGAATTATTCAGCGGCTGCTGATAGCCCGGCAGGAAGCCGTAATTGTGCGGACGAAGCATCTGCTTCTTGTGACGTGGCGCCGCCATCGCGGCTGTGGCGGCCAGCGACAGGACAATGACAATCGATAGACGTATGAATCGCGACATGGCCGAACCATAGGCGCGTGCCGGCTCGCGAGCCATTCAAATCCATGTGGGCTCGGCACCTTCGTAATCGGCACGCACATTCGGTTGGCGTCAAACAGCAGCAGTCGATTTCGCGCGCTCAGCTCAGCGAGGTCGTGCAAAGACTGCGAACTCCCCTCATCCATCCGACAAACCGATCGCGGAGGTCCGATACAAGATCGACCGGAGAGTACCAGCGGTACATCAATGCATATCAGGACTGCTCTCACTTTAAGCGAGTGAAACACCGCCCAATGCACCATTTTACTTGTAAGCCGAATGACCGTAAATGACCATACATGTCGCCCCATTCATCGGACTCACGCTTCGCCGGTTTCCTTCTGCTCGCCGTCACCATCATTGGCTGGGGTTTGAACTGGCCTGCCGTCAAGTTACTCCTGCTTGAATGGCCGCCGCTGTTTTCACGCGGCGTAGCCGGCGTTGCCGCAGCGGTTCTCCTGGCTGCAATTGCACTGTCGCGCGGCGAGAGCTTGCGCGTACCGCGCAAGCATTGGCTGCGCCTAGCATTTGCGGCCTTCACAAACGTCTTCGCCTGGATGGGCTTCGGCACCGTCGCCATGAAGTATCTGCCGATCAGCGAGGCTGCGCTGCTCGCTTATACGATGCCGATCTGGACCATGCTGTTCGCGTGGCCGGTGCTTGGCGAGCGTCCGACGTTGCGCAGCTTGGTGGCGCTGGTGCTGGCGTTCTCCGGTCTTGCGGTGCTGTTCAGTGGACAGGGCTTCTCGTTCGACCAAAGCAAGCTCATGGGCGTGGCGATGGCGCTTGGCGCCGCAGTTCTGTTCGCGTTTGGCAGTGTCACGGCGCGAACGCCGATCCCGCTGAAGCCCATCGCACTGGTGGCATGGCAGGTTGGGCTGGGTTGTCTGCCGATGATCGTCCTCGGGTTGATGATCGAACACCCCGACCTCGACGCGCTGTCGCCACGCGGATGGGCCCTGATGGCTTACATGACGCTAGGACCGATGGCGATTGCGTATCTGACCTGGTTCGCCGCGCTCAGCCGCTTGCGTCCGGCGGCGGCCACCACGGGATCGCTTGGCGTGCCGATCGTGGGCGTATGCGCAGGCGCCCTTTTCCTTGGCGATCCGTTCGGCCTGCGCGAGATCGCAGCTCTGGTTTTGACGCTGGCGGGTGTGGCTTTAGCGTTGCGACGCTCGGCCGCGCCGCCATCAATCGAATAGCGGCCAAGCTCGACGATAACCACTCGCTCCTGCCAGCCCAGACAAGTTAGCCCGCGGCTGAAACTCAAGCCTTTCGCATCAGCTTTAGCACTGCCTGCAATCGAAGGCTCCGCTTGCCCGCCAGCGCGGTCGCTTCCATCTCGGCTCCATCCGAGCTGCAGGTACCGGAGAAGCCAATTCCCACTTCATGACCGCCGAAAATGGAATTCTCGCCTGTGGCCTGGGTGTGCTCCTGGTTGAGGATCTCACCTTTCCAGCGCCCCTTCGACGATACGTACGTGCCGAGATAATAGAACGACGCGTCGCCACCTAGAATGCGCCCATCATTGAGCAGCATGACTCCGGTGAGGCCACCATCCACACCGTCCAGCAAACGGATGTGAATAGAGTAGAGACCATTGACAATACCGCCCTCACCGACTGCTCCGAAGACTGGGACGATCGCGTCGTTGATGGGCGTCATCACCGACTTGAACACAGCGCCGGGTACTTCGTTCAAAGCACCTTCGAAACGGTAGAGGCCACCGTCCAGCCGGCCCCGCGCGATCAGCGTGGCATCGTCGGTACCGGCCATTGCCTTGTAGTTGGGATCATGGTTATGACGCACGGTGTTGACTTCAACCGTGACCGTACCGTCCTCCTCCTGGTAAGTCCCGATATGAGCGAATGCCGAGTTGCCGCCCAGTAGCTTGCCTGCATGCGCATACATTACGCTGCGGCCCACCACATCGTTCAGTTGGAATCGGACTTTATAGAATCCCTGAAACACCCGCCGACGCCCCTGTCCACCGACGGCTAATCTAACGCGTCTCCGACGGGAGCTAAATGCCGTTTACTGTCACAAATGTAACAAATCAGCCATCGGAACCACGACATTGTGTCAACCGTGGTCTGCCCGCATCCAAGCCAGAAACTCTTTGTTGATTTCGCGCGGATAGCAATGGCTGAGATCCTCGATCTCCTGATAGCGGACGTTCGCCCCGGCATTGGCCAACGCCTGCCGCGCGTGGCGCGCCACTTCAACCGGAAACATCCAATCGCGCTCACCGTGTACCATGTAGATCGGCAACCCACGCGCCCGTTCGGGATCGGCCATCGCCGCCATTAGGGGATGAAACGTCGCGCAGGCGGGGGCCAGATGCGTGAAGCGCGATCCCGCCTCAAGCCCGCTCACATAACAAAAGGTACCGCCGTCGCTCATGCCGGTGAGCAGCAGCTGCTGCTGATCGATACGCCAGTGCTCACTTACGTGATCCAGAATGCGATTGAGATTTGGCGTATCGGCATCGTCGCCCATCAATGCCCAAGTCCGGCCAATCGCGGTCGGTGCGACAAGGACCGCACCGAAGCTGCGCGCGTCACGCAACCAACTCCACAAGAAGCCACGCCCGTTGCCGCTACCGCCATGCAGTGCGATCACCAACGGCCAAGCATGTTCCGGCGTATAGCTCTCGGGTACATATAGTGAATAGCCGCCACGGCTGCCCGGTTCATTGTCAAAATGCATGACGCCGGTTTCGCCGTCGCGCGCCGATTGCGCGGTGCGCGCCAGCACCCCAACATTCTTGCGCAATGATCGATCGAGAAAGTAGCTGTTCGCTGCCGCCAGTTCGGCAGCCAATGGATAAAGGGCTTCCTGCGCACGCGGCAAATGACGCAACGCCCTAAACAGAGCGTAGAGATCGTCACCCTGTGCAATCGCACTCCGTATGCCATCGAATGCGGCAAGCGCCTCGTCGCTTGCAACGAGCAACTGCCGCGCCGAAGTCTGGAGAATGAACGGATCATTCTCGACTTCGCGGCGAGCCACGCGCAAGCCATAGTCCGGCGTCCCGATCCCTTCAATGACGCTCTCGATCACCAGCGGATCCAGGTGGCGTGCCAAGAATTCAAGCGCCGTCAGTGACTGCAAAAGCGGCGCTAGCACATTGGACATTTCAACAGACATGAACGCACCTACCTGCGATGCGGCCACTCTAGCCGGATTTCACCCGGCCGCTACCTATCAGCCGAGACTTAGGCCGGTGTAATTTTCCGCCAGGCTGGTCTGCGCGGCCACCGAGCCGCAGAGATAGTCGAAGTCGGCCCGTTGAATGCGGCGGCCGAACGCTCCCGTCTCCGGAAACGTATGCAGCAGCGATGTCATCCACCAGGAGAAACGCTCGGCCTTCCAGATTCGTAAGAGCGCCTTGCCCGAATAGGCATCGAGCCCGGCCTTCGAGCGCTCCCCGTAGAACTCGGTCAAGGCGTCGCCCAGCATCACGACGTCGCTGATCGCCAGGTTGAGGCCCTTGGCGCCCGTCGGCGGGACGATATGCGCAGCGTCTCCCGCAAGAAACAGCGACCCGAAGCGCAGCGGTTCGGCGACGAAACTGCGCAGCGGCGCGATGGATTTTTCAATAGAGGGACCGATCTTCATTCGCTCGGCCGCATCCGGATTGATGCGGCGGCGTAGTTCGTCCCAGAAACGCTGATCCGACCAGTTTTCGATCTTCTCGCCCTCGGCGACTTGCACATAGTAGCGGCTGCGCGTCATCGAGCGCATCGAACAGAGCGCGAAGCCGCGTTCGTGATGGGCGTAGATCAATTCCTCGGAGACCGGCGGCTGATCGACCAGAATGCCGAGCCAACCGAACGGATAATGCCGATCGAACAACGTTAGCGATCGTTCCGGCACGCTGGCGCGCGATACGCCGTGGAAGCCATCGCAACCGGCGATGAAGTCGCACTCGAGCGTGTGTGTCACGCCATCCTTGCGCCAGGTCACGCGCGGGCGATCACTGTCGATATCGTGAAGCGCGACATCGGCGGCTTCGTAAATTGTCGTCGCGCCAGAGGCTTTACGCGCCTCCATCAAATCGTGCGTCATTTCTGTCTGGCCATAGACCGTGACGCGGCGGCCCACGCGCGCCATGAAATCGATCCGCTGCAGATCGCCGTCGAAACACATCTCGATGCCATCGTGAGGCAGGCCCTCGGCCTCCACCCGTGCACCGATATTGACCTTCCGCAGCAAATCCGCGGTGCCCTGCTCCAATACCCCCGCACGGATGCGGGACAGGACGTATTCCCCGCTCTTGCGTTCCAGAATAACCGCCTCGATGCCGGCCAGTTGCAACAGGCGCCCGAGCATCAATCCCGCAGGCCCAGCGCCAATGATCGCAACTTGTGTTCGCATCGTTTCCTCCCGGCGCGGCGCCTCAAAACGGCAGACCCGCAATTTCAGCCGAATGTTGATCCGCTGAGCCGCGAAAGCCAATGGACAGAAGCGGCAAAGAAGGGGACAATCCGAACATCGAGGTATTGATGAACACGATCCCGACTTACGCGCTCTACGGCGAACAAGGCCACCATACCGACCCGGACTGGCTGCATTGGGAAACCGTGCTGTCGCGCTCCCAGCTGCATGGCTTTCGCATCGCGCCACACCGGCACGAGCAATTTTTTCAGATCCTCCACCTCACGCGCGGCACCGCAGAGGTCACCATCGACGACGTTATTCGGCGCGTACTCCCGCCGGCAGTGATCGTCATTCCGGCGCTGCCGGTGCACGGCTTTGTATTCTCAGAGAACGTTGAGGGCATCGTGGTGACCCTGTTCGAGCGCGACGTACGTGAAGCGCTGACACATGCGCCGGAGATTGATGCCCGCCTGCGAGTCCCGCATATTCTCAGCGGCCAAGGCGAGGACTTGAAACAAGTCGGACAGGAAGTCTCGGCCCTTATCGCTGAAGCCGACGTGCGCGCTCCGGGGCGATCGATCGCAATGCGCGCCCGCATCGCTTCAGCGCTGGTCGAAATCTATCGCGCGATACTGGCGACAGTGGAGCGCCCGCAGGAAACCGGCAGCCGCGCCTTGCGCCACGCGCAGGCGTTTCATCGGCTGGTCGAACGGGAGTATCGCAATCATCAACCGATCGATTTCTACGCCACGGCGCTGGGCATCACCCCACCGCATTTGAACCGCATCTGTCAGTCCGTCTTGGGAGCATCTGCTTTGAAGGTTATCGAGCGGCGCGTCCTGCTCGAAGCCAAACGCTACCTGACGTTTTCATCACTCAGCGTCAAGGAGATCGCCGCGCTGCTCGGCTATGCCGACGCAGGCTATTTCAATCGCATGTTCCGCCGTGAAATCGGCACGGCACCGGGAAAATTCCGGCAATATCAATAGATCAATTGAAAGGCGCGAAGGGTCAGGCCGCAGCTTCGACTTCGGCGTCCAGGTCGGAAATGACGTCCTCGAATGCTGAAATTGCCGCCTGAACCGCAGCAATCCGCATGAGATCCTCGAAAGCAACGGGGCTCTGCCTTTGCAGGGCAACAACCATATCGCGACGCATCTCTTTCAACTGAACCAGTGGTAAACCATGGTCAGGAAGCGATCTCATCATTGGAATTCCCTAATCTCCCGCGTATAGCGGGAAAACGTAGCAGCACTTGTCTGCAATCCGATTATAAATATCCGGCAAATTTTATCGATCGAGCGGAGCCTTACGATGAAGGAGAAAGTGGTCGTCGTGACCGGTGCATCCGGTGCCCTCGGCAGGGTCGTTGTTGGTGCCGCCATTGCACGCGGCGCCCGGGTGGCGGCCGTGGATCACTCGGCTCCCCAGAGCCCGGACACCCCATCCCAAATTGCTTTCGGGGGTGTCGATCTGGCCGATGCGAAACAGGCGACCGCGACAATCGACGCTATCGCCGCGCGGCTTGGACGCATCGATGTCCTTGTGAACATCGCCGGTGCCTTCGCATTCGAAACCGTCGCCGACGGCGACACCGCTACCTGGCAGCGATTGTACGGCATCAATCTGCTGACTGCACTGAACGCATCGCGCGCCTGCATCCCGCACCTGAGCCAATCGTCCGCCGGACGGATTGTGAATATCGGCGCGATGGGCGCATTACAGGCAACCTCCGGCATGGGCCCCTACGCGGCATCGAAAGCGGCAGTCCATCGCCTGACCGAAGCACTTGCGGCCGAGCTCAAGGGTAAGATCACGGTTAATGCGGTGTTGCCGTCGACGATCGATACGCCTGCCAATCGCGCCAGCATGCCCGATGCCGACTTCAGCCGGTGGGTCACGCCAACCGAACTCGCCGATGCCATCCTGTTTCTGGCCAGTGATGCCGCGAGCGGCATTACCGGCGCGCTGCTTCCGGTGGCCGGACGGATATGACTATCCGTACGACACTTAACCAACCGGTTGGTTAGATGATTCCGATACGCCAGCGCCACTGGCGTGGCGTCAGTCGACCACCAGCAGACGCAACGCGGCTTTGAACCTGATGCTCTGCTTGCCGGCAAGCGCAGTCGCCTCAGCCTCGGCGCCATCCTCACCATAAGTCCCACTAAAGCCGATCCCGACATCGTGACGGCCGAAGACCGGGCGGGTGCCATAGCTGGGAACGTGCTCGCGATTCAGCAATTCGCCTTTCCACTTACCGTCGGCAAAGCTGTACGAACCAACGTAATAGAAAATTGAATCGCCGCCGCGAATGCTGCCGTCGCGCAGCATGATGACACCAGTGTTCACGCCCTGAACACCGTCGAGCATTTCGATGCGAAGCGAATAGAGGCCGTTTTTCATGGTCGGTCTAGCCGTGAAATTCAGGCGCATCAGATCGCGCCGCGATACTCATCAAAATCTAGCCGGGATCCATTCCGCCGTCGACCGGCGCAAATGGCACGGCTAGACTGCCGGTCGGGCGGGCGCGGCTATTTCATTCGGACAGCGCGACAATCTGTCCGGCGACGGGGATGGAAATCTGCATGATTGTCGTGACCGGCAGCGTGATCGCGCGCCAGGAAAGCTTCGCCGAGGTGCTTCGGCTCAGTCTTGAACATGTGCGCCGCTCGCGCGGCGAGCCAGGATGCCTTTCGCACGGCGTCCACGTCGATTGCGAGAATCCATTGCGACTGATTTTTGTCGAACGCTGGACCGATCGCGATGCATTGCTCAACCACTTCGCCGTCGCCGCATCGCGCGACTTTGTGAAGGCTTTGCAATCTTTGGTGGCTGAAGCAGCAACTCTCGAAATTTATGACGCTACACGTCTCGAGAAGTTTTGAACTTTTCTTCGCATGGCAGTGTTGCATACAGCTTTGGCCTCATTGCAATGCAATATTTTCTCGATTAGGTAAGCGCTTTGATTCATGAGGCTGTGATGAGCGAAGACTGGATGACGAAATATGGCTCACGCCGTGTGAAGCGTGATCCTCCCACGCTGGACGAAGCCATTTTCGCCGCAACGGGAATTACCGAGGATCTCGACGCGCAGGCTGAGATAGCGGCTTCCCTGATGGGGCTTCCGCTCGAGGCCGTACAAGTCGAGGTCAAGAAGGCTGCACGCGCCGCCGTTCGCTCGACACGCGTCATCGCCGGCGAACCAGGCGCACAGCGCTCCGTGGTCGTTGAGCGCCGCGTCGTTCGCCGCTTCGGCAACGACAAGCGGACTGGAATCTGAGTTCGATAAGGCATCGCGCTGTGCGCGATGCCTTTCATTGCAGGCAGCCCAAGGTTAGGCCGCCCGCCCCAATCCGTACATTCGAAGCACGAGCTTCCAGTATTCGCGATTGAATCCGATCATTGCGCGCGCCACGTCGGCGCTGTTGGCGAACATCGGCAACGTCGCGATGACCGGCCGTTTGCGCAGGTTGATGCTGCCTGTCGATTCGCCATGCCGGAATGTCAGGTGCGCACCAAACTTGTTGGCAAGCGCACGCATCGCGTCGTTCTGCGCACCCGTGGTGATGCGCAGGCTTGCGTAGCCCTTCTGTCGCGCCTCGGCAATCAGTCGCTTGAAGAGAATACTGCCAAGCCCCTTGCGACGGACATGGCGCTCCACGCTGAACGCGATCTCTGGCATTGCATCATCTTCTACACCCGGAGGGTGCAGTTCCGCCGCAGCGGTCACGAGGCCATCCTCGATATATGCAACAATTACTGTGCCGTCGGCACAGCACCGTTCCGCGTAGCGTTCGATGAAACTCTCATCGGCGAAACCGTTGAAGCGATCGCGCCGGCTTTCGGGATCGAGCCGCAACAGATGCTCGCGAAGTAGCGGCATCTCCTGCCGGCTCAATTTCCTGACTACGCCGTTACCGGGCAGGCCAGTGGTGATCTGTTCGTCGCGCATCGTCAAAACTCCTCTTGGATGGCCCTCGAGGAGGCGTCTTTCCCTAGATCTGTAATATTGTGCACCGCACCATCTTTTCAAGGCATTCACGTGCCTCAAATAGCGGCAGAACGTCGCGTCCGGGCCGGAAATTAATCTGTATTAACAGGAAGTTGGTTCCAACGGGGTCACAACACGAGTTGCGTCTGGGTCACCAGGGCGACCAGCTTGCCGTCCTCAGTTTCAAGTCGCGTTTGCCATACCTGGGTACGGCGCCCACGGTGGACCGGTGTGGCCGTGGCGATAACCGTCGTGCCCTCCCTGGCGCCGCCAACGAAGTTGGTTTTGCTCTCGACGGTCGTGGTTCCCTTGGCGCCCTCGGGCAGATTGACGACGGTGGCCGCGGCCCCAACCGAATCCGCCAATGCCATCACCGCACCGCCGTGGATCGTGTTGTTCAGGGTACAGAGATCCGGACGCACCAGCATTCGTGCGACCACGCGATCCTCCCCCGCCTCGGTGAAGGTGACGCCTTTCAATTCCGCAAACGGCATCTTCAGGCTGTTGATTTTCTCAAGTGGAGTCATTTGCGCGGGTCCCGACGTGTCCTCGATGATTGTCGAAAAGTTTGATCAACCGATCTCACGGTGACAAGCGGAATGTTTCCCGGCATAGCAGCGCATGCGCGATTTTCCGCCCCGCCGAATTGTCTGCCTGACCGAGGAAACGGTGGAGACGCTGTATTTGCTCGGCGAACAGGATCGCATCGTCGGCGTCTCCGGCTACGCTGTGCGGCCGCCGCGGGTTCGTCGCGAGAAGCCACGCGTCTCGGCGTTCATCTCCGCTGACGTTCCCAAGATCCTCGCACTCCAACCCGATTTGGTGCTGGCGTTCTCTGACCTGCAGGCCGACATCGTCGCCCAATTGATCCGTGTCGGCATCGCCGTCCACGCTTTCAACCAGCGCGACGTTGCCGGAATTCTGGCGATGATCCGCACGCTGGGCGCGCTGGTTGGCGCCGCCGAGCGCGCGAATGGACTCGCCAGCGAATTCGAACGGCGATTGGCAACCATCGCGGCTAGTCACACCGGAAAACAGCGGCCACGCGTCTATTTCGAGGAGTGGGACGATCCCATCATCAGCGGCATCGGCTGGGTTGCCGAACTGATCGAGATCGCCGGTGGCGAAGATGCCCTGCCCGATCTCCGATACCGCAAAGCCGCCAAGGACCGTATCGTCACCGCGGATGCCGTGCGCATCGCGGCGCCGGACGTCATCCTCGCCTCATGGTGCGGCAAGAAGGTCGTGCCGGAGAAGATCAGACAACGGCCCGGCTGGAACGAAATTCCAGCCATACGCCACAACCGCATCGTCGAGATCAAATCGCCGCTGATCCTGCAGCCAGGCCCCGCAGCACTGACCGATGGACTCGATGCCATCGTCGCGGCGTTGTGGCCGGAAGCCTAACGTCGCTAGAGCGGCTCCACACCGCACCATTCGGCAATGAACAACGCTGTCGCTTTGGTCGACTTGCGCAGCGACTCCAGATCGACATGCTCGTTGAATCCGTGCATCGCCACGCCGCTGGCACCGAAACACAAACTCGGAATGTTGTAATTCAAGCCGTAGAAGCGCGTATCGGTCAGCGCGGTGAACGCTTTCTCCGGCGTCGCTCCGCCATAGACAGCGTTATAGGCTTTTCCAAACGCAGATTCCGGCGCGGCTGAATCGGTTAGCTCATAACCTTCTGAAAGGAATCCGGACCACTCCACCTGCGGTGGATTGTTGGACAGAAAACGATGGTCGCGCGCGGCGCCTGCGATGCAGGCCAGAATTTCGGCCTGACAATCCTTGACCGACCAGCCCGGCAGAATGGCAATACGGCAATCGACATCGCACCAAGCCGGCACGCTCGACGCCCAGTCACCGCCCTTGATGATGCCGGGATTGAAATTGAGCGGGTGATTCACCGCACCGAAATGCTTGTCGCTCGCGGCGCGCTTGTTCCACTCAACTTCGAGTTTCTCGACCGCCTGAATCAGATGATACGCGGCGGTGATCGCGTTCGATCCGGCGCCGGCTTCGAAAACGTGGACCGGGAATCCGCGAACGCGAATGCGAAACCAGATGACACCGACCTGCGAGCGGATCATGTGCCCGTCGGTCGGCTCCGGAATCAAACAGCAATCAGCGCGATAGCCGCGCTGCAAGGTCGAGAGCGCGCCGACGCCGGTGCTTTCCTCTTCGATCACCGATTGGAAATGAATCCGCGCGGTCGGCTTGAGGCCAGCGTCGCGAATGGCATCGAGCGCGTACAATGCGCCGATGGTACCGGACTTCATATCGCAAGCGCCGCGACCGTACATCTTGCCGTCCTTGATCGTCGGCGAAAATGGCGGCGTGTCCCACATGTCGAGTGGACCTGTCGGCACCACATCGCAGTGCCCTTGCAGGATCAGCGACTTGCCGGCGCTGTTGCTGGGCCGGTAAGTGCCGACAACCGTTCGGGCCCGCGAGAAGTCGTGCTCGATCGGGCCAAATCCGCGCAGGTCTTTCAGATCGTCAACATCGATATGCCAGTCGTCCACCTCATAGCCGCGCTCCCGCAGCAGGTCGCTGATCATGTCCTGGCATGGCCCCTCGGCTCCGCGGGTGCTCGGTATCGCGACGAAATCCTTGGTAGTCGCGAGCTGCGCGTCAAATCCAGCATCGACGGCATCGAGAATGCGCTTGTTGTTATCGTTGGCGTCCATGCTTTCTCCCTTGCCCCTTGTTTGATCGCGGGTTGCCACATCAAATCATATTTTACCGGCGCTTGTCGCGAGATTTGAGGCTCTTCTAGAATCGCGAGGGCGCCCCTACACTCCGCAGCTCATCCCCCAGAACGGAGAGCCCGGATGCCCGGCAACCGCAACATCCTGTACCTCATCATCGGCGCACTGGTGGTTGTTGCCGCCGTGCTGGGATACAGCCTGTTCCAGGAAAAAAAGCAGCCCGAAGGCGTGCAGATCAACATCGGCCCCGACGGCTTGAAGATTCAGAACAAGTGAAGCCGATGAGACCATTGCCCCTACTCACGTCCTGTCTGTTCGGATGCAGCCTGGTCATTGCACTCACGACAGCGGCACCGGCCGAGCAGGTCGCGCGCGAGCGCGATATTACTGACTTGCGGCTTGGCCAGCGCATCCTTGTCGATGATGGTTCGTGCCCTCAAGGGCAGATCAAGGAAGTCACCGGTGCCAAGCTGAGTGCATCGGGTGTGGTGCGCAGAATTGTCTGCGTGCCTCGGCCGGGCGCCCGCCGCTGATTTGTATGCGCTTGATTTGATCTGCAGCTAGGTCGCCGGCTCGAACAGGCATTGCAACGTCGGCTTGGCGATGGCTGTGAACGTGGCGCTAATGTCAGCTTGCTTGGATACCGGCACCCAGTCGTTCTCGATCGCCGGTACACCGGTCTCTGTGATCCCACGCAGCAATGCACGGCGCAGGTCGCGATCTTCGATGGAAGCGGCAGCATGATCGTGCAGACAGCCACATACGGCTTCTGGATGCGCCCAGCGTCCGATCATGTGCGGCAGGCACTGGCGCATGAATTCGGTGCGGGAATCGGAGTTCCTGGCGGGAGGCCAGACTTGCGCCTGCGCCGCATCCGCGAATGTCGCGAGCGTGAAAAGGAATCCCACCATCAGTCCGCCAAGGAGTTTCACCATGGGTCTCCAGCGACAGGATCTAGCGGATGCACGAACCGATCAGCGGGCCGCGACGGTTAAGGGTGTCAGCGATGCGACCAGCGGCGAACCGCCATAGGCAAAGGTACCGACACCAGGCGCGCCCTGCTCGGACGATCCGGCCAATGACGGGGTGGCAAGAACGAATGCCAGTGTCAGAACGATACTGAAACCTCGCATATGAATCTCTCCGACGTATCGAGCCACAGCAGGTCGCGCAACAATACAGACCGACACATACCCGTCGATCATTTCGGGGCATCTGCGTTGCAAGCGGAAAATGGTTTCGTCGCCAGGAGAATTGTTTCGTCGCACGCAGACGCACGACACATTTGGACATCACTCAAGAGCGATCGCCCGCGCCGGTGCGGCGGTCGCACATTAACCATATGGCTTTCAGGCCGGCAGGCTCGCGCTATTTGAAGAACTCACCACACTTCTGCACGTTAGGATCGGCAGCGCCCCATGGCATGATCGGCACCGACGACGTGGAATTCTTTGGCGAGCCGTCGATCAACTTGTCAGAGTAGACCATGTACACGAGCACATTGCGCTTGGCATCGCAGCCACGCACGATCTGCATCTTCTTGAAAAACAGCGAGCGGCGCTGACTGAACATATCGGCGCCCTGCTCCATCTTGTCCTTGAAGTGAATCGGGCCGATCTGGCGGCAGGCCAGCGAGATGTCCGACACCTGTTCGGCAAGTCCAAGCCAGCCTTTGAAGCCACCCTTCTCCGGCACCGTGAAGTGGCAGGCAACTCCCTCGACTTCAGGATCGTCCACCGCATAGGTCGCGAGCTTGTCGTTGGGGCTGACCCATTTGAATACCGTCGAGCGCCGGAAGATCAGATCCGGCTCGTCGGCGGCATGCACGACCGATCCGGCCATGATTGCCAGCGCAAAAGCCGCCAAGGTAATGATGCCGCGTTGACCCGCAGCGAGGCGTCGTAATGCAAATGTCATAAAGCTGCTCCGTTAGCGCAACGCTGCCTATGTAGGATCGAGTTGACCGCGGCGGTAGGCCGCGCCGCCGTTAAGGACGTGTGAGGGGTTTTAGCGGATATTCCAGCCGACGGTGGAACCGCCGCGAACTTTTTCGGGCCATTGTGACACTAACGATTGTAACCCGGCGTTATTGGGATCTCGGCGTGATACGCACTCAGCCAGAACATTCAGCGAAACAAAGTCAGGCTGGGCTTCCCCCGACAAGCCTGCTGCGCGGTTGGCTCTGGCGCGCGGCGCTGCTGACAACCGCATGCGCGCTCGTTCCGATGTCCAGCGCCCATGCCCTGCCGCAGGATTTCTGGTCGCAGGATTTTGCACCTAGCGATTATTTCTTCGAAGATGCCCCGGCACCGCGCGTCGTCCTGCCGCGTCGAACCAGTACCCCGAAGCATCGCGCTGCGCGAGTGACAAAGCCCGTTCGGGAAATCCGCAAGCCTCAAGGCCCGCTCATCGTAGCCATCTCGATCGAGAACCAGTCGTTGAAGGTCTACGATGCCAACGGCTTTTTTGCCGAGTCGCCAGTCTCCACCGGCATGCGCGGTCACACGACGCCGATGGGCGTCTTCAGCGTCATTCAGAAACACAAATGGCATCGCTCGAATATTTATAGCAGCGCGCCGATGCCTTACATGCAGCGCCTCACCTGGTCCGGCATCGCACTCCATGCCGGTGTTGTTCCGGGCTATCCCGCTTCACACGGTTGTATCCGCATGCCGACAGCATTCGCGACACAGATGTGGGGCTGGACGCGGATGGGCGCTCGCGTCGTCATTTCGCCCGGCGAAATCGCACCGACATCGTTTTCACATCCGTTGCTGATCACGCAGAAGCCAGCACCGGTTGCAACCAACGAGCCGCCAAAACAACAAGCAGCGTCGGCAGACGCCAATGCGTCACCGGTCTCCACAACTGGCATGAGTCCAGCGACAGCGCCGGTTGGCTCCGAACTGCGTCCCTCGATATCCGCCGAACCGACATCAGCCTCGAGTGAAACGACCGGTCTCGCGAAAGCCGACAGCAAGAGCGACAAGCCGACACTCGTTGCAGATGCCAGCAGCACGCTTTCGCGCACAGCATCGATAACGCTGACGGATGGCTCGGTCATCGACAAAGCCATCGCCGCCCCGGCCAGCGAAACCACGCCATCGGCAACCACGCCCGTGCCTGCAGTCCGCCGCACGGGCCCGATCGCGATGTTCGCCAGCCGCAAGGACGGCAAGCTTTACGTCCGGCAAAATTTCGAGCCGCTGTTCGACGTCGCCATCACGATCGCGCCATCGGATCGTCCGCTCGGCACCCACGTCTTCACCGCGCAGGAAGACAAAAGCAACGCGACCTTCCGCTGGTCGGTCATGACGCTTCCGGCCGTCGCGCGCGCCAACGCGGAGGAATCGAGCTCGCGTAAACAGCGCGTGGCTGGGGCCGTGGCAACGACCTCGGCACCCGCTCCTGATATCGCCTCGGAAGCATTGGATCGGGTTACGATTCCAGCCGACGCCATGACGCGTATCGCCGAGCTTCTCACAACCGGCAGTTCGCTCATCGTGTCGGATCAAGGTGTGGCCAGCGGCGAAACCGGCGAGGGTACGGATTTCATCGTTCCGCTGCGCTGAAACCAATTTCCTTAAGTTGCATCTATTGGCGATTAGGCAGGCCGATGGGCGAAAGCCCATTGCCGTATCGGCACGAATCTGACTCTGATGTGCAAATTGCTTGTGCGGCGTCAATCGGCCACGAGCCGGATCGCAGATGCCGTCTACACATCGAAGGGAGCGACAATGCGTATTGCGGCAGCTCTGATCGTAGCGGGCGCATTCGCCATCAGCCCAACCGGCGCGGCATGGTCGCAAGCGGCGGCTCCACAGCGGCCAGCAGCCCCGGCTCCTGCCGCCGCTCCGGCTCTTCCGCCTGCTCCGGCCAAGGTCGCATGCGCTAATCCGGACGCACTCGGCATCAGCCGTGTCGTCGAGATCGACACCACTGGCGGCCCGGGATTCGGCTTCGAACATTTCAAGCAACTCGACTTCCTCCGCGACAAGGAAGTCGTCCTGACGTTCGACGACGGTCCATGGCCGGGCAACACGCCCGCCGTGCTCAAGGCGCTCGCCGACCACTGCACGACCGGCATTTTCTTCGCGATCGGCAAGCATGCCACCTACCATCCTGAGATTCTGAAGCAAGTGGCAGCGGCCGGTCACACCGTTGGCGCCCATACCTGGTCGCACGCCAACCTCAACGGCAAGAAGATGACCGAGGAGCAAGCCAAGGACGAGATCGAAAAGGGCTTCAGCGCGGTCAAGTGGGCGCTCGGTGCCTCGCCAGCACCATTCTTCCGCTTCCCGGCGTTGCAACACCCGCCGGCCATGGTCACTTATCTCGGCACCCGAAACATTGCGATGTTTTCCTGCGATGTCGACTCGTTCGATTTCAAATCGAAGAACTCGCAGCAGGTCATCGATACCGTGATGAAAAAGCTCGACAAGCTCGGCAAGGGCATCATCCTGATGCACGACTTCCAGAAGCATACCGCCGAGGCTCTGCCCGAACTGCTGCGCAGGCTCAAGGCCGGCGGCTACAAGGTGGTGAAGATGCGGGCCAAGGCGCCAGTCCAGACTCTGGCGCAATATGACGAAGAACTGCTCAAGAGCGTCAAGCTGCCAACCGTGAGCAGCCGCCCGATCTCAAGCGTCGTCCAAACCATATCCGAATGAGTTGAGCCGGATTCGGCCACCCGCGTAACGAGTCATCCATGTCAGCGTTGAGTATCGTCGGCTATGTTATCGTGTCGGCAGAAGGCATGCTTGCCGATGCAGCCAACACCATGCCGCCGGAGTTGAAATTTAAGGGCGATCAGGAATTTTTCGCATCGGCCCTGGATCGCGCCGCCGTTATCGTGCACGGCCGCAACTCATACGAGGACCAGCCGAATTCGCCGCAACGTAAGCGCATCATCCTGACTCGAAGCGTCAAGGCGATCGCGAGCGACCCCACCAACGCCAAAGCCACACTGTGGAATCCGGCAGGCGCCACGTTCGAAGAAGCTAGCGCACATGCGGGCGTTCAAAGCGGAACCGCAGCGATAATCGGCGGGCCGGTGGTGTTTGGCCTTTTCTTAGACCGGTACGATACTTTTTGGCTGTCCGTCGCGCCGCACGTCCATCTGCCCGATGGCGAACCCTGCTTTCCCGGTGTCCCGCAGCAAACGCCCCAGGCTTTGCTGACGGCCCATGGCCTGTATGCCACCGACGTCAAGATCCTCGATGCCGCTCACGACGTTCGCGTCACGGCATGGCGGCGCCGCTAAACAAGGCAGTTCAAGCCAAGGCGACGGGATCTTGCGAGATTCGCCAGAGCAAACCGGGCCATCACCCCAGGCCAACGTTACGGCAACTCAGAACGTATGTGACGCCGGCTCGGTATAGACCGGCTCCGGCAAACGGGGCGATCGGCCGATCCCTGCAATAATAAACAGCCCGCCGATAATTGAGAGGTTCTTCAGCGCCTGGATCATGTTGCCTTTGGCCTCGGCGCCAGTCTGATTCCAGAAATCGTGGAAATATACCGTCGCGGCGACGACGAAGAAGATCAGCAGGATTGCGAAAAATCGTGCCCCGAAGTTGATCGCGATCAGCAAGCCGCCAATCAATTCGAGAGCACCTGCGGCAATCGCCAGCAATTGCGCCATCGGCATGCCGGTCGCGCCTTCGATCTGCGATGTATAGCCGGCCAATACCGCCGGAAGGACCACCTTATCGGTGATGCTCTGCGCTGTTGCCGTCAGATCCAGCAGCTTGGATGCACCAGAAAAAATAAAGATCACCGAGAACAGGAAACGTCCGATAGCGACGAAAGCTGGCATTTTCGCCTCACTGCTCTGGGCTGATGCATCCGCATCATTCAGCCAATTATGGTCACTTCAAATCCAATTTTCAAATCGCGAAATGTCTCTATCCGAACAGCGTCGGCTGCTGGCGGCCTGCCCGCTCCTGTGCCTCGACCGCCGCGACCGCAGTCATATTGAGAATGCCGCGCGAGGTGACCGAGCGCGTCAGGATATGCGCCGGGCGCGCGGGACCGATCAGGATTGGTCCAACGGGCAAACCGTCGGCAAGTTCCTTGACCATTTGATAAGCAACATGGGCAGCATCGAGATTGGGCAGGATCAGGACGTTTGCGACGCCCTCGAGACGGGACTGCGGCAACACGTAGTCGCGCTTGATTTGCGACAGCGCGGTGCCGCCCTGCATTTCGCCATCCGCCTCAAGATCCGGGCGCTTCTCGGTCAGAATCGCGGTGGCGCGACGCATCTTGCGCGAGGACTCCGTATCGTAGCTGCCGAAATCGGAGTGCGAGACGAAAGCGATCTTCGGCTTCAGGCCGAAGCGCTGGACATGCAATGCAGCGCAAGCCGCGAGATCGGCCAATTCTTCTGCGCTGGGGTTGGCTCGGACCTGCGTATCGGCAAGGAAGAACGCACCCTTGCTGGTGACCATGAGGACCAATGCCGCGTAATCGACTGCACCCGGCTGCAAGCCTATCACCTCGCGCACGTGGCGCAGATGGCTCATGAAGCGTCCCTCGACCCCGCACAGCATGGCATCGGCCTCGCCCCGCACCACGGCCAGTGCTGCAATCACAGTTGCATTGGTGCGCACGACGGTGCGTGCAGCCTCGGGCGTGACGCCGTAGCGGCCGGCGGCATCGATATAGCTCTGAACGTATGAACGATAGCGCGGATCGTCTTCCGGATTGATCAGATCGAAATCGTGTCCGGGGCGGATCATCAGGCCAAGCCGCTTGATGCGCGTCTCCACCACCGACGGGCGACCCACCAGGATCGGGCGGGCGAGCCTTTCTTCCAGCACGGCTTGCGTCGCGCGCAGCACGCGCTGATCCTCGCCTTCGGCATAAATGACGCGCACCGGCTGCGTCTTGGCTTTAAGGAAGACCGGCTTCATCACCAGGCCGGAGCGGAAGGCAAAGCTCTCGAGCTTTTCAAGATACTGGTCGAAATTGGTGATCGGCCGGGTCGCCACGCCAGATTCCATCGCCGCTCGCGCGACCGCTGGCGCAATGCGCAGGATGAGCCGCGGATCGAACGCCGGCGGGATCAGTGAGCCGGGTCCGAAGCCCTGCACGTCCGCCCCGTCGGCCCCCAACGCGGCTGCATCCGACGGTGCTTCCCGCGCCAATTGCGCGATGGCTTCGACCGCCGCGCGCTTCATTTGTTCGTTGATCGCGGTCGCACCGACATCGAGCGCACCGCGGAAAATGAAGGGGAAACACAGGACGTTGTTGACCTGGTTCGGGAAGTCCGAACGGCCCGTGCACATCATGGCGTCGGGGCGCACCTTGCGCACTTCATCCGGCATGATTTCTGGCGTCGGATTGGCGAGCGCCATCACCAGCGGCTTCTCGCCCATCTGCGACACCATTTCCGGCGTCAGCACTCTGGGCCCGGAGAGGCCGAGGAAAATGTCGGCTCCGCCGATCACTTCGCTCAACGTGCGCTTATCGGTCTTTTGCGCATAAACCGCTTTCCAGCGGTCCATTGCGACGTTGCGTCCCTCGTGCACCACGCCGTCGAGATCGCAAACCCAGATGTTCTTGCGCTGCGCGCCCATCGACACCAGCAAGTTGAGACAGGCCAGCGCGGCTGCGCCAGCGCCAGCGGTGACGATCTTGACGTCGGCGATGTTCTTGCCGCTGAGCCGCAGCGCATTGGTGATCGCGGCAGCAACGATAATCGCGGTGCCATGCTGATCGTCATGGAACACCGGGATCTTCATGCGTTCCTTGAGCTGCGCCTCGATCTCGAAACATTCGGGACCACGAATGTCTTCAAGGTTGATGCCGCCGAAAGTCGGCTCGAGTGCAGCCACAGTATCTACAACGCGCTGCACTGTGTCGGCGGCGATCTCGATATCGAACACGTCGATGCCGGCGAACTTCTTGAACAGGACGGCCTTGCCTTCCATCACCGGCTTGGATGCCAGCGGCCCAATATTGCCGAGCCCAAGAACGGCGGTGCCGTTGGTCACGACCGCCACCAGATTGCTGCGGATGGTCAGCTCAGCGGCTTGCGCCGGATCGGCCGCAATCGCTTCGCAAGCAGCAGCAACGCCGGGTGTATAGGCCAGAGCCAAATCGCGCTGGTTGGCGAGAGGCTTGGTCGATTGGATTTCGAGTTTGCCGGGACGCGGGAGCCGATGAAATGACAGTGCCGCGGATTTAAGATCTTCGGAATTCGATGCCACTTAGCGTTCCCCTAGCAAACTCAGCCTGACGTAACGACCGCCCCACCGGCCCTCAATCTTGCGGAAGATTGAGCCGAATGTGGAGCTCACGCAACTGCTTGGGCGTGACGTCCGACGGCGCGCCCATCAACAAATCCTCGGCGCGTTGATTCATCGGGAAGAGCGAAATCTCGCGCAAATTCGTCGTGCCGCACAACAGCATGACGATGCGATCGACACCCGCTGCCATGCCGCCATGCGGAGGCGCGCCGTACTGGAAGGCGCGATACATGCCGCCGAAACGCTCGACGACATCCTTCTCGCCGTATCCCGCGATCTCGAACGCCTTCACCATCGCTTCCGGCTTGTGGTTACGAATGCCGCCCGAGGCGATCTCGTAGCCATTGCAGGTAATATCGTATTGAAATGCCTTGATGGTGAGCGGGTCTTGGGTCTTGAGCGCGTCCAGTCCGCCCTGCGGCATCGAAAACGGGTTGTGTGAGAAGTCGACCTTCTTGTCTTCCTCATTGTATTCGTACATCGGGAAGTCGACGATCCATGCAAGCGCAAAGCGATCCTTGTCGATCAGGTTCAGCTCCTCGCCAACCTTGGTGCGTGCAAGGCCGGCAAATTTCCAGAACTTCGCCGGATCGCCCGCGACAAAGAACGCCGCATCGCCTGCCTTCAGGCCCAGCTGCTGGCGGACAGCCTCGGTGCGCTCCGCACCGATATTGTTGGCGAGCGGGCCGGCACCCTCGCCGCCCTCGCGCCACATGATGTAGCCAAGCCCCGGCTGGCCTTCCCCCTGCGCCCAGCTGTTCATGCGGTCGCAGAACGCGCGCGAGCCGCCGCCCGGCCCCGGGATCGCCCAGACCTGATTCTTGCTGTCTTCGAGCATGCGGGCGAAGACCTTGAAACCAGAGCCGCGGAAGTGCTCGGACACGTCCTGCATCTCCAGCGGATTCCGCAGATCCGGCTTGTCCGTGCCATATTTGCGCAGGCTTTCGGCGAACGGGATGCGCGGCCAGTTTTTCGCCACCGGCTTGCCCTTGGCGAAGTCCTCGAACACACCGGTAATCACCGGCTCCATCGCTGCGAAGACGTCTTCCTGCGTAATGAAGCTCATCTCGACATCGAGTTGGTAGAACTCGCCGGGCAACCGGTCGGCGCGGGGATCCTCGTCGCGGAAACACGGCGCGATCTGGAAGTAGCGATCGAAGCCGGACATCATCAGCAGCTGTTTGTACTGCTGGGGCGCCTGCGGCAGCGCGTAGAACTTGCCGGGATGGATGCGGCTCGGCACCAGAAAGTCGCGTGCGCCTTCCGGCGACGACGCCGTCAAAATTGGCGTCTGGAATTCGAAGAATCCCTGATCCTTCATGCGCCTGCGCATCGAATCGACGATGGCGCCACGGGTCATGATATTTTGGTGCAGTTTCTCACGACGAAGGTCGAGGAAACGGTACTTAAGCCTTATATCTTCAGGATATTCCTGCTCGCCAAACACCGGCAGCGGGAGCTCGCCGGCCTCGCCCAGCACCTCGATATCGGAAATGAAAAGCTCCACCGCCCCGGTCGGCAGATCGGGGTTGTCGGTACCCTCCGGCCGTCGCCGAACCTTGCCATCGATCTTTACCACCCACTCGGCGCGCAGCTTCTCCGCCTGCCGGAACGCTGGCGAGTCCGGATCGGCGACGCACTGCGTCAGGCCGTAGTGGTCACGCAAATCGATGAACAACAGGCCGCCATGGTCGCGGATGCGATGACACCAGCCCGACAGGCGGACGGTCTGGTCGATATTGGCTTCGCGCAACGCGCCGCAGGTGTGGGACCGGTAACGATGCATGGAAATCTCTAAAATGGCGTCAGAGGGAGCGGAATCGCGGGATTGCTGACACAAACCCTACGGGAGGTGAGGGTTTAGCCGAGCGAACCGGTCGCGGCAACCGAATGCCACTGATTTCAAGGTTGCAGCGCACACGGTGGACAGGTGAAAAGGGGATCAAAAACAACGTTCTTTGGTAAAAAATGCGGGGCGACAAGCCGAAAAAGAAGGATTATGCAGCGGTCATGGACCTGATTACGACAACTGACCAACTCGCTGCCGTCTGCGACCGCCTTGCCCGCCACCCCGTCATCACTGTGGATACGGAATTTTTGCGGGAGACGACTTATTACCCCCTGCTCTGCGTCGTCCAGATGGCCAGCGCCGATGAGGCCGTGGTCGTCGATGCGCTTGCCGAAGGCATTGATCTCAAGCCGTTCTTCGACCTGATGGCCAACGAGGCCGTGCTCAAGGTCTTTCACGCTGCCCGGCAGGACATCGAAATCATCTGGCATCGCGCCGGCATCGTGCCGCATCCGGTCTTCGACACCCAGGTCGCCGCCATGGTGCTCGGGTTCGGCGATTCGATTGCTTACGACCAGCTTGTCGAGCGCGTGACCGGCCATCGCCCCGACAAGACCCATCGCTTTACCGACTGGTCGCGCCGGCCGCTGACCGAAGAGCAGATGCACTACGCGGTGTCCGACGTCACTCATCTGCGCGACGTGTTCGCCGCCCTCGATGCGGACCTCAAGAAGCGCAAACGAAGCGACTGGGTCAGCGAGGAGATGGAAATTCTCACCTCGCCGAAAACCTATAATGCCGATCCGGAGCACGCCTGGGAGCGACTGAAGTCACGCGTCCGCAAGCCGAAGGAACTGGCGGTTCTGATGGAAGTCGCGGCGTGGCGCGAGCAGGAAGCCCAGACCCGGGACGTTCCGCGCTCCCGCGTGTTGAAAGATGACGCCGTCGGCGACATCGCCACCCATGCGCCGACAAGCCTGGAGAAACTTGCTCACCTCCGCTCGCTACCGAAAGGCTTCGATCGCTCGAAATGGGGCGCGGATATCGTGGCGGCGGTTCAGCGCGGCATCGCCCGCGACCCGCGTACACTGCCCAAGATCGAGAAACCGCGCGGCAACTCGAACGGGTCGGCCGTCGTCGAATTGCTGAAGGTTCTGCTTCGCATGACTTCCGAGCGTCACGCCGTGGCGAGCAAGATTATCGCTACCGTGGACGAACTCGACAAGATCGCGGCGGACGACAACGCGGACGTGGGCGCGCTTCGCGGCTGGCGCCGTGAGCTGTTCGGCGATGCTGCGCTGGCGCTCAAGCATGGCCGGCTATCGCTGGCGATCGAAAAGGGTCGCGTGGTGCACGTCGACCGCGCAGATCGCAACTGAATTATCGGCGAACGATTGTCCCGGACCGGCCAACCAGCCGGGCCAATTGCTTAAAGCGGCTGCCAACCCGGTCTGCCACCAGATCCACCATCCGGTGTTCGAACACCAGGGTCAGCTTGCGCCCGTTGGTGCGGAAATGCGTCGCCGGCAAGACGCCGGGCCGTGCTGCTGAAATGAGGTGCGCAACCCGGAACGCCGCGCCGAGAATACGCGCCCGCTCGATCATAGCGGGAGTCACCAGCGCTCTTATCAACGGTGGAGACCCGTTCTCTTCGCGAACACCGGCATAGCGATAGAATACCGACAGCGCCACGAAGGCGCGCCCTGGATGCGTGATCGCGCCGAAATTGCCGTTGCAGATCAGATTGAGCGTCTGCTCGCCGCGATAGTCGGGATGCACCCGCCAGCCGATATCGGACAACAGACATGCGGCATGACGCAACCGGCGTTCGTCAGGCGTCTCTTTTAGTTTGGCGATCCGCACAAAGCGATCGGTCCAGCCGATCAGCTCCTCGGCGTGATGCGACGAGCGCGACAACAACTCGTTCAGTGTTTGCGCAGCGCAGATCAAGCCGTCCTTCGTGCGTTCCTTCTCCGGCAACATCTCGTGCAGCAGGCCCTCACGGACGCCGTAGGTCGAGAAGACAATCGCTTTTGGCTTTGCAATCCTGATGATGTGTTCCAGCACCAGCGCCGCGTATACCAGCAGCGGCTGGCGGGCATCGGCAACCGCGTCGATGTTGGCGAGGATATTCGCCGTTGCGAGGCGACGCAGACGGCGCACAAACGCCAGCGCATCGGCAGCAGGGATCGCGTATCCGTGCATGACGTGCAGCGGATACCCGCTCTGGATGATGTGGATGCGGGCCAAAGCGCGCCATGTCCCGCCGACTGCATAGAAGTTGCGGTCCTCGCCAGCCTTCAACTCAGCAACCGACGCCAATGCTGTCTTGACGATCCGCTCGGCTTTCTTCGGTGAACGTTGCGACGCGTCCTGGAGTGCCAGGCTGCCGAGCGGCAGCGTTACCCCATGAGTCAGACGATTGCCACGAACATCGATCAATTCCAGCGAACCGCCGCCGAGATCGCCGACGATGCCGTCCGGCTGATACACGCCCGATGCAACGCCGAGCGCCGACAGCCGCGCCTCGCGTTTTCCCGGCAGCACCTCGATCTTGACGCCGCAGATGCGTTGAGCCCGCGCAATGAATTCGGGACCGTTGGTGGCATCGCGGCAGGCCGCCGTGGCGATGGCGTAGACACGACCTACCTTCATCACGCGACACAACGCACGGAAACGACGCAGCGACGTCAGTGCCTTGGAGATCGCATCGGGCGCCAATAGGCCAGTCGTCTGTACCTCGCGACCAAGTCCGCACAACGTCTTCTCGTTGAAGATCGAGACCAGGCTGCGCGCCATCGACTCGTAGACGACAAGACGGACCGAGTTCGATCCGATGTCGATAACCGCGACGCTCAGCGCGCGTTTACGTCTTCGCGCCGGCACTAGGCACGATCCTTATGGCGATTGCTGGCGCTCGGACCGGCGCGTAAGACGCCGCGGCGAAGATTCCTTAAGCGACTTTCCACGACCGGACAAACTCGGGTTCGTCATGAAGTAATTGTGCAGGTTGAAAGGCTCCTCGCCTTTCGCCGCCTTCATACGCGTTGACGATCCATCCGGCAATAACTGCCAGCTTTGCTCGGTGTCCTTCAGGTTCGCCACCATAATCTGCTCGAGAACCTGCTGATGCACCGTCGGATTTTGCAGCGGGCACAACACTTCAACACGACGATCGAGGTTGCGCGGCATCATATCGGCGGACGAGATATACACAGCCGCTTTCGGCCCCGGCATGCTTTGGCCCATGCCGAAACAATAGATGCGACCGTGTTCGAGGAACCTGCCGATGATCGATTTGACGCGGATGTTCTCCGACAGTTGCGGAACTCCCGGCCGCAAACAACAAATGCCGCGTACCACCAATTCAATTGCCACGCCCGCCTGCGACGCCTCATACAGCGCATCGATGATCTCGGGATCGACCAGCGCATTCATCTTCATCCAGATCGCCGCAGGCTTGCCCTGGCGCGCGAAGGCGGTCTCGCCGTGGATATGCGAAAGGATGCGCTTGCGTAGCGTCAGCGGCGACACCGCCATCTTCTCGATGTCACTCGGTTCGGCGTAACCGGTGATGTAATTGAATACCCGCGCCGCATCGCGCCCGATAATCGGATCGGACGTGAAGTACGAAAGGTCGGTATAGATACGCGCAGTGACCGGATGATAGTTCCCGGTGCCGGTATGCACATAAGTCGTCAGGCTGCCGCCCTCGCGCCGCACGACGAGCGACAGCTTGGCGTGCGTCTTGAGTTCAATGAAGCCGTACACGACTTGCACACCCGCGCGTTCGAGATCGCGCGCCCAGCGGATGTTCGCCTCTTCGTCGAAACGTGCCTTCAATTCGACTAGAGCCGTGACCGATTTGCCTGCCTCGGCGGCCTCGGCCAGCGCCCGCACGATCGGCGAGTTGTTCGATGTCCGATACAGCGTCTGTTTGATGGCGACGACATCCGGATCGCGCGCCGCCTGTTGCAGGAACTGCACGACGACGTCGAACGATTCATAAGGATGATGAACGACAAGATCCTTCTGTCGAATGGCAGCGAAGATATCGCCGCCATGGTCACGCACACGTTCGGGATGGCGCGGCACATACGGCACGAATTCGAGATCGGGCCGATCCAGCCGCGTGAGTTGCGACAGTTCGTTCATTGCCAGCACGCCATCGACCTGCAGCACCTCGTCGTCCGCCGTCGACAAGGCCCGCTGCACAAAGGCGCGCAGTTCCTCCGGCATGGTGGCCTCGACTTCAAGCCGGATCACCGATCCACGGCGGCGGCGCTTCAGCGCGCTCTCGAAAAGACGAACGAGATCCTCGGCCTCTTCCTCGATTTCCAGTTCGCTGTCGCGAATGACGCGGAAGGCGCCCTGTCCCTTGACCACGTAGCCCGGAAACAATCGGCCGATGAAAAGGCCGGTGGCCTGCTCGAGCGGCATCAAGCGAACGGAACCGTCCTTGCCAGTCGAAGGCAGCCGGATGAAGCGGTCGATCTTGCCGGGCATGCGGATGAGCGCGTTCATGGGCTTGCCATCCGCGACCCGCACCAGATGCAGGGCGATGGTGAATCCAAGGCTTGGGATGAACGGGAACGGATGCGCCGGATCGATCGCCAGCGGTGTCAGCAGCGGAAAGATGTTGTGGAGGAAGTGATCCTCGATCCAGGCGCGCTCCGACTTCGAGACGTTGCGGCCATCGACCAGAACGATGCCCGCTTCGGCGAGGTCTACGCGAAGGTCGCGCCAGATCGCCTGCTGGTCGGTCGCCAGCCGCGAAACGGTCTCGTTAATAACGACCAGTTGCTCGGCCGGCGTCAGTCCGTCAGGGCTGCGTTCAAGGATTCCCTCGCGGACTTGCGCCTTGATGCCCGCGACGCGGACCATGAAGAATTCATCAAGGTTATTGGCGGAAATCGATAGGAACCGCACCCGTTCCAGCACTGGGTGGCCAGGATTGACGGATTCCTCGAGCACGCGCCGATTGAAATGCAGCCACGAAAGCTCACGATTGATGAACCTGTCGGGGCTAGACGCGACAGCCGAACCGGAACTCTGGTCCGATATTTTTTCTTCAATTGCAATTACTTGTGCGGATTCCATGAGAAATTAGTCCATCCCGACGCAAACACGGCATCGGCCACGGCGGCCGTCACAAATCATGTTCTATCGACATGACGTTTCGATGACATTGACGATGCGTAGAATTAAGTGCCGTCAGCAAGCCCGGTTCCGCCCACAGGACAAAGGGCCTCAGCGACCCGCCGTCGCGCCGTCGCCATCCCGCAGAACTTCGACCGCCAGCGCCCGGGTCACCGGGCGGCGAAGCCGCAGTGCTTCCGCGTCGAGCCTTTCGACTGCGTCGCGCGCTGCAACGAAGGACCGCTCGATCCGGCTCGCGAGGTAACCAATCACCGTCTCATCGACGCTCATTTGCCGGTCAGCGCAGAATTTGACGAGAAGCGCACGAAACAACTGATCGTCCGGCGGAAGCAGGTTCACGACCGGAATCGCCCGTAGCCGCGACCGCAGATCGCGCAAGCCATGTTCGAATCCGGAGGGCGGCTGCCTCCCAGTGATGAGGACATAGGCCTCATCCTCACGCGCCAGGTTCAGCAGATGGAACAGCGCCCGCTCGTCGATATTGGCGGGATCGAGGTCCTGCACGACCAGCGCCCCCGTCGCCAACGCACCCGGAACGGCGGCGGCGGTCAGCGCGTGGGCCACGGTCAAACGGGCCCCAGCCATATCCGCCCAAATGGCGGCAAGATGGCTTTTGCCCGATCCCTGAGGCCCCACGAGCATCATGACGCGGTTCGGCCAGTCCGGCCAGCCGTCGACCAGGGCCAGGCCAGCCGCATTGGACGGGCCTTCGAGAAAATCGTCCCGAGTCAGGCTTTCCGTGTGCGCCAGCTCGAATGCAAGCTGACGGGGTTGGCGACCGGTTGACACGCGTTTACTCCGATCCGGGTCGACCGGCATTCATTTGGCCCCGGCGGATGGCTCAATGGTGCTCATATGCCGAACCCACTCCACAAGATAGAAGGCAACAGAAAGCAACGTCAGCACCGTCACGCAGCCCATCAGGATCGTCTCATACGGCGTCGGCCTGAAGCCGAAGCCCAGCGCCGCCAGCACCAGCGCCGCCAGCCCGACCTGCGCCACCGTGTTGAGCTTCGAAACCATCAAGGGCTTCATGGGAATTGGCTTGCCGAACAACCATGACACAATCACGGCGCCGACAATCATGATGTCACGCGACACCACCAGAATGACGAGCCACCGGGGAAAAGCCCCCCAGATGCCGAGCGCTACGTAGATCGACACCAGCAGCGCCTTGTCAGCCAGCGGGTCGAGCAACGCACCCAATTCGCTGCTCATGTTGAAACGTTTGGCCAGGAAACCATCGACGGCATCGCTGACGCCGGCCACAACGAAGAGGCCGAATGCGATCTCCATCTGTCCCGACGCGATCGCCCAGACGATGATGGGAACCAGCAAAATGCGCGCCAGCGTAATGATATTAGGAATGCTCACCCGACGTTCCTGGCTGTCCGCCTGACTCAGCAAGCCACGGGCCCTCGATGCCCCAATAACCTGCCTATTCACAGTATAGGGAGTGCCTGCTTTCCGAACCATTGCACACTGAAGGAATTCGACGTAACCACCCTTGAAATCCACGTTTTCCCGTTGGCGAACGCCATTGCCGACGATATCGAAACGACCGGAAAGCCGGCCAGGACGAATTGCAGCCATGACGGATCGAAAAAACGGACTGACCTATGCCGACGCCGGCGTCGATATCGATGCCGGAAATCGGCTGGTTGACCTTATCAAGCCGATGGTGCGCGCCACGGCCCGCGCCGGCGCGGATGCTGAAATCGGCGGATTCGGTGGCCTGTTCGACCTGAAGGCGGCCGGGTTCAAGGATCCGGTGCTGGTTGCCGCCACCGACGGCGTCGGCACCAAAGTGAAGATCGCCATCGAGACCGGAATCCACAACGGGATCGGCATCGACCTGGTCGCCATGTCGGTCAACGATCTCGTTGTCCAGGGCGCCGAACCATTGTTCTTCCTCGACTACTTCGCGTGCGGCAAGCTCGATCCCGAAGCGACCGCGGCAATTGTAGCGGGCATCGCCGAAGGTTGCCGCGAGTCCGGCTGCGCGCTGATCGGCGGCGAGACGGCCGAAATGCCGGGCCTCTACAAGGACGGCGACTACGACCTCGCCGGGTTTGCAGTCGGCGCAGCCGAGCGCGGCACGCTGTTGCCCGGCCGCGACATTGCCGCCGGCGACGCGGTGATCGGACTGGCCTCGTCGGGCGTCCACTCCAATGGCTTTTCGCTGGTCCGCAAGATCGTCGAGCGGTCCGGCCTCGCTTTCGACGCGCAGGCCCCGTTCGCGCCAGTGATGACGCTTGGCGGCGCCCTGCTCACGCCGACCCGGCTCTACGTCAAATCCTGCCTGCGGGCGATCCGCGAAACCGGTGCGGTGAAGGGACTGGCCCATATCACCGGCGGCGGCTTTACCGACAACATTCCGCGCGTGTTGCCAAAAGATCTCGGCGTGCGTATCGATCTCACGAAGCTGCAGGTGCTGCCAGTGTTCAAATGGCTGGCGCAGCAGGGCAACATCGCCGAGTTGGAACTGCTGCGCACCTTCAATTGCGGCGTCGGCATGATCGCCATCGTCAAATCCGATGCGATTCTGCAGGTTATGGACGTATTGCGCGAAAGCGGTGAAACCGTCGCGCATCTCGGAGAGGTCGTCGCAACGGGCGATGACGAGCGCGTCATTTATGACGGTCATCTCGATCTGACTTGGTGATGCGATGAAACGTCGGGTCGCTATCCTGATCTCCGGTCGCGGCTCCAACATGGTCGCGCTGATCGAGGGCGCGCGGGCCGCCGATTACCCCGCCGACATCGCACTGGTCATTTCCAATAAGCCAGACGCCGCAGGCCTCGCGCGCGCTCAGGAAAGCGGCATCAAGACAATCGTGATCGACAGCAAACCGTTCGGCAAGGACCGCGCTGCATTCGAAGCGGTTATGCAGAACGCACTCGACGAACATCGGATCGATCTGATCTGCCTGGGCGGTTTCATGCGGCTGCTGACCGACGACTTCGTCAATCGCTGGACCGGCAGGATGCTCAACATTCATCCTTCGCTGCTGCCGTCGTTCCGCGGACTCGATCCACATGGGCAAGCCCTGCGCGCCGGCGTCAAACTCTCCGGTGCCACCGTGCATTTCGTAACGCCGGAAATGGACGCCGGACCCATCGTCATGCAGGGCGCCGTGACCGTGCGCGACGATGACACGGCGGAGACGCTGGCCGCGCGCGTTCTCGAAATCGAGCATCGGATCTATCCCGCCGCGCTACGGTTGGTCGCCAGCGGCAGCACTCGCATCGATGGCGACATCTGCAAAATAGCGGCGACCGATTGCTCGAACGGAACGCTTACGGCACCGACCACGGTTTAGGCGACGCAGATCAAGCCCGCCAGCAAGAACGGGAGGATTTTGAATGTCGAAAGTTGCGATCGTCGGCTGCGGCGCGATGGGTTCGGTTTACGCCGCGCTGATGGCGGATGCCGGTCATGATGTTTACGCCGTCACGCTCTGGCCGGATCATGCACAGGCGATGGCCGCCAACGGTCTGCGCTGCGAAGGCATCAGCGGCGACCGCACCGTTCGCGTGCATGCGTCCACGACGACGGACGGCATCGGCATATGCGATCTCGTCATCATCGCTACGAAGGCATTTGACGTCGAATCCGCCGCGCAAGCCAGCGTCCCGCTGCTGGGTCCGGAAACCGTGGTGCAATCGATTCAGAACGGTCTCGGCTCGCCGGAGATCGCCGCACTGATTGTCGGCGCAGATCGGCTGGCGGTCGGTGTTGTCGGCGGGTTCGGTGCATCGATGCGCGGGCCGGGCCACGTGCATCACAACGGCATGGAGATGATCCGTTTCGGTGTCCACGCCGGACTCCCGAAGCAACTGCTGCAAGCCTCCGCCAAGATTTGGGAGTCGGCGGGCTTCAAGGTCGCACTGTTCGACGACATCAAGCAGATGGTCTGGGAAAAGCTGATCATGAACGTCACGTTCTCCGGCACCTCCTGTACTACCGAACTGACCATCGGCGAAATCATGCAGGATCCCGATGCGTGGAAGGTCGCGCGCGGCTGCGCCGAAGAAGCCATTGCCGTCGCCTACGCCGCCGGCATCAAACTCGACGTCGGCGATCCGATCGAACATATCCGCAAGCTCGGCGGCAAGATCCCCAACGCCAGACCGTCAATGCTGCTGGACTATCTCGCCAAACGCCGTGGCGAAATCGACGCGATCAATGGATCGATCCCCCGACTGGGCAAGCAGTTCGGAGTTCCGACACCAGTTAATGAGACAGTGGTCGGTATCGTGAAGGCACGCGAGCGCGGCTACATCTAACCGTCACTCATCACTCACACCGCGCAGTGGTATCCTGACGCCGCGACGTCTGTGGCAACAGAACCACATCGGCCTGCAATCGCCCAGAGAGCGCTGCGATCGCCGGTTGACGCTCAGGCAGAACTCGGGTCCCCTGCCCGCGATTGCTGACGATTTTAGCGACATTCCTTTTCAGGACATGCTTTGATGCGTGACGGCGCACGCCTGTTCAAAAGAGGCTTTTGCAAGGTGCTGCCGTTTGGCGCTATGCTTGCGGTGGCAGCCGCGCTTGCCGTCGCATCGAACCCCGCTGCTGCGCAATCTACCAATCCACCGAACGGTGGCGGAACGCCGCCATCGGAAGCCCCGCTACCGCCGCCGCTCCCCACGGTTACCGATGTCAACGCCACCATGTCCGCCGGCATGGCTTTGACCGGTCTCGGCAGCAGCTTCCTGCAGCGGCTTGGTAATCAGGCCACCTATGGATTCAACGCGGCGTATCGCAACAATCCCGGGGGCGGAGGTGCTTCCGCAAGCACCGAGCTGGAGAGGTATCGCACATGGGGCGAACTCTACGGCTTGTCCGCACGCACCAATGCGCAAGCCGACTTCGTCGGTGATCGTCGCCGGACATTCGGCGGTGTCGCCGGATTCGGCGTGCGCGTTACCCCGGGCTTCAATGTCGGCGTCTCAATCGACCAGAGCCACACTGGCATCGACGTTCCGTTGGCGTTGCAATCGGCGACGCTCGACCTCACGCAGATCGGTATCACGGCCACGCTCGACAAGGGACCGTGGACCTGGGCCACCGCCGCCGTGCACGGCTTCGGCAATATCAACTCGTCGCGCGATACCGGATTTGGACTCGCCAAGGCCGGCTATAATGGACGGGTCGACGGCCTGTTGAGCGAAATCAGCTACTTTTGGGGTCTCGATCAAAGCCGTATCGTTCCGAAGGCCGCTTTCGAATACGTTCGCACAACAACCGGGTCGTTGCAGGAATTCGGCGGGCTCGATCCGATCGTAGCCAGCGGCGCGACCGCCGAGCGCGCACGCTTTCTGGTTGGCGCGGAGGTCGGGCACTACTGGATTTTCCACGGCAAGGTTCTCGATCTATCGGCTTACGGCAAGTTCGTCGACAACGTCTCGCAGACATTCGATCCCATTACGGTCAGCCTCGGGCTGCAAAGCATTACCGTGCAGGGAATCGGCGAAAGCCGCTACGGCGCCGACGTCGGAGCTTCGGCATCGCTGTTCCTGAGCAACGCTGCGCGGGTTTACGTCAACTACGATGGCAGGCTGCGCGCCGCCGCGCAGTCACATCAGGGTACGCTTGGTGTCGAATTCAAATGGTGATCGGCCCGAACGGAAACACCGCCTGACGCGGGTTCACCAATCACGCACTTGCCTTTTCGCGGCTGGCAATGGCCAATTTGTCGAGCCGCTCAGCCTCCCGACGACGCCAGATACCACCGACGGTCAGAACAACTGCGACACCGAGCGCTGACATTACCAATTCGGCCAGGTCGGTTGCAGTCGCAGCCCTGCCCGCGAGCCCGAACAGCGACGAGGCCGCATCCATCGTAACGGCGACCTGTCCACTGACGATCTGATGCAAATACGGTGCGATAGCAACGTCCGTCGCGATGACGTGGCCGGCAATCCAACCGAGCAATGCCGAGCCGGCCCAGACAAGGATCGGCATGCGGTCGAGCGCCGCCATGATCAGTGCGGCACCGGCGATGATGAGAGGGATGCTGACAATCAACCCGAACACCAGCAGCGAGATGCTGCCATCGGCAGCGGCAGCAATCGCGATAACGTTGTCGAGGCTCATCACCACATCGGCGACCACAACGAGCCGCACTGCCTGTACCAAATTGTCAGCGGCGTCGATTTCGTCGTCGCTTTTGCCGTCGGGCAGCAGCAGCTTGGCGGCGATGAACAGCAGGGCCAGTCCGCCGGCCAACTTCAGGTAGGGAATGGTCATCACTGTGAGGACGACCGATGCGAACAGTATCCGCAGCGTGACCGCCGCGCCTGCGCCGAGGATCATACCCCATTTGCGCTGCCGATCCGGCAGGCTGCGACAAGCCAGCGCTATCACCAGCGCATTGTCACCGGAGAGCAGAATGTCGATCCAGATGATCTTGAGGACGGCAAGCCAGTACTCGGGCCGGGCGGCTTCCCGCTCGAACTCGGCGGCCATCCCCCAGATGGTCGCCGGATCGAAAACATGCAAAAGCCAGTCCACAGCCTAGTCCTTTCGGCTGAAATCTTGTCCGGCGCCGTGAGGCCGAAGCGATTGGGCCCGCGACGCGGGCCCAATTTATTTATTAGCCAACGATTTCGTTTCCGGAGAAGAACTGCGCGATCTCGATCGCGGCTGTTTCCGAAGCGTCCGAACCATGTACCGAATTCTCGCCGATCGACTTGGCGTGCAGCTTGCGGATCGTGCCGTCGGCAGCCTTCGAAGGATCGGTGGCACCCATGACATCGCGATACTTGGCGATTGCTCCCTCGCCTTCGAGAACCTGAACGACCACCGGAGCTGAAATCATGAAATCGACCAGTTCGCCGAAGAACGGACGCGCCTTGTGCACCGCGTAGAAGGTTTCGGCCTGATCGCGCGTCATGCGAATCCGCTTCTGTGCGACGATGCGCAGGCCAGCCTTCTCGATGATCGCATTGACGGCGCCAGTCAGATTGCGTGCGGTAGCGTCGGGCTTGATGATCGAAAAGGTGCGTTCAATCGCCATGATCTTGTCCTTGCAACAACGGTGATGGGAGATGCGGCGCTTATATCGGCGCCATGCCGGATCGGCAAGGTGCAACGCCCCAGAAGCCGTTCCACGATCGTTGCGATCTTCAGCTTGCGAAAATGACATGGAATTCATGCAGGTGAACGATTCCTGCAAGGCAGGTCGCGCCGCTGTTCAGCTTTGCAGGCTTACCCTGCCGGCTATGAACCGCGTCCGGACTCGATGCCACAAACCAGGACGCGATCCAACGCCCTTCGCGGCGCGATGCGCCCAACCTGTGGAGATGATGATGTTACGCAAACTCGCACTGGCCTTCGTCGCCGCGGCGTCACTCGGTGCCGTCGCATTGACCCCCAACGCCGCCTCAGCCCATGGCTGGCACGGCGGCCACGGTTGGCATGGCGGAGGCGGCTGGCACGGCGGTTGGCACCGCGGCTGGGGCGGTCCGCGCTTCGTTGTCGGCGGTCCGGCCTATTACGCCTATGGCGGCTGCACCGTGCGGAGACTGGTTGCGACCCCTTGGGGTCCGCGCTGGCGGCTCGTGAACCGCTGCTATTGAGCAAAAGGCGCTGCGGGATGAGGGCCCGGTTGGTCGTCAGGACAACCGGGCCTCCTTATTGATACACGCATGACTTGCGATTCATTCGATTTTTACTAAAACAACGGGAGCCTGCTGAATTCGAGAAACAATTCCGGTAGGTTGCGATTGATCCCTTGAGAATCGCGCCCCGGAACCTGCGATGACGGATCGGACCGATAAAGCCAGCGAACCTATCGACCAGCACGCCAGTGCGTCGATCCGCAAGGCTATTGGCGACAAGCTGCAGCAATCGCTTCCGCCCGAAACCTCCCGCCTGCCCGACCGCATCGAGGCCCTGCTGGCCGAAATGCGCCGCCGCGAGACCGCGAGATAACCGTCGGGCACCGTCGGTCCTCCCGCCGGTCGAAATCCGCCCTCCATTTATTTTCCGGCCACCGGGTTGCCTTTACAGGCTGCTCCGGTGAAAACCCCGCATGCTTTCCCTGACCGATATATCCGTCCGCATCGCCGGGCGACTTCTGATCGACCATAGCTCGGCGCAAATCGTGCCCGGCGCCCGCGTCGGTTTTGTCGGCCGCAACGGCACTGGAAAATCGACGCTGTTCAAGGTCATCCGGGGCGAACACCCAACGGAATCGGGGACTATCGGTATCCCGCCGCGCTGGCGCGTCGGGAGCCTGGCGCAGGAGGCACCGGACGGGCCGGAAAGCCTGATCAATGTCGTGCTCCAAGCCGATGTCGAGCGTGACGCCCTGCTGCGCGAGGCCGACACAGCGCGTGACCCTCATCGTATCGCCGAAATCCAGACCCGGCTGGTGGATATCGACGCGCATTCCGCGCCTGCACGCGCTGCGGCAATCCTCAGCGGTCTCGGCTTTTCCAACGCCGATCAAGCGCGATCCTGCCAGGAGTTTTCCGGTGGCTGGCGCATGCGCGTGGCGCTGGCGGCGACGCTGTTCGCCGCGCCCGACCTGCTGCTGCTCGACGAGCCGACCAACTATCTCGATCTCGAAGGCACGCTGTGGCTGGAGGATCACCTCGCCAACTATCCGCGCACCGTGATCGTCATCAGCCACGACCGCGACCTGCTCGACACCTCGGTCGACCACATCCTGCACCTCGATCGCGGCAAGCTGTCGCTTTACAAGGGAACCTACTCCTCGTTCGAGGAGCAGCGCGCCACCCGCGAAATGCTCGACGCCAAGCAGGCCAAACGGCAGGCCGACGAACGCAAGCGGTTGCAGGCCTTTGTCGACCGCTTCAAGGCAAAGGCGTCGAAGGCGCGGCAGGCACAATCCCGCGTCAAGATGCTGGAGCGCATGAAGCCGGTCACGGCGCTTGTGACGCAGGATGTCCGCGAAATCACCTTTCCGACGCCGGAGAAATTGCTGTCGCCGCCGATCATTGCAGTGGATGGCGTTTCGGTTGGTTACGATCAAGCCAAACCGGTCCTCAATCGCGTCACGCTGCGCATCGACACCGACGACCGCATCGCGCTGCTCGGTTCCAACGGCAACGGCAAATCGACGCTGGTGAAATTACTCGCCGGTAAACTGGCGCCGTTTTCCGGCAAGATCGTCCGCGCCGACAAGCTGTCGGTCGGCTACTTCGCCCAGCACCAGACCGACGAACTCGATCTCGATGGTTCGCCCTACGATCATCTGCGCCGGCTGATGCCGGATGCGCCTGAGAGCAAGGTGCGCGCGCGAGTCGGCGCGATCGGCTTCTCGGGCAAGGCCGGGGATACCAAGGTCAGCAGCCTGTCCGGCGGCGAAAAAGCCCGACTGCTGCTCGGCCTCGCCACCTTCCATGCCCCGAACATGATCATCCTCGACGAGCCGACCAACCACCTCGATATCGACAGTCGCGCCGCGCTGGCCGAGGCGATCAACGAGTTCCCCGGCGCCATCATCATGGTGTCGCACGACCGCTATCTGATCGAGGCCTGCGCCGATCAGTTGTGGGTCGTCGCCGATCACACCGTCACACCCTACGATGGCGACCTCAACGACTATCGCGGCGCGGTGTTGTCGGCGCGCGGCGCGCGCACCAGCACACGGGATCGGTCCGAGCGCAATAGCGACAAACCGCCGCGCCAGAAGAGCGAGAAACGTGTTTCGCCCAAGCAGCGGATCGCCGAGGCCGAAGCCGAAATCGAACGCATTACCGCGATCATCGCCAAGATCGATGCCGCGCTGGCGCTGCCGGATTTGTTCCAGCGTGATCCCAAGCAGGCTGCGCAACTCGGCAAGGCCCGTGCCGCGGCTGCGGATGCGTTGCAACGCGCCGAAGATGCCTGGCTGACAGCCAGCGCCGACGCCGACGAGCGCGTCAACTGACATCGTCAGCGCCTCGCCTGAGATCAACGAATGAGGCTGGAAGACCTAACCGGTCTGCTGCTTCTTCGACTTTGCGCGGGTGGGCTTCGCCGGCGCAGCTTCAGGCGCCTTTTCGATTGAGCTCAAACGTCCTGCCCGGAACGTGTATATCCCGGCACGCGGTCCTCGCGCGTAGGTCAGCACAACAACCCGCTCACCGGCGCTGTTCGACAGATTGACGTTATCGGGAGTACCGGCTCCGCGCACGACGTCGCATTCCGTGTGACCCAGCGCGACATGCCCGCTTGTTGCCGAAGCGGTTGTGGTCGGCGCAGCCGCTGGCCCATTCGATAATGCATTAGCGTCCGCAGGAGGCGCTGCGCCAGCGCATTGCCCGTCCGCACTGATGAGATCGTCGGGCGTAACCGGCTTGTCGGGCGTCAGCGGCGGCGTCTCGATCGAGACGTTTTTTATGAATGTCCGACCGGGACGCGAAAACCAAGCCGCATCCTTCGACATCAGGTCCGATGAGAACACATCGGACATACTGGCGCCTGCGCAGCCGCCGAGTAGCGGAGCGAGAACCGTCAGAGCCATTAATGTCACGTTACGCGTCGAGGGTCTTTGCACGTTGAACTTCAATCCCGTCGTGGAAGCCTTGGTCCATCATCTCTTTGCGGCGTCACCGTGACCGGTCACTACCGTCCGCAAATATCACTAAAATTCTAATAAAACTATTCACGGCGCTGCCAGCGGCCGCGGTCGTCGGCCTGCCAATAAGTGACTGCAAAGCCCCGCGCCTTGCCGTCGCGCCAGGCGGCGCGGGCGTTATCCACCGCATCGGCGTCGTCACCATCGAACATCAACACGACACGCTCATAGCTCTCGGCGTCCGCGGGCAAGGCCGCATTGTCGACGAGGAACCGGACCTGCGCGGCGTTCGGATTACCCTGCTCCACTGCCAGCACGATGGGTTGCTCCGCGGCGTCGCTGGTCTGCCAGGTCGCATGGGGAAGGAATGAATCTTCCTTATAAGTCCACAAATGCGAGTCGAGCGCCTCGACCCGCTCGACCGAGCCGGCTTGCACGACGACGCGCCAACCGCGCTCGAGTGACTTCTCAAGAAGCGGAGGCAAAACGTTCTCAAGTTTCATGTTTTGCATATGGTAGAATAGCACTTCGGTCATCGCCGGGCTTCATAGTGCTCCGCGACCAGACGATCCAGCAAGCGCACGCCGTAACCCGACCCCCAGCTCTGGTTGATGTCGGTTTTCGGCGCGCCCATCGCGGTGCCGGCGACATCGAGATGCGCCCACGGCGTGTTGTCGACGAAGCGCTGCAGGAATTGCGCGGCGGTGATCGAGCCGCCGTGACGGCCGCCGGTATTCTTCATGTCAGCGGACTGGGAGTCGATGAGCTTGTCGTATTCCGGGCCGAGCGGCATGCGCCAGACACGCTCGCCGGTCGCCTGCCCGGCCGCCGACAGCCGTTCCGCCAATTGATCGTTGTTGGAGAACATGCCGGCATACTCAGTGCCGAGCGCCACCATGATCGCACCGGTCAGCGTGGCCAGATCGACCATAAACTTCGGCTTGAATTTCTGTGCCACGTACCACAGCACATCAGCCAGCACGAGGCGGCCTTCCGCATCGGTATTGATGATCTCGATGGTCTGGCCCGACATCGAGGTGACGATATCGCCCGGACGCTGCGCATTGCCGTCCGGCATATTCTCGACGATGCCGATGGCTCCGATGGCGTTGACCTTGGCTTTGCGCGCCGCGAGCGCGTGCATCAGGCCGACCACGCAGGCGGCACCGCCCATATCGCCTTTCATCTCCTCCATGCCGCCAGCAGGTTTGATAGAAATGCCGCCGGTATCGAAGCAGACGCCCTTGCCGACAAAAGCCACCGGCTGCTCGCCACGCTTACCGCCGTTCCAGCGCATGATGACGGTGCGGCTCGGCTGAGTTGAGCCCTGCCCGACTCCGAGCAGCGCGCCCATGCCAAGCCTGGTCATCGCCTTGACGTCGAGCACCTCGACATTGACGCCAAGCTTGCGCAAATGTGTGGCGCGCCGCGCGAATTCGACCGGATACAGCACATTCGGCGGTTCATTCACGAGTTCCCGCGCCAGCACGACCCCATCCACAATATGGCTTTGCGGACTGAACGCCTTGCGCGCGGCCGCTACATCGCCGACGGCAACCGAAACATCGGTGCGTGTCGCACCGTTGTCGTCATCCTTCTTTTTGGTTTTGTAGCGATCGAATTTGTAGGCCCGCAGCCGTACGCCCGCGGCAACATTTGACGCCTGCGCCGCAGTCATCGCCGCGGCAGGCAATTCGGCAAACATCGTCACCGCACCGCCGCCTGCAAGCACTTTGCCCGCAGCAACGCCGCCAAGTCGGAGCAAATCTTTCTCCGTCAGCGTCGATGCCTTGCCAACACCGACGATAAGCAAGCGGTCCGCCTTGACGCCGTCCGGCGCGAGAATATCGAGCGTCGCCGCCAATTTGCCTTTGAACCGATTTGCAATTGCCGCACGCCTGACGACATTAGCCGCCGCACCCAGCGCCTTGCGCGTAGCCGGGCCGAATTTCAAGGTGTCATCACAAAATGCGACCAGAGTGCCACGCACGGCAATCGAAAACGGAACGAAGCCGAGCTTCACGGCGTCTGGCATGAGCTAAATCCTCCAATGAGCGCGGCAATCGCACATGCACGCGTGGCAAGTCCGGCGGGTATCGCGGTTCGTCTTTTCTTTCGTGGCCGCAGCCGTTTCGTCAAGACACAATCCTGAATGACGGACGCAAATCCGACATAACTCATTAACGATACTTCACATGGGCCACGGGACAGCCATTTTGTTGACCAATCAAAGAGATGGTATGCTTTAGAGAACTGGATTGGGAGTTCCGGCAATCGCCCGTGGGGGATTCATTGCGAATCTGGGCAATGTCCGGCGTTTCCAGGTCAAAGGATGGGGATCGTTGCGCCCGATGGGCTCTATCGACAGGTATATTTTTCGGACGACGCTGGCATCGTTTGCACTGGTCCTGATCAGCCTCACCGGCGTGATCTGGATTACGCAAGCGCTGCGCGGCATTGATCTGATGACCAGTCAGGGCCAAACCATCCTGACTTTCCTCGGCGTGACGAGTCTGGTGATTCCGGCGCTGATCCTCGTTATTGCGCCCATCGCGCTGATGATCGCGATCACCCATACGCTCAACAAGCTCGCCAACGACTCCGAAATCATCGTCATGAACGCCGCCGGCCTGTCGCCGATCCGGCTGTTCGTCCCCTTCCTCTATGCGACGATGGTCGTGGCCGTTGTCGTCGCCTTCATCGCCGCCTACCTCGCGCCCGACGGCATGCGCCGGATCAAGCAATGGGATGCCGAGATCACCGCCGACGTGCTCGCCAACATTCTGCAGCCCGGACGCTTTTCACAACTCGACCAGAATTTGACGATCCGCATTCGCGAACGTCAGCCCGGCGGCGTGCTGGCCGGCATCTTCGTCGACGACCGGCGCGATCCGAAGGAACGCATCAGCATCATCGCCGACCGTGGCACGGTGCTGAACAATGAGCGCGGCTCGTTCCTCGTGCTGCAGGACGGCCATCTCGAGCGGTTCGAAACCGGCAAGCAAGACCCGGCGCTGGTGTCGTTCGACCGATATGCCTTCGACATGTCGAAATTCTCCAATCGCAGTTCGGACGTCATTTACGGCATCCGCGAGCGTTATCTGTGGGAACTGATTTCGCCCCCCGAAGACGACACCATGTACAAGCAGCTGCCGGGGCAATTCCGAGCCGACTTGCACGACCGGCTGATGGCGCCCATCTACCCGTTCGCGTTCGCAGCTCTGACCTTCGCGTTTCTCGGCACGCCGCGCACCACACGACAGAGCCGCAATTTCTCCATCGGCAACGCCATTCTCGCTGTGTTCGGTCTGCGCATGATCGGCTTCGCCTGCTCGGTGATGGCGGTGAAGTCGCCGCTCGCCGTACTGGTGCAATATTTGATGCTGTTGCTGGCCCTTGGCGTCAGCGTCTGGATCATCCTGACCGGCGCAGTCATCGAGCCACCGGCGCGCCTCGTCGAGGCCATCAACAGGTCGAACGCGCGCCTGCTGCGCCTGTTCGGACGCCCGGTGGCCTCATGAGCATGCTGATCAACACACTGGGGCGCTATTTCGCCGGGCGCTTCCTGATCTCGGCGCTCGGGGTGTTCGCCAGCATCTTCGTGCTGCTGGTGCTGGTCGACTACATCGAAATGGTGCGCCGGACATCCAGCCTTGCCTCGGTCTCGGCGGTCATGGTCGCGGAAACATCGCTGTTTCGCGTGCCGCAACTCCTGGAGAAATTGACCCCGTTCTGCGTTCTGATCGGCGCCATGACCTGCTATCTGGCGCTGTCGCGGCGGCTCGAACTGGTGGTGGCACGCGCCGCCGGCGTCTCGGCATGGCAATTCGTGTCGCCGGCGCTCGCCAGCGCCCTGCTGCTCGGGATATTCGCCACGACAGTCTACAATCCGGTGTCCGCCGATCTGCGCGAACGTTCTAAGCAGCTCGAAGCCATCCTGTTCGGCAGCGCGCCAGGCGGCGGATTGCAGGAGGCCTCCGGTTTCTGGATCAACCAGATCAACACCGAAGGCCAGGCCATCATCAACGCTGCCCGCAGCGAGCAGCAGGGCCAGCGCCTGACCGGGCTCACTGTGTTCCGCTTCGACCCGAACAACCAGTTCCAGGAGCGAATCGAGGCGCGCGAGGCAACGCTCGAGAACGGCTTCTGGCTGTTTAAAACGGTACAAAGATACTCCCTCGATAGCCCACCCGTGAATCAGGACAGCGTCCGTTTGGCCACCAGCCTGACCCCGGCGCAGGTCCGCAATAGCTTCTCCACCCCAGAGACTGTGTCATTTTGGCAACTTCCGACTTACATCAGATCGTCCGAAAGTTCGGGCTTCGCCAGCGCCGGCTACCGGCTGCAGTATCACAAGCTTGTCGCACAGCCGTTTCTGCTGATTGCGATGGTGATGTTGGCTGCCGCCGTGAGCCTGCGCTTCTTCCGTTTCGGCGGAGTTCAAAAGATGGTTTTGAGTGGCGTGGGTGCGGGCTTTCTGCTCTATGTTCTCTCCAAAGTGACCGAGGATTTGAGCAAGGCCGAATTGATGCATCCAATCGCTGCGGCGTGGCTACCTGTATGTGTAGGTGGCCTCACCGGATTTTTGGCCCTGCTGTATCAGGAGGACGGGTAGTGGCCGTTGTCGCCACCCGCCAAAGGCTGACGGCTGACTTGATGCGACGCACTGACCTGCGCCGCGATCGAGGGAGTTTGTCTGCGTTCATCCGGGCGCTGTACCTCGGCGCCGCGGCCGCGTGCCTGATGCTGCCTGCCGCCCCGGCTCTGGCGCAGGGCTACACCTACAATCGCCCGCATACGCGTCCGAAGCCGCCTCCGCCGCCCGCCAGCAGCACCGGCCAGATGCTCGTGCAGGCAACCGAGGTCGATTACGACTACAATAACTCGCGCGTTTCGGCGGTCGGCAACGTCCAGATGTTCTACAACGGAACGTCGCTGCAGGCTGACAAGGTCATCTACGACCAGAAGACCAAGCGGCTCCATGCCGAAGGCAACATCCGCCTCGAGGATGCCGACGGCAAAATCACCTACGCCAACATCCTCGATCTGAGCGACGACTACCGCGACGGCTTCGTCGATTCGCTGCGCGTGGACACCGCCGACCAGACCCGCATGGCGGCGTCGCGCGCCGATCGCGCTGAGGGCAACTACACGGTGTTCCAGAATGGCGTCTACACCGCCTGCGCACCGTGCCGCGACAATCCGAAGAAGCCGCCACTGTGGCAGGTCAAGGGCGCACGCATTATTCACGACCAGACCGAGAAGATGCTCTACTTCGAAGATGCGCGTCTCGAGTTCTTCGGCGTGCCGATGGCGTATCTGCCATATTTCTCGACGCCAGATCCGACGGTCAAGCGCAAGACCGGCTTCCTGATGCCCGGCATGACCTCCGGAACCGGCATCGGCTTCGGTGTGGACGTCCCATTCTACTGGGCGCTGGCCCCGGATTATGACGCGACCATTACGCCACGCATCACTACGCGTCAGGGCGTGTTGATGCAGGGCGAATTCCGTCAGCGGCTGATCAACGGCTCGTATCAAATCCGCGCCTACGGTATCGACCAGCAGGATCGCAGTGCCTTCACCGGCCAGCCCGGCGATCGCGATTTGCGCGGCGGCGTCGAGACCAAGGGTCAGTTCGCGATCAACGACAAGTGGGTTTGGGGCTGGGATGGTGTCGCGCTGTCCGACTACACCTTCCTGTCGGACTATCGGCTGTCGCAATACCGCGATCCGTTGAACGCCTTCCTCAGCCTGCCGACCGAGGCGATATCGCAGCTTTATCTGACCGGCGTCGGCAACCGCAGCTACTTCGACGCGCGCACGATCTATTACCTCAGCTTCTCGGGCAACCAGTCGCAGGTACCGATCATCGCGCCGGTGGTCGACTATTCAAACGTGTTCAACTACCCAATCCTCGGCGGCGAGGTCAGCTACAGGACAAACTTCCTCAACCTGACGCGCGATCAGGCGGTGTTCGATCCGATCACGACGAACGCCAGTGTTAACGGGTTATGCAGCCTCACCTCGGCCGATCCGCTCGCGCGCACACCGGCCAACTGCTTGCTGCGCGGCATGCCCGGCACCTACACGCGGCTGTCGGCCGAAGCCCAATGGCGCCGATCGTTCACCGACAGTGCCGGCCAGATCTGGACGCCGTTCGCGTCGCTCCGAGCCGACGCCATCAATGCCTCGATCTCGAACCAGCCGGGCGTTTCCAACTATCTGCCTGTCGGCGACACGCAGGTGATCCGTGCGATGCCAACGGTCGGCTTCGAATACCGCTATCCGTTCATCAACGTGCAGCCGTGGGGAACCACGACGCTGGAGCCGATCGCGCAAGTCATCGTCCGTCCCAACGAACCCTACGCCGGCAATCTCCCGAATGAAGATTCGCAGAGCATGGCGTTCGATACGAGCAATCTTTTCAGCGTCAACAAATTCTCCGGCTACGATCGCATCGAGGGCGGCGGCCGCGCGAACGTCGGCGTTCAGGCCACGACGCAGTTCAACCAAGGCGGCGCGATCAAATTCATGTTCGGACAATCGTACCAATTGTTCGGCCTGAACTCGTTCGCGGTGGCCGACGTCACCAATACCGGCGTCGATTCCGGATTGCAGCGGACGGCCTCGGACTACGTCACCAGCCTCGCTTATTCGCCGAACAGCACCTACAACTTCAGCACCCGCGCGCGCTTCGACGAAGCGACGGGCAGCCTTCAGCGCTTCGAAGCCGAAGGCCGCGCCAACTTCAATCGCTGGTCGGTCAGCATGCTGTACGGCGACTATGCGCCGCAGCCCGACCTCGGCTACCTCACCCGGCGCTCCGGCATCCTTGGCTCCGGCTCCGTCAAGCTCGCTTCGAACTGGGTGGTCAGCGGTGGCGCGCGTTGGGATCTCGAAGCCCAGAAGATCAACCAGTACACAGTCGGTGCCGGGTACGTCGACGATTGCTTCGTGCTCGCTGTCAACTACGTGACTTCTTACACCTATCTTGCCGGAGCGACGCCGCCACAGCTTAGCCATGCTGTCATGCTGCAACTCGGGTTGCGCACGCTTGGCAATACGACCGCAGGTTCGACCGGCGGCGGGATCATCCAGTAGCCCTCAATTATCTCGGACTGGGGACGACAGGATCGGCCAAGTGAGAACGCTTTCCAACAAGGTAGTGCGATACATTTGACGATGACGACCACATCATTCCTCCGATCTCTGTCACTTATTCTCGCTAGCGTGGCCGGCCTCGCGATGACGGTCGCGACATCGCCGATCCACGCCCAGGGTGTCGCCGTCATGGTCAATGGCGAACCGATCACCAACTTCGATATCGATCAGCGGGCCCGTTTGATGGGGCTTTCGGGAAAGAAGGCCAGCCGCCAGGAAGTACTCGACGAGCTCATCAACGAGAAGCTCAAGATCAAGGAAGGCAAGAAGTACGGCGTCGATCCCTCGGGCGTCGATATCGACTCGTCTTACAATGCGATGGGTCAGCGAATGCGGCTGACGCCGGAACAACTGACCAAGATGCTCGAAAGCAAGGGCATTCGACCGGCGACGCTGAAAGGGCGCATCAAGGCGGAAATCGTTTGGGGCAGTCTCGTGCGTGGCCGCTTCAAGGACAGCCTGTTGGTCGGCGAAAAAGCCGTTCGCGCCGCCGCCGGCGAAACAGGCAATGCGCGAGAAGGCACCAGTTACGAATATCGCATGCGCCCGATCGTGCTGATCGTCCCTCGTGGCTCGCCGTCATCGGTGGTGGATTCGCGGCGGCGCGAGGCCGAAGCGATGCGCAGCCGGGTGCAGAGTTGTGACGATGCCAAGCAGCTTTTCAGCACCATGCAGAACACAACGATCCGCGAGATCGTCATCAAGACGTCGGCGGATTTGCCCGCAGCGCTCCGCGAACTTCTCGACAAGACCGAAATCGGACATTTGACGCCGCCGGAGGTGACCCGACAGGGCGTCGAAATGGTGGCGCTCTGCGATCGCAAGACGACGACGGCAGATACGCCGCGCGAACGCGAAATTCGCGAGAAACTTTATTCGCAGAAATTCGATGCCCGGTCGAAGTCGTACCTTGAGGATCTTCGCAAGGCTGCCATGATCGAGTATCGGCAGACCCGTTAGCGTATCGTGGCCGACGCCAGCGTCATTCGGCGCGCCGCGCTCCCTAACGACGATGGTTTGGTGCCGGATCACTCCAAGGCAGGGACATGTTGAAACCTCTCGCGCTGACGATCGGTGAACCTGCCGGCATCGGGCCGGATATTACGATCGAGGCGTGGCGCCGCCGTGCCGACCTCAATGTACCGCCCTTCTATCTGCTCGGCGATCCGGGCTTTCTCGGTAAACGCGCGGAACGGCTTGGAGTCGAGGTGACGCTTGCGAAAGTCACGCCCGCGGATGCATGCGAGGCCTTTGCCGAAGCGTTGCCCGTCGTGCCGATCGGCCATATTCCAACCGCGAAACCCGGCCTGCCCGACGACAGCAGCGCCAAGGTCGCCATTGCATCGATCCGCCAGGCCGTCGACGATGTCAACGCCGGCCACGCCGCCGCGGTCGTTACAAATCCCATCGCCAAAAGCGTGCTGTATCGTGCGGGCTTCAGCCACCCCGGCCATACCGAATATCTTGCCGAGCTTGCCGCCACCGACGGCAGAGTGCCGCTCCCTGTGATGATGTTGTGGTCGCCGACGCTCGCTGTGGTGCCGGTCACGATTCATGTTTCTTTGCGCGACGCCATCGCGCAGCTGAGCAGCGAGTTGATCGTCAGCACGGCCCGGATCCTCGTCAAAGATATGATCGCTCGCCTTGACATTGCCCGACCGCGGCTCGCCATCGCTGGATTGAATCCGCATGCGGGCGAGGACGGCGCGCTTGGCAGCGAAGATCAGGCCATTGTTGCCCCCGCAGTCGCGACACTGCGCGCGGACGGCATCGATGCGACGGGACCGCTGCCTGCCGACACCATGTTCCATGCGGCTGCGCGCAAGAAATACGATTGCGCGGTTTGCATGTATCACGATCAGGCGCTGATCCCGATCAAGACGCTCGCGTTCGACGATGGCGTCAATGTCACGCTTGGCCTGCCGTTCATCCGCACCTCGCCCGACCATGGCACGGCCTTCAACATCGCCGGCACCGGCGCGGCGAATCCGTCCAGCCTCATCGCCGCGTTGAAACTCGCTGCTCGCATGGCGGCACCTCACGCATGAGCGGCATCGACGACCTGCCGCCGCTACGCGAAGTCATCAAGCGGCATCAGCTCTCTGCACGCAAATCGCTGGGCCAGAACTTCCTTCTCGACCTCAACCTCACGGCACGCATTGCGCGCGCCGCCGGTCCGCTCGACGATGCGACGGTGATTGAGATCGGCCCCGGACCCGGCGGGTTGACGCGCGCACTGCTGGCGCTGGGCGCCAAACGCGTCATCGCCATCGAGCGCGACGAGCGCGCGGTGGCGGCGCTGGAGGAAATTTCCGCGCGCTATCCGGGACGGCTGCATATCGTCAACGACGACGCCATGCAGTTCGATCCCCGCCCCTTGCTCGGCAACGACCGCGCCAAGATCGTCGCCAACCTGCCCTACAACATTGCCACCACGCTGCTGATCGGCTGGCTGTCGACTGAACCATGGCCGCCGTGGTTCGACATGATGGTGCTGATGTTCCAGCGCGAAGTCGCGGAGCGCATCGTTGCGCACGATGACGAAGAGGCTTACGGGCGGCTGGCCATCCTTGCCAACTGGCGCGCCGAAACCAAAATTCTATTCGATATCTCGCCCGCCGCGTTTGTCCCTCCACCCAAGGTGACATCCTCCGTCGTGCGACTGATCCCGCGCGCGCAGCCGTTGCCCTGCGACCGCAAGTCGCTCGAACAAGTCGCGGCTGCCGCTTTCGGCCAACGCCGAAAGATGCTGCGGCAGAGCCTCAAATCGCTTGGCGCGGATCCCGCCCGGCTGGCCGCTGCCGCCGGCATCGACCCGACGCGCCGCGCCGAAACCATTCCCGTCGCCGGCTTTGTTGCCATGGCGCGCGAATTGGCCAATATTCGTTCCGAGAAGAGTTGAACGATCACAGGGAGATATCGCCATGGCGCAGATGCGTCGACAATCGCTGGTTAAATTCGACGCGCCGCTGTGCGAGACCATCGTCGAGACCCCGAAGGCGCAGGGCAAGGAAGTGCTGGTGCGGATCGAACGCTGCGGCCTGTGCCATTCCGATCTGCACATTCAGGACGGCTACGCCGATCTCGGCGGCGGCAAACGCCTCGATACCACGCGTGGCATGAACCTGCCCTTCACGCTCGGCCACGAGATCGCCGGCGTTGTCGACGAAGTCGGCTCTGAAGTCTCGAAGGATCTCATCGGCAAGAAGAAGGCGGTGTTTCCGTGGATCGGCTGTGGCCAGTGTCCCGATTGCCTCAACGGCGATGAAAACCTTTGTGCCAAACAACGCTTCCTTGGTGTGTCGATTGACGGCGGATTCGCGACGCACGTCCTCGTTCCTGATGCAAAGTATCTGCTCGACTACGATCCGTTGCCGGTCAATATGGCAGCCACGCTGATGTGCTCGGGCGTTACTGCCTATGGTGCACTCAAGCGTCTCGTCGATCGTCCGCGCCAACGCAACCTGCTGCTGATCGGCCTAGGCGGCGTCGGCATGATGGGGCTGGCGTTCGCGCAAGCCATGTTCAAGCAGAAGATTTCAGTGGCCGACCTGAGCCCGGCCGCGCGCGAGACGGCGCTGAAGAACGGCGCGTCCGTCGCTTACGATCCGACCGAACCTGATGTCGTCAAGCGCATCCTCAAGGAAACCGGCGGCGGCTTCGATGGCGTCGTCGATTTCGCCGGCAACGAGAAGTCGATGGCCTTCGCCGTTGCGGTCGCGGCGCGCGGCGGCAAGGTGGTGGTCTCCGGACTGATGGGCGGCAATTTCAGCCTGCCGATGGTGCAGTGGATTTACAAGCGACTGACCGTCGAAGGCTTCATGGTCGGCACCTTGGAAGAAGGCAAGGAATTGATGGCGCTGGCGCGTGCAGGCAAGGTCAAGCCGACGCCGATCCGCGAGGAGCCGATGGCCGACGTGCAGAAGTGGATCGATGAACTGCGCGCCGGCCGGGTGGTCGGCCGCATCATGCTGCGGAATTAATTCCAACGGCACAGAGCCGGGCGGCCTGTCCCCCGGCTCTGTGATCCACCGCACTTCTGCATTGCCCCCGCCGCCGCTATAGTCAGCGCCGTATCATTCGTCATCACCGGATGAATTGGAATGGGTCGGGGCATCAAACACTTTTTCGAACGCCGCATGATTGCCGCGGCATTGGCAGCTGCGTGTCTGTTTCTGGTCGGCGGCGCACCTGCATCAGCCGAAAAACGCGTCGCGCTAGTGGTCGGCAATTCGTCATATCAAAACATCGCACGGCTCGATAATCCGAAGAACGACGCGGCGTTGATGGCCGAAACGCTGGGTGCGCTGGGCTTTACGCTGGTCGGCGGCGGCGCCCAGCTCGATCTCGAGAAGCCCGCGCTCGAACGCGCGGTGCAATCCTTCGGTCAGCAAATTCACGGCGCCGATGTTGCGCTGTTCTATTATGCCGGTCACGGCGTACAGGTTTCGGGCTCCAACTACCTCGTCCCCGTCAATGCCAATCCGACGCGCGAAGCCGATGTCGATTTCCAGATGGTCGACGTCAATCTGGTGCTGCGCCAGATGCAAGGCTCCGGCACCCGCCTCAACCTGGTGATCCTCGACGCCTGCCGCAACAATCCGTTCGGCGGTCGCGGCCTGCGGTCATCCGACGGCGGCCTCGCACAGATGCGCGCGCCGGAAGGCACCTTGATTTCATATGCGACACAACCGGGCAGCGTGGCGCAGGACGGCACCGACGGCCATAGCCCCTACACCCGTGCGCTTGCCACCACGGTTCGCCGCGCCGGGCTCGACATCTTCCAGACCTTCAATCAGGTCGGCCTCGCGGTGAAGCGTTCGACCGGCGGCGCGCAGCAACCGTGGGTATCGTCCTCGCCGATCGACGGCACGTTCTATTTCGTGCCGCCTGCGCCCGCGCCATCGTCCGCGGCCGAGCAACAGGAAGCCCGGCTCAGCGTTGCGCCTCGGCTCGACGACGATGCGACGCCGATCTCCAACGCGGCGCGTTTGCAGGAAGTCGGCCAGCGCCTCTACGAACTCAATTTCGATCCGGAACTGGATGTCGGCAAGGACGGACTGAAGGTCGCCATCCGCAGCTTTCAGTCGGTCAACAACCTGCCGCAGACCGGCGAAGCGACCGAAGGACTGTTGCGACGGTTGCGTGACGCACAGCAAGTCGGACCGTGGGGCTCCATTGTCTACGGCGTCGAGTCCGGCAAGTGGGGGCTGTCATGGGGACACAATTCACGCAAGGAAGCCGTCGCCGACGCACGCGGCAAATGCGGCGCATCGAAGTGCACTATTGAACTCAGCTTCTACGGCAAGAGTTGCGGCGCCTTCGCTGCCTCCGGCAAACAATGGTCGATGATGGAGCGCAGCAGCATCGATAAAGCCAAGCGGGTCGCGCTTGACGCTTGCAGCAAGCCCGGCAAATCATGCGACATCGTCGGCGCGGTTTGCGCTGACGGCTCCGGCCTTCCCGCAAAGCAGCCGTGATGTAATTCCGAAAGACACCAATCGATCCTCACACGCCATCTATTGAAAGCAGATTGCCGATGCACAGTTCGATTCATTGCCAGCCGTTGATCTCCCTGTTCAGCGCATCGCTGTTGTTGGCCATGACCTGCAGCGTTCAAGCGGCCACCACTGATCGGTTGTCGAATTCAACGTCGGCCGCACCCGTGCGTATCATGCTGGCGCAATCCGGCAGCATGGGCGGCACCATCGGAAATCAGGAAAAATCCCTATCGGGATCGCGCGACGCGGAACCGGCACGCCCAGCGCAACGCAGTGCGCCCAAGGAAAACCGGAAGCCCGCGGCAGCAAGCGGTGGTGGAGGTGGTGGCAACTATGACGGCGCGTGGTCGATATCGAGTGCAGGCATCACTTGCTCAGATACGTTCAGGGAAACGGTGGTTGTGCGAGGCACCCGGATGACCGGCAACTACGGCGGCGGCTCGGTGAGCGCTAGCGGATCAGTTAGTGGAAGCGGCAACTACAACGGCGTTGGCGTGACCAGTCAGGGCCGATTCTCCGGCCGCAGCGGTTCGGGAACGTTCCAGCGCTCGGACGGCTGTCACGGTCGCTGGACGGCATCGAAACAATAGGCAGTTCCCTTTCAACGTCCGCGCGCGAACAGCGCTGACAATCGCGCATCGGATCACTCGGGCACGCGTGGCGGCCCGAATTAAACCTCACACTTTCCGGATTTACGGCCCATTGAGACCCAACTTGTCACCGAAAACCTAACGGTCACAGTTGAGTGCAGTCGGACGACGCCGGAGGGGATATGCGACATCATCACAGTTTCTGGGCCGGAGCCATGCTCGCCGGCCTCGTCGCAAGTGGTACGGCCTTCGCGGCACCCGAAGCCGCAGCGCCCACAGCAACGACAACCGAATGTCTCGCCAAGCCGAAGGACGCGACACCGCCCGGCGGACATTGGTACTACCGCACGGATCGCGCCACCAAGCGCAAGTGCTGGTTCGTCGGCGACGCGTCGACGAAATCCGCCGAAGTCGCGACGAAGAAACCGGCGCCGCCCGCCACGTCGGAGGCCATGGCAAAGGAGGTTCCGCCATCCGTCAGCAACGCGCGCGCCGAGATGCAAACTCCGAACGCCACGTCGGAAGACGAAACGCTGCAAGAATCCATCTGGCCACCGCTGCCGGACACCGCCGCAGCCAACACCGCGCAGGCTGACGCGTCTGACAATCCGGCTTCAACGGCTGGCGCTGCACGGTCGACTCCGGACGCCGCAATCAGTGCACCTGCTCCCGATATCGGCCTGCTCGCGCAGCCAACGCCAACCGCTGCCCCCTACCTCAAGCCCATTCCCGAAACCAACAACGCGGTCGTGCAAACCGCTCAAGCTGCGGTGCCCCCGGCACAAGCGCTCGCAACAGCAAGCGAACCTGCATCGACGTCCGGCACAAGTTCGATGCCGACATTGCTGGCAGCGCTGGCCTGCGCACTTGGACTCGCCGCGATCATCGGCGGCGTTGTGATGAAATTCAGCGAACGGCCGGGCACAAGCGAACCCCGCGCAGATATCCGTCCTCGTCGGCGTGAAATCTGGAGCAACATCGCGACCGATGAGATGCCGAAATCCTATCGCGCGATGTCGCCCCCGACGAACCTCGACGAGATCACTCCCGCGCCCCATGACCTCGAAAATTCCGATCAGGACATCGAGCAACTGCTCAGCAAGGTTTCGCGCCGCAGAGCCGCCTGATAGATCCGACCGCGGCTATTGCCCGAGCTGCTTCTGCAGGCTGCGCACGAACTCGGTCAACCCGGTGCGGCGCTCGCGCTTGAGACGCTCGGCCTTGAGGATCGATTGCACCTCGGCAAACGCATCCTCGATGGTGTGATTGACAACGATGTAGTCGTATTCAGCCCAGTGACTCAATTCATGGCTGGCGCGGCTCATGCGCCCGCGAATGACATCGTCGGAATCCTGCGCGCGCGTGTGCAACCGCTTCTCGAGATCGCCGGCCGATGGCGGCAGGATGAAAACGCTGACTACATCCTTGCCGGCCTTCTCACGCAATTGCTGCGTGCCTTGCCAGTCGATATCGAACAGCACGTCCTCGCCTGCAGTCAGCGCCGCTTCAACGGGGGCGCGCGGCGTTCCGTAGCCATTGTCGAACACCGTCGCCCATTCGAGCAGATCGCCGTTATCGGCCATGGCCTGAAATCGCGCATGATCGACGAAGAAATAATCACGTCCGTCGACTTCGCCGGGACGCATCGGCCGCGTCGTCACCGACACCGACATGCGCAAACCCGCCATGCGCTCGATCAAGAGCCGCGACAGCGTCGTCTTGCCCGCGCCGGACGGCGACGACAGCACGAACATCAATCCGCGCCGTTCGACCCCATCAGCCTTGTGACCACTCTCCCCCATCATCGATCACTCCAGGTTCTGCACCTGTTCGCGGAACTGCTCCACAACGTTCTTCAGCTCCAGCCCGGTGTTGGTCAATTCGAGATCGTTGGATTTAGAGCAGCAGGTGTTGACTTCGCGATTGAATTCCTGCGCCAGGAAATCCAGACGGCGCCCAACCGGGCCGCCCTTGCCGAGCAGGTCGCGGGCCTGCGATACGTGCGAGGCGATGCGGTCAAGTTCTTCGCGAATGTCGGCGCGCGTGGCGATCATTAGCGCCTCCTGCGTCAGCCGGTCGGAATCGAAGCGGTCCGATGCCGCGAGCAGCGTCGCGATCTGTTCGCTCAGCCGAGCACGGATAGCCTCAGGCTTGCGGCCGGGTGCGGCCTCGGCCCTGGCAGCAAGCGTTTCGATCTCGATCAGCCGCTGTCCCAGCACCGTACCGAGCGTCGCGCCTTCGCGCTTGCGCATATCGACGAGGCTCGTCAGCGCCTGCTCGAATGCCACCGCGACCGCCGAGCGAGCCGCCTGATCTTCAGCCTCGTCGACTTCCGGTTCGGCGACCTCGATGACGCCCTTGATTCCCATCAATCCATCGATGCTTGGCGCAACGGCGTCGATCCTGCCCGCCAATTCGGTGGCAATCTTCACCACGGCGTTGAGCACATCCGGATTGACCCGCACCGTCGAAGCCGCGCTACTGCGCTTGACGGTCAGATTGGCATAGACCGTGCCGCGCGCCAGCAATTCGGTGGCGCGTTTGCGTGCGACGAGTTCGACATCATCCCAGCCCGGCGGCAGCCGCATCCGGAAGTCGAAGCCCTTGGCGTTGACCGATTTCAGTTCCCACTCGAACGCATAAGGTCCGCTGGTGCCGTGGCTTCTCGCAAAGCCGGTCATGCTCGACAGCGCCATCGCGTCATCATCTCCTGATCGAGGGGTGGGAAATACTCTGGACTCACCGCAACTTTAGCGCGGATCGCCCAAAAGCGCATGCCGGCGAGGCTACTCAACGGCAGAGCTATGGTGTAGCCCGAATTATGCGCGCATGAAATGCATTGGCCGTAGATATTACGGCCAGTTGCTATCGTTGCGCGACCGGCGGAGTCGCCGTCGATTCCGCGGCGCCTTGGCGCGGATTTCCGGCCTTGCGGCCACGCTTCTGCGGCTGCGACGGCGTCGCGGATTTCGGCGCGTCGGCATTCTCCTCGGGCGCATTGGCCGCGGGTGCCGCGGCATTCGCGGGCGGATCGTCCGGCGGCTCGACCGTATCGTTCTGGATCTGCTTTTCCAGCGTCCGCAGCTTGGCGACGTTCTTCTGGTGCTGGTCATACGTCTCGGTAAACGTATGGCCGCCAGTGCCATCGGCCACAAAGAACAGGTCGCGGGTACGCGCCGGACTTGCAGTCGCTTCCAGCGATGCACGGCCCGGATTGGCGATCGGCCCCGGCGGTAGGCCATCCACCACATAGGTATTGTACGGCGACGGCTGCTGGATCTCGCTGCGCTTGATCGGACGGCCGAGCGTTCCCTTGCCGCCGACCAGTCCGTAGATGATGGTCGGATCAGACTGCAGCTTCATTTTTTTCTGCAGACGGTTGATGAACACCGCCGCGACCCGGCTGCGCTCGTTGGGTTTGCTGGTTTCCTTCTCGACGATCGAAGCCAGCGTCACCAGTTGCTCCGCCGATTTCAATGGCAGATCGGGGCTGCGACGCTCCCAGATTTCGGCCAGCGCACGACGCTGCGCCTGATGCATGCGCGCGATAACCTGATCGCGCGGCGTGCCGCGCGGGAATTTGTAGGTTTCCGGTAGCAGCGATCCCTCGCTGGGAATTTCGCGGATGGTTCCGGAGAAGATCTCGTTGTCGAGCAACCGTCCGACGATCTGTTCGGACGTCAGGCCTTCGGGGATCGTCACCGAATGCTGCACCACCTTGCCTTCGACGATGGTGCCGATGACATCGCGCAAGCTGGCATTCTTGCTGAAAGCATATTCGCCGGGCTTCATGTCCGATCGCGCCTTGAGCGCGAACACGCTGCCGATGAATGCCCAGCGATTGCTGTCGATGACGCCTTCACGCTGCAGAATATCGGCGATGTCCGTCATGCCCGAGCGGGACGGGATGTTGACGATCTTGTCTTCCTGCAGCGGCCCCGGCGCTTCCAGCTTCTGTTTGCCGTAAACATAGATGACGCCAGCGCCGATCATTGCGACCAGCAACAGCGTAATGATCGCATTCCCGACAATCACGAACGGATTGCGCGCGCGATCGGACCGCTTCGGCGGCGGCGGAACCTGCTCCGGCTCAAGCGCCGCGCGAGGGCTACGGGGAGAAATGGGCGGTCTCTCGCTCATGCAACCTGAGATCCTGTCGGTTCGGTCATCGTCGAATGCGGCCAGCATTCAACACTGGGTTCGCCCACCCTTGCTTCCGGTGCGACAATCACTTTGGCTTACGGCGTTCTTGCGACCAAAACAAATTTGTCTTCACAACCATCGCATTAACAGATTTCGACAGCGAATGCGGCGAAACGGTGGAACACGCCGCCTGACACTAATTCGTGACGCGGCGCACGATCACTGACGCATTGGTGCCGCCAAATCCAAACGAATTAGACAGCGCGACGTCGATCTGGCGCGAGCGCGCTTTCCACGGCACGAGATCGATTGCGGTGTCCACCGATGGCGTATCGAGATTGATCGTCGGCGGCGCGACATTGTCGCGAATCGCGAGGATGCAAAAGATGGTTTCGATTGCACCGGCCGCGCCGAGCAGATGCCCGGTAGAGGACTTGGTGGACGACATCGATACCTTCGACGCCGCATTACCCAGCAGACGCTGCGCTGCACCCAGTTCGATCTCGTCGCCGAGCGGGGTCGAAGTGCCGTGCGCGTTGATATAGTCGATATCCGCCGCGCTAATACCGGCACGCTTCATCGCCGCACTCATGCAACGATAGGCGCCATCGCCGTCGGGTGACGGCGCCGTGATGTGGTTGGCATCGCCGGACAGGCCGTAACCCACCACTTCGGCATAAATCTTCGCGCCCCGCTTCTTCGCGTGCTCGTATTCCTCCAGCACCACGATGCCGGCGCCCTCGCCCATCACAAAACCGTCGCGATCCTTGTCGTACGGACGCGAGGCCTTCTCGGGCGCATCGTTGAATCCGGTCGACAGGGCGCGCAGTGCGCAGAACCCGGCCATCGCGAGGCGATTGATCGGCGACTCGGTGCCGCCGGCGACCATGACGTCGGCGTCGCCCAGCGCGATCAAACGGCTCGCATCGCCGATCGCATGGGCGCCGGTCGAGCAGGCCGTGACAACGGAATGGTTCGGTCCCTTGAGACCGTGCTCGATCGAGACGTAGCCGGAGGCGAGATTGATCAAGCGCCCGGGAATGAAGAACGGCGACAGCTTGCGCGGCCCGCGTTCCTTCACCAGCACCGCGGCATCGGCGATTCCCGACAGGCCGCCGATGCCCGAACCGATCATGGTTCCCGTCGCGCAGCGCTCTTCCTCGGTGGACGGATGCCAGTTGGCGTCATCGAGCGCCTGGCGTGCAGCGCACATCGCAAAGACGATGAAGTCGTCGACCTTGCGCTGGTCCTTCGGCTCCATCCATTGATCGGCATTGAAGGTCCCGTCGCTGCCATCGCCCCGCGGAATGACGCAGGCGATCTGGCTGGAAAGGTCCGACACATCGAACGTGTCTATCCGCTTGGCACCGCTCTCGCTATTGAGAATGCGTTTCCAGCCGGGCTCGACGCCACAGCCGAGCGGCGTAACCATGCCAAGGCCTGTGACGACAACACGTCTCATATTCAGCCCTCCGGCCTTTTGTTTTGCATTTCACAACAAGAAGCCGGAGGAACGCTGAGCGGCGGCTCCACCGGCTTATACGTAGTCGTCTAGTGGAACGGATCTGACATTCGTAACCCCTTGGCTACGAATCTACCAAGCGCGGTCCAAATCCAAGAGAGTCCACAAACAACCTAAGTCCGTTCGTGGCCTTTCGTTTCAAACATTCGCTTAGCTTGCTGAAGACAAGCACGAATATTGGAGAATTTGGACCACTCAGGCGTCAGCTTTTCGCGTTCTTTTCAAGAAACTTGGTGGCATCGCCGACGGTCAGAATGGTTTCCGCGGCATCGTCCGGAATCTCACAACCGAATTCTTCTTCGAACGCCATCACGAGTTCGACAGTATCAAGGCTGTCAGCGCCGAGATCGTCGATGAAGCTGGCATTGTCGACCACCTTCTCTGGCTCGACACCCAGGTGTTCCACCACGATCTTCTTAACTCGCTCGCCAATCTCGCTCATCATTCAACCTCGTGCTTGTTCAATTTTGACCCGACCGCAAGATGATACGAGCCGTCGTGATGCGTCTATGTTGTATCCTGCCGCAGCTGCGAGCTGTGTCGATAGCCTCCGCCCCGATTGGCGAAGATACCGCACAACTGCGGCAGGCTTGGCAACGCCAATATACAGGGATTCAAAATCCTGCAATGGCGTTCTTTGCCTACCGGGCGGAGGTTCGGTTACCATACTTCCCCAGCCTTGACTATAAGCCAAGGCCGGCCAAGTCCCGGCCCCGTTTTGCGCCGCCCGCGCCGCAGATGCTTCAAATCATAGCCATTCCGCCATTGACGTGAATCGTTTGCCCGGTGACGTAGCCCGCCTCGTTCGAGCTCAGATAAACTGCAGCCGCGGCGATATCCTCGGGCGTACCCAGCCGTGCCGCGGGAACCTTAGACAGCACTGTTTCGCGTTGTTTTTCATTGAGGACATCGGTCATCGGCGTGGCGATAAAACCCGGTGCGATGCAGTTGGCGGTCACGCCGCGCTTGGCATATTCCGCGCCGAGCGTCTTGATCATGCCGATCAGTCCGGCCTTCGACGCCGTGTAATTGCCCTGCCCGGGATTACCGGTCACACCGACCACCGAGGTGATGGCGATGATGCGACCGAACCGCTTTCGCATCATCAGCTTGGTGGCGGCGCGCGCCAGACGAAAGGTCGCAGTCAGATTGATCTTGATGACGTCGTCCCAATCCTCGTCGCGTAGCTGCACGAACAGATTGTCCCGCGTGATGCCCGCATTGGCGACCAGAATATCCACCTGGCCCATTGCCTTTTCGGCAGCCGGTACCAGCGCCTCCACTTCGGCGGAATCCGAAAGATTGCACGGCAGAACGTGAACGCGGTCGCCAAGCTCGGCGGCCAGCTTCTCGAGCGCGTCGCGCCGCGTGCCCGAAATCGCCACCGTCGCGCCCTGGGCGTGAAGCGCTTTAGCGATCGCACCGCCGATGCCGCCCGTTGCGCCGGTCACAAGCGCGGTTCGTCCTGTCAGATCAAACATCGAAAACTCCCGATAGTTGGCGCATATCCAGCCCGCGATGCGGGTCCCGGTTACAGGGGGATAAGCGATTATGTCGAATGTGCCGCCGCAATCGCATCCTTGGCGGCGGTGATGTCGTTCGGGCCACCGACCGAAACGCCAACGGCGCCTTCGGCGATACGCTTGACCAGACCGCTGAGCACCTTGCCGGCGCCGATTTCGAGGAAACGCGTGACCCCTTGGCCGGCCATGTAGGCCACCGACTCGCGCCAGCGCACGGTGCCGGTAACCTGCTCCACCAGCCGGCGGCGAATCTCGTCCGGATCGGTAATCGGTGCCGCCAGCACATTGGAGACCAGTGGTGCGGCCGGGGCCTTGATCGTTACCTCGGCGAGCGCCTTGGCCATGGCATCGGCGGCAGGCTGCATCAGCCGGCAATGGAATGGTGCGGAGACCGGCAGCAGCATGGCTCGCTTGGCGCCCTTACTCTTGGCAATCTCGATGGCCCGCTCGACCGCCGCCTTGTCGCCGGAAACCACCACCTGGCCACCGCCATTGTCGTTGGCGGCCTGGCAGACCTCGTTCTGGGCGGCTTCCTGGGCAACTGCGACTGCCGCCTCGTAATCCAGACCGAGCAGCGCCGCCATGGCCCCGGCGCCCACCGGCACGGCCTTTTGCATGGCAAGGCCGCGGGTCCGCAGCAACCGGGCGGTATCGCTGACGGTGAAGCTGCCGGCTGCCGCCAGCGCCGAGTATTCGCCGAGCGAATGACCGGCGACGAAGGCCGCGTCCCGGGCCACCGAAACCCCGGCTTCCGCTTCCAGCACCCGCAGCGTCGCCAGAGAGACCGCCATCAGCGCCGGCTGGGCGTTTTCCGTCAGTTGCAGGGTCTCCGCCGGACCTTCCCAGATAGTGGCACTGAGCTTCTCGCCGAGGGCTGAGTCGACTTCGTCGAATACCGCGCGAGCTACCGGAAAGGCATCCGCCAGCGCCTTGCCCATGCCGACCGTCTGGGAACCCTGCCCCGGAAAGGTAAATGCTGCGGTCATTTGCGCCCCTGAAAATCCTGAAGTTGCGCCGTAAGACACCGCAGGCAGCCATTGTGTCAAGCAGGCGACTTCCGCCAACCTCCGGAATCGGCCCGAACACCCCTGTTCCGCACCACTTTTGCTTGCCAATACGGGAAAAAGCCGTATAACCCGCGCCATCCGTGGATCCCGGCCGGGAGCTGAACGGACGGTCTCAGCAATTTCTCCTTTCTGGCGAATTTGATGCGGCAGGACCAATCGGTCCGTCGTCCCGTGCTTCCGCCTTCTGAGCGTTCGAGTCCTTTCCGGAGGGTTCGAGGGGCTTGCCGCCGGGAACCGCGCCAACACTAGGAAAGGACTTCCATGCCTCTTTATGAGCATGTTTTTCTCGCGCGTCAGGACGCGAGCGCCCAGCAGGTCGAGGAACTGACCACGCAGATCACCGGTGTCATCTCCGGTCTCGGCGGCAAAGTGACCAAGACTGAGAACTGGGGCGTGCGCTCACTCACCTACCGCATGAACAAGAATCGCAAGGCGCACTTCGTGCTGCTCAACATCGACGGTCCGTCGGCAGTGGTTGCCGAGATCGAGCGTCAGGAGCGCATCAACGAAGACGTCATCCGTTATCTCACCGTCCGCGTCGAAGAGCACGAGGAAGGCCCGTCGGCGATGATGCGCAAGGCCGATCGCGATCGTGATCGCGACGACCGTGGCGGCGGATTCCGTGGCGACCGCGAAGGCGGTGGCTTCCGTGGCGACCGCGATCGTGGCCCGCGCCGCCCGCGTGAAGACGCCGAAGCAACCGCAGCGACCGAGGAGTAATCAACATGGCTGACGCAGGCGCCCGCCGTCCGTTTTTCCGCCGTCGCAAATCCTGCCCGTTCACGGGTGCGAATGCGCCGAAGATCGACTACAAGGATTCCAAGCTGTTGATGCGTTACGTCTCCGAGCGCGGCAAGATCGTGCCGAGCCGCATCACTGCCGTTTCCGCCAAGAAGCAACGTGAACTCGCTCGTGCCGTCAAGCGCGCGCGTTTCCTCGGTCTGCTGCCTTACGTAATCCGCTAATGCGTTCGACGGCCGGGGCGTACGCGCCGCGGCCGTCCACTTCATAAGGCTTCCGGGTCGTCCGGACGCCGATGGTTGGGGTTTCGCAAACCTCTAACCGCTCGAAAGGGGCGGGACAGCTGATGATCGCAATGTTGCTCATAGCAGGTGCTGCCGGCTGCGCGTCGGCGCTGATGTTCGCCTCGATCAGTTCGGGCGCGCTGATGTCACTGCTGCTGTTTTATCTCGCACCACTTCCGTTGATGCTCGCCGCGATCGGCTGGGGCGCGACCAGCGCAGCCGTCGGCGGTCTTGCTGCCGCGCTTGGCCTCGGGGCGATCTTCGGCCTGCCCTATCTCGGCGCCTATGTTCTGACCGTCGCGTTGCCTGCCTTTTGGCTCGGCCGTCTCGTGCTGCTCGGACGTCGAGTCGCAACCAATGAAGCTTCGCCTCCGCTCGCGTCCGGTGCGCCAGCGACCGCGATGGAATGGTATCCGCTCGGCCGCCTGTTGCTGTGGATCGTCGGGTTTGCGACGCTCACTACGACCGGTGCGCTGCTGACGCTCGGCACCGACGGCCCCGCCATTACCGAAGCGCTGCGTCATGGCCTGACGCGCATCATGCTCGCACCGAGCGGCAGCACGCCGAGCCCGGAAGCGACGCAGCTCGTTGCCGCGCTGGCGATTGCCGCACCCGCCGCCGCAGCGCTGATTGCGACGGTGACGCTGACGCTCAATCTATGGCTGGCGGCGTATGTCGCATCGACCTCCGGACGGCTGCATCGCCCATGGCCCCTGCTGCGTAGCGTGACGTTGCCGCCGATGACGCTGGTGGCGCTGTGCGTCGCGCTGGGCCTGTGCTTTACGAGTGGCCTGCTGGCCATCGTCGCACAGATCGTTAGTGCCGCATTACTGCTGGCTTACGCCCTGACCGGCTTCGCCGTGCTGCATACAATCACGCAGGCCATGAGGGGCCGCATGCTGCTGCTCTGCACGGCATACGCCGCGGTGATGGTGTTCGGCTGGCCGATCCTGGCCATGGTCAGCCTTGGCCTCGCCGATGCCTTTCTCAACATTCGTCAACGCTATCAGCAACGGAGGCCGCCGCCTGCCCCCGTGTCCTGACTATCGTTTCTTCAACTCACCCACTCTGCATTTCACTCAACACATCAAGGAGATCGAACATGGAAGTCATTTTGCTCGAACGCGTTGCCAAGCTTGGCCAGATGGGCGACGTCGTCCGCGTCAAGGACGGATTTGCCCGCAACTTCCTGCTGCCGCGTAACAAGGCGTTGCGCGCGACTTCGGATAACCGCGCCAAATACGAAGGCATGAAGGCCGACCTCGAAGCCCGCAACCTCAAGGCCAAGGGCGAAGCCACCAAGGTTGCCGAGAAGATCGACGGCCGCAACGTCGTCATCCTGCGTCAGGCGTCGGAAACCGGTCAGCTGTTCGGCTCGGTGTCGGTGCGCGACATCATCGCATCGTTCGAAAGCGATGGCGTCACCATCAGCCGCAGCCAGGTGCTGCTCGACCATCCGATCAAGACCATCGGTCAGCATGGCGTGTCGATCGCCGTTCATCCGGAGGTCGAGGTTGGCGTGACCGTCACCGTGGCCCGCAGCGCCGATGAAGCCGAGCGCATCAATCGCGGCGAAGACATCAGCACCCGTCAGGACGACATCGATGCTGCCGCCGAGGCGATTGCCGCCGCCGGCGAGTTCTTCGATCCGGAAGCGCAGCACGACGAGGTCGAGCCCGCTCAGAGCGAAGCCGCGACCGAGAAGTAAGCCTCGCAGCCTCTTCCAAATGCGAAAAGCCCGGCTGGATCAGCCGGGCTTTTTGTTTGGTCGGCACGTTGATAGCAGACGCTATTTCTTGTCGCCGTCCGTTGCCGGAGCAGCGGCAGCCGGTGTGTCCGCAGGATTGGTCTCCGCAGGCTTGGTCTCCGCCGGCTTCGGTTCGGACGCCTTGGACTCGGACGCCTTGGGCTCGGACGAAGTGGAGTCGCTGGCCTTTGGCGCCGCTGCGGCAGCGGGCTCCGGATCGGCCTTTGGCGGCACGGCGACCTTGGCGGCATCGTCCTTCACAGCTTCGGACTTCGATGCGTCCGCCTTCGGAGCTTCCGGCTTGGACTCGGGCTTTGCAGCCTCCGGCTTCGCGGAATCGGTCTTGCTGTCCGAGTTGACGCTGTCCGATTTCACGCCTTCGCTACCCGCCTTGGGTGCTTCGTTCTGGCGCGACTCGTCCTTTGCGGCTTCGGGCTTGCCCTTCTTGCTGTGCCGCGACTTGCGGCTGGATTTGCGCCCCTGTTGCTCCTGCTGCGAGACATCGGCGGCTGGATTGGCGTTTTCGGGCGACTGCGCCTGCTCCTGCTTTGCGCGCCGCCTGGCGTTGCGACCCTGCCGCGCCGGCTGCTCCTCGCGGGCAGCCTCGGCCGGCGGCGGTTCGGCGGAGCGGCGCCACCATGACGGCGCCGTGGCGGCTGGCTGCGGCGCCGGCTTGGCCTCGCGCGCCGGAGGTGGGGCCGCGCCATAGCGCTTGTCGATTCCACCGTTGGAAATCAGATAGGCGCTCAGCGACGAAGCCATGTCGCCGCTCGTGGTGTAGTGCTGGCGCAGAAAGCCGGGCAGCGAGCCGGGAGCAACCGTCTTGATCAAGCCGCGCGGGCTCTTGTGACAAGCCGCGCATGCACCGGAGAAAATTTGCGACGGGCTTTTCCCGGCTTCAAGGTTCTGCGCCCGCACCGGAAGCGCGGTCAAACAGCCAGCCAAAAAACCCACCGCCGCTAAACTGAGCGCCCGGCCTAACATACCCAACCTCCAGAAATCGAATTGCCAACACACCGTCGGCCTCGTCCGCCCATCTCTTTGCACGATTCGAAGCGAATCCCGCGTGAAGGGAGATCAGGAGACCATGTTTCCAACGTGATTTCCGACCAAACTTCTCGTGAAGTACGATCCGGGGGACGGATCATCGGAGCGGCCGGCCAACGGGACATCCGTAAACTTATTGCGCTGCGAATGGAAGTATGCAGTGAGCGCACGGCGCCAATTGCGACGATTTTAGATATCGGTGTTGCAACCTGCGCACTGGAACTTCCGCGCGCCCGGGATTACCTTTTTTGACGGATGTCGAACGCACCCCTGTAGTCGACTTCGGTTGAGCCACAGTATCGCATCGGCATTCGACTAATCGGCCGTTGGGTACTTGCGATGGACCGTTTATTGCAGTTCTTCCTGCGCCGTTTCATCCGGCGAGGAACATTGACCGTCACCACTGCCAGCGGGTTTCGCTTTACCTGCGGCGACGGCACCGGCCAGCCCGTTGCCCTACGCTTCACGACCCGGGCCGCGGAGCGCCATCTCCTGCTCGATCCCGAGATGGCCTTCGGCGAGATTTACGCCGATGGCTTGCTGATCGTCGAACAGGGATCGATCGCCGAGGTGCTCGCTGTCGTCCTCGACCAGCCCGACATGGCGCCACGCTGGGCCAGGCTGCAATGGTGGCTGCGCTACCTGATCAGGCATGTGCACCAGTTCAACCCGCGACGGCGTGCGAAGAGCAATGTCGAACGCCACTACGACCTCGATGGCCGGCTCTATTCGCTGTTTCTCGATGCCGACAAGCAATATAGCTGCGCCTATTACGAGAGCCTCGATGCGTCGCTGGACGACGCTCAACTTGCCAAGAAGCGGCACATCGCCGCCAAGCTGCTGATCGAACGCAATCACCGTGTGCTCGATATCGGTTCAGGCTGGGGCGGGCTGGCCCTCTATCTGGCCGACGTGACCGGGGCCAATGTCACGGGCATCACATTATCGCAGGAGCAATTCGATGTCTCAAAGGCGCGCGCCAGCGAAAACAATCGCAAGACCGCGCCGACGTTCCTGCTTGAGGACTATCGCGACATTCCCGGTCGCTTTGACCGTATCGCCTCGGTGGGCATGTTCGAACATGTCGGCGTCGATCACTACGATACATTCTTCAAGCGTTGCGCCGAACTCCTCGACGAAAACGGCGTCATGGTGCTGCATTCGATCGGCCGCTCCGAAGGCCCCGGCATCACCAATCCCTGGATCGCCAAATACATCTTCCCGGGCGGCTATATCCCGGCGCTATCGGAAGTGCTGCCCAGCATCGAGCGCGCCGGACTCCTGGTATGCGACATCGAAATTCTGCGTCTGCACTATGCGGAGACATTGAAAGCCTGGCGCGAGCGCTTTCTGGCGCGACGCGAAGAAGCCGCCGCGCTCTATGACGAGCGCTTTGTCCGGATGTGGGAGTTCTATCTGGCCTCGTCGGAAATGTCGTTCCGCAAACAGGCGATGATGAATTTCCAGATCCAGATGACGCTGCGGCAGGGCATCGTGCCGATGACCCGAGATTACATCGCTCATCAGGAAGCCAAGCTGCGCGGACTTGAACGTGGCAGCCAGCCCAGACTGCAGATCGCCGGCGAATAAGCCTACCGGTCGGACAGTGCGGGATGTGGCACGGGATGCGCGTCGACCGATCGCGCCAACTGCTTCAGCACGCCATCCGGAAGAGCCTCGCCGGAAAGCGGATGGCACGGGACGACGCCAATATCGGTCGGAGACACCTGCTCGAACGCGTCCACGAGCGAGGACAACCACGTATCCATTTCCTGTGGTGTCGTTTGCGCCTGATCGTGCCGCATCATCGTCTGCTCCTTCCGGAAGGTTCCGGACCCTCCCCGTCAACGCTGCTCCCCGGCGTAAAGTTGCATCCGGTATGGCCAGTCTGGCGTCCACCGATGTGATCTAGATCACAGAACCCCATGCCTGGCGGTCGTACACGCCTTGACATGATCAAGCAGCCGCCCCTAGCGCCCGACGATCTTCCGCAAGAAATCCGGACCGACCTTGCCTTGGCAGCGGTCAGCGCCGCCATGAGTCTGATCGCCCTGCTTTTTCTTGTGATCGGCTGATCGCCACCGCGGCGAACCGAGTGCCGCAGTCAAGATATGTGCGCGAAGCCCCGCAAATGGTTCGCCGTGCGGCAAAATTTTTCACGCGGCCCGCGGTAACCCGAGCCGGCGATGCGCCAAAGTCATGGTCAAGTGATATAAGCCGACGGAATCATCCCGGGGCCACCGCTGTGTGTTGCGGGAATAAGGCGGTGGACTGCTTTCTCGACTCTCGCGAGCAGTGCTTCTATGCCTGACTTCAAATCCGACAAATTTGAGAGACCTAATCGCCACCATGCCGTCATTTGATTCGAACGTTCTCAAGCTCGCCCCCGACGCGGCCAACCCGACCTATCGGACCGCGCCTCACAATATCGAGGCGGAGCAGAGCGTTCTTGGCGCCATTCTCGTCAACAATGACGCGTTCTACCGGGTGTCGGACTTTCTCGAGCCAAAGCATTTCTTCGAGCCGATCCATCAGACTATTTTCGAAACCGCCGCCAGCCTGATCCGCGCTGGCAAGGTCGCCACGCCGATCACGCTGAAAACCTTCGTTCCGGCGGACACCGATATCGGCGGCATGACCGTCGCGCAGTATCTCGCCCGTCTCGCTGCCGAGGCGACCACCGTCATCAACGCCCATGACTACGGCCGCACGATTTACGAGCTGTCGCTGCGCCGCGACCTGATCCATATCGGCGAGGATATGGTCAACGTCGCCTACGACGCGCCGGTCGACTTCGCTCCGCGTGCGCAGATCGAAGATGCCGAGCGGCGGCTGTACGAACTGGCCGAAGCGGGGCGCTACGACGGCGGCTTCCAAAAATTTTCTCAGGCGATGAAGATCGCGCTCGAGATGGCCGCGAACGCCTATCAGCGCGACGGTAAACTCTCGGGTATCGCCACGGGGCTACGCGACCTCGACGTCAAGATGGGCGGATTGCAACGCTCCGACTTGCTGGTGCTCGCCGGCCGTCCCGGCATGGGCAAGACTGCGCTCGCAACCAACATCGCCTACAACATCGCGCGCGCCTATCGCGGCGAGTTGCAACCGGACGGTACGCAAAAGACCGTCAACGGCGGCATCGTCGGCTTCTTCTCCTGCGAAATGTCGGCCGAACAGCTCGCCACACGTATTCTCGCCGAGCAGACAGGCATCGCTTCCAGTACCATTCGTCGCGGCGGTATCACGCAGGCCGAATTCGACAAGATCCGCGACCACACCATCGAACTCGAGCACCTGCCCCTCTACGTCGACGAAACCGGTGGCCTCTCTATCTCGCAACTCACCGCCCGCGCCCGCCGGCTGAAGCGCCAGAAGGGCCTCGACGTGCTGATGGTGGACTATATTCAACTGCTACAAGGCTCGAGCAAACGCTCTGACAACCGTGTGCAGGAAGTCACCGAGATCACCACCAGCCTAAAGGCGCTGGCGAAGGAACTGAACGTACCGATCGTCGCGCTGTCGCAGCTCTCGCGTCAGGTCGAAAACCGCGACGACAAGCGCCCGCAACTGTCCGACCTGCGTGAATCCGGCTCGATCGAGCAGGACGCCGACGTCGTCGTCTTCGTCTATCGCGAGGAATACTATCTCGCCAACAAAGAGCCGCGCCCCGGCACGCCGGAGCATGAGAAATGGCAGACCGAGATGGACATCGCGCACGGCAAGGCGGAAGTCATCATCGGCAAGCAGCGTCACGGCCCGACCGGTACAGTCGAATTGCACTTCGAAGGCCAGTTCACACGGTTCAGCGATCTCGCTCCCGATCATCAATTGCCGGATCGCCTGTAAGCGTTGCGTTCGGTTGAACCACCGCTGCGCCGCGCGTAAGCTCGGTGCGGGCGACGTCAGAGTCGTCGCGCGCGGATTCCGTGTACGAAAAGCGATAGTCACAACGCCATGAATGTTGTTTCCGATCCGAAATCAGTGACGCAAGGTAGCGCGCCGGCACACGAAGCCGGTCAGCCAGCGGTTCCTGCCGCCGCCACGGGCGCGCTGACAATCGATCTCGACGCGCTGGTCGCCAACTGGCGCAAGCTGGAAAGCCGCAGCGTGCCGGCGGAATGCGCTGCGGTGGTGAAGGCGAATGCGTACGGTTGCGGCATCGACCCGGTAGTGCGCGCGCTCGTTGCCGCAGGCTGCAAGACTCTCTTCGTTGCCACACTGGATGAAGCCCGCGCCGCGCGCGCGGCCAGTCCGTTGCCGACCATCTACGTGCTGGACGGCTGTTTCCAGAACAGCGGCGACAGTTTCGCCGAGATCGATTGCAAGCCGGTGATCGGCGATCTCAACGAACTCGCCGAATGGGACATGTTCTGCCGCCGCACCGGTTGGGCGGGCGGCGCAGCGATTCATATCGACACCGGCATGAATCGGCTGGGCCTCAGCATTGAGGATGCGCAGGGCATCGTGCCGCGCGTCAATGCCGGCAATCACGGCATCACGCTGGTGATGAGCCACCTCGCCTGCGCCGAGAATCTACAGCACCCGCTCAATGCCAGGCAGGTCGCGAATTTCCGCGAGATCGCCCAACTCTTCACCGGCGTCCCCGCCTCGCTCGCCAATTCCTCCGGCATCTTCCTCGGCCCACAATTCCAGTTCGATCTGGTGCGGCCCGGCGCGGCGCTCTATGGCGTCAATCCTACTCCGGAAGCCGATAATCCGATGCAGCCGGTGGTCGGATTGAAGGCGCGCATCGTGCAAATCCGCAACGTCGAACGCGGCGACAGCGTCGGCTATGGCGCGACCTGGACCGCGCGCCGTCCGACCAGGCTTGCCATAGTCAGCGCCGGTTATGCCGACGGCTATTTCCGGGCGGCCGGCGGCGTCGATGGCGTGCGCAGCGCCGACATCATCGTTGCCGGCAAGCGCTGCCCGGTCGCCGGGCGCATCTCGATGGATCTGATGGCGGTGGATATCACCGACCTGCCCGACAAGGCGGCGCGGCGTGGCCACTTCGTGACGCTGATCGGCGACGGCATCACCGTCGACGAATTGGCCCATCACTACGGCACCATCGGCTACGAGGTACTCACCAGCCTCGGCAGGCGCTACGCCCGTTTCTATAAGGGTGGGGCTGCGTCCTGACCGCGAACAGCTTTTGACGATTGAGGATATGATTGCCCGGCCGCGACAGCGGCGCGTTCCCTCTCCCGCTTGCGGGGGAGGGTTAGGGAGGGGGAATAATTCCGAGATGAGCGTCGGCAGATCAAATTTGGCCCCCTCTCCATCTCTCCCCCGCGCGCGGGGGAGAGAGCAGGCATTGCGGCGCTTTGCGCGTCACGTCTTCACCGAAGTCGAAACCTCGTGCTGACCTACATCTTCGTCCTTGCGGTCGGGCTGGTCGCCGGAACCATCAGCGGCATCGTCGGCACTGGCTCGTCGATCATGCTGGTGCCGGTACTGGTCTACGAGTTCGGGCCGAAGGAAGCGGTGCCGATCATGGCGGTGGCCGCCGTCATGGCCAACCTGTCGCGCATCATGGCGTGGTGGCGCGAAGTCGACTGGCGCGCCTGCGCGGCCTATTCGGTCACCGGCATTCCGGCGGCGGCGCTCGGAGCCCGTACGCTGCTGGTCCTGCCGTCGCGCGCGGTCGATATCGCCATCGGCCTGTTTCTGATCGCGATGGTGCCGGTGCGCCACTGGCTCAACAAGCACGACATCAAGATCAAGCTCTGGCATCTCGCAATCGGCGGCGCGATCATCGGTTACCTCACAGGCATCGTCGTCTCGACCGGGCCGCTCAGCGTGCCGCTGTTCCTGTTCTACGGCCTGACCAAGGGCGCGTTCCTCGCCACCGAGGCTGCCAGTTCGCTTGGCCTTTACCTCAGCAAGTCGGTGACCTTCGAGCGCTTCGGCGCGTTGACCCCGGAGGTGGCCCTAAAGGGCCTGATCGCTGGATCGTCACTGATGTTCGGCGCCTTCATCGCCAAGCGCTTCGTGCTCAAACTCGATCCCAACGTGTTCCGGCTGGTGATGGATGGCATCATGCTGCTGGCCGGCCTATCAATGCTCTGGAACGCGACTCACGCGACCTGACCCCGGCGGCGCACCCCTCATGGCCAAATCCTCCCTGTCCTTCGTCTGCCAGAACTGCGGCGCGGCCTATAACCGCTGGCAGGGTAAATGCGACGCCTGCGGCGAGTGGAACACGCTCGCCGAGGAAGACACCACCGGCGCGACCTCGATGCCGGCCTCGATCCGCTCCAAGCGCAAGAGCCGGGTGTTCGCGCTGGAAAGCCTGACCGGCAAGAGCGTCGATGCCCCGCGCCTGCCCACCGGCATGGCGGAACTTGACCGCGTCACCGGCGGCGGGTTCGTGCGCGGCTCGGTGCTGCTGGTGGGCGGCGACCCCGGCATCGGCAAATCCACGTTGCTGACCCAGGCCACCAGCGTGCTGGCGCGCAACGGCCATCGCGCCGTCTACATCTCCGGCGAAGAGGCCATCGCACAGGTGCGGCTACGCGCCGAACGCCTTGGTCTGGCCAATGCTCCGGTGCAGCTCGCCGCCGAGACTTCGGTTGAGGATATCATTGCAACCCTCTCTGAAGGAACAGTTCCTCGCCTCGTCGTGATCGACTCGATCCAGACCATGTGGACCGATACGGTGGAATCCGCGCCCGGCACGGTGACCCAGGTACGCGCCTCGGCGCAGGCGCTGATCCGCTTCGCCAAGAGGTCTGGCGCGGCGGTGATCCTCGTGGGCCACGTCACCAAGGACGGCCAGATCGCCGGCCCCCGCGTCGTCGAGCACATGGTCGATGCAGTGCTGTCGTTCGAGGGCGAAGGCTCGCAGCAGTTCCGCATCCTGCGCTCGGTGAAGAACCGTTTCGGCCCGACCGATGAGATCGGCGTGTTCGAGATGACCGGGCTCGGCCTGCGCGAGGTCACCAATCCTTCGGAACTGTTCCTGTCGGAGCGCGATCTCGGCTCGCCGGGAACCGCGGTGTTTGCCGGCATCGAGGGCACCCGCCCGGTGCTGGTGGAACTGCAGGCGCTGGTCGCCCCCACCTCGCTCGGCACCCCGCGCCGCGCCGTCGTCGGTTGGGATTCCAGCCGCCTGTCGATGGTGCTGGCGGTGCTGGAAGCGCATTGCGGGGTGAAACTGTCCGGCTACGACGTCTATTTCAACGTCGCGGGCGGCTTGCGCATTCAGGAACCCGCCGCCGACCTCGCGGCTGCCGCCGCGCTGGTATCGTCGCTGGCCAATGCGCCGCTGCCGACCGATGCGGTGTACTTCGGCGAAATCTCGCTGTCTGGCGCGGTGCGGCCAGTGGCGCAGACCTCGGCCCGCCTCAAGGAAGCAGCCAAGCTCGGTTTCGGCCGCGCCGTGCTGCCGGAATCGGCACGCGGCGACGTGGCGGGTGATGCCGGATTGTCGCTGAATACCGTCGGCGGCTTGAGTTCGCTGGTCGCCGATATTGCCGCACGGGGCACGCCAAGGAAGGGCCCGCGTCAGGGTGCCGACGAGGGTGAGGACGGCTCCGAAGACACAGCCCACGGCAAAAATGCCGCACCGCCGCGATTCCGCCGTCAACAGCGATAATGCAGACGTGACGTTGCCCACAGCCGCCGTTATACAACCGGCGCGACGGCCGACTCCGGCCTTGCGGGATCGGCCGTATCCCCTTCACTTGGATTGAAATGCGCCACGCCGATTCGCGGTATCGAGACTTACGAGCGGACCTGACCAGCCCATGCCGATAACGATCCTTGATCTTGTCCTGCTCGCGGTGATGTTAGTCTCGGGCCTGCTTGCCATGGTTCGTGGCTTCATGCGCGAGATCCTGTCGATCGCGGCCTGGGGCGCAGCGGCCCTCGTCACTCTGTATTCTTATCAAAAGCTGCTGCCGACAGCGAAAACCTATTTCAACAACGATACGATCGCGAGTGTCGCGGTCATTGCCGGCGTCTTCATCGGCACCCTGATCGTGGTGTCGATCATCACCGTGCGCATCTCCGACATGATCCTGGACTCGCGCATCGGCGCGCTGGATCGCACGCTGGGTTTCCTGTTCGGACTGGCTCGCGGCCTGCTGATCGTGGTGGTCGCGTTCCTGTTCTTCGCCTGGCTGGTGCCGGTCAAGCAGCGGCCGGACTGGGTTTCCGGTGCGAAGTCGCTAACCATGCTGCAATCGACCGGCGATTGGCTGATGTCGCTCTTGCCGGATGACCCGGAAAACACCATCTTGAAGAGATTCAAGAAGAACAAACCCGAGGACGAGCAGACCGACGCTGAACCGGCTGCACCTGGCGCCGCTGGCGGCTATTCCAAGCCCGCGCGCGACAGCCTGAAGCAATTGATCGACGGCAAGCCGGCGGGACGCTAGTCCGCGACGGCGGGACGCAAAGTTCGCTTGAAAGTGAGGCGCTATGGACGAGATGCAAACCCCTCCCAAAGACGCCGCCACACCTCCGTCCGACATTGACCAGCATGATGACACGCTGCGCGAAAAGTGCGGCGTGTTTGGCATTTTCGGCCACCCGGATGCCGCCGCCATCACCGCGCTCGGCCTTCACGCCCTGCAGCATCGTGGTCAGGAAGCCGCCGGCATCGTCTCGTTCGATGGCCAGCGTTTTCATTCCGAACGCCGCCTCGGCCTGGTCGGCGATACCTTCTCCCGGCGCGACGTAATCGAGCGGCTGCCCGGCACCTCCGCCGTCGGCCACACCCGCTATTCGACCACCGGCGGTACAATTCTGCGCAATGTCCAGCCGCTGTTCGCCGAACTCAATGCCGGCGGCTTCGCCGTCGCCCATAACGGCAACCTGACCAATGGACTCACGCTGCGCCGCGAACTGGTGCGCAAGGGCGCCATGATGCAGTCGACGACCGACACAGAAGTCATTCTGCATCTCGTCGCCCACTCGCAGCGCAATCGTTTCATCGATCGTTACATCGAAGCGCTGCGCAGCATCGAGGGCGCCTATTCTCTGGTAGCGCTGACCAACAAGAAGCTTATCGGCGCCCGCGACCCGCTCGGGATCCGTCCCCTCGTGCTCGGCGAGCTCGACGGCTGCCCGATCCTCGCCTCGGAAACGTGCGCGCTCGACATCATCGGCGCCAAATACGTCCGCGATATCGAGCCCGGCGAAGTCATCGTGTTCGATGAGCGCGGCACGCAAAGCCACAAGCCGTTCCCGCCGATGGCGCCGCGCCCCTGCATCTTCGAGTACATCTATTTCGCCCGGCCGGATTCCGTGGTCGGTGGCCGACCGGTCTACGAAGTCCGCAAGGCAATGGGCGCACAGCTCGCCCGCGAGAGCAATGTCGAAGCCGATGTCGTGGTGCCGGTGCCGGATTCCGGCGTGCCCGCCGCGCTCGGCTACAGCCGCACCGCCGGTATCCCCTACGAGCTCGGCATCATCCGCAATCACTATGTCGGCCGCACCTTCATCCAGCCGACGCAGAGCGTGCGCGAACTCGGCGTGCGCATGAAGCATTCAGCTAACCGCGCCGCCATCGAAGGCAAGCGCATCGTGCTGATCGACGACAGTTTGGTGCGCGGCACCACGTCGAAGAAAATCGTCAAGATGATGCGCGACGCCGGCGCGCGCGAAGTCCACTTCCGCATAGCTTCGCCGCCGATCACTCACCCGGATTACTACGGCATCGATACGCCGGACCGCACCGGCCTGCTCGCAGCCACGCATACGCTGGAAGAAATGCGCGACATTATCGGCGCGGATTCGCTGGCGTTCCTGTCGGTGGATGGCATCTATCGCGCCATGGGCGAACCGGGCCGCGATCCGGCGCATCCGAAGTTCACCGACCATTGCTTCACCGGTGAATATCCGACGCCGCTGACCGACCTCAACCAGACCGAGGCGCAGCCTCGTCAGTTGTCGCTATTGGCCGAAGCGAGCTGAGCCGACAAAGCTAGCGGACATTTCTCGCTGTCGTGTTGCCACGTCGCGTGGATCGCGCGAGCCACACGGTATGGCCACCACACGCTGCATCTTCGGCAACGTGGTCGACGACGTTGAATCCGTGAGCCTGCAACAACCCCGTATACTCCGCCGGATCGAGGCTCGCATGGTAAAGCGGCTCGCCTTGATACGAACCAACTGCTTCCCCCACGCCCGGACCGCTGGTGAACATCAACGCAGTCCCTTCGTCCGCATGGTCGGCAAAGACCGCAAACATCGCGCGCTGATCGTCCGGTGACAGATGGAAAAAGCTGTCCCAGGCAAGAATGGCGCCGAACCGTCGGCCGAGATTCAGGTCGCGCATATCGGCAACGATCCACGATTGCGCTGGAAAGCGTTGCCGGCACAGTTCGATCATCGTGTCGGACGAATCGACACCGGTGACGTCGTTCCCGGCCGCCATGAGATAGCGCGCAATCGGCTCTCCCGATCCACATCCGATATCCAGCACAGCCGCACCGGCGCCCGCGAGCCTGCGAAAGCGGTCGAGCCAACCGCGCTCAAACAAATTCTTGCCGCGCTCGCGGTCGAAAGTCCGCGCATGCCGCTCGTAGAGATCGACGATGGATGTCGCGGATGGGTCCACCGGTACACCTCCAGCCTAGAGTTCACGCACCATGAACATCGCGGCGGTGCCGTAGCCCCGAAGCTTGCGGGCAAGCGCAACGTCGGTGACGTTACGGAAGCCGTGCCGCGCCCAGAACCCGGCGGAATCGTTGACCGCTACTAGCGACACAGTGCGCAGCTTCTGCTTGGCCGCACGCGCCAGCAGCAGCGCCACGGCCAACGCCGCCGCACCCGTACCACGCAATTCCGGCAGCAGCGCGATGTCATGGATGTAATACGTCCCCGGTTGCGCCGGCAGCGCGCCGAGCCGGGTATTCAGTGCCGGTGGATCGTTCGCTTGCCATGGGTGGCTGACGACATAGGCGGCAATCCCGTCATCGGTGGCAAACACGAGGCAGCCTTCGGGATAAAGCCGCATGCGCTCCGCGAACACCTCGGCGTCCTCCGGAAATGCCGGATGCACCTCATCCGCGACCGCCAGCACATGCGGCAGATCGGTATCGCGCATTTGCCGCCATTGCCCTTTGGCATCATCGGATAATTCAGGCATAACCGCCGCCGAAACCTTCACCTGTCTGACCGTTCCCTAGCATAAAGCGCCCCGCCCATGACAAAACCCCTCGCCTCCCGCATTGCCCTCGTCACCGGCGCGTCGCGGGGGATCGGCTATGCCACCGCGCTGGCGCTGGCAAAGGCTGGTGCGCATGTGATCGCCGTGGCCCGCACCCAAGGCGGCCTTGAGGAACTCGATGATGCCATCGTCGCGGCAGGCGGCACGGCGACGCTGGTGCCGCTCAACATGACCGATTCCGAGGGGATTGCCCGGCTCGGCGCGGCCCTGCATGAGCGGCACGGCAAGCTCGACATTCTGGTCGGCAATGCCGGTATCGCCGGGCCGTCATCGCCGCTCGGGCATATCGAGCTCAAGCCCTGGAACGACGTCATCGCGGTCAACGTCACCGCCAATTTCCAGTTGATCCGCTGCATGGAGCCGCTGCTGCGGCAATCCGATGCCGGCCGTGCGGTGTTCATCACATCGGGCGTCGCCAGCAAGGCAACCGCTTACCTCGGCCCCTATGCGGCATCGAAGGCGGCGCTGGATACGCTGGTGCGCGTGTGGGCCGCCGAGACCGCGATCACGCCGATCCGCGTCAACCTGTTCAGCCCCGGCCCGATCCGTACCCGGATGCGCGCGCAGGTGTTTCCCGGCGAAGACCCGATGACGCTCGACACGCCGGAGCAGGTCGCCGAATTCATCTTGCCGATGTGCGCGCCGTCGTGGACCGAGAGCGGCAGGCTGTACGATTACAAGACACGTTCGCTGATGGACTTCCGTCCGCCTGCGTAATGACGCGCGTGACTGGCCGGCCTTCATTTGCGCCCTGATTGACTTCAGCGAAGGGTGGCGTTCAACTGACTCCCAAGCGGGATAACCCGCAGCAAATAAAGTCGGAGGCAGACATGAACCCGATGCCGTTTCGCCATCGCGCTGCACGCCCTCGGACCGAACGCCGTCGGCCTCTCCTCAACGCCCTGCTCGCCGCCGCATTGTTTGTCGGCATCGCCGCGCCGCACGCCGCGCGCGCCGGAGACGTTCCGCGCCTTGAGGTCGATGCCACATGGCCGAAGCCGCTTCCGAACAACTGGATCATCGGACAGGTCGGCGGCATCACCGTGGACTCGCAGGGCCATATCTGGATCATCCAGCGGCCGCGTTCGTTGACCGACGACGAGAAAGGCGCGGCGCTGACGCCGCCACGTTCGAAGTGCTGCATCGCAGCCCCGCCGGTGATGGAGTTCGACGCCGATGGCAATATGCTGCGCGCATGGGGCGGCCCGGGTCCGGGCTACGAATGGGTCGGCCGCGAACACGGCATCGAGGTCGACGACAAGGGCTTCGTCTGGATCGGCGGCAACGCCGATAACGACAACGCCATCCTGAAATTCACCGCCGATGGCAAGTTCGTCGCGCAGATCGGCAAGATCGCGCCAAGCAAAGGCAGCAACGACACCACTCAACTCGGCAAGCCGGCCGAAACCGCCATCGACGAAGCCGGGCGCGAACTCTATGTCGCCGACGGCTACGGCAATCGCCGCGTCATCGTGTTCGATGCCGATACGCTGGCCTACAAGCGCCACTGGGGCGCCTACGGTAACAAGCCGAACGACGAGAAGCAGGGTGCCTACGATCCCAAGGCGCCGGTGGCGCAGCAGTTCGGCAATCCGGTGCATTGCGTCAAGCTGAGCAACGACGGACTGGTGTACGTCTGCGACCGCATCAACAATCGCATTCAGGTGTTCAAGAAGGACGGCACCTTCGTCAAGGAATGGTTCTTCGAGAAGAACACGCTCGGCAACGGCGCGGTGTGGGACATCGCGATCTGGCCTGATCCGAAGCAGACCTATTTGTTGAGCGCCGACGGCGAGAACAACGAGATCCGCATTCTCAAGCGCGACGACGGCAGCGTGGTCGGCAGCTTCGGCCGCAACGGTCGCAACGCCGGACAATTCCACTGGATTCACGCTATGGCCGTCGACCAGAAGGGCAACGTCTACACCGCCGAAGTCGACACCGGCAAACGCATCCAGAAATTCAAGCTGACATCCGATGCGCTCAAGTAGATCATGGCGCACTATGTCCCGCCGGACGGACTCGCATTTGCCGCGCCGGCGGCGCTTCTCATCAGCCAAAGGATTTTTTCGATGAGACGTTCGCTTGCCCTCGCCTTCATCTTCGCCGCCGCGACCATCGGCGCCGCACCGGCGCTGTCGGCCGACGTCACCGGGACGTGGCTACGCGACACCGGCGCCTCGAAGGTCAAGTTCGCGCCGTGCGGCGCCGCGCTCTGCGGCCACATCGTCTGGCTCAATCAGGGCGCCGATCCCAAGGCCAAGGTCGGCCAGCGGGTGTTCTTCGACATGAAGCCGAGCGGCGCTAATTCGTGGGCCGGCAGCGCGTTCAATCCGGAGGACGGCAAGACCTACACCGGCAAGATGACACTGAATGGCAATACGCTGACGCCATCGGGCTGCGTCATGAGTGTTATTTGCAAATCGACCACATGGACGCGGTCGAATTAAATCCCCCGCACATTAACCTAGCCGAACTGAGCGGTTTCCGCGCATGGACGTCGCCTCTCCTTTGTGATGTTATGATGATACCGATCATGTCGCCTCCGGCACGAAAGCTGCCGGGACGCTGACGGCGACACGGTCGACCATTCACCGGGCTAGCTGCGGAAGACGGCAGTCCGGATCAAAAACACAGAGGGAGAAACTATGCGAATATCCGTTAAGCGCTACGGGACCGCGGCTATTATGCTTGCCGGCCTGGGATTGGCGTCACCTGCGCTGGCGCAGGACAAGACCGTCAAAATCGGCGTGCTCAATGACATGTCGAGTCTCTACGCGGACATCGGCGGCCCGAACTCGGTCGTCGCGGTGAAGATGGCCGTCGAGGATTCCGGCCTGCTCAAGAAGGGCTGGAAAATCGACGTGATCGGCGGCGATCACCAGAACAAGCCGGACGTCGGCGTTAACGTCGCGCGGCAGTGGTTCGATGTCGACAAGGTGGATGTCATTACCGATACGCCGAATTCCGGCGTCGCACTCGCGGTCAGCAATCTGGTCAAGGAACGCAACAAGGTCCTGCTCAATTCGGGCGCCGCGACTGCCGACCTGACCGGCAAGGCGTGTACGCCGAACACGGTGTCTTTCACCTACGACACCTACATGCTGGCCAACGGCACCGGCAAGGCGCTGACCAAGGCCGGCGGCGATACCTGGTTCTTCCTTACATCCGACTATGCCTTCGGCCATGCGCTCGAACGCGATACGTCAGCGGTGGTGACGGCCAACGGCGGCAAGGTGCTGGGCGGCGTCAAGCATCCGATCAACACGGCTGACTTCTCCTCGTTCCTGCTGCAGGCGCAGGCGTCCAAGGCCAAGATCATTGGCCTCGCCAATGCGGGCGGCGACACCACCAACTCGATCAAGCAGGCATCGGAGTTCGGTCTCAACACCCAGGGACAGAAGCTCGCCGCGCTGCTGCTGTTCATCAATGACGTGCACTCGCTCGGCCTCAAGACCGCGCAGGGCCTGTCGTTCACCGAGTCGTTTTACTGGGACATGAACGACGCCACCCGCGCCTGGTCCAAGCGCTTCGCGGCGCAAGCCAGCAAGGGCTCCTACCCGTCGATGACGCAGGCCGGCAATTACGCCGCAGTGCTGCACTATCTGAAGGCCCTCGATGCACTTGGCGGCAATCCGCATGACGGCGCCAAGGTCGTCGCCAAGATGAAGGAAATTGTCGTCGACGATCCATTGTTCGGCAAGAACCAGTTGCGTGCCGATGGCCGCCGCATGGTCCCGGCCTATCTGTTTGAGGTCAAGAAGCCGGAAGAGTCGAAATATCCGTGGGACTATTACAAGCTGGTCTCGAAGATCGACCCTGAAGACGTGGCAGTGCCGCTGGCACAGAATCCCTGCCCGCTGCTGAAGAAATAACCACGACCCGCCGGCCGGATTGACGTCCGGCCGGCGGCTGCCACAATCGGGGACATAACGCCGGAGTCGGCGGGCCGCTCGACGGCCCGTGGCGCGGTTGAATGCAACCGGTGAGGAAAAGCCATGAGAGGTTCTGCCGTACGCGGCGCCCTCCTGCTCTTGCTCCTGTTCGCAGGAGCAGCTCGCGCGCAATCTCCCGAACCAGCACCGGCCGTGATCGACAAATCGGTGCTCGCCGATCTGGTCGCCGCCAATCGCATTCTCGCCGACCAGCAAGTGCTCGATGCTTACGGCCACGTCAGCATCCGCAGCCCGACCAATCCGCAGCACTTCCTGATGGGGCGCAACCTCGCGCCGGCAATGGTCACGGCCGATGACATCGTCGAATACGATCTCGACGGCAACCCGATCCGGCCGACACCCGGGTTCACGCATTTTCTCGAACGCTATATTCACGCCGAAATCTATCGCGCGCGCCCCGACGTCAACGCTGTGGTGCATACTCACTCAGCGGCCGTGATTCCGTTCGCGGATTCGCAGGTGAAGCTGCGGCCGATGTATCACATCGCGGCATTCCTCTATCCGGAAGTGCCGGTGTTCGACATCCGCACCACCGCCGGCCGCGCCACCAACATGCTGATCGGAAATTCCCGGCTCGGCAAAGCGCTCGCCAGCAAATTGGGCACCAACAGCGTCGCCCTGATGCGCGGACACGGCGACGTTATCGTCGCACCGACGTTGCCGCTGCTGGTGTTTCGCGCCGTCTATACCGACGTGAACGCGCGGATGCAGATACAGGCGGCGTCTCTCGGCGGCCCTATCCATTTCCTCGATCCCGACGAAGCCGCTGAAGCGGTCAAGGTCATCGATCAGATTCACACACGCGCCTGGGAGCTATGGAAACACAAGCTCGGCGAACGCCCTGAGCGCTGATCGGGGAGTCATTATACGACCATCATCCTGAGGTACGACACGCGAAGCGTGGAGCCTCGAAGGATGACAGTAAACGCGTTTCTATTGCGCCGGCTCCATCGCCGCCGTCACACGGCGCGCGATGAGCAAAGCGATCAGCAGCAACGCTGCCGCCAGCACAAACGGCGCACCCGGAAATTTGAGCGGCGACGTCGGCGCGATGAAATAAGCAAACGTCAGCGTGAACAGAAAAGGTCCGACCAGTTGCGCCATGCTCTGCACGCTGCCGGATGCGCCTTGCAATTGACCCTGTTGATCCGGCGCCACGCGTCGCGTCATTAATCCCAATGTCGCCGGTCCGGCAATTCCCCACAGTGCCATCACCGGAATGCCGAGCCACGAGATCGGACCCGTCGGCGCAAGGCCGAAGATGAGGAAGCCAAGCGCGCCGAACCCCAGGCCAAGCGCCAGCGCGTTACGTTCACCGAGGCGATTGACGATCGGCCCCACCGCACCGCCCTGCACCACCATGGCGCAGACGCCGACCATCGCCAGCGTCAGCCCGACCGTCTTCTCGTCCCAGCCGTAACGGTATGTTGCATACAGCACGTAGGTGCTGGGCAATACGACATGCGCCACTTGCGCGATGAAGTTCACCACCGATAATCCCGTCAGCGTCGCATCGGACCGCAACAGCCGCCACGCGCCGAGCGGATTGGCGCTGCGCCAGTGAAACGGCGCGCGTCGGTTGCGAGGCAGCGACTCCGGCAGGATCAGTAAGCCATAAAGCGTATTGGCAAAACTCAAACCAGCCGCCACCCAGAACGGCAAGCGCGGATCGACCTCGCCAAGCAACCCGCCGAGCGCCGGCCCGAGAATGAAGCCCGCGCCGAATGCGGCGCCGACCTTGCCGAACACCGCGGCACGTTTATCCGGCGCGGTGATATCGGAGATGTAGGCGAACGCGGTCGACACGCTCGCCGCCGTGATGCCGGAAATCACGCGACCGACGAACAGCCACCACAGCGAGGGCGCGAGTGCCATCAGAACGTAATCGAGCGCAAGACCGAAATTCGACAGCAGCACCACCGGGCGGCGGCCGAAGCGATCCGACAGGCTGCCAAGCACCGGCGAGAAGATGAACTGCATCAGCGCCCACGCAGTGCCGAACACGCCGAAGATACGCGCCGCCGTTGCGGTGTCGTTGTCGACGAAGCTTTCCACCAGCTTGGGCAGGATCGGCATAATCATGCCGAGCGCCAGCATATCGAGCAGGATAGTGACGAAGATGAAAGCCACCGCCGCATTGCGCGATGCGCCGACCGGCTGGCTTGGCGTCACGCTGGCCTCCGGCGACTGATCGCTCATGAGGGACGCTTACGCTTGTGGGCGAAAGGATTGGCTTTTTCGCGCAGCGTGATGCGCACCGGCGTGCCGGGCAGTTCGAAATACTCGCGCAGGCTGTTGACGAGATAGCGCAGGTAGGATTCCGGAACCGCATCGGCACGCGAACAGAACACCACGAAACTCGGCGGCCGCGCCTTGGTCTGCGTGATGTAGTTGAGCTTCAGCCGCCGCCCGGACACTGCAGGCGGCGGATTGGCATCGACGGCCTGCTCGAACCAGCGATTGAGCGCGCTGGTCGAGACGCGACGATTCCAGATCGCATAAGCATCGACGATGCCTTGCATCAGCCGGTCGATCCCTTCGCCACGCAAACCGGAGACCGCGACAACCGGCGCGCCCTTGACCTGCGGCAGCCAGTGATCGACGTCTTTGCGTAGCTTGGCGATCTGGCTCGGTTGCCGCTCCATCAAATCCCATTTGTTGACGGCGATCACCAGCGCGCGGCCTTCGCGCTCGACCAGATCGGCAATGCGCAGATCCTGCTCCTCGAAACGGTTCTGCGCATCCATCATCAACACCACGACTTCGGCGAAGCGAACCGCGCGCAGCGCGTCGGCCACCGAGAGCTTCTCCAGCTTCTCATCGATGCGCGAGCGCCGGCGCAAACCGGCGGTGTCGAAGACGCGGAAATCGCGGCCCTGCCATTTGATCTCGACGGCAATGGAGTCGCGCGTGGTGCCCGCCTCCGGGCTGGTCAACATCCGCTCTTCGCCGAGCAGGTGATTGATCAGCGTCGATTTTCCGGCGTTGGGACGGCCGACGATGGCGACACGGATCGGCCGCGTCGCGAAATCTTCTTCGCTGAGACCCTCGATATCCTCCTCGTCGTCTTCCGGCTCGGGCATCAATACGCGCAGCGCATCGTAAAGATCGCTCATGCCCTCGCCATGTTCGGCGGAGATCTGGATCGGATCGCCGAGGCCGAGCGCGTAGGATTCCATCGCACCCAATTCGCCGTGCCTGCCTTCGCTTTTGTTGGCGACCAGCACCACCGGCTTGTTGGCGCGGCGCGCGAAGTCGGCGAACGAACGGTCGTTCGGCGTCAGCCCGGCGCGCGCGTCGATGACGAACATCAGCGCGTCGGCGCTCGCAATCGCCGTTTCGGTCTGCGCCTGCATCCGCGCGGTCAGCGAGCCGCGTGCCCCTTCGTCGAGCCCCGCCGTATCGATGATCGTGAAGGAAAGATCGCCGAGCCGCGCATCGCCTTCGCGACGGTCGCGCGTCACGCCGGGCTGGTCATCGACCAGCGCCAGCTTCTGCCCAACCAGACGGTTGAACAGGGTCGATTTGCCGACGTTGGGCCGGCCGATGATGGCAATCGTGAAAGGCATCGACGATCCGTTCGCCCACCGGCGATGTTATGTCAATGCGCGTGCGGCAAGTGCCGGACGCGATAACTGGGTCAGCGCTGGAAGCTGCCGCTCGGCAACGGCGCCGGGAATGGCGAAGGCGACGTCGCGCCAGGAGCCGCCGGTTGTGCCTGCGGCGCGGAGGCCGGCGGCTGGGCCGGTTCGGCATCCGGTGGCGGCGCCGTGGTGCTGCGGCGGCGTGCGGTGCTCTTGGCCGGCTTGGGCGCAGGCGGCGCGGCCACGGTGCTGCCCTCCTCGGCCGCCGACGATGCGTCCGGCTCGGCGGGAGCGGCGGCAGGCGCGGTCCGCGAACGTGTCCGCGATTTGCTGGACGACTTGGCCTTCGGCTCCGGCGCTGGTGCAGGTGCCGCGGCTACGGCAGGGACCGAGGCCGGATCCTGGAGCTGGGAGCGATCGACGTTGTCCTTGTACAGTTCTTTCGGCACACCCTGCTCGAGCCCGGGGACGCCTTCCGGGAACACCGGCTTGCGCTCCCCCGGAAGCTTCTTCTTGGTATCGAGGAAGTCGAACATATCGGTCGGGTCGAAGTTGCTCATGCTGCCGCTACAACCCGCCAACGCTCCTGCCAAAGACAGAAGCACGGCGGCGGCAATCAAACGTTGCGGACGGCGCATGGTCACAAATCTCTCTTAGCTTGCATCCGGTCGGCGATCGGGCCAGCCGAGCGGCAGATATCGTCGAACGTGTCGAACTCTCAGGTGGTCGCGGCGCAATCCATCTCAGCTTTTTGCTGCCGGCGGCAGCAGCGCCTGCAAGGCTTCGGCGCGGCTGCGCAGGCTGCCCGGCGTCTCGCCATCCTCGATGATCTGGTCGAGCCACTTGCGCGTCTCCGCCACGTTGTTCGCACGCCACGCCGACAGCGCCAGCAACTCGCGGGCGGAATGCCGATAGATGGCGCCGGCCTGCGCCGCGGCATCGAGCCGCTTCGCCGTGGCGTCATAACTCTCCGAATCCAGCAGCAGGCCTGCCGCGCGCACGCGCGCAAGATCCCGCTCATGGGTCCCCACGCTGGGATCGGCAGCGATGTCGTCATACATCTTGGCGGCCGCCTTCGGATCGCGCGACACCACCTCGGCAGCGGCCCGCAACCGCGCCAGAGACCGGTAACCCGACGGCGCCTCGGTCGCCAGCTTGGCGAAGGCCGCCTCGGCTTCGGCATGCTTGTTCTGGTCCGCCAGCGACACCGCGGCGTCGAACGCCACGCTGGCCTTCACCGCTTTCTGCGTCTGGATATATTCATAACCGCGCCACCCGCCGACTCCGGCGACGATCAGCACGGCCGCGCCGATGATCAGCAGGGAGTATTTTTCCCAAATCTTCTTGAGCTGTTCGCGACGGAGCTCTTCGTCGACTTCATCAAATAATTCAGACACTTATGGAAATCCCGTCCCCGATTGGCGGCGCCGTCAGGGCATCCAGCCAAGATTCAAGCCGCCGAAGCGGCGGCGATACCGTAGCGATATGGCGGTGGCAAGGCAAAGCAAGCCGCCTCAACGTCTTACCAGACCCAGGTGCGGAAGCCAAAGCCTCCACGCCGGCTGCCGACAGGAACGGCGGCAGGCAACGCCTCAGCCCTTTGGCTTCAGCGCATAGACATGCTCAGGTCCCGGAAACGCCCGGGAGCGGACGTCATTGGCATAGCCCTGAATGGCGGCCTCGATCATCGGCCCCAGTTCGCCGTAGCGCCGCACGAATTTCGGCACCCGCGGCGACAGGCCCAGCATGTCCTCCAGTACCAGCACCTGGCCGTCGCAGGCCGGGCTGGCGCCGATGCCGATGGTGGGGATCGCGATCGTCTCGGTGATCTTGCGCGCCAACGGTTCGGCCACCGCCTCGACCACCACCGAAAAGGCCCCGGCCTGCGCCACCGCGACCGCGTCGTTCTGGATCGGGCCCGGGCCATTGATGCCGTCCACCAGCCGCTGCGCCTCCTCGCGTCCCTGCGAGCGGAACGAGCCGAGGGCATTGATCGATTGCGGCGTCAGGCCGATATGCGCCATGACCGGAATGCCGCGCTGGACCAGAAACTCGATGGTCTCCGCCATGCGTTCACCGCCCTCGAGCTTCACCGCGCCGCAGTGGGTCTCCTTGAGAACGCGCGCCGCAGAGTGAAAAGCCTGCTCCTTCGACGCCTCGTAGGAGCCGAAAGGCATGTCCACCACGACCAGCGAATGCTGCGAACCGCGCATCACCGCATGGCCCTGCAGGATCATCATCTCCATCGTCACCGGAATCGTGGTCTCGAATCCGTGCATGACATTGCCGAGCGAGTCCCCGACCAGAATGACATCGCAATAGCGATCCACCAGCGCCGCCGTGTGCGCATGATACGACGTCAGCATGACGATCGGCTCACCGTTCTTGCGCGCGCGGATATCGGCCGACGTCTTGCGCCGGATGGTCGATTGAACAGACATAGTTAAACTCCGAAAACGGAACCACCGACGATGAATGAACGAGCAGCGGCCGCGGCCGCGACCGCGGGCCCGCCAAAGATCGACGCGAGACAAGCGAAAATAGTTCTGAGATCGACGCTCATCTTCCGCTCACTTTTTCCCGACATGCGAAAATCGGCATTCCTGCTCCTCGTTCTAGGATAGCGTGGAGCTGCATCTTACTGCTGCACCGCGATGTGCAGAGGTATCATTTGTTGCCGGGAACGGGCAAGGGACACACCGCCCCCTCACACTCACCACGAAGCGACAGGCAGAACTCATGCAATCCTGAATCATCGCGAGGGTGGAGGTCCGAGCACGAAATGATTTAATGCCGCGAAAAGCACGTCCCAGGCGGGCTCATCTCGCAAGATGACGTGGTTTCGACTCTCCAGCATGAGAAATTCGGCGCCCGGTATTCCGGCCGCGAGGCGATAGCCCTGTTCGAGCGGCTGCACACCGTCGTCGCGCGCATGGACCACCAGGGTCGGCACCTCGATCCTTTCAAGGCAGTCACCGACATCAAATCCGTCGACCGCCATGCGGATCGCCACAGCGTTTTCGGGCGATGTCGTTCGCCTCTGCAGTTCGACGAGCGAGTCAATCTGCTGCCTGCTGCCTCCGGGAATAAACATTGTTGCAAAAGCATCGAGGAATGTGCTGTTAGCCTTGCCCCAACCATGGCGCATCAGGGTGAGGATTGCCGCACCCTGTTCGCGATCACTCTGAGGGGTGCGTACCAGCCGCCCCTTCTCGTAACCGCCATGCAAGATCAGATGACTGACCTTCTCGGGATGACGGCTTGCATAAGCGGTTGCGATTGGAGCACCTTGGGATGTGCCGTAAAGGGCGAAAAGTTCGAAGCCCGATGCATCGACGACGGCCTCCAGATCCTCGACGAAACGCTCAAGCGAGAAGTCGGTCGTACTCCATTCCGATAGCCCATTTCCCCGCTGGTCATACCGCACGATTTGAAACTGGTGATTCAGTTGATCGAGGAGCGGTCGCCAGATTGGACTCGTCCAATCGTGCTCGAGATGAGTGAGCCAGTGACCGGCCTTAATTAGCGGGTATCCATTGCCACTCGATGCGTATGCAATTCTTGTCCCGTCTGCAGAGCGACAAAATGCAACGCGCTGGCGTGTGTCCTGAATAGCTGACTCACGCAACGGAGCCGGATTGGATTCAAGGATTTCCTCGACAGTTCCGACGAAGCGAAAACCGCGTCGCGGCAGAGTTTTGATCCACTGCTGTTGTTTGCCGTCGTCATCGATAGCCGCACGTGCAGCACTGATGCGCGCTGCGATGGCAGAGTCCGAAACGATACGTCCATTCCAGATCGCGGCGATCAGTTCGTCAGAACCAACCACGCGCTGCCGCTCCTTCACAAGATAATGGAGAAGGTCGAAAACCTGAGGTTCGATGGCGCGCGCGGAGCCGTGCCCAAACAGCTCGCGGGATTCCGGGGCGATAATGAAAGGGCCAAATCTGTAAGCCATTCCGGTCTCTGCCGTTTCGAACACTCCCGATCAGAACAGGCGACGGCGTCCGGCTCACAAACAAGGAAAAGGCAAGGAAACCGCAAGGTCTTCATCAAGCGGTTACGGCCACCGTCGGGTTAGACAAGACACATTCACCGATGGAGGCAAGCCATGACCGCACGCCCACACACGACCATTCGTCGCAGGCCGGATGGATCCCTCGACATTCCATTCTATGCCCGGAGGGCGAGAGAGGAACGCCATGCCGCGATACATGCCATGCTGACGGCGGGACTTCGATACTTGCAAAGAGCCGTAGTGCCCATGGACCGGCTCCGCGCCCCGCACCACTCCGGGCCATCCCATCCAAGCTGTATTTAGCGTATACCGGAGCATCACAAGATCGAGCGATACGCCTCGCGCAACCCCCACCGACTAAACCCGGGAGACACGATCATGACGGAAACGCCAGCAGTACGAACCACTAACGGCCGCGGACGCCTCTTCGACAGCGTGCTCGATACCATCGGCGATACGCCCGCGATCCGCATCAACCATATCGGCGTCGACAAAGTGACGATGTACGTCAAGGCGGAGTTCTTCAACCCCGCATCTTCCGTGAAAGATCGACTAGCCGTCGGTATCATCGAGGAAGCCGAACGCAGCGGCGTTCTGAAGCCTGGGCAGACCGTGGTGGAAGCGACCAGCGGCAATACCGGCATTGGTCTTGCGATGGTTTGCGCGCAGAAGGGCTATCCGCTCGTGGTTACCATGGCGGACAGTTTCTCCATAGAGCGGCGGCGGCTGATGCGGATGCTGGGCGCCAGGGTCGTGCTGACGCCGCGCGCCGAAAAAGGCTTCGGTATGTACCGGAAGGCTGTCGAGCTGGCGGAAAAGCACGGCTGGTTTCTCGCGCATCAATTCGAGGCCGCCGCCAATGCGGCGATCCATGAAGCCACGACCGGACGGGAGATCATAAACGATTTCGCCAGTCAGCGGCTCGACTACTTCGTCACTGGTTACGGTACCGGCGGCACCATGGTCGGCGTCTCGCGCGTGCTGCGCAAGGAACGGCCTGAGACGAAGATTATTCTCAGCGAGCCGGCCAACGCGCAATTGATTGGCAGCGGCAAAGCTCAGCAGCGCACGGCGGACGGCGAACCAGCAGCCGGCCACCCGGCATTCGAGCCGCACCCAATTCAAGGCTGGACGCCCGACTTCATTCCGAAAGTTCTGCAAGAGGCGATCGACAAACGATATTACGATGAACTGATCCCCATTGCGGGGCCGAAGGCCATCGAATGGGCCAAGGCTCTGGCGCAGCGCGAAGGCATCTTCACCGGCATTTCCGGCGGGGCAACTTTCGGCGTGGCGCGGCAGGTTGCCGAGAAAGCTCCTGCCGGCTCCGTCATTCTCTGCATGCTGCCCGACACCGGCGAACGCTATCTCTCAACACCGTTATTCGACGCCATTCCGGCGGAGATGGACGAAGCGGAGCTGGAGCTGTCGCGATCGACGCCTGGCTACCAGATGCCGGCGGCGTGAGGGACCAAATTCAACCCGGCATGACGGATCATACCGCGGGCATTGGGGGTCTAAGCCCCCATGACCGGCACGCCGATGACGAAGGGATGAAACACTAGCGCCAGCGCCAGATAGATCACGAGGCCAAGCACGACGGCGATGACATCGTTGCCGACGCCGCCGACCGGGATCGGCGGCGCGCCCGGGTCGCTGCGGCGCTTCAGCGAGATGCGATCGAACACTGCCCAGGCGAGGAACGAGCCGAACAGAACGATGGAGCCGAGATCGCCGTTGGCCAGCAGGTGCGCCAATGCCCACAGCTTGATGCCAGCCAGCATCGGATGTTTCAGTTTGGCGTAGATGCGGCCGCGGACATAGGACGCGACCACCAGAATGACCGCGAACGGCATCACTGCCAACGCGATGTGACGCATCGCCACGGGCGGATACCAGACGTCGATCCAGCCGGTGGCGCGATAGTGCGCGAAGCCCCACACGATCAACACCAGGCCCAGCGCCGAGAGCAGCGAATAACCGATCTTGTATCCCGCCGCGCCGCGTGCCGCGATCAACCGCGCGCGCAGCTCGCGGCGAGTCGTGACCAGATGCGTTCCGAAGAACAGCACGAGGCCGACGATCATCACGCCAAGTCCCATTGCGCCCTCCTCAGCGGCCAAGTTCCAACCAGAACCCGCCTAACATCTTTGCAGGGTCTCGCGCAATGCAGACGAATTGCCGCTTGCCGTGTCAGGGATGGGCTGGGCCACCGCCGATTTTGCGATTATCGACATAGCGCACCAGGATGGGGCGGCCGGCAAGCGCACCGCCGAGCCCTTTGCTGAAGGCCAGCGGCGCACATGCATCGAGGGATGCGGCAATCGCCTTGCGATAAATCTCGCGGGTCTCCGGCGTTACGTCGCGTTTGCTGTAGGTCACTTGCGGCGCACCGAAGATGGCACCGGAGCGCTTGAAACTGAACCGCACCGACATCTGCATGTCCTGTTGCGCCTTCTCTGCCGGAGGCGGCGTCCAGCAGGCGCGCAGCGCGGAGAACAGGTCCGCAATGGTGTTCAGGTCGTGATCCGGCTTCACGTACTTCGCGGCATCCTGTTCCGGCGGCACGCTCTCGATGGTGAGTTGCAGGTTCTGCCCGTAAGGATAATCGATCTCGGGAATGCACGGACCATGGTTGAATACGCTGCAGGTGTAAGGCGCGCACGGTTCGCCGCTCAGCACGCTGCATGGCGCGTGCGAAAATGGCGTCGCGTCGATCTGATGGCGTTGCCGGCGCGCGTCCGCGGGCCCGGCCAACCCGCAAGCTGCAAGGAAGATCACGCCGAGGGCGATACGCCAACGCATCGCAGGCTCTCCGCCACTACACCGTCCGTTGAGATGATATGTCACGGTCCGCCGATCAAGAGGGGGCGGGCTTGACCCGCGCCTCGTGTCCCGCATGATGCGAGCCGATCGCGCAGAACAACAAGGCGGAAACCGCATCGCGATGTCTCTTCAGCAAAACGGCCCAGAGGAAACTTCGATGCCCCACCCTTTCGAGCGCAGCCACTCCATCGTCATTGCGGCAAAGCCCGAGGCGGTTTTCGATTATGTCACCAATCCGAAATCGTGGCCGGAATGGCTGCCCTCGTCGCACCAGATCGATTGCGATGACCGGCCAATGCGGTTCGGCGACACCTTCCACGAGCACTGGAGCACGCGGACGGCAAAGGTCGAACTCGACTGGCTGGTCATCGCCTGCGAGCGCCCGAATCTGTGGATCGGCCTGACGCAAACCTCGTTCATGGGACCCATCGTCGTGCAGTACAATTGCGAGGCGGTGGATGGCGGCACCAGTTTCGTCCGCACGCTGCGCAATCCGGCGCGTCCGAAATTGCCGACCGACGACATGATCGCGCGCATGGATGCCGAAGCGAAACTAGGGCTCGGCAATATCAAGCGCAACGTCGAAGCGCGCTGTGCGCGTACGCATTTCTAGTGAGCGAAGGTGCCCTCACCCGGAGAGGCCGGAGCGAAGTCGCCGTCATCCTCAGCGTCGTCCCCGCGCAGGCGGGAATCCATAACCCTTGGCGGTCGCGATTGAGGATGAGTGATCCATTCAAAGATCATGATCGCCGTCTGTACCATTGACGTCACGGCGTATGGGTCCCCGCCTGCGCGGGGACGACGGCGAAGTTTGTTGTAATGCGGCTTCACGATCGTGCCGCAACATCATCATGCAATGACCTCGAAATTTTCGCGGAACGACCGCGCGGCTCAACCACATTGATCGCTCCAGCAACAACACGGAGCTGAATTGATGAACGTGAAACTCCTCGCCGCCGCTGCTGCCATCGCCGCTCTTGCCGCCACCGGCGCGCAGGCGCAAACCGCCGCACCGAGCCATGGCATGGGTGTGCAACAGAAGGGATCGGCCAGCAGCAGCGCAGGCGGACAACGGGTTCAGGAGAAGGGCTCCGCATCCGGTACCGTCGGGTCATCCGCAACGCGCGGACACACCGGCGCCAAGGCTGGAACCAATGGTTCGGTTGATACGCAGGGCGCGGGCGCCAGCGGCGCGGGAAGCACGAGCGGATCGATGCGCTAACCCGGACTAAGCCTCCACGAAAGACGCATCCGGAACGGTCGGCCCTCGCGCCGGCCGTTCTGCTATGCCGTCTTCTTCACGTCCTTGATGTTGGAGAAGACGATGCCTTCGCTGCGCTCGCGCGTGTAGTCGAGATAGAACTGGTTGCGCGCGAGGAAGACCGGATCGCCATCGACGTCGTCGGCGACACCGGAGCCGTTCGCCGCGATGAACGCGTCGAGTTTCTTGCGATCGTCGGATGAAATCCAGCGCGCCAATTGAAACTCACTGACTTCGAAATCGACCGGCAGCGAATACTCGGCATCGAGCCGCGCCTTGAGCACGTCGAGCTGCAACATGCCGACGACGCCGACCAGCGCCGGTGCGCCGTCGCGCGGCCGGAACACCTGCACGACGCCTTCTTCCGACATCTGTTGTAAGGCTTCCTTGAGCTTCTTCGCCTTCATCGCATCGGTCAGCCGCACGCGGCGGACGATTTCCGGGGCGAAGCTCGGCACGCCGACGAAGGTCAGATCCTCGCCCTCAGTCAGCGTATCGCCGATGCGCAAGGTGCCGTGATTAGGAATGCCGACGACGTCGCCGGCGAAAGCCTCATCAGCCAAGGCGCGATCCTGCGCGAAGAAGAATTGCGGCGACGACAGACTCATGTTCTTGCCGGTACGCGTCAGCTTGGCTTTCATGCCGCGCGTCAGCTTACCGGAGCAAAGCCGCGCGAACGCGATCCGGTCGCGATGGTTCGGATCCATGTTGGCCTGGATCTTGAACACGAAGGCGGTCATGCGCGGCTCGTCGGCCTCGACCTTGCGCAGGTTGCTGTCCTGCGCGCGCGGCGGCGGCGCGAATTTGCCCAGGCCTTCGAGCAGGTCGCCGACGCCGAAGTTGCGCAGTGCCGAGCCGAAATATACAGGCGTCAGATGGCCTTCGCGAAACGCCTCGAGCTCGAACGGCTTGCAGGCTTCCGACACCAGCTCCAGTTCGTCCTTGACCTCGGCGACGTTGAGGTTGGCGTTACGCGACGCCAGATCGGCGATATCGATCTGCTCCGCCGCGCCGGTCTTGGCGCCGCCGCCTTCGAGCAGCCGTACGCCGCCGGTGGCGATGTCGTAGGTGCCGAGAAAATCGCGCCCGCGGCCGACCGGCCAGGTCATCGGCGTGGTGTCGAGCGCCAACGTCTTTTCGATCTCATCCAGCAACTCGAAGGTATCGCGGCTTTCGCGATCCATCTTGTTGATGAAGGTAATGATCGGGATGTCGCGCAGGCGACAGACCTCGAACAGCTTGCGGGTGCGTGCCTCGATGCCCTTGGCGGCGTCGATCACCATCACCGCGGAGTCGACGGCAGTAAGCGTGCGATAGGTGTCTTCGGAGAAGTCTTCGTGGCCTGGCGTATCCAGCAGGTTGAAGACGAGACCTTCGAATTCGAAGGTCATCACAGAAGTGACCACCGAGATACCACGGTCGCGTTCGATCTTCATCCAGTCCGAGCGCGTGTTGCGCCGTTCGCCCTTGGCCTTGACCTGACCGGCGAGATTGATGGCGCCGCCGAACAGCAGCAGCTTTTCGGTCAACGTGGTCTTGCCGGCGTCCGGGTGCGAAATGATCGCGAAGGTGCGGCGGCGAGCGACTTCAGACGCCAGCGGCGAGTGCGGCGCGGTTTCAATGGCAGTAGCGAGTTCGGACATAGGCGTGGCTGTGGCAGGGAAAGCGGGCAGGATCAAGGGGGTATGCAGCCGAATTGGCTACGCTCATACCGCCCTCGTTTCGCCTCTCGACCCGAAATGGGATGGCATGCCCGGAACGCAAGCACCCTACGCCGCCAAGACAGTTGCGCGCGGGATCGGCAGGTCCCATATCCGGAACCGGAAGGACGACCTTCCACCTCAATTCATCACCCGCGGGGACGGCCCTGCCAACATGTTGGGAGAGCCCGTCATGGCGTGGTTCATGCTCTTTGTCGCTGGATTGATGGAAATCGGCTGGGCAATCGGCCTCAAATATACCGATGGATTTACCCGCATGGTCCCTTCCGTACTGACGGCGGCGGCCATGGTCATCAGCGTCGTCCTGCTGGGATTGGCCTTGAAGACGCTGCCGGTCGGCACCGCCTATGCGGTCTGGACCGGGATCGGCGCTGTGGGAACCGCGATCCTCGGCATCGTGCTGCTTGGCGACCCGGCCACCGCCGCGCGGCTGGCCTCGATCGGCCTGATCGTCGCCGGGATCGTCGGGCTCAAGCTGGTCACCTGATCAGCGGATGAACGCGACCGCCCAATAGGTCAGCGCGGCGACCAGCGCCGAGGCCGGCACGGTAATGACCCAGGCGTAGACGATGGAGCTGGCGACGTTCCAGCGCACCGCCGAGGCGCGCCGTGCCGCGCCGACGCCAACGATGGCGCCGGTAATAGTGTGCGTCGTCGACACCGGCACCCCGAGGAACGTCGCGGCGAACAGGGTCGCGGCGCCTCCTGTCTCGGCGCAGAAGCCCTGCATCGGCGTCAGGCGGGTGATGCGCAGCCCCATGGTTCGGACGATCCGCCAGCCACCCATCAACGTGCCCATCGCCATCGCCGCCTGGCAGGCCAGCACCACCCAGAACGGCACGCTGAATTCGCTACCGAGATACCCTTGCGAAAACAGCAGCACGGCAATGATGCCCATTGTCTTCTGGGCGTCGTTGCCGCCGTGGCCGAGCGAATAGAGCGACGCGGAAAAGAACTGCAGAATGCGAAACGCACGATCGACCGCGAAGGGCGTCGAGCGCACCGACGCCCACGACACGATCGCCACCAACACCAGAGCCAGCAGGAAGCCGACCAGCGGCGACAGCACGATGGCCAGCAATGTCTTCGACAGGCCGCTCCACACCACGGCGGAAATGCCCGCCTTGGCGATGCCGCCGCCAAGCAATCCGCCTATCAACGCATGCGAACTGCTCGACGGGATACCCAGCGCCCATGTCACGAGATTCCAGACAATGGCGCCGATCAATGCCGCGAAGATCACCTGCGCATTGATGAATTCCGGCTCGATGATGCCGGTGCCGATGGTATTGGCGACGTGCAGACCGAACACCAGAAACGCGACGAAATTGAAAAACGCCGCCCACAGCACGGCATATTGCGGCCGCAACACGCGCGTCGAGACGATCGTCGCGATCGAATTGGCGGCGTCATGCAGTCCATTGAGAAAATCGAATAGCAGCGCGACCGCAATCAGGCCTGCCACAATCGGAAAACCAAGCGTGGCGTCCACTACGCGGCCCTGCCCTTATACGTGTTCGATGACGATGCTGTTGATCTCATTGGCAACGTCGTCAAAACGGTCCGCGACCTTTTCAAGATGGTCGTAAATTTCCGCGCCGACGATGTAATCCATCGTGTTGGCCGTGCGGTGCTTAAGGAACAACTCCTTCAGGCCGATGTCGTGCAGATCGTCGACACGGCCTTCCAGCTTGGTCAATTCCTCGGTCATCGCCGTCAGCATCGCGACGTTATCCCCGATCGACTGCATCAACGGCACTGCGCGCGCGACAAGGTTGGCGCACTCGACGAGCAAGGCACCGATTTCGCGCATCGGCGGCTCGAATGCCCGCACCTCGAACAGCACCACCGCCTTGGCGGTCTGCTGCATCTGGTCGATGGCGTCATCCATCGAGGTAATCAGATTTTTGATGTCGACGCGGTCGAATGGGGTGATGAAGGTACGCCGCACCGCGGTTAGCACCTCGCGGGTGATGCCGTCAGCATCGTTTTCGAACTGGTTGACGCGCTGGCAAAACACCGGCGTTTCATCGCCGCCGCGCAACATCGCTTCCAGGGCCATGGCGCCCTGCACGCCCGTCTTGGCATGGCGCGCGAAAAGCTCGAAGAACCGTTCCTCTCGCGGCAGTAAAGCTCGAAACCAGCGTAACATCGTTATTTCCTGGCGATTGCCATAGCCGCAACATCGGCGCATGCCGGATGTCGACGCTTCCGGCCAGAACGGTGCTCCCGCGCCGGCAGATCCACAAAGCAGGAGGCCTTATGTGCAGCGCAACGTCACTCCGTTGTCATAAACCATTTCCGGCAGGCGCGCGCAATGACCCGGACGACAACAATATTCATCCACCGATTTATGCGCTTCTCAGCCCGGCCGGCCGGCAAGAAGGCAGCCGCGCCCGCCCGTCACAAGGCGACCTCGCCGATTTCGGAATGTGGCTGCGGACCCCCGGGACCTCGCTTTGCCCGCGAGATCCGCTGGAGGCCGTTCACGGATTAAAGCGAGCGGCGGAAATAGTGGGCCAGTTCGCCGATGATGCCTCGGCGGAATGTCAGCACGCAGACGACGAACACCAGCCCCTGGATGACCGTCACCCACTGGCCAAACCCGGCAAGGTATTGCTGCATGGCGATGATGACGAAAGCGCCGACAACCGGTCCGAACACAGTCCCGAGGCCGCCGACCAGTGTCATCAGCACGATTTCGCCCGACATCGTCCAGTGCACGTCGGTCAGCGACGCATTCTGGGCGACAAACACCTTGAGCGACCCGGCAAAGCCCGCCAGCGTCCCTGACAGGATGTACGCCAGCAGCTTGTATTGATCGGTCTTGTAGCCAAGCGAGATCGCGCGCTGCTCGTTTTCGCGGATCGACTTCAGCACCTCGCCGAACGGCGAGTTGATGGCGCGATAGATAAGCAGGAAGCCCAGCAGGAAGCCGATCAGGATGACGTAATAGAGCGTCGTCGGTTGCGACAGGTCGAAGATGCCAAACATCTTGCCCTGCGGAATGCCCTGAATGCCGTCTTCACCATGGGTGAACGGCGTCTGAAGGTAGATGAAGTAGACCAACTGCGACAGCGCCAGGGTGATCATCGCGAAGTAGATGCCGAGGCGCCGAATAGCGATGAGACCCGTGATCACGGCAAGACCGGCCGCACCGAGAATGCCGACAATAATGCCGAGCTCGGGGGAAACGCCCCACACCTTCAAGGCGTGCGCGGTGAAATAGCCTGCCGTCCCCAGAAACATGGCGTGTCCGAAGGACAGCAACCCGCCGTAGCCCACCAAAAGGTTGAAGGCGCAGGCCAGCAGCGCGAAGCAGAGTCCCTGCATGACGAAGAACGGATAGACGCCGGTGAAAGGCACCACCACCAGCAGCGCCGTCATCAGGACGAACGCCACCATTTCATCGCTGTAGCTGCGGCGTGCCGTTGGAATGGAATCGTCGGTCAATGCTGACATGTTATGTTGCCCGTCCCGTCAGTCCCGCCGGCTTCACCAGCAACACCAGCACCATCAAGACGAAGACGACGGTGTTGGAAGCCTCGGGATAAAAATATTTGGTCAAACCCTCGATGATGCCGAGAGAGAACCCAGTGATGATCGAGCCCATGATCGAGCCCATGCCACCGATCACCACCACGGCAAAGACCACAATGATCAAGTCCGACCCCATCAGCGGTCGCACCTGATTGATCGGCGCCGACAGCACGCCAGCCAGCGCAGCCAGGCCGACGCCGAGACCGTAAGTCAGCGTGATCATGCGCGGTACGTTGATGCCGAAGGCACGAACCAGCGTCGGATTCTCAGTTGCCGCGCGCAAGTATGCGCCGAGCTGCGTCCGCTCGATCAGATACCAGGTGAGCAGGCAGACCACGAGCGAGAAGATGACGACCCAGCCGCGATAGATCGGCAGGAACATGAATCCGAGATTCATGCCGCCCTTCAACTGATCGGGAATGGCGTACGGCAGGCCGGACGAACCGAAATAGTTCTGGAAGATACCCTGGATGATGAGCGCCAGGCCGAACGTCAGCAGCAGTCCGTAAAGATGATCGAGGCCTGTCAGCCATTTCAGCATCGTTCTTTCGAGGATCATGCCGAAGATACCGACCGCGATCGGCGCGATGATCAACGCCGGCCAATAGCTCAGGCCAAGCCCGTTGAGGAGAAAATAGGCGCAGAATGCGCCCATCATGTAGAGCGCGCCGTGAGCGAAGTTGATGATGTTGAGCATACCGAAGATGACGGCCAGTCCGAGACTCAACAGCGCATAGAATGAGCCGTTGATCAGCCCGACCAGGAGTTGCGCGGAAAGCGCCTGTAGATTGATCGACATGTTGCTCTCAACTTCAATCGATGAGGTTAAAGCGCCCGGCGAACACAGCCCGCCGGGCGCTCCGTTTTATTTCTTCAGCAGCGGACAGGTGCTCTTGTCGAGCGGCGTGAAGGCTTCGCTCGCCGGAATGGTCGCGACCAGCTTGTAGTAGTCCCACGGCCCCTTCGACTCCGATGTGCTCTTCACTTCGAACAAATAGGCGTCGTGGATATTGCGCCCGTTCGGCTCGATCTTGCCCTTGCCGAACAGCGGATCGTCGGAAGGAATCTCCTTCATCGCGGCAACAACCTTGGCGCCGTCATGCGGATTCTCGCCGAGCTTGTCGAGCGTCTTGAAGTAATGGATCAGCGACGAATAAACGCCAGCCTGAACCATCGTCGGCATCGCCTTGTTCTTCATCCGCTCCTGGAAGCGTTTCGAGAAAGCTCGCGTTCCGTCGTTTAGATCCCAGTAGAACGTCTCGGTCATGTTGAGGCCATTGGCGACATTCAAACCGAGGGCATGCACGTCGGAGATGAACATCAGCAACGCAGCAAGCTTCTGGCCGCCCTTGACGATCCCAAATTCGGATGCCTGCTTGATGCTGTTGACCGTATCGCCGCCGGCATTGGCCAGACCGATTACCTTGGCCTTCGAGGCCTGCGCCTGCAGCAGGAAGGACGAGAAGTCGGCGGTGTTCAGCGGATGCTTGACGCTACCGACGACCTTGCCGCCAAGCGCATTCACGGCCGCGGTGGTATCTCGCTCGAGCGCCGTCCCAAAGGCATAGTCGGCCGTGAGGAAAAACCAGGTGTTACCGCCGCTCTTGGTCAGCGCCGAACCCGTGCCATGCGCGAGCGTGTAGGTGTCATAGGTCCAGTGAATGGTGTTCGGGGTGCACTGGCTATTTGTCAGGTCCGATGTGCCGGCACCCGAATCCAGAAGGATCGAGTTCTTCTCCTTGACCAGATTGTTGACCGCCAGGGCCACCGACGACGTCGGCACGTCCGCGATCACATCGACCTTGTCCACGTCGATCCATTGGCGCGCGAGGTTAACGCCGATATCCGGCTTGTTCTGATGGTCGCCGGAGATAACGTCGATCTTCCAGCCCTTCTTGGTCAGGCCGGAGTCCTCGATCGCCATCTGCGCGGCGATGACCGAGCCGGGGCCCGCGAGATCGGCATACAGACCGGATTGATCGTTGAGCACACCGATCTTGACGACCTTGTCTCCCGCCATCGCGCCGCTGATGGCGCCAAACGCGACTGTCGTTCCCAACAAAAATGCAGCGATTTTCTTGTTCATTTTCTCCCCACGTCTACGGACAAAATTTGTCTACACCCCGAGATAGGTATGCAGCTTGTCCATATTGGCTTGCAGCTCCGAATTGGCGAAGCCGTCAATAATCTTGCCGTGCTCGACGATGTAGAAACGGTCAGCAACCGTCGAAGCGAACCGGAAATTCTGCTCGACGAGCAGGATCGTGAAGCCCTCGGATTTGAGGCGCGAAATGGTATGCCCGATCTGCTGGATGATGACCGGGGCCAATCCTTCGGTCGGCTCGTCCAGCATCAGGAAGCGTGCGCCGGTGCGCAGGATACGGGCGATCGCCAGCATCTGCTGCTCGCCGCCGGACAGCTTGGTGCCCTGACTGTTGAGACGCTCTTTCAGATTGGGAAACAGATCGAAAATCTGCTCCAGCGAGAGGCCACCACTGCGAATGGTCGGCGGCAGCATGAGGTTCTCGCGCACGTCGAGGCTGGCGAAGATGCCGCGCTCCTCCGGGCAGAACGCGACGCCAAGGCGCGCGATCTTGTCCGACGACATGCGAATAATTTCATTGCCCTCGTATTTGATCGATCCCGTCCGCTTGCCGATGATCCCCATCACCGACTTGAGCGTCGACGTCTTGCCGGCGCCGTTGCGCCCAAGCAGCGTCACGACTTCACCGCTTCTCACATCGAAATTGATTCCATGGAGAATGTGCGACTCGCCGTACCACGCTTCGAGGTTACGCACTTCGAGCACCGGCGATCCCGCCTGCGCATTGCCACCCTTGGCTGCCGGATCGGCCACCTTCAAATCAACCATGACCGGCCCCCAAATAGGCTTCCTTGACGCGCTCGTCCTTCGTCAGATCGGCATAGTTGCCTTCGGCAAGGACCTTCCCGCGCGTCAGCACGGTGATGATGTCCGACAGATTGGCGACGACGTTGAGATTATGTTCGACCATCAGGATAGTATACTTCGCCGAGATCCGCTTGATCAGCGCGGCGATCTTGTCGATGTCCTCGTGCCCCATGCCAGCCATCGGCTCGTCGAGCAGCATCATTTCCGGATCGAGCGCCAGCGTTGTCGCGATCTCGAGCGCACGCTTGCGCCCGTAAGGCATTTCGACAGCCGGTGTATTGGCGAACTCGCTCAAGCCGACGTCGTCGAGCAATTCATGCGCGCGAGGATTGAAGCGATCGAGCACGCTCTTGGAGCGCCAGAAGTCGAACGAAGTTCCGTGCTGCCGCTGCAGCGCGACGCGTACGTTCTCGAGCGCGGTCAAATGCGGAAACACCGCTGAAATCTGGAACGAACGAACCAGGCCGAGCCGGGCGACATCGGCCGGCGCCATCGACGTGATGTCCTGGCCCTTGTAGAGGATTTGTCCCGCAGATGGCTGCAGGAACTTGGTCAGCAGGTTGAAGCAGGTCGTTTTGCCGGCACCATTCGGACCGATCAAGGCATGGATACTGCCCCGACGGATACGCAGGTTAACCTCACTGACAGCGACGAACCCAGCGAACTCTTTGGTTAGTCCGTGGGTTTCGAGAATGAACTCATCCGCCAATTAACTTCCCCCAGCAGTCATCGCGCGTTGTGCCCCGCACGCGACTGATTTGTATCATTGTGCCTGTTACGTGATGTCTTGGAACACCAACGGCCGGCTTAGGTCTAGCCGAAATATGCCGCTAACGCCCACCGTTACGCAAGGCACAAATCGGCGCATATTCGTCCTTAGTTGAACTTCCCCCGAATATAGACCTTTTAGGCCGAATCGCGTTCCGGAGGCCTTCTCGGGAGCATGAATGGCTATCGGCCGCCTCGCACATCCTTGGCGTAAGTCTCTGGCTTGAAGCCGACCAGCAGCCTATTCCCGAGATCGAGCACTGGTCGCTTGATCATCGAGGGTTGCGCGACCATCAAAGCGATGGCCTTACGCTCATTGAGGTCCGACTTGTCGGATTCGGGCAACTTGCGAAAGGTGGTCCCCGCGCGATTGAGCAGGGTTTCCCAGCCTACATCCTTGCACCAGCGTTCGAGTTGCGCCTTCTCGATTCCGGCGACCTTATAGTCGTGGAAGTTGTATTTCACACCCTGCTTGTCCAGCCAGGTTCGCGCCTTCTTGATGGTGTCGCAATTCTTGATGCCGTACATCGTGATGGCCATCCGGCGCTCCGTGCTGCGATCTCAGGGCCGCGGCGGAATATTCAGCCCGCGCTCGACCGCCGGGCGTGCGAGACCGCGCTCCAGCCAGGCCGGAACACGCTTCAGGCTGGCGAAGTCCACCAGTTCAGCGGCGCCATAGAACCCGATCAGGTTTCGCACCCAACCGAGCATGGAAATATCCGCGATCGTATAGTCGTCGCCCATGATCCATTTTCGACCGTCGAGGCGCCCCTCGATGACGCCGAGCAGCCGCTTGGACTCATCGGCATAACGTTGCAAAGGCCGCTTGTCTTCGTACTCACGGCCCGCGAACTTGTGAAAGAAGCCGACCTGACCGAAGATCGGTCCCATCGCCGCCATCTGGAAGTAGACCCATTGGATCGTCTCGATCCGCCGCGCCGGATCGGCCGGCAACAGCTTGCCAGTCTTCTCCGCAAGGTATTGCAGGATCGCGCCGGACTCGAACAGGCCCAGCGGCTTGCCGCCCGGACCATCGGGATCGATGATCGCGGGGATCTTCCCGTTCGGGTTTAACGACAGAAATTCGGGTGTCCACGTCTCGTTCTTGCCGATCGCGATGGCGTGCGCCTCGTAAGGCAATCCGATCTCTTCCAGCATGATCGAAACCTTGACGCCATTGGGCGTCGGAAACGAATAAAGCTGCAGACGGTCGGGGTGCTTGGCGGGCCAACGCTTGGCAATCGGAAACGCAGACAAATCAGACATTCGCAACCTCGTGACGCGAGCGGTTCGATCTTGGATTGCAGGACAAGAGCGATCTCGCTCGTTCACGCCGCGTCCAATCGACGATCACTCAATACCCAGGCAAATGAGGTGGAGACCTTTCGCAGAAGTTTCAGGCTTCGGCAAGACGAGGCGCGCAAGCCCGCCTGTGGCTATCGGTTCACTCCCACTCGATGGTGCCGGGCTATGGCAAAGCACTGATTTTTCAGTGCAAATTTTTTCTGTGCACGAGAGAGAACCATCTCCCCGATCCGTCAAAAATTTGCGCTCTTGAATTCAAATCCGAATTCCGCCGATTTGGAATCTACTCGGTTTCAGCGACTATCGGTATCAATCGGTCGAATTTATTGAATCTCCATCGCGTAAGCGGCGGTGACGCACCAGCGAAAAAGACCGTCAGTCCTAAGGAAGACCGCTGAGTGTCGTGCACTTCTCAATTCAAGCACCAACCGACGCGGGACAACGATGTCCTTGGCCGTTGCCTCCACAGGAAGGCGCTCGGCAATCGATTGAGTTGGATCAAGTCTATTTCAGACCGAGAATGATATGCTGGTTTTTGAGGAGATGTGCCATCGACGAGCAGACCACCCCCGACATACTGGTGCCCGCGCGACTGCCTGGGAACCCGCACGCTCTCACCGCCGCCGACGTGATGGCACAACTACAGGTAACGAGCGCTGATGGGTTGTCCGACCAAGCAGTCAGGGCGCGACATCAGCGTTTCGGGCCGAATACAATCACCTCCCGGCGCGCCGCCAGCGTGCTGCGCTTGCTGCGACATCAATTCATGAGCCCAGTCGTCTACCTCCTGGGCATGGCTGCGGCATTGGCGTTCTATTTCGGCGAGTTGGAGGAAGGCACCGCCATTGTCGCCGTCCTCGCGATCAACGCGCTAATTGGCTTCGTGACGGAGTTGAAGGCCTCGCGCTCCATCGAAGCGCTGCGCGCGCTTGGTGGCCGTACGGCTCGGGTACGCCGCGAGGGCCGTGTGCGCCTTATTCCTGCAGATGAACTGGTGCCGGGCGACATCGTACTACTGGACGCCGGCGACGCAGTTTCCGCTGATCTACGGCTTGTTGAGTCGTCGCGGCTGTCGGCGGACGAGTCCACATTGACGGGCGAGTCTGTCCCGGTAGACAAGGAAACATCGCCGGTCGCGCGCAACGGTCGTCTCGGCGACCGCGTCTCGATGCTGTTCAAGGGCACGGCCGTGACGCGCGGCAGTGGTTCCGGCGTCGTGGTAGCGACCGGGCTTGCGACAGAGCTCGGCCGGGTCACACAGCTCGTCCTCGAGGCTCATGCGGGCAGTTCACCGCTCGAGCGTAAGCTCGCTCGACTATCGACACAGCTCGTCTGGGCGACGGTGGTCATAGCGGCCGCAATCGCCATCATCGGCCTGATCGTCCATGAAGATGCTTTCCTGATGATCGAAGCGGCGATCGCCCTCGCCGTTGCAGCAATTCCCGAAGGCCTCCCGATCGTGGCGACGCTGGCGCTCGCGCGGGGAATGTGGCGGATGGCACGCCAGAATGCGTTGATCGAGCGCCTGTCGGCGGTCGAAACGCTCGGCGCCACGACCGTCATTTTGAGCGACAAGACCGGCACCCTGACCGAGAACCGGATGACGGTGCGCCGACTCTACGTGCCGTCAGGTGAGATCGAGGTCGAAGCAACTGCACATAAGATCGCCTCGGCTGCCCGCTTTGCCGAAGACCGGCAAGTGAATGCACTGCTGCGTATCGCTGCCCTATGTAATGACGCTCAACTCGAGCACGCCGACGAGAACGGCAGCGGCGATCCCATGGAAATCGCGCTTCTGCGTGCCGGACTGCAAGCAGGCTTGAAGCTGGCGCCGCTACTGCACCAACACCGCGTTGTCCGAAAGCATGCCTTCGATCCTGGCACCAAGATGATGGCGACGGTACATGAAAGTGGCGATGGCTTCCTCGTCGCGGTCAAAGGTGCGCCAGAAGCAGTGATTGTCGCCGCGACGCGCGCGATTGCCGACCACGGTGAGATCGCGTTGAACGACGACATACGCGCCGAATGGCTCGGCCGCGCCGATCAGCTCGGCCATCACGGCCTCCGCGTGCTCGCCTGTGCGATGAAGATGGAAACGCAGACCGATTGTGCGCCTTATGAAGATCTCGTGCTCATTGGTCTGATCGGTTTGGAGGACCCGGCGCGTGCCGACGTGCCCAATGCTATCCATGACTGTCGTCGCGCCGGCGTCCGCGTCGTGATGGTGACCGGCGATCACGCCGTGACGGCGCGCAGCATCGGCCGTGCCGTTGGGCTCGCCGATCAGGCAGCCAATGTCGTCGACGGCAAGGCGATCGACAAGGTTATCGAGGCGGGCCCGACCGCACTTCGCAAAATCAGCATCTTCGCCCGAGTGACCCCGGCCGAGAAGCTCGCTCTCGTAAAGGCCTATCAGGCAGCGGGCGATATCGTCGCCATGACCGGCGACGGTGTCAACGACGCGCCTGCACTGCGTCAGGCAGATATTGGCGTCGCGATGGGGCTGCGCGGTACGGACGTGGCGCGCGAGGCGGCCGCCATGATCTTGCTCGACGACGCGTTCCCAACCATCGTTAACGCGATCCGCCAGGGCCGCATCATCTTCGGCAATATCCGCCGCTTCGTCGCTTATCTCTTGTCGTGCAACCTGAGTGAAGTGATGGTAGTCGGGATCGCGGTGGTATCAGCCCTGCCGCTGCCGCTGCTGCCCCTGCAGATCCTCTATCTGAATCTCGTCACGGACGTATTTCCTGCATTCGCGTTGGCAATGGGCGAAGGCGAGGCTGGCATCCTCGACCGGCCACCGCGGGATCCCAAGGAACCCATCCTTGGACGCAGGCAGTGGCTTTTGATTGTCCTGCATGGCTGCGCGCTCACCGCCGGCACCGTCGCAGCACTGGTGGCAGCCCGCTGGCTCAATCTCGACGCGCGGCAATCGGTGACCGTCACCTTCCTCACTCTCGCCTTCGCGCAGCTCTGGCATGCCTTCAACATGCGAAGCGCGCGCGCCGGACTCCTCCTCAACGAGGCGACGCGGAATGTATGGCTGTGGGCCGCCGTCGGGCTTTGCGCCGTACTGCTTGCTGCACCGCCTTACCTGCCGCCAGCCGCGCACCTCTTGCATCTAGCGCCGCTCACTACTGCAATGTGGGCCGCCGTCCTGGGTTGCAGCCTGGCACCTCTCGTCGCAACGCAGGCGATCATGGCTATCGTCGGTTGGCGGAATGTGACGACGCGATGACGGCGATACTGTTAGCTTGGCTGAAATTCGCCGCATGCACCGCCTTGATCGGCCTCGCCGGACCCGCCTTGACGCGCTATGGCGACGTTATCGCGCGCCTGACTGGCCTGTCGCGGTCCTGGGTCGGCCTTGTCCTCCTTGCGACTGCAACCTCGCTGCCCGAGCTGTTCACCGCGATGCGCGCCGCCTTCACCTACGAGCGGCGCGTGCGGCCGCCACCGGAGTTCGCCGAAGTTGAGGGCGGCATCTCGTTGCGCGTCGCCGCGCTGCGGTATGCCACCGCAGCTATTGTGGTGATTGTCGCGGGCTCCTGGTTGCCTTTCGTCGGCCAAGAAATCGGCGACACGATGGGATGGAAAACCACTTTCGTCGGCGCGTTGTTCATCGCCGGGCCACTGACGGAGGTAAGCGAAAGAAGATCGTAAGCGATAAGGTCGCATGAATATGGGAGCGGCTGGCTACAATCGACATCTAACAATACGTGTCAGTCGCCGATTGTACGCTGCACTACTCCAGACTATCCGTTTGTACGCGTCCTTATTCCCACTCGATCGTGCCGGGCGGCTTCGACGTGACGTCGTAGACGACGCGATTTACGCCCTTGACCTCGTTGATGATGCGCGTCGCGGTCTCGCCGAGAAATTTCATATCGAAGGGATAGAAATCTGCGGTCATGCCGTCGGTCGAGGTCACCGCGCGCAGGCCAACGACGTATTCGTAAGTCCGTCCGTCACCCATGACGCCGACCGTCTTGACCGGCAACAGCACGGCGAACGCCTGCCAGATGCTGTCATAAAGACCAGCCTTGCGGATCTGGTCGATGTAAACCGCATCTGCGTTGCGCAGAATCTCCAGCTTCTCCTCGGTGATCTCGCCCGGGCAGCGGATCGCGAGACCGGGACCGGGAAACGGATGCCGTCCGACAAAGATATCCGGCAGCCCGAGTTCGCGGCCAAGCGCGCGGACCTCGTCCTTGAACAACTCGCGCAGCGGCTCGACCAGCTTCATGTTCATGCGCGCCGGCAACCCGCCGACATTGTGGTGTGACTTGATGGTGACCGACGGCCCGCCGGTGAACGAGACGCTCTCGATCACGTCCGGATACAGCGTGCCTTGCGCCAGGAAATCCGCGCCGCCGATCTTCTTGGCTTCGGCATCGAACACATCGATGAACAGCCGGCCGATCGTCTTGCGCTTCACTTCCGGGTCCGTGACGCCGTCCAGTTCGCCGAGGAAAATCTTCGACGCATCAACATGCACCAACGGAATGTTGTAGTGATGCCGGAACAGATCGACGACGGTTTTGGCTTCATCCTTGCGCAGCATGCCGTGATCGACGAACACGCACGTCAACTGATCGCCGATGGCTTCGTGGATCAACACCGCAGCAACGGCGGAGTCGACGCCGCCGGACAATCCACAGATCACACGCCCCTTGCCGACCTGCGCGCGAATTTTCTCGATGGCTTCCTCGCGGAACGCGCGCATCGTCCAGTCGCCTGTCAGGCCTGCGACCTTGCGCACGAAATTGCGGATCAGCTTGGCGCCATCCGGCGTGTGCACCACCTCGGGGTGGAACTGCATCGCATAGAATTTGCGATTGTCGTCGGCGATCACCGAGATCGGCGAACCCGGCGCCTGCGCCACGGCGCGGAAACCTTCCGGCAGCTTGGTCACGCGGTCGCCGTGACTCATCCAGACGTAATGCTTCTCGCCAACCTTCCAGACGTCCTCGAACAGCGCGCACGTGTCCGTCACCTCGATCAGCGCACGGCCGAACTCGCGATGATGCCCAGCCTCGACGGTGCCGCCGAGTTGCTGCGCCATGGTCTGCTCACCGTAGCAAATGCCGAGCACGGGTACGCCCGCATTGAGCACCGACAACGGTGCGGACGGCGCATCCTGATCGAGCACCGACGCCGGGCCACCGGAGAGAATGACCGCCTTGGGCTTCATCTCGCGGAATGCCGCTTCCGCTTTCTGGAACGGCACGATCTCGGAATAGACGCCCTCCTCGCGCACGCGCCGCGCGATCAGTTGCGTCACCTGCGAACCGAAATCGATGATGAGAATTTTGTCGTGCGCCGAGCTTGGCGACGGCGTCGACGTTTTGGGCTGCGCTGCTGTCATGGCTAGCAATTACGCGAGAGGCTGCGGCGCCGCAATGGTCGAAATCGATCTGGCCGCGGTCAATTCACGCCTTCTTTCGGGTCAAAAGGGACACGAAAAACCCGTCGGTCCCGGTCCGGTGCGGTGTCATCAGAAGTCCCTGGTCGGTCAGTCGCGCCGCCTCCACGAAAGCCTCAGCCTTGTCCCACAGCACGGCTGCAGTCTGCTGCGGCGGGACAACTGCGAATTCCGGATGGCGCGCCGTGAAGGCGGCAACCTGACCGCTGTTTTCCGGCGCCAGTACCGAACAGGTGACATAGGCGATGCGCCCGCCCGGCTTCACCAGCGAAGCCGCACGGTCCAGCACCTCGGCCTGCTCCCTGACCCGCACCTCGAGCGCGCCCGGGCGCATGCGCCACTTGGCATCCGGGTTGCGCCGCCAGGTTCCTGTTCCGGTGCATGGCGCATCGACGAACACAAGATCGGCGGACGCCTTGATATCCGCCAAAGTATCCGCGGCCCCCTTCGGCGTCCGAACGTCGGCATTATGGACGCCGGCACGCGAGAGACGTTCATGGATCGGCGCAAGCTGCCGCTTGTCGTCGTCCGTCGCGATCAGCCGGCCCTTCCCCTGCATCATGGCAGCCAGCGCCAGCGTCTTGCCGCCAGCTCCGGCGCACAGGTCGATCACCTGCTCACCCGGCTTGGCGCCCGACATCAGCGCGGCGATCTGCGATCCCTCGTCCTGGACCTCGACCGCACCTTTGATGAAATCCTCCTCGGCGTGCACCCCGGGGTTACGCGCGTCGGCACCGAGCACGATGCGTAGCCCGATCGGCGACCACGGCGTCGCGACCGCACCGAGATGCGCGAGCGAACCGAGCACCTTCTCTCGTTTGGCCTTCAGCGTGTTGACGCGCAGATCGAGCGGCGCGCGGCTGGCCATCGCAGTGGCCTCCGCCACGCGCTCGTCGCCGAACACCTCTGCGAGATGACCATCGAGCCATTCGGGATAATCCCCGGCGATATGCGCCGGAGCATCGCGCAGCGACCGCGACGCCAGCGCGCTGCGTTCGCTATCCGACAATGCCTCCGGTGCAAAACGCGAGCCGTCGCAAAACGCGGCGATGGCCTCGACGCCCAGACCGCGCTCGGTCGTCAACATGCCGAGCACGCGCGCGCGCGGCGTATCGTCATCCATGATCCACGCGCTCGACGCCTGACGGCGCAGCACGTCGTAGATCAAACCGGAAATCGCCGCACGATCGCCGGAACCGGCGAAGCGATGCGCGGTGCCCCATTCCTTCAACGCTTTGGCAGCAGGGATGCGTTGATCGTCAATCGCAGCGATAACTTCGATAGCGGCAGAAAGCCTTGCGGCGGGTGTCATAGAAATCCTTTTGCACGCATCGAAGCGCGACGAGATCAGAACAGAATGCGTATGGCGAAGTACAGCCACATCGCCAGCAACACGAGCACACCGGCGAACCACGCGTAGAAGCGGCGCTTCACATTGTTGCTGGTGATAAACACGCCGGCATGGGCGAACCGCGTCACCACGAACACCCATGACAGCAGAACGAAAACCAGGTCGGCGTGACGCAGCGGCAGCGCGATCGCCACCAGCACATAGAACAGCACCGGCAATTGAAACTGGTTGTTGAAGCTATTCCCGATCTGCGCCGCGCGATCCGGCCAGTTCTTGCCCAGCGCGATATCCTTGAATTTCACCTCGCCCGACGTCAACGAACGAGTCCGCGCACTCGCCGTCATAAAGAGCAGGAAGAATGTCAGCCCCACCAGCACGAAGACAGGCAGCAACACCATTGGCGCGGTCATTCCAATCTCCCTGCTCGCAATCGACGCGGCCGAAACTGCGGATCAAACCTTGTCGGGTCCGACCCGGACAAGCTGCTTGCCGAAATTGGCGCCTTTCAGCAGCCCCATGAACGCACTTGGTGCGTTATCGAGTCCTTCTGTGACGAACTCCCGATACTTGACCTTGCCTTCGCGCACCCATTGCGACATGTCGCGCAGGAAATCGCCGTACATGGCGGCGAAATCGCTGACGATGAAGCCGCGAATATTGAGGCGCTTGGTCAGAACATTGCGCATCAGCGCTGGCGCCCAATTCGGCACGACGGCCTGCGTGTCGTTGTATTGCGCGATCAGACCGCAGACCGGCATACGCGCGAACGGATTGAGCAGCGGGAACACCGCCTCGAACACCGCCCCGCCGACGTTCTCGAAATAGACATCGATGCCGTTCGGGCACGCCGCTTTCAGTTTCGCGGCAAGGTTCGGATCGCGATGATCGATGCAATCGTCGAAGCCCAGCTCGTTCTTGACGTAATCGCACTTGTCCTTGCCACCGGCGATGCCGACGGCGCGGGCACCCTTGATCCTGGCGATCTGTCCCACCGCCGAACCAACAGCGCCAGACGCCGCCGCTACCACCACGGTTTCGCCGGCCTTCGGTTTCCCGATTTCGAGCAGGCCGGTATAGGCCGTCATGCCGGGCATTCCCAACACGCCGACGGCTGTGGAAATCGGCCCCAAATTCGGATCGACCTTGCGCAGTCCCTTGCCATCGGACAGCGCGTGCGATTGCCAACCGCTGCGGATTGCGACGATGTCGCCCTTGGCGAATTTCGGATTGTTCGAGGCCATCACTTCGCTGATGCCCTCACCTTCCATCACGCCGTTGATCGGCACCGGCGCGGCATAGGACGGCCCCTCACTCATGCGGCCGCGCATATAAGGATCGAGCGACAGCCAGATCGTTCGCAGCAGCACCTCGCCATCGCCCGGCGTCGGGATCGGATAATCCTCGATGCGAAAATCGCTGGCATTCGGTTCACCAACCGGCCGAGAAGCAAGAACAACGCGTCTTCCTGATTGCGACATGATCGAATTTCTCCCGTCCGTTTGAATTCTGCACCGGCCAAACGCCGCGCCGCGATCGATCAAGCCGTGATCTTGGCCAGAGCGCGATCGAAAGCCACGGCAGCGTCCTGCAAATTCTTGAAGGCCAGACCGCTTTCGGCAGGCTGCTTTTGTTTTTCCGTCGCCGACGGACGAACCTCGGAGATCGGCTTGCCTCCCTCCAGCAAGGCCGTGGGCGCGATCACGTGAAACTCGTGGGCATCCAGCGCGGCATCCTTCGGCAGGAACACGCCCAGATACACCGTCTGATCGCCACGGCGATAAGAGATGTAACGCTCGATCGCGACCGATCCATCGCGCTGCATGCCGCCGAGCTTCGCGTAGCCCTTGGAGTCCAGCAGCTTGTGCGCGCGGAATCCCTTGACGTCGGCGGATTTGGCCTTCGCGGTTTCTTCCGAGAGATCGTATTTCCCGGCCATCGCGCGGCCCACTTCGGCCAGCTGCTCGGAAACCTGATGCTCGAACTCCTTGAGTTCGGTGCGCGGCTTGGCCTCACGGCGCGGCTTCAAGGCATTCCTCGCCTCGAGAGCCGCCCTGCATTTGGCAGCCAGGTCCTCGGCAGCCTTGCGTTCCGCATTCGCCAGAAGGTTCTTCAGTTCGCTATCGGACAGCGCCTGAAGCTTTTCATCGGTCCATTCGTACATATCCGCTCACATTTCTTCTTAATTGCAGGACGACAGACCAGACCCGGACGACAACAGCGCGGCCGCTCTCAAGTTCTTGAGCGCGGCCCTCGCAATCGCCGCGATCAGGACGCGCCGGGATAGTTCGGGCTTTCGCGCGTGATCGTGACGTCGTGGACGTGGCTTTCACGCAACCCTGCCCCGGTAATACGTACAAATTGCGCCTTATCGTGGAATTCGGCAATCGTCCGGGCGCCAACGTAGCCCATTGCGGCGCGCAGACCACCGGCGAGCTGATGCACCACATTGCCGACCGGGCCCTTGTAAGGTACCTGGCCTTCGATGCCTTCCGGCACGAGTTTGAGCGTATCCTTGATATCCTGCTGGAAGTAGCGGTCGGCGGAGCCGCGCGACATCGCCCCCACCGAACCCATGCCACGATAGGCCTTGTAGGAACGGCCCTGCCAGAGGAACACTTCGCCCGGCGTTTCATCGGTGCCGGCCAGCAGCGAACCGACCATGGCGATGTCCGCACCGGCCGCAAGCGCCTTGGCGAGATCGCCCGAGAACTTGATGCCGCCATCGGCGATCACCGGAATATCCGCCTTCTTGGCGGCCTCGACCGCATCCATGATGGCGGTCAGCTGCGGCACGCCGACACCGGCAACGATACGCGTGGTGCAAATCGAGCCCGGCCCGATGCCGACCTTGATCGCATCCGCGCCCGCATCGATCAGCGCTTGCGCACCTTCAGTCGTCGCGATGTTGCCGGCGATCACCTGCACCGCGTTGGAGCGACGCTTGATGCGATTGACCGCATCGAGCACGCGGGAGGAATGACCGTGCGCGGTATCGACGACGATGAGATCGACTCCGGCATCGATCAGCTTTTCGGTTCGCTCGAAGCCACCCTCGCCCACGGTGGTCGCCGCCGCGACACGCAGACGGCCTTGCGCGTCCTTGCAAGCCAGCGGATGCGCGACCGCCTTTTCCATATCCTTGACAGTGATGAGGCCGACGCAGCGATACTGATCGTCCACCACCAGCAGCTTCTCGATGCGGTGCTTGTGCAGCATCCGCTTGGCTTCCTCCTGGCTGACGCCTTCGCGAACCGTCACGAGGTTCTCGTGCGTCATCAGTTCGGACACCTTCTGATGCGGGTCTGTGGCGAAACGAACGTCGCGATTGGTGAGGATCCCGACCAGCTTGCCGGGAACTCCGCCGCTACCACCGGTGACCACCGGAATTCCAGAGAAGCCGTGGTCCTTCATCAGCAGCAGCGCATCCGCCAGCATGGCGTCCGGGGTGATAGTCAGCGGATTGACCACCATACCGGATTCATACTTTTTGACCTGCCGGACCTGCGCGGCCTGACCATCGATATCGAAATTGCGGTGGATGACGCCGATGCCGCCGGCCTGCGCCATGGCGATGGCCATGCGGGCTTCGGTCACGGTGTCCATGGCGGACGCGACGATCGGGATATTCAGCGGAATGGCGCGGGTAACACGGGAGCGGATGTCGGCTTCGGATGGCAGGATGTCAGAAAGGCCAGGTTTCAGAAGCACATCGTCGAAGGTATAGGCCTCACGAACCCCGTCAAATCCATGCAAACGCGTCATCGCCAACTCCATTCCGCGGCCCGGTGCCGCACATCATCCTCGGAATGGGATATCCATTCGGTGACGCCACAGGCATCGCCGTCGAATCGGAGCCCATCTGAGGGGTTGGCGGTGGTCGATAGCATGGCCGCCCGCTGAATCAAAGCATTTGACCGCGATTCACCGATATTATCGGCCATCCGCTGAACCCGAATTCAGCGCGAATAGCCCGGCGGCGGCCCGTGCTGACGGATGGCCTCGACGACCTCCCGGTGCTTGCGATCCTCCCGCTTCATATGCACGGCAATCAACGCGTGCGCGGAGGGCACCAGCAGCAGAACATGGAAAATCAGCCCGAAAATCGCGCAAAAGACGATCAGGATCACGTTAAAGATCGCCGAAAACGGCTGGCCGTTCAGCAGCAAACCAAGCGGCGGAAGCAAGGCGGCGAGGACATAAATCATCGTCGGATCTCCGGGACTGGTCGGTCTGGACCACTCCGCCAGAACTTAGGTGGTATTCCGGTTTCCACAATGGTCCCAGCCACGCGGCAGTGGTAGAGCCCGTCCTCCAAGCCACGCCCCAAGCGAGCAATGAACAAAGAACGAGTGATACCGCTGATCGTCGCCGCCGCGTTGTTCATGGAAAACATGGATTCGACGGTGATCGCGACATCCTTGCCGGCCATCGCCGCGGATATCGGCACCAGCCCGCTGACGCTGAAGCTCGCCATCACCTCTTACCTGCTCTCGCTGGCCGTATTCATTCCCGCGAGCGGCTGGACCGCTGACCGCTTCGGCGCCCGCACCGTGTTCAGCGCCGCCATCGGCGTCTTTATGCTGGGATCGATCGGCTGCGCGATATCCTCGTCGATCAACGACTTCGTCATCGCCCGCGTGGTGCAAGGGCTCGGCGGCGCGATGATGACGCCGGTCGGCCGTCTGGTGCTGCTGCGTTCCATCGACAAGAGCGCGCTCGTCAACGCCATGGCCTGGGTAACGGTGCCGGCGCTGATCGGGCCGGTGATCGGGCCGCCGCTCGGCGGTTTCATCACCACCTATTTCTCATGGCACTGGATCTTCCTGATCAACATCCCGATCGGCGTGCTCGGCATCTTCATGGCGCAGCGCTTCATCGACCCGATCCGCAGCGACAAGCCGGATCGCTTCGATCTCATCGGCATGGTGTTGTCCGGACTGGGTCTCGGCGGGCTCGCCTTCGGACTATCGGTGGCTGGACTCGGCCTCGTGCCATGGCCCATCGTCGCCGGCCTGATCGGCGGCGGCGCCATTTTCACCACGCTCTACGTTCGTCATGCACGACGTACCGATAGCCCGGTGCTGGATTTCTCGCTGATGCGATTGGCGACGATGCGCGCCAGCATCCTCGGCGGATTCCTGTTCCGGCTCGGTATCGGCGCATTGCCGTTCCTGCTGCCGCTGCTGATGCAACTCGGTTTCGGCCTGTCGCCATTTCAGTCGGGCCTCGTCACCTTCACCTCGGCTGTCGGCTCGATCTTCATGAAGACGCTGGCGGCGCGCATCATCCGTAGTTTCGGCTTCCGCAATATCATGATGGTCGATGCCGTGGTGAGTGCCGTCTTCCTCGCGGCCTGCGCGCTGTTCACGATTTCCACGCCGCTCCTGCTGATCGTGATTATCCTGATCGTCGGCGGCTTCTTCCGCTCCCTGCAGTTCACCGCGCTCAACACCCTGGCCTATGCGGATATCGAGCCGGCCAAGATGAGCCGCGCGACCACACTGGTCAGCGTCGCCCAGCAGCTCGCGATATCGGCCGGCGTCGCGATCGGTGCGTTCTCGGTCGAAGCCACGATGGCTTTGCGGCACGTCTCGGAAATCAACGCCGATCAGTTCGGCCCGGCTTTCGTGATCGTCGGCATCTTCGCGGCGTTCTCGGGCATTTTCTTCTACAAGCTGCCGCCCGATGCCGGACACCAGATCTCCGGCCGCATGGTGGTGATTGCCGAACCGGCGAGCGACCCTGACGCCGAAGAAGCGGCCGCCAGAGAAACCGCGTCGGCCCGCGACCAGAAACTCGGCTGACGCACAGATTGCGCCGCCCATGTTGCAGCCTGTCGCGACGCATGATTTGCTGCGCGCAGGGAGTGGACCTGGCGGAGACCAGCTATGCTGCGACGCATGCGGATCATTGCGGGAGCCTTGTTGGCGCTCTGCCCCGCGCTCGCGTTTGCCGCCGACACCAATCCCCGTGCGAGCCAATGCCAGGCCATGGCCAACCTGCTGCCGAATGTCGTTTTCGCCAGCATCCGCACAGCCGCGACCTCTGAGGATGTCACCATCCGCTATGCCGGGCATTCCACCTACGTCATCGAAACGCCGGACGGCGTTCGCATCGCTACCGATTACAACGGCATCTACGACACCGGCGGCCTGCCCGACGTCGTCACCATGAACCGCGCGCATTCGACGCACTACACGCTCAATCCCGATCCGCGCATCAAGCATGTGCTGCATGGCTGGGGCGACAATGGCGAACCGGCCAAACATTCGCTGACGGTTGGCGATGTCTACATTCGCAACGTCCCCACCGATATCCGCCGCTCGCTCTACAGCTACGGCGCCGATACCGAGATGATCCCCAACGGCAATTCGATTTTCATTTTCGAGGTGGCGGGGCTTTGTATCGGCCATCTCGGCCACCTGCATCATCCGCTCGACGAGAGCCATATTGCAGCGATCGGCCGGCTCGATATCCTGATGGCGCCGATCGACGGCACCTACACCATGTCGCTCGATGGCATCTCGACCATCGTGCGACGGCTGCGATCGTCGATCGTGCTGCCGATGCATCGCTTCGGCACACCGCTGTCCGACCTGCTCGGCCGCCTGCGCGGACAGTTTGCCATCGACCAACGCCTGGAAACCTCATTCCGCATTTCAGTCGGCACGCTGCCCAAGACGCCCACGGTGATCGTGCTGAGTGGGGTTTAGAGGCGCAATTTGAAGCGAAAGCCCTCATCCCTCGACACCCACGCCTCGAAGCCTGACTTAAAAAACATTCGCTGAATCGGAAGCAGTTAGTTCGTCATGGCCGGATTTATTCCGGCCATGACGGAAGAGACGAATAGTCTATTGCCCGGAAACATCGATTGCATTTCCGGTCAGGCGCTCAGGATGACGCCGTTGCGTCATCTCATCTCTGCGTCAGACGATCTTTCGCCGCCGCGGAAACCCATCGCCAGCACGTAGCGTTCGGAGGAATCCTGCCGGCTCGCGGCCGGTTTGACATGCTTGACGCTGGCATAGTCGCGCTTGAGCTGTGCCACCAGTTCGGCATCCGCACCGCTCTGGAACACCTTCGCGACAAATGTCCCGCCGGGGTTGAGGACTTCGGCCGCGAAGGCTGCCGCGGTTTCCACCAGTCCGATGATGCGAAGTTGGTCGGTCTTGCGATGCCCCGTCGTATTCGCCGCCATGTCCGACAGGACGACGTCCGCGCCGCCACCCATCATCTCGCGCAGCTTGTCGGGTGCGCTGGCATCCAGGAAATCGAGCCGCGCGAATGTCACCCCGACAATCTCCGGCATCTCCAGCAGATCGATGGCGACGACCTTGCCCTTGCCCGTCGCCGCACCGACCCGCTTGGCGGCGATCTGGCTCCAGCCGCCCGGCGCCGCGCCGAGATCGACCACCGCCGCGCCCGGCTTGAGGAAGCGGAACTTGTCGTCCATTTCGATCAGCTTGTAGGCCGCGCGCGAACGCAACCCCTCACGCTTGGCTTGCGCTACGTAAGGATCGTTGAGCTGCCGCTCCAGCCACAATTTGGAGGAGAGTTTGCGCTTGCCGCCGGTCTTGACGGTGACATGCAACCGCCCTGTGCTGTCTTTGGCCATTTGTCGTGCTTACTTTCGAGGAACGGCCAACGCCTAGCATATCGCCGCGCGAACGCACATCACGTTGCGCAAATGGCGCCGTCGTCGCGCATCATCTCGACCAGCATGCCTTCGCGCAAACCGCGATCCGCGACGCGCAGGCGCGGCAGCGGGAAGGCCTGACGGATGGCATCGAGGATGGCACAGCCCGCCAGCACGAGATCCGCCCGCTCGACGCCGATGCAATTGTTATCGGCGCGTTCCCGGTAGTTCATGCCGAGCAGGCGGGTGATCGCCGAAGTAATTTCGCCGTCGTTCATCCAGATGCCATCGACGCGACGGCGATCGTAGCGAGGCAATTTGAGATGGATTCCGGCGAGCGTCGTCACGGTTCCCGATGTGCCGAGCAGGTGCATCGTATCCAGCTCGCGTCCGTGCTGGGCCGCGAATGGCGCAACATGTTCGGCAACGTCCCGGACCATGCGATCGTAGATGTCACTGGTTACGTCGCGGCCGCCGTAGCGTTCGGCCAATGTCACAACCCCGAGCGGGATCGACATCCAGGCCTTGGCGCGCGGCACTCCATTGCCGCCATCGCGCACCAGCCTGACCAATTCGGTCGATCCGCCGCCGATATCGAACAGGATTGCGCCACGGCCATCGGCATCGACCAGCGGCGAGCAACCGATCACCGCCAGCGTCGCCTCGGTTTCGCGGTCGATTACCTCGAGCACGATGCCGGTCTTGCTCTCAACCTGATTGCAGAACACGTCGGCATTGGAGGCGGCGCGACAGGCTTCGGTGGCGATCAAGCGCAGCCGCTGCGCATTGCGCAATTTCATCTTGTCGCGGCAGATGCTCAACGCGGAAATCGCCCGTCCGATGGCGGCATCGCTGATGCGGCCGGTCACCGAAATGCCTTCGCCCAACCGGATGATCCGCGAAAACGAATCGATGACCCGGAACCCGCCGCCCTCCGGGCAAGCGATCAGCAGGCGGCAATTGTTGGTACCGAGATCCAGCGCGGCATAGACGTCCGCGCCATTGGCCGACGAACGCCCGCCCCTTTGTTCGGATTCTGCCGCAACCGGAAAGGACGATCCTTCCAGTCGCGCGCGCGGCTCCGGGCTGGCCATTTGCCGGGCGTCGTCAATCATACAAACCTGTCTCTCCGCGACCAGCGACGGCCGACCTGGAATTTCTGCTCACAGAAAGTTTAGCAGCGTGGCGAGATGACGCAACCTTCGCACGCAGGTTGTATACCCAAACAGCCATTGTCCGGACCGGATCGCTGCTTTAATTGACGTTTCGACTGTCAGCCAAAATCGGCCAAAACGGCACTTTGTGGGCATCTGCATGCAGGATCGCAGCTCCAATCAGTTTCTCGACAACGCTATTGCGCTGCAAAAATTCGGAGTTGGGCAGCCGGTTCGCCGCAAGGAAGACGACACCCTTGTCCGCGGCAAAGGCAGATACACCGACGATTTCCGTCTCCCGAACCAGGTCTATGCCTGGATCGTTCGCAGCACCCACGCCCACGGCCTGATCCGCAACATCGATACGTCGGCCGCGCGGACCATGCCCGGTGTGCTCGGCGTCTGGACCGGCGCCGACCTCACCGACTACGAGCCCTATACCTGCGGATTGCCGCTCAAGAACCGCGATGGTTCCCCCCTGCTGCAAACCAATCGGATGCCGCTCGTGACCGACAAGGTGCGTTTCGTCGGCGATCCGGTCGCCTTCGTCGTCGCCGAAACGCTGGCGCAAGCGCGCGACGCCGCCGAAGCCGTCGCGGTCGATATCGATCCGTTGCCGTCCGTAACCAGCGCCGAGGAAGCCGCGAAGCCCGGCGCGCCGCAACTCTACGACCACATCCCCAACAACGTGGCGCTCGACTATCACTTCGGCGACACGGAGGCGATCGACGCCGCCTTTGCCGGCGCGGCTCATGTCACCAAGCTCGATATCGTAAATACCCGCGTGGCCGTCGTACCGATGGAACCCCGTTCGGCGCTGGCGAGCTTCGACAAGGCAACGGGCCGCTTCACGATCCAGTTGCCGACGCAAGGCGTCGCTGGCAGCCACACCAACCTCGCAAAGAATCTCCGGCAGCCGAAAGAGAAGGTCCGGGTGTTGACTGCCAATGTCGGCGGCTCGTTCGGCATGAAGAACGTGAACTATCCGGAATATACCTGCATCCTGCACGCGGCGAGGCTGCTCGGACGCCCGGTGAAGTGGACCGACGAGCGTTCGACCAGCTTCCTCTCCGACAGCCATGGACGCGCGCAGCATATTCACGCCGAGCTTGCGCTCGACAAGGACGGGCATTTTCTCGCTGTGAGATTGAGCGGCTTCGGCAATCTCGGAGCCTACATCACCGGCGTTGGGCCTCTGCCGCTTTCGATCAACACCGGGAAAAATCTCGCCAGCGTCTATCGCACGCCGCTCCTTGGCGTGGACATCAAGTGCGTATTGACCAACACCACGCTGATGGGTGCCTACCGCGGTGCCGGACGCCCGGAAGCCAACTACTTCATGGAGCGGCTGATCGATCACGCCGCGGACGAGATGAAGATCGACCGGCTGGCGCTGCGCAAACGCAATTTCATCAAGCCCGCGCAATTGCCGTTCAAGGCCTCATCCGGCGTCACCTACGACAGCGGTGATTTTCACGGCGTTTTCGCCAAGGCGCTAGAACTGGCCGACCACGCCAATTTCCCAAAACGCAAACGCGAGAGCCGCAAGCGCGGCCTGCTGCGCGGCATCGCCGTCGGCTCGTATCTTGAAGTGACAGCGCCGCCCAGCCCCGAACTCGGCAAGATCGTCTTCGAGGATGACGGCGGCGTGCGGCTCATCACCGGCACGCTCGATTACGGCCAGGGTCATGCGACGCCTTTCGCTCAAGTGCTGGCCGCGCAACTCGGCGTCCCTTTCGATAGCATTCGTCTGCAGCAGGATGACAGCGACCTCGTTCACACCGGAAGCGGCACGGGCGGTTCGCGTTCGATCACCGCCAGCGGCATGGCGATCGTCGAAGCGTCAGCCAAGGTCATCGAAAAAGGCAAAATCGCAGCCGCACATCTGCTGGAGGCTTCGGAGGCCGATATCGAGTTCGCCAATGGCCGCTTCACCATTGCAGGAACCGATCGCGGCATCGGCATCATCGATTTGGCAAAACAATTGCGCGATCGAAAGCTGCCGGACGATGTCCCGCCGTCCCTCGACGTCGATCACACGGTGGACAAAGTCCCCTCGACATTTCCGAACGGGTGTCACATCGCGGAGGTGGAGATCGATCCCGACACTGGCGTCGTCCGCATCGTCCGCTACACCGGCGTCAACGACTTCGGCACCATCGTCAATCCGATGATCGTGGCGGGCCAGTTGCACGGCGGCGTGGCCCAGGGCATCGGTCAGGCGTTGATGGAATCGGTGAGCTACGACGAGAGCGGCCAGCCGATCACCGGCTCGTTCATGGACTATGCCTTGCCGCGCGCCAGCGACATTCCGACCATGGCCATCGGCGACCATCCCTCACCGGCCACATCCAATCCGCTCGGAACCAAAGGCTGCGGCGAAGCCGGTTGCGCCGGCAGCCTGTCCACCGTCGTCAATGCCGTCGTCAATGCGTTGTCCGACTATGGCATCAATCACATCGATATGCCGCTGACGCCGGAGCGCGTGTGGCGCGCCATTCAAGACGCACGCGCGACCTGAGCCTTACGCAGCGGCCTGTTCGCGCGGCTGATAAATCGCGATGTGCTGGCAGTGCGCGACGGGAGTCGTGCCGTTTGCGACAACGAGCGCGTCCAGCTCGACGAAGCGATGACCCTTCTTCTCATAATTGGCGGTCACCTTGGCGCGCGCCGCCAATTCGTCGCCCAGTTTTGCCGCCGCCAGCAACTGCATGTTGCTGCCGACATGAATCCACGGTCCCAGAACGACATTCTGCACCAGCACTTGATTCATGATCCGCTGCAACATGCCGGGATGAACGAGGCCATTCGCATTGTAGATGTCATCCGTCTCGCGAACCTCGTCGAGATAATCCGCAAGGCCAGCTTCATTCCATGCGCGCGGCGCGGTGCCGAGCCATTGTCCCAGCGCGAACGACTCCGCATTGACCGGCCCTCGCGTGGCAACCACCGGCGTCTCCGGAAACGCCGCAAGCGCCACCGGCTCGACCTTCTCGGTCAACGATGCGCTGCCGGTGGCGCAAAGCTGGCCCCGGCTTTCGACGCGGATCGTCAGTTGCTCGCCTTGAAGCTCACCAATCACGTCGGTCATTTCGCCGTCGTAAACCGGCTTGACGAAACGCCCTTCGATCCGTCCACGCGCGAGAAAATCGCGTCCCCATTTAGCGACTGGCAGGTGCATCATGTAGGCCAACACCTCAACGCCCGGCACCAGCCCGCCGCTGAACCCGAAGCGGCGCGCCACGGTGTCGTCATGCATCTTGTTTTCGGATCTTTTGGCGGTGTTGTAGGCAGAAACGCGGTAGGTCGCTGGGGAACCGGGCATGCTGCTGTTTGCCTTTGTTGGCCGATTTACCTGCGACAATCGTACGTCAACGAACGGGCCACGCAAGCCGGTTTGGGCATGGTTTTCCTCGCATTCCCGCCAACAATCGCCTACACACTGCGCTCTATTCTCCACCGCACGGAATGACCGCCTTTGAGTACCACCCGCATCTATATCGACGCCGATGCCTGCCCGGTGAAGGACGAGGTCTACCGCGTCGCTGCACGTCACGGATTGCCGGTGAGCGTGGTCGCGGGCAATTTCATTCGCGTGCCGCAAGATCCGATGATCGAGCGCATCGCCGCCGGCAGCGGCATGGACGCCGCTGACGACTGGATTGCCGAGCGTGCGACCAAAGGCGATATCGTGATTACGTCCGATATCCCGCTGGCCAGCCGATGCGTGAAGGCCGGCGCGGTGGTGATCGCGCCGAACGGCAAGCCGTTTACCGAAGACTCCATCGGCATGACTCTTGCGGTGCGCAACCTGATGACCGACCTGCGGTCGAGCGGCGAAGTCACCGGAGGACCGTCGGCCTTCAATCCGCGCGACCGTTCGGCATTTCTGTCGACGCTCGATCAGGCCATCCGCCGCATTCAGCGCAGCCGCGCGACACAAAGCTAGACCGAACGAGCAACCATGGCGCCTCCTCTGATCCAGTTGAAAGACATTGCGCTGACATTTGGCGGCACACCGCTATTGTCCGGTGTCGAACTTTCGGTGTCGGCGGAGGAACGCGTGTGCCTGATCGGCCGCAACGGCTCCGGCAAATCCACGCTGCTGAAGATCGCAGCCGGGCTGGTCGAGCCGGACAGCGGCACGCGCTTCGTGCAACCCGGCGCGACGGTGCGCTACCTGCCGCAGGAGCCGGACTTCGGTGACGCGAAGACGACGCTGGCTTACGTCGAAGCCGGGCTCGGCCCCGGCGACGATCCCTACCCCGCTCGCTTCCTGCTCGAGCAACTCGGCCTCTCCGGTGACGAGAACCCCGAACATCTCTCCGGTGGCGAAGCCCGCCGCGCGGCACTGGCGCGCGTGCTGGCCCCTTCGCCGGATATTCTGCTGCTGGATGAGCCGACCAACCACCTCGATCTCACCACCATCGAGTGGCTCGAATCCGAACTTGGCGCACGGCGCAGTGCGCTGGTGCTCATCAGCCACGACCGCCGTTTCCTGTCGAACCTCTCGCGCAGCACGGCGTGGCTCGATCGCGGCACGATCAAGAGGATCGATCGCGGGTTCAGCGCTTTCGAAGCCTGGCGCGACGATGTGCTGGCGGAAGAAGAGCGCGAGCAACACAAGCTCGACCGCAAGATCGTCGCCGAAGAACATTGGCTACGTTACGGTGTCTCCGGACGGCGCAAGCGCAACGTCAAGCGGCTCGGCAATCTGCATGCGCTCCGCGCCGAACGGCGCAACTACCGCGGCTCCGCTGGAAGCGCCAACCTCGCCGCTGCGGAAGCAGATAAATCCGGCAAGCTGATTATCGAAGCCAAAGGCATCGGAAAGTCATACGGCGATCGGAAGATCGTCGATAATTTCTCCATCCGCATCCAGCGCGGCGACCGTGTCGGCATCGTCGGCCCCAACGGCGCAGGCAAGACGACGCTGATCAATCTGTTGACCGGCGCCGACGCACCGGTTAGCGGGAGCGTGCGTTTCGGCGCCAATATCGAGATGGCGACGCTGGACCAGCATCGCGAAAGTCTCGATCCGAAATCGACGCTGGCCGAAGCGCTTACCGGCGGCCGCGGCGATCACGTCATGGTCGGCGGCACGCCGAAACACGTCGTCAGCTACATGAAGGACTTTCTGTTTTCGCAGGAGCAGATCCGCACGCCGCTCGAAGTGCTATCCGGCGGTGAGCGCGGCCGGCTGATGCTGGCGCGGGCGCTGGCCAAGCCCTCCAACCTGCTGGTGCTCGACGAGCCGACCAACGACCTCGACCTCGAAACACTCGACGTGCTCGAAGAGATGCTTGGCGACTATCAAGGCACCGTCATTCTCATCAGCCACGACCGCGATTTTCTCGACCGCGTCGTCACCTCGGTGATCGTGCCGGAAGGCAACGGCCGCTGGATCGAATATGCCGGCGGCTATACCGACATGCTGGCGCAACGCGGCGCGGATCTGCGGCGCGCGGCGCCGAAACCCGCGACCAACAACGAACCGCCACCGGTCAAAGCTGCGAAGCCCGCGACCCCCGGCAAGCGCCGCCTCAACTTCAATGAGAAGCACGCGCTCGAAACGCTGCCCAAGACGATTGAGACGCTACACGCCGAAATCGCCGGGCATCAAGCGAAGCTCGACGATCCCGATCTCTACAGCAAGGATCGCAAGGCTTTCGATCAGGCGTCGCAAGCCATCGCCGCGGCGCAGGACAAGCTGCGCGAGGCTGAGGATCGATGGCTCGAACTTGAAATGCTGCGCGAGGAAATCGAGCAGGCCTAGGGGAACGCGCGATGACGACTGCTCTCGCCGCCAAAATTGCCCGCGACTACGGAACGCCTGCCGCAGTCATCGATATGGATCGCGTCGAGCGCAACATCGCGCGCATTCAGGCTGCGTGCGACGCCGCCGGCGTCACCAACCGGCCGCACATCAAGACGCACAAGAGTCCCGAACTTGCGAAGCTGCAGATCGCGGCGGGCGCGCGCGGCATCACCTGCCAGAAGCTCGGCGAAGCCGAAGTGATGGCCGATGCCGGCATCGACAACATCCTCATCAGCTACAATCTGCTCGGCGATGAAAAGATGGCGCGGCTCGGCGCACTGCGTCGCCGTATCGATGTCACGGTCGCCGCCGACAATCCGGTCGTGGTTGCCGATCTGACCAAGGCCGCGACCATAGCCGGTCGGTTGCTGCCCGTCGTCGTCGAATGCGATACGGGCCGCAAGCGCGCGGGCGTCGAAACGTCCGCCGAGGCCGTAGCGCTGGCGCGGCAGATCGCGGCGTCACCGGGCCTGACCTTCGCAGGCTTCATGATGTACCCGACCGAGTCCGGCTGGGCAGAGGCACAGGCTTTTCTCGACGACGCGATGGCCGGCATTCGCACCGATGGATTAGAAGCAACCATCGTTTCCACTGGTGGTACGCCAAATCTCAAGAACCTCGGCCAGTTGCGCGGTGCGACCGAGCATCGGCCTGGCACTTACATCTATAACGATCGCATGCAGGTCGCGGCCGGCGTCGCGACGTGGGATGACTGCGCGCTGCAAATCTACGCGACCGTCGTCAGCCGCGCAGGGCCGGATCGCGGCATCCTCGACGCCGGCTCGAAGACACTGACCGCCGATACCGGCGGACTCGATGGCTACGGCCTGATCCTCGAACATCCCGAAGCGAAGATTGCGCGCTTCGCGGAGGAGCACGGGTTCCTCGATCTCTCCCGCAGCAACACCCGGCCGAACATCGGTGACGTGGTCCGCATCGTGCCGAACCACGTCTGCGTCGTCGTCAACATGCTCGACGAAGTGGTGATGGTGCGCGGCGACGAGATCGTCGGTGTGCTGCCCGTCGCGGCGCGCGGCAAGCTGCGATAATCCCGCGCAATCCTTCAAGGCTCGCCGAAGACGGCCAGCACCTCAGGATGACGACGCGATCTTCGTAGCCGTCACCCTGAGGTGCCGAAGCGCAGCGGAGACCTCGAAGAGTGAACTTCAACCGCTCTGTTGCCCCAGCCATTCCAGCACGCCACGGCCCGCTGCCGCACCCGTGGCGAACGACGCCTGCAACAGGTAGCCGCCGGTCGGCGCTTCCCAGTCCAGCATTTCACCCGCAGCGAACACCCCCGGCAACCGGCGCAACATGTAGTGATCGTCGAGCTGCGCCAGCGCGATACCGCCCGCACTCGATATCGCTTCAGCGAGCGGAGATGTCCCTGTGAGGACAATCGCGACACCATTGATCCGCGCCGCGAGGGCTTCGGGCGCGAGCGACGGCAAGGAGACGCCTGATGATTTTGCAGATTCCTGCAGCAAGCCAATCGCCACCGGGCTCAGCCCGGCCGCCTTGCGCAAGAATGTCGAGAACGATTGCTTGCCGCGCGGCATCGCCAGGCGCGCCGTCAGCCGATCCGCGTCGAGATCGGGACGCAATGCGATCCGCAACACGCTCTGTCCCGATGCGACGATCTCCTCGCGCAGAACCGCCGACAGGGCATAGATCGCACCGCCTTCGATGCCGTCGCGGGTGATGACGGCTTCGCCGCGCACGGTATGACCGCCGCCCGACAGTTCGACGGTCTTCAGCGGCTGTCCCGCGAAACGATCCTTGAACACCTCGGACCATGCAACAGCGAACCCGCAATTGGCAGGCTTCAGCGGCATGATCGTGACACCGCGCTGTTCGAGCAGTTGCACCCAGCCACCGTCCGAACCGAGACGCGGCCAGCTTGCGCCGCCGAGCGCCAGCACTACCGCTGCGGCTTCGACAACTACCCGTCCGCTTGGCGTATCGAACAGTAGCCGCCCTTCGCTGTCCCAGCCGGTCCAGCGATGGCGCAACACCAGCTTGACGCCCCTCGCATCCAGCCGCCGCAACCATGCTCGCAACAGCGGCGAGGCCTTGAAGCTTTGCGGAAACACCCGCCCGCTGGAGCCGACGAATGTCGGCTGCCCGAGCGCTTCGCTCCAGGCACGCAACTCCGAAGGAGAAAAGGCATCGATGGCTGGCGTCAGATGCGATACAGCCGCGCCATAGCGCGACAGGAATTGCGGCAACGGCTCGCTATGCGTCAGGTTGAGCCCGCCGCGCCCGGCCATCAACAGTTTGCGCCCGGCTGACGGCATGGCGTCGTAGACCGTGACGAGCGCACCGCCGCGCGCCGCCACCTCGGCCGCCATCAGCCCGGCAGGCCCGGCGCCGATAACAACAACGTCACGTTTGGATGAGACTGCCATGATGGCGATGGTCGCGCGGCCAGCGCCAATCCGCCAGCTATTTGCCCAACTTGATGCCCGCTGCCGCAGCCGCCTGTTCGACGTATTTCTGCGTCTGCTGGAATGCGCCTTCCAGCGGCTTCGCCTTGGACATATCGGCGATCTCGTTGAAATGCGCGGCAATCGCATCCGGCGTCCACTCCGCCTGCGGCAGATTGATGCCTTCGCTCTCAATGATCTTGATGACCGCAAACGATCCGGCGCCCGCGCCCATGATGGTGCGGGTCGGTGCATCCTCGCCGAGCAGGAACAGCACTGCGGGCGTGATGGCTTCCGGCTTCATCAGCGCCAGCGCTTGCGCCGGCAGCAATTCCTCGGTCATGCGCGTCGCGGCCGTCGGCGAGATGGTGTTGACGCGGATGTTGGTCTTGCGGCCTTCCTCGGCCAGCACATTCATCAGGCCGACCATACCGGTCTTGGCCGCGCCATAGTTGGCCTGCCCGAAATTGCCGTAGAGGCCCGACGACGACGTCGTGACGACGATGCGGCCGTAGTTTCGGGCGCGCATGCCGTCCCACACCGCCTTGCAGCAATAAAACGTGCCGGTGAGATGCACGTCGAGCACCTTGGCGAAATCCGCCACTTCCATCTTGCCGAACGACTTGTCGCGCAGGATGCCCGCATTGGCACAGAGCAGATCGACGCTGCCCCATGTCTCCGTCGCCTTGGCGACCATCGCCGTGACCTGCTCGAAGTTCGACACGTCGGCGCCATCGGCCATCGCTTCGCCGCCGGCCTTGCGGATTTCCTCGACCACCGCTTCCGCCGCCGTCATCGAGCCGCCGGTGCCATCGCGCGCGCCGCCGAAATCATTCACGACCACCTTCGCCCCGCGCGCCGCCAACCCGATCGCGTGCGCGCGTCCGAGGCCATTTCCCGCGCCGGTGACGATGGCGACGCGTCCGTCAAATCTGATTGTCATGATTTGGGATCCTGAGGTTAGGCAAAATACAAGAGGCCGAGCCAGTCGGCGACCAGCGCCGGCTTGGATTCGCCATCGATTTCGACACTGACGCTGGTGCGCGACAGCAGCTCGGTCGGCGAGCGCATCTTCGCTTCGGTCAGCGTGAAGCGTCCGCGCAACCGCGAGCCCGCTTTCACGGGGGAGACGAAACGCAGCCTGTCGAAGCCGTAATTGACGCCCATCGTCGCGCCTTCGATCTTGGGCAGGGCTTCATAGGAAAACACGCTAAGCAGCGAGGCGGTGAGGAAACCGTGCGCGACGGTCGCGCCGAATGGCGTTTCGCGCGCGGCCCGTTCCGGATCGATATGAATGAACTGATGATCCTCGGTCGCGTCAGCAAAAACGTTGATCCGTTGCTGATCCACCGAATGCCAGGCCGAGACGCCAAGTTCCTTGCCGACCATGCCGAGATAGGCGTCACGCGTAACCAGACTCATTCAAACCCCGCTATCCGTTCGAGCCGGGCAGCAGTTTCCACACAATGTTCGAATGGCCAAGTGAAATCTTGCCCGAGACTGTGTCTCGGCAAGACAACATTTAATTTCGTTAATTCAGGACGCGGCGCCTGCGGCTCGCAAAGCTTGCAACTCCGGGAATTCCTCTTCACGAAATTCCTTGCCGCGAAGTTTATCGGTGCGATCGTTGTCGTGCTCGAGGCGGCGCAGTTGCACACGTCGGATCTTGCCCGAAATCGTCTTTGGCAGCTCGGTCACGAGTTCGATTCGACGGATTCGTTTGAATGGCGCCAGCCGCGTATGCACATAGCGGAAAATCGACAACGCCGTTTCCGGGCTCGGCTCAGTCCCTGCGGTCAGCAGCACATAGGCCTTGGGCAACGCCAGCCGGATCGGATCCGGCGTCGGCACAACTGCGGCCTCTGCCACCAGATCGTGTTCGAGCAACACGCTTTCCAGTTCGAACGGGCTGATGCGATAGTCGGACGACTTGAAGACGTCGTCGGCGCGCCCGACGAAGGTCAGGTAGCCATCGTCATCGACGAAGACGACATCGCCGCTGCGATACACCTCGCCATCGGCACCGCTGACCTTGCCGCCCTCGACTTGATAACCCTGCATGAGACCGGCCGGCCGCTCCGCGCCGAGCACGAGCGCTACCTCGCCTTCCTTCGCGGGATTGCCATCGGCATCGACGACACGGATGTGATAGCCCGGCATCGGCCGTCCCATCGACCCTGCCTTGAGGCGTTGCGCCGGAGAATTGCCGGCCACCGCGGTCGTCTCGGTCTGGCCGTAGCCGTCGCGAATGGTCAGTCCCCACGCCGATTTGACCTGATCGATCACTTCCGGATTGAGCGGTTCGCCAGCGCCGCAGACTTCACGCAGCGAGACTTTGAAATCGGACAACTTCTCCTGAATGAACAATCGCCACACCGTCGGCGGCGCGCATAGCGTCGTCACACCGCAGCGCCCGATGGTGGTGAGCAGTCCCTTGGCGTCGAAGCGCGGCTGATTGACGACGAACACCGTCGCACCGGCATTCCACGGCGCGAAGAAGCAACTCCACGCGTGCTTCGCCCAGCCCGGCGAGGAAATGTTGAGGTGGACGTCGCCCGGCTGCAGGCCGATCCAGTACATCGTCGAAAGATGGCCGACCGGATAACTGCGCTGGCTGTGCCGCACCAGCTTCGGCTTGGCCGTTGTGCCGGATGTAAAATACAGCAGCATCGGATCGTCGGCACTGGTCGGGCCATCCGGCGTGAATGCGTCGGGATAATCGGCGGTCCGCTCGAACGCCAGCCAGCCATCGTTCGCGGCGGTCGCGCCGACGACGATGCGCGTCAGCCCAGCATCGCCCAGCTCCGCAAATTTCGCGACTTGATCCTGCGCGGCGACGACGACCTTGGCGCGCCCGCGGTCCAGCCGGTCGCGCAGTTCGTCCGGCGTCAGCAAAGTGGTGGCAGGAATGATGACGACGCCCAGCTTGATGCAGGCCAGCATCGTCTCCCACAGCGGCACCACATTGCCGAGCAACAGCAGCAGATGATCGCCGCGCTTCAGTCCCTGCGCACGCAGGAAGTTCGCGACCTGATTGGAGCGAGCGGACAAGGCCGCAAACGACAATTTGGTCTCGGTGTTGCTCGCAGCCTCGACGATCCACAGCGCCGGGCGATCCTTGCTGGCGGGGTCGCGCGCCAGTTCGGCATCGAACCAGTCCAGGGCCCAGTTGAACGTAGCCTGATCCGGCCACTTAAATCCTGCCACCGCCTTGTCGTAATCGGTACGGTTTTGCAGAAGGAACGCGCGGGCTTCCTGGAATGTCGTCATGGCAACGCTCCTAGCGTTTGCTGGCCAGTTCTCGCAGGTGGTGAATGATTCCGGAGAAGTCGGTGCCGCCATGGCCAGCCTTGTCGAAGGCCGCATAGATTTCTTCGGCATGCGCGCCCAGTGGCGTCGCGGCGCCGGCGGCCTTCGATGCCTCCTGCGACAGGCGCAAGTCCTTCAACATCAGCGCGGCCGCAAAGCCCGGCTTGTAGTCGTTGTTGGCCGGCGACGTCGGCACCGGGCCCGGCACCGGGCAATAGCTCGTCAGCGACCAGCACTGGCCCGACGATGTGGAGGCGACATCGAACAGCGCCTGATGCGAGAGACCGAGCTTTTCGGCCAGCGCGAAGGCTTCGCTGACGCCGATCATCGAGATGCCGAGGATCATGTTGTTGCAGATCTTCGCGGCCTGACCGGCACCCGCCTTGCCGCAATGAACGATTTTCTTGCCCATCGCTTCGAGGATCGGCTTGGCCGTCGCGAATGCCTTGTCATCGCCGCCGCACATGAAGGTCAACGTCGCGCCCTTGGCGCCGCCGACGCCGCCCGACACCGGCGCATCGACCGACGCAACGCCATGTTTGGCGGCCAGCTCATGCGCCTTCACCGAACTTTCCACGTCGATGGTCGAGCAATCGATGATCAGCGCGCCCTTCGCGATCGACGGCAGGATTTCGGACCAGACGCCGAGCACATGCTTGCCGGCCGGCAGCATGGTCACAACGACCTGCGCATCCTTGACGGCATCGACGGCCGTCGCGGCAATGGTCGCGCCGTCGGCCTTCGCGGCGTCCCGCGACGCCGCCGCCAGATCGAAGCCCGACACCTTGTGCCCGGCCTTGATAAGATTTGCGGCCATCGGGCCACCCATGTTGCCGAGGCCGATGAATGCGACGTTCGCCATAGCGCTTCCTCTACTTACTGCGTTGGTTCAACTCGGAAAGACAAGATCCTGATCGCCGAGCGGCGCAAGGTACCGCGCAACGATCTCCGGTGTCACGTCTTCAATACGCGACGGCGACCATTTCGGATTGCGGTCCTTGTCGATGATTGCCGCGCGAATACCTTCGACGAAATCGGCGCTGGCGAAGACTTCGAGCGCGGCACGATATTCGCGCACCAGGCATTCCTCGAGCGACTTCGCGGGTCGCGCCAGCCGTAACAGCTTCAAAGCCACCTTGAGGCCGCGCGGCGATTTCTCCTGCAAGGCTATCAGCGTCGTGCGCGCGAACTCCGAACCGTCGCGCTCCAATGCCGCGACGATCTCCTCGACAGTGTCGTGCGCGAAAGCCTTGTCGATCAAATCTTGATGCGCCTCGGCAGGTCCGTTTTGCGGCGCCGACTGGAATCGCTTGATGACAGCCAGCGTTGCAGCCGCATCCACGCCCGGCGAGAGCTCCGTCAGCGCCTGACGCAGCGCCGGCCATTCGCTCGTCGCGATCAACACATCGGCGAGCCCGACATGCACGGTGTCGGGGCCGTTGGCGATCTGCCCGGTCAATCCGAGATAGGTGCCGATCTCGCCCGGCGCGCGCGACAACAGCCAAGTGCCACCGACATCGGGGAAGAAGCCGAGACCGACCTCCGGCATCGCGACCTTGGTCTTCTCGGTCACGATGCGATGGCTGGCATGACCGGCAAGGCCGATGCCGCCGCCCATCACCAGACCGTCCATATAAGCGATATATGGCTTCGGATACGAGGCGATGCGCGCGTTGAGGATGTACTCCTCGCGCCAGAACACCTTGCCGAGATCGCCGTGAGCGCGCGCGCTTTCGTAAAGCCCGCGAATATCGCCGCCGGCGCACAGGCCGCGTTCCCCCGCCCCTTCGAGCAGCACCAGCGCCACGGCCGGATCGGCCTCGAAGGCATCGAGCGCGACGACGATCTCGCGCGTCATCTCCAGCGTCAGCGCATTCAGCGCTTTGGGACGATTGAGCCGAAGCACGCCCGCCGCACCCTCGCGCCGAACGATCAGGTCCGGCTCGGCTGCGCCGGCATTCATCGCGCACCCTCGATCATCTTGCGCGATACAATCAACCGCATGATCTCATTGGTCCCTTCGAGAATTTGATGCACACGCAGGTCGCGCACGATCTTCTCGATACCATACTCGGCGAGATAGCCATAACCGCCGTGCAATTGCAGCGCCTGATTGGCAACCGCGAAGCCGACGTCGGTGCCGAAGCGCTTGGCCATCGCGCACAGCATCGTTGCATCGGCGTCCTTGCGATCCAGCGCCGACGCCGCACGCCACAGGAAGGTGCGCGCCGCTTCCAGTTCCGTCGCCATGTCGGCCAGCCGGAACTGCAACGCCTGGAATTCGTCGAGCCGCTTGCCGAACGCCTTGCGCTCTTTCATGTAGGCCAGCGTCTTGTCGAGCGCGGCCTGCGCGCCGCCCAGCGAGCACGCCGCGATGTTCAGGCGGCCGCCGTCGAGTCCTGCCATCGCGATCTTGAAGCCGATGCCTTCGTCACCGAGACGATTGGCCACCGGCACGCGCGCGTTCTCGAAAATCACCGCGCGCGTCGGCTGCGCATTCCAGCCCATCTTGCGTTCGTTGGCGCCGAACGACAGGCCGGGCGTATCGCCTCCGACCACTAACGTCGAAATGCCGCCGGGGCCATCGTTGCCGGTGCGAACCATTACGACGTAGAGGTCGCCCTGCCCGGCGCCTGAGATGAACTGTTTCTGACCGTTGAGGATGTAGTGATCGCCGTCGCGCACCGCACGCGTCCGAAGCGCCGCCGCATCCGATCCGGAGCCGGGCTCGGTCAGGCAATAGCTCGCGAGCAACTCCATGGTGCACAGCTTCGGCAGCCACTTCTGCCGCTGTGCATCGGAGCCATAAGCGTCGATCATCCACGACGCCATGTTGTGAATCGATATGAATGCCGAAACCGTCGGACATCCCTGCGCCAGCGCCTCGAAGATCAGCGCCGCGTCGAACCGCGTCAGCGCCGAACCGCCGACGTCGTCCTTGATGTAGATACCGCCGATTCCGAGGCTCGCCGCCTCGCGCATCACATCGACGGGGAAGTGCTTGTCCTCATCCCATTTCAGGGCGAACGGCGCGATCTTTTCCGCGGCAAAGTCGCGGGCCATGTCGCGCACGGCGATCTGATCTTCGTTGAGAGCGAACTGCATGCCACCCCGCTTCGTTCAGCCGCTAGATCCACGTGATGCAGGATCTTCTCGATCCAGCATCACGTGATCGATTTGTCCGAGTTAAAGCACATGTTGGCCGAAAACTGCTTCACAATTTTCGGCAACAGGCCTCAGCTCGTCGGCATGGCGAAGTCTGCGCCTTCCTTGACACCGGACGGCCAACGCGCGGTCACCGTCTTGGTCTTGGTGTAGAAGCGAACGGAGTCGGTGCCGTACTGGTTGAGGTCGCCGAAGCCCGAACGCTTCCAGCCACCGAACGAGAAGTAAGCCACCGGCACCGGGATCGGCACGTTGATGCCGACCATGCCGACGTTCACCTTGGCGGCAAACTCACGCGCGGAGTCGCCATCGCGGGTGAAGATGGCAACGCCGTTGCCGTATTCATGCTCGGACGGCAGGCGCAGCGCCTCGTCGAAGTCGTGCGCGCGAACCACCGACAGCACCGGACCGAAGATCTCTTCCTTGTAGATGCGCATGTCCTTGGTGACGTTGTCGAACAGACAGCCGCCCATGTAGAAGCCGTTCTCGTAGCCCTGCATCTTGAAGCCACGACCATCGACCGCCAGCGTCGCGCCTTCCTTGACGCCGATCTCGACGTAGTTCTTGACGCGCTCCAGCGCCGCCTTGGTCACGAGCGGACCGAAGTCGGCGCTCGGATCCATCGACGGACCGATCTTGAGATTCTCGACGCGCGGCACCAGCTTTTCCATCAGGCGATCGGCAGTGGTCTTGCCGACCGGCACCGCCACCGAAACCGCCATGCAGCGCTCACCGGCTGCACCATAACCGGCACCGACCAGCGCATCGACGGCCTGATCCATATCGGCATCGGGCATGACGATCATGTGGTTCTTGGCGCCGCCGAAGCACTGCGCGCGCTTGCCGGTCGCCGCGGCGCGCTCGTAGATGTATTGCGCAATCGAGGACGAGCCGACGAATCCGACCGCGGAGATGTCCTGATCGTCGAGGATGGCGTCCACCACTTCCTTGTCGCCGTTGACGACGTTGAGGATGCCCGGCGGCAGGCCGGCTTCAAGCATCAGCTCGGCGAGCTTCATCGGCACACCCGGATCGCGCTCCGACGGCTTGAGGATGAAGGCATTGCCGCAGGCGATCGCCGGAGCGAACTGCCACATCGGGATCATGGCCGGGAAGTTGAACGGCGTGATGCCGGCAACGACACCCAGCGGCTGGCGGATCGAATACAGATCGATGCCCGGGCCTGCGCCTTCGGTGTATTCGCCCTTCATCAGGTGCGGCACGCCGAGCGCGAATTCCACCACCTCGACACCACGCAGGATGTCGCCCTTGGCGTCCGGGAAGGTCTTGCCATGCTCGCGGGCGAGCAATTCCGCCATCTCGTCGTTATCGCGCGCGACGAGTTCGAGGAACTTCATGAAGACGCGCGCGCGACGCTGCGGATTGGTCGCAGCCCATGCCGGCTGAGCGGCCTTGGCATTTTCCACGGCAGCGCGAAGCTCGGCCTTGGTGCCAAGCGCAACCTGCGCCTGCACGTCGCCGGTCATCGGCTGATAGACGTCAGCAAACCGACCCGAAGAACCCTTGACGTGCTTGCCGCCGATGAAATGTCCAACTGTCCGCATAAATTCCTCCAAAGAGCTGTTCTGAGCGTATTTTCGCTCTTATTAGGCGCTTTTGAAAAGGGATTCTACGCGCAACCCGTTTGCGAAAATGCGGACCGCCCGCGGCCTCCTCGCGCCGATCCCCGGGAATGCAACTGAAAACGTGTCAGTGCCGGGCGCGCGACGGCGCTGGCTTGACCGCCTTGGCCACCCGCTTGCGTGCACCCGGCCTGGCTGGACCATCCCCGGCGAGCAGCGCGGCGCGACCCGCCGCCAGAATGTCGTCGGACAGCTCGCCGCCACCGCCCGCGCGGGCGAGAATCAGCGTCCCCACCATGGTCGCCAGCGCCGCCATCGCCTGCTCACGCGCCGCTTTGCGCGAACGTCCCGGAATCTGTTCCGCCAGCATCTCGATCATATCCGCGAGCTTGGCGGCGAACGCCTTTCGGGTCTTGGCGCTCTCCCGCGCGATCTCGGCCGCGAGCGCCGGCACGGCGCAGCCATTGCCCGGATCGTCGCGATGCAGCGGCGTGAGATAGCTGTCGATGATCGTTGCAAACCGCTGGTCGGCCGGCGTTTCTTCAGCCTTGCGGCGCCAGCGCGCGGTGGAACGATCCATCGCATAGGCGAACGCTTCGATCACCAGCGCCTCGCGCGAGGCGAAATGCGCATAGAAGCCGCCATGGGTGAGACCGGCTTCCTTCATCAGGTCGGCGACGCCGATGCCATGCGCACCATGCTCGCGCAGCTTCACCGAAGCCCGCTTCACAATCCGCGCATGCGTCTCCTGTTTGTGTTCCTTGGAATAGCGCATCGGAACTCCCACCACCCTCTGGGCCGGTCATGACCATCGACCGCGCGATTATATGGCGCCGATCATATAACGCCAGCAGGCTGAAGACTTGAAGTCCGTCCCAAGTTATCCTTACGCCTTGCGAACCGCAACCAGAGGTTGCTATTGCTGGGCGCGCGAACGCCTGGACGACAAGAACAAGCAAGGTGGGGCCTCGACCATGGACATGCTCAATCCCTATTGCGGCGTCGAACGCGACGCGCGCGGCGTCGCGCGGCTGACCATCTGCAACGCAGGCTCGCTGAACATCTTCAATTCGACGGTCATCGCAGGCGTCCGGAGCGGCCTCGAGACACTGGCAAAAGAACTGGACATCCGCGCCCTCGTCATCACCGGACAAGGCGACAAGAGCATGATCGGCGGAGCCGACATCAAGGAAATGGCGACGCTGGACCAAAAATCGGCAGAGCGTTTCATCACCGGCTTGCGCGATCTCTGCGAGGCGGTGCGCGCCTTCCCCAATCCCACCATCGCCCGGATGCCGGGCTGGTGTCTCGGCGGCGGTCTTGAATTCGCGGCAGCCTGCGATTTTCGCGTCGCGGCGGCCGATGCCAAATTCGCCATGCCGGAAGTCAAGGTCGGCATTCCCTCGGTCATCCACGCCGCACTGTTGCCGCGCTTGATCGGCTGGGGCCGCGCGCGCTGGCTGGTGATGACCGCCGCGACCATCGACGCGCCGACGGCGCTGGCATGGGGGCTGGTCGATGTCGTTGCCGGCGAGGCTGGCCTCGATCCCGCCGTCGAGGGTGTCGTGGGCATGCTGCTGGAATGCGCCCCGCAGGCGCTCCGCGCCCAGAAAGCGCTGCTGCGGCAGTGGGAAGAGCTTCCCCTAAAAGAATCCGTCGATCTCTCCATCGGCGTCTTCGGACAGTCCTATCTCACCGGGGAACCGCAGCGCCTGATGCAGGCCTTCGCCGCCCGCAAAACCAAGGCCTAGCGATCGCTGCAAAGCGATATTGCAAATTTGCCGTTTCGCCATTCTCCGTTTCGGCCTTAGCCTTCGTTCAAGCGCCGCTCACCAGATGTTGCCCGAAACGCAGTTGCAATTTCCGCACTGCATCATATGATGACTATCATTTAATCAGATCCGCTGCACCCTTGGAGCACGGCCATGTCCAATTCAGATCCTGTCGTCATCCTCTCCGCCGCACGCACACCGCTCGGCCGCTTTCAGGGCGACCTCGCTTCCTTCAGCGCACATAAGCTTGGCTCCCACGTCATCGGCGCGGCTGTCGAACGTTCGGGCCTGCAGCCGGACCGCATCGATGAAGTATTCATGGGTTGCGTGCTGCCGGCCGGCCAGGGGCAAGCGCCCGCCCGCCAAGCCGCGCGCGGCGCAAAGCTGCCCGATGCCACCGGCGCGACGACCGTCAACAAGGTGTGCGGCTCCGGCATGAAGGCGACGATGCTGGCGCACGATATCATTCGTGCCGGTTCGGCGGACCTCGTTGTCGCGGGCGGCATGGAGAGCATGAGCAACGCCCCCTACCTGCTCGCCAAGGCACGCGCGGGCTATCGCATCGGCCACGACCGCATCATCGATCACATGCTGATGGACGGATTGGAGGACGCCTACGAGGTCGGCCGCTCGATGGGCGATTTCGGCGAAGCCGCCGCCGAAACCTATCAGTTCACCCGCAAGGATCAGGACGACTACGCCATCGAAACGTTGACGCGCGCCCGCAAGGCCGTCGAAAGCGGCGCGTTTCGCAACGAGATCGTCGCGTTGACGGTGGCGGAGAAATCCGGCCCGCGCATCGTCGCAAATGACGAACACCCGCTGAAGGTCGATCCGGCGAAGATCCCCAATCTCAAGCCTGCATTCCGCGCCAATGGCACGATCACGCCGGCCGCATCGTCTGCCAATGCCGATGGGGCCGCGGCGCTCGTGCTAGCGCGCCGCTCGCAGGCGGAGAAAGCAGGCCTTCCGATCATCGCGGAGATCAAGGGCCACTCCACGCACAGCCAGGAACCGCACTGGTTCACCACCGCGCCGATCCCGGCGATCCGCAAGTTGCTCGACAAGACCGGCTGGAGCGTCGGCGACGTCGATCTGTTCGAGATCAACGAAGCCTTCGCCGTGGTGCCGATGGCGGCGGCACGCGATCTCGGCATTCCGCGCGACAAGCTCAACGTCAACGGCGGCGCCTGTGCCCTCGGCCATCCGATCGGCGCGACGGGCGCCCGTCTCATCGTCACGTTGCTGCATGCGCTGGAAGCGCGCAATCTTCGCCGTGGCATTGCCTCATTGTGCATCGGCGGCGGCGAAGCGACCGCCATCGCGGTGGAGCGTTCTACGAAATAAACTTCGCAGATCACGCCCTGCTCCTAAACGCGACACACCACGACAACAGGACAGACCATGATTTCGGATCGGCTCAGCGCCACCCTTGCCCGCCGCGATATCCATTACGGCTGGGCCATGGTCAGCGTCACCTTCCTCACCGCGCTGGTGGTCGCGGGCGCGGTTGGCGCGCCCGGCGTTTTCATTGTGCCGCTGCAGCAGGAATTCGGCTGGAGCACCGCGGAGATTTCCTCGGCACTCTCGATCCGCCTGCTGCTGTTCGGACTGATGGCCCCGTTCGCGGCGGCGCTTCTCAACCGCTACGGTCTGCGCAACGTCACCGTCGTATCGCTGATCATCGTTGCGACCGGCATGACCATCTCGCTTGCGATGACGAAAGTCTGGCAGCTCATGCTGCTGTGGGGTTTCGTCGTCGGATTCGGCACCGGACTCACCGCGCTGGTGCTCGGCGCGACAGTTGCGGCACGCTGGTTCACCCAACGGCGCGGGCTCGTGGTCGGCATCCTCACCGCGAGTTCGGCAACCGGCCAACTGGTGTTCCTGCCGTTGCTCGCCGCGCTCACCGATTATTTCGGCTGGCGCACCGCCATCGGATTGATGTGCGCGGCTTTGGCTGTCGTCGCGCTCGTCGTCCTGCTGCTGATGCGCGATCGGCCGAGCGATGTCGGCTTGCGTCCTTACGGCGATGAGGGCACGCAACCTTTGCCTGCACCGCCGCCGCCGACCGGCTCGATTTTCGCCGCAGCGCTCGGCGCGCTGCGCGATGCCGCGAAGACCCGTGTCTTCTGGATTCTGTTCGGCACCTTCTTCATTTGCGGCGCCAGCACCAACGGATTGATTCAGGTTCACCTGATCCCGATGTGCGCCGACTACGGCATTCCGCAGGTGCAGGCCGCGGGCCTGTTGGCGGCGATGGGCATCTTCGATTTCTTCGGCACCATCATCTCAGGCTGGCTGTCGGACCGCTACGACAATCGCTATCTGCTGTTCTGGTATTACGGCCTGCGCGGACTGTCGCTGCTGTTTCTGCCGCTCACCGATTTCACCTTTTACGGACTGTCGCTGTTCGCGATGTTCTACGGTCTCGACTGGATCGCGACGGTGCCGCCGACCGTGCGGCTCACCGCATCGCGGTTCGGTGCGGAGCGCGCCGGATTAGTGTTCGGCTGGATCTTCGCCGGACACCAGATCGGCGCGGCGGTCGCGGCGTTCGGCGCGGGACTGTCGCGGACAGTGCTGCTGAGCTACCTGCCCGCGTTCTTCGTCGCCGGTGCGCTGTGCCTCGTCGCCGCAGTCTTCGTGCTGACGATGTCCAGCGACAAGAAGGCCGCAGCGCCCGCCGCCGCTACGGCCTGATCGACATGCTGACCGGCCCCGGCGTGCGGACCGGTTCGGCGAGCCGGACGAACTCGCAGATCAGCGAGCGCGTCTTGCGCGGATCGATGATCTCCTCGACCCAGAACTTCTCGGCCGAACGCAACGGCGACCGCAGGCGATTGAGGCGCTCCTCGATCTCCTGCATCTTGGCCTTGGGATCCGGCGCGGCGTCGATGTCCGCGCGATAGGCGGCTTCGATGCCGCCTTCCAGCGGCAGCGATCCCCAATAGGCCGACGGCCACGCATAGCGCATCGACAAGCGATTGGCGGGCTGATGCACCACGCCGGCGACGCCGAACGCATTACGGATGATGATGGTGCACCACGGCACAGTGGTCTGGTTGACCGCCGCCATCGCGCGCACGCCATGGCGAATTGTCGCCGACTTCTCCGCTTCCAGCCCGATCATGAAGCCCGGGCAATCCATCAGGTAAACCACCGGCAGATGGAACGTCTCGGCGAAATCGACGAAACGGACCACCTTCTGGCACGCCTCGGCGGTCCATGAGCCGCCGTAGTGATACGGATCTCCGGCCAGCAGCAGCACCGCGCGGCCCTGGAACCGCGCAAGGCCGGTGATGATCGGACGACCGAAGTTCTGTCCCATCTCGAAGAACGAACCCTTGTCGACCACCGCTTCGATGATCGGCCGCATCTTGTAGACCTGACGCCGATTACGCGGCACGGCCTTCATCAGGCTTTCCTCCGCGCGCTCCGGATCGTCATCGCACGGAATGGTTGGCGGCAGATCGAATACCGACTGCGGCAAGTACGACAGAAAACGCCGCGCACAGGCGAAGGCTTCCTCTTCCGTATCGACCGCATGATCGATCGCCCCCGATCGCGTCTGGATCTCCCAGCCGCCGAGTTCCTGCTTCTCGAGCTTCTGCCCGAGCCGCGCCACCACCGGTGGCCCCGCGACGAACATCGCTGAGGATTTCGTCATGATCGAATAATGACTGGCGGCGAGCCGCGCGGCGCCGAGCCCGGCCACCGAGCCAAGCCCAAGGCCCACCACCGGCACACGCGCCATGTTGGCGGTCGTGAAGGCGTACCACCGCGTACTGCCGACCCCACCCGGCAGATTGGCGGCGCCGGTGGTTTCGATGGTCTTCACCGAACCGCCACCGCCGGAGCCTTCGATCACCCGAATGATCGGCAACCGAAAGTCATGCGCCATTTCCTCCGCCATCAGCGGCTTGGCGGAGATCGACGCATCGGCGGAACCGCCGCGTACGGTGAAATCGTCGCCGACGATCACCACCGGGCGGCCATTCACCTTGCCGCGTCCGAACACGCAATTCGCAGGTGTCAGATTGCTGAGGGCACCGTCGGCACCGTATTCGGCGACGCCGGACACAGCGCCGACTTCGTGGAAGGAATTTTGATCGAGAAGCTTGTCGATACGTTCACGAACATTCAACCGGCCCTGATCGCGCTGACGTTTGACCTTGTCAGCGCCGCCCATCTCCCGCGCGAACGCTTCGCGCCGGGCGAGGTCGTCGAGCTCCGGCTTCCAATTCATTCCTGGTCTCCGCCTTGATGACGTTCATGTTGAGCGCCGGCTTGAACGACTTGCGCTCGATGTGATTGAGGATATGGCCGTCGTTGCTTTCGAGAATGCCGCCGATGGCGTGCGACAGATCGAGCAGCCGCGGCGCAACCTCCTCGCGCAACCGCTGCTCGCTATACATGGTCGACAGCAGCCCGATGGTGACGACGACGAAGGTCTGGTACTGCGGCGACCACAACGGCGCGGCGATGCCGTTGATATGCGGACTCCAGGAGCCGCACGCCGTCACGTAGCCGTCCTCGCGCAGCGCGCGCCGATTGTCTTCGAGGCGCGGACGCAAGATTCTGGCATCCTCGGGGCACTCGCGCTCCATCTCGGCCAGCACGGCATTGCCGACATCCTCGTCGAGCGCGGCAACGTAAGCATGGCCGGCGGCGGTGCGCGCCATCGCGATGCGCGTGCCGGTGCCGGAATGCAGACCCAGTGCATTCGCCGCGCGCGCGAATTCGAGATAGACCAGATAGAAGCGATCCGGAATGACGAAGCCGATGGTGCCGGGAATGTCCTCGGCGACTTCCTCGAGCCGCGACCGGATCAATTTGCGCAATTGCAAACCGCGCATCATCGACGTGCTCATCGCCACGGCGCTGGGGCCGATGCGATATTTCTGATCGCGCGGCAGATAGACCAGTTGCCCCATCCGCGTCAGCGTGTGCGTCAGGCGCGACACGGTCGAGCGCGGCAAACCGCAGCGGTTGGAAATTTCCAGATTGCCCAATCGCGCTTCATGCCCTTCGAAGCAACGCAGCACATCGAATGCGCGCGACACCACCTGGATGACATCGCCTTCGCCCGATGCATCCCTCGCCAGCATGCCCGCTTTGCTCAATCGCTCTGATCTTCTGCCCATTGGACCTCACACGCTCGAAAATGGCGTTGCTAAGAAACGTTCCTCGCCGGCGGGGCGCCGGCATCTTGATTTTGTTTATTCCGCAGAGCGAAATGAAATTCCGCTTGCGGGATAAACTACATTAGGCAATCTCTCCCCACAACCGCAAGCCGCTCATGGGGCCATGTGCTGCACACTGGCCCCGCGATGTGGAACAATGCATCCCACGACGTACGATGCGCCCGTCCGATCGCCTGATCGAATGCACGATCCTGCGGCCATGTCTCAGATCCGGAGTGTGAAATGTCTGAAATTAAGATCGTCGCTGATGTCGCCGGGCGCATCTGCGCCATCGCCACCGAAGTCGGCGGAAGCGTCAGCGAGGGCGACGAGGTCGCGTTCGTCGAAGCGATGAAAATGGAGATTCCCGTAGCAGCCCCCTCAACGGGCAAGCTCAAGGCCATCATGGTCAAGATCGACGATGTCGTCGCTGAAGGACAGATCATCGCCATCCTCGAAGGTTGACGCCTTAACGCAAGTATTCGTCGAGCATTGCGACATCCGCGACATTCTGTCCCAAAACCTCAACGCGACAAACGCAATTGCGCGCAGCCGTTGCCAATGCACTTTCGCGATGACATGATCCCAGAACAAGAACAAATCCGCCAAGCGGATCCAACTTGGGAGAGAAACGCATGCTTCATCGCATTGTCGCAGGCGCGACCATGGCTATTGCCGGCGCGGCTTTCATCTTTTCACCAGCCGCGCGCGCAGACGATATCAAACTCCCCTCGTCCATGGCCTTCACCGCTTACGACACCGGCTCGTCGGGCTTCAATATTGCCGTCGCCGTCGGCAAGATGATGCAGGAAAAATACAAGTCCAGCGTTCGCGTTCTGCCTGCGGGCAATGACGTCGCCCGCCTCGCGCCGTTGCGCGCCAAACGTGCCGTGGTCTCGGCAATGGGAACCGGCAGCTACTTCGCGCAGGAAGGCGTGTTCGAGTTCGGCGCCAAGGAATGGGGCCCGCAACCGATCCAGCTCATCTTGTCGACGCTGGACTGCAATGGCCTGTCGGTCGGTATCGCCCGCGATACGGGCGTGAAAGACCTGAAAGACTTCAAGGGCAAACGTCTCGGTTTCGTCGTCGGCTCGCCGGCGCTTAATCAGAATGCGCTCGCCATCATCGCTTTCGCCGGGCTGACCAAGAACGACGTCAAGATCGTCGAGTTCGCTAGCTACGGCGCGATGTGGAAGGGCGTGATCAACAACGACGTCGACGGCGCATTCGCATCGACCATTTCAGGACAGGCCAAGGAAGCCGAAACCTCTCCGCGCGGCGTGATGTGGCCAACCATGGCCAAGGACGACAAGGCCGGCTGGGAACGCGTGCAGAAGGTCGGCCCGTTCTTCACGCCGCATACCGTCACCTGCGGGGCCGGCATCGAGAAAGACAAGCCGATCGAGATGGGCACCTATCCCTATCCGGTCTTTGTCGCTTACGGCACCGAACCCACCGAGGACATCTACGCCATCACCAAGGCCATGATCCAGGGCTACGACCAGTACAAGGACGGCGCACCCGGCGCTGTAGGCCTCGAACTCAAGCGCCAGGCGATGAAGTGGGTGATCCCGTTCCATCCCGGCACGGTCAAGGCCTTCAAGGAGGCCGGTCACTGGACCGATGCCGATCAAAGCTACAACGATGCGCTGATCAAGCGGCAGGGCGTGCTCGCCGCGGCGTGGGCGGCTTACACCAAGACCAGCCCACCCGACGACAAGTTCGCCGACGGGTGGATGGCGGCCCGAAAGACCGCGCTTGCCGCCGCCAAGCTGCCCGACGCCTTCGACTGATCAACGCCTTTGCACGTTTGCCGTGACGACAGTGCCGGATCGGCACTGTCCGTGACTTGCAGCGGGGGGAGCATCGATGTCCCAACCCAACGCCCCTGACCATCCGCCGGTGATTGCCTCAGAGCTCCGCGCGGGAGCAGACGAACGGCCTGTTCCCGACAAGGTGGTGTTTGAAGATCCTCATGCCAGCATCGGCGGAATGCAGGAAGCCGAGGTCACCCGCGTCAGGTCGTTGCGCGGAGTGTGGCGCATCGCGCTGATCGTCGCCACGGCGGCAACGATCTTCCTGTGTATCAACCAGCAGTTCGCGCTCCGTTTCTTCGTCGGCTACACCCAGCTCAACACGGAATACTTCTATCTGCTGATCGCGCTGATGCTGCCTTTCACGTTCGTGATCTTCCCCGGAACGGAAACCGCAAGCCTTGATCGCATCCCGTGGTACGACGTCGCGCTGGCGCTCATCACCTTCGCCGTGTCGCTGGTGCTGATGTCCTATATCCGTAAGGCAGCGGAAGCCGGCTGGGAATTCGGCGGCGCGCCGACCCCCGCCTATATCGCGGGCCTCATCATGTGGGCCATGCTGATGGAAGCACTACGCCGCACCGGCGGCTGGAGCCTGTTGCTCTGTATCCTGCCGTTCACCCTCTATCCGCTGTTCGCCGACAGCGCGTGGCTCGGCCCGTTACGCGGGACGCAATCGACGCTCGAACAAGCTACCGCCTATCACATGCTCTCCGGCGAAAGTCTGCTCGGCATTCCGATTCAGGCGTTCGCCGATACCGTGATCGGCTTTCTGGTGTTCGGCGTCGCGCTAATGATGACCGGCGCCGGCAAGTTCTTCATCAACATCGCGTTCGCGTTGTGCGGCACGTTTCGCGGCGGCGCGGCGAAGGTCTGCATCTTCGCCAGCGGTCTGCTCGGCATGATGTCGGGCTCGATCATCTCCAACGTGCTGACCGCCGGCACCATGACCATCCCGGTGATGAAGAAAAGCGGGTTCCGCGCCTCCTATGCCGCGGCCATCGAAGCCTGCGCCTCGACCGGCGCCGTGCTGGCGCCGCCGGTGATGGGCGCGACCGCCTTCATCATCGCCCAGTTCCTCAACGTCAGTTATGCCGAGGTCGCCGTGGCGGCGATCATTCCCGCCGCTCTTTATTATACCGGCCTGTTTCTGCAAGTGGACGCCTATGCCGCGCGGCACGGCCTCGCCGGCATTCCGCGCTCCGAATTGCCGCGCGCATGGGATGCCGTGAAGGAAGGCTGGTATTACATCTTCGTCATCGCACTCCTGATCGTCATGCTGCTGTATTTCAAGCGCGAGAGCCATGCGCCGTTCTATGCAACGGCGCTGCTGCTCGTGCTGAACCAGCTGTTCTCCAAGGATACACGCTGGACGTTTGCCACCATCGGCAAATTCTTCGAGGTCAACGGCCGCACCTTCGTCGAACTCGCCGCGATCCTTGCCGGCTGCGGACTGCTGATCGGCGCATTCTCGATGACCGGCGTGATCTCCAGCCTTGCCAACGATCTGCTCCGCATCGCGGGCGATAACGCACTCTTGCTGCTGGTGATGTGCGCGGTGACCAGCCTGATCCTTGGCCTCGGCCTGACGACCACCGCCTGCTACATCTTCCTCGCCATTCTCGTCGCTCCGGCGCTGGAAAAGGTCGGCCTCAACCGGATGGCCGTGCACATGTTCATTTTCTATTGGGGCATGTTGTCGTCGATCACGCCGCCGGTGGCGATTGCCTCGTTCGCAGCCGCCGGCATCGCCGGATCGCCAGCGATGAAGACCGGATGGGAATCGATGTGGGTCGGCTCCATCATCTACTTCATTCCGTTCTTCTTCGTGCTCAATCCAGCTCTCGTGATGCAGGGAAACTATTTCGAGGGTCTGGGGCTGATGGCGCTGATCGCATTCGGCACCGTCTTCATCTGCGGCGGCATTCAGGGTTATCAGATCGGCGTCGGCGATTTGCGCCACACCGGCCCGCTGGAATGGCCGGTGCGCGTGCTGCTCATCGTCGGCGGTATCGTCGTTGCGACGCCGGGCGGCGGAATCGTGCCGCTATCGCAGTTTCAGGTGACGGCGCTCGGCTTCGCCATTCTGGTGCCGACGGTGTTCGTGGCGCGGTTGCTCTCCAGCCGCAGCACCGTTGTCATCCCGACGCAATCGCGGTCGATGCGCAGCGCTACGCCGATCTGAACACCACCGCATCGACGACGACGCATCCCTTGCCGGCGCTGTCGAGCATCACCGGATTGAGGTCGAGGCTCATCACCTTGGCCTCCGGATCGCGCATCAGATCGCCAATCCTGACGATGCTATCGATCAACGCATCGACATCCATCGGCGGTTCGCCGCGAACGCCAGCAAACAGCGGCGCGATGCGCAACCGGTTGAGCGCTTCCCTGACGTCGGTGGCGGTAAATGGTGGCAACAGCAGCGCCGTATCGCGGAAGACTTCGACGTACTTGCCGCCGTCGCCGACCGCGACGACGGGGCCGAATACCGGATCGCGATGCGCGCCGATCATGATCTCGCGCCGCCCGCCTACCATCGCCGCCACGATGACGCCATCGAAGCGCGAGCCGTGCTTGCGAATGATATCTTCCATCTGGGTGTAGATATCGCCGGCCTCCTCGCGCGTCTTGACGCCGAGCTTGACGAGCCCCAGCTCCGACTTGTGCGCGATATCGGCCGAGCATCCCTTGACGACCACCGGCCCGCCGATGGCCTCGAACGCCGCCACCGCTTCGGCACGCGAATGGCACAGCCGATGCGGCACCACGTTGATGCCGCGCGCCGCCAGCAGCGCCAGACTATCCGCCTCGTTCAGCATCGTGGTGGCGCCGGACAAATCCAGCAGCGCGCCAGCCTTGCCGCGTGCCGCGCGCCGCTCGCGAGTCCGCGTCATCAGTTCGCGATGAGCGAGAAACTGATGCAGCGCGCTGACCGCTTCCACCTCAGTCGGAAACACCGTGGTCCCCTCCGCCGCGAACTGGTCGGCCACGCTCTTCTGCGTGGCGGCGACGACCAGCGGCTTGCCGGTCTGCTTGCCGAACGCCGCAGCGTCCCGCGCAAAGGCTTCGACATCGTAGCCGGGGCCCGCCACCGGCACGCCGATAATGAAGGCGTCCGCCGCCGGGTCCTGCGCGATCACCGGCAGGATATCGCCGAACAACCGGCTGTTCGACAGCAGCGCGGCAGTGAGATCGATCGGATTGGTCGTGGTAGCGAAGCTCGGCAGAATGCCCTTGAGCTTCCTGTCGGTCTCCGGCGCCAGCTTCGCCATCGGCATGCCGACAGCTGTCGCGGCGTCGGCAGTCATGACGCAAACCGCACCCGAATTGCTGATCGCCACCAGTCGCCGGCCCTTCGGCTTCCAGCCTTTCAGATAAAGCTCGGTCGCCTCCACAAGGCCGCGCATATCGGGCGCGCGCCAGATGCCGTGATGTTCGAAGAACGCATCGACGACGCGGTCCTCGTTGGCCAGCGCGCCGGTGTGCGACTGCGCGGCCTGCCGTCCCGCTTCCGAGCGGCCGGACTTCAGCGCGATGATTGGCAGATCGCGGTCGAGCGCAATCGCTGCGAGTTCTTCGAGATACTTCTTCTCGGGAATGCTCTCGAGATACAGCAGCAGCAGCTTGACCTCGGGGTCTTCCGCCACCGCGATCGCCAGTTCGCCGACGGTGATATCGGCGTCGTTGCCCGTCGCGTGGGTATGCCGCACGCCGATGCCCTTCTGACGCAGGAACCCGACCGGCACCGTCGAGAGCGCGCCGCTCTGGCTCAGCATCGCGACATGGCCCTCGGCGCGATCCATATCCATGAACATCGTCGAGAAGCTGGCGATGGCGCCGGTACCGAAATTGGCCAACCCTTGCGAGTTCGGCCCGACGATACGCATCCCCGCCTTGTGCGCGACCTCGACCATGTGGCGTTCCTTGGCCTTGCCGGCGACCGCATCGACTTCGCCGAAGCCCGACGCCATCACCACAGCGACCTTGACGCCGCGCGCCGCGCAATCCTCCACCGCGCCGATAGCGTTATCGCCCGCGACCGCGACGATGGTCATCTCCGGCGCTTCCGGCAGATCGGCAAGGCTCGCGTAGCACTTGTGGCCCTGCACTTCCGGCCGCGACGGATTGATCGGAAAGATCTTGCCCTTGAAGCCGAACTTGTCGAGGTAATGCACCGGCCGACCGCCGACCTTGTTCGGATTTTCAGATGCGCCGATGATGGCGATGGAACGCGGATCGAGGGCGGCCCTGAGGCGGCTCATGACTTTATCCTTTCGAAGTACGGCACGAGACGGCCGGTAAAGCGGGTGAATCTTGCGACGACCTTGTCGCCGATGGCAAGATCGTTTGCTCCGTGCGCCATCATGCGGAAGCCTTCCGCCATGTCGACCAGCACGATGTTGTAAGGCACATGCGCGCGGGCTTCGGCTGTCGCCGCCCGCGTTACCAGTGAGGTGGCGTAGACCACGCCGCTGCCGCTGGCGCGCTTCGTTTCCGGATCGGGCGCACCGCAGGCGCAACAGAACCGGCGCCGGAAATATTGCAGCGATCCGCACGCCGCGCAGGCCTGATAGACGATGGCCTCGGCCCCCTCGGTCCAGTCCGCCGGATTGCCGTCGCTCATCGCACGCGCTCCAGAAACATGCTGACGTGCGAGGACAGCACGCCGCCGTCGCCGTGCAGCAGCGCGACCGAAGCATCCTTAACCTGCCGATTGCCCGCGCGTCCCGTCATCTGCAACTGCGTTTCGACCAGATGCGCCATGGCGCCGCCGACGCCGCAATGACCGTAACTCAGCAAGCCGCCGTGGGTGTTGAGCGGCATCTCGCCGTCGCGCCCGAAATGACCGCTGCGCGCCCGCGCCGCCGCCTCGCCGCGTCCCGCAAGGCCGAGGTCTTCCAGCAGCATCAACAGCGTGATGGTGAAGCTGTCATACACCGCCGCATAGCGCACATCGGATATCGCAACGCCGGACGCCGCCTTGGCGCGCGCAATCGCGATCTCCGCACCAAGCTTATTCAACGCCGGCGCGGCCGTGACATGCTGATGCGTATGCGCCTGCGCGCAGCCACGCACGCGCACGCCGACATCGCCGGTCCGCTCGCGGCTGATGACGAACGCCGCACCGCCATCCGACACCGGGCAGCAATCGAGCAGTTTCAGCGGCGACGCCACCGGCTTCGACGCCATCACGTCGGCAACGGTGATCGGATCACGGAACTGCGCGCCGGGATGCGTCGCCGCGTGCCCGCGCATCAGCACCGCGAGCTCGGCGAGGTCTTGTTCAGTGACGCGGTATTCATGCATGTAGCGCGACGCCACCAGCCCGTAATACGCCGGGATGGTCGGTCCCAGCGGCACCTCGTAGACCGGATGCCCAACTTGCGCCAACGCCTGGATCGAAGCATCGCGGCTCTGCCCTGTGAGCCGGTTTTCGCCGCCCACCACCAGCACATGCCGCGCCAGCCCGGCCTCGACCACGTGATGCGCCAGCATTGCCATCGCCATGCCGGTCGCACCGCCGACCTGCACCGCATGGCAATAGGCCGGCTGCAAACCGAAATGCTCGGCGAACACCGTCGCCAGCATGATGTGCGGCATCGTTGTCGAATAGCCGCACAGCAAACCGTCGATCTCGCCGCGCTTCAGCCCAGCATCCTCAATCGCCAGCTCGGCGGCGCGGCTCATCAGGTCGAGGGTCGACGCACCCTCATGCCTGCCGAATGCCGTCAGTCCGACGCCGGTGATGAAACTCATCTCAATACGACTTCGGCAGGCCGAGCACCTTCTCGGCAATGAAGCTGAGAATAAGCTGCGGACTGATCGGCGCGATGCGCGGGATCATCATTTCGCGCATGTAGCGCTCGACGTGGAATTCCTTGGCGTAACCGAAGCCGCCATGCGTCATCACCGCCTGCTCGCAGGCGTGGAAACCGGCCTCGGCGGCGAGATACTTCGCGGCATTAGCAGCGGGGCCGCAGGCCATGCCCTGATCGTATTGCCAGGCTGCCGACATCACCATCAGCCACGCGGCCTCCAGCTCCATCCAGTTCTTCGCCAGCGGATGCTGGATCGCCTGATTTTGCCCGATCGGCCGATTGAACACGATGCGGCTCTTGGCGTATTCGGCGGCACGTGACAGCGCCAGCTTGCCGAGGCCGACGGCTTCGGCAGCAATCAGGATGCGCTCCGGATTCATCCCGTGCAGGATGTATTCAAAGCCGCGCCCCTCCTCGCCGATGCGATCCTGCACCGGAATCTCGAAATTCTCGAAGAACAGTTCGTTGGAGTCGACCGCCTTGCGGCCCATCTTCTCGATCTCGTGCACGGCGATCCGCGTGCGGTCGAAGTCGGTGTAAAAGAGGCTGAGGCCGCGCGTGGGCGTCTTCACGTCTTCCAGCGGCGTGGTGCGCGCCAGCAGCAGAATTTTTTCGGCGACCTGTGCCGTTGAAATCCACACCTTCTGGCCGTTGACGACATACTTGTCGCCCTGGCGCACGGCGCGCGTCTTGAGCTGCGTGGTGTTGAGGCCAGTGTTCGGCTCGGTCACCGCGAAACAGGCGCGCTCCGCACCGGAGACGATCGGCGGCAGCATCCGCCGGCACTGTTCTTCCGTGCCGAACACCACCACTGGATTGAGCCCGAACACATTCATGTGAACGGCCGACGCGCCGGACATGCCGGCGCCTGATTCCGAAATCGTCCGCATCATGATCGCGGCATCGGTGATGCCAAGACCGGAGCCGCCATACTGCTCGGGAATACAGATGCCGAGCCAACCGGCATCCGCGACAGCCTTGTGAAACTCAACCGGGAAGCCGCCTTCGCGATCCTTCTTCAGCCAATACGCATCGTCGAATCCAGCGCAAATCTTTTGAATCGCCTCGCGAATGGAGTCCTGATCGGCCGAGAACGCGAAATCCATCAGCGTCACTCCTTTTCCGGCGTGGTCGCATTGGTGACGCCATCCCGCACCAGCGCGGCGATCTCTTCACGCGAGAAACCCGCCTCGCGCAAAATCTCTTCGCTCTGCTCGCCAAGTTGCGGCGCCAGCCGCGTCGTCTCAACCGGCGTCGTGGACCACGTTGCGGCGGCACGCATGCTGCGAATTTTGCCTTCGCTCGGGTGATCGACCACCGGAAAGAAATTGGTCGCGCTGAGATGCGGGTCGCCGAGAATGCTGACGAGATCGTGCATCGGCAACGCCGGGACATCGGCGTCGTCGAGCAACTTGATCCAGTCTGCCGTGGAACGCTCGGCAATGATGCGCGCCAGTTCGGCGTAAACGTCGTCGATGTTCGCCATGCGCCCGGCAAAGGTGGCGAAGCGTGGATCGCTGCGCAGATCGTCGCGCGCAATGGCGGTGAGGAAATTGTCCCACTGCTTGTCGTTGTAAACGATGACGCAGATATAGCCGTCCGAGGTCTTGTATGGGCGGCGGTCGCGCGCCAGATGCCGCGCATAGCCGCCCTTGTCCAGCGGCGGCTCGTAGGTCAGCCCGCCGAGATGGTCGCCGAGAACGAAACCGGCCATGGTCTCGAACATCGGGATATCGACGCGCTGGCCGACGCCGGTGCGGTCGCGATGAACCAGACTGGCGAGAATGGCGCCGACCGCAGCGAGGCCGACGATGCGATCCACCAGCGCGTTGGGAACATAACGCGGCGTGCCGTCGCCGCCGCGCGCCATCAGCGCCGCCAGCGCCGATCCGCCCTGAATCAGGTCATCGTAAGCCGCCTTCGCAGCGTACGGGCCGTCCTGTCCGAAGCCGAAGACGCCCGCATAGATCAATCGCGGATTGATCGCGGCGACATCGTCGTAACCGAGCCGCAGCCGTTGCATCGCCTGCGGCCGCACGTTGTAGACGAGCACATCGGCATTGGCGATCAGCCGCAGCACGGCTTCGCGACCGGCATCCTTTTTTAGATCGAGGCAGATGCTGCGCTTGCTGCGGTTGGCGTTGAGGAACACCGGCCCCATGCCGGAATGGCGCGTCGGACCGATCTGTCGAGTCACGTCGCCATCGAGCGACTCGATCTTGATGACGTCAGCGCCATAGTCGCCCAGCATCTGGGTCGCATATGGACCCATCAGCACCGTCGTCATGTCGACAACCTTGACACCTTGCAACGGCCCCATGGTCCCGTTCACTCCCACTCCGGCTCTTCAGCGGCCGGCATCGCGCCTTCCGGTAGTAACGGCATGGAAACGGCAAGATCAAGGGCGCTCACCGTATGGGCGTATGCGTCGGCGCTCACTCGCGTCAAACGCCAGCGTTCCGCACGCAATAGCGTGTTCGATATTCCGTCAGGCGGACGCAGCTTAACGCGAGGTCATCGCGTCAAGGCATCGGGTCACCGCAATCGGCTAGGACGCCTGCTTGGCCATCATCTCGCGCAGCGACGTCTTCAGCACCTTGCCATAGTTGTTCTTCGGCAGCGACGGCAGATAGACGTAACGCTTGGGCCGCTTGAACCGCGCGATCGACGCCAGGCAGTGCGCATCCAGCACCTGGTCGTTCGCAGTCGCGCCATCTTCCAGCACGACGCAGGCGACGACGATCTCGCCCCACTCCGGATGAGGTACGCCAATGGCCGACACCTCGCGCACGTCCGCGTGCGTCAGCAGCGCCTCCTCCACCTCGCGCGGATAGATGTTGGTGCCGCCGGAAATGATGACGTCCTTGGAGCGATCCGACAGCGTGAGGAAGCCATCGGCATCGAGCCGACCGACATCGCCGGTGCGCAGCCAGCCGTTCTTGAGCGTGTCGGCCGTCGCCTTCGGATTGTTCCAGTAGCCGAGCATCACGGCCGCGCCCTTGGCCTCGACTTCGCCGGTCTCGCCCGCAGGCAGCGGATTGCCGTCGGCATCGGTGATGCGAACCGAGATGACGCTTTGCGCGGGACCGACCGACGCCAGCCGTTCGAGATAACGCGGATCGTCGGTGCGGCTATGCCATTCGCGGCTCAGCGCCGTGATGGTCATCGGCGATTCACCCTGCCCGTAGATCTGCACGAAGCGTTGCCCCATCGTGGCGATGGCATCGCGGATATCCGCCAGATACATGGGCCCGCCGCCGTAGACGATGGTGCGCAGGCCGTCGCCATTCTCGCCGTGCTTCTTGGCGGCATCGACCAGGCGCCGCACCATGGTGGGCGCGGCGAACATCGCGACATTCTGCAATTGCTTGCCGAGCGCCAGCACCTCATCCGCATCGAAGCCGCCGGACTCCGGCACGACATGCCGCGCGCCCATGCGGACGTGCGGGAAATTATAGAGCCCTGCTCCGTGCGAAATCGGCGCGGCGTAAAGGATCGCATCCTGCGGCGTCACCTGATCGACATCGGCGAAGTAGCACAGCGACATCGCCATCAGGTTACCGTGGCTGAGCATGACGCCCTTCGGCCGGCCCGTGGTTCCCGACGTGTAGAACAGCCATGCCAGATCGTCGGTCTCGCGCGCCAGCGGCGCCGCAGCACCTTCGCCTGCGCGCAGACGCAGATAGGCATCGCTATCGACCGAGAGCGTCGGTAGCGCGCCCGGCGCGACGGCCTCCGACCAGACATCCATGATGTCGTCGGACAGCACGATCAGCTTCGCGCCGGAATCCTCACAGATCCACGCCGCCTCGCGTCCATGCAGCTTGGCATTAATCGGCACCGCCACCGCACCGATCCACCAGATGCCGTAAAGGCATTCGAGGTATTGCGTGCAGTTGGTCATGAACAGACCGACGCGGTCGCCCGGCTGCACATTATAATGTCGCGACAGATGCGCCCCCACGGCAGCGGCACGTTGCGCGAAGGTAGCGTAGTCGGCATCGACATGGGTGCCGGTCAACAGCGCCGGCGCGCGCGGGCGCAGATGCGCACTCGCCGCCAGCCAATCCGCAATATTCATCGTCCCATCTTCTCCGCGAGCGGCGTCTTACTTCGCCGGCTCGAGCAGCGTGACGTAATTGGCCACGGCCGCGCCGCCCATGTTGAAGATACCCGCCAGCTTGGCGTCGCGGATCTGCATGCCTTCCGGCGCCTGGCCGAGCAACTGCATGGCGCTCAGCACATGCATCGAGACGCCGGTCGCGCCGATCGGGTGGCCTTTCGCCTTGAGGCCGCCGGACGGATTGATCGGCAGCTTGCCGTCCTTCTGGGTCCAACCTTCCTTGATGGCGCGCGCGCCCTGCCCCTTCGGCGTGAGGCCCATGGCTTCGTATTCGATCAGCTCGGCGATGGTGAAGCAGTCGTGGGTTTCGACGAACGACAGATCGGCGAGCGTGACGCCGGCGGATTGCAGCGCGCGCTGCCACGCCACAGAGCAGCCTTCGAAATCGAGGATGTTGCGCTTCGACATCGGCAGGAAATCCTGCGCATGCGCGGTGGCGCGGATGTTGACCGCCTTGCCCATCGCCTTCGCGGTTTCGGAATCGGTCAGCACCAGCGCCGCAGCGCCATCCGACACCAGCGAGCAATCGGTGCGCTTCAGCGGTCCGGCTACGAACGGATTCTTCTCGCTTTCGGAGCGGCAGAACTCATAGCCGAAATCCTTGCGCATCTGCGCGTAAGGATTGGAGACGCCGTTCTTGTGGTTCTTCGCGGCGATCATCGCCAGCGCATCCGACTGGTCGCCGTACTTCTGGAAGTAGGCTTGCGCGATCTTGCCGAACACACCGGCGAAGCCAGCGGGCGTATCGCCGTCCTCGACCAGGTACGAGGCCCGCAGCAGGTTCTTGCCGATCTCCGGACCGGGCGTCCGCGTCATCTGCTCGACGCCGACCACCAGCACGATGCGCGAAGCGCCGGCGTTGATCGACTTCACCGCCTGATGCACTGCCGCCGTTCCGGTGGCGCAGGCGTTCTCGACACGGGTCGCCGGCTTGAAGCGCAGTTTCGGATCGGCCTGCAGCACCAGCGCCGCGGTGAAATCCTGCGGGGAGAAACCGGCGTTGAAGTGCCCCAGCACAATTTCATCGACATCGGCCGCGGAGATGCCAGCATCGGCCAGCGCCTCGGTCGCCGCACGAACCACCAGACTCTCGACGGTCTCGGCATCGAACTTGCCAAACGGCGTGTGGGCCCATCCAACGATACTGGCTGTCATGACTGTTTTCCTGTCTATCCAAATTCACCCGCGAGACCTTGTCGGCAAATGGCTTTGCGGCGGTCACAACGGAATTCTCCACCGACTATAGCCGATCGGTTTGCGGAGATCACGTCGGATCGGACTTTTTCGCGATCGATCCGGCCACAGCGGGTCTGCGAAATTGCATCGGCCTCCGACCTGCGGAGGACTCACGCTCTCGCCATCGCATCGGTTGCCGTCTGCCGGGGGATCGACTGGCCGGACTCACGGCTCGATCGACCGCGGATGGGCCAAATCGCCTGCCGCGATTTGGCCACGGGTTTGACGCAAGCCAATCGCAAGCGTTTTGCCGGGGCGCCGCCTGCCGTTCAGGTGACGAATTTACCGCCGAGTTCATCCTCGATGTGGATGCGGATGATATCGTCGAAGGTCTTTTCGACGGTGGTGAATCCCAGCTTCAGCGCGCGGTCGGTGACGAAATCGCGCGGCCATCCGCTGACAATGCCTACGATCACCGGGTCCGGTTCGCGCCGAATGCGCGCGACGACGTTCTTGCCCGCAACGCGCTCCAGCGCCGCGATCTGCTCACCGACTGTCGCCGCGAGCCCCGGCATGCTCAAATTGCGCCGAGGCCCCATCGCTTCGGTATCCATCGTCGCGGCATGAATCAGAAAACCGACCGCCGAACGCGGCGACGCATGCCAGTGCTTCACATCCTCGGACACCGGCAAGACTGCACTCTCCCCAGCGAGCGGTTCGCGAATGATGTTCGAGAAAAAGCCCGACGCTGCCTTGTTGGGCTTGCCCGGACGCACGCAAATGGTCGGCAGTCGAATGCCGATGCCATCCAACAGCCCCTTGCGGGTGTAGTCCGCGATCAACAGTTCGCAAATCGCCTTCTGCGTGCCGTAACTGGTCAGCGGCGTGTGGAAGAATTCGTCGCCGATCTTGTCCGGGAACGGTGCGCCGAACACCGCGATCGACGACGTAAACACCAGCCGCGGCTTGTAGCCACCACCAACGACACGGATCGCATCGATGAGATAGCGGGTGCCGTCGAGATTGATCCGGTACCCTTTGTCGAACTCGGCTTCCGCTTCACCGGAAACAATCGCGGCGAGATGAAAGATCACATCCGGACGCTCGGCAACGAGCGGCGCAGCCGTACCGGCATTGGCGAAATCGCTGGTGACGATCTTGACCGGAATCGACGTGTTGGCAGGCGCCTGCGGCGCAACGACATCCTGCAACGTCATGCGCGTAATGTCGCGCTTGCCAAGTCTGCCGTCGCGCGCGAGCCGCTCGACCAGTTTGCGGCCGACCATGCCGGCGGCGCCCAGAACGAGAATATGCAAGACCCAACTCCTTCTTATTCTTGATATTGCGATGTTTAGCGGGTCTGCAATATCACTCCTTCACCGCGCCCGTCATCGCCGAGACGTAGTGCTCGACAAAGAAGGCGTAAAGAATAACCAGCGGCAGCGAGCCGACCAGCGCGCCCGCCATCAACGAGCCCCACTTATAAATGTCGCCGTCAACGAATTCATTGACGATAGCGACGGGCACAGTCTTGTTCGGCGTCGACTGCAGAAACGTCAGCGCATAGATGAATTCATTCCAGCACAGCGTGAACGAAAAGATGAAAGCGGAAATCAAGCCAGGTACCGCGAGCGGAACGACGATACGCGTCAATATCTGCCATCGCGACGCGCCATCGATCAGCGCGCACTCCTCGAGCTCGAAAGGAATAGTCTTGAAGTATCCCATCAGCAGCCACGTCGAGAATGGGATCAGTAGCGTCGGATAAACCAGAATGAGCGACAGCGGCGAGTCGAACAGGCCGTAAGCCTGAATCACCGATGCCAGCGGGATAAACAGGATCGACGGTGGCACCAGATAGGCAAAGAAGATCAGCACGCCCACCGCCTCGCCGCCCCGGAAACGAAGGCGAACGATGGCATAGGCCGCAAGCACGCTGGCAATGATCGACAGCGTCGTCGCGCACGCCGCGACATACATCGTATTCCAGAGCCACTGCGGATATTGCGTCTCGAACAACAGCTTGCTGATGTGTTTGAAGGTCGGATGGATCACCCAGAACGGGTTATAGGTCTCCATATCGATCAGTTGCTCGTCGGGTTTGATCGCTGTCAGCCCCATCCAGTAGAACGGGAACAGCAAGACGACGAGTATGATGAACAGCGGCAGATAGAGCGTCACCAGACGGCGAGGCAGACTTTCAAGATAGCTCATGCCTTCGCTTTCGTCGCTCTTCGCGACGGAAGCAGCTGCCTTCACGACGGTTTTGGCTTGCAGCGCGGTATCAATCATTGTCGCTTCCTTGCTGCCATTTGCGACGCTGCATTCCGAACCACGAAATGGCGATCGCCGCGAGCAGGAACGGGATCATCGCGGTTGCAATGGCAGCGCCCTCACCCAGTCGACCGCTCAGAATGCCGCGCTGATAGCTCAACGTTGCCATCAGATGAGTTGCGTTTACCGGGCCGCCACGGGTCAGCGCCCACACCAGCTGGAAGTCGGTGAAGGTGAAGAGCACCGAAAACGTCATCACCACGGCAATGATCGGCGTCAACAACGGATAGGTGATGTAGCGGAAACGCTGCCAATCAGTCGCGCCATCCAAAGTCGCCGCCTCATAGAGCGAGGGTGAAACCGTCTGCAGCCCCGCAAGCAGTGTGATTGCGACGAACGGCACGCCGCGCCAGATATTCGCAAAGATCACGCTGGCGCGTGCCCAATCGGTATCGCCGAGGAAATTGATGTTCTGAGTAATGAGGCCAAGTTTGATGAGCGACCAGGAGATGATCGAAAATTGTGCGTCGTAGATCCACCAGAATGCAATCGCTGATAACACAGTCGGAACGATGAATGGAATCAGAACGATCGCGCGGATCATCGCCTTGAACGGCATATGCCGGTTCAGCAGCAACGCGAGATAGAGGCCGATAGCGAATTTGATGGCGCTGGCAATGATCGTATAGAGCAGCGTGTTGAAGACCGAGAGCCAGAAGATGCTGTCGCTCCACAGCCATTCGTAGTTCTCGAGTCCGACAAAGACGCCCGTTCGTCCGATACGTTCGTCGGTAAAGCTCATCCAGATGCCGAGGCCGAGTGGATAGGCCAGGAACAGGATCAGGAATGCTGCAGCGGGCAGCATGAACCACAACGCCAGCCAGTTCCGATTGGTTCGCAAGCGGTCCCACAGCGGCCGGGTATCGGCATGCACCGCGCGCGCCGGCATCGATGTCTGAATTGTGGTCATTCAGTACAGCTCCAATCGAAGAACGATGACCGAACAACGCGCGTCTGCGGTGCCGATGCATTGCTCCGATTTCCAACGGAAACACGCCGGCGCGGAAACGGTCCGCGCCGGCGTGATCGTAATCAGCGGAAGATGCGCTTTGCGTTGCGTTCCGCCGAAGCCATGGCGGTCTTCACATCTTCACGTCCGGTCGCGTAGTTGGCGAACATGTCGACAACGACAAAGTCCGCAATGGCAGCAGCGGCATTCTCACCCATCTTGCCAACGCCGGCCGGCGTATTCGCCGTCTGCGCCACGTCACGGTATGGAGTGTTCTTCGGGTCGGCCGTCCAGATCGGATTCTTTTCGTAATCCAGCAGGAACGGTGAGAGATAGCCTTGCGCGGCCTCGACCCACGGGTTGAATTGTGCCGGATCGAGCAGGAAGGCGGTGAATGCCTTGCAGGCCTGCGGATACTTGGTGAAGTTGTAGACCAGGATCGGGAATCCGAGGTGCAACTCGCGGGTCTTGCCGTCGACTCCCGGCGGCAGATGCGCGTGGTTCATGTCTTCCGCGATTGCGGGGTTTTCTTTCTTCGCCGCAACGTAGATCGAAATGCCGTTGACGGTCAGATGCAGCTGTCCGGCAAGGAATGCCTTGTTGTTGTTGCTGTCGTTCCACGACGCCGTGCCTGGCACGAAGTTCTCATAGAGCTGCTTGACGTATTCGAGCGCTTTCGCCGTCTCGGGCGAGTTGATGACGACCTTGTTGTCCTTGTCGATCAGGTTGCCGCCGTGCGCCCACAACGCCCAGTGCAGCCAGCCGTTGGCGTCGCCTGATGCGTGGCCCAGCGCCATGCCGGCCGGCGTGCCGTTCTTGTTCATGCCCTTGACGAGATCGAGGAAGCCGCCGAGATCCTTCGGGAAGGTCTTGTGACCGGCCTTTTCCGCGGCTGCGACACGGTAATTCACGAGACCTCCGGTGGCAGCGACCGGAATGCCGATCCATTTATTGCCGAGCATGCCGTAAGCCTTGCCGGATTCCGCCCAGCCGCCACACTTCTTGGCGAGATAGTCGGCGACATCGGTCATGTCGGTGCACTTGTTCGGGAACAGGAATGGCAGCGAATACAGACCCCAAACCATATCGAGCCCCTGCCCGGTATTGGCGGCGACCGATGCCTTCGGCTGGATGTCGTCATAAGCTTCATTGGAGACGTTGATCGTAACACCAGTGGCCTTCTGGAAGGCATCGACGACTTTCATGAAGGCAACATCTTCGGCTTCGACGAAGCGCTTCCAGCGGAGCAGATTGATCTTTGCACCCGCCTCCGGCTTCCATTGCGCCGTCTGCGCCCAGGCCTTGGCGTAACCCAGCAATTGATCGCTCGACATTGTTGCTGCGGCAGCCATCAAAGTTGCGCCGCCCTTCAGCAGCGAACGTCGGTCAGTCTTGAAATCAATCATCGTTCGTCCTCTCCCTGCCTTCTGATTTTCTTAGCTGGTTATACAGATCAGATCATAAGCGCCGACCGGTATCCTTGTCGAACAGATGCGCGACGTCCGCGCGTGGACGTAAGTGGATCTTGTCGCCTGGCTGCACCTGATGTCGATCGCGAAACACCGCAATGATTTCCTGGGTGCCGATCCGCGACACGATCTGCGTCTCGGAGCCGGTCGGTTCCACCACCGCAACTTCGGCTTCAATACCATCGCTAGCAAGATCGAGATGTTCCGGACGCACGCCATAGACCACGGCGCGACCATCGGATCCGGGAGGAGCAGATGCGATCGGCAACTTGCTACCGTTTTCGGTTTCGACGTAAAGCTGGCCATTCGAGCGCAAGTGCCCGTTAAGAAAATTCATCGCCGGCGAACCGATGAAGCCGGCGACGAATTGATTGTCGGGGCGATCGTAAAGTTCCAGCGGCGATCCCATCTGCTCAACGATGCCGTCATGCATGACAACGATCTTGTCGGCCATGGTCATGGCTTCGATCTGATCGTGCGTGACGTAGACCGTGGTGGTTTTCAACCGTTGATGTAGTTCCTTGATTTCAGTCCGCATCGCCACGCGCAACTTGGCGTCGAGATTGGAGAGCGGCTCGTCGAACAGGAACACCTGCGGATCGCGCACGATCGCGCGTCCCATGGCGACGCGCTGCCGTTGACCGCCCGAGAGTTGCCGCGGGTAGCGATCCAATAGCGGCGTCAGATCAAGGATATCGGCCGCCTTCTTGACGCGCGTGGTGATGTCCGCTTGTTCCGCGTTCCGCAATTTCAGCGAGAACCCCATGTTCTGCGCGACCGTCATGTGCGGATAGAGCGCGTAGTTCTGGAACACCATGGCAATGTCGCGCTCTTTCGGCTGCACGTTGTTTACAACGCGGTCGCCGATCGCAATCGTTCCCGAAGTGATGTTTTCCAGGCCGGCCAACATGCGCAGGAGCGTCGACTTGCCGCAGCCCGAGGGCCCGACCAACACGACAAAAGCGCCATCCTCGATCGGAACAGTCACGCCGTGCAGGACCTCGAACCCGCCGAACGACTTGCGCACGTCGTTTATCTGCACCGACGCCATAACGCGTTCTCCCTGTATTGCCGGCGTCGTACGGCGTAGGCCGTCGCAGCTCTGTTTTCGGCTTCAATCGTTGGAAACCGAATTTGACGGGTATTGTCCCCATTCCGATCGCTCTTAGCAATCCATTGGTAGCGCTGTCAATAAACGTTTAATTGACGGAACGCCTGTGCTAAGAGCGCGTCATGGGAAGAACACGGGCAAAGTCCGGCAAGATCAGGCTCACGGAGGTCGCCAAGCTCGCGGGCGTGAGTCCGATCACTGCATCGCGTTTTTTCCGTAATCCAGAAGCGCTCTCCATCAGCAAGCGCGAGCGCGTGGAAAGTGCAGCGCGCGAACTCGGCTATGTGCCGGATCTCGCTGCGCGCGCGCTGGCGTCGCAACGCACCGAAGTGATCGGCGTGTTGATCCCTTCGCTGACCAACAACGTGTTCTCGGACGTCTTGCGTGGCATCTACGATGCGTCGCAGAGCAGCCGCTACAGCATCCAGCTGGTCAACACCCGTTACAGCATCCTTCAGGAAGAGAAGCTGCTTCGTTTGTTCCAGGCGCAGCGACCGGCTGGATTGGTGGTCACCGGTATCAATCAGACCCCGCAATCACGCGCAGTGATGGAGGCCATGAATTGCCCGATCGTGCAGATCATGGAGATCGGCCCCGATCCGGTCGACATGATGGTCGGCTTTTCGCACAATGAGGCTGCATTTGAAGCAGTTTCGCACCTCATCGCACAGAACTATCGCCGCATCGGCTTTCTCGGTGCAAGGATGGATCCGCGCGTGCAGCGGCGGCTCGAGGGCTATCGCGACGCAATGGCGGCCGCCGGATTACTCGATCCGCGCCTCATCCTCACGACGCCGGTGCCGACCTCCGTCTCGATGGGCGGCACGCTTTTCGCTGACATGCTGATCCAGGCGCCGGATATCGACGCTGTGTTCTGCGTCAACGACGACATCGCACTGGGCGTTCTGTTCGAGTGCCAGCGCCGGCAGATCAGCGTCCCGGAGGACATGGCCATCGTCGGCTTCAACGATCTGGAATTCATGGCCTCCGCCGTCCCTGCCCTGACCAGCGTTCGCACCAATCGTTATGAAATGGGCAGCACCGCCATTAGCATGGTGATGTCAGCCATCGAAGGCAAGCGCCCTTCCTCTCCCGTCGTCGATCTTGGCTTCGAGCTGATGATCCGACGCAGCTCCCTCGCGCGCCGCCAATGACGAAACGATGCCATCAGCATTGCTTTTGTCCCGACACGGGTTGATGGTAGCGCTATCTTTTGACCGCCTTGAGTAGGTAATTTCAACAGCAGCACCCAACTGAGCCACGGCATCCGGGCATTTATATCGAAGACCACGCGGACATCGCTGCCGTCATATCGGGCGCGACGCGCGTAGATAGATCGGGAGGACATCATGAAGAAAAGCAATGGCCACAACATCGGTAACATCAGTCAACGCCGCGCGCTGCGCTCGCAGAAATGGTTCAACGATCCACACAACCCGGCGATGACCGCGCTCTATCTCGAACGCTATCTGAATTACGGCCTCACCCGCGAGGAGTTGCAGTCCGGTAAGCCGATCATCGGTATCGCGCAGACCGGCAGCGACCTGTCGCCCTGCAATCGGCACCACCTCGAACTGGCACATCGGGTGCGCGAGGGCATCCGGGCCGCGGGCGGTATCGCCATGGAATTCCCGATGCATCCCATCCAGGAGACCGGCAAGCGGCCGACCGCGGCGCTCGATCGTAACCTGGCCTATCTCGGGCTCGTGGAGGTTCTGTTCAGCTATCCGCTGGATGGCGTCGTTCTCACCACGGGCTGCGACAAGACTACCCCCGCCTGCCTGATGGCGGCCGCAACGGTCAACCTGCCCGCCATCGTCTTGTCCGGCGGACCGATGTTGAACGGCTGGTTCAACGGCGAGCGCAGCGGTTCCGGCACCGTGGTTTGGAAGTCGCGCGAACGGCTGGCCGCCGGAGAGATCGACTACGAGGAATTCATGAACATCGTCGCTTCGTCGGCGCCGTCGGTCGGCCATTGCAACACGATGGGGACCGCTTCGACGATGAATTCGCTCGCTGAAGCGCTCGGCATGTCGCTGCCAGGCTGCGCCGCGATCCCGGCGCCGTATCGTGAGCGCGGTCAGATCGCTTACGAGACCGGCGCACGTATCGTCGACATGGTTTGGGAAGACCTTAAGCCTTCCGATATTCTGACCCGTGAAGCGTTCGAAAACTGTATCGTGGTCAACTCGGCGATCGGCGGCTCGACCAACGCGCCGATCCACATCAACGCCCTCGCCCGCCATATCGGTGTTGAACTGTCTATCGACGATTGGCAGAGCGTCGGTCATCACATTCCGCTGCTGGTGAACATGCAGCCCGCCGGTTACTACCTCGGCGAAGAATATCATCGTGCCGGTGGCGTTCCCGCCGTGGTCGGCGAGTTGATGCGGCACAAGCGCATCCACGAAGGTGTCATGACGGTCAACGGCCGCACGATGGGCGAAAACTGCCGTCACGCGCCGAAGCCGGATGGCGACGTCATCCGCACCTACGACAAGCCATTGGTGCCCGACGCCGGCTTCATCGTGCTACGCGGCAACCTGTTCGATTCCGCGATCATGAAGACCAGCGTGATCTCGAAGGAGTTTCGCGACCGCTATCTGTCGAACGCCAAGGATCCCAACGCGTTCGAAGGCCGCGCCATCGTGTTCGAGGGACCAGAGGATTATCACGACCGCATCGACGACCCCGCGCTCAATATCGACGAGTATTGCATCCTGTTCGTACGTGGCGCCGGACCGATCGGCTATCCGGGCGGCGCGGAGGTTGTCAACATGCAGCCCCCGGCCGCATTGATTAAGCGCGGCGTCCTGTCGCTGCCCTGTATCGGAGACGGACGCCAATCCGGCACGTCGGGCTCACCATCGATCCTCAACGCAACACCCGAAGCGGCCGCGGATGGCGGCCTCGCCATCCTGCAGACCGGCGACCGTGTGCGCATCGATCTCAACACAGGTGAAGCCAATATCCTGATCACCGAAGCGCAACTCAAACAGCGACGTGCCGAACTGAAAGCCAAGGGCGGCTTTCCCTTCCCCGAGCATCAGACGCCGTGGCAGGAGCTCTATCGCAACACCGTCGGACAACACGCCACCGGCGCGTGCATGGAGTTCGCGACGCGCTATCAGGACATCGCGGGTCGCGTTGGCACGGCGCGCCATAATCACTAACAAAATTTGGGGAGGAATGAATGCCTGATCGGCTGAAAGGCAAGCGCGCGTTCGTAACCGCGGCTGCCGTGGGAATTGGCCGCGCTTGCGCGGTGGCATTTGCACGCGAAGGTGCAACCGTTATTGCAACTGACATCGACGAGAAAAATCTCGCGCTCCTGAGCAAAGACGGCGTGTCCGACGTCGCGCGCCTCGACGTGCGCGATACAGCTGCTGTCGAAGCTATGGCCAAGCATGTTGGCAAGGTCGATATCCTGCTCAATGCCGCAGGCTTCGTGCATCATGGCACGGTACTGGATTGCTCGGACGCCGACTGGGATTTCTCGTTCGACCTCAATGTGAAGTCGATGCACCGCACCTTGCGCGCGTTCCTTCCCGGCATGCTCGACGCCGGCCAAGGCTCGATCATCAACATTGCGTCCGCCGCCGGCGTCTTCAAGGCAGCGCCCAATCGCTACGTCTACGGCGCAACCAAGGCGGCCGTCGCAGGCCTCACACGCGCCGTAGCCGCCGATTACATCACCAAAGGCATACGCTGCAATTGCATTTGTCCTGGCACCATCGAGACGCCGTCGATGCTCGGTCGCGCTGCCGCACTCGGCGAAGGTGGCCGCGAGATGTTCGTCAGCCGTCAGCCGATGGGGCGGCTCGGCACCGCGGATGAAATCGCCTCGCTTGCCGTCTATCTGGCCAGCGACGAGAGCGCATTCACCACCGGCGTGGCGCATATCATCGACGGCGGGTGGACTCTCTAATTGAAGGAACTGTGACGTGAACAAAATCGATCTGAACGGCCGTTGCGCCGTTGTCACCGGCGGTGCGCAAGGCTTCGGTCGCGCGATCACCGAACGTTTCGTTGCATCGGGAGCCAAGGTCGCGATCTGGGATCACGATCAGGCGCTCGCGGAAAAAACAGCCAAACAGATCGGCTCGGCGGTGACGGCATTCAAAGTCGATGTCTCGGATCTTACAGCCGTCGAAAAGGCACGCGATGCCACTCTCGCCGCACTCGGCCGGATCGATATTCTGGTGAACAATGCCGGCATCGCTGGCATCAACAAGACGGTTTGGGAAACCGACCTCGACGAGTGGCGCAAGGTGATGCGCATCAACCTCGACGGCCCGTTCATCTGCTGCAAGGCCATCGTCCCTTCGATGATCAAGCAAAACTACGGGCGCATCGTCAACATTGCCTCGATTGCAGGCAAGGAAGGCAATCCGAACGCGGCGCATTATTCAGCATCGAAGGCCGGGCTGATTGCGCTGACAAAGTCGCTTGGCAAGGAACTGGCGGGCCACGAAATTGCTGTCAACGCGGTGACGCCTGCGGCGGCAAGGACCGCGATCTTCGAGCAAATGACTCAGCAACATATCGATTTCATGCTGTCGAAAATTCCAAAAGGCCGCTTCGTCCTGGTGGAGGAACTGGCGGCCATGGTGACATGGCTGGCGTCGGAAGAATGCGCGTTCTCAACCGGCGCCGTGTTCGATATTTCCGGTGGTCGCGCGACCTACTGATCGATGCGCGACCGAACGGCTGAACTGTTCCGGCATAGGCCGCCGTGCCATTGGCTAGTGACGGCCGCTTCCCACGACCGTCAGCCACCCTTGACGCGGAAGATCACGGGCAGCGTGAAGCTCAGTCCCTCGTCGGCAATCAGCGGCGGAGGCGCCGGCACCGGATCTGACCGCCTTATCATCGCCACCGCAGCCTCGTCGAATGCCGGGTCACCCGACCCCTTGACGATGCTGGTCGAGACCACATGTCCGACGCGATCGAGCACGAAGTTGACCGTGATTTCGACAGTCTTACGCGAGCCATGTGCGGGATAGCGTTTATGCTTGTCGAGATGGGAAACCAGCTCTTTTTGCCACGTCGCGCGAATGCGCCGGGCGCTTTCGCCGGTGCCGATCGCTGGAGCAACCGAACGCGGCGACTCTTGCGCCGCCTGGACAGTCGGCATGGCCGTCGCTTCCGAGGCTACGGATTCCGTCGACGCATTGGCTTGCTTGGCTGCGACTTCGGGATCGTCATCCTTCGGCTTGTGTGACTCGTCAGGCGAAACGACCTGATCCGGCTCTTCGGATTCGGTCGGCACCGCCGTCGGAAGCTCGGTTTCCTTGACGACGGCCTTTTGCTCCATGACGGCGGGAGACGCTGCCGAGGCTTCCGTATCCGGTCCGGGCGGCAGATCGCTGACCTCGGTCCGCGGCGACGCCATCTCCAGACCGATCTCGATCGCAGGTGCGCCGAGATCCTGCTCGGATTCGTCCGTTTGCATGTTCGCGATCGCAAACGCCACGCAACACCCGTGAATGGCGACCGCGCCAATCGCGGAGAGAATCCAGAGCCGCCGAGACGGCCTATGCGTGAATTCAGGATCCGACATATCTCGCCACTCAGGGCTTCGATGGTCCGGTCGCAGACGATGCGGCTGGAGCCCCCTCCGGCACGCCTTCCAGCGCGACGAGCTTGATTTTCGCGTAACCGCCGGCGCGCAATATCTCCAGCACGTCCATCATTTCGCCGTAAGGCACCGCGCGATCGGCCCGCAGGAATATGAACCGGTCCTTGCTTGAATCGGGCATCGCATCGAGCGAGCGCACCAGATCGACGCGCTTCACCATGTTTTCACCAATGGCCACAGCGAGATCGGACTTGATGCTGACATAAGTCGGCTTATCCGGCTTCTTTTGCGGTGTCGCAGTCGACGACGGCAAGCTGACGGGCAAATCCACGGTCGATAGTGGCGCAGCGACCATGAAGATGATCAACAACACCAGAATGACGTCGATGAACGGCGTTACGTTGATTTCGTGGGTCTCATCGAAATCATCGTCGTCGTGTCCGTCAGAGTCGGCGAGCGACGCTCCCATGGCTTATTCCGCCGCTCGAGAATGCGGCGCACCATGCGCGCGATCCAGATCGCGCGACAGCAAACGCGCCGCGGCACCCGACGCGCGGCCCACCAACTCGAGGTAGCCTTTCGCCTCGCGTGCAAAGTGATTGTAGATGATCACCGCTGGAATAGCCGCGATCAGGCCGAGCGCCGTCGCCAGCAATGCCTCGGCAATACCCGGAGCAACCACCGCGAGATTGGTGGTCTGCGATTTAGAAATGCCGATGAAGCTATTCATGATGCCCCAGACGGTGCCGAACAAACCGACGAACGGCGACGTTGCACCGATCGAAGCCAACAGCCCCATGCCAAAGCGGATGCGGCGGGATTCCGCACGCACGATTTCGTTGAACCGCGATGCCGCACGTTCCTTGATGCCGGTATCGCTGGAGATCCCGGCCGATAGCCGCGCCTCGCGCATCGCGGCAGCCAGCAGCGCAGACAACAGGCTATCCTTCTTGCCGACCGCAAGCTGCGCCTCAGCCAGTGACCGCGTATCGGAAATCTGGCGCAGCGCACCGGTCAGCCGACGTCGCACGAGAGCAAACTCGACCATCTTGGCAAAGAAGATGGTCCACGTGACCAACGATGCGAAGGCCAGTCCGACCATCACGATTTTAACGATGATGTCCGCCGACATGAACATCGACCACGGCGACAACTCGTGTGGAACGGCCGCCGCAGGCTTGAGCGCGACTGGTGCGTTGCCGCCCGGGGTCGCCTCGGCCGAAGCCGCAGGCGTCGAAGGCGCAACGGTGGCGGACGTCGTTGCAGGCGTCGGCGTAGCGACCGAAGGCGTGGCGACCGAAGGCGTTATGGGCGATGACGTGGCGGGCGATGGCTGCGCCGCAACTGGAGCCGGCGCCATTTTTGACGCCTGAGCCGACGCTGGAGCCGGCGCGCTCGTTCCGGCGGCCTGCTGCGCGGTAGCAGGAGCCATGGCTATGAGCATCGCGGCGACCGCAACCAAAGCCCGTGCCCGTTGGGAGATTGAGATGTTCATACCTCGGCCCAATAACGAATGAGATTGTGATAAACGCCGGTCAATTTGACCGTCTCAGGATCGTCACGCCCCAACCTCGCAACCAGCCCCTGAATGGCGGTATCGAGATCATAGATCAGCGTGCGCGCATGCTGGTCACGTACCATGCTCTGTATCCAGAAAAAAGAGCCAACCCGGACGCCTCGTGTCACCGGAGTGACCATATGCAGGCTGGACGCCGGATAGAGCACCAGACTTCCAGCAGGCAGCTTGACCTCGTGCGAACCGTAATTGTCCTCGACGACCAGTTCGCCGCCGTCATAATCGTCGGGCTCCGATAAAAACAGGGTCACAGATAGATCGGTTCTAATCCGGGCCCCCGTCAAATGGTCGCCGCGAACAGCGTTATCGACGTGTATTCCGAAATGATGCCCGTCGGCCGCCGCATACCGATTGAACAACGGCGGAAAGATATGCAACGGGATCGCCGCCGAGATGAACTTCGGGTTCGATGTGATCGCCGAGACAACACGCTTTCCGAGCTGCCGCGACACATCGCTGTTCGGCGGCAGCTGCTCGTTCCTTTTCACCAGGGCCGACTGGGCCCCGGCAGTCGATCGTCCATCCTCCCAGCCGGATGCATCCATGATGCGGCGAAAATCGGCCACATCATCTTTGCTCAGAACATCCGGCACGCAGATGAGCATATCAACCCGACCTTTTGCTTCGGTCAGAATTTGGCGGACAGCATGAACGCCGCCGATCGACCAGGGGCGACAAAAACGAACGGTGCCGCACTTTGATAGAGAGCGTCGTAGTAAAGCTTATTGAAGATGTTATTCACGAATACCTTGGCGGTGAGGTTCTTGTTGATCTTCTTTTCAGCGAAGAGATCGAAGCGCCAGTAGCTTGGAAGCTCCGTGCCCTGATTTGCAGCGAGCAATGTCCCACCGTAGATCTTCGAACGATACGTCGCCTGACCGCCCAACTCCCAGCCATCGTCAAACTTGTACTTGGTCATCACGTTGAAGGATTGATGCGCGATGTTGGCAAGCTGCAGACCGACATTCGTCGGCACGACGGACTTGGTCACTTCGCTTTGCATCAACACCAGACCGCCAAAGACGCTCCAACGATCGGTCACCTTGCCTCCCGCACCGAGATCGATGCCGCGGACGCGATACGACGCCCCGGCAACGATATCGCCAGCGTTGGGCAAGCCGCGCGGTATCGTCTCGCGCGCATTGTCTTTCGTGGTCTGGAACAGAGCGGCGGTCACCAACAGATGTCGATCGAACAACTCCCACTTCGTTCCGACTTCTGCAGCCTTGTTCTGCTCGGGTCCAAACACCTGGTTGACCAGCGATGCCGGGCTGAGTCCACCGTAGGACGACGATATCGCGTCAAGCTCTGCCCCAACCGGGTTCGACGACGTGGCATAGGCGGCATAGACGCTTGCGTAAGGCAGAGGCTTTACCACCGCACCCACATTGTAGTTGAACATGCCGGAATCCGCCGACACCGACTTCTGATTGTTGGAAGCGCTGATGCCATAATCATCGTAACGCACACCACCGTTCAGGATGACGAAATCCTTATAGTTTGCCGTCTCGATCAAATACACGCTCTTGGTATCAACCGGAACGACAGTCGGATTTCCGACAAGAGACGGGGCTGCACCGAACGGAGTAAAGTTATAAGCGGGATTGAAGATCGACTGCCCGGCAAGGCTACCGTTCCCGCTGAACGCCCCGGCCCCTACCGTTTCCGATGAGAGGCCCGTATAGCTGTCGATCGACACTCGCTCGCGAGAAACTTCCACGCCGACAATGGACGTGTGCTTCACCGGCCCAGTGTCGTACTTGAACGTGGCATCGGTCTGATTGGCAATAACGTTGGTGACCTGGTAGCGGCTCTTGGGATTTGCATTGAACGTCCAGAGCAGCGGGTTGGCGTTGGTGGTGACAGGCGCTTCGGGCAGAGTTGCAACGTAATCGAGGACCGACCGTTCAAGCCTGAATCTGTTGTTGAGTGTTACATTGTCGTTGACGTGAACTTCGGCAGACACGGTGCCGATGTCCTGCGTCACCTTCTGGAAATCACGATAGACGAATCCGTAATAGGTATTGCGCGGAACGCCGACTTCTGTGACCGGAACGTTGCCTTGCTTGTAGTAAGGCACGCCAAAATCCGGCAGCGAATTAAGATCGGTGTGAATATAGTTGGCGGTCACCTTGAGGTTTTCGTTCGGCGTCCATTTGACGGCTGCAAATGTGCCCCAGCGATCATCGGTAGTCAGGTTACGACCGGCAACACCGGCCTCTTGAAATAAGCCGCCGACGCGCATGGCCAGCGTTGGATTGATGACCTGATTGACGTCGAACGTAATACGCCGCGTCGCATCGGTACCGAGCGTAGTATCCGCTTTATAGAAGTTGCCATCGCCCGCCTGCTTGGTAACGATGTTGACGGCACCGCCGGCAGTGCCCCGGCCTGCGTATGACGAAGCCGGACCGCGCAGGATCTCGACCTGCTCGGTAAAGAAGTTTTCACGAATGCTGATCGCCGGATCGCGAATTCCATCGACGAACACGTCGTTGCGCGCATCGAAGCCACGAATGAAGAAGCGGTCACCGAAGGCGTTGCCGCCCTCTCCCGTTCCGAGCGTGACGCCGGCGGTCGTACGCGCCACCTCTTTCAGAGTCGTCGCGTTCTTGTCTTCCAGCAGTTCCTTTGTCAGCACCGTGACGCTGCGAGGCGTGTTCACCAACGGCTCGGAGAACTTCGGCGAGGCAAGCCGGTCCGCCTTGTACGGAGCATCCGGGTCTGCGTAGGGGTCTCGATCGGCTGCAAGTCCGCCGGCATTGGGAAATGCGATCGGAGCAGCCTGCACCGGCTGCGTTCTCTGCTGGGCACGTCGGAGCGCATTTCGGGCGCGCACTTGATCCGGCGAAGGCTTGCTCGCTGCAGGACGTGGGCGCACGACCGGGGCATCGACCGTGACCGCAGGCAGCGACGTTTGTTGCGCTTCCGCACCGGAAATGGAAGCAACGGCAATCAGCCCGGCCACAGCAGAAACCTTATAGGCTCCGCCGCATTCCAATACTGGGCCGACTTGAACGTGCTCGTTCGCAGAAACTCCCATCGCGCTCCCGCGCAACGACCTTGGCGCCTTGATCCCCACCATGTCCCCCGTCGAATCCTTCACATGCCGAACCGGCTGTAATTCGCCGCTGGTGTGGTATCGGCGCGTGGTCGGAGGGTCAATCTAATCGGGCCTAATTGCGACCTTATCAGTCTTGAATCTGTCCAAATCAAAATCGTTCTAAACTAACGATGCTGACTACATTCGTGGCAATATTGAATCGTTCTAAATCTATGACGAATGCCATATCGGACGCCGCCGAAACATCATCGTCAGCGCCTTTGTATCGCCTAACGATCGTCGCTCGGGGGCTTCATCAGAGAGAATAGTTCATCCACGGTTTGTTGTGCGACGCGACGGACGCCATCGGTGTCACTCGCCCCTGCGATATTGACCTGCCGCACAACAGCTTTGATTTCATCGCGAAAGTCCGAGAGAAATCGCAGCGGGTCGGGCGAACTATTGGCCACGCGTGCGATCAATCCTGTGACAAGAATCTGGCACGCAAGCATGCGTCCATTCAGTTCATCCATTTCACGCTCCAAGGTTGAAATGCTCCGGGCATCTCACATCCAATCAATTGCTCGCGCAGTGATATGACCGAGACCGCCCGGCGAGACAACGGCCGATGTGCCATATTGGGATTATGGCGCGCGCTCTGCGAAGGTCTCAGGAACGGGATGCCTTCGGTTCGACGATGGCAAATGTCGGGCTGAAGGTGTCGAACAAAGATAGCAACTCGAGCAGCTTGGCTGGACTACCTTCGATGGCGATTTTCCCCGCCCCCACCGCTTCCGGAAATGTCGTCTGCATCAGCATGATCGCATTCAACGTCTGACGGGTCAGGGTCAAGGTTGCGTCGGCGTGCGTGACACGTAGCCCCGAACGATGTGTCAGCGCACAGTTTTCCAGATTGAAGACGTAGGTCTGGGCGGTATCGGTGAAGACCCAATTCAACACAGCCGATTTGCCGACTGCCTTGAGGCCGTTCAGACGTACCGCCAGGAGATCGAAGAAGGTGTCCAGCGGCAATGCCGCCAATGCATCTGGCGCCACGCCGCTGCGCGCAGTGATCTGCGGCACACCGTTGCGAAGCTCGTGCGCCGCGAACAGATACGAATTGCGCCACGTCGCAGCCTCGGACAGATAGCCAAGCTGCTCATAGGCATCCGCCGCCAGTTGCCGCGCTTCGTTGTTGGCGGGATCGGCGAAGACGAGATGATTGGCGATCTCCGCAACCCAGCGGTAATCCCCTTTGGCAAAATCCGCCCTCGCCTTGCTCAGCGCGATGTCGAAACCACCGATGTATTCGACATATTTCTTCGCGGCATCCGAGGGCGGCAGCGGGTCGAGATGCGCCGGGTTGCCGTCATACCAACCCAGATATTTTTGATAGATGGCTTTGGCATTGTGCCGAACCGTTCCGTAGTAATCCCGCGCGTACCATTCCTGCGCCAGGCTGTCCGGCAGCACGAGCATCTCGGCAATCTCATTCGGGGTATGGCCATGATTGATCAGGCGCAGCGTCTGATCGTGAACGAATTTGTAGAGATCCCGCTGCTTCGCGAGATAGGACTTGAGCGCCGCATTGCCCCAGACCGGCCAGTGATGCTGGCCGATTAACACCTCGGATTTATCGCCGAAGGTTGCCAGCGCAATGTCGATATAGCGCGACCAGGCCCGTGAATCGCGCACCTCCGCACCGCGGAACGGCAGCAGATTGTGGAAATTATGCACGGAATTCTCCGCCATGTTCAGGCACTTGAACGCCGGATAGAACATGTGCATTTCGGCAGGCGCCTCGCTGTCGGGCGCCATCAGAAACACGATCTCGACACCGTCGATGGTGCGCGTTTCGAGATCGCGGCGGATGAGATCGGTCGGCGCGATCAACGTCACCGAACCGCTCGACAACGTCTTGCCGAGACCGGCATCGACTTGCCCCTTCACACCCTTTGGCAACAGCGGACCAAATTGATATTGCGCGCGGCGCACCATCGCCGTTCCGGCCAGCACGTTCTCTTGCGCGATGGCCTCGACAAATCCTTCCGGCGCGATCACCGGCACGCGCCCGCTGTCGGCATCGTCCTGTGTCATGACGCCCTTGACGCCGCCCCAGTGATCGGTGTGGGAGTGAGTATAGATGACGGCCGACACCGGCCGTTTGCCGCGATGCTCGCGATAGAGATCGAGTCCTGCCCGCGCGGTCTCTGCCGATACCAGCGGATCGATCACGATGACGCCGTTGTCGGTTTCGATTAGCGTCATGTTGGAAATGTCGAAGCCGCGGATCTGATAAATGCCGGGGACGACCTCGAACAGGCCGTGCCGGCAATTCAACTGCGATTGACGCCACAGGCTGGGATTGACGCTGGCCGGCGCGGTGTCCTGCTGCAAGAATGCATAGTCGGCCATGCTCCAGACCCGGCGGCCAGCCACATTCTGGATAGTCGCGTCCGGCAGGCTGGCAATGAACCCTCGCTCGACATCGATAAAGTCCTGCCGGTTGGCGAAGGGAAGTTTTCCGAGAACGGTGGCGTTGGCCGCGACGACCTTTGCTTCTGCGTCCTTCTGGGCGGACATCTTCGCTCCCTCACGGCTGGCGCGGCGCAATCGGCCGCTGGCTCCGGGTTGTCGTTGGATCAACATAGCCGGTCTGTCAGACTGATGAAATCAGCGACAAAGGGCAAGCTGGCAGCATCGAGGATGCTCAGCTGAGCTCTTGGGCGAGTCCGATCAGAAGTCCTTCGGGTCCACGGATGTAGCAGAGCCGGTACGCGTCCTTTCTGACCTCCAGGGCGAAGATCAGTCTGCCACGGACGATTGATATGTCCCGCCCCCGGCGCTCGAACTACCAAGCCGCCGCTTAGCTGATCCCAGCCCCCGCCAGCAGGCGCGCCGCACCTCTCGCTACCATGAGCCCGATTCCCGGTGCTCGCTCCAACACCAGCCGAAAACCCAGGTTTGCGGGTGGAACGCCCGCCGCGCAGCCACCGGTGCGCGGGTCGCGGACGAAGTCCGTCATATAGGCGCGGTGCGCCCCCTGCACGACACGGACGCCGCAATTCGTCGCCGTCGTTCGCGTCGTACCGTTCGCTTCGATCTTCGCGCGAATGAAGCAGCTATCGGTCCATTCCCAGACGTTTCCCCCAACGTCCAGCAGGCCGTTTTCATTGGCGCCGAACGATCCAGTCGGCTGCGGCGCGGTCGCCACCGGCCGGACCTTGCTGGACTCGGACTCATAACGGGCCAGCCAGACCTTCGACGGATCGTCGCTCGCCTCGGGCAGCGGCACGGCATCGTCATTCGCACGTGTCGCTGCGGCGAATACCCACTCTTCATCGGTGGGCAGCCGATAGGACAAACCGGTCTTGCGCGAAAGCCACTTGGCATAGGCCGTGGCATCGCGCCAGCTCACACCCACGACGGGCCGATCAGCGGCCATCGCTGACGATGCCAGCGCCGGACATTCACCTTCGTTGACGCAGATCGCATATTCCGCGGCGGTGACCTGACGCTTCATGATCGACAGACCACCATCGAGCCGCAGGTTGCGAAGCGGCGCCGTTGCGGGCGTTGTATCCTTGGAGAAATCGCCGGCGAGCCTGTAAGCGAAATTTGCCGGCGCAATTTGCACCGTCTCAGCCACGTTTGTCGTGGCTGCCGGCGCCAGCGAAACCGGCGTGACAACGCTCGCGGCAAGCGGGCTGGCGAAAGCCGCCAATGTCGCGGCAACCTTGAATTTCATCGCAAGCAGCATGATGAACCCCTTTCGGGACAACGACCCGCCGCCTGAGCGGCGGGCCGCACTGGTCTCAACGCACCAGAGACTTGGCTGCAGTCTCCGCCGCGCCCAGCTTGGCCGGCGGGATCGGCTCCGGCGGAGTTACCTGCTTCATCAGGTCGTTATTCCAATCGCCCTCGACCTTGAAGTGCGCGGTGGCTCCCAGTTCGACCGCCTCGATCAAGTTGTGATTGACGTAGGCGTAGATGCCCGGCTGACGGAAGGTGTAGAGCGCAGCTCCCGCCGAACCGCCACGAATGAACCAGGTCTCCAGATCCTTCTCCGGCGGATTGCTGAACTTCCCCGTTTCCCAGACGTAGTCGCCGTGGCCACCGATCAGATGCGGGCGGCTGTCACGATTGGCCTGGGAATGAACCACCAACACCGTTTCTCCGACCTTGGCGGTCATCGCGTTCTTCCCGGTCAGCGCACCCACCTTGCCGTTGAAGACGACGTGGGTCGGGATCAATTTGCGCATCACCTCCATCGTGTCGGCATAAGCTTCGCCTGGTGAATCGTAGGACTTGTACTTTCCGTTTTCATCGCGCGGAATGTAGAGGTCGTTTTCACCGATGTAGTAGATCTTGTCGTAGTGCAGCGGCTTCCCGTCACGATCCTTCAGGCCGGCCCGCGGCAAGACCATCACCGCACCATGCATGCCGGATACGACGTGCCACGGGATCATCGAGCCCTCGGGCGCGCAGTGATAGACGAACGTACCCGTCCGCGTCGCCTTCCAGCGAAGTACCGTCTGCTCGCCCGGGTTGATCAGCGTCAAGGCGCCACCACCGAGGCCGCCGGTCGCGGAGTGGAAGTCGATATTGTGCGGCATGGTGTTGGTTTCAGGATTGACCAGCGTCAGTTCGACGTAGTCTCCTTCGTGTACCACCATCATCGGTCCCGGCATCGAGCCATTAAACGTCATCGCCTGCAGCTTGGTGCCGGCATCGTCGATGACGACTTCCTGCTCCTTGATGACCATGCGGAACTGCATCACCTTTGGCCCTTCCTTGGTGGCCTGCTCGTGTGCATGGACGAACGGAGGCGCAACAAGATCGACGCTCTGGCGCGGCAGATTGATATCGTCGGCAAGCGCTGGGACCGTCACCAGCAACGCAGAAAGCGCAGCGCCCATCAGTGCATGTCTACGCGTCATCATGGCCCTCTCCTTTTCGATGATCGCCTTGAGTGCTCGTAGTCTGCCGTAACTCCCGTCGCGCTCTTTGCTTAACCGCAAGTTCGGTCGGCCGAAATTCCTCCGCAAATTGCGCTCCCGCAAAGAGCCTCCCCGGATTGGCGTTCATATTGGTGACTTGCACATATTCCAGACAGACTTGGCGATCCCTCAAAGGATCAGGGCGCTGGCCAAAGTTCGGTCCGTATCTCCGCGATCCGACCGCGTGCATGACGGCGCACCGTCGGCGACAATCAACTAACTGGTTACATCCACTGCTGCGAGATGCGGACTGTCGCCGCCAAGAGATCCTGACGTAACCGAATCGGTGATACGCAAGTCGCCTTTCGCCGATGGATTTGCAGGCTAGCGACCCGTTAAGTTCACTGTCTGACTGGCGAAGAACCCGTTTCCTGTGGAAAGGCGCGAACGACATCGGCTGCAACATGGCAAGAAAGCCGAACTGCCGAGGGCAATTACGCGGAAGTGCATCGTATTTGACTTATATTTATTCGTTGAATTTTACTTTTTGTGTCAGCCGCAATTCACTATGAACGCCACCAACCCTACCGGAGGTGGCGCGAATGCCCCTTACGCTGCACTTGATTGCAATCGCTATCATACTCGTCGGGCACGGCTGGATCGTCATGGGCAAACCCAAGCCAAATCGACGAACGCTCTGCTCCCGTATCCATTTCAGTCTGTGAGGATCAATGCTGTCGGCGTAGCGCGAATGCAACGTCAGTCAAGTTGTCGCACGCGCCACAACAAAACCCTGAACCAAGCGAGATCAGGCAGGCGTCAGCCCGAAATCATAATTCAAGTGATGGAACGGCGCATCCAATATGCGCCCGTCGGGCGCGACGCCGGCCGGACGCGCTGCGAACATCCGTATCAAGCTGTCCTTGACGCCAAACACCACATCTGAATCGAGGTATTGATCGCCGTCCGCGAAGATGTGCGTCACCAGTTGCTGATATCCCGATGCGGAAATCATGAAATGCACATGAGCCGGCCGCCACGGGTGCCGCCCCTGCGCATCCAGCATTTTCCCGACCGGACCATCATGCGGTATCGGATATGCTGCCGGGCGTATCGTCCAGAAGTAAAACTTCCCATTTGCATCGGAGCGGAAACGCGCCCTCATCGTGAGTCCCCCCGTCTCCTCGAGCTGCTGCACATCGTAGTATCCGTCACCATCGGAATGCCATACGTCGATCGTCGCTCCGGCAATAGCCTTGCCATCCAGGGATGAAACAGAACCCGTAACGATCAGCGGCTCCCCGTCGATACCGTCCGAGATGTTCGCGCCAAGAGCCTTTTCCGGCGCTGCCTCGACGTAAAACGGGCCAAGAACGGTCGACTCCGTCGCCCCGGCAGCCGCACCGTGGTTGATCGCATCGACCAGCATTGATACGCCCAGCACGTCAGAAAGCAGGATGAATTCCTGCCGCTTGTCATCGCACATATGGCCGGTACCGGTAAGAAAACGTATGCCTTGCTCCCACTCTGCTTGGGAGGGTCGCACCTCCCGTATGAATCCATGCAGATGGCGAACCAGCGCCTCGCTGATCTGCTTCATGCGAGGATCACGCGCCTGCCCAACACGTTCGAGCACAGCTTCGGTAATGGTCTCTTCGTCAAAATTGCGCATCGTGTTCACCTGTCGTTCGTTAACGGCCGATAGCCGACGGAGGTTACTGCGGCGGATCGCCATTCCAGGCTCGCGCCAACACATCGCGAATAGCGTCGCGTTCGACGGGCGCCGGATTCCAATAGCTCGATTGCATCACGAGATCGGCGGCAGGTTCGATGCCTGCCTCCGGCATGCCAACATCCTTCAGCGCAGCGCTTAGTCCCAGTTGCTGCGCCAGGTCGAAGAATCGTCGCGGCGGATCGCTCGCGCCGATTGCCTTCGCAAGCCGCTCGATCGCATCCGGAATTGCCGGTGCATTGTAGGCAATGACGTGGGGCAACACGATTGCGTGCGTTTCCGCGTGCGGCAAATTGAAAGCGCCACCCAACACGTGGCAAATCTTGTGATGCAACGCCATGCCGACCGCGCCAAGGCAGCTTCCGCATAGCCATGCGCCGTACAGCGCATCGGAGCGGGCGCTTAAATTGTCGGGTTCGGCGACAAGAACAGGCAGAGCAGCAACCAGCACACGGATGCCTTCGGCTGCCATCAGGGAGACCACCGGATTTCTATCGCGGGCGTAGAGCGCCTCGACCGCATGGGCCATCGCATTCATGCCCGACGATGCCGTGAGACCGGGAGGAAGCGACGCCGTGAGGTTAACGTCGTAAATCACCGTTTCAGGCAGGACAGCTCGATCCCTTACAGTCGTTTTGATACCGCGCCTTGTCTCACCGAGGATCGCCGTCATCTCCGAGCCGGCATAGGTCGTCGGAATGCACAACTGATCGAGACCGGTGCGAAGCGCTATGGCTTTGCCGAGACCTATGGTCGAGCCTCCGCCCAACGAAACAATGCAGTCGGCGCGACGATCGCGCACGACCGACAGGGCACGTTCGGTCACCTCCTCCGGCGTATGCATGGTGGCGCCATGGAAGGCGCCGACGAAACACGATCCGAGACGAATTCCGAGTTCTTCGCCATCTTGTCTCTGCTGGGGCGTCGTCAACACCATCGCGCGCCTCGCACCGAGGCGTGCGATTTCCTCAGCCGCATGACTGATCGCACCTACGCCAAAAATGACTCTGGCCGGCAGGCCGTCGAATTGAAATGACTCAATCATCTGGTCACCGCAGCCCACTCATCGCACCCATGCCCCCCGCGGAACCGGGGAACGTCCTCCGGCACAATCGACCTGCTGCAGCGCAGACATTTCGACGATGCCGGAGGCAATCGGTTGCTAGGAGGCCGCGGTGCCCATGTAGCCCTTCTGGACGTCCTGAGCCTTGGCGTATTCAGGCTGGAACCGGACGCTGGCATAGTGGGACGCTTTCTCGGCCTCCTGCGCACGCTTGCCGAGCTCCGCGGTATCGCCGAAGCCGAGGACCTGACGCGCAAGCTCTGTCAGCGGGCCATCGACCTGATACTCCGTCCTCTGCATGGTCAGCAGATTGATCAGATACAATGGCGTCCCGTTGAACTTCTCGAACATCTCGTGCCGGCTGCCCCACTCCGTCAGGAAGCGCTCGCTGATCTGCCGGAAAATCTTGATGCGGTCATGAGCACTGATTTCCGCGCCGCGAAGCGCCTCCGCCAGCTTCGGTCCGATGTACGGATCATCCAATTCACGTTTGCTCGGCTGAATGACGACGCCACGTCCGCAGAAATCGATCAGCATATTGACCATGCGGTGCTGGTTCTCGAGATAATAAGCGCGCCCGAAATCAATGTAGATGTTGTTCGGCTTATAGAGACCACCGGGCGTCGCAAAGCCGGTTTCCTCCGCCGCGATCATGAAGGCGCGGCAAGTCTCGCGGAACCGGATCAGCTCGGCGAGTTGCGCCTGCACCACCGGGCCAGAGCTTGTGCCCAGCGATTGCGTGAGCAGCAACGCCAACCCAACCATCAGTTCGGCATGAACGCAGTGACGGATCTGCGTTTCCAGATGCACCCAGTCGAACTGACGTTGTGGATACCACTTCGCGTGATCGGGATTGCCGATGTGCTGGACGCGATCCCAGGGAATCAACACGTCGTCGAAGTAGACCATCGCATCCAGCTCATCGCCGATGGTCGCGAGCGGACGATCGTACGGATCGGCATCCGGCGCCGCGTTCGATTTGCGCGCCACGACCGAAATGCCTTTGGTCGCAATCGGTACGAGCGCGTAAACAGTCTGCTCGGCGGTCTGCCCCGGACGCCAAAGATTTCCGATCAGCAGATGATTGACGAACGGTACAGACGTTCCGATGGCTTTCCAGCCACGTACAAGAATGCCGTCATCGCGCTCCTCGATGATCTTGAGCATCGGCGTTTCCGCCATGGCGTTGTCGCGGCCACGATCGAACTGCACATCGAGGAACATCGGCGAGATAGCCAGATCCTGCGACGTTACTTCATCCCACTGGCGCTGAATGTTCTGCGACAGGTCCCGCTGCTTGCCCTTGAAGCGTGAGTTCTCCGACCACGGCTTCTGGTCGTCCACCTGAGTGAACATCACGACATTCATGCCTGCCGGTGGACGGGTGAAGATGCCACCCTTGAAGTGCCGGCAAAGAAAGTCGCAATACTCGCGCCGCTTGACGACGTCCGCCTTGGAGCGCGGCAGAAACCAATGCATCGACTGACGCTTCCCGTTGGCGTCAACGAAGGTGGCGATATCCTGATTTTTCGGATCGAGGTGCAGGTCGTAGTATTCCGCGATCGCGTTCGCGTATCCCCTCGTCGCCGGATGCGTGGTGATATCGTCGATCAACTCACCGCCGACGTACACCCGCCGCCCGTCACGCAGCGACGCCAGATATTCCTTGCCGGATCTCATATCATTACCTCCCTTTGAAGTTGATTTAGTTGCCGCTGGAACGTCGCAGCGTCCCAGTAATCCTCGCTGCGCCGGATCAAGCCGTCGCTGATGTCCAGCACAAGCACCCCTCGCAGCGAGATACCCTGGCCGCTTGCAATGATCGGCCCCATGTTCGATTGCAGCGTCGCTGTCAGCAGATAGGTGGCGGCGACCGCGCCGCACGAACCATCAACCCGCGCACGCAGATCCCAATGAGCATCGGGAAACCAGCCAAAGAATTTTTGAAGACCCGCAGCAATCGATTGGGACCCGCGCTTGATCGGGCCATGCGCGATATCTTCGTGGGTTGCTTCCGGGTGATACAGTGCACCGGCAGCAGCCGCATCGTGACGGTTGTAAGCATCGTAAAGACGCTCGATAACGTGATCCGATCCCATCATTGTGCCCCCGATACGGCTGCGATCTCGTCCACAGCCACGCCGCACATATACCGCCCTTCGCCATAGAGCAGCGGCGGCAGCGACGACGGAGCGAGGATTCCATCGACGGTGGCCATGACGACCAGATGGCTGCCCACCGGTCGCACTTCGGTCGCCTTGCATTCAAACGTTACGATGGAGTTGCGCAGCACAGGCATCGACATCCGATGTGGAAGTGCGTCCTGCGGCACCACATAATCATCGACAAATTTGTCCTCACCGGCTTGCGAACATAGCCGAGACAAATGCATTTGCGATTGGCTGAGCAGGTTCACGGCGAACCGGCCCTCTCTCGAAACGTTCGAAGCGGTGACTGTCCGGTTATTCAAGCAAACAAGAAGCGTGGGAGGCTCCATGCACACCGGAGTGAATGCACTGACCGTCATTCCCCACGGCCGATTGTCGTGACGAGTTGTGATCACCGTTACGCCGCCGACGATCCGCCGCATCGCCGAGCGAAACGCTCCAGCATCTGATCCGCTATCCAACTCCCACGATTCAGCATGGAGCGGCGATCGGCGCTCCGCGAACAGTTTCATCACTCGCTTTTTCATCGCAGTTCGATCCCGCTAACGTCATCGCTTGATCGAAGCTACGGTGGTCGGAGCAAAGCGTCTAATCGATAGTTGTCATTCCAGCTATCAGCGTCGTCGATGAAGTGTGCGATCTCATTGAACTACGGCGACGGCCCAGCCGATACGCACTCGCCACATGAAAGTGTGCGACTGTCTGGCTGCACGACCCACAGCAATCTCGTTGCGCTGAGCGCGCATCGAAGGACAAGATTCCAGCTATTCGTCTGATGGATACCTGGCCGAATGCGGCGGATCGGCTGATCGGCGTCCGTCAAAAGCCAATAATCGCGTGAACTGCGCCGCCGATTTCATGCCCAGAGAAGTTACACGTTGTTCGGCGTTGATCTTTTCCCGTGGCTTGCTTCAATCTACAAACCGCAACACGCTGACCAAGACCATCGGCAAGATGTGCAGTGCAGCGGGCTGGGAGGACGCATCGTGGGGGGAGATCAGGATGAACCTTAGGAATGTCGATTTGAATTTGCTCGTCATTCTCGATGCGCTGCTGACCGAGCGAAACGTCAGTCGTGCGGGAGAGCGTATCGGCCTGAGCCAATCGGCGATGAGCGCAGCACTGGCACGGTTGAGGGAAGTTTTTCGCGATCCGCTGCTGGTGCGGGTCGGCCGCGACCTCGCACTGACACGCAACGCCGAAGACCTCATTGTGCCGATCCGCGACACGCTCAACCGTATCGAGCAGACGCTGTTGCAACGGCCCGGCTTCGATCCGCTAACCGACGCGAGAACGTTTTCCATCAGCGCCTCGGATTATGCCGGGCTGGTACTGCTCACGCCCTTCATACGCGCGATCTCAAGCGAAGCCCCGAATGTCACGATCCACCTGCTCCCGCGCTCGCGCGATGCTGCGCGTCTGCTGCAAACGAGTCAGGCGGATCTGGTGATCGAGCCGGTTGAGTTGTTCGGGGCGACCGACTTTCCGTCCTGCTCGCTGCTAAGCGACCGCTGGGTGTGCGCCGTCGACGCAGACCACCCGCACATCCGGGGCGACACCATCACGCAGGAGCAATTCCTGGAGCTGCCGCATCTTGTCTATGGCATAGGCCTCGACCGCCAACTCAACCTTGCCGATCAGCATCTGGCACAGGTCGGGATCCGCCGCCGGATCGAAGTGACCGTCGAAAGCTTTCTGCTCGCTCCCTTTCTGATCCAGGGAACCCATTTGGTCAGCCTTGTCCTCGAGCGCGCGGCGCGACGATTGATCGAAGCGACCAACATTCGCACGCTGGAATCGCCGTTCAATGTGCCGAACATTCACGAGGCCATGTACTGGCACCCGCGACACACGACCGATTCAGGGCATCAATGGCTGCGTGAGCGGCTTCGGAAAGTCGCGGAACAGTTGGGCTAGTTGCAAAGCCAACTGCGGCACCTGCGAGACGCCGCCTCCTGACCCAGCGACACATTCAGCCGACGACATAAACCGCCGGCCAATGGCGGTATGGAGATAACGGAAGACGCCTCACCCAATCGGGTTATCGCACCCTTACAACGCTTGGCGTTGCAGCAGCGACCGTCACGCCGAGCGCCGGAGCGAACGATCGATTGCTCCGTCACGCGAATCTGCCTCGACCGCAATCGAATTCAAGGCCAGCGCGTTTTCCCGGCTTGCACCCATCCTGAGTTGCGCCACGAGCCTGTCCACGGCACTGCGCCCCTCATTCACAGGAAGTTCGTCAGCCAACTGCTGGATTTCTTCTGCCAACTTGAGCCAGCGGACCGCAACCTCGCCGTGATGAATCATTGTAGTCCTCAAGTGAATCGGGCGAACGTCCATAAAATGCCGTAAATCTTTTCTGGTGTCATGACAGGTTGATTGCGCTGCGAATCAATATTCGGGGCTGCGATATTTGCGCATCACCAGCGGGCCGGCATCGCGAACATCTGAAGTTGAACTTGTCGATCCGAGGTTAGACTTGGGGGGATACCGGGTGAATGTCGATAGGGGTGATCCGATAAATCGCGCGATGCTTCGGTCGATGTCTGCCGATGACCTTTGGCAACTGCACGAAATGCTTTGCGAGATCGTCATCGAGAAAATGCAGGAAGAAAAGGCCGAACTGGAACGCAAGTTGATGTATCTGAACCGGCAACACGGCGAAGGTGCCGATGCGGATGCCGATCGGACAGCACCCGCGAACAAGCCGACCTCGCCTGCAAAAACCTGAGGCCACGACTGGCGGCCTGACCGATCTGCGAAGCAGACGCCGTCACGGCATACCGCTCGCCGATTCATCCGTCAGCCAGATACCGCGATCACAGAGGGCCGTGAGCAACGCCTCGACGTCCTCCGGCTTGGTCCGCATCGGCACCAGTGAGTTAAGCTGGTCCAGCGTCAGACTGGACCGCACTCCGGCGATTGCAATCGCGGCTCGAATTGTTTCCGACCAATCCATCTTGCTCTCGCAAAACAAGAATGCGCATTCAGGAAAACAAGGTTAACTCCGGTTTATTCCCCGCCACATACCAAACGCATGCACTGCGTTCAGTACAATCGTGACGCCGGGAACGGGTTATCCCCGGCGATATGTCGGTCAGATCGAAGCTTCGATTTGAGCCGGCAGGCGCTGCTCAAGACTGGCAATCGTCTGCTTGAGGTTGGCTCGACGATCGCTCATCGCCTTCGCGGCCCAGGGATAGGCAATATCGGTAGGATCGTACACCCGAACGCGGGCCTCGTCGGCGGCGATGTCCTCATCCAGCAGGCGGATAATCCGGCGCATGTCATCGATCATTGCCTTGATCTGCTGCACGGCGCGGGTCTGGTACTCTGAATCCGTCTCAATCAAAAATTGGCGTTTCATTTTGAAGCTCCGGCTGTCCTGCAATGGCACGCCGGAACGATCCCGACGGCCTCTAAGGCTGAATTAGCAAGCGCTGTGCCACCCCACGGCGGAGCATCTGCCATGGAACCGGCTGTTAATTTTGAAGCTGTACACCTGCCGGCGAAGCAGGAGCCGAACATGACAGTCGCGCAGGGGTATTTCGTCGCCGCCATTGTGGCACTCGCCAACGGAGCGGCTTATGCAGGCGAGGCCTACATCGCGCAGCCCAGCTGGTCAGGTCCACAGAAGGCGTTCGTCCATGCCGGCCTGGAGCAGATGCTGGCCTCCCCTATCAAGCTGAGCGACGTCAAACTCGCAACCGAGATCAAGCCCGGCATGAACGGCAACGTATCCTCGATCTCGCAGAGCGGGTCGGCCAATCTGGCCGTGGTCTCACAGAATGGCGGCGGCAATCTCTCGTTGGTCGCACAGCAAGGCTCGCTCAATCGAGCGATCGTCACGCAGGGCGGCACGCGCTGACAGCGCCACGGCCTCGTCACCTCACCCATCGACACGAAGAACGCGAGTTCTGCCCGGCAACACGGGGTATGGCGGTAGCGATTGTTTGCCTGCTGCCTGTCCAAAATGCTACGCTCACAACGATGGTGCTTGCTTCGCATAACTGCAGGCAGCCGAAGGGTTCGTAAGTTGTCGAGGTTTGGGACTATGCGAGGCCAGGTCATCATCGCGGCGGTTAGCGCGGCCGGATTGCTTGTATGCCTCCAGGAGGCCGTGGCGAATGGCAAGAGCCATCATCGCCGCGCACGATACGCATCCGAAGTTCGCATCCAGCAATCGCACGGCAATATCCCGCCGGGGGTAACCGAACAGGCGCGCGGCCGGTCGAAATCCAAGCTGGCTCCCGAAAGCGGCTCCAATCCATCGGGTGCCGCCGCTGGAAGTCCGACGACACCCGTCACCTGCAATCAGCAAAATGCGTCGTCGCCCGCCTGCTACAGCGCCACGCAACAGGCTCGGCCACCCACGCGCTGAGACGATCGTAACGCATAAATCGCTATTGCTGGTCTTGCTATTGTTTAGCTTGGCTTACTGCGCTTGGCCTGCTGCCTAGCTTGCCTTGGCGGCATCCGGCACGGCGGCGGATGCCGGCACGACTGCCTTCTGATGCAATTCGAGTTCACGCATGAAGGCATCGCCGGCGCGCGGATCCTTGAATTCCCAAAGCCCGGTCTTCACACCTTCAAAGATGAGCGAGTAGACCGCGAGCTGAATGCCTTCCCGCACCGCCAATGTCGCCGGCGAGTTCTTGGTGAAGCCGACGTCGGCCTGCAGCAGATGATCGATGGCGGCGAACTGGAAGCCGCTGCCGCTCACATTCACCGAGTAGACGATCTTAGTCGTCGTCACCGACGCCAGCACGCGGCCGGTCTGCACGCTCACCGCACGCAACGCGACGGTGATGATATCCTGACGGTACTGCACGTTGCCGCCGATGCCGAGATAGTTCGCGCCGACGCCACCGGTGGTTTCGTTGGTGTCGTAACCGACGACACCACCTTCAAGCAACACGCCCGCGAAGCGCAGCGGCGGCAGGCTCTGTGCGTTCTTCCCTTGCAGCGCCGTCCGCGTGTTCTGAATGATCTGGCGTTCCTGGAGCAGAGGCTGCAGATCCGCACGTTCGGCAACGTCGAACCAGGCGCCACCGCCAGCCTTGACCAGCACGTCAGTGAGGATCGAACTTCCGCCCTGCGTCACCGCGCGCGAGAACTCAGCGAAGTTATCGTTCGATTTGTTCTGACCAGTCAGATCGGGAAAATTATAGACAGAGACGTCGAGCTTCTGCCGGGGCGGCGGCAGATTGTCGAGCACGACACCGGTTTTGGTCGGCTGCACGAGGCGCGCCGGCTCAGTCACCGGGTCCCTCGTTGTACCAGTGATGGCGCAACCGCCCGCGGAAACAGCGAGCAGCGAAACGCACGCCAACCTGAAATACAACGACGCCACGCGCACAGTCCCCCAGCACCAAATTCGTCAATCAGAAACGACTTCGAATATCTTCGATACGCCGGCCTACGGACTTGCAGGCACGACAGGCAGACCGTTGCCACCGATCACAACGATCGGCGGAGAAGCAGCTCCGGATCCAATCCCACTCAATGCCGAACTCAAGCCTGAAAGATCCGGTCCCTGATTGCCCGACTTGACGCCGTTACCTTGTGCTTGCGCCGTCGACAAAAGGAAATTGCCGTTGAGAGGATTGCCGCCGAATGTCGGGCTCACCGGTCGATAAATCTGTTCAGTAGCCAATGCCGAGCTGGCGACTGCAACGCACCCCGCTGCGGCGACAACAATGCCAAGCAACCTCATAATCGATACCCCCAATTAAACGCCCCAAAACCAAAATTAAATCGCGAATTAACGCTTAATAAGGAGGCCTCCGTTCGGCAATCGCGCGATCAGCATATTAATCGGCGCCGATCCGTTTGGCTGAATAACTCCAACTGAAAGGCCTGTTGTATTAAGTAGCAAAAGGTTCGAACGAAGGCTGTGCCCGGCCTGCAACACGCCGACATTGTTATAGGCACCCTTAATAATTCCTACATTGGAGCGGTTATTCGAACCTGCCTGCGCCTGGAAAACCTTATTATAATTACCGATCTGCAGCGTGCTCGCATAATTGCCGCCGCTCTGTGCCGATAACTCCGGCGGCGGAGTAAATGCGGGAACGCGCGACTGCAGAGGCGCCACGGTGCCTTGCGAATGCGACATACCGTTGAAGCCGACGTGCCGGCCGGTCACTGCTCCCCGCCCCGCTTGCTCAATGAAAGCGCCATCCGCAGAGGCCGGAACGCTGAGCGCAATCGCCAGCAGCGGCATCACAAGTGCGGTGCAGCAGAGCGCCACAAACGACAAACATAAATTTACGGCGAAACGCATGATGTATTCCCGATATCAGAGTCCACAGTAAGCTTTGCCTGGTAATGGCCCAGGGCCGACCCGTCCAAAATGACGGTTGTCAAAACGCTCTCGCGGTCAGCTTGCAAATCGAACGACCCGCTCTGAACATTCTGACTGGTGCCGCTCACGCTCTCCTTCAAAATTCGAAACTGATACCGTCCGGACGCCGGCTTCTGCGTACTCGCAACTGCCTCAAGCCGAACGGCTTCCTTGTTGGCGGTGACGCGTATCTGACAATTGATACTCGTCGTCGGCGCGGCCTGCACAGGCGCCCATACGGAGCAAAGCGGAAGCATCGTCAGACAAGCAGCGGTCCAAACAAGCTTTCGAGATGTCGCACGAACGTCCGGCATGGAGGCCTCTCCCCCAAAGGACAAAGCGGCGGGACCGAAATCCCGCCGCCGTAGTCGTTAGTGCTGAGACGTGACAGCAACGTTGTGCGAGCCGAACTGCGCCGTAACCGACGTGTTCGCCACGTTCGCGGCGCTCGCCTGAGCGGTCGTCGCGTAGTTGCCGTTACCGACCTGCACGGTGCCCTGCAGATTGGCGCCGATCATGTTCTGCATGCCGGTCTGGCTCACAGCAGCCTGGTTGCCGTTACCGATCTGCGCGATCAGCGAGCCGTTGATGCCAGCCGACAGCGGGTTGGCGATCTGGCTGGTCACCGCGTTGTTGTGGCGGCCGGCCTGGAACGTCACAGCGGCGTTCTGGTTCAACGAATCCTTGGCGTTGGCCTGGCTCGTGGTGGCGCTGTTGCCCTTGCCGATCTGAACCGTCGCCTGACCGTTCAGGCCGTTGGTCTGACCGACCACTGCACCGTTGCCGGAACCGAACTGGCCGACGAACGAGTCGTTGGAGACGGAATCAGCGCCCACCAGCGGACGGTTGCCACTCTGCGAGGTCGCAGCATAGTTGCCCTTGCCGACCTGAAGCGTCGCGGCATTGTTGGCAACGCCGTTGTTGGCGATCAGGAAGCCACCAGCACCGGTCGAATCCTGACCGGTCACGGCGTTGTTGCCCTTACCGAACTGCATCGTCGCCGCGGTGTTCGTGCCACCGTGACCGGACGGAAGACCCGAAGAACCGGTCGTGACCTGCGAGGTCAGCGCGTTGTTGCCCGAACCGCCCTGCAGCGTCAGTGCCGAGTTGGTTGCACCAAGGTCAGTCGCATTCTGGCCGGTCGTTGCGCTGTTACGCGAACCGAACTGCAGCGTGCCCTGCGAGTTGTTGCCACCGTTCTGGCCGACCAGCGCACCGTTGGCCCAGCCGAACTGACCGACGAACGAGTCGTTGCTCGCCGCGTTGGCAGTCGTGCCCGCACGGGTGCCGTCCTGCGAGACGCTGGCGAAGTTCTTGCCACCGATCTGAACTGCACCGGAGTTGTTCTCAACGCCGCTGCGAGCGGACAAACCATTGCCGGAACCGGCCGAGTTCTGGCCGATCAGCGCGTTATTCTGGTAGCCGACCTGCAGAACGCCGGAGGTGTTGTCACCACCGTTGCCACCGGGCCGGGTGAAAGAAGGGCCCGTGGTCTTGTCAGCAATACCAGTCGAGTTCTGCGACGTCACGGCGTTGTTGCCGACGCCGAACTGACCGGTGCGAGCCGAGTTAAAGCCGCCATCAGCATTGGTGGTCTGACCGGTGGTAGACGAGTTCTTGCCGCCAACCTGCAGGGTGCCCTGCGTGTTGTTGCCGGCGGTCTGGCCGACGACCGAACCGTTGCTATAACCGAACTGCGCGGTGCCCGACTTGTTCTTCTTGCTGCCCGCAGCATTGGTCTGCGACGTCGACGCGAAGTTCTTCGCGCCAACCTGAATCGTGCCTTGCGAGTTGTTGCCGCCGGTCTGACCGACCGCCGCACCGTTGCTCGCACCGATCTGCATGATTCCGGATTCGTTGGTGTTCGAGCCGGCAGCGGACTGCGACGTCACTGCGGAATTCTTCTTGCCCGCCTGAATGGTGGCTTGCTTGTTATTGCCGCTGGTCTGTCCAACCAACGCGTTGTTCGCTGCGCCAACTTGCGCGATAAACGATTCGTTGCCCGCAGCCGCCGCCAACGACGTCGTGGCCAATAGAACGGCCAACGTTGTCAATGTCCTCATGACAATTCCCTGTTTTCCAATGCGGGGCCGGCGATTATCGCTGCCCTCAAATGCAAATTAACTGAATTTTAATCAAATACGCAATTGGAAACAGTCTTTTTACCTTAATCGGTTGCGTCATCCACATATTGCGGCATTGAATTGGAACCGGTTCCACGCCACCGCGCAAATACTGCAGAAAGCAGCTAACGACGGGCATAATTCACAACAATACTGCCCCTGCCGTTGACCGTCGCGAGTTGGGGAGCCTAATATCGCACCAGAGTTCCAGTTAATTCTCTCTTTGACGGCTCCAAGATTGTAGATTTATATGTCGACAATTGATGGCTTGATCAGAGACGGGGCAATTTCAAAGATTGAAATCGAATTGGCCGTGGGCGAGCAGCCACTCCGGCTGTTTTACGGAACGCCCGGCTTCATCGATTGGCTGAATACGCTTTTGCAAGGCGCTGAACCGAAACATCGGCTCGGCGACACAACTCCAGCGGAGCAAGTAGACCAACTCATTTATGCGTTCGTCAGCGGCAAACCGTTGAACTATCTTCGCCAGTTCAGGTTTATTCGAGCTGAGGAGAATGCGGTCTGGGAACTGAAAACGCCGGACGTCCGAATATTCGGATGGTTTCTGAAAATCGATTGTTTCGTCGGCGTATTTGGAGACTGGGCCGACCACGTTAAGGATCATGATTTGTATCGCGGGTACCGTATCGCGATAAGGCGTTTGCGTCGTGAGTTGGGTGTAGAGGATAATCTCTGCGTAAAAGGAACTTCTCCCAGTGACGTCATTTCAGTTTGATGTTGGTAGCAGAGCACGAAAGGCCGGTCGTTTTATCGGCCGGGTTCGAAGCGAACTGCTCAAGGCGCTTTCGGAAAAGAAAGCCAAGGACGGTTTAACTCAACAGGCATTGGCGACGAAACTGGGCGTGCATCGCTCGCTGGTGAATCGGCAATTGTCCGGCGAGAGCAATCTCACGCTGCGTTCCCTCGCCGACCTCGCCTGGGCGATGGACATGGAATTGAAGTTCGAGCTGAGCGAGCGCCCGGACACGTTCGGTCAGAATGAAGGCACCACAACATCAACGATCAGCCATGGGCAGATCAGATTCATCAATGGCCGCTCCGGCACCGGATCCAATGGTCAGTCGGCGCATGCGCCCAACGAGCCGGAGCCTCGCGCCGAGCAATGATGTCTGAGTGCCTGTAATGGAGCGATACGGCTACAGTATTTTCTGCGACGACATTCGCAATGAACCCGGGGGAAAGCTCAGCTTCATCGGTTGCTACAATGCGGTGATGTTCGTCGGCCGGGAATTTCCGGTGACGCTGCCGAAGTTCTGCGTCCATTTTTACGTCTTCTCGCCGGCAACCCAGCCCTATACGTCCGTGGTCGCACGTTGCTACATACCGGGCGAAGACCAGCCGATCGCAGAAGAACCAATCGATGTTCCGGCGCTCGAAGACCAGCTCGAACTGGTGAGAAACTTGCCGAAGGATCAGCCGATCCCGCCCTACATCGTCGTTGCGGCAAGTCTGGTTTTCTCGCCCCTCGAAATCAAATCGCCCGGAATGATCCACATTCGCGTGGCGATCAACGACAGCAGCAGTGAGCTGCATCTCGGGTCTTTGAAGATCGTATCCTGATCGCCCGGCCCGATCCGGGCGCTATGCAGATTTGAGCGCGATGACACGTTCATCACGACCGTCGCGGAAACCACGGCGACACCAATCGGTTCGGCCGATACTCACTTCACATCGCGGCCGCCCTTGAGCTGGTGTCCGCCGCCAGACAGTGCTCCGCGATCGCATCGGCGAGGATCGGCACCAGACCCGGCGCAAGGTCGTGTCCCATGCCCGGCACGATCTGCAGCCTCGCGCCCGGAACATGCTTCGCGGTGTCCTTTCCGGCCTCCACCGGCACCAGCGGATCATCCGCACCGTGCAGGACCAGCGTCGGCGCTTGAATCGTCTTGAGCAGATCGACCCTGCTTCCCGAAGCAAGCACCGCTACGAGCTGACGTCCCACGCCAACGGGATAATAAGACCGGTCGGTGGATCGTTCGATCTTGGCTCGCAATTCATCCTCCGGCGTCGGGAAGCCCGGACTGCCGATGATGCGATAGACATTCATGCCGTGCGCGATGATCTTCTCGCGCTCGTCGGCGCCGGGCCGTGGCGCCAGCAGAGCACCGATCGCGTCCGGTTTCGCCGGTGGCAAATCAGGATTGCCGCTGGACGACATGATGGACACGAGGCTTTGCGTGCGGTCCGGATACCTGCCCGCAACCACCTGCGCAATCATTCCACCCATCGATGCGCCGACCACGTGCGCGCGCTGGATGCCGAGGACATCCATCAATCCGACCGCGTCGGCCGCCATGTCGTCCAGCTTGTAGGGCGACGAGACAGGTCGGCGTGCCATCGCCTGCATGAAAGCAGCGCCGACATCGACCGGCCCTGCAGACTCGAATTTGGTCGAGAGGCCGATATCGCGATTGTCGAACCGCACGACGCGAAAACCGCGCGCCGCCAGCCGATCGCAGAACGGCTCCGGCCAAGCGATCATTTGCGTGCCAAGGCCCATGATGAGCAGAATGGCCGGCGCTCTGGCGCCACCGAATTCGTCGTAGGCGATTTCGATACCGTTCGCGGAAACTATCGGCATGGCGTCCTTTCATGTGATACGTCGCGACATCTTGCAACAAGCCGGAGCCGCCACGGCGCCTCCGGAGATTTTTTAACGCGCCGGGTCTATTGCGCGGGAACTGCCGCCGCCACGCGCGACGGCGCGGCCGCACGCATCGTCAGCAACAACAACACTCCCGACAGCAAATACAACGACATGACGAAGTACATGCTGTAAATATTGTCCCCGGTGTATTTGACGATGAAGCCGTTGATCGACGGGCTCACCGACGGTCCAAGATTGCCGAGGCTGCTGATGAGCGCAAGCCCACCCGCAGCAGCACCCGCCGACAGATATTCGCTGGTCAGCGCAAAGAACAGCGGCGTCGCCGATGCGATGCCGATCACCGCGGAAGACAGCGCGAAGATCGATCCGACCAGATTGCCCTGGAACAGCGTGGTGATGAAGAGACCGGCCGCGGCAATGAAGACGCAGGCGACATAATGCCACCGTCGTTCGTGCCACTTGTCCGAATGACGGCCGATCAGGATCATGCCGATGACGCCGACCGCGTTGGGAATGGCCGTATAGATACCGATGAGGAACAGGTCCTTGACGCCCCAGCTTTGCACCAGTGTCGGCAACCAGAACACCATCGTGTAGGTCGCCCCCAACAGCAGGAAGTAAATCAGCGATAATACATAGACCTTCGGGTCGCGCAGGCATTGGGCGAACGAACCGGCGTCGGGCAACGCCTCATGTCTTGTATCGCTCTTGAAGGCATCATCGATCAGCATCTTCTCGTCTGCCGACAGCCAGTTCGCCTGAGCCGGTTTGTCCTCCAGCATGAAGTAAACGAGGAAACCGAGCAGGACCGCCGGCAGCCCTTGCACCAGGAACAGCCATTGCCAGCCGTGCATTCCCGAAAAGCCATCGAAGTATTTCAGGATGGCGCCGCATAGCGGGCCGGCAATGACCGACACGATCGTCGTCGCCGACATGAAGATCGCTATCACCTGGCCACGCCGCACCGACGGATACCAATAAGTGAAATAGAGAATGACGCCCGGGAAGAAACCGGCTTCGAACGCACCCAGCAGGAATCTCACGATGTAGAATTGGGCCGGCGTCGAGACGAACATCATCGCCGTCGCTGCTAGTCCCCACAGCACCATGATCCGCAACAGCGTCTTGCGCGCGCCGATTTTCTCCAGCAACAGGTTGCTCGGCACTTCGAACAGGAAATATCCGATGAAGAAGATGCCCGCGCCGAGCCCGTAGACCGCATCGTCGAACGGCAAGGTCTGCTTCATCTGCAGTTGCGCATAGCCAATATTGATACGGTCGAGATAGGCGACCATATAGGCGATGAGCAGCAGCGGAATGATGCGCCAGTCAATTTTCGAGAAGACGGACTTGTAGAGCGGATTTTCCAGAATCGGCGACCGTAGCGGTCCGTTATTCGCAACAGGCGGATGCATAGTGGTTCCCTCCCAACCCTTGAACTGCATTGTTCAGTATCGAAACACGACTCTCGAAGCGGCTTTCTCCCGGACATGAAGCAACTCGCATCAGGCCGCACGTCATCCATGCCGCGGCCTTGCAGGCTGCGGTTCATCAGCATGTCAGACCGGACAAATCCGCCGGCCGGTGGCTATCTGGCTTTGCTCGCCGTCTCGGATCGTGTTTTCGAATCCGGCTAGGCGTTCCGTTCTCCTGAGATTTCGGACTTTCTCTTCGCGGATGCTTTCGCTGGCACGTTGATCTCGACGACCGTCGCGGTCTCGGGAACCGTCGGCAAGGCTTCGATTTCGGCAAGCGCCGCCTGCAGATGCTTGACGATCTCCCACGACTCTTCCTGCGACAGCACACGGCGACAGGCGGTCAACCCGAACTCCAGCAGCCCGGCATAACTGTGCACGGTGATGTTCAGTGCGCTGCCGTGATAAGGGATCGATACGGGATAATAGTGCACCATCTTCGCGCCAGCCATGTACAGCGGCATCGGCGGACCGGGCACGTTGGAGATCAGCACGTTGCCGGCCGCGGGCAATCTGCCGGCGACGTTCGAACGCCCGAGCAGCGATGCGAGGCCGGTCATCAGCCACGGGGCACCGGTAATCGGCACATTGATGCCGAGCACCGGTTTCAACTCACGGACCACCGCCTTCGCCGCTTCCGACGACGCGTGGATCGCCTTGAACCTCGCCGGGATATCCGCGATGTCGCTGGCAAGATCGACCCGCACAGCGGAGACCTGGTTGTTCATCGAGGCATCGCCTTCAGCGCGCAGGCTGACCGGCACCATCGCGATCAAAGTTTCCTTCGGCAACAGATCGCGCTCCTTCAGAAACCGTTCCAGCGCGATACTGCAGGTCGCCATCACGATGGTATTCACCGTGCCGCCGACGCGTTTGCCGAGCGCCTTGATATCGGCCAATGGCACCGACAGCGTGCTGTACGATCGCTGATTGGTGATCGACTGATTGAAGATCGTGTTCGGCGCGAGACCCAGATTGAGCGCACGTTCGCCCTTCGGGACTTGTTGGCTGGCGATCACGCTCGCCGCTGTGCTGAATGCCTTGGCGGCGGATGGCAGCGCCTCGGCGATCTTGCGATACTGTTGGGCGGCGTTTTGGGCCGCAGCCTGCAGCAACTCGGTGACGCCGAGCTGATATTGCCCGCTGGATCGCTTGCGGCGCGGCGGCGGCACTTCGCGGATCTTCGGCGAAACGTCGTAGAGCACTTTCGCCAATTCGACGCCGGCTTTGCCATCGACGCCACTGTGATGCGCCTTGGTATAGAAAGCGACGTGTCCGCTTTCCAACCCCTCGATGACGTACATCTCCCACAGTGCGCGGCTGCGATCCAGCAATGTCGAATGCAGCCGGGCGATAAGTTGCTCCAATTGCGCCATCGTGCCGGGGCGGCGCAGGGTCACAGATCGAATATGATAGTCGAGATCGATATCGTCATCGTCGATCCACACCGGCTCCGCCAGCTCGAACGGCATCTGCGCCAGTTTTCGCGTCAACACCGATGCGAGGTGCAAACGCTTGCCGATCATCTCTTTCACATCTTCATAGTAGTCGCCGGTGTATCCTTCCGGCAGTTCGAAGAGCATCAGGCTGCCGACATGCATCGGCGTTTCCGGCGTCTCAAAGTGCAGGAATGACGCGTCCATGCTGCTGAGTTGGTCCACTGTCGTCCTCCCTATTGCCATCGCGCGTAGCGACGCGGCGTATCGACATGACTTCCATCGAAGCGCTTCCGATCTCTCATTGCCGAAAGCACCCTGCTGAAAACGAGCGCGGTCGGGCCGGTCAGTTCGCCTTGGCCTTGCGTTCCTCTTCGTCGTAAAGGTCTTTCTTCGACAGCTTCCCGACCGCGGTCTTGGGTAATTCCGAACGAATATCGAGCGCGTGCACCATTTCGTGCTTGCCGAGCTTGTCCTTCAGGAAGTCCTGCAGTTCTTTCAGCGTGAAGGGCGCAGCGCCAGACTTGAGCTTGATGAACGCTTTGGGTGACTGCCCGCGATACTCATCGCGAATGCCGATGACCGCCACCTCTTCCACGGCGGGATGCTTGTAGATCGCCTCTTCGAGGACGCGCGGATAAACGTTGAACCCGCCGCATAGCAGCATGTCCTTGGTCCGGTCGACGATGTAGACGTAACCGTCCTGATCCATGTAGCCGACGTCGCCAGTCCTCATGAAGCCATCGGCCGTCATCACCTCTGCCGTGGCATCGGGCTTCTTCCAGTAGCCCTTCATGACGTTCGGACCGCGGATGCACAGTTCGCCCGTTTCGCCCAACCCGACCCAGGTCTGGTTATCTTCGACGCTGAGAAATTTGATCGTGATGCCGGGACTGGGCACGCCGCAGGATCCCGGCCGAGGCGCATCCGTGGTCGGCGTAAACGTACCGGTTGGCGAGGTTTCGGTCATGCCCCACCCTTCAGCCAATCGGCATCCGGTCAGTTTCTCGAAACCGCGTTGCACCTCGAGCGGAAGCGGCGCGCCGCCCGAATTGCACCATTTCAGCGAACTGAGATCGGCCTGCGACGCCGCCGGATGATTGAGCACGGCGACGAACATCGTCGGCACGCCGGGGAATGCGGTGATCTTTTTTTCCGACAGTTCCCTAACGACGGCCTCGATATCGAACCGCGTATGAAGAATAAGTTCAGCACCGATCCGAATGCCGAGCAGCATATTCACCGTGAGCGCATAGATGTGAAACGGCGGCAGCACAGCAAGGACACGCTCCTTGCCTAATTCGAGTACGGGCGGGTATGTCCGGGTCGTCTCGATGCATTGCTCGGTCGCAGCCGACAGATTGGCATGCGTCAGCATCGCGCCCTTCGGCAAGCCCGTCGTACCGCCGGTGTATTGCAGGACAGCGATGGTATCGGCGAGGTCGGAAACCGGATAGCTGCGGTAGATGCCGTCGTTATCAATCAGCTTCGCGAAGGAGATATGGCGATCGTCATCCGGAACGGCGGCAAGTTGCTTGGCAGTCTGCATCTGCGCCGACACGGCGTCCGGATTTGCCGTCATTTCGGCGAGCGTCCCGACAATCAGTTTCTTCAACCGGGTTTTGCCGAGTAGATTTCCCATCTGCGGATAAAGCGATGCAAGGTCGAGCGTGACGAGGAAATCCGTTTCGCTATCCTCGACCTTGTGTTCGAGAACTTTCTCGGCATCGAGCGGCGAATAGTTCACGATCGTTCCACCGGCTTTCAGCACGCCGAACAGTGCGATCAGATAGTGCGGCGTGTTGGGAAGATACAGACCGACATGAACGCCCGGCTTCACGCCGAGTTTTTGCAGACCGGTCGCCATCCGGTTGGCGAGGTCATTGAGCTCGGAATAGGAGATGCGCCGCCCCATGAAATCGATTGCCGGCTGGTTCGGCCATTGCGCCGCGGATGTCTCGAGAATTTCCTGCACCGGCATCAGTGGAATCTCGGCTCTCCAGTTGACGCCGGAAGGGTAAGACTTGATCCAGGGCAGTTCGTTCATCTGAGGCCACTCCTAAATTGTCGTCGCGTCACGCACGGTCGGCTGCGATTGTCCATCGGATCGTCAATGGGCATGCATCCGACGCACGCACCGTACAGCTCACTTCGGTTGCAGCAGTTTCTGCAGATTGCTCAAGTTATCCTGCATGCGATCCTGAACGGCTTTCCAGGCGTTGGTCCGCGCTTCCGCTTCGATCTGCGACAATTCACGAAAGTTCGCGACAGCCTTCTCGACGCGGTTCTTGGCGGACTCCGCCTGCTTCGAGAGCGCATCGGTGCTCGCCATGTCCTTGACCGCGGCCTGCCACTCCGCAAACGTCTCACGCAATATCTCGTTGCGCTTCTCTATCAGCGCTTTGAGTCCTTCGTTGGCTTGCCGGTTGGCCTCGATCCAGGCCTCGATATCCTTGCGCTGCCAGTCGACCAAGGCGGTGAAATCGATTCCCGGAATCTTGTAACGTTCGACAAGCTGCTTGAGGTCGTCGAGCCACGGCATTGCACTCGACGTTCCACCTGACGGTTTGGCGCTATCGTTATCCATCGTGTCCTCCCTCGACTGTAGCCGCTTGTTCTGCGGCATTGCTTGCTACGTTACGCTGCGAACGGACTGGTCCTCAACGCCTCGACAAGGCCGCTGTCGCGGCGATTGGGATCGGGATAAAGCAACTTGCGTGTGCCGCTGCTGCGGTCGAACGGCCACCATTCACCCTCGGGCATGGCAAGCCGATCCGCGATCACGTAAAGCACAGCGGGATTGTGACCCAAGCCGCAGTGGCTGCCTTCGACTTCGATGTTCTGCGTGGTGGCGCTGTCCTGCTCACGACATCCCTGCCAGGCGACGATGCCATCTGTGCGAGAATAGATCGCCGTGCTCGGAACCGGAGGTGGCGACTTCATGAGTTCGCGATCCGGCCAGTCATCGACCTTCCGCTCACTCAGGTATTCATAAAGCTTCCATGCATTGCTTGCTTTCGGCTCGCTGGCGAACGGGCTGCCAAGCGTGATGACCTGACGCACCAGCGACGGCGACCGGCGCGCGAGTTCACGCGCGAAGACGCCACCCAGGCTCCATCCGATCAGGCTGACCTTGCGTTGATAGCGTTGCGACAACTCGCGCACGCGGGCATCCATGGCCTCTTCAACGCCTGGGCGCGGGCCATGGTTGGAGCCGAGCTTCCAGCCGTGCACCGCGTATCCCTGTGCCTTGAGATAGGTCCGCAGCGGTCGCGTCGAGACGTCACTTGCCGAAAGACCGGGAAGGACGAGCACGGGATGGCCGTCGCCGCGAGGGGCCCGCCGCAGCAACGGATAGAATGCGAAGAATGCCTGAAGCTCGAGGATGCCGCGCACTTCGAGTGCGAGAAGCAACTGTGACGGCGGCTTGCTGCCTTCGACGACAGATTCCATAAGCATTTCCCCCTTGACGCAAACGCCGTGAATGGCGTGCGCCCTGCTTTGCCGCATCAAACGACTGGCGGTGCACAAGCTGCGTTGCGCTTTCCGTCAAGCTCTCTTGATGAGAACGCTATCCGGCGCGTCACAATCGGGAAAGGTGCGATTGGGCCATCCAGGCGGTGAGTTTGGGACAAATCGCATCCATGGCATTTTGTCCTCATTTCACCGCCAGCGGTATTCCGACGGGCTCTTGCCGGTCCAACGCGCGAACGCGTGGCGGAAATTCGACGCGTCGCTGTAATCGAGCCGAGCCGCGATTTCCTCGTTGGTCATTTCGGTATGGCGAAGATACTCGATCGCAAGCTTCATTCTGACTTCCGCCAGCAAGTCGCGGTAGGATGTTCCTTCTGCATCGAGCCGGCGCCGCAGCGCGCGGGGGTGCAGCGACAGTTCCGCAGCCATCGCATCGATGCTGGGAAAGCGGCCGGGGCGCTCGATCAGAATACGCCGCACATCGCCGGTCACGCCGCCATCCTGACTGGTCCCTTCGAGAAACTGTTCGCACAATTCGCCCGCCATGACCGGCGTCTTGGGATCGGGCTGAACCAGTGGATGATCGATCCAGCGCGCATCGAACTCAACCGTGTTGCGATCCTGCGCGAACGACAACGGACACTCGAAAATGCGATGGTATCGTTTCGCGTTCCGAGGTGTGGGATACACGATATGCAAATTTGTGAACTTGAATGACTGGCCGTAAATGTCCCGGCACATGGTCAGGCACGTGGCAAGCGCAAATTCGAGCGCAAACCGGTAGAGATCGTCCGAAGGATCGCGTGAGAGGACGGATTTGAATGTGTACGTTGCCGTTTCGTCGTCGCGACTGAAGACAACCTCGGCCACCATTCCCAGCGCCCGCCCGTACTTCGCGGTAAAATCGATGCCTTCGGCGCGTGTCGGGCTGCTGAGCAGCGCGTAGCCGTACATTCCGTAAGCGTTCACGTGCATCCGTTGCCCAGCCCGAAAGGCAATATCCGAGCCGTGCGACAGTTGGATGGCGTTGCGGAAAACCTTTTCGACCTGCCGGTAGGAAACGCGCGTGGCGCCGGACGCCAGATCGCCGACCTTGAGGCCGGTGCCCGCCAGGGCGGACGACGGCGCAATTCCTTCATCCCGCAGCGCGGCGACGACCGCGGCAATCCTTTGCACCGGATGAATGCGCTGCACCAGATTGGGAGACGGTGGATACACGTTCCGGCCTTGTTTCATCTTCGGCGAGGTGAAGACACGAAAGCGGCGGACATCCCATCAAGGTGAATGTCGCCTCAAAACGTAGCAAGGTGGCCGCCGAAACGGCAAGGTTCAATCGGTCCGCTCGGGGGGTGAATTCGGGACAGTGTCGGGGAGCGCCCCGCGCCCACCGATACGAAACAGCGCTACTCGCGCGGCGTATTGCGGAAATCCGAAGGGTTCTTTCCGGTCCACCGCATGAAGGCATGGCGGAAATTCGCGGCGTCGCTATAGCCAAGACGGCCCGCAATTTCTTCGTTGGTCATTTGCGTTTTGCGGAGATATTCGATGGCCAGCCTCTGCCGCACTTCGGCCAGCAGGTCGCGATACGACGTCCCCTCCGCTTCCAGTTTGCGCCGCAGAGCACGCGGATACATCTCCAGCCGCTCGGCGATGGACTCGATGCTGGGATAACGGCGCGGCTGCTCGATCAGAATTCGGCGGATATCCGCAGCGATGCCACCGGCTTTGTTCACCTCGCCCAGCAACTCCTCGCAGATCTCGCGAGTCATGGCATGGGTGCGTGAATCGGCCAGCCGGATCTCGGTGTCGTCGCGCACGTGCTCGTAACCGCATTCGCTCTGCCCAAACAGCACCGGACACTGAAAATACTCGCGATAAAGTCCGGCATGAAGCGGCTCCGCGTAATCGAGCAACACGCGGGAGAACGCAAACTGCGGACCGACCCAATCGCGTGTTGCGGTCAGATGCGCCGCCAGCGCGAATTCGACCGCGAACCGATGAATATCGTTGGTCGGATCCGGCCAGTGCATGGGCTTGAAGGTTACGGCGATCGTCGTCGCGCCGTTGGAGACCGTGAAATCGCAGAAGGGACCGACAATCCGAATGTACTTGGCCGCGAATTCGCGGGCTTCCGAATGCGATCCGCTGCTCAGCAAACCATAGCCGTACATGCCATAGGCAGTGACATGCATGCGTAGTCCCGCCCGCAGTGCGAATCCAGGCTCACGCGACAATCGCAACGCATTACGGATAACCAGATCGAGTTGCTTGTAGGAGATTTTTGTCGTGTGAATTTCGAGTTGCGCGGGCGCGAGGTGGGTCCCCTCAAGCACCTCTTCGGCATCGTGTTGCTGTTCCGCGAGCTCCGCGACGATGGCCGCGATCGATTGCGGTGCGTAAATGCGCTGCTCAAAACTGGGCGAGCCCAGTTTTGGATCACCGTTAGCGTGAGACTGTCGATCGGTCATGGTCATGGCCGATGTTCTTTTCCTTCCCTTACTCGGTATCCTTTTCAATCAGCGTAAGCCCGATCATGGACGAATTGCAATCAGGATTGTGACCAGGCACGCACTCGGTGCGACCAGTTTCGGCACGACCGAGAGCCGGCTGGCACCGCGTATGCCATTGCGAATTCCATCGCGCGAGAGGCGTCGTTGCAATTTCCGAATTGCGGACATCGATACGTCGCGACAACGTGACGGCGCATCTGTCATACGAACGACGTCGGTCGCATGGCACAGAGTCTTGAACGAATAGACTCGCGCGATCGTGCCACTCGCGATATCCGACGACAGCATCGAGCGTCCACGTCAGTTGAGTGTCGCTCGCTGTCTACTCTCGAAGCAGCAGTGCGCTCATCAGAGGATGCGCGACGATCACCTCGACGATGCGCTTGTCCAAACGGCCACACATCACCAAGGTACCGTCACACACGACGCGAAGCTGCTTCCATGGCGTAAGCACCCATGATGATTGTCCGCCTGTGCTGCATGCATGCGAAAGCGCCCCACCGCCCTCATCGGATATCTCACTGTGCAGCTATAAGTAGCATTGCTTCAACTTGTCGTAGACAACGACCGGCTGCCGATCGATCAAGGCGCGAGTCGCATTGGATATCGCTACGATACCGCGCATCGCATTCAGATATTGGAGCTTCCTTCTTCAGGCGGTGTGGCTCCCCGGTCATAGCGATCCCAGCCGGCTTTGGATAATTTCGCCGCCCGCTAGAGCCGGGAAGAATTCCCTTGGCAATCGGAAGCAATGTGACCCGACGAGAAGCGACGGCGCTACCGTGACTGAATGGGCAACAGAACTCCACGAGCAAGGTGAAATCGCGTTGCGCATGGCACGCAACGTATCGGCAGCACTCGACGCGCCGGACCTTTCGCTCCTTCAAGCCGAGACGATCTGTAAAATGGTTCGTCACGGCGCAAGAACCTTTGACGGCGTCATCGAACTGATGACCGACCAGAAGGCGAGCAACGATCTGAACGAGTTGGCGGGTCAGATACGGGATGTCTGGACGTTCCTCGCTGTGACGGCGGAGGAAAATCTACGCGACTTCAGGACTGGCGCGACGCAGTCGCGAGCCAGCGGATAGCGGGACTGCGCGCTCCATGCTTCGCGGTTGGAGCCGCGACGCCCGGACTGGAAATTCCTTGCAAAGCCGACGGCTGAAAATTGATGCGAAGCCACGCGGCCCATCGCCCGCGATCAGGCGTAGTCGGGCGGCAACACGCCTTCTGAAGATGGCGAGCCGGTAGCCTGCGCAAAAATTAAGATTGATTCCGAATGTGCGAGATTGGCTGGGGGACTAGGATTCGAACCTAGACAGGCAGAGTCAGAGTCTGCAGTCCTACCATTAGACGATCCCCCAACGGATCGGGAAGTGTTGGGCTTCATTCGCATGTATCACGCGAATATTGAACCCTATCCTTCTGCTATATATGACCTTTTCAGATTCGCGAAAGCTGCTTTTCTGAATGGAAGGTCACAGCGGAAGCAGGCGCGGGATACCCCGACTGCTTCGTTGCGGCCCCTTCTACCCGCTCCGTCCCGCTCTTGGCAAGCACGGCCGCCAGCATTTTCAAACCCTTTCGCAATCGGGCGACTCTCACCCCGACCGGTTAACGGTTTCTGCAATAACACCTTGCATAATCAGGAAAAACACGGGGCGTCGGGGCGCGTATTTTGAGTATGCAACTATGCAGGCGATGACTTCATTTGGACGCATCATTTCCGTGCGCGGTTCGCAGGCGCGGGTCGGCCTGCTGACGGCCCATGACATGACGACGGCTGATGTTCGGGCCACCGTCGGCCGATTTGTCAGCATCCGCGGCGTGCAATCGACCATCATCGCGATCATCACCGAAGTCACACGCGAATACGGCGCGCAATCCGACAGCTATTTCGCCAGCGCGTCTGTCGATCTGCTCGGAGAAATCTTCAAGATTGACGACCGCGATCGTTTCCGGCGCGGCGTGACAAGTTATCCGGCCATCGACGATTCCGTCGATCTCATCACCAACCAGGAATTGCGCACGATTTATGCGCCGACCGGGTCCGATCAGATCGACGTCGGCAAGTTGCAGCAGGATGCTTCGGTCACCGCTTACGTCGATGTCGAGGAAATGCTCAACAAGCACTTCGCTGTGCTCGGCAGCACCGGCGTCGGCAAATCCACCGGCGTGTCGCTGCTGCTCAATGAAGTGCTCAAGGCGCGCCCCAAGCTGCGCATTTTCCTGCTCGATGTTCATAACGAATACGGCCGTTGCTTTGGCGAGCGTGCGCTGGTGTTGAATCCGCGCAACCTCAAGCTGCCGTTCTGGCTCTTCAACTTCGAAGAGATCGTCGACGTGCTGTTCGGTGGGCGCCCGGGTGTGCCGGACGAACTCGAAATCCTCGCCGAGGTCATTCCGCTGGCAAAAACGGTTTATACGCAGTACCAGCACAGCGATCGGCACGGCCTGAAGCGGCTCGAACCGAAAACCAATATCTATACCGCCGATACACCAGTGCCCTACCGGCTGGTGGATCTCATCTCGTTGATCGACGAACGTATGGGACGGCTGGAAAACCGCTCCTCGCGCATCGTCTATCACAAGCTGATCTCGCGCATCGAAACGGTGCGCAACGATCCGCGCTACGCCTTCATGTTCGACAACGCCAATGTCGGCGGCGATACCATGGCCGAAGTCATCAGCCACCTGTTCCGCCTGCCGGCGAACGGCCGCCCGATGACTGTCATGCAGCTTGCGGGGTTTCCTGCCGAGGTGGTGGATTCCGTGGTGTCGGTGATGTGCCGCATGGCCTTCGACTTCGGGCTGTGGAGCGACGGTGTATCGCCGCTGTTGTTCATTTGCGAGGAAGCGCATCGCTATGCCTCGGCCGACCGCACCACGGGTTTCGGCCCCACCCGCAAGGCCGTCTCGCGCATCGCCAAGGAAGGCCGCAAATACGGCGTCTATCTTGGACTGGTAACGCAGCGTCCCGCCGAGCTCGATGCGACGATCATCTCCCAATGCAGCACGCTATTCACCATGCGCCTCGCCAACGAGCGCGACCAGGCGCTGCTACGTTCGGCGGTGTCGGACGCCGCCGCCAATCTGCTGTCATTCGTCCCCTCGCTTGGCACGCGCGAGGTGCTGGCATTCGGCGAAGGCGTCGCCCTGCCGACCCGCCTCCGTTTCAAGGATGTTCCGGTGCATCAGCTACCGCGCAGCGAAGCCACCATTTCGTCGGTGCCGACATCCGTCAGCGGACACGATACCCACTTCATCAGCACGGTGCTCGAACGCTGGCGCGGCGCCACCTCGCAACGTGACTCCAGCGCGGAACATATCCATCCCGAGCGTCCGGCGCTGCGAACCTCCGATGCGCCGATGCTGCAACCGTCGCTGGGCATGGATCCGGATCGCTTCTCGGTGCTGAAGAAGCCACTGCGGTAGCTCGCAGATCCCGCCGCGAGTTGCTTTAGGTTTGCCAGCTGGTCGACTATGATCGCGCTCGACCCCACCTGCTCCCCGAGCGAGATTACGCAATGACGCCACAGCCAGCCAACCGTTTCCCCGTCCCCTCCCTCGACGCCTTGCCGGAAGATATCCGCACACGCATTCTCGGCGTGCAGGAGAAGTCCGGCTTCGTGCCGAATGTGTTCCTGGCGCTGGCATACCGCCCGGACGAATTTCGCGCCTTCTTCGCCTATCACGATGCGCTGATGGAGAAGGACAGCGGGCTGAGCAAGGCCGAACGCGAGATGATCGTGGTCGCCACCAGTAGCGCCAATCAATGCCAGTATTGCGTTGTCGCGCATGGGGCCATCCTGCGCATCCGCGCCAAGAATCCGCTGATCGCAGACCAGATCGCCGCCAACTACCGCAAGGCGGACATCACGGCACGGCAGAAGGCGATGCTCGATTTCGCCATGAAGGTCAGCACCGAGGCGCAAAAGGTATCGGACCAGGATTTTGCCGATCTCGGCAAGCACGGCTTCAGCGACGACGATATCTGGGATATTGCCGCGGTCTCCGCATTCTTCGGCCTCTCCAACCGGATGGCCAATGTCACCAATATGCGCCCCAACGACGAATTCTATCTGATGGGCCGTTTGCCAAAAAAGTGAGTCCCCCATCGTGGATGTCGGCTTAACCGAGATTGCGCTTCGCCTGGGTGCAGCGACCGTCGCGGCCGGCGCCGTCGGGCTCAATCGCGACCTGCATGGCAAGCCGATCGGCGTGCGCACGCTCGGCCTGGTCGGCCTCTCCACCGCCGTCGTGGTGCTGCTTGCGGACGCGGGAATTGTCCGCTCCGATATTTCCGACGCCACCAGCCGAGTCATTCAAGGCATCCTCACCGGCATCGGATTTCTCGGTGCCGGCGTCATCGTTCACGGCAAACCGCACAAACGCATTCACGGCCTCACCAGCGCGGCGTGCGTCTGGTTCACGGCCTGCATCGGCATCGTCTGTGGCGCAGGGCAATGGCAGCTCGTGTCGATCTCGGGCGTTTTCGCCGTCGTCCTGCTGTCGCTGGGGCGCCCCATCGAACGCATCTTCCATCGGCTGCTCGGCGGACGTCACGACACAGATGACATCCCGACTCAGTCATCCGATGCGGGGCCGCACCAGCCGGGCAAATAGACAGCGTCCTTGCTCCGCGCCAGGCTCAATCCTTGCTCGATCGCCTTCTCAAAATCCTGTTCGACACTCTTGCGTGACAGGCGGCGGCGCAGGAAATCCGCCCACAGGAATTCGCTGAACGGCGTCGTATCCTTGGCGAAGCCACCGGCGCGGCGCAACTCACCGGCGAGGCTGCGAAACGGATCGTCCTTGAGATCGGCAATCGATTTCGGAATGTCCTTGAATTGCCGCCGCTGCCCCTTTGCATCGTAGGGATAGACCCAGCGGCGATTGTCCAGCACGCCCCAGAAGGCATCGCGATCCACCATGGTGAGGTCGGCAATGATGGTAACGAGAATGTCCTTCACGCCTTCGTCATGCAGCGCCCGTGCGAGATGATGATGATCGACGACGTAGTGCCGCTGATCCGGACCAAGCACCACGGGGATGGAATGGCGGCCTAACATCTCCGCCTGCTTCTTGCCGGACTTGTGTTCCCGCCAGCGTTGGCGCTTCTCTTTGACCTCGCGAATGCCAACGGTCATCTGCGTCGGACGCAGCGACAGGATCGGGATCGGATGCAAGATCGGCTCGCGCGTATTGGCCATGGGCAACTCCCTCGACGTGATCCATGTAGCGCCGGGAACCGCGGAATTATGGCACGACGAGACAACCTATCAATGCATTGTCGCAATGCACGCGGGGTCGAAAATTCCTCGGACGCGACCGGTTCGTCGCATTATTGTCATGTCGGGCCGCGCTAGGTCGGGCCACCGCTGCGTGCTAGAAAAGGACATTGCTGCAGACGGTTCACGCTGGTACGAAACGCAAGGATGCCATGAAAGCCCGGTTGCCAGCCCAAGCCAGTGGCACGGCGCAAGTCGTGAAGTTTTCACCACGCACTTCGAGCACGCGCCCCGGACACGCATCGTTCGGGCCTCCCGGATTTGATCTCCACGACGAACCGGGCATGGGGGAACCCGACGATTTCCGGCATCGGATGTTGGCCAACGCCGCTGCATTTGCCTTTACAGTCGCGCTCACGGCCATCGGCATATGGCTGGCGACAAGCATTGCCGATCTTCAGAAATCACAGGATTGTGCGCTGATGGGGCGGAGCAATTGCGCGCCCATTGCCGCGCCGCACTCCTGATCGCGCCGCAGGGGCCCACCACAGGGCAAAAAACGGGCGTTGACCGGTCGTCCGCAACCATTGAACTCCGGGCGGCGCTCCGATATACGGGCAAACAACTCTGCAAGGCGGCGGGGCATCCCGGAGTCGGGCCTCCTCCTCTCGTCCCGTTTCCGCATTTATCTTCAATATATCAAGGGCTTAATGATGTCATCCACATTCGATCAGGTTGCCACCATCATTGCGGAAACCTGCGACATCCCGCGGGATACGATCACGCCCGAAAGCCATGCCATCGACGATCTGGGCATCGACAGCCTGGACTTCCTGGATATTGCCTTCGCGATCGATAAAGCCTTTGGCATCAAGCTGCCGCTCGAAAAATGGACGCAGGAAGTCAACGACGGCAAGGCCACCACCGAACAGTACTTCGTGCTGAAGAACCTGAGCGCGCGAATCGACGAGTTGGTCGCCGCCAAGGGCGAGTAATCGCCGCCGATGCAGCTCGAATATTTTCAACTCATCGACCGCATCATCGCTCTCGATCCCGGCTCCCGTAGCATCACGGTCGAAGCGCGTGTTCCGCAGCAGAGCACGATCTTCGAGGGGCATTTCCCGGGTTATCCCCTGATGCCGGGAGTGCTGCTGATCGAGGCGATGGCACAGACCTCGGGCTGGCTGCTGATCTCGCTGTTGAACTTCGAGCGCATGCCGTTCCTGGCCGCCGTCAAGGAAGCCAAGATGCGCACCTTCGTGACGCCCGGCGAAACGCTGACCATCGAAGCTGCCATCGCCCACGAGGGTTCGGGCTTTGCCATGACCGACGCGAAAATCAGCGTCGGCGGCAAATTGACCTGCAATGCGACGCTGACCTTCCGTCACGTCCCCTTTCCCAATCCTGACCTGCGCGGGCACATGGAAGCCATGGCCAAGCGCATCGGCTATCCACAGCAGGCGTCCTCATGAGCGAGTCCAAGACATCGAACGACGCCGCAGAAGCCTGGATCACCGGCATCGGTCTCGCGACATCGCTCAGCGACAACCTCGACGCCAACTGGGAGGGGCTGGAGCAGCGCCGCATCAACGTCGATGAAAAGAGCTTTGCTCCCTACATCGTGCATCCGTTGGCGCCGGTCAGCTTCGATGCCCAGATTCCCAAAAAGGGCGACCAACGGCAGATGGAAGCGTGGCAGCGCATCGGCACCTATGCTGCCGGGTTGGCGCTGGATTCCGCCGGCATCAAGGGCAACAAGGACATTCTCGCCCGGATGGACATGATCGTCGCCGCGGGCGGCGGCGAGCGCGACCTGGCGGTCGATTCGGCCATCCTGAATGCCGAAGCGCAGGGCAACTCGGCGCCTGGCTTCCTCAACGAACGGCTGATGAGCGACCTGCGGCCGACGTTGTTCCTTGCCCAACTCTCCAACCTGCTCGCCGGCAATATTGCCATCGTCCATGGCGTCACTGGATCGTCGCGCACCTTCATGGGCGAGGAAGCCGCGGGCGTCGATGCCGCGCGCATCGCGCTGGCGCGCATCGCCGCCGGTCAAAGCGACATTGCCTTGATCGGCGCCGCGCACAACGGCGAGCGCAAGGATCTGCTGGTGCTTTACGAATTCGGCGACTTCAACCTCAAGGGCAAGTTTGCTCCGGTGTGGGCGCGCGGCGAACACGGCGGCTTTGCGCTCGGCTCCGGCGGCGCATTCCTCGTCATCGAATCGCGCAAGCACGCCGAAGCGCGCGGCGCGAAGCCTTATGCGCGGCTGACCAACGTCGTTGCCGACCAGGCGCGCCGCAAACAGGCTGGCGACGTCACCGCATCGCTGGAAACACTGTGGTCGAAACTCGGCAAGCTCGATGCCAACGGCGCGATCATCACCGGCGCGACCGGTGCCGAACCCGCCACCTCGGAGGAACGCGCCTTCCTCGCGAAGCATCCCGATTTTGCCGTGCGTGCAACCGGCACGACGTTCGGTCACACCATGGAAACGCAATTCCCGCTGGGGCTGGCGCTCGCAGCGCTGTCGATCTCGCGCGGCAAGCTGTTCGCACCGAACGATTCCAGCGGCGTAGAGATTGAAATGGCCAAGCCGCCGTCCCAGATAGTGGTGATCGGGGCCGGACACTGGCGCGGCGAAGGCATGGCGCTGGTCGAAGCTATCCGCTGAGCGGCGGGCGCGGTTGCAGCGGACAGGATATCGGTTCGCATCTACGAAACGCGCTGATAAATATATTGGGCGGCATCCGCGTGATGTCGCGGAGCGACCGACGGAGCACACATGTCAGCAACCCGCGATAAATTCGGCAGGCCGATCGTCGTCGTCACCGGCATGGGTGTGGTGACGTCGCTGGGCGCAGGCAAAGCCGACAACTGGGCGAAACTCTGCGCCGGAGAATCCGGCATCCGCACCATCAAGCGCTTTCCCACCGATGGCCTGAAAACGACGATGGCCGGCGCCATCGACTTCGTGCCGGTTGAGCCATTCTCCTCGACCGATCTTTCCGAGCGGCTGGCCGACTTGGCGACCGAAGAAGCCATCGCGCAGTCCGCGATCGGCAGCAAAGGCGATTTTCCGGGCCCGCTGTTTCTTGCCGTCGCGCCGGTCGAAGTCGAATGGCCGCAGCGTCAGGAACTCGGCCGCGCCATCGGCAACCAGACCGAGATCAACTACGACGAGATGCTGCGCGTCTCCGGCGGCGGCAAGTTCGCGCCCTATCATCGGCGCTTCCTGTTCGGGTCAGTGGCGGATCATCTCGCCGAAACCTTCGGGACCAAGGGCTCGCCGATTTCGCTCTCGACTGCGTGCGCTTCGGGCGCAACCGCGATTCAGCTTGGCGTCGAAGCGATCCGCCGTGGCGAGGCCGATGCCGCGCTGTGCGTCGCGACCGACGGCTCGGTCAATCCGGAAGCCCTGATCCGTTTCTCGCTGCTATCGGCGCTGTCGACGCAGAACGATCCGCCGCACTCCGCCGTCAAGCCGTTCGCCAAGAACCGCGATGGCTTCGTGATGGCGGAAGGCGCCGGCGCCTTGGTGCTGGAGAGCCTCGAATCCGCCACCGCACGCGGCGCACGCATTCTCGGCGTGCTGGCCGGTTGTGGCGAACTGGCGGACTCCTTCCACCGCACGCGCTCGAGCCCGGACGGCAAGCCGATCATCGGCTGCGTCCGTAACGCGCTGTCCGATGCCGGCATCGTCGCCGACCAGATCGACTACATCAACGCGCACGGCACCGGCACGCCGGAAAACGACAAGATGGAATATCTCGGTATCTCGACTGTATTCGGCGAGCGTGCGCGCGAGGTTCCGGTGTCGTCGAACAAGTCGATGGTCGGTCACACACTGTCCGCCGCCGGTGCGGTCGAAGCGGTGTTTTCGCTGCTGACGCTCGAACATCAGCGCATTCCGCCCACCATCAACTATGATGTGCCCGATCCGGCCATTCCGTTCGACGTGGTGCCGAACACCGCCCGCGACGCGCGCGTTACCACGGTGATGTCGAATTCGTTCGGCTTCGGCGGCCAGAATGCTTCGCTGATCCTGACCGGCGAACCGATCTAGACGGCAGGCATTGGCCCAATTGTCATGACGTCCTGATGCGCCGCTTCCTGCTACGCGCCAAAGCCAGTCTTCGCGATGCGACCAAGCCGCTGGCTTCGGCTGCCGTCGGCGCGCTGACCGTTGGCCTGTTGCGCACCACGCGCTATTTCGATCCGATCAAGACCGCCAATCTGTTCGGCCGCATCGCGCAGCTCATCGGGCCGCTGTTTCGCGAGCAGCGCATCGGCCGCGCCAACCTTACGGCGGCGTTTCCGGAAAAGTCACCGGAAGAAATCGAAAAAATCCTCGCCGGCGTGTGGGACAATCTCGGCCGCCTCGCCGCGGAGTTCGCCCACATCGATCAAGTCTGGGACCATGACGAGGCGCATCCCGAGCGCGGCCGCATCGAAATTCCAAAGCGAACGCACGAGCTGTTTCACCAGTTGCGGCTCGATGGCAAACCCGCGTTGATCTTCGCCAGCCATCTCGGCAACTGGGAGCTACCCGCCCTCGCCGCCGTCGCGCATGGTCTCGACACCGCCGTACTGTTCCGGCGACCGAACATCGCCTCCGCCGATCGCGCCATCGAAGAACTGCGCTCGGTCAATATGGGCACCTTGATCCCGTCCGGTCGCGATGCGCCAATCAAGCTGGCGCAGGCGCTGCAGAACGGCCAGCACGCCGCCATGCTGGTCGATCAGTATCTCGGCAACGGCGTCGAGGTGACGTTCTTCGGCCGCAATACCAAGGCCAATCCGACGCTGGCGCGCCTGCTGCGACAGATCGAATGCCCGATCCATGGCGTGCGCATCATTCGCCTGCCCAACCATCGCTTCCGCGCCGAACTGTCGGAAGAAATCCCGCCGGTGCGCAACGCCAGCGGCGAGATCGACGTGCAGGGCACGATGCAGGCGATCACCTCGGTGATCGAGGGCTGGATTCGCGAATACCCCGATCAATGGCTGTGGCTGCACCGCCGCTGGCGGTAGGTCTGTGGTGTTGCAACGTCATTCCGGGCCTGCGCCAAGTGGCGCATCCCGGAATGACACGCGCAATGACGAAGACTACCGTCCCGTCTTAACCCGCGTCCACAAGCGGTTGATGATACGTTGCGTCGCCTGATCGCGCGCGGTGATGACGAACAATCGGCTCATCGTATCCTGATCGGGATAGACCGTCTTGTCGTTCAGCACTTTCGGATCGATCAGCTTCTGGCTGGCGAGATTGCCGTTGGCATAGGACAGGAAACTGGAATTCTTCGCCGCCACTTCCGGGCGCAGCAAATAGTCGATCAACGCGTAGGCTTCCGCGACGTTCTTCGCATCGGTCGGGATCGACAGGTTGTCGAAGAACATCTGCGCGCCCTCTTTCGGGATCGCATAGCCAATCTCGACACCGTTGTTGGCTTCCATCGCGCGCTTCTGTGCCTGCTTGATATCGCCGGACCAGCCCACCACCAGACAAATCTCGCCGGTCGCCAGACCGTTGAGATACTCCGACGAATGAAACTTGCGGACGAACGGCCGGATCTTGCCGATGACCTCGGCCGCCTTGTCGAGATCGGCCTGCTTGGTCGAATTGGGATCGAGGCCGAGATAGTTCAGGGCCGCGGGCAAAATGTCATCGGCGGAATCCAGCATCTGCACGCCGCAATCCTTGAACTTGGCAAGGTTCGCCGGATCGAACACCGTCGCCCATGAGGTGATCTGCGCGTCGGCGCCCAGCACCTTCTGCATCGCCTTGACGTTGTAGCCGATGCCGGTGGTGCCCCACATGTAATTGACGGCGTAGACGTTGCCCGGATCGTAGATCGCGAGTTTTGCCGTCACCTCCGGCCACGCGTTGACGAGATTGGACAGCTTCGTCTTGTCGAGCTTCTGGAAAATGCCGGCGCCGATCTGCCGCTGCAGAAAATAGGCGCTCGGCACGACGACATCGTAACCGGACTTGCCGGCCAGCAACCGCGTTTCGAGCGTCTCGTTGGCATCGAAGGTGTCGTAGACCACCTTGATGCCGGTTTCCTTGGTGAAATCGTCGAGCACCCCGGGCGCAACATAATTCGACCAGTTGTAGAAATTGACCGTTCGCTGTTGCGCGTGGGCGGACGTTGCGCCCGCTATCGCCAGAGCCAATCCTGCAAACCATCGCACCACGTGACGTGCCGCCAATTACACCTCCTTCTGTTAAGCCTTATCGATGGATCGCGTGCGCCAGCCGCTCCAGCGCAGCATCGATCGTCGCGTCGTTCTTGGAAAAGCAGAACCGCACCACCGTCGTTACCGGGTCTTCTTCATAGAACGCCGAGACCGGAATCGCCGCGACCTTGTGCTCGGTGACGATGCGCCGGCAGAACGCCTCGTCCGTCTCGTTCAGGCCGAGCGGCGACAGATCGACGGTGAGGAAATACGTGCCCTGCGACGGCAGCACCGGGAAGCCGAGACTGGTAAGCCCTTTGGTCAACCGGTCGCGGCTGCGCGCCAATTCCTTGCGCATGTCGAGGAAGTAATCATCGGATTTGCCGAGACCGTAAGCGACCGCAACCTGAAGGTTCGGCGCCGTTGTGAAGGTGAGAAACTGATGCACCTTGGCGGCCACGCGCAACAGCGGCGGCGCCGCGCAGACGAAGCCGATCTTCCAGCCGGTCAGGCCAAAGATCTTGCCTGCCGAGCCGACCTTGATGGTGCGGTCGCGCATGCCGGGTATCGTCAGCAGCGGAATGTGCTCGCGGCCGTCGTAGATGACGTGCTCCCACACCTCATCGCAGATCGCGATGGTGTCGAACTCCTGACAGAAGCGCGCCAGCAATTCGAGATCTTCGCGCGGATATACCACCGCCGCCGGATTCAGCGGATTGTTGAACAGCACCGCCCTGGTCTTGCGATTGAAGACCTTGCGCAGCGCCTCTTCGGTCAGCCGCCAATGCGGCGGCTCGAGCCGCACCAGCCGCGGAATGCCGCCAGCCTGCCGGATGATCGGCAGATAGGAATCGTACACCGGCTGGAACACCACGACTTCGTCGCCCGGTTCGACCACCGCGAGGATCGAACTGGTGAGCGCTTCGGTGCCGCCGGACGTGACCATCACTTCGGTCATCGGATCGAGCGCAAGATGATGCCAATGCGCATAATGCGTCGCGATGGCCTGACGCAATTCCGGAATGCCCATCATCGACGGATATTGATTGTAGCCATTCATCACGGCGTCGGCCGCCGCGCGGCGGATATCTTCCGGCCCCGGCGCATCGGGAAAACCCTGTCCGAGATTGATGGCATTGTTGTCCCGCGCGAGTTGCGACATCGCTTCGAACACGGTGACGGGCAGGTTCGCAAAAACGTCGTTCATGATGCTGTCAGCCGCCTGTCCGGATCGGCAGCCCAGCAGCCTTCCAGGCGATCATGCCGCCTGCCAGATGCTTGTCGTACGGAAACCCGGCGGCCTGCACGGCAAACGATATCTTGGCCGAGCGATTGCCGGAGCGGCAGGCAAACACCAGTTCCCGGCCATGCAGGTCGGGAATATTCGCCGGATCGAAGCTCGACAGCGGCAACACCACGGCGTCAGGATAGGCCTCCACCGCCACTTCGTTCGGCTCGCGAACGTCCACCAGAAGATATCGTCCTTCGCGAACGCCACGCGCGACATCTTCCGGCGCGAGATCCTGCACTCTCAAATTCTGCTCGGCCACCGAATATCTCCCCAACGCATGTCCCGACAACGCGCCGCGCGCGGCCGCCAAACTCGCCCCTTACGCGAGGAAAATCAAGCGCCTGACACGATTTGACCGGGGTTTCAGATCGCAACCTGGGTGCCGACCTCGACCGCGCGTCCAGTCGGAATCTGGAAGTAATCCGTGGCGTCGTTGGCGGTGCGGCTCAAGGCGATGAACAGGTGATCCTGCCAGCGTGGCATATCGGAATTGGCGGCCGGTTTCAGCGCCCGCCGCGACAGGAAAAACGACGTCGACATGATGTCGAATTGCCAGCCGAGCTTGCGCGCGATGGCCAGCGCCTTCGGCACATTGGGCGATTCCATGAAACCGAACCGCAGCGTGACCTTCGAGAATGTCGCGCTGATCTCCTCCAGCCGCACCCGCTCGGCCAGTTCGACGCGTGGCGATGATGCGATCTGGATCGTGAGAATAACGTTCTTCTCATGCAACACTTTGTAGTGCTTCAGACTATGCATCAGCGCCGTCGGCGCGCTGGTCGGATCGCTGGTCAGGAATACGGCCGTGCCCGGCACCCGCTGCGGCGGCCGCTTTTCCAGCATGGCGACGAGATCGAGCAACGGAAACTCCAGCTTGCGCGATTTCTCGAACAGCAGCCGGCTGCCCCGTCGCCACGTCATCATCAGCAGCATCACGAGTCCGCCGAGCACCAGCGGCACCCAGCCGCCATCGAACACCTTGAGCAGATTGGCGGCAAGAAACGTCAGATCGAGGCACAGGAACGGCGCGATCAGCGCCGCGGCCGCAATCATCGACCAGCGCCAGACCTTCCAGATCACGACGAAGCCCATCAACGCCGTCACCACCATCGTGCCGGTCACCGCAATTCCGTAAGCCGACGCCAGCGCGCTCGACGAACGGAACAGCAGCACCAGCAGCACGACGAACACCAGCAGCAGAACATTGATGCGCGGAATGTAGATCTGGCCGGAATGCGCCTCCGAGGTGTGGCGGATCTCAAATCGCGGCAACAGGCCGAGTTGGATCGCCTGTCGCGTCAACGAATACGCCCCCGTGATCACCGCCTGGCTGGCGATCACGGTGGCCATTGTCGCCAGGATGACCATCGGCAACAGCGCCCATGCCGGAAACATCAGGAAGAACGGATTTTCGATCGCCCGTGGGTCGGCCAACAACAGCGCGCCCTGCCCGAAATAATTCAATGCCAATGCCGGCAACACCAGCGCCAGCCATGCGGTCTGGATCGGGCGTTTGCCGAAATGGCCGAGGTCGGCGTAAAGCGCCTCGGCGCCGGTCACGGCGAGGAAAACCGCGCCCAGCGTCACGAAGCCGATGACGCCATGATGCAGCATGAACGTCACGGCGTTGAGCGGATTGATCGCCAGCAGCACCTGCGGATGGTCGACAATGTGTGGAACAGCGGCAATTGCGATGGCGACGAACCAGACGCACATCGTCGGCCCGAAGAAGGCGGCCACGCTCGCGGTGCCGCGCGACTGCACGGCGAACAGCAAGACCAGAATGAGCGCCGTCACAGGAACGGCATACGGCTCGAAGGCAGAGGTCACGATCGTCATGCCTTCGATCGCGGACAGTACCGAAACCGCCGGCGTGATCACCGCGTCGCCGTAAAACAGCGCGCCGCCGATGATGCCCAGCAGAACCACCGTACCGGTACCCGACCCCACCGCGCGTTGCGCCAGCGCCATCAACGCCAGCGTGCCGCCCTCTCCGCTGTTGTCCGCGCGCAGAAAGATGAGAACATATTTGAGCGTGACGACAACGATCAAAGCCCACAGGATCAACGACAGCACACCCAGGATAGCCACCGGATCGATCTGATGGGCGGTGCCGCCGGCCGCCGTCATGGCCTCGCGCAGCGCATAGATCGGGCTGGTGCCGATATCTCCGTAGACGACACCGATGCTCCCCAGCATCAGCGTGTTGAAACCGGCGGTTGAATGACTGTCGCGTTCTTCCTCCACCGCTGGCGAATCCGCCGCGGCAGGGGCACCAACTTCAATCGACATCGGATTTGCCTCGAACGCTTCAATGCACCAGGGCCAAGCGGCGCGGGTTATACTCCGGCGCGACAGGCGCCGTACAGGCATTTCCAAGGCTGAGATATGCAGTTTTGCGGGGACGGCGAATGGTCAGATCGTGACCTGCGTCCCCACCTCCACCACCCGCCCGGTCGGGATCTGGAAATAATCGGTGGCGTCGTTGGCGGAACGGCTCAAGGCGATAAACAGCCGGTCCTGCCATTTCGGCATTTCGGATTTGGCGGCGGGTTTGAGCGAACGCCGCGACACGAAGAACGACGTCGACATGATATCGAACTGCCAGCCGAGCTTGCGCGCAATGCCGAGCGCACGCGGGACGTTCGGCGATTCCATGAATCCGAAGCGCAGCCGCACCGTGGCGAATTTCTCGCTGATGCTTTCCATGTGAACCCGCTCCAGCGGATCGACGCGCGGGGTATGCGCGGTCTCGATGGTGATGATCACGTTGTGCTCGTGCAGCACCTTGTTGTGCTTGAGATTATGCAGCAGCGCGGTCGGCACGAAATTGGGATCGCTGGTCAGGAACACCGCGGTCCCCTTGACCACGTGTGGCGGGCGCTTCTCGAGACTCTTGACGAGATCGAGCAACGGCACTTCGGTCCGCCGCGTCTTTTCGATCAGCAACGCAGCGCCGCGCCGCCACGTCCAGATCACGACGACCATCATCAGGCCAAACAGCAGCGGCACCCACGCACCTTCGAGCAGCTTGAGCAGGTTGGCGCTGAAGAAGGCGATATCGACCACCACCAGCGGGAATACCAGCAGCGCCGCCGTCGCCGCGCGCCAATTCCACAACTTCCATACCACGATGAAGCCCATGATGCCGTCGGCGACCATGGTTGTGGACACGGCGATGCCGTAAGCCGACGCGAGCCCGCTTGACGTATGAAACATACCGACAAGCAGCAGAACGCCGATCAGCAGAAGCGTATTGACGCGCGGAAGATAGATCTGACCGGCATGCGTCTCCGAGGTGTAGCGGACTTCAAAGCGCGGCAGCAGGCCGAGCTGCACCGCCTGCCGGATCAGCGAATAGGCGCCGGTGATGACCGCCTGGCTGGCGATCACGGTTGCCGCGGTCGCCAGGATCACCAAAGGCAGCAGCATCGGCTCCGGAGCCATACGATAGAAGGTATTTTCGATAGCCGCCGGGTGCGCCAACACCAGCGCGCCCTGCCCGAAATAGTTGAGGAGCAACGCGGGCAGCACCAGATAAAACCATGCGGACTGAATCGGTTTGCGGCCGAAGTGACCAAGATCGGCATACAGCGCCTCGCCGCCGGTCACGGCGAGAAACACCAGTCCCATGGTGACCAGCCCGATGACGCCATGGTTGAGCATAAAGTAAACCGCGTACCAGGGGTTAATGGCGTAGAGGACGGTCGGATCGTCGCTGATGTGCAGCAGCCCCAACACCGCAATGGTGACGAACCATAGCGCCATGACCGGGCCGAAAGCGGTGGCGACACGCGCCGTGCCACGGCTTTGCACGGAGAACAGCGCAATCAGGATAATGACGGTCAGCGGAACGACGTAATGTTCGAGCGCCGGTGTCGCGAGCTTCAGGCCTTCGACCGCCGACAGCACCGAAATCGCCGGCGTAATCATCGAATCGCCGATGAACATCGACGCTCCGACGACGCCGAGCGCCATCAACAGCCAGCTTCGATGCCCCATGGCACGCTGGCCAAGCGCCATCAACGACAGAGTTCCGCCCTCACCGTTGTTATCGGCGCGGAGCAATAGCAGCACGTACTTGGCGGTCACGACGATAAACAGCGACCAGAGGATCAAGGACAAGACGCCAAGCACGATGGCGGGCGTCGGCGGCGCTTTGTTCGCCGCGTGACTCACGGCTTCGCGAAACGCATACAACGGCGACGTGCCGATGTCGCCAAACACCACGCCGATGCTTCCGAGCGTCAGCGCCCAAAAGCCAGTCGTGACCGGGGCCTCACCTTGGGCATCGATCGATGGTTCACTCACTGCCATGATGAGGGAGAACGCTCTTCAGATGATTTTGATCCGGGCCCGCAAGCAGCTTGGCAAAGCGCGCCCGCCTGCCGCGCCCTCACAACGCCAACGCCATTTGCCGGGAAGCTATCGCAAAGGATCGTGCGATGAAAGGAGTTGACACCGTCACGGTTTTAGATTGGGCGGCAGCGGCGGATCTTCCCGCATCAAGGTAATGGTCACGCGGCGGTTGGCGGCGAGCGACGGATCATCGGGAAACAGCGGCATACTGTCGGCCTTGCCTGCAACCGCGAAGATATGACTCGGCGGCAACCCTTCGCGTTCGAGAATCTGGCGCACGGCATTGGCGCGATCCGCCGACAGATCGAACGCATCATAGTCGCTGCGTGTCGAGGCAAAGCCCGCCGCGGTGTGGCCGACGATCGACACCCGTAACGGCGTCGCCTTGAGCGGCGCAGCCAGCCGTTGCAGCAAACGCCGCGTACGCTCGTAAGGGACCTTCGATCCTTCCGCGAACATCGAGCGGCCGTCCTGATCGATGATCTCGAGATTGAGACCTTCCTTGGTCTCCTCGAACATGACGTGCTTGGAGATTTCCGTCAGCTCCGGCATATCCTGCAGAGCCTGCCGCAGCGAAGCCGACGCCAGGGCGAACTCCCGATCGGTTTTGAGGCGCGCGCCCGCAACCTTGTTGCGGTCCTGCTGATCCGGGGTCGGCGTGTTGGATGCTTCCTCGGGTGGAATGTGGTCGACGTTTTTCAGCTTGGGCCGTGTCGGCAAGCCATCCGACTCGATCATGCCGGAGAAGCGGGATTCGGTTTGCACGCCGAATGCGTCGCGCATCGAGCCGGCGACGATCTTCAGCTTCTGCTGATCCTGATTGGAGAACGCGACGAGCATCACGAAGAAGCTCATCATCAGGCCCATGAGATCGGCGAAGGTCACGAACCAGCCGTGACCTCCCCCGTGCGCATCGCCCCTCTTCTTCTTGGCCATTGGATTACGCGCTAAGCCGGCACCGGCTCACCTTCTTCGTGGCGGTGCTTTTCGGGCAGGTAGGCCAGCAGCATTTCGCGCACCAAGGTGGGGCTCTTGGAATCCCGGATCATCAGGATTCCATCGATGATCAACGTGCGATTGGTTTCCTCGTCGAGCAGCTTGCCGTGCAGCTTGTCCGCGATCGGCAAGCAGAACAGGTTGGCGACCAGCGCGCCGTACAATGTCGCGAGCAGCGCGGTGGCCATGAACGGACCGAGCTTGGACGGATCGGTCATGTTGGCGAACATCTGCACCATGCCGATCAGCGTGCCGATCATGCCGAACGCCGGGGCGCAGTCGCCGATGGCGCGATAGATCTTGCCGCCTTCGTCAAGATGCATGAGGAAGTTGTCGCGGTCGCGCTCGAGATTGTCGCGAATGAATTCGAGATCGTAACCGTCGGCGACGAAGCGGATGCCCTTGGCCAGGAACGGATCGGCGGCCTCGACCTTTTCGAGTCCCACCGGGCCCTGCTTGCGGGCGATTTCCGCAATGCGCGCCAGTTCGTCGACGAGATCGCGCGCCGACAGCCGGCTCATCGTGAAAGCGAATTTGGCGCCTAGCGGAAGGCCGTGGATGATCGCCATCAGCGGGAAGCGGATCAACGTCGCGGCGATCGAACCACCGAAGATGATGATCATCGCATGTTCGCTGATGAACATGTGCAGATCGCCACCCATGAAGATCATCAGCGTGATGACGATGGTGCCGAAGATGAGACCAACGCCAGTGGTGATATCCATGGAGAGCTCCGACGCGCACGCAACTGGCCGCCGAACGGACGGCATGACCCCTTCTGAGCCACACCCGACCCTAGCTTGTGTGCCATTAAAGACGCGTAAAGGTTAAGTCTGGGGAGAGCTGACCAAGACACAATTCGGCCGCGGGTTTGCCACCCCTCCGGCGCAAGCGTCCAAAAGCCGCGCCCGAACAATCCGCTGCGCGATTAACGCGGCAATAACCATAGCGTCGGTGTGGCGCGTCAGTGAATTTCGGCGGAGCGCGCCAAGGCCTCTTTCAGCTTCTCCAGCGAGAAATCCTTGCTGCGCGCGATATCGAGGATCGGCGTTTCACGGCGGCCGCAGAGTTCGGCGGCGTCCGGTACCTTGGCGGCGATATCCAGCGGCACCACCACGGCACCGTGACGATCGGCATGGATCAGATCGCCGGAACGGACCGTCATTCCGGCGACGCGAATGACCTCACCAAAGCCTGTCACATGGACGTGCGCATGCGAGGGCGCGACCGAGCCAGCCAGCGCCTGGAAACCAGGCGCCCATTGCGGAATATCGCGGATCGACCCGTCGGTGACGACGCCGAGACAGCCGAGCGCCTTGTGCACGGCGCTGTTGACCTCACCCCAGAATGCGCCGAAGCCCGCATCCGGTCCGTCGAGATCCTGGATGATGCTGATCCGGGGACCGATCCCTGTGCCGACATAGTTGTAGTATGCCAGCCGCTGCGCCTGCTGCTCGGCCGCCGGCAGACCAGAGGCGGCCGTGGCGCGGATGGTGGCGGTGCGGGCGTAGCCAACCATCGGCGGCAGATCGGGAAACGGACAGACCAGTGGGCGCGTCGTGAAACCGATCAGTCGCCGATATGGCGCGACGACTTCGAGCGCATTGCAAATGGTCGGCGTATCGTACTTGCCCAGAGCTTCAAGGATGGAAGGGTTGAGCGGAGCGGTCGCGTGATCGGTCACGTCTTATTTCTCCTGCTAAAATAGATAATTACGGGTAAAATCTTCCAGACTAGTTGAGGTGCGTTGGCCGCTCGTCTTGGCTGGCTGCTGAGCTTGGCGGCGCAAACGGAGTGGCCGCCTCAGCCGCACTGGGGACGACGGCGGCAGTTTGGGCGGCGAACGCACGCTCCTGGTCGCGGTAGGATTTCCAGCCCACCGGCAGGCTCAGCAGATACAGAACCGAGCCGACCGACAGCATGTGCCATGGATAACCGATCAGCAGCGCCACCATAAGCACCACCGCGACGAACGCCGGCAGGACCATTTCGGGCGGGACGCGCCAGCGCGCTGCCTTGCCGGAGAACACCGGCAGCCGCGAAACCATCAGGAACGCGATCAGGAGCGTATAGGACGCCGTCAACGTGGCCGGCGGCATCGGCAGGCCCAGGAAACCGAGATAGATCGGCAGCAGCACGGCGATCGCCCCCGCCGGCGCCGGAACGCCGGTGAAGAAATTGGCCGCAAATGGCGGCTTGTTCGGATCGTCCATCGTCGCGTTGAAACGCGCAAGCCGCAGCCCGCCGCTAATGGCGAAGATCATCGCCGCGATCCAGCCGACGTTGTTGAGGTCGTGGAGCTGCCAGAAATACAGGATCAGCCCCGGCGCCACGCCGAAGTTGACGAAGTCGGCCAGACTATCCAACTCGGCACCGAACTTCGATTGTCCCTTGATCAGCCGCGCCACGCGCCCGTCGACACCGTCGAGCACTGCAGCCAACACGATGGCCGCGACCGCCAGTTCCATGCGGCCTTCGGTGGACAACCGGATGGCCGTGAGCCCGGCGCAGATCGCCAGCAGTGTGATGACATTGGGGACCAGCATCCTCACCGGAATCGGACGAAACCGGCGGCGACGCATTTCGGGATAGCGAGGATCGATAGGCGTTTGCATACCGTCAATATAGCAAACCACCGCCTGCGCCGCCATCGCAGGCCCGGAATTTGTTCCGTTTTTTGAGCCGGTTAATGTGTGCGGAAGGTCGGGCCGCCGTCATTGGGCCGCAGGTCGGACAGGATGGTCTCTCCGGCCACCGCCGTCTGCCCCACCGACACCAGCGCCGTGCTGCCCTCCGGCAGGTAGACGTCAAGACGGGAGCCGAAGCGGATCAGCCCGAACCGCTCGCCCGCTCCGATCAACTGCCCTTCGCGCACGAACGAGACGATGCGGCGCGCCACCAGCCCGGCGATCTGGATGACGCCGATGCGGCCGTTCGGCGTCGAGATCACCAGCGAATTGCGCTCGTTGTCTTCGCTGGCTTTGTCCAGTTCGGCATTGATGAACTTGCCCGGACGGTAGGCGATACGATCGATGCGGCCGGCGACCGGGCTGCGGTTCACATGGCAATTGAACACGCTCATGAAAATCGAGATGCGCAGCAGCGGCTTGTCGCCAAGACCCAGCTCGGCGGGCGGCAGCGCGGGCGCAACCATCGAGACGCGACCGTCGGCCGGCGACACAACGATGCCTTCGCGGACAGGCGTCACCCGCACCGGATCGCGGAAGAACAGCGCGCACCACACCGTGAGCAGCGTACCGATCCAGCCCAGCGGGCCCCAGATCCAGAACAGGATCATGCTGACCAATGCGAACCCGCCAATGAAGGGATAGCCCTCGGGATGGATCGGAGGGATTTGCGCGCGAATGGAATTGGCGATGGACATCGGCTGATTCGGCTCCGTTGGGTATTCTCATCAATAGCAAAAAAGCGGCGATTATTCCGCCGCTGCGGCGACATCGTCGAGCGGCGGCGGCTGGCGATTGGGTGCCTCGTTGTCGTCCGCGACCTGCGCCAGGCGCTCCCGCGCCGCCTCGGCTTCGCGTTGCCGGTTCCACATGCTGGCGTAAAGACCTTCGGCTGCCAGAAGCTGGGCATGGGTTCCACGCTCGGCAATCCGACCCTGATCGAGCACGATGATCTCGTCGGCGCCGACGATGGTGGACAACCGGTGCGCGATCACCAGCGAGGTCCGATTGCGCGATACGCCTTCGAGCGCCTGCTGGATTTCCTGCTCGGTGTGACTGTCGAGCGCCGACGTCGCTTCGTCGAGCACCAGAACCGGCGGGCCCTTGAGAATGGTGCGCGCGATGGCCACGCGTTGCTTTTCGCCACCCGATAATTTCAGGCCGCGTTCGCCGACCTCGGTCTCATAGCCCTTCGGCGAGCGGCGGATGAAACCATCGATCTGCGCCAGACGCGCCGCCTCCTCCACCTCGGCGTCGGTAGCGTCCCAGCGGCCGTAGCGGATGTTGTAGCGGATCGTGTCGTTGAAAAGCACGGTGTCCTGCGGCACCATGCCGATCGACGCGCGGAGCGATGTCTGCGTCACGTCGCGAATGTCCTGGCCGTCGATCAGGATGCGCCCGCCGGAAATATCGTACAGCCGGAACAACAACCGCGAGATGGTGGACTTCCCCGCGCCGGACGGACCGACGATGGCGACGGTCTTGCCCGCCGGCACCTCGAAGCTCAGCCCCTTGAGAATCTGGCGTTCGGGATCGTAGGAGAAGTGCACATCGTCGAAACGGATGCTGCCGCCCGCCGCCACCAGCGGTTTCGCGCCCGGCCGATCCTTGACCTCCGGATTGCGCGACAACACGCCGAACATCTTTTCGATGTCGATGACCGCCTGCTTGATTTCGCGATAAACGAAACCCATGAAGTTCAGCGGCTGATAGAGCTGAATCATCATGGCATTGATCATGACAAAATCGCCGACAGTGTTGGTGCCGTTACGAATGCCGCTGGCGCACATCAGCATCGTCGCAGTCAGGCCGCCGGTAAAGATGACGGCCTGCCCGGTGTTGAGCACCGCCAGCGACGTATAGGTTTTGACGCTGGCGTGCTCGTAGCGCTCCATCGAGCGGTCGTAGCGCTGGGCTTCGCGCTGCTCGGCGCCGAAATACTTCACCGTCTCGTAGTTCAGCAGCGAGTCGATGGCCTTCGTGTTGGCTTCGGTATCGGAGTCGTTCATCTTGCGGCGGATCTCGATCCGCCACTCGGTCGCGACGTAAGTGTAATACATATAGAGCACGACGGTGACGACGGTCGCGGCCACGTAGCGCCAGTCGAATTGCCACAGCAGCACGCCGGTCAGCAGCGCGACTTCGACGATGGTCGGGAACAACTGCAGGATCACCATGCGCACGATGGTCTCGATGCCGAGACGCCCGCGCTCGAGCACGCGCGTCAACCCACCGGTCTTGCGTTCGAGATGAAAGCGCAACGAAAGCTCGTGCATGTGCACGAACGTGAGATAGGCTAGCCGCCGTACTGCATGCATCGCGACCTTGGCGAAGATGCCGTCACGCCATTGCGTCAGCACCGCCATCAGCACGCGCGCAAGACCGTAGCTTGCCGTCATGATCAGCGGCGACGCGATCAGCCACATCGTCCAGTTCGACGGCTGCACCGGCGCGGTGTTGGCGCCTGTCAAGGCATCGGTCGCCCACTTGAAGGTGAATGGCACCAGCAGCGTGATCAGCTTGGCGAGCACCAGCAACACCAGCGCCCACACCACCCGCATCTTCAGGTCGGCGCGGTCGCCGGGCCAGATATACGGCCACAAATGCACCAGCGTTCCGACCAATGTCGCTTTGCCGCCGACTTTCTCGGCCACCGGTGGCGGCGCTTGGTTCGGGCTCGGCGGCGTAACGGTATCAACCATGAAAAGGGTGCCTGGGTAATGAACGGCGCCACGCCTGGCACCGCAAATGCCTCTGAATCGGGTGATCTTATCACCGCCTCATATAGAGAGTTTGGCCCGCCCGCGCACCCTACGGCTGGCAACTCTTTTCGGTCTGACGCCATTTTGATGGCAGAATTAGCCGGGCCGCGCCACAGCGGCTTGACGGTGTCATCTGTCGATGCCACATCGATTCAATGACCGATATCAAAACCGTCTGTGTTTATTGCGGCTCCGGCCCCGGTACCAATCCCCACTTTGTCGAAGGCGCCAAGGCATTCGGAAAGGCGCTCGCGGAAAATGGCGTCGGCCTGGTCTATGGCGGCGGCTCGATCGGCCTGATGGGTGCGGTCGCCTCCTCCGCGCTCGATCATGGCGGAAGGGTCACCGGCATCATCCCCAACTTCCTCACCGCGCGCGAGAATGCGCTGACCCGCGCGCAGGAAATGATCGTCACCCACGACATGCACGAGCGCAAGCGGTTGATGTTCGAACGCTCCGATGCCTTCGTGGCGTTGCCGGGTGGCGTCGGCACCTTGGAAGAATTGGTCGAGCAATTGACCTGGCAGCAGCTCGGCCGCCACAGCAAACCGATTTTGCTGGCGAACATCGACGGATTTTGGGAGCCCTTGCTGGCGCTGCTGGCGCATATGCGCGCCACCGCGTTCATTCGCCCCACTCTGGCAGTTGAAATTCTTCAAGCTGAACGCATCGATGACATCCTGCCGATGCTGCGCGCCGCAGCCGCCAAGGTGCCGGAAGCCGAAAAGGAACTGGCGCCCAGCGTCGCGCGGCGGCTGTAGACTCGATCCGAGTTAAAGCAAACCTGTTTTGCCTCATGGCCGGACTTGTTCCGGTCATCCACGTCTAGCCTGGCGCAGAATTCGCAGAAGACGTGGATGCCCGCAAAAAGCGCGGGGCATGACGAGTCAGAGCAATTCGGATTGCCTCACGCCTGCGGGAACGTCACCGCCTCGATACGATTACCGTCGGGATCGATTACGAACGCCGCGTAGTAACGCACGCGATCGTGCGGCCGCAGCGACGGCCCGCTCTCCGAAGTGGCACCGGCAGCAATCGCCGCGGCATGAAACGCATCGACCTCCGCGGTCGTCTTGGCCCGCAGACAAATATGCGCACCGCTGTCCGGCGACAGTGGTGTCATCCCCGCACGCAGATTGATCCAGATTTCCGGATACGCCTTGCCGAAGCCGACCATTGCCGGGCGCGTCACCAGCCGGGTCAGACCCAGCGGCGCAAGCGTGCGCTCATAGAACGCGACGGCGCTTTCGAGATCGCTGACAGCCAACGACACGTGATCGATCAAGCACAGCCTCCCCTGGAGCATTTTCCGGCCAAGTGGATTCCGATCTCAAAACCGGAATCCGCTTTTGCGGAACACACGCTATGCAGGCGCGTTGGACTTCACCAACTTGTAGATCACCGAATCCATCAGCGCCTGGAACGATGCGTCGATGATATTTGACGACACGCCGATTGTCGTCCACCGCGTGCCCGCCTCGTCCTCGCTCTCGATCAGCACGCGCGTCACCGCCTCGGTGCCGCCATTGAGGATACGCACACGATAATCCACGAGCTTCAGGCCCTCGATGTACTTCTGGTACTTGCCGAGATCCTTGCGCAGCGCCACGTCGAGCGCGTTGACCGGGCCGTTGCCTTCCGCCGCGGAAATCAGCGTCTCGCCTTCGACCTCGACCTTGACCACCGCCATGGCGACGGTGACGCGGCGGCCATTGGCATTGTAGCGCTGCTCGACATTCACATCGAACTGCTCGACGTGAAAGTAATCCGGCACCCTGCCCAGCGTGCGCCGCGCCAGCAGATCGAACGACGCGTTGGCCGACTCGTAGGCATAGCCGGAGGCCTCGCGCGATTTCATCTCGTCGATCAGCCGATTGAGTTTCGGATCGTCCTTGTCGAACGGAATTCCGGCGCGCTCCAGTTCGGCCAGCACGTTGGAACGCCCGGCCTGATCCGACACCAGCACCTGCCGATGATTGCCGACCGATTCCGGCGCGACATGTTCGTAGGTCGCGGGGTCTTTCATGATCGCCGAAGCATGAATGCCGGTCTTGGTCACGAAAGCGCTGGCGCCGACATACGGTGCGTGGCGATCCGGCGCACGATTGAGGATATCGTCCAGCGCGCGCGAGGCCCGCACCAAAGTGGCGAGTTGTTCGTCGGACACCGCGATGTCGAGCGTATCGGCAAATTCCTTCTTCAGTTTCAGCGTCGGAATGATCGAGCAGAGATTGGCGTTGCCGCAGCGCTCGCCAAGCCCGTTCAGCGTCCCCTGAATCTGTCGCACGCCGCCGCGAACCGCCGCGAGCGAATTCGCCACCGCCTGTTCGGTGTCGTTATGCGCGTGGATCCCCAAGTGATCGCCGGGGATCTGTTTCACGACTTCCCTAACCGTGGCTTCGATTTCGTTCGGCATCGACCCGCCGTTGGTGTCGCACAACACCACCCAGCGCGCGCCGGCATCGTAAGCCGCCTTGGCGCAAGCCAGCGCAAACTGCGGGTCTTCCTTGTAGCCGTCGAAGAAATGTTCGCAGTCGAGCATGACTTCGCGGCCAGCAGCTTTCGCCGCCGTCACACTATCGCGGATCGAAGCGAGGTTTTCCTCTTTGGTGCTCTCCAGCGCCACGCGCACCTGATAGGCGGACGACTTGGCGACAAAACAGATCGCATCTGCCTTGGCTTCAAGCAAGGCGGCAACGCCAGGATCGTTGGAGATCGAGCGCCCCGAGCGGCGCGTCATGCCGAACGCAGTAAAGCGCGCATGCTGGAAGTCCGGCTTCTCGGCGAAGAACTCGGTATCCGCCGGATTGGCGCCGGGATAGCCGCCTTCGACGTAATCGATACCGAGATCGTCGAGCAGCGTCGCAATCATGCGCTTGTCATGCAGCGAGAAATCGACACCGTTGGTTTGCGCGCCATCGCGCAGCGTAGTGTCGAACAGATAGAGTCGCTCACGGCTCATCGCGGTGCTCATGATTGTGTGTCCGGCCCACTGGCGGCAGCCAAGGTCTTTTGCATCGTGGTGTTTGCCAGCCACTCTTCCCCGACAGTAACGCTGTTGCGCTGCTTGGGAACGTAGCCTCGTTTGACGAACAGATCGTGCGCGGTATCGCTGGCGTCGACACTCAGCATCTTCGCGCCGCGCGCGCCGGCCAGCTTCTCCAGCGCATCGCACAGCATGGTGGCGATGCCTTGCCGCACGAAGCCGGGATGCACGTACAGCAAGTCGACATGATCCGCGCCTTTCAACGACGCAAAGCCGACCGGTTCGCCATCGACGGTTGCGATCAGCGTCAGTTGGCCCGCCAGTCGTGCGGCAAAACGCTCTTCGTCCTCGGCCATGCCGGCCCACGCGACTTGCTGGGCTTCGCCGTAATCCTCGCCCGTCAAATCCGTGATGCTGGCAACGAAGATCGCAGCCAGCGCCGATGTGTCGGCAGGCAGAAATGGCCGCAGTGCGGGTGCACTCATCGCGCGACCTCCCATGTCGTCACCGGCTTGCCCTCGGCATCCTTGCCGTCTTTCAAAATAACGCCCATCGCGGCGAGTTCGTCGCGAATGCGATCGGACTCTTTCCAATTCTTCGCGGCACGTGCGGCGGTGCGCTCGGAAATGAACTGTTCGATCTGCTGCTTCGACGGAGCCGCCGTCCCTTGCATCTGCACCTGATCGGACGCCTCTGAAGTTCGAAGCTCCGCTGTCACCGGCTTGCGTTGCAAGCTCGGCAAATCGCAACTGAAGCCAAGAAAAGCCAGCGCCGCGCGCATTTCCGCCAGACGCCCGGCCTTGTGCAAGGCATGCAGCGCCGCGATCATGCCGGACGTGTTGAGATCGTCGGCCAGCGGCGCCAGCACGTCGTCAGCTACGTTCGACGCAGCTTGCACGCCTTCGATATCGCCGTACCAGCGCCACAAGGTCTTGTGCGCTTCATCGAGCGCTTTCGCGGTCCAGTCGATCGGCTGGCGATAATGCGTGCCTAGCATCGCGAAACGCAGCGCGTCGCCGGGCCAGGCATAGCCCGCCCAGCCCTCGCGCAATTCGCGGATGGTCACGAAGTTGCCGAGGCTCTTCGACATCTTCTCGCCTTCGACCTGCAGGAAGCCGTTGTGCATCCACACATTGGCCATCCGATCTCTGTGGAACGCGCAGCATGTCTGCGCCAATTCGTTCTCATGATGCGGAAAAACCAGATCGATGCCGCCGCCGTGAATGTCGAATTGCTCGCCGAGATGTTTCCATGACATCGCCGAGCATTCGACGTGCCAGCCCGGGCGCCCCTCCACCTTGATGCCGCCCGGCGATGGCCAGGACGGCTCTCCCGGCTTCGACGGCTTCCACAACACGAAGTCCATGCCGTCGCGCTTGTAGGGCGCGACATCTATGCGCGCACCGGCCATCATCTCATCGAGCGAACGTCGCGCCAGCGTGCCGTAGCGCGGATCGGACGCCACACTGAACAGCACGTGATCCTGCTCGACATAGGCATGGCCGCCAGCGATCAGCTTCTCGATGATGGCGCGCATCTCGGCGATGTGCTCGGTGGCGCGCGGCTCGACGGTCGGCCGCAGGCAGCCCAGCGCATCGACGTCGGCGTGGAACTGCCGTTCGGTCTCCTCAGTGACCTTGCGGATCGCGTCGTTGAGCGGCAGCGCGGGGAAATCGCGCGCGGCCCGTGCGTTGATCTTGTCGTCGACGTCGGTGATGTTGCGGACGTAAGTGACATGCTTGTCGCCATAGACATGGCGCAGCAGCCGGAACAGCACATCGAACACGATCACCGGCCGCGCATTGCCGATGTGCGCGAAGTCGTAGACCGTCGGCCCGCAGACGTACATGCGCACGTTTACCGGATCGAGCGGCACGAACGGCCGCTTCTCTTTGCTCAAGGTGTCGTAAAGCCGGAGTTCCATAGGTTCCCGTCCCTGGCGGCCGGGCGTCCATTGATCTCAGGATTTTGAGAAAAGACGGCCTCAGCCAGCGATGCGCTAGCTAATAATCCCGCAGCAAATGCCACAATTGGTGAGGAGGCCGTACATGGCGCGCACCATGCGGCAGGCGGAGGGACTCCGTCAAGTGCCTGATCGGGTATGATTTTGCTCCGACCGCCCGGTCCATGGTTAATCATTCTTAAGATTTCGGGCGTAGGCACATCGGCAATGCCGTCTTTTGCTGGTGGGCCATGAAATCGATTCTCGCCTTGGTTGCTTTTGCCACATTGTGCGCCGCGTCAGCCGCGCAGGCCGACAATCGGGTCTTCATCGTCGCCAATCAGTCGGACGGCTATGGCATCGACGAATGCCTGGCCAACGGCGAAAAGTGCGGCGCACATGCGGCCCGGTCCTATTGCCAGTCGCGGGACTTCGTCGAAGCCACGGAATACCGCCGGGTCGAAACCGACGAAGTGACCGGTGCCCTCCCCACCTCGACGACGAGCCCTCGTCCGCATTCCAGCGTGGCACAATACGTCGCGATCACCTGCCATCGCTGACCTCTCCGCGCCTCAACGCGGAAAATTGAAGCGGCCCGCGCTCCCCGCCACACTGGTGCCTCGGAAACGACGTGACCTCGCCGCCTGGGGCGGCTAACCCGGAAGATGCCTCCGGCCTGTTGCCGCGGCAGGGCGGACTCCGGCTCCTCCTTAAAATGCTATAAAACCAGCACGAATCGTGCGCCTAATGAGCAACAATCCGGCCGCGTGCTGCGGAGAGCACGTTTTTTCGCGATGGCCGGTATCCCCTCCGAAAGAACTGTCTTATTGACTGGATCATGCTGCGACCGTTGACGCTTGTTTCACGTTGGGCTCTGGCTTGGACCGTCGCGACGGGCGCGGCGATGATGGCCGTCTCAGCGCTGGCGCAGGGCTATCCTCAGCAACCGCCGCAGCCCGGCGGCGCCAATCCGATGTGCGTACGGCTGGAAGCCCAGCTCGCGACCATTGATCGCGGGGATGCCGACCCGGCCAAAGCAGAACAGATCCGCCGCTACGAGGAGGCCGCTTCCAAACAGCAGCACGAGCTCGAGCGCGTCACCGCGCAAGCCAAGCGGATGGGCTGCGACAGTTCCGGTTTCTTCTCGCTGTTCAACGGGCAATCCGCGCAGTGCGGGCCGGTCAACAACCAGATCCAGCAGATGCGCGCCAACCTCGACCAGATCACCGTCAGCCTCGAACGGCTGCGCGGCGGTGGCGGCCAGGAGCGCGCCAACCAGCGCCGCTCGGTGTTGCTGGCGCTGGCGCAAAACAATTGCGGCCCGCAATACGCCAACGCCGCACGCGGCTCGAGCGGCCCCGGCAGCTTCCTCGAAAACCTGTTCGGCGGCGGAGTCGGCGGTGGCGGCGGCAACAACGACGGCATGACGCAAATGCCGCAGACCGGTGCGCCGTCGGGCACCTACCGTACCGTCTGCGTGCGCAGCTGCGACGGCTACTATTTCCCGATTTCGTTCGCGACGGTTCCGAGCCGCTTCCCCGACGACGAGCGGACCTGCAAGAACCAGTGTCCGGCCGCGCAAGCGAGCCTCTATACCTATCGCAATCCCGGCGAGGATATGAATCAGGCGGTGTCGATCAGCGGGCAGAGCTACTCCTCGTCGCCGAACGCCTTCAAGTATCGGCAGGAGTTCAACCCAACGTGCACCTGCAAGCCGGCCGGCGAAACCTGGGCCGAGGCGCTGAAGAATCTCGACGACAAGTCGTCGCTGCAACAGGGCGACATCATCGTCACCGAGGACCGCGCCAAGAAAATGTCGGCAGCGCCGAAGGCCCCGACCTCGGCACAGAAGAAGGGCGCACCACCCCCAACCGCACCGGCGGCAGATGCCGCTCCGGCGCCGCAGCCGCCGGCGACCAGCAGCGCGTCAGGCAGCAATCAGATCCGCACGGTCGGGCCGACATTCCTGCCGGCACGCTAAAGCCGCTACACGTTGTTATTCCGGGGCGCGAGCACTTTGCGAGCGAGCCGGAATCCATAACCACCGCCGGGAGTATGGATTCCGGGCCTGCGCGCATAGAACGCGCATCCCGGAATGACGGCGATTAAGGAAACTCAGCTCAGCCCTCGAACACGTCCGTTGAGGCCTTGGCGGCGCGCGATACCAGCGTGTCGTCGGCCTTCGGCAGCGGCTTGCCCGGATCGCGGAAACGATTGGTGATCGGGTAGCGACGATCCCGCCCGAAATTCTTGCGCGTCACCTTGACGCCAGGCGCCGCCTGCCGCCGCTTGTATTCGGCGATGTTGAGCAGACGGTCGATCCGCGTCACCACGTCATGCGCGAAACCCGCCGCGACGATATCCGCCAGCGGTTCCTCGCGCTCCACCAGACGCTCGAGAATGCCATCGAGCATATCGTAGGGTGGCAGCGAATCCTGATCGGTCTGGTTCTCGCGCAGTTCAGCGGTCGGCGGCCTCACGATGATATTTTCCGGAATCACCTCGCCCGACGGACCCAGCGCCCCCTCCGGCTTCCACACATTGCGCAAGCGCGAGAGCCGGAACACTTCCGTCTTGTAGATGTCCTTGATCGGATTGAAGCCGCCGTTCATGTCGCCGTACAGCGTGGCGTAGCCGACCGACATCTCCGACTTGTTGCCGGTGGTGACGACCATCGCTCCGGTCTTGTTGGAGATCGCCATCAGCAATGTGCCGCGCGTCCGCGCCTGCAGATTCTCCTCGGTGATGTCGCGCGGCAATCCCTTGAACGTCTCCGCGAGAATTGCCTCGAAGCCATTCACCGCATCGGCAATCGGCAAAATCTCGTAACGGATGCAGAGCGCCTTCGCCAGTTTCGCGGCATCGTCGAGCGACTCCTGCGCGGTGTATTTGAACGGCAGCATGACGCCGCGCACCCGATCGGCACCCAGCGCATCGACCGCAATCGCCGCACACAGCGCAGAATCGATGCCACCGGAGACCCCCATCAGCACGCCGGGAAAACCGTTCTTGCCGACGTAGTCCCGCAGGCCGAGCACGCAGGCAGCGTAATCGCCCTCGTCTCCTTCAAGCACCGGGGCCACCGGGCCGCTGCAACGCCAGCCGTCGGATCCCTTGGTCCAGCGCAGCGTCGTGATGTTTTCGACGAAAGCCGGAAGCTGCGCCGCCAGCGAACGGTCCGCATTGAGCGCAAACGACGCGCCGTCGAACACCAGTTCGTCCTGCCCACCAACCTGATTGAGGTAGATCAGCGGCAACCCGCTCTCGGCGACGCGCGCCACCGAAACCGACAGGCGCATGTCATTCTTTTCGCGCGTGTACGGCGACCCATTCGGAACAACGAGAATTTCCGCGCCGGTTTCGGCGAGGCACTCAACGACGTTCTCGTACTCCTCGGATTCCTCGAGCCAGGTGTCTTCGCAAATCGGCACGCCGACACGCACGCCGCGCACCGTTACGGGACCGGCCGCCGGCCCGCGCGCAAACACTCGTTTCTCGTCGAACACGCCGTAGTTCGGCAGGTTAGCCTTGTAGCGCAACGCGCTGATGCGTCCGTCCACCAGCAGCGCGCAGGCATTGTAAAGCTTGCCGCCATCCACCCATGGCGTACCGATCAGCATCGCCGGATCGCCGTCGCTGCATTCGCGCGCCAGTTCCTCGATCGCCGCGCGACAAGCCGCCTGGAACGCGGGTTTCAAAACGAGATCTTCCGGCGGATAACCGGCGATGAACAGTTCAGGCAGCACCACCAGATCGGCGCCGGCAGCTCTCGCCTCCGCACGTGCATGACGCGCCTTGGCGGCATTGCCGGCTATGTCGCCAACGGTCGGATTGAGTTGCGCCAGCGTGATTTTGAATTCGGTCGTCATCAATTCACCTGTCTCGCGGCTTGCTGCTCTGGGCGACACTGTCCGCCGTCATGCGCGGACTCGATCCGCGCATCCATCTCTTTTCAAAAGGATGGATCGCCGGGTCAAGCCCGGCGATGACGTTTCGGGGCTTTTCCGCTGCAGGACGAACACTTCATCTCGTCCGCTTCAGACCCAGCCTATACGTTCGGCGATGGCAAACAGCCATGTCAGTCCGGCAATCAGCAGGGTCACGCCCACGGCGGCCGAGCCCAGATCCTTGACGTGGCCGATCTGCGGATCGTGATCGGTGGTCAGCCGGTCAGCCAATTTTTCGATGGCGGTATTGAGCAGTTCGACCGCCAACAGCAGCAACACGACGGCCACCAGCGTAAGCTGCCGCGCCGGTGTGGCCCCGATCAGCCACGCCAGCGGTAACGCCAGGATCAGCGCGGCCAGCTCTTCGCGAAACGCGCGTTCGGAGCGGATGGCGAAGGCCAATCCGTTCCACGAATTGACCGTCGCCCGCCACGCCCTCAACACATCACATTCCCGCGGCAGCCGGCATCGGTTGCGCTTTGCCCGCGCGTTCCTGCTTGAGCAGTTCGGCGATCAGGAAAGCCATGTCGATCGACTGCTCCGCATTGAGCCGCGGATCGCAGACCGTATGATAACGGTCGTTGAGATGCTCGTCGGTGATGGCGCGTGCGCCGCCGATGCACTCGGTAACGTCCTGCCCGGTCATCTCCAGATGCACGCCACCGGCGTGGGTACCTTCCGCCGCGTGGACGTCGAAGAACGTCTTCACCTCAGACAGGATGCGGTCGAACGGCCGCGTCTTGTAGCCCGTCGTCGACGTGATCGTGTTGCCGTGCATCGGATCGCACGACCACACCACGACGCGCCCTTCCCGCTTCACCGCGCGCACCAGCGCCGGCAGGCCGTCGGCGACCTTGTCGGAACCGAAGCGGCTGATGAGCGTCAGGCGGCCCGGCTCGTTGTCGGGATTGAGCACATCGATCAGACGCAGCAGATCGTCCGGCTTGAGCGACGGTCCGCACTTCAAGCCAATCGGATTCTTGATGCCACGGAAGTACTCGACATGCGCATGATCGAGCTGCCGTGTACGATCGCCGATCCAGAGCATGTGGCCCGACGTCGCATACCAGTCGCCCGTCGTGGAATCGACGCGTGTGAACGCCTGCTCGTAACCGAGCAGCAACGCCTCATGGCTGGTGTAGATATCGGTCGCCCGCAGTTCCGGATGGCTCTCGAGATTGAGCCCGCAAGCGCGCATGAAGTTCAGCGCGTCGGAAATACGGTCGGCCAACTCCTTGTAGCGGCGCGATTGCTGCGAATCCTTGAGGAAACCCAGCATCCACTCGTGCACGCTGCCGAGATTGGCGTAACCGCCGGTCGCGAAAGCGCGCAGCAGATTGAGCGTCGCCGCCGACTGACGATAGGCCATGACCTGCCGTCGCGGATCGGGCACGCGCGCCTCCGGCGTGAACGCGATGTCGTTGATGATGTCGCCGCGATAGCTCGGCAGTTCGACACCGTCGATCTTCTCGGTCGGCGACGAACGCGGCTTGGCGAACTGCCCGGCAATGCGGCCGACCTTCACCACCGGCACGGCGCCGGCATAGGTCAGCACCACCGCCATCTGCAAAAGCACGCGGAAGAAGTCGCGGATGTTGTTGGCGCCGTGCTCGGCGAAACTCTCGGCGCAATCGCCACCCTGCAACAGGAATGCCTCGCCGTTTGCGACTCGGGCCAAGGCCTTTTTCAGGTTGCGCGCCTCACCGGCAAAAACCAGCGGCGGAAAAGTCGCGAGCTGCGCCTCGACGTCTGCCAACGCCTTGGCATCGGGATAGGCCGGCATCTGCACCACCGGCTTGCTGCGCCAACTATCGGGTGTCCACCGCTCGGACATGGTCTTGTGCTCCTGAGACAAAGCCGCGGCGATCGACGCCGCAGTGGGCGGGGTTATACACAGGCTGATAGCATCCCGCCAGTTGGAAATCAGCCTTGCAATACAATGCCTTGCGAGCGCCCCGAATCTCGCTTTTGCTGATCGCGGCGAGAATTCGGGACCGACCGTGACCAGCGAAGCATTCGACGATGTGTTCTGCGACGACATCACCATACCCGCAAGCGATGGATTTGCGCTCGGAGCCACGCTTTTTCTGCCGCGTAGCGCCAAAAAGCGTCACGCCGTCCTGATCAATTCGGCCACTGCGGTTCCGCGCGGATTCTACAAAAGCTTCGCCAGTTACCTCTCCCGCCAGGGCTGCGCGGTGCTGACCTACGATTATCGCGGCATCGGCGGCTCACGATTGAAATCCGCCACCGATGCTACCCGGCCCGCTTCGCTGCGGGGCTTCGAAGCCTCGATGGCCGATTGGGCGGCAAAGGATGTCACCGGCGCGGTGACCTGGATGCGCCAGCGCTATGGCGGCGTGCCGTTGCTCTACGTCGGCCATTCGTTCGGCGGTCAGGCGCTCGGATTGCTCCCCAACAACGCCGAAATATCGCGCGCATTGTTCGTCTCGGCACAGGCGGCTTACTGGAAGCTGATGCCGGCGCCGGAACGCTATCGCGTCTACCTGTTCATGAACTTCATCGGCGTGCCGCTGACGCGCGCGTTCGGCTACCTGCCAGGCCGGCTGATGCTGGGGCAGGATCTGCCGAAAGGCGTGTTTCTCGAATGGACCCGCTGGGTGATGAGCAAGCGCTATCTGCTCGATGATCCGACCCTGACGGCGCTCGCCAACTTCGCCAACTATCGCGCCCCGCTTCGCGCGCTGAGCTTCACCGACGACACCTGGGCGCCGCGACCCGCGGTCGAGCTGCTGTGTTCGGCGTTCACCGCAACGACGCCAGAGGTCATTTCCATCGCGCCCGCCGACGCCGGCGTGAACAAGATCGGCCATACGGGATTCTTCCGCAGCGAGCATCGCGACACGCTGTGGCACGCGGCGGCGGATTGGCTCGGCGTGATGGAATAGGCCAGCGCGCACGAAGGCGTCATCCTGAGGTGCGAGCGGCTTGCCGCGAGCCTCGAAGGGTCGCCGTCCCCCTTCGAGGGCGTTGCTACGCAAGTCCGCCTCAGGGTGACGGCAACAAATCCAATCTCAATGGCTAGCTCTACTCCGCCGCTTCCCGCACGTATCGCGCGGTCGGCGTGCGCATGGTGACGAGTTCTTCCGCCGAGGTCGGATGCAGCGCGACGGTCGCGTCGAAATCAGCCTTGGTCGCCTTCATCTTCACTGCGATGCCGACGACTTGAATGATTTCGGCCGCATCGGGTCCGACGATGTGGCAACCGACCACACGGTCGCTCGTGGCGTCGACGATGAGCTTCATCAGCACCCGCGTATCGCGACCGGACAGCGTCGCCTTCATCGGCCGGAAGCTGGCCTTGTAGATATCGACGCTGGCGAATTGCTCGCGCGCCTGTGCCTCGGTCAAACCGACCGTGGCTACCTGCGGCTGCGAGAAAACCGCCGTCGGAACGTCGGCGTGATCGACACGCACTTCGCGTTTGCCGAAAACCGTATCGGCAAAGGCATGGCCCTCGCGGATCGCCACCGGTGTCAGGTTGAAGCGATGCGTCACGTCGCCGATGGCGTAGATATGCGGCACCGACGTCCGCGAAAAATGATCCACGGCAATGCCGCCGTTATGCGGATTGATAGCGACGCCAGCCTTCTCCAATCCAAGATTGGCGACGGCCGGATGACGGCCGATCGCGAACATCACCTTGTCGGACGCCACGCTCGAACCGTTCGACAGATGCGAGGTGAATTCCTCGCCATGCTTTTCCACTCTGTCGACGGTACAGCCTGTGAGAATGGTGATGCCGTCCTTCTCCATCTCAGTGCGTACATGCGTCCGCACGTCATCATCGAATCCGCGCAGGATGTTGTCGCCGCGATAGACCAGCGTCACGTCGGAGCCTAGCCCGGCGAAGATGCAGGCGAATTCCAGCGCGATGTAACCGCCGCCCTGAATCAGGATGCGCTTCGGCAGCGCCGGCAGGTGGAACACTTCATTCGACGAAATCACATGTTCGATGCCGGGAATCGTTCGCCCGTGATTGGGCGCACCGCCGGTGGCGACGAGAATGTATTTCGCAGTCATGGTTTCGCCGCTCATCAGCCGCAGCGTGTGCGCATCCTCGAACACCGCGCGCGACTTGACGATACGTGCGCCCGCCTTCTCGACGTTCGTGGTGTAGGCCGCCTCGAGCCGCGCGATCTCCTTATCCTTGTTGGCGATCAGCGTCGGCCAATCGAAGGTCGCGGACGGAATGGTCCAGCCAAACCCGGCCGCGTCCTCGATCTCGTGACGGATGTGCGAGGCATAGACCATCAGCTTTTTCGGCACGCAACCGCGGATCACGCAGGTGCCGCCCATGCGATACTCTTCCGCGATGACAACGCGCGCGCCATGTCCGGCAGCGATCCGCGCGGCGCGTACGCCACCCGAGCCGCCACCGATGACAAACAGATCCGTATCGAATTCAGCCATCGTTGCGCCTGCCTCGCTGCGTTGTCGCCGCCTTACATCACCGGCTTGCCGCGCTTCTTCATCTCGGCGCGGAACTGCTCGTCGGCCTGCGCCGCGAAAGCCTGCGCCCACTGATTCATGTAGGATACGCTCGCAGCGATCGACTTCGGTTCTTCGGCAAGCAACTTCTGCCCGAGCGGAGATTTATAGAACGTCACGAGGTCCTTCAGTTCCTGCTCGGTGAAATCGCTGGCGTAGATCTTCGCCATCTGTTCGCCGATCTCGCTGTCGCGCCCCGCGAGATTCTTGGCGACGACGACGGCGACCTCGTCGAGGTCCTTCTGGTAGTTCAGGTTATTGCGCAAAAGGGAATCCTTGGTGCGCTGAACGATATTCGGAACGGCGCTGGCGTACATGCCCTGAGCGTTCTTCAGCTTGAGCAGTTCCTTGGCAGCGGCGATCGCGCCGGGCGTCGATGGCTTGACCTGGGCCTGAGCCGGCTGCGGCTGCGCCTTGGCCTGCGCATGCGCAGCCACGCTCGACAGCGCGAGCCCTGCCGCGACACCACCAGCCAACAAAACGCGAGAAACGTAGTTCATGCCAAAACTCCTCAATTGCGGCACTACGGCCGTTCGATAACGCGAATTCCTTGCGAACCTGCAAGCATTGTGGTGCTCGCCAGACCGATAAACAGGCCATGTTCGACGACGCCGGGGATCGACGCCAGCAGCCCTGCCAGACGCGGTGCATCGGGGATTTGACCGAGGCCCGCATCGACAATCCAGTGGCCGCCATCGGTGACAAAAGCATGGCCATCCTTGGTTTTTCGGATGGTCAACGGGCCGGAAACGCCGCTGGCCGCGAACGCCCGCTCGATACCCCGCAGTGTCGCTGCCAATCCGAACGGGATAACTTCGATGGGCAACGGGAAGCGCCCCAGCGTCTGCACCCATTTGGTCTCGTCGGCAATGACGATCATGCGGTCGGAGGCCGCCGCGACGATCTTCTCGCGCAACAGCGCGCCGCCGCCGCCCTTGATGAGGTTGAGCGCCGGATCGATCTCGTCGGCGCCATCGACGGTCAGGTCGAGTTGGTTGAGGTCGTCCAGCGTCGTCAGCCGGATGCCGCAACGCTCGGCATCGGCGCGGGTCGCCTCCGATGTCGGCACCCCAATGACATCCAGGCCAGCCCTGACCCGCTCGCCCAGCAGCTCGACGAAATGCTTCGCCGTCGATCCGGTGCCAAGCCCAAGCTTCATGCCATCCTGGACGTATTCGAGCGCGCGTGCGGCCGCCTGCCGCTTCAATTCATCCAGGCTCATTCCTGATTTCGCTCCGAACGGTTAAATGCGAGATCGCCGATTTTGCCGTACCATCAACGACGGCGGGCCGGCATATCTAGCCCCGATCGACGCCTTGGAACAGGCTCCGTCGACATTTTCCTCAGTTGCCCGATCTGCGGGACCGGGATTGCTTGCCAGACAGGCCGGGGCCGGATAGCGATCGGTCATGGCCATATCCCGCGTTATCGCATTCGATCTCGACGGCACCCTCGTCGATACCGCCCCGGACCTAATCGGCGCGCTCAATCATATCCTGAAGCGCGAGAAGCTGCCACCGTTGCCGCTCGCCTCCGCGCGCAATCTGATCGGCGCCGGAGCGCGCCGCCTCATCGAGCGCGGATTGGAGGTCGAAGGCCGCCAAGTCGATACCGCCGGCATGAACCGGCTGGTCGCCGACTTCATCGATTATTACGCCGAACACATCGCCGACGAATCGCGCCCGTTCGATGGACTGCTCGATGCGCTCGATCAACTCAGCGCGCAGGGATATCTGCTGGCGGTCTGCACCAACAAGCTGGAATGGCTTTCGCGGCAGCTACTCGACAAACTCGGCATGACCTCGCGTTTCGCAGCGATCTGCGGCGCAGATACATTTGGCGTATCGAAGCCCGACCCGGTCATACTGCAACAGACCGTTGTCCGCGCCGGTGGCGATATCGCGTCGACGATCATGGTCGGCGATGCTGGCACCGATGTCGGCGTGGCGCGGCGCGCGGGCGTACCCGTCATCGGCGTGACATTCGGCTATACCGAAGTTCCAATTGCTGAACTCAAGCCCGACCGGCTGATCCATCACATGCGCGAATTGCCCGACAGTGTTGCCAGCCTGGCACCGCCTAAAAGGGCTAACGCATTCCAATAATTGCGATTTACCAAAATTCCTGAGCCCCTGTGGCTATTCCTTGCCGGGATGTTGCACGAAACTGCGCTCCCTCTTATGGTCGCGCCGGGGACTGTGGCGGATCGCCGCACAAGAATGACGGGTGGACCATGCGTAATGTCATCGTGATTGCTGTCGCGGGCTTGAGCCTCGCCGGCTGCTCTTCCGTTTCGATGGATTCTTTCAAGCCAACACCGAAGATGGTCTCGGTGCCCGTCGACTCGGTCCCGCCCGGTGCCGATGCAGCAAGTTCCCTTGGCACGAGCTGCAAGACGCCCTGTTCTATCTCGGTGCCGGAGAGCGCCGAGAGCTTCAATGTCACGTTTACGCTGGCAAAACACCAGCCTTTGACGGTCCCCGTGCAGGTAACGCATCTGCCGGGCGACTTCACCTCGCCCGCGGTAACGACGTTCGATCCCAACCCGGTTGTCGCGGAGTTGCAGCCCACGGAGCCGCCGAAGAAGCAGCGCCGCAAGCCGCGCAAGCCACCGGCGCCGAAACCGGCTGCTGCAGCACCGGCCGCCGCCGGTTCGGCGTTCCCTGCGCCGGCGCCCGCCGCACCCGCACCGGCAGCACCCGCGCCGACCCGCTGACCGACATTTGTTCCATCGGATGATTGTGCCGGGGAGCCGCCACATCTACATTCTGTAGACAGGGATATGAATTTCGCCAGGCTGGCGACGAATGCAAAGCGGCTTCATATGTCAGACACGACGATCGGCCTCGCAACTCGCCCCACAGCGATGATCGATCCGTTTGGGCGGACGATCAGCTACCTGCGGGTGTCGGTAACCGATCGCTGCGATCTCCGCTGCTTCTATTGCATGTCGGAGGACATGACATTCCTCCCCAAGGCCGATCTGCTGTCGCTGGAAGAGCTGGATCGGCTGTGTTCGGCCTTCATCGCCAAGGGCGTCCGCAAGCTGCGCCTCACCGGCGGCGAGCCGCTGGTCCGGCGCAACGTGATGTCGCTGATCCGCTCATTGTCTCGCCACCTCGACAGTGGCGCCCTCGACGAGCTGACACTGACCACCAACGGGTCGCAGCTCGCCCGTTTCGCCAACGAACTGCATGACTGCGGCGTTCGCCGCATCAACGTCTCGCTCGACACGCTCGATCCGGCCAAGTTCAAGACGATCACCCGTTGGGGCGACATCAACAAGGTGCTCGACGGAATCGAAGCGGCGCTGGCCGCCGGTATCGCCGTGAAGATCAACGCCGTCGCGCTGAAGAACGTCAATGAAGACGAGATTCCGGCGCTGATGGAATGGGCGCACGGTAAAGGCATGACGCTGACCCTGATCGAGGTCATGCCGATGGGCGATATCGGCGAAGGCCGCATCGACCAATACCTGCCGCTGTCGCTGCTGCGTACCCGGCTCGCCGCGAACTACACCCTCGCCGACCTGCCGGAGAGCACCGGCGGCCCGGCCCGTTACGTCAGTGTCGGTGAGACCGGCGGCAAGCTCGGCTTCATCACGCCGATGACGCATAACTTCTGTGAATCCTGCAACCGCGTCCGCATCACCTGCACCGGGACGATTCACACCTGTCTTGGCCATGAAGATGCCTCCGACCTCCGCAAACCCTTGCGGGCGTCGACCGACAACGAATTGCTCAACGCCACGATCGACCGCGCCATCGGCACCAAGCCGAAGGGGCACGATTTCATCATCGATCGCCGGCATAACCGCCCTAGCGTCAGCCGCCACATGAGCGTCACCGGCGGCTGAGATTCCCGACGCGACCGTGGGGAGAACCAGCCAGCCTCCCTCCGAACTAAAACCTCCGCCGATGCATCTTTTTGAGGCATCCGCCGCGGGGACTCCTCGGCTAATCCCTTTTGCTATATGCTCAAACTTCCAATTGACGGAGGCTTGATGCGCTGAAATTGTGCCGGCGCTTCACGCCAGTCCGGCTATAAAAAAGCGCCACCATGCGGCAGGCGCCTGAATTCGGCGGAAGCGAGCTAACCGAGGAGGGCTACGGTGCAATCGCTCCTGAAATTGAGTCGGGGGATCGACGCTATCAACACATGGATTGGTAAGAACCTTGCGTGGCTTATCGTGCTCGCGGTTTTTATCTCCAGTATCAATGCAACGGTACGCAAGCTGTTCGACGAATCGTCGAACGCGTGGCTCGAGATGCAGTGGGTGCTGTTCAGCATCGTATTCCTGTTGTGCGCACCGTGGACGCTGCTCAAGAACGAGCATATCCGCATCGACATCATCAACAGCTTCTGGCCGAAGCGCGTGCGCGATTTCATCGACGTTCTCGGCCACACATTTTTCCTGCTGCCACTTACGATCGTCATGCTCGTCACGAGCGTCCCCTTCTTCCTGCGCTCCTATGACATCAACGAGCAGTCGGGAAATGCCGGCGGGCTGCCGCAATGGCCGGCCAAATCACTGATCATGATCGGCTTCGCGCTTCTCCTGATCCAAGGCGTGTCCGAACTTATCAAGCGGATTGCCGTAATGCGCGGTCTGATCCCAGACCCCTACGAGTCGCAGAAATCCGGCCTCGAGGCCGAGGTTGAGCATCTCGTCGACGCGATGAAGCAAGATTGAGGAGAGCCGGTCCGGCTCAGGGGTTTACATGGAAGCATTTCTGATTGCCAACATGGCGCCGATTATGTTCGTGGCGCTGGTGGTGTTCCTGCTCATCGGTTATCCGGTGGCATTCTCGCTCGGCGCAGTGGGATTGATCTTCGCCTTTATCGGAATCGAACTCGGCGAGTTTCAACCGAATTTTCTGCAGGCGTTGCCTGAACGTGTCTACGGGGTCATGAACAATGACACCCTGCTAGCGATTCCGTTCTTCACATTCATGGGCCTCGTACTTGAGCGCTCGGGTATGGCCGAGGATCTGCTCGACACCATCGGGCAATTGTTCGGCACCATCCGCGGCGGCCTCGCCTATGCTGTCATCTTCGTCGGCGCGCTGCTGGCGGCAACCACCGGCGTCGTCGCGGCGTCGGTGATCTCCATGGGCCTCATCTCGCTGCCGATCATGCTCCGCTACGGCTACGACCGCCGCGTCGCCAGCGGCGTCATCGCCGCATCAGGCACGCTGGCCCAGATCATTCCACCCTCGCTGGTGCTGATCGTCATGGCCGACCAGCTCGGTCGCTCCGTCGGCGACATGTACGAGGGCGCGTTCATTCCCGGCCTCGTTCTGACTGCGCTATATGCCGGCTACGTGCTCCTGATTTCGCTGCTCTTCCCGAAAGCCACGCCTGGGCTGCCGACTGAAGCCATCGGCTTTCGCGAGCCGAACGGCAATCGCGGCCTGTTATCGCTCGGTGTATTGACCGCGATCAGCGTCGTCTTCGCTTGGCTGATGATGCGAAACTCGGCGACGCACGGCGCCGATTTCGTCGTCTTCTCGATGTTCTACGGCATTCTGTTCGCATTCGGCGTGGCGGTCCTCAACTGGATCGTGCATCGCCTGACCGGATATCGTTTCCTGTCGCTGATCGCGCAGCAGACGACATTCGTCATGGTGCCGCCGCTGTTCCTGATCTTCCTCGTGCTCGGCACCATCTTCATCGGCGTTGCGACGCCAACCGAAGGCGGCGCGATGGGTGCTACCGGAGCGCTGTTGCTCGGCGCCGCCAAGCGCCGGCTGTCATGGGATCTGATCCGTCAAGCCGCGGAATCGACAGCCAAGCTCTCCGCATTCGTGGTGTTCATTTTGGTCGGCGCGCGCGTATTCTCGCTGACCTTCTATGGCGTGAACGGTCACGTCTGGGTGGAACACCTGCTGACGTCGCTGCCGGGCGGCCAGATCGGCTTCCTGATCTTCGTCAACATCTTCGTGTTCTTCCTGGCCTTCTTCCTCGACTTCTTCGAGCTGGCCTTCATCATCATTCCGCTGCTCGGACCGGCGGCGGAGCATCTCGGCATCGATCTGATCTGGTTTGGCGTCATCCTCGGCGTCAACATGCAGACGTCTTTCATGCATCCGCCGTTCGGCTTCGCCCTGTTCTACCTGCGCTCGGTCGCGCCGAAGGATTCGTACATCGACCGCGTCACCGGCAAGCGAATGGAGCCGGTGACCACCGGCCAGATCTACTGGGGCGCCGTGCCATTCGTGATCATTCAGGTGGTCATGGTCGGCCTGGTCATTCTGTTCCCCTCGATGGTGATGCACTACAAGGGAGCGGCATCGAACGTCGATCTGAACAAGGTGAAGATCGAGGTGCCGCAAATCGAAATGCCGCCGCTCGATTTCGGTCCGCCGAAAATCCAGTAAGCAACGCAAACCAACCGATCTACGTAAACAAAAGAGCCAAGGGACATTCCCTTGGCTCTTTCGCGTTGAAGCACTCACCCGACCGACCGGTGCCGTTGCTCAATCGGCCCAACGCGTTGACGACACGCGCAATAAAAAAGCCCGACCTTCGATGAAGGCCGGGCTCTTGTTCGAAGCCGAACGATCAGTTGCGCGTGCGCGACCGGATCATGAAGCTGTCGTAGGTGTATTCGGCAACCTGCCACCACAGATATTCGTCGGAGCGATAGGCCTGCATGGCATCGATCGCCTTCTTGAACTCAGGGTTCTTGCCGGAGATTTCGCCCCACAGCTCATTGGTCGCCTTGAGGCAGGCTTCCATGACTTCCGTGGTGAACGGCCGCAGTTGCGTGCCGCCAGCAACGAGTTGCTTGAGCGCCTTCGGGTTCTGCAGGTCGTAGCGCGCCGTCATCCAAGTGTTGGCATTGGCGGCGGCGTTCTGAATCACGGCCTGATAGTTCTTCGGCAGCGACTCCCACTTCTCCAGATTGCAGAAAGCGTGCACCGTCGGGCCACCTTCCCACCAACCGGGGTAGTAGTAATACTTGGCGACCTTCTGGAAGCCGAGTTTTTCATCGTCATACGGACCGACCCACTCGGCCGCATCGATGGTGCCCTTTTCCAGCGACGGATAGATGTCGCCGCCCGCCAGTTGCTGCGGCACGACGCCAACCTTCTGCAACACCTGTCCGGCAATGCCGCCGATCCGCATCTTCAGGCCCGAGAGGTCGGCAACGGTCTTGATCTCCTTGCGGAACCAGCCGCCCATCTGCGTGCCCGTGTTGCCGCAGGGCATGCCGTAGACGCCGAACTTCTTGAAGAACTCGTTGGCCAGCTCATTGCCGCCACCCTGATACAACCAGGAGTTCTGCTGACGCGTGTTCAGGCCGAATGGCACCGACGCGAAGATCGCGAACGTCGGATCCTTGCCAACGTAGTAGTAGGACACCGTGTGGCACATCTCGACCGTGTTCTTGGAAGTCGCATCGAGCGCCTGCAGGCCCGGGACGATTTCACCCGCCTGGAACACTTGAATCTGGAATTTGTTGTCGGTCATTTCGGCGACTTGCTTGGCGAAGTACTCCGCGCCGCCGTAGATCGTGTCGAGCGACTTGGGGAAGCTCGACGTCATGCGCCATTTGATTTCGGGCGACGACTGCGCAATCGCCGGCGAGGCGACCGCGGCCACTGCCGCTCCCGTGGCCGTTACTTTGAGAAAATCACGACGCTTCATTCAGCTTCTCCTTGGTGGGCGTTTTTGGTTACGCTGGAGCGTGTCCAGCGGCAGTTGGATGACAAAGGCGACCGAAGGCGCTCCGACGGAATTTGTCTAACACGGAACGCCGCGCGCGGAAAACGCGGACGACAGCCTTGAACGGATAATTCAACCAAAGTCGAATGCATTGTTCACGCGATGCAGCCTGTCAACGCGGCATCATGCAGCGGCGATAATGCCTTTGAGCTGATCGCGAATCCGGCCTCCGATTTCCCGGTAGATCGCAGCATGCGGACCATCCGGTTCGCTGACCACGACGGGCGTGCCGGCGTCGGAATTGGCACGAATCGACATGTGCAGAGGGATTTCGCCAAGGAACGGCACGGAGAGCCGTTCGGCCTCGTGCCGGGCGCCGCCATGGCCGAAGATATCCGACCGCGTGCCGCATTCGGGGCACTGGAAGTAGCTCATGTTTTCGACGATGCCGAGCACCGGCACGTTGACCTTCTTGAACATCGCCAACCCACGGCGGGCGTCGATCAACGACAGGTCCTGCGGCGTCGACACGATGACAGCCCCCTTCAGCGGCACCTCCTGCGCCAGCGTCAGTTGCGCATCGCCAGTGCCCGGCGGCATGTCGACCACCAGAACGTCGAGTTCGCCCCACGCCACTTCACGCAGCATTTGGGTCACGGCCGACATCACCATCGGACCGCGCCAGATCATCGGGGTTTCCTCTTCGACGAGGAAGCCGATCGACATGATCGAGAGGCCGAACTGCTCCAGCGGGATCATCTTCTTGGAGTCGTTCAGCCTGGGCTTGCCGTGAATGCCGGTCAGCCGCGGCACCGATGGCCCGTAGATATCGGCATCGAGCAACCCGACCCGCAATCCGAGGTCGCGCAGCCCCAGCGCCAGATTGATCGCCGTGGTCGATTTGCCAACGCCGCCTTTGCCGGAGGCGACCGCGATGATGGCGGCCACGCCGGGGATCTCCGATTGCTTCGGCAAGCCGCCGCGCCCATGCGGTGCCCGATGCCCCGCAACATTGGGGACACCCTTCGATGCGCCCGTTTGTGCTGCGCCAGCGCTGCGCTCCGCAGTGAGCACGACCATCGCTACGGAGATGCCGGGAATGGCGCGGACGACTGTTTCCGCCTGCGCCCGGACCTTGTCCCAGGCCTGAACTTCACCGGAACTGACATTGAGCGAGAAGTAAGCCTTGCCGTCCTTGATCGCGATTTCCGAGAGCACACCGGCCTGCGTCAGCGGCACGCCGCGCGGCGTCATCACCTTGGCCAGCTCGTCGCGAATCTGCCGTTCAGTCACACTCAATTTTTCTCTCCTGGCGCCTGCCCATAGACCGGAACAGATCGGACGTCCTTGCGCCACCGCAAACGGTCGACTTGACCGCCGCCCCCGCCGATCTCCCTCGGCTATATAGATCAATGAAGTCAGCCCGGATCAATGGCGAACAGCGCCGGATTGCGCGCTTGCCAATGCAACCATCGTAGCGAATCCGGTTGTCACAGAGCCTTGCCCGCCACGCCCCTCGCCCTGCGACATGACGTAGCGCTGGCAAATCGCATTGCCGATGCAACGAAGCTCTGGCGTCCGGTTTTTTCCCGATCAGCCTTTGCCCACGGCGCTATGCGGATTATGCTGAGCGCTCCGATCCAGGCAACGCGGTTGCGTTCCGGATCGCCCGCCTCCTCCCGACAGCCCGGCGAATTCAATAACAACACCGGCGAAAACCGAAGGTTTCAGACATGGCTAAAGTCGCTTTTATCGGTCTCGGCGTCATGGGCTTTCCCATGGCAGGACATCTCGTGGCCAAGGGCCACCATGACGTGACGGTCTACAATCGCACGTCGGATAAAGCGCAGGCCTGGGCCAACAAATTCGGCGGACGCACCGCACCGACGCCGCGCGCCGCGGCGGAAGGCCAGGATTTCGTCATGGCCTGCGTCGGCAACGACGCCGACCTGCGCGCCGTGACGACCGGTGCCGACGGTGCGTTCGCCGGCATGAAGTCCGGGGCAATCTTCGTAGACCACACCACCGCCTCTGCCGCCGTGGCGCGCGAACTCGACGCCGAAGCGACCAAGCGCGGCTTCCAATTTGTCGACGCCCCCGTCTCGGGTGGCCAGGCCGGCGCCGAGAACGGCGTACTGACCGTGATGTGCGGCGGCAGCGAGGATGCCTATAAGCGCGCCGAACCGGTCATCGCGGCCTACGCGCGGATGTGCAAGCGCCTTGGCCCGGCCGGTTCGGGCCAGCTCACCAAGATGGTCAACCAGATCTGCATTGCCGGATTGGTCGAAGGACTCTCCGAGGGCATTCACTTTGCCAAGAAGGCCGGTCTGGACATCGACAGCGTGATTGAGACCATCTCGAAGGGTGCGGCCCAGTCGTGGCAGATGGAAAACCGTTACAAAACGATGAACGAGGGCAAGTACGATCACGGCTTCGCCGTCGAGTGGATGCGCAAGGATCTGTCGATCTGCCTCGCAGAGGCCCGCAACAACGGCGCCAGCCTTCCGGTGACGGCATTGGTCGATGCATTTTACGCGGAAGTCGAAAAGATGGGCGGCCGCCGCTGGGACACCTCCAGCCTGCTGGCGCGCCTGCAACGCTAACTTCGCGCTCGAAGCCACTGAATAACCAAGATTTTCTCGATGCGCGGCAGCCCGACCGGCTGTCGCGCATTAGGTTTTCGTTAACCCGATTGTCTAACCCTTTAAGTCTGCTCTTAATGATTTAGCGGCAGAGATAACAAGGAATAAAAAGCACGCTGGTCGTGCAGGAATTTGTGTTGCGTGATGAGTAGTCCCGTCGACAGACCCGAAGTCGTCCAGCCGCCGGTTGAAGAACAGGTCGTGCCGTCGCCGCGTCATCGCCGTGAGGCTGCGCAGCGCGTGCGCGAAGCACGCGACCGCCTCACCTCCACGAGCGGCACCCGGCCGGCATTCGATCACGAACTTCTGCGGCAATACGCTCAGACGCGCATCTCGGCATCCTACGTGGTCATGCTGCTGGTGGTCTCCACCGGGTTGCTGTTCGGCCTGTCGATCGGTCCGCTGGCAGCCGCAACGTGGACGACCAGCATCCTGTTCGTTCACGCGATCATCATCCGCACTTGCACCAAATTCCTCAAGGAACCATCGATCCCGGCGGTGACGCGCCGCGCGCGCATGCGCTTCATTGTTCTCGATCTGATTTATGGCCTGTGCTGGATCGCCATCCTGGTCTATCCGCCGGGCTTCGATCTGCTCTCGAACACCTTCATGATGTTCCTGATGCTGCTGGTGGTGGCGGTGTCGAGTATGTTGTCGTCGAGCCTGCCGATTGCGGCATTCGCGGCGACCGCACCGGTGACCGCAGGCATCGCCGTCAACTTCGCGATGCGCGGCACGCTGGAAAATTACGTGCTGGCGTTGCTGGCGCTGGCGGCAGGCGGCTACTTCGCCCTGCTCGCACATCGGCTGCATTCGACCACGCTGGCGACATTGGAAGCGCGCGCCGAAAAGGACGCGCTGATCGGCGAACTCGAACAGGCCAAGGCGATCTCCGACGAAGCGCGGCATCGTGCCGAGTCGGCCAACGTCGCCAAGTCGCGCTTCCTCGCGCAGATGAGTCACGAACTGCGTACGCCGCTCAACGCCATCCTCGGTTTTTCCGAGGTGATGAAAAGCGAAATCTTCGGCGCGCATGCGGTGCCGGTCTACAAGGACTATTCCGCCGACATTCATAATTCCGGCGTGCACCTGTTGAATCTCATCAACGAAATCCTCGACCTGTCGCGCATCGAGGCCGGCCGCTACGAACTGAACGAGGAAGCCGTCTCGCTGGTTCATATCGTTGCCGATTGCCATCACCTGCTGAAGCTGCGCGCCACCAGCCGCGGCATCACGATTCACGAAGTCTTCGAACAAGGCATGCCGCGACTGTGGGGCGACGAGCGCGCAATCCGTCAGGTCGTGCTCAACCTGCTGTCGAACGCGATCAAGTTCACGCCGCAAGGCGGCGAGATCTGGTTGAAAGTTGGCTGGACCGCGTCCGGCGGACAGTATCTCAGCGTCCGCGACACCGGCTCCGGCATTCCCGAGGACGAGATTCCGATCGTGCTGGCCTCGTTCGGCCAAGGCTCCAACTCGATCAAATCCGCCGAGCAAGGCGCGGGTCTCGGCCTGCCGATTGCCAAGAGTCTCATCGACATGCATGGCGGCACGTTTACGTTGAAATCCAAGCTGCGGATCGGCACCGAAGTCATCATCACCTTCCCGCCGGAGCGCGTGATGTCGGCACTCGCACCGATGACCGAAGAAGCGCCGCCGCTGCAACCCGAGCGTTACGACGAGCCGCGCGACGACCGTCGCCGCGTCCGCCGGAAATCCATTATGAACGCAGGAACAGGGCTCTAGATCATGCTCTTGCATCCGTGCGCGAATGCGCGCCTGTATCGAGAATGAGCACAGAAACGCCGTGTATCGCCGTCTGCATCATCGATCCGAAAACCAGCCTCTGCTTCGGCTGCGGCCGGACGCTGCCGGAGATCGCACGCTGGCATCGCATCGAGTCGGCGGAACGGCTGGCGATCATGGCGGAACTGCCGGCGCGAATGCAGGACGCCGGGCTGGCGCCTCTCTCCGCGCCGTCGGCGAAAGCCACCGGAACCGACCCAACCTGACGGCAGGTGTGGCGTGATCCGTATCCTGCTCATCCTTCTGGTCGCGACGGCGGGCGCCGTGGTCGCCTATGGCGATCCGGGCCGGATATCCGATGCGAAGAATACCATGACGGCCATGCTGCACCAGCGGGCCACGGCGCATTCGCGCAATGTGCAGATCGCGCGCGATCAAGGCGGCGAGTTCAAACTGCACGCCAGGATCAACGGTGTCAGCGCGCCGATGGTGATCGATACCGGCGCGACATCCGTGGTGCTGACATACGAAACCGCGAAGGCCGCCGGGCTGCCGCTGGAACTGCTCGATTACAACATTCCGGTCGAAACCGTTGGCGGCCACACCAAGGCCGCTCGCTTGACGCTCGATCGCCTCGCCGTCGGCAAACTGGTCGAACGCTCCGTGCCCGCGCTGGTGGTGCCGCGCGGACAGATGAAAACCAATCTGCTCGGCATGAGCTTTCTCGACCGGCTGGAAAGCTGGGAAGTCCGCCCCGATCACCTGATGCTGCGCGGCTATCCGTAAACCCTTCAGGCCATCGTGGGGCGGCCCATCCGTATTCGTCATGGCCGGGCTTCGTCCCGGCCATCCACGTCTATCTTTTTGAACTGCTGAGAAGACGTGGATGCCCGTGACAAGCACGGGCATGACGGTGGAGAGCGCGATAAGCTGAGTAATCTTCTACGCCGCGACGGAAACAGCGCGTTCGCCGACCAGCGCTAGCGCATCGCGCAGCACCTCGGTGCCCGCACCGGCCTTGACGCCCTGCTCGGCCAGATGCCGGCGGAAGGCGCGCGCGCCGGGCACCGCATGAAACGCGCCGACAAAATGCCGCGTGATTGAATGCAGCCGCGTGCCGCGCGCAAGCTGCTCGGCGATGTAAGGCATCATGGCGTCGAAGGCAGACTTCATGTCGGCATGCGGCGCAGCCTCGCCGAACAATTCAGGATCCACCCCAAGCAGCCGCCACGGATCGTGATACGCCGCGCGCCCGAGCATGACGCCATCGACATGCGCGAGATGCTGTTTGGCTTCCGCGATGCTCGCAACACCGCCATTGATGATAACGGGGACGTGCGGCAACGATGCTTTCAGCCGATAGACGCGATCGTAATCGAGCGGCGGGATATCCCGGTTCTCCTTCGGCGACAGCCCGTTTAGCCACGCCTTGCGCGCATGCACGATCAGCGCGTCCGCTCCAGCCGCAACGACGGCGCGCGCCAGCCGGTCCAGCGCCACTTCCGGGTCCTGATCGTCGATGCCGATGCGGCATTTGACCGTGACCGGCACCCGCACCGCGCGCTTCATCGCGGCGACACCTTCCGCCACCAGATCCGGCTCAGCCATCAGGCAGGCACCGAAGCGGCCATCCTTCACGCGGTCCGACGGGCAGCCGACATTGAGGTTGATTTCATCGTAGCCGAAATCCTCACCGATCTTCGCGCTGGTCGCGAGGTCCGCCGGGTTCGATCCGCCGAGTTGCAGCGCCACCGGATGTTCGCTGGCGTGGAACCCGAGCAGCCGCTGGCGGTCGCCGTGGATCACCGCCCCGGTCGTCAGCATCTCGGTGTAGAGCCGCGCGCGCCGCGACAGCAGCCGGTGAAAGACGCGGCAATGCCGGTCAGTCCAGTCCATCATGGGTGCGACGGAAAATCTATGTAGCTGATCGGGCTGCATTTTCCAGGTTGCTGACGCCGGTTGCCGGGCCCGCTGCCCGGCGACGTGTCCAAGTCCAACGAAAGCACAGATATGTCAATGCGGCATTGCCGCAAACCCGCGACAGGCCGGAACCGGGTTAGTCCACGGCGTTCCGCCGTTGCGCGGCCGCCATCCAGTCGCGCAGCAGACCCCTGGCCTCCTTCGAGAACAGCGCCCGTCGCTTGAGATCGGCAAAGGTATCCTCGGGATGACAGCTCTCATACGCCGCACGGGCCCACAATTCGGCATCCGCCTGCGGTGCGGCGGCGTCGCGTGCAATCGGCTGTGCGTTATCTGACATCAAAGCAGTCCGCTCCCGGTCCCGACCCCCCACTCTGTATAGCGGCAAAATCTCCCGCCAATTTGCGCCGGCGCAACGTTCGATCGCGTCCCGCCTATTAGTTTCATGTGCAACTAATCAACTGGCGGGAGATATCCGATGCAAGTTGTCGAAACCTTGAAACGCTGGAATGCGCGGCTCGCCGGGATGCGCGAGCTCAATGCACTCGACAGCCAGCAATGCGAGGCGCTGGCGGCCGATGCTGGAATTTCGGTGGCTCGGCTGGTGTCGCTCACCCGGCGCGGCCCCAACGCCAGCGACGAGATGTGGCACATGCTGAAAGCGCTGCCGCTCGACGCCAAATCGCTTGAGGAGAAATATCCCGACGTCTTCCGCGACATGAGCATCATCTGCGCGGAATGTTCGCTGAAATCGCACTGCCGCAGCCAGCTTCGCGCAGGACGCATCGGCGTGACGTATCGGGATTTCTGCCCGAACGCGCCGACCATCGATGCGCTGACGCATTGACATTGCGTGACAGTTTCATAGCGCCTTGCGAAACGTCAGGTTGAAACGGGCGCGGCCGGTGCGCGGATGCTCGCCATCCTTGAGTGTCAGGATTCCGTGGTAGTAAAGCCGTGACGGGCCGCCCCACACCACGATATCGCCGTGGCGCAGCGTCACCTTCTGCACCGGATCGCTGCGCTTGGCGCCGCCGAATTGAAACGTCGCCGGCAAGCCGAGCGACACCGACACGATCGGGTTGGCGAAGTCGCGCTCATCCTTGTCCTGATGCAATGACATGCGCGCGCCCGGCTCATAGCGATTGATCAAACAGGCATCGGATTTGAAGTCCACGAAGCCGGCTTCGCGTGCAGCGTGGCTGGCAAGCTGCGTAAACACATCCGGCATCGGCGGCCACGCCTTGTCGCTGAGCGGATCGTTGCGGTCGTAACGATAGCCGCTGCGATCCGTCACCCAACCGGCCTCGCCGCAATTGGTCATCGCCACCGACATCTGAAAACCGCCCGGCGTATTCATGCGGCGGAACGGCGCCTGCGCGGCAATGTCGTGCACTGCCGCCAGCAACGCATCTTCGTGCGATAACGCGTAGCCGCGCAGCAACGATGCGCCGGCCGCGAGTTGCTGCCGTGCCGGAAATACCGGTTCGACTACGCCGAACAGATCGTTCATGGGCATGATGCGGCTCCGACAGGCTCCTTCGACCAGCCTTCCTATTCGATCCGGGACCTCACGCAAACGGAATTTGTGGACGGAAATCGGGTGGGCGCCAACAAGCCCGGCCGCTAGATTGGCCGGTGAAATTTGTTCCACGAGGATGATTTATGCCGACCGCCATCGTAAGCCCGCGCTCCATCGCGAAACCCGCCCAAAGTCGCGTCGAGACCTCACCGAACGCCGAGCAGCGCGTCGATGGCTATGACTGGACAGCGCTGGCGAGCGAACTCGACAATTGCGGGGCGGCGGTGCTGCCGCAACTGCTGACGCCACAGGAATGTGCGGAGATTGCTGCGCTCTATCCGCACGAGGAACATTTCCGCAGCCACATTCGCATGGCGCGTCACGGCTTCGGCAAGGGCGAGTATCGCTACTTCAAATATCCGCTGCCGGACCTGCTCGGCAGTTTGCGCACCACGCTGTATCCGCACCTCGCGCCAATCGCCAACGGCTGGAACGCGCGCATGAAAATCGAGACGCGCTATCCCGCGCGGCACGCCGAGTTCCTCAAGCTGTGCCATGACGCAGGACAGACGCGGCCGACGCCGCTGCTGCTGCAATATGTCGCCGGCGACTACAATTGCCTGCATCAGGATCTCTACGGCGATCTCGCTTTTCCGCTGCAGGTCGCCATCCTGCTATCGGAACCGGGCAAGGATTTCACCGGCGGCGAATTCGCGCTCACCGAGCAGCGACCGCGGATGCAGAGCCGCATCGAAGTGATGCCGCTGCGCCAGGGCGATGCCGTTGCGTTCGCCGTGCATCATCGGCCGGTGCAAGGGACCAAGGGGACCTATCGCGTCAACCTGCGCCACGGTGTCAGCCGCATCCGCTCCGGCCATCGCCACACCGTCGGCATCATCTTCCACGATGCGCGCTAACGATTGGCTTCTGATGCGTACCGTCATCCAAGAGCGAGAGAGTACGAACTCTTTTGGTCATGGCCGGATTTATTCCGGCCATCCACGTCTTCACGAGATTTCCCCAGCAAAGACGTAGATGGCCGGGACGAGCCCGGCCATGACGGGGAGAGGCTTGCTTCGGAATCGAAAGTCCGCGCATTGAGCGCATCTCGCGCGACAAAGTGAATTGGGTTTCAAACGATACGACTTCGCCGGCCGATGTTGCCATCGCGCCGGCGAACCGCCCCTCCCCCGCTGCTTTCCGAAGCGTGAAGCCTACTCGGTCTTGTCGATATTCCAGAACACCGGCGTCGCCGGGCCGTCGAGCACGCCCTTGAGCGACTTCCGCCACACACTCGGCGCGGTGTATTGCCCAAGCGGAATGTACGTCACCTGTTCATAGACGCGCGCCTGAATTTCCTCGGCGATCTTCTTCTGTTCTTCCGGCGACGTCGTGCGCACGAACTTGTCGCGCAGCTCTTCCATCTTGGCGTCTTCCGGCCAGCCGAACCAGCCACCGTTCTTGCCCTTGCCGCTGATCGACACGCTCGCAACCGGATTGAGCACGTCCGGCCCGGCCCAGTTGGTGAAGAACATGTTCCAGCCGCCTTCCTTCGGCGACTTCTGGCTGGCACGTCGCGTCACCACGGTCTGCCAGTCGGTGGCCTGCACATCGACCTTGAACCCGGCATCGCGCAGGAATTGCGCGAACACGATCGGCTGCGCTTTCAGCGTCACCACGTCGCCGGGCGCCATGATGACGACCGGCGTACCATCGTAACCGGACTCGGCCAGCAGCTTCTTGGCTTCCGCCATGCCGTTGCCTTTGACCAGCGTCTCCGACCCGATGTCGGTCGCCAGCGGCGTCCCGCAACCGAAAATCGCGCCGCAGACCTTGTAATATTCGGGATTGCCGACCAGCGCGTCGAGCACCGGCTTCTGGCTCGCCGCAAGGAAAGCCGCGCGCCGGACCTTGATGTTGTCGAACGGCGGATACAGGAAATTCATCCGCCCCAAAGTCTGGAAGCCGAGCGGGCTCAGCGTGTGGATGGTCAGTTCCTTGTTGGCGGCCAGCAACGGCAACAGATCGAACGACGGGTTCTCGATGAAATCGATATCGCCCGACTGCACGGCATTCGCCGCTGTCTGCGCGTCCGGCATGGTGATCCACTCGACGCGATCGACCTTCACCACCTTGCCGCCCGCGGTCCAACTCGGCGGCTCGGAGCGCGGCACGTAATCCTTGTTCTTTTCGTAGACCGCCTTCACGCCCGGCTGAAAATCCGCCTGCACGAATTTGAACGGACCTGAACCGATCTGTTCGGGGATGGCTTTGCCCGCAGGTGTCTCCGCGATACGCTTCGGCATCATGAACGGCACCAGCGACGACGGCTTGCCGATCGACTCCAGCACAAGACCGTAGGGTTCTTTCAGTTTCAGTGTAATGGTCTTGGCGTCGGTTGCTTCGAGACTCGCCGTGAAGTCCATCAGCTTCTGGCCCATGCCATCGGCCTTGCCCCAGCGCTTCAGCGAGGCAACGCAGTCTTCCGCTGTCACCGGCGTACCGTCATGCCACTTCAGGCCGTCGCGCAGCGTGAATGTGTAAGTGAGCTTGTCGTCGGAGACTTTCCAGCTCGCCATCTGCGGCTGGATCTTGAAATTGGAATCCATCGCCAGCAGCGTGTCGTAGACCATGTAGCCATGATCGCGGGTGATGTAGGCGGTGGTCAGTCCCGGATCGATCACGCGCAAGTCGGAGTGCATCACTGCGGTAATGGTCTTGGCTTCGAGCGTGGCGGGCGATGCCAGCAGCGCGGCAAGCGCGAATGCCGGTAGCGCGACCGATGCGAGCGCCGATTTCGAGACCATTTTGGATGGCCGCCAACGTGAGACGTGCAACATTCGATCTCTCCTGACTTGAAATGGATCAACAGCCGATGATGAATTGTGCAGGCAGTACGTTATGCAGGCAAAGGCGCGTGCGCTCCTTGTCATTCTTGATTGCGCAAAGACTTGCATCTGTTTTGCGAAGCGTCAATGCGCTTCTCGTTCGCACGCGCACAACGTCAATTCGCCAATCGATCTCGTCGTGAAATGCAGCGCTGGTAATTTCCGCTGGAGGCCTCATTATGCTTGGCAACGAGCGCGGCGCTGTCCCAATAAAAAATACGGGGAACAAGATGAATCCAGCCAATCTTCCGTTCGACACCGAGACCATGCTGCAAGGCCTGCGCCGCTGGGTGGAATGCGAAAGTCCGACATGGGATGCCGCCGCCGTCGACCGCATGCTGGATCTCGCCGCGCGCGAAATGGCGATCATGGGTGCGACCATCGAGCACATGCCCGGCCAGCAAGGTTTCGGCGGTTATGTCCGAGCCCGCTTCCCGCATCCCAAGCAAGGCCAGCCCGGCATTCTCATCGCCGGGCATCTCGACACCGTGCATCCGGTCGGAACGCTGGCCAAGCTGCCGTGGCGGCGCGACGGCAACAAGTGTTACGGCCCCGGCATCTGCGACATGAAAGGCGGTAACTATCTCTCGGTCGAAGCCATTCGCCAATTACAGAAAGCCGCCTTCACCACGCCGCTGCCGATCACCGTATTGCTGACGCCGGACGAGGAAGTCGGCACGCCGAGCGTGCGCGATGTCGTCGAAGCCGAAGCCGCGCGCAACAAGTACGTTCTCGTGCCGGAGCCCGGACGCGCCAACAACGGCGTCGTCACCGGCCGCTATGCGATTGCGCGGTTCAATCTCGAAGCCACCGGCAAACCGAGCCATGCCGGCGCGACGCTCTCCTCGGGCCGTTCGGCGATCCGCGAGATGGCGCGGCAGATCCTTGCCATCGATGCCATGACCACCGAGGATTGCACCTTCAGCGTCGGCATCGTGCACGGCGGCCAATGGGTCAACTGCGTCGCGACTACCTGCACCGGCGAAGCATTGAGCATGGCCAAGCGGCAAGCCGATCTCGACCGCGGTGTCGAACGCATGCTGGCACTCTCCGGCAGCAGCGACGACGTGATGTTCACAGTGACCCGCGGCGTCACGCGCCCGGTCTGGGAGCCGGATGCCGGCACCATGGCGCTCTATGAGAAGGCACGCGGCATCGCCAAGGACATGGGACTGGAACTGCCGCACGGCAGCGCCGGTGGCGGCTCCGACGGCAACTTCACCGGTGCCATGGGCATTCCGACGCTTGACGGACTCGGCGTGCGCGGCGCGGACATGCATACCCTCAACGAATACATCGAGGTGGACAGCCTCGTCGAACGCGGACGGCTAATGGCAGGCTTGCTGGCGACGCTCGACTGATGCGGCAGCCGGTTGCGCCCGAAAGTGATGGCATGGGATTTGCTAAATTGGACTGGCGTGGCAGACTTTGACGACTTGGGGCAATTTCCGCACGCCGGAACACGGTGAACTCAGGAGGGCCAGCGATGTTTGGATATCTCGTCCGCCGCGTCCTTGCCGCCATTCCTGTCATGGGCGTCGTCGCCCTCTTCGTTTTCCTGCTGTTGCGGCTAACGCCCGGCGATCCCGCCGCCATTCTTGCCGGCGATAACGCGACGCCGGAACGTCTCGAACGCATCCGCACCTCGCTCGGCCTCAACGAACCGCTCTACATCCAGTTCTTTACATGGATCGACCGGCTCCTGCACGGCGATCTCGGCGTGTCGCTGATTTCCAACGTGCCGGTGATGCACATGATCAGCAATCGCATCGAGCCGACCATCAGCATCGCGCTGTCGACCATCATCGTCGCCATCCTCGTCGCTGTGCCGCTCGGCGTCATCGCGGCATGGAAGCGCGGCACATGGATTGATCGTTCCGTCATGGGATTGTCGGTGATCGGCTTCTCGGTGCCGGTGTTCGTCATCGGCTATGTACTGATCCAGGTGTTCGCTATCGATCTGCGCTGGTTTCCAGTGCAGGGTTTTCGCAAGCTCTCCGGCGGCTTCGGCCCCTTCCTCGAACGCATCGTGCTGCCGACGCTGACACTCTCTTTTATCTACATCGCGCTGATTGCGCGCATGACCCGTGCGGCGATGCTCGATGTGCTGGATGAAGATTACGTCCGCACCGCGCGCGCCAAGGGTATCGGCGAAAGCGGCGTGCTGCTGCGCCACGCGCTGCGCAACGCCGCCGTGCCGGTCATCACGGTGATCGGCACCGGCTTCGCGCTGCTGATCTCCGGCGTGGTCGTTACGGAAAGCGTCTTCAACCTGCCCGGCATCGGACGTCTCACCGTCGATGCGGTGCTGGCGCGCGATTACCCCGTAATCCAGGCGATGATCCTTTTGACCAGCGGCATCTACGTCGCGATCAATCTGCTGATCGACGTCGCCTATACCCTGCTCGATCCCAGGATTCGGTACTGATGGCCATCGAGACACTGCCAGAACCGTCATCGATCCCGCTCGCCGCACCGCCACGGTTCAGGCTCGGCTTCCTGACTGCGAGTCCGATCATCGCCGTGGCGACGGCGTGTCTGGCGATCATCGTCGTCATGGCCATCCTCGCGCCGTGGATCGTGCCGCACGATCCGATGCTGCTGGCGCCGGCGCAGCGCCTGAAACCGGCCAGCGCGCAATACCTGCTCGGCACCGACGCTTACGGCCGCGATGTGCTGTCGCGCATCATCTATGGCGGGCGCATCTCGCTGCTGATCGGATTGGGCGCGGCGGTAGTGAGCATCGTCATCGGCCTTGTCATCGGCCTCGTCTCCGGCTTCTTCAAATGGGTCGATGCGGTGATGATGCGGATCATGGATGGCCTGATGGCGATCCCCGCCATCCTGCTCGCCATCGCAGTGGTGTCGCTGTCCGGCGCCAGCCTGATGACCGTGCTGGTGGCCATCACCATTCCGGAAATTCCGCGCGTGGCGCGGTTGGTTCGCTCCGTGGTGCTGTCGGCGCGCGAGGAGCCCTACGTCGAAGCCGCAATCTCGGTCGGTTCAAACCTCCCCAAGATCATGTGGCGACATCTGATGCCGAACACCGTCGCGCCGCTGATCGTACAAGGCACTTACGTTTGTGCCTCCGCAATCCTGACCGAAGCGATCCTGTCGTTCCTCGGCGCCGGCATTAGCCCGGAAGTGCCGACCTGGGGCAACATCATGGCCGAGGGCCGTGCCTACTTCCAGATCAAACCGTCGCTGATCTTCTGGCCCGGACTGATGCTGTCGATCGCCATTCTCTCGGTCAACCTGATCGGCGACGCCGCGCGCGACGCACTCGACCCGCGCATGAAACAGCGCGAGGGCCGCAAATGAGCGACTCCTCTACGCGTCCCACCGCACTCGACATCAAGGACCTCGTCGTTCGGCTCGGCAAGAAGCCCGACGCCGACAAGATCATCGACGGCATCTCGCTGCAGGTCCGCGAAGGCGAGACGCTGTGCGTCGTCGGCGAAAGCGGCTCGGGCAAATCGGTCACCTCGCTCACGGTGATGGGCCTGCTGCAGAAAGGCGCGCTCGTGCCGAGCAGCGGCAGCATTCGGCTGGCCGGCGAGGACATCCTCGGCGCCAGCGACCGGCGGTTGCGGCAGTTGCGCGCCACCAAGATGGCGATGGTGTTTCAGGAGCCGATGACGGCGCTCAACCCGGTGGTGCCGGTCGGCCGGCAGATTGACGAAGTGCTGCGCGCGCACACGGGCCTCGATGCGCGAACGCGGCAGCAGCGCATTCTTGCGATGATGGAACAGGTGCGGCTGCCGGATGTCGCGCGCATCTTCAAATCCTATCCGCATCAACTGTCCGGCGGCCAACGCCAGCGCATCATGATCGCCATGGCCTTGGTGCTCGAACCCAAGCTACTGATCGCCGATGAGCCGACCACCGCACTCGACGTCACCACGCAGAAGCAGATCCTGTCGTTGATCCGCGATCTGCAAAAAGATCACGGCACCGCCGTATTGTTCATCACCCATGATATGGGCGTCGTTGCCGAGATCGCCAACCGCGTCGTCGTGATGCGGCGGGGCCGCATCGTCGAAACCGGCGCGCTCGATACCATCCTGCGCACGCCGACTATGGAATACACCCGCAACCTGCTGGCGTCGGTGCCGAGCCTGGTGCCGCGCAACCCACGCCCCGCAAGCACCGAGCCGGTAGTGCTGGAGACCAACGGCCTCGGCAAAGTTTATCGCGAGCGCGGCTTCTTCGGCACTGCGCGCGAGGTCGCCGCCGCGCAGGATGTGACGCTGACGTTGCGCAAGGGCCGCACGCTCGGCATCGTCGGCGAAAGCGGCTCGGGCAAATCCACCGTCGCGCGTTGCATCGTGCGGCTGATCGATCCGACCTCGGGCGAGGTACGGCTGCGCGGCAGCGAAATCTCGTCGCTGTCGCGGCCAATGTTGCGGCCACACCGCAAGCATATCCAGATCGTGTTTCAGGACCCCTATCGCTCGCTCAATCCGCGCGTCACCGTCGGCGAAACCATCGCCGAAGGTCCGATCAATTATGGCGTGCCGCACGCCGAGGCGCTGGCTCGCGCCGGCGAATTGCTCGAACTGGTCGATCTGCCCGCCGACGCCATCTCGCGTTACCCGCATCAGTTCTCCGGCGGCCAGCGGCAGCGTATCGCCATCGCCCGCGCGCTGGCGCTCGATCCCGATGTGCTGGTGGCGGATGAAGCGGTCTCCGCGCTCGACGTCTCGGTGCAGGCGCAGGTGCTGGAACTGCTCGACGAGATTCAAACACGGCTCGGCATCGCGCTGTTGTTCATCACCCATGACCTGCGCGTCGCCGCGCAGATTTGCGACGACGTCGTGGTGATGCAGCATGGCCTCGTCGTCGAACAGGGCCCGGCGCATGAAATCCTCACCCGCCCGCAGCAGGCTTACACCAAACAACTGCTCGACGCTGCCCCCGGCCGCGGCTGGGACTTCGCCAACTTCCGGCCGGTTGATGCCACAGCCGTCGCTTCCGCAACATCATGAGATTCGTAGTTAAAAAAGGCCGTTATTCCGGGGCGCGAGCCCTTCGCGAGCGAGCCCGGAATCCATAACCACTGCAGGGGATATGGATTCCGGGCCTGCGCCGGAAGACGGCGCATCCCGGAATGACAGCACTCAATAAGGTACAACGAGATACTTCCATGACCCGCATCGCCATTGGCGGCTTCCTACACGAGACCAACACCTTCGCGCCGACCAAGGCGACCTATGCCGATTTCGTCCACGGCGGCGGCTGGCCGTCGATGGTGCGCGGCGCCGATGTCCTGACGACGATCCGCAATATCAATGTCGGACTCGCCGGCTTCATCGCCGACGCCGAAGCGCGCGGCTGGGAGATGATCCCGACCATGTTCGCGGCCGCCAGCCCTTGCGCGCATGTCACCGAGGATGCCTACGAGCGCATCGCCAGGGACATCGTCGACGGCATCGCCAACGCCGGTTCGCTCGATGCGGTCTATCTCGATCTGCACGGCGCCATGGTGACGGAACATCTTGACGATGGCGAAGGCGAAATCCTCGCCCGCGTGCGCAAGGCGATCGGCCCAGACTTGCCGCTGGTGGTGAGCCTCGACCTGCACGCCAACGTCACGCCGGAGATGGTGCAACATGCCGACGCACTGATCGCCTATCGCACCTATCCGCATGTCGACATGGCCGACACCGGCCGCGCCTCCGCGAAACATCTCGCGCTGCTGCTCGACGGCCATCGCTATGCCAAGGCGTTCCGGCAACTGCCGTTCCTGATTCCGATCAGCTGGCAATGCACCAACGACGAGCCGTGCAAGGGCATCTATCGCAAGCTCGCGGCGCGCGAGAACGACGACGTGCCGACGCTGTCGTTCGCGCCGGGCTTTCCGGCGGCGGATTTTCCCGGCTGCGGCGCCACGGTGTTCGCTTATGGCCGCACGCAGGCCGAGGCCGACGCTGCGGCGGATAGCGTCGCGCAACTGGTGATCGGCCATGAAAACGATTTCGACGGCCGCATCTATACGCCGGACGACGGTATCCGCCATGCCATGGAGCTGGCGACGCGCGCCAGCAAGCCGATCGTGATTGCCGATACCCAAGACAATCCCGGCGCCGGCGGCGATTCCGATACCACCGGCATGTTGCGCGCCCTCGTCCGCAACAATCCGCGCAAGGCCGCCATCGGCGTCATCTACGATCCCGCTTCGGCCAAGGCCGCGCACGCTGCCGGCGAAGGCGCGACGGTGACGCTGGCGCTGGGCGGCAAGTCGGGCATTCCCGGCGACGCACCGTATGAAGCAAGTTTCTTCGTCGAGAAGTTATCCAACGGCCAATTCGTCGCGCCGGGTCCGTATTACGGCGGCCGCGACATGGACATGGGACCGTCAGCCTGCCTGCGCATCGGCGACGTCCGCGTCGTGGTGTCATCGTACAAGGCGCAACTCGCCGATCAGGCGATGTACCGCTATGTCGGCATCGAGCCGACCGCGCAATCCATCCTCGTCAACAAAAGCTCGGTGCACTTCCGCGCCGACTTCGAACCGATCGCCGAGACGCTCTTGATCTGCGCCGCGCCCGGCGCCATGCCGGCGGATACCGCCGCGCTGCCATGGACGCGACTGCGCCCCGGCGTCCGCATCAAGCCGAACGGCCCGGCTTTCGCGCCGAAAACCTGAACGATCTCGATATTGTTGAGGCCGCCAAGGCCCCCATTGCAAAATCCGGCCGAACCGCCGAAAAGGGGGCGATGCGGGCGTGGCGAAACTGGTAGACGCAACGGACTTAAAATCCGTAGGGCCGCAAGGCCTGTACCGGTTCGATTCCGGTCGCCCGCACCAGTTGCCTCAGAATATCGTTTCTGCGGGTCAGTCGCGCCGCCCCGAGAACAACATGGCACCGGCGACGAACGCCACAGACAACATCGTCAGCGGTGCCGCGCGCACGCTGGTCCGCAACACGTCGACAAACACCGCAGCCGATCTTGCTTGCCAGCTTGCGCCATTCTCAAAGCGCTGGGAAGTTGCCTTTACGTCGACGATGGCACCCTCGACCGCCCGTCGCGCCTTGTTGAGGCTCGCGACGGCTTGATCTTGCGACGCAGGCGTGCCGCTTGCCGAACCCGGTTGCCCAGACGTTAGCGCGTCGCTCATCGGCGATCTCCCTGTGCGAATACTGAATAACGACTTGCACCGGCGTTCGGTTCCGCCAGTCGCAGCCGGACGCCCGCATCCCGTGCATGAACCCAGCGGCGGGTCAGCGCCGACGTCTATTGACTTGCGATGAAGTCGCGGCCGAAAATGCCGCATGCACGCGGTTTCTGCAGTCAATCAAATGCAGGCAAAACCTGCTTTCACGCCTCAGCGCCTACGCCCAGCGTCGCGCTCCGCCGCGCCTCGGACATTATCGCCCCGTCCCCACGATTATTGGATGCTCCCAGATGCCCAACCTCGAACGTATTGAAGGTTTCGCCGACGAGTTGACCGCAATCCGTCGCGATCTGCATGCCCATCCGGAAATCGGTTTCGAGGAGAAGCGCACGTCCGGCATCGTCGCCGACAAGCTGGCGCAATGGGGCATCGAAGTGCATCGCGGCCTCGGCGGAACCGGCGTCGTCGGGGTGTTGAAGGGCAAGGGCAACGGTGGCAAGCGCATCGGCCTTCGCGCCGATATGGATGCGTTGCCGATGGAGGAGAATACCAATCTGCAATGGCGCTCTACCATTCCCGGTCGCTTCCATGGCTGCGGCCACGATGGCCACACCACCATGCTGCTCGGTACCGCGCGCTATCTCGCCGAGACGAAGAACTTCGACGGCACCGTGCATTTCATTTTCCAGCCGGCGGAAGAAGGGCTCGGCGGCGCGCGCGCCATGATCAAGGACGGACTGTTCGAAAAATTTCCGTGCGATGAAATCTACGGGCTGCACAACGCGCCGGATCTCGGTCACGGCGAACTGGCGATCTTCCCCGGCCCCGGCATGGCGGGCGCTGATTTCTTCGACATCACGGTGACGGGCTTCGGCGCGCATGGCGCGATGCCGGAGCAATCGCGCGACCCGGTGGTGATCGCGATGAACCTCGGCCAAGCGCTGCAAAGCATCGTCAGCCGCAACGTCGATCCGTTGCAGTCCGCGGTATTGTCGATCACCAAGATTCATGCGGGCTCGGCTTACAACGTCATTCCGAACGAAGCGGTGCTGTCCGGCACCGTGCGCGCGTTCTCCGACAAGGTGCGCCACATGATCCGCGACCGCATGAAGACGATCGCCGCAGGCATGGCGCACGCCTTCCATGTCGAGATCAAGGTTGATATCCGCGACATCTTCAGCGTGCTGGTCAACAGCGAGGAGCATGCCAGGGTGGTGGCAGATGTCGCTCGCACCGTGGTCGATCCCGCCAAGGTCTACACCAAGTCGCGGCCGAAGATGGGCAGCGAGGATTTCGCCGATATGCTGCACGCCGTGCCCGGCGCCTATTTCTGGCTGGGCCACGAAGGCTCGGTGCCGGTGCACAATCCCGGTTACATTCTCGACGACAAGATTCTGCCGATCGGCGCCAGCATGTTTGCCCGCATCATTGAAACCCGGCTGCCGGTGTCGGCATGACGGCGCTGCACGAGTTCTCCGCCGTCGAACTGCTGTCGGGATATCACAGCAAAGCCTTCTCGCCGAGCGAAGTGCTGGACGATGTGATCACGCACATCGACCGATGGGAGCCGCATATCAAGGCGCTCTATGCGTTCGATCCCGACAGCGCCAGACAAATCGCAAAGGCCTCCACCGCGCGCTGGCAGAAGGGCGAGCCGATCGGATCCCTCGACGGCGTGCCGACCACGATCAAGGAAAACATCGCCACCAAGGGCGTGCCGGTGCCGCTCGGCGCGGCGACGACGACGTTGGTGCCCGCGGCTGCCGATGCCCCGCCATCGGCGCGGTTGCGTGAAGCGGGTGCGGTGATCTTCTCGAAAACGACGATGCCGGATTACGGCATGTTGTCGTCGGGCCTGTCGAGCTTCCATCCCCTTACCCGCAATCCGTGGGATTTGAGCAAGAACCCCGGCGGCTCCAGCGCAGGTGCCGGCGCTGCGGGCGCGGCGGGCTACGGGCCGCTGCACCTCGGCACCGATATCGGCGGCTCGGTACGCTTGCCCGCATGCTGGTGCGGCCTCGTTGCGCTCAAGCCAAGCCTCGGCCGCATTCCGATCGATCCGCCCTATGTCGGCCGCGTCGCCGGACCGATGACGCGTAGCGTCGATGACGCCGCGCTGATGATGAGCGTGCTGTCGCTGCCGGATCGGCGCGACAGCATGAGCCTGCCGCCCGCCGATATCGACTGGCCTGCGCTGGACGCGCCGGTCAAGGGCAAACGCATCGGCCTGCTGCTCGATCTCGGTTTCGGCGACAGGCTGGAGGACGAGGTGCGCAACACCGTGCAGGCAGCGGCGCGCGCATTTGAATCCGCTGGAGCATCCGTGAAAGAGGTTTCCGGCGTGATGACGCGCGAGAACCTCGAAGGGCTCGATGCGTTCTGGCGCGCGCGCTCGTGGGACGACTTGTCGAAGATGCCGCCGGACGTGCGCGCCAAGGCGCTGCCCTATATCTACCAGTGGGCCGAGGGCGGCGCGAAGCTGACCGGCGTCGATGTCGTCCGTGGCTTCAATGCCACCATGGCGATCCGTGCGGCAGCGTCGCAATTGTTCGCCGATCTCGATTATGTCATCTCGCCGGTGTCGCCGGTGGTGAAGTTCAATGCCGAACTCGCCGCGCCGCGCAACGATCCGGCGCAACCGTTCGAACACATCGTCTACACCGTGCCGTGGAACATGGCGGAGAATCCGGCGGCGTCGATCAACGGCGGCTACGATTCTGCGGGTTTCCCGATCGGCGTTCAGATCATCGGCCGCCGCTTCGACGATCTCGGCGTGCTGCGCATGGCCAAGGCGTTCGAGAGCCTGCGCGGTCCGCAGAAGCCGTGGCCTTCGCCGCCGAAGAGCTGAGCCGATGCAGTCATCCTGAGGTGGCGGCGCGCAAGCGTCGCCCTCGAAGGATGAACGGCCGAACGGATCAACGTCATCCTTCGAGGCTCGCTACGCTCGCACCTCAGGATGACGCCCTCCGGCTTAGAGCCCGCAATGACGCCAGAACTTAAGGAGGAACATCCCGCATGGCCTATCAGACGATCAAGTACGACGTCGCCGATCAGATCCTCACCATCACGCTGAACCGTCCCGACAAGCTCAATGCCTTCAACGCGACGATGATGACCGAATTGATCGCCGCGTTCGATCAGGCCGATGCCGACGATAACGTCCGCGCCATCATCGTCACCGGCGAAGGCCGCGCCTTCTGCGCCGGCGCCGATCTCTCCTCCGGCGCCGACACCTTCGACCGCGATGCCAAGCGCGGTCCGGTCAAGCGCACAGCCAGCGGCGATGTCGATTACAGCGATCCGAACATCCGCGACGGCGGCGGTCAGGTGACGCTGCGTATCTTCAAATGCCTGAAGCCGGTGATCGCCGCGGTGAACGGTCCCGCCGTCGGCATCGGCGTCACCATGCAGCTGCCGATGGATATCCGCATTGCCTCGGACACCGCGCGCTTCGGTTTCGTGTTCTCGCAGCGTGGCATCGTGCCGGAAGCGGCGTCGAGCTGGTTCCTGCCGCGCCTCGTCGGTATCTCGCAGGCGCTGGAATGGTGCTATTCCGGCCGCGTGTTTCCGGCGCAGGAAGCGCTCGCCGGCCGCCTTGTCAGCAAGGTCGTGCCGCCGGATCAATTGCTGCCGACGGCGCGTGAACTCGCCCGCAGCTTCATCGAGAAAACCGCGCCCGTATCTGTCGCGCTCATCCGTCAGATGATGTGGCGGATGCTGGGCGCCGACGATCCGATGGAAGCGCACAAGGTCGACAGCCGCGGCATCTACGCGCGCGGCCGTTCCGACGACGTCAAGGAAGGCGTTATGTCGTTCCTCGAAAAGCGCCCGGCGCAATTCAAGAACAAGGTGTCGACCGATATGCCATCGTATTTCCCGTGGTGGGACGAGCGGGGGTACAAGTAGACGCTCTTTCGCGATTTATGAGTACGTCCTTCCGGGGCGTGAGCTCTTGCGAGCGAGCCCGGAATCCATAACCACCACCGGGAGTATGAATTCGTGGCCTGCGCCAAGAGGCGCATCCCGGAATGACGAGTTGATACTCCTTTCAGTGAGACGCATCTTTCGAGGCTCGCCGCGAGCGGCTCGCACCTCAGGATGACGCGCATCACTCCATCATCAGCGCGACGCGGCCGATGGCCTTGCGGTCGATCAATAGCCGCATCGCCTTGGCGACATCGGCGAGCGGCAAGCGATGCGAGATGTTGGGGCGGATGCGCCCGGCTTCCGCCCATTCGGTCAGCGCCTTGATCCGCGCGACGCCTAGCTCCGGATTCTTGCGCGCCGCCTCGCCGGCCCGCACGCCGAGCACGCTGGCGCCCTTGATCAGCACGAGATTGGTGCGCGCAAGGCCGACGCCGCCGGTGAAACCCACAACCAGCAACCGCGCGCCCCAGGCGATGCAACGCATGCTCTCCTCGAACACCGCGCCGCCGACCGGATCGAACACGACATCGGCGCCGCGTCCGTCGGTGAGGTCCTTCACCGCTTCGCGCATCGGCTTGTGCCCGAGCAGGATGCCGTGATCGGCACCGCGCGCCTTGGCCGCCGCCAGCTTCTCCTTGTTCGACGCCGTCACGATCACCGTCGCGCCGAGCAGCTTGCCGACCTCCACCGCCGCCAGCCCGACGCCACCACCGGCGCCATGCACCAGCAGCACCTCGCCCGGCTTGATCTGCGCGCGATCGACCAACGCGTGATAGGCCGTGCCATGCGCCGCCAGAAACGTCGCGCCTTCCGCGTAATCGAATGTCGATGGCAATCGCACCAGATGCTCCGGAGTCACCGCCACCTCATCGGCAAAGCCGCCATGGCGCAGCTTGACGATGACGCGGTCGCCGATCGCAAAGCCGCGCGCATCCTTGCCGACCTCGATGACATCGCCCGCCGCTTCCATCCCCGGTGTGAACGGCAGATCCGGCTTGAACTGATACTCGCCGGCGACCATCAGGATGTCGGGAAAATTGATCCCGGCGGCGCGAATGGCGATGCGGATCTTGCCCGGCGCCAGCGGCATCCGGCAGATCGTCTCCACGCGGAGTTTTTCCGGTGGTCCGAGTTCGCGGCAGACGACGGCCTTCGGCATCAGGCCGCACCCGCCTTTTGCCGCTGCAAGACTTCGCGGATCAACGGCAGCCGGTCGTTGCCGAAATACATGTCGGTCTTGTTGATGAAAATCGTCGGCGAACCGAAGCCGCCGCGCGCCATCACCTCGTCGGTATTGGCCTTGAGCTGGTTCTTCACCGCCTGATCGCCGATGCCCGCGAAGAATTGCGCGGGATCGATCCCAACCTTCTTGCAGATTTCCGTCAGCACGGCGTCTTGCGAGATATCCTTGTCGTCGCCCCAATAGGCTTCGAAAACCGCGGTGGCGAACGGCACCATGGCGTCGTTGCCGAGCCAGATGCAGCCGCGCATCGCCTTGACGCTGTTCACCGGAAACACCGTCGGCGGCATCTTGATGGCAAGCCCGGCCGAACGCGCCCAATCGGCGAGATCCTTTTTCATGTAGCGCGCCTTCGGCACCACGGGCTTGTCGCGCGATGCATAGACGCTGGGATTGACGGTGTTGAAGATGCCGCCGACCAGAATCGGCCGCCACGAGATCGGCTCGCCGAATTCCTTCGCCAGCGGCTGGATGTTGTGGAAGGCCAGATAGGTCCACGGACTGGAGCAATCGAAGAAGAATTCGATCATGGGGCTTCCCTCAATTCACATCGCTAAGACTTCTGTATCGTCTCCCGCCACCCTGGGGCGCCGTCGCACCGCGGCGGCCTCTAAGGGTGACGGCTAAACGCCGTTTGCTCCCATCATCCGTCGAGGCTCGCAAATGCTCGCTCCTCAGGATGACGACTGTGCCGCCGTCCGCCTCCTGCGTCCTACCGTTGCGGCGCACCGATGCCGAACATGATGCGTCGCGATTCATCGTTGAACGGCTCCTTGACGAACTTGCCGATCGCCAGTCCCGCCTGCACCTGCGGCCGCGCGCGCACCTCCGCGTACCAGCGCTTGACGTTGGGATAATCGTCCAGCGTGAAGCCTTGCGCCTTGTGCGTCATCGTCCAGGGGAAACAGGCGATATCGGCAATCGAATAATCGCCGGCGATATAGCGCCCTGCCTTGCCAAGCTGCGTATCCAGCACGCGATACAGCCGCGCCGCTTCGCGGCGGTAGCGATCGATGGCATAGGGAATTTTCTCCGGGGCGTAGAGCAGGAAATGGCCATGCTGGCCGAGCATCGGCCCCAATCCACCCATCTGCCACATCACCCATTGCAGCACGGTGCTACGCCCGCGCATGTCCGAAGGCAACAGCCGGCCGGTCTTTTCGGCGAGATAGATCAGGATCGCCCCCGTCTCGAACACCGAGAAAGGCTCGCCGCCGTCGCTCGGCGCATGGTCGACAATCGCAGGGATGCGGTTATTGGGGCTGATGGCGAGGAATTCCGGCTTGAACTGATCGCCGGCACGGATGTCCACCGGGATGACCGTATACGGCAGCCCCAATTCCTCGAGCACGATCGAAATCTTCCAGCCGTTCGGCGTCGGGGCATAGTGCAGATCAATCATGGGCGTTCCGCTGCGGGAGATCGTTCCTCCATCCTACCCCCCTCTCGATACTTCGGCCAAATCGTATGATGGCATATGTACGTGGCGCTCCAGACATGGCAGACGAGACATAGCCCGTAAATTCCATCGCATGCACAATACCCGAGGAGGCCCCGCCATGCTGTTTCCTGCCACCAATGCCGGCTCGTTGCCGAAACCCGAATGGCTGGCTGAACCCAATACGCTGTGGGCGCCGTGGAAATCCTCCGGTGCCGAACTGGCGCGCGCCAAGCGCGACGCCACATTACTCGCGGTGAAGATTCAGGAAGATGCCGGCATCGATATCCTCACCGAGGGTGAGCAGGCGCGGCAGCATTTCGTCCATGGCTTCCTGGAGAATGTCGAGGGCATCGACTTCGCGCACCGGGTCGAGATGGGCATCCGCAACGACCGTTATAAAGCCATGGTGCCGCAGGTGGTGGCGCCGCTGCGCCTCAAGGGCCGCGTGCACGCCGATGAAGCCCGCACCGCGCGCGCCCACACCACGCGCCAGTTGAAGTTCACACTGCCGGGACCGATGACGCTGATCGACACCGTGGCCGATCGCCACTATGGCGACCGCGTGAAGATGGCGTTTGCCTTCGCCGAATTGCTCAACGAGGAAGCCAAGGCGCTGCAGGCCGATGGCGTCGATGTCATCCAGTTCGACGAGCCCGCGTTCAACGTCTACATGGCCGAGGTCAGCGACTGGGGCATCAAGGCGCTGGAGCGTGCCGCCCAAGGGCTGACCTGCGCCACCGCCGTGCACATCTGCTACGGCTACGGCATCAAGGCCAACATCGACTGGAAGAATGCGCTCGGCGCCGAGTGGCGGCAATACGAGCAAATCTTCCCGGCGATTGCCAAGAGCGCGATCCAGCAGGTCGCCATCGAATGCGTCAATTCGCGCGTGCCGCTCGATCTGCTCAAGCTGCTCGACGGCAAGGTGGTGCAGGCCGGCGTCATCGATGTCGCTAACGACACCATCGAGACGCCGGAGAGCATCGTCAAAACCGTCGAGGCGGTGCTGAAGTTCGTGCCGAAAGAGCGCATCGTGCTCACCACCAATTGCGGCATGGCGCCGATGCGCCGCGACATCGCCGAAGCCAAGCTCAATGCGCTCGGCGCCGGCGCCAAGCTGGCGCGGCAGCGGCTGGGGTGAAAAGATTGCGTGTCGAATCCCGATGATCGTCATGGCCGGGCTTGTCCCGGCCATCCACGTCTTGAATTCGGCAAAGACAAAAGACGTGGATGCCCGGCACGAGGCCGGGCATGACGAACGAAAGTTTGTCGATGTCGCTTAGGCCGTAACAGGCGTCGCTGCACTCGCATGCAGCACTGGCCGATAGCCCGCCAGCAACGCCCGCAACGTCGATGGCGGCGTGATGAGCATCGGCGCGACCGGTGCATCGGTGGTCTCCGCATAGCCATCGAACGACCACCGCAACGCCTTCCCGCCGCGCAGTACATAGCTCCCCTCGCCCGCTTGCACCATCGCCCCATCCGGCAGTTGGTCGAGCGGCAGCGGCAACGCGTGCAGCCGCTTGTTGCGGCCATCGCGCCGCTCGGTATCGAGGATCGCATCCATCTCCTGCGCACGCGGCGGCGGCGTGCCATTGCCTGCCGCCCACGCCGCACGAAAGGCATTGGCATCGGCGCGGCGGCAGAAGAAGCACGGACGATGCCCCGCAGCCAATGCCGTCGCCTCGTCGAGAAAGAACAGTTCGGTCCAGCTTCGTGTCGCCATCACCTTGCGCCGCCAGCCGCGAAACTCGCAGACGCAGGTGATCCACGCCTTGGTGGTCCAGCGGCGATTGAGCAGCGTACGCGTCGCCGGATCGTGGATGATGCCGCGATTGCCGGTGAAGGCGCCACGTTGCGGTGTTGCGACGATATCGCCGAGCGGCGTGACACGGTTCTGCAGGGGCATTATTAGACTCCCTTACGTTCATTTTGTTGCTCGCATCAACCCCACATCGTCATGGCCGGGCTCGTCCCGGCCATCCACGTCTTCTGTTATCGTAGTCAGCCAAGACGTAGATGGCCGGAATAAATCCGGCCATGACGGGTACGATAGCAATCAGTGAACGAGCCGTCAGGCCGTCAAGCCGCGCCGTCGCGGATCGGCGGCTGGAACGACAGGCCGGTGTCCCACGGAAAGAAGATCCAGGTGTCCTGCGAGACTTCGGTGATGAAGGTATCGACCAGCGGCTTGCCCATCGGCTTGGCATAGACCGCGGCCAGATGCGCCTGCGGAAACATCTCGCGCACCACGCGCGCCGTGGTGCCGGTATCGACCAGATCGTCGATCACCAGCAGCCCTCGCCCGCCCTCGCCGCAAAGCTGCGCGACATTATCCGACACAGCCTTGAGGATGGTCATGTTGCCTTTCGACTGATGGTCGTAGCTCGCCAGACAAATCGTATCGATGGTGCGAATGCCGAGTTCGCGCGCCACGATGGCCGCAGGCACCAGACCGCCGCGCGTCACCGCCGCCAGCGCCTGAAACGGCCCGGCGCCGTTCAGCCGCCACGCCAGCACGCGCGCATCGCGGTGGAACTGGTCCCACGACACAGGAAAGGCCTTGTCGGCGCGGGCCTGATCGATACTCTTGTCGGTTTGCTGCGCCACGACGCCCTCTACACCTTGCGAATGACCGCCGTCGCGGTCGCGGTCGCAATGATCTTGTGATCCTGAAGCAACTCGCCGCTGAGCTGGCAAACTTCCTTGCCGCGAAGCACCACGCGGCCAATGCCTTTGAGGGCGCCGGCTTTGGCGGGACGGTGAAACTGGACATTGAGACTAACCGTGGGCGCAAACTCGTTGGCGTCGAGCGTGGCAACCAGCGCCGGTCCCATGGTGTCGTCGAGCATGGCGGCAAGAAATCCGCCCTGCACGTTACCGACCGGATTGAGGAATTCGGGCTTGGCGTCGAAGTGAACCTCGATCGTGCCGCGATCCGGATCGATCAGGCCGAACTCGATACCCAGCGTCTTGGCGCAAGCCGGCGCTGGCCGCTTGCCGTCGACGATTTGCCAGAAGAGTGAATTCCTGTCCGCCATCGCTTGCACTCGTCGTCCCGTGATCTGCTAGCGCGCCGCCTTCAGTCCTTCCACCATCGCTTTCACCGCGTCCATCGCCGCGGTCAACTTAGCCTGGTCGCGCGAGCGCACCACGAGATTGGTGTTGGGTTGCTGGTTTTCGTCGAGAAACGGATAGCTGCCGATGATGGTGTCCGGATGCGCGTTGGCGATCTCGCGCAGCGGCCCGCCGACATCGCCTTCGCGCGCATTGGCGCGGACCGATTCCGACAGCATCTTGACGCCGGATTTCAGTTTCGGTGCGACGATATCCATCATCGCCTGCATGATCGACGGCACACCCGCCATGACGATGACATTGCCGATCATGAAGCCGGGCGCGAGAATAGTCGCGCTCTGGATCAGGTCGGCGCCGTCGGGAATGCGCGCCATGCGCAGCCGCGCCTCGTTGAGATCCTGCCCCTTGAAGCGCTCGCGGAACCGCGCCACCACCTCCGGGTGATGATCGATGCCGACGCCGAAAGCCTTGGCGACGCTGTCGGCGGTGATGTCGTCATGGGTCGGCCCGATCCCGCCGGTGGTGAACACGTAGTTGTAGCGGTGCCGCAGCGCGTTCAGCGCCGCGATGATGTCGGCCTCGTCGTCGGCGACGACGCGCACCTCCTTCAGGTCGATGGCGATATTGGTCAGGTACTCGGCGATGAAGCCGATGTTCTTGTCCTTGGTCCGCCCGGACAGGATTTCGTCGCCGATGACGAGGATTCCCGCGGTCACAATCTCGCTCATCAAATACCCCGCTCATGCTGAAGCTGCCGCTGCGGATATCGTAGCCGCCGGCAACTGCCGCTGAAATAAGCATTTCATCGCCCGTATTTCGGGCAATGTTTGCGAACTTTGTAGCAAACGCTGCAACTCCATGCATATCGCGCTGGCCCGAGCCTTGCTACCATCCGTTTCAGTAATGCACCGCTTGCATGGTCTCGGGGGACTTCCCACCAGATGGCAACAGCGTTCGACGAGATGCATGGCGCCGGCGAAACCATCCGCCCGGCCTATCAGGAACTAGCCCGCTGGCTTGCGGATCTGCCGCCGGATGCGCTGGAATACCGCCGGCAGGAGGCCGAACTGCTGTTCCGCCGCATCGGCATTACCTTCGCCGTCTACGGCGACACCGAGGCGCAGGAGCGGCTGATCCCGTTCGATTTGGTGCCGCGCATTCTTGCGGCAAAGGAGTGGGCGCTGCTCGAGCGCGGCCTGAAGCAGCGCGTCAAGGCCATCAACCTGTTTCTGCGCGACATCTATCACGGCCGCGACATTCTCCGCGCCAAGCTCATTCCCGACGACCTGATATTTCAGAATCCGGTGTTCCGCCCGGAGATGAACGGCCAGAACGTACCGCACGATGTTTACGTCCACATCGCCGGCATCGACATCGTCCGCGTCAGCCCGGACAATTTCTTCGTGCTGGAAGACAATGCGCGCACGCCCTCCGGCGTCTCCTACATGCTGGAGAACCGCGAAATCATGATGCGTCTGTTTCCGGACCTGTTCGCGCGGCATCGCGTCGCCCCGGTGGAGCGCTATCCCGACGAATTGCTGGCGACGCTGGCATCGGTCGCGCCGCATAGCGCCTCGGTCGAGCCGACCGTCGCGCTGCTGACGCCGGGTGTCTACAATTCGGCCTACTACGAGCATTCGTTTCTCGCCGACAAGCTCGGCATCGAACTGGTCGAAGGCCGCGACCTCATCGTCAAGAACGAAGAAGTGCTGATGCGCACGACCGAAGGGCTGAAGCGCGTCGATGTCATCTATCGCCGCGTCGATGACGATTTTCTCGATCCCCTCACCTTCCGTCCGGATTCCGTGCTCGGCGTGCCGGGCCTGATGTCGGCCTACATGGCCGGCAACGTGACGCTGGCGAACGCCGTCGGCACCGGCATCGCCGACGACAAGGCGATCTACAGCTATATGCCGGACATCGTGCGGTTCTATCTCGACGAGGAGCCGATCCTGAAGAACGTCCCGACCTGGCGCTGTCGCGAGCCGGACGATCTCGCTTACGTGCTGCAGCATCTCGACCGACTGGTGGTGAAGGAAGTGCATGGTTCCGGCGGTTACGGCATGCTGATCGGCCCCGCCGCGACCCGCGCCGAGATCGAGGACTTCCGAGCCAGACTGAACCACGATCCGTCCGGCTTCATCGCGCAGCCGACACTGGCGCTATCCACCTGCCCGACCAGCACGGCATCCGGGCTGGCGCCGCGCCACGTCGATCTGCGCCCGTTCGTGCTGACGGGACGTCAGCGCATGACGGTGGTGCCGGGCGGCCTCACCCGCGTCGCGCTGCAGGAAGGATCGCTGGTGGTGAATTCGAGTCAGGGCGGCGGCACCAAGGACACCTGGATTCTCGACGACGAGACGTGACTCTTACCCACGCGCAAGGAGACCGGCAAACCGCATGTTATCCCGCACCGCTGAGAACCTGTACTGGCTGGCGCGTTACGTCGAGCGCGCGGAATATCTCGCGCGCACCATCGAGGCGACGCTGCGCGCCACCGCTTTGCCAAACGCCTACGTCGGCAAGACCAACGAGTGGGATTCCGCACTGCTCACCGCCGGCGTCGCGGATGGATTCTACCGCCACTACGACGAGGCCGACGAGCGCAATGTCATCGACTATCTCGCGTTCTCGCTGGACAATCCGTCGTCGATCCGCAACTGCATGGATAACGCCCGGCTCAATTCGCGCTCCGTCCGCACCGCGTTGACCGGTGAAATGTGGGACACCATGAACAGCGGCTGGATCGAGCTGCAGCAGATGTGGCACAGCGTGCGGACGCGCGAGCAACTCGCCACATTCGTGCGCTTTGTTCAGGAGGTTTCGCTGCGCTTCGATGGCTCAGCCTATCGCACCATGCTGCGCAACGACGCCTACTGGTTCTCTCGGCTCGGCCTGCATCTCGAACGCGCCGACAACACCGCACGCATCCTCGACGTCAAATATCACATGCTGCTGCCGGAGAAAGAACATGTCGGCGGCCCGCTCGATTACTACCAGTGGACCTCGATCCTGCGTTCGGTGTCGGCGCTCACCGCCTATCATTGGGTTTACCGCGACACGCTCAAGCCGTGGCTGATCGCCGACCTGCTGATCCTCAATGACTCGCTGCCGCGCTCGCTGGCAAGCTGCTATGGCAATCTGGTCCGCAACCTCGACCAGATCGGCGTTGCCTACGGCCAGCATGGACCGTCGCAGCGCCACGCGCGCGGCATCCGCAACCGGCTGGAGCACGCCAGAATGGACGACATCTTCCAGCACGGCCTGCACGAGTTCATTCAGGAATTCCTTGGCGACAATTCACGGCTGGGTGAAATCATCGCCACGCAATATCTCAGTTGAGCAAACCTGCGCGCCGCCGCGCGATCCGGATACCGACATGCGCCTGCATCTGTCTCATGCAACGACCTACAGCTACGCGCCGCGCGCAAGCGGCATCATCCAGATTCTGCGCATGACGCCGCGCAACCACGACGGGCAGTATGTCGCCGACTGGCAGATCGATGTCTCATCGGACTCGCGGCTCGACATGCAACGCGATGCTTTCGGCAACATCACTCACATCCTGACTCAAGGTCCGACCAGCGAACTGACCATCAGCGCCGAGGGGATCGTCGAAACGCAAGACACCGGCGGTGTGCTGCGCGGGACCGATGAACACTTCCCGCCCGGCCTGTTCCTGCGCGCCACGCCCTTGACGAATAGCGATGCGGCGATGTCCGCCCTGACAGCAAACCTCGCGGCCGATCCTCGAGCCGACGCGTTGGGATTTCTTCATAAGCTGATGGTCCGTCTCAACGCCGACATGACGTTCGATCCGGACCCGACGCACAGCGGCACCTCCGCCGTCGAGGCCTTCACGCTGAAACGCGGCGTGTGTCAGGATTACGCGCATATCTTCATTGCCTGTGCCCGCAAGGCCGGCATTGCCGCACGCTTCGTCACCGGCCATTTTCGCCGCATCGACGGCATCGTGCATCAGGATGCCGGGCATGCCTGGGCCGAAGCCTTCGTTCCCAAACTCGGCTGGGTCGGCTTCGATCCGGCCAATGGCATCTGCACCACCGATGCGCATGTCAGGGTTGCAATCGGGCTGGACTATCTCGGGGCGGCGCCGGTGCGCGGCGCACGCTATGGCGGCGGGCTGGAAACCATGCATGTCGCCGTGACGGTGGATCAGGCCGGGCGGCAAAGCCAGTCGCAATAGGTTCTCCGCCGCGCCGGATGGTTGCCGAAACCGCCTCATTTGCGTAAGACGCAGGAGGCGTTTTGGGAACGACACGATGACGTATTGCTGCGGAATTCTGGTGCGCGATGGCCTGGTCATGATCGCCGACACGCGCACCAATGCGGGTCTCGATAACGTTTCGACCTTTCGCAAGCTGCATATCTTCAAGAACCCCGGCGAGCGCATCATGGCGATTGCCAGCGCGGGCAATCTCGCCATCAGCCAATCGGTGCTCAGCACCTTGAGCGAAGGTCTGCAGGATCCGATCACGGGCGAAACCGAAACGCTGATGAACGCGCCGACGATGTTTCAGGCCGCGCAACGCATCGGCCGCGCCATCCGCCACATCAATGCCACCGAGGGCGTCGCGCTGCACGCCGAGGATATCAACTTCGACGTCTCATTCCTGTTCGGCGGCCAGATCAAAGGGTCGCGCATGCGACTCTATATGATCTACCCCGCCGGCAACTTCATCGAATGCACCGTCGATACGCCCTATCTGCAGATCGGCGAACACAAATACGGCAAGCCGGTACTCGACCGCGCCATGCATTACGATGTCGAACTGTACGATGCGCTGAAGACCGGCCTGATCTCGATGGACTCGACGATGCGCTCAAATCTCGGCGTCGGCCTGCCGATCGATCTTCTGCTGGTGCGCAGCGATGTCTGCGACGCCGAACTCAGCCATCGCATCGAGGAAAACGAACCCTACTTCCACGACCTGCGCTCGCGCTGGTCGGCGGCGTTGCGCGCCGCGCACCAGAATATTCCGCGCCCGCCCTACAAGAGCGAGCCCTGAAAGATCGGCAGCCTCACAATGCGGCGCCGGTCATTGCCGGGCTCGATCCGGCAATCTATTATTCGCAGCACAACGATCCGGACTCCCGGCGACCGGGACGTTCGCGACAACACATAGGGCGGAAATTCATGACCACTTCCAGCAAGATTGCGCTCGTCACGGGTGCGGGCACCGGCGTCGGGCGCGCGGCATCGCTGGCGCTGATGAAGGCAGGATACACCGTGGTGCTGGCCGGCCGCCGCCGCGACAAGCTGGAGGAAACACAAAAGCTCGGCGCCACACACGGCAAGAGCCTGCCTGTCCCCGCCGACATGGCCGATCCCGCCTCGATTGCCGCCTTGTTCGCCAAGATCACCGACAGTTTCGGGCGGCTCGACGTGCTGTTCAACAATGCCGGCATGGGCGCGCCGCCGGTGCCGTTCGAAGACCTCAGCATCGAGCAATGGAAAGCCGTGGTCGATACCAACCTCACCGCGCCGTTCCTGTGCACACAGCATGCCTTCCGCATCATGAAGGACCAGACGCCGCGCGGCGGCCGCATCATCAACAACGGCTCGATCTCCGCGCACGCGCCACGGCCGTTTTCGGCGGCTTACACCTCGACCAAGCACGCCATCACCGGGTTGACCAAATCGAGCAATCTCGATGGCCGCGCTTACGACATCGCGGTCGGCCAGATCGATATCGGCAACGCGGCGACACCGATGACGGACCGCATGGTCGAGGGCGTGTTGCAGCCGGACGGCCGCAAGATGCCGGAGCCGCGCATGGACGCCGACGCCGTCGGCAACGCCGTCGCCTACATGGCGAGCCTGCCGCTCGATGCCAACGTGCTCTTCATGACGGTGATGGCGACCAAGATGCCGTTCGTCGGCCGCGGGTAAAGCACAGCGTTATCCCAAGGTTGACCCCTCACTCTGTCGCCCCTGAGGTGGCTGTGTTCTTGTTCGGCCGATAAAAAGTTTAGACGGCGTCATCCTGAGGTGCGAGGCGCTCTGCACGCCGAGCCTCGAAGGATCGCCGCCGCCCTTCGAGGCCGTCGCTTCGCGCCGGCACCTCAGGGTGACGGGTAAACGCTGCGATCCATACCGACCACGCGCCGCCCCTACTCCAACCTCTCGACCTTGCGCAGCGTGGGAAACAGTTTCATCCACAACAGCGCCACCGCGATGGTACCGACACCGCCGAGCACCGCTGCAGGAACGGTGCCGAGCAATGCCGCCGTCACGCCGCTTTCGAACTGGCCAAGCTGGTTCGACGCATTGATGAACAGGAAGTTCACTGCGCCGACGCGGCCGCGCATGTCGTCAGGCGTCGCCAATTGCACCAGCGAGAAGCGGATGACGACGCTGACGGTATCGGCCGCGCCCATCACCGCCAGCGCCAGAATCGATAGCCACATCGCCGTCGATACGGCGAACACAATGGTCGCCACGCCGAACACGATGACGGCTTGAAACATCCGCATGCCGACACGGGTCTCGATGGTGAAGCGCGTCAGCACCGCCGTCATCAGCAAAGCGCCGACCGCGGGTGCGGCCCGCAGCAGGCCAAGCCCCCACGGCCCGGCATCGAGAATATCGCTCGCATAGATCGGCAGCAGCGCCACCGCACCGCCGAGCAGCACGGCGAAGAGATCGAGCGAGATGGTGCCGAGAATGGCCGGGTTGTGCCGCACGAATGACACGCCGGCGAACACCGCCTTCAACGACGTCGCAGTGTGGCTGACGACGGCGCGCTCGCGCACGATGACAACCGCGAGCAACGCGCCCAGCAGCCACAGCACGAGCATCACGACATAAGGCAGGCTCGGCGCCACCGCATAGGCAAGGCCGCCGACCGCAGGCCCGGTGATGGTGACGACCTGCGCCGCACCCGTCGAAATCGCCGTGCCGCGCTGCACCTCGCCTTCCGGCACGACGCCCGGCAGCAACGCGGCGATGGCCGGGCTTTCGAAACCGGTCGCCAGACCGAGTACAGTCATCGCGATGAATATTCCCGGCACGCTGATCCAGCCGCCGAACGTGCCCAGTGCGAGATATGCGGCGGTCAGCGCCTCGACGAGCTGACAGAGCGCGATGACCCAACGGCGATCGTAATGGTCCGCGGCATGCCCGGCGACGAACACCACCAGCGCCGAGGGCACGAACTGCACCAGCCCGATCATGCCGAGATCGAAGGCGGAGCCGGTCAGTTCATAGACCTGCCAGCCGACCGCGACGGCCGCGATCTGCGTGGCGAACCGCGTGCAACTGCGCGTGCCGAGATAGAACAGGAATGGCCGGTGGGTGAAGAGCATGAGACTCGCGACAGCAACGCCGGATCGGCGTCATCGGCTATAGCATGCCGCCCGCATCTAGCGAGGGCCGCAAATGGCGGGCTCGACCTCTCAGGCCGCATGACTGTGCTGTTGGCAGCAACGCGCGACTCCTTATCTTCCGCGGTAGCTTTTGTCGTCGCTGCGAAAGCAGGGGCCCATTCCCCCTTAAGCTGGATGAGGTCAGAGCGCTTGGTCATTGCGAGCACCCGGATCGGCGCTTTGCGCCGTCCGAGCACAGGCTCCGCGAAGCAATCCAGAAGCCACAAGGAAGGACTGGATTGCTTCGTCGCTAAAGCCCGTGCTTGGACAGTGCGTAGCACTGATCCAGGTACTCCTCGCAATGACGTAAGGGACGACGCCGTATTTACAGTTGCGGCCGATGTCTATGCCGGCAGCTCTTCGGTCCCGAAATCCGCCGGCAGGATGATCTCGAGCAATTCGGCATCTTCAGAATAATCGTTGATCTTGTGCTTGATCTTCGGCGGCTGCGTCCACGCGCTGCCCTGCCGCATGATGATCTCGCCCTGCCCCTCGAGTTCGGTTTTCACCCAACCCTTCAGCACGTAGACCATCTGGAATTCGGTGTCGTGGAAATGCAGCTTCGATACCACCGCGGGATCGCACGGCTCGGTGAAGCGCAGCACATGCGCGCGCACCATGCCGTCGGTGGCATCGACGATGCCGAGATCGCGATACTGCGCATAGGCGCGCAGACCGGATTCGAAATCGGCGTTGTTATAATGACTGACGGCGACACGCTGCGGCATGCGTGCAGGCTTGGCCGGTCGAGTGCTGGCGGCGCGCGTAGGATTCGCGGCCACGTTGCCGCGCGCGGCCTTGCTGGCGCGCGCTGTCGTGACACGGCGCGATTTCGCCGCGACAGCTTTCGCGGCCTTGCCTTTCGCGGATTTGGCTTTGGCAGCTGTCTTCACTGCAGGCTTGCGCGCTTTGGATGTCTTGCGCGCGGTGGATTTTGCGGCGGTGCGGGTTTTGCTTCGCTTGGACTTCGCCATCGATCGTCTCCCTTCCGGCAATTGCGGCGATGCAGACTCACCGTCGTGTGAGTCAGCATCGCATCGCGGAAGGTTAGTCGCGCGGGCCTCGAGCGACAATGCGCAATCGCGGCGCGCATGGATCACAATGTCGGCGATGACGTGCGCCGCGTTGCGCGCTCAGTGCAACCGGAAGACGCCGTCGACGGCGCGCAGTTCGGCCGGCTTGATGAGTTTCGAATGCGCCACCGTCACCGAGAACAGCGGACCGTCCAACGACTTCTCCCAGAACGCGAGAAAATCCTGCAGCGCGGGAAACTTCGGGAACAGGTCGTAGTCCTGCCAGACGTAGGATTGCAGCAGCCACTTCCGATCCGGGCGGCGATAGAGAATTTCTGCCGTTGTCAGCCCGTAGCCCAGGACCTGCTTGCGAAAGTCCTCGGACACCTCACCCTTCGAGACCATGCCATACCTCCTCGGGAGGCAGCGCCGCGGCAAACAGGGGCCGGCTTTGCGGAAGCGCTTCAACCTCCTCCGTGACCGCCTCCGGACCAACGAACCGCTTGGCCACCAGATCCAAAGCCGAGTCATGAAGAAAATGTGACGCACGTGACCCGCTCATCACAAGCTTAAAAGTTTAATAATGTGTATATAATTCCAGCGTTAGCAGCGACTTACCGCAACTGCTAACAGCACAGGGAGTGGTCCCCGGCACCCCGCGTTAACAACGCCGCACGGAAGTTGGCAGTCGTTCCCTCAGAGCGCCAAAATTTTTGCCACCGCCCCTTGCCCATTGGCGCCGCCCAGACTATCTCCAGAAGGTCGCGATAGCACTCACCTATCTCGACTGCTAATTCCAAAACACTAACGTCATCAATTTGTTAGGAGGACTGCATGAAATTCCGTCCGCTTCACGACCGCGTCGTGGTCAAGCGCATCGACGCCGAAGAGAAGACCGCAGGCGGCATCATCATTCCAGACAGCGCCAAGGAAAAGCCCTCGCAGGGCGAGATCCTTTCGGTGGGTCCCGGCGGCCGCGACGAGTCCGGCAAGCTGATCCCGATCGATCTCAAGGTTGGCGATCGCGTGCTGTTCGGCAAATGGTCGGGCACCGAAGTCAAGATCGACGGTCAGGAAGTCCTGATCATGAAGGAGAGCGACATCATGGGCGTTCTCGAAGACTCCGCCGCGAAGAAGAAGGCCGCCTGAGCGCCCTTCCCCGTCCCGTTCACTTTCAAGGAAATCCAACATGGCTAGCAAAGAAGTCAAATTCGGCGTCGAAGCGCGCGACAAGATGCTGCGCGGTGTCGACATCCTCGCCAATGCGGTGAAGGTCACGCTCGGTCCGAAGGGCCGCAACGTCGTGCTCGACAAGTCGTTCGGCGCTCCCCGCATCACCAAGGACGGCGTCACCGTCGCCAAGGAGATCGAGCTCGAGGACAAGTTCGAGAACATGGGCGCGCAGATGGTGCGCGAAGTCGCCTCGAAGTCCGCTGACGCGGCCGGCGACGGCACCACCACCGCCACCGTGCTGGCGCAAGCCATCGTCAAGGAAGGCGCCAAGTCGGTTGCGGCCGGCATGAACCCGATGGACCTCAAGCGCGGCATCGACCTCGCCGTCGAGGCAGTCGTCGCCGACCTGCAGAAGAATTCCAAGAAGGTCACGTCGAACGAGGAGATCGCCCAGGTCGGCACCATCTCCGCCAACGGCGACAAGGAAATCGGCGACTTCCTCGCCAAGGCGATGCAGAAGGTCGGCAACGAAGGCGTCATCACCGTCGAGGAAGCCAAGTCGCTCGACACCGAACTCGATGTCGTCGAAGGCATGCAGTTCGACCGCGGCTACATCTCGCCGTACTTCGTCACCAACGCCGACAAGATGCGCGTTGAAATGGACGACGCCTACATCCTCATCAACGAGAAGAAGCTGTCGTCGCTCAACGAGCTGCTGCCGCTGCTCGAGGCCGTGGTGCAGACCGGCAAGCCGCTGGTCATCGTCGCGGAAGACGTCGAAGGCGAAGCGCTCGCCACCCTCGTCGTCAACCGTCTGCGCGGCGGCCTGAAGGTTGCCGCCGTCAAGGCGCCGGGCTTCGGCGATCGCCGCAAGGCTATGCTGCAGGACATCGCGGTGCTGACCGGCGGTCAGGCCATCAGCGAAGACCTCGGCATCAAGCTCGAGAACGTCACGCTGCAGATGCTCGGCCGCGCCAAGAAGGTGATGATCGACAAGGAGAACACCACCATCGTCAACGGCGCCGGCAAGAAGGCCGACATCGAGGCGCGCGTGGCGCAGATCAAGGCGCAGATCGAGGAAACCACCTCGGATTACGACCGTGAGAAGCTGCAGGAGCGTCTCGCCAAGCTCGCGGGCGGCGTCGCGGTGATCCGCGTCGGCGGCGCGACGGAAGTCGAAGTGAAGGAGCGCAAGGATCGCGTTGATGACGCGATGCATGCGACCCGCGCTGCGGTGGAAGAAGGCATCGTGCCGGGCGGCGGCGTCGCTCTGCTGCGCGCCTCCGAGCAGCTCAAGCGCATCAGGACGCAGAACGACGACCAGAAGACCGGCGTCGAGATCGTCCGCAAGGCGCTGTCGGCTCCGGCTCGCCAGATCGCCATCAACGCAGGCGAAGACGGCTCCGTCATCGTCGGCAAGATCCTCGAGAAGGAGCAGTACAACTACGGCTTCGACTCGCAGAGCGGCGAATACGGCAACCTGGTCTCCAAGGGCATCATCGACCCGACCAAGGTGGTGCGTGCGGCGATCCAGAACGCGGCTTCGGTCGCGGCGCTGCTGATCACCACCGAGGCGATGATCGCCGAGCTGCCGAAGAAGAACGCCGGCGGCCCCGCAATGCCTCCGGGCGGCGGCATGGGCGGCATGGATTTCTGATCCAGCGGCTCAGGCGATTACATCAATCGAAAATACAAAACCCCGGCAGCGATGCCGGGGTTTTTGTTGTAAGTCACATTCGTTATTGCCCGGCTCGGCACGACAAGCCGCGCCCTTTTGCTTATTGACCCCTCTATGTCAGATATTCAACCATCTGATGGTTCGAATCAAAAAAGGCACCCTCACGGGTGCCTTATCTCTGGGAAGTCGAGGATTCGTCCACCCGAAGGTAACTGCCAATCTGATCTCGACTTTTCGGCTCCTAGAATAAAGGTCAGGGATAAAAAGTCAATGGCGTTCCAAGACGAAGATGTCGCACCAATTACCCTTCTATTGTCGCCTGAGCGTCTGGGTAAACTTACCCAGCTTACGGGTTCCGCCCACACAGCAGTCGAATTGCACCAAGAAACCCTTAGTCTCGGTGCGTCGCTAATGAATACAACCGCAACGATCGAAATCGCTTTGCGAAACTCCATCTGCGAGATTCTCAGCCAACACTTTCGAAAGCCCGATTGGCTCCGGCAACCACCGCTCCCTTTTCAATGGCGCGAATCTGAAACGAAAAAAGTCGCACTAGCATTAGATAGCGCCAGACGGGCCGAATATTCAAAGCTGTCGCAAGCTGAAAAGGCGGAATTGGACGTAAAAGCATTCCCAAGTGGAAGACCACCCAATACTCCTCATCTAAGGCGAGTACGGGCACGACGGGAACACATCATAGTCACAGAAGGAAAGGTTATAGCGGAGCTTACACTATATTTCTGGAAACGGCTTTACGGCCACGAATACGAACAAACACTTTGGCGCACCGCCTTAAAACGCACTTTTCCCAACAAGAAGATTGGGCGAGCAGATGTGGCTCAAAAACTTGAAGATATTTATCAGTCGCGAAACAGACTGGCCCATCATGAGCCAGTGCTGCACAAAAGATTTGAAGACACATTGTCCGCGATAAAGTTTGTCATCGAAAATCTTGGAACTCGTTCGCCGAGTACCGACACACCCCTCTCTCGACTATTAACTGAACAAATTCATAGCGTCACCGCGCAGGCCAAAACTCTTCATGATCGCTTGGCGTCCTTCAAGATCGAGCCCAACAGTTTGCCGAAAAGTCAGCGGCACTAATTTAGAAGTTCGGGATGCTCGTTGAGATAACCCCAAGCCCAAGGCTGTATAATGTAGTCAAACCCATGGATCGTGCCCATCGAACTTCCGCGAACAATAATTTTTGCATTCTGCAAAGCATTGACCACTCCACTTTGTAGAGGAAGGCTCTGACTTCGCGTTCGATTATCAACGTAAAAGGCCAAAATTTCTTTTTCCTCAGGTGTCAAATTGTGAAGATGCCTTCTATGCTGCCGCACCCAAAGAGCTTGATTTATCCACGGCCAAACGAATGAAACTACTGACGACAGAATCGTTGTTACAACGATGCAAATCGCAACAACAAAACTTAGACCAATATACAAGCGGTATTCTGTAACAAGTTGAGTCAATCCGAGTATCTGCAAAAAATGTTCGTTGGCGAACAAAAGAACTCCGGCAGCAGTGCCTACTGAGAATATTATCTTGGTAGGTAGTTTTAGAGCAGTCACTGCAGCACTAATATCAATCATTGCACTCTTCTAGTCTTTCTCATGAAACGAATGGGAAAGTCTGCCTCCAGAGCCATCTATATAGCAAGCGGTTCAACCGATTTTACGTCATTTTCTATCGTAAGATTACACTCTTATCATCCGCCGTGATCGAGTGCTATCGCGACCGTTACGGTTCGGGGGCTACATGCGGTGGCCGCTTCGGGCGATCAATTCGTTTCTGTGAAAAATAGTCCGCGCAGCTGACGGCGCGACTCTCGAACGACCGTAGTTGCGTAGTCCCAGACGTGGCAAGACGTGGATCGCGGGACAAGCCCGGCCATGACGAGTCATCGGGATAATGCGGCGCGCGGCTTCGCGACACCCCTCGCATCATCACTCCACCGACCGCGTCGCCACCCCTACCCCTGCTTGAACATCTCCATCGCGCGTTTCTGTAACTCGGCGTCGCTGACGTCCTCGATGTGCGTGGCGATGTACCATTGATTGCCGGCGGGATCGGTGACGCCGCCGGAACGGTCGCCGTAAAACATGTCCGTCGGCGGCATGATCTCCTTGCCGCCCGCCTTGATCGCGGCGGCGTAGACCTCATCGACATTCCGCACATAGACATAGAGCATCGCGGGCATCGCCTTGGCGCGCTCCGACGCATTGCCGATCATCACCCGCGCATCGCCGACGCGCAGCGTCGCGTGCATCAGCTTGCCGTCCGGCCGCCGCGTCGGCCGATGGTCGAACTCCGCGCCGAACGCCTGCTGCATGAAGGCGATCACCGCCTTGGCGTCGTCGGCGACGAGATAGGGCGTGACCGTGTGAAATCCATCGGGAACGGGCTTGGCGGTCGAGGACATCGCGATCTCCTTGCAAGCGGGTGACACCGTGACGGCACGCAGGTTAACACGCCGCGGCGCGAGACGTTTCCGGATCGCGGCTGACGCGACGCCGCAGCATGCGGAACCCCGTCACCCTGAGGCGCTGTCGCGCAGCGACAGCCTCGAAGGGCGACGGCCGCATCCCTCGCAGCCCACGCTTCGCGTGCCGCACCTCAGGATGAGGGCAAACTCAAAACCCTTGACAAATTCGCAAAACTAGGATTTAATTCCTCTTGTCTCGTCCCGATGAGAGGGGCGTATCGCGATCGTCACGGTTCGCGGGGCGGGATGCGGTGGCCGCTGGCGGCGCTCGGTTCGTGGCTGTGAAAAGCAGCGCGAACGACGACAACGCTGTTCGCGGACGTCCGAAGTCGCGTGGTCCCGGCGTCGCGATGCTGACGTCGAAAGGATACGGGAGGGTCCGTCGCCCGCGTGGCGGTGGACAACACTCACGATCAAGAACGGTGGCGAAAAAGCCGTCCACCGGGGAGAGCGCGAACGAGGCCGTTCCAACCATCGTGTGCGGAACGCCGGACGGTGTCCGGTGCGACCGTGGCGACGACACTCGTGTGCTTTTTACTTTTGCACACGGGGCTGCGGACGCGATCGGAGCGTCCGGCGTTCCGCGCGCCCTCTTACGAGGGCGAAGGGACAAGCGCCCCACCCGTTCGCATCGCGCGCGGGAACAATTCGGCATGCGCCGAAGCGATTAGCACTTCGATCAATTGTCAGCACGGCACCGCGAGGCCTAAGACCAAAAGACAATCATCGTCAGGAAACGCCATGTTCGCAGTGATCTTCGAGGTGCAGCCAAAAGCCGACAAGTGGGACGCCTATCTGGGTTACGCCAAGGCGCTGAAGCCGGAGATCGAGAAGATCGACGGTTTCGTCTACAACGTCCGCTATCGCAGCCTGACGCGCGAGGGGCTGCTGGTGTCGCTGTCCGGCTGGCGCGACGAGAAGGCGCTGATCCGCTGGCGCACCCACGCGCTGCATCACAGCGTGCAGGAGAAAGGCCGCTTCGAGGTGTTCGGCGACTATCACCTGCGCGTCGGCGAGATCACCGGCGACAGCCGGTTGCCGGCCGGGCACGAGCTGCGCGATCAGCGGCTCGATACCACCGCCGCCGGCAAGGCCACGACGGTGACGCTGATCGATGCATCGCGAGACGCGGTGTGGATGAAGAACGCCGGCGCCGACGCGGTCGCGGCGTGGCTCGGGCTCGATACCAAGGCCGACGGGCTGGTGGCGTGGGATGTGTTCGACGCCATCCTGACGCCGGGCGATGCCATCCTGCTGCTGTCGTGGCGCGACCAGGCGGCGGCCGACGCGTTCGAGGCGCGCGCGGCGTTGCCGGATGGCGCGCGGGTGCGGCGCGTCCGCATCATCCGCGATTACGGCATGTTCGATCGCCGCGAGGCGCCGCAATTCTATCCGGACGTCAAGGGAGGCGCGACGATTCACGCATGACGCCGCGCGCGGCGGCGCTCACTTCGCGAGTTCGGGCGGCGGTGAGCGGTCCAGCACATCGCCCTTGGCGCCATCGAGCAGATCGAGCGCGAAGGTTTCGATCAGCAGCGGCCCGCGATGGCGCTGCAATTCGGCGACGCGCTCGACTTTGGCGAAGGTCTGCTGCAGTTCGGGATGCGGCACGTCGATGTCGTCGATGAACAGCAGCTTGCCGTTCAGCGTCGCGGCATCCGGCTCCGGCATGTTGACCCAGCGGATACGCTCGAAGCGTTCGGCGACGCAGGTGCCTTTCGGGAGGTAGAACCTGAGCCAGCCGGTGGTGCCGTAGTCCATCGTCAGCACGCAAGTCGCCCCGGTCCGCGCGCGCACGGTTTCGATGTTTTGCGCCAGTTCGCGCCAGCCGACGCCGACGCTCCTCACGCTGGCATCCCTGCGGTATGCGCTCAGCACGCCAGTGTTGGCCTGCACGACGAGAGCCACGAACATCGCGACCCCACCCGCCACTGCCCAGCGCCGGCAGAAATCAACGAGACGCTGCGCCCGCTCGCCCCACGTCACGGCGTTGGCCGCCACCGCCGCGGCCATGACAAAAGCCGGATACACCGGCCCGAACCAGTTGGCTTCGACGCGGCTATGCAGCGAATGCCAGACGAAATACAGCACGATGATCCACAGCATGGCATTGATCAGCGTACGCACCGCGAGCACCCCGGCACGGCGCGTCAGCAAGGCGTACAGGCCCATCGCACCGAGAATGAAAACCAGCGGCGTTGCAAACAGGAACTGCGTCGGCAGGATCTCGATGACGTACTTCAGCGTCAGATGCTCGATGCGTGCGCGTCCGAACTGCTTGATGAACGACACCCACTGGTGGTCGGCGTTCCACATGATCACCGGCGCGAACAGCGCGAATGCGACAATGCCACCAAGATACGGCCATGGCGAGATCAGCCAGCGGCGCAGCTTGGGGACCATAACCAGCCACAGCAGAATGGCCGGCCCGAAGAACAGCGCCGAATATTTCGACAAGAGCGCTGTGCCGACCGCCGCCCCTACTCCCAGCCACCACACGCCGCGCCCGGTCGTGAGCACTTTGGCAAGGCCGAAGAGCACGAAGCTCGACGCGACCATCAGCGGCGCGTCGGGCGTGACGATCATGGTGCCGACCGCGACCATCATCGTGACGTTCAACAGAATGGCGGCGCTTGCGGCGACACGGCGACCGCCGAACAGCATCGCGGCGCTTTCGTACACCGCCCAACTCATCGGCAGTGCCAGCAGGATCGAAAACAGACGAACCCCGAGTTCGGTATCGCCCGCCAGCATCGTGCCGAGGCGGATCACCAGCGCGACCATCGGCGGGTGATCGTAGTAACCGCCGGCGAGATGCTTCGACCATGTCCAGTAGTAGGCTTCGTCGAACGTCAGGGGAGTCCACGCCGCCGCAATCAAGCGGATCAGGACAAGCGCAGCAATGATCAGCCAAGTATGGCGCAGACTACGCGCTTCGCTGGCCGTCATCGCAGCATCATCGCTTGCGCCAGACGAAGACGCCGGACATGGCGTAGTTCCACACAACGCCCATCAGCGCACCCGCCGCACCGGCGAGCCACCAGATCGGGCGCTGGTCATACACCGAGAAGGCAACGCCGACATTTGCCAGCAGGCCGACGCTGCAGACCAGATAGAACACCAGGAGGCCGGACAGGATTGCAAAGCCCTTCAGCCGCTGGTCGCGATAGGTCAGGAAGTTGTTGAGCAGAAAATTGCTGGTCATCGCCACCACCGCGCCCAGCACGTGCGCCTCGGTGAACGGCACATCGAACACATTGAATGCAACATCGAGCGTCAGCAGATGCACAAACAATCCGACCGACCCGACGAGCGCGAACAACAGGAAGCGCAGCGAAACGGCATCACCTGTCAGCTTCGCGAGGATCAACCCAAGGAAGTCCAGCGCGACCATCGAATCCAGCTTGCTCTCGCCGGCCAGCCGCGATCCGAACTTGAACGGCACCTCGACGGTCCGCAGGCTGCCCCGCGCGGTCGCAACGATATCGAGCAGGATCTTGAAGCCGTGGACGGAAAGCTGCGGCGCTATCTGCTCGAAGCGATCTCGGCGCACCATGAAGAAGCCGCTCATCGGATCAGCGATCGCAACGCGCAGTAACCTCTTGGCGATCAGAGTGGCGAACTCACTCACGCCGCGGCGCTGCCGGTTAAAGCTGTCGGCGCTGCCGCCTTCAATGTAACGGCTGCCGACCACCAGCTCGGCCTCGCCGCTGCGCAACAGACCGAGCATCTTCGGCAGCTGTGTCTCGTCATGCTGCAGATCGGCGTCCATGACGGCGACATATGGAGCGCTCGACGCCAGAATACCTTCGATACATGCACCGGACAGGCCGCGTCGGCCGATGCGACGCAAACAACGAATGCGTGGGTCTTGCTGGGCAAGATCTCGCACCACCTGCCACGTGTCGTCCGGCGAATTGTCGTCGACGAAGACCACTTCCCAGGACAGGCCGGCAAGCGTCGTCTTCAAGCGTTCGAACAACGTCACGACGTTGTCCCGCTCGTTAAAGGTAGGCACGACGACGGAAAGCTGGGGCGCAAGTGCCGCCGGCGATGGGGTCGGAAGTGCCGTTCGAAGGGCTTCGTTCATGGCGCCAGCATATATCCGCGTCGTTCCACGCTGCCAAGGCGAGAGCTTCCGCGATCCGACGAAATAGCCTGCTGTATAGGGGAAATCGGCCCAAATGGCCCAAAAACAGCAACGGCCACAAATACCACGGCGCGCGTACATCCGGCGCGACCAATGTTATCCTGTGGCCGTTTCGGCGATGGAGCGGGGGAAGCATCGACATCACCGTTAAAAGCCAGATAGGAACGATCGTGACGTTCCGCAAGGGGATGCCGGATGGCAAAAAAGACCGGAAAAATCTACGTCGGGATCGGCGGATGGACCTTCGCTCCCTGGCGGGGCGTATTTTACCCAGAGAAGCTTCCACAAGCGAAGGAACTCGAATACGCCGCAAACCACCTGACCTCGATCGAAATCAACGGCACCTATTACGGCTCGCAGAAGCCGGAAAGCTTCCGCAAGTGGGCGCGAGAGGTGCCCGACGGCTTCATTTTCTCAGTCAAGGGACCTCGCTTCGCCACCAACCGGCGTGTGCTGGCCGAAGCCGGCGACTCGATCAAGCGATTCTACGATTCCGGCGTGCTCGAACTGGGCGACCGGCTCGGCCCGGTGCTGTGGCAGTTCGCACCGACCAAGAAATTCGACGAAGCGGATTTCGGCGCGTTTCTGGAACTGCTGCCTCGCGAACTGGAGGGGCGCAAGTTGCGCCACGTCGTCGAGGTCCGGCATGATAGCTTCTGCGTCGCCGCCTTCCCGGCCCTGCTGCGCCGCTTTGGTATTCCCGTCGTCTTTGCGGAGCACTTCACCTATCCGGCGATCGCCGATGTTACCGGCGACTTCGTTTACGCACGGCTGCAGAAAGGCAGCGATGACATCAAGACCGCCTATCCACCCAAGGCACTTGATGCGTGGGCCGACCGTTTTCAAACGTGGGCCGGTGGCGGCGAGCCGTCCGATCTGCCGCGGGTCGGTACCGCCTCCGCAAAAAAGGTCGCGCGCGACGTTTTCGCCTATGTCATCCATGAAGGCAAAGTGCGGGCACCCGCAGCAGCGATGGAACTGATCAAGCGCGTCAAATAAATGCTCAGGCGATCTTTATGGCACGCGGCAGAAAAAGCATTTTCACCATCGGATATGAGCAGACGCCGGCGAAGGCGGTACTCGACGAGCTGCAGCATGCGGGAGTCAAACTGCTGGTGGATGTCCGCGCTGTCGCCGCTTCCCGGCGCCCGGGATTTTCCAAGACTCAGCTTGCCACCGGACTCGCCGAGCGTGACATTTCATATCTGCACCTACGTGGACTGGGGACGCCGAAGGAGGGCCGCAATGCTGCGCGCAGCGGCAAGTTCGGCGAGCTTCATCGCATCTATGCAGCTCACCTGAAAACGCCGGAGGCCAGGGAGCAACTGGATGAGCTGACAACGCTCGTCACCAAGTCCGGTCCAGTGTGCATTTTGTGTTACGAGCGCGACCACCGGCAATGTCATCGCCAATGGATTGCCGAAATCATCCGGGAGCGCGATGGCGTGGCAGTCAAAAACCTTGTTGCGCCGCAGCTCTAGGCTGCTGTCCCAACGGTTCGTCTTTAGTTGAGTTCATCGATCGTTCCGCTTTCCGCACTGGACCAACGTAAGGTTGCAAGCTTTAATTCCCTTACGCAAAAATACGTAGGCAACGCGTGGGCTTGGGGGCTCGATGCGGGGGTTGGCTGCGCTGCGCACCCTGGGTGCGATCGGATTGCTGTTGGCGTGGGGAAGCACGGCTGTGACGGCGCAAACGCCGGAGACCGCGACCCCGCTCCCCTCTGGCGACGATCTCAACGGTGGATCAAATCCGGAACGCTTTCTGTTCTTTGGCGGATTCGATATCTGGCGCTTTGGCTATACCGGCTACGCCGGGCTGCAATGGGCGCCCAACACCCTCTACAGTGACGGGTTCATCCTGAGCGTCTTCACGTCGGACGGTACCGAACGTTACGACGCTGCGACAACCCAATATCGCACCACGATTTTCCGCGCCTCCGTGCTTCCAGGTTGGCGTTTCTCGCGTGGCAAGCTCGAGGTCAAAGTATTTGCCGGGCTCGATTTCGAGCGGGACGACTTCGCGACAATTCCATTTTCTACCCCCTCATACGCCAACCATTTCGGCGCGCGCACGGCCTTCGATCTGTGGTGGGAAGCGAGCCCAACGACAATGATGTCAGCAGCGGCGTCAATGACAACCATTGCAAACGGCTACAGCGCTCGTACCGCTACCGGATTACGCGCATTGGATGCGTGCTGGATTGGCCCGGAAATCTCGACGTCGGCCGATCGCTTCAGCCGACAGTATCGTATCGGCGCGCACATAACCGGACTGAAGACTGCCGCCTTCGAATGGTCATTCGCGGCAGGATTCGTACAGGACAGCTTGCATCGCAGCGGCGCGTATGGACGGATCAGCGTACTGACGCGCCGCTAACGACTTGCACCTCAAGCGGACTTGCGCACCGCGTTATCGACCAGCGTCTTGCCCAACGACCAGATCGCACCCGGCACTTGATGGCTAGCCGCGATGACGGACTCGAACGACGTTTCGATCCACTTGCAGTCGTCTTCGGTGATGGTCAGCGACGGCAGCAGCTTGATGGTGTGGCTGCCGTGGCCCGCGACCTGGGTGAGGATTTTATGATCCTTGAACAGCGGCACCGTGATGAGTTGGCAGAACAGCCCCTTGTTGGCGGTCTCGAGCAAACTCCACGCGGCCTTCAATCGAAGCGATTTCGGCGGTCCGAATTCGACGCCGAGCATTAATCCCTTGCCGCGCACCTCTTTCAGCATCTCGTATTTCGGAATCATCCGGGTCAACGCCATGCGCAACTCGGCGCCGCGCTTGGCGGCGTTTTCGATCAGTTTCTCCGCCTTCATCACTTCGAGCGTGGCAATGCCCGCAGCCATCGCCAAGTCGTTCTTTGCAAATGTCGAACCATGCACCACGGCACGATCCATACGGCTGAAGATCTTGTCGAAGATAGCCTTGCGCGTCAGCACCGCGCCGACCGGTACGTGACCGCCCGACAACGATTTCGAGAGCAGCACCATGTCCGGCTCGACGTTCCAATGCTCGACGGCGAGGAACTTGCCGGTCCGTCCCATGCCGGATTGAATTTCGTCGGCAACGAATAGCGTACCGTAGCGACGGCAGAGTTCGGCAGCACCGGGCAGGAATTCATCGCTCGGGATGTTGACGCCCTTGCCTTGAACCGGCTCGACGATGAATGCCGCGACCTGCCGCGATGACAACGCGCGCTCGAGCGCTTCAAGATCGTTGAACGGAACAACGGAACAGCCCGGCAGCAACGGCCCAAAGCCGCCGCGAAAGTTTTCGTCGTCGGTGAGCGACAGCGATCCGTAGGACAGTCCATGATAGGAATGATCGCAATAGACGATGCCGGTTCGGCCCGTCGCACCGCGGGCAAACTTGATTGCAGCCTCGACGCATTCGGTTCCGGAATTGGCAAAGAAGGCCTTATCCAGGTAAGGGACCCGCTCGAGCAGGCGTTCCGCGAGTATCCCCGCCAGCGTCGACACATCCATCTGCACAAGGTTCGGCAGATCGGCGTCCAGCACGCTCTTGAGCGCCTGACGTAATACCGGATGGTTCCGACCAATCGCAAAAACGCCAAATCCGCTGAGTAGATCTAGATAGCGTACGCCGTCACGATCGAACAGATATTGGCCTTTGCCTTTCTTGAAGCCAACATCGTAACCAATGGTCTTGAGGACCTTGACGAGTTGCTCATTCAAATAGCGCGTATGCAGCGAACTGCGCTGCGATTCGCGATCCATAAACATCTCGGAAACGTCTAGATTTGGATATAACATCAGCTACATACTTCGATTTATCGCCCACTCGTCAACTTAAAAACACCTAACTGCGGCGTTTTAACTTCATCCATATCAGAGTGCACAAGGCATAGGTTCCAGACATGATGCAGCCCCCCCAAAGTGCAACGCGCACTTTAGTATATTGCGGACTCCTTCTTGCCATGGCGACAGGTCCGGCTCTTGCCGGCGATCCTACCGGTGACTGGCGCGTTGCCGACGGTGTCGCGAACATCAGAGTGGCGGAGTGCCGGGGCAATATGTGGGGTGCGGTTGCTTGGGAAAAGCTCCCCGGTGGACGCGACACGAACAATCCGGATACTGCGAAGCAAAGCCGGCCAACGCTCGGCATGCCGATCTTGCTCGAGATGAAGAAAAAGAAGCCGACCGTCGATCAGTGGGCGGGCAAGGTCTACAACGCCAAGGACGGCAAGCTCTACGATTCGACGATCACGCTGAAGAACCCCAACGAGCTTGAAATCGAAGGTTGCGTGCTGGGCTTCCTTTGCGGCGGCGAGACCTGGACTCGTGTCAGCGGGCCAATTCCGAGCAGCCCCTCCAACCTCGTTGCCGAAACTCCGCCGAAGCCGGGCGCCAAGGCCGCCGCGCCCGCGAAGACCGCGACCAACACCCCAACGACGGCAGCACCGCCCGCTGCGCCCAAAGCGGCTGCGCCGAAGTCGGCTCCACCCAAGACCGTCGGTCAGAAATCGGCGGGAGCCACGGAGGCAGCCCCCCCCGACCCTGTCGGCGATATCTGCCTACTCCCCGAGATCGCGGGGACGACCCATTAGCGCCGGCTGAAAGAGCAGCACCGCGGCCAGCGTGGTCACGAGCGATAGCGCCAGCAGTTTGCCCATGCTGGCGGTGCCCGGGTGACTTGAAAGCCAAAGGCTGCCGAATGCCGTGGCCGTGGTCAGCGCGCTGAAGAAAATCGCTCGCGTCAGGCTCGATTGCAGCAGGTTGGTCCTGCCGGCGCGCCACGCGACGACATAATAAATCTTGAACGCGACGCCGACGCCGAGCAGCAACGGTAGCGCTATGATGTTGGCGAAGTTGAGCGGCAAGCCGATCAACACGCAAATTTCGAGCGTCACAGCGCCGGCGACCAGCAACGGCACCAGCGTCATCAACACATCGCTGATGCGTCGCAATGCAATCCAGAGCAGCAGGCCGATCGAAAGCAACGCCCAGAAGCCGGCATGAATGAACGCTTTGACGATCGTATCGCCCGACTTCAGGATTGAAACCGGGCCGCCAATCGCGGTCGGCTCTGCCGCGAGCACCGCATCGGCGAAGCTGCGCAGCGTATCGTTGTCGTTGGAATCGCCGCGCGGCTGCGCTTCGACGCGCACCTTGCCGTCCTTGGTCTTCCACGAATTGACCAGATCGGGCGGCAGGGTCTCGAGGCTGACGGGGCCTGCCTGCAGCGCGCTTCGAAGTTGATCGAGAACGATCAGCAATGGCTTCACAAAGACACCCTGCACCTTGTCGCGCGTTGCCTGGTCGGCTGCGGCCAACTTCGAGAAATCATCGGCGAGCCGCCGCGCCGCCTCGGCACCCGGCCCCTGTTGCTGACCGGCGGTTTTGCGAAGGCTCTCGGCAGTGTCCTTCAACACCGCGGCGTTCTCGTCGTCAGAAGGCGGAGCATCGACCTGGTCAGGCGCGAGTGCGGGCCCTAACACGCGGGCACCATTCGCGATCAACTTGAGCTTGGCTGGCTGGTCGTCGGGCACGAAGCTGGAAAGCGAAATGGTTCGCAGCACCTCGGGAAGCTTTTCGAGCTTCGCCTCAACCTGCTTTGCCGCCGCCTCATTCGGGGCCAGCACGTTGATGGCGTTGGCGCCCGTATTCGGATCCTTGCGCAGATCGAGATAGGTCGCGATGGATTCGACCTTCGGATTGCGCAGATGGATCGGGTTGAAATCGAAACGCAGGAAGTAAAGTAGCGGCAGCCCGGCGATCACCAGGAGCAGCGTCCCCACGATGATGCCGACACGATGATCCTCGAGGAAGCGATCGACCGGCGCCAGGAAGGCATACCCGACCGGTTCCTTCTCGCCCGGCGGGTTGAGAAGATCGAGCAATGCGGGCAGCACTGTAATACTGGCAAAGAATGCCACCAGCATGCCCACGCCGGCAATCTTGCCAAGCTCCGAAACGCCTTCGTAGTCGGTCGGCAGGAATGACAGGAAACCAGCGGCCGTCGCCATCGCAGCAAGCGACAATGGCACGGCCGAATACTCGGCAGCCTTCTCGAGCGCGACTTGCAAGTCGTCGCTCTTGAAGCGTTCGGAACGGTATCTCACGCTGTATTGAATGCCGAAATCAACTCCGAGGCCGACGAAGAGCACCGCGAACGCAATTGAAATCAGATTGAGTGCGCCAACCAGCATCAGCCCGATAGCCGTGGTAACCACGAGCCCCATGGTGATCGTCACCGCGACCGCGCCGATGATTTTCGGTGAATGCAACGCCATCCACAAAATGAACAATACGACGATAACGGTGCCGATGCCGTTGACGACGGCACCTTCCTGCACCGTCGCGAATTCTTCGTTGGCGATCGGCACCGGCCCGGTCAGCCGCACGCGCGCACCGAACTCACCGGCAAGGTTGATGTCCATCGCGGCCTGGCGGATGGCGTCGGTTGCCGCCTTCCCCGGTTCGAGGTCCTCGAAGTTGAGGATCGGCTTAACCTCGATGAAGGACCGGCGATCGGCGTCGGTCAGTGGCTTGTCACTGACGAGTTCGCGCCATGAGAAGGCGGCGTCCCGCTTGTTGAGGACGTTCTCGATGGTCTCGGAAATCTTGGTGAGTGGGGCGGCCGCGGCATCGAGCTTGAACTGGCCGCGTTTGACGCCGGTCAGCCCGATCTCGAGTGCGCCGGTCAGCCCCCGCAGGCTTGGATCGCCGGCCATGATCTCAATGAGCGGGGCTGCCGCTTCGAATTGACCGGTAAGCTTCGCGACCTCTTCGGTCGGCAAGAACAGCAAACCATTCTTTTCGAAGAACGGGCCGGCTCCCAGCCGCCTGACCGCCTCGAAATCCTTGTGATTCTCAGCGAGTTTCTTCTCCAGGGCCGCACTTGCGGCGCTGGCAAATTCCGGCGTTGGCGCTTCGACCACCGCAATGATCAGGCGCTCCTGGTCGAAGGCTTTCTCGAACTCGATATCGCGCTGGCGCCAATCCAGGTCGGGAGAGATCAACTTATTGATATCAGTATTAATTCCGAAATTCTTAGCTGCGTACACCGCTGCACCGGCGGTCAGCCCCACAGCCAACAGGACGGTCAATAGTGCAAATCTGGTGCAAGTTTTAACAATCGAAACGACGACACGTGTCAGCACATTCTATCTTTCTATCGCTACCGGCCTGTGTGGAATGCAATTAGCCGGGTCCAGTTCCATGATTTGAACCGGCAAACGCATATCGCGTTTTCACTGGACGAGCTGGCATGAAACCGTGCCAAAGACCGATAAATCGGGACCCGATGGCGGTAAAATGACGGTCGCGTGAGGTTTGCCGCGTCGCAATGCCCCACTTGCCAGTTTGGCAAGATAGTACCTTCATTTTGAATGTCAGTGCAGGAAAACCGTTTGAATAGCAGCCATCTTATGCGCGTTTGCCTCCCGATTCTGAACCCTTATATGGCGGGAGTGACTAAGAGTTGCAGATAACACAATTTTTTTGAGTTTGGCGTACGGGGAACCTCTATGAGCAAGGTGTATCTTGACTGACGTTCGTCCCATGGAAGTGTTGCTTGCCCAGCCGCGCGGATTCTGTGCTGGAGTAGTCAGGGCTATTGAGATCGTCGAGCGGGCATTGGAAAAATACGGCCCTCCGGTCTACGTCCGGCATGAGATCGTCCATAACAAGCACGTCGTGGAGAGCCTGAAGGCCAAGGGCGCTATTTTCGTCGAAGACTTGTTTGAAGTCCCCGCCAATGCCGTGACCATTTTCAGCGCCCATGGCGTGGCCAAAAGCGTCGAGGAAGAAGCCGCCAGCCGCGGGTTGCCGGTGCTGGATGCAACCTGTCCGCTAGTTACCAAGGTTCACAACCAGGGCAAGCGGTATATGTCCAAGGGCCGCACGCTCCTCCTCATTGGCCACGCGGGTCATCCGGAAGTCGACGGAACCATGGGACAGATCCCCGGACCGGTCCTGTTGGTGCAAAGCGTCGAAGATATCGCCGCCTTGACTTTGCCAGCCGATGCGCCCGTGGCGTACATCACCCAGACCACGCTCAGCGTCGACGACACCAAGGACATCATTGCGGCCATTCACGAGCGCTTTAGCGATGTGCAAGGGCCCGATACCCGGGATATCTGCTATGCAACACAGAACCGCCAATCTGCTGTAAGAGACCTCAGCAAGCGCGTCGACGTCATACTTGTGGTCGGCGCGACGAACAGTTCCAACTCGAATCGGCTGCGTGAAATCGGCACCGAAGCCGGTGTGCCGAGTTATCTCATTGCCGATGGCAGTGAACTAAATCCCGATTGGCTGACGCACGCGAAGGCTGTAGGCATTACCGCTGGGGCCTCGGCGCCAGAGGTGCTCGTCGATGACGTCATTGAGGCTTTGCGGCGTATTGGTCCGGTGGCTGTCTCAGTCCTCCCGGGCCGCGAGGAGAACATCGAATTCCGGCTACCTGCCGCACTCACTTCAGGCTGACGCCGCGATCCTAATCTGACTGATCCACTTCCGGAAAGAACCCCCTGTAATGGCTATACCTTTTTTCAAAGAGATACGTATTGGCGGCTACCTGATGAAGCAGAAATTGCTGGGTCGCAAACGTTATCCTCTGGTGCTGATGCTGGAGCCGTTATTCCGCTGCAACCTCGCATGCGCCGGCTGCGGTAAGATCGACTATCCAGACGCGATTCTTAACCGCCGCATGTCCGCCCAGGAATGCTGGGATGCAGCCGACGAATGCGGCGCGCCGATGGTGGCGATTCCCGGCGGCGAGCCACTCATCCACAAGGAAATCGGTGAAATCGTCCGCGGCCTCGTAGCCCGCAAGAAGTTCGTCTCGCTCTGCACCAACGCCATGCTGCTGGAGAAGAAGCTCGACCTGTTCGAGCCGTCGCCATACTTGTTCTTCTCGGTGCACCTGGATGGCCTCCGCGAGCACCACGATCGTTCAGTGTCGCAGCAAGGTGTGTTCGATCGCGCCGTTTCCGCGATCAAGGCAGCGAAGGCACGCGGGTTCGCCGTCAACGTCAATGCGACGATTTTCGACAACCACCCGGCCGAGGAGATCGCCAAGTTCCTCGATTTCACGACCGAGCTCGGCGTCGGCGTCTCGATGTCCCCGGGCTACGCCTATGAGCGCGCGCCCGACCAGGAGCACTTCCTGAACCGGACCAAGACCAAGAAGCTGTTCCGCGACGTCTTTGCGCTCGGCAAGGGCAAGAAGTGGAACTTCATGCATTCCGGCCTGTTCCTCGACTTCCTCGCCGGCAACCAGAGCTACGAATGCACCCCGTGGGGCATGCCCGCACGCAACATTTTTGGCTGGCAGAAGCCGTGTTACCTGCTCGGCGAAGGCTATACCAAGACCTTCAAGGAGTTGATGGAAACCACCGATTGGGACACCTACGGCACCGGCAAGTACGAAAAGTGCGCCAACTGCATGGCGCATTGCGGCTATGAGCCGACCGCGGCCGATGCAGCGCTGAAGAACCCGCTAAAGGCCATGTGGGTTGCGCTGCGTGGCGTCAAAACCACCGGTCCGATGGCTCCCGAGATCAACCTCTCGAACCAGCGCCCGGCGCAGTATGTGTTCTCGGAGCAGGTGCAGAAGTCGCTGTCAGAGATCCGCCGGGATGAGGCCGCTGCTGCTGCCGCCAAGCAGAAAACCCCGACAGCCGCGTAGGCTGCGGAGGGCGCGATTGAAGTCGCGCCCCGTCGAGACCAGGGCGCGCACGAGCAACGGGTTGCGCGCCACTCCGCGTAGCACCATGGCCAAATCGATATTGCCGTTCGGCTTCACAGCGTTGACCGCCAGCGCCGGCAGCGCGCGCGTTGCGGGATCGCTGATGACTCGGAGCGCAGCAAACGGCAGGCTGGCGCTGGCCGCATAGGCGGCCGCAATATGGCTCTCCATATCCACCGCAGCGGCGCCGGTCTCGCTGCGCAGAGCCGCCTTGGCCGTTTGGGCTGGCACCACCCGTTCGACACCGACCAAGCTTCCCCGGACGATACGCTGGCCGGCAAGGCCGGCCCCGTCAATAAGCTCCTCGCTGAGCGCCAAGCCTGCCAACCACCGTGTCCGGCCAGCGATAACCTCCGTCGCAACCACGACGTCGCCCGATTCCAGTTCGGGATCAAGGCCGCCCGCAACGCCAAAGCTGATCACGCCGCGAACCGTTGTCGGGTCGAAACCCGCCAGAAGGGAACGGAGCTGTGTTGGATTGCTACTGCTGCAGATGACGGTCATTCCAGGGCCAGCAGCGATGCGGGCTTCCTGCACCAGACCGGTCACGATCAACACCGGTCGCGGATCCTGCCCCCCGGCTGGACCGATGTCGCCCCCTGACCTCAAAATCACATCCCGACCCCTACCGCCTTGCTGTTGGTCTTCCGCAGATTCCGATATCGCGCCAGCGCCCAGAGCGGAAAGAACTTCGAGTAGCCATGATATCGCAGGTAAAATACCCGAGGAAAGCCTGTGGCTGTGTATCGCTGCTCGTCCCAGAGCCCTTTTTCGGTCTGTGTTGTTATTAGGTATCGCATTCCGCGCTCAACAGCCGGATTTTCGACCTCGCCCGCCGCCATGAGCGCCAATAAGGCCCAGCCAGTCTGCGACGCCGTGCTCGGTGCCCCGTCGAATCGCTTGTAGTCCAGCTTGTAGCTGGAGGCATCCTCCCCCCACCCGCCGTCCTGATTTTGGATCGACAGCAGCCAGTCGACCGCCTTGCGGATAGTCGGATCATCATGACGGAGGCCAGCGGCGTTCAGCGCGCACAGCACCGACCAGGTCCCATAGATGTAGTTGAGGCCCCAGCGGCCGTACCAGGAGCCGTCAGCAAGCTGGGTTCGGCGCAGGTAAGCGACCCCGGCCGCCATCGCTGGCGAACCTTCCAGGGTGTCGCCGAGCTGCGCCAGCATCGAGACACATCGCGCGGTGACGTCCTCGGTGGGAGGATCGAGCAACGCGCCATGGTCAGAAAAGGGAATGTTGTTGAGATAGTATTCGAGATTATCGACGTCGAAGGCGGCCCAGCCGCCGTCGCTGCTCTGCATCCCGACGATCCATTCCTTGGCCCGGTCGATGGCGACATCGTAATCGCGTCGCCCATCGCGGCGCCGCGCACGATCCATTGCCATCACCACGACGGCCGTGTCGTCGAGGTCCGGATAATGCGGATTGGCGTACTGGAATGCCCACCCTCCCGGGCGCAGCTCCGGCCGTTTGACCGACCAGTCGCCTTTCAGTTCCAGTTCCTGCTTCGGCAGCAACCAATCGAGTCCCTGATCCAATTTGCACAACGATTCATCGTCACCAGCTTCGGACAACGCGTGACAGGTCAGCGCCGTATCCCAGATCGGAGACACGCACGGCTGGCAGTAGGCCTCGTCGTCGTGGATCACCAACAGCTTGTCGATGCCACGGCGCGTGATCGCACGCGGCGGATAATCTTCCCCGTAACCGAGGACGTCATACATCATCACGGTATTGACCATCGGCGGGAAAATTGCGCCAAGACCGTCCTCACCGTTCAACCGTTCTTCGACGAAATCCACGGCTTGTTTGATCGCCCGTTCGCGCAGGCGCTTCGGAAACAGCGGCTCGACGACGCGCAGGATTGCGTCGATGCCGCGGAAGAGATTGAACCAGCCCGCGCTTTGATGAGGCGATCTCGCCAGCAGCCCAATCGATTTCGGGTCCTGCAAAAACAATTCGTCGATGCGAACGCCGAGCGGATTTCTGGCGCGCGGCTTGAGCGCCGCCAACACCATCAGCGGAACAATGGTGGTGCGCGCCCAATACGAGATCTTGTTGAGATGGAACGGCGACCACATCGGCAGCAGCATGATCTCGACCGGCAACACCGGCACGCTGCGCCAAGTGGTCACGCCAAACATCGTCAGCAGAAAGCGCGTGAATACGTTGCTATGAATCGCCCCGCCACGCGACAGGATCGCTTCGCGCGCGCGCGCCATGTGCGGCGCATCGACGGAGTCACCGATCATCTTGAGCGCAAAATAGGCTTTGACGCTGGCGCTCATATCGAACGCGCCGTCGTGCACTAGCGGCCAGCCGCCGTGTTCGCCCTGGATGCGTCGCAGATAAGCAGCAATCTTTGCTTCGAGTTTGGCGTCGACCGGCTCAGCGAGGTAATGGCGAAACAGCACGTATTCTGCCGGGATAGTCGCATCGGCCTCAAGTTCGAAGACCCAATGCCCGTCACTCTGCTGATGACCGAGCAAGCCTCGCGTCGCAGATGCGATGCTGGTCTCCAACAATTCACTGCCAATACCAGCAACGTTCGGATTGCGTGCATCCATCGTGATCGACATCACCCTGCCTTCTTAAATTCTAGTGCTTGGCCAGAACGAGATCGGCGGCCCGATCGCCGGAGCGCACCGATCCTTCGATGGTCGCGGGCAGGCCCGTGTCGGTCCAGTCGCCCGCAAGAAACAGGTTCTTGAACTGCGTCGTCGCACCCGGTCGCAATGCGTTCTGTTCGGGCGACGCCTCGAACGTAGCACGCCGTTCTCGCACGATTTGCCACGCCGGTAGTGGCGCATCGATGCCGGCGACTTTGCAGATATCGTTCCAGATCGCCTGCGCCAACTCCTCGCGCGGCCGATCGACCAGATGATCGCCGCCGCTGATCGTGATCGACAGACGATCCGGGAATGCGAACAGCCATTCGATCAGGCCGTTGACGACCCCCATCATCGGCGGCAGATGCGCTGGCGGCGTAAAGCGGAAATGCGCATTGACGATGGCGCAGAATTTGGTCGGCGCAGTCAGCCCCGGTAGCAGCGACGTTGCCGAACGCGGCGGCACCGCCATGACCACTGCATCATCCGCGCCAAGCGTGACAGTTTGATCGCCAAGCGAAAACGCCGCGACGCGATTGCCATCGAACGTGAAGCTGCGCGCCTCGTGGCCGATATCGACGCTGCCGCCACGCTCGCGAATGAAACGAATGGCCGGATCGATCAGCACGGAACTCAATCCGTCGCTGGCGATCAGGGGTCGGCACGCCTGCCCGCCCGCCAGCAACGTTTCACGGATGATGGCCCCCGCCAGTCCCGCCGATCCATTCGGCGGATCGATGTTCAGCGCCGCCAGCAAGAGCGGCCCAACGAGCCGATCGTAGAGCGGCCCCTTACACTTGATCGCATCGCCGATGCGAGTCTGCGTGCTCGCCCACGTCAATGGCGCAAGACCGAAGTAATCCGCCGGGCCGGTATCCGGCACGCGGCGCGCAGGATCGAACACCCAGAACGGAATGCGGCTGTCGTTGATCCGCAGCATCCAGCGCTTGTTGGCCGCCAGATCGATAAACGAGAAACGCGCGTCCTGCGGGCCTTTCAAGCCGGCTTCCGAGCCGATCTTGCGAGCATACGCCAGCACGTGATGATTGCCCGACAACAGCAGATGATTGCCGTTGTCGATGGTCAGATTGGTCGCGCCATCGAAATACGACCTGCAACGGCCGCCGACTTGTTGCGTAGCCTCATGCACGCGCACGGTGTAACCGGCGTCGGCCAGCCGCACGCCTGCCGACAGCCCGGAAATTCCGGCACCGAGGATGTGTATAGTTCGAGACATCAGATCACCGCATACCGAGCCAAGATCATCAGCTTCGCTGCCGTGCTGAGACGCACAGGCGCACGCGGGGGCGCGAACCCGCGCACCACCAGCCGATCGAGAATGGCATGATAGTATCTCGACATGATGCGTGGTGCCCGCACCGAGCGGCGCGAGTTGCGCGCCATGATCTCATCGGATTTGATGAAGTGATCGCGTGCCTGCACCAACAACGGTGCACAGGCCTGCGGCATCGCGGGATCGGTCGCCACGATCTTCGGGTCGTCACTGGCGATGCCTGCCGCAGCCAAGGCTTCGCGCGGCAAATAGAGACGCCCGATACTGGCGTCCTCATCGATATCGCGCAGAATGTTGGTGAGTTGTAGCGCGCGGCCGAGATGGAAAGCGAGGAGTTTGCCGTCGGACTCTGGAAGACCGAACACGCGCACCGAAAGACGGCCGACAGCGCTGGCAACACGGTCGCAATACAGATCGAGCGTTGCGGCGTCCGGCGCGCGAATGTCGCCCAGCACGTCCATCTCCATGCCGTCGATGACGGCCAGGAAATCGGCACGCTGCAATCCGAACGCGCGCACCGATGACAGATACGATTGCAGATGCGGCGGAGGATGGCCTTCGCACAGCGCATCGATATCGCGCCGCCATTGCGCCAGCGCCGCACTCCGCTCGGGGCGCGGTCCATCGGAGTCCGCGATATCGTCAACGGCACGACAGAACGTGTAGATCTGAAACATCGCCTCGCGTTGCGCGCGCGGCAATATCCGCATGGCGGCATAAAACGAACTGCCGGATGCCGATGCTCCGGAGCTTGCGTCGGCCGCCGCCTCGATGGTCATGCGCCCGCCGCCCGATTTGCAACGGCGCCGCGGCGCAACACCCGACGCGTCAGTTCGGCTGCGATACCACTTATACTGTAGCCAAGAAACTGAAGCGGCTTGAGATGGACGCGCTCGCTCAGCGGATCGCGGACTTTCAGAAGCTGCACGATCTTGTCCGCATAGGTTTGAATGACCGAAATCTCGACGCCGAGCCGCGTATCCTTCACGCCGGCATTCAATGACTGGCTTTGATCGAGCAGCTTTTCGGTACGCTTCGCCAGATCGTGCAAACAACGCAACAAGGGTTGCGGCGATTTGTCCTGCCCGAGCATCTCGACCGTCGCGCCGGCCGCGGCAAGTGCATTGCGCGGCAGGTAGACCCTGTTGAGATTGCGATAATCCTTGCCGCAATCCTGCAGATGGTTGTTGATCTGCAAGCCCGCGCATAGCGCATCGGACGCAACCCACGTCGCCGTGCTCTCGCCGTGGACGTCGAGCATGAAGCGACCCACCGGCATCGCGGAGTAGCGGCAGTAATGGATGACCTCGTCCCAATCCTCGTAACGAAGTTTGCTGACGTCCATCCGGAATGCGGTCAACACATCAAGTGCGTGACGAGGCGGCATGCCACGTTGCGCCAATGCGGCGCGAAGCTTCACGGCCTCCGGCTGACTGTCCCCCTGCCCCAGCAGTTCGGCTTCGAGGACATCGAGATGTGCAAGCTTTTCGCGTTCACTCAGTGAGGCGTGGTCGGCAATGTCGTCTGCAGTACGGACAAAATTATAGAAAGCCAGAATCAGCTCGCGGTGCCGCGGATGAATGATCCACGATGCAACCGGGAAATTCTCATCGCGATGGGTCTTGCCCGATCGCAGCTCACTCGCGGTGACCATCAGGAGTAACTAGACCTGTCTCAATGTCGCAAACGGAGAAATACGCCGCCCGGACGGACCAGGCAGCGCTCGGCAAGACCTCATATATGGGGAATCCGGCCGCAAAACCAACGCAAATTGGCGAATTTGCCCTTGGGGCGCGCCATCTGGCCGCGCCTCGAGGCGCGCCTCTGGCTAAAGTGCGGATCGGGTTTCGCCTACGGTTGTCGAATTCAGCAGATTTCCCGGCCCGAAGGACGCCGGACCGACCCGGTCACCGTCACTGGCCGTGATTGTTGAGCACCTGCGCGCAAGCCTTGGACAACTGCGCCCGATGCTGCTGCAAGCATGCCAAAATAGCAAAATCACCCTGGTCCATCAGCTTGCGGCAATGCCGCGTCACATCGCGAGAACAGGCCTTCTGTTCTGCATCAGTTCCGCTGTGCTGTGCCTGTGCCATTGCGGCAGTCGAGCCGAACATCAACAGGGCGAACAATACGAAAAATTTGGGCATGGTAGTCCTTCGTTCTGACAACAAAATTGACGATCCTGGATGACACAGCAGATCCAAGGTCTCTTAACCTTCGTAAGCGTTGGGAAAGGGCAAGCGAAGACCTACTTGCCGAAGAAAGGAACAGCAAACTTGCTCAGCCCAACGCGCGTCATCAACAGACGTTCCTCCGCGGCGGTTCCCGACTTCATTGCCGAAAAGGCCGTTGATTGCGCGTTCGATCAACGCCAGCAAATGCAGTCGATTTTGCGGCGGCGATCAGGGACTGATTCCAAGTCAGCCTACCAGATTCGAGCTAGATATCGTAACGTTTTGATTCGAATGCATTATTTTGGGGCCATTCTTATAACCGGACCAAGGAGGGTTTGCATTTCTCACAGCCCTGAACATAACCTGCGAACTCTCGGTGATTTGGGTTGTTATGATAGATGATGAATGCGGAATGGAACGAGATTCGACATCGCCGAACAACACTACGACCGTGGCACCGTTGGCATGCCTAGCTGCAACTATGTGTGATAATTGAACCACTGGCGCCAGGCGCAGCACTAAGATCCGGGTGCGACCGTACCTATCTTCCTCTCCAGATCAATTTAGGAAGCTCGAACATGAAGTCGTTTGGATTTGGGATATCCTCGCAGATGATCAAGGCTGCTGGCGTCGGGGCGGCGCTGCTGTTGTCTGCGTCGGCAGGGCAAGCGCAAACCGGCCCGTTTGCCAGTTTCAACGGCGCATGGTCCGGGACAGGTACGGTCTCGCTTTCGGACGGGTCAACAGAGCGGATCCGTTGCAAAGCCAATTACAAGGTCAACGGCACCGGACAGGGCCTGCAGCAGAGCCTGCGCTGCGCCAGCGATAGCTACAAGTTCGACCTCAACAGCGACGTCATCAGCACTCAGGGAACGGTATCGGGAACCTGGAGTGAAGCGAGCCGCAACATCTTCGGTGATCTTCGCGGCCGCGCCAGCGACGGTCAGATCGATGTCTTCGTTGAAGCCTCGGGCTTCGCCGCCAACATCACCGTGACCACGCGTGGCAACAGGCAGTCGGTATCGATCAACTCCAAGGGCGAGATCCGGGGCGTGTCGATCACGCTCGTCAGAGGCTGATCTGCCAACAACGCATCGAACACAAACTGGCCCGGCGGATCGGGCCAATTTCGTTATTCGGCCGGTTTTGGTTCGCGCGTTGCGCCACGCAATCGTTGCGACAGGTAGATCAGGTACATCGCCGTTGGGCGGAGGATAAACAGATCCGCGATCAGCGCCGCGACCATGGCAAATGCGCTGAGCCAGCCGAACAAGCGCAGCGACGGCAGATCCGAGAACACTGTCACCACCAGCCCGCAGGCCAGCACCACCGTCGTCAGAATCAGCGCCGGCCCGACCAGCACCGTGGCACGCTCGACCGCGATGGCGGGATCCTCGCCCGCTTTGCCCTCCAGCCGCAGACGGTTGAGGAAGTGAATGGTCGCACTCAACCCCAGCCCGAACGAGACGGTGAGCGCCACGACGCTGGCGAATTGCAACCCCTCCCCGAGCGCCCATAGCACCGTGCCCGACAGCACCACCGGGAAAATGCCGGGCAAGATACAAGCGAACATCACCACCACAGACCGGAATGCGAGACCGATGAAGATCGCCACCAATGCGAACTCGATGGTCAATCCGTGATTGAGCTTCTCGATCATGCTGGCACTGTTGCGCGCAGCGATTGCCGATAGACCGGTTACAGCGATTTCATATCCGGGATGCGCCTGCCGGACCGCGTTCAACACGCTATCGAGCTTCTGCACCACGGGCAGAATCTGGCTGGAATCCTTATCCGGAACGCGCCCAGACACGACGACAGCATCTTCATCGGCCGAAATAAAACGTCGCACCAGATGCTTCGGAAGCAAATCCACATACTCCTTAAGCGTCGCGACGTCGGACTTGCCCACTTTCTCCTGCAGCCAACGCCGCAAGGTCTCCAGCGACCAGACGTTGCCCACACCCGCCTGCTTCTCGACCTGCTCGTGGACCTGGGCGATGGTGCTCAGCGTTTCCGGTGAGTAGAGCGACTGTCCCTTGGGGAATTCGATCAGGATATCGATCGGATTCGCGCCCGTCAGCTTGGCATCGAGGCGACCGCTCGCGGCTACTGCCTGCTGCTTGTCCGGAACCTGATCGGCGAGACGATAGCGCGGCTCGAGATTGGCGTAGATCACAGCCAAGCCGCCAACGACGACCACTGCGAGGAGGCTGAACAAACCCGGCCGGCTCACCATGCGCACGGCAATCCACATGCAGAAACTGCGCAGCGCATTGACGCCGGCGTCGGCGGACTTGAATTTCGCGGCGAAGACCTTCTCGTTGCGAACCAGCAGCACACCGAACACCGGTACCAGCGACAGCACCGCGAGCAAGGCGATGACGGTGGCGGCAAATCCCGCCTCACCGAAGGTTCGAATCAGGTCCGAATCGGAGAATTGCAGGGCGAGGAAGGAAATACCCGCTGTCGCATGAGTCAGGACACAGGCCGGACCAACCACCAGCACGGCATTACGAAATGCCGAATACTTATCCTCCCCCGCGATCAGCCGATCTCGCGCCGCGAACGTCAGCTGCATGGAATCCGAGAAGCTGATGACCATAATCAGCGGCGTCATGACGTTGAGGAACATGTTGAGGCTGAATCCGGCCCAACCCAAGGCCCCCAACGCCAGCAGGATGGCGAGTAGCGGCGGAAACGCCGCCACGACCATGAACGAGACCTTGCGAAAGAACACGATGGCGATCAGGCAGCCCGCCAGGATTCCCGCGATGTTGTAGATCAGCCCGTCGCGCTCCACCGCGTTACGGATTTCAAGCTGCATGACCGGCACGCCGGAGAGCTCTTTCGACAACCCTGTCCCCTCAAGGTCATCATTCATGACCTTGCGGATTTCCGTGACGGTCTTGTTGAGGCTGTTGTTGCGAACCACCTCGGGATCAAGTGCCAGCACGATGAGCGCGAGCGTACCGTCGTTCGACAGCAATTTGCCGCGTATGATCTCGTTGGCTTTCACCGTCTCGATGAACTTGTCGTAGTCCGCGCCCTTCGGCAGATCCGACGGAAAAAGCGCCGCGGGCAGCTTGCCGGCTTCGGGCGCCTGCCGGGCGGAGAACAGCGAAATCAAACCGCGCGTGCCATCGACGAGCTGCAGGTCCGTGACCATGTCGCGCAGCTTCTCGAGATTTTGCCGCTCGAGTAGCGTCTTGCCTTCAACGACAACCAGTACGTCGAATTCGGTCGAGGGGAAGCGCTTGGTCACCTCCTCGTACTGCCGGTATTCCGGCGTATCGGAGCGAAACAGTTGGCTCAGTGAATCGTCGATCTTGATGCGCTGGATACCGAATCCGGCCCCAATGCAGAGGGCCAGCAGGATGAGGCACGACAGGATCGGCGCGCGGATCGCGATCAAACCGATCCGCTCCAGACCGAAGGCAATGCTGGGCAGACGCTGTCCGGACCTGTTCGCGTTGATATCGCTTCCGTGCAAATCTTGCATGCCGCATCCGGTTCCAGGCTAGGACGGCCAACGGCCTCGATCCGTCGAACACGTCAGCACGAGTCATTGAAATTATGTAATAATTTCGGCGCTGAGGTTTAGCAGGTCTGTACAAACTCGCAAGCTGGCCGTCCGAAATGGACACCGTCAGCCAGCAACCTTTGTCACGAAAATCCCGTATCGGCCCCACCTGCAGGCCTAGACTCAGATGGATGACCGCAGGTTAGCTTATTCGGCGGGAACCGACGACTCCTGCAGCTTCAGCGAGTAGTACGAGGCGTTGGTCTGCCCTCGTGATGCGCTGCGCGCGAAAACGATCAAATGGTGGGCGACCATGATCGAACTGATGAGATATTCGATCTCACCCCGTGCCAGGCGGCGCAGCGCGAACTTCCAGAAGTCCAGCTTGTAATCCCCGAGCACGCCGACCTTCCAGAAGATGTTACGCAGCATCGTCAGCCCGAGCTTGATGTTCTTCGCGGACAGCCGAGCGCGTGACAACGGTGGACGAAGCCGATGCGGATAGGTATTGCGGATCTGGTATTCGAACCGCTCCAGCAATTTGCCCGGTAGATAGGCGCTGCCCATACAGTTGCGCCATGTCGTGACGACATGCTCATAGGGCAGCCGGAAATCGACATTCGAATCCCTATTATCATCCTCGATCAAGCGGTTCTCGCGCTGCAGGCGATCCCATAAAGGCGTGCGCGGCAGTGCCTGCAGCAGATTGATCGTCAAAAGCGGTATCTGCGACCGGTCTATGAATTCGAGCAGATGCGCGCCCGTCTCCGGCTTGTCGGTATCCAACCCGAGGATAATGCCCGACACCACCTCCATGCCGAAACTGTTGAGAGTTTGGATAGCCTCCATGATCGGGACCATCATGTTGTGGTCCTTGTGCATCGCCTTGAGCGCCACCGGGTCCGGCGTTTCGATTCCGCAGAAGATCGTCGCGAAATAAGCTTCGCGCATTTGCGACAGGATTTCCGGCCGCTTGGCGATGTTGAGCGTAGCTTCACACGAGAAGCGCAGAACGAAGCCGGTTCTTTGCTGCCATTCGATCAGATGTGGCAGCAATTCGAGTGTCGCCTTACGATTGCCGATGAAATTATCGTCGACGAAATAGACCGACCCGTTAATTCCGCAGGCGAGAAGCATGTCGAGCTCGCGCGTGATCTGCTCCGGCGACTTGAGCCGCGGATTGCGGCCATAGAGCCCCGGGATATCGCAAAACTCGCATTGGTAAGGGCAACCGCTCGAATATTGGATGCTGCCAAGGAAGTAGCGCGGAATGTCCGCCAGTTCGTAAGCCGGGATCGGAAATTCGGTCATATCGAGACGGTCAACCGTCTTGAGCACGACCTGCCGCTCCGGGCGCGAGGGATCGCGCGCCAGCCGCTCGATCAATTCGTCGGTGGCATCGCCGAGTTCGCCGACATGCAGATAGTCAAACGAGGGATAATAATCCGGACAGGCACTGACTGAAGGACCGCCGATAGCAACCGCGAGATCGAACGCGTGGGCACGATGGCAGATGTCATTCATCTGCTGTCGCTGAATATGCATGCCGCTCACCAGAACGGCTTCCGCCCATTCGAATTCTTCTGTCGTGACAGCGCGGATGTTTTCGTCGATGAACCGCACCTCCCAGTTCGCCGGGAGATAAGCAGCGATCAACAACAAGCCTTGCGGCGGCATGAAAGCCTGCACGCCGTCGGTCAACGGATAGGCGTGTTCGAACGTGCCGAAAGAGGACGTGTAACGCGGAAAAACGCACAGGATACGACGCCCGCCTCGAACCGACATTTGGTTCATCGAGTCCTCTTCACGTCTTGATAAAGTCGCCGGCCAATCCCCGAACGTCATTAACTTCCGAAATGCGACACTTGTTCCATGTCGCACAGCACAAATGGCAAATTGTCTTGGAGTAGGCTGGGCTTAAAATTGCTCAACATTGTGGCAAGTCAACGCTATCCGTCGCGCTCTGGCGTCGCAGAGGCGATTTGGCAATGAGCTGTCAGCAAGATGACACGCCGAGATACCGGCGGACTTGCGCATGGGGACAAACCGCACGAACCGCAATGCGCGGGCCGGCGCCTCGCGGAAAATCGAGAGCTCAGCGGATAACTAGACCAGATTCGATATCAAGCAGCGCGCACAGTAGCCAGGAATTTGACCATTTCGGCCTTGAGACGCTTGTTTTCATTGGCCAGCAACTGTGCCGATGAAAGCACCTGCGACGACGCGGAGCCGGTATCGCTGGCGCTGCGGCTCACTGCGCCGATGTTGGAGGCGACCTGAGTCGTTCCGACGGCGGCCTGCTGAACATTGCGGGCGATCTCATGCGTCGCTGCGCCCTGCTCTTCGATAGCGGCAGCAATGATCGATGCGATTTCCGAAACGCGGCCGATGGTGCCGCTGATCTCCTTGATCGCCATCACCGATTCCTGCGTCGCTGTCTGCATCTCGTCGATCTGCGTGGTGATCTCGCTGGTAGCCTTTGCGGTTTGCGCCGACAAAGCCTTGACCTCCTGCGCAACGACGGCAAAGCCGCGACCCGCCTCGCCGGCCCGCGCGGCCTCGATCGTTGCGTTGAGCGCCAGCAGATTTGTCTGTTCGGCAATGGTCGTGATCAGCTTGGTCACATCGCCGATACGATTGGCAGCCAGCGACAGCTCGGTGATTCGTGCATCGGTCCGCTCTGCCTGCTCGACGGCCTCCCGAGCAACTTTGTTGGAATCCTGCACCTGACGGCCGATTTCACCGACCGATGCCGCCATTTGCTCGGTCGCCGAGGCCACCGATTGAACATTGGCGGACGTCTCTTCCGATGCGCTCGCAACGATGCTGCTGAGTTCTTGCGTTGCCGAACTTGTTTTGGTCAACGTCACCGCCGACTTTTCCAGTTCGTGCGAGGCCGAACCGACATTCTCGATGATGATGCCGACCGCAGCCTCGAAGCCATCGGCCAGATTATGCAGTTCCGCCCGACGCGCCGCCGCAAGTTCGCCGTTCTTGCTTTCACGCTCGGCCAATTCACGCTCGGCCTTGGCGATCGCCTGCACCTTAAATTCGGCGACACCACGCGCCATTTGTCCGACTTCGTCGCCCCGATCCAACCCCGGCAGTTGCACTGCGAAATTGCCGATCGCCAGTTCACGCATGGCTGCGGACATCGCCACAACCGGGCGTGAAATGTTGCGCCCGATAAAGAACGAGACCACGACTCCGGCGAACGCCGCGACCAGCAGAATGATCGACAGCATGAGTTGCTGTTGATCGAGCCGCATTCCAGCGCGCGCGATTTCACGATCACGACGGGAGCTGCTGCGCAGGATCAGATCATCGGTCAAATCGGCAATGTCACCAAAGTGTCGCTCAGCGCCTTTGATGAACATCAGCGCCGAACCGGCATCCCCGTCGGCCATCTCGATCGCGTTCTTAGATTGCTTGACGTAGCCATCGACCGACGCCTTGAGCTTGGCGAAGGCTTCCGCCTTCATGCCGGACGTCGCTTGCACCGCATCCACGGCCTTCAATGCCTCCAGCGTCCGCGCCGATGCCGCTGCTGCTTCCTTGGCCATTGCCTGGATTTTCTTGTCGTCCTTTTCATTGGCGGCAATCGCCGCCAATTGATAAAGCTTGGCGTGCGCCGTCCATACTGCCGTGTTGAGCTCGGCGGCTAACTCGGATTGCCGGATTGGTCCCGCGACCAGCGCGTCGACGCTCGCCTGATTGGCGCGAAGCGTCTGCAGGGCGTAAACGCCAAGGCCGATCAGGACCAGAACCAGGAACGCTGGCGCGACCTGCACTTTCCACGAAATTCCGATGTTTCTGATCCAACGCAGCATGGTCAATCCTGAGGCAAGGGCACTTCCTGAGCGTGGGCACATTCAGTGAAGCGTTTTATGAGGAAGGAAGCGCATCCGGCGACAGCAGTGCTATTGCGTTTAGGCCGCCAGCCGCCGCAGCACCCACCTTCCAATGACAAAAGATTACAGCTTGTAGATGCCCGCGCAGACCGCGGTGTTCTCGAGCTTTTCGCAATACATCTGCTTGGGCTCGACCTTCTTGGTCACCGGATTGACGAACTTGTAGTCCTGCCAGAACGACGGCTGCTTGGCTGCCAGTTCCACGCGCTCCTTCACGTAGAGCTTGCCGTCGACATCCTGAGCATCGATCAAATCCTTGCCGACGAACTTTTGGTTGGCGCCGTGCGCCAGCACCTTGCCATCGAGCTGATAGACCACGACGTACAAATCGTCCTTGACGAATTTGCCGGTCTTGTTGCTGATCTCGGGATAGGCTTTCTCGGCACCCTCGGCCTTGATGAAAGTCACCGCGCTCTTCACCATCGCGACGGCTTCGTCTTTCGTCGCATTGCCAGCCAGCGCCGGGCTGACAAGCACGAATGTTGCCGCCAGCAGGGGTAGCATCGGCTTCGAGAACCAGCTTTTCACGTCGAAATCTCCAATTTTGACTGCCCGGACCGCCATACGACCGCGCGTGCCACAGCAATGTCACAAATTTGGAAATTGACCGTTAAGAACTGTAAGGAAATACCAACGCGGACCGGGGGGCTTTCCTGGAAGGCTTCCCCGCTCGCAAGGTCAGATCACATCGTCGCGCCGAGCACCCACGGCGCGAACTCCGCTCCCCCGAAGTCGAAGCTTTCGCTCTTGGTCGGCTCACCCGATGCCACCCGCAGCATCAGTTCGAAGATTCGCTGGCCGCATTCCTGCACGGTCTCGTCCCCATCTAGGATGGTGCCGCAATTGACGTCCATGTCGTCTTCCATGCGCCGGTACATCGGCGAATTGGTAGCGAGCTTGATCGACGGCGCGGGCTTGCAGCCGAACACGCTGCCGCGTCCGGTGGTGAAGCAGACCAGATTGGCGCCTCCGGCCACCTGTCCGGTCGCAGCCACCGGATCGTAGCCAGGTGTGTCCATGAAGACGAAGCCCTTCTTGGTGACGGCTTCGGCGTAATTGACGACATCGACCAGATTGGTACTGCCCGCCTTCGCCATGGCGCCAAGCGACTTTTCCAGAATGGTCGTCAACCCGCCCGCCTTGTTGCCGGGGCTCGGATTGGCATTCATCTCCGCGCCCTCACGCTTGGTGTAGTCTTCCCACCAACGCATCAGCGCAACGAGCTTCTCTCCAACCTCGCGACTGACCGCGCGCCGCGTCAGCAGATGCTCGGCGCCGTAGGTCTCCGGCGTCTCGGAAAGGATCACGGTGCCGCCGTGCCGCACCAGCAGGTCGCTTGCTGCACCGAGCGCCGGATTGGCGGAGATGCCGGAATAGCCGTCCGAGCCACCGCATTGCAGCGCCACCGTGAGTTCGCTGGCCGGGACGGTTTCGCGTTTGACCTTGTTGGCATCCTGCAGCGCTTCTTTGACAAATGCGATGCCAGCCTCCGTCGTCTTGCGCGTGCCGCCGATTTCCTGAATCTGCAGTTCGCGCAAACGGCCCGCGAGCTTCTGCTCCTGCATCAAGCCGCCAATCTGGTTGATCTCGCACCCGAGGCCCAGCACGACTACGGCAGCGAAATTCGCATGACGCGCGTAACCGCCGAGCGTACGTCGAAGCAATGCCAGCGGCTCGTCCTGCGTCATACCGCAGCCGGTCTTGTGGGTCAGCGCAACGACGCCGTCGACGTTGGGAAAATCCGCCAACGGATCGTGCCCGCTGAACGGATTGCGCTTGAACACATCCGCTACAAGCCCGGCGACATGCGCGCTGCAGTTCACGCTGGTCAGAATGCCGATGTAGTTGCGTGTCGCCACACGGCCATCGGCACGGCGGATGCCTTCGAACGTGGCCGGCAGATCGAAGTTCGGCGTCGGCTGCGCATCGACGCCATAGGCATAATCGCGGGCAAAATCACCCATGCCGCAGTTGTGCGTGTGAATGTGCTGTCCGGGTGCAATCGGTGCCGTGGCAAAGCCGATGATCTGGCCATAGCGGCGGATCGCATCGCCCATCGCGATAGGCTTGATCGCGACCTTGTGGCCCGCGGGAATTCGGTCGACCGTCGTCACGCCGTCGGCGACGACAACTCCCGGCAAAAGCATCGTGCGCGCGATCAAGACACTGTCGTCGGGATGCAGACGGATGACGGGGGCCGCGGCCATGGTGATATCTCCTGGGTTCAATGATCCTCGCCCTACACCGGTAAGGCGAGGATATCACCTCTCACGCCTTGCCGTTTGAATTCTTGCGCGTCTCCGCAATCCATGACTTCGCGCCCGTTGCGAGGATGCCGCTATCGTTGAGCAACGTTACCAGCTTGAAGCCCATATTGATCGCCTTCGCGGCACCTGCCGGTCCGCTGCAGTGAATGCCTGGATTGATTCCGCGCTTGCCGCATTCCTTGATCAGCTTCTCGTAGATCTTCATGATCTCCGGTTCTTCCCGATCGAGCTTCGGAACGAGACCATAGGAAAAACCGAGATCTGACGGCCCAACGTAGACACCGGCAATGCCCTCGACGTCCAGAATTGATTCCATGTTCTCGACAGCCGTTCTGGTTTCCATCATCGGCAGGCACAGGGTCTCTTCATTCGCGGTCGACTGATAGCCGCTCGACGAACCGTAAAGTCCGGCACGGATCGGACCATTGCTGCGCGTGCCGCGCGGCGGATATTTGCAATACGAAACGAAGTTCTCGGCTTCCTGCTTGGTGTTGATCATCGGGCAGATTACGCCATAAGCGCCGCCGTCGAGTACTTTGCCGATGATACCGGGCTCGTTCCACGGCACACGCACCATCGGCGTCACCGGATGCGCCTGCATCGCCTGGAAACATTGCACCATCGATTGATAGTCCTGCACACCATGCTGCATATCCACCGTGACGCTGTCGAATCCGCACTGCGCCATCACCTCGGCGGAAAATCCGGACGGGATCGCCAGCCATCCATTGACGACGGCTTTACCGGAAGCCCAGATTTGCTTGACGTTATTTGCCATTTGCTCGCATTCCTTTTGATCGATCGTTGCAATTGAAGATGAATCGTCGAGCCACGCGGCTGCGTAGCAATCGTTTTATCCCAGCGCGCGGCGCACCGCGTCTTCACCGACGCCGACCTCGCGCGCGGTGTTGACGATTGCCGCCCATGTCTCGTCCGGCAGCGGCACGCCGTTCCGGGTACGCTCAGCGCGCGTGCGCGCCTCCGGATCGCCGGGGATAAGCACAGCATCGTTGCCCGCCACCGGCTTGGTGTTCTTGAAGTAGGACACATAGCGCGCGATTTCGCCGTCGAAGAAATTGTTCGGATCGATGCGCCTGGGATCGACATAGATCGCGAACATGCCGTTGGCGAAACGTCGGTTCGGCGCAGTCGCGCCCGTGCCGGTCAGCGCACCGCCGAGCAACTCGCAGATCAGCGCCAGGCCGGAGCCCTTATGCTCACCGAACGCGCGGATTGCGCCGGTACCCTGCGAATGATCGCGCGTTCCTTCCGGCGTATAGGGCCCATACAACGTCGTCGGATCCTCGCTCAACACTCCGTCTTGCCTGATCAGCGCGCCCTTCGGCAGTTTTTTGCCGCCGCGGCTCGCCACCAGCACCTTGCCCTCGGCAACGATGGAGGTCGCGAAATCGAGCACGATTGGCCTGTCTCCGGTCCGGGGAATGCCGACGCAATAAGGCGCCGTCGACAGCCGCCGTTCGACGCCACCGTAGGGCGCGACGAGGATCGATCCGGCGGCGTTGACGAAGTGGATTGAGACTAATCCTTCCTCCGCCGCCATCTCGGCCCAATCGCCGACGCGGCCGATGTGCCCTGCGTTGCGTAACGCAACGGCGGCAAGGCCACCCGCCTTGCATTTGTCGATGCCGATCTTGACGGCTTGCGGCGCGACCGTCTGGCCGTAGCCGAATTTGCCATCGACCACCGCCAGCGACGGCGTATCCACCACCAGGTCAACCGTCTGGTCGGGGACAACCGCGCCCATGTTTTTCCAACGCACGTATACCGGCACACGGATAACGCCGTGGCTGTCATGGCCGGTTAGATTGGCGGTGGTGAGATAGCGGGCGATACGCTGTGCTTCTGGGGCTGAGGAGCCTGCATGGCCAAATACATCGGCGACGAAATCGATCAGCTTTTCGACCTGCACGGTGACCATGGCGCGGCGTTCGCTCCCTGCCTGTTTTTTTGATTGTGACAGTTTGCGCAAAAAAAGCGCGGCATGTCCATCGTCAACTGCGGCCATCACGCGATGATGTTTACGGGCTATGCCGACATTGTGCCGTCATGCAAATCTGCGGTCACAGGGATGCATCGCCCTCGTCGGAATCGTGGTCGCCACCCGGCAGCGGCATATCCCACAGACTGACCTCGAGCGCCTGCAGCAAAGCATGAAGCTCCGCCAGTTTATCGGCACCGTAGCGCCGGGTGATTTCGGCATAGATGGCTTCGGACGATGGCGCAACGGATTCTATCAACCGCAAGCCCTTCGCCGTAATCGAAACAACGCTACGGCGCAGATCCTCCTTCAAGGTCCGCCGCTCGATCAGCCGGCGCTCTTCCAGGTCGCGCAAAATCCGCGACAGGCTCGGCCCGAGCAGATAGGCAACGCGAGCCAGCTCGGTCACCTCGATGTCTTCGAAGGACGTCAGCGCTCGCAGGATGCGCCATTGCTGCTCCGTCAAACCGTGCGCACGCAACGAAATCCGAAAATGTCGCATCACCGCTTCGCGGGCGCGCAGCAAAGACATCGGCAGCGAGCGCGAGAACTCCCGGATCGGCATCTGGCGCTCCGCCACGGTTGCCGACATCTCTGCCGGAGAGCCTTGCGACCGCTCGCGACGCCCTGCCTTTGCCATCGACTTCTTTACCGGCATGCTTGCCTATCCGCCCTTTTGCGACTCCAGATAACACGAGCCCCCTTTGCAGTGCAAAATGGTCCAAGCCGCCTATTTCACGGATTGATCATTTTCATTTAACATGTTAATCATTTTTCGGATCGTACCGTCAACCGATTGGTTATCAGGCATCGACTGGCCATGGCACTGACCAAACTCGACATCGCTCGCGCCGCTGAGCGGCTGCATCAGGCAGAGAAAACTCGGGTGCAGATCCGTCAATTGTCGCAGGATCACCCCGCTATCACCGTCGACGATGCCTATGCGATTCAGAAGGCCTGGATCGATATCAAGGTCGGCGAAGGTCGGGTCATCCGCGGTCACAAGATCGGCCTCACCTCGAAAGCGATGCAGAGCGCATTGAACATCGACGAACCCGATTCCGGCATTCTGTTCGACGATATGTTCTTCCAGGATGGCGGGCTGGTGCCGACGGACCGGTTTATCGGGACACGAGTCGAGGCTGAACTGGCCTTCGTCATGAAGCATCGACTCTCTGGCCCAGACTGCACCATGTTCGATGTGCTCAACGCCACCGATTTCGTCATTCCCGCCCTTGAGATTCTCGACACCCGCATCGAACGCGTCGATCCGAAAACCAAAGCGACACGCAAGATCTTCGATACCATCGCCGATAACGCGGCGAATGCCGGCATCGTCCTTGGCGGCCGTCCGATGCGTCCGCTCGATGTCGATCTGCGCTGGATCGGTGCGCTGTGTTATCGCAATGGCCAACTGGAAGAGACCGGCCTTGCCGCCGGCGTCCTGAACCATCCTGCCACCAGCGTGGCTTGGCTCGCCAACAAGATCGCGCCGCAAGGCCATGCGCTGGAGCCGGGCCAGGTGGTGCTGGCCGGATCGTTCATCCGCCCGATCGAGACGCGGAAAGGCGATACCATCCAGGCGGACTACGGCCCCTACGGTTCAGTCAGCTGCTACTTCGCCTGAACATCGCCCCGCGCAGATTCGAGTGACCGCAACATGCCGCATTTCACCATCGAATATTCCGCCAACCTGGATCGCAAGGTCGATATTGGCGCTGCGCTGGAGGTGGTAAGAAAAGCCGCCATCGAGACCGGAATATTTCCGCTCGGCGGCATCCGGGTGCGCGCTATCCGCTGCGAGCACTACACGATTGCCAATGGCGATCCCGAGATGGGATTCCTCGCCATGCTGCTCCGTCTCGGCGAGGGCCGCGATCTCCCGACGCGCAAGAAAGCCGGCGACCATATCTTCGAGGCTCTTTCGAGTTACCTCGAGCCCGTCTTCCGCGACAGCAAATTCGCGCTGTCGTTCGACATGCAGATCAACGACAAGGAAACGAGCTGGAAGCGGAACAATATCCACCAGCACCTCTCGAAAGCGGCAACGGCTGATTGAGCCGTTGATGGGCCGAAACCCTCACCGTCTTGCTTCACGACAAAGCCAACACACGCGCAGTCCGGGATACTCATCATGCCGATACCGCAGCACACCTTCGATCCTCCTTTCAACATCATCCGCTGCAGTCACGCCGTGCTCGACGTTGTCGATCTTGCTGCGAGCCGCAAGTTTTACGAAGACATGATCGGGCTTCATGTCGAAGACAGCGACAGCAACGCGGTCTATCTGCGCGGCTACGAGGAGCATCAGCATCACTCGCTGGTGTTGCGGAAGGCAAAGAGCGCGGCATGCAATCGCCTCGGCTTCAAGGTCGCTTCGGAAAAGGATCTCGACAAGGCGGCAGAATTTCTTGCCGCAAACAAGATCCAGCATGCGTTTGTCGAGCAGCCGTTCCAGGGTCGCACGCTGCAATTTACCGATCCCTTCGGCTATCAGATCGAACTCTATGCCAGGATGGACAAGCGATCGCATTTGCTGCGCCGCTATGATCTCTACAAGGGTTGCCATCCGCAACGGCTCGACCACTTCAACGTCTTTGCGGCCGAAGTGCAGGACACCGTCGACTTCTATGCCCGGCTCGGATTCCGCCTGACCGAATACGCCGAAGAGGATGGGCCGAACGGTCGCATCGCGGCAGCGTGGATGCACCGCAAGGGCAATGTCCACGACTTCGCCATCACCAATGGCAAGGGCCCCCGCCTGCATCATTTCGCTTACTGGGTGCCGACCGCCATGAACATATTGCATCTGTGCGACGTGATGGCGACCAGCGGTTATTTGAAGAACCTCGAGCGCGGTCCCGGCCGCCACGGCATTTCCAATGCCTTCTTCCTCTACGTCCGCGACCCGGACGGACATCGCTGCGAAATCTACACCAGCGATTATAACACGATGGATCACGACCATGAGCCGCTGCGCTGGTCGCTGCGCGATCCGCGACGGCAGACGCTGTGGGGTGCACCTGCACCGCGCTCCTGGTTCGAGGAAGGATCGCCATTCGCCGGCCAACAGCTTCGCGAACCGCAATTCAAGGCCGATGTCATCATCGCCGATTGATACCGAACAGACCGACGCAAATCGTCGCAAGGATCACAGCATGCACCACCCTCGTCTTGCGACATTCATGGTCGATGGCAAAACGCATTACGGACTTGTCGCCGAGAATGGGATCGTCGACCTCTCGGCACGGTTCGGTAAAAGCTATCCGACGTTGCGTGAGGTTATTGCCGACGGCGCGCTGCTGCGTGTCGCCGAAGATTCCGCTCGCCTCAAGCCGGATTTTGCGAGCGACGCAATCACTTGGCAGCCGCCAATCCCGGCGCCGGAAAAAATCATCTGCATCGGCGTCAACTACCCTGACCGCAATGCGGAATATAAAGACGGTCAAGCTGCCCCGCCCTATCCCAGCATGTTCATGCGCACGCCCCGCTCATTCGTCGGGCACGAGACACCGCTGGTGCGCCCGCGCGCGTCGGCGCAGCTCGACTACGAAGGTGAGGTCGTGATCGTCATCGGCAAGGCCGGGCGGCACATTTCCGAAGCAAACGCCCTCGAACACATCGCCGCACTGACGCTATGCAATGAAGGCACCATTCGCGACTGGGTGCGCCACGCCAAGTTCAACGTCACGCAAGGCAAGAACTTCGATAGCACCGGCAGCCTGGGGCCATGGCTGGTGCCCTATATCGATGAACAGCAGATCGCGGACATCAGCCTCACCACGCGCGTCAACGGCGAGAGCCGGCAAAACGACCGAACCAGCCGGATGATCTTCAGCTTCCGCTACATCATCAGCTACATCTCGACTTTCACCACGTTGGTGCCGGGCGATGTCATCGTGACCGGCACGCCAACCGGAGCCGGGGCGCGGTTCGATCCGCCGCGCTTCCTCAAGCCCGGCGATGTCGTCGAGGTTGAGGCCGACGGTCTCGGCATATTGCGAAACGGCGTGATCGACGAAACGCCTTAGGCAGCGTACTGCCGCCATCGTTCGTCAGCCGAACACGGGAAGCTCGATCACGTCGTAGCCGTGGCGAATGCTGCGTTTGAGAACCGGATCTTCCATTTCGAATTCGAAACGGCTTGCGGGGCGAATGCCGCCCTTCGCGGCGAACGTGCCACCGAACACTGCACACCCGTCCGGCAGCTTGCCGCCATCGAAGCCCCGCGCGATCAGGTCGTCAACGCCGAGCATGCCATCAAGCTTGCCTTCCTGATAAAGCACCCGCTCGCCGCCGATCACCGCGTAAGAGCGGAGCAGCAACTGGTCCCAATGGCCTTTGACTTCGGCAAGATCCCATAGCGTCGGCGCGACCGGCTTGTCGCACATCTGTTTCGATACCGTGACGCCATAAGTCTCGACCTTGCGGTCGGTATGATCGGATCCGACGCCGACGAATATTCGTCCCGGCGCTCCGATGAGGACGAATTCCACCTCGCCGCTGGAGTTCGACCCACTCACCTCGATCGCCGATGCCGTCGTCAAGCGGCGCGCGGCGACACGGTAGTAGATCGGCGTTGAAGCCGGCCGGGCGATGCCCAGCGCTTCGAGTTCGGCAATGTGCTTGTCGCGCGCCACCGGATCGCGCCCGGTCCAGCCGGCGATCACTGCCTGTCGAACTGTGAGTGTGAGCGGCGTTTGCTTGCCACCGGCATCCAGCGTAAACGCGATATCACACGCAGACATGCTGCCATCCCACGTTGTCGTTAATCACGCACCACATTTTCCATGCCGGCTGCCAGCTCGAAAATCCGCCGGTCGGAGCCACCGGAGGCCGCCAGCATCAGGCCAACCGGCGCATCGCCCTCGCGATGGATCGGCAACGATATCGCACAGCCATCGATGGTGTTGATCAGCGTACAGTTGCGCAGCGACAGCACGTTGGCCTTGGCATAGGCGGCATCGTCATCGACCAGGTCGGCAATGCGCGGTGGCGTAATAGCGATGGTCGGCATCACCAAAGCATCGTAAGGCGCGATGCGGGCATCGAAACGCGAGATCATCGCGCGCCGGTCTCGGAGCAGATCGACATAGTCGGCAGCACTTTGCGTTTCACCGCGACGAATACGGACCAGCACACGCGGGTCGTATTCATTGCCGCGCTTGGCGATCAATGCGCGATGCCAGGCCCAGGCTTCCGCGGATGAGAATCCGCCCTTGGAATTTAGCGTCGCGACCTCGGCAAATTCCGGTACGGCAATCCGTTCGATTACCGCGCCCTTCGCCGAGAGCTTCGACAATGCGTGCTCGAAAGCCTGCGCCACTGCGTCGTCGAGATCGTCGAACGCCACCGTGGTCGGCACGGCCAGCCGCATCCCCTTGATCGGCCGCGCCACGACCGGCGCAATGGGCTGGTCGGCATGCACCGCATCGAGCGTCACACAACATCCAACGCTGCGCGCGATCGGTCCGTAGCTGTCGAGCGTAAACGACAACGGCACGCCACCATCGAGCGGGATGCGGCGCGCGGTTGGCTTGAAGCCGACAATCCCGCTATAGGCGGCCGGGATACGGCACGAGCCTCCCGTGTCGGTCCCCAGCGCTCCATGCGCCATGCCATCGGTGACGGAAATCGCCGCTCCTGACGACGAACCGCCCGGCACATGACCGACATCGCGCCGCCAGGGATTCTTCGGCGTCCCGTAGTGCGGATTGAGTCCGAGACCCGAATAGGCGAACTCGACCATGTTGCTGCGGCCAATCAGCACAAAACCGGCGCGGCGCAGCCGCGCCACCACCGGGGCGTCTTCGGTCGCTGGCTGCGCATCGCGTAGCGCGATCGAGCCGGCGCGCGTCACCTGACCTTTGATGTCGAACAGATCCTTGATCGAAATCGGAATGCCGGCATACCGCGAGGGTGCAGCGTTTGCCTTGCGTAGCTTATCCATCGCGTCCGCCGCCGCTTTGGCTCCCTCGGCATCGACGTGAATGAAGACACGCGCACCCTCGCCGTTCTTGTCTTCGATCTTCGCCAGACATTCATCGACGAGCGCACGCGCGCTGGTGCGGCCGGATTCCAGATCGGCAGCTAGGGATTCCAAGGTGGGAGAGTTCAACATCACGGGGTCGCTTCCAGGGTCAGATTTTTCGTTGTTCCGGGTGACTGAGGTTACCGATCATGCTCCGGCGGCAGTTCGATTTCCAGATCGAGCAGCGCAGAGCTTAGCGACTTGCCATGTGCGTCAAGCGCGAGAGAGCGTGTCACCCCGCCGCCCAGCGTCTGCTCCATCACGAAGTTCAGCGCGGCAATATTCGGCAGTTCGTAGCGCACCACCTCGCCTCCGACGATATCCGCAAAATGCGCCTTGACCCGCGCGCTGGTGACTTGCGCCAGCAGGACGGAGTAATGTTGGGCGTCGTAGGCGATCACCGAGATATTCGAGGTGTTGCCTTTGTCGCCGGTACGGGAATGAGCGATCTCGCGCAGCTTGACCATCATGCCTCCACGAAACGCACCGACGGCGTAGCCAGTTCGCGCGGCAACAACACCGAAGCCACCGCGACGACATCGCGTGCGGACTTGAAGGCGCCGCCGCCGCCAGCCGGGCCGTTGGTGTAGAGCGTCTCGACCTCGTTGCCGATCCGCACGGCCTCCGCGAGGTTTTCGGTGCGGCCGGTGACGCGCACGCGCACCTCGTAGGGATCGTGTCCTTGCGACAACCGCTCGCCATGCAACGCATCCACGCCGATCAGATCGAAGCGCAGTTCGCTGGCACGCACGCCGATCAGTTGCAGCCGCTCGCGCACAATATCGAGCGCCAACCTGCCGCGTGCCACCGCACCGGGGCCGGCGTAGGACATCTGCCCCTCGCCGATGTAGCTGTCGACATAGCCTACCGAAACCTTCAGCGTTTCCGGCCGCTGCGTGCCACGACCGCCGGAAACGCGCACACGATCCGGCGCGATTTCCTCGACCGAGACTTGCGAGAAATCCGCAACGACATCGGGCTGGAGATACTTTGTCGGGTCATGCACTTCGTAGAGCAATTGCTCCTTGCAGGTTCGCGCCGTCACCGCACCACCGGAGCCCGCTACCTTGGTGACGACGAGCGAACCATCCTCGCCCACTTCGCCAATCGGAAAGCCAAGCCGCGCCAGCCCATCGACATCCTTGTAGCCGGGGTCGGCGAAGTAGCCTCCTGTGATCTGCCCCGCGCATTCGAGCAGATGGCCCGCCACGGTGCCGCGACCGAGCATGGCCCAGTCGTCCATTGCCCAGCCAAACGCATCGATCATCGGCGCGAGAAACAGCGCCGGATCGGAAGCGCGGCCGGTAATCACGATATCGGCGCCGCCGCGCAACGCTTGCGCGATTGGTTCAGCCCCGAGATAGGCATTGGCAGAGACGATACGATTGCCGAGCGTCTTGATGGTGCCATCGATCTCCAGCAGCGGAAGATCGCGCGCCTTGCAGGCATCGAGCACATCGTCGCCGATCACCGCTGCAATCTTCAACTTTGACAGCCCCAGTGACCGGGCGATGTCGGCGGTCTTGCGCGCTGCCGCCCATGGATTGGCGGCTCCCATATTGGTGACGATCTTGATTCCTTTGGCAGCGCATGTCGGAAGCACGGCGCGCATCCGCGCTTCAAGTAACGGATCGAAGCCGCTGTCCGGATCGCGCAACCGCGCCTGCTGCGCCAGCGCCACCGTGCGCTCGCCAAGGCATTCGAACACCAGATACTGGATGTCGCCCTTCTCGGCGAGTTCGATTGCCGGCTCGATGCGATCGCCCGAATAGCCCGCGCCGGAACCGATCCTGATCGTTCGCATCGATGCAAGCCTTTCAGGAAAACGGCGGCGCTCGGCGGTGCCAATCAGTGACGCGTTGAAACGCCCGGCCAATGTGCAACGACATCGCCTCATCATTGGCCGCGCAGACGATGTGCAGCGACGTCGGCAAGCCCTGCGGCGAAAACCCGTTCGGCAAAGCCAGCGCGCAGCGGCCCGTCATATTGACCATACGAGTGAAATGCGACGGCACCAGGCCGGGACGGTCAACCTCCGACACCGGAGCCGCCGTCATTGGGATGGTCGGCGTCAGCAATGCATCGACACCAGCCAACGCATCGTCCATCGCTGCACGCATGCGGTCCCGCTTCTGAAGCAGAGCGAGATATTCCGAGGCCAGTTTAGTTTTGGCGGGCTTGAAGCGCGCACGGACCGCCTCATCGACGGGCAACGCGGCATCGTCAATGATCGGCCCAACATGCGCGTAACCTTCGATCGCGATCAGGTCTGCCGTCATGTCGGCAAACTCAGCGAACTTGTGCGGCAATGCGAACGGGACGATCTCCGCGCCCAGGTCCGCGAGTTGACCGAGCGATTCATCGTAAGCGGCAAGCACGGCGGCTTCGACGCCTTGCCGCTCGTCGTCCGGCATCCGCGCCAGACGCATTCCCTTGATGCCGCGCGCATCAGTCCCCTTCGGCGGACCGGCCTCACGCCCGCACATCACGTCGAACAGAATGCCGGCATCCACCGCGCTACGCGCCAGCGGGCCGACGGTATCCAGCGTTTCGCTCAACGGCAGAATGCCATCGGTCGGGATCGCGCCCACTGTGGTTTTCAATCCGGTGAGGCCACACATCGCGGACGGAATGCGAACCGAGCCGCCGGTGTCGGTACCGACAGCCCATGGCACCATGCGCGACGCAACGGCAACGCCGGAGCCGCTGCTGGAGCCTCCGGGCGTGCGATGTTCGCGCACATCCCACGGATTGCGCGGCGTGCCCATATGCTGATTGGTGCCCCAGGCGCCGAAGGCGAATTCCACCGTATGAGTCTTGCCGACGACAATCATGCCGGATGCGATCAGGCGATTGGCGAGCGTCCCCGTCGTACGCGACACCCGCTCGGCCCACACTTTCGAACCACCGGTTGTGACCTTGCCATCGAGCTCGACCAGATCCTTCAGCCCGAATGGGATGCCATGCAGCGGCCCGAGCGCATAGCCCGCACCGCGCGCAAGGTCCGCGGCCTTGGCGGCAGCGCGCGCTTCGTCGGCATAGATGGCGATGAATGCGTGCAGCGCGTCGTTGTGCCGCGCGATGCGGTCGAGACACGCATCGGTCAATTCGACCGATGATACGCGACGGTTGACCAGCAACGCCGAAAGTTGTTCCACGGTCAAGGCGGTCAAATCGACAGGAGAACTCATTTGCAATGCACGGGCCCCAGGAATCTGAGTTGAACTACTTCAACCCAAAATAGGCGCGCCGCAAGGCCTCATTGTCGGTCATTTCGGCAACCGTGCCGGAAAACCGGATGCGACCGCCTTCCAGCACGAAGACGCGGGTGGCCACTTCGAGGAAACCGATGTTCTGCTCGGCGACCAATAGCGCCAGCCCCTGTCCCTGCAACCCGCTCAGCACCCGGATGACTTCCTTGACGAACAGCGGCGACAGCCCCGCCGACGGTTCATCCATCACCAGAAGCTTCGGCTCGGCGGCCAGCGCCTTGGCGATGCCGAGCATCTTGCGCTGCCCGCCGGACAGGCTCGAGGCTGGATTGCGGCGCTTCTCGCGCAGCACCGGGAAGATGCCGTAGAGTTCTTCAGCGCGCTTGCCAGGATCGGCGTGCCCCAGCGCCTGCGCACCCACCTTGAGGTTTTCCTCGATCGACAGATCGGGAAACACCGCAAGCTCGGACATATAGGTCATGCCGAGGCGCATGCGATCGCTGGAACGCATCCGCGTCACGTCATGTCCGGCAAGATCGATGCTGCCATGCCGCGTGTCGATCAGCCCGACCAACGACTTGAGGAACGTCGTCTTGCCGGCGCCGTTGGCGCCGAGCAGCAGCACCGTTTCACCCGGCCGAACGTCGAGATCGACACCCCATAACACCTGCATGGTGCCGTAACCGGCATCGACGCCTTTGGCATCGAGCAGTTTCGCCGTATCAGGCGGCATGCTCGCCTCCCAAAAATACCTCGATCACTTCCGGCACCTTGACCGCCACTGCCAGCGTCCCCTCGAAAATCTCCTTGCCCGCATTCATGACGATCACCCGGTCGGTGATCTGCTCGATAAAGCCCATCAGATGCTCGACGACGATGATCGCCATGCCGCTCTTGGCCAGTGTCTTGATGCGACCGGCGATCCAATCGAGTTCGGTCGGGTTGAGACCGGCCGCCAATTCATCCAGCAGCAGCAGGCGCGGCCGCGTCGCCAGCGCCCGCACCAGATCGAGCATCTTCTGCTGTGCGCTGTTGAGTTCGCTGGCCGGACGATCGGCAACTGCATCAAGGTGAAAGTCCACGAGCAGTTCAGCAGTAGATGGCGGTGTAACCTCAGCGCGGCCGTAAGCCAGCGCCACAGCGATATTCTCGCGCACCGTCAGCGACAGGAACGGTTTCGGAATCTGGAAGGTGCGGTTGATGCCGCGATGCACGAGCTTGTGCGACGCCATGCCGCCGACGCTGACGCCATCGAAGACGACATCGCCGCGGTCGGGCGCATAGAGCCCGGAGATCACATTGATCGCAGTGGTCTTGCCGGAACCGTTGGGGCCGACCAGCCCGAGGATTTCACCCGGCGAAACATGGAAGGTGAGACCGTCCAGCGCGTGAAATCCGCCGAACCGCTTGAGCAGGTCGTTGACCTTGAGAATGGGCACAGCGTCAGGGGACATACCACCCCCTTCGCGTTGCCAGCGACACCAGACCCGCCGGCAGGAACAGCACCAGTCCGATAATCAGCAAGCCATAGATCAGCTGGAAATATTGCGGCGTGGTGAAACCGATCAGGTTGTAGATGCCATAGAGGATGACCACGCCGACAATCGGCCCGGTGATCGTCGCCACGCCACCGAACAACGCGAACACGATCGCAAAGATGCTGAAGTCGGCGCTGAAGACGTTATCGGGATAGAACACCGACACGTACCAGGCGAACACGCCGCCCGCGAAGCCCGCCACCAGTGCCGATGCCAGCCACGCGATCATCCGCATCTTCAGCACGTTGACGCCGGCCATAGATGCGCTGAAGGCATCCTCGCGCACGGCTTGCAGCGCGAGCCCAAAACTCGAATTGCGCAAGAACACGACGATGCCCAGCGTCAGCGCCAGAATGATCAGCGCGCCGTTATAGGCCATCGTCGGATTGAAGGTGCCGTTCAGCGCAACGCCGTACGGTCCCTTGGTGATGGATTCCAGCGCGGGGTTGGCGACGAAATGCAGCACCGCCAGTGCCGCGGCAAGATTCGCGATAGCGAAGTATGCGCCGGTGAGCCGCAGCAGCGGCGCCAGCAACAAGCCGAGCGCAACGCCGACCAGCCCGGCGACGACCACCGCAAGCGGCGCCGGTGACTGGAAGTGCATCACCATGATCGCGAAGCCGTACGCGCCCGCGCCGAAAAAGCCCACGTAGCCGAACGGCAGATAGCCCGTGAAGCCGTAAATGATGTTCACGCCCTGAGCGAGGATCAGGAAGATGACGAAATTGAACAGCAGCAGATGGTTGTTATAGACGCCGGGTAAAATCGCAAACAATGCGAGCAGCGGCACCGCTATGAACAACGTATGACGAGCGAGACTAGGCAACGCGCACCTGCCTTCCCAGCAGGCCGCTTGGCCGCAAAAGGAGAATCAAGATCAACAGCACATAGGGCAGCAGATCGGCCCAGGAGCTGAGATAGGTCTGCACCAGCATGTAGCAGACGCCATAGACGACACCACCAAGCGCCGTGCCCAGCGGATTGCCGAGCGAGCCGAGCACGACGATGACGAACGATGTCACCGTCGCATCGGCGCCAAATGCCGGCGTCACCGACCCGAACATGAATGGCGCGAACACGCCGGCAATGGCAGCGAGCGCCAACCCGATACCGAATGCCGCCGCGCAGACGCGATCGACATTGATCCCAGTTGCCAAGGCTTCGTCGCGGCGCGACATCACCGCGCGCGTCAAGGTACCGAGCCGCGTGCGATAGAGATAGACGTAAACCAGAAAAATCGCGGCAACACTTGTGATCGCTGAAATCACCCATGCCGCCGGGAACGACTGCCCCAATATCACGACGGGACCGCCTTCCGGCGACGCACCGAGCAATTTGCCGATTTTCGAGATCAGACTCCCCAGTTCGCGGCTGGGAATCGAGCGTTCGCTGGTGCCGAACATGATGGTCATCACGGCTTCGATCACCTGCGACAGCCCGAAGAACAGGATGATCGACAGCATTTCGGGGTTCACCGATTGCTGCAGTCGCGGGATCAGGATGCCGTACAGGAAAATGCCCACCAGCACGAAGATGGCGAAGGCCAGCGGCACCGCCAGCAGCGGATCGAGCCCGGCGAGATAGAACACGCCGAAGCCGACGAACGCACCGAGCATGAGGAAATCGCCATGCGCGAGATTGACGATGCGCATGACGCCGAACACGAGATTCAATCCAATCCCGACCAGACTGAAATAGAGTCCGAACAGCAGGCCGGCGATCAGCGGATACGCGAGCATCAAGTCTCCGTTGCGTTAGTCAGGCGGCGGTATCGAACAACCAAAGCACGAGGGAGTTGCGATCTAAGGGACGGCATCATCCTGAGGTGCGGGCGCAGCGAGCCTCGAAGGATGGGCCGTCGCCCTTCGAGGCTCGGCGCTGTGCGCCTCGCACTTCAGGGTGACGGCTTTCGCTCGGGCTCACGGCTTCGGATAAACCGGCTTCCCCGTCGCGACGTCGTGCGGATAGACGGCGACGAACTTGATGTGGCCGTGATCGTTGAGTTGGAGTTGCCCCAGCGGCGTCAATTCGCCGACCTGGCCGCCCATCTCATCGAGCGCGAAGGTGCCATCGAGCGTCTTGAGGTTGCCCGACAGGCTGAACACCGCGCGGCGAAGTTCCATCTGGTCCAGGCTGGTCGCCACCGACAAGGTCTTCTCGATCACCAGCGCCGTGGTGTAACCAGCGACGGCATTGAAGCCGAACTCGATCTTGCCGTCGGGATATTTCTTGTCCCACGCCTTGCGGTAATCCGCCATCTTCATGCCGAAGTTGACCGGGTAATCCATCTCGGACGGCGGGACGTAGGTGAAGACATGCTGCAGGCCCTTGGCGCCGACGTTCTTTTCCAGCAATTCGGTTTCGAGGCCCGGATAGATGCAGAACAGCATGTTGAACTTGATGCCGACGTCCTGAACGTTGCGCAGGAAAGCGATATCGTTCGGCGCGTAACCGAGGTGAATCACCGCATCCGGCTGCGCAGCGCGGATGTTGTTGAGGATCACCGTGTAGTTGGTAGTTTCGGTCGGAACGCCCTGATCGTAAACGATCTCGATCGGCGCGTTGGCCTCCTTGATGAACTTGCGTACCGCCGTGGCCTGCGTGCCGGTGAACTCGTTGGTCGAGTAAAGGATTGCAACTTTCTTGATGCCGAGCGCCGGACCATCCTTGGTCAGGAAGTCGGCAATCGGCTTGGGCCAGATCGTCGAAACCGGGTCCGCCATCAGCGCGATGTAGGGGTTATCCTTGGAGAAGAAGCTGGCGCCGGTTCCCGTCTGATCGAACAGAAACATCTTGTGGTCGCGCGCAATTGTCACTGCCGGCGCGGTCAGCACCGAGCCGGAATCGGCGACGAGCAGATCGACCTTGTCCTGCGTCACAAGCTGATTGTAGAGCGTGGCCGCAGTGGCGGTGTTGCTCTGGTCGTCGTAGGCGACAAGCTTGATGGGGATCTTCTTGTCGAATGCCTTGACGTAAACGCCACCCTCGGCGTTCTTCTGTTCGACCCAGAGCTTGATGGCGCTATGAACCGGCATCGAGATGGAAGCGTAGCGGCCCGACGACGCGTAAAGCGTACCGATCTTGATTTCCGAGGGAGCATCCGCCGCCAATGCTTGTGAAGCTAACGCCAATCCAACGGCAAAAGCCGCGATCACTCTCTTGAGCATCAAGTCCTCCGGATTTTTTTCTTCTGCGACAAGGTAACGCTGCGGCAATGTAACCTCTTGCGTTTGCAGAACACAAGGGCGCTGGCGGGCGGGCCTGGCGGGGCTTCCTTGCCGGAATACCAGATCATCACCGGCCCACGAGGCGTTGACGCTGGCCGGACAAATAGCGCATCAAGGTTTCAACAAGCGGGTTAGCGTCCCGCACAAGGGAGAGAAAAGGAAGCGAACCATGGCCGAAGCTGCCCGCGCGCGTCCCGTTCCGACACCGGAAACACAACATTTTTGGGAGGGAACGCGTGCCGGCGAGTTGCGCCTGCAGCGCTGCGACGCCTGCGAACACGTTTACTTTCCGCCCCGCCCATTCTGCCCCTCCTGCGCCTCGCGCAAGGTCAGCGTGTTCCCGGCGACCGGAAAGGCGACCCTTTACAGCTACGTCATCAATCATCGGCCGCCGGCGCCAGGCTTCACGCCGCCTTACGCCATCGCCGTGGTCGAACTTGAAGAGGGTCCCCGCATGATGACGAACATCATCGATTGCCCGCAGACTCCGGAAGCGCTCGATCTCGACATGAGGCTCGAAGTCGCCTTCCAGAAACTCGACGAGGAAATCACCCTGCCCTTATTCCGCCCGGCGAAAGGCTGAGACAATGCGCAGGAACCAAGTCGCCGTCGTCGGCGCTGCGGAGACCACGAAACTCGGCGTGATCCCGGACATGTCGCAAATCCAGTTGCACGCCGACGCCGCGCTGAACGCCATTGCCGACGCCGGGCTGAAACTGTCGGACATCGACGGCATCGCCACCGCCGTCGAAACGCCGCAGCAGATCGCGCATTACCTCGGCATCAAACCGACGTGGGCCGACGGCACGTCGGTTGGCGGCTGCTCGTTCATGCTGCATGTTCGCCACGCGGCGGCGGCCATCGAAGCCGGGCTGTGCAAGACGGTGCTAATCACGCATGCCGAGAGCGGCAAATCGATGATCGGCAAGCAGCCGCGCTATACGCCGCCGTCGAGTCTGAATGGCCAGTTCGAAGCGCCGTTCGGAGTCTATGGCCCGCCGAGCATGTTCCCGATCCCGGTGCTGCGTTACATGAAGACCCATGGCATCACCCATGAGCAGATCGCCATGGTCGCGGTGGTACAGCGCGAATGGGCCGCGAAGAATCCGCGCGCCACCATGAAAGACCCCATTACGGTCGCGGACGTGCTCAACTCGCGGATGATCGCCTATCCGTTCCGCCTGCTGCAGTGCTGCCTCGTCACCGACGGCGGCGGCGCATTGATCCTGACCAGCGCCGATCGCGCCAAGGATTTTCCGCAGAAGCCTGTCTACATTCTCGGCACCGGTGAAAGTGTCGAGACGCCGATGGTCAGCCAGATGGAGACCTTCAACTCGTCGCGCGCGTTCCGCACCGCGGGGCCCCTCGCCTTCAAGGAAGCCGGCATCACGCATAAGGACGTCGATCACCTGATGATCTATGACGCCTTTGCCCATCTGCCGTTGTTCGGGCTTGGCGATCTCGGCTTCATGCCGCACGAGGAGACCGGCAAGTTCATCGCCGACGGCAACACCCGCCCCGGTGGCAAGCTGCCGCTCAATACCAATGGCGGCGGCCTGAGCTACATGCACTCCGGCATGTACGGCATGTACGCACTGCAAGAGAGCGTGCGACAGATGCGCGGCATCGCGCCGGCGCAGGTGCCAGGCGCCAAGATCTCGGTCTGCCACGGTGTCGGCGGCATGTTCGCGGCGTCAGGCACGATCATCTTTACCAATGAGAGGTGAGGCAACACGACCTCCCGGAAAAGATCGTCATCGCCGGACTTGATCCGGCGATCCATCGTTCCCTCGAAAGAGATGGATGCGCGGGTCAAGCCCGCGCATGACGCCTCGAACAAAATCAGCATCAGGCGAACAACAAGGATTTCACCATGGCAACCACCAAATCACTCGAAGGCAAGGTCATCGTTGTCACCGGCGCGGGCCGCGGTATCGGGCGCGAAATCGCACTGCTGGCGGCGGCGGAAGGCGCCAAGGTCGTGGTCAACGATCCCGGCGGTGCCGCGGATGGTTCCGGCACCAATGCCGCGCCGGCCGAGGAAGTGGTTGAGGAAATCCGAAAGCGCGGCGGCACCGCCGTCGCCAATTTCGAGACCGTGGCGGAAGCCATTCCTGCCAGCAAGATCATTAAGCAGGCGGTCGATACCTACGGCAAGCTCGACGGCGTCGTGAACAACGCCGGCATTCTGCGCGACGCGATCTTTCATCGCATGAGCATCGATGCCTTCGAGGCCGTCATCAAGGTGCATCTCATGGGCTCGTTCTATACCTCTCATGCCGCCGCGCGCCTGTTTCGCGAACAGGAAAGCGGCACGTTCGTACACTTCACGTCGACGTCCGGCCTGATCGGCAATTTCGGCCAGGCCAACTATGCCGCCGCCAAACTCGGCATCGTTGGCCTTTCCAAGTCGATCGCGCTCGACATGAACCGTTTCAACGTTCGTTCCAACTGCGTTTCGCCGTTCGCCTGGAGCCGGCTGATCGGCACCATCCCGACCGAAACCGACGCCGAGAAGGAACGCGTCAAGCGGATGCAGCAGATGGGACCGGAGAAGATCGCGCCGTTGTCGGTCTTCTTGCTCAGCGATGCTGCCAAGGACGTCACCGGACAGATCTTCGCCGTTCGCATGAACGAGATCTTCCTGATGAGTCAATCGCGTCCGCTGCGCTCGATCCATCGCGCCGAAGGCTGGACCCCGCAGACAATCGCCGAACACGGCATGCCGGCTCTGAAGTCGTCGTTCTACAAGCTCGATCGCTCGGCCGATATCTTCTCATGGGAAGCGATCTGACGACTCGGATGTCCACCGCAACCTACAAACTCTCCACGTCATGGCCGGGCTTGTCCCGGCCATCTACGTCTTTGCTCGTTTAAAATGAGCGAAATAGTAAGGCGTGGATGCCCGGCACAAGGCCGGGCATGACGTGCCTTACGACCCGGCGAGCACTCGGCAAGCCATCTGTGCCAGTGCAAATTTCAATCTCCAAGCTGGAAACGCTCGAAGCGATGCAACTCATCCTCGATACGGCCTTTGAGCAGCCGGCGCGGCTGTTTGCCGATCCAGCTCCATTTCTGCATCAGCAACTTTTTGGCCTTGCGATCGGTCTTCAGGTCGATCGCAGCCACGATGCGATCACCCACCAGCACGGGGAGCGCGAAGTAACCGAACTTCCGCTTCTCCTTCGGCAGATACGCTTCGAAGCGATGGGCATAATCGAAGAATAATTCCAGCCGCTTGCGCTGGATGATGAGCGGATCGAACGGAGACAGGATGTGCACCATCTCAGCCGCTTCTTCACCCGCACACTCGACAACTTCGGGCTGCGCCCAGTGCTCCAGTTTGCCCGCCCCTTCAAGCGCAATCGGCAGCAGTTGCTTGCGGCGAACTCTGGCCCGAATGACCTCGCGGATCGCCGGCTTGCTGCTCGCATTCAGGTGACAGATCGAATCCAGGCTGACGATGCCTTGCGCACGCAACGCCCGGTCGAGCAGATAGTTGGCGGTGTCCTTTGCTGATGCCGGCTTCGGCGGTTTATCCCAGCCGAAATGCCGCTCCATCAATTCGTATGTCTTGAGCATACCGTTGCGTTCGCTGATCGTCAGCGCACCAGTATAAAAAGCGAGTTGCAACGCCCGCTTTGATGGCTTGCGGCTGGCCCAGAGATGCTCCTTCTCCACTAGCACGTCGTCCTCGATGTCGCGAATGGTGAGCGCGCCATCGTTGCGAATGAGCTTCATGACCTTGCGCAGATCGGTTGCACTCACGGAGGCGAACCACTTGTGGCCTTCCTCCTTGTGTCGCTTCATGGCGGCAACGAAGAAGCGGAAATCCTTCGCGGGAATATAAGACAGCGCATGGGTCCAATATTCGAACACCGTCTTATCGATGCTCTGCGCCTGCCGCAGATGCTCGCACTGGTAGGTCGGGATACGCGTCCACAGGATATGGTGATGACACCGCTCGATGACGTTGATGGTGTCGATCTGGACGTAGCCAAGATGCTCGACCGCTGCAGCCGTGGCTTGCGGCCCGTCGCCGAAAGGAGCGACGGCATCGAGCCGCTGGGCCTGCAGCCAGATCTGTCTGGCTCGTGCTTTGGTCAGCAGATGGGCCTGGTTTGTGGAGCGTGGCATCGCCGGACTGTAACCGGATTTACATCACAGCAAAGCGCCAACTGCCGCCTCAGCCACTGTTGCGCAGTCCCGCCGAAATACCGTTGATGGTGAGCTGGATGCCCCGCAACACATCTTCGTCGCCGGATTGCGCACGATGTGCTTCCAGCAGTTCGACCTGCACGTGGTTGAGCGGATCGAGATACGGAAAGCGGTTGCGGATCGAGCGTTCCAGCAGCGGGTTATCTTGCAACAATCGGTCGTGCCCCATGATGTCGAGCAGCGCCTTGATCGATGCCTGATATTCGTTCCGGATGCGCCCGAAAATCGTCTCGCGCAGCCGGACGTCAGGCACCAATTCGGCGTAGCGCGACGCGATGGCGATACTGCTCTTCGACAGCACCATGTCCATGTTCGACAGCAGCATGCGGAAGAATGGCCACTCGCGATAAAGCCCACGCAGAAACTCGACGCCCTTGTTCGGGTGCTGCGCGACCCAAGCCTCGACAGCGCTGCCGAAACCATACCAGCCCGGCAACATCAGCCGGCACTGCGCCCAACTGAACACCCACGGGATGGCGCGGAGATCCTCGATCTTGCGCGTCTTGGTGCGCGACGCCGGACGGCTGCCGATATTCAGCGTCGAAATTTCGGTGATGACGGTCGACGCCCAGAAATAATCCTCGAAGCCCTCGGTATCGTAGACCAGCCCGCGATAGGCCGCATAAGCATGGCCCGAGAGCGCTTCCATGGCGTCGAGAAATTCGCGGCGCGGCGCGCTGCGGCGAGGCTGCAGCAGGCTCGCCTCCAGTGTCGCGGAAGCGAGAATTTCCAGATTGGCGCGGCCCACCTCAGCGTTGGAATACTTGCTCGAAATGATTTCGCCCTGCTCGGTGACGCGGATTTGCCCGTTCACCGCGCCGCCCGGCTGCGCCAGAATGGCATCGTAGCTCGGACCTCCGCCTCGCCCGACCGAGCCGCCACGGCCATGGAACAATCGCAGCCGCACACCGTGCCGCTCAAAGACCTCGATCAGGCCAATCTCCGCCTTGTAAAGCTCCCAACCCGACGTGACGAAGCCACCGTCCTTGTTGCTGTCGGAGTAACCGAGCATCACTTCCTGAATCGCGCCGCGGCTATCCACCAGCCGGCGATATTCCGGCAGAGATAGCAGCCGATCCATGATCGGCGCACATTGACGCAAATCCTCGATGGTCTCGAACAACGGCACGATGTTGAGTTCGCTGGTTCCCTTCGGACTCACCAGCCCGACTTCCTTGAGCAACAACGCCGCTTCGAGCAGGTCGGAGACACCGCGAGTCATCGAGATGATGTTCTGCGGAATGACCATGGCGCCGATCGTGGCATGCGCCTCGGCGGCGGCACGCAGCACCGCAAGTTCGCCGACGGTCTCCTCCCCATAGGCCAGGAACTCCGAGACTAGCGGCCGGCTGGTCCGCAATTCACGCGTCAACAGGTCGATCCGCTGATCTTCCGTCAGGCTACGATAATTCGTGCCGGGTGCAGCTGCCTCGAACAACTCGGCGATGGTTCGCTCATGCACGGCGGAATTCTGCCGCATGTCGAGGCTGGCAAGATGGAAGCCGAAGCAATCCACGGCGCGGCGCAACGTTCGCAGCCGGCCACGCGCGAGCACGTGCAGACGGCTGGAGCGCAAGGCGCGGTCGATCACATCGAGGTCGTCGGACAGTTCGGTGACGCTGGCATAAGGCGCGGCCTGCCCGATCGGCCTGCGATTGGTCTCGACGTTGAATTTCGTCGCCGTGGCGGCCAACCTTGCGTAGATGCCCGACACCGCGAGCCGATAGGGCTCGCCGCTCCGATGCGGCGATGTATCGGGCGAACGCTCGGCCAGCGCGCGCAATTCGGCCGGGACATCGGCCAGGTTGGCAGCAAGCGACAGTTCCGATCCCAGCAGGTGCAGTTCGCCCAGATAGAACCGCAAGATCAGCGCACTCTGCATGTGCAGGGTGCCGCGCATCACCTCGGCGGTGACGAACGGATTGCCGTCACGGTCGCCGCCGATCCAGCTTCCCATGCGCAGGAACGATGCGATCTCCTCATGATTACCGGAACCCGCAGCATCATCATCCTGCAGGCGATCTTCCAGCGCACAGTGCAGCCGCGGCACCTCGCGCAGGAAGGTGTCCTCATAGAACGACAGGCCATTGGCGACCTCGTCGAGCACGGTCAGCTTGGTTCGCCGCAGCAAGTTGGTCTGCCAAAGCGTCAGCACCGCGCGGCGAAGCTGTTCCTCGCAGGCCGCGGTTTCCTCCGGGGTCATCTGCGCGCGCTCGCGCTGAGCCAGCAAGGCCGCCACTTCGAGTTCGCGATCCATCGTGCTCTTGCGGCGAACCTCGGTCGGATGCGCGGTCAACACGGGCCGCACCAAAGCTTTCGCAAAAAATTGCCGCAGGTCGGCGGCGGTGATACCCGCATTGCGCGCATCCAGCACCGCGCGAGCCAACGTCCCCGCGCGTGGCTTGGCATCGCTGGCCTGCTCCGCGCGCATTTGCCGGATGTGATTTTGATCTTCGGCGATATTGGCGAGATGCGAGAAATAGCTGAAGGCACGGACGATCAACACCGTCTCACGGTCGGACATGCCGTCGAGAATGGCCTCCAACTCGCGGCGGGCCGGTTCGTCGTTGTCGCGATGGAAACGCAGCGAAGTCTGGCGGATCCGTTCGACCAGATCGAACACCGACTCGCCTTCCTGATCGCGAACCGTATCGCCGAGGATACGCCCCAGTAGCCGGATATCGTCACGCAGCCGCGCATCCTTGGCGGCGTTGTCGTCGCCGTGATCGGCCGAAGTGCCGAGGATGGACGAGATCGTATTCACTGGCATGGCTGCGCGGTCCCGGGCTGCTTGAAGCGGCCCTCCAGTCGCAATTTTTGCGGCGCAGCGCAAGCTCAAGATGATCCTGCCGCGCCGCCTGTCCCCGGCTCGGGCAGCGCCGGGCGCCCCTCAGATCTTGCGGCCTGCGCGGTCCCAGTATGGGTCACGCAACCGGCGCTTGAAAATCTTGCCGGTATCTTCGCGCGGCAGATTGCTGCCGATCTCGATATGCTTCGGGACTTTGTAACCTGCCAGCGCCTTGGCCAGTTCGGCCCGGATGGACGCCGCATCGAGCGACGTACCGCCCTGCAGCTCGACGACCGCCATCAGCGCCTCGCCAAACTCGGCGTCGGGAATGCCGAACACCGCGCAATCGTGCACGCCGGGAATGGCGTGGAGCGCCGCCTCGATCTCCGCCGGATAGATGTTGACGCCACCGGAAATGACCATGTCGCGCTTGCGATCGCAGATGAAGACGTAGCCATCGGCGTCGATATAACCGACGTCGCCCGACGTGATGAAGCCATCGCGATCGATCTCGGCGCGCTTCTCCGGCTTGTTGTGATAGGTAAAATCCGGATTGCCGGCGATACGCGAGTAGATCTCGCCAACCTCGCCTTGCAGCAACTCTCTACCATCGTCGCCGACAAATCGCAGTTCCGCGCCCGGCGCGATCTTGCCGACGGTGCCGGGCCTGCGCAGCGCATCTTCGGAATTGGCGAACGTCACCGCGCCGGATTCGGTGCTACCGTAGAATTCATAAATCACGGGCCCCCACCATTCGATCATCGCGCGCTTGACGTCGGCCGGGCACGGCGCGGCAGCGTGAATGACATGGCGCAGCGTCGAGACATCGTACTTGCGGCGAACGCTTTCGGGCAGCTTCATCAGCCGGATGAACATCGTCGGCACCATGAAGATGGTGTCGATCTTCTCATCCTGCACCAGCCGCAGGAAATCTTCCGGCTCGAACCGCGGCATCAGCACCAGCACGCCACCGAGACGTCCGGCCCGCAATCCGAAGCTGTTCGGCGCGGAGTGATACAGCGGACCCGGACACAGCGAGCGCACTTGAGGCCGCAAGCCGTAGATCATGGCCCGCATCCGCTCGGCGGATGCCGTCTGCTCGGGAGTCGGCGCAAAACGTTTGACGCCCTTCGGGTGCCCGGTCGTGCCGGACGTGTAGATCATGTTCTGCGGCTGCGGCAGCGCGGGACCGTCATAAGGCGTCTGCGCCGCCAGCCAGTTCTCGAGATCGATGACGCCACGCAGCGTCTCGTCATCCGCAGCGGCAATCGTGTACGCAGCAAGGATTTCCGGCGGCGTCGGCACGCTCAACAACGTCAGGCCGGACGGTACATGCGCGGCAAGCGGGGCCAACAGATCCGCATGGCCGATCAACACCCGTGTTTCGGTGTCATTGAGAATGTAGGCGATTTCATCCGGCTTGAAATGCCAGTTGATCGGCACCGCATAGGCGCCAAGCATCATGACCGCATAAGCGGCCTCGATGAAGGTGATGTCATTGCGCATCAGGATGCAAACGCAATCACCCTGCTTGACGCCCAGACCCTGCAAACCGCCGGCGATACGCGCGGCGCGCGCCGCAACTTCGTCATGGCCACGCCGCCGCGCGCCACTGATGATGCCTGAGAAGAGCGATGATGACATTGATCTCTATCTCTTCCGATCTCACATCGATTTGAGGGAGCCCTCATGCTGAGGAGGCGCGCTTGCGCCGTCTCGAAGCACGAGGGCGGCTAACCATCTTTCATCATTCTTCGAGACGCGGGCGGCGCCCGCTCCTCAGGATGAGGAAGCCGCAGCGCAATTCGCCTCTCAGACATCGACGAAGCGCGGCGCCCGTTTGTCGATATTGGCCCGGACCGCTTCGGTCTGGTTCGGTGCGCCGATCAGCTTCTGCTGTTCGACCGATTCCGCCAGCAGCGCCGGGCCCGGATCGACGGAGAGATTATTCAGCAGCCGCTTGGCTGCGCGAATGGCATCCGGGCTCTTGTTGGCGATCTCCCGCGCCATCGCCAATGCCACGGTTCGCGGATCGTCGCAGATGCGCGTCGCAAGACCGTAGCTCAGCGCCTCCTGCGCGGAGAAAATGCGGCCGGTGTAGGTCAGCTCGCGCAAGATATCGTCGCGCACCAGACTCGCCAGGATCGGCGTTCCGGCCATATCCGGCACCAACCCCCATTTGATCTCCATGATCGACATCCGCGCATCCGGACTGAGGAACCTTATGTCGGCACCTAACGCGAGTTGGAAACCACCGCCGAATGCCACGCCGTGGATCGCCGCGATCACCGGCACCGGCAATTGACGCCAGCCCCACACGGCCTGTTGCGGAAAATTCGCCTGACCATGCGTGCGCACGCTGAGGTCACGTTTCTCTCCGCCCGCGATGCCGTTGCCGCCGCTTTCCTTCATTGCGGCAAAGCGCCCCATGTCGAGCCCCGCGCAGAACGCCCGCCCCTCGCCGGAAAGAACCACGGCCCGCACGCCCTTTTCATGCGCCAGCCGCTCGGATGTCGCCACCAGCGCCTCGAACATCGCAATATCGAGCGCGTTCATCTTGTCGGCTCGCACCAGCCGGACATCGGCGACGCCCTCCTCGATCGACACCGAGACGCGATCTTCCATGGATTGTTCTCCCCAATTTCATTCGTTTCGTACTTTACAGAAGATCGTCGAAGGGTTTTAGTCAATCAACTAATTAACAACCCTCCTATTTCAGATGGGACATTCCATGTTCAATCCGCAGCTCCTGGCAGGTCGACATATTTTGGTCACCGGCGGCGGCACCGGCCTCGGCAAATCGATGGCCGCGCGCTTTCTCGAACTGGGAGCCGATGTTCACATCTGCGGACGACGCAAGAGCGTCTGCGACGACACCGCGACCGAATTGATGGACACTTACGGCGGCAGGGTGATGACGCATGGCGTCGACATTCGCGACGTCGGCGCGGTCGACAACATGATCGAGACTATCTTTGCTGAAAGCCCGCTCACCGATCTCATCAACAACGCCGCCGGCAACTTCATTTCCCGCACAGAGGAATTGTCGCCACGCGGGTTCGATGCCGTGGCGAACATCGTCATGCGCGGCACATTCTATGTCACCCATGCCGTCGGCCGCCGCTGGATCGCCGGCAAGCATCGCGGCAACGTGGTGTCGATCACCACCACATGGGTCCGCAACGGCAGTCCCTATGTCGTGCCGTCGGCGATGAGCAAATCCGCCATCCACGCCATGACGATGTCGCTCGCCGCCGAATGGGGACATTACGGTATCCGCCTCAACACCATCGCGCCCGGTGAAATCCCGACCGAAGGCATGAGCAAGCGCATCAAGCCCGGCGACGAAGCGGGCGCCCGCACCATCAAGATGAATCCGATGGGCCGCGTCGGCCGCATGGAGGAATTGCAGAACCTCGCTGTGTTCCTGATCTCCGGTGGCTGCGACTGGATTAACGGCGAAACCATTGCCATGGATGGCGGCCAGGCGCTGGCGACGGGCGGCAATTTCTATCAGTTGCGCGATTGGTCCGATGCCGATTGGCAGCAGGCGCGCGACTCGATCAAGGCGCAAAACGAAAAGGATCGAGCCGCCCGCGGCTGAGGCCGCGCTTTTCGTGACGCCTATCGCGACCACACTTTGCGCCACCTAAATTCGCGCGAAGCAATGTGTCACAACGTTGCGCGGCCGGCTCGATCCGGTCGCCGCGCGCGTTGTTGCAAATGCAGAATACGCAACGATGAAAGCCTCGACAATCAAAGCGATCGACTAAACGCCCACATCGTCGCAATCGTATTGTCTTTCCATCGCAACAGCGTCACTATCCCTCAAAAGCAATAATCACATGAGGGGAAACATGACGACTGTCGAAGATGCTTCCAACCTTGCCGACGTGGTGCGCATTCAGGGCAAGAACCGTGGCGATGCCATTGTGTTCGACTTCGAAGACCGCCAGACCACATTCGCCGAATTCGACCGCCACACCAACCAGATTGCCAATGGCATGATCGCGCTTGGCGTAAAGCCGCATGAACGCGTCGCTTACCTCGGCAAGAACAGCGACATCTTTTTCGAACTGCTGATCGGCGCGATCAAAGCCAATGTCGTCATGGCCCCGGTGAACTGGCGTCTTGCAGGTCCGGAAATCGCTTTCATCGTCGAGGATTGTAAAGCGGCCATCCTGTTCGTCGGCCCCGAATTCGTCGATCAGGTGCGCGGGATCAAAGGCTCGCTGCCGAGCGTTCGCACCATCATGACCACCGAAGGCGGCGCGCCGGAGTGGAACGACGTCATCAAATGGCGCGACGCGCAAAGCAGCGCCGATCCCCATGTAGAGATCGAGCCGCAGGACATCGCCATTCAGCTTTACACATCGGGCACCACCGGACGGCCGAAAGGCGCAATGCTGTCGCACGCCAACTTTTTGTCGCTGGTGCGCGCCGGGCAGGACAACAAGCCGGACTGGAACACGTGGTCGGAGGATGACGTGTCGCTGGTAGCGATGCCGATCTTCCACATCGGTGGCTCCGGCTGGGGCACGCTCGGCATCTATCACGGCGCGAAGGGCGTCATCGCCCGCGAATTCGATCCGACAAAGGTGCTGGATTTCTTCGAACACGCGAAGATCACCAAGCTGTTCATGGTTCCGGCGGCGATGCAATTCGTCGTGCGGCAGCCCCGCGCCCGCACGATGGACTTCTCGCGGCTGCGCTACATGCTCTACGGCGCGTCGCCGATCCCGGCCGCGCTGCTGAAAGAATGCATCGAAGTCTTCAAATGCGGCTTCGTGCAGATGTACGGTATGACGGAAACCACCGGCACGATCGTCGCTCTCGCGCCGGAAGATCACGTCGAAGGTCTCGAACGTATGCGCTCGGCGGGCAAGGCGTTGCCGGGTGTCGAGCTTGCCATTCTCGATGCCGAGGGCAATCGGTTGCCGCCGCGCCAGGTCGGTGAGATCGCGACACGCTCCGGCTCGAACATGGTCGGCTACTGGAACTTGCCCGAGGCCACGGCGCAAACCATCGACAAGGATAACTGGTTGCGCACCGGTGATGCCGGTTACATGGACGAGGATGGATTTCTTTACATCCATGATCGCATCAAGGACATGATCATCTCCGGCGCGGAGAATATCTATCCGGCCGAGGTCGAAAGTGCGATCTGCGATCACCCCGACGTTGCCGAAGCCGCAGTGATCGGCATCCCCGATGACAAATGGGGCGAAGCGGTCAAAGCCATCGTCGTGCTGAAGCCGGGCAAGACCGCAACCGCCACCGACATCATCAATTTCACCCGCGAACGCATCGCCGGATTCAAGACACCGAAAACGGTCGATTTCATTCCTGCGTTGCCGCGTAATCCCTCCGGCAAGATTTTGCGCCGTCACCTGCGCGATCCGTATTGGGCCGGCAAAGACAGGCAAATCAACTGAGGCAAGCCGGGGCAAGCCACCGGCTACGAAGAAAGCTTGTTCATCTTCATTACAACTTATCCCCGCTGTCTGAACCGCGCGTATAGTTCGCCGGTCTCGTTCGCGAGGGGCGCATCATGAGGCGTTCGCGAGGTGGAGCGAGATGCGGCGCCTGCGCGTTGCGGTTCGCACCCGCACGTCCGGGAGGCCGGGGTCACCGTCCGGGCCTACTACGAGGCTCTGCCACGCGATGGCTGGACGCGGACAGGTCGAAGGCGGCGAAATCCGCTGGATGAAGCGGGCGTGTGGCCCGTGACCTGCCCCGGAAGCACGGTCCCTGCGCCCAAAATCGCCGCGAATGGAGCGTCGAAAGGCGTTTCCGTAGCCTCCGTTCACTTCGTGAACCGGCTGCGGCACAAATACCAAGGCGCGCTTTTCGGCGCTCCGTTTCCCCTCACGATTTGAGGGGCCAACCGAACATCCAACTCGCGCTGACGCGCGAGAGCAATTTGTCGTGGCTGTTTGACATATAAATCCGAACATTGCGCGAGGCCTCGCCTCAAAGCGCAGCGTCGTCCCCGCGCAGCGAACCGGAGACACAACAACCCTCAATGCTTGTTGGCGCCCATGTAGCCGAACAGGAATCCGGCGACCTTGCGTTTCTGGATTTCCTCGCTGCCTTCGGTGATGCGATAGCGACGATGATGACGATAAATGTGCTCGAACGGCTTGTGGCGCGAATAGCCCATGCCGCCATGCACTTGCATTGCGCGGTCGGCTGCCTCGCAGCACAACCGGTTGGCCCAGTAGTTACACATCGAGACCTTATCGGACAACGTATGCTCGACCTGCGCCTGCGTCAGTTGATCCATCTCCCACGCCGTCTTGCGGATCAGCAGGCGCAGCATCTCCGCCTGCGTCGCCAGTTCGACCAGCGGCCACTGGATTGCCTGATTTTCTGCCAGCGCATGACCGAACGGCTTGCGCTCGCGTGCGTAATTGACGCTTTCCTGGATGCAGTACACCGCGGCTCCCAACGAACTCGCCGCCTGACGAATGCGGTTCTCATGCACGAAGCATTGCGCCAGCGAGAGACCGCGCCCGACCTCGCCGAACAGTGCATCGTCTGGCACAAACACGTCGGTAAAGCTGACGCGCGGATGATCGGTCGGCATGTTGAAGGTCCAAAGATACTCCTCGACCTTCACGCCTTTCGCCTTGGCCGGCACCAGAAAACAGGTGATGCCGCGCGCATCGCCGTCGTTGCCCGACGTGCGCGCAAACAGCGCGCAATGCGTGGCGACGTGCATGCCGGTCGTCCACATCTTCTCGCCGTTGATGATCCAGCCGGACTTGCCGTCGCGCGTCCCCTGCACCGCGCGGGTTTCCATATGCGTGGCATCGGAGCCATGCTCCGGTTCGGTGAGACCAAAGGTGATGCGGTATTTGCCGGTGATCGACCCCTCGATCATCGCCTTCTGGTCGTCGCGCCCATAGCGATCGAGCATCGTCACCAGCGGCAGATTGCCGACGATGGAATGCTCGTTCTGCAGATCGTTGTGCAGGCCAAGCCCCTTTGCTGCAAAATGCTCGCGGATTACCGCCATCCAGAGATTGGAGCCGTCCTTGCCGCCGTAGCGTTTCGGAATCGCGAAGCGCAGATGTCCCGCCGCATCGGCGAGATCCTTCACCTTGCGCAGCAACGCTTCCCATTCATGGCGCGGCAGACCACCCTGCTCGAAGTCGGTTCTCGCCCATTCCCGGCGATGATCGAAGAACCGCACGTTGTCATCGATTTCCTCGAGCGGCTTGATCTTCTGCGCGATGAACCGGTCCAGTTCATCGAGATAAGCGACAAGGTCAGCAGGCAACGAAAAATCCAAGGCGCTTCTCCCGGTGCGCGGCGATCATATGCGGGTGCAACCCAGTCGCCGATCGATCTGACGATATCGCTTTGTTGATGAATTAAGGTGAGGTATGCAATCCAAGTCAAGCAAGCACATGCGGATCGTGTTGCAGGCGTGACATGCGCGATCTGTCGAATGCAGGCGCTGCAGCAACGCTGCGCCCACAGCGGTATATTCCTCGCGACGAAAAACATGACGGGAGCGACCATGGATCTGCAATTTTCGAAAGTGACGCGCAAAGGCCCGATCACCATCGTTACCCTGTCGCGCCCGGAGGTTTACAACGCGCTGCACACCGACGCGCATTTCGAGCTCAACCGCGTCTTCAACGATTTCGCCGCAGACCCGGACCAATGGGTCGCCATCGTCACCGGCGCCGGAGACAAGGCATTCTGCGCCGGCAACGATCTGAAGTGGCAGGCCGCCGGCGGCAAGCGGGGCTGGGACACCGGCGGCTTCGCCGGCCTGACATCACGCTTCGACTGTGACAAACCCATCATCGCTGCGGTCAACGGCGTTGCCATGGGCGGCGGCTTCGAAATCGCCCTCGCCTGCGATCTGATTATCGCATCCGAGAATGCCAAATTCGCGCTACCGGAGCCGCATGTGGGCCTCGCCGCCCTCGCCGGCGGCCTGCATCGCCTGCCGCGCCAGATCGGACTCAAGCGCGCAATGGGCATGATCCTCACCGCGCGGCATGTTTCCGCGAAGGAAGGTTACGAGCTGGGCTTCGTTAACGAAGTGGTGCCGCAAGGCCAAGCATTGGCGGCGGCGGAGCGTTGGGCTGAAACGATCTGCAAGAACAGCCCGATGTCGATCCGCGCGTCGAAGCAGACCATCGAACGCGGCCTTGCCGTGTCGCTGGAACAAGCCATCGCCGAGCAGCGGGAATATCCGGCCGTGAAAGCGATGGCGGCATCGCAGGATTACATCGAAGGTCCGAAAGCCTTCGCGGAGAAACGTCCGCCGAAATGGGTCGGGAAGTAGATTGGTAATTTACTCCCGGTTGCCTTCCAGTTCGCGCCGATAGCTGGCGTAGTTCGGCTGGTCGACAGCGAGCTTATCCATCGTCGTCTGCCAAAGATGTTCGGCGACTCCCGGCGTTTGGAGATTTATCGAGCCGCTGCTGATGCCGTCGGCCAACGCGGAATTGAGCTCGCTGAGCGTACCGTTTCGGCCGAGCAGTCGCGTCAGCCGCTCACGTTCGGCCGCGTTGCTGCGTTTCTCCAGCGTCAATTGCCGCCCCACCAGGTCGAGTGCATTGATCGCGACGCGGAGCTTGAATGCGCTGTGTCCGTTGAGGGTCGGCGCAATATCGTTCCGCAAAAAGGCCGCAACAGCTTGAATCAGCTCGGTCGGGGTCGGTTCGTCCTGCATATTGCCCTCTATGGCTTGCGGCGCGGCGCAAGCAGCCGCAGCAGATCGATCTCGGTTTCCGACGAGCGCCGTCCGATCATGGCGCGCTCCATCGAATGATCCGGCCCGCTGCGGAAGCGCTGCATCATGCCACAACACATCACGCCCCAGCGTAACGTGCCCATGACTTCCCAGAAATGCACGCGCGCCGCATCGACGCGACGTCCCTCCACTTCATAACCCGCGAACAGTTCGTCGCGTGTCCCGAAGCCGCCGACCGGCTTGTCGATCTCGCCGAAGCGCCATGAGTTGACGCAGATCCAGCCGAGATCTTCCATCGGATCGCCGAAATGCGCCAGCTCCCAATCGAGCACGGCACGCACGCCGTCAGGCCCAATGATGAGGTTGCCGTGACGAAAATCGCCGTGCACCAACGTCCCTTCAGCCGCCGGACCGGGATCGTTGTCGCGCAGCCAACGCAGCGCCAGATCGAATACCGGGCGGGGCCAATTCAGAGTGCGATAATCCCGTTCCAGCTCGGCAATTTCGCTTGCGGCAGTCATGCGGCGAAGTTCAGGCAATTGTGGCAGCGGCAGCGCATGGATTTTCGCCAGCACGCCGCCGAGTTGCCGTGCCAGTTTCGGCCTCGCCTCCGCGAATTTGGCATCGCGAAGAATCTTGCGCGGAATGGTTTCACCCTCGACGCGAGCCATGATGAAGCCGGTGCCGAGTTCATCGAGCGGCGACAGCACGTGCATGACGCGCGGCGATGGAATTCCCGCCGCGTAAGCGCGTTGCATCAACACGGCCTCGGCATCCAGACCGGCCGCGCGATCCGGGGCCGCACCGTAACCCATGGGCGCACGCCGCAGGATCGCACCGATGTTGCCGTCGGGATGCACGATATCGAACGACCAAGTCTCCTGACTGGCGCCGCCGGAAAGCCGCGCCGCGTTGGCTATGCCGGTCGCGCCCGGGCACCACGTCGCGACAGAGCGCGCGAGCAGATCTTCTGTCGTCACGCTCAAATGCTACTTGCCTTTGAATTTGGCCGGACGCTTTTCGAGGAACGCGGTGACGCCTTCACTGAAGTCCTCCGCCGCACCGGCAATGCGCTGCGATTCAAATTCGAGATTGAGTTGCTCTTCGTAGGAATTCTCCGGGCTCTCCCAATACAGCTTGCGGATCAGCGACAGCGCGATGGTCGGACCGTTGGCCAATTCGTGCGCCAGCTTCATGGTCTCGTCAGCCAAGGCGGCATCGTCGTAGACGCGATTGACCAGCCCCCACTCCAGTGCTTTCTCGGCCGGCAGTTTCTCCCCCATCAGCGACAACTCAACCGAGCGCGCCTTGCCGATCAGGCGCGGCAGCAGCCAGGTCGAACCGCAATCCGGCACCAGCCCGATGCGGCGGAACGCCTGCAGGAAATACGACGAACGCGCGCACAGGATCATGTCGCCCATCAGCGCGAAGCTCATGCCGGCGCCCGCCGCCGGTCCGTTGACGGAGGTAACGATCGGGCAATGCATGTTTCGGAGACGACGCAGGAATGGATGAAAGGCGATCTCCAGCGCCGCGCCGGCATTCTTGCGGCTGCCGGGCTTGGTGTTGTTGCGCCCCTGCAAATTCGCGCCGGTGCAGAACGCGCGCCCTGCTCCGGTGATGACCAGACAGCGCACGTCGTTGCGACGATCCTCGATGGCGTCCAGCGCCTCGGCGAGTCCGCCCAGCATGTCGATCGAGACCGCGTTCATCACCTCCTGATGATCCAGCTTGAGGATCGCCACCGGTCCATCGAAATCGAGCGTCACGTGTTTGAATTGCATGGTGTCCTCTTGGCTGCGCCTCATGCGTCCGATCGGATCGGGGCGCATATCCCGATTGCAGTATGGCCGACATATTTGATTTTTAATCCGCACTTGTCCATGGTCGGATACATCAACGCGGCGGACCGATCGCGCCGAGCGCAGCATGACAACGCAAGACAGGCAGGAAATTCCCCGATGTCCGTTTCTGATACCTCGATTTTCGATCTCAGCAACCGCACCGCCATCATCACTGGCGGCAATGGCGGTATCGGTCTCGGCATCGCGCAGGCGTTGGCGGCGGCAGGCTGCAACGTATCGATCTGGGGTCGCAACGCCGACAAGAATGCGAGTGCAGCCGTAAGCATGGCGGGCGCGAAGGGCGAAGTTCATACGCAGGTCTGCGACGTCACCAGCGTGGCATCGGTCAAGGCGGCAATGGACGCGACGCTTCAGACCTTCGGCCGCGTCGATGGCTGCTTCGCCAATGCCGGTATCGGCGGCGGCGGACGGCATGCCTTCATCGATCGCACGGAGGAGCAGTGGCGCAGCATGTTCGCCACCAATCTCGACGGCGTGTTCCATGTCTTTCAGGCCGCCGCGCGGCACATGACGGAGCGCGCCAGCAACGGCGATGCATTCGGCCGGCTGGTAGCGACCTCGAGCCTTGCCTCGCTGTTCGGTACCGCGCGCAACGAGCACTATGCCGCGACCAAAGCCGCCATCAACGCGCTAGTGCGTGCGCTGGCGGTCGAACTGGCGCGGCAAGGCGTCACCGCCAATGCCATCCTGCCCGGCTGGATCAAAAGCGACATGACCGCTGGCATCATGGCCAACGAGAAATTCGTCGGCAACGTGATGCCGCGCATTCCGATGCGCCGCTTCGGCGAACCGTCGGACTTCGGCGGTATTGCGGTCTATCTGATGAGCAAGGCATCGTCGTATCACACCGCCGACTGCTTCGTGATCGACGGCGGTTATACGGCGTTCTGACGTCTCGTCATTGCGAGCGCAGCGAAGCAATCCAGAAGCCACAAAGTAAGACCTGGATTGCTTCGTCGCTGGCGCTCCTCGCAATGACGTGGAGAATATCCGGCTAAACCAAAGTTCGCCTTCATCCGGAGATACGACAAGTGTCGCCACCTCTTTCGTCGGCACTTAGCGACGCAAGTATTCACAGCCTCGCTGTGCAAGTAAGCAAGGCGTGGAAGGCCGGGACAAGCCCGGCCATGACGACCGGGCATGAGAATTCAAGACGACGCCGCGGCGCGCTGCTGGGGCGCTGAAGTCATGGCAAAGCCCTCATAGCCATTGGCGGCGACTTCGTTGCAAATCTGGCGGTAGACACCGACACCGCCGATATACGGCATGAAGATTTGCGGCTTGCCAGGGATATTCGCGCCCATGTACCAAGAGTTGGCCTGCGGATAGAGGGTGGTGGAGGCAACCTCGTTGACGTGCGCGACCCATTTGTCTTCCGCCGCGCGGGTCGCTTCCATGCGTTCGACACCGCGCTCGCGCATATAGGCGATGCAGTCGGTGATCCAGTCGACATGCTGCTCGATCGACACGATCATGTTGCTCAGCACGGACGGACTGCCCGGCCCCGTGATGATAAACAGGTTGGGAAACCCTTCGCTCATCAGCCCAAGATAGGTGCGCGGACCGGCGGCCCATTTCTGATTGAGCGTCTGCCCTGCTCTGCCCTGAATATCGATCTTGGCCACCGATCCGGTCATGGCATCGAATCCGGTCGCAAGCACCAGCGCATCGACCTGGTAATCCTTGCCGCCCGCACGCAGGCCGTGCGGCACAATCTGTTCGATCGGATTGGCCCGCACATCGATCAGTTTGACATTCGGGCGGTTGAAAGTGGCGTAGTAGTCCGTATCGACGCAAATCCGCTTGGAGCCGATGGGATGATTGTCCGGTTGCAACAGTCTCGCGACCTCGGGGTCCTTGACGATCTCGGCAATCTTCGCACGAACGAAATCGGCGGCGGTGTCATTCGCTGCCTTGTCGATGGCGATATTGTTGTAGGTTGCGGTGAAGGTCAGCCCGCCCTTGGCCCAGCGTTCAGCGTAACGCGCCTGCCGTTCCTGGCGCGTGTCGTCCAGCGCGCCCTTCTGCGGCACCTCCTGATAAATGCCGTTACGCATCTCCTCGCGCGCCTTGCGCCGGATCTCCGGATAATTGGCGCGGAAGAACTCGCGCTCCTGCTCGGTCAGCACCGCGTTGCGCGCGGGAACGCTGAAATTGGCGGTGCGCTGAAACACGAAAAGCTCGCTGGCCTGTTCGGCGATCAACGGGATCGACTGGATCGCCGACGATCCTGTGCCGATCACGGCGACGCGCTTGCCGGTGAAATCCACCGGCTCATGCGGCCAGTGCCCGGTGTGATAGACCTCACCATTGAAATCCGAAAGCCCCTTGAAATCCGGTGTGCGGGCATTTGAAAGGCACCCGGTGGCGAGCACGACGAACTGCGCCGTGACGGTGCTGCCATCCGATGTCGTCACCGACCAAGAGTTGTTCGCCTCGTCGAATACGGCCTGATCGATGCGGGTATCGAACTGGATATCGGGCCGCAAATCGAATCGGTCGGCCACGTGGTTGGCATAGCGCAGGATCTCCGGTTGCGGCGCATAGCGTTCGCTCCAGTCCCATTCCTGCTGCAACTCGTCCGAGAACGAATAGGAATACTGCATGCTCTCGACGTCACAACGCGCACCCGGATAGCGGTTCCAGTACCACGTGCCGCCAACGCCGCTGCCCTGCTCGTAAATGCGCACCGACAATCCGAGGCCGCGCAATCGATGCAGCATGTACATGCCGGCAAACCCCGCACCGATCACGACGACATCATAGGTGTCGGCTGTCGATGCACGGTGCTTGGCGGCGTTTGACGGACTGGCGGCCATGAATCGCGCTCCCTCGGATCATCGGGTCTGTCGCCCGATAGCATTCTACTCTTCGCCCCCAAGCACAACAGACAAAACTGTTGCGACATGTGGCGCCGGTCGCACGCCGCTCAGCTAAATTCCGCGCGGCGACAAGTTCGCAGCGATAGCTTCACAATCCTTGGCAGCACTTTTCCATTCGTTGCTGGCACGAAAGCGCATCGTGCGATAGCGTCGGCGGCAACGATCAATGAAGCCATACCAAGGCGGCGCGGGAGCAGGAAACCATCCATGAAATCTCCGATCTGCGACATGCTGGGGATCGAATTTCCGCTGCTGGCTTTCAGCCATTGCCGCGATGTCGTGGCTGCCGTCAGCCGCGCCGGCGGCTTCGGCGTTCTCGGCGCCACGACGCATTCCCCGGAATCGATCGAACAGGAGTTGACCTGGATCGACGAACACGTCGAAGGCAAGCCTTACGGGCTCGACGTGCTGATTCCGGAAAACATCTCGACCAGCGGCGAGACGGATGTCACATGGAAAAGCCTCGAGCAGCGCATTTCGCCGGAACATCGCGCTTTCACCAAGAACCTGCTCGGCAAATACGGCGTCACACTGAAGACGCGGGACGTCGCCGCCAATGTGCCGCAGCCATTCGATGCCGAACGTGCGCTTAAGTTGCTCGAGGTCTCTTTCCGGCATCCGATCCGGTTGATCGCCAACGCGCTCGGGGTGCCGCCGAAGGCAATGATCGAGATGGGCAGGACTCACGGCGTTCCGGTGGCTGCGCTGGTCGGCGCCAAGGAACATGCGCTGCGGCAGGTCGCAGCCGGCGTCGACATCCTCGTCGTGCAGGGAACCGAGGCCGGCGGCCATTGCGGCGAAGTCTCGACCATGGTGCTGGTGCCGGAAGTCATCAAAGCCATCAAGCCGATCCGCGATGTCCCGGTATTGGCGGCCGGCGGCATCATGACCGGACGGCAGATGGCGGCCTGCATGGCGATGGGCGCCGCGGGCGCTTGGACCGGTTCGGTGTGGCTGGCAACGGTTGAGTCCGAAACCACCGAAATCTTCCGCGAGAAGATGATTGCGGCCTCATCGCGCGATGCCGTGCGCTCCAGGAGCCGGACCGGCAAACCGGCGCGCCAGCTCCGCTCGGTGTGGACCGACGCGTGGGATCGGGACACGGATGGTCCCGGCGCGCTGCCGATGCCGCTGCAAAGCATCATCAGCCGCGACGCCTTCGACTCGATCGATCATGCCGCGGCGGCGGGCAATGCACAGGCGCGGGATCTTGTCAGCTATTTCGTCGGGCAAGGCGTCGGTCTGATCGACAGCGTCAAATCCGCCGGCGCAGTGGTGCAGGAATTCAAGCAGGATTTTGCCGAAGCCGTCGAGCATCTCGACGCGCTTGTGGCGGACTAGACCGGTTGTGGCCGTTCAATCGACATCCGTGCGGGCCAGCAGCCCTGCCAGCAACGCAACCAGTTCGGCCTGCCGCCGCACATGGGTTTTGGTGAAGATGCTCTTGAGATGATGACGCCCCGTCTCCTTGGCGATGCCAAGCTCCTGCGAGATATCGTTCAGTTCCGCGCCCGCCGCCAGGCGTGCGGCGAGCCTGGCCTCGGCCGTCGTCAACTTGAAGACGCCGCGCAAGGTCTCCTCGGGTGGCCGGCTGCGCCGGCCTGGATCCACCAACACGATCAGCGCCCTGCCCTCGGCGAATGGATTGGATGCCAAATTGGCGAGTTTCAGCGGATAAGCGAGAAGCGGCATCGCGGCTTCGCGCCACAGCGCCACTGGCGGCGACAATGCGGCTTCGCTGCGAGTCCAGAGCAAATTGTGCAGGGCGCGATCCAGTGCCATAGTGCTGTCGATATCCACCGAGACCAGACGCTTGCGCACGATGCGAATGCCGCCACGCAACAGCCGCTCCGCCGCGGCGGTGGCGCGAATGACTTCGCCGCGCTCGTTGATCAGCAAAACGGCCGAGCCGCCGATCTCGAAAGCCTCGAGTGCGGCATTGGAGGCGGCAAACCCCAGCGCACGCGACACCGCCGCAAAGCTCGACAAACTGTTCGACAGCGTCGCGAGCTTGCTCTTTTCGTTGGGGGAGAACCGCTCATCGGTTGCCTTCCGCTGCAGCGAGATGCACCAGAGATCGTCGCCAGCCGCCACCCTGATCCCGGCGAAACTCGACAGACCCAGCGGCGCAAGAAACTCCTGATAATAGGGATGCCGCTTGATGCTGTCGGCATCCATGACGTCGAGATCGTCGCAGACGCCGTCGCGCATCAGGGTCGGGACGCCGCGAAAACGCTCGTCGCGCAGATACCAGCCGTCGCGAAAATAGACCTCCGAACCCGCCTGCAGACTATCGGTCATCGGAGTGCCGGGAATCGCTCTGCTCCCTGTATTCAGCAGAACCGCGCCATAGCCGTTGGTCTCGGCGACAAGCGTCGCCAGCGCATTACCCCATTCGTTGAAATCGGTTGCGGCCTTGGCGAACGCCTGCTCGATCAGGTGGAGATTCCAATTTCCCACGTCAGGCCCGTAAATCCCGAGAGACTGTTCAGTCGAATATTATCGAATAATCGACCACTGATGACAAGACGGCGAAGCAACCCCTTTAATATGATGCATCCAATTCAATCAGCTGAACCACCCGGCAACGCAAGACGAAGATCAGCAGCATGACAGCGAACGCATCCCTTCCCGAAGATCGCATCCCGGTTATCGTCGGCGTCGGCGAAATCTCCGACCATCCGGCCGACATCACCGCAGGGCTTGAGCCGATCGCGCTGATGGTCAAGGCGCTGCAGCAGGCCGAACGCGACAGCGGCGTCAGTCTGCTACGCGACATCGGCTCGCTCGATATCGTCAACTTTCTGAGCTGGCGTTATCACGATCCAGCGGCGCTCATGTGCGAGCGGCTCGGCATCGAACCAACCCACGCCGCTTATGGCCCGGTCGGCGGCGAAAGCCCGATCCGCTATCTGCACGAGGCGGCGAAGCGGATCGCACGCGGCGAATGCAGCGTCGCCGCGATCTGCGGCGCTGAAGCACAGAGTACCGCCACCAAGGCCGAACGCGCCGGCGTGGAGCTGCCGTGGACGCCATTCGCGCATGACGCGCCGGTGCCGCTGCGCGGCGCCAGCTTTCAGAAGCCGATGGCGACGATGCTCGGCGTCGCCAGGCCGATCACGGTCTATCCGATCTACGAGGCGGCCTCCGCCGCGCATTGGGAGCAGACGCCGCGCGAGGCCATGCTGGAATCCGGAGAGCTATGGTCGCGCTACTCCAGCGTTGCCGCGCAGAACCCCCATGCATGGCTGAAGCGCCACGTCTCCGCCGCGGAGATCGTGACGCCGACGGCGGACAATCGCCTCATCGCATGGCCTTACACCAAGCTGATGGTGGCCAATCCCTCCGTCAACCAGAGCGCCGCGATCCTGCTGACGTCGCTGGCGAAGGCGCGCGCCGCGGGCGTGCCGGAGGATCGCATGATCCACATATGGGGCGGTGCGTCGGCGGAAGAGCCGCGCGATTATCTCGAGCGCGACCAGTTCTACGAAAGCCACGCACAGAACGCCGTGCTCAAATCCGCGATGACGCTGGTCGATGCCACCGACGGCAAGGCGTTCGACGCCATCGAACTCTATAGCTGCTTCCCCACCGTACCGAAGATGGCGCGGCGCACGCTCAAGCTCGGCCCGGATGTGCAGCCCACCGTCACTGGCGGGCTGACGTTCTTCGGCGCGCCGCTCAACGATTACATGGCGCATGCCGCCTGTGCCATGGTGCGCAAGCTGCGCGCCGGCGCCAAGCTCGGGCTGCTGTACGGACAAGGCGGCTTCGTCACCAAGCACCACGCGCTGGTCCTTTCGCCCCACGCACCGCGTTCGGCGCTGGCGCAGGACACCAGCGTGCAGGCGGAAGCCGACAGCCATCGTCGTCCCGTCCCGCCCTTCGTCACCGACGCAACCGGCAACGGCACGGTCGAGAGCTTCACCATCCTCTATGGCCGCAAGGGTGACGTCGAGCATGGCGTCGTCATGCTGCGCACGGCGGATAACGCGCGTGCGCTGGCCCGCGTCCCGGCCAGCGATGGCCGTACGCTCGCGCGCCTGACCGACATGGATCGCACCCCGGTCGGCACCACCGGCACCATCGGCAAGGCCCACGACGGGGTTCTGACCTGGACGGCAGGCTGACCGGCACGCGTACCCGTCATTCCAAAGGCCGGATTGCCTCCTCGTGGCAGGTCTCTTTATGACGAGAAGGCATTCATCGGCCATGTGGCGGGCCAGACCGTGAGCTGGCTGCCGGCCCAAGCAGGACAGGGCAATTCTATGTCGTTCGTGATATCCGCTCTGCTCGCCATCGCGGCTGGGGTCAGCATTGTCGTGCAGCAGGCCTTGAATGCGGACCTGCGAACCACCTTGAGTTCCGCCGCGTGGTCCGGCTTCGTCAGCTACTTTGTCGGTCTGCTCTGCATGATCGTGCTGATCATCGTCATGCGGGACCCCTTACCGTCGGCGACGATGGCCGCACGTATCCCGTGGTGGGCTTGGTCCGGCGGCATGTTCGGGGCGATCTTCATCGGCCTCGGCATCCTGCTCGTACCGCAGATCGGTGCGGCCACCTTCATCGCGCTGCTGGTGACCGGCCAGATGCTGGCCTCGGTTGCCTTCGACCATTTCGGCCTGCTCGGGCTGGCGCAACGGCCGGTCGACGGCCCGCGCGTCATCGGCGTCGTACTCTTGATTGCTGGCGTGCTGCTGATCCGCCGTCCCTGAGGCCGAACCGCCGCAGCGCTCCGGCGTGCGCATTTCAGGAACACGCCCTAGCATTTCGGCACAACCCATAGGATAATTGACAGACATCTGTGCGAAAATGCAGATTTGAGTATGGACTGGGACAATATTCGGGTTTTCCTCAGTGTGGCGCGCGCCGGGCAGTTCCTCGCTGCTGCACGGCAACTGCGGATTGACCACGGCACCGTCAGCCGCCGCATCGGCGCCCTTGAAAAAGCGCTGGGCGTGCGGCTGTTCGACCGGCAGACCACCGGCTGCGTTCTGACCGCCGCCGGCGACCGGCTCTACGCCTCGGCGGAAGAAGTCGAAGCGCAGTTGCTGCGGGCACAGGGCGACCTCTCGCAATCGGATGTCGAACTGACCGGCACCGTGCGCGTCGCCGCGCCAGATGGTTTCACGGCGCTGTTCCTGTGCTCGCGGCTCGGCAAGCTGAAACAGAAATATCCGGCGCTGACGATCCAGATGGTGCCGATGTCGCGCACCTTTTCACTGTCGAAGCGCGAAGCCGATCTCGCGATCACCATTTCGCGCCCCGAGGAAGGCCGCCTCGCCGTGCGCAAGCTGATCGACTATTCGCTGCGCTTCTATGCGGCGAAGAGTTATCTGGCCGAATTCGGCACGCCGCAAACCGTGGCCGATCTCGAGCGTCATTGCCTCGTGACCTATGTGCAGGATCTGGTGTTCGCCGATCAGCTCTATTTCATGCCGGAGCTCTACGGCCCCGGCTACAGCCGCCTCGAATGCTCCGGCGCGGTCGGCCAGCTTCAGGCGGTGCGCGGCGGCGCGGGCATCGGCATCCTGCACGACTATGCCGCACGGCACGACGAGAACCTGCAGGTGGTGCTGCCGGACACCGTGTTCGCCCGCAGCTACTGGATCATCACCCACGTCGACATGCGCCGCCTTAGCCGTGTGCGCGCGGTGTCAGATTTCATTTCCGCAGAAGTCGGCGCACAGCGCTCGATGTTTCTGGCTTAGGAATAACAGACGACTGAATCCACTCGCTGTCATTCCGGGCTCGCTCGCAAGAACTCGCGCACCGGAATGACACCAGCATCAGGAGCAACGCCTAACCCTTCTTGTCCTGCTTCTCTGACGCAGTCGCCGGCTTACCGACGTTCTGCCCAGCGACGCGGACCTTATCGCCATCGACCATACCATCAGGCGGCGCGACGATGACGCGATCGTCTGGCTCCAGCCCTGAGGCCAGTTCGATCTCCCTGCCGAGATCGCGGGCAATCGTCACCGTCTTGAACCTGATCTTGTCGGCGGCATCCACCGTCGCAACCCGTAAGCCATTGCGGTTGAACATCAGCGCGCTCGCTGGAATGCGTAGCGGCACGCGTTCCCGCACCAGGTTCATCGTGACGTTGGCGTAGCTGCCCGGCATCAGGCGGCCGCCGGGATTGTCGAGTTCGAGCTGCATACGCGTCGTCCCGGTGGCGACGTCAACCGACTGCGACGACGATTCTACCGTGGCCGGAAAATTCTGTCCGGCATATTCCGGGAGCGAAACCGTCGCCTTGGCTCCGATGCGGATGGACGGCACGTAGTTCTGCGGGACGTTGACGTACACGCGCAGCTTCTTGATATCGGACACCACGAACATCGCCGGCCCTGTCGATGCGCCGGCATTGATCAGCGCGCCGACGTCGGTGTTGCGCGCGGTCACGATGCCGTCGAACGGCGCAACGATCCTCTTGTAGCCCGCGAGCGCCTCCAGCCGATCGACATTCGCCTGACCGGAATTCACCGCGGCGCGCTTGTTGGCGAGATCGGCGGTGCGCTCGTCGATTTCCTGTTGCGAGACGAAATTAGAACTCACCAGCGTTTTGCGCCGGTTCAACGTCGCTTCGGAGAGCTTCGCGCTTGCCTGCTGGCTGGAGAGATCGGCGCGCGCCTGCAGCAATTGCTGGTCGAGATCGGGTGCTTCGATTTCCGCGAGCAGTTGCCCCGCCTTGACCTGCGCACCGATATCGACATTCCAGTTCTTCACATAGCCGCTGACGCGGGCATAGATCGGCGCGCGCGAATAGGCTTCGAGCCGCCCCGGCAATTCGAGCGTCGGCACCAGAGCGCGTGCCGTGGGCAACGCGACCGCCACCGTTGGAATGGCCTGCTCATCGGTCCAGGTCCGCAGATCGGCGTTGCTCTTTTCACGCGAAGCAATGCCGGTGACGACGACAAACGCCGCCACGCAAATGCCGAGCACGGCCACGAGGCTCAGCTTCTTGCGCGAAACCCGAGCGCTTTCTTCAATGGGCATGCGCCAACTCCGCCGTGGTCTCCGCAGGCTGTGCGGACTGTTTCTTGTGAACCATACTGAATACCACCGGCACGAAGACCAGGGTTGCGAAAGTGGCGAACACCAAGCCGCCGACCACCGCGCGCCCAAGCGGCGCGTTCTGTTCGCCGCCCTCGCCGAGACCCAGCGCCATCGGCGCCATGCCGATGATCATCGCGAGCGCCGTCATCAGCACCGGACGGAAGCGGACAAACCCTGCCTCGAGTGCGGCGAGCACCGGATCGCCCGTCTCCTCGTAGCGTTCGCGGGCGAAGCTGATGACCAGCACGCTGTTGGCGGTCGCCACGCCCATGCACATGATGGCGCCGGTCAGTGCCGGCACCGACAAAGTGGTGTGGGTCGCGAACAACATCCAGACGATACCTGCCAATGCCGCCGGCAGCGCCATGACGATGACGAACGGGTCCGACCACGACTGGAAATTGACGACGATCAGCAGATAGATCAGCACCACCGCGCCGAGCAGGCCGAACAGCAGGCCGGCGAATGCCTTGTTCATGGTGTCGACCTGCCCGAGCAGCACCACCGAACTGCCGCGCGGCACATCCTTGGCGGTTTCGGCGATCAGCTTCTGGATGTCGGCTGCCACCGCGCCGAGATCGCGCCCCTGTGGCGTCGCGTAGATCTGCACCATCGACTGGATGTCATACTGCGAGACCACAGCATTGGAGGTCGAGCGCGTAATGTTGGCGATGCCGCCGAGGATCGGCGGGGTCGCGGTACCCGCCGCGGAGATCGGCAAGGTCTCCAGCTTGTTCAGCGAGTCAATCTGGTATTGCGGCGTTTGCATCACGATCGAATAGGACACGCCATTGTCGGGGCTGAGGAAGTAGGTCGGCGCGACCTGCGAACTTCCCGCCAGATTGACGACCATGCTGTTGGTGACATCGCGCGCGGTCAGGCCGAGATACTGCGCGCGCGTGCGGTCGATATCGACATTGAATCCCGGATTGTTCGGCGACTGCTGAATGCGCGCGTCGGCGACACCGGGAATGAGACGAATGCGCCGCAGCAGATCGTTGGCATATTTGAAATTGGCTTCGCCGTTGGCCCCACGCACCTGCAGATCGATCGGCGCCGGTGCACCGAAATTCAGAATCTGGCTGACGATATCGGCCGGCAGGAACGCAAACGAGATGCCGGGGAATTCGCGCGGCAGCTTCTCGCGCAACTCACGCACATACTCCGCTGTCGGGCGATGGCCTTCGCGCAGCTTGATCTGGATGTCGCCGTCCTGCGGACCGATCACGCCGGTGTTGTTGTAGGTCATGTTGATGCCGCTGACCGGCATGCCGATGTTGTCGGCCAGCGTATCGAGTTCATCCGGCGGAATGATCTGGCGGATCGTCCGCTGCACGTCGGCGAGATGGTTCGCCGCCTCCTCGACACGGGTACCGATCTGCTGCCTCGTATGGATCAAGATCTGGCCGGTATCGACCGCGGGAAAGAAGTTGCGGCCGAGGAACGGCACCAGCAGGAACGACAAGGCAACGCAGGCGAGGAATCCGGTGACGAAGATCGGACGATGGCTCAGCGCCAGCGCGAGGATGCCACGATAGCCGGTGCGGAAACGCTCGAACCGCGCCTCGAAGCCGCGCTGGAACCAGACCAGTGGATTGCGCGACGGCGGTGGCGGACCGTCATGATGTTCGTGCCGCTTCAGCAGATACTTCGCCATCGTCGGCACCAGCGTGCGCGACAGGATGAACGACCAGATCATGGCGAACATCACCGACAGCGCCATCGGCACGAACAGGAACCGCGAGACGCCCGTCAGGAAGAACATCGGCACGAACACGATGCAGATGCACAGCAGCGAGACGAAGGCCGGCGTCACGATCTGCCGCGCGCCGTCGAGGATGGCGGGTTCGACCTCCTTGCCCTGCTCCAGATGCCAGTTGATGTTTTCGATCGTCACCGTCGCGTCGTCGACCAGGATGCCGACCGCCAGCGCCAGACCGCCCAGCGTCATGATGTTCAACGTCTCGCCAACCAGCGCCAGCATGATGATAGCGCCGAGCACGGAGAGCGGGATCGAGATTGCGATGATCAGCGTCGAGCGCCAGCTGCCGAGGAACAGGAGGATCATCACGCTGGTCAAAAGCGCCGCGATCACGCCCTCGAATGCCACACCGGCGATGGCGCTGCGCACGAAGATCGATTGATCGCCGAGCAGCCCGATCTTCAGGTTATCCGGCAGGGTGTCGCGAACTTCAGCGATCTTCTTCTTGATGCCGTCGATGATGTCGAGCGTCGACACCGACCCGGCCTTCAGCACCATCATGAGCACCGAGCGACCGCCATCGACGTGGACAATGTTGGTCTGCGGCGGATTGCCGTCGCGCACCTGAGCGACGTCGCGGATGTAGACGGTGGCGCCATCTGCCACCTTGATCGGCAGATTGCCGAGCTCGTCGATCTTCAACGGCGAGTTGTTGAGCTGAATGTTGTATTCGAACTGGCCGATCTTCTGCGTGCCGACCGGCGTGATCAGATTTTGCGCCGCCAGTGCACTGGCGACATCCTGCGCGGAAAGGCCCCGCGCCTGCAGCGCCGCCGGATCAAGATCGATCTGGATCTGGCGCTGCTTGCCGCCGAACGGCCACGGGATCGCCGCCCCCGGTACGGTGACCAGCGGCGTGCGCAACTGGTTGGTGGCGATGTCGAACAGGTTCTGCTCGGTCAGCCCCTCGCCGGCCAGCGCCAGTTGGATGATCGGCACCGTCGAGGCGCTGTAGTTGAGGATCAGCGGCGGCGTCGCACCCGGCGGCAACTGCTTGATCATGGTCTGCGCGATGGCGGTGACCTGCGCATTCGCGGTGCGGATATCGACGTTGGGCTGGAAGAAAATCTTGATAATGCCGACGCCGTTATAGGAATTGGCGACGATATGCTCGATGTCGTTGACGGTGGTGGTCAGCGCGCGCTGGAACGGCGTGGTGATGCGCCCCGCCATCTGGTCCGGTGGCAGGCCGGTGTAGGACCAGACCACGCCGATCACCGGGATGCGGATGTCCGGGAAAATGTCCGTCGGTGTCCGCAGTGCGGCGAGCGGCCCAATGATGAGCAGCAACAGCGCGAGCACCACGAACGTATACGGGCGGGTCAGCGCGATCCGGACAAGCGATACCATCGTCAGGTCTGTTCCAGTTCGATCCGGCCCCACGAGCCGGTGCAGTGCAATGCGGCTAAGGCGTTACCAGACCTGATGGAGACTCGCTCCCTGAAACTGCCGGTCCGCGCCATCACGTTCTGTTGAAAAATCGCCATTAAAATCGATTGGGCAATGCGTGCCTCGGCTTTTGAGAGGGCCGCCTTCAATACGCTGAATCCGCCGGACTGTCACCGCATCAGGCGCAACGCATCATCGAAAAATGCCGGACCGCCGAAGTTTCCTGACTTCAAGGCTAACAGCATGGCGCCCTGCGCGGCGCCGACCGCGCGCAGCACCGGGACGCCGGCGGCGATTTCCGCCCCGACCAGGAAGCCCGGAATGCCGAGGCGATCGACCACCGCGCCGGAGGTCTCGCCGCCCGCCACCACCAGGCGACGCACGCCTGCTGCAACCAGACCTTGCGCCAGCGCCGCCATCGCCTGTTCGATGGCGTGGCCCGCCGCATCGCGGCCATGACGCGCCTGTAGCGCCGCCACCTGCTCCGGCGTGGAACTGCTGGCGATCAACACCGGTCCGTTTGCCAGATGTTCGGCCGCCCATTGCAGCGCACGACGGGTTTCATCCGCACCGTTGACGAGTTGCTCGGGATCGAGCCGCAGCACCGGCATCACCCGCTCCGCCTCGGCGACCTGCGCCAGCGTCGCTTGCGAGCAGCTCCCCGCAAGGCACGCGGCCATGCCGCCAATCGGCTGTTCCTCAGCCATCGCCTGTCCGGCCGCCCGCACGTAACCGGACGCGACCAACCCGCGCGCGAGGCCGAGGCCGAGACCGGACGCGCCGACCGACAGCCGATCCGCCAGCGCCGCGAGACCGATGCTTTCCAGATCGCGGTCGAACACCGCATCGACGATCGCGGCACGCACACCGTCGTTCGCAAGTAACGCCAGCCGCTGACGGATGGCGTCGGCGCCGCGCGCCACCGTCACCAGATCGACCAGACCGATGCGCGAACGGCTTTGCCGCCCCAGCACACGTACCAGATTGGCGTCGTGCATCGGATTGAGCGGATGATCCTTCAGCGGACTTTCGTTGAGCGGCACCCGGCCCACGAACAGATTGCCCTGATAGACCGTGCGGCCGGTTTCCGGAAACGCCGGCGTCACCAGCACAATGGGCTCGCCGCAATCCGCCTGCAGCGCGTCCATGACCGGGCCGATGTTGCCGGCATCGGTGGAATCGAATGTCGAGCAGATCTTGAACATGACGTGAGCGGCGCCGCGGCCGCGCAGCCACTGCTCGGCGGCCAGCGATTTCGCCACCGCCTCCGGCGCCGCAATCGAACGGCTCTTCAACGAGACAACAACGGCATCGACCTCCGGCAAGGCGAGATCGTCGCGCGGCACGCCGATGGTCTGCATCGTGCGCAAACCGCAACGCGTCAGCGTGTTGGCGAGATCCGACGCGCCGGTGTAGTCGTCAGCGATGCAGCCGAGCGCCAGCGTCACGACTTCGCTCCCTTACGCGCGTTGGCATAGGGCGCGAACCAGCCGAGGCCTGCGAGCGTGTTGCCGCGCGGCCGATATTCGCAGCCGACGAATCCCGTGTAGCCGAGCCGATCCAATTCGGCGAACAGAAATGGATAGTTCAGTTCCTCGCTGCCCGGCTCGTGACGCGACGGCACGCTGGCGATCTGGATGTGACCGATGATCGGCATCATCTCGCGCAGTCGCATCGTCACGTCGCCGTGAATGATCTGGCAGTGATAGATATCGAACTGCAATTTCAGCGTGGGGATGTCGAGATCGCGGATGACATCGCGCGCGAAAGCGAAATCGTCGAGGAAATAGCCCGGCACGTCGCGCGGATTGATCGGTTCGATCACCGTATCGATGCCGTGCTGCCCGAGCGCATCGGCTGTCCATGCCACCGATTTTTGAAATGCGGCCACCGCTTTCGCGTCGCGGCGGTCGGCGATGCCGGCCATCAGATGCAGCCGCTTGACGCCGGTGGCCTTGGCGTAAGGCAGCGCGGTGCGAATACTGTTCTGCAAATCCGCGAAGCGATCCGCCAGCGCGGCGAAGCCCTTCTCACCGGCATCCCAGTTGCCCGGCGGCAGATTGAACAGTGCCTGCGTCAGGCCATGCTGCTGCAGCCGCTTGCCGACTTCATCCGCCGGATGGTCGTAAGGGAACAGAAATTCGACCGCATCGAATCCGGCGTCCGCCGCCGCCGCGAAGCGATCAAGGAACGCATGCTCGTTGAACATCATGGTGAGATTGGCGGCGAAGCGAGGCATGGCGTACTTTCTAACTCTTCAAGCCCGGCAGCGGCGCGCCGGTGATCCGTGCGTACATCTTCGCGACCGCGATATCGTCGTCGCGTCCCATGCCTGATGCCGACGCCATCAGGAACATCTGCAACGCCGCCGCCGAAATCGGCACGGGGAATTTGGCGTTGCGTGCCATATCCTGCACGATACCGAGATCCTTGACGAAGATATCGACGGCGCTGCGCGGCGTGTAATCGCCCTCCAGCACATGCGGCACGCGGTTTTCGAACATCCATGAATTGCCTGCCGAGGCGGTGATGACCTCGTAGACCTTATGGATGTCCAGGCCTTGCTTCGCGGCGAAGGCAATGGCCTCCGACGCCGCAGCGATATGTACGCCCGCCAGCAGTTGATTGATCATCTTGAAGGCCGCACCCTGCCCAGGCTCATCGCCGAGTTCGTAGAGCTTCGCGGCCATGGCATCGAGCGCCGGTCGCGCCTTGGCGAAGGCGTCCCGACTGCCGGAAGCGAGAATGGTCAATTCGCCCTGCGCGGCGCGTTGCGCACCACCGCTGATCGGCGCATCGAGGTAGAGCCGTCCGCTCTCGGTAAGGCGTGCAGCCAACCGCCGGGCCACATCCGGGTCCATCGTCGCCGACGAAATGAACACCGCTCCCTTGGGCAGCGTTTCGGCGACGCCGGCCTTGCCGAAAAGGATGGCTTCGGTCTGCGCGGCGTTGACGACGACGCTGACGACGATATCGGCTTCCCGTGCCGCTTCGGCCGGGGTTGCGGCGCCACGGCCGCCGCCAGCCACGAAGCGGGCCACGCTGTCCGCCGACACGTCGCAACCCGTCACCGCAAATCCGGCACGCTGCAGCGAGGTCGCCATGCCAAACCCCATCGAACCGAGCCCGATGACAGCGATACGTTGCGGAGACCCGGCCATGTGACGTTTCCTATTTCTTTTGGCGTTTCTGCTTTCCTCTTGGCTACCACGGCTTGGCCGCGTTGCCAAAGCATGGGACAAATGCGGGGAAGGATGCGCCCATGACCGAAAACAAGCTTCGCGAAGATATCTGCCGGTTCGGCCGCTCGCTGTTCGAGCGCGGCCTGACGCCGGGCTCGTCCGGCAATATCAGCGTCCGCCTCGACGATGGCGGCTGGCTGGTGACGCCGACCAACGCGTCGCTCGGCTTCCTCGATCCCGCGCGCATCGCAAGGCTGGATGCCAGCCAACGCCTGATCGGCGGCGATGCGCCAACCAAGGAAATTCCGCTGCATGCGGCGCTGTATGACACCCGCGGCTCCGCGCGCGCGGTAGTGCATCTGCATTCGACCCACAGCGTCGCGGTATCGATGCTGCCGGAGATCGATCCGCGCGCGGCGCTGCCGCCGATGACACCTTATTATCTAATGCGCTGCGGGCCGACCGCGCTGGTGCCGTATTATCGCCCCGGCGATGCCGCCGTCGCCGGCGCCATCAAGGGATTGGCCGGCAAATATGCGTCGGTGCTGCTTGCCAACCACGGCCCGGTGGTCGCGGGCGAAACGCTAGAAGCCGCCGTATTCGCCACCGAAGAGCTGGAGGAAACAGCGAAATTGTATCTGCTGCTGCGCGGCATGAACCCGCGCACCCTGTCACCCGAGCAAGTGGCGGATCTGGTCAAGACGTTCGGGTTGACATTGCCCGAGCACGGGCACGAACATTGAACCGCTGAAAGAATGCCGTCATGGCCGGGCTTGTCCCGGCCATCTACGTCTTACTTGCAGCAAAGAAGGCGTGGATGCCCGGCATAAAGCCGGGCATGACGGAAACTCTGCTTTGGAACAAACCTCACAATCCCAGATACGCCTTGCGCACATCGGGGTTGGTGCGGATGTCGGCGGCGGGGCCTTGCATTAGCACGCGGCCGGTCTGCAGGATGTAGGCGCGGTCGGCAATCTCCAGCACCTCGGCCATGCGCTGCTCGACGATCAGCACCGTCATGCCGGTCTTGCGGATTTCCATCACCGCCTGGAAAATCTCATCGACCAATTTCGGCATGATGCCTTGCGACGGCTCGTCGAGCATCAATAGCCGCGGCCGCGTCATCAGCGCGCGTCCAATGGCCAGCATCTGCTGCTCGCCGCCCGACAGCGTCCCGGCGAGTTGCTCGAGCCGTTCCGACAGGCGCGGAAACAATTGAAACACCAGCGCCAGCGGCTCGTCGCGATTGGTCTGGCCGCGATAGAGATAGCTACCGAGCCGCAGGTTGTCGTGCACCGTGAGGCTGGGAAACAGCCGACGGTTCTCGGGCACATACGCGATGCCGCGCGCGGTGATGAGATGTTGCGCCATGCCGTCGATACGCTGATCGTCGAAGGTGACGCTGCCGGTGCGCGGACGTTCAGCACCGGCAATGGTTTTCAGCAAGGTCGATTTGCCTGCGCCATTGGCGCCGGCAACGCAGACGATCTCGCCCTTGGCGACCTCGATGGAGACGTTCGAGATCGCGACGAGGCCCTCATAGGCGGTGGTCAGATCACGCGCCGACAGCATGGCGATCCCCAAGATAGGCAGTGATGACTTTCGGGTCGCGCACGATGTCGGTGGGCTTGCCTTCCACCAGCACCTTGCCGAGATCGAGCACGATGGCGCGATCGACCAGCGGCATGACGATTTCCATGACGTGCTCGACCATCAGCACGGTGACGCCGGTTTCGCGCACGCGCCGCACCAGTTCGACGCCGGTCTGCGCCTCAAGCGGCGTCAGACCGGTCAGCACCTCGTCGAGCAGCAGCAGCTTCGGCTCGGTCGCCAGCGCCCGCGCCACTTCCAGCCGCCGCTTCTCGGACGGGATCAATTCGGAGGCCGGGACATCGGCGCGCGCCGACAATCCGGTGAATTCCAGCACCTCGAACGCCTTGCGCCGTGCTTCGCGCATCACCGTGTTACGCACCAGCGCGCCGACGATGACGTTATCGATCACCGTCATGGTCTCGAAGCTTTTGACCACCTGAAACGTCCGCGCAATGCCGACGCGGCAGCGCTCGGTCGCAGGTGTCGCCGTGATATCGTGGCCGTCGAACCAGATGGTGCCCTGCGTCGGCGGCCGCACGCCCGCGATCAAATTGAACAGCGTCGATTTGCCCGCACCGTTCGGCCCGATCAGGCCGACGATTTCACCGCGCCCGACCGAGATCGACACATCGCTGTTGGCGACCAGCCCGCCAAAGCGTTGCCACACCCCGCGCGTTTCCAGCAGCGCCGTCATCGCACCGCCTCCTTCTTGCGCTTGCGCGAGAACAGGCCCAGCAGACCGTCCGGTCGTGTCAATGAGATGATGATGATGAGGCCACCATAGACGATGAGATCAACGCCGCGGCCCGATCCCCCGATGAACGACCGCGTCAGTTCGGTCACCGGAATCAGCACGGCGGCTCCAAGCACCGGCCCCCATAGCGTGCCGATACCGCCGACCACCGCCGGTAGCGAGATCAGCAGCGAGAACTGGAAACTCATGACGCTTTCGGGATCGATGTAGGACACGAACATGGCGTAGAACGCGCCGCCGATGGCGGTGAGAAACGCGGAGATCGCGCCCGCCCCCATCTTCGATTTGAACACCACGACGCCAAGGCTCTCGGCCGCCTCCGGATTGTCCTTCACGGCGCGCCACCAATAGCCCCACTTGGAATTCTCCAGCCACCACGTCACCAGCCAGGCGACGGCGGCAAAGGCCAACGCGAAATAGAAATACGGCAACTTGCTGCGGGTGAACTGGAAGCGTAGCCAGCTATCCTCACGGACCGGGATATCGATCCCGAGCGCCGCGCCGGCCCAATCCCAGTTGAGGAACAACAGATAGGCGATCTCGGCGATGACAATGGTGGCTATGGCGAAGTAGTGCCCACCGAGCCGGAACGTCGGGTAGCCGAGCGCCAGTGCGATCAATGCGGAAATCAGGCCACCGGCGAGCATACCGAACCACGGCAGCACACCGAACTTGGTCAACAGGATCGCCGTCGTATAGGCGCCGAGCCCGAAATACAGCGCATGGCCGAGCGATATCTGCCCGCAATAGCCGCCGAGAATGTTCCAGCTCTGCGACAGCGCCGCGTACATCAGGGTCAGCACCATGATGTTCTGAACGTAGACGTCCTTGACGAACAGCGGCACGCAGGCCGCGACGGAAATCAGCACGGCGGCGATGATGAGGTCGCGGCGGCGGCGAACGGCGTGGGTGACATCGTGCATCAGATCGATCCGAACAAGCCGCGCGGGCGAATGAACACCACCAGCAGATACACCGCATAAATGCCGACCGCTTTCAGCGAGGGCGGCATCACCAGCGCCGTCGTCGCCTCGACGAGGCCGACGAGAATGCCGCCGGCGAAGGCGCCGAACACGCTGCCGAAGCCGCCGAGCGCCACCACCACGTAGGCGATCAACGCAAACGAGGCGCCGACATCCGGGTAGATGTAGAAGAACGTCGCCATGATCGCGCCGGCAAGTCCGACCAGCGCCGAACCGAGGCCCCAGCCGAGCGCGAACACCCGGTTCTGATCGATTCCGACCAGCGCCACCGCGCCGGCATCCTCGCGCGTGGCTTCCAGCGCGCGGCCGAAATCGGTGCGCTTGATGAAGAAATACAATGCGACGAAGGCAAAGATCGACAGCCCGGCGCCGACCAATTGTGGCACCGGCAGAAAGATGCCGCCGATCGACATCGTTTTGCCGCCAAGCCACGAGTGCGTGATACTGCGATAATCCGGCGTGAAGAAATATTGCGCGAGGCCGCGCAGCACGATGGCCAAGCCGAACGTGGCGAAGATCTGCACCATGCCGACATTGGTTTTGGCGCGCATGGCGAAACGCACCACGAGCAGATAGATCGCCGCACCGAACACGAACATCCCCGCCGCGACGAACGGCATCGACAGCAGCGGGTCGAGCATCACGAAGGTGAACAGGAAGAACGTGGCGTACATGGCGAGCATCAGAAACTCGCCATGCGCGAAGTTGACGATGTTCATCAGTCCGAAGATCAGCGACAAGCCGACCGCGATGAGGCCATAGAGCAAGCCCATCAGGAGGCCGCTCGCCAGGCTCTGGATAATGGTTTCGGCTGTCACAGGTCTCGCTCCGCAACGGAAGACGTCATCTTGAGGTGCGCGCGCAGGCTCGATTCATGCCGATTGCATAAGCCGGTTGCGCGCGCCTCGAAGGATCAATGAGAACCCGCGCCATCCTTCGAGGCTCGCCGCAAACGCGGCTCGCACCTCAGGATGACGCGGCCACCACATCCTACTTCATCGGCCAGATGGCGTCGGCCACCGCCGCCTGCGGCGGGAAGATGGTGACGAACTTCTTGCCGACATATTGCAGCAGCACCGGATCGGCGTCCTCGTTCTGGCCTTCGGCGCTGAACTTGACGTCCTTCCATGGCATGATGGTGTGATCACCCGGCATGTTGGTGGCGACGAGCGCCTGACGGATCTTGTCGCCCTCGGTCGACTTGGCGCGATTGATCGCATCGGCCATGACGATCAGGCCCATGAACTGCCGCGACGAATAGTCGTTGAAGTCCTTGCCGGAACGCTTGCTGTACATCTCGTTGATCTTGCCGACCATCGGCCGCTTGGCGGCGAGATCGAGCGAGAAGCTGCCGCGCGAGATGACGCCTTCGAGCTTGTCGCCGACTGCATCGTACAGCGCCTTCTCCGAGAAGCCGGCGTCCTGCGCCACGATGGCCTTCGGCTTGTAGCCGAGTTCGGCCATGGTCTTCACCAGCAGAATGCCGTCGGTGGTGTAGCTCGACGGCATCAGCACGTCGGCGTCCGCCGCCTTGAGCTGCTGCACCTCGGCGGTGAGCGACGGGGAGTTGGCGCGATACTTGATGTCGGCGACGACTTTGTAACCGCGCTCCTTGGCGAGCTTGAGCTGCGCGTTGGCTGAGTCGGTACCGAAGATGGTGTCTTCGTGGAACAGCGACAGCGTCTCGATCTTCTGGCCCTTCTTCTTCAGCGCATCGAAGAAATCGAACATCGCCTGCGAGAACATCTCGTCGTGCGGCGCCGCGCGGAAATAGTACTTCAGGCCGCGACGATGCAGGCTGGGCGACGAGTTGTCGGCGGAGAGGAACGGAATCTGATAGCGCTCACAGATCTGGCTGACGGTGACAGCCACAGCGCTCTGGTAGGTGCCGACGATAGCGCAGACCTTCTCCTGGGTGATGAGGCGTTCGGCTTCCGCGCGCCCCTTCTGCGGATCAGCCTGGTGATCGGCAAACACCAGGCGGATCTTGGCGCCGCCAAGACCGGGCAGTCCTTCGTCGCGCGCCAGCGGAAGATCGAAATCGTACTTGTTGTTGATGAGGTCTGCGGCGGTTTCGAACGCCCGTTGCGCATCGACGCCGATTTGCGCGCTCGCCCCTGACAGCGGATAGATCACACCGATGACCACCTCCTTGGCCTGCGCGCGGGCCGCAGTCGTGAGCAATGCGGCGGAGGCAACGCCTCCCAACAAAACGTTTCGGCGAGTGATGGTCATGGTGTCGTCCTCTCCTGCGGTCGATCTTTGTTAAATTGCCTTGTTGGTTTCGGCTTGTCTTTTGTCGCGCCGATTGAGGTTAGGATAAAGCTCTAAAGCACGGCAAGCTGCTTGTTCTTTAAGTCGGTCACCAGCATCAGCCCAGGCGCATGCGTGATGGCGAACGGCACCTTGGCGGCAGCGATCACCGCTTGCGGCGTCACTCCGCAGGCCCAGAACACTGGAATTTCATCAGGATGCACCGGCACGGCGTCGCCGTAGTCGGGCTTGTCGATGTCAGCGATGCCGATCGACTGCGGCAGACCAAGATGCACCGGCGCGCCATGCACCGCTGGAAAGCGCGACGTGATTTGCACGGCGCGGATCGCATGTGCAGGCTTCAAAGGTCGCATCGACACCACCATCGGACCGGCAAACGGCCCAGCCGGGCTGCAGGCGATGTTGGTCCGGTACATCGGCACACGAACACCAAGCTCGATATGGCGGATCGGGATATCGTCCGCCATCAACGCTTCTTCAAACGAAAACGAACAGCCGAGCACGAAGGCCACGAGATCGTCGCGCCAGTGCGCCCTAATATCGGTCGGCTCCTCGACCGGTTCGCCATCGCGCCACACACGATAGCGCGGCAGGTCTGTACGGATATCGAGATCCATTCCGAGCGACGGAATGCGCGGATCGCCAACCTCCGAAATGCCGATGATCGGACACGGTCTCGGGTTGGATTGGCAGAAGCGATGAAACGCCGAAGCGAATTTTTCGGGGAGTATCGCGAGATTGCCCTGCACGAAGCCGGGTGCAACGCCTGCCGTCTGCGCGACGCTGCCGGCGCGATATCTGAGGCGCGCCTGCAAGCTTGGCAACACGTCTGCCATCAAGCCGGCACCGTCGATCTGTCTCGCGACGTTAGCCACCCCGATCTCCCCATTGTTCTCGACAGCAAATGGGACACAGGTCTAACATAATGTCTAATCGTAGTTTCTAATCAAGAACGATAAATTCGTTTTATCAGAAACGGATCGGCTTTCATGGCTGACTTCAAGGCAATCGAGACGTTTCTTTGGGTGGTGACGCTCGGCAGTTTTCGCGGCGCAGCGCAAAAGCTCAACACCACGCAACCGGCAATCTCGCAACGCATCGCGCAACTCGAACATGAAATGGGCGTGCGGCTGTTGCAGCGTGATCGGCGCGCGGCGCTGCCGACACCGGCCGGCCGGCGCATGATGCTGTATGCCGAAAAGCTGATCGGCCTGCGTTCGGAGATGCTGGCCGCCGTCGGCGACCGCAGCGAAATGCGCGGCGTGTTGCGCCTCGGCGTCGCCGAAACCATCGTTCACACCTGGCTGTCGCAACTGATCAAGAGCGTCAATCAGGCTTACCCTAATCTGTCGCTGGAGATCGAAGTCGACATCAGTTCGAATTTGCGCGCGCGCCTGCTGGCGCAGGAGATCGAACTGGCGCTGCTGATGGGACCGCTGTCGATCTCCAACATTCGCAATCGCGTTCTGGGCGACTATCCGATCGGCTTTGTCGCCAGCCCTTCGCTGGGTCTCGGCACAGAACTGTTGACCATCGACGATCTGGCGAAATTTCCGATCATCACCTTCCCGCGCCGCACACAGCCTTACGAAGTCGTGCGTTCGCTGTTCAATCGCCCTGACCTCCCCGCCATCCGCCTGCACGCCAGCGCATCGCTGGCGACCGTCATCCACATGACGCTGGAAGGCCTCGGCGTGGCGGTGATTCCGCGCGCCATCGTCGAGGACGAAATCGCCGATGGCCGCCTGCAACTGCTGACGACCGACATCCTGCTGCCGCCGCTGACATTCTCCGCGAGCTGGCTGGCCTCGCCCGATACGGTCGCCATCGAACTGGTGGCTGACATCGCCGTGCGTTTGGCGCAAGGCAGCCGCGTTGTTGACGTACCAGAGCCCGCGCGGCAATGACAATCGACGGCCCGCTCGCCGCGACCAACTCACCTTCGGGAATTGCCCTATGACCGCCAAGCCGTCCAACCTGCAGATCGACTCCGGCCGCCTGTGGGGCGCCATTCATGAAACTGCAAAATTCGGCGCCACCGCCAAGGGCGGCGTGCGGCGACTGACGCTGGGGCCGGAGGACAAGCAGGTGCGGGACTGGTTCCGCGACGCCTGCGAAGCCGCCGGGCTTGACGTGCATGTCGATGCGCTGGGCTCGATGTTCGGCCTGCGCAAAGGTCGGGACATGTCGAAGCCGCCGCTCGGCATCGGCTCGCATCTCGACACGCAGCCGACTGGCGGCAAATATGACGGCATCCTCGGAACGCTCGCCGCGCTCGAGGTGGTACGGACGCTCAACGACGCCGGCATCGAAACCGAAACCCCGCTGTGCATCATCAACTGGACCAACGAGGAGGGGTCGCGCTTTGCGCCGGCGATGATGGCGTCCGCGACCTACGCCGGCGACTACACGACGGAAGACATCTGGAGCCGCAAAGACGCTGCCGGCATCACCGTCAAGGATGCACTCGACAGCATCGGCTATCGCGGCGCCGAAGCGGTCGGCGCCCGCAAGCTCGGCGCCTTTCTTGAACTGCATATCGAGCAAGGCCCCCTCCTCGAGGCCGAAGGCAAGACCATCGGCGTGGTCGATCGCGGCCAGGGGATCATCTGGTATGACGGACACGTCAGCGGCTTTGAAAGCCACGCCGGCACCACGCCGATGCCGCTGCGCCGCGACGCATTGTCGGCCCTGGGTGAAGTTGCGCTGGCCATCGAAAAGATCGCCACCTCGCATGCGCCGAATGCCGTGGCAACGATCGGCGAAGCCACCATCGCCAGCCCGTCGCGCAATGTCATTCCGGGCGAGATCGCCTTCACGCTCGACCTCCGCAGCCCCGATGCGGCGATCATGGATGCGCTCGACCGCGATATCCGCGCCGCGCTTGGCGAAATAGCCCAGCGACGCCGCGTCGAAATCAAGCTGGAGGAGATCTGGCGCAAACCGCCGACGATTTTCGACAAGACGCTGGTGGATGCGGTGCAGGCAGCCGCTACCGAATTGGGTTATGGCTATCGCCGTATCACCTCCGGCGCAGGACACGATGCATGCAACGTCGCGGCGGTGATGCCATCGGCGATGATCTTCGTGCCATGCAAGGACGGCATCAGCCACAACGAACTGGAGGACGCCACACAGGCCGATTGCAGCGCAGGTGCCAACGTATTGTTGCATGCGGTGCTCGCGGTGGCGGGAATCGCGGCAAAGTAGTCTCACTCTATTCAGGAGGCGATGATTGTGACCGCATTGTTTATCGATGCCAACGAGTCGCTTGCAGTCATAGTCGAGCGGCTGCATGCGCCCGGCGATCCACCGCTGCGCATCAACCGAAATCCGGATATCACGTCAGACGATATCCCTACGCTGCTCGATGGCGCGGACACCGTCATCATCGATCATACCGAGTTGCCGACCGAGGTCGCCCGCCGCTGCAACGACTTGAAGCACGTGGTATTCCTCGGCACCGGCGCGCGCAGCTATATGAACCCGGAAGAACTGGCATCGCTCGGGATCGAAGTCCGCACCATTAAAGGTTACGGCGACACCGCCGTCGCCGAATGCGCCATTGCCTTGATGTGGGAGGCCGCCCGTGGGTTGGCGCAAATGGATCGCGGTATCCGCGCCGGCAATTGGCTGCGCGACGATGGCATGCAACTCACCGGAAAGACGCTCGGCCTGATCGGCTTCGGCGGTATCGCAGAGGAAGTCGCCCGCATCGCGTCGGGCAGCGGCATGCGCGTGCTGGCGTGGAACCGGACGGCGAAAACACATGACGGCGTCAATTTCGTCGGCCTCGACGAGTTGCTGGCGCAGAGCGATGTGGTGTCGCTGCATCTGCTGCTGACTGACGAGACGCGAGGGTTCCTGTCGCGCCAACGCATCGCGGCAATGAAACGTGGCGCGATCCTCATCAATACCGCGCGCGGCGCGTTGGTCGACGAAGCGGCGATGATCGACGCGCTGCGTTCCGGCCAACTGCGCCATGCAGGGCTGGACGTGTTCGTCACAGAGCCGTTGCCGCAGGATCACGCGTTAACGACGCTTCCCAACGTCACGCTGTCGGCGCACTCGGCGTTCCGTACGCCGGAAGCCAGTGAAAACCTCATCGCTGCGGCGATCCAGCATTGCCGGGAGATTGCGGCGGGGAAGTAGCTCAAGGACGCAGGCAGTTCGACCCTCTCCCCTTGCGGGAGAGGGTCGCGACAATGAGCCAAGCGAATTGACGCCGGATGATGGCATGCACGCGTACTATCTCCCCTCACCCGTCCGCCTTCGGCGACCACCCTCTCCCGAAAGGGGAGAGAGGGTTTCGCGAGCCTTCATTCTATACTTATAATTTCAGTTATTTACCGCAGATCAAAACGGGAGATGATGTTTAGACTGCACATAGGTAGCGAAAAGGCATTTGTTGTTGAAACATTTTTACCCGCGGTTTGACACCTGAAGCTGCATCCCAAAAGTTATTCTGACTCAGTTTTTTCAGCCGCCGCTTCCAAGTCCGCCAACTGATGTGTGGCTATCACGTCGATTGCCCGATGTTTCGGTTTGAGATCAAACGTGACTCCCGGCGGCAATTCGCAGTCGCTCGTCCAGAACCTCACCCTCATTCAAGCAAATGCTTCCAGCAAGGCGTCTGATGGATAGCAATGCGACGGCGTATCTGATCATGGCGACTGGTCCTCTGTTATTCTCTAGCAACTCCCCAAGAATGACGTGACGACTCGCGTTCGGCCGTCCTGCCGGACAGACTGGCGGCGCGAACGGACATATTTCAAATACCGAGAGGCGCCGGGCTCTTTTCCAGGCTAAACGTCTTGTGGTGGGCGATCGAGAATTTTTCTGCCGGTAAACATGGCCGACGTGATGCTCCCACCCTCGTGAATTTCGGTCACGATCACCGCTATCAGATGCAGTAGAATGACGCCCGCGAGTGCATAAAACGCATAGAGATGGATCGTCACGATCGGGCTTCGAAACGCACGCATGGCCTTGTAAGCGGTCTGATCCAAGGTCTCTGCGGCGAGGGGCGAGACCATCGACGGATCAATCCCGGCCGCAGCAACCCAACTGGCGAACCATCTTCCCAACGGTGGCCAGAATAGATCGGTGCCCGCTAGAACCGTACCGGTCGCGGCTTGCAATACGAGCAGCAGCAGGAGAACTGCAATTGCGAGACGTGCCGCAGGATTATGCCCGACATATTCTTGCGGCTCTCCGCTAAGAAAGGCACTGCCGTAAGCGCGCAGTTTGCCCCAAAAGCCGGAGCCATAAGGAAGGATGGCGCTCCATCTGGCGTAGCGGTTGCCGAAAAACGCCCAAACAAAGCGCCAGATCAAATTCAGCCCCATGACGTAGCCGAGCACGACATGAATTTCTTTGAGCAGGAGCTTGCCGTTGGCGGCGAGCCCCAGCGCGTCGTCGTTAAGCAGTATAACCCCAACGACAATCAGACCGAATACGGTGAGCGCGTTGGTCCAATGGAACCACCGCGTCGGTGCGTCCCATACGTCGTAGGCGTGAAGGTGCTCGGCTGATGTGGGGGGCTGTGGCATTGCCGGACACCTACCTCAATAAGAACGCGGCACGACTGTTTCCGGGGCCACCGCTATCACCGTTCGGCCTCTTCGATGACTGCATCACAGGAATCGGCGAGCGCCGTGATGCAGATCAATGCGTCACTAGTATTGGTCGAATGTACCAACCGGGACGTTGCTCCCGCCTTATCGTTCGCTTCGGGTCATTCGCGACCGGGTCGAGCTAGCAGCCGATAAAACCATGTCCGTTATTCCGCTGAAAGCGGAAGTAAATTCAGAGTATTAGCGGCCCGCTACGGGCCGTGCCGGGTTGATGATATGGCCGGCGGCGTTCGTGTTCACGTTGTTGACCTGCATCAAGGTGAAGGTCCCTCGATTGAATCATTTTGCAAACTTCAAAATGAGGAAGCCAAGATGAAGCTATCGATCGCACTATCGGCGTTACTGACCACGGGGCTCGTCGCCGGCTTCGTTGCTGCAAGCAGTGAAACAGCAAGCGCGGTGGTTTACTGCCAGTATGTTGAGTATCCCGTTGGCTGCATCGTCAGACCTGGCGTCGTGCTGCGGCCGCGGCCTGTCGCGCGTGCTGTGGTGAGGCCCGGCGTAGGAGTGCGGGGAACGCCGATGAACCGCGGCGGCCCTGTCAATCGGGCCGGCCGACGCTGATCCGGGTTTTCCAGCCATTTGCACCGAGTTGTGGGATGCGCGAGTGCATATCCTGCATTCCCAGCGGATAAAATTAGTCATCATTTGCTGTCGTTCATCTCCCGGAGGTTGGTGACATGAGATCTATGATGAGGGTGCTCGCCGCACTGTCCTCAATTGCGCTGCTGGCAATTCCGGCGAACGCGCAACAGGCGGCTTCTCCGGGGGTAGTGCTTCCGACGGACCGTTCGGTTTTGCCGATCCCGGAACCGCAATACCCACACAGCACTGTATTCGACGCCCGCAATGCAACGCCGCCGCCACGGTTCGAAGTGAAAGCACCGGCGGCAGCGCCGAACGTGCTCATCGTGCTGATCGACGATATGGGCTTCGGGCAATCCAGCGCATTCGGTGGACCGATCAGTATGCCGACCGTGGATCGCCTCGCCAACGAAGGCCTCCGCTACAACGAATTCCATACGACGGCGCTTTGTTCGCCGACTCGATCGGCGCTGCTGAGCGGGCGTAACCATCACATGAATAACTTCGGTTCGATCGCGGAAACTGCGACGACCTTCCCGGGGCAGACCGGGCAGCGCCCTAACAGCGTAGCTACCGTGGCGGAGATGCTAAGGCTGAATGGCTACAGCACTGCGCATTTCGGCAAGAATCACGAAACCGCGGCATGGGAAGTGAGCCCGTCGGGCCCGACCGATCGCTGGCCGACCCGTCAGGGCTTTGACAAGTTCTACGGGTTCATGGGCGGCGAGACCAACCAATGGGCTCCGCTGATCTATGACGGGATGACCCAGGTCGAGCCGTCGAAAGATCCGAACTACAACTTCATGACGGACATGACCAACAAGGCGATCGATTGGATGCAGTACCAGAAGTCGCTGACGCCCGACAAACCGTTCTTCATATACTTTGCGCCGGGCGCGACACATGCCCCGCACCATGTGCCAAAGGAATGGATCGCCAAGTACAAGGGCAAGTTCGATCAGGGCTGGGACAAGCTGCGCGAGGAAACGCTGGCCCGCCAGATCAAGCTCGGCGTGGTGCCGCCAAATACGAAACTCGCCCCCAAGCCGGAAGCCATCAAGGACTGGGCCACTCTGAGCGCGGACGAGAAAAAGCTGTTTGCGCGCCAGATGGAAGTGTTCGCCGGCTTCGGCGAATACGCCGATACCGAGATCGGCCGGCTGGTCGACGCCATCAAGGCGACCGGCCAACTCGACAACACGCTGGTCTTCTACATTGTCGGCGACAACGGCGCGAGTGCCGAAGGAGGCATGAACGGCTTGTTCAACGAGATGACGTATTTCAACGGCGTAGAGGAAAAGGTTCAGGACATCCTCAAACATTACGACGATCTCGGCGGCCCGATGACGTACAGCCATTATGCGGCCGGATGGGCGGTCGCGGGCGATACGCCCTTCACGTGGACGAAGCAGGTGGCTTCGAGCTATGGCGGCACCCGCAATGGCATGGTCATTCATTGGCCGAAGGGCATCGCGGCGAAGGGTGAGGTACGTTCGCAGTGGCATCACGTGATCGATATCGTGCCGACGATCTTGGAGGCGGCCAGCTTGCCAGAGCCCAAGAGCGTGAATGGCACGGTTCAGACACCGATCGAGGGAACGAGCATGGTCTACTCCTTTGCCGATCCCAAGGCGGACAGCACCCATAAAACGCAGTACTTCGAAATCTTCGGCAACCGCGCGGTGTACGATGATGGCTGGCTGGCCGGAACGATCCACCGGGCAGCGTGGGAAACTAAGAATCGCCGTCCGCTCGAAGAGGATATCTGGGAGCTTTACGATACGCGGACGGACTTCAGCCTGGCGAACAATCTGGCTGCAAAGAACCCGGATAAGCTGAAGGAGCTTCAGGAGCTGTTTCTCAAGGAGGCAGTCAAGTATTCTGTGTTGCCGCTCGACGACCGCACTCTGGAGCGACTGAACGCGGCGATGGTCGGACGGCCCGACTTGATGGCTGGACGTACCTCCCTGACGGTGCACGAGGGCATGCTCGGGATGTCCGAGAACGTGTTCATCAATACGAAGAACCGCTCGCATGTCATTACTGCGGATGTGGCAATCCCGAAGGCGGGTGACAGCGGAGCCATCCTTGCCCAGGCTGGCAGGTTCGGCGGGTGGAGTCTGTACCTGAAGGATGGCAAGCCGACATACACCTACAACTTCCTTGGTTTGCAGCGATTTACGGTGGCTTCCCAGCAGGCATTGCCGGCCGGAAAGGCCACGATCCGATTCGAGTTCGCCTACGACGGCGGCGGGATCGGCAAGGGCGGTACAGGCACAATGTTTGTCAACGGCAAAAGAGTTGCCAGCGGCCGCATCGAGCAGACCCAGTGCTGCAGCTTCTCAGCCGACGAAGGCGCCGATGTCGGGGCCGACGAGGGCACCCCAGTCACGGAGGCCTACAAGGTGCCGTTCAAATTTACCGGCAAAATCGGCCAGGTGACGATCGAGTTGAAGGAAATGAAAAAGGCCGACAGTGAAGAAGCCGTACAGGGCCGCAAGGCGGCGATGCTGAAGAAGGGACTGTCTGATTGAGTAGATTGGGGCGCGCAGCAACAGGATTGGGCACCCTACCGCCACTACGATTCTTTGAGATCACCACGCTCCTGAAAAAGGCGACAACACGATGACGTCGATTAAACTGGCGGCCTCTGCTCTGTCTTTGTTGGCGCTTTCGGCGCTTCCCGCCAATTCCCAACAATACAAAATGCAAACGCCCATTCCTCCGGGCATTGCTATCCCGGACAAGGTGGAAACGCGTCTTGGGACTCTGAGTTTCTTCGGCGGTTTCCCTGACGCGGCGACGGTCGACAAGTTGTATGACAACCTCGACTTCCAGCGCGCGGTCCAAGCCTACCTGCTGGCTCTGCCCGTGGTGAATCAGGTGGCTAACCGAGACAACATTCTGCGACTAGGCCCCGCCAACACGACCGTGCCGATCTGGGAGACGTTGGTCGACTCCCGCACCACGGAGCTCACTGCCAACAACAACACACCTTACACCTGGTTTTGGCTGGACCTCCATGACGGACCCATCGTCGTCGAAGCTCCTCCCAAGGTTCTCGGGCTAGCTGATGACGTGTGGTACAATTGGAATGGCGACATAGGGCTCACTGGTCCGGATCGAGGTAAAGGCGGGAAATATCTTTTCTTGCCGCCCGGCTACACGGGTGAGGTGCCGAGAGACTACTTCATCATTCGTCCGAACTCGTTCAGCGTCTGGACGGCCTGGCGGAGCTTCCTGGTCAATGGCGATCCGAAGCCCGGCGTGGATGCCGTCAAGAAATTTACAAAGATCTACCCGCTCAAACAGGCGGCCAATCCACCGAAACTCAATTTCGTGAACATGTCCGGTAAGCCGTTCAACATGGTCGGTCCGGGGGATTATCGGTTCTGGGAGCTTCTCAACAAAGTCGTGCAGGACGAACCCACTGACAGCGTCGACTCTACGACCCTTGGATTCTGGGCCTCAATTGGAATTGCGAAGGGCAAGCCGTTCGCACCGGACGACAGAATGAAGAAGATACTGACAGAAGCTGCCGCTGTCGGTGACGCCACCGCACGCGCCACAATGTACAAATGGCGCGGGTCCGACGGCTATTATTATCCTGACAGCAAGAGCAATTGGCGGCTTGGTTTCATCGGTGGCTATAAGTTTGAGGAAAAGGGCGCCCGTCAGTTGAACGGTTACGCAGGCTTTTTCTTTTATGCCACCGGTGTCACGCCGGCGATGGATTCAAAAACCGTTGGCGAAGGCTCGCAATACATGGCCGCCTTTGTCGACTCGAAGGGCGATGCGCTTGACGGGGGGAAGTCTTACAAGCTGCATTTGCCGCCAAACATTCCAATCAAGAACTTCTGGTCCGTCATCCTCTACGACAACCAGACCCGCTCGATGATCCAAACTGACCAGCAATTCCCGACGGTCGGCAGCCAAACCGAAGGCCTCAAGGTCAATGCCGACAGTTCGGTTGACGTCTTCTTCGGCCCGAAGGCGCCCGCGGGGCAGGAAAAGAACTGGGTGCAGACGGTCCCTGGTACGAGCTGGAACACCCTCTTGCGACTCTATGGTCCGACAAAGCCCTGGTTCGACAAGACCTGGCGGCCCGGCGAAATTGAACTTCAATAATAGCTTCTTCGTCATGTACAGCACCGGAAAATGGTGGTGAAGTTGTTCGATTGATCACTCGGATACTGAATCGGAATGAATGGGATTAACCGACGCAATTAGATTGCCTGGGAGGCAGGGAAAATGAAAAAGTACTCCAACGGGCTACGGCTGACCGGTGTTTTCGCCGCCGCTGCAATTGCTTTGCTTTCTCCGCAAATGGCCTCCGCCGACGAAAATGGCATTTCATACTGGTTGCCGGGCCTATACGGCAGTCTTGCCGCAACTCCGACGACACCGGGCTGGTCAATCGGTGCGATCTACTACCATGCAAGCGTGAATGCATCGGGTGCCGCCGCGGCGTCGCGGGAATTCCAGGTCGGAGGCCTCTCACCGAACGTCAATGTCAACCTTAACGTGGCTTTGAGCGCCCAGGCCGACCTGATGCTCATCGCGCCAACATACACCTTCGCGACACCGGTGCTCGGCGGTCAGTTGTCGGCGACGCTCGCCAGTGTTTACGGAAGAAATTCCGTGAGCCTCGCCGGCGCGCTGACGTCGGCTGTTGGCCCGATCGTGACCACGCGTAATGGTTTTCTCGAGGACGCGCTGGTCTCTTATGGCGATCTCTATCCAACACTAAAGCTGAAGTGGAATAACGGCGTTCACAACTACATGGTCTATGCCACTGGCGACATTCCGGTCGGAGACTACAGCCCCGGCCGACTCTCCAATATCGGCCTCGGTCACGGCGCCATCGACCTCGGCGGCGGCTACACTTATTTCAATCACGCAACCGGTACGGAATTCTCCGGAGTCGGCGGATTCACCTACAACTTCAAGAACCCGGACACTCAGTACCAAAGCGGCGTCGATTTCCATTTCGACTGGGGCGCGTCGCAATTCCTGTCGAAGCAGGTGTTCGTGGGCGTCGTCGGTTACGGCTACCAGCAGATCACGAATGATTCCGGCCAGCCCGCCATTCTCGGCGGTTTCCGCTCGCGGGTTTTCGGTCTCGGCCCGCAGATCGGCTACATCTTCCCGATCGGGAGCAACCAGGCGTTTCTCGGCCTGAAGGGATATGGTGAGTTTGCCGCCGATAACCGGCCCGCCGGCTGGAATACTTGGCTGACATTCTCGATCTCCGAGGCGGTGCCCGCCAGTACGGTGACACCGACCAAACATCTGATGAATAAATAAAGGACGTTCTGCGTCTCGCTATCAATCGGACGTGCCCAGCTTCTGAATCTCGCCCGATTCAGTCGTTCACCAGCCCATCGCGCGACTCGATCTGTACCGCATGGACGACAATGACACGATGCTGTTCTGCCTGACCGCAGCAGTAGCGCCGCAGCGAGCGGCCAAAGCTGCCCGGCCGGCACTATCAGGCGCGCGGCTGATCGAGTAACTCGCATTGCTGCATTTCAGGATACAAACTGACCTGATCGGGCTCTTTTGGACCAAGCTTTGTGAGAAACTGAGCTTGGAAAGGAGCGTTGGTTATGCCGAAGAAGAGATTCAGCGCGGAGCAAATCGTAGTGATGCTTCGTCAGATTGACGTATTGATGTAGCAGCGCAGAGCAACACCGTTAGCCTGTCGGGAAGCGGGGATTCACAGCAGAGCTATTACCGCTGGCGGAAGAAACACGGCGGGCTTGAACTTGATCAAGGCCAAGCGGATGAAGGACCTGGAGCGAGAGGACGTAGCATGATTTGAGTCTATGAGAGTTCCAGGATGCGGGCTAAACTAGCCATCATGTCGCTCTACGGACTTTCCACATGAACGGTATCGACACCCTTCGGCCTCAGCCGAAGATCCGTCGCATCAACCTGGATACCGGCCGTGAAAATGTCGTTGTCATATCGCGACGCTCGCGAGCTTTGCGACCGGAGATCTTTCGCGGATTCAGTCGCGTCGAACTCCGTCGGAATGGCAAGGTAATGTTGGCCACCCTGATCATCACCGACGATGATGCGTTGGTGGGTCCTGACGATCTGGGACTTTCGGAACCGGCGTTTCGGCGCTTCGCGGAGCCAGTCGGCAGCGTGGTGACTATCGCCCCAGCGGTCTCTCCGGAGAGCCTCGATGCGGTGCGCGCCAAGATAATGGGGCAGACGTTCAGCGCTGTCGATATCGGCGCCATCGTCGATGACCTGACGCATTATCGGTACTCCGACATGGAGATCGCCGCTTTCCTCATCAGCTCTGCCAGCTTTATGACAAATGACGAACTGATCGCCTTGGTCGGCGCCATGGCACGGGCCGGAACGCAACTCAAGTGGAGCAACCCGATTATCGTCGACAAACACTGCATCGGCGGCATTCCGGGAAATCGCACATCCATGATTGTGGTGCCGATCGTGGCGGCCCATGGGCTTACCATCCCGAAGACTTCATCCCGAGCCATCACCTCACCGGCCGGCACCGCCGATACGATGGAAGTGTTGGCGCGCGTGGATGTGAGCGTTGAGGAGATGAAGGCGGTCGTAGCCGCCTGTCGCGGCTGTCTGGTTTGGGGCGGACACGTCAATCTGTCGCCGGCCGACGATATCCTGATTTCTGTTGAACGGCCGCTTGGTCTCGACACCCGCGAGCAAATGGTGGCGTCAATCATCTCCAAGAAGCTCGCAGCAGGTTCAACCCATCTCCTGATCGATCTGCCCGTTGGCCCCGCGGCCAAACTCGCAAACACGATGGATGCGATGCGGTTGCGTAAACTGTTCGAGTTCGTCGGCGACCATTTTGGCATATCGGTCGAGGTTGTCGTTACCGACGGTAGCCAGCCCATCGGTAACGGGATCGGCCCGGTGCTCGAATCCCGGGATGTCATGGCGGTTTTGGCCAACGATCCTGCGGCGCCAGCCGACCTGCGCGAAAAATCCCTGAGGCTTGCGGCGCACTTGCTCGAATATGACCCGAAGCTGCGCGGTGGGAGCGGTTATGCACGCGCACGCGAACTGCTCGATAGCGGCGCGGCGCTTCGACAAATGCAGAAGATGATCGACGCGCAGGGGCCTCCAACCTGTTGCACGGATTTGGGCAACCTGACATTCGATGTCACAGCTACGAGCGATGGCTTTGTCTCGGGCATCGATTGCCTGCAGCTGAACCGGCTTGCGCGAACCGCGGGAGCGCCAATCGATAAAGGCGCCGGCATCAAGCTATTCAAGAAAATTGGCGACCGCGTCGAGCAAGGCGAGCCACTTTACCGCATCTATGCGTTCGACCAGTCGGAACACGATCTTGCCGCCGCCGGAACCAGGACGAATACGGCCTACACCATCGGCAACGAGCCTGCTAACCGTGAGGCGACGTCGTGAGCGGGATCTCCATTCAGTATCTGCCATCTGCGGCGGCCGACGCGACGCGTCTAGCATCGAAGCTCGGCGTCGCCGCGCATGCGATCGCCTTACATCGTTTTCCCGATGGCGAGATGCGTGTGACGGTTGGCCCATCCACATCGACAACGATTGTCTACGCTTCACTCGACGATCCCAGCGATAAGCTGATCGCAATTGTATTGGCCGCCGAGGTGTTGCGTCGCCAGGGCGCGACTCGCCTCGTGCTGCTGGCCCCCTATTTCTGCTACATGCGTCAGGACACTGCCTTCCACGAAGGCGAGGCGATCAGCCAGAAAGCCATCGGCCGGCTCATTGCTCATAATGTCGATCGCGTGATCACGGTCGACGCCCATCTACACCGCACCACCGATATCGCCAATGTCTTTCAAGGCATCGATGCCGACAATCTGTCAGCCATGCCGGCAATTGCCAGAACGCTTCGCGCCGAAAATATCGATCCTGCGACAGTCGTGGTGGGTCCCGATGCGGAATCCCGCCGATGGGTGGGCGATCTTGCCGGGAGCCTCGGCCTGACTTGCGCAGTTGCGCAAAAAGTTCGTCATGGCGACCAATCCGTCGAACTGGTTTTTGCCGACCCGCCCCTGCTTGCGGGCCGCCCTGCCCTGATATTGGACGACATCGTATCTTCGGGCGGCACCCTGATCGCCTGCGCGCAGGCCGTTTCCGCCGCCGGCGCCACGACGATCGATGCCATCGTCACCCACGCGCTGTTCGCACCGAAGCGAACAATCGAGTTCGCCAACGCCGGCATTCATTCGATCCGTTCGACCTACAGCGTGCCGCACCCCACCAACGCGTTTACATTGGACGACCTCTTTGATGCGGCTTTACGCAGCGAGTTCAGCCGCGCAATTCCCTCCGAGGCCATTTCTCCATGAGCATCACCGTTCAATTTTGCGGCGCGGCCCGCACCGTCACGGGGTCTTGCTATCGCTTCCAGACTCCAGCAGGCACTTTTCTGGTCGATTGCGGACTTTTTCAGGGACAGAAGACCCTCAAGGAGTTGAACTACTCAGCCTTCCCGTTTCGCGCAGCCGATATCGATACCGTCCTTCTCACCCATGCCCACATCGATCACAGCGGATTGCTGCCGAAGCTGGTGCGCGAAGGCTTCGGTGGCCGGATACTGGCGACGCGCGGAACGATCGATCTGTGTTCGTACATGTTGCCGGATTCCGGAAGCATTCAGGAATCCGAAGTGATGGCTCTGAACCGGCGCAACATGGCGCGCGGTAAACCTGAGGTCAGCCCGATCTATACGCAGGCCGACGCCATTGCATCGCTGCAGGCATTCCAACCTGTCGAATACGAAGCGTGGATCGACGTTATACCGGGCGTCCGCGCCCGCTATTGGAATGCCGGTCATCTGCTCGGGTCAGCGTCGATTGAACTCGAGTTTGAGAATCAAAACACCTCTACGCAGCCCCTGCGCCTGCTCGCCTCCGGCGATATCGGTCCCGATACAAAATTGCTGCAACCCAACCCTGTCGCGCCGGCAGGCTTCGATTACATCATCTCGGAATCGACTTATGGCGACCGCATTCGTCCGCAGACGTCACTGCAAGATCGTCGCAGGCGTCTCGCAACCGAGGTGCGCGATGCCGCTGCGGCAAAGGGTGCCCTGCTGATCCCCGCGTTTGCAGTCGAACGCACCCAGGAGCTGATCGTCGATCTGGTTGATCTGATGGAACGCGGCGACATTCCTGCCGCGCCGCTGATCCTCGACTCTCCTCTCGCGATCCGCGCGACCGAAGTCTTCCGAAAGCATGCCGCAAGCCTCGATCCGGGTATCGATGTGGCTCGTCTGCTCAATTCATCTCACCTCCGATTCACTGAGACAGTTGACGAAAGCAAGTCGATTGCCAAACTCAACGGCTTTCACATCATCATTGCCGCAAGCGGCATGTGCGACGCCGGTCGTATCCGACATCATCTCAAGCATTGGCTGTGGAATAGCAGAGCCACGGTGCTTCTGGCTGGCTTTCAAGCGCGCGGCACGCTCGGCCGCTTTCTTGAGGACGGCGCCAAGGCTGTCCGCATTCAGGGGGAAGAAATCAGGGTGGCAGCCCGGATTCGCCGGATCGAGGACTATTCCGGGCATGCAGACGGCTCGGAACTGGCTCGATGGATCGCAGCGCGCCGTCCCGTTCAAAAAGGCATATTCCTTGTCCATGGCGAGGAGTCGGCCATTACAGGCCTTTTCGAGCGCATTGCCGATCGGCTCATCCCATCGGCGAAAGTTTTCAGGCCTGTGCTGGACGACATCTATGATCTCTCGACAGCCATACCGACAAGCCTGAATGCGGCGCATCGTCGTCGGCTGACGCCTGAGGCAGTGGTCGCGCTCGATTGGCACAACGATATGTCTAGGCTCATCCTTGATATCAATGAGCAGATCGGGGCGGCGGCTGACGATCGTGCACGCGGCGTCATCATCAGGCGATTGCGACGAGCACTGGAGCCTGCCAACTGAGTGATTTCTTCCTAGATGACACTTCAGAGATCATAGCGCGAGATTATCCAACTTCGCTCTGGCGACGCGAGCAAGAGCTGCGTCAGAGCAGGCAAGACCTATTAGCTTCCAGTTCAGAGCGGCAATTCGACTCCAAGCTTCAGGTGATCGGTGACATGATCTACGCCGGAAATGTCGGAATGTAAGGACTTGCGAGACATCCTTTAACCTGAGCCTCAACACAATCATCGACAAATTCCCGTTCCGTATCCGCGAGGTGCGAACGGACAACGGCCAAGCATCGCCATGCACTCGCTCGAACATCTGATTGATCATATCGAGGGATGGCGAGTGATCTGTCTCTGAAGTAGGACCAAATCCACAGATGCATATCACGCTGCGCTAGAGCCTGCGTTCCGTCTCTTCATCAAAGAGGTGGACCTTATCCGCCAGCGGCCGGAGATGCAGCGTATCACCGGGGCGCACCGCAATGCGCTCGCGGCAAACGACAGAGATATCGGTCGTGCCGGTGCGCACGATGATCTGGGTCTCGGAACCGGTCGGCTCGATCACCACGACCTGCGCCGGTGCGCCCTGATCCGAGAACACGATATCTTCCGGTCGAATACCGTAGACAACGCGGCAACCGTTGAACTTCGCATAGTCTGCACTCAGATCAAAAGAAGGGCCATTGTCTGCCACGAAGAGACCATTCTCGATACGTCCCTTGATCTGATTCATCGCAGGAGAACCGATGAAGCCTGCAACGAACAGATTGGCGGGCCGATCATAGACATCCAGCGGCCGGCCGAACTGCTCCACGACACCACCCTGCATCACCACGATCTTGTCGGCCATGGTCATGGCCTCTATCTGGTCGTGCGTCACATAGATGATGGTTGTCTTGAGTCGTTGATGCAGTTCCTTGAGCTCGGTGCGCATCGCAACACGCAGCTTGGCGTCAAGATTCGACAGCGGCTCGTCGAATAAAAATACATCTGGATCACGGACAATGGCACGACCCATGGCGACGCGTTGACGCTGGCCGCCCGACAGTTCGCGCGGATAGCGCGCGAGATAAGGCTGCAGGCCAAGAATATTCGCCGCGCGTTCGACACGCTGATCGATCTCCTGCTGCGAAGTTTTGCGAAGCCGTAACGAGAACGCCATATTGGCGCGCACGGTCATGTGCGGATACAGCGCATAATTCTGGAACACCATGGCGATATCACGGTCCTTCGGCGGCACATCGTTCACCACACGACTGCCGATCCGTATCGTACCGCCAGAGATGTTCTCCAGCCCTGCGATCATTCGCAGTAAGGTCGACTTCCCGCAACCCGACGGCCCAACGAGCACGATGAACTCGCCCTCGTTGATCTCGATCGACGCGCCGTGAATGACTTCGAGAGATCCGTACGCCTTGCGGACTTGCTCGATTGCAACCGATGCCATGCTGAATTCTCCGATACAGCTTTGCAGTATCTGTGATGGGTGTGAGAGCGAGTGCGCGCCGCTTACATCAGGCTGACGTACTTACGGTTGAGATAACCTTCGATGCCTTCGATGCCGCCTTCGTAGCCCTGCCCGCTGTCCTTGACGCCACCCATAGGGGTTTCGGTCAGGGTCATCGACAGGCTATTGACGGCAACCATGCCGGATTCGATTTCATCCGAGGCAGCCAGCGCCGTTTTTGTCGACGCGGTGAAAACGTAGGCCGCAAGCCCGTAGGGCAATGCGTTCGCTTTGGCGATGACTTCGTCGAAATCGTCAAACTTGGCGATCGGGGCAATCGGCCCGAACGGCTCCTCCCGCATCAGCTTCGCCTCATCCGATGCGTTGTGGACCACGGTCGGCTCATAAAAATAGCCGCGGTTTCCGGTGCGCGCGCCGCCGAGCAGCGTTTCGCCGCCAAGCGCCGGATCACTCATGAAGCGATCCATCGCGTCGAGGCGGCGCACATTAGCCATCGGCCCCATCGTGGTGGAAGCGTCCGCACCGTCGCCGAGCTTCAGCTTTTTCGCTTCCGCGACAAAGGCAGAGACGAACTCATCTTCGATATCTGAATGAACGTAGAAGCGACTCGGCGCGATGCACACCTGCCCGGCGTTGCGATACTTCCCGCCGACCAGAATCCTCGCCGCCTGCGCTGCGTCGGCATCATTGAACACGATCGCCGGCGAATGTCCGCCAAGCTCCATCGTCACCCGCTTCATGCCGTCAGCCGCCAGTCGTGTTAGATGCTTGCCGACCGGTACCGAACCGGTGAACGAGATCTTGCGAATAATCGGGCTTGCTATCAGCGTCTCGGAAACATGCGCTGGCTTTCCGAACACCAGACCGATCACACCGGGCGGCACGCCAGCCTCATCGAAGGCACGCACGATCTCGACGCATGTCCCGGGTGTTTCTTCCGCCGCCTTGATGACGATCGGGCAACCGGCCGCAAGTGCGGTGGAGATTTTACGCGCCGGCGTCGTTGCCGGAAAATTCCACGGCGTGAAAGCCGCCGCCGGCCCAACGGGCTCTGGCACAACGAGTTGGCGAATATCCGATGTGCGCCCCGCAATCAGCCGGCCATAAGTGCGACGGCCTTCATCCGCTGCCCATTCGATAATGTCAGCCGCGGCATCGACTTCGCCCCGTGATTCCGCAAGGATCTTGCCTTGCTCCAGAGTGAGCGTCAGCGCCACCTCGTCGCGACGCCCGCGCAGAAAATCGGCGGCTTTTCGCAATAGCCTTGCACGATCGTAGGGCGAGACCTTGCGCCACTGCGAAAACGCACGCTTGGCAGCTGCGAGCGCATCCTGAAGATCGTCGTCGCTTGCATGCCACAGATCGGCAATCGCCTGCTCGGTGGCTGGATTGATCACTGGCTCCGAGATGCGCCCCTCGGCGCGACGCCACTTGCCATCGATATAAAGTCCGAGCTCCGGATACACGATCAACCCCCTCTAATCTCAAGCAGCCTGCGAGTTTCGCAGCGAAGCATCGCGCAACACCAGTTCCGCCCCCTTCTCCCCGATCATGATCGAGGGCGCGTTGGTGTTGCCTGATATGAGCGTCGGCATGATCGATGCATCCACGACACGCAGTCCGAACACCCCATGCACCTTCAACTCGTCATCGACGACCGCGTTTTCGTCGTGGCCCATCCGGCATGTTCCGACCGGGTGATAGACCGACATCGCCTTAGCGCGGAGGAACGACAGCAAGTCTTCGTCGCTGCGCACAGACGGCCCGGGCTCTTTCTCCGATTTGATCATGCTGGCCAACGGCTCCGCGGCGGCAACCTTCTTCGCCATCTGCATGCCGGCGGCGAGCACTTTCGCGTCGCGCGGATCGCTGAGATAGTTCGGGGAAATAGCCGGCGGCACCAACGGGTCAGAGCTCTTTATCCGAACGTACCCGCGCGAATATGGTCGCACCTGACACACCGTCAGCGTGAACGCCGAGAACGGATGCAGCACCGGCTTGTCCTTGCGGTCCGTGCTGAATGGATAGAGATGGAACTGGATGTCAGGCCGGTCGAGATCGGGGCGCGTCTTGATGAAGGCGCCAGCAATTCCAGCCCACCAACCCAGCGGCCCCTTGCGGGTAAGCATATAGTTCAGGCCCATGCGTATCTGACGTAGTGGATTCGCCATATCGTCGTTGAGCGTGATCTTCTTTTTTGTTTCAAAGATGAACCGCGCCTGCACGTGGTCCTGCAGGTTTTCGCCAACGCCCGGCAAATCCTTGACGACAGGGATGCCATACTGGCTAAGGAGCCCGCCGGGGCCGATCCCTGACAACTGCAGAATATGCGGCGACTGGATTGCCCCGGCCGACAGGATGATCTCGCGACGAGCGGAGACCTCCGTCGCCTTGCCGTCCTGAACGAAAGCCACGCCCGATGCGCGGACACCATCGAACAGAATCCTTGTGACCTGCGCCCGCATCAGCAGATCGAGATTCGGACGTTTCAGCGCACGTCGAAGAAATGCCTTCGCGGTGCTATAGCGCAGCCCGCGCTTGGCGGTCGCCTGAAACGGGCCGACGCCTTCCTGACGCTCGCCATTGAAATCAGGGTTGTGAGGTAATCCTGCTTTTACGCCTGCGGCGATGAAGGCCTCGGAGATCGGATGCTTTTCCGGAAGATCGGTGACAGGCAACGGACCGCCAGTGCCGTGCCACGGATTTGCGCCGCGCTGCTGGTCCTCGCTGCGCTTGAACATCGGCAGCACATCGTCATAGCCCCAGCCGCGATTGCCGAGATCGCGCCAACCATCATAGTCCTCGCGCTGACCGCGGACATAGAGCAGACCGTTGATCGAACTTGATCCGCCAAGTCCCTTCCCGCGCGGCTGCGCGATGCGACGACCATTGAGCCCCGGCTGCGGCTCGGTCTCGAACATCCAGTTCACGGTCGGATTGAAGAAAGTCCGACCGTAACCGAGCGGCACATGGATCCAGATATTCCGATCCTTGCCCCCCGCCTCGAGCAACAACACTGAATACTCGCCGCTCGCCGACAATCGATCGGCCAGAACGCAGCCAGCCGATCCGGCGCCGATGACAATATAGTCGTATGCCTTATGCATCTCTTTCACTCTTAGTTCGCAAGACCGCTGGTCTGGAAACCACGCACCAGATATTTGCGCCCGAACAGCACAAGCAGGAGACCCGGGAGCGCGAGCAGGAAGTTGGCGGCCTGAATCACCGCCCAGTTCAACTCCATCTGCTGCACGAACAGGCTCATCGCGATCGGCAGCGTGAACTTCTGGTCATCCCGGATCAGCATCAAACCGAGAACGAAGTCGTTCCATGACGCAGCAAACGCGAAGATGAAAACCGCGGTGAGCGCGGGAATCGACAGCGGCACCATCACCAGAAGGAACGTCTGGAACTTGCTGGCCCCGTCAATCTCAGCGGCCTCTTCATAAGATTTCGGCAACGCCTGATAGAACTGCCACATCAGCCAGAGGCCGAACGGCAGACTCAGCGTCACATGCGCAATTGCAAGGCCCCAGATCGAGTTCAGAAGGCCAAGCTTCTGGAACAAAGCAAAGAACGGAATTCCGAGCAGAACTTCGGGAAACATGTAAGAGAACAGCACAATCTGCGCGATCAACGCCTTGCGCGGAATGTTCGTGCGCGCCAGCGCGTAGCCGCCAAGGCCGCTGCACACCACCACGATCACGCTGCTGATTAGCGCCGCCTTGAGACTGTTCGATGCGGTGACAAGGAAGTTCGTCGTCCTGAGAAGCGTATCGAAATTCTCAAGCGTGAAACTGCCAAGCCACAAGCGCGGCTTGTAGACATCCGCCGGCGTTTCCAGCGCGGATTTCAGCATCCAGTAGAAGGGAAAGAGAACCGGGATCAGATAGACCGCGATCAGGATCTTCGGCAATGCGGAGCGTCGTTCAGCCACGGGCGACCTCCTTCTCGGGATGGAACGCACGGATGTAGACGATGCCGAACACCAGAAGGATCATGAAAATTACGGTCGAGGCCGCGCCGCCAACACCATAGTTGTTGTTGCCGAACGCCTGGACGTAGGCATAGAGCGGCAGCGTCGTGGTGCCTCCGATAGGCCCGCCGGACGTCAGCAGCCAGATGATGTCGAAGCGATTGAACATCCAGATGCCGCGCAACAAAATCACGAGCAGGATCGGCGCCCGCAGCATCGGAATGGTGATGTAGATCAATTCCTGCCACCAGGTCACGCCATCGACACGGGCCGCCTCATAGACGCTCGGCGAGATCGTGCCGAGATTGGCGAGGATCACCAGAATAACGAATGGCGTGAACTGCCAGACGCTCGCCGCTGTAACCAGCGACATCGCGAGAGCGCCGGTGCTGGTGAATTCGACTGCCGAGCCAACTAGCCCGGATTGCACCATGAGCTGATTGAAGATGCCGTTCAGGCTGTCTGTCATCCAGCGCCACACCAGCGCCGTCGTCACTGTCGGAATCATGTAAGGCATGAGCGCGAAGCTGGTGACGAACGGGCTGCCATGCCGGAAAATCAGGATGGCAATGCCGACACCCAGCACGACTTCCAGCACGGTCGAGATCACCGCGTAGATCGTTCCGATCAACAGCGCGCGCCAGAACGCCGGGTCGCCCAATATCTCGCGATAATTGTCGAGCCCGGCGAAGGTCATGTGGGCCTGAAACGGCCCACTGTTGGTGAAGCCAAGAACGATCGCCCAAGTGACGGGGACGATCATCACCGCAATGAACAGGCTGGCCACGAGCAGCAAAGCGATGCCCGAAAAATCCAGCCTGCGAAGTGTGTTCGCTCCCGTCACGGTCGACATCCGTCCGCTCAGGCGTTCTTGACCAATGACCGGGCAGCCTTCGCTGCCTGATCGATTGCTGCAGCCGGATCAGTGCCACCCTGCACCACGCTCGCCAGCATCTTGTTGTAGACGGTGCTGGTGTAGATCTTGGCGCGCTGCCAGACCGGCTTCTTGCCATGCAGGTCATAAACCGGGTTGCGCGCCTGATCCCAGGCGGTGTCGATCACCTTGACGATATCCTGATGTTTCTGGACGAATTCATTCTTCCGGTAGCCACCGAGGAAATCTTCCTTGGTGGTCGGCAGAACGTGGAGCGGGATCGACCACAGGTAGTCGAAGTAGCGCTGACCTTCGCGCAAATAGGTGATGATCTGCTTCGCGACATCCTTGTTCTTCGAGCCCTGGAACACCATGAATCCCTCGGCCGAAAGACGATTGGCCGCCGCCTTGCCGTAGGGCTGCAACATCGGCTTGGTCACTTCGGCAAGCTGCGGATTGTTCTGGGCCGTCACCGCGTAAAGACGCGAGCCGATGTAGTCGGCCATGGCCACCTTGCCCGAGGCAAACGAGTTGATGATCTCGCCCCAGCCGAAATTGGTGCCGCTCGGTGAGAACTTCGACATCCGCGCGATAAACGCGAGCGTCTCGGCCAATGCTGCCTTGTTGTCCTTCTGATCGAACACGACGTTGCCGTCGTCATCGACAAAACTCACGCCGTTGGAGAAGGCGTAGCTGAATAGCGACGATACCGGGTTATCGCCGGTTTCGTTCGAGCTGACGACGTAACCGTACTGACCGCCGCCGCTCAGCTTCTTCGCCGCGGCTTCGAATTCGCTCCAGGTCTTCGGCGGCTGCAAACCAGCCTTTTCGAATAGGTCCGAACGATACCAACTGTAGGTGAACTTCACGCCCATTGGGACGAAGTAGTCCTGGCCGTCGATCCGCGCGCGCCAGCGATCCGGCAGATTCTTGATGCCGCTAACGACATCCGACACCGGCTCGAGCAATTTGGAGTTGGCGTACAGCGTGGCGTCTTCAATATCGAGATTGACGATATCGGGCGCCGTGCCGCTCTGTAGCATGGAGGCCACCTGCTTGCGCACGGCTTCCGGCGACGTGAACAGCGGATTGATCTTCAGGCCGGGGTTCGCCGCTTCGAGCGCAGCGATCAGATCGCCGGTTACCTTCTTGGTGGTCGGCAGCGATTCATAGGTCAGATAGCTGATTGTACCGGTGAGACCGGCCGCGAACGCCTTGAGAGGCATGCCAAGCGCCGCACCTGCTCCAGCACCGAGCGCAAGCTTCAGAAATTCTGCACGTGTTACATTCATTTCCTCACTCCATTGGTTCGAGACAAACTGGTTGGTCGCTTATGGCGATTTTTGCTTTTGGGCCGTGGCCGATTGATCCATTCGCGCGCCGGGCTTCAAGGTTCCGCCCTGTGTCAGCGGCTGTACGCGGTCCTGATAGATCGCGAGCCAGCCCGCCTTCTCATTTGGCACAAACGCGGGCATCGCCGCACGCCGGTGCTCCAGCTCGCTTTCGCTTAGTTCGATATCAATCGTGCGCGCCTCGACGTTAATCGCGACGGTGTCGCCGTCGCGCACAAGCGCGATTGGACCGCCATCAGCGGCTTCCGGCATCACCTGTCCGATGGTGAAACCGCGATTGAGACCCGAGAGCTGCCCGTCGGTAATCACGGCGATTTCCTCGCCGAGATGTGCACCATTCACCGCCGCAACGAACCACGACGCGGACGCGACGCCTGGGCCCCCACGCGCGCCAAGGCCGCGCAGAACGATGACTTCGCCGCCCTTGATCTCGCGGCGCGCCAGCGCCGCCATCGCATCTTCCTGCGATTCGAACACCCTGCACTGACCACGGAACGCCGCAGCCTTGCCGGTGCCGAGCTTCATGATCGAGCCTTGCGGCGCCAGCGAGCCCCTCAGAATGACGACCGAAGGACCCGACCGAACCGGCTGATCGAGGCTTCCGATGACGCCATCGCCGACCGTCACATCGGCAAGATTCTCGCCGACGGTCCGCCCAGTCACGGTCATCACATCACGATGCAACAGTGACTCGAGCTGTTTCATCACGGCGCGCGCGCCGCCCGACGCCTCAAGTTCATCGATGCGTCCACTGCCGTTCGGTTTGATCGCGCACAGCAACGGCACCTTCTGGCCGAGCTGATGGATGAGGTCGTAAACATTGGCGTCGATCTCGCCTTCGGACGCGACAGCCTGAAGATGACGCAGCATGTTGATCGAACCGCTAACCGCAAGACCAACCGCCATTGCGTTTGAGAACGCGGCTGGCGTCATGATATCGCGCGGGCGCAGGTTCTCGTTGACAAGCGACACAACGCGACGACCCGCTTCGCGAGCGAAATCACGCATGCGCTGACCTGACGCCGCAACTGGCGCACTACCAGGCAACGTCATGCCCAGCGCTTCCGCCATAATGTGCATCGTGTTAGCCGTGCCCATGCCTGCGCACACACCCGGGCTGAGGACGGCAACCTCGCACATGTCCTCGATATCTTTAGTCGTGATATGGCCGGTCGCCAATTCACCGACAGATTCGAATACGTCTTCGATATCGACCGGTTTGTTATGCAACCGTCCGCATGCCTGATAGCCGCCGATCACCAGAATGCTCGGGATATTGAGCCGCGCTGCCGCCATCAGATGCGCGGGTGCCGTCTTGTCGCAGCTCGACAGACACACCATGCCGTCAAGCACTGCACCCTCGACCGCAACCTCGATATCGTTCACCAGCAGATCGCGAGACGGCATCAGATAACGCCCACCGCGACCCGCTCCCGTGATGAAATCACTTGGCGCCGTGGTCTTGATCTCGAACGGCAGGCCACCCGCTTCGCGAATACCCTCCTTGACGATCCGGGCGACCTCGTCGAGGTGGCTGAAGCAGATCGAAATCTCGGAGGATGAGTTGATCACCGCGATCTTCGGCTTCTGCATATCCTCGTCGGTCAGACCGAGCGCGCGCCATTGAGCGCGACGGATCGCCCAGCGCGTGGTTCCCGGTTCGAAATTGGATCGATAGTCGCGCTTGGTCATGCGGGAGTCACTTGTTCGGCTTTGGTTGAACTTGAAGAGCCCGGTAGCGGGCCCACGATGGCGCCCTGCTTCTCGAGCTGTCGGCGAAGAGCGCCGATATCGATCTTGCGGATATCGCCCTTGCCTGCCTGAGCGGCGGCCACGCCAGCCGCTTCGCCCAGCGCCATGCAGACCGCGGCGATACGCATCGACGCGTGCGCATCATGCGATGCCGACGAACAACGCCCCGCCACCAAAAGGCCGTCGATACCGACAGGCAGCATCATGCGGAACGGCAGTTCGTAGAATGTGCCCGGCTTCAGGAACACCCACTTGGTAGCGCGGCCGGCGCCATGTTCCTCGACCGGCCAGGCGCTGCAGGCAATCGAATCGGTAAAGCGTGCCTCATTGAGAACATCATCGAGCGTGAGCCAATAGTCGCCACGGATACGCCTGCTCTCGCGTACCCCGATCTCGGATCCGATATCGGCAATGAAAGCGTTCTCATACCCCGGCACGAAACGGCGGAACGCTTCGAGGTACATCTTGAGCTGACGGCGCCCATCGATTTCGGCGCTGGTGACTTCCTCGGTGTCCAGCGGATCTGGCGAGCGATTCCCCCGCAGCACGCGCGTGATGTTGAGATGCATCGCGCCTTCGCGCAGGCTGAACATGCCACCAGCAGTGCGCGGCAACGGCAGGCCAGCCGCAACAGCCTTCTCGAGATGATTACGGAGTTCGTCACGCGTCATCGCCGTGGCACGTTCGGTATCCACGCCGCCGAAGCGGAACATCGTCGTCGGCGCCTGGATCACCGATGGATCGTGCTCAAAGCCGGCGCCTGCCAAGGAGGCAATATTTGCGTCACCGGTGCAATCGATCACCGTGGTGGCGGTGCAGCCCCAGCGGCCGTCACGTCCCTCGAAGATGACGCCGGTGATGCGTGCACCATCCTTCACCACCCCGACAGCAAGACTGTGCAAGACAACCTGCACGCCGGCTTCGGTGACCATATCGTCGGCGACAAGTTTGATCGCAGTCGGATCATAAAGAAGCGACGCCGTTTCCAGCCAGCGCATCGGCCCCTTGACGGCACCGAGACCGTTCATCCGCTCGATGAGTTCGCCGGCGAAACCCTTGACCACCGGGATCACATCCGCTTCGGTCACGGTGTAAAGGCCGCAGATGCTGCCGAGCGTCACCATGGCGAGCGTGCCGCCAAGGTAACCGTTCTTTTCCACCAGCAACACATCGGCCCCAAGCCGCGCCGCCGATGTCGCGGCCGCAAGCCCTGCCGAACCGCCGCCAACAACCAGGACATCGACGTGTTTACGCACCGGCGTCTGGCGCGCAGCTTCGGTGATGGTACTCATCATACTAAACCCTTCACCTATCCATGCGATGTCCTGCGGTCGAACCGCGAATAACGAGTTCGGTCGGCAGGCAAACTGTTGAGTGATCGAGGCTCGCGCCGCTGACGCGATCGCGCAGCAAAGCCACGGCTTCGTGCGCCATCCGCTTGAGCGGCTGGCGAACCGTTGTCAGATCGAACGCCGGCCACGCAGCCATCTCGATATCGTCATAGCCGATTAGCCAAAGCTGACCCGGAACATCCACACCACGCGCGCGTGCGGCGTCACGCGCGCCCAGCGCGATCACGTCGTTAACGCAGAACATCACATCCGGCGGCTGCGCGAGATCGAGCAGGTAGGACGCAGCATCGAAGCCGGTCTTATGAGAAAATGAATCAACGCGGATGACCAGCGACGGATCGAGCGGACGCCCGAGTTCAGTGAGACGCGACCGAAATGCGCTCTGGCGGTCACGGATCGTGCTAGCCAGCGGAGCGCCTTCGATCAGTCCGATCCGCTTGCGTCCCGCCTTGACGACATAATCGGCGACACTGATCGCGCCTTGCGTGTTGTCGCTGGAAACCTGATCGCACGGCCAGCCCTCGACGACGCGATGGATGAGCACGACCGGCGCATTCATCATCACCGCCTCATAGAGCGGCGTAGACAGCGAAGTCGCCGTCGTCATGATGACGCCATCAACAAGGCTTTCGCGAACCGCGGACGCGGCAGCACCCTCGTCGGTCTCGTCGGTATTCCACACCACCATCCGTAGACCAGCCTCGGTCAATTCCTGACCGAGAATCTGCAGCATCTCGGGATAGAGCGGGTTGGCGAGACGCGAGACGACAACGCCGATGTTTCCGGTCCGGTTGGTGCGCATGGCGCGCGCCATGCCGTTCGGGCGGTATTTCATCTCCCGGATGACGGCGAGCACGCGCTCGCGCGTTTCGGGCTGCACATTTGTATTGCCCGATAGGACTCGCGAGACCGTGGCCTGCGAAACCTTCGCTGCCTTCGCTATGTCTTTGCTTGTCAACGGCAAATATGATGAATTCGTATTCATTAATGGTTAGGTCGCTTCCCAAAAATCCGTTTCTACCTCGGCAAGTTATTATGAATACGATTTCACGACAAGCCAAAAATGGCATTTCTACAATGCATCTGTTGCGACCAAAGAAGACGTGGGGACATCATCAATGTGCGAGTCGACCCGCAAAGCGACCCGACGCAGGCAAGTGGTACCCCGTTTGCCGCGCACCACTTCAACGAACAGGAGTCCAATCCCTATTTCGGCACTGGCTACGAGCGCCGCGATCATTACAAACGCAATCTCCCACCCCTATACTCATTACCTTGGACATCGTTATCTATGGCGGCCCCGCCCATTCCAATCCGCTAGAAGGTGGCAATTTTTCGAGGATTGGGAGAATTCTGGCGTCATAGGATTTGTCTGAGCTGACTACTACGCCGCGATGCGCGATCTAATGCACACGCTAAAGCGGCGCCGCACGCTCAACGAACAAGTGCTCGCTGTGAGGATCTAGGACTGCGGAAGGCATGCGCGCCCCGCGCTGGTCAGAAAACTAGAATGTCTGTTTTGAGGCAAAAGCTGACACGCGATCGGTCACGCAGCCTTGCGGGTTTCTGACTGTTCTGCGCGGAGGGTGTCGACGACGAACGCAACGTGGGCCCCCCAGATCTCAAGCGCCTTTCTTCGTTCCGCCAGGAAATCATGCCGCTGGTAGACGGCCGCAACGCCCGAGATCGTGCCCGACTGATGATTCAGAATCTTGTCGGCGACGTGAGGAGCGGTGCCTAGTCGGGCCATGCCGGAGACACAGGTCCGTCGCAAATCATGAAGTCGCCATCCCGTAACGTTAGCCAGCACATCAAGCTTGCGTTTCGAAGGGCCGAAGCCTTGAAACGCGAATTGCCCGGTTTTTGAAAACACAAACTGAGCCTCAGACTTTGCGCGTGCCAGGACCGCTACTGCCTGATCAGACAGGTAGACCTCGTGAGCTTTGCCATTCTTGGTACGCTCGGATGGGATTCTCCAGATTTGTGCGGTCAGATCAATCTCCGCCCAGGTGCAGCGCGCAACCTCCTCGCGGCGTTGGCCAGTAAGCGCCAACATTTCGACGGTGTCGCCATAGTGACAACCAAGCCGGCGGGCAGCGAGAATAATTCGGCCGAGTTCGTCGTCGCTCAAGACGCGATCCCGCGTGATTTGCTTGGCCGGGAGCGGCACGTCATCCGCCGGCGAGCGATCCAGCACCGCGCGGCCGACACACCACCGCAAGAATGTTTTGATCGCCTTTAGAGCTTTGTTGGCCGCGATCGGTGCTCCGCGATGCTCAATAGCCGTAACGATGTCGATTGCGTCGCGTTTGCTGATCTCATGAATGCTCCGGGCACCCCACTCCGATCCGATTTCGCGGCGAAGCATCCGTGAAATCTCTGGTCCGGAGCGATTGTGGACGACATGCTGGGCAATGTATGCTTCCAACAGATCATCGATCCGATCCGCGACCATCCGGCGACGCGATTCCTTCTTCTCCGCCGCAAGATCTCGTCCATCCAGCTTGGCAGCAAACACTTTCTGAGCAGTCACGCGCGCCTGGTTAAGCGTGACCCGGCCATATGGTCCGATGGCAAATTTGCGGAGACGCGAACCGGCGCCTGCTGTTCGATACAGCACGATAAACACCTTGCGCCCTTTGGGGGTGACCTTGATGCCGAATCCCGGGCAACCAGCATCCCAATAAACGGTGTCCGTGGTCGGTGTTGGCAGGGCGTCAATCGCCGTCTTGGTTAGCTTAACTTGTGGCATTTGAATCCCCGACCAGCCACGCTACCTCAATCCAACATAGGTAGCACCGCACGGATAATGATGGGATCAAACGTGACCGCCCGTCGTCCTTGACGCAAGCAATATCAACGACTTATCCAATCTGGGGAAGAAACTTCCATCCGCAGCAATTTCTCTTCCGAGAACGCAAGGGAGAGGGAAACAGAGGCCTTACTCCACCATCTCCGCGACCGCCTTGCCGCATGCTGTGGTATCCGCGTTGCCGCCGAGATCGCGCGTGCGGAGGGTGCGTTCGCCCAGCGTCCGCTCGATGGCATCGACGATGGCTTTGGCGGCCTTTGCCTCCCCGAGATGCTCGAGCATCATCGCACCGGACCAAATCATGCCGATCGGATTGGCGATGCCCTGCCCGGCGATATCCGGGGCCGAACCATGCACCGGCTCGAACACCGAGGGGAAGTCGCCGCTCGGATTGATGTTGCCCGACGGCGCAATGCCGATGGTGCCGGTGCAGGCCGGGCCGAGATCGGACAGGATGTCACCGAACAAATTGGAGCCGACGACAACGTCAAACCAGTCCGGATGCAGCACGAAGTGCGCCGTCAGAATATCGATGTGAAACTTGTCCCACTTCACCTTGGGATAGTTCTTCGCCATCGCTTCGACGCGCTCGTCCCAATACGGCATGGTGATCGAGATGCCGTTCGACTTGGTCGCCGAGGTGAGATGCTTCTTCGGTCGCGATTGCGCCAGATCGAAGGCGAACTTCAGCACACGATCGACGCCGACGCGTGTCATCACCGTCTGCTGCGTCACGAACTCGCGATCTGTATCCGGGAACATGCGGCCACCGACCGACGAGTATTCGCCCTCGGTGTTCTCGCGCACCACCCAGAAATCGATATCGCCGGGCTTGCGATTGGCGAGCGGCGACGGCACGCCGGGCATCAACCGTACCGGGCGCAGGTTGACGTACTGGTCGAATTCGCGACGAAACTTGATCAGCGAACCCCACAGCGAGACGTGATCCGGAATCTTCTCCGGCCAGCCGACGGCACCGAAATAAATCGCATCGTGCGACCCTATCTTCGCCTTCCAGTCGTCCGGCATCATCTGTTGATGCTTGGCGTAGTAGTCCCATGAGGCGAAATCGAAATGATCGAAATGCAACTTCACGCCGTGTTTGCTGGCGGCGGCTTCGAGCACGCGAAGGCCTTCCGGTATGACCTCCTTGCCGATGCCGTCTCCCGGAATAACCGCGATCCGATACTGTTTGGTTCCTTTGCTCACGGGCTGCCTTCCTTCAAGTTTCAAAACGCGCGGCCGACAATTTTTGCTGCCGACATCTGCTCGTTGCACAAATATCGGACAACAGCATTGGACGAAAGTCGCGATCGCAGCAACGCTGCACTGCAATGTTGACCTCCCTGTCGTTACGGGCCTATGGAGAATTCTCTCGCGCGGCAACACTCCCGCCCGCCGGGTTCGGCCGCACCTCTAAAATAATCCGAAGGCTCGACACAGAGCCTCACGCAACAACAGAGGAAACAACATGGCTCACAACACCTCCCCCCGCGCCGCGTGGTCGCTTTCCGTCTTACTTGGCGCAACCGCACTCGGCCTTGCAATGAGTCCGGCTTTCGCCGCTGACCCCATCAAGATCGGCGTTATCGCCGAGGCTCAGGCCATCGCTGGCGCCTCGATCCCGCAAGCCGCGCAGATGGCCGCCGAAGAAATCAACGCCAAGGGCGGCATCGACGGACGCAAGGTCGAGATCGTCACTTACGACAATCACAGTTCCTCCGCCGACTCCGTCCGCGCCTTCCAGCGCGCGGTGAACGAGGACAAGGTCAACGCGGTCATCGCCAGCTACATCAGCGAGGTCGTGCTCGCGCTCGAACCCTGGGCCTCCCGCCTGAAGACGCCGATGATCACGCCCGGCGCAGCTTCCAACGAGATCACCCGCGCGGTGCACGACAATTACGACAAGAACAAATACACCTTCCACGGCTACCTGACCTCGGCCGCGCTGGCGCTGTCGGTCTGCGATGCCGCCAAGGAACTGCTGGTCGATGGCAAGAAGATGAAGTCCGCCGTCATCATGAGCGAAGACGCGGCGTGGACCAAGCCGCTCGATATCGGCTACGAGGAATGCCTGCCGAAGATCGGCCTCAAGGTGCTCGACCACATCCGCTTCTCGCCGGATACCACCGACTTCACGCCGATTTTCAACAAGATCGAGGCGGCCAAGCCGGACGTCATCATCACCGGCATTTCGCATGTCGGCGTGCAACCCACCGTGCAATGGAAGAACCAGCAGGTTCCGATCCCGATGCTCGGCATTTCCTCGCAAGCCACCAACTCGACATTCGGCAAGGACACCAATGACGCTTCGAATGGCGTGCTCTACCAGGGCGTGTCCGGACCCGACGTGCCGGTGACGCCGAAGTCGCTACCGTTCGCCGAGGGTTTCAAGAAGAAGTTCGGTAACTATCCGTCCTATGCGGGTTACACCGCCTATGACGAAGTCTACATGATCGCCGATGCGGTAAAGCGCGCCGGTTCGACCGATGCCGACAAGATGGTCGATGCGCTGGAGAAGACCGACTGGGAAGGCACCATCGGTCGCGTCCAGTTCTACGGCAAGGAAGACAAGTTCACCCACGGCCTCAAATACGGCAAAGGCCTCATCACCGGCCTGATGCTGCAGTGGCAGGATGGCAAACAGGTCAGCGTCTGGCCGAAGGAAGTTGCCAAGGGCACGCTCAAGTTCCCCTCCTTCATCAAAGTCACTTCGAACTGAGATGATCTCGACACGCTCCCGGCCTCATCGCCGGGAGCGTTTTCATCTCACCCCCTCGGATTGAATGGCGAACCTGCGGCGGCTGTCATAGATGCTCGGCTTACAAATCCTGATCGATGGCTTTGCCATCAGTGCGCTTTATGCGCTCGGTGCAACCGGTTTCACTCTCATCTTCGGCGTATCCGGCGTTTTGAACCTGTCGCATGGCGCGATCATGGTGCTGGCTGCCGTGGCGGCATGGGCGGCGGCGAGCGTCTTCCATCTCGATAGCTATTCCGGCGCATTGGTCGGCATTGTCATTGCGGCGCTGTGTTCGATCGCAACCTATTTCGCGGTGGTGCAGCCGATCCAGCGGTCCAACAAGATCCCGAATGAGGAAAAGGAAATCTTCGTGCTCACCGCGACGCTGCTCTGGGGCATCATGATCCAGGAGCTGATCGCCTATTTCTTCACCAACAACGCCAAGACGGTGCTGCCGATCGTCGAAGGCGTCGTTAACATCGTCGGGGTCCGCACGCCGAAGAACGAGATTTTCACCGCCGTGGTCTGCTGCCTGGTGATCGGCCTGCTTTGGTTCCTGGTCAACCGCACCCGCACCGGCAAAGTGGTGCTGGCGGCATCGATGAACCCGCGCGGCGTCACCATCCTCGGCTTCGAGCTGACCAACATCTACATCATCGTCTGGGCGATCTACGGCGTGCTGGCCGGTATCGCCGGGGTGCTGCTCGGCATGTTTCTCGGTGTCAGCTCCTATAGCGTCGGACCGCTGACCGCGAGCGCCTTCTCCATCGTCGTGCTGGGCGGACTGGGGAGTGTGTCCGGCTCGCTGATTGCCGCCTTTGTCGTCGGCTACCTCGAAACCTTCACCGCCTACATGATCTCGCCCGCCTACCGGACGATCCCCGCGCTGCTGCTATTGGTGATCGTAATGTACATAAGGCCGCAAGGCCTGCTGGGGAGGCGCTGAAATGATCGGATTCTTCAAGTCGCGCCTGTTCTGGATCTCGCTGACGATCGTCATCGTCGCCTCGACGCTGCCGTGGTACGTCTCCGGCTATATCCTCGGCCTGCTTACCGTCGCCTATTACTTCGGCGTCTTCGCAATGGCGTGGGATCTGCTGTTCGGTTTCGCCGGCGAAGTGAACTTCGGCCCCACCTTCCTGATCGGCGTCGGCGCCTATACCGCCGGCATCATCAACAATCAGTTCGGCATCTCGGTGTCGATGTGCATCGTCATCGGAGCGCTGGCCTCGGTCGTTGCAGGGTTTGTGCTGGCGCTGCCGGCATTGCGCGTGCGCGGTCCCTATTTCGGCCTGACGACGCTGGTAGCCGTGCTGATCCTGCAAAACTTCATCGTGGTGTTCGCGGACCTCACCGGTGGTGAAATCGGCCTGACCATTCCCGACGTGCTGTCGATCGACGCCGGCGTCAACTACTGGATCGCGCTCGGCTTCATGACCATCAGCGCCGCGATCCTGTACGGCCTGTCGCAATCGCCGGTCGGTCTGGTGCTCCAGGCCAGCGGCCAGGATCCGGTGCAGGCCGGCGCGCTCGGCTTCAACATCGTGAAGCACAAGCTGGCGGCGTTCATCGTCAGCGCGTTCTTCTCCGGCCTGTCCGGCGCGCTACTGGTGTTCTACTTCGGCACCGCATCGGTCGGCACGGTGGTTGACATCGCCGTCGGCGTGCAGGTCATCGTCGCCGCCGTGCTCGGCGGACGCCGAACCGTGCTCGGCGCGGCGCTCGGCGCCATCTTCCTGATCGTCGCCGGCGAGTTCCTGCGGCCGACCGGCGAACTGGCAACGTTCATCGTCTCCGCCGTGGCGCTTGTCGTCATCCTCTTCTTCCCCGGCGGCTTCCTTGGCTCGGTGCTGTCGCGTGAGGCACGCCAATGAACAGCACCGCAACCACCACGCCCGTCCTCGAGGTCCGCGGCCTGACCAAGCGCTTCGGCGGTCTCACCGCGGTCAAGAACCTCTCTTTCGACGTTCATGGCGGCGAAATCTTCGGACTGATCGGCCCGAACGGCTCCGGCAAGTCCACCGCCATGAAAGCCATCATGGGCATCGAGCGGCCGACCGCCGGCACGGTGCGATTCGAAGGCCACGACGTGGCCGGGCAGCCCGCGCACAAGATCGCGCGGCAAGGCTTTGGCATGGTGTTTCAGCATTCGCGGCCGTTGAACCGGCAGACCGTGCTGGAGAACATCATGGTCGCGCTGCTGCCGGACAGCCTGTTCATGTTGTTCCCCGACAAGGCGTTGACCGAGCGCGCCAAGTGGATTGCCGATCGCGTCGGGCTTGGCTCGGTCATGCACCGGCGTCCGCCGACCTTGCCGTTCGCCGATCTGCGGCGGCTCGAATTGGCCAAGGCGATCGCGCGCGATCCAAAAGTCGTACTGGTGGACGAGCCGTTTGCCGGCCTGACGCTGGCCGAGGTCGCCACCTTCTCGGAACTGATCCGCAGCTTCCGCGACGAAGGCCGCGCCGTGATGCTGGTCGATCACAACGTCAAGAGCGTCGCGGCGCTGGTCGACCGCGTGCTGGCGATGTATCTCGGCGAGGAAATCGTCACCGGCCGCGCCGACGAGGTGATGCGCAACGAAACGGTGCGCCGGGTCTATCTCGGCGGCGCCATCGAAACTTCGGCGCGCCCCGAATCCAACTTCGCCGACAAGGTGCCGTTGCTGCAGGTCGAGAACATCAGCGTGCACTACGGTAAGGCGCAAGCGCTGGAGAACGTCTCGATCCACGTGCATCAGGGTGAGTTCGTCTCCGTCGTAGGCTTGAATGGCGCCGGCAAGACCACGCTGTTCAACACCATCTCGGGTTTCCTGCCCTACTCCGGCGAGATCATTCGCGGCGGCGAGAAGCTGCGCGGCATCAGTCCTGCGCACATTGCCAAGAGCGGCATCGTCCAATGTCCCGAAACGCGCGAGCTATTCGGCGAAATGACGGTGCGGGAGAATCTCGATCTCGGTGGCCAGCATCTCGAGCCCGCCGAACAGGCCAAGCAACTCGAATGGCTGTTCGAGCTGTTCCCGATCCTCAAGCAGCGGCAAGGCCAGATGGCGCAGACGCTGAGCGGCGGCGAGCAGCAGATGCTGGCTATCGGCCGTTCGCTGATGATGAAACCTAAGATCTTGATCCTCGACGAGCCGACGCTCGGCCTCGCCCCGGTCATTCTCGAGCAATTGTCGAAGGCGCTGGAGAAATTGCGGCAGACCACACCGATCACGGTGCTGCTCGGCGAACAAAACGTCACCTTCGCACTGCCGCACGCCGACCGCGTCTATGTGCTCGAACATGCGCGGATCGTCTGGGAAGGCGACCCCGGCCGCTTCGCGGCGGAGGCTGGCGAGGGGTATTTGTAGAAATCACTCGCCGAGATATATTCCCCTCGTCATTGCGAGCGAAGCGAAGTAATCCAGTCTTTCTTCAGGAGCCTGGATTGCTTCGTCGCTTACGCTCCTCACAATGACGCTCCCTGACAAGGTCGGAAGAACACTATGGACCTTCACCTGCGCGGCAAGCGTGTCCTCATTACTGGCGCATCCAAGGGCATTGGCGCGGCCGCAGCCGAAGCGTTTGCCGAAGAAGGCTGCCACCTGCATCTCGCGGCGCGCAGCCCCGATCTATTGGCCGCCCTTGCCGACAAGTTGCGCAACAGCCATCAGATCAATGTCGCGACTCATGTCGTCGATCTTCGCAAAAGCGACGATATCGCCCGCCTGGTTGCCGAAACCGGTGACATCGACGTGCTGGTCAACAATGCCGGCGATATTCCCGGCGGCTCGCTCGACAAGATCGACGAAGCGACCTGGCGGCACGCCTGGGATTTGAAGGTGTTCGGCTTCATCAATCTGACGCGGTTGGTTTACGCGCGGATGAAGGCGCAGGGCCACGGCGTCATCGTCAACGATATCGGCGCAGCCGGTGAGAAATACGACGCCAATTACATTACGGGCAGCGCCGGGAATGCGGCGCTGATGGCTTTCACCCGCGCGCTCGGCGGCAAAAGCCTCGCCGACAACGTCCGCGTCGTCGGGATCAATCCCGGCCCGGTCGGCACCGACCGCCACATCACCTTGATGAAGACCCGCGCGCGCCACCAGCTCGGCGACGAAAGCCGCTACCGCGAATTGCAGAAGGGACTGCCGCTCGGCCGGCCCGCCCATCCGCGCGAGATCGCCGACCTGATGGCTTATCTGGCATCGGATCGATCCGGCTATACCAGCGGCGTCATCTTCACTGTCGATGGCGGCATCGGCTCCGGCTGGGGCTAGTGCCTCGTCGGCTGCGCCGTCCGTTCGACCAATTGCCGGATCAGCGTGGTGATGCGGCCGCTCGGCGACGCCAATTCATCCAGAATGGAAAAATGATCGGCGCCCGCAATCTCCTCGTAGATCACTGGCAGTCCGTGCATGGCGCGATAGGCAGCGAAATTTGCCGTCTGCTGGCGCAGGAGCGGCAATTCGGCGCTACCGACCACCAGGGCCAGCGGCTTGTTCACGCCCTCAGCCTGCCGCAGCGGCGAATTGCGTCCGACTGCATCGGCGTCGAGCCCAAGCTTCTCGTTGAGATAGCTGTGGCGGATCGGCTCCAGATCGAAGATGCCGCTGATTGCCAGCCCTGCCTGCACGCGCGGATGCGCCAGCGCCATAGCCGTGAGGTGGCCGCCCGCCGACCAGCCGGAGACAAAGATCCGCCCGGGATCGCCGCCGAGCACGGGCAAACCGTCGGCAAGGAAGTCGATGCCGCTGCTGATTTCGCCGACAATGTCATCGATCGAAGCATCGGGCGCCAGCGTGTAACCGATCAGGGCAACGTTGATGCCGTGTGACAGCGGCCCGGTAGCGAACGTTGTGAAGTTTTCCTTTGCCCGCGCCTGCCAATAGCCGCCGTGAATGAATACCAGCGTCGGGCCGCCCGCGGCCGATAGCAGAAAATCGATGCGATTGCGTTCGCGCGGGCCATAGCGCAGATCGAGGTGCTGCGGATACTTGTCTCGCATCGCGCTTGAACGCCGATCCCAGCCGGCGATGATCTCGCCGCTATTGGCGACGGCTGCGCCATTGTTGAGACCTTGATCCAGGTCCGCTCGGCTGAACTGACGCCAGTCCAGCGCGCCCCACGGCTGTGACATTCGACTCTCCCTGCATTCCCTTACACGAGGCCCGATTACTCACCGGCCTGCAACGATTCATTTTGCGGGATGATGCGTCAGGTGAGTATATTGAATTCGATTGCCATAACTCAAAAGAAACTGGAGACGCTGGTGGCTGACCAATCCCTGATACGCGAAACGGCATACGCCATCGTCGCCAAACTCAATGCGGGGGATGTCACTCCGCTCGATCTGCTGGACGTGCTGGAAGAGCGTATTGCCGCTGTCGACGGCAAGGTCAACGCGCTGCCGACGCGATGCTTCGACCGCGCCCGCAGCCATGCCCGTGATTTGATGAAAAGGCCGAAGGGCGAGCGCGGCCTATTGGCGGGGATGCCGGTCCCCATCAAGGATCTCACCAACGTCGCCGGCGTGCTGACGACGCAAGGCTCGCCGATCTACAAGGATCACGTGCCGGACCGCTCCGATATCCTCGTCGAGCGGCTGGAAGCCAATGGCGGCGTCATCTATGCGAAGTCCAACACACCGGAATTCGGCGCGGGTGCCAACACTTTCAACGAGGTGTTCGGACCGACGCTCAATCCGTGGGATTTGACACGCTCCGCGGCCGGCTCATCCGGTGGCGCCGCGGCGGCATTGGCCAGCGGCACGGCATGGCTGGCGCACGGCTCCGACATGGGCGGCTCGCTGCGCAACCCCGCAAGCTTCTGCGGCATCGTCGGGATGCGGCCGAGCTTCGGTCGTGTGGCGCATACGCCCGCCGCCAAGATCGATCGCAATCTCGGCGTGCAGGGACCGATGGCGCGCAACGTCGAAGACCTTGCGTTGCTGCTCGATGCAATGTGCGGCGAAAGTCCGGCCGACCCGTTGTCGCTGCCATCGCTGCCAACATCCTTTCTTTCTACTACACGTAACGGCAGCAAGCCGAAGCGTGTGGCCTATTCGCCGGACCTCGGCATCACCCCGGTCGATCCCGAGGTCATCAGCATCACCCGCAAGGCTGCGGCGCGCTTTGCCGAGGCCGGAGCCATCGTCGAAGAAGCGCACCCGGATCTGCGCGAAGCGCATCAGTGCTTCCACGTCTTGCGCGCGTTCGATTTCGCCATCAGCAAGGCGGCGCTGCTGCGTGACAAGCGCGAGTTGCTGAAGCCGGAAGTGATCTGGAATATCGAGCAGGGCCTTCAACTGACCGTCGAAGATCTCGAACGCGCCGAAGCGCAACGACTCGCCATGACCGAGCGAACGCTGAAATTCTTCGAAACCTATGATCTGCTGCTGGCGCCGGCCACCATCGTACCGCCCTTCCCGATCGAGCATCGCTACGTTGCGGAATGCGCCGGCAAGAAATTCGACAACTATGTCGAATGGCTCGGCATCGTGTACGCGATCACCCTGGTCTGCTGCCCGGCGCTGTCGCTGCCGTGTGGATTTACCGCGAGCGGCTTGCCGGTCGGACTGCAGATCGTCGCTCCGCCGCGCGGTGAGGCCCGCCTGCTCGCAGGCGCTCGGACGCTGGAAGACATACTTGGCTTGCGCGGCACCACGCCGATCGATCCACGCTAAGCGGATTTTCCTTCTGGCGAAATGTCCCGACGTTCCCAAACCGGGCGCTGGCGCCATGCACAACGCTGGGCTAGTCTTTGGAACAATTCAAAACGTCCACAGCTCTAACGCGGACGCACAACTAACCATGGGAAGAACGCTGCATGTCCGGCAAGCTCAGAATTCATGTCGACCAGGACAAGTGCCAGGGGCATAGCCGCTGCAAGGCACTGGCGCCGGAACTGTTCGATCTCGACGAATTCGGCAACGCCCACGAAATCGGCGACGGCACCGTCCCCGAGGGGCTCGAAGACAAAGCCTATCTGGCAAAATCCAATTGTCCGGAACTCGCCATCGATATTTCCGAGGATTGACCAAAATTCCGATCGATCCACGCAACCTTTTGGCGCGTGGCTGAGACCAAAAATCATTTGAATGAACATAGGACCCTTGCCACATGAACAAGCCTGCTCCTGTGACCGATTGGGTGCATGATTTCGACCATACCGACCCGCGCTGGACCGAGAATCCGTATCCGATCTGGGACGAATTGCGCGCCGAATGCCCGGTGGTTCATACCAAGCGCTTTCTTGGCGTCTATTTGCCGACGACCTACGAGGCGGTGAAGCAGGTCTCTTACGACACCGAGCACTTCTCGTCGCGCCGTATCATCGTTCGTAACGTCCGGCCGGAAATCACGCAATCCGCTCCGCCGATCACTTCCGATCCGCCGGAGCACAAACCGGCAAAGCAATTGCTGCTGCCGCCGTTCACGCCCGACGCGATGAAGAAGCTGGAGCCGCGCGTCCGCCAGATCTGCAACGAGTTGATCGACGAATTCATCAACGAACCAAAGGTCGATGCCGCGGCGCGCTATACGAAGCATATACCGGTGCGCGCCATCGCGCACATGCTCGGCATTCCGGAAAAGGACGGCGACCTGTTCATCAAGTGGATTCATGAAATCCTCGAAGTCGGCATCACCGATGACGAGGTGCTGATGCGGGCGATCCACGAGATGGCCGCCTATTTCAGTGGACACATCGAAGCACGCAAGAACCATCCGACGGACGATCTCATCAGCACTCTGATGCATGCCAAGGACAAGAACGGCCAGCCGCTGTCCGATATGCACGTGCTCGGCACGCTGCGACTGCTGCTGATCGCCGGCATCGATACGACATGGAGTGCGATCGGCGCGTCACTCTGGCATCTGGCAAAGACCCCAGCGGATCGCGAGCGGCTGATTGCCGAGCCGGAATTGATGCCGACCGCGATCGAGGAATTCCTCCGTGCCTATTCCCCCGTCACCATGGCGCGCGAAGTAATGAAGGAAACCACCGTCAGCGGTTGCCCGGTCAAGCCCGGCAACATGGTGCTGCTGTCGTTTCCCGCCGCCAATCGCGATCCGGCGATGTTTCCCGATGCTGACAAGGTGGTGATCGACCGCAAGGAAAACCGTCATGCCGCATTCGGCCTGGGCATTCACCGCTGCGTCGGCTCGAACTTGGCGCGCATGGAAATGACGGTCGCGATCGAGGAATGGTTGAAACGAATTCCGGAGTTCCGGCTTGATCCCGGTGGCGAAGTCAAATGGTCCGAGGGCACCGTCCGCGGGCCGCGCCAACTTCCGCTGCTATTGGGGAAGACCGGCTGACGTATCAATAGCGACAAGGTCAGGAGCACGCCGTGGCAGACCAAAGCGCGATACAGACGACGGACACCCCATTCGATCTGATCGACGTTGAGCGGCGCCTGAAATCGATCTTCATCGGCTCGATCGGTAATCTCGTCGAGTGGTACGACTTCTATGCGTATACCGCCTTCGCCCTGTATTTCGCGCCGGCCTTCTTTCCCAACAGCGATCCGGTCGTCCAGCAACTCAACGCAGCTGTGCTGTTTGCTGCCACCTTCCTGATGCGGCCGCTCGGCGGCTGGCTGTTCGGCTACATCGCGGACCGCTTCGGACGGCGACTATCGCTCACGCTGTCGGTCGTCTGCATGTGTTTCGGCTCGCTGGTGATCGCTGCCACACCGACCTACGCAACCATCGGCATCATGGCGCCGGTGCTGCTCGCGATTGCCCGTATCATCGAAGGACTGAGCCTCGGAGGCGAGTATGGCGCCAGCGCGACCTATCTCAGCGAGATCGCCGATCCGAAGCATCGCGGTTTCTATTCCAGCTTCCAGTATGTGACGCTGATCGGCGGCCAGCTCACTGCGATCATCGTTTTGTTACTGCTCCAGAAAATCTTTCTGACTCAGGAAGAGCTTTATGCATGGGGCTGGCGTATCCCCTTCGTCATCGGCGCATTGTTGGCAATTTTCGCCGCCGTGATGCGGCGGGGCATGAACGAGACTGACGCCTTCGTCGAAGCCAGAAAGGCGAACAAGCCATCTGGCTCCATCCGTGGCCTGCTCAGATATCCCAAGGAAGTGTTGTTGGTGGTCGGACTGACCGCCGGCGGCACCGCGGCCTTCTATACGTTCACCACCTACATGCAGACGTTCGTCAAGCTGTCGGTCGGCCTGACCGCGGACCAAACCACTTACGTGATATTCGGGTCGCTGGTCTTCGCGACGCTACTGCAACCGCTTTATGGCGCGATTTCCGATCGGATCGGTCGCAAGCCGCTGCTGATCTTCTTCGGGCTTGCCGGCACATTTTGCACTGTCCCAATCCTGACGACGTTGCAAACCACGAAGTCGCCATTCGTGGCGTTTCTGCTGATCTGCGCCGCATGGCTGTTCGTCGCCGGGTATACCTCGATCAACGCCATCGTGAAGGCGGAACTTTTTCCCACCAACGTCCGCGCGATGGGCGTCGGCCTGCCCTACGCCGTCACGGTATCGCTGTTCGGCGGCACCGCGCCGGCCGTGGCGCTGTGGTTCAAGACACTCGGCCATGAACACTGGTTCTACTATTATCTCTCCGGCATCATCTGCATTTCACTGATTATCTATACAACAATGCGCGATACCAAGCGCGACTCGGCGATGCATCGCCACGAATAGATGACAGCGTCTCGCGAGAGGCAGTATGTGCGGGCAACGCTATCCGCCAGACCTGTCGAGACGCATCCCTTTCTCTGCTAAGCTTGCAAATCGATCGCGGTTTATCCGGAGAACCACTGTGCGCAACGAACGCTTCCAATTCACCGGCGCCGACGGCCAGCAACTTGCGGCGACGCTCGATCTGCCCGAACGCGACCCGGTGGCCTACGCGCTGTTCGCGCACTGCTTCACTTGCGGCATGAATGTGCTAGCGGCAAAGCGCATTGCAACGACGATGGCAGACAAGGGAATCGCCGTCCTGCGCTTCGACTTCACTGGCATCGGCGCCAGCGAAGGCGAATTCGCCAACACCACGTTCTCGTCCAATGTCGCCGATCTGGTTCGTGCCGCCGACCATCTGCGCGAGACCCGCAAGGCACCCGCTATCCTGATCGGCCACAGCCTGGGTGGCGCGGCTGTGCTCGCGGCGGCCAGTCAAATTCCCGAAGCAAAAGCCGTCGTCACCATCGCCGCGCCGTCCGATCCCGCGCATGTCACCGGCATGTTCAAGGACAAGATCGCAGACATTCGCGCACAGGGTAAAGTGGAGGTGCTGCTTGCCGGCCGGCCGTTCCACATCAAGCGCGAATTCCTTGACGATATCGCCGAACATAATCTGGCCGCGCACATTGCCAAGCTGCACAAGGCACTGCTGATCCTGCATTCGCCGACCGACGACACGGTCGGCATCGACAATGCAACCCATATCTTCGTCGCCGCGAAGCATCCCAAGAGTTTCGTGTCGTTGGCCGGGGCCGATCACCTGCTGAATCAAAAACGTGACGCCGAGTATGTCGCCCATGTCATTGCGGCGTGGGTCGAGCGCTATCTCGACGCGCCGTCCTTGGCGGCAACGGCGAGCAACGAACCGCGCAAGGTCGTGGTGCAGGAAACCCGGCTGGGCAAATTCCAGCAGGATGTCATCGTCGGCCCGCACCATCTAACGGCGGACGAGCCGCAATCGGTTGGCGGGCAGGACAGCGGACCAAACCCGTATGAATTGCTGCTGTCGGGCCTTGGCGCCTGCACATCGATGACCATGCGAATCTATGCGGAGCGGAAATCGCTGCCGCTCGATCGCGTCACCGTCACCCTCAAGCACAGCAAGATTTACGCGGAAGATTGCGCGAGTTGCGAAACCAAGACCGGCATGCTCGACCAGATAGAGCGCGTGATTGCCATCGAAGGCGAACTCAGCGCCGAACAACGCAGCAAGCTGATGGAAATCGCCGACAAATGCCCGGTGCACCGCACCCTCACCTCCGAGATCCACATCGTCACCCGCGCTGCGGATTAGTCCGCGGGACGCCGCGGTACAGCCAATGCGCGATTGACGCTTGTGGAAACTGGCCGCATCATCGCGGCGAAGGAACGCCCCATGCCAGCCGTCACGCGCGTCGATCCCAAGAGCGTCTTTTCCGCCGAGGAGTGGCGTGCGCTGACGCAACGCAGTTCGTTGCGCGGATGTCTGCTGGTGCTGCACGCTTGGGGCACCATCGCCGCCGCCATCGCGCTGGTGACATGGTGGCCCAACATTCTAACTTGGCTGATCGCGGTGACGGTGGTCGGCGCGCGGCAGCTTGGCCTTGCCATCCTGATGCATGAGGCCGCGCATGGCGGCCTGCACAGCAATCAGAAAATCAACGAGTGGATCGGGCAATGGCTGTGTGCAGTGCCGGTCGGCGCCGATCTGGCCAGCTATCGATCATATCATTTGCAGCATCACAAGTTCACGCAGCAACCGGAAGATCCGGATCTGTCGTTGTCCGCGCCGTTCCCGGTGACAAAGGAGAGTTTCAAGCGCAAGGCGATCCGCGATCTCACCGGACAGACTTTCGTCAAGCAAAGGCTTCCGCTATTCCTCGCGCTATTCAGCCGTCAGCGCACCACCGATAGCGAGGACTCGCATGAGAGTTTCCTCTCCAGCGGTGCGGACAAAATGATGCGCTTCCTTGCCGCCAACGCCGCCCTGTTCGGCGTGTTCTGGCTCGCCGGTGCCGGCATCTGGTACTGGGCGGTGTGGGTGTTCGCGATGGCGACGTGGTTGCCGCTGGTGACGCGCATCCGCAATATCGCGGAGCACGCCTGCACCAGCACCTCACCCGATCCGTTCAGTCAGGCGCGCACGACGCTGGCCAACCCGATCGAGCGCCTGTTCATCGCGCCCTACTGGGTAAACTATCACGCCGAGCATCACTTGTTCATGTATCTGCCGTGCTATCGGCTGCCGCTCGCGCATCGGCTATTGCGTGAGAAGGGCCTGAGTGGGCGCATGACGGTGAGCGATGGATATCGCGACGTGCTGCGGCTGGCGACGTCGAAAGCTTAGAGCTTTGCGATTGACGCGCTTTCTAGAGCAAACCGGTATCAACTTCGTTTGAAAACGCTATGGGGTCACGCCGAAGCCAGCGCTCGCACCTGCAGCGGTCCGCGCAAACCCGCTGCCGCTCCCAGCATGATCCCGGTGATGGCGAGGAACGAGGCCAGCGCCAGCGTCGAAACGCCGGTGAGCCCCTGCCCGACCGAACAACCCAGCGCCAGCGCGCCGCCCGAGCCCATCAGAACTGCACCGCTGATCGAGCGCAGCATGTGGCGCGGCGAAGTGTAACCTTCCCACTTGAGGCGATTTGTCAGCAGCGCCGTGACGAAACTTCCGGCGAGCACGCCTGCGACGACGGCGATGCCGAAGTTCAGCGTCGAGCCGGTCGAGAGCATAACGTACTGCACCGAGTCTGCGATCGGCGCCACGAAGGTCAGCGACGTCAGCGGCGCCGGATTGAACTCATCGGCGCCAATAAAGCCGGTCGCGAACCAGCCGCCAGCGACCAGCAGGCCGATAATCGCACCAGCGGCGATCTGCCCCCAGGATTTGCGGAATGCCGCATGCGAGAAAGCGAAGACCGTCAGCGCGCCGCTGATGGCGACCAGTGCCAAAATCCGCGCCCCGGTGGCGTTCAAGCCGATCGTCTGCAACAGAGCGGGCAGCGAAACCACATTCGGTGCGCCTTGCGTCGCCTGCAGAACCGCGAGTCGCGCCGGAGCAATCAAACCCTTCAGCGTCATCTGCGCCGCAATACCCAGCGTCACGATCACCACGAACGAGCGCAGGTTGCCGCGTCCGAGCAACACCAGCGCGCGCGACGCACAGCCGTTCGACAGCACCATGCCGTATCCGAACAGCAAACCGCCAGCGAACATCAGCGGCGCCGAAAAAGTCGGCTGAAGATAGATCGACTTGTCGAGATCGACATATCCACCAAGCACGAGCAACTGAGTTGCCGCAATCGCGACAGCAATGGCCAGCGCATAGGTCCGCACCAGTCGCTCGTCGCCATTGCCCCACAAGCCGCGCAGGCTGCTCAACAGGCAGAAGCCGCTGAGCAAGCCGACCGCACCGAACACGAGGCCGATCGCAAGCCCGGCGTAAACCACGATATTCGGATCGAAGGACAAGCAGTTTCCCCAGACAAAAGAGAAAATATTACTGCCGTTTGCCAAATCGGCACGGCAAAGCCTGTAACGCTATATAGCCTGCGCCGCACAGACGTCCACGGCTGCAGAAATTTAAGAAGGAAGCTGCTGCGCGCGGGAAATACGAGAGAATAATTCTCTCTATGGAGAGAATTTCGGGCAATTTCCTGCCCGAGCCAGACAGAGAAGAAAATGCTCCCTGCGCTGCACCGAGCTCGGTTACGGCCGCAAGATCACCCGGTTGCGCGCCGATCCGGCCACCGCCTGATAGGCGGCCCTGGCTTCCGCAAGCGGATAGATCGAACTTGGCACGATGGCGAATGGCTTGAGATGTCCGCTGGCAAAGCCCGGCGACAACTCTTTCAGCACCGCGCCGGTCGCGACCGACGACAGCCCCAGCGTATCTATGCCGACATAGGTGTGTTGGCCGCGATAGAATTCCATGATGTTGAACTGCACGATCTTGTCGACCGCCGCGATCAGGATCTGGCGGCCCTTCAGCGCGAGCGATTTGTGCGCAGCCTGATAATACGGGTCACCCACCGTGTTGAAGACGATGTTGGCGCCCTTGCCGCCGGTCAATTCACGGACGCGCGCCGCGATGTCAACAGCTGATGCGTTGACAACCTCGACCGCACCATTGGCGTGGCCTTCGTAAGGCTCGTCCTTGCGCACCACGCCGATCACGCACGCGCCTCGCCAGGTAGCGATCTGCGTCGCAGCCTGTCCGACCTTGCCGTTGACGCCCATGATCAGCACGGTCTCGCCCGGCACTGGCAACCCGGCGCGGCGAAAGCCTTCCATCGCAGTCACGAACGGCACGCCGATGCCGGCAGCTTGTTCAAACGTCAGCGCGGCAGGCTTTTCCACCACTGCGTCGGCTTCGACCACCAGATGCGTCGCATGCGTGCCGTCACGTCGGATGCCGAGATCGCCGGAGGAACCAAACACATCCCGCCCGATCAAAGCTGCCGGGCCATCGATAACCCTACCGGCGAAATCTCGGCCCGGCGTGCGCGGAAATATCGCGTAAGGCATCATGCCGATCGCTGCCTTGACGTCGGACGGATTGACTGCCGCCGCCTTCACTTCGATCAAGACGTCATCCGCTCCGCGAGACAGGCGATGCGTCTCTAGCACCGGCGCGACCGATGCAACATCGGCCGCCTTGGCCAGCAGGCGCACGCAACGTGCCTCGACTGACGACGCGGTGGTCTGCTGGGCGGGGTTTGTCATTCTTGCAACTCGTGAAATTCAGCGAACCGGAAACGACCCGCAGTTCTCATGGCAGATTTTTATCGCGGCGGCTACGCCGCCCGCGCGCTCATGGTCAGCAGATCGTAACGGGCCACCGGCTCGTTGTTCTGGTTAACGACCTCGACGTCCCATCGCACCTCGCCGTACTCCGGCTTCCGCGCCGGTGACTTCTGCTTCACCGTCAGCCTCACGCGAATGACATCGTCTGGCGATACGGGCTTGAGGAAGCGCAGGTTATCGAGACCGTAATTGGCCAGCAGCGGACCCGGCGCCGGATCGACGAACAGGCCGGCAGCGAAAGCGAGGATCAGGTAGCCGTGCGCCACCCGCCCCGGGAAGAACGGGTTGGCCTTGGCAGCAGCCTCATCCATATGCGCATAGAAATTGTCACCAGTGAATTCGGCGAAATGCTCGATATCCGCCAGCGTGATCGGGCGGCTGGCGGTCTCAATGGTATCGCCGACTTGCAACTGATCGAAATTGCGCTTGAACGGATGCACCTCGGCAATCGGCGTCGGCGCGCCCTTGAGCCAGCTTCCGGTCAGCGACGACAGACGCCCCGGCGATGCCTGCACCGCCGTGCGCTGCATGTAATGATACACCGCGCGCATGCCGCCGAGTTCTTCGCCGCCGCCTGCGCGACCCGGTCCGCCGTGCAGCAGCGACGGCATCGGTGAGCCGTGTCCAGTGGATTCCTTGGCGCAATCGCGATCGACGATCAGCACGCGGCCGTGGAACGGCGCGATGCCGAGCACTACTGCTGCCGCCACCTTGGCATCGTAAGTAAACAAGGACGCCACCAGGCTGCCCTCACCCCGCGCGATCAACTCGATGGCCTGATCGAGATTGTCGTAAGCCAGCACCGTCGCCACGGGGCCAAAAGCTTCGGTGTCGTGTACGCGCCGCGCGCTCATCGGATCGGTGGCGCGCAATAGCACCGGGCCGATGAAGGCGCCCGCCTTGGTATCGATGCCAGCCCCTTCGCAATGATTGGGATCGCCGAACACGATCTCGGTCTCGCCGGCCAGTTTGGCGATCTGCTCGCGCACGGATTCACGCTGCGCGCGACTCACCAGCGGTCCCATCACTTTGTCTTCGGTGCGTGGATCGCCCAGCTTGACCGCGCTCAGCGCTGTCTTCAGCGCCGCGATCGCCGCCGCTTCCTGCGCGCGCGGCACCAGAATGCGGCGGATCGCGGTGCACTTCTGTCCGGTTTTCGCGATCATCTCGCGCACGATCTCGCGCACGAACAGATCGAACTCCGGTTGCGACGGCTCGACGTCCGGACCCAGCAACGATGCATTCAGCGAGTCACGTTCGGCAACGAAGCGGATCGAGTGTCTGGCGATATTCGGATGATTGCGCAGCTTCTCCGAGGTTTCGATCGAGCCGGTGAACGAAATGACATCCTGCCCGCCGAGCAGATCCAACAGATTGCCGGTCGAACCGCAGATTAATTGCAGGCTGCCCGGTGGCAGCGAGCCCGATTCGTGCATCAGCCGCACCAGCGCTTCGGTGACATAGGCCGTGGCGGTGGCCGGCTTGGCGATCACCGGCACCCCGGCGAGAAATGCCGGCGCGAATTTTTCCAGCAGGCCCCAGCAGGGAAAATTGAAGGCGTTGATATGCGCGGCGACACCATGCAGCGGCGACAGGATGTGCTGGCCGACGAAAGTACCGCCCTTCGACAAGCCTTCGACGTCGCCTTCGACGACGAATGCCGCATCCGGCAATTCACGGCGGCCGCGCGAGGCGTAGGCCGACAGCGTACCGAGACCGCCTTCAATGTCGATGGCATTGTCGCGGCGCGTCGCGCCGGTGTCGCCTGCCAGTTTGTAGAGTCGCTCCTTGCGCTCGGACACATAAGCCGCGAGCGAACGCAAGCGGTCGGCGCGCTGATGAAAGGTCAGCTTGCGCAATGCCGGTCCGCCGACCTCACGCGCGTGGCGGACCATCGCGACGAAATCCAGACCGGCACTCGACGCCCGCGCGACGACATGACCATCGACCGCACTCGGAATGTCCACGAAGCCGCTCGACGGTTCAACCCATCGGTCCAACGCAAGGCTTTGCAAGATGATGCTCATCGTTTCCTCCCGATCTTTTCGGCCTGCGTGCGACCGCCACAACTTCTCTGCAAAATGTCGTGTCGCGCGTCAGCATGAGCCGTTGACAGCACGCCTGCTTGGGCTAATAATTAACTGACCGATCGTTCAATTCAAGAGGCTTTTCGTCAGAGCCCGGAACGTCTGGAGGACGCCTTGGATTCCATCCTGATAGACAACCGGGGGTCGTGGCGCATCGTCACGCTGAACCGTCCGGACCGGTTGAATTCGTTCAACGAAACCATGCACCACGCGTTGGCGCGGGCGCTCGATGACGCCGCTGGCGATGTCGATTGCCGCGCCGTACTGCTCACCGGCGCCGGGCGCGGCTTCTGTGCTGGGCAGGATCTCAGCGACGTTGCCGCCGGCGATGGTGCCGCCCCCGATCTCGGTGTGACGATCGAGAAATTCTACAATCCGCTGGTGCGCCGCATCCGAGCGTTGAATAAGCCGGTGATCTGCGCGGTGAACGGTACCGCAGCGGGCGCCGGTGCCAACATCGCATTCGCCTGCGACATCGTGCTGGCCGCGCGCTCGGCCAAGTTCATCCAGTCCTTTGCCAAGATCGGCCTGGTGCCGGACTCCGGCGGCACCTGGCTGTTGCCACGGCTGATCGGCGACGCACGTGCCACGGCGCTGGCGATGCTGGCGGAGCCGATCACGGCGGAAACCGCTGCGAACTGGGGCCTTATCTGGCGCGCCATCGATGACGAAAAGCTGATGAGCGAAGCCGAAGCCCTCGCTGCGCACCTCGCGACGCAGCCAACGCAGGGCCTCGCCATGATTAAGCAGGCGCTGGCGCAGTCCGCCACCAACACGCTCGATGCGCAGCTCGACCTCGAGCGAGATCTGCAGCGCAAGGCGGGACGCACGCCGGATTACGCCGAAGGCGTCAACGCCTTCATGGCCAAGCGCGCTCCGAGATTCACCGGGAGGCCGCAGTGAAGGTTGCCAAGAGTCCGACGCCGGATGAACTCGCGCGCGCCTGCGCCGACGCCATGTGGAAGGACGACAACGCCAGCAGCGGCCTCGGCATGGAGATCATCGACATCAGCGCCGGCCATGCCACGCTGGCGATGACCGTCAAGCCGCATATGGTCAACGGCCACGGCATCGCCCACGGCGGCTTCATTTTCACGCTAGCGGATTCCACGTTCGCCTTCGCCTGCAATTCGTACAACGAACGCGCCGTGGCCGCACATTGCAACATCTCGTTCATCCGCCCCGGCAAACTCGGCGATCGCCTGGTGGCAACGGGGCGGGAAATTTCACGATCCGGCCGGTCCGGCATTTACGATATTCGCGTCACGGTGAATGATGTCACGGTGGCGGAAATGCGCGGCCACTCGCGCACCATTGGCGGCGCACTGGTGCCGTTGACGACTTCACCGTCAGAATAGGACTTGAACAGGACAATACCGATGGCCGCAACGACAGCTGATTTGAAAACCGTAAACGGCCTTGTGCTGGACCAAGCCGAACGCGCCTCGCGCGATGAGATCATGGCGCAACAGACCAAGCGGCTGGCCTGGTCGATCAAGCATGCATACGACAACGTCCCGCACTATAGGGCGGCATTCGATGCCAAGGGCGTGCATCCGTCCGATTTCAAGCAACTTTCGGACCTGAGTAAATTTCCCTTCACGGTGAAAACCGACCTGCGCGACAACTACCCGTTCAAGATGTTCGCCGTGCCGCGCGAGAAACTGGTGCGCGTCCACGCCTCATCCGGGACCACCGGCAAACCGATTGTGGTCGGTTACACCACCAACGACATCGATATCTGGTCGGATGTGATGGCGCGTTCGATCCGCGCCGCGGGCGGCCGCCAAGGCATGGTGCTGCACAACGCTTATGGCTACGGTCTCTTCACCGGCGGCCTCGGCGCGCATTACGGCGGTGAGCGGCTCGGTTGCACTGTGGTGCCGGTTTCCGGTGGCATGACCGAACGCCAGGTACAACTCATCAACGATTTCAAGCCGGACATCATCATGGTGACGCCAAGCTATATGCTGGCAATCCTCGACGAATTCAAACGGCAGGGCCTGGACTCGCGGCAATGCTCCCTGAAGTTCGGCATCTTCGGCGCCGAGCCATGGACCAACGCCATGCGCACCGAGATCGAACATGCCTTCAACATGGACGCCACCGATATCTACGGTCTGTCGGAAGTCATCGGGCCCGGCGTCGCGCAGGAGTGCGTCGAGACCAAGGACGGCCTCCACATCTGGGAAGATCATTTCTATCCCGAGATCATCGATCCGGAGACCGGCGCAGTGCTGCCCGACGGCGAGAAAGGCGAACTGGTGTTCACCTCGCTGACCAAGGAAGCCTTCCCGATCATCCGCTACCGCACCCGCGATCTCACCCGGCTGCTGCCCGGCACGGCGCGGCCCGGCATGCGGCGCATGGAGAAAGTCACCGGACGATCCGACGACATGATCATCCTGCGCGGCGTCAACGTGTTCCCGACACAGATCGAGGAAGTTCTGCTTGCCACCGAATGGTGCGGCGGCCACTTCCAGATCGAATTGACGCGCGAAGGCCGCATGGACGAAATGATCGTACTGGCCGAGGCGCGGCCGGAAAGCTGGGACGGCGCCGGACTGGTCACGCACGCCGAAAAGGTTGTGGCCTACATCAAGAACACCATCGGCGTGACAAGCAAGGTCAGCATCGTCGCGCCGGATTCGCTGGCGCGCTCCCAGGGCAAGGCCAAGCGCGTTTACGATAAACGACCCAAGGGATAATCACACAAATCGTTTCAGCAGCAACAGACGGAGCGAATGCCATGCCTCTGCACCACTCTCGTCGCGACATTCTGAAAACATCGCTCGGCCTCGCCGCAGGCGCGGCCTTCCCCTCCTTCCTGTCTCTGGAGCGAGCCATCGCCCAGGCGGGCGTAATGCCCACCTCCGCCGCCGACATCGTGCAGGCCATTCGCGACAAGAAGGTCACCGCCGTCAGCGTCGTGCAGGCCGCGATCGATCGCGCCGAGAAACTCAAAGACCTCAATACGCTGATCTTCCTCAACAAGGATGCCGCGCTGGCGGCAGCGCGCGACGTCGATGCCGGCAAGATCAACGGGCCGCTCGCCGGTCTGCCGATCGTCGTCAAGGACAATATCAACACCAAGGACATGCCGACCAGTGGCGGCACGCCGGCACTGCAGAACGCACGACCGAAGAACAACGCGCCATCGCTGCAGAAGCTGCTCAATGCCGGCGCCATCGTGATCGGTAAAGCGAACATGCATGAACTGGCGTTCGGCATCACCAGCACCAACCTGTCGTCGTTCGCCGGACCGGTGAAGAATCCCTACGACCCGACGCGAATTCCCGGTGGTTCATCGGGCGGCACGGCTGCAGCGGTGGCGGCAGGCATCGTCACGTGCGGCCTCGGCACCGACACCGGCGGCTCGACTCGCGTTCCCGCTGCGCTGACCGGGATCGTCGGCCTGCGTCCCTCGGTCGGTAATGGCGGCGCGCGGCGACGCTACAATGACGATCATGCCGTCGTCCCAATCAGCCACACGCGCGACACCGTAGGTCCGATGGGCCGCTCCGTCGCCGATGTCGCATTGCTGGATTCGATCATCACCGGCACCGTGATGGCCGCGGCGGAAGACTTGCGCGGCAAGCGCCTCGGCGTACCACCATCGATGTGGGCCGGCCTCGACAGCGGCTTGCAGGACGCCGTCAACGCCGCACGCGCCAAGCTGACCGATGCAGGGGTTGTCCTCGTCGACAAGGATATCGACGGCCTGTTCGAGTTGAACGCCAAGCTATCATTTCCGATCGCACTGCACGAGCCGATCGACGACATTCCTGCCTACCTGAAAGCGTCCGGTATCGACGGCATCACGCTGGCCGACATCGCGGCGAAGATTGCCAGCCCCGACGTCAAGGGTGCATTTGGCGCGATCACCGCCGATGCTTTCGGCAAGGCCTATCCCGATGCGATTCAGGTGCTGCGACCGCAGTTGCAGAAGCTCTACGAAAGTTATTTCCGCGACAACAATCTCGACGCCATCCTGTTTCCGACCACCATCGCGCCGGCACCGACCATTGATACCGCCAAGGGTTCGGGCGAAATGACCATCAACGGCGGCAAGCCGGTGCCGACATTCGACACCATGATCCGCAACACCGATCCCGGCAGCAATGCCGGCATCCCCGGCTTGTCACTGTTCGCCGGCATGACGTCGAGTGGCCTGCCCGTGGGTCTGGAGATCGATGGGCCGATCGGCAGCGATACCACATTGCTTGGACTCGGGCTGTCGATGGAAAAGCTGTTCGGCAACGCGCCGCCACCGAAGGTTTGAGGTCACCCGCGCGATACGGGAAACGCGCTCCCTCTCCCGGTGGGAGAGGGTTTGGGTGAGAGGTTACGACCTATCGATAGCTTTGAACCCCTCACCCGAATATCTCGCTAACGCTCGAATTCGACCTCTCCCATTAGAGAGATGAAACAGCGGCCACGCCTCTACGCTTCAATCACGACTGAGCTTACATCTGGTCGTAATCGACGACGACCTTCGCCGATGACGGATGCGCCTGGCAGGTGAGGATGAAGCCCGCTTCCAACTCCCACGGCTCCAGCGAATAGTTCAGTTCCATCGGCGCCTCGCCCTCCACAAGCTTGGCGCGGCAGGTGGAGCACATCCCACCCTTGCAGGCGAACGGCAGATCCATGCCCGCGCGCAACGCTGCATCGAGAATGGCCTCGCCTTCGGCCACCGGCACGTCGCGGCGCTTGCCGTCGATGATCAACGAGGCAATGGCTTTAGGCGGCGCGCTTTCGACGATCGCTTTCTTCGGCCGCGGCTTGCCGCCAAGCTCAGAGACAAAACGCTCGACATGAATGCGCGCGTCGGCGATGCCGATCGCACGGCAAGTGGCCTCGATCTCCTCACTCATGCCCGTGGGGCCGCAGATGAAGACATGATCGATGCTCTCGGCCGGGACTAGCGAGCGCAACAGCACGCGCACCTTTTCGCCATCGAGCCGTCCATGTAGAATCGGGATGTCCTGCTCCTCCTGCGAGATAACGTGGAACACCGACAGCCGCTGCATATAGCGGTCCTTCAGTTCTTCCAGTGCCTCGCGGAAGATGATGCCATCGGTCGAACGATTGCCGTAGAAGAGGAAGAACTGGCTCCTCGGTTCGCGCGACAGCACGCCGCGCACGATCGACAGGATCGGCGTAATGCCCGAGCCCGCTGCGAAGCCGACATGGATGCGCGCTTCATCCGGGGCGTGCGCGATGCCGAAGCGCCCGGTCGGCGTCATGACGTCGAGCATATCGCCCATCTTCAATTCGTCGGCAGCCCAGCTCGAGAACGCACCGCCATCGACCTTCTTCACCGCGATACGGATTTCGCCATCGTCGGGTCCGGAGCAGATCGAATAGGAACGGCGAACTTCCTCGCCATCCATCGTCGTGCGCAGCGTCAGATATTGGCCAGGCGCGAAGGCGTAGTCGCTGGTCAGTTCCGGCGGAATAGTGAAGGTGAGCGACACCGCGTCCGCAGCTTCGCGGCGCAGGTCGTTGACGGTAAGACGATGGAATTTAGGAGTTTGTGACATGATGGGCTCTTTCTTCCCTCTCCCCTTGCGGGAAAGGGTGGATCGCCGCTGGCGGCCGGTGAGGGGTTATTGCTGCAGCACCCCTCATCCGCCTTCGCTGCGCGAAAGCACCTTCTCCCGCAAGGAGAGAAGGGAAAGGTCGCCGCATTCAGAGCGCACGTTATGCATCTTCGTCAATGACACTTGAAATAGTCGAACGGTTCGCGGCAACTGCGGCAACGCCACAGCGCCTTGCACGACGTCGAGCCGAACTCCGATAGCACTTCAGTCTCGGTCGAGCCGCATTGCGGACAGGCCACCTGCTGCTCGCCGAACAGCGCGCGGCGTCCCCCGCCCGCCTGCGGCGGCGCGATGCCGTAATCTTTCAATTTGCGGCGCCCATCCTCGCTCATCCAGTCGGTCGTCCACGCCGGCGATAGCACAGTGCGAACCTTCGAATTACGGAAGCCAGCGCGTTCCAGCGCAACCTCGATCTCCACTGCGATCATGTTCATCGCCGGGCAACCGGAATACGTCGGCGTGATGGCTACCTCGATCCGGCCGTCGCGCACCGCGACGTCGCGCAGTACGCCGAGATCGGCGATGGTCAGCACCGGAATTTCCGGATCGACCACCTGCGCTGCCGCGTCCCAGGCGCGCTGCCGCAGATCGCTATCGTTGGCGGCAATCGTCACCATGTGGCTCCGGGAAAACTGCGCTGCATCGATTGCAACTCGCTGAGCAGATGGCCAAGATGCTCGCTGTGGCGGCCATCGCGACCACCCTGCTGCATCCATTCGTTCTGCGGCTTCGTCAGTGTCGATTCGTCGAGCACCCGCGACACCGTGGCCAGCCACGGCGTGCGCAACATCGCGGGATCGATGGCAATACCAGCGTCGATCAATCCGCGCTCGCTGTCGTCGACGGCAAACATCTCGCCAGTGAACGCCCACAGATCATCCACGGCGGCCTGCACACGACGATGGCTCTCGTCGGTGCCGTCGCCAAGCCGCACCATCCATTCGGACGAGTGCCGCAGATGATAGGCGCTTTCCTTCTCGGATTTCGCTGCGATCGCCGCCAGCGTGGCGTCACGCGATTTCATCATGGCGCGCCAGTACAGATCGGAGAACGCCGCGTAGAAGAATTGCCGCGTCATGGTGCGCGCGAAATCGCCGTTCGGCTGCTCGAGCAGCAGCAGATTGCGATATTGCCGCACGTCGCGCAGATAGGCGAACTTGTCCTCGTCGTTGCCCTTGCCTTCAACCTTGGCGGCATAGCTGTAAAGCTCGCGCGCCTGGCCAAGCAAGTCGAGGCCCATATTGGCCATCGCCATGTCCTCTTCCAGCATCGGCGCATGGCCGCACCACTCGGACAGACGATGGCCGAGGATCAGCGCGTCATCGGCGCGGCGCAGCGTGTATAGCACCAGCGGCGTTTCGGAAACGGTGATCGAAGCTGCAGACATCGGCGTTCCTGTTATGGCAACCCATTTCGATTTCGTCGTTGCGAGCGAAGCGAAGCAATCCAGTTTTACTTTCTCAATTTCTGGATTGCTGCGTCGCTATCGCTCCTCGCAATGACGGTCTCTCTCCCTCACCATGAGGAGACGATCTACATATGTCCGACTTCTTCCGGCACGTCGTAGAATGTCGGATGCCGGTAGATCTTGGATTCAGCGGGCTCGAACATCATGCCCTTCTCCGACGGGTCGGAGGCGGTGATGGCACTCGACGGCACCACCCAGATCGATAGCCCCTCGCCGCGCCGCGTATAGATGTCGCGCGCGGCCTGCAGCGCCAGCGTTGCGTCGGCTGCGTGCAGCGAACCGACATGTTTGTGCGCGAGGCCGTTGCGGCTGCGAATGAAAACTTCCCAGAGCGGCGTGTTCGGCGTGGCCATATTGGTCTCCCTGTTCCTATTCAGCCGCCTGCGCCATACTGCGACGCGCACGCTTTTCGGCATAGGCTGCAGCGGCATCGCGCACCCACGCCCCCTCGTCATGCGCCTTGCGCCGCGCCGCCAGACGGTCGCGATTGCACGGACCGTTACCGGCCAGCACCTGCTTGAATTCGGTCCAGTCGATCTCGCTGTAACGCCAGTGTCCTTCGGCGTCCTGCTTCATGCCGGGATCGGGAATCGTCAGGCCGAGGAATTGCGCCTGCGGCACCGTCGCATCGACAAATTTCTGCCGCAGCTCGTCGTTGGAAAACCGCTTGATCTTCCACTTCGTCGACGTGTCACTGTGCTGGCTGACCTGATCCGGCGGGCCGAACATCATCAGCACGGGCCACCACCAACGATCCAGCGAATTCTGTGCCATCGCCTTCTGCTCGTCTGTGCCACGGCACAGCGTAAGCATGATTTCGAAGCCCTGCCGCTGATGGAACGACTCTTCCTTGCAGACGCGGATCATCGCGCGGGCATAAGGACCGTAAGAGCAGCGGCACAGCGGGATCTGATTCATGATCGCCGCGCCATCGACCAACCAGCCAATGGTGCCGATGTCGGCCCAGGTCAGAGTCGGGTAATTGAAGATCGAAGAATACTTCGCCTTGCCGGCCAGCATCGCATCGACCAATTCCTCGCGCGAACTGCCGAGCGTTTCCGCCGCCGCATAAAGATAAAGTCCGTGGCCGCACTCGTCCTGCACCTTGGCGAGCAACGCCGCCTTGCGCCGCAACGATGGCGCGCGCGTGATCCAGTTGCCTTCCGGCAGCATACCGACGATTTCGGAATGAGCGTGTTGCGAGATCTGCCGCGTCAGCGTCTTGCGATAGGCGGCGGGCATCCAGTCGTTCGGCTCGATGCGCTCGTCGTCATCGATGCGCGCCTGAAAGGCGGCCGCGCGGTCGGCGTCCTCAATGAAACGGTCGTCACCATCGGACGAGTTAAGCGCCTGGGTATACATGGGCCGCCTCCCTAGGATTTGGACCGAATATATATCAGAATAATTCTAACACAACAGATTTTTGTAACAGATGGAATTCAGCCCTCAAACCGCCGCCCCAGTTCCGCGCTGGCCGGCGGCAGCGGTCCCTTGGCGCTCGCGCCATGCCGATCAAGCCATTGTTCCGATGCCGGAATCAGGCCGCGGTAGATGTCGCTGCAGAGTCGGCGTGCGGCCATGCCCGGCCAATCGGCAGGCAACAGGCTGGGCGGCAGCAGCGGATCGCGCAGCACCACGCGCCGGTAGTGGTGGATCAGCAGGATGCGCGCGGTAAAGGCGTCGGCGTCCGACATCCGTTCGCCGCGGTCGAGCCAGCCACGTAGCGGTTCGAACGTCTTGATGAACTTGATGTAGCCGTCGGCGGTGAGTTGCAGCGGCCAGCTTTCGCTGAGCAGCCGCCGGCCGCTGTCATCCTCGGCGGAGACTTCGAGTCGGATCGCCGCCGCAGCCTCGTCCGGCACCGGGACACCCGAGGGTGCCACCCAGACGCCGGGCAACGGACTGCCGAATCCCGCCGCCCGCAAGGCGTCACGCGCCGCATCGCGATCGCCGCCGTTGCCGATCAGCAGAAGTTCGAAACGCCCGGTCCAGTTCGACGGTTGCGGATTGTAGACGTGGCGAACAGCGGCATCGAAGGTCTGCCGGCCCTTGGCTGCCAGCCGGTAGAAGCTGTTGCGACCGACCTTGCTGCGCTCGAACCAGCCATCCGCCGCCAGCCGCGACATTGCCGTTCGCACCACGCCGCTGTCGATGTGGAGCGTCTCGAAAAACGCCAGCAGGGTGCCGAGCCACACCGTTCCACCGCGCGGCACGATGGCGTCACCGAACAGGGTGATGGCGATGGAGCCGGTGCGAGAGGGTTCGCGTTTGAGCTGATCGACAATGCGGGTGAGCGGGTGTGACATCGCGGACGGCATAGCGCGTTTGGCGTGGCGACGCCAAGATTTGCCGCCTGCCCTCCCCAACTCGCGGCGCTCGAACCGGGATAATAATTGACCAATTGGACGGTCAATGCGAAGGTATTCGCGCCGCGCGGTGTCACAGCCAAGGGCCACCGGCAATGCGTTGCCGGTCACGAAGCAGAGGTTCGGGAACTGCATGGCTCGCACGCGGGCGAACGATTACGACAAGAAGCGCCTGGGCATTCTCAGCCAGTCGGCAGCCCTGTTCGCGCAGCACGGTTTCACCGGCACCTCGATCACCATGATCGCGGAAGCCTGCGGCGTCTCCAAGGCGCTGATGTACCACTACTACCGATCCAAAGATGACGTGCTGTTCGACCTTTTGGCCGATCACCTCAATCATCTCATTGCCAAAGTCGACGCCGCCGCAGCGGGCAGCAACGGCAAGGAACGGCTGTTCGCGATTTCAATCGCGTTGCTCGAAGCCTATCGCGGCGCCGATGCCGAACATCAAGTTCAGATATCCAGCCTCAAGCTGTTGCCGCAAGCGCAGCAATCGGTTCTCAAAGAACTCGAGCGCAAACTCGTCGTGGTGTTTTCCGATGCGATTGCGGCGGCGCTGCCGGTTGTCGCCAACAAGCACGATGTCCTCAAGCCGCTGACGATGTCGCTGTTCGGCATGCTGAACTGGCACTACCTCTGGTTTCGCGACGGCAAAGGCATGACGCGCGAAGCTTACGCGCGCATGGCCGCCGGCCTCGTGCTCGCAGGAGCCGAAGATGCGATTGCGTCGATCGCGTCAATGGCCGACACTTCGTCGGTCAAGCGGCCGGCACCGAAAAAGAAAGCAGAAAAGGCGCGCCCCGCTGCAGGACGCGCCCTCTGATCTTCAGCAACTCATCTGACGCCTCATGGTGAGGAGCGAGGCACGCCTCGCGTCTCGAACCATCAGCTGGTTGAAATTCCGGCCCGTCATCCTTCGAGACGCGGCTCAAAGGCCGCTCCTCAGGATGAGGACCAAGACCTCTGCCACTTACCGATCCGGGTTCGGATAGACCAGACTACGCCAGCCAGTGCGATCGAACGGGCGCCACTCACCTTCCGCCTGTGCGAGGCGATCGGCGACGGCGTAGACCACCGCCGGGTGATGCCCCATGCCGCAATGGCTGCTCTCGACCTCGATGTTCTCCGACAGTGTCGACGGCGTTTCCATACAGCCCTGCCACGCGCAGATGCCATCGGTGCGGCTGAAGATCGCCGTGGTCGGCACCGGCGGGGTTTGCGCAAGCGGTCCGCCGAAGCGCTCATTGGCAGCGTCATCGGCGCGCTGGCCGCTGGTGAATTCGTACACGCGCCAAGCGTTGGTCGACTTAGGGTTACCTGCAAACGGACTGCCGAGCGTAATCACCGAGCGCACGCGATCCGGCATCATCTTGGCGAGCTGGCGCGCGTAGAGTCCGCCGAGGCTCCAGCCGACGAGGCTGACCTTGCGGCCATGGGTTTCGTTCAGTTCGCGGAGCAGATCGACCATACCGTCCTGTACGCCGGCGCGCAGGCCGTAGTTGCGGCCCTGTCGCCAACCACTGACGGCGTAACCGCGATTGCGCAGGAAGCTGCGTAGCGGCCGCGTCGAGATATCGCTCGCCACCAGACCGGGCAGCACCAGCACCGGATGACCGTCACCGCGCGGCGCGAGGCTCAACAGCGGCAGCGCGCCGAGGAAAGCGCCAAATTCAGAAAGGGCCCGCCCCTCCAGAAACATCAAGGTCCTGGACGGCGGTCGCAACGTCTGAGCAGTAGCGGACATCCAATTTCCTTTCGCATCCGGCTTGCGGGTCCCCCAGGCAACCGGTCGAATTGAGCAATTCAGATAACTCAAACCTCACTGCAAGCCCGACGACACAAAGTCATCATATATCAAGCTAGGGTGCGAATTCTGTTAATTCAAGCGCCTTGACAGGGGCTTAGCCGGCCGGTTCCGCACCGATCTCTCGCTCCGCGAGCGATTCGTCAAACCAACCGCAGCAGCACTTCGGCAGTATAGAGCGCCAGCCCGGCCAGTCCGCCGATCAGCGTACCGTTGAAGCGGATGTATTGCAGATCCTTGCCGACATTGGTCTCGATCAGCGAGATCAGTTGGCCCATATCCCAGCTTTTCACCTGATCGGCAATGAAGGTGGAAACGCCGCTCTTCTGCTCTGCGATGAAGCTGCGCAGAACCATAACAAGACCCTGGTTGATCTCAGCGCGCATCTCGGCATCGGACTTGAGAGCCCCACCCGCTTCGACGAAGACGTTGGCAAGGTGATGCTGCAGCACGGTGGATTCACCGGAGGCACTTTTTTCGATGAACGCCTTGGCGTTGGACCAGACGTTGCGAGCGAGATCACTGAGTTCAGGCCGCGCCAGCAAGTCGCGCTTCAAGCCATCGAGGCGGCCGCTATAGACCGGATCGGTCGCCATGCGATCGACGAACGATAGCATCATGCGATCGAACTCGTCGCGGAAAGGATGCTTGGGATCATTGCGCACCTCGTCGAAGAACGCGGTGGCCGACGCCATGATTTTCTTCACGAGAAACGCATCCGCGCGATAAAGCTTCAGCAGCGTCGGCAGTTCGTCGCGCACCTTGGCGCGAAACGCTGTCATGGTCTCGGGCTGGGTCAGCGCGCCATGCACCGCCGTCAACAGATCGTCGAGCAGCGCCTGATGCCGCCCCTGCTTGACGAAGGTGCGCAATGTTCCGGCTGCCAGTGGCGCAAGATTGATGGACTGCAATTGCGTCATGACGCGGCGCGTCACGAACGTCTTGAGGCCCGATGTCTCGGTGGCGTTCATCGCCTCCGGCAACAGCCGCAGCACGAAGCGCGCCAGATCGGCGCTGCGCTTGCGGTCGCTCATCCATTCGGCAATGAACGAGGCGAAGTCGACTTCGCGCAACTTGGCTTCGACCGGCGCGGCATCGAGAAAATGCTCTTCGATGAATTCACCCAGTTTATCGGCGATGCGATGCTGGTTGTTCTGGATGATGGCAGTATGTGGAATCGGCAGACCCAACGGCCGGCGAAACAGCGCGACTACTGCATACCAGTCCGCCAAACCACCGATGGTTGCGGCCTCCGCAAACGCAGCGACAAAGCCGAAAGCTGGATGCAAGTGCTGCATGGCCTTCGCCGTGACGAACACCGCAAGGCAGCCGACCAGCACCAGCGTCGCCAGCAGCTTCACACGCCGCAGCTCGGCAGCGCGGAGGGCGTCGCTACCCGTCAGATCAAAGGCGAACTTGCCGTTGCGTGCCATGGCGTCCCTACGAAGTCTGCGCGCAGCAACTGAACCTGACTCCAAAGCCTCGCTGGCGAATGGTCCAGCTTCCTCCAATGACGTCATTGCGAGGAGCAAAGCGACGAAGCAATCCAGTTCTCTTCATTATATCTGGATTGCTTCGCTGCGCTCGCAATGACGAAGATTGGTGAATTCTATCAAGCGCGTACCACGCAGCAAAAAAGAAGGCCCGCAACGCGCGGGCCTTCGTAGTTTATGGTCACGAACGGGGAGGAACGTTCGCGATCAGTCGAAAGTAGTCGATCAAGCGGACTTGCTGTAGGAAGCGGCAGCCTTGGAGAAGTTCTCCTGCGCCGACTTCGCACCTTCGCTCACCAGCTTGCCGAGATATTCGCCGGTCGACTTGGCACGCGACACGAGCACTTCGCCGCGGGCGCGAACCAGATCGGACTGGATCTGAACCGCTTCGTTGAGCGACTTGGCCGACGCCAGCTTGTCGATGCCGTTGAAGAAGGCTTCGGTGTCCTGATAGATCGCCTGCTGGATGTTGCGGCTGATCTTGGCGGCTTCGCTAACCGAATTGGCAACCGCGGTCTCGATCGCGTTGGTCACCTTCTCGGAGCCGGTGTGGAAGTCAGCAGCTCGGTCCTTGGCGGTGCCGGCAGCGCGCTTCACGAAGTCACGAGCAGCCTCCGGAACTTCCAGGTTCTGGATGTTCTTGAGCGCGTCAGTGACCGGGGCAAGAGCTTCTTTCACGCCGTTCAGCACAGAATTGGTTTCGGTGGTCATCGTTGTCTCCATCCTCAGGTTTGAGCTATGGGCTCGCCCCGTCCTGAATGGCCCGGGGTGAGAACCTTATGCCATGACAACTTGTGCATTGCAACATTGTTGTTGCACTGCGATATCACGATTTCGTGAAATTCAATGGAGAAGCGTCTCGAATCCCCAAGGCGGGACCGAATAGAACGGTGTCAAACAACGCGTCCTGGGCTTGCAACACTGCCTAAACGAGTTCCGCGCCGCCTTCGGCAATTTGACGAACGACCTAGTTCTGGACCGCTCCCGGAACGCCGTAGGCTTCCAGTTGGGCTCGAACCTGCGCCACGTTATGCCCTAGTACCACGATATCGTGCTTGCGCCCGGAGAGATCACGAACGTGATCGCGCAACAGCGCCTCGGCCTTGAAGCCAAGCCCCTCAAAGATGGCGATGGCGCCGGTCTGGTCGACCGTCATCTGCGCCACAAGTTTCTCGAGGCCGATCGAAAGAGCCAGGGCGAAGGTTTCCTGGGTCAACGCCCGACCGACTCCGAGGCCGCGAACGTTCTTCGATATCACCATGCGGATCTCACCAACATGCGACGACCATGACCACGGATCACGCACCAAGGTGCCGCAGCCGACCACTTTGTTGCCCTTCCACGCCAAAATGCTGACGATGGCGCCGCGCTCGATCTCCTTGATCCATGCCTGCAACACCTTTGGCTCGCTAATATTGCGGGGCAGGAATAACAGATCGTGTACCGGCAGTTGTTGGGCGAAATCCAGCACCGCGACCTCGTCCGCGGCCCCCATCAATCGGAATTCGATCTCGCCAGCCTCGGTGGCCACACGACGCGGATAGGAACGCATTTCACTTGTGTTCATACTGATCTCTCACCTAACCATGAATCGAGTTTCGGCCATAGCCGCTTGACCGCATTGGCCCCGGCGGCAAGGCTGACATGCCCACCCTTGAGCATGACCTCTTCCTTGTCGGCTGATCCAACTTTCGCGATCAGATGCTTCGACGCCTCGTAGGGCACGATATGATCGTGCTCGGCAACGACATGGAGGATCGGCACTTCTATATTCGCAAGAACGGCTTTACGGCCGCCCACGGTCATCGTGTCATTGAAAATCTTGTTGTCCCACATCAGGTCCTTGGTCATCTGGCGAAAGTACTCGCCCGCGAGCGGTAAGGTGTCTGCGCCCCACTTGTCCATCATCCGATAGGATTTGACGTATTCGTCATTCCAGATGTTTTCCCACAACTGGACCTGCCCCATCGCTCGCGCTGCAGGCCGCAGCATATCGAACGACGTCACGATCATCTCAGCCGGCACGTTGCCAATGCTGTCGACGAGCCGATCGACATCGAAGTAACGCCGGTCCGAGAAATTCTGGAACAGCTTCATCTGCGTGAAATCGATCGGAGTGGTGAAGCAGACTAAATTCTTGAGCGGCCCATCGGTAAACAACGATGCATACAGCGCCGACAACATACCGCCGGCGCAATAGCCAATGATGTTGATGTCGGTTTCACCGGTGTCGTTCTGCACCGCGCGAATACATTCGGGGATGAATCCGAGAACATAGTCGTCGAGCCGCAGATGCTTCTCCTCCGGCTTCGGCGCGGTCCAATCGAGCATATAAACGTCGTAACCACGCTTGAGCAGAAACTCGACCATGCTCTGTCCCGGCGCAAGGTCGAGGATATAGCCGCGATTGGTCGTCGCCATCACGATCAGAATCGGGATGCGGTAGATCTCGTCGGCCATCGGCCGATAGTGATAGAGCTGCATTGTCCCGCGCGAAAGGATGGTGTCTTTCGGCGTCGCGCCCGGCATCGGCCCCGACGAGGCGATGTATTCGACGCCCTTGATGCTGCGCTGAATCGCGCGCTGCACTTCGGTTTGGATGCGTTCCGGGATCGATGCGAAATCAAGGCCTGTCGTTGCGTTCATTTTGGCCCTCCGCTGCTCGACGGCGGCCGTTTGGTGCGCGGCGGCCTCGGCGTACCTGCATATCCGTCATCGCTCGCGGCGGAGTTATGCTGCAACCGGTGCAGCAGCGATTTGATCTCGTGAAGTTGCGCCTCGATCGCCTGCAGTCGCTCACCCATGTTGATCATCTGCGCGCGGCTGGGCAGATTCATGCTGACGAGGTATTTCTCCATCATGTCGGCGAATTGCTTCTGCGTACCCGCCGCAACGCCGCCGGCCTGGTTCATAGCCCGGCTGAATTCCGGCGACGTCATGGTTTGCGTGGCGAAGGCGTTAAATCCTTTCTCCATCTCGCCCAGCATCGTACGCCACATTTCGGCCGGATCGCTGCCTTTGCTCGTCAATGGATTACCCTCCAGGTTGCGGCGTCAGCGGTTTGCTTCGCCGTTCTTTTCCTGTCATTCCATACTCTTGTGACATCACGGTCAATATTCAGCTAAGCCTGCTCCTGATACCTGTTCGAGTGCCGCCGCTTTTCCCGGCTTTCCGCAACCCGGCCCACCAGCCATCGAGGAATCCCGACGTGACCGCAGCCCTGCACCAGCCACCGCAACTGGCCCGCGCCAATGGTATCGAGCTTTGCTACGAGATTTTCGGCGCGCCCGACGCCGAACCGTTGCTGCTGATCATGGGGCTCGGCGCCCAGATGATCCACTGGGATGACGACTTCTGCCGGCAACTGGCGGCGCGCGGACTTCGCGTCATCCGTTTTGACAATCGCGATATCGGCCAGTCGACCAAGCTCACCGGCGGCAAGCGGTTGGGTGTGCTCGAACTGCTCAAGCTACGAATATTCCGCGTGCCGGTAAGTGCCACTTACACGCTGCGCGACATGGCGAAGGATACCGTCGGCCTGCTCGATGCCTTGCACATCAAGTCCGCCCACATCGTCGGCGCCTCGATGGGCGGCATGATCGCTCAGGAAATTGCCATCACGTTTCCGGAACGCGTCCGTTCGCTCACCTCGATCATGTCGACCACCGGCAATCCGAAAGTGCCGCCGCCGACCCGCGAGGCTTCGGCACTGTTGATGGCGCCGCCTGTCACCGAGCGCGATGAATTCATCAGGCGATTTGCCCAGACCTGGAAACTGCTACGCGGCGGCAGCTTTCCGGAAGACGAGGCGATGGATCGCGAACGCGCCATTCGCACGTTCGAGCGCGGCCTGAACCCAGCCGGTGTCGGACGGCAGTTGCGCGCCATCCTTGCCTCCGGCAGCCGCAAGGAACGTCTCGCGTCGGTGAAGGCGCCGACATTGGTCATTCACGGCACAGTCGATCCGCTGGTGCGGCCGGAAGGCGGCAAGGACACCGCGGCCTCGATCCCCGGCGCCAAACTCCTGATGATCGAGGGTATGGGCCACGCACTGCCGATACCGATGTGGCCGCAGATCATCGACGCTATCGACAATCACGCACATGGGGCGGAGGCGCACTAAGGTCTCCTCTCAAATCACACCAAACTCGTGATGCCCGGGCTTGTCCCGGGCATCCACGTCCTTATCGACCGAATAGATAAACAAGAAAGACGTAGATGGCCGGGATAAACCCGGCCGTGACGACACAGAAATGATGTCGCTCACGATACGCGCGAAAACCCCTCGCCTGCCCTCGCATCGCTCAGGCACCCTCCCCACAAGGGGAGAGGGAAGAGAAATCAACCCCCAGCCCAGACGTCGAGCACATAGCGGTTGTTGGTGCCGAGATCGTCGATCCAGCGTACCGCCGCTTCCTCGTTTCCGCTGCTTCGCGCGCGATAGATATTCATCAGCGCCGCCTTGACGTCTGGCTCCATTTTGCCGCCATCGCCGCAGACATAGATCACCGCGCCCTGCTCGATCAGACTCCAGACACGATCCTGCTGCTGTGCGATGAGATGCTGCACGTAAGTCTTCGGCTGCGAGGCGCGCGAAAATGCGACGTGCAGTTCGGTGATGCCCTGATCGGCGAATGCCTTCAGTTCATCGGCATAGAGGAAATCCTGTTCGGGATGCCGGCAGCCGAAGAACAGCAGCGACGGGCCCAACGTCGCGCCCGTGGCCTTCTGCGCCGCGCGCTCCTGCAGGAAGCCGCGGAACGGTGCCAAGCCAGTGCCCGGCCCGATCATGATGATCGGCACCGCCGCATTCTCCGGCAGGCGGAAGCCTGCCTTGGTCTCGCGCACCGTGGCGTGGATGGTATCGCCGACGCGGCGGCCCGCCAGATAATTCGAGCAGATGCCTTTGTAGGTGCCACGACCCGACGCCGCCGGACCTTCGACAACGCCGACCGTGACGCTGCAACGTGTCGGATCGACCGACGGCGACGACGAGATCGAATAGTAACGTGGCGCCAGCAGCGACAGCATTTCGAGATAGGCATGGAACGGCAATTCACAGGCCGGATGCTCTTCCATCAAGTCGAATACCGACTTGCGCTTGCCCATTACATCCGAGCGATAACGTTCGTCGGAGGCTGCATCGTCGCCGACATAAGCCAACAGCTTCGGCTTGGTCACCGGGCAGCGCGTATGCTCCGACATGATCTGGATCTGCTTGCGGGTGGCAACCTGCTGCAGTTCGACGAATTCGGCGAGCAAACGCCCAACCGACACCGCCTCGCCCACCGGCAATTGCGCGCGGCGGCCTTCCGGCACCTGCAAGCGAATCTGATCGGTCGGCAGGAAGCCGAAGCGGCGCGCTACCGCGTCCACCAGCACCGGATCGTTGCGCGGCACGACGCTGAGATGATCGCCGACACGATAGGTGATGCCGGCCGGCAATTGCACCTCGATATGCCGCGTCGATCGCTCCGACGCATTAGCGCCGGAATGGTTCTGCAATTCGCTGTTAGCAAGCACCTTCATCGGCAGCGCACCGCCGAGCCCGACGATGGCATTGACCACGGTCGGCGCCACCGGCTCGATGCTGTAGAGTGGCGCGTCGTCGGCGCTGCGGGTGAAGGCGGCGTCGATGCCGAACGCCTTCACCGCGCGCGGCCCGAGCTTGGCGAACCACGCCTCGAACTGGCCGTCGAGATCCTCGCGCGCATTGCCCTCGCCGCGCTCGTAGACGTTCTGTGCACCGTGCGCCGCCAGCTTCTCGTCGATCAGGCGTGGCACCGATTGGTAGGTCGCGGTCCAGTCGCTGTTGCCGCAGCCGAACACCGCATATTTCACCTTGGCGAAAGCATCCTTCGGAAGATCGCTGCCGAGCCATTTGACAAACTGCGTCGCGTTGTCCGGCGGCGCACCATTGTACGACGCGCAGAAAATCAGCACGCCGCCCTGCTCCGGCAGCTTGCCGACCGCATCGTCGAGCGGCGCCAGCTTGGTGGCAAAACCGTTGACCTCGGCAAGATCGGCGATGCGCGTCGCCAGTTCCTCGGCGGTCCCGAGATTGGAACCGTAAAGCACCAACAGCGGCGTGTTGTGGCCGGGACGCGTGCGCGCCGTGGCCACCGGTGTCGCGGCTTTCACCGGCGCCGCCGGGGTGCCCACATGCGCTGCACGTTCGCTATCCTGACGCGGACGCACCTTGATCTTGAAACCTTCCGGCTTGATCGTCAGCGTCTCCTTCAGATGCATCTGGTAGCGATTGTGATCGACCAGCCTGAAGCGCTGCAGGATCATACCGAGCGCCAGCGCCGCCTCGTGCATCGCGAAGCCGCGACCGATGCAGGCGCGCTGCCCGTTGCCGAATGGCTTCCACGCATTAACCGGGCGTGCAGCCTCAGCCTCGCGACTGAAATTCTCCGGATCGAAAGCATCCGGATTCGGCCCCCACACCGAAGGATCGCGATGCAGGGCTGTGACCAGCACCGTGACAAACGTACCCTTCTTCAGCTTGTACTTGCCGGCCAGCATCTCATCCTGCAACGGCGCGATGCCGTACGCCGGCGCCGGCGGCCACAACCTCAGCGCTTCCTTCAAAATTTGCGTGATGTAGGTGAGTTGCGTGACCTGCTGGAACGTCGGCCGGACGTCGGGGTTCGGCCCCAGCACACGATCGACTTCATCATAAGCCTTCTTCAGCACGTCGGGATGCTTCAGCAGCGCATAGATGGCGTACGACAGCAAACCGCTGGTGGTTTCGTGCCCGGCAATCAGGAACGTGTTGATCTGGTAGCGGATGTTGATGTCGTCGAGTTGTTCGCCAGTCGCCCTGTCGACACCCGTCATCATCGCGCCGAGCAAATCCTTCTTGCCTTCGGCGGCGACATCGCCGCGCCGCGCCGCAATCACCTCGTCGACCATCTTGTTCATGAAGGCGACGTCCGATGCGAGATCACGATTGCGACCGTGCATCCAGACTTTTTCGAACGGCAGTCCGCGAGTCATCATGATGGTTTCGAGCGAACGCACCAGAGATTCGACGAACGGATGGTAGTCGCGGCGATAGAACGAATTGAACCGGTAGTCGAACCCGCACAGCCCGATGGTGTCGAGTGTCAATGCCGTCATGTCGTGAACGACGTCGATCTCCTCGTCGGCATTCAGCCGCTCCCACTTCTTCACCAACTGCTCGGCAATATCGACCATGCTCGGGTGGTACGCCTGCATGGCGCGATTGCCGAACGGCTGCAGCAAAATGTTGTGCGCCTTGCTCCAGTTCGGCTCCTTGGTATCCGCGGTGAACAGACCGTCGCCACCCACCGCACGCACCCGACGCAGGGCACCGCGTACCACTTTATCGAACCGCTTCTCGTCGCTCAGTTCCTCGATCAGGTCGTGACCTGAGACGACGACCATCGGCTTGCCCATCATGTCGAGCCAGTAGATCGGCCCGAGTTCTTTGGCGAGACGGGTCAGGTGCTGAACCGGCGACGTCGAATCGATCGACAGCATGTTGCCCACTACCGGCTTCGTCGGCGGGTGGGGAATGGGATCAAGTCTGTTCGTCGACGTCATCGCTCAATCTTCTCCTCACCTTATGCCGTCATCCTGAGGAGCGCGCACTTGTGCGCGTCTCGAAGGATGGGTGCATCCATCACCTTGCGTCATCCTTCGAGGCTCGCCGCTTGCGGCTCGCACCTCAGTATGACGTTTACCCGAATCTCCGCCGCCGCCATTCGATCAGCTTGTTGCTGACTTCGTTAGGCTGCTCCTGCTGCGTCCAATGGCCGCTGTCGCGCACCAGATACTTCTCGAGGTCAGGGATAATCTTCTCCATGCCTTCGGTCGCCGACGGCGGCAGCACGGCGTCGTCCTCCGCCATGATCATCAACGACGGCACCCGCACGGTGTGGTCGAGTCCTGCGGCGCGTTCCCAATTGCGGCTCATATTGCGATACCAGTTGATGCCGCCAGTGAATCCGGTCTTGCTGAAGGTCTCGACGAACACCTTCATTTCCTCCGGTGACAGGATCTCTTTGCGCGGATCGAGCTTGGCGTCATAGCCGGCGACCATCTGCGGGAATGCCAGGTTGAGTTTCGAGGAAGCGCCGACGCCTGCCGTCGGCGCCTCGGCCTGTTGCGGCTTGCGCGGCATCGGCTTGCGCATGAAGAAGTCGAACGTCTCGGCGACCTTGCTGCCGAAGATCTTGTCCGGTTGCCGGGCCGCGTCCTGAAACTGCACAATATACATGCTGTCACCGAACCGCTTGCGATACAGCGCGATCGGATCCGCCGGCGCACGGTCGACATGCGGCGTATTGATACCGACCACCCCGGCGACGCGCGACAAATGACGCAACGGCATCTGCCAGACCACGAAGCCACCCCAGTCGTGACCGACGAAGATCGCCTTGTCGATCTTGAGGTGATCGAGCAGCCCGACCAGATCGCCGGTCAGGTGTTCGAGATCGTAGGCTTCCACGTTATCGGGCCGCTCGGTCGCACCATAGCCGCGCTGGTCCGGTGCAATGACACGGATGCCGGCATCAGCCAGCGCCTTGATCTGATGCCGCCATGAAAAAGCGATTTCCGGCCAGCCGTGGCACAGCACCACCGGCGGCTTATCGCTCACCGGCCCGGCCTCGTAAAAACCCATGCGGATGCCGTTCGTCTGTGCGAACTGAAGCGGCGGCATTTCGATCATTGCAGTCCCCGTGTTCAGCTTGCCGCGCTTTGTGCACCGGACGCCGACGCATAGGCGGCCTCCAGCGCATCCAGTTCGCCGGGCAGCATATCGGCCAGCACTTGCACATGCGGAATGACGTTGGCGCCCGCGATGAAGCCGAAATCGAGCTGATCGCGATAGCTCTGCACCGTGATGTTGAGCGCCACACCATGCGTCGAGATCGACACCGGGAAGATATGCAGCAGCTCCGCCCCGCTGGCGTAGAGCGTCTGGCGCGGGCCCGGCACATTCGACACCGTGATGTTGATTGCCGGTGGCAGCACGTCCGAGAGGTTGGAGCGGCTGTAGAGCAGCGCCAGGATCTGCACCATGATCGGCGCACCGAGCATCGAGACGTTGGAGATTTGCGGCATCAGCGCCCGCAGCGGATGCGACATTTCCTTCGATTTACTGGACTGCGCGATAATCGCTTCCAGCCGCGCTTTCGGGTCTTCGATATTGGTGGCCAGCGAGCAAATCATGCCGAAAACCTGATTGTTGGCCTCGGTGTTGCCCTCCTCGCGCAGCGAGATCGGCACGCCGGCGGTCAGCGACTTGTTGGGCAGCGCGCCCTGACTGAGCAGATAGCGCCGCACCACGCCGCTGGCGAGCGCCAGCACCACATCGTTCAGCTTGCCGCCAGATTTCTTCGCCAGCGCCTTGGCTTGCGACAGCGAGATCGATACGCCAGCAAAGCTGCGTTCCGATGAGATTGACTTGTTGAGGATCGTCGGCGGCGACGCCATGCTGGCAAGGCTGTCCCGCGATTTCGGATCGGCGATCTTGGCGACAACCTCCGACACGCTCTTGAGCATGCCCGGTACATTGCCCGCAAACTTCACCACGTTCTCGATCTGGAACATGGCGTTGTCGAACAACACCGAACCGAGATCGCTCTTGCCGGAGCGCGGCAACTCGATGCCCTTGGCCATGTTCGAGCCGTCGAGCGGCTGCCGCCAGAGCTGCTGATAGGAATCGATGAAGTTGGCGGCAATCTCGCGCGGCTCCGGGCCACCTTTGCGCTGCGCCGCCGGCTCGGGAATTTCGCGCGGCACCGGCGAGATATCGTAGATCATGTTGGTGAGCGCCGCACCAGCGCCACCGTCGATGCAGGCATGATGCATCTTCGAGTAAAGGCCGATCTCGTTGTCCTTCATGCCTTCGAAGACATAGAACTCCCACAGTGGCCGCGCGCGATTGAGCAGCTTGGCATGCATCCAGCCAACGATGCGCTCCAGCGTCGCACGATCGTAAGGCGCCGGCAGGCTGCCACGGAAGATATGGCGATCGATATCGAACTGATCGTCCTCGACCCAACTCGGATGGTCGATATCGAGCGGCGCCTTTTCAAGCCGCGACTTGAGGATCGGCGCGATATGCAGCCGCGAGGCGATCATCGCCTTGAAGTCTTCGAAGAAATTGCCAGCGTAATTTTCCGGGAGCCGGAAGATGGCGATACTCCCCACATGCATCGGCATCTCGGGAGTTTCGAGATACAGGAACGATGCATCCATCGAAGACAGCTTCCTGGCGCCACTCATACGTCTTCTCCCATCCACAGGACTGCTCGACGCCTTGGCGGCGTTCTTGGCCGCCAGGCCGGCGGCATCGGGACGCAGATTGTGCATTTGCCGGGAGGCATTTTGCAACGGCAAACGACGCAAATAATTGAAACAGCTATGGTCCGCCCTGTCCCGCAAATGGCAGGCGGCTGCTCCGGATACCGTCACGCAGCGTCCGGCAATGTTCGGCGCTGTTACTTCTTGTCGCTGGAGCGTCCGGTCGCGAGTCCGGTCAGATTGGCGAACATATCCTGAAACCGCTCGCCGATCTTTGGATCGAAAGTGAACCAGCTCTGCATGATGGCCTCGGGCGAGTATTTGTCGATATTTTCCAACATCCGCTGCTGAAGCTTTTCCATCATCGCCGTCTGCATCGGCTGCACGTCGGGCAGCCCCATGAACTCACGCGCCTCAAGCGGGGTGCAATCGACTTCAATGGTTACTTTCATATCGTAGCTCCTGAGCGAGTGGGCCGATCATATCCGCATTCGTTCATGCGGTCGCGTCGCGGATGAGGTCGAATGCCACCAAAATACAAGTTACCAGTGAAGGTCTGGATTTAACATTCGCATGACGCAAGCAAGCGTAGCGAAGCGGCCTTCACACTACCGTCAAGGCGGAGCGATGCAAGAGATCTACAACATCCTTGCCCTCGCCCGGCGTGCCTTCCGGCAGCAGAGTTAACCGAAACGCTCAACCGCAAACGGGGCCGGGTCGGCAAACGGCGTTTCACCGGTCATCATCTCGGCGAGCAGCCGTCCGGTCGCCGGACCCAGCGTCAGCCCATGATGCTGATGTCCGAAATCGAACCACAGCCCGGGGTGGCGCGGCGCTCTGCCGATCACCGGCAGCATGTCCGGCAGGCACGGCCGCGCGCCCATCCACGGCTTTGCATCGACGGCGTCGCCCAAAGGAAACAGACTGCGCGCAACCGGCAGGGTCCGCGCGATCTGCACCGGAGTCGGCGGCGCATCTCTGCAGGCGAACTCCGCGCCGGTGGTCAGTCGGATGCCGCGATTCATTGGTGCCAGCAGATATCCGCGATCGGCGTCAAGTATCGGATGATTGAGCACGGCGTTGCCGCGCGCGGCGAAATGCTGGTGATAGCCGCGCTTGATGCCAAGCGGAATGTTGTAGCCGAGCGGCGCGAACACCAGATCGGACCAGGGGCCGAGCGCAACCACGGATTCGCGCGCCTTCACTGCCTGCCCGCTCGCATCCTTGATGCGCCAGCCGTGCGGCGCCTGCTCCAGCGTTCGTGCATCGGCGGCAAAGAGGCGGCCGCCATTGCGAACGAACAGTTCGGCATAGGCTTTCGTGAGCCGGCCTGGGTCTGGGACGAAACCTGGTGCGGGCCAATAGATTGCGCCGGCGAATGGACCCGACAGATGCGGCTCGCGAATTGCAATCGCGGCAGTATCGAGCACATCCCCCTCGACACCAGCGAATTCCCGCGCGCGCTCGAGATCGGCGACGCTTTTGGCGAGACTTGCCTGCGAACGAAACAATTTGATCCAGCCGGTCCGACGCAGCAGATCCGGCACGCCCGCGGCATCGATCAAGGCTTCATGCTCGACGAGGCTGCGCGCGATCAACGGCAGCGCCGCTCGCGCGCTGCGCATGGCGCCTTCGGGCGACGAGGCGCGGAAATAATGCCAAAGCCACGGCAGCACGGTAGACAATGCATCGACATGATAATGCGCTTCCGCGGTGCAATTGGAGGCGTAACGCAAAATCTGTCGCAGATCGCGCGGAAACATGTAGGGAAACACCGAGGAACACTCGATCAGCCCGGCATTGCCGTAACTTGTCTCCTCGCCCGCCATGCCATGCTTGTCGACGAGCACAACGTCGCGTCCGCGTTGCTGCAAATGCAGCGCCGCACTGACTCCGACAATGCCAGCGCCCAGCACCAACACGTCCGCGCGCAGGTCAACCATTCATCGCTCCGGGATGGCAGGCGCGTTGTCGTTGCGCCTTGCATCAACGTAAGTACTGGAGCGTCGTTATGCAAATCGTGGTGAGCGGACGCGACCTAAATCACTGTCTCGCGCATTACACGGCGGCAATCCATCTCGAATTCGAGATCGATCACCGGCGGCCGGGCGAAATGCCAGGTGATCCCGGAGCGCGCCGCGCCTTGCCGCACCAGCGTATCCGCCACCATCGGATGGAAGTCGTGCACGGTATAGGCTTGTGCCGCTGTCGTATCCTTCCACGTTGCACCGAACGCATGCAGGCGATCGGTCATCTCACCGACAACGAACGCCACCTTTTCGCGCAGGCCCTCGGCACTCAGATCGCGATAACGGATGATACGATCCGCGTAGGGGGTGTCGCCGCTACGCGATTCAGCTCCGCCTGCGGTTACGAAGGTCGGACCGGCATCGGCTTTCGGGCGTGTGAAGGAAAACGCGTAGAACGATGGCTCGGCTGGCGGATCGATTTCGGGACAGACGTTGCTGCGCGCCACCGGATTGACGCCATCGATGAAGATGCCCCACTCCGCCAGCGTCTTGACATAGTGCTCGTTGAAGGCACGAAAGCCCGCTTCGCTGAACGCCGCGGGCGAACGCAATTCGCAGGCGCAGAACGCCGTCAGCGGCCGCCCCGCAGCCCGCATGTATTCCGCGGCGCACTGGAAGCCCTGAGCCAGCGGCAACAACTTGTCGAAGCGGACGCGCTCGATTTCGTAACCGGCGTTCGCCGCCGCACCGCTGGAAAACTGGAACACGGCGGGAATGAAGCGATAATTCCCTGCGGCAAAATCACGCGTCATCATTCACCTCGTCTGGCGTAGCAGCTAGCTGTGAAACTTCAATCCATCGACGATCTTGTCAATGACCTTGCGTTCGGCACGCATCGCCAGACCGACCAGATTGAGATCCGGCCGCTGCACCGCGAGCACCGCCTCCCGGTTGGCGGCATCGTGCGTCGTCTTGAACATGTCCTCGGTGTAGACCGCCGGCGTCACGTTGCGCGCCAGCGCGCGCTCCAGCGCCCGCGTCAGCGCCGGCGCATCGCCGCCATAGATCAGGATCGGCTGGCCGATCAGCGCCAAATACGGTGTGCCCGAACCATCCCGATAGGGTTCGCCGACGCTGACGGGAAATGCGGCGGTGATGCCGCTGGTGAGAAACGCCGCAACGTTCAACTTTTGCCAGACGGCAAGGTCAGTGCGGATGACCACCGCGATTTTGGTATCGAATTGCATGGATTCCAATCGCTCGCGGGGGCTACACCATGCTGCGGGAGATGGCGTTGTCCCTGATTATCCTTTGGCGTCACACGCCCAGGCGCGAATGACGCATTCCTTGCCACCGAATTCGTAGCACTTGCGCGTCGCGCTATTCAAGGAGGTCGAAATGCGCGGCGCCACTGCATAACCGTGCGCGCCGCAGGGATTGGTCATGTCGATCGACAACGCGACGCAGGCGCGCTTCATCGTCACTGTCTCGCATTTGCCAGTGCATTGCTTGCGGGCAGCGGCAATCGCCGCAGCTTCGCCGGGATAGTCGAACGCCTGACCATAGGCACCGCATTGACCGATGGCGAATGCGCCAGCAGCCTCAGCCGAAGACGAAACGTGCAGGATCAGCAGTGGTAAAATCAGCGCTGACAAAGCCACCACGCGGCTGCGCGCGGCAACGACACCCAAAAGCATCCCCTTCCCCCGAAAGGATCGAACGACGCGCGATCCTAAAGCGGGGTGCGTTTCAACTTGGTGAACGGGAAGGCAGCCGCGGGCTGAGCGGCGGCGCCTGAACTTCGCCAGCCTGCTGAACCAGTTGCAGCGTCTGCGGTGTGTCGATGTCGAGAAACACGCCGTTGCCATCGACCGGCACTTCGACCACCGCTTCGCTGTGATGATCGATCAAGTGCCGTCCACCTATATCGCCGTCCACTGCCATCAACTCGCCGAAGAAGCGGCGCGACCACAGCACCGGGTTGCCGCGTCGGCCACCGCTAACGGGAACGGCGATCAAGCTGCCACGTTCCGGCGAGAACACCGCGATCAGCTTGTCGAGCAGCGCGCCATCGACCAGAGGCATATCGCCGAGGCAGATCAACGCACCGCTCGCATTGTCCGGTACGGCGGCGATGCCGGTGCGCACCGAGCTTGCAAGACCGCTGGCGAAATTCGGATTGTGCGCGAACGTCACGTCGAGCCCGGCCAGCACCTTCTCGATTTCGGCGGACTGGTGCCCCGTCACCACGATCACAGGCGACGCTTTCGATGCCAGCGCCTGCTCGACGGCAATGCGCACCAACGGCTTGCCGGCAACTTCGGCCAGCATCTTGTTTGGGCCTCCCATGCGCGTCGAACGGCCCGCGGCAAGCACGACCGCCGCAACCGTATTGGTGACCGCCGGCGGCTCGGGAATGCGCGGTTGCGGACGCGTCACGATCTCCATCAGCAGTCCACCGACGCCAAAGCCGGTGATGTCGGAGCGTTCGACCTTCAGCCCCGCCAGCATCCGCATCAGCACCCAGTCGAAGCCGTTTTCAACCGGCGAACGCGCGCAACCCGGCGCACCGAGCACAGGCCGGCCTCCGGCCGTTCCCATCAGCAGCAGATTGCCCGGATCGACCGGCATGCCGAAATGATCGACGGTACCGCCATTGCTGACGATGGCGGCGGGGATCACATCGCGCCGGTCGGCAATTGCCGATGCGCCGAACACGAGCACCATCTCCACATCGAGCGCGAGCACATCCTTGATCGCGGCAGCCAGTGCCGTTTCATCATGCGGCACGCGTCGCTCGACGACGATCTTGGCGCCCGCGGGCGCCAGTCGGTCGGCGGTAACGCGCAGTGTCTTCTCGATCACCTTCGGCGCCAACCCCGGCAGCATCGTCGAAACGACACCAACCCGCTTGATGACATACGGCGCAACGCGTAACGCATTGTGTCCGGCGGCGGCCACCGCAGCATCGCGCAGGCGGCTTTCGACACCGAACGGAATCAATTTCACCGTGGCGATCATCTCGCCTTCGACCACTGGCTTGTAAGCCGAGAGTGTCGCGAAGGTGATGGCCTCGTCGATATTGTTGATGCGTCCCACCGCCTCGCGGTCGACCACCAGGATGCCTGGCCGGGATGCGAACAGATTGGCGCGGCCCGTGAAGGCACGCTCGACGGTGACGCCGTCACCGGCAATCGACTTGGCGATATCGGCGGCGGCGACATCTTCCGAAACGTCGCCCTCTTCAAGCCGGATCACGACGATCTGCTCGACGCCGGCTTGCTTCAACGCTTCCGCTTCGGCACGTCCGATCGTGGTGCCCTTCTTCATCACCAGTTGACCTTGGCGCAAGGTATGAACCGTCACGCCGCCGATTGCATCATCAGGTTTGGCTGGACCGAATTTCACGCTGCACCTTCCTTCGGAAGCCGCAATTGGGCGGTGATCTGCGCCATGATCGCAACCGCAACTTCGCCTGGCGATATCGCGCCGATGGGGAGTCCGATCGGCGCATGAATGCTGGCGAGGTCGGCATCGGTCGCGCCCTGCGCCTTCAATCTCTCGACGCGCTTGGCGTGTGTTTTACGCGACCCCAACGCGCCGATATAAAAGCAGTTCGATTTGAATGCGTGCAGCAGCGCCGGATCGTCGATCTTGGGATCGTGAGTCACCGCGACGAAGGCGGTATAGTGATCGACATTGAGCGGCGGCAAGGCCACGTCCGGCCACTCGGCAACGACGTTCACATCCGGGAAGCGCTCCGGCGTCGCGAAGGCCGTGCGCGGATCGACCACCGTCACATCGTAACCCAGCGAACGGGCCAGCGGGGCCAGTGCCTGACTGATATGCACCGCGCCGATGATGACCATCTTGGCCGTCGGCGCATAGACGTTGATGAACAGCTTCTTGCCGTCGGCGGCCTCGACCACGGCGCTCTTGCCCATGCGCAACTGCTTGCTGAGTTCGTTGCGCAGCGGATCCGACGCGAGATCGGCGGCCTTCACCAGACGCTGATCGCCATTGCTCACGTCGGTCACGACGAACACTGGCCGTCGTGCGGCACGTTCGATATTGACTTGCGCCAGAGTCTCCAGATTCACGACAAATGCCCCGCATCCGAAGTTCGTAAACGATAGCGGCGCCCTATGAACGAACCTCGGAAACGCAAGGACACCGGTAGCTCTGCAGCTCGACTAGGCCACCTTCTCGACAAACACCCGAATGGTGCCGCCACAGGAGAGCCCGACGTTGAAAGCCGTCTCATCGGCGACTCCGAATTCCAGCAGCTTGGGCTTACCTGAGGCGATGATATCGAGCGCTTCGGTCACCACCGCGCCTTCAACGCAACCACCGGATACCGAACCGAGAAAGGCGCCTTCGTCGTTGATGACGAGGCTCGACCCCGCCGGCCGTGGCGCCGACCCCCAGGTTTCGACCACCGTGGCCAGCGCGACGCCGCGTCCGGCTTTTTTCCATTCCTCGGCAGCCTGCAGAATATCTTCATCGCGATCGAGCATGGCGGACCTCTCGTTCAAGCTGCTGGGCGGATCGCATCGCGCCGATGCGGCGAAGGCGCTGCGGAGAGCGCGGCGATCAGATCCTCGATAGAGGATAAGTTATGCACGGGCCGGAATTCGTCAACATAAGGCAGCATCATTTTGATTCCTTGAGCCTTAGGTTCGAAACCACTGTATCGAAGCAGCGGATTGAGCCAGATCAGGCGACGGCAGGAACGGTGCAACCGGTCCATTTCGAACGCCAGCTTGGAATCCGCCTCGCGCTCCAATCCATCTGAAATCAGCAACACGATCGCGCCCTGTCCGAGCACGCGGCGGCCCCAAAGCTTGTTGAACGTCTGCAGCGAGGTGGCGATGCGAGTGCCTCCGGCCCAGTCCTCGACCGTGGACGAACAGCTTGCCAGCGCCTCGTCCGGGTCGCGCGCCCGCAACGCCCGCGTCACGTTGGTCAGCCGGGTGCCGAACAGAAACACCGAGACGCGCTTGCGGGCATCGGTGATGGCATGCAGGAAATGCAGAAACAGCCGGGTGTATTCGCTCATCGAGCCCGAGATATCGAGCAGCGCCACAATCGGCGCCGGCTTGTCGATGCGCCCCAGGTGACGCAGATCGACGATATCGCCGCCGGTGCGCAGGCTGGCGCGGATGGTGCGGCGCAGATCGAGTTTCAACCCGCGTGCATCGGGAGCGAAGCGCCGGGTGCGCAATTCGGCCTGCGGCAGTTTCATGTTGGCGATAGCGCGGGTGACGTCGGCGATCTCAGCCGCGCTCATCTGCGCGAAGTCTTTCTTCTGCAGGATCTCGTGATCCGACACCGAGAGTCGGATTTCCTGCTCCTCCGGTGCCTGCGTCGATTGCAGCGACTGCTGCGGCGTCATGGCTTCCTGCACACGGCGCGAGGCTGGGGCCGGTTTCGGCTTGGCGTTGTCAGGCAGCGGCACCGAGTCGAGGAGGTTCTTCCATTCCTGCGCCGGGCGGAAAAACAGATCGAACGCCTGCGCGAAGATCAGCATATGCTCGTGGCGCGTGACGAACACCGATTGCAGCGTGGCGTAAACCTCGCCGCGATTGCCGATATCGATCAGCTGCAGGGCCTTCAGCGCATCGATCACCGAGCCCGGTCCGACTGGAATCCCCGCCGCCCGCAGCGCGCGAGCAAAGCCGACGACATTGTCGGCAATCAGTCCAGTGACGGGCTCAGCGGTGGTCATTCACGGTATCCTGTCTCGCACCGGAATGGAGGGGTCAGCGTTAACCCGAGGTGCGAGCCGCATCAGCGGCGAGCCTCGAAGGCCGACGACCGCTTATCCACCGAGGCTCTAACTCGCGCCATCGGTATGATGGGCTATCGTCACCATCGTAATATACCACCTTATATATCGGCGGTGGCCTCCTTCAAAACCTTTTGCAGCGTTCCGCCCTGCATTCTAGCTATGTCATCCTGGTATTTCAGCAGCGCGCCGAGCGTATCGCCGACCACTTCGGGCGTCAGCGACCGGGCGTCGAGCTGGGTCAGCGCCGTGGCCCAGTCGATGGTCTCGGCGACGCCGGGATTCTTGTAGAAATCCTGATCCCGCAGCGCCTGAACGAAGCGGACCACCTGTTGCGACAGCTTGGCGGAAATGCCCGGTACGCGCGATTTGACGATGGCCAGCTCGCGCTCGGCGGACGGGTAGTCCACCCAATGATAGAGGCAACGGCGCTTCAGCGCGTCGTGGATTTCACGGGTGCGATTGGAGGTGACGATGACAATCGGCGGATGCGGCGCCTTCTTGGTACCAAGCTCGGGAATCGTCACCTGGAAGTCGCTGAGGATTTCCAGCAGGTAGGCTTCGAACGCCTCGTCGGCGCGATCGAGTTCGTCGATCAGCAGCACCGGCGCGCCGGCGACGTCCGGCTCCAGCGCCCGCAGCAGCGGCCGCTTGATCAGATAGCGTTCGTCGAAAATGTCGTGCGACAGTTGCTCGCGATCGGAATCACCGGCCGCCTCGGCGAGACGAATGGCGATCATCTGCGCCGCGCTGTTCCACTCGTAGACGGCGGACGCGACGTCGAGTCCCTCGTAGCATTGCAGGCGGATCAGGTTGCGGCCGAGCGCGGCGGACAACACCTTGGCAATCTCGGTCTTGCCAACCCCCGCCTCGCCTTCGAGAAACAGCGGACGTCCCATGCGCAGCGAGAGATAAACCACGGTTGCCAGCGAGCGCTCGGCGAAGTAACCGCGCTTGTTCAACAGTTCGAGCGTGGCATCGACCGACTGCGGTAGGCTTTCAGGTGTACTCATCGATCATTCAGTCTGAGCCCTCAGGCCCGGTTATTCGCGGCGTCGACGGCGCGGCGCGCCAATACCCCGATCAAATGCGCCCGATATTCCGCGCTACCGTGCAAATCGCTGTTGAGCCCGTCGGCGGGGACAGTCAACCCCTCCAGCACCTTCGACGAGAACCGCTTCTTGAGCGCCTCCTCGAACGAGGTGACGCGGAACACGCCGTCCGCGCCCGCACCGGTCACGGCGACGCGCACATCCGACGGGCGGCGCGCGACGAACACGCCGACCAGCGCATAGCGCGAGGCCTGATTGCGAAACTTGACGTATGCCGCCTTCTTGGCCAGTGGGAACATCACCCGCGTGATGATTTCATCGCTCTCCAGCGCCGTGGTGAACAGGCCCTGGAAGAACTCCTCTGCCTTCAACCGGCGCTTGTTGGTGACGATGGTTGCGCCGAGCGCCAGGCAGGCAGCGGGATAATCCGCGGTCGGATCGTTATTGGCGAGCGAGCCGCCAATTGTGCCCTTGTGGCGCACCGCCGGATCGCCGATCACGCCGGCCAGTTCCGCCAACGCCGGGATGGCTTCGCCGACAATCGGCGAGTTCGCAACATCGACATGCTTGGCGGTGGCGCCGATCACCAGCGACCGCCCTTTCATCTCGATGCCGTCGAGGCCTTCGATGCGGGTCAGATCGACCAGATGCGGCGGGCTAGCGAGCCGCTGCTTCATCACCGGCACCAGCGTATGGCCGCCGGCGATCAGCTTGGCGTCTTCGTTCTTGACCAGCAGATTTGCGGCCTGCCGCACGGTCGCCGGACGATGATATTTGAATTCGTACATGGACAGCCCTTCGGGTCGTCGTGAATGTTGTCGTGCTCGGCGTTCTTGCGACGCGGGTTATGCGCGATCGGATTTGGCCATTGCCTTGGCGCCCGCTGCAATCGACTGCACGATATTCTGATAGCCGGTGCAGCGACAGAGATTGCCCTCAAGCTCCTCGCGGATGGTGTGATCGTCGAGATCGTGTCCCTTGCGGTGCACCATATCGACGGCCGTCATGATCATGCCCGGCGTGCAGAAACCGCACTGCAGGCCGTGATGTTCGCGGAAGGCTTCCTGCATCGGATGCAGTGGCGCGCCGTCGGCGGCCAGTCCCTCGATGGTGGTGACGCTGGAACCGTCGGCCATCACCGCCAGCGTAGTACAGGATTTCACCGCCTTGCCGTCGAGATGCACGACGCAAGCGCCGCATTGCGAGGTGTCGCACCCCACATGGGTGCCGGTCAGCCGCAGATTCTCGCGCAAGAATTGCACCAGCAATGTGCGTGGATCGATATTCGCAGTGACCGGATTGCCGTTCACGATGAGAGAGATTTTGGCCATCAGCCCTCGCTGTCACCCGCGCGGCATTACGTGCGGCGCGGTTCTTTGAAATCATTCCAAGCCCATAATATGGGTCATCGTTGCGGTGGGCAACCTCGCACAACGCGGGGTTGCCCTCACGCAGTTGCGTCAGATGGCGCGATTCCCGTCCGGTTTCCACACAATGAATTGATCGCGAGGCCGATAACCGCAGTAGGTCCCGGCTAGCCTTGCACCGCCTTGGCGAAGTTGGCGAAGAATTCATCGGCGAGTTTCTTGGCCGAACCGTTGATCAGGCGCTGTCCGAGCTGGGCCAGTTTGCCGCCGATCTGCGCCTCGACATTGTAGCTCAGCAGCGTGCCCCCATCCTTGTCGGTGAGCCCGACCGTGGCACCGCCCTTGGCGAAACCGGCAACACCGCCCTCACCTTCGCCCGAGATCTTGTAACCGTTCGGGGGATCGAGATCGCTCAGCGTGACACGCCCTTTGAAGCGAGCCGAAACCGGCCCCACCTTCATCTTGGCAACGGCACGAAAACCGTTGTCCTCGGTCTTCTCGAGTTCTTCGCAACCGGGAATGCAGGCCTTCAGCACTTCGGGATCGTTGAGCTTGCCCCAGACCACTTCGCGCGGCGCGGCAAGCTGGACTTCGCCATTCATCGTCATGGCCATGGGGTCACCTCCTCGAAATATGCCGCCGCAAGGCGATCGAATGATCTTGATTTGGATGCACTCAACTAACGCCAGATCGGATAAATGAAAAGGGGACCATTGAATTAGGCGCCAGCGACGGCGTCCTGACGGAGCAATCGCAAGCAAGGTATTGGCATAAGCGCGGGAGAATGATTAGGCTCGCCCCAAATGAGCACCTCGCTTTCCCCCCTCCTTGCACCGCTATTGTCGAGCGCCGCGATGCGCGCGATCTGCGACGATTCCGCCTATCTCCAGCACATGCTGGATTTCGAGGCCGCACTGGCCCGCGCCGAGGCCGCCACCGGCGTTATTCCGCAGGCCGCAGCCGATCCCATCGGTGCCGTCTGCTGCGCCGGGAATTTCGATCTCGCCGCGCTGGCCGAAGCGGCCACCCGCGCCGGCAATCTGGCGATTCCGCTGGTCAAGACGCTGACCGCCAACGTCGCCAAAGCCGATGCCGACGCCGCGCGTTACGTGCATTGGGGCGCAACCAGCCAGGATGTCATCGATACCGCGACCATGCTCGGCCTGCGCGCCGCCATCGACGCGCTGCTCGCCGACCTCGACCGCGCCATCGCCGGCTTCGCCAGGCTTGCGATCACGCATCGCCAGACCGCCGTCGTCGCGCGCACATGGCTCCAACACGCACTGCCGATGCCGTTCGGTCTCAAGCTCGCGGAATATGCCGCCGCACTGCATCGCTCGCGCGTGCGGCTGAAGGCGTTGCGCACCAACACGCTGGCACTGCAATTTGGCGGCGCGGCGGGAACGCTGGCAGCGCTTGGCGACAAGGGCCTCGCCGTTGCTGAGCACCTCGCACGAGAGCTCAAGCTGCCGCTGCCCGATGCGCCGTGGCACACCCATCGCGACCGCATCGCCGAAGCGGCTTCGGTATTCGCCATCCTGACGGGCACATGCGGCAAGATCGCCCGCGACGTCTCGCTGATGATGCAAACCGATGTCGGCGAAGCATTCGAGCCTGCCGGCGCCGGGCGCGGCGGCTCTTCGACCATGCCGCACAAGCGCAATCCGGTTGCCGCAGCGTCGGCTCTCGCCGCCGCCACCATGGCGCCGAACCTCGCCGCCACCATCTTCGCCGCGCAAGTGCAAGATCATGAGCGCAGTGCCGGTCCATGGCATGCGGAATGGCCAACGCTGCCGCAGTTGCAGCTCGTCACCTCCGGCGCACTGGCCGCCATCGTCGATATCGCGGAAGGTCTGGAAGTCGATGCGGCGCGTATGCGGTCCAACCTCGACGCCACGCACGGACTCATCATGGCGGAAGCCGTCAGCATGGCGCTCGCGGCCAGCATCGGCAAAAGCGACGCACATCACCTGATCGAGGATGCCTCACGCAAGGCGGTGGCAGCGAAACGCCACCTGCGCGAGGTACTGGCGGAAGATCCGCGCGTCACCGCGCACCTCGACGCGAAAAAACTCGCCGCGCTGTTCGAGCCGATGGCTTATCAAGGCGTCTCGCAAGCGCTGATCGACCGGCTGCTGGCGTCGCTAAAGGATGAAAGCTAGGGCATGGTTCGAGACGGCGTCATCCTGAGGTGCGAGCGACGAACGTCGCGAGCCTCGAAGGATCGCCGCCACCCTTCGAGACGCGCAAGAGCGCGCACCTCAGGGTGACGGCTTCCATCTCGCAATGACAAATGAACGTGGAGACCTATGAATGCCGATGATCGATGCCGATGGCTGCCTGCTCAACGTGGCGATCGATGGCCGCGACGATGGCCCCACCTTGATGCTGTCGAACTCGCTCGGCTGCACCATGGCGATGTGGGAGCCGCAAATGGCGGCGCTCACCAAGCTGTTTCGCGTCATCCGCTATGACCGGCGCGGCCATGGCAAATCCGGCGTCCCGCCCGGGCCCTATTCGATGGAGCGCTTCGGCCGTGACGTGCTGGCGATTCTCGACGATCTCAACATCGCCAAGGCGCATTGGTGCGGACTGTCGATGGGCGGCATGGTCGGGCAATGGCTCGGCGCCAACGCCCCTGATCGGTTCGACCGCATGATCCTGTGCAACACCAGTTGCTACTATCCGGATCCGACCAACTGGGACAATCGCATCAAAGCCGTGAAGGCGGGCGGCATCGCCTCCGTGGCCGATGCGGTGATCGGTGGCTGGCTGACGGCGGACTTCCGCGAACGCGAACCGCAAACCACCGCGCGCATGAAGGAGATGCTGATCGCCTCGCCGCAGCAAGGCTACATCGCCTGCTGCGAAGCGCTGCGCACGCTCGATCAGCGCGATCTGCTGCCGCGCATCACGCGTCCGACGCTGGTGATCGCGGGCCGGCAGGACCCGGCGACGACCGTTGCCGCGGGCGAATACATTCGCAGCCACATTCCCGGCGCCAGCATGACCATTCTCGACTCGGCGCACATCTCCAATGTCGAACAGCCGCACGCTTTCACCGAGGCGGTCATCGGCTTCTTGACCCAACGGTGAGACGACGCCGTAAAGCGCGACCGACGTTAGGCCGCGCGCCACGACTTCACCTCTCCCCATGGGAGAGGGAGCGCGCCTCGTTTGCGGCGAAAGACAATCTGCAATTTGAGCTTCAATAAGCTCGAACAAAAAACCGGAGACCATCATGGACGATCAACAACGCCGCGATAACGGTATGGCGATGCGCCGCAAGGTGCTGGGCGATGCGTGGGTCGACAAGTCGATCAACAACAAGAATGCCTTCAATGCCGACTTCATCGATCTCATCACGCGCCATGCGTGGGGTGAGATCTGGACGCGGCCACACTTCGACGAGCGCACGCGCCGCGTACTGGTGATCGGCACCATGGTGGCGCTCGGCCAGTGGGATGAATTCCGCCTGCATGTGCGCGCGGCGCTGGCCGAAGGTGGTTTCACCCCGGACGATATCAAGGAAATACTGCTACAACAGGCGATCTATTGCGGCGTCCCCGCCGCAAATCACGCGGTCAAGGAAGCCGGAGCTGTGGTGCAAGAATTGGGGCTGTTGCAACGATAGCAGGTGCGCGCGGCTGAGCCGCCTCCGGCTTCGGTTGCTCGACCAGCATCAAGACCGAGGTGCCGAGCAACAACAGCAATTCGGTGGCGTGCAATTGCAGCGCCGCCTGTTCGTTGACCTGCGCCGCGCAGACCATGCTGATGAAACTGACGATGCTGGCGAGGCTGAGGCCGATCGCAAGAGGTTCGTCGCAGTTGCGGGTTTTCCGCGCCGAAGCGCGCACGACCATCACGGCGAACAATGCGAAGAAGGCGACGACCGTCAATTTGCTGAACGCCAGCAACCAGGCGAAACGAATCGTGACAAGCGGCGCGGCATGCAGATAATCGCTGATGAACATCGCCACCGCGACGTTGGGCCGCTCGAACAGGCCATGGACCGGCGCCATCACGATGCCGAACGCTGCGATCGCCCATACCGGGATGAAGTAACAAGCCAGCAGCACGCCGCTGAAGGTGCTGAGTCGCCAATGGGACATCATGAGGAACCTGCCTGTCGTTCGCACCGCATGAGAGAGAGGGTGCGTTTGACGCGAGGTAAGCTCCGTCAACTGCGAGCGGCAATCTAAACCATTTGTTTACCTTAACGGCGGCGCTGTTTTGGCCCGTTGCTGTGGATAACCGGCATGACGAAGCCCCGCCTCGCGGCGGGGCTTGTCAGTTCAATCCCTGCTACTGGCCGGACTTATGGCCCGGATCCTGCTGGCCCTGGCGACTCGGGTTCTGCTGATCGGGACGCGGATTGCCCTGCTGCTGCTGGCCCGGCTTCTGACCGCCGCCCTGCTGCTGGCCGGGCTTCTGACCGCCGGATTGATTCTGCTGGCCGGACTGGTTCTGATTCGACATGCGACGTCTCCTTTTTGTTGGACGCCCTAAACAACAAGCGAGAACGGGGGTTGTTTCAGCACGAGGCCGGTTCCGGCCTGATCTTTCCGTGGCGATTTGACGGCGAAGCCGAGACGGCCAGCGCAAGCCGGATGGCACCGCCATTGGCAAATCTTCCGTGTACAGCACGCCCGTGCGCGGTTGCCGCACCCTCTGGCCACTGTTAAAAATCGGCATATGGCGCAATATGCGTTAACCAGACGGGGCGACGTTTCGCGGCATAAGTGCAATCTGTGAGCGTTCCCGAACTGGATAACCAGGCTTGGGCAGGTTCGCGCTGAACGAGTGGCGCGACCACACCTCCGATCTTCAATCCCACCGCGGCGGCGAATGGATTATTTCCTCCAACAATTGATCAACGGCATCGTCCTCGGCTCGATCTACGGCTTGATCGCGATCGGCTACACGATGGTCTACGGCATCGTCGGCATGATCAACTTCGCCCATGGCGACATCTTCATGATCGGCGGCTTCATCGCGCTGATTACCTTCCTGATCCTGATCTCCATTGGCCTCACCGTCGTTCCGGTGATCTTGCTAATCGTGCTGCTGGTGTCGATGGCGGTCACCGCGCTGTATGGCTGGAGCGTCGAACGCATCGCCTATCGGCCGCTGCGGCAATCGTTCCGTCTTGCCCCGATGCTGTCCGCGATCGGCATGTCGTTCGTGCTGTCGAACTTCTCGCAGGTGGCGCAAGGCGCGCGCGTCAAGCCGGTGCCGCCGATCATCACTGGCGGCTACACGCTGCATGAGTCGGATGCCGGCTTCGCCGTGCAGCTCTCCAATGTACAAATCGTCGTCGTCGTGACGACCATCGTGCTGCTTGCCATTTTCACCTGGCTGGTCGCGCGCACGCGTTTCGGCCGCGACATGCGCGCGTGCGAGCAGGACCAGACCATGGCGGCGCTGCTCGGCGTCGATGTGGATCGCACCATCTCGATGACCTTCGTCATCGGCGCCGCGCTGGCTGCCGTCGCCGGCGTGATGTACCTGCTCTATTATGGGCTGGTCGATTTCTTCATGGGCTTCCTCGCCGGCATCAAGGCGTTCACCGCAGCCGTGCTCGGCGGCATCGGCTCGTTGCCCGGCGCCATGCTCGGCGGCCTCGCCATCGGATTGATCGAAACGTTGTGGTCGGCCTACTTCTCGGTCGAATACAAGGACGTCGCCGCGTTCTCGATCCTCATCATCGTGCTCATCTTCCTTCCGACCGGCCTGCTCGGCCGTCCGGAAGTCGAGAAAGTCTGACGGCCCGGCATGGCAACGCTCGCTACAGACCGGACATCGACGCAGCCCGCCTCAACCTTTGCCTTCATCCTTAAGAAAGCCGCGCTCAGCGCACTGGTCGCGCTTGGGCTGTTCTTATTGATGATCGGCATTCGCACCGAAGCAGGACCGTCCGGGCAGTTGATTTACTGGACGCGGTTCGGCGAACTCGCCGCTATCGTCGCGGCGGTATTCGTCGGCAGTATCGTCGTCGAGTTGCTGCGACAATGGTCCGGGCGCATCGGCATTGCCGCCACGCCCGCGCCATGGGTCGGCAGCGCGCTGGCCAAAATCGGCAAGCTGCTGGCACCCGCGCTCTTGATCTTCGCGCTGCTGGTGCCGGTGATCTTCTACAATCAGCGCTACCTGCTCGATCTCGGCATCCTCGTGCTGACCTACGTCATGCTCGGCTGGGGATTGAACATCGTCGTAGGCCTCGCCGGCCTGCTCGACCTCGGCTACGTCGCGTTCTATGCGGTCGGCGCTTACTCCTACGCGCTGCTGGCGCAAAGCGGCCTGCCGCTGCCGTATCTCACCGGCAGTTATCCGTTCGTCGCGGTCGATTTCCTGCAACTCGGCCCATGGGCGTTCTGGGTGCTGCTGCCGGTGTCGGGCCTGCTCGCCGCGCTGTGGGGCGTGCTGCTCGGATTTCCGGTGCTGCGGCTGCGCGGCGACTATCTCGCCATCGTCACGCTGGCATTCGGCGAAATCATCCGCCTCGTGATCCTCAACTGGCAAAGCCTCACCGGCGGTCCGAACGGCATCAGCGGCATTCCGCGACCGACCGTATTCGGCATACCGCTGACGCCGGGGCCCGATGGTCTCGCCGCCATGCTCGGCGTGCCGTTCTCGCCGACGCACCGGCTGGTGTTCCTGTTCTATCTGATCCTCGCACTGGCGCTGCTCACCAACTGGGTCGCGATCCGCCTGCGCCGCTTGCCGATCGGCCGCGCGTGGGAAGCCATGCGCGAGGACGAAGTCGCCTGCCGCGCGCTCGGCATCAACATCACGACGACGAAGCTGTCGGCCTTCGCGCTCGGCGCCATGTTCGGCGGTTTCGCGGGCGCGTTCTTCGCCACACGGCAAGGCTTCATCAGTCCCGAGTCGTTCACCTTCCAGGAATCGGCGCTGGTGCTGGCGATTGTCGTGCTCGGCGGCATGGGCTCGCAGCTTGGCGTCGCACTCGCCGCGCTGACCATGATCGGCGGCTTCGAACTGTTCCGTGGCCTCGACCAATACCGGATGTTGGTGTTCGGCGCCGTGATGGTGCTGCTGATGATTTGGCGGCCGCGCGGCCTCGTCGGCCATCGCGCGCCCAGCGTATTCCTGCATCATCGCACGACCATCGCCGCTGACATGGTGAAGGAAGGCCGCGGATGAGCAACGACCGCGACATCCTGCAGGTCGAGCATCTGTCGATGCGCTTCGGCGGCATCGTTGCGGTCAACGACCTGTCGTTCAGTGCGCAGCGCCGTCACATCACCGCGTTGATCGGCCCCAACGGCGCCGGCAAGACCACGGTATTCAATTGCATCACCGGCTTCTACCGCCCAAGCGGCGGCACGATGCATCTCACCCACGATGACGGCACGGAATACAAACTCGAAAAGCTGCACGACTTCCGCATTTCGAAAACCGCCAAGGTGGCGCGGACGTTCCAGAATATCCGGCTGTTTCCCGGCATGACGGCGCTGGAGAACCTGATGGTGGCGCAGCACAACCCGCTGATGCGCGCATCCGGCTTCACCTTTCTCGGTCTGCTCGGTGCGCCGTCGTTCCGCGACGCCGAGGCGCGCGCCATCGCCCACGCCCGCGACTGGCTCGATCGTATCGGCCTGGTCGAGCGCGCCGACGATGCCGCCGGCAATCTGCCTTACGGCGACCAGCGCCGTCTCGAGATCGCCCGCGCGATGTGTTCCGAACCGGCGCTGCTGTGCCTCGACGAGCCTGCCGCCGGTCTCAACGCCAACGAAAGCGCGGCGCTCAGCGAGTTGCTGCTGTCGATCCGGCAGGACTTCGGCACCTCGATTCTGCTGATCGAACACGACATGTCGGTGGTGATGGAAATCTCCGACCACATCGTCGTGCTCGACCATGGCGTCAAGATTGCCGACGGCGCCCCGCGCGCCGTGCGCGACGATCCGAAAGTCGTTGCCGCCTACCTCGGCGCGGACGAAGACGCCGCCACCGCGATCATGGAGGGCGGCTCGTGAGCACGATAACCACGCCCCTGCTCGCCATTCGCGGTCTGCGCGCGGCCTATGGCAAGATCGAAGCGCTGAAGGGTGTCGATCTCGATATCCAGCCCGGCGAGATCGTGGCGCTAATCGGCGCCAACGGTGCCGGAAAATCAACGCTGATGATGAGCATCTTCGGCCGCCCGCGCGCACGCGCCGGCCACATCACGTTCGACGGCCGCGATATCACCGGATTGGCGACGCACGAGATCGCTCGGCTGCGCATCGCGCAATCGCCGGAAGGACGCCGCATCTTTCCGCGCATGACGGTGGCGGAAAATCTGCAAATGGGCGCCGACGCCACGCCGGGCAGCGACGCCGTGCGCGCCGCCAGTCTCGAGCGCGTTCTGACGCTGTTCCCGCGCTTGCAGGAACGGCTGACGCAACGCGGCGGCACGCTCTCCGGTGGCGAGCAGCAGATGCTGGCGATCGGCCGCGCACTGATGAGCCGCCCGCGCCTGCTGCTGCTCGACGAACCGTCGCTCGGTCTCGCGCCGCTCATTACGCGGCAGATCTTCAACGCCATCCGCACGCTGAACCGCGAGGACGGACTGACCGTCTTGATCGTCGAACAGAATGCCAATCACGCGCTGCGGCTGGCGCATCGCGGTTACGTCATGGTCAACGGCCTGATCACCATGGCCGGAGCCGGACTGGAACTGTTGCAGCGACCGGAAATCCGCGCGGCCTATCTCGAAGGCGGCCGGCGGGTTTGATCGCTACGGCGCAAGCCCAAACCACGGCGACCAAGTGACGCGCCCACCAACCGCCACCGGTAGTAAAATTTGCTCATGACACCGGCGGCAAATCAGCCGACAATACCGCCGATTTGCCGCACCGGATCACCGAAACCGGACGCATTCCGCCACATCACCGCGAGGACCATTCGAATGAAACCATTGAAGCTGATCGGCCTGGCGTTCGGCGCATCGCTGGCGCTGTCAACCGCCGCACTCGCGCAGGACATCACCATCGCGGTCGCCGGTCCGATGACCGGCAGCGAAGCCGCCTTCGGACGCCAGTTGAAGAACGGCGCCGAACAGGCGATTGCCGATTTCAACGCTGCCGGCGGCGTGCTGGGAAAGAAGCTCGCACTGTTCGTCGGCGATGACGCATGCGATCCGAAGCAGGCCCGCTCGATTGCCGAGAAGGTCGCCAGCGCCGGCATGCCGTTCGTCGCCGGACATTTCTGCTCGTCGTCGTCGATCCCAGCATCGGAAGCCTATGCCGACGGCAACGTGTTGCAGATCACCCCTGCATCGACCAATCCGCTGTTCACCGAGCGCAAGCTGTGGAACGTGCTGCGCGTCTGCGGCCGTGACGACCAGCAGGGCATTGTCGCCGCCGATTACATTCTGAAGAACTTCAAGGGCAAGAACGTCGCCATCCTCAACGACAAGACGACGTATGGCAAAGGCCTCGCCGACGAAACCAAGAAGGCGCTGAACAAGGCGGGCTTCCAGGAGAAGATGTTCGAGTCCTACAACAAGGATGAAAAGGACTTCAACGCCATCGCCTCCCGGCTGAAGCGCGACAACATCGATCTGGTCTACATCGGCGGCTACCATCAGCAGGCCGGTGCGATCCTCCGCCAGATGCGCGCGCAGGGCATGAAGACGGTGATGATGTCCGGCGACTCGATGAACGACAAGGAGTTCGCCTCGATCACCGGACCGCTCGCTGAAGGCACGCTGTTCACCTTCGGTCCCGATCCGCGCAACAAGCCGACCGCCAAGGCCATCGTCGAGAAGTTCAAGGCCAAGGGCATCGATCCGGAAGGCTATACGCTCTACACCTACGCCGCGATGCAGTTGTGGCTCGATGCCGTCAAGCAGGCCGGCACCACCGATCCGCAGAAGGTGATGAAGGTCATCAAGGCCGGCACCTGGGATACGGTGCTGGGCAAGCTCGCCTTCGACGAGAAGGGCGACATCAAGGCCATCGACTACGTCGTCTACAAGTGGGACGACAAGGGCAACTACGCCGAGATCCAGCCGGGCAAGGGCACTTGATCTCCGCTAATCCAATCAGCCATCTCGACGCCCCGGTTCGCCGGGGCGTTTTGTTTTTATGGGGTTGAAACGGAACTGATACGGCATCGATGCACTGCGCCGCGACACCATCAGCGTCATGCCTGCGCTTGTCGCGGGTATCGACGTCTTTCCAGATTGCTCGGAAACCAAGACGTGGATGGAATAAATCTGGCCATGACGACCTTTTCGGCCGCGCTACCCGAAATTCGCCAGCGCCGGGAACGTCTCCAGCAGCCAGATGCTGATCCAGGTGATGGAGCCGGTGAGGAAACCGACACCGGTGAGGACCATCAGCACGCCCATCACCTTCTCGACGGTTACGAGATGACGCTTCATCCGCGCAAACAATTCGGAGAACTGCTCGATCATAAACGCGGCGATGAGAAACGGGATGCCAAGTCCGGCGGAATAGACCGCCAGCAGGCCGGCGCCCTTGGTCACGGTGGCCTCGGCGGCGGCGACCGAGAGGATCGCGGCGAGGATCGGCCCGATGCAAGGCGTCCAGCCGAACGCGAACGCCAACCCCATCAGATAGGCGCCCCACAGGCCGACCGGCCGGGGCATCGACAGACGCCCTTCCCGCATCAGGAAACTGATACGCGTCAGACCAAGGAAGTGCAGGCCCATGACGATAATGATGATGCCGGCGGCGATCGATAATTCCGCCGACCAGGCACGGATCAATCCGCCAATCAGACTGGCGCTGGCGCCGAGCGCGACGAACACCGTGGAGAAGCCGCAGACGAACAGCAACGCCGACAGCATCACGGCACGCTTGGACGCCGTCGTATCGTCAGTGTTGGCGACCTGCTCGATGGTCGCGCCAGTGAGATAGATCAGGTATGGCGGCACCAGCGGCAGAACGCATGGCGACAGGAAACTGATGAGGCCGGCGAGCAATGCGGCCGGCAAGGTGACATCGTGAAGCATGGGGCTAAATGCACTGCTCCGGCGGCGGGATGCAAGAGCCACGCGCGCGACCTGCGTGTTTGTGATCGGCGGTGATCGGGTTGACCGCGTTCCGATGGTACGGTCATCTGCACGGCAAAAGGGGATCCGTACGATGAACAACTTGCTTACCGATATCGCCGGCGTCCGCGTCGGGCACGCGCATGACGCGGCGCTGGCCTCCGGCGTCACCGCCATCGTGTTCGACAAGCCGGCCGTCGCCTCTCTCGACGTGCGCGGCGGCGGGCCGGGCACCCGCGACAGCGCCCTGCTCGATCCGGTCAACACCGTCGAGGGCATCGATGCGCTTGCGCTTGCCGGCGGCTCTGCATTCGGCCTCGATGCCGCCGGTGGCGTGCAGGCGTGGCTCGCGGAGCATGGCCGCGGCTTCAAGATCGCCGACGCGGTGATCCCCATCGTTCCCGGCGCCATCGTGTTCGACCTGCTGAACGGCGGCGACAAAGCCTGGGGCCGTTTCGCGCCCTATCGCGATCTCGGCTATGTCGCCGCCGCCGCGGCTAGCACGACCTTCGCGCTAGGCACGGTCGGCGCCGGTTACGGTGCAACGACGGTCAACTACAAGGGCGGACTCGGCTCCGCTTCAGCGGTGACGGCAGGCGGTGTGAAAGTCGCGGCGCTGGCCGTGGTCAATGCCGTCGGCAGCGTCACCGTCGGCGATGGGCCATGGTTCTGGTCAGGACCATTCGAGGTCGGCAACGAATTCGGCGGCCACGGCATGCCCGCGCAGTTCACCCCGGAGATGTTGGCGATGCGCGTCAAGGGCGCCGCGACGGCTACCGCCATCGAAAACACCACGCTGGTCGCGGTGGTCACCGATGCCATCCTCAACAAGGCGCAGGCCAAACGGCTGGCGATGCTGGCGCAAACCGGCTTCGCCCGCGCCATCTATCCGGTGCATGCGCCGCTCGACGGCGATCTGGTGTTCGCCGCAGCCACCGGCGTGAAACCGATCGATCCGCTTTATGGGCTTACCGAACTCGGCACGCTCGCCGCCAACACCGTGGCGCGCGCCATCGCGCGGGGCGTCTACGAGGCGACAGCGCTGCCGTTCGCGGACGCGCTGCCCGCGTGGCGGGATCGCTTCGCCAAACGCTAAGCGACAGCTATTCGCGCGAACGCGAATGCGATCAGGCGCTGACGGACAATGTCGACGTCGTGGACGCCGCGATCGCCTGCGCCTCGCGCTTGATGGCCTGCTCGACGAAATTGTACGACGACGTTGCCGCGCTCGCGGTGGACGACACCGCTGGCGTGGTCAGCGTCACCTTGGAGCCGTCGGCGTAGGTCAATGACGTCGTCGTCGAGCCATCGCTGTTGGTAGTCGTCGTGCTGCTGGCGCCGTCAAGCGCCTGCATCAGTGGATCGGACGAACCGCCATTCCCGGCACCGCCCGCGCGATGATGATGACCGTGACGCCCGCCCTTCAGCGATGACGACATCTCGCCGAGACTGACGGAGCCATCGCCGTTCTTGTCCATTTTGCCGAACACATCGTCGGCCTGCGCCAGATTGGTGCCGCCGGCGCCGAGCGCTTTCTCGAACTCCGACTTGCTGATCTGGCCGTTGCCGTCAGCGTCCAGCAGCGAGAACAGATCCTTCAGCGCCGCATCCCTGCTCGTCGACGACGTCGATGACGGTCGCTGGCCCTGCGCGGCAAGCAATGCCCCCAGCGTATCCGATGACAGGCTGCCGGAACGCGACGAGTTGCCGGTCGCGCCGATCTGGCTCGTACTGGTCTGGGTCGCCGCTGTGCTGAAAAAATCCGCCGTCCCGCCGCCCTGTGTCGGGTTGGCGGTCGTGGCCGATGCCGATTTTTTCGCTGTCAGCGATTGTAGCATGCCCAGCGCGGACGATACGGCCCCTAAAGCAAGCAACATGGAAAACTCCCGACCCCTGCCGCCCGAGGCGGCGCTACAACGACCGGTGTTGTCTGAGCAAATTTCGTGCCGATGCCCAAGTCACTGCAGCACAACGATTTCTTTGAGCCCGCATCCGCCGGATATCGGCAAATGATGCCGAAACAGGTGCTTGGGAACGGCATTTCTTGCCCGCCCCGGCGGTGCCAAAACAGCCTCTCACCCGCAGCCGCGCGATATGGCGGTGGGCAGCTCGAAATAGCCGTTTGCCCCCATCCCGCCTGCGTGTTACCCGACCCCTTTCCAGGTCGCGTCAACATTCGGAAAGTCACCATGTCCCAGCCATTTGCGTCACGGCCGCTGGTCATCGCTCCGTCGATTCTGGCGTCGGATTTCGCCCGGCTCGGCGAGGAAGTCCGGGCCGTCGATCAGGCCGGGGCCGACTGGCTGCACCTCGATGTCATGGACGGCCATTTCGTGCCGAACATCTCGTTCGGGCCGGACGTCATCAAGGCGATGCGGCCGCATTCGAAGAAGATCTTCGACACCCATCTGATGATCGCGCCGTGCGATCCGTATCTCGAAGCCTTCGCCAAGGCTGGCTGCGATCACATCACGGTTCACGCCGAGGCCGGTCCGCATCTGCATCGCTCGCTGCAGGCCATTCGCGCGCTCGGCAAGAAGGCTGGCGTGTCGCTCAATCCGGCGACGCCGCTCTCGGCCATCGAATACGTGCTCGACCTGGTCGATCTGGTGCTGGTGATGTCGGTCAATCCCGGTTTCGGCGGTCAGGCCTTCATTCCGGCGATGGTCAACAAGGTGACCGATCTGCGCGCCATGGTCGCCGGTCGCCCGATCGATATCGAAGTGGACGGCGGCGTGGTGCCGGATGTCGCGGCGCGGCTCGCGGCGGCCGGTGCCAACGCACTGGTTGCAGGCTCCGCCGTGTTCAAGGGCGGCACCATGCAGAGTTACAAGAGCAACATCGACGCCATTCGCCACGCTGCGGCGACGGCGCGCGGCGAGATGGTTTAGTTTGACCTCAGGGTGAGGAGACGGGCGAAGCCCGGCGTCTCGAACCATGAGAATGCGTTTCAAAGATTTGGCCATCCTGCGAGACGCGCTGCGCGCTCCTCAGGATGAGGCCAGTACAGAAGACAGACTAAGAGGCACGCAATGATCCCCCGTTACACCCGCCCGGAAATGGCTTCGATCTGGGAGCCGCAGACCCGCTTCAAGATCTGGTTCGAGATCGAGGCGCATGCGGCGGACGCGCTGGCCGAGCTTGGCGTCATTCCGAAGGACGCCGCCAAGACGATCTGGGCCAAAGCCAAGGATGCGGTGTTCAATGTCGAACGCATCGACGAAATCGAGCGCGAGACCAAGCATGACGTCATCGCCTTCCTGACGCACCTCGCGGAAATCGTCGGCCCCGAAGCGCGCTTCGTGCATCAGGGCATGACCTCCTCCGACGTGCTGGACACCTGCCTCAATGTGCAGCTCACCCGCGCCGCAGACATTCTCATCGCGGATGTCGACCGGCTGCTCGCGGCGCTGAAAAAGCGCGCATTCGAACACAAGATGACACCGACCATCGGCCGCTCGCACGGCATCCACGCCGAGCCGGTGACGTTCGGTCTCAAGCTGGCCTACGCCTACGCCGAATTCTCCCGCGCCAAGGAGCGCCTGATCGCGGCACGCAAGGAAGTCGCCACCTGCGCCATCTCCGGCGCCGTCGGCACCTTCGCGCAGATCGATCCGCGCGTCGAAGCGCACGTCGCCAAGGCGATGGGTCTGGTGCCGGAGCCGATCTCGACGCAGGTGATCCCGCGCGACCGTCACGCCATGTTCTTCGCCACGCTCGGCGTCGTCGCCTCGTCGATGGAGCGCATCGCCATCGAAATCCGCCATCTGCAGCGCACCGAAGTGCTCGAGGCCGAGGAGTTTTTCTCCGAAGGCCAGAAGGGCTCGTCGGCTATGCCGCACAAGCGCAACCCGGTGCTGACCGAAAACATCACCGGCCTCGCCCGCATGGTGCGCGCTTACGTAACGCCGGCGCTGGAAAACGTCGCGCTGTGGCATGAGCGCGATATTTCGCACTCGTCAGCGGAACGCATGTTCGGCCCCGACGCCACGGTGACGCTCGACTTCGCACTCAACCGTCTCGCGGGCGTGATCGAAAAGCTGCTGATCTACCCGGCCAACATGCAGAAGAATCTCGACCGGCTCGGCGGCCTGGTGCACTCGCAGCGCGTGCTGATCGCGCTGACCCAGAAGGGCGCCAGCCGCGAGGACAGCTACAAGCTGGTCCAGCGCAACGCGATGCCGGTGTGGCGCGGCGAAGGCGACTTCCAGACGCTGCTGAAAAAAGACCCCGACGTGAAGAAGTATCTCACCGACGACGAGATCGCGGAGAAGTTCGACCTCGGCTATCACCTCAAGCACGTCGATACGATCTTCAAGCGGGTGTTTGGAGCAAGCTGACACAATGAGCGTCGTCACCGCGGTCAGCCTGAGCAAGGGACATCACTTCAGCAAGCCGAACGCGCTGGAGATCCGATTGCTGGCCGGGCTGGGCGTGGCCGGCGACGCGCATATGGGCGTCACGGTGAAGCATCGCGCCCGCGTGATGCGCGATCCGACGCAGCCGAACCTGCGACAGGTTCACCTGCTGCACGAGGAATTGCTGGACGAACTGCGCGACAAGCAATTCGTCGTGAGACCCGGCGAACTGGGCGAGAACATCACGACGCGCGGCATCGATCTGTTGGGGCTGCCGGTCGGCACACGATTGCATCTGGGCGAATGCGCTGTTGTCGAGGTCACTGGCCTGCGCAATCCCTGCGTGCTGATCGATCGATTCAAGCAAGGCGTGATGGCCGCGACCTTAGACAGGGATGCCAACGGCAACCTGATCCGCAAGGCTGGAGTCATGAGCGTGGTTGTCGTCGATGGCGATGTCCGCCCCGGTGATCCGATCCGAATCGAATTGCCGGACGGTCCGCACCAGCCGTTGAAGCCGGTGTGAGTTAATTACTCTATCGTCGCCCCTGCGCAGGGACGACGCTGCGTTGTTAAACTCACCCCGCCTCGCCGCTCACCATCCGCGCGGTGACCCGGTCACGCTTGATGAAATGGTGATAGAGCGCCGCCAGAACGTGCACCGCGATTAGCGCGGTCAACAGATAGGCGAGCCAAATATGCCAGTTCTCGTAGAAGCCAGCATCGGCACGATTTTCCGAGGTGAACTGCGGCACGCGAAATAGCCCGAACCAGTCGGCGTAATCCGGCTTGTGCGCGCCGGAATGCGCCCAGCCGAGCACGGCAACAAGGATGGTAACGACATAAAGCGAGGCATGGCCGATACGAGCGGCAATTCGCTCCCAGGCGGGCGTGTCCACCGGCAGCGCCGGGGTTGGATTGATGCCGCGCCAGATCAGGCGCGCCACCATCAACAGCAGGACGACGTAGCCGATATCGGCATGGATCGACCGATGGAAGAACTTATCAGGCCGGGGCGCCATGTGGTTCATCCACCAGCCGTAGGCCAGCATGCCGATGATGGCGAGGCCGAGACCCCAATGAAATAGCCGGGCAAGACTTCCCCAGCTTCGGTCGGAATTTTGGATCATCGAAGACCGTCGTTATCGTTTCGAACCCCACGAAGGCCACGAGTTGAGGCTTTCGGCAAGCCATAGGGCGACGCAAAGGCCGGATTGGCATCTGGAATCCTTCCAGACTAATTTTAGCGCCAGGCCACGGGCGGCTTCCTTATCGCCGCCGCAATGACAACCCACTGGTAACCGGATTGGGGTACAGTCGTAGCGTGCGGAACAATCCCACCATTCTTGTCTTTGATTCGGGCCTCGGCGGCCTCACCGTGTTGCGAGAGATCGTTCGGACGCGGCCGGATGCGCGCGAGATCTATGTCGCCGACGACGCCTATTTCCCCTACGGCCAGCATAGCGAAGACGAGATCATTGCCCGCGTGGTCCCGCTGATCGGCGACCTGATCGCGACGCATAAGCCCGATCTCGCCGTCATCGCCTGCAACACCGCCTCGACGCTGGTGTTGAGCCACCTCCGCGCGGCTTACGACGTGCCTTTCGTCGGGACTGTCCCGGCCATCAAGCCAGCATGCGCGCGGTCAAAAACCCGCCGCGTCTCGGTGCTCGGTACCCTCGGCACGGTCAAACGCGAATACACCCAGGCGCTCATCCGGGATTTCGCCCGCGACTGCGAGGTCAAACTGGTCGGCTCGGCACGTCTTGCGGCATTGACCGAGGCGGCCTTGAACGGCGAGACCATCAGCGACGGCGACATTCTTGCGGAGATCGCTCCCTGCTTCGTCGATGGCGCGTCGCGGACCGATACCGTGGTGCTGGCTTGCACGCACTATCCGCTGTTGCTCGACAGGCTGGTTCGGCTCGCTCCCTGGCCGGTCGAATGGATCGATCCGGCGCCGGCCATCGCCCGGCGTGTCGCCGATCTGCTTGGCCCCCAGCGCCCCGACAGTTCATCGCACGGCGATACGCGGCTGATTTTTACCTCGGGCAGGCAGCATCCTGCGGCGGAAGCGCTGGTGCACTCGTTCAGCCAGCCCGTGACGGCCGTGGCCTGAGGCAGACTTCCCTCGCGATGAGCGGGCTGTTAGCCTCGCTCATCCATTGGGAGGAAATGATGATCAAGAAAATCTTGCTTGGGCTGGGCGTGGTTTCGTTCGCGTTGGCTAGTACGGCGATCGCGCAACAGGGCGGCATCAAGCGCACGCCGTTGCAGAAAATCGAATTCCCGGACAAATACGTCACCGTGACCGGAATTGCCGAAATTCCCGGCGGTGGGTCGGCGGGTCGCCATACCCATCCGGGCATCGAGACCGGCTATGTACTCGAAGGCGAGACCGAACTGCTGATCGACGGCAAGCCACCGCTGCAGCTCAAGGCCGGCGATTCCTACTCGATCCCCGCCGGCGCGGTTCACGACGCCAAGGTGCATGAAGGCAAACACCTGAAAATACTCGGGGTTTACGTCGTCGAGAAGGACAAGCCGCTGGCGTCTCCGGCGAAATAATCCGTATCCGAAACTAGCATATGGTCCGCTGATCCGTGCTAGATCAGCGGACATGCAACCCAATGGCCGGGTTCGCGTTGACTATGCATGCGAGATAACAGGTAGACGATGCGCGGGACGGTTCGACGAATTTCGCCGCCGCGCCAGTTCATCATCGACCTGATGCGCGCGTCGATAGGCGTGCCGTTCGTCTCGCTCTGCCGCACGCTCGATGTCAGCCGATTGGCCGAAACCCGCGAGATCTCGCCGGTCCGTATCGGCTGGGCCGCGCTCTTCACCAAGGCCTTCTGCATTGTCGCGCGGGACGAGCCGGTGCTGCGTACGCTTTATCTGAAATGGCCGTGGCCTCATTTCTATGAACTGCCTCGCAGCGTCGGCATGGTGGCCATCGCCCGCCGTGACTTCGGCGAGGACTGCATTCTTCCACACCGGATCGGCACCGCGGACCGCCTGACGCTGGCGCACATCGACGCGGACATCCGCCACGCGCAGACCGCACCGATTGCCGACGTTCCGCCGTTCCGCAAGATGATCCGCACCACGCTGCTGCCCTGGCCGTTGCGGCGGCTGGTCTGGAGCTTTGGCCTCAACGTCGGACGGCAGCGCGCCAACTATTTCGGCAGCTTCGGTATCACATCGGTCTCGGCCTTCGGTCCCGGCGAGTTGCATGCCATCAGCCCCGGCCCCTACGTCCTGACCTACGGCGCGCTCACTCCGGACCGGACGATCGACGTGATGATCCGCTGGGACCACCGGATCACGGACGCGGCGAAGATCGCCAGCGTGCTCAGCCAGCTGCAACATGTCCTCAATACCGCGATGGTGGACGAATTGCTGGCAGACCGGCCGTCCTGCGCGCCGGAACGGGCTGTTTTGGCCGCGAGCTGAGGGAAACCGCGCAATAATCGGCCAAATTCAGCGATTCAGCACCAAAAGCGGCCGTTTCGTTTGACATTGCAGGCCATTCTCCCTAGAAAACGCCTGCTCGCGGGCCGGTTTCGGCCCGCTTTGCGTTTCGCGACCCGTGGTCCTCCCCTTAAGCTTTAAGGACGGACCTGTCGGCTCCGGGAAATTCCCGGCGCATAGGAGGGCGCGTTTCCTCAACCTTGAACTCATAGAGGACGCGATGACAAAGCGTGCAGAAGCCAAATACAAACTCGACCGCCGTATGGGCCAGAACATCTGGGGCCGCCCGAAGAGCCCGGTCAACAAGCGTGAATACGGTCCCGGCCAGCACGGCCAGCGCCGCAAGGGCAAGCTCTCCGACTTCGGCACGCAGCTCCGCGCCAAGCAGAAGCTCAAGGGCTACTACGCCAACATTTCCGAGCGCCAGTTCTACGCCATTTACGTCGAAGCGACCCGTCTCAAGGGCGATTCCGGCGAAAACCTGATCGGCCTGCTCGAGCGACGTCTCGACACCGTCGTCTACCGCGCCAAGTTCGTGTCGACGATGTTCGCCGCGCGTCAGTTCATCAACCACGGCCACGTCAAGGTGAACGGCCGCCGCGTCAACATCGCCAGCTACAAGCTGAAGGTCGGCGACGTCGTCGAGGTCAAGGAAGCCTCGAAGCAGCTTGCGATCGTACTGGAAGCCAATCAGCTCGGTGAACGCGATGTACCGGACTTCCTCGAAGTCGATCACAACAAGCAGACCGCCAAGTTCACCCGCATTCCGCTGCTCTCCGACGTGCCGTTCGCGGTACAGATGGAGCCGCATCTGATCGTCGAATTCTATTCGCGCTGATCCAGCGTCTCATCGTTCGATTACGAAAGGCCCCGGTTTTGCCGGGGCCTTTTTATTTGCGTAAGATGGCAAGCTGAATTCTCACAAAGCAATCGCAATGACCTACACCCCTGCCCCGCGCGACCCGAAGCTGCCGCCGATCCGCATCAATCTACTGTCCGACACGCAAACGCGCCCGACAGCCGCGATGCGCGAGGCGATGGCGCGTGCCGAAGTCGGCGACGAACAGATCGGCGACGATCCCACCGTCAATCTGCTGTGCGAACGCGTCGCCGCGCTGCTCGGCAAGGAGGCTGCGGTATTCATGCCCTCGGGCACCATGTGCAACGTCGCAGCGACGCTGGCGCATTGCCGTCCCGGCGATGAAATCCTCGCGCAGACGACGGCGCACATCATCGCGCGCGAAGGCGGCGCGCATGCGGCGCTTGGCGGTTTCCAGATCACGCAACTGCCCGGCGACGACGGACAGTTCACGCTCGAGACGTTTCGCGCGGCGCTGCATCCACCGACACGTTATCAGCCACCGCAGACCCTCGTCAGCGTCGAGCAGACCGCCAACATCGGCGGCGGCACGATCTGGAAGCAAGACGTCCTGAATGGTGTCACCGAATTGGCGAAGGCGCACGGCCTGATCACGCATATGGACGGCGCACGCCTGCTCAATGCCTGCGTCGCCACCGGCATCAGCGCACGCGACATGTCGGCCGGATGGGACTCGGTGTGGATCGATTTCAGCAAGGGATTGGGGACGCCAATTGGCGCGGTGCTGGCCGGATCGCGCGACTTCATCGATCAGGTCTGGCGCTGGAAACAACGCCTCGGCGGCGCGATGCGCCAGGCCGGCATCTGCGCGGCGGCCTGCGTCCACGCGCTGGATCATCACGTCACGCGATTGGCCGACGATCACGCCAACGCGCGAACGCTGGCACGCGGCCTGTCGCAAATCGCCGGCATGCAGGTGCAGCAGCCGGAGACCAATCTGGTGTTCTTCGATCCGGCCGATGCCGGGATGACCGGCGACAAGCTCGTTGCCGCGCTGGGACAACGCGGTATCTTGCTGGCGACGATGGAGGGGCGCATTCGCGCCTGCACGCATCTCGACGTGACGGGCGCGATGATCGAGGAGACGATGACCGCAGTGCGCGAAATCCTGCGCACTGCGTAAATTCACCACCACCCGTCCCGATGCCTCAGGGCAGCAATGCCTCATACACCAGCTTCTTCAGCTCACGCTGAATGCGCTGTCGCTCGGTCGGGGTCAGCTCCATCAGCAGGAAAAACATGTCCTGCTTGGGGTCGATCACGAAGTACGAACCTCCGGCGCCATCCCACTTCAACTCGCCAAGCGAGCCCGGCGGCGGCGGCTTGGCATTGCCGGGATCGGTACGGACGCCGAAGCCGAGACCGAAGCCAAAGCCATCGCCAGGGAAATAGAAGTAGTCGCGCTCGACGCCGGATTTCGGTCCGATTTGATCGGTGGTCATTTCCTTGAACGCCGCCGGGCTCAGATACTGCTTGCCGTCCAGTGACCCTTTATTGAGGATCATCCGCACGAACTGCGAGAAATCGGCTGCCGTCGACACCATGCCGCCGGTGCCGGCCTCGCGCTTCCGCACCACGTCGGGGCTATAGACGGTATAGCCTACGCGGAAATTGTCATCTTTCAGCACCGGTCGAGCGATGAGATCGCGCTTCGCCGGATCGGTAATGTAGAAACCGGTGTTCACCATCCCCAAGGGGCCCAGCAACCGTTCTTTCTCGAATTGATAGAGTGATTTTCCGGACACCACTTCGATGACACGGCCGAGAATATCGGTCGAGTGACCATAATCCCAAAGCGTCCCGGGCTGTTCTTGCAGCGGCAGCCGCGCGATACGTTCCGCGAACTCGGCGTTGTCGATATTGCCGTCGAAAATGTTTGCGTTGGCATAGGTCTTACGGACCAGACTATCGCCGTAAAATCCGTAGGTGATGCCGGAGGTGTGACGCATCAGATCGAGAATGGTGATCGGCCGTTGCAGCGGCACCAGCTCCAATTTCAAGTCGCCATTCTCGGTTTTCTTCTCGACGCCGACCTTCACGTCCGCAAATGATGGAATGTATTTCGACACTGGATCGCTCAATGCGAGCTTGCCTTCGTCGATCAGCATCATTGCCGTGACGCTGGTGATCGGCTTTGTCATCGAGAAGATGCGAAAGATCGTGTCCGGTGTCATCGGCTCCTGGGTCGCAACATCGCGAACGCCGAAGAAGCGCGAATAGACCGGCTTTCCGTGCTGTTCGATCAGCACAATGGCGCCAGGAATTTTGCCTTGCGCGATTTCGTTACGAAAGAAATCATCGATACGCGCAAGCTTCTCCTGCGAGAACTTCGCGCCGGGCGGAATGTCGAATGTACCTTCCGCGGATGCAGGAAGCGGCACGGCCGCCAGCATCAAGGCTCCCAATGCCAACAGTCGAATCCTCTGCAAACGGCTCATAGGCACGGCTCCAGTTGTTTCCTTGCGGGCAAGATGATGCCGCCGGGGTCGCTTATCAAGTGGGGCGGAGCGCCAACACCTGCCGATGCAGCACGGCGCTGGGTTCTGAGAAGCAGCAAAAGACGATCCGGCGCGGCGTGGGGACATTGGCGGCGGCGTCAATTGCCGTGGTCACGGCAATGGTTGCGGCGCGGTCGGCGGGGAAACGATAGACGCCGGTCGAAATGGCCGGAAATGCCAGCGATGTGACATCATGCGCTGCAGCCAGCGCCACCGCCCTGCGGTAGCAGGACGCCAGCGCGGCGTCCTCATTCTGGCCGCCACCATGCCAGACCGGACCGACAGCATGAATAACGTGGCGCGCAGGCAATCCGTAACCGCCGGTGAGCTTGGCATCGCCGGTCGCGCAGCCGCCGAGTGTTCGACACTCAGCCAGCAGCTCGGGGCCCGCCGCGCGGTGGATCGCGCCGTCGACTCCACCACCGCCCAACAGCGAAGTGTTCGCCGCATTGACGATAGCATCGACGCGCAATGTCGTGATATCGGCGACGACGACCTCGAAGGTCGCCGCGCCGATCGATCGCGTAAATAACGTCAGGCCGAGGCCGGGGCGCTGAGCGTGATGCCCTTTTCGGCGAACAACTTCTGCAGTTCACCCGCCTGGAACATCTCGCGCACGATATCGCAGCCGCCGATGAACTCACCCTTGACGTAGAGCTGAGGGATGGTCGGCCAGTTCGAATAGGTCTTGATGCCGTTGCGCAGGTCGGTGGAGTCCAGCACGTTGAGGCCCTTATAGCCGACGCCAACGTGATCGAGGATCTGGACCACCTGGCCCGAGAACCCGCACTGCGGGAATTGCGGCGTGCCTTTCATGAACAGCACGACGTCGTTCGACTTCACTTCATTCTCGATGAATTGCTCAATGCTCATATCCACGTCCTTTTGCGGCACCGCCCGCGCGCACCTCCGGCGAGCTCCCCGCTTGTCATATATGTAGCCTGAAACGGCGATTCATCCCAAGTAAAATGACAAAGAGGTAACTGCCGCACGGCCTAAACATCTGCTTTTCGGGACATTTTCGGCCCCTTTGGCGCTGGTTGCGGTCAATCTTGCCGGCAACCCTTTATACCGGCCACCGGCACGCCTATCTTGGAAGACCGCCCGCCGCAGCAGGGTTTTCTTCGGAACCTATGCGCCGGTGCATCGTTTTTCCCGAAACCCGGAGATGCTCGTGACGAACACTCTAACCGCTACAGCGGCGACGGCGGCTCCGGGCGTTGCGCCGTATCGCCAGTCCGGTTTGCTGCGCGAACGTCTTATCGAGGCGTTTTCGGCGGTCCGGGCGGAGACGGAACAGAGGGCCGCGCCGCTAAGTCCCGAGGATCAACTCATCCAGTCGATGCCGGACGCCAGCCCGGCCAAATGGCACCGTGCGCATACCACCTGGTTCTTCGAGCAGTTCCTGCTCGGACCACATTGTCCCGGATACCGGCCCTTCCATCCCGATTACGCCTTCCTCTTTAACTCCTATTACGTCAGCGCCGGTCCGCGCCATGCACGCGCCCAGCGCGGCCACCTCACGCGCCCCAGCGCCGACGACGTGACGCAATATCGCCAATACGTCGACGCTGCGATGATTGCCTTTCTCCGCCAGGCCGACAAAGCAACGCTGGCTGACCTTGCGCCGTTGATGGAGGTCGGTCTCAATCACGAACAACAGCATCAGGAGTTGATGCTGACCGATATCCTCCACGCCTTTGCGCAGAACCCGATCCCACCGGCCTACGACACGGCGTGGCAAGCGCCGATCGCAACACGAGACGGCGAAGACTGGATCAAGCTCAACGAAGGCATTCACAGCATCGGCCATGCCGGCGAGACTTTTCACTTCGACAATGAAAAGCCGGTGCATCGCGTCCTAGTCGGTCCGGTCAACATCGCCCGCAATCTCGTGACCAACAGCGAATGGCTGGCGTTCATGACCGACGGCGGGTATCGCACCGCGACCCTGTGGCTGATGGATGGCTTCGCCAAGGCTTCCGAAGAGATATGGAATGCGCCCGGTCATTGGCACATGGTCAATGGCGCGTGGCACGTGATGACGCTCGGCGGTTTGCGCCCCGTCGACCCCGATGCACCTGTCTCCCACGTCAGCTACTATGAGGCCGACGCCTTCGCGCGCTGGGCCGGCAAGCATCTGCCGACCGAGATGGAATGGGAAGTCGCGGCGCGCTCCGGCCAGCTCAACGATGCGTTCGGTATCGTCTGGCAATGGACCCGCAGCGCTTACGCGCCCTACCCAGGCTATCGCGCCGTCGAGGGCGCGCTCGGTGAATACAACGGCAAGTTCATGGTCAATCAACTGGTGCTGCGCGGCTCGTCGCTGGCAACGCCGGCTGGCCATAGCCGCCTGACCTATCGCAACTTCTTCTATCCACATCACCGCTGGCAGTTCACCGGACTGCGTCTCGCTGATTACGGCGACTAATCCATAGCTATCCGCGCGCTTTACAAAGCGCCTAGGAGATCATGATGAACGTGCATGCATCCGCATTGGCAAAAGGCCAGCAGCTCGATCCGCAAACGTCGGCCTTCGCGACAGACGTGCTGGACGGTCTGGCAAAGCAGCCGAAGCAATTGTCGCCGAAGTATTTTTACGACGTCACCGGCTCCGAGCTGTTCGAACAGATCACCGTGCTGCCGGAGTATTATCCGACACGCACCGAACTGGGCATTCTGCGCGATAGAGGCGCGGAGATCGCAGCCATCCTGCCTCCGCATGCCGCCCTGATAGAATTCGGAGCCGGCGCCACCACCAAGGTCCGGCTGTTGCTCGAGCAATGCTCCTTCGACGCCTATGTGCCAGTGGATATTTCCGGTGAGTTTCTCAATGCACAGGCTCGCGCCCTGCGGCAGGATTTTCCCGATCTGCTGATCCATCCGGTCACGGCGGATTTCACGTCGCCGTTCGAACTGCCCGAAGCCGTGGCGGCCATGCCGAAGGTCGGTTTCTTTCCCGGTTCGACGATCGGCAATTTCGAGCCGCATGAAGCTTGCGGCTTCCTGCGCAGTGCGCGCCAGATTCTCGGGCCGGGCGCGTTGATGCTGGTCGGTGCGGACCTCGAGAAGGATGAACGCGCGCTTTACGCCGCCTACAACGATGCCGCGGGCGTGACCGCGCGCTTCAACCTCAACCTGCTGGTCCGGATCAATCGCGAGCTCGGCGGCAACTTCGACCTGTCAGCCTTCACCCACCGCGCTATCTACAATCGCGAACGGCATCGCATCGAAATGCATCTGGTCAGCCGCAAGCCACAGACCGTTCGCATTCTCGGAAGGAATTTCACATTTCGTACCGGCGAAAGTATCCACACCGAAAATAGCTACAAATACAGCCTCGATCGCTTCAGAACGCTGGCGAAAGGCTCCGGCTGGCAACCGCGCGCGTCGTGGACCGACGCCGACGGATTGTTCTCGGTTCACGCGCTGGTGGCGTCCGAGTGATGTTTGGACATGACAGGTTTGTTCGAACCACCGAGTGACCTGGTCTCCCACACCGCAACGATCAACATGATCAACGTCGTCGTCGTCGCGAGCATCAGCGGCGTCAAAGCGGTCGCAAACGGAATCAGAACGATCAGCAGCCCAATGCCGACCAGATGCGACAGCTGGAACTGGCCGCGAATGCTGTGCTTGAACAGGATCACACCGACCAGATAGAGCAGCGGGCCGCCGATTAGGGTCAGCATTTCCTTCGGGCCGGAATGCCCCAGCGGATGTGCGAGCACCACCTCGTCACCCACCGCCGACACCACGATGCCGGCGACGATCGGCAAATGCAGGTAGGTATAGGCCAGCCGCGCCAGCCGGCCGGAATCTTCCGCGTGTGAAATATGTTCGGCACCGGCTTCGGCGCCGATATGGAAATACACCCACCACATCGCAATGCTACCGATCAGCGCCACGACGAACGCCGCGACAGTCGGCAGCGTCCATGCCGCTTCGCTGAACGTCGCCCCGGTCACCACGATGGATTCTCCGAGCGCGATGATGATGAACAGCGCGCAACGCTCCGCCATATGTCCGCCTTCGACCGTCCAGTCCTGGATGGTCGAGGCGCCAAGGAGGGGCAAGCGAAACCGCATCGCCGGCCCGCTATACTCGATCGCGAGCGCCAGCAGCCAGAGCGCGATCCGCACAGCACCGTCGGCGAAGCCACCGGCGATCCAGAACACGCCGCTAGCCACGAGCCAGATCAGGATGCGGAGGAAGTTGCGGCGCGGCCCGGTATCGGAGGCCGGCATCGCGAACAGGAAGAATAACGTGCGACCGACCTGCATCACGGCGTAAGCGAGCGCGAATACCAATCCGCGATCGCCGAAGGCTTTCGGAATCGACGTCGAGAGCAGCAGCCCGACGATCATCAGGCCGAACATCATGACGCGCACCGGCGTCTGTTCGGGATCGAGCCAGTTGGTAATCCAGGAGGTGTAGACCCACACCCACCAAACGGCGCACATCAGGATGCCGACCTGCAACGCGCCGAGCGGCGTGAAATGCGCGAGCAGCGTGTGCGAGATCTGGGTGATTGCGAAAACGAAAACGAGGTCGAAGAACAGTTCGACGTAAGTCACCCGGTTGTGTTGATGCGGTTTGCGGACACGCAGCAGGGAGCCGTTCCGCATCTCCACCATCCGTCACCTAATCCCGTTGGTCCGCCCCCGGCACCGCCGCCGCTACTCCGGCACGCCGGTCTGCAACGCCAGCGCGTGCAGCACGCCGCCCATTTGTCCTTGCAACGACTTGTAGACGGTCTGGTGTTGCTGGACGCGTGACTTGCCACGGAACGATTCCGAGATAACGGTCGCGGCATAATGGTCCCCGTCACCGGCGAGGTCGCGAATCGTGACTTGCGCGTCGGGGATCGCGGCTTTGATCATGGCTTCGATATCCCGAGCATCCATCGGCATTTTTGATCTCCAAACAACCTTCGAGCTTCGTCCCGCGGCCTGAACCGGGGTCTACTCAGTTGGACTCAAGAATACTATATCCCATCCGTCTTCAATAGCCTGTCCGGATATCCCCAACTGTCGCATGCGACGTAACGAGGCTCGCTGATGAAAACCCCCGGCCCCGACCACCCGATCACCATCACGCCCAATCGCAAGCGTATCCGCGTCTCGGTCGGCCAGACCGTGATCGCGGACACAACCCGTGCGCTGACGTTGAAGGAAGCGACCTATCCGGCGGTGCAGTATATCCCCCGCGGCGATGCCAGCATGGCCGATCTGGTTCGCTCCGGCCGGGTAACCCATTGTCCCTACAAGGGCGACGCCAATTATTACAGCATCAAGACCGACGGCCAGTTCATCGCCGACTCGATCTGGACCTATGAAACGCCCTATCCGGCCATGGCCGAAATCGCGGGCTACCTTGCATTCTACCCGGACAAGGTGGCTATCGAGGAGTTGCCGGGCGATTGAACGACCGCCCGCGCCAGCCGCGCCGAAGAGCCGGCGCGGCTGGCCTGAGCTAGGCTCGAAAGATCGTCAGGCCCAGTATAAGCAACACGAGGAAGATGACGACGAAGATGTAAAACAGCACGCGGGCGACATCCGCCGACGCGGCCGACACCCCCGTGAAGCCGAGAAGACCGGCGACAATCGACACCACCAGAAAGATCAATGCCCACTTGAGAATACTCATCCGCTGTCCTCCAGACACCTGATGCGATAACAATCTGCCGGGAACTTGGTTCCCGATCGAACGATTGCCGGGCCGGCCGATTGCAGGAGTTCTCATGAAATCGATTGCCCATTCCGCTCCCGAAATTGGTCATGAGGCAACACCGCGAGCTGCGGCGCGCAACAACGCCGTCGACCGCGCCCGAACGTTTCTCACCATCATCGTGCTCATCCACCATGCGGTGATCCCCTACACCTACTTCGGCCATACCGACCCCAAGTCGTGGCTCGGCTTCGATATGATCGTGCTAGCCACCGACAGCTTCTTCATGGCGATGTTCTTTTTCCTGTCGGGGTTGTTCGTCTGGCCAAGTCTCGCGCATCGCGTCACCGGCGCCTTTGCGCGCGACCGGCTGATCCGGTTGGGGGTGCCGTTCGTTGTCGCCGCGCTGACCGTGATACCGATCGCCTATTACGCCCTCGCGTTGCAGGAACACACCGACCTCAGCTTCAGCGAATTCTGGTGGAAGACAGTGACCGTCGGCCCGTGGCCGAGCGGTCCGGTCTGGTTCGTCTGGGTGCTGCTGGTGTTCGATATCGTGGCCGGCGTGCTGTACCGACTCAATACGCACAGCCTCGACCGGATCAACAAGCTGTCGCTCAGCAGTTGCGACGCACCAGTCAAGTTCTTCCTGTTTCTCGTCGCGGTGACGGCGATCGTCTACGTGCCGTCGCGCCTTTACTACGGACCGAGCTACTGGTTCGAGTTCGGCCCGTTTTCGGTGCAGGCCAGCCGCGTGCTGCTCTATGCCGCCTATTTCTTCATCGGCGCCGGCATCGGCGTAGCGAATTTCAGCAATGGCGTTTTGGGCGCCGATGGGCAGTTGGCAAAAAGCAGCGGATGGGGTTGGGCAGCCCTGACTCTTGTGCCCTACTGTCTGCTATGGGGCCTGATTTACATCAAGCGCGAGATCCTCGGCAATCCGGACGACCTGCCAACATGGTATGAAGCCAGCTACAGCATTTTCTTCGTCGTTTTCAGCGCAGCGATCACCTTCGCGATCCTGGCTTACTTCCTGCACTACAAAAAGACCGGCCGGAGCATGCTCGATCCGCTGCAGCATGACGCTTACGGCATGTTCCTGGTGCACTATCCGTTCGTGCTGTGGATTCAGTACTGGATGTTCGATTTCGATTGGCCGGCCATCGTCAAGGCGCTGGTCTCGTTCGTGTTGACGTTGCTCCTGAGCTGGGCGGCCACCGCCGCCCTGCGCAAGATACCGGGTTCACAACACGTGCTTTAGTTTTTGCCGGCCATATAATCCGGCAGCCAGCTTTCGAAGCCGCTGCGCAGCGCCTCGACTTTCACCGGCCTCTCGCCGGCGATGGCAATGGCGTCGCCGCCGGTCTTGCCGATCTGAACGCACGGCACTTCAACGGCTTTCAGCTTGCTCAGCACGCCCAGCAGATCGGAATCGCGAACCGTAACGACGTAGCGCGCCTGGTCCTCACCGAACCACCACGCATGCGGCACGATTGCAGCCGGCGGCGCGTCGAGATGTGCGCCGATGCCGCTGGCCATCGCCATCTCCGCCAGCGCGATCAACAGACCACCGTCTGAGAGGTCGTGCACAGCGGTTGCGGTGCCCGCATGGATCATGCCGCGCACGACATCGCCGTTGCGTTTCTCGGCGGCGAGATCGACCGGTGGCGGCGCACCCTCTTCGCGCCCGCAGACGTCGCGCAGATAGACCGACTGACCGAGCCAGCCCTGCGTGTCGCCGATCAACAGGATCGCCTGACCTTCCGCCTTGAACGCCAGCGTCGCCGACTTGGTGAAATCGTCCAGCAGTCCGACGCCACCGATCGACGGCGTCGGCAGAATGCCGCGGCCGTTGGTTTCGTTGTAGAGCGAGACGTTGCCGGACACGACCGGGAAATCCAGTGCGCGGCAAGCTTCCCCGATGCCCTTCAGGCAGCCGACGAATTGCCCCATGATCTCGGGCCGCTCGGGATTGCCGAAATTGAGATTGTCGGTGATTGCCAACGGACGGCCGCCCACGGCGGTGACATTGCGCCAGGCTTCGGCGACCGCCTGCTTGCCGCCCTCGAACGGATCGGCCTCGCAGTAACGCGGCGTGACATCCACCGTGATGGCCAAGCCCTTGGGGCCGTCCTCGATACGCACGACGGCGGCATCGCCACCGGGGCGCTGCACGGTGTTGCCGCCGATGATGTGATCGTACTGCTCCCACACCCAGCGCCGCGAGCACATATCCGGCGTCGCGATCAGCTTTTCCAACGCATCGGAAACCGGCATCGGCGGCGTCACGTCGCGCGCGTGAATGATAGCGAGCGGCGGTGTCGCGACGTGCGGACGATCGTAAAGCGGCGCTTCGTCGCCCAATTCCTTGATCGGCAGATCAGCCATCACCTTGCCGCCGTGCTTGACGACAAAACGTTTCGTCGGCGTGGTGTAGCCGACCACCGCGAAATCGAGGCCCCACTTACGGAAGATCGCCTCGGCTTCCTTTTCCTTCTCGGGCCTCAGCACCATCAACATGCGCTCCTGACTTTCGGAGAGCATCATCTCATAGGCGCTCATGCCAGTTTCGCGCGTCGGTACCGCGTCGAGATCGAGATCGACGCCGAGATCGCCCTTGGCGCCCATCTCCACCGCCGAACAGGTCAGCCCCGCCGCTCCCATGTCCTGGATGGCGATAACGCAATCCTTCGCCATGATTTCGAGACAGGCTTCGAGCAGCAGCTTCTCGGCGAACGGATCGCCGACCTGCACCGTGGGGCGCTTCTCGTCGCTGTCGTCGTCGAACTCCGCCGACGCCATGGTCGCGCCGTGGATGCCGTCGCGGCCGGTCTTGGAGCCCAGATAGACGATCGGCATGTTCACGCCGGACGCCGCCGCCAGGAAGATGCCGTCGGTGCGCGCCAATCCCACCGCCATGGCGTTGACGAGAATGTTGCCGTCGTAACGGGTGTGGAAGCGCACCTGCCCGCCGACCGTCGGCACGCCGAACGAATTGCCGTAACCGCCGACGCCGGCGACCACGCCGCTCACCAGATGCCGCGTCTTGGGATGTTCCGGCGCGCCGAAGCTCAGTGCGTTGAGACAGGCAATCGGCCGCGCGCCCATGGTGAAGACGTCGCGCAGGATGCCGCCAACGCCGGTGGTCGCGCCCTGATATGGCTCGATGAAGCTCGGGTGGTTGTGGCTTTCCATCTTGAAGACGATGGCCTGCCCGTCGCCAATATCGATGACGCCGGCATTCTCGCCCGGCCCGACCAGAACCCACGGCGCCGTGGTGGGCAGCCCGCGCAGATGGATCCGCGACGACTTGTAGGAACAGTGCTCGTTCCACATCGCGGAGAAGATGCCGAGTTCGGTGAAGGTCGGCTCCCGCCCGATCAGCTTGAGGATGCGCTCATACTCGTCTGGCTTGAGACCATGGCTGGCGACCAGTTCGGGAGTGATTTTAGGCTCGGTCAAGATCGGGGATTCCTCGCGAATGCGGCCCTGTTTACGAAGATTGCGGGCCGCGCGAAAGCACTTTTCGGGCCTCATCCCGCCGGAGTTGCGGCCAACGGCCGCTCCCCCTCCCTATTTCGGTCGGCGGCAAAATTTAGCAAGGCTTAACCACGTGGCCGATACGGTTCCCGCGAATTCGGCCCGGTCCCCTCCTCGTTCAACCGGCCCGCACGGGCAGCTACCACGGGCTGGCGCGCCGGTGACCATCAGAGTGTGGCCCGCCGGTTTTTCATGATGGATTTGAGCAATTCGCTCTCGACGCGCCTTTCATTCTCCGAAATCACCGACGGCACCCGCCTCGCTTTGACCGAGCTTCGTCCCTTCGTGATGGCACTGATGCCCGAGGTGCTGGAAGAGTTCTATGGCTTCCTCCGCCACTATCCCGACCTGCAGCGGCATTTTACCGATCCCGCGATCCAGGCTCACGCCAAAGCGGCGCAAATCCGCCATTGGGAAGAGATTATGGCCGGCACATTCGACCAGGCCTATGTGGAATCCGCGCATCGGATCGGTCACGTCCATCACCGCCTCGGATTGGAGCCGCGATGGTACATCGGCGGGTATCGCAAGCTGCTCGTGACCTTGCTGCGCCGGCTCGAAACGCGCCCGCGCGGACGCTGGCTCGGCAAGGCCGACCATGAGAAACAGGCGGCGCTGATCGACGCGCTTGTCAGCGTCGTGCTGCTCGACATGGATTTCGTCATCTCAGTCTATCTCGATGCGGGTCGGGACGAGAAGGCGAATGCGTTGCAAAACCTTTCGGATCGCTTCGAGCGGACGATTGGGCAGATCGCCGGCCGCGTCGCCGGGATGTCCGAAACGCTGAAGGGCGCGGCTGATGACCTGACCACAACGGCCAAATCGACCCAGCTAATGTCCGCCACCGTGGCCAGCGCCTCGGAAGAAGCCTCAGCCAGTGTGAAATCTGTGGCGGTCGGGACCGAAAGCCTCGAAGCGTCAGTCGGAGAAATTTCAGGGCAGGTTCAGAAGTCGCTCGAAACCGCTAACAATGCGGTGAGACAAGCCGAAATCGCCAACAACCAGATTGCTGAACTCAATCAGGCCGCCAGTCGTATCGGCGATGTCATCCAGATCATCGGCACCATCGCGCAGCAAACCAACCTGCTCGCGCTCAATGCCACGATCGAGGCCGCGCGCGCAGGCGAGTCCGGCAAAGGATTTGCGGTGGTTGCCCACGAAGTGAAGCAGCTCGCCTCGCAAACATCGAAAGCGACCGAAGAGATCACCTCCCAGATCAAGGAGATCCAGACCGTCACCGGTACCGCGGTCGCCGCCATTTCCGAGATCGCTGAAACCATCGCATCGATTTCGCAGAACTCGCAGGCGATTTCCGTAGCGGTCGATCAGCAAATGCGTGCGACCCGCGAAATCACCCACAATATCAACATGGCGGCGTCGGGATCGACCGAAGTGGCAACGACGATCGTGGACGTGAGCAAAGGCTCGGAGGACACCGAGTCCGCGGCGGCAGGCGTTCACGCATCCGCCAACGAACTGCGCTCCGAGAGCCATCAATTGCAAAGCGAAGTCGAGAACTTCCTGCTGGCGCTGCGGACGGCCTGAGCGCCGTCCTTCAGGTCACGCGGCGCGATCGAGATGCGCCGTCAAGCCTGCGAACAGGCCTCGACCGTCGGTGCAGCCCATGATGTCCTCAACGTGGTTCTCCGGATGCGGCATCATGCCGAGCACGTTGCCACGCTCGTTGACGATGCCGGCGATCGATTGCGCTGCGCCATTGATGTTGTGGGTATCGCCGACTTCACCTGTCGGCGAACAATAGCGATAGAGCACGCGGCCATCGCCTTCGAGCCGCCGGATGGTCTCTTCGTCGGCGGCATAGTTGCCTTCGCCATGCGCGACGGGCACGCGGATCACCTGCCCGGCATTGTAGCCGCGCGTGAACGGCGTATCGGAGCGCTCGACGCGCAGATGCACGTCATGGCAGATGAACTTGAGCCGTGCGTTGCGCATCAGCACTCCCGGCAGCAGGCCGGACTCGCAGAGAATCTGAAAGCCGTTGCAGACCCCGAGCACCAGACCGCCATCGGCGGCAAACTTGCGCACCGCGTCCATCACCGGCGAGCGCGCAGCGATGGCGCCGCAACGCAGATAGTCGCCGTAAGAGAAGCCGCCCGGCACCACGACAAGATCGGTGCCCGCCGGCAACGACGTCTCGGCGTGCCAGACCATCGCCGGCTCCCGGCCCGACGCCAGCCGCAGCGCGCGCGCCATGTCGCGCTCGCGATTGATACCCGGAAAAACGAGGACGGCGGATTTCATCGGCGTCAGACCTAGCTCAGCAATTCGACGCGATAGTTTTCAATGACGGTGTTCGCCAGCAGCTTATCGGCGGCATCCTTGAGCACCGCCTCGGCCTTCGCCTTGTCGGCGCCGGCGAGTTCGATGTCGAACACCTTGCCCTGGCGCACGCTGGCTATGCCCTCGACGCCGAGCGATTTCAGCGCGCCCTCAATCGCCTTGCCTTGCGGATCGAGAATGCCGGATTTCAACGTAACGGTCACACGCGCTTTCATTTGCACCAGAATTCCCAAAGGTTCGATCGGTCCCCTGACCTAGCACCGGCCACCCGGCATCACAACCGCCGCAGGCCTTACCCCCAAAAATCGGGCCTCGGATCGCCCGAATGCGGCAGCTTGCGCCGCCCCATCCGCACCTGAACGCCGCCACGGCGAATCGGTCCCCAAACGCAAAACGGGAACCATCCGGCTCCCGTTCGCGATGTGGCGGCGTTTGCCTGTCCCGCCCCGCTCAGCCCTTGACCAGCACCGGGCCGGAGCCGACGGGCCGCTCGTTCTCCATCAGGATGCCGAGCCGCTTGGCGACGTCGGTATAGGCCTCGATCAGGCCGCCGAGATCGCGGCGGAAGCGATCCTTGTCGAGCTTCTCGTTGGATTTGACATCCCACAACCGACACGAGTCGGGTGAAATCTCGTCGGCGACGATGATCCGCATCATCTCGTTCTCGAACAGCCGGCCGCATTCCATCTTGAAATCGACCAGACGGATGCCGATGCCGAGGAACAGCCCGGAGAGGAAGTCATTGACGCGGATCGCCAGCGCCATGATGTCGTCGATTTCCTGCGGCGTAGCCCAGCCGAACGCGGTGATGTGCTCCTCGGAGACCATCGGATCGTTGAGCTGGTCGTTCTTGTAGTAGAACTCGATGATCGAGCGCGGCAGCTGCGTGCCTTCCTCGATGCCGAGACGCTGCGACAGCGACCCGGCGGCGACGTTGCGCACCACCACCTCGAGCGGCACGATCTCCACCTCGCGGATCAACTGCTCGCGCATGTTGAGCCGGCGGATGAAATGGGTCGGCACCCCGATGTCGTTGAGATGCTGGAAGATATATTCCGAGATCCGGTTGTTGAGGACGCCCTTGCCCTCGATCACCTGGTGTTTCTTGGCATTGAACGCGGTCGCGTCGTCCTTGAAATGCTGGATCAAGGTGCCCGGCTCAGGCCCTTCATAGAGGACTTTGGCCTTGCCTTCATAGATGCGACGCCGACGGCTCATAGGGATGTACCGTGTGTTGTTGAAATCCATGGATTTGGTTGGCTCCGTATGATGACAGTGCGACCCACGACGGAGCTGCCGTGAAGGCCAGGGACGCGAAACAGAACGAGAACCCAACCTGACCGCAACGTAGCCGATCAGTCCCCACAGCACAATCGATCCAGCGATCCGAGGGCAGTTTTACCACACTCCCCTGCGACCATGAGGCCGTTGTTTTGGCCATTCCCGCTCTCTATCTATGCACGCGGCAAGGTTGCCGCAACATGTCGGAATTAACCATCAGGATAAGGATCGGAACCCGAATCATGACCACATTCGACAAACGCGAAGAAGGTTTCGAGAAGAAGTTCGCGCTCGACGAGGAGCAGAAGTTCAAAGCCATGGCGCGCCGCAACCGGCTGCTCGGCCTTTGGGCGGCGGAACTGCTCGGCAAGAGTGGCGACGACGCCGCCAACTACGCCAAGGAGGTCGTCGCGGCGGATTTCGAGGAAGCCGGCGATGACGACGTGTTGAACAAGGTCGCCGGCGACTTCAGCGCCAAGGGCGTCGCGATCACCCCGCAGCAGGTTCGCGTGAAGATGGACGAACTGATGATCCAGGCCATTCAGCAGGTGAAGGCGGGGTAATAACGCCGACGCGATCGGCTCCGCGAGCATCCATCGACATTCAGCCGCCGCACGAGCGACACCGTGCGGCGGCTGGTTTGTTTTCGGCCTTCCGGTGCGCGATCCGCTGGCTCTCGCATTCACCCTATTGCCCTCCCGGATAATAGGATTATATTCCGCGGCATGATCCTGCCTCATATTCCTCCCGTCATCACCCGCCTCCGCATCAAGCCCGACGAACCGGCGGAGGGACCGCCCGCGATCGACGGTCCCCGGCCACCCGGCAAGCGGCGCATCCACACCGATATGACGGTCGCGAAAGTGCGCTACCTCGTCGAAAACACCGGGCTGAGCTATCGCGAGATCGGTTTGAAGGTGGGCATCCCCCACAGCAACATCACCAACTGGAAGCGCGACTACGGCTGGCAGCGACCGCTCCATGCGCCGCGCCCATGGGACCTGATCCCGACCGCCCGTCACGGACGACGCCAGAAACTGCGCACACTGTCAGAACGGCTGCGGGCGATCGCCGAGCGCATGATCCAGGAATTGGAAGAAACGCCAGGCGTCGATCTCGACAAGCTGATGCAAGCGCTGCAGGTGGTGAAGATGGCGCGGCTCGAAGCGATGGGACGGCGTGGCAGATTCCGATCACCGGGACGCGGGATGACCGGGTTCGAATGGGCCTCGCGCGAGCAAGCCATTCGCGGCGCGCTCAAGGAAATGCGCCGCGGCGGCGTGGACATCGACCGCGCCCCGCAGGAAGCGCTGGACATGGTGATCGATGCGAACCTGCCGGTGGAGGCCGATCACCCGGCGCTGAGGGAAAGAGGGAAGAGAAAATAGCGGGGAGCGTCGCCCTCGATCTCGGCTCACCGGTTCATGCGACCGTCCGCTATTCTTCCGGGACGACCAAACGTTTCAGCAAAATTTACTGACGAGGTTTACCTTCACCATCTAGAGTTGTATGCCATGTTCTCAATTTGTTCTCGGTTCTGCAATGGCAAATGTCACCGCAATTGAATGGACGGACACAACGTGGAACCCGGTTACGGGATGCACAAAAATCAGCGCTGGCTGCGACCACTGCTACGCTGAGAGATTTTCAGAACGTTTTCGAGGCACACCCGGCCATCCATTCGAAAGCGGCTTTGACTTGACGTTGCGGCCAGAGCGTATCGCGCAACCGCTTTTGTGGCGCCGTCCGAAAATGGTGTTCGTCAACTCGATGAGTGACCTTTTTCATAAGCAAGTCCCGAGGGAGTTCATCTCAAAGGTCTTCGACACCATGGAAAAGGCCGACTGGCATACATTTCAAATTTTGACCAAACGCTCGTCGATTATGCGAAACTTTCTTCGCTCCCGTTACGGAAATGATCGCGGACCGACACACATTTGGTGCGGCGTTTCCGTTGAAGACGGAAAGCGTAGGGCTCGCATTCAACACCTTCAAGAAGCACCTGCCGGGGTACGGTTTCTTTCGATAGAACCTCTTATCGATGATGTGGGGATTCTCGACCTAGACGGAATTGATTGGGTGATTGTCGGTGGTGAAAGCGGCCCCGGCGCTCGCGAGATGCGCGTCGAATGGGTTCGCGATATACGCGACCAATGCACTGAAAAAGGAGTCGCGTTTTTCTTCAAGCAGTGGGGCGGGATGCGTCCTAAGTCGGGCGGGCGAGAACTGGACGGACGCGAATGGGATCAATTTCCGACTCGCCGAAAATTTTTTATGGCGGCCGAGTAGATGGTTGCGATCCACGATTATCAGGGTCGCGAACAAGCCTACGTTAAGCACGTATTCTTAGAACGCTACCTCGAACGTCTCGTTCATAAGACGGCAAGCAGGTACGATCGCATCGTATATGTCGATGGCTTTGCAGGACCTTGGCAAAGCGCAAATGAGCAATTTCAAGACACCTCATTCGGAATAGCGCTCCGCGCCCTACGGCAGGCGAAGGCTACCTGGAAAACCAATGGGCGCGAGGTGAAGATGTCTGCCTATCTGGTTGAGCAAGATTCTGCGGCCTATGACCGTCTTGCTGGAGTTGCTACGCGATACCCGGATGTCGAGGTGAAAACCTTTCACCACGATTTTTTGAAAGCTCTTCCTGCAATTCTTGAAATTATTCCATCTCAGGCATTTGCATTCTTCTTCATCGATCCAAAAGGATGGCGCTTTCGTTTGCACGATCTGGCAAAGATGCTGCAGCGTGATCATTCTGAGGTGATCTTCAATTTTATGTTCGACTTCATCAATCGCGCAGCAAGCATGAAAGACTCAGCCATTGAGCAAGGCGTTGACGAACTGATCCCGTATGGAGGTTGGCGGAAAAAGCTAGAACAGGCCGAAGAGCGAGGAGCAACTTCTGAAGATCGAAAGGCCATCCTCGTCGATGCATTCGGTGAGAGCTTGGCTAAAATAGGTTCTTACAACTACGTCGCTGAGACGACCGTTCTGAAACCTCTAAGCGACCGGGCCCTCTACTGCCTCTGCTACGCAACGCGGCACCCGAAAGGAATCGAAGTTTTTAGGGACTGTCAATTGAAAGCCTTGCACGAGCAGGCCAAAGCACGGGCGGCAACTAAGGTTAAACATGCCGAAGCGATTACTGGTCAACGTGAGATTTTCGAATCTCTCCACGAGATGGCTCCGAATGTTCTCGAGACCAAACTGTCCGCTGCGAGAAGGATGGCAGAAAAAACGCTTTTGGAATTGACGCCTGCTGCACCCGCATCAGCCAAGTACGCACACATTTGGCCGCAAGTACTCGCAAAGCACATAGTGCGGCTTCCGGATGTTAATCGAATTGCGGCCCGGCTCCGAACTGAGCAAAAGATTATTTTTCCCGAGTGGGAGCCCGGAAAGCGCGTGCCGCAACCAAACTATAAAATGCACAAGTAATCGTACAGCCCCTCACCCCACCCTCTCCGCCAACCCATCCAACACATCCACCAGATCGGCTTCGATCGCCGCGGCTTGGAGTTCGACGACGCGATAGTCGCGCGCCGCCAGCCACGCGCTGCGCGCGGCGCGATCGTTGGCAATGGCTTCGCTCTCGTCGGCGTTGACGATCTCGATGGCGATGCGGTGCACGAACGACACGAAGTCCGGGATGTGCCGCCCCACCGGAGTCTGCCGCTTGAACTGCCCGGCGAAGCGCCGGTCCGAGGTCAGCGCCTTCCACAGGATGCGTTCGGCATCGGTGGGATTGCGCCGTAGCAACCGCGCCAGCCCGCGCACGCTGCTGCTTTGCGAGGGGTCGGCGCCCGCGCCCTGCTCGGCGAGCAGCGCCCGCAGCCGCGTCGCCTGCGCGCCATCGAGCACGCCGCCCTTGGCCGGCCCCTTGCGGCCTTCGGCAATCGCCATCACCACGCCGTGCAGCGTGTGCATGTCCTGCTTGGTCGGCTCCATCCGGGTGAAGATGTTGCGCAGGTTCACCAGCATGGTGTCGCGCTTCTCGGCCGGGCGGAGAAACTCCACCTTGTCGAGTTCGCGCACCAGATTGTCGAAGAACGCCTGCATCTGGTGCTGCGAGGCGCGCTCGGAGCGCTCCGGCATGGCGAACGGCAGCGCGCCCTGCGTCGCCAGCTTGAACCACTCGTAGCCGAGCAGCAGCACCGCCTGCGCCAAATTGAGCGAGGCAAAGCCGGGATTAACCGGATAGGTGATGATGCGGTCGGCGAGCGCCACCTCCTCGTTCTGCAGGCCGTAGCGCTCGCGGCCGAACAGGATGCCGACGGTGCCTCCGCCGGCGATCTGCCCGCCCATCTCCTTGACGGCGGCTTCCGGCGCCACCACCGGCTTGGCCTGATCGTGCGCCCGCGCCGTGGTCGCAAACAGCAGCGCGCAATCGGCCACCGCCTCCTGCACGGTGTCGAACAGCTCGACGCGATCGAGGATGTGGTCGGCCCCGGCCGCCGCCCGCTGCGCGCTGAGATTCGGCCAGCCGTCGCGCGGGTTGACGATCCGCAGCCGCGTCAGCCCGAAATTGCCCATGGCGCGCGCCGCCATGCCGATATTCTCGCCGAGCTGCGGTTCGACCAGAACCACCACGGGGCCTTCGATGGTTTTGCCGGTCTTTGTTTTGTCGGTGCCTGAACCGGACATGTCACGTCACTTCCTGGTATCGCTACGTTTAACGGTCCGCCCGGGCCCATCCCAGACGGCTTGATATGCGAATTTATCAAATAAATCCGCAGTTTAGATAGTTCTCTTCATCTTAAGCCGAAATTGGAGGCAACCCGCGCGGCGCTTGCCGCATCGGCGCCCGAGGGCCGCCGCGGAATCTCTCCAATCTCCCTGTTGCGAAAGAACGGTTGAGCTTTCGCAGCTTCTCCTGCGGTGCTATAGCCCCCGCGTCAACCCAAGCCCAAATCAGCCGCGAAAAGCGCACTCCGAAAAGGCCCGATTCCCCATGGCAAAAATCAAGGTGACCAACCCCGTCGTCGAACTCGATGGCGACGAGATGACCCGGATCATCTGGCAATACATCAAGGACAAGCTCATCAATCCTTTCCTTGATATCGACCTGCAATATTACGACCTCGGAATCGAGTATCGCGACAAGACCAACGACCAGGTCACCATCGACGCCGCCAACGCCATCAAGAAGGTCGGCGTCGGCGTCAAGTGCGCCACCATCACCCCGGACGAAGCGCGGGTGAAGGAGTTCAACCTCAAGCAGATGTGGAAGTCGCCGAACGGCACCATCCGCAACATCCTCGGCGGCGTCATCTTCCGCGAGCCGATCATCTGCAAGAACGTGCCGCGCCTGGTCCCCGGCTGGACCAAGCCGATCATCATCGGCCGTCATGCCTTCGGCGACCAGTACCGCGCGACCGACATCAAGTTCCCCGGCAAGGGCACGCTGTCGATGAAGTTCGTCGGCGAGGACGGCACCGTGATCGAGCGCGAGGTGTTCCAGGCCCCCGGCAGCGGAGTCGCCATGAGCATGTACAATCTCGACGATTCCATCCGCGATTTTGCTCGCGCATCGATGAACTACGGCCTGTCGCGCGGCTATCCGGTGTATCTGTCGACCAAGAACACCATCCTCAAGGTCTATGACGGTCGCTTCAAGGATATCTTCCAGGAGATCTACGACACCGAATTCAAGACCGCGTTCGAAGCCAAGGGCCTGACCTACGAGCACCGCTTGATCGACGACATGGTGGCGTCGGCGCTGAAGTGGTCCGGGGGCTACGTCTGGGCCTGTAAGAACTACGACGGCGACGTGCAGTCGGACACCGTGGCGCAGGGCTACGGCTCGCTCGGCCTGATGACTTCGGTATTGCTGACGCCGGACGGCAAGGTGGTCGAAGCCGAAGCTGCCCACGGCACCGTGACGCGCCACTACCGCGAACACCAGAAGGGCAAGGAGACCTCGACCAACTCGATCGCGTCGATCTTCGCCTGGACCCAGGGTCTCGCCCATCGCGCAAAGCTCGACAACAACGAAGCCTTGGCCAAGTTCGCCAAGACCCTGGAGCGGGTTTGCGTCGATACCGTTCAGTCCGGCTACATGACGAAGGATCTGGCGTTGCTAGTCGGCGCCGATCAGCGCTGGCTCTCGACCACCGGCTTCCTCGACAAGGTCGCCGACAATCTCACCAAGGCGATGGCAGCAGCCTGACGCCTCGATCAACGACTCTAAAAAGGGTGGTGCGGGTTGCCCGTGCCACCCTTTTGATTATGTGACCTCGAATTCTATTGGATGCTGGAGTTCACCGGATAATGACGCGGAACCAATTCCACTTCTTCCATCCCTTCCGGGTGCGTTACTCGGAGATCGACGGCCAGGGTGTCGTCTTCAACGCGCATTATCTGACCTACTACGACACCGCCATTACCGAATACTTCCGCGCCCTCGGCTTCGACCAGTATGCCGATGCGCAGAAGACCGGGATGGACTTCCACGTCGTCAAGTCGGTGATCGAATACAAAGCGCCGATCCGCTTCGATCAGGAAATCGAAGTCGGCGCGCGAGTCGCACGGATCGGCACGTCGAGCCTTGTCTTCGAACTCGCCATTTTTCCGAAAGGCGAAGACAAATTGTTCGCCACCGGCGAAATCGTCTGGGTCAACACCAATCAGCGCACACATCGGCCCGCCCGGATTTCCGACGAGGTTCGTCAGATGATCACGGCCCGCGAGCCGGAACTCGCGGGCTGATCACGCCGCCGATGGCCGATTGCTGCCGACGGGTTCGGCGGTATCGGCAGCAGCATCCGATGCGATTTGCGCCAGCATCGCACGGGCGATTTCCATTTCGCCCATGATCACCGATGTTGCGCCGTGAAACTTGAGGTGGGCGATCTCCTCTTCAGAATGCGCGCGCGCGATGATCGGCAGGCTGGGGCTGATCGCCCTCGCCTTGGCAACGATCTGACCACCCTCGAAAGCATCGGGAATAGCGACCAGCAGGCCGCGCGCGGCGCCGACGTTCGCCGCTTGCAACATATCAGGCGCAGCAGCGTTGCCGGTGATGACTTCGACGCCTTCCTGTTTGAGCCGTTCGATGGTGCCGGGATTATCCTCGATCACCAGCAGCGGCGTTTGTGCATCGCGTAGCGCCCGGCTGACGACGCTACCGACGCGGCCATGACCGACCAGCACCACGTGATTACTCAACGCAGAGATCGGCAATGGTTCGCGCGGCACGGGACGCGCCTCACCCGCTGGCTTGATGCCACCAGAAGCTGCCGGCTCCTTATCCTTCAGGAAGCGACCGAGCAACTCAAACCATAGCGGATTGAGCATGATCGAGATTATGGCGCCGGCCAGCACGAGGTCCCGCCCGCGATCCGTCATAAGCCCGAGGCTGACGCCGAGCGTCACCAGAATGAAAGAGAATTCGCCGATTTGAGCCAGGCTCGCGGAGATGGTCAGCGCCGTGGAGTTCGGATGGCCGAACAGCCGCACGATGGCGAATGCCGCCAGCGATTTGCCGACGAGAATGATGAACAGCGTCGCCAGCAGCGGCAGCGGCTCCTTCACGATGATCGCCGGATCGAACAGCATTCCCACCGAGACGAAGAACAGCACTGCGAAGGCATCGCGCAACGGCAGCGTTTCGTTGGCGGCTCGCTGGCTGAGCTCGGACTCGCTCAGGATCATGCCGGCGAAGAACGCACCCAGCGCGAACGACACATCGAACAGGGTCGCCGCGCCGAATGCAACGCCAAGTGAGATGGCGAACACCGCCAGTCGAAACAATTCGCGCGAACCGGTATGTGCGACGTAATGCAGGATCCACGGAATGACCCGCCGCCCGACCACCAGCATGAACACCACGAATGCCGCCACCTTGCCGAGCGTGATGACAATCGGCCAGGCCAGCGCGCGCCAGTCGGCCATTGCTCCCGCATCGCCGTTGAGCAATCCCGCGAGCGCCGGCAGCAGCACAAGGGTCAGCACCATGGCGATGTCTTCGACGATCAGCCAGCCGACGGCGATACGTCCGCGCTCGGTTTCGATCAGCCGCCGTTCCTGCATGGCGCGCAACAGCACCACGGTGGATGCCGTCGACAGCGCAAGGCCGAACATGATGCCCTTGCCGGTACTCCAGCCGAGTGCCCAGCCCAATCCCCAGCCCATCACGGTGGCCGCCGAAATCTGCACGACGGCGCCGGGCAGCGCGATGGCGCGGACCGACCACAAATCCTTCAGTGAGAAATGCAGCCCGACGCCAAACATCAGCAGAATGATGCCGATTTCGGCCAGTTCGTTGGCGATATTCTGGTCGGCGACGAAACCGGGCGTAAACGGTCCCATCACCACGCCAGCCAACAGGTAGCCTACCAAGGGTGAAACTCGGACACGCTGGACCAGCGCTCCGAAAACAAACGCCAGCACGAGGCCGACGACGACAGTCGAAATCAATGGAGTGTTATGATGCATGAGGCATAATGTTGCATGAGCGAACATGATGCCAGCAGGTTATCGGCTACCCATCGCCGCACCAATCAGTGGTGCGGCGCGATTCTCAGGCGCCGAGGGCCTGTTCGATCGCCGCCAGCGCCGCATTGGCCTTGGAGCCGTCTGGGCCGCCGGCCTGCGCCATGTCGGGGCGGCCACCGCCGCCCTTGCCGCCGAGTGCCTCGGAACCCTTCTTGACCAGATCGACGGCATTGAAGCGCGAGGTCAGGTCGTTGGTGACGCCAACGACGATACCCGCCTTGCCGTCGCCGGTGACGCCGACAATGGCGACAATGCCCGAACCAAGCTGTTTCTTGCCGTCATCGGCCAGGCTCTTGAGATCCTTCATCTCGATGCCTTCGACTGCGCGCGCCATCAGCTTGACGTTACCGACCTCGCGCACGCCTGCCTCCGCCGCTGAACCGGCGGCGCCGCCGCCGCCCATCGCCAGCTTCTTGCGGGCATCGGACAGATCGCGCTCCAGCTTCTTGCGCTCTTCGAGAAGCGCGGCGATGCGTGCCGGCATGTCATCCAGCGTGGTGCGCAGTTCAGCGGCTGCCGTTTTCGCGGTGTGAATGACGTTATTAGCGGCCTGCCGGGCCTGATGCCCAGTCAGCGCCTCGATGCGTCGAACGCCGGAGGCCACCGCGCTTTCGCCGGTGATCGAAATCAGACCGATGTCGCCGGTGCGCCGCACGTGAGTACCGCCGCACAGTTCGACCGACCAACCCAGCGCATTGCTCTCCGGAGCCTTGTTGCCCATCGAAACGACACGCACTTCGTCGCCGTACTTTTCGCCGAACAGCGCACGCGCTCCGGACTCGCGGGCCTCGTCGAGTGCCATCAGGCGCGTCACCACTTCGCCGTTCTCGAGCACCACCTCGTTGGCGATGTCCTCGACGCGTCGCAATTCGTCCGGTGTAATCGGCTTGTTGTGCACGAAGTCGAAGCGAAGCCGCTCCGGCGCCACTAGCGAACCGCGTTGCGCGATATGATCGCCGAGCACCTGACGCAACGCTTCATGCAACAGATGCGTCGCCGAGTGGTTGGCGCGAATGGCGCTGCGGCGCGCATGATCAACGTCGAGTTGCAGCGCCGCGCCCGGCTTCAGCGTGCCCTGCTCCACGGTGCCGAGATGCACGAACACGTCGCCGGCCTTCTTCTGCGTCTCGGTGATGCGCACCTTGACGCCCTCACCAACCATGGCGCCGATGTCGCCGACTTGACCGCCGGACTCCGCGTAGAACGGCGTTTGATTGAGAATAATGGCGCCGCTGTCGCCGGCCTTGAGCTGATCGACTTCCTTGCCGTCCTTGACCAGCGCGGCAACCACGCCTTCGGCGGTCTCGGTCTCATAGCCGAGGAATTCGGTGGCGCCCAGCTTCTCGCGCAGCGGATACCAGATCGATTCCGTCGCAGCCTCACCCGAGCCGGCCCATGAGGCGCGCGCCTTCTCGCGCTGGCGATCCATGGCGTCGGTGAACGAGGCGATATCCACGCCGATGCCGCGCGTGCGCAACGCATCCTGCGTCAGGTCCAGCGGGAAGCCGTAGGTGTCGTAAAGCGTGAAGGCGGTTTCGCCATCAAACATGTCGCCCTTCTTGAGCGAACGGCTCTTGTCGTCGAGGATGGTCAGCCCACGTTCCAGCGTCTTGCGGAAGCGGGTTTCTTCCAGCCGCAAGGTTTCCTCGATCAAGGTTTCGGCACGTACCAGTTCGGGATAGGCCTGTCCCATCTCGCGCACCAGCGCCCACACCAATCGCCACATCAGCGGCTCTTTGGCACCGAGCAATTGCGCGTGCCGCATGGCGCGACGCATGATCCGGCGCAACACATAGCCGCGCCCTTCGTTCGACGGCAGCACGCCGTCGGCAATCAGGAACGACGAGGCGCGCAAATGGTCGGCGATGACGCGCAGCGAGGCTTTCTGCTCACCGTGCGGATCGGCCCCGGTCAGTTCGGCGATGGCCCGGATCAGCGACGCAAACAGGTCGATGTCGTAGTTATCGTGCTTGCCCTGCAGCACCGCGGCGATGCGCTCGAGCCCCATGCCGGTATCGATCGACGGTTTCGGCAATGCGTTACGCACGCCGCCCTCGAGTTGCTCGAACTGCATGAAGACGAGATTCCAAATCTCGATGAAGCGATCGCCGTCTTCATCGGGCGATCCCGGCGGGCCGCCCGGAATATGATCGCCATGATCGAAGAAGATTTCCGAGCACGGACCGCATGGACCGGTATCGCCCATCTGCCAGAAATTATCGGCTCCCGCGATGCGGATAATGCGCGACTCCGGTAGCCCCGCGATCTTCTTCCACAGCCTGAACGCCTCATCGTCGTCGATGTAAACGGTCGCGGTCAGCCGCTCTTTCGGCAGACCGTATTCCTTGGTGATGAGATTCCACGCCAGTTCGATGGCGCGTTCCTTGAAGTAGTCACCAAACGAGAAGTTGCCGAGCATCTCGAAGAAAGTGTGATGCCGCGCCGTGTATCCGACGTTGTCGAGATCGTTGTGCTTGCCGCCGGCGCGAACGCACTTCTGCGACGTGGTGGCGCGGTGATACGGACGCTTCTCGACGCCGGTGAAGACATTCTTGAATTGCACCATGCCAGCATTGGTGAACATCAAGGTCGGATCGTTGCGCGGTACCAGCGGTGAGGATGGCACGATCGCGTGGTCGTTTTTCGCGAAGTAATTCAGAAACGCCGACCTGATTTCGTTAACGCCACTCATGTTCGTCCAATCGCACCCAGCGTGTCGCGGCCCCGCCGCATCGATGACAGTTCAAGCGCATGATCCGCCGTACAATGGACGGTCGCCAAACCTCCATGCACGCATTGCAATATGGGAGCATTGAGCCGGATACAAAGCCTGCCATGGCTCCCACGTTTGCGCCCCAGCCCACCGCTTTTAGACGGCGGGAATACCGCTGTCCAGAAAATGGGCTCCGGATCAGGGAGTTGCGGCCGCCGCTTTGTGCCGTTGATAACTCAACAGTGCGTTGACAGCCGAAGGGAAGCCGTGTTTTGGGTGTCCCGTACGATGAATCACGTCGGGAGAGATCGGCTTAGGCCGGCGCCGAAGGAGCAACCGCCCCGGAAACTCTCAGGCAAAAGGACCGCGTGATTTAACTGCATCTGGAAAGAGACCGACCGGCGCCGATCGTCCGGGAGGTCCGCCGACGGGATAATACTCTCAGGCACAGCGACAGATGGGGCTTCGACCGGTTTTCAGGGAATTTCCCCTGATAGCCACCTGGAGCCTCACGATGTCTGCGCACGACACCGCACTCGCCCCCTTGAAACAAACTCCGCTGCACGCGCTGCATCTGGCACGCGGCGGCAAGATGGTTCCATTTGCCGGATACGACATGCCGGTACAGTACACGTTAGGCGTGCTCAAAGAGCATCTGCACACGCGTGCATCAGCCGGACTTTTTGACGTGTCGCATATGGGCCAGATCGCCCTGCGGCCGAAGTCCGGCAAGGTGGAAGATGCTGCGCTCGCGCTGGAACGGCTGGTGCCGCAGGATATCGTCGCGGTTGCGCAGGGCCGGCAGCGTTACGCCCAGTTCACCAACGCGGATGGCGGCATCCTCGACGACCTGATGGTGGCCAATTTTGGCGACCACCTGTTCGTAGTCGTCAACGCCGCCTGCAAGGCCGAGGACGAAGCCCTGCTGCGTGCCGCGCTTTTCGACACCTGCATCATCGAGCCGTTGACCGAACGCGCGTTGATCGCTTTACAGGGGCCGAAGGCCGTTGCGGCACTGACGCGGCTTTGTCCGGAAGCCGCCGCGATGCGCTTCATGGATGCCGGGCCGCGCCGGGTGATGGGCCTCGACTGTTTCGTCTCGCGCTCAGGCTATACCGGCGAGGACGGTTTCGAGATTTCGGTTCCGGCCGCCGATGCCGAAGCGCTGGCCACCGCCCTGCTCGCCGACGATAACGTCACCCTGATCGGACTCGGCGCACGCGACAGCCTGCGGCTCGAGGCCGGCTTGTGTCTGTACGGCCACGATATCGATACCACGACGACGCCGGTCGAAGGGGATCTGGTCTGGTCGATTCAAAAGAGCCGTCGCACCGGCGGCGCACGCGCTGGCGGGTTCCCCGGCGCCACGAAGATTCTCACGCAAATCGACACCGGCGTTGCGCGCAAGCGCGTCGGCCTCAGGCCTGAAGGCCGCGCACCGGTGCGCGAAGGTGCGCCCTTGTTTGCCGACGCGAGTTCTGGCGAGCAAATCGGCAGTGTGACTTCCGGCGGTTTCGGCCCAAGCGTCGGCGCACCGATCGCCATGGGCTATCTGCCGAGTTCAGAGGCCGCCATTGGCGGCACAGTTTTTGCTGAAGTTCGCGGACAGCGCTTGCCGCTGCGCGTTGCCGATCTCCCCTTTTTTCCCCACAGCTACAAGCGTTGAGGATTGACCATGACCACGCTCTACACCGCCGATCATGAATGGCTTGCCGTCGACGGCGACGTCGTCACCGTTGGCATCACCAATTACGCGCAGGAGCAGCTTGGCGACATCGTCTTCGTCGAACTGCCGAAGGTCGGACGTCAACTGAACAAGTCAGAGGCAGCCGCGGTTGTCGAATCCGTCAAGGCAGCCTCCGACGTCTACGCACCGATCACCGGCGAAGTCGTCGAGGTCAACGATGCCGTGAGCGGCGAACCGGCACTGATCAATACCGACGCCGACGGCAAGGCGTGGCTGTTCAAGCTGCGCATCGCCAACAAGAGCGAACTCGACGGCCTGATGGATGCCGCCGCTTATAAGGCCCACACCGCTTGAGGATGTCGTCATGACCAAGCACAGCCTGCTCGCCAACGAAGCCGCGACTAACTTTGCGCGCCGCCATATTGGCCCCTCGCCGCGAGACATCGACGCTATGCTGACCAGCGTCGGTGCATCGAGCCTCACTGCGTTGATGAGCGAAACGCTGCCGCCGTCGATCCATCAGCAGGCGCCGCTCGATCTCGGCCTTGCGCTGAGCGAGACCGAAGCGCTGGCGCACATGAGCGAACTGGCTGCGCGCAACGAGGTTTTCACCTCGCTGATCGGCCAAGGCTATTCCGGCACCATCCTGCCCGCGGTGATCCAGCGCAACATTCTGGAAAATCCAGCGTGGTACACGGCGTACACACCATACCAGCCGGAAATCAGCCAGGGTCGGCTCGAAGCGCTGTTCAATTTCCAGACCATGATCTGCGACTTGACCGGGCTCGATGTCGCCAACGCGTCGCTGCTCGATGAAGCGACCGCCGCTGCCGAAGCGATGGCGCTGGCCGAGCGCTCCGCGCACGGCAATGCCAAGAACGAAGTCGGCGCGTTCTTCGTCGACCACGAGGTGCATCCGCAGACGCTGGCAGTGTTGCGCACGCGCGCCGAGCCGTTGGGCTGGACCTTGATCGTCGGCGATCCGTTGCACGATCTGGAGAATACCACCGTTGTCGGCGCACTGCTGCAATATCCCGGCACGTCCGGCGCCGTGCGCGACTTGCGTCGAGCGATCGCTGCAGTCCACGCACAGGGCGGCCTCGCTATCGTCGCCGCCGACCTGCTGGCATTGACGCTGCTGGCGTCGCCGGGCGAACTCGGTGCCGACATCGCCATCGGCTCGGCACAGCGCTTCGGCGTGCCGATGGGTTACGGTGGACCGCATGCCGCTTACATGGCGGTGCGCGACAATCTCAAGCGGTCGCTGCCGGGACGTCTGGTCGGACTTTCGGTCGATTCACGTGGCGAGCCGGCCTATCGCCTCGCGCTGCAAACGCGCGAGCAGCACATCCGCCGCGAGAAGGCGACATCCAACATCTGTACCGCGCAGGTGCTGCTGGCGGTCATCGCCTCGATGTACGCGGTCTATCACGGACCGGAAGGTCTGGCGCAGATCGCACGCAACGTGCATCGCCGCGCCGCGGTGCTGGCTGCCGGCTTGCAGCAACTCGGCTTTGCACCGCAAAGCGCCGCGTTCTTCGATACCGTGACGGTGCACGCCAGCGACAAACGCAACGACATCGTCGCGCGCGCGCTCGATGAAAGGCTGAACCTGCGCGGCATCGGCGACCATGCCATCAGCATCGCGCTCGACGAGACCACGACACCGGCGATTGTCGAAGCGGTGTGGCGCGCGTTCGGCGGCAAGCTATCGTACGCCAACGTCGAAGCGCAGGTTGGTGACACGCTGCCTGCCGAACTGAAGCGCGAAGGCAGTTACCTCACGCATCCGGTGTTCCACGCCCATCGCTCGGAAACCGAGTTGCTGCGCTATATGCGCAAGCTTTCGGATCGCGATCTCGCGCTCGACCGCGCCATGATCCCGCTCGGCTCCTGCACCATGAAGCTGAACGCCACCACCGAGATGGTCCCGCTGACATGGCCAGCATTCGGCAACCTGCATCCGTTCGCACCGCGCGCACAGGCCGACGGCTATCACGCGCTATTCAAACGGCTTGAGAGTTGGCTCGCGAACATCACCGGCTACGACGCCGTGTCGCTGCAGCCGAATTCCGGCGCGCAAGGCGAGTACGCCGGACTGCTGGCAATCCGCGGCTATCATGCTTCGCGCGGCGAGCCGCATCGCAAAGTGTGCCTGATCCCTTCGTCCGCGCACGGCACCAATCCGGCGTCGGCCAGCATGGCGGGCATGGATGTCGTCGTCGTCGCATGCGACAAGCAAGGCAATGTCGATGTCGCCGATCTGCGGGCCAAGGCGACACAGCATGCCGCCAAGCTCGCGGCGGTGATGATCACCTATCCATCGACGCACGGCGTGTTCGAGGAACACATCCGCGACATTTGCGATATCGTCCACGGCCATGGCGGTCAGGTCTATCTCGATGGCGCCAACCTGAATGCGCAGGTCGGACTTGCACGCCCCGGCGAATACGGTGCCGACGTCAGCCACCTTAATCTGCACAAGACGTTCTGCATCCCGCACGGCGGCGGAGGCCCCGGCATGGGACCGATCGGCGTCAAGGCGCATCTCGCTCCGTTCCTGCCTGGCCATCCCGCGATCGATGGCGGCCGGGCGCCGGTCGGCCCGGTCTCCGCTGCGCCCTACGGCTCGGCCTCGATCCTCACCATCTCGTATCTGTACATTCTGATGATGGGCGGCGAAGGCCTGACCCGCGCCACCGAAGTCGCGATCCTCAACGCCAACTACATCGCGGCACGGCTCGATCCGCACTTTCCGGTGCTCTATCGCAACGAACGCGGTCGCGTCGCCCACGAATGCATCGTCGATCCGCGTGCGCTGAAGACAACCACCGGAGTCACTGTCGACGATATTGCCAAGCGGCTGATCGATTACGGCTTCCATGCGCCGACCATGAGCTTCCCGGTGCCGGGCACGCTGATGATCGAGCCGACCGAATCCGAATCGAAAGCGGAGATCGATCGCTTCTGCGACGCGATGATCGCGATCCGGCACGAGATCGCCGATATCGAGTCGGGTCGATGGAAGGTGGAAGCATCGCCGCTGCGTCATGCGCCACATACCGTGCACGACATCGCCGACGACAAATGGGACCGGGCTTATTCGCGCGCCGATGGCTGCTTCCCGGCCGGCACATCGCGCACCGACAAATACTGGTCGCCGGTCGGCCGCGTCGATAACGTTTATGGCGATCGCAATCTGGTCTGCTCGTGTCCGCCGGTCGAGGATTACGCACAGGCCGCTGAATAATCAGGCGGCGCCAAGCATTCGGCACACGGCCAAGCGCGCACCTGTCCAACTCACATCGGTTGGGCAGAGGCGGTTGGAAAGGGCCGGTTGGAAAAGAGACTCGTAAAACCAAACAGGCACTGCGGACGTCGGCAACTCAACGTCCGCAGCGCCTGCCGGTCGAGAAACTCAAGTTACGCAAACTCAAGTCTCCTAAAACTCCTAAAGCTCAGTCTTCCGCCGGCTCCTCGCCATCGGCATCGCGCTCGGGGCTGCCGACCAGAATCTGATCGGCCAGCAAACCGGAGTTCTGCCGGATCGCGGCTTCGATCTTGGCGGTCATCTCGGGATTGTCGCGTAGGAACGATTTGGCGTTTTCGCGTCCCTGCCCCAGTCGCTGGCTGTCATAGGAAAACCAGGCGCCGGACTTCTCGACGATGCCGGCCTTGACGCCGAGATCGAGAATCTCGCCCATCTTGGAGACGCCTTCACCGTACATGATGTCAAACTCGACCTGCTTGAACGGCGGCGCCAGCTTGTTCTTCACCACCTTGACGCGGGTCGAATTGCCGATCACCTCGTCGCGCTCCTTGATGGCACCCGTGCGGCGAATATCCAGCCGTACCGACGCATAGAATTTCAGCGCATTGCCGCCCGTAGTGGTTTCCGGTGAGCCGTACATCACACCGATCTTCATGCGGATCTGGTTGATGAAGATCACCATCGTGTTGGACTTGTTGATCGATGCAGTCAGCTTGCGCAGCGCCTGGCTCATCAGCCGCGCCTGCAGGCCGGGCAAGGCATCGCCCATCTCGCCTTCGAGTTCGGCGCGCGGCACCAGCGCAGCGACCGAATCGACGATCAGTACGTCGATGGCGCCGGAGCGCACCAGCGTGTCGGCGATCTCGAGCGCCTGCTCGCCATGATCGGGCTGCGAAATCAGCAACTCGTCGACATTGACGCCGAGCTTGCGGGCATAAACGGGATCGAGCGCGTGCTCGGCATCGATGAAGGCGCAGATGCCGCCCTTCTTCTGGGCTTCGGCAACACAATGCAGCGCCAGCGTCGTCTTGCCGGAGGATTCCGGCCCGTAAATCTCAACCACCCGTCCCTTCGGGAGACCGCCGACGCCGAGCGCGATATCAAGCCCGAGCGAGCCGGACGAAATCACCTCGATATCCATCGAGCGGTCGTTCTTGCCCAGTTTCATCACCGAGCCCTTGCCGAACTGACGTTCGATCTGGGACAGCGCGGCGGTGAGCGCTTTGGACTTGTCCATGGAGGATCCTTCAACGATACGCAGGGCAGATGTAGCCATAGATGATGCTCCTTATGGACGGGATTCGCGGGTGCGACAACGAACGCGGCGGCGATAACGGGATAACTTGAGTTGGAACCAATGTACCCTGTTTGTTCCAAGTTCGCAATATGTTCTTTTTGAAATTTGGGTACTTGCCGAATTCGACCCTCAGTGGCCTGACTTGAAAATTACAGTGGCCTAGTTTGGTTTTTGGTCGCTTGCGCCGACCGACCGACCCATCTCGCCCTTGAGATCGTCGAAGCACTGGAAGCAGACCCACTCGTAATCTCGGCCATGAGAATATTCTGGCCCAGTCGTGAAACCCTCATGCTGGCAGCCAGGTCGGTCCAACTCGGAAAAAGTTACTCCACAAGCCGCACAATGGTCATGATCCCACTCATTGCTGTAGCGAGAGTATTTGGAATGCACGAGCCTCTGGCCGCGCAGCCCTTCAACCAGATAGATTCTCCAATCCGCCATCTGTTGACCTGTAAAGCCCCTTAGCGGGCGGCCTTCATTCGGTAGATAAGGTGCGAAAGGCTCAGATTATCCAAAGGCAGTAAACCACAGCCAATGCAGTAACCCACATTAAAGCAAAATTCCGAGTTGATTCTGACAGTGAGAGACTATGGACTTCGCAGCACGCATCCGATCGAGCTTTGCCAAGCAAGGATTGATGACCACCCTCGGTGCGGCTTTGGGCGAGATATCTTCCGGCAGGGTGGATGTCGAGTTGCGCCCTCGCCCTGAAATCTCGCAACAACATGGGTTCGTCCACGCCGGTGCGATCAGCGCCATCGCGGATACGGCAGCGGGTTATGCCGCCCTCAGCGTCATGCCGGCGGACGTCGGTGTGCTGACGACCGAATTCAAGATCAACCTTGTCGCGCCGGCGATCGGCGAACGCATCATCGCACGCGGGCGGGTCGTCAAGGCGGGCCGCACGCTGACCCTGACGCAGTCGGATGTATTTGCCGTGAACACCGGCCAGGAAAAACTGGTTGCCGTTCTGATGGCTACGATGATGACAATCGAGGGCCGCGAAGGCATCAGCGACTAAATCTGCGTTATCGGCAAACTTCGGCTCCGACCTCTTCAACAGAGAGCACGATGCATTCGACCGTCTTGCCGGTGCGTTCTTACCGTGCGTGTCTGTGATTCGACTAAGGAAGGCTTAAGCTGGCCGTATCATACTGGCGCCATGAGAGTTATTCTGGCTACGGCAGTTGCTCTCCTCGCTCTGAACTTCGCGGATGAGCACTTCAACGGCGGGTTGTACGCCCAGGCGCTTGTGCACATGGTGTCGCAGATTCGGCACTCGATCGGCGTGTGACGCATCCTCCCGGTGCGGAATACTGGCCGACAGCCGAACCCGCCCTCGCAAGCCACGGATTTGCTTGGCCAAATCTCCACCGGATAAAATTTGCAGTTTCTTTGAACCTTTGCCGCCGCCTCAAGACAGATATGAGCCGGGAAATTTCAGGGCTCGGGTCAAAGCAACGCCGCCACGCGAACATACTCCGCGTGGCGGCGTTGTGTTTCTGAGTATCCAACAAACCTACAATTGCCAATTCGGCGTTCGAGGTTCAGGATCGCCAGCGATCGGCGCTGGCTTGGGCCCTGCGCGCCGCGAGCCAAACACCCGCCACCGCGCCAAGTCCAATCCAGCCGTCACTCTGTCTGGCTGGACGACATCATGCGCATTGGATCGATTGCCCTCGTCACAACCCTGTTGGCCATGCTGGCCGCCGTGGGCTGGTTCGCCTATTCCGGCCTCAGTGCCGGCAGCAAACCGATGCCCACCGAAGGCTACATCGCCTTGATTGCGGGTGTGACCGTATCGACAATTATCGGCGTCGGCCTGATGGCGCTGGTGTTCTACAGCAGCCGCCACGGCTACGACGACCTCCCGCAGCGCGACGACGACGTTTAAGCTACTGCAGCTACTGCCGCGCGCTCACGAAACCGCCCGAACCAGCTGCAGGCCAGCGGCCAGCGCGATGATCGATGCCACCACCGAAACGCCGATATAGGCCGCCGCGGGCAGCAGTTCGCCGCGATTCATCAGCATGTAGGATTCCAGCGAGAACGTTGAAAACGTCGTGAAGCCGCCGCAGATCCCGATGGTGAGAAAGGCGCGCGCAGCCTGTGACAAATCCCAGCGCAGCGCAAACAGTTCGACCAGAACTCCGATCAGGAACGAGCCGAGGATATTGATGATCATCGTCCCCCACGGGAAGTCGCTGCCGAAGAGTTTGCCGGCGCCGATGCCCGTCAGATAGCGGGCAACCGAACCAAGCGCGCCTCCGAGCGCGACGGCGGTAATAAGCTGCAAGTTCAACGTTTCATCCTCCTGAAAATCAGTGACGCTTTGTGCTCGCACCGCCGCGCAGCTTGCCCCCGACGGACTGATACAGTCGCGTCGTGCCCGGCAACGATTGCGCGCGGCACGCCGTGCATGGCGAATGCCTGCGGCTGAATGGCAACGGGATTGGCACGGGGCCGCAAATTCGATGTCAGCATTCCAGTCATAAGCACCCACTCTCAGGGCGCTGACGGGAGGACACACACCTACCGACGCCAAAGCGCCCGGTAGGAGTCATCAGCCTCGCGGCGGTTGTCGGGGGACCCCATCCCCATCAACATTGGCTGCAAGCTACGCGAAAAACCTCGCCGGTCAAGCCTGACCGGCACGTTCACCGCTAGGGTCGTGGAAAATCGCCAATATTGGGTCGCATCACGGCTTCTTCAGGCACAGGCCGACGGTTGGCGCCGTGGCGCACTTGGCCCCGTCAGCGGCACCACCACTGGGACAAAAGACCGAGACCAGAATCTCGCTCGCGTCGCAACTTGCCGCAGCGTCGCTCTGCACGACGCGCAGCGCTGTGTCGCCTCGGTCACCCTTGGCGCCCTTCTCACCCGGCGCGCCTTGCGGGCCTTGTGGACCCTGCGGGCCGGGCTGCCCCTGTGCGCCGGCAACACCTTGCACGCCCTGCGCACCTTGCGGCCCGGCAGGACCCTGCGCGCCAACGTCGCCTTTCGGACCCGGCGGACCCGGATCCTTGCCGCACGCGGCAAGCGACAGCGCAACCCCGACGACCAGAACTGAAACCAATAGTTTCATCGATCCCCCCACGCGAGTTGTTGTTGTGAGGGCAGCATACATCACATCAAGAAGCTGACCAGCTTCGATCTCGCGTCGTGGCGACGCAGCAGATTCAAGCCGCTTAGTCAGCCTTGGCGCGCGTCTTGGTCTTCGCCTTGGCAGGCGCGTGTGTCGCAGGCGTTTCGGAACTCCGCACGGCGCCCCAGGGATCGTTGGATCCCTTGGCGTCGGGGATTTTACGCAATGAATCCTTGTAAGCCTTTTCGAGCTGCTTATCCCGTTCGATCTCCTCCGGCGTCTTGGATTTGACCTCGGGGATCAAGTTGATGTCCGGCATTTTCTGCGCATAGGCCGGGGCAGTCAGCAGGACCAACAATGCCGCAGCGCGAAGAACCTTCATGATCATACTCCTGCATCGCGTTGAGCATGGATCAACCCGACCCGTTGCCAACGTAACAATTTAGATGATGCCGGCCGCCTCCGCATGCGAAGGCGAGGACGACAAGGCCGCTGACCGGAATGACTATGACCGGCAGGATTTCGGAGCCTGCCAATCGTCCCAGATCGGGCCGCATTTGGTGCAGCCGTTGAGGACGAGCCCGAGAACGATCAAGCCGAAAACCATCGCCAACCGTCTGGACATACGCACACACCCTCACGCGCCACGGTGAGTATTCTACCGGCTGGGCTCGCGCTTTCAAGCAACCTTGGCCAAACTGCGCGTGATCGCGGGAACCGGCGCTATACGGCTGGCCGAAGTTCTGGCTATGCTAGCTGCCTGATAGCGATTTCGCCGCAGGCAGGGAAACTGTTGATGCAAGCTGAGCAAGGAAAGACGCAAGCCGTTCGTGAATTCACCCTCGACGACGCCGAGCGCATACTTGGCGACGTATTTGCTCCATGGGTTCTGGATCTCGGGTTGAGCGTTGCCCGCGTCGAAACAACGCCACCACCCGGCGCAGCGGCCGATTGGCAGCCCGGCGCCGTGCTGCGAATGGCTTTCTCCGACCGGCTCTGCCGGCACGGAGGCATCGTTTGCGGCCAGGCCCTGATGGCGCTGGCGGATACGTCAATGGTGCTGGCGATCCTGTCCGCGAGCGGCGGCTTCCGCCCCATGACGACGGTCGATCAGACCACGCATTTCCTCAAAGCGGTGACGTCGTCAGATGTGCTCGCCGATGCACGCGTGGTCCGGATCGGCCGAACCATGAGCTTTGGCCGCGTCACACTCACCAGCGCCGGCGACAACAAGCCGGTGGCCATGGTGTCGAGCGCCTTTGCCATGCTGTGACAGGCGCCGCCAACGCGGGCTCCGGCGGCATTGCGCACGAGGCATCGTAGTAAACCAGTTCTGAATGCACGCATTGCCGTGGCGGTAACGGCGTTCACGCGTCAGCAATTTGCCCTCGCTAAGGTGGCAACGTTATCCGGAAGTTGGATTACGGCCATGATGATGATCGAACGCAGGGCAATTCCGCGACGCCGCGTTTTGAAAACCGGCGCCATCGCTTACGCGGGCGGCGGTACGGCGTGCACGGTGCGCAACCTGTCGCCGAACGGCGCGCGCATCGATCTTGCCAATCCGCTCGGCTTGCCGTCTTCGTTCACCCTGGTGATCCGCGCCGACAACATCATGCGCCGCTGTCGGCCGATCTGGCGATCCGGCAGTCAACTCGGCGTCGCATTCGAATGAGGTTGTGATCGAGCGGCGCGACCAGGCAGCGCCGCTTTCTTTCCGAGCTCAACGTCGCGTATTGGCCGAACCGCCGACGCTGCCACCGTATCCGCCGTAACCACCGCCTCCGCGTATTCCTCCGCCGGGAATGACGGTGATGATCCCACCGCCGACATAAGGAGCTGGTGCCGGGCCATCATCGTAATAGACATCCGGCGGCGGTGCGCCACGCCAGCGCGGCGGCGGCTTGGGCGCGCCACGCTTCGGCGGCTCGGTGCTGGCCCGCTTCTTGGAATCGTCCTTCTTCAGAGCTGGCGCAGGCGCATTGCACGGGCAAGTCGGCGCCGGCGATGCGTTGGCGGGGATTGCCGGAATTGCTGGAGCTGCTGCGGCGTTGGCTGCTGCATTCGCAGTGCCGACACCGACAGCGGCGACTTCGGCAATCACCGGACGATTACGCAAACGTTCCTCGAGCTTGCGTGCCGTGGCTGTCAGATCGCTGTCCGGATAAGCGACGAGGAACGCGCGATAACCCGCGGCCGTATTCTCGATCACAGCTTTGTTCCAAGCCAGCATGCGACGATGCCTGTCGAGCCACTGCCTCGCTTGCGGTGCAAATGGCGGCTCCGCGAACAGTTCGACAAACGCCTGATAGGCGTCGACCGATCCATCGCCAACAATCATTTCATTGGCGACGTCGACCGGCTTGCCGCGCAACTCCTGCCGCCATTGCTCAAGGGAGCGCTTCACGGCGACTGGCTTGGCGTCAGAAGCGCCCTGCCCGCCGAAGAATTTGAAATCGCCAGTGAGCGATGAACTTTCCCAAGGCGTTTGCCGTCCACTGGTCGCCTTGTTGACCGAAACACGCACGCGCTTGAATGCGTCCTCGATCGACAATCCGGGCTCCCGTGCCGCCAACAACAAGGCGGTGGTGTAAGGACTATTAGCTCCATCGCCATCCTCGGCTTCCGCGCCCGGCGACGTCGAGAAAGAGAGGAAAGTGCCGGCTGCGCCGAACCTCGCATCGACGATCGCCAATCCCCTGCCCGCGCTCTTGCTGATCTCGGGGAACGGATTGTTGCGGCAAGCATCGAGCATGACGATACGCATCTTGCTCGGTACCGATGTTAGCGTATTCAGGATGTCGTTGAGCCGCACCGATTGCAGCGGCACATCGGCTTCGCGTTTCGGATCGACATCGATCGGCACCAGAAAGTTCTCGCCGTCGATCTGCAAACCATGACCGGCGTAAAACACCAGTACGATGGTGTCTGGCCCCTTCATCGTGATGCGGCCGGCGAAATCGCTGACCTTCTCGCGCATTTCGTTTTGCGACAGGTCGGACGCCGTTACGACATCGAAGCCAGCGTCGGTCAACAGCTGCGTCATCGCCTTGGCATCGTTGGCAGGATTGGTCAGCGCCGGAACCGCGCGGTAAGCCGACTGACCGATGACCAACGCGACGCGGCTTTCGGCCAAGGCAGCTTGCGCGCTCAGCAAAAAACCTGCTGCCGTAACGGCGAAACGTAATCCAGAATGCACCACGAGATTCCTCCATTAACCACATTTTGTCGCATCGAAATGTGGGGCGGTTCAATGCGGTGCGGCCGTTTGTAGCAACGCGCTGGTGACGGTGCCGGCTCGCACATCGCGGATGCTGCCGAGCGCCGCGTCATGCTCAATAAACCCTTAAATTACACGCGTAATTTGCGCGCATCGGCCAACACTATCTTGAATTATTTTTTTTAGGCTCCGCCCATCAATAACGGCGGACATGACAACGCAACCTGCGCACCTGTCGCGTTACGCCGCGCGCGGGGGACGGGGAATTGGCGGACATTGCGGAGTCAGCGACGATACATCCTCAAGTCATGACCGGCCGAACCGAACGACATGCCAATGCCGCGGCGTCGGCACGACAAGCCTTGACATCAATCGCGGACATTCCAGCACCGCAGTGGAACGACCTTGCAACGCGCGTTGCGGAGCCAAACGGCTACTATCTTGCAGATTGGGAACGGATGGTAAGTGCGTCGGCTCGCGGGCGAACCGACGCATTTGCCCTTCTGGGCACCGCGGCAGCGGACCAGACCCGCTTGATCGGGCTTCTGCCCGTGATTTCCTTGTGGAACGCTTACAAGATCCCATTACCCGCGCTCGTGACCGCCGATCCTTACGGCGCACTGGGCACGCCGCTGCTGGATCGCACAGCCGCCAACATTGCCGCCGCTTCACTGTTGAACGAAGCACGGCGAGCCGGCGCACGAGCACTCATTCTGCGTGACCTGCCCCTGGAGGGCGAAGCCTTCAAGGCCTTCCAGACCGCGCTGGCAAATGAGGGCCTGAAACCACGCGTACTGACCTCTCATGCGCGGGCCTGCCTCGACGCCACGCAAGATGCCGAACAAATCCTACGAGACTCCCTCGGGTCCAAAAAGCTGAAGGAATTGCGGCGGCAGCGCAATCGCCTCGCCGATGTCGGCGAAGTGCGCTTCGACGTCGCCCGGACGCCGGAGCAAGTCGCGACAGCGCTCGAAACATTTCTCGCGCTGGAAGCCAGCGGCTGGAAGGCCGAGCGCGGCACCGCGCTGCTTCAGCATGAGGGCGATGCGGCCTTCATCCGCACGGCAAGTGTCGCGCTCGCCGCACGCGGCCAATGCGAGGTCATCTCGCTGCACGCGGGCGAAACGCCTGTCGCTGCCGCCGTGGTGCTGCGGCATCAGGATCGCGCCTTCTACTTTAAGCTCGGCGTCGATGAGACGAGTGCGCGATTTTCTCCCGGCGTTCAGGTCACACTCGAATTGACCCGCTATCTTTGTGCCGATCCCGCGATCGGGATGGCGGATTCCACGGCCAAGGCCGGACACTCCATGATCGATCCGATCTGGCGCGGCCGCTTGCGCATCGGTGACGTCTTCATCCCCTTGCGGCGTCACGATCCGATGATCGCGATCATCCGCGCAGCGCTGGTGTTCCGCCGCCTCATCCGCGAGCCCGCGCGCCGCGTCGTTCATTTCATTCGTAAACATTAGGAGTCACTCATATGAGCACCGTCAGCGAAATCGCGCCGGTCATCACCGCCGCTCATGATGCACTGCGCCGAGATTTTCCATTGCGCCCATTTGCCATTCGCCACCAGTTGGCCGGCCATCAGTTGCTGACGCTGCCGCAGATCGCACAATTGGCAGCCACGCTGCCGCGCGACCAGATCGAATACAACTCCGGCAAAGTCGCTATCGGTCAGGATCCGGATGCCATTCCGTCGGTCAAGCTCGATCCGGTCGATGTGGTGCGGCAGATCGAAACCGCCGGGGCCTGGATGGTGCTCAAGCGCGTCGAAGCATCGCCGGCCTATCGCAAACTGCTCGACGATACATTGCTCTCCGTCGCGCGTGCGCGCGGCTTCAACAGCACGAGCGAAGCCGGATTCGAGCAGATCGAAGGCTACATTTTCGTCTCGTCGCCGAACTCGACGACGCCGTTCCATCTCGACAGCGAAGATAATTTCTTCGTCCAGATTCACGGCGAGAAATATTTCACCATCTTCGACAACAGCGACCGCTCCATCGTGCCCGATGACGAGATCGAGCGTTCGATGACCAAGCATCGCAACTTGAAATACGATGAATCGCTCGCCGACCACGGCATCGAATTTCACATGTTCAGTGGCGACGGCTGCTACGTGCCCTACCAGTGGCCGCACTGGGTGCGCACCGCCAATACGCATTCGATCTCGATGGCGATCACCTGGAAAACCAAGGAGGTCCGCCGCAACAACGACCTCCACTTCTTCAATTCCATGCTACGCGGCATCGGATTTCCGCAGAAGCCTCCGGGCACTCAGCCGAGCCTCGATACGGTCAAGCTCGCATTCTACCGGTCGGTGACGACGGCTGTCCGGCCGCTACGGGGATCGCTCGCCATGCGACGCGTGCTGCGCCGGATCGCGCTCGGCAAGCGCGCCAACTACTACATGAAGGATGCCTGACGGCGCTGCTGATCGCTATTCCGCCGCCTCGGCGTTCACCTCGGCCGAGACCTGGCGGATGGCGCGCGCCAGCAATTGCGGGTCCTGCGCACCGGAGACGGCATATTTGCCGGCGAACACGTAGGTCGGCACGCCGGAGATACCCTTGTCGGCAGCCTCCTGTGCCTGCGACGACACCACGTCGAGATCCTCATCAGTAGCGAGGCGCGCGCGCACGCGTTCGGCATCGAGACCGCAATCGGCCGCCGCCTGCACGAGGACGTCCGTACTCGTCAGGTCGCCTCCTTCCTTGAAGTACAACTCCATCAACCGCTGCTTCATCGCCGCGGATTTGTCGCCGGACGGATCACGCGCCGCCCAGTAAATCAGACGATGGCAATCCGTTGTGTTTGGCTGGCGCTTCACCAAGGCGTGATTGTATTCGAGACCGACTTGGCTGGCCGCGGCGACGACGTTTTCGACGATATCTTCATACGCATCGACCGAGCCGAATTTGGTGATGAGATACTGCTCGCGGCTCATGCCCTCGCGCGGCACCCATGAATTGAGGAAAAATGGCCGCCACCGTACTTCGACAGGCACGTCGGGCACCAACGCCAGCGCGCTTTCAAGCCGTCGTTTTCCGATATAGCACCACGGGCAAACAACATCGGAAACGATATCCAGCGTCAGCGGCTTCAATGCGCTCATGACCAGTCCTCCACGACGCCCGAAACATACGCAGCTTCAGCCACGCAAACAAGGCAGGCAGCGCGGGATGCCGCCCACTCCTTAACTCGCCAGCTTCCTCACCTTGGCGAAGGGGCTGAGGCCCAGCCAGGTTTGCATCGCCGACGCGAGTTGCTTGCTGCCCGTCAGCAGCATCCGTTCGCTCGCGACGGCGGCGCGCACGGTATCGAGCCCCATCCAGATTGCTGTCATGGTCCGCAGATCGACCGAGACGTAGAGATCGACATCGAAACGCGGATCGATCGAACACAAATCGACGCCCGTTTCCGGATCGACGATGAGCCACCACGAACGCTGCGTTTGCGGCAAATCGGGATAAACGAACTGGATGACATTGGCGCGTGGTGGCATCGGAGTCGGATCGAGATTGCGCCGCATGTCCCACATCAGCAACTGCACATCGAGATGCTGCAGCGACAGGTCGGCCTCGATCCGACGTTGCCCCCAAATGCCGAAAGCCTCGACGATAGGCTCCAGCTCTCGCCCGGACACGGTGAGTTGATATTCAAACACACCCGGCTCCGACGGCGAGGCGGTGCGCGCGACGATGCCTGCCGCCTCGAGCTCTTTCAGACGTTGCGACAGCAGCGCCGGGGACATGCGCGGCACACCGCGGCGCAACTCATTGAAGCGCGTCGAGCCTGCAACGAATTCGCGTAACAGCACGACCGTCCAGCGCGTGCACAAGATTTCCGCCGCCATCGCGACTGGGCAGAACTGCCTGTAACTGCCTAAAGCCATGGTTCGCTCCCATTTCGACAGCCCACCGAAAGCTACGTCCAATCCGCCCTGGCTTCCAGTTCAGTTTCTGTATCGGCTGGATTCAGTTCTTGAACTGGCGGCGCGCAACGGCCGCCGACAGTATGCGCGGGACGGCAAGCATTGGGCTCGCTGGCAACAGGAGGACATCATGCCACTGGTTGATATCCAACTCATCAAGGGCGTTTTCACACCCGAGCAGAAGAAAAACATGATCGCCAAGGTCACCGACGCGATGGTGACAGTCGAAGGCGAATCCATGCGCGGTGTGACCTGGGTTCGCGTGCAGGAAATCGAAAGCGGCGATTGGGCGATCGGCGGGAAACCGCTGACGAGCGAAGCCGTGAGGTCCATGGCGGCAAGTTGAGCCCGGCATATCGAAGGCCGAGGCGCCCGGCGCGGCATCAAGCATAGCCCCCGGGCGCAGCGCCGCCCCTTGCAATCCTGACTATCGAGCATTCGTCATGAACACATGCAGAATAACAAGAGGAATCCCTCGACTGGCACGCATTGTCGTGGTTTGCGTCCTTGCCATCTTTAACGTCGCGGTATCGCCTGCTGCTGCTGAACTGCTCTCTTGCCGCGTAGAATGTAGCGTGACACGGGTCGCCAACCTCGGGCCACGCGCACGCGTGGTGGCTCAGCCCTTAGCGCGACTGCCTGATGGAATCATCGCAACTGCGATGCCTCGCGAAGGAACGTGATATGTCCGTGTTGCATCAACACTCCACCGCAGTCGAGCGCAGCCTCGTCGCATGGACGCTCATCTTTTGTGTGACGGGGTTCGTGACAGGATTTCTGCTCTCATTGCTATTCGCGGCCTACAGCCTGTTTGTCTGCGTGGCGGCGGCTTGAACGAATTTAGTTCGCCGCATCGCAGCAACAACGGCCTATTTTTGCGCCGCGATACTACGCAACCGCGCAGCGGTCCGCTCGTCGGCGGCGAAGAAGGTCTCGATCGCCAGTTCGGATAGCGTGATATCCAGCGGAGTGCCGAAGATCATCGTCGTCGATATGAAGCTGAGCACGTCTCCGCCAAGCCGCATTTTGAACGGCACGACGACACTATCTGGCGTGATGGGCGCAGTCCGCGCCGGCACCGGATAAGTCTTCAGCTCCCGATACAGCTTCAGCAGTTCCGGATCGGCACTTGCCTCGCACTGGTGATGCAGCCGCTCCAGCAGATGCGCGCACCATTCAGCGAGATTGACGGTTCTTGATGCCAGGCCCTTCGGATGGAAACTCAAGCGCAGAACGTTCAACGGCGGCGCCAACAATTCCGGCGCAATGCCCTGCAGCAACGGCAGCACGATGTCGTTGGCTGCAACCAGATTCCAATGACGGTCGACCGCCAGCGCCGGGCTCGGCTCATGCGCCTTGAGCACGCAGTCGATCGCCTGCCTCGCCGCTTTCAATGCCGGATCATCAAGCCCGCGCTGCGGAAAAGCCGGCGCGAAGCCGGCGGCGACCAGCAGAACGTTGCGCTCGCGCAGCGGCACATCGAGCCGTTCGGCCAGCCGTAACACCATGTCGCGTGACGGTGCTGCGCGCCCGGTCTCGACAAAGCTCAGGTGACGCGCGGAAATCTCGGCCTCTCCGGCGAGATCGAGCTGGCTGAGATGACGGCGCTGCCTCCATTCCCGCAGGTGATCGCCAATGTGAATGGGTTGGGTCGGGGCCGCGCGTGCGGTGGCAAGGTGCGTGCTCATGCCGAAAAACTAGCATGCAACCCCGCATGCGATCCATTACCTACCAGGTAATCGATTTCGGGAGGCGCGTGGCGCATGGTATCGGAACAGGAGACGCTCCATGTTGCATCTCGTCATCGCCTGTATCCGCCAGATGAGCACTCACCCCACCACGATTGCCGCCGCGCGCTGGTGGCTGCGGCTTGTGACCCGCACGGTGGCGGGATCGCCGAACCTGACTGAGGCACTGGTGGTGCATACCGGTGCATTTGCGATCGCCTATGTCGCAGCGGTCGAACAGCGCGCCGCGCTAGTTTGCCCGATCAGGTTATGGCGCGCCCTGAAGTTGCAGAAACGGCCGGCGCGCAATCGCATGTAGTCTTAACGACGCCCGCTCGCAGCTAGCTGGCACGGGCCGACCTGGTTTTCCGGCTCGTCTTGCCGGCGGCCTTACTACGCGACGTTGCCTTGACGACACGACTCTTTGCTGCGGTCGTCTTCGCTGCCCGACCTCGCAGGCCCTTGCCGACGATTGCGTGGCCGTTGACCGCCTTGCCGTTCGACGCGCCGCTCGCTTTTGCGGCCTTCTTTGCAGCGCGTTCCTTCTCGCGCTGCTTTTCGGCACGGGCCTCGGCACGCAATTTCTTACGCTTCTTCTCGCAGGTATCGCACTTGCAACCGATCGGCTTGAGGTATTCCTTGAAGTAATCGGTGCCGTAATCGTAATTGATCTCTTGGCCGGGCTCGATGTTTTTGATGGCGCGGATCACTACGGTGCGCTTGCGGGCGCTGACGTCGGACTCCGCATTCGGCCTGCAGGCGTGGTTGATGTATCGCGCGATGTTCTTGCGCACCGAACCATCGATGGTCCAGCGCTTGGTCATCTGGAACAGATACTTGTTCTCGATCGCATCATCCTCTTTCTTGTTACAATCGAGCATCGGCCCGATGTAGCGGATGATCTTGGTCCCCTTCTTGATCGGCTTGGTGGCGAAAAGACCGAGTCCGGTGCGGGATTTACCGATGCGATATGGCTTGCTGGATGGAATGGCGGGCATGATCGATGAAACTGAAGAACTCGAGGGTGGACTGCGAAGCCGCCCTTCTATCGCAATTCTGCATCGATGTCAGGATTTTCACGGTCCCGAACTCAACCTTCCCCAGCTTAGCGACCTCGAACTGTCATGATGTTCCCGGGCCCCCTGGGCGCGCATCCTTGCTTGCTGCAAGGAGAACGTCGCCGGGAGCAGCAGACGTGCCGCGTCACTCCTGACGCCTGAGCCGAATTCAGGATATCGGCTGCCCCGGAGCGATGGCGCGCTTGAGCATGGCGCCAAGCAATGCTTCCGCATCGGTGCCCTTCGGCAGTCGGCGCAACACGTCCGACAAGCGATTATCGAGCAGCAGCATGGTGAAGCCGTGCACAAGCGACCAAGCGCGGACGATGTCCGCAGCCTGTTCCAGTGTCAGCGCCTCGGCGGCAATCGGTTCCTGGCGGCTGGCGCCAATGGCGCCGGCCAATCCCGCAAACGATGCACTCGCCGCCTCGTGCAGCGCAGGCCGCATCATGTCGAGCCGCTCGGTGCGAAACATCAGCAGATACATGCCCGGATGCGCCTGCGCATACGCGACGTATCCCTTGGCCCGCGCGACAGCTCTTTCCAATCCGGTGCCAGCCGCCGCATCGGCCGCAATCATCGCCGCATTGAATTGACGGAATCCGATCGCCGCCAATTCGCTAACAAGACCTGTGAGATCGCCGAAATGATGCGCCGGCGCGGCATGCGAGACGCCGGCCTCCCGCGCCACTGCGCGCAAAGTTAGCCCGGGCAAGCCGTCGCGTTCGAGGATCTGTTCGGCCGCCTTCAGCAACGCATCATGCAGATCGCCATGATGATAGGATGGCGCCTCGGGCGACGTCGACTTGCGGGTCCCGGCCTTTTTGGCACCGGCCGATCTTGCATTGCCGACACGCAGACGGCGAACCGATGCGGGCTTCTTTTTGATGGATGCGACTCGCGGTGCCATGACAGCGTTATAGGATGCCATTTTTACACTGTAAAGATTTCCCTTGACGTCATCTGGCGTTTCGCCTAGGTCAATCTTTACGATGTCAAGATAAACATCCGCCGATCATCGAGGGAGCGAACCATGCCGCGCACTGACGAGCCCGCCGTCCTCAACAACCTCGCGCCGATCCCAATGGAATGCGACGCCCCTTTCCTCAAGATCGAGGGTGAACTGCCGCCCGAACTCAACGGCACGCTCTATCGCAACGGACCCAATCCGCAGTTCGACGCGCCGGGCGCGCACTGGTTCGTCGGCGATGGCATGCTGCATGCCTTTCACATCGAGAACGGCCGCGCCAGCTATCGCAATCGCTGGGTGCGGACGCCAAAATGGCTGGCCGAACACGACGCCGGCCGCGCGATCTTTGCCGGCTTCGGTGGACGCCGCCTACCGGGCGCTCCGCAAACCACCTGCACCGACAGCGGCGTCGCCAATACCAATATCGTGTTTCATGGCGGCAAGCTGCTCGCGCTCGAGGAAGGCCATCTGCCGACCGAGATCGAGCCAGGCACGCTCGATACACGGGGCTATTGCGACTATGACAAGCGCATCGGCGGGCCGTTCACCGCGCATCCCAAGGTCGATCCGCTCACCGGCGAGATGATGTTCTTCGGCTACAACGCCAAGGGCCCGTTCAGTTCGGCTCTCTCCTATGGCGTCGTGGATGCGTCTGGCGTCGTCACCCGCTTCGACCGCTTCGAAGCGCCCTACGCCAGCATGGTGCATGACTTCATCGTCACCGCTAACCACGTGCTGTTTCCGGTGTTGCCCCTCACCGGCAGCATGGATCGTGCCATGCAAGGACGCCCCGCCTATGCATGGGAGCCGGACAAAGGCGCCTGCGTGGGTGTCCTGCCGCGCGGCGGCAAAACGGACGATACCCGCTGGTTCCGCGGCGAGGCCTGCTATGTCTTCCACGTTCTCAACGCATGGGACGATGGCAATCGTATCATTGCCGACGTGATGCAATACGAAGAGCCGCCGCTGTTTCCGCATCCGGATGGCCGGCCGACCGATCCGGCAAAATCACGTGCGCGGCTTTGCCGCTGGACGTTCGACCTCAGCGGCAACACCGATCAGTTCACGCGCAGCTATCTCGATGATGTCAGCGGCGAATTCCCGCGCATCGACGATCGCCGCGCCGGCCTCGCCACGGGTCACGGATGGTACGCCTGCGCCAATCCCGACTTGCCGTCCTCGTTGGGATTGCACGGCATCGTTCACGTCGACGGGAACGGTGCGCGCAAAGGCCACTATCTTTTGCCGAAGGGCGACAGCATTTCCGAGCCGGTGTTTGTCACACGCAGCGACGATGCCGCGGAAGGCGACGGCTGGCTGCTTGCTGCTGTCTGGCGTGCGCGCGAAAATCGCAGCGACCTCGCGGTCTTTAACGCTACCGATGTCGCCGGCGGCCCGGTGGCGCTGGTCAAGCTCGGTCATCGCGTGCCGGACGGCTTCCACGGCAATTGGGTTGGGTCTTCATAGCCCGCCGCCGCTTCGGCCAAGCCATTGCAACAGCTTGGCTTTGGCCGATGACCGAGGAGTTTTGCCGCAGTCAATTTTGACAATGTAAAGATTTTGCTTGACGTCGTCCCGGTAAGGCCCTAAACATCTTTACACTGTCAAGATTAGTACGGAGAGTTCCATGATGTTGTTTCTGGTCCTCGCACCGTTTGGCACATTCGCAGTTTTGATGGTGCTGACGTCGCCGCTGATCGCTTTGCTCGCATCAGCCGCCGTTGCGCTCGCCACCATCGCTTATGACCTGTCGCAAGGTAAATCCGTCAAGATGCTGGCGGCTGGCGCCGCCGTGTTGTTCGCCGCGGTCGGTGCCTATCTGGCGTTGTTCGATGGCAGCATGAGCGGACACAACGTCCGCCTCGCGGTGGATTTGGGGCTGCTGGTGATCGCACTCGGCTCGATCGTACTGCGCCTGCCCTTTACGTTGCAGTATGCCGTGGAGTCGGTCGAGCCGGAAATCAGCAGACTACCGGCATTTCTCACGATCAACTATGTTCTGACCTGGGCATGGTCGGCGGCTTTCGTGCTGATGCTGATTGCCGACATCGCAATGATCTACGCCCCCGGAATGCCGCTGTGGGTTGGTGTCGGCATTGCTTTTGCCGCACGCAACATCGCCGTGATCTTCACCAAATGGTATCCCGCCCATCGCCGGGCAAAACTCATCGCGCAGTCGCATTAGACCTTGCCTCAAGCCATCAGGAAGCTGCCATGAAAAGCGTCTTCGCCAAGCTTGCGACCGACTTTTTCTCGACTATCGTCTTTCTGCTGGTTTACCTCGTCAGCGATAACGTGGCGCTGGCCACGATGGTCGCGATCGCCGGAGCCGTTGCGCAGTTTGTTTACGCGCGCATCAAGCAGCAGAAACTTGATGTCATGACCTATGCCAGCCTAGCATTGGTCATCCTACTGGGCGGCGCGACCCTGCTGACCAAGGATCCGCGCTTCGTGCTCGTCAAGCCGAGCATCGCGCATTTCGCCATCGGCGCCATCATGCTGCGCAAGGGCTGGATGCTGCGCTACTCCCCGGACATCGTGCGCGATAACATTCCGCACCTTGTCACCATTGCCGGCTATGCGTGGGCAGCCCTGATGTTCGCCTTGGGTCTCGGAACCATTGCCGTCGCCATGACCGGCGATATCAAGCTGTGGGCGTTCTATGTCTCCGTCGTCGCCGTCGGCGCCAAGGTCGCCGCCTTCGCGCTTCAGTATGGGGTGTTTCGCATCGTCATCACCCGCAAGCTGCGTGCCGAAGCCCGGGCGGGCAATCCGCTTGTTAGCGAACCGACACACACCAAGGTCTACAAGGCCGCCCGATAGATAAGTGAGTTGCGGGTCCATCATCCCAACCCCTGCAAGCAAATCGCAGGCATGATTGAGACGTTCGGCCGCGGCACGAAGCGTCGAATTTGATGTCATCATCATATTGGAAGTCCGAGCCCTGGTGCCCGGCCTTGTTCGTTGGTTCTGTCATCGACCTGCCAACGCCGAAGGCCATTTGAGCCGCCATCGACAATCATGCGAAACAAAACGACAACGAGCTATCCTGCCTGAACGTTCGGAGGCGTATCCCAAATTTCACAATTGAGGCTTACGGTCGCGGTCGGGAAGGATTCGCGCACCGCGCAGAATAGGTTATAAATCCCGCCGCGCCTCATACCGGGGCGAACGCCTCTGGAGAACAGCATGTCGGTTGACGGAAACTGGAAGATCACCATGAGCACCCCGATGGGCGAGCGCAATGCGACGCTGGCGCTGCAAAGTTCCGGTTCGACGCTGACCGGCACGCAATCGGCGGACGGCAATTCCGGCGAAATCTTCGACGGCACCGTGAACGGCAACGACGTTTCCTGGAAGATTTCGATCACCAACCCGATGCCGCTGACGCTCGAATTCACCGGAAAGGTCGACGGCGATGCGATCTCCGGCGAGATGGGGATCGGTCCAATGGGAAGCTTCCCGTTCACAGGCTCTCGGGCTTAAGCGCCATTACGAGTCACACGCGGATCGTGCGCCCACAGGCTCGCTCAGCCTGTTGGCGCGCAATCATCCTGGTCTGGCTTTGATGCATCCGAGCGAACGGCCTGCGGATCGCAAGCTATTTCGTTTCCCGCAACCGCGTGCTCTGCCAAGGCGCAACGGAAATCGTCTGGATCAATTTCGTTGAGACAGCCGACGCATTCTTGCCATCGCCGCTATAGCTCGCGACGATGGTGCGCGAACCCTGCTCCAGCGCCGACGTCGTGAATGACGCCGTGCCGTTACTGTCGAGCATCACGCGTTCCGCCAACACGCTGTCGATCGTCACGTCGCGAATGGTGACGTCGCCCTTGGGCGTACCATCCTGGCTCTTTACCGCCACCGTCAAGGTCACCGCCTGCCCCGGCGAACTAGGGTTTTGCGACGATGAGATCACAACGTCCGGGACCGACCGCACGGTGTAGGTCACCGTGGCCGAAATGCTGGGCTCGATCACGAAGGGGAAATACTTCTGCACCCCGCTGTAGCGCACCCGGAAGCTGTGCTGCCCGCCAGCCAAATGATGCAGCGCGATCCACGGCACCGCAACGGTCGTACGGCCGATGACCCGCTTCTGGCCTTCGTCGATGAATTCGAGGGTGCCGCCGGGGACCTCGCCGCCATCCTCCATGCTGACCGACGCGATCAGCTTCAACTGTTGTCCGGGGAGCAAAGATTTGTCGGAGGCCGTCAGATCGACGACGGTCCGCGCGATGGTCATCTCGGATTGCGCGTGCGCTACACTGGCAAGCCAGTTCGCTCCTGCGAGAAGCACCACGCCTCGCAAGATGGCCCGGCTGAGAGATGTGATCGACATGGTGGCCCTCCCGGTCGTGGAGGTACGCAATAGCTGCGTGCCAGCCCCGAACCGAGGACGCTCAATACGCTAATTGATAGCACAAATTCGCGTTGCGGGATATGTCGGATCGACGCAGGCGGCTGCTTAAACCTGGCCGAGCGCACCAGTTCACGCGCGCCCGAGGGACCGGCGCGCGGCGAACTACAGGTAAGCGTAAACGATAAGCCCGTTGATCGCGCTTGCGGTCGTCAACAGCGCGACCACCACCGCGTTCAGTCTGACAATATCAATCATCGCTAGCAGCTCTCGAATCGTCCTGCTTCAGTTCCCCATTGAAGCAGGATGATCGAAGCCGTCACCGCTTTTCTTTTTTGCGGCAACTCTTGCGAGTCCACGCAGAATCGAGTCCGCGCGGACCTCGCCAAACCGGGCGCTGCGAATCGTCCGGGAGTCGTTGCGATTCGGTAAACAATTATCCCAGATTCAGGGCCTTGAAGAAATCATTGCCCTTGTCGTCGATGATAATGAAGGCCGGGAAATCCTCGACTTCGATGCGCCAGATGGCTTCCATACCCAGCTCAGGATATTCGACGACCTCGACTTTCTTGATGCAGTGCTCCGCAAGGTTAGCCGCAGCACCACCGATCGAGCCGAGATAGAAGCCGCCGTGCTTCTTGCACGCCTCGCGCACCGCGACGGCGCGATTGCCCTTGGCGACCATCACCATGGAGCCACCGGCGGCCTGGAATTGATCGACGAACGAATCCATGCGGCCCGCAGTGGTCGGCCCGAACGCACCGGATGCGTAGCCCTCCGGCGTCTTCGCGGGACCGGCGTAGTAAACTGGATGGTTCTTGAAGTAATCCGGTAGCGGCTCGCCCTTCTCAAGTCGGTCGCGCAATTTGGCATGCGCGGCGTCGCGCGCCACGATCATCGTGCCAGTCAACGACAGGCGCGTCTTGATCGGATGCTTCGACAACGTCGTAAGGATGTCCTTCATCGGCTGATTGAGGTTGATCTTCACCACCTCACCACCGAGATGTCCTTCGACCGCCGGCAGGTACTGCGCCGGGTTATGCTCGAGCTCCTCCAGATAAACGCCGTCTTTGGTGATCTTGCCAAGCACCTGACGATCCGCCGAGCACGACACGCCGAGACCGATCGGCAGCGACGCGCCATGGCGCGGCATGCGAATGACGCGCACGTCGTGGCAGAAATATTTGCCGCCGAACTGCGCGCCGACGCCGGAGCTTTGCGTCATCTTCAGCACTTCCTGCTCCATCTCAAGATCGCGGAAGGCATTGCCGTTCTCGCTGCCGTGGGTCGGCAACGCGTCGAGATAGCGCGCGGAGGCGAGCTTTACCGTCTTCATGCACAGCTCAGCCGAGGTGCCGCCGATGACGATGGCAAGATGATATGGCGGGCACGCCGCCGTGCCGAGCGTCATCACCTTTTCCTTGAGAAAGGCCAGCAGCCGATCCTTGGTGAGTACCGACGGCGTTGCCTGAAACAGAAAACTCTTGTTGGCCGAGCCGCCGCCCTTGGCCATAAACATAAACTTGTAGGCGTCATCGCCCTCGGCGTAGATCTCGCACTGCGCGGGCATGTTGTTGGCGGTGTTCTTCTCCTCATACATCGACAGCGGCGCGACCTGCGAATAGCGCAGATTGCGGCGCAGATAGGCATCACGCGCACCTTCGCTCAACGCCGCTTCGTCTTCGCCGTCGGTGATGACGTTGCAGCCCTTCTTGCCCATGATGATCGCGGTGCCGGTGTCCTGGCACATCGGCAGCACGCCGCCTGCGGCGATGTTGGCGTTCTTCAGGAAATCGAAGGCAACGAACTTGTCGTTGTCGCTGGCTTCCTTGTCGTCGAGGATGTTGCGAAGCTGCTGGAGATGACCGGGACGCAGGTAGTGATTGATGTCGCCGAACGCGGCTTCGCTCAGCGCCCGCAGCGCCTCGCGCGACACCACCAGCATGTCCTTGCCGAGCACCTTTTCGACCCGAACCCCTTCGCTGGAAATCTTCTTGTAAGGCGTCTCATCCTTGCCGAGTGGGAACAGCGGCGTGTGCTTATAGGGAGGAACGGCCTTCGGGTTAGGGATTGCGGTCGGAGCATTCATGGGAGGTAGCCTCGTAGGACAGGAATTCGCGTCCTCTTTAGGCGCTTTCGATCTCTTTTTGAAGCATTCAAAACAGCGCCAGACGGCCAATAGCTGCATAAAACCGGGCAATTTCAGGCGAGCGGCCTTGCCTAAAGCACCGCAGGCCGCTTGATTGGGCGGCCCGGAGATTCAGTCATGAACCCACCTCACCTGCCCGCATCGATTGCCGTCGCCTTGCTCACGATCACGATGCTGAGCGTCTCGCCTGCCCGCGCCGACCGCTGCGATGACTTAGCCGCCCAACTCGCCCGGAACATCTCCAGCCTGAAGGTGGGCAAGACGGCGGCCAACGCCATCGCGCTGACGCATCCGGCAACAACCTCGATGCGACTCGGCTGCGCCAGCCGTAATGTCACCAACGAAATATTCGCCTCCACCGAGAGCAAGAAACCCTCACCGGCATTCTACGACGTCGTCGCCAGCGCCGCCGCGCTGGTTTTCACGATCCCGAAGAAGGATACGCTCAACGGCACCACGCGCTGCATCAAACGCATCGGCTTGCTGCGCGGCTACGACATCAAGACGCGCTATCGCCGCCTCGATATCCACTGCACCCGCACCAAGGCCGGGACGTCGGTAGCGATCTCGCGAGAGCGCGATAGTTAAACCAACGCTTTCCATTTTATTGAAAGCGCACTGGCTTCGTTCACCATCGCCGCAATACGGACGCGACTTCCGCACGCCGTTCATGACTTGTTGTTGCTCGACCAACCAGGATCGATCCGAGGCGTGGGAGCAAGGACAGTTGATATGAGTATTTCGAGTGTGGGCCCTTCGGCACCTGCCATGACGCCGGACGCTACCGCTCTGCAGCCTCAGGCCGCAAAGCGGAATGACACACCAGCCGATGAAATCCGTGCGCGCGCCGAGCAGCCGCAGCCGCGGGCTCCGCTTCCTCCCGGTCAGGGCACCCGGATCGACGTATTGGCCTGACCTTCTCTAAGCTGTTGCGCTGGGAACACTCGGCGCCAGTCCCACGAATGCCAAGAACATCGGATCAGATGGCAACCTCCTGAGGGCCATCGGATGATCGCGCGCCTGTTCCTGCAAAGCTTGATCTGGATCGTCGGGATGGGCGCGCTGCTGTTTTTGTCAGCGGGTACGCTGCATTGGCAAGCCGCGTGGGTATTTCTCCTCACTATGGCCGTGCTGGGCCTTATCAGCGGATTGTGGCTGGCGAAATCCGATCCGGCACTTCTGGACGAACGGATGAATTCGATGATGCAGGCCAATCAGCCCACCGCCGATAAGGTGTTCATGCTGATCTTTGGATGCGTGGCGGTGACCTGGTTTGTGACGATCGGGCGGGAGCGCCGCGCCAACCTCACCGACATGCCGCTGATGTTACAGGCGCTCGGGCTGGCGCTGCTGGTGGCGTCCACCGCGTTCATCCTGTGGGTGATGCGCGAGAACTCGTTCGCGGCGCCGGTGGTGAAAATCCAGACCGAACGCGGCCACCGCGTCGTCGATAGCGGACCCTACGCCTGGGTCCGGCATCCGATGTACAGCGGCACCATCCTGTTCTTCTCCGGCGCACCATTATTGTTGGGATCGTGGCGCGGCCTGATCATGGCGCCGCTGTTCGTGGTGCTGTTCGGCTATCGCACTCTCATCGAAGAGAATGCATTAATCGCGGGCTTGCCCGGCTATGCCGACTACATCGCGCGCGTGCGCTATCGTCTCGTTCCCGGCATCTGGTAACGATCACCGGGATCAGAGATCCAGAACCTTATAATGCCGGAAGATGCCGTCCTCGTTGAAGGCGATGCGCCGCTCGCTGGCAAGATAAGCCTCGATATTCGGACGTGCCGCAACCCGATCGTGCAACGCCAGCAGTCCCGGGATATTGCGCTCGAATTGCTGCATGCGTTTGGGAAAGGCATAGCGCAGCCCTGCAACGATCTGGAACAACGAGAGATCGACATAGGTGATTTTGCGGCCGGTGACATACGGTCCGCCGCGCGTCGCGACGAGGCTTTCGAAATAGCCGAGATATTTCGGTACGCGCTCCTTCCAGAATTCGATTGTGCGTTTCTTAGCCGGGCCACGCTGATCCTCGTAATATAGCGATGGGCCGAGTGGATGATGCGTATCGTGAATCTCGAGCACGAGATCCGCGATGGTGAGTTGCAACTGGTGCAGCCAAAGGCGCCCCGCCTCGGCCTTCGGCGCGAGGCCGTGACGCGATCCGAGATACAGCAGGATGTTTGCCGTCTGACCGATCACCTGTTTGCCGGCTTTGAGGAATGGCGGCGCGAACGGCGGTGTTGCGGATGCCTTGGCGTCCATCATCGCCGTCATGGCGGAGTTGCCGCGTTCGCGGGCGACATCGACATAAGCCGCGCCGGCGTCTTCAAGTGCGAGGCGTACGAACTCACCGCGCCCCTGAATACCCGGCCAGTAGTACAGTTCGTAACGCATCGGCGATCCTCCCCTGCCTGACGCCCATACTCTCCGTTGCGGAGACATGGGCGCGCAGAGGATACACCACAATGCGGGTGGAAAGTTTCAGTTCGCTGCGAAGCAGTACAGCAGGCCGTCGCCACCGGTACTGCGCAAATCGGCCTGCGAGCAGCCGCCATCCGGCCCGCGCGACGGATGCGAGGAATTCCACGATTTCGACGGTTCATCGTCACGCAATCCCTTGCGATCGAGGTGACCGACCATGGCCGCGCCCTGCGTGCTGCTTGTCCAGTTCTTGCAGGTGCGGTCGTCGCTGCCTGCGAAGGCGGTGCCGTCCGGCTGCGATCCTGTGAGGATGTCGTGACGGTTCGGCTTGTCGCCAGAGCCGTTGATGACCTCGCCCTTCTCGCTGACGGAATTCTCCTTATTCAGGTTGTTGGCGCCATGCAGTTCGGCAACGTCTTTGGCGACAACCACGCCCTTGACGTTCTGCCATGGCCCCTTGCCGATACGGTCCCTGGCGTTCACCGCCGGCTTGCCGTCGGCGGCTTGTGTGGACAGATATGCCCGCCATGTCTTGCCGCCCGCGCCCACGGCCTGCGCCAGTTGCTGGCACCAGTTGTCGGCTCCGGCAAGCCCGCCGAGGTTACCGCCGTTACCGACGCCGACGCTGGTCACGAAGAAGCTGGCGTTAGCACTTTGCGCATGTGCCGGCGCCGTCATCGCGACGGCCGCAAGTCCGGCCATACCAAAACATATCCGCGAAACAGTCTTGCGAAGAGCAGGCATCGAATCCTCCGGTTTGTTTTTGTGGTTAGCAGGTCGATCGATCAACACTTGTCAGGAGTAATTATTCCCGTCGGGTAACCCTCTCGGCTCGGCTTGTATCCGGGCCGAGACACAACAAACTTCGATCCAAAGAAAAAGGCGCTGCGACTTTCGCCGCAGCGCCTTTACTGTTCACATAAGGACCGACACGGTCAGGTCTGCTGGATCGCCGACAGTTCCCAGCCCGCACCACGCGGACGGACGAAGGTCCACACCTCGGTGGCTTCGACCGGCTGGTCGCTGCCATCGACAACCTTACCACTGGTACGGTCCATGGTTTTGTCGACCAGCGAGAAGCGCATGGCCACGGTCGCGTAGTCGGTCTCGCCTTCGCGCCAGGCCTCTGACAGATCGCCCTGCAGCAGTTTCACGTCGGAGACCTTGTTGACCACGCCGCGCTCCTTGTTGGCGGCCAGATCCTGGGTGAAATACGACACCATTTCCGGCGTCGCCAGCGTATGCAGCCTGGCCACATCCTCATCCGACCACGCGGCCTGAACGTCGCCGAGCAGGCGTTCGAATGCCTCATAGTCATCCGGCTTGATCTCCAGCGGTGGTGCGTTGGAACCGACGCCGAAGCCCATGCCATTGCGGAAGCTGGCCTGCGGACCCGGCTGAGCGGGAGCAGCGTCAGGTCCGGCGGCCGGGCCGGCATAGGCGTGCGCCGGCGCATTGCGGCGACGCCACCATGACATGGCGAACCGCACGATCAGATAGATCAAACCGATCTGCAGGATCAGGCCGAAGATGGACGACAGGCCGCCGAGACCGCCAAACAGGCCGCCACCGAACAACATGCCGAGCAGGCCGGCGCCGAGGAACCCGGCCGCGAGGCCGCCGAGCATGCCCATGCCCGGACGGTTGAAGAAACCGCCCGCACCGGCCGCAGGCGCACGCGTCGCGGCGCCCGGCTGCGTCATGGTGCGGTTGAACGGCTGGGCGGTGTTCGGTGCCGTCGTCGTCGCCGCAGGCGCCGAATAGGTCCGCGAGCCGCGCGAGCCCGAGCTGCCGCCGCGACCGGCGCGGGCATCGGCCGCCGAAACAGCGATCATCATGAGCGGAAACGCCAACGCCAAGGCGAGAGCCAGCGTCTGGACGATGCCACGTGGACGTCGAAGAGATTTCATAGGTTGTTCCCTCTATCTCCGGAACGGAGAAAGCTCTCCTAAGATGGGGAACATCCGGCAAAAGAGAAGTGGAATCCGCAAGCCAGCCATGCGGCGCTCAGTCGCGGCGCACCCTCTTATCGTCGGCGGTTAACCAACTACCCGGCCGCAATGGTTTCCTTGACCGCGGCGACCAGTTGGCTCAGCGAGAACGGCTTCGGCAGGAAGGCGAATTGCTGGTTCTCCGGCAGGCTCTTGGCGAAGGCATCCTCGGCATAGCCCGAGACGAAGATCACCTTGATATCCGGATTGCGCGCCCGCATCGACTTGAGCAAGGTCGGTCCGTCCATCTCCGGCATCACCACGTCGGAGACGACCAGATCGACACCACCGTCGTTGGCCTCCAACTCCTCCAACGCCTCGACGCCGTTGGCTGCTTCGATCACCGTGTAGCCGCGCGAGCGCAATCCGCGCGCGTTGAGCGAACGCAGCCCTTCCTCGTCCTCGACCAGCAGGATCGTGCCCTGCCCGGTCATGTCCGGTGCGCGCGGCTTAGCCTCCGCCGCAGCTTCCTTGCCGTTGCCGTTGATGACCGGCAATTCGGCAGGCGTTTCCTTTTCGGCGACATGCCGCGGCAGGAAGATCAGGAACGATGTCCCCTTGTCCGGCTCCGACTCGACATAGACGAAGCCGCCGGTCTGCTTGACGATGCCGTACACCGTGGAGAGTCCGAGCCCGGTGCCCTTGCCGACTTCCTTGGTCGAGAAGAACGGCTCGAAGATCTTGTCGACGATCTCTGCCGGGATGCCGGTGCCGGTATCGGCCACCTCGATCCGGACATAATCAGCCGGTGGCATGCCCTTATACGACAACCGCTCGGCTTCCTGCGCGGTAACGTTCGCCGTGCGCACCGTCAGCCGCCCGCCATTCGGCATCGCATCGCGCGCGTTAACTGCGAGATTGACGATCACCTGTTCGAATTGAGAGACGTCGACCTTGACCGGCCACAGATCACGGCCGTGCACCAGATCGAGCTTGACCTTCTCGCCGATCAGGCGGCGCAGCAGCATGGTGAGATCGGACAATGAATCGCCGAGGTGCAGCACCTGCGGCCGCAGCGTCTGCCGCCGCGAGAACGCCAGCAACTGCCGCACCAATGTCGCAGCACGCGTGGCGTTCTGCTTGATCTGCATGATGTCCTGGAACGACGGGTCGGTCGGCTTGTGTGCGTTCAACAGGAAATCGTTGGCCATCATGATGGCCGACAGCACGTTGTTAAAATCGTGCGCAATGCCGCCGGCGAGTTGGCCGACCGCCTGCATCTTCTGCGACTGCGCGAACTGGCTTTCCAGCGACCGCTTCTCGGTGGTCTCCAGCAGGTAGACGATGGCGGCCTCGGCATCGCCCGGTTCGCTGACGCCGGTGACGAAGAACTCGCCCCAGCGTTCTTTGGCGCCGTCGAGCGCCGCTTCGACCGGCGCGATATCGCCGTGACCTTCGGCCGCTTTGGAAATCGCCGCCGCCAGCGCTGCGCGGTCGCGCTCATTGACGGTGTCGAGGATCGACGCACTGGTCGCGGTGCCCGGCTTCAGGCTCTGCGTCAATTTTGCGAAACGTGCATTGGCGCGCACCACCGCGCCGGATTTATCGACCGTGGCAATCGCCATCGGCGTGTGATCGAAGAAACGCATGAAGCGCACTTCGGCGGTGCGCTGAGGATCGGCGCGCTCGTCGCGCGCCAGACTGATGACCAGCGTGCGGGACGCGCCGGGCGTACCGTCAGCGCCGAACGCCAGCTTGTGAAACAGCCGCGCCGGCATCGTACGGCCGTTGCGCATGCGCAGATCGACATCGAAGACTTCGGTCTTCACTTCTCCCGGCGCCGGCACAATTGAGTTGAGCAGCGCCGCACCGTCGCCAGACAAGATATCGTTGAGCCGCAGGCCGCCGGAGCCGATCTCGGCGAGGTCGTGATCGAGCCAATTGGCCAACGTGGCATTCACATAGACCAGATCGCCCTTGGCATTGACCGAGAAGAATCCGCACGGCGCATGATCGAGATACTCGATGGCGTGCTGCAATTCCTTGAACACGTCTTCCTGACGCTCGCGATCGCGGGTGATATCGGCAATCGACCACACCGAAAACTTCGCCTTGTGCTTGCCGTCGTCGAGCGGTCGCACCCGCATGCGCAGCCAGCGGCCCTGCGTGCCTTCCGGGCTCGCGACACGGACCTCCTCCTGCAGGCGGCGCCCCTCGCGCGAGGCCTTGAGCAGGCGGAACACCGCCTCCGACACATCCGGATTGCCGATGAACACGCGCTCGACCGGGCGCACATCCTGCTCCGAACTCGCACCGGTCAGCGCCCGATAGGCGGCGTTGGCATAAACCACATGCCCGCGCCCGTCGGTCACGGCAAGACCATCGAACGCATTGTCGGCGATGGGACGCATCAGCGGATTGTCGTTCGCGCGATCGGCGATGCGGATGATACCGGCGGCAAACGCGAACAGCGTGAACAGTCCGACCATTGCCAGCAGCGCCAACAGCCCGACGATGTAGGGCTGCGCCTGCGATTTGCCGAGCATCATGAAGCCGACCGCCGCGGCGACGATGGCCCCGGCAACCAGCAGCACCAGAACGATGCTGCCGCTGCGCCCGACCGATTCCTGCGGCATGGCCGGCTCGGATGGCGGGTGGTTGTCAGAAGCGGTCGTCATACCCTTGCGTGCTGCCTGTCACGTGAATCACCGACGCTTGCGCCCTCCGAGTGCCCGACTCGGACCTGCAAGCGCAAGCCAATCATAGGGTTATTCCCCGCCATTGCGTGCATTTCCTGCTTCATCGCGCCGAAATCCACATGCCGGTCAGGTCCGGCGGCCGGAAAGGCCGCGTTTGAGGCCCATGACGTAACCAATAATCTCGGCGACGGCGTGGTAGTGCTCGACGGGAATTTCCTCGTCGATCTCGACGGTGGCGTACAACGCGCGGGCGAGCGGCACGTTCTCAACAATCGGAATGTCGTGTTCCTTGCCGACTTCCCTGATCTTCAGCGCGATGGCATCGGTGCCCTTGGCGACGCAGATCGGCGCCGGCATGCCGCGTTCGTATTGCAAGGCGACCGCGTAGTGCGTCGGGTTGGTGATGATGACCGACGCCTTGGGAACAGCCGCCATCATGCGTTTCTTCATGCGGGCATGACGCAACTGCCGGATTCGTCCCTTGACGTGCGGATCGCCTTCCGACTGCTTGAACTCCTCTTTCATCTCCTGTAGCGACATCTTCTGCCGCTCGAACCACTGCCGGTATTGGAACAGATAATCGGCGATAGCGACCAGCGCGAGCATCGCCACCACCGCGGTCAGCAGATGCATGGTTAGCGTCGTCGTCGACTCGATCAGCGTCGACGGATCGGAGCGGATCATGCCATCGAGGCGAAAGCGATCCGGCCACAGCACCATGGTCATCACCGCGCCGAGCGCGATGACCTTGAACAAGCCCTTGGCGAAATTGGCCGCGGCCTGCTTGCCGAAAATCCGCTTGGCGCCCGCCAGCGGCGACAGCTTGCTGAGCTTGGGTTTCAAAGATTCGGCGGACCAGACGAAGCGGTGCTGCACGATGTTTCCGGCAATCGCCGCGATCGCCAGCATCAGGAACGGAACGCCGAGCGCGACGATGAGGATGTATTCCAGGTCGCGCGCCAGAGCCAGCAGGCCCGCGCCGTCGGTGCGGATCATCCAGGAATTGGCCAGCAGATTGCGTAGCGGATTGTGCAGACTGCTGCCGACCGAACCGGAGAACGTTGCCAGCACTAGCGCGCCACCGGCGATGACGAACCAGGTGTTGACCTCCTGGCTCTTGGCGACGTCGCCACGTTCAAGCGCATCGTCCAACCGTTTTTGGGTCGGGTCTTCTGTCTTCTCTGCGCCTTCGTTCTCGTCGGCCATGGCTCTCGCTCAGCGCACCGGAGTTAATTCTTGCATGACGCCGCTGAAATATTCGAGGAAGACGCCCATCATCACCACGATCACGGCAGCGAGAATGAGAAAGCCTGCCATGATCGACAGCGGCACGCCGACGAAATAGACCTGCATCTGCGGCATCAAGCGCGCCAGGATGCCAAGCCCGATATTAAAGACCAGTCCAAACACCAGGAACGGCGCCGCCAGCTGAATGCCGATCTTGAATGCGCCGGAGAACGCGCGCACGGCGAGATCCGCAACATCGCCGCTCGGCATGATCTCGCCCGGCGAGAAGATGGTGTAACTCTGGTTGAGAGCAGCGATCACCAGGTAATGACTGTCGGTCGCAAACAGCAGCGTGACGCCGAGGAGCGTCAGGAAGTTGCCGATCAGCAGGCCCTGCTGGCCCTGCGTCGGATCGACCGCGGTGACGAAACCAAGTCCGAGTTGCTGGGCAATCACCGATCCCGCGACCTGTAAGGCCGACAACGTCACTCTCGCGGTGGCGCCGAGCACGATGCCGATGAAGATCTCCTGCACCATCTGCACGCCGAGCGGCATCATGGTTTGCAGGTCGATCTGATAGGCGGCGCGGTGCAGCGGCAGCAGGATCATGGTCAGCAACAGCGCAATCGCCAGCTTGATGCGGACCGGAATGTTGACCTCGCCAAGTGCCGGCAACAGCATCACCATCGCCCCAATGCGGGCGAATACAAGCATGAAGGTGGCGGCGTAGGCCGGCAGGAAAGAGATATCGATGCGCATGGCCGAACCATGCGCTAACCCCCGATGATTCGCGACGAAATCCGCATCATTTCGGCATGCAGCGCGTCAGCCATGAAGGGCAGCGCCAGCACCAATGTTACGAAAATGGCTATGATCTTCGGCACGAAGACCAGCGTCTGCTCCTGAATCTGGGTCAGCGCCTGCACCAGCGAGATTGCGACGCCGACGACGAGGCCGACAATCAGCAGCGGCGCCGACACGATAATGATCGTCCAAATCGCATCGCGCGCGACGTCAAGAGTTTCAGCTCCGGTCATTTGCGTTCCCTAGTCTTGCCTTCAGTTACAGTATCGTCATTGCGAGGAGCGAAGCGACGAAGCGATCCAAATCTTCACTTGCAGCCCTGGATTGTTTCACTGCGCTCGCAATGACGGGAACAAGTTCAATGATCGAACGCGACATCGCCTCAGATCGGCATCTTCATGATGTCTTCGTAGGACTGGATGACGCGATCGCGCACCGAGACCAGCGTCGACACCGCGACATCGGTTTCCGCAACCGCCGTCACCACATCCATGACGTTGGATTTGCCGTTGGCCATCGCCACCGTTTGAGCGTCGGACTTGCGTCCCGCATCCATCACGCTACCGATGGCGTCCTTGAGCAGCGCACCGAACGACGGGCCGTTGGCCTCGGCCGATTTTTCGAGGCCCGCGCTGCGCTCCATCATGCGCGCGAGATTGGCATAGGCGTTGGCGGCTGCGGTGGGCGAGGCCATGGGTCAGTCTCCGGATCAGGCTTTGAGGATATCGAGCGTGCGCTGGATCATGCGTCGCGTCGCGCTGATGATGTTGAGGTTGGCTTCGTAGGAACGTTGCGCATCGCGCATGTCGGTCATTTCGATCAGCGGATTGACGTTGGGATATTTGACATTGCCACTCGCGTCCGCCGCCGGATTGCCCGGCTCGTGCTTGACGCGAAAGCTCGACGTATCCGGCTTGATGCGGCCGAGCGCCACGACGCGCGCGTCAAGCGTGCGATCCAGTTCCGACGTAAAGGTCGGCACCTTGCGGCGGTAGGGATCGCCGCCCGCGGTCTGCGACGTGGAATCGGCATTGGCTATGTTCTCGGAGATCACCCGCATACGCCCGGCCTGCGCCCGCAATCCGGAGGTCGCGATGCTCATCGACCGGACGAAATCCATCTGCTCGTCTGCCATGACGTGGTGTCCTTATTCCTCGCGTCCGATCAGCGTTTGCCGATCGCGGTCTTCAACAAGTTGAGGCTGCGGCTGTAGAGTGTGGTCGCTGCCGCGTAGTCCATTTGGTTGGCGGAGACTTTCAGCATCTCGTCCTCGAGATTGACGGCGTTGCCGGCGGGCCGCGTCTCGTAACCACCCTTGCGGTCGAGCGGGAACGTCGGTGCACTGCCAGCGGCCGCCAGATGCGTGCCGCTGGTTCGCATCATCGGCAGAGTCCCCGCCGTGCTTCCCGCCGCCAGGCCATTGCGGTCGAACTTCGGCTCCATCAGATCGCGAGGCCGGAAGTTCGGCGTGTCCGAATTGGCGATATTTTCTGCCAATACGCGCTGTCGCTCCTGATGCCACTGCATCTTCGCCCGCAACGCGGATAAACCCGGGAGATCGGTGATGGCCATTGGCTGCCTCCACCCACGCCGCCTGCATGGCTTGGCGAAGGTAGGCAGAATTTGCCGCGTGTATGGTTAACAACGAGTTAAGAAACCGGGCGAGCGATCAGCCACGGGCGGCATTTCCGCCATGGCAGGCCGGAACGATGTCGTCGGCGGCGCATTTACCGCTCGAATTGGTGCGTTGACCGGTCAAACCATTGAAATCCTGTGCCAAACAACTGGGTTTGGTTCGGCGGAGCGATGGGGTAAGAAGGGCCGGACGGCAAATTCTGCCAGAGGACGTTAACAAATATCGCATCACTTCCGCACCATCCGCCGTTTGTTGTATCGTTCACGATCAGCGCTCGACGATTCTGGGCTGCGGAATGCGCGCTATTTGCGGGGATGAGGCATGCAGGCACTGACATTCTTTTTCGCATTCGTCGCGGTCCTGGTCCTGATCGGGGTGGTGGCCTGGCTGGTGCGGCGATTCGCCGGCAACCGCCTCGGCGGCAACGCCAATCGGGGCCGGATGCCGCGGCTGGCGGTGATTGACGCCGCCGCCGTCGATGGCCGCCGCCGCCTCGTGCTGGTCCGCCGCGACAACGTCGAGCATCTGCTGATGATCGGCGGGCCGACCGATATCGTGGTGGAACCCAACATCGTCCGCGCAACGCCGAGCCGCGATCAGATTTCGCCGCGCCCGAGCCTGGGCACCGAGTTGCCGCGCGGCGCGCCTCTGCCCGATGCCGGAGGCTGGACCGAGGAAGAAGCCCCACGGCTGGAGGCGCCAGAACCCGCCCCGCCGCCACTGCCGCCCGCTCCCGTTCGGCCGTCGCGTCCATCGTTTGCCGACGAGCTGCGTCGTGCACCTCCGCCCCCGCCGGAGCACCGGCACGATCCTCTGGCGACGATTGCGCCGGAACCGGTGACCCGCCCCGAGCCGCGCCCGGATCTGCGCGCTGAGCCTGCGGTGCCGCGTGCGAGTACCCGCACCGAGCCACAAATCCCGCGCGCGCCGCTGCCGCCGCTGCGCTCGCCCGAACCTCCTGTCACGAAAGCGCCGCCGGTGCGCAGCGTCGAGCCGCCCGCGGCTCCGGTGCCTCCCGCCGCCGCGCAGGCTTCCACCGCTGACCAAAATCTCGCCGAAATGGCCAAGCGGCTTGAAGCGGCGCTGCGGCGTCCCGCCGGCGAGCGCTCCACGGCGCCCGAGCCTCGCGTCACCGCCCCTGCTGCCGCGCCGGACGCTGCTCCGGTACGTCCCGCTCCACGGATCAACGTGAATGCGCCGGCAAGCACGGAGCCCTCTGCTGCTCCGCCCGTCGCCCCGCCGCCCCCGAAGGGCGACTTCGAGAATCTCGAGGACGAAATGGCATCGCTGCTGGGTCGTCCAAAGACGCCTTCGTGAGACCGGCGCCTTTCCCGCGTAGAGTATTTTTATTCTTCATCGTACTGCTCACCGCCGGATCATTGGCCGATCCGGCGTTGGCGCAGGACATCAGCATCAATTTCGGTCAGGGCAACGGTGGCGTGACCGAGCGCGCGATCCAGTTGATCGCGCTCCTCACCGTGCTGTCGATCGCGCCGTCGATCCTCATCATGATGACGTCGTTCACCCGCATCGTCGTCGTGCTGTCACTGCTTCGCACCGCGCTCGGAACTGCCACCGCCCCGCCAAACTCCGTTATCATTGCGCTGGCGATGTTCCTGACCGCGTTCGTGATGGGACCGGTGCTGCAGAAATCCTACGACGACGGTATCAAGCCGCTGGTGGCGAACCAGATCAGCGTCGAGGATGCGCTCCAGCGGGCATCGGTGCCCCTGCGCGGCTTCATGCAGAAGAACGTGCGTGAGAAAGACCTCAAGCTGTTCATGGATCTGTCCGGCGAAGCACCGCCCGCTACGCCGGATGAAATGTCGCTGCGCATCCTGGTGCCCGCCTTCATGATCTCCGAACTCAAGCGTGCCTTCGAGATCGGCTTCCTGCTGTTTCTGCCGTTCCTCATCATCGATCTCGTGGTCGCCTCGGTATTGATGTCGATGGGCATGATGATGCTGCCGCCAGTCGTGGTGTCGCTGCCCTTCAAGCTGATCTTCTTCGTGCTGGTCGATGGCTGGTCGCTGATCGCCGGCAGCCTAGTGCAGAGTTACGGCGGCGGCTGATTTCAGCGCGATGCGTCGGCGCGCTTGGAGCCGACGATGGCCGGCAGCGAACCGGTCGGCGTCGGATCGGCATGCGCCAGTGGCGGCAGCGCTGCCTTGGTGATGGTGTCGGGGAAACGCGCCTGCATCTCGCGCAGGAAGCCATCGAGCGTATCGACGCTCCCGGCCAGCTTGGCGATCCTGGCGAAGTCGGAACTGCTCGCCGACGCCGGCTTGCTGGCAAGATCGAACGCCGCACGATCGGCCTCGCTGCTCATTAGCGGCGCGTACTTCTCGCGGAAGCGGGCGAGGCCCAGCGCATCCTCGGCCAGCGCGTAACCGATCGCCGCGCGCACGACATCGCCCTTCTCCACCGTGTTGAGCGGTTTGAAGTCACGCCAGCGCTCGCCGTAATACAACTCGATCTGCTCGGCGGATTCGCGCCATTGCCGCCCCGCCCAGTAAATATCCGAGCGCAGCCGGATAGCCTCGCGACCGGTCATGTTGCCAATGATTTCCAGCGCCAGATCGCGACGGCCGACGTCGCTTTGCGCGCGCGCCTCCAGCAGCAGCCGTTGCTGGCGCAGTTCGCCGGCCAGATCCGCGATCCGCGTCGCCCGCAACGCCGTGATGGCACGGTCGGGCTTGTGGCTCATCAGATAGACCATGGCGAGACGCGATGCGACCTGCGCGCGCGCCGCACCTTCAAGCCGATGATCGATCTGGTATTGCAACAGTTGGCCGGCCTGATCCAGCAAATCGACTGCAATCAGACGATCCGCCAGCCGCCGGATCAGCTCGTCGCCGCGCCGCCCGATCGGCGTCAATTCGCGGTAATCGTAGAACACCGCAAGCGCATCGATCGGCGGAATCTCGTCGCCCTTGGGGCCAAGGAAGAGTTGCACGAACAAGGCGGACGCCTCGTCCTGCGCCTGACGCGAGGATTCGGAATTGGGCTGCAACTGAGTCGCCACCTTCGCCGCCGCCAGTGCATCGGCATAGCGGTCGGCATTGCCGTAAAGCTGCGTCAGCATGCGAAGCGTCCGCACCTCGATGCCGTCGCCGCGCCAAAGCATCGAGAGCATTTCGAGCTCACGCAACGCTTCGTCCGGCGCGATCTCGTTGCGCCGCTGTCGCAGCGCGATCTCGAGCAACTTGCCTTCCGCGGCAGCCTGCCGGTCTTCTGAGGCCGCAGCCCCGCGATACAAGCGAAGCGCATCCTTGTCGTGGCCGAGCCCCTCGGCAAGCCGGCCGCGCAATACGGCGACGCTTGGCTTCAGATCCGCGGTTACGCCGACGGAATCGAGATCGTCGCTGCGCGAGGCCGCGCCGGCATAGTCGCGCACTTCCAATGCGGCGCGCATCGCATCCATGATCACAGGGCGCTGCAATTCGAGCGGCAAGGTTGTGACCGCGAACTCGGCGTTCTTGAACGCTTCGCGTGCGGCCGGCCATTTCTGCTGGCGGGCATAGGCCAGCCCCTTCCATAATTGCGAATGGTAGTTCGGGCCGATCGCGGAGTTGGCGAGATCCTTGAGGCTCAATTCCGGCCGCCCCATCAGACTGGAAGCGACGGCATGCACGATCAAGGTCATGGCATCTTCATTGCCGGGCTTGGTCTCGGCCATCGCGAAGTCAAGCACCGCCTTGGCCTCCGGATACATCGCCCACGCCATGTAGAAGCGCGCCAAGGCCAGGCGCGCCGTTGTCTGCTCGGCCGCCGGGGACGCCGCCATCGCATCGATCAGTTGGTCGCGACGCTCGGTGAATTTGGCCGCCTTGTTTTGCCGCCACTCGCCGTCGTCGAAGATCGGACCGACCGACGCGGTCGCGCGCTCGGGGCGAATGTTCGCCGCCGACAACGTCAGCCCGCCAGGCCGCGTCAACGTCACCGTATCCGCCGCGACGTCGGCGATCACGTCGTCGGAATTGGGCCGGACCACCACGCCCTGCACCGATTCAAGCACCGACAGTTCGACGAAGCTTTGGCGCTTGATGAACCCTTGCGCCGGCGGCAACGCCGTCACCACCAGCAGCGTGTCGCCGGCGTCGGGATCGGTCATGCGGTGCAAGCTTCCCGGACGCGCGATCGGAATGGTGATATTGGCGCGCTTGGCGTCATTGACGTTCCGCCGCGCGACCAGCGGCTGCGAGGTTTGCTTGAGCGTCTCGGCAAACGTCAGCGTCCAGTGTGTGCCGGTGTCGTTTGCGGTCGCCCCCTCTTGACTGACCAGGCCCGCCGCCAGCGAGACCAATTGCGGCTGCGTCAGCCGCATACGGATCGCCTGCCCTTTCGCCAGCGGCATCACACTGACATCGCCGATTACCGCACCAGCATTGCGGCGAATCGGCTCGAGGTCGACCGGCTGCGTCGAATCGAGCACCAGCCACAGCGAGTCGGCGCGCCGGAACAGCGCCACAGGTGTCGGCATCGCGAAAGTGAAATTCAGCCGCACGCCATCGCTGCTGCGCGCGACGCTGACCGGCGCACCGGCATTGTCATTGGGTTTGGCGGCAGTGTCGCTGGCCCCAAGCGCCGCGGCTGGCCTGGCGGCGAGATCGAGCGGTTGCACCGGCGGCACGGACGATGCGGCTGCCGAGGCACCCGCAATCGCCGACGCTGCAGATTGCGGCGGCACCGGCTTGGCGGGGGCAACGCTCGGGACCTTGCTTTCCGCGACACTCGCCGGCGACGGAGTCTCTCCGGACTTCTTCGGCGCGGTATCCGCCTCGCCATGCTGTTGCGCAGGCGCAGTGACCGCCGGCTGCGGCGGTGGCTTTGGGGTAACGACCGGCAGGACCTGCGGGCGTTCCGCCGGCCGGAAACCGATATCGACCACATAGTTCTTATCTTCGCGGAACGAATGCACGTCGACGTCGCCGATCAACCCGATTTCGACCTTGGACGTGTTGCCTTCGATCTTCTGGTTGATGCCGCCGACACTGGTCGGCGCGATCAGCTTGGCGTCAGCGAGATCGAATGTCAGCGGCGCGTCGAACATCAATGAGAATTTGCGCTCGTTGAGCGATGACGACACGCCGGCACCGTCCTGCAACTCGAAGACATAACGGACGAAGGTCGGCTGCACCGAGGCGCGAACGCGAACCGGCGGGCGCTTCTTGGCTTCGGCAGCCACACGCTGCTGGCGCAAGGCGCGCTCGGCTTCGCGTGCCCGCTCGGACAATTCGCGTACAACGTCCTGCGGCAGGCCGGGCGGCGAACCCTTCCAGGTATCGGGCAGCAGATCGACGAACAGCCGTTCGCCGGCAACCATCGAATTTACCGTCACCTTGCGCGACAGCGCCAGACGAATCGCCGAACCGTCGGGATCGCGCCGCGCCGAACCGACATAGTCAGGCAGCACGTCGGATAGCTGTTCGACAGATACATCGACCGGGCGCTTGAAGCGAATGACGAGGATCGAACCGGCCAGCGCGACTTCGGAATCGACGTCTTCGGCGAGCTTCACCACCAGCCGCGCGTAGCCATTGGCAGCCGTCAGGCTCGCTTCGCCGCCCACCGCCTGCGCGCGACCGGCTGCGGGCCACAGCAACAGACCCAGCAACAACAGCCCCAGCACGCGGCACGCCGCAGCCCGCGCCCTTATGCGCGATTGCGACCAACATGCAGCGGCAGCCGTGAGCGCCATGTTCTTAAGGTGTCTCTCGGTTCAGATGAAGCCGGTTATCGGTGATGTCCGGCAATTCCGAATCTAGATTCCGCAAGATAAGGAGTTGTTAATTATCCGCGTTAATTGCTGTTCGCCTGGGTGGGTTTGCCTTCGATTTTCGGCAGGTCGGCAGCAGAAGCCGTCTTTTCGGTGCCGGAGCGCCGCGCCATTTCCACGGTCAGCCGCTCGGCCGCTTCGGGCGTCATCAAACCGAGAATGTCGGACATCTTGCGCGGTGCGATCTGCGAGGCGATTTCGTAGAGCACCGGCATCTCGAGCCGGTCGAAGACCTTGGCCGCGTCTTTCGGTTTCATCGCCTCATAGGTCGTCACGAGGCCCTTGAAGCGCACGACTTCCGCCTCGTTCCTTTCCTGCGTCTTGACGACGATGCGAGCCTCGACCTCTTTCAGCTCCTTGACCTTGCTCTCGATGCGCTGTTCGGCCGACTTGAGCAGGTTTTCGCGGATGTCGATCTCGCGCGCCCGCGCGTCGAGCTCCTGCCGCCGGGCCTGCAGGCGCTCAAGAATGGCCCGCTCCGACGCCGAGACCGGCTTGGTCGGGTCCGGCACGATCACGGTGCCTGAAGGAGAAACGGTTTCCGGCGCCTGCGCCGCTGGCTTGGCCGCACTCTCGGGCTTGCCGTGGTCGCTTTTCGGCTTAGCCTCGACTGAGCCGGTGATGTCGTCGGCAGGCTGCGTGCGGTTGTTGGACGGGAAGTTGAAGGTATCCTGCGCCCAGGATTTCTTCGTGGTGTTCGGCTGATAGTCGAACACATAACCACCGTCGATGACGATGCCGGCCAGCTTCAGTACAGCGAGACCGAATACCGCCACCACGACGACCGGCAGCACGCGTATGGGACGCGACTTCTTCATGCAGCGATGCCGTTCGCCCTTCGCCGCTCGGCGAATGCCTGCGCCGCCGCGACGGTCGCCTTGGCTGCGGAGATCTTCGGTTGCTCCGGTGCCACCGACGCCGCCGCAGCCGAAGCCGGACGCGCCGCAACTGCGATCTTCGACAGCCGGCGAATGACGTCATCGCCTTCGGCGAGCTGGCGCGTCAGCACCCGCGACATTTCCGAAGCGGTGGTGAGCTGGTCGCCGAGATTCTCATTGACGTCGCGCACGGCGTGCTTGAGACCGCCGATGGCGCGCTCGGCAATTTCGGTTGCGGTAATCAGCTCGGCGATGGTCGCCTTCAGCGATTGCTCGTCGGCTTTCAGCCGCTGCAAGCGCTTGTTGAGCAGCATGCAGTAACCGATGGTGACGACGAGAAGCACTGCCACGAGGCCCTCGATCACAAGTCCGAATACGTGATTCACTGTGCCTCCATCATCTTGGTTTGTTCATCGGCCTTCTCGAACATCGCGAAGGTGGTGTTAGGTTTACGCAATTGTTTGGTGACGCGAATAGCAACGCGGTCGCCGACTCGCCCCATGCGGCCCTCAGTCAGCGTAACGTTGCCGCAACGGACTGCAACCAGCGCGTCGGATCGGATCTCGAGCGGCAGCGTGTCGCCGACCTTGAGCTGCATCAGTTGCTTGAGCGGGATGTCGGCCTCATAGAGCACCGCATCGACGGCGATCTGCGCCTGCGCGATCTCGGTGGCGAGATGCCCTTCCCAGATCGGATCGCGGCCGAACTTTTCGCCCATGAACATCTGCAACAGCACGTTGCGGATCGGTTCGATGGTCGCGTAGGGCAGCAGCAGCTCAATGTTGCCGCCGCGATCTTCCATGTCTACCCGCAGCCGCACCAGAATGGCAGCGTTGGCAGGACGGCTGATAGCGGCAAACCGCGGGTTGGTTTCCAGCCGATCGATGGTGAAAGTCACCGGCGACAGCGGCCGGAACGCCTGTTCGGCATCGGCCAGCACGACCTCGATGAGGCGCTTGACCAGATTGGTTTCAATCGTCGTGTAAGGCCGCCCTTCGATGCGCAGCGAGGTCGGGCCGCGACGGCCGCCGAGCAGCACGTCGATCATTGAATAGATCAAACTGGAATCGACCGTGGCGAGACCGAAGTTCTCCCACTCCTCGGCCTTGAACACCGAAAGCACCGCGGGCAGCGGAATCGAATTCATGTAATCGCCGAACCGAACCGAAGTGATGCGATCGAGCGAGACTTCGACGTTATCGGACGTGAAATTGCGCAGGCTCGTGGTCATCAGCCGCACCAGCCGGTCGAAGATGATCTCGAGCATCGGCAGACGCTCGTAGGAAACCATCGCCGAATCGATGATGGCGCGAATGCCGGAGTTGTCGTCGAGATTGACCTCACCGACACTGAAACCGAGCAGATTGTCGATCTCCTCCTGCGACAGCACCCGCTCGCCGCTGGTCTTGCCGCTGCCGTAGTCGCGACCGCCATCCTCGACCATCGCCGCCCATTGCTCGGCCATGGTGCCGGAGATCTCGTTGGCGGCAGCCTCCTTGGCGGCCTCGGCCGGATCTTCCGAATCCAGCGAGGCTTCCCATTGCGCCGCGATGGCGTCCTGATCGACCTGATCGTTACCAGCCATGGTTCACATCCGCCCCGTCATTGCACGACGACTTCCTTGAACAACACGGCATTGACCTGACTGGGCGAAATCGCTGCGTTGACGCGCTTGGTCAGTTCTTCCTTCAAACGAAACAGACCCGCAGAGCCGCCGAGGTCGACGGCGCGCAGTTCACGCAGATAGGTCTGGAAGATATCCATCACCCGCGGCATCGTCGGCTTGATCTTCTCGACCAGCGGCTCGTCCTTCACTTCTAGGACGACCTTGATCTTCAGATACTGCACGCGCTCGCCGGGCACGCTGGCCAGATTCACCAGAATATCGGGCACGTCGACGAAAACCGGAGGCTTCGGCGGCGGCGCTTCGGCATGGGCCGCTTCGCCGTGATGGTTGAAGAAGAAGAACCAGCCGCCCGCGCCAGCTCCGATCAGCACCAGCAACGCTGCCGCAATGATGATGAGCTTCCGCTTGCTCTTGGGGGCTGCTGCCGCAGCTTCTCCTGCCGGCGCGCTGCCCTCGTCGGTCTGTTCGTTGTCTGCCACCGTCTGCCCGCCCGCCCGTTATGGGGTGAGCTCGATGCTGCCGAGCAAGCTGTTAAACGCGATACAAATGCCCCCGGCGCTCAAGCGCCCTGCCGTGATCGACGCTAGGTTGCAATGGTTAATGAAATCTTTCTTTCGATCGCCGGCTAGGAAAATTTTGCCGGGGCAACATGGTCAACAAGCGGTTATTGCCGCCCTCCCCACCACCTCGCAAAATCATAACACCTTGAACTAATTCGAATTTCCTAGTTGGCACGGCCTTCGCTTATCAGCCGGCGAGCCGCGGTTTGGGAGAGCTTGCGGTTCGCGGGATCGGGATCGGCCTTGGGAGGGCGGATCACGATCCAATCAGGGGAGATTGACCGATGGAGAATGCACTCCTCATCGGATTGTCACGACAGGTGACGCTGGAACGGCAGTTGGACGTCGTCGCCAACAACGTGGCCAACGTCAACACCAACGGCTTCAAGGCCGACAAGTCGCTGTTCCAGGAATTCCTGATGCCGGTTGCGCAGCAGGACAATTTCATCGGACGCGACCGGCGCCTGAGCTATGTGCAGGACCGCGCGACGTATCACGACTTCGCGCTGGGTCCGACCGAGATGACCAAGAACCCGCTCGACGTCGCCATCGACGGCGACGCCTTCCTCGTGGTGCAGACCGCGGGCGGCGAACGCTATACCCGCGACGGCGGCCTGCAGATCAATTCGCGCGGCGAACTGGTCACTGCCGCCGGCAATCAGGTGATGGGCACCAACGGTCCCATCGTTTTCCAGCAGACCGACCACGACATCACGATCTCCGCCGACGGCACGATCACCGTGCTCGAAGGCATCAACAACACGGTCGATTCGATCCGGGGCAAGCTGCGGCTGGTGAATTTCGCGCAGGCGCAAAAGCTCACCAAGCAGGGTTCCAACCTCTATTCGGCCGAGGGCATGGCGCCGCAGGCCGACCTCAACGCGCGGGTGAAGCAAGGCTTCATCGAGAAATCGAACGTCAATGCGGTCACCGAAATGAGCCGCATGATCGAAGTTACCCGCGCCTATACGCAGATCGCGGCGATGCTGCAGCAGGAAAGCGACCTGCGCAAATCCGCCATCGAAAAACTCGCCGACGTCCCGGCATAAGGAGACTGACCGATGCGCGCACTTCATACCGCAGCGACCGGCATGGCGGCCCAGGAACTCAACGTTCAGGTGATCTCCAACAACATCGCCAACCTGCGCACCACCGGCTACAAGAAGCAACGTGCGGCCTTTCAGGACCTGATCTACGATCACGTCCGTCGCGTCGGCGCACAGGCATCCGATCAGGGCACCATCCTGCCGGTCGGCATCGATATCGGCGGCGGCGTCAAGACTGTCGGCACGCCGCGCCTGATGAGCCAGGGCACACTGTCGCCGACCGGCAACGATCTCGACATCGCGATCCGCGGCGAAGGCTTCTTCAAGATTCAGATGCCGGACGGCACCTTCACCTATACGCGCGACGGCTCATTCACCACCGACCAGCAAGGCCGCATCGTCAATGCGCAGGGCAACCCGGTGCAGCCGACCATCACCATTCCGCAGAACTCGTCCGGCATTGTGATCAACGCACAAGGCCAGGTCTCGGTCACACTGCCGGGACAGACCACGCCAAGCACCATCGGCCAGATCGGCCTCACCCGCTTCGTCAACAAGACCGGCCTGCAGCCGATCGGCGACAACCTCTTCACCGAAACGCCTGCCTCAGGTCCGCCTCAGGACGGCACCGCCAACGTCGATGGCTTCGGCGACATGCAGCAGTCGAGCCTCGAACAGGCCAACGTCGAAGTGGTGTCGGAAATCTCCGATCTGATCGCAGCGCAGCGCGCGTACGAAATGAACGCCAAGGTCATCAGCGCCGCCGACCAGATGCTGCAATCCACGTCGAATATGTTCCGCTAAAGGACGCACGACGATGATGTTCCGCTCGCTGCTCATTGCCACTGCCCTGCTCGCCGCTGCGCCGACTGTTGCGCTGGCGCAGGCTCGCGACGCCGCGCCCTCGGCTCCGGTGCTGCGCGCCAACGTAACGGTATCGTCGGATATCGTGCGCATCGGCGATGTCGTCGACAACGCCGGCAGCGCCGCGCAAATCGCCATCTACCGCGCCCCCGACCTCGGCACCACCGGCACGCTGCCGGTCGCACAAATCATCGCAACGCTGCGAACCCATCAGGTGATCGGTGTCGACACCAAGAATATGAACGAAATCTCTGTCACGCGGCAGGCCCGTACCGTCACGCCGTCCGACATCGAACAGCACGTGGCGCAGGCGCTGGAGCGCCGCAACGGTCTCGGCGACGCCGCCGATCTGCAGCTCACTTTCGATCGCAGCCTGCAGACGATGCAGCTCGAAAGCAGCAACAACGGCGCCTTACACGCTACAGCCGCCCGCTTCGATCCGCGCAGCGGACGCTTCGACGTCGTGCTCGAGATCACCAACGAAGCCAGCTCGACGCCGACCCGTCTACGCTTCACCGGCACGGCCGTCGATACCGTCGAGGCAGTGGTGCTGGCGCGCGGAATCGACCGCAACGAAATCGTCAAGGCGTCGGACGTAAGCATTGAACGCCGCCCGCGCGCCGAACTCGGCCGGGAAGCCGCCGGTCGCGATCAAGTCGTCGGTATGCAGGCCCGGCGGCAATTGCGCGCCGGCCAGGCCTTGCGCGCATCGGATCTCGCCAAACCCGATCTGGTGCAGCGCGATCAGGCGGTCACCATCGTTTATCAGACCGGCGGCATCACCCTCACCATTCGCGGCAAGGCGATGGAGAACGGCACCGACGGCGATGTCGTCAGCGTCATGAACCTGCAAACGAAGCGCAGCTTCTCCGGCGTCGTCGTCGGTCGCGGTCAGGTTCTCGTCACGCCGCCGCGCGCCGCACAAACCGCTGCTGTCGCCACAGCGCCCGTCGCCGTCGCCGCCAACGACCATCTGCCTGTTTCTCGAAAAGCTGAGTAAAGTACATGTCCAGCAAGTTGAACCGCATCGTTCTCACCGCCGCGCTGCTCGCTACCGGCGCCGTTGCCAGCGGCTGCTCGGCGGTCGACCGGCTCGCCGCTATCGGCGAGCGGCCCGCGCTCACCGCCATCGAGAATCCGACGACGCAGCCCGGCTACAAGCCGGTGCAGATGCCGATGCCAAAGCCGGAAGCGGCGTCCTATAACGCCAACTCGCTATGGCGTAACGGTTCTCGCGCCTTCTTCAAGGACCAGCGCGCGCATCAGGTCGGCGATATTCTCACGGTGACAGTGAACTTCACCGACAAGGCCAACATCGCCAACGAGACGCAGCGTAGCCGGACCAACAAGGAAGATACCGGCGTTACCGACTTCATCGGCGCCAAGACCATCACCAATCCGGCCACCGCAGTGCTGCCAGGCCGCGTTCTCACCGCGGACTCCACCTCGTCGAGCGACGGAAAGGGGTCGGTGCAGCGCCAGGAAAACCTGCAGACCAGCGTCGCCGCCGTGGTCACGCAACTGCTGCCGAACGGCAATCTCGTCGTCGAAGGCAAGCAGGAAATCCGCGTCAACTTCGAAGTGCGCGAACTGATCGTCGCCGGCATCGTGCGGCCGGAGGATATCCAGAGCGACAACACCATCGACTCCAGCAAGATCGCGCAGGCCCGCATCGCCTACGGCGGTCGCGGCCAGATCACCGACGTGCAGCAGCCGCGCTACGGCCAGCAGGTGCTCGACGTGTTGCTGCCCTTCTGAATTCGATCTCGCAGAGCTCCCACGCCACGTCGCGAACCTAGGCGCGATGCGGTGTACGACGCGGCCTTCGGTAGCTCCCCTGCCGGAGGCCGTTCGTCGTTCAGGCGCAAGATATAATAGAAGGTTCCGTACCCATTCAGCGAAGTGGCAGGCTCACACCTGCAAGTTTAAGATGGAGCTTTCATACGGGAGGATAAAATGAAAATAATTGCATTATTAGCCGCCCTGGTCGTCTTTAGCTTTGGAACGATTGCCGCTGCTGCTACACTTCAGAAATTGACACCAAAACGCTTTCTAGAGTCCTGTCAGAACCTTGCAACCGAAAGGGAGCTCGGTACATCAATGGGAGATCGAAGAGCGCGGCGTGACTTTGTCATCGCCTGGATGCAAGGCAGGCAGCAGTAGCGTTCATAAATATTGGTCCAGATTGCGTGTTGCCACCTGACACCAGCCGGAAGCGCGGAGCAGCGTCTTTCAACAAACCGCTGTGGCCCATGGAAAAGATTATTCGCAAGCAGCCGCTCCCTTGCGGTTAGCGGCGCAATCCCACGAGGCGCGCTGCAGTAACCTTGATCGGTTAGGTTAAGACGCGAGTTTCGTTGCTCGCTGGCGGCGGGCGGCTATCGTCGCCGCGTTGCGCAGCGCTGGCCGGATCGCATAAGCACCAAGAGGGACCGGCCACGATTTCAGATGCGCGACACGGGGCCGTCGGCTTTGTGTGCGCGTTACGACGGCCCCACTTTCGCGAAACGGAAAATCAGCCCCGATAACCGTGAACACAAATGGCCGGAAACAATCCGGCCATTCGCAAGAAGCGGAATCGCTCCGAAGTCATCCGCGATTTGCGGCTTACTCGTCGCGATAGACTTTCTCGCGCTTCTCGTGGCGCTCCTGCGCCTCGACCGACAGCGTTGCGATCGGCCGTGCTTCCAGCCGCTTCAAAGAAATCGGCTCGCCGGTCTCTTCGCAATAACCGTAGGTGTTGTCTTCGATCCGCTGCAGCGCGGCATCAATCTTGGAGATCAGCTTGCGCTGCCGGTCACGCGCGCGCAGCTCGATAGCGCGGTCGGTTTCCGATGACGCGCGGTCAGCCAGATCCGGATGATTGACGTTCTCTTCCTGAAGCGTCTGCAGTGTAACCTTCGATTCCTTGATGATTTCGTCCTTCCAGGCCAGCAGCTTCGCACGAAAATACTCGCGCTGGCGGTCGTTCATGAAAGGCTCTTTTTCGGACGGTCGATAATTTTTCAACTTTTCCAAGGCCAATCCATTTGTCTTCTCAAGGCGCCGGAAGGCGTCCGGACGCGCCGGAGCTTATATATCGCAGCTTTGGGACAAACAATATCGATCACAACCCTGGGGGGCGGTGCGCCGGGTTATCCCGCCGGAACCTCACGGCCTCCCGAAAGCCGCTATCGGATCAGTAACCTACGCTGAACCGCCGGCGGATGCGCGCCGGGCGCACGATCTCGCCGACCAGCGCAACGGCATAGTCCTCGAAAGAGATCCAGCACTTGTCGTGCGAGCCAACCAGCATCTGGTCGCCGCCGAGCCGGAACCGGCCGGTCTGTTGCGCGACGAGCCGATGCGCCTCAACAAGCTGCGTCGCGCAATCAGGGGTATCCTGCAAAAGATGTCGTCGCAGACGTTCATGAATCTGGAACGCGACGGTTTGGCCTGCGATCGCCACGGCGCTGGTCACGGCGGAGCTTTCCATCACTCCGCGTGGCATCACGTTGGCAAAGGCGGTCGATCCGCTACGGCTCTGGACGGAACAAAATCTGCGTGAGGTGCAAGCCGCACAAAGGCGCTACGATACAGCCCGCAAATCCGCTGCGATCCAGCTTGCGACCATCCATGACGATCATTGACTTGGGAGCCGACGTTCGCCGAGCTTTTAGCCCTGCCCGGCCTTGGCGAGTTCGACCTCGACGCGCAGTTCTATTTCCGACAGCACGGCATCGAGGCCCGGATCGCCGGAGGAGGCTTTGAGGTTGGCTGCGGCATCGCGCAGCCGCATCACCGTGCCGCTGTCGAGCGAGCCGGCCAGCAGGCCGATCTTGAGTTCGTCCAGAACATCGAGTGCGCCCCTGCCCTGCTGCACCGATCGCTTGCGCCGCTCGACCGGATCTTCGATCCCCTGCATCGCCAATAGGGCATCGATGCCGGCGGCGGCGCGTGGCGCGGTCGGGGCGCGTGTTTCGTTGGCGGTCGATGTGTCGGGAAGCGTGAAGCCGCTCGAGCCCGTGCGCTTGCTATTGCCCGCTGGCGACCCCAGCGTCGTGCCATTCGGTCCATAAATGCGCATGTGATGCCCCTGAGCCGGCAATTCCTCAGCTGGAACCTCGCGCTTTATGGTTAACGTCGCGTAAACACCCGGCAAAATCTGCCGCCAGCGGCAGTTTCGGCAAGGCCAAGCGCCTGCGCGAGCTCAGCAGCAGATCAAATTTCGCAGACATATCAACGTTATGACCGCGCCGCGCATTTGGCACGGCTCTGGCATGGTTAACGGCGGACCAGCCTCGTGGGGAGCATGCGGCGGGACCGACCAGACCTCAGCGGGGAGCAGAGGATGCCAGGTGTACGCGTTTCCGGAATGCAGCGAACGATTGTCCACGCCGGCTGCGTGGCCATGCTCGCGCTTGGCCTCATCTTGCCTTCGGCGACGGCGTTCGCCACGTCGCGCATCAAGGATCTCGCCAATATCGAAGGCGTGCGTCAGAACCAGTTGATCGGCTACGGCCTCGTCGTGGGCCTCAATGGCACCGGCGATACCCTCAACAACATCCCCTTCACCAAGCAGTCGCTGCAAGCGATGCTTGAGCGCATGGGCGTCAACATTCGCGGCGCCACCATCCGCACCGGCAACGTGGCCGCCGTAATGGTCACCGGCAATCTGCCGGCATTCGGCACCCAGGGCACGCGGATGGACGTTACCGTCTCCGCGCTCGGCGATGCGAAGAACCTGCAGGGCGGCACCCTGCTCGTCACGCCGCTGCTCGGCGCTGATGGCAATGTCTACGCTGTCGCGCAAGGCTCACTGGCAATCGGCGGCTTCCAGGCTGAAGGCGCCGCCGCCAGCGTCACCAAGGGCGTACCGACGGTCGGCCGCATCGCCAACGGCGCGATCATCGAACGCGAGATCGACTTCGCGCTGAATCGGCTGCCGAACGTGCGGCTCGCGCTGCGCAATGCCGACTTTACCACCGCCAAGCGCATCGCCGCCGCAGTGAACGACTATCTCGGCACCAAGACCGCCGAGCCGATCGATCCCTCGACGGTGCAATTGTCCATTCCCAAGGAATTCAAGGGCAATGTCGTCGCGCTCTTGACCGAGATCGAACAGTTGCAGGTCGAGCCGGATATTGCCGCCAAGATCATTATCGACGAACGTTCCGGCATCATCGTCATGGGCCGCGACGTGCGCGTCGCCACGGTCGCCGTCGCGCAAGGGAACCTCACCGTTTCGATCTCCGAAAGCCCTCAAGTCAGTCAACCCAATCCGCTGTCGCGTGGCCGCACGGTCGTGACGCCGAACACTCGCGTCGGCGTGCAGGAAGACGGCAAGAAGCTGGCGCTAGTGAAAGACGGCGTCTCGTTGCAACAACTGGTCGACGGTCTCAACGGCCTCGGCATCGGCCCGCGCGATCTGATTGGCATCCTGCAAGCGATCAAGGCCGCCGGGGCCATCGAAGCCGACATCGAGGTGATGTGATGAATTCGTTCGCTCTCGCCGCCCGCCCGCACGTCAACAGCCAGACCGACACTCTGCTTACCAACGCGCTCGCCAAGGTTTCGCCGGAAGCGCAGACCAAGGCCCGGAAAACCGCGGAAGACTTCGAGGCGATGTTTCTCAACTCGATGTTTTCGCAGATGACCAGCAGTGTCAAAGGCGACGGCCCATTCGGCGACACGACCGGCACCGGCGTCTGGCGCTCGATGCTGACCGAGCAATACGCCAAGTCCTTCGCCAAATCCGGCGGCGTCGGCATTTCCAATGACGTCTATCGCACGCTGATCCTGCAACAAGCCAATCGCGCCAGCTAACTCGCGAGGAACATGACAATGCTTCAACGCTCGCAGCCCCAGCCCTCCGCAGCCGCCACGCCGATCGATATCCGACGGCTCGCTGCGGATCTGCTCGAGGTGATGGATGCATTGCTCAAAATTATCGAGCAGGAAACCGAGCTGGTTCGCGCCGGCAGGGTTGCCGACGCAATCGCTCTCGACACCACCAAGACCGAGCTATCACGCCACTACTTGAACGTCGTTTCGACGTTGAAGAACAATCGCGATCATCTCAAAGCCACCGCGCCCGATCTGCTCGCAACGCTGCATCGACATCACGACGTATTCCGCGCCATGCTGCAGATAAACCTCACCGTACTGGCGACGGCGCACGCGGTTTCCGAAGGAATCATTCGCGGCGTCAATGTCGAAATGCAGCGTCGCAACATGCCGCAAACGTATACGGCGAACGGCCTGCGCGCCAATCCCGGCGCGCGCCACACTGCGCCGCTCGCCGTCAGCCGCTCGCTGTAACGACAACCTCTGTCAAGCGACGCAACGCCCATCACCCATGACGGGCGTTGTTGCTTGTGCGCATTTGAATCAAACTTTCATCTCCACGTCAGCGCGCCGTTCACGGCGTTTGCTAACGCGGCGTTGAGAACGGACAAGCATACTTGCCACTGGAGAGGGGTTGGGATTTGACTCAAGCAGGCGCGGAGACTGCCATGGGTACAGATTTCAGCATCAAGGCCGTGAGCGCAGCGCCCGTCGTTGCGTTGACGCAGCCTGCGAGCGAGGCACCGAAAGATGCCGTCGCGACCGAACTGCCGGCCAGCAAAAACGTCGCTGCGACGAATGCCGTCGCGCGCGTGCGTAACGATTCGCAGCCGGCGCCCGACAGCACGTCACACCAGGTGGTTCTCGATCGTGCCGCCAATTCGATTGTATATCAGGTCGTCGACAATCGCACGAGCCTGGTGGTGCGGCAGTTTCCGGATGAAGCGATGCTGCGTCGGCGCGCCTATTTCCACGCACTCGATCTGATCAACAGCGATCCGCTCCGCGAGCGCACCGCCGATCGCATCGCCTGACGCGCCGCAGCGGCAACGCCAATCGTTCCGATTTCGGCCGCCACTTCTGATCTAGTTGCGGGTCGCGGTGGCTTTTTCCATTGTCGACACGCCCGTCACCGGATTGGTGGCGATGGTGGCGATCAGCGCGCTATCTTTACCGTTGACATCCTTGCCGGTGAGCAAAAATTTGGAATCGCCGATACGAAAGGCACTGTCGCGGATCAACACGTCCTGATACTTGACGGTCGAACCGCTCTGGTACTTCACCTTTGCTCGGAAACCGTTGACGTTGGAAATCGTCACATCGAATGACTTGCCGTTGGCATATTTGCCCTTCCAGCTTCCCACGTATTTGTCGGCATCGACCGCGACGTATTTCGAATGCGACGGCACGGCGCCGCCGACCGTGACGTAATTCGACGAGATGATGTTCCAGATATCAGCCATGATGTCAGCTCCGCGGTCGCGGCGCTCAGGCCCGGCCTGAAAGGCCCGCAGCGATATTGCAGTTGATGTCGATCAGCGACTTGAGCTTCGCCGGATCGGGATTGGTCTGCATCTCGACGGTCTGCTTCAATACAAAGATGCCGATGTTGGTGATGTTCTGGCGGATCTCCAGCGTCTGCTCGCTGTCGTTGCTTTCCATCGCGCCCATGAAGATCGACCACAGGCGACGATTGAACAAAAGCGCATCATGCATACTCTTGTCGGGTCCGGTCCAGTTGGTCTGCACTTCCTGAAGCTGTCGTGCCGCCTTCAACAGGGCCTGTGCCTCGATCTCACGGGGAGACGCCGTAGTTTGCGACGTACGCGAATAGGCGGAAGCGGCATTGGACATTCACGACCTCAAAGGGGATGAGTTGCATCGGTAGCAGTGCACACCAATTGTAGGCTTCGGCTCTTTAGATATGGTTACCGGACGTTTTCAAGTGTGTTTGAATACGGGCACCAATCGTTCACTTCACTTGTTGTCAAACAAAAACGGCGGGGTTGCCCCCGCCGTTTCCGCTTTGAACTATTGAGACGCGATTAGCGGAGAAGCTGCAGCACGCTCTGGTTCGACTGGTTGGCCAAAGCCAGCGCCGAAACCGCAATCGACTGGCGGGTCGACAGCGCCTGGCTGTTCGCCGCTTCCTCGTTGGTGTCGGCCAGCGTCAGGTTCGACGCACCGGTCTGCAGAACGTTGATCAGGTTCTTCGAGAAGTCCTGACGGATCTGCACGATCGACAGGTTCGAACCCAGGGTCGAAGCCTGCGAACGCAGCGTGCTGCTGGCGTTGTTGAGCGACGTCAGAACCTTGTTCGTCATGAAATTGTCGACGAAGTCGGTGCCTGCAGTCAGCGTGTTGAGGCCGAGACCTGCCGGATCGAACGTCACGCCCTGGATGGTCAGGGTGGACTTGCCTGTTTCGTTGAACACCAGCTTGAGCTGGTCGCCATTCAGCAGGTTGACACCGTTGAACGACGAGTCCTGCGCGGTCGTCTTGATCTGATCGAGGATCTGATTGTACTGGCTGACGAGGCTGGCGCGGTTGGACTGCGAAACCGCATCCGGAACAGCGGCGGTAACGGAGCCTGCAGTCGCACTCGCCGCTGCAATCGAGATTTCGATCGCATCGCCGGTGATCGTGCCAGCGGCCGCAGCGGTGGTCGCCGTTGTGATGGTCTGGCCGGCGGAGTCGTTGGTCGACGTGAACGTCAATTCGTTCGCGCCGGTCAGCGAAGCCGTCAGGCTGACACCGTTCGAGCTCAGGGCCTTGTTGAGGTCGGCGAGCGACTTCACGGTCGTGCCGTCAATCGTGATGGTCTTTGCACCAGCTTCGGTGGTGAACACGAAAGCCGAGCCGGTCAGCTTGCTGCCGCCAGCGCCGCCGCCGCCAGTCAGGTCGTCCGCGGTCGCAGCGCCCGTTCCGGCGCCGGCGCCGGTGTAGGCGACGCTCGACTTGGTGGTGTAGCCCGAGTTGGTCTGCAGCGCCTGGTTGGCAATCGACTTCGCGGTGTCGACCAGCTTCTGCAGCGAGGTGATGCCGGTGTTGGCAGCCTGCAGCACTTGCACGCCGTTGCCGATACCATCGAGCAGGTTGTTGATGTCGCTGGCGCGGGAGTTCAGGCCCTGCGCGGTGAAATAGTTGGTCGGATTGTCGAGCGCCGAGTTGACCTTGTTGCCGGTGGCAAGGCGGTTCTGCGTGGTGGAGAGCAGATCAGCTGTGGACTGGAGGGAGAGCAGGTTCTGGCGAACTGACGCCGAGAGAACGATATCGGACATTGTCATACCTTTCTGGTGTGAACGTTCGTGTGCGTTGCGCCGATTTTTTCCATCGGACGACAGCGCCACACTGGAACCAAGACTCTAAAAAAACATGAACTCGATTATTGCAGTTCGAGCGAACTGCACGAATTGCGCGTCAGGTCGACCGCCACCGAATCTGGCGGATGTCATTGCGGGAGTGCGAGATTTCACCTGTATGCCCGCGACGGCAACCCGGTATGTTCATCATTCATTAATCATGATGGGAAAGGATCCCGGCACAATACAGCGGATCTGGAGGTGCGCCGGTAATTCGACTTGCCTGCGGACAGCCGCACCGTCAACAAGTCGGCGCGACACAATCGACGGAGAACCGAGATGGCGTTGAAAGTCGAACTGAAGCCGCACGAGCGCATCATCATCGGCGCCTGCGTCATTACCAATACAGATCAGCGCGCCAAGCTGCTGATCGATGGCGAGCGCATTCCGATCCTACGCGAGAAAGACATCCTGACTCCGGAGACCGCCGACACACCGGCGAAACTGATCTATCTGGCTGTGCAGCTGATGTATCTGTCGCCGGACCCGATGGCGCACCATCCGACCTATTTCAATCTCATCAAGGATGTTCTGAAAACAGAGCCGAGCGCGTGGCCGCTCATCGAAGCGATCAACAATCACATCCTCAACGGCGATCTCTACCACGCGCTGAAAGAAGCCAAGAAATTGATCGTCCATGAAGGCGAGTTGCTCGACGATGCGCGTCGGCAGCGGATCAAGCAAAGCCTCGGCAAACAAACCGGCCGCAAGTCGGCGTAATCGCACTTCTAACTCGATCCGCGACACAAACGACCATTGTTCGTTATGGCCGGATTTATTCCGGCCATCCACGTCCTGATCGCTGAGATGCACTTAAGACGTAGATGGCCGGGACAAGCCCGGCCATGACGCATCACCTACATTATTCGATCCTGAATGTGCTAGATCGGCAGATATTTCGTCAGGCTGATTTGATAAAGCATCGCTGTAGTCTGGTACGATGCCGACAGACTGGTCTGCAGTGCCAGGATCTTGGTCGCAACTTCATCCTGACTCACACCTTCGATTGAATCCAGCATGGTTTGCGCCATGGTCTTGACTTGCGTTTGACGATCGGTCGATGCCTTGATGGCCGTTTGCGCCCCGGCGAAATCCGCCTGAATGTCCTGAATGATCTGTACGCCCTGCTGCGGCGTCATGTTCTGCGTCACCCGCTGGCTGAGCGCCGTGATCTGGCCGTTGGCATTGGGATCGGTCTGCGACGTCGTCACCGCAGCATAGACTGCGATGTTCTGCAGCAACGCACGGAACGCCGGCTCGTTGGCCCGCGCACCGTATTGCGTGGAGATCGATTGATCGACCTGCGCAACCGCCGTGCTGCGCGCAGAATCGGTGGGGCTTTGCGCCGGCTCGCCGGTGTACCAGGAAATGGTGTTGGCGGGCGTTCCCGCGATCAAGCCAGTGGCGGATGTCAACGGCGAGCTGGTCGTATCGACACGCAGTGGCGGCTGATCGAAGAAATTGTCCGACGCCGCAATGGCTGACGCCGCAACCAGGGACGTTCCGGCGAGTGTCTTCACCGCATTGTCCAGCTTGCCCTGCAGGTTCGCCATCGTCGCGGCGGGAGTGGCGCCGATCTGAAACGTTCCGGGAAGCGGCGTGCTGGATGCCGTTGCGGTGAGCTCGATCGTTTCGTTGGTGCCGTCAGGGAGACTGAAGGTGAAGCGAACCTTGTCGCCCTCGCTCGGATTGCTCATGCCGAAATCCACAGTCGCAGCGGGCGGCGATCCAGTCGGACCGGTCGCCGTGGCTCCGACCGTGGTCGTGCTGACGGCACTGAGCTTGAGACCGAACACGGATGGAGCGGCATCTTCGGCGACACTGACCGCTGTCGCGCTCGGCGATGACAGCACCAGCCGGCCGCGGCCGTCGGCGCCGAGATCGGCTTGCTTGCGCTCGGCAATGAGTTGTGAAAGACCGGCCTTGGTGCCATCGGCGCTACCGTTGAGAATGTCGCTGGCAGATGCCGTCGATGGTGTATCGGTGGCGCGACCGGAAAACAGATAACGATCGCCGGATTGCGTGTTGAGCAATTCAATGGCATTGGCGAACGCGGCTTGCGCCGTCACCTGCCCGCTGGTCTGGCCGTTGTTGCCGAGCGAAATCGACGAGCCGTTGGCCGCGGATTTGATTTGCGTGCCGAGATCGACGAGCCCCTGCAGCGACAGATTGGCGACGTTGATCCGCGTATTCACGTTGGTCGCGGAATCGGCATAAGAGTTGATGTTGTTGATCTGTGCGCGCAACGCAACGGCAAGACCGCGATTGACTCCCTGGCCTGCATAGGTCGTCGAAATCTTGCCGCTGCCGAGTTGCTGCTGCAAATCGTCGAGCTGGCTTTTCAGATTGAGAATCGACGAGCCGATGTAGGATGTGCGGCCGCTTACGCCATCGATTGCCATGTTATCCTCATACCGATTGTAACAGCGCGGTGTACATGTCTTTCACCGCGGCCATGACGCGCGCATTTGCCGAATAGGCGTTTTGCAGCGACAACAGATGCGCCATCTCATCGTCGATATTGACGCCGGAGGTCGCGTTCATCTTGTTCTGCAGGGTGTTGAGCACGACATCCTGCCCGTCTGCCAATTGCTTCGCCGCGTCGGCTGCGTTGCCTTGCGCACTCAAGAATTGCTGCGTGTAGTTCAACAACGTGCCCTTGTAGGGCGATGCCGAGGTGCCGATTCCGGTTTGCGGCCCGTAATAAAGACTAGCCGACGTCAATTGCGTCAGGATGAAATTGGCGCGCGTCGAATCGCCGGCGGCGGTCGCGGGCGACGTGCTGTAGATTGTCAGCCGAGACGGATCGGCAATCAGCGCATTGTTCACCGAAATGCGCGCGGCGAGTCCGGTCTGCTGCGATCCGCTAGCGGTGATCGCTCCGGTATAAGCGCTGCCGCCATCGGTAAACAACGAAAGCTGGACCGCGCCGTTCGTCAGGCCAGCCGGCAGCATTGTCGTCGTGACCGAGCCTGCGTTGATATCGACACGGTTCACTGCACCGTCATCGAGTACGCGCAGCGTCGATCCTGCCGGGTTGGAGAACTGCAGGCCAGTGCTGGGGCCCAGCGCGGCATTGAGTTGCGAGACCACCGATGCCATGCCACCGGAAAAATCGATGCCAAGCACCTCGTCATTTGGATCGACCGTGGCGCTGTTCGCCAGCGGCAGCACCGACGGATCATCCACGCGAACGATCGACAGGTTGTGTGTGACGCCGGTGATATTGTCCTTGTAAGTGACATGCACGACATTGCCGGTCTGCAAGCCAGACAGATCGAGGTCATAGCCATCTGGCGGTCCGGGAGGCAGTTGCGTACCGGTCGTCGTCTTGTCCGACAGCGCGCTCGACATCGAAGCGGCGAGCTGATCGATCTGCGCCTGCGCCTGCACCAGCGTATTGTCGCGCAACTCCAGATATGCCGCGATAGTGCCGGACCGGATCGAGCCGGTCGACACCAGATCCATGCTGCCGCCATGCGGGAAATTGATGGTAATCGATCCGAGATTACTCTTGGTCGGATCGGCATTCCACAGCGTATTCGGCGTTACCGTGCCTTGCGCATTGAACGACAGTTGCGCGGCTTCGACACCGACCAGTTGCACACCGGAATTGGTGAATACCGATGCCTGATTGTTATCGTTGGTGACGACACGAATGTCCATCAGCTGCGATAGTTGCGTGATGTACTGATCGCGCTGGTCGAGCAGCGACGCAATCGATGCGTCGGTCTGCTTGCCATTGATGAGCTGATTGTTGATCGAGGCGATCTGAGCCATCGCGTTGTTGGCTGTAGTAACGGCATTGCCAATGCCGCTCTCCGCACTGCTGCGCAACGACTGGATGCCCTGCGAGGTGGCATTGAGCTGCTGCGCCAGCGCCTGCGCGGCATTCACCACGGCGATGCGTGCGGATTGCGAGTCCGGGCTGGTGGACAGCGCCTGCACCGCAGTCGTCAATCCGTTCAGAGCAGATTCAAGCGTCCCGGTCGAATCCGGATTACCGTAAACGCTCTGCAGGTTCGCCAAAAACTGCGACCGGACATCGGCATAGGCTGCGCCGGACATTTCGGTGCGCAATTGCGTTTGCACGAACTGGTCGAGTTCGCGATTGACGCCGTTGATGCGTACGCTCGAACCGTAATCCGCCGTTGTCGTCGCGATCTGGTTGAGCGACTTCCTGACGTAACCCGGAGTCTCCGCGTTGGCGACGTTCGATGACACCAGCGCCAACGCGGCCTGATTGGCGCGCAAGCCGGACATGGCAGTAGCGAGGGCCTGACCCAAACTCATGACAAATGACCCGTCTCGATTTCAACAGTCGCGGATTAGCGCAGCACGTTCAGCAGATCCTGCACCATCTGGTTCGACGTCGTGATGACCTTGGTGTTCGCCGAGTAAGCCTGCTGCGTGACGATCAGCTTGGTGAACTCATCGGCGATGTCGGTGTTGGAACCTTCGAGCGATGAACCGACAATGGTGCCGCCGTTGCCGAACAGTGCCTGTCCCGACTCGTCGGTGGCTTCGAATGCGCCGCCGTCCTTGCGCTTGAGGAAATCGGGACCGTTGAATGTCGCGAGCGTGATTTCCGCGAGGTCGAGATTGCGACCGTTGGAATAGTTGCCGACGACGCGACCGTTGTTGCTGATCGACACCGACTGCAACTGACCGGCGGGGAAACCGTCCTGCTGAATCTGATTGACCTGCACGTTGCCGTTAGCATCGGCATATTGCGTCAGGCCGCCCGAGCTGAAATTGACCACCGGATTGCCGAGCGATACGCCGTTCACTGTCGCGTTGGTCAGCGTCACCGACGCAATCGGCGGATTGGGTTGCCCGTTCGGACCGAAAGTAAAGTTGACACCAACGTTTTGCCACGCGACCTGCGTGCCCGTTGCGTTCGGATTGACCTGATAGAACATGTTCCATGTGTCGGTATGGCCAGTGCCGAGAGACGCACTGTCGGTCTTGGCCCAGCGGAATTGCAGATTCACCGGCGCACCCGAGACATCGTAAGCGGTTACCGCGCCGCCGGCGATCGATTCATCGAGGAAGCTCTGGTTGTCGTTGGCGGTGACCTGCCCGGTGCCCGCGGTGCCGCCACCGGTTCGATTGACCTGCACCGTGCCGCTGAAGCCGAGTGCGCCGAACGCCGCCGCGTTGGAGCTGGTGATGGTCAGGTTGGAAGCCGTGCCGGAATGCAGCGTGATGACGCCATTGGTGATTGAAGATGGCGGCGCCGAACCGGTGATGCCGTTGATCTTCGCCAGCAAGTCACCGACGGTGTCGGTGACGTTGAGCTGGTTGGCGCCAGCGCCCGCCGCCACGAAAGTAATGACGTTGCCGTTGATGGTGATGGTGTCGCCGGCCGAGAAGCTTGCCACCAGCGAGTCGCTCGGATTGGTGCCAGACAATGCCGTGGCGGCGCTGACTTGCGCGACTGGCGAATTCTGGTTGTTGACAGTCGCACCATTGCGGCTGGCGTCGGCATAAGGCGTTGCCGGTGTGCCGACGATCAGCGGATTGGTGGTGAAATCGCCGGGGTTGAGCAGTTCCGATCCGGGAATGGAGTTGTCGTGCTTGGTTGTCAGCGGATAGCTCGACAGGTTGGCACGATATTCGACCTTGGTCGTCGCCTGTGCCGGCAGGAAGTCGTTCTTGAACTTCAGCACCTGCGGCGCGCTGCCGGAGAGGTTGCCGGTGGTCGGATCGATCGGAATGCCCTCGAGATAGTAACCCGCACCGTTGACCAGATAACCGCTCTTGTCGAGCGTGAAGTCGCCGCGCCGGGTGTAGTTCTCGACGCCATCGAAGATCGGCGAGTTGTCGGTGAAGTTGCCGGGCTTCTGCACGACGAAGAATCCGGCGCCGTTGATCGCCATGTAGGTCGAGACCGAGGCGGCCTGAATATCGCCCTGCACGGTGTTGGTGCTGCGCGATGCGGAAGTGACGCTGCCGGCGAGTTGCTGGGTCGGCCCCGTCTCCGGAATCAGATCGAGGAAGCTGGTGTCGATGCGCTTGAACGCCGTCGTCTGCGAGTTGGCGATGTTGCCGGAGACATTTTGCAGCGCATAAGATTCCGCGCGCAAACCTGCCACGGAAGTAGTGAGAGCTCCGAAGATACCCATAACGTCGTCTCCAGCTTCGTTTCGGGCGGCACGCCGGATGGGTCGTCGCCTGCCGCAATTCGGGAGAACGAATCGCAAGGGCCATGCCAAACCGGATTGTGCTGGAAAATCAGTGCTCTAAACGCAATACCCCGGCCAATCGACCGGGGCACTCTTGCCTACAACGGCAACTATTGCCGGGACTCGGGCTGAGGTATCAGGTCGCCGACGGCGTCGCCGGATGGAACACGAGCGCCAGCCCGTCCATGCAGTAGCGCAGGCCGGTCGGCTTCGGTCCATCGTCAAAGACGTGGCCGAGATGGCCGCCGCAGCGGCTGCAATGGATCTCGGTTCGCACCATGCCGAATTTGCGATCCTCGGTCTTGCCGACCGCGCCTTCAAGCGGCTGGTAGAAACTCGGCCAGCCAGTGCCGCTTTCGAACTTGGTCTCCGAAGCATACAGCGGCTGATCGCAGCCGGCGCAGGCGAAGATGCCCTTGCGATGCTCCTTGAGCAGCGGGCTCGTCCACGGCCGCTCGGTGCCGTGATTGCGCAAGATTTCATATTGCTCCGGCGTCAATTGCTTGCGCCACTCGGCATCAGTCTTCTCGACCGCAAATTTTCCGGCGGCCTGCGCGGGAGCGACATCGAACCATTTGAGCGTAGCAAATCCGACCAAAGTCGCGGCGGATGTAAGCAGGATGCGGCGGTCGATCATCGTGGTCTCCGTTTCATGCAAGGCGGTTGGTCAGTATCAAATCCATTGCACTAGCTACGGAATAAACACCGCAACGTTACACCCGAAGGCATCGCGTGCGCTCACAATCTTGCGAGCACAACAGGGTCGCAGGACGCGGCATCCATCGTTCCGCGATCAATGCCCCGTTCCGGCCTGCCGGTTGGCTGCGGCCAAGCGGGCCTCGCGCGCGGCTTCGCGTATGGCGGCGCGTTCGCGCCAGCGGGCCAGCGCCCCGGCGGCGGCGGCGCCACCCCGCGTCCAGACGTCGACCGCCTTGCCGGCAACACGACCGGCGCGCCCGCCAGCCCATACCAGTTCAAACGGCGAGAATAGCCGCCAGCGATCGTCGCGCCACAGGATACCGTTAGCGATCAACTGCCCGGCCAGCGCGGTGGCACTCATGCCCTGGCGGCCGAAGCCACTGGCAACCCATAGGCCGCGGCGCAACTGGCCGATCTGCGGCATGCCGTGCACGGTCTGGCCGACCACGCCGCTCCAGACGTCCGCCAGTTCCACGCGCCCCAAGGCCGGGAAGACGGTTCGGATACGGCGGCGGATCGCAGCGGCAAAGCGCTGCGGATTGGCGGACCAAGTGGTCTCCGGGCCCGCCCACATCAGGCGATCGCCATCGACGATGCGGAAATGATCGATGTCGTCGGTGTCCATCACCGATCCCTGGAAGGAAATCACCTCCGCCAGCCGGTCGCCGAGCGGCTCGGACACAGCTGCATAGCGCCACACCGGCAGCAGCGTATCGGTCAGCCGCTGCGATGGACCGCCGAGATAAACATTGCCGGCAAGCACGATGTGGGACGCCCGCATTCGTGCCGCCGGTGTGACGATGCGCTTGCGAATACCCGCCGCATCGATGCTGAGCGCAGGCGTTTCCTCATAGATGCGCGCGCCGGCCGCTTCCGCCTGCGCCGCGAGGCCATGCAGATATTTGCTGCCGTCGATCTGGAATGCGCCGGGATAATGCACGGCATGAAAATAGCGCCGCGTCCTCAATACGTCGCGCACGTGGTCGACTTGCCACCCCTCCACCTCGGTGCCGAAATCCTCGCCGAGCATCTGAAGCCTGCCGATCAGCCGGTCGCCGATATCGACGTTGGAGACCTCAAGGGCGCCGTAGCTCAGTTCCAACTCTGGGCCGATCTTGTCCGCGATATGGCGAACGTAATTGGCGCCCTGTCGCGACAACGCCCACATTTCACGGGCGTTATCGAAACCGACGCGGGCGATGATGTCATTCACCGGCAAACCATATCCCGGCATCACCGTGCCGAGCGGCCGGCCCGATGCACCCCAGCCGACGTGTCGGCCCTCCAGCACCGCGACACTCATGCCCTTGCGGCTCAATTCCAGCGCCGCGGTCAGGCCCGCAAGTCCTGCTCCGATGACACAAACCTCGACGTCGCGGTCCAGCGTCAGGCGGCGGCGCGCCCCGGTGTTTTGCACAGCCGTTGCGGTCTCGGAATCAGGGGGTGCGCTTGTCACAGGTGTCGTCACGCTGTTTTCTTACGAAGCCATCTAGCCCTTGTCACCTTGTCTCGCGCAAACTTGTACAGTAATCGGCATTGAGTTTCCCGGTTGGGTGCCGCTCCGCGCCATCCTCATAGCGTCCGAATCGAGACCCCCATGCGCCGTTTGATGCTGCTGCGTCATGCCAAAACCGAAAGCGACGCACCGAGCGGCGAGGATATCGATCGCCGCCTTGACCAACGTGGTCACGCGGACGCCGCAGAGATGGGAAACTGGATGGCCGAGCACAATCATGCCGCCGACCTGGTGCTGGTCTCCACCGCCGTCCGCGCGCGGCAAACCTGGGATATCGTCGGGCCGCTGCTCGCCCCGATCATGCGGCACGCCAGCGTGGCATACCGGCCCGAACTCTATATCGCCGACCCTACCGATCTGTTGCGCATTATCCACGGCGCAGCCGCGCATGATCCTCGGAGCCTGCTCTTGATCGGGCACAATCCGGGCCTGCATGAACTGGCGTTGGGCCTGAGCGGCCACGGCAATGCCGCGACACGTCGCGCGCTGGGTGGCAATCTGCCCACCAGCGGCCTCGTCGGAATCGATTTCGATATTAACGATTGGCGTGACGTCTCTTTTCAGCGCGGGCGCCTCGCGTTCTTCGTGACCCCGAAGCTGCTGCCGAAATCTCCGCACAGCACCTGACATCCCTTTCCAGCCAGCCATTTGTCCAGGCCAATTCCGGCTCAGATCAAGCCCGGCTGGGCGCATTTGTCGCGGCATCGGGCGATGGATATAATCTTCGCAAAGACATCTGCTGAACAACGCTGCGAACGTTAGAATCCGTTCGCCAATCGTGCTACGCTCACAGTACGGAGGCGCAGATGTTTAAATCAATTCTCGTCCCGATCGACCTCGCGGACACCGAACTCGCCAAGCCCGCTATCGCAACGGCCGCGATGATGGCCAACACTTTCCAGGCCAAGGTGCGGCTGCTCAACGTATTGCCGATGACGCCCGTGATGCTGGCCGAATATGTGCCGGCGAATTTCGATGCGCAGCAACGGCAATCCTGTGAAGAAGCCATCGCCATCGTTGCCCGGGAATCCGGCATCGATCCCTCCCGGATCTCCAGTGCCGTGCGGCAAGGCGGCATCTATCACGAGATCTTGGAAGAGGCGGCAGCGATCCACGCCGATCTCATCGTGATGACGTCGCATCGGCCGGCGATGAAGACTTACTTCCTCGGCTCCAATGCCGGACACGTGGTGCGCTATGCGAAGTGCTCGGTGCTGGTCGTGCGCAAGTAACTCTGCGCATTACGGCAGAAGATCTTTCGGCAGCGCATCGAACGTGTAAGTGCGCGGCCGGTTTCGCAACATGAAGCCACCGATCTGCCAGCCGAACAATGCGCCGCACGCGAGCAGGAATAGCGCACCGCCCGTCGCCCCCGCGGCAACGGCGCGGAACAGCAGTCCGACCATCGCCAGCACCACCAGCACCAGCAGCGCGGCGCTCAACCAATAGGCCACGGGCCGCATGCCGCCGCTCAGGATTGCCTTGCTGCCGTGCTCCGCCATCCGGCGGTGGAGAGCGGCGATGAACAACCGATAGCTTTCGTTCTGCGGCGTCATCAGCGCAATGGTCTGCCAGGTGGTCGAAATGATCGCCAGCCGCTCGCCGGAACGATTGGCGATATCGGCACGGAAGCGCCGCGACTGCATCGACACAGGGCGATACGACAAGCCGATCGCAGCAATCGTCGTATACGGCCAGACGCTTTGTTTCTCGCCGATGCGCCACGACAAGCCATCGTCGGTCAATTCGAACTGTTGGGTGACGCCGATCAGCGACGCCTTGTATGTGTACCTGATGCCGGGCGGCGCTTCGTCGTCGGACGATGGAATCGGCGGTTGTCGCAAAACGTCTCACTTTCTGATGACCCGGCAAGCCGCGCCGGCCTCTGGCGGCGTTTGCTTGCAGCACGGCCGACGATTATCCTACAAGCCACAACCAGCCGCCGCCGCGCAAGGGATCGCGGTGCCTCGCCGCCGCAACGGACCCCTGATGGCCACACCCGCTTACTTTCCGCGTCGTATAATTCTGGCCGGCGCCATGATGTGCGGCGTTCTGCTCGCGCTGGCAGTCCATGTGCTGGGCCAGCGCTTCAATCTCGATCTCGGCGGCCTCTGGCGATTCGAAGACCCGCGCAATCTGGTCCCGGCCGGAGCCGCACTGGCCTGGTGGCTGATTGCCTCTGTGGCATTTTGCGGCGGCTATTTCACCGCCTCGCTGATGCACCGCGCGGTTTCCGGGCGCATTCCGCGGCGGATGCGGCAATTCCTGGTCGTTACCGGCGTGCTGGTACTCGCCGCGGCCGGTCAGGCGGCGTCAGCGCCAAGCGCCGTCCCCACCGCGACCGGCGTGATCGCCGGATTGATGGCGCTCTGCCTCGGCGCGGCGATGGCATTCTGCGGCGCGCATTTCGCCCTCCGAAAGCCTTGACACGGCACGAGCGGCAATTGTTCGACTTAGGATGCATGGCACCCTCCAACGTCCGGAGTCATGGTGGCGTCTGCATGCGACCATCCTGCCGTAGCACAGGACGCTGGCGCATCCTATATACAACGCCGAAATGGTGCAGAACGGGGCGGACAATCGTATGGACCGATTTGCGCCACACCAGTCTGCTTCAATCGCATATGAAGAACTTATGACAGCCGGTTACATGTCCTGCGCGCAACGGTCGATGCCGGTCGTTGCAGCTTGCAACGCCGGATTTTTGTTTTAAGGGTCTCCGTGTGATGGGTATCCGCGCATGAGTCGCTATGAGTGACGTATGAGTTATTTGGCGCTTACTGAGGTCCGGCCGACGCGCTTGGATTCCGACTGGTGCACACCCCTGCGGGAGGACGAATGCACCAGTTGCTGACAACGCTCCAACGCGGCTTTCGGGAGCGGATCGGCTGGAAACGGCTGGGCATCGCGGCGAGCCTCATCATCATCGTTCTCGCGATTATGACGCTGGTCCGCACCCTCAAGGGTGTCGACAGCAGCGTCATTCTGGTCGCGCTGACGGAAAAATCACCGGGCCAGATCGCGCTGGCCGCTCTATGCGTCCTCGGCGCGTTCTGCACGCTGACGTTCTACGATTTCTTCGCGCTGCGCACCCTTGGCGTCACGCACGTTCCGTACCGGATCGCGGCACTGTCGAGCTTCACCAGCTATTCGATCGGCCACAACATCGGCGCCACGGTGTTCACCGGCGGCGCCATTCGATTCCGCATTTATTCGGACTACGGCCTCACCGCCATCGATGTCGCCAAGATCTGCTTTATCTCCGGCCTGACGTTCTGGCTCGGCAACATCTTCGTCCTCGGCATCGGCATGACCGTGCATCCCGACGCTGCCGGCATGATGGATTTGCTGCCCAGCCCCATCAACCGGCTGATCGGCCTCGGCTGCATCGCCGGAATCGCCGTCTATCTGATCTGGGTCGCCATGGGCGACAACCGGCGCGAACTCGGCCAGAACGGCTGGAAGGTGGTACTGCCATCGGGACGGCTGACGCTGCTGCAGATCCTGATCGGCGTCGTCGACCTCGGCTTCTGCGCGCTGGCGATGTACCTGCTGGTCCCATCGACGCCCGAGATCGACTTCCTGTCGCTAGCCGTGGTGTTCATTCTCGCCACCCTGCTCGGCTTCGCCAGTCACGCGCCGGGCAGTCTCGGCGTGTTTGACGCGGCCATGCTGGTGGCCCTGCCGCAGTTCGGCAAAGAGCAACTGCTGGCGACGCTGCTGGTCTTCCGCGTGCTGTACTTCGTCATCCCCTTCACGCTCGCCATCAGCATCATGGGCACGCGCGAACTCTGGCTCAGTGTCGTACGGCCATGGCAGATTCGCCGCAAATCGAATGGTCACAACGGCGCCGCGCCGGTCACTCAATCGATCAATTCCGGCTCAAGCCGGAACTGACGACGCCGCCACCGGTTGCAACCAGACCGTTTTCGCCTCTTATTTCTGCCTCATCCTTGACGTTGAAACACGGCATGATCCCGATTCAGACCAGACCAATTTCGCTCCGTGTCGGCTTGCTGTTGCTCGCGTTGACGTTTGCCCTGCCATGGAGCCAGCCGGCAACGGCGCAACCCGCGACGGATTCCTCGCTGCAGATTTCTTGGGAAGTGCGCAATCGCTTCCGGCTGTTTCGCGAAGAGCGCGACTTCCAGCTTCAGGTCGAGGCATTACGCAATGGCAGCGTTCTGGCCGCAGAGGACGCACTTGCCGTGCAAAGCGACGGTCGCGGCTGGGCCCGCAATGCCGTCAATCGGCTCTGCATCGATCGTACCGGGCGCGTTAGTGAACCGTGTACCCGCGACAACACCAAGGAAAGCTATCTGACGCCGGTCGATCATCCGGTGACGGTGCGGCTGGCTGGAGCCATTCCGGTCGGCGCGACCTGCGCGTGGACCTTCGACGACGGTCAGGGTCCGCGCCAATCGACGCTGGATTGCGCCGAGCCGATCAATCTGCGTGTGCTGTACGGCGTGGCGACGAACGTCACCGTCGATGTGTCGAGCGGCGCCGAAGCACCGCAGCATGTCGCCACCGAAATCCGGGTGCGCGACATTTTCATCGCCGGCCTTGGCGATTCCGTTGCCGCAGGAGAAGGCAATCCGGATCGGCAAGTCGCGCTCTCCGATGTTGGCTTCTGCTTTCAGTCCTATCTCGGCGGTCCCGGCAGCGAGTATTTCCGTCCGAGCCGCGCCGGCTACAAAGGCGGCCGCGCCTGCGGTTCGCCGGGACAGATACAGGTGTGGCAGCGCGAAAGCGCGGTGTGGTTCAATCCGGCCTGCCATCGGTCGCTGTACAGCTATCAAACCCGCACCGCGATCGCCCTCGCCGTGCAATACTCGCACATCGCCGTAACGTACCTGCCGCTGGCCTGCACCGGCGCGACCATCACCGACGGCTTGTTCGGCACGCAGCGCGCTCGCGAATGCCTGGTGACGAAATCCGGTGTGGATTGTCAGGGCAAGATCAACGCGCAGCTCGCCGAGTTGCGCGAGGCGCTGACGGCGGCAAAGCGCCGCCAGCCGGAACGCAAGCTCGATCTCGTGCTGCTGTCGATCGGCGCCAACGACATCAATTTTTCCGGACTCGTTGCCGACGTCATCGTCGACAGCCCAACCGAACGGCAAATTTTCAAACGCAGCGGCGTGCTGGGATCGGTCGAAGATTCCCGCGAGGCCCTGACCAACGATCTGCCGCAGGCCTTCAACAAGCTGCGCGGTGCATTGAAGCCGCTGGTCGGCGACATGTCGCACGTGATCTTCGTGTCCTACGCCAACCCCGCACTGCTCAACGGCGCGCCCTGCCCCGGTGGCCGTGGCGGCTTCGACGTGCATCCATCTTTCAACGTCGATCCACAGCGTCTCAACAATGTCGCACGCTATGTGCAGAGCGAATTCCTGCCGCGTCTCAAGGCGCTGGCGCTGTGCCAATCCGGCGTGCTGTGCCGCGACCCCGCAGGCGACCGCATGACCTTCGTCGATGCCCATCAATCGGCCTTCGCCAATCATGGCTTTTGCGCACGCTCGCAGAGCGATCCCGAATTCGACCAAGCCTGCTTCTCGGCCAAGGGCGACAGCTTCGTCAACGACGTCGTCGCCGCAGCCTCGCAGCCGCTGACTTGCGGCCGCGGCGCCAGCGAATTCCGCGCCTATCTGCCACGCGCACGCTGGATCCGCGACGCCAACGACAGCTATTTCGCCGCGATGACCTATCCTCAGGGATTGCCGGCGTCAGCGCAGCCCTCCGATATTCATGACGCAACTTGGGGCGTACTGTCGGCCGTCTATGGCGGCGCGGTGCATCCCACCGCCGAAGGTCACGCGGTGATGGCCGACGCGACGTTGCCTGCAGCGGCGTCCGTTCTGCGGCTGGATGCGCGCATACCCGAAGTAATTCAGGAACCGCTCACGCCGCCCAATGCGCTGGAGCAGCGGCGCTAATCTCGGACGGCTCAGCGCGTCAGCGGTACGGGCGCCTTTGGCTTGGCGTTGCCAGCCGGTTGCTTCGCACCGGAAAGCGGACGCATCGCTGCCGTCTCTGCCGGCAGATATTTGGTCAGCACGGCGGAATCGAGCGATGCGATCGTGCTATCCGGCAACCGCTGCCAGGTCTCGTCCTTGCCAAGCAGCGAAATGCCGAGATAGCCGCGCAAGGTCAGTGACTGGCCGTCGGGGCTCACGCTCATCTTCGCGCGATAGACTTCGCCGTCGCGCGGATCGAGGACATTGCCGTCCTCGTATTTCAAACCGTTCCGCTTCATATTGCGAATGAACGACAGTCCGAGGAGTGGCGCATTCTTGCGATCGTCGACACACTTGTTGCAGATGGCGTTGGGATCTTCATTGGGTTCGGGAAAAGTCTTGGCGATCGCGCCTTCGAAGATGCCGTTGTGATCGACCACCAGAACCCAGACCACCGGCTTGCCGTCTTCGATCTTCTGCCACAGGCCGGCGGCACTTGGATCGGCGGCATGTGCAGCGCCCGCAGCAAACCACAACGCGGAGACCGCCGCTGCAATCGGTTTGACGAAACGCCCTTCGGTGTTTTGCTTCCGCATGGCATCACCCGAACAATTCACGCCGCCGAAGAGCGTGATCGCAGACTATGGCGATTTCGCGGGATATTCCGCCATCGCTTGCGTGTCAGCCTATGCGGTTCCGGTTCCGATGCGCCACAACAATCTGTGCGACAGCAATCGTCCCATCCGGGCGCCTGCAGTCACTGGACTGATGCACAGGCATTGGGCTCGCTCGGGCTAAGCCAAACACGGACTGCACCCGAGCCCATCCGGCGAACAAGGCACCCGCCCAGCCCGTGAACTGATGCTTTGGTAGGGTTTACGGCAGATCATTGATTACCTAGAGTTGCCGAGATCACATAAAACATCCTATGGATGGTGTAATTAATCCTCAAATGGGCGGTGCGGTCCTGCCCGCTGTCCTTTGCCACCACGTCACGACTCGCACCATGAAGTTGAAATTTGCCGGCTTGCTGCTGGCCGGGCTGATCGCAGTTGGCACGCCGCCGACCTACATGGCATGGCGCTATCGTACGATCGCCATTCAGTCTCAAACCTTGACTGACACTATTGTCGCTGAGCTCACGGCAACCCGAAACCGCGCCGACATTACCGCCGCAGACCTGTTGACCGCACGGAGGCTCGCGCAAAGTACGGCCCACGAATTGTCGGCGACCAAGGAGCTGATGGAGAGCACTTCCGCCACGCTCTCGACGGCACAGAAACAAGCAGAGAGTAATTACGCCGAACTTGCCGCGAACATGGTTCGCGGCGATGCGAACCTTCCCTTGAAGGGCACGCTGAATGCCCGCAAAGCGGCACTTGCGGTTCGTGACTACATCTATCGCGAGTATGATGGTGGCCCCGAAGATTTGCCGGGGGCGAGCCCCGCGACGCTCTGGACTGCGTTGAGTTCCGACAGTTCAGACGGAATGATGTGCGGCGGTGCAGGACTTGCTTATAGCTGGGCGCTGCACGCGATCGGCATTCCGTCCCGCTTCGTCCAGCTCGCTGGCGAGAACTATCTCTCCGGCAAGGATATGTACCAAACGCATGTCACCGTGGAGGCTTGGCTCGACGGCGCATGGGAAATTTCCGACCCGACTTACAATGTTTCAGTCGCCTGTTCAGACCATCCGTCAAAACATATCGCGACACCGCAAGCACGAGAGTGCATCCAGCGCGGGAAATCCCTCGTTCTGATACCAGGCAAAACGCGATTTTCGAAACGGTCCAAATACGCCGGCAAGACAATCAGTCCGAAGCGCTACGCATCTTACTTCGCCGCTTATCGGCGGCGCAGTACATCGACACCTTACGGTTCTGTCGATGAAGACTCCGCCCCGCAAGCCGACTGGCTCGAAATAGCCTTGAAGGCCTACCCTCAATAGGTTGGGACTGCGCCGTTCGGCGGAGACAGCGGACCGGCAAGCGCATCTGTGGCCGGGATCGACCCGGCCACGTCAAAGAAAGCTGGATTGAAAATCGAAGCGGCTCAGTTGACGCCGAGCTTCTTCTGCAAGCTCGACGACGACGTCGTGTACTGAAACACCAGTCGCTTGTCCGGGTAGACGTAGCGATGCGCCTTCTGCGCCATCAACGCGCCCTCGTGGAAGCCGGACAGGATGAGCTTGAGCTTGCCGGGATAGGTGTTGATGTCGCCGATGGCAAAGATGCCGGGCACGTTGGTTTCGAACGATGCGGTTTCGACCGGGATCAGGTTGTTCTCCAGCGTGACGCCCCAGTTCGCCACCGGGCCAAGCTTCATCGTCAGTCCGAAGAACGGCAGCATGGTGTCGCATTCGACGCGCGTCACCGCATTGTCGTTGCCCTTCACCTGTGCACCGGCAAGCATGCCACCCTCACCTTCGAGCGCCGTGACCTGACCGATCTTGAGATCCAGCTTGCCGGCGGCAACCAGCGCCCGCATCTGCTCGACGCTATGGGGTGCGGCACGGAAGTCATCGCGCCGATGCAGCAGCGTGACGCGCTTGGCGAGCGGATGCAGGTTAAGCGTCCAGTCCAGCGCACTGTCGCCGCCACCGACGATCAGCAGGTTCTTGTCGCGGAACTGCTCCATCTTGCGCACCGCATAGAACACCGACGTTCCCTCGTAGGCCTCGATGCCCGGCACCGGCGGACGCTTCGGCTGGAACGAACCCCCACCGGCGGAAATCACCACCACCTTGGCTTCAAACACTTTGCCGGCATCGGTGGTGACGCGAAACAGCGGGTCGCCGATCTTCTCGATGCTCTCGACCATCTCGTTGAGATGGAAAGTCGGACCGAACGGCTTGATCTGCTCCAGCAGCGCCTCGGTGAGACCGTGTCCGGTGACCATCGGAATACCGGGAATGTCGTAGATCGGCTTCTCGGGATAGAGCTCGGCGCACTGCCCGCCGATCTTGTCGAGAATATCGACAAGATGCACCTTCATATCGAGCAGACCGAGTTCGAAAACCGCGAACAGCCCGCACGGGCCCGCACCAATTATCAGCACATCCGTCTTGATCGTTTCGCTCATCGTCGCCGTTCTTCGCTGTCGGGAATGGGGGCGGATGGACATCCGCCGTATGCGATTGTCTAGCGCGTTTTCGCCCCCAGTGGAAACCGGATCATCAGGCACGGTGCCCGACGGTAAACCGCGGCGGCCGGCAGCAACGGTACTTGTGGCCGCCGAAGCTTTGCATGTAATTGCATGAAGTCCCGGAGACCTGCCCGTGAATGCACCCGCCCGATCCACGCCGCGCCTGGAGAACTATCCACTCCGGCTGAAAGACAACGTCCGGTTCGCCGACCTCGACGTCAACGGTCACGTCAACAACGCAGTGTATGCCAGCTATTTCGAAACCGGGCGTGTCATCCTGGTTCGTGATACGGCGCAGGGGCTGACACCTGCCGGGATGGGGTGGGTGATGGTGCGCCTCGACACCCACTTCCGCGCCGAACTGCATTGGCCGGGCAAGATCGAACTCGGGACCGGCGTGCTCCGGCTCGGGCGCACCTCGGTGACATTCGATCAGGTCGTATTCTCGGAAGGCAAATGCATCGCGTCGGCGCTGGCGACAACGGTGCTGGTCGACGCGACGACGCGCAAGCCGACGCCGCTACCCGACGCCGTTATCGAAAGATTTCAGAGCTGGATGATGCGCAACGGGTCTGATGCCGATTAAGCCTGTCGCTCCGGCGTGCTGACCACCAGGCCGTCCAGTTGATCGGTCACCTTGATCTGGCACGACAGTCGCGAATTCGGTCGCACGTCGAAGCCGAAATCCAGCATGTCCTCTTCCATCGGGGACGGTGGACCAACCTTTTCGCGCCACGCTTCATCGACATAAACGTGGCAGGTGGCACAGGCGCAGGCACCGCCGCATTCCGCCTCGATACCCGGAATTCCATTGCGGATCGCGGCCTCCATGACGGTCGCGCCGTTATCGACCTCGACGGTGCGGGTTTCGCCGGTGTGGTCGACAAAGTTTATCTTGGCCATGATCGCTCGTACTGACGAATTGCGGGGATGGATCGTTGCGCTGTCCTATAACGGTTCAAGCTGCGTCGCGCCAGTCGAAGCCGCGAAATCCGTGTGCTTTCCGCCAGCCGAGACCGCCGGCCTCATGATTCACGCAAGATACGGGCGATTGCGCCGCAGGTGAGAGCAACTTCGCGATTGAGCCGCGCCAGACTGTCGACATTGGCTGCCTCCGAATGCGTGTTCCCTGAGCGTAAAGCGTCCTCGATCCCCGCAGCCGCATCGGCAACGCGAACGGCACCGATCGCTCGCGCAGACCCTTTGAGAGTGTGCGCCAGCGCTGCGGCATTGTCCGGCCACGCCGCAAGCGCGGCGGTAATTTCGTCACTCTGGGCCAGGAAAAGCTGAAGAACTTCCCGCTGCAGGGCGTCGTCGGACATCGTCATTGCGCGAAGGTGACTGAGATCAATCACGCCCGCATCTGTCTCGGGGGGAACAGAAGGTGAAACCATAGGATCAGTCCGGATTTTCCCACGCTGTAATTGCCCACAGCAATCATAGACCTGGTTAACGCCAGTTCGGCTGCTCTTGCCTTATCTCTTCCGTAAAAACGCCACTATTTTGCCTCAATTCGCCCGTTTCACAACGCTTTTTCGAAGCCGGCAGGCAAATCCAGCCTCAGGCGTTAACGATGATTAGGGATGATTAAAATTGTATTAATCCCGACCATTTCATTCGAGGCGACAAGCCAATAGGATGTTTGGGGAAGTAGCGCACAAGCCGGGGGGCACAACAATCGCACTCGGCCGCCTGTCGGGATCGCACGTCGACGGACGCGCGGCTTGCGGGCGCGCAGGGCTACCTGATGCGTAAAACAAGGGCGTAGACTGACATGGCAAACAACCCAAAAAAAGCCAAGGATCCGACAGAAGTCGCGCTCTCGGCCATTCAGGAAGCGCTGAACATTAGCGAAACTCCGGCGCCCGAACGCAACCTTGCGGACCAGCGCCAGGATGCCACCCCTTCGCTGTCAGTGAACGAACCGGCGTTCGAAGACCCTTTCAATACCCGCGCCCATCCCGAACCGCTGACAACTGATGACACGCGCTTTGCGCGCCGTCCCGCCAACGACGACCGCGAAACGATCGGCCAGATTCTGCAGGCGATTCAGAAGGGCCGCCCTGCCCGCAACGTCTATGCGCTCGCCAGCATTTTCACCGGCATCTGGCTGCTTGGCGCCGGATTGTTGGCCTACAGTTTCGCCCCATCTTTGCAGGCGCTTGCGCAAGGCGGCGGCGTGCTGGCGGTGGTCGGTCTTGGCGCCGTTCTGCTCGCCCCCGTCCTGCTGTTCTATTTCCTCGCCAGCCTTGCATGGCGCGGTCAGGAACTGCGCATGATCGCGCAATCGATGGCGCAAGTCGCAATCCGCTTTTCCGAACCGGAAAATGCAGCAAGCGACTCGATGGTGACAGTCGGTCAGGCCATCCGTCGCGAAGTGGCGGCGATGGGCGACGGCATGGAGCGTGCCATTGCGCGCGCCGGCGAACTCGAAACGCTGGTGGCGAACGAAGTGGCCGCGCTGGAGCGCGCCTATTCCGACAACGAAGTGCGCATACGCGCGCTGCTGCAGGATATCGCGCATCAGCGCGACAATTTGGTGGGTCAGGCCGAGCAGGTCCGCAGCGCCATTTCCGGCGTGCAGATCGACTTGAGGCATGACATCGCTCTGATCAGCGATGCGATCGCGTCACGTGTCGACGAAGTCGCCAAAAGCATCACCAGCGCGCTGGAAGAGCGCGGCGAACACATCACGCACGCCCTCGGCCATGCGGGCGACAACATGATCCTCGCCCTTGGCGAGCGCGGCGGCGACCTGCTCGACCGGCTGGAAGAAGCCAGCAACGAGACCACGCGCGCGGTGCTGGACGCCAGCGAACGCCTGACATCGAGCCTGAACTTCAAGACCGGTCACGTTCACAACGAATTCGTCGATCTGGCCGACCGCGTTCATGAGATGCTGAACGAGCGGCTCGATCGCATTACCGCGGAATTCGAGCAGAAATCCTCGAACATCGTCGACAGCATCTCGGATCGGACGGAACAGCTTCACGAGTCGCTCCGCAATTCCGGCGATTCGTTGTTGCTCGAACTCGAACTGCGCAGCGGCGATCTCGTCACCAAGATCGACGAGGCAGGCGGCAAGCTCGCGACGCGCATCCTGAACAGCGGGGACAAGGCCAGCCACGCGCTGGATGCGACTGTCAATGCGCTGGTTGCCAAGGTCGTCAGCCAGACCGAATCCGCGCAAGATTCACTGAGCCTGCAGATCAATGCCTTCGATGAACTGGTGCGGAACCAGGGCACCAATCTCGCCGAGCGGTTCGCACGCGACAGCGGCACACTGGGTGCCCTCATCACCCGCCATATTTCCGAATTCGATCACACCGTCAAAACCTATGGCAGCGAAATCGTCGATCGCATGGGGCAGCGCACCGGTGAAATCGCCGAGAGCCTGAAGTCCTACGTCGATACTTTCGACAACCGCGTGACATCGAACAGCGGCTCGATCACCGCGACCCTCGACACTCGCCTGCAGCAATTCGAAACGACGCTCAATTCGCGCGTCACACATCTCGATAGTTCGCTCGATGCCAAAATCCGAACGTTTGACGAGACCGTCGATAGTCGGATCAAGGCGCTGGAGACCAATTTCGACACGCGCGCCAAGTCGGTGACCGAGACCATCGACGGACGGATCGACCGATTGACGTCGTCGCTGTCCAATGGCGCAACGCAAGCCATTGAGAGCATCGACACGCACATCAACAAGCTCACCTCGTCGTTGTCCGATGGCACATCCCAAGCCGTCGAGAGCATCGACACGCGCATCAACAAGCTTACCTCGTCACTGTCCGACGGCACCTCGCAGGCGATCGACACCATCGACTCGCGGCTCAGCCATCTCACCTCCTCGCTGACGACTGGGGCGACACAGGCGGTCGATGCTATCGACGCCAAGCTCAATCTGTTGACCTCCACGTTGAGCGAAGGTGCCTCGCAGGCAATTCAATCAATCGACTCGCGTCTGGGCCATCTGACTACCTCGTTGAACGAGGGCTCAGCTCAGGCCATCGAGGCCATCGACAAGCGTATCGCCGGCGTGACCGAAACGATCAACGGTCGTACCAGCCACCTTGCCGACACGATCACCGCCCGTTTCCAGGATATCCATCAGGGACTCGAGAGCCGCGCCGGCGCTGTTGCCGCCGATATCGACACCCGTATCGCACATTTCGAGGATCTGCTTGGTTCGCGCGTCGAAGCCGTGGCCGGACGCATCGAAACCAGCGGACGCCAGGCCAGCGACACGTTGATGGCCCGCGCCGAGGAACTCTCGCATGGCATCAAGTCGCACGTCGACGATGCCGAACGCTCGCTCACCAATCTTGTGCTCAGTACCAGCGAAACCATTCAGGGCGGCGCGCGCACGACGCAGCAATCCCTGCTCGCGGTTTCGTCGGACATCACCGAACAGTTGCGGCAGGCTTCGAACGAAGTCGAGAACGCAATCAGCCTCGTGGGCGGCAACGCGGCGAGCTCCGTGCTCAACAGCGCGCGCGAAGCACAGCAATTGCTGGTGAGCAGTTCGACCGATACGGTCAATCAGATCAAGTCGCTGACCGCCGATGTCGAACGGACGTTGTCCGAAACGGGCACATCAACGACCGAATTGTTACTGAATCGCGCTCGCGAGGCTCAGTCCACGCTGTCGACCACCGCGTCGGAGGTCGCGAGCCATATCGAGTCGATTTCCAGCGACCTCGAACGCCGCCTCACGACCGCCGGCGCAACAGCCGCGAACTCGGTGCTGAGCAGCGCTCTCGAAGCTCAAACCACCCTCGTATCCTCGTCGGAAGACGCCTCCACGCACGTCAAGTCGCTGTCGGCGGATATCGAGCGCACCTTGGCGTCGGCTGCAAGTTCGGCGGTCGGCTCCATCGTCGCAGGCGTGCAGGACGTCAAGGACACGTTGCTTGCCGCATCCTCGCAAGCCGCCGATCACGTCAAGGCGCTGTCGGACGATGTCGAGCAGACACTGACGACGACGGGCGCGCAAACCGCGACGCGTATTCTCGACAGCACACGTGAGGCACAAAATTCGCTGATCACCTCCTCGGCGGACGCTGCTGCCCACATCAAGTCGTTGTCCGAAGCCATTCAGCAGACCCTTACATCAACGGCGGCGGAAACCACGGAAGCGATCCAGAACAGCGCATTCGCGGCTCAAGGAGCGCTGGTTACCAGTGCAAACGAAGCCAGCACCAAGGTCAAATCGAGCGCTGCGGATATCGAACGTTCGGTTCTGGCCGCCAGCGGCAGCCTGGGCAACGTGCTATCCAGCAAGACCGAAGAGATCGTCGGCTTCATGCAACAGCAGACCGAGCGCCTGTCGCAGATGCTCGACAGCAAGCGTGGCTCGCTGGTCGATTCGATCGGCAGCAAGAGCCTACAGCTCACCGTCGATATCGACCGCGTGACATCCGAAGCGCTGAAATCGATCGAAAGCCGCGGTCAGGTCTTCTCGCAGTCGATCTCGAACAGCAGTTCGACGATTGCGCGGACAATTACGGCTGCCGGCGAACTCGCCACCGGTGCGGTCAACAAGTCGCTCAAGGATCTCGAGCAGGCTTCGCGCACCACCATCGAGCAGTCGCGTCAAGTCTCGATGGCGGCCGTCGCGGAAATGCAGGAAACGAGCAAGGTTCTGCGGACCGATACTGTGGCGCTGTTCGAGCGGCTGCGCGAAGGCAACATTCTGCTGCAGGAGGTTCTGACCGGCGCCCACGACAATCTCAACTCGCTGGAACGCGCTTTGGTAACGCGCGTCGCCGAATTCGTATCGGCCATCAACGACGTCAGTACCCGCAACGGCACCGCTGTGCAGGGGCTGGACGATCAGTTGAGCTTGTTCCACACCAAGACCAGCAAGGCCTTGGAAGACTTGTCGGCGCTGTCGAGCCAGTTCGAGAGCCACGGCAAGTCGCTGATCGAGGCTGCAGCCGCCGTCGAACAGAGCAACCTGAGCACCAACAGCTCGATTGCCGAGCGCAAGGCCGCGCTGGATTCGCTGGTCACCACCATCGATTTGCGCACGACGGATCTCGATCAACGCCTGACGCGGTTCACCAGCCTGCTCGACGAGTCGCTGGCCGCCGCCGAAGAGCGAGCCCGGGATATCGCACGCGTCGTGGCGGAAACCGCCGGTGCAGGCTCGGCTGCCATCAGCCGGCAGTTCGAAGCCGTGCGGGTCTCGGCCGAGGAAGAGCGCCGTGCGACGATGGAAGCGATGACCGCGCTCTATCAGCAGAGCACGCTGGAAACTGACGCCATGTTCCATGAGTCGACCGAGAAGTTCTCGTCGATGGTGCAGAACATGAAGCAGATGGCCTATGAAATGCATCAGGAACTCGAAGCGACCCGCGAGGAATTGCGCCGCGGCGTGTTCGAGATGCCGCAGGAAGCAGCCGAAGGCACCGCTCAGATGCGGAAGGTGATCGTCGATCAAATCGAGGCACTAGCCGAGCTCAACCGCATCGTTGCGCGCCACGGCCGCGGCCTCGACGTCGTCGCAGCCGAGCGATCGAGCACCCCGCGCCGCGAGGAGCCGCAAGCAGCTGTTGCGACCAACGTGTTGGCTGAGCCGGCACCGCGTCCGGCTCAGCGAGGCCGCGAGAGCAGCAACAGCGCAGCAACGTTGCCGCCGCCGGACCTCGGCCTGCCTGTCCAGAACCGCACGGAGGCGCCGTCGGTCAGCCCGGCGGCCGATCAGGGTCGCGACGGCTGGCTCTCGGATCTGCTCAATCGCGCCGATACCAGCGCCGATAATCGCGAGCCAGTTCGCCCGCGGCCGCCGCAACCCGCCCCGGTCAACACCGGCAACTCGCTGGAATCGCTGTCGCTCGACATCGGCCGCCTGATGGACCGCACGTTGGCTGCCGAGATGTGGGACCGCTATCAGCGCGGTGAGCGCAAAGCGTTCAGCAAGAGGCTCTACACCCCCGCGGGTCAGAAGACGTTCGATGATGTCGCGCGCAAATACCGGGCCGACCGCAACTTCAAGCAAACGGTCGATCGGTACATCGCCGAATTCGAGCGCCTACTCGACGAAGTGGCGCGCGACGAACATGGCGCCACGCTGCTCCGCAATCACCTGACGTCGGAGACCGGGCTGGTTTACACGATGCTGGCGCACGCAGCCGGCCGGCTGGCATAAATCGCGCCTGCCGCTTTTACCCTTCAATGAGGCGGAGACTCCGGTCTCCGCCTCATTGTTTTGTGCTAGACGACCTTCAACCGTTGCAACGATTGCTAATCCTGCGCGGGACAGTCTGCTGATTCGCCGTCGGTTCCGATAGCCAAATGACAAATCCAATGCCCATGCAGCTTGCTGCCCGGATCGAAGCCTGGCCGATTGCGGGTGCCTTCACCATCAGCCGCGGCGCCAAGACCGAGGCCGCGGTGGTGCTTGCCGAGATCGCCTGCGGCCCACACGTCGGACGTGGCGAGTGCGTGCCATATGCGCGCTACGGCGAGACACCGGAAACCACGCTGGCGACAATCCTGTCGCTACGGGAGGCCCTGGCTGCCGGGCTGGATCGGCACGCGCTGCAGACCGCCCTGCCCGCCGGAGCGGCGCGCAATGCGCTGGATTGCGCCCTCGTCGATCTTGAAGCCAAGCTGCAGAGCAAACCGGCATGGCAACTGTTTGGCGGGACCGCGCCAGACGCCCGCATCACGGCCTTTACCATCTCGCTCGGCTCGCCCGAGGCGATGGCTGCCGCCACCGCGAAGGCCGCGCATCGTCCGCTGTTGAAAATCAAACTCGGCGGCAACGGCGACAGCGAACGCATTGCCGCGGTTCGCCGTGCCGCGCCGAAATCCGAACTGATCGTCGATGCCAATGAGGCGTGGACGCCGGACAATCTGGAACGGCATCTCGCGGCCTGCGCGGAGGCTGGTGTAACGCTGATCGAACAACCGTTGCCGGCTGATCGCGATGAAGCTCTGGCCGGGGTTGACCGCCGCCACATCGCGATCTGTGCCGATGAAAGCGTTCACGACCGGAGTTCGCTGACGGCGCTTCGCGGTCGCTATGACGCCGTCAACATCAAGCTTGACAAGACCGGCGGCCTGACCGAGGCGATGGCAATGGCAGACGCCGCGCAGGCACTCGGCTTCGACATCATGGTCGGCTGCATGGTGGCGACATCACTGGCAATGGCCCCGGCCATGCTGGTTGCGCAGCGTGCGCGCTATGTCGATCTCGACGGCCCGCTGTTGCTCGCAAGGGATCGCGACAATGGCCTGCGCTACAATGGCAGCCTCATCTATCCACCCGACGCTGGGCTATGGGGCTGATCGAATCGCGAGCGTATGACACGCCTGCCAGATGACGCCGCCGCCCGCCAGCGCCATGATCGCTGCAAGATAGTAGATGCTGGCGGCGTCCCGCGCATAGATGATGCCGGACACCACCGACGCGCTGCTCATGACGAATCCTGTCAGCGCCGCAAGATAGCCTTGCGCTGTCGCCATGGATCGATCGGGAACGAGGCGAACCAGCAGCGCCATCGTCCCCAGCACGGTCATGCCATAAGTGAAGCTATGCAGAAGCTGCACCGCGGCGAGCAGCGCCAGCGACGGCTCCTGCGCCGTGATCAGCCAACGAATCACCCCGCTAGCGCTGCCGATCGCCATCATGACCACGGGAGATATCGACAACCGGGGCGAGAGCGCGAACAGCAAAATCTCTGCCAACACGCCGAGCACCCACAGCCCCGCAATCGTCGACCCGCCGAAGCCGGCCGCCTGCCAGGTGATCGATGCAAAGCCATAATAGGCTGCGTGGCTGCCCTGGATTAGCGCCGCCGCCGCAATAACCGCGAGCAGGCCGGGCTGCCGCAACAGATGGCGTGAACCTCCGGAGGCAGGCGTAGCCTGGTCCCGCGCGGAGATCGGCTGCAACCCGAAGCTGGCGGCGGCGCCCAACGCCGCGAGCCCCACCATGATCCAGATCAGATGTTGGGCCACCAACAGATCGGCGAAGACCCCACATCCAACCGCGCCGACCACGAACGCAACCGACCCCCAGAGTCGCACCGGCCCATAGTGCAGGCGGTAGTGCGAGACGCCGCGAAGCGCATAGCTTTCGGTCAGGGGCAGAATTGGCGTCCAGACGCAAGCGGTCAGCGTGAAAACCACGAATACCGCCACCGCCTGATGCATCAACCCGGTCACGAAAAGCCCGAGCAGTGTAGCCGATGCAAGCACGATCAGCGCCCCGCGCAGCGACGGGCGGCGCGCCGCGTAATTTGTGATCAGCGGCAGCACGGTAAACCGGGTCGCTGCCGGCACCGCGACAATGACACCGATCCATGCAGCATCGATGTCGATAGCCTTCAGCCATACCGGGAAAAAAGGCAGGTGCGCGCCGGCCAAGCCGAACACGGCGGCATAGAACAGGGCCAAATATCGGGCGAATCGGCTTGCCGCCGGCTTCGACGCAATGGGGATTTCTGTTTCGGGTGCCATCAATTCAATTGCGATTCGCCGCGGATCATGTTGATCGTTATCGTAGCGCACGCTGATTTGCGCGACGAGTTTGCCATGGCCAACGAAGCATTTGCACTTTCGCCGATTGCTGCCCGGGCTGTACGGCCCAGCGAAGCAGACTACGATGCGATCAATGACGCCTTCATGGAGACGTCGCGCGGCCGCTGGTTTCTCAACGAGTATGCCCGGCGCAATCGCAATGCCGACACCCGCATGGTGCTCGATGCGGTAGCGCGCATCGAAACCAGCCTTGCCGCGCAGAAGCAGGCCCCCACTGAGGACATGTCTGCTGCAGTCGCCGATATCAAAGCTCTTGTCGAGCAAGGCAAAGCCGCCGTCGCCTCGGAACTGGCCAAACTGGATGTCAGCGGTCACCTCGCGCCCGCCTACAAAGACGCGCAAACGATCCGGAAAATCGTCTGGACGCTCCGCGAAAGCGGCACCGACCTCCGGATATGCGACCTGCTCGACGCTCAGGCGAAAGCGATAGAGAGCAGCCTCGATCTGCTTACAAGTGCCGGACCGCGCGAGGCCGTCCTGGCGGTCTTCGATGGGCTGCTACAGCGTCTCGACACATCCGCCAGCCAGGATTCGACGTCCCAGCCGGTGGCAGACACGGCGACCGCGACAATCACACATCCAACTGTCGAGACAGCGGAAGCCTGGACTGAAGAGGCCAGTCCGCCAGAGGCGCATGAGGAGAATGCCACCGCGCCGACGATGGAGGCTGCCAGCGACGGCCTGGAGCCCACTACCCCGGACTTCGGATCGGCCATTGCCGATACAGCTGTGCAAATCCCCGAATCCGCGCCCACCGTTCAGGAGTCGGAAGCGGCTCACGATGAGGCGGTACTGGATCTGATCGCCATGGAAATGGCTGTCCCTGACCTCGACATCGAGGTTCCGGAAGCAACCGAGCCGTCGATGCAGGCGGAGGTATCTACGGTTGACAGATTTGCCGCCGAGCCACCCGCCCCACCGACGCCAGCAGCGCCGACATCGCTGGGAGCCATGTTGCTCGCGAGCGGCACGATCCCGCGACCGCGACCGTCGTTTTCCGGGCGGTTCGCCTCGATCCGGCGCATGAGCCGCGCCGAGAAAGTCGCGCTGTTTTCGTAAGCGGCGCGAGTCAACCGGTCAGGCGATCAGCCGCGCGTAAAGATCCGCATCAACGTTGCCGCCGGACAGCACAATGACAACGGTCTTGCCGCGCGCCTCGAAATGGCCCGCCAGCAATGCTGCCAATCCGACGGCGCCACCCGGCTCCACGACCAGCTTCAATTCGCGAAACGCGAAGCCGACTGCTGCGGCCACCTCTTCATCGGATGCGGTGAGGCCACCCGCCAGAAGTCGTTGATTGATCGCAAATGTCAGTTCACCCGGGATCGAGGCCATCAACGCGTCGCAAATGGTGCGGCCTTCCGCACGATGAGGCTCGCGCTTTCCGGCGCGCAGCGAGCGGGCATGGTCGTCAAAACCTTCCGGCTCCGCAGACATCAGTGACGCTTGCGGAAACCGCGCTTTGATGGCGGTCGCGATTCCGGCAATCAGGCCGCCGCCGGATGCCGGTGCCACGACGATATCGGGCGCGATCCCCAACTTCGCCATGTCATCTGCGATTTCGAGACCGACCGTACCCTGCCCGGCGATGACCTGCGGATCGTCGTAAGGCGGCACCAGCGTCGCCCCCCGCTTCACGGCAATGTCACGAGCTATGGCTTCCCGATCTTCGCGATCGCGATCGTACAACACGACTTCAGCACCATAGCCTTTGGTGCGTTCCCGCTTCGACAGCGGCGCATCGGCCGGCATGACGATAGTCGCCTGCATATTCAGCAATTTGGCCGCAGCGGCGACGCCCTGCGCATGATTTCCAGACGAAAACGCGACCACGCCGCCGGCACGCGCTGACGTGGGAATGGATGAAATCTTGTTGAATGCACCGCGAAACTTGAACGACCCGGTCCGTTGCAATATTTCCGGCTTTAGCAGCACACGCGCACCGACGCGCTCATCCAGCGCAGGCGACGACAGCAAAGGCGTCCGCACCGCATAGGGCGCGAGCATTCGGGCAGCAGCGTCGATATCGGCCGGGCCAATCGGCAACGGCGAGGACAAATCGGTCATTCCGTCTTGTATCGCGCACGCCAATGCGCGGGCAAGGCTTACCGCCGCATATCAGGCAGCGAATACGCTTGCTCCGGAGCTGGCGCATCGTGGTTGCTCCGGTGCGCATCATGACGGACACGGCTAATGTTCTCGACGAATGCGCGGGCCGACGTCTCCCAGGTCTGCCGTTCGGCAAAACTGCGACACGCGTCCGGGTCAAGATGAAGCGCAGCCAGACACGCAGCACGCAGGTCGTCGTTCAATGCACCGACCGGTGCTGTGCCGATCACGTCGCGCGGTCCGGGCGCCGGGAACGCCGCGACTGGAACACCGCTCGCAAGCGCTTCCAGCAGCACAAGTCCAAATGTATCGGTCCGGCTCGGGAAAACGAACACGTCGGCTGCGGCATAGGCTTCGGCCAGTTGTTGACCGGCCATGGTGCCGAGAAAAACCGCTTGCGGATAACTCCGCTGCAAAGCAGATCGCGCCGGCCCGTCGCCGACGACAACCTTGGTGCCCGGCAGATCGAGCGACAGAAATGCCTCGAGATTCTTTTCGACTGCGACCCGCCCCACCGAAAGGAATATCGGGCGCGGCAAACCCAAATCGACGGCACGCGGCCGGAACAGGGCCGTATCGACTCCGCGCGGCCACAGCACCACATTGCCGAACTCGCGCTGAAGCAGTTCATCCGCGAGCGCCGGCGTCGCCGCCATCACCGCCCGGCTCGGCCGATGAAAGCGGAGCAATAACGCCCATATCCACGCTTCCGGAATGGGGAGACGCGCCGAAACATACTCCGGAAACCGGGTATGAAAGCTCGTCGTGAACGGCACATTTCGTCGGCGACAATAGCGCCGCGTCATGATGCCGATCGGTCCCTCTGTCGCGATATGAATGCTGTCGGGACGTGCCCGCTCTATCAAGCGAGCCAGCTTCGACGGCCACGCCAACGCCAGCCGTACGTCGGGATAGCTCGGCAATGCCACCGTGCGAAACGATTGCGGCGTCAGAAAACCGATATCGACACCGAGCGGTCTCGCCGCTTCGGCAACCGTCGCCAGCGTACGCACCACACCGTTGATTTGCGGATGCCACGCGTCGGTTGCGACCAGAACGCGCATTCAGGCCGCACGCGCCGCAACGGGCGCGACGGGCTCGATACGGTGAACCGGATCGGCCCATGTGATAATTTCAAACCGGCCGTCGGGATGTTCGACAAGCGCCGTGCAGCTTTCGACCCAATCGCCGCAATTCATGTAGCGAATGCCATGCTCATCGCGGATTGTCGCATAGTGAATGTGGCCGCAGACGACACCATCCGCGCCATAACGCCTTGCCTCTCCAGCCAGCGTCTGTTCGAATGCGCCAATGTAGTTGACGGCGTTCTTGACCTTCAGCTTGGCCCATTGCGAAAGCGACCAGTACGGCACGCCGAACCAGCGCCGCAACGCATTGACGATACGGTTCAACTGGATCGCAAGATCGTAAGCCTTGTCGCCGAGGTGCGCGAGCCAGCGCGCGTTCTGCACGACCAGATCGAAGATGTCGCCATGGATGACGAGATAGCGCCGACCGTCGGCGGCCTCATGGATCGCATTCTCCATCACTTCGATGCCACCGAAGTGCGTGCCGTAATAGGATCGCAGGAATTCATCGTGGTTGCCGGGGATGTAGACGACCCGCGTGCCCTTGCGGACCTTGCGCAACATCTTCTGCACGAAGTCGTTGTGCGATTGCGGCCAGTGCCAGCTCGATTGCAGCGCCCAGCCGTCGACGATGTCGCCGACAAGATAGATGGTGTCGGCATCATGGACGCGAAGGAAGTCGAGAAGCTTGTTGGCTTGCGAGCCGCGCGCACCGAGATGGACATCGGAAATGAACAAGGTGCGAAAGTGGCGCTCCGCCGATCCTTCATTCATCGCATGGCTTCCCATGGCTGGCTGGTAGCAGAATGCTGTGACACGCCGATGACATCACGCCGCACGCGCCTGTCGGCTCCGCTCGAAACACACCAGTGTGTAGATTCCGAATGGCGCCACCTTGCGCCGCTCAATCAGAATTGCGTCTTTGTTGGCATGTGCCCACGCCTGCAATCGGGCAAACGGAAACTCGGGACGCAACCCCAACGACCGCGTGCGCTGCGCCGCCCAGCGTTCCACGGCCGCCGCCAGACCGACCTCGGAATAGAGATGATTGACCAGAATGATCCGTCCACCGGGCTTCACGACCCGATGACACTCCGACAGCACCCGCTCGGGATCGGCAACCAGCGTGATAACAAATTGCGCGACGACACAATCGAACGCCGCGCTCGCAAACGTCATGCTATGCGCGTCCATGAGTTGCACATCCCTGACATGGGGATAACGGCCACTGGCCATTTTCTCGCGCGCCTTCGCCAGCATCGGCGCACTGAGATCGATACCAGTAATCTCAGTCGAGGCATCGTAATCGTCGAATGACAAACCGGTGCCGACCCCGACTTCGAGGATGCGGCCACCGACTGCACGCGCGGCCGAGGCGGCGGCACGGCGCCCCTTCACCATCACCGGGCCGCACCCCGCATCGTAAATCGGGGCCCATCGGGCGTAGGCGCTTTTAACGGTCGAACTATCGAGATCGCGTGTCGTCATGGTGAAAGGCCGCTATCGAATCATGCATCCTTTGCGCAATTCCCCGATACCAGCCGTCCACGACGGTTACGCGACAGCCGGACGCAGCGCGCACTCAGCGCGGCGTGCGATCGAAGGCATAGAAATGATGCACAGGGCCATGACCATGACCGACATTCAGCCGATCCGCAGCCGCGATAGCCGCTGTGATGTAAGCCTTCGCTTCGCGCACCGCCGTTTCCAGCGTCTCGCCCTTGGCAAGCCCGGCGGCAATCGCCGACGACAACGAGCAGCCGGTGCCGTGCGTGTTGCGGGTCGCGATACGTGGCGCGGCGAGCGTAACGACTCCCTCTTCGCGGATCAAATAATCCTTGCTCTCGACACCCTCGCCGTGCCCGCCCTTCAGCAACACTGCGCCACAACCCAGCGCCAGCAGCCGTTTGCCCTGTTCAATGAGGTCGCCTTCTCGTGTGGCGAGCGGCGCATCCAGCAGGGCAGCCGCCTCCGGCAAGTTCGGCGTGATGAGAACCGCGCGCGGGATCAGCATCGTGCGGACGGCGTCCACAGCATCCGGCGCCAGCAGACGATCTCCGGAGGTCGCAACCATGACCGGATCGACCACGACATTGCCTTTCGCCCAGCGATCGAGCCCCGCGACGATCGCCTCGATGGCAGGCCGTTGCGACACCATGCCGACTTTCACGGCCCGGACATCGAGATCGCTGAACACGGCATCGATCTGCGCCGTGATGAAATCCGCCGGCACCTGGTGAATGGCATTGACGCCCTGCGTGTTCTGGGCGGTCAGCGCGGCGATCACCGAGGCGCCGTACACACCACAGGCGGCGAACGTCTTCAGATCGGCCTGGATCCCGGCCCCTCCGCTTGAATCAGAGCCGGCGATCGTGAGGGCAATGGGGATAGTCATGACAACCTGCGCGCCATTTCAGTGCAACAGCCCCTCCTACCGTGTCGGGTCCGGGCCAGCAAGGTCGCTTGCATCCCTGCATTATTTTCGGCTTTATTGGGCGCAGAGCGTATTCCGCGAGGGTGGATACCGGTTCTTCCGGAGATAATGACGATGGTTCCCTTTTTTGTTCAGTTTAAATGCAAGCTCGGCCAGTCCTATGCGGTCGCCAATGCGCTTGCGGAGGCCGAAATCGCTTCCGAGATTTATTCCACGGCGGGAGACTATGACCTTCTGGTGAAATTCTACGTCGATAGCGACACCGATATCGGCCACTTCATCAATGAGAAGGTTCAGGTGATTCCGGGCATTCAGGACACCCACACCATCATCACCTTCAAGGCGTTCGGCACCAGTTAAGTCGCGTCGCGACATCACCGCCTTTGCAAAGAAAACCAATACAGGGAGGAATTCGATGTCGCACCGCCGATTCGGGTTGCTGTTGGCGTTTTCGGTTCTGTTCGCTATTCCGCCGGCATACGCCCAGGCGCCCACAGGCAAAGTGACCGTCGTGACGTCCTATTCAAAGGACGTCACAGACCCCATCAAGAAGGCGTTCGAAGCGGCAACCCCGGGGGTGACGCTCGAAGTTCAGAACCGCAATACCAATGCCGGGGTCAAGTACCTCGATGAGACCAAGGCCAACAATCAGGTGGATTTGTTCTGGGCCTCGGCGCCGGACGCTTTCGAGGTGCTGAAGGCCAAGAATCTGCTGGAGCACTACACGCCGAAGGCCACCGGCATTCCGGAAAAGATCGGACAATTCCCGATCAACGATCCGAAGGGATATTATTTCGGCTTCGCCGCATCCGGCTACGGCATCATGTGGAACGAGCGTTACGTCAAGGCCAAGAAGCTACCAGAGCCGAAGGAATGGGGCGATCTGGCAACGGCGCCCTATTACGACCACGTCTCGATGGCGACGCCATCGCGCTCCGGCACGACCCATCTGACGCTGGAAGCCATCTTGCAAGGCGAAGGTTGGGACAAGGGCTGGGGCACCATCAAGGCGATGGCCGGCAATTTCCGCACCGTCACCGAGCGGTCGTTCGGCGTGCCGGAAGCAGTCAATTCGGGCGAGGTCGGCTACGGCGTCGTCATCGATTTCTTCGCCTTCTCGGCGCAGGCATCGGGCTTCCCGGTCAAGTTCGTCTATCCGACCGTCACGACGATCGTACCGGCAAACGTCGCCATTGTCGCGCATGCCCCAAACAAGACCGCGGCGGAATCCTTCATCGAATTCCTGCTGTCGCCGACCGGTCAGGAGGTGCTGTTCGCTCCGGGCATCCGCCGCCTGCCGGTCAATCCGGCGGTCTATGCCAAGGCCCCGCCGGACTATCCCAATCCGTTCAAGGATCCGCGCCTCAATGGCATGGTCAAGTTCGACGTCGAGAAGTCGGAAGTCCGCAACGGCGTGGTCGATGCCCTGTTCGATCAGATCGTCTCGTTCCAGCTCGACTCGCTCAAGGCGTCAACCAAGGCGATCCACGAGACCGAAGCCGCGCTTGCGAAGAAAGATAACGCACAAGCGCGTGCCCTGCTGAAGCAGGCGCGCGAGCTGATCAATGCGATGCCTGTCAACGAGGCCACCGCTTCCGCCAAGGAAACAACTGGCGCATTCACCGGCTCGAAACAGAAGGGTGCGCGGCAGGCCGAACTCGAACAGCAATGGGCGGCATTCGCCAAGGAGCACTGCGCGCAGGCGAAAGCCAAAGCCGAAGAAGCGCTGAAGCTTGCCCGCTAGTGCGCGTTCCGACCGATAGCCCCGTGCAAGGCTATCCAGCATGGCGATGACCTGGCGCGCCTCGCAAAGCCGGCTGTCGGCGACACCCGGCCAGGTGATGCTGGCGTTGGGCATCGCGCTCTTCCTCGCCCTATTCCTGATCTGGCCCACGGCGACAGTGATCTGGGTCGCGTTCACCGAAAAAGGCAGCTCCACCTTCACCCTGGTCAATTTTCTCGACTTCGTGCGCACCGACCTGTTCGTGCGCTCGTTCTGGAATTCATTTTACGTCTCGGCGATGGCGGTTGTTTGTGCGTCAGTGCTGGCCCTGCCACTTGCCTACATCACGTCGCGCTTCACATTTCGCGGAGCCGTATTGATCCAGACGCTCGGCTTCCTTCCGCTAATCATGCCGCCCTTCGTGGGCGCGGTGGCGATGCAGCTGTTCTTCGGCCGCAACGGCAGCATCAACCTGCTGCTGGACGACTGGCTGGGATTCAAGATCGCTTTCATGGATGGTCTCAACGGCGTCATCTTCGTGCAAGCGATCCACTACTTTCCATTCATCCTCATCAATTTGTCGGCCGGCTTGCGCAACATCGATAGCGCCATGGAGGAAGCCGCGCAAAATCTTGGCGCTTCCGGCTTCCGGCTGTTCCGGCGCATCGTATTTCCTCTGGCGATGCCGGGATATGTCGCCGGTGCCTCGCTGGTATTCGTCAAGGTATTCGACGATCTAGCCACGCCGCTTCTCTTGAACGTCAAGGATATGCTTGCGCCGCAAGCCTATCTTCGCGTCACCTCGATCGGCATCACCGATCCGATGGGCTACGTCATTTCCGTCGTGCTCATCGTTGCTTCGGTTGCGGCCATTGCACTGTCAGCATTGGCAACGCGCGGCACTGACTATGCCACCGTGCAGCGCGGCGGCGGTGGCTTGGCCCGGCGCGAATTACGGCCGTGGGAAAGCGTGTTGGCTTACGCGGTCGTCACGCTGATCCTGCTGTTGGTGCTGGCGCCGCATGCCGGATTGCTGCTGCTATCGTTTGCCACGATCTGGTCGTTCTCGCCGTTGCCCGACAGTTACACCGTGGCGCACTACGCCAGAATCTTTGGCGAAAGTTCGCTCTATATCAAGAACACGCTGGTCTACGCCTCGCTTGCCGGATTGATCGACGTCGTCATCGGCACGGCAATTGCCTATCTGGTGTTGAGGACGCGATTGATCGGGCGAACTGCGCTCGATTGGGCCGCATCGGCGGCATTGGCGATTCCGGGGATCGTGCTCGGCATCGGCTATCTGCGCGCATTTTATGGCGTCCAGCTTTGGGATGGCACGCCGCTGGCAACGTTGTGGATCGTCATCGTTCTGGCGCTCGCGATTCGTCGCCTGCCCTACGCTCTCCGCTCCTGTTATGCAGCGTTGCAACAGATTTCGGTCTCACTAGAAGAAGCAGCAGAAAATCTCGGCGCGACCAAGGCTCGCACGGTGCGCCGGATCGTCGTGCCGCTGATGACGGGCGGCATTCTGGCAGGCTTCGTCACCAGCTTCGCCACTGCTGCCGTTGAGCTATCGGCAACCCTGATGCTGGTGCAATCCAACTCCGACGCGCCGCTCTCTTATGGCCTGTATGTCTTCATGCAGTCCGCAGCGGGACGCGGGCCGGGTGCCGCACTCGGCGTGATCGCCGTTCTGCTCGTCGCCGCCTGCACTATCCTGTCGCATATCATCATCGAACGCGGACGTGCCGCCGCGGAATCCCGCCATTGAACTCTTGACCGGTTGATCGTCCATGACATCACCTTTCGCGCTATCATCCACAACGGCCAGCGAGATTTCAGCACGCGCGGTCAGCGTGCGGATCGAGAATGTGAATCTCTCATACGGCGACCATCACGTCCTCAAATCGGTCAATCTCGATATTCGCCCCGGCGAGTTCTTCGCCTTTCTCGGACCATCGGGATGCGGCAAGACAACTTTGCTGCGGCTGATCGCGGGCTTCAACCGCGCCGATAGCGGCCGCGTGCTGGTCGACGACAAGGATATTTCCGCGTTGCCGCCGTGGAAACGCGACGTCGGCATGGTGTTCCAATCATATGCGCTATGGCCGCATATGACGGTCGCGCGCAATGTCGCATTCGGCCTCGAGGAAAAGCATGTCGGCCGCGCGGAAATTACCCGACGCGTCGAGGCCGCGCTGAACCTCGTCGGCCTTGGCGGGCTCGGCGCGCGGCGGCCTTCACAATTATCCGGCGGACAGCAACAGCGTGTTGCGCTGGCGCGAACCATCGTCGTCGAACCAAAATTGTTGCTGCTCGACGAACCGCTATCCAACCTTGATGCGAAGCTCCGCGTGCAGGTCCGCCGCGAACTGCGCGAGCTTCAGCAGCGGCTGGGACTGACGACAATCTTCGTCACCCACGATCAGGAGGAAGCCAATACGGTCTGCGACCGCATCGCGGTGATGAATGACGGCATCATCCAGCAGATCGGCACGCCGAAGGAGCTCTACGAAAAGCCAGCCAACCTTTTCGTCGCCAACTTTCTCGGCACCGCGAACATCCTCGCCGGTCAGCTGGTGCAAAGCGGCGCCGACCGCGCCTTTGAAACGGAAAACGGGCTCCGCATTCAGATTGCGAAGGATGCCGACATACCAGCGAATGCGCGGTTGGTGTTTCGTCCTCAGGATGTCGCCCTCGTCGCGGCTGGCGAACCACCTGGAGCCGATGCCGCGCAAATCTCCGGGACCGTGGCGTATCGCGAATTCCTCGGCGCCATGATCCGTTACGGTGTCAGGATCGGAGCGTCCGACGTTATCGTCGACACGCCTTTCCACGCCGGCGATCGACTCCACGATGTCGGCACGGAGGTGACGCTTGCCATTTCGATACGCTCGGCGCGCTGGCTTGCGGACTGATGCGCAGTCCGCGAAACGGCACAATCAGGATTTCGACTTCGCGCGAGGCGGCTTGGGCGGTCCTTCGACAGCCGGCAACGATTTTATATAGGTCGCGATCGCGGCCCGATCTTCATCGCTCAGCTTCGACGTGTTCCGGACGACGTTGACCATCGACCCGCCTACGGAGTCGCCATCCGGCAAAGTGCCGGTCTCGAGAAAGTAGGCAATGTCCTTCTCGCTCCAGTCAGCCAGACCCTTTTGCGTGATGTTCGGAACCCAGCCCTTGCCCTCGGGGTCGGGGCCGCCGGCAAACCGTTGTGCCGCGACGATACCACCCAGAAAATTGCGCGGGCTATGACACTCGGCGCAGTGGCCGAGGGTATTCACGAGATAGGCGCCGCGATTCCACTGCGCCGAGCGCGCCGCGTCAGGCTTGAAAGGTTCATGCGGCATGAACAGCAATTTCCAGATGCCGATGTTGCGCCGGATATTGAACGGGAACGGCACGTCGTGATCGCGCACCTTGCCAGGAACCGGCGGCACGGTTTTCAAATAGGCAAACAGATCCCGCACATCCGGGATTTTGGCCTGATGGTATGCGGCATAGGGAAAAGCGGGGAAGTAATGCGCGCCTGTCGGCGAGGTTCCTTCGATCACCGCGGTGACGAACTCGGCCTCTGTCCAGCGGCCAATGCCGTCCGTCAGATCGGGCGAAATATTGGGTGCATAGAATGTCCCGAACGGCGAACCCAGCGCCAATCCGCCACCGAGCCGCGTGCGGTCTTCCTGCTTCGGCACGGCGTGACAGGAGGAACATCCGCCAATGTCGAATGTTGTCTTCCCATTGGCGAGATCGGCGGTATAGGCTGGCAATGCCGCAGCGGACATCGCAACAGGCATCGTCAACCACCAATAGGCCGCCAAACCCGCAACCAGCAACGTCACAACCAAGATCGAAAGTTTGCGCAACATCATTCAACCTGCGTCAGCCATTTCGCACAGCAACATCGCCCGACTCGAAGATTTCCGAGATGATCGAGACACGCGGATGTCGTTGCTCCGCGAGGAATAAACGACCATAGCCGCTGTTCCGGATCTTTGCATGCCTCACCCAACAGGGAGAAACCAATGAATACGATCAAACTGACAATGGTCAGCATTGCGCTGGGCGCCACCGCATTTGCAGGACCAGCGCTGGCGGAGAAGGTTGCGATGAAGGCAGCACTGACAGGTGCATCGGAAGTACCGGCCACCACCTCCAAGGGCTCCGGAACGGCGGATATCGACTACGATACCGCGACCAAGAAGCTGAGCTGGAAGCTCACCTATTCGGGTCTGAGCGGTCCGGCCACCGCGGCTCATTTCCACGGGCCGGCCGAACCCGGCAAGAATGCTGGCGTCGCAGTGCCGATCGCCAACGCCGGGACGAGCCCGGCCGAGGGCAGCGCTACGCTAACCGATGCCCAAGCTGCCGACCTGATGGCCGGAAAGTACTATGTCAACATTCACACCAAGGATAATCCGGGCGGGGAAATCCGCGGCCAGGTGACGAAGTAACCGTCGGCGAACAGAGGCAGAGGGAGAAGTGCTTCGCGCCTCTCCCTCTTACCAAATTCGCGCTAGAAAGTGGGTCAGGTGTTTTTGAGCCGGTAGGTTTCGTGACATCCCGAACACTGTTTGCCCAGAACCGGGACAGCCGCTTTCAACGTCGCGAGATCCTTGACGCTAGTCTTGGCTTCGCCGATAGCCTTGCTGTAGCTGGCGAAATGAGCATCGAAATCGCTGCGATTTTCCCAGATTTTCGGTGACGAATCGTAGTCACCTCCCGTCTTCAAGCCCTTGGTGCTGTCGGGAAACAGCGTGGTCAGGGTCCTGGCCGATTGATCGAGCTGCGTCAGCGCGGCATCGACGGCGGCCTGATCATACGGCTTTTCGCCCTTGACCATCCCGCCGAGCACGCCGCCAAGGTTTTTGCCGTTGTCTTTCATCAGTTTCTGACGCTGGGCCACCACATCCTGCTGCGCGGATACCGCCCCAAGCCCGATCGCCAGCATCCCGACAACAAGTAGTATTCGTTTCATCTACCGCCCTCACTTTGCTCTCGATTTCACCTGGACTCGCACGCTACGGTCGCACAAAGGGCTGCGCGACCGAAACCTACGCTGGAGCAAAAACCCCGCCCCGCGCGGCCTATTCCACTGACGTGAGATAATTCACGACTGCCGATGCCGTTCGGCCTCTCGGATTGCCATCCAGACCCGCTCGGGGGTCGCCGGCATGTCAATGTGATCGATACCGTATTCGCGCCACAGCCCCTCGATGATCGCGTTGACCACCGCCGGGCAAGAACCGATCGCGCCCGCTTCCCCCGCCCCCTTCACGCCCAGCGGATTGGTCACGCATGGCACATTGTGAGTCTGGAAGGTGATCGGAGGACCGTCCGAAGCCCGAGGCAGCGCGTAATCCATGAACGTGCCGGTAATCAATTGGCCATCCTTGGGATCGTATACGGCACGCTCCATCAACGCCTGGCCGATGCCCTGCATCGTTCCGCCATGCACCTGCCCCTCGAGCAAGAGCGGGTTCAACGTGACGCCGAAGTCGTCGACGATGACATAGTTGACGAGGCGAACGACGCCTGTAGCCGGATCGATCTCCACCTCCACCAGATGCGTCCCGTTCGGGAACGTACCATCCGCGCTGCTGAATTTCTCGCTAGCGTCGAGTTTGGCTGGATCGCCACTTCCTTTCTTCGCAAGATCCGCAAACGAGATGAAGCGGTCGGTCCCTGCGACGCGTATTGTCGCATCGCTGAATTCAAGATCGGCCGTACCAGCTTCAAGCGCATCCGCAGCAAGTTGCTTCAGGCTCTCGCCCAGCTTGCGTGTCGCGCGTTGCACGCTGACGCCGCCCGACGGAATCGCACTCGAGCCGCCGGTACCGAGGCCAGTGGCGATCCGATCGGTGTCGCCCTGAAAGACGTGCACGCGCTCGGGAGCGATGCCGAATTGCTCGGCAACGATCTGGGCATAGGCCGTCTGATGGCCCTGACCGCTGGATTGGGAGCCGATGAGGACGGTGACGTCGCCATTCGGATCGAGCTGCACATGAGCGGTTTCCTCGCCCATGGTGCCGCAGACTTCGACATAGGACGCGAGGCCAATTCCGCGCACCAAGCCCTGCTTCTTTGCCGCCTTGGCGCGCTTGGGAAATTCTTTCCAGCCGCCGACGTCCATCGCCTGTTTCAGATGCGCGGCGAAGTCGCCCGAGTCGTAGATCTTTCCGGTCGCGGTCTTGTAAGGCATCGCGCGCGGCGCGATGAAATTCTTGCGGCGTATGGCATCCGGTGCCATGCCGAGCTTGCGCGCCGCCGCGTCAACCAGGCGTTCGACCACGTAAGCCGCCTCGGGACGGCCGGCCCCGCGATAGGCATCCACCGGGACGGTGTTGGTGAAGACGGTGCGAACGCGGCAATGGAACGCCTGCACGTCGTACAGGCCCGGCAGCATCCCTGCGCCACCGTGCGGAATGTAAGGCCCGAATGTCGAAAGATAACCGCCCATGTCGCCGATCAGGTCGACATCCATGCCAAGAAATTTGCCATCCTCGGCCAGCGCCATGCGGGCCGTCGTGACATTGTCGCGCCCTTGCGAGTCACCGACGAAATGATCGGAGCGCTCGGCCGTCCACTTGATGGTCTTGCGCAGCTTGCGCGACGCGAATGCGATCAGCGCGTATTCCCGATATGGGAAAAGCTTGGTACCGAAGCCACCACCGACGTCGGGACAAATCACCCGCATCTTCTCAACGGGGATGTTGAGGATGTTCTGACAAAGAATATCGCGCAGCCGATGACTGCCTTGGCTGCCAATCGTTAGGGTCAGATGATCGCGCTTGGCGTCGTATTCACAGACCGCCGCACGGGTCTCCATGTAATTGGTAACGATGCGCGGATTGACGATAGAAACCTCGGCAACGGAATGCGCCTTGGCAAAGGCCGCCTCGGCGGCCTTCTTGTCGCCTAGCGACGTATCGAACAACACGTTGCCCGGGTGTTGCGGCCAAACCTGCGGAGCGCCCTCCTTCACCGCATTGGCCGCACCGACAACTGCGGGAAGCGGCTTCCAGTCAATCGCGATGGCTTCGATGGCATCGCGCGCCTGCGCGACCGTCTTGGCGACCACGAAGGCAACGGCGTCGCCAACGTGACGCACGATATCACGCGCCAGAATAGGATACGGCGGGGCCGTGAATGGATTGTCGGGCAGATTGAAGAGACAAGGCAGGCCGCCGAGATCCTTGATATCGTCAGCGGTGACGATCATCTCGACGCCGGGCAGAGCACGCGCGCGCGAGGCATCAATTGTGAATTTCGCGTGGGCATGCGGCGAGCGCAGCATCAGCGCATGCAATGCCGGCGACGGCGCATGATCGTCGGTATAGCGACCCCGGCCGCGAACCAGCGCATCGTCTTCTTTTCGCCGGACGCTTTGTCCGACACCGAACTTGACCGGAGCCATTGTCTCTCCCGCTACAATTTCAATTCAATCTATAATGTAGCGGCGCACTGGCAAGTTCAAATCTGCGTCAGGCCCGGATCAGGGATTTCAGCCATGCACGGCCGAACATGAGCAGGATTGTCGCACCGTAGACCACGGTGCCGGACACGAAGAGGATCCCCAGCATGGCCTCATCGCGAAACGCAGCCAGTTGGGCGACATAACTTGCGCCCCACCTTGCGACGCACCACAATGTCGCTCCGATCACAAGGCCGCTGATTACAAATTTGACAAGCGAACGCGTCAACGCGCGGTCGAACTCCAGATAGCCAACCCGAACCGCGAAGCCCAGGACGAGCAGCAGATTGACCCAGGCACCGATTGCTGTGGCGAGCGCAAGTCCGACCTGGGCCAGCGGTCCCATCAAGGCAACTTTCAAGATGACGTTGACGGCGACACCTGTCAGCGCTGCCTTGACCGGTGTGGCCGTATCCTTGCGCGCGTAGAACGTCGCCACCGCGCTGCGGATCAATACGAATGGAATGAGGCCGACGGCATAGGCCGCCAAGGTCATCGCGGCAGCGGCGGCATCAGCCCTGGAGAATGCGCCGCGCGCGAACATCGCGCGCATGATGACGTCGGGGACCGTCAGGAATGCAGCGACGAACGGCACCGAAAACAACAGCGTAAACTCGAACGCGCGTCGTTGCGCCACCGCAGCGCCTGCATCGTCGCCTGCCGTCAGCCGCCGCGACATCTCCGGCAGCAACACTGTACCAATGGCAATCCCGATCACACCGATCGGCAGCTGGTTGAGACGGTCAGCATAATATAACGCCGATATTGCGCCAGTTGCCAGAAACGTCGCGATGATCGTATCGGCAAACAGCGCGACCTGCGTCCCCATCGATCCCAAGGTGGCCGGGCCGAGCGCCCGAAAGAATGCGCGGATGTCAGGATCGAGGCGCGGCTTCGTGAACCGCGGCATGATACCTTGTCGCATCGCATCGCCGGCCAACAGAAAATACTGCAGGAAGCCAGAGATCAGGACGCCCCATGCCGCTGCGTGACCTGCGGTCGGGAACCACGCGGCAAGCGCCAACGTGGCCATCATCGACAAATTGAGGAAGATCGGCGCAGCAGCCGCACTGGCGAAGCGCTGCATCACATTGAGCATGCCGCCATACAAAGTCACGAGCGTGATCAGGAGCAGGTAAGGAAAGGTAATGCGCGTGAGCGAGATTGCGAGATCGTGCCGCACCGGATCGTCGCCAAACCCCGGTGCGAGCAAATCGATGACCTGCGGCGTGAACAACAACGCCACGCCGAGCAGCACGATCTGCACGCCGAAAAGCAGGGTAAAGATGCGGTCGGCAAATAGCTTGGCCGAACCGCCCGCCTGCACATGGGCATAAGCCGGGACGAAGGCCGCGTTGAATGCGCCCTCGGCGAATATGGCTCGGAAGTGATTTGGAAGCCGCAGCGCCACGAAGAAAGCATCGGCCACAGGACCCGCGCCGAGAATGGCGGCGAGCATGATGTCGCGCGCGAAGCCGGTGAGGCGCGACAACAGGGTATAGCCGCCGACGGTAAAGATTCGTCCGAGCATCAGCCGCTTCTACCGCATCATGCGCCGTCTGCAAAAGGCAGACCAGCAACCTCGAGGAATCAGCCCGAAACGGCGTTCCGAACCGCCCTGACGACGCGCCCCTGCGTCGCCTCGTCCAGGTAGGGATGCATCGGCAGGCTGATGACGTCGCTCGACAGCGCCTCACTGACGGGCAGGCCGCCATCGGCTACCGGGAAGTGACGATATGCGGTCTGCTGGTGCATCGGCTTCGGGTAATAGATTGCGGTGGGAACGCCTTCCGCCTTCAACCTGGCGGCAAATCCTTCGCGATCGCCCTGCGGCAGCCGGATGGTGTATTGCGCCCAGACCGAGGTGTTGCCGGCGGCGATATGGGGCACGGTGACGACATTGCCGAGATCGCGCGCATAGCGCTCCGCCACCTGATTGCGGGCAGCGATCTCATCCTCGAAGATCTTCAGCTTCTCAAGCAGGATGGCGGCCTGCATGGTATCCAGCCGGCCGGTCAGACCCAACCGGACATTGTCGTATTTATCCGAACCCTGCCCATGCACGCGAATGCTGCGCAGGACGCTGACGAGGTCGGCATCATCGGTAAAGATGGCACCGCCGTCCCCGAAGCAGCCGAGCGGCTTGGCCGGGAAGAAGCTGGTCGCCGTGATGGCGCCGAAGCCGCCGAGACGTTTGCCCTTATAGCTGGCACCGAACGACTGCGCGGCGTCATCGAGCACGAACATGCCTTCTGCCTTTGCCAGCGCCTCGACCGCATCGTGATCCGCACTTTGCCCGAACAGGTCGACGGCGATCACCGCCTTCGGCTTCAGCCCCAACCGCTTGGCAGCCGCCACACCATGTTGGAGCGATGCGACATCGATATTGAATGTCGACGCATCGACATCGACGAACACCGGCGTCGCGCCCGTCAGTGCAACGCTCTCGCCCGTCGCGCAAAAGGTGAACGACGGACAAAGCACGGCATCGCCCGGGCCAACCCCCTTCGCCATCAACACCATCAGCAAGGCATCGGTGCCGCTGGCGCACGTGACGACGTATTTCGCACCGGAGAACGCAGCGAGCTGATTTTCAAGCTCCGTCACTTCCGGACCATTGACGAACTGGCAATGAGTCAGAACGCGGCCAACCGCTTCATCGATCGACTTGCCCAGCCGCCGGCGTTGCGCGCCGATGTCGATGAATGCCACGGGTTCCGAACGAAGTTGCTGATTCATGTTGCCTGGTGCGACTTGAGGATTGGAGATTGGTTACGTTGCAATTTGCCGAGGAACCGACTGCGCGAGATCACTTCGCCAGCTGCAGCACTAGCCAGCGGCCCGCCGCGGCTTTTTGCGATCTTGCGCCGCTTGCGATTGGACGGTCGGTTCGAGACATTGCGTGGCGATTTCGAGACTGGCGACGCCCTCGTCGCCAGTGACCGCCGGCACGCCGCCGCTGCGCACAGCGCCAACGAACGCGATCAGTTCGGCGCGCAACGGTTCGTCATGCCCCACCGGCAAATGACGCATCGAGTAGCTGCCATCCGGCTGGAAGCCGAAACACTCGGTCACCTGACGCGTCAGCAAATCACCGGAAACATACTTGCCCCGCGTCGCAACGGTGACGCTGCGCGCCTTGAACGGCGTCAGCCAGTTGGTGTTGATGTGGGCCAGCACGCCCGACGCGGTGCGGAATTGCAGAAGCGCGATATCCTCACGCTCGGCGACCGCGCTGGAAAGCTGCGGCTGCACTTCGACGATATCGGATTCGGTGAACCAGCGAATCAGATCGATGTCATGCACCGCGAGATCGATCACGACGCCGACATTCGACATGCGCGGCGGAAACGGTCCGACGCGGGTAATGGCAATCGAAAGAATGTCCTCGCCCTTGATCGCTTCCTTCACCGCGGCAACCGCTGGATTGAATCGCTCGACGTGACCGATCATCAACGTCACACCGGCCGCCCGCGCCGCGGCGACGATCTCGCGCCCCTCCTCGACCGTCGAGGCGATCGGTTTCTCGACGAGGATGTGAATACCGCGCGCGATGCAGGTGAGCGCGATCTGGTGGTGCAGGTGTGTCGGTGCGGCGATCGTCACCGCATCCACCCCGGCGGCGAGCAAACCATCGAGGTCGGTGAAAGTCGGGCAGCCGATCAAATCGACCGCGCGGGTGCGATGTTCCGGCAGCGGATCGACGATGCCGACCAACTCGACATGGGGTAGCCCGGCCAGCACGCGACCATGGTTGGTCCCCATGACGCCAGCGCCAATGACCCCGATCCGCAACGCGCCGTCCTGCCCCGTTCCACGCGATGCCGGTTTCGCAAAACTCATGTTTCTGACCCCAAATACGTCCAATTCGGCGCGAATCCCGTCCCGCCCCGGCGCTTCCTAACATGCTCGCCCGGATCAGGCGAATGCTAGGGCCGCAATCTCAAACACGTTTTGATTCAAACAATTACAGTCGGTTCCACGGCTACGAGCCGCTCCAGAAGGCGATAACCCCATGCCCGTTGGCGGGGGCATCGTCATCGGCCGGTCGTCGCAAAGAAGCGCTCCGGGCATTTACGAATCAGTCCGACTCGACGCCACTATGGCTGCTGGTTATACAGCCTTGGCTGCCCAACCGCACGGCTTCATGCCCCGCATTCTCTCAGCAACCTTCTGGCCACGCCACACTCGATGACTGCTTCACACGTCCTTGCTGCTCTCGGCACGCTAAGTCTGGCTGGGTTGATTTCGTTTGCGCTGACCCGGGCCATCCGCCCGGTATTGATCCGCTATCTGCTCGCGAAGCCGAACGCCCGCTCATCGCATTCCATCCCGACGCCGCAAGGCGGCGGCTTCGCCGTCGTCGGAGCAACCTTGATAGCTGGAGGACTCGCCTCGGCGATAATCATGCCGCAGACATGGACGTCGCTTGCAATTGTCTTTGCTGCGGTCGTCTTCATTGCCGCCGTGGGCGCACTCGATGATTTCCGTTCGCTTCCGGTCGCCGCGCGATTGCTGTGTCAGGCGCTTGCTATCGGCGCGGTGCTGTTGGTAGCCCCCTCATCGATGAGGATCTCTCCCGAGATTCCGGTCTGGATCGAACGAGGCTTACTGCTGCTGGCAGGCATCTGGTTCGTCAATCTGGTCAACTTCATGGACGGCCTCGATCTGATGACGGCATCAGAGGCCGTGCCTATCACCGGCGCGCTGGTTCTCTTCGGCTTGACTGGCGTGCTGCCCCCGGCAACCACGCTGCTTGCCGCTGCCTTGTGTGGCGCCATGCTCGGTTTCGCACCGTTCAATCGGCCGATCGCCAAGATTTTCCTTGGTGATGTCGGCAGCCTGCCGATCGGCCTGTTGCTCGGCTGGATGCTGCTGGACCTCGCCTATCAGCACCAGCTCGCTGCGGCGTTGATCCTGCCGCTCTACTATCTGGCCGACGCGACAACGACGCTGATCCGGCGCGCGATGAATCGCGAACCTGTCTGGCAAGCGCACCGTTCGCATTTCTATCAGCGCGCGACGGATAATGGATTCAGCGTCACGCGCGTCGTGACGAATGTTTTTTGCACCAACATCGTGCTGGCTGGGCTGGCAGGCGTCTCGGCGTATTTCCGGTCGGGGTTGGTCGATATCATCGCTCTGGTCGCCGCCACGGCGTTGGTCACGACGCTAATGGTTCGATTCTCAACACCGCAACGCTGAACTACTTGCCGTTGCGCGCCCGCGCGACCAGCGACGTCGTGCTGAAGCCGGGCAGGATGTTGACGAGGATCACCTCCCCGCCATTTGCCTCGACGACCTCGTGGCCGACAACTTGCTCGCGCGTGTAATCGCCGCCTTTGATCAAAACCGTCGGCTTGATCTGGCTAATCAATTTGAGCGGCGTATCCTCTTCGAAGATGGCAACCAGATCGACGGCTTCAAGTGCTGCCAGCACTTCGGCACGCGCGCGCTCGTTCTGAACCGGCCGATCCTCTCCTTTCAGTCGCTTCACCGAAGCATCGCTATTCAAGCCAACGATCAGGCGATCGCAATTCGCACGCGCCTCGGTGATGACCTTGACGTGCCCCGGATGCAAAATATCGAAGCAGCCATTGGTGAAGCCGACGCGCAAGCCCTGCTCGCGCCACTCCATCAGACGCGAGGCGAGATCGTCCGGCGCCACGACGATTTTCTCTTCCGCGGCCAGCGATGCCTCCGGCAACAGGCGTCGCCGCAATTCGGCCAGCGACACTGTTGCGGTGCCTTTCTTGCTGACTGCAACGGCAGCGGCGGCGTTGGCGGATCGCAACGCGACCTCCCAATCGGCCCCCGCAGCCAGCAAGACAGCGATCACTGCCGCGACCGTGTCGCCGGCACCCGAGACGTCGCGTACCTTCACCTGATGCGCGGGCACATGGATGGCGTGGCCGTGACGCGGTATCAGCGTCATGCCGTGTTCGCTCTGTGTCACGAGCAACGCTTCGCAATCCACCAGCCGCATCGCCTCGTCTGCAGCCACCGCAATTTCGGCTTCAGTCCCGGCGCGACTGCGCGTCGCTTCGGCAAACTCCTTGCGGTTCGGCGTCAGCAGCGTTGCGCCACGATAGGTTTCGAAATTCAGGTTCTTTGGATCGACGATGATCCGCGTGCCGCGCGCTTTTGCTGCGTCGATAACCGTTCGGATAACGCGCGGCGTCAGCACACCCTTGGCGTAGTCCGACAGCAACACGATGTCGGCGCGTGGAAGTTGCGACAGGATGCAGTCGATCAGCTTCTGCTCGATCTCTGCCGACGCCGGGCCCGCCTGCTCCCAGTCCGCGCGCAGCATATGAGTGGAGAAATGCTCGGAGACGAAACGCACCTTGCGCGTGGTCGGACGATCCGGGTCGGTAATGAGCTGCGGTTCAATCCGCGCCTCTTTCGTCAAGGCCGCCTTGAGAATCTCGCCGGTCGCGTCGTCGCCAATCAGGCCGACAAAGATGCAGTTCGCACCGAGCGCCGCAGCGTTTCGCGCAACGTTGCCCGCGCCACCGATATTGGATTCGCTGCGTTGAACCGCGATCACCGGCGCCGGCGCCTCCGGTGAAATGCGCGACACTTCGCCGTAAACGAATTCGTCAAGCATCAGGTCGCCGACGCAGAGCACCGTCTGGCGGCCGATTGCTTTCGACAGTGCTTCAAAATCCAGCATCACTATTCTTCGTCCATCGACAGGTCAGCGGAAGCGATCGGCGCGATCGAGGAATCCCTTGACGTATAAGCTGACGGCTTCCTCCAGCCCGGTGAAGCCGCCGTTGTATCCGGCACCCAACAGGCGCGTGACATCGCTCTGCGTGAAATACTGATAGCTGTTGCGAATCTGCTCCGGCATATCGACGTAGCTGATGTTGGGCGTCGCATCGAGCGCGGCGTAGGACGCCAGTATCAAGTCGCGAAAGCTGCGTGCGTGACCGGTACCGACATTGAAAATGCCGCTGACCGTTGGCGTCGACAATAGCCAGATCATCACCCGCACCACGTCATCGACATAGATGAAGTCGCGGCGCTGATCGCCATCGGCGATGCCCCGGCGGTGCGACTTGAACAGTTGCACGGTGCGGCCCGCTTTGACGTCATCGAACTTCTTCGCCAGCACGCTCATCATCGTGCCCTTGTGATATTCGTTGGGTCCGAACACGTTGAAGAACTTCAGTCCCGCCCATTGCGGTGGCAGGCGTTCGCCCCGCGCCGCGCGTTCAGCGACCACGAGATCGAACAGATATTTGCTCCAGCCGTAGAGATTCATTGGCCGCAGCTGCCGCAGCGCCGGCAACGACGGATCGTCGTGGAAACCTTGTTCGCCATCGCCATAGGTCGCCGCCGAGGACGCATAGATGAAGGGCGTCGGATTGGCGGTGCACCAGTCGAGCAGGCGCGACGACAGGCGGAAATTGGTTTCGATCACCAAGTCGCCATCGGTTGCCGTGGTCTCGGAGATCGCACCCAGATGGAAAACGGCGTCGAGGCTTCGCCCTTGTAGCCAGGTCATCAATTCGGCGGGAGGCACGATGTCGGCGAGTTGCCGCTTGGCCAGATTGCGCCACTTGCCTTCGTGACCAAGAAAATCACAGACCGCCACATCGCTGCGGCCAGCCGCGTTCAGTGCCGCGACAAGGTTCGATCCTATGAAGCCGGCTCCCCCGGTCACCAGCAGCATGCTGTCTCCTCGATTGCGTGGCTGCCCCGACGACCAAGCCCGAACTCACCCGTATCTTTACCTGAGCCCGGTGAGAAGCTAACGACTAGAGGTCCGATCCCTCCGTTGCGGCCCAAGCCAGAGCTAATGAATACCGATTTTCCCGCCAGATCTGCCGACCCGGCCGACGCAACGGACACCCGGCCGCTCCTGATCGTTCCATACAACTGGATCGGTGATTTCGTCCGAGGTCATACCGTGGTCCGGGTTGCGAAGCAACGGTGGCCCAATCGCCCGGTCGATATCCTGGTGACGCCATTATGCGCGCCGCTGGTTGATTATATGCCCGGCGTGCGCCGGGGCATCGTCCACGATCTGCCGCGCTCGCGGCTGGCGCTGGACCGGCAGCGCAGGCTGGCGGCGCAGCTGCGCGCCGAACGCTACGGCACGGCCCTGGTGATGCCCCGGACCTGGAAATCCGCCCTCGCACCGGCGCTGGCAGGAATTCCGGAGCGCGTCGGCTTCGTCGGCGAAGTCCGGTTCGGGCTGCTCAATCGCTGGCGCTGGGGCGAGCGGGCGCTACCCCGGCTGATCGACAAGAACGCCATCCTGGCCCTTCCGGACGAGGCAGCTCTGCCCGCGCAATGGCCGCAGCCTCAACTCGTGGTTCCACCGCAAGAGATTGCCGCCTGGCGGCAGACCACCGGGCTCGGCACCGCGCCGGCGATCGCGCTGGCGCCGGGTTCGGTCGGAGCGCACAAACGCTGGCCGTTCTACGCGGAAGCGGCGCAGGCCTTCGTTGCCGACGGATACGATGTCTGGGTGGTCGGCGGCCCCGGCGAGCAGGAAGCCGCCGCCGCCATCGTCGCCGCCGCCGGTCCGCGCGCCCACGATCTCACCGGCACCGACCTGCGCCAGGGCATTCTGGCGCTAGCCGCCGCCCGGCTGGCGATTTCGAATGATTCCGGTTTGATGCACGTCGCCGCCGCCATCGGCACGCCGACGATCGGCGTGTTCGGCCCAACGAGTCCGTGGCACTGGGCTCCACTCAATCCGCTTGCCGCAGCCATTCAACCAGCATCGTTGCGCGACACCGTGATGCCTTATCACTCAGTTGCTGCGCGGGACGATGATTCCTACATTCGCAGCATTCCCGTATCCGACGTCGTCGATACGGCGCGCCGCGTGCTCGCTAATCTGGCGGCAGCCTCATGAACTCTGCTGCCACAGAGAAGCCGGCGGCCTTTCTCGACCGCGATGGCGTGATCAATTACGACGACGGCTACATCGGAACGCGCGAGCGATTTCGCTGGATACCCGGTGTTGTGCCCGCAATCCGTCGTCTCAATCAAGCCGGCTATCTGGTCTTCATCTTTTCCAATCAGTCCGGCGTCGCACGCGGCATGTTCAGCGAGAATGCCGTCCGGCAGTTGCACGACTGGCTTCGTGGCGAACTCGCAAAGCAAAGTGCGCGCATCGACGACATTCGTTATTGCCCCCACCACAAGGACGGCATAGTCGCCGATTACATTCGCGACTGCGATTGCCGCAAGCCGAAGCCTGGCATGCTGCTCGATCTGATGCGCGCATGGCCTGTGCAGCGCGCTGGCAGTTTCGTCGTTGGTGACAAATTGACAGATATCGCTGCGGCTGAAGCTGCTGGCTTACCGGGCTATCTGTTTTCCGGTGACGATCTCGCCAGCTTTGTCGATCGAATTCTGGACGAAATGTCTCAGCGCCGCTGATCGGCGAGCAAAGCAGCGGCGGTGTCGATCACCTGCGGAAATGCGGGATATTGTCCCGGTCCACCCAGCACCGCAATCGGACCCATGCCGACAGGCCCGGTCAGTTTCGGATCGGTCGCCAGATAAATTCCGATCAACGGCACGGCATAAGCTGCCGCCAGATGCAGCAATCCGGTATCCACGCCGACGACAAGCGATGCACCGCCGATCACCTGCGCGGTTTCATCGAGCGGCCGCCGCGCAAGCACCTCGCTGCCTTTGATTGCTGCGGACAATCGCTCGCTGCGAATTCGCTCGGCCTCATTGCCCCATGGCAGGACGACACGGAGACCTTGGTGCTGCAACCCCTGCCCAAGGCCGATCCAATCCGACTCACGCCATTCCTTGCGCGCGCGCGACGTCCCGTGCAGCAGCACTGCATAGGGCGACGACGATGCGGACGCGTTTGGCTTCAGGCCATAGTCGATGACCGGTCCTGGCTGGTAGCCGAGCGCGAGTCCCGCCAATGTGCGATTGCGCACCACTGCATGCAATTCACGCGGCACCGCATGACGCCGATCGTAGAACCAAGACGCTATTGGTTCACGAATGCTGCGCGCGTCGTAACCATGCCGCTCGCCGCGCGCCATGGCGGTCAGCAACGCCGAGCGAATCAGCCCCTGGGTATCCACGATCTTGTCGAACGCGCGCAGCCGAAGATTGTGCCTGAATGCAGCGATTTCGCGCCAGGTTGCAGGCGCGAGAAGTTGCGACCGCCAGCGCCGCGTCGCCACCGCGATAACCTCATCGACGCCGGGATGCAGCCGCGCGAGCGGCGCAAAAGCATCCTCGACCAGCCAACTAATGCGGGCCTGCGGCCACTGGCGGCGGATGTCGGTGACCGCCGGCATATTGTGGACGACATCACCGAGCGATGACGTTTTGACCAACAGAACTGCATTCATCGCCGGCGAAGCCTGAATTTCGGTGCCCATGGTGAGAATTTGGCAACCATACGCACGATTCCCGGCCAATATCATAGGAAATTGGTCCGTCCCAAGCCCGACTTTATACGTTGTTTGCACCGCCACACCCTAGTCTCGGGGCACGCCGTCACCGGCTGAACGCACCGAAGTACAGGGAAAGATGACATGACCGTCCTCGTTACCGGCGGCGCCGGCTATATCGGCAGCCATATGGTTCTGGCGCTCGTGGAAGCTGGGGAAAACGTCGTCGTCGTCGACAACCTGAGTACCGGGTTCACCTCTTTCCTGCCCGAAGGGGTTCCGCTGTTTATCGGCGACGCCGGTGATGAGAATCTGGTCGAAGGCGTCATCGCCGCGCATGAAGTAGATGCCATTATTCACTTCGCCGGTTCGGTCGTCGTTCCGGAGTCGCTGCGCGATCCGCTGGGCTATTATCGCAACAACACCATGACGACGCGTAATCTGCTCAACGTCGCGATCAACTGCGGCGTCAAGCGCTTCATCTTTTCCTCGACCGCCGCAGTGTATGGCAATCCCGAACAAGTGCCGGTTCCGGAACAGGCACCCACGCGACCGCTGTCACCCTACGGCTCATCGAAACTGATGACCGAGATCATGTTGCACGATGCCGCGTCGGCCCATGACATGAAGTTCGTCGTGCTGCGCTACTTCAACGTCGCGGGCGCTGACCCGCACGCGCGTATCGGCCTCGCCACGGTTGGCGCAACTCACCTGCTCAAGATCGCGGTTGAAGCCGCAACCGGACAACGCGCTAGGATCGAAGTTTACGGCACCGACTATCCGACACCCGACGGCAGCTGCATCCGCGATTTCATCCATGTCAGCGATCTCGCCCAGGCGCACCGCGCCGCCCTCGCCCATTTGCGCCAGGGAGGCGATTCGACAACGCTGAATTGTGGCTATGGACGCGGCTACTCGGTGCTGGAAACAATCGAAGCCGTGCGCCGTGTCTCGGGCCGCCAATTCGCGGTCCAGTACGCACCGCGCCGCCCTGGCGACATCATGACGATGATTGCCGATACCAGCCGTATTCGGTCGGTGCTGGACTGGACGCCCCAATACGACGATCTCGAAACCATTGCCCGGCACGCGCTGGCCTGGGAGAGCAAGCTGATCGGCGAGCGAGCGGGCAGCGAGCGCCGCGCGGTATCGGCTTGAGCATTGCACAAGTGCCGCTTTTGGCTTGAAAAAGCCACCCATAACAGGCAATGAAACAAACGTTTACCATACAACCCTGACGCGTGCGCAATATCGTTCGCGCCCGTCAATGGAACGCGGATGACCGAAGGTCCACGCAAGATTACCGACGATCCGTACGGCGCTGCCGCGCTCATTCGACGCCTGATCGCTGAACAGGGCGCCGCTTATTGGCGGCGCTATCTGCTGGCTTTCGGATTGATGGGCGTTGCAGCCGCGACGACCGCAGGATCGGCCTATCTGCTCGGCGAGGTCATCAATCAGGCTTACGTCGACAAGAACGTACGCGGCATTTTCCTGCTGTCGCTGGTGACCATCGTCATCTTCACGGTGAAGGGGGCGGCCACGTACGGCCACTCGGTCATCCTCTCGCAGATCAGCAACGCCATCCTCGCCAACAACCAACGCCGGCTGTTCGCCAAGCTGATGAGCGAAAGCATCGGCTTTTTCTCGCAGCGGCATTCCTCGGAATTTCTGGCGCGGCTGACGGCCGGCGCCACATCCGTCACTCAGGTGTTGAACCTGCTGATCAATGCCGTCGGTCGCGATCTGCTGTCGCTGATCGGCCTGATCATCGTGATGGTGATGCAGGATCCCTACATGGCTCTGTTCGGCTTCCTGGTGGCGCCGCCGGCGATGCTGGTGCTGCGCAAGCTGGTGAAACGCATCAAGGGTCTCGCGCACAGCCAGTTCAGCGGCACGGCCGACATCATGGAGACGATGCAGGAATCGCTGCAGGGCATCCGCACCGTCAAGGCATTCACGCTGGAACAGACGATGCGCGATCGCATCGACGCCAGCATCGGCGCAGTCGAACGCGACTCCAACAAGATGGCGCGGATTTCGAATCGCTCCAGTCCGTTGATGGAAACGCTTGGCGGCTTCGCCATCGCGGGCGGCCTGATGTATGGCGGCTACCGCGTGGTCGCGATGGGCGCGACGCCGGGCCAATTCTTTTCGTTCCTCACGGCGTTCCTGCTCGCTTACGAACCCGCGAAGCGCCTTGCCCGGCTGAACATCGAACTTAACAGCAGCCTGATCGGTGCGCGCAAACTGCTCGAGATCGTCGACAGCCCGGCCAGCGAGCCGGACGACAGCAACAAACCGGCACTGAAACTCACCACCGCGCAGGTCGAACTGCGCGACGTCACCTTCGCCTATCGACCCGACGAACCGGTGCTCAACCGCATGAGTTTCGTCGCCGAGCCCGGCAAGGTGACGGCACTGGTAGGCCCCTCCGGCGGCGGCAAATCCACCGTGCTGGCGCTGCTGCTGCGCCTCTATGAAGTCACCGACGGCGAGATTCTTATCGATGGCCAGAACATCTCGGCCGTTTCGCGCCGCTCGCTGCGACAGCAGACTGCTTACGTCGGACAGGATGTTTATCTGTTCCGCGCTACCATTCGCGAGAACATCGCTTTCGGCAAGGAAGGCGCCAGCGACGACGAGATCGTCGCCGCAGCGCAAGCGGCCTGCGCGCACGATTTCATCATGGGCTTTCCGCTCGGCTACGACACGCCGGTCGGTGAGCACGGCACGCAACTGTCCGGCGGCCAGCGCCAGCGCATCGCCATCGCCCGTGCGCTCATCAAGAACGCGCCGATCATCTTGCTCGATGAAGCGACCGCCGCACTCGATTCCGAATCCGAGAAGCAGGTGCAGGAGGCGATCAATCATCTCTGCCAGAATCGCACCACGATCGTGATTGCGCATCGGCTGCACACCATCATGCATTCCGATGCCATCCTTGTCGTCGAGGGCGGCGAGATCGTCGAACGTGGACGCCACGACGACCTGCTGCGCCGTGGTGGCCGCTATGCTTCCTTCTTCCGTCTACAACATCGTGACACGCCGCCGCTGGCGGCCATCGTCGCATCCGCATAGGATGGCTTGATCGCCGCACGAATTCTCCCTTCGCGCATCTCCGCATCTTCAGCCGACTTCGGGTAAGCCCATGAATGCATCGTCGTTCGTCATTGCTCCGCCGCCGCAGGCCGCCATTCCGGTCGCCGGGGAAACGCAGGTCTTTCCGGTGCGCCGCATCTGGTGCGTCGGACGCAACTATCTCGAGCACATCCGCGAGATGGGCAACGACGAACGCGCGCCGCCGTTCTTCTTCGCCAAGCACGCCGACATGATCGTCGGCGATGGCGCAACGATCCCTTATCCGCCGCTTACGAAGGATCTCCATCATGAGGTCGAATTGATCGTCGCGCTCAAAAGCGGCAGCCTGAATATTCCGGCCGCGCGCGCGCTCGATCATGTCTACGGTTATGGCGTCGGCATCGACCTCACCCGCCGCGACCTGCAGCAGGCGTCGCGCAAGAAGGAACGACCGTGGGAGATCGGCAAGTCGTTCGACAATTCCGCGCCATGCGGCGCCTTGCAGCCGGCCACCAGGATCGGCCATCCGACCAAAGGCAAGATCTGGCTCTCGGTCAATGGGATCGAGAAGCAGAACGGCGACCTCACCGAACTGATCTGGAACGTCCCGGAAATCATCGCCAAGCTTTCCGAGCAGGTGGCGCTGGCTGCCGGCGACATCATCATGACCGGCACCCCCGCCGGCGTTGGGGCGCTGGTGCCGGGCGACAAGGTCGAGTGCGGCGTCGATGGCGTCGGCAAGCTCGGCATCATGATCGGCCAGCCCGCCGGCTAACCGCAACGCGTCCAGGATCACGCCATGGCCCAGCCAGAACCGCCCGCGGTTCTGGCTAAATCTTCGGACTTCGCCGGTACATTCGCACTCCATTAACGGTGGTTCCGTTAAATGGCGGGCACAGAATGTCCTGCCCCGGAGTCCAGAATGACCCCCGATTGGAACCAGATTCGTCTCGACTTGATCCAGATCGACGACGCCACTCGGGCCACGCTCCGCGAGATGCAGCCGTTTCTTGCCAAGAGCCTCCCCGGCATCCTGGCCAAGTTCTACGACAAGGTCCGGCAGCACGAACCTTCCTCGGCCATCTTCAAGAGCCCGCAAACCGTGGCCGACGCGATCCGCATGCAGCTGACCCATTGGGAACTGATTGCTGCCGGCGACTTCGGCGAGACCTACCGGACCTCCGCGCAGCGCATCTGCGAGTTCAACCACACCGCCGGCCTGGCGCCGCAGTGGTACGTCGGCTGCCGCCAGATGTTCCTGACCGATCAACTGACCAAGGAAGTCGAAGCCAGCATCGTGGTGCCCCGCTTCGGCAGGGCCGCCGCTGCCGCGCGCGACAAGAAAGCGGCGATGCTGACCGCGCTCGCCAAGGCGTTGACGCTCGATGCCGAAACCGTCGTCGCGGTGTATTTCGGCTCCAATCGCCAGGTGCGGAAGGATGCCATCGCGCATGCCGGCGACCGCTTCCGCAATATTATCGGTTCGCTGTCGAGTGCCTCGAGCGAACTCGAGGGCACCGCCCGCTCGCTGAGCGACAACGCCGACACCACCACGCGGCTGGCCCGCGTGGTCAAGGATGCGTCGGAAGACGCATCCAGCAACGTGCAGTCGGTGGCGTCGGCGACCGAGGAACTGGCGAGCTCCGTGCACGAGATTTCCAAGCAGGTGCAGGAATCCAACCGCATCGCCACCAACGCAGTGACGCAGGCCAACGAGACCGATGCCCGCATCAATGCATTGTCGCAGGCGGCAAGCCGCATCGGCGACGTCATCAAGCTGATTACCTCGGTGGCCGAGCAGACCAACCTGCTGGCGCTCAACGCCACCATCGAAGCGGCGCGGGCTGGTGAAGCCGGCCGTGGCTTCGCCGTGGTGGCGCAGGAGGTGAAGGCGCTGGCCGCGCAGACCGCGAAGGCGACCGACGAGATCGGCGTCCAGATCGCCGGGATGCAGACGGCGACCGAAGAAGCAGTCAATTCGATCCGCATAATCAGTTCGACGATCGGCCAGATCTCCGAGATCACAACGGCGATCTCGGCGGCGATCGAGCAGCAGGGCGCGGCGACGCAGGAAATTTCCAGCAACATCCAGCGCACCGCGGCCGGCACATCGCAAGTGGCGGGCACCATCGCCGAAGTCAGCGCCGGCGCCAATCAGACAGGCGCGGCATCGACGCAATTGCTGTCGTCGGCGAAGCAGCTGTCGGAGTCCACCGTCAATCTGCAGAGCGAAATCGACGGCTTCCTCAAGACCATCGCCGCGGCGGCGTAAGCCAATCAGGCAACCGAATCGAAACGGGCGGCGCCACATCGGCACCGCCCGTTTTTTTATTGCAGGCCGTCAGCGCTCGGTCTCGGCGCTGAGCACGTCGCCGAACAGATCCCACTTGCCGTCCTTGAACTTCATCATCTTGAGCTGCTCGATCGGCGCGAAGTCGGCGGCGCTGGTCTTGACGTGAATGCCGGGGATCAGCGTGTCGGGCGAAAAGCCCTTGATGCTGGCCGCCTGCTTCATAATGTTCTCGCGCGTCAGGTTGTCGCCGCACTGTTCGAGCACATGCACCATGGTCTGCGCGGCTGCGTAGCCGTAGACCATGTTGGCGTCCGCGATGTTGGCGCCAGGCATGTACTTGTCGACGAAGGCCATGAATTTCTTCATGCCTGCGTCATCCTTCCACTGCGGATCGGACGCATCCTTGAGATAGCCCGCCGATAGCACGCCCTCCGACGCATCGAAGCCCGCAGGCTTCATCACCGCGCCGATCGAGATCGACACGTCGGTCATCAAGTGCATCGGCTTCCAGCCGATCTCGTGCATCTTCTTGATGGCCTGCGCGGCGAACTTCGGCGTCGAAATGTTGACCAGCACATCGGCGCCGGTGCCCTTCAGCTTGATGATGTGCGAGTCGATGGTCGGCTCGCTGGTCTCATAGCTTTCCTCGGCAATGATGATCTTCGAACTGTTGGCGCCGAACACATCCTTCAGGCCGGTGACGTAATCCTTGCCGAAGTCATCGTTCTGGAAGAACACCGCGACCTTGGCATCGGGCTTGGTCTGCATGATGTACTTGGCGAAGATGCGCGCTTCCGAGCGATAGCTCGGCTGGAAGCCCATGGTCCACGGGAAGTTCTTGGGATCGTCCCACTTGCTGGCGCCGGTAGCGAGGAACAGCTGCGGCACCTTCTTGGTGTTGAGATATTTCTGCACGGCGGACTGCGTCGGCGTGCCGAGCGCGTTGAAGATGAACAGCACCTCGTCGCTCTCGACCAGCTTGCGCGTTTGCTCGACGGTCTTCGGCGGGCTGTAGGCATCGTCATAGCTGATGAAATTGATCTTGCGGCCTTTGATGCCGCCATTGTCGTTGACCATCTTGAAGTAGGCTTCTTCGGTCTTGCCGATGATGCCGTAAGCCGAAGCGGGGCCGCTATAGGCCTCGATGTTGCCGATCTTGATTTCAGTGTCGGTGGCGCCGGTGTCGTATTTTTTCTGGGCCAGCGCGCTGCCCGCGGAGAGCAACAGCGCCGCAGCCGAGATCGCGGCCAGTCTGGACGGAAGGCGGATCATTCGAGTTCACTCCCTTTGTTTTTATTAAAAGCCAAGCATCTAACAATGCTCCGGCGCAATTTGCCAGCGCCGTGCTGCTGCGATTGCTGCGCGCGCGGGCGCGTAGCGTCTAGACACAAGTTTTCACACGGCTTCGCATTCTCGCGACGCGTTTCGCGCCCGAGCTGTGGTTCACGTCTGCGCTCTCTCACTTGAGAGGGCGCGCGGAACGCCGGACGCACGATGCGTCCGCAGCCCCGTGTGCAAATGTAAAAAGCACACGAGTGTCGTCGCCACGGTCACACCGGACACGTCCGGCGTTCCGCACGCAGTGGGAGTGACGGCTTGCTTCGCGAAAACCCCTGGCAACCGACCCTGAGGTGATTACCACTGCAGGGGGCTTACGTGCCGCCGCTCGCTCTCTGCTCGAGAGGCAAGCTTTGGCGCTGCCCCATGGCGCAAGGCGATGCGCCGGGATATCGCGCTTTGGCCCGTCCGCCTGCGCCCCGCCCGCGCGGCAAGCCACCGGAGAACCCGGCAGCCGCGTTGCGGACGAAACTAACGGCGTGGTCGTCAGCCTTCCTTCGCGCGTCCCGGTCAGCCTTGCAGCCGACCGAACCGCGCCAAGGCGCATCGAACGCCGCGGCGTCCACCGCATCCCGCCCCGCAGACCGTGACGATCGCGAGCCGCCCCTCTCAGTGAGGCGGGATAAATAGGTTTATAATCCTATTCTCAGAATCTGTCAAGTTCCAGTCCGTCCAAGACCTATGTCGAGGAGACGAGAGGCGTGGCACGCACCCACGAGAGGCGTGGCACGCACCCCACGTTTGGAACGGTTTCGAATAAACGTCTTCGACTAATCACCGGCACCTTCAAGGCGAGGAAAGCTAACCATCAATCGCATGCCCCGGTTCCACCACGAATAATTCAATGGCTATTGTAGGCGGAAGGGCGCACCATCAAACAATGTCAAATGTCTCATTACCGAGGAGGTACGTGTCATGATGACACGATCACGTCGTGAGATAGTGACATTCAAACACCCGGTGCAAATCAAAGGCATCGATCGGCAGCTCCCGGCCGGCAGCTACGAAGTGGTGACTGATGAGGAGTTGATCGAAGGCCTCTCCTTCCCCTGCTACCGGCGCGTGGCCACGATGATCATGGTGCCCGGCGCACCACCGCATCAGGCGTCGATGCAAATGCTGACGATCGGCTCGCTCGATCTCGCCGACGCGCAACACCACGACGCGAGTCAATTGCCGTGAGCGACACCCCTATCGAGCTTGACCGCCACCGAGGCATGGCAGCACAGAAAGCAACCGATCTTCGGCGCCTCGTCGCGGATGCCGAGGCGAATGCCAAGACGTTGCGCGACCGACAACTCGAGATCGAGGCACAGTTGCTGACCGTCCCTGCCACGACGTGGCCAGAAGCCGCAGCCAAAGCGCGCTATGTTCTGAATCTGTATGCTGCGGCGCTGGATCCGCAGGACTCGCAACACCGCAACCTTGTGGCGGCGGTGCTGTCGGATTTTAGCCGACTTACCGACAAGATCTGACGACACGACAATGGATCGTTGCGAAGTGATCCGCGATTTTTAACCCGCCTGTTGGGCGGACCAGGAGCTTCACGAATGATCTTGACGCGCTGTTCATCGTCGCAGCGAGATGCCTGCTCGATCTCAGCAACATCGACGCGATTACTCGCCATGGAACACCAGGCATGAGCGCCGTCACCGAGGGAGACGTCGATCAACAGAAACAGGCGCTACACCTCTTTGCGTGATATTGAGGAAGAGAACGACCAACTGCGGCAGATGCTCATTCAGGCCGGCGTTGAAGCGCGCGCCCATTCGGTTGCGGCCAAGCTCCAGACCGCGCTGATCGGCGAGCTCCACCATCGGGTCAAGAACGTCCTGGCGATCGCCTCGGCTATCACCTCACACAGCATGCGCGAGGCGAACAGCCTCGAGGACGCCGCCGCCACCATTGCCAGCCGCTTCCACGCGCTCGGCATCTCGCATGATTTGCTCATCCGCGAAGGCTGGACAGGTGCGGGCTGCCGGACGCTGATCGAGAATGCCATTCTCGCGTTTCAGACCGAAGGGCTGAAGCAATTCAGCATCAGCGGAGACAATCTCGCGATTTCGTCGGGACCGACGGTCGAGTTGTCCATGGTGCTTCATGAACTCTGCACCAACGCTCTGAAGCATGGCGCCCTGTCGACGCCGAACGGCCGCATCTCCATCACCTGGTCGGTCGACGAAACCACCGAACGGTTCAAGCTGCAATGGATCGAAAGCGGCGGACCTGCCGTCGCGGAGCCGATGCAGCGCAGTTTCGGAACCCGCTTCATCAATCAGGCCCTGCCCGGCCAGCTCGCCGGCACCCCTCGTTTGCAGTTCCTGCCGTCGGGACTGGTCTGCAATATCGACGTCCCGGTGAACTCGATGCAGGAACCGACGATGCGCCTCGCCTGAGGCGGCACGGACTCGCGTGATCCACAGCCCGCGAGTCGTCGCGCAATTCACTGCAGTTCGATGCAAAGGCGAACGACTGCGCAAACCAAATATAGGCCTTGTTGTTGCACCGGCGGCCGATTCCGGCGGCTTCGCAGATGAAGCACGCCGCGCCTTGAACCCTCTCCGCGAACGGCGTGTCAAAGCGCAACAGGCGATGCGCACTGTTGCGATTTACGGAAAAATGGAGAGATCGCATGACACGGTTCGACGAAGATCATTTCAGGACAACTATTGCGTCGATCAAGCCTCCCGCCCTGTTCGATGCGGGACACGCCGAACAGCTGCAACACCGGCAGGCGGCGAAGACGCGCCGCGCCGCCGGCAAATTGCTGCAGCCCGTGTTGGCGAAGGCCGGGCTCGACATCGAGAAACTGAACAAGATGCTGGCGCAGGATGCCAGCGAACATCGCGCGCTGTTCGACCGACAGCGCAGCGAGCGGGCGAAACATTTGGCCGCGGCGGAAGCGGCATATCAGGAAGGCGTCGCCCGCATGCGGCAGGCGCAGGCGCTGCTGGCCCTGCCCTTCACATCGAGCTTCGTGACGCTCGACCGGCCGGTGCTGATCCTGCAGCAACCGAAGTTCGAGATTAGCAACTTCATCGACAATCACGTCGAGCCGTTCAACAGCTCGATCCAGTACAAGGTCGGGACCAATTCCGGCTCGGACAACACCTGGTTCAACTTCTATTTCATCTGGCAGAACCCGAGCGACTACACCACCGTCATCAACGTCAGCTCGCAGTTCATTTTCAACGGCGCGTGCGGCATCGCCGCCGCTCCCGGCATCTTCTCCGGCGACACCACCGATGCGTGGATCAGGGCCTCGCTCAGCCCGATGCGCTGGAGCGGCTGGGGCAACGATCCGGCGACCGGACACAGCCTCGACCAGACCTATATTCAGGGCATGGGTACCGATGCGTTCAAGGAGGTGTTGCACCTGCACGCGCACGGCGGCCATATCTTCGGCGACCCGGCCTATGCCAGCAAGATGTTCGCCAATGAAGCGGTGCCGCTCAGCTTCAATCTGATTCCGGTGCCGGCGGGCGCCGTCATCATGGTGCAGATGATGCTCAACTTCGCCTACGGCTTCGACGACGGCGGCAACATCAGCGACGACGTGACGTTCGATTTCGCGGGCGACGGCCGCTTGATCCGCTGCCCCATGGTGCAGCTCGAAGTGCTGACGCCGCTGGTGCAGACCGGCCTGGTCCATGCCGCACCGCCGCTGGTGCACGACGCAACACCGCTCTCCTGATCGCGCCGCAGGCAATTACGGCACAACAAAAAGGCCCGGCATTGCTGCCGGGCCGATTCCTCAATCCGCTCTCGCGTTCCTCAAACGCTTCAGTACATCCGTGAAGCGCGCATACCAGCGCGCGAGAGCGAATAAGCTATCCCGGTACATCCGCGGTAATAGCCTGGATTTGTTGGCGGCTTACGCCAGCGACAGATTCTCGGCGCTGACCTTGCCGCGCATCTTGTCGGTTTTCAGTTCGAAGTTGACCTTCTGGCCTTCGGCAAGGCCGCTCATGCCCGCGCGCTCAACAGCACTGATGTGAACGAACACATCGCTGCTGCCGTCGTTCGGCTGGATAAAGCCGAAGCCCTTTTGGCCGTTGAACCACTTCACTGTGCCTGTCGTCATTGGTTTGTTCCTTAAAGTTCCAAGAGCGTACGCATGCGCGTTCGCGTTCGCGCATCATTGCGCGAAACATCCAATCTCAGCGATGTCTTTGGAAAGGAGCCTGGCGGCGCTTTAACAAAATCAATGCCAGCAATCGAATGCACTGCATATAACATCATTGCAGGAAATAGCAATGGGCCCGCTGCCATCGAACCGCTGGGCTGGTTTTTTGCCGGGAACGACATATATGGATTCCATGAAAAAACAGCCGAGCCCATCTCAACTGGCGCGATCCGAACGTATGCGTGTGGCTTCGATCGAGGGCGCCAAGGCCCGCGCCGACTATGAAGCGAACGATGTCGCCGTTCGCAAGAACATGGAACGGCTGCGCGCATTGCGACTGGCCAAGGAAGCTCAACAGGCGGCGGAACCGCAGCCGGTCAAAGCCAAAGCCAAGGCAAAAGCCAAGAAGACAGTAGCCAAGCCCGCCGCCACGCTTTCCCAATGGATGCGGTCGGAGAAAGACAGCGGCAGGATGACCTGACGCTGCACCTGAATATTCGCGCTGCCCGGCGACGGCTGGCGGGCGCGGACCGAACCAGACTCGTTGCAAACGAAAAAGCCCCGGATCGCTCCGGGGCTTTTGCGTATCGTGACTGGGAGTTGCCTTCCCGCGAGGCGCCGCGCAGACCGCGCGATGCACCGCAGGATGAGGTCCCGACCTCAATAGCGATAGTGGTCGGCCTTATAGGGGCCTTCCTGCTTGACGCCGATATAGTCCGCCTGATCCTTGCGCAGCTCGGTGAGCTTGACGCCGATCTTGGCGAGATGCAGCCGCGCGACCTTCTCGTCGAGCGACTTCGGCAGCACATAGACTTCCTTCTTGTACTTGCCGTCCTTGTTGTTGGCGAACAGTTCGATCTGCGCCAGCGTCTGGTTGGTGAACGACGCCGACATCACGAACGACGGATGGCCCATGGCGTTGCCGAGATTCACCAGTCGGCCTTCCGACAGCATGATGATGCGGTGACCGTCGGGGAATTCAATCTCGTCGACCTGCGGCTTGATGTTGTTCCACTTCAGGTTCTTCAGCGAGGCGATCTGGATCTCGTTGTCGAAGTGGCCGATGTTGCAGACGATGGCGCGATCCTTCATCGCACGCATGTGCTCGATGGTGATGATGTCCTTGTTGCCGGTCGCGGTGACGAAGATATCCGCCTGCGGCGCGGCGTCTTCCATCGTCACGACCTGATAGCCTTCCATCGCCGCCTGCAGCGCGCAGATCGGATCGATCTCGGACACCATGACGCGGCAGCCGGCCTGGCGCAGCGACGCCGCCGAACCCTTGCCGACGTCGCCGAAGCCCGCGACCATCGCCACCTTGCCCGACATCATCACGTCGGTGCCGCGGCGGATGCCGTCGACCAGCGATTCACGGCAGCCATAGAGGTTGTCGAACTTCGACTTGGTGACGCTGTCGTTGACGTTGATCGCCGGCCACAGCAGCGTGCCGGCCTTCTGCATTTCGTACAGGCGATGCACGCCGGTAGTGGTCTCTTCCGAAACGCCCTTGATGCTGTCGGCGATCGCCTGGAAGTAGCCCTTGGGCTTTTCCTTGAGCTGCTTCTTGAGCAGCGCGAAGAACACTTCCTCCTCCTCGGAGCCCGGCTTGTCGAGAAACGCGGTGTCGCCCTTCTCCGCGCGCAGGCCGAGGTGGACGTACATGGTGGCGTCGCCGCCGTCATCGAGGATCATGTTCGGATGGCCGCCGCCGTGCCAGTCGAACAGCTTGGCGGTGTAGTCCCAGTAATCCTTCAGCGACTCGCCCTTCACCGCGAACACCGGAATGCCCGCAGCCGCGATCGCCGCCGCGGCGTGATCCTGCGTCGAATAGATGTTGCACGACACCCAGCGGATGTCGGCGCCAAGCGCCTTCAGGGTTTCGATCAGCACGCCGGTCTGGATCGTCATGTGCAGAGAGCCGGCAATGCGCGCGCCCTTGAGCGGCTGCTTCGGACCGTATTCCTCGCGGGTCGCCATCAGGCCGGGCATCTCGGTTTCGGCCAGCGAGAGTTCCTTGCGGCCGAAATCGGCGAGACCGATGTCGGCGACGATGTAATCGGTAAATCCTGCGGGCGCTTTCGCGGTGGCGGTGGTCATTGCATCGAATCCTTGGATCGGAGTTGCGTTCGAAACGTCAGTCTTTGTGCCCTCTCCCCTCGTGGGAGAGGGCTTCACGACGCTTCAACCAATTCGGTTAGGTGAGGGGATTCTTTGAGTGGTGACACCCCTCACCCGCCCTCGCTTTGCTCGGGCCCCCTCTCCCACAAGGGGAGAGGGAAGAAAGAACTACACCGCCTTCTTCAGCTTGTCGGCGAGGTCGGTCTTTTCCCACGAGAAGCCGCCATCGGCATCCGGGGTACGGCCGAAGTGACCGTAAGCAGAGGTGCGTGCGTAGATCGGTTTGTTGAGGTCGAGATGCTTGCGGATGCCGCGCGGCGTCAGGTCCATCGACTCCGCCACCGCCTTCTCCAGCTTGTCTTCGCTGACCTTACCGGTGCCGTGGGTGTCGATGTAGATCGACAGCGGGCGCGCCACGCCGATGGCGTAAGCGAGCTGCAGGGTGCAGCGATCGGCCAAGCCGGCGGCAACGATGTTCTTGGCGAGATAGCGCGAGGCATAAGCCGCCGAGCGGTCCACCTTGGTCGGGTCCTTGCCGGAGAATGCGCCGCCGCCGTGCGGCGCCGCACCGCCGTAGGTATCGACGATGATCTTACGGCCGGTCAGGCCGCAATCGCCGTCCGGTCCGCCGATGAAGAACTTGCCGGTCGGGTTGATGTGCCAGATCGTCTTGCCGTTGATCCAGCCTTCCGGCAACGCCGCGCGGACGTAAGGCTCGACGCGCTCGCGCACCTGGTTCGAGGTCATGTCCTCGACGAGATGCTGGTGCGACACCACGATCTCGCGCACGCCGACGGGTTTGCCGTTCTCGTACTGCACGGTGACCTGACTCTTGGAGTCGGGGCCTAGCACCTTCTCCTTGCCGGAGTGGCGGGCTTCCGAGATCAGCCGCAGGATCTTGTGCGCGTAGTGCAGCGGGGCCGGCATCAGCTCCGGCGTCTCGTTGGTGGCGTAGCCGAACATGATGCCCTGGTCGCCGGCGCCCTCTTCCTTGTTGGTGCCGGGCTGCAGCGCATCGACGCCCTGCGCGATGTCCGCGGATTGCGGATGCAGCAGGATTTCGATATCGGCGGTCTTCCAGTGGAAGCCTTCCTGCTCGTAGCCGATATCCTTGATGGCGTTGCGGATCACCTGCTCGATGTGATCGTTGGTGACGCTCGCCGGGCCGCGCGTTTCACCGGCGACCACCACCTTATTGGTCGTGGTCAGCGTTTCGCACGCCGCACGGATCGCCCACGGGTCGATGCCCGCCTTCGGTCCCTCGCGGAAAAACAGGTCGACGATTTCGTCGGAAATCCGGTCGCAAACCTTGTCGGGATGACCTTCGGAAACTGATTCACTGGTGAACAGATAAGACGCGCGCATCAAACCAACCTCTTGTCATCCGCCATTCGCGGCGGCCCTTTCGTGTGTTTTCCTGAAGTGTCAGTCGCGACGGCGCGAGATGACGTAGGACTCATCGTAAAACCACAGGCCGTTGTGCTTGCGCAAAACGTCTCTGGTCGCATCGAGATAGCGCCCGCTCTGGGTTATTTCCGTCAAACGGTCGTCCTCGACCTGAGCGACATAAACCGCCGCGTTCCAGGCTGCAAATGCCGTCGAGGTTCCGATGGGTCCGGTGACCTCGTGCGGCAGCGCTTCCATATCATATCGAAAGATCGAACGGCTATCAGAATAGGCATTAAAATTAAGGTCGCGCGCCGCCGATCCCAGCTCATATTTAACGGCGCGCAACAGTTCGTGGCGATTGACCGCGAAAGGATTTTCTCCGGGCCAGACCGACTGGATAATTTCCATTCCCGGATCGTTTCCATGAGAATGTATTCCTATCAAACGCCCTCCCGGTCGCAAAGCCCGCGCCAGCGGTGCGATGATCCGCTTGGCCCGGAACGCCTCGGATGACTTGGCGCGGTAAGGCTGCGAGGCGATGACCAGATCGAAATTGGCCTCGGCGCGCCCGGCGCGGGGAATCACCGCGTCGAGCAGGAACTGGTGGTCCTCGCGGTAGAACACCAGCACCACCGGCCGCTCGTAGATCGGCATGCCGGAGCGCTCGCTGACGCTGGCGCGCCAGTTCTCCTGCAGGAACGGCTGCAGCTCGGCAATCTGCGCCTCGAACTCGCCGGCGGAATTGCCGCGCAACACCACCTCGCGCCAGACCATGCCGGCGGCCGCCGCAGCCGCGCGCGGCGCCAGCCATGGCGCTTCGGCGTAATGCATGTTGGTGACGACGAACACCGTCGCCGGGTGCTCGAACATCCGGTCTGGCAGCTTGTCGAGCGTCAGTTTGACGTCCTCAAGGCTCAGCTCCTTGCCCGCGACGTAGAACGGCAAATGCGGAAAGCGGCCGTGCATCGCCCGCAACACGCGCGCCAGCACCGTGCCATCGCCCATGCCGGCATCGAACAGCCGCAATGCCGGCGGGCGCGGGTGAATGCTGGCCAGCTCCAGCGCCACGCGATCGGCGATTACCCGCTTCTCGCTGCAGGTGTGCACGAAAAGCAGGTATTTCTGGCGGTTTTCGAAGAAACGGAAATTAGCGCGCGGATCGCGCCGCTCGATCGGAGCGTCCAGTTCGCGCGGCGGCACCACGCCGCCCGGGGTGTTGGTGGCGATATAGAGCTGGATACGGTCCAGCGTCTCGATGGTGATGCGCTTGCCCTCGCGCAGCCGGGCCACCAGCTTGCCGTCGTTCACCGCGCGGCGTCCAAAGGTGGACTCCGCCATCTCCGCCTGTCGGCAGAAGTCGGTGATCTGGCCAAGCAGTTGCTCGTGTTTCATCGGCAGGCAGTGGGCTGTGCCTCAGTGGGCAGAAATTGTGGGCAGAAATCTATCGAAGGGATTCGTCTACCACGAACTTCCCACAAAGAAAATATGCGATCCCGTGCGGGCCGGGCCGGCCACAATCAGCCGGGCACTTACCCGCCAGGTCCATTCGTTGCAGAAGCTAGCGAATGCGCCGTCAGTCGACGGACGACTCACCCGGTACATCGAAAGCGGTTTCGATATGGCTATGGAGGCGCCGCAGCAGGCCGATCAGCACCTCCTGCTCGTCTTCGCGCAGGCAGTTGAGCAAGCGCCGCTCACGCTCCAAAGCGACAACGACGATCTCGTCATGGAGGGCGCGCCCTTGCGGCGTCAGTGCAATCGAATGCGTCCGGCCATCGCTGCTGTCTGCCCCGATCGTGATGAGACCGCGCGCCTGCATGGCGTTCAGCGTCCGGCTGACCGGACCTTTATCGATGCCGATAATGAAACAGATGCGCGAGGCGGAGATGCCCGGCTCGATCACCAACAGCGACAGGATGCGCCACTCGGTGACGTTCACCCCAAACCGCTTCTGATAGACTGCGGTGGAGCTGCGTGCCAGCTCATTGGCGATGAAGGTGATGAAGGCAGGCACGTAGCGGTCGAGATCGATCCGCTGCCCCGACGAAGCTAGCTCTTGGACCTGCAGGTCTTCCATCGACGGATCGTTACTCATCGTTGCGATTGGTCTCTCCGCATTGCGCGCGCGACACCCGTCATGGTTATGCGATACGCCATCGCAAAGTTAGCGACACAAAGCCGGCGTTGACAAGGACAGTGTTTGCACGACGCTGGTGACGCGTGAGTGCCTGTGTCGTACCCGACTGATCGAGGACGACATATCCTGCCTCGCCCCGGCGACCGTCATCGTGCCACCGGATCCCGTGTTCAGCTCTCGAGCGTCGCAAGGTCGAACCGCTGCAGCTGTGCGGGATCGGCGATGAGGTCGATGCCCGTAATGCGCTCGTTCGCGAAGCTCAGCTTCAGCACCAGCGCCAACCGCCCGCGCGGCGCCACGACGATGCCAACGCGACCATCGACCAGCGCCGGACGCGCTTGCTGCGCCTTGCCGAGATAGAACTGCGCCACGCGCTGCGCACCGTGGACTTCCTCCTTCGCGCCCGCCTGTCTCGCCACCGCGTCGGCGCGCACCACGACATCCGGGTCGAGCGCCGCAAGCAGACCCTCCATATCGCCGCCACGCGCCGCAGCAAGAAAAGCGTCAACGACACCCCGCTGGCCGGCGATGTCGGCATCGGGCCGCACAGCCTTGCCCTGCACCCGCCGCCGCGCGCGGCTGGCCAGTTGTCGGGCCGCCGTCGGCGAACGGCCGACAATCGGCGCGATATCGTCGAACGGCAGATCGAACATGTCATGCAACACGAAGGCGATGCGCTCGGCCGGCGCCAGCGTCTGCAACACCACCAGCAGCGCGAGGCCGACCGACTCGGCGAGTTGCGCCTCCTGTTCGAGCACCGCCTCGATGTTGTCGTTGGCCACCGGCTCGGGGCCGGCGCTGTCGAGTCCATCCTCGCGCCGCGCCTTGCGTGAGCGCAGCATGTCGAGACAGATGCGCGCCACCACCGTGGTCAGCCAGCCGCCGAGATTATCGATGGCGGCGGCATCGTTGCGGCCCAGCCGCAGCCATGCCTCCTGCACCGCATCGTCGGCCTCGCTCAGCGAACCCAGCATGCGGTAGGCGACGCCACGCAGCCGGCCCCGCTGGGCCTCGAATTGCTGCGCCAGAAAGTTTTTCTCGTCCATCGGTCACATATCCTGATCGCGTTTCGTCACAGCCATGACGAGCGCTGGGCTGCAAATGTGACAACGCCAGCCTATGCGCTGCACGTCAATCGACGCCATCGACCGGGATCTCGTCCCGGCCCCTGCCATAGATGATGAAGGAACCTGACGATGCAACCACGAATGAAACACCCTGCTTTGATCCTGCCGGAAGCCATGCAGGCACTGCTGGCGCTCAGCAAGGCCGCCGAAACCGATGGCCTGCCGCTGGTCACGCGCAAACTGGTCGAACTGCGCGCCAGCCAGATCAACGGCTGCGGCTTCTGCGTCGACATGCATGCACGGGAATTGAAGAAAGCGGGCGAAGCGGACAAGCGCATCTACGCCGTCGCAGCATGGCGCGAGTCGCCCTACTTCACCGACGCCGAGCGCGCCGCTTTGGCGCTGACCGAGGCGGCGACCCGGCTCAGCGATCGTGCCGACCCGGTGCCCGACGACGTCTGGCAGGAGGCGGCGAAACACTACGATGAAAAATCGCTGTCAGCCCTGATCGTCGACATCGGCGCCATCAACGTCTGGAACCGCATCAACGTCACCATCAAGCAGGTCGCCGGCGCAGCCTGGGGCGGGTGACAATCAAACCAAACATGATCGCCATCATTGCGAGGAGCGTGAGCGACGAAGCAATCCAGTGTTTACACGTCGCTCTGGATTGCTTCGCTGCGCTCGCAATGACGGAAGTATTGAGCCGAACTAGCCCCAGACCTCCTTGGCGACGTCAACGGCAAGCTTGAGCTTCGCCCACTGCTCGTCTTCGGACAGGACGTTACCTTCCTCAGTGGAGGCGAAGCCGCACTGCGGCGACACCGCGAGTTGATCCAGCGGCGCAAACTTGGCGGCCTCTTCGAGACGGCGCTTGATGTCTTCCTTCTTTTCCAGCTCGCCGAACTTCGAGGTGATGACACCGACGACGACGACCTTGTTTCCCTTGGGCAGGAAACGCAGCGGCTCGAAACCACCGGCACGGTCGGAATCATATTCCAGGAAGTAGCCGTCGTAGTTGATCTTGCCGAGCAGCGTTTCCGCCACCGGCTCGTAGCCGCCGGACGAAATCCACGTCGAGCGGAAATTGCCACGGCAGACATGCGTGGTGATGGTCATGTCGGCGGGCCGCTCGGCGATCGCGTAGTTGATGACCCGCGCATAGATCTCCTGCAGGTGATCGGTGTTGTCGCCGCGATCGCGTGCTTTCTTCAACTCGTCCTGCGAGCAGAGATAGGCCCACACGGTGTCATCGAACTGCAAATAGCGGCAGCCCGCGTCGTAGAATGCCTTGACCGCCTTACGATAGGTCTTGCCGAGATCCTCGAAGAACGGTTCGAGATCGGGATAGACTTCCTTCGAGATCAGATTGCGGCCGCCGCGGAAGTGCAGCACCGCAGGCGACGGGATCGTCATCTTGGCAGTGACGCCAGCGGCGTCGGCATGCTTCTTCAGGAAGCGGAAATGATCGAGCATCGGATGGTTGTCGGGGAAATCGACTTTACCGATGACACGCACCGCATCGTGGCGGGTTTGCACACCGGCAAACTGGATACCGAGGTCGGGATGAAACAGCTCGCAACCGGTCAGCTTGGCGAGGAAGTCGAAGTGCCACCACGAGCGGCGGAATTCGCCGTCGGTCGCCAGCTTGAGACCAAGCTGCGCCTGCTTGTGAACGACTTTTTCGATCTCGATATCCTCGATGCGGCGCAGCTCTTCCGCCTTTATCTCACCCTTCTCAAGCTTGGCGCGCGCCTCCTTGATGCTCGGCGGGCGCAACAGGCTGCCCACTTCGTCGGCGCGAAACGGCGGTTTGGTTCTTTGCATTGATTTCACTCCAGGCCTATCCAGTTCCAAAAATTCATCCAGGCGCCGACATCCTCTATCGAGGACAAACCGGCGCATCGGGGTAGCCAATATTAAGGCAGGATCCGTCGAGATCGGCTGGCGTCTTGACGCCCATGATATTCGCCAGCGTTGGCGCGATCAACGTGGTATCCACCGGCAGCAATCGCGTCTGCGACGATGCCCCATTCCACCAGAAGATGATCGGAACGGCAGTGTCGTGGCGATATGGACCGGGATGCCCCATGATAAATCGCGTCAATCGGACCGGCGCGACGGAAATCCCCGACTTGTAGGCCACCACAATATCGCCGGTACGCCCCGCCATCGCGCTTTGCGAGAAACGATCCTTGAGCGAATAGTCCGAAACCGCGCTTTCGGGAATCTTGTGATCGAGTAAATCGGTGAGGCGAAAGGCCTGTTCGATCTCCGGGCGAGCGCTGAAAGCGGACATTGCGGCTTCGATCACCTTCTCGCGCAGTCCATCGTCGAGCTGCTTTCCGGACCGATCGACGGCATAGAATTGCACCGAGTCCGGCGAGATCACCGGGTTGAAATCCAGAGACAACCGTTGTTTCACGTCACGGTTGATGTCTGCGAGCAATGCTTTCGGATCGATGCGTTTCGCATTGGGGAATCCCTGCTTCGCAAGCCGCTCGGAGAAATCCGAACCGCCATGATCGCCTGTCAGAACCACGAGAACCTTCAGGTCCAGACCATCGAGGAACGCAAGAAACTCGCCGACGCCCGCGTCGAGCCGCCGGATGTGATCGCACATTTCCGGCCCTTGGGTCCCATATCCGTGGCCGATGAAGTCGGTTGCCGACAGGCTGATGGCGAGCAGATCCGTCACGCCTCGCTTGCCGAGCTGATAGCGCCCAATAAGTTCGCGCGCCGCATCGATCGTCAACGGATCCATGATTTGCAGCGGCCGCACCCTGGACGCGGCTTTGCCCTCTTCCACCGGCATCTCGGGAGGCAAAGTGGACCGCCAGGTCAGCTTGCCAACTTGATAAGTATCTTCGAAACGGCGGCAGGAGTCGTCCTGATACGTCCAGACCGGATGGCTGGCGGCCAAGGCTTGGGCCTTTGCATTGACGTCGGCGACCGGCGCCAGCTTGTCCGCGGCACTATCGTCCTTGCCGACCATGGTCGTGAAACCGGCAGCGTCCGCGTACCAGAAGATAGCGTCGGCGCGGTGGCCACCCATGGTAATGGCGGCGCGATCCTTGCCCGATACGGCAACCACGCGGCTCTTGGGGCTTTGTTCCTTGAGCCAATCGCCCAACGTCGAGGTCGCCAGCAAGGCGGGGCCGACTCTGCGCGCCTTCGGATCATGCGCCTGGGCGTAGTTGTCGTCCGCGACGCAATAGATCTGCTTGCCGGTCTTCGGATCGTACCACTCGTTGGCAACGATGCCGGTGCGACCCGGATGCTTGCCTGTCAACAGCGTCGAATGGCCCGCGCAGGTTTCCGTAATTCCATGCGACTGATAGGCGTTGGCGTAAACGATCCCCTCTTCCGCCAGCCGCTTGAACCCGTCGCGATAAGCTCCTCGCCATCTGTTGAACAAAAGCGATCCGAATTGGTCGACCGAAATCGCCACCACCAGATCGGGGCGCGGCTGGGAGAGCTGCGCAGTCGCGCCGCCAACGGAAACGATCGCCGCAGCAATGAAAGCCAGCAGCCGTGCAGCAAGCCTCATGTTTTCTCCCTTCGGTTATCGCTCCATATCGCTTTCGCTGATCAAACGACCCGGCTCGACATTCGCAATCCGGTTGAAACGCGCGGCCCGAGGGTGCAGCGATTCCGGCAATCGCGCTGCGTTGTGCTACTTCGCGTGTCCTCCAACCCCGAGAAACCGCTCGAGCGGAGCACGGTCGGCTTGCAACGATACACTCGTCGCCTCATGAACGATCGTGCCCCGTTCCAGTATCACAACGCGGTCGGCGAGCCGGAGGATCTTTTGCGCATTCTGTTCGACGATGATCGTGCAGATGCCCCCCGCCCGCGTAATCTTGCCGAGCGCCGCCAGCAATTCATCGACAATGATCGGCGCGAGGCCCTCGGTCGGCTCGTCGAGCAGCAGCACCCGCGGATTGAGCGTCAGCGCGCGGCCGATCGCCAGCATCTGCTGTTCGCCGCCGGACAATTGATTGCCGAAGTTGTTGCGCCGTTCCTTCAGGCGCGGGAACATCGCGTAGACTCTCTCGACATCCCACGGACCGGGCTGCGCAACCGCCGTCATGTTCTCCTCGACTGTGAGCGAGCGGAAGATGTTGCGCTCCTGCGGCACCCAACCGATACCGGCACGCGCGCGCTGGTCGGAGCGCAGCGCGGTCAGATCCTTGCCGTCGAGCTTGATGGTGCCGCCAAAACGCCGCGTGGCACCGACGATGGAATTGATCAGCGTGGTCTTGCCGGTGCCGTTGCGGCCGAGCAGCGCCAGCACCTCGCCATCGCCGAGCCGCAGCGACATGTTGGGCAGCACGACGGCCTCGCCGTAACCGGCGCGCAGCCCATCGATTGCGAGCAGTTCACGCATCGGCACCCTCACCGAGATAGACCGCCTTGACGCGCGGATCGTGTGCCACCTCGTCGGGCGGACCTTCGACCAGCATCGCGCCGTTGACCAGCACCGAAATGCGATCGGCGAAGCTGAACACCAGATCCATGTCATGCTCGATCAGCAGCACCGTGACATCGCGCGGCAGGCCGGCCACAGCGGCGAGGATATCGTGCCGCTCGCTTTCCGGCACACCGGCGGCGGGCTCGTCAAGGAGCAGCACGCGCGGCTTGGCGGCGATGGCGACGGCGATTTCGAGCAGACGCTGTTTGCCGTACGGCAACGTCGCTGTGGTCTCGTTCATGACGTCGAGCAAATGGAAGCGCGCCAGGTTTTCCGCGATCTCGGCGTTGACGTCGGCGCGCGAGCCGAGCCGTCGCCACCAGTCGCCGCCATGGCCGAGCCGCTCCGATACCGCCAGCCCAATGGTCTCGAGCGGCGTCAGGTCCGCGTACAGCTGGTTGATCTGGAAGGTGCGCGACAGGCCGCGCAGGACGCGGGTGTGCACCGGCAGATTGGTGATGTCCTTGCCTTCGAGCAGGATGGTGCCGCCGTTCGGCTTCAGCACGCCGGTCAAAAGATTGATGACCGTGGTCTTGCCCGCGCCGTTGGGGCCGATCAGCGCGTGGCGCGCGCCGGTCGCGACCTTGAGCGACAGATCGCGTGTGACCTTGAGGCCGCCGAACTGCTTTTCGAGCCCCACGGTTTCCAGTGCGATGCTCACGACGCACCTCCATCGGACATCGCCGCCGGCTTCGTCTTGCCGAAGCGCCGGGCGAAATTGCGCGGCAGCCACATCACGCCGCGATACATCCGCTCGCGGCCGATCAGCACGATCAGCACCAGCACGAGGCCGATCCAGAATTGCCAGAACTGCGGCGTCCACGACGAGAACAGATCCTGCAAAATGCGGAACACAACGGCGCCGATCAGGCCGCCATAGAGATATCCGGTGCCGCCGATCACCAGCACCAGCAGCAGGTCGGCGGAGCGGTCGAACGAAAACACGTCGAGCGACGCCAGCGCCGTCGTCTGGGTGAACAGCGCGCCGGCGATGCCGGCATAGAACGCCGACAGCGTATAGACCGCGACCAGGCGGCGGTTGACCGGGATGCCGACCGCCGCCGCGCGCAGCGGATTGTTGCGGATGGCGCGCAGCGACAGACCGAACGGCGAGTTGACGATGCGACGCGCGAGCAGGAACAGCACGAACAGCACGACGAGGCAGTAGATGTAACCCACCTTGCCGAACAGATCGAACGCGAACAGGCCGAGGATCGGATCGATCGAGATGCCCTGCAGGCCGTCGAAGCCGCCGGTGATGTTGGAGAACTTGTTGGCGAGTTCACGCAGCAGCAGCGCGATGCCGAGCGTCACCATCAACTGGCTCAATTCGGAGCCACGAATGACGAGGAAGCTGGTGACGAAACCCAGCACCGTGGCGGCAAGGCCGGCGACAAGCAGCGCCAATATAGGCTCCTTGACGATGCCGTGCACCGCCAATAGCCCGGCCGTATAAGCGCCGACGCCGAAGAACGCGGCGTGGCCGAGCGACACGATCCCGGCATAGCCGAGGATCAAATCGAGCGACATCGCGAACAGGCCGAGCCAGGCGATTTCGGTGAGGATCAGGTAGCGATCGGAAAACACGAAGATGCTGGCCACGGCCAGCAGCCAGAACACCATCTCGCTCCAGCCCCAGCGAGACCGGTTGAGCGCGAATTCTCCGACAGTGCGATCAGCGTTCATGACAATCTCAACGCGCTGCGGTGCGGCCGAACAGGCCGTTCGGCTTCCAGATCAGAAGCACGATCATGACCGTATAGATGACGAACGCGCCGAGCTTCGGCACGTAATATTTGCCGGCGACGTCGGCAATGCCGAGCAGCAGCGACGCGAGGAACGGGCCGGTGATGGTCGAGGAGCCGCCCACCGTCACCACGATCAGGAAGTAGATCATGAATTTCAGCGGGAAGTACGGATCGAGTCCGAGGATTTCCGCACCGAGTGCGCCACCGAGGCCGGCGAGGCCCGAGCCGAAGGCGAAGGTCAGCGCGAACACCTGCGGCACATTGATGCCGAGGCCGCTCGCCGCGCGCGGATCGTCGACGGCGGCGCGCAGGCGGCTGCCGAAGCGCGTGCGCGCCAAAATCAACTGCAACCCCAGTGTGAGCAGGCCGCAGATCACGATGATCATCAGACGGTAACGGCCGACGCCGATGCCGAACAGATTGAATTGCCCCTGCAGCATTTCCGGGAGATGGATGAAGGTCTGCGATGATCCCATCACATAATCGACCGCCGTCACCGACATGAATGTGAGGCCGATGGTGAACAGCACCTGATCAAGCGGACTGCGATGGTAGAGATGCCGGTAGAGCGATCGCTCCATGATGAGGCCGATCACCGCGCTCGCCATGAACGCAATCGGCAGCGCGACGAAGAACGGCACGCCGGAACGATTGACGAGAATGGCGCAGATATAGCCGCCGGCCATGGCGAAGGCGCCGTGCGCGAGATTGACGAAATTCATCAAGCCCAGCGTCACTGCCAGCCCGCACGCCAGCACGAACAGCAGCATGCCGTAGGCCACGCCGTCGAACAGGATGGTGAAGAGTGTGGTCATCAGAACCGGCCCATACAGAGCACCGTCGTCCTGAGGTGGCCGCAACTTCGCGGCCCTCGAAGGGCGACGGTAGAAAGTGAGCGCCGCCATCCTTCTAGGCTCACCGCAAATGCGGTTCGCACCTCAGGATGACGGCCAAACCGCAACGCGATCACTTCTTGGTCTTGCCGGGGTCCTTGACGGCCTCGAAGGTTGCGAACTCGATGTTGTAGAGCTCGCCGTCCTTCTTCTCGACCTTGCGGACGTAGATGTTCTGCACGATGTCGCGGGTCTCGGGATCGATCGAGATCGGGCCGCGCGGACTTTCCCACTTCATGCCCTTCATCGCTGCGATCAGCGAGTCGCCATCGGCCTTGCCGCCGGTCTTCTTCAGCGCTTCGTAGACGAGATGGATACCGTCATAACCGCCGACCGCCATGAAGCCCGGCCGCTGGTTGTAAGCCTTCTTGTAGGCCGCGACGAAATCCTTGTTCAGCTGCGATGGATGCGCCGCCGAATACATGTGCGCCGTCACCGCGCCGAGCGCCGAGTCGCCCATGCCGTTGAGCAGGTCGTCGTCCATCACGTCGCCCGGTCCGATGACCTTGATGCCGCTCTTGTCGAGACCGCGCTCGGCATACTGCTTCATGAAGTTGCCGCCCTGCCCGGCCGGTACGAACACGAACATGGCGTCCGGCTTGGCGTCCTTCATGCGCTGCAGGAACGGCGCGAAGTCCGGATTGGAGAGAGGCACCTTGACCTCTTCGACGATTTGGCCGCCGCCAGCGGTGAAATGCTCCTTGAAGAACTGCAGCGCGTCATTGCCCGGCGCATAGTCCGAGGTCAGCGTCGCCACCTTCTTGATACCGTTCTTCACCGCCCAATCGCCGATGATGGTCGACGACTGCGCCAGCGTGAAGCTGGTGCGCACGATATAGGGCGAACGCTCGGTGATGACCGACGTACCCGCCGCCATGACGACTTCCGGCACCTTCGCCTGCGTAGCCAGCGGCGCAGCGGCAAAGGCCGCAGGCGTCACGCCGAAGCCGGCGATGATGTTGACCTTGTCGTTGACGATCAGTTCCTGCGCCAGCCGCTTGGTGTTATCCGGCACCGCGGCGTCGTCCTTGAGGATGACTTCGATCTTCTTGCCGGCGACGGTGTCGCCGTGCTGCTGCATATAAAGCTTGACGGCGTTGTCGATCTGCTTTCCGGTCGATGCCTGACCGCCGGTCATCGGCACGATCAGGCCGATCTTAACGGTTTCCTGTGCCTGCGCCGCAGTGAACGCGAACGTTCCGGCAAGCGCGGCACCGGCGGCAACCTGCAACAATGTCTTGGTGCGAATGGACATGAACTCATCTCCCCTGGTCGGTCACATTTACTGAACCGCGTCGCCCGGTTCTTGAGGTCCAGCATAGCGGAAATCTGGTGAAACGGTATTTGCACTGCATCATTGCGATGACAGATGCTACCCAGTGTCACTAGAACTCATAAAAGCCCAAGGGGATCAACAGGAATTTCCAAGCAAAATAGGGGATTAAACGAATATCCAGAGCAATTCCGGACCATTCGTCCGGCCGCCAATGCTAAACACCTGACCTGGTCGGCTGCGCGGCGCGGATCATCGCGGCGGCGCGTGCGGTGCAGCCGTGCTGCAGCAAAAACATCTCCAAAAGCATATATTTGCTGAAGGTGTGCTGATTCCAACTTTCGCCCACCCGCTGCATGGCGCAGGAGAGCCGACGTGAACGTCCGACCTTCAACTCGCGCAATCTGGCAGGAGACGTAATTCGAACATGCGCTGGCTAACCGGCATCGCGCTTGTGGTCGTCGCGCTCGTCGCGACATTTTACGGCACGGCATTTTACGCCGTGGGCAATCTGGTGGCTGCGGCGCGCACCGGCGACAGCATCGCGCTTTCCGCACAAACCGATCTTCCGCTCTTGAGCCGCTCGCTGAGCAAACAAATCGTCGCGGTCTATCTCGATCAGATCGGCGCCGCGCGGCGGCCCAGCGTCATGGAACGAACACTGGTGGCCGCCTACGGCGCGACCGTTGCCGATGCACTGGTGACGAAATTGCTGACGCCGGATGTGTTGGCACAGGCCTTGAGGACCGGCCGGTTTCCGGGGGTGGAACACCCGACGCCGGGTTCGGAAATGCCGCCGCTGACCCGACTGCACGACGCCAATGTTCTCGAACTGCTCGGTCGCGTGCGGACGGTCAACCCGGTGCAACTCGCGATCCGCACCAGCGACAGGACCGATGCCGAACATTACGCAGCGGTGGTGCTGCATCGCAGCGGCTTCACCTGGAAACTGGCGGGCCTCGAACTGCCCCGCGCCGCCCTGCGCAACCTCGCATCGAGCCTGCCGGTGAAGTAGCCCCGCCGCGCTAGTCCATGAATACCACGGTCTTGCGGCCGTTGAGGATGACGCGGTCCTGCAAATGGTGGCGCACGGCACGCGCCAGCACGCGCCGCTCGATGTCGCGACCCTTGCGCGCGAGGTCCGCCGGCGTATCGCGATGGCTGATGCGTTCGACATCCTGCTCGATGATCGGGCCCTCATCCAGCGCACTGGTGACGTAATGCGCGGTGGCGCCGATCAGCTTGACGCCGCGTTCGTGCGCCTGGTGGTACGGCCGCGCGCCCTTGAAGCCGGGCAGGAACGAATGATGGATGTTGATGCAGCGTCCCGACAGCTTTGCCGACATGTCATCGGACAGGATCTGCATATAGCGCGCCAGCACCACGAGATCGGTCTCGGTCTTGGTGACGAGGTCCCAGATCGCCGCTTCCTGCGCCGGCTTGGTCTCCTTGGTCACCGGGAGATAGTGGAACGGGATGTCGCCGAAATCGAGCCCGTTATAGGTTTCGCGCGGGTGGTTGGAGACGATGCCGGTGGGAATCATCGGCAGTTCGCCGGTGCGCCAGCGATAGAGAATATCGGCCAGGCAATGGTCGGACTGCGACACCAGCAGCATCACCCGGCGCAGCGTGGCGCGGTCGCGCATCAGCCATTTCATGGCGAAGCGGTCGGCGATGGCGGCAAAACCGGTCTGCAGCGCCGGCAAAGTGACGGTCAGGTCGGCCGGGTTGAACACCACCCGCATGAAGAAATGACCGGTTTCGAGATCGTCGAACTGCTGGGCGTCGAGGATGTTCTGCCCGTTGTGGGCAAGAAAGGTCGACACTGCGGAGACGATTCCCGGGCGATCGGGGCAGGATAGCGTCAGAACGAACTGGGGATCTGGCATTGGCGGATCTGATGGCGGCTCAGGTGACAGGGAACTGGATTAGACGGCCCTGCTCTATCACCCGCGGCGGCCTTGCGCCAATCCTGTTCGCGGCTGCAATATGAACCGGCCGGCCGATTGTATGGACCGGACGAAGGCAACCTGCATCGATGGCTGACCGGCTGAGCGGCACCCGCATCCTGATTCTGGAGGCGCGCGAGGAGGCGCAGTTCTCCCGGCTGCTCACTGAGCAGGGCGCCGACGTCATGCCATGCCCGATGTTCAGCATTGTCGATGCGCCGGACGCCGCCCCGGTCGAGGCCTGGATCGGGCGGTTCGTGACGCAGCCCTGCGACGACCTCGTGCTGATGACCGGCGAAGGACTGCGCCGCCTGCTCACGGCCGCGCAGCGCATCGGCGTGAGAGAGGATTTCGTCGCCGCCATCGGCGAGACACGCACCTTCGCTCGCGGACCGAAACCCGGCCGCGCCTTGCGCGAGATCGGTTTGGCGCCGAACGTCGTCACCGAGCAGCCGACCTCGGACGGCATCGCCGCGACGCTGGCGCGGTTCGACCTCACCGGCCGTCGCCTCGGCATTCAACTCTATCCCGACAAGGATCACAGCGCGCTGCTTGACGCCGTCGCCGCGCGCGGCGCCAGCATCGATGCCGTGACGCCGTATGCGTATGACGCGCGCACTGCCGACGCCAACATTCTCGCCGCGATCGACGCCATGGTCGATGGGCGGATCGAGGCCATCGCGCTGACTGCTTCGGCGCAGGTGCGCCGCCTGTTCGACGTGGCGCGTGCGCATGGTTGCGAAGACCGCCTGCGCGACGGGCTGGCGCGCACGCGAATTGCATCGGTCGGCCCCGCGGTGTCAGATGAACTGCAATCTCATGGCTTGCGCGCGGACATCATGCCCGCCAACGATGCTTTCTTCATGAAGCCGTTGATCAGCGCGATGGCAGTGGCGCTCGGCAAGACATCATCGCGCGACGGAGCGCTGGCACGATGATGGATTGCCCCGGCGAAGTCCCGCGCGACTTGACGCAGTCGTCCGCACAGACATTATACCGGCAACGAGAAAACAGGGCGGAAACCCATGCCGGAACTGCCGTTGTCGGAATTGCGCGTGGTGGAAATCGGCTCCAGCGATGCGCTCGGTTACTGCGGCAAACTGTTTTCCGATTTTGGCGCCGACGTCCTCAAGATTGAGCCGCCGGGCGGCGATCCGCTGCGCCGCATCGCGCCGCTGGTCGACGCAGGCGATGGCCGGCAAGAGAGCGCATATTTCGCCTGGCTCAATACCAACAAGCACAGCATCATCGCCGACCTCGACCAGCGCGCCGATGTCGACATGGTCCGCAGCGTGTTGGCGAGCGCCGATGTGCTGCTCGATGCACGGCCGCCGGGCGTCATCGAAACCTCTCTGCTGTCGCATGAGCAATTGCGCGCCACCGATCCGGCATTGGCAATCACCGCGCTGTCGTGGTTCGGCGAACACGGTCCGTATCGCGATTATGCGGTGACGGATTCCGTCTGCCGCAGCCTGGCCGGGCTGGTGAAGCTGGTCGGCCCCGCAGAAGGCCCGCCGGTGTTGCCGCGCGACGGGCAGATCGCCATCCTGGCCGGACTCACCGCGTTCATTCCCACGCTGGCCGGACTCTATGGCCGCGCCAACGGCGCGCGGCGCTTCGCCGTGAATGCGTTCGAGGCGATGCTGCAGATCAGCGAGTTCGATACCGGACTGGCGCTGGAGTCCGGCTTCACGCGCCCGCGCATCGCAATCAACCGTTTCGGGCGCGGCTTTCCAGTCGGCAACTTCGTAACCAAGGACGGCTGGCTCGGCGTTACCGTGGTCACCCCGGCGCAATGGGTGGCGTTCTGCGAGATGATCGGCCTGCCCGAACTCGGCCCCGATCCGCGTTACTCGGCGACGGCCGAGCGCTACCTTCATGCCGATGAGCTGAGCGGCATCATCAAGCCGGTGTTGATGCAGAAGACGGCGAAGGAATGGTTCGAGCATGGCCTCGAACTGCGTTTGCCGCTCGCCATCGTTCCCGACATGGACGAACTGCTGACGCAGCAGGTCTATCGCGACCGCGGCGCATTTGCGCCAGTGCGTATCGGCAAGGCTTCGTTCGACGCGCCAGTGCTGCCGCAACGTCTGACGCGATCGCTGCCGAAGCCGAACGGCATCGCGCCATTCGCCGGCGAGCATAACGGCAAACCGTTAGACGCGCGCCAGCGCAAGGCGACACGCGCCGCCACCGGGCGCGATGCACTGCCGCTGCACGGCCTGCGCATCATCGATCTGACCATGGGCTGGGCCGGGCCGACGGCGACGCGGCAGATGGGCGACCTCGGCGCCGACGTCATCAAGGTGGAATCCTGCCAGTATCCGGACTGGTTTCGCGGAACCGATCCGCGCGGGCCGTATCACCCGGAGCGGACTTACGAAAAGACATACTGGTTCCAGATGATGAACCGCAACAAGCGCGGCATCACGCTTGATCTGACCTCGAAAAGCGGCCTGTCGCTGCTCAAACGGCTGCTGACAACCGCCGACGCGGTGATCGACAATTACGCCGCCGATGTGCTGCCACGGCTTGGGCTCGATGCCGCGCACATGCTCAAGATCAATCCGCGCCTTGTCGTCGTCACCATGCCGGCGTTCGGCATGAGCGGCGCGTGGAGTTCCTGCCGCGCCTATGGCTCGACGCTGGAGCAAGCCTCCGGCCTGCCCTCGGTAACGGGACGCGAGGACGATCCGCCGACCATGCTGCACGCCGCGCTCGGCGATCCGGTCGGTGGCGTCAGCGCCGCCACCGCGCTGATGCTCGGCTTCATGCAGCAGAAGAAGACCGGCGAAGGCCAGCACATCGACCTGTCGCAAGTCGAATGCAGCATGCAACTGGTGGCGCCGTCGATCATCGAGCAAGCAGCCACCGGCAAATCGGGGCCGCGCATCGGCAACCGTCATCCGCGTTTCGTGCCGAACGGCTGCTTCCCCTGCCTCGGCGAAGATCAATGGATCACGCTGGCGATCCGCTCCGACGACGAATGGCTGAAGCTGTGCGACATCATGCATCGGCCGGATCTCGCCGCCGATCCGGCGCTGGCGACCGCTGCCGGCCGCCGCAAGGATGAAGACCGCATCGAAGTCGCGATCCGGCACTGGACCATGACGGTGCGCCCGGACCTTGCGATGGTCACGCTGCAAGCCGCCGGTATTGCCGCCGGTGTGGCACGGCTGCCGATCGACATTGCTTCCGATCCGCACCTGATGAAGACCGGCCACTGGCAACCGGCGACGCGGCCATTCATGGGACCGCACCTGCTGCCATCGGTATCCTATCGCGAAGGCGACGCGCTGTTGCCCTACCCGATCGTGCGGCTGGCGCCGACGCTCGGCCAGCACAACGCAGAGGTCTTAGGTGAGGTGCTGGGCCTCAGCGCCGCCGAGATCGCACAACTGCAGGCTGATGGCGTGATCGGCAACACGGCAACGTCGAAGACAAGCAAGGCGAAGCCGGCGTAGGCATGAGGTGAGCATCATCGTGAGAGCCTAACCGAAATTTGTTTTCGGATGAACGCGCAATACGAAAGGCGTCGTCGCCGCGCAGGCGGGGACGACGCTGAGATTTTCCACCACGTTTAACGTTCATTCCCCGTAATGCCGCAACCGATCCAGATCGACGATGGTGAGGCCGCCGTATTCCAGCCGCAGCAAGCCTTCCTTCTCCAGCGTCTTGAGACACTGGTTGGCATTCTGCCGCGACATGCCGGACAGCGCGCCGATTTCCTCCTGGGTGATTTCCAGATGCGGCGTCAGGTCCGGATACAGGATCGGATTGAACAACGTGGCGATGCAGCGCGCCAGCCGCGCCGTCGCATCGAGCATGCGGCCATATTCGAGCAGCCCCATGAACTGGCCGACCCGCTCGTTGAGCTGCGCGACGAGGAAGCGGTTGAATGCGACGCTGTTCTCGAACAACCAGTGGAAGGTCGCCCGGTCCATGATCGCCAGCCGCGTATCGCGCAGCGCCACCGCGTCGTATCGCCGCGCCTCGTTCTTCAACACCGAGCCTTCGCCGAACCACGCGCCGGCGGTCAGACCGGTAAAGGTGATGGCCTTGCCCGCACGCGACACCGTGCCGACCTTGACCAGACCGGTGATGACGCCGGTCCAGTATTCGAAATCATCGCCGCGCATGCAGATGAATTCATTGGCCTTGAACGATTTTTCGCTGATGCCGGCCCGGGCGACTTCGGTCTCCCGCTCGGTCAATTCAGATGACCACACCGCAATGCGTTTCAGGTAGTCGGCAGCAATCATGAGCCCCGCATGATCCGTTGAACGTAGCATTTACCGATCACCGCCGAGCGCATTTTCCGGCGATCCACAAATTGCTACTCTAAATGTCGCGCGCAAGACATTTCAAAGTATCGGTTTATCATAAGCATAGCCAGAATTTCACGCGGCATGGGCCATGTGGTCGGCAGGGTAACCCGATGGCATACACGACTAAGGTCGTAACTTTCGACACGGCTTCGGGTCGTCCGGTCCATGACAAGTGAGATCGCTGGCAAGGTGCGGCAAAAATATCGCCCCACACACGGCTGAAGTCGACTTGGCGACACCGTGATTTGCAGGCAAAATCCATGACTTGAGCGAACTTCGCCAAATCTATCGGTGCAGTTCCACGATTGGGCGAACGAGCCCACAAGAGCGTATTAACGCCATAGAGGGAGGGACTTTGGTGGACGATACGTTAGAGGTGCGCGCGGTTTCACTGCGCTTTGGCGGCGTTCGCGCGTTGACCGATGTGAGTTTCAGCGTCCGCGAGGGCGAGCTGTTCTCGATCATCGGCCCCAATGGCGCCGGTAAAACCTCGATCGTCAACTGCATTTCAGGCCGTTACCACCCGACCGAAGGGCGCCTGTTCTATCGCGGCCGGGATATCACCGACCTCAATCCCAACGCCCGACCCGCGCTCGGCATCGGGCGCACCTTTCAGAACCTGGCGCTGTTCCACCACATGAGCGTGCTCGACAACATCATGGTCGGCCGCCACCATCTGCTGAAGAACAATTTCCTGACCGGCTCGCTGTATTGGTTGACCGGCGCGCGGCGCGAAGAACTCGAACATCGCCGCAAGGTCGAAGAGATCATCGACTTCCTCGACCTGCAATCGGTGCGCAAGGCTACCGCCGGCACCCTCTCCTACGGCTTGCGCAAGCGCGTCGAACTGGCGCGCGCCATGGCGCTGGAGCCGAAGCTGATCCTGCTCGACGAGCCGATGGCCGGCATGAACTTCGAAGAGAAGGAGGACATGGCCCGCTACATCGTCGATCTCAACGAAGAGTTCGGCATGACGGTGGTGATGATCGAGCACGACATGGGCGTGGTGATGGATATCTCGCATCGCGTCGTGGTGCTCGACTTCGGCAAGAAGATCGCCGAGGGCGACCCGGCCGCGGTGCTGGCCGATCCGCACGTCAAGCGCGCTTATCTCGGCGAGGAAGATGAAGTGCTGGCCGATCCCGACGACGCGCCGCAGAAGGTGGAGGCGCGCGCATGACCCGCGCACCGGCATTCGACTATCACGCCCGCACCGCACAGGCTGCGACCTTCCCGAAGATGCTGCGCCTCAACGCCCGCGAGCATGGCGGCGAAGTGGCGCTACGCGAAAAAGATTTCGGGCTGTGGAAGCTGGTCACCTGGGAGCAGTATCATTCGCGCACCCGCGACTTCGCGCTCGGGCTGATCGAACTCGGTCTTGGCAAGGGTGACGTGGTCAGCATCATCGGCGATAACCGGCCCGACTGGGTCGCCGCCGAAATCGCCGCACACGCCATCGGCGCCATGAGCCTCGGGCTGTATCGCGATGTGCTCGAAGAGGAAGCCGCCTATCTGCTGAGCTACGGCGAAGCTAAGGTGGTGTTTGCCGAGGACGAGGAGCAGATCGACAAGCTGTTGAGCCTTGGCGAGCGCATCCCGCACGTCCGCCACATCGTCTATTCCGACCCGCGCGGCATGCGCAAATACGACGATCCACGGCTGATGACCGCCGAAAAGCTGGCCGAGATGGGCCGCGCGCGCGCCGCGCGCGAGCCAAACCTCTACGATCAACTGGTCGATGCCACCGACGCCGATGCCGTAGCCATCCTGTGCACGACCTCCGGCACCACCGCCAACCCGAAGCTGGCGATGCTGTCCGGCGGCGCGGTGCTACGCCATTGCGCCACCTACCTCACCTTCGACCCCAAGGGGCCGGACGACGAATACGTCTCGGTACTGCCGCTGCCGTGGATCATGGAGCAGATCTACGCGCTCGGCATGGGTCTGCTCTCACGCATGAAGATCAACTTCGTCGAAGAACCCGAGACGATGATGAACGACTTCCGCGAGATCGCGCCGACATTCGTGCTGTTCGCGCCGCGCGTGTGGGAATCGATCGCCGCCGAAGTGCGCGCGCGGGTGATGGACTCTTCGGCGCTCAAGCAAAACCTGTACGGCCTCGGCATGAAGACCGGCCTCGCCGCGCTGGCGCAGGGCAAGCGTTCCGCCGTGGCCGATGCGCTGCTGTTCCGCGCGCTGCGCGACCGCCTCGGCTTCACCCGGCTGCGCTCGGCAGCGACCGGCGGCGCGGCGCTCGGCCCGGACACCTTCAAGTTCTTCCGCGCCATGGGCGTGCCGCTGCGCACGCTCTATGGCCAGACCGAACTGCTCGGCGCCTACACGCTGCATCGGGAGGAGAGCGTCGATCCGGATACCACTGGCGTGCCGATGGCCGACGATATCGAAATCCGCGTCGATAACCCGGACGTCAACGGCGTCGGCGAGATCGTCGTGCGTCATCCCAATATGTTCCTCGGCTACTACAAGAATCCGGAAGCGTCGCGTGCCGACATGGACGGCGACTGGATGCGCTCCGGTGACGCCGGCTATTTCAACGACAACAAGCAGCTCGTCGTCATCGACCGCATCAAGGATCTGGCGCAGACTTCCGGCGGCGACCGTTTCTCGCCGCAATACATCGAGAACAAGCTGAAGTTCTCGCCCTACGTCGCCGAAGCCGTCGTGCTCGGAGATGGCCGCGACAAGCTGGCGGCGATGATCTGCATCCGCTTCTCCATCGTTTCCAAGTGGGCCGAGAAGAACCGCATCGCGTTCACCACCTATACCGACCTGTCGTCACGCCCCGAAGTCTATGAGTTGCTGCACAAGGAGGTCGATGCGGTCAACGCCACGCTCCCGCCGGCGCAGCGCATTTCGAAATTCCTGCTGCTCTACAAGGAACTCGACGCCGACGACGGCGAGCTGACGCGCACCCGCAAGGTGCGGCGCAGCGTCATCAACGAGAAGTACGCCGATATAATCGAAGGCATCTACGGCGGCCAGAGCGACATCAAGGTCGACACCGTGATCCGTTTCCAGGACGGCACCACGCAGCGCATCCGCACCACGCTGAAGGTCATCGACCTGCTGCGCGGCACGACCGCCCAAGCCGCCGAATGAGAGAGAATTTCCGCCCATGAACGCGCATCTTCTGATCCAGCTTCTGGTCAACGGCCTCGTGGTCGGCACGCTCTACGGCGTCGTCGCGATGTCGTTCGTGCTGATCTACAAGGCCACGCAGGTCGTCAACTTCGCGCAGGGCGAATTGCTGCTGGTCGGCGCCTGGGTGTGCTGGGCGCTGATGGTGAAGTATCAGGTGCCGTTCTACTTCGCGATGCCGATCACCATGATCTTCATGTTCGTCTTCGGCATCCTGATCCAGATGGTGTTCCTGCGCCCGATGATCGGCGAACCGATCATCTCGGTCATCATGGTGACGATTGCGCTGTCCACCGTGCTGCAGGCGGCGATGAAGTGGATCTTCGGCGTCAACCCGCAGCCGTTCCCGCCGATCTTCACCAGCCAGTCGGTCGATTTCTTCGGATTGCAGATCCAGACCGTCTACGTCATGAGCCTCGTCGTCTCGCTGGCGATGATGGCGGCGATGGCGTGGTTCTTCCAGGCGTCGAAACACGGACTCGCGATGCGCGCCACGGCGTTCGATCAGCAGGTAGCGCAATCGCTCGGCATCTCAGTGAAGAACGTGTTCGCGATGTCGTGGGCGATCTCCGCCACGGTGTCGGCGGTGGCCGGTGTCGTCGTCGCGGTGGTCAACGGCGTGTCGTCGGGGCTGTCGATCTACGGCATCAAGGTGTTTCCGGCGACCATCCTCGGCGGTCTCGACTCCATCGGCGGCGCGGTGCTCGGCGGCATCATCATCGGGCTTTTGGAAAACTTCGCGCAGTTCATTGACGGCGAGTATCTGCACTGGGGCAACCTCTATGAGGTCGCGCCGTTCTACGTGCTCATCATCATCCTGATGATCAAGCCCTACGGCTTGTTCGGCACCAAAGACATCGAGCGGGTGTAAATCACAATGGCCAACTCCATGATCCCCGCTGGCGACTTCCGCACCTCCTACGCGGTCGACACCACCATCTTCCCCACCGTAACCAGCCGCAACGTCGCCATCGCAAGCGTCGTACTGATCTGCTTCGCACCGTATCTGTTCAGCGAATACTGGCTCAGCCTGCTGATCCAGATCGGCATCTACGGCATCGCCGCGCTCGGCCTCAACGTGCTGGTCGGGTTCACCGGCCAGATCTCGATCGGCCACGCCGCGTTCTTCCTGTTCGGCGCGTTCTCCTCTGCCTATCTCTCGACCAAGATCGGCGTGCCGGCATTCTTCGCCATTCCGCTGTCGGGAGTGGTGACGGCGCTGGTCGGCCTCGTCTTCGGCCTGCCCGCAGCGCGGCTCAAGGGCCTCTACCTCGCGATCGCGACGCTGGCGGCGCAGTACATCCTGCTCGACTTCTTCGCCCGCGCCGAATGGTTCTCCGGTGGCTCGGTGCCGGCGATGGCCGAACCGTTCTCGCTGTTCGGCTACGTCTTCCAGGGCGACCGGCAATACTTCTACGTCGTGCTGGCCTACGTCGTGGTGTGCTTCCTGCTCGTCACCAACATGATGCGCTCGCGCGATGGCCGCGCGCTGGTGGCGGTGCGTGACCATTATCTCTCCGCCGAGATCATGGGCATCAACCTGACCAAGTACCGCACGCTGTCGTTCGGCGTCGCGGCGTTCTTCGCCGGCGTCGGCGGCGCGCTCTATGCGCACTATCAGCTCGTGGTGTCGTACGAAGGTTTCGGCATCGAACGCTCAATCCTGTTCCTCGCCATGATCATCATCGGCGGCACCGGCTCGATCATGGGCACGCTGATGGGCACCGCCTTCGTGGTGCTGCTGCCGGAAGTCATGGAATGGATCAGTTCGCTGCTGGCCGGCGGCGCTATCGATCAAGCGCTGGGGCTGAAGACCAACATCACCTTCCTGCGCGAAATCGCCATCGGCGTCATCATCATCGTGTTCCTGGTGTTCGAGCCGGATGGCCTCGCGCACCGCTGGCATCAGATCAAGGCTTATTGGAAACTCTACCCGTTCTCGCATTGAGGTCAGGACGGGCAGACGATAACGACCTCAAAACTAATAACCGGAGGATATGCTTATGACGATGAAGACCCTGCTAGGGACCGCCGCAGCGATGTTGCTGCTCAGCGGTACGGCTGCGATGGCGCAGTCGGCGATCAAGATCGGACATCTCGCGGATTACTCCGGCGGCACATCCGACGTCGGCACGCCCTATGGCCACGCAATTGTCGACACCTTCGCCTGGATCAACAAGAACGGCGGCATCAACGGCGTCAAGGTCGACCTCGACAGCGTCGACTACGGCTATCAGGTGCCGCGCGCCATCGCGCAATACAAGAAGTGGTCGGGCGCCGAGAAGGTCTCCGCCATCATGGGCTGGGGCACGGCGGATACCGAAGCGCTGACCGGCTTCGTCGCGCAGGACAAGATCCCCGACATCTCCGGCTCCTACGCAGCCGCGCTGAGCGATCCCACCGGTGCCGGCGGCAAGGCCAAGGCCGCGCCGTACAACTTCTTCTATGGCCCGAGCTACTCCGATGCGCTGCGTGCCGAACTGACCTGGGCGGCGGAAGACTGGAAGGCCAAGGGCAAGACCGGCGCGCCGAAGTTCGTCCATATGGGCGCCAACCACCCCTACCCGAACGCGCCGAAGGCTGCTGGCGAAGCGCTGGCCAAGGAACTGGGCTTCGAAGTGCTGCCGCCGCTGGTGTTCGCGCTGACGCCGGGCGACTACAGCGCCCAGTGCCTCAGCCTGAAGAGCTCCGGCGCCAACTACGCCTATCTCGGCAACACGGCGGCCTCCAACATCTCGGTAATGAAGGCCTGCAAGACAGCCGGCGTCGACGTGCAATTCCTCAGCAACGTCTGGGGCATGGATGAGAACGCCGCCAAGGCCGCGGGTGACGCTGCCGACGGCGTCGTCTTCCCGCTGCGTACCGCAGTCGGCTGGGGCGGCAACGCACCGGGCATGAAGACGGTCGTGGAAATCTCCAAAATGTCCGACCCGACCGGCAAGGTCTATCGACCGGTGCACTACGTCGCCGCGGTCTGCACCGCGCTTTACATGAAGGAAGCCATCGAGTGGGCCTCCAAGAATGGCGGCGTGACCGGCGAGAACGTCGCCAAGGGCTTCTACCAGAAGAAGGACTGGGTGCCGGCCGGCATGGAAGGCGTCTGCGTTCCGTCCACCTGGACCGACAAGGACCACCGCCCGACCCTGAAGGTCGACCTGTATCGCTCCAAGGTCTCCGGTTCGACCGAGGGCGACCTCAACGACCTGATGGCCAAGGGCACCATCAAGCTCGACAAGGTGAAGACCGTCGACCTGCCGCGCAAGGCGGAGTGGCTCGGCTGGTGATTGAACTCCCTCCCCCTGCAAGGGGGAGGGTCGGGGTGGGGGTACGTGATCCCCACCCGATTTGCTTCGCAAATCGACCTCCCCTTTCCAAGGGGAGGTCACCTCGACAACCGGCAAGGGCCGACATGATGCAGCCATCGCTTCACTCCGACGCACAACCGACGACTTCGAAACAGACCGCGCCGCTGCTGTCGGCGCGTAACATCGAGGTGGTGTACGACAAGGTGATCCTGGTGCTGCGCGGTCTTTCGATCGACGTGCCCAAGGGCGCCATCGTCGCGCTGCTCGGCGCCAACGGCGCCGGAAAATCGACGACGCTGAAGGCGATCTCCGGCCTGCTCAAGACCGAAGAAGGCGAAGTGACTCGCGGCGAAATCATCTTCGACGGTGAGCGCATCAACGGCATCGATCCGGACCAGATCGTCCGTCGCGGAATCTTCCAGGTGATGGAAGGCCGCCGCATCATCGCCGACATGACGACGCTGGAGAACCTGCGGCTCGGCGCTTTCACCCGCAGCGACAGCGGCGTGAACGACGACATCGACATGGTGTTCAAATATTTCCCCCGCCTGAAGGAGCGCACCGGCCTCGCCGGTTATCTCTCCGGCGGCGAACAGCAGATGCTGGCAATCGGCCGCGCCATGATGGCGCGCCCCAAGATGATCCTGATGGACGAGCCGTCGATGGGTCTCTCGCCGCTGCTAGTGAAGGAAGTTTTCGCCATCATCCGCCAGATCAATCGCGACCTCGGCGTCACCATCCTCCTTGTCGAACAGAACGCCCGCGCCGCGCTCTCGGTGGCCAGCCACGGCTACATTATGGAGCAAGGCAAGGTGGTGCTCGACGGCACTGCCGACGAACTGCGCGACAACGAGGACGTGAAGGAATTCTACCTTGGCGGCGCCGGCGACCAGCGCAAGAGCTTCAAGAACCTGAAGAGCTTCAAGCGCCGCAAGCGCTGGCTGTGAGAACGGATCGACAAGGAATGGCGTCATCCTGAGGTGCGAGCCGCGTTGCGGCGAGCCTCGAAGGATGCGCTTCAATCAACGCCGCCGCCCTTCGAGGCGCGCGAAAGCGCGCTCCTCGGGGTGACGGCTCGCAATAATGCAGGCCGCCCTATGACCGATCACTACGACGCCCTTGAAACCCGCTCAACCGCCGAACGCGAGGCCGAACTGTTCGGTCGGCTGCCAAGCGTGCTGCGCGCGGCAATGGCTGCACCGGCCTACGCCGAGCGTCTAAAGGGCATCGATCCGGCCAGCGTCACCAGCCGCGCCGCGCTGGCGCAATTGCCGGTGCTGCGCAAATCCGAACTGCCGGCGCTGCATAAGGCCGCGCTGCCGTTTGGCGGCCTGGTGACGACGCCAATCGGCTCGTTCGGGCGACTGTTCACCTCCCCGGGACCGATCTTCGAACCGCAGTCGGCCGAGCTGGATTCCTGGAGCAGCGCGCGGGCGCTGTTCGCTGCCGGGCTGCGCCCCGGCGACGTGCTGCTCAACACCTTCAGCTATCACCTCACCCCGGGCGGCTTCATCTTCGATTCCGCCGCGCGGGCGCTGGGCTGCGCCGTGATCCCCGCTGGTCCGGGCAACACCGAACAGCAGTTCGAACTGATCGAGGCCTATCGGCCCACCGCCTATGCCGGGACTCCGGACTTCCTCAAGATTTTGCTCGACAACGGCGCCAGCAGCGGCCGCGACATCTCCTCGCTCAAGCGCGCAGTGGTCTCTGGCGCGGCGTTCCCACCCTCACTACAGGCTGAAATCAAGGCGCGCGGCATCGACGCCTATCAGGCCTTCGGCACAGCCGACCTCGGCCTGCTGGCGTTCGAGACCCCGGCGCGGCAAGGCATGACCGTGAACGAGGGGCTGATTGTCGAGATCGTTCGGCCCGGCACCGGCGATCCGGTGCCCGAGGGCGATGTCGGCGAGATCGTCGTCACCTCGCTCAATCCGCATCATCCGTGGATCCGGCTGGCGCTGGGCGACCTGAGCGCTGCCCTGCCCGGCGCCAGCGCCTGCGGCCGCACCAACATGCGGATCAAAGGCTGGATGGGCCGCGCCGATCAGACCACCAAGGTCAAGGGCATGTTCGTGCGACCCGAACAGGTGGCGGAAGTCGGCAAGCGCCACCCGGAGCTCGGACGTTTGCGGCTGGTCGTCACCCGCGACGGCGAGTCCGACGCGATGACACTGAAGGCGGAAACCGCAAATGCAACCTCGGCTCTGAATGATGCGGCAGCCGCGACGCTGCGCGCGGTCACCAAGCTTGGCGGGAAGGTCGAACTGGTCGCTCCCGGATCGTTGCCGAACGACGGCAAGGTCATCACCGACGAGCGCGGCAGTTAGATTCATTTCCGATTGAACCGACGCACAATCCAACATACCGCCGTCATTCCGGGATGCGCGTTCTTCACGCGCAGGCCCGGAATCCATACGCCCTGCGGTGGTTATGGATTCCGGGCTCGCTCGCAAAAAGCTCGCGCCCCGGATTGACCGTGTTCGTGTGAAGCTAACTTGATGCCCAAATCATCATTCTGATATCCACATCGTCGCAGCTTTACTGCGGAAACCGGCAATCCTACGCCTGATCAAGACCGCCGGTAGTCATCCTCGATGCGAATGATGTCGTCCTCGCCGAGATAGCTTCCGGTCTGGACCTCGATCAGTTCGAGCGGAATCTTGCCGGGATTTTCCAGCCGGTGCTCAGCGCCGATCGGGATGTAGATCGACTCGTTTTCGTGAACGATTTTCTCCGCGCCGTTCAGCGTTACCAAGGCGGCTCCACGCACCACCACCCAGTGCTCCGAGCGATGGTGATGCTTCTGCAACGACAAACGACCACCGGCCTTGACGACAATGCGCTTGACCTGATGCCGCTCGCCGTTGTCGAGCGATTGATACGAGCCCCACGGCCGATGCACACGCAGATGCTCCGCCGTCACCTTCGGCGCGGCGACCTTCAGCTTCGCCACCAGACGCTTCAACCCATCGGGGTCCGACTGCCGCGCGACCAGCACCGCATCCTGCGTCGAGGCCACGACCAGATCGTCGACGCCTTCGAGCGCAACCACCGCGCCGTCGCTTGCGACGTTGCAATTATGCGAATTGTCGAACACCGCCGGGCCGCGCGCGGCATTGCCCTGCGCATCCTTTTCCGACAACTCCCAGACCGCGTGCCACGAGCCGACATCCGACCAGCCGAACGAAACCGGGATCACCGCCGCCCGCGTCGTCTTCTCCATCACCGCGTAGTCGATCGAAATCGGTGTCGCGCTTTCAAAGGCAGCTTGATCGAGATTGACGAAGGCGAGATCGCGCTGCGCCAGATCGACGGCGCGCTCCACCGCATCGACGCTCGCCGCATCGACGGCGCGATATTCCGCCAGCAGCACATCGGCGCGGAACATGAAGTTGCCGCTGTTCCAGAGATAACCGTCCTCGACGTAGCGCGCCGCGGTTGCCGCATCCGGCTTCTCGACAAATCGCGCGACCGACCGCACGGGGCCATCGATGACCTCACCCGGAGAGATGTAACCGTAGTTGGTGGCGGGGTGTTCGGGCTGAACGCCAAAGGTCACGATGCGCCCCGCAGTCGCGACGCCCAGCGACATCTCGCAAGCCGCAATGAACGCGGGTGTGTCCCTGACCACGTGATCGGCAGCCAGCGCCAGCAGTACGGCATCGCCGGCGCGCTTCGCGGCAAAGGCCGCCCCAGCCGCAATCGCCGGCCCGGAATCTCGTCGCGCGGACTCGAGCAGGATGTCGGCCTGCATGCCGAGTTCGGCCAGTTGTTCCAGCACCATGAAGCGGTACGCTGCGCCGGTAACCACGATCGGCCGCTCGAACAGCCGCTCGTCGGCCACCCGCAGCAGCGTGTCCTGGAACGTCGAGCGCTTGCCGAACAGGCTGATGAACTGCTTCGGGCGTCCCTCGCGCGATAGCGGCCACAGCCGCGTCCCTGCCCCACCGCACATGATCAGGGGAACAATGCGATCCGACATACTTTTCCCGCAAGTGGAGGCAACCCGGCGCCCGAGGTCAGGTTTGCGCCCTTCTATCGCATCGGGTTCCGGAAGCCAATATTGATTGCCCGGCCGCGACGGGCTAATCCGGCGCCGAATCGGCACCGAAAGGGCCGGATCGCCGGCGATTATTCACCAGACGCCCACCGGCAATTTTGTTATCACAACTGGTCCCTGGAATTTCGACACGCCAATGAATTCGCTTTTCAGACGTCTTGCCGAAGCCTGGCGCTCCCGCGCCACGACGCTGAAGATGGCCAGCTTTGCGCTGGTCGGGCTCGGCAATACCGTGGTCGATTTCGGCGTGTTCATGCTGGCCTACGAGTACTTCAAGCTGCCGCCGATTGCATCGAACGTCGTGGCATGGCTGGTGGCGGTGTCGGGTTCGTACGTGGTGAATACGCTGACGACGTTCCGCGCCGAAAGCGGCCGCGTGCTTCGCCGCAAGGATTATTTCACCTTCGTTGCCTCGGGCGTGCTTGGTGTGATCGCCACGACGACGACGCTGGTCGTGCTGTCGCACTCGCTGCCGGTGATGGTGGCGAAGTTGATCTCGATTCTCGCCGGCTTCGCCGTCAACTTCGCGATGAGCAACTTCGTCGTGTTCCGCGCCCGCCCGCCGCGCGCCTGATCGACCCGCGAGCGCGTCAGGTCAGTACGCGATCCGCCTCCATCACGGCGCCGAGGATGTGATAGAGCGACGACGCCGGGATCCAGTCGACCATCGAGCGGCCTTCCCCATCGAAGTGCTCGTACCAGCCGCCTTTGACCGGATGACGCAGGTAGCGCTTTTCCAGCCGGGCCAGTGCTTCACGCGCCGCCTCCGCCGCGCCAGCTTCACCCGCCTCGGTCTGTGCGATTAAGGCCTTGGCCAGTTCGGTTTGCGGCCAGCAGCGCTGCGACGATCGCGTGATCTGTCCGTCGGCATGGCCTTCGTCGACGAGGCAGCCCGTAGCCTGATCGCGATAGCGCAGTGCCGACCGAAGCAGCGGAGCGCGAAACTTGGCGGTCGGGCATCCGGTGATGCGTTCGAAGCCTTTCAGCAGCCAGACCCACTCGGCCTGATGACCCGGCTCCACGATCACCGGTGAGATTTTCGACCAGTCATCTTCGAAGTACTCGCCCAACACTTCGGTGCGCGGATCGTAGAAATGCGCCAGCAGCAGCGCGTAGAAATCGCCGGCCCGATTCTGAAACGCCATGTCATGGGTCGCATCGAACAACGCAATCATCGCCTCGAACAAATGCATCTGCGGGTTCTGCCGCCGCGGCAACCTTGCCGGCAAACCTTCGCGATAGCCGCCATGCTCTGACTTCAACTGAGTATCGAGGAACGCCAGCACCGCGTCGATTTCAGCGCGCACCTGCGCGTCGCGATCGAACTGATAGACAGTCGCCAGCGCCAGCAGCACGAACGCATGATCGTAGGTATCGCGCGCCGGATCGATCATGGCGCCGTCCGGCGTCAGCAGGCTCACATAGCCGGGACGCCCATCCGGGCTTCTGGCCTTCGCCAGCAGGTATTCCAGGCCATCGAGCGCAAGCGCACGACCGTCCGGATACCAGCCGAGTTGCGCAGCCCTGGCGAAGCAGAAAATCTGCCGTGCCTGCACTCGCAACCGCCGCGGCGCATCGCGATCCGGCTCGCCATCCGCGCCGAGCCGATCGACAAAGCCGCCATGTTGCGCATCCCAGCCCCGCTGGGCCCACAATGGCAGCGTCTGCTGGATCATCAAGGCTTTGAGCGTGGCAACGATGTCTTGCGCGTCGATGTTATCCGCCTGCACTGCTGCATTTCCATTCATCGGCTGGCGCGCCGGGATCACAGTAACGCCGGAATTCTCGCCTGTTCAGGGAAGGCTATAGCGCCGGTATCGAGCAACACAAGCCCATCGCGAGGGCTGCGGTTGGCAGGCCTGTTCAGCCCTGTGCGGCGGCGCTGGCCGGCTTGCTCTTGCCGCCGAACTCCGGCACCGCGTCGACCAGCACGGACTTGATGGCCGCACGGTCATCATTGGCGATGGCCGTCTCCAGCATCGTCATCCACTTGCGGATGGCCTGCATCGGCGGCTGGGTCGGCTTGGCCGCCATCACCCCGGCAATACCGATTTCGATGGTCGGCTCCTGACTGGCGAACAGAATCTCGTTGAGCCGTTCGCCCGGCCGCATTCCGGTGAACGCGATCTCGATGTCGTCGCCGACGCGCAAGCCAGAGAGATGAATCATCCGCTCGGCCAGTTCAACGATACGGATCGGCTGCCCCATGTTGAGCACGTAGACCGAAACATCGGGGCGCACCGGCGCCATGGCATGGGTCGCGGCGGTAATCACCAAATCGCACGCCTCGCGGATGGTCATGAAATAGCGCACCATATCCGGATGCGTCACCGTCACCGGCCCGCCCGCCTCGATCTGCGCCTTGAATTTCGGCACCACCGATCCGTTCGAAGCCAGCACGTTGCCGAAGCGGACCGAGATGAGCCGCATGGGTGCGGCTCCAGCGGATCGCGCCGCCAGTTCCGTATCCAATGCCTGACAGTAGATTTCCGCGAAACGCTTGGTGAGACCGAGCATCGAGACCGGTTCGATGGCCTTGTCGGTCGAGATCATCACCATCGCTTCCGCGCCCGCGGCCAGCGCGGCATCGGCAACGTTGATCGATCCGAAAATGTTGGTCTTGACGCCTTCGCTCCAGTCCCGCTCGAGAATGGGCACATGCTTGAGCGCGGCGGCGTGGAACACGATATCCGGCTTGAATTCATTCATCAGCCGCTGGATACGATCCCTGTCGCGGATATCGGCGACGCGCCCTTCGATGGCTGCCCCGCTGTCTCGCGCCGTCAGGTTTTCCATCACCGCATACAAGGCCGGCTCGGAATTCTCGATGACCAGCAATCGGGCTGCGCCGAACGTGATGACGCGATCGCAGATCTCGGACCCGATCGACCCCCCGCCTCCGGTCACGATAACCGCCTTGTTGCGGATCAGCGCGTTCAGCCGCGCGTAGTCGATTGTGTTGCTCGGCCGTAGCAGCAGATCTTCGACCGCCACCGGTTTCAGATGCAGTTGCTCGCCGCTTTCCAGCGAAGGCAGGCGGCTGACGTTCAGACCCAGACGTCGGGCCTCGATCAAAACCGAATCCGGGCGAGCTTCGGGCACCAGAGCCGATGGCGTCATGATCACGCGCTTGATCGGTTTTTCGCGTCGGGCGAAATCGTTCACCACGTCTTCGAGGTCATCCACGCTGCCAAGGACCGGCGTGCGGCGAATCAGCTGCCCCCGGTCAGCCCTCGATGGCGACAGGATACCAACCGGCCAGATGTGTTTGACCGCGCCGTTCTCGAACCCCCGCAGCAGGATCTCGGCGTCGGCCGCCAATCCGATCAGCAGGGTCGGTGCCGCATCGACGGTCCGCGCCTTGTTGCGCGTGCGGGTAAAACGGAAATAACGATACGTGAAACGCAGCGCACTGAGAAAAAATATCTCCAGGAACCAGTAGAGGACGATCGTCACCTTGCCGAAAAAGAAGCTGCCGTGAACGTTCGGCGCGACGAAAATGTAATCCAGCGCCAGCAATGCCACGGTGAGAATCGAGGCCACGCGAACGATATTGAAAACGTCCGGCAGCGAAATGAACCGCCACTTCGTGGTGGTGAGGCCGAAGACGAAGCAAATGACGACGCTGAACAGGACGAACGGCGGCAGAATGATCATCAGCAACGGCCAGCGATCGCCGAGGAAGTCGCCGTTGAAGCGGAGGGCAAAGCTCGCCAGGACGGCAAGTACCGTCGCCAAGGCATCGTGAAGTGCAATCAGGAGATTGCGGCTGGTCAGGTTCGAAAAGCGTGTCATTCAACGAGTCCCGGCATTCTCAATAGCCTGATTCCATCGCTTGAGAGTCCGCATCTACAAACTCTGATCGTGGCGAATTTCGGCGGGACTTCCGAACGAAGCGGGCGGCCGAGAGCGCCGATGCGGTCGCGGCCCTGCGGGGGTCGTAACTGTTGATCAACAAACGCAGTGTGAGCTGATTCCGAAACACGTCTGCGAACTCTATCCGCCTGTGGAAATGCCACAGCCGTCAGCGGGAGCAACGCTTTGCTCCAACGCACCGATGACTATGCCACTCCGCCGCGAAGCAGTAAATGCGGCGTGGAGACAAATGCCGGCACCTGCTGCAACAACCAAATACCAGAACGTGCGCGGCTGAAAGGCAACGGACATCAGACTGCCCTGAACCGCCCGTAAAGCCGAACGCGCACATCATAAACTCATTCCGAGAGTTGACGCTGAACCGCGTAACTCACGCGAGTCGCCGATAGCTGATCCGCCAACGAGATCGGCCATTGGCCGTTCGGCTTGAACGCTTCGGCAAGTGCCTTCAATTCCTCGAGCTGGCCTTTCTCGATCGTCAATCCCTTCCAGCCACCCTTGCCACCGGTCACGGTGAGTTGCTTGTAGTCGTCGAGCACCAGCACCTTGCCGTCGACAAAGATATCGGCGCGCTCTTTCGGAAAACTCTTGGCCCCCATCGACGTATAGGTCAGCGTGCAGACCGAACCATCGGCATAGCGCACCGTCGCGACGAAATTATCATCGCGCCGCCAGTGATCGGACGTCGGGACGATGGTGCAGGCGTGGACATCGACCGGCTGGCTGCCGGTCAACGCATTGAACAGATCGTAGATATGGCAGGCTTCGCCGACGTTGCGGCCGCCACCGTGCGGTCCATGCACCCAGTGATCGGACGGAATATAACCGGCGTTCATCCGGTAATTCACGATCATCGGCGAGGTGCGATCTTTCATCGCCGCTTGCGCCGCAACGGCGGCCGGCGAGAAACGACGGTTGAAGCCCGTCATCAGCATCGGGCCGTTAGGATTGGCCGCATAGAACGCCTCGATGGCGTCGAGCTCTTCCTCGGTCATCGCCAGCGGTTTCTCGACGAAGACGTTCTTGCCGGCTTTCAACGCGGCCAGCGTCATCTCCGCATGCAGATCGTGGCGCGTCGCGATCAGCACCAGGTCGATCTGCGGATCGTCAAGCACGGTCTGGTAGTCGGTCGTCGCAGTGGCCACGCCGAAACGCTCGGCAGCACTTCGCGCAGACAGGCCCGTCCGGCTCACCACTGTACGCAGATCGAACTTGTCCTTGAGCTTCTCGAGGTTGGGCAGATGCATGCCCTGGGCAAATCCGCCTGCGCCCACCAGCGCCAGCTTGATGCGGCCATCGATCTGCGACGGCTGGCCGACCTGCAGCACGCGATCGGCGGCGCCAGCGCGCGGCGGATACTTCAACAGCACCAGCAGCGGCTTTTCGCCCTCGCCGGACAGGCGGCCGTAGGCTTCTTCCGCCTGATCGATCGGAAACGCATCCTGCAGCATGTTGTCGAGGCGGATGCGCCGCGTGGCCAACAGCCGCAAGTATTCCTGCATGTTGCGGTTTTCGGTCCACCGCACGTAGGGCAGCGGATAATCCGCGCCCTCCTCTTCGTAGACCGGATCGTAGCGACCCGGCCCGTAGGAACACGAAATCAGGACGTCGAGTTCCTTGGCGTAAATATCCGAACGCGCCATGTTCAGCCCGACATCGCCAACGATGACGACGCGCGCCTTTTTGCGGCAGGCCTGGAACGACTCGGCGAGAATCTCGCTCGACGCGGACGCGGCGGTGATGATGACCGCATCTGCGCCGACGCCATCGGTGAGCTTGATGACCCGCTCAACCAGATTGCCGTCCTTCGGATTGATGCCGACATCGAGTCCGTTCTCGACAGCGACAGCAATACGGCGCGGATCGACATCGGTGCCGATCACGCGACAGCCATTCGCGCTCAGGAGTTGCGCGGTGATCTGACCCAGAATGCCGAGGCCGACCACAACGACCGTTTCACCCAGCGTCGGCTGCGCGCGGCGCACTCCCTGCATCGCAATGGCGCCGAGCGTCACAGTCGCCGCGAGGTCGAACGACAAATTCTCGGGCACGGGGACGCTCAGATTGACCGGGACGTCGATCATTTCGGCATGGTTGGCGACGCCTGCGCCAGCACAAGCCACACGATCGCCGACCGCAACGCCCTCGACGTCGGCACCGACGGCAACCACCGTCCCAGCCGCCGAATAACCGGTCGGCAATCCGGCATCGAGCTTGCCTTTGACCTGCTTGTAGATGCGCGCGATGCCTTGATCGCGCATCAACTGGACGACGCGCTTGACGTGGTGCGGCTGCTTCAGCGCACGACGATAGAGCGGCAGCCCGGACATCTTGATACCGGCCATTTCGGTGCCGACGCTCACGCAAGAGCGGTCGACTTGCACCAGCAGATTCTTGGGGCCGACGACCGGCGCCGGCACTTCCTTCAGAAAGACCTTACCTGAGCGGACCAGAAGCTGTTTCACGACCAGACCCCTCGCGTATCGACGATTGCCTTGTTATCGAGATCAGCCCGCGGGATCTCCTTATAGATGCGGTGATTGACCAGCATCACCACAACATGCGCGTCACGGACCACGTCCCGCACGTTTTGCATCAGGCGGACATGCTTGTGGCCGGCGAGTGCGCCGGGCAGTTCGCGGGCATGCGGCTCGGACACCAGGACGTCGCAGTTATTCCATGCTGCCACAGCCTCGGCGATGTGGAGCGACGGACTTTCACGAAAGTCGTCTACGTCGGGCTTGAACGCCAATCCCAGCAAAGCGACCTTCGGCGTTGCGCCAGTCGATCGCACGCCCGCAACAGCAGCCTTGATCTTTTCGAGAACGTAGTGGGGCTTGCCGTCGTTCACTTCGCGCGCGGTGCGGATGAGACGAGACTCCTCCGGCGCGGCCTGCACAATGAACCATGGATCCACCGCGATGCAGTGACCGCCAACACCCGGCCCCGGCTGCAGAATATTGACGCGCGGATGATGGTTGGCGAGCCGGATGACCTCCCAGACATTGATACCAAGCTTCTCGCAAATGATCGACAGTTCGTTGGCGAACGCAATGCCGACGTCGCGGAACGAATTCTCGGTCAGCTTGCACATCTCCGCGGTGCGCACGCCGGTCTTGAGCAGGCTGCTGGTGCAGAAAATCTGATAGAGTTCTTCCGCACGCGCCGAACATTCCGGCGTAATGCCGCCGATGACGCGATCGTTCTCGACCAGTTCGACCAGCACGCGACCTGGCAACACCCGCTCCGGACAATAGGCGACATGCACGTCGCAGCCGTCCTCCCCGACCTTGGGAAAGCGCAGGTCCGGCCGCAGCGCCGCAAGCTGCGTCACCATGCTTTCGGTCGTTCCGGGCGGCGATGTCGATTCCAGCACCACCAGATCGCCCTTCTTCAACACCGGCGCGACCGAGGCCGCCGCCGCGTGAACGTAGGTCAGATCGGCCTTGTTCTCGTGAAATGGCGTCGGTACCGCGATAACAAATGCGTCCGCCGCCACGGGGGCCGTAGCCGCACGCAACAATCCGTTCTGCACAACGCGCGCCGTAACTGCATCCAGATCCGGCTCGACGATGTGAATTTCGCCACGATTGATTTTGGCAACGACGTCCTTGTTGACGTCGACACCGATCACCGTCGTTCCCCGGGAAGCCAGCACCACGGCGGTCGGCAGCCCGATATATCCGAGCCCGACGACGCAGATTGTTTTCAGCTTGTTCTCGTTCACGCTTGCTCCTCGATCACTGCGCGAATCCGCTTCGCAGCCTGACCATCTCCATAAGGGTTCATTGCCTGCGCCATCCGCGCATAATGCGTCGGGTCGCGCAGCAACCGGTTGGCCTCATCGACGATACGCTGCTGCGAGGTGCCAACCAGAATGACCGTTCCGGCATCGACCGCTTCCGGGCGTTCGGTGGTGTCGCGCATGACCAGCACAGGTTTGCCGAGAGATGGCGCTTCTTCCTGCACCCCGCCGGAATCGGTGATGATGATATACGAACGCTCCATCAGAAAGACAAACGGCTCGTAGTCCAGCGGATCGATCAGATGGATCCGCGGGTGCGAACCCAGCAAATGTTCGACCGGACCGCGTACATTGGGATTGGGGTGCACCGGATACACCAGTTGCACCTCGTTCTGTGTGACGATGTCCAGCATGGCGCGGCAGATGTTTTCGAATCCCGCCCCAAAGTTCTCGCGCCGATGTCCGGTCACCAGAACGAGCGGTAGATTGCGATCGAGATAACCGAACTGACGTTCGAAGCCGGCACGGATTTCCGGGGCAGCCTTGAGCCGCGCCACCGTTTCGATCAAGGCATCGATGACCGTGTTGCCGGTCAAGTGGATGTGCGCAGCATCCACTCCCTCATCGAGAAGGTTCTGTCGCGAGCGTTCAGTGGGCGCGAAGTGAAACCGTGTCGCCAGCGTTGTCACACGGCGGTTCATCTCCTCGGGCCATGGCGCGAGTAACGACCCCGACCGCAAGCCGGCTTCGACATGGCCAACCGGAAGCTTTCGATAGAACGCGGCGAGCGAACTCGCCAAAGTTGTCGACGTATCGCCATGAACCAGCACGAGATCCGGCTGCTCCTGATCCAGCACCTGCCCGACGCCGGTCAACAGCCGCGCCGTCAGTTGATCGAGCGTCTGATTCGGCAACATCAGATCGAGGTCGTGGTCCGGCGAGATCGCGAACAAGGCAAGCACCTGATCGAGGATGCCGCGGTGCTGCGCGGTGACACATACGCGCAGATTCACAAGGCTGCTCTTTCGCAGTTCGGTGACGACTGGGGCCATCTTGATGGCCTCTGGCCGCGTTCCGAAAATTGCGATGACTTTCTTCATAGAACGCGGGGTCCTCAAAAGGGCGTCACGATCGGTGCGAAGGGATGAATCTGCGCGGAAGGTTTTGCAGCGCGGCGCAGCGTTGTGTACCCACTACGGCTCAGATATTCAATGGAATGCTCGGTCAACCTCGTAATTCAGGAACTGTCCGGAAATCCAGTCCTAGTTGACGCAAATTTGGACCTGATCGTGGAATTTATATCGAACTTTCAGATATTTATAATTGGTTCCATTGGTAACGGGAACGCTCAAACCCATTTTAGGGGCCCGGCGAAGACTGGCTCCGACTCACAAGTCGCTGCAAAGCCTTCAAAACGTCATCAGCGAGCGCCGTGCGGTCAAATCGCTTGGCTCCTCTGACTGCGGCAGCGGACAGTTGCTGACGTCGAACGGGGTCGTGCAGCAGCCTCTCGATTGCCGCCACCAGCGCCGTCAGATCGTCGGGCGGAATGATCTCCGCCGCATCGAGCGGCTCAAGGATGGTCTGCAGTTCACCATGCACGTTGGTGATGATCGGCGTACCGGTCGCCATCGCCTCGAAGACTTTCGAGGGAATCACCGTTCTGAACAGCGGCGTATCTTTCAGAAGCACCAATGTCACGTCGCTCAGGCGCCAATATTCGAGCACCTCGGCATGAGCGACGCGGCCGACAAACGTGACATTGGCAAGACCGCGCCGATCGGCTTGCTCGCGCAACTCCTGCAACTCAGCGCCGGAGCCGACGATGACGAATTGTATCTCGGGGAGCCGCTCACGAACCGCCTCCGCAGCATCCAGGATCAACTGCAAACCGTGCGCCATGCCCACCGTGCCGATGTAGGATACCACCGACTTGCCTTCGAGCCCGAGCTTACGCCGAAGTTCAGCCGGTGCCGGGCCCGGTGTCAGTTGCGCGGTATCGATGCCATTCGTCACGACCGCGATCTTGCGGCCATCGATGCCACGCGCGATCAGGATATCGCGGAATGCCGACGTCACCGTGATGATCAGGTCGGCTTTGCGATACAGATATTGTTCGAGGCGGCGGACCAAGCGGATCGCCAGACCTTCCTTCATCGCACCGACGGCGACAATCGAATCTGGCCACAGATCCCGTATCTCGAACACAAACGGGCGCCGATAGACCCGGCTGACGAACCAGCCGGCGACGGCGGTGAAAAATTGCGGCGACGTGGCGACGACAACGTCGGGCCGCTTGACGAACAGCGATGCAATGCTGCTCGTGACCATGTAGCTGAGAAAGTCCGCAATCCGCAGCAGCGTGCCACTGTTGGCAAAGATCAGCGTCGGCACCCGCAGCACATCGACTGTATCCAGCGTCTCGCGTTTGAACAAGGACTGCCGATATCCCCCGAACACCTTGCCTTCGGGGAAGTTCGGAAAGCTGGTAACGATATTGACGTGACAGCCACGCTCCACCCACCGCTTCGCATGCATGCTACAGCGCAGGGCTGGCGGGCTGGACTCGGGTGGATAGTTATCCGTGAGGAGCAGGATGCGCACGTCAGAGCTCAAATCGCATTTCAACGTTCAACGGTAAAGGCCCATCGCATCGCCATTGCAAGACGGGTCTTGCCAGTCGCTGACCAAACGCCGGCGCGTAGTATCCATCGGCGAGAAAATGCTGCTGCGCTCCAGTGACGCGGACCCGTACAACGCGCCCCTTTGCCAACTCAAGACGCCATCCGTCCGGCTCCGGCGATACCGATGACACCGTCGGATGCAATGGAAATCTGCCAACCACGGCGTGCGCGCCCTCGCCGGTGATACGGTCGGTTATGCTCACGGTCGACGGTGATAATTTTACGCGACGTTGATGAACCGGCTTGCCAGGCAACCAACGATAACCGTCATGACTGGCCTCGGCCCACACGTTGTCGTCTGCCGCGCCACAGGCGACCCCAAATGGATGCGCCCGACGCCCGACGCGAAAACTTGCCCAAACCTCTGAAGAACTGTGTCCATCGATTTCAACTGTGGCATGAGACGCTGTCGCGCGTTCCTGATCGCGCAATTGCCCCGGCTCATATGTCGACGTGCCGCCATTCGTTATCAACCGGCGCCCATCGAGCGACACTTCCACAGCCAGCGCATCCGCATGTCCATGGCCCGGCAGGTAGGATGGTCCAATCTCGGCCGCATCGAAGATTGCGCAGAATGGTCCCGCTTGCAGTCTCGTGTAGCCGCTGGCGGCAAGCTGCCGTAGTGGCCCTTCTTTGTGCTCCGAAGATATCCCGAAGCGCGCCGCATAGGTCGAAAGATCAGCGTGGGCGCGGGCAATTCCGGCCGCAGCGTCGTTGAAGAATGCCACCTCGCCATCCGTATGCGTCATCGCCGCCAGCCATCCGAGCATACGTGCCGCCAGAACCTGCCAGGCCTGTCGTTTCGCGGCCAATGCGGCCGGAAAGATCTGACTGAGCTGGATCAGGTCGAGAACATCTTCAAGGATGATGGCATGATACATCGGACTCAGTTCGAAATGCGCACCATCGGCAAGGATTTGCTCGCGCAGTTCGGCATCGAGCAAAGCGAGCCCCATTTGCAGCCAGTCATCGGCTTCGGAGCCCGAGAAAAAACATCCCGCAAAGACAAGCGCCTTGGCGTTGGCCAACAGATGATTGCCGAGCAGATGGTATTCCAGTCGGGTGCGCAGGACTCGCGTTTGCACGGCCAGACTTTGCAGCATGCTGTCCGTAGGCGTGTTGCCGCCCAGCACCCACGCGATCCAGTTCACGATCCGCAGCGAAAGCGGATACGGCTCCCATCCATTACCCGACGCCGGTGGATTATCGGCACGCCAGCGTTCGATCAACTCGCGATGCCACGGCGCCCGCTCTGCCGCACCGTCCGCGCGCAGATCGTCAAAGTAGTGCAGGTTGTAAAGCCAGAGCTTCGCGCGGCCCGTTCGATTCCAGTCCGCCCCGGTGAGGAGTTCCGCATCGAGCCCGACAAAGCGGAATAGCTTCGGCGCCAGCATGCTGACCGGCCGCCCGACGCAATTGTGCCAAGTCCCCTCTGCCTGGCGCAGCTTTGGAGGCAGCCCATCCAGCGCGGGTAGTCGGGTGAACCGGCGAGTCACACGATTGACAACCTGGCCCGCGCGCAGATGCCTGACCGTTCGCAGAAATCGGCCGACGTGCCCTAAGCCTAAGCTATCCTGCAAGGTCAGCACGTCGTCCCACTTCCGATGAAGGTTCCAAGACTCACGATCGCGCCAAGCGCGAGACATGCCGTATCGAAACATACTTGGAACAGCTGATTAGACACGAGTCGAGCGGAGCCAGACTAGCCTCGTAACGCAGGCCTCACAGCTAAGCAAGTTCCGGCGGCTGGCCTACTTCGCCCTCTTTGAGGGAGCCGAGGCAACCGTGATTGCCCTGCCCACCGAACCCTTGTTCCGACATAGCTTGTTGGATAGTTTGCCCACCCCTGTATAGAAGAGTCTACAATGAACGGCAAACTGGAAGCCCAAAAGACTTGGGGCGCCTCTCCGACCGGGTCAACCTCAGCGAAGGGGGAGATTCCCGGAACAATCAATTTCTTCGAAAAAGCGCGATCGTTCCGAGATACGGTTGAGCAGCCTTGGCTGCCTGACGTTGTTCCCTTCAGTGAATCTCGCGGCAAGCGCGTGCTTGAGATCGGCTTCGGCCCTGGTTACGACACGCTCAAGTTCATGCAAGCTGGCGCGGTTTATTCTGGAATCGACATCACCTCCGAGAACGTCGCCAGAACGAAGCAGCATCTTGGATTTTTCGGTTACGCGCCTGATGTCCAGCAGGGCGACGCCGAAAACCTCCCATTTGAAGACAATACATTCGATATTGTTTACTCGAACGGCGTCTTGCATCACGTACCTGATATTCAAAAGGCATTTAAGGAAGTTCACCGCGTATTGCGGCCCGGCGGAGAATTCGTCGTTCTCCTCTACAACAAGCGCTCGGTATTTTACGCCGGAGTTACGCTTATTCACTTATTAACTGGAGCATTCTTGAAACAGACCATGGCGGAGCGACGGTCCAAAATCGAGACGACCGAGGCCAATGCGGCGCCGATTGTGAATGTCTATTCAAGCAAAGAGGTCGCCGCCATTCTCGCCTCGGAGCAATTTGCTATCAAATCGATCGTTTGCCGCAAGTGTACGCCTGAAGACCTCCCCGCGAGTTCAAAGTTTGGGGCAATCTACAAAATTGTCCCGCGATTCATTTACGACACAATTGGACGATACGCAGGTTGGTATCTGATCGCACGAGCCATTCGACCATAGGCTCCCTAACCAGGCACGCTGCATGATCGCGACTCGTCTTCGGGATTCTGTTCGCGAAAACATGGCGCTCATTGTCTTCCTGAGCGCATACTTCTGTCTGACAGTGCTTGGCAACCTGATCTATATGATCCCAGGGGGCGAAGTCATCGGCCAGATCGCGATCGACGACTTCGCGCTTTCGGATTTCCAAACCGCAGGCAGCTTCGGCTACCTCTCGCTGCTCGTACTGCCATTCATAATCGCCCCAGTGGTTGCATTGCTGACGCGGCGCTTTGCGGGCACATCCGTCAGGCATGTCGCGGCTGTATTCAAGGATTTCACCCGGCTCGACTATATCGCGATTACGACAGCACTATACGGCTACGTCATTTTTTCGTTTTGGCGTGTAGATGCCGTCGGGCTGATAGAGCACGGATCCGACGTTTATGAAGCCGTGAGATCACGTTTCGAGCTTCTCGAACGGCTCGGATACTGGCCGCAAATGGCCCTCAAGTCGCTACTGATCTTTCTTGCGTGTTACGCTTTTGTCCGGGCCATTCGTGGGCGTGAACGATTTTGGATTGCAGCATCAGTTATCAATTTCCTGCTGATGACATGCCTGCTCGTCCTGTTGAACATGAAGTGGCCATTGCTGATCTACTATGTTGCACTGGCCCTTGCGACCTTCTCTTTTGCGCCAAGACGGCCCTATATCGGAACGATCCTCGTATCGGTCGCTACATTCGTGACTTACGCGCTCATTACAGCTGCGCTTCTTAGGATCATTCCAACGCCTCCGCCAGATTTCACTCCTACGCGGGGCGGAAAACGAATCGAACTGCCCTTCAAGTTCCTTGGAGCAGCAGCGTCGGCTGCCCTCGCAAACTCGACACTGCTCGGGTTCACCTTGTTGAACCGCATGGCTCAGCCCTACCCTTTCTATTTCGAAATATTCACCAGGGAGGGACAAAAATGCGGAACGATTGTCGACCGCATCGAGAGAAAAACCAATCCCTGCCAACCTTCGAGCCTGATCTATAACAAGATGTTCGGAGACGACATCCGATTTGGCGAGGATGTCGCGAGCAGAGGCACGACGCCGCAACCCGTTCACATCTATGGATATGCCCTGGGCGGCTGGAGCGGCGCGTTGATCGAACTGATACTCACGTCGATTGTGCTGGGATTGTTCATCTCAATTCCTGCTCTGGCCAACAATATTGCAGCGACAGTTACAATCATGGGAGGACTAACAGGCTACTTCTTCTCGCAGCTCCCGTTTGAGGGACCCATCATTTACGATCACGGCATCCTGTGGTGGGGGCTTTTGATTGTGGCTTATGCAGCCATCCGAATTCTGTTCGCCAGATCGCGCACAGCAACCCAGTCAGTGAGGGAAACCTACCCTTAGGTCGGCAACTGACCGCGCATATGCGAGCGTTCACAAGCGCGGCAAAAACGCTCGCGGTGTAAAACCAAAATCAGCGACGGCTTCCTCGATCGAGAAGATCATATCCTGGTTCATTCGCGTTGCCATTGACGACGTCAAATGGCGATAGCGGGGATGTAAGTTTGCCAAGCGAACGGCAAGCTCGAAAGCCGTCAAGGGCACCGGGAGAAACCGAGGCGTCTTATCCATTGCCTTGAAAATTCGTTCCACCATGTGGCGATAAGACAAACGTTCTGCGCCAGCGAGATTATAGGTCCGATTGAAGGCGGCAGTGCAATCGACCGTTTGCATGCAGGCATTGGCCAGGTCGGCAGCGTGCACCGGCTGTCGTAACCCTTTTGCTTGACCGAGCAGTGGGAAGAAACCGAGCTTTCGGATCACGCGCGCGATGTCCATCACGGTACGATCCCCAAACTTGCCACCATAGATCATGGTTGGCCGCAGAATGGTCCAGTTCAATCCGAGCCTTTCCGACGTCGCGATAAAGGTTTGCTCGTACCCGGCAAGCCGCGCGATCATTTCCCGGTCATATGCGCTGTCGGAATTCGCCTTGGTGAGGAGGCTCGTCGAACTAAAAGCGATAACCCGAGAGACACCTGCCGAGCGAATCCGTTCCAGCCAAGGCAAAATGGCGCCGATACCGGCCGTATGAAACAAGACGTCTGCGGTTACACTTGGAAACGGCCGATCCAGTCTGGCCAGATCGAATTCGTGCCAGATAGCCCGGGGTCCGTCATCAGCGCGGCGCGCTATGCCGCGCGATATCAGATGGGCGGTCCAACCGTACGCCACGAGATCCGGCACCAGCCAAGTTCCGATCTGGCTTGAACTGCCGACGACAAGGCAAGATCGTTCCACCGTCTCTCCAACTTAAAAACTGACACTGTCGCTTTCCGGCTGGAAGCGAGTTCAGGCTAACGACGCGCCTCGATGAGAAGATATAAACCCAACGATGGGGTCAAGACTTGCAGCAGTCGCCGCGGCCACAGCGCCTCCGGGACGGAGAACACGTGCGGCCTCGGCAAATGCCTTTTGAGTATCTGGCGTGTGATGCAACACGCCCCAGCTGTACACGATATCGAAGCTCGCATCAGGAAATGGCAGATTCTCGGCGTCGGCCCTCCGCAACTCCGACTTGAGCCCGCTGAAAAGCGCCAATCGGTCGGATGTAAACGCGATGGCACGCTCGGTAAGATCGACTCCGCACAGCCGGAGAGGCTGTTGCTCCGCCCATAGCTGATGATCGCTGCCCATGCCGACGCCGATTTCAAGGACGCTCTTGCCGCGACCGTCGGAGAAACGGGCGAAATCATAGATGTACGGCTCCAACTGATACCGCGCGTCGGCCTGCGATTTCATCTGCGCCTGGAAGTCAGCGCCCCGAGCATAAGCCACCTCGCCGCACGATGCAGCATTCCAGAAATTTTCGACCTCGGACTTTGACGCAGTGGCCAATTCAGTCATATCGGAACTCGCATCGTCGCAAGCGGCGTTGGCAACCAAATTTCAGAGACAGTTTGCAGCTACGGCAATCCAACACTCTGCTGGATATCCGCGGCGAGATGCAATTCTCACCGGGAAAGTCGGTCGGCACATTACCATCATGCTTCAGCCATGAGCAACCGCGGAACGCAGGTAACAAGGTTACGGGTCGATCGTTGGAGCGATCGGATCGGCCAGTCTCGATGGCTTCTGTCGAACATAAGTCAAACAATTCAACAGCAGCCAGATGCAGACAAATGTTGCACATCCGGATTGAACCCAGGCCAGTCCCACGACTCCAATTCGCTCGAACAACACGATGGACAAGGCCGCCTGCAAGGCGGCTCCGCAAATCCAGGCCAATACCTGGGACCAGGGATACCCCTGCGCGGACAGGAACTGCGACGCAACAGATGCAACCGCCAGAAAGAAGACACCCGGCAGTAACGCATGAAAGATCGCAACCGCAGGCGCATACACCGCACCAAAGAAGAAGAGTAACACAGGCTGAACCAGCACCGTCGCAGCAAGGCAGATGGCGGCCATGATGCCGCTCAACTGAACCAGCGTACTCTTGAATTCCCGGTTGCGATTTGCCTCATCGGCCCGGACGAGCGACGGAAACAGCAGCAAACTGATTGTTGCCGGAAGAATCATGATCGCGTCGGAAATCTGGACGGCAATCGACCATTGGCCGACATCGCCAAAATTTCCGAACTGGCGAATGATGAGAATGCCGAGCCGCGACATCAGGAATCCGAGCAAGGTCGCGATGTGCGCTTTCAACGCAAAAGTGATCCCGCTCAAAAAAAGCTCGGAATCGAACAGCCGCGGCACCTGAATGCCTTTTGCCAAGACCATCCACGCCACAATGGAAGCTGCAACCGAACCGGCAACCGCAGCCCAGAGGAATGTCGCCAGTGTGGGCGACAAAAGCGCGGCTGCGAGGGCCAGAACAATCGACGCCAGGCTGCCGAATATGATCAGGGCGTTATATGCGGATGGGCGATTGAGCGCGACGACCAGATTGGTCAGATACATGAATAACAATGTCGATGGTGTCAGCACCATCAACGTCAAAACGACCGTCAAATCGTGCGAAGAGGTTCCGGTCGCCAGATCGAAAATGAGAGCACCTGACGCAGCAAGGGCACCGCCGAGGAGCGCGATCCAGACTGTATTGGCCATGATCTGCGGCAGCAGGCTTGGTGTCCGCGCCACGAGATAGGTATTGCTGACGTGAATTCCGAGCGAGGCGAACTGCATGCCCACGGCTGCGAGCGTAATGATGTAGTAGTAGCGCCCGCGATCGACCGGGCCCAGCATTCGCGCCGTCAAAATGGCAACGCCGAACGAACCGCCAATCGCGAGAATCCGCGCCGCGATCATCTCCGCATAAGTATATTTCAGCGATCGCATGATCGTTGCGCCTTAGTGGCCGGTACGATGGTCACCTTGAGATCCGCAGGCAACGAACCAATGCGGCGCCACGCCAGGCGATGCGTCGGCAATCTCACGCCATAGCTTGGCGAAACCGTGCTCGGTTCGGCGGCAAGTTGCCAGTTCGCACCCTCCCAACTGACATCGAAGCTTTGTCCCATCGAATGGAGACAAACGCTCGCCTCTTGCAGCCTATATTCGACGCCGGGTGCCAGATGAATCGGGATCACGACATCATGGTCGCCTTCACCGCTGAGGCGATCAACAATTTCCAGAGTACCGGACAATTTCCGGAGCGTGATCTGGCGCTCGACCTTCACACCTATTCGCTCATAACCATGGTGGATGCCGATCAAAACATCCTGACTGTCATCGCTAAGCCACGTCTTGCATTCTGCCCGCGCATCATTCTGCATCGACCACAGATTTTGCGGATCGAAGCGATTTATTTCCTCGCCATCGACGCAAGGCGTGTTGTGCGAAGCGGTGGCACGGAATGCATTGCGGTCGTCGAATGACGCCGTGTAAACGTAGGAACCACGGTCAACGATCAGCGGCGCACCGTTGAGCCAGGCCTCGAATGACAGCGCGTCATTGTGGCCGTGCCCGCCGCGTCCAGCCAGCCCGAGCGGCCCGCAATCGATGAAAACATGGCTATCGCGGTAACGCATGATGTAGACGCCGCCCTGAGGAAATGCCGCTGACGGAACCACCGCGCCCGGCGCGATGGGCAGCGAAGCTGCGCTCTCCGGCCCGAGCACCCATATCAACTCGGAACGCGAACCGCTGAAAGATGCAGCCAGCGCCGGGTCCTTGAACGCAACGGCCGTCAGACCGATGAGATATCGATGATCGCCGAGCTTCTGTCCGCCGAATGGCAGCGCGCGCGCATCGTCCGCGTCACCCCATAAAGGGCTGCTGCCATCCTCGCGTGCGTATGCCGCAACGAAACGCGTCATCGCGAGGAGACGCTCCGCATATGGCGCCGGCACCGCTTCACCACATGCCTGCCGATACAGGGCTGGCCAGAGAAACAACTCAAGAACCAGCCGATGGTAAGGACAAGAGGCTTCGAAATCGACGCCATCGGCGAAGACTTGCCGGTCGATTTCCTCCTGCAGGCCATTCCAGCCGATCTCGCGCCAGCGCGGCGCATCGCCCATGTCGCCGAAGAAAAGGCATGCAATGACCAAGCCGGCGAGGTCGGCCGTATAGTGATTGCCGTTGATGTCGGCCTTCTCGATATGCCGCCGGGTGAAGTCGCCATGCAGATAAAGCGACGCCAGGAAATCGCTACGGAACTTCTCGTCGCGCCAGGACGTACTTCCGGCAAAGACATGAAACAGCCAGCTCCACGTAAAGATCCGGAGCGCCGCCTCCATCGTGCAGGACCAATTGACGGTGTATGCTAAAGGGTTCTTGGCTATCCAGTCCTGCAGGATCCTACGCGCCGACAACGCATAACGATCGTCGCCGGTGAGCAGGTAAGCCTGGCCAGCGGGAATGAGCCACTGCAAGCGCGAAATTTCCCAGGGCACTTTGACATCGCTGGGGCGATCGCGATTGACATAGTCGATCGAGCGCGCAAACCCGGACGGCCAGCCCTGCCCAACGCGATGATCGTGCGACCAATCGATCTCGTCTCCCAGAGAGACAGGTCCAGTCCCAAGCAGGTCGACGGTATGTTCGCAAGCCCGTTGCGCAGCCGCCAGAATGCGTTCGCGCTCGCCCGGCTCCAGCTTTTCAAGCAAGGCCGCGTCGATTGGTGTCGTTACGGCAGGGTAAGGTCTGCTGCGAAGCTTCTGCCACAACGCGTCGATGGACTCTGCACCGCTTATCGCGAGCAGCCGCGCTGACGTCATGCGCCGCTCGCGGATCGGGGCCAACCAGCGATCCAGCTCGCAATCGGCTTCCCGTATCAGCCGCTGCGCGACATAGCTCGGCGGCTTGCGAAAGATTCGGTGCGCGCGAAGCGCCGCATCAAGCAGCCGCATCGGACAACTGCGAGGTATCGACCTCTTTGCGGTCGACCCAAAGATCGTACCAAGCGGTCAGATTGTAGATCGTCCACAGATACAGGCTGGTATCCATCCGCCCCTTGAAGTGCCAATCGAACAGCTTCTCGATATAGCCGACGTTCAGCAGACCGCGCCGCATCAAGCCGGAGCTGAGCACCGAGGTCCGGATCGCCCGTCCAAAGTCACTCCGCATCCAGTCGCTCATCGGCGCACCAAACCCCATTTTCTTGCGATAGATGATGTCGTCGGGGATCAGGCCTTCGACCGCCTTCTTCAGCAGATACTTGGGTTCTCCGCCCTTGGTCTTCCATTGCTCTGGGATGTCCATCGAAAACTCGACCAGCTTGTGGTCGAGAAACGGCACCCTCGCCTCGAGCGATTCCGACATGCCAATCTTGTCGACGCGCATCAGCAACAATTCCGGAAGCCGCAGCCTGAACTCGCTGTGGATCATTCGCGTCAGGGCATCCGAACCCGGAAATTGGCTATCGAGCGGCCCGAGGAAACTATGCACGACGTTGTAACTATCGAGCTCGAGATAGTCGGGATCGAGCAAGCCGGCCACGCCGGCATCGCGATCCGCACGCATGGCCGCGATACCTGCAGGATTCACCAACTGGCTCTTCATCAGGTCGGGAAACACCATCGCGCCCGACCAGAAGTGTTCGCGGCTGCGCGCAGCCCGGTCGATGATATCGGCATAGATCGGCAGCCGCGGATGCATGCCCGATAGCAGCTTTGCAGTGCCGGCAGCCAGATGCTGCGCCGGCTGCGGCAGATACTTCCGGAATGGCGACCAATATTTGTGATAAAGATTCAGATAGGCCATGTAGCCGGAATAGCCGCAGAACTGCTCGTCGGAGCCCTCGCCGACCTGCACGACCTTCATGCCAGCGTCGTGCGCAAGCTTGGAAACAAAATAGAGCGGAATACAGACCCAGTCGGCGATCGGTTCATCCTGCGAATGAATCATCTTCGGCAGGTAGTCGATCATGTCCTTCTTCTGAATCGATATTTCGTGATGATTGGTATTGAACTTCTTTGCGATCGCATGCGCCGAGTCGAACTCGTTCAAATGTTGATAGTCGCTGAATCCAATCGTGAAGGTTTCCACCGGACGGCTGGAAAACTCGCTCATCAATGCGACATTGGTGGATGAATCGACGCCACCAGAGAGAAACACCCCCATCGGCACGTCGGACATCATTCGCTTGTCGACACTATCGCGCAGACGATCCTGAATGCCCTTGATGTAGAAATCTTCGAGCGCGCGCTCTGACAGCCCCTTGGTCTCGCGCGGGTCGATGCCGCGTCCCGGCGTCGCGTCCCAGTAGCGCGACATCTTCGCTTCGCCAGACCGGCTCACGGTGAGGCTGCAACCGGCGGGCAGCTTGTAGATGCCCCGCATCATCGTCAGGGGTGCCGGCGTCGTCAGATACGACAGGTAATGGTACATCGCGTAAGGTTCGATCTCCGGCGAGAAATCCGGATGCTGAACCAGCGCCTTCATCTCCGAGGCGAATGCGAACCGGCCGTTGATGTAGGCAAAATACAACGGCTTGACGCCGATCCGGTCGCGAGCGAGCGACAGCACACCCTTCGTCTCATCCCAGATACCGAACGCATAGTCGCCTTCGATGCGCTCCAGCAGTCCGTCGAGACCCCACTCCTCGTATCCGTGAACCAGCACCTCGGTATCGCTATGATCGGTGCGGAATTGATGGCCGCGGGCGACGAGCTCCGGCCGCAACCGCGCATGATTGTAGATCTCACCATTGAATGTGATGACGACGCTGCCATCCTCATTACGCATCGGCTGGGTAGCGGCAACATTCAAATCGACGATCGAGAGACGGCGATGGCCGAAGCCGATCTTGCGGTCCTGAGAAATCCACAGGTCGCCACCATCCGGCCCGCGATGGACCATGACGTCGCGCATCCGTTCGAGTGTCGGCCGCTCGACCGTCCCCCTCCCGCTATAAGTCAATATCCCGACGATTCCACACATCTCGAAGGAAATCCTGTTCCGGCTACGAAATCCGCCTCACGTATCCGAGCCTTTCGGCCGGCGCGTAAGCAAACCGTTTGCCATCATTCGGTCCGTGATCGCGTCGACATGACGCCTCCACGTGTAACGGTTCATGGTCTCAATTCTCGCGGCATGCGCCGTTCTGGCGGCAGCCGGCAAATCATCTACCACTTGATGTAGCATTTTTTTGAACTCCGGCGCATTCCCAGGCTCGAAAAGAAAGCCGCACATGTCCCCTGCACCCGGCGGCATGGTGCCGAGGCGCGTGGCTCCCTTCCCGGATACGACGTCGGCAATCTGCCCCAGCGCCGAGGCAATAATCGGCTTCCCCATGGCCATGTATTCGAACAATTTTGTCGGGGAACCGAAGAATTCGGAACCGTCCGCATTGGGGACGTGGGGAGAGATCAACAGGTCCGAGCAGGCCAGGTATTTCGCCGCTTCCGACTGGGCCACCAGACCGGTCAAGGTGACGTATCTCGCCACGGCCGGTCCGAGCAGCTGTCGCACCAGCGGCATCTTGAGACCATCGCCGACCAGAAGAAAATGCAGCTTGTTTCGTTCGATCCACTCCGGCTCGTCACGAACCAGATCGCGAATGCATTCCGCGAGAAACTCGACCCCGTGCCATTGACCGAACGTACCAATAAATCCGGCCACCAACGCATCGCGCGCGATCCCGTGACGGCTGCGCAGCGCGACCAGTTCATCCAGTGAGAACCTAGCGCTATCAAAGACATCAGGATCGACACAATTGGGATAAACGACAATGCGGCTATCCGGAATTCCACGACGTTGCAGCTCGTACCCAAGCTGATCCGATACCGTCACGATCAAATCTGCGCTTGCCAAGGCGACGTCCTCAGCGGCGACCGCAGCATCGTGAAGCGCAAGTTTGGTCCCCCAATTCTTGGCGGCCCACGCTTCCGACCCGTTGTACTCGACGACAACCGGAATGTTGAATTTGCGGCCGAGATGAGGACCGACGAAGTTGTGCAGCGAGAAGCGCTGATAGATGAACGACCACGGCTTGGCGCCATGCAGCGGCGTGAGCTTTGCCTCGATCGTTTCTGCATAGCTGTAGAAATTCAACTCGGGTGGGATTGCTAGCAGCGTCTCCGGCCGAAGCTGCAGCCAGCATGCGCCTTGCTTCTGAGTCGGAATCGGCTTCAGGCTGGCGTAGTCCACCTCGAAACCATGCTGCAGAAATCCGTCGATAACGCCCGCCGAATGTCCGATCGAGCCACCGACCGGAGCGCCGAGGGAAATATTCGTATCGAGATAAAGAATGCGATTCCCAGTCGCCGCCGGAACTGGCCGCGGCATCTCGGCTTTCTTCATCTCGACGCCTGCCCGCTTCGAACGCGCAAGCGCTCGCCGCGACTGCATGGTGTCGGACATGAGTTGCCAGACATTCTTCAGGGCCGCGAAACGCGTAACGGTTTCGACCCGCAAATCAGGCCAGAACACCATAAGCGACTCGGCCCGCGCAAACGCGCCGGCAATCGATAACGGCGCCACGAGCGCACGCGCAGAATCGCCCTCGAGCGCAATGACCAGGCGATCGCATCTGATCTTGCGAAGCTCTCTCACGCTCGCAGCGATCGAGAGTTTGCGCAGGGTCGCGGCATCGAAATAGACATCGACCGGCCCGCACCTCTTCTCGATCTGCTGGAAAAACTCTCTGGTGACAGGATGAAAACTCATCACCACAAGCGAGTTCGATGGGGACGCGGGCATCACTCTCTCAAACGAAATGACGTTTCTGCAAGACAGACAGAATTCGGACCATTGGCCTCGGAGCTGCCAAACGTGACTTTGGCAACCTCGCGACGAGACCAATAGGGGCGATTTTCGACAAGATTATGCCTTGTCACGCGTTTGCGAAACACCAGACCGCACTAGCAGATTTCATGGCGAGCGGCCAGAGTCTTTGGGAAGCTCGCCGCGCCGCATTAGTAGCAGAGGCCAAGCCACTTGCTTTAGTTGAGCAACTTAGGGCAGTCAGTCCCAACGGAGGCGAGCACCCTACGAAATTTCCTCAGTCTCGCGTGTGAACACGGCCAACCCGGTCGGATGGCTTATCCTGCCGATAGACGAAAGAGGTAACACCTCCAACTTTGCCAGAGCCGATATACGAGTTCGAAGCGGAAACCTCCGAAGGTGATTTGGTAGAAATCCGCAGGTGAGGATCATCCCGGAATTTGTATAGAGACAGATATGAGCGATACCTTTCGATAAGAGGACTTACGCTACGCTCAAGCTCCAAAGATCGAACAGCCCGATTATCGCTGGCTGGATACCATGAATCGCGAAAACTAAACAGAAAACTAAGATAGGTCCCGGCACGTTGGCGGAGTTCGGTTCGCAATATCTTTTCGGCATGCGCCGGATCGATACCAACACGCATCCAATGATCGAAAACATTTGGTTCAAGTGCGCTGGGCGGAGCAATCTCGTCCGCAGCAGCCATATTGGGTATTAGATCAATTCCAGCTCGATAAAAGCTCAATGGTATGTTCAGGTTCATGCCAGCGCGCAATTGGAGGAGCGGCGCCAAACCCACGTCATCTAGTACCAGCTTTGATGCGGCCAATTCCTTCCGATCAACGACACCTAGTGCCTTGACCATTGCGATGGATGTTTCATTGTGCGTCAACCACATCCTGTATGTCAGCAACTGGCCACGCCCAGCAACGTACAGAATGAATATTGCAAATACGACCGTCGCCTTTGGCCATTCTGAAGATAGACGCCAATTATTTGAACGCCCAACGATAGATGCTGCGAGAGCAGATCCAAATAGCAAAATCTGGTAGCTTGAGTTTCGCTCCCAATCGCGAGCACTTATCATGATATTGGTCACAATCTGCTGATTGCTCAAAACCAACGGTAGCGCAAGCGCTCCGAGCGCAAGCAGCGTGGTGGGTGTCCAAAGCTTCTCGGCAACCAACCACGCAGCGAATGTCACACTCAGTATCCCACTCGCCAGGACAGCAGGGGTCACGATTGGCAATCGCGTATGATAGCTCAGCACCGCAGCAACAACCGCAGTTGATTGAGAGCCATTGTGCTCCCAATAGGAGGCCAAGGCGTAAACGACCATTGCGGAAGAAAAACCAATAGCCAAAGCCGCCGCAGATCTCTTTGCCCCAAATATCAAAAGTACGACAAAAAAACCGCCAGAAAGAAGAGCCACAGGAAACGTGACGAAAGTATACCCCATCGGAAGCAGTGCGATCGTCAATACTAGCAAGGCTAGTGCGCCGTTTGAATGCTCTCCTTTTGCTATTTTTGCCAGAAGTCCAAGCAGTACAAACATCAAAGTCATACTAACCTGCGGCTCAGGTGTGCGGTAGATTGAAAGAAAACTGGTCTCGTATGGTGGAACAAGATTTGGACCGATCAGTCCTATGATCTGCGAGAACCGAAAGAGATTAAGCGCTGAAGAGTTCCAGACAGCTAAGCTACCGAGGGAGAAAAGGTCGCCGGCGAAAACGAGAGCGAGGGCTATAAGAACTCGAGTAGATTTGCTGCCCGCGACTTGGCTCGCGGCAAAATAGGCTGCGAGCACCGCCATTGCCGGAAAGATGAAGTCCGACGAAATCATGACCGCGTTAAGCGAGCCAGCAGCAATCAGATTTACGGCCGACAGCGCCATACCCGAAAGCAGCCGCGTAGATCTCAGTGAACCATTTAGCCAGCCGAGAGTATAAGTGTCTTCGTCATATGCGTAATGAAGATAACGAAACTCCCCAACGTCATTAATGAATGCGATATGCGGAAATAGGCCAAGCAACCCAACGAGCGTCGCAAGTCCCGCGGCGACGTAAATGTCGTAATTGACATTAGATTTCATGCTTTCCTCAGCACTGCAGATAATACAGCAATCTTAGAAGTTGGCGCCTTCCGATCAGAACTTGACTCGTTAGAATGGCAAGCAACAAGGGGCAAGTTAGTCGTCTTTAGGCTTTATCGATGCGCCGATCATGTTGGAGATGTACGCAGCACCCGATGTCGTGAGATGCCCCCGTATCCCAAGAGATAAGGGCACCGGGATCGCTGGGAACGTGTACGAGGCACCCCCGTTCATTGCAAAGATGGTCATTCACGGAAATAAACCGCGCACCGCGGATCTCAGCTATTTCCCTTATTTGCAGATCAATAGAGTGAATTACAGTTTCTACGTCTCTGGCGCGCGAGGGTACTTTGCCGGTCTTTCCCCATGCTTTGAAGGCTAAGAGAGGCAATGGCTTTTCCCATTTTGGCGCGGGGCCAAGAACTATCACTTGGCTGCCAGCCTTAGAGAATTTATCAATAACGAGGCCGAGCGAGTTACCAAGTTTGCTGTTCTTGTCCCAATTTGACGAATAGTTCGACCAAGCAGCATACAGAATCACGTATTTCGGCTTTTGTTCAGACGCTATCTTAAGTGCATAATCGCGTGTCTGATCACAAAGCGGTCTACCGCCCATAGGCAAACAGCTCGACCGGGTAATTTGCCAGACCGGTGCATCTTTCAAAATCCTAGCTATTCCCGGATAGATCCGAGCAGCGTGCGAATCCCCTACGATCAGAATTCCACCGGATCGATTAGGGCTTGTGCACTCGGGAGGGAAATCTTGACGCGCACGCTCGTCGACCAACCAGCACTCATACAAGCGGCCATCTGGTCCGTAGTCATAGTGCATCGTTTTCAAGATCGATACCACGTCGGCGGGATATCGATTATAGAAACCGCCGTTAATAATGACGGGCAACGATATCGCCGCGGCAGTGATCATGCCCGGAACAAGAACGCGCGAAATTCGTCTGGGATCGATACGGTGCGCGGTCTTTTCGATCAGTTCGTATGTGAGCACTGCGAGAACAAGGCTGACCGCGAAGATCGTTCTAATTCTCAACTGCCAATCCAACAGATGCGAAAACGAAATAATCGGCCAATGCCAGAGATAGAGCGGATAGCTAACTAGCCCTATGTAAGACACGGGTTTGGCAGCGAGTAGATTTCTTGATACTTTATTGTCCTCCCCAGCCCAGATGACCGCGGCAGCGCCAAGCGTCGGAATTGCGGCAAGTGCGCCCGGGAACTGCGCCTTCTGACTGAAGGTCAAGACGGCCACACCAATAACAGTCAGGCCACCGGCCGATAGCAAGGAGCGCATTCGCTCAGAAGAAGGAGTCCGATTTGCAACTGCAACCAGGGCTCCGAGCGATAGTTCCCATATTCGTGTGAGGGGAATATAGAATGCAAAAACAGGATCGTAGATGGTCTTAAAAACACAATATGCGAACGAACCGATCGTGATTGCCAGGAGAAATGAGATCAAAGATCTCTGGTTTCGGACGACGAGATAAATAGCTGCAGGCCATATAAAATAGAACTGCTCCTCAATACCGAGCGACCAGAGGTGCAGCAGCGGCTTAAGTTCTGCGGCTTTGTCAAAGTATCCTGCCTCATTCCAGAAGAGGAAATTCGGAACAAAGAATGACCCGGCTAGAGCTTGCTTTGCGACTGCAGCAAAATCGGATGGTAGTAGAAAAAACCACCCAGCCACAAGAGTCGCGATCAGAACAAGAATGAGCGCAGGAAATATACGCCTGATGCGTTTGGTATAAAAAGTTACGAATGAAAAGCGTGACTTTCGGCAGTCCTCAACGATTATCCCCGTGATCAGATATCCGCTGATCACAAAGAAAACATCGACTCCAACGAAACCGCCAGAGAAAGTACTTAAACCCGCGTGAAACAGAAGGACACTCAGAACCGCAATAGCGCGAAGTCCGTCAATGTCAGGTCGCCGGCCAATCAATTTCCAATCCTCAAGTCACACTAGCTAACGCATACTTATAAGGATTAGATCTTTTTATCCTCGACCGCTGAGGACAACCTCCGCGCTCGATTACAAGGATCGGAGCACTTGAAGTAAGGAGCCTAAAACGCTTGCAGCGTTCAAATGGTACTGGCAAGAACGTGGTGTTCTAACCGACCACCTGTAGCAGGATATAGAACTGTCATTTTCAGGGTAAATTAGCATCCTCAGATAAACAAGTAGAGCTTCTTTGTGTTGAAAATACCCATTTGCTCAACGTTACGAAGCTTGCAATACCAGCTAAGAACATCAAAAACCCCTGAACTCTACCATAGCTCACGCCCAGGAATTCGGGCAAAACAGCTGTCGCGATAACATTGATGAAAAACAACACGACGATTGTGACCAGATAACGCGGCACGACGAACCGATGCGATTCGTCCGCTCGGTATGTCCACGTATAATGAGCATAGTAGTTGAAGACGACAGCAAGAATATACGCGGCCGCGGCTCCGACAAATGACGGGCAGCCCACCGCTTCAACAGAAACGATCAAAATAAATGCGTATAGCGCGGCCGTGAGAAGCCCAACAGTCGCAAACCGGAATAATGCCCCGAACTGAACTGTCTGCAACTTTTTAAGCATGGACCGGAACATCGGTTCGCCGCCAACGCGCCAAGAATACCGCAAAGGGGCCGCGACCGGGCAGCCTATTGTAAAGGCTTTCGATCGGGAAAAGCACAGGCGCTAAAATCGGTTTGGCAGCCAACGGCACACGCATGATGAGACTATTCAGGATCAGGTAGAAGGCAGGCCCACCAGAGTACAGCACCTTCTCCGGAACAAAATAGGGAGCGGCCATCGCGACAAGTTCATCGTGCTTGAGCGCGTGCTCAGTATCGGATTCAAACCAATGATCGGCCTTGTACCAAATGCGGCGAACGCTGCTGAGGATAAACTGATCGCTCGGCTCCATCATCATGAAATGACCGCCCGGCCGCACGATGCGAGCCACGTTCTTCAACGTCATTTTAAGATCGATAACACAGTGGTGTAGCCCACCAATAACCAACGCAGCATCATGAATTTGTTCCGGAGAATAGGGTTGAGTCAGATCGATCTGATGTGCACCGCCGCCCGTATTTATTCGGTAATCTCGACATGCGGCCTCGGAAATATCGTAGCCAGTCGTTCGTATCTTTGGAAAATATCCGCGCAGGGCTAGAGAATTGTGCCCACTGCCGCAAGCGAGATCGGCAACAGAGGCATTCTCGAGCTGTAGGCCTTCGAGCAAAGGCTGGTAGAGAAATCGGTGCCGATAAGCCATCGACGCGTCATCGTAGTAGTGAGCCTCATAGGCATCATGGATGGCGTTGTAGTGCGCAGCCTGCGGATTCGGGGCACGCTCGTGAGTCATATCAACACCAATCCCGTTTTCGATCGCCGACGCATAACTATCTGGCAACAGCTGTGCCGACGATGATCGCTCGTGGCAGACGTACTAGCAACATACTACTTGAGGCCAATATATTGACCTGCAATTTCCAAGAAGCATAGCAATCATTGCTTCGAGTATGGCACGTCCATTGATCGCCAAAATCATCGATCGTAGGGCTGGTCGAACGTGGCGTCATAGTTGACCTTTTGTCGGACGTTCGCTGGGACGATGAACAAGCGCCAAGATGGATACGCCGAAAGGCGGCTTGAAAAATGGCGCCGTCATAACGTCCAACCGAAAAACAAAGCCGAGGATGCGATTGAGCACCGGGTTGTTGACTTCATTTTCACTGCCAAGATCGACTCCTGCCCCCCTAATAATCTGGCGAGCGACGAAGATCGGAGCGAACAGCAGATAGTTAAAATAGAAACTCTTTTCAACCGCAAGGCCGGACTGCTCGAGCAGGCTCAAAAACGGCCTCATACGATAGCGCCGATAGTGATGCGACTTAATATCCTGCAGCCCCCACAGACTTGAGAACGCAGGCACAGTGATCAACGCCGTTCCACCCGGACGTAGCACTCTCCGAATTTCTGCAACCGCCTGACGATCCTCATCGACATGCTCAATGACGTCAGTCGCCAGCAGAAGATCTACGGATGAATCGGCAAGTGGAAGTGCACGAATATCGCCGGTGTGAATATTGCCCAAGTTCTTTTCCGCGCACCAGCGCGCAGCGTGTTCGCTTGGGTCGATGCCCAAAACGTCGACAAAACCCATCTGTTTGAGCAGACGGAGGTTGGCGCCGGTCCCCGTTCCAATATCCGCAACTGTAGCTGTTGTGGCGATTCCTGCTTTCCCAATCAGGGAGGCGAACAGGCGACGGCGCTCGACAAACCACCAATGTGTGGCCTCGATTTTTGCCTCGGTAGCAAAGACTGATTGATCCATATCAATGCTCGGTTCGCGCCGACGCTCGGAGCGTGTGTTGTAGGCTCAACCATGTCCAAAGCGCCAGACGATGATCGGCCCGACCAACGCGATGATCTTGCCAAGCTCGCTTCATCCACGCTGGACGGATGCCGGGAATGGGATCGAATGGTGGAGTTTGGGGAACTTTGCGCATCCAGTCAGCAAGAGGTATGCCAAACCCCTTCTTTCTACGTTCGATAATTCTAGGTGGCAGCAGCGGCGCCAATGCCTTCTTCAGAAGATATTTCCGTTGACCATTCCGATACTTGAAATTGGACGGCAATCTCCGCGCGAAATCAACGACATCGTTATCAAGAAAGACAGCACGAGTTTCCAGTGAACTCATCATCGACGCGCGATCAACTTTCGCCAAAATGTCGTCTTGAAGGTAAAACGTCGTGAAGAACTGAAGCAAGCGATCGACCCGTCCCTGAGCCGGACCAGTTTCCCACAATTCCATCGCTTCACTAAAAAGATCTTCCGGCCTTACCGGCTGCTCAAATAGCTCCCCTACCACATCCGGATCAATTGGGGCCATCCATGCTGGTGCCCAAGCGGATTCCGGCTGAGACAAGCCCATCAAGGTACGACGGATCTTGAAATCCAAACTCATGTTTCGGGATGAACGCGGCATGTGCTCGGCCAAAAAGCGAAGCAACACATGGATAGGTCTAGGAACTAGCGCGGCGTAGAGCGCCGCCGGCTTCAGCGCAACAAATGGATCATACCCAGCGAAAAGCTCGTCACCACCATCACCAGATAACGCCACCGTTACTCGCTCGCGTGTAAAGGCGCTAAGCACATAGGTCGGCAGAATGGAGGCATCCGAGTGCGGTTCGTCGAGACGAGACAGGACCGATGGAATCAAATCACGTGCGACATCGAGATCGAGAATCTGTTCGTGATGTCTCGAACCAACGTGATTGGCAACGACGCGCGCAAATTCCGACTCATCGTACGACGGCTCGCTAAAGCCAATGGTGAACGTCTCGATCTCTTGCGCGAGGCGTCTTTTGGCAGCAGCGGCGAGCACCATACTTGAATCAAGCCCTCCACTCAGGAAGATACCTATCGCAACGTCGCTCACAAGGCGACGGTCCGTCGCAGCAATAAGCAGTTCACGAAGTTGCTCCGCTAGCGCATCTTCGCCATGCTCGATCAGCGCGTCGTCCGGCTCCAGCGCAAACCGCCAATAGACATCGATCTTCAGTTCCAGAGTATCGAGATCGACTGTCATAAAATGACCGCCGGGTAGTTTCGCAGTATTCTCGTAGAGCGCGTGCGGCGCAGGCAGGTACCCATATGCAAATAGCTTGCGCAGCGCCTGAGGTGATGGCGTCGCTGAGATATTGCGATGCCGGACAAGTGCCGACAACTCGCTTGCAAAGCCGAACAGCCCTTTCCCTTTTGAATAATAGAGCGGCTTTTCACCAAAGCGGTCGCGTGCGAGATAGAGCTGCCGGCGCCGGACATCAAGGACAGCAAATGCGAACATGCCATTCAATCGCGCGGCAAGCCCTGTCCCCCATTCGGCATATCCATGGACCAGAACCTCAGTATCTGAATGGCTGGTTGCGAAAACGTGCCCTTTCGCTTCTAGCTGCGCACGCAATGCTTCATGGTTGTATATCTCGCCATTGTAGACAACACAGATCGTTCTTGCTGCATTCCACATCGGCTGAGTTCCACCCTGAATATCTCGGATGGCAAGCCTTCGATGCCCCAGGAACACGCGCGACGCTTCATCGATATAAAACCCTTCATCGTCGGGTCCGCGATGTTCAAGCGCAAGCGTCATTGCGAGCAGATCGGCCCGATCACCCTGACCGACAAATCCCGCGATGCCGCACATGGCGTCAAATGTCCTTGATATTGATAGTCTCGCGAACGCTGTACGAGCGCCGCCCACTGGATTCGAAATAGGTCCGGACCATCATCTCGGCGAGAATCCCCATAAGCAGGCTGAGCACCCCAACAAGAAATGTCATCGCAGCGAGAATCGGCAGCGGCGTTTGCACCATCGAAACCGCTTCGACGAACTTGAGCCAGATCATCAGCAGGCAGGTGAACCCTGAGATCAATAGCGATAGCAATCCGAAACCACCAAATACATAGATTGGCTTCACCAAATAACGGTCGAGAAATTTTACGACCATGAGGTCGAGAACCACCTTGGCAATCCGCTCAAGACCGTATTTCGACTTGCCGAATTTGCGCGGATGGTGACGGACCGGCATTTCGTAGACGCGAGCCCCCATCCACGCGGCATAGATCGGAATAAACCGGTGCATTTCCCCGTAGAGGCGCACATCCTTAATCACATCACGCCGATAGGCCTTAAGCGTGCAACCATAATCGTGTAGAGCAACGCCAGAGATTCTTGAGATGATCCGGTTGGCGATACGGCTGACGAGATTACGGCGGATTACAGCATCTTGACGATCCTTGCGCCAGCCAGAGACGACGTCAAAACCTTCGTCAATTTTCGTCAAGAGAGCAGAAATGTCATCTGGATCATTCTGCAGATCCGCATCGATTGTAACGATGATGTCTCCATGAGAATAATCAATCCCGGCCATCATCGCTGCCGTCTGGCCGCAATTTCGACGGAACGCGACCACTCTCAACTCTTTCCGAAGATCGGATATCTTCTTCAACTCACGAAGTGACCCATCCGAACTACCATCGTCGACACAGATAATCTCGAAAGTTTTGCCAAGTACGTCGAGGCTACCGAACAATCTCGCGCACAAATGAGGAATGCTCTCCTCCTCATTGTAAATGGGAACAATAACGGAGAGATCGCAGAGTTTCATCCCCGGCGTTAATCGGACTTCTGTCAAGGAATTCATTCCGAAATTTCCAGCGGCCAGCATCCGGGGATTGCCGCAGTCATACGATCCAAAGTTAGCTCCTCCCGGTTCCGAGAGGCGCGGGTAGCAGTATCAGAGGTGCATCAGTGAATTCAAGCAGGGAACAACTATTCGGTACTCGGAGAAGAATTGGAAGAAGAGCATACGCCGGGCTGAATACTTGCTTTACTAAAGAATACACGGAGAAGATTGACACCTTTGGGACAGACAATAGCCCATTCCAACCCCTCAAAACTAACGCTCGTTTCGCTCGAACTATCTTGAGCATCCACAACTAGGTTGCTGCCGACTTCAACAGCACTTACCAAAGTTCCCTCCACTATCTCGTCCGCACGACCCTCTACGGTTCGATGAGATAGCCACTGGGCACCATTCGAGGACAAAATCCCCAGCCCGATCGCCCCAACTTTCTTGAATCTTACGCGATAATGAACAATGGCAGCTGCATTCACTGACGAGCCGATTGGCGCGATCAGCAGATAACTTCCGGCCGGCGCACGAGCATAAAGCTCCAGGTCAGAAGCACCATGTGAAAATTCAACGACGGGAAGAGCGGGCCGGAACTTAATATCGCCCAAAGTTGACGTTGCTGGAACTGACACACTATCGGCGAGCCGATTTGCGAAGGCCTGCCCCTTCGCAACATCTCTCATGGACAATATCTGCAACACTATCCCGACGACCAGGATGGTCAGGATGAAATTTCCTACCACTACCTTCGACAAACGCGTTTCAAAGTATTGCTGACGATGCAACCACTTCGGTAGCGGCGTGTCCGAGATTATCTTCAAAAGAACCGGCAGCGCCAAAAGATAGGTCAGACCAGCATAACGGACATATCGCCGCTCAACATACAAGATCCCAAGGCTCCCAAGAGCGTAAAGCATCGGCAATGCGATTAAAAAGGCATCGGCAGTTCGACGTGTACGTAGCAATCGGATCAACACCACTGGCGTTATGAAAGCCATAGCGCCGTAACATGACAAAACCATCCGAGGCGTGAATGTTCCAAGAGTCTCCTGCCCTCCCAAGATCATCTCGAATCGACGGAGGATAGTCCGGATGACATATCCGGGATGCTCCATCCACGCATTCAAATATTGACCGAACCAATACCGTTCCGCAGCCGCCGAGTGATATTCAATGCCCCTTGACTTGAGAAGTTCAATGGCGCGCCAGTCGTTTGCTTGATAGCCGAACTCGTTCGTAATCTGTCCCAGACCAGACCACGCGGCATACCACTTCACCGGTGGCGTCAGCATAAATTGGCCGTGAATATAGTAATTTCGAACAGCCCATAGAAGTAAAGGAAGTAGAAAACCCGAGACGACAAAGACAACTGAACGGAGACGCATGTGATCGGGACTCACCAACAGCGCCCACACCATCAGCGGCACCGCAAGCAAAACCATCTCCGAACGAAAAAACGGCAGTACTGCTGAGAACACACCGAGGAGAAGCCAGCCAGCACTGCGCGATGAATGTTCGCGCACGGCCACCATCGCCGCCAAAAGCAGTATCACGAGTGCAGGTAACAGTGACTCCGCGAGCAGATAGGTGGAGCCGACGCTCCACCACGGAGCTGCTGCATAGATGAGACATCCAATCAGAGAAAAAGATGAGGATCGATTGACGTGGAGAAGCACGTAGTACAAAGGCAGAATAGCAAGTGAGTCGATGACGATCTGGACGAACCGGATCAATGAAGGATCCTCAATCCCAAGTAAGTGCAGGATTGCTAAAAACGCTGGATACCCGGGCAGGTAGGACCAAAGGCGCGGTTCAGCAGTCCATCCAACGATGGTGTCTGCCATTCTGAAATAGCCTTCAGTGATCCCGCCAAAGTAATGCTCCATAGCCCAGGCCAGTTGATCGAGCGCAAAACCACCCCGATAAAGCAGAAAGTACATTCGATTGATCAGAGCAACTGCGATGATCACACTCAGGACAACACAGAGCGCTGCATTTCTGTATTTCAACTGCCGAACTTTCATCTTGGAAAATATCACTAGACGTGTTGGTACAGTTTAGCCTTCATGACGCTTGTGAAAAGCGACATTCTCGCTCCACCATAACCAGAAGACAAATACATCCTATGCCGAGTCAAATCCAAGCACGATCGTGAACAAGTCGGGCGTCCGGCGCGTGGACCAGAGCTGCTGGGGAGGCCCGCTATCCAGTTCGGCCACGTCAGTCAGATTTTTTGCTGACCAACCTCCTGAAGATCGAGTAACGATCCGTGTTAAAGAACGGTTTGAGCGCGAACCAGGAAATGTGAATGAAGTCTCGCCCCCAACAAAAAGGCAAAACCTCCGGTTCGCTGCCAGGACGCCCTTTTTGTGTCAATTGCAACCGAGTAGGCGCAGCCAGCTCGTCGATGAGCAACATTAGCCGACCGATACTGGCAAGTACTTGAGCTATAGCTAGCTACAGGGAGCTAGCGCCCTATTCGCTTGTCGCCACGTCGCGAATGTACTGCGCGTAGTCGCTCTTGCCGAGTGCGACGCCGAGTCGCTCGAGTTGCTGGCGATCGATATATCCGGCCCGGAATGCCACTTCCTCCGGGCAGGCAATACGGAAACCCTGTCGGCGTTGCAGCGTGGCGACGAAATCGGCGGCGTCCAGCAGGCTGTCCGGCGTCCCGGTGTCCAGCCAGGCGAAACCGCGCCCCATGCGCTCCACCGCCAACTGCCCAAGATCCAGATAAATCTTGTTGAGGTCGGTGATCTCCAGTTCGCCCCGCGCGGATGGCCGAATCCCGGCCGCAAACTCGGTGACGCGTTCGTCATAGAAATAGAGGCCGGTGACCGCGAAATTCGATTTCGGCTGTTTCGGCTTTTCCTCGATCGAGGTCGCGTTGAAATTCTCGTCGAAGGCGACGACGCCGTAACGTTCAGGATCGGCGACACGATAGGCAAACACGGTGGCACCGACCGTGCGCGATGTCGCTGCGGTCAAAAGATCGCCAATGCCATGACCGAAGAAGATATTGTCGCCGAGGATGAGAGCCGAGGGTCCACCTTCGACGAACTTCGCGCCGATAATGAAAGCCTGCGCCAGGCCTTCCGGTTTCGGCTGCACCGCATAGGACAGCGAAAGCCCCCAGCGATTGCCGTCCCCCAGCAGCGCTTGGAACAGCGGCAGATCGTGCGGCGTGGAGATGATCAGGATCTCGCGAATGCCCGCCATCATCAGCGTCGTCAGCGGATAGTAGATCATCGGCTTGTCGTAAACCGGCAGCAGCTGCTTCGATGTCACGATTGTCATCGGATAAAGCCGCGTGCCGCTGCCGCCCGCAAGAATAATGCCCTTCACGATGGTCCCCTCTCGCTTTGCATCAGCCGATCCAGACAATCGGCCAATGACCTTTGCATCGGCGGCAAGTGAATATCGAAAACGCTTGCAAGCTTGGCCGTCGAAAGCCGGGAATTGGCCGGCCGCGCCGCGGGCGTCGGGTACTCGGCCGTCGAAATCGGATCGACCGGCACCGCCTTGCCACCGCGGGAGGCCGCACCGGAAAAAATCGCACGCGCGAAATCGCACCAGGTCATGGCATCCGGTCCGGCGAGATGCACGACGCCGCTATATCGCGCACGATCTTCCGCATTGGCGATCCGCCGGGCCATCGCAAGCAACGCGACCGCTATATCCGGAGCATATGTCGGGCATCCCAATTGATCGTTGACCACGCGCACGCGATCCCGCTCGCCGGCGAGGCGCAGCATGGTGCGGACGAAATTGTTGCCGAAAGGTGCGTAGATCCAGGAGGTGCGCGCGATGATATGATCGGCATTGGCGGCCATGACCGCCAACTCGCCCTCCAGCTTGGAGCGCCCGTAAATGCCTTGCGGCGCGACAGCGTCGGTCTCGACATAGGCGCTGTCCTTCCTGCCGTCGAAGACATAATCGGTCGACAGATGAATGATCGGCGCACCGGCGTTGGCTGCAGCGGTTGCCACCGCTCGGGCACCGTCGCGATTTATGGCAAACGCCGCCTCGGGCTCGCTCTCGGCGCGATCGACGGCAGTGTAGGCGGCTGGGTTGATCACCACATCGGGACGAAAGGCTTCCAACGCAGATTCGACCGATGCCGCATTCAGCAGATCGACCTCGGGCCGCCGACCGCAGCCGACGACAAGATCGCTCTCTGCCGTTGCAGCTTCCCGCAGCGATCGCGCCACCTGACCTTCTGCGCCCAGAACGAAAATTCGCATCGGCGCCTCACTTCTCCACGAGACCAAGGCGCTCACCGCCATAGACGCGCTGGCGCAGCGGCATCCACCAATCGGCGCGATCGAGATACCAACGAACGGTTTTCTCCAAGCCTGTCTCAACTGTCTCTCGAGCGCGCCAACCCAACTCCGTTTCGAGTTTGGTCGCATCGATGGCATAGCGTTGATCGTGACCCGGCCGGTCGGCCACGAACTTGATCAAGTCGTGGTAGGAATGATTGGCAGGACGGAGTTGATCCATCCATCCGCAGATCTGCCGCACGATGTCGATGTTCTGGCGCTCGTTGCGACCGCCGATATTGTACGTCTCGCCCGGCACCCCCTTGGCCAAGATGACGCCAAGTGCACGCGCATGATCTTCGACATACAGCCAATCGCGAATGTTCGATCCGTCGCCGTAGACCGGCAGCGGCTTGCGATCGAGCGCATTGAGGATGATCAGCGGAATGAGCTTCTCGGGAAAATGATAGGGACCGTAATTGTTCGAGCAATTGGAAACGATCGTCGGCAAACCATAGGTTCGCTGCCACGACTTGGCGAGATGGTCCGATGCCGCCTTGGTCGCGGAATACGGAGAACTCGGATCGTACGGAGTCGTCTCGGTAAACAGGCCGTCCGCTCCAAGCGATCCGTAAACTTCGTCGGTGGAAACATGCACGAACCGGAAGTCCGACGCCTTGGCCTTTCCCGGTCCTGCGAGATAGCGCCGCGCAGCCTCGAGCAGTGTGAACGTCCCGATCACATTGGTCTGCACAAAGACATCCGATCCTGAAATCGAGCGATCGACATGGCTTTCCGCGGCCAAATGCACGATAGCATCGGGCTGGTATTTCGCGAAGATGGCATTGACGGCGTCGCCGTCGCAAATGTCATGCTTCTCGAAGAAGAAACGCGGATCGGACGCGACCGGCGCCAGCGACGCCAGATTGCCGGCATAGGTCATCTTGTCGAGCACGATAACCTCGTAGCCCAACTCCGAAATGAAGTGCCGACTGACCGCGGAGCCGATGAAACCCGCGCCGCCGGTGACAATCACCCGCATCGATAAATTCCCTAACGATCGAAACTGAAAACGCTAGCAACGTCCGCAAGACGCGGTTGCTTTTGATCTTTTGCCGACAGCGTAATGGCAGACCGCGGCAACCGCCAGTCTACCCCAATGTCAGGGTCATCCCATGCAACTCCGCGGTCGCATTCCGGCGCATAATAGTCGGTCACCTTGTAGATGACCTCGCAGTCGTCCTGCAGCGTAATGTAGCCATGGGCAAACCCCGGTGGGACCCATAACTGGCGCCAGTTCGCAGCCGACAATTCGACCGCGACATGCCGGCCAAATGTCGGCGAGCCCTTGCGGATATCGACACCGACATCGAGGATCGCACCCCGCGTACAACGGACGAGTTTGCCTTGGGCATGCGGCGGCGTTTGAAAGTGCAGGCCGCGAAGAACCCCCTTCTGGCCGGAGAAGACGTGGTTGTCCTGCACGAACGGCATTGTGATGCCATGTTCCGCTGCGACGTCGGCACGAAACGTCTCGGAGAAGAACCCGCGTTCATCGCCGTGCTTGGTCGGGGTAAAAAGCAGAATATCCTTAATCTCGAAACGTTCGATATTCATTCTCAAGTCCCAAAATCACTCGCCGTGCACATGCCTGCAAATGTCACAAAACATGCGACCAATCGCTACCCGCCGACGATAACACGATGAATCCGGCAGCCGCATGCCAACCCATCGTCTCTAGAAACACAGCGCAAGGTTCGGCGCCTTGTCACGATTTAACCTAAACAATACTTCGCGTAATACGTATCAACACCCTGGCTCGAAGTTCAATTATGATCCGGTCAGGATTGCCAGCAGCGAACTGACGTATAATAACATCCCTGGACCCATCGCCTTCAACCTTCGTGCTGGATGGTAAACTTCAGCTCGGAATTCGCTCCGGGCACGACGTTTCAAGCAGACCACGCGAAGCTTCACGAATTTTGTCGGAGATTTTTGATGCGTATTGCAATGATCGGCACTGGGTACGTTGGCCTGGTGTCGGGCGCCTGCTTTGCCGATTTTGGCCATCACGTCACATGTGTCGACAAGGCCGTCGACAAAATCGCCGCCCTGCAGGCGGGTCAGATCCCGATCTACGAGCCCGGTCTCGATGAACTGGTTGCGACCAATGTCAAGGCCGGACGGCTGGCGTTTACAACCGACCTCTCCGGCCCCGTCGGCGATGCCGAGGCGGTGTTTATTGCCGTCGGCACGCCGTCACGCCGCGGCGATGGTCATGCCGACCTGAGCTACGTCTACGCTGCAGCGCGCGAAATCGCCGCCGCGCTGAAGGGCTTTACCGTGGTGGTAACCAAGTCGACCGTTCCCGTTGGAACCGGCGACGAGGTGGAGCGGCTGATCCGCGAGACCAATCCGAACGCCGATGTGGTCGTCGCCTCCAATCCTGAGTTTCTCCGTGAAGGCGCGGCAATCCGCGACTTCAAATTCCCGGATCGCATCGTGGTCGGTACCGACGATCAGCGCGCCCGCAAGGTGCTCGGAGACATTTACCGGCCACTCTCGCTGAACCAGGCGCCGCTGATGTACACCGGCAGGCGCACCGCGGAACTCATCAAGTATGCCGCCAACGCTTTTCTGGCGACCAAGATCACCTTCATCAACGAGATCGCCGACCTCTCCGAACGGGTTGGCGTCGACGTGCAGGAAGTTGCGCGCGGCATCGGCCTCGACAATCGGATCGGATCGAAATTCCTGCACGCCGGTCCCGGATTCGGCGGCTCGTGTTTCCCGAAGGATACCCGCGCACTGTTGAAGATCGCACAGGATCACGACGTTCCATTGCGCATCGTCGACGCCGTGTTGGCCGTCAACGAAAATCGCAAACGTGCGATGGCCCGCAAGGTGTCGGCGGCGCTGGGCGGTCAGCTCCGTGGCAAGACGGTTGCGGTGCTGGGGCTGACCTTCAAGCCCGACACCGACGACATGCGCGAGGCGCCATCGATTCCGTTGATCACCGGCCTGTGCGATATGGGGGCCAAGGTGCGGGCATTCGACCCGGCCGGCATGGAACAGGCACGGCAGGAGCTGCCGGATCTCGACTATTGCGAGGATGCCTATGCTTGCGCGCACGGCGCCGATGCGCTGGTCATCGTCACCGAGTGGGTGCAGTTCCGCGCGCTCGATCTCCAGCGGCTCAAACAGGAAATGAAGCAGCCGGTGATCGTCGATCTGCGCAATATCTATCGCCGCGAAGACATGGAAGCGCTGGGTTTTGTCTATGCCAGCGTCGGACGCGCCGCCGCGCAGAGCTAGCTTTGCGTCCAACGGCCTCCGCCCCTCTCAGGCTGGGGCGGAGCCGGTGTACTCACGATACCAGGCCACAAAGCGCGCCACGCCGTCGCGAACCGTCGTGCGCGGCTGATAATTAACGGCCTGAACCAGCGACGTCACGTCGGCGTAAGTGTCGGGTAGATCGCCGGGCTGCATCGGCAGCAGCTCGCGTATCGCTTTCCTGCCGACGGCGTCTTCGATGGCTTCGACGTAGTCGAGCAATTGCACCGGATTGTTGTTGCCGATGTTGAAAATACGGAACGGCGCGTTGCTCGTCGCCGGATCCGGGCTTGCCGCATCCCATGCCGGATTCGGTTGCGCAATGTCGTCGCTGACGCGAATGACGCCCTCCACCAGATCGTCGATGTAGGTGAAATCGCGAACGTGTTGTCCGTTGTTGAACAACTGGATGGGCTTGCCTTCGATGATGTTCCTGGTGAACTGATACAGCGCCATGTCCGGGCGGCCCCACGGGCCATAAACCGTGAAGAAGCGCAATCCGGTGGTCGGCATCTGAAACAGGTGACTATAGCTGTGCGCCATCAGTTCATTGGCACGCTTGGTCGCGGCGTAGAATTGCAACGGATGGTCCGCACCGTGATGCTCGCTGAACGGCATTCGCGTGTTTGCGCCATAGACGCTGCTGGTGCTGGCGTAGACCAGATGCGGCGTACTTGCGTGCCGGCACGCTTCGAGCATATTGGCGAAGCCGATCAGGTTGCTCTCGACATAGGCGTGCGGATTTTCGAGGCTGTAGCGAACACCGGCCTGCGCCGCGAGATGAATGACACGATCGAACGGCCCATCCGCGAAGCAGGCATCCAGCGTCTTACGATCGGCCAGATTGCAATGATGGAAACGGTAGCGGCCGCCGGAGCCCGCAGCCACCCGATCAAGGACGGCTAGACGCGCTCGCTTCAGCGCCGGGTCGTAGTAATCGTTGATAACGTCGATCCCGACCACGGAATCGCCGCGTTCCAGCAAACGTCTCGCCGTGTGAAACCCAATAAAGCCGGCATTTCCGGTCACCAAAACGCGCATCCGAACCCCTTCTTGCATCTCCGCCACCGGTCATGACCCGTATGGCGAAATCTCTCTATACTCCGGAAATGACGGCTTGCGCACGGTTGTCATCTTCCGTCAGGCGCGATTGCATGGCCTCCGCCTGCGATTGATTGTCCTCGCCCCGGCTGTTGTGGCAAACAGGGAGGCAACGGCCACGCCCTTCACGCGGTCGCATCCCTAAGTCACCTCTGCCGGAGATTCTCGGAATGCCCGCTCCTGCCGCTTCACAGGCCCTGTCCCGTTTCACCGTGCTCGATCTGACGCGGGTCCGCTCGGGGCCGACCTGCGTGCGGCAGCTTGCGGACTGGGGCGCCAACGTCATCAAGATCGATGCGCTGACCGACGCCGATGGCGAGCAGCCCGGTGGCCCACGCCATGGATCGGACTTCCAGAACTTGCATCGCAACAAGCGCGCGATGTCGCTCAATCTGAAAGACCCGCGCGGACTAGCGACATTCCTGCGGCTGGTGCAGCAGGCCGATGTCGTCGTCGAGAATTTCCGGCCCGACGTCAAGGCGCGGCTCGGCATCGATTACGAGAGCCTCCGCAAGGTCAATCCGCGCATCGTCTACGGCAGCATCTCCGGCTTCGGCCAGGATGGTCCCTACCACAAGCGGCCCGGCTTCGATCAGATCGCGCAGGGCATGGGCGGGCTGATGTCGATCACCGGCGCACCCGGTGGCGGACCGATGCGTGTCGGCATTCCGGTGGCCGACCTTACCGCCGGGCTGTTTTGCGCGATGGGCATCCTTACCGCGCTGTTGGAGCGCGACGTTTCCGGCGAAGGTCAGTGGGTACAGACCTCGCTGCTGCAGGCGCAGATCTTCATGCTGGATTTCCAGGCGGCGCGCTGGTTGCTGGAGCGAGACGTCGCCGGCCAGGCCGGCAACAATCACCCGACCAGTATCCCGACCGGAGTTTTCAAGACGTCGGACGGCTTCATCAATATCGCGACCACCGGCGGCAAAATCTGGGAGCGGTGTGCCCAGACCATCGGCGCGCCGGAACTGATCGACGATCCCGATTACGCTACCGCGCCCGCGCGCTCGAAGAACCGTGACGCGCTCAACGCCGAGATCAACGCGCGAACCCAACAGCGCAGCACCGCCGAGTGGGTCCAGACACTCAACGATGCCGGTGTGCCCTGCGGGCCGATCTACACCATCGACCAGATGTTCGAGGACGCGCAGGTCAAGCACCTCGGCATGGCTCAGGCCGTCCCGACCGATGACGACCGCCAGATCACGCTGGTCGGGCAGCCGTTCAAACTGTCGCGCACACCGAGCAGAATGGCCGCGCGACCACCGGAATTCGGCGAGCAGACCGACGAAGTGCTCAGCGAGTTCGGCTTCAGCGCCGACGAGATCGCGGCGCTGCGGCAAGCCAAGGTGGTGTGAGCCTCACGCCTTGGCCGGGCGCAACATCTGCCCTATGCGGCCAAACGCCTTATCGATCAACGGCCAGAACAGCAGCGCCAGCGCCAGCGTGGTGATGAAGCCGACCAGCCCATTCGACCAGAACACGCCGAGATCGCCACCGGAGCCGATCATGGCCTGTCGGAACGCATCCTCCGCGCGGTTGCCCAGCACCAGCGCCAGCGTGAACGGCGCCAGCGGAATGCCGATCTTCTTGAAGACATAACCGACCACACCGAACAGCAGCATCAGCCAAATATCGAACATCGCGTTTTGGATCGCATAGGCGCCGATGGCGCACGACACCACGATCATCGGTGCGATCGCCGCGAACGGCACGCGCAGAACGGACGCAAAGATCGGCACCGTCGTCAACACCAGCACGAGGCCGACGACGTTGCCGAGATACATCGAGGCGATCAGGCCCCAGACGAAATCCTTGTGCTCGACGAACAGCAGCGGGCCGGGATTGAGGCCCCACACCATCAACCCGCCGAGCAGGATCGCGGCCGTCCCCGAGCCGGGAATGCCCAGTGCCAGCATCGGAAGCAACGCTGCCGTACCCGAGGCATGCGCCGCGGTTTCCGGCGCGAACACGCCCTCGATGCGGCCCTTGCCGAAACTGTCCTGATCCTTGGCGAAGCGCTTGGCGAGATTGTAACCCATGAACGAGGCGGCGATGGCGCCACCCGGCGTAATGCCGAGCCAGCAGCCGATGAACGAGGAGCGCAACAGTGTGACCCAGTATTTCGGCAGATCCATCCAGACTTTGAGGATGACACGCAGGCTGATGCCGGCGGCGTGACCACGCAGCGCAAGCCGCTCCTCCATCGTCAGCAGGATTTCGCTGATGCCGAACAGTCCGATCACCGCGACGAGAAAGTTGATGCCGCGCAGCAGATCGGTCGAGCCGAACGTCATGCGCAGTTGCCCGGAAATGGTGTCCATGCCGATGCCGGTCAGCAGCAGGCCGAGCGCCATCGAAATGATGGTCTTATGCTTGGCCTCGCGGCCAAGGCCGACGAACGAACAGAACGTCAGCAGATAGACCGCGAAGAATTCCGGCGGGCCAAATCGCAAAGCGAACGAGGAGATCATCGGTGCGAGGAACGTAATGAGCAGCACGGCACACAGCGAGCCGATGAACGACGAAGTGAATGCCGCCGTCAGCGCTTCAGCGGCGCGTCCCTGCTGCGCCATCGGATAGCCATCGAAGGTGGTGGCGACGGACCACGCCTCGCCCGGAATGTTGAACAGGATCGAGGTGATGGCGCCGCCGAACAACGCGCCCCAATAGATGCAGGACAGCATGACGATGGCCGATGTCGGGTCCATCGTGAATGTCAGCGGCAGCAGGATCGCGACGCCGTTTGGGCCGCCTAGCCCCGGCAACACGCCAACGAAGATGCCGAGCACCAGCCCGACCATCATCAAGAGCAGCGTCTTGCCCGTCAGCAGCACGGTGAAGCCGTGCAACAATAACCCGAATGCTTCCATCGTTCGTCCGTCCGAACTCTCGTTAGTAACCGAAGGCCGCTTCCAGCGGTCCCTTCGGCATGATGACGTCGAAAGCGATGTCGAAGGTCACGAACATCGCCGCAGTGAAAATGAAAGCCGTCAGCAGCGACTTCCACAGTGCGATGCGCCCGACCAGCCACATGAAACCGGCGGTCAGCAGGAAGCTTGCGACATAGAGGCCGAGGAACTGCATCATGACGCAGAACAGCAGCGTCGGCACGAACACCTGCAGCACACGGCGAAGCTGCGCGCGGGTGACAAACGTTTCCGCCGCCGCTGCGCGATTGCGCCGCGCCGCGAAGATGCCATAGAGACTCGCCGCACCGAGGATGACACAGAGATAGAACGGAAAATAACCCGCCTGCGGCCCTGATTCATCCCACGACATGCCGGTGCGCCAGTTGTCGTATCCCAGCACGCCGGCCAGTGCGAGCAGCAGCAGCGACACGACGACATCGACGGTCCCGGTACTGGCAACCGCCGGCGAGTCGGTTTCGGGCGCAGTCGGGTCTTCGACGACGATTTCGATATCTGAGGACATGGCTTGTTTCGATCGTTGGAAGCATTGAGCCTCACCCCGCTTACGGGGTGAGGTGGAATCGTTCAGCGATCCATGCAATTGGCGAATGTAGACCTCGCCCCGCAGACGGAGCGAGGGTACCTTGTCACTTGGCGACGAAGCCGGCCTCGGTCATCAGCGACTTGTTCTGCGCATCGTCTTCTTCGAGAAACTTGGTCATATCCTTGCCGGTGAGGAAGATCGGCTTCAGCGCCTGCTTCTCCATGTAATCCTTGTATTCCGGCGTCTCCGACACTTTCTTGAACAGATCGACGTAGAACGCGACCTGCTCCGGCGTTACCTTGCCCGGCAGGAACATCGCGCGCAGCATCAGATACTGCACGTCGAGCCCTTCCTCCTTGCAGGTCGGGATGTCATTCCACGACTGCGTCTCGGTGACTTTGGATTTGTAGGAGATGCGCTCCTTGTCGAACACGCACAGCGGACGGACCTGTCCGGCGCGCCAGACCTCGAGATTTTCCGACGGATTGTTGACGTTGGCATCGATGTGATTGCCGACCAACTGCGTCGCCGCCTCGCCGCCCGACTTGTAGGGCAGGTAAACGAACTTGGCGCCGGTGCGCTTTTCCATGAAGACGGTCAGAACCTGGTCTTCGCGCTTCGAACCGGTCCCGCCCATCTTGAACGGCGAACTCGACGCCTTCGCCGCGTCGATGAACTCCTTGACGTTCTTGTAGGGCTTGCCGGCATTGTCCCACAACACGAACTGGTCCATCGCGATCACCGCGACCGGTGTCAGCTCGCGCCAGTTGAAGGGAATCTTGGCCGAGAGCGGCAGCATGTAAATCAGCGAATATGCGATCAGCACCTTGTTGGAATCGCCGTCGCTCGACTTCATATAGATCAGGGCTTCGGCACCGGAAGCCGCGCCCTTGAGCGAGACCACCATCGGCTGCTTCATCAGATTGTTCTTCTGCACCGCCGCCTGAATCATGCGCGCCATCTGGTCGGACGCACCGCCCGCTCCCGCGGCAACGACGATTTCCACCGGCTTGGTCGGCTCCCACGCCAGCGCCGGAGTGCTGAGCAGAATGGCTGCACCGGCAGCCGCAATTTTCGCAAGTCGTCGCATCCGTTTCCTCCCTGTCGATTGTGTTTGCCCGGTTATGTCCGGATTTGTTCATCGCGCCGATTGATCGACTACGATGCGTCGCCGTTCAAAAGATCATTCCCCTTTCCAGACCGGTTTCCGTTTGGTCAGGAAAGCATCCATACCTTCGCGGAAGTCCGCGCTCATATACGCTTTAAGGATGAGATCCTCGCCCTCATCGCGCGACAGCGTCTTGCGGATGCGGCGGACCGCCTCCTTGGTCACCTCGAGCGTCAACGGCGCGTGACCGGCGAGCAGTTGCGCCGTCTCATCGGCGCGCCGTTGCAGCGTCTCGATATCCGCCACCACCTCGTTGAGGAGGCCGAGCGTCAACGCCTCGGGCGCTTCCACCAGTCGCGCGGTGAAGATGATGTCCTTGGTGCGCGCCGGTCCAAGCAACGCCGTCAAACGGCTGATGTTGGACATCGACAGGCAGTTGCCGAGCGTGCGCGCGATGGGAAAGCCGATCCGCGTCGTCGCCGTGCCGATCCGCAGGTCGCAACAGGCTGCGATGCCTGCGCCGCCGCCAGTGCAAGCCCCGGCAATGGCAGCGATGGTCGGTACGCGGCAGGACTCCAGCGTGCCGAACACGCGGTCGATCCGCGCCTCATAGTCAAGCGCGTCCTGCGCTGTCTTGAAGGCACGAAATTGCGAAATATCGGTGCCGGAGGCGAATGCCTTGTCGCCCGCGCCAGTCAGGATGATGACCTTGATCGAACGATCGGCATTGGCCTGCTCGCAGATCGCCGCAAGCCGCTCGTACATCGCGAACGTCATGGCGTTGCGCGCCTGCGGCCGATTGAAGGTGACCCGCGCGATGCCATCGGTCACGGAATAGAGCAGATCGTCAGTCGCCGGCACCACCACGTTCATCAGCCTGTGTTCTTTCCTGTTGGACGCTCCGCGCGTGGAATAAGTTCCCGAGAGACGTCCCCCGGTAGCGGCCGCAACGGCGATGCTACGCGACCGCGCTCTGCGGTTGCACCATCGGCATGGTATCCTGTCGCTTGAGAATATCCATCGCCGCCAGCACGCCGCCCTTCTGGTGCGGAATGCCCGCGAGATCCAATCCCATTTCGACACCGGCCAAGGTGCCCATCAGCATCAGGTCGTTAAAGTGGCCGATATGGCCGATGCGGAACGCCTTGCCCTTCAACTTGGCAAGCCCCGTCCCGAGCGACATATCGAACTTCTCCAGCACGATCTTGCGAAACTCGTCGGCATCGTGCCCTTGCGGCACCATCACGGCGGTCAGCGCCGGTGAATAGTCCGCCGGCTCCTGACAGACCAACTCGAGGCCCCAGACCCGTACCGCCGCCCGGGTGGCCGCGCCGTGCCGCTTGTGGCGGGCGAAGACATTGGCCAGCCCCTCCTCGTGCAGCATGGCGATGGCTTCCTTGAGGCCGTAAAGCAGGTTGGTCGCCGGCGTATAGGGCCAGGACCCGGCCTTGTTGGCGGCAACGATGTCGTGCCAGTCCCAATAGGAGCGGACCGAGCTGTTGGCCTTGGCAGCCGCCAGCGCCTTTTCCGAGACGGCATTGAAGCCGAGCCCCGGCGGCAGCATCAGGCCCTTCTGCGAGCCGCTGACGCTGACATCGACGCCCCAGGCGTCGTGTTCGTATTCCAGCGAACCGAGGCCAGAGACGGTATCGACCATCAGCAGCGCCGGATGCTTGGCCCGATCCATTGCGGCCCGGACTTCCGGAATATGGCTGATACAGGAGGTCGAGGTCTCGTTATGAACCACCATGACCGCCTTGATCCGGTGCGCCTTGTCCGCGACCAGCCGCGCCTCGATCTCCTTAACGTTGGTGCCCCGGCGCCAGTCGCCCGGCACCATGTCGACGTCCAGCTTGCAGCGATCTGCCAGTCGCCGCCACAGCATGGCGAACTGCCCGGTTTCGGTCATCAGCACCTTGTCGCCGGGCGACAGCGCATTGACGATGGCGGCTTCCCACGCTCCCGTGCCCGACGACGGAAAGATGATCACCGGCTGGGTGGTGCGGAAAACGCTCTGGGAGGCCTTCAGGACCTCGAAACCGAGTTCGGCGAACTCCGGGCCGCGATGGTCGATGGTCGGCATGTCCATGGCCCGCAGCACGCGGTCCGGCACATTGGTCGGTCCCGGAATCTGGAGAAAATGCCTCCCGGTATGCAACGCCATCTCAGTCTCTCCTGTCCATTTTGCATTCAAAACTTCACTGAAATGATCGAATGCCGTCAGGAGTGTATTCAGATTTCGCTTCGAAACAACTGAAAAACCGGCTAAACATACCGGCGAGGCGCAATTTCGAGGGCATTATTGACATTTTTGCGTTCTTTATGTCCTCGAGACAACCATCGAGGTGATCGATTTTGAATAATCTGATGCGCATCGGAAGCTATGAGCCGGACGAGGATCAACCCGCCTCCCTGCACGACGATATCCTCGTCAGGCTGCGGGACTTCATCGTCGAGGGCCACCTGCCGTCGGGCGCCCGCATCCCCGAGCGCGAGCTGTGCGCGCGTTTCAACGTGTCACGCACGCCGCTCCGTGAGGCACTGAAGGTATTGGCCGCAGAGGGCCTGGTTGAACTGCTGCCGAACCGTGGCGCGCGCGTCCGGGCCTTTACCGAGGCCGGTATCCGCCATCTGTTCGAAGTCATCGCCGGGCTCGATTTTGTCGCCGGCCGCCTCGCCTGCGCGCGCATCTCGGATGACGGCATCGCCGCCATCGAGCGGCTGCACCTCGATATGTACACCAGCTATTTGCGGCGCGAACTGACCGACTATTTCCGCCTCAACCAGATGATTCATCAGTCGATCGTCGATGCTGCGGACAATCCGATACTGAGCGCCAACTACGCCAGCGCCAACGCAGTGATCCGGCGATTGCGCTACTCTGCCAATCTCAAGTCCGAACGCTTAAGCGATGCGATGCGCGAACACGAGGCCATCATCGATGCGTTGCGCCGGCGGGCCGGTGAAGAGCTCGGTCTGCTGATGTTCGAGCACATGCGCGAGAAATGCGAAGCGGTCTGCGACTATCTGCGCGAGCAGCAGGCGACCGAGCAGCCCGCGGAAACACCGCGCCTGCAATCGAGCGAGACCTGACGTTGGCATCGACCGCAGACAACCGGCCCAAGGCCGACGATGGCGGGGCCCTCGCCGCGCGACTCAGGCGCGAAATCAGCGGCGATGTGCTGTTCGACCGCTTCAGCCGCGGCCGTTACGCTACCGATGCCTCGTTCTACCAGATCATGCCGTTTGGCGTCGTGGTGCCGCGCACCGTCGACGATGCCTTGCGTGCACTGGCGATTGCACGCGACGCCGGACGGATGGTGACGCCCCGCGGCGGCGGCACCTCACAATGCGGCCAGACTATCAATGAAGGCATCGTCATCGATGTTTCGAAACATCTGAACAAGATCATCTCGCTCGATGTCGCGAGCCGCACCTGCGTCGTCGAGCCGGGAATCGTGCTCGACGATCTCAACCGGCAACTGAAGAAGCACGGCCTGTGGTTTCCGGTCGATGTCTCGACCGCGTCGCGCGCCACCATCGGCGGCATGGCCGGAAACAATTCCTGCGGCGGCCGCTCGCTGCGCTATGGCACCATGCGTGACAATACGCTGTCGATGCAGGCGGCGCTGGCCGATGGCACGCTATTGCATTTCGGGCCGGTCGATCGCGAAACCGCGCAGCGTGACGCCAGCTATGCCGGAGCCGATCTGTTTCGCGACATGCTGGCGCTCGGCGAACGCGAAGCCGCCGAAATCGCCGAACGCTTTCCCAAGGTGCAGCGCCGCGTCGGCGGCTACAACCTCGATGCGCTGACGCCGCGCAACCTGCCGAACAATCTGGCGCACCTGCTGGTCGGCTCCGAAGGCACCCTGGCTTTCACCACCCAGGTCGAATTGAAGTTATGGCCGGTGATCCGCACCAAGGCGGTCGGCGTCTGCCATTTCGGCAGCTTCTATGAGGCGATGGATGCCGCACAACATCTGGTCAAGCTGAAGCCCATCGCCGTCGAACTGGTCGATCGCACCATGATCGCGCTCGGCCGCGACATCGCGATGTTCCAGCCGATCATCGATGCCACCGTGCGCGGCGATCCCGATGCGATCCTCGTCGTCGAATTCGCCGAAGACGATCAGGCCGAGAACCTGCGCCGTCTGCGCCAGCTTGGCGAGACGATGGCCGATCTCGGCTTCGGCTGGAACAACCCGCCGCGCAAATGGGGCGGCGTCGTCGACGTCACCGAGCCGGCACTGCAAACCGGCATTGCCGAATTCCGCGCCGCCGGCCTCAACGTCATGATGTCGATGAAGGAAGCCGGCAAGCCAGTCTCCTTCGTCGAGGATTGCGCGGTGCCGCTGCCGCATCTTGCCGACTATACCGAGCGGCTGAATCGCATCTTCGCCAAGCACGGCACGCGCGGCACCATGTACGCCCACGCCTCCGAAGGCTGCCTGCACGTCCGGCCGGTGCTCAATCTCAAGCTCGACAAAGACGTCAAGGCGATGCGGGCCATCGCCGAAGAAACCTTTGCCATGGTGCGCGAGTACAAGGGCTCGCATTCCGGAGAGCACGGCGACGGACTCGTTCGTTCGGAATTTCACGAGTCGATGTTCGGCGCGCGCATCGTGCAGGACTTCAAGGAGATCAAGCAGCGCTTCGATCCGGATAACGTGCTCAACCCGGGCAAGATCGTCGATCCGCCACGAATGGACGATCGCTCGCTGTTTCGCTATCCGCCGGATTATCAGGTTACCGAGTTCAAGACAGTGCTCGACTGGTCGGCCTATCCCGGCGCGGGCGGCGGTTTCCAGGGCGCCGTCGAGATGTGTAACAACAATGGCGCCTGCCGCAAACTCGAAGGCGGCGTGATGTGCCCGTCCTATCGCGCGACCCGCAATGAGACGGATGTCACGCGCGGCCGCGCCAATACCCTGCGGCTGGCGATTTCCGGGCAACTCGGTCCCGACGCTCTCGCCTCCGACGAGATGGCAGAAACGCTGAAGCTTTGCGTTTCCTGCAAAGCCTGCCGCCGCGAATGCCCGACCGGCGTCGACATGGCCAAGATGAAGATCGAGGTGCTAGCGGCGCGCGTCGCCAAACACGGCCTGTCGCTGCGCGACCGGATGGTCGGCTACCTGCCACACTATGCGGCACTCGCCTCGCGGTTTGCCCCGCTGGCGAACATCCGGAACAAAAGCCGCCTGCTGCGCATCGCGCTGGAAAAGATCGCCGGCATCAGCGCGCGGCGCGATTTGCCGGAATGGCGTCGCGACGTCTTTGCGCCGGACGCCGAGGTGTTTGGCCCGGCCGATGGCGCGGAAGTGGTGTTGTTCGCCGACACGTTCAACTGTCACTTCGAGCGCGAGAACCTCGACGCCGCATTGCAGGTGTTGATCGCCGGCGGCTATCGCGTGCATCTTCCGCGCGCCGCCGATCGCAAGCCGATGTGCTGCGGCCGCACCTTCCTCTCCGCCGGACTGGTATCCGAAGCACGCGTTGAACTGGATCGGCTGGTGGCGACCTATGCACCGTTCGCGTCCCGCGGCGTGCCGATCCTCGGGCTGGAGCCGAGTTGCCTTTTGACCCTGCGCGATGAACTGCTGTCGCTGCGCTCAGACGACACCGCCAAAACCATCAGCGCCCATGCGCTGCTGTTTGAGGAGTTTCTCGCGCGCGAGGCTGCGAGCGGCCGCCTGCGCCTGCCGCTGCGGCCCCTTGTCGCCAAAGCCAAGGTGCACGGCCATTGCCACCAAAAGGCTTTCGACGCCTTCACGCCGGTGATGAAAGTGCTGCGTCTCATCCCCGATCTGGACGTCAGCGTTATCGAATCCAGTTGCTGCGGCATGGCCGGTGCGTTCGGCTACGGCGCCGATACTTACGACGCCTCGATGCAGATGGCCGAACTTTCGCTGCTGCCGGCCGTCCGCGGCGCGGAAGCCGGCACCCTCATTGTCGCCGACGGCACTTCGTGCCGCCACCAGATCAAAGATGGCGCCAATCGTTCGGCGTTGCATGTCGCGCGCGTGCTCGCACTGAGCCTCGACAACACGCAAGCCAATCCTTAAGCACAGGTATCAACCAAAGGAACTTTCGATGACCGATCTAACACTTGCAACAGCCCAGAAAATTCTCGACGCCGCGCTCGCCAAGGCCGCCGAGATGAAATTGAAGCCGCTGGTGATCACCGTGCTCGACACGCGAGGCTGCGTCAAAGTGCTGGTGAACCAGGATGGCACCAGCCTGAAGCGCGGCGAAATCGCGCATGGCAAGGCCTACGGTGCGCTGGCGCTGGGGATCGGATCGCGCGCGATCTTCAAGCGCGCCCAGGAGCAGGCCTATTTCGTCAGTGCCGTGAACGAACTCGCGCAAGGCGCACTGGTGCCGGTGCCGGGCGGCGTTCTCATCAAGGACGCCAGCGGCAAGCTGCTCGGTGCCGTCGGCATCAGCGGCGACACCTCTGACAACGACGAAATCTGCGCCGTCGCCGGCATCACCGCCGCGGGACTCAAGGCCGACGCCGGCTAGCATCGCGCAAGACAGCAACGACAACCGCACCGTGGCCGGGCTCGTCCCGGCCATGCCAGCTTCCGGCTCCGGCATGTCGCATCTTACCCGATGCGGCGCTCGCGACCCTTCCAGAACGGATCGCGCACCGCGCGGCGCAATAACTTGCCGACCGGACTCTTTGGCACCTCGTCGATGAAGTGCACCGACTTCGGCACCTTGTACCCGGCGAGACGATCCTTGGCGAAGCCTATCAGGGCCGCATCGTCGGCCCGCTGGCCGGCACGCAACGCCACGAATGCAGCAACTGCTTCGCCCCATTTGTCATCGGGAATACCGACAACGACGACTTCACGTACCGCCGGATGCGCCGCCAGCACATCCTCAACCTCACGCGGATACACATTGTAGCCGCCGGTGACGATCATGTCCGATGTGCGATCGACGAGGTAGAGATAACCATCGTCATCGAAGCGGCCGACGTCGCGAGTGCGGATCCAGCCCCCGGGCAGAAACGTTTGTGCATTGAGATCGTCGGCGTTGTAGTAGCCACGCATGGCGAACGGCGCGCGCAGCGCGATCTCGCCTGCCTCACCCGGCGCGACATCGTTGCCTTCCTCGTCGACCAACCGAATCTCGCAGTCGATGCTGGGGCGACCGCATGCCGCCAACCGCTTGTCGGCGTGCGGGCCCACATGATCTTCCATCCGCAAATGCGTGATGAAGACCGGCGCCTCGGATTGCCCGTAATATTGCAGGAACCGCGGCCCCCATAATTTCAACGCACGTTCGATGGTCGGCCGCGGCATCGGCGAAGCGCCGTAGACGATCGACCTCACCGAGCGCATGTCAACCTGTTCGATACCAGGATGGTCCAGCAGCATGCCGATCATCGTCGGCACCAGATTGAGCGCCGTCGGTTTCCATCGCTCGATGGCATCGAGATAGGACGCCGGCGTGAATCCGGGCAATACGGCGGCGGTGCCGCCATTGATCCAATACGGCACGACAAAGCAGCCGCTGGCATGGATCATCGAGGCGGCATGCAACATGATATCGCCTTCCTTGATCTCAAGGTTGGCGCAGATGTTCATCGTCATCGCGGCCCAGCTGGCCTGCGTATGCTCGACCGCCTTCAGCCGACCCGTGGTACCGGATGTGAAGATGGTGATGACGATATCGTCCGGCTCCGGTCTGCGCTCCGGCGCCGTTTGCGGCTGGCTTTTCGCCACGTAGAGCAGATCGTTCGGGTCGGTTGGATCGCCGATGCAGATCGTCTTCAGTCCCGGCATCGATTGCGCCAGCTCTTGCGCGCGGGGCTTGAGATCCATGCCATGGAGCAGGATATCGGCGCCGGCCCCCTCGAGCATCTGCTTCTGCTCAACCGCCGACAGCCGCGCGTTCAGCGGCACCCGCGACAACCTCGCCTTGGCAAAAGCGAAATCCACCGGGATGGTGAAGACCGAATTGTTCAGCAACAGCCCGACGCGACGCCCGACCGCGAGTCCCATGATCGCGATAAATGCGTTAGCGATCTGGTTGGAGAGTTGATCGACCTGCGTGAAGGTGAGCTTGTCGTTGCCATACATGATGGCAGTTTTCGGCCCGTAGAAGACCGCGCCCCGCCGAACCAGTTCCGTCATCAGCATGGCAACCTCCCCCGCAGTGTTGAACGCCAGGACGCCGATCAGCGCCCCGGCCAGGATGGCTTGCGTTTCTCGCCGAACGCCTTGAGGCCTTCCTTGGCATCTTCGGTCATGGCCAGCAGTGCGATCTGGCTTTCGGTGTAGGCAATCGCCTCATCGAACGACATCGCCGCGATAGCGCGCATGGCATATTTGCCGCGACGAATCGCGGTCGGCGACTTGTCCGTGATACGACCGATCAGCCAATCGAGCTTGGCGTCGAGTTCGGCGGCAGGCGCGATATGATTGAGCAAGCCTGCGGACATCGCGGCCCGCGCGTCGAACGGCTCACCGGTCAGCGACCATTCGTTGATCAGGCGGCGCGGCGCGATCGATTGCAGCAGACTCATCACCTGCATCGGGAACACGCCGACCTTGACCTCCGGCAAACCGAACAGTACGTGATCCGCCGCCACCGCCATATCGGTCATGCACAGCAGGCCCATGCCGCCGGCCATGCAAACGCCGTTGACGCGCGCGATCGCCGGCTTGGTGGCGTTCTGCGACAACCTCAGCAGGTCGGCATAATCGACATTGGGACGCGAGAAATCCATCGCGAAGGCGCCGCCGGTGTTCTGCAGATCCGCGCCGGCACAGAAGGCCTTGTCGCCGGCGCCGGTCAGGACGATCACGCGTACCTTCGGATCGTCATGGGCCTCGCGATAGCCTCGAACGATACCCGCGATCACCTCGGCATTCAGTGCATTGCGCTTTTCCGGCCGATTGATCGTGATCCACAGCGCCTGCCCGCGCTTCTCCAGCAAAACACTCTTATTTTCAGTCATAACTCGATCCGCTTATGATGCCGCTTGAGCACCCGTTTCAATTGCGGCGACAATCCTGCCGGTCGTCACCTGCTCGCCCTCTTCGACGGCGAGCTCGGCGATGATGCCTGAAACCGACGCGACATGCACGTGCTCCATTTTCATGGCTTCGAGCGTGACGATGGGCTGCCCGGCTTCGACCCGCTCGCCCGGCTTCACCAGCACGGCGACGACACGGCCATTCATCGCCGCCCGCACCTTGCCGTCGCCGCCATTCTTGGCGGCTCGCTCCGGCGCCGCGCGCGTCAGATCACGGATCGTGATTGTTTCACCTTGCCGCAGCATGTAAAGATGTTCTCCGTCGCGCCGAAAGCGCACGGACTCGGACAGCCCATCAATGCTGAAGCGGATGTTGCGCTCGTCCAGTTGTTCGACGGTCAGACGATGGGCATGCTCATCCAGATTGGCGACGTAGTGACCGTCACGTTCGCGCACGATCTCCACGTCATGCGCCTTGCCGTCGAGATGCAAGCGCATCGCAATGGGAAACGTCGCCGCCAGCGACCGCCCGGGCCGCCACGGCGGCGCGTGGCGATCGGTGACGTAGAATAACAGCGCCGCGAGCGCCGCAACCGGCGGCTGACCATGATCGCGCGGCATAAGCAGCGCAGCGGTGTTTTCGCCGATGAACGCGGTCGTCGCGCCCCCCTTGGCGAACACATCATGACGCAGGCATGACGCCAGAAACGCCTGATTGGTGATGACACCAAACGCGACCGTCTGTTCCATGCCGTGGATCAGCTTGCGCCGCGCTTCGTCACGCGTCGCGCCATGCGCGATCACCTTGGCGATCATCGAATCGTAGAACGGCGGGATCTCGATGCCGGATTGCAAGGCGTGCTCGACACGAAGATCATCGGCCGGTTGCCAATCCAGCATGCGGCCGGACTGCGGCATGAAATCATGCCGCGCGTCTTCCGAACAAAGCCGCACCTCGATGGCATGACCGGAAAATTTCACATCATCCTGCACGATGCCCAGCGGCTCACCACCGGCGATGCGCAGCTGCAGTTCGACCAGATCGAGACCGGTGATAGCCTCAGTAACCGGATGCTCGACCTGCAGCCGGGTATTCATCTCCATGAAATAGAACGCGCCGGAGGGATCGAGCAGGAACTCCAGCGTTCCGGCACCTTCGTAGCCAATGGCCTTGACCGCCTTGACGGCAATCTCGCCCATCCGCGCCCGCAACTCGGGCGACACTGCCGGAGACGGCGCCTCTTCGATCAGCTTCTGATGCCGCCGCTGCACCGAGCAATCGCGCTCGCCGAGGTGGATGGCGTTGCCGTACCGATCGCCGAACACCTGTATCTCGATATGGCGCGGGTCGACGATGGCACGTTCGAGGATAACGGTGGGATCGCCGAAGGCGCTTTGCGCTTCGGAACGCGCGCTGCGCAGGCTCGACGCGAAAACAGCAGCATCCGACACCAACCGCATGCCGCGGCCGCCGCCGCCCGCCACCGCCTTGATCATCACCGGAAAGCCGATGCGTTCAGCTTCGGCGAGCATGGTGGCGTCGGATTGATCCTCGCCCTGATAGCCTGGCACGCAAGGCACGCCGGCATTCTGCATGATCGCCTTGGCGCCTGCCTTGTTCCCCATCGCCGCGATGGCGTCCGGTGAAGGCCCGATGAACACCAGTCCGGCATCGCGGCAGGCCGCGGCGAAATCCTCGTTCTCGGCGAGGAAGCCATAACCGGGATGCACGGCGTCGGCACCGGTCGCTTTCGCCGCGGCAACGATGGCATCGATGTGCAGATAGGATTGCGACGGTAGCGGCTCGCCTATGCGCACCGCCTGATCCGCGGCAAGCACGTGCAGCGCATTGGCATCGGCATCGGAATAAACCGCGACCGTCGCGAAGCCGAGGCGACGTGCCGTGCGCATCACTCGCAGCGCGATCTCGCCGCGATTGGCAATGAGAATCTTGCGGAATGGCGTTCGCTTCAAAGTCTGGGCAGAACTCATGGCCGCGCCACCGAGAACTGCATCCGCTGCGGGGTGCGTGCATCGGCTTCGCGGCAGATCGCCAGCACTTCTGCCAGTACGTCCCGCGTGTCGCGCGGATCGATCACACCGTCGTCGAGCACGCGGGCACTAGTCGAGAACACATCCATCTGGCCATCAAACACCGAGGTAATCTTGGCCTTCATCGCGTCGAGCTTGTCGCGCTCGATCGGTTTGCCCTTGCGGGCGGCGGCGGCCTCGGTAACGATCGCCATGGTCTCGGCCGCCTGCTCACCGCCCATCACCGCGGTCTTGGCATTCGGCCACGAAAAGCAGAAGCGCGGGTGGAAACCACGACCGCACATGCCGTAATTGCCCGCGCCGAACGAGGCGCCGCAATAGATGGTGATCTGCGGCACTGTCGCGCTGGTCACCGCCTGAATCATCTTGGAGCCGTGCTTGATCATGCCGGCCTCCTCATAGGCCTTGCCGACCATGTAACCCGTGGTATTGTTGAGATAGAGCAGCGGCGTGCGCGACTGGCAGCAGGCCTGAATGAAGTGCGTTGCCTTGTTGGCGCCCGCCGGATCGAGCGGGCCATTGTTAGTGATGATGCCAATGGCAAAGCCTTCGATGCGCGCCTGCCCGCAGACCGTCGCCGGGCCATAGTTTGCGCCGAACTCGGTGAAGTCCGAGTCATCGACAAACCTCGCGATAGCCTGCCGCATATCCACCGGCCGCTTGTGATCCATCGGCATGATGCCAAGCAGTTCTTCGGCGTCGTAACGCGGCGGCCGAACGCCGAGTCGATCCGCGAGCTGCGATGGTCGGTCCCAGTCGAGACCCGCCATGATGTCGCGGGCAATGCGCAATGCATCGCGATCGTCCTCGGCGAGGTAATCGCCGAGCCCGGAAATACTGGTGTGCATCTCGGCGCCGCCAAGCTCCTCCTCGGTCGCGATCTCACCGGTCGCAGCCTTGAGCAGCGGCGGCCCAGCAAGAAAGGCACGGGTGCGGCCGCGGACCATGACGATGTAATCCGACAGTCCGGTCTGATACGCGCCGCCGGCAGTGGACGAGCCGTGCGTCACCGTCACGACCGGTAATCCGGCCGCCGACATCCGTGCCAGATTGCGGAAGATGTTGCCGCCGCGCACGAAATCTTCGACACGATAGCGCAGCAGATTGGCGCCGGCACTTTCCACGAGTTGCACGTAAGGCAGCTTGTTTTCCAGCGCCAATTCCTGCACGCGCAGCGTCTTGTCGAGACCGTAAGGCTGCAACGCGCCGGCATCGATGCCCGAGTCGTTGGCGCTGACCATGCAGCGAATCCCGGAGACAAATCCAATGCCGGCGACGACGCCGCCGCCGGGCACGCTCTTGTCCGCATCCGGAACATCGAACATGTAGCCGGCCAGCGTCGACAGTTCGATGAACGGCGTGCCGGGGTCCAGCACCAGCGCGACACGCTCGCGTGGCAGCAACTGGCCGCGCTTGTGAAAGCGCTCCTTGGCTGCCGCCGACGCAGCGCGGCTGCGTGCTTCCAGGATGCGCATCCGCTCGATCAGCGCCAACATCCCAGCTCGATTGGCCTTGTAGGCGTCGCTACCTTGCGCAATCGTCGATTCAATCACTGCCATGTTGGAACTGAGCTTTCTAAACCAAGAGAACTATCCTTTGTCATTCCGGGCTGGCCGCAAAGTGATCGCGCCCCGGAATGACGACACGTCATGATCAACCCTGAGCGAAGTGTTCGCTGAACTGCTGGCGCAGTTCGACCTTACGCAGCTTGCCGGTGGCCGTCATCGGCATCTCGTCGAGAATCTTGACCAACTTCGGCACCTGGAAGCCGCCGAGATACTTGCGGCAATGCTCGGCAATACCTGCCTCGTCCGCCTGCGCGCCGGGCTTGAGTTTGACGAACGCCGTCACAGCCTCGCCCCATTGCGGATGCGGCAATCCCACTACCGCCGCATTCAGAACGGCGGGATGCGCCAGCAGCGTCTCCTCGATCTTGATCGACGCGACGTTCTCGCCACCCGACTTGATCATGTCCTTCTTGCGATCGACGAACAGTACTTCACCATGTTCGTCGATCATCGCGAGATCGCCGGTATGATGCCAGCCAAAGCGGCGCGAGTCCTCCGTCGCCTTGGGATCCTTGTAATAGCCCAGCATCACGTTGGGTCCGCGATGCACCAGCTCGCCGACTTGTCCCGGCGGCAGCAGGCGGCCATCGTCATCCATGATCGCCGTTTCGTTGACGATCATCGACTCGCCCCAGTAATTGCCGAAGCGTTGCAACTGCCGATCCGGTTGCGACATGGTAGTCGCCGGATACATCTCGGTCTGCCCGCTCGGCAGCACGAAATTCGGGCACAGTTCGGCGATGCAACGCTCGATCAGCGGCTTCGACATCGGCGCCATGGTGTAGATGCAAGTCTCGAGGCTCGACAGGTCCACTTCCTTTCGACGCGGATGATCGAGGATAACCTGATACATCAGCGGCAGTCCGATGAAGAAACTTAGCTTGTCGCGGTCGATGGCGTCGAGGCAAGCTACCGGATCGAAGCCGCGCATCAGCGCCATCTTGCCGCCGACCGAAAGGAAACTCAGCAGCACGACGTGCGCCGCGCAATGGAACAGCGGAAATTGGCCGGTGATGCCGGAGTTGCGGTCGAGATGCATTTCGATGGCATTGCTCATCGCCGCCATCACCACCGCAAGATGGCAATGCATCGCGCCCTTCGGACGCGACGTCGTACCGCTGGTGTAAATGATCATCGCCAGATCGCGGTCGTCGAAGGCGATTTCGGGTTCGACGTCGGATTGACCTTCGAGCAGCGCATTGAATTCTTGCAGGCCCTGTTTGGCAGCGTTGCCGGCCAAATCGACGGCGATCAGATCAATGCCGCGCTTCTCCAGCGCCGCCCGACGATCCGGTTGCGCATGCAGATTATCGTCAATCAATGCGAAGCGCACTTCGGCATGATCGAGGATGAACCCCATGTCATCGGGGCCGAGCATGGTGTTGATCGGGACCCACACCAGGCCGGCGCGGTGAATGCCGAACAGCGCTTTGACGAATTCCACCGAGTTGTTGCATACCGTGGAAATCTTCTCGCCGGGCTTAAGCCCACGCGACACCAGATAGTTGGCGAAGCGATTGGCGTCACGCTCCAGCTCGGTATAGGTCACACGACGCGCCCCATCCGTCAGCGCAATGCGTTGTGGAAATCGGCGCGCGGCGCGCTTGAGGATATCGCCGATCGCTACGCGGCCAATACGGCCCGGACCCGGTACCCCACCGGTTGCGGCCAGATTGCTCATCTTCACTCCTCCCTCAATCAAGTGCCCTCAAGTGTCATTGCGAGAAGCCGCAGCTATGAAGCAATCCAGCTCGTTTTTGTTGCTTTCTGGAATGCTTCGCTGCGCTCGCAATGATGCGTGGCATTCATTCAATGACTGCGAATGCCGAAAATCTGTCTGGCTTCGGCCGGGCTGGCGATCTCGCGCCCGGCCTGCCGCGCATATTTCGCCATGGTCTCGATCAGCTGCCCGTTCGACGTCACCTTGCTGCCGTCCGGCCGATAGAAGGTGTCCTCAAGGCCGGTACGCAGGTGACCGCCCAATTCGGCACAGCGCTGATGCAGCGGCCAGATCTCAGCGCGGCCGATTGCAGTGACTTGCCAATTGGCTTCCGGCAATTTCAACTTGAGCAGGATCGGCAGCAACTCCGGATCGGCCGGCATGCCGGAGGCGACGCCCATAACGAAATTGTATTCCAGCGGCCCGGAATACATGCCGGTCTGCCTATACATGCCGACACAACGCACGATGCCGACATCGAAGCATTCGAACTCCGGAAGCGTATTCGCTGCCTTCATCACGTCGAGATAATCCTGCACCTTCTCGACAGCGTTATCGAACAGCATCGGCGGCCACGCCCAGGTATTGTCGGCCTTCACCTTGAGATAGTTCAACGAGCCGGCATTGCAGGCTGCCATTTCCGGCTTGGTCTCGCGCACGCAATCGAGCGCGCCGCCGTAGTTGGGACCCGACGTACCCGTGGTGTGATTCATGATGACGCCGGGACAGGCCTCACGGATCGCCTGCTGGATTTCACGCGAGACATTGATGTCCCATGACGGCAGATGCCCCTTGTTCGGCGCCTGCTGACGCAAGTGAATATGCATGACGCTGGCGCCCGCATCGAAGGCCGCCCTGGCCTCGCGCGCCATTTCCTCGGGCGTCACCGGCACGTTGTGCTGCTTGGGATCGGTGAGCACGCCATTCAGCGCACAGGTGATGACGGCTTTGTCGCTCATGCGGGAAATGCCTCTGCTGCCGGCCGGAAACAGCAGGCATGATGCGGGGCGGTCCACCGTCCATCTTGCGTCAAGCCGCTATCTTCGAAAGCTGCGTCAGCGGCGTATCAGGAACGGCCCGGCCGGAGATCGGCAAGCGTCGCGCGCGATGAATCGCTGCGATAGATCGCGAGATCGCGCGAGCCGGAGAAGATCGCGCGCGGCTGCAATCCATAGAAGCGGCGGATCGAGTGACTGAAGTGCGTCGAATCCGGATAACCGATATCCTGCGCCAGATGCGCGAGATTGATATCCTCGTTGACGAAATGCAACAGATGTCGCGCCCGCTTCCAGGCCCGGAACGCGCGAAACGAGATGCCGGTCTGGTCCTTGAACAGGTGCAGGAAGCGCGATTGCGACAGATGCACCGACGCCGCGCAATCGGCCGCCGTTACGGCGGTACCCGAGAAATCGCCCAAGCGAACGATGGCGCGCGCGATGCGCGCATCGATCGGCCGCGTATCCAGTTGTTCACCGAAGAAGATGGTATCGAACTCGCTGGTGGTGAAGCCATTGCGCCGTCCGGTAATGCGCAGCGCTTCGTAAGCGCCGCGAATGCGCGAGGCGATCGCGCTGCCGGCCGTTCCAGACAGGCGCGCGGCCAACGCCTGCAGCGCCCTGACCGTCACAGTCTCCGGTTCGATCACCAAACATATCACCGAGGGATGTTCGCTTTCAACGCTGTGGGCGACATAGGGCATCACCACCGCCATCTCGCCTGCGCGAGCGCGACCGCCTTGCGTGACACAAATATCGCCCTGCAGCGCGACGTAGATGGCGAACCCGCCGCTGGTGCGTTGCCGCGGCCGCCCCAGCAGCCCGGCGTAAAACACCCGCTCCGGGCTGATCAGCATCAAATGCTTGGAATCCCGGCGAATGCCGTCGTCCATATCCGTCCCTCCCGGGAACGCTGTTGCTTGTGCGCGTCGTCGCGTCGCTCTCTCTGGAGCGCCCCAAGCATACAGACTTCGGACCGGATGTCACCGCCGATAAGTGCCAGAAAAGACCCGCAATTCAGCCCGTGCGACGAAGCACCGCGTCAGGCACGCCGCGGCACGTTCTGCTGCTCGCTCGCCAGCGTTTCCGCGGCAACCGCACGCTGGTAGCCTTCACGCTGCTGCAACCGCTCCCAGTAAGCAGCGACGTTAGGCCCAAAATCCTTGGCGAGGCCGATGTTCTCAGCGAGCCGCAAGGCATAGCCGACGACGATGTCGGCGGCGGTGAACCGCCCGGCGCATAGCGTTTCGGACTGCCCTGTCGCGGCCTCGACGGCGCGGAGCCGGCCGAGGAACCATTTGGCGTAGTCGCCTACCACCTGCGGATTGCGCCGTTCTTCCGGCTCTAGCTGGCCGTAACGCAGCACCAGCGTCTGAGGGAAGGTCAGCGTCGCATCGCTGAAATACATCCAATTAAGGAATGCGCCATAGGCGGCCTCCTCGACGCCGACGGTCAGCGGCGTCGGACCGTGACGGGTACCGAGATAGTGACAAATTCCGGATGACTCCGTCATCCGCGTCTCACCGTCGATCAGAAACGGGATGGTGCCGAGCGGATTGATGCCGAGATATTCCTTGGCGAAGACGCGCGGCGGAAACGGCAGCATCTTGAGGTCATAGGGCAACCCCATTTCTTCCAGCATCCAGAGCGGGCGAAACGAACGCGCCGCGAAGCAGTGGTAGAGCGTCATCATCAGCGCATGTCCCTATTTCTGACCTCGGCCCGGCAGCGTGCCCATCATCTTGCAAAGGATCGAGAGCATCACCTCGTCGGCGCCGCCACCGATTGACGTCAGGCGGCTGTCGCGATAGGCGCGGCTCACCGGTGTCTCATTCATGAATCCCATACCGCCCCAATATTGCAGGCAGGCATCGGTCAACTCACGGCCGAGGCGCCCGGCCCGCAGCTTGGCCATCGTCGCCAGTTTGGTCACATCCTGGCCGGCTATCAAGGCTTCCGCCGCGCGATAGATCAGCGAGCGCAACAATTCCACCTCGGTCTGCATTTCCGCAAGCTTGAAGTGCACCACCTGATTGTCGAGGATGCTTTGGCCGAATGCCTTGCGGTTGCGAGTGTATTCGATCGTCTCATCGATGGTGAGTTCATGCGCCTTCAGACATGCCGCAGCACCCCACAGGCGCTCCTCCTGAAATTGCACCATCTGATAGGTGAAGCCCTGCCCCTCCTCACCGATGCGGTTGCGCTTGGGCACCCGCACGTCCTCGAAGAAAATCTGCGCGGTATCGGATGAGCGCATACCAAGCTTGTCAAGCTTGCGCGCGACGTTGACGCCCTTGGTTTTCATCGGCACGCAGATCAGAGATTTATTGCGATGGACGGGGCCGTCGCTGGTATTGGCGAGCAGACAAATCCAGTCGGCCTGCGTGCCATTGGTGATCCACATCTTGCCGCCGTTGATGACGTAGTCATCGCCATCGGAACGCGCATAGGTCTTGATCGAGGCCACATCCGAACCCGCGCCTGGCTCCGACACGCCGATAGATGTCACCGCGTCACCGGCAATGGCCGGCACCAGAAATTCTTTCCGCACCTCGTCGGAACCGAACCGCGCCAGCGCCGGTGTCGCCATATCGGTTTGCACGCCGATCGCCATAGGAATGCCGCCGCAGCGGATAGCGCCGAGTTCTTCCGCCATCATCAACGCGTAGCTGTAGTCCAGCCCCTGACCGCCATATTCCACTGGCTTGTTGAGGCCAAGGAAGCCCAGATCGCCGAGTTTCTTGAAGACCTGATGCGCCGGGAAAATATCCGCCTTCTCCCACTCGTCGACGAACGGATTGATCTCGTTGGCGATGAACTTCTGCAGGATGCGGCGGGGTTCTTCGTGGTCGGCCGTGAAGAGCATTGTCGTCCTTCCTCATCATTCCGGAACATACCGCCCTCTGGCGAGCGCCGGAACAGGTCTCCCTGTCTTTGCCTTGATTTCGCAGGCGCTCCGGAATGAGGCCCAGTTCACAATCCCATCTGTCGGCTGGCGAGATCCTTCATGATCTCCTCGGTGCCGCCGCCGATGGCGTTGACCTTCACCTCGCGATAGATCCGCTCGACCTTGACGCCGCGCATGAAGCCCGCGCCGCCAAAGATTTGCACAGCTTCAGAGGCACAGAATGCCATCGTTTGCGTCGCCTGATTTTTCAGCATGCAGATTTCGGCTACCGGATTTTCACCCTGATCGAGCCGCCATGCCAACATCTCCAGCATCGCCTGCGAGGCCGCAACACGCTGCGCCATATCTACCAGCTTGTGCCGGATCACCTGATGCCCGGTGAGCGGCTTGCCGAAGGTGTGACGTTGCTTAGCATACGCAATCGCCTCATCGAGACAGACCCGCGCCGCCGCGGTGCAGCCGGCTGCCATGGTCAGTCGCTCGCTGTTGAAATTATGCATGATGATCTTGAAGCCCGCGCCTTCGTCGCCGAGCAGATTGCCGGCGGGTACGCGGCAGTTGTCGAAATGCAAAGTCGCGGTGTCGGATGCCCACCACCCCATCTTCTTGAGCGGCGTGCGTGACAGCCCGGGCGTATCGCCCTCAATCAGCAGCAGGCTGACGCCGGACGGGCCCGGCCCGCCTGTCCGCACCGCCGTCGTAATATAGTCGGCTCGGATGCCCGAGGTGATGAAGGTCTTCTCTCCATTTACAACGTAGACGTCGCCCTCGCGTCGCGCTGTGGTGCGCAGATTGGCGACATCCGAGCCGCCGCTCGGCTCCGTGATAGCGAGCGCCGAGATTTTCTTTCCGGAGAGAATTTGCGGCAGCACCCGCGCCTTGAGTTCGGGACTGCCCGCACGCGCGATCGGGGGCGCGCCGATCGAGTTGCTCTTGAGACTGGCGCTGACGCCCCCTGCCCCGGCTCGCGCTAGTTCTTGCACCGCGACGATCCACATGAAGTTATCGACCTGCGTGCCGCCGTATTCTTCCGGGAAGCCAAGACCAAGCAACCCGATAGCGGCCGCCTTCTCGTAGAGCTCACGTGGGAATGTCTCGGCCTCATCCCATGCATGGGCAAAAGGCTCGATCTCATTTTCGACAAAGCGGCGGACGACATCGCGAAAGGCGATGTGCTCTGCAGTATAAAAAGGACTTTTGGCCAAGCTCCCACCCGCAAGTTGCCGCGACGCGAATACAGCAAGGATGCCGATATTCGCAGCCTTCAACTTGCGTTAAGTCGCTGGGTCTAACGGGCACGAGCCTAGCATCTCACATACCGCGCAGCAGGGTATCGCTTTTCCCTGATTTCGATCGTGTTGGGATCGACGATCTTCAGATTGTATTGCTTCTTGCGCGGCCCCGGACGAATGCCGCCTTCTCCATCGCTTATCCAACGATCGATCACATCGAAACTGTTATCGGATAATTTCCGGATCGATATGTTTGGAGTCACATCGTCGGCGTAACCGCCGAAGTTGTGACGTTTCGCGCCATCGAACACAATCAGTTCGCCGCCGCCAATCGCCTCGCCGGATACTTTCGCCAACCCAAGCCGTCGAAACGCCTGGCATGCCTTGTCCTGCAGCTGCGGAGCATTCGACTGAACGTAAGCCCATGCGCCAGTTATGGGATAATCCGAGGCGGCAGCAGTGTTGAGGTTGCCGGCAACGCTCAAAATCAGGGTCGTTGCCAACAGCATCCAAAATTGAATCATTGGATCACGCTCCGCAGTTCCGAAGGGATGCCCGCATTTCTAGACAAAGCGGCGTTCAGCGATGACGTGCTGCGGTCGCTTGAGTATTTGAAAAGCGATGAGAAACAGTACCGCACAGATGATCGCCGCAACCGCGAAGGAGATCGGCGTGACCGGGCTGCCAGTCAGATCGCGCAGCTTGCCGGCCATCGCAGGCAGCACCGCCATGGCGACGTAATAGCAGGCAAAGAAAATTCCCATCCCCGCAGCACGGTTCTCGACCCGGAGAACAGTTGCAGGAAGCGCCATGATGGGACCGGCCGGCAGTCCGGCGACCAGCGCAATCAATACGAAGTGGGCCGCAGGAGAGCTGACAAACGGCAGCGCTGCGGCGGCAAATATCGTTGCTGTCAATCCCAGCGCGATGCACAGCATGGGCCGCCCGGTTTTTTCGCTGACAAGACCGCCGACGGCAATCATCGGCATGAGAAGCCAACCTAACGAGCTGACAATCCAACTGCTGTAAGCAAGCGAGTAGCCACGGCTGGTGAAAAACTCTGGCGCAAAACTGATCAGCACGATGTAGCCGACGTTATAGGTCGCCCAGACTCCACCAGCCAACGAGACGTTGATCAATTCGTATCGTGACAGATGCGGCTTGAGATTTGGCGCTGCAAGAGCCGGCTTTTTCGGGGGATCGCGATAGACGACAAACACCAACAGGAAACTTGCAATGCTCATGGCCGCGGCGAGATACATCACCGCTGGCCATCCCGATTCCGCGGCAATGCTATGATCGACAACAACGCCCAAACCGATTCCCAACGGCCAGCTCGCTACCAGAATGGCCATCGCCGTGGGCAGCTTTTGATCGGTGAACCAATCGGCGACCATTTTTGTCGCCATGACATTGATGAGGACCGCACCTGCCCCGCTGACAATTCGCCCGATCGCAATCAAATAGAACGACGGCGTGGCACCGGTGGCCCAGCCGCCAAATCCCATCATGACAAGACCGGCAAGCAGAACTGTCTTGGCGCCGTAACGCTGGCCCATTAGCCCGCCAGGAATGGCCAACGGAACGCCGGGCAACAGGTAAAGTCCGATGAGAGTGCCGATGCTCGAATAGTCGAGCGCTAGTTCACTGACGAGAACGGGTGCCAAGCCGCCGATGGTTTGAAACTGAAATGCGATTGCAGTTCGGGCTGCGAACAGGGCTGCCAGAATGACCCAGCGTTCCGCATTCATGAAGCAAGCCTCCCCACCCCTTCACGTCATTCTCGCATAAAAGCCGCATCCTGACGTCGAAAACCGTCCTGCAGGCGACCGGTGAGGCAGGGATCGGCAACCGGCAGCAACACCTGATAGCCCGGCCATCCACCCTCGACGCGTTTCGGAACGGTAAAAGACCTCTCCTGCTCACGTCGGATACAGATTCGCAGACCTCTCAAACGAGGTGTCGACATATATGTCATCACCACGCGAAATCGGACAAAATTTGAAGTTTTCGCGAGAGCTTTTGGCGACTTAAAAGTCAACTTTACATGAAACGGATTGGAAAAAACGACGTAGCTGTACTCCTCGCGCCACATATTTGTGATTCATGCTGTGGAACACTTTTTTTAGCTAGGCGCGCTGTCTCAATGCGTTTATTTGCGTACGTTATGGTTAACAAAACCTAAAGGAGGCCTTTTCGGCATTCAGGGGTTAAGCCCGCACCGCCAGCAGCAATTAAATGAAATCAGATTTGAACCTTCAATTCGCTTCGACGACATACCACTTGGGCGATTGTTTCGCCCGGCCATTTAAGGATAGACGCAAATGTCTCCAGAGCAGCGCCTCGCCACAATCACTCTGCACACCACCAATCTGGCCAATGAGCTGTATCAGCTGAATCAGCTTCGCGATAAGTTCCGGAAGGCGCAACTTTCTGCCCGGCGTCGGCGGCCGGCGCGTCGCAAGCGGATGCGCGCCTGACACGCTGTGTGGTTCAAGTGGATGAGATCATCAGTTCGATAACTGAATGTTTCGCCCACCCAGCCTCCGAGGCCGCACAAGTTGGCGGCCTTTTTCGTTTCAGGTGCCTTCTCCAGCAATGAACCTTCGCCATCGCGCCTATGTCGTGGCGAAAGCGTCGACGTAGACCAACTGCTTCGCAATCCATTCCATCTCGATCTCGCGGTCTGACAGCCGGACGAAGAGTCCGTCACTGACGGTTGCTGTCTTTCGCCAGCGTTCGAAGAGTCGACGCACGAACGTCGTGTGCGGAAACAGGCTGGTTCCAGATTTAACCTCGAACGCGCCTATTCAGCTTAACAAGCGAGTTTCGTTGCCCCCTCGCAGTGCTCGGCTAGTGTGACGCCACCGAGCATTTTTTACGCTCGGAGTTCACCAGTTAAGCCATCAGGTACGCAGTATTTCTGGCGGCATTTGTGTCACGCGACATCGTTGGTTCAAGCAAATGAATTTCTCCAATGCCAATTTCGGCTCGAACGATCAGCAAGCGAGATCCTTGAAACTCGCCCGGTCGCTTGAAGAAAGCCTTCGTGAGTTAATCAAGCTTCGCGCCCAGGTTAAGGCCGCTGAGGAAGCTCTTGCCCACAAACACCAGCAGACTGGCCGACGGAGCGATACGAGATCCTAGGAGCGGTTGAAATGATCGCAGATCGTCAGCGAACGCTTCAAATTCTTAGCCCTCAGCCGAAGCCGGCGTGGGCGGAGGTCTGGCATCTTTGGACGGTGATCGTGCCAAGGCGGTCGATCACTGGCCGACTGCTGTACGGACGGGTCTGGCGCCGCCACGACGGGCGTCGCTGGATCTACAAGAAAGCAGTCAACGACTGACGTCGGCTGACCGGGCCATCTGGCGGATCGGTCTCGATTTGATTGAACCTCCCGAGCCGTCACGCGACCCATACGGATTGAATGGCGGGGCATCGACCCCACCCAGCGTCGCGATACATTAGAAACACAACCTTCGGTGGAGCGTCATGGCCCGTCGAATCCTTCGCCTCTCGATCTCGCTCGTCGCCGTGATAACCTCAGCCGGCTCGATCTTCGCCGTCAGTTGGGTCAGCCTGGCACTGCTGGGATTCTGAGCGCTCAAACAACGCGGCTGGGATAAAGCGGCCTCCGCGTGGCGCCACGCAATATCATCTCGCCCCAGAAACGTTGCGTGATCGATCGTTCCACTCGTCGCCGGACAACGATCCCCGCTAGCATTCGAGAAATCGCGTTTTGCCGTCGCGAACCAAATTACGGAACGCGGCAGCGCTTCCCCTCGGCGCTCCACAACGTCCACACTCGACAATCGACGATGGAGCTTCGCGAGTGCAAGCGAACTTGATCGATACGCTGCCACAGCTCGCGCACACGATCATGAAATCCGTTTGATCGATATCGACGGCTGGAGAACTCACAACTGGCCTCGATGAATGTAGCGGCCGTGCAGCACATCGCGCCTACGTTCGATGAAAAACACAATGAGGCCCAAAGCACACGACAACGCAACAAGCGCAAAAACAAACTCAATATTCATTTCGTCACTCAAATCCGAAGATTAAAAATCAGATAGATGGTCGCGACTTTCAACCATGTGCGGCGTCAACCTGCGAACATCATTAATCCGGCCTGCTGGCTAAACTCCGCATCATCCTGAAATCGCCGATAACGCAGTCGATGCGCAACGCAAGTGCCACGCATCAGGCTGAGCACGCCGTCGAAAGCATGATCGACCTTAGTTCGGCCGACCACACGCCGCTTGCCATGACAACGTTTTGGGTTTCTCCGAAATCGGACAACGATTCATGGCTGTGCTGAAAGCCACAAATTCCAATGAGGATATCGACCGTCGCCCGCTGGTTACCGAGCCATAACGGCCGGAACGTCGATTGAAACAGATCATGCTTCAGCTGCACGGAGATATTGAGCGAGCACGATTGATTACGCTCGCCGTCCTGAAAGGCCACAGCCGCTTTGGTATGATCGGCAGACGAAACGTGCAGGAAAATCTGCTCGGCTTGCCCGACAAAATGTTCGCCGTGAAAGCCGTAGATCCGGCTATCGGTCAACGCCATCGTGGCGTGGATATTGAATTTGGCCTCTCCGCGCTCGGCAACGCTGACAGGACGAAATGTGGGAATCTCGATATAGTTGGCGTTCCTGACGTACAGGTCGCCGTTGACCTTTTCGTTCCCGACCTGCCAGCTGTTCTCGAACTCTGTGCTGGTCCTTGCAATCATATCGAGACTCGTGGCCCGCAACTGGAAGACGCCTCCTTCCAATTCATCGTCGACCTGTTGCCCGTCCTTGGACAACAGCAATCTCCCACCCTCAACGCGCACGTGAGAAATGCCCTTAAACATTACGCACAATCCTGATTCAAAAAGGTCACGCACTTCGGAAATACAAATAGAGATTGCAAATACGCGATACTTACATTCGTGACGCCAATTTATTCCGGGCCCCGAAATCCGTCACGTTCCAACATTAAATGAGATTAATCGAGTAGCTTAACGCAATAGCCGGAGCGTTAACGTATCCGCGCCGGCGAACCATAGGCCCGCACACCAGCCGGAATATTTCTGTTCACCAACGAATTCGAACCAATCACCGACTGGTCTCCAATCGTCACGCCCATCTGCACAATTGAATTCGGACCAATATAGACGCCATTACCGATCTTAGTCGGCGCGTAGTCGACGGGTTCGACACCTAACGAGACGGACCGCCTGACAGTATGATGCGTGTAAATCTGCACCCCTGCGGATATCGAACAAAAGTCGCCGATTTCCAAACCGCCACCGGATCCGTCCAGAATGCATCCCGGCCCGATCCAGGTATGCCGGCCAACCTTAACGTCACCAAGCACGAGGACGTTGTCGTACATGGTGGTGCCTTCACCGAAACCATACGCAGCTGCATTGTCGCCGCGTTCGGTCAAAAGGTCTCCAATGGACACACGGCGATTGAATTGCTCCTTTTTCCGCCGCGCCAAAGCCGCCAGAAATTCTCTGATAATCGCCAACCAGGCGTCGGTGTTGCCGACGGGCGGAAGTTTCTCATTGTTGAGTATCGTCACAGGTCCGAATCCATTCGCCGACAATCAATCATCGCGCTCTATGTCTTACGACTACTCGCGATAACCTAACATCCGATCAAGAAAGCCTCAGCCCAACCGCACTGCCCGACGCGTCTTCACACCCTGTCGATCGCCGCTTCAATCCTGCGAGCTTGGCGTTCGCAAGTATCAGGTCGAAGCATCAATTGGCGCGTTGCCGAGCGCGGTGTTGATCTGTCGCAGAACATCTGAATCGGCATGTTCGGCCGATTGAGGCATTGTTGCCGTTTGAGGCGGCTCATGAACATCTCCCGCGAGCGGTGCATGATTGCGAAAAGACGCTCTCCACATCGCGAAATTCTGCGCCTGCACACGATGAATCGCCTCCACCATAACGTCCCGCGGATGCGTGTTGGAAACGATCAGTCCCTTGAAATAGATCATCCAAAGGTGTTCGTGCTTGGTCCCAGGCGAATCCCGAAGAATTGTTTTGAAAACGGTGATGCTGAAGTCAGATATCTGTTGGTAAAGCACCCCCCTTCGCCTTCCGACCGATAACGCGTGCTGATGCAAGATCCACATCAGCGCGACTTCCGAAATACTCATTGCAAGCGTGGACCGCGGGCTAGCAACAGGCAACGGCCGCCCCGCGAACGCTTTACCCCTGGCCTCATCATTTCGACGCTCGCGCGGCCGACTCACCTTCGCAATTTCGAGAGCCATCGAACTGGTACTCACACTTCCGACTGCAACATCATGTCGGGATTATTAGCTCAAATAACAAAGTAATTAAATAGATAACAACCCATCAGCCTTAACCCACCTGGAAGCCAGCAACGATTTGTTAACGAACAGCGCCCGATCTACCGGCGGCGAAAACTTCATATGGCGCAGACAGATGATCGTGCCCTCGTTCAACGTAGCTTGCCGGCTCCTTTCGCGGCTGAGGAATATCTTCGGATTGAAGCGCGAAATCCCACGCCGCCGTTAACCATAAGACCCCTGCTTTCTGCCGAGCGAAAAAGCACCTTTCATTTAATTTATCGGATGACTTATTATTTAGAAACAGTTTATATATTTAATTGCACAAGTACCATTTAATGAAATTTTCACTTTGATGATTATGCGAGGGCTGGCCTCATGAGCGCGACTGAAGCGTCGGGTAGCGTGAATTCCTCGATGGATTCCTGGAGCAGTCAATGGCAGCAGCAAGCACTGACAACGCCGTGCGGCTCATGCACCGGACGAGCATGCACAGTTTGCTCGATCCGCACTGGCGGTTCGTCCAGCGCTAACGGGCAGCCATCGGGCTACGCGCCGAAGGTTCTCGAATACTACAACGCGAGCGGCTCGACGGATGCCAGCGGTGTCTCCCCCAGCCCGTTGATGACCGCAGACAATTCCGTGACAGCGTTGATGCGGTCAGACACGTCGCAAGACACGTCGACCAACACAGCGGCCCCCACTCTCATGATGGCGAGCGTTTCGACTTTGGCCGCCCCCGCGCAAAACGCCATTGTGTTGGAGAATATGAAACAGGGCACTCCGGAGAGCGAGTGGCTGTTTGACCAGGCCGACTCGAGCATCGAGGGATACGCCGCGCAATTCACGATCGACCACGGCCAGAAGGTCGACTTCAAGATCAATACCGATGCCAAAAACTATCGCATCGATATCTATCGGCTCGGCTACTACAACGGGGATGGCGCACGCAAGGTTGCGACGATCAACCAGAATCTTGCGACGGCTCAAATCCAACCTAATCCACTGTTCGATCCGACGACGAAACTTGTCGATGCCGGCAACTGGTCCATATCTGCATCCTGGAACATCCCGATGGACGCCGTGTCCGGCGTCTATATCGCCGAACTGACGCGCCTCGATACCGGCGGGCAGAATATGATTCCATTCATCGTGCGCGATGACGAGGCTCCGAGCGACATTACTTTCCAGACATCGGACACGACGTGGCAGGCCTATAACTGGTGGGGCGGCTACAATCTCTACGGCGGCATCGATGCTAGCGGCCGGGTCGGTCGCGCGGATGCAGTCAGCTACAATCGTCCCATCATCACGCGTGACGGTGGATTTTCGGCCGGTCCGCAGGATTTCATCTTTGGCGCCGAGTATCCGACGATCCGTTGGCTTGAGCAGAACGGATACGACGTCAACTACATTTCCGGCATCGATACGGCACGCGATGGCGCACAGTTGCTCAACAGCAAGGTGTTCCTGTCGGTCGGTCATGACGAATACTGGTCGGCGGATCAGCGCGCCAATGTCGAAGCGGCGCGCGATGCCGGCGTCAACCTGGCATTCCTGAGCGGCAACGAAGTCTATTGGGAGACACGCTGGGCGACGAGCATCGACGGCACTGGTACGCCATACAAGACAATGATCTCCTACAAGGAGACGTGGGACAACGCCGATAGCGATCCGGGCAACACCACCGGCACGTGGCGCGATCCGCAATTCGGCGCAGGCAAGCCGGAGAACGCGCTGACCGGCACGATCTTCACGGTCGACTCCTACCGCCTCGATACCATCACGATTCCCTACGATCTCTCCAACTTCCGCTTCTGGACCAATACCGCGGTTGCCAACATTCAACCGGGCCAAGTCTACTCCCTGACGCCGAATTTGCTCGGCTACGAGTGGGACTCCGATCTCGATAACGGTTCACGTCCCGATGGGTTGATCGCGCTGTCGTCGACGACAGTCGACGTCAACACGCTGTTGCTCGACAATGGCAGCACCACAGGTCCCGGCACCGCGACGCATAGCCTGACGCTCTACCGTGCACCGAGCGGCGCATTGGTTTTCGGCGCAGGCTCCGTCTATTGGACCTGGGGACTGGATTCGCATCACGATAACGAAGCGACGCCGACCGATCCCAACGTGCAGCAGGCAATGGTGAACCTGTTCGCGGATATGGGCATTCAGCCGCAGACTCTCATGCAAAGTCTGGCGGCGGCAACACAGTCGACGGATCATACGGCTCCGGTTTCGACTATCACATCGCCAACGACATCGGGATCGTACACCGCAGCTCACCCGATCACCGTTACCGGCACAGCTGCCGATACCGGCGGCGGTATCGTCGCGGTCGTCGAAGTATCGACCGACGGCGGAACGAGTTGGCACCGCGCAACTGGATACGAGAACTGGTCTTATACGTTCACGCCGCTGGCGGGCGGGACTTACAACATCAAATCTCGCGCGGTTGACGACAGCGTCAATCTCGAGACGCCAAGCGCTGGTACGCTCATTACAGTCGCATCGGCTCCGACCGCAACTTTGTTTACACCGTCCGATACGCCCTCGATTCTAACGGACACCGATATCAACGGTGTCAACTTGGGCGTGAAGTTTAGCTCTACTCAATCCGGCACTATCGTTGGACTTAAATATTACAAGAGCATCGGCGATGGTGGCACCCACGTCGGCTCACTATGGAGCAGCACCGGCACACTGCTGGCGACGGCAACATTCACACAAGAGACTGACAGCGGCTGGCAAACCGTTACGTTCGCCAACCCCATTTCGATCACTGCCGGAACGACCTATGTGGCGAGCTATCACAGCAACGGCCACTATGCCGACAGCCCTGATTATTTCACGACTGCCCATACCAACGGCCCACTGACGGCTGCGGCGGGCAATGGCTACTATACATACGGCACCGACAACGCGTTCCCGTCGACCGCATCCAGCGGCGCGAACTATTGGGTTGACGTCATCTTCAGTTCTGCGAACACCGTCAATCAGCCGCCGGTAGGCGTGAATGACGATGGTTTTGCCGTTACAAGCAACACGCCGATAACCTTTGCGGCTTCGACGCTGCTCGCCAACGATACCGATCCCAATGGCGACATTCTCTCAATCAGCGGCGTCGGCGCAGCTTCTGGTGGCACCGTCTCATTCAATAGTCAAACCAACGTCATTACATTTACGCCCAGCCCCAATTATGTCGGTCCTGCGAGCTTCGGATATTCCATTTCGGATGGGCGGGGTGGCACCGGATCCGCGATCGTCAATATGGCGGTTTTGAATCCCCAATCCGAAGTCACCCTTTTCTCCAGTTCCGATACGCCGGCGGTCGCGTCGGATCCGGACAACGTGCAAGTCAATCTTGGCGTTCGTTTTACGTCATCGTCGAACGGCGTGATCGAGGGTATCAAGTTCTACAAGGGCTCCGGCGACCTCGGCACCCACACCGGATCGCTATGGAGCAGCACGGGCGCATTGCTGGCTACCGCAACATTCGTCAATGAGACCGCGAGTGGTTGGCAGACCGTGGTGTTCAGCAATCCGGTCTCGATTACGGCCGGCACCACGTATGTGGCGAGCTTCCATAGCAACGGCCACTACACGTCGACGAGCAATTACTTCTCGACCAATCACGTTAGCGGCGTCTTGACTGCTCCGGCAGGAAGTAACGGCGTGTATGCGTATGGGAACAGCAATCTGTTCCCCACGAGCACCTATGGGGCAACGAATTACTGGGTCGATGTCGTCTTCAGCTCCAACACCGGCACGATCAACCACGTTCCGGTCGCCAACAACGACAGCGGATTCACAACGCCGCAAGACAATACGTTGACGATCGCGGCATCGGCATTGCTTGCCAACGACACCGATCCGGACGGCGATACGCTGACGATCACCGGCGCCGGTGTAGGCGTAAATGGTACAGCCGGTTATGTGATGAACACCAATTCGGTGACCTTCACACCGACGCCCGGCTACACGGGTCCCGCATCGTTCACCTACGCCATCTCGGATGGTCACGGCGGTACTGCCAACGCCACGGTCAACCTCACAGTCGTGGCATCGGGCAATCATCCGCCGGTTGCGGTCGCCGACAGCGGATTTACAACAACGACCAATACCGCAGTAACAATTGCGGCCTCGGCCCTGCTGGCAAACGATACCGACCAGGACGGCAATACGCTGGTCATCACCGGTGCAAATGGCGGCATCAACGGGACCGCGGTGTTCAATGCGCAGACCAACACCGTCACGTTTACCCCAACGACCGGTTACACCGGGCCGGCGTCATTCAATTATTCGATCTCCGATGGTGCTGGCGGAACGGCCAGCGCCGTCGTCAGCCTGAACGTCAACGCACCGCCGAACCGGCCACCGGTGGCCAACAACGACAGCGGCTTCACGGTTACACAGGATGCAACGCTTTCGCTGCCGGCATCGTCGCTGTTGGCCAACGACACTGATCCCGACGGGGATACGGTAACGATTACCGGCATCGTCAGTGGCAGCGCCGTTAACGGCACGGCTACATTCAACGCTCAAACCAATGCCATCACCTTCGTACCGACCGCTGGATATACCGGTCCGGCAAGTTTTGGATATGCGGTGTCAGACGGACACGGTGGGACCGCAAGCGCGACCGTAACTCTTAACGTCTCCACTCCGACGGTCAGCCTGTTCTCGAGCTCGAGCACACCGTCGTCGACTAGCGATCCGGATTCGGTGCAGGTCAATCTCGGCGTGAAATTCGTTGCCTCAAGTAACGGCACGATTACCGGCATTAAATACTACAAAGGCGCCAACGATACCGGCACACACACCGGTACATTGTGGAGCAGCACCGGAACCGCGCTGGCGACAACGACATTCACGAACGAGACGGCGTCCGGTTGGCAGTACGCGACATTCAGTTCGCCGATCGCCATCACCGCGGGGACGACGTATGTCGCCAGCTTCCATAGCAACGGTCATTACACGTCGACGAGCGGATATTTCTCCACCTCCTACACCAACGGACCGTTGACCGCGCCGGCTTCGGGCAATGGCGTGTACGCGTATGGTAACGCCAACTTGTTCCCGTCCAGCACTTACGGAGCCACCAATTACTGGGTCGACGTCACCTTCAGCCCGGCAAGCGCAGCACCAAATCAATCACCCATCGCCAACAACGACAGCGGATACAGCACAACACAGAATACGATTCTTTCAATTTCGGCGTCCTCGCTGCTGGCTAACGACAGCGATCCGGATGGCGATCCGCTGTCGATTACAGGCGTAAGCGGTGGCACTCACGGCACAGTGGCGTTCAATGCATCGACCAACACCGTAACGTTCACCCCCGATACCGGATACACCGGCGCAGCAGCCTTCAACTACACGATCTCGGACGGACGTGGAGGCACTGCGTCGGCTTCAGCTGCGTTGACGGTCAATCCGCCATCGACCACGACTTACAGCCTGTTCAGCGCAAGCTCGACCCCGGCCCTGGTTTCGGTCAACGATCCCAACCCGGTCGAACTTGGGGTCAAATTCCAGGCGTCTTCCAACGGCGACATCACCGGCATCCGTTTCTATAAAGGTGCCGCGAATATCGGAACTCACACTGCGGATCTCTGGACGGCGACTGGCACCCTGCTCGCCACCGCGACCTTCACAAATGAGACGGCCAGCGGCTGGCAACAAGTCACCTTCTCGAATCCGGTCAGCATCACCGCCGGAACGACTTACATCGCGTCCTATCATACGTCTGGCAACTACGCCGCCGATCCGAACTTCTTCGCCAACTCGCTGACGAATGGACCGCTCTCGGCGCCATCGTCATCTTCCAGCGGCGGCAACGGCGTTTATGCTTACGGCAGCACAAGCCTGTTCCCGTCCAACACCTACAACTCCACCAGCTACGGGGTTGACGTGCTATTCCGCCCGCAATTGGCTGCGTAGATCCGAGAGGCCGGCATCACAAAATGCCGGCCTTTTTCACGCCCGGCGAGGTCGATCACAACTCGGATGAATGCTGCAAGCGGCTTGGACTCGGCTGCAGTTCGCTATTTGATCGCGCTGAGATGAGCCGCTCTAGCCGATCGGTCCCAGCGCCTTGGCGATGTTGTCCAGAACGACTTGCTCCGAATCGCCGGACTGTCGCGCGAGAGTCCGCGTCGGCGCACGATCTGAGTTGTCTATCATGTCGGAGTTCGCACGCTCCCAACGAACGCCGCCATCGTCCGCATGATCCGACCCAACATCAGAATGCAGACGCGCGGAAAGCTTGGCAGCTCTTTGATCGAGTTCGCTCAGAGCCGTCGCCAGCCCCTCAAGACGCCGCATCGCCGTGCGGTTTGGATGGCCAGTCGACATGCTGCCGTCCGAGCGATCCGAGGGGTGCAGATCGACAATCGCGCGGGGATCGCCGATTTCCTCGGCGAGGTTATCGAAGCCCGCCATTTCGAATGGCTCGTTTCCACCAACTGAATGATCCAGCGAGTGTCCGTGATGATCGAGCGCGAGGGAAGCTTGCAGAGCCCCTGAGGAAAGCGGTTCGCCCCTGTCGAGTTCGGCAAAGCGCGCCGCCTGCCCCTGACACCATCGCTCGAGACGCGCGATCATCGCCATCATCGTCAGGGTGTCCGACTGACGTACGCGGCGCGCGTAGCTCGCGAGGAAGGCGCGGCCGCGAGCAGTTTCCTTGACGGCAGCTTCAATCGCGCTGAGGTCGTAGTCTTGCGCATCAGATGAATTTGGCATCGTTCACCGGATCCGAGAGGCAGCAGTCTGCGGCGAGCCGGAATATTGGCAACTAATGCTTAATTCACATCTAACACCGGCCATTCACCATCCGGGCAACTCCCGCATCAGAGGCTTTCAATGAGCGACGAAATATAATAATTTAAATAAATTAAATCGCCTTCAGAGTATTTAATTTTCGCCGAGATATAAAATTCTAAACGCAATATCAGGTACTTAGAGAAGACATGCTCTGGAATACACGTTCCCCAGCCAAGGCCCGACGCAAACCTGAGCTGCCCGAACATCTCCGGATCTACGCGATCGGAGATATTCACGGCAGGGCGGATCTGCTCGCGTTGCAATTGCAGCAAATCGGCGCGGACGAGTTGCGGAACCCCTGCAGCCGCTCAATCATCGTTTTTCTCGGCGACTATCTGGATCGCGGGCCAGCCTCCCGGGAAGTCTTGGATCTGTTGCTCGCCTGCAGGCAAGCGCGCGAGACGATAGCGCTCAAGGGCAATCACGAGACTTTTCTGCGCCGTTTCCTCGACGATCCCTCAACGCTCGATGAATGGCGAAGCTGCGGCGGCCTCGAGACGCTGATCTCATACGGGTTGAAGCCGTCCATCTCCCCCAACCGCTATGAACAAGATCATCTGGCGGCCGAACTAGCCCGATCGATTCCGCAAAGCCACCTTGCGCTTCTCGATTCTCTGGAACTGTCGTTCTGTAGCGGTGATTTCCTCTTCGTCCACGCCGGTATCCGCCCGGGCATTCCAATTGCGAAGCAGAAGGAAGAAGACCTGCTCTGGATTCGCGACGAATTCCTGTCGTGGGATCGACCGTTCGAAAAATACATCGTGCACGGCCATACGCCGGTGCGTGCGCCAGATATCCGCGCCAATCGCGCCAACATCGATACTGGCGCCTTCGCCACCGGCTGTCTGACCTGCGTCGCCATCGAGGGTTCGCACATCACTCCGTTGGCGGATGTCCGCAATTGGGCTAGGGATGCGGATCCCCGTCATCATCCGCATGCAAAAACAAGGGTAGACCGTGCTTTACAGGCATGAGGAGTCAACGTTGCTTCAAGCTCTGGACCAAGGTTCTCCGAGTTTTCAAGATCACGAGATCACTCGCGACCTGTCAACTGCGGCAAGAGTTGCTGTTGCTGTGGTCATCGTGACCTACAACAGTTCCCGGCTGCTCCCGGAGTTGATTGCCTCACTCCCAGCCGGAATGGGCGATCTCGCGTGGCAATTGATTGTCGTCGACAACGACTCGTCGGATGACAGCGTCGCGGTGGCTCGCCATCTGGCGCCAAACGCGACCATTGTTGAGACAGGACGAAACGCCGGTTACGCTGCGGGCATCAATGCCGGCGTCGCAGCGGCTCCCCCTCATAGCTATATTCTAATTCTCAACCCTGATGTTCGCCTGCTGCCGGATTGCGTACCTGCTCTGATTGCCGCACTCGACAAACCGGGCACCGGGCTCGCTGCACCTCACCTCATCGATCGCGAGGGTGTCCGCATCGATACACAGCGTCGCGAGCCTTCGATCATACGTACCTTGGCCGATGCGCTGCTGGGCGCACGGAGAGCCGGCAAGATCGCCGGGCTTGGCGAGGTCGTCACCGATGAAGATCGCTATCAGCGCGAGACCTTGGTGGATTGGGCCGAAGGATCGACGCTGCTGGTCAGCAAGGCCTGCTGGGACGCCTGCGGGCCCTGGGATGAGTCCTTCTTCCTCTACTCCGAGGAGACCGACTTTGCGTTGCGGTCGCGGGATGCCGGTTACGCGACGCGCTACACCCCAACGGCGCATGCAATCCACCTCGAGGGCGATTCCGGACAATCGCCGGCACTTTGGGCATTGCTTAACCTAAATCGCGTTCGCCTGTATCGCCGCCGCCACGGGGTCGTGCTTGGTGCGCTATACTGGACTGTTCTCGTCATGCGCGAAGGTAGCCGCGCGCTATTGGGACGACCGGTCAATCGTGCCGCGATCCGCGCGCTTCTCAGCCCCAGCAAGATGCGTGCGACCACCGGCCCGGACCTTCTTCGTACATTGGGTTAAGGGTACTTGCATGGCACCTGCTATGGATAGCTTCCTTGGCCCGCATCGGTTCTAGAGTATTGCAATGGGGGAAGCCAAGCCAGTCTCGGTTCGCGCCATTCAAAGTGATGACCTGACTTCCGTCGGCCAATTTCTCCACGTTCATCTCAACCCGCGCATCAGCGCGCAGGCTTGGGCTTCCGCTCCTCTCGTTCCATGGCAGGTATCCTCGCCGAACCACGGCTTTCTGCTTGCCGATGACGTCGGAATTGTCGGCGTCTATTTGGCCTTCTACTCGACGCGGACGATTGGCGGCATCGATGAACCCATCTGCAATCTCGGGGCCTGGTGCGTGCGCGACGAACATCGCGGGCACAGCATTCGGCTGCTGAAGGCGATGCTGGGTCAAAAAGGTTTCACGTTTACCGATCTGTCTCCCAGCGGAGCGGTCATTCCGCTGAACGAGAGGCTCAAATTCCAACATCTGAACACTGCCACGGCTATCATTCCGGCCCTTCCTTTGCCGAGATGGCCGTCACGCATTCGCATTTCGACTGACAGAACCGAAATCGAACGCACCCTGAGCGGTAAGCAATTGCAGCTTTATCGCGATCATGCGCGCGCAGCAGCTGCCAACCACGTGCTTCTGACAAGCGGACAAGAGGTTTGCTACGTCATTTATCGTCGCGACCGGCGCAAAAACTTGCCGGTCTTTGCTTCTATCCTCTACGTCAGTAATCCGGATCTGTTCGCTACGGCCGCGCCTGAATTGGCGCGATATCTGCTGTTCAGAGACGGAATTCTCGCGATACTCGCAGAACTTCGCATCGTGATTCATCGTCCGAAATCATCGTTCATGCTTTCATCTCCGCGACGCAAGATGTTTAAAAGCGATCGATTGAAGCCGGAAGATATCGATGATCTTTACAGCGAACTTGTTTGCGTTGCCTGGTAACCCCCGACTGAAAGAGTCATAGGAAGAATATGCGACGCTATCTGCACGATCTGGTCCGGCAATCGGCACGGGACCATCATGAGGCCGCCGCACTGACGTCTGGCAGCGCCACACTCACCTACGGGGAGCTTTGGCAGCACGTCCAGGCCGTCGGCGCCGGCTTACAGCGCCTGGGACTATCGCGAGGCGATCGCGTTGGGGTGTTTCTCGACAAGCGAATAGAGACAGTTACGGGAATCTTCGGTACATCCGCCGCGGGTGGCGTGTTCGTGCCTATCAATCCGCTTTTGAGATCCCGGCAGGTTCACTACATCCTTGGCGATTGCGACGTCCGCGTGCTGATCACCAGCAAGGAACGTTACGAGCTGCTTCGCGAAGATCTTGCCAAACTACCCGCGCTCAAGCACGTCGTACTGATCAATAGCCCCGCAAATCTCGAATCCAACGGCGCTCACCAGTTTCACTCCTGGTCGGATTTGACTGCCGATGGCGGCGCCGGACCGGCGGATCGCGGCGTCATCGATATCGACATGGCGGCGATTTTCTATACATCCGGCAGCACGGGCAGCCCGAAGGGCGTCGTGATAAGCCACCGAAATCTCATTTGTGGCGCCGAAAGCGTGGCGAGCTACCTTTCGAACAATTCGTCGGATGTCATTCTCGCGGCGCTGCCCCTGAGCTTCGATGCTGGATTCAGTCAATTGACGACCGGCTTCAGTTCCGGCGCGCATGTGGTCCTCGTCAACTACCTGCTGCCATCGGATATCGTCAAAGCGTGCGCCAAGCACGGTGTGACAGGGCTGACTTGCGTTCCGCCGCTCTGGATCCAGATTGTCGAAGCCAAATGGCCTGAAGAGGCTGCGCAAAGACTGCGCTATTTCGCCAATACCGGTGGCCGGATGCCGCGTGCAACGCTTGATAAATTGCGCGGGATATTCACGAAAGCGTCGCCCTTTTTGATGTACGGCCTGACAGAAGCTTTCCGTTCGACCTACCTCGATCCGTCCGAAGTCGACCGCAGGCCGAATTCCATCGGCAAGGCGATTCCCAATGCAGAAATCCTCGTCGTGCGCCCTGACGGATCGCTCTGCGACGCGAATGAAGAAGGCGAACTCGTGCATCGCGGTGCACTGGTTTCGCTCGGTTACTGGAACGATCCTGAACGCACCGCCATACGATTCCGGCCGGTGCCGGGGCGGGCTAAAGAGATCAAAACCCAGGAGCTGGCGGTGTTTTCCGGCGATGCCGTCATGCGGGACGATGAAGGATTTCTATATTTCATCGGCCGCAAGGACGAGATGATCAAGACATCTGGCTACCGCGTCAGCCCGGCCGAGATCGAAGAGGTTATCTACGATACCGGCCTGGTGCGTGATGCCGTCGCCTTCGGCGTCGACGACGAAGCGATCGGGCAAGCCATCATCATTGCAGTCAGTCCTTTGCAGAACAAAGCGCTGGATGAAGCGATGCTGCTTGCTGAACTACGTAAACAATTGCCGCTCTACATGATCCCCCGCCGCATCGTGATCCGCGACGAGCTTCCGCGATCACCCAACGGGAAATTCGATCGCAACCTGTTACGCGCGGAGATCGTCTCGTGACCGCCAAAGACACTATCGCAGCATTCGATGTCATCGACGGCAAACTGGCTGTCGGCGGTATCCCGGTTGATCGTCTGGCTGCACGGGTCGGCAGCACGCCGTTCTTTGCCTATGATCGCCGCCTGCTGACTCAACGCATCGCGTTGCTCCGCCAGAAGCTGCCGCCGAAAATCAACCTTAGCTACGCCATCAAGGCAAATCCGATGCCTGCTGTCGTGCAGCATTTGAGCTCACTGGTCGATTCCTTCGATGTGGCATCAACCGGCGAAATGCGGATTGCGCTGGATACGCCAATTGCTGCCGATCACGTCAGCTTTGCTGGTCCAGCCAAGACGATTGCCGAACTTACGCAAGCTGTCGCGGCGGGCATAACGGTTGAACTCGAATCGGAAACGGAAGCACGCCGCGTTATTGCGATCGGCGAGCAACTCGGCGTACGCCCCCGTGTGGCGATCCGGGTGAACCCCGACTTTGCCATCAAGGGTTCGGGCATGCGGATGGGAGGCGGACCGCAGCAATTCGGCGTCGATTCCGAGATCGTGCCTCAACTGCTTGCCGCGCTTGCCAAGGCCGATCTTGACGTCCTTGGGTTTCATGTCTTCGGCGGCTCGCAGAATCTTCGTGCCGAGATCCTTTGCGAGGCACAGCGCAAAACGGTCGAATTGGTGACGACGTTAGCAGCTGCGATGCCGACGCCGATACGTTACCTCAATCTCGGTGGCGGATTTGGCATCCCCTATTTCGACAAGGACGAATCGCTTGACCTGGACATGGTTGGCGCCAATCTTCATGAGCTTGTCGACGGCCCTATCCGCAATAACTTTCCCGAGGCGCGCCTGGTCATCGAACTTGGCCGTTACATTGTCGGCGAATGCGGTGTTTACGTCACCCGGGTCGTCGACTGCAAACAATCGCGCGGCAAGCAGTTCGTGATGGTCGATGGCGGCTTACATCACCAACTTGCGGCATCCGGCAATTTCGGCCAGGTCATTCGTCGCAACTACCCGCTGGCGATCGGCAATCGGATGAACGAAGCTGCGACCGGAGCGGCCAACGTTGTTGGATGCCTGTGCACGCCGCTGGATCTGCTTGGCGACAGCGTTGCTGTGCCAAAAGTTGAGATCGATGACCTGGTCGTATTGTTCCAGGCAGGCGCTTATGGCATGACCGCGAGCCCAAGCGCGTTTCTTGGCCACCCGCCAGCTGTCGAAATTCTGGTCTAGGGTGACGAGATCGAGCCCGGTTGAATTGCTGACTGACAAGGAACGTCAATGACAGTTACGCCACTTTTCGACGAGGTAAAGGACGTCGTCGTTACAACTCTCGGCATCCAGGATCGCGCGTCCGGGCTTGAGCCATCGACCCCGCTTCTGGGCAGCATCCCCGAGCTGGATTCAATGGCTGTCCTTGAAGTCGTGCTGGCTATCGAACAGCGTTTCGATTTCGCCATCCAAGATGAAGATATGACAGGCGACGTATTTGAGACCTTCGGCAGCTTGGCGGACTTCGTCGCCCAGCACAAAAGCCAATAAGCATCAAAAAAGAGCTGACACTTGAGCGTCAGCTCCTTTTACGTAGCAACAATCGCTAGCTCGACTAGCGCTCCTTGAAAGCTCGCTCCGCCTGATCCCGCAGCGGCTTGATGAGATACGCGAGAGCGGTGCGGCCGGGCGTCTGGATGAAGACGTCGACAGGCATACCCGGCACCAACTTTGTGCCGCTGCCGAGACGTGCCAGTTGATCCGCCTTCAGCGCAACGCGGGCCGTGTAATAGCTCGTACCGGTCCGCTGCTCTTGCGTCAGATCAGCCGAAACCACGCTGACGTCGCCTTCAATCTCGGGCGTGGTGTGCTGATTGAGCGCGGCAAAGCGCATCACAGCCGACTGCCCGACATAGACCTGTTCGATATCGCGCGGGGCAATTTTGACCTCGACGGCAAGCGTATCGTTGTCAGGCACAATCAGCATGATCGGCTCGCCCGGAGCAATCACGCCTCCGACCGTATGAACCGACAATTGATGCACGCGGCCGTTTTGCGGTGCGCGAATATCGATACGATTGAGCTGATCGACGGCAGCAATCTTGCGTTCGGACAATTCGGAGATCTTGGAACGCGCCTCGATCAAATCCTTGCCGACCTCAGTGCGCAGATCCTGATCGATCTGAATCGCCTGAAGTTCGATCTCGGAAATCTTGCCCTTGGCCTGGGCAATCATCCCGGACAACTGGCTTCGCTCGCCTTCGAGACGCGCAGTATCACGCTCGAGTGCGGTCAGGCGGGTAATCGGGACGAGATTTTTCTGCCAGAGTTGACGAACACCCTCCAGCTCCTGGTGGATGAATTCGACTTCCTTCTGCTTGGCCTCGACCTGTCCGGAATAACCCTTGATCTCATCCCTCAGCTGCGCGCTGCGCTCCTTGAGCTGCGCCTTCTGTCCGCCACGCGCCAGCCGGCGCAGGTCGAACAAGCTGCGCTCTGCCGCAATGGCACGGGCAGCCTCCGAGCTCGCATCCCGAGCGCGATCGACCAATGCCGATGGGAAAACAACCTGATCTGCGCCATCGCGTTCCGCCTCAAGGCGCGCCTGCCGCGCCAGCAGTTCGTCATAGCTCTTTGTGATGATGGTCGCATTCGCCAGCGTTTGCGTTTCGTCCAATCGCACGAGAATGTCGCCGGCCTTGACCCGGTCGCCATCCTTCACTCGCAGCTCACTCACGACGCCACCCGTGGGGTGCTGCACCTTCTTGACGCTTGAATCGACGATGACCGTGCCTTGACCGATCACCGCACCCGACAACTCCGTCGTCGAGGCCCATCCCCCGATGCCGAAAGTGACCAATGCAGCAGCGATCATGCCAGCAACCATGTATCGCTGGATCGAGTGTAGTGCGGGGGTTGCGGGCGCGCTCATCGGTTATCTCCAACAACCTTGAGCGGCGGCGCCGTGCGAAGCACCTTGCGAAGCACGTCCTCCTTGTTGCCGAACGACTGCACCTTGCCGTCGGCGATGACCAGAACATGGTCGACGCCATCGAGAGCCTTCGGGCGGTGGGCAATCACAACCACGATGCCGCCGCGGCGTCGGACATTCAGAATGGCTTCCGTCAGCGCCTCTTCGCCCTCGGAATCGAGGTTCGACGTCGGCTCGTCCAGCACGACCAGGAACGGGTTGCCATAGAACGCCCGCGCCAATGCGATGCGCTGACGCTGGCCGGCCGACAACGCCATGCCGCCTTCACCGATCTTGGTGCCGTAGCCGTCGGGGAACGACAGGATCAGGTCGTGAGCTCCCGCAGCGCGCGCAGCGTCCAGAACGGACGCAGGACTGGCCTTCGGATCGAAACGCGCGATGTTCATCGCGATGCTGCCATCGAACAATTCCACGTCTTGCGGCATATACCCGATATGCTTTCCAAGAGCGTCCGATGACCACTGCACGATCGACGCATTATCGAGCGAGATCTTGCCCCGCAGTTGCGGCCAGACTCCCACCATTGCACGCGCGAGTGACGACTTGCCCGATCCGCTCGGACCGATAATCCCGAGCCCCTCGCCTTTCTTCAGCTTGAACGAGATATCGCTCAGGATCTGCCGTTCGGTGCCGGGTGCATTGACGTAAACGTGGTCAACCGAAATGCCTTCTTCCGGTGCCGGCAGCGACAATTGCTGCTCTTCGGGCGGCAACAGCGTGAGCAACTGATCGAGCCTCCGGCCGGATTGCCGGGCACTAACGAAGCCTTTCCAGTTGGCGATGGCCATTTCAACGGGCGCCAGCGCACGCGAGGTCAGGATCGATCCGGCGATGATGATACCTGCCGTGGATTCCTGATAAATCACCAGATAGGCGCCCACCGCCAGGACGAGCGACTGCAGAATTGCGCGAAGCACCTTGGACGTACCGCCAAGACCACTCGCCACATCGCTCGCAGCTTCCTGAGCCGCGAGATACTTCTGATTGGTTTCGCGCCAGCGCATTGCGGTCTGACGGCGCATGCCCATGGCATGCAGCACCTCGGCATTCCGCCGGCCTTCTGCGGCCAATGCATTTCGCGAAACTGCGAAGCGAGCATATGCCTTGGTCGGCGCCTGAGTCCGAACTTCGGTCAGGATGGTGATCGCGACGAGCAGCATCGCACCAACCAACGCGGTGACACCGATCCAGAAGTGAAACAGGAAACAGATACCAAGATAGATCGGCATCCATGGGAGATCGAACAGCGCCGAAGGTCCACCGCTGGAGAGGAAACTGCGGACCTGGTCGAGATCGCGCAACGGCTGAAGTCCGTCGCCATCCCCCTTCGTCTTCAAGGGGAGACGAACGACGGCATCATAAACGCGGAGACCCAGTGTTTCGTCGAGGTAACGGCCGATGCGAACGCTGATGCGGCCACGAATGAGATCCAGAATGCCTTGAAACGCGTACAGGACGATGGCCAGGCCCAATAGGGCCAGCAGTGTCGGAATGCTGCGGCTGGGCAGTACCCGATCGTAGACCTGCAGCATGAAAAACGAGCCGGTCAGCATCAGGATGTTGCTGACGCCGCTGAAGATGGCCAAGCCCCAGAAGATATCGCGGCAGGAAGACAGGAAGGTTGCGATCTCCGATTTCGGAGCCGCATATTCCGCCTTCTCACGCGGCTTGTTGGAAAACAGCCTGCTCCTCGCCGCGTCGAGCATGCGCTTGAGCGCGCTATCCTGCGGCTGCGCCTCCGACTGCGACTTCGATCGCTCAATAAAAGCTCGCACGGCTGCTTTGAAAGCAGCCGTGCGATTGACCTCGATATTTACTGGCGGGGGCGTTGCCCCCCGCCGGCCAAAGCTAACCATGATAGCCGTCCCCCGTATCGTATCCATCGAGGCTATTTCTCGATGGATACGCCATCTTGCCCATCACATTGATGTAACGATCACACAAAGTGGAAGTCAGATTTATCGAGTGCAGCGAGCTTCGTGTTCTTGAGTGTCAGCGAGTCGTGATGTCCAGCAGAAATCACCACATCCTGACCGCTTTGTGTCGCGTGCGCGAGAACATCAGCAAAGTTGTCAAAAATGCTCTTGCTGAACTGCACGACGTCGTGGCCCCAACCGCTCGCACGGAAATCGTTGATGACATCGTTACCGAAATTCGGGGCGAATACGAACGTATCCGGATGCCCCCGACCGATAAAGATATCGTCTCCGGAAGTCCCGACAAGGGTATTCTTGCCGAGCGTCCCGACGATCGCGCTTCCGGAAAGCGCACTTTCGTGCCCGGCCTGGTCGACCTGCTTCGCGGTAAAGGTATGAAGCGCATTGGATAGCCCCGACGAACTCGCAAATGTCCAGGCGCCATCGCTATCCGCAGTCACCGTGCCTATCGACTTGCCACTATCGTAGATCTTCACTTGGCTATAGGCGTCGGAGGTCCCCTTGATAACCACCGAGTTGAACCAGCCACTGAAGACGTCCGTAAGACCAGCCGACGACGTCGTGGTCGGGGCATCGATAACCGAAATGCCCTTTCCTGAAGAAGTCGCACTGGCGTTTCCGGCAATGTCGGTCGCCGTTGCAGTGAAGTTGTGACTGCCGTCGGCGACGTGCCCGGTGTCGTAGCTCCAGGTGCCATCGCTCTTTGTCGTGACGGAACCGATCTGCTTGCCAGCATCGAAAACCTTGACGATGCTGTTGGCTTCAGCCGTACCCTTCAACAGGAAGTCGTCAACCGTCGTGCTACCGCCGAGAGCTTTGCCGTCAGATGAGTAGATCCCGAGCGTGGGTGCGTTTGGCGCATGGGTATCGATCGTCACGGCGAGAGCCGCAGAAGACGTACCCAACTTCCCGGAAGCATCGACAGCCTTTGCCGTCAGGTTATGCGCGCCGTCGGCTAGAACTGCGGTGGTGTAGGTCCAGGCCCCATTCGCATCGGTTTTGACCGTGCCGAGGCTCTTGCTGCCATCGAACACCTTGATGGTGCTGTTGGCGTCGCCAGTGCCCTTCAAGGTCAGTGTGCTGTCGCTGGTGATATTGTCACCAGCCTTACCCGTGTCATTCGAGAACGACACAATGCTTGGAGCCTTTGACGGAGTTGGGGTCGGCGCAGTGATATCGATATCCAGAACCGTCGAGGTTTTACCGGCGTTCCCGGCGACGTCCGTTGCCTTCGCCGTAAAGGTATGATGCCCGACCGTGAGCGCATCAGTAGTGAAATTCCAACTCCCATCTGCAGCAGCGGTCACCGAGCCGATTTTCTTGCCCCCGTCGAAGATGTCGATCGTGCTCTTGGCCTCAGCCGTGCCCGTCAGATTGACAACGTTCGATCTAGCGGTGGTGCTAGTGGACGACGTCGATCTCGCGGCGAGAGCTTGGACTGCGCCAGCAGTCGATCCATCAATGGTCGGAGCATCCGGCGCCTTGGTATCAATCGTGACCGCAACGGTCGCCGATGAACTGCTGGTCTGGCCGGTGCTGTTCGTCGCCGTCGCCGTCAACACATGCTTCGCATCCGTGAGAACGGATGTGATGTAGCTCCACGAACCGCTGGCATTGGCCGTGGTCGTGCCGATCTGCGTTGCACCGTCGTAAACCTTGACAGTGCTGTTTGCGGCGGCCGTGCCGGTCAGAGTGAGCGTATTATCGTTGGTAATGCCATCGCCGACGACACCGCTATCGTTGGAGAAGGACACGATCGCCGGCGCACTGGGAGCACTCGGGGTCGAAGCCGATACTGTAACGCCGAGCGCAGCCGACGCCACGCCGGTATTGCCTGCCGCGTCCATCGCCTTCGCGGTGAAGCTATGGCTGCCGGTAGCGAGTGTCGCAGTGGTGAATGTCCACGCACCGCTGCTATTGGCCGTCACCGTACCGATCTTTGTCGTTCCGTCGAAGACCGTGACAGTGCTGTTGGCTTCCGCCGTTCCAGTCAGCTGCGCGACCTTCGTGCTCGCGAGAGTCGAGGCCGAGGTCGACATTGTTACCGTTGGCGCGACCGGCGCGACGGTGTCGATGACGAGAGAAAGTGCCGTCGAAGCCGAGCTGGTGAGGCTGCCACTGGTGGCAGTCGCGGTCAGACTGTGATTGCCATCCGTCAACGCAGCACTGGTAAAGGACCAAGCTCCATTGGCGTCGGCAGTCGCCGTACCGATCTGCTTAGCACCGTCGAAGACCTTGATGGTGCTGTTCGCCGCCGCCTTGCCGGTCAGCGTGACCGTGTTGTCGTTGGTGATGCCGTCGCCGGCGACACCGCTATCGTTCGAGAAGGAAACGATCGTAGGCGCACTAGGTGCAGCCGGGGCCGACACCGTAGCAGCTACGGCAGTCGACGCCACGCCAGTATTGCCAGCGACGTCCATGGCCTTGGCCGTGAAGCTATGGCTCCCGCTGGACAGCGAACTGGTTGTGTAGGTCCACGCACCCTTGCTGTCAGCCGTAGCTGTGCCGATCTGGGTGGTGCCGTCGAAAACCTTAACGACACTGTTGGCCTCAGCCGTGCCTTTCAACAAAAAGGCGTTGGTGCCGGTCGGCGCCGAAGATGCGATCACCGGGGCTGTTGGCGCAGCAGTATCGATCGTCACGGCCAACGCAGCCGAAGCCGCACTCGTCGTCGAACCGGCCGTTGCCGTCGTGGTAAAGCTGTGCGCGCCGTCGGCCAGGGCCGCAGTCGTAAACGACCAAGCGCCGCTGCTGTTGGCCGTCGCCGTGCCGACCTGCTTTGCACCATCATAGATCTTAACGGTGCTATTGGCTGCAGCCGCGCCGGACAAAGTCAGGGTGTTGTCGTTCGTGATGTGATCGCCTGCCACACCGCTGTCGTCAGAGAACGATGCGATGGTCGGCACCGCGGGCGCCGGCGTCGTGGTCTGACCCGACGCGGTCACCGTGACGCTAACCGCGGCCGACGACGCACTACTGTTGGTATATGCGTCGGTGGCTCTGGCGGTGAAGACATGGTCGCCATTGGCGAGGCTGGAGGTGGTGAACGTCCAGGTTCCAGTGCTGCTGGCCTTGACCGAGCCGAGCAGTGTGCCCTGGTCGTAAATGTCAACCACCAGGCCGGCCGTGGCGGTGCCGGCCAGCTTGACCTGGGTCGCGCTTGCCGCCGTCTCGCTCGTGATCACCGGCGCCGCCGGCGCTTTCGAGGGAACCCCAGAGGTACGGCTCTCGTACTGCCCAGACAGCAGCACCTTGCCGGTGGTCATGTCGATGTTGTTGTAGGTCACAGGATTGAGGACCCCCGAGGAGTCCTGCAGATAGGTCGACACGATCGAGTACTTCACCCCGGTCGGGTTGATGAAGTTGTCGTGGATCGTCGGGTTCACCAGCGTTCCGGCCCCGCCGGAACCCCACTGGAACACCCCGGAGGTCGGGGCGCTGCCGCTCGCCATCACGATGGTGTTGTAGGCGGCCACCGGATTGTGGACGACATGGCCCTGCTGGTCACCGATCCGGAAGAACGAGTTGATCTCGTCCGTGCCCGACCAGTTCGCCGGCTGGTACATCGTGTTGTACTGCACCACGATGCTCTGGATATCGCTGAAATAGGTCTGGATCGCGTCGCTATGGTAGGCGCCGATCCCCATCGAGTCGAACAAGTTGTATTGGATCGAATAGTTGCCGTCGTGGGTAATATCGATGCCGTCGTTCGGGAAATTGGTGAAGCGGTTGTATTCGACCACCGCGCCGGCGCCGCTGTAGAACATCGAATTGACCGACGAACCGCTGGTGGCGCCACCGTCGAAAGTGTTGTGCAGCACATTGACGAGGCCGCCATGGTCGGCGTCGATCGGCATCAGGTTGTTCGAGCCGACCTTGAAGTAGCTGTTCTGGATCGTGACGTTGGTGGCGTTGTTGACGACGTTGACCTGCCAACCACCGCCGAGCGAGAAGTTGTAGCCGTCGAGCGTGACGTTGGAGCCGCTCACCGTGATGATATGCGCCGAGGCATTCACCGAGACGCCGGACATCTTGATCGTCGACGGGTCCTTCAGCGTCGTTCCGCTCGGCACCCCCACGTCGTAATCAACACCTGCCACCGACCAACTCGGACGGACCGCATATCCATCCAGCAAGCCTGAAAATACCGCCATTTCGATCCCCGTTATCTAGAGAACTCAAGTCCGCGCTGTTGCCCAACAACGCTACTAGTGAAAACAAACGAGAGCGGAGAAGCTCTCAGTTGTCGCCTTCGGCAATTCTGGGTCCACCACCCGAACTGACGATTTCCGAGGTTGGCCGGAGCGGAGAGTCTTTTTTAAGACGATTTATTGGCCTGCTCATGATCGCTTTCGCAACTTCAAGTAGGCCCGACGTCGCTCCTCATTAAATGCTCGTTGTCGTGGTTCAACGAGTAGGCAGATATAATTTAAACTTCGATCTAAAATCAGAATGAGCCGATATCTGGACAGAGCAGTCGATCGCAACAATAGCATCCACGATCTAACAGAATGTTATTTGAAATAGCGCGTTTCTATATAACAATTGAAACAAAGATCATCTTTAATTAGCCCCTTCATCGACCTCGATTATTATTATAATAATCAAAACATCGCCGCCAATTTGCGGCATTAAATGACAGTCTCGCGATTTAAATACGCCGGCATTTTTCTTCGCGATTTTCACAACCCGACGCGTAGCGTTTTCGAGGCAGATTCCAGCACGCCTGGGACAATTTGAAGCGCCCGACATCGGACGCACCAATCGGCAAGCCGATCTTCGTCGAGCCCCCGGTTCGGCCCTCACCTGATGTCGATGCGCACGGGCTCGGAAAGCTTGCTGCTGTTGGTATAAGCGTCGGTGGCTCTGGCGGTGAAGACATGGTCGCCATTGGCGAGGCTGGAGGTGGTGAACGTCCAGGTTCCAGTGCTGCTGGCCTTGACCGAGCCGAGCAGCGTGCCCTGGTCGTAGATGTCGACCACCAGGCCGGCCGTGGCGGTGCCGGCCAGCTTGACCTGGGTCGCGCTTGCCGCCGTCTCGCTCGTGATCACCGGCGCCGCCGGCGCTTTCGAGGGAACCCCAGAGGTACGGCTCTCGTACTGCCCAGACAGCAGCACCTTGCCGGTGGTCATGTCGATGTTGTTGTAGGTCACAGGATTGAGGACCCCCGAGGAGTCCTGCAGATAGGTCGACACGATCGAGTACTTCACCCCGGTCGGGTTGATGAAGTTGTCGTGGATCGTCGGGTTCACCAGCGTTCCGGCCCCGCCGGAACCCCACTGGAACACCCCGGAGGTCGGGGCGCTGCCGCTCGCCATCACGATGGTGTTGTAGGCGGCCACCGGATTGTGGACGACATGGCCCTGCTGGTCACCGATCCGGAAGAACGAGTTGATCTCGTCCGTGCCCGACCAGTTCGCCGGCTGGTACATCGTGTTGTACTGCACCACGATGCTCTGGATATCGCTGAAATAGGTCTGGATCGCGTCGCTATGGTAGGCGCCGATCCCCATCGAGTCGAACAAGTTGTATTGGATCGAATAGTTGCCGTCGTGGGTAATATCGATGCCGTCGTTCGGGAAATTGGTGAAGCGGTTGTATTCGACCACCGCGCCGGCGCCGCTGTAGAACATCGAATTGACCGACGAACCGCTGGTGGCGCCACCGTCGAAAGTGTTGTGCAGCACATTGACGAGGCCGCCATGGTCGGCGTCGATCGGCATCAGGTTGTTCGAGCCGACCTTGAAGTAGCTGTTCTGGATCGTGACGTTGGTGGCGTTGTTGACGACGTTGACCTGCCAACCACCGCCGAGCGAGAAGTTGTAGCCGTCGAGCGTGACGTTGGAGCCGCTCACCGTGATGATATGCGCCGAGGCATTCACCGAGACGCCGGACATCTTGATCGTCGACGGGTCCTTCAGCGTCGTTCCGCTCGGCACCCCCACGTCGTAATCAACACCTGCCACCGACCAACTCGGACGGACCGCATATCCATCCAGCAAGCCTGGGAACGACGGCCTCGCGTAGGCTGCCAGTGCGAACTCTTCGCCGGCCGCCGGAGACAACGCCGGCGCGGTCTCTCGCGCATGGCTCAAGCCCGCATGCGACAGCAGCCAGGATCTGCCCTTCCAATCGATCGGACCCGCAATCAGCAGCCAGCCGACCACGGCAGCTCCGGTTCCCGCAGCAAGACAGAACTTAACGAACGATGACATCACCATTGTCCGCACAATTAACTTCAATCGAAATGACGCCGCGTCGCTTCAGCATGAACCCAGGCCGCCCAACGTTCGCGGCGATCGGTCGGACGTTAGTAATAGCAGGCGATAATCTCGACACGGGACCGAACATTCTTGTCTTTGATTAGTGCGAGGTATATTTCTCGTCCCATAATATAGCCAGTATTTCGAGCGCAAAGAAATGATCGTATGCATAACAGAAGATCGTGCGTCTTTCTCAGCGCCTCTGAAGCTTTTACTTTTAAGCCTTGCCAAATACTGCCCGGATCTTCCTGTTCAGCTATTTTTCCCTGCTGCTGACGCCAGTTTTCTTGAATTCCTGAAGCGACTGCCGCTCGTTACACTGAACTCCACGCCGCTTGCCCGTTCGACCGGTTGGAATGTGAAACCGGAGGCAATCTCAACGCTCCTCCATGCAGGACACGATGATGTGCTGTGGATCGATTCCGACATCATCGTCACGCGTGATTTTCGACATGAGTTCGCCGGCCTGGACCCGCGAGTCCTCGTGGCCACGGAAGAAGCGCTCTGGGGCAATTATTCCGACGCGAATGCCTGGCGCGCACGCGCCTGGGGATTCAAGTTCGGTCGTCAGCTTCCCTTCACAATCAATACCGGCGTCATGCGCGTCACACGATCGCACCTGCCTTTGCTCACGCGGTGGCAGGAATTGCTGGAGAGCGACGTCTACAAACAGGCACAGAGGCTTTCGACCGAAGATCGTCCGATGCACATGTTCGGCGATCAGGACGTCTTGACTGCGCTGCTTTCGAGTGCCGAATTTTCCGACATCGAATTGAAAATTCTCAAACGCGGGTCCGGCATCGTCCAGTACTTCGGGCTTTCCGGCTACACCTGCGCCGAACGCTTTCAGAACATCTTGCACGGGCCACCGTACTTCATCCATTCCCAGGTCTTTAAGCCGTGGGTTAAATTCGCCGCCAAGCGTCAGATCGAGAACTCACGTGACTTCGTCGATACGCTCTATCTTGATTTGTCGCCTTACACGCTGGCCGCTCAAGAATATAAAGCCGATTTGACAGAGCCGTGCACGTGGATGCAGCCGCAATCGACAACGGCGGCATTGTTGCGAGCAGTGGGATTTTGGTATGCCCCGCTTGTCGGCCTCCCGATCGCAATCCTGGCCGACATCGTCAAAAACGCCAATCTGTCGATTGCAAAGCGCTTCTATTTCAAGCGAAATTCCTTGCATGATCCGGCTGACTTGAAACGGTCGGCGGGAAACGCTCAGCAGTAATATCCTCTCCTGCTGCCGACACGTCAGCGTCATTGGGAACGCTATTGCTTGCATGATATCGATCATTATTCCGGCGCATAACGAAGGTTCGGTCATCGCGAGGACACTCGGATCGGTGCTGCGGGGAGCCGATCAGGATGAGCTTGATGTTATCGTCGTCTGCAATGGATGCAGTGACGATACGGCATCGGTCGCAAGCAAGTTCTCACCAACCGTCAGGGTTCTCGAAACGAGTACCGCAAGCAAAATCGCGGCACTGAATCTCGGCGACCAGGCCGCCCGATCTTTTCCGAGAATCTACCTGGATGCTGACGTTACGATCACCATCGACACCGTCCGGGCTATCTCAGAGCGCCTGCAGAACGGGGTCCTGCTTGCGGCCCCAACGCCGGCATTCGATTTGAACGGATGCTCATGGCCGGTTCGGGCCTACTATGCCCTCCGGGCCCGGCTGCCATCGGCACGGCAGGGCGTTGGCGGCTCCGGCGTTTACGCGTTGTCGGAACAAGGCCGCGCCCGCTTCGGGGCGTTTCCCGATGTCGTCGCCGATGACACGTATGTCCGACTCCAATTCGCTCCCAGCGAACGCGAAACCATCCGTTCACTCACCTCAACTGTCTATGCTCCCCGGACCGTCCGGCATCTCACCCAGGTCAGAACCCGCACCTATTACGGCACCAAGGAGCTGCAACGCCGTTTCCCTGGCATTTTCCGGAACTCAGACAGCGCGAACCACCAAACCCTGCTGGGGCTCGCCGCCAACCCGCGACATTGGCTCGGTCTATCGATCTACCTTTGGGTTAACGCTGTCGCCCGTTTTCGCGCCCATGCCGCTCTGCGCCGCAAGGCTTTTCAGTGGCACCACGACCAGAGCTCACGGTCCGCCAGTTAATTTATTAAACTTATTTTAATCCATTTAAATGGAGCGTTGATTTTAAATTTTAAATGCGATTATAATCCGGACATTTCCAATAGCGACGATTTGAACGTGGAAATGGCCCATTTATTGTCTGCCCAATCGGCCGCGGGATCGGGTGCCAATTCGCGCCGCAGAGCCCCGAAGCTGCTCGCCGTCGCCTCCGGCGGGGGTCATTGGGTGCAATTGTTACGCGTCGCGAGCGCCTTTCAGGGGTGCGACGTAACCTATGTTTCGACGCACGCGTCCTACCGATCGCAGGTTCAGGGCCACAAATTCCTGACCGTCAGCGACTCCAGCCTTTCGACCAAATTGGGGTTGATCCGGACGGCAATCCAGCTCGCAGCCATCGTCTGGACCGAGAGACCGGACATCGTCGTCTCCACCGGAGCAGCGCCAGGCTACTTCGCGCTCCGACTGGGCCGGCTTTTCAAAGCCAGAACCATTTGGCTGGACAGCATTGCCAACGTCGAGAAGCTGTCTCTGTCCGGTGCCAAGATCGGCCGCCATGCCGATCTCTGGCTGACTCAATGGCCTCACCTCGCCAAACCCGAGGGACCGCATTACGAAGGATCGGTAATATGATCTTCGTGACCGTCGGCACGCAAATGCATTTTGACCGCCTGATCTCCGCGGTCGACGAATGGGCCGGCACCGACACCTCAAGAACTGTCGTCGCTCAGGCCGGTCCGTCGACCTATCGCCCGAAGTTCATCAAGAGCGTGCCGTTCATGTCCGCGCAGGATTTCCGCGATCACATGCATCAGGCGCGCGTCATCGTGAGCCACGCCGGCATGGGTTCTATCATCACGGCACTTGAATTCGGCAAGCGCATCATCGTGATGCCGCGACGCGCCGACCAGGGCGAGCATCGGAACGACCATCAAATCGCGACAGCGAAATATTTCGGAAGCCAGGGTCATGTGCTGGTGGCCAGCGACAAAGAGGAATTGTTCCAGAAGTTGAGCCAATTCAGGAGTGGAGATACCGTCGAACCCATTAGTTCGACGGCTTCTCCGGCCTTGATCTCAACCCTGCGCAAATTCGTGGAGTCCGGTAGCGAACCGAGATCCCGTTGACTCGAGGCTGAGATCCTGCAGGCAATGGCGGCGTCGGTTACAATCGCGAAGCTCGGACCGATAAAGCGCCCCCCGGATGCAACCGCCGAACTCAGCATTGGAGAAACTGTCCTTGACGGCAAGCCTGAATGTCCTGCTGCCGGCACCGCTCACTGGACGCGGGCCAAGCTACACATGTGGCATGCTCGCTCGCTCGATGCATGGGCCTGAGCTATCTGTGACCGTCTTCGTGCCGCGCACTCGCGGCTTCAGCATAGCACCAGCGCAGGTCCACGAGGCGCTTCCGTTCTGGTTAAAGCGCGTGCCCTATCGATTGATCAATGCATACGGCGATCGCAAAACCGAGAGCGATTTTCTCGATGAGATGCGATTGCGCCGGAACGGTTCAGCCTGCGCCTACGTCTGGCCGGACACCTCATTGGCAACGGTGAGAGCTTTGCGGGACGCCGGCGTCACGGTGTTTCGCGAAATGATCAATTGCCACAGAGGGACCGCCAAAATCATCCTGGATGAGGCATATAAGCGTACAGGACTGCCTCCCCTCCACAGCATCGACGATCGTTCTGTCGAAAACGAGCAACGGGTATTGCAGGCCGTCGATCAGGTGTTCTGCCCGAACGCTTGCGTGGAAAGCTCACTTCTCGAGCATGGCGTTGAGCGACACAAGCTCCTTCCCGCAAGCTACGGCTGGGATCCCGCTCGCTTCAAAGGCGACAGCAAATTGCTTCCACCCGACGATGGATTGACGGTCGTCTTTGCCGGAACGATCTGCACCAGGAAAGGCGCGCACCTTCTCCTGGACTACTGGGCGCGCAGCAAGGTCCGTGGCCGATTGGTCTTTGCCGGTGCCATCGAACCTTGCATTCGGGAGAAATGGGGTTCGCTGCTCGCACGAGACGATGTTCAGGTCATGGACTACGTTTCTGACGTTGGGGGCCTCTACCGCTCGGCCGACGTCTTCGCCTTTCCGACGCTGGAAGAAGGCGGCCCCCAGGTCACCTACGAAGCGGCAGGATGCGGCCTGCCCGCAATTACAACGCCGATGGGCGCGGGACGCATTACCCGCCATGACCGCGAGGGTTTTGTCCTCGATCCATACGACGACAAGGGCTGGATCTCCGCGCTTCAGATGATGGCGGAAGATCGCTCAAAACGACAGGCGATGGCCGACGCCGCTCGCGAGCATGCCGACGCCTTTCAATGGACCGACGTTGCGAAGCGACGGCGCCAGCAAATATTGGATCATATGTCGGGCGCAACGCCCGAACGAAATCGGACGCCGCTCGAAGCCCTTGTCTAGGCCAACGGCACTCGCCACAGGCCGACGACGGACAGAACCGTCGTTACAACGAATTGCGATCAGCGCCCAAGCTGCTTCATGCGTCGCACGATCGACCTTGAGAGCGATGCTTTGACCCGCAATCGCAGTTCATTGTTCAACCGATCGAAGAGCCTCCCATGCCGGACCGTCTCAACCAAACGCCCAGCATCTAAGCCGCCTTGCACCGAATAGCGCGGCGTTGGCCACGCCTTCGACAGGCGAGCACTGCCGTCGCTCGAATAGACATCCCGATACCCGGCACGTCTCAAAGCGTTGAGCACCCGACGGTCATACAGCCCAAATGGGATTGCGGCGGACGCCACGGGACGCCCGACAACCTCCTCGAGGATCGATTTCGATCCCGACAACTCATCGGCAAGTTCGCGATCGTCAGCCCCTGTCCAGTCGACATGGTTCAGTCCATGAGAGCCGATCTGAAATCCCTCCCCGGCAAGTTCGCGTACCTGCGTCTGCGTCAAATAGCCCGGCTGTTGGAATTTTCCCGCCAATACGAAGAAGCTCGCCTCCAGGCTCCGCTTCCGGAGCTCCTGCGCAGCGATCTCATAATCGGAGCTATTGCCGTCATCGAAAGTGAGTTTGAAATCGACGACGTCCGAGTTCGATCGAACCAGATCAAGAACGTTCAGGAACTCGTGCCGGCTGATCCAGAACGGCCGCTCTCCGGCCTCATAAGGCCGAGACGCTTCGCCAATACCGTGAAAATTAATGATGAAGGCTTGTTTTCGCACCTGCCGCTTCCGTCTGGCTGCAATTTCTGGATTGGTCTTCCTTGGATGAGAATCTCAGTTTGATTATTTAGACGAGCAGACTAGAAATAGCTGAATAATTTGGCCGCTTCGGCGGATAGGATCATGCCGCGGGTATTCCTCCCACCACAGCGCCAAATGCCGTTTCCGCGCACCGGACAGCCGGATAAGGCTCGGGGGTCCGCCCATAGCAAAAGCCCGCTGCCTCATATCATCTGCTTAGCGGTTGTTCTTCCCTATAGCGCAGCACTATTCATAGGCGATATCAAGCTAACGCCGATCAAGATCCTCCTTCTCCTTCTCACCGGTCCCGCAATCGCAAAGATGCTGTCGGGGGACAGGAGGCAGCCTCGCCAATTGATGGCATCAGACCTGTTCGCCCTGGTCACCGCACTACTGCTGCTGTTCATGCCTCTGATCGTCTCGGGTTCCAAGACGTTAACATCCTCGGTTTCGCAAACTCTCGAATTCTTTGGAAGTTACATCATTGGCCGGGCTTACTTTTTTACAAATGACTCCATTCGCGATCTTGCGAGGGCTCTCAAGGTCGTCACGCTCTTCGTGGTGGGCATGGGCCTTCTCGATATCATCACCCAGCACTTCCTGATCCACGAATTTGTGGCGTCGATTTTTCCGGTCGACGAGCAAATCGTCGTCTCCTCCGACCCACACTTTCATCGCCTGATCCTCGGCATGGACAGCCTCCGGGCTGCATCGACGTTCGATCATCCGATCCTGTTCGGATCGTTCTGCGCGATTCTGATTCCCATCCACCTTTATGCGCACGAGGACGCAACGAGCCGCCTGTTTTACGCACTGGTAAGCGCTGTCGGTTGCGTAATCGCGCTGTCATCGGCGCCACTCCTGGCACTCGCTGCAACGATCGCGATCTATTGTTATGACGCCATGATGCGTGGCGCCCGCTGGCGTTGGAAGCTTTTGATCTTCACGATACTTTTCGGTGTCGCTGCACTTTTCGTTCTCTCGGACAATCCATTGAGCTGGCTGTTCCGGAATCTCACGCTCGACCCTCAAACATCCTATTACCGATTGTTGATCTGGAACGCAGCGATTGATCAGATCAGCAATAATTTCTGGCTTGGAGTTGGGACCAGTCCTACCGGAAATGCCATCCTGGACTCGTCGGTCGACAGCCTCTGGCTGGCCAAAGCCATCGTTTATGGCGTGCCGATGATCGTCACCCTCTTTCTGACTGGACTGGCCGCCGTCGTCCCGTTTCGAGGCCAGGCAAAGGTCCGCCGCAGCGACCCATTCCTGGATCGGATGTCGACCGCCTTCTCCCTCATGACAACGATCCTCTTCTTCATCTCGATGACCGTCTATTTCTGGAATGCCGTTTGGCTTTTTGCCTCGCTGTGTATCGGCATCCGCGTTTCGCTCAAGGAGCGCTGCCTTCTTGCGATGAGACAACATCGCCATTTCAAATAATCGGATGTCATCTGGAGCGGACGACCGAATGTCGCCGGCGTCCGAGACGGACAAGTGACCGTGCTTCAGCTGGGCTTGTAGCCGATATCGGATAACATCATCACTGGGCGCGGAGTTACGGCTTGCGGAAGTAGATGCAATCCTGATCCGAATGATGGATTTCCGGACGAATACCCCTGCTGTTCAGGAAATCGTCGACCGCCTTTCGGCAGCCGGAGAATGTTCCATAGTCGTCGATGATGATGAAGCCATTCGGCACGACCTTGTCATACAGATGGTCAAAGCAAACCTTGGTGGAACTGTACCAATCTCCATCAACACGAAGCAGCGCGATCTTATCGATCGAAGTTACGGCGCGAGGAACCGTTTCCTCGAACCATCCCACATGAAAAATGAACTGTTCGCGCGGCAACTCCAATTGCTCGACGAGAAACCGTTCTACAGCGGGCTGCGAAATGCCAGCGCACGCGCCGATCGCAACGAGATCGTCGTCCGAACTGACGGAGTGGTTCTCGGCGTTGAAACCTTCAACGACTTCTTTGTCGTGTGAAGTGGGCTGAGGAAGTCCCTCGAATGAATCGAACAGATGAAAGCGCCGACGCGGTCCAGCATTTTTCAGATGCGAGAGAGCCATCAAGCCCACGCAACCTCCGTTCCATACGCCGCACTCGGCCACGTCCCCGGCGAGACCTTCGGCATCGATGGCCGCCACGGCATCGTAGGCGTCGAACAGCCGTGGCATCGGCAGCATGGTATTTGGAAGAACCTTGTAGACGGCGTGGACTTTGCCCGGTTGCAGGAACTTTCCGGCAGGAATATTCCGCGCATCTCTCAACATCTTGTAAGTCCGATGCAGAAAGACCGATCTTTTCGCCAGAGCCTTGGCATCAGCAGAGAGCATCGCTTTCCTCTCGGGCATCATTGGGACTGCAACTCTTGTACGTCGTTCACCCCTTGGCGAACGTTCAATCGCGCAATTTCGCGAATCTCGCCGGTTGCTCGATTTAATTTCGGATCAGCTGAAATCGACAGACGATTGAATATTAATTACTGAAAATAACACAGAAAATCCAAAGATTACCTTTAACCAATTGATATAGTTAATCTAATAGCGACTGGATGGCTGTGCACGCATGCCGAGCTTCCCTTAATTTATAAACCACAATATTCCAAAATCAAAATATTTAATTGCCAATAAATAAAATCGAATATAATCCAAACAGCGTGATTACTCGACTGGTCCGAGCCAGTTCGTTCCGCAGCGTCAGCATGAAGGTTTAAAATGCAACATCTGCCCGTGGGAGTCGGTGTGGTTGGGTACGGCTATTGGGGACCCAACCTGGTTCGCAACTTTGCCTCGTCCGAAACCGCCAAGGTCATCCGCGTATGTGACTTCGATGCTGGCCGGCTCGCAACTTGCCAACGGCACAATCCGACGGTGGGAACAACCACGGACTTCCAGGATCTCCTTAACGATCCTGCCGTTGAGGCCATAGCCGTCGCGACACCCACTCGTACGCATTACGATCTGGCCCTTGCTGCACTACGCGCCGGTAAGCATGTGCTCGTCGAAAAGCCGTTGGCGCCGACATCCAAGCAAGTTCGCCAGCTCATCGACGAAGCCAAACGCCGCAATCTGGTCCTGATGGTAGATCACACGTTTCTGTACACGCCGGCAGTGCAGAAAATCCAGCAGCTGATCTCCGAGAACGTCCTCGGCGATGTTTTCTACTACAACAGCAACCGTGCGAGCCTCGGACTCTTCCAGAACGACGTGAACGTGATCTGGGACCTGGCCGTCCATGACATCTCGATCATCCTTCACATCCTGAATGAAAAGCCAACGGCCGTTTCCGCGACCGGCGTCAGCCACGTTGCCGACATGCCCGAGAATATGGCGCATATCACGTTGTTCTTTGGAAGCAGCTGCGTCGCACACATCAGCGTCAACTGGCTTTCGCCGGTGAAGGTGCGGCAAATCTTCATTGGCGGCAGCCGCAAGATGATCGCGTATGACGATCTCGAGCCCGTTGATAAGATCAAGATTTACGATCGCGGAATCACGGTGAGCGATACGCCCGAGCGAGCGCACCAGTTGAAAATCGGATATCGCGCTGGCGATATGTGGGCGCCTCATATTCCGACTCGTGAAGCACTCAGCACGGAAATCGCTCACTTCGTCGATTGCATCCGCACCGGCTGCACCCCGATTTCAAGCGGCACTTCCGGCCTTCATACCATTGAGATCCTGGAAGCCGCTTCGCGATCAATCGCCGCGCAGGGGAAACCTGTCCGTATCAATCATGACGAGCCGGCGTTGGCAGACTGATCACGGCGCCGCCAGCGACGCCGAACAGGCAGAACATGGATGCGCTGAAGTCGCTAAAACGACTTCGGCGCTATCGTATTTGCCGTAAAGAATTCCAATGGACGGCTCTTCAGTACGCGCACTGACACGAAGCAGTCGTCTGGGGTAGTCCGAAATCGGACAGAGACCCGAGTCCCGGTCGCCACTCCCCCTGAATGCTCTTACGGTGTCTTTACTGCCCTGAGAATGACGGCCGCGTTTCACCGATCAGCGATAGATATTTCCGTCGCAGAAGTCGCGCACTCAAACCTCCGGCCGTGCAGACCGTATCCTTGAATCGGACAAACGGCGGTGATGGCTCCTCTATGGCAGAGAAATATTCCCGTTCCTGCAACTGTGCTGCGCGGCGCAAGCTAAATCTATCGAGCACGAGTTGACGCGCCGATTCGCTGAGTTCGCGCCGCAACCCGGGAGATTGAATCAACCGTTCCAACGCAAGCTGGAGGGCTTGCGCTCCAACGCCGCGCGAGCCGGGCCCACGGCCGTACCAGCCCTGCTTCAAGAAGGTCGGAAGCGTTTCGGGCGTGAGCAACTCGCTGAAGCCGTCTTCACCGATAACCACGAGAGGCTTTGCAAAAGCCAACCCACGGAGCGCCGACCCACCCATGCCAATGACAACATCAGCTCCCGCATAGGCCGGCCGAGGGTCCGCCATTTCGCCTGCGAGAGATACAACATCCCTGCCCGCAGCGGAATTTGCCTTCGCCGCCTGTGCCGCAACCCGATCACGCTCCGGTCCTCCGCCGACAATGACGAGTCGGACGCGATGACCGGCCTGAACGAGACCGCCGACCGCGTCACAAGCCAGCAATAAGCCCTCAAGCTTGAGCACTGAAGCCAGCCGAGAAACGACGACCACCAGAACTTCATCGTCGGCGATGCCATGCTGATTTCGAAACGAGCGACCGTCCACAAGGGCCGGATCGTCGTAATCCGTGTCCACCGGAGGCTCAAGCAAGGTCACGCGACGATGACCCGCTGCAATAGCATCCTCCCGGATCTCCTCCGTACCGACGATCAGCGGCACCGTCCGCGGAAAGAACCAAACCACCGACATTGACATAACGGTGCCGACCAGGGGCGTGCGATGACGCAGAGCGGGCCCGAAGAAACCCTCAATGACCGTCGACCATTCGTAGCCGTGCACCACGTCAATGTTCCGCTCGCGTACGAGCGACGTCAGCTTGCCGCAGACGTAAGCCGATGGAAAACCCCGAATGAAGGGAATTTCGATGTGCTCAAGACCGAGCTTGCGGACAAGTTCGACCATCGGTCCTTGCTCGGACAGCACGATGACCTCATGTCCCATGTCGCGAACCGCACCGGCCAATTGCACGGCGTTGAGCTGCGATCCACCGATTTCCATGGTGTGCGGGTAGACGAGTATCCTCATGCGACGAGACCCAACGCTCGCGCTGGCCGAACGGCACTGTACAATATTTTCATCGAACGCTTTTCAAATGACAGGATCGTCGTCAAATTACGAAAATTCATACTGTTGTGAATTTTTCGATTTTAAATTCATCCCCATGTTAAAAGCAATGTCCGTAAGCGCTTCGAGCCAAGGCTTGCGGAGAATAGTAAATGGCAATTCCAAGCTCACGCGGCCGACCGTAATTGCTGTTGTTCCCTCATTTGAACCGTAATGCTGCCGTTTGCGTCAGAGCGATATCCTCTCGTTCCAAACCGGCACCAACCATACAAGCTGACCGATGAACGATATCCATAAGGCGATCTTTTTCTCTGCCCTGGAGAAGTACGGCAGCTTCATCTTCTTTGTGTTTGCCACGGCAATCCTGGCGCGACTCCTCACCCCCGAAGAGTTCGGCATATTTGCACTGGTTAACGCGATAACCACCATCGCCGCTTCTTACTTCCACGAATTCGGCGGCGCCAACTACATCATCCAGAAGGACAATCTCTCGGAACGCAACATCCGCACGGCATTCACCGTAACGTTCCTGACCTCTGCCTTCGTGGCCGTTCTTCTGCTGTCGCTGCGCGGCGTCGCCGCCCATTTCTTCTCGCAAGAAGGGTTGCGCCTCGGTTTGGCCGTTTGCGCAGTCAACTTCCTGCTCGTTCCCATATCTGTCGTGCTCACCGCGCTGTTACGTCGAGAGATGGCGTTCGGAACGCTGGGCCGATGCAACATCATCTCGAACATTGCCAACTCTTTGAGCTCGATAGCCCTCGCGGCGATCGGGTACAGCTACATGGCCCCGATCTACGGTATGCTGATCGGAACGGTGGTGTTAACCATCCTGCTCCTGATGCATGTCGGCAGCTTTCGAACGCTGAAGCCTAGCCTCGAAGGCTATCGTGAGGTCCTCGAATTCGGCGCTTACTCCGGCGCCGTCGTCATCATCAATGTGCTTTATCAGTGGTCGCCCCAGCTTTTTCTCGGGCGTATGCTGGATTTCTCCGCGGTCGGCCTCTACACGCGTGCCGTCAGCATCACGCAGGTTTTCGACAGGCTGGTTTTCCAGGTCTTGAACCCGATCATCATGCCTGCGGTATTCGCGCAAACCCGGAGCGGCGTAAAGCTGAAGGACACGTTTCTTTCGGCGATCGAATTACTGAGCGTGCTGCAATGGCCCTTCCTGATCTTTCTGGCGATCATGTCGCACACGATCATCCTGTTGTGGCTGGGACCGACCTGGATCGAAATTGTTCCTCTGGTGCAATTGCTGAGCATAGCCTCGGTTTCGCTGGTCGCGGCTTCCTTGACCTATCCCGTGCTGGTAGGCGTCGGGCGCATTCAGGATACCGTCATTTCATCGCTGATTTCGTTGCCTCCTTCGTTCATTGTCGTCCTGCTCGCATCGCATTACGGCGCTGTCGCTGTCGCAGCATCCGCACTCATTACATTTCCGTTCCAGGCAGCCGTCGCACTTTACTTCATCGGCAAGCGGCTCGGGATCAGCCCCGGCGATCTGGCAAGGGCCGTCTTCAAGAGCAGCGCCGTTGCACTCATCACCTCGCTCGCTGTCCTGCTGAGCGTCGGATTGACGACATACGTTCATGCCGGCCCGATCGTCGAACTGATCTCCGCCAGCACGTTTGCCGCCGTCGGGTGGATCGTGGCGTTGTTCGCCACTAACCATAAGCTTCTCGAACAGCTGAAACTGGTGGCCCGAGGAATTGTCGGATTCGTTCGTATAAGATTAAGTTAGATCCAATCAACCAAAGAGGACATTCGATGCCGATCGGTAAAGACGTGAAGCTGGGACAGGACGTCAAGATCTTCCATCCGGATCTGGTCAATCTTTATGGCTGCGCTGTCGGCGACGAATCCCGGATCGGCACATTCGTCGAGATTCAGGTTGGAGCGAAGATTGGCGCGCGCTGCAAGATTTCGTCTCATACCTTCATTTGTGAAGGCGTGACGATCGAGGACGAGGTTTTCATCGGCCACGGTGTCATGTTCACCAACGACAAGTTCCCAAGGGCGACCACTGAAGACGGCCGCCCGCAGGGACCGAGCGATTGGTCGGTCGAGGTTACGCGTGTTGGCCGCAGGGCATCGATCGGCTCGAACGCCACGATTCTGTGCGGAATTTCGATTGGTGAAGGCGCGACTGTCGGAGCCGGCGCGGTCGTCACGCGGAATGTCGCCCCCGGGGATGTCGTCGCTGGCGTTCCGGCGCGCTCGGTCAGATCTTCCGCCAACCGCACAGCGAAACGGGGCTGACCTTCGGAAAAGTGCCTGGAATTAACCGCACTACACGGATTTCGGCGGCTGGGCGCCTTGCCTGATTTATTTGATTTGTTTATTTATATATTTATGATTTAATTTCACTGCCGATAATTAAATAAACCCGCCATCCTCAACGGTCATTTTAGCTAGGATTAAATCCTTGATCCCTTTCCTCGACTTGAAAGCCCAGTATCAGCAAATGAAGCCGGAAATCGATGCCGCAGTGCTGCGCGCGATCGAGAGCACCCAGTTCGTCCAGGGGCCGGAGGTTGCGGCCTTTGAGAAGCGATTTGCGTCTTACAGCAGCGTCGAACATTGCCTGGCGGTCAACAGTGGAACGTCAGCGCTGCACCTCGCCTTGCTGGCCGCCGGCATAGGGCCAGGCGACGAAGTCATTACGGTATCGATGACGTTCGTGGCGACGACAGCCGCCATTTTGTACAGCGGCGCCAAGCCCGTGTTCGTCGATGTCGATCCCAAGACATGGACCATGAACCCGGCGGCGATCGAAGCGGCGATCACGCCGCGGACGAAGGCCATTCTTCCCGTCCATCTGCATGGCCTCATGGCCGACATGGACGCGATCATGGCGATCGCGAAACGTCATGGCCTGATTGTGATCGAAGACGCAGCCCAGGCCCACGGCGCTGAATACAAGGGCCGTCGCGCAGGGTCGATTGGCGATCTCGGCTGCTTCAGCTTCTATCCCGGCAAGAACCTAGGCGCCTACGGTGAAGGCGGCGCGGTCGTGACCAATAATGCCGATCTCGCCAGGAAGATCTCGCTGTTGCGCGACTGGGGCCAGGAATCCAAATACAACCACGTCGTCCCTGGTTTCAACTACCGCATGGATGGCATTCAGGGCGCGATCCTGAACGTGAAGATGAACTACATCGAAGCCTGGACTGACGCTCGTCGCGCAGCCGCGCTCCGCTACGACGATCTGTTGGCAAAGCTGCCTTGCGGCCGGCCGACGCCGCCGGACCATAGCCGCCACGTGTACCACGTTTACGCAATCACCTTGGCGCAACGTGACGAAGCTCTGAAGTCACTCCAGAATGCGGGAATCGGCGTCGGAATTCACTACCCCGTCCCGGTGCATCTGCAGAAGGCCTATGCGGATCTCGGCTATCGAACCGGAGATTTGCCCGTCACGGAATCGCTCGCCAAGCAGTTCCTGTCACTCCCGATCTACGCAGAGCTCAAGCCAGAGCACATCGTGTCGGTCGTCAGCGAACTGGAACGCTTCCTGATCGCAAAGGCAGCATAACAATCAGAATGACGCGACGATAACGTCATAGCCGACTGACCAGCAATAGGAGTGAACTGTGGCCGACCTGAAGGGAAAAAGAGTCCTGGTCACCGGCGGTGCCGGATTTATTGGCTCTCACATCGTAGATTTGCTGTGCGACGAAGGCTGCGCCGAGATCGTCGCCGTCGACAACATGATTCGAGGCCGGCCGGAAAATCTACAGCAATCACTCGGGAAAGGCCCGGTGCGATTGGTCAACGGCGATATACGCGACGGCAAATTGATGGCGTCGCTAGTCAAGTCGTCCGACATCGTCTTTCATCAGGCTGCTCTGCGCATCACGCACTGCGCCGCCGAGCCGCGTCTTGCGATGGAAGTCATGGTTCAGGCGACTTTCGACCTGCTGGAACTGTGCGTCCAGCACAAGATCGAAAAGGTCATCGCCGCCTCATCCGCCTCGGTTTACGGTATGGCCGACCAGTTCCCGACCACCGAGCACCAAAACCCATACGACAACCGAACGCTCTATGGCGCAGCCAAGGCCTTCAACGAAGGCCTGCTTCGCACCTTCAACGACATGCATGGATTGGACTACGTCGCCTTCAGGTATTTCAATGTCTACGGCGACCGCATGGATATTCATGGGCGCTACACGGAAGTGCTGATCCGATGGATGGAGCGCCTCGAGGCCGGCCAGGCTCCGATCATCTTCGGCAACGGCCAGCAGACGATGGATTTCATCCACGTACGGGATATCGCGCGCGCGAATATTCTTGGTGCGAAAAGCAAGGCCAGCGACGAGGTCTTCAATGTTGCCAGCGGCACCGAGACTAGCCTCGCCCAGCTCGCCGCAGCGTTGACATCAGTGATGGGCCGTAGTGGCCTGACGCCGGAGTTCGCACCCGAGCGCTCCGTCAATCCAGTGCCTCGGCGCTTGGCGTCGACCGCCAAAGCTGAAGAGATGCTGGGATTCCGCTCCACTATCGGCCTCGAGCAAGGCCTGAAGGAACTCGTGACGTGGTGGCGCCGCGAGCGAGCGCTGTTTGAGCCGGCCCGCAAGCAGGAGGCTATTGCCTCGTGATCCCCATCGCATTGCCATTCCTCGGTACTGACGAAGCCGACGCGGCACGCGAAGCCGTCTTATCCGGCTGGGTCTCGCAAGGACCTCAGGTTCTCGCTTTCGAGCGGGAATTTGCAGCCACGGTTGGCGCCTCATACGCAACGGCCGTCTCCAATTGCACGACAGCACTGCACCTCGCACTGGTTGCCGCGAATATCGGCCCGGGCGATGAAGTCATTACGGCGAGCCATTCCTTTATCGCGACCGCCAACTGCATCAAATACTGCGGTGGGACGCCTGTTTTCGTGGATGTCGATCCCGATACTTACAACATTGATCCGGCCCGGGTGGCCGAGGCCATTACGCCACGCACGCGTGCCATTCTCGCGGTTCATCAGATGGGCATGCCGTGCGACCTGACGGCATTACGCACCCTCGCAGAGCAACATGGCTTGATCCTGATTGAGGACGCAGCCTGTGCAGCCGGCAGCGAAATTCATATCGATGGCAAGTGGGACCGTGTCGGTAAAGCGCACGGACACATTACCTGTTTCTCGTTTCACCCGCGCAAGGTGATTACCACCGGCGAAGGTGGCATGCTGACGACGTCGAGCGCAGAGTTCGACCGCAAGTTCAAACTGCTGCGCCAGCACGGAATGAGCGTGCCCGACACGGTTCGGCACGGCTCGGCGCAAGTCATCTTCGAGGACTATCTCGAAGTCGGCTACAACTATCGAATGACCGACATGCAAGCAGCTATCGGCCGCAAACAACTCGGAAAGCTGCCCGACATCATCAGTCGCCGCCGTAAATTGGCAGACGGTTATGCCGAGCTGCTAGGAAACATTGAGGGCCTGCGGCTGCCGTTCGAGCCTGAATGGGCTCGTTCCAATTGGCAAAGCTACTGCGTCCGACTGCCGGATCGAGCCGATCAGCGCACGGTCATGCAAAGCATGCTCGACCAGGGTATCGCGACACGGCGCGGCATCATGTGCTCGCATCGTGAGATGCCGTATCGCGACCAGGTCAAACACGACCTGACACAGTCGGAACTGGCGCAGGATCGCTGTATCTTGTTGCCACTCTATGCGCAGATGACCGAAGACGATCAGGTCCGTGTCGCCGACACACTCACCAAAGAGCTGAAGCGCTTGTCCTGATCCATTTGCTGAACGGCAATCCTCCTGAGAGGGTTGCCGTCAGTCAATTGTTCAGATCCGCAGCAACGCGCTTCGGGCGGGGCTGAATAATGTGCGCTCCACGGCATCAAGGCTAGTGGCGCCCTGCCCGACAAACATAACTTCCTCAAATATTGATCATCTCTGGCGTCTTGCGACACTTCGGGGCCAGCCGCAACGACTTGAGCAGGACGCTCCGCCCCGCGTCCCTATCGCTGGTCAGCAACCTCTATTGCAGCGAATTCCCTTTCTTCGGGAACGCACGGCTAAGGCTTGGCTGCCACCTACGCCCGCCACCGGCCGCCATACGCGCGTCATCCAATCCCGTTGCCCCGCCTCAAACGCAATCGCCCGCCTGCCGTATTCAACGGCAAGCGGGCCTGACCGTGGAGGCGGCCTGCAATCAGTATTCGCGGATGCTCTCGTCCAGTCCGCGTAGCAACGGATACAGGAAGTAGGAAATCACCCGCCGGCTTCCGACCTTCAGTTCAGCCGTCACGGCCATGCCGGGCATCAGCTGCATGCGTTCGGGCTGGCGGCGCAACTTGCTCTCCGACACGTCGACCAGGACACGATAGTAAGGAGCGGTCGTCTTGCGCACGGCGTCAGACTTGGCATCCGGCGTGAACGCATCGTTGCTCACGACTCTGACGGTTCCGGACCCCGTCCCGAACTTCTGGAACGGAAACGCTTCGAACTTGATCCGAACCGGTTGACCGACCTCGATCTGACCGATATCGCGGCCTTCGACGTTGACCTCCGCCTGGAGCTTGTCGTCGCGCGGCACCAGCACAAATAACGTCTCGGCTTCCCGCGCCACAGAGCCGACCGTTCGATTGCCGATCTCAAGCACGATCGCATCGGCCGGCGCCGTCAGCACGATGAGCTTGCGGCGCAGTTCTGCTTTCTTCAGATCTTCCGCCGCTCCATTGCGCTTCGCCAGTGTTTCGACAAGATCCTGGTAGGCCGTACGACGGAAGTCCTCGAGGAATACCTGCCGATCGGCTGTCGCTTTCTCGACGCGGTGCGCGTAGTCGACCTGATTGCCTCTTACCCGCGACAGATTGCTCTCAACATCGAGGCGGGCATCACGGGAAAGCAGGAAATTGAGGCGCGAGCCGACTTCCTTGTCCATCAACGTGCTGCGCATCGATTCGATCGACTTCATCGTCTCGAGGCGTTGCACCAACACCGTCTCTTCATTTTGGCTGGTCTTCAGATTGGCCTGGGCACTCGCAATCTGCGCATCGAAATTGCTCAGCTGCGCCTGGTTGAATGTGCGACGTTGGGAAAACAGCTTGCTCTGCAACACCTCATCGGGATTGGCGCTGTCCTTGACCACATAGTCGTAGCCGCCCAGTTCAGCGCGAAGCCGCTCGATGGTTGCGTCCAGCGCCGCCACGCGAATCTGGAGCTGATCGAGATCGGCTTGAGAGAACGTCGGATCGAGGGTGGCGAGCGGATCGCCACGATTGACCACATCGCCAACGCGGACATGAATTTGGCGTACGACCGAAGTTTCGAGCGGCTGCACGACGAGGTTCGGCCGCGTCGTGATCAATTTGCCCTGCGCGGTGACGATCATGTCCACACGGGAGACAGAGGCCCAAACAATCGCTGCGGCAATCAGCGCCACAACGCAATAGAGCGTCATGCGGGCGATCCGCGGCGGCGTTCGCTGCTCGATCTCAAGCGCATCGGACTGGAATTCACTGACAATCGGTTTCAAGGGCGGCGTACTTCTGACGACCGATCGTTTGCGACGGCTGTTATCGTTTGAGACCGGATGGCCCGTACTCATCACACGCAGCTCCGGCTTGTTGTTTGAATCGGTCATGCTACGTGCCTCATCTGCTGGTTCCACAGATGGCGATACATCGAACATTTGGTCAGGAGCCGGTCGTGCCGGTCGATATCGATGACACGGCCACGATCGATCACCAGTGTCGCATCGGCATCTGCCAGCATCGACAGTCGATGCGAGACGATGATCACCGTCCGCCCCGCCGCGATCCGCCGCAGATTGCGGCGAATGATCATCTCGCTTTCGGAGTCCAACGCGCTCGTCGCTTCGTCGAGGATCAGAATGCGAGGATTCACGATCAGCGCGCGGGCAATTGCCAGCCGCTGCTTCTGGCCGCCGGACAGGTTGGAGGCATTTTCCTCCAGCATGGTGTCGAACCCGCGCGGCAGCCGTTCGATGAACTCGTCGGCGCCGGCAAGCTGGGCGGCCTGCACGACTTCCGCGAAGGTGGCATCCCGCTTGACGCAAGCGATATTCTCGCGAACCGTGCCGCGGAACAGGAAGTTATCCTGCAGCACCAGACCAAGGTTTCTGCGCAGATGCGCGAGATCGAGCTCGCGCGCATCGTACCCATCGATACGCAGCAACCCTTGTTGCGCTGGATAGAGACCCGAAATCAACCGCGTGAGCGTCGTCTTGCCGGATCCGCTTCGTCCAACAATGCCAAACACCTTGCCGGGCTCGATCGCGAACGAGACATCATCCAGCGCCAGTGATCCCTCGGGACCATAGCGGAAGGACACGTTCTCGAATTCGATCTTGCCTTCCAGGGCGGGTCGCAAGCCTTCTCGCGTACCGTCCTGCTCCGACTTCTGGTTCATGACTTCTCCCAGCATTTTTACCGAGAGCGCCACTTCCTGGTACTCATGAACCATCGTGACCATCTGCACCAGCGGGCCGGAGACCCGGCTGGCCAGCATGTTGAAAGCGACCAGCGCGCCGATCGTCATCTCGCCGCTGAACACGTCCAGGGCGCCGAGCGCAATGATTCCGAGCGTCATCAGTTTTTCAAGCAACCCGGTCACGGACTGGGCGCCGGCGGATATCTTTTCGACGCCGAAACGCATCGACGTCGACTGCGCGCAACGATCGTCCCACGACCGGCCCTGCAGCGGCTCCATCGCCAAGGACTTGACCGTCCGCATTCCGTGAACGGTTTCGACGAGCAGCGCCTGACGTGCGGCCTCAGCCTCGTAAAGAGCCAGCAAACGGCGCCGGAACGGCCCCATCAGCATGGCAACGATCGCACCGCTCAATGCCGTGAACGCCAACACCACACAGGTCAACTTCACGCTGTACAGCGCAAGAACCGGGATGAAGACAAAGAGCGACACCGTATCGAGCATCGTCAGGAAAAGCCGGCCGGTCAAAAATTCCCGGATGCGCGCGGCTTGTTGCATATGCTTCACCAGCACACCGGCCGAGATGTGCTCGAAGAACGCGATCGGCAATCCGAGAAGATGGCCGAACGTCTTTGTGGCGACGCGAATGTCGACCTTGTTGGTCGCGTAGAGCATCAGGTAGCGACGCAGGAAACTGAAGATCGCATCGAACACCAACGCGGCAGTGGCGCCGATGGCGAGCACGTACAACGTCGTAAAGCTCTCGTGGACAAGAACCTTGTCAATTACGAGCTGGAAAAAAATCGGAAGGATCAGGCCCAGCGCATAGAGCAGGAGCGCCGCCACGGCGACGTCCGCGAACAATCGCCATTCGCGCAACAGTTCTGGCACGAACCATCGGAATCCAAACGTTCCATGCGCGCCAAGGAGATTGTGGTTGCGCTTTACGAGGAAGACCTCGCCGTTCCAGTTCGAACAGAACCGCTCTTTATCGATGACAATCGGCTCGTTCTGCCGTTCGGCCAGCGGATCGACGAGTTGCACGAGCTGCTCGCCTTCCGGTCCCTCGCCCGTCGCAGTGACGATAACCCAGTTTCCGTTGTTGAGCTGCGCAACGGCCGGATAGGCTTCGCCGAGATCGGATAACGTCGCCCAATCCATCTTGGCGATGCGGGCGCGCAACCCGACTTCCTTGGCCATGCGCAACATCAACGCCGGGGGAACCGGCCCGTCGCCCACGGCATAGGTGTGCCTCAATCGGTCCGACGATACGTCGAGGCCATGATGCGATGCGATTCGCGCGAGGCATTCCAGCGCAGTAGACGTTCCCTCGTTCGGATTATCCGAAGGGACGTTGTCGCCCGTCACCTCAGCGGACGAATCGTTCTGTTCGATTTCAGCGGAAGTTTGATGAGACATTGGGTGATCGCGGGTTCGAGGGCGAGGACGAGTCTGAACGATCGCTGGCGGGATTGATGTGCGGCGCTTCAGCCGCCATTCGCGGCGCGTTGCGCTTTACTACGCCCGCGTCGACCAAACCCTGCAATGCGTTCTGCATCACCTCGACCGAGTTAGCGAAACCCTCGATCGAAAAAATCACTCTTTGACGAAATACTTTTTTGGGCGCGTTGTTGGCATCGCGCTCCGTCGGAGAAAGACTAACAAGATCGACCCGGACGATAGAGCCGCCCACGGTGATTTCGTCTACGCCGTCCGTATAGATCTCAACGTGCATGGCATCCTCCTATGATGTCAACTGTGCTTTGAACAGGACATCGACACCGTAACCGGTCGAGTTGTAGCTGTTCGTGGGAAACAGACTTGAATTGCCGTAAGCGTAAACACCGTTGCCGCCGCTGCTCGATGTTCCCGGCGCAATCAGCATCCCGCTGGTGTGATCGGTCGCAAAGAAATTCGGATCGGCCGAATAATTACCATCGGTATGGTACGAGGCGACATAGGTCGTTCCTGCTGTCACAGCGACAGGGCTTGCGAAATCGACCTGCTGCCAGCCGCTGGCTGTTTCATTGGTGAACGTCGCCGTCGCTAGCAGCGTACCCGTCGAGCTCCAGAGATTGGCGACGTGAGTCCCGATGTTATCCGGCCCCTTGTAGAATTTCAGGCCAGTGATTTCGCCATTCGCAGTGGTCTCGAACTTGAAGCCGAGCTCGACCGAATTGGGATCGTTCACAGACGCAACAGCCGGCACTGAAGACGAACCGAAGAGCGATTGCGTCGACAGGTCGCCGACTAACAGATTTACTGTGCCGGTGCCGACGCCGCCTCCACCATCCGTAACGGAGTAGGTGAAACCCGCAGCTCCCTGATAGCCCGCCGTGGGCACAAACGTGATCTGATGGGTAACCGGGTCGTAAGACACGGTGCCGTTCGTTGCGCCGCTCACGCCGGCGAGCGATAGCGGCAGATTGTTGGGGCTGCTGTCATTGGCGAGCAGCGTCGCATCTGAAATCGCGATCGTACCGTTTTCGCCCACCAGCAGGCCGCCATCGTTCTGCACGACCGGAGCCGGCAACAGCTTGCTGTAAACGACGTCCACCCAATAATTGGCATTGTTGAAAGTGCTGGTCGGAAACGCGCTGCTCGACCCATAGGCATAAACGCTGCCGATGGCCGTCAAGTCGGCATTAGTGAGCGGGCTTGCGAAATAGTTTGCGTCGGCCGAGTAGTTGCCGTCGGTGTGATATGACGCCGTGTACGTCGATCCGGCCGTAATGAGCACGGGCGTCGAGAAATTGACTTGCTGCCATCCCGAGGCCGTTTCGGTGGTGAATGTCGCGGTCGCGAGCAACGTTCCCGACGAACTCCAAAGATTTGCGACGTGGGTGCCGATATTGTCCGGCCCCTTGTAGAATCGCAGTCCGCTGATCAGACCATCCGCAGTTGCCGTGAATTGAACGCCAAGTTCGACGGAGCTCGGATCGTTGGCCGTCACCACGCTCGGGATGCTGCCGGCGCCAAAGAGACTCTCGTCCGCTATGGCATAGAGGCTCACATTGGCCGATGCGGTCATGCCGTTCGCATCGGTGATAGAATATTTGAAGCTGCTCATCCCGCTGTAGCCAGCCGTCGGGATAAAGCTCACGCTCTGCGTCAACGGATCATACGATACCGATCCGTTGGTCGGGTCGCTCACGCCGGTAATCGTAAAGGCGGCTCCACTGACACTCGTGTCATTGGCAATCAAAGTCGACGTGGAAATCGTGATTGCACCGTGCCTGACAACGAAGCCGATATCGTCCTTCGCCGTGGGCGCCGCCGGGATCGTAACAACCGGGGGCGTACCGGTAGGCGGCGCGGTGAACGTCTGGGTCGGCGAATTTGAAGTTGACGAAACGTTCGACAAGAACGGCACGAGCCGCGTGGCCAGGGAGGTCCCGCCTTCATTGTTGGGTTGCACGACTGTCAGCCGGGGTGTGGCCGGCGCAGTAAAGTTCTGCAGATCGCCCTGCTGCGCAGAAAATTTGAGGAACGTCCCTGCAAGAGGCGGACTGCTTGATCCGATATGGCGCGGGGGCTGCTGAGTTCCATCGATCGAAGACGTGGTTTCGGGCGAAGCCGCATCCTTCTCAGTCAGCTTCGGCTGCACCGATGGTTCGCTCGTCGTGTTCCTGGACTGATCGTTATCCCGAACTGCCGCAACGTTGGCGTTAAGCTCCTTGTGCGGTGGCATATCGCCGGATTTGGTCGCCGCTTGGTCGACAGGAGCGGCAGTCGCCGACAAGCCCATTGATGAAAGGGCGGCGCCAACCAGCAAAGCCGTCGCAAGCGGCTCGATCGCGGAGTCGCCGATCGATGGGGCAGTCAAAGCTGCCGTCGCCACCGCGACATCCGGGCCTACGACAATCAGGATCGATTCGTGCGCGATTTGCTGAGAGGACCGGAACGCCCGATAGCGCAATAGCGAGATTTGACCGGCGGCCGCGCGCGCTGGCACAAAGAGCAACGTCGATAGCTGCGATGGGCTAATGACCTGCCCTGCGGCCAACCGCGTGACGCCATCCGCCAGCACAACCGTGCCATTCGCTGGCAGTTCCGTAATGAGAATGTCGAGATGCCCATCGCCGCGAAGCGACGGCGGCGCATCGCCAAGCCTGGCGGGACCGGCGTTCTGCGCAACGTACAGTTGCGACCGCTCGACGTGATGAGCCGCGATATCGCCGTCGCTCAGCCATTCAAGTTCCTGAAGCTCTGAAATAGTCGCGGCGTCGCCGATCCGCAGTTCACGACCGCCACCCCGGCGCCGCACGACACCCGCTAGGGGCAAGGTCGCCACGGTCACACTCAGTTCGTCCGCGGAATAAGCCGGCGACGTCTCCAGCGATACATTACCTCGAACACCGGGATTTGCGGTGTTGGGCCAGTCGGTTATGGCGTGATGCAACATAAGAGGCTTCCGAAAATCGCCATACGGAGGCATGCCGAATGGTATTTTCGATTTAACTCGGATTTAATTTTATCGTCAATTTAATTATTACGTTTTAAATGCTATCGTAAACAGGACGGGGAAGATGGTGGCCGGGCCGGCAGATACCAAATGTGCCCCGATCCATCCCCTTGGCCGGCTTACGCAATTGCCGGAGTGTTGTTCCCCGTAGTTATCCACAGGCGCCCGGAATTCGCACCTCCTCGAGGCTAACAGCACAAACAGCTGCGGTCCGGACTCAATAACCGATCTTTTGCTGACTTTTGGGCGCTCGATGGCGTTCGGTCGGGTTAGAAGTTACTGCGAGAGGCCGGGGGCAAAAAAACCGATTAGAACTCAATGCGGTAGCCGACACGATCGCGCCCGGCCGACGGTTCAAACGTTTACATTAATTTTAAATCTTAGCCGGTTAAATTTAATCGCCCACTTTCTTTATTATAGACTCTGGTATTAAATGTCGTCGTCGCCGGCCGGGTCTGGGCCAGCATTTTGTGCATTGCACGTCAGCCGATGATGGCAAGTGCTGTCGCTCGCGAAAATATTGGGCTAGCTGATGCTTCATAGCAATTTTCTACCGAGCGACAGAGCGCGGGCATTGCTGGAGGGAGGCTTAGCTCAGGACCAGGCCGAAGGCGGTGGCATCGGCGATCTCGTCAGCTACCTGTTCGGCTTCCTGAAGCGGCAATATGCGGTCATTCTATTCACGACGGCTCTCGCGCTGTCGGCCAGCGTCATTTACCTGAAGACCACGCCCCCGACATACACCGGAAAGGTCAAAGTCCTTTTCGGTAATCCGAAGACGCAATTCGTGCAGCAGCAGTCGATCGTCGCCGAAGCGCCGATCGATATGACGCAGATCGAGACCCAACTCGAAATCCTGAGATCGAAAACGATCGCGCTGGCTGTTATCAATCAGCTCAAGCTCGCTGAGGACCCGACGTTCAAATCGTCAGAGCGATCGTTCCGATCGCTCTGGCAGAGAATCCGCGGCGTTCCAGCTCCGCAACAGCCCCCACAGGACACCGATCAAGCGGCATCGGAAGATGCACTCGTCAATGCTTTCCGCGAACGGCTCTCGGCGAATCGAGTCGGCGCAAGCAACGTCATCGAAATCAGCTTCAACGCCAATAGCGCGCAACGTGCCGCCGAAATCGCCAACGCAGTTGCCAACGCCTACATCTCCGATCAGTTGAATTCGAAATTTGAGGCCAATCGCACGGCAACGACGTGGTTGCAGGATCGGCTGCGGGAACTCGGACAACAAGCCCAGACCGCGGAACGCGCCGTCAACGTCTATAAATCGGAAAACAACATCGTCGTCACTGGCGGCAAGCCGATCGACGATCAACTGGTCACCGATTTGAACAGCCGGTTGGTCGCCGCCCGCGCGCAGACCGCGGATAACCTGGCCCGCCTCAACCGGTTCGAATCCATCCTTCGCTCGAATTCGGCGGACTCCGCCTCGATCGGCAATCTCGACGCGTCGGGTTCCGATGCGCTGAGCAACCCGATCATCAACAATCTTCGCCAACAGTACCTCGAATATTCGCGACGCGAGACGGAATGGTCGGCTCGGTTTGGCCGTGACCATCTGGCGGTCGTCAATCTTCGCACCCGCATGCGCGACATCCGCACCTCAATTCTTGACGAAGTGCGGCGTCTCGCGGAAACGAGCAGAAGCGATTACGAAGTTGCCAAGCAACGCCAGGAATCGGTTGAAAAGCAACTTGCTCAGGCTGTTTCGCAGTCGCGGACAACCAATTCGGCCGAACTGACGCTTCGCGAGTTGGAAACGCGCGCCAAGAGCTATCGCAGCCTCTACGATAGCTTCCTGCAGCGATACATGGGTTCGATTCAGCAGGAATCGTTCCCGATCTCGGAGGCACGGATTTTGTCTCCCGCCTCGCCTCCGCTCAACAAGACGAAGCCCAAAGGGCTACTGGTGCTCGCGCTAGGCTTGTTCGGAGGGATCGCGATAGGCGGCGGTCTCGGGTTGCTCCGCGATATCATGGACCGCGTATTCCGCACGACATCGCAGGTGGAATCGATCCTCCACTTGCCCTGTCTGTCGCTGGTGCCGCGCGTGAAGGACATCGCCGTGCCGAAAGGTCCGCCGGCTCGCGTCGCGTCACACGACCAGACTTTCAATCCGCGGGCGATCCACCGAAAGGCCGGAATTTTTTGGGCGGCGACGACGATGCCGCTTTCGCGTTTTGCCGAGTCGATCCGCTCGATCAAGCTGGCGATCGATTTGAATCCGACCAAGACGTCGAACAAGATTGTCGGCATCACGTCGTCTTTGCCGAACGAAGGAAAGTCCACCCTCTCGGCGTCGCTCGCGCAACTCATCGGCCATGCCGGCAAGCGCGTCATTATCGTCGACTGCGACCTGAAGAACCCATCTTTGTCAGCCGAGTTGGCGCCGACCGCCACTGCCGGCCTCATTGAAGTGATCTCAGGCGCCCGTACGCTGGAAGAAACGATCTGGAAGGATCAGAAGACCAACCTCGAGTTCCTGCCGGCCGTGAAGCGAACCCCGCTTTTCCACACCAGCGAAATTCTATCCAGCGAGCAGACCCGGAAGCTGTTCGACAAGCTGCGGACGATGTACGATTACGTCATCGTCGATCTGCCGCCGCTGGCGCCCGTTGTTGACGTTCGTGCAACGACACCGCTGATCGATTGTTTCATTCTGGTCGTCGAATGGGGACGCACCAAGATCGACGTAGTCCAACACGCTCTTCATACGGCCCCCAATGTCTACGAGACCTTGATCGGCACCGTCCTCAACAAGACGGATATGAAGGCTATGAAGCGCTACGACGGCTATCACAACGATTATTATCACAATGAATACTACACGCGGTACGGCTACGCCGATTGACGGGGCCTTTGCCGTAACTGCGGTCGTCTAGATAACCCGCCCGATCCGTTTAATGCTCCTAGTAGCGTCCGGGAGGCCTCGTCCCGGACGGCAAAAGTGTGGCGTCGCCGCAACACCCGGAATCTCTATTTAATTTGCCTGGCGTGATTCGCTGGTTTGAATCAGCCAAGGATGTCAACATGCTACGAGCATATCCGGATTAGGCTTGGGGGACTCTCCTGTTCAGACTTAAGCACAGCTTGGCGAAGGCCGCGATTCTGATTTCAGCGTTGTCCGGCGCCGGATGCTCCATCATGCCTGCGAGTGGACCGCAGAGCATGGATGTACGCACTGCACAGGTGGCACAGCCTGAAAGCTTACCCTATGCGCCGGTGAAGCTGACCCCCGAGGTCGTCAGCATCCTGGGGCGCTATACACCCCGGATTTCCTCTGCGTTTGCGGACAGAACGCCGCCGAAAGCATTCCGTTTCGGCATCGGCGACACCGTCAGCGTCACGATCTTCGAGGCGACCGCCGGTGGCTTGTTCATCCCGGCCGAAGCCGGCGTTCGCCCCGGCAACTATGTGACGATTCCGAACCAGGCCGTCGACAACAACGGCAATATTACCGTCCCCTACGCCGGTGCCGTTCTGGCCAAGGGCCGCACGCCGGCGGAAATCCAACGGGCCATCGTGGACGCCCTGAAGAGCCGCGCCATTGAGCCTCAGGTCGTAGTTTCTCTTGTCGACCAGAAGACCTCGTTGGTCAGCGTGCTCGGTGACGTCCGTACGGCGGGACGGTTTCCGGCCAGCCCCGCGGGTGAGCGAATTCTGGACGCGATCGCCCGCGCCGGCGGCCCGATGAGCCAAGGTTACGACATCTGGGTGACCCTCGAGCGCCAAGGACACCGCGCCAGCGTTCCGTTTGGTGCGCTGCTTTATGAACCCGCCAACAACATCTACGTGCTGCCGAATGACGTGATCTACGTCTTCAGCCAGCCGCAGACCTTCGTGGCGTTCGGCGCCAGCGGTGGAAACCAGGGCCAATACAAGTTTGATGCCTGGCGGATCACCCTCGCGGAGGCCGTCGGCAAGCATGGCGGTCTGGCGGACCAGCAAGCCGATCCCGGCTCGGTCTTCCTCTATCGTGGGGAAACCCGCGAGGTGGCGCAGAAACTCGGCGTCGATATTACCCATTTCGAAGGGCCGATTATCCCGATCGTCTACATCGTCAATCTGCGCGATCCATCGGGGTACTTCCTGGCGCAGACGTTCGAGATGCGGAACAAGGACGTTCTCTATATTTCGAACGCCGCTTCTGTTGAGACCACGAAGTTCCTGAACTTCCTGCGGACCATCATGGCGACGGCCAATGACCCGATCATCTACGCGACCAATGGCTATGCCCTGAAGTCGGCAATCAATGGCGGCTCGACCACGATCATTACGACGCCGACGCCGATCACCGGCGGAGCCGCAGCCGCGCACTAGTCGTAGAAGCATTTCCCGGCCACCGGCCGGGAAATGCCAGCTTCCAGACCTTGAGGTCTCCAGCCCCAATCAATGCGCGCCCGCCTGTCGCGGGCCTTCACGCGCACATAATTGAATCTGTCGTTGCGAATTTAATCTATATTATATATTATTGTTATTTAATTTAAAAATAACCCCGTGATTTGTCGATATGATTCCAGTTGGCGTGCCCCCCTTCCGCGACAGCCCGTGTAACGGCTATTTTCCTCATCAGGTGGATCGCTTTGATCGGGTCTGTGGTGGCACCCTATGATTGTTGCATTCGGCGCACTGGGTACCCTGCTCGTCCTCATCCCGGCCCTGATTGCGGCTGGGAATGTCCTGATTTGCGGGTTGGCGTCCGCCGTCGCGGCGGTCGGAATTATCGCGATTGCCGTCGCTCAGCCGGCGACCGACATCGACCGCTTTTTCGAGCTTCTGAAGCCAGCCGCTCTGGCCTGCTTGCTCATTCCCTGCATCTGGATCCTGTTGCAGGTCATTCCTTTTGTCGGTGGCACTCTCGCCAATTCCGCGTGGTCAACCGCGTCTGGAGCTCTCGGGCGCCCGATGAGCGGTTCGGTCACCATTGACACCGGCGCCAGCGTCCTCGCTCTGTGCCGCTATCTCACTGCGGTGGCCATCCTGTTGTTGGGCGTCACTGTCGCCATCAACCGGCAGCGCGCCGCCACCCTGCTGACCATCTCGACAGCCATAGCGGTCGCAGCGTCGCTTGAATTGATCGTTGTGGAAATGGATTTTGCTCCCATAGCGCATCTGTCCCGCCGCACTGATGTTGCGAATATCGCAATGATCGGGTTGATCGTTTCATGCGCTTCGGCGGTACAGGCTTTCGAAAACCTTCGCGCGCGCAAGGGCAAACCGCGCGATGCAAGATCTCCTCTGCCATTGGCGCTGACTGCTTCACTGGCCGCGAGTGCCATCTGCCTCTTTGCAATTCTCGCGAGCTCCGATTCGATTGTTTTTGCAGCCATCTTTGGTGCGGGCATCGTACTTGGCGCTTACGCCATTCGCCGGCTGCGCCTGGCTCTTTGGGGGCAGATCGGGCTTGCCTCTATGGCGGCCGTAGCGATCATTGGTCTTCTCGCCACAGCACCGGCGAAGGACACTGACCTGACGCTCAGTCTGACGAAGCCCAGCCAATTTGCGTCGATCGAGCGAATGCTGTCCGATGTGAAATGGACCGGAGCCGGCGCCGGAACATTCGACGCGCTCGTCCCTATCTATCGCGACATCGACGAAGCCGACCTGCACGACAATGCTTCGACGGCAGCTATCGTTGCGATCGAGATGGGACGGCCATTCCTGTGGGTCAGCGTCGTCCTTTTACTGTTTGCTGCCGCCCTGCTTTTCAAACGCGCTTTGGCGCGCGGGCGAGACTATGTTTACGCGAGCACAGGTGCGGGATGCATCGTCGCGCTTCTCATCTCTTCCTTCACGACCAACGGGGCCCTCGGCCCGACAACATCGCTCATGGCCAGCGTCATTTGCGGCGTTGCAATTGCGCAGAGCCTCGGCGTAGGCAAGCGTCGCAACGAGTGGTCGATGGAAGACAACACCAGGGCGCAAGATGGCCAACGTGAGTGATAGTGTGCCTATGGATGCCAGATTTTCCGCGCGAGCCATGATGCGCGCCGGCCTTTTCGTGCTCGCAATCATCCTCGCGATACAAGCTATCTGGATTCTTTATGCCGAAGCCTACCGGCTCAATCGGGACCAGCCGTTGATGGGTTCGACCGCCGGGACCATCGCGCGAGCGGATCAGGAGCGCGCATTCAAGGCGGCCTCCCTCGCTTTCATCCGCGGTGATCTCTGGGCTGAGAGCGCGATTGCCTATGCCGGACAAATCGGGACTGACCGCGCGTCTCTGGTCGATCCGAACGATCCCCAGAAAGAAAAAGCGCGCGTAAGCATGCTCCAAACCCTGCGATATTCGCCGCATCGGGGGGATATCTGGCTCTTGTTGGCAGCGGCGGCTGACCGCAATGGATGGCAGGGCTTTCAGCCTGGCGCGCTCATCAAGGTCTCATATTACACGGCACCAAATGAGACCGCTCTGTTTCCACTACGGCTGGCCACCGCACTTCAGCTCAAGAATGGGTTAGGCGACGAAGAACTCCGGGAGCTTGTCCGGCGCGATATCCGGATCATCCTGACGCACGATCCGGCTCTCAAGCCTGCGTTGGCGCAAGCCTACAAGACCGCTTCAGCGGCCGGGAAAATGTTCCTGGAGCAAACGATCAGCGAAATCGACCCAAGCTATGTCAGCGTCGTGCGAACCAAACTGCCCTGATCGCTTTTCCAGTCAGGTCGCCCGGTCAGAGCGATGACGCGCCTGTACGCGCGGCTTGGCAACCGCAGATCCCCGCGCCTCCACCGTACTCCGGAAATAGATACCAGCGAGATATCCTAGCTGAATCACGACCAGCAGCTGCAGCGCCCAAAAGCCTGAGCTCAACCCCAGAACGGCGGCGACGCTTACGCACTCGATCAAAACAAGCGCGACCATCACCAGCAGAATCTGAACGGAGAAAACCGAACCCGCGATTGCCCCTGCAAAAAAATGGAGTACGGCCGCGATTATCAAAGCTACCCCCTACGCCGAACGGATTCGACGCTAGCGGCAAGCGGTTAACGAAAATTAAATAGGAGATTTACAATTAAATAAAATCAAATTAAGCGCTACTTGCAAATTATCCAGCAATATAATAGCTTAATTCTAAATTAACCCAGAATACTATTCGGCTGAATTAATTTGAAATGAACCCCGCCAAACAGCAGATCGGGTTGGAGCTTCCAGATCGCGTCGCGGTTCGCGGCCTGAGCGACCGCAAATGGCCTATTCGCTACGATGCGATCGAACGCCTGGCGATCGTTCTGGACTTCGTATCGATCGTTTCCGCCGCAGCGCTATCGGTGTGGCTGTTCGGCCTTAAATCCTCCAGCAGCGGTTTCGATCTCGGGAAGTATCTCGGCCCCGCGGTGCTCGTTTCGGTTCTCTTTGTTTCAGTGATGAAGTTGCGCGAACTTTATAAGCCGACTGATTTGCTGAACTTCAAAAGCCAGTTTTGGGCCACCTTTCTGGCGTGGTTGGGCGTGTTCTTTTTCCTTGCAGCGACCGTTTCGACCTTCGCGCTCGAGCAACATATTGCGCACGATATCGTCATTTCCTTCCTGCTGATCGGCTTCACGATTCTTACTGTCAACCGCTGGATGTTGAAGGACATCATTCGGCGAGGCCTGGCCGAGCGGCGCTTTGCCGGCCGGAACGTGGTACTGCTGACCGATCAATCCCAAAAGAACGATCCGGCTATCGTTGACGCTTTGGCAGACCTTGGCTTTGCGATCGAGCAGCACTTCGTGCTGTCCCCTTCGGACAAGACCCGTAACCATGACAAGACGATCGCGCGGATCATCGAATATACGCGGAGCTCCGATATCGAGGAGATCGTCGTAGGCGCAGATCCGAACTTCTGGCCTGAGCTGAACGATATTCTTGCGCAGCTGCGCGTGCTGCCCATTCCAGTGAATTTCGTCCCCACCGGAATCACTTCGAAAATACTTCGCCAGCCGATCCGTGAATTCGGAAGCGCCATTTGCATCGAATTGCAACGTGGGCCGCTAACCTCGACGGATCTCATCCTAAAGCGCGGTATCGATGTCGTCGTCTCGGGCCTGGCCCTGTTTGCCCTGCTCCCGTTGCTGGCAATCGTTGCCGTCGCCATCAAGCTCGACTCTCCCGGCCCCGTCCTCTTCAGGCAACAACGTTGCGGCTTCAATGGCCGTCGATTCGCGATCCGGAAATTCCGTACGATGTCGGTGCTCGAAGAGGGCCCCACGATCGTGCAGGCTCAGTTCGCGGACAAGCGTGTGACGCGCCTGGGTACGTGGTTGCGCCGAACCAGTATCGACGAACTGCCCCAGCTATTGAATGTTCTCGACGGAACGATGTCGTTGGTTGGTCCGCGACCTCATGCGGTCGCTCACGACAATCAGTTCGACCAAGCGGTCAGCAATTACGCCTTCCGGCGACGGGTCAAACCCGGGCTGACGGGATGGGCTCAGATAAAGGGCTGCCGAGGACCGACTCCCACGTCTGCAGCGGTTGAAGAGCGGGTTTCGTACGATCTTTGGTACATCGAGAACTGGAGCTTCCTGCTCGATCTCGTGATCCTGATGAAGACGCCCCTCGAGATTTTGCGCGGCCGGAATGCGTACTAGTCGCGTGGACAGGTTGGAATTGTTGGAAATGAATCAATCGTCGTTTCGCTGCAAGGCTTCTGCGATTTGCTTGAGGACGGCGTCGGTGTCCGGCTTGGGCACCAGTGGAACCTTCCGGTCGGCCTCGCGGCGCTCTTCACGGGCTTCCTTGCGGTTACCCACCGCGACGGTCTCGAGCTCCGCCTCAATACGATTCCAATCACGGCTCACGACGGCCCTCCCACGTACGGCTGGTCGATTGCAGAGATTACGCCAATCGGCACTGCCGAACTCATCGTTCTCACGTCTTGGTTAACGATATGGGGTCAATTTGAAGGTCATTCGGCGCCACACCAAACCAACCGTCCGCTGTAGAAATTAAATAAGAGACCGTAATTGTATTTAAATGTCATAATGTGCCTCGGTACTGGAGATGATTCGGCCGGGGCGATGGAAGTTGGGGGACTTCTCGTGAGGATGAACAGCCAGCTACGTCGCAACGACGCGGGAGATCGGCTCGATGAGTGATCCCGCAGCCTCAGAAGTAGGCGATGCTTCAGTTCGAAGTCACCACAACTATCAAGATCGCGAGACCGCGATGCGTAAACCGATCCTGCCAGATTTTGGTTCTCTTCAATTCGATGAGCTCTGGCTCATCCATGAAGAGCTGACCAAGATTTTGTCGGACCGGATCATCGCGGAAAAACGCGAACTTGAGAGCCGCCTGGCAAAACTGAATCAAGTCGATGTGGCCGGCGTGCTGGAAACTTCAGCGCCTCATGCAGCCGATGAGCGCGCACCGCGGCGCAAATATCCGAAGGTGCTGCCAAAGTATTTTAATCCACAATTGCCCTCCGAGACCTGGTCCGGAAGGGGTAAACAGCCGCGCTGGCTGGTGGCAGCTCTCAAGTCAGGGCACAAGCTGAGCGAATTCGAGATTGTTGATCCAGCCCGGCGCAAGACAGAGAAAGACTACTCGCGCGGTTAATTCGCGCCGGTTTTCTTTCCCAGGCTCCGTGATCGTACTGTCGAAGTCGACGCTTGTTGAATTGCTGGTAACGGAGATGTCCGCCACAACGCATTGTCGTGCGCGGACACCAACTCGGCTTCGATCGCTGTCCTATTGTCAACAGAGCCTCGTTCGAGACACTCTCTGATCATCCCCACCTCGACCAGAAGCACGCCCCAGAGCGAAATCTGCGTGGCAAGAATTGCAGGCGTCGGCTTCGTTGCAACCAGTTCAGCGAGCCGCGCCTGAACCTCGCGAATCGTGCTGAAGGACTTGAACAACACGTTATCTCGCGCCCTCGTGGGATGCGTCGCCATACCGAGCCTCTTGCTGAGCTATCGTCGATCTCCCCCGGTAGACGCACCCATTGTCGGGTTGGTTCAAACCCGCCCGCAGAAGCCGTTCACGAATTGGAGATTTTTGCGCGAGCGTCCCGTCAACGACAACCGAACCACGTAACGTCGATGGCGATGGCGATATGTCGTCTCACTTAAATTCCGGGCGCCTGGAAACAATTCAACCGTCCGACTGCTCAGCAGGTTCCTGCGCACGCGGGCAAGTTGCTCCACGCAGGCCGCACAAATGCGCCGTGACACGAATACAGGTTTGCTGAGATGAAGAACCAATCGCACGCGCGCGCGAAATACCAACGCCCTCCGATGTCAAGCAACACACAAGCAAACGGCCCGCTTACAAGGCGGGCCGTTCGAAACCTCATCGGCTTGTGCGCAAAATCCCAGCGGTGCCTTCACAACATAAATTGCTTGAAACCCAAACGAGCCGCAGCGAAAGGCAACCGAGAGATTCTTCGAAAATAGCGGAATATCAGAAGAGCTTGTCGAACCAGTTCTCAAGCCACTTCCAAAAATCCCAATCCCTTGGTCCAGGATTGCCCGGATTGCTTCCGCTACCGCCACCAGAGCCGGCAATCGCATCCGAATTGAGCGACGTCGATAACAACACCGTTAACGCCGGAGGCGTTACAACCGCAAACTTGCCACACGCAGCAAGGAACTTGCGGCGGTCGTCATCAATGGGAGAATTGGCATCGTTGCGCGTATCGTTGATCTGATCGGTCATGTCTATGGACCTTAATATAATTTAATCCAGCAAGCATTTTTCTGCATTTAATTTATGTCTCTTTAATGCAGAATGTCAAGATTTTCACCATCCGATTTGCACTGATTTAAATAGAGCGCGAAGCACACTTTTCAGTGAATGATGACTCATTCCCGTCCTGATATTGAAGGGTTTAATAGCAGCATGAGAGCTTTCGACGAGAGCGCCACGGACCAATTCGACGTTAACCAAGTCGCTCATGATCTGCGTTTTCGGCCAGTTTCCAGCGTGTCGTTCGCTCTGCTGGATGATCGGCCCGTGCTGTTCAGCGAAGCCGCTCAGCAATTATACGAGCTGAACCCGACAGCAGCCTACATCTGGTGCGGCTTGCTCGAAGAAAAGCCGACGCAAGAGATCCTGGACGGGCTGGAAGAATCTGGAGTTGAGCCGCGAGCGGCGCGATCCTTCGTGCAAGGTGCACTGCGTAACTGGCTCGAGTTGGGGTTGATCGAGCTAAGCTGGGATTTGGGTGATGCATTTAGCCGCATTATACGTATCGGCCGGTCCAACGTGCTTATTCGTGCCGCCAATCAATCGCTATTGGATCAACTCACGTCATTGTTCGACCAAACATCATCCCAAGAGGGCGACGTCCAGGACACCTATGAAATTTGCCAGGTTGGTGCCCTCACCTACATGTTGCATAACGAGCGTTGCGTACTGCGCTGCAAGCCCGACGAACTGGTCCCTGCGTTCAAAGCCCACCTTACGGCGCAGATCATTCAAAGAAACTCGCCGAGTGTCGCATTCCATGCTGCCTGCCTCCTTCATCGAGGGAGGGGCCTGCTCATTAGCGGGCCGCCGGGCGCCGGAAAATCGACCCTGACGATGCACTTGATGGATGCAGGCCTGCAATATGCGTCGGACGATATCGTTCTGATCGCGCCCAATGGCGAGGCAATGGGTGTGCCGTTTGTGCCGACGTTAAAATCAGGCTCGTGGCCTATCATCGAGAGGCTACGGCCTGATCTTGCCGGATTTCCAATGCACCGGCGAGCGGATGGCAAACAGGTGCGATATCTCAAGCCGCAACAGCCTATGTATGCCGGCAAATTTCCATTGAACTGGATCGTCTTTCTCGAGCGAGGCTCCGCAACGGCTGCCAGACTGGAGCCGCTTGGCCAGCTCGAAACCATGAAGCTGTGGATCGACGCAACCTATTCGCCCGAGGGGCGTTTGAGTGTCGAAGCTTTTCATTCCATCAAGCGAGCGCTGACCGATGCAAAATCGTTTCGGCTTCACTATGCCGATGCAGCGAATGCCAAAGATATTCTGATTGGTCTTTGCAATGACCCGTCATAGTCGCGCGCTTATCCCACTCTGCGATTGTCTTAGAGGCTCCCTCCCCAAAGACCCGGATTGGATGGCGATCCTGGGCCTTGCCAATCAAACGCTCACCACGACGTCTTTGATGCCGTTCGTGGAACAGTTTAGCGACTCCATTCCGGCTGACGTAACCCAGTACGTTCGCGAACTGTTTGAACGCAACCTAATGCGGAACAGGCTGCTTGCTGCGCAGTTGGAAGAAGCCATTGGATCGCTCAATCAAGTCGGCGTCACCCCCATTCTGTTGAAGGGGGCCGCCATGTTGGCATTGGCCCCTCGGACAAAAAGCGCCACGAAACTGATGGCGGACCTCGATATCGCGGTCTCTCCCGATGAAACCCAAACCGCTGCAGATGCGCTTTCGCGCATCGGATATCAACTGCACGCGGAAGCGACGCCCGGTGGGCAGAAATGGTACACAGATTGGAAGCGGAGCCGTGATGTCGGCATGATCGATTTGCACGGCGGGCTACCGGGTCCGGCATACTTCTATCGCGACATGGGCGACACCAGCCGTTATTGCGAATTGGTGACTGTCGGGTCCGGCTCAGCCTACGTCCCAACCGCGGCCTTTCATGTCCTCATCATCACCATTCACGATCAATTCCAGGATTATGACTATTGGCTCGGAAATATTGATCTGCGCCATCTACTGGATCTGCGCGATCTCATCCAATCGTCGGATGGATTCGATTGGGATCTGTTGCGTTCGCTGACACCCGATGCCCTTGCCAGAAATGCACTCGAAACGCAGCTGATCTCGCTGTTTTCCTTGCTCGGAGTCGATATTCCGGATGAGCTGCGCGCGCGCTGGATACCTCGCTTGCAACACCTGCGACGCGTTTATCAGGCCCGGATCCCCATGCTGCGAACAGCCTTCCTTCCACTCGCTGTGTTGGACTACAGCAACTATCGCCAAGGCGTCGCCGCCAGCCAGCGACAGGCCGATAGTCACCGCATCGACAAGGCCACTCCTGCAAGGGCTACCTCGCGGTTGGTAACGCTGTCGCGACGCCAACACTATGGGAAAGTATAAGCGCGTAGAATCTTGACGATGCCATTCGGGCATCGCCCCGTCTCCACTCCGAAACGCGCGACGTATCGCTATATGTCAGGAAACTGCTGGTTGAACGTCGCACGCAGTGACTTGAGGCGCTCAATGTGCTGCGAGAGTTGCGCCAACCGTCGCTGGCCATTGGAAATTTCGTCGTTGAACGCATCCTGATGTCGGCTATCTGAAGCATCGCGCGTGAGATACTCATCGCTCTCATTGCCATGCGTGACAGCCGCGCGTGCCAGTACTTCGTCAATTCGGCCGTTGAGGCCTGACCATTCTGCCGTCGCGGCAGCCAGCGCCGTCTCGATCGACGTCAACACCGGCTTCAATCGTTCGGCGTCGGTACTTTCATCGCGGGCGGCCGAGCGAGCCTTGAAACGTTTGCCGCGATGCGCCCCCAACAATGTCTCGAACATTCCCAATGGTCCAATCCGCAAAGGCTACGTCGTGACTGACGGAGGCTGATAAGACCGAGGCGGCGCGTTGACGATATCGTCGTCCTGGGACACCTCGAACCAGCGAATCATAACGACCGACTCAGCCGTCCTCATATCGTACTTCCACGGAAGCTGCTCAAGAAAGCCTGACGATAGCAATCACCATCGGCTCAAAATCAACCCGGATGCTACCGCAAGCGCCTCAGTTGCCGGCGACGGCGGGTCCCAAACGGGATGCCATTCTGATGTGCTGACGACGGCCTGCGGACCCGATCGCGAACGATCGCGAGGTCCCTCAGTAACTTACGACACAAGGCAATTTGCTGAACCAAAGCGGCTGGGGAGGAAGGATGACTGGACAGGGACACGATCTTTGCATTCGCGGTGCGAATGCGCGCGAGAGAATTGGCCACATGCCCCCTTTTTGCGGCGCGCGTATCCATCGCGACCTCCAATCAAATTAAAAATAATTCCTTGGTCAGAAATAAAACGGATCGCAGTTTATTCGACCTCCGAAAATTTAACAACGCATCCATCCGAACGCCTTGATATACCGCAAAAAGCCGGCATCACATTCATCCAACTGGATAAAATCACTTTGCCCCGCGCGCTGTGCGAAGAGGTGGCAAATGCCAGCTCATCTCACGAATCATCGTCCCGCACCAATAGCTCAATTTCTTAAATGACTTGATCCTGCCTCTTGAGAGAAAGGACACGACAGGAGATCGACATCGTCTTGATCAATTTCTCGATATCAGACCATGACTTGAAGCGGCGAGTCCGAGACTCGCAAATTCAAACAATCAGCACTGCTCACGGACTGATGAGCAATCGACGCTGATGATTCATATCTCAAGGCATCCATTTCAACGCGTCGTATCAAAATACTGATGGCAAACGTGAAATGCCGCCTGACGGGCAGCGAACATCACTGCCTCAGACGGCATCGCCTGAACTGGTTTGGAAAATAAGCATACAGAAACATAGACCGCGACGGGCGAACATCATCGCGGGAAACTATCCACGTTACGCAAAAACGTTCAGATCAGCCGCGACGGCCTTTCGCGCGGGGGGTTTCGACAATCTTGAAATCGTCGATCTTGCGACCCGACTTGATAGCTGCAGCCAGCCAACGCGGCTGCTTGCCCCTGCCCGACCACGTTTCGGTTGGAATCTTGGGATTTCGATACTTGGGAAGAACGCGGGGATATTTACGACGAGTCTTGCCGACCTCGCCACGCAGCCTCAAATCGGTGCCGTCGCCCTGGACGTTTAAACCGCGCGTCAACACAGCCAGCCGTTTTTCGAGTTCGAGCTTTTCAGCTGCAATTCGCACTGAGAGCAATTTGCTGAGCTCTTCGTGAAGCGACCACAGTTCATCCATGGCCATGGCTTCGAGATCAATTTTGCCCATCTACCCTCCTCGCCCCACGATTCGAATTATTCGGGCAGCTATTAAATAATAATCCCCGACCTATTGAATCGCAACCCTGCGCAACTATTTCCACCGCTGTTCAAATCGCGTGCAAAATTCAAAATGATGCTGAAAACAGCTCATTTAATCGCGCGCTCTTTCAACTTTTTTCAGCCGCACGGCGGCCACATTGACTGCGGAACAGCGGCCTAATCGTTGTCCTATCTAGCTACTTGGCTTCGAGTGCCGCGCCCGTAGCATTTCCGCTCGATCACACGGAAACACACCCGATCTTGGACGCAGTGACAGCGCGAGCTTAGATTGGTCGAATCACGACACACCACGGAGTGCAAATTCGCACCGCAGCACGCTTGATTCTGCCATCTTTTTGGCGCGACTTTAATGGGGAAGTGATTCTAGTCAGGCAAGTTGCTTGGGGGACATCATGGAAATGCTGGGGGCAATCGGCTACAGCGCGATGCTGGCTTGGACACCGTCGCTTTTGTTACTGGCCTACCTGCTGATCGATCTTCCTGAAGTGTCAGAGAACATTCGCTAATCGCTGCACGCCCCAGACGATGAGTGTCAGCCACGCAACGGTCGAGAGCGTGGAGAGGGTGAGAAACGTCGCGATAAACAACTTGTCTTTCATCTTGTTCATTGCTGACCCTGACGAAACGTCCCGCCGATTAGTATTTCAACCGGCAAAAAAGGTTCATAGCCAACTTCTGTTGCGTACGGTTTTCTCGGCCTGGCGCGATGACGTCGAATCCTCCCTCGCCTCCCTCGAGAACCCGCTGACAAACCGCATGTCATAAACCCGGCCCAAGCCAACGCGTTGCACATCCCCTTCGAGAATTTGGATGCTCGCCTCGCGGGAATTAAATCCAGAGATCACCTTCCGATAGTGACGGATCGCGAGCTCGCGCCGCTGCGATCTCGCGGCTTAAAAAAGAAGATAGGGAAGACGTCTGTCGACCGGCTCCCGTGGACATCACCGAACACTGGACACGGGAAATAATGGTGGGCGCACCAGGGCTCGAACCTGGGACCCGCTGATTAAGAGTCAGCTGCTCTACCAACTGAGCTATGCGCCCGGAACCATCCGGCAATACCTTGCGGGGTGGGCGTCGTTTAGCAAAGCGAACCCCCGATGTCCAGCAAGGTTGTCCGGATTTCCCTGCGAAAATCGGTGGAGATTCAACGAAAGAACCGCCTTGCGACAAGGCGGCCTTCCGCTGCGGCTGATGAGGCGACCGTTTGGCCCTCAAAGCTTCCCGGAGCCCTCGTCACGGTCCTGGTCGGGACCGCCACGACGACCCATGCGGTCGGCCCCGTCATCGCCATGGTGCCGATGTTGCTGCCAGCCTTCACCACCAAATCGGCCGTCCATCCGGGTGAGGAATGCCAGCCGTCGCTTTTGCCCCTCGTCCAGCGTCTTGTAGAGCGGATCCGCGGCATCCGCGATCTTCTTCAAAGCGGCTGCAGTGGCCGCCATGTTGTCCGCGCGGTCACGCAGACGCGTCACCGGGTCGGCCCTCTGTGCCTGCGAGTCCTGGTCCTCGCGGGCCTTCATCCTGGCATTGGCGCGATCGATCCGCAGCTTGGCAAACTCCCGGACTGCAGTCTCGACGGGCGGCCAAAGCTTGTCCTGATCCGGCGTCAGCTTCAGCCCCGCCTTGACGGCGGCAATCCGGGCGTCCGTGAACGCCGCCCGATCTTCCGGATTCATGCGGGTATGATGATGGTCCCAGGATCGATGCTTGGCATAGACCGTGGTGCTGCCGGCGATTGCCAGGGCGGCAACACCGGCGAGGATGGCTTTGTTCATCGCAACCTCCTTTACAAGGTTGCGCGAGGATGCGAGCCAATTCGCCGCCGTTCAACTTAAGCTTTTGACACGTTGATTAAGGACTGTTCATCCAAGTCAACGCATCAAGCCGCCGCCCCTACAGCATACCGAGCGCACGTGGCAGCCACAGCGAGATCTCCGGAATGTAGGTCACGACGCCGAGGAAAATCAGCATCGTCAGCAGCCACGGCCACACCGCGACTGTCAGCTCCGTAATTCCCATCTTGGCTATGCCCGACGCGACATACAGGTTGAGTCCAACCGGCGGATGGCACATGCCGACCTCCATGTTGACGACCATCAGGATGCCGAGATGCACCGGGTGAATGCCAAGGCTGACCGCAACCGGAAACAGGATCGGCGCCATGATTAGCACGATCGATGAGGCTTCCATGAAGTTACCGCATACCAACAGCAGCACGTTCACGATCAACAGGAATACGATCCAGTCGACGCCAATCGAAGTGATCCAGTTGGTGATGTGCTGCGGAATATTCTCATTCGCCATAAGGAACGAGAACAGCACAGCGTTAGTGATGATGTAGAGGATCATCGCGCTCATGTTGGCAGAGCCGAGCAGAACCTTCGGTACATCCTTGAGCGACATGTCGCGATAGACGAACACCGCGATAACGAACGCGTACACTGCGCTGACGGCAGCCGCCTCAGTCGGCGTGAACAGACCGGCATAGATGCCACCGAGCACGATGACGATCAGCAACAGACCCCAGACACATTTGCGGAATGCGGCAACGCGCTCGGCGAAGCTGGCCCGCGGCAACCGCGGATAGTCATACTTCCAAGCACGGTAAAACGTGGTAAGGCCCAGCAGCGTTGCCAACATAACGCCGGGAATGACACCCGCCATGAACATCTGACCGACCGACGCCGACGAAACGCGATGCCCGGCTGGATCGAGCGCGATGCTACCGCCGGTGGCCACGCAGTAGATCACCATCACGATCGATGGCGGAATCAGGATGCCGAGTGCACCGGATGTCGTGATGACGCCGGCGCCGAACCGCTTCGGAAAACCCTGATTGACCATGGCCGGCAGCATGATCGAACCGATGGCAATAACCGTGGCCGGCGACGAGCCGGAAATCGCAGCGAACAGCGCACAAGCCATCACGCCCGCCAGTCCCAAACCGCCATACCAATGCCCAACCATCGAGGTCGCAAAATTGATCATGCGCCGCGCGACACCACCGTGGGTCAGGAAATTGCCCGCGAGAATGAAAAACGGAATCGCCATGATTTCGAAATTGTCGATACCGGTGAACAGTTTCAGCGCAACGGATTCCGTCGGCACATTGGTCATCGTATAAATGAACGTCAGCACCGTCATGCCGAGCGCAATCGAGATCGGCATGCCCGTCAGCATGAAAGCGATGAGCAATCCGAAGATAAAGATGCTGCTCATCGCGTGACTCCCGCAGCGCCGACGCCGGGTTCTTGGACGTCGATCCCCTCAACGTGAGAATGATCGTGATGCGGTAGTTCACCAGTACGCCAATAGGCATAAGCGACTTGGAGGAAGCGGAAACACATCAAGTAGGATCCGAGCGGAATGCACAGGTAGACAATCCAGCTTGGGATCTCCATGTCCGGCGTCACCTGATCGGTGAACATCAGACCATAAACGAACTTGGCGCCCATCGACCCGATCACAAAGGTGAAGAACGCGCCGCACAGCAGCCCGAAAGTGACAACAATATTGCGCCACGGCGATTTGAGCTGATTGACGACAACGTCGACACCGACGTGGATGCCGGTGCGCACACCGTAAGCCGCACCGAACTTTGCGACCCACACGAACATGTAAATGCAAAGCTCCTGCGCCCATGAGAGGTTGATGGGAAACAGGATCGGATACAGAAATGGCACTCCCAGCAAATAGCGGTGCGCTACCGCTATGAAGATGATCAAGGTTGCAAGCGCCATCAGCGTCGCAATCAGGATCTCCTCAAGTCGATCGAGGATGCGAAGAAACATCAATGTCCCCTGTGCGGATCAGGTGATCGCATCATTTGCGATCTGACCGTGCGCCCACCGCTATCGTATCCACTGCGGCTTCTTGTAGTGGCGAGTCCCGGGCCTCTAGCTCCCGGGACTCGCGGATGTTTCACATGCCGCCGCGGCCAGTCTCTTTAAGGAATTCGTCGATCAAAGGCTGACCGACGCGCGATGCGACGTCCTTGTAGACGGGCATCATCGCCTTGCGCATGGCGGCATCCTGCTCCGGCGTCAGCTTGATAAGCTCGGTCTTGCCCGACTTGCGCATTTCTTCAAGCGCATCGTCATTTTCCTTGGCCGACTGACCGTTGCCGTACGCTGTCGCTTCCTTCATCGCCTTTTCAAGCTGCGTACGGATATCGGCGGGCAGGCCATCCCAGAACTTCTTGTTCACCACCACTACGTAGCCGATGTAACCGTGGTTCGTAACCGTGGTGTACTTCTGCACTTCATGCATTTTCTGGGTGTACATGTTCGATGGCGTATTCTCCTGACCATCGACCACGCCGGTCTGCAGCGCTTGATAGACTTCCGAGAACGCCATCACCTGCGGGACCGCACCCAGTGCGCGGAATTGAGCCTCCAGCACCTTCGAGGACTGAATGCGGAACTTCAGCCCCTTATAGTCCTCCGGTGCCACCAATTTCTTGTTAGCGCTCATCTCCTTGAAGCCGTTGTCCCAATAGGCCAAGCCGGTCATGCCCTTGGCGTCGAGCAACTTGAGAAGCTTTGTACCAAGCGGGCCATCGGTCACTTTCCGCAGGGCATTCAAGTCCGGAAGAATGTAGGGCAAATCGAACACTTCGAATTGCTTCACGCCGATCGGACCAAACTTGGAGTTCGACGGCGCCAGCATTTGCACCGCGCCAAGCTGCAGCGCTTCCAGTTCTTCCTTGTCTTTATACAGTTGCGAGTTCGGGTAGACCTCGACCTTCACCTTGCCGTCGGTGTACTTGTCCGCAAGTTCAGCGAACTTTTGGGCTGCAAGGCCCTTGGGTGTGTTCGGCGCGACGACATGGCTGAATTTGATGATGATCGGATCGGCCGCATTCGCAGGTCCGACCAAAGCGAGTGTCGCAAGCGATGCGATCGCGAGTGCAAATTTACGCATTCCACCTCCCAAAGTTTCTTCGAGCCAAACCAGAAAATTGGCACTGGTCCGACCAATACAGACACTTTTCTCCAAAGGCTATTGCCCGTTGGCAGGGTGCCCCCAGATTTTGTGTTGCAACGCAAAACGCGGCGCCAAGCGCCGCGTTCAAGCTTGTCTCAATTCTATTGTCGCAGCTTTGCTCTCTATCAACTCGCAGCAGCTGCCGCAGGCACGTCGCGTTGCCGCTTCATCACGATCTTGTTGAGTGCGCCCAAATAAGCTTTCGCCGAGGCAACCAACGTGTCGGGATCGGCCGCACGTGCGGCCATCGACCGGCCTTCATGTGCCAACCGCACGGAGACCTCCGCCTGCGCGTCGGTTCCCTCGGTTACAGCGTGAACCTGATAGAGTTCCAGCTTGGCCTCATGTGGCACCAGTGCCTTGATGCAGTTGAAGACCGCATCCACCGGACCGTTGCCCTCCGCTTCCTCGATCTTGGTCTGGCCATCGATATCCAGCTTCATCGTCGCGCGTTGCGGGCCGTGCGTGCCAGCAATCACCGTCAACGATGTCAGCTTGATGCGATCATGTGACGCAGCCATTTCCTGATCGACCAGCGCCTCGATATCCTCGTCGTAGATGTCCTTCTTGCGATCCGCCAGCGCCTTCATGCGCGCGAAGGCATCTTCCAGCTGATTGGCGCCGAGCTTGTAGCCCATCTCCTCCAGCTTATGGACGAAGGCATGGCGGCCCGAATGCTTGCCCAACACCAGAGACGATTGCTTCAGGCCAACCATCTCCGGACGCATGATCTCATAGGTCGACGCATCCTTGAGCACGCCATCCTGATGGATGCCGCTCTCATGCGCGAAGGCATTACGGCCAACGATCGCTTTGTTGTACTGCACCGGGAACGAGGTCGCCGCCGAGACCATCTTCGATGCGCGCGTCAGCATCGTGGTGTCGATCTTGTTCCAGTACGGAAACTTGTCGTTACGCACGTTGATGGCCATCACGATCTCTTCGAGCGCGGCATTTCCTGCCCGCTCGCCGATGCCGTTGATGGTGCATTCGACCTGACGCGCACCACCGGCGATACCTGCCAGCGAATTCGCCACAGCCATGCCGAGATCGTTGTGACAATGCACCGAGAACACTGCCTTGTCCGAGTTCGGCACGCGCTCGATCAGCGTGCGCATGAAATCGGTGTATTCCTGCGGCACGGTGTAGCCGACCGTGTCGGGAATATTCACGGTGGTGGCGCCGGCCTTGATCACCGCTTCGACGATACGGCACAGGAAATCCATGTCGCTGCGCGTACCGTCTTCGGCCGACCATTCAACGTCATCGATCTGATTGCGTGCCCGCGTCACGTTGGCGATCGAGGTCTCGATCACCTGTTCCGGCGTCATGTTCAGCTTGACGCGCATGTGCAGGGGCGACGTCGCGATCACGGTGTGGACACGGCCGCGCTTGGCGAATTTCACCGCCTCGGCGCAACGGTCGATATCCTTTGGATGCGCACGCGACAGGCCGGCGATCACCGCGTTCTTCGAACGGCGGGCAATCTCGCTGACGGCCTGAAAATCACCTTCCGAGGTGATCGGGAAGCCGGCCTCGATCACGTCGACGCCCATGTCATCCAGCATTTCGGCGACCTCGAGCTTCTCCTCGAAGGTCATGGTCGCGCCGGGGCACTGCTCGCCGTCACGCAAGGTGGTATCGAATATGATGACGCGGTCCTTGTCGGACTTGGCTGTAGCGGTCATTGAAAAATCCTTTGGTCAAGAGCGCCGTCTGGCAGGCGCATGAGGGGTCTGGTGATCTCGCGTAACCCCTGAGTGCCCAGGCGCTATAGCCCAGACGGCCCTCAGGGGCCGATAAGAAGCAGAAGCTCGCCAAGAAGGAGAGACGATGCCAGCGGGGCAGCCGAAATCGCGCCGACTGGCGCGGACGGAATCGTGACCGGAATCGCGGCATAGGCCGCCTTCCCGCCCGTTCCATGCTTTTCGCTGCGAATCATCATCGGCATACCTTCAGGCGGCTATCCTTGGCCAAAACCATTGACGGTCGGTTGCCAAGGTAACCCCTCAGCCCCGCTTTTTAGCGGCAATAGGCGAATGCCGCAACGGCAAACAGCGGTGTTGGCGGGACCTCCGCGCTCCTCCGTGAGTCCTGGGTTGGGGCGCCGACAGCAGCCGGGTAGGTCCTATCGGCGCTATTTCGCGCTAGCGGACGTAGCAACGGTCTTTTTCGGAGCCCCCTTCGACGTGGCCTTCCCCTCGTTCTCAAGGGCCACGCGCACCTTCTTGAACTCCTCAAGCGTAGCTTTGTCCACTTTTGGAAATTGCAGGTCGAGCCTATCCAGCGCCTGAACGATCACCGAGCCGATGACCACGCGCGCAAACCATTTGCGATCCGCAGGCACCACATACCAGGGCGCGTCCGCGCTCGAGGTATGACGGATCACGTCCTGATAAGCCGCCTGGTAGCGGTCCCAGGCCTTGCGTTCGACGATGTCACCCAGCGAGAATTTCCAGTTCTTGGCCTGATCGTCGAGACGATCGAGAAAGCGCCTGCGCTGTTCGTCCTTGGAAACATTGAGAAAGAACTTCAGCACCACCGTACCGTTGCGGGACAGATAACGCTCGAAGGCGCGGATGTCCTCGAACCGCTCGCGCCAGATGTTCTTCGTCACCAGTTTCGGCGGGAGTCGCTCTGCGGAAAGCACGTGCGGATGCACGCGAACGACCAGACATTCTTCGTAGTAGGATCGGTTGAAGATGCCGATGCGTCCCCGCTCCGGCAATCGGCACGCCGCCCGCCACATGAAGTCATGGTCCAGTTCTTCCGACGAGGGCTGTTTGAACGAATGGACGTCGCAACCCTGCGGATTGACTCCCTCGAATACGCTTTCGATGGCACTGTCCTTGCCTGCAGCATCCATGCCCTGAAAGATCAGCAGCAACGACCAGCGGTCTTGCGCGTATAGCCTTTCCTGCAAATCGCTCAGACGCGCGCGGTTCGCCTCGATGATCTCCTTGCCCTCGCTCTTCACAAGATCGCCATTCGCGTCTCGCTTGAACAGTTTCAGGTGAAACTCCTTCGACCCGTCAACGCGAAACGGCTCGACGTAGGATTGCAGTTGCGACGATAGCGAGGACTTACTCATTTGGGCACCGCCTTGCGTTCCCGCTGCCAATACCGGAAGGTCTCTCAGATGGTCGGATCAAGCAACGTTTTTCAACACCGTCTCGATGTACCTCGTTACGAAAATCGGCATTGCTGAAGTCATGTCCTCGCGATGGCGCACCAGATGCATCCCCGCCAGTTCGGGCGATCGTTGTTGCGCAAGATTGACCTCTATCCGCTGTCGCAGGACATCACCCGACCAAGGCGAGTCCAGCAGCCGCATCATGGCAATCGAGCCACCGGAAACCACGCAATCCCAGTATGGAGCCGCCTGATAGTCCGCGATCGTCAACCCTGTTTCCTCGGTGACTTCCCGCGCGACGCTACCGGCGATGTCAACCGTTGTTCCGTCGAGATCATCGAGGTCCGGCGTCCCCGACGGGAAATAAACCTTGCCGGCGTTCGCCGTGTGCGCCGCCATCTCGCCCAGGACGAACACGCCGTCGCTGCTGCGCAGCGCGCCCATTCCGAAGCCATTGAACACCGTGTCATCGGGACACCCCCAATCTCGCCACGCGAGAAAGCTGGCAAAGTCGGTCTCGAAGTAGCGAGCGGAAAAACAATCTGACGCAAAGTTCGGGTCGCAGGCGAGCAACACCCGGCCATTCCACAACTGCGGGATCTCTCGTTGCCTCGCCAAAAAGTACGCTGTGATTTCCGCACGCCTTTCCTCGGCGAAAGCCCATCGCCGCGGCTCCAATGTCAGGTCGAGCCGCGTCACCCTATGAATTGTCGGAAGCATCAAATCTCTATTTCGCGCCGGCTCCCGCCGACCGGCCTGCCCGCTCGACGAATGCGTTGGTGTAAGTCTTGCTCACATCGATATTCGCCTTGGCAACGTCAGGTGAGCTTTCGCTGAACACCGCAAGCACAGCCGCGGCGCCCTTGGGGTCCATGGCGCCGGTCTCCGAATACATCGGCAGCGTGTTCTTGAGCGCGGCGAGATAGAGTTCCTTGTTCTTGCCGACGATTTCCGGAGGCATCTTGGCCATGATGTCTTCCGGCGAATGCCCATGGATCCATTTCAGCGTATTGACGATGGCATTGGTCAGCGCCTGCGCTTCCTTCTCATGGGCTTTGATCCAGGCCGTGGTGCTGTAAAGCGCCCCGCCCGGGTACTCGCCTCCAAATACGTCCAGCGTATCCTTCTGCGTGCGCGTATCGCTGAGAATGCGCAAATCCTTGTGACTGCCCTGCAGCACGGTGACTGATGGATCCAGCATCACCGCGGCATCGATCTGGCCCTGCTCCATCGCGGCGACCGCCGTCGCACCCAGCCCGACGCCGATCACCGCCACGCCCGCCGGATCGAGACCGTTCTTCTTCAACAAATACTTGAGAAAGAAATCGGTCGAGGAGCCCGGCGCGCTGACGCCTACCTTCTTGCCGGCGAGATCCTTGATCGACTTGATCTCCGCGGTGTGCTTGGGCGACACCACCAGGACAAGCCCGGGATAGCGATCGTAGACGACGAAAGCCTGCATCTCCTGCTTCTTGGCTGCGAGATTGACGCAATGATCGAAATAGCCGGACACCACATCGGCGCTACCGCCAAGCACAGCCTTCAGTGCATCGGAGCCGCCCTTGAGATCGACCAGTTCGACGCTCAATCCGGCCTTGTCGAATTCTCCGAGTTGCTTCGCCAGCACGGTCGGCAGGTAGCACAGACAGGCACCGCCGCCGACGGCCACCGTCACCTTGCTTTGCGCTGCAGCAGCACTGGACAGCAGCAACAACGCCATCAATGGCGCAACAAGCCTGCCGAAAATCGCCCGCATGGTTTCCTCCATGGTGTTTGGTTGGCGAGCACCATAGAGGAGCGCCTCCGTCTTGAGAAGCAGGCTCGATCCGTTTGGATGCGGACCCTAGGCGAAAGTCGTTTGCTGAAGTAGCATTAAGTCACAACAAAATTATGAATGGGGAGAAACACCATGAATCGGACTGTTGCCGCGTTATCGATTGCTGCTGCGTTCGCTGCCGGCTGCGGCGTCACGCATTTCCTGCGGCCAGCGCTCGCGGCCGAAAACATCACCGCGCAGGTCATTCACGTTCCCGAACTGGTGGGCGATGCGCTTGGCCCCGCCTCGGCCACCGGCTTTCGTTCCAAGATGTTCGTGAGCGCGGACGGCGCGACCATCTCGGTGCAGGACGGCAACGTACCGCGGCACATGCATCCCAACACCAACGAGATCCAATACATCCTCGAAGGGACAGGGACTGTCTGGCTTGGCGACAAGGAGGTCCAGGTGAAACCCGGTGATCTGATCGTCATCCCGAAGGGCACGCCCCATGCCGGCACCAAGCCTGAGGGACGGCCGTTCAAAGCCATCGCGATCAAGACGCCGCCACAGGCGCCCGACGACACCAAGATGCTGCCGTAACGTTGGCATCCAGCATTCGCCAATACAGATCGCCAGCATGGCCGGGTTCGTCCCGGCCATGAACGTTTGGACCTGCCTGTCCATTGAGCAGGCTGACTTTATCGGACACTCAAATCCGGCTTCCCGCCGCATCCGGCCGCCACACCAGCAGACGCCGCTCGACGAGCGTCACCCCGATATCGATCAGGATGACGAAGGCGGACAGCACGAACATGCCCGCGAACACACCTGCAACATCGAACACGCCTTCGGCCTGCTGGATCAAATAGCCGAGACCGGCGGCCGAGCCGAGATACTCGCCGACAACAGCGCCGACCACGGCAAAGCCGACCGAGGTGTGCAGCGACGAGAACATCCACGACAGCGCCGACGGCCAATAGACATGGCGCATCAACTGGCGCTCGTTCATGCCGAGCATGCGGCCATTGGCCAGAACCGTGCCGCTGACTTCCTTGACGCCCTGATAGACGTTGAAGAAGACGATGAAGAACACCAGCGTGACGCCGAGCGCCACCTTCGACCATATGCCCAGCCCGAGCCACAGCGTGAAGATTGGCGCCAGGACGACGCGCGGCAACGCGTTTGCCATCTTCACATAGGGATCGAAGATTGCCGCTATCCTCGGCTGGCGCGCAAACCAAAACCCGAACAATACGCCGCCAAGCGAGCCGATCACGAAAGCCAGGATAGATTCCCACAACGTGATCGCCAGATGTTTCCAGATCGTGCCGGCGACGAACCAGGCTACGATCTGTGCACCGACATCGACCGGATTGGAAAAGAAGAACGGCGGCAATATCATCCGGCCGAAGATCGGCACGGTACTGAACAGTTGCCACAGCCCGACAATGACCACGGCGACCAACAGTTGGCAGAGCAGCAGATGAAGCCTGTTCATGGCGCAGCTCCGGCGACCTGCGAAGACTGCACGTAACCTTTCATCACTTCGTCTTTCAATACCGACCAAATCTCACGATGCAGGGCGTGAAACTCCTTTTCGAGCCGGATCTCGAAAATGTCGCGTGGCCGCGCCAGAGGCACCCGCCAGTCGCCGATGATACGGGCCTGCGGCCCAGCCGACATGATGACGACGCGATCCGCCAACGCGATCGCCTCCTCGAGATCATGGGTGACGAACAGCACGGCCTTGCGATCCGCCGACCATAGCTCCAGCAGCAGGTTGCCCATGATCTGCCGGGTCTGTGCATCGAGCGGGCCGAACGGCTCGTCCATCAGCAGGATCTTCGGATTGCGGATCAGCACCTGCGCGAGGCCGATGCGCTTGCGCTGGCCGCCGGACAGCATGTGCGGATAGCGATTGCCGAACGCGCCCAGCCCCACCGACGCAAGCCAGCCCTCGGCGCGTTGACGGGCATCCGCCTGACGCACCCCAGCGATCTCGAGTCCAATGGCGATATTCTCGATGGCGGTCTTCCAAGGGAATAACGCCTCGGCCTGAAACAGGTAGCCGGCGTCACGGTTGAGTCCCGTCAGCGGCTGACCGAAAATGCGTACAGCTCCACCTGCCGGCCGCAACAACCCCGCGGCGATGTTCAGCAGAGTGGATTTTCCGCAGCCCGTCGGCCCGACAATGGCGACGAATTCGCCATCCTTGACTGCCAAATTGGCTTGCTCCACAGCAGTGTAGACGCGGGCATCGGCGAGATGGAACGCCACGGTCGCATCGTCAAGCTCAACCGCCCAAGGCGTCGCGGCGGTTCCTGCCTGCACGCCGTCCTCCCCGTTCAACATACTTTGCGGCGCAACCGCACCGAGTCGTGCGCGAGAATTCACCGCCTTGCCGCAACTTGCAAGCCTCTGGTGATCTTGGTCCGATGAAAGCGCTGTGATAGTGCAGATGTTGCATGAGCGACGCACCGCCACTGATCGCGTTCGAGCACGTCTGTAAAAACTTCGATAGCGTCCGCGCCGTCGACGATGTCTCGCTGACGGTGGCGGCCGGTGAATTTCTCGCCATCGTCGGCAGCTCCGGCTCCGGCAAAACCACGCTACTGCGCCTCGCCAACCGCTTGATCGTGCCGGACCACGGCACCGTGCGCATCGGCGGCGAGGACGTGGCGACCACTGACCCGATCGCGCTGCGGCGGCGGATCGGCTACGTCTTCCAGAGCGGCGGCCTGTTTCCTCACATGACAGTCGCGGACAATATCGGCATCACGCCACGGCTGCTGCGCTGGCCGACAGCGGACATTGCCGCCCGCGTCGATGAGTTGATGGGGCTGGTGCGGCTTGACGACCAGGCCCATCGCGGACGCCTGCCGCATGAACTGTCCGGCGGCCAACGGCAGCGCGTCGGGGTCGCGCGGGCCTTGGCGGCAAAGCCGCGCATCGTGCTGATGGACGAGCCGTTCGGCGCACTCGATCCCCTCACCCGCACCGCGCTCGGCGAAGACTATCGCGCGCTGCATGATCGTCTCGGCCTCACCACTGTGATGATCACACACGATATGACGGAGGCGGTGCTGCTTGCAGACCGTATCGCCGTAATGCGCGGCGGACGCATCCTCGCGCACGGAACGCCGGCCGAGTTGATGCAATCAGGTGATGCGTACGTCGGCGAGCTATTGCAAACGCCGCGGCGACAGGCCGAACGATTGCAGGCGCTCTTGCCGCGGGATGCGGCGACATGAACATCTGGTCCGACCCACGCTGGGCCGATGCCCTCGCCCATTTGCCGGACTATCTCGGTAACCACATTCGCGTCAGCCTGACAGCACTGGCTCTGGGGTTGCTGGTCAGCCTGCCGCTGGCTTTGATTGCGCGTCACCGGCCCGCGCTGCGCGGCGCGCTGCTCGGCTTCGCGTCAGTCGTGCAAACCGTGCCGGGGCTGGCGCTGCTGGCTTTGTTCTATCCCTTGCTGCTGGCGTTGGCCGCGCTATCGGCACAATGGCTCGGTATCAACTTCTCGGCGTTCGGCTTTCTGCCGGCGGTGCTGGCGCTGGCGCTCTATTCGATGCTGCCGGTGCTGCGCAATGCCATCACCGGCCTGCAGGGTATCGATGGCAGCATTCTCGAAGCGGCACAGGGCGTCGGCATGACGCCACGGCAATCGCTGGTGATGGTCGAGTTGCCGCTGGCGCTGCCAGTGATCATGGCCGGCATCCGCACGGCGGCAGTCTGGGTGATCGGCACCGCGACGTTGTCAACGCCGATCGGCCAGACCAGCCTCGGCAACTACATCTTCGCGGGATTGCAAACGCAGAACTGGGTCTTCGTGCTGTTCGGCTGCATCACCGCCGCCGTTTTGGCGTTGCTGGTCGATCAATTGCTGGCACTGATCGAAGCTGGCCTGCGCAATCGCAACCGCGTTCGCACCGCAATCGGCGTTGCCGGTGTTGTCGCGCTGGTGATCGCAACTCTGACGCCATCGTTGTCGCGCAGCCAGCAATCCTATGTGGTCGGCGCCAAGACGTTCACCGAACAATACATCCTCGCATCCCTGATCGCGCAGCGCCTGCAAGCGGCAGGATTGCCGGCGACCGAGCGCACCGGATTGGGCTCCAACGTGATCTTCGACGCGCTGGTGGCAGGCAATATCGACGTCTATATCGATTACTCCGGCACGCTGTGGGCTAATCAACTGCATCACTCAGACATCAAGCCGCGCGCCGCGCTGCTTGCCGATCTTAAGACTGAGTTGACGCAACGGCGCGTCACGCTGCTCGGCGAGCTCGGTTTCGAGAATGCCTACGCGTTGGTGATGCCAAGAAAGCGCGCTGATACGCTTGGTATCCGCTCGATTGCCGATCTGGCGACACAGGCGGGCAGCATGTCGATCGCCGGCGATTACGAATTCTTCTCGCGCCCGGAATGGCGCAGCATTCGCGCGGCTTATGGTCTGAACTTCCGTCAACAACGGCAGATGCAGCCCGATTTCATGTACGCCGCAGTCGCTTCCGGCGAGGTGGACGTCATCGCCGGCTACACCAGCGATGGCCTGATCGCGAAATACGATCTGGTCGTGCTCGACGATCCGAAGCAGGCGATTCCGCCCTACGACGCCGTGGTGCTGCTGTCACCGAAGCGCGCCGAGGATGCGAAGCTGCGCCACGCGCTACAGCCGCTGCTCGGCGCCATCGACATCAAGACGATGCGCGAGGCCAACCTGCGCGCCAGCGGCAACGATGCGGTCTCCTCAGCGGCGGACGTCGCCAAGTGGCTGTGGAACAAAATCCAGAAGCCATAAAAAAGGCCAGCCACCTTGCGGCGGCTGGCCTCGTTTTGATTAAGGGTGGGCGCCTTGGTTCTCGCTCTTGGCGAGCAATGCGCCCTTCTTGATCGTCGAGATCGTGCCTGCACGATCTCGCACTAAAACGTGGATCAAGCCTTAGTTCTTGCTCTTGTCGACCAGCGCGCCCTTCTTGATCCACGGCATCATGTCGCGGAGCTTGGCGCCGACCTGCTCGATCGGGTGTTCGGCGAGACGCGCACGGGTCGCCTTGAACGAGGTCTGGTTGACCTTGTTCTCCAGCATCCAGTCGCGGGTGAACTTGCCGCCCTGAATGTCTGCCAGCACGCGCTTCATCTCGGCCTTGGTCTCGGCGGTGATGATGCGCGGACCGGTGACGTACTCACCGTACTCCGCCGTGTTGGAGATCGAGTAGTTCATGTTGGCGATGCCGCCTTCATAGATCAGGTCGACGATCAGCTTCACCTCGTGCAGACACTCGAAGTAGGCCATCTCCGGCGCATAGCCAGCTTCGACCAGCGTCTCGTAGCCGCCCTTGATGAGCTCGACCAGACCGCCGCACAACACCACCTGCTCGCCGAATAGGTCGGTCTCGCACTCTTCCTTGAACGAGGTCTCGATGATGCCGGCGCGGCCACCGCCGATCGCCGAGGCGTAGGACAGGCCGAGGTCGTGGGCATTGCCCGAGGCGTCCTTGTGGATCGCGATGAGGCACGGCACGCCGCCGCCGCGCTGATACTCCGAACGCACGGTGTGGCCGGGGCCCTTCGGCGCCACCATCAGCACGTCGAGATCGGCACGCGGCTCGATCAGGTTGAAATGCACGTTGAGGCCGTGAGCGAACAGCAGCGCCGCGCCCTTCTTCATGTTGTCATGCAGGTGGTCGCGATAGATGTCGCCCTGCAGCTCGTCCGGGGTCAGCATCATCATGACGTCGGCCCACTTGGCGGCCTCGGCAACTTCCATCACCTTGAATCCGGCAGCCTCGGCCTTCTTGGCCGAGCTCGACCCCTTGCGCAGCGCGATCGCGACCTCCTTCACGCCGGAATCCTTCAGGTTCAGCGCGTGGGCATGGCCCTGGCTGCCGTAACCGATGATGCAGACCTTCTTGCCCTTGATCAGGTTCAGGTCGGCGTCGCGATCGTAATAAACACGCATGGTCGTTCCTCTGGTTCAGGCGGGCGCGATTGCCCGGATAGTTGCGTTTTCGGGTGAGATCGGGCCCCCGCAGCGGCAGCGGCCCGGCTGAAAATTCCGCCGTTGTCTAGAACATTTTGCCGCGAAGGGGAAATCGGTTTTGCGCATGGCCAGTCTCTGTTCCGGGTGTCCCGTGTCAGCCCTCGGTCAGCACCGGGTAGAGCGAGGCCAATAGTAGCCCGGCCATCACCCAGTTGAAGGCGCGAATGGCGGCTGGCGACCTCACCAGCGATTGCAGCGAGGCGCCGAACAGCGTCCACGCCACCGACGACGACAGGCCGAGCACCAGCAGCAGGAGCGCCATGGTCAGGATATTCCAGGGATAGCTCGCCAGCGCGGCGTAGGCGGTGATGGTGCCGATGGCGATCACCCAGCCCTTGACGTTGATCCACTGGAACAGCGCCGCCTGCCAGAACGTCAGCGGCTGCGGTGATGTGTCGCCGGTTGTCATCGGCCCTGCCCGGGCGATACAGACGGCGAGATATACGAGATAGGCCGCGCCGGCATATTTCAGGATCGACTGCAGCAGCGGGTAGCTGGAGAACACCGCGCCAAGGCCGAGACCAACCACCGCGACGAGGAATGCGAAGCCGAGGCTGACACCGACGACATGCGGCAACGTCCGGCGCAAACCGAAGTTGAGGCCGGACGCCAGCAGCATCACGTTATTCGGACCCGGCGTATAGAGGCCGACGATCGCGAACACAATGAAAGCCATCAGCAACTGCTGGGATGCGACCATCGCGCACTCACGCTATCGGGGATCGGACTGACGACCGTCACATGCCATCCGGCCCGCGGCCGATCGCAGCAACCCCGGTGCGTGAGACCTCGACGAGTCCAAGCGGCCGCATCAGATCGATGAACTGATTGATCTTCGACGTGCTGCCGGTGATCTCGAACACGAAGCTCTCGTTGGTTGCATCGACCACGCGGGCGCGAAAAACCTCCGCCAGCCGCATCGCCTCGATGCGCTGGTCGCCGGCACCCTTCACCTTGACCATGCCCAGTTCACGCTCGATGGAGCGCCCGGTCAGTGTCATGTCGACGACCTGATAGACCGGGATCATGCGATCGAGCTGATGCTTGATCTGCTGAATCACCATCGGCGTCCCGGTGGTGACGATAGTGATGCGCGATACATGTTTCAGGCTCTCGGTCTCCGATACCGTGAGACTTTCGATGTTGTAGCCGCGACCCGAGAACAGGCCGATGACACGCGCGAGCACACCGGGCTCGTTGGCGACCAGCACCGACAAGGTGTGGGTCTCGTTCGGATCATGGCGCTCTTCCATGAAGTAGGCGGAAGCAGGCTGATTCATCGACTTTGCTTTCCTGTCTAAGCCGTCATCCTGAGGTGGCCGCGGCAGCGGCCCTCGAAAGGCGACGGCGTTATCTCAGTCATCCTTCGAGGCTCAGGCTTCGCCTTCGCACCTCAGGATGACGTTCATTCACACTCACACCAGCGCCTTGCCGCCGGCGAAAGCCGCGGCCGTAGCGTCGTCATTGGCTTCCGCCGGCAACAGCATTTCGTTATGCGCCTTGCCGGACGGGATCATCGGGAAGCAGTTCTCCAGCGCCGCAACGCGGCAATCGAACAGCACCGGCTTCTTCACCTTGATCATTTCTTGCAACGCGCCGTCTAGATCATCGGGCTTGAGCGCCTGCAAGCCGACCGCACCATAGGCTTCCGCCAGCTTGACGAAATCCGGCATCGCCTCAGTGTAGGAATGGGACAAACGGTTACCGTGCAGCAACTGCTGCCACTGCCGCACCATGCCCATGTACTGATTGTTGAGTATGAATATCTTGATCGGCAACTCGTGCTGCACGGCGCAGGACATTTCCTGCATGGTCATCTGCACCGACGCGTCACCGGCGATATCGATCACCAGACTGTCGCGATGCGCCACCTGCACGCCAAGCGCGGCCGGCAGGCCGTAGCCCATGGTGCCAAGCCCGCCCGAGGTCATCCAGCGATGCGGCTCTTCGAACCCGAAGAACTGCGCCGCCCACATCTGATGCTGACCGACTTCGGTGGTGATGTAGGTGTCGTGGCCACGCGTCGCCTCGAACAACCGCTGAATGGCGAACTGCGGCAGGATGACGTCGTTGTTCTTCTTGTAGGCCAGCGAATTGCGCGCACGCCAGCGGCCGATCTCGAACCACCACGGATCGATCTTCGGCTTCTTCGCCTCGGCCTTGAACACATGCAGCAGGTCACCGATGATATTGCCTGCATCGCCGATGATCGGCACATCGACACGGATGTTCTTGTTGATCGACGATGGGTCGATGTCGATGTGGATCTTTTTCGAGCCGGGAGAGAACGCATCGGTGCGGCCGGTGATGCGGTCGTCGAAACGCGCGCCGATGCACAGCATGACGTCGCAATCGTGCATCGCCATGTTGGCTTCGTAGGTGCCATGCATGCCCAGCATGCCGAGCCAATTCTTGCCCGATGCCGGATAGGCACCAAGCCCCATCAATGTCGAGGTGATCGGGAAACCGGTCACTTCGACCAGTTCGCGCAACAGCTTCGAAGCTTCATTGCCGGAGTTGATGACACCGCCACCGGTGTAGATCACGGGCCGCTTAGCCGCAGCCATCAACGCAACCGCCTTGCGGATCTGCGCGGCGTCGCCCTTGACGCGCGGCTTGTACGACACGTGAACGTCGGTCTTGCGCGGCGGATGGTAGGTGCCCGTGGCGAACTGCACATCCTTCGGCACGTCGACCACCACCGGACCGGGACGGCCCGTGGTCGCAACGTAGAACGCCTCATGCAGAACTTTCGCCAGATCGTTGACGTCGCGGACCAGCCAGTTGTGCTTGGTGCAGGGTCGCGTGATGCCGACGGTGTCACACTCCTGGAAGGCATCGTTGCCGATCAGGTGCGTCGGCACCTGGCCGGTGATGCACACCAGCGGGATCGAATCCATCAACGCGTCGGTCAGCGGCGTCACCATGTTGGTCGCGCCCGGACCCGACGTCACCAGCACGACGCCCGGCTTGCCGGTCGAGCGCGCATAGCCTTCGGCAGCGTGGCCCGCGCCTTGCTCGTGACGCACCAGAATATGCTCGACCTCGCTCTGCTGGAAAATCTCGTCGTAAATCGGAAGCACCGCGCCGCCCGGATAACCGAAGATGTGCTTGACCCCATGATCGGCCAATGCGCGCACGATCATCGCGGCGCCGGTCATTTGGTTGGGATCGTGGCTCTTGTCATCACTCATGGATCTCTCCGGATGCGCCCGCTGGCGCGGCTTGTCGAATGAAGTCCAAAATAAAAAAGGGCCCGAGAGGCCCTTCGCACACCGCCCGAATTCGGGATGACGTCAGCCACCCCCGGCGGTGTGCCAAGGTACGACGATAATTACGAGGCTGGTAATTTTATTGCGCATGGATCGCCGTAACTTCCCGAAGGTTGCGCGGGTTATAGAACCCTGATTTCGTCAGGTCAACACCGCTTTCGAGCGAGAATAACCACTTCCAACCTCCCTCGCTATTGTGAAATCGCGCGGGCGAGCCATGCAGGAGCAGCTTCCGGCTGCAGCCAGGTGAACTCCGGAAGCTGATGGCGGAACCAGGTAAATTGCCGCTTGGCGTAGCGTCGGGTGTCTTGCCGCCCCTCCGCAGCCGCCTCATCCAGAGAAAGTTCGCCGGCCAGATGGCGGATCAGCGCCGGCACGCCATGGGCTTTCATCGCGGGCAACAGCGGATCGAGCCGCCGTGCCGCCAGTTGCGCCACTTCCTCCAGCGCCCCAGCCCGCAGCATGGCATCGAAACGCCGGTCGATGCGGTCGTAGAGAATGTCGCGTTCAGGGGCGAGAAACACCGCAACCACCTCACCGGGCGGCAAAAGCGGCGGCAACCCCTCTCCATGCCATTCCAGCAGCGAGCGCCCGGTCGCCTCGATCACCTCGAGCGCCCTCGCGATGCGGGTTCGATCCCGGGGCTGCAACCGTTCGGCCGAAACCGGATCGCGCTTTCGGAGTTCGGCATGAAGCGCCTCGGGGCCGAGTGTCTGCAGCCGCGCTCGCACATTCTCGCGAACCGCCGAGGGCACCGGCGGCACCGCCGACAAGCCTCGTGTCAACGCCTTGAAGTAGAGCCCCGAACCGCCGACGAAGATCGGCAATTGCCCCTGCGCCCTCGCCTCCGCCAACGCCTTGGCAGCATCGGCAACCCAGGCTCCGGCGGAGAAGTTCACCGCCGCATCGACGTGGCCGTAAAGCCGGTGCAGCACCCGCGCCTCGTCCTCCAGCGACGGGCGCGCGGTGATGACCCGCAGATCACGATAAACCTGCATGGAGTCGGTATTGACGATCACGCCGTTAGCGGCCTCGGCCAGCTCAATCGCCAGCGCCGACTTGCCGCTCGCGGTCGGCCCTGCGATAAGCACCGCATTCTTCTTCATTGACCGTGATCCTTGATGTCTCTCGTCGCAACGCTCATCTGCAATCCCGCCAATCCCGCGCTCGACTCCACCGTGGTAGAAGCTGCGCGGGCTATTCTAGCTTCATCCGGTCCAGCGATCTGGCTGTCTGACGAGGTCGCGGTCGATATCCCGTTCACCAGCACCGATGACGTCAAAACCATAGCCGATCACCTGCGCGCCGCGCGTGGTGACCTGCCGATCGACATTGTCGTGCAGCCTCAGGCAGACCGGCGCAAGAAGCTTCTGCTCGCCGACATGGATTCCACCATGATCGGCCAGGAATGTATCGACGAATTGGCTGATTTTGCCGGTCTGAAAGCTCATGTCGCGCGCATCACCGAGCGCGCCATGCGCGGCGAGATCGCTTTTGAACCGGCGCTGCGTGAGCGGGTCGCCCTTCTCAAGGGGTTGCCGGTGGATGTCGTCGACGAAACGCTGCAAGACCGCATCACGCTGACGCCCGGGGGGCGTGAATTGGTCGGGACCATGCGGGCCCATGGCGCCTATACCTGTCTCGTGTCGGGCGGCTTCACGCTATTCACCGAGAAGGTCGGGGCAATGATCGGCTTTCAGGAAAATCGCGCCAATACCTTGCTCGTCGAAGATGGCAAGCTCTCCGGCGCAGTCGTCGAACCGATTCTCGGCCGTGAGGCGAAGCTGGCAACGCTGGTCGAACTGCGCGAGGCATTCGATCTGGATAACCTCGATACGCTGGTGGTCGGCGACGGCGCCAACGATCTCGGCATGATCCAGCAAGCCGGCATGGGTATCGCCTACCACGCCAAGCCCGCGGTCGCCGCAGCCGCGACCATGCGGATCGATCATGGTGATCTCACCGCGCTCCTGTACGCACAGGGCTACAAGCGCAGCGAATTTGTAACCGTTTAAGACGCCCGGCATCCAACCGATGATTCAGGCAAGGCGCACCCTACCGCGCGGAGTATCTCGGGAGCCATGACGATGCACGTCACCATCTATCACAATCCAAGGTGTAGCAATTCACGCGGCGCACTGGACCTCATTCGCAACGCCGGCATCGAGCCGGAAATCGTCGAATATCTGAAAGCACCGCCGACGCGCGAACGACTCGGGCAGCTTCTCGCACGCGGCAACATGTCGGCGCGCGACATCGTGAGAGACAAGGAACCGCTCTTCCAGGAATTGAAACTGGACGACCCGTCGGTAACCGACGAGATGCTGCTGGATGCCATCGTCGCCCATCCTGTCCTGATGCAGCGCCCGCTGGTTGTGACCCCCAACGGCGTGCGCATCTGCCGCCCACCGGACCAGGTGCTGGACCTGCTGGCAGCGCACTGAACACGTAGACAATGGTTATCAGACACCAAAATGGCCGGGTCGCCCCGGCCATTTTCATTGCAACGTGCGTCGCGAACGTTACTGCAGGCTCAGCGCCACGAAGCGCAGTTCGCCTTCACTATTCGACACCAGCAGCAGCACGGACTTCTTGCCGTCCTTCCGGAGCTGATCGACGCGCTTCTTGACATCGTCGGCATTCGACACCGCCTCCTGCGCTACCTCGACGATGACGTCGCCGGCGCTCAGGCGCTTTTGTGCTGCATCCGAATTGTCATCGACATTGGTGATGACAACACCCTTCACCGACTCCTTGATCTTGTAGCGACCGCGCAGATCCTTGCTGATATTAGCAAGGTCGAGACCGAGAGCCTTCTGCGTCGGTGTCTTGTCGACGTTGTCGTTGGATTTGGTCGACACCGCGACCGGTTTGACGCCATCGTCGAGGCGTCCGAGCGTCACCTTCTTGGTCTGCTCGGCCCCCTTGCGAACGATAATGACATCGACCGTTTTGCCGACGGCGGTATCGGCAACGACGCGCGACAGATCCTTCGGCTCCTTGACATCCTTCCCATCGAATCTGACGACGACGTCGCCGGGCTCGATGCCGGCAGGCTTGGCCGGACCCTTGTCGTCCACACCGGCAACCAGCGCACCGCGCGCCGGCTTTACGCCGAGGCTCTCAGCAATTTCATCGGTCACCTGCTGAATGCGAACTCCGAGCCAGCCACGACGAACTTCCTTGAACTGACGCAGCTGGTCGACGACCGCCGCCACGGTCTTCGACGGCACGGCAAAGCCGATGCCGATCGAACCACCGGAGGGTGAAATGATCGCGGTGTTAACGCCGACCACCTCGCCATTCAGATTGAAGAGCGGGCCTCCCGAATTGCCGCGATTGATCGCGGCGTCGGTCTGGATGTAGCTGTCATAAGGGCCGGAGTTGATGTCGCGATTGCGCGCCGAGACGATACCGGCCGTCACGGTGCCTCCGAGGCTGAACGGGTTGCCGATCGCAATTACCCACTCACCCAGCCGCAGTGCATCGGAATCACCGAACTTCACCGCGGTGAGCGGTTTCTCTGGCTTGAACTTCAACACTGCGAGATCGGTCTTCTTGTCGACCCCGACCAGTTCAGCGCGCGCCTTGCTGCCGTCATTGAGGATGACATTGATCTCGTCGGCGTCGGCGATGACGTGATTGTTGGTCACCACGAAGCCGGCCGTGTCGATAATGAAGCCGGACCCAAGCGAGTTGACTTTACGCGAGCCCGGACCACCGCCGCCCTTTTCACCATTTGGGCCGCGCCGGTTCTTGAAGAAATCCTCGAAAAACTCTTCGAACGGCGAGCCCGGCGGCAGTTGTGGCATTGAGCCCTTGCTTTCGCCTCCAGCCTTGGCTTCGACATTCTGCGTCGTCGAGATATTGACGACCGCGTCGATCACCTTCTCGGCCACATCCGCGATGCCTTCGGGTCCTCGTGCAAAAGCCGGCGCCGATAACATGGCACCCGCAGCACCGAGACACATTGCCGTCACCAGCGGTCGCAGCCGCAAGCCCAGCGTTTGGATCGCTCCGGTCATATTTGAAAGGTCTCCTGCAATAGGCCCAGAAAGCTCTGAATTCAAAACTAGGGGTTAGACAATGAGGCCGAAAGCGGTCCCGGCGCAAGCGCTCCGAACGATATGGCGGCCTTTTCGCAGCTCATTCAACCGTATCGATTGCGGCAAAATGACGGGCAGCAGCTTTCACGATATCGTAGCGCCGGCCGCACCCACTGCTCGCAACGGTCGCGGGTGATGGCTCCCGCTATCGCCGGATGATCCAGATCAGGATCAGGCCGACCACCGCCGATCCGATGCCGGTAAGACGGAGGATGTTGTCCGGCGTCGCCACCACGCTGGTCATGGCTCGCCGCATCCAACCCGGCATGGCCGCGAACAGCAATCCTTCGATGACAAACAGCACACCTACACCGATGAGGAAGTCGGCGAACGCTATGGACCCCATCGGACAGCAACCTCCCGCAATCGCATGACCGCCAGCGGATCCGGGCGAGCAAATGCTCACCTCGGGAGACTCGCGTGCTTGGCGCGATTAGAGCCTATACAGCCCCGATGTCAAAGCGGCCCGCGCGAAGACCTTCGCGCGGGCCGCTTCAGGGTCTTAAATCGCCCGGCTCTCTGCGCTATCTGGCCGAGGCGCCTTGCGACGGGGGCGCGGCAGATGAATTACCCATCGGATTGCTGAAGAAGCGGAAGAAATCGGAATCCGGACGCAATACGAAGCGGGTGTCATTGCTCCTGAGACCGTTTTCGTAAGCCGTCATCGACCGGTAGAACGCAAAGAAAGCCGGATCCTGACCGTAGGATTCCGCGAACAGCCGGTTCCGCTCTCCGTCACCCTGACCTCGAATCTGCTCGGCCTGGGAGTTGGCGTCCGCGATAATGACGGTCGCTTCACGATCCGCCTTCGAGCGGATTTCCTGCGCCTTCTGACCACCCTGGGCGCGGAACTCGGCGGCTTCGCGCTGGCGTTCGGTCTGCATGCGCTGATAGACGGCCTGACTGTTCTGTTCGGGAAGATCAGCGCGGCGGATACGAACGTCCACCACCGAAATCCCGTAGCCCTGTGCCTCACGGTCGAGCTGAGCGCGGATCTTGCCCATCAACGAGTCGCGTTCGTCGCGCACCACCTGAATAAAGGTAGCCTCACCAAGCACGCGGCGCAGCGCCGAGTTCAACAGCGTCGCCAATTGAACGTTGGCGGCCTGAATCGAACCGATGCTCTGATAGAACCGCAGCGCATCCTTGATGCGATAGCGCGCGAAGGCATCGACAACCAGCCGCTTCTGATCGGATGCGATGACTTCCTGTGCAGGATTCTCAAGGTCGAGAATTCGCTTGTCGAGCGAGATCACCGTATCGACAAACGGCGCCTTGAAATGCAGGCCCGGGTTGGTCACTACGCGCACCGGCTCGCCAAGGCGAACCAGCAACACCTGCTCGGTTTCGCGCACGGTGAACAGCGAGCTATAGCCAATGACAATGACGGCGAGCAGCACCAGCAGCGCGACGACCCCTGAAACTCCGGTTCTCATCGGTTGCCTCCGCTCTGCGACTGGGGTGCTGCCGGCTGACTGCGACGCGGCGACAATTCATTGAGCGGCAGGTAGGGCACGACACCCTGCGAGTTGCCACTATCCATCACCAGTTTCTCGGAGTTGCCGAGAATGCGCTCCATGGTTTCGAGATAAATACGTTCGCGCGTCACGCCGGGCGCCTTCTTGTATTCCTCATAGACTTTGAGGAAACGCGCGCTCTGGCCCTTGGCTTCCGCAACGGCCTGCTCCTTGTAGCCTTCGGCATTCTGGGTGATCTGCGAAGCACGACCGCGCGCATCGGGAACGACGCGGTTGGCATACGTCTGCGCTTCGTTCTGCAGCCGCTCGAGGTCGGCACGCGCCGCCTGGACGTCGCGGAACGCATCGATGACCTGCGAAGGCGGATCGACCTTCTGCAACTGCACCTGCTGCACCAGCACGCCGGCGCCATAGCCGTCGAGAATCTTCTGCATCATCTCCTGCACGGCCGTCTCGGTCGTCGTGCGCGCTCCGGTCAGAATCGGCTGGATCTCGCTACGTCCGATGACGTCGCGCATCGCGCTCTCCGCCACAGCCTTCACGGTGCCTTCCGGGTTCTGAATGTTGAACAGGAAATCGCCGACGCCATCGGGCTTGATCCGCCACAGCACCGCGAAATCGACATCAACGATGTTCTCGTCACCTGTCAGCATCAGGCTTTCCTCAGGCACGGCGCGCGACGAACGCGCACGGCGCGAGGAATCCACCACGGTCGCAGTGCCAATGCTGATGGTCGAGACGCGCAGCGCCTTCGGCAGCAGCACGGTCTCGATCGGATAAGGCAGGTGATAATTCAGGCCGGGCTGCACGGTGCGAACGTGCTTGCCGAAGCGCAGCACGACGCCGAGTTCTTCCGATTGCACCCGGAAAAAACCGGACAGGCCCCAGACAGCCAGCGCGCCAACTAAAATCAGCAGGATGCCCATGGTGCTCATGTGGCCGCCCGGCAGCAACGACTGCAGACGGTCCTGGCCACGACGCAACAGGTCTTCCAGATCGGGCGGCCTCGGTCCCGGCGACTGCGGCCCCGACCCCCACGGCCCCTTCGGACCCGAACCCCAGGGGCCTCCGCCCTGATTCTTCCATGGCATCGATATTCTCCTCCGCAGGGCGCGCGATCGAATATCCGGCCCGGCAACGTCTGCACGGCTTTATAGGGGACGCTACCGACCCTTACAACGCGGCTTGTTAGCGCGTCGACGGCAATTGTGACGCTGTCGATGCAGGAGCTAAGCCCGAACCGGCAATTGTCAATGCAAACATTGACGGATGCGGTTAATGCGCTCCACCGGAAGCCTCTATTTGCACGCGCTCCCGCGGATTCCAGCGCTTGCGAAACGGCCTGCTGAAATGGGACGCAAATGTGAAAACTGAGCGACTAGCGACGCCGATAGGTGACGTAGGAATAATCACTACTGTCGTCAGCCAACGCAGCGTGACGCGTGCGCGCGACCTCCTCCCAGACCGTGAGGTCAATCGGCCCAAAATACGTGTCGCCATCGGGTCTGGCATGAACTTCAGTGACTTCAAGACGATCGGCATCAGGCATTGACTGCGCGTAAATATCTGCACCGCCGATCACGGCGATTTCAGTGACGAAACGCCGCAGTGCATCGCCGACAGCAATATCGCGTGCATTGGCCAGCGACGTGGTCACGACGGCACCATCGGCCTGAAAACCACGATCGCGCGTGACAACGATATTGGTGCGTCCAGGTAATGGCCGTCGCAACGAGATGAAGGTTTTGCGTCCCATCACGATCGGCTTACCCATCGTCATCTGCTTGAGGCGCTGCTGATCGGCTTTCAAGCGCCACGGAATCGCATTGTCACGTCCGATGACGCCATTCTCCGCCATCGCGACGATCAGGACGATTTCGGGGCGCGTAGCGGCAGACAAGCTCACACCGCGACCTCAGCCTTGATGTGCGGATGTGGATCGTAATTCTCGAGTTTGAAATCGTCATAACGGAAAGCGAAGATATCCTTCACGTCCGGATTGAGCGTCATCGTCGGCAGCGCGCGCGTCGGCCGCGTCAATTGCAGCCGCGCCTGATCGAGATGATTGGAGTAGAGGTGCGCATCGCCAAGGGTGTGGACGAAATCCCCCGGCTTCAGGCCGGTGACTTGCGCGATCATCATCGTCAATAGCGCATACGACGCGATGTTGAACGGCACACCGAGAAACACGTCGGCCGAACGCTGATAGAGTTGGCACGACAGCTTGTTGTTGGCGACATAGAACTGGAACAGGCAATGGCAGGGCGGCAATGCCATCTTGTCGACGTCGGCCGGATTCCAAGCACTGACGATCAACCGGCGCGAATCCGGATTGCGCCGGATCATGTCGATGACGTTGGAAATCTGATCAATGCTGCGGCCGTCCGGCGCCGGCCACGAGCGCCACTGCGAACCATAGACCGGGCCGAGATCGCCGTTGGCATCGGCCCACTCATCCCAGATCGAGACGCCATGATCCTTGAGGTATTTGATATTGGTGTCGCCGGCGAGGAACCAGAGGAGTTCGTGAATGATCGACTTGAGAGACAGCTTCTTGGTGGTCAGCAGCGGAAATCCCGCAGCCAGATTGAAGCGCATCTGGTGGCCGAACACGGAGAGCGTACCGGTGCCGGTACGATCGTGTTTTTCCACGCCGTCAGCGAGAATTCGTTCGAGCAGGTCGTGATACTGGTTCATGGGTCTCGTTGCTGGCCTGACAAGCGGCGAACCTAGCGCCTTGCGCCCGGCGATTCGACAAGTTCGCGTGGATTATACCCGGAAAATGTACCGTTCGGAGGCGGGATCAAGGGCATCAGACCAGCCCTGCGGCCCCCAGCAGCCCACCGGCGAGCAGCAACCAGACCGGATTGAGGCGCGTCACTGCGGCGATCACGGCCGCAACCAGGGTCAAGGCCGCAGCCGCCATCGATCCGTCGGCCGCGATGGCCACGACCAGGCCGCTCGCCGCCATCAATCCGATCGAAATGGGAACCAGCGCCTGCTGGATCAGGGACGGCCATGGCGAGTTACCGGCACGGTGCAACAGCCGGCTGACGGCATAGGCCAGCGCCGCCGTCGGCCCGCACATCGCCAGAGTCGCAACCAATGCGCCGGCGATGCCCGCCACATGATAGCCGACCAGCGAGACGATCAGCACATTGGGGCCCGGCGATAGCTGCGAGATCGCATAGGCATCGGCGAATTGCGTATCGCTCATCCAATGGTTGAGTTCGACCGCGATCCGGTGAATTTCGGGAATAGCCGCGGCAGCGCCACCGACTGCAAACAGCGACAGCCAACCGAAGGTGACCGCAATCCCGAATAGGCTCGCTGGCGCGATCATGACTTTGCCCGCCTTCGCACCAGAAAAGTGATCCCAAGGCTGGCCGGGACCGCCACCAGCAGCACCTGTGGCAACGGCCAGCGCAGCACTCCGATCGTCACGAACACTGCAAGCAGCAACCCAATGGCGCTGGGATCGCGCCGCTTCAGCAGCGGCAACATCATTCGCCACGTTACCGCGAGCAGCAGGCCCACCGCCGCGCAGGACACGCCATCGAGAACGCGCCGCAGCACCGGCAAGTCACCATAACGGGCGTAGATCATGGCCAAAGCCGTGACGATCAGAAATGGCGGTCCGAGCAATCCGGTGAAGGCTGCGATACTGCCCGCAACACCGCGAATCCGTGCCCCGAACACAACCGACAGGTTGACGATATTCGGACCGGGCAGGAAGTGGCAGAGCGCAAACGTCTCGTTGAATTCATCCGCCGTCATCCAGCGGTACTTATCGACAATGGCACGCCGCGCGAAAACCAGCACGCCGCCAAACCCCGCGAGCGACATTCCGGCAAAAGCCACGAACAATTCGAGCAGTCCGGGCAGAGCCGGCTTGTCGATATGCGGTGAGGCGGACGTCGTGACAGGCAATTCGGGAGGCATAGGCGATGTCTAGAACGCACCTAGACCGGAACCAACCGCTATTTCCGCGGTACGCTACGCATCATCCTCATATGTCGCACGGAACAATGCCGCGGCGGGCTTTTGTCCCCCGGCATTCCACCCTATATTAGTCCTGCCGGTTCGCCGGCTATGGAAATAAATGGCCGTCGCAATAAACCATTCGGACCCGGGGGCAGTACCCGGCGCCTCCACCAAAGCCCGCTCGAAACCGGGTTTCGGCGGGGGCGAAACAGGATCGACGAGGGCGTAAAGGGCTCGCTTTTTCTCGGTATGGTTCCGCCGTTATCGGGCTATGCAATAGTTGCAAACGACAACTATGCTCGGGTTGCTCAGGCTGCGTAACGCAGTTTGAAAGACCAAGTCTAAAGTCCTAGTGGGTTAAGCTCCGCTAGGCGGGGTTCGGAGGCACCTGGCAACAGAAGCCTCCACTTCTTTCCTTCTCTGCTAACCATCTGAAAATCCTAGTTTTTCGTTTTGCAGTTTTTCAGTGTTTTACAGTTCTGTTCTTGTTCTGGGTCGCCATCTCCAGCAACACGGCTTTGCCGCCAGCCTTTCGATCAGCGTGCCGTGAGTAACGCTCCACCATCGGCGGCGACATGCCGATCGCGTCACTGATCTCCGATGTTGTGCGGTTGGAATGCCTCAGCCGGATCACGGCGTTAGCGCGCAAACCATGCCACACCGCATCGGCGAGCTCGGGATGGCCCTCCCTCGCCTTGTTGAACACCTTCCAAAGCTGGTTTGTTGAGAACGGCTTCCCGTTGTCCTGCGTCAGGAACGGTCCTGGGCGCTTCTCCCATGACGCCATCGCCGCTTCCAGTTCCGGGAAGATCGGACACCACGGCCGCACGCCAGTTTTCTTCTGACGTAGAGCGAAGCCACCTTCGTCGATATCGGTCCATCCGAGCCGGACAACATCGCTGATGCGTTGTCCTGTGTAGCGTGCAAGCACATAAGCCCTACGCAGCATGCCGGTGAAATTCTTATCGGCGATGCGAAGCTGCTCCGCCGTCCAAGGTTTATGCCCCTCGCCACCCTCGAAATGAGCAACGCCTAGCGTCGGGTCACGACTCAATAGTTCACGCGGCCCCATCGCCCAGCGGCACATAGCCCGCAGCGCATCCAATACATTGTTGGCGCTGCCGGGTTTCGCGGCGAGTCCTTCCATGAGTGCCTGAACATGCGAGGGCCGCAGTGCATCGGCACGAAGTTGACCCCATGCCTTGCGAACAACGCGCAGCGACCGCCGGTACTGTTCCTTAGTGGCATCACTCAGCTTCCGTGGCAGCGTCGGCCACGCGGTCTCGTATGCGTCGGCCAGAGCATTGATGGTGTCGGTCGGCACCGGTCCCGTAATACCCTGCGCTTGCCGAACCGCTTGCCAGAACTCCGGCGAGTGCGGGTTGTTCGGTAGCTTGATGCGCGGTCCAGCGTGATCGGTGCCGCGACCTGCCTGATAGTAGAAGTATTCGCGAGCGCGCGCGACAACGCGGTGCACTCCATTAGGCAACGTGACCGCAGGCGACTTATGACGCTGACGTGACATCGCGGACCCCTTTTAGGAATGGATCGTTCGTGGAGCCCTGCGCACCGGCGCCAGCTAGTGAGCCCAGCGCCCGCTGCACATCCACCCAGCACCAGCGAACACAACCCGACGACAGCTTGATCGGTTGCGGCAATGTGCCCCGCAGAACCATCTCGTAAACGGTGGTCTCGGACACATCGAGTTCGTGGGCAAGTGACGCGCACGAAAGATACGATGCGGGGCGCGCGCCACTCATGCGAGCGTCACCGACGCCGGCGCTGACCGTTTTTCTTCGGTTTCGTTGATGATGATCACGACACGCCCATCTCGGCCGATCTCAACTCGTCGCGGCTCAAGACCGGCGTTACGTGTACCCTTTATCGCCTTGGTTAGGTCTGTCTGCTTGAACGCCTGAATGCCTCGGGACATTTCGGTCTATCGCTCCAAATCTCGGGTAACGGTTCGTCGGGGGACTGATTTGACCTAACGATACGGCGGCCGATGGCTCGGTTGATAGAAAAACCGGAGATGTCCACAGTACTCACAGAATTATTTTAACCGGCACATAAAATCAGAGGCTTAGCAGGGGGAACGGACGGGAAACGCCTCTTGACCTATTATATTTGCCTGTGAAGAGCCGGTGGATAGAGACTTGCGTTTTAATAATCGGGACTCCCTTAACGCGGCCCCCCGCTTCCTGCGACACCAATCACCGACGAAGTCGCGTCGAGTGTTTTTCTTCGAACACCCGCCGGCATTGACGCCGGCGGGCATCGTCAGCAATCAGCGAGGCGGATCAATCCAGCCGTTATGACCGACGAACGCGACGACCGGCCGGTCGTAATATGATCGTCCCTTGCTCTCGTCGAAACCGATGGAGCCGGGTTCAGGCAAGCGTATGACGGGCGGCGCAATGACGTCCGCCCCATACCAGTCGCGCAGTGCCTTCTCCAGTTCGCGGGCGTGATGCTCGACACGCGACTTTGCGTCCGCAAGTGTGGTGATCGGCACCGCGACTGTTGCACCCGCCGCGGTAAAGCCGAGCGCGCGGATTAGGAAGTTGCGGCGCGGCGTGATGAGTTGGGTTTCGGTGCTCATGGCGCCACCTGCCCAATTTCGAGATCCCGGGTATTGCCGATTGTGCCGGCATCGGTCCAGCCGAGCGTAGGTTCGTCGTCGCCCTCGCCTAATTCGAGCTCGTCATGGTCGCATGGACCGTCGTCAATGGCACAATCTTCGATCGCCACATGATTGTCCGTCTCGTCCAGAAACCGGATTAGCCGGTCAATCTCGTCTCTGGCTTCCTTGCGGAGTCGCCCTATCGCTTTAAACAGCGTCTCTGGGAAAATGTCCGTCCGGTAGTAAAGCGAATCCTGAGGCTTCTCAGGTGCTCCTATGTGCATGTTCATGGTAGATGCTCACTAGCTCGGCTTATCAAGGCCGCTCACCGGCATCGGGCCGGCAGCCGGGAGTTGATAACCCGCTAGTGAGACGGGCCGGCAGCTTTTAAGGGTTTCCCCTCTGGACATAGCGCACCGCTCCCGGCCATTATGGCCAGGTCGGCGCACCCGCCAAGGTGCAGCCAGCGCTGTAGAGCCCGCCAAGGCCAAATCGCGCAGACGGTTTCCGGCGCCAACCGGTTTCCGTTTCACTAGTCCGGGTTATCAAGCCCACGGACACGCTCAACTGATTTGGTTAAAAAGTCTACTCCCCAACGGGGGCGGGCGCGTATTTACTGTGCGTCAACCCCCGTGCGCTGCGACCATCTTAAAATCTCGGGGTATGTTCCTCGGGTTTTACTTTACGCTCGTCTCGCCAATTGATTGTATCGCTTCACCCGTATGGAGCCCTTAGTCCTAATGTTAGAACAATCCCCGTCTTCCCGAAAATTTACATGGCTGCATCTGACCGACCTTCACGTCGGTATGACCAATCAGGATTGGCTTTGGCCCACTTTAAAAACAGCCCTGTACGATGATTTGGAAAAAATTCAGAAACTTTCGGGCGGTTGGGATGCCGTTATTTTTTCAGGCGACTTAGTTCAGGGCGGAGACAAAGCTGAGTTCGACAAGCTGAATTTCGTATTGGATGATTTATGGGCCAAGTTCGCAGAGTTGAACTGCTCGCCAGATCTCATCGTTCTCCCAGGTAACCACGACCTAAAGCGGCCTCCCCTAAATTCCGTTTTTAGAACATTGAAACGTTGGTGGGATGAGACCGAAGTGCAATCAGAATTTTTCCAGGACGACGCAAATGAATATCGAGCTTCGGTCGCAACAATTTTTGAGCAGTACTCGACCTGGCTCGAGACTTCGGGCGAGCGAAAGTTCAACCTAAAGTCCGGTGTAACGGGACTGCTGCCAGGCGACCAGTCCATTATAATAACCAAAAACGGCTTGCGCATCGGGTTGATCACCCTGAACTCGACATGGCTGCAGTTTGACCCCGATGAGTACAAAGGGCTTTTGCATGTTGATGCAAAACAGCTGATGGCCATCACAAACAATGATCCCGACAGATGGTGCGCCCAGAACGATCTGAATCTTCTAATTACGCATCAACCACCTGATTGGCTACACGAGCGAAGCCTAGAGTACTGGCACAGCGAAATTAACCCGCCAGGCCGCTTTGCTGCGCACATTTATGGTCACGTTCACACAGCATCGGCGAGACTCGGCGCACAGGGCGGCTCTGCCACCAGGATCGACCTACAGGGAATATCGACTTTCGGCTTGAATAAACTTGGCGACAAAATCGATCGAGCACACGGATATTCCGCAGTGCGATTTCAGGAGCAGCCAAGCAGCCTGCAGATTTGGCCACGCAAGTTGCATCCTGCGGTTGGCGGAGGCTACAACATCGGATCAGACAATGGCTTCAAGCTCGATGTGGAGCAGTCATTCACTATCCCCTTGACAATCAAAACGGCAACTCGACGCGAGGAACCCGAAACACTTAGCGATATTCCGCATGTGGGATCGTTTCATGAAAGCCTCCGTGGATTGGAAGCAGACATTAGCTCTGCGCCTGGGCACGCAAACGTCAGGACCGTTGAACAGAAATTGATCATGGATGCCCTACGCGATGATCGAGTATGTTGGCTCGTTGCCGAATGGGGGTTAGGCGAAGATGGCTTCATAAACACTATAAAATCCAAGATTGACCCAAACGCTCCTATATACAAAATCGATCTGAGCGAGTTCAGCAATCGGAGCCAATTTTCCGAGCTATTAAAACAAACAATCGGCCTAAATTTCGAACGCTTGTGTCAGCTGCTTGCCGAGGTTGGTAGTTCATTTTTGCTGCTCGACAATGTCATGCAAATTCCAACGCCAAGCGACAGCGGTGAGAATGCGGAGTTCGAAACGCTAGCGAACGTCGTTCTTGAATACTGCCCCGCAATCAAGATTGTGCTCCGTAGCCACCGACCTCCGATTGCCACTCGGTGGCCTATAGTTCAAATAAGTGCGCTAGATGAAGCAGACTTACAAGCTTACGTCTGCGACCATCCCGACGGCTCAATATTTTCAGCGACGCCCAGCACCATCGCTCAACTGCATCGATATACCGAAGGCATTCCAAGCAGAATCGATCAAGCCCTGAGAGAACTTCAAGTTGTCTCTCTGTCAGAATTGGTGAGCTCAGACGTCGATTTTCCAGAAAAAAACGCGGGCTTTGTAAAGGCCCCAGATGCTTTGGTGCTTGCGATCCAGCAGCTTGCGCAGAGCGTAGACGCAGCGACGCAACGCGAATTTTCCTTGCTAAAGGTGTTATCTCTGTTCCCACGGGGTGAAAGTCTTGGCAGGATTCAGCGCTTTTATTCGACTTCAAAATTCCATGCGAGCGTTGCCACGGAACTTCGATCAAAAGGACTGATCGAAGTTGTGTCACAGCAAGTTCTTGGCATTGACGCAATGGATGAGCCGGAGAAAAAACTTAAAGTGGGACTGCCCGCGCGCGAATGCATCTGGGATTTGCTCCAAAAAGACGAGCCGTATGAACTTAACCGGCGAACAGCAGAAATATATTTCGGGCCGAACTGGCATAGCGGACAGTTTAAGCCGCCAAGATCTTACCGTTTTGATTCACCTCATTGTCCGCCATCTGACATCATCAATGCAAATACGATTTTGGTCCGTCTTTTAAAGGAAGCAATCGCTGTCGGGCAAAAAAACGGTATTGACCGTGTGTTGGGACTTTCTGAAAATTACATACGCGCCATCGCGCGAGGCGACCACTACGCGAGCGCTGCCGCGTTGTGTACTGATCTCTTACCCTTGATTCCATCTCATGGGTTTGAAGAGAAATTAGCTGATATTTCTGCGGAGTACGCAGGTGCGTTACGTATGAATGGCGATCACCAGAAAGCAAAAACAGTTATTGAGGGCATTCTTGATTATCCATTTCCAAAACCCAAGAAACAAAGCGTCCTGCTTGATCTAGCCTTTTGTCACAACTCACTTGTAGAGATCCGAGAGGCAAAAGACCTTGCGAGCCAAATTCGGGCGATTAATCCTCATTCAGCGTCAGGGTTGCAAGCAGAGGCCCTTCTGATCGAGTTGGCGGAAGAGGATCCATCTCGCCTTGAGAAACTGCACGAGCTTGAAGCTCGATCTCGCAAACAAGATGCTAATGTTGTCGCCGGGAACATAGCCCTGTTTCGAGCAAAACATGCTGACGGAGACCCTGATACAGTCCGTCAGATACTGGCTCCCCTCATAAACTCTAAGAAAGCCTCGGATTATTACAATCGAACGCGTGCTGTTGTGGAGTTGGCCGAGATCTCATTACACAATGGCGATCCGTTGACGCATGCTGAGAGAATCCACCTCGTCCGCGCCTATCATTTTGTCTTCAACGAGCAGATGCCTCGCCTGTTTGATCGATGTCACGATGCACTTTGGCGCGATTTCATTGAACGAGGTGATCTGAGCAATCTTCTTATCCTTTTCCGTCATAGTTCCTTGCGTTGGCGCCTCCGAGGTCAAGAGAGAAAAGAGAGAAAGTACCTTAAAAAGCTTAGGGCTTATCTCAACGACGAATTATCGAAGAGTGCTGCAAAAATCGAAAAAGAATTTACCTACTTCATGGTGCGAGCAACCCACTACAACCACGAGGCCAATCCCAATACGTTAATTCAACAGTCGGCTGATACGTATGACTGAGCACATCGGGATCGTAGAACAACCTTGGGTCAACCCACCAAATCGAAGCTCAGTTTCACCTCTGCCAGCGAGCACTGGTACAACGTCACGTCGGATTGCATGCCGGGCGGCACAATGGAAAGATGTGGGTTACCCGATGGTTACAGCCCCATCTTGTGCATCGCCCATGCCGTCAGCGCTTTGGTAGCCAAATCCTGGACCATCTTCAGCGGCAGATTTGCCAATTTTTCAGGGCCAACGGCGGCTCTGACCTATTGCCATGTCGATTCGTCGGCGAGCAGCGCTCCCGCAAATTCATGCCCCTCCCAAGTCAGATCTTTGACAAAAACTATTGGAACGGGGGAGTTGACGGTTTTTGATGCTAAACCGTCCACGTAACCGGCATCCATGAGCAATTCGAGATGCCTTCCAGCCGTGAGATCGTCGACTCCGTCGAATGTCATCTGCCGCGGTGTCAGATCGCCTTTGTCTTGAACGGCGCGCAGTATCTTACGCACCACCTCCATGTCTCGTTTCACTTTGATGCTCCCCAGCAATTCCGGAGAGATCGTAAGCGACTGACCTTGGCAGGCAACGTGAACGAAAGCGGATTCCACAGTTGGCCTCACTGAAACACTGGGCCGAACAGCGCACGGCGACACCGGACGCGCGGATCGTCGCACCCATCAGCGCATGCGCCGGCGCTTCTTGCGCTGTTGTTTTTCGAATGTCTGTCTAGCGGCGCGCTGCTGCGATCGAGCCAATGTCGATCGACGCGGGTCACCCTTGACAGTTGCTGGCGCCATTAACGCGCGAGCTTCCTCAAACAGGTCTGGGGAGATTTCGGCAACTGATATTACTCTCGCTCGCTCACATTGTTTAGTTTCTGAATATCCGGTGCCCTCGGTGTTCAGCAATGACCAATGCGGATCCTTTTCCAATTCGCCGATGGGCTCTACCACATACACCTGCCCATTGGGGGACTTGTAACGGGCGGCAAAAAACAGGGCAAAATTGAAATCAGGTGTTAGATAAACGCGATCACGCCTATAAGCTTTCTTCACCGACTTCGTAGACAAACCGACGGCGGTTTCTGCACCAGTAGCCGCTATCGGTAATATGAGATCACCCGGCTTTAGACCTGGCGCGCCTCCATGATAAAACGTTTCCAAGGCCAAACCCTTTCTTCTACCCGATCAAATGAGGCTATTCGCTAGGCCGCCCCCCTTTATGCGGTGCGGCCTCATCCTCCGCGTTTCAGTTCTCAAACTAGTCCTACGCCTGTTCATCCGAGGTCGCCGGTCGGAGCGATGCCACCTGCTCGATCAGGGCATCCGCAATGACGCAATCCGAAACACCCAAGCACCGAAGCCCGGCGACAAGGTGCTGTGTCGCGGCTCTGGTTCGCGCGAACTCGTTAAGCTGCGAACCGCGAACCAAACCAAGCTGTTTTGCCTTCTTCCGAATAGCGGTTTCGGATACATCAAAATCCCGCGCTATCGCACGGATAGAGCAAGCGTTTTCCTGATAGGCGCTGGCAATTAAAGCCCAGTCTGCTGCCGATTTGCTCATGGTTCGCACCTACTCAAATTCCCACTCCAGGAAAAAATCTCTGCGTGCGTAGAATGCCGGTCTAGAAGAGTGAGAGACCGCAGAGATTTGCCCCCCCCAGGGGGAGAGGCCGGCCACGCGCGCGAAACTGAGGACACGCCGCCGGCTGTCGCGGTTGTTGCGGACACTCACGACTTGTCCGGCCGAGGCGTCACCCCGCGGCAATCGGGGCGGTGAGGAAGTCGCGCTAACCACCGCCCGAACGCTTCACGATGCAGCAACCTTGAGAAGCTTGATGGCTTCGAAGTTGTTCACATCGCCACCAACGCGCCGATACATAAAGAACCGGACGTTGGGCTTGTCGGTATACGGATCGCGCAGCACCCGGTCGCCGTGACGGTCGACGATGGTGTAGCCTTCGCTGAAGTCACCGAACGCAATCGGAAACTTGCCGGCCTCGACGTCGGGCATGTCTTCGGCCAGGACGACGGGATGACCGAGCAGCATGTTGGGTTGCCCCACAGCGATCGCGTTCTGCCAGACAAACGCGCCATCGATGTCCTTGAACTTGCGCACGATGCCGGCAGTGCGCTTGTTCATGAGCCAGACCGCCTTGTCTCGGTACTCGCCTTTCATCTCGCTCTGCAAGTCGATCAAGCAGTCGGCTGGAGAGATGGTTGCGGTCGCCGCCTTGAAGCCCGCAGCGTCGGCCGTTGCCACATACTGGAGCGTCCCCCATGCGCGGGTGTCGTCGTCAGTGGATGCAGTCGGATAGGTAAGGAAACCACGGGGCCGCAGCACGCCGTCGCCACTGAAGAACGCAGACGTCTCCATGCGGGTGAACTTCTTGCCGCACTTGTCAACGAGCCACTCGCCTACATCGATCGATGAATCATCGAGCAGCTTTTGCGTGACCTTGGGCATCGCGTAAATTTCCCGCACCGGGATTCTCAGCTTTCCAAGGTCAGGCGTATTGGTATCGGGGCGAGCTTGCTTTTCGCCAACCCAACCGGCATCCGGCTCGTTGATATCGACCAGCTCCTCGAAAGAGTCGCTGCCAATAGTCACGACGCGGGCAAGGCGCCGCAATGGTGACGATTCGAAAATGCGCGTTGTGATCGAGCTCGAGAGCGTCGGATAAACCGTGTATCCACCCTCAGGATCGGAGCCGACCGACATGTCCTTCGTCTGCATCTGCTCGTGAATGCCGGCCACGTCGCCGGATTTGATGTAGGTGCGGAACGCTTCACCGATTGTTTTCAGTTCGTGTTCAGTTTTCCCGCCGCCGCCACCAAGGGCAAATCGATTCATCCGAGCCTCAAGGCCTTCCCGTTCTTTCTTTTCATTGTCGAGTCTGCTGTCGATATTCTTGCGAAATTCGACGATTGCATCGCTCTGCTTATCGAGCATCGATACAAGCTCATTCCAATCCATCTTGCGATCCCCTTTTCTGTTCGGCTAAAACATAAATCGTTGGTGTCTACGACGCCTCGGATTTATCTAATTGCCTCCGAAGTTTCTTTCTCAGGCGATCTCTCATCGTGTCGATCTGATGAGCCGGCGCATATAGCTGCGCTGCGCGTTCGCAGGCCCTGTGTAGACTTCGCGCTACACCGGTTTTGAAAAGCCCTTCGGCATACTCGAGCGCCCTTGTATCGTCTGTAGCCTTTCGGCCGGAGTGTTTACCGGTCAGAATTGCCGCGGCCGTTCGCAACCGACCGTCACCGGTGCGCTCAGCAACTGCGCGGCACAATTTGGCTATGCGATCGGAGAAATCCACCTCAAGCATTGCCCCGACATTCCACATTCGGAGTTGCTTCCAGCTCGTCGGCTATGCCCCGAAGCCATGCCGCAACAGAGGCTGTGCTGCCGGCCGCAAGCGCGGCCTGAACCCCGACGCCGATCATGGCGGTGGCTATACCGTGCTCGCAAAGATGCCCTCGAAGTCGCTCCGCCATATCGGTAAGCCGCACGGCAAACTCCCGCGTGAACTCTTGCTGGCCTTCGTCGTAGGCATCGATCATCGCTTTTCCTTTCAGGATCGGTTGTGACGCTGCACCTGGGCGCCGGTAAACTCAGCGAGCACCCGCGCTGCGGCGGATGCTTGGTCTTCATCGTGAATCAAGCCGGACTGAAACGCGACGTCACCGCCGCGCGACACGTGAGCAACGCGAAACGCTTGCTCGCATTCAGCGGGGCTTCTCGCGTTCGCTACCGTCACCACCCCACCGAGGCTGCGGACGTCTGCCGCAAATATCGCGCGCTTTCTCATGCTGCTTCCTCCGAAAGTCCGTACTTGGCGAGAAGATGCTTTGGAGCGCCGCAGTCCGCGGCCGGCGGCGCGTTACCGCAGATGTCGACGTGTTTCGTCCAGATGCCTGTTTTTGCGAACCGGGCGATAATCGGCTCCCATTGCCCGTCGGTGAGGGTTGGTCCGGAGTCGGAAGATCGAACTTTGTTTAGAAGGCGATCAGCCGCAGCCACCACCGATGATCCCCTATCGGGAGGCTTGCGAGCATCCTCGTCAATCCAGAGGCGGGCTTTGGCCGTCCAGTCGACGAAACGGCTACCTATCGCCCTGTGGTGGTTTGCGAACCTGAACATCGATGCTTGGACGGCATCGGCACTACCAAGCCTGCTCAGAGCCCATTCGTGAGTTCCCGGGTCTAGTCCAAAATCATTTGGAAGACGCTTTGCGCGTGTGCGCCTCTCTCCCTCATAGTTCTTAGATAGTTCTATAGATAGTTCGTGTGCAGGATCCGACACCGGTCCAGTGCAGGATTCGACACCGGTAGCGACAATTACTGCACCGGTGTCATTCTCTGCACCGGTGTAGGAAGTGACACCGGTCCGAGACCGAAACCGGAACGAGTTCGTGTTCGCCTGCGACCCGCCCTTGGTGCTCTCGACGACCAACCAGGGGTCATCGCCCGCCTTCAATTCGTCTATTGCCTTGATGGCGCTTCGGCGGCTCCGGCCAATCACCTTGCCGATCGTAGTAAAACTCGGATCGCATCGTCCCGTGCCAGGGTTGTAGAACTTCAGCAGAAGAGCCGTTGCAGCACATTTGGCCGTCGAGGAAATCTTCGTGTCGGCATGAATCGCCCAAAGGATATCGTGGTGCTCCGCCATCAGCGCGCCTCGCCTTGAGACATGACGCGGTGCCACACTTCGGCGCGCACAGCCGACACAAAGGCGGCGATCTGCTCATCAATGAGGGATTGCTCGATACCGCGGCGGCGCAGAACAATGGCCTGCCGATCTGCCGAAAACGCCAGATGACGTTCCGCCTGATCTGGGGCACGTTTCAGCATTCCGCCGGCAACGGCTTCGACTAGGTCGCGGCGGCGGGCGACGGGGAACGGGACGATTTTGGCGGTCACGCGCGCCCCCTGACAGTTGTCAGCGGCGTGATTTTGGTTTTACAACGTGGCGATTTGTTCCGGTCGCGTTCGCGAATGTTCATGGGAACGTTGCAAAACGCACCTCGTTGATTATATGGGGCAAATGGCTCCTGCCATACTTGCCTCCACTTCATTCTTTTGTCGCTGCGCTATTCTGGCCCTCGAGGGAGCGGAAGAGCGCCCCGGATTTTCGAGGCGGCTGGCGAATGTGGGCGCCTTGCGGCCAAGTCTTGCTGACCTCGGAGCGGCGCCAGAGTAGCATGAGCCAAAGCCGAGTCGGGCTGCGGGCGTTCGCCCGCCCTGCCTAGGCATCAGTCAACCCGAGCCACGAGAACACGCCCATGGCCACCGACCATATTCGATACGACGTGCTTGCCCGCGATGCCTTGCGCGGCGTGCTGCGGCGCGTACTGATGGATGCCGCAGAACATGGCCTGCCCGGCGATCACCATTTTTACATCACGTTCCTGACCAAGGCCGACGGGGTGAAGCTGTCTCCACGACTGCTGGCGCAGCATCCCGAAGAAATGACGATCATCCTGCAACATCAGTTCTGGGATCTGGTGGTCACGGAGGACCGATTCGAGGTCGGCCTGTCGTTCAGCGGTATTCCCGAGCGGCTGGTGGTGCCGTTCAGCGCCATCAAGAGTTTCCTCGATCCGTCCGTGCAGTTTGGCCTGCAGTTCGAAGCAGGTGACGCGGCAGCCGATGCGCCCGCCGCCAGCCTCCCGGTCACCCCTGCCGCCGTGGCGACTACGCCAGCCGAAACGGCTGACGCCGATCACAACGAACCACCCGGCAGACCAAGCGAGGGCGCCGAAGTGGTGCGGCTGGATCGCTTCCGCAAAAAATAATCGGGCGAATTAAATCGCCGACATTAATATCGTAGTTCGACATTTCCTGAAGTCCGATCCAGCAACGCTGGATCGGACTTTTCTTTTGTCGTCTGCGTCCATCGCATTGCGCCTGGTCGCTCACACCGGATAGCGAGCCGAGGCAAAACCCGATATGTCGACGCCAGCCAAACTTTCTACATCAACGGACTCAGCATGCCTCGATCAGCCAGCAAACCAGCCGCACGCGCAGCGGCGACCAAGACCCGAACCGAGACCGACAGTTTCGGCCCCATCGAGGTCGCATCGGACCGCTACTGGGGTGCACAGACGGAAAGGTCGAGACAGAACTTCCGCATCGGCCAGGACCGCATGCCGATGCCGATCGTCCACGCGCTCGGCATCGTCAAACTGGCCGCAGCGCGCACCAATCTCGAACTCGGCCTGCTCGATCAGCGGCGCGCCCGCGCCATCATCCGCGCCGCGCAGGAAGTCATCGACGGCAAATTCGACGATCATTTCCCGCTGGTGGTCTGGCAGACCGGGTCCGGCACTCAGACCAACATGAACCTCAACGAAGTGATCGCCAATCGTGCGATCGAACTGCTGGGCGGCGAACGCGGCGCCAAGAAGCCGGTACATCCGAACGATCACGTCAACATGAGCCAGTCGTCGAACGATTCGTTTCCGACTGCGATGCATATCGCCGCCGCACAGCGGATCACCTCGGACCTGATTCCGTCGCTCGACGCACTGCTCAAGGCGCTGCGCAAGAAAGAGAAGGCCTTCGCCAGAATCGTCAAGATCGGGCGGACTCACACACAGGATGCGACGCCTCTGACACTTGGACAGGAGTTTTCGGGCTACGCCGCACAAATTGAAAGCGGCATTGCGCGACTTCGTGCGGCACTACGCGAACTCTATCCGTTGGCGCAAGGCGGCACTGCCGTCGGCACCGGACTGAATTCGAAGCCGCGTTTTGCCAAGCTGTTCGCAAAGCACGCCGCGGCAATCACCAAATTGCCGTTCACCAGCGCGCCGAACAAATTCGAGGCACTCGCTTCGAATGACGCCTATGTCTCGGTCCATGGCGCCATCAACTCGGTGGCTACCGCCCTCTTCAAGATCGCCAACGATATTCGCCTGCTCGGTTCAGGACCGCGCTCAGGGCTGGGTGAACTGATTTTGCCGGAGAACGAGCCGGGCTCATCGATAATGCCGGGCAAGGTCAATCCGACGCAGTGCGAGGCGATGACCATGGTGTGCTGTCAGGTGTTCGGCAATCAGACCACCGTGACCGTTGCCGGCAGCCAGGGTCATTTCGAATTGAACGTCTATAAGCCGGTGCTGGCATACTGTATGATGAATTCCATTCAGTTGATTGCAGACGCGGCCCGTTCCTTCACCGAACATTGTGTGGCCGGTATCCAGGCCAACGAAAAACGCATCCAGGAACTTATGGAACTCTCCCTGATGCTGGTGACTGCGCTCGCGCCAAAAATCGGCTACGACAACGCTGCCAAAGTTGCAAAAACTGCCCATGCCAGAGGGACAACTTTAAAGGATGAGGCTGTGCGTCTCGGCTTCGTCACGGCAGTGGAATTCGACCGATTGGTCCAGCCTGACAAAATGACACATCCCGGCTGACGAGAATTTGCCGCAATTGTTCCTGACAGCGGTTAGCTGAAGAAATAATTATAATTTATACATCCGAAAGGCTGGTACTGATTTGAACCTGTCACCGCGTCGTGGCGGCTTACAATTAAATCATTCCCGACCAATCGATGAATATTGCAGTTCAACCCCAATTAACCCGCAACAAAAATATGAAGTTAAAGGTGATCGAGCAGGCCGTGCCCGTTAGTAGAGGGAGGCCGAGTTGGGTGAACTCGTCAACCTGAACCGATTTAAAAAAAGCGCTGCACGAGAGCGTGCAGCCAAGCAGGCCGACGCGAATCGCGTCCGATTTGGCCGCACCAAATCTGAACGCGCGATCGAAGAGGATCGCGTGCGACGAGCAAGCGAAGTGCTGGACCAGCACCGCATCGACGGCAAGGACGCCTCATGAAATCGCCAGTGGTGAAAAGATCTATTGTTGTTGCCGGTCATAAGACCAGCGTTAGCCTCGAAGAAGCCTTCTGGAACGGGATGAAAGAAATCTCCGGACTGCGCAACATGACGTTGTCGGAGCTTGTCGGCGAGATCGACGGTAATCGCCAGCAGGGCAACCTGTCTTCGGCGATTCGGCTCTTCGTGCTGGATTACTTCCGGACCCGCACCTCACCTCAGCAGCCGTCGGTCGGACCAGACGGTCACCATCCAGAATCGGCCCGCCCCTAGAATCCCGCCTTCCTCGGCGGATATCATTACGCGATTTGCTGCTCTAGGTTTTTTACCGAATAGCGAACGCAGCGAATTTGGCTTACGGAATACGGGTATCTCGACACAACACACGTCGGGATCGATTGCCGGCCAAGACGGCCAGCAACCGTAGACTCCGCAAGTTCGGCGCCGTTTCTCCGATCGAATGACAGGCTCGACAAGCGTGCGTTTTGGCGCGCGAAGTCGCGTGCGCGAATAGGTACGACATGACGACTCTCGATATCGAACCGGATGAGCAGACCACGCCTCCGCGCGGGTATGCAGTCGTAAAACGCTCCGTGATGGTTGGTGGACATAAGACCAGCGTCAGTCTGGAAGATGCTTTCTGGATCAGCTTGAAGGATATCGCTCTGCGCAGCAGCCTCTCGTTGTCCGGGCTACTGGAGAAGATCGACCGGCATCGCCAGACCAGCAATCTCTCATCGGCGATCCGTCTATTCGTGCTGGATTACTTTCGAAAGCGCGCCATCAGCATGATGTTCATCGGCGAGCGGCAGAGCGGATCGCCCGCCGTCACGCCGGGCTCCACCAAATAATCAACGGACAGCATTGGCCGCCGGCGGCGCGATCACCAACGGGGCGCGCGGCTTGGGCGCCCGGGCTCCCGGGGCCGGCCGGATTTCGATTGGCGGCGGCAGCGGCGCGACGTGGGGGCTGGACGACACGCTCGAAACATCCGGAACCGCGGCAGGCGGCGCAGTTGTAGCCTTAGGCCTGGCAGGGCTGCGGCGCGGATCACTGCCAGGCAGCGGCACATCGCCCGATGGTGGGGATGCCGCTGGCGCGACGGCTGGACGCGGCGCGGCGTTCTCCTGCGGGGGTGGCGCCACTACTGGCGGCGGCGCGGCCACGACAGGCGGCGTCGCCGCGCTCCTTTCAAGCGCTTCCAGCCGCCGCGTCTCACGATCGATCGCCCGCACGGCGAGCCACGAAGACAGGGCCGTCACGTCGACGGTCCGATGCAACCCGTCCGGTGAGCCCACCGCAAACACTTCAATCACCGGACGCGCCCCGCTTTGCCCAGGGACCGCAGGCGTCAGGCTGGCGCGAATATCCGCCTGATCGGCGATGATGTCGTACCCGCCCGACACCACGGCTTTGGCGCCGTCGGACTCCAGAACCGTCGTACCGACACTCAACCGACCGTCCCTGACGGTGAAGGGAATCTGCGCCTTGCCGACCGCAAAGCGGCCCGATGACAGTGTCGCCTCGACAAGCGACCGGAGTGTCGCATCGCTGTTGACCTGTCCGCTATCGCTGGCCTGAATTGCGGCGTCCACGGCCTTGGCATCGAGTCCGGCGATCCGAGGCGAATCGAGTGATAGCGTGCCACTGCCGGATAGCGCTCCCGCCAATGCGGATACGCTTCGACCCTGACTAGCCAGTGTCATTTGCATGGCGGCGCGGCCTTCCGGCATGACAAGCGAGCGATATCGCAGCGCTGCGCCATCGACATCGGCGAACTGAACCTGAGCATTCAAGGCGAGACCGGCGGACGATGGCTTGGCCTCTATTTCCGCGCGGACTTCGCCACCGCCAATGCCAGCTTTGATGTCGGCGAAGTTGAGCGCCTGACCGTCACTCTTGATCGTCCCGCTCACCGGCCGAAGTTCGCTGCCGCCGGGAAGCGCGCCGCGCAGCGCCTGAAAGCCGAGACGGCCCCGCCAGGTCTGCAAAATTCCACGACCGAGCGGACTATCCGCATCGCCATCATCCCCGGCGCCGATCGCGAACGCGAACGCTTTCGGGAGATCGAGCGAATCCATGCCGATCTCGCCATCGACAACCTTTTCGCTCCCGAGCGTGACTGCGACATGTCCGCGAAGGCGCGCGCCGGCGACATTGCCGTCGATATTCGCCAATCCCAGTTTGCCGTCGGCAAGCGTGACATGCGACGACAGGCTGACGTTCTGCCCCGCCGGATTGGATGGCTTGAGATTGAGCAATGGCGCGAAGTTTCCGCGGCGGACGTTCAGATTCACATCCGCCGCCGGCTGCGCGGCCGCCACATTCATGGTGCCCTGAATATCGGCATCAATGTCAGTACCTGACAATCTGGTCTGCACGCGCATTGGTGCCCGCCACTTGCCGGTGATGCTGCCCTCGACCTGAGCGGACGCGTCCGTTGCCGCCACGGCCCGATCGAGTGCCAGCAGGCCGAGTAATGATTGCCCATGAGGCGAAGAGAGTTTCCAGTTGGCCGCAAAATCGCTCTGCACCAGTGCGTCAACATCGATACTGCGCACAAGCTGCGCTCTCGGCGTCGCCGTCAGGGTCACGGTACCAGTGACTTGCGGCAAGCCGATATCGATCGTCGCACGCGCGTCGGCCAGGTTGCGGTCCTTGCTGTTCTTGCCGAGACCGACGGCGAGCTTGAATTGCGAGGCACCGCGCGTATTGCCTGCCGACGCACCGATGCGATCCGCGAGCATGGGCGCCATCGGCTTCAGCAAGGCCGTCAATTGATCGACTGAGGTCGCTGCGGCATTCAGCGTCAATTCTCCCGTCGTCTCATCGCGATTGAAGGTGCCGGTCCCCTCTACCGTCAACCCACTCACCGAACCGATCTTGAGCTGCGCAAGGGTGACTGTCTTTGGATCGTAACCGACCTTGACCGCGAACGGGCGCAACTCCTGCCCCGATAAGATGGCATTCGCGACATTCAACGTGAGCTGTGCGCGATCCGGCCATTCCGTCTGTGGCCCGCCGACGGCCCGCACAAGCGCTGCCGCGGTGTCGAGATCGAGCCGATCCGCCGTGAGAGCACCGTCGAATTCGGAATCTCCACTCAGCCCGCGCGCAAACAGTGCTATCCGTCCTGCCAGCGTGCCGCCATCGAACTCGGCCTTGAGGTCCGTCACCGCGATGCGGTCGGAAGCAAAATCGACCTGACCGCTGACCCGCAACGATTTCTGGCTGCGATAGCTTTCCGCGCGGCCGGTGAACCAGCTAATCAGTACGGCGGGATCGGATGAATCGATATTGATCCTGCCGCCAAACCCGATGGTTGGATTGGCCGACGTCACGGCACCGCGCAGGTTGACGACGGTCGCGCCCGGAGCCCGAAATTCCAGGCGTTCGACCGTCCATGCCTGATCGTCAGCGCGCAACCCGGCATTCAAATCCTGGATCGCACGGCCCCCGAGCATGACTTGCTCACCCGCGACATCGATCTGCATCGGCACTGCCACGCGTGGCACGGTCGCAAGCAAGCCGCGCAAGTTCGCTAACCAGCGGGTCGGCTCGGCCGCGCCGGTGCGTTTGGCCAGCACTTTGTCGGCATCGAGCTGCCGTGCCGACAATTTCGCGCGCAAGACGGGTGAAGCGCCGAACTGCAAATCGGCACTCCCGGCGAACTTCAGTGCTGCATCGTCGAACCCATAACTGGTTTCCAGTTGCTCCAATCGCGCGCGCGCGGCATCGGCCTTGAGCTTTGCCGAAATCCGCCACGGCACACTTGCGTTGCTGCCTGTTTTGGCTGCGCTGCCGCCAGCAAACGTTATGGCGCCATCAAACCGCGGCGCCCGCTGTTCGAATGCGAGAACACCATCGAGATCGACAGATGTGCCTTGCGCGCCCGACTCGAGCCCCAGATGCAGCCGGACGCCGGTGCCATCACCGGTTTGACCCGACGATACGCGAAACGGGTAGCGTGAACCCGACCAGGTGAAATTGCCATCACCACGGATCGAACCTGCCAATGCGCGCACGTCGCCACTGAAGGCGATGTCATTCAGCTCCAGCGTACTCCGGCTCGCGGCGTCATGTAATGCAATGCGGCCGGTGACATTCAACCGGTCGATCGCCAACGAACCGAGACTGGCGCTCCCCGACGAAGCCGGCCAGTCGAGCCGCCCCTGCCGGTCCAAGCCGAGGTCGAGTGCCATCCCGTTGATTGTGAGTTCGGTCGCTCGCCACTCGCCGCGCATCAACGAACCAAGGCTGAATTCGACGTCGAGTTTTTCAGCGCGTACCTTGCCGAGATCGTTCGGGCCACCCACCACGACCGAGCGAAGCGACAGCGATGGTGTCGGCAGCAACCGTGCGTCGAGCGCACCGCCGACGCGGACCTGCGCGCCAATGATGCGGCTGGCCTCCGCCTCGAACTGCGGACGAAACTGGCTCCAATCGATGAAATACGGTCCGATCAGCGCGGCAAGCAACGCAATGATAAAAGCGATTGCCAATCCGAGCAGCGTCGTCTGCACGGCCTCTCCCCTCAAGCATTGTCCGACGCGAGGCGCAGCACCTCGCAACGCACGGCCGAAGCTGACGATTGCTGCCGCGCATCGGACCACGGTGCCCGCAGCGAACGGCCTCCAGATATGGTGCCGACGAAACTAGCGCCGAAGCAGAGCCAGATATAGTGGGAACTATGGCAAAGTCACAGCAGCGATCAGGTGTCGCTCACCACAGCGTGACGAGATGTCGCTAGATTACCCGGTGTGCGAGGCGGCAACCTTTTTTGTGTCGACAAGGGGATGAATCCGGCCCGGGACAACACGAACTTTTCCCGGCGATGCCATCCATATCGTCAGCGCACCGACAATGCTGACGCCCATCCCGAGCAGAAAAGCAACGGCGTAGGTACCGTACATGTCGTGCAGAACGCCGGTGACCCATGGTCCCGATGCAGCGCCAGCGAGGCCCGCCAGCATCACGGTTCCGAAAATGACGCCATAGTGCCGGCCCTCGAAAATCTCCACCACAACCGCAGCCATGATCGCGGTGACGCCGTAGCCCAGCACGCCTTGTGCCAAGACCATGACGTAAACAAGTCCGAGGCTCGGGAAATACTCAAGGGCGAACAGCGCGGCAAAGCAAACGGCGAATCCAAGTCCGCTGATTGTCCAGATCCATTCACGGCCGACCCGATCCGACAAATAGCCGAGCACGATCTGACCAGGGATTCCGAGCAAACTTACCAATCCCAACGCCCAAACTGCGAGGTTTGAACTAAATCCGACTTCGGTCAGATACTTGGTCTGATGCACCTGCACAGCATACCAGGCATAAAGGCCGCAGAAGAATCCAAGCGCCAGCCACCAGAAGCGCGCCGTCCGCATCGCACGCTGCAACGTCCAGTCGGTGTCGACCCAGGCCGGATCCACCACGGTGAGCCCCTTGCGCTGCGCACCGGCAACTGCGCCGTCGCCGTCCGGCAGCAATCCCATCTGCTCCGGCCGTTGCCGCACCAGCAGGTTGATCGGCACCAGTGTCACCAGCATGAGAACACCGAGCGCCGTGCTGGACGCACGCCAACCACCCTGGGAAATCAAATACCCGGCCCACGGCAGCACGGTCACAGACCCAATGCCGACCCCCGCGAACGCGATCCCCATCGCAAGCCCGCGGCGGCGAATGAACCAGTTCGGTAGATACAGGGATTGGCCCGTGTAGCTCAGGCAAACACTACCGCCGCCGACCATGAGACCCATCGTCAGGTACAGGTGCCACGGTTGCGTTGTGAGCGGCGCCAGCAGCAGCCCGCCCGCCATGAGAAAAACGCCGAGTTCCATCACCACCCGGGGGCCGGCCCGATCCATCAACCGGCCGATCAACGGGCTGAAAACGGCGGAGACCAGAAACCCGAACGAAAACGCGCCGGCCGTCATGCCGCGCTCCCAGCCGAACTCGTCGACGATCGAGGGGAAGAACAGTGAAAACGAGGTGCGGGCATTGACGCCAATGCCCATCGTCACGAACGTGACGGCTACCATGACCCAGCCATAGAAGATGCGAAAGCGCATGCGTAACCGGCACCTTCCCTAAGGACTCGGGCAACCCCATAAGGGAGCGAGTCGGGAAATCTCACTACAATCTTTGAGCGTACTTGTCATGTTAAGCAACCAGATACCGTTCCCGGTCCGTTAATGACATCGGATAGCGAACCGTAAAACCGCCGGAAGAGAGGCGGACAGCCATCCCGGCCAGCGTGATCGAGACGCGGCCCATGGGCGGGCCGGCGACCGATCAAGCAGCAGGGACGATCTTGCCGGGGTTGAAGATATTCTGGGGATCGAGCGCCCGCTTCAGCGCGCGCATCGCGTCGAGCGCTTCGACGCCCAATTCACCGACCAGATACTTCTGCTTGCCCTGACCGATGCCATGCTCGCCGGTGCAGGTGCCATCCATCGATTGAGCACGCTCGACCAGACGGTGCATGAAGTCGTCAGCCCGCGCCATTTCCTCCGGATCGTTGACATCGCACAGCAACGAGCAATGGAAGTTGCCATCGCCGACGTGGCCCACGATCGGCGACAGCAGCTTGAGCCGCTCAAGGTCCGCTTCGGTCTCGACAACACAATCGGCAAGCCGCGAGATCGGCACGCAAACGTCGGTCGCCACCACGCCGGCACCGGGACGCAGACCTCGCACCGCCCAATAGGCATCATGGCGCGCCTGCCACAACCGCGTGCGATCCTCCGGGCGCGTCGTCCATTGGAACGATCCGCCGCCGCATTCCTGCGCGATATCGCCGAAGCGACGCGTCTGTTCGGCGACCTCGACATCGTTGCCATGGAATTCCAGCAGCAGCAGCGGCGTCTCCGGCAGCGTCAGTTTCGAATAGGCGTTGCAAGCCCGCACCTGCGCCGCATTCAGCAACTCGATACGTGCCAGCGGAATGCCGGTCTGGATCGCCAGGATGGTTGCCTGGCAGGCACCTTCGACCGTCGCGAACGAGCATGACGCTGCGGCGATGGTGTCCGGAATGCCGCGCAGCTTGATGGTCAGTTCGGAAATAATGCCGAGTGTGCCTTCTGCCCCGACGAACAGGTGAGTCAGATCATAGCCGGCGGAAGACTTCTTCGCGCGCGTCCCCGTGGTGATGATTTCGCCGTCGCCACGCACGACTTTCAGCGCCAGAATATTATCACGCATCGTGCCGTAGCGGACCGCGTTGGTACCGGACGCGCGGGTCGAGGCCATACCGCCGATCGATGCGTCGGCGCCGGGATCGATCGGAAAGAACACTCCCTGATCGCGTAAATTTTCATTCAGCGTCTTGCGTGTGATCCCGGGTTGGATGACACAATCAAGATCTTCGACGTGAACCGCCAGAACGCGATTCATATCGCGCATATCGATGCAGACGCCGCCAGCCGGTGCGTTGACCTGTCCCTCCAGCGAAGTCCCGGTGCCGAACGGAATCACCGGCACACCGTTGGCGGCACATATCCTGACAACATCCTGAATGTCGCTGGTCTCCTGCGCCATCACCACAGCGTCGGGCGGCTGGGCCGGCAACCATGTCATGGTATGAGCATGCTGATCGCGGACGGCTTGCGATGTCACCAGCCGGTTGCCGAAACGGGCTGCAAGCGCTTCAATCGTGCGTGCCAATGCTTGCGGTTCGGGGTGTTTCAGATCGAATGGATTGCTTGTGCTCACGTGTCTTCCTCCCGGCGGTCGGACCGTGGCAAAGGATACAAATCGGGTCAAGCACTCAGCGAAGACTTCGTTGTTGCAGCGAGCGGGGGATTAGGAATGACGAGCGAATTGACTGCCGGGCTGCCCCTGGAGCAGGTGCCATATCGCGCTTCCGTGATGCAGATCGAACCGCAGTGGATCGACTACAACGGCCACCTCAACATGGCATACTACAACGTCATGTTCGACCGGGCTATCGACGAGCTCTGGCTGCGAATCGGCATCGGCCCGGACTACATGGCAGCGCGGGGCGGTTCGACCTTCACCGCCGAATGCCATGTTCGCTACCTGCGCGAAATCCACCTCGGCGAGCCGGTGCAGGTGTCGATCCTGCTGGTGGCTGCCGATGACAAACGGCTGCACACCTTCCAAGAACTGCGCCACGCGACCGAAGGTTGGCTCTCCGCTACATCGGAAAATATGTCGATCCACATGGACATGACAGCACGTAAGACCGCGCCGTTCCCGCCGGATATTCGCGCACGCATCGCGGCGGTGGAGCAAGCCCACGCAGTCTACCCTCGCCCCGAGGGCCTCGGCAGAAATGTCGCTATGCCGGTGAAACAGCGGGCGACGTCAGACCCGGTTGCGGCCTCGGAAAATCCCGAACACCGCCGAGATCAGGAATAATACCACGGCAATGAAAAAGACGATCTTCGCCATTTCGATCGAGGCGCCGGCAATCCCACCAAAACCAAGAACGCCGGCGATCAGCGCGACGATGAGGAACGTTATGACCCAACCCAACATATGACCAACCTCGGATTTCTGTACCTTGCTGGCAAATCAACCCGGGCTCGCACCGAAAGTTCCGCGCGTCCGAAGGCTCGGCGCCTTGGCAAAGTCCGTAATCAAGGCCGAAAAGACCCTTTAAATCGTCATTGAGAGCCGAAAACCCTGTGATCCAGGGAAGGCAGGCCCTATATCCGCATCAATTCCTGCTATGAAGCCTCCCTTTTACGGCCCTGCAGTGCCATCGTGGGGATAAAGACGATTCGCATGACCGAGCCGAACAAACTGATTCAACGCGACCTTCCCGAGCACCAGCCTGTTGCCGGCGGCATTGCTGCGCGCGCGCGCGCCGCCGCGGCTCCGCGATATCTGTCGGCGCTCAATCCGGAGCAACGCGAGGCCGTCGAAACGCTGGAAGGCCCGGTGCTGGTGCTCGCCGGTGCAGGCACCGGCAAGACGCGCGTGCTGACCTCGCGCATCGCGCATATTCTCTCGACAGGCCGTGCGCGACCGCACGAAATTCTCTCCGTCACCTTCACCAACAAGGCGGCGCGCGAAATGAAGCACCGTCTCTCCGAAATGCTCGGCCAGGCCGTCGAAGGCATGCCGTGGCTCGGCACATTCCATTCGATCGGCGGACGCATCATGCGCTTCCACGCCGAACTGGTGCAGCTGAAATCCAACTTCACCGTTCTCGACGTCGACGACCAGATCCGTTTGCTGAAGCAACTTCTGCAAGCCGAAAACATCGATGACAAGCGCTGGCCGGCGCGCATGCTGGCAGGCCTGATCGATAGCTGGAAGAATCGCGGCCTGAGCCCGTCACAGGTGCCATCGGGGGAAGCCGCCGTGTTCGGAAACGGCAGGGGCGGCAAGCTCTATGCGAGCTATCAGGAACGGTTGAAAATCCTCAACGCCGCCGATTTCGGCGACCTGCTGCTGGAAAACATCCGGCTGTTTCGCGAGCACCCCGACGTGCTCCGGCAATATCAAAGCCGGTTCAAATATATCCTTGTCGACGAATATCAGGACACCAACGTCGCGCAGTATCTCTGGCTGCGGCTGCTGGCGCAGACGTCACCTGCCCGTCCTGCACCCGACGACACGGAGAATGCCGTCGTGCCGCTCGCCGCGCCAAAAAACATCTGCTGCGTTGGCGACGACGACCAGTCGATCTACGGCTGGCGCGGCGCGGAAGTCGATAACATCCTGCGCTTTGAGCACGACTTCCCCGGCGCCAAGGTCATTCGCCTCGAACGCAACTACCGCTCGACGGGACATATCCTCGCCGCGGCCTCGCACCTGATCGCTCATAACGAAGGCCGGCTCGGCAAGACGTTGCGTACCGAGGACGAGGACGGGGAGAAGGTCACCGTCACCGGCGCGTGGGATTCCGAAGAGGAAGCCCGCGCCATCGGCGAAGAGATCGAGCAGCTGCAGCGCGCTGGCGAGAAGCTCAATGAGATCGCCATTCTGGTGCGGGCCTCGTTCCAGATGCGCGAATTCGAAGACCGCTTCGTCACCCTCGGCCTGCCCTATCGCGTCATCGGTGGCCCGCGCTTCTATGAGCGCGCGGAAATCCGCGACGCACTGGCCTATCTGCGCGTCATCAATTCGCCCGCCGACGATCTGGCCTTCGAGCGCATCGTCAACGTGCCGAAACGTGGGCTCGGCGACGCGACGGTGCAGATGCTGCACGATCACGCCCGCAAGCGGCGCATTCCACTTTCGGAGGCCGCGCAGGCTGTCGTCGAGACCGACGAATTGAAACCGAAGGCGCGCGGATCGTTGCGCGGCTTGCTGGACAGCTTTGTTCGCTGGCGCGCGCAGAGCGAGACGCTGCCGCACACCGAACTGGCCGAGATCGTACTCGACGAAAGCGGCTACACCGAAATGTGGCAGAAGGACCGCTCCGCCGACGCCGCCGGACGCCTGGAAAACCTCAAGGAACTGGTGCGCTCGATGGAGGAGTTCGAGAACCTGCAAGGGTTTCTCGAACACATCTCGCTGGTGATGGATCGCGAAGGCGGTGCTGACGAGGAAGCCGTCTCGCTGATGACCTTGCATTCGGCGAAGGGCCTCGAATTCGACAACGTTTTCTTGCCCGGCTGGGAAGAAGGCCTGTTTCCGCATCAGCGCGCGCTCGATGAGCAAGGCCGTGCCGGTCTCGAGGAAGAGCGCCGCCTCGCCCATGTCGGCATCACCCGCGCACGGCGGCGTGCCAAACTCTACTTCGCCACCAACCGTCGCATTCACGGATCATGGTCGACGACAAGCCCGTCGCGATTTCTCGACGAGTTGCCCGCACATAACGTCGAGATCACCGAGTCGAAAGGCGGTTCGGGCTGGGGCGGCAGCAGCGGCTATGGACCTTCACGCTTCGATAACCTCGACTCGTTCGGCTCGCGTTACGCCACGCCGGGCTGGCAACGTGCGCAGGCTAATCGCACGCGGGGCGGCTTCAACGAGACTGGCGCAGCCTATGGTGCAGGCAGCGCATCACGGGGCAAACGCGCGCCGTTGACGATCGAAGGCGAGTTGATTGCCAAGTCGACCGGCACCGCATCTAATTTTTCCGTCAACGATCGCGTGTTCCACCAGAAATTTGGCTACGGGCGCGTTGCCAGGATCGATGGCAACAAGCTCACCATTGCCTTCGACAAGGCGGGCGAGAAAAAGGTGGTCGATAGTTTCGTCGACAGGGCCTAAGCGCGACGCCAATTTTGCAATCATGTCGACCTTGGTCTTATCCCATAGTTTTCGTGTCATAATCCGATGCTTTAGAAGCCTGTAATACGATCCAATACTTTTGCCCGCTAGCTCGCCGACGATTGCGCAACGGTATCCGCGTTCCTATCTGCCGATCCTCGGCCTCCACGGCCGCCCACCTATCCCGCTTACAACTCCGATTGCCCATGTCATCGATCATTTCGGTTTCCAATCTGACCAAGACCTACGCGTCAGGATTCAAGGCGTTGAACGGAATCAATCTCGACATCCAGCGCGGCGAGATTTTCGCACTGTTAGGGCCCAACGGAGCCGGCAAAACAACCTTGATCAGTATCATTTGCGGCATCGCCAACCTGAGCGAAGGCAAGGTGCTGGTTGGCGGTCACGATATCAATGCCGACTACCGCGCAGCGCGGTCGCTGATCGGCCTGGTGCCGCAAGAGCTGCATACCGATGCTTTCGAGTCTGTTTGGGCAACAGTCAGTTTCAGTCGCGGCCTGTTCGGCAAATCGAAGAACCCGGCCCACATCGAGAAAGTCCTCAAGGATCTGTCGCTGTGGGACAAGAAAGACAACAAGATCATTACTCTGTCTGGCGGCATGAAGCGGCGCGTGATGATTGCCAAGGCGCTGTCGCACGAGCCGCAGATTCTCTTCCTCGACGAGCCGACCGCCGGTGTCGACGTCGAATTGCGCAAGGGCATGTGGGAGGTGGTGCGGCAGCTTCGCGACACAGGCGTCACGGTGATCCTCACCACGCACTACATCGACGAAGCCGAAGAGATGGCCGACCGTATCGGCGTCATCAACAAAGGCGAGATCATTCTGGTCGAGCAGAAGGCCAAACTGATGCAGAAGCTCGGTCGCAAGCAGCTCAAGCTGCATCTGCAAGATCGGCTGACGGCCTTGCCCGCGACGCTCGCCCCCTATCAGCTCGAACTGGCGGATAGTGGCAAGGAATTGATCTTTACTTACGACACGCAGAGCGAACGCACCGGCATCACCACCTTGTTGAGCGACCTGCGCGATGCCGGCATCCGCTTCAGGGATCTCAGTACGACGCAAAGTTCGCTGGAAGATATCTTCGTCAATCTGGTGAGGACCGGCGCATGAATTTTTCCGCAATCCGCGCCATCTATATGTTCGAAATGGCCCGCACCTGGCGCACGCTGCTGCAAAGCATCGTATCGCCGGTGATCTCGACCTCGCTGTATTTCATTGTCTTCGGCGCAGCCATCGGGTCGCGTATCAGCGAAATCCAGGGCGTCAGCTATGGCACCTTCATCGTGCCCGGCCTGGTCATGCTGTCGGTACTCACGCAAAGTATCTCCAACGCCTCGTTCGGCATCTATTTTCCGAAATTTGTCGGGACGATCTATGAGGTATTGTCCGCGCCAGTCTCATACGTCGAGATCGTGCTCGGCTATGTTGGCGCGGCAGCCACGAAGTCAATTATCCTGGGGCTGATCATTCTCGCGACGGCGGGACTGTTCGTGCCGCTGCGAATCCATCACCCGTTCTGGATGCTGGCTTTCCTGATACTGACCGCCGTGACCTTCAGCCTGTTCGGATTCATCATCGGCATCTGGGCCGATAATTTCGAAAAGCTGCAGGCGATTCCATTGCTCGTGGTCACGCCACTGACGTTCCTCGGTGGCAGCTTCTATTCGGTGAACATGCTACCTTCGGGATGGCGAACTTTGACGCTATTCAACCCCGTGGTCTATCTGATCAGCGGCTTTCGCTGGAGCTTCTACGAGATCGCCGACGTCAGCCTGGGTGTCAGCGTCGGCATCACGCTGGGATTTCTCGTCGCCTGCATTGTGACGATCTGGTGGATCTTCAAGACCGGCTATCGATTAAAGAATTAGCGCAGCAAAACGCGCGGACCATCGGCCCGCGCGTACGCTCAAGCCGTTATCGGTAGCAGTGGAAGTGGCCGTGTCGCCAGTAACCCCGACAACGATGGCCACGACGGTAGCCGCGATCGGGGATGCCGAGCACGCCCTTGACGCCGCCAACTGCACCACCGACGCCGGCTCCGATGGCGCCGCCAACCACGCCGCCCACCGGCCCGGCCGCACGATTGCCTTCGTAAGCACCCTGGTTTGCACCGCGTTCCATGCCACGGATAACGCCTTGCGCGTGCGCGAAATGCGGCACAGCGATAAGGGTCAATGCCGTAGCTGCGGCAGCAAGTGTCAATCTCGCAGGCATCGCTGTCGGTAACGTCGATGTCTTGATCTTCATCAGCTTTCCTTTGCGTCCACCGAACCGATCCGTCATGTCGGCGCTGCCCAAATAACGCGGAACTCACGAATTGGTTGCCGTCGACAACATGCAATTCGGCGCGCCCGCCACTCCAGTTAGGCACAGCTAACTCAGACCGGCCCCGCCGGAGTTCGCGCATCGATCGACCGTTCATCTGCACCGCCACACCCTCGTTAAGATTGATCGTTACGAAGGACTAGCGCCTCGTCATATTCGTATGCATATTACTTGCGGGGGACGGGCGAGCGACCTTGCGTCAAAGGTCTGGAGGCCAGAAGTCCATGCGTGCGTTCCTCATTCCGATTGCTGCTGCGGCTTTGGTGGCAAACTCCAGCATGGCGCTGGCGAAAATCGCGATCACCGTCGACAAAGATAATCAGATGATGACCGTGGCGGTTGACGGCGTCGAACGCTATAACTGGCCAGTTTCGACCGGCAATCCTTCACATGAAACGCCGAATGGCAGCTTTCGCACCTTCCGCATGGAGGAGGATCACTACTCCAAGGAATTCGACGATGCGCCGATGCCGCATTCGATCTTTTTCACCAAGGTCGGCCATGCCATTCACGGCACCTTGTCGGAAGGCAGCCTCGGCACGCCGGTATCCCATGGATGCGTTCGGATCTCGCGCGCCAATGCCTCAACGCTTTACGCGCTCGTCAAGAAGGACGGCGTGCTGAACACGACGGTGACGCTCACCGGATCGTCCCGCGTGGCGCTCGCGCGCAGGGGCAACAAACCCGCGACCGCCGTCGCGCGCCGCAATGTGCTCCCGGGCGATATCGACACCGCTTATGATGCCGCCGGCAATCCGATGGACTTGTCGCCGCAGCAGGCAGCGCCAACAAGGCGGATCGTCCCGCAGCAGATAGCGCGCGACGATGACGGGTACATCTACCCAGCCGACGGCACCTCAAACGACCAGCGCTACCCCTCACCACGAAGCTATCGGCGCAGCTACCAGGCGCAGAGCAACAGCAGTTACGATTATTACGGCAGCCAGGCTTATCCGGCGCAGGGATACTATGCGCCGCGGCCTTACTATCAGCCGCGCGGGCTGTTCAGCAGTCAGTATTGATCGGATTGACGGTCGGCTTACTCCGAACTTTGTTCGGAGAGAACTGATCTAGTTGTCACCCTCGCGTAGACGCCGCCACACTGCACCGAGGATGTTGGAATAATCGTCGGTCCAAACGCGCTGGCGATCATTGACACTGGTCTGCGCCCATTGCGGACTCGTAGCCAGCGCACCGACGTCCGCCTCGTCTCTCGCCGAGACCACGACTGACGTCGCGAAGATGTACTCGTCGTCCCGACCGGAATCCTCGTTGTAGACCCAGCTCTTGAGGCCATTGGCGGCTGCTATGCCGACGACGACACTGGACAATTCGAGGTGCCGATTGGACACGTGCATCAGCACCACACCTTGCGGTGCCAGCTTGTCCTTGTAGATCTTCATTGCCTCCTGCGTCGCCAAGTGGATCGGAATGGCGTCCGATGAATAAGCATCGACGACGACAAGATCGTAAAGCCCGTTGGGCTCCTTGGCGAAGGTCAACCGTGCATCGCCGATCACCGGCTGCAAATCCGGTTCACAACTGCTGACGAAGCGAAAAAATCGCGGATCGCGCGCTGTATTGACCATGGTCTGGTCAATCTCGAAAAAGCGCCAGCGTTCATCCGGCTGCGAGGCACAGGTCAGCGTCCCCGCGCCGAGCCCTATCACGGCAACGCGGATCGGCCCGCCCTTGCGTTCGCGCACTGCGGCAATGGCGCGCCCGATCCCGCCGTCCTTGTGATAGTAGGAAATCGGTTCGGGCCGCCCAGCGATCGGCGTGCCATCATTGTTCTGCATGCGCTCGGCGCCGTGGATCGTGGTGCCATGCATCAGCACGTGATATTGGCCGCCGGGAGTGATCACGATCTTGTGCACGCCGAAGAAACTGCGCACCGTTTCCACGCGGCCTTCGTCCGCCGGATAGGCCCGCAACAAAACCAGTGCCAGCGCAGCGGTGGCGGTGACTTTCCAGCGATCGCCGCGAAGCAGTACGACCAACAGCGGCGCAATACAGGCGACGGCTCCGATGACGTAGACGCGGCGCGGTTCGAGCCAGCCGAACGCGTCGCCTCCCGTCAGCGTCGGTACCAGCAACGCAACGGCGAGCAAAGCCAGCGTCACCCAGTACCAACGCGCCGCGATTGACCCCCGCTCAGTGACCGGCGGCCGGCAAAGCGCTGCGAGCGCGATCAGGATCGGATACTCGGCAATCCATGAGAACGTGAACGGTGCGATCAGGCCAGCAAACAAGCCGCCAACCATGCCGCCGAACGACAGCGCAACATAGAAGCCGGTGAGATGGCGTGCCGCTGGCCGGGTGCGAGCGAGTTCGCCGTGACAGGCCATGGCAATCACGAAAAAGCAGAGCAGATGACCGCCGAGCGTCAACAGCAAGTTCTGCTCGCCGCCGACGGCCAGCAGAATGATCACGCCGGCGATCGCAAACGGCTGCAGCCACATCAGCCATCGGTGCGGCAACAGCGGACGCGATTGAAACACCAGCACCCATGTCAGCAGATAGAGAGATAGCGGCAGCACCCACAGCAGCGGCGCGGCTGCAACGTCGGTGGAGATATGCGCCGTAACCGCGATCAAGAGTCCCGAGGGCACCGCGGCGAGGAAAATCCAGCGCAGCCACTGGGCCCAACTCGGAGCCGGTAGACCGACGTCAGCGTCGAGAGCATGCGGAGCAACGTTAGGCGATCGCAGCAACAGAATCCCGCAGCCGGCAATCAACAAGATCAGCAGACCGTAACCCGCCGTCCACAGCAGGTTCTGGGTCTGCAGCGAGAACATCGGCTCCAGCAAAACAGGATACGACAGCAGCGCCAGGAAGCTGCCGATATTCGAAGAGGCGTACAGGAAGTACGGATCCGGGCCATTCGGATGCCCGGTCCGGACGAACCACGCCTGCAACATCGGATTGTTGGCAGCGAGCGCAAAGAAGGGCAGGCCGATCGATACCGCGAACAGCCCCAGCAGCCAGATCGCATAGCCGCCGGTCGGCGGCTCGCCCCAGCCTTTAGCGATCGCCAGCGGCAACATCGAAAGCGCCACGATCAGCAGCAACAGGTGAATGGCGATCGGCACCGCGCGGCTGCGGATCTGCATCAGGTAGTGCGCATAGGCATAGCCACCGAGCAGCAGCGACTGGAAAAATACCATCGCCACCGACCATACCGCCGGCGAGCCGCCAAGCCGCGGCAGCACCATCTTGGTGAACAGCGGCTGCACCGAGAACAGCAATAACGCGCTGACGAAAATCGCTGCGGTGTAGACCACGAGGATCAGGACATTTCGCCCGCGCGAATTTGCGGCGGTGTTACTGGGCGACATCGGCGTGGTCATGGAAATATGCGGCCTCGTTCCGGCGCGCGCCGGTTGCGCCTGCCGGCAGTTGACCGGGGCGCGAGGATAGGAGCACACAGCGCGACAACGGGCAACGCAAGGCCCGATATCCCGACCTTGAATTTGTCGAGGTGTGGCTTTGTGCCGCTCGTCCCGCCCTCTGCAAAGAAGTCGGGATAACGGCGATCACATCGGATAGAGTTCGTGCGAAGAGGCGTTGTTGCCGTGGTTGAAGGACAGATGGCTGAAATCGATACCGATGTCGTGATTATTGGCGCGGGCCACAACGGCCTCACCTGTGCCGCTTATCTGGCGATGAACGGTCTGCGCGTGCGCGTCGTCGAGCGGCGCAAGGTTGTCGGCGGAGCAGCGGTCACCGAGGAATTCCACCCCGGTTTTCGCAATTCGGTGGCGGCCTATACCGTCAGCCTGCTCAATCCGAAAATCATCGCGGACCTTCGATTGCACGACCACGGCCTGAAGATCGTCGAACGGCGTGCGCAGAATTTCCTGCCCGCACCCGACGGCACCTATCTCCTGACCGGCGAAGGCCGCACCCAGCAATCGCTGGCGAAGCTCAGCGCTCGCGATGTCGAGCGCTATGGCACGTTCACGCGGCAGCTTGAGACCATCGCCGACGTGTTACGACAATTCGTGCTGCGCGCGCCGCCCAACGTCGTCGAGGGGTTTGGCGTCAATGCCATGCGCGAAGCGATCAACGCCGCCAGCACCGGCAACATTCTGCGTCGTTTGTCGCTGGAGCAGCAACGCACCCTGCTCGATCTGTTTACGCGTTCGGGCGGGGATATGCTCGACGACGTCTTCGAAAGCGGCTTGATCAAGGCGCTGTTCGGCTTCGATGCCATCGTCGGCAACTACGCCAGTCCCTACGCTGCCGGTTCGGCCTATGTCATGCTGCACCATGCCTTCGGCGAGGTGAACGGCAAGAAGGGCGTGTGGGGTCATGCCATCGGCGGCATGGGCGCCATCACGCAGGCGATGGCCAGCGCCGCGCGCAGCCACGGCGTCGAGATCACATTGGATGCGGGCGTGCGTGAAGTGATCGTGGAGCGCGACCGTGCCGTTGGCGTCGTGCTCGACAACGGCCAAAGCATTCGCGCCAAATACGTCGCGGCCAACGTCAATCCGAAACTGCTCTATACGCGCCTGGTGCCGGCCGGCGCGCTCCCCGCGCCGTTCCTCGATCGCATCAAGAACTGGCGCAACGGCTCCGGCACGTTCCGAATGAACGTCGCGCTGTCACAACTGCCGTCGTTCAGCGCGCTGCCCGGCAACGGCGATCATCTCACCGCCGGGATCATTCTCGCGCCGAGCCTGACCTACATGGACCGCGCCTTTCAGGACGCAAGGCAATACGGCTGGAGCCTCGAACCGGTGGTGGAAATGCTAATTCCTTCGACTCTCGATGACTCGCTGGCGCCCGCCGGTCAGCACGTCGCCAGCCTGTTCTGTCAGCACGTCGCGCCGCAACTCCCCAACGGCTCGTCATGGGACGACCATCGCGACGAGGTTGCCGACTTGATGATCGCGACCGTGGATCGCTACGCGCCGGGCTTTGCGGCCAGCGTCATCGGCCGGCAAGCACTGTCGCCACTCGACCTAGAACGCGACTTCAGCTTGCTCGGCGGCGACATATTCCACGGCGCGCTGACGCTGAATCAACTGTTCTCCGCCCGCCCAATGCTTGGCCATGCCGATTATCGCGGGCCGCTCAAAGGGTTGTATCACTGCGGCTCCGGCGCGCATCCGGGCGGCGGCGTCACCGGTGCACCGGGGCATAACGCCGCGCGCGCGATCCTGAAGGACGATCGAGGATTGTTCAGCCGGAGCGCCTAAGCGCCCTACCGTCAGACAAACAGCAAGACGTAGATCGCTGCGACACCCGTTACCACCAGCGATCCGGCGCCGACGCCAACGGCCCAGACGATGTCCTCGACTTCAAGTCCGAATGCCCTTCCACGCCAGGAGAAGGATCCCATGCTGCGCATGATCGTGACGCCCTGCGTTCTGCTGCGGATACGTCTAGCCGCCGAGCTTTAAAAAGCCGGCCGAGAATTCGCTCGCATTTGAACACAGGTACTACCGGCGATTAACCGTACACAGGCGGGCAAAATACCCTGTTCGCCGACCCTTGTGGATATCCTATCGCTACGCGCCGTGACCGGGATGGATTTCGCGATATCGGCAAGCGTGGCCGGGGATAATCGGCTCGCCTCCTCCTCGGCGCGGCTGTTGAAAAAGTGTTGATAAACCTGTGGACCAGTTGTGGGAAAGCCCAGAGCCGTGGTGGTGCATAAGCCTGTGCATCGGCGGTGGACATCAATCGAAAATGCGTTTGAAAAGCCCTGTAGGAGCCGGTGGACAACCGTTGTATGAAGCCGGCACAAGCTGTGAGTTCCTCCCTTCTTTGCCCGCTTCGGACACGCCATGAACGACTTCACGACGCCTGCCACCATCCGCGCCGTCTTCACGGTGGGAGCCGAGCAAAGCGCGCGGCAGATCGTCGACCGCCTTGAAGAAAGTATCGACCCCGGCGAGGTGGTGGTGGCAGCGTTTGAGACCACGGACAACCATTGGGACGTCACGCTGTATTTCTCGCAACCGCCGGACCGACCCGCCATCCGCGACCTCGTTGCCGCAACCAGCGGCGACGAGATCGCCGCAACCATCCAGTTCGAGACCATCGAGGCCAAGGACTGGGTCAAATCCAGCCTCGAGGGACTGGCGCCGGTGCCGGCTGGACGATTCGTCGTTTACGGCCAGCATGACCGCGAACGGGTGCCGTCCAACAAGCTCGGCATCGAGATTGAGGCGGCGCTGGCCTTCGGTACGGGGCATCACGGCACCACGCGCGGCTGCCTGCTGTTGTTGGATCAGGTGCTGAAGCAGCGCACACCCAACCGGATACTGGATCTGGGATCTGGCACCGGCGTGCTGGCGATTGCCGCAGCCAAGGCGCTCCATCGTGGGGTGCTGGCGACCGACATCGACGCGCGTTCGGCCATCGTCGCCGCGGAGAATGCCCGTCTCAATGGCGTCGGTAACCTGGTCGAATCGATTTGCGCCAAGGGATTTGCCGCGCCACAACTTCGGGAGCGCGCGCCGTTCGATCTCATCATGGCGAATATTCTGGCCAACCCGCTGCGACAGATGGCGCCGACGATGGCCGCGCATTTGGCGCCGTCCGGTCTGCTGATCCTGTCGGGGTTGTTGCCGCATCAGGCCGCCGGCGTTGTCGCGGCCTATCGTGCGGTCGGGGTGGTCCTGTTGCAAAAAATCCAGCTCACCGGCTGGAGCAGCCTGTTGCTACGCTATCCCGGATAGTCGCCCGTGCGGATCAGCGATTGTCGTCGGATGGCTCAACGTGATGCGGCTGATCTCCGAGCGTGTGCTGAATGCGCCGCTCGACGAAACGGTCCAGCATCTGGATCACGCGGCCGCGCGGCTTCGGTGCGGCAACCGATGACTTGTTCTCTGCGGCGGGTGGCGACAGCTTTTCAAACGTAAAGGCAGGCATCGTGTATCCCCTCATCGTTTGGATTGAGTTGAAACACTCCCGGAATTTCCTCAGATATGGTTCTGAGGATCGCTGTAGCAGCGATTCCTTCCGTCCCATCTAACGCAGGCGGTTTATTCTAGTCTAACTTACGCCGAATTTACAATATTCTCCCGCCACAAGGGCGGGCTGTGCACAGCAGGGACGGTTTGAGCGATGTTCGAGGCGCTTTTCCAGACATTCGATGAGCCGGAAGGCGGCGTGGCGCTCACTGCGCGGCTGGCGGCTTTCCGCGAGGAACTGGCCCACCGCAAGCTCACCGGCTTCGTCGTGCCGCGCGCCGACGCGCAGCAGAACGAATATGTCGCACCCTCGGAAGAGCGGCTGGCGTGGCTGACCGGTTTTACCGGCTCGGCAGGGCTCGCCGTCATACTGCAACACGAGGCGGCGGTGTTCGTCGACGGCCGCTACACGCTGCAGGCCGCCAAGCAGGTCGATTCCAAAGCCTGGCACATTGAGCCGCTGGTCGACCCCTCCCCGGAAAGCTGGCTGGCGCAGCACCTCGCCGCGGGTGATCGGCTCGGCTTCGACCCCTGGCTGCATACCACGGCAGGCTCCGAGCGGCTGGCTGCGGCTTGCGCCAAGGCCGGTGCCGAGTTGGTCGCGGTCGACAGCAACCCGGTGGACGCCGTCTGGCACGACCGCCCGGCGCCGCCATTGGGGGCCGTCGCGATCCACGCCGCCAAATTCGCCGGCGTGCCGGAGAGCGACAAGCTGGCGCAGATCCGCGCCGAGATCGGCAAACTCGGCACCGATGCGCTGGTTCTGTCGGACTCCCACGCGGTGGCATGGACCTTCAACATTCGCGGCGCCGACGTCTCGCACACGCCGCTGCCGTTGTCCTATGCGCTGGTGCCGAAGCAAGGCCGCCCGACCCTCTTCATCGATCACCGCAAGTTGTCGAACAGCGTGCGCGATCATCTCGAGCAAAGCGCCGACGTCGTAGAGCCCGATGCACTGACGCCGAAGCTGACCGCACTCGCCACGCACGGTGCGACCATCGCGCTCGACAGCGCTACTGCCGCCACCGCGCTCAGTCGCCTGATCGAGCAGGCCGGCGGCAAGGCGGTGCGCGGCAGCGATCCGGTGGCGTTGCTGAAAGCCGTGAAGAACCCCGTCGAGATTGCCGGGACACGCACGGCACATCAGCGCGATGCCGTGGCGCTGGCGCGGTTTCTGGCCTGGATCGATCGGGAAGCGCCGAGCGGCAAGCTGACCGAAATCGACACCGTGGAAGCGCTGGAGACGTTCCGTCGCGAAACCGGTGCGTTGAAAGACGTCTCGTTCCCCACCATCGCCGGCACCGGACCGAACGGCGCCATCGTGCACTACCGCGTCACCCGCAAGAGCAACCGGCGCATCATGCCCGGCGATTTGTTGCTGATCGACTCTGGCGCGCAATACGAGGACGGCACCACCGACGTAACGCGCACCATCGCCATCGGCACGCCGACGCAGGAGATGCGCGACCGCTTCACCCGCGTGCTGCGCGGCCACATCGCCATCGCCCGCGCCATCTTTCCCGACGGCACCACCGGCGCGCAGCTCGACACGCTGGCCCGGCAGTTCCTGTGGCAAGCCGGTATCGATTTCGAGCACGGCACCGGCCATGGCGTCGGCAGCTATCTCTCGGTGCATGAAGGCCCGGCGCGAATCTCCAAACTCGGCACCACACCGCTGAAGCGCGGTATGATCCTGTCCAACGAGCCGGGCTACTACAAGACCGACGCCTTCGGCATTCGCATCGAGAACCTCGAACTCGTCGTGGCTGCCGACATCGAGGGTGCAGAAAAGGCGATGAACGGCTTCGAAACGCTGACGCTGGCCCCGATCGACCGGAGATTGATCGACCGCCGCTTCAGCAAGAAGGAAGTGAAGTGGGTCAACGACTATCACGCGCGCGTGCGCAACGAGGTGCGGCCGCATGTCGATGAAGCCACCAAGGTGTGGCTCGATGCGGCAACCGCGCCGATTCCGTATGAAGACCACTTTCCCGGTTAGGGCATAGCCGCATTCCGAAAAGGCCCTGCTCCGGCTGCACCCGCGCGTCTACAGTCATCCACGCGATCACTCCAAACCAGCGCTAAGCCGGCCCGGCCGGACAGAAACAATCACGCGTGACCATCAGCCTGACCGACTCCGTGCCCGACCATCGCAGTCTGCCGTCCCGTGCCACGCTGATATTGCTGGTGGCGATGACCGGCGTCGCGCCGATTTCGCTCTACATGCTGGTCCCGGCGCTACCGGTGCTGGCGACGTCGTTCGACAGCGACATCTCGCTGGTGCAGATGACGGTGTCGCTCTACATGGTCGGGATCGCCTGCTCCCAACTCATCATGGGCCCGCTGTCAGATCGTTACGGGCGCCGCCCCGTACTGCTTGCCGGCCTCGGCTTGATGGTGCTGGCAACAATCGGCGGCATCTTCGCACAAACGCTGCCGCAACTGATTGCCGCCCGATTCCTGCAAGCGCTGGGCGGCGCATCCGGCATGGTCATCAGCCGCGCCATCGTTCGCGATCTCTACACGCGCGACCGCGTGGCCTCGATGATCAGTCTGGTCATCGCGGTGATGATGATCGCCCAAATGTTAAGTCCGCTGGCGGGCGGTCTTCTCGAAATCAACCTGGGCTGGCGTTCGATTTTCTATGCGCTCGCAGCGTTATCGATTGCCGCGTTCCTCGGCATCGCGCTGGCGCTGCCGGAGACGCGCCGGATAGCGGACCGCAAGGCAAACGGCGGCTTCACCGGCGGCGCGCGGAGCCTGCTGACCAGCCGAGCCTTCATCGGCTACGTGCTGTGCCAGGTGCTGGCGTCGTCGATCATCTTTACCTTTGCCGGAGCCGGTCCCTATATCGTGGTCAATCAGATGGGCCGCTCCAGCGCCGAATACGGCGCATGGTTTGCCACATCCGGCTTTGCCTATCTCGTCGGCAATCTACTTTGCGCCCGCTTCGCGCCACGTTACACGATCGAAAAGCTGATCTGGTTCGGCCTCATCATGCAGCTTGCGGGCTCGTTGCTGAACCTTGCGTGGGGCGTGACCGGCCTCAATCAGGTGCCGTCGTGGCTGTTCATCACCCACATGCTCATCATGCTGGGCAATGCCTTCACCATGTCGAATTCGGCGGCCGGCGCACTGAGCATCCGGCCGCACGCCGCAGGCACCGCATCCGGCATGATGGGCTTTCTGCAAATGGGATTCGGCTCGTTGTGCTCGCAATTCGGCGCGTGGCTCGGCGGCAATTTCATGACGCCGTTGCCGCTCAACATCGCCATCCTCGCGCTGTCGCTGGCCTGCGCATCGACGATGATCCTGCTGGTGCCGCGACACACCACCGTCGCGACAGACGATCTGATCGAGCAGGCCGAGGGCGAAGAAACCGGATTGCTGTAAGGCGCACGAGCGGCATCATCGCGACGAAGATTTGCCGTCGATCCTGATCCACATTTCAAACAGCCACGAGTAATCGTTCCCGCGCCGCCGCGCGAGTTGGTGCTGGCAATTTCTCCCCTCGCTTGGTGAGGGAAGCGGCGCGCCGCGAGGCGCAACGTGTGTTGGTGTCGCGTTCCGTCTCCACCGTGCGAGGGTGAAAACGAACCGCGTCGCCTTGCGGCGCGCCACCCGCGGCGATTTTGGGCGAAGGGACCGCGCTTCCGGGATGCGATACGAGCCACACGCTCGCTTCATCCGGCGGATTTCGCCGCCTTCATCGCATCCGCGTCCAGCCATCGCGTGGCAGCCGCTCATAGTAGCGGCGGACGGTGACCCCAGCCTCCCGGACGTGTGCTTGCGAGGCACAACGCGCAGGCGCCGCATCGACCGGCATGGGATCGCTCCCATTACGGTCAGTTGCTTTGGCATTGGCTTGCGGCCGCGCCGTGGCAACTGCTGCTCCGCCTCAAGACGCCTCATGAAGCGCCCCTCGCGAGCAGGACACGCGCAGCATACGCGCAGTTTTGCGAGCGGGGATAAGTTGTCATGTAGATGAACGGATTTTTTGCCATGGGCGCGCGCGACGTGCGCAATCCTGGTGCGAGCCGCACTTCGCGGCGAGCCTCGAAGATGGTGATCTGCAACGACAGCGTTCTCCGGCGTCATCCTTCGAGGCTCGCAAGCGCTCGCACCTCAGGATGACGGGGGCCGAGTCCACAGCAAATGCTGCCGTCGTCCCCGCGCAGGCGGGGACCCATACGCCGTGTCGTCACTGATACGGGCAGCGATCGTGATTTTTGAATGGATCGTTCATCTTCAAGCATGACCGCCAGGGGTTATAGGTCCCTGCCTGCGCAGGGACGACGCTGAGGATGAGGCAATGTGAACGTGCACGATGACATCCAGCGTCGTCCTGAGGTGCGAGCCGCACCTCGCAGCGAGCCTCGAAGGATGATGTTCGGCAAAGGCTGCGTTCTCCAGCGTCATCCTTCGAGGCTCGCAAGTGCTCGCACCTCAGGATGACGGCGTTGATGTTGTCGATTGAAGGCATGGCTTAGGGCAATCAACCCCAATATCCATCGTCATTGCGAAGAGCGAAGCGAAGAAGTCTTCTCGTGTGATTGGATTGGTTCGCGGAACCTCGGCTCGGACGGCGCATTAGCCTTCGATCAGTTGCAGCCAATCGTCTTCGCTGAGCACCGTCACGCCGAGTTCGCGCGCCTTGGTGAGTTTGGATCCGGCATCCTCGCCCGCGACGACATAGTCGGTCTTCTTCGACACCGAGCCCGCGACCTTGGCGCCGAGCCGCTCGGCCACCGCCTTGGCTTCGTCGCGGGTAAACTTGGTCAGCGAACCTGTAAACACCACCGTCTTGCCGGACACCGGTGAACTTTGTCGCGGCTTTTCCGCCGGCAACACCTCGATCTCGCGCAACAGCTCGTCGAATGCCTTGACGTTGCGCGGCTCGGCGAAGAACTCCACCACCGCATTGGCAACGATGTCGCCGATACCGGCGATATCGTTGAGATCCTGATAGGCCTCCGATGAATTGCCGTTCCCGTGCTGCCCCTTCGCGGCGGCGAGCATCGCCTCGCGAAACGCGTCGATAGTGCCGTAATGTCGCGCCAGCAGCTTGGCATTTCCCTCGCCGATGTGACGAATGCCCAGCGCGAAGATCAGCCGGTGCAATTCGATATTGCGGCGCGCATCGATGGCCGCGAACAGATTACGGACCGAGGTCTCGCCGTAGCCTTCCTGCTCGGCCAGCTTCTTCGCGGCGCGCGCATCGCGCCTCTGCAAGGTGAAGATGTCGACCGGCGACATGACGACGCCGTCCTGATAGAATTGTTGTATCTGCTTTTCGCCAAGCCCTTCGATGTCGAAGGCGAGACGCGACACGAAATGCTTGAGCCGCTCGACCGCCTGTGCCGGACAGATCAACGCGCCGGTGCAGCGACGCACGGCCTCGTCTTCCTCGCGCACGGCGTGGCTGCCGCAGGCGGGGCACGTCTGGGGGAATTTGTAAGGCTTCGCGCTTTTCGGCCGCTTGTCGAGCACGACACTGACGATCTGCGGAATCACGTCGCCGGCGCGTTGCACCACGACAGTGTCGCCCTCGCGGATATCGACGCCGTCGCGGATCGGCTGGCCGTCATTGCCGATGCCCTTGATGTAGTCCTCGTTATGCAACGTGGCGTTCGACACCACCACGCCGCCGACCGTCACCGGCGTCAATCGCGCCACCGGCGTCAACGCGCCGGTGCGGCCGACCTGAATGTCGATCTTTTCCAGCACCGTCGTCGCCTGCTCGGCGGCGAACTTGTGCGCGATGGCCCAGCGCGGGCTGCGCGACACGAAGCCGAGCCGCTCCTGCCAGTCGAGCCGATCGATCTTGTAGACGACGCCGTCGATGTCATAGCCGAGCGATGCGCGCCGTTCGCCGATCTTCCGATAGAACGCCAGCACGGCATCGACGCTCTTGCACAGTTCGATCAGCGGATTGACGATAAAGCCGGCTTTGCCCATCCACGCCAGCATGCCGTGCTGGGTTTCGGATGGGCGCTCGCTCATTTCGCCCCACGCATAGGCGAAAAACTTCAACGGCCGCGATGCGGTGACCGCAACGTCCTTCTGCCGCAGCGAACCCGCCGCCGAATTGCGCGGATTAGCGAACACGGTGTCGTCCGCTTCCATCTGCTTCTTGTTGAGCGCAAGAAAATCCTGCTTCAACATGTAGACTTCGCCGCGCACCTCGCAGATCGACGGAACTTGACGCCCCTTCAGCTCATGCGGCACGTCCTTGATCGTCCGGACATTGGCGGTGACGTCCTCGCCGGTGAAACCGTCGCCGCGCGTCGCCGCACTCACCAGTTCGCCGCCCTCGTACCGCAACGACAGCGACAGCCCGTCGATCTTCGGCTCGGCGACGATGGCCGGATTCTCGTCCGCGTCGAGTCTGAGGAAACGCCGCACGCGATCGACGAAATCGGAGACATCCTCGTCGCTGAAGGCATTGCCGAGCGACAGCATCGGCACCGCGTGCTGCACCTTGGCGAAGCGGCCGGATGGCGCGGCGCCAATCTTTTGCGATGGCGATTCCTTGGTGACGAGGTCCGGAAAGCGAGCCTCGATGGCGTCGCTGCGAAGCCGCAACGCATCGTAGTCCGAATCGGAAATCGTCGGCGCGTCATTTTGATAATAGCGCTCGTTATGCGTTTCGATCTCGAGCGCAAGCCGCATCAGCTCTGTCCGGGCCTGCGCCTTGGTGAGCTTGTCGACATCAATGGGTGTCTTGGTCGCTTTGGCCATCCGCGTCGCCGTTATCACACTGCCGCGGCGCGCAGCAACCGATCGGCCGCCGCGCGCGCTTCGGCTGTGATCTCGGCGCCGGCCAGCATACGCGCGATCTCCTCGCGGCGATGATCGTCCGCCAGCGCATTGACGCGGGTCGCGACGCGCTTGCCCTTGTCGAGCGCCGCCTTGGAAATCAGCAGATGCTGATCGGCGCGCGCGGCAACCTGAGGCGCATGCGTCACCGCCATCACCTGCACCTTGGCGGCGAGGCGCGACAGCCGCGCGCCGATGGCATCCGCCACCGCGCCGCCAACGCCGGTGTCGATTTCGTCGAACACCAACGTGGGCGCCGACCCGCGGTCGGACAGCACCACCTTCAGCGCCAGCAAGAAGCGCGACAACTCGCCGCCGGAGGCGACCTTCATCATCGGGCCGGGCCGCGTGCCTGGATTGGTCTGCACCCAGAACTCGACGCGGTCGATGCCCTGCGGTCCCGGCACCGTCTCGTCGGCATCGACCTGGGTCATGAACTTGGCGCGTTCCAATTTGAGCGGCGCCAGTTCGGCGTTGACGGCCTTGTTGAGTTTCTCAGCGGCCTTTGTGCGCGCGGCGGAGAGCTTGGCGGCGGCGGCATCGTAGCGCTTGTCGGCGTCGGCAGCGGCCTGCTCCAGTTGCTGGAGCTGCCCCGCACCGGCATCGATCAGCGCGACATCGGCGGCATATTTCGCAGCCAGCGCGGCGAGACCGTCGACCGGCGTGGAGTATTTGCGCGCCGCCGCACGCAGCGCGAACAGCCGTTCCTCGATGCGCTCCAGTTCGGACGGATCGAAATCGGCGGCGATCAGCGCGGCGGTGAGATGCTGGTCGGCTTCTTCCAGCGCATTGATCGCGGTATCGATCGCCTTCACCGCGGGCTCGACCAGCGTCGGCGAATTGCCGGCGCGGCGTTCGAGGCGGCGCACCGCCGCGGCCAGCGCAGCGATGGGCGAATGATTGCCGCTGACCGCCTCCTGCGCGTCACGCAAATCGCCGGCGATCTTCTCGCCCTGCATCATCGCGGTGCGGCGTTCGGCCAGCGAGGTTTCCTCGCCGTCCTTCGGCGCGAGTTTCTTCAATTCATCGGAAGCGTGGCGCAGATAATCCGCCTCGCGCGCGGCACGCTCCATGCCGACGCGATGCGCGTCCAGCGCCGTCCGTGCCGTCCGGCGCTCCGCCCAGAGCGCTTCCAGCGCAGCGACGTCCTTGTCCAGTCCTGCAAACGCATCGAGCAGCCGCCGGTGCGTCGCGGCATCGACCAGCGCGCGCTCGTCGTGCTGGCCATGAATTTCCACCAGTGCGGCGCCGACAGCCTTCAACGTCTGGATGCTGATCGATTGATCGTTGATGAAAGCGCGGGTGCGTCCGTCGGCCAGTTGCACGCGGCGCAGAATCATCTCGCCGGCATCGTCGAGCCCGTTGTCGCGGAGAATGATCGCTGCCGGATGATTGCTCGGCACCTCGAACGTTGCCGTCACCTGCCCCTGCTCGGCGCCATGGCGCACCAGGCCGGCGTCGCCGCGCCCGCCAAGCGCCAGCGCAAAGGCATCGAGCAGGATCGATTTGCCAGCGCCGGTTTCGCCGGTCAGCACGGCGAGGCCGCTCGCGAATTCGATATCGAGCCGTTCGATCAGGACGATGTCACGGATCGAAAGACGGGCCAGCATGCGAAGGTCCTATCCGAGACCCATTTTCTTGAAGGCCTTGCTCATCCAAGACCCCTTGTTCTCGCTCGGCTCGAGACCGCCCGACTTTACAAGATTGTAGGCGTCTTTGTACCAGCGGCTGTCAGGAAAGTTGTGGCCAAGAATGGCGGCCGCGGTTTGCGCCTCGCCGACGATGCCGATGGCCATATAGGCCTCGGTCAGCCGCGCCAGCGCTTCCTCGACGTGCCGCGTCGTCTGGTAGCGCGTCACCACCGTCTTGAATCGGTTGATGGCGCCGCTGAAATCGCGCTTTTCCATGTAATAGCGGCCAATGCTCATTTCCTTGGCGGCGAGCTGATCGCGCGCGCCTTCGAGCTTCTTCTTGGCGCTGAGGGCATATTCCGAATTCGGATATTTGCGGATCACCTCTTCGAGCGCCGCGATAGCCTTTTCGGTGCGGCCCTGGTCGCGGGAGATATCCGGAATCTGATCGTATTGCGCCGCCGCGATCAGATACTGCGCATAGGCGGCATCGGGGCTGCCCGGATGCAGCGTGACGTAGCGCGTCGCCGCGCCGATGGTGCTGTCGTAATCGCCCGCGTTGTAATAGGAATAGGCCGACATCAGCAGCGACTTGCGCGCCCAATCGGAATAGGGATGCTGGCGATCGACCTCCTCGAATTTCTTCGAGGCGGCCTTCGGATCCTTCTCGTGATTCATCAGGTACAAGCCCTCATTGTAGAGCTTGTCCGCCGGTTCATCGACGAAGGTGTCGTCCTTGGACTTGAACTTGTCCCAGAAATCGCCGGCGCTGCTACAGCCGCCCAGCGACGCAGTCATCGCCAGCAAGGCAGCCGCGAGCCAAAGCTGCCGGCCCAGGCGATGCCGAGTTGCATTCAATGTCATATCGCGAGGATCGACCGTCATTCACTGTGCCGCCATACGTTAAAACCTGACGTCCCTCATGCCATACCGGTGGGCCTTCGAACCGGCAACATTGCCGCCGCCGCCGTCCACACAACACAGCCTGTGCCGTGGCGCCTGCCATGCGACGCGCCTCTGTATCCGAAAAACAGCTTTTCACCAATCGGATACGTAGCCATTCCGCCCGGATTAAGGCGAATTGCATACGCTTTCGATGCCCTATCGGAGTGAGTCCGGCCCTCGCCTGCAATGGACGGCATGAGGCAGGGGGAAAAACACGACGGAACTTTATGCCAAGCCTGCCGCGCGGATCGGTGTCGCGTCAGGACACATCCGGACTGTAGGCCGGGGCCACCATCCCACCGACCATGCCGCCGACGGCTTCGGCAACGCGAGGACGACGCACACGCTCGCCTTCTACCGTCCGCCAGGCGCTGCGATCGTTCATCAGCGCGGTGAGCAATGCGTGATTGACCTTATGTCCGCCGCGCAGCGAGCGGAACGCCGCCAGCAGCGGCAAACCGGCAAGGGCGAGATCGCCGATCACGTCGAGCACCTTGTGGCGGGCGCATTCGTCGGCGTAGCGCAGGCCCTCGGAATTCAGCAGCCGCTCATCGTCGAATACCACCGAGTTCTCGAACGAGGCGCCGAGCGCGAAGCCGGCCTTCCACAGCTTGGCGACGTCGCTGACGCAACCAAACGTGCGCGCGCGGCTGACATCCCGGCGGAAAGCTTCGGGGTTGAGATCGAGCGAGAAATTCTGATGGCCGATCGCCGGATTGGTGAAATCGATTTCGGCTTCGACCCGGAAACCATCGGCCCAGGGGCGGAGTTCGGCAAAGCTTTCGCCGATGCGGACCTGGACAGGCTTCAAAACCTGGATAAAGCGTCGCGGTGCGCTCTGCTCCATCGTTCCAGCCTGATCGATGGCGGCGACGAACGCTGCCGCGCTGCCATCCATGATCGGCACTTCCGGACCGTCGAGTTCGACGGTGGCGTTATCGATGCCCATGCCGCGCAACGCGGCCAGCACATGCTCGGCGGTGGACACCACCGGCCCTTCGCGATCGCCGAGAACCGTGGCGAAAGCGGTGGCCGTCACGGCCTTGGCGGTTGCCCGCACCTCGCGGTCGGAACCATCCGGATTGGCCCGGACAAAAACAAAGCCCGCATCCACCGGAGCAGGCCCAAGAGTCAGATTAACAGTGACGCCCGAATGAACGCCGACACCAGTCACAGTGGCTTGCGACCGAAGCGTTGTTTGCCGGCTGAATTTCATACCAGAAGTGCCCACTACTGACCCACCCAACTCAAATCACGCAAGAAGAACGGCGACTCGATTCAGGTGTCCCCAAGTCATTGCAAACAATAGCTCTTGCCACAAAGACCGCCAACTCACGCTTTTTTACGGATTGTTACCCGGTTTCGCCGCATTCACGCCGCGCGTTAACCAAATTTGGCCGAGAATTCAACAGCGAAATGAATTGACTGAGCAACATTGAATAGAATTGAACGATTAATATCAACTACTTAACAAAATACCCCGATTTGGAACCCGGCACAGAAAAATCCCGGCGCGAAGGCCGGGATTTAACATTGTCATCGACTGTAACAATCGATCAGTTCGACTGTCGGCGCAAGAATGCCGGGATATCGAGGTGGTCGTCGCCCTGTGCGGCCGGTGCCGGCGCCGGGCGACCGTGGGAATCGAGTCCCTGCGGTGCCGGACGGCGCGCATATTCCGATACCGGGTCATGGGTCGCCATCTGCTGGGCGACGCTGCGTTGCGGCTTGCGCTCCGGCAGCGGCGGCATCTGGGACATGGCCGGACCGGCGGCGCGGGCTGCGATCGGCGGCTCGCTCTCCTCGTCGCGACGGCCGAGGCCGACATTCGCCAGCCGCTGCAGCAGCGACAGCCGGGTCTTCTGCGGTTGATCCTCGTCGACTTCGCCGCGCGCTTGGCGGATTTCCGCCTGCGCCGGCATCGGCAGCTCTTCGAAATTCGGCATGCGCGGCGCGCGCAGCGGAGCACGCTCCGCAGCCTGCGGAATGAAGGTCGCCGGCGGTGTCGTATCGTGCACGTCCGGACGGGCGGGTTCGAGGTCGGGGAACAGCGACGGCTTCTGCGCAATCGGGCGCACCGTCACGTCACCATAAGCAGTGGTCTGCATGGGCACGGGCGCGGGAGGCTGCATCGGCTCCGGAGCAACGGCGGCGGCAATCGCCGCCAGCGCCACGCGATCAACATTCTGCGCAACCGGACGCTGCGGCGCCGTGGCGGGACGTGCCGCTTCTGACTTCATCTGCGTTGCAGCGGCAGCGCGCTGACGCGCGGCGAGATCGGCCAGGCGGCCATCGTTGGTCTGTGCCGGAGCGACCGCGGCACCGTTGGCGCCAGCGGCGGCGGCGGCATTGCGCGCAAGCTGCGCCTGTTCGATGCCGGTGGCGACCACCGACACGCGGATGACGCCATCGAGCGACTCGTCGAACGTCGCGCCGACGATGATGTTGGCATCGTGGTCGACCTCTTCGCGGATGCGGGTCGCGGCTTCGTCTACCTCGAACAGCGTCATGTCCTTGCCGCCGGTGATCGAGATCAGCAGGCCCTTGGCGCCCTTCATCGAGGAATCGTCGATCAGCGGATTGGCGATAGCGGCTTCCGCCGCGGTCAACGCCCGCTTCTCGCCGGAAGATTCGCCGGTACCCATCATCGCCTTGCCCATTTCGCGCATGACGGCGCGCACGTCGGCGAAGTCGAGGTTGATGAGGCCTTCCTTGACCATCAGGTCGGTGATGCAGGCGACGCCGGAATACAGCACCTGGTCGGCCATCGCGAACGCATCCGCGAACGTCGTCTTTTCATTGGCGACCCGGAACAGATTCTGGTTCGGGATGATCAGCAGCGTGTCGACCACCTTGTGCAGCTCGGTGATGCCGGCTTCCGCCGTGCGCATCCGGCGCTGGCCTTCGAAGTGGAACGGCTTGGTCACCACGCCGACGGTGAGGATGCCGAGATCGCGCGCGGTGCGCGCAATCACCGGCGCCGCGCCGGTGCCGGTGCCGCCGCCCATGCCGGCGGTGACGAACACCATGTTGGCGCCTGCGAGATGATCGCGGATTTCATCGATCACTTCCTGCGCCGCCGCCGCGCCGACATCCGGCTGCGAACCAGCGCCGAGGCCCTGCGTCACTTCGGTGCCCATCTGCACGATGCGCTGCGCCTTGCTCATGGTGAGCGCCTGCGCGTCGGTGTTGGCGACAACGAAGTCGACCCCTTCAAGGCCGGCGGTGATCATGTTGTTGACGGCATTGCCGCCAGCGCCGCCGACGCCGAACACGGTGATCCGCGGCTTCAGCTCGCGAATATCAGGGACGTTGAGATTGATGGTCATGGGTGCCTCTCGATTACGCGCGCTTTGGTTCGTTGTGCCCCCGGCCGATCACCGGAGAAGTGGATGAAATTGGTCTGCAACGGAAGATCATCAGAAGCCCTCGCGGAGCCATCGTCCGACCTTTCCGAAATAGTTGTCCGTTCCAGTTCTGAGTTGCCGCGTGTGCCGCGGTTCGACGTGCTCAAGGTGAGCGAATTGCGGATAGACCAGCAGTCCGGACGGGACCGCGAAGGACGCGCCCTTGGCCTCGCTCGGCAAACGCCCGAAGCCGAGCGGGCGGCCGATGCGCACCGAGCGGCCGAGAATGCGGCTCGCCAATTCCGGCACGCCGGTGAGTTGCGATGCGCCGCCGCTGAGAACGACGCGCGCGCGAGGCTCGGCGGCGAACGGCGAATCCTTCAGCCGATCCCTCACCATCTCAAAAATCTCCTCGACGCGTTGACGGACGATATTGGCGATCGTGGCGCGGGATACGATCTGCGGAAAATCCTGCTCGTCCTCACCGGCCGTCGGCACGGACATCAGTTCGCGCGCGTCGGAACCACCGGTTAACACCGTGCCATATAACGTCTTGATTCGCTCGGCATCCGCAATGCACGCACCCAGTCCGCGCGCGAGATCCATCGTCACGTGTTGCCCGCCGAGCGCAAATCCGCTCGCATGCACGAAGCGGCCGCCGGAATAGATCGCCATCGTCGTGGTGCCGGCGCCCATTTCGACAACGGCGGCGCCGAGATCGATTTCATCGTCGGTCAGCGTCGCCAGACCCGCGGCATAGGGACCGGCAACCATCGCTTCCACATTGAGATGGCAGCGCTCGACCACCAGCATGAGGTTTCTGGCCACCGTCGCATCCGAGGTGACGACGTTCATGTCGACGCCGAACTGCCGCGCCACCATGCCGCGCGGATCGCGGATGCCCTTGACGCCGTCGAGCGCGTAGCCGACCGGCAGTGCGTGCAACACCGTGCGCCCGGCCGCCGTCGCATGGCGCATGCCGGTGCTGGTGACGCGGACCACATCGCTGGGAGTCACCGCGCCGCCGCGAATATCCGAACAGGCTTCGATCAACTGTCCCTGCAAGCGGCCCGCGGACACCGACAGCAATACGGCCTCGACGCGGACCTTGGCCATGCGTTCGGCCAGCGCCACGGCGTGCCGCACGGCCTGTTCGCACTCCGTCATGTCGACGACCGCGCCGGCTTTGACGCCGCGCGACTGGATATGGCTGTAGCCGATCAGTTCCGCGGTGTGGCTGCGGCCACGCAGCGCATCATTGGGCGCGCACGGCTTCAGCCGCGCGATCAGGCAGGCAATCTTGCTGGTCCCGATGTCGAGCGAGGCCACCAGCGCCGTGCGGTTCTGCGGCATCTGGCGCGTCTTCGGCGTCTGGGTACGGTCAAGGCTACTCATGCGTCGCCGGCCTTACGTTTGGTCTTCTTGTCCTTGAACAATTCCTCGCGCGCCTTGGCGGCATCCTCCGACAGGCGCACGATCACCCGGTCCGGCAGCCGCGCATCGACCGCCGTGATATCGCGAGTGAACAACTTGTCTTCCTTGTCGAGCTTCGACAGCATCGCCAGCGCACGACCGACATCCTGCTCCGGCAAACGGATATCCAGGCCGTTCTTCAGCCGCAGATTCCAGCGCCGTTCGCCGACGAACACCGCCGCGCGCACCAGCGGCTGCACCTGCGGATAGCGATCGAGCAAGGCGAGGAAATCCTTCGCGCGGGTTTCGGCGCCCTTGCCGACGATCAGCGGCAGGCTAGCGAAGCGCTTGGCGACGTAAGACTCCAGCACCGCGCCATCTTCGGCGATCACCGACACGCGGCCGTCTTCCTGCCACAGCGCGAACGGCTGGCGCTCGGTGATGTCGATCTGCAGGCTGCCGGGGTAGAACTTCAGCACCGTGGCGTCGGCGATCCACGGGCTCGCCATCAGTTTGTCGCGCACCACAGCCGCATCGAGGAACAGCAGCGAGGAGCGGCCGTTGACGCCGCCGATCGCCAGGATTTCATCCTGCGTCAATTGCTTGCGGCCATTGATCGCGACACCGACGATACGGAAGCCCACGGCATTGGCGACAGCGTTGCGCGCATCGCTCAGCGCGGTGGTGACTTCGGTCATGTGACCGCCCTTGACGACACCGAAACCGGCGCTGCCCGCGAGCAGCAAGACGGTTGCGGCGATGCCGGCGCGCCGCGGCGCGTGGCGTTCAATCAGGCGGATCAGGCGATGCTGGCTGCTGGTGCGCGTCACGCGGCGCGGCGCCCGGCGCTGCCATCGTGCCGCCAACCACTCGCGCAGCAAAATCGCCGCGCCAAGGGCAGCGGCTTTCAGATCAGCTTGGGGCCTCGGCAGTCTCATCGACCGAGCGAGGCGTCCTCCACCATCCATTGCACGAGCTCGTCAAATGTTATGCCCGCATGCGCTGCGAGCTCTGGCACAAGTGACGTCTCGGTCATGCCGGGCTGGGTATTGACCTCGAGACAAACCAGTCCCTTGGTTCCCTCGATGCGATCGTCGTAGCGGAAATCCGCCCGGCTCACGCCCCGGCAGCCGAGCGCAACATGCGCCGCCAGCGTTAACCTTCGGACTTCCTGGTAAACAAATGGTAAAATCATTGCAGGCAGGATGTGTTTTGACGCGCCCGGTGAATACTTTGCCTCGTAATCGTAAAACCGGACCGTCGGAACGATCTCGATGACGCCGGTCGCCTCCCCCTTGAAGACGGCGCAGGTCAGCTCCTTGCCGGCGATGTATTTCTCAACCAGAAGTTGATCGCCGTACGGCCAGTCGTCCCGAAACAACTCCTGCGGCGGATGGGCATGCGCCTCGGTGACGATGAAGACGCCGACGCTGGAGCCATCCGCCACCGGCTTGATGACGTAGGGCGGCTCCATCACGTGCTTCTTGGCGATTTCGGCGCGCGACAGCGTCAGGCCCGCAGCGACCGGAATGCCCGCCGTCGCCATCACCGTCTTGGCGAGATCCTTTTGCATCGCCAACGACGACGCCAGCACGCCGGAATGGCTGTAGGGAATGCCCAGCGTTTCGAGCACGCCCTGAATGGTGCCGTCTTCGCCCGGCCGCCCGTGTAACATCACCAGCGCCGCGTCCGGCTTCAGCGCATCGAGCACGGTTGCGATGTCGCGTTTCACATCGATGCGGGTGACGCGATATCCGCGCCGCTCCAGCGCGTCGGCGCAGGCCTTGCCCGAGCGCAAGCTGACCTCACGTTCCGACGACCAGCCGCCCAGCAAAACCGCAACGTGTTTGAATTTGCTCATCGCCTGCCCTTCTTGCTTCGCTCTAACTACGCTGATTTGCGCCGATGACCAAGCACGCGCGATCGCGTTAATGTGGCGCGCGGCGCGAGGCCGAATCAAATTGCCGCCGTCAACAGAAGGTCACTTTGATGATCCGAGCCTGGCTCGACATGTCACCCGCCGGCATCTTCCTGTCGCTCATCGTCCTGAATTTCGGCATGGTGCTGCTGCTTGCCACGCTTGCTTTCCGCTCGCCGCTGGTTCGCCCGCTGCAGTCGCTGAACGGCGTCGTCGCGCCATTCTTCAATGCGGTGGCCATCCTGTTCGCGCTCTTGGTCGGCTTCCTGGCCAACGACGTCAGCGATCGCGGCCGACAGGCGTTGCGCACCGTGCAGGCCGAAGCCGGCGAGTTGCGCAACATCCATACGCTGAGCATCGCTTCGGCCTCGGACATGCACAGCATTCGCATCGCGCTGAAGGCGTACATCAGCGCTGTCGTGACCGATGAGTGGCCGGCTATGGACGCCCTGCGCCCGTCGCCGTCCACCGCGACGGCCTATGATGAATTGTTGCGCGAAGTCAGCCAGCCATCGCTGTCGCGCGCCTCGGGACAGGCCGCGCATGCGGCGTTGCTCAACGCCACCGTGCGCGCCGGCACCGCCCGCAATGTCCGGCTGTCGCTGGCCTCCGATCACACCAACGATCTGAAATGGCTGGTGGTGATCGCGCTCGGCCTGTTCACGCAAGTCGCTATCGGCCTCGTGCATCTCGAAAAGCCGCGCGCCTTCGTCGCCTCGCTGGTGGTGTTCGCCGGCGCCGTCGTCATGACGCTCGGCATCATCGCGCTGCAGGAATATCCCTTCGAGGGCGCCTTCCAGGTGTCGCCGGCACCGATCGCGGCGCTGCAATCGCTCAGCGATTGACCGCCGCAACGCGGGTCGTTCGGCTAGCGCTTCTCGATGCCGATCCGCTTGATTTCCCAGTGCAGATCGATTCCGGAATGCGCCTTGACCCGCGCCCGCACGGTTTCGCCCAGCGTCTCGATATCGTGCGCGGTCGCCTCGCCGGTGTTGATGAGAAAATTGCAGTGCATCTCCGACACCTGCGCGCCGCCGACGCGCAGACCACGGCAACCGGCCGCGTCGATCAGTTTCCACGCGCTGTGGCCCGGCGGATTCTTGAAGGTCGAACCGCCAGTCTTTTCGCGGATCGGCTGGGCCGTCTCGCGATGTGCCTGCACCGCATCCATGCGCGCGCGAATGGTTGCCGGATCGGCAACGACACCGCGAAACCGTGCCGACGTAAAAATCACCGACGGATAGATGCCACTGTTGCGATATTCGAATTTCATGCCGGCATTGTCGAAACGATGTTTGGTGCCGTCACGTCCGATTGCCGTTGCCTCGATCAGCACGTCCTTGGTCTCGCCGCCATTGGCTCCGGCGTTCATGCGCAGCGCGCCGCCGATGGTGCCGGGAATGCCGAACAGGAATTCGAGGCCGCTGATATTCGCCGCCGCCGCTGTTTCCGCGACGCGCTTGTCAAGCGCGGCCGCGCCTGCGGTCACGATGTCACCCTCGGCGCGCGTCTCGCCGAAACCGCGCGGCGACAGGCGAATGACGACGCCGGGCAAGCCGCCATCGCGAACGATGAGATTGGAGCCAACACCGACGCAATAGATCGGAATGTCGCCGCGCAGATGGCGCAGGAAATGCGCGAGGTCTTCTTCATCGGCCGGCGTGAACAACACCTGCGCCGGACCGCCGACGCGAAACCACGTCAGCGGCGCCAGCGATTCATTCGCCAATAGCCGCCCGCGCAAGTTCGGCATCGCGGCTTTCAGTTCGGAGGTGATATCTGCGAACATCAATACAACCAGGATCGATACTCAGGATTCGCATCCTTCATATCTTCGAACAGCCAGACCATGCGATCCACAAACCATGTTTTGGCCAGCATCACCAGCGCCATGCTGAGAAACGCGCTAACGGCATCACGCGTCACGAACGCCCAGATCAGCGAGAGAGATGCAGCAGCAGCAATCGCGGCCGCAACCCGTGGGACAATGCCATGTTGCGCGGGGACTTCATTGCGCTTGAGGGAAACCCAGATGCGTTCGCCAAGCACCGCCTTGGACGCCCAATTGTCGGTCGAGTCCGGCGGTGGAAAGATGCGCGGATTCACCACCAGCCAGACGACGACCGCCGCGACCGGCGCAAGCGCCCACCAGCCGATCCAGTAGAAACTCCAGACGGCGACGACCAGCAGCGGAAATGCCGCGTAGCGCGTCCACACGCTCCACGGGTTGGCATGCCGCCGCCACGTTTCGTCGCTGAGAACGGCCATCTTCAGCCTCCACGAACTAGCCCAACGCCTTCAACTCATCCGGCAGCGCGTAGGCCCATTGCGTGATGTTGCCGGCGCCGAGGCACACGACGTAATCGCCGGGCTTTGCCACATCGCGCACCACGCCGGCCAGCGCCGCCGCGTTCGGCAGCGGGATCACTTCGCGATGACCGTGCGCGCGCAGACCGAGCACGAACGACTCGCGATCGATGCCCGGAATCGGCGCCTCGCCTGCCGGATAGACATCCGCGACGATGACGGTATCGGCATCGTTGAAGCAGGTGCAGAATTCCTCGAACAGCGATTGCAGCCGCGTGTAGCGATGCGGCTGCACCACCGCGATCACCTTGTTCCTGGTCGAGTCGCGCGCCGCCTTGAGCACCGCCGCGATTTCCACCGGATGATGGCCGTAGTCGTCGATGATGGTGACGCCATTCCATTCGCCGGTGCGCGTGAAACGGCGCTTGACGCCGCCGAAGCTGGCGAGCGCCCTGCGAATGACATCATCTGCAATGCCGAGTTGATGCGCGACGGCCACCGCCGCCGTGGCGTTGAGCGCGTTGTGGCGGCCCGGCATCGGCAGTACCAGATCCGCGATCTCGTGCGCAGTATCGGCCTTGCGATCACGGAACATCACGTTGAAGCGCGAGCCGCCGTTCGCCGCCTTCAGATCGACCAGCCGCGCGTCGGCCTGCGGATTTTCGCCGTAGGTGATGATGCGGCGATCCTCGATCTTGCCGACCAGCGCCTGCACCACCGGATGATCGATACACATCACCGCGAAACCGTAGAACGGCACGCTCTCGACGAAACTGCGGAAGGCATCCTGCACCGCGTCGAACGTCTTGAAGTGATCGAGATGCTCGGGATCGACATTGGTGACGATGGCGATGTCGACCGGCAGCTTGAGGAAGGTGCCGTCGCTCTCGTCGGCTTCGACCACCATCCAGTCGCCGGTGCCGAGCCGCGCATTGGTGCCGTAGGCATTGATGATGCCGCCGTTGATAACGGTGGGATCGAAATCGCCGGCATCGAGCAGCGCCGCGACCATCGATGTCGTCGTGGTCTTGCCGTGCGTCCCGGCAATCGCCACGCAGCTTTTCAGCCGCATCAGTTCGGCCAGCATCTCGGCGCGACGCACCACCGGAATGCGCTGCGCGCGCGCCGCCAGCAGTTCCGGATTGTCGCGCTTGATCGCGGTGGATACCACCAGCACGTCCGCGCCGGCGATATTCTGGGCGTTGTGACCGACGGTGACCTTGATGCCCGTCTCGCGCAGGCGGACGACATTCGCGCCTTCGGATGCGTCGGAGCCCTGCACGGTGTAGCCGAGATTAGCGAGAACCTCGGCGATACCGCTCATCCCGATACCGCCGATTCCGACAAAGTGGATGGGTCCGATCTCGCGCGGCAGTCTCATGTGTCATCCCTTGGCGTCACCGTCCGCGCCAACGGACGATCAGGTATCCTCGGCCCCTGCGATTCATGGCAGCCGCGTGGGTACTGGATGCCCCGCTTTCACCGGCCATGACAAGGCAAAAATGGCGCTCGGAACGGCTAAATCCCGGCGACTTTCATCACCAGATCGGCCAGCCGTTCGGCGGCATCGAGCCTGCCGATGCTGCGCGCGCCGGCGGCCATGGCGGTGAGCCGTGCGGGTTCGGCAGCGAGTGCGGAAATCTCCGCCGCCAGCCGCTCCGGGGTGAATTCGCTCTGAACGATGCGGATCGCACCGTTTGCCTGAGCCAGCACCCCGGCATTGGCGAATTGATCCTGATCGATTGCGCCGGGCAACGGCACCAGGATCGAGGGCCGCCCGATGGCGCCGAGTTCCGCCACGGTGCCGGCGCCGGAACGCGAGATCACCAGATGGTTCGCCGCCAGCCGCGCGGGCAGATCGCTGAAGAACGGCGCCAGTTCGGCATTGATCCTGAGCTGGTCGTAGACCGCGCGCACGCGCGCCATGTCTTCGTCGCGCACCTGCTGGGTCAACACCAGCCGCTGCCACAACGCCGGCTCAAGGCGCGCAATGGCGTTCGGCACGATATCCGACATCACCCGCGCGCCCTGACTGCCGCCGACCACGAGCACCCGCAACGGCCCCGTCATATCCGGAGCGGCATAGGGCACTTCGGACGCGGCGAGGATCGCCGGCCGCATCGGCGTGCCGGTGACGGTGGTTTTCGCCGCCAGCGCCGGATCGCGATCGAGCACACCGGGGAGCGAGGTAGCGATGGCATTGACGCGCGTGGACAGCAGCCGATTGGCGCGCCCCATCACCGCGTTGGCATCGTGAATAATGGTCGGCACGCGCATCAGCCACGCGGCCAGCAGCGGCGGCAACGTCGGATAACCGCCAAAGCCGATCACCGCGGCCGGCTTGCGCTTGCGGATCAGGTTCATCGCGACGGCCGTTCCGGCAGTCAGCGTCATCCCCGTTTGCGCCAGCGCCCACGGCGTGCGGCCGCGCACCGTCGCGCTCGGCACCACATCGAGCAACTCGCGCGTGAACAGGCCGCTGTAACGCAACGCGCGGGAGTCGGTCACCAGCCGCACTTGCACATTGCGCTTCAACAGCGCGACGCCAAGCGCCTCGGCCGGAAACAGATGACCACCGGTGCCACCGGCGGCCAGAAGAATGAGAGGCGGATTGCTCATGGTTTCACTGCGCTCGTCGCGATGCGCCGACGCCGGCAGGATCAGGCATAGCTCCGCACCGCGTTGGCTTCGTCGATCGAGACCATCTCAATGCTTGGCCGCTGCCGCGTCAACGCCAGCATCATACCGACGCCATAGGCCAGCGACACCATCGAGGAACCGCCATAGGAAATAAACGGCAGGGTCATGCCCTTCGCCGGAATGAGATGCAGGTTGACCGCCATGTTGATGGTGGCCTGCACGCCGAACAAGATCGCCAGACCCGACGCCGCGAAGCGCGAGAACAGATCCTCATTGGCATAAGCGCGCGACAAGGTTCGGATGACGATGAAGGCGAACAGCCCCACCAGCGCCAGACAGAGCAGGATGCCGAATTCTTCCGCTGCCACGGCAAACACAAAGTCCGTATGGCTGTCCGGCAGAATGCGTTTCACGGTGCCCTCACCCGGCCCGACGCCAAGCCATCCGCCGTGGAAGAACGAGTCCATCGCGGTGTCGACCTGGAACGTGTCGCCCGAGGCTGGGTCCATGAAGCGTTTGATGCGCGCGGCGACGTGCGGCACCAGCAGATAAGCGCCGAACAAACCGGCCGCCGCCGTGCCTGCCAGTCCGAAGACCCAGATCATCCGCATCCCGGCGATGAAGAACAGCGCGCCCCATACCGCGAGGATCAGCATGGTCTGACCGAAGTCGGGCTCCATCACGAGAAGCGTCACCAGCCCGAGCAGGGCCGCCAGCGCCATCGACGTCGCCGGCATTTCCGGCCGACGCGCGGATTCCGAGAACAGCCATGCCACCACGACGACGAACGCCGGCTTGGCGGATTCCGACGCCTGAATATTGACGCCGAGAATGGTGATCCAGCGCCGCGCGCCCTTGACCTCGGCACCGAACAACAGCGTCGCCATGATCAGTACGACACTGACGGCCAGCACGATCAGCGCGCTGCGCCGGATCTGCCGCGGCGACAGGAACGAGACGCCGATCATGACGATGAACGACGGCAGCAGGAACATCACGTGACGGTTGAAGAAGTGGAACGGGTCGAGCCCGATGCGGGTGGCGACCGACGGGCTTGCCGCCAGCGAGAGGATGACGCCGCACAGGATCAGGACCAGAAAAGCGACCAGTTGCAGCCGATCGATGGTCCACCACCATTCGGAAAACGGGGTGCGTTGTTCGCGTGAAATCATGGCGGATCCTGCGGGCAAACCTCAGCCCATTGCTCCCCCATCATGGTTTCCGGACGGTTAACGAAATGCAAACAATTGCAGGTGAAGAAGCTCACACCACCGGCTTGATGTCGCCGAGCGCCAGCACCAGTTCGCGGAACCGCGCGCCGCGCAGCTCGAAATTGCGGAACTGATCGAACGAAGCGCAGGCCGGCGACAACAGCACCACCGCATCGGCGATGCCGGACGCCGCCGCATCGCGTGCCGCGTTGGGAATCGCCACCTCGAGCGTTTCGCTGATCTCGTAAGGCACCTTGCCCTCGAGCGTGGCAGCAAACTGCGCCGCCGCTTCGCCGATCAGGTAAGCCTTGCGGATGCGCGGGAAGAATTCGGCGAGCGAAGTGATGCCGCCGGTCTTCGGCTTGCCTCCGGCGATCCAGAAGATGTCGCCGAACGACGCCAGCGCCCGCGCCGTGGCGTCGGCATTGGTGCCCTTGGAGTCGTTGACGAACAGCACGTTGCCGCGCTGGCCGACCTGCTCCATGCGATGCGCCAGACCGGGGAAGCTGCGCAGCCCCTTCTGCAAGGTCTCACTGCTGACGCCGAGCGCCAGCACCGCCGCTGCGGCGCAAGCGGCATTTTGCGCATTGTGCACGCCGCGCAACGAGCCGATGCCGCCGATCCGCGCGATCTCGCTGCGTGCGCCGCCCGCAGCGCGCACAATGGTCTCGCGCTCGACATAGATGCCGTCGGCGAGCGGTTGCTTCACCGAGACGCGAACCACCGGCTTGCCGGCCTGATCGAGACGATCCGCCACCGCGCGGCTCCAGCCATCGTCGACGCCAACGATGGCCGCGCCGCCCGCCTGCACCCCGGCAACCAGTCGTTCCTTCACCGCGGCATAATGCTCCAGCGTGCCGTGGCGATCGATGTGATCCTCGCTGACATTGAGCAGGATGCCGACGCTCGGATCGAGCGAGGGGCACAGATCAATTTGGTACGACGACATCTCGATGACGTGGACGCGGCCGGCGCGCGGCGGCTCCAGCGACAGAATGGCGGTGCCGATGTTGCCACCCATCTGCACATCATGGCCGGCTTCACGCATCAGATGCGCGATCAATGCCGTTGTGGTCGATTTGCCGTTGGTGCCTGTGATCGCGACGAACGGCGCATTCGGCGCATGGCGCCGCCGCTCGCGGCAAAACAACTCGATGTCGCCGATCACCTCGACGCCGGCTTGCTGCGCGGCCAGCACGGTCCAGTGCGGCTTCGGGTGCGTCAGCGGCACGCCAGGCGTCAGCACCAAAGCCGCGAACTTCTCCCACGAGACAGTGCGCAGGTCCGCCGTGATGAAACCGGCGCGGGTGGCTTCGACCATTCTGTCGATACTGTCGTCGCAGGCAACGACCTCGGCGCCGCCGGCTTTCAACGCCTCGCAACACGCGAGACCCGATCCGCCAAGGCCGAACACGGCAACCAACTTGCCTGCAAATGATGTGACCGGGATCATGACCGAATTGCTCGCGCGCCATAGGCACTGCGTTTTTCACTCCCCCCATAGGCCGTCGAAGACGGGCGTGAACGCCCTGATGTTGGGGGAGGGTTAAGGAGGGGGGTGAACCACACGGGCACGACTCGCGATACCCCCCTCTCCACCTCTCCCCCACAAGGGGGGAGAGAGCATGCAGTGCACGTCGCGACGATCATTTCCAACATCACCTCAGCTTCAGCGTCGAGAGACCAACGAGCGCGAGCATCACCGAGATGATCCAGAAGCGGATCACGATCTGCGGCTCGGTCCAGCCCTTCTGCTCGAAATGATGATGCAGCGGTGCCATCTTGAAGACGCGCTTACCGGTGAGCTTGAACGACGCCACCTGCACGATGACCGATACCGCTTCGAGCACGAACAGGCCGCCGATCACCGCCAGCACGATCTCGTGCTTGACCGCCACCGCAATCGACCCCAGCAGGCCGCCCAGCGCCAGCGATCCGGTGTCACCCATGAAGATCGAGGCCGGAGGCGCGTTGAACCACAGGAAACCCAATCCCGCGCCGAGCACCGCGCCGCATAGCACCGCCAATTCGCCGGTGCCCGCAACGTAATTGATCTGCAGATAATCCGAGAACACCGCGTTGCCGGCGAGATAAGAGATCATGCCGAAGCTGGCGGCGGCGATCATCACCGGCACGATGGCCAGGCCATCGAGGCCGTCGGTGAGGTTCACCGCATTGCCGGCGCCGACCATGATGAAGGCGCCGAAGATGACGAAGAACCAGCCGAGGTTCAGCACAGCTTCCTTGAAGAACGGAATTGCCAGCGAACTCGACAACGGGTCGCGGCCGAGACGCACCAGCGCGAAACAGGCCGCCGCCGCGATCACCGCTTCGATCAGCAAGCGCGTGCGCCCGGCGAAGCCGTTATGCGTCTGCTTGGTGACTTTGAGATAATCGTCGTAAAAGCCGACGAGACCGAAGCCGAGCGTGACGCCGAGCACGATCCAGACATACGGGTTCATCGGATTGGCCCACAGCAGCGTCGACACCACGAGACCCGAGAGGATCATCAGGCCGCCCATGGTCGGCGTGCCCTTCTTGGTGACGAGATGCGATTGCGGCCCGTCGGTGCGGATCGGCTGGCCCTTGCCCTGACGCAGCCGCAGATTGTCGATGATCCAAGGTCCGAACAGGAACACGAACAAGGCGGCGGTGACCATGGCGCCGCCGGTTCGGAAAGTGATGTAGCGAAAAACATTCAGCCCGGGAATGGCGGGCGCAGCATCAATCAACCAATAAAACATTCAAACCGCCTTACACCGCAACGTCATCGAGCGCGGCTTTGCCGGGGAAGCGTTTTTCAAGTGCTTTGACAATGGATTTCATCTTTGAGCCGAGCGATCCCTTGATCATCACGGCATCGCCATCGCGGATCGCTGCCACAACCTGCGACTCAAGCGCTTCCGCGCTTTCGGCATAGCCTCCTCGCACGCCGGTGGGAAGCGCGTCCCACAGGTTGCGCATCAGCGGGCCACAACAGAATACCGTATCGACGTGATTGGCTTTGACTGCATCGACCAGCCCGCGATGCAACTCGGCACCTGTCGGCCCGAGTTCCAGCATATCGCCCAGCACCGCGATGCGCCGCCCGCGCGCACCGAGCGCGGCAGCACCCAGCACATTGAGCGCCGCCGCCATCGACGCCGGGTTGGCGTTGTAGCTTTCATCGATCAATGTCGCGCTGCCGTGCCCGATATCGAGCACCTGGCGAACGCCCCGTCCCGACGCCGGCCGCGCGTCCGACAGCGCCAGCGCGGCACGCGCGAGATCCGCACCTGCCAGCGACGCCGCCGCCAGCACCGCGAGCGAGTTCAACGCCATATGGCGGCCCGGCATACCGAGCTTGTAGGTGACATCGCGACCGATGATGCTGGCATGCACTGCCGAGCATTCCGGATGCAGCGACAGATCGCGCAGCCGCGCATCGGCGCTTTTGTGCGCGCCGAACGACGCGATATTGGCAATGCCAACTTTCTTTGCCTGTCGCTGCAGCCGCGCGAATTGCGCGTTGTCGCGATTGAGCACAGCGACGCCGCCCGGTTCGACACCGGTGAAGATTTCCGCCTTGGCGTCGGCAATCGCTTCGACGTTCTTGAAGAACTCCAGATGCACCGGCTCGACCGTGGTGATGATCGCCACATGCGGACGTACCATCTTCACCAGCGTTTCGATTTCGCCGGCATGATTCATACCGATCTCGAAAATCGCGAAGGCGACATCCGCCGGGCAGCGCGCGAGAGACAGCGGCACACCCCAGTGGTTGTTGAACGACGCCACCGACGCATGCGTCTCGCCCTGCGCCGCGAACACCTGGCGCAGCATCTCCTTGGTCGAGGTCTTGCCAACCGATCCGGTGACGGCGATCACCTTGGCGCCGAGCCGCGCGCGTGACGCATGCGCCAGCGCCACGAGGCCCGCGAGAACGTCATCGACCACCAGCAGCGGCGCATCGGCCGCGAACGCGTCGCGCTTGTCTGCCGACACCACCGCCAGCGACGCACCGGCTTTCAACGCCGCATCCACGAAAGCATGACCGTCATGCACATCGCCCTTTATGGCGAAATAAGCGTCGCCCGGCGCGACGGTGCGGCTGTCGATGGAAAGCCCCGTCACACCCGCCGGCATGGTGCCGCTGACGTCGGCATTCATCGCCGTCGCCATTGCGGCTGCGGTCCATAGCGGTTGCGTGCTCATGCCACCCTCGATGCCAATGCGGCAGCCACCGCGTCATGGTCGCTGAACGTCAAGGTGCGATCTCCAACGATCTGGCCCGTCTCGTGGCCCTTGCCCGCGATCAGCAACACATCGCCCTGCTGCAAATGATCGACCGCCGTCCGAATGGCTTCGGCGCGATCGCCGATCTCCTTCGCACCGGGACTGGCGGCGAGAATAGCGGCGCGGATCGTCGCCGGATTTTCGCTGCGCGGATTGTCGTCGGTGACGATGATGCTGTCCGCGTGTTGCGCGGCGATCTCGCCCATCAGCGGACGCTTGCCGGCATCGCGGTCGCCACCGGCGCCGAACACCACCACAAGCTTGCGTTTGACATAGGGCCGTAGCGCCTGCAGCGCCTTGGCCAGCGCATCGGGCTTATGGGCGTAATCGACGAAGATCGGCGCGCCGTGGCGTTCGCCGACCAGTTCGAGCCGCCCCTTGGCGCCTTCGAGATATTCCAGCGCTGCGAACACGTCATCGGCCGCGCTGCCGGTACCGATGGCGAGACCCGCCGCGACCAGAGCGTTCTCGATCTGGAATTCGCCGACCAGCGGCAAGCGCAAGGCGCGCTGGCGTCCGCGATGCTGGATGGTGAGTTGCTGGCCGAAGCCTTCGATGGACGTCTCCACCAGCCGAATGCCATCCGCCGCGCCGTCGCCGCGACGGCCGACCGTCATCAGGCGCAGCTTGCGCGCGCGCGCGGCATCGATCACCGCCTGCGATGCATCGTGATCGGCGGCAATCACCGCGGCGCCATCGTCACGCACAAGATCGGTGAACAATCGCAGCTTGGCCGCAAGGTAATGCGCCACGTCGGGGTGATAATCCATGTGGTCGCGCGACAGATTGGTGAAGCCCGCCGCATCGACATGCACGCCGTCGAGCCGAAACTGATCGAGCCCGTGCGACGACGCCTCGAGCGCCAGATGCGTCACGCCATCGCCGGCGAGTTCGTCGAGCGACTTCTGCAACGCGATCGGGTCCGGCGTCGTCAGCGAGCCGTAGACATTGCGCTTCGGGCTCACCACGCCGACGGTGCCGATGCTCGCAGCTTCAAATCCGAGCCGCTGCCAGATTTGCCGCACGAAAGCCGCCACCGAGGTCTTGCCGCTGGTGCCGGTGACCGCGGCAATCGTCGCAGGCTGGCGCGGATAAAAGCGCGCGGCGGCCAGTGCCAATGCGCGGCGCGGATTCGACACCTGCACGAAAGGCACCGCACACCCGTCCGGCGGCGGATGATCGCCAGCTATTGCAACGGCACCGGCGCGGATCGCCTGGTCGATGAACCGCGCACCGTCATTCTTCACGCCACTCAATGCGAAGAACAGATCGCCCGGTTTCACCACGCGGCTGTCCATGGCAAGCCCGGTCACCGCAACGGCAGCCGCCTGCGGATCGATCGCCACGTCGTCATTGAACAGATCGCGAAGTCTCATGGTTTCCCTGCCTCGGCGAGCCTGTCACGACGCCGGAGCAAATTTCATATCTGGCTGCACACCGCAACCACGCTGCGTTTACTGGCTTGTTCTGGATGTCGCAAGAATAAGGCGGTCCGACGGCGGCAGATCGAAACGCGGCTCGATTCCGAGCAGCGGCGCGATGCGCGCGATGACCTTGCCACCGGTCGGCACCGCATTCCAGCCGGAGGTGATGAAACCGTAGGTTTCCTTCAACGGCTGAGGCTCATCGATCATGACCAGCAACTGATATTTGGGATTGTCCGCCGGAAGGATGGCGGTGAAGCCGTTCAGAACCTTCTTCTTGGCGTAGCGGCCGTTGATGACCTTCTCGGCGGTGCCGGTCTTGCCGCCGACGTAGTAGCCCTTGACGTCAGCCTTGCGCGCGGTGCCGACCTCGGCATTCAGCCGCATCAGGAAGCGCATCTTCTCGCTGGTTTCCGGCTTGATGACGCGCTTGGCCAGTTTCATGGCTTCTTCCTCGGTACGTTTGAGGAAGGTCGGCGGGATCAGATAGCCGCCATTGACCAGCGCATCGATGCCCATCACCGCCTGCAGCGGCGCCACCGCCATGCCGTGGCCGAACGAAATGGTGACGGTGTTCAACTCGCCCCACTTGCGCGGCAGGATCGGCGAGGCGCTCTCCGGCAATTCCGTGCGCAGCCGCGACATCTGCCCCATCTTGCGCAGGAAGGCCTGATGCGCCTCGACGCCCTGCCCCAGCGCCATGCGCGCTGCGCCGACGTTCGAGGAGTAGGTGAAGACTTCCTTGGTGTTGATGAAGCGGCCGAGCGGATGGTCGTCATGAATCTTGAAGCGGCCGTAATGCAACGGGCCGCGTGCATCCCACATCGAGTTGAGCGTCGCCTTGCCGGAGTCGAGCGCCATCGCCAGCGTGAACGCCTTGAAGGTCGAGCCCATTTCATAGACGCCGGTGGTCAGGCGATTGATGCGATCCGGATCGTTGGCCTCTTTGGGATTGTTCGGATCGAAATCCGGCAACGACACCATGGCGACGATCTCGCCGGTCCTGACGTTGGAGACGAGACCCGATGCGGCTTTCGCCTTGTAGTGCTCCTTGGCTTTCATCAACTCGTCGCGCAACGCATGCTCGACGCGCAGATCGACCGCGAGCTCGATCGGCCGCTGCAGCCGATCGGTGGCGAAGCCCGCGCGATGCAGGTCGGCGAGGCCGTTGGTATCGAGCCACTTCTCGATACCGGCGATGCCCTGGTTGTCGATGTTCACGAGGCCGATCAGATGCGCAACATCGACGCCGTTGGGATAGACCCGCTTGTTCTCGCGCAGGAAGCCGATGCCGGGAATGCCGAGACGATGGATGTCCTTCTGCTGTTTCGGCGAGATTTCGCGCTTCAGCCAGACGAAGCCCTTCTTCGACGACAGGCGGTCGCGCACTTCGCCCGTATCGAGATCGGGCAGCGTCGCAGTCAACAGTTCTATGGCCTCGTCCTTGTCGATGATCCGGCGGGGCTCGCCGAACAACGAAGGCGCCTTGACGTCGGTCGCCAGGATCTGGCCGTTGCGATCCACAATGTCCGGACGCGCCGTGGCGATAGCGTCCTGCGCGGCGGTGCGGCGCGATCCGTGGTTGTCGCCGACCACGGCGAACATCACCAGCCGCAGGCCGATCACCGCGTACACCGCGGCGAACACCAGCATGCAGAGGCCGACGCGCACCCGCGCGCGCGCGGAACGATCGACATTCTTGCCGTAAAGCAGGCCGCGCACCAGCCGCTGGTGCCACGGCTCGATGGGGCGAAGGGGGCTGATGGCTTGATCGCTCACCGCTTGTCCTCCGCTGTCGAGATCGAACCCGTCTGGATATCCTGATCGGCAGTATCGATCATCGCGCCGATCGGGTCGGGCTCATTGGGATTGATCAGCGTCGGAGAACGTTCCGGCAAATTTTTCAGCGAATCGAATTGCGTACCGTCGATCGGCCGCAGCTTCAGATGCCGCTCGGCAAGACCCTGCAGCCGCTTCGGTGAATCGAGCTTGGCCCACTCGGCACGCAAGGCCGCGATGGCGTCGCGCTGCGCACGCACTTCGGCGTGCAGCCGCTGCACGCGCTCGGTGCGCGAGGTCGATTCCATCTTGATGCGGTAGACATACGACGCCGCGAACACCAGCGCGCAGATGACGAAGAGGTGGATGAAGCGCATCGCTCAACCTCCCCGCATCACGCTGGCCAGCCGCGGCCATGCCGGAAGCTCGCTCTCCGCCAGCGCCGGCGCATCGGTGCGCGCGGCGGCGCGCAGCTTGGCCGAACGCGCGCGCGGATTGGCCGCCACTTCGTCGTCGCCGGCTGTGACCGGACGCTTGGTCAGGATGTCGAAGCTTGGCGCTTTGTGCGCAACTTCCGGCAAATGGCGGGACCCGCCGCCGGATTTCGCCCGCTCGACGAGGAAATTCTTGACGATGCGATCTTCCAGTGAATGGAACGACACCACCACCAGCCGCCCGCCCGGCTTCAGCACGCGCTCCGCACCGGCCAGCGCCTGATGCAGTTCGTCGAGCTCTTCGTTGACGAAAATGCGCAGCGCCTGGAACGTCCGCGTCGCGGGATGAATCTCGTTCGGCTTGGCGCGCACCACTTTCGCCACGATGTCGGCCAGCGCGCGCGTCGTGGTGATCGGCGCTTCGCGCCGCGCCGCGACGATGGCACGCGCCACGCTGCGCGAACGGCGCTCCTCGCCGAAGATATAGATGATGTTGGCGAGATCGGTCTCCGATGCGGCCGCGACGACATCGGCGGCGCTGACGCCGTGCTGGCTCATGCGCATGTCGAGCGGACCGTCGAGCCGGAACGAGAAGCCGCGCTCGGCGCCGTCGAGCTGCATCGACGACACGCCGACATCCATCACCACGCCGTCGACGGCAGCGATGCCCTGCGCGGCACACACCTCGGCAAGATTGGAGAAACGATCTTCCACCAAAGTCAGGCGTCCTTCGGCCCGGTCGACCAGATCGAAGCCAGCGGCAATCGCCGTGCGATCGCGATCGATGCCGATGACGCGCGTGTCCGCAGCCGACAGGATGGCGCTGGTGTAACCACCGGCGCCGAACGTCGCATCGATGTAGATGCCGCCATCGCGCGGCGCGAGCCAGTCCACCGCCTCGCGACCCAGCACCGGAATATGGCGCGGCGGCTGCCGCTCGTTCATAGCCCGACACCCTTCGGTTACCGCCCACCTTCGCTGCCAAAGCGGGCAAACTTGCAATGATGGCCGTACCCGCCGCCGGTCAGCCGTCCGCACCCGCCTGAGGTGCAGAGACCCTGCTCCACATGGAATCGGATAGGTTGCCATGGGACTAGACAGGCATCGATGGGACCACAGCCACCCCGACTGGGCTCGGCTTTTTCACCTCTGAGTAACGTCGGTTAGCGTTAAGAAAGGGTTGACGGAACGCTGCAAGATTGCGCGATCGTGTGGACATCCGGGCCGCCCTCACATCATCGGGGAAAAGCCCGATCCACCGACACGCCATCGTTGCACCTGCCGGGCATTGCCCGGATAGTGAGGCCGGCTCGCTGCCTTGGAAAAGCCGCGAAGCGTCGTGGTCTCGCCGGTTTTGAGTGGTTGCATGTCGTTACGTTCGTTTACGTCGGTTGGATCTGAGGCAAGGCGGCAACGCGCTTTGCCGATCCCTAGGGCCAGCCTCGAGATGGAAAAGTTCATTCCTGACTCGTCCGTCGTATCCGACGTCATTCCGTCGCCGAATTTTGGCGAGCGGAACAAGGGCCTTATCCCCAGCATGATCGTCCTCCATTATACCGGCATGCCGGACATGGAGGGTGCGCTGCATCGGCTGTGCACGCCCGGCACCGACGTTTCCGCGCATTATGTCGTGCTCGAGGACGGCCGCATCGTGCAATGCGTTCCGGAAGCTATGCGGGCCTGGCACGCCGGAGCCTCACACTGGGCCGGCGAGGACGATATCAACTCGTGCTCGATCGGCATCGAGATCGTCAATCGCGGCCACGACTGGGGCTATCCGGATTTTCCGCTACGGCAGATCGCAGCGGTGATCGCACTCTGCCGCGGCATCATCATCCGTCAGAAGATAGCGAAGCATCGCGTGCTGGCGCATTCCGACGTCGCGCCGTCGCGCAAGCAGGACCCTGGCGAAAAATTCCCGTGGCGTTCGCTGGCGGATTCCGGTGTGGGCTATTGGGTCGAGCCGGCGCCGATCAAGCAGGGTGCGGCGCTCAAGCCGGGTCATTCCGGCACCGACGTGCGTGACATGCAGGAAGCGCTCGCGCGCTATGGCTACAAGATCGCGTCGGATGGCCGCTACGACGTCGCCACGCGTGAAGTGGTCACCGCGTTCCAGCGGCATTTCCGGCCGGCCAAGGTCGACGGCATCGCGGATCAGTCCACCCTACTGACGTTGCAATCCCTGCTCGCAAACCATCCGGATCGCGTGACCACCACCGCCTCGCGCTGACTTGACCGGGCCGACGGAAAGCCGCATGGCTTGTCGCGTCAGTCGGCCGGGCGGCCGCTCCGGCGATCACCGAAAGGTGGCCGGGGAGGAAAGTCCGGGCTCCATCGACATACGGTGCCGGATAACATCCGGCGGGGGCGACCCCAGGGACAGTGCCACAGAGAACGAACCGCCACACACGTCCGCAAGGACGCGAGCGTGGTAAGGGTGAAAAGGTGCGGTAAGAGCGCACCGCGTATCCGGCAACGGAGACGGCATGGCAAACCACACCGGGAGCAAAACCGAATAGGGACGGCAGCGCGGTAAGTTCGCGCAAGCGATAACACCGCAGGGCCATGTCGGGCTCGCCGTCCGGGTAGGTTGCTTGAGGCGACGTGCAAACGTCGTCCCAGAGGAATGGCCGTCACGTATCGCGGGCGCAAGCCGGCGATGCCCTACAAAACCCGGCTTACAGGCTGGCTGATATCTCGACCAATGAGGGGTCCGGCGTGACGCGCCGGACCCCTCGCCATGTTGCGGGTTCCCGATCGGTCAAGCTTGAAGGATTTGGCATTCTTTCATTTTACGACTGGCCGCTAGTGATCAACCAACGCGGTGGAGATGGACAGGTCGCGGATTCAGGCATGAAATTTCCGGCATTGCCCTTGCTGCGTTTCAAACGGCCGTCCGATGCAGTGTATGTCGAACTGGTCGACGCGCTGTTCAGCGTCGTGCCGCCCATCGTGATTTTCGCAATCAGCCTTGCCGCCGTGGGCGCCGCGATTTTTGCCAAGACCGGAGATGCGATCGTTCTCGCGCTGACGATCGCCGGCCTGGCAGTTTCCACCGAGCGCATCGTGATGGTGCAGCGCTATCGCAGCGCGACCAGAGACAACGCATTGCCGGCGGCGGATGCCCGTCTCTGGGAGCGGCGGTTCGGCATTCGCAGCAACGCGACCGGCTTGATCGTCGGCCTGATGGGTGCGCGATGCTTCATGCTTCCCTACCCCAGCGTCCATATGCTGGTCGTTGCCATGCTGGTCGCGTATGCCGCCGGGACGGTGACACGGGTCGCCTACCGGCCGCAATTGGCGTTGTTCAATTTGAGCGTCGTCGCGTTGCCGCCCATTGCCGCCTGCCTGCTCCACGGCGGCACGGTCTATTTGTGTCTCGCGCTGGTGTTGACAATCTTCCTGCTCGGCGGATTCGAAACGGTGCGGCATCTCTACGAGACATTCGTCAGCCAGCTGACATTGAAGCTCGGCTACGCCGGCCTCGCCCGCGTCGATCCGTTGACCGGCTTGTCGAACCGGCTGGTGCTCAACGAAAATCTCGAACGCATGCTCGCACAGGCTCGCCGTAACGGCATCGGCCTCGCGATCCACAGTCTCGATCTCAATCACTTCAAGGCGGCGAACGATCGCTTCGGCCATCCGGTCGGCGATGCATTGCTGCGCGAGGTCGCACAACGGCTGTCACGATTGACACGCGCCAGCGATTTGCTGGTGCGGCTCGGCGGCGACGAGTTCGTTCTGGTGCAGACCGAAGTCAACACGCGCGAGCAATCGCTGGCGCTCGCCTCCCGCATCATCGCGGACATCGGAATGAGCTATCACATCAACGGCAACGAGATTGCGCTCGGAACCAGCATCGGCATTGCGATGCTGACCGGCGAGCAGCTGAGCACGGATGATTTGCTGTCACGCGCAGACCAGGCGCTCTATCAAGCCAAGCGCGCTGGCAGCGGTTTTGTGATCTACACCATGGCACCGCAACTGGTGCCGACGACGCCCGATCCCGACGATGCACAGCCGAGTCAGACCAGCGAGAGAAAAACGCTCGGCATGCGCTAGCGTTCGACTGCGCTTCGATATTGGCTGCATCGATGTTTGCGTGAACGCTTCACTGGAATCATGCCGGGGATCGATACAGTGAATCGCTTGTAAATATTCCCATACGGCGACGATCGTTCAAATTGTCCGAATGCAGCAAGGGGGGCTTTTACCCGCGCGTCCTACTACCGGGCGGCAATCCATGGATCGTTCGATGTTCTCCCGCTCGACAGTTCAGCACTCCACCGATATTCCCCCTGAGCTGGTGGAGTCTCGCTTCAGCACCTTGATGCCGATCGTCCTTGTTGCATTCGGCCAGATTCTCGTCGGCGCCATCGCATCGCTGCAAACCGCCGATCCGGCCTTCATCGTCATCACGCTCCTGAGCATCGTCGTCACCGTTGCCCGACTGGGCATCATCGCGGCTTACCGTCATCGCAGCCGCAGCTCGGACGATGCCGCGAGCGCAGCAAGATGGCAGCGTCGCTACCAGATCGGCAGTTATGCGGCCGCAACGCTGGTCGGCGCACTCGCATTGCGCAGCTTCACCATCGGCAATGCCGAGATCGCCATGATGGGCAACGCGGTGGCGTTCGGCTACGCCAGCGGTATCGTCGCACGCGGCGCCATTCCCCCGCGCTGGGCCTTCGCCGGAATTACGCTCGTCACCGTGCCCATCATCATCGGTTGCCTGACGCACCCGACCGAGCCGGCCTATCTGTGCCTCGCACTGCTCGTCTCCATCTTCTACGTCGGAAGCTTCGACGTGATCCGCAGCAACTACGAATCGGCATCACGCCAGATCGAACTGAAGCGGCAGTATGAGGAGATGGCCAAATTCGATCCGCTGACCCGGTTGCGCAATCGTTCCGCGTTGGCCGAAATCTCGGCGCGGATCGCCAGTGGCGAGCGCATCGCCGTGCACTATCTCGACCTCGACCGCTTCAAGGCCGCCAACGATCGCTACGGACACCCGGCCGGTGACATGCTGCTGAAGGAGGTCGCCAATCGCCTCAATAGCCAGACCAGCCAGACCGGCCTGGCGATCCGGCTTGGCGGCGATGAATTTCTGGTGACGCAGACGGGCATCACGCGGCGCGAGGATGCCGAAGATCTGGCCGACCGCCTCGCCGATGCCATCGGCCTTCCCTACATCGTGGGCGAACAATCCATCCATCTCGGCGTCAGCATCGGCTTTGCCATCGCTCCCGAGGATGGAACGACAGCGGAAGACCTGCTCACGCACGCCGACAACGCGCTCTATGTTTCGAAACGAACGCATAGCGACGTGACGTTGGTGCCGATGCCTCCCGCATTGGCGCCCAATCAGGACCTCCGTTTCACGACTCCCATCGAATTCGAACGGCGCCTCTAGCTCCCGCAATGCGTTACATCGCGCATTGCAGCCATGCTTGCGCCTATGACGCTGGTCTTGCCGTCGCGGATTGGATAAAGCTCGCACCCTCAATTCTGCGTCGATACGCATCTTTCAGCGAACCCGGATCGCGGTTCGATGCGGATGACGCCTCCTGACGCAAACGAGGCTGCGGTTGTCGTGCCCGGTTGCGCTTCATTCGAGCCTCACGACCATGCCGCCCGCCTCGTCCCGTCAATCGCTCGGTCTGTTTCTCGGCTTCATTGGCGTCGTGATCTTCGGCGGTACGTTGCCCGCAACACGTCTGGCACTGCAGGGTTTCGATCCATTTTTCATTACGGCGGGCCGTTCGGCCATTGCAGGTGTCTGCGCCGGCGTGCTGCTTCTGATCCTGCGGCGTCGTCCGCCGCCGAAACAAGCATGGGGCTCGCTCATCGTCGCGACGTTGGGCGTCGTGCTGGGCTTTCCGTTCTTCATGGCACTGGCGATGCAAACGATACCGGCGGCACATGGCGGCGTGGTGCTCGGCGTGCTGCCGATCGCCACCGCCATCGTCGCGGTACTCATCACCGAAGAGCGTCCGGGCCGGGCCTACTGGATCGCTGCGCTGGCGGGCGCGGCGCTGGTGATCCTGTTCGCGCTCCGCCACGGCGCCGGCGGCATCGAAATCGGCGACCTGTTTCTGCTGCTTGCTGTCGCGTTCGGCGCCATCGGTTACGGCTACTCCGGCCGCCTCACCGCGATCATGCCGGGCTGGGAGATCATCAGTTGGGCGATGGTGATCTCGTTGCCGTTCACGCTGCTGGCGACGTGGCTGTTCGTGCCGGACAATCTGCGCAGCGTGCCGTTCGAACCATGGCTGGGCTTGCTCTACGCCGCGCTGTTCTCGCAATGGATCGGCTTCTTCGCCTGGAACGCCGGCGTTTCGATCTGCGGCCTGAGCAAGGTGTCGCAATTGCAATTGTTGCAGCCCTTCGTCACCATCGGCCTTGCCGCCGTGGTCAATCGCGAGGCCATCGATTTCGAAACCATCCTGTTTGCCGCGGCCGTCGTCGCCACCGTGGCGATCAGCGCGCGCACGCGGGTGCGGCTGGCGCCAATGGTCGAGGCCTAGCTGGCGTCAATGTCCGCCCGGCGGGGCGCCAAGCGCCGCCGGCTTGTCGAGCAGCACGACGAACAGGCTGAGACCGAGATAGAACATCGTCAGGATGAAAAACGAATCGCCGTAGCTCATCACCGCCGCCTGCCGGTGCACGATCTGCGACAGTTGCTTCAGCGCCATCAGCGATGCGTCGCCCATGCCCTGGAATTTCTGCGCGAACATGTTCAGCGTTTCGACGGCCTTGGCATTGCCCCACGTCACGGAATCATGCAGCCGCGAGATATGCAGATCGGTGCGGTGATCGAGCACCGTGTTGATCAGCGCCAGCCCCACCGCGCCGCCGAGATTGCGCGTCAGGTTGAACAGCCCCGATGCATTCTTGACGCGTTCCGGCGGCAGCGTTCCCAGCGAAATGGTGTTGACCGGCACCATCGCCAGCATCATGCCGACGCCGCGCAGGATTTGCGGCACGAACAACTCGTTGAAATCGAAATCCTTGGTGACCCAGGTCATCTCCCACGAGCCGGCAGCGAACAGGATCAACCCCAGCGCGATCAGCAAGCGCATATCGATCTTCTGCATCAAGCGGCCGACAATCGGCGCCGTGCAAAACATCGCGACGCCGGAGACGAACATCGTCTCGCCGATCATCAGTGCGCTGTAGCCGCGCACCTCGGCGAGATAACGCGGGTAAAGATAGGTCAGCCCGTAAAGTCCGATGCCGATGCAGAACGAGAACGAACAGCCCAGCGCGAAGTTGCGGTTGGTGAAGGTGCGAAGATCGACGATCGGCTCGCGCGCGGTCAGCACGCGCCAGAAAAATGCCACCGCCGCCACCGCGCAAACGATTGCAAACGTGAGGATCGACGCATCCTCGAACCAGTCGTTGCGCGGGCCTTCCTCGAGCACATATTCCAGCGAGCCGAGGAAGGCGGCCATGAAGCCGAGGCCCCACCAGTCGAAATGATCCAGCAATTCGAGATGTGGCTCGTCGAAATCGACCAGCGCCAAGACCCCGATTGTAATGCCGACGCCGGGGAAGATGTTGATGAAGAACAGCCAGTGCCATGACATCATGTCGGTGATGTAACCGCCCACCGTCGGCCCGATGGTCGGCGCCAGCGTCGCGACAAGTCCGATGATCGGCCCGACGATATTGAATTTCGAGCGCGGAAATACGGTGTAAGCCGATGCGAACACCGTCGGGATCATGCCGGCGCCGAGGAAGCCCTGCAGCGCGCGCCAGACGATCATCTGCTCGATGGTCGAGGTGAAGCCGCACATCAGGCTGGCGCCGGTGAAGCCAGCCGCCGAAATGGCGAACAGCAACCGCGTACCGAAGGCGCGCGACAGGAAGCCGGACAGCGGAATGGCGATGACTTCGGCGATCAGATAGGCGGTTTGCACCCACGCCACTTCGCTGGCGCTTGCCGACAGACCGGCCTGAATTTCCGCGAGCGATGCCGAGACGATCTGAATGTCCAGGATCGACATGAACATGCCGAACACCATGATGAGGAACGCCAGCAGCCGCTTCGGGGCGATGCGATCCGACGGCGCGGCGACGCCGCCGATCATGGTGGGAGATGCAGTGGTCGCGGACATCGATCAGGCCTTGATGGACAAGCTTCCGCGCCGTCATGGCAACGACGCAGGCGCGCCTTCAGCGGGCGGCACCGGTCGTGACGGCAGTTTCGGCAGGCGGCTTGGTGTTGACGCTGACATAGACCGACATGCCGGCGCGCAGCAGATTTTCCTTTCCGACCGCAGCCGGAACGCGAATACGCACGGGCACGCGCTGCACGATCTTGGTGAAGTTGCCGGTGGCGTTGTCCGGCGGCAGCAGGGTGAACACCGAACCCGACGCCGGCGAAAGACTATCGACGACGCCTTCGATCTGTTGATCGCTGTGGGCGTCGACCGAGATCCTGACTTGCTGGCCGGGCTTCAGGCGCGCAAGCTGCGTTTCCTTGAAATTGGCATCAATGAACACGTCGTCGAGCGGCACCACATTGCCGAGCCGCTGACCGGGCTGGATGTAATCGCCGGCATTGACTAGCCGGTTCGAGAACACGCCATCCACCGGCGCGCGGATCGTGGTGAAGGCGAGATCACGTTCCGCCTTGGCCAATGTCGTTTTCAACTCGTCGAGCTGGCCACGCGCTTCTTGCTGCTGCGCCTTGATGACTTCGACATTGTCGCGCGCCGCATCAAACGCGGCCTTGGCCGCCTGCACCGATGCAACCGCCTGATCGCGCGCTGCCTGCGAGGTTTCGAACGTGGCGCGCGAGGCAAAACCGCGCGTGCTCAAGGCATCCTGCCGGTCGAAATCGGATTGCGCGCGCTTGACCGCGGCTTCCGCCGAGGCAAGTTGCGCCTGCGCCTGCTCGGCCGCGCTGTTCTGCGCGCCGATCTGGCGGCCGATGCGATCGATCGTCGCCTGTTGCGTCGCGATCTTGTTACGTGCGGCATCCACGGCGATGACATAGTCGCCATCGTCGATCTTGAAAATCAGATCGCCGGTCTTGACCTTGACGTTATCGCCGACCGCGATGCGCGCCAGGTGGCCGGACACCCGCGCACCCAGCGTCGTGTTGTTGGCGCGGACGTACGCGTCGTCGGTGCTGACCATGAAGCGGCCGACCAGCATGTAATTGATGCCGTAACCGACCGCCGCCAGCGCCAGCAGCGCACCCACGCCCATCAACACGAACTTGCGCTTGCCGGATTTCGGTGCATCTGCCGCAGGCTGCGATGCAGCCTCCGCCGGCGCTTCGGGAGTTAGCGTGCCAGGCGCCCGTGCATCCGGATTGCTGCGTGCGATGGATTCTTCGTTCGCCGGGGTTCGCGACTGCTCTGGCGATGCGTCTTTCGACTCCACCCCCGCGTCCGGACGGACGACGCGAACGGTCTGCTCTCTCGATGCGGCCATCAACGGCCTCCTCACACGATTGCCGCGCTGCAATTGCGGCGCGCGCGACAAGGCGCCTTGCTCTATCGCGGTACGAACAATCTATATTGACCGAACCGTTCGGTCAATATAGATTCGCTTGTGGCTACCGGATGACCTCGCAAACGCACCGTTGCGGCCGGTCTATTTGCCGTTACGTTTTGAGAATCCCGGAAAGCCGCATGATTTCATCGGCATAACTGCTCCCCGGAACAGATGTTACGGTGGCTGGCAGCGATGGCCGGAAAGTGGAATACTCGCTCCATGGTTGCATCGAACATCAAAACCGTCAGAGCCATCGAGGACGACGACAGTTCGAAACGCCGGCAGATCGTCGACGGTGCGCGCAAGGTTTTCATGAACCTCGGCTTCGACGGCGCCAGCATGGGCGAAATCGCCCGCGCCGCCGGCGTGTCCAAAGGCACGCTTTACGTCTACTTCGCCGACAAGAACCAGCTGTTCGAAGCCATCGTCGATCACGTCAGCGCGCAGGAACAACTCAAGGCGGCGTTCAATCTCGATCCGTCGCGTGACACCACCACGACGCTGCGTGAGTTCGGCCAGACCTATATCCGCCTGCTGTGCCGCCCCGAAGGCGGCTCGGCGATCCGCACCGTGATGGCCATCGCCGAACGCATGCCGGACGTCGGCCAGCGTTATTACGAACATGTCCTGCAAAGCACCATCAAGCGCCTCGCCGCCTATCTCGACGTGCAGGTCGCGAACAACGCGCTGAAAATCGACAACACCGAACTCGCGGCGGCGCAATTCATGATGATGTGTCAGGCCACGCTGTTTCTGCCGTTCCTGTTTCAGGCGGCACCCGCCCCCTCGGACGAGCGCATCGTGCAGGTCATCGAGAGCGCAACGCAAATGTTCCTTGCCGCCTATCAGGTGAAGCAAAACTAAGCGGCGACGACCGCGCTACTCGTCGTCGTCATCCTCGCTCTTGGCGGTGTGACGCGTGTTGCGCTTTGCACCGATCGAACTGGTGTAGGCCGGCTCGCGACTGTTCGCGTACGGATTGCGCTGCGTCGCGCGCGCCGCGATCTCCTCGCCGGACACCGCTGCAGGCTTGCACACCACGCGCCCGCTTGAGCGCCGCATCAGATCGACGTGGATGTGATTGTAGTGATAGACGTTGGCACCCGGCGCCAGCACCGTTGTGAACTGCTGACACGCCGCGCCCTGCACATCGCGCAGGAAACCCTGCTCTTCCGGCACGCCCTTCCAGCCGTTCTGCACCGAGATGTAGCGGCCATCGGCCAGCGTGAAGCCCGCGATGTCCAGTGCGTTGCCGAAGGCGTGTTCGGAGATGTGGGCATGCGGATTGCCGTTCATGCCGCGACAGGAATAGGCCGAGATTTGCTTGATCTCGACGACGCGCGCACCGAACCAGCGCGTCGCCGCCGGTTGCACGGACTCCGCCAGCCAGCGATCGAGCGCCGAAACGATCGGACACGCCAGCGTCGCGGTCGGCTTCAAGGTCACCGGGCCGAATGCGGCAACCGGATTGCCGCGCGACGGGCCGAGCCGGGGCAACGGCGCTTGTGAATAGTCCTGCTGCGGCGCTGCCGGCGCACGCGAATACTGCGGCGACGCGCGCTCGTTTTGCGGAATACCTTGCGGCCCGGCCTGCCAACCGCGCGGGCTGCTGCCCTGCGGCGCGCCGGCAACGCCCTCTTCCGGCAATTCGATCTCATCGCTGGCGGGAGCGACGCCCGGCGCGTTAAGCGACACCGGTCCGTTCGACGCACGGCCATAAACCGGCTGCCGAGCGGCATTGTCGGGATATGACGACGGCGGCGCCGCCGCGTAATTCGGACGCGTGCCGGGCCAGCGCGGCGGATTGCCGCCGACCGCAGCCGGCGGCCGCAGATCGTCGGCAAACCCCAACGACATCGAGGCTTCGCCGAGTGCGGCAACCTTGAGCGGGAACTCTGCACCGCAGACACCCGGGCCGGAAATCGGATCGATGCGGACGATTTCGGCGCCTTCCTTGACGGCACCGGATTTCAGGCACGCAGCTTCGGCTTCGGCCCGCCATGGCGCACGCGTCTCGGTTTGAAAGAAACCGCGACCGCACCCCGCCAGCGAAACCAAAATCAATGCGCTTGTGAGAGAGAAGGCTATTCCGCGCGTCATGCGCGCAAGTTCACCGAATTTATTTAAAGACTCTTCAACGCATTGATTTCAGAAATCTTTAACCACGTGCGCAGGGTTCCATTTCCGCATGAAAAGCGGGATAGAGCAGCAGCCCTGACTTTTTTCGGAAGGAACGGATTGCTACTTTCGTCGTTAGCTTCGCCAGCAGTATGTACTTGGGAGACCTCCCATGACCATGACCGGCAAATTGAGTGCCGTCAGCGCATATCTTGCATTGGCCTTCGTCGGCGCGATCGTGCTTGGTGTCTTCTGAGGGTTGAAAACCTTCTGAGCAGGTCGCCGACCCGCTCTTGAACCTTTTGCTCCCTGCGTCACACCCATCCAAAACGCAGGGAGACAAGGATGTTCTTTCATCATCTTATCACCGGCACGAATTTGGCTCGCACCGCCGCCATGGCGCTGACCGTGAGCGTCGGTCTGGTCGCGCCGGCCAACGCCGGTCCGCAACCGCTGTTTCCATTTCTGCCGCTGCAGCCGCTGCCGCAAATGCAGGCCGCGCCGTCGCTCGACGAGCCCGCGTCGACAACGCAGATGCCCGCACGACTGAAACGTCAGGTCGTCAACTACGTGACGCACGAAGCGCCCGGCACCATCGTCATCGATACGCCGAACACTTATCTCTATCTCGTCACCGGCAACGGCCAGGCGATCCGCTACGGCATCGGCGTCGGCCGCGAAGGCTTCACCTGGTCGGGCATTCAGACCATCAGCAAAAAAGCCGAGTGGCCGAACTGGACGCCGCCAGCCGAGATGATCGCACGGCAACCCTATCTGCCGCGCTTCATGGCCGGCGGCCCCGGCAATCCGCTCGGCGCGCGCGCGATGTATCTGGGCGGCACCGTTTATCGCATCCATGGCACCAATGCGCCGGAGACCATCGGCACGCATGTGTCGTCAGGCTGCATCCGCCTCACCAATGCCGACGTCACCGACCTGTATTCACGCGTGGCCGTCGGCGCCAAGGTGGTTGTGCTGCCCAACGAACGCCGTGCCGATCTCGGACGTGGCGTGCTGCGCTGATATTGCCAGATCGGTCATCATCAAGGCTCCGGCCAATGCGCCGGAGCCTTTTCATTTTTTTGCCGCGTCAATCCGCAACATACGCGCATGGCACATTTCGCTTTCGTGCTCTGGCGCCCGATCACCGGCGACGCTAGACTCGAAGCCGACGGGGACCGGAATAGCCGATGCGGGTGAAAACCATTCTGATCGCAATCGCCGTGATTGCGGGATCGTTTCTTCTCAGCCTGAAAGCCATGGATTGGCTGTCGCCGCGCGACAGCACATCGCAACCGGTGCTTGCCAAGCTGCCGCCGCTGCCTGCGGTGTCGCGCAATTCATCCGTGATCGCGCCGATCGAAATTCCGCTCAAGGTGATTGGCGCCAGCGCCGACCGCGCCGCGCCGCGCACCTTCGGCGGCAAGGCGGACAATCCGGTGCCGCAGGTTCTGCAGAACGCCGACATCAACTGGACGGCGGCGCGCGGCCCCATCACCGCAGCCGGCGCACAGAATGCCCTGTCGCTGACGACGCCGTTGACCGGCACGCTGAACGTCAAGGGCGCGCTGTCGGACAACGCCAAGGGCGCGCTCGGCAACGCGCTGGGCTCGCTGCTGGGCAGCAACGTCAGCAAACAGATCGGCAGCCTCAACATCAAGAACATCAACGCCGATGCCGAGATCCGCGGCAATGTCGGCATGACATCGCGCCCCGCGTTGACGCCCAGCTGGCGGATCGAACCGAACCTGACGGCGCAGGTCAATCTCGGCGACACCAACCTCTCGGTCGCCGGCATCCGCGTCAACGTTCCGGCCCAATTGAAACCGGCGCTCGATCGCGCGGTGAACGATCAACTCGTCGGCCTGCAACAGCGCATCCGCAACGATCCGGTGATCGAGCAGAATGCGCGGCGCGAATGGGCCAAGATGTGCCGTTCGATTCCGTTGCAGGCCGCCTCTGCACCCGGACCGCAATTGTGGCTCGAACTGCGCCCCACCAAAGCTGTGGCGGCGCAGCCGCGCGTCGATGCCAATGCCGTGACGCTGACGCTCGGTATCGATGCCGAGACCCGCGTCACCGCAACCGAAACCAAACCGGATTGCCCCTTTCCGGCAACGCTGAGCATCATTCAGGCCAATCCGGGACGCGTCAGCATCGGCGTGCCGATTGATATGCCGTTCACCGATCTCAACAAGCTGCTGGATGCGCAACTCGCTGGCAAGACCTTCCCCGAAGGCGGCGACAGTTCGATTGCCGTCAAGGTGAAACGCGCGACGGTGGCGGCGTCCGGCGATCGCCTGCTGATTTCGCTGCTGGTCGATGCGAAAGAAAAGCGGAGCTGGTTCGGTTTCGGCGCGGATGCCACCGTCCATATCTGGGGCAAGCCTGCGCTGGATCAGGCGCAGCAAACGTTGCGCCTGACCGACATCAACCTTTCGGTGGAATCGCAGGCCGCGTTCGGACTGCTCGGTGCGGCCACGCAAGCCGCGCTACCCTATCTTCAGAAGGCGCTCGCCGACAAGGCCGTGATCGACCTCAAGCCGTTCGCCGCCAATGCGCGCAAGCAGATGACGAAACTCGTCAACGATTTTCAGAAGAACGATAGCGGTGCGCGCGTCGATGCCGACATCACCAGCCTGCGCCTTGCCGGCGTTGCGTTCGACTCAACCAAGTTGCGCGTCATCGCCGAAGCCGAAGGCTCCGCCAAAGTCACGGTCACGACACTGCCGGGCCTGTAGTTCCGCACGCCGGACAATTGTCAGAATCTGCAATCTTCACGACAAACTCACTTGCTCCTGCTTCGGCTTTGCTGGCACAACCTTCGTTGCGCGGTGCCAGCCGCTGCTACGCGAAAACAAAAATAACCCAAGGAGCAAACTCCATGAACAGAACCGCTGCCACGCTCGTGGCCAGCCTCGCACTCGCTTTTTCCAGCGGCGCGGCGCATGCACAAATCTCCGACGATGTCGTCAAGATCGGCGTCCTCACCGACATGTCCAGCCTCTATTCCGACGCTACCGGCAAGGGATCGCTGGCCGCCGTACAGATGGCCGTGGCGGATTTCGGCGGCAAGGTCAAAGGCAAGCCGATCGAGGTGGTCTCGGGCGATCACCAGAACAAGCCGGACGTTGGCGTCAACATCGCACGCAACTGGATCGACAACGACAAGGTCGACTCCGTTTTCGACGTGCCGACTTCTTCGGTGGCGCTGGCAGTCTCGACGCTGCTGACCGAGAAGAACAAGATCTTCATGAATTCCGGCGCGGGCAGTTCGGATCTCACCGGCAAGGCCTGCTCGCCGATTTTCGTTCACTACACTTACGATACCTATGCGCTGTCGAATGTCGCCGGGCGCGCCATGGTCAAGCGCGGCGAGGACACATGGTTCTTCATCACGGCGGATTATGCGTTCGGCCATGCGCTCGAGCGCGACGCGGCCGACGTCGTCAAGCAGAGCGGCGGCAAGGTCGTCGGCAATGTGCGTCATCCGCTGAACTCGTCGGACTTCTCGTCGTTCCTGCTGCAGGCACAGGCCTCGAAGGCCAAGGTCGTCGCGCTCGCCAATGCCGGCGGGGACACCACCAACGCCCTGAAACAGGCGGCGGAATTCGGCCTGACGCAGGGCGGCCAGAAGATGATCGCGCTGCTGCAGGAAATCACCGACTCCCATGGCCTCGGTCTGAAGCAGGCCCAGGGCCTCATTCTCACCGACGGCTTCTACTGGGACACCAATGACGAGACCCGCGCCTTCTCCAAGAGATTCATGGACAAGGTGGGACACATGCCGACGATGATTCAGGCCGGCCTGTATTCCGCGACGATGCACTACCTGCAAGCCATCGATGCCACCGGCACCGACGACACCGCCAAGGTGATGGCCAAGATGAAGGCAACGCCGATCAACGACTTCTTCGCCAAGAACGGCCGCATCCGCGAAGATGGCCGCATGGTCCACGACATGTACCTGTTCGAGGTGAAGAAGCCCTCGGAGTCCAAGAGCGATTGGGATCTCTACAATCTTCTGGCGACGGTGCCGGGCGATCAGGCCTTCCGTCCGATGGATCAGGGCGGCTGCCCTTACATTAAGAAGTAACTGGCGCAAGCGAATTGGCCGGACGGCATCGACGCCGCCCGGCCACCTTCAGATCGTGACTATCGAACATCTCGCCTGCCGCGTTGCAGGCTTTGCTCAGCCATCCGCATCAAGTCGTGTATTTGAACTCCGGCATGCTCTTGAGCTGATCCTTGGTCGCATCGAACACGCCGTGATCCGGGTACCACGGATTGGGCTTGGCGGCGGCCGGCGCGGGTGCAGCCGATCCCGTCGTCGTGCTGCTCGACGGACGTCCGGTCGTCCCGCTCGAATTGCTTGCGGTGCCAGCGCCCGTGTAAGGCACAGGCTCGTTCACCCATTTGATCTTGTCGTACGGGACCGCGACGTAGTGTTCGCCGACGCCGAGGAACCCGCCAACGCCAATGACTGCAGCGGCGATCTTGCCGTCCTTGTCGAACAGCAGATCGTTGATCGAGCCGAGGCTCTCGTTGGCGTTGTTGTAAATCTTCAGGCCGACGACCTTGGATGTCCGCCATTGACCCTGATGCGACATGTCCGCCGGAGCCGCTGTCGTCGCAGCCGGGGTCGTCGTCGTCGCGGTCGACTTTGAGGGAGTTTCCGCCAACGCCGCAGTGGCGATAAGCGCCGAACCAACCAGTGCCGTCGTCATATATTTTGCAAACATGTGCGCACCTCCTGATGAAATGATGTCTAGAAGGGCAACACATTTAGGCAATGAGCGTTCCCGGCTCGCAGCCAAAAGTCGTTGCAGCTAACGCGATACTGGGTTGCGCAATTGGAACAGCGCCAAGCATGTCGCGCGTTTGCGCTTAGAAACCTCCCCAATATGGCGGAACGCCGTAGTAGCGATGCAACTCGATTTCCTGCGATCGGTCGCCCCAATCGAAATCCTTGTCGGCAAGGAACGACGGCGCGCGCCTGAGTTCGTCGTCGGTAATGTCGAGCTGATAGGCCTCGACGTCGCGATTGTACTTCAGCCGTGCCCAGGGCAGCGGCAGCAGGCTCGCGCCCATGCCGAGAAAACCGCCGAAGCTCAGAATTGCGTAGGATACCTTGCCGCTGATCTTGTCGATCATCAGTCGTTCGATATGACCGATCTTCTCGCCGTTGAGCCGTCGTACAGCGGTGCCTTCGACACGATCGCTTGCGATCAAGCTATGAGATTTGACCGCCACCTGATCGATGGACATGACATCCTCCTTCGGTTGACACGATGATCAACGCGTCGGCCAGAGGCCCGGTTCCATAGGCAGTCAGGCGAGGTTCCACGCGCTCGGATTTCGCGCGTTCGCGCGAGATTTCGCTGCCGATGCAGGGAAAAAGCCGTCTCGTTCAGGCAGCGAGCGAGCCGGAATCCTGTCTTGCTCGCTTAAAGAACGCCATTGATTCAAATTTGTAGCCGCACGCGGCGCAGTGCCACAAATAGGATGTCACACGGCGATCTTCCTCGACCCATTCCGGTGCTGCGATTGGTTTGCCGCACTGGGCGCAAGGATTGTGCTGGGGCATTTCGGAGGACAGTGAATAACCAGACCTGAAAGCGATCATGACGCGTCCCCATCTGTTATTGCGCCAAGTTTATGCGCGCCCGATTGGCCGTCAAGAAACTTCCGGTGCGACGCTTTTGCGACAATATTGTTGACCGATCGCCGCCTTCCGTTTACGCGACCGGTGCACCGCCTTGCCGCTGAATGCGGCAGGGATAATCTCCAGTTGTAGCTGCCTCGCGGATGCCACAGTTGCGATGCCATAGAGAGCGGCGTCGCCTGACCGACCGGCCTAACACTTTGAAAAATCCAGACTGCCGATGCTGAAACCCGCTTTGTATACGCTCGTCGTCATCGGCATCGCCACAATGTGTTGCGAGACGGCAATGGCGCAGCGCGCGCAATACGAAGCGATGGTCGCCGATCACGCGCGGGCCAACGATATCCCCGAAGCGCTGGTGCATCGCGTGATCGTGCGTGAGAGCCGTTATCAACCGCAGCTTGTCGGGCGTGGCGGCACCATCGGTCTGATGCAGATCAAACTGGCGACGGCGCGCGGGCTTGGCTACACCGGGACGGCGGAAGGCTTGCGCGATCCCCAGACCAACCTCACCTACGCCGTGCGCTATCTGGCCGGGGCCTATCGTGCCGCCAACGGCAATGACGACCGCGCTGTCCGCTACTACGCCGGCGGCTATTACCACGTCGCCAAACGTCAGCGGCATCAACACGCCAATGGAAGCCTGGCGCGCGCCAATGCGCAAATGCCGGGGCCGCCGCTCTCGATCCTGCCCGAATAGGCGGCGCGCCACCGCCCGCCGCCTGCGACGTTTGCGCGAGATCGCGCAGGCCAGCGTCGTCTCACGCAATCGCCCTGCCGCCATATATTAGAACTTGCTTATCTATCGCACCGCTCCTATGACTCCAAAATCGGGGGTGCGTGAGACGCGGCCCCTGCACAGTTGCCGGAGCATGACCGATGCACAACTTCACGCCTCTGTCCGGGCTGTTGGGTGGGGCCTTGATTGGGCTCGCCACCGCGTTGCTGATGGTGTTGACCGGCCGCATCGCCGGCATCAGCGGAATTTTCGGCGGATTGCTGTCGCTCAAAGCTTCGGATCGCGGCTGGCGATTGGCGTTCGTTGCCGGCCTGCTTGCCGCTCCGCTGCTCGCTGCGCTCGGCGGCGCATCGCTGCCGATGCCCGCGATGCCGGCCAATCTGGCGGTGGTCGCGATTGGCGGGCTGCTGGTCGGCGTCGGCACGCGCATGAGCGGCGGCTGCACCTCCGGCCACGGCGTGTGCGGCACCGCGCGTTTGTCGACACGCTCGATCACCGCCACGGCGATCTTCATGGTGGTGGCGATCGGCACCGTCGCCATTGTCCGCCACGGTTTTGGAGCCTGACATCATGCCTGTCTCCATCGCCAGTTTTGTTTGCGGCCTGATCTTCGGCATCGGCCTGCTGATATCGGGCATGACCCAACCCGACAAAGTGCTCGGCTTCCTCGATATCTTCGGGGCGTGGGATGCGACGCTGGCGTTCGTCATGGCCGGCGCCGTGGCGGTCAGCAGCTTCGGCTTCGCCTTCGCAAGACGGCGCCCCTCGCCGCTGTTTGCCGCCAAACTGAACTGGCCGAGACGCGACGACATCGACGCATCGCTCATCGGCGGCGCGGCGCTGTTCGGCGTCGGCTGGGGACTGGTCGGGCTCTGTCCCGGACCCGCATTGGTCAATCTCGCGGGGTTGAGCGTGCCTGTCGTCGTATTCGTCGCGGCGATGGGCGCCGGGATGCTCAGTTACGATCAATGGCGCGAGCGGCGTGACCCTTCGCACACGGATTATGACGCCGTCACCGCGCGCGCCGACCGCTGAGCGATCATGCGCCCGCCAGCGGTGGATAATCGTCCTTGCATAAGGGCGGCCGCATGCGGATGATCCGGTCGATCCGGGGACCCGACACGCATCATGTCCAACGCGCCGCATTTCGATATCGACGTCAATGCCTTCTGGCACGATCCCTATCCCGCCCTGAAGCAGATGCGCGCCGAGGCGCCCATCGCCTACGTGCCGCAGCTCGGCTCGACGATCTTCACCAGGCGCGACGATATCTTCAGTATGGAGAAACGCATCGACGTTTTCTCCTCGCATCAACCCAACGGCCTGATGAACGTACTGATGGGCCACAACATGATGCGCAAGGACGGCGATGCGCACATGGCGGAACGCGCGGCCATGTTTCCTTCGGTATCGCCGCGCACCGTGCGCGACATCTGGCGCGCGCAGTTTCAGGCGCATGCCGATCGCATCCTCGACGAGCTTGCGCCGCAAGGCCGCGCCGATCTGTGCAAGGCGTTCGCGCTGCCGCTGTCGGCGGAATGCCTCAAGCACATCACCGGCCTCACCAACATGCGCTTTCAGGACATGGACGCGTGGTCGCAGGCGATGATCGACGGCATCGCCAACTACACCGGCAACCCGGATATCGCCGCGCGCTGCAATGCCGCCACCGCCGGCATCGACGCCGCCATCGACGACATGATCCCGGTAGTAACCAGGCATCCGAACCACTCGATCCTCAGCGTGTTGCTGGCCGCCAACATGCCGATGGAGAGCGTACGCGCCAACATCAAGCTGGCGATCTCCGGCGGCCAGAACGAACCGCGCGACGCCATCTCCGGAACCATCTGGGCGATGCTGACGCACCCCGAGCAACTCGCGCTGGTGCGTGACGGCAAGGCCAAATGGATCGAGGTGTTCGAGGAATACGCTCGCTGGATCGCGCCGATCGGCATGTCGCCGCGCCGCGTCGCCAAGCCATGGAGTCATGGCGGCGTCGATTTCGAGCCGGAAGATCGCGTGTTCTTCATGTTCGGCTCGGCCAATCGCGACGAAGCCTGTTTCAGCGATCCGGAAACCTTCGACATCACCCGCGAAACTGCCAAGAGCATCGCCTTCGGTGCCGGACCGCATTATTGCGCCGGTGCATGGGCTTCGCGCGCCATGGTCGCCGAGGTGGCGCTGCCGAGCATCTTCGCCAGATTGAAAGATCTTCGGCTCGATGACGGCGTGCCGGTGCGCATCGGCGGCTGGGCGTTCCGCGGCCTGCTCAATCTGCCGGTGAACTGGCAGCCATCGTGAGCGCATTTTGCCGGCCTGGCACTGGGCGGCACCGCGCATGACGTGCTAGCCTGCGGCGAACGCGGCGGCCAAGTCCGCGAATGGGAGCACGCCATGAATGCATACCGCGCTGCGATTGTCGCAGCTTTTTCTTTGTTGTCGTCGCTCGCGATCGCGGCGGATTTTCCCACGCCGAAGCAAGGCGAATGGATCGCCAGGGATTTCAAGTTCCACACCGGCGAGGTGATGCCGGAACTGAAACTGCATTACACCACGGTTGGCGAGCCGACCGGGCAGCCGGTGCTGGTGCTGCACGGCTCGGGCGGCTCGGCCGCCAGCCAATTGACGCCGACCTTTGCCGGCGAAATGTTCGGCCCCGGCCAGCCGCTCGATGCGTCGAAGTATTACATCATCATTCCGGACAGCATCGGTCACGGCCGCTCGTCGAAACCATCCGATGGCATGAAGACCGCGTTTCCGAAATACAATTACGACGACATGGTCGTGGCGCAATATCGGCTCATCAGCGAGGGCCTGCGCATTCCGCACCTGCGGCTGATCATCGGCAACTCGATGGGCGGCATGCAGACCTGGCTCTGGGGCGAAAAGTATCCCGGCTACATGGACGCACTGGTGCCGATGGCCTCGCAGGCCAGCGCCATGTCGTCGCGCAACTGGATGCTGCGGCGAATGATGCTGGAAACCATCCGTAACGATCCGGACTACAACGGCGGCAATTACACGTCCCAGCCGCGCATGATGAAATACGCCGTGACGACGTTCGGCATCGCCACCGGCGGCGGCACGCTCGCCTATCAGGCGGCAGCGCCGACCGCAGCGAAGGCCGATGCGCTGGTCGATGATCGCCTGGCGCACGCGTCGAAGGCCGACGCCAACGACTTTCTCTATCAATGGGGCTCGTCGCACGACTACGACGCCGCCCCCGGACTGGAGAAGATCGAGGCGACGCTGCTGGCGATCAACTCCGCCGACGACGAACGCAATCCGCCGGAGACCGGCGTGATGGAGCGCGATCTCAAGCGCGTCAAAAGCGGCAGCCTCTATCTGATCCCGGCCAGCACCGAGACGCGCGGTCATCTCACCACCGGCATGGCGAGGTTCTACAGCCAGCAGGTGCGCGAGTTATTGCAGACGGCGCCGCAACGCACGATGTAGCCGCTACCGGCAGCGTAGCGCCGTCATTGATGCCTGCCCGAGGTCGGCTATGCCCTTGGGCAAAATCACATGCATCGCTTGCATTGTTCCCGTACCGGTTGCAGACTGCCCGCGGGGTGAATGACGTGCGTATGGTGTGGGGCTTAATTCCGGCGTTGCTGTTGGCGGCGTGTGTCACGCGCGATCCGGCGGTGTCGATATCGAATACGGCCAGTTCGGGAAACTGGAAAATCGAACGCCAGATCGACCGCGTCACCGGTGCGCCGTTCTCGAGCGCCCTGTTGTTCACCGCCAACGCGTCCACATCGGCTCTCACCTCAACGCGGACCGCCAGCGTTCAACTCACCTGCCTCGAAGGCCAACCGCTGGTGCGGATCGCGTTCGACTTCAAGATCGGCAGCGATAATAACGCCATCCTTGGCTATCGCTTCGACGACAAGCCGGGCCGCGACAACGTCGCGTCGCGCATCCTCATTGGTTATCAGGTGATCGTCATCGAGGATCGTGCCGCCGTCGCCGATTTCGTCAACGACATGCGCGGTGCGGGAACGCTTTATCTGCGGATCCGCTCGCTCAATGCCGGGCGGACCACGGCGGAATTCAAACTCGAAGGGAGCGAGGCCGCGGTGCAGGCAGGCTTCGCCGGCTGCCCGCTGGTGCAGGAGCCGGCGAAACGCAAGATATCGTAATAAGCGAGCGTTAGTCCTCGCCCATCTCGCCGACGTGCTTCTGGGTGTAGAGCTCAAGGCCGATGCGGCCGATCAGGTCGAGCTGGGTCTCGATGAAGTCGATGTGGTGTTCCTCATCCTTCATCAGGCTCTCGAACAGGTCGCGCGAGACGTAATCCTTGACGCCGTGGCAGTAGGTGGCGGCTTCCTGATAGAGCTCGCGCGCGCCGATTTCGGCGGCGAGGTCGCATTCGAGGATTTCCTTCACATTCTGACCGATCCGCAGCGGATCCAGCACCTGCATGTTGGGGAAGCCGTCGAGGAACAGGATGCGGTCGGTGAAGCGGTCGGCGTGCTGCATCTCCTCGATGGATTCCTTGCGCCACTGCTTGGCCATGTCCTTGAGGCCCCAGTTGTCGAGCAACCGGTAGTGCAGCCAATATTGATTGATCGCGGTCAGTTCGCTGCGCAGACCCTTGTTGAGATATTCGATGACCTTCGCATCGCCCTTCATGACCGGACTCCCGTTATCAGGGGCCGCTGGAGGCCCCAAGCAATCACTTTAGAACGCTTCTAAATGAGAAAATGACGGAGAACAACCCCTGTCGGGGGACATTCGGTCGCATCATGGGGAGAACTCGCGGGGGACACGCCGTGCCGGAAACCGGCAGTCTCAGACGGTCATCTCGGCCGGGCGCATCTCGGCGCCCGCAACCAGGGCCGTCGCTGTGTGCTCGTGACTATGGGGGCATCCTTCACAGCAGGCTTTGGCGCAGGCGCCGAGGGCTTCGGTCATGATCTTTTTGATCGTCCGGGCGCAGCGGCCGCACTGGGCACTGCAACCCAAACACCCGTAGACCTGGCCGGCAGTGCGCGGAAAGTCGGACCCGGCGGTCACGGCGTTGCGGACGTCATGGTCGCTCAAGACATTGCAAGAACAGATAATCATGAGGGGAAGCAACTCTGCAGTGTGGACCCCCTATCGATAGAAAAGTGCCCGCCAAGACGCAAAAGGAAAAAGCTCAATTTCAATGTATTCCAAACTGGCGGCGGCAGCCGGCCAAGGGGATTGAACCCCGGTTCCGCCTGGTGCGACCAAAGGCAAGGGACGCAAGGAAACTCTGGGCTCTTTCAATCGTTAATGATTTTGCAATGCAAAATGGCTTCGCAAGCGATCATGGCGAGATTCAGCGCGGGCGTTCATTGATCGTTCAAACGATGTATGAAACTTTTACGCGACAGAGCAGTCTTTCACTGTCGAGAGGTTTCGAGGAAAGGTGAAGCCATGAAGAAGACGTTTATGGCGGTCGCGGCAGCCGCGACCCTGGCGGTGACGGTGCTGGCGGCGCCGCAGGCTGCCGAAGCCCGTGGCGGCCGCGTCGCGGCAGGTGTCGCCGCAGGCGTGATCGGCGGCGCGCTGATCGGCGGCGCTCTGGCTGGTCCCGGCTATTACGGTTACGGCCCGGGCTACGGATATTATGGACCGGGATACGGCTATTACGGTGGGCCGGCTTACGTTGCCGGACCCCCCTGCTACTGGCAGCGCCAACGCTTCTGGGACGGCTACGGCTGGCGGATTCGTCGCGTCAGAGTTTGCGGTTAAGTAAGCCAAATCGTGTAACACGCCAGCAAGGATGCTCCGGAGTCACGAATCGGATCGTGTCTGGAGCATTTTTCTGCAAGGCGTTAAAAAGCCGTGATTCAGGGCAATTGAGTCCCTTGCGTTACGTCGGGCGACACTGCCGGGTTTGCACACGGCTTTACGGACATTCGACAACCTCGCGCCTCGCGGCGCACCTTCAGGAGTGATCTCAAGATGAAGAAGACTTTCTCGGCTTTGCTCGCCGCAGCTACCATTGCCGGCTCGATGGCCGCAGTGACCCCCGCCGCTCACGCGGACGGCGGCCGCATCGCTGCCGGCGTTGCCGGTGGCCTGATCGGCGGCGCACTGCTCGGTGGCGCCATCGCCGCCAGCCGCCCTGCCCCGGTGTATGCCGCGCCGGCCCCGGTCTACGTCGAAGAGCCACCGTGCCATTTCGAGCGTGAGCGCTTCTGGGACGGCTACGGCTGGCGCTTCCGCCGCATTCGCGTTTGCGATTGATCGGCCAGAACTGAAACGTTCTCAGCTATCGTTCAACAACCCGGCCAGTTTGGCCGGGTTTGTTTTTTGACGAGCATAAGGGATGTGCGGACTGTCGTGACGGCGTCATCCCGAGGCGCGAGCGATGAATATCGCGAGCCGCGAAAGATCGCCGTCGCCCTTCGAGGCTCGGCGCAAGCGCCTCACACCTCAGGGTGACGGTTCTTGTCTACCGCGTACCGCTCATCGCACGCAGCACGGCCTCGCTTGGCCAGCAATCGACCTTGAGGCCGGCGGATTTCTGAAACGCACCGAGTGCCGCGCGCGTCTGCATCCCCGCTTTGCCGTCGATCTTGTCGCGATAGAGCTTGATCTGCGTCAGGTGACGCTGCATCGCCTCGACATCGCGGCTGCGCAACTGCGTCGAGGCCGACCACTTCGTTGCGAACGGGAGCGAATTGGTCATGCGGTCGCTGAGATGGCCGACAAACAACACATAGAGATCCGAGAAATTGTATTCCTTGATGACGAAGTAATTCTTCGTCGTCAGAAACGAGGGGCCATAGATGCCCTCGGGCTGCAGCAGCGACGCCGGCTGCGCCTGTTCGGCGGCGCTGAGCTTCTCGCTGCGCACCGGGACGAAGCCCGCGCGCAACCATTCGCCGATCGGCTTGGTGATCTCCGGTACGCCCTGCGTGCAATCCGCATTGCGCGGCGCCTGCACCTCATAGGCCCAGCGCACGCCCGTCTGCCAGCCTTTGTTGACAAGCTGTTGCGCGGCGGACGCCAGCGCATCCGGCACCGAGGTCCAGATGTTGACGCGCCCGTCGCCATCGAAATCGACGCCGTGCTTGTACAGTTCCGACGGCAGGAATTGCGTCAGCCCGGTCGCGCCCGCCCATGACGAACGAAAATCCTTTCGCGCCACGTCGCCGTCCTGCAGGATCTTCAGCGCCAGGGTGAATTCGTCGCGATATTGTTCCTTGCGCCGGCCGACATAAGCCTGCGTCGCCACCACGCGCAACGTATCGTACGGCAGACGATAACGGCCGTAATCGGTCTCGCGTCCCCAGATGGCGAGGATGACCGGCCCCGGCACGCCGAAACGCTTTTCGATCGCGGCAAGCGTGGCGCGATGCTGCTGCATCAGCCGCTGCCCTTCGGCGGCCAACCGCGCGATGGTGGTTTCCTTCACATAGTCGGCAGGCACCTGCACGAACTCGGCCTGGGCCGGCGCGCCGGTGGCGGGACGTCCCGGCAACGCCAGGTCCGGCAGCTTGTAATCCGGCTCAAGCCCGCGGGTCTGCGCTTCGAACGTCGCGCGCGACACGCCGGCCTTCTGCGCATCGGGCCAGACCGACTCGACGAATCGGGCGAAGCCCGCATCGGCGGCCTGCGCGAGCGAGCAGCCTGCGCCGAATGCCATGCCTGCAACGAGCAGGCCCGCTGCGCAGAGCCGGTTCACATATCGGAGCGCCGCCCTCAATGCGCCGCCGGGGCGTGGCCGTGGTGGTCGGTCACGTCATTCGACAGGCGATCGACGTAGGCAATACCCACCGCCGACAAAATGAAAACGATATGGATGATGGTTTGCCACATCACACCATCCGCCGTGTAGTTGGTCTTGCCGGTGCCCAGCCCCCCGGCCTCGATGAAGGTGCGCAGTAGATGAATCGATGAGATGCCGATGATCGCCATCGCCAGCTTGATCTTCAGCACGCTGGCATTGACGTGGCTCAGCCACTCCGGTTCGTCCGGATGACCTTCGAGATTGAGCCGCGACACGAATGTCTCGTAACCGCCGACGATCACCATCACCAGCAGGTTGGAAATCATCACCACGTCGATCAAGCTCAGCACCACCAGCATGATCTGCTGTTCGCTGAAGTCGAACGTATGTCCGATCAGGTGCCAGAGTTCTTTGAGGAACAGGACGGTGTAGACGCCCTGCGCCACGATAAGGCCGACATAGAGCGGCAACTGCAGCCAACGCGAACTGAAGATCAGCATCGGGATCGGCCGCAGGCGAACGCCACGCGGCGGCAAGGGAGTCTCGGGAGTCATCGACATCGGGGGCTCTCGGTTTCAACGCAGAAAAGATAGGAGCGAATCCTGGCTTTGAAATAAATCAGGCGCGCGGAACAAATGGATGGGGTCTTCAGTATGGGGGGCGATGCCGCGCTGTCGAGTCCCCCCGAGACACTTCACCGCAGCCGGTTCGAAGGTTTCGTCCGATCGTCCAAAAAACGCCTAGCGCACCGCAACGATGAATATCCGCGGAAACCGCAACAGCACCTTGCCATCGGCCTGCGGCAGGTAAGCCGCGGCGACGCGTGCGGTATATTCGGCCAGATAGAGCTTGCGTTCCGCCGGCTCCAGCGGATCGAGAAACGGCCGCAAGCCGGTGCCCTTGACCCATTCGACGATTTCCGCGGCGTCGTCCAGCGCGTGATTGTAAATGGTGTGCCAGATCTCCAGCCGACTGCACAGCGGCTGGAGCGCATCGTAGTAATCGCGCGGCCGGGGCAATGCCGCGCGCAAAGCCGTCGCATCGGTGAGCGCCGGGCGGAACGGCTCCTGAAAAGCCACCTCGCGCATCAGGACATGGGATGGCTCTTCGAGATTGTCCGGCATCTGCACCGCAAGCGCCCCGCCCGGCGACAGCGTGCCGACCAGCCGCTTGAGCTGCTTCAGATGATCCGGCACCCATTGGAAAATGGCATTGGCGAACAGCACATCCGCCTCGGCCGGAGGCACCCAGTGGGCGACGTTGGCCTCGATGAAAGTTTGGTTGGGCAATCGCTCGCGCGCCTGCCGCAGCATGTCCGCCGATGTATCGATGCCGGTCACCGCGGCTTCCGGCCAGCGCTTGACCAGCAGCTCGGTGGAATTGCCCGGGCCGCAGCCGATATCGACCACGGTGCGCGCCTGTTGCAGGGGAATTTGCGCGAGCAGATCCCGCGCGGGCCGCGTGCGCTGATCCTCGAATTTCAGATACTGCTCAGCACTCCAGTCGGCCATATCGAATTACCTTTGAACGATCAGCCCGTCCGGCAAGATCGTACGCGTAGCGGAAACCACACGGAACCCGCCGCCGTATATCATACTCGCGGCCGAACTTCACGATGCGTCGGCTTGTGTCATCATATCGCGCGCGACGGGCGGCTTGGTGCCGCAGCTAAACCCGGTGACAATGACAGAAGCGTTAAACCATCCGGAGCAAACAAGGAACACCACGATGCGCGTCATCATGCTGACGATCTGTCTGCTCGCGTCTCTGTCATGCGCAGCCCATTCCGACGACGACATTGCCGCGGCACGAACGATCATCAGTTCGCAGGCCGACGCCTTCGGTCGCGACGACGATGCTGCCGCCTTTGCCTTCGCGGCTCCGGCACTGCAGGAGATGTTTCAGCAGCCCGCGACATTCATGGCGATGGTGAAGCGCAGTTACGCGCCGGTCTATCGTCACAAGAGCTTCGAGTTCGGCGAAGCCCGCGCAATGGACGGCAAGATCATGCAAAACGTCCACATCAGGGACGCCGACGGCGAATTGTGGGAAGCGCTCTACACGCTGGAGCGCCAGCCCGACGGCAGCCTGCGGATCACAGGCTGCACCTTGCTGAAGATGGCCGGCGCCTGAGCGGCACCGGCGCATCGTCACCGCGTCAACTTCTTGTACTTCACCCGATGCGGGATGACGCTGTCCTGGCCGAGCCGGCGCATCTTGTCCTTCTCGTAATCCTGGAAGTTGCCCTCGAACCATTCGACGTGGCTGTCGCCCTCGAAGGCGAGGATATGCGTCGCGATACGGTCGAGGAACCAGCGATCATGGCTGATGATGACGGCGCAACCGGCGAAATCCTCCAGCGCCTCTTCCAGCGCGCGCAGCGTATCGACGTCGAGGTCGTTGGTCGGTTCGTCGAGCAGCAGCACGTTGGCGCCGGACTTCAGCATCTTGGCGAGGTGCACGCGGTTGCGTTCACCGCCCGACAGCGCGCCGACCTTCTTCTGCTGATCGGCGCCCTTGAAGTTGAACGCCGAGCAGTAGCCGCGGGAATTCACTTCCTTCTTGCCGAGCAGAATCTGGTCGTTGCCGCCGGAGATTTCCTCCCACACCGTTTTCGAACCGTCGAGCGCGTCGCGCGACTGATCGACGTAGCCGAGATGCACGGTCTCGCCGACAGTGATGGTGCCTCCGTCCGGCTTTTCCGCGCCGGTGATCATCTTGAACAGCGTCGTCTTGCCGGCGCCGTTGGGACCGATGACGCCGACGATGCCGCCCGGTGGCAGCTTGAAGGTCAGGTTGTCGATCAGCAGGCGATCGTTGAAACCCTTCGACAGGCCCTCGAAGTCCACCACATTGTTGCCGAGCCGCTCCGCAACGGGAATGATGATCTGCGCGGTCTGCGTCTGCTTGTCGTTGGCCTTGGCGAGCAACTCCTCGTAGCGCTGATAGCGCGCCTTGGACTTGGCCTGTCGCGCCTTCGGCGACGCCGCGATCCACTCCTGCTCGCGCGCCAGCGTCTTCTGGTGCGCGGCGTCCTCGCGGCCTTCCTGCTCCAGCCGCTTCTGCTTCTGCACCAGCCACGACGAATAGTTGCCCTCGTAGGGAATGCCGCGGCCGCGATCGAGTTCGAGAATCCACCCCGTGACGTTGTCGAGGAAGTAGCGGTCGTGGGTGACGATCAGGATGGCGCCGGGATAGTTGCGCAGGTGGCCTTCCAGCCACGACACGCTCTCCGCGTCGAGATGGTTGGTCGGTTCGTCGAGCAGCAGCAGGTCCGGCTGATCGAGCAATAGCTTGCACAGCGCGACGCGGCGGCGTTCGCCGCCCGACAGCTTGGTGACGTCGGCGTCGTCCGGCGGACAGCGCAGCGCGTCCATCGCCTGATCGACCTTGCTATCGAGATCCCACAGGCCCTGCGCCTCGATCTCGTCCTGCAGCTTGGTCATCTCGTCGGCGGTCTCGTCGGAGTAGTTCATCGCCAGTTCGTTGTAGCGATCGAGGATCGCCTTCTGCTTGGCAACGCCCTCCATGACGTTCTCGCGCACCGACTTGGTGGCATCGAGCTGCGGCTCCTGCTCGAGGTAGCCGACGCGCGCGCCTTCGGCGACCCAGGCTTCGCCGGTGTAATCCTTGTCGATGCCCGCCATGATCCTGAGCAGCGTCGACTTGCCGGCGCCGTTGACGCCGAGCACGCCGATCTTGGCATCCGGATAAAACGAGAGGTGGACGTTATCCAGCACCTTGCGGGTCGGATAGGCCTTGGTCAGGCCCTGCATGAAGTAGACGAACTGGCGCGCCATCGTGTTCCTTGAATCCGTCGGATATCGGGGAAATCTCTGCCGCTCATGTAGCGATGCCGCCGTTAAAGGGCAACTGCGGCGTTAAGACTTTGGAAAGCCTGTCGGCAACGAATCCCGTGGCTCCCCCTAACAATTCGAACCGCTTTTTAATTACATGCGTCAAATCTTGCATGAGCCCGTCATCGTGACCTTCCGCACGGAAAGGCGCTGAAACGACGGCAGAGTACGTCCCATGACAACCATCGCTAGCCAGCCCCCCTCGCCCGCTGCCGACCGCCAGCGGCGCTCGGCCTCGCTCATCCGCGAGATCAGGGAATTTTTCCGCCTGTTCTTCGTCGCGGCGTTCCGCCCCTATCGTCCCGAGCAGCATTACATGCGCGGTCCCGGACCGGCCTGTCGGGCCAAGCGCGACCCGGCGACGATGCACCGCCACCTGATCTGAGCATCGCTGAATCCGCACGCACGCTTGCACACACCCGGATTGCGCGCGACGATATCGTCCGCCTGTGATGCCGATTCCCGGCCTGCACATCGATCCATGGATGACCTGATGACACGGCTGCGCTGTGCGATTCTCGACGACTATCAGAACGCCGCCTTGCGGCTGGCAGACTGGCCCTCGCTTAAGGATATCGACATCACCGTATTCGACCAGCCATTTGCCTCGAAGCACGAGGCAATCACGGCGCTGCAGGATTTCGCCATCGTTTGCGCGATGCGTGAGCGCACGCCGTTCGGCGCCGACGTGCTCAATGCGCTGCCCAATCTCAAGCTGCTGATGACGTCCGGCGCGCGCAACGCCTCGTTCGACCTCGCGACGGCGAAAGCACGCGGCGTCGTGGTCTGCGGCACCGGCACCGTCGGCAATCCGACCGCCGGACTGACCATCGGCCTGATGCTGGAACTGACGCGCAAGATCGGTTTCGAGAACGCACGCATGAAAGCCGGCGAACGCTGGCAGATCACGCTCGGCGAGGACGTCGAAGGCAAGACGCTGGGCATCGTCGGCCTCGGCAAGCTGGGCCGTCAGGTCGCCGGCATCGCCAAGGCAATGGGCATGAAGGTCCTCGCCTGGAGCCAGAACCTCACGCGCGAGGCCTGCGAAGCGGCGGGCGTCGGCTACGCCAGCAAGGACGAGTTGTTCGCCACCGCCGACATCGTCACCATCCATGTCGTGCTGAGCGAGCGCTCGCGCGGGCTGGTGTCGCGCGCCGATCTCGCGCGCATGAAGCCGACCGCTTATCTCATCAACACCGCGCGCGGGCCGATCGTCGATGAAGCGGCGCTGCTGGAGGTGCTGCAGCAACGCCGCATCGCTGGCGCGGCGCTCGATACCTATTCGCAGGAACCGCTGCCGGTCGATCATCCGCTGCGCAAGCTCGACAACGTCGTGCTCACGCCGCATCTCGGCTACGTCACAGAGGACAACTACCGGCGTTATTACACCGACATGGTGGAGAACATCGCCGCGTGGCGCGCCGGCACCCCGGTGCGGGTGCTCGGTTAAAACGAGCAGCCGTCATCCTGAGATTCTGACGCAAAGTCTGCCAATAACGATGGTGCTCTCTTTTGGCACGTCATGGCCGGATTTGTTCCGGCCATCCACGTCTAAGAGAGCTTCGGCAAGAAAGACGTGGATGGCCGGGACAAGCCCGGCCATGACCAAAATCGAGGACCTTCGCTAATCGTCCCAAGAATCGTCCCAAGCGTCGAAAAGCATGGGCGCCGGCGCGATATTCATTCCAACAAAAAGCCCGCCTCGTCATCACGAGGCGGGCTGTTTTTTTTTCAGCTCATCGGCGCGTTCAGCGCACCGTCACCGGCGCCGGCAGCGGCGGCACCACGGTCGGCGTCGTTCCGCCGGTCGCCTGCGCGACGGTCGAATCCTGCCGGTTCGGCATCGGCGGCACGGCGGCTGTCGCCGGCGTATGGCTGCCACCCGGCAATACGACGACGCGGGTGCCGACCTTGACGCGATCGAACAGGTCGGAGACGTCCTCATTGAGCATGCCGATGCAGCCCGACGACACGAACTTGCCGATCGTCGAGGGCTGGTTGGTGCCGTGGATGCGATAGACGGTCGAGCCGAGATACATCGCACGCGCGCCGAGCGGGTTGCCCGGACCACCGGCCATGAAGCGCGGCAGATAGGGCTGGCGCTCAATCATCTCCGTCGGCGGATGCCAATCCGGCCACTCCGCCTTTCGGCTGATCTTCTGCATGCCGTTCCAGGTGAACCCGTCGCGGCCAACACGGACGCCGTAGCGGATCGCGCGGTTATTGCCGAGCACGTAGTAGAGATAGGTGTTCGGCGTATCGACGACGATGGTGCCCGCCGGCTCCTTGGTCACGAACGTCACTTCCTGACGGCGCAGGTTCGGCGCGAGCTGCGCCTCGCCGCCCTGATCGGCTTCCGGCTGCTCGTCGGCCGGCAGGGCAGACAATGAGGTCGGCTTGCCGTCGCTGCCCATCGGCATCGGCGCAAGCGAACCGGTCACGGTACCGGGAGCACCACCGACGGCCGCCGGCGGACGCACCGCATCGGCGTTGCCGCGATCGGAATAGACAGGCGCCGGCGTGTAGGGGCGGCCATAACGTGGATCGTCCGGCGACATGACCGGACCTTGCGGCACGGCACGGTCGGTATAGACCGGAGCGCTGGTCGCCGGGCGGCCGTAGCGCGGATCTTCCGGCGACATCACCGGGCCGGGAGGCGACAACGCGGTCGAACTCGGCGATGAGGCAAGTTGCCCTTCATCGACGTCGTCGAAGTCCGGCATCGCATCCATCCGGCTCGGAACGCCGCGCGCGTCAGCCGGATATCCGACCGGCGAAGCCGAATAGGTAGCGCCGGGGGGCACGGAATAGCCCTGCGCCGAAGCCAAAGTGGTTCCCGCCGCGCACAGAGCGCAGGCCGCTACTGCCGTCAAAAAATGCTTGATCATCATCGCCCTTGTATAAACCCCAAGCCGACACCGGATCGTTAACGCCACATTGCCCACGATAGCGGCGCATTCAAGACAACCCCGCCGGTTTCACCCCCGGATGCCGTCACATTTGGCAAAATGTGACCCGGCGTGACCGAGAAGCCGCAGTCCGCGAGATCGCCGCGCCCAATCGCAAAAACCATTGCGAAACGCGCCTGAAGCCACCGGATTTGCGGTATTCTCGGCACTCTATGGAACGCGTGAAGCGCTGTGGCAAGTCTTTAGCTTGCCTGGCAGGCGCCTCTCCACCTTCATGCATCACTTTTCCGCGAATCAACCGGGATAGTTGCGCTATTCTCCGACTGCCTGATTCGCGACTTAGGTCGTAGGCAGGCTGTGTAGTCACCGCGTTCCCGATGGCGAAATGCTGCCGCAGCCTGCTGCGGCGACGGACTCGATGCTCATGCTGCCCGGCTTCCGCTTCCTGTTCGCAGCCGTTGTGCTGACGATCTCGACGGTGATTTTCGGCCTTGGCGCGGCGGCCTTGCTGCGCGCCTCGCACGACCAATTCGCCAGCATGCCAGCCTGGCGTGCACCGCCGGAAACCGTGTTCGCTCAGCAGCCTGACACGGCGCCGCCGACACTGGCGCTGCTGCATGTCGATGCCGCGCCGGAAAAATCCATGACCGCGCCGGAGCCTGCGAAGGTGCCAGCCCCGGAGCCGCAATCCGTTGCGCCGCCCGCCGAGCCCGCTAAAACCGTTGAGGCACCGGCCGCTCCACCTGATGTAACGACATCCGCCGCGAGCGCGCCGAGCATCCAGCCAGCACCGGATCAGGCCGACACCGGCCGCGTTGCTGCCGTCCGTGACACCGAGGCTGTCAAAGCCGTCGAGCCATCGGACGCGACCGTTACGCCATCCGTGCCGGAACCTGACGCGAAGCCGGTGCAGGTGGCCGCGTTGCCCACGAGGCCTGAACCCGCAGCCGCGCCGCCACCGGTCGCGACACCGGCCGCCCCATCAATACAGATTCAGGCTGAAGCGCCTGCCCCAGTCACCGCAACGCCGGACGCCAAACCTGCGACTGAGTCGGTTGTGGCTGTGGAGCCGCGCGCCGAGATCGCGAAGGAGCCGTCGCCAGCGCAACCCGCCGAAACGCCGATCGTCGCGAACGAACGGACCACTCCTGCCGCTGCGCCATCACCAACCGAGGCCGATGCGGCAGCAGCGACACTTCCGGCAAGCTCCACGCCGGACGTTCCCGTCGATGCACCGATCAGGACCGCCATGCTCAATCAGGAAACACCGGAGCCGGTGGCTGAATTGCCGCCGCCCGTCAGCATCGAAGGCCCGATCCCGCTGCCGCGTTCGCGCGCTATCGCGCTGGCGAAGGATCAGCCGCGCCTGGTAGCGCAGCGGCGCAAGGTTGCCGCACGCGTCGTGCGGCCGCGTCCCGTGCGACGCGCGACACCTGCCGCAGCAGCGCCAGCACAGGCACCGAACGGCCTGTTCCCGCTCCAGTAGAGCGTTTTCGAGCGAATTGGGCACCGGTTCGCGTGAAGGAAACGCGTCGGAACAAAAGATAGAACCACGCTGCCGATCCGTCCGCAGCGGAAAGTATTCAACCGCGAAATGGTTCAGGCCGCGCCGGTCGCAACCGGAGGCCCGTCCTGCATGCCCCACTCCGACCACGAGCCGTCGTAGAGCGCCGAGCCGCGCACGCCGAGCCGATACAGCGCCAGCGTCAGCACGGCGGCGGACACGCCTGATCCGCAGGTCGTGACCACCGGCTTGTCGAGCGCGAGCCCTGCCTGTTCGAATGCGCGCTTGAGATCGTCGAGCGGCTTCATCGTGCCGGTCGCGGCATCGAACAACTGGTTGTACGGCAGGTTGCGGCTGCCCGGAATGTGGCCCGCGCGGAGGCCGGGACGCGGTTCGGCGACGCTGCCATCGAAACGACCGCCGGCGCGCGCATCGATCAACTGTTCGCTGCGTGACGCCAGATTATCGACCAGCTGCTGCTTGCTGCGGATGAAACTTGCATCGAGTTTCGCAGTGAACTGGCCGGGACGCGGCGATGCCTTGCCGGCCTCGACCGCGCGGCCCTCGGCGCGCCATTTCTTCAAGCCGCCATCGAGCACCCTGACGTTGCGATGGCCGAACGAGAGGAACATCCACCACGCGCGCGGCGCGGCGACCCAACCGCCGTGATCGTAGATCACCACGGTATCGCCGCTGGAAATGCCGAGCGCCGCGACATCGCGCGCGAACTGCGCGGCGTCGGGATACATATGCGGCAGCGACGACGCATGATCGGACACCGCATCCACATCGAAGAACGCCGCGCCGGGAATATGCGCGGCGAGGAAATCATCGATCGGCAGCGGCAGCACGCCGGGCATCTTGAACGATGCGTCGATGACGCGGACGTTGGCATCGTTGAGATGCGCCGCCAGCCATTCGGTGGAAACGAGAGGATCGTCGGTGGTGGATGTCATGCCTTGACCTTTCTCCGTCATCCTGAGGTGCGCGCATCTTGCGCGCCTCGAAGGATGAACGGCCTCCGTATTCAATCGCGTCATCCTTCGAGGCTCGACGAAAGACGGCTCGCACCTCAGGGTGACGAATGTCGGGGCTGGGGCTTAAGCCTTCACCTTCGGCACGACCTTCTCGACCGTCTCGCCGGCATCGCGCCATGCAGTAAAGCCGCCGCCGAGATGCGCCACCGGCTTCAGCCCCATGTCCTGCGCCGTCTTGGCGGCGAGCGCCGAGCGCCAGCCGGACGCGCAGTGGAAGATGAACTTCTTGTCTTCCTGGAAGATCGGCTTGGCGTAGGGACTGGACGGATCGATCCAGAATTCCAGCATGCCGCGCGTGCAGGAGAACGACCCCGGGATCTTGCCTTCGCGTTCGAGTTCGCGCGGATCGCGGATATCGACGATCACTGCGTCGCCGCGCGCGACGGCGGCTTTGGCGTCGGCGACGCTCAAGGTTTCGATCTGCGAATTGGCTTCGTCGAGCAGTTTCTTGTAACCGCGCGTAATCGTCTGCGCCATTTTTACCTCACCAGTTCCTTCATTGCGCCTTCCAGTCCTTCGATCGTCAGCGGGAACATGCGTTCCGAGAACAGCCGGCGAATGATGGTGGTCGACTCCGAATAATCCCAATGCTTCTGCGCCACCGGGTTGAGCCAGATCGTATGCGGATAGGTGCGCGTGACGCGCTCCAGCCAGACCGAGCCGGGCTCCTCGTTGACGTGCTCGACCGAACCGCCCGGCACCATGATCTCGTACGGCGACATCGACGCATCGCCGACGAACACCACCTTGTAGTCGTGCGGATATTTATGCAGCACGTCCCAGGTCGGCGTGCGGTCGGTGAAGCGACGTCGGTTCTGCTTCCACACGCCTTCATAAAGACAATTGTGGAAATAGAAATACTCCATGTGCTTGAACTCGCTCTTCGCCGCCGAGAACAGCTCCTCGACCTGCTTGATGTGCGAATCCATCGAGCCGCCGATATCGAAGAACACCAGCACCTTGACGGCGTTGCGCCGCTCCGGACGCATGTGCACGTCGAGATAGCCGTGGTTGGCGGTTTCCTTGATCGTGGTGTCGAGATCGAGTTCGTCCGGCGCGCCGGTGCGCGCGAATTTGCGCAGGCGACGCAGCGCCACCTTGATGTTGCGGATGCCGAGCTCGACGTTACCATCGAGATCCTTGAACTCGCGCTTGTCCCACACCTTCACGGCGCGGTTGTTGCGGTTCTTCTCCTGCCCGATGCGCACGCCTTCGGGATTATAGCCGTATGCGCCGAACGGCGACGTGCCCGCAGTGCCGATCCACTTCGAGCCGCCCTGATGCCGGCCCTTCTGTTCCTCGAGGCGCTTGCGCAAGGTCTCCATGAGCTTGTCCCAGCCCATCGCCTCGATCTGCTTTTTCTCTTCCTCGGTGAGATATTTTTCCGCCAGCTTCTTCAGCCACTCGGCGGGAATCTCCGCCTTTTCCATGGCGTCGAGCAGATTCTCCAGGCCCTTGAACACCGAGCCGAACACGCGGTCGAACTTGTCGAGGTTGCGCTCGTCCTTCACCAGCGAGGCGCGCGACAGATAATAGAAATGTTCGACGCTCTGATCCGCGAGGTTGGCGTCCAGCGCTTCCATCAGCGTCAGGTATTCGCGCAGGGTCACCGGCACCTGCGCCTCGCGCAACGATGTGAAGAATTGCAGGAACATGACACCAGCCTCGGCATAAGCGGCGGCAGAACCACCGGCGTATCGGTCAGATTGCCCGCCGGCAGGCATCCGTCAAGGGGCGCTCGCGCAGGCTTGCCCGGCGCCACGACGCAGGACAGACCTGCCCTCCGCCGCTCGCGTGGACATCGCGCTAGACCGGGGGTGTTTTTCAATTAAAGTCGCAGCGTGACGGCTTCCATCATCTGGTCATCGGCTGGGGCACCCGCCTTGCCGGATTTCAGCAAATTTCGGCACGAGGAATAACCATGGGCATTGAATCGATCATCGTATGGCTCATCGTCGGCGCCATCGCAGGCTGGCTGGCCGGCCTCATCGTTCAAGGCGGCGGCTTCGGCCTGCTCGGCAATATCGTCATCGGCATCATCGGCGCGGTGGTTGCGGGCTGGCTGCTGCCGCAACTGGGCGTCAATCTCGGCATCGGCATTTTTCGCGCCATCATCAACTCGGCGATCGGCGGCGTCATCGTGCTGGTGATCATCTCGCTGATAAAGCGCGCCTGACGGTGGGCCGGTATTCGGAGCGACCGCCGCAACTGGCGGTCGTTCCACGTTTAGGGAAGCACGCGCTTCCGTGTTCAAGAAAGTGACAAGGCAGAGCTTCAATGAAATTTACCGGCACCAAAGACTACGTTGCGACCGAGGATCTCAAGGTCGCGGTCAACGCCGCCATCGTGCTCGAACGCCCGCTATTGGTGAAAGGCGAGCCCGGCACCGGCAAGACGGTGCTGGCCGAGGAAGTCGCCAAGGCGATCGGCGCGCCGCTTTTGACCTGGCACATCAAGTCGACCACCAAGGCGCAACAGGGCCTCTACGAATACGATGCGGTATCGCGGCTACGCGACAGCCAGCTCGGCGACGCCCGCGTGTCGGACATCTCAAACTACATCAAGCGCGGCAAGCTATGGGAGGCCTTCACCCACGCCAAGCGCCCGGTGCTGCTGATCGACGAAATCGACAAGGCCGACATCGAATTCCCCAACGACCTGCTGCTCGAACTCGATCGCATGGAATTCTACGTCTACGAGACCGGCGAGACGATCAAGGCCAAGGAACGGCCGATCGTCATGATCACCTCGAACAACGAGAAGGAATTGCCGGACGCATTCCTGCGCCGCTGCTTTTTCCACTACATCAAGTTTCCCGATCAGGAGACGATGAGCCAGATCATCGACGTGCACTTCCCGGGTATCAAGCAGCGGCTGGTACAGGAAGCGCTGCGCATCTTCTTCGAGGTGCGCGAGGTGCCCGGCCTGAAAAAGAAGCCTTCGACCTCCGAACTGCTCGACTGGCTCAAGCTTCTGCTCAACGAGGACATGACGCCGGAAATGCTGCGCGAGCGCGACCCGCGCAAGCTGATCCCGCCGCTGCACGGCGCGCTGCTCAAGAACGAGCAGGACGTGCATCTGTTCGAGCGCCTCGCCTTCCTCAGCCGCCGCGAGGTCTGAACGCCCGCCTCGTCCAATCGATTATTTAATCGATATCCAAGCCGCCCCAGGTGGGGCGGCTTTTCGTTTTGGTATACAGAAATGTGGATTTTAGCCATTTTCTACCCAAAATTCCTTGACCTAGGCACTTGTTGTATACATAATGAATTCAAACAAAGATCCTTGTCGGGAGAAATTGCCATGTCCGAGCGCCCGTTTCCGCTGAATGCCTGGTACGCCGCCGCCTGGGACGTCGATATCAAGCACGCGCTGTTTCCGCGCACGATCTGCGGCAAGCATGTGGTGATGTACCGCGCCTCGAATGGCGAGGTGGTGGCGCTGGAAGACGCCTGCTGGCACCGTCTGGTGCCGCTCTCACACGGCCGGCTCGACGGCGACACCGTGGTCTGCGGCTATCACGGCTTGAAGTTCAACACGCAGGGCCGCTGTACCTACATGCCCTCGCAGGAGACCATCAACCCGTCGGCCTGCGTGCGCGCCTACCCAACCGTCGAACGCCACCGCTTCGTCTGGCTGTGGATGGGCGACCCGGCGCTGGCCGATCCCGCCCTCGTCCCCGACATGCACTGGAACCACGATCCAGCGTGGGCCGGCGACGGCAAGACCATCCACGTCAAATGCGATTACCGCCTCGTCGTCGATAACCTGATGGACCTCACCCACGAGACGTTCGTGCACGGCGGCTCGATCGGCAACGAAGCCGTCGCGGAAGCGCCGTTCGAGGTGACGCACGGCGACGACACCGTCACCGTGACGCGCTGGATGACAGGCATCGAACCGCCGCCGTTCTGGGCCAAGCAGCTCGGCAAGCCGGGTCTGGTCGACCGCTGGCAGATCATCCACTTCCAAGGGCCGTGCACGGTCAACATCGACGTCGGCGTCGCGCCCACCGGCACCGGCGCACCGGAGGGCGACCGCTCGCAGGGCGTCAATGGCTATGTGCTCAACACTATCACGCCGGAAACCGACAAGACCTGCCATTACTTCTGGTCGTTCGTGCGCAACCATCGGCTTACCGAACAGAAGCTGACGACGGAAATCCGCGAAGGCGTGTCCGGTATCTTCGGTGAAGACGAAGTCATCCTCGAGGCGCAGCAGCGCGCCATGGACGAAAATCCTGGCCGCGTGTTCTACAATCTCAACATCGATGCCGGTGCGATGTGGGCACGGCGCATGATCGACCGCATGGTCGCCAAGGAACAACCGCCCTCCCCGACCATGCAGGCTGCGGAGTAAATCATGAGCGAACGCGACTCCGATCGTTCGGTCTCGCAGACGGTGCGCGCGCAGCTCGCGCTGCGCGACCAGATCCTCACTGGCCGCTTGCGGCCGGGCGAACGCATCTCCGAGCTGCAGGCGGTGGAGACCACCGGCGCATCGCGCACGCCGGTACGCATGGCGCTGGTGCGGCTCGAAGAAGAGGGGTTGCTCGAAGCGATCCCGTCCGGCGGCTTCATGGTCAAGGCGTTCTCCGAACGCGATATCCTCGATTCCATCGAGGTGCGCGGCACGCTGGAAGGCCTTGCGGCGCGCTTCGCCGCCGAGCGCGGCGCCTCGGCGCGCAGCCTCGAGCCTCTCAAGCAAGCGATGGACGATATCGACCAGTTGGTGCGGCAGGATCCGGTGTCCGAGGAAGCCTTCTCGGCTTACGTCACGCTCAATGCCCGTTTCCACGCTCTGCTCACCGAACTGTCCGGCAGCGCGCCGCTGGCTCGCCAGATCGACCGCGCCGCCGCGTTGCCCTTCGCCTCGCCGAGCGGCTTCGTCATGGCGCAGTCGAAATTGCCGGAAGCGCATCAGATCCTGCTGATCGCCAACGATCATCATCACATCGTCGTCGATGCCATCGAGAACCGCGAAGGCAGCCGCGCGGAAGCCGTGATGCGCGAACATGCGCGCCTCGCCGCACGCAATTTGCGGCTGGCGCTGCGCAGCCGTACGCATCTCGACCTGCTGCCGGCGTTGCGCTTGATCCAGTCGCCGGCGATTTGACTGAACGGAGAAAGCGTCATGCGTTTTGCCGAAACCTGGACGCAGTGCACGGTGCACGCCATCCGCGACGTGACGCCGACGATCCGCGAATTCGTCCTGCGACCCGACCGATGCGACGTCACGTCAGCCGCTATCGGCAGCCATGTGCAAGTCGCGCTGACCGTCAACGGCCGCCGCGACACGCGCAGCTATTCGCTGGTCGGTGACTTCGACCCCGGCGCGTATCGCATTGCCGTGCGGCTGGCGCCGGACAGTCGTGGCGGTTCACGCGCGATGTGGGCGCTGCGGCTGGGCACACGTCTCGACGTGGCGAGCCCGACCTCGTTGTTCGAGATCGACTGGTCGCGCAAGAGCTACTGCCTGATCGCGGGCGGTATCGGCATCACGCCTATCCTCGGCATAGCCGCGGCGCTGGCGCGCAAGCCGGTCGACGTGACGCTGCACTATGCGGTGAAGTCGCAGCACGATGCCGCCTATTGCGATGAACTCACGGCGCTGCTCGGCAACCGCCTGAAGTTGCACGCCAGCGACGAAGCGCAGCGTCTCGACCTCGACGCGACGTTCGCGAGCCTGCCGCCGGATGCGCTGGTCATCATGTGCGGCCCGATGCGCATGCTCGAAGCCGCCCGCAAGAGCTGGGCTGCGGCGGGACGCGCCGCAACCGACCTGCGTTTCGAGACATTCGGCTCCAGCGGCCTGCTGCCGACCGAAAGCTTTCGCGTTCGCATCAAGGATAGCGGCGCCGAGATCGAAGTGCCGCAGTCGCGTTCGATGCTGGCGGCGCTCAACGACGCCGGTTACGAGGTGATCTCGGATTGCCAGCGCGGCGAATGCGGCGTCTGCGCCATCGACGTCGTTTCGGTCTACGGCCAGATTGACCACCGCGACGTGTTCTTCAGCGAGGAACAGAAGCACGGCAACAAGAAGATGTGCCCGTGCGTTTCCCGCGCCGTCGGCACCGTCACCGTCGATACGCTGTATCGCCGCGAGGTGGCGTGAGGGATGCCAATCGTAGCAACCCGTCATTGCGAGCGAAGCGAAGCAATCCCCTCCCTTCTCCCTCCCCCGCTTGCGGGGAAGGGTTGAGGTGGGGGCACTGGATTGCTTCGTCGCTAACGCTCCTCGCAATGACGGCAGTTTAAATCCGACAGTTAGTCGGCAGCCGTCACCCTGAGGTGGCCGCGCAACGCACTAACGCGCCATCAACCTGAGCTTATCTGCGCGGCCCTCGAAGGGCGGCGGCCGCACCATCCTCGAGGCTCGCCAAAGGGCTCGCACCTCAGGATGACGCCGTGCCAACCGCCGCACTTTCCGACGCGCTCCGCCCGCGAATGAAATCCGATGCCTTGTCTGCGATCATCATCGTCGAGGCGTTGAGGTTGGCGGAAATCATCCGCGGCATGATCGAGGCATCGACGACGCGCAAGCCTTCGAGGCCGTGCACACGAAGCCGGTCGTCCACCACCGCCCATGAACTCTCCGCCGGCCCCATGCGGCAAGTGCAGCCGGGATGGAACGTCGTGGTGCCGCGCTCGGTGGCGGCGGCAAGAAATTCGTCGTCGGTCTGCACGTCAGGCCCGGGAAAATCCTCGCGTTCGTAATATTGCGCGAGCGGCGCCGAGGCCAGCAGCCGCCGCGCCAGTTTCATGCCGGCAACGACGATGCGGCGATCGAGCGCTTCTGTCAGGTAATTCGTCTGGATGATCGGCGCCTCAAACGGATCGCTCGAACGGCAGCGCACGTAACCGCGACTCTCCGGGCGCTGCTGCCATGACGCCACAGTCATGCCCGGCTCGTCCTCGAGCTTGCCCTGCACGCCCTCCTTGTAGCTCGCCGGCGTAAACGTCAGTTGCAGGTCGGAGCTTTCGGTGGTCTCGCCGGAATGCCAGAAGCAATACACCATGGTCGGCGACAGCGCGAGGATACCGCGCCGCGTCGTCGCCCATTTGACGGCTTCCAACGCCAGATTGAATCCGCGCGCGCGCTCGTTGATGGTCTTGATGTTCTTTACCCGCGCCACCGAACGCGGCGCGTAATGATCCTGCAAGCCCTCGCCGACCCCCGGCAATGCGTGATGCACTTTGAGGCCGAGCGATTGCAGCAATGCGGGATCACCGACGCCGGACAGTTGCAGCAGTTGCGGTGAATTATAGGCGCCGCCGGAGAGGATCACTTCCTTGCGTGCGCGCACCTCCTGCGCCGTACCGCCCTTGCCGCCTTTGCTGTAACGCACGCCGATGGCGCGCTTGCCGTCGAACACGATGTTGGTCGCATGAGCATGCGTGCGCACATCGACGTTGCCGCGCTTCATCGCCGGATGCAGGAACGCCGTCGCGCCGCTGACGCGCCGCCCGTTGTGAATGGTGCGTTGCGCGTAAGAGACGCCCTCCTGCGTCGCACCGTTATAATCCGGGTTGCGCGGAATGCCGAGACTCACCGCGCCGGCGATGAAGGCGTCGCACAACGGATCGCTCCAGCCGATGTCGGTAACGGTCAAGCCACCGGTGCGGCCACGAAACTGCTCTTCGCCGTCGCCGATGCGCCGCTCCAGCCGCCGGAAATACGGCAGCACGTCGGGATAGCCCCAGCCGCGATTGCCGAGCTGCGCCCAGGTGTCGAAGTCCTGATGCTGGCCGCGATTGTAGATGTGGCCGTTGATCGAACTCGAACCGCCGAGCGTCTTGCCGCGCGGCGCGAAGATGCTGCGGCCCGCCGTCCACGGCCCCGGCTCCTGCGAATAGCACCAGTTGATACTTGGATCGTAGAACGTCTTGATGAAGCCTGCGGGCAGATGGATGTAGGGATGCCAGTCGCGCGGCCCCGCTTCCAACACGCAAACGCTGACATCGGCGTCCTCGCTCAAGCGGTTGGCGAGCACGCACCCGGCCGATCCGGCGCCGACGATCACATAGTCGAATGTATCCATGTCATCTTTCAGGACCGACGCTGTCACCGCTCCCGTTCATTCAATTGGTAATTCAGGTGCGCTTTCACTGTCGGCCATTCCGATGCGATGATGCTGTAGACGACGGTGTCTCGCAACGTGCCATTCGGGGCGATCTGATGGCTACGTAGGATGCCATCCTGCTTGGCGCCGATCCGCTCGATTCCACGGCGCGACTGATGGTTGAAGAAGTGCGTGCGGAACTCCACCGCGATGCAATCCAGCGTCTCGAACGCGTGGGCCAGCAGCAGCAACTTGCATTGCGTGTTGAGCGCCGTGCGCTGCGCGCGCTTGGCATACCATGTCGATCCGATTTCGACGCGGCGGTTCTGCGCATCGACATTCATGTAGGTGGTCATGCCGGCGATGTTGCCGCCGGCATCCTTCACCGTGAACGGCAGCATCGCGCCGGCCGCCTGCAACGCCAGCCGCCGATCGATCTCGGCGTCCATTTTGTCGGGCGCGGGAACCGAGGTGTACCACAGTGTCCAGAGATCACCGTCGCTGACGGCTTCCACCAACCCATCACGATGGGCGTGCGCCAGCGGTTCAAGTGAGGCGTGCTCGCCCTTGAGGGTGACGGGTTGCAGCCAGGGCATAGAAGTTCCTCTTGTTTGCCGCCGTCATGTCCCGCGAAGGCGGGGCATCCAGTATTCGATAAATACGTGGCGAGATGAGATCGCAACGGTGACTGGATCGTCCGCCTTCGCGGACGATGACGCCGAAGATATCAGTATCGGCTCGCAGAACATCACTTGTTCAGAAAATTCAACGGCAGGCCGGCGCGCGGCCAATCCATCGCGATCAGTTCGCCGCGCCCGGACAACGTAATATACGCGGTCTTCAGTTCCGGCCCGCCGAACGCGATGTTGGTGGTCACGCGATCGCCGGTCTCGACCTGTTCGACCAGCTTGCCGTCCGGCGCGATCACCGAGATGCAGCCGGAGATCAGCGTCGCGACGCAAATATTGCCGTTAGCCTCCACCGCCAGCGAGTCGAACATCTGATAGCCGCCGAGGCCGCAGATCGGCTTGCCGCGCTCGCCGCGATAGATCACGTCGCGCGGCTTCACCTCGCCCGGCGCAACCAGATCGTAAGCCCACAGCCGCGCGGTCGGCGTCTCGGCGACGTAAACCGTCTTCTCATCCGGCGACAGGCCGATGCCATTGGCCGGCAGCATGCCGAACACCGCCTCGACCACGTCGCCCCCATTCGGCTTCATGTAGTAGACCGCGCCGACATCCATGTCGCGCGGCCGCCGTTTGCCGAGGTCGGTGAACCACAGCCCGCCCAGCCGGTCGAACACCAGATCGTTGGGGCCTTTCAGCGGATGCTCGCCGCAACGCTCGGCCAACGTCTCCACCTTTCCGGTGGTGAGATCGACGCGCTGGATCGAACCGCCGATATATTCGTGCGGCTCCGGCGCACCCGGCATCATCGTGCCGCGCGATGGCACCCACCCGAAACCGCCGTTGTTGCAGACGTAGATCTTGCCGTCCGGCCCCAGCGCCGCGCCATTCGGGCCGCCGGGCATTTTGGCGACGACCTCCTTGCGGCCATCGGGCCAAACGCGGGTCAGTTGCTGCGCACGGATTTCGACCAGCACCACCGATCCGTCGGGCATCACCACCGGCCCTTCGGGAAATGCGAGATCGGTTGCGAGGACGCGGGCGCTGGTCATGGAAACTCCCCTGGCTTTTTCTTGTTCTGGCTGGTCTTGAACTCGTGACGAATTCCGCGACGCGGTCTAAGGTTGCGTACAAGTAAAGCAAACAACACCGGCACTGCCAAGGCAAAGCCGACAGCAAGCTTCCGGATGCACGCCATGCGTCAGCATTGATGCTTGTCTCATAAGCCGATCTGCCATTTAGATGACGCCAAGTTCGATTTGAGGCGTCGATCGTCATCCTGAGGTGCGAGCGACACTGGTCGCCAGCCTCGAAGGATGATCGCCGAACGTCACCCTTTGAGGCTCGCCGCAAGTGCGGCTCACACCTCAGGGTGACGGCGCCTGTTCCGGCTTAAGCTCGCAACAAATAGAGACAAATAGAGAGAGGGAGGCGCCAGATGCCGAACCAGCCCAACGTGCAACGCCAGACCCACAACGACGACGAAGTTCTCTATGCCGTCGCCGATGGCGTTGCCACTCTCACACTCAATCGCCCGGCGCGGCTCAACACCATCTCCCGCGCCATGCTGCAGCAACTCGGCGAGCTGCTGTTGAAGGCCGACGCCGACCCCGATGTTCGCGTCGTCATCCTCACCGCTACCGGTCGCGCGTTCTGCGCCGGGCTGGACATGACCGAAGCGACGCAAGGCAGCGGCATCGGCTCGCGCAACGACGCCGACAGCGCACGCACCACGCTCGATCTCAAGACCGCGCCGCCGACCATTCTGTTCAATATGGAGAAGCCGACGATCTGCGCGCTGAACGGCAGCGCCGCCGGTTACGGCATGGACATCGCGCTCGGCTGCGATATCCGCATCATGGCCGCGAGCGCGAAATTCGCCGCCGCGTTCGTCAAGCGCGGCGTGGTGCCGGAATCCGGCGGCACCTGGTTCCTGCCCCGGATGATCGGATGGGCGAAGGCCGCCGAGCTGATCTTCACCGGCCGAACGCTGTCCGCGCCGGACAGTCTGGCCATGGGCCTTGCCAACGAGGTGGTCGCCGACGGCGACTTGATGTCGCGGGCGCGTGCCGTCGCCGCCGAGATCGCCGGGAACGCGCCGCTGGCGGTGCAGGCCGCGAAACGCATGATGCGCTCGGGATTATCGGAGAGCTTCGGCGACCATGTGCATCACGTCTTCCTGCAATTGCTGCCCTTATTCCGCACAGAGGATTTCCGTGAAGGCATGACGTCGTTTCTTGAGAAACGGCCGCCTCATTTCAAAGGACGCTGAACGCCTCCGGCTCGCTGCAACGCCCCGATGTTCGCGCTTGCAATATAGGCCGTGCTGGTCACGCCCGGCTGATCATGCATACTGCCGCGCACCGATGCGCTGAAAGCTCCGCAACAAGACGGAGCAGGCCACGGACTGTACACACATCAGGGAGAACGACATGCGAGGAAGCGTTACCCACCTGACGACCGCCGCACTTGCCGCGGTGTTGATGACAGCGCTGGCGGGCACAGCCAATGCGCAAAAGAAATACGACACCGGCGCATCCGATACCGAAATCAAGATCGGCAACATCATGCCCTACAGCGGACCGGCGTCGTCCTATGCCACCATCGGCAAGACCGAGGCGGCCTACTTCAACATGCTCAATGAAAAGGGCGGCATCAACGGCCGCAAGATCAACTTCATCAGTTACGACGATGGCTACAGCCCGCCCAAGACAGTGGAGCAGGCGCGCAAGCTGGTCGAAAGCGACGAGGTGCTGTTTCTCGCCAATCCGCTCGGCACGCCGGGCAACACCGCGATCCAGAAATACATGAACAGCAAGAAGATCCCGCAGCTGTTCGTTTCGACCGGTGCCGCGAAGTGGAACGATCCGAAGAACTATCCGTGGACGATGGGCTGGCAGCCAAGCTATCAGGTCGAAGCGCGCATCTATGCCGCGTACATCCTCAAGCACTATCCCGGCAAGACCATCGGCCTGCTCTACCAGAACGATGACTTCGGCAAGGACTACGTCATCGGGCTGAAGGAAGGCCTCGGCGACAAGGTCAGCATGATCAAGATCGAGGCGCCGTACGAGGTGTCGCAGCCGACGGTCGATTCCCAGGTGGTGCAGATCAAGACTGCCAATCCGGATATCTTCGTCAACATCGCCACGCCGAAGTTCGCCGCGCAGGCGATCAAGAAAGTCGCGGAGATGAACTGGAAGCCGGTTCACTTCCTCACCAACGTGTCGATCTCCGTCGGCAGCGTGATGAAGCCCGCGGGCTATGAGAATGGTCAGGGCATCCTCAGCGCCGCCTACATGAAAGACCCGAAGGACAAGAAGTGGGACAACGATCCCGCCATGAACGAATGGCGCGAGTTCATGAAGAAGTATTATCCCGAAGGCAATCTCGACGACGGCGCGACAGTGTTTGGCTACGGCGTCGCCAAGGGCTTCGAGCAGGTGCTGCGCCAGTGCGGCGACAATCTCACCCGCGAGAACATCATGAAGCAGGCCGCCAATCTCAATTTCGAGATCGGCATCTACCTGCCGGGCGTCAAGATCAAGACCAGCCCGAGCGACTTCGGCCCGATCGAACAATTGCAGATGATCAAGTTCGAGGGCGAGAGCTGGGAGCTGTTCGGCCCGCTGATGAGCGGCGAGAAGAGTTCGTAACGACGACGGCAGAAGCCAGCGCCGTCACCCTGAGGTGGTCATGCGGAGCATGGCCCTCGAAGGGCGGCGGCAATCCTTGGAGGCTCGCCGCTCGCGCGGCGAGCATCTCAGGGTGACGCCGCTCGCAACCTCACGCCATCGCTCAGACTGGAATTCAATACCGTGGCGAGCGAGCTCGGAATCCATAACCCCTACAGGGAGTATGGATTCCAAGCCTGCGCCAAGGAGCGCATCCCGGAATGACGGCAGTATTTTGAATGTGGCGACGATTCGATCAGAAGCGAGCCTGAGAAGCCCGACCACGACGCGTGGAGGCGATTGCTTCCTCTATTTCTTCGCACCTGCAGATTCGTCCTTTGTTGCGTCCTTGGGCGCATCCTTCGCAGCGTCATCCTTGGCAGGTGCGGCAGGCTGAAGCTTTTTCTGCGCCGCCTGCAACTCCTCCACGCTCTTCTGCAAAGCGGCGACGGTGGCCTTGAGCGCTTCGATCTGCCGGTTCGCGGCATCGATTTTGCGCTGGCTGTCGACAGCGGCCTGCGTCGCGGTCTTCTTCAGGAAATCGATGTTGCTCTGCAGACAACTGGTCCGCCGCACCATGTCCTTCTCGACCGTGCAGATCTCGATGCCGGGCACATCCTGGGCCGCAGCCATCGTCGCGAGCGGCACGACCGGCGCGGCAAGCAGCGCCGCCATCAACAGGTTCCGTATTGTCATCGATCCGCTCCCGCTGGCGCCTACAGGCGCCAGCCAAGCCGCCGATCGCTGCAACTGTCAACCGCCAGTGGCCGCATCGCATAGGCGATTTGCCGCGCGCGGCATTCCGTGACACCAATCGCGCCATGACCTGCTTCGTTTACGTGCTCGGCAGCGCCGGCAAGGCGCGCTACCTGACCTACGTGGGATGGACACTCGACGTCGAGCGCCGGCTGGCACAGCACAACAACGGCAGCGGCGCGCGTTCGACGCGAGGCCGAAACTGGATCCTGCTGCATGTCGAGCAATATGCAACCCGGCAGGAGGCCATGAGTCGCGAATGGCATCTCAAGCGCGACCGCGCCTTCCGCAAGTCGCTGGTGCGGCGTGCGACCGCTGCGGCCAACATATCAGCGCCGCATTCCGGGACAGACTGCTAGATCACCTTTCCGCTGACGGCCGATGGCGCGCCTCGTGCCTCCCAGCCTTGCGGTGCGGCAGCGACCGAGGAGCGGACCGTTCATGGCGACGCGCGAGCGACGATTGGCCGAATTCAACGGCGCCGGCGACCCGCCGGAAGGGCAGCCGGTGCAGGTGCTGTGCGAAGACCACAGCGGCACCTATCAACTGCCGTTCGCCTGCCGCTTCGTCGATGGCCAGTGGCTCAACGGCACGACCGGCAGCCTCGTCGAGGCAACGGTGGTCGGCTGGCGCCTGCCGCGCAACTGAAACGCCTCCCCGCACGCGAAATGTCCCAGAATGCAACGCTTCGGCGTGCTGGCGTTAACCTCTGGAACACGGCCCGAACATAACCGGCCCGAATCACCGAATCGGCGGTCTGCGGCGCATCGCCCTACCAGATAGCGATTCCAACCCCGGCCGAGGCACTAGATGCAGCCACGACCCAACCGCCCTCGCGTCGGCACGGCCCGCCATCGGTTAACGGCCGGCCGCGCGGCCGCGCCGGCCTGTTAGCTAAAATACACTATAATTTAGGTGAATAACCCAAACGGGTGATGCCATACGTAAACGCACGCTTTAGTTGAAAGGCGCAGAATAGGATCACCCCGGAAATATTTGGCCGGGATTCGATTTTACCGCTTCGGCGGGACATTGATTGCCATCTATGGAGATAATCGCATTCAAGGCTGGCTGAAAGGCCAGCCTTTTTGCGTCCGGAGTTCCGGATCGACGCTCAGGCCGGTGTCGGCCGTTCGCGCGGCAGGATCAGTGCCGCCACCACCACCAGCACGCACAACGCCGAGAATGCGTAGAGCATGGTGGTGAAACCGCCCTCCGCATAGAGCCACGCCACCAGCCCGACCGAGGCACCCGCCGCGGTAAAGCCGACGAAATAACGTACCGCGAAGGCGCGCGAGCGCCATTCCTCGGCTGTGTATTTGCCGACCATGGCGTCGTTGATGGTGATCTGGCCGAACAGGCCGATGACGATGCCGATGGCCACGACAATCAGCGCCAGGTTGCTCAGCGTCGCCGCGAAATACAGCAACGGCGCCAACAGCACCGAAATCGGCACGAAGACCGCCTTGAGCGAATAGCGGTCGATCAGCTTGCCGACCGTGTATTGCGTCATCGCGCCGAACACATAGACGCCCGCGGCGATGACGCCGAGCAGCGCCGGACTGTGCGTCAGGTCGGCCAGCCGTTCGGCAAACAGCTTCGGCAATGACACGGTGATGGCATTGAACGTGGTCGAGATCGCGATCACCACGATCAGCAGCGCCAGCAGCACGCGCCACATCTGGCTTTTATCGACACGCGCCTGCGCCGCCGCCTGCTTGCTGCCCTTGCGATCCTCGTGCGCCACTGTCCGCATGAACATCACGCCGAGCGCCATGGTGGCGAAGCCCGGCAGCATGAACGACCAGCGCCAGCCGAGATATTGCCCGATGATGCCGGTGACCAGTGCCGAGGAGGCCACGCCGAGATTGCCGGAGACGCCGTTGATGCCCATGGCGCTGCCGAGCTTGTCGGCATAGGAGACGATCATCGCGGTGCCCACCGGATGATAGATCGACGCGAAGATGCCGATCGCCAGCAGCGCCGCGCCGAGCTGCAGCGGCGTCTGCACCAGCCCGACGGCGACCATCGACGCGCCGATGCCGAAGAAGAAGATCACCATCATGTGGCGGCGGCTCCAGCGGTCGCCGAGCCAGCCGGTCACCAGCGATCCGGCGCCGAAGGCGATGAAGGCCGGCGTCGCATAGGGCAGCAGCTCCGCATAGCTCATGCCGAGCGCCGGCCCCATGATCACCACCGCGGCGGCAAAGATCAGCATGGCGTAATGGTCGATGAAGTGCGCGGCGTTGACGTAGCGGACGACTTGCGCGGGACGGTTCATGCATCGAATCCTGCAGACGGCGGACGATGCATCGACTATAGATTCCTGCCGTATCGGGATGTCGCCAATGGCTATCGACAAAACGCCAATCAAACAACTTCCCGCCACCGACCTCGCCGTCGGCGGTGTCCACGTCTGGGCGCCGTATTACCGGCGCGGCACGCGCATCGAACCGCACATGCATCGCGAGGCGCAATTGGTGTTTGCCGCGTCCGGCACCATGCAGGTGACGACGCCGAAGGGCCGCTGGCTGGTGCCGCCGGGCCGCGCGGTATGGGTGCCGGCACGGCTCGAACACGCTATCGACGTGCTGGCCGGCATCGAAATGCGGACGCTGTATTTCAGCACGGCGTGGCTGCGACGTAACGCCAGCAGACGCAGCCTCGACCATGAGTTCGTCGTGCGCGTGTCGCCGCTGTTGCGCGAATTGATCCTCGCGATGTTCGAACCGCGTCGCGAGCATGGCCGCGCCGGCCTGCTGATCCAACTGGCACTGCAGGAACTGCACCAGGCGGAAGATGCCGCGACGTTCATTCCGATGCCGCACGAACCGCGCTGCCGCCGCGCCGCCGATCTCGTGCTGGGCGATCCGGCGGCAGCGCACGACATCGACGATCTGGCGCGCAAGGTCGGCACCTCGGCGCGCACGCTGTCGCGGCTGTTCGCCGCCGAGACGCATCTGAGTTTCAAGAGCTGGTGCCAGCGCGCGCGCATCGCCGCCGCCATCGAACGCTGGGCGGTGCAGCCGCGCCTCTCCGTCAAGCAGGCGGCAGCGGATCTCGGCTACGCCAGCTTTCCGGCATTCTGCCACGCCTTCAGGCAAGTCACCGGCAAGACCCCGACGGAGTTTGCCGAGGGTCGGTGATCGCGTGACGTGATCGCACTATCGTTGTACGGCCCGTCGTCCTGAGGCGGCCGCACGCCTGCATGGCCATGGAAGTGTGCAGATTTTTAAGACGTGGATGCCCGTGACAAGCCCGGGCATGACGCCCTCATATCTCGCCGTTGTGTGCGATTTCGTGGCCGCTGCGGCAACGCTTCCTCACCCTCCCCTTGAGGGGAAGACTCTACTTTGGCACCACCGCCGTCGCTTCGATCTCGACGCGCGCGGCTTTTTCGACCAGCCGCACCACCTGCACAAGCGCCATCGCCGGATAATGCGCGCCGATTACTTCGCGATAAACCGCGCCGAGCGCTTTGAGGTTGGCGAGATACTCTTCGATGTCGACGACGTACCAGGTCAGCCGCACCAGATGCTGCGGAGCGGCGCCGCCTTCCGCCAGAATCGCGACGATGTTTTGCAGCGTCTGCCGCACCTGAGCGATGAAACCGTCGGCGAGACGGTTCGCCGTATCCCAGCCGATGACGCCGCCGGTGACGACGAGGCGGCCTTCCGCCGCCATGCCGTTGGCATAGCCTTTCGGCATCGGCCAGCCGCTCGGCTGCAACACCTGCGGCGTAACTTGCGGCGTGCGCGCAGCTTCACCGCTCGCGCCCGGCACGACCGCCAGCGCGGGCCCCGTTGCCGCCGACCCTTTGAGATTGTTCACCAGTTCTGCTCCTTGTTATCCGGCGGCGGTCGACGATGGCGGCGGCATATCGCCCGCCTGCGCCATCTGCCGCAACGTGAAGCGCTTCAGCTTGCCGGTCTGCGTTTTCGGCAATTGCGCGACGAAGACGATAGCGCGTGGATATTTGTACGGCGCGATCTCGCGCTTGACGTGATCCTGCAACGCCGTCACCAGCGCCGCATCGCCGGTAACGCCCGGCCGCAACACCACATACGCCTTGACGATCATGCCGCGCGCTTCGTCCGGCGCGCCGACCACGCCGCACTCCGCCACCGCATCGTGCGTGAGCAGCGCGGCTTCGACATCCGGCCCGGCGATGTTGTAGCCGGCCGAGACGATCATGTCGTCGGAGCGCGACTGGTACCAGTAGTAGCCGTCGGCATCCATGACGTAGGTATCGCCGGTGAGATTCCAGCCGTTCTGCACGAACTTCTTCTGCCGCTCGTCAGCGAGATAACGGCAACCGGTCGGCCCGCGCACCGCCAGGCGTCCCATCGAACCCGGCGGCAGATCGTGACCGTCGTCGTCGACGATCTTGGCTTCGTATCCCGGCACCGGCTTGCCGGTGGCACCGGGGCGAATGTCCTCCTCGCGCGCGCTGATGAAGATGTGCAACATCTCGGTGGCGCCGATGCCATCGATGATCCGGATGCCGGTGGTCTTCAGCCACGCCTCATAAGTGCCTTTCGGCAAGGTCTCGCCGGCGGACACGCATTTGCGCAGGCTGCTCATGTCGTGCTCGGCGTATTTCGCCAGCATGGCTCGATAAGCGGTCGGCGCCGTAAAACACACCGTCGCCTTGAAACGCGCGATGGCGTTGAGCAGATCGTCCGGCGCGACTTTCTCCAGCACCACGAACGACGCGCCGATATGCATCGGAAACAGCACGCCACCGAACCCGAACGTAAAGGCCAGCGGAGCCGAACTGATGAAGCGATCCTCCGGCCGCGCGCGCAGGATATTGCCGGCGAAGCTGTCGCACACCGCGAGCATGTCGCGGTGGAAATGCATGGTGCCCTTGGGGTCGCCGGTGGTCCCCGAGGTGAAAGCGATCAGGCAGACATCGTCGGCGGCGGTATCGACGGCGGTGAACGCGGCGCTGGCCTTGGCGGTCAACGCTTCCAGCGAATCCTCAGCACCGGTGCCCCAATAGACCACATGCTTGAGCTCGTCGGTCTGCGCCCGCGCCTTCTCCATTTCATCGCGCAGCTTGCCGTCGCACAGCGCGATGGAAATTTTCGCCTTCTGGATCGGATAGACCAGCTCTTTGGCGCGCAGCAGCGGCATCGTCGCCACCACGACGCCACCGGCTTTGAGCACCGCGAGATAGGTCGCCACCATCATCGGGTTATTGGCCGAGCGCAGCAACACGCGGCCACCGGTGACAAGGCCGAGGTCGTTGACCAGCACATTGGCGATGCGGTTCACCAGCGCCTGCAATTCCCGATACGTGTAATTTGCTTCGAGACTGAGAATGCACGGCGCATCGCCGCGCCCCTGCGCCACCCAGCGATCGAGGAAATGCGCCACGCAATTGATGCGCGCCGGATACTGCAGTTCGGGCCGGGTGAAAATGAAGGCAGGCCACAAGTCGCGCGGCGGCAAATTATCGCGCGCGAAAGTGTCGATGTGCGCAGTCGCGGTGCTGGACGGTGCGGACCCGGCGGCCTGCAAGCCGGTTGGCTGAGATCCTGCTGTCGGAGATTTGGCTGTTGCAATCATCGACAACGACCTTTCGTCCATCGCATGGCGCAAAACGGCTGCGGCGCTGCCGCCGCTCCATTCGTTTTAAATATAAAGCATCTTCGCTCAACGCCGCCGGCCGCGCAACAACAATTTTAGGCTTGAAACATTTCGCTGCGGTGCGAAACGCCTCGCCTTATCCTGAAATACGTCAACGAGCGGACCGTGAGACGGCGCGGAGGTCGGGTGAGCCTGACGTGCGAGCGCTTGCGAGCCTCGAAGGATGAAGATGCGTAATGCAGTCTTTGCCAAACACCATCCTTCGAGGCCCGCCGCAAACGCGGCGCGCACCTCAGGATGACGGAGCCGCGCGCGCCACACCCCACACCAAAAATCCGTTCATCTACATGACAACTTATCCCCGCTCTCCAAACCGCGCGTATGCTGCGCGTGTCCTGCTCGCGAGGGGCGCATCATGAGGCGTCTTGAGGCGGAGCAGCAGTTGCCACGGCGCGGCCCGCAAGGCCTGTCGCCCGATGCAACTGGCCGCGGTGGAAGCAATTCCGCAACGGCTGATGCGGCGCCTGCGCGTTGTGCCTCGCAAGCACACGTCCGGGAGGCTGGGGTCACCGTCCGCCGCTACTACGAGCGGCTGCCACGCGATGGCTGGACGCGGATGCGATGAAGGCGGCGAAATCCGCTGGATCGGCGAGCGTGTGGCTCGCATCGCATCCCGGAAGCGCGGTCCCTTCGCCCAAAATCGCCGCCGGTGGCGCGCCGCAAGGCGACGCGGTTCGTTTTCACCCTCGCACGGTGGAGGCGGAGCGCGACATCAATCCACGTTGCGCCTCGCGGCGCGCCGCTTCCCTCACCAAGCGAGGGAGAAACGACCGACACCAACCTGCGCGGCGGCGCGGGATCGATTGCTCGTGGCTGTTTGACAATCAAATCGAAACCGAGACGCGACGCGGACATGCAGCCCGCTCACAGCACCACCGGCTTGTCCGGCAATTCGTTGACGCCGTGCGGACCCCGCGGGAAATGCTGCGTCAAATAGGCCGTGACTGACTGGATGCCGGCAATCACCCCCTGCTCGAAATTGGCATGACCGAATTCGACTTCCATTGCGGTGCAGATCCGCTCCCACATGGCGTGACCGACCGCCATGTCGATGCCACGGTCGGCAATGATCTCGACCTTGCGGTCGGCCAGCAGCACATAGATCAGCACGCCGCTGTTCTGCGCGGTATCCCAAATGCGTAGCTGCGAAAAAACATCGAGCGCTCGGCCGCGCGCGGATTGATCGCGAAACAGCGGCACGCCATCGAGCGCGCCCTCGACGACGAAGCGAATCTGTCCGGCATGCTGGGCCTCGCTCGCCTTGATGGCGCGCTCGATTCTAGCGAGCGCCGGATACGGAAACGCCTTGCGTACCCGCAGCCGGTTGGCGATGAGATGCTTGCCGATGCGCGTGAGTTTCATCCTCACCACCTCCCCGATGCGCCGCCGCCGCCGAAGCTGCCGCCGCCACCGCTGAAGCCTCCGCCTGAACCGCCCGAAAATCCGCCGCCGCTGCCGCCCGACCAGCCACCTCGCCCGCCGCCGAACGATCCGACGCTATCGCTCACCAGCGTGATGAAAAACGCAACGATGGCTGTCACCATCGAGACGGTCAGGGTGCCGACGAGGAACCACGCGATCACGCCGACCAGGCCGCCGGTGACGAGCGCTCCGAGCAGCCTGCCGAACAAGGCCCGCAGGATTCCGCCAAGGATCAATCCGGCGATGAAGGCAAACGGGATCATCGATTCGATATTGTCGAGCGTGACCGGCTCGCGCTGCGAACGCTCCGGCGGCGGCAGTGCCTCGCCATCGGCAACCGCAATCATGCGGGCGACGCCATCGGAAATCCCGCCGGCAAAATCGCCGCTACGGAATTTCGGCGTAATAATTTCGTCGATGATGCGTCTAGCGGTGACATCGGTGAGCGCACCTTCGAGGCCGTAGCCAACTTCGATGCGCAGCCGGCGGTCGTTCTTCGCAACCACCAGCAGCGCACCATCATCGATCTTCTTGCGCCCGATCTTCCACGCCTCGGCAACGCGGATTGAAAACTGCTCGATGCTTTCCGGCTCCGTGGTCGGCACGATGAGCACGGCGATCTGCGTGCCCTTGCGCTGCTCGAACGCCTTCAAGGTCTGATCGAGCGAGGCGATCTGGTCCGGCGTCAGTGTTGCGGTCTGGTCGACGACGCGGCCGGTCAGCGCCGGAACGGCGACATCGGCCGCCGCCGTCCAGCTCCAGCACATCAGCAGCGCGACAAACGCCGCCGTCACCATGCGGATCGCGGCCACGCCCGCACCCGGCCTATTTGGCAGGCGCCGGCGTCGGATTGAAGTCGACTTTCGGCGCCGTGGAAATCGCCTTCTCGTTGTCGACGGTGAAGTTCGGCTTCTCCTTGTAGCCGAACAGCATGGCGGTGAGGTTCGACGGGAACGAACGCACCGTCACGTTATAATCCTGCACCGCCCTGATGTAGCGATTGCGCGCCACGGTGATGCGGTTCTCGGTGCCTTCGAGTTGCGACATCAGATCGCGAAACAGCGCATCGGATTTCAATTGCGGATAGTTCTCCGTCACCACAAGCAAACGCGACAAAGCGCTGGAGAGTTCGCCTTGTGCCTGCTGGAACTTGTTGAACGCGCCGGGATCGTTGAGCGTCTCCGGTGTGGCCTGAATGCTGCCGACCTTGGCGCGGGCGTTGGTCACACCAAGCAGGACATCCTTTTCCTGCTGCGCAAATCCCTTCACCGAGTTGACGAGATTGGGCACCAGATCGGCGCGGCGCTGATATTGATTGACGACTTCCGACCAACTCGATTTCACCTGCTCGTCATTGGTCTGGATGACGTTATACCCGCAATTGGTCAGACTTAATGTCGCGAGAGCTGCCAAGATCGTCAGAAAGCGACGCATCGGTATCTCCTGTCACACGATCGCAATAAAGCTGCGTTGCAGTGCGCATCTGGCGACGCGCACGCATCAATGTGGCGACCATATCCCAATTGCGCGCCGTTGCCACGCCGCAAGCCACGCATAATTGCTTCGCGAACAGGTGGTATAACTTGCCGCCCGCCGATTTCGGCGAACTACGCTGCCGAGGAACCTGCGTTCTGAATGGCTTGCCAGACCTTGATCGGCGACAGCGGCGTATTGATGGTCTTGATGCCGAGCGGACTCAGTGCATCCATCACGCCATTGGCGATGCATGGCGGTCCGCCGATCGCGCCGGATTCGCCGCAACCCTTGGCGCCGAGCGGATTGGTTCGGCAGGATGCGGAATCATCCAGCGTCACCGAGATGGGGGGCAGATCGCTGGCACGCGGGACGCAATAGTCCTGATAGCTCGCAGTCAGCAGCTGGCCTTCCGGACTGTAGGTCACGCCTTCATACAACGCCTGGCCGATACCTTGCGCCACGCCGCCGTGAACCTGACCGGCGACCAGCATCGGATTGACCGCGACGCCGACGTCGTCGACCGTCGTATACCGCACCACGTTGGTGACGCCGGTTTCAGGATCGATCTCGACCTCGCAGATATGCACGCCGTTCGGCCAGCTCGGGCCATCGACTTCGCCGGTGCTGTCGACGCTCAAGCGGGCGCCCTTCTCGTCCTTGGCGATCTCGAACAGCGAGACGCGGCGGTCGGTGCCGACAACGGTGAGCCAGCCGTCGCTGTAGTCGATGTCTTCGACCGAGGTCTCCAGCACATGCGAGGCTTTCTCGCGCGCTTTGGCGATCAGGTCGGTCGCGGACACGGCAACCGCCGTGCCGCCGACAAACAGCGAGCGCGAACCGACGCTGCCGAAACCTTGCGCCAGATCGGTGTCGCCCTGCACCACGTCGATCTTGTCGATGGCGACGCCGAGCGACGCGGAAATCATCTGCGCATAACTGGTCTCGAGGCCCTGCCCCATCGCTTGCGTTCCTGAATGCAACACAATGCGGCCTTCAGCGGTGGCGTGAAGGCTGACCTTCTCGGTATGCGCGCGACCACCGGTCCATTCGATATAGCTGGTCAGGCCCCGACCGTAGAGCAGGCCCTTCTTCTTCGCGGCCTTCTTGCGCGCGGCATAGCCATCCCAATCCGCAAGCTCCGTCGCACGGTCGAGCAGATGCGCGAAGGCTCCGCTATCGTAAACCTGCCCGGCCGCGTTGGTGTAAGGTAGCTGGCTGGGCTTGATGAAGTTGACCTTGCGAATGGCACGCGGGTCCATGCCGAGTTGGCGTGCCGCAGCATCCATCAGACGCTCGACGACAAAGACAGCTTCGGGGCGGCCGGCGCCGCGATAAGCGCCGACCGGCGCGGTGTTGGTCATCACCGCCTTGATGTCGAAGTGGATCAACGGCAGATCGTAGACACCGGTAGCCACGAACGGACCGAGCACCAGCGGGATGATCGCACCGGTGCCGCTCAGATACGCGCCGGTGCCGCCGATCGAGCGGACACGAAACGCCAGGACGCGACCCTTTTCGTTCAATGCGAATTCGGCCGTCGAAGTCAGGTCGCGGCCATGCGTGCCGCCGACGAATTCATCGGTGCGTTCACCGCGCCAGCGCACCTTGCGGCCGAGCTTGGCAGCGGCATAGGCAACGATACCGTCCTCCGGATAAAGACTGGTCTTCTGCCCGAAGCCGCCTCCGAGATCGCCAACGCGAACTTGAATGCTTTCCTTGGGGCGCTTGAGGATAGCCTCGGCAAGCAGGTCGCGCGTCGATGTCGGGGTCTGCGATTGCACATGCAGGATCAGGCGGCCGGTCGCCTTTTCGATTTCGGCAATCGTGCTGCGCGGCTCCATGGCCGATGGCACCAGCCGTTGGCTGGCGACATCGAGCGAAACAACATGCTTGGCAGCAGCAAACGCCTTTTCAACCGCGGCGGCATCGCCATAGTTCATCGCAGCGGCGATGTTGTCCGGCGCGCCGGACCACACGACAGGCGCACCGGGCGCAACGGCGGCAACGGGATCGGTCACCGACGGCAACACCTCATAGTCTACCGCGATAGCTTCGGCCGCGGCCTGTGCCGCAGACTGCGTCGGCGCAATCACAGCGGCGACAGCTTCGCCAGCGAAGCGGACGACGTCGTGCGCCAACAGCCGGCGTGGCGGGACATTCATGTCGGCCCCGTCGGGCCGCTTGAATATCGCCAGCGTCGGAAGCGTACCGATATCATCCGCAACGAGATCGGCACCGGTGAACACTGCGGCTACGCCGGGCATCGCGCGCGCAGCTTCGGTGTCGATGGCGCGAATGCGCGCGTGGGCATGCGGCGAACGCAACAGCACCAGCCACAACGCACCGTCGGCCGGCTTGTCGTCGATGTATCTGCCACGTCCCGTCACCAGGCGCTGATCTTCGAGACGCTTGACGGGCTGTCCGGCGCCGAAGCGCAGATTGCTCGGTAGGATATTCATGAAACTTCCTTCAGCAATTTGTTTGGCAGAATTTGGCTTTGACGACTATGCGATGACAGCGGGACTACGAAACCTCGCCAACCTCCTGCAAGATCGCCTCGACAACCTTGCGCTCGTCGAGCGTCAATGCGGCTTGCGGTGCGATCGGATCGCCGACATTGTAGCCTTGCATGGCGAGACCGGCCTTGATGCACGCGGCGAGATTGAAACGCGCAAAGGCTTCATTGAGCCGCCACAATCGACGCTGCAAGGTAAGCGCCTCGTCCCAGCGTCCCGCCTTGCAGAGGTCATAAAGCGCGACGCTTTGCCGGGGCGCAACGCAAGCCGGACCGGCCATCCAGCCGACGCCGCCGATTAGCATCACCGCTGCCGGAATATGCGCCGACGCCGAAAAGACGCTCATGCGATCGCCGCAGCGGTTGATGATCGATAGCAGGCGGCCGGTATTGGTCGACGCATCCTTGATGTAGCCGATGCGCGGATGCTGCGCGAGCCGGGTAATGACATCGAGCGTCAAGTCCGCGCGCTGGAATTGCGGGTTGGTGTATATGACCACCGGAATATCGACGGCGTCAGCGATGGCGCGGAAGTACGATTCGATCTGCGCATCCTTGAGCGGGAAATATGCCTCCAGGATAGCCAGGATCCCATCGGCGCCGAGACGCTGATAGGAGCGCGCCTGCTCGACCGCATCCGCCGTCGACGTCGAGCTGACACCGACGATCACCGGCACGCGCCGTTGCGCGGCCTCGATCGTCGCCTGCGCCACTGCAGTCCGCTGCCGTTGGTTGAGATAGGCAAACTCGCCGGTCGAGCCGAGCGGTGTCAATCCATGTACGCCGGATTCGATGAGATCATCGCAGAGCCGACCCAGCACGTCGGTGCGAACGTTTCCGGCCGGATCAACAGGCGAAACAAGATAAGGGAAAACGCCATGAAATTGGTTCATGGTAGATGTTTGAGACAAACAGCCGACCTTCGTCAAGAACCCGGGCGAATTGACATTCTCACCGTTTCGCGACCTTGACGGCCATGGCTACCCGTTGTGATCCGCCGCCGCGACCGCGCGAAGGCCCTCCAGCGCCAATCCAATCAGCGCCTCGTCCGCTTGCGACGAGCACACGGCGTAAATGGGATGGAAAAAGCTCGGCGCTCCCGGCACCAGGTGCAACTTCCCGCTCGCCAGATGGGCCGCGATGGAACGCTGACGGAAATAGCCCGAGCCACCGACTTCAAGGATGAAGTCGAGCGCCAGCGGCCCGTGGCCGATGGCGAGGCCGGGATTCATCGCGTCCGGGAAGCTCAGGCCGTGATGCAACGCAAAGTCCTGGCCCCAATCGACATAGACATAACCGGGCGGATTGGACGGTTGCGCGCTGGGATCGGTCGAAACCAACACCAGCTTTTCCTCGAGTAACAATTCGACACGCGAGCCGGGGCGCTGTTGCGGAGCGTACATCACAGCGATATCGAGCACGCCATCGGCCACCTGACCGCTCAAGCCGTCGGGCAAACCGACCTGGACCCGCAACGCGATATCAGGCGCCGTCCGCCGCATCCACCGCAGCCAGTTCGGCAGCCAAGGCTGCCACAGACTGAGCTCGCCGCCGATGGCGAGAATGGCACGGCTGCCGGAAGGCACCGCGACCTGATGCCGGGCTCGCTCCCAGAGTTGCACGAACATCGGTGCGTAGCGCAAAAACTGCTCGCCGGCCGGCGTCAGTGTCGCCCCGTTCTTGTTGCGGAAAAACAGCGGACGGCCGAGCCGTTCTTCGAGCGAACGAATGCGTGCGCTCACTGTCGTCTGGCTCACGTTGAGATGTTCGGCCGATCGAACGAAGCTGCGCGTGGCGACGATTTCGAGAAACGTCCGGGCGAGTTCGACATCCATGAATTTGATCCCGACCGTCCGCGCTGCTCAGGCCAAGCAGTCGCTTCCGTCTCGTTCGATTCCGCGACGAGTCTAGCGCCGATTGGATATGGCCGTGAAGCCCGCTTCGAGCCCGGCCAACAGATCGCTCTCTGCCTCGAGTCCAACGGAGAGGCGCAACAGACTGTCGCTGATGCCGGCCACACGGCGCGCCTCGACGCCCATCTTGGCATGGGTCATGGTTGCCGGATGCGCGATGAGGCTTTCCACGCCGCCAAGCGACTCCGCCAGCGTGAATACTTCGATCGCCTCGACAAAAGCCCGCACGGCTTCGGTGTCACCGGCCAATTCGAAGCTCAACATCGCGCCGGACCCAGCCTGTTGGGCTCGCGCGATCGCATAGCCCGGATGCGATGGCAAACCAGGGTAATGCACCACGCGGACCAGCTTGTGGTTTTGCAGGAAGTCGGCGATGGAAACCGCATTCGCCTGCTGCCGCTCGATGCGCGCAAACAGCGTACGCAGACCGCGAAGGGTCAGGTAAGCATCGAACGGTGCGCCAGTCACGCCAACGATGTTGACCCATTCGGCAATGGCTTCGGCATCGGCTGCGGCAGCGGCGATCACCGCGCCGCCAACGACATCGGAGTGGCCGTTGAGATACTTGGTGGTGGAGTGAATGACAAAATCGGCCCCCAGCGCGATCGGGCGCTGCAACGCTGGCGACAGGAAGGTGTTATCGACCGCTACCTTGGCGCCAGCCTTCTTGGCCTGTGTCGCGATCGCCTTGATATCCACCACGCGCATCAATGGATTGCTCGGCGTTTCGATCAGCACCAGCGCCGGCGAACGCGCAAGAGCCGCTGACAGTGCCGTCTTGTCACCCTGATCGACAAAAACCAGATCGATCTGACCGGAGCGTTGCCGTGTTTCCAGCAAGCGATAGGTGCCGCCATAACAATCATGCGGCGCAACAACGAGCCCGCCTTTGCTGACCTGCGCCAGCACGACATCGACTGCGGCCATGCCGGAACACACCACGGCAGCGCCTGCTCCGCCTTCCAGCTTCGCAAGCGTATCCGCCAGCATGTCGCGGCTCGGATTGGCGGTGCGGGTGTATTCGTACGCACCGCTCTTCTCGTAACCGTCGAAGGCGAACGTGCTGGACAGATAGATTGGCGGCGTCACCGCACGGAATGTCTTGTCCGTTGCGATGCCATTCGCGACCGCGATGGTGTGGGGATCCTTGGGTTTGGGCATAGCAATTCAAATCCTGCGCAAACGGTCGCATTGACCATTGCTCCGGTCGCCGCCCGGGTGGCGGCGCCGTCGCCGGCGCAGGTTTAGAGGCTTTCCCCGCAAAAAGGAACCGAAACGGTCAGAAATGCCGGCGGTCAATCGTTAAAATGCCGGCCTTCCTTGACCTCGGCAACATAGCCGGCGCGGATCGCGAAATCGCCAAACCGTTCTCCCGCCTGACGCTCCCGGGCATAGCGCCCCAGGATTTCCTCCAACGCATTGAGGATGGCCGCCTCGCCGACATTTTCGAGATACATCTTGTTCAAGCGTTGACCGTGAAACCCGCCACCGAAATAGAGATTATACTTTCCGGGTGCGCGGCCGGTCAGCGCAATCTCGGCGACGTATGGCCGCGCGCAACCGTTGGGGCATCCGGTCATGCGGAGCGTGATCGGCTCGTCGGTCAGCCCATTGGCCGCGAGGATCGGCTCGATCTTGGAGATCAATGTGGGCAGATAGCGCTCACTCTCGGCCATGGCCAGACCGCAGGTCGGCAGCGCGACGCAAGCCATCGAATTCAGCCGCAAGGCACTCCGCTTATTCTGACCGTCGAGGCCATATTCGCGGATCAGCCGTTCGATATCCGGGCGCGCGGCAGGCGCGACATCGGCGATCGTCAGGCTCTGGTTTGGCGTGATACGGAAGGTTCCGATATGGACCCGTGCGATGGCGCGCAAGCCATCCATCATCGGCAGCGCCGGCGTGTTGATGACACGGCCATTTTCAATGAACATGGTGTAGTGCTCGCGGCCATCGTCGCCCTTCACCCAGCCGAACACATCGCCATTCGAGGTGAATTTGAAAGGTTGCGCCGGCGCCAGCGGTGTTCCAAGCCGGCTCTCGATCTCTGCCTTGATCCAGTCCAGTCCCTTGTCGTCGACGGTGTATTTGAACCGTGCATGAAGTCGATCGACGCGGTCGCCATAGTCGCGTTGCACCGACATCACCGCATCGATGGCGGCAGTCAGTTGCTCCACCTTGATGAAGCCGATGACATCGGCGAGCCGCGGATAGGTCTGCGGCGCCTGATCGGTGCGGCCCATCCCGCCACCAATTGCGACGTTGAAGCCCTTGAGCTTGCCGCGCACGACGATAGCGATGAAGCCGAGATCCTGGGCGTAGACGTCGATATCGTTGCTGGGCGGGATGACGAAGCCGATCTTGAACTTACGGGGCATATAGGTGCGCCCGTAAAACGGCTCCTCCGGCTCGGATATCTTGCCGCGTTCTTCTCCGTACCAGATTTCGTTGTAAGCCCCGGTCTTGGGAATGGCGTGATCGCTGGCTTGTTTCGCCAGCGCGTAGACCTCAGCATGAATCTTCGAGAGCTGTGGATTGATCGAGCACATCACGCCGCGGGTGTCGTCGCCGCACGCCGCGCGCGTATCCAGCACCACGTCTCGCAACCCCTGCATCAATGCCTGCAGATCTTCCTTGACGACCCGATGGAACTGGAAGGTCTGCCGCGTCGTCAGCCGCAGCGTCTCGCCGCCATGCGCGCGCCCCAGTTTATCAAGCTTGAGCCACTGCGATGGGCTGAGCACACCACCGGGCAAGCGGACGCGCGCCATGAAGGTGAAGGCCGGCTCCAGCTTCTGACGGCGGCGCTCGTCACGGATATCGCGGTCATCCTGCTGATAGATGCCGTGAAACTTCATCAGCTTGGTATCGCTGGTGGTGACGGCCCCGGTGATCGGGTCGAACAGACTCTTGGTGATCGTGCCGCGCAACTGGTTGCTGTTGGCTTTCAGCGTCTCATCCGGTCCAAGTTTGTCGAGCGGCTGCGAAACGTCCCGGCTGCGATCGGGCGCGATGGTCGTCGTCATGGTCGTAAACCTCAGTATACGTCGCGCTGATAGCGGTGGTTGCGTTGCAGATTGGCGAGATACTCACCGGCGGCGACAACATCGAGACCACCCTGCTCGGCAACGATATCCGTCAATGCGGCATGGACGTCCGGCGCCAGACGGGCCGCATCGCCGCAGACATAAATGTGCGCGCCCTCTTCCAGCCAGGCATAGACGTCTCGTCCGCTTTGCCGCAGACGATCCTGCACATAGGCTTTCGGCGTCCGGTCGCGGGAGAACGCGACATCCATCCGGCTCAGAACGCCATCCTTGAGATAGCTCTGCCATTCGACCTGATAGAGGAAATCGCTGCGGAAGTTACGCTCACCGAAAACCAGCCACGATTTTCCTTTGGCGCCCCGCGCTTCGCGCTCCTGCACGAATGCGCGATACGGCGCAACGCCGGTGCCTGCACCGATCATGATGATCGGCGCATCATCGTGTGGCAAGCGGAAGTGCGTATTGGCCTGAATATAGACCGGCAACGTCGCATCGACCTCGGCGCGCGTCGCAAGGTGACTGGACGTAACGCCAGCGCGCTGTTGCCCGTTCAACTCATAGCGAACAGTGCTGACGGTGAGGTGCGCTTCGTCCGACGCTGCGGCGAGGCTCGACGAAATCGAATAGAGCCGCGGCTGCAGCGGCCGCAATCCCTTGACGAAACTTTCCGCATGGAGTCCCTTCACCGGAAACCGGCGAACGATATCGATGACATGATTGTCGCGCATGAACGCTGCGCGTGCCTCAGCCTGCTCAGCGCCACGCAGCTGCTGCAGTTCTGCAGCGCCGCTCAGTTCGGCCCAATGATCGATGAAGCGTGGCGTCGCCGAGGTAATCTCGAAAGCCGACGACAAGGCCTCGTGCAGTGGAAGCGTTTGCTTCCGGGCTGTCACGCTCGCGTCAGCGGGCAACGACAGACCTTCCAGCAATTGCTCGACCAGCACGGGATCGTTGTGCGGCACGATGCCGAGCGCGTCACCTGGCTCATAGGTCAAGCCGGACCCTTCGAGCGACAGTTCGATATGGCGCGTCTCCTTGCTCGATCCGCGACCGGTGAGCACCAGATTTTCAATGATCGTCGCTGTGAACGGATGCTGCTTGTCGAAAGCCGGCGTCGAAGGTGCAAGCGTTGCGCCTTGCCCCGCGATCTCCACTCCGCGAGACGCCGAAGATTGCTGCGCAGCTTTCGGCGCCAGCCTGGCAACGACAGCCGCGATCCAGGCAGCAGCTGCATCTTCATAATCGACGTCGCAATCGACCCGCGCTTCAAGCCGGGTCGCGCCGAGTTCTTCGAGCCGACGATCGATCCGCTTGCCGCCTTCGCAGTAGCGCTCGTAGGTGGAGTCGCCCAGCGCCAGCACCGCAAACCGCACATCAGGCAATTTAGGCGCCTTGCGACCCTCAAGAAATTCAAAGAATGCTACGGCCGATTGCGGCGGATCGCCCTCGCCGTGCGTGCTGGTGATCACCAGCAAATCCTGCTCTTCCTTCAGCTTGCGCGTCTTGTAATCCGACATGTCGGCAACGACCGACACGATGCCCTGCTGCTGCGCCGCTTCCGCCAGCGCCTTGGCCAGTCCTTTGCTGTTGCCGGTTTCCGTTCCGAACAGGATGGTCAGCGTCCGCGTCGTTGCGGCGACGATCGGCGGTGCGTCCTCACGCGCACGCGTCAATAACGCGAGATCGTCAAATCCCCCGAGCGCCCGCGCATTGTAGTCGAGCCCTGCAAAGTATCCGCTCAGCCACAGTCCCTGGCCGGGCTTGAGCGAGACCGCGAGGCCGTTGATCCGTTCCCATTGATCGTTGCTCAGACCCGGGCCCGAGAATTCCAGTTTCGTCATCGCGTTGCATCCCGGCGCTGGCGTAGCGCTCTTTGCTCGGCCTCAATCCGCATCGGCGCCGTCCAAATTTCGTCGAGCGGCGTCGCCGCCAGACAGGAATTGCATCGCTTGCAGGCCGCAGAGAAGCGAATGATATTGCCGCCTTAATGCAATTTTTCTGCTCGAAAAAGCAAATAGATTAATGTTTCGACAATGGATCGCTTCGGGACATTCCATGCTCTGGATGCTCGTTTTCACAGCACAGAGATTGCTGTGCCTATCGCTCGACACATTGCCGTGAAAAATTATTTCCAAGCAGACTGGTAACGCACGCCGGCGACGGAGGCGGAACAACAATTCTACGACGGGCCGTCAGCGAGCCCCTGTCGTGCCCAGCCCTGTCGCTGCGTCTGGCAATTCAGTCGGCTAGCAGGTCTGTTCGAAACCACCGAGCACGGCGGCAAGGTTGATGCCCAGAACATCCGAAAGATAGCCGCCTTCCTGAACGAACACGGTGGGAAGACCTAACGCAGCGATAGCTGCACCGATGCGGCGAAAGCCGTCAGTGGTGACGGCGAGACCGGCGAGCGGATCATGCTCTGAAGCGTCGAGGCCTAGCGCAACAACCAATGCGGTTGGCGCAAACGCATCGAGCATGGTTTTCGCCTTCGCAAGCGCCTGCATGTAACCGTCATCACCGGTGCCAAGCGGCAACGGAATGTTGAGATTTGCGCCGAGACCCGCGCCAGCGCCACGCTCGTGTGCGTATCCCCAGACGAAGGGGTAGTAATTCGCGGGATCGGCATGGATCGAGATCGTCAGCACATCGGGACGTTCATAGAAAATACCTTGCGTACCGTTGCCGTGATGAACGTCGACATCGAGGATCGCTACACGCTCATGCGCCAGCCGCAGGTGCGCCGCGGCAATCGCCGAGTTATTGAGAAAGCAAAAGCCGCTGGCCAGATCGCGGTAGGCATGATGGCCGGGCGGGCGGCACAGCGCGTAGCAGGCCCGTTCGCCGTCGATGATAATTTGCGCCGCGGTCGTCGCCACATCGGTCGCCACGCAGGCACCCGCCCAGGTTCCCGGACCGATCGGACATGCCGTATCAACCGTGTGCCAACCGAGCTTGCCGACGATATGCGTCGGATACGTCGCCGCGTTGCGGACCGGGTGGATGTTGGCGATCATCTCCGGACCGGAATCGCCAAGCGCAACCCAAGCATCCCACGCCTCGGCGAGAAAGCTGAGATAATCCGGACTGTGGACGCGGGCACGCGGCGCCTGGCCAAAGACTGTCGGCTCAAGCAACTCGTGCCGGCCCATGGCAAGCCCCTTAAGCAGCCGGTCAGCCCGCTCCGGTTGCTCGGTGGTGCGTGTCACCACGCCGCGCACGAGAAAGAATTGCGGATCGTGACTGCGGTGGCGCTCGGAATAAACTGCCTTCAAGACGACCTCGCATAACGATGCTTGGATAGCGGCCCGATGACACCGACATTCATGCCTGTCGATCACGGTTTCAAGCGAAATTGCAGCGCCACCTGAGAATCCCGCCAGACTGGTTCGCTGGTCAATGCTGCGATAGCAGCCATGCATTGAATCGATGTCCTGCATTCCTCGCGCACTGAGTATTGCGGACACCGGCATATCAGCGTAACGCCTCTCGTTGTGCGGGATCGCTTTTTGAATCTAAGCATTCTTCAAGGGCGAATGTTGCCCGGTGCACCGACCGCAGACCAAAGCGAGACTTCGAAAGTGCATGATACTCGGCGGAACACCACAGACCTTGGCACCCTGCTGATCGTTCCTTTGGTGATTCTTGCCTGCGGCCACATGCTGTCCAATCTGGTGCGCACCCTTCCCGCCGTGGCCGTCGACGTCATGGCACCGGACCTGCACTCGAATTCGCACGACATTGCATCGTTGACCGCTGCCTATCACCTCGCATTTGCAGTATGCCAACTTCCGATCGGCGCCGCACTGGATCGGTTCTCGGTCCGCGCTGTCGCAATCACGCTTTTTATCGGGACACTGGCAGGCTCGATCTTCGCGGCACTCTCCTCTGGCCCGCTCAGCTTCCTTGCGGCGCAAATTCTTCTCGGCGTAGCGACATCCGGTATGCTGATGTGTCCCATGACCTTAGCGGCGCGCCGGCTCTCGCCGGTCAAGTTCGGGCTGTGGTCCGGCATCATCCTGTCGCTCGGCAACTCGGGCATGTTGCTGTCCGCAAGTCCGCTGGCCTGGGTCGTCGATTATTTTGGTTGGCGCGCGGGATTCTGGATTGCTGCCGTTCTGAGCTGCGCAATCGGCTTCGCCGTCATGATATATGTTCCGGCTGACCGCCCACAGGCACCGAAGATTTCCGCCCCTCTGCGCGAAATGATCGAGGTTGTTCGGTTAGCGGCGGCGCCCTCGTTGCGCGGCATCATTGCCATCGCTTTCGTCTCGATCGCCGTTGTCCTCGTGCTCCGCGGCCTGTGGGCTGGACCTTGGCTGATGGACATCAAGGGCCTGTCGCGGCTGGACGCGGGAAACATCCTCTTCCTGTTTACGCTGGCTTTGATCGGCGGGCCGTTCCTGGCCGGTGCACTCGATCGCAAATTGGGGCGCCGGCGTGAACTCGTCGCCGCGTCACACCTTAGCGCGGCGGCAATACTGCTGCTGATCGCGGCTGGCGCTCCGGGCTACGCCATCGCGAATGCGTTCGGCTTAAGCCAGATGCCGGTACGATATGACAGTGTCCTGCTGGTCACTCTCGGACTTGTCATATCGTCGCAACCACTGATTTTTGCGATGGCGCGGCAGGTGGTGACGGTCGAAAATACCGGCAAGGCGCTCTCCGCAGTCAATCTTTCGCTTTTTCTCGGCACCGCCGTGATGCAATCAGCAACTGATCCGATCGCTGCGAAATGGGGATTGCCTGCCGTCATGCTGTTCATGGCCGCTACGCTCGCTGTCGGGACAGTGGCATTCATCTATTTTACCCGCACGACCAGACCTGGACCTGATTCATTTAGCTGATCCGTCGCGCGTTCGCTTCGATAGACCTTCCAGTCCGAGACTCAATCGGCTACTCGCCGAATTTCGAGCTTAAGCGAGCGAACTCGCCGCTTGCGAACCTACTACCAAAGTACGCCCGCGCACGTTACCGGCCACGGTGACGTCTTTATGCCTCACCGCTAAAATCGCGAACACGAGGATGATGCATTGGCATACGACAATCTTCTGTCTCGCAGGAACGTTTTATTCGGCAGCGCTTGTTTTTGCTGCCTGCCAAGCCTGTTGCGGGCAGAAGCTGCCGGCGACGCGCCTGGGCCTGCCGCAACCGTCGAGGTTGGCCCCGCCATTCATGTCCGGCGTGGACTGCATGAAGATGTCACGGCGACAAATCGCGATGCCATCGCCAACCTGAGTTTCATCGTTGGCCGCGATGCGGTCGCGGTGATCGACCCGGGCGGCAGTCTCTACGACGGCATCAGTTTGCGCCTCGCGATCCGCGCGGTAACAGCGCTGCCGATCCGCTATGTCATCCTGTCACATGTTCACCCCGATCACATCTTTGGCGCGGCAGCGTTCAAGAAGGATGAGCCAACCTTCGTCGGGCACATCGACCTTCCCGGACAACTCGCTGCTCGCGGCGACTTCTATCGGCAAGGATTGGAACGAATCCTTGGCAAGGGAGACGCAGAAAGCGCTGTTGTCCCGACGCTCCTCATTCGAGATCGAACCGAGCTGGATGTGGGTGATCGCGGTCTGATTCTGACCGCGCACAAACCGGCACATACTGTTTGCGATCTCAGCGTCATGGACAAACAATCTGGCATTCTTCTCGCCGGCGATCTGCTGTTCGTCGAACGAATCCCCGTGCTCGATGGCGATCTCAAGGGCTGGCTTGCGGAAACGGCGAAACTTCGCGCAATGAATATCGCCAGTGCCGTGCCGGGGCACGGTCCACCGCTTGTCGGCTGGTCCGACGCAGAGGCGGCGCAGTCCAGGTATCTGCGCGTGCTGCTCGACGAGACACGAATTGCAATCGCCAAGAATATTCCCATCGAGGATGCTGCAGCCTCGGTCGGACAATCGGAGCGCAATAACTGGCAACTGTTCGATGCTTATCACGGCCGCAATGTAATCGAAGCCTATCGGCGGCTGGAATGGGAGTAATGCTTGGCACCATAGCCCTCCGGCGGATCGGAATTGGTCTGATCGTGCTGTCGGCATTCGCTTACGCGACGACCGCTCTCGCAAATGACGATGCGCTGCCGGAGCCCGATAGCTATTGGCAAGGTGCAATGAATGGCAAGGTTCCGGCAACCATTGCCGGCGGCACAGTCATCGCGACACATCAGCTCACAGAGCTCATCCAGCGCGACAATCCGGTGCTGATCGATGTCGTTCCTGCCCCGCGACGTCCGTTGGAACAGACGTCGCCTTGGCTACCGCCGCCACATCGCAACATTCCGCGAAGCGTCTGGATTCCCGGTGCTGGCTCCGGCGTCATCTCGGCTGCGATGACCGACTATTTTCGCACGCGGCTGAATGAACTGACACATCAGGATCATCGCAAGGCTATCGTGTTTTACTGCCGCGTTGATTGCTGGGCCAGCTGGAACGCCGCCAAGCGCGCAATCGCCGAAGGTTATCGACATATCTACTGGTACCCTGATGGGGTCGAGGCGTGGCAGGCGGCCGGCCTGCAGACCGAAACCGCAACACCGGAAGGTCCCGGCGTACAATGAATGCTTTGTATCCCGAAATCAGCTATCTTGGCTTTTCTACGTTCGACGACGCCAAGCACCGCAACGTGGAGTTCACTCAATGAAGAGATTGCTGATCGCAGCTGCATTGATCGTCTTCGCCAATACGCCGCAAGCAATGGCCAGCGATGATGCCGCTGAAGCTGCGGAACGCTGGCGCGATGTTGCAGCGGCGATCTTCGGCGAACGTCCCATCGAGGACGGCAGCGGCATTCTCAAATTGACAACACCGGAAACCACGATGAATGCGGCGCTGGTGCCGATCACGGTCGAATTGATCGGCAATCGCAAAGTGGTTGCCGTGTCGGTCGTAATCGATAACAACCCAAGTCCGCTGGCAGGCACTTTCCGTCTAGGGCCAGCCTTCGCACCGGACGCACTGAAGATGCGCGTGCGCATCAACGAGTTTACTCTTGTACACGCGGTCGCCGAAACCGACGATGGCAAGCTTCACGCAGTCGCACGTTATGTGAAGGCCGCCGGAGGCTGCTCGGCTCCGAGTGCGACGGCATCCGCCGATGTCATGGCCCGCATCGGCAAGATGCAGCTGCGTCGCGAGCGCTCAGCCGATGCCTCGCTGGTACCGACCCAACTCCTCATCAGTCATCCGAACTTCAGCGGCATGCAACAGAATCCGACCACCGGCGATTACACGCCGGCGCGCTATCTCGAGCGGCTATCGGTGAATGTCGGAGGCATCAAGGCATTCGACCTCGATACGGGTATCTCAATGAGCGAAGATCCCGCGATATCCTTCACGTATATCGCCAAGGGTAATGGCGATGTAGATGTCCAGGCGCAGGACAGCTCAGCAGCAGAGTTCTCGCAGCACTTCAACGCACTGCAATAGGGCAAGCTACAGCACGAAACTACCCTCCCCGAAGCCGTATCGAAAATTGCCGGGTTCATAAGCGATCTAATTCAGCTCAAGAGCAGGTCTGGACCGTTGCACCGGGGAATGTCTGGCCCGATCTACCGCAGACGACAACGCGCATTGGCTCTCAGACTTCGAGCCACTCCCGACGAACCGTCTCGTTTGTCTTGATCTCGCCGGGCGTACCCTCAAAGACGATGCGGCCATGGCCCATGACATAAACGCGATGTGAAATCCGTAGCGCGATCGAAAGTTTTTGCTCAACCAACAGGATGGCGACGCCTGCCTTGGCGATGTGCGCAATTAGATCGCCGACCTGCTGCACGATCAACGGTGCCAACCCCTCGGTCGGCTCGTCGATCATGATGAGTTCAGGATCGCCCATCAGCGTTCGGCAGGTCGTCAACATCTGTTTCTCGCCGCCGGACAGCACCCCCGCGGGCGTATCCGCCCGCGCCGCGAGATTGGGAAACATGCCGAGCATGTCATCGAGCCGCCATTTGCCGGGACGCCGGGTATCCTTGATACCGAGCAGGAGATTCTGCCGCACCGTGAGGCCGGGAAAGATATCGCGATGTTCCGGCACGTAACCCAGACCGAGATGGGCGATCTTGTAACTCGGCAGGCCTGCAATATCCTGTCCTTTGAAGCGGATCGTGCCGTGCGGCGGCACTTCTCCCATGATCGCCTTGACGGTGGTGGAACGACCAACGCCATTGCGCCCAAGCAGGCTGACGACTTCGCCGGCCGCAATATGCATATCCACGCCCTGCAGGATATGGCTCTTGCCATAGTACGCATGAAGATCCTGGACCTCGAGCATCAGTGAGCCTCCTCGCCGAGATAGGCTTCCTTGACCTTCGGATTGCCTCGAATTTCCTCAGGCGTGCCCGACGCAATGACGCGCCCGTACACGAGAACCGAAATCCGATCCGCAAGGCCGAAAACGACACTCATGTCGTGTTCGACGATCACCAGGGTACGCCCTTCGGTGAGACGACGGATCAATGCCACGGCGCGTTCGGTTTCGGCGTGGCTCATGCCCGCGGTCGGCTCGTCCAGCAGGATAACGTCGGCTCCTCCCGCAATCGTGATGCCGATTTCCAGTTCACGCTGCTCGGCATAAGTCAGCAGACCGGCTGGAATGTCACGACGATGGAACAGGTGAATATCCTCGAGGATTTCGGCGGTCCGCCGCCGCACCTCCGGCAGTTCGTCGACGTTCTTCCAGAACGCATAGCGATGGCCGGTCGCCCATAACACGGCGCAACGGACATTTTCCCAGACCGTCATGCGCGCGAAGACGTTGGTGACCTGGAACGAGCGTGACAGCCCGCGCCGATTGATTTCGAACGGACGCAGCCCGGAGATCACCTCGCCGTTCAGTCGGATTTCGCCGGATGTCGGTGCAATATGGCCGCTGATGAGATTGAAGGTGGTGGATTTGCCCGCCCCGTTGGGACCGATGACCGCGTGGCGCTCACCCTTTGCAACGCTCAGGTTCAGATCCTGAATGATGCGAACGTTGCCGAAACGTTTTTCAACCGCTTGAACTTCAATGGCTGCGCTCATGCCAGATACCCCCGATCTCGGGCGATCGTGGTGGCACGATCCCATGCATCGGCAATTCGTTGCCAGGTCAGACGGGCAACAAAATAACCACCTACGATCAGGATCACCGACGTGAGCCAGGTTGCTGGACTGGTGGCACTAAACGGTATGCCGAGCAGATTGATAATCTGAGCATCGGCCGGCAGATGCTGGCGGGCAATGATTTCGATGGCGAGAATGACACCACAGGCCAGAGCCACCGTTGGGACCAGCGCGATCAGATAGGCCGGGATCATCAAACCGAGCGAACCGGCCCGAACCAGCGGGCGATGCATCATCAGCAGCCCAGCGATCCCGCCTGGCGCAAACATCACAATGCCGATGAAAATGACGCCGAAATAGAGCTGCCAGACCGTGGTGACACTCGTCAGCCCGAGTTGAAGATACGTCACCAGAATGGCGCCGAGGATCGGGCCAAAGAAATAGGCCGTGCCGCCGATGAACGTCGCAAACAATACGATGCCGGATTGCACCGCGCCGAGATAGGCCGAATTGGCGATCTCGAAGTTGATCGCCGACAGACCCCCGGCAATACCGGCGAAGAAACCGGCGAAACAGTAAGCGAGATAGCGCACGACATGAGGGTCGTAACCGATGAATTCGACGCGCTCCGGATTGTCGCGAACCGCATTGCAGATCCGGCCAAGTGGCGTCCGTGTCAGCGCGTACATCGCGATGGCTGAAATCATCAGCCAGAATGCGATGAGGTAGTAGATCTGGATCTGCGGTCCGAAATTCCAACCAAAGACCTGCGGCAGGTCGGTACGATTCGTGGTGACGCCGGACTCTCCGCCGAACACGCTTCGCAATATCAGAGATGATGATGCAACCAGCTCGCCGATCCCGAGCGAGATCATGGCGAAGACGGTGCCGGCGCGCTTGGTGATCACCCAGCCAACCACGATCGCGATGGCCAACCCGCCTACCCCTCCGACCAACGGAATCAACGGCAGGGGTATGGACCACCCCCGTGCGATCACGGCATTCATTGCGTGGATCGCGAGGAACCCGCCGAGACCGTAATGCACCGCGTGTCCGAACGACAGCAGGCCGGTCTGCCCCAGCAGAATGTTGTACGACAAGGCAAAGATGATCGAGATACCGATCAGACTAAAGGATGTGAGCGATCCGCCTGATGAAAAGATCATCGGAAGCACGATGAGCACAATCGCGGCGATCACCCAGATCCCATAGAAACGCAGATTTTGGCCGCGGGATTGGGCTTTGATATCGACAGCTGAGGTCGCGGTATCGCTCATGTTTCGCGAGTCCCCATCAGACCCAGAGGGCGGACAATCAATATCAGCACAAGGAGGACATACGGCAGGATCGGTGCGATCTGCGCGATCGTGACATTCCAGATATCGGACAGGACCGATGGGCCGAGCGACGGATCGAGCGGCCCGAACGCACTGGCCAGCGAGCCGTTCAAGGCAACCGCAAAGGTCTGCACCAAACCGATCACCAGCGACGCGATGAACGCGCCCGGCAACGAGCCGAGCCCGCCGAACACGATAACGACGAAGAGAATCGGACCGAGCAACGCCGCCATGTCCGACTGCGTGACCAACGCCGGGCCAGCAATCACTCCGGCCACTCCCGCGAGTGCACTGCCGACGCCGAACACGAGCATGAAGATGCGTCCGACATTGTGCCCCAGATGCGCGACCATATTGGGGTGCGTCAGCGCCGCCTGCACGATGAGGCCGATACGCGTGCGCTTCAGCACGACCAACAGCGCCAGGAAGATCAGAACCGACACCGTCAACATGAAGAGTTTGTAGGCGGGATAGTTGGTGGAGAAGATCGTGAAAGCCGGGAAGTCGAGGAGTGCCGGCACCCGATAATCCATCGGGCTTTTACCCCAGATCATCGATACGATTTCCTCGATCGCAAAAGCGAGTCCGAACGTCAGGAGCAATTCGGCGACGTGGCCATGCTTGTGCGTTGCGCGCAGGCCGTAGCGTTCGACCGCCATGCCGACGACTCCCACCAGCAGAGGCGCGATGATCAAAGCCGGCCAGAAGCCGATCCATCGTGTCAGCTGATATCCGAAAAACGCTCCCAACATGTAGAAGCTGGCATGCGCAAAGTTGAGCACACCCATCATGCTGAAGATAACCGTGAGGCCGCTCGACAGCAGGAACAGCAGCATGCCGAACAGCACACCATTGAGAGTCGAAATCACGATCAGCTCAAGCACAACACGCTCGCTGGTTGTTCAGGGTCGCCTACCTGTTCGACACGATCGAAAGATAGAGACATTCAGCAAATCTGCCGCAGCCCTGGCTGCGGAGGAGATCCCCGCACCGGACATTCCGGCACGGGGATGTTGGTCATCGTTACGGCCGCTTCATCTTGCAGGTCGTCGGAACGGTGGTCTGGGCGGTATCGATCTTGGATACCGGGCGCCAGCCCCAGCCGGTGTTTTCCTCGTCGAAGGGCTCCTTGTCGTTCCGGCTGCCAAACGATGAGATGTAGATCGGCTGGAAGAACTGGTGATCGTCCTTCCGCATCGTTCCCTTGCCGCCGTCAAGGACGTCGAACTCCATGCCTTCGAGCGCCGCCGCAACCTTGACCGGATCGATCGAGTTGGCCTTTTCGGCAGCGGCCTTGAACATCCGCATCTGATTGACCGCGCGGGGATACCAAAGCGACATATTGGCCTTGGCGCGGAATGCTTTTTCGAAGTCCATCGCCGACTGATTTCCCGAATTCGGGATACCTTCGGAGATCTGGAACACCTGATGATCCAGCCCGGTCTGCTTGATGGCGGTCGGACCACCGGCGCCACCGGCGTAGTAGGTGTACCAGTTGACCTTCAGCCCGGCATCGGCGGCGGCCTTCAACAGCAGCGCGAAGTCCTGACCCCAGTTGCCTGTCACGACGCTATCGGCACCGGATGCCTTGATCTTGGCAATGTACGGCGAGAAATCCGTGACCTTCAGCAGCGGATGCAGTTCATCGCCGACGATCTCGACGTCAGGCCGCTTGGCATTCAGCATCTTGCGCGCATCTGAGCGGACCGACTGACCGAACGAATAGTCCTGATTGATCAGGTACACTTTCTTGATGGCGGGAACGCCCTTCATATAGTTGGTGAGCGCTTCCATCTTGATGTCCGAACCAGCATCCCACCGGAAGTGCCAGAAGCTGCACTTGTCGTTGGTCAGGCTCGGATCGACCGCGGCATAGTTGAAGTAGAGCACTTCCTTGCCGGGATTTCGCGAATTCTGCTTGGTGACGAAGTCTTCCAGCGCGGCGGCAACAGCAGAGCCGTTACCTTGGGTAATATAGCGAGCGCCGCTGTCGATTGCCTTCTGCGCCTGGATCAGGCTCTCTTGCGGATTGGTTTTGTTGTCGAGCGGAATGATTTCGACCTTATGGCCGAGGATGCCGCCCTTCGCGTTGATCTCATCGGCAAGATACTGGAACGTCTTAAGTCCGCCTTCGCCGACGCTGGCGCCACCGCCAGATAGCGGGTCGATATAACCGAGTTTGATGGTCTCTTGCGCGAATGCTGAACTACCGAGTCCCGGCAGCAGAGCCACCGCGGCGGCCAAAATCAGTTTACGCATCGTCGTTCTTCCTCCCAGACTGTCGATGACGATAGATCGCCGGCAGACGTTTTCCGTCTATTCTGGCGCATCATTCGAATGCAGATTGGGGGGATTGTGCGCGATCGATGTCGCATTGACAAGTCAATGCCGAAGCAAAAAGCCAGGTGTATGTGTCCATGATGTCGCGACATCGGGGGCAGAAGGGCTCTACCTCAAGCTGGCTGGCCCACCAAACAAGCTTTCAGCATGCGGACCAAAGCAAATTCACCAGCAGATTAGTCCGCACGCTAAAGACCGCGGCACGTCAGCAAAATCAGCATAATCCGCGCCACGGAAATTATCGCGTCGATGCTCAAGGCCACGCCGCAAAAGAACGCGCCTGGCCGCCCGATTGCGCGGTGACGTCAAGACGCTGCTGGTTGGGTGGCCGTCCGGTCTCGCGCTTGTAGAAGCGACTGAAATAGGCCGGATCGTCGAAGCCGAGTGTCTCAGCCACCTCCGCAATCTTCAGGCTGGAGTCATCCAGCAAAGTATCAGCTTCAGCGATGAGGCGCTCATGGACAATGGATAATGGCGAGCGTCCTGTCGCGCGGCGAACCGTTGCATTCAATCGATCTGCCGTAACGCCCACTTCAGCGGCATAGCGCGCGATAGTCCAGTGATCCCGCAAGTGCACCTCGACCGCATACAGGAACTTATGCACGATGGTGCGTGGAAGCGGCTGAGCCTCGCGCAGCACGGGTCCCGACAGCCGCCATGCCGCAATCAGGAACAGTGCCAGATGATGGCGCATCGTCTCCTGCGAGCCAGGCCTGTCGTGTAAGGCTTCATCAAGCAGAACATCGAGCGTATCCGCCATGCGTCGTACCTGAGCGGCATCGAGCTTAGATCGCAACAACGGCCGTGATAACGCTGCGCGCATCTGGTTTGCGTTCAGACTCCCCGACAGCACCCGCGCGAAACCAATTTCCGAAACTGCCAGCACCATGCCGCGCGTTCCGGCTTCGAAATAAAGCGTCGCCTTCACCTGTGCCGGCAACCAGACGAGGCATGGCGCCGCAACGGGCCGATCGTTGCCATCGATGCGGATGCGTCCGACGCCAGCCTGCAACACGAATCCATAGTAGCGCGCATCGCGAAGCGTCCATTCGCCGCCCGTCAGTTCGCTACGCAAAATCTGGACTTCCGTTTCCGGTAACGCGCGCACGGGTGGATGAGCAACCTTCTCGACCATGCACTATCTCCCGCTCCTGAACTGCCGTGAAAAGTGCAACTCTTCCCGCCAGATGTCTATGCGTCCTGTTGACCCCCGCCTCTATACTGCCGGAACAACAGCATACGGCAGCATTCGGCTGCCGGACCAAAGCGCACCCGATCACCTTGCCGGCGAAGGAAAAGCCATATGCCCGAAGCACCGCAATCCGAATTCTGGCGCGATCTCAAACCGATCGCCAAAGTCTTCCAGCCCGATGCACGGCCCGAAGTGTATATGAGTAACGCGCCGACCGATGACGAGCGCTACTATGTGCCTTTCACCGAAACGGTTTCCTCACGTCCGCTGTGGATTTCACCCTCGCAGAACAAGTGGTGCGATATCCTGATGGCGAAAACGGCGGGACTGGTGAACCGTCATTATCATCCGCACGAAGTCTTCGCGTATACGATCTCCGGCAAATGGGGCTACCTGGAGCACGACTGGACGGCTACCGCAGGCGATTTCGTGTACGAAACTCCCGGCGAAGGTCATACGCTGGTGGCCTATGATCATGAGCAGCCGATGAAGGTGTTCTTCCAGGTCACGGGACCGCTGATCTGGCTCGACGAAGCCGGCGAACCGGACGGCTATTTCGACGTCCATAACTACATCGCACTGTGCCGGGCGCATTACGACAAGATCGGCATCGGCGCAGCTTACGTCGATACGTTGTTCCGGTAAGAAGTCAAATCTCGCCAATATCCGCGCAACTTTCGTCATTGCGAGCGGAGCCAAGCAATCCAGAGGCCACAAGCAAGAACTGGATTGCTTCGTCGCTAACGCTCCTCGCAATGACGAGGCAAGAGTATCGATCCCGTTGATAACGACGCCATCGTCAAATGCTCATGCCGCCATCGACCATCAGCGTTGTTCCGGTCGTGAAGCTTGAGTCATCGCTTGCCAGGTAGAGCACCGAACGGGCGACTTCGTCGGCGGAGCCGTGGCGACCGAGCGGGATCATCGCGTTGAAGAAGGCGGTTCCATCGACACCCAATGCGCCCCCGAGCCCCTGCTCGACTGCAAGCTGGAATGCATTATCGATGGGCCCTGGATGAATGGTGTTGACGCGAATGCGCCGTGGCGCCAACTCCTTGGCGAGACATCGCATCAGGCCGACCTGTGCATGTTTCGCAGTGATATAGGCGTAGACACCGGGGTCGCCACGCATTCCTGCGACGCTAGACGTGATCACGATCGAGCCGCCATCATTCATGTGCGGCACGGCATGCTTTGCGGCGAGATAGGCGCCTCTGACGTGAACCGCAAGCACAGTGTCGAATGCTTGGTCCGGATAACTTGCAATCGGACTTACGGCCCCGAAGTTTCCGGCATTCGACACCAGCACATCGATGGCGCCGAACCACGCGACCGCCTGCTGCACATAATGTTCAGTCGCCTCTGCCGAGGAGACATCGGCAACCGCGATATCCACGTTCGCGGAGTGGAGTTCGGCGGCAACCCGGTCGAGCCCGCGCGCATCGACGTCGACCAGCAGCACGCGGGCGCCCTCGGCCAGAAAGAGCCGCGCGCTGGCACATCCCAGACTGCCTGCACCACCTGTGATGATGCAGGTCTTGCCCTCGAGCTTTCTCACGACGCCGATGCCTCAGATCGGATAGTGAATCGAACCATCCTGAATGGTGATCCAGCGCAATTCAGTGAACTCGGCAACACCGGCTTTGCCGCCGAAACGGCCATAGCCCGATGCCTTGACGCCACCGAACGGCATCTGTGCTTCGTCGCGCACAGTCGGCCCGTTGACGTGGCAGATACCGGACTCGATGCGACGCGCCACCGCGAGTGCCCGATTGACATCCCGACCAAACACGGCCGCCGAGAGACCGTACTCAGTATCGTTGGCGACACGCACCGCCTCGTCGACACTGCCGACACGCACGACGGTCACCACCGGACCGAACGATTCTTCGGCATAGATGCGCATTGAACAGCTTACGCGATCCAGCACCGTCGCCTGCACGATAGTGCCGCTAATGCCGCCGCCGGCCGTCATCACCGCTCCCTTATCGACGGCATCCTTGATCAACTGACCGATGCGGCTCGCCGCCGTAGGATCGACAACGCAGCCGAGCGGCGTCTTGCCGGCGACCGGATCGCCCGCCTTCAGGCTCTTCGCTTTCTCCGTCAGCGCCGCGACGAACTGATCCGCGATCTTGTCATCGACCACGATGCGTTCGGTCGACATGCAGATCTGGCCTTGATTCATATAGGCTCCGAACGCGGCGGCGGCGACGGCAGCATCGATATCCGCGTCGTCAAGCACAACGAGCGGCGCTTTGCCACCAAGCTCCATCAATGCCGGCTTGAGGTGACGCCCGGCGGACTCCGCGATGATACGCCCCACCCGCGTCGAGCCGGTGAAGTTGACGCGCCGCACCGCAGGCTGCGCGATCAAGGTTTCGACGATTTCGGCAGCGGCATCCGGTGCATTGGAGATGGCATTGAGTACGCCCTTGGGCAGCCCGGCCTCGTTCAGAGATTCGACAATCAGGCGATGCGTGCGCGGGCAGATCTCCGAAGTCTTCATCACGACGGTGTTGCCGCAAGCAAGCGGCGTCGCCAGCGAACGCACGCCGAGAATGACCGGCGCGTTCCACGGCGCGATCGACAACACGACGCCGGCCGGCTGCCGCACGGCCATGGCGAGCGAGCCCGGCCGGTTCGACGGGATGACTTCGCCCGAGATCTGCGTGGTGAGCGCCGCCGCCTCGCGCAGCATGTCCGACGCCAGGCCGACGTTGAACATCGCCCAACCTGCTGTCGCGCCGATCTCCGCGCCCATGGCTGCGACGAAATCACCGGACTTCGATTGCAGGATATCGGCAGCCTTCGAGAGAATATTGCGCTTGTCGCGCGGTGAGGTCACAGCCCAGCCGGCGAACGCGGCGGCGGCGGCATCTACGGCGGCGATGGCATCATCGGTCGTAGCCGCAGCGGCTTTGGTCGCGACATCGCCGGACACCGGATTGCGCCGTTCAAACGTCGCTCCATTCGATGCAGCTCGCTCCTCGCCGCCGATCATCAAGCCTAGTACACTCATACGTATCTCCGTTCTTCAGCTATTTGAAACTGTTCCGAGGAAGGCGTGTTGCACGGCCGGATCGTCGATCAGGCTGGCGGCTAGGCCTTCGCCAACGATACAGCCAGCCTCGAGCAGGTAGCCGCGATCGGCAATCGACAGGCTGGCGCGCACATTTTGTTCGACGATGAGCAGACTCACCCCGGTTTTGCGGACATTGGCCAGCACTTCGAATAACTCGTGCACAAGTATGGGCGCTAGGCCAAGGCTCGGTTCATCGAGCATCAGAAGACGGGGCGACGACATCAGTGCGCGGCCGATCGCCACCATCTGCTGCTCTCCGCCGGACATGGTGGCGACGGGCTGGCGTTGGCGTTCGGCCAGCCGTGGAAAGATATCGTAGACCAATGCCAGATTGGCCGCAGCGCTCCGACGCGCGCGCTGCGCATAAGCGCCGAGCCGCAGATTTTCGACCACTGTGAGGTCGGCAAAAATGCCGCGCCCTTCCGGCACCAGCGCGATACCGGCTTCGAGCACCAGATGCGCCGGGGTAGCGTTGAGCGAGCGACCAGCCAGCTTCACCTCGCCGCCGGGTTCCGGCGTCACGAGACCAGCAATCGCACGCAGCAGCGACGATTTGCCAGCACCGTTGGCGCCGAGGATGACAACGGATTCTCCCTCTGCCACCGACAACGAGACGTCATGTAATGCCGCATGCTTGCCGTAACGCACCGACAGGTTTGCCACCTCAAGCATGGCTGGCTCCGAGATAGGCACGAATGACCTCGGGATCGCGCAAAACGTCGGCGGTCGGCCCGTCCGCGATCTTGCTGCCGGCCGTCATCACGATGCAGCGCCCGCATAACGCCCGCACGGCCTCCATGACGTGCTCGACCAGCACGATAGTGATGCCGGAATCGCGCAACGAAGCGATCAGTTCGATGCCGACGCGCAATTCGGTTGGATTGAGTCCCGCCAGCCATTCGTCGAGCAGCAGCAATTGCGGAGCCGCGGCCAGCGCGCGCGCCAGTTCCATCCGCTTCTGATCGATGTAGGTGAGGTTCTCCGCGCGTTCGTTGCCACGTCCGCCGAGTCCGACAATCACAAGCAGATCATCGGCAGCCGCATGAACCTCGGCGCCCCATAGCGGCGCGCTTCGAAACGCCAGCGCGGCGACGATGTTCTCCGCCACGCTCAGCGACGGCAGGATACGCACGAGCTGGAAGGTGCGCGCGACGCCTTTGCGGGCGATGCGATGCGCCGGCAGGCCCGACAACTTCTCGCCGTTGAGCCGGATATCGCCACCGCTCGGCTTGAGGCTACCGGAAATCATGTTGAGTACCGTAGTCTTGCCCGACCCGTTCGGCCCCAGTAGCCCGACGACCTCACCGCGCGCGACCTCAAACGAAACACCATTGACGGCAACGAGACCACCGAACCGCCGCGTCAGAGCGGATATATCGAGCAGCGTCGTCATGAGCGAGCCTCGCTCCTGTCTGCCGCACGCGGACCGCGCCTTTTCATCCAGTTATCCTCGACGAAGGACAACACGCCCTTGGGCAGTGCGAAGACGATGAGGATGAACAGCAGCCCGAGCAGGATCGAATAGTGATTGGGGAAATTCGCCGACAGCCACTCGAACAGCATGAACAGCGGCACCGCACCGAGCAACGGGCCCCACAGCCTCGCCGCGCCGCCGAGCAGCGCCATGATCAGCACCAGAAACGATACCGTTGGGTTGAAGACGATGGCCGGCTCGACATAGGTCCAGCGCGGCGCCTGGATGGCGCCGACCAGGGTCATGATCACGGCACTGACGGCGAACAACGCCAGCTTGGTGCGTGCGATGTCGATGCCGACATGCGACGCCACCACTTCGTCGTCGCCGATCACCTTTAGAGCCAGCCCGATGCGGGAGCGGCCGATCCACCACGTCAGCAGCAAGGTGATGACGCCGAGCGCCAGCAATTGCCAATAGATCTGTTCCGGCGTGATGCCGAGGAAGATATAACGTCCCAGCGTGCCGGTGACGTTGATCTCGTAGAACGTGACGAGTTGCCGGATCAATTCGGCCAAGCCGAACGTGAAGATCACAAAGTAGACGCCGGACAGCCGCAGCGTCGAAAGGCCGACGATTAATGCGACCGCCAGTCCGATGGCAGCCGCGATCAACAGCACCAGCGGATAAGGCAGCACCTCGCTGAGCGCCGCAACGCAATAGGCACCGATGCCGACGAAAGCGACCGTCGCAAGCGAGATATAGCCGGTCGGCCCGGAGAACAGCGCCCACGCCGTCGCCAGCGTCACATAGCCGGCGAGGCCGATCAGCAGACCGAGGCCGTAAGCGCCGAGACACAACGGCGCCAGCGCAAGCACCGCCACGGCAACCACGAAACCGCCTGCGATTGCGAACCGCTTCATCGTCGCGCCTTTCCGAACAGGCCGGAGGGGCGCCAGAGCAGGATGCCAAGGAAGATCAGGTAGACCGCCGCAAGCGTCAGTCCGGGACTGACATAGGTCGCGACAAAGGTTTCAACGAGGCCGAGGATCAGACCGGCGCTCAACGCGCCGAGCAGATTGCCGACGCCACCCATGATGACGACGATCAGCGCCTTCATGGTGAACACAACGCCGGATGTCGCGGTGAAGGTCTGGTACATCGAGATGACGACGCCGCCGCATGCCGCCAATGCGCCGCCGAGCGCGAAGGCGAGACGCACCGCGCGATTGGCGTCGATCCCGACCAGCGGGGCCGACGACGGCGCCACCGCAACGGCGCGCAACGCGGTGCCCCATAGCGTGCGCGTCAGCAGCAGGTAAAGGCCGCCACCGATGGCCAACGCGAGGACCAGTGCCAGCAGCCGGTTGGCGGCAACGCTGGCACCGAGGATATCGACACCGAAATTCATATAACTGTAGCTGATGTAGTTGCCGCCGAAGAACACCAGCATCACGCCCTGGATGACGAACAGCAGGCCGAACGTGGCGAGGATAGAGTCGATCTCCAGCGACATCGCGGTTTTCGAACGCGCAACCAGCGGGCGCAACATGATGGCATAGATCATGTAGCTGAAGGCGAAGCCGAGCGGCGCCGCTACCAGCAAACTCACCAGCGGATTGATGCCGAGCGAACTGCTCAGCACGTAAGCAAGAAAGGACGCGGCGATGATCGTCTCGCCGTAAGCAAGGTTCATGATGCGGGAAATACCGTATTGCAGGGTGAGACCCATCGCGACAAGCGCGTAGGTCCCACCGAGCACAAGCCCAGCAATCAATGTCGTTACGATCATCGCGCGCGTCTTCGGTCGCCGCTATTTTGCTTGCCACACGGGCTTGGGCAGGATCGGCTTCGCCGCGCCCGGCCGGTCAACCGGCGCGATGGCGACGAACTGCCCGTTCTGCCACTGCCCGCCGAACCAAAGCGTGCGAAGCTGGTTGTTCTCAAGCTTGGTTTCGCCGAGCACGGCCTTGAAAGTGCCCGTCGACAATTCCTTCGACACCGCCTCGCGATCCAGCCCCTTCCGCTTGATCGCCTCCTGCAACATCTGCAGGCTCGCATAGGTGATGACGCTGCCCCAGAGATCCGGCGCCTTGCCAGTCACCTCTTCGTGTCGTTTGCGATAGGCGGTGTTTGCTTCGTTTTTCGGGTCGATGCCACCGAGGCTCATGATGCCTTCCGCGTTCGCACCGTTGTTCTTGCCATAGATCGGAAAGCCGGTGCCGACGCCGAGATACATCACCTTAGGGTTGAACTTCGCGACCTGTGCTTGTTGCGTGATGGCAAAGGTTTCCGGTGGGTAAGAGAACGCAACGAACGTATCCGCACCGCCCTTTGCGGCTTCGTTGATCATCGGCGTGAAGTCGGTGGTGCCGGCCGGATAGGTCACATCGTAAGTTACCTCGAGGCCGGCCTTCTTGAACGACGGGCGCGCGGCGGTGACGAGATCAATGCCAAACCCGTCAGCCACCGAGATCATCGCGATCTTGCCGTTGATGGTGCCCGCGGCCTTGGCTTGCTTCAACACACCGGCCAGCGCCTCGGTGTAGTCATGGCCGCCGCCGAGCAGCCAGAAGCTCTTCTTCCAGCGCTTGACAAACTCCGGCGCCTTGTCGGTGACGGCCGACACCGCGAGCTGCGGATAGCCGAAGCGATCGAACAGCGGTGCCACGGCAAGATTGAAGCCCGTCCCCCACGGCGCAAAGATGAAATCGACCTTGTCCTGCGTGGCGAGCCGCTCGGTCGCGCGCACCACCTCCTCGGCGGACGAACGATCGTCGTATTCGATGATCTCGACCGGCAACCGCTTGCCATCCGGCAATTCGAGGCCACCAGCGTCCTTCACTTCCTTGGCCCACAGCACGTAGTTGGGAATGGTAGTGATGCCGGCCCCGCCGGCGTTCGGCCCGGTCTTCGAGACCGCGTAACCGATTTTCACGGAGGTCCGCTCCTGCGCAATTGCAGAAACGCCGCCGACGCTGAAAAGCAGGATAGCGGACAAACCGAGAGCGCTGCGCGCTCGCTTGTGCCACGTCGTCATGGTGATCCTCCCCTGTGATGCCGATCGCGCGGCATATTGCTCATCCGGCGTATCGCAACTTCTTCAGGTCGCTGGTTCCGGCGGAATGAGACGCTAGCGAGGAGGTCGTCGGGCAGGAATAGATGTTTTCGGGCGATAATTGTACTTTTCACGGCAAACGGGGCCGTTGCGCTCTCTTGCCGCAGATCGCACTTAGGGCATCGATGGGCAAGTCATCAAGCTTCCATACCGAGGGATTCAGACAGGAATCATCGCTCAAATGGCGAACCGCTTTGCGGCCCGGGCCACGATATCGAGCTTGGCCTCGGCCGACGAACACGAGCAGATCGGGTTATCGGCAAACGTGGCGAAGCCGCAATCCGGATGCAGCAGAACGCGGTCCCTGCCGAACAGATCGATGGCATGGCCGATCTTCGCAGCCACGTCATCGACCGCTTCCGGTGCGGCATGTTTTTGATTGACGACGCCGACGCCGATCCGTGTATCGCCGGGGAGCCGGCGCAGGATTTCCATCTCGCCGGCGCGCGGCGTGCACATCTCCAGCAGGTAGGCGCCGACCTTCATGCCGGCGAGCGTCTCAACCAATGGCTCGTAGCTGCCGGCCAGCGCCACGCTTTCGTCCGGCGTCCAATTGCCACGGCAAACATGCAGGGCGATGCGCTCCTTCGGCAGGCCGTCGACGACGGCGTTCATCAACTCCCTGGCGAAGCCCAATTCATGTTCCGGACCAAGCGATTCCGACAGCGCGCCACACATGAAGCTGCGCTTGTTCTTGGCGCCGCTGAACACGACTTCCGACAGCACTGGCTCGTCGAGCTGCACCAATGCCGCACCGCCGTCGAGCAGATCGATCACCTCTTCACGCAGCGCTCGCACGATATCCGCGGCGATCTGTTCGCGTGACGAATAGACCTGCTCGGAAATGCACTCCATCCACATCGTTCGCGTCAGCAGATACGGACCCGGCAAAGCGATCTTGATCGGCTTGCTGGTAATGCCACGTACGAAATCCAGTTCATGTCGGACGATGGGACGCACCCGCTTGATCTGACCGAACACCCCCGGATGCCGAACATCGCCGGCCGGAACGTCGAGCGCGCGCAACTCGGCCTCGAACTCCTCCGGATGATCGACCAGCGGCAACAAATCGATCAGCGGCACCAACTGACAGCCTTCGAGACGGGTCGCGACAAAGCTGGCATAGCTGTCGCGGCGCTGTTCGCCGTCGGTGACGACATCGACGCCGGCCTTTTCCTGCGCACTGACCGCAAGACGTACGGCATCGTCGGCCGTCTGATGAAATGCCGCTTCATCGAGCCGGCCCTGCACATGATCGTGCATGGCTTCGATCATCCACCGCGGCCGCGGCCAGCTGCCGATGCCCATCACGGCAAGTGCGGGAATCGTCGGAGCCGCAATCGGCGCTGCACGGCGCGGTACGACTGCTTCAATCGGCGCGGCCGCAGCCGGACGCAACGGGGCCTTCGGCGTTTCTGACTCGCCGCGTTCCGCCAACTTGCCCTTGCAGACCAGAAAGCTGCGTTCTTTGCCCTGCTTGGTCCAGGTAATGAGATCGTTACCAGTCAATCGGCACCATGCCGGCAGATCTTCGTCGACCGAGATCTCCCGCGAGCGGATTTCCAGCAAACCGCCGCGCGGCAACGGATCGATGTGCTTGCGGATCAGCAACAGCAGCCCGTTGCCGCAATCGAGATCGCCGCCGTCGAAGCTGACGTCGGGTTGTTCGTTATGGGCAGCGACGGGATTCATGACATGCTCCTGGATCTCGATCTCATGTTATTTGTTCAGGCCGACTGCTCGTGCCGGACGCGTACAGCCGCTGATAAGCGTGATCGTCAAACTGTGCCGTCGCGACGTCGATGATTGCATTGCCGCGCGACAGACCGACGATGCGATCGGCATAGCTACGGGCGAAGTGAACCTGATGCAGGCTGCAGATGACGCCGACACTACCGGAGCGCGCGATTTCGCGCAGCAGTTCAAGCACCCCGGCGCCTGCATTCGGATCGAGACTCGCCACCGGCTCGTCGGCGATGATCAGGCTCGGCCGCTGGCACAATGCACGGGCGATCGCCACACGCTGCTGCTGTCCCCCGGACAACGTGTCGGCACGCTGCAGCGCCTTGTCGAGCAATCCGACGCGCTCGAGGCATTCCAGCGCAAACAAGCGATCTTCCCGTGAAAAGCGCCGGACCAAGCCACGCCACGCCGGAACGTAGCCAAGTCGCCCGGCGAGCACGTTATCCAAAGCGTTGAGGCGGCTCACGAGATTGAACTGCTGAAATACCACGGCAATTCTGCGGCGCAGCCGACCGTGCAGCGCCTGAATATCGTCGTCGTCGATCTTGATGACGCCGTTGTCCGGTTTGAGCAGTCCGGCGATGCATCGAAATAGCGTCGTCTTCCCCGATCCGCTCGGCCCCAGCACCGCGACGAATTCGTGCTCGCGCACAACAAAACCGACATCCTTGATCGCAGCGATGCCGCCGAAGTGCTTGCTGACACCGCCCACTGTCAAGCGCACCGGCACCGTATCTGGCGATGCGGCCGTCCCGGTGCGCAGCACTGGATGGTCCTGAACCTTGACGACCGAGCTCATATCAGCTTCCTGCGGAGCCAGCCGGAAAGCTGATCGAGCAATGTGACAACGATCAGGATGATGCCGATGATGGTGAAGAGCCGCGAGAAATCCAGCAGGTCCATGCTGTTCTTCAATTCCTGTCCAATGCCTCCGGCGCCGACGACGCCGAGCACCGTCGACGCACGAACATTGAACTCCCACCAGAACAACGCGGTCGACAGCAACACAGGAAGCACATCGGGAATTAGTGCGTACATGATACGCACGCTGTGCGTTGCGCCGGTGGTGCCAACCGCCTCGTACGGACCAAGATTGGCATTCTCGATGTGATCGGCGAACAGCTTTGCCGCACTGCCCCAGGTATGCAGCGCGATACCCAGAACGCCGGCGAACGGACCCAGGCCCACGGCGGCGACAAACAGCAGCGCAAAGACGAACGAGTCGATGCCGCGCAAGGCATTGAGAAACCAGCGCGCAGGATAATACAACGGCGGGAATGGCGTGATGTTGCGGCTCGCCAGCATCGCCATTGGCAGGGCGAGCACGCAGGCGGCGGTGGTGCCGATCAGCGCCATCGCGATGGTTTCCGCGGTCCGGTACAGAAACAGCGGAATCTCATCGGTTTTCGGAGGCCATGCGTGGACAAGCCATCCCCACAATCGCGGCAGTCCAGTCACGAGCTTCGCCGGGTCGATCGCGGCGAGGTTCCACGACACGACGTAGAGCGCGAACACGACCGATGCGACCAACCAGAACCTCAGGCGCATCGCGGAGAAACCGCGGCGCGTCTGCTCGATCTGATTCAGCATCTCCTCCGCGGCCGTCATGGCGCTGGCGCTGTCCCGATCCGGTAACGCCTATTGGCAAGATCGCCCCGATAGAGGAGGCGTGTCATGATTTCAGTTTGATCTTGCCGACAGCCACGCCCGCCTTCTCGATAGTGCTATATGAGGCATGCGTCGCATCGACAAAGCCGGTGTAGCGCGGCGGCAGCAACGTCTTGGCCTGCTCGTCGGTGATGGCGGTGAGGATCTTCTGCACCTTGGCACCGAGGTCCTTCGGCGCATTCGGCGCAATTGCGATCGCATCGTTCGGCAGGGGATCGGATGTCCAGATCACCTTGGTATCACCGTCCTTGATCTTGCCACTGGCAATCATCGCGTTGCGGTTACGATCGAAATCGGTCGCCATATCGACCTGGCCTGACGCCACGGCGATTTCGTTTGCCGCATGCGTTGCGCCTTCGCTGTATTTCCAATAGGTGCGTGGATCGATCCTCCAGACCTCCTTGGCGTAGTAGCTCGGCACCAGCCAGCCGGACGTCGAGCCGACGTCGGCAAATGAGATCGAGCGGCCCTTGGTGTCATCCGGAAATTTCGAGACCTGCATGTCGGGTTTCCCGATGACGATGCCGTAATAGATCGGCTTGCCGTCATACTTGACGGTAGCCACGGCCTGGCAGTTGGTGGCGTTGTTGGCGATGATGTAACCCCAAGGTCCCATCCAGGCGACATCGAGTTGGCCGGATCCCATCCCGACCGCCATGCCCGCCCAATCGGTGGTCGCGAACAACTCGAAATCGACGCCAAGCTCCTTGGCGAGATGGGTGAACACCGGCGTATAAGCGCGCTTGGTGTCCTCCGCGCTCGGCAGCAACGGTCCAACACCAAAGCGCATCTTCTTGGCTTGTGCGATAGCCGGCATGGCGAGCGATACGCCCATCGCACCGGCACCGACTAGCAAAGTCCGACGCTTGATCCTGTTCATAATGCCCCTCCCCTCGAGATGTACGGCAGGCAGCGAAGCTCTATGCTTCGCCACCCGTGTGTTGAAATGCGCTCAGGATTTCCTGCGCCGGCGCCCGACTTCGTATCCGACAGCACCGATACCTAGAGCGAACACGCCCGACGCAGCAATCAGACCCGGTGACAGCGGCGCGCCCGGTGCATGCGACAATACTTGTTGCGGTGCGACTGAAGCTGGCGTCGACGCGGCACCCGACGGAAGGTTCGCGCTCATGTTGCTGTAGGTCCGTTCCAGCATCTGGCGGCCGACGTCCTTGAGGATCGCTTGCCCCGCCACACGCCCCTGACCAAGCACCAGATCGACGTTGGTGATGGTGGGACCACCGAGATTTGCCGAACGGTTGCCCTGCTTGTCGGCAACATGCCAGGCGAGCACCTTATCGCCGTCAATGCGCTCGACCGCGATCTTGAAATAGCCTTCGGGCCCGTCGACCGAAGCTCCCGGTTTCAGCCGGATCTCTTCCTTGTTGACCAGCATGAATCCGAAATTGTGCCCCGTCGGACAGCCAACCGGATACACCGCGAAGCGCTGGTCTCCGGCATAGGTATCGCCGTAGCGCAGGCTGAAGGCCTTGTCGTAGATCTTCAGGTTGGCCTTGCCATCCTTGAAGGCCTCCGGCCATGGCGAAAGAAAGCCGATGACATCGCCGTGTTCGAATACCAGTGCCTTGCGTGCACCGGTATCCTCGATCAGCAGCTCGTTCTGCACGGGCCCGAGCGTCTTGGCGAGCACGACATTGCCGTTCTCGATCACCTCGACATTGACAGTCCCGGACGCCGCATCGACCGACGCGACTTTCACGGTGCGATTGCCCGCCTTCCACTGATCGCCTGTGCCGGCGAGACCGGCGAAGATTTTCTCATCGGCAAGCACGACGCGATCCATCCGCACGCCGGAGATCCAGTCGAACACCAACTGCTTGGGATTGGCTTCGCGCGCCTTGCCCTGATTATAGAGCTGGTTGAATTGCATGCCGCCCCACCAGTCGGTCTGCGTGCTCGAGAGCACCGGCGCGCCGAACGCCCATTCCCAATCGGTGCCAGCGATGGTCTTGACGTGCAGCGCGTGGTTGGCCGTCTTGTTGTGCACGACGGTCGCGTAATACTGATAGACCTGCCCACCGACGACGACGCTCTGCCCTGCGGGAATGGTGACGTTCTCCTTCACCACCACGGTCATGTCGTAATCGACATAGGTCGGTGTGCGGCCGAGCAACGGCAGCGTCTCGCCGCGTAACGCGACTTCACCGCCCCAGGTATCCTCGTGGTAGACGAGACCGCCGGGAGGAATGACGACCTCACCATTCTCGACCTTGCTCTTGCGAATGAACACGCCATCATATTTCGGCGTCTTGCGGCCGAAGTCGTCTTTGACGATGGTTCCTTCACGCAATCCCGGCAGACCGGGTACATAGGCTGGACGCACCGGACGATCGGCAATCAACGAGAGCGGCGGCGGCGCGATATCGTTGGTTGCAATCGGGTGAGCTAGCGGCATACCCGGCTTGGCCGGTTGCAGAATTTTCGAATAATCGGTCGCGTGCGCTTGTGGCGCGGCGATCAGCAATGCTGCAGCTGCAATGCCGAGCAGAATTTGTCGTGCCATGGGCGTCTCCCTCCAATGTCGCAATATTGTTTGGTTTCGGACTTGCCGGCGTGGATGCGTCGCGCACATCATCGCGCGCAACACGGCTCATCTAGGCAAAGCTGCTTTCACTGACTTCACCATTGGCCCGTCGCGACAGTTCGCAACTCGACAGGCGCCGCGATAGAAACATCGTGCCCCAACCGGTCAGCAGCAGAGTATTGAGTGCGATCAGCCATTTCGGCACGCCAGCAAGCAGCGTTCCGGCGATGCCGAGACCGACCACCGACAACGCCGGTGCCAGACAACTGATGCACAACGCCGAAAGTGCCAGTGCGCCACCGCCCATTGCAGCTCCTGCTGCCGCACCACCTCCGGCGCGGCGCCCAGCCGTCAACGCGAAACCAATGAAGGCCACCGACAGGCCGACCGAGATCGCGGTCCAGTATTCCTGCAGACGGCTGAAGCTAATCCACCACGCCGCGACAGGCGGATGGCTGAACTGCCCGGCCGCATTGAAGTCGCCTTCGACGAAACCGCACAACTCGCCATCGGCAAGCGTCGTCGGCACCTTGAAACTAAGGTAACTCAACACGACGTAACCGACCGCGCCGACGACAAATAGCAGAGCCATTCTCCGAAACGGAATCATGCAGGCTTTTCCCCTCTAGCCGATGACGGCAGGGCAGGCCCTTCGGCTGGCTGCCCATCCACAATGATGCGACTGAGCACGCGCCCACATACGAGGCACGCGCTCAGCTAGAATGGCCTAGTAGCAAACGCTCGGAGCACCATCGCTCATGAACTCGACCAGCTTGGCCCCGCCAACGATGACGGCACCAGCGACGAGATTGTTCTCGTCGAGACCGCGCTTCTTGAAGCAGGGCGAGCAGACGTAAATCTTGCCGCCTGCTTCCGCGAAATTCTTGATGAGATCGTTCAGAGCCGCAAAGCCTGCTTCGTGAATGCCGTCGGCATACCCCTTCACGCCGATCCGCGTTCCCTCGGTGGAGAGAAACACCACGGTCTCCTTGTCCGAGGCGACAGCAGCATTGGCCACGACAAATGCGACGGTCGCCTTGTCGGTATCGTTTTTGGCGCAGGTCAGGCTGACAACAAACTTACCGGGCATTCTAACTTCCTCCTGATGATGGGGACGATCCCCACATTCATTCAACTGACCGCACGAGAGCGCACGCCCTCGCGCCGTGGTTCGCTCAATTCCAGACCATTCGCGATTTGATCCAGAAACTCTTGTTGGGGATGTCGCTCGCAACGAGTTCGTTATTGGTCATGCGACACCATGCCGCGAGGTCGATCGACGCCGCCGGGTCGTAAGCGATGATCTTGAGAATTTCGCCGGGCATTTGGCGCAGCTTCTTGCGCAGTTCGATGACCAGTTCGCCACAGCCCATATCGCCCGCATTCCATTCATCCCGTGCTGCAGGGCGCTCACTCATAACGCTCGCTCCGCTCGATCTCGGCAGCTCCGTTGCAGCGTTGCGTCATGATCCAGGCACGCCTCCTCGTTCGCGGAATCGCCAGATATCCAGCGCGCGGTAAACTCAAGCCAAACGGACGCAGGTCGTGCACAGGCACAACGGGTCCATCATTTTTGTTCTGGTGAGAGCAGCTAGTTCAACTGACATCCCGTGCACGAATGCGACGGATACAGCCCAACACGGGGCATGACGTTCGAACAAAGCCGCTGTTTTGAATGTAACGGACGCCAGACCAAATGGTCAAGAACGTTTTCCGTCTCCTGGATGATCTGCACTTGCAGGCCGTCGACGCTGGCGCCGCGGCGTAGCGAGCAAAGCGCCGAGAGCCTGTCCGAGATCGGATTCGATGTAAGCGAAACCGAATCGATGATTGGAGGACGCGATCATCCGTCTCGTTCGGTCAGTTCATGGATGCCACCACCGGCCAGCGACGACGACGCCTTCGCTGGTCAATCGCTGATTGCCCTCGAGATGCTCGCCGACCACGTCGACATAATCGAAACCTCCTTCGCGAAGCGCCAGGACTGTCGCATCGCCGACCGAGCCCGGCTTCAGGCTCCCAAGTTCCGGGCGCTTGATGGCGGACGCGGCATTGACCGTCGTCGCGGCGATGACGTCCGGGAGCGACATGCCGAGGCAGAGAAATTTCGACAAGGTTGTCACCTGGTCAAAAACTGGTCCGTCGATGCAGAGCGCATGAATATCCGACGAGATCGTGTCGGGCAGAAAGCCATTGGCGAGCATTGCACGCGCCGTCGCGAAGGCGAAGGAACCTTTGCCATGGCCGATATCGAACAAGACGCCACGGCGACGCGCATCCAGCACGGCCTGCTTCACTTTGCCTTGACGCGTTGTCGGCGCGTTAGGGAATGGCCGAAAAGCATGTGTCAACACGTCGCCTGCGCGCAATTGCGCAAGCACGTCCTCGTAGGACGGTGGCGGATCGTCGATATGGGCCATTATCGGCAGGCCGGTTTCCTCGGCAACCTGCATTGCCGCATTCAACGGATGCAGACCGGACGTGCCGGATGAAAATTTGCCAACCCTCACCTTGATTCCAACGATCAGATCGCGATTGGCCTCGGCGACGCGCACGGCATCGGCCGGCGCCATTAGTCGCATTTCTTCACTTTCGCCGACCATGACGGTCCTCGAATACGCGTAGATCCCGGCGAAAGAGACGTGAAGGTAGACGAGGATGCGGGTTTGCGAGGGCTCGATGACGTGTTTGCGAAAACCGGCGAAATTACCCGGCCCAGCCGAACCTGTATCGATCGCCGTGGTGACGCCGCTTGTGCGTGCAAAAGCCTCGGCGTCGATCCCGAGCGAGGTACCGCCCCAATAAACATGCGTATGGAGGTCGATCAACCCGGGAACGACCAGCAGCCCCGTCACGTCGCGCACGTCGGGACAACCGGCCGTATCGAGCTTGGCGGCAACTTTCGCCACCTTGCCGTCGCGGAACGCTACATCCGCAAACATATCGAGCTGCTGCGAGGGATCGATCACACGACCCCCGCTCAAAACGAGATCGTAAACCATCCCCACCTCCGACTCGCTTGTTCTGCGAATAGCGTTCGCCCGCGTATCAACTGCCTGCCGCTCTCAACGGCCGATAGCGTCCACCTATCGGCCAGACGTTCAAGGAACCATCGTCCATGATGACATGGTAAGCCGAATGCAAGTTGACCGTCGGATCGCAATGGGTTGCGGCAATCAGGATTCGACGGCCTGTCGGAAGCGTCGCCGCCCCCGGCGGCAGGGCGATGATGCCATGTTCATCCCCCCAGAAGCGATAACGCGCACGTTTCGGAACGCCGATCAGGACGTCCGGAACCGGACCGTTGACGGCCAACGCCTTGGTGCCGGCATCGACCGTAATCTCGCCGCAACGGCGGTTCGATACCACTGTCGCCAGCACATAAAGCGATTGCTCGAACGGTAGCGCGCTGTCATCGGCTCCGCGCACGGTGCGATATTCAGCATCCATCAACAGATACGATCCGGCTTGAATTTCGGTGTACGGGCCTTCCCGCATATCGATATCGCTCGTGCCGGTACCACTTCCCGAGACGAAACCCGGCTTCAATCCCGCTTCTGACAACGCGGATACGACATCTCGTAGCCGTTGCGCTGCGCCGCGGGCGACACGCTGTCGTTCGTCGAATCCCACGACATGTTGCGCATGGCCAGCATAGCCCTGGATTCCGGCGAATCGTGTGTTTGGCAACGACGCAATCAACCTCGCCAACGCGACTGCCTCGCGTGGACCGACCACACCGGTTCGCTCTTGACCGACATCGATATCGACGGCCAACTCCAGCGCCACGTTGCCCGCGATGGCGCGAAGCATATTGACCTGATCGGCATCATCTACCACCGTCGCGATCGACCCGCGCCGGCTCAACGCAACAAACCGAACGCACTTTTCCTCGCCGGCGGGCGGTGACGTCAGAAGGATATTCCGAATATCCGCGGCACTGAGATCCTCTGCTTCCGCAAGCGTCGCACAAGCGATGCCAACTGCACCTGCCGCACATTGCCGCTGGGCGATTGCGACAGACTTATGCGATTTCATATGCGGCCGGAGTTGAATGCCGCGAGTGGCGGCGAACGCTGCCATCCGCGCGATATTGGCATCGAGCGCGGCCGCGTCGAGCACCAACGCCGGTGTGGGAATCTGCGCAAACCTCGCATCGCCAGGATCGAGTGGCTTCATTTGGTCTCTCCGGACCGAGCTCTCGCCGCAAGGACAGCCTGATGCACGCGCTCCTGTTTCAATGGCAGCGTGAACAACGGCACTTCATGGCCGTTGCGAAAAGGATCGATGGCGCGAGCCAGCGCGTTGGCAATTGCAGGTGCCGCCGGAATCACGCCAGCCTCGCCGACGCCTCGGACGCCGAGGGGATTGGTTCCGGCGCGGGTTTCCATATGGGCAAGCCGAATACGCGGGACCTCTGGTGCAGTAGCCACCAGATAGTCCGCCAGCGAACCTGTCAATAGTTGGCCCTCTTCGTCATAGATCAGTTCCGAGAACAGAGCGCCGCCGATGCCATCGACAGCGCCGCCAATCACCTGTCCTTCGACAATCATCGAATTCAAGCTTCGTCCCGCGTCATGTGCCACCAGATAATCGCGAAGACTGAAAAAGCCGGTTCTCGGGTCGAGGCAAACCCGCGCCACATGGACCGACATTCCATAGGTCAGAGGTTGGTCCGCCTTAAAGACATGCTGAGCCTCAAGCGCCCCCTCTCCATCGAACAAAGCTCCGCCGGGCATTACCGCACGGGCGATCTTGCCAAGGTCGAGGCCGGTGTCCTCACCAGTCGCACGCCGCACCACGCCATCGACAATCGTCAATTCTGCCTCGGTGGACTGAAGCAACGTCGCCGCATAACCCAGAGCCTTGCTGCGCAACGCGAGCGCGGCACGATGAACAGCGCTCGCGCCGAACACTGCCCCCCTGCTGGCGAATGCCCCACGCCCAAACGAGACCAACTGGGTGTCGCCCATTCGCACCTGAATACGCTCGAAATCGACGCCCAACGCTTCCGCGCAGACCTGCGCATAGGTGGTGAGTTGGCCTTGCCCCTGCGTTGTCATGCCGGAAAACACAATCACGTTGCCGGCCGTATCGACGCGAATCAACGCCGACTCGAAATTCACCAGCCCACCAGCCTCAATGCCGCACGCCATCCCCCAAGCCTCGCGACGACCGTCCGCCAAGACATCGACCGATTCATCGTAACCGGTGCCTTCAACCGCTTTCGCCAGCAATGCCGGGAAGTCTCCGCTTTCGAAGCGGACGGGGAGCGTCGCCAATGTCGCTCCGGACAGAAATGGCAGATCGGACGGCTCGATCAGATTGAGCTGACGTAACGCGAGCGCGGGAATGCCGATATCCTTGGCGAGAACATCGATCAGGCACTCGATTGGAAACGCCGCTTCCGGCTGACCAGCGCCGCGATAGGTCGCGATCGGCGTCTTGTTGGTGCCGACGCAACGGACGTCGACCTTCACGTTGGCAATCTTGTAGCTATTAGCGATATGTGCCGGCACAACTTCCGACGTCATGATGCCGCTGTTGTGAATGTAGGCACCGACATCGGTGACGACGTCGGCCTTGAGAGCGACGAAGCGCCCTGCGGCATCGCAGCCGAGTTCAAGATCGACATCGATCGCACGCGAATGTGTGGTCGCCTGCAGATTTTCGAAACGATCTTCGATCCATTTGACCGGCCGCTGCAGCAACCGCGCGGCATGGGCCACCACGATCTCTTCCGGATAACAACGTGACTTCGCGCCGAATCCGCCACCAACGTCTTCGGCAATCACCCGAACCTGATATTCAGGCACATCAAGAATGCTGGCGAGATTCTGGCGTACATTGTAGTGCGCCTGCGTCGACATCCAGACGGTAAGACTCGCTTGGTCCCGGTCGTATTCAGCAACAACACCACGCCCTTCCAACGCCAACGGCGTCTGTCGCGCGAAACTGAAGCGGCGCGAGACCCGATGCGTCGCCTTGGCCATCGCGTCATCGGCCTGGCCGTGGCTGGCGCTGAAAGCTGCCGCAATGTTATCGACCCAATCGTCGTGCAATCGCGGCGCACCGGCGGCAAGTGCCGCCGCCGGCGATCCGAATGCCACTAGCGGCTCCAGTTCGATCTCGACCAGCGCGGCGAGATCTTCGGCAATATAACGATCCGCTGCAACCACGAAAGCAATCGGCTCTCCAACATAGCGCACGCGGTCGCGCGCCAGAAAGCCCGGCAATCCGTTGCGGATCGCTTCATGCCAATACCGCGTCACCCATGGCTTATCCACGAACGGCAAGTCGGCCGCCGTAATGACAGCAAGCGCTCCGGCCGCGAGCGCGGCAGAGGCATCAATTCCGGCAATTCTTGCATGTGCCATCTGGCTGCGGATGAAGGTGCCGTGAACCATGCGATCCAGATGCAGGTTATCGACGAACCGGCCTCGCCCACGCAGCAGCCGCGCGTCCTCCTTGCGCAAGTAACGATCCGGGGAGGAAGCACCATCCGTCACGGCAGTATCTCCAGCAGACAGTCCTTCAGCAGCACCGCAGCAAGATGTTGGCGATAGCTACCGCTGGCGTGGATATCCGAGAGTGCGACAACATCGCCGAGTTCGATCCGGATCGCCTCGTCGATCGCTGCGCTCGCGTTATTTGCCTCCTTCAGTTTCTCGATCAGCTTGTCGCAGCGCCTTGGCACTTCCTCGAGCCCACCCACCGCAATCGAAAGACGATCACCGGCAATTTGCGCCGCGACGGCAACCAGCGCAAAATCGCCATGACGACGCGCGAGTTCGCGAAAGGCGCAACGCGTACCGGCATCGGCTACGGGCATCACGATCTCAACCAGCAACTCTCCTGGTTCGAGGGCTGTCGTCAGTGCGCCAAGCTGAAAGTCGCGTGTGCTCAGGCGCCGCTCGCCCGACACATTGCGCAGTACAAGCTCGGCTTCGAGCGTCGCCGCGACCAACGCGATCTCCGCCGAGGGATCCGCATGAACCAGGCTGCCGCCAATCGTACCCCGGCTCCGGGTCTGGACATGTCCAATGTTCGGCAAGGCCGCCATCAGCAGCGGAAGATGCTCAGCGAGATCCTTCTCGCGCAACAGCGCCGCCTGCGTGGTCGCGGCTCCGATGTGAATACGATCTCCGATTTTCCGCCAGCCCTGCAACTCGGGGATACGGCTGATATCGACCAGCGCATCCGGCGTCGCCATCCGCAGGTTCATCGCTGGAACCAGGCTCTGCCCACCAGCGATCGGCCTTGCCTCTCCGCCCAATTGCGCGAGCAATCCGACGGCCTCGCCAACGCTTTGCGCCTGATGAAACGCAAATGCGGCGGGTTTCATGGGGCACTCTCAAGAACGGCATCGACGATGTTCTGATAGCCAGTGCATCGACAAATGTTTCCGGACAGCGCTTCGCGCACGTCGGTCTCGGTTTTTGGCATTGCATTGCGCAACTCGAGCGCCGCAAGCGTCATCAGGATGCCTGGCGTACAGAAACCGCATTGCAAGGCGTGACGTTCATGAAACGCACGTTGGATCGGCGTAAGCCGGCCGTCGCTATCCAGCCCCTCGATTGTCCCAACGGTCGCACCGTCTGCTTGAACCGCGAACATCAGGCAGGAACGGACGGGCTCATCGTTGACGATAACAGTACACGCTCCGCACACGCCCATCTCGCAACCGACATTGGTTCCCGTCAGCCGCAGTTCGTGACGCAGGAAATCCGACAACAGCAATCGCGACGGCACGTCGGCTTCGACGCGCTCACCATTGACGGTGCAGGACACCTTCATGAGTTCGGACGCAGTGCAGGACCAAGAAGAGCCATTTCGTCCGTCGGGACTTTCCCGACCAACGTCACGACCAACTCGGTCACATTGACGGCGCCAAAACGGGCAGCGCCTTCCAGGCAATCTTCGACCGTTCCGGCAATGGCGTATGCATCGACGAAGCGATCATCGAGCACGATTTGCGGATCTTCGCCCGCCTGCAGCCGTTCAATGGCAGCAACAAACTCATTCTCCGGAATTCCACTTTTTCCATACATGGCTTCCCGGACCGCCGGCCAGCGCGCGCCCATGCTCCAGTATGCAGGCAGCATCTCGGCAATTGTCTTGCGCACGGCAGCACGGGCTAGCGCACGATCCTTGTTCACTGAACACAATACATACTGCACGACGTCCTTGGGGCGTGGCCGGCCGGCCTTGTCGGCACCCTCTTGCAGGACCTGCAACGCGCGCTCGGTATATCCGGGCGGGCACATGTTGGAGATCATGAGGCCATCGCCGATCTGCCCGCATAGCCGCAGCGCCTGATCGCCCATCGCGGCTACATAGATCGGCATCTGCGGACGTGGTGGAACATATTCCATCTTGACCTTCGATACCGAAAAGACGGTTCCTTCATACGTGACCGTCTCACCCTTCATCATGCCACGTACGATATTGACAGCATCACGCACGGCGGCAAGCGGCTTCTCATAAGACAGGCCCATCCTGGTGACGCGATCTCCGATTCCCGAGCCGAGCGACAGCGCAGCGCGCCCTTCCGCCAATTCGTCGAGCGCACCGATCTCCATGGCGATCAGCGTGGGATGGCGATTGTAGGGATTGAAGACACCAATACCGACCTTGATGCGCTTGGTCGCCAACACCGCGCCTGACACCGCCGGCAGGACTCCGCGATTGAACGGATTCTCCGCGAACCACACCGACGCGAAACCGTGACGATCCGCTGCCGCCGCGAGTTCGATGCTCGGCCGGGGCGCCATTCCCCCGTGCAGTCGCATGCCAATCGCCGGTATCTTCGTCATGTCAACCTCCCAGATAGGCCGTCTTAACGCGGTTATCATTCAAGAGCATTTCGGCCGAACCTTCGATGGTCACTTTGCCGCGCTCGATGACATAGCCACGATGACTGACCTCCAGCGCCATGAACGCATTCTGCTCCACCAGCAGGATCGCAACGCCCTCTCGATTGATCTTGACCAGAATATTGAACACCTGCTCGACGAGGTTCGGAGCCAATCCGAGCGATGGCTCGTCGAGCAGCATCAATTTCGGACGCGCGACCAGGGCTCTGCCGATCGCGAGCATTTGCTGCTGGCCACCGGACAGCGACCAGGCGAGTTGCTTGCGACGCTCCGCCAATACCGGAAACAGATCGAATACCAGATCGAATTCACGCGTCAGGCTCATGCCACGCTTGATCCACGGCGTCGCAGCAACCCTCAAATTGTCGTAGACGCTCAGCCCGGGAAATACGCCTCGTCCCTCCGGCACCATCGACAAACCGCGCGTGGCAATATCTGTCGTATGGCAACCGACAATACTCTCGCCTTCAAAAGAGATCTGGCCGGCCTGTGTGCGCGCCATACCCATGATCGCCTTGAGGGTGGTCGTCTTGCCGGCCCCGTTCGAGCCGATCAACGTCACCAGTTCGCCAGCGCCGACGGTGAGGTCGATGCCGTGCAGCACCTCGACGACGTCGCTATACGCCGCACGCAATCCGTTGAGCTCAAGAAGCGGCATGCTGCAAAAGCCTCTTACGCGTGCTGTGGCCGAGATACGCCTCGATAACTTCGGGATTGTCCCGGATCGACGATGGATCACCTTCCGCTATCTTCCGCCCATGATTGAGAACGGTAATTCGGTCAGCGACCTTCATCACTAGCGGCATATTGTGTTCGACGAGCAGGATCGTCATGCCGGCATCACGTAGTCGCCTGATGCGTTCGATCAGCCGATCGACCTCCGCCGGGTTCATGCCTGCGGCGGGCTCGTCCAGCATGATCAGGCGCGGCCGCATCGCAATTGCGCGAGCAACTTCGACGATCCGCTGCTGCTCGTGCGGGAGCGTGCGAATAGGCCGGTCGCGAAATTGAGCCAGACCCACAAAATTCAGGGCCTCTTCCGCCATACGCTGCAGTTCGATGCCCTCCGACTTCGCCTTGGCCGTCGATGCCAGGACCCCGAACCAGCCGGCCGCGTCGCTCGTGCGGCAGCCGACCAATACGTTTTCGATGACCGACAGGCTTTGGAACAATCGCAGGTTCTGGAACGTACGCGCCAGTCCAAGACCGGCAATCAGCCAGGGCTTGCGGCCGACGATCGATTCATTTGCGAAAGCGATGCGTCCGCTTGTCGGCGTATAGATTCCGCTTGCGACGTTGATAAATGTCGATTTCCCCGATCCGTTCGGACCGATCAGGGCATGAATCTCTCCCTCGCGGACGTCCAGCGCGAGGTCCTTGAGCGCAACCAATCCGCCAAACCGCATGGTCACGCCTTCCGCAACCAGCAAGGCTGAGCTGCCGGTGCGGCTTTGCGGAAGTGGCGACATCGCATCGGCCGGCGGTGTCGACGGCTCAGTGCTGGCGTAAAGCACGTCTTCGGGAGCTTTTTTCGCAACGAGCAGACGCCAGCACGCCCGCGCCATTCCCAGCAAACCGCCTGGAAAGAAGATGATCATGGCGGCGATGCCCGCGCCATAAATCAGTTGATAATAGGACTTCGAGACGCGCAGCATTTCCGGCAGGAACGTCAGCACCACGGCGCCGAGCACCGGGCCCCATGTCGTGCCGATGCCGCCGATCAGTACCATACTGAGAACTTGTGCGCTGACGTCGAATACAAACACGTCAGGGCTGATGAAACTGGTGAGGTGCGCATAGAGTGAGCCGGCACAACCGGCCAGGACCGCGCTGATGAAGAAGGCCGTCACCTTCAAACGGGGAACATTGACGCCCACCACTCCGGCCGCCAGCTCTGCATCACGAATTGCCGCGAGCATGCGACCGTATTTGGATCGCTCCAGCCGATGGACCAGCAACATCGCGACCGCCAGCATCAGCAGCCCGAGATAATAGAACCGTGTATCTCCGGTGAACGCGAAGAAGCCGAGCGACGGTGGCGGAATGTTGCCGATACCGTCCATGCCATGCGTCACCTCGCGCCAATTGAAGAAAAGGTTGCGCATGATCTCGCCGAAACCGAGCGTTGCCAGCGCAAGATAGTGCCCTTTGAGGCGCAGCGCCGGGAAGCCGATCAGCAACCCCACGGCGCCGGTCACCAGTCCGGACAACACAAACGCAGGCCAGAACAACGTACCGCTGTGTCCGGCAGTCATGAGCGCGGTGACATACGCTCCGATCCCGAACAATCCGGCGTGTCCCAGCGAAAGCTGGCCGGCGTAGCCGAGAACAACATTGAGACTGACGGCCAGCAGCCCGAAGATCAGAGCCAGATTGACGAGCCGCAGATAGTAGTTCGAGCTGACAACCAGCGGCACTGCGAGCGCGATGACGAACAACAGCAGGAGGATCGCGGGACGGCGCATGATTCAGGCCTTTTCCGCGACGCGTTCGCCAAATATTCCCTGCGGAAATGCGATCAACAGGAAGATCAGCAGCGCAAAGCAGATCGAGTCCTTGTAGACCGAGGAAATGAATACGGCGACGAGGATCTCCAGGAGACCAACGACAATTCCGCCGACCACCGCACCTGGCACACTACCGAAACCGCCGATGATGACGGCGATGAAAGCCTTGAGAATCAGGTTGAGACCGATATCCGTATCGACCAAAAAGATCGGCGCGACGAGCACCCCCGCAATGCCGCACAGCACTGCAGAGACGACAAAGGTGATGGCGATCATTCGGTTCGGACGGATCCCCATCAATTGCGCCATCTCGACGTTCTGCGCCGTGGCGCGCAGCCGTCGCCCGAGATCGGTGTGAAAGAACACGGCATATTGCGCAATCAGGACACATATTGTGACTGCGACGATGAATAACTGCTCGGGCGCGAGCACAACGCCCATGAGGTCCACTGAGCTGCTGCCGAACGCCGAAGGTACGCGCAGCGGGTTCGGACCCCATACCAGCAAGGCTAGATTGCGAGCGAAGATCGAGAATCCGATCGTCGCGATGACGAAGGCAAGCATCGGCCTGTCGCGCAAAGGGAAGAAAAGCAACCGCTGATAGACCGCACCGAACAGCGCCATCGCAATGAAGGTCATCAGTACGGCAGCCCAATAGGGAGCTCCCGTACTGATCGCCGAGTAGAAAACGAATGCGCTCAACATCACGAGTTCGCCGTGCGCGAAGTTGAGACCGTGCGTCGCATTGTAGATCAGGATGAAGCTGAGCCCCACCAGGGCATAGATACAGCCCATCGCCAGTCCGGTCGCAAACACTTGTGCCATGCGCGCACCTTTCGAAGTGCCGGATCAATCGATCAAGATTGCCGCTTCTCGCGAATGACCTTGACGGTGCGGTCGGGCATGAACTCCATGATGACCGAGTCATGACGGAGATTGCCCTCCTCGTCGGCCTTGTAGGTTCCCGCTAACCCCTTGTAGGAGAGCTGGCTCATGCCTTCGCGAATCTTCTCTCGATCGACACCGTATTTACGCATGACCTCGATCAGCATTCCCATGCTGTCGTAATATTGAAGCGTATAGATTTCGGGAGCGAAGCCCGTCTTTGCCTTGTACGCTGCGACGAAATCAACCACGCTCTTGTCTTTGCTCAGCGATGGCAGCGGTCCCGGCGCTTCACAATAGCGCCCCGCAATATCGGCCGGATCGACAAGGTTGCGCAGATAAGCGAAGCACAACGACCCCGAACCAATCACCGGAACGTTGACGTTGAGCTGCTTGGTCTGCCGCATGGCCAATGCTTCGTCGACGGGGTGCCCTTGAATCACGATGGCGTCGGCACCGTCGCGCTGCATCTGCAGGATTTGCGCAGTCAAATCCTTGTCGGTCGGCTGATAGGAGGCAATCGAGACCGGCTTGAGCTTGTAGAGTTTGTCGAGAAACTCCGTCACGTTATCACGGCCGGAATAACCCCACTCATTACCGACGTGCATGATGCCGATTTTCTTTTTGCCGAGATCGTCGACCAGAAAACGCGTCGTGTTCTCCTTGGAGATCGCATCGTGCGGGGAATTGCGGAAGAAGTACTTGGCGCCCTGCTGCGATACCCGACGCGTGCTCGGACCACCGATCAGCGTGATCTTGTCCCGCTCGGTCATCGGCATCAACGCAAGGATTTGCGTCCCCAATGCCGGGCCAAAAACGGCAACCGGATCCGACTGCATGACCTTGTTCAGCGCATTGATGGCCACCGTATTGGAGGCCTGACTGTCTTCGACAACCAGCTCGATCTGGCGGCCGTTGATGCCACCGGTCTTGTTGGCCTCGTCGACAGCCATCTGCATGGCGTCCTGATAGGGTTTGCCATAGGCCGCCAGCACGCTGGTGAGTGGCAGCACCACGCCGACCTTGACGGGCTGCTGCGCGGCAGCGCCAGTCGGCGCCGCAATAGCAAGGGAAGCAACGGCTGCAACAGATGCGATGAGCCGGGATAGATGCCTGGAAGCCGGTCGTCGATTCTTCATCATCTACTCCATGTGTTGGGCAGTCGATAACGTCATTCGATAGATCGGGTTGGCGAGAACGATTTACCTCAAATTCCGCCAGGCCTTGCCGTGGTCGCATGCTCGGAGAAGTGGACGTGAATGACCCGCCAATCGCCATCTTCCTTCTGGAAAACCATGGTCGAGCGGGATACGAACTGCCGGTCGTCGTGCGCGCTTCCGTCAGGACGCGGATCGGAGCCAACCCAGGCCGCCTTGGTCTTGCGATGACACCAGACCGTGGCCATGTCGGCGCCCACGACGCCGCCAATCTCATACGGTGTCCAGAAGCCCGTGGTGAGTTGCCCTTTATAAAACTTCCAGAGCGCAATCCACTGATCTCGACCACGGTAGGTATGACCGTTCAGATTGAAGAATGTGGCATCCGGCGACGCGCTCCATAGTTGGTCGCGCAACGTTACCCAGTCGAAATCGGCATTGGCTTCAAGATACTTCTGGTGCTTGTCCAGGATCGTCTTGCGGTCCGCTTCACTCCCGCCGCGCAGCGTTGCTTCAGTCATCCAAAACCACTCCCTATGCGATTGGTATTGAGCTGGTTGAAAAGAAATTCCGAACGGTTTCCGGGAAATGCCCAAGCACCGCGCGCATCGCCGTTGCCGCTGCCGCCGGGTCGCGCTGCTCGATCGCCGCGACCACATCGAGATGCGCAGCGATATCGGCAAGCACCGTACTGGGGTCCATCCGATGCAGCCCGAAATACCAGAACCGGCACGCCGCATCGTGGAGCTGGACGACCTTCTGTTCGATCTGGCGATTGTGCGTTGCCGCCGCGAGCGCGCGATGAAAGTGCTGGTCCATATGGACCAGCGTGCGGAAGTCGCGCTTCTCGATCACATCCTCGAACCCATCGAGGGCAGTCCTCATCGCGGTGATATTCTCGGCGGTGGCGCGTTCTGCGGCCAGCGATGCGCAGCCGCCCTCGATCAGCACACGCGCCTCGAATACATCCTGCATTTCCCGGAGGCCGAGGTCGGTAATCCGCGTGCCGATGCGTGGCTGACGCTCGACGATTCCTTCCAGCGACAACCGCAATAACGCGTCGCGCACTGCGGCGACGCCCAGCTCGAAATGCTCCGCCAGGAACTTCTCGTCGACTGAAGAGCCCGGCTGAAGTTCCCCAAAAATGATGGCGTCGAGCATCCGATCGTACGCCGTGTTGCGCATCGGACCGCTTTCGACGGAGCTACGGATTGGTTGTAATGTCAATTTCACACCAGTTTCTTATAAACTGACATTTCAGTTTGCAAAAAAGAACTGACCACGGCAAATTAGAACCGTCAAGACCGAATTTTTAGGCTGAGTGCGTTCAATGGATGATCAGATCTGTCGCCTCGATGTGCGCAGCATTGCCACCCACTACCGCGACGGATCGCTATCGCCCATTGACGTCGTCGACGCCTTCCTTGAGCGCATCGAACGGCTTAATCCCTCGCTCAACGCCTTCGTTCTCGTGACGGCGGAGGCCGCGCGACATGCAGCGCGGCGGGCGGAAGATCGGTTGCGAACGAGCGACAAAGAGTCGCTGCCGCCGTTGTTCGGCATTCCCTTCTCAGTCAAGGACACGCTGCCGACCGCCGGCATCCGCACGACATTCGGCTCGCCGCTGTTTGCCGATTTCGTGCCGACCGAAGATGCCGCCGTGGTCGCCACGCTGAACCGCGCCGGCGCGATCTTGCTCGGCAAAACCAACACGCCGGCGTTCGGATGGATGGGCGCGACGCAAAACCTGCTGTTCAGCGCCACGCCCAATCCCTGGGATGCGGCAGTGACCGCAGGCGGCTCGAGCGGTGGCACTGCCGTTGCTGCTTGCGCCCGGCTCGCGCCAATCAATATCGGAACCGATGGTGGCGGATCGCTTCGAATTCCAGCGGCCTTCACCGGCACAGTCGGTTTCAAGCCCTCTTATGGTCGCGTCCCGAATTATCCGACCGGCGCCAACTGGAGCTTGCAACACATCGGGCCAATTGCCCGCAGCGTCGACAACATCATCGCAACGCTGGACACAATCGCTCAACCCGACCCTCGCGACCCCTACTCACTCCCGACATGCGGATGGAAATACGACGATCCACAAAATGCGTCACAGCCACTCAAAATTATCTTCGCGCCAGATCTCGGATTCGCGGAATCAGTCGACGACGAAATTGTCGCCGTCTGCCGCAAGGCCGTCGCAGTATTTGTCGACATGAATCACGAAGTCGTCGAGCGGAAGCTCGATTGGCCGTCGCCGATCGAATTCTGGCGGACTCTTTTTGTCACCGGCGCCGCCGATCGGCTAGCCGCGTTTCTGCAGGACCGCAGCGATCAGATCGAACCGACCCTGCGCGACTTCATCATTGAGGGCAAGAATTTGCCGGCGGACGCCTATTACAAGGCGTGCATCAGCCGGAACGACTGGTGGCAAAACGTTCGCGCAACCTTCGACGACTGCGACTTGCTAATCACACCGACGGTCGCCTGCTCCCCATTTCCGCTTGGCCTCGAAACGCCTGGCAAGGTCGCAGGACGCGCCGTTTCCTTCTACGGTTGGTCGCCGTTTTGCCCCCCCTTCAATCTCACCGGACAGCCAGCGATTTCCGTTCCGGCCGGCAGAAGTGCGAACGGTCTGCCGGTCGGACTACAAATCGTCGGTCGCCGGTTTGCCGATGCCACAGTCCTTGCGGTCGCTGCCGCCTTCGAGAGCGCACGGCCGTGGCCGGAATGGTCGGAGGCTTAGCATGCCGATGCCGAAAACGCCCCAGCTTGAGACCGAGATGAGCCAGCCATTAACGATCACTGCTGTCGAGAAAACCCAAACGTGCCTGGATCGCATCGCGCAAACGGAGCCGGATATTCACGCGTGGGAATTCCTCGACGGCGCGGCTGCATTGCAGGCAGCGGCACAAAGCGACCGGACACAGGCCGGAATGGCAATGCATGGCTGGATCGTCGGCGTCAAAGACAACCATAATACCGCCGACATGCCGACCGGGTACGGCTCGCCCATCTATCGCGGCCACCGTCCGATTGCGGATTGTTCAGTCGTTTCCCGCTTGCGGTCCAACGGCGCGGTCGTCCTCGGCAAGACCGTGTCGACGGAATTCGCGGCCTGGCCACCGTCACGCACGCGTAACCCGAGAAATCTCGCGCACACTCCCGGCGGCTCCTCGAGCGGTTCAGCCGCAGCAGTCGCAGCGGGAATGGTGCCGGTAGCGGTCGGCACGCAAACCCTGGGATCGGTCATCCGTCCTGCGTCCTATTGCGGCATCGTGGGATTCAAGCCGAGCTACGAGCGTGTAAGCCGCGTCGGAATTCGCGCTTTGGCGGATTCCTTGGATACTGTCGGCATTTTCGCGACCAACGTCGCCGACGCCGCCCATGTCTATCGTGTGCTCGCCAATCATGCGGACAGTGCAGACAACACTGTCTCGGATTCACCACCGCAGTTGGCGTTCTGCAAGGGTCCGAGCTGGTGGCTGGCAGATGACGATGCGCGATCGGCGATACAGAACTACATCACAGGCTTGCGCGAAAAGGGACACGTTATTGAAGACATCGAACTTCCCGCTTCGTTCAATGCGCTCCCCGCGGCGGCAAAACTGATCCACGACTTCGAAATGCGACACGGCTTTCTCACCGAATACATCCATCATCGCAATGAGCTGAGCGACGACTTTCTCTCAGGATTCGAACGTGCGTCGGATATCACGATCCCAGAATACGAAGCCGCGATTGAACTGGGCGACCAATGCCGTCAGCAATTGCCAGCAATCGTCGGCAGGCGCACCGCCCTTCTCACGCTCGCTGCGACCGGCGAAGCGCCGCTCGGGTATGCGACAACCGGGAATTCAGCGATGAACGCCTTCTGGACGCTTCTTCACGCGCCGTGCATCACGTTGCCGAAACTACACGGAAAACTCGGCTTGCCGATCGGCCTTCAGGTCGTTGCCCCACGTTTCAAGGATCTCGAGATGCTGCGCGCCGCGGCATGGCTGGAGAAGCAGTGATCCGCATCCACGCCGACCGAGATTGCCTCCGGAGGTCACTCGACTGCAGCGCTCCATTGGATCGACGGACTTGTGGCTCGAGCCATTCCCCCTTGGTAGAGGAATAAGCCGCCTTAAAGTCATCAATTGTCATTTCTTGCTGCCGTGACGTGCATTCGACTCGATTGCCATCTCGAGACAGGTTTGAAGCTCAACATAGCTCGGCTTGCCATCCATGCTCGTTTCCTTGATGCAAGCATTCTTGTCGGTCGTCGAATATGTCCCCCACGCCTGAGTCAACTGATCTTTCGCCTGCCGTTCATCGTTGATGCATGAATCGAGCGTCTCGCCAATACTTGATCCGCCTGCAAGCTCGGCCTTGCAGTTTGCCGTGATGTTGAAATTAGGAACGATGTCGGCTGCGATGGATTCCGAAGGAACGATAGCGATAGCGACGATGCCAGTCACGAAAGCTCGTAAAATGTATCTGGGCATGATGGGCCTCCGCGCTCAATCTAGGAGGCGCAAGAGTCCGACAATTGAGAACAATCAACGGAGCGGCATTAAACTTCAGTAACGAATTGATCTCGATCAAACTGACGTCCCGCCGGGAGCGGAAATCTCGGTACCGCGTGTTGGATGTGCCGGCCCGGGCCAGTGGATAGTGATATGCCCCAGTTCGACCCGGATATCGTCATGACTATGCGATCGGCATTGGAGCAGGTCATGACACTCGTGCCTGAACAATATGCGACGCTTGGAACGAAAGCGTATCTGGCCGAAGCCATTCTCAAGGCCGCAGCTCGTGGAGAAACTTGCTACGAGGGATTCATAGCGGCGGGTTCGTGCGAAATTCAGAGCGTGATCAAATTGCTGTTTAACTAGCTGGGTAATTGGAACGAGCGGCGGCATCACACTCCGCAACGGACTTTGCGATGAAATGGCGTTGGCAAATCCTTGGCTTTCTCATGATCTGCCTCACGGGCTGGTCGGGGCCTGTCGATGCGCAATCCGATCTGGTGTCTGCGGGGCGTAATTTCGCGGAAATGGCTTGCAGCCCTTGTCACGTCGTATCTGACAGGTACAAAGTCCCTATCCTTCGCAACCCCGGCCCCTCTTTCGCGGAAATCGCTGCGCGAACCTCGACAACGGGCGACTCGTTGCGAACCTACCTTCGGTCCACCCATCGCGACATGGGTCAGTCAGGACGCATGCCCAATCCACGACTGCTCGACTTCGAGATCGATGAAGTGGTCGCCTACATCCTCAGCCTGCGCGAACACTAGCAACGGCCTGACCAGACAGTACCGTTACCGGCATTTCACATCGGTCAGGGATGAGCCAGCAACCTATTCCCCCGCCAGCATGATATCCGCGAGGCGATCAGAACATCTCGAAGTATTCGCGTTGCTCCCATTCACTGACTTCAGCCTGGAAGCGATCTATCTCCGCATTCTTGATGTAGACGTAGTAATCGACCAGTTCCGCCCCCATCGCCTTGCGGAAAAACGGATCATCGCGGAGAGCGAAAACGGCTTCCCTCAACGACTTGGGAAGCAGATTTGCCTTGGTTTCGTAGGGCGTATCGGCCGAGGGTCCGGGATCGAGCGACCGATCGACGCCATCCATCCCGGACAGGACTTGCGACGCCATATAGAGATAGGGGTTGGCCGCGGGCTCACCCACGCGATTCTCCAGCCGCGTCGCCTGATCGTTTGGCCCACCGAGAACGCGTAGCATGACCCCCCTATTGTCGCGCCCCCATATCGCCCGATCCGGAGCGAGCGAATAAGAGCGATACCTCTTGTAACCGTTGATTGTCGGAGTCGTGAACACGGTTGCCGCACGTGCATGGTCAAGCAATCCGGCGAGATAGCTTTTGCCCAAGGGCGACAGCAATTCATCTGCAGCCTTCGACATAAAAGCATTCTCGCCGCTGCCGATCGACACCAGCGACTGATGCAGATGCCAGCCGGAGGAAACAACGTTCGGGATTTTTGGCCGGCACATGAACGTCGCATGATACCCGTTACGCCTCGCGACCTGCTTCACCGCCGCCCGGAACAGTATCATCGTATCAGCCGGAACAAGTCCGATGGTCGGCTGAAACGTAAATTCGGCCTGACTGGGTCCATATTCGATTTCCATCGAACGCAGCGGAAGACCGAGCGCCATGACATCCTGCCTGATGAGCTCAAGCACCGGCTCCATCTGGTCATAGCGTTGCTCGGTGAGATACTGGTAGCCATGCGAAAGCAATGTCACGTCTGGGGGCTCACCCGGTTGCCCCGCATGCGTTGGATGCATCTTCGCGTCAGTCAGTTTGAAGATGTGGAACTCGATCTCGAGCCCAGCCATGAAGTGAAATCCACGCTGGGCCAGATCTGCCAGCACGGATTTGTAGAATCCACGCGTCGCGAACGGCACTTGCCGCCCATCCGCAAAATGAAGATCACACAGCAACCACCCGGTCGTCGGCGCCCAGGGGAGCACCTTGAACGTCGTCGGATCAGGAATCATGAGGACATCGGCAGCGCCCTGCATTTCGCTCATGCCGAAGCCGCCGCCCGCCGTGAATACCGGAAAGACAGTCTTGTGCGACGTGTCTTTTGCCAGCATCGTCGTCGTGATCGTGCAGCCGCTTTCGAGCGACCTAAGCGCTTCGCTGGCTATCAACGTTTTGCCGCGCAGGATGCCGTGCTGATCCGGAAATGATAAACGGATCGTCTCGAGCCCTCTTTCTTCGACGATACGCCGGAGACGACTAGCCGCCTCCCGCTGTTCTTCCGACCAGAGACCGTGCTGCTTGACGAAGCTCAAGGTCAATTCCCCCTCTGACATGATGCGTCGAGCCGTTCACTCGGCGGCAGTCAAGTGGGGAGCCTTGCGGGCAATCTCGGCCGGCACGGGCGCAGCCCATGGCGCCCCTCTTCGGCGCTTGACGTCGACCTCCATCCAAAACATCTCCCAGCCCCTGGTTGGTCCGAGGCCATCCATCGTAGCCGGCCCCTGGATGCTGCGCGCGTTTGCTTCATCAAGGAACATAAATGGCTTTGCGCCACCTGCAACCTTCTCGATTTCCTGCCGGAGCAGGCGGCGATACTGAATGATCGCCTTGTCGGACTGACCCAGATGCTCGCGGGTTCTATCCTGTATCGGCCCCATCGATTCGACGGCCCACTGATCGTGAACGTTGATGTCGGTCCCCATTCCCGTGTAGGTCGCAGTCGCCTGCTCGTGCGGATCGAATCCATAGTCATTCGACTTGTTCTTGCGCGAACGATAGTCGGGCAGTTCATAAAGCTCGAGACGCTGGTCGCGCATCTTCTTTTTGTCCACGGGCGCTCCGTAGCTTGTGAAGATCGCATACCAGTAGCAGTTCTCGTCATCGACCGGCACGTGCCACTGCGTGATGGTCATGTCATTGCTCATTGGGATGACAAACGCATGCGGGAAGAGCTGATTCGTAACGCGAACATGAGTCCGCTCGCTATCGATTTCGCGCAGGGCGACTAGCCGTAGGCCGTACTCCGTCTGTTCGACATTAATGATCGGGTTGTCATACTCGCGCAGAACCTTCGTAATCGGAATCTCGCTGTTGGCCGACGCGCCACGAAATTGCTTTCCATAGGAAGCTGCCGGATCTTCGTCCTCGAAAAAGCGATGAAGAAAAGAGGCGTGCGCAGGGTCGATCCCGACTTCGAGCGCTTGAAGCCAGTTGCAGCCGATCAGCCCCTTGAAAGCAAAAGTGTAAGCCTCCGGAGCGATGAAACAGTCAATCTCCGGAAATGCAGGCGGCTCGCCATCGCCGAGATATGCCCAGAGGATGCCGCCCTTGGCGACCACTGGATAAGCACGCTGCTTGACGTTCTTGCAGAGCGATGAACCGGCAGGTTCGGCCGGGGTCTCCAAGCATTGGCCTTCTACATCGAACAGCCAACCATGAAACGAGCATCGCAGTCCGCCATCCTCCAATCGGCCGAACGCCAGATCTGCGCCGCGATGCGGACAGTGACGTTCGATCAGCCCATAACGACCGTTCTCGTCACGAAAGAGCACAAGGCTCTCGCCGAGCAACTTCACAGGGCGAATGGGCCTGTCACCCTCCAATTCGTCAACGAGGGCGGCCGGCTGCCAATACATTCGCATCAATTTGCCTGCGGGATCCGCGGGACCGGTCCGGGTAATCAAATCGTTCTGCTGTTGACTCATCATGACCAAATCCTCCCTCGAGTCTCGCCCTGCATCCGGCACAACGCGCACCGCCTTCGGAAGCTCAAATTCGTCGAAGCGCATTCCGCCTCGACTCGTCGCGGCGAAATTTTATGTTCGATAGTCGAACAAACGTTCATTACAGTTAGATTGCATTGAGATTTGAATGGATGCAAGTGCCAATCGATCCTGCGACGCAGCATGTCCTACTTTACAGCCGCCGCACCCAGGGACGGACGGTTGATTTGTTCGAATATCGAACTAATGTTCTTTCAATGAACGTTGTGAAAGGAGGAATAGATGCACGTTAAGTTTGTCCAGCCGGACGGCGCCGCCGCGGCGCTTGCAATGGAGTCGGGGGCGAGCGTGATGATAACGGCGGTGCGCAATGGCATTCGCGGCATCGATGGCGAGTGCGGCGGCTGCCTCGATTGCGCTACCTGTCATGTCTACGTGGAAGAAAGTCAGTACGGCAACATTCCCGCCCCAACGGCTGACGAACTCGAACTGCTCGGTACGATCACCGGATTGCGAAGACCAAACAGCCGATTGAGCTGCCAGATCAAAGCGCCGCTGGCCATCGATACGCTCGTCGTCCACATACCCGAGAGCCAAGCATGAGCGGGTTGGTCGTCATCGGTGCATCTTACGCCGGAATTCAGGCAGTGCTCTCCGCGCGCGATGCCGGATACTGCGAAACCATCAGCGTTATATCAGACGAAACGTGGCTGCCCTATCAACGCCCTCCTCTCTCCAAGGAATTCCTTCTCGGCCGACAGAACGAGGCGGCCCTGACGCTGCGCAATAGCGCGTTTTTCACTTCCAGGAAGATCGACCTCCTGCTCGGCATTCGCGCCACTGAAATCGACCGCGACGCGCAAAGAGTTCTCCTCAGTGACCGCGCGACGTTGACTTTCGGTAAACTCCTGATCGCTACGGGATCGTGCGCTCGGCGCCTGTCAGCCCCTGGCGCGGATCTCGACGGCGTCTGTTATCTCCGATCGATGGACGATGCCATCGAACTGAGGTCGCGCCTTCAAGAAGCTGCGGAGATTGTTATCGTCGGCGGAGGGTTCATCGGCCTCGAGGTCGCGGCGTCGGCCTCACAACTCGGCAAGAGAGTTACACTGATCGAGAGCGGTCCGCGATTGCTGATGCGTGCCGTTTCCCCCATCGTCTCAGAATTCCTGCTAGCCATGCACCGCAAGCACGGCGTGGATGTCAGACTTGGCGAGAATCTGGTGTCGATCGAAGGACGGAATGGGAAAGTCGTTTCGGTGAATTGCGGCCAGACATGTCGTATCGGCGCTGATCTCGTTGTCGTCGGAATTGGAGGGCTTGCCAACTCTCGGATTGCTGAGGCAGCGCAGTTGCTCTGCCGCGACGGGATTGTCGTCGACGACTGCGCTCAAACCAGCGATCCGCGGATCTATGCCGCCGGCGACTGCACGATTCACGACAATGTTTTCGCTGAAGGATGGTTGCGGCTCGAATCGGTCCAGCACGCACAAGATCAGGGCAAGGCTGCCGGCTTGGCGATTGCGGGGCGAAGCAGTCCATATGTGAGCGTCCCGCGATTCTGGTCGGACCAGTATGCGTCGAAGCTCCAGATTGCAGGCATCTCTGCCGGCTTTGACGCGCACGCTGTTCGTGGCTCAATCGAAGAAGGGAAATTTTCGCTATTCTATTACAAGGGCGGAAGACTAGTCGCAGTCGACAGCCTCGATCGGTCCGGCGATCAAATGGCCGCTCGAAAATTACTAGCTGGCCGCCTGACGCCTTCCCCTGAGCAAGTTGCTGATCCCTCGTTCGATTTCAGGTCGCTGATGGGGCTTGCGAGTGAGACTAATGCATCATAATGCGAATTGTGGTTCTCTCTGATTCAAAATTGAGCCCTAGCAGCTTTGGACGACTCCCGCGGCATGCCTAAAATCAAACGTACTCCGGAAGAGCAACAAGCCAGACGCGAAGGGCCAGAGTTCATCGAGAGCCTGGACCGAGGGTTACGCGTCATCCAGTCGTTTGGTGCGCATCATCGCCCAATGACGCTCAGCGATATCGCCAAGGCGTGCGACTTGCCTCGCGCAACTGCCCGACGGATATTGATGACGCTACAAAAATCAGGTTTCGTCGTCGGTGACGAAAGGCTCTTTTCTCTTACCCCACGCATTCTCACTTTAGCGGCTGCCTACCTCAGTTCCAATCAAATCAGCACAATCATGCAGCCGCTGATGGACGACGTTTCCGCCCAGGCCAAGGAAGTTTGTTCGCTCGCTGTCCTTGATGGCAGCGAAGTCGTGTTCATCGCTCGAGCAAGCCCGACGCGAGTATTCTCGACAGGCATCGATATCGGCTATCGGCTTCCAGCTTTCTGCACATCGGTCGGTCGCGTATTGCTAGGAAGGCTCTCCAATGACGAGCTTGCAGCGGCCATCGCGGGCATGGACCTGAAAATGCTCACGCCTGAAACCAACACAGACAAGTCATTGGTATTGGCGGCCATCATTACCGATCGTAGCAAGGGCTATTCACTTGTGGATCGCGAGGCGGAGCCAGGGTTCAGATCAATCTCAGTTCCCATCTACCGGCATGATGGCGGCATCGTTGCCGCCGCGAATATCGGCGCCCATGTCGATCGCGTAACCACGGGAGAAATGATCGATCGATTCCTGCCGCTCCTCAAGGAGATGTCCGCAGCAGCGCGGCCTTTGCTGGTTTAGGTTGGCAACAGACGCTTCTTGTACGCGTCGGGATCCATATCCCGAATATCGACGCTGATGCTGTGCGTACCTGGCAACAACGCGACCAGCCCAGCTCTCAATTCTACGCTTAGCCGTTCTTTTTGCGGTCCGCTTCTACCGGCAAGCAAGTACAAAGACACGTGAAAGAACGACCTTTCTTCTCCAGCAATCAGGTAATCGCTGAATGCCTGGGCCCGACTCTTGAGGTCTTCGGCCCGCACCACGCCGGTCGAAGCCGCGATACGATGAAGTTCCTTCAGAATGGTGCGAACCGGCGGCATCTCTTGACCGGCCGAATAGTGGCAGACGATATGGGGCAAGCCCGTTCTCCAGCGTTGCTTTCTCTGTTCCATTGTTGGCGCGACGGTTCGCCCGGTCAAGCTTCCAGCTGCGCTCTATCGAACTTGCGCAGCTGTAAGTCCGAAAATTGTACTGTTCTCTGATCTGCCCCCTTTCAGTAAAGTCTTTGAGCGTGAATCCACGCGAGCGGCCAGCTCAATTCGCGAAAGGCTATACCGCACGATGACAAGCCCAGACTTTTCGACCGTGTCGCTCGTCACTGGATTCCTTGGAAGCGGAAAAACCACGCTAATGCGTGAACTTTTGCGCGACCCCGCTCTGAAGGATGCCGCGGTCATCGTCAATGAATTCGGCGAGATCGGCCTCGACCATCAGCTCATGGAAAGCAATTCGCAGAAACCGGTCCTTTTGGAGAGTGGCTGCATTTGTTGCACGCTGGACGGAAGCCTCGTCGAGACATTGGAAAACCTGCATCGCCAGCGTCGCAGCGGAACGGTCCCGCCGTTTCGCAACGTATTGATCGAAACCACGGGGCTCGCTGAACCTGCTCCCATCATCCACGAACTGTTCGACAACCGTGCCGTCCGTCTTGGCTTCACGCTGAACCGGGTCATCACCCTGGTCGACGCTGTCAACGGATGGACCACGTTGGATAGGCACGAAGTTGCGGTTCGGCAGGCCGCATTGGCAGATACCATACTGGTCAGCAAGACGGACCTTGCACCGACCGATGCCGTCGAACGGCTGATGTCGCGAATATCCGTCATCAATCCAATCGCGCGACTCTTACGGGTAGAAAAAGGTCAATCAAACAACGAGGCGCTTTGGCATCGGCTTGATGATCCAATCGTCGGCGAGATGACGGGTTGGTCCGAACTGTCGCATCGTGCGATGCGACCAAGTCACGACGGCCATTCTGCGCACCACGATCATGATCGCATTGCAACCGCTGCGGTGCGACTAACCACGCCTATATCCCTCGCTCCATTTAGTGCCTGGCTCGAACAAGCAATCGCAGCCTATGGCGACGATTTGTTACGCATCAAAGGAATACTCAACATCGAGGGGAGAACTCGACCGGTCGTGATTCACGGTGTTCAACGGGTTTTTCACCCTCCTGTCGAGCTGAATGCGTGGCCTGACAGCGATCGAACGTCTCGCCTGATCCTCATACTCCACGACATCGAGCCGAACGGCTTGATCCGCTCCCTGCGTCAGGCGCTTGCATCGCGCGAATGAGCCTCGCGCGTTGCGCGTTCCCAGCATAACGCACGACGGCCGCCGGACCTCAATCCGGCGGACGACGTCACTGCACCGCTATTCCGAGTCGTTCACCGCCGCAATCATGATCATCTCAAGCTTCAGCGACGGTTGCGTAAGCGATGCCTCGAAGCAAGCTCGCGCCGGAGGATTCTTCTGATCGATCCAGCTATCCCAAACGGCGTTGACCTCATCGAGATCTGACATGTCCGCAAGAACGATGGCAACGAATAACAGGTTCGACCGGCTGCTTCCGAGGACATCCAGGCGCCCCTGAGCCTTCTGAAACAACTGCCTGCATTGCTCGGCGGCGCTCAGATTGCCATCATAAGGCGCTTGCGGCGTAACGGCGAAATAAACCGTGTCTTTGTGCCGAACGCCCATGCTCATTCGCGGCCCTCCGTCGATCCGCTGAATGACGTCTTTCAGTTCCGAAATTTCTCCCGCCATCATGGCATTGCTCCAATAATTGCCAGTTGATTCATCGTCAGTCTTCGATCTCGGATTCAGCCACGGCCTTGAGTTTGTTGATGACGGAGTCGAGCGTCTTGCGCTCTTCAATCGTGAGATGCTGAAGCAATGCGACTTGCGCGCGACGTGCCTGCGGCATGATCTGCCGATAAAGTTCCAAGCCTTTGTCCGAAATCTGAAGGACATGCCTTAGCTCATGAGTTGCGTCGGCGCGCCGTTGCACCAGCTTGCGACGTTCCAGGCCGAGCAAGGCCCGACTCATCTGCCCTTTGTCCATCTTGGAGGCATCGCGAAGCGCACGAGTCGTTCCCGATCCGTAGCGAACGAGCATGGTAAGGACGCGCCACTCGGGCAGACTTATTTCGTGCTCGACGAGATAGCGTCTCGTGCTTATGCGAAGCAGCAACGCGCTCAAATTGGTGATGCGCATGCTGAGAAAGTCATCAACTTCAAGATTCGCACCATCGACGCCTGGCTTGATCCAGTTCTTGACGTTCGATTTTACCCGCAACGCTCCCCCCATGTTTCGCTCGCACTTCCAGCAAGACAGAGCACAATGCACATTAGCCGAGCATAAACACAAAAGTGTTGACACGACAACACTTGAGCGACATGCTTTCCGTCATGGGGCGTCAAGACCCCACTGAGACATCGATCATTGGGTTCAATCAGGGGGATCGTCCATGGCTTTTGCCAACAGCAGACGCTTGCGGGTTGCGCTTGCAACCGCGCTCGCAATCTTTGGATGTGAGGCTGCCACGGCAGCAGACGCCGTCCGCGTCGGCGTATTCCAGTCAATTTCCGATGCCGGGATCTATATCGCTCAGGAAAAGGGATATTTCGCGGAGCAGGGACTTAGCGTCGAACTGCAGCAGGTCAGTTCGGCGTCGACCGTAACGACCGCTCTGGCGAGCGGCGACCTAGATGTATCCGGCGGATCACCCTCGGCCAGCATCTACAATGCGATCCGGCAAGGCGTGCCGATCGAGATCGTTGCGGACAAGGGCAGCACGCTTCCGGGTCACGGTTATCTGGCCTTCATGGTGCGGAAGGATCTCGCGGGCAAGATCAGCAAGCCGGAAGATCTTCGCGGGAAAACGCTTGCAGCGACGGGCTATCTCGCCGGCGCGGCCAACGAAGCAACCGTTCACCATCTCCTTGCACCCGCGGGCGTCAAGGAAAGCGAACTGAAGATTGTCTCCATGGCTTTTCCGGACATCATGACGAGCCTTGGGACAGGCAACATTGATGTCGGCATTCTGATCGAACCGCTGGTGACGCTCGCCGTCGACAAGGGTGTTGCGACGGTATGGAAGCGGACCGATGAGGTCTACCCCTCGCAACAATACGCTACGCTGCTCTACGGCCCCGGGATGACCAAGCGAAATGACGTCGGCGTACGATTCATGACCGCTTACCTGAAGGGCGTGAGATTCTACAACGATGCTCTCAAAGGTAAGATCCCGCGCACGGAATTGATCGAGATATTGGTCAAGAACACGACCGTGAAGAATGCTGCACTCTACGACAAGATGGCTCTGCCCGGCTTGAATCCAAATGGATCGCTGAACGTGAAAGGCATGGAAGGCGATATGCAATGGTTCCTTCAGGAAGGCAGGATGAAGGCGCCGATCGACATCCAGAAGGTCGTGAATACGAAGTATATCGATGCCGCGATCGGTAAACTCGGGACATACAAGTGACGCATCCGGTCGGCCCGATACTCATCGAAGGCGCTCGCTGCTTTGACGGGCATGCGTTGCTGCGCGAGCGCGTCGATATCTACCTTGATGGCGGCCGGGTCGCCTGGGTCGGCGACGGCCCGGTCGCCCCGGACGCGCGCCGGATCAGGGCGGGCGACCGCTTGGTGATGCCAGGGTTGATCGATACCCACGTTCATCTTGAAAGTCCGGCGGTACCGGACCGCACCGGATATTTGGTGCGGACTCCGGAAACGCTGATAGCATTTTATGCAGCGTACAACGCCAGACTTACCCTTGAGGCTGGTTTCACGACGCTCCGCAACATGGGAACGTATGCGTCCGTTGCGCTCCGGCAAGCCATCGACCGTGGACTCATCGACGGTCCACGCATTCTCGCTGGCGGCTACGTCGATATGACGGGCGGCCATTTCGATCTGATGCGGCCGCTCGTTTTTCCGCGGCAACCAGAAGACACCGCAGACGGTGAGGCGGCGGTGCGCCAAGCAGTTCGTCGTCACGTCCGCGCCGGCGTCGATTTCATCAAGATCGCGACGACCGGTGGCATTGGCTCGGAAGGAGACGATTCGGATTGGGTTACCTACAGCGAAGCCGAAGTCGCTGCGATTTGCGACGAGGCGCACAATCTAATGCGCCACGTTGCCTGTCACGCGCAGGGGAATGCAGGCATCAAGCGCGCACTCGGTGCTGATATCGATACGCTTGAGCACGGCACTTTCATGGACGCCGATGCCCTCCAAATGCTGTTGCGAAGCAAAGCCGTTCTGATACCGACACTGTCGTTCTTCCATGGTGTGGTAACGCGCGGGCGCGAACTCAACCTTCCGCCGCGCTGGCTGGAAAAGTGTGGCCCGGGATACGAGGCAGCGAAAGCCACTGTCCGCATGGCTCGCGAGGCCGGGGTACGCATCGCATATGGAACAGACTCCGCCGGCCGGCATGCGCCGCACGGCAACAACGCCGGTGAATTGGCGTTGATGGTAGGGCTCGGCTATACCCCCGAACAGATGCTGATAGCTGCGACCAGCGCTGCTGCCGCGACCATCGGGCTGGGCGATGAAACCGGACGGATCGCGGCAGGCTTTTCGGCAGACCTGCTTCTGGTCAATGGCGACCCGTTAACCGACATCACACTCCTGCAGGATAAACGCCGCATCGAGCAGATCATCCTGCGCGGTCGGATCATGGTGGACCGCACGTAACGATGACAATCTCAACACGAATCGACCGTGGCATCCAGCGAGGTCAGCAAATCCGCATCACCGTGGATGGCGAAAGCATCGTGGCCTACGAGGGTGAGACCGTCGCCGCAGCGCTGATTGCAATCGACCGGCGGATCCTGCGCTACACCACGAAGCGTAACGAACCTCGTTCGTTGTACTGCGGAATCGGTGTTTGTCAGGAATGCCGAATGATCATCGACGGCGTCTCCAATACGCGCGCATGTATGACACCCGTGCGCGCGGGAATGATCGTCAAAACACAACAAGGCATCGGCGAGTAAGCGATGACAACGAGACACGTCGAGCTCGCGATCGTCGGCGCAGGGCCAGCAGGCCTGAGCGCGGCGCTGCAAGCCAAGGCCGCTGGCGTGAACGTCGTCGTTATCGACGAGAACGAACGGCCTGGCGGTCAGATATTCCGTCAGCCTCCAGCCGCATTCCAGATCGCCGACAAGAACCGTCTGGGGCGTGATTTCGCGCGCGGCCGCAAGCTGCTGGATGCGGTGCGCGAGGCAGAGATTTGCATCGAAAGCGGCATCACTGTGTGGAATGCGACGTCGAGCACGCTTTCCTGTTGCCGCACAGATCGATCGTGGGACATCACCAGCGACGCGATTCTGCTGGCGACCGGTGCTTACGATCGTCCTGTGCCGCTGCCCGGCTGGACCTTGCCAGGCGTTTTTACATCCGGAGGCGTTCAGACCATGTTGAAGAGCCAGCGCGTGCTGGCAGGACGTCGAATTCTGCTTGCTGGCACGGGACCACTCAACCTGGTCCTCGCCAATCAGCTCGCAGAGGCTGGCGCCACGGTCGTTGCCGTCCTGGAGCTCGCGCGCCCGCGCTTGCACGAATTGGCAGCGCTCGCGCTTGGGCCATGGGAACTGTTGTCCGACGGTATCGGTTACGTGACGAATCTTGTTCGTCGCAATATTCCGCTCATGCGGGGCTGGACCCTGATCGAAGCGAGAGGCTCCGATCACGTCGAATCCGCCGTGATCGGTCGCGTCGATCGTGATTGGCGAAGCATCAAAGGCACAGAGCGCGTCATCGAGGTCGACACGATATGTCTCGGCTACGGGTTGGTACCCTCGACTGAGCTGTCGAGGTTGATCGGCTGCGATCATCGTTACGACGCTCAACTTGGCGGCTGGGTGCCGACACACGACGACTACATGGAATCCAGCATTCCATCCGTATTCGTCGCCGGCGATGGCAGCGGCGTTGCAGGCTCGCTCGTCGCAATTGAGGAAGGTCGCATTGCAGGCTTACGCGCGGCATGGCGACTAAGAAAAATCGACGATGTTGCTTTTCGGCGATTGACCGCCGCGCCGCTCAAGCGCTTACGGCAATTGAACCGGTTCCGGGCGGTCCTTGATGGCCTCTCCGCGCCCCGGGCAGGTCTGTTCGAGCGGATGACCGACGACACCGTCATTTGCCGATGTGAAGAAGCCTCGTTGGGGGATTGTCGACAGGCCGTCGAAAGGGGTGCCGTTTCTCTCACCGAACTCAAACCGGGTTTGCGCGTCGGTATGGGCATGTGTCAGGCACGAATCTGCGGTCCGACGCTGGTCGAAGTTGTCGCCCGCCTCACCGGCCGAACTCCGAGCAGCATCATGCCGTTCACACCGCGCCCCCCCGTCAAACCGATTCCTTTGGCGGCACTGCTCAAGCAGGAGCCGGTCGAATGATCAACGCTTCAGGTTTCGACGTCGCGGTGATCGGCGGCGGCGTCATCGGCACCTCGATTGCCTATCATGCTGCGAAGCGCGGCATGTCGGTCGGCCTGTTTGAAAGCGGTCCGCTGGCGGGAGGCGCGTCAGGGGCGTCAATGGGATTGCGTTCGATCTGGGTTTGGTCGCATCTGCTGCCGCTCGAAAGCGGCTTGCGGAATGATCAGCGCTTCATCGACTTCGTTCACGAAACAGGCGAGGATATCGAGCTCGATACCACTGGCCGGATCATCGTAGCCAACTCCGAAGATGATCTTGGCTATATGCACGATTTCGTAGACCGTCTTCAGAAGCGGGGCATCGAAATCCGGCTGCTCGATCAGGCCGAGATCAGGGACGTCGAACCTAACCTTTCGCCACGCGTCATTGGAGCTGCATGGAGCCCGATCGGCGGCAACGCGATGCCGATCAAGCTCACGTATGGCTTGGCACGCGCCGCCAAGCGTCTCGGCGCATCGATTTTCACTCACACGCCAGTTACTGGGGTTCATGTCGCCGGAGGTCGCGCAACCGGTATTCAGGCGGGTGGACGCGACTACAGCGCTCAGTGGGTGGTCAACGCCGCCGGCGCATGGTGCGCCTCGATTGGACAAATGGCAGGGGTCGAGATTCCTGTTGTCCCGCGCAAGGGCCAGATCATGTTGCTCAACGCTCCGGCGGGACTTGTGCGTCATGGCATCGCGTCGTTGCACAAACCCGGCCCACAACAGACCGGCGGCACCAATATCCGGCCGACTCCGCACGGACAAATTCTCTGCGGAGGTACGAGCGAGTATGCCGGATTCGACGTGACCGCACGTTCAGAGAACATCCACGATATTGCGCGACGGTGTGTCGATCTGGTTCCCGCCCTGTCGAACCTCTCCGTTCTGCGAAGTTGGGCGGGGGTAAGACCACGCACACCCGACGGGGAGTTTATTATCGGCGGATCTGACCGGCTGGACAATTTCCTCGTTGCTACCGGCCACGATTTTGTCGGCGTTACGCATTCGTTGGTGACGGGCGAGTTGATCACCGAACTGATGCTGGATGGCACGACTACAACGCCAATAGATGGTTTCCGGCTCAATCGTTTCAACGGATCGGTGCAATCCCATGGCTAACCATTGCTCCACCAGCCACCATTGGAATTCCACGCAGATACACCGTAACAATTCGAGCGCGCCTCAGTTCCAGGCGCCCTTCTTCATCCGCTTGATCTGACCGGAGTTCAGTCTCGTGCTTACTGACAACGCAGTCTTTGCAGCATCCAGGGATTCCGTGAGCAAGATTCGCATCCGCGATCTTGGCAAGACATTCTCACTTGGACAGACCGAGGTGACGGCACTGACGAAGGTCAACCTGGATGTAACAGCTGGAGAGTTTATTTGCATCGTCGGTCCCTCCGGCTGCGGCAAGACAACACTTCTCCGCATCCTTGCCGAACTGGAAGCGCCGACCCAAGGTGAAGTCCTGATAGCCCGTGACGATCCATCGGCTCCTCTCAGTTCGATGATTTTTCAGGAATCATCGATCTTTCCCTGGATGACCATACGCGACAACGTGGCATACGGACTTCGCCTGCGGGGAGTTGACGATACCCAGATCAACAAGGTCGTCACCCATTTTATCAAACTCGCCGGCCTCGAACGCTTTGCCGATGCCTATCCCCATCAACTTTCAGGAGGAATGAAGCAGCGCGCGAGCGTCGCGCGCGCTTTTTCCAACGATCCCGAGATCCTGCTGATGGACGAACCTTTTGCCGCACTCGACGAGCAGAACAAGGCATTGTTGCAAGAAGAGTTGCTCCGAATCTGGAGCGAAACCCGAAAAACTGTCGTGTTCATCACTCATTCGATCGATGAAGCTCTAGTGTTGAGCGATCGTGTGCTCGTGATGTCTGCCCGCCCCGGCCGACTGAAGGCCGAGTTCAAGGTGGATTTCCCAAGACCGCGGCGGGTTTACGATTTGAAGGCCGATCCCGCGTTCGGGAGAATGGGCCGTGAAATCTGGACGCTGCTTCGTGAGGAGGTCGCAGGTCAATGATCGTTTCATCCAACGACACAGTTCGCATTTCCGCGGATCCTCCAAAGGGGAGCACGTCGTTACAGCGCCTGCTGCGTTCGGACGCATTTGCCTCAATCGCCTCCCCGATCGTCATCTTGCTGGTCTGGGAAATGCTTGTCCGCGTGCAGCTGCTTGATGCGCGTTTCTTTCCGACACCATCATCGGTGATCGTCGAACTGGTCAGCATGATCCGATCGGGTGAGATCTTCGTTCATATTGCATGGACGGTTTCACGCGTCGCCATTGGCACCTTACTGGGTGCAATCCCTGGCCTGGTCTTCGGCGTGCTGCTGGGACTGTCACCTGTCCTTCGGACGTTCATACAACCTGCCATCTCTGCACTCTATCCAATCCCGAAGATCGCACTATTCCCGCTGGTGATGATGATCTTCGGCATCGGCGACGCCTCGAAATGGGTCATCGTCGCAATTGCTGTATTCTTCCAAGTCTTCTTCAGCACCTTGGCTGGCGTCGTCAACATCGACAAGATCTATCTCGACGTCGCATCAAACTTCAAAGCAAGCCGCTGGCAGACTTACTGGACTATCGCGATTCCCGGAGCCCTCCCGTTCATATTCACCGGCCTGCAACTTGGCCTCGGCATGGCATTGATCGTGGTCGTCATCGCCGAAAATTTTGGCACCCAGGTCGGTGTCGGCTACATCATCTGGCAGTCCTGGCAGGTATTCGAGGTCCGCAATATGTATGTCGGACTAATCGTGGTGGCGTTCCTGGGGTATTGCTTCCAGCTATTATTGCAACGGCTGCAACGGGCCGTGATTCCGTGGAAGAAAGACGGCGGAACGTAGGAGCAAAGGCAGGACCGGGCTGCACTGCGCCCCATCGCGCCATATCGAATGCCATCCAGCGCGTTCTACGAACGCGAGTACGCTCCCGTCTTTAATAGCAACGCGAGGAAAGTACGGGCCGCCGGTGACAGTGCCTTCCCGTTGCGCTGGTAAATATAAAAGGCCCGCTCGATCAGCGGCTCGACCAAGGGAATGAAACGGACGCGAAAATTCTTCTGCAAAGCACGCGCATAGTCGGGTGCAGTCGTAATGCCGACTCCCTCGCCCGCCAGGGCGAGAGCCGTGGGCAGATGTTCGACTACGGTTGCATCTTCGAGCCGCTGTGTCCGCCCCTGCTGCCAGAGCGCGGTTCTGATATCGTCGCCAAACGTGCTGGGATAGTAAATCCACGGATCGTTGCGCGTTTCGCTCCATCTAATCGAACGTCGGCGGGCAACGCGATGCGATAGACCGCAAACGAGTCGAATTGGCACGTTACGAAAGAAGGTCCGTTCTACTCCCGGATCACTCGGCCGATCTGGCCCAATTCCGAATTCCACCGTGCCACGCGATACCGCCGCCGGAATATCGTCGAGCGTCGTGTCGAGCAACTTGATCGAGATGGCTGGGTGCCGCCGGTAGAAGGCGGCCAGTACGGGCGGTATCAACGTGCATGCCATCACTTCCGGCACCGCGACACGAAGAGAGCCTCGTTGCAGCTGTCTCACGTCAGACGCGCGCTGCGATATGCGATCGAGGTCATCCATCATGCGCCGGGCGATCGGGACCAGCTGCAGGCCCATCTCGGTCAGGACCACGCGCTTGCGTTCACGGCTGAACAGGTCGAGGCCGACTTCCGATTCCAACTGGCGAATAACCATGCTTACCGCTGATTGGCTCAGGTTGAGCCTGCGAGCGGCAAGCGTGAAGCTGCCGGTGTCCACTGTAGCGATGAAGGCCCGGAGCTGGCGCAGACTGATATGCATCAGGTTATCTTATGATGTCAGGAAAAAAACGCGTTTGACCCTATCATGGAAACTCCCAGTATGCCCAAGTGATCTGGCGTCACAAGGGAAGCAAATGCCGCAAGTTACTTTCGTTGAACCGTCCGGCACCCCTATTACCGTCGATGTGCCGGCTGGCGAGTCATTGATGCGCGCAGCCGTCAACAATGACATCGACGGCGTCCTAGGGGAATGTGGCGGCGCTTGTTGTTGCGCAACGTGTCATGTCTACGTTGACGAAGCATCAACGCCCGACGTTCCCGCGATCCGCGATATGGAAGCGCAGATGCTTGAGCATGTGGCTGCGCCACGAAACTCAAACAGTCGGCTCGCTTGCCAGATCATCCTTCAACCATCGATGGAGGGACTCATCGTTCGATTGCCACCGACACAACTCTGACCGACACAACACCAGGCCTGGTCAGGCGAGCCAAACATCGCCGGCCAGGCTCCCCTCTGCAAGGAAAGCCAAGGATGCATTCCAAATCGCTTCAAATCGGACCGAACGACAGTCCCTGGGAGCCAGCTAGCTACAACATCAAATGGACTGATGGGCGCGAATATGGCCGCTTCCGCCGCGTGCTTCGCCGAGATGAACACGGATTGACAATCATCGCGCGCTTCATAGCACCGCCCGGCAAAGCGTGGAAGATCGTCGGCCGAGCACCAGAACTGGGTGAGGAAGTCTACCTGCTGAAGGGAGCTTATTACGACACCCAAGGCCGCATCACCGCGCCCGAAGGCACTTTCATGTTCAATGCGCCCGGCGCCTTGCATGGCGGCATATCGACTGACCTGACGGCATTTATTCATTGGTGCAGCGGCAAGCCCGACGAGATCGTTTCGACTGATCTGATCGATTTCGAGGTTCGTGAACCGGCTTGACGTCTGGCGTGGGTCAGCGGCCGGATTCATTCGAGGCAAAATTCCTGACTTGTGGGCTCTTCCCTCCTCTCGCGCTCTTGACGCGAGACCGCCCTTATTCGAGGAAGCAGACTTGAGTGAGAGAGCCCAGAGACCGTCGCTGTCGACAGCACGGTCGTCACGCATGGGTCGTTGCTCTCGGTCGTCTCGGATCGCTTGGATGCGAGACACAGCCTGGCTGGCCACCCAGTGCCGATCGCACCCGTCTCATCTTTAGTCCCCTGCAAATAACGTGTCATACGGGGATCTCGCCATTCCAAGAATTCTGAGTACGGCTTGCGAGCAAGAAATCGCACATCCGCTATGTCAATGAAGGGGACAAACGACATGATGGTCGCACAGCTTGAGACCTGCCAGACCGGTGAGCTTGCGAAGCACGATCGGAAGGGGAGGAGTTTATCAGGCAGCGGTACTGGGAGTTGAACGCGAGCAAGGCAATTCTGCCAGCGAATGCTCGCGAACTCGTTCGCAAACGAGCAGAGAGGTACAGGAATTCTGCCGATCGCGATCACTTCCTCGATGGCTTGCGCAAGGCAGGACTGTTGGGGTGAACCCAACGACGCTTGCGCCTGATGCACGCCCTTGAGCCGTCATGGGTTATCGTACAGAGCAAATTCTCACGAGGCGTCGGGGCTCAAGCGTCATTAACGCTGGCTTTCCCGAGGTTCTTTGGGCAGACGCTTGCATTCTCGCACGCTGCTTTGTTGATGCCCGATGCGATCCGCCCGCCCCCAATTTGCAACGAGGGAAGAACCAGGTGGCGGGCCAAGGACGCAATCTTAAGACACGTTCTGAGGTCGTTCGCGCAAGGCTATGTAAATCGCGGGAATGACGAGGACCGTCAGAAGCGTCGACGACGCGAGCCCAAACAGCAGCGAGATCGCTAAGCCCTGGAAGATCGGATCGAGCAGGATGGTCGCCGCACCGATCATCGCCGCAAGTGCCGTGAGCAGGATTGGTTTGAAGCGCACCGCGCCGGCTTCGAGCACCACGTCGCGCAGGGCTTTGCCCTGCCCGCCGCTGTGCCGGATGAAGTCAACCAGCAAGATCGAATTGCGGACGATGATGCCCGCCAGCGCGATGAACCCGATCATCGACGTGGCGGTGAACGGTGCGCCCAGCAACCAATGGCCAATCAGTATTCCGATCAGCGTCAGTGGGATCGGCGTCAGGATGACCAACGGAAGTTTGAAGCTGCGGAACTGGGCCACCACCAACACGTAGATCCCGAGGATAGCGGCGGCGAACGCCGCGCCCATGTCACGGAACGTCACATAGGTGATTTCCCATTCTCCGTCCCACAATAGTGTGGGGTGCGATTCGTCGGTTGGCTGCCCATGCATGCTGATGACGGGCTTGGGTAGCGCGCCCCAGTCGTGGGCATCGACGCGCTTGGCGACCTCCAGCATGCCATAGAGCGGCGCCTCGAAGCGGCCCGCGAGCTCGGCCATCACCAGGTCTGCAAACCTTCCGTCGCGCCGAAAGATCGCCGGCGAGCCCTGCTCGACGGTCGCCTTGACGACCTGTCCGAGTTCGACAACTGTCTTGCTACCGGGCAGCGTATTGGCCGGCACTGGCGTCGAAGCCAGCGCCTCCGTCCAGGCGAGATCGCGCTTCGGCAGCCGGACCGCGATTTCGATCGGATTACGGTCTTCGCCACGGTGCGAATAGCCGATCGGTACGCCGCGGAACAGCGTCTGAATGGTGTCGTAGACGTCGCGCTGTTCCACGCCGAAGAACTCAAGTCGATCCTGATCGATCGACAATCGCAGCCGCGGCCGCTTCTCGCCAATCGAATCGTCGATGTCGACGATGAACGGTACTTCCGAAAAGATTTTCTTCAGCTCACCGGTGATCGCCCTGCGGGTCGCCGCATCGGGTCCATAAACTTCGGCTAGCAATGTCGCCAGCACCGGCGGACCGGGTGGCACTTCGACAACCTTAATGCTGGTGCCGGCGGGGATGCGAACCACCTTGAGACGCTGTCGAAGGTCGAGCGCAATATCGTGGCTGGCGCGCTTGCGCTCCCCACGCGCGACGAGGTTGACCTGCAGCTCACCCAGTTCAGGCCGTTCACGCAGGTAATAGTGACGCACGAGCCCGTTGAAATTGAACGGCGCCGGCGTGCCGGCATAGGACTGCACCGACATGATCTCGGGCAATCCGCGCGCGATATCGGCAGCCTGAAACAGCACCCGTTCGGTGTCCTCAAGGCTTGCGCCTTCGGGCGTATCGACCATGACGGCGATTTCAGACTTGTTGTCGAACGGCAAGAGCTTAACGGTCACCGATTTGGTCACAAACAGCATCATCGACAACAGCGTTGCGACACCGACGGCAATCAGGAATATCCAGGATGATCGCTTGCTGCGTACGATCGGGGCCGCGAAACGCCGGTAGATGCGGCCGAGTAGGCCTTCGTCGTGAGCGGCATGATCCGAACCTGCGGCACCTTCGCGAGGCGCCAGCCGCAACATCAGCCAAGGTGCCACCACCATAGCAACGACAAACGAAAACAGCATGGCCGCGGAGGCGTTGGCCGGGATCGGCGCCATGTAGGGGCCCATCAAGCCGGATACGAACAGCATCGGCAACAGCGCAGCAACCACCGTCAACGTCGCAACGACGGTCGGATTTCCGACCTCGGCGACAGCTTCGATCGTAGCCTGCAGGCGCGGCCTGCCGTCCTTCATCCCCCAGTGGCGGGCAATGTTCTCGACCACGACGATCGCGTCGTCGACGAGGATTCCGATCGAGAATATCAGCGCGAACAGGCTGACACGATTGATCGTGTAGCCCATCAGATTGGCTGCGAACAGCGTCAGCAAGATCGTGGTGGGGATGACGACCAGCGTCACCAGTGCCTCACGCCAGCCGATCGCAATTGCGATCAGCGCCACGATCGAAATCGTCGCCAGACCAAGGTGAAACAGCAGTTCGTTGGCCTTTTCGTTGGCGGTCTCGCCATAGTCGCGGGTGACCGTGACCTCAACATCGTCGGGGATCAGTCGCTGTTTCAGCCCATCGAGGCGATGCGAAATGTCCTCTGCGACGAGCACTGCGTTGGCGCCCGCGCGCTTGGCCAGGGCAAGGCTGACCGCAGGCACGCGCTCCCAGTTGCCCTTGCCGTCGCGCGCGTCGTTCCAGACGCGGTGCTCAGCCGCGCTCGGCCCGATGACAACCGACGCGACATCTTTGACGTAAACGGGCCGCCCGTCCCGCGTCGTAATCAGGAGCAGCCCGACATCGGGAATTCCCGACAGGGTCTGTCCGGCCGCGACATTGCGAACGATGCCGCCGTCGCGAACGTCGCCTGCCAGGAATGAACGATTGGCGTCCTTGACCTTGGCGACCAGCTGTTGAAGCGTAACGCCGAAGAGCGACAGCTTCTCCGGATCTGGCTCGACGCGGATCTGGGGGGCGGCGCCTCCGGAGATATAGCTCAATCCTACATTATCGACCTTGGTCAGTTCGGTCCGCAGCTTGTCAGCCAGTTCATACAGGCTCGTGTCGGTCCAGCGCCTCGCCGCTTCCGGCTTCGGAGACAAAGTGAGGACGGTTACCGCCACGTCGTTGATCCCGCGTCCGATAACCAGCGGCTCCGGAATGCCGATTGGAATTCTATCGAGATTGGCGCGAAGTTTTTCATGGACGCGCAGGATCGCTTCGTCGGATCTGGTTCCGACCAGGAAGCGCGCTGTCACCATCACCCGATCGTCTTCAGTCTGGCTGTAGACGTGCTCCACGCCGTCGATGCCTTTGACGATGGCTTCGAGCGGCTTGGTGACGAGTTCGACCGCATCCGGTCCCCGCAGTCCGTCGGCGTTGACGCGGATGTCGACCATGGGAACACTGATCTGCGGTTCTTCCTCGCGCGGAATGACCATGACGGCGATCAGTCCAAGCATCAGCGATGCCAGCAGGAACAGCGGCGTCAGCGGCGATCTGATGGTCGCCTGCGTCAATCGTCCGGAGAGGCCGAGATTCACGGGTGCACCAGCTTGTCGCCAGCACGAATGCCGGACAGTATTTCGAGGCCATTGGGAAGCTCGGCACTGGGCAGGTCACGCCCACGTTGCACGGGTACGTCGAGCATCCGGTCCCCTTGAGTCAGGTGGACGTAATCAACACCAAAACGAGTCGTCACATAGTCTGACGGGATCACGAACGCCGTCCGCGTGCCTCCCGAGATCCAGACTCGGAGCCGGTCGCCAACAAAATATTCACCGAGGTTCTCCACGGTAGCATCGGCGATGACGCGGCCATCTTCGATCTGCGGATAGACCAAGTCGATCACACCGGTCTTTGATATCTGCTCGCCGAACTCGGCACCATCGACACGAACCTTGTCGCCGGCTTTGAGAAAACGGGCATGGCGCTCCGGCACCCGCAGCCGGAGCTTGAAATTTTGCTGCGCGATCATCGCAACCGGATCGCCGGGCAGCACGACTGAACCGACTGCTACCAACTTTTTCAGGACGCGCCCGCCGGCGGGGGCAAGCACCTGTCCCTCACTGAGTTGCTGCTGGATGACGGCACGCTCGGCGGTCCGCGCCCGTAGCCCGTTTTCGGCAACGTTGAGTGCGGTCCTGGCCTCGTCGAGCTTAACGCGGGGCAGCGTGCCACGCTCCACCAAACCCTCGATACGGGTGAAATCGACTTGCGCCTGGCTCGATTGCGCCTGCAACGCGTCGATCTGCGCGTCGAGCGCCTTCATCTGCAATGCGAGCTTTTCGTCTCCAATCGCCGCGATCGCCTGGCCGCTCGTGACAGAATCGCCTTCCCGTACATTGAGCTGAACGACGACGCCTCCAATGCGTCCACGCGCCGGCACAACACTGATGCTCTCAACGGTGGCGAACACCGCCTTTTCGTCGGTCACCGCGCGTGACGCAACCGTGAGAGTTTCGGCCGCGGCCACAGGCGCAGCGAACGCGCTCGCGGCAAGCATTCCAAGTATCACCAATCTAAACATCTTCCATCCATCTGACGGTACGTGCCGCATAGCTGCACCGAGCCTGCGACTTCTCGCTGACATTGGCGCAGCCACATTGACCTGCCTCAAGTTGTCGGCACGTCGACACTATAGCTTTCGCTTGGGTTGCCCCGGTTTCGCGGATGCACAGTAGACTTGATAGAGCGTCTTCAAGACTTCGCGCGCGGGATCGCTGGCGATTGAGTAATAGATCGTCTGGGCGTCACGACGCGCAGACACGAGCCCATCTTTGCGAAGGAGCGCCAGATGCTGGGATACTGTCGAGTCACGAAGGTCCAGGAACTGCGCGAGATCGCCAACCGAGCGCTCTCCATCAATCAACTGGCAGATGATCAACAGACGATGCCTGTTGGATAGCGCCTTCAAGAGATCACTGGCCTGATCGGCTGCCGCTTCCATTATCTTGCTATCAATTTTCATACTTGCGTATATACGAAATATTGAATATATAGTCAAGGCAGGTACTCGCAGCTGGCACAAATGAGTCGGTGCGGCTGCACCGGTAAACGCAGCGGAGACGGACATGGCGGAAGTTGTTGTTATCGGAGCCGGCCTGAGCGGGACCTTGATGGCTTTCGAGTTACTGCCGCAATTGCGTCCGGAGGATCGCCTGACCGTGATTTCGCAGGGACCGATCTACCATTTCGTCCCATCCAACCCCTGGGTCGCGATCGGCTGGCGCAAGCGCAGCGACATTGAGATCGATCTCGTCGACATCATGAAGCGCAAGGGCGTCCGCCTGCTGACGCAGGGCGCGCAACGCGTGCATCCGCAAGACGACCGCATCAGTCTCGCGGACGGCAGCGCGATCGACTACGATTACCTGGTGATCGCGACCGGGCCGGACCTTGCCTTCGATGAAATTCCCGGACTCGGTCCCGATGGCCATACCCAATCGATCTGTCACGTCGATCACGCCACACACGCCAAGGACGCCTTCGAGAGGCTCGCGGAAAACCCGGGACCGGTGGTCATCGGCGCCGTTCAGGGCGCGTCCTGCTTCGGGCCTGCCTACGAATTCCTGTTCATCTTGGAGACCGAGTTGCGTCGCCGCAAGCTGCGCGATCGCGTGCCGATGACCTTTGTCACCTCAGAACCCTACATCGGACATCTCGGCCTTGATGGCGTCGGCGATACCAAGGGCCTGCTTGAAAGCGAGATGCGTGAGAAGCACGTCAAATGGATCACCAGTGCGCGCGTCAAGAGCGTCGCCCCTGGGATAATGACCGTCGAGGAGGTCGCGGACGACGGATCGGTCCGCACCACCCACGAATTGCCGTTTGCCTATTCGATGATGCTGCCGGCTTTCCGCGGCGTGGACGCCGTGCGCGGCATCGAGAAGCTGACCAACCCGCGCGGATTCGTTTTCGTCGACAAGCACCAGCGCAACCCAGCGTTCCCGAACGTTTTCGGCATCGGCGTCTGCGTGGCAATCGCACCTGTCGGTGCAACGCCGGTTCCGGTAGGCGTGCCGAAAACCGGCTTCATGATCGAATCGATGGTCACGGCCACAGCGATGAATATCGGCGCATTACTGAGAGGCCAGGCGCCATCGGCGCAGCCGACCTGGAACGCGATCTGCCTGGCGGATTTCGGCGACTCAGGTGTCGCCTTCCTCGCGCAGCCGCAGATTCCGCCCCGCAACGTCAACTGGTCATCGAAGGGCGAATGGGTGCACCTCGCCAAAATCGCCTTCGAGAAGTACTTCCTGCGCAAAATCCGGCGCGGCGAAAGCGAGCCATTCTACGAGCGTTTCCTGCTCGACAGGCTCAACATCGCGAAAATCAAGGAGGTCAAGACAGGCACATGAACGATGGTCGGCGGGTCGTCTGCGCAAATTGTGGAAAGACCAACCGGTTGCCCCCTGAACGGGCACCCGCGGCGGCACGTTGCGGATCGTGCCACCAGCCGATTTTTAGCGGTCATCCGGTCGAGGTCGATGAAGCCGGCTTCGGTCGCCACGTGGCGAACAGCGATATTCCGCTGTTGGTCGACGTCTGGGCGCCGTGGTGCGGCCCATGTCGCGCCATGGCGCCGATGTTCGAACGTGCCGCCGCCGAACTCGAACCCGATGTTCGCCTGTTAAAGCTGAATTCCGACAACGCGCCTGCGCTTTCGTCGCGCCTCGGTATCAGCGGCATCCCCACTCTTCTGTTGATGCGCAGCGGTCGCGAGATTGCCCGCACCTCTGGCGCGATGGATGCGCAGCGAATCGTTGCTTGGACGAAGGCCGGCCTGGCCCGGCCGTAATATTTATCAAACCGAAAGGAGAACACCATGAACGTAGATAAAGCAGTATTGATGTTCGCAGGACTTGTCGTTCTACTCGGTCTCGCGCTCGGCTACACAGTAAGTTCCTACTGGTACTTGCTCTCCGCGTTTGCCGGGCTGAACATGTTTCAGGCCTCAATCACCGGCTTCTGTCCCGCTGCGATCATTTTCAAGAAGCTTGGCCTGCGAGACGGCTGCGCGTTTTCATAACTCAGGCGCACACTCTCGTTCAAACCAGCGGTGGAGCAATTCGTGCCTCCGCTGAAGGAGGCCCAATGACCTATCACTTCTCGAAAACCATCAACTTGCCGTTTGATGACGCCGTTGCAGCCACGACCGACGCGTTGAAGAGAAACGGCTTTGGAGTCCTGACACAGATCAACGTGAAAGATACCTTGCACACCAAGATCGGAGTCGATTTCCGCCCTTACATGATCCTCGGAGCATGTAACCCAAAGCTCGCCTACGAAGCGCTCTCGCTTGAGGACAAGATCGGAACGATGCTGCCCTGTAATGTGATCGTGCAGCAACACGATGGAGGGACGGTAGAGATTTCCGCTGTGGATCCGGTGGCCTCGATGAGCGCGATCGAGAATCCGAAGCTTGGCAAAGTCGCCACCCAAGTGCGGGAATTGCTCAAGAAAGTCGTTGCGGATATTGCCTAGTCGAACTGCGGCTGTTCGAATTGTGACAGGAGCACCGGATAGATGCTGTGGCGAAACCATATGCGCGAATGGCGTGTCTGGAGGAATTGCAATGTCTGACACATCGCGTATCGTCGATCTTTCCGTCAAGCCGGAGGTCACACCGTTCTTCGACGCTTTGACGAACACCGTAAGCTATGTGGTCAAGGACCCTACCTCGAACGCCTGCGCGGTGATCGATGCCGTCATGGATATCGACTACGCTGCGGGACGCATTACTTATAAGTCTGCGGACAAAATTATCGCCTTTATCGAGCAACACGGCCTCGAACTCCGCTGGTTGATCGAAACTCATGTTCATGCCGATCATCTTTCGGGTGCGCCCTACATCCAAGGCAAGCTCGGCGGCAAAATCGGCATTGGCGAACGGATCGACGTGGTGCAGCAAACGTTTGGCAAGGTTTTCAACGAAGGCACAGAGTTTCGACGCGACGGTAGCCAGTTTGATCGGTTGTTCAAGGATGGCGACATCTACCAGATTGGCACCATCAAGGCGACTGCCCTTCATACCCCAGGCCACACGCCGGCCTGCATGACGCACGTCATTGGCGACGCCGTCTTCGTCGGCGACACGTTGTTCATGCCGGACGGCGGCACGGCACGCGCCGATTTCCCCGGCGGTGATGCCCGTACGCTTTACCGCTCCATCCGGCGGATACTCTCACTGCCAGCCGAAACGCGCCTCTTCATGTGCCACGACTATGGTCCGAATGGCCGCGACATACGTTGGGAAACGACGGTCGCCGAACAGCGTGCGCACAACATACATGCACGAGACGGCATCACGGAGGATGAATTCGTTGCGACCCGTCAAGCCCGCGACCGAACGTTGGACATGCCCCGGCTGATTATTCCTTCGCTGCAAGTTAACATGAAAGCCGGCCAACTTCCCGCTCCCGATGCAAGCGGCACCCGCTTCCTGAAGGTCCCCCTCAACATTCTATAGCCTCCAGCGATCCGTCACTTTTTCATTTCAAGATCGCCAAATGGTCCTGAAATACAAATTTGCTGACCGGTGTCTCGGCACGGGCTTTTTCTCCGGGCACGGCGCGCATGGCTCGATGCCGCAAGCTAGCGTCGATCCCGTCGTCATGGCGGCCTCCGTCGATTTGCGGCTGCAGACCATCGTATCTCGCGAGGTCGCCGCAACAGACGCAGCGGTGATTACCGTCGGCGTGTTGCAGGCCGGTACCAAGGAGAACGTCATTCCCGACGATGCCGTCATCAAACTCAACGTGCGGACGTTTGACGCCGGAGTGCGCGAGCATGTGCTTGCGGCGATCAAGCGGATCGTGAACGCCGAGGCTCAAGCTTCCGGAGCGCCGCGCGATCCGGAGATCACGCCACTTGACCGCTACCCGCTCAACGTCAACGACGAAAGCGCAAGCAACCGCATCGCCGAGGCTTTTCGTAGCTATTTTTCTGTTAACCGCGTGAGGCATACGGGCCCGGCGCCAGCCAGCGAAGATTTCGGCTGCTTCGGTACCGCCTGGCGCGTACCCTCGGTGTATTGGTTTGTGGGTGGCACCGACCCCAAGACGTATGCCGAGGCCAAGGCGGCAGGCAGACTGAACGAGTTGCCGGTCAATCACAGTCCGCAGTTCGCGCCGGTTCTGCATCCGACGATCGAGACCGGGGTCGAAGCGCTGGTCGTCGACGCGCTAGCTTGGCTTGGCAAAGCTTGATTTATTGATTGGATGAATGCTCTTTCACTGGCCGTACGCGGCCTCGTAGTGCCGAATTCCCTGGATTTGCCGCGGTGATGGTTCGTGCGTTTCGGCTCGACAGGTTAGCTTTAAGGGAGCCGTCATGATCACCATCGAAACCTTCACGCAGATACTTGACCTGGGCGGTACCTTCGTTTTCGCGATCAGCGGGGCCGTTGCCGCGGTTAATCGCCGGCTCGACATTTTCGGTATCCTTGTTCTGTCCTTCATCGCCGGCAATTTCGGCGGGATTACCCGCGACCTGCTCATAGGCGCCGTGCCACCGGCGGCCCTGACCAATGGCCACTATTTGCTGGTTTCGATACTGGCCGGGCTCATCACCTTCTTCTCGTATGCGGGCGTCGACAGGTTGCGCAGTCCAGTGCTTCTATTCGACGCGGTGGGACTGTCGTTCTTCGCCATTGCAGGTGCACAAAAGGCGATCGAGTTTGGACTGAGCCCGACTATGTCAGCTATTCTGGGGATGTTGACAGGCATCGGCGGCGGCATGATGCGCGACGTTCTCCTAATGGAGATACCGCAGGTGCTACGCTCGGACCTATATGCAGTCGCCGCGCTGGCCGGCGCTTCGATCATGGTCATAGGTCATCTGCTCGAGTTTCCCTATGGGGTCTCAGCTTTGACCGGCGGAACTCTCTGCTTCGGCCTTCGCTTCCTGGCAATCAGATACGGCTGGCATTTGCCGGTCGCCCGCCTCTCCGCGCGAGGCCGTGTGAGAATAGATGATGAGGATTCGCAGTGAAATCTCTTTCTAAGCGCCGTTTTGCAGTCAGCCGGTACGGAAAGCTTTAGGTGGTTGAATGAATTGGCAATCAAAAGAGCCCTCGACGCCGGCTCAGCTCTCTACGGTAGCGTCCACCGCCGAATGACGGTTTGCCTCAGCACATGCAGATCGACGATATCTTCGCGTCATAGAGGGATTTTGCCCCGTTGATTCCTGTAAAAGACTTTTTGCAACGTGACGAGTGTCGACAAACAAGGCTCGTGCAGTGGTCGTGCCGGTCTCGGGCTGCACGCAGCGCAAATCGGGAATACCTGCTCGCCTCCATCCGAGCCCGTCCCGTATTTGGGGCCAGCAAGACGCCGACCAGGGGCACAGAAACCACAGCCGCCTAAGGCAAAGGCCGCCACACGTGGACCTGTCCTCTCGGTCATCTCGAACTTCTAAGGGAGATGAAACTGGATGGCTGGGGCGGGAGGATTCGAACCTCCCGTGAGCGAGGTCTGCTAACACACTGCAAATCAAGGCAAAAAAAACACGCCTTATTTGCTTATGTGATACAGCTGCGTGCTACAATTCACAATGGTTTGTAGCACGGCAAATGCCATGGCATGCGCGCTGCGTCACGCCCACAGCTGACACCATTACGTCGCTAGTCCACCACCGCTCACCTCAACGCTCCCCCCCTGCTCCACACCGTGCTCACAAGATCGGACGGACTCTTCAGTATGCGGCCGGATCCGATCCAAATAGCGAATGGACTGCTTCAAGTATTCCTCCTGTTAGCGACTGTCAGCCCGCGCGCTGGCGCTCCTGCCTGGCACGGGGTTCAGCGTATCATGGGGTGGCTTGGAGTCGCATTGCGGCCCGGACGGTTAGGATCGAGGAAAGACGGCCACGTCCGATTCAGATTGTCGCGATATCGTTGCAACATGCCGCGCCTTCCATCGGAACCAGCTTCAATTGTCGGACTTGAATCCCATGCTGTGGCGTGGAGTTCTGCGTATGCGTAAGTCAAGCTGGACGCCTTCGATCGTACCTAACGGCGCCGACCAGACTGTGTACCTGGTAGAGGATTGTTTAGAGCGCCAAGGCTGCGTCTGGCGCGAAGCTGACTGCGAGCAAGCTGACCTCGAGACCGTCATCGCCGATCTCATGTCCGGCCAGTATACAATCCTTAGCGCGTCGTCGCGTTCAACACTGCCGAACGCTGGTCGGAGGACGTCTCGGAAGACGTCGCGCGCGAGATCCAGCGTCGCGCCGATCTGGCTTATGAAGACCCGTCGTCCACGCTGGATCGCTTCATTGAGCGCTACACCGGCCCGGATCGGCAATTGGCGCTGCGGCTGGCCTGATCTCCTGGGATCAGAAGCTGGACGAGCCCGTCGCACTGCCGAACGGCAAGACAGCCACGACGCTGCGCAACACGGCGCAGTACGTGATGGGCCTGCCGAACTCCGAACAGCAGCACCCGAAGTGGGAAACCGCCATGGAACGTCTGGTGGAAGCAGCCGAGGGTCGCGGGCCACTGACGTTCGCCAGAATGGCCATGTCGCAAGCCATCAACCGAAATGAAGAGCCGCGTCTCGGAGCAGGTAAGAAAATCGGGAAAGGCACTCATTGGCGCCGGCGGCGGTAGCTCTTCAATCGGCAGAGCAGCCATCATCTTTAGAAATCAGTCGTCGCTCATTCGGCTAAAGACGATGCTCAGCGTCAACGGCGGCGCCTAGCCGAGCGAAGCCGCTGCCTGATAGAAACTCGCCACCATTCGAAACGCCGGTAACAACAATATCAATTTCATCGAGACCGAATATGCTCGGCGAGTCCGGGGGACAAACCGCTTGGCGCAAATATTCGTCTGGTTCAAAACGCCGCTTGGCGACGGTGCTTCCGAAGTGAAGCTTCTGTCCGACAGTAACTTGACGGGCGCGCGACTATCGATTCTGCCTGGTATCCCCCCGGGTACGACTTCCCCGGTGACTGCAGCTACAGCAGCTACCGGCAATGCAAGGCGTCTGCTTACGCCCGATTGGCAGACTGCTACGTCAATCCTCGCGCCACCCGCAGACAAGACCGTCGCACTTGTCGATGAAGCTAGTAGCCAGCCATCCCGTACGAACGGCGACTATTGGAGGATCTAATGCGATCGCCTTCACGTCGCTGGGCTTCAGCATACAGCGTCCCGAAACCCAGCAACACTGGCCATTGGCTTTTCGGACCCGCAAGTCGCTGGTGTGATTCTGAGCATTCACAGGAAAGAGCTGCGGTCCTAATTGATGAACCGCACTGCAAGCATCAGCCGGTCGCCTCGGCTTGGAGCCGTCGCGTGGTGAAAGCACGACGTATCTTGGACGAAACCGGTACCGGCAGGACCTTCAATGGTGATCTCGTTCTCGATACCAAACTGTCGCCGCACCGCAGCCTCGCTGGCTTGGGCCGAGCCTAACAGCATTCGCAGCGGCTTCTTGTTGTGAGAACGTTTCATCATCACGTGTGCGCCTGAGTACCGATCCGTATCGGTGATATAGAAACTCGCGTACACAAAATTGAATCCGCCGACGTCATAGTGATAATCGATCACATGGTGCTTTAGTCGCCGACGTTCTTCGTCCGTCATATCTGAGGCGAACGTCCAATCAAGAATAGTCAGTATCTGCCTCGGCTCATGCCCGAGGTAACCCAGCACGATGCTCCGCAATACGGGATCGTTCACGACGGCCTGAACTGCGGTGCAGCGAGCAGGGTCTCGGATGCCAGCCACGGGTATCAGCCGTCCATCCGCAGTTTTCCCTCGGACTACATCGAAGTAAAGAAACGTTGCGCCGTTAGGATCATAGATCGCATGCAGAGGTTCTGTTCTGGCGAACGCATCGATCTGCGCCACGATTTCGGCTGGCAAATTCAAACCGATGAATACAGCCTCGTCCCGAATCTGGCCAATAGCCCGATGAATGTCGGTGTGTGGGAATAACCTCGATTGTCGGGGCGGCGGTGCTGTTTTTCGTCTTGGAAACGAGTCGGTCACACGCCGCACTCCGCCGTATACCGACCGAACGGATTTAAACCGACCTAGCGCGTATTGGAGATCACCTCGGCGAACACGTGCTGCAATTCCTTTGAGATTCATGATCAATCTCCGGAATGACTAGAGAAAAATTCTCACAGAGAAATTGGATCAAACATTCTTTATAGGGCGTCAAATTTCTGGGACCTCTCAACAAGACGCACGTGCGAGGTTCGCTTTAGAGTTAGCCGCTCGCACGGCTCAACATCACCAAGTGCAGGGCACTCAGTTGCAGCACTTTCGCTCGTTCCCGTGGGACCGATTTCGCGCATGAGCTTGATGAGTGATTGCAGCTGCGCCGCTGCCCCCGTCAATTGCTCTAGCCGTCGCTGCAATCGTATTTGCTCGGACTGCGATCGCGGTTCGTAGATTGGATGCATGGACACCTCCTGCCCCCACTTTAGCCATTCATCGCGACGGGGTGCCCCGCAACGCCGTTTGCGCCTTTACTCTTGCGCTAATGCACTATGCGCCCGGGTACTGTTTGCATCAAGGGGCGTGCGAGGCTCAACCAGCCCGTGGCGGCGCTCCTCACGGACGTCTTACAGACTCGGGCAGACATTTCGCCGAGCTGGCGAGGATACTGGCCAAGGTTGCCCCGTTGACCAATTTGTCCTGGCGCCCCAGATTACTCGATAGGCAGTCGGTTAGGTCTTAAATGATTTGCCGCTCACGACTATCAAGACAGCGACTCGGTTTGTCTAGAATCTTGAACGGAATGCGTGACTTTCCAAAGTCATGAAACAGTGGTGTCGAAACCGGCAAGCCGCTGGAAATAGTGGGCTCTCACCGCCTGCAACCCATTTCCATCGGAAGATCGGCTTTTTGTAGACTTTTATACACAAAGAAAGCTTGCCGCTGATGGGTAGAATTTTTACGGATCAACTGATCGTCCATCGAATTAAAGAGAGAGACTAGTATGCACGCATTGATGAGATTTTGTTGCGCACGTCGAGAATGAAAATGTCCCATACGCTATCGAGATGATCAGCAAAACTGCTTATCCCGTTTGCTCAGGGATACACCACACATAGGGCATGACGATGCCATTCCCTCCTCCGGAGGGCGACAAGGCCACAGATTGTAGGATTCATGGAGGTGCGTCTCACCGCAGCAAGATAAAGGATGGGCTTATGCACATCGATAAACGCCGCGTACGGCGGCGGCGGTGATGGTTAGGGCTTGGAGTCGTTGGTTTCGCCGTCATCGGCTTCGTAGTCGAAATCGTCGTCCAGATTGAGCGCCACATCAGACTGACGGCTATGGCGGATGGAGGTGATTTCGATGCCGTCCGGTCCTGGTTCGTAGTCGATCAGGTAGTCGCCAACGACGAGACGTCGGCTCTCCCTCGCTGGGAAGGGCTTGAATCCAATCTCAGGATATTTGCCGATGCGCTGGCGAACAGAACGGATGTCCCTAAGAAAGGCAGCACCTGCCGCTGGGCTTCTTTCGGTGAGATAGCTGGCTTCGTGCAGAAGATACGTGCGTGCTGCTCCGGACAGCCTGACTTTCATCAAGCCGCCTTCGAGTTCACGATGGCTTCGATTTCCCGGATCACATCGTCCATGTCATGGACATCGCCGGTGGCGATCTGTTCACGTCCTTTAATGATCGCAAGGATGTCGGAACCTTCTCCGGCGAGGTAAAGCTTCAACGCCCGCACAATCACCCAACTCCTCGCGCGATCAGAGGCAGCCGCGATCTTCTCGATGTCTTCCAGGACGGCGAGCGGAAGTCGAAGCGTCAATGGCTCGGAAAGTGGGGATTTGCTCATCAAAGCTCTCCATCATTGTAATACCGTGTATTACAAGCTGGGCCAGAATGCAAGAGAGAATTCGGGGCAGGCTCAAGCGCTCGCGGCGTGCGCCATCTCAATCATCGGCGGACTCAGCGGATGACGATAGCGTGCGGTGAACCGTTCTTCGCCGCGTCTGCGCGGGGCCAGCACTGGTCGTTCCGATAGACGCCTCTTGTGCGATCGTGCCGATCCGACGGGTCCGACCAGATCGACCGCATCGAGAATGTCGATCTTCTTGGCCCTGGCGAGATACTTGGCAGCCTCGCGTCGTTCTGGAGAAACCATCGCCAGAATCCGTCGCTTATGGTGTTGCCGCCACTCGCTGGTGTCGCCGACGATGTCCCGATAGGTCGTCCGCGGCAGCGATTGCCCGATGCCGAGCAGCGTATCCAGCGTCGACCGGAAACGACGTCGGCGATTCCAACGAAATTCGAACTCATGGAGATAGGCGTCGAGGTGCTTATCCCGGAAACCATGGAACGTCCCAAGACCCCAACGCTTGAGGTTCGAAAAGACGCGGTGAATGCGTTCGAAGCTGATGTGGGCCGGAAGTGCGTTCTTCTCACTCAGGTTCTTCGGGAAATGCTTCCGATCGGGAATGCCGATATACGATTTGTTGGCGTCGGTGTAGATGGCACATCCCGGTGCCGTGTTGGCGATGACGAACGGCTGGATGTAGCGGCGTTTGTCCTCGGTGAGTTTGGCCAGCCTGATGCGGCCGGAGGTGCGGCCTTCACGTTTCTCGACCGCGCCGATGATGAAGATTTTGCCGACCAGGCTCTTGCCGTGACCGCCCTCGAACGGATCGTCGAGGGGGCGATACGGGATGCTGCTCTCATCGATCTCGACGTCGCCCTGCAGCGGAGTGCGATCCGGATTGACCATCGCCCGGCGCAGCTTGTGCAGCAGCAGCCAAGCGGTCTTGTACGATCCCAGACCGAGCTTGGCCTGGAGTTGGAGCGCCGAGATTGAATTGGAATGCGTCGCCGCCAGATACGCGGCGATGAACCATGTCCGGAGCGGCAGGTGGTACCATGCATCACGGTGCCGGCGATCACCGAGGTCTGGCGTCGACAGATCGGATTATCGCCCTTTCCGGCGCATTCCCAGACCCACGGCTTGGCCTCCAGTGGCCAGCCTTTCTTCGATCCGCAGTGCGGGCAGACGAAGCCGTCGGGCCATCGCTTGCGGGCAAGGTGCTCGGCGCAAGCGTAATCGTCGTGGAAATCCGCCATGAACCGCTCGATCGACGGCGGCTTGTCATATTTCCAGCGGGTCGGAAAGAACGCTTCTCGCGCCATCCGCGAATCTCAACACGGCCCTGCCAAAGAGTCGATCGATACCGCTAGATATGGTTACTGCCGGAGCGAACGGGATAAGCAGTTCAGCAAATTCGTACATTTCACCTGTTATGTTGTCGTCGGTCATCTGATCAAAGATCGCAGACAAAGTGTGAACTCCATCGACAAGCATATGATAAATTTCAGTCGCTCGATCTTCCGTTAAATTTGGACTGGACAGAGCACTCGGCAGGCTTTCATCAGATGCTGCGTAATTTCCCCTTGTTCGCGCAAAATCTCAGTCCACTCAATCATCTGTCTAAACCCTTGGACGATGTTATAAACGAATCATTCCATCTAATAGGTTCTTAATGGCGCAGGGGCGCGGGGAATGTCGCGTGGGACAAGTGGCGTATCCAGCAATGCTAGATAAAGCCCCGCAGATATCGATGCAACGAGAACCAAAATAGCGATCGTGAGCAACTGCAAGAAATCAATAATCAACTCCACGTAGGCCTGTATGAAATCCATGACTTACGTCACAAAATTAAGGTAATGCGGAAGCGTCGGGCAAGGCAAAAACAGCAGAGCATCTGAGCCAATCTGGCGCGCGTCGGACGGGGTAGCCGGTAGGATGCCGACCCTCGGTGCAAATAAGATCAATCAACTGGTTGGTTGGGCAGAGTAGCCATCGCGGTCGAGTGCCAGCCCACTCCACCCTCGATCCCGTCTGCCAATGGACCACTGTGCTTTTGCCGAGAGGCCAGCTCGCAGAAAATGCCGTCGCTGGAACAAACCTGCTGATTTCCTCGTTCAAACGAGTGGAACGGAGGCGAAACATGGCGCAAGCACTTTGGAAGCGACCCGGATCCCCTATTGGCAAGAAGGGCCCGCGCAAGGCCAACCCGAAATACAAGCGGCGGTCCCGAGAGCCGTGGACAACCGAGGAAGTCCGCGAGTTGCGCTCGCTCGCGAAGGGCAACACACCGACAGGTGTGATGAGCTTAAAGCTCCAGCGGCCGCCGGCAGCCATTCGCAGCAAGGCGCAGCGCGAGGGTATCTCTCTGAAGCCCGCCAATCGCTCGCCATACAATCGAACATCTAAGCCCGCAAAGAGACGCGCGCGATGAGTAAACACCATACAGACAACAGAGATTTGCGCAGCGGCGCTTACGATCCGATAACCCGCGAAGGCCTTCCGCAACCGCATCAGGTCCGCGATCGCACAACGCCGCATGAGGCAGCCCAACATGGTGCAGAAGTGCGGGCAGAGGCGTTACCTGGCACAGAGCCTGTCCTGCCGGAGGGGCTGGTTAGGAAACCTAAGGGACCGTTGAATCCGCGGACCGGGCGTCGGCCGACTAAATAAGGGAGCTATCGCTTATCCCGATTCCGGAGAGCTGCTGCCAGCTGATCGTCGAACTCTTGACGTTTTTCATCGAGCGGCCGATCGAACAGATTGCCTTTCGAAATTATTCGGCGCCACTCGTCCTGCTCAATCCGATCAACGTTGCAGTTTTGAAACGTACAGCCGGTAAAGGCTAGCTCCTCCGTGCCTTCATCGATGAATATGGTGCATTTAATAAAGGAGCATTCATCGTAACGACGGAGGTTGACGCGGCCTCGGAAGTCAAAGGTCTCCGCGTAATAAGTCTCGTTCCAGAAGACGTACTCCTCGCCAATGATCGTCATTCGTGTGTCGCCGCCGCTTCGCTGAACCGGTCATCTGGTTTCGGGTCGTCGAGCAACCCCAATACGAGCAAGCGAGCGAAGTTCCGGCGAGCACTAGGGCTCCAGCGCAGATACGACGCAGCATTGGCGACCTCGGCCGCGATCCTACGACCATCGACATTCGGCAGGCACAGTACGTTCATCTCTCTGCTCTAGTCGGAGCTTATTGGGTAGCTCGCTCGGCCGCTTTTTCAGCCCGCTCGCTCGTCTTTTCGACAAGTGCTTCGCCGTCCTTCTCCGCCTTGGCGCGCCGCTCGCATTTCGAACGAATCTCCTCAAGTTCCTCGTCCGTCAAATGCTCGATGCCGACAAAGGAATTGTGCGCCTCGCTGACGCGGATCAGTTCGTCGAGCTTGACCTGGATCGCGGCACTGTCGCGGTTTTGCGAGTTCTGGATGAGGAAGACCATCAAGAAGGTCACGATCGTCGTGCCGGTGTTGATCACCAGCTGCCAGGTATCGGAATAATGAAATACCGGACCCGTGGCCGCCCAAACGATCACGGTGCCTACGGCAATGACGAACGTGAGCGCTCTCCCGGCCCCCTGGGACGCGCGGTTAGCAATTTCACTGAAAAGTTTGGATGCTTGCCCGCCGTCCTTACTGTGAGTTTTTGAAGGTGACATGAGTTTCTCCTGTCATATGACTTATCGAATTGGGAAATAAAGCTGCAGCTGGCACAGAGTATTCGTCCTAATGGTCTTTCCCAGCAAGGTATACCGCGCCAAGGGCCATTGGCGGCTGCCCCGAGCGAGGTCCGCCTGCCTAGAATGTTCAGTGGCGCGTTGGGCGAGCGCTCACAGCGAATGGAACAATCGCTTTGACCGGAAGTTGGTGCGGCCTGAACCCCAACCAAGAGTGTCAAATGAAAACAAGTATCCTTCTCGCCACCTGCGTCGCGGTTGCGTTGTCCTGCGCCGCTGCGCAAGCCCAACCTGCGCAGTCGCGGCCTAACAATAACGCCGTGAACAGTCCCGATACCAAGAATTCCGATAAACCTGTCGCCGGCAGAAATAGCTTCACAGAAGGTCAGGCAAAGAGCCGGATCGAGAATGCGGGCTATTCCAACGTCACCGGTTTGAAAAAGGACGACAACGGCGTCTGGCGTGGACGAGCATCGAAGGGAGGCGCTGCGGTCAATGTGAGCGTCGACTTCCAGGGCAACGTCAACAGCGCCAAGTAATCTAGCGAGGAATAAACATATGACGGTTACTATTTCGCGGCTTTACGATTCCTATAGTGATGGACAACGCGCGGTTTCTGACTTGGAAGCTGCGGGCGTTCCGCATTCCGACATCAGCATCGTCGCCAACAACTCGGACAACTGGTATTCGACCGACAAGGTCGACCGTGATCGCGACGGCGTTGATGACCGTGCCGAGGGGGCGGGCGCAGGGGCGGGTATCGGCGCGGGGGTTGGAGGAGCCGCAGGACTCCTCGCTGGTCTCGGTCTACTGGCTATCCCGGGCATTGGTCCGGTTGTAGCAGCCGGCTGGTTGGCGGCAACCGCTCTTGGCGCGGCTGCCGGTGCTGCAACTGGCGGTCTGATTGGTGCGCTGACCGAAGCGGGCATTTCGAAGGAAGACGCCGACACCTACGCGGAGGGCGTGCGCCGCGGTGGCACCCTGGTCTCGGCCCGAGTTCCGGATGCTGACCGGGCGCGATTAGATGCAATTCTAGATCGATCTGCCGTCAACCTTCAAAAGCGTCGAAGTGCATGGCAGCAGACTGGCTGGAATTCTTACGACGCTTCTGCTGCGCCATTTTCGGCGGAAGAGGTTCGTAAGGAAAGATCGCTCTACGGAAACCGTTGACCCCAGAGCTAGTGCTCGCTTGCGCTTGGCAAGCGAGCATTCAGTCTGGAAATAGAGCGGAGCTCTTTCCGATGGCGGCTTGTCCTCGTCGGTTGTGGTGCCTCGGGTCAGCGCAGCCCGGCCATGAGAACACACTCTATTCGGACAACTTCAGCCAAGAAACACCAGGAGCAGTCCCGCGCGTCAGCAGGACCGATGGTCAAGGACTAGGCGGCAAGCCAGCGTGATCTGGTTTAGAGCCTAGTGTCCTCATCGGCATTGCTCATCGCTTATTATCTGTGAAGCGCAACTGCTTTGAACGCCTTAACCAGGGACAGCTCGAGTTTTCCCGCCATACTGCATACGATCTCGTAGGCACATTCTCGAGACATCGTCTCTTTGTAAGGGCGACGCTCAATTAGAGCGGCAAACACGTCAGCGATCGTCAGCATTCGCACAATATCCGGAATACTGCGTCCCATCAGGCCGTGCGGGTAGCCGCTACCGTCCAGATACTCATGGTGATGCTGGACTGCATCAAGTGTCTCAGCCGAAATATGCAGATTACTCGATAGAATATCGAATCCGGCAGTTGGGTGGGTCTCAATGATCTGCCGCTCTCGGCTATCAAGGCGACTCGGTTTGTCTAGAATCTTCAACGGAATGCGCGACTTTCCAATGTCGTGAAACATCGCAACCCTATAGAGGCGATCAACATCACTGCTATTCATGCCCAGACTCAGTCCAAAATCGGTGGCAAGACCAGTTACGAGGAGACAGTGCTGGTAAGTACCTCTATGGTAGTTGCGCACGGCATCTAGCCAGCTTGACAATCCATCAGCTGCGATACTGTCAACGATCTGCGGTCCCGTAGATTCCACACCCTTGACATCGGGTGCTTGTCCACTCGTCGCCGCGGAAAACATTGACTTCAATAGTGCAGCCCCGGCAAACGCTGAGGCTTGCGACGGACTAGAAGCGGGGGGCTGAGACCGATCGATTAATTCACCCGTAAGATCCTGCTTGTCGGCCGGAAATGATAAGATCCCCGTAGCCCCTAGCGCATAAGCCTGAGCTATGCTGCGATGGGTTTTGGTTGGCAGCAAAAAAATTCGCTTCTTCGAGCGGTCGAAAGATGCGAGTCTTTCCCTCAAAGTTTCTATTTTTTCAACGTTGTGCAATTCAACTGCGACGATCATCGCGTGAGGCCGCATCATATCAGCGCTGTTGTCGTGGAGCAGGGACCAATGAACCTTGAACTGCGGTTCCAGAATCGAACGAATCGAACCAACCACCGTAACGCTGTCGGCGAGTAAGTGAACTAACATAACATTACCAATGCCCAGGTTGGGGCGTTTACATTTCTTGCAGTGCTCTACGTTCTGCTCCAACATCAACAGGAGACCACCAGACGTCGCTTAACTGCTGAATCTTCTTGTACTGCTGAATTTCAGGACATATCTTGCATTCATAGGTCCTCACTTCAGACCCATCATCTGCCGCTTCGATACAGGCCCAGACCAGCTTTACATTGCATTGGGCGCAATGGGGAGTGGGCTCTTTTAAACTGCGTTCATACATGGGATGAACCATTAAATATCCGAATGGTGTCACGCCATCCTTTAGCTTTGAATAAAATTCCTGGTTTTTGATTGGTAAAGGCGGGTTGGGTCCGCGCTCGCGAAAATGCACCGGATTCCCTGTGAACGGAAAAGTTCGACCGCCGTATCAATTCCGTCGCGCTCGCCGGCAATTCTAATTTCCATGACCCAAGATGAGAGTTTCCGTCTGTGCTAGTCGCAGCGCTTCTTTGCCAATCGTAGCGATGGCGACGAACATAAAACCGGCATCGCACAGTCGCCTCCATCTCGGTTGCCACGAGCAAATCGTCCTCAACGATTGCGGCGGCTCGATCGACTGTGTCGTGCATAATCTGTCACGCCAAGGTGCCGCGCTGCAATTCGTCAGCCCTATCGGCATCCGGCCAACTTCACCTTGTTAGTGACAACGGGCGGCCTGAGCCGACCATGCCAGGTGGTGTGGCGCGCTTAACGATCCGGTTGTCCAAGCCCTTTTGCCTGTCCGCTTATTTATCAAGTGCACCTTGACGCATTCCAGGCAATCCACGGGCTCGTAGGCGTAAGGGTCCCTACAGGTTTCGTCTCGCGCGTACTGGCGGTTCGCCGGCGCGGGCCGCGGTCATTTTTCGAAGCTCTATCGTTAAAATCAAAGCCAAGGCTCGCGAGATCGGAGCTCCGTTTCCATCAACGCGATTATCCGACCCCGATCGACCGCAAAGCAAAAGCGAACTCTAACGCGGCAGCTTCAAGTCAAGCCGAAGCGCGACCAGTCCGCCAAAGACGTGCAATTTGATCCCGCCGGCCTTCCCTGCTCGATAGTCGGCGTCGGCGGCTTAACTTTCAACCTATCGGTAGTCACCAAAACGCCCCTCTCTGCTTCGTCTGCAAGCATCCGCAGGAGCTGAGCTGTTTTCGCGTCGGTCGATTTAAATGCCAGCTGTTTGTAGCGCAAAGCCCGGGCGTTCATTGCCCTTCTCCAAATCGATAGGCGGACTTAATTCGAATGGAGGCGGCAGGTTCCATGACTTCGCATGCATGAATGGAAGGCTTCGAAACAGTGCATCGCGCGCACCAGGATCGTATCATTAGTGAGAAAAAGCCCGCCTTGCGGGCGGGCTTTTGCCTTTGGCTATCCCTGCGTGCGCTTGTTGTAGAGCGGACCTCTCGGTCTTTGGCTATCCGCGACAGGCGCCGTGTAGAAACGGCGGGCTGCCAGATTAACCGGACGCGCTCGCATTCGTTCCGGTAACGATGCCCTTTTCGCAAGGCCTGAACATCATGTGCTGCGCGTTGGCGGGAACTCGCCTGGATCGACGTCACGGTCGTCGGGTTGATCCACAAGGCTCGCGAACTCTCGGGACAAGAAGAGCCGCCTTGGTGGGCGGCCCTAATTCCAACTATTACCGCGCGGCGGTCTGTTCGATAGCGTCGGGCATTTTGGCGACCGACATCAGGCTGCGCGAAATCTGATTGAGCAGCATGTCGGCGTTTTCCTCTTCCGCTAGCGACTTGGCCAGCAGAGCCACGATGGCGCTGTGACGTAACTGCTGCGCCAGGTTTTTCGCGGTCGTGTAGCCCGATATTTCGTAATGTTCCACGCGCTGCGCGGCTCCGATAAGTGCTAGGTCAGCGACAGCGTCTTCTTTTTTTTCACCTTCCTTCATTACTTCCTGGCCTTCCTCGACAAGGCCCATCATTCCCTTGCAGGACGTGGCACGCGCGGTTTCGCCTAAAAGCGAGAAGCACTCGTTAATCCGTTCGATCTGGGCTTCGGTTTCGATAAGATGTTCCTCGAAGCATTCGCGCAAGCGATCGAACCGCGCGGCCTTCGCCATTTTCGGAAGAGCTTTGACGAGTTGTTTCTCGGCATGAAGGATATCCCTTAGTTCGTCGAGTAGCAGCTCACTAATGCCTTCAGGCGCGGTGGGAGGAGAACTCTCGACCTTAGTCTGAGGCTCTGTCTGGTGATCGGCTGCTAACGCGGGTGAAGACACGAATTCCCAGTCGCCGCCTTCGTTCCACGGACCTCTCGTATCTATCTCTCCGTCATCCCCGACGCCGGTTGAATCGTTGAAGAATTGATTCACGAGTCCCGGTGTGGGCGAAATCTTTCCGATTGAGAACGCTGGCTTTTCCATGCTTTCGAGCGCCGCGGCAAAGGCCTTCATGTGGGTGATCTCGCGTGTCATGAGAAATTGCAGCGCGTCCTTGGTACCTGCATCATCGCTGAAATTAATCAACCGCTCATATACGATCTTGGCACGGGCTTCGGCCGCGATATTGCTTCGAAGGTCGACGTCAAGCTCCCCTGTGATTTTGAGGTAATCGGCCGTCCAGGGATTACCCTGCGAGTTGAATAAATTGACGCCACCACCGCCGGCGATGGCGATGAGTGGATCCGCCTCCGCCTTCTCGCGATCGAATTTGGTCGGCTTGAGATGGAGGCGAGCAAGGGTGCCGACGACCTCAAGGTGGCTGAGCTCTTCCGTGCCGATATCCATCAGCAGGTCTTTCCGTTCGGCGTCTTCGCAATTGAGGCCCTGGATAGAATACTGCATCGCTGCCGCCAACTCCCCGTTAGCGCCGCCAAACTGCTCCAGCAGCATATTTCCAAAGTGTGGGTCGGGTTCGTCGACGCGGACGGTGTACATAAGCTTTTTAACGTGATGATACATTATGACCTCGGGGCTGGCTCACGAAGGATCAACGATAATTTGCCAGTGCAACTTATGTTCCGTCTAAGAAGTGAGCTGCTGCCGGTTTAGTGGACAGGAAGCTAAGCCAAACCCAGCTTTAGTTCGAACTCAACCGGGCTGAGGGATCCGATTGTCGAATGACGTCGGGTCGTGCGTAGAACCACTCGATGTAGTCGAACACGTCTGCCTTGGCCTCGTTTCTCGTTCGATAGTTCTTGCGCGTCGTGCGTTCGGTTTTCAGCGACGAGAAGAAGCTCTCCATCGCGGCATTGTCCCAGACGTTGCCGGATCGGCTCATGCTGCACACGATGCCGCTTATCGGCCATCAGCCGTTGGAACTGCTCACTGCTGTATTGGCTCCCTCGATCGGAGTGGTGCAGCAAGGCATTTGGCTTGCCACGACGCCAGATCGCCATCAGCAATGCGTCCGCGACCAACTGAGCCGTCATGCCGGCGCTCATCGACCAGCCGACCACCCGGCGCAAGAACAGATCGATCACCGCCGACACATAGGGCCAGCCCTCCGCTGTCCAGATGTAGGTGAAGTCTGCAATCCACTTCTGGTTCGTCGGCCGCAGATTGCCGGTCCAGCAAATTTGACGGCACGTTCGTAATCTGCCGATCACTATCGTTTTTTGGCAGACGCCGTCGTCGCGGCCTGGCCCGTAGAGCTTGCAGGCGCATCAGGCGCTTGACTCGATGCAGACCGCAATCAATGCCCGCGGCAAGCAGCTCCCGCCAGACCCGGCGGGCCCCATAGGTTCGATCGCTGCTGATGAAGCTGGCCCTGATACAAGAAACATAAGATCGAATCCGCAATATTGGAGCGTGGCTTTACTGCGGAGCGCGTTCCGCTAAATGCGAGACACCGTTCGCATCGAGTGCCGCGAGTTCGCCGTCAGTAACGGCGTCGCCATTTACCATCTCGAGCGCTTTGGCGACCTGATGTGGCTGAGGGCGATCCGCTGCTCTAGAGCGTGACCTTGCCGCCGAGGTGGTCGCGACCATGCGGAAGCCGTCGTACGGACCATCAGGCGGCATCCCGCGCTCTCCCTTTGCGCAGCGCATCGACAGATTCCGACTGAAGCAATTTGCCTGCCAGTGACAAACGCCAAAGTTCGGCAAGTTCCCATAATCTCCTTGCAGGTCTTCTCATTTAATCTTTTTTGGGTGCGTTTCACAAACCAAGGAACCGATTTTCCCTGGCGTGTCCCGACACACTTGCGGTACGGGGATTTGGGATGCGAGCGCTACTTGGCACGGCAAGAACGACATTCGATGCGACACAGTGCCTGACCCGAAGATCGAGCACGGTCGCGACGCGATCATCAAGGTCACCGCCTGCGCCATCTGCGGCTCGGACCTACATTTGTTCGACGGCGTCATGCCCACAATGGAAAAGGGCGATGTCCTCGGCCACGAGACTATGGGCGAGGTAGTCGAAGTTGGTTCCGAAAACAACAAGCTCAAGGTGGGCGACCGCGTCGTGGTTCCCTTTAGGATCTCCTGCGGGGAATGCTTCTTCTGCAAGAAGGGGTTCTTCTCGCGGTAGCCGAGAAGCTCTGGGGGCACTCCCCGGCAGGCCTGTTTGGCTATTCGCACATGCTGGGCGGTTACGCCGGCGGCCAGGCCGAGTACCTCCGCGTTCCCTACGCTGACGTCGGTCCAATCAAGGTGCCTTATAGTTTAAGCGACGAACAGGTGCTCTTCCTCTCAGATATCTTCCCTACAGGCTTCATGGCCGCGGATTTTTGCAATCTAAAGGGCGGCGAAACCGTGGCAATCTGGGGATGCTGCCCCGTTGGTCAGTTCGCTATCAAGAGCGCATTCCTCTTGGGAGCAGATCGAGTGATCGCCATCGATACTGTTGCCGAGCGTATTGCCTGGGCGCAAGCCTCCGGCGCTATCACTTTGGACTTCAACAAAGAGGACATCTACGATCGAATCCAAGAACTGACCAATGGCCGCGGTGCGGACGCTTGCATAGATGCCGTCGGCACCGAGCCTGATCTAGGCTCCGGCTTCGACGCCGTCGTCGACCGCATCAAGGTCGCGACGCTCATGGGAACGGACCGTCCGCATGTTCTGCGGCAAGCGATCCACTGCTGTCGTAACTTTGGCACTGTGTCGATAGTCGGTGTGTACGGCGGACTACCGGATAAGATTCCGATGGGATCCGCCATCAACCGCGGACTCACTTTCCGCATGGCTCAGACGCCGGTCCAGCACTATTTGCCTCAGCTCCTCCATCGTATCGAGAAGGGCGAGATTGATCCGTCGTTCGTCATCACCCATCGGGCGACACTCGAGGAAGGCCCTGAGCTCTACAAGACATTCCGCGCCAAGCAGGATGGATGCATTAAAGTGGTCATGAAGCCATGACTGACTTTGGATCGATGAATACTGGACGGGCCGGCGGTTTTCGACGAAATAAATCTTGGCCCGCGTTCTGATCGCACTTCGGGCTGATACTACGATTCTTGGCGAGGTCGTTTTCACCCCGAGGTCTGCCTATCAAGCGCAAATGCAATTCTACGCAAGCCACGTCAGCAGAATGACGCGAGACCTGTATCGCTCGCACCGCCATCTCTCGAAAGGCAAACAGACGCCTTTTCAGACCATCTTTACGAAATCTCCGGGAACGCGGATCGCAGCCGATCGTTCTGTCAGAGTCAGTAAGCTTTCTCTCGGAGTTTTATGAAGCGCATCCAACCGTCCATACAAACAAGCCAATTTGGGACCACCGTGTCCGCCGATGGGGTCCATTTTCGCCTTTGGGCTCCCCGACAAGAGACAGTCTCAATCGTCATCGAACGACAGAGCTTCGTATTGCATCCAATCCTAGATGGATGGCACGAGATCTTTGTGCCTCATGCGAAAGCCAGCACACTTTATCAATACCGCCTCGCCGACGGCCAGAGGGTCCCTGATCCCGCATCCCGGTTTCAGCCATTCGACGTTCATGGACCCAGCGAAGTCATCGATCCCGCTTGCTACGCATGGAACGATCAGGGGTGGAGGGGCCGCCCTTGGGAGGAAGCTGTCATATATGAGCTTCACGTGGGGACGTTTACGCCACGCGGAACATTCTTGAGCGCGATCAAGCGGTTCGATTGGCTAGTCGAACTTGGCATCACCGCGATCGAAATCATGCCGGTCGCAGATTTCCCGGGTGAGCGCAATTGGGGATATGACGGCGTGCTTCTGTTTGCGCCCGACTCGTCTTACGGTCGTCCCGAGGACCTGAAGGCGCTTATCGATGCGGCGCATGCCAGAAACATCATGGTGTTTCTCGATGTCGTCTATAATCACTTTGGACCTGAAGGGAATTACCTCCCGCTTTACGCGCCGATCTTCACCGAGCACCACAACACTCCATGGGGCGCTGCGGTCAATTACGACGCCGCAGGCTCGAGCATGGTTCGAGCGTTCGCCGTGGACAATGCCGCGTATTGGATCGAGGAATTTCATTTCGATGGTCTGCGATTGGACGCCGTTCACAACATTCATGACGACAGCGGCGTGCATATCCTGGATGACGTCGCTACGCGTGTTCGCCAGCTCGGGCTAGCGCGACCGATTCACCTCATTCTTGAAAATGAGGATAACGACCCGCGGCGACTTCAACAAAGCCCATCGGGGCAACCGGTCCATTACACCGCTCAATGGAACGACGACATTCATCATGTTCTGCATGTCGCCGCGACCGGGGAAGAAACCGGATATTATCTCGACTATAAAAATGACACGGACAAACTGGGCCGCTCGCTCGCCGAAGGCTTCGCCTTTCAGGGCGAATTCATGACCTACCGGAACGATACGCGCGGACATCCGAGCGGGAGGCTTTCGCCGACTTCATTTGTCGCCTTCATTCAGAATCATGACCAAATCGGAAACCGCGCGTTCGGCGACCGACTGACCTCGCTTGCGCCGAGCGATGCAGTCCGCGCGATCGCAGCGATCTATCTCCTGCTCCCACAAGTCCCGATGATTTTCATGGGCGAGGAATTCGCTGCATCGACACCTTTTCAGTTCTTCTGCGATTTCGGACCGGATCTTGCAAAAGCAGTTCGCGAAGGCCGCCGAAATGAGTTTGCAAAATTTCCCGAGTTCCGTGATCCCGCGATGCGCGATCGGATTCCAGATCCCACGTCCAGGCAAACTTTTCTTGCATCGAAGCTGAACTGGTCCCGAGTCAGTGAGCCCTATCACGCCGAATGGGCCCGACTGTATCGCGAGCTGATCGCCATCCGGCACCGCGAAATCGTTCCTCGCCTGAGGGAAATCGGCCCACATGCGGGACGATATGTGGCGCTCGATACAAACGTCGTTATGGTGAACTGGACGCTGAATCATGGCGCCCGGCTGAATTTGATCGCCAACCTGTCGCCCCGTCCCTTCCAGCATTCAATCGCCTTATCCAGCCGTAAGCTGTGGTCAGCCGGGCTGGTGGCGTCGCATCTCGCCCCTTGGGGCGTCGTATGGACGTTCGATGACTGAGCCGGTCAACCGCGGTCTGCGCACCGAAGATAACAGGCCTATCCCGCGCGCGACCTACCGGTTGCAGTTCACCAAAGCGTTCGGTTTCATCGATGCGGCCGCGATCGCACCTTACCTCGCGAAGCTGGGGGTGAGCCACGTCTACGCGTCACCATTCTTGAAAGCGCGGCCGGGCAGCACCCATGGCTATGACGTTGTCAGCCACACCGAACTCAATCCTGAATTAGGTTCGGACGCGGACTTTCGGGAGATGATATCTGCGTTCAAGGCCCACGGCCTGGGACTGATCATTGATTTCGTCCCGAACCATATGGGCGTGGGCGGTGCCGACAACCCCTGGTGGCTGGATGTGCTTGAATGGGGACCACACTCCGAATTTGCGTCATGGTTCGACATCGATTGGCGATCCGACCATCTTTACCTCCGTGACAAACTGTTGGTGCCCTTCCTCGGCGATCACTATGGCCGGGTACTCGAATCCGGCGACCTGCTTTTGCGCTTCGATCCGGACGACGGCAGCTTTGCCGTCTGGGCCTACGACATCCACAAGCTGCCGATCTGCCCCTATCACTACGGCTACATTCTCGGGAACGATCATCTCGATCTGGAGCGACTCGGCGATATGTTCGCCAATCTCGACGGGCGGCAGCGTCAAGTGAGCAATCGAGCAGGACTACTGAAATCTGAGCTGGCGAACCTCTATCGAAACGACAGCGAAGTGCGATGTGCCATCGATCGTCGCATGGTCACGATCAACGGCGCGCCCGGCGAATTCGAGACATGGCGCCGCCTCGAGGCACTGATCGGCCGGCAATTTTGGCGACCAGCTCACTTCCGCGTCGCCGCGGATGACATCAACTATCGCCGCTTTTTCAATGTCAACGATTTAGCCGGCATCCGCATGGAGATTCCAGAGCTGTTCGATCGAGCCCATGGCTTCGTTCTGGCGCTGCTAGCTAATAGAACAATCGATGGCGTTCGCCTTGATCACATCGATGGCCTACTTGATCCGAAAACCTACTGCCATCGCCTTCGCGAGCAGGCCTCGCGCCCGTTCTATCTCCTCGTCGAGAAAATCCTGGCCCCGCACGAACGCCTGAGGGAAAACTGGAATGTCGATGGCACGACCGGATACGAATTCGCCAATTTGGCAACCGGCCTGCTGATCGACGCTTCGGGCGAAGAGGCGATGACCTCAATCTATTCGGCTTTCACCGGCAGCGAGGGCTCATTCGAGGATATTGTGAGGCAATGCAAGCTGCAGATCATGGACAACGAACTGGCGAGCGAACTGAACGTGCTGGCACGCTTAGCAGGACAGATCGCGCGGTCGAACCCGCACACCGCTGACTTCACTGACAATATCCTCCGCCGCAGTATGCGTGAAATCGTCGCCTGTTTTCCGGTCTATCGCACTTACGTCGATCAGGAAGGGGCCGAGCACGACGATCGGAGGAATATCGAATGGGCCTTTGCGCGAGCGCGCAGAAACGAGCCGGATCTCCATTCCGGCGTCTTCGGCTTCCTGCACCTTTTGCTCACGGGCGACCTCGTTCGTGGACCAAACAGCGGCTATAGCCGCACCTTGGTATTCAACGCCGTCATGCGTTTCCAGCAATACAGCGGTCCGGTCATGGCGAAGGGTCTCGAAGACACCGCTTTCTATCGTTACAATCGACTGCTAGCCCTGAATGAAGTCGGCGGCCAGCCGCAGAAGTTCGGCGTCAGTATCGCAGCCTTTCACCAAGCGAATGCCGAACGCGCGCGCCATATGCCGTATACAATGCTAGCGTCGTCCACTCACGATACGAAACGCGGCGAAGACGTTCGCGCCCGACTTGCCGTGTTGGCAGAGGTCGCCGAGGAATGGACCAGACTTATCGAAGTGTGGCATCGAATTTTGCGAACTGGATATGAGCAGAACGGCGCTTCTCTCGCTCCTGACAAAAACGATGAATACGCTTTCTACCAAATGCTAGTTGGTAGTTGGCCCTCGGAACTTGTCACGGGCGTGATCCCCGACGCACCGATCCTTGAGTCGTTTCGCGTCCGATTGGAAGCGGCCATGATCAAGGCCCTGCGTGAAGCCCGGTTACACACAACATGGAAGAGTCCTAACTCGGAGTATGAAGAGGCTACGCTCGCTTTTGTTCGGCGCGCACTGGATGTTTCACGCAAGAACCTCTTTTTAGAATCGTTCGTTATTTTCGCGGAGCGAATCGGTCACTTGGGCTGGCATAACAGTATCGTCCAACTTGTTCTGAAGATGACATCTCCGGGAGTGCCGGACATCTATCAGGGCGCCGAGAAATGGGCTTTCAGTCTGATGGACCCGGACAACCGGCGAGCTGTCGATTTCGCCAACCAAATGAAAACGCTTAGCGCCGGGAGCGCCCTACCCGACCTATGGTTAGGCTGGCAAAATGGCGAACTCAAGCAGTGGATCACTCATAAGCTTTTACAGCTTCGCGAAGAAGTCCCGCACCTGTTTGTAAGCGGGGACTATCAGCCGCTTACCGTGGCCGGTGCGGATGCTGCGCGGGTCTGCGCGTTCGTTCGCCGTGAAGGTGGCGCCGCGATCGTAGTCGCGGTCTGCTTGCATCCCGGCCGAGGCCGGGTCAGGGATGCATCGATTGTCGGATTAACAGAGAACTGTCGATGGGGCAGCGTCTTTGGAGCTCTAGCGAAACATGGCACATCGTTCAGGATCGACGACCTCTTCGCCGACCTTCCAGTGGCTGTCCTTATAAACGATCACGCTCGGCGCGAGGCGCGACGACGGTCGACGGCCGAGCCGCGCGTCCGGGATTAGGCGCGAGGTTAACTCCCTCTATTCTTCCGGGTTCTATTCCGGTCAGCAGCTCTCTGCTGTGGTCCAAGGACGGTTGGTGCAATCCTTACCGGAACGCTAGGGGACGGCGCCGCTGGCTCGTCGGCGCTGAAGCAATCCGGCGGCGTCACCGTGGTGCAGGACCCCAACCCCAACCACGCTGCCTTTGCGGAGATGCCCGCAACAGCCTTGATCCGTTCGAAGTCCGATCATCTTGTCAGCCTCGCGAGCATGCCGGCGCTGTTTGAGACACTGGCGCGGCGACCCGCCGGTCAAGCGGTACCCGTCGCCAGCAACGTTGAATATGAACTGAATATCGCAAGCGGTGGACGCGGCAGCATGAACGAAATGGACGGCATCGGTCGACGATCCGTACTCGCCTGTCCGGATTGCCACGGCGTAATGTGGGAAATCGAGGAAGGCGAGGTCGTGCGTTACCGATGTCATGTTGGTCATACTTATTCGGCAGAGATTAGAGCCTTGCACTAGACGACAATCTGAAGCGGGCCTTTGGCAGCGCCTTGAGAGCCGTTGACGAACGCATCGCTCTCGCCAGAAAACTGGAGGCGCAAGCGAAAACGGCCGGCCGGACCCGGAATTGCTGAAACGTGGGCGGTCAAGACGCTCGAGTTCGAGGCAGAAGCCAACGTTATCCGCGATTCCATTCGACGCACCGACGAGATCGCTGCGCGTTTCGCGGATGCATAGACGAATTTTAAGTCGAAACTACTGAAGCGAAATAATCACCCAGGAATTCGAGTCGGTCCATCGGATGCGACTACGCGTCAAACCTGAATTTGCGCATTTGGCCTTGGCCGCCACGATGCGTTCCTGGGACGACACCGATCGGGTAAATTTCGTTGGAATGCTCTGGGCACCAACCGATCATTGCAAAACTCCTGCCATCTTGGTGAAAGACCAAGGGAGATATTAGATCGGACGCATTGCGCGAACTTATACTCCTCGTCCGCGCGCGTAAAGGCGCGTCGCTTCCACTAAGGAAAGTCTGCGAGATTGACGAGTTCTGAAACAGCGCCCCCGCGCTGCCATTGGCTTTTGGACCCGCAAATCGCTGTCGCAATCCTCAAATCCGGCGCGACGTGATCTGGAATTAAGCATCGAGGGCTGCCTGATGAGATGGCAGCGCGAACTACAATGCAGGAAGGCAGCGCATAACGGCATAGTTGACAGGGCAAGCACTCGTGCGGTTTGGGCGCGGATAGCGTCGAACGCGTCGCGGCGTCGGCTGTTGCCCGGCAGGTTGATGCTTTTGCGGACCGAAGCGCATTGACCGATGATGCGAGGAACGTCGGGTGCCATCCTTATTGGTCTTGAGGCTGGAGAACGGAATCGCCGTGCAATGCCGCGTAAACGGGACATCTCAATGAAGGACGTTCTAGGCCCACACGCACGCCGCCGCAGTGCTGGTTGCGGAGCAAAATGAGCATCCGGCGTACGCCGCCTCACCCGCCTTGTGGACCTCTCTGCTGCAACGCAATCCGAACCGGAATGGATTTTGATGCAGGCACTTTGCTTTCTTTTGCGTAATGCCCGAGCGGGATCAGCACATTGCATTCGGGGTAATATCCAACAATGCAACGTTCGGGCACGGCGTAAGTCATAACCTGGAGGTCGCCGTACTCGCGCCGCACGCCGTCGTCTGCCGCAGCGAATAATTTGACGCGGTCGCCATCGCGGAGGTCCAGCTTAACCATATCTGCCCCGTTCATCAGAATGACATTGCGGCCACCTTTCACGCCACGAAACCGATCATCTTCGCTATAGATAGTTGTATTAAACTGCCCGTCGGCGCGCACCGTTATCAACCGATAGACACCCTCGCCGTCTTCCCTGCGCTTTGAGAAGCTTTCCGGCACGGTAAAATTCGCCTTGCCATTCGGCGTCTTCCACTTCCGTTCACGTGCCGCTAATGGTCGGGGAAACCCGCCTGGTGTAAAGAGACGTTGGTTGAAGTCCGTGAACTGGTCTGGATAGGTCGCCTCGATAGCCTCCCGCACCAACGAGTAATCACTGACCCATTCATCCCAATCGACATTTGGATTTGGCGGCAGCGTTGCTTTCGCCAACCCGGCGACGATGAAGGGCTCGGATCGGACATGCTCGCCTACAGGTTTCCGCCGGCCGCGCGAGCCATGAATGCAAGCAGTGGAATCTTCCATCGAAACGGCCTGCGGCCCCGTCGCCTGGGTGTCAATCTCGATGCGCCCCAGGCAGGGCAGGAGATAGGTCATCTCGCCGGGAATTAGGGCGCTGCGGTTCAGTTTGGTCAAGATTTGAACTGACAAGCGCAGCTTCGTCCATGCCTTCTCCATAACGCCGCGATCCGGAATGGCGCGCACAAAGTTGCCGCCGAGGCTGACAAAACCGTTCACCTTACCATCGATAATGCCCTGACAAGCGTCAACGGTGGTGAGTCCGTCTTCTTCTGGTGGCTGAAAGCCATAAAGCTCCTTCAGCTTGTCCATCGGTACCAATTTTGTCTTCTCGGTAATGCCGACCGTGCGCTGCCCCTGCACGTTGGAGTGACCGCGGATGGGACAAATTCCGGAGCCCGGTTTGCCGATATTCCCCCGCAGCAGCAGGAGGTTCACGATCATCTTGACCGTTTCGACACCGTTTTCATGCTGAGTGACGCCCATGCCGTAATTGCATATCACCGCGTTTGAGCCGATATAGGTTTCGGCAACTTGATTCATCTCATTTTGGCTCAGACCCGAAGCCGCTTCGAGGTCCGTCCAATTCTGAGCACGGCAAAAGGCAGCGAACTCCTTGAACCCGTGGGTATGCTCGTTGATGAAATCGATGTCGAGAATTCGCGAACCACCCGCCCGCTTCGCTGCGTCGTCCGTCTCGACTATCGCCTTGCAAATTCCCAGTATGGTGGCGATGTCGCCGCCGGCCTTGACCTGACAGAATTGCGACGCTATCCGCGTGCCGCGGGTAATCATCTGTACCGGACTCTGCGGATTGGTAAAACGGTCGAATCCACGCTCCTGTAATGGATTGAATGTGACGATCGGGATACCGCGCTTGACCGCGGCCTGCAGCGAATGAAGCATCCGCGGTGCATTGGTCGGCGTGTTGTGACCGAAGAAGAAGATGCAATCCGTCGTCTCGAAATCTTCCAGTCTGACGGTGCCGACGGGAACGCCGAGCACGGCTGGAAGTGCCACGGAGGTCGATTCGTGGCACATATTTGAACTGTCTGGAAAGTTGTTGGTGCCATACATGCGGCCAAACAATTGGAACATGTAGCTCGTTTCCAGCGAAGCCCGTCCGGAGCTGTACATCACCACCGATTTCGGATCGAGTTGCTTGAGCTCAGCGCCGATTTCGGCAAACGCCTCAACCCAACTAACAGGCATGTATTTGTCGCTCGCGGCGTCGTACCGCATCGGATGCGTCAGGCGACCCTGTTCCTCCAGTGAGTGATCGGACCATTGGCGCAATTCACTGATCGTATGATCGGCGAAAAATTGAGGCGTGGTTGTCTTGGAGGTTATTTCCCACGCGGTGGCCTTGGCGCCATTTTCACAGAACTCGAAATTGTGAGGCTCAGCTGGCTTTGCCCACGAGCAGCTCACGCACATGTAGCCGTCCGGCTTATTCTGTTTCAGCAGGATTTCGCTGCCTAGGAGGAAGATGTCTTTTTGATTCAGAATACTTGTCACTTCCGCGAGCGAGCCCCATCCCCCTGAGCCGGAGGGCATGCCTTCTCGCTCGGCATGGTGGGATTCTGCTTTTTGTTCGCGGTTTTCGGTGCTGGACATGGTGGGCCTGTAGCGTTGTTTGCGCCCTAACAAAATACGTTCACGCGCCGGGAATGTTCCCCAGTATCACGCTGTTGAGCAGATCATCGTTGAGCCGATTTGCCGTGCTGGCTTGCAGGCGTTTAGCGGTTCGACTGCGATAGCCAATACGTCTGCGCAGTAGCGACTGGTCCGGCCCCGGGGCGTATGGTACTGCCTCCCCGACCTTCATTTCGACGACGTGATCTCCACAAGCCGGAACTCGCGCAAGTACATCCCGTTGAGGGGTGGACTTCCAGCGTAACCATGAGGCGCGCATGACCAAAGAAATGATAAGCTCCACCGCACAGGTGGCAGGTCATCCAATCCATCCGATGCTGGTTCCGATTCCGATCGTTTGCTTCATCGGAGCGCTTGTTACGGACATCACATATTGGATGACCGCCGAAATAATGTGGGCGGATTTTTCATCCTGGCTGCTGATCGTGGGTTTGATCTTTGGCGTGCTGGCCGCGCTAACGGGTCTCACTGATTTTCTTGGCAACCGCTTGATCCGCTCGTTAGCGCCGGCCTGGCCTCACTTGCTCGGCAACCTTATCGTCGTGATCCTCGCCTTTTTCAACACCCTCGTTCACACGCGAGATGCCTGGACGTCGGTCGTCCCGACGGGGCTCGTCCTCTCCGTTGTAACCGTCTTGATCCTTCCGGTCACGGGCTGGCTTGGACGGGCTCTCGTCTATCGCCACAAGGTAGGAGTTAGCCGATGATCAGCGTATCGTACTCTCTGCGTCTCGCGTTGGCGTTTAGCTCCATACTCCTTCTCGCTGGCTGCAACGACCGCGGTGGCGATCCGAACGCCGAGATGGGCCAAAATCCAAAACTACCCGATCTTCAGCAATATCTGCTGCCTCCCATGCACATCGCCAAGGTCGTGGGCTGGAAACAGGGCGAAACCCCGGTGGTACCCAAGGGAATGAAGATTCAAGCGATGGCGACCGGGCTTCAGCATCCACGCTCGCCGTATGTGCTTCCGAATGGCGACATTCTGGTCGTCGAAACCAAGGCGCCGAAGGCTGCCTCGATCAAGCGTCCAAAAGAAATCATTATGGGGTTCATCGAATCTTGGGCGACCTCCGGCGGCAAGACGGGACCCAGCAACCGCATCACGCTGCTTCGCGACAGCAACGGGGATGGCGTACCCGATATGCAGTCGTTGTTCCTCGATCATCTGAATTCGCCGTTCGGTGTGGCACTGGTTGGCCACGACCTTTACGTCGCCAATACCGATGCCATCGTCAAATATCCGTACCAGACCGGAGAGACCAAAATTACGGTGCCCGGAGAAACGTTGACGCCGCTGCCGGGCGGGCCGATCGATCATCACTGGACCAAGAGCCTTGTCGCCAGCCCGGATGGTTCGAAACTCTATGTTGGTGTCGGCTCCAATAGCAACATCACCGAAAACGGGATGGAGGCCGAGAAGAATCGCGCCGACATTCTGGAAGTCGATCGTGCGAGCGGGCGGTTTCGCGTCTTTGCAAGCGGACTCCGCAACCCCAATGGGTTGAGCTTTGAACCGCAAAGCGGTGCGCTATGGGCCGTCGTCAATGAGCGCGACGAGCTCGGCCCTGATCTGGTGCCGGATTATATGACATCGGTTAAAGAGGGCGCGTTCTACGGCTGGCCATACAGCTATTATGGCCAGCATGTCGACCCGCGCGTGCAGCCGCAACGGCCTGACCTCGTGGCGAAAGCCATTCCACCCGATTACGCGCTGAGTTCGCACGTGGCGCCGCTCGGGATGACATTTTATACTGCCAATAACCTTCCTCAAACGTATCGCGGCGGAGCGTTCGTCGGCGAGCACGGGAGCTGGAATCGGCCGAATTTAAGTGGCTATAAGGTGATCTTCATCCCCTTCAGCGATGGAAAGCCAAACGGCAAGCCTCAGGACGTCGTCACCGGGTTCTTGAACAAGGACGAAGAGGCTCGTGGAAGACCGGTGGGGCTTGCCGTGGATAAATCCGGCGCGCTGCTCGTTGCCGATGACGTTGGAAACACCGTTTGGCGGGTGAGCGGCGACAACTCGAATGGGAAATCTGCATCAGCGAAGTAGCTGCGATTTGGGCCGGTTCAGTCCGGTGAGATTAGACATCAACATTAAATGGCGCAGTCTTTGGCGAAATCGGCTAAACGGAGCCGAAAATCAGCCCAGCTCGCAGTGCGCTGGGCGTTCCGCGGTATCAACGAGTGTCCCACGCATCAAGCTTCGTTACGGTCTTCGGCACCGGCTAGTTGCTTGCGGTCATCTTCACGACTGTTCTCAATTTCCTCTGGCTCCTTTTCGTCGACCTGCGTTAACTCATCCCGAGCGGCGTTGTGAACGCGAAGCAATTCGTCCAGTTTAGCCTGGAGCGCTTGCGTGTCCCTGTGTTCGGAGCGTTGAATCACAAGCGCGATGCTAAGAGTGACTAATGTTGCTGCGCCGTGCCAATCCAACGAAGAGCGGTCGAACACAAGCCATAAGACGGCGTAGCCGGCAACGAAGGCAAAGGCCGCGGGCCTAGCCGCCCACGTTCCAGCCTTCGTCAAAAGACGTCCAGGCCATCGGTCCATTGCAGGGGAACGGATTGAGGTCACGCTAGTTCCATTATGATCGCGCATCTATCTTTGCTGTTCCACCCGTGTTGCAGCGGTTTGGTAAGACTCCTCGAAGCATTCGGGCAGGCAATCGAACCGCGCGCCCCCTTGGCCACAGGAAAAAAATCGTCAGCGATCGTGAAATAAGTCCTGAAGCTTCTTGGTTTTTTAGCCCCGAGGTGTTCCTATTTGAATGCACGATAATCAACGACGGGAGCCATGTTTCATCCGAGAACCGTCTTCACGGTGTTCAGGAACTATGTTCATTCCGAAGGGTTGGAGGGAAAGCTCACGTTTGCGAGGAACCACATGAAAAAAGCCATTCTTGCGTTCGTATTCGTCGCGGTGTTCGCAGCGCCCTGTTATGCCCAGTCGATCGGTGAGAAGACCGGCGTCAATTCGGTTCTCGGCATTGCCCCCAAGACCGAAGACTTCATCAAGGACGCCGCCATGAGCGATATGAGGGAAATCGAGACGGCTAAAATCGCGCAGCAGAAAGGAAATGCGGACGAGAAAAAGTTCGCGGAAATGGTGCTGGCGGACCACACCAAGACCAGCACCAAACTGAAATCAATAGTCCCCGACAATCTTAAAGCCGCAATCCCTGCCGCTCTCGATGACGCATCGCAGAAGAAGATCGCCAAGCTAAAGGATGCAAAGGCTGAGCATTTCGCCGCAGAGTACGACCCGATGCAGGTAAGTGCTCACAAGGACGCAGTTGCGCTGTTCGAGCGCTACGCAAACGGCGGCGACAACCCGCAACTCAAGGAATGGGCGGGAAAGACCCTACCGACCCTGAAACACCACCTTGAAATGGCACAGGCCCTCGACAAGAACCGGAAGTAGACGAGGTGGCCCGCTAAAGATTTTCAGGGGGCCAATTCTCTGCGCAAGAACCCAGTTGAGCTCCATTATCTAGAAGTAACGCTGACGACCTGCGAAGGGCCATCGAGAGGTCGGAAACCCGGTAGCCGGCAAAGAACTGACGGCGGCGTCGACGGGGTGCAATATGCTCGCGATCTCTGGAGCGAGGCCCGCGTTTTTTTATTAGCCGTTTACCTTCCCTTTCGCGCGTCAGGTCTTCAGCCCGCTTGTTCTTGCGAAGCCCAAGATAAATAGATGACGCATCTCGGACGAATTCGTCCATTCGGTGGCCGATTTGAGATGATCGCCCAGCCGACGAGGAATCACCTTTGAGCGAGCTCAGCCTTAGAAAGCAATGGCGGACGATCTGCGAACTCTGATCAACTCCGGAGATCTATCCGGTGACGCCAAGTAGACAGCCCGGCGGAGCGGGATTGTGTCGACGATCACTCAATTTGGCAGGCCCGCTCTAAGCTGCTTCAAAAGCGGACCGTATAGGATTCTCAAGCGCCGCTCCGGAACGTTCTCTTTTCGCCAGTACTTAACTCATCACTGAAAAACCTAACGGGAGCAAAGTATGAAAAAACTCATCGTAATGACGGTACTCGCCGCTGGTCTGGCACTTGGCGCGGTTCAGGCATCGTTTGCCCAAGGCGCTGGCGGTGGTGGCGCAGGCGGCGCTGGTGGTGCCGGGGCCGGTGCGGGTGGAGCCGGTGCGGGCGCTGGCGGCGGTGCTGGGGCTGGCGCGGGTGGGGGCGGCAACGTAAATTCGGATCGCGGGGGACAAGGTGCTGGTAGCGCCAGAAGTTCGAAGAATACAATGACGCCCAGCTCGACGGACCAGCCGGGTAAAAAAGATCCGCGGCGATAGTCCCTCCAAGGAGCCCGGCTAAGTCCGGGCTCTTTTCTACTTCTACTTCTGGCAGAAGCAATTCGAATTCTAATCTTCCCCCGCTCTGCGTAGAAACCAAGCCGATAGATGCCGACGGGCGATGCACTTCCCGGCTGCCGCGCTTGTCGTGTCATTCTCCCAAGGAACGCTCGCTGCACGACAGGTTTATCTCAACACCACAATAAGCAGGAGGAAAGCATGGGCTTCTTTAGCAAAGATATCCAAACCCTCGACGATTTATTCGTTCATACACTGCGCGACATTTATTATGCGGAGCAGCAAATCGTGAGAAATCTTCCGGACATGATCTCGAGCGCGACAGACGCTGCACTTAAGAACGGATTTGAAATTCATCTTGCGGAGACGAACAATCAGATCGATCGCTTACAAAAGGTTTTCCAGATGCATGGAGTTGAAGTAAGCGGAGTGGACTGCCCGGCGATAGATGGGATATTGGAAGAGGCAAGAGAAGTCGCCGGCGAGGTTGCCGACAAGAGCGTTCTCGACGCGGCTCTTATTGCCGCAGCCCAAGCCGTCGAACACTACGAGATAACACGATACGGCACGCTCATCGCGTGGGCAAAAATGCTTGGACGTAGCGATTGTGCCTCTGTCCTGCAGGAAAATTTGGACGAAGAGAAAGCGACAGATAGCAAGCTCAATACCATGGCGCTGAGTAAGCTCAATCAGAAAGCCGCGTAATCCTTCGATCCCCTAAGGCGGTCAGTTATGCTGACCGTCTTTTTCATTGTTCGCGCATCATCTGTTTATGCGCTTCATCGATCGCGCCTGCGGCAAACGCTCAACATCGTCAGACGGGGTGCGGAGTTCAACTCCGCCCGATTCGAAATTCTGTTCAAGCATGCGCGAGCTGGTGTCGTCCGACACGCCCTGAAATTTCCGTCGTCGCAGCTTTGGCATCATCACTGCCAACCCTGCTTCCTTGCCTCCGCGGAGGCCGCATTGATCATTAGCGAGAGGCGTCTGTTTGCTTAACTAGGAACCTATCATGGTCCCTGATCTCATCTATATCAGTGGCTGAGACGCCTCAGCCAAACATAAACCACGCCGCCATTGCGACCAGCAGAAGAACGCCAATCAAGATCAAAAGGATTGGTGTCGGTTCGTTTCTTGTTTCTCTTCATCACTCATCCTCCACCAAGCCGCTCCCTTTCGGATCGTTCCATTTACCAGCCCAACCCCGTCCGGCGAACGTGCAGCGTCAGCCGTACGTCAGCAATCGTTGCCAGGTTTTGCTGCGGATCTCTTTGCCCCTCCGCTTGCTGAGCGGCAGTAGGTCGACCGTGCGTCTGCCTTTGCACATCTTGCGAAGATGTGGCTCCGCCTGCTGTAGCGCGATTCATCGTACTCGTTGGCGGGTGCTCGGGGGTCGTTGCAGCGCCCGTCGTCATCTGACCTGTATGGCCTGTGGTCGGACCGGAGCCGGCGTTGGCCGCAGCAGTGTTGCATGGACCGGCTTGCGCAATCCCGGCGCTTAAAGCCACCGCTACGCAACCGATGGCAACGAGAAGGGTTTTTCGCATTTCATCTCGCAACGATTGTTGGTCCTTTCAACCGGAAGATCGTCTTCACGTTCCGACACTCTCGTTCACGGTTTATGTCTCGCGGAACCTGCCGTCGCCCCCAGAATTGAATCCTCTTAGCTGATGGCCTGGGATCAAGATTTCGACAATCCGCTGGCTCTGCCGAACGGCAAAATCGCGGAGACCCTCAAGCAGGCCGACGTCATGGATCTGCCGAAGTATTAAGCATCGAAGTGACGCTTTCGCAGATGCTCGCTCCGGCAAAGGAAACATGGCCTCGGTCACCCCACCATGACGACACTCACCGAACGAAAGCTCAAGCTCGCGCTCGACGAGTCCCGCCTCCTCATCGTTGGTACAAAAGTTCTGTTCGGCTTTCAGTTCCATGCTATCTTCCAGGAGATGTTCGCAAGCATTCCGGACGTCAGCCGCTGGATACACGGTAGTGGCTTGGTGCTCCCCATGGTCAGCTTATGCCTTCTGATCGCGCCATCGCTCCACCATCAAATCGAGTTCTGTGGAGAAAGCCGGGTTGGCGCAATACGCACGGCGACCTGGTTTGCTGGAGCAAGCTTGCTTCCGTTTACGCTGGGGTTAGGAGCCGCCTCGTTTGTTTCACTTGAACGCGTATTCGGTCCGACTGCCAGCGCAATGTTCAGTCTCGCTTTATACTGACGGGGTTCACCCTGCTCTACGGCATCGGTTTTGTCCTGCGCCATCCAAGAAGGCCGATCGCGACCGCCGACGACCAGCGCACGCCATTGAAGACCAAGATTGAACAGATGCTCGCCGAGGCGCGGGTGCTCTTGCCGGGAGGGCAGGCCTTATTGGGTTTCCAGTTCGTGGCGACCCTGACCAAGTCGTTTCACGTACTTCCCATCTCCTACCAGTACATCCACGTCGTCGATCTCTGCGCGATCGCGCTAGCCGTGACGCTTCTGATGACTCCGGCAGCCCTCCATTGGAATCCGGCGACGACGACGTCCAATTCTACCGTATCGGATCGAGACTCGTGATCCTCGCATCGTGCCCCCTCGCAGCAACAATTGCGGCCGACATCGCAGTCGTCCTCTTCAAGATCACGGAATGCAGTCTTACCTCCGGTCTTATCGCAGTCGCATCGTTTTGCTTTCGTAGGGGCATGGCTCGCCTATCCGGCTTGGGTACGAATGGCATCAAAGGCGGCATCGAAGGGGTGATCTATGGGTAACCTGAAAGCGGTGTTGGGCCCAAGCGCCGTCCACCTATGCATCGACATGCAGCGGCTGTTTGCGGAAGGAGGTCCGTGGCCGACGCCGTGGATGAAGCGCGTTCTGCCGAACGTGGTGCGACTGGTTGAACACGAGCCTGCGCGTACGCTCTTTACCAGGTTTGTTCCACCGCGTTCGCCCGACGAGCCTGCCGGGATGTGGGCGCCTACTATCGGAAATGGAGCAACTTAACGCGAAATAGCATGGATACGTCGCTGATCGATCTCGTTCCGGCGCTTCAACGATACGCACCGCCTTCGGAAGTCTTTGACCGAAAGCAGTATTCGACATTCGCATGCGGCCGACTGCATCCGCTCCTGAGAGAACGCCGCATCGATACAGTTATCGTGACCGGTTCGGAAAATGACATTTGCGTGCTGTCGTCAGTCCTGTCGGCGGTCGATCTCGTTACCGATTGATTGTGGCATGCGATGCAATCTGCAGTTCGTCCGACGAGAGCCATACGCCCTTGGTCTCTACAGGCGGCGGTTCGACCTGCAAACTGAATTAGCCGAACTCTCAGAGCATAAGCGATCAATCCGGACGAACTCAGCGGGTCGCTGGCCATGGCCACGACGGCACCAGGCGACTTAGACGATCGCATAAGAGCGATACACTGGACGCCGTACGCCGCGCTCGCCCAAAACGCCTTTCGCGCGTCCGCTGCGAAAGCAACCAATACACCGGACATCAAACCGATCTCCCGACACCCGCACGCGTGATTTCCGCGCCGGCCGACAGCCAAGGCAAGCAAGACGACGCCGAGAACCTGTGCCAGAGATTTGAGCGTCCATCCGTTCAGCGACGCGCATCCCAAGACTAAATCCAAAATACGATCGGAAGGTCATGACCTTGGGGAGCTTTTACTTTCAGCACGTTGACGCCTTATGGCAACCGCAATAAGACCCGCAAGCAATCTATTTTCTATTGCGACGGCAAACGATCTGTTGCGGCATCGTATACAACCAAAAGTTCAACCAAGGAAACGAATGCAATGCCAATTCCGACGGCGATGCTCACGTGCATCGCTTTGGTATGAGCAAAACCTAAGATCCATGGTGAGACAATGAGCCAAACGCCTAGAAGAAACTTCAACCATTCCTTCCAGTTTGCATAGGCAACGATGGCCGCAACTGCAATGATCACGACGGCCAGACCACTGATCCAAAGATCAATTTTGGCCCGCTCATGTGAATAAGAAAAAAGCCAAGGCGATATAAATAAGAAGGCCGCGAAGGCCAGGCTGTAGACGTTAAGAACGGACTCCCGACGCCGACTTGACGTTTGCGCAGTTCGAGACATGGAGCACCTCCTCCCCAGCTCACCGCCAATTAAACGCCTGATCGCTCAAAACTACACGTTAAAAATCGTACACGCATCGCAAAGTGATTGGTGACACGCAATCCAGACATTCCGGCGCATGCTACATCCAAGCTGATCGCCACCTGCGGTCCTACGAACTGACCTTGCTAGCTATTGATGCGGCAAACTGGGGCCTCCCTTTGTTTGGCTGAGCTGGAACAATTCGTCGCAGCAGATCTTACCTCGTTGGCGTTGCATAATCGCTGAGAGAGCCTTGCCCACAAGAGCATCCTCCTTGGAGCCGCATGATGGACTCGAAGGTTCCACTTTTATCACGTCGGACATTTCTCACTTCCGCAGCCATCTTGGTGACGACAACGGCGTCCGTCGTTCATGGGCGAACCTTCCATCAGGGAATGCCATGGGCGCCCGGTGCCGCCGATCCTCCCGCGCAGGTGCGCCCTGGCCCATGGGCTTTCTTCACAAGCGATGAAGCCGCAACCATGGAGGCCATCGTCGATCGTCTGATTCCGCCGGACGATGGCGGCCCCGGCGGTAAGGATGCCGGCTGCGCAGTGTTCATCGACCGACAATTGGCCGGACCCTACGGCCGCAGCGATGGCCTTTATACGCTTCCACCATTCATGCCTGGCTCGTCGACGCAGGGATATCAAAATCCGGACTCCCCTGGGGGCCGCTATCGCGCTGGATTGAAGGCGCTCGCGGATCACATTCGCCAATCCCAGAGCGGGAAAACACTGCGCGAATTGTCCACTGTCGATCAGGACAAACTTTTGTCTACGCTGGAGGACGGATCGATCAAGCTGAAGGATATCGACGCGAAGGCGTTCTTCGCGATGCTCCTGCAGGACACTCAACAGGGATTCTTTGCCGATCCAATTTATGGCGGCAATCGCGACATGGCGGGCTGGAAATTGGTCGGCTTCCCCGGTGCGCGGTACGACTATCGCGATTGGGTCGAGCGCCACAACGAGCGTTATCCGCTGCCTCCGGTGAGCATTATGGGGAGGACGGACTGGGTGTCGAAAGGATAGAAGAATGGCGCGGAAACTGCCCTCCAAGAATGTTGTGGTGATTGGACTGGGATGGACGGGGTCTATCCTCAGCTATCATCTCGCCAAGGCGGGCCTCGACGTGGTGGCGATCGAGCGCGGACCGTGGCGCGACACCGCAACCAACTTTCCGCCCGCTTATGCGCAGGATGAATTGCGCTACGCCGTTCGGCTGGATCTGTTTCTGCGTCCCGCGCAGGAAACCCTAACGTTCCGCAACAAGGCAGATCAAATCGCGTTGCCGATCCGGAACTTTGCGGGCTTTCTCCCCGGCAACGGCGTAGGCGGCGCCGGAATTCACTGGAATGGCCAGACCTGGCGCTTTCTGCCGACCGATTTTCGGCTGCGCAGCCATCTCACCGAACGCTACGGCGCAAACATACTGCCCGACGATATGACGATCCAGGATTGGCCGGTTAGCTACGACGAACTCGAGCCTTATTACGATCGCTTCGAGAAGCTCTGCGGCACTTCGGGAAAGGCCGGCAATCTCAAAGGCGTAAAGCAGGACGGTGGCAATCCGTTCGAGGGCTGGCGCTCGGCCGAATATCCTACGCCCCCGTTGAAACAAGGCCTCGGCGCCACGCTGTTTGCCGAAGCCGCGCGCAAACTCGGCCACTCACCATTTCCCCAGCCAGCCTCCAATCTGAGCGAAGCCTATACCAATCCGCTCGGCATTCGGATGGGTCAATGCAGCTACTGCGGTTTCTGCGAACGCTTCGGCTGCGGCAACTATTCCAAGGCAAGTCCGCAGACCTGTGTGCTGCCTGCCTTGCTGCGCGTTCCGAATTTTACCGCGCAGACCGAGTCCGAAGTTCTCAAGATAAATCTCGATTCAACCGGCAAGCGCGCGACCGGCGTCACCTATGTCGATACGTCAGGAAAGGAATGGGAGCAGCCCGCGGACATCGTGTTGTTATGCGCGTTCGCGCTGTTTAACGTGCAACTGATGCTGATTTCCGGGATCGGAAAACCTTACGATCCGGTCAGCGGCCAGGGCGTGGTGGGCCGCAACTATGCGTACCAGACCACATCGAGCGTCAGCGTGATTCTGAAAGACAAGGTGCTCAATCCGTTCATCGCCACCGGCGCTCACGGCATGATCATCGACGACTACAACGGCGACAATTTCGATCACACCAACCTCGGCTTCGTCGGCGGCGGTTACATGGGCGCGGGACAGACCAACGGGCGCCCGATCCAGACCCGCCCGGTGCCGAAAGGCACGCCGAAGTGGGGCGCGGCATGGAAGAAAGCGACCGCCGAAACTTATCAGCACGCCTACAGCCTTTCGACGCACGGCAGCTCCTACAGCTATCGCGACTGCTGGCTCGATCTCGATCCGACCTACAAGGATCGCCTCGGACGACCGTTGATGCGGATGACGTTCGATTTCCATGAGAACGAGCTGAAGATGTCGGCCTTTCTCACGGAGCGTCTGGCGGAGATCGCCAAAGCAATGAATCCGACGGAAATGCAGGCGCATCCGCGCAAGGGTCCGTATGACAGCACGATTTATCAAACCACCCACAACACCGGCGGCACGGTGATGGGTGACGATCCGCAAACCAGCGTCCTCAATCGGTATGGCCAGAGCTGGGATGTGCACAACCTCTTCGTCCCGGGAGGCGCGTCCGTTTTTCCGCAGAACCACGGCTACAACCCCACGAACACGGTCGGCGCGCTGGCGTTCTGGACCGCGGATGCGATCACCCAGCGTTATCTGAAAAATCCCGGTCCGTTGATGTAGAGCCATGTATCGTTCGCTGACATTCGCCGTTACGTCGTTCGCATTCATCGCCTGCGCGCACGCACAGGGAGCGACGCAGGATTTCAGCTGCATCGAGCGTGGACATTACCTGACGACGCTGAGCGATTGCGCGGGATGTCACACCACTGCGGGCGGCAAGCCGTTCGCCGGGGGCGTCGCTTTGCAAACCCCGTTCGGAACGCTAATCGCGCCGAACATCACGCCCGACACCGATACCGGCATCGGCAACTGGAGCGACGACGAATTCGTCTCCGCGCTGCAGGACGGGCGCGGCCGCAATGGCACCCGGCTTTATCCCGCGATGCCCTATACGGCCTACACGAAGATGTCGCGCGACGACATTCTGGCGATCCGCGCCTATCTCAACACCGTGACGCCGGTGCACAACAGGGTGAATGCCAACCAGTTGCCGTTTCCCTTCAACATTCGCCTCGCGATGATGGTCTGGAATTGGCTCAACTTCACGCCGGGACGCTTCGTTGCCGATCCGCACCAGTCCGCGGAATGGAATCGCGGCGCATATCTCGTCCAAGGTCCGGGCCATTGCGGCGCTTGCCATACGCCGAAGACGGCATTGGGCGGCGACAAGACCGGCGCGCCGCTCACCGGCGCGACGCTGCAAGGCTGGTTCGCGCCCAACATCACCGCCAATAAGCACAACGGCATCGGCCGCTGGTCCAAGGATGACCTCGTCCACTATCTGAAAACCGGCGCCAACAACGACACGCTCGCCTCCGGGCCGATGGCCGAAGCCGTGACGCACTCGACATCGCAGATGAAGGATGCGGACGTCGCCGCGATCGCAACCTACCTGCTGGGCACAGGCCAGGGCGGAACCGACAGGCCAACGCCCATCGCCGCCGACAACCCGACGATGAAGGTCGGAGCCGAGATCTACAAGGACGCCTGCGCACCGTGCCATCAGGATAACGGTCAGGGCAGCGCGCAACTCTTCCCCCGTCTCGCCGGCACCGCGGTCGTGCAATCGGACGATCCGACGACGCTCGGCCGCGTCGTGCTCGAGGGATCGCGCGCCGTCGCAACGAATTCCGCGCCGACCGCGCCCGCCATGCCAGCGTTCGATTGGCGGCTCGACAACGATCAGGTCGCCGCCGTCCTGACTTACATCCGCAACAGTTGGGGCAACGCCGCGCCGGCGGTTTCCGCTGCGACGGTCGCCAAGCAACGGACGTCGCTGGCGCAGTCGCGCTAGAGGGTTTTGCGTTTTGACGGAAACATCCGATCCGTCATGCCCGGCCTTAGCCGTTCGAAGAACGGCGTCGCTTACGCTCGCCTTTGTGCCGGGCATCCACGTCTTAAGGCCTCTCAAGGTCTAAGACCTAGATGGCCGGGACGAGCCCGGCCATGACGAGTTGTTGATTCCATCTAGACGAAACTGCGTTAGACGAGATACTCGGAACGGTATGAGGCTTCATACTCGCGTCAGGAAATCCATCAGGCCGAGCCACAACAAGATCGCCAGCCAGAAGAAGCCGGCGGCGGCGAAGGCGCAGACGACGCCGGAGCGATGCCGAAGCTCCATGAAAATCGCCGCGACCAGCCCGGCCTTGATCGCCGCGATCGTCATGGCGACCGGGAAATTGAACGACGCCAGTGGCTGATAGGAAAGCGTGACGGTCAGCCCAAGCAACGTCAACAGGCCGATCCAGCAGAGAACCAGGTCGGTAGACGGACGCCAAATCCTTGATTTCGGACGACGGATCCCGCTCATGAGTTTCGTCCCGGCAGATAGATCAGGGCAAACAGAAAGATCCAGACCAGATCGACGAAGTGCCAATAGAGCGCGGCCGTTCTCAGTCCCGCGACATAGCGCGAACTCGCCCTCGTGGCCGTGGCCAGCGCGGCGAAAACCGCCAGCACGCCGATCCCGCACGCCACATGAATTCCGTGAAGCAGCGTCGCGATGAAATAGAAGATGAAGAACAGTTCGATCCCGTGCGCATTCTCCCCCGTCCGCGCGAAGTCGATGCCGGGAACGAGATATTCGCGATACTCCTCGACGTATTCGAGGCCCTTCAATCCGAGAAAGCTCAACCCCAGCAGGATCGCGATCCCAAGCAAGGCGCGGGTCGCGTGACGTTCTCCCTGCTCCGCCGCCTGAAGCGCCGCCGCCACGCAAAAGCTCGATGTGAGCAGCAGAGCCGTGTTGATTGTTCCGATGACGATCCGGGTCTCGCGGCCCGCCGCGAGAAACGCCTGCGGGTCCGCATGGCGATAGACGAAATAGCTGAGGATTAACCCGCCGAACAGGAGCACTTCCGTCGACAGGAACGTCCACATCCCAAGTTCAAGCACGTCGTCGCGCTGCGCGCGGGTCGCCAGATGCTCGGCGATGTCCGGCGTATCAGACATGTTGCGGTTCCGGGGCGTGCGCGTAGTCGTACGGGTCTTCGGTCACCACCGGTTGCTGGTCGAAATTCAGCCGGGGCGGCGGCGACGATGTCCGCCATTCCAGTCCCGTGGCGCCCCACGGATTGGCTGGTGCGCGCGCCCCAAAGAACAACGAGAATCCGAGATAGAACATCGGCAGCAAGTAGGCGACAGCGAGAATGGACGCGCCGCCGGACGACAGCACATTCCAGACCTGAAATTCCGGCGCGTAGACGTGATAGCGCCGCGGCATTCCCTCGGCGCCGAGAATGAACTGCGGAAAGAAGGTCAGGTTGAAGCCGAAGAAGATCAGGATCGCGGCCCCGCGCGCCCAGTATTCCGGATACATCCGGCCGGTGATCTTCGGCCACCAGTAATGGAGTCCGCCGAAATAGGCCGTCACCATGCCGCCGACCATAATGTAATGGAAATGCGCGATTACGAAATAAGTGTCCGTCGCGTAGACGTCGAACGCCAGGCAGGCCAGGAACAGTCCGGTCAATCCTCCGATTGTGAACAGGCCGACGAACGCCAGCGCGTAGAGCATCGGCGCGTCGAACCGGATCGTTCCCTTGTGCAAGGTTGCGGTCCAGTTGAAGACCTTGATCGCCGAGGGTACGGCGACGATGAAACTCATGAACGAGAACACCAGGCTCGCGGTCAACGACTGGCCGGACACGAACATGTGGTGGCCCCAGACGAGAAAGCCCGCTGCCGCGATGGCGAGGCTGGCCCATGCCACAAACTTGTAACCGAAGATTTTCTTGCGCGCGTAACACGCGATCAGTTCGTTCACAACCCCCATGCCCGGCAAGATCATGATGTAGACCGCCGGATGCGAGTAGAACCAGAACAGGTGCTGAAACAGCAGCGGATCGCCGCCGATCCGCGGATCGAAGATGCCGACGCCGAACAGGCGCTCCATCGCCAGCAGCACCAGCGTGATCGCGAGCACCGGCGTCGCTAACACGAGGATCACCGAGGTCGCATACAACGTCCAGATGAACAGCGGCAGGCGGTACCAGGTCAAACCCGGCGCGCGCAGCTTGTGGATCGTGACGATGAAGTTCAAGCCGGTGAGGATCGACGAGAACCCGGCGATGAAGATGCCCGTGACCGCGACCGAAACGTAACTATTCGAATACAGCGTCGAGAACGGCGTGTAGAGCGTCCATCCGGTGTCGACCCCGCCCATGAAGATCGCATAAAGCGTGATGCATCCGCCGAGCACGAACAGATACCAGCTCGCCAGATTAAGCCGGGGAAATGCGAGATCGCGCGCGCCGATCATCAGCGGGACGATGAAATTCCCCAATGTGTTCGGAATCGACGGGATCAGGAAAAACCACACCATGATGATGCCGTGCATGGTGAACAGCCGATTGTAGGTGTCGGCGCTGACGACGTCCGGCCCGGGTGTCGCCAGTTCGAGCCGGATCAGCGTCGCGGCTGCGCCGCCGATGAAGAAGAAGACAATCAGCGTGGCAAAGTACAGGATCGCAATTCGCTTGTGGTCCGTCGTGGTGAACCAGGAGACGAGACGATAATCGTCCGTGAGATAGTTCTTCTCCGTCATGGCTTCACCGGCGCGAGCGACTTGATGTAGGCAACCAGTTGCAACAGTTGCGCCTCGTCGATCCGCCCCTCGAACGAAGGCATCACGGGCTCGTAGCCCGCCGCGATCTGGCTGCGTGGCAGCAGGATGGAATCGCGCAGGTATTTGTCGTCGGCGATCACGGTGCTGCCGTCCGACAAGGGAACGGGCTTTCCGTACAAGCCTTCCAGTCGCGGCGCGTGGACGCTGGTCGATCCCTCGTGGCAACCCGAGCAGCCAAGCTGGCGGAACAACGCGCCTCCCTGCCGCGCCAACGGGCTCGATGGCGCCTGCTGCGCCAGCCACGCGGCATAATCGGCGGGACGCATCGCGACGACCTCGCCCAGCATGCGCGCATGATCCGTTCCGCAATATTCGGCGCAGAACAGGTGATAATGGCCCGGACGCCTGGCCTCGATCTCGATGCTCTGGTAGCGCCCCGGAACCACGTCATGCTTGAGGCGGAGCGCCGGAATGAAGAAGCTGTGAATGACATCCTGCGACGCCATCACCAGATTGACCGGGCGATTGATCGGCATGTGCAGGGCGTTGATCTCGGCCTGCCCTCCGGGATGCTGCACCTTCCACATCCATTGCTGCGCGACCACGAACACCGACAGGTCATCCCCCGGCGTCTGGTAGATTTTAAGGAAGATCGCCGCGCCCCAGACGAAGAGGCCGAGAAACGCCACGAGCGACGCGGCCGTCCAGCCGATCTCCCAACGCCAGCTCTTGGCCTCGTGGTTTTCGCGATCGACATCGTTTCCGGCGCGGTAGTGGATGCAGAACAGAAAAATCAGGAACAGCAGAAGCCCGAGAACCAGGGAGCTGGCGACAAGAAGCCCCGCGAACAGAAGATCGACGTCCCCTCCGTAAGGCGAGACCCCTTCGTGCCAGAATGGAATCCACTGTCGCCACATCCGCTCCCTGCTCCGCGTCAGTGACGGGATCCGTCCTGCAACTGATCTTTTTCAGATGACCCCGCGGGCCAGCCCGGCAAACCATGCTGCGCCAATAGCTCCATGGCGCGCGCGACCGGAATTTGCACAAGGCCGTGATCGCGATCGATCCAGCCGTAGCGATCGCGCGCGGCCGAATCCGCCTGTTCGAGCTGCGCGAGCCGCGCGCGGGGATTCACCTCAAGCACCACCGCCCCCGCCGCGATGCGGGGCACGCGGGGCGTTCTTGATTGCCGCGTTTGCGGATAGATCAACGGCATGACGAGCGGCACAGCGATCACGAAGGCGGCGATGCCCGCCGCCAGCTTCGCCAGCAAGCCTGGCGGCACGTCCGTGCGCTCGAAATCAACCCGTTCGGTCATATCAATGTCCTGCGACCTAACAATGCGAGCCAGCGCGGGTTGTTCCTTGTTCGGAACGCAACGGCTTCCGAGCGGTTGGAATGCCGAGACGACAGAATGACCCAGATATTCTCGCCCACGGCCGATACCTGGCTACGGCTTGCCGTGGTGGGATTTCTCTCGGTCTGCGGCGGGAGCGTCGTCGGAGCGATCGGGCTTGCGAGGTCGGCTTATGTCACATCGACCGATAATGCACCGCATCAACCGGTGCCCTTCAGCCACCGCCATCATGTCGGAGAATTGGGAATCGACTGCCGATATTGCCACGCGGACGCGGAGCGAGGTCCGAAAGCCGGACTGCCGCCGACCATGACCTGCATGACCTGCCACTCCCAGATATGGACCAACGCGGCGATGCTCGCGCCCGTCCGCCAAAGCCTCGCCGAGAACAAGCCGCTGCGTTGGGTCCGCGTCGCGAAGCTGCCGGACTACGTTTTCTTCCGCCACGACATTCACATCGCGAAGGGCGTCGGCTGCGTCACCTGTCACGGCCGCATCGACACCATGCCGCTCACCTATCGCGCCCACGCCTTCACGATGCAATTCTGCCTCGACTGCCATCGCGATCCGACGCCGAACCTTCGCCCGGCCGACCGAATTACCGATATGACCTGGAAGCCCGCGGGCAACCCGCGCGATCTCGGTGCCAGGATCGCCGCCCATGTCGGAATCCGATCCGGCGAACTCACTCATTGCTACGTGTGCCACCGATGACGACGTTGCCGAAACAATGGACCAGCATCGAGGAACTGGCAGGGGATCCGGCCTTCGCCGAAAAAATCGCGGCGGAGTTTCCCGTTGCCGCGAGTTTTCCGCCGACCGCACGCCGCGACTTTCTCAAGATCATGGCCGCATCCTTCGCTCTCGCCGGATTGACCGGATGCGAGAAAAGTTCGTTCGTCGCCGGCATTCCTTATGTGGACCAGCCGGAAGCCGCCCTGCCCGGCGTGCCGCGCTATTACGCAACCGCCGTCACACTGGACGGATACGCCCAGCCGGTGCTGGCGACGACTTACGATGGCCGCCCGACCAAGCTCGACGGACTTCCCGGACATCCGGCCACGCAAGGACGCAGCGACGTGTTCATGCAGGCCGCCGTACTTCAGCTCTACGATCCGGATCGCGCGCAGAGCCCGACCCGCACCGGCGAGCCCGTTACATGGATCGACGTCGGCGCGATGTTCTCGGAGCAACGCCGGGAATGGCGGACCGACGGCGGCAAGCGGCTCCGCCTGCTGCTGTCGCAAACGACCTCTCCAACCTTGATACGGCAGATCAAGGAATTCCAGTCGCAGTTTCCGGCCGCGCGCCTGCATGTTCATGATGCCTCGGGCGAGCGGGAGCGGACTGCCGCCGCGATCGCGGCCTACGGCCAACCGCTAGATTTGCACTACCAGCTCGATGCCTGCGTCGTGGTCGTCAGCTTCGATGACGACTTTCTCGGTCCCGGCCCGCGCCAGCTTTTGAACGCGATCAAATGGGCGCAGGCGCGCCGTCGCGGTGACGTGCCCGACATCCATCTCCATTGCGCGGAAAGCATTCCGGCGGCGACCGGCGCGGTTGCGTCGCATCGCCTGCGCGCCTCGCCGTCCCGCATGCCGCGTCTCATGGAAGCCCTCGCGGCTCAGCTTGGTGTCACGGGGGCATCGGCCACCGACCTCCCCGCGGAGGAACGCCGCTGGCTGATGCGCGCCGTTGCGGCGATCAACGCCGCGAAATGCCGCGCGCTAGTGACGGCGGGGCTCGGGACCGGTTTAGAGGCGGCGCGTTGGGCGGCCCAAATCAACGAGGCCCTCGGTGCGCCGGGCCGGACGCTGAAACTGAGCCAGCCGATTGCCGATCCCGGCATCGCCACGGCATCCCTCGACGAACTCGTCACCGACATGAATGCGGGCCAGGTGGATACGCTGGTAATCCTTAATGCCAATCCGGTTTACACCGCGCCCGGCTCGCTCGATTTCGCCCGCGCACTATCGAAGGTGAAGACTTCAATTCACCTCGGCCTCTACCGCGACGAGACCGGCCATCGATGCACTTATCAGCTACCGCTGACCCACGATCTGGAAAGCTGGAGCGACGCGCGCGCGGTGGACGGCACGGCCACCATCATCCAGCCGGTGATGACACCGTTTTACGACGTCAGATCGCGTCACCAGTTAATGGCCATGATGCTTGGCCGGGATGAAGCTGCCGATCTCTCCGTCAAGACGACCTGGCGAGAAACATTTGGCGAATCCTTCGACGCGAGATGGACGAAAGCCTTGCGCGACGGTTTTGTCGCAGAAGGCATCCCCGAGATTCAGGCGAAACCCGCTTCGGGCCGGATCGCACCGGCAGCTTCCGATGCCGACGGAGCGGACATCGTATTTCGCCTCGACCCGACCTTGTGGGACGGCCGCTACGCCAATCTCGGCTGGCTCCAGGAACTGCCGAAACCGCTTTCAACGCTGACATGGGGGAACGTCATCGCCGTTTCGCCGACATGGGCGCGCGACCTCGACGTCGAAAACGGCGACGTGCTTGAGGTCGACATCGACGGTCGCAAACTCTCGGGCCCCGCCTGGATCATGCCGGGCCAGGCCGACAACACGATCGGCCTCTGGCTCGGCCATGGCCGCGAACAGGCCGGCCGTGTCGGCAACGGCGTCGGCTACAATGCATACAGCGTTCGCCCGGCCGCGACGCCGTGGCTGACGAAAGGCTTCGTGCGAAAGCGCGACCGCAATGACACCCTCGCGGTCACCCAGTTGCATCACCGGATGGAAGGCTTCGATCTGGTTCGGGAGGTGAGCGCAACCTCTCCGACGCTGCCTGCCCCATCGCCGCAACCCAGCCTCTACCCGCCCAAGCCGTCAGCGAAACACGCCTGGGGCATGGTGATCGATATCGACTCCTGCATCGGCTGCAACGCCTGCGTCGCGGCCTGCACGGCGGAGAACAACGTCGCCGTCGTCGGCAAGACGCAGGTGGAGATGGGCCGTGAGATGCACTGGCTGCGGATCGCGCGCTATTACCAAGGCGACGTCGAAAATCCGCGCAGCTATTTCCAGCCGGTGCCTTGCATGCAGTGCGAGGATGCGCCGTGCGAAACGGGCTGCCCGGTTCATGCCACCACGCATAGCCCCGAGGGCGTCAACCAGATGGTCTACAACCGCTGCATCGGCACGCGGACCTGCTCGAGTTTTTGCCCCTACAAGGTACGGCGCTTCAATTACCTCGACTATCGCAATACGCCGGAGGCGCCGGCCGAACCGGCTCACAATCCCGATGTCACGTTGCGCTCGCGCGGCGTAATGGAGAAATGCACCTATTGCACCCAGCGCATTCAAGCGGCGCACGTCGCGGCCGACAAGGACAATCGCGACCTGCGCGACGGCGATGTCGTGACCGCCTGTCAGGCCGCATGCCCGACCCACGCGATCGTGTTCGGAGACATCAACGACCCCAATTCGGAAGTCTCAAAGCTGCGCCGAAGCGGCCGCCACTATGCCTTGCTTGAGGAACTGGGGACACGGCCGCGCACGACCTACCTGGCCAAGTGGAATGACGGGCCCGATAGCGAGGACCACCGGACATGACGGCCTCGGCAACGGATATCCTTCCAACCGATCAGAGCATCGGTGATGTCAGCAGCCAACTCACCGGCATTCCGCTGCATTTCCCGGCACGGCGGCAATGGTGGATCGCAATGGCCGTCGCGATCGCGCTGCTGGCGTTGTTCATCGTCTCGGTGGTCGAACTGTTCACCCGCGGCGTGGGGATATGGGGCCTTAACGTCCCGGTCACCTGGGCCTTCGCAATTCACAACTATGTCTGGTGGCTCGGCATCGGCCATGCCGGGACGCTGATTTCGGCGCTCCTGTTACTCACCGGCAGCGAGTGGCGCAATTCGCTCAATCGCTTCGCCGAAACCATGACGCTGTTCGCCGTGGTTTGCGCCGGCATCTATCCAGTGATTCATCTCGGCCGCCCCTGGTATCTCTACTGGATGTTTCCCTATCCGGCGACGATGGACGTCTGGCCGCAATTCCGCAGTCCGCTGGAATGGGACATCTGGGCGGTGCTGACTTATCTGAGCGTTTCGGTGCTGTTCTGGTACACCGGCCTGATCCCCGACCTCGCCAACGCACGCGATCGCGCGAGGCGGCGCGGCTGGCAGGTGTTCTTCGGCATCCTCGCGCTGGGCTGGCGCGGCTCGACGATCCACTGGCACCGCTGGTCGCGGACCTACCGGATCATGGCGGCCATCGCGGTGCCGCTTGTCGTCTCCGTACACAGCGAAATCTCGCTGCTGTTCGCCGCCAGTCAGTTGCCGGGCTGGCACTCGACGCTATTCCCGCCCTACTTCGTGCTCGGCGCGGCGTTCTCGGGCTTTGCCGTCGTCTCCGTCATCGCGGTGGCGCTGCGCGCGATGTTCGATCTGAAAAACCTCGTGACACGCAAGCACCTCGACGTGCTCGGCAAGGTGTTGCTCGCGACCGGACTGATGACAGGATACGGCTATGTGTTCGAAGTCGTCGACGCACTCTACAGCGGCAATCCCCACGACCTGCAAACACTGCTCAACCGCACCACGGGCGCTTATGCCTGGCTCTATTGGGGCGCGGTGTTCTTCAACTTCGTGCCGCTGCAACTGCTGTGGTGGCGGCAAGTGCGGCGAACCGGTTGGGCGCTACTGCTGATCTCCGTTTCAGTGATCATCGGCATGTGGCTGGAACGCTACATGATCCTGGTGACCACGCTCTACCGCGATTTTCTGGTCTCGTCGTGGAGTCACTACACGCCGACGTTCTGGGATTGGTCGACCTATGTCGGCACCATCGGCCTTTTCCTGGTGCCGTTCCTGCTGGCGATCCGGTTCATTCCGGTGATCTCGATCTTCGAAACCGAGAAGACGCTTCTTGACGAACAGGAGACGCGCGATGGCTGACATGCCATATGGTTTCGTGGCCGAGTTCGCCTCCGAAGACGCGATCGTTCACGCCGCGCGGCTGGTCCGCCAGGCAGGCTATCGGAATATCGACGCCTTCACGCCGTTTCCGCTCCCGCGGCTCGCGCGCGTCATGCGCCTCAGGGATTCCCGGCCGGCGTGGCTCGGTTTGGCGGGCGGCATTTTTGGCTTCCTGCTCGCCTTCGGCATGCAAGCCTTCGTCAGCTACGCCTATCCGCTCAATGTCGGCGGCCGCCCGCTCTATCCGTTGTCGGCCTACGCGGTGGTGATTTTCGAGCTGACGATCCTGTTCGCCGTGCTGTTCCTTTTCGTCGGGCTGTTGGCTTTGAACCGCCTGCCCCGTCTGAACTATCCGATCTTCAATGCGCCTCGGTTTCATCTGGCGAGCAAGGATCGCTTCTTTCTCTGCATCAAGGCCGAGGACCGCCAGTTCGATCGGGAAAATACCGCCCGCCTCCTGCGCGATCTTGGCGCGATCAGCATCGCGTTGGTGCGGTCGTGAAAGCCGCAGCCGCTATCTCCGTACTGTTATTGGCGATGCTGCTAGCCGGATGCGACCAGAACATGGAGGAGCAACCGACCGGGCCCTCCTATTCCGCAATGCCGCAGTTCGGCGGCGGCACAATGCGGACGCCGCCCGCGGGCACGGTGGCGCAGGACGACGCCGCGCGCGAACAGGCAATCCGGCAAAAGCCTCCGCTCACCTCCGCATTGCTGGCGCGCGGACAGGAGCGCTTCGACATTTATTGCTCGCCCTGCCATGGTCGAACCGGCCAAGGCAATGGCCGCATCGTCCAGCGCGGGATGCCGCATCCGACCAGCTTCTACGATCCGCGGCTGCTCGCGGCCGACGACCAGCATTTCTTCGATGTCATCACCAAGGGCTATGGCGCGATGTACTCCTACGCCATGCGGGTGCCGCCGCGGGATCGCTGGGCCATCGTCGCCTATATCCGCGCATTGCAACTGAGCCGCCACGCCGCGCTGTCCGACGTCCCCGATGAGGAAAAGACAAAGCTGGAGGCCGGGGAATGAGTACGATCCGCCTCCGCGCGACGATCTTCGGGATTGCAACGCTTGCTTGTCTGTGTCTCGGCGCGATGATCGACCCGCACACGACGTTGGCGGCCTATCTGATCGGCTGGATCACGCTTGCAGCGATCCCGATCGGCGGATTGCTGATCCTGGCGACGACGTATCTTGTCCGCCGCGCATGGACCGACGATCTGCATCCTGTCCTCATCGCGACAACGGCGGCGTTGCCTCTCTGCGGCGCACTTTTCGTTCCGGTCCTGCTCGGACAATCGCTACTGTATCCGGTCGCGGCGGGTGCCGACGTTCCCGCATTCAAGGCAGCCTATCTGGCGCCATGGGCATTCGCGCTGCGGACGATCGCCTACTTCGCGATCTGGTCCGTACTCGCCGCTTTGCTCGCACGCGCATGGGGAAATTCCGCACGCATGAACCGCGCGGCATCGATCACCCTCATCGTCGCATCGTTGACGATCTCGCTGGCCGGGATCGATTGGCTCGAGTCGCTCAACGCGGACTTTCACTCATCGATCTACGGGCTGCTTTTTCTTAGCTTCACGCTTATGTCGTCGCTGCCGTTCGTTGTCGGGTTCGGGCTGCTGTCCGCCCGGCGCATTCGTTCCACCCGCGGCTATGGCGGATTGTTTCTCGGCACGCTGCTGCTGTGGGGCTACCTCCACGCGATGCAGTACATCGTGATCTGGGCCGGAAACATTCCCGACGAGGTGACATGGTATCTCGATCGCACGCGGGGCGGCTGGCAATACGTGACGGCCCTTCTCGCGCTCGGCCAATTCGTCGCCCCGTTCCTCCTGCTCCTCTCCGCCTATGTGCGCCGCGACCGGCGGTGGTTATTCTCAATATGCGCCGCGACATTGATACTGCGCGACGTCGAGGCCGCCCTGCTCGCCTTTCCGGAGATTCACGATCTCAACGTCGTCCTGTTACCCTTCGCGACAATCGCCGCGCTGCTGTTCATAGCGAGCGCATTTGTCCTCGTGGTTGCGCGAAAATTTAGCGACGCAGACGGATATCTCAATGCGCCCGCCGCTCGCGCCTGAACATGAATCCCAGAAATCCCGCCAGCAGCGCGACCGTGACGCCGCCGCCGATCGAGAGCGCGCGCCCGATCGCCAGATTGTAGAACCCATGGCTGGGATCGAAGCCGTAGCATAGCAGACGCACCCGATCGACGACGCTCCCGATCCGGCCGCCGCCTGCCTCGACGATCGCAAGCCTCAGGTCGGCAGGATCAAGCGCGAGACCCGACAGCGCGTGGCTGACGCGGCCATCGGCCGTCACCGTGAATACGGCTGCCGGATGGGCATATTGGTCGAGCGCCGGATCGTAGACGGAGATGAATCCGAACGCCGCTGTGACCCTCCCGATGTCCGCGGCGGTTCCGCGCAGCATGCGTGTGTGCTCCGCGATCGGACCGGAGGTTCCGACTTGTGCCGATTTCATAGCCGCCGCGTCGGCCGCGCTGTCTTTCGGATCGAGTCCGAGCACGCGCACGTTGAAATCCTTCCCCGGCACGAGCCCGGTTTTGCCGAGCACGTCGGTCATGGTTCGCAGAAGCGGACTGCAGAGCGAACGGCAGGTGAAGTCTGCGACGATCCACACGCCGGGCTTTCCTTTGAGCCATTGGCCGAGTGCCGCGGACGTCTCGCCATCCTTCAGCAAAATGTCCAGCGGCAGGCGCACGCCCGGCTTCGGCGACGCCGCCACGCCGGCGAGATCCTTGCTCAACAACGCAGCTTCCGCCGAAATAGTCGACGTGCAGATCAAAGGAAGCGCCAGCAAGCCCGCGCGGGCTGTCCCGCGAACGTCGAATGGCCGTCGCATCGCTCCCTCCGCGCGGCTCCTCATTTTTCCGACGGCAGTACGGATGCCAATGCCTGCCGCACCGCGCCGGAGAACGTCCTGCGCTCGTTCGGATCGCCCTTCAGCAAGGCGAGACTGAAGTTGCGCGCCTGCTGCATCGTGATGTGCGGCGGTAACGGCGGGACTTCCGGATCGGTCTTCACCTCGAGCACGACCGGAACGTTGCTCGCCAACGCCTCGTCCCAAGCCGGACCCATCCGTTCCGGATCGTCCACGAAAATGCCGCGCAAGCCAATCAGTTCGGCGAAGCGATGGTACGACACGTCGGGAATCTTTTGCGAGGATTCGAACTTCGGATCGCCTTCCAGCACCCGCTGCTCCCAAGTGACCTGATTGAGGTCCTCGTTGTTGAAAACGCAGACGATCCAGCGCGGATCCTGCCAGGAGCGCCAGTACTTCGCGACCGTGATCAGTTCCGCCATGTTGTTCATCTGCATCGCACCGTCTCCGACGAGCGCAATCACCGGTCGCGCCGAATGCACGAACTTCGCGGCGATCGCGTAGGGCACGGCGGCGCCCATCGAGGCAAGGCCGCCGGAGAGCGACGCCATCATGCCCGCGCGCATCTTCAGGTCGCGCGCATACCAGTTGGCGCACGAACCGGAGTCGCTGGTCACGATCGCATCATCCGGCAGGCGGGGCGACAACTCCCAAGTGACGCGCTGGGGGTTGACCGGAGCGGCCGGTTGATGGGCGCGATCCGCAAGGACATCCCACCATTCCCGCATATTGTTCTCGATCGTCTTGCGCCAGTCGCCATGCGGCTTCTGCTCCAGTTTCGGCAGCAACAATCGGAGGGTTTCTGCGGCATCGCCGCACAGGTTCACGTCCATGGGATAGCGCAGCGACAGCATGGCCGGATCGACATCGATCTGGACGCCGCGCACCTGCCCTTCCGCCGGCAGAAACTCCGAATAGGGAAAGCCGGATCCGATCATCAGCAACGTATCGCAGCCCATCATCATGTCGTAGCTCGGTCGCGTGCCGAGAAGGCCGATCGATCCGGTCACCCAGGGCAGATCGTCGGGCAGCACCGCCTTGCCGAGCAGCGCCTTGGCGCAACCCGCGGACAGCCGGTCGGCGGCCGCAACCACTTCCTCCGCGGCCCCCAACGCGCCGGCGCCGACGAGGATCGCGATCTTTTTCCCTGCATTGAGGACATCGGCGGCGCGCGCGAGATCGTCGTCGTGCGGCACCATGCGCGGCGCCGCGAACCCGACGCCCGAATGCAGCGTTCCGTGTAGGCGCGGCGGGTCCTCGTAGCTCTCCTCCTGCAAATCGTTCGGCAAGATGACGGCGGTGACGGTACGCCGCGCCAGCGCGATCCGGATCGCCCGATCGATGAGATGCCGAACCTGGGCCGGTGACGACGCCTGTTGGACATAAGCGCCCGCGACATCCTTCAACATCGAGACCAGATCCAGCTCCTGCTGATAGTGTCCGCCAAGGGCGTTGCGCGCCTGCTGACCGACGATGGCCAACACCGGCTGATGATCGAGCAGCGCGTCGTACAGTCCGGTCACCAGATGCGAGGCGCCCGGCCCCGACGTCGCGATGCACACGCCGAGCCGTCCGCTGAACTTGGCGTAAGCGGAGGCCATGAACGCCGCCATCTCCTCGTGGCGCGCCTGAATGAACTCGATGAGTCCGGCCGAGCGGTTCAGCGCGCCGAACACGCCGTTGATACCATCTCCCGGATAGCCGAAAACCGTGTCGACTTTCCACGATGAAAGCCTCTCAACGACAAAATCACCTACGCTACGCATTGCGTCCCTCCCTTGGACTGACACGGGCGGCTCCGGTACACCTGTTTCGAACGTTTCTGGAAAGCGAGCGTTCCGAAACGGTCCATGGGCTGCGATCCATGCACGGGAACCATCGGCCGATCAGAGCATTGGTCCTCATTCAGGGATCTGTAACGACAGAGCCCGCACCCCACTCGCCGAGAGCTTCATGATCCCCGCGAAATTCGGTGCCGCGCTCGTATGCGACGGCGTAACCTTTCGGTTGTGGGCACCAGCCGCGAAGCGCGTCGATGTGATTCTGGACGCGCCTCACGAGATGCGGCGATTGGACGATGGATGGTTTACCGCGACGGTGACCGCGGCAACGGCGGGCTCGCGTTACGGATTTCGGATCCATGGTGAAACGCAGGTTTCCGATCCCGCGTCTTGCTATCAACCCGACGGCGTTCTCGGTCCCAGCGAGGTGATCGACCACGGCAGCTATCGTTGGCGCGCGACCGAATGGCGCGGACGGCCGTGCAACGAAACGGTCGTTCTTGAGGCAAATGTCGGCACGTTCACGCGCGAGGGCACCTATCGCGGGAATACCGTCAAACAACTCGAAGCGCGATCGTCAACGATCTGTTAGGGCACCCGACTCATTCGCGCTTAAGAGCTTTCGGGCATAGGGGCCTGGAAGCTTTCAGCACCGATGCTGCGATTCACGACAGAGAGGAGACGTAAGAGCCTGTTAAATTTGCTTCCCACCAGTGGCAAGAGCTTGGGAAATTAAGCTTGCCTCGTCGTCATCGTGAAGAAGAACACGACGCACGGATCGAAATCTGCGTAATTGCATCCTGCCAGTTCGCGATCGAAAAATTTCTCGACGGCTTTCACTAGATCTTCGTCTTCCGGAACGGCGATCGGGAACTTTCCGCGTTCCGGATATGCCAAGCCCTTCCAGTTGCCCTCGTTTCCGAGAAAGCAGGAGTTCGACCGCAGCGGTGTCGAGATCGTGCTTGCGAAGATGAGCGAGCGCTGATCCGAGTTCGGAGGAGGGTCGTAATCGCCATTGCTTTGACCTAGTGTGCCAATGCGGCTCGATATTGACCGATCCGACCGCTCCGCATGCCTCGCAAGTCAGGCGCGGACCAATTTCGGACCACGTTCGATCCTGCGGAAAATCGACAAGCCGAACTTGCGCATAGTGTCCGCAGCCGCCCGCGATGCAGTGAAGGCCGACCGACACGAGGCCCCAGTCAATCCACAAAGCAGGCCCGCCGGGTTGATACCGTTGACCCCAATTCCCCGGCCGCTTGCGCGTTCGTATCTTACCGCGCGAAGTCAGGATCGCAGCCGGAATGGCCCGAAACGGATGCAATCCAAGAAAGCGGACCGGAGCAGGATCGGGTCTCATCTGTCCATCAAAGCGCGAGTCGTCCTAAACGGCAATCGCAACCCCGAGAAACCCGACTTTCGGCGGGCGATAGGCAAGTGTCACGATGGAGCACTTTGTAGCTGAAAGATTCCCTTTCCGGTTGACCTGTATCAACGCCGCCGCCGATCGATGATCCATCAAGCTGCATGTCCAAGTGCTCACCGAGTGCCCTTATACGCACATGCAATTTCCCTACCTGCTGGACGATGCGTGTTGCGATCCGTACGCCTATGATCCGGTGCAATGTCCGGAGACGACTGGGCCAAAAAGATGTGAACATTTTCCAGCGACGAAGGATTTTGCGCACTCCCAATTAAACACAGTGTGCTTTGTCGCGGCCAAGAAAAAGGCCTCAGCGCATCAGGCTGAGGCCCGCTGCGGCGCTAAAACTCTTATCGCGACTTCGTCCCGGATTTCGTGTCATCGGCGTGACCGGGCGCATAGCCTGATGCACCGGTTGTCCCTTTCACGGAACCCTTCTTCTGCATTTTTTGTCCGGGCGCGTACCCCGACGTGCCGGTAGTCCCCGTGTAGTCCGTCAGGTCCGCGACCTCTGCTCGGTTCAGCGACAGGTTCGGCATATTTGGACGAGGAAGCAGCAGCAGAAACGCAAGCTTGTTCTGGTCGAAGTCCGGCATCCTTGCAAGATAGGTGAAAATGGCGGCGCTTGATCGGTGCCGCTGGTCTGCCCGTTCTCCACCAGATGGCAACTCGCGCACCAGCGCTTTGCGATGTCCTTGCCGTTCATGGCATCGGCCGCGACCGACGGTCGGATCATAGTGATCGCGCAACAAGCGATGAGCGTGTGAATGCCTTCGCCATACCTGGACTCCAAATTCACCCACCTTGGAAACAGCCTCGGACGGCGCACGTTCCTGTAGCTTTCGCCAAGCGGGATTACGATGGGAAATCGGCCGGATCGACGTTCAGGCGATCCGCATGGAGAGACCAGTCATGCGTGGCGTGGATCTCGCAAAACCGCCTTGGCCTTCTGATCGGCCTCGCGAGCGTTCCTAGCTTCCAACTCGACCATGGTTTGGCAGACCTCGGACGTCTGTCCATTCTCCCCGAGAACATTCTCGACGATGCGGGCGATGAAGGGGAGCATGAGAATCTCCTGTTTATGGACAGGTCTGGTCGTCCTCCAAGTCGCAGTCGCCACCTGTCCCCATAAGAGCAACGGAGCGCGACCAAAGTTTACGGGCGTTTCGACCGTAGCCTCGGTGTCTACCTTACCATGGATCTCGCTGGTCGCATCAACCGCCGTCAAATGGCCCGCTATTGGCCCGACGTGAGAGATGCTGTTTCCCGACTATGCGGGCATCCTCCCAAAGCTGACCAGTCCAATCCAGCCAGCGGCGGACTTCCAGATCAAGGGGCCGACGTCCACCGTCTCCCTAAACCTCGTTAGCCTGTGCGGCATCGAGCAAAGCCTGTCGACTGCCGAGGAGTTTGTTCGAATTTGGATCTGTGATGCAATCGCGACCTCAATGGGACGTCGCAGCCTCAAGCCGTGCAACCTTGATTCCGCGATCGCCGATCGATGGGTCGCCGCCCGACGTAGCAGTAACGCTGCCTTATAAAGTTTGGCGGGGCCGTAGCCTCAGCTTGAATTGGCTGTCGGACGCCCTCCCGTGATCGACATGCTTCTTACCGTATTAAGAGGGGTTTGGTGTTTCCGACAGCGGCAAGCGCCTCGCGGGGACAGTGTAGGAGGTTGCCCGGAACACAATAGCAGTTGCGCATTTTCGATTCAGGTTTCGAGAATGACGTTGCAGAATTTCATGCAGGCGATTCAAAGTTTGGTAGTGCCGTTGCAGAGTTCGATATTTCCGATTCAGTGGATCCCGCCGTTACGGCAGCGACGATGTTGTGATCGCAAGGCCTTGTCGGCAGATCTGATGGACGTGCGCAGCGACACGGGCCGCGACGCGCGATGACGTCACGTTCCTCCCGGTCGACGGTCTCCGCTGCAGGCGTTGCAACATGCAACGCCGTTGCCGTGATAACGGCGTTGCCGATTGAATCGCATTTCCGGACGCAGGAGGTCGCGAGACGACCCGGGAGCATTTCCGCCTTCCGGTGTCGTTGCCACGCCGCAGATAAAATCGATGTCGCCGGATGGCATCATCAGCGGCGCTTTGTTCCTTGCAGGCGGGCGCCGCATGCTCGAAGCGCGCGATGATGACGGCATCATCGGCACATCAGAGAGGGCATTATGAGCAGACCAACAAGTCCGCGACGACGCACCCATGCGGCCGCACAGCAGCGTCGCTATCGTCAGCAGCAAAAGAAGCTGCGCAAACCGAGCCGGGACGACGTCGCGCGGGTGGCGTTGTATTGGATCATTAACAAGCTGCTGAGGGTTGGTCGCGACGGCGATCTCGGCAAGTGGGCCGAGACCGTCGTGAAGCGGTTGGTCCAGCAAGGTTTCGAGCGGGATGCCGCCCGCCGCCGCATCGATCAGTTGATCGCCCGTTACGAGGACGGCTGGCACTTCCAGCGCAAACCACATCTGCATCAGGGCAACGACGATTGATCCGAAGGCCGTGGAACTTGTTCGCCCCCGTTACTCCGTCAAACGGCGTTAGCGACTGAATCGCCTCCGCAGGTTCGGATTTCGCTTTCCGAAAGCCGGATTTCGACCGATCGAAGACATCCATCAGGCGATCCGGAATAATCGCTGAGGGTCTGCCTCGTGTCCGGATCAATGCAGCCTGCCCCGCCGACTTTCGACCGAATGTTGACCGGCCCTGACGCGTGAGGGGGCGGTTCACAATTTTAGGAATTAGATCCTAGACAAGCCGTCTGGATCCTGCCAGGTTGCCATCGCCGCCGGTAAGGAGTTTGTGATGGTTGCCAAGACTGCTCGTGTTTCCACTGCCCGCGTTTCGACCTGCCTCGATCCGAGTGGCCCCGCTCAGGCTGCCCCCGATTTCATCAACCGTATTGTCGCGCTGCGCCCTGCCTTACGCCGCCAGGCCGCGTTCCTGATCGGCCGCCGCACCGAGATCGGAACGCCCGAGGATTTTGTACAGGATACGTTCGTGACGGCAATGCAGATTGGACACCGTTTTGAAGACGACAACCTTGCTGGTTGGCTGCTCGCTATTCTCGACGGTCACATCCGTAATGCGCGTCGCCGCGCCCATGTCCGCACCTCCGTTCCGCTGTCCGGGCTGGATGATACCGCGGAAGGCGATACGGAATTCATGGAGTTTCCGGTGGCGGCCACCCAGGAGCAGCCGCTTCACCTCGACGACGTGATCACCGCGCTGCGCAAGCTGCCCGCCGTCGATCAGCGGATCATCTGGCTGGCCCGCGTCGATGGTCTGCCGCAAGACGCGATCGCCGCGCAGCTGGATCTGCCGCTTGGTACCGTCTACTCACGCCTGTCCCGCGCCACCGCGCGGCTGCGCGCCGCCTGCGAGGCGGAGCCTGAGCCGGCAAACGCCCCTCGGCCCTCCTATGGCCGTGCGGCGTAACGGACGGCGACTGCAATGACCGTCCAGATGCATCTCATCGGCGGATTGAATGGCGGCGGCGGCCGCAGCCTGACCGCCGCCCTGCTGGCCGCCGGCCTGCATCTGCACGGCCGCAAGGTTTTGCTGATTCGACAGACTTATGACGGCGCCGTTGCGATGCTCGATCCGATCGAGAGCACGCTGCCGCTGCCGTGTTGCACGCTCATGCTGCCGATGCCCTACGTTCTGCCGGCCGAGCTCAATGCCGGGACGACGGCGATGATCCACCAAAACGACGATCGCTTCATAATCGCGGTGCATCGTCTCGCCGAGGCGGAGGTGGGTGACGACGACGCCGACGTCGTTATCGATCTCTGCTGCCATGAGCGGGCGCTCAATGCCGCCACGGTGCACGAGGCCGCCTTGATCCTGTTGCCGGTGCGGGCTTCCGCGCTCGAGATCGACGCGGCCGTGCGTGGGTTCACTCACGTCCAGCACGTGCAGCGCTATCGTAGTTTCTCAGCGCCGGTGCTGCTGGCGACGATTGCCCCGGACGACCAGCGCGTCGGCCAGCGGACTCTGCTGGGCAGTCTGCTGCGCGATTGCGATCCGGAACGCGATTTGCTGCCAGGCGAACCATCCAAACTCATGATCGATGTTCCCTTCCTTGACAATGCCAGCTTGCTGAACCTGATCGACGAGCGGCCGATTTGGCGCGACCCGGACTTGATGGCGCACTGCCGTGCTTTCGCCACGGCCACGATGGCCGGTGCCGAGGCGTATGTGGGGATGATGGCGGAGCATGCCGATGACTTTTGATCCGCACCGCGATGACGCCCGCCGCGGCGTGAGACGATCACTGTTCCTGTGCGGCAACGCCACCCTCGATCACGACGCTCATGATCCGAGAGGACAATCTTGTGGCGAGGCGACACTGCAGCGGGGCGTGACGACGCCGGAGCGCTGGAACATGGGACCTACGGTCCGCGACGCCGGCGCCGCCATGGACCAGCGGGCGAGGATTCCATCGGCGCGCTGCTCACCCGTGATTTCCTGGAGGTCCGTCGTCCACGTCGGCGCGACCGATGATCCTTCCAATCGTGCATTCCACAGCAGGTTGGCGGGGCACGGCATGAGCCTTGATCTACAGCGAGATAACGCCTCTCACAACGCGATACGATTGTGGATCCACGTGCGGCGACGCTCAGGGTCACGACGGCCATGGTCCGAGAGGACCGTGTTGTGGCGCGGCGACACTGCGGCGGGGCGTGACGGCGCAAGAACGTTGAAACATGGGACCAACGCTCCGCGACGTCCGCGTCGCCATGGACCAACGGTCGAGGACTTCATGGCTGCACAGTTCACTCATGATCTTCACACAGACGCTGTTCTGCGCGGAAATTCCTTTCAGCAAGATCCGAGCGGACAGGATCCGTCGTCCACGCCGACAGGATGGGTCATCGTTTTTTCACCTGGTCTTCCGTCTTCGCCCTGCATTGGCAGGGATCGGTCAGGAGCCGACCAAGCATCGGCGGAAGATCAGGCAGGACTGGATCCCTGCGCGATCCCGCGCGGACGCAGATGGATATCGGCAAGTCCAGAAACCGCGACGGCATAACGATCATTGGTGCGGCCATCGCGCATCGCGGATCAAATAGCGCTCTGACGTTTGGCGCTGAGGTCGATCGCTTCTCGGAATTGTCAGAGCTGCGCAGTCGCACGCATTTCGTCCCCATCTGGACTCGGCCGCGCAGTTCGCCTTCCCGTTCTTCTCCATTTCCCCCGCTATCGCTTCGGAGCGAGCATGCTGACCAAAACCTTTCCGTTTCTCGACGCGCGCAACATCACCCCGGATTTCGCCGCGCGGCTGCAGATGCTCGCCGACGATTGCGCAAAGCTTGCCCACGACGACGCCTTCGTCACCGACCGCCTGACCACCGCGCCGGTGCTCGATCTCTACGTTCCCCTGGTCACGCCGATTGGTCTCCACCTGGTCGGCCAGGTGACCGGTCATCCCCGGCTGGGCTCGCGCACGATCGTCACTTCGCAATTGTGGTTCGCCGATCCCGGCGGCATGTGGGTGAGGACCTTGTCCCGATTCTACGCTCTCGGCCGGCCCGGCGACGACCACGACCGGATCCTGACTTCCGCAATGATGACCTTCGACGAACGCGACGATGATGACGGCTGGCCGGAGAACGGCGATTGATCGGCGGCGATGATGACTGCCACGCGTTTGACGATGACGATGCGCTCAACGGCCATGACGCTGCGCGCGCCGCCCCCGTCGATCCGGATGCTGTCACCCTCGGCGCCGCGGCGGATATTGCGCTACGCAATGCTCGTGAAAGACCGCGCCGGCGCCATCGAACTCCGCCTCGCCGCCAACATCGATCAACTCTGCACAAACCTGCCATCAGCCACGGCATGGGCCAGGACGCGCGACGCCGAGGCCGGTCTCACGCTGTCGGCCAAACTCGACCGCCCGCGACCTGCCGCTGCTTTGCAGCCTGCGGGATTGCGTTCGGCTCTTGTCGCTGACGCTGCCTTTCGATGTTCGCCGTTTCGGCGGGTCACGCGGGTGCTCATCACGGCGTTCGAGGCAGTCGCCGGCGATCTGCAGGAACAACGCACTCGCTTCAACAAGTTCGTGGATCTATGGGGATTCGCGGCGACCGAAAAGCGAGGGGTATTGCCGCTTCGAGCAACAAGAATTTGTCAACAGACATCTGGCTAAGACTCTGCATCCAGTTTCTCGCGAGGAATGTTGATGCAATGCGTGTAGTTGAGTTGTTCTGCGGTGCGGGAGGGATGGGCTACGGGCTGACGAAGGCCGGGATGACCATCAAAAGAGCTTACGATAACTGGCCGGAGGCCCTGAATGTTCATAAGTTCAATGTCCGGAAGCTGCACAAGAAGCTGCATCGGATCAGGTTGGATGAGCTGAACGAAGCGACCGTGGTCCTTGATTCCGGCGAGATGAAGATGATTCCGTTGCCCTCAAGGACCGTGTTACGCGATCTTAGCGACCTGACGCTCGTCGTCCCAGAAATCATTCAACTGCGTCCGGATGTGATCGCCGGCGGACCACCGTGTCAGGAATTCTCCAAAGCTAACCGATATGCCAAGGAATCGCTGCGAGCGGCGGGAACTGTCGGCTTCGCGATTACTGTCGGGTTGGCAAAGCCCCGGTATTTCATCATGGAGAATGTCCCGAGCATATTGAAGTCCGATGCTTACACGCGCGCGATGGTGATTTTCCGCAAAGCCGAATACGGGATCACCGAGCGCGTGTTGGACGCCAGTCTTTATGGTGCGGCCACAGCAAGGAAGCGGCTGATCATGGTTGGATGTCTCGGCGAGGACGACGATTTTCTTGGCGAACACCTGGATGTGGCCGCCGCCAAATCCCAGCTCACGGTCAAAGACGTGTTAGGGCTAAGGTTTGGAAGGAAATACGGTAAGCGTGGCAAGCTATATTGGTTCGGACCTCCCGGCGCAGGAAGTCAGGGCACGCGCAGTGTTGAGCGCCCTGCGCCAACCATGACGCACACTGCTCCCAATCGGCCTCCTAAGAACTATCAACTTCACCGTAACGACGTTAAGAACGTGCATAAGCTACCTGTTCCGACGCGGAAGCAGTGGTCACTCATTCAGGGATTCCCGCCCGACTGGAATTGGAGGGGCATAGGGATAGCGAATTTCAATCAGATGCTTGCAAACTCCGTGCCCCCGCCTCTAGCCGAGACCATTGGACGCGCTGTGCTAGCCCATTCCCGAAGCGAACCACCAAACATCAGACGAGCGTTTCCGGCGCATTTCAGGAAGTGGCTGGACGAAAGGTTTTCCGGGAAAGATCTGGAGGATCGCATCTCGTCATTTCGAACGCTTCAGCAAATGCTGGGTAGCCGGATCGAGAACAGTGCTCATCGGGTCATCAAATTGCTCGAGCGGCATCCCGCGGCAGCCTTGCTGTCGACCCGCGAGAAGTCAAAATTGACCGACATTATCCGGCTCTATGACGAATGCACGTTGGATTGCATCGCACTAAGCCTGCCTCCGTATGACAAACGACAGTAGAGTCGGATTCGAACCGCGCCCCGTTTGCCGGAGGCTCCAACTCCTAAGAGGATGGAGCCATGACAGGCAAAACGACCAACAAGTTTTCACCGGAGGTTCAGGCCCGTGCGGTTCGAATGGTTTTGGATCAAGGCAGCGAGCATTTGTCCCGCTGGGCGGCGATAGAGGCAATAGCTCCCAAGATTGGCTGTTCCGGCATACTCTGCTGGATGGGTGAAGAAGGCGGAGGTCGACAGCGGCAAGCGAGCGGGGTCCCAACGGGAGTGGCTGAGAAGCTGAAGTCGCTTGATCGCGGCGGACTCGTCCACCACAGCGATAGAGGATTCAGTACGTTTCCATCAAGTACACCGAATGACAAACTGAACAACATCGTCTACCGCGCCAAGCAGGCCGTCGAGGCCGTGGGCATTTCCAACCGGAGGCATTACACTCAAGATTTGCGGCGTCGGCATCTTCTAACAGGCGGGTTTCAGCCTCGATGTGTCTGGCCACGCGCAATCGAGGACATCGGCCGCCCTCGCCCCTCTTCATAGATGCGCGTGATGCGGGCCGTGATCGTTGCGATGGCACATTGCGCAGACGACGCGGCGGACTTGGTGAAGATGCGGGCCTGGCGCCGTTGTTTGTCAGGAAGCGCCATAGTTGTGCATAGGTTGCGATGTTGTCTCGTACGCTTTTGTGAGCTGTCTAGAATCCACCGGATGTAGATAGGCGGCACATGTCAATTGCGGGTGTTACGGACGGTGACTTGAAGGCGGTGCGGGCGGAAAATCTCACGCCTTAAGATAAAGTAAGAGGCCAGAGCAACTCATGACTTATGTGGAAACTCCGATAAACGTCCGCGCGTGGTTAGATGTCTCGCGACTTTCTATCTCGCCGGAGTTGATTGCCGCTAAGCACCAATTTCATTCAACCGCTGCCAAGCCGTTGAACTACTTGAAAATGAGGGCCTTCTCGAACGTCAGCAGGGCGCCTGGATGACGTGAGAAGCGCAATATGGGCGACGTATAGTTGGCACCTTCCCCTTCAGATGGGAACGAGCATGCGGCATTTCTTTCAGCTTCTATTGATGGTCTCATCTTGGCATCACCTTAGCCAATGCACCAATGCCCAGGATATCGATTAAGGTGGATGCCACACTCGGTCGCAAGCCCACACTATGCAGCGACGTCAGCTAGGTTTTCCCAGGAGTGACCTCTAGGTAACCCTTGACTCGATCGCGCTTGCGCTCGGCGGTTTCCAAATACTGACATAAAGCATGTGACAAGACGTTTTCTGATTTTTTGGGGCCGAGATGCGAGGAAAGGGCCGGGACTTATGCAACTCGTAGGTATAAGAAAACATCGCTGCGACGCCGTCTATGCCCTAGCGAGCCAACGCGGCATTGGCGAGCCATCACGATGCCGCCCTCCGACTGTTGCCGCAGCCCAGGCGATCACGGCGCCCAGGAGAAGAGCCGTGGCGACCGAAAAAGCGAGAATGACAGTACTGCGGCGGGAGCGAGCAATCGCCACCCTAGCGTTTGCGATAGCTGTATCGGTACGCTTTTCGGCTTCCGGCGCCGTAAGGCCAGTTGTCGTAGCCACCATTTGTCCGAGGTAGCTGCGATCATCATTGGCCATACCGGAGTGACTCGACGCAGTTAAGAGGATCCGACCGGCTTCGGCGCGTTCGGGTGCAAGATCGAGATTGGCAGCGCGTCGAGCCGGCCGAAACAGACGGTCAAGCTCATAGCTTAGAAGTGGCTCCGCAGCACTCGTCTGGGTCGCCGGAAGGGGGGCATTTGATCGGGTCAATGAAATGCTACCGACCAACCCAGCTACGAGCGTCCCCAAAACGACCGCCAGTGCCCAAGCTGCGAGTCCGTGAAGACCATCACGGTGTTCGGTCTCGGCTACGTCTGTTGTGATGGGTGCCAGTCGCGTTCGACCCGCAATGTAACCGCCGACGCCGAAGCTCAGGGCCCCCTGAATAATAAGGTAAAGTCCGGACAATATCGCAAGAGCAGCAGACGCATCACGCCAGGTTGGCGCAGCCGAAGATACGCCAAGTCCTATGGACGCGCCAAACGCCAATAGAATTGTCGAAAGCGCCGTCGCAATAAGAGCGCCGAGGATGATCGGCGTCCAATTGGCGTAACGTGCTGGCACCTCTCTCGTCGGCACGAGGGCATCCATGGAGACTGTCATATCAACGCAATCCAAAAAAGGAGAGTACAGCGAGGATAACCACCACTAAGCCTACCAGATAAATCAATCCGTTCATTTCACTCTCCTTGCGATTATGAAACTTACAACTGCTTCTCATTCACGCCGCTTTTGACGGCATCGATGACGCGTCCGACGCGCCCGGAAATGTCAGTCGTTGCAGCTTTGGCATCATCAAGTGTCAGCCCGTGCTTTCGTGCCTCCGCGGAGGTCGCATCGATCACGTCATTAGCGAGAGTCGTCACCTTCTCAACCTGTTCACTGGCAATTTCCCAGGCTCGGTCCTTTACGGTCTCACTCGGTTCGCCTAGGAAACTGTCTTCAATGTCGGATTTCGGCAATGCCGCCGCCATGCCGGCGCCAATAGCGAGACCGATGACTCCCAAGGCGAGGGGCTGGGCGCGAAAGAGCTCGGCGAGGTTTTCCCGGACCGTGTCGAATGCAGCCCCAGGATCCGGAATCGCGCGCCGATATTCGCCGACGTTACCGCGAGCGGCACCGGCACTCTCGACCGCGGCTTCCATAGCGTCAGGAATTTTATCACGAGCGCTGCGGAAAGCCTTCCCGACGGCTTCCGGCGTCCGCCCTCCTGTCAACATCCACAGAACGCCCATGCCTATCAGGGCCGCTGAAACGGGATTGCGAGCAGCGGCATCCCGAAGATCATTCGCGAAATTTACCGCGCTTCCGGATTTATCGTTCATCGCACCAACTCCTGGGCGGCCATCTTGTCTTTTTCAACCTGCTGCAGGGTGATCGATGGCTTCATGGCATCACCCGACAAACGGTTGAGCCCGACCGCGATCAAAATGCCAGCCAACACCACAGCACCCCCACCAGCGCAAAGATATGCCACCGGCTCCGAAATTCCGCTTCGGATTAGAACTGATACCGCTGCAAATAGCAGCAGGACGAGTGCTGGTATCATCACGACCGCTCCCGCCGCGATCATCGCCGCAGCGCGGCCCGCCTGACCTGCTTTTTCTGCCATCTCAGCTCGGGCAAGTGCGAACTCGTTGCCGACAAGTTTGGCAAGCTGCGCCATGGCGTCGCCAAAGAGTTCAGGGATCGAACGTTCACTTGGTGAAGTCATCGCGATAACCTTGACTTGTTGAGCTATGTGAGCCCGACGTGTTGTCGGTCTGAGATACGGTTTCGGCGGAGCTTTTCAGGAAGCGCACCGCACCAAACCCGACGAGCACAGCAATCCCAAGGAACGCCGTTGGCTGTCGGCGCGCAAAGGACTGCGCGTTTTGCACAAGATCGTTGAGATTGCCGTTTCGGATACCTTCGGAGACGCCTTCGACCTGTATGGCCGCCTTGCGAATATATGTAGCGGCGATAGGCAGTTCGGAGTCGAATTCGCGCGCTGCACGTCGCATCGTTCCGGCAAGGCTTCCGATATAATCCGCTCCGGATGATTTCTTGTCGTCTACGGCCTCCTTTAGTTTGTCGGTTGCTTGCGAGGCCACATCCTTCGCAGCGTCTTTAAAATCAGCAGCATGACCTTTGAGCGCCCCAACCGAACTACCGGCAAAATCCTTTGCCTTGTCTGCAAGGTCCTGCCCGGCCGACAGCGCTTGATCCGCTATACTCTTGGTGGCGGCCGCAGCGTCATCGAACTTCGCACGTTCCGCGCCCTGTTTTGATGACCCGGGCTGTTCCGCCGTCCCGATTGTTTCAATCATGTTTTTCCTCCGCCGACTGATAATGTGGACGTGCTTTCGGGATCGAACGCGGTCGTGACCGCAGCGTCGGCAACATGCCGGACGCGTTGCCCGAGATCCTTGGCAGCCGTTTCAAGGCTGTCTACTGTGAGGCCCTCGGCGCCCGCCTGCCGGGCCACGCTCTCGAATATTTCACCGGCGGCATCTTTTGCCGCATCAAAGCCGCGGGATGCTGCATCCCGCGCTGAATTTTTGGCGGCCTCGCTGGCCTCGCCGACAAGATTATCTTCAAGATCACTGCGCGGCAGGGCGCTGGCTACCAGCCCTCCCAGAAGCAATCCAACACCCGCGACTAGAAGCGGGTTCTGCTCGATAGTTTCGAATGCGGTTTTGCCAACGCGATCCGATGCCGTGAAAGCCTTATTCCGAAGCTGTTTTCCCGTTTCGAGCGCGCTTTCCCGCGTTGACGCCATCGTGTTCTGCGCCGCCGAGTTAGTCTCGGACGCGAGGTCGCGAATGCGCTTGTTGGCCGCACCCGCAAGATCAATCACGTTGCCAGCTAAATCGCGCCCCCGCGCTGTTACGGTATCGGCAATGAAGGTGGCCTTGTCTCGAAGCGCATCCGTCTGGGCGTCAATCGCGGCGCCTGCAGAGTTTGCCGACTTCCCTAAGTTCTCGGTTGCGGTTGACAACATTTCTCCGGCCCTGCCGACAGCTTCCGTCGCGGTGTCCCGTGCGGTCGCAACGGAAGCTCCGACCTGAGCGGAGAAATCATGGCCGCGCCGGCGCACCTCGTCGGAGACGTCCGATGCAACACCGGCGGCCTTATGAAGCGCCGACTGCCCGGTCTTGGAGCCTGCAAAAAACAGTCCTGCCCCGATCATCAGTACTGGCATCGGAATCGCTCGAGCGAGCCTCACAAGCGGATAGGCGATTGCGGCGCCCACTGCCACGGCCTGCATCGGATTGCGGCGTGCGGCGGCGGTGACGTCTTCTGCCAGACGCTCCCCCCGGGACCGAACATAGCCTGAGACCTCGGCCTTGATCGATTGAGGGCTCAGGCGCTGACGTATGTCGCTCGCGGTGTCCGAAACGCTGGTTCGAAGCAGTTCAACGGTCTCGGTGAGACTCGCGCGGGTTTGCTCGGTCTCCCGCTTGAGGTCTCCGAGAGATGGAGTAGAGGTCTGCTGCATGATCGAGGTCCCTTGGGCACGTGTCAAAAGCCTGAACTCTTGGATGAAACCTATTGTTCCCGTCGGTCGAAACGAATCTTACTTTTCTCAATCGCGGTCATTGGAGGCTGCGAACGACCGCGGCGCATCCTGGTCAACAAGGAACCGGACGCGATTTGTTGGAGTAGCCGGCGAATTGCGATGCATGGTGCATCAGCTATATTCAGGCCGGCTCGCGGCAGAACGCCTGAATGAGGCTGGCTGGCGATCTCAATAAAACAAAAATCACGCACGCGCATTAGCGTTTCGGTTGGCGCTTGCGAAACACCAGCACGCTTCAGGTCGCGAAGCTGATCACGATGACAATCACAGCGCGATCAACCATGAGCCGACGCTCGCTTCAATAGGCCGCGACCATATCGCGCAACGTGTAGCCGGCGGCCACGGCGATGAGGATGAAGCCGGTGGAGATGGCTAGAAAGCGGGACGCGCTCATACGGAAGGGACCATCGCCTGGAGCAGCATCACAATCAGCAACGACGTGGCGACGGCCAAGCCGGCATCTACTGACACCGGGATGATATCCTGGTCGATCCGATCAAACCATTCGGACAAGAACTTCATCAATGGCGCACGCTCCTCGGACGGCTAAACGCGCGGGAACGGCCTTGAGGTCCATCCTCCGCCCTCGACGGTGCGACGATCGCGATCGGCGAGGGGTTCCAATGTTCGGCGGTAAATGTCGCCGGCAAAAACGAAAAGAGACGATTGAGCCAATGTCGACGCAGGAGAACCTAGCGGCTTGCCGGGTTCTGTGCCGCTCGCCTAACGTACCGGTATGGGCACAAAGTCGAGAGAAACCATCTGTGCTGCCAGCGTCCGCGCCTCGGCAGAGCGCGCGCGTGACGCGCGCATAAAAGCCGATCGGCTGGCATGCGAAGCGTGGAACGATCGCATGCTGGGCTTTCAGGGGCCAGCACAGCCCTCGCCCATGATGGCCGATGCGCTCAATGCCGGATACCGCTATCTTGAAGTGAAGTGTCTCGGCTGCGAGAATCATTCCACGGTGGATCTCACGATCATTCGGCGCCGAAAGGATGTAACGCCTATCCACGAACTGGAACGCGCGATGCGCTGCAAGGACTGCTCACAGGTTCGACGATTCCCATTCAAGCGAAGCCATCTTATTGCGCTGCGGAAACGCCCAATTTCAGCGGCACACCCGCCCTCGACGTGGTGGCCCGGCGAGAGATGAAGAGCTAACCGCGATGTGCAACCTTTATTCGATGACCAAAAATCAGGACGCCATTCGCCGCTTGTTCAAGTTGACGCGGGACGATACCGGCAACCTGCCGTCGTTCCCGGCCATCTTTCCGGATAATGAAGCTCCGGTGGTGATCGGCGGCGGTGACGATGGGCGAACGCTGACCATTATGCGCTGCGGCTTCCCGCCGCCACCGAAAGCAATCTGCCGGTGACCAACGTCCGGAACGTGGCGAGCCCGTTCTGGCGCTTATGGATGCGACCGGTTTATCGCTGCCTCGTGCCCGCGACCAGCTTTTCGGAATATGCGCCGCAACCCAACCCGGCTACCGGCAAAAAGGAAATCGTCTGGTTTGCGCTGGATCGATCGCGGCGGCTGTTCGCTTTCGCCGGCCTTTTGGCGGCCGCGGACCGGCACTCGCGGCACCAAGGCGAAGCCGGTCACGGGCGAGCATCTACTCTATTCGTTCCTGACCACCGAGCCGAATGCTGTGGTGAATCCGATCCCTCCCAAGGCAATGCCGGTGATCCTCATGGAAGACGACTAGGACATATGGCTGAATGCCGAGGCACCGGAAGCCTTGAGGCTGCAGTGGCCATGGCCCGACGATGAGCTGATGATCGTCGCCCGCGGAAGTTCAAAGAAAGACGGTATCGACGCGACGCGCAGCCGGAACCCGAGGAAGACTACGGCGGCGGGGATTTCGTCGCGGTCCAGCGCGAGCCGTCGACCGATCACGATCAACCGCTGGATTGATGGCGGCCTCGGGAATCGCGTTGATGTCGACGTAGTCCACCGATGCGACCAGATATCGCGTACCGGTATAAGCGCCGCAGAACTTGGGCTGAGAAGATCGGAACAACAACCGAGTGCAGTAGTTAGACCGTTCAAGCGGGAGCCAGTCGATGACAAAGCCTCATCACGGTATTGATCTGGACGAGAAGCGCCAGGAACAGCCGACAGACAAGAAACGAGCGCAGGACTCCAGTTCGAAGACAATCCCGGGCAGCGGGCGGCAGAATGAGGATTCGAATCCGGATCATCCATCTGACGATAGCGAAGTGAGAATGGATCGTAGTAGTCGGTTGCGACTACGCCCTTGCAATCGCTTGGCTGTACATCGATCGTTCCGGCACGCGCATCTCGCCGACCAAACCGATCGTTCCGTAGAAAAGCAAAAATATACCGGTTGCTGTTCCACTGATCTTAGAGCACGATTCCAACACCGCTGACGGACGTCTAGGGGCTCGGAAAGCCGAGCTTGAGCATGTATTGAAAAACGTCGCACATCCCGAGGAGCGGGATCAGATCGAACGCACGCTCCGTCAGCTCGACACCGCTCGCGACATCAGTCAATCGCTGACGTCACCGGGTCTTACGAGACGGATAAGCACATGCGGGACGCACAACACCGATTGGAAAAGCTTGTCATCGACGCGGCTGACTGCGAGATGATCGCCCAGCTGACGACGATTGCTGCCAAGCGGCGAACGTTTCTCACGCTCGCCGAGAGCTATAAAGCAATGGCCGAGGAAATGCGCGCGTTGATCAATTCCGGTGATCTATCCGGTGATAGCAGAGACCTAAAAAACCACGCCTGAGCGCTGGGTTGGTTTGTTTCAGAAGCGGAACATCCCACCGGTCAGGAGGTTAAGCCGCGTGCCTCACGGCACAATCCGAACCAAACCCGGACCGACCCGCCGGAATCGGCGGGTTTTTCTTTACCTATTTGGAACTTTATTGAGGCCGCCATCTTGAGTTGTAGTCCCTCTAAACTCCGGGGACACTTGGCGGACCGCGGCCACCCCCTGCCCGAAGGGGTCCGCCAATTTTTACACCGTTGTGCATGGAAGGGCGCGATGCGGTGGGTAATTGCCACTTTCCTCGGTAGTCGGCCTTCCGGAAACTTTGCCAGATCGAAACTATCCACCTTCAATCTTCGCCACGCGCTGTTTGCCATCGTCGTCACTGCGGCAGTGCGGCGACGTTCTTTGGTTTACAGTTTTTGATGTCGCTTAACTAGGAACGAATCCTACTCGCTCGGCTTGAATCGATGCCCTGTCGGGCGTGCGAGCGACGGCGGACCTCGGCCCCTTCCCCCTCCGGGGTCCGCCACCCTATCTTTGGGCGGCCGGGTGGCATCGGCGGGCTCCGGAGGTTGACAAGGCGTGCGCCCGGAGCCGACCGAACCGAAGCTGCTTGCTCGGTTTGGGTGTTCCGGCCCACGTGTCCCACGCGCCAGCAGCGAATGTGAGGAAGAGGCAAAAGGAATGGGACTGGTTCGCATCCGGCCGACGTCGTTCGATCGGCGCGTTGCCCAACAGATTGCCGCTAGGGCACGCCCGGTCCCCGAAGACATCGAGAAGACGTTGACATGGGGTGCCGACGAACATCTGTTGCTGGGGGGCGCGGCAGCGGCTTGGACAGCAGCGGTGTTCTTTCGCTCACCACTTCGCGCTGCCGCCGGACATCTCCTTATCGTAACTGCAGTATCTGCGGCGGTTCCGCACGTTTTGAAAACAACGTTTGAGCAGGTCCGGCCGATCGAAAAACATTGAAAGGCCACCTCAATGGCATCCCGATATCCGGCCGCAGTATGGACGCCTTTCCGTCCGGTCATGCGGTCCATATGGGTGCCTTAGCTTCGGCGGCGTCGGTGTTATCCCCGCGATACAAATTTCCGATCTTGGCTGTGGCGCTCGGGCTGTCCGCAACGCGGATCGCGATCCTCGCGCATTGGGTATCGGACGTCGTGGCGGGCTTCACCATCGGGATTGTCATCGAGCGCATTGTCCGGCGCTTCACCGGATATCCTGACAAGAATCTCCGCAATGTCACCACCAACGGGCGGGCGATGTGACCGAGTATATATTAAGGTTCTTTGCCGGCGGCCTGCTTGTTTCGCTCTTCGCCATCATTGGCGATATCGTCCGGCCCAAGAGTTTCGCCGGACTGTTCGGAGCGGCTCCTTCCGTCGCCCTCGTAACCCTCGGCATCGCCTGGTTTCAGCATGGGGGCGCGTATGCCGGAATTCAAGCGAACGCCATGATGTTCGGCGGAGTCGCCTTAGCGTGCTATAGCGCAATCGTTTGCCAGATCCTCATGCACCTAAAGACTGGCGCGCTGACTGCGACGCTTGTCGCACTTCCGGTCTGGCTGATCGTTGCCCTTGGCTTGCAAGTCGTAGCAGGGGTATAGGCGATGCGAGTTCATATTTCGCTCTCGTCGCTGTCCGACAGCCGCTGGTATGAATTCCTCATCCGCTTCGTACTGGGAGGCGCCGTCACCGTCCTCACGGGGATCATTAGTTCGCTCTGGGGTGCTTCAATCGGCGGCTTGTTTCTGGCGCTGCCTGCGATCTTCTGCGCAAGTGCGACGCTCATCGAACGGCATGAAATTCGCCGGAAACGGGAAGCAGGTGGAGAAGGCACTCGTCGCGGCAGGGAAGCCGCCGCACTCGATGCCGCCGGTGCCGCTCTCGGCAGCCTCGCAATGATAGGTTTCGCCGCCGCATTCCTCGCTCTGTCCTCCTCCAGGGCGAGCGTCGCATTCGCCGGAGCGAGTGCCGTATGGCTTCTCATCGCCATAGGCGCATGGCGCCTAAGGGAAGCGCGTTTAAGCGCTGGCCGCGGCGATCCTAGTCAACCCGGCGTGCCTGTAGGGTTGGCTCGCGTGACGCCAGGCGCGCTGACGTGCACCTCGTGGCCCTCACGAATCGCTAGCGAAGCCGCAGCCACTGCAGCCTCGAACGCGGCCTCCTTAGTGATGTATTCGCCCTCCACTTCGCCGTCGTGCAGAATGCTCCACCTGCCGTTAACCGACGTGATCGCATAGTTAGCAAGTCCCATCTTTAACTCCCTCTGTCTGCTCCGCAGCCTAACTCGTATGGCCCGGATCGATCGCCTTCGGCGTGTTCTTCTCCTGCTGTGGCACCATCTTTGCAGGATCTGGCTGCCCTCGAACACCTCTCGGGCCTAACTCCTCCCGCTGAATGTCATCCTCGCTCAGACGCGGCTCGGCATCATTCAATTGTCCACTTCCCTTCTGACTTGTACTCATCGCACGGCACTCCTAGAGGAAGGGCCGACCGCCAGTTACCGCGATCGTTGCACCCGAAACGTAGCTGGAGAGAGGATCGGCAAGCATTACGTAGGCCGTCGCAAGCTCCGCCGGCTGGCCCGCTCGTTTCATCGGCGTGTTCTTGCCAAAATTTTCCACCATTTTTGCAGGCATCGTCGATGGAATCAGCGGCGTCCAAATCGGCCCCGGCGCCACCGCGTTGACCCGAATGCCCTTCTCCGCAAGCAATTGCGCGAGTCCGGCTGTAAAATTATGGATCGCCCCTTTCGTCGTCGCATAAGGAAGCAGAATTGGATTGGGATCATCGGAGTTGATAGAGGCTGTGTTGATGATCGACGAGCCAGGCCTCATATGCGGAACCGCGGCCCGCGTGAGATAAAACATCGCATGGATGTTCACGCGGAACGTCAGGTCCCACTCTTCGTCCGAAATATCCTCAAGGTTTTTGAAGGTCGCCTGGTGGGCCGCATTGTTCACCAGGATATCAATTCCACCGAGTTCAGAGACAGCTTTCTCGACAATAGCTTTACAGTGACCCGAGTGCTGTATGTCTCCCTTTACCAAGATGGCGTTGCGCTTTTCACTTTCGACGAGATTTGCCGTGACGCGCGCGTCTTCATCTTCTTCGAGATAAGAAATCAGAATGTCAGCGCCCTCTCTGGCATACGCGAGCGCAACCGCACGTCCGATCCCGCTGTCGCCTCCTGTTATGACTGCGCGCTTTCCAGTTAGTCGTCCGGAACCGGCGTAAGTGGCCTCACCGTGATCCGGTGCTGGCTTCATTCGGTCCGTGTAACCGGGCATCGATTGTTGCTGTGGAGGATAAGGAGGTTTCGAATAATCTGTCATGAGGACCCGCACCTTTCCCGAACAACATTTACTCTCGCCGACCGTTCCAAACGCAAGACTACGAGATGGTTGGAACACAATGCGCTGCCGGGGTTTAAGTAGGATCACCCGTCCGGGGTTAGATAGTCATGTCTTGAAATACAGAAATCGACCTACAAGATGGAGCGCACGCCATGCCGAGAGAGAATGACTTGGAAGGTTCACAGGATATGGGCGGGAAACACGGCGGTCAGAACGGGGGATCCGGTCCGACGCCGCAGCCTAAGGATCAAGTCTGGGATGATAACAAGGAAAAGCCTGTCCGACCGGACCACCTTTCACGAACGTAGCCGGTCACTGCCGAAAGCCAACTAGAATCTCGCGGTCAAAGGCAGGTCGACGCTAATGCGTATCGGTTCGTTGCCAACGTTCCAGATCTTCTGGCGACAGCTTACCAGGGTTCTGCTCTTTCTCCACCGGCTGCTTCCACGGCTCATTGGTCTGCTTCATGTTTTCGCCACCGGCTTTATCGGGCTTACTGTTTTCTTTGCTCATGGTGTCCTCCCGATTCGATAATTCGCCGGGCGCGACTGCGTTCCGAGCAGCTATCCGCCAGAATCTCACTTTGCTTGGCCGGTTTGAGCGCCGGCATTCCCTCTGGAACCAGTTCTGGCTTCGAGGATTAATTGAGGTAGTCAACGACGCACGTCCTACGAAATGGCACGGCACGCCGTTGACGGATGATATGGGCAGTAGGTTTTGGACAACAAAAGCGCAACGAGCGATTTGTCGAAACTGTTTGGCGATCTCGCTAACCAAACATCCAAGGCTGCCGGGCGGGCATCCGCTTTTATGGTGGCCGCATTGATCGTAATCGTATGGGCCGTTTCCGGCCCTCTTTTTCATTATTCGGACACTTGGCAGCTCGTCATCAATACTGGAACGACGATTGTTACCTTCCTCATGGTGTTTCTGATTCAGAATTCGCAAAATCGAGACAGCGCAGCTATTCAGGTGAAGCTTAAAATCGAGACAGCGCAGCTATTCAGGTGAAGCTTGATGAGCTGATCCGCGTGAGCACCGCGCATAACTCCTTCGTAGGCATTGAACATCTAACCGACGAAGAGTTGGACGAAATACGAATGAAGTGCGAGCGACGTGCCTTGGCCGAAAAAGCGGGCGATAGAGCCGTTGAAGAAACTGAACAGAAGGCTAACCAGGCAAGCGCCGCAGTGAGTTAAGAGCGCCACCGGCCTCGCCCGTTCGCTAGTACACCGGTTCATCGTGAATTCGATATCGCGGGCGTCTGATGTTCGCGCTATTCAAACCGCAGCGAAGAAGCGAAGGCGGACGATCAGACTAGCGGCGTCGCGAGACCGCAGTCGGATCCGTTCGAGCGAAGAGTACGGGATAGGACTCGATCTGACTGTCCCCATTAAATATGGGTAATTTTTTGAACTCTCGCCGTTGCAGACCGTTGGCCTATGCAACCCGCGAAAAGAGGAGAATTATATGAACAGAGCAGTTGTTGCTTCGCTGACTGCAGCCCTTCTGATCGGATCGACGGCAGCTTCGAGTGCAGCCCCTCTCTCGCTCGGGATGGCGGCCGGCGCGCAGACGGAAGCGCTCGACGGCATCACTGATGTTCAGTGGCGAGGCCATCATAACCGCTGGCACGGAGGCCATTGGCACCACCGGCATTCCGGGTATGGCTGGGCCCCAGCCATTGGAGGTTTCGCGGCTGGTGCGATCATCGGCAGCGCTATCGCGAACAGCAACGCCGCCGCTGGCGATACGGTCAGCTACTGTATGAACCGGTTCAAGTCGTACGATCCCGCGTCCGGAACCTATTTGGGTTATGACGGCAACCGCCATCCTTGTCCTTAAAAGGCCAGCATGACGCGAGTACGAAGGTCACGTTAGGCGAATTTTCGGCCTGCAATTTGAAATGAGGCCGCCCACTGAGGCGGCCTTATTTCTTGGTATCGCACTTGAACGCCGCTTTTTCGGCCTGCAAGGATTCAATAGCGACGCGCATAACACCCGCGACTGAGTGAATCCATGCCGGGGCCCGCAAGCGAGCGAAGCTGGACGATTTCCCTGTCGATGAGTTCGCATTTCCCGCACATGCACGCCTCCCGCTGAATAGGGCGGGAGCGTTAAGTGCTCTCATTCATCGATAGAAGCCAAGGATCAGGCGATGATCGCGATCAACTATCACATCCACGATTCGTTCAATATTCAACTTAGGCCGCTGCCAATCAAACTAGGCCACTGAGGACCAGCCGTAACCACCCATGGCGCGACATAAAAGCCGGACCAGTTTGTATTCGGTTGTCGGAGAGCCTGCGCCACCGTTCGACCTTCGTCATGTTTGCCGCACGCGGATAGCGATCGAAAATTTCCCACGCTTTCTGACGGGCCTTATCGAGGGGCAATTGAAACGTCTCCCGCGAAAAGCCATCGTCGATTTTGTGTGAATCGCGGTAGCTGCGCATTCTGTTCGCCAGGTCGCGGGGTGCCATGGTCATCGTCATCGCCCTTGATGTCGACGCTTAGAAGCGCGGCGCGGATGAGCCTTCGGCGAAGGCGCAGAAGCTTTCTCGGCCGCCCTGACGCTCTTGCGCAGGGCGTCTTTCAGATCGATGGGAACATTATGCTTCTTAGGCAAATCGGAGAAGGCCTCGTCTGCAAGCTCCTGGAAGGTCGCCATGCGGTTGCGGCCAAGCTCCGATGTAGTGCGTCGTCGTCGAACGCGACCAATTTTCCTGCCATGGCCTATCCCGCTCTACGTCGCGTGGTGGCTCGGCTCGGTCTCTTTGCTTGGCTTTTCGCCCAATCCCCGATCCGGCGATCGGCAGCAGCATTTCTTTTTGACTGGGAGATTGCGCCTCTTGCTCTTAGCGGCCTTCGGCAGTTCGCTCTTCTGACCACCGGCAGGGCTGCGCTTGAGAGCATCCATAAGATTCACGACGTTGTCGCCACGAGGGCACGGCCTAGCGGCAACGGTGCGGCCATTGCGCTTCTCATTGATCAGTTCTGTGAGAGCGGTCTCATAGCGATCTTCGAATTTGCCCGGCTCAAAGTCAGCTGATGCCGCGTCCGCCCAGCCTCCGCAATTCCGGCGAGCTCCGACGGTGCCGCTTCTACGCGCCGCACCAATGCCGGTCGCGTCTGACTTGCCTCCTCTATCGAAGAGCCGGTTCGAGCCTCGATTATGAACAATTACCACCGAAATCAGGCAAGCCATTCTGATGTTGCGCGATGCTTTTATAGCGGGAACCAAGAGATGGTTAATCGGTTCTGCAATAGGCCCCAAAAGAGAGAGCTGGAGTTATTCTTGAATCGGCGAAATTTTGTCCAAGCGTCAGTCGCTTTACCATTCCTGTCACTCGGCGGTGAAGTGTCGGCACAACCCGCAACGGTTCCGTTCGGTCCCTCCTATGTGCGCCAGTTGGCTCGCGATATCGCCAGCAAGGCCTATCAACCGCCGGACGAGAAACTGCCGGATTCGCTGAAGGATTTGGATTACGACCACTACCGCGCCATTCGATTCCTGCCGGACCAAGCGCTGTGGCGCAGCGAAAAATTGCCTTTTCAAGTACAGTTCTTCCACCGGGGATTTTTCTATAAGAATCGCGTCGACATATTTGAGGTCGTCGATGGTCGCGCGGCCAAGATCGCATATCGTCCTGACTATTTTTCGTTCGGGGATACGCCTGCGCCACCTTCGAACATTGACCTCGGTTTCGCGGGCTTCCGGATTCATGCGCCAATGAATCGGCCCGACTACTTTGATGAGGTCTGCGTTTTCCTCGGCGCAAGCTATTTTCGCGCCGTAGCCAAAGGAGAGACCTACGGACTTTCGGCGCGCGGCCTGTCGATCAATACAGGTGAAGCCAAGGGCGAAGAATTTCCGCTCTTCAAAATATTCTGGATCGAAAAGCCAGCACCAAATGCGACGTCGATCGTTATTCATGCCTTGCTGGACAGCAAAAGCGCCACAGCCTCATACCGCTTCACGGTTAGGCCGGGCGCGACCACGTTGTTTGACGTGGAGATGGCGCTCTTTCCGCGGCTTGACTTGGATCATGCCGGCCTGGCGCCGATGACAAGCATGTTCTTTTTCGGACCGAATGACCGGGTCGACGTCGATGACTTCCGCCCGTCGGTCCACGATTCTGACGGCTTGGCCATTTTCAACGGCAGGGGCGAGCAGCTTTGGCGCCCGCTCAGTAATCCCCGCGATCTCCAGATCAGTACATTTTCCGACCTGAACCCGCGGGGGTTCGGCCTGATGCAGCGGGAAAAGAGCTTTTCTGCCTATCAGGATATTGAATCCCGATTTGAAAAACGACCAAGTCTTTGGGTCGAGCCTATCGGAGACTGGGGCGAAGGCTCCGTGCAACTGATCGAAATACCCACAAAAGAAGAGATCCACGATAACATCGCTGGCTTTTGGCTGCCAAAAGCTCCTCTGCAAGCCAAGACGGAGCACAATTTCATCTACCGGATTCATTGGGGGCCGGATGCGCCGAAGGCCCACACATTGGCCCGCTTCTCCCGGACCGGCGTCGGCGCGCGAGGCGAAGGGACGAAGATCTTTGTGCTCGACCTCATTGGCGATGAGTTGAAAGCCGTCGATCCCAAGCAAGTCAAAGGCGTCGTAACCGCCGAAAAAGCCGAGATCAAGAACGTCGTCACACAACCCAATCCGGAAACCGGCGGATGGCGCTTGAGCTTCGAAGTCTCGGTCAAGGACAAAACGCCGATCGAATTGCGCGCGACGCTGATGCAGAATGACCAGGCCTTGTCGGAAATCTGGGTTTACCGATGGGCGCCCTAATGCCTTCCCATCTGTCGACCGTCCTTGAGGAGCGGATTCAAGGATTCCTGCCAAACGAGAATCCCCTCGTAATGCCGCCGTCGGAGCTTTGGGAGTCTCCTCCCCCCGACCGACGTCCGACATTTGCACAGCGTATGATGCCCCTACGACGGGCCTTTATCTTGAGCGGTGCGGCGGTCCTCACTTTGGCCGGCAGCACCGAGATGTACGAGGTACTACAGGTTGGGGGCGTCACCTTTCTCGAAGGAATGATCTTGGCGCTTTATGCGCTGCTGTTCGCATGGATCGCTTTCTCGTTCTTGTCCGCCCTTGCCGGTTTCGCGGTGCTGCTGTTCCGGGCCAAAGAGACACTGCATATACAGCCGGACGGATGCTTGCCGGCAGTCCTCAGCAGAAACGCGATATTGCTGCCAACTTATAATGAGGACCCGCATCAAATCATGGCGCGGTTGCGTGCGATCCACGAATCCGTCGCGGAAACCGGGGCCGGTGCGCAGTTCGACTGGTACGTGTTGAGCGACACCACGAATCCCGAAATCTGGATCACCGAAGAGAAATGCTTTTTGCAATTGCGCCGGGACTGCGATGACGCAAGATTGTTTTACCGGCATCGCGCGGACAACATCGCCCGAAAGTCTGGCAACATCTCCGACTGGGTCACACGGTTCGGCGGACGTTACGATCACATGATCATCCTCGACGCTGACAGTCTTATGACCGGCGACACAATCGTGCGACTGACTGCGGCGATGGAGAAGCATCCCAACGTCGCCCTTATTCAGACCTTGCCGATCGTGGTGAACGCCCGGACCTTGTTCGCGCGACTGCAACAGTTTGCCGGTCGCCTTTATGGTCCGCTGATCGCCGCCGGCATCGCATGGTGGCACGGTTCGGAGGGAAATTACTGGGGCCACAATGCAATTATACGGGTGCAAGCCTTCGCGCACCATGCGGGCTTACCGGAATTACGCGGCCGCAAGCCGTTCGGCGGGCACATCCTCAGCCATGATTTTATCGAAGCGGCACTGATGCGGCGCGCGGGCTGGGGAATCCATATGGCGCCTACGCTCGGAGGAAGTTTTGAAGAATCCCCGCCTTCCCTGCTTGATTTCGCCGCCCGAGATCGACGCTGGTGTCAGGGCAACCTGCAGCATTTGGCTGTTCTTCCAGCGAGCGGATTGCACTGGATATCACGATTGCATCTCATGACAGGGATCGGCTCCTATCTAACCGCCCCGCTGTGGCTGCTCTTCCTGGTTCTCGGTATCCTGATCTCGTTACAGGCGCAGTTTGTTCGCCCCGAATATTTTCCGAAAGGCTTCTCGCTATTTCCCGCCTGGCCGGCACAAGATCCTGTGCTCGCCGCATGGGTGTTTGGTGGCACCGTCGGCCTTCTGCTCCTGCCGAAAATTCTCGCTTTCCTTCTGCTTCTGACACAGAACCGTAGCCGTCGGCAGTTCGGAGGCGGTTTGCGAACTTTCATAGGAATCATTGTTGAGACACTTCTCTCCGCGTTGATCGCACCCATCATGATGGTGTTCCAGTCGACCGCTGTCATCGAGATACTGCTGGGGAATGATGCAGGCTGGCAGGTGCAGCGTCGCGACGATGGCGCCGTTCCTCGACGCGAACTGTATCGAAGGTACGCCCTACCAACGGTTCTTGGCGTCGGTATGGGTGCAAGCGCCTATGCAATCTCTCTGCCCCTTACGCTCTGGATGTCCCCTGTCGTCCTTGGCCTATTGTTAGCGATCCCGATCGGATTGGCTACGTCGACCAGATCCGAGCCTGGGCGACTCCTCGCCACGCCAGAGGAAATCCATCCTCCTCGCATCTTGATCCGGGCAAGAGAGTTCGCTGCAACACCTGGCGACGCGTCGGGAAATCCGCTGTTCGAGCTGCGTGCCGACAAAGATCTTAGGAAACATCACCTGGATTCAATCGCAATACACTCCCCTCGCATCCGCGGGCAGGTCAACGCGCAACTCGCTGTTGCGCGCGCCAAGATTGACGATGCCAGGTATTTCGAGGAAGCGGTGGGGTATCTCACTCCGGCTGAAACGGTAGCGGTCTTAAATCACGGCCCTACTCTTGAACGGTTACTGGAGATCGACACTGATAATAGTCAAATGGCAGGCTGATTCTGCATAATGCGACTAGAGCACCATACGCAATCACAGTATTATCCTCATCAAGATCAAGCCGCCTCGATGGGATCCGTACCACCACGCAAGACCCGTTGTTGCGTGACGCGAACCAGCTGATCATTGCCAACGACCGAAGAAATTGCATTCGATGGGCATCGATCTGACTTATTCTGCTATAGTGTGAATTCCAGGACGTCAGCGACTTCCGTATCGTCGACATCACCCGATCCGTGGCGGTGTGCTGGATCATATAGCCGTTTCCAGCAGTTCGTTGGACCCTGCTTTGGAATATGTCCGAATGCAGTTGAGCCGACTGCGTGTCGATGTCAGCCGGTCCTCGACGCCTGCGATAATGACGACCTAGCGTCTTCAATTTTTTGGTGCTTTTGTACGTCCGGGCATCCGGAATCATCATGGCTGCTTCGGTGGCGATGCCCGGATCCGAAAAGAACGCAGGGCCATCTCCTTGGGAAAGACGCCAAACTTCTATGGCATGGCGGGGGACCGAAGATTTTCGCAGCATACGCAGCCATATCGCACGGTCGATCCACTGTGACAGGGTATTGCTAAGTATGTCGCGGATGGGCGGCAACGCCGGCACACCCTCGCGACCATTGGGGGGTTTGCAGTGGCTTGGCCAAGTGAACATTTTTAGCACCCACGGACTATCAGGCTGGAGAACAGTACGGCCGGTCGGCGAAAATCGATCCATTCGTATTAGCGTCCGCTGCGATCTTCGATTTCCGCACCGAAGCTATCAAATTTGAAATCACAATCGTACTTCGTCTACGCTACGAGCCGCTGGAGAGCGGCAAAACGGCGCGCTTTGTTACATCCAACTTGAATACGCGCGGCAATATACCAACTATACCCAATGGTCATTTCTGTTGCGCGATACCGCATTCTTTATTGTTGGGCGGGTCACCTTAAAACGCGCCGCTTATCCCGGCCGGTTTAAGGCCGTCCGGGTCAATCCACTTCCCTCAGAATAATCACGGCGGTTCTCGCCATCGGCTGTCAGCGAACAAACCATCACTTGTTAGATCGGAAAATGTCCTGCTAGAGCTATCGAGATGCTGTGATTCTCTCATGGCTCGGGCGAAGGAGAAGCAATAATTGAAGCTGTACGGCTCACGCCGGATATGCAGCGAAGCCCGGGTGCAATTGGTTGGGGAGTGGCAAGCAGTCTTCTCAGCTGCCACATTCGCCATTTGACGCTAGCCTCGACCAGCGCGTTGGGATCCCTGGAATGCATGGTTCGACTCAGCCATGCGACAACACATTCTGAAGCCCTGAGCGCACTAGAGAACTATCGTCAGGTCCAGATGGAGATCCTGAATTGTCACGCAAACTACACCCGTGACTTGGCCTATGAGTTAGCGCAGCAAGCAGCAAAACACTTCAGGAACCAGGCTATCGTCACGAGTGGTGTGATCCTTTGACCAATCCCATTTATAAAGGAGATCGTCATGCGTGGAATTCTACCTCCACTCATCCTGTCGCCGCAGGATTACCTGCGGTTACGGGATCTTGTTGCAGACGCTTTGAGAGATCGACATCCTGTCGGTTCCTTTCTGATGTCCGAGGTCGAGCGCGCCTATGTATGTGACGACGCGGAAGTGCCATCAGATATTGTTCAGCTCAACGACTGGGTTACCTTTCGCGTGGGAGATGAACCGCACCCAGAAAGGAAGTTGTTGTTATGTCCGGACGACTTCAGCAATCAGCGAATTCATCTATCCGTATTGTCGTTACGAGGTGCCGCACTCCTAGGTCTTCGCATCGGCGATCAGATGAAGTTTAATGATCACGAGGGTCAGCTCATTCAGGTGACCGTCGTGCATGTTGGCGCCGTACCCGCTGAGCACGAGTTGTTGTCTTCACACGGCAGGACGATATCGATCGAGCATTGAAACACCCATTGGACCGCGCGGCGCCGCTGGCGTCCCAACGTTACTTTGGGCTGACTTTGTATCATGTCGCTCGTATGCGAGGGGGCATCGTTTACACGCTTACAAACGCATCCTTATGGATAGGTTTGCGGCCGCATCGACGCGAACTATGTGACATGCGAATGTGAGGAACTCACGGTGCACTTACGAAGTCTGCGGACGTCGTGCGGACGCGGCCTCGTAGAGCGACTGCGGTACGATCTGCAACGCAGCGAGGAAACCGTGGTGACGAACGGGGTCCAATCCAGACTCACCAGAATGGTCGAGGCCATAGCCGCGCCCCAGCCCTTAGCTTAAGTGTGGAATTTCAACTCCACCTTCGTCGGCATCCCTTATTCCATAAGGAATTCGGGGTTCCGACTATGCCGGAGATCTCTTCTGGAGGTGGCCGAAAACTAGTGGCCCCAGCGGACCCGCCCTTCAGAGGGAAAAACCCGGATAGACGAAAGCATCGCGGATTCTCTCGGCGTCTTTCTCTGAGACGCCGCTGGCGCGCGTAGTGTCGTACCACGCCGCTTCTACCTGAGCCTTCATGTCGTTAACGATCTTCTCGGCTTCGGCGCGTTCGAGCAGAAACCGTGTGTGCTGCGAGAGGATGTTCTTCTCATTGGCGTAGCGCCCCTGATCACCGCAATCGAGCGCGAGATAACGGCGTTCCAAGCTTACGGGCGTCGAGGGCGTGAGGTCGTATGCCGGAGAAAGCTTCCAGTTCTTCTCCTTGGCGATGATCGCGTGATTACGCGGATGATCGTCGATATTGGAAATCAGCGCGTTGAAGCAGACGCGGCGGAAGAGTTCCTTGGCGTCCTTCTTGGGTTCCTCAACGATGCGGCGCATCTCTTCGACCATAATAATATAGGACCAGTTCTGGCGCGCCTCCGGTGCTTCGTCAGAGCGCAGAATGGTCAGACCACTGACCATGCGCGCGCGTGTGTAGCCTTTGTTTGTCCTCTCCCGGTCGAAGCGTTTGACGAGAAGAACATCCTTGCCGCCCACCGTCTCAATGCGGCTTTCGGCTGTAGCGAGGCCGCATTCGCGAGCGAGTCGCAGCATGGCAAACTCGACGCGCGTGTTGTTCCAGCGATCGTCCGCCCGGTTAAATTTAGCCACCCACAGCGCGCCGTCGGCCTGCACGACGGCCTTGGGACGCGCTCCGCCCATCGAAGTGCCGAGCAGCATCAGATCCTGCACCTGCTGCGCCTGCGGGTCGTTGGGCAGGTCGTCCTTGACCAAAGCATCCGCCAACGTTTGCAGTTTCTCCAGATCGATCACCTGGTTGAATTTGCGTTTGGGCGAGGGAGGCTCGGTATTGAGTCCGAAGCCGAGCGCGCCCGCACGGTCGTCTGCTGATTCCAGCAAGTAATCGAGTTCGCCGAGTTGCGCCTTGCCTGCGTGCTTTTCGATGACGCGCCGGCCCCAGTAGTCGGGTCCGGCGTCACGCAGCGCCCCGAACACGCCATTGAGCAAGGCGGTTTCGTAGGTGCGCTTGGATAACTTGAGTTCGACAGGATCGATTTCAACCGCGCGCGGATCTTCGAGATATTTGCTGCGGTAGACGAACCGCCCGAGCGCGTCGTTGCTCAACACGAACTTCCCCGCCGTCACCGCCGACGTTTCGCCAGGCAGGGTAATGTAGACGAAACATTCGGTGGTAGAAGGTTTAGAAATCACCGCTCAACCCCTTACTCTTGCGCACGCGTGTCTTCTCCTTGGCCGACGCCAGCATCAGCCCTTGTTCGTCGGTCGCCGGATTGGCGAGATTGCTTAAGGGGCCAAGTAGGTCATAAGCCCACAGCAAAGCGGCGTAGACGCCTGAGGCTGTTGAAGCCTTTCCCTTCTCAGCCTCCATGACGGCGCGGCGCCCGGTCCCAATTTTCTCGGCGGCCTCTTTGATCGTGAGTTCGCGCCGGATGCGGGCGACGCGCAGGTTCTCGCCCAGACGCTTGAGGGCCTGTTCGACTGGATAGGGCGGAGATTGTAAGAGTGGATTCTTGTTCGCCATGTGCCTTCAAAAACACCTTAAAATGGTTATGGTGCTTTTTAAAGCATATAATATGATCCCGAGGGAATTTCAAGATGCGTGCTTTCAAAGCAACCTAATAGTGCTTAAAGTTCTTTTAACGGCACATACCGCGCTGGAGAATCTAGTCCAAGTAGCCGCAGTTGGCACTGGGTAAAGAGAGGTTATTCAAAGGCTTAAAAGCCCTAACCCTAGAAGAACAGCCGCCAGGAAGTTGCGCATACCCACCGGCCGAAGCGCAAACTCTGTGGAATCCCGTTTTTGGCGATTCCACATTTAAGCTGCGGGCTGGTAGCCGCGCCGGGGCTTTCGAACCAGTTGATCGGCGGCAGGCCCATGGCCTCCACCGCCTTGGTAACGATGCCGATGCCGCCGTCCACCATCCATTGAAGGTGAGGATCACCACTACCGTCGGCAACAGATGCGGCAGACATCGCTGAACATACCGATCGCGGGGAGTGGCGCCGCACTGATGCCTTTGGCCTCGATGAACGTTTCCATGGGTCTGCACTTCATCGCCGGAATGACGACAAACGTCCGTTGACAGTTGCTGTCATTCAGAAGTTGCTCTGCATCTCGTTCTCCTCGCCATTGAGATCCACCCGATTTCCGGTTCCCGGAACGCGATGATGACAGCTCCCGCCAAGACGCAATCTCGCAATAGCGAGATTGCCGGCCATCACCCTCATCTAGAGCTTTTGGGATGATCTCGTTCCTCAAGCGCGTAAGGCGCCGGCGTGGAAAAGCTAAACGGTCCCGCTTCGGCGTTTCAATCTGGCAGTAATCATGTAAAGTTGCCGCCATCCAATTGAGACCGTTGCAAGCCGTGCCCAACAAAAATCGGGAAAGCCCGGGAAGCAGTAGCGCGACCTTCCCATTTCGCGGTGGCGAAATGGGAGAACTCATTCGAGCACTCGACTGGTCCAAGACCAGCCTGGGGCCCATCGCGGAATGGCCTGCGCATCTGAAGTCTGCTGTCGGGCTAATGCTGCCTGCAAAAGCACAGATCGTGCTGTTTTGGGGTCCGGACTTCGTCGCCCTGTACAACGACACCTACAGGCCGAGCATCGGCGACAAGCATCCCAGGGCGCTCGGACGTCCGGCGCGGGAAAATTGGGCCGAGTTGTGGGATGACCTTGAACCGCTGCTGAAGCAGGTCCTAATCACGGGCGAAACGGTATCCGCCAAGGACCGCCCCTTCTACATCGAGCGGCGCGGTTATCCGGAAACGGCTTACTTCAATATCTCCTACTCACCGGTCCACGACGCTTCCGGCACCGTCGACGGCGTGCTGTGCATCGTCGAGGAAACAACACAGCGGATTGCCGCCGAACAGGCATTGGCGCAGACGGAAGAACGCCTCTCCTACGCACTCCAAGCTGCGGGCATGATCGGGACGTTCGATACGGACCTGCGTACGGATACGGTCTATTCCGATGCTCGCTTTGCGGCGATGTTCTCGTTGGACCCGCAGAAGGGTGAGAACGGTGCTCCCCTCGCCGACTATCTCGCCAGTATTCATCCGGACGACGTTAAGCGAGTGAGCGACGCAATTCAGCAGGCGATTGTAACAGGCGAAAAATGCATTCTCGAATATCGTGTCGTAAACCGAGACGGGAAAATCCAGTGGCTCGATGTCCACGGCCAGTGTCTTTACGACGAGACCGGGAAGCCCTGGCGAATGCCGGGCGTCGCGGTTGACATCAGTGACCGCAAACGAGCGGAGCTGGCGAGCGCACGACTCGCCGCGATCGTCGAATCGTCCGACGATGCGATCATCAGCAAGAACCTCGATGGAATCATCACAAGCTGGAACATCGGCGCCCAACGGCTTTTCGGCTATTCGGCGCAAGAGGTTATCGGCAAGTCCCTCACGCTATTGATCCCGGACGATCGCCAGGACGAAGAACCTGATATACTGGCGCGGATTCGCAACGGCGAGCGCGTTGAGCATTTCGAGACAATTCGGCGAAGGAAAGACGGCAGTCTAGCCGACATATCCCTCACGGTTTCGCCGATCAGGAACAGTGACGGCCATGTCATCGGCGCCTCGAAAATCGCCCGCGACATCAGCGAGCGCAAGGCAGCCGAACGGCTCAACGACACACTGCTGCGTGAAATGAAGCACAGGCTGAAGAACAATCTTTCGACCGTGCTGGCGATCGCGCGGCAGAGCTTTCGGGGCCATGGAAGCGAGAGTGACGATTTCCGAAAGTTCGAGGCGCGTCTGCTGGCGTTGTCGAACGGCCACGACCTAATCACCCGGGACAATTGGGAGAGTGCGAAGCTGAAGGACGTCGTTGCTCAACTGCTGACCATGCACGGACGCCAACGATTTGAAACCGACGGGCCGGACCTGCGGCTTTCACCAAAATCCGCCTTGGCGCTCAGACTGGCGCTCCATGAATTGGCGACCAACGCCGCCAAATACGGCGCGCTTTCGGTCCCCACCGGGCGAGTGTTTATCAAGTGGAGCATCAAACATGATAGCTCTACCGGGCTCATCTTCCGTTGGCAGGAGCAGAATGGCCCGGAAGTGAGGCCGCCAAGCCGAAAAGGGTTCGGTTCGCAGTTGATCGAGCGGGTGCTGGCCGGCGAACTTCAAGGCAAGGCTCAAATCACTTTTGACCCAACCGGAATTGTTTGCGAAATCGACGCACCGCTATCCGCTGAATGGGAAGAAACCTCGCCAGCATAGTCGCGCAGATTGCTCACCAACCCGGTCAGCGGTGACTGGCCCCCTCGCGATCGGCCTCATCGGCGAGCCGCAGTAGCAATCGCGCAGTGTCCGGGTCACGTGCCGCCAGCGCCAATCGACGATACCGTAAACCACGCAAGCTCATGGCGATGCCAGCCTCAACGTGAACTGATGATCATTGCGGCGAAAGCGGTCCATAAAATCATCGAGTGTTGATGAGATATCTTCGTTGGCCAAATCGGCGCGGCGTTCGATTTCCAGCGCCACATCCTCGGAGACATCCCGCGACCAATGCTCGGCGGTATTGAAGGCCACCACGCGGTTCGGGTCGCTGTAGTGGCCGGTCATCAGATCGCTGATGACCGTCTCAAGATCAGCGTGCCCGGCGTCGGTTTCGCGCCACACACAGCCATTTCGGCCAAGGCAATCGAGCACAAGGTAAACCGTTTGATCGTTGCCGTCTGCCGGGACGATCGAAGGGGTCCATGGCTTACGCATAAACGTTACTCCTACGCGGCCGAAACTCTAACTTCGGCAGGATGAGTAAGTTCCAGCGGTAACTCAATCGGCGTTCGGCAACCGCCGCATGGTGAACTCGATTTGACCATCCGGTAATTCGCGCCAGCTCTCAACTTGCGTCATGTAGGCTGCAGCCGGATAGCGGTCGAGTAGCTCCCTTGCCTTTTGCCGCGCCTCTTCGAGCGGCAGTGTGAAGGTCTCACGACTGAAGCCGTCACCGAGTTTCTGCCGATAGCGTCGGCCGCGCATCCTGTCAGCCAGACCACGAGGGCGTTTCATTGGTTGCCACCATGGCGCGGCCGTCGGGCGCGACGCGGATGGGGCTTCGGCGGTGCGGAAGCACGCTCAGCCGCCTTGACGCTTTTCCGTAAAGCATCCTTGAGATCGATCGGCACGTTATGTTTCTTGAGCAGATCGGCGAAAGCCTCGTCGGCAAGCTCCTGAAACGTCGCCATGCGATTGCGGCCAAGCTCCTGCAGCCGGTGCAGCGTATCGTCATCGAGTGCGACCAGCTTCCCGGCCATGGCCTATCCCGCCTTCCGCTGCCGCCCGGTGGACTTACCCGGCTTTTTGGCCTGATCCTTCGCAGCACTGCCTGAGCCCGCGATCGGCAACAGCATCTCCTTTTGGCCCGGCGCGGTTTTGCGGCGTTTACCCTTGGCGGCTTTTGGCGGCGCGGCGCCCTTCCTCTCCCCCGCAAGACTGCGCTTAAGTGCATCCATCAAATCGACTACGTTGTCGCCGCGCGGTCGCGGTTTGGCAGCGATGGTGCGGCCGTTGCGCTTCTGATTGATTAACTCGGTCAAGGCCGTCTCATATCGATCTTCGAACTTGCCGGGCTCAAAGTCGGCGGTCTTCTGCTGGACGATATGCTTGGCCAGATCGAGCATGTCCTTGGTGATCTTCACATCCCGAATATCGTCGAAGTATTCGCCCTGATCGCGCACCTCGTAGGGATAGCGCAGCAGCGTGCCCATGAGGCCCTTGTCGAGCGGTTCAAGTGCGATGATGTGCTCACGATTGGTCAGCACAAGCCTACCGATCGCCACCATGTTCATGCTGCGGATGGTCTCGCGGATCACCGCATAAGCATCGTGGCCCACCTTGCCGTCGGGCGTCAGGTAGTATGGCCGGATCAGGTAGCGCGGATCGATTTCGGATTTCGGGACGAATTCGTCGATGTCGATAGTGCGCGTGCTTTCAAGCGCGATGCCTTCAAGATCGTCTTTTCCGATCTCGATATAGGTATCCGTATCGACCTTGTAGCCCTTCATGATGTCGTCGGCGTCAACCTCGTCGCCGGTCTCGGCATCGACCTTGAGGTATTTGATGCGGTGGCCGGTTTTCCGGTTGATCTGATTGAAAGTGATCTTTTCCGCATCGGACGTCGCCGGATACAGAGCGACCGGACAACTAACGAGGGACAGACGCAGGTAGCCCTTCCAATTGGCGCGCGGGGCCATGGGGTACTCCGGGAACGCAACACTACCGGATTCAAGTTCGACAAGCGCGCTTTGTTCCCCGCCGACATAAACCGTGAACGGTGCCGTCGGAACGCGGCGAGAAACATCCTGTTGATGAGAAGAATATCTGCAGGAGGATAAAATGCGAAGTACACCTTTCATTGTTATCGGATGCATAGCGATCGCTTTGAATGCAGGTATTGCGGAAGCTGGGCCCTGCAACGCCACTACCGCCAAGGATGCAGGCTCTGGACCGACCCCCGGCCACACCGGACAGATGACGACGGGCTCGGCATCAACGCCCGAGCACCCACCAACCAGCACCATGAACCGCGCTACAGCAGGCGGAGCCACCTCCCCGCAAGACGTACAAAAGCAGACGGAAGGGCAACCTACTGCTGCTCAGCAGGCGGAGGGCGCAAAGGGGGCAACCACAAAGGCTGATGATGGTTGTTGAACATGCGAAAAGTCCGGACCTTGCGGCCGGGGCTACCGTGTCGTTGGCGAAGGACATCCGCCCGCAATCAAACGATTAAGTTGATTTTGGACATCCGCGGAACGCAAGGCGCGTCACCAGACAAAATACCGAATGGCGAAATAGGTCGCCCCGAATACGATGAGGGTCACACCAATGGCGAACAGCGCGCGTCCGATTTCAAGGCGGGCGTATGGTCGATCACTCATGTCGCGCTCTTTCGCCTTGTTCCTGACCACTCACATTCTGTCTATCTACTTTTTCGATCGACTACGAACGATAAACTTTTCACCGACCGATCTAACGCGGGGTCCGGTCCGATCGGCTAGCCATCGAGCGAAGTGTGCTTTCCAAGCTCGACTCCGGCAGCGACGGTGAGGGTTCAACATAGCTAGCGCTAAACCACAGACCGATAGCCAATAGCGAACCTACGACCGCGAAGTATCTTGCGAGGGGCATCATCACTTCCAACGGCGCGAGGGCGCTTTGCGCAGCGGGAGCGCGGTCGTCCGCCGTAAGTAACGTAGCCCCGCGATGGTCAGGTCGTGCTCATCGCTCTCGGGTTGCTTGGCGAGAAATTTAGCGAGATCGGCTCGGACGCTGGCCGTCTGCGATGCGGTTAACGGGCGCATCATGCAGAAAGTTTCCATCACTTTTTCGATTGCCGTCTGCATATGCACGCCTCCTTGCACGCAGAATACAACTCGCATTGGTCGAAAAAGTTGCAGGGCTGGAACGTTCGCTCATTGTGATCATTAACTCGTGCACCGCTAAAAGTATCGGTTGTGCCGGGTGACACTCCCCCCAAGAGTGTTGCCCGGTTTTCTTCTGAGCTAATCGAGCGGCCGATCGTCATCGGTTGACGGCTCAGCTTGGAGCGAGGCGATATCGCCGCCGCCGTATTCATCTTCGGGTGGCGGCAGATCATCGCCGTCTTTCTTGTCGGTGCCGCGCGCCACGATCATCAATTCATCATCCGGCCATGGCTGCTGCAGCTTCAACGCGTCCGGCGCATCGGCCGTGAGCCAGGTTTCCCAATCGTCCTCCATCAAGATCACCGGCATCGCCTTCGGATGGACCGGTTTGACGACGGCATTCGGCTCGGTGGTGAGAAACGAAAACAGCAGATGGTCGCCTTGGACCGGCTTGGACTTGGTGCCGCGCGCACCGGTCCACGGTCGCCACAGCCCTGCGAAGGTAAACAGCAGGCGCGATCGATCAAGCGCAAACCAGACGATATCTTTTTTGCCGGTCGCCGGATCGGGTCGCGGCGCGTATTCCGCAAAGCTGGTCGCAGGCACCAAGCATCGATACTGCGGTTTCATCCATGATCGCCAGAATGGGCTCGACACGTTCCGGATATTGGTCACCGGCAGATAGCCCTTCGGTGGCGGCGGGAAGCCCCAGCGCATCATCGTCAGTTCGCGCTCGCCACCCGCCGCGTGGATCACCGGCGCTTCATTGTCCGGAAAGATCGCCGGGAACGATGGCAGATTGCCGGTGTCGTCCCGCGTGACCTTGAAGAGGCGGCGAATGGCGTCCTGATTTTTGGTCATCGAATAGAGGTTGCACATGGCTCACCTGCCCCTCGTAGCGTTATCAACGCCATCGCTTCGACCTGGTGTGCCAATGCGGCTCAATACTGACTGATCCGACCGCGCCACATGCCTCGCAAATCAGACGCTGACCAATGTCGGTCCACGTTCGGTCCTGCGGGAGATCGACAAGCTCAGCCTTGGCATAGTGTCCGCAGCCGCCCGCGATGCAGTGAAGGCCGACCGTAACGAGGCCCCATTCAATCCACAAAGCAGGCCCGCCGGGCTGATACCGTTGACCCCAATTCCCGGCTGCTTGCGCGTTCGTATCGTACCACGCGACGTCAGGATCGCGACCGGGATGGCGCGAAACGGATGCAATCCAAGAAAGCGGACCGGGGCGTGATGGACCATCATCCGATCATCAAAGCCCAAGTCAACCAGCTCAGAAATTCCTCAATTAAGAAGCAATGAAACGAGTTTCGGAAAAAACGTCGCGGTGCAGACAGCAATTGTGACACGTTATCCGTCACACCTGCTCAATCCGCGCGGTTAGCCGCCGCATGTGAACTCGATTTTGACCGTCCGGCAATCCGTTGGCGAGGTACATCCGCCCGCTTGTTTAGGTCGCCCCGTTTTCTGTCCGCCAGCTCGTGCTCTAGCTTCGATGATCAGCGTCGCCAGAGGCGTGTCGCGAGTCGGCGGATGACCTTGCATGAAAAAGTCCCGCCATCACTGGCGGGACTTTGCAGCAGTCAGTACATCCGTGATCTGCCGCGTCGCTCATCTGATGAGCGACATTTTACTCATGGCACGCGATCATTGGCAACGATGCCGCCTTCGCACTCTAGGCGCGCAATCTGCGCTGCCTCGATGTCGCTAAACTTCAAGCGCACACCACACCCTGACCCGTTCTCGGGAATGAAGAATGCCCCAAGCTCTTCCAGAGCGTTCCTGATCTCCTCAATCTCATACATCTTCGGGCGCCCTGTCATATTCTCAAAGTGTTCGATGACGCGAAGATCGACTCCTGAACGCCTCGAAAGCATTGGGCGCGAGATTTCCACGAGCGCGCGAGCCGCGCGGCACTGCGATCCACTAATCATGATTTAACTCCTAGTAATACGGTGGCTCACGGCGCGACCGTGACGTCAAGCGATATGGGCGCGCGCGCCGAAGATCATCGGGGTCGTAGAACCATATAAAGGCCGCCCAAGCTAGGAGGATTGCGCCCACGCTGATCAACATCATCACTACACCTCGCATGATCTTGCGCCGTATCGACGCTAACAAGCATCGTGACAGCGTTCGTCTTCTCGGAGCTATGGATTATGCTCTATGTCTTCGGCTAGTCGACAGTCGCTGGAAGATAAGGGCTAGAGCATGAATAGTATCTAGTAACGAAACGTCACAACTCAAGCGGCTGCGGCAATATGTGCTGGCAGCAAGCGTTGTTCTTTCCGCGCGGCATCTTTAATCGCGTCGGTGTAAAGCGCGAGTCGATCCATTGTTGCGACCCGCACGCCTATGATCCGGCAGACTGCCCCGAATGCGGCAAGGCGCACCTGATCAGCAAGCTAACCGGCAAGCGACTTGGATAAAAGACGTGAACATTTTCTAGCGACTACGAAGTATCGCTGCGCGGGACAGCGGCGCGCTTTCCGGCTAGTCCACCGCCTCATATGAACTCGGCATTTTTTGCGTCCGCGGATCAACGTCCTCTTGCAGCGTCAGAGCGCGTCGAATCTCCTTTAGACTAACAAAGCGCGCGTCCAGCACCGGACCGTTCCGCCCCGTGGTGAGGCATGTGCGGCGCACCGCTCCGTTCCGCGTCAAGATCAACATGAACATTTTCGGAACGGGGCGGCCCCAACTTCAAGACGCGCTCCGCCTGATGAGATATCGAGGACCATACACTCCAGCCATGGGCCGTTAGGCTGAAGAACGACGAAGGCCGGTCGGCGAAAATCCATCCGTTCGTATTCACGCCCGCCCTGATCTTTCGATTTCCGCATCGCGATATCCTACCACTGAGGTAACCGCGCAGCCTTGCTGCAGAGTTAGAAAAACCCATCCAATTGGACAGGTCCGGCGGTGGTGGTTTGTCGCGGCCAAGAAAAGGGCCTCAGCGGATTATGCTGAGGCCCGCTGCGGCGCTAAAGTATTTAGCGCGTCTTGATGCCGGACTTGGTGTCGTCGGCGTGACCGGGCGCATAGCCCGACGCCCCAGTCGTCCCTTTGACGGAACCCTTCTTCTGCATCTTTTGTCCGGGCGCGTACCCTGACGCGCCGGTTGTTCCCTTCACACTGCCTTTCTCTTGCATTCGTTGACCCGGCGCAGTGGTCTGTTGTGCCATGGCGGGAACGGCGAAAAGCATGGCCGCAGTGGCCAAGAGGGCTAGGGCTGATTTCATCATTTGACGCTCCTTCGTTGCTGACATTGGCCAACGTATGAAATCTTATGAAGTTTCCGTGCGGAACCAATCCTGATTGCAGAAAGACAATCATCGAAAAAAATTGCCGCCCAGAACTGATTCTGGGCGGCCCTTCCGATCGGCATCCTAACGACGGACTGCAAACGTCTCGAAGCGATCACTGCTCGGTGCAAACTTTGGTGGTCTTTATGCCAGCTTCGGCTTCGCTCTTCGTCTTGAAAACGGTGTCGCCAACAACCGTGGTCGTGGTTGTCGTCGGCTTGGTTTCAACAACCGTGCACTTCTTCGTCGTTGTATCTCGAACGATGTAATATTCCGCAGCGCTAGCAGCCTGCATACCGAGAGCGAACACGGCGAGGGAACCACAAACGATAAGCTTCTTCATACTGACCTCCCTTGTTTAACTAGCTAAAGCCAACCCTGCGAAAACCAGAAGGTTCCGAACACGGTGGTGACACGATTGACGCAATGCAGTGCTGGGCCGCCCCTTGCGCTCGATGTCAATTCAGACTCTCGCCCCGTGTCCAACCGCAAGCGCGTCAAACTTGCGCTCGGTGTCAAGCGTCTAGCTCACTTGCATTCCGATGAAAGTAAAGGCTGCGGCTCAGCCATAATTTGAATTCCCATAATCCTAGAATGCGACTTGCGGCGCTCTCCCGGTTGTGCCAGTCGTCGCGGGCTGATGATCCTCAATCGGAGTGGACCGACGTCATGCCGCAGCTCTCGCCCATCACCGAGGACGCCGTTCTAGCGCTTTGCCGCATTCACGATAAACAGGGCATCGAGGCGTTCGACGCCGCCGCCCGCAACCTTTTCATGTCGGTCGGGAGTTTGATTGGCCATGTCGCGGGACCAAATCGCCTCGTGGACTTGATCTGTATCATCGCGCCCGACCCCGTGAATTAACGACCCAGCAGTGGCGCTCAGCGGCGCGCTTGGACGGTGCGACCGGCACGTCCCCCTATCCGATCGCACGGTAGGCTGCCGCTGGACGGGCTTCTCTTCAAGACCACGGGACGGAAATCACGGAGCAACTCGATGAGCAATTGCAATTGACGCTCCGCTGCCGTCAACTCATCGATGCGCCGCTCTAACCGGAGGATCTCTTTGAGCTCTAGCGAGCTCCCGATAGGCATCGTTGGTTCCTCGCGCCGGGGCCCCAAGGATTAAAGAAATCCCGATGCGACGGGTTCGTTCCATTCCACCATGTTAGTCGGGTAGCCCCGGTGCAGAGTTTGAATAGGTGCACCTTTAACTTCCCAACGGAAGCGGAATGTCGTTAAGTCAAACCCCTCCAAGCTGGCGGCTTCACGAATGCCCCTTTGGCACATAGCGGGTCTGGTTGTGGTGATCACCGGTCTAGGCTGGATCGGATGCCCCGCGACCATGCGCGGTCGAAATCTGTTTCATTGCTCGCTTTGATCCTCACGATCAGCATGCCGATGCCCTCAGCGCGGCCGCTGAGAGGTTTGCCGGAGTCGGCCAAGCCGAGGGAGGACCATTAGTCAGTATCGCGCCCATGCTACGGCTTAAACGCCCTTGCGATCGCAGCCACGCTCTCTGTTGCATTATCACCGCCGCCTAGCAGGCCCGCGCCGGCTCGGATGGCATGCTTTTATTTAAAGGAAGGGCATGCCGGACGCATTCGCGAACCGCTACGTCACGGAGTACAACAATAACAACAACCGGCGGGTGAATTCATGCCGGGGGCACTTGATCCAATGATTTGCTTGGCCGAACTCTATGAGCGGCTTTGATCGTTTTTTCGTAATCAAATGAAATGTCTGCGTTACATAGATATCCGCTCGAGTTAAATTTTTCTCCTTTAAGCGCGATGTCGAGAACGACATTGAAGCGGATATTGGGAAGATAAGTCGACTGACACGTGATCGCCACCTAGTGCGCCACATCAATCGAGAGACCCGGCTCCATGCCCCCGCACTCAAATTCACTTCGTAGCAGACTTTATTGGTTTTCGATCGGTACCCGCCTGAGCGCGCCTCAAGATTGAACACTCAGTCAAACTTCAACCGCTACGTGGCTTTGTTCTTGGCCGCTTCGGCGGCTACATTGCGAAACTCTTCTTGTGATCGAACCCCGCTCGCAGCAGATTGCAAGATGCATTCGGCCATCAATGCCTGGGTCGCAGTGTCCGGCATTGTGCTCTCAGTGGCTTGCGCAAGAGCGGCTTTCATTTTGGTAATCTGCTCTGGGGCGAAGATATTCATTGCTTTCTCCATTTTCGGATAATCACATGTACCGGGTCCGTGTGTTCGCGGCATTGCCGAAGCTTGGCAAAGATGCGTCGGATTCATTAAACTTCAGACAGGTGACGTGCACTACTGCGAGGCAGTAAATGCTGGGCAGATTGAAATCAATGCATTCTTTGCAGCAATTGAATGGGAGCAGCAACTACGGCGTGAAGGATTCGCCGCACTGGCCCTGATGAAAGGGAAGGGTCAGCGATCAACCGACACCGCACTGATATGCTTGCTGCATAAGTTGCGATCGAGACAAGCTGACTTTCGTTCTGCCAAAAACGAGCCCCCCAGCATGTGAGCAACGATCGCATCTTGCGCAAAGCGGGAGGCTTGTTCACGCCTCCGCCCGACCTGTCGCCCGTACACCACAAGTCCCAGGGCCGTGCCGATGCGAATTCAGTGTCGGGAGAAAAGAGAGGTCCGAGTCTGCCCTGCGTCAAGTGCGTCAAGCATGGCGGATCACGAACAGGTGCGATAGTTCGATGGAACCGTAATCGGGTACGACGGTTGAGTTTTCTGGCCGGATGGAAAGCTCCCAATGAAAATTGCCCAGATTGCGCCCTTGATGGAGAGCGTGCCTCCCCGTCTTTACGGTGGAACCGAGCGAATCGTTTCCTATCTCAGCGATGAACTGGTTGCGCTCGGTCACGATGTGACCTTGTTTGCGAGCGGCGATTCGATCACGGCAGCCGAACTCGTGCCCTGCGTTCCGCACGCATTGCGGCTCGATGTCAATGTCCGCGACACGATTCCCTATTACATGCTCATGCTTGATCGCGTGAGGCGCATCGCCAGCGAGTTCGACGTCCTGCATTTCCACATCGACCAGTTTCACTTCCCGCTGTTCCGACCGATAGCGACCCGCACGATCACGACGTTGCATGGGAGGCAGGATCTCCCGGATTTGCTGCCGCTCTATCTGGGGTTCGACGATATGCCGCTGATATCGATTTCGAACGATCAGCGCCGTCCCGTCCCGCGTGCAAATTTCGCAGCGACGATCTATCACGGCATTCCGATCAACCTTCATCGCCCCGTGGCCGGACCGGGTGGCGACTATGTTGCTTTCCTCGGCCGCATCTCGCCGGAAAAGCGTCCGGATCGTGCGATCCGGATCGCCCGCGCCCTCGGCATAACGCTCAAGATCGCGGCCAAGGTGGACCGCACCGACGAGGCTTACTTCCGAAGCCAGATCGAGCCGCTGCTTCATCAACCCGGCGTCGAGTTCATCGGCGAGATCAACGAGCAGCGGAAAACCCGGTTCCTCAGCGATGCGCGCGCACTCATCTTTCCCATCGACTGGCCGGAACCGTTCGGCCTCTCCATGATCGAGGCGATGGCATGCGGCACGCCGGTCCTGGCGTTTCGGCGCGGGTCGGCGCCGGAAATCATTGACAATGGTGTTACCGGCATCATGGTAGATACCGTCGACGAAGCGATCGCGGCCTTGCCGCAAGTCATGGCGCTCGACCGGAAAAAAGTGCGCCAGCGCTTCGAGCAGCGTTTCACCGCGACACGCATGGCCGAGGACTATATCGCGGTTTATCGCTCGCTGATCGACGCATCGCATACCCCTGACAACATAAGGGGGGATGTCGCGCCTCATCCGGTAGGCGGACTCGATACGAACATCCTGAGGTCTAGCCTTGTTTAAGCAACAGACCACTGCCACGCTGTTCGAAGAACTTCCGGAGACACCTTTCTACATCCCGGCGACCGGGTCCTCCACCCGTCCGCGCCGCACGCTCAAATACGGCGACTGTTTCGCGGTGCTGGATAGTCATGCCGACATCGGAGCGACGGCGGGCGGACCTGACGGCATCTTCTTTCAGGACACCCGCCACCTTTCGCGCCTCGAGATGCTGCTGGACGGAATGCAACTGTTGTTGCTGGGCTCGAATGTCCGCGACGACAATTCCATCTTGACCGTCGACCTGACCAACCCGGATATTTACCTCAATGGCAATCTCATCCTGCCGAAGGATATGCTGCATATCGTTCGCACGCTGTTTGTCTGGCGAGGTGCGGTTTATCATCGGCTTCGATTGCAGAACCACTCCGACCGCGAGATCAATGTCCCGCTGACGTTCGACTTCTCCAGCGATTTCGCAGACCTGTTCGAGGTGCGCGGCTTGCAGCGCGCGCGGCGAGGCGTAACGATCTCGGAGGTTTCCGGGAATGCCAAGGTTACATTGATCAACCGGGGGCTCGACGACAAACGGCGGCATACCGCGCTTCTATTCGAGCCATCGCCAACGCAACTCTCTTCCGCGACCGCTTCTTATGAATTTAGTTTGCCGCCGCGCGGCAGCTACTCGATTTTCGTCACGGTGGACTGCACCAACAATAGCGTTGACCACCATTCGGTTCCCTTTCGAAAGGGCTTGCGAGCGGCATTCCAGGAGCACAAGACCGCAAGTCGCGGCATGGCAACCGTCACCACTTCCAACACCATCTTCAACGAGGTGTTATGCCGATCCATGGCAGACCTCGCCATGCTCACGACAACGACGGCTGAAGGTCCTTATCCTTATGCCGGCATTCCGTGGTATTCGACTACGTTCGGTCGCGACGGAATCGTCACCGCCTTGCAGATGCTCTGGTGCGATCCCCGTATCGCCAAGGGTGTGCTCCGACGGCTAGCCGCTCACCAGGCGAAGCAGTTCGATACCCGCGCCGACGCCGAGCCCGGGAAAATTCTCCACGAAATGCGCAACGGTGAGATGGCCGCGCTGCACGAGATTCCGTTCGGCCTCTATTATGGCAGCGTGGATGCGACACCGCTGTTCGTCATGCTGGCGGGGCTCTATACCGAGCACACCGGCGACGTCGAAACCCTGCACGAATTGTGGCCCTATATCGAAGCGGCGCTGGGCTGGATCGACGGGCCGGGTGACTCCGACCGTGACGGCTTCGTCGAATATCAGCGCGCCGACGACATGGGTCTGGTCAATCAGGGCTGGAAGGATTCCCAAGACGCGATTTTCCACGCCGACGGTTCGCTTGCGCGCGGCCCCATCGCCCTTTGCGAGGTGCAGGGCTATGTCTTCGCGGCAAAGCGCCTGGTGGCGCGCGCCGCACGCCGGCTTGGCAAGCACGCGCGAGGCGACGCGCTGGATGCCCAGGCGACCCGGCTCGCGCTCCAGTTCGAATCCGCGTTCTGGTGCGATGACATCGGAACCTACGCGCTCGCCCTCGACGGCCAGAAGCAGCCTTGCCGCGTTCGGACTTCGAATGCCGGTCACGTGCTGTTCAGCGGCATCGCCGCACCGGAGCGCGCCGCAGCCGTGATGCGCGACCTGATGCGGCCGTCCTTCTTTTCCGGATGGGGCATTCGTACCGTGGCGCGCGAGGAGCGCCGCTACAACCCGATGTCCTATCACAACGGGTCGGTTTGGCCGCACGACAACTCGCTCATCGCGGCAGGGTTTGCGCGCTATGGGCACAAGGACGCGATCGACCGTGTGTTTAAGGGCCTGTTCGATGCCGCAAGCTACATGGATTTGCGGCGCCTGCCTGAGCTCTATTGCGGCTTCCAGCGCGGCCGTGAGCGCGGACCCACGCTTTATCCGGTCGCGTGTTCGCCACAAGCCTGGGCGGCAGGCACTCCGCTGCTGCTCCTCCAAGCTTCGCTTGGGCTCGAATTCGATCCGGACCAGCACGAGATCCTGCTGCGTAACCCGCGGCTTCCACAGTTCCTCGATGAGGTGACGCTGCGAAATCTGCGGTTGGGCCACTCGGCCGTCGATCTGATGCTGCGCCGCCATGGCACCGATGTATCGTTGCAGGTCCTGCGCAACGAAGGCCAGATCCGGGTTGCAGCCGTGTATTCGTGATGCACCTGCACCCACTGTAGTTTAGTCTTCGGCGGCAGCGCGCGGCCATTCGCGGCGTTGGAGATCCGGAGTGTCGAGAGCGAAGCTGTTGCCATCGTCGATTAATGTCGATCTTGGATGACCCGTAGCTCGACTGTCATGTGTTTGTGCTGCTTGTGTCGAGCGTGACGCCGACACCGCATAGCTGTTGGGTGGTAGTGGCTGCATGACTTTCGCACATTGCTCGGAGGTCATGCAGATCGGCATTAAGATCGACGGCATAGACCCGCATGTCGCCTTCCAGAGCGGGCTCGCTGGTTGCCTGCAGGAAGCGAACGCGATGGTAGCGTGTTTCGGCAATAGCCCTCTCGATCGTACGCCCGGCATAGAAAACGCCATACGTTCCGTTCGTAAAGCGATCCCCGTCCGGATTGAGGTGGGCGAACGCAGCCATAATCGACGTGCTACCCGGTCCGGACACTCTGTCCTCGGGTGCCAAGAGGAGAGTGTCCCCCGCCTCCTCGCGCAGCCTGTCATTAGTCATCGCCTCAATCTGAAAGACTGCCTCAAGGTCGGCAGGATCGGCGACAGCTTCAAAGAGATTGACGGGTGGAAACCGGCTCGGGCGCGATCCGGAAGCAGGGGCGCCATTCGATCTTTGCTATCGGGATGTCCGTCATCAACCGCGCTGCGCATCCAGATACTGGCGACGACATAGAGGTCTGCGACATTGCCGGACGTCATGCGATCAAGCGCCGACCGACCGCCGAAAATCCCGGCAGTATTAGACTTCCGTACCCAATGGTCGGCCGTCTTTGGAAGAAGAATATGCAATGTCGGCCATCCTTGAGGACGCGCCGGCGATATCAAAAAGTTCGGTCACAAGGACGACGGTGTGATCAAAGCCGGGCTCCGGCCTCGCTTATAGAGCCTACCGAAGCTTTCTTTCCGCATAGCGGAAGCCGCCGATCACGCAATCCGCGATCAGCATCTCTGATCTCTGCATGCCTTCACGGTTGCCGGCCTGATAGGCGAGTGGAGGGGTTTTGCGATAACCCCCTCGCTCTACTCGCGCGGACCTTCAACCAGCATTTAGCGCGCCTCGGGTTAGGGTTGGAGGGCGAAAGTCGCAAACGTCATTCAATTTGCCGGAAGTCGGCACCGTGCGGAAGTCGCTTGGCAGCAACCTCCGTCCTTGGACCCGCTCAAACGGACTCGCTACCTGCTGCTGGACTCGCTCACCACACCCTTTACAGAAGTCTAGGGTGCGGGTCGTTCCCGAAGTTGCCAGCCGGACTTATCGATTGTTTTGAACCCACCACTTGCCGATCGCCGTCACGAGATCATTCCATAACGCTGTCGGCAAGTCGGGCACGGCCACCCGAACGCTGTATTGCTCCGAAGTGGCGTCGTGAAACCACTCGGTCGCGGCGAAGTCAAAACCGAAACTTCCGGCATGTCGGATGGGATAAGTCTTACGCAACTCGCCGCTCATGGCCTCGGCCACTCGCCGAGCATCGACCTCATCAAGCGGTCGCCTGGAACGGAGCGTCACATAGAGGCCATGAACGAAGTGGAGCTCGGCCGCAAGAATGGGGAGCTCGCGCGCAAAACGTCGGGTCGCAAAGCGGCTATTGCACAAGATGGCTGCGATGCGCCCCCTCGTGAGTGCCCAGTATTTTTTGCTTCCGACATAGGGCGGGAAATGCGCAGGCAGCGCCGCGCTCCCGAGTAGCCGGACGGCATTGCGGGTTTCCTCAGCCAAACGTTCGAGAACCGAGGGATTTGAGTCTGCTCTCGCCTCTTGCCAATCGACGAAAACCGCAGAGCCGAGCCTCCCGTATTCCGATCCCAGGGTGTCGAGCTTGTTATGACTGCGCACCAAGACGGTCGGGATTCGGTATCGTCGCGCCCAGCGCAGAACGCGCCGGATACGCCCCGAGCTTCCAGAGAAGCAGGTGGTGTCGAACATCAGCAGATCAAGCGCAGACCCGTCACAATGCAAGACAGACTCAAACGCCCGGGCAGATACGCAAGAATCCAGCAGAAAGATTCTGGGCGCATCACCGCGGCCAAGCGAATCTGGGAGCGGCAGCGCCAGGGAAACAATCTGACGGTTCGGGACAAAGCGCTCCACTAGCTCCAGCGTTTCACCGTAAGAACCAGGCAGCGCTAGAACGTCTGCTCTGGCAAAGATCGGCAGGGACGCCAGCAGCAACGCCGAAATTGCAGCCATTCCGGAGGATGTATAGATCGTTTCGCGCGCACGGTCGCACTCTAAACCATAGAAAGATGGCCCGCTAACATGTAGATCTGCACGCTGGTAATCGTATCTAAATACGAATTGCCCGCTCTTTGGCCGCGCCGCGGCTGACCAAGCCGTCTCGGTCGCGTTCCAGTCCTGGAGTTCATGGTCCGCGCGCAATGCGGCGGTCAGTTGAAACTTCGCCGCGATGACTTCCTCCACCGAACGTGGGCGAGACAGCTGTCGCGGTTCTCTCAGAGAATCGTTGATCAATCCGATTTCGCGGTATTTCCGCTCCAGATAAGCTTCAATGGACTCCATGCGGCTCTCGTGATTCATGCGTTGGATGCGCCCCTGGTCAACGCCGACTGTGCCACCGAGGTTCAATCGTCGACGACACCGGGACACCAATAGTGCGAGGACCCCACCACCTGTAACGCGATGAGCGCGTTTTACTGCTGCACCCAGCCAAGTCGTTTGTTGCGCTATCTATGCCCGGTCTCGACCGACGCCGGGGCTAGAGCAGGAGTTCAACTCACTAGATGCCCAATTCGATGCGGCGCAGGCCTAGATCCGCAGCCGGCTGGACCATTGATTCGAACGCGCTATGACGACGGCGGCTTCTCCGGCGGCTCAACCGACCGGCCTGCCCTCCAGCAACTTCTGGCCGACATCAGGAATGAATGTCATTGTCGTCTATAAAGTAGATCGTCTAACGTGATCGCTGGCCGACTCCGCCAAGATTGGCGAACTGTTCGACTCCCCCGGTGTATCGTTCTTGTCCGTGTCCCAGCACTTCAATACCACCACCTCGATGGGACGTCTGACCCTCAACGTGCTGCGATCTTTTGCCAGTTCGCGGGAGGTCACCTCGGTACGCATCCGGGACAAGATCGCCGCCTCCAAACGCAAGGACTAGTGCGTCGACGACGTAGTCCCGCTGGGCTACCTGCCAAGGACCACCGCCCTCAACAGAAACAACACCATCCACCTCGACCCGCGAGCGTGTTCACGTGTCATTTCGGGAACATTACATTGGTCGCAGGCGTTCTCCACCGTATGGATGACTTTCTCGGCCGGTTCGGCCATACAACATGGCTTCCGTTCAGCGTGATTGCTGCTCGACTCATGCTAGCAGCCGTACTCGGCTCGTTGGTCGGTATTGAGCGCGAATGGCGTAACCGCCCTGCGGGCCTCCGCACTCACATACTTGTATGTTTATCGACCGCCGCGATTGCAATTCTCACTATCGAGATAACTCACGTCGACGTCTTCGATGGACACGAGATTAGAATTGATCCAATCCGTCTAGTGGAAGCAACAACTGCCGGTGTCGCGTTTCTGGCGGCGGGCCTCATCTTTTTCGCAAAAGGCGAAGTTCACGGCCTGACGACTGGCGCAGGTATGTGGTTGGCGGGCTGCATCGGCTTAGCCGTTGGTTTAGGATTCTGGCAGATTGCAGTTCTGGCTACGGTTCTTGCACTTGTCGTACTTGGAGTCCTGCAGTTCATAGACTCCAACTCCAAGGACGCGAGACCTTGAACATCTAGGTCTTTTTTGCAAACCCAAAGCCGAAATTAAGCCAACACCAACCGGTTTTTGAATTGCCTAAGCCCAGCACTGAGACTGTTATTAACTATGCCGGTATTGATGAATTCCGTGCGATGCCAACCCGCGTCGGATTTCTCCCCCGTGATTTACGGATGTACCGGTGCCAAGCTCATCGGACGATATGAGATACCCGCAAGTAGAACTGATTCGAAGAAGGCGTTCGGCGTGGTAAGACGCGCACTCGATGCCGCCGGTGCAGCTCTGGGCAGTTTTGACCATTGACCGACTTGCAATCGTCGCGCCGTACTCCTTATAGGAACCGCCGCGGCTTCCGACACACTCTTTCCCGCCGCGTCGACCACGCGGCCTACCCTGTCTGAAAGGTCATCCATCGCCTCCTTCGCGTCATCGATCGTGAGACCTTGCTTGCATGCTTCGTCCGCCACGGTTTCGACGACAGCCGTCGCAACAGTGGTCGCCTTCTCGATCTGCTGGTCTGCGATTTCGGAAGCCTTGTTCCTCAAGGTCTCGCTGGATTCGCGAAGGTATGATTTTTCGATGTCGGTATTCGGCAAAGCCGCGGCGATGCCGGCACCTATCGCCAATCCGACGGCGCCCAATGCAAGGGGCTGAGCTTTGAGCAGGTCGGTCAGATTGCCTCGCACTGCACAGAACATCGGCAGAAGGCAGCACGGCCTTTGCATATTCCGAGGCCAAGCGAGTCGCGATCCGGTGATGTTTGCCTATATGGCGATGTCGCAAGCGATTCACCGCAACGAAGAACCGCGTCTCGGCCCGGGTAAGATGACCGGGGAAAAGCACGGATTGGCGCCGGAGGTAATCCATCAGCCGGGACGTCGGCAGGCGTAGTTACCAAGGGCGCACGGCGTGTAGAATGTTCCCTGACAGCGCTGGCTTTGAAAGGAAACGTGCCCTCGCGGGCATTTCATCCGCGGCCGGAGTCTGATTTCCGGACATCACGACGATGTTTACCGGAGGCCATCTATCGCGAACCGCCGCAGCCAATTTTAAGCCGTCCATTGAGCCCGGCAGATCGATGTCGGTCATCAGGATCTCGATAGGATGGCGATCGAGGATCTTGATCGCTTGATCAGCCGACGAAGCCGTAAACACTTCGTGGCCAGCGCGCTCCAAGGCATCTTGCACGTAGATCAGGAGGATTAGCTCATCTTCAACAACAAGTACTTTCACGCACTGCCCTTTCTATGATGCCCTGCCAAGGAGGGGCCCGACTTCAAATCCTGGGAACTAAAGGCTCTTCGCAACGGCCACCGGCAAGTGACGAGTCTTGCTCCCTTAGGGCGCCAGCTTCAGCACCGCACGCGCGACCGCTGAGGTCGCGACCGTGAGCGACTCCCGAGCTTTTTCAGCCCAAAACACGGCCTCTATGGCGTCCTGCACGACCGGTTTCGATCGCCGGCGGAGACCATCGACGTAAAATATTACGGCAAGCTAGGGTGCGTACTCATAAAATCTGCTGCTAAGAGTAGGCGCGCGTGATGTCCGCTTGTCCTCCAACAGCGGCGCGAAAGCGGACGTTGTCGGACTTCCGAGAAGGGCCACAACCGGACCTTCTCCGACCCTTCAGTTCGCCGGCTGGGCGTCCGGGAATTTCCAAGTTGCGTCGATGATTTCCTTGCGAGGTCGGTATAGTCTCACGGTATAGTTCCAGCCCGCCATGATCGGAAGGCAGTTCGCGGTTTCCTTCTGGCAACCGCCGAACTGGATCGTGAACGATCCGTCTGCATTCGGTCTCGCCGTGATGTTATTGAACGAATAGGCGTTGGCATCGTTCTATCCAACGTTGACGACGGATCCTCGGACGCAAGATCTGAGCGGCGCTGAATCTCGCGGGCGACATCCTCCGAGACGTCTTCCGACCAACCCTCGGCGGTGTTGAACGCGATGACACGCTGCGAATCGCCATATTGCCCCGACATCAGGTCAGTGATGACCGTCTCGAGATTGGTCTGCTCGCTGTCGGCTTCGCGCCAAACGCAACCGTTACGGCCAAGGCAATCCTCTACGAGATAGCTATTCTGATCGACGCCGTTCGGCACAATCGATGGTGTCCAACCGGACCTACTCATACGCAGTTACTCCAAAACGCTAAATCGAGAGCTAGTCTGGCCTTGACCTATTTCCCCAATTCCTTCCGAACCGCCGCGGCGGAGTTGCCTACTTTGCCGATGGCCTTTTCGAGTTCTTCGCGGCTCACCCCGAGGTGATTGATCCATTATTTGACCTCGTAGTCTTCATTCATATTGATGCGGCTGCGGTCCTGCTGGCCAACCTTGGATTTGTCGTCGGTCATGTGCCTCTCGCTTGTGTTGGCGGACCTCGATGGCAGTGGAATCGGGGCCGGCTCCGATTTAAGCCGGGGCGGCAGGATTCGTTCCTCAATGCAGCAAGGTCACAAAGTGGATCGCGAAGAATGCGGCGGCACAGACAGCGGCCGTTACCACGATAGCGAACAGCGCATGTCGGAAACTAAAGCCGGGAGTCTACGTCGAACCGCGCCACAGCAGTCTGCATCGCTCGAAAAAATAGACAAGGCTAAGGAATTGTCGGGCTTTAGTCGGCATCGAGTCTAGCGGAATAACACCCGCTACAGAGTGCTTGCGCTTCGCGCCTCGCCAACTCATTTGCTTTCCAAACTTTCCCCAAACATCTGTGTCGCCGGCCCTTCGTTTACGCCCCCAAATTTATCGAGGGGGAGTGTTGCAGTGACTGTCAATAGCGCTGGGTCTACTGTCTCCAACTTTACCTTCCGACCGGTTTTCAAGGTCTGAATAAAACGAGGATCGACTGGGACCGCAGCTATGCATGCATTTGCAAAACACCAATTGAACGGAAGCTTTATTGTCTCGTTTTCATCTACGGTGAAACTAACGCCAGCAATTAATAGTTGCCCCGGCAGGACGATGACTTGTAAGAGCGCGCCCGGACCATCTTTGTCCTGAACAAGATCTATCCGAATTATTTCCGTTCCGGTTTCTTGCGTGCTGGCGCTAATCGTGGTGCGGCAGACTGTTTTCGCATTGGACTGCTCGAAGCACAATTTGCGCCATGGGGTATAATTCACATTGGTCAATTCACGCTGTCCACGCGGCCACGCTTTTGTTTCAGGAATCTTCTCGACGCTCAGAGTGCCTCCGGGCGGCATCCCATGTTGTCCAGATGCCGGTGATCCCAATAAAATGACTCCAGCAAAAACCCCGATGAAAAAGTCCAGCAATCTTCGTGTGCCCATGCGAACTCCCTTTGTTTCGACACCTTTTATTTGTTTGCGTTCAGAAACTGCGTGACAATTGGTGCCCAGATCGGAATTGCATCGGGGGAATCCACAAAGAAGTGCCCATCGCCACCGAATGCCGGCAGAAGGTGGAATTCAACATTGCCACCTCCGCCTTTGTAAGCATCGTACATTCGCTGGGATAAGGCGGGACCGAAGTAACTATCATTCTGGGTATAAATCCAAAGCGTTGGAGTTCTCGCGGCGCGGCCAAACTCACCAGCCGCTTCGACCAGTTTATCAGGCGCACAATTGTTATGCGGCTTGCCATCAACGTGTCCACCTCGACCGCCAGCGAAATTGATGATGGCCCGCACGGCGTTTGGGTTCTTGCTGGAAAGAGCAAGCGATCCCCAGCCACCACCGGACTGCCCGACCACAACGACGCCCTTTGGTAACGCGATGCGTTCTTTGATCATGTAATCGATCACCCATTGCACGCTGGTTGCGATGGCTATTCCTGGGTCGCGGAAATTTACATCGGTACATTTGCCGATGTCGCCTAAATAGATGCTATGGTGTCCTTCGCTGGGTAGATCGACTGCGGTGATTCCGAAGCCAGGGCGAATTGGAGAAACTACGAAATAGCCACGACGAGCGAACCAAAGCGCCGCATCCTTAAACTCGACCTTTGGAAAGAAACCTCGCGCGGTGGCATCGGATGACTCGCCGTGGTTCATGACCACAAGCGGAAATGGGCCGTTGCCGAGTGGCCGCGCGACATATGCGAGCATGGGGATCGGCAAAGAAAGTACCCACATTTCCTCCTTGACGGCCGGCGGCGTCGCGGCGTCGTTGGCCAAACTGAAAGGGGCGAACGCTGTGCCAAAGACAAATATCGAAATCAAGAGAGTCGAAGACAAGAGCCATTTCGCACGCTTTGGCATGTAGCACCCTTTGAGTAACGTGCGACCACTAAGGCAATGCAAGTTTCCCACGCAGCAAAAGGCTAATGTTGGTACCAGTTTAAATGCAAAGTGAGAGCCCTAGTAGGTCTACCCTTGATCTTGATCTTGATGCTTGCACCATCAATGGCTGCGGTTAGTCTCGGTGGCTCTGCAACATCCGAGCGTCTGCACCCTGTTCTTTCGCAAGTCTTCTCAATCGGACAGACTGCTCTTCAACACGGCCGCCTTGCGACCTTCCACAGCTTCTTCAAATAGGCCTTCTTATCCGCCCAGCACTGGATCCACTCGATGTTGTAGATGTAGGTCATTTCGCCAGCGCTTACTTCCCCTTCGCACAGACCGGCGAGCTATTTGGCAAAATTACATTATTTGCCTTCTCATACTCGGCCCAGTGTCGAACCAACTGATCCCTGATTTTTGGCTGGGCGGTGGCGAGATCGTTCATCTCGCCGGGATCAGCTTTCAGGTCATACAGCTGCCATTTACCGGGTCCGTGCGGCTCACAAAGCCAGAGCAATTTCCAATTGTTCTGACGAATGGCACGGTGACCGAAGATCTCCCAGCCCAGCCAATCCGATTGACCGCGAACCGAGGTGCGGGAGTTATCCAGAATCGCAGAAAGAGACTTCCCTTGTAACGGAGCGACCTCTTTGCAGTTGTATTTGGCAGGGTGCGCCACGCTCGCGGCGTTCAAGATCGTTGCCGGAATATCCATGACATGCGTGACAGCATCAGAAATCCGACCGCTTCCATTGACGCCACGTCCCGAGATAATTAGGGGAGCGCGAATGCCACCTTCCGAGAGAAATCCTTTGAACATGCGAAACGGACCTGCGCTGACTTGAGCCCAAGCCGCGCCGTATTGGATGAAGGTACCCTTCTTGCCCCAGTCGTCAAACTTGCTGTTGTCCCAGGGCGCGCCCATGTTCCACAAAGTGCCCTCGGGGCCGTTGTCAGATAGGAGGATTATGAGAGTATTGTCATAAAGGTTTTTCGCTTTGAGATACTCAACGACCTTTCCGATGTTTGCATCCATGTGTTCGACCATGGCTGCATAAAGCTCCATTCGGCGCGCCGACTGCCGTCGCTCATCATTGGATAGAGTGTCCCAAGCCGGAATATTCGCGAGTCGCGGAAAAACCGTAGGCTTTTGACCGAGGATGCCAAGCTTCGTCATCCGATCTAAACGAGCCGCGCGGGTAACGTCATAGCCCTGATCGTAGCGGCCTTTGTATTTATCCAGCCATTCAGCAGGGAGCTGGAAGGGGTCGTGAGGAGCCTGAAATGCGAGATATGCAAAGAATGGTTTGCCATCCCCGCGGTTCTCTTCAATGTCGTTGATGACTGCCGATGAATAATCTTCACTCGAATGAAACCCATGACGAAGCGCCTGGATGATCTTTCCATTTTGCGTATAGAGCTGCCGCTCGCCCTTCGCGCCCACATGTCGTCGAAATGGCTGCCGCCGCCCGGGATAAGTGTGAGATCGCGCGTGAAGCCGCGGGCCGCGGGCCAATGCTCTGGCTCCTCGCCCATGTGCCACTTCCCGGCCATGTAAGTTTTGTAGCCGGCGTCCTTCAGTATCGAAGCGACTGTAGCAACGCGATCGGTGAGGAAACCCTCGTACCCAGGCTTTCCCTTCTGATTCGCGGCTGTGAACTCAGCCATGTTACCAAGTCCAGCGATGTGGCTATCTGTACCGCTGAGCAACATCGAACGGGACGGCGAACACGTCGCACTTACTGCGAATTGGGTGAACCGAACGCCGACAGAGGCCAAGGCATCGATATTGGGCGTGCGGATTTCGCTGCCAAAACTTCCGAAGTCCGCATAGCCGGCATCGTCCGCGACGATGAGAACGATGTTTGGCCGGACGTCCTGTGCAAGGCCAGTTCCGGATGAGGCTGTCCATAGGCAGACCGCGACTGCCGCACACAATGCCAATCGCGCGATTCCACCGCCAATGTGCGCTAGTAACATTACCTTCTCCAGAGTAGCTCGGCATGACAGCAGCCCGCGCTCCGCGCAATTTAATAAGAATGAACCGTATCTAGCGGTCTGCACATTGATGCACGTCAAGTTGCGATTGGAAACGGCGGAAGACGTATCGCGAGATGCAGCCGTGGGATGTCCGCAACGGGTCATGAACGACAAAACTCAACGTGAGCATAATAGGTCCGCTTTGCGTTGAGCCTCGGCGAGGCGCACGACGTTCGACTTGCCAGAAAACTGTTGTCTCGTCTCAAATCCGGATCAATGCTGCTTGCCGACCGTGGCTATGACGCCGACTGGATTAGGGAGCTTGCCATGAAGAAGGGCGCGTGGGCCAACATCCCGCCGAAAAGCAATCGCAGCGATCCGATCTGCTTTAGCCCGTACCTCTATCGCGCTCGCAACCTCGTCGAACGGTTCTTCAACAGGATCAAGCAGTGCCGTCGGGTGGCGACGCGCTACGACAGGCTTGCAGGAAACTACCTTGCCTTCGTCCAACTCGCATCTATCCGCCTATGGTTGTCCGCCGACAAGTTGGGATACTCAGCCTCCGACCTGCTGACCGACATTCGAATGAGCCTTGCCGCAAACGAATTGAAGAAGCCCAGGTTCATACGCAGGCGTCGCCGATCTGGTCGGCCCTCAGTTCGTTGCTGCTTTCCGGGGAGTATTCACCACCACGATGGGAATGACGCCGGGTCAAGGGCGCCATAAGGCACATGCCAGCGAATAAACCGCACGGACACCACCCGCGACCTCACTGGCGGCGGCGGGGGCGCGCCGATGGGCGCGGCTTGTGTTCGAGAACATTTCTCAAAAGCCTGATGGGGGCTTTCTCAAGCTTGCTTGTATAGTCAGGAAGCTTGTTCAGCGCCCTCAACATCTGCTGTAGTTTGGCTGCCGATGCGTACCGCTCTTCCGTGATGTTGTGCCCACCATGGCCGAGAATATCGGCGCGCAATTCGGACACGACGCCGGCGTCTTTCAATTCAGCGGCGCTCATCTTCCGGAAGGAGTGGAATGACTTTCGTTGCACATCGGCATCCTTCACGACAGCGGTCTGAACCTTGATCCAGTTACCATGAAAGACATCCCCGAATGGCGTCTTGTCACTGGCTGCCTCAAGCTCCGGGAACAGCAATTGATACCCCAGTGCCTTAATTGCATCGCGATATTCCAATAACCCCAGTCTGATCATTTCCTTCGTCAACGGAATCCGGCGCACCGATTGTTGATTTTTCAAAAGACGATGATCGCTGAAACGAAGGCTGACAAACGGAATACCGCCGGTATTCACGATGTCTTCGACGTCGAGTCCGCACAGTTCTTCACGGCGGGCCAGCGTCGCCTTGGCGAGGAGCGGCACCCAGTACAACGCGTCGTGAATAATGACCGAGCCAGGTTCAAGCCGGCTCCTCTCGCCTCGGCATCCCGTCCATGGCGGTTGCGCGAAGAATCCGCGCACATCTGCGGCGCTGAACGGCACCCTCTCATCCCGGGCACGCATTTCGGTGCGTGCACGAAGGCGCTGCATCCCCTTGTAGTCGTTGAGTCCAATCCCATTGCCTTCGATATACTCGATGACCGACTTGAGTTGGGTCAGGTACCGGTTCAGCGTCGATCCCTGACGTCCAACTTTTTCCGGTGGCAATGTCCTGGCCCGGTCGAGCAATTCCTCCAGTGGCCGGTCGAAATCCTTGGGATTCTTACCGTAGGTCTTTGGCAAATTAAGCAACAGCGTTCGATAATCGGCGATACGCGCCTGACTGATCAGCGCAACGTCATCGGCTCCCAGCATCTTGACGAACAATTGCGCCCCGGCACGAACCTGATCCTGCGTTTTCTTTCGCCATTCCTTCAGCTGCGCTTTCTCGCTGATCAGCCGTTCGGTCAGTGCGAGAATTGAAACCGACTCCCCTGCGATCGGTTCCGGAACCACCGCTGGCGGAGGGACAGTAATCTGTTCGCTGGCTTGAGGTGGCGTCACGTCGGCAGGCTTCGCAACGACTTGCACATCTTCCACCTGATGGCGCGTATGATCCTGAGCTTCACGGGCCAGGATTTGCTTCACCAACTGGTCATCCTCATCATACTGCCCGGACCAGCGTCGATCGACTGCCATCAACGCAGCCGCCTGTCCGCGATCCACGAGAGCCTGAGCCTGCGCGATATCACCTGACGTTTGCGACGCACCGCAATCGGCAAGCATCTCGAGGATTTTCGCTCGAGGTGTTGTCATCCTCTCCCGACGAAGTGAGACGATCGTTTTGTCGATGTCGGGAAAATCCTCTTCCGTGAGTCCGCCCGCAAGAATGGCCTCATGGTCGCTGGCGCTGACCGTGGCATCTTCACCCCGCGCAGCTTTCAGACGCAGAGCCCATCCCGTCAGAAGGTCGAGACGGCGTCCATCGGCTGCACTGAACCCATCGGCGAGTTCCATCGCTGCAATTCTGCTCAGCTTGTGCAGGTGATCGCTCACGGCAACCGTGAGCAAAGATTTGACCTGCTGCTTGGACAGCATGTTCGACGCCTCTTGCCCGATGATTTGCTCGCTTGCGAGCGTGAGATGAGCGGCGAGCCTGCGCGCTGTCGCGAGCTCACGCGTCTTCAAACTGACGGCAATAGGTTGACGAAACCTCTCGCTGGAGATTTTCGCAATACGGCGTCGCCACCAATAGACGCCACCACGTCGAAACACATGCTGAACTGTGCGCACTGTGCACACTCCTGTGCTACAGGCGTGTGCTACAATTGCCTCCGAGCGACCCGGATCATCCAAGTCGGCTCGTATGATTTCAATGGGTTAAGCGGATCGCTGGCTGGGGCGGGAGGATTCGAACCTCCGCATGGGGGAATCAAAATCCCCTGCCTTACCACTTGGCGACGCCCCAAAATGCGGATCGGGTCGCGCGCGTGCCGTGCCCATTCCGCTTCGACGGTCTCTCTATACAGAGAACCCCCTGAGTTCAACCGTCCGCCCTGTTCCAGAAGCACAATTTCGGTCATTTTTGAGAGTTGAGGGCCATCGGCTTTCATGGGAAGACAGCATCAGCGACCACGCCAGCCAACGTGAGATGACTGTCATGACCTACCGTGCCCCCATCAACGACATGCTGCTCGCCCTCAATTATGGTGCCGGGCTTCAGGCAGCCATCAAGGCCGGTCACTACGGTGACTACGACAGCGACATTGCCGCCGCCGTGCTGGAAGAAGCCGGCCGCTTTGCAACCGATGTGCTGGCGCCGCTGAACAAGGTCGGGGACCAGAACGGCGTCAAACTCACCGACAGCAAGGTGACGACAGCGCCGGGCTGGCCCGACGCTTACCAGCGCTGGATCGCCGCCGGCTGGAATGCGGTCTCAGGCGCTGAGGCGTTCGGCGGCCAAGGTCTGCCGCTCGCGATCAATGCCGTTTGCACCGAAATCTGGAGCGCCTCGAACATCGCCTTCGGACTGTGCCCGCTGCTGACGCTGAGCGCCATCGAAGCGCTCGATGCGCACGGCAGCGACGACCTGAAGAAGATCTACCTGGGCAAGCTGATCTCGGGCGAGTGGACTGGCACCATGCAACTAACCGAGCCGCAGGCGGGTTCGGATGTCGGCGCGCTGCGCAGCCGCGCCGAACGTGCCGCCGATGGCAGCTACCGCATCAGCGGCACCAAGATCTTCATCACCTATGGCGATCACGATATGACCGATAACATCGTGCATTTCGTGCTCGCACGCTTGCCGGATGCGCCCGCCGGCACCAAGGGCATTTCACTGTTTCTGATTCCGAAATTTCTCGTCAACGCCGATGGCTCACTCGGCGCACGCAACGATATCTATCCGAGCGGTGTCGAACACAAGCTCGGCATTCATGCCTCGCCGACCTGCACCATGACGATGGGCGACCATGGCGGCGCCATCGGCTATCTGATCGGCGAAGAAAATCGCGGCATGCAATGCATGTTCACGATGATGAATCAGGCACGGCTCGGCGTCGGCCTCGAAGGTGTCGGCATCGCCGATCGCGCTTATCAGCAAGCGCTAGCTTACGCGCAGGATCGCAAACAGGGCCGCGCTATAGGCGCGAAGGGCAACGGCTCAGATGCCATTATCGTGCATCCCGACGTCAAGCGTATGCTGATGCAGATGCGCGCGATGACGGCGGCCGCACGCACCATCTGTTACGCGACGGCGGTTGCGCTCGACGTCTCGGTGCGTGCCACGGATGCCAAGGTGCGCAGCGACGCCGCCGCGCGCGCCGCGCTGCTGACGCCGATCGCCAAGGCTTTTTCGACCGACATCGGCAACGAAGTCACCTCGCTCGGCGTGCAGATTCACGGCGGCATGGGCTTCATCGAAGAAACCGGTGCCGCGCAGCACTATCGCGACGCGCGCATCACCGCGATCTATGAAGGCACCAATGGCATCCAGTCGATCGATCTGGTGACGCGCAAGCTCGGCGTCAACGGCGGCGCTTCGGTGTGGGCGCTGCTCGACGAGTTGTCAGTTATCGTCAAGAAAGTCGAGGCGTCGAACGATCCGGCATTCGGCAGCACGGGCGCGAAGCTGCGCGATGCGCTCGGCTCGCTCGAACGCAGCAGTCGCTGGTTGCTGGAACGGCTCGGCACCGCGCCGAACGAAGCGCTGGCCGGAGCGACACCCTATCTGCGGTTGTTCGGTTCGACGCTAGGCGGCTGCATGCTGGCGCAGGAAGCACTGTCGGCTCGCGATCTCGGCGAACAACTCGGCGATGCCAGGCGCTACGTGACGCTGGCGCGCTTCTTCGCCGAGAACGTCAGCGTTCAAGCCGGTGCACTGGAGCGCACGGTGATCGACGGAGCCGATGCGGTGATCGGCGCCGACGACGTCCTGCTGGCCTGAACACACCCAAAAAGCCTTGCGGCAACGTTGCGGCAAACCCGTGGCGGCTTGCCGCAAGGGCAGCGCCCGGATCGACCGGCAAATTTGCCGGTGCACCCCGCTGCTGTCGGCCTTTGACCAAACCGCGGATGCTGTAGGATGACACCCGTGGGGCGCCGGTCGCGCGCTCCGATTGCGGGAGAGCATGCATGACCGGCCACTTGATTGTCACCGACGAAGACGCCACGCGGGTGATCACACTGCGCCGGCCGCAAAAGAAGAACGCGCTCACGCAGGACATGTACCTCGCCATGAGCGAGGCCATCAACAGCGCGCAGGACAACGCGGCGATCCGCTGCATCATCATCACCGGCGGCTCGGGCGTGTTCACCGCCGGCAACGACCTCGAGGATTTTCTCAAGGACGGCACCGCAAGCGGCGATCAACCGCGCGCTTCGAACGCCATCACGTTTCTGCACGCGCTGGCGAACAATGCCAAGCCGATCATCGCCGCAGTGGATGGCATCGCCATCGGTGTCGGCACCACCATGCTATTCCATTGCGATTACGTATTGGCTAGTCCCACCGCGACTTTCTCGACACCGTTCATTCACCTCGGGCTGGTGCCGGAAGGCGCATCGAGCCTGTTGATGCCGTTGACCATGGGGCATCAGCGCGCCTTTGCGACACTGGTGATGGGCCGCACGATGAATGCCACCGAGGCGCGCGAAGCCGGCTTCGTCAATACCATCGTCGCGCCGGGACACACCGAAGCCGAGGCGCGCAAGGTCGCGCGTGAAATCTGCGCCCTCCCCGCCGAAGCCGTCGCCATTTCGCGCAAGCTGCTGAAGCTGCCGCCGGAGCAGTTGATCCAGCGGATCAATCAGGAGAGCGCCCTGTTCGGCGAACGGATGCGGTCCGAGGAAGCGGTCAACGCCTTCAAGGCCTTCTTCGCACGCAAGAGGGCGTGAGCCGCATTCGCACATGCGCAAGGCCCTCGCGATAGATTCCCATCGGCCGATTGCCGCAGCGATGCTTGCCCTCGCCTTCGCAGTTGGCGCAGCACCGCACGCGCAGGCGGAAACCGCTGCGCCGGTTCATGTCACCGTGCTGGCGATCAACGACCTGCACGGCAACCTGCAACCGCCGCCCGACGGCATCCGGATCGACGATCCCAAGGACGCGGCGCGGAAAATTCGGGTACCGGCCGGCGGCGTCGAGCACATGGCGACATTGGTCAAGCAACTACGCGCCGCTCAGCCGAACTCCGTGTTCGTTGCCGCGGGCGATCTGATCGGCGCCAGTCCGTTCCTGTCGGCGATGTTTCACGATGAGCCGACCATCGAATCCTTGTCGATGATGGGCATGGATATCGCGGCGGTCGGCAATCACGAGTTCGATGAAGGCAAGGACGAATTGCTGCGCATGCAGAACGGCGGCTGTCACCCGATCGATGGATGCCAGGGACCGCATCCGTTTCGCGGCGCGCAATTCCGATACCTCGCCGCCAGCACGATTGAGAAAAGCAGCGGCAAGACGTTGTTGCCGCCCTACGCGATCAGGCAATTCGAGGGCATCCCGATCGGCTTCATCGGCCTGACGTTGAAGAACACGCCGCGGCTGGTATCGCCGGTCGGCGTTGCCGGACTCGAGTTCCACGACGAAGCCGATACCGTCAATGCGCTGGTGCCGCAGTTGAAGGCGCAAGGCGTCGAGGCCATCGTCGTGTTGATCCACGAAGGCGGATTTCCGACCGGCGACTACAACGCCTGCCCCGGCATCTCCGGCCCCATCGTCGATATCGTCAATAAATTCGACAAGGCTGTCGATGTCGTCGTCAGCGGCCACACGCATCAGGCTTACACCTGCGAGATCGACGGACGGCTGGTCACCAGCGGCGATAAATACGGCACGCTGGTCACCAGGATCGATCTCATGCTCGATCGCGGCACGCGGGATATCGTCAGCGCCAAGGCCGACAATCTGATCGTGCGCCCCGACTTCTATGCCAAGGATTCCGTCCAGAGCAAACTGCTGGCGGAATATGAACGGCTCGCCGGTCCCATCGCCGCGCGTGTCGCCGGGACGGCGACCGCAACATTGTCGCGCACGCCGAACGACGCCGGGGAAAGCGTGCTCGGCGACATCGTCGCCGATGCGCAATTGGCGGCAACCCGTGCCGCGGACAAAGGCGGCGCGGTGATCGCCTTCACCAATCCGGGAGGCGTTCGCGCGCCGATCACCAAGCGCCCGGATAACGACGTGACCTACGGCGATGTGTTTTCGGCGCAACCGTTCCGCAATCAGTTGGTGACGCTGACGCTCACCGGCGCGCAGATCAAGGCCGTGCTGGAACAGCAGTGGATCGATCCGGCGCGGCCCCGCATCCTGCAGGTGTCGCACGGCTTCAGTTATGTTTGGGACAATGCGCGGCCGTTCGGCGAGCGCGTGCTGGCCGAGCGCATGACGCTCAATGGCCAGCGCATCGAGCCAGCGGCGACCTACCGTGTGACGGTGAACAGCTTTCTCGCGGTCGGTGGCGACGGTTTCGCCACACTCAAGGACGGTGTCACGGCACAGATCGGCATATACGATGTCGATGCACTGTACGATTATTTCCGCAGCAACAGCCCGGTCACACCGCCGCCGACGAACCGGATCGCGCGGATCAACTAGGTCCGCGATTAGGCGCGACCGGAATGCTCCGCTACGTGAGGCGCAACTCCGCTGCCTGTCATGGCCGATTAATCCTGCCCCCATCCTTCTTGCTGAACTGCCGTCAGCCTGAAGTGCGAGTGCAAGCGAGCCTCGAAGGGCGACGGCGCCAAGTCATTGTGCAAGCCATTCGTGAAGTCAGCCTTCGCGGCGGCACGAGCGCGCACCTCAAAGTCAACCAGAAACAGTTCGATGAATCGAGGCAGTGAGTTCGTCATGGTCGGATTCATTCCGGCCATCCACGTCTTCACAGCCTCGCAATCAAAAAAACGTGGATGGCCGGGACAAGCCCGACCATGACGGCCTCATTGCTTCATTCCCAGGTTGCTTCAAGCCTGCTCGGTCCGAACCTTCACCCTTTCGCAACTGGCGATAAGTCACTAGTATTCGGCCTCCTCACTCTCGCGCATGCCGCGCGCCGGACTCTTGAATGACCACACTGCTCGTCACGCATCCGTCGGGGCTCGATCATCTGACCCCGCCCGGCCATCCGGAACGCCCGGACCGGCTCCGCGCCATCGATCAGGCGCTCAGCACCGATCAGTTCCTGCCGCTGACGCGGATGCTGGCGCCGGAGGGCTCGCTTGAAACCGTCGCGCTGTGCCACAACGATCACTACATCGACGAATTGCGCCACATCGCCCCGAGCAGCGGCCTCGTCTACATCGACGGCGACACCTCGATGTCGCCGGGCACGTGGGAAGCGGTGATGCGCGGCGTCGGCGGCGCGGTGGCGGCAACCGATGCAGTGTTGAGCGGCACTTGCGACAATGCGTTCGTTGCAGTGCGTCCACCGGGCCATCATGCCGAGATCAGCAAGCCGATGGGCTTCTGCTTCTTCGACAACGTCGCCATTGCCGCGCGCCACGCTCAGCGCAAGCACGGCATCGGCCGTGTCGCGATCGTCGATTTCGACGTTCATCACGGCAACGGCACGCAGGATATCTTCTGGGCGGACTCGACGGTGATGTATTGCTCCACGCATCAGATGCCACTGTTTCCCGGCACCGGTGCGACCTCCGAACGCGGTGAGCACGACACCATCGTCAATGCGCCGTTGGCATCCGGCGACGGCAGCGTCAAATTCCAGGCGGCCTTCAACAATCTCATTCTGCCGCAATTGCAGAAGTTCGCGCCCGAACTCGTCATCATCTCGGCGGGATTCGATGCGCATCGCCGCGATCCGTTGGCGACGCTCGAACTCGATGCGACCGATTTTGGCTGGGTGACCCGCAAGTTGATGGACGTCGCCGATGCAAGCGCCGGCGGCAAGGTGGTGTCGGTGCTCGAAGGCGGCTATGATCTGCAGGGCCTCAAGGAATCCGTCGCAGCCCACGTCACCGCTTTGATGGGCGCATGAATTCCCGCCACAATCCGCTCGCACACATGCTTACGAATTTGCGCACCAGATGCGCCGCAGGGACATGAATATGGCTGACAACACTAATGCCGACGTCAAGAAGCTGAGTTTCGAACGCGCGCTCGAGGAACTCGAATCCATCGTCAAGCGGCTCGAGGACGGCAAGGTCGCGCTGGAGGAATCCGTCAACATCTACGAGCGTGGCGAAGCGCTGAAACGGCGCTGCGAGGAACTGCTGCGCCAGGCCGAAGCGCGCGTCGACAAGATCACCACCGATGCCAACGGCCAGCCGACCGGAACCGAACCGCTGGACGTGCAGTGAGACTGCCGCAGCGCCGCACCATCTTGGTGCCCTATGCTGTCCTGATCCGCTCCGAACGCCGCGTTCGCTGCATCTCTGCGGCGGAATCGCCCTTTGGCGCGCGGCCCAGCCTGCTATAATCAACGTTCTATTTCGGGGGACTGGACACGGTGCGGGTGCAACGCCGACATATCATCTATGTGCAGGGCTTCGATCCGCGCGGATTGGCCCAATACTACCGCATGTTCCGCACCGAACTGCGCAAGTCCGACCGCCTGCACGGCATCGCATCGACCATCAGCCGGCCCCAGAGTTCCGCGGATGGCTCGATGGCCTCGTGGCGCATCGAAACCGAAGCCGACGGATGGCGGACGCAAACCAGCTACGATTTTCTGCGCTGGGAAGACCTGATTCAGCACGACCTCGGTGCGCCGATGTGGCGCACCGTGCTGCGCGCCACGGCAATCTACTGGTGGCTGATCTTCAACGGCATCCTCGCGCGGTTCTGGCGCGCGCATTGGCGCTTCGCCACCTTCATCACCTACCCGCATTTCGTGCTGCTCAACGAAATGATCTGGTCGGCCGGCGCGGCCTATGTCGCTGGCGCCATCCTCGGCGCGCTTGGCGCTCCCAGTCCGGTTGCGATCGTTGCAGGTCTCGCGACGTTCTTCGCCGCGTTGTGGGCGTTGCTGAAATACACCGAGAGCCGGACATACGCGCTCTATCTGATGTCCGACACCTACTTCACCTGGAAGTTCGCCAACCGGCAGCGGCCGGATTGGGATGCGCGCATCGTCCGGTTCGCCCAGCATCTGGTCGAGGTGGCGCAACACAGCGACGCCGATGAGATCATCATCGTCGGCCACAGCTCGGGCTCGTTCCTCGGTGTCGAGATCGTTGCGCAAGCGCTGCAGCTGGATCCCTCGCTGGGGCGGCGCAAGGCGCGCGTCGCGCTGCTGACCATCGGCGGCAACCTGCCGATCGTCGGTTTCCTGCCGGTGTCGGAGCCATTCCGTCAGCGCATACGCCAACTGGCCGTCGAACCCTCCATCGACTGGATCGACTGTCAGTCGCGCAAGGACGTGATGAACTTCTATCCGTTCGATCCGATCGCCGGGCATGGCATCGATGCCGGCCCGGCGCGGCGCAACCCGGTGATCATGCCGGTGCGGTTTCGCGAGATCATCGACCCCAAGCACTATCGCAGCTTCCGCTGGCAGTTTTTCCGGGTGCATTTCCAGTTCGTGATGGCCAATGAGCGGCCGCACGGCTACGACTTCTTCATGATCGTCTGCGGGCCGATCGGCCTGATCGACCGCGCCCGCAATCCGGACCAGACACTGGCCGCGCTCCGTGCCGACCAAGCCACCGCCCCTCGGCCTTCAGCCGGGGCGGATCGCCGGGCCAAAGCCGATGCGGAACAATCACCCCTGCTGAATGGTTGAATCCGGCGCATTTTGAACCGTAAGGGAGGTTCGGCTGACCCATCGGGATGCCGCAAGTTGGCTTTGGAGGGGGCTTTGGTGTAAGGTCTGGCGCAATATGCTCTGACAGCAATGTCTTTTCGTTGCGCTCTGTCTTTGATAAACGATTGAAATAGCAACGAAAACAATGAACGACGGCATTGCCGCCAGAGTGATTTACATCACAGTTCTTGCTCGGAGCGCCACTTAGGCTCTCAAATAGGCTTCCCCGATCAGGAAGCGTCGGAAAGATGCAGGGTTCCGGATGCGCCAGTGTGGCGCAATCCCTATATCTGTCCGACCGCTCGCCTGACATGCAAATTGGAATCTCGCCGTGACCAGCTTTAGTAAAACGCCGCTCCTCGATACCATTCGCACCCCCGACGACCTGCGCAAGCTCAAGGTCGAGCAGGTGCGGCAGGTTGCCGACGAGCTGCGCCAGGAGACGATCGACGCCGTGTCAGTGACGGGCGGCCACTTCGGCGCCGGTCTCGGCGTCGTCGAGCTGACCACCGCGATCCACTACATATTCGACACGCCGCGCGACCGCCTGATCTGGGACGTCGGCCATCAGGCCTATCCGCACAAGATCCTCACCGGCCGCCGCGACCGCATCCGCACGCTGCGCACCGGCGGTGGGCTGTCCGGTTTCACCAAGCGCACCGAGAGCGACTACGATCCGTTCGGCGCAGCGCATTCCTCGACCTCGATCTCTGCCGGTCTCGGCATGGCCGTGGCGCGCGACCTCTCCGGCGGCAAGAACAATGTCATCGCGGTGATCGGCGACGGCGCGATGTCGGCGGGCATGGCCTATGAGGCGATGAACAATGCCGGCGCGATGAATTCGCGGCTGATCGTCATCCTCAACGACAACGACATGTCGATTGCGCCGCCGGTCGGCGCCATGTCGGCCTATCTGTCGCGTCTGTATTCCGGCAAGACCTATCGTTCGCTGCGCGAAGCTGGCAAGCAACTTAGCAAGCACCTGCCCAAAGTACTGGCCGATCGCGCCGAACGCGTGGAGGAATATTCGCGCGGCTTCATGGTCGGCGGCGGCACGCTGTTCGAGGAACTCGGCTTCTATTACGTCGGCCCGATCGACGGCCACAATCTCGACCACCTGCTGCCGGTGCTCAAGAACGTCCGCGACATGGAGAACGGACCGATCCTGGTTCATGTCGTGACGCAGAAGGGCAAAGGCTACGGCCCGGCGGAAGCGTCCGCCGACAAGCTGCACGCCGTCGCCAAGTTCGACGTCGCCACCGGCACACAGACCAAGGCCAAGCCGAATGCGCCGGCCTATCAGAACGTGTTCGGCCAATCGCTGGTCAAGGAAGCGCAGCGCGACGACAAGATCGTCGCCATCACCGCGGCGATGCCGTCCGGCACCGGCGTTGATATCTTCAACAAGGCGTTCCCGGATCGCACCTTCGATGTCGGCATCGCCGAGCAGCATGCGGTGACGTTCGCCGCCGGTCTCGCGACCGAGGGCTACAAGCCGTTCTGCGCCATCTATTCGACCTTCCTGCAGCGCGGTTACGATCAGGTGGTCCACGACGTCGCCATCCAGAACCTGCCGGTGCGCTTCGCCATCGATCGCGCCGGCCTGGTCGGCGCCGACGGCGCGACGCATGCGGGATCGTTCGACAACGCCTATCTCGGCTGCCTGCCGAACTTCGTCATCATGGCCGCCTCCGACGAGGCCGAACTGGTGCACATGGTCGCGACGCAGGTGGCGATCAACGACCGCCCCAGCGCGGTTCGCTATCCGCGCGGCGAAGGCCGCGGCGTCGAGATGCCGGAGGTCGGCATTCCGCTCGAAATCGGCAAGGGCCGCATCGTGCGCCAGGGCAACAAGGTGGCGCTGCTGTCGTTCGGCACCCGGCTCGCCGAATGCGAGAAGGCCGCCGACGAACTCGCCGCGCACGGCCTCTCCACCACCATCGCCGATGCGCGCTTCATGAAGCCGCTCGACGTCGAACTGGTGCTCAAGCTCGCCCGCGAGCACGAAATCCTCATCACCGTCGAGGAAGGCTCGGTCGGCGGCTTCGGCTCGCATGTCATGCAGACCTTGTCCGAGCACGGCGCGCTCGATAACGGCATGCTGCGCTTCCGTTCGATGGTGTTGCCCGACGAATTCATCGACCACGATACGCCGGCGGCGATGTACGCCTACGCGAAGCTCGACGCCAAGGGCATCGTCGCCAAGGTGTTCGAGGTGTTGGGCAAGGACGCCAAGACCGACACCATCAAGCTGGCCGGCGCGTAAGCGCGTCCGGCCGGGCGATGACTGCCGGCAAACGTGCCGATCTGCTGCTGGTGGAGCGCGGCCTGTTCGAGAGCCGGGCGCGGGCGCAAGCCGCCATCGCCGCGGGTCTCGTCACCGCGGATGGCAAAGTGGTGCGCAAACCTTCCGAAACCATTGCTGACAAGGCGGCCATCGCGGCAACGCCCGCGCATCCGTGGGTGTCGCGCGGCGGCGTCAAGCTGGCCGGTGCACTCGAGCAATATCCCATCGACATTGAAGATCATGTCTGCCTCGATATCGGCGCATCGACCGGCGGCTTCACCGAGGTGCTGCTCAGCCAGGGCGCGGCACTGGTGTTCGCCGTCGATGTCGGCCACGGCCAGTTGCATCCAAGCCTGCAGGGCCATCCGCGCATCGTCTCGATGGAAGCAACCGACATCCGCGCTTATGACGGCAAGCGCCTGCCGCAGCGGCCCGACATCGTGACGATCGACACCAGTTTCATCTCGCTCAAGCATGTGCTGCCGGTGGCGCTGTCGCTGGCGGCGGCACCGATGCATCTGCTGGCACTGATCAAGCCGCAGTTCGAAGCGCCTCGCGCCGCGATCAAGAAAGGCATCGTGCGCGACGCCACGGTGCATCAGGCGGTGTGCGACGACATCGCGGCCTTCGCCGCATCGCTCGGCTGCACCGGCATCAAAGTATTTCCGTCGAGCATCGCCGGTGGCGACGGCAATGTCGAATTCTTCATCGGCGCGCACCGTGGCTGAAACGTTACGGATCGATCATGTCGGCCAGCGCGGCGACGGTGTCGCATTGGTCAATGGCCAGACGCGATTCGTGCCCTACACGCTCGCCGGAGAAACCGTCGAAGCCGCGCCGCTCTCCGGCCAGGCGGATCGCCTGCAATTGCTGCGCGTCGTGAACGCCAGCACGGAGCGGATCGCGCCGTTCTGCAATCACTTCGGCCGGTGCGGCGGCTGCGCCATCCAGCACTGGCAACCTGAGTATTATCAGGCTTGGAAACGCCAGCTTGTCGTCGATGTACTGGCGCGCGCCGGAATCGATTGCCCTGTCGATGCCCTGATCGATGCGCACGGCGCCGGTCGCCGCCGCCTCGTGGTCCATGCGCGCCGAGATGCGGACGGCAGCGTGCCGGTCGGCTTCACCGCGCCGAACAGTCATGCCGTTGTGCCGATCGACGCCTGCCCGATTCTCGATCCGGCGCTGCATGGCGCACTCGATGCCGCGCGCGCACTGGCCGAGGTGCTGAAGCCGGTCAACAAGCCGCTCGATATCCAGATCACCGCCGCCAACAACGGACTCGACGTCGACGTGCGCGGCTCCGGTCCGTTGCCGACCACAGCCATCACCGCGCTGTCGAAAGTCGCCGAACGCTACAAGCTGGCGCGGCTGACACGCCACGGCGAACTGGTGCTGATGCGCACGCCGCCGGCGATCGAGATTGGCGCCGCCAAGGTGGTACTGCCGCCCGGCTCGTTCCTGCAAGCGACCGTCGCCGGCGAAGAGGCGCTCGCCGCGCTAGTGATGCAGCATTGCGGCAAGGCCAAGCGCATCGTCGATCTGTTCTGCGGCGTCGGGCCGTTCGCGCTGCGCCTCGCCGCCAAGGCGCGCGTCGAGGCCTACGACAGCGATGCCGGCGCAATCGGTGCGCTGCAAAAGGCGGCGGCTTCCGCCCATGGGCTGAAGCCGCTGAAGGCCGAGGTCTGCGATCTGTTCCGGCGGCCATTGCTGCCGCAGCAGTTGCGCGAGTTCGATGTCGCGGTGTTCGATCCGCCGCGTCAGGGCGCCGAAGCGCAGACGCGGCAGTTGGCCGCCAGCAAGATTCCCGTCATCGTTGCGGTGTCGTGCAACCCCACCACCTTCGCACGCGATGCGCGCATTCTGCTCGACAACGGCTACAGGATCGACAGCGTGACGCCCGTGGATCAATTCCGCCACACGCCGCACGTGGAACTGGTCGCGAGATTTTTACGACCGCGTTGAACCTCGGCTCTGGCGCGTTGACCTACGCCAGAGCATAACATCCGCGACGCGGACGAGAGCGCCTTGCGCGGCGCGACGGCAGACCACCGCGCGCCGATCGACGCAACCTCCCGCGACTGTGCCGCCACCTTCGACACACGATGTCGAGCAAGGCTTTGAGCGTCGGCTTTCAGAACGTCATTGCTGGAAATGAACCTTCACAGGAGGCTTTCATGGACGCAACCACGACCGTCGATATGGACAAGCTGAATCTTTTCATGGGCAAGATGCTGGGCGATGTCGGGGCCGCCGCCAACGCGGCGTTGATCCGCACCGGCGACCGGCTCGGACTCTACAAGACGCTGGCCGAAAAAGGCCCGATGACCTCCGCCGAACTCGCCAAAGCGACCGGCACCACCGAACGCTACGTGCGCGAATGGCTGTCGGCGCAGGCGGCGTCCGGTTATGTCGAATACGACACCCAGAGCAAGAAATTTTCGATGCTGCCCGAACAGGCGATGGTGTTCGCCGACGAAGACAGCCCGGTCTTCATGGGCGCGATCGGCGACATGATGGCCGCCTTGATGCTCGACGAGCCGAAAGTTTCCGACGCCTTCAAGAGCGGCAAGGGCGTCGGCTGGAACGAGCGCACCGAATGCCTGTTCTGCGGCACCGCGCGATTCTTCCGCACCACCTACAAACATCATCTGGTGCAGGAGTGGCTGCCCGCGCTGGAAGGCATGGTCGCCAAGCTGGAGCGCGGCGCCAAGGTGGCCGATGTCGGTTGCGGTCACGGCGTCTCGACGCTGCTGATGGCGCGGGCCTATCCGAAATCGCAGTTCTTCGGTTTCGATGCGCATCCCGGTTCGATCACCGCCGCGCAAGCTGCGGCGCAGAGCGAAGGCCTCGGCGACCGCGTTTCGTTTGCGGTGGCGACCGCCAAGACATTCCCGGCCGGCAATTTCGATCTGGTGTGCTTCTTCGATTGCCTGCACGACATGGGCGATCCGGTCGGCGCGCTGGCGCATGTCAAGGAGACGTTGGCCAAGGACGGCACCGTGATGCTTGTCGAGCCGATGGCCAGGGACAGGCTCGAAGACAACATGAATCCGGTGGGCCGGCTGTTCTATGCGGCTTCGACGATGATCTGCACACCGGCATCGATGGCGCAGGAGGTCGGGCTCGCGCTCGGCGCGCAGGCCGGCGAAGCGCGCCTCACCGAGGTGGCGAAGCAGGCCGGCTTCTCGCGCGTCCGCCGCGCCGCCGAGACGCCGTTCAATCTGGTGCTGGAAGCGAAGGTGTGAGGTGCTCGAAGACCTCGTGGTGAGGAGCGCGAACTCCTCATGGTGAGGAGCGTGGCGCAGCCGCGCGTCTCGAACCATGAGGCCGCAACGGATTCGGCCGCATCCTTCGAGACGCGCTCCTGCGGAGCGCTCCTCAGGATGAGAGTTGCCGAGCCTCGAAGGATGGCGGACGTCGCCCTTCGATGCTCGCCGCAAGTAGCTCGCACCTCAGGGTGACGGAACAACCCGCTCTCACTTCCATCAACGATAGTGGATGGAAAGTCTCACCGTCATCCTGAGCGTTAACTCAGCGAGGAGACATCAAGTTCGTCATGGCCGGATTTATTCCGGCCATCCACGTCTCAACAGCATCGCGACAAGTAAGACGTGGATGGCCGGGACGAGCCCGGCCATGACGCGTTTCTGTTTGTTTGACTGCTATTTCTGCCAGCCTCACCATCCCGGACATTCCGGCAAGATCCTTTCGCGGATCGTGCACGATGCCGGCAGCGCGCGGGGCAAGCCCGCGCGCGACAATCTGCCTTCGCTTGAATGACGACTATTGCGATTTCGGCGGCGGCACCGGAGTTGCCGTCAGCAACGTCAACTTCCAGTCGTTATCGCGCTTTGTCAGGACCGCGCCCCAGTGCGCCTTGAGTTCCTTCGGTCCGGATTTCGAATTGATGTGAATGGTGGTGTCGCCATAGTCGTAGATGATATCGCCGGATTTTTCCGCGCCTGCAATCGAGATATCCTCTTTCTCGACCCCCGCCTTGAAACCACCCTCGCGATACTGCTGTATCGCGGCCCTTCCCTTGAAGACGCCCGCCGGATTCTGAAACACAGCATCCTGGGTGAAAAGCTCAGCGAGTTTCGCGGCATCTTTCGATGCGACGGCTTGCTCGTATTTGGCCGTGAATGCGTTGACGATCGTCATGGCATTGTCGTCGGCGGCTGGAGCTGGAGAAGCTAAACAGCAGAGTACCAGGGCGATGCTCGCGCCGCCGAGGGCAGAAGGAATAACAGTCATGACCGACTCCTCCTCTGAAATTGAAATATTTGAAATGACCCAAACGAGTCTCATGGGCAGAACGAACGCTTTGATAAACGTTCGCGCGCCAAGCGATGCTATACCCGGCTCGGGTTCGCCTCAAGGCTACGCCGCCGTTCCGGACTGCGCTTCAATGCAACGCAACATGCTTGCATTGTAGCGTCACTGCCCCCAGCGTTCCTGCCAGATCTTCTCGCCGATCATGCACGACACCCGCGGCTCCTTGTCGGCGGCCGGCACCACGCGATGCTCCGGCACGCGCCCTGCAACCTCCATCACCAGCTTGGTATGGATGGCTTCGCGGAATTTCTCGCGCTGCTTGATCGCCACGACGAACGAGCCCGGTCCGCCAATGACGCAATCCTCGTAATACTTATCGAGGTTCTCGATATCCATCGTCGAGTAGGACGGCTCCTTCACCATGATCGGCAGACCGTTGATGACGATGCCCTTCTCCAGCGCGGCGTCGCGCGCCAAGGTCACCGGCATGCCGTTGTTGTTGGGACCGTCGCCGGAAATATCGATGACGCGGCGCAGCCCGCGATACTCGTTCTGCTCGAACAGCGGCATGGCAAAATTGATCGCGCCGGAAATCGAAGTCCGCGACGCGCGCCGCACCGGCGTCCTCATAATCTCGGCGGCGACCGCATCGGCGGATTCCGGACCGTCGATGATGCGCCACGGAATAATGATCTTCTGGTCGGTCGAGGCCGCCCATTCGAAATAGGTGATGGCGATCTTGCCGTTCGGTCCCGATTTCAGCGTCTGCAGAAAATCCTTCGACACGATGGCCTGGGCGTAGCCCTCGCGCTGCACCGCGAGTTCGTCCATGTCCATCGAATAGGACACGTCGACCGCCAGCACCAGTTCGACATCGACGACCGCTTCACGCGGCTTGCTGTCGGCAATGCGGGAGGCGCCGCCGGGCGCGGCGAAACTTGCCACGTCGCCGCTCATCATGCCGGCGATGACCATCGCTCCGATCGAGACACACCAGCGCATTGCGGCCCTCCCGTCGTTTGACGCGATAATGGTGACACGCAAATTACGGCGGGAAAAGGTGGAAGAGCCGTGCCGGCCGGCATTTTGGCTGTTGCGGACCTGCCAACAAAGCCTGCCCGAACCGGCAAAACGCGCTAGTCTTGGCCATCGTCATTGAAACCGCCGATGACCATGACCGGAACCACGGCCAAACCGAGCACCAAGACGAGGACCAAGGTCCGGCCGCAGACCGAGCGGCCGCGCCTGCACAAGGTCATTCTCGTCAACGACGACTACACGCCCCGCGAATTCGTCGTCAGCGTGCTCAAGGCGGAATTCCGCATGACCGAGGATCACGCGCACAAGGTCATGATCACGGCGCACCAGCGCGGCGTTTGCGTCGTCGCGGTATTCACCAAGGACGTCGCCGAGACCAAGGCGACGCGCGCCACCGACGCCGGCCGCGCCAAGGGCTATCCGCTGCTGTTCACCACCGAGCCCGAGGAATAGCGTCTCGGTTGCCCTATTTGCGCAGGGACGATGTCTCGTCGGCGAGACCATAGACGCGCTCGGCGCGCCGGAAGCCGGCAATCGGAAACTCGCCGAGGTTGGTCCAGTGCTGCGGCGCCGCTGCCGCGAACACTTCCGATGCAATGATGGTGCGATTGGTGTCGCTGGCGATCTTTTCCAGCCGCGCCGCGAGGTTCACCGCCGGGCCGATGCAGGTGAAATCGAGCCGGTCGCCGCCGCCGATATTGCCGTACAGCACATCGCCGACATGCAGCGCGAGGCCGAAGCGAAAGCCATCGAGGATCTGCCCGTCGTGGGTGTAGCTCATCGCCGCCACCCGTTCGCGGCAGGCGCGCGCCGCCGCCAGCACGCGATGACAGACCTCCGCGGTGTCGGCGCCGCCTTCGGCCACCGGAAACACCGCGAGCAGACCGTCGCCCATGAATTTCAGCACCTCGCCGCCATGCTGCTTGATCGGCTCGACCTGGCAATCGAAGTACAGGTTCAGCACGTCGACCACGGCGTTCGGAGGCAACATGTCCGACAGGCGGGTGAAGCCGCGCAGGTCCGACAGCCAGATGGCGGCGGTCATCGACTCGGTATGGCCGCGCCGGATCTGCCCGGCGAGGATGCGTTGCCCGGCGCGATTGCCGACATAGGTATCGAGCAGCGCACCGGCGATGCGCTCGAGACGCACGATCTCGATGACGCGGGCAATCGGCGCCATCAGCGCGCGCAGGCCGTCGATCTGGTCTTCGCTGAACCCGCCGGGGGCCGTCGTCGTCCAGCTGATGGCGTGAACCTCGCCGCTGAGGAACCGCAGCGGCAGCGCGATATAATCGGTGATGCCTTCGGCGCGGGCATCGATGAAGAAACTCGAAATCCGGTCGGCCTCAATCTCGGCGTGGCGGCGGCGCACCTCCTGCCCGGTGGCATAGACCAGCGCCAGCGGACTGGTGCGGAAATCCTCGCTATCCTCGATGCCGTAGGGCGCGGCAAACACGGTGACGCCCTGGCCCGGCCGCCAGGTGAAGCTCTGGCCGAACATCTGCGGATGCAGGGTGCGGACGAACACGCCGACCCGGCCCAGCGGCAGGCCCGCCGCGACCAGCCGCTCGCAGAGTTCCTGCATCATGTCTTCGGCGGCCACGCCATTGCGCTCGCCGGCCGAAATCCAGTCGGAAATCTCCCTCAAATGGTCTGGCTGCATGTCGTCGGCTCACCGTTGTGGCAAGCCATCGATAGCGGTTGCGCCGGGCCGGTTCCAGCCTTTCATGCGGCAACATTGCAGCTACGCGCCGGGCTGCCGACCTGCTGGTGGGGAAGTAGCGACCTATGGTGATCGCGAAACGGCCGCTTCAGCCGACCTGCCCGCGATGGCGCAGGAAGTGGTCGGCCAGCACGCAGGCCATCATCGCTTCGCCGACCGGCACGGCGCGGATGCCGACGCAGGGATCGTGGCGGCCCTTGGTGAAGATGTCGGTCTCGCCGCCGTTGCGGTCGACGGTGCGGCGCGGCGACAGGATCGACGAGGTCGGCTTCACGGCGAAGCGCGCCACCACCGGCTGGCCGGTGGAGATGCCGCCAAGCACGCCGCCGGCGTGATTCGACAGGAAGGTGACGCCGTTATTACCCATGCGCATCTCGTCGGCGTTGTCCTCGCCGGACAGCGCCGCGGCCTCGAAGCCGGCGCCGATCTCGACGCCCTTCACCGCGTTGATGCTCATCAACGCGCCCGCGAGATCGCCGTCGAGCTTGGCGTAGATGGGCGCGCCGAGACCGGCCGGAACGCCTTCGGCCACCACCTCGATCACCGCGCCGATCGACGAACCGCTCTTGCGGATGCCGTCGAGGTAATCCTCGAAGAACGCCGCCTTGTCCTTGTCGGGACAGAAGAACGGATTGCGCGCGACCTCATCCCAATCCCAGTTGTCGCGATTGATCTTGTGCGGCCCCATCTGCACCAGCGCGGCGCGCACCACCATGCCGGGCACCACCTTGCGCGCCACCGCGCCGGCCGCCACGCGCATCGCGGTCTCGCGCGCCGAGGAACGGCCGCCGCCGCGAAAATCGCGCAGGCCATATTTGGCGTTGTAGGTGAAGTCGGCATGGCCGGGACGAAACTTGTCCTTGATGTCGGAATAGTCCTTCGAGCGCTGGTCGGTATTCTCGATCAAGAGCGCGATCGGCGTGCCGGTGGTGACCTGCTCGCCGGTGTCCGGATGCGCCATGACGCCGGACAAAATCTTGACCTGATCCGGCTCCTGCCGCTGCGTGGTGAAACGCGATTGGCCCGGACGGCGGCGATCGAGGTCGCGCTGGATTTCCTCCGCCGTCAGCGGAATCCGCGGCGGGCAGCCGTCGACCACGCAGCCGATCGCAACCCCGTGACTTTCGCCAAAGGTGGTGACGCGGAACAGATGGCCGAAGGTGTTGAAGGACATGAGATACCAAAACTAGCCAAACTCGCTAGTTCTCGTAGCGATATGTTACGAAAATCGCAACCTGCGTCGGCGCCCTCCCCCTCTCCCCTTGCGGGAGAGGGTGGCGAGATCGCGTGTAACGAGATCGAGCCGGGTGAGGGGTCGGTGAGTTGAACACCCCTCACCCGCCTTCGCTCCGCTCAGGCACCCTCTCCCGCAAGGGGAGAGGGAAAGAGAGCAGAGATCCCGTCAACAGAGGCGCCAATGACGCCTCATTAGTGTTCTTAACTATACTTCGCGATCTTGCCGTCGCGGAACACATAGACCGCGCCCTGCTCGATGGTCAGGTCGGCGGCGGTGGCCGGCGTCGCGACATCGAGCGCCACCATCAGCGCCCGCGCGGTGCCGCCATGGGCCACCGCGACAGTGTCGGTCTTCAGCGACTCGCACCAGTCGCGCATGCGCAGCGTCACCGAGGCGTAGCTCTCGCCGCCCGGCGGCGGCACGCCCCATTTATCGATCTGGCGCGTGGCGAAAATCTCCGGGTGCGACTCCTGCTGCTGCTGCAGCGTCGAACCTTCCCAGTGGCCGTAGCCGATTTCGCGCAACCGATCGTCGAGCGCGAAGCCATCCGGCGGCAATTGCAGTTCGCCGCGCACCAGCTCCATGGTGTGACGCGCACGCTCCAGCGGACTGGCGACGAAAGCCAGCGACGACGCCCGGCGCTCGTCCCGCGCAAACAGGTCGACGAGAATTTCGCCGGCATGCGCCGCCTGCTCGCGACCGAGATCGTTGAGCGGAATGTCCTGCGAGCCCTGAAAGCGGCCCGCGGCATTCCACGCCGTTTCGCCGTGACGGATGTAGTAGATGGTGGGAATGGGCATAAGACTGAACGACTCTGATAGGATAGCAAGCCGTCACCCTGAGGTGCGAGCACTCGCGAGCCTCGAAGGGCGACGGCGGCGACAATGAACATCATCCTTCGAGGCGCGCCAAGTTGGCGCGCACCTCAGGATGACGCGCAGGATTATTCCTTCGCCAGCGTGATGTCCGGCGCGTCGGGGCGCTTCATGCCGACAACGTGGTAACCGGAATCGACGTGATGCACTTCGCCGGTGACGCCGCGCGACAGGTCGGAGAGAAAATACATGGCGCTGTCGCCGACTTCCTCGATCGTGACGGTGCGGCGCATCGGCGCATTATATTCGTTCCATTTCAGGATGTAGCGGAAGTCGCCGATGCCGGACGCCGCCAGCGTCTTGATCGGTCCCGCCGACACCGCGTTGACGCGGATGTTCTTCTCGCCGAGATCGGCCGCGAGATAACGCACGCTGGCTTCCAGCGCCGCCTTGGCGACACCCATGACGTTGTAATGCGGCATCCACTTCTCGGCGCCGTAATAGGTCAGCGTCAGGATCGACCCGCCATCGGTCATGAGCTTCTCGGCGCGCTGCGCGATCGCGGTGAGCGAATAGCACGAGATCAGCATGGTCTTGCTGAAGTTATCCGCCGTGGTTTCGAGATAGCGGCCGTCGAGCTGGTCCTTGTCGGAGAACGCGATAGCGTGCACGACGAAATCGATCTTGCCCCACTTGGCCTTCAGCTCGTCGAACACCGCATCGATGGTCGCCGGATCGGTGACATCGCAATGGCCGAGCACGATACCGCCGAGCTCCGCCGCCAGCGGCTCGACGCGCTTCTTCAGCGCATCGCCCTGCCAGGTCAGCGCAATTTCGGCGCCCTGCGCCCGGCATGCCTTGGCGATGCCCCAGGCAATCGACCGGTTATTGGCCACGCCGAGGATAACCCCGCGTTTGCCCTGCATCAGGCCTGAATTCTGCACCATTCTGTATCCTATGGGTCGTTGGATCACCCGTCGCCAGCCCTTCGGGTACACCAGCGCCAGCGCTGGGCAAAGCCAAATTTTACCTTGAAATGGCTCTGTTTTGCTGGCTTCCGGTTATCGCTGGAATAGTCGTGTCATCAGGGTGTTCTATTCACTGAAAGTCTTTTCCGTGATGGCGGCCCAATGAACGCGTTCCACGAGAGTGTCGAAGCCATGATCCCGGCGCTGCGCCGTTATGCGCGAGCCCTGGCGCGCGATGCCGACATCGCCGACGATCTGGTGCAGGATACGCTGGTGCGGGCGCTGCGCTCGGAGCGGCTGTTTCATGGCGGCGATCTGCGCAGCTGGCTCTACACCATTCTGACCAATCTCAATCGCAATCGACGGCGCTCGCTGGCGCGCAAGCCGGTGCTGACGCCGCTGCTCGACACTGCCACAGAGGCCAGCGGTACCGAGGCCGAGAGCCGTGACATCGCCCGCGCACTGGCCACGCTCGCCGAAGAGCAGCGTTCGGTGTTATTGTTGGTGACGCTCGAAGGCCTCAGCTATCGCGAAGTCGCCGATATTCAAGGCGTTCCGATCGGCACCGTGATGTCGCGACTCGCGCGCGCCCGTGCCCACGTCAAAGCCGTGATCGAAGGCGAGCGCCCGGCGCTGCGCCGCGTGAAATGAATTGAGCGAAGAAGAGCAGCCATGACTGAACCGAACATTCCCGTCACCGAAGACGAACTGCACGCCTATGTCGATAACGAATTGCCCGCGGAGCGCCGCAGCGATGTCGAGGCATGGCTGGCGACGCATCCGGATGATGCCGAGCAGGTCAAGGCATGGCGCGCGATGAGCGAGGCGCTGCACGCCCGCTATGATTCCGTCGCCGACGAAGCGGTGCCGAAGCGACTGGAGATCGAGCAACTGGTGCGGCAGCCGCGCAAGTGGATGTATGGCGCCATCGCCGCAACGCTGCTGGCCTTCATCGCCGGCGGCGGCGCGGGCTGGCTGGCGCATGGCGCGGCGGCCTCGCCGTCATCGTTCCGCAGCTTCACCGTCGATGCGCTGCAGGCCCACCGGCTCTATGTCGTCGAGGTACGTCATCCGGTCGAGGTCGAGGCGTCGGAGCGCGCGCACATGCAGCAGTGGCTGTCGAAGCGCGTCGGCTACACCATCAAGGCACCGGAGCTTGACGCCGCAGGGTTGAAGCTGGTCGGTGGCCGCCTGTTGCCCGGACCGCAGGCGCCCGCAGCGTTCCTGATGTATGAGAGCCCGACCGGCGAACGCTTCACGCTTTACACCTCGCGGGCGGCGACGCCGACCACGCAGATGCGCTATGCCACGCGCGCCAATGACGGCGCGTTGTACTGGGCGGATCGCGGCGTCGGCTATGTGCTGTCCGGTCCTGACGACAACAAGGCGCGGCTGCAGCAGGTCGCGCGCGCGGTCTACGACCAGACCGAGAAGAACGGCGGCTGAAGTTCGGGCGTTGGCGCAATCGTTACATCGCTCGTCATTGCGAGGAACGTCAGCGACGAAGCAATCCAGAATCATCGCAGAAAGACTGGATTGCCTCGCGGAGCCTGTCATCGGTCCGGCGAAGCCGGACCCGTTGGCTCGCAATGACGCCTCAGGGTGACGGCGGATTGTATTACCCCAGATCGCTGCGCGGATTGTAGGGGTGGCCGTCGCGCCACTTGTGCATCAGCGCTTCCAGTTCGGCGTCGTGGCCGTCCGGCAGCATGATGCGCGTGGTGACGAACAGGTCGCCGGAAGCACCGGCGCCTTTCGGCAGCCCCTTGCCCTTGAGCCGGAAAGTCCGTCCGCTCGAAGTGTTCTTCGGGATCGACAGTTCGACCGCACCGCCCAGCGTCGGCACCCGCACCTTGCCGCCGAGCACGGCTTCATACAGCGTGATCGGCAGTTCGAGCCGCAGATCGTTGCCGTCGACCTTGAAGAACGCATGCGGCGCGACGGTTACCGTGATCATCAGATCGCCGGGACGATGACCGGGCACGCTCTCGCCCTGGCCCTTGAGGCGGATCTGCTGACCGGTGGTAACGCCTGCCGGAATCTTGACGTTGAGTTCCTTGCCGCTCGGCAGCCGGACGCGTTTCTCCGCGCCCTTGGCCGCCTCCTCCAGCGTCACCGTCATCGCGACGTTGAGATCGAGATCAGGCGCGCCGAAGCCGCCGCCATCGAACTCGAAAGTCTGCGCGCCGCCACGGCCACCGCGCGCGGCACCTGCCGCCGCGCCGCCGAACATGCTGTTGAGGATATCCTCGAACCCCGCGCCACCGCCGCCGAAGCCAGCCTGACCGCCGCGTCCGCCGGTGCGGAAGGTGAAATTCTCGAAACCGGGGCCACCCGGCGCACCGCGCGGACCCGCGCCGCCTCCAGGGAAACCCTGAAAGCGCGGCTTGCCCTCGGCGTCGATCTCGCCCCGGTCGAACTGCTTGCGCTTGGCTTCGTCGCCGATGATCTCGTTAGCGGAGTTCACCTCGGCAAAACGCTCGGCAGCCTTTGGATCGTTCTTGTTGGCGTCGGGGTGATGCTTCTTCGCAAGCTTGCGATAAGCGCTCTTGATCGCCGCGGCGCTGGCGCTCCGCTGCACCCCCAAGACCTCATAGGGGTCGCGCATCCGTCTCGTCTCCTTCGGGAATTCAAACTATGGGCTGCCCGCCCACCTCGTTTACATCTGGGGTCTTCGTGGCATTTTTGCAACGGGCCTGATTGGATGGCCCGCTCAGCTTTCCTTCCAGGGCCGCAACGTCCGAATTTCCCAACGGCCGCCCTCTACCCGGCAACCGGCGCCCTGCAACCAGCTTTCCGACGTCCCGTTGACATAGCTTGCCAGAAAATCCCGGCACGTGCGCCCCTCCGACGAATAGGCGCTGGCCAGCGGCGTCACCGAGCCGCGCGCGCCGGTCGACGGATTCTGCCAGGGCTGGCTAAAATCCTTGCCGCCCCGGGTCAGCACATCCGACGCCGCGGTCCGGGCGAAGGCCAGGTCAGCATCGGTCGGGCGGGCCTTGTGGGAGGGCGTCAACGGGATCGACCCGGTCACGTCCTGCACGTCAGGGCCCGCATCTTTCTGGGCAAACAGGCTGTCGAGCTTGGAGACGCTGCAGCCGCCGAGCGGCAGGCCGATTAGAATTGCTGTCATCAGCACACCCATCGGGCGCATGGCCGATAGGCCAACGCGCAACGGTGCCTTATATAAGCATGGCCGGTATAAGGACCGTAATGGGCTCTGGGCAGCAGGCCGACGCAATTCGGAACTCCAAACATGACCGATACCACCACCATCAAACACCAAAGCCAGTTAACGTCTGGTGATTTCACCGAAGCGGAGAATCCATTTGCGCTGTTCGCCGAATGGTTTGCCGAAGCGGAGCGCAGCGAGCCGAACGATCCCAACGCCATGGCGCTGGCGACGGTCGATGCCAGCGGCCTGCCCGACGTGCGCATGGTGCTGATGAAGGGCTATGATACCGACGGCTTCGTGTTCTACAGCCATCTCGCCAGCCAGAAGGGCCGCGAGCTTGCCGGCAATCCCAAGGCGGCGCTGCTGTTTCACTGGAAATCGCTGCGCCGGCAGGTGCGCGTGCGCGGCCCGGTGACGCCGGTGACCGAGGCCGAGGCCGATGCCTATTTCGCGACCCGGCCGAAGCAGGCGCAGATCGGCGCCTGGGCCAGCAAGCAATCGCAGCCGCTGGAAAGCCGCTTCGCCTTCGAGCAGGCCATCGCCAAGGTTGCGGCCAAGCACATCATCGGCGACGTGCCACGGCCGCCGGGCTGGAGCGGCTGGCGCATCACGCCGATGCATATCGAATTCTGGCACGACCGGCCATTCCGGCTGCACGACCGCATTGCATTCGACCGTACCGCTCCCGACATGGCATGGACCAAGACTCGACTATATCCGTAGAGTGATGGTCGTCGTGGCTCGATGTGCCCCAGCTCTCCGCGTCCTTACGATCCTGCTCCTGCAAGACCTGTGACCCCACTGGTCTTGGATGTCCGGCACGCCGCCGCACCTGACCAGAACCGAGAGAACCGTTCATGACCAACCCCACCAGCAATGCGCCCCGCCGGACCATGCTGCTGACCGGCGCAAGCCGCGGTATCGGCCACGCGACGGTGATCCGCTTCTCCAGTGCAGGCTGGCGCGTGCTGACCTGCTCGCGGCATCCGTTTCCCGAAGAGTGCCCGTGGGGCGCCGGGCCGGAAGATCATGTCCAGGTCGATCTCGCCGATCACGACGATACGCAGCGTGCCATCGAGGAGATCCGCGAACGGCTCGAAGGCGACTCCTTGCATGCGCTGGTCAACAACGCCGCGATCTCGCCGAAAGCCGACGGCGGCGGCCGCCTCAGTTCGATCGATACCGACATCGACACCTGGAGCCACGTGTTTCGCGTCAACTTCTTCGCGCCGATCATGATGGCGCGGGGCCTGCTGAACGAGCTGAAGGCGGCCAAGGGATCGGTGGTGAACGTCACCTCGATTGCCGGCTCGCGTGTGCATCCATTCGCAGGCGCGGCCTATGCGACATCGAAAGCCGCGCTGGCGGCGCTGACCCGCGAGATGGCTTCGGACTTCGGCCGCTTCGGCATTCGCGTCAATGCCATCGCGCCGGGCGAGATCGACACCGCGATCCTGTCACCGGGCACCGAGAAAATCGTCGAAAGCCAGATTCCGCTGCGCCGGCTCGGCACGCCGGACGAAGTGGCGAAGATCATCTACGTGCTGTGTTCGGAAACGTCGTCTTACGTCAACGGCGCGGAAATCCACATCAACGGCGGCCAGCACGTCTAGCGCGCATTCCGCAAAAGTGGATGTTAGCCGGCCGCGTTGCCCGTCAGGCAACGACGATGTCGTGCATCGTCGTCACCGGATGGTGAATTTTGTGTCACACGCAGGTGGCGCGGAAACCGTTGCCAGCATCGAGGCTGGAACATTCGTCTTCGGACTCGCCTTCAGCAAGCCAGGCTCCGCAATGCGAACAATAATTCGGGCTGGGGATCAACGCCTGAGGAGTCGCGGAATGTGTCCGTTGCCGATAGGCGGAGAAATCGATCACGTTGCGTCCGCGGGTGGCAATTTTTTGTAGCATGGGGTCCTCACTTGGCTGTGAGGCTTATCGCAGAAACCCTTAGCTCAATCGTTCAGCGCAACGCTCAAATTTTACCATTGGAATTGTGGCGGGTTCCAGCCGCCGCGAGAAATGCAGGAAACCCGCATGTCTCAAGCGGATTCTTGATTCATCGCGCGCAGGTGCAACGAACCGTTCATCCTGAATGACAAATGAAGATCACAACCGGCAATGGCGCATCGGCAGCGGCCACAGCGCGGATCGCCGACCAAAGTCTTACAGCCACTTCTTCCATTTGAAGAACATGTACGGCCCGATCGCAGCGAACAGCATGGCGATCAGCGCCGCCGGATAACCGTGCGGCCATTCCAGTTCCGGCATCGCCCGGAAGTTCATGCCGTAGATCGATGCGATCAGCGTCGGCGGCATCAACACCACCGCCATCACCGAGAACAGCTTGATGATGTTGTTCTGCTCGAGATTGACGACGCCGAGCATCGCGTCGAGCACAAAGGTGATCTTGTTGGACAGATAGGATGCGTGATCCGACAGCGAAGCGACGTCGCGTTGCAACGTCTTGAGTTGCGCGCGCATCTCCTTCGACCACTTCACGTTGTCGGCTTCGGCGATGACGAAGGTGACGACGCGGCCGATCGACACAAGACTCTCGCGCACCTTGGATGTGAGGTCGCCCTTGCGGCCGATGGCGATCAGAATATCGGAATAGCGTTTGGCGTGGCCGGTGCGCGCCGACCCCTCGGGTTCGAAGATGGCGCGGCTGACCGAGTCGACGTCGGCGCCGGCACGCTCGAGAATATCGGCGCAGCGATCGACCACCGCTTCGAGCAATTCGAGCAGCACGCCTTCGCCATTGAGACCGGCGGATGAACTGCGTCCGAGTTTGTTCTCCACCAGCGCGAACGGCTTCGGCATGTCATAACGCACCGTCACGAGCCGGTGCCCGGATAGAATGAACGTGACCGGCGTGGTGCGCGGCGTATCGGAATCCGAACCGCACATCACAATCGCCGTCATGTAGCGGCCGCCGTTCTCGACATAGAGCCGGCTGGAAATCTCGATCTCCTGCATCTCTTCGCGAGTCGGAACCGCGATGCCGACCAGGCGCTCAACGGCGCGATCTTCCTCCGGAGTCGGATTGACCATGTCCACCCACACCGCACTGTCATGCAGCACGTCCGGGTCCACCCCTTCAACGCGCTTCAGGGCGGTGCCGGACGGCGCGAATATCGTCAGCATGGGGACACTCCGGACGGATACTGGGACAGGCTCGAGGCAGCGGATTGTCGCGGGCGATGCCATTGAGTGCGCCGATCTCTTCGATTCGGGCAAGCATTTCATCGCGCTGCGACGGCGCTGCGACCGTCTGCACGCCAACCATGACAGCGACATGTCAGAGGAGGCGTCGCGTGCGAGGTCTGCTCGATGTGGCGGCGGCCACGGCAGGTTTGCGGCAAAAATGCCACAACCGCCATGTTGCAGAGCAAAGGAGGCCTCTAAGTGCTGGAATTGTGGCCGGTTTCGGAGATAATAAAGTTCACCAGAATCGTGGCGATTGTCGCTTTGGTTAGGCGCCCAGATGCGCCGTTTTAGCTATTTTAATCGGGTTTGGATCGGGTGATGTCGTCGCTTGTAAAACTGGCCATCGTGGCCGCGGGATTGATGCTGTCGGGCTGCGTCGAGACGACAGCGACCCACTTCGAGGCGACCAACACCAGTAACTTCAAACCCCATGACAAGGAGCTGCTTGCCAAGGTCAGCTACGTCAATACCCCGGTTGCCGAACCCTACCGCCGCGCCATCGTCGACTACCACCGCAAGGAAGCGCCGGGTTCGATCATGGTCGATTCCGACAACCATTATCTCTACTACGTGCTCGATGGCGGCAAGGCGATCCGTTACGGCATCACCGTAGGCGAGGAAGCCATGGCGTGGTCCGGCATCGCCAAGGTCGGCAGCAAGACAGAGTGGCCAGCCTGGCACCCGACGCCCGGCGAGATCGAGCGCCTCGGCGTTCCGAAATACGTCGCGCCCGGCCCGGACAATCCCATGGGATCGCGCGCGCTCTACCTCTATGCCAACGGCAAGGACACGCTGTTCCGCATTCACGGCACCAACCAGCCGGAATACATCGGTTCGTCGATTTCCTCGGGCTGCATCCGCATGACTAACGAGGACGTCATCGATCTGTACAATCGCGTCAATCTCGGCACGGTCGTCGTGGTGCTCGAACCGAAGCACGGCGACTCGCCCTACAATCCGAAGCTGGCGCTGCAAGGCGGCTCGCTCAACGGGAATTACTGACGTTAACGATTTGGCAATAAGAGCGCTGGATTGCTCAGCGCTCGACCACCGGCCCCGCCGGATCGAACTGAAGCACGTTGTCGCGCAACAGAGCGGCAATCCATCTCCGTCAAGCAGATTGGACCACGTTGATGTCGCTACTCACCAAGCTGGGACTTCTCGCCGTCGGCCTGATGCTGGCAGGGTGCCAGACCGCCACGCAGTTCGAGGCTTCGAACACCAATCAGTTCAAGCCGCGCGACAAGGAACTGATGGCCAAGATCCGCTACGTCAACACGCCGGTGCCGGAGCCCTACCGCCGCGCCATTGTCGATTATCATCGCAAGGAAGCGCCGGGCTCGATCATGGTCGATTCCGACAATCACTATCTCTACTACGTGCTGGATAACGGCAAGGCGATCCGCTACGGCGTTACCGTCGGCGAGGAAGCGCTGGCGTTCTCCGGCGTCGCCCGTGTCGGCAACATGCGCGAATGGCCGGACTGGATTCCGACCGCCGACATTCACAAGCGCATCGAAGGCCTTCCGGCGCGCGTGGCCGGCGGCCCAGACAACCCACTCGGCGCGCGTGCGCTCTACCTCTATCAGGGCAACAAGGACACGTTGTTCCGCATCCACGGCACCAACCAGCCGGAATATATCGGCGCGTCGATCTCCTCGGGCTGCATCCGCATGCTGAACGAAGACGTCATCGACCTTTACAACCGCGTCAAGCCGGGAACGCTGGTGGTGGTGCTCGAACCCAAGCACGGCGACTCGCCCTACAAGCCGCAACTGGCGCTGCAAGGCGGCTAGCGCCGCGGGAGACATCGGATTGAAATGAAAAAGCGCCGGATCATCCGGCGCTTTTTTGATGGTGCTTGCGACGGCCCATCAATCGAACATGCGCCGCAACAATACCGGCAGATCGGCCTGCCCCTTGCGGGACGTCTTGCGTGCCGACTTCGGGCGTGCGGCATGGGACTTCGCCGTGGCGACAGCCTTGCCCGACGTTGCAGGCCCCAGCGATGTCGGCGGCGGCAACGTTGCCGTACGCGATTGCGGCTTGGCTGCGTCGGATGCAGCCGCGTTCGATGGCGATGGCCCTGCTGCGGATTCAGCCTCTTCAGGTTTGGCCGGCTCGGGCTGCGCTGCATTCGGCTTGTTGCCCGCGGCTTTCGCGGCACCTGATTTCGTGGCGGCAGGCTTGGCGGCTGCGGGTTTCCCCCCGGCCCGTTTGGCGACATCCGCCGGCTGCTTGGCCATGGGTACAGGCGACAACGACACCGCAGGCGGCGCCACCGGCTGCACCTTCAATTGTTCGACCTCCTTGGCGCTTCGATCTGGCGCGGGCTCATCGCTCTCGCTCGCCACTTCGCGAGGCGGCGCATCGTCGGGACGCGGCGCAGGCAACAACGGCGCAATCTCCGGCATCGGCTCGTAGACCGCCCATTGGCAGATGCGATAGCCGTTGCGGCGTTCGGCCAGATCGAGATGGATGTGATCTTCGTGATAGCCATCCGACCCCGGCCCCAGCACGGTGCTGAAGCGCCCGCAGACCGATCCCAGCACCTTCTCCCGCAGGTCACGCGCGACATCGCGAGCGGTCAGCGACAGCGACTGACCGTTGGCCAGCTTGAGACCGCGCACGTCGAGCGCATTCGCGCGGCCGTGTTCGGACAGTTTGGCGTTGGCGACGCGATTGCGCCCGCGGCATTCGAACGAGTCGAAGTTATCGAGTTCGCTCAGCCGCGTCGCAAGACCGGCCGCAAGCGGCGCCATGTCGGAGCGAATCCAGTCGGCAATCGCGCTTGCCATGGTGCAGCGAAGAACCGCCGCGGGCTTCACCGCGACGCGGCTGCGATCCGGCAGCACCACCGCTTCGAGCCGCACCAGGTCGTCGCCGCCGCACGCCCCCGGTCCCTTGATCGGCGGAATGCTCGGCGCGATGGCGATGGCGTCGGTGAGCGCGAGCCGGCAGGCGCTGGGCGGTGGCGGCTCCGCCGCCGTTTCGGGCTTGGTCTCGGCCGCATCGGCCGGCTGCGCGTTATCGGCCGGCTGATCCTCACGGGACGACGCGTCGGCCGGTCGTGGACGCGGCAGCGGCACCAAAGCCGGCGAAGCTCCGCGCGGCGGCGTCCGGGCCGCGATCACCGCCCCGGTATCGACGGCCGTCCGGGCCTCGGCCAGCCCCGTCCACGCGCCGCAAATCGCCACGAGGAAAACCGCCATTGGCCTTTGGCCGCAGGCATTTAGACGACAAGACCATTTGCGGACAGGCCGCTGCGCGCTAGACTTCATGCCAATCCCCGCAAGGGGGATGCAATGTACGTAAGAGACGTCTTCAGGAGGAAATTCGAATGCGCGGGTTGATGCAAGACTGGCCTATGCTGACTCACCGGATCATCGATCATGCCGCGCGTGTGCATGGCGATCGTGAAGTCGTGACGCGGTCGGTCGAGGGCCCCATCCACCGGACCAACTACCGCGAGATTCGCGCCCGCGCGCTCAAGGTTGCGCAGCGGCTGGATCGCGACGGCATCAAGCTCGGCGACCGCGTCGCCACCATTGCCTGGAACACCTGGCGCCATCTCGAAGCCTGGTACGGCATCATGGGCATCGGCGCCATCTGTCATACCGTCAATCCACGGCTGTTTCCCGATCAGATCGCCTGGATCATCAACCATGCGGAGGACCGCATTGTGATGACCGACCTGACCTTCATCCCGATCCTCGAAAAGATCGCAGCTAACCTGCCCAGCGTCGAGCGCTATATCGTGTTCACCGATAAAGCCCACATGCCGCAGACGACGCTCAAGAACGCGGTCGCTTACGAGGACTGGATCGCCGAAGTCGACGGCAATTTTCAATGGAAGGAATTCGACGAAAATACCGCGGCGGCGATGTGCTACACCTCCGGCACGACCGGCGATCCGAAGGGTGTGTTGTACTCGCATCGCTCCAACGTGCTGCATTCCATGATGGCCAACAACGGCGACGCGCTCGGCGCGACATCGAAGGATACAATGCTGCCGGTGGTGCCATTGTTCCATGCCAATAGCTGGGGCATCGCCTTCTCCGGTCCGGCGATGGGCACCAAGCTGGTGATGCCGGGTGCCAAACTCGACGGCGCTTCTGTCTATGAACTGCTCGACACCGAAAAGGTCACCTACACCGCCGGCGTGCCGACGGTATGGCTGATGCTGTTGCAGCACATGGAGAAGAACAAGCTCAGCCTGCCGAACCTCAAGGTGGTGATCTGCGGCGGCTCGGCGATGCCGCGATCGATGATCAAGGCGTTCGACGACATGGGCATCGAAGTGCGTCACGCCTGGGGCATGACTGAAATGTCTCCGCTGGGCACCGTCGGCTCGCTGCAGGCCCAGTTCGCCAATTTGACCGGCGACGCCAAGCTCGACGTGCTGCAGATGCAGGGCTACGCGCCGTTCATGGTCGAGATGAAGATCACCGACGACGCCGGCAAGGAGTTGCCGTGGGACGGCAAGACCTTCGGCCGCCTCAAGGTGAGGGGCCCGGCGATCGCGGGATCGTACTATCGCGTCGACACCAAAATTCTCGACGAGAACGGCTACTTCGACACCGGCGACGTCGCCACCATCGACAAGTACGGTTACATGCGGATCACCGACCGCTCCAAGGACGTCATCAAGTCCGGTGGCGAATGGATCTCGTCGATCGATCTGGAGAACCTCGCGGTCGGACATCCCAAGGTGGCGGAAGCCGCGGTGATCGGCGTGCACCATCCGAAGTGGGACGAGCGGCCGTTGCTGATCGTGCAGTTGAAGGAAGGCCAGACCGCGACGCGCGAGGAAATCCTCCAATACATGGACGGCAAGATCGCCAAGTGGTGGATGCCGGACGACGTCGCCTTCGTGAACGCGATCCCCCACACGGCGACCGGCAAGATCCTCAAGACGTCGCTGCGCGATCAGTTCAAGGATTACAGCCTGCCGACTGCGGCAGCCTAGTCCGCAACGATGCCATCAAGACAATGCCCGGGCCAATCGGCCCGGGCATTTTTTCGGGCGCAACGCCCCACGTTTCAGCCGCCGGCGCTGACGCGCGCCGAGACTGGCGTTTCGCCGCCGCGAGAAATGCGCTAGTGGTCCGATTCTAGCATTTGCACAGCGTCTCAGCAGGCCTTTCGCAAAGGTTAGAATCTAAGGACCACTAGCAAGTATTGACTTCTAGTGGGGCTTTGGATTTGACATTCGCCTCCCAGACCCGCGGTAAGGTGGGCAGCGAGTGTCAAATCCGCTCCACTAAGTCATTTACCGCCGCCACTGGACACCTTGATGACGCGCAGATTTTTTGCCCCCTATCAATCCGAGCCGTATTCGGCGCTCGCAACCTGGGCGCGGCGGCTGGCGGTGTTTGCGGCGGTGACGGCCATCGTGTCGGTGATCATCGTCCGCTTCGGATTCCTCGAAGTGCGTCCGGCACTGGCGACATTCTTCGGCGCACTGGCCTGCGCCGGTCTGTCCATTCTCGTGTCGTTCGCGGCTTTCGCGGCGATCTGGCAGAATGGCTCGCGCGGCATGGGCCGCATTCTGGCCGCGCTGTCAATCAACGTGCTGGTGTTGGCCTATCCGGCCTACCTTGCCTACAAGTATCACCAGTCGCCGGCGATCTACGACATCACCACCGATCCCATCGATCCGCCGCGCTTCGATGCGCTGGCGCGGCTGCGCGCCAGCGAGGGCAGCAACACCGCGGTCTATGCCGGCCTCTATTCCGCCGAGCAGCAACGCACCGCCTATCCCAATATCGAGCCGGTGCAGCTCGATGTGCCGGTGCAGCGCGCCTACGACGCGACGCTGCGTTTCGTGACGCGGCGGAAGTGGCGCATCGTCGACGCCAGGCCGCCGCAGCCGCCACGCCGCGAAGGCCATATCGAAGCGGTGGCGCGCACGCCGGTGATGGGTTTCCGCGAAGACGTGGCGATCCGCGTCTTGCCGGACGGCACCGGCTCCCGCGTCGATATCCGCTCGTCGTCGCGCTATTTCGAAAGCGATCTCGGCAGCAACGCCGCACGGATCGCCAGCCTGATCGAAGACCTCAACGGTGTTGCCGACGACAACGTCGCGCCGAAACGGCCGCCGCCCCCGGCCAAGGTTCAGGCCAAGGGCGCGAAGAAATAAACCCGTCGATATCGTCAAGCTACGCGACACGGAGTGGCGCGCGCATCAATGGTCACGCCAGCCGATAGCTGCCGCCGATCACCGGATCGCCATCGGTGATGACGATGCCGCGCGCGACGAGATCCTCCAGATGCGCCAGCACGGAATAGCCGGCGGCACCGGCGAGACGCGGATCGATGCCGATATAGATCGCGCGCACCATGGTCGGGATATCGGTTTCGCCTTTTGCCAGCCGGTGCAGGATCGAAGCTTCGCGGGCCTGCCGGTGCCGGATCAGGAAGCGCGCGAACCGCGGCGCATCGGGAACCTCCGGACCATGCCCGGAGAAGTAAAGTTGCTCGTCGCGCGCGGCGAGTTTGTGCAGCGACGCCATGTACTCGATCATCGAACCATCGGGCGGCACGACGACCGAGCTCGACCACCCCATGACGTGATCGCCGACGAAATTGACGCCGCGCTCCGGCCACGCGAAAGCAATATGGTTGGCGGTGTGGCCCGGCGTCGCCACCACTTCGAGCGCCCAACCGGAGCCCGAAATGATCTCGCCGTCTCGCACCGTGATATCTGGCTTGAAATCGCGGTCGGCGCCGGCCTCCGACGACATCTTCTCGCTGTCGTAATACGGCCGGGCCGCGCGATGCTCGCCTTCGGCATAGATCGGCGCGCCGGTGGCCGCCTTGATCCGCGCGGCGTTCGGCGAATGGTCGCGATGGGTGTGGGTGACCAGAATATGCGTCACGGTTTCGCCGCGCACCGCATCGAGCAGCGCCTTGGCGTGGGCTTCGTCATCCGGACCGGGATCGATGATCGCCACCTTGCCGCGACCGACGATGTAACTCACCGTGCCGCTCATCGTCATCGGCGAGGGATTGTCGCACAACACGCGCCGCACGCCGGGCACGACTTCCTCGACGACGCCGGGCTTGAGCGGAAAATGGCGGTTGAACGGGATGTCTTCGTTATCGCGGTCGGTCATGGCGAAGTCCGGGGCTGTCGTCATCCTGAGGTGCGAGCGCATGCGAGCCTCGAAGGATGACATTCGATTGGCGCCATCCTTCGAGACGCCGCGCAAACGCGCGGCTCCTCAGGATGACGGCATTCATCGACTCACGAAAACGCCTGAATGCCGGTGATGGCGCGGCCGAGGATCAGCGCATGAACGTCGTGCGTGCCCTCGTAAGTGTTGACGGTTTCGAGGTTCTGGGCGTGGCGCATCACGTGATACTCGATCTGGATGCCGTTGCCGCCGTGCATGTCGCGCGCCATGCGGGCGATGTCGAGCGCCTTGCCGCAATTGTTGCGCTTCATGATCGAGATCATCTCCGGCGCCATCTTGCCTTCGTCCATCAAGCGGCCGACGCGCAGCGAACCTTGCAGGCCGAGCGCGATCTCGGTTTCCATGTCGGCCAATTTCTTCTGCACCAGTTGCGTCGCCGCCAGCGGCCGATTGAACTGCTTGCGGTCCAGCGTGTACTGCCGCGCGCGATGCATGCAATCTTCCGCCGCACCCATCGCGCCCCACGAGATGCCGTAGCGCGCGCGGTTGAGGCAGCCGAACGGCCCCTTGAGACCCGAAACGTTGGGCAGCAGATTTTCTTCCGGCACCACGACGCCATCCATGACGATCTCGCCGGTGATCGAGGCGCGCAGCGACAGCTTGCCGCCGACCTTCGGCGCCGAGAGGCCCTTCATGTCCTTCTCGAGAATGAAGCCGCGGATCTGGTTGTCGTGCGCGGCCGACTTGGCCCACACCACGAACACGTCGGCGATCGGCGCGTTGGAAATCCACATCTTGGAACCGGTCAGCCGATAGCCGTCCGCGACCTTCTCGGCGCGCGTCTTCATGCCGCCGGGATCGGAGCCGGCATCCGGCTCGGTGAGACCGAAGCAGCCGACCCACTCGCCGCTCGCCAGTTTCGGCAGGTACTTCTTGCGCTGGTTGTCGTCGCCGTAAGCGTAGATCGGATACATCACCAGCGACGACTGCACCGAGTTCATCGACCGATAGCCGGAATCGACCCGCTCGATCTCGCGCGCCACCAAGCCATAAGCCACGTAGCTGGCGTTGGCGCAGCCATATTCCTCCGGCAGCGTGACGCCGATCAGGCCGAGCTCACCCATCTCGTTGAAGATCTCGCGATCGGTCTTCTCCTCGAGATAGGCCTTGGTCACCCGCGGCAACAGCTTGTCCTGTGCATAGGCGCGTGCGGTGTCGCGGATCATCCGCTCGTCTTCGGTGAGCTGATCGTCGAGCAGGAACGCATCGTCCCACTTGAAACTCACCGGAGCCGGCTTGTCCTTGGCTTGCGCACGCGCACTCATGGCAGTTCCTTTCAGATCGCTGCCGCGCAGGCACATGCGGCGACGGCAGGTTAAATCTTTGACTATTGGCCTTCAAGGTGTTCGTTGGAAACGATCTCGATGCCGAAACCGGACAAGCCCTTGTAGTCATGCGCCGACGATGTCAGGTGGCGGATCGATGTGACGCCCAGATCGCGCAGGATCTGCGCGCCGACGCCGACTTCGCGCCATTGCCGATTGCGGTCGGCTTCGGCCGATTTGGGCTGATCGATCGGCGCTACCGGCACGCCCGCCGCGCCATCGCGCAGATAGACCAGCACGCCGCTGCCGCATTTCTTGAAATGATTCAGCACCGCCTGCATGCGCTCCGAGCCGGTGAAAATATCGCGGACGATATTCGGCTTGTGAAAGCGCGTCAGCACGTTCTTGCCGTCGCCAAGGTTGCCATAGACGAAAGCCGCGTGGGCAATGCTGTCGAACGGCGACCGATAGGCGTAGCCTTGCAGCACGCCGATCGGGCTATCCACCGTGAACGTCGAGACGCGCTCGATCAGCTTCTCGCGCGCCTGCCGGTAGGCGATCATATCGGCAATGGTGACATGCTTGAGCTTGTGCGTGGCGGCGAAGCGCGCCACCTGCTCGCCCTTGGTCACGGTGCCGTCGTCATTCATCAGCTCGCTGATGACGCCGACCGGCGGCAAGCCCGCCAGCTTGCAGAGGTCGACGGCAGCCTCGGTATGCCCGGAGCGCAGCAGCACGCCACCGTCGCGCGCGATCAGCGGAAAGATATGGCCGGGCCGCGCGAAATCATTAGCACCCGCGTTGGGATTAGCCAGCGCACGGCAGCACGAGGCGCGCTCGTCGGCGGAAATGCCCGTGCCGCCATCGGGCTTGTAGTCGATCGACACCGTGAATGCGGTGGTGTGGTTGGAATCGTTGTGCGCCACCATCGGATCGAGCCGCAGCCGCCGCGCATCCTCGGTGGTGATCGGCGCGCAGACGATGCCCGACGTGTGCCGAATGATGAAGGCCATCTTCTCGGCGGTGCAAAGCGAGGCCGCGACGATCAGATCGCCCTCCCCCTCGCGATCGTCGTCATCGGTCACGACGACGATCTCGCCATTGGCGAATGCCTGCAAAACTTCGGGAATGGAGTGAGCCATTGAACGCAAACCTCGGAGCTGGTGATGATGATATGGCGCAGAGCGTGCTGCTGTGCAACTCCCTGCCAGGCGTATGCCATGACCCGGAATTTAGCTTAAGGAAGCACTTCGCGGCGCTCGGCCAGGAGAAGATCGATTTCGCTGCGCTTCTCGCTCAACAGGCCCTTGTCCACGGCGTCGATTACCTTGAACAGCTCCTGCGCATCGGTCACGCGCGGCACCGTCACATAGTCGGCGCCCGCCATATACAGGTCGGCGACGGTGGCCAGCATGTCGGCGGTGGCCACGATCTTCGCGGTTTCATTCAACGTCCGCACGTGGCGCACCAGCTTCTCGTTATCGGCCCCCTTGAGCAGCGCATCGGGCACGCTGAGAATGATGATCTCGGCACCGCCGATTCCGGCATGCACCAGCGTATCGACATTGCTGATGTCACCATAGATGACGTGCACTCCGCGATCCGCAAGATTGCGGAACACGTTGGGGTTGAAATCGACCACGGTGATATGGTCGAGCAGCGATTTGTCCTGCCGCTCGATCTCGCTCAGCAGCGCGCTGGCGGCGCGGAAGAAGCCGAGAATGACGATGCGCCGCGCGACGCCATGGCCTTGGGCGTGATCGGCCGCAACCTCGCCGCCGTGATCGAGATCGCGTAAGCCGAGGCGCTTGAGCACCGGGATGGTAGCGCGGGTGATCTGGTCGCTGCGCGAAATCGCAAATGTCGACAGCACGGCGAGAATGACGAAGGCGAAAGACGCGGCGTTGGCGGTTTCCGTGGTGAGATGCTTGGCGGCAACGCCGGTTTGAATCACCACCAGCGAGAACTCGCTGATCTGCGCCAGATTGATCGCCGGCAGCAGGCTGGCGCGCAGCCCCTGCCGCAGCAGATAGAGCGGCAGGAAGGTCGTGAGCAGCCGGCTCACCACGGTGAACACGGCGATCACCAGCGCCAGACCCATCACCGAACTGCTCGGCACCGGAATGGTCATGCCGAGCGCGACGAAGAACAGGGTGATGAAGAAGTCCCGCAACGTGGTGACTTTGGCGGTCACGTCCAGTGCATAAGGAAAGGTGGAGAGCGACACGCCGGCCACCAGCGACCCCATCTCGCGCGACAAGTGCAACCGCTCGGCGACCTCGCCGATCAGAAAGCACCACGCCAGCGCGCCAAGCAACACCAGCTCGGGCCGGCGTGCGATGGAGTGAAACAGCTTCGGCAAGACGTAGCGGCTGAGAATCCAGGCGGTCGCGACCAGCACGCCGACGCGCACGATGGACAGCAGGATGACGCTGACCTGGAGTTCGCTGAGGCTGGGCTGCACCGCCAGAAACAGAATGGCGAAGATATCCTGCAGCACCAGCACGCCGAGCGTGATGCGCCCCGGCAAAGTATCGAGCTCGCGCTTCTCGTACAGCACCTTGACGATGATGACCGTGCTGCTCAGGGCGCAGGCGATGCAGAGGTAAAGGGCATCGAAACGTCCCGCCCCCAGTCCCAGCCCGATCGCCATGAAGAACAGCAAGCCGAGGAGGCAGCCGCCGATCAACTGCCCGGCGCCGGCGAACAGGATGACGCGACCGGCGCGCACGATCTTCTTCAGGTCGATTTCCAGCCCGATCATGAACAGCATGAAGATCAGGCCGAGTTCGGAGATGGTCGCAATGGATTGATCCGACCTGACCCAGCCGATTCCGAACGGCCCGATGATGAACCCGCCGACGAGATAGGCGAGGATCAGCGGCTGCCGGAAGAAATGCGCCAGCAGCCCGAACATCCAGGCGAACAGAATGCTCAGTGTGATATCGCGAATAAGATCGTGCATGCCCTGCCAACGCGCGGTTGCGCCGGGCGTAACCTAAACGCCGGACCTCTCTCGTTAAAGTATTAATTCCGCCATGCAGCAACAAAGCTCAGCGCTGCAGGATATCGCGCACTTTGGCGGCAAAGCTGTCGACCGCGAAGGGCTTGGTGATGAGGTCCGTGGTGTCGCTCCACAGTTCGGCACCCGCGGCTACTTTTTCGGCGTAGCCGCTCATGAACAGCACCTTCAGGTCCGGCCGCCGCGCCTGCGCCTGCTCGGCCAGTTGCCTGCCGTTCATGCCCGGCAGGCCGATATCGGTGATCAGCAGATCGATGTTTGGCGACCGCTCCAGCAGCGCCAGCGCCGCCGGCGCATCATGCGCCTCGATCGTGCGGTAGCCCAGCTCGGACAGCGCCGTCGCGACGACAAGACGCACCGCAGCCTCGTCCTCAACGACGAGGATGGTCTCGCCGGTCGCGGCCGGTTCGACCGTGGCAGGTGGCGGCTCGGCCGCGGGCGCAGCCGGGCGCCCGCTGCGCGGCAGGAATACGGTCACCATGGTGCCCTCGCCGATCCGGCTGTCGATCCAGATGTGACCGCGCGACTGCTTGGCGAAGCCGTAGACCATCGACAGACCGAGGCCTGTGCCCTGCCCGATCGGCTTGGTGGTGAAGAACGGATCGAACGCGCGCTCGACCTGCGACGGCGTCATGCCGACGCCCTGATCGCGCACCGCGATGGTGACGTAGTCTCCGGCGGCAACATCGCGCTCGGCCGTGACGATCGTCCGATTGCGGATCTCGATCGCCAGTTCGCCGCCATCGGGCATGGCGTCGCGCGCATTGATAACCAGATTGAGCACCGCATTCTCGAGCTGGTTATGGTCCACCTCGGCGATCCATATGTCCGGATCGGCGACGATGGTGAGTTTGACGTGACTGCCGAGTGTTCGCCGCAGCATGTCTTCCATCGACAGGATCAGCTGGGCGACATCGATCGGCTTGAAGTCGAGCGATTGTTGCCGCGAGAAGGCCAGCAGCCGGTGCGTCAACGCGGCCGCTCGGTGCGCCGAATTGACCGCCGGATCGATGAAGCGATCGACATCGTCGAAACGCTTCGCCGCGATGCGCCGCTTGACGAGTTCGAGGCCGCCGATGATGCCGGTGAGCAGATTGTTGAAGTCGTGGGCGATGCCGCCGGTGAGTTGGCCGACCGCCTCCATCTTCTGCGCCTGACGCAACTGATCTTCCGCCGCGCGCAACGCCTGCTGCGCGTGCTTTTCCGCTGAAATGTCGCGGCCCACCGCATAGATCAGCCTGTCGTCGAGCACCGAGGTCCAGGAGATCCAGCGCTCGCCGCCATCCTCGGCGGGAAACGCACTCTCGAAACGGCCGGAATGCTCATTGGCTGCCAGACGCGTGAGGGACTTGCGCGCTTTCTGCAACGGCGACAGATGCTCGTGATCGAGCTGGGTCGGCCCCAGCAACTGGTCGGCGCTCCAGCCCACCACCTCGCTCCAAGCCGGATTGACGCTGAGCCAGCTGCCCTGCTGGTCGAGCACCAGCAACAGGTCGCGGGAGACGTTCCAGATCCGGTCGCGCTCGCGGGTGCGCTTAGCGACCTCGATGGCCAGCGTCTCGTTGAGCCGCCGCAAATCGTCCTCCGCCGCTTTGCCGGAGGTGATGTCATGCGCCACACCGATGAAACCGGCGTGACGACCCGAGGCATCCCAGCGTGGTTGCGATTCCGAACGGATCCAGCGCCATTTGCCGTCGGCGCGCAGATAGCGTGCCTCCAGGGCAAACGGCTTCAGCGACGACTCCCCGGCAATCTGCTCCTGCAGGATACGGGGCAGATCGTCCGGGTGCAGGATCTTACGCCAGTCGAACACCAGCGCCGCGTCGTAACTCAGGCCCAGAAAATCGAGATACGCCTGGTTGGCAAAGGCACGCTTGCCATCGAGGCGCGACACCCAGATCGGAACCGGCGCGCTGTCGGCGATCAGCCGAAACCGCTGTTCGCTCTCGTAAAGCGTCTGCTGCGCCAGCATGCGATCGGTAATATCGATATGCGCGCCGACCAGCCGCAAAGCCTGCCCCGCGGCATCGCGCTCGATGCGGGCCTTGACCGAGATCCAGCGCGTCTCGCCATCGCTTGGCCGGATGATGCGATACTCGGACGAATATTCCTCAGTGCCGTCGGCGATGGCCTTGAAGAAAGCTTTCTCGGTGAGTTCGCGGTCGTCCGGATGGATACGCCGGACCCAGTCTTCGTGCGTCTCCCCCATCGCTTCGGGCGGCAGGCCGTGGATCGCGAGATATTCCGGCGAGCGGCGGTTACGAAGGCCATTGCGCAGATCGACTTCGACGCCGCCGACGCGGCCGATCTCCTGCACGCGCGCCAGTTCAGCCTCGCGGTCACGCAACGCCCGGTCGGAATTCGACCGTTCGATGGCGAGCGCAACGCTGTTGGCGGCGAGCGCGAGAAGTTCGTTGCCGTCGGAGCCCGGACGGTTCGGCACGGGGAAGTAAAGCACCAGCGCGCCGAGGATGTGACCGTCGAGCGCCAGCACCGGCGCTGACCATGCGGCCCGAGGTACAGCACCAAAAGCATCGAGGCCCGCCCACTCCGCGACATCCTCGAGATAGATCGATCGACGTTGACGGATGGCCTGTCTGGCGGGCGATACCCCCGCACGATCGGCATTGAGCTCCAGCGCGGCAATGGCCGGCGACAGGTCGTCTGTCGCGGCGGTGAGCCCATCGTCCTCGGCGTTGACGAAAAACAACCCGCACTGCGCGTCGTCGCCGACCAATGTTGCGATGGCCCGCACCAAATCCGCCAGCGTTTCGGTTAGTCCCTCGCCTGCCGCCACCCGCCGCAATATCGTCCGCTCGATGTCGAGCAGACTGAGAACCCTGCTTTCGGGGGTTGCATTGGGCAAATCAGCCACCTTCCCGAACGCAGAGACGGGGAAGATCGACTGACATCGTGGTCCGAGCCCCCTCGACCATTCCTTGCACTGTGAAATCCAACGTCGCCAAAGCCGAAAAGCCAAACGCGAGCGGGGCCCGGAAGTTCCATGGCTGGCCCGAAACTGCCCGTGGGCGGGAAAATGCCGGCTGGAGTGGCCAAATTCGGGTGCGCGCACGCGCCCCGTGTGGCATAGCAACGCTGACGCCGATCAAGGATCGGATCGCCGCAAGGTTGGTACCGGATTGGGGTTATTTCGATCCAAAAGGGCGGGAATCGACCGAAATGATGGTCGGAGTGGCAGGATTCGAACCTGCGACCCCTGCGTCCCGAACGCAGTGCTCTACCGGGCTGAGCCACACTCCGACAAGATGCGCGGCTTATAGCCTTGGCTCGCGCATACCGCAAGAAGCTGAATTGAGGATCTGAAGCTGATGACCGTTGGTCTAACAACAAAAATGCTGGCTGCGGGCACCGTGGCGACCACCGAGGCCGCCCGGTGCCTCGCCGACGGTGGCCTGGTGGCGTTTCCCACCGAGACGGTCTACGGCCTCGGCGCCGACGCGACGCATCCGGAGGCCATTGCCCGGCTTTATCAGGCCAAGGGGCGACCCTCGTTCAATCCGCTGATTGCCCATGTCGCAGACCTTGCCGCCGCCGAGCGCGTCGCGCGTTTCGATGCCACCGCGCGCCGCCTCGCCGAAGCGTTCTGGCCCGGCCCGTTGACGCTGGTGCTGCCGAAGACGCTGGATTGCCCGGTCGCGGCTCTGGCCACCGCCGGGCTGGACACCGTGGCTGTGCGGGTGCCCGCGCACCCGGTGGCGCGCGATCTCCTGCGCCAGCTCGGGCACCCGATCGTCGCGCCTTCGGCGAATCGGTCTGGCCATGTCTCGCCGACCGCCGCCGCGCACGTTGCCAGCGACCTTGCGGGCCGCATCGACCTGATCATCGACGGCGGACCGGTCTCGGTCGGTGTCGAATCGACCATTGTCGGCTGCTTCGCGACGCCGCTGCTGCTGCGGCCGGGCGGCACCCCACGCGCCGACATCGAGCGCGTGCTTGGCCATACCCTCGCCCGCATGCCGACGCCGACATCGCCCGCGCAAGATGGCCAGCCGCTGGCCCCCGGCATGCTGGCCTCGCATTACGCGCCGCGTACCAAGGTGCGGCTCAATGCCGACCGACTGGAGCCGGGCGAAGCGCTGCTGGCGTTCGGCCCGACGCTGATCGCGGGCAGCGAAAGCGCTGCCGCAACACTCAACCTGTCGGCGCGCGGCGACGTCATCGAAGCCGCCGCCAATTTGTTCAGCCATCTGCGCACGCTGGATCTCGCCAAAGCGCGCGCCATTGCCGTGATGCCGGTCCCCGACGACGGCCTCGGCGAAGCCATCAATGATCGACTGCGCCGCGCGGCGGTGCCACAGGACTGATAGGCTTCGAGGCGTGTCAGCAAACAAGCAAGAGACGTGAGATGAACATCGTCCAGCCAGCACCGGCCTCGCTTTCGCCCGAACTGATCGCCCGCTTTCGGGCCATCGTCGGCGACAAATACGGCGTCACCGATGCCGCGGAGATCGCGCCCTACGTCACCGAAGAGCGCAATCTCTACGTCGGCCATTCGCCGCTGGTGCTGCGTCCCGGCTCAACGGATGAAGTCGTCGCGATCTGCAAGCTGGCGACCGAGACCCGCACCGCGCTGGTGCCGCAGGGCGGCAACACCGGCCTCGTCGGCGGCCAGACGCCGCATCACGGCGAGGTGGTGCTGTCGCTGCGCCGCATGGACAAGATCCGCGATGTCGATACGCAGTCCAATACCATGACGGTCGAAGCCGGCGCGGTGCTGCAGACGCTGCAGCAACGCGCCAGCGACGTGGATCGGTTGTTTCCGCTGTCGCTCGGTGCCGAAGGCAGTTGCACCATCGGCGGCAACCTTTCGACCAACGCCGGCGGCACCGGCGCGCTCGCCTACGGCGTGGCGCGCGCCATGGCGCTCGGCCTCGAGGTGGTGCTGGCCGACGGCCGCGTGCTCAACACGCTGTCGAAGCTGAAGAAGGACAACACCGGCTACAACCTGCACAATCTCTTCATCGGCGCCGAAGGAACACTCGGCGTCATCACCGCCGCGACGTTGAAGCTGTTTCCCAAGCCGCGTGGGGTGGCGACCGCTTTCGTCGGTCTCACCTCCGCCGAAGCCGCGTTGAAGCTGCTCGAAATCTCACAGAATGAAGCGGCGGGGAGCCTCACCAGCTTCGAATTGCTGGCTGAGATTTGTGTCGATTTCTGCGTCAAGCACGGGCCTGCGATCCGCGATCCGCTGGCGCAACGCTATCCGTGGTACGTGCTGATGGAGGTGTCGTCATCGCGCGACGATGCCCGCGCCACGCTGGAAGCGATCCTCGAACGCGGCGTCGAGCACGGCATCGTCGATGACGCCGTGATCGCGGAAAATCTGACGCAGCGCACCGCGTTCTGGAAATTGCGCGAAGTGATTTCGCCGGCGCAGAAGCCGGAAGGCGGCTCGATCAAGCACGACGTCTCGGTACCGGTCGCGGCGGTGCCGGCTTTCATCGAAGCTGCCAACGCCGCCGTGGTGAAGCTGATCCCCGGCAGCCGCCCGGTGCCGTTCGGCCATCTCGGCGACGGCAACATCCACTACAATGTCAGCCAGCCGGTCGGCGGCAGCAAGGAGGAATTCCTGGCACGCTGGCACGAGGTCAACGCCGTGGTGTTCGACATCGTGCTGAAGATGGGCGGCTCGATTTCCGCCGAGCATGGCATCGGCGTGATGAAGCGCGACGAGCTGCCGGAGGTGAAGGACAAGGTCGCCATCGAGGTGATGCGCGGCATCAAGGCTCTGCTCGATCCGCTCAACATCATGAATCCCGGCAAGGTGCTGTAACCCAGGTCACGCCTCGGGCGCACGGCCTTTATCGTCGCCGGCATCACGCGCACGATGGCGCAACTCGGCCCCGCGCCGGAACAAGCGGTCGCGGCGCATCTGCATACGGTTGAGCCATTTCAACAGCCCGTAAGAGAGCCGGATTTTTTCCTCGCCCACCGGGCGATCGAAGCCGCCATGCATCCACGTCGACTTGGGGTAGGCCACCAACTGATCGGGATAGACGCTACGATGGCCGATCATCACGTAAGCGGCCATCGCGGCACCGGCGACATAGATCGTGCCGGTCACACCACCGAACAACTCGACGCCCATGAGAATGGCGGCAATCGGCGTGTTCGATGCCGATGCCACGACGGCAACGAGCCCGGCCGCCGCGCCCAGTGTCGGGCTGATGCCGAGCAGATGCGCGAACGCATTGCCGGTGATGGCGCCGATCACGAATTGCGGCGTGACGATGCCGCCATAGAAGCCGGAGCCCAACGTGATGGCGACCAGCAGCGTCTTCCAGAAAAATCCGAGATACGGCATGGCTTCGCCGGTCAAAGCACGGTCCATTAGCGGTAGACTCAATCCGAGATAATCGCGCGGAATGACGGTGATGAGCAGCGCCAGCACCAGACCGCCCGCCAGCGGCATCAGCGGCGGCCAGATCGCATAACGCACGCGCAGGCGATTAAATGTCCGCCGCGCCAGCCCGACCATTTCAACGAACAGTCCCGCCACAATGCCGCAGACGATGCCGATGACGATTGTCTTGATGAACAGCATTTCGGAAAACGGCGGCAGCAACTGCATGCTGTAGTACTGATAGGGAATGTCCCAGAACTTGCTGATCTCGAACGAGGCGACGCCGGCGACGATCGCCGGGAACAGGAAATCGTGGCGGATGCGGCCGATCGCCAAGACCTCGACGCCATAGATCGCGCCGGCGATCGGCGTGCCGAACACGCTGGCGAAGCCGGCGCTGACACCGCAGGCGACGATCCGCTTCTGCAGTTCGACATTCAAGCCGAGCAATCGGCCAAGACCTGACGCCAGCGAACCGCCGATGTGCGAGCACGGACCTTCCTTGCCGGCGGAGCCGCCGGACGCCAGCGTGATGATGGCCGCCACCGGTTTGATCGCCATGGTCCTGAGCGGCATCCAACCGGATTGGCGGTGCACGGCCGCGATCACACCATCGCCAAGGCCAGTGCGGTTAAGCTTGTAGCCGTAATAAAGCAGCAGACCGTTGAGCAGACCGCCGAGCGGCAACAACGCCATCTGCCATGGCAGCGAGACCGCGGCGGTTCGATCGGACAGAAAAAACAGGCCATGCAGGAACAGACTGGTGCCGCTGCCGACCAGAATCCCGGTCAACGTCGCCAGCACGATCCATTGCAGGATCGTCGCCAGCATGACGACCGGCTCGATATAACTGGTGCGGGGCATGGCGCTTCATTGTCATGCCGGGACCAAAGCCGTCAAGCGAGCGGTCGGTGTGGGCTTTTCAGAATAACGAGCCCTGCCCCCTGTCATTCGACGATGCCGACGGCTTGCGCGGCGCGGCTTTCTTCTCCGGCTTGGGCGGTGGCGCCTCGGCGGCGATCTGCGCATCGGTGATCGGCAGGATCAGTTGCGCATCGTCGTTGGCAACACGATTGACGGCGCGCGACACCCGATGCCAGACGAAATCGCCCTCGCGCGGCGCCACCAGCAGCGCCATCGCCTCATCGACATCGACCTCGACGCAATCCAGCCAGCGCGCAAAATCCTGCGGTCCAATCACCACCGGCACACGATGATGCAGCACCGCCAGCTCGGGGCTTGCCGCCGTGGTCATGATGGCGACGGTGTCGAGTTCTTCGCCGTTCGGACCTGTCCAGGTTTCCGCGAGCCCGGCAAACCCGATCGGGCCGCCGTGGCGGGGTGCGATAAAATACGGATGCTTCTCGCCTTGCGATGTATGCCATTCGTAATAGCCATCCGCTGGAATCAGACAGCGGCGGCGTTTGATGGCGTTGCGGAACGCCGGCTTGTCGCGCGCGGTCTCGGCACGCGCATTGATCAGCAGCGTGAAATTGCGCGGATCCTTCACCCACGCCGGCAAGAACCCCCAGCGCATTAGGCGAAAATGCCGAGCTCCCTGCTCGACAATCACAACGGGAATCGGTTGCGTCGGCGCGATGTTATAGCGCGCCGGAAAATTCGGCTGATCGGCGTATCCGAAAACCTCGCGTATCGCAGCCGGCGGCGAGGTAATTACATAACGACCGCACATTCTCTGTCCCAATCCGCGGATTTCTTCAGTACCTTTTAACTCCGGACGTTAAAAGTGCATCCAATGGTATCCAGCTCCGTCAAAACCGTTCTCCCCGTCGCAAATCCGGCAAACTCCGGCGCGCCCGACGTGGCGCAACTGACGGCGGCCAACATCAATCCGCGCACTGGGCTGGCGACCGACTATCTCAACCACTTCAACGAAGCCATCATGCTACTGGAGATGATTCCGGACATGCCGGAGTGCATGACCGATTTCCTGGAGTGGCAGCCGTTGAGCTATCGCGAACATTTCGCCGCCTCCAACTTCAAGGCGCGCGATCTCGCCATCGCCGCTTATGACTCGGCGGATGACGCCATTCGTACCGAATTCGACAATATCACCGGCGCCATGACCTCGATCCTCACCGCCGTGGGTGCGGCGATGCGCGAAGCCCAGCAGGACAAGACGCGGATCGCGCTGGCGCGGCAGGCGACCGGCTGGGTGCGGCCGCTGGTCACCCTAGCCGGTGGCATCATCCATGGCCCGAGCGTCGAGGCCGATGCCGACGTCGATTACATCATGAGCCACAAGCTGCCATGACCGCCACGCCCGGAGCCCGGCCCCAATTGGCGGTCAGTGCCGTCATTTTCCGGAATGACCAGTTGCTGCTGGTGCGCCGCGCGCGCGAGCCGGGACGCGGGCTGTATTCGGTGCCGGGGGGGCGCGTCGAACACGGCGAAACCCTGCACGAGGCGGCCGCTCGCGAGGTTCGCGAGGAGACCTCGCTGGCGATCGACATCGTCGGCTTTGCCGGCTGGCGCGAGGTGCTGCCGGACCTCGCCGCAGGACGCGCCGGTCATTATCTGGTGATCTCATTCGCGGCACGCTGGCGCGATGGCGAAGTGGCGCTCAACGACGAGCTCGACGAGTTCCGCTGGCTCGATGCGGCCAGCTTCGACGATTTGACCGCAAGCCGCACCCTGCGCACGACGCAAGGATTGAGGGGCATTGTCGGCGCTGCCCGCAAGCTGATCGAGGCGTGAGAGCCAGGGCATTGCCTTGCTTCCGCCCTCCCGAAAAGGCATATCGGGACCGTTTCGGACATGAATTGATGCTCAAACGATATTTTGCAGCCCTCCTGATCGTGACGGCATGCTGCCTGGGTCAGGGCGCCGGTCCTGCGCGGGCGCAGGACGCCGCGGCCGCGCCGTTCGACGCCGACCTGCAGCGCCTGGCCGAGATTCTGGGCGCGCTGCACTATCTGCGCGGCATCTGCGGTGCCAACGAGGGGCCGAAGTGGCGCAACGAGATGCAGGCGCTGATCAATGCGGAAACCCCCTCCGGCGACCGCCGCGCCCGCATGATCGCCGGGTTCAACCGCGGCTATAACGGCTTCCAGCAGACCTACCGGACCTGCACTCCGGCCGCGAACATCGCCATCCGCCGCTATATCGACGAGGGCGCGCGCATCTCCCGCGACCTCACCGCGCGTTACGCCAACTAACCAAACAGATGACGCGTCATTCCGGGATGCGCCTTTTTCAGGCGCACGCCCGGAATTCATACTCCCTGTGGCTGTTATGGATTCCGGGCTCGCTCACAAGAGTTCGCGCCCCGCAATGACGGTAACAGAATTGGCGATGTCAGCCCTCAGGTTTCCCGCTGTTGCCCGGACGCCGCGCGGCGGAACTTTCGCGTAATTGCTACCGGCCCCGTTAACCCTTCTTAAAGAAGTAGCCTAGGCGAAACCTGCCTCCGTGCTACACCTTGTGCCGCATTTCGAGGCGATTCACCTGAATCGCGCCCTTCAGGTCTTTGGGAATTCCATGAGCCAGCCCCTGTCGTTCAGTTCTGCGCGCGAGCCGATGCCCGATCACGAGCAGAAGCAGGCTGCTCTCAGCTATCTCAACGAAGCATGGGCCGAAGCCCGCCACGACGGCGTCGATGGCGATTGCCTGGCGCAGGCCAGCCTGTTCGCCGCGTTCGCCGAACTGGTCGGCACCTACGGCGAAGATGCCGTGGCGAAGTTCGTCGAAGGACTCGCCAGCCGCGTCCGCAACGGCGAGTTCTCCATCATTCTGGCCAAGCAGTAAGCGTCAGGCTTTCAGCGTCTCGAGAAAACGCACCGTCTCGCCGGTCGACGGCGTCACAAGCTCGCTCTCCCACATCACCCGCCGTCCGCGCACGAAGGTGCCGACCGGCCAGCCCGTCACCTTCACGCCGTCATAGGGCGTCCAGCCCGCACGCGATGCGGTCTGCGCGTTGGTGATGGTCTCGCTGCGCTTGAGATCGACGATGGTGAAGTCGGCATCGTAACCGGCGGCGATGCGCCCCTTCATCGCGATATTGAACAACCGCGCCGGACCGGCGCTGGTGAGATCGACAAACCTAGCCAGCGACAACCGCCCGGCATTGACGTGATCGAGCATCACCGGCACCAGCGTCTGCACGCCGGTCATGCCCGACGGCGACGCCGGATAGGTCTTTGCCTTCTCTTCCAAGGTGTGCGGCGCGTGATCGGAGCCGAGCACGTCGACGATGCCTTGCGCGATGCCGTACCAGATGCCCTCGCGATGGCTGGCGTCGCGCACCGGCGGATTCATCTGCGCGCGGGTGCCGAGCTGTTCGTAACACTCCGGCGCCGCCAGGGTGAGATGATGCGGCGTCGCTTCGCAGGAGGCGACGTCCTTGTGGTCGCGCAGGAACTCGATTTCCTCCTTGGTCGAAATATGCAGCACGTGAATCCGCGCACCGGTCTCGCGGGCGATGGCGACCAGCCGCTGCGTCGCCTGCAACGCCGCGGTCTCGTCGCGCCACACCGGATGCGAGCGCGGATCGCCTTCGATACGCAGATGCTTGCGCTCGTTGAGGCGGTATTCGTCCTCGGCATGGAACGACGCGCGGCGGCGGATGACGCTGAGGATGCGCCGCAGGCTCGGATCGTCCTCCACCAGCAGGCTGCCGGTCGACGAGCCAATGAACACCTTGACGCCGGCGCAACCCGGCGCGCGCTCCAGTTGCGGCAACTGATCGACATTGTCGCGCGTGCCGCCGATGAAGAAGGCGTAATCGCAATGCATGCGATGGTGGCCGCGCTGGACCTTCTCGGTGAAGGCCTCGGCGGTCACGGTCAGCGGATTGGTGTTCGGCATTTCGAACACCGCGGTCACGCCGCCCATCACGGCGCTGCGCGAGCCGCTTTCCAGGTCTTCCTTATGCGTGAGGCCCGGTTCACGAAAATGCACCTGGGTGTCGATGACGCCGGGCAGCACATGCAATCCCTTGCAGTCGATCACCTCGCCGGCACTCGCCTGCGCCAGCGCGCCGAGCTCAGCGATCCGCCCGTGACTAATACCAATGTCGCAAACGCCCTCACCGTCCTGATTGACGACGGTGCCGGATTTTAGAATCACGTCAAATGTCTGACTCATCACGCCTCTGGAACCAATGGATACTGTGGAATGACCGCGCGGGCCTTGCTGAGGCTACCTTAGCGGCTTACGTTTGCGCGCGATATCGTCCAGTGTCCCGAATCCGCAATTCGCCACACCGGCACGGTGGTTTTTCTCATTTCGCCAGAGACTTCAAGATGAAAGCAGCGTTTCTCCCCGACCGTGGCGTGGTGAAGGTCAGCGGCGACGATGCACGCGGCTTTCTCAACGGTCTCGTCACCACCGACACCGGCCTGCTGCAGCCAGGACTGGGGCGATTTGGCGCGCTGCTGACGCCGCAAGGCAAGATCGTCACCGATTTTCTCATCACCGAAGCGCCGGCCGGCCATGGCGGCGGCTTCCTGATCGATTGCCCCAAGGTACTGGCGCAACCGCTGGCCACCAAGCTCGGCTTCTACAAGCTGCGCGCCAAGGTGACCGTGGAAAACCTCACCGACAGTCTCGGCGTGCTGGCGGTCTGGGATGGCGCCCCGACCACCAAACTCGATCTGGCGTTCGCCGATCCGCGGGATGAGCGGCTCGGCTGGCGCATCCTGCTGCCACAGGACCTCATGCAGAAGGCCGCCGATCTGCTCGGCGCGACAGTAGCCGATACGGCCGCCTACGACGCGCACCGCATCGCCTGCGGCGCGCCGCGCGGCGGCATCGATTTCAAGTATGGCGACGCCTTCCCGCACGAGACCAACATGGACCGGCTGCACGGCGTCGATTTCGACAAGGGCTGCTATGTCGGACAGGAAGTGGTGTCACGCATGCAGCATCGCGGTACCGCGCGCACGCGCACGGTGCGCGTCGTGCTCAATGCCGCGGCACCTGAAGCCGGTACAGCAATCCTCGCAGGCGACAAGCAGGTCGGTACCATGGGCTCTTCGGCACAGGGCGAAGGACTGGCGGTGGTCCGAGTCGACAAGGTCACCGACGCGCTCGACGCTGGAACGCCGCTCTCCGCCGGCGGCATCGCGCTGCGCCTCGCCGCGCCCGACGAGGTGCGCAACTGGCAACGGAAGACCGTGGCATGACGCGCGCCAAGCTGCATGCCGACGGCCTGACGCGTTGTCCGTGGCCGGGCGAAGACCCGCTCTACGTCGCCTATCACGACACCGAGTGGGGTGTGCCGGAATACGACGACCGCGCACTCTATGAGAAGCTGATCCTCGACGGCTTTCAGGCCGGATTGTCGTGGATCACTATCCTGCGCAAGCGCGATAATTTCCGCCGTGCCTTCGACGATTTCGAGCCGGCCAAGATCGCGCGCTACAACGACAAGAAAATCCACGCGCTGATGAACGACGCCGGCATCGTGCGCAACCGTGCCAAGATCGAGGGCGCGATCAACAGCGCCAAATCCTATCTGAAGATCATGGAAGACGGTCCGGGCTTCTCGAAATTCCTCTGGGACTTTCTCGACGGCGAGCCGAAGATCAACCAGTTCAAGACCACCGCCAGCGTGCCGCCGGCGACGCCGCTCTCGACCAGGATCTCGAAGGAGCTTTCGGCGCGCGGCTTCAAATTCGTCGGCCCAACCATTGTCTACGCCTTCATGGAAGCCACCGGCATGGTCAACGACCATCTGGTGAGCTGCCACTGCCACGCCACCTGCAGCGGCAAGCTGCGCAAGCCGCGCCTCGTCGCCAAATGAGCGCTGCGAAAGTGACGCCACCGCAGACCGCGACGCGCGTCTGGCAGCGCATGCTGTCGGGACGGCGGCTCGATCTGCTCGATCCCTCGCCGCTCGACATCGAAATCGCCGACATCGCCCACGGCCTCGCCCGTGTCGCACGCTGGAACGGCCAGACCAACGGCGCGCATATCTTTTCCGTCGCGCAGCACACGCTGCTGGTCGAAGCGGTGATGCGTCACCACACGCCGCGCGCCGATCATCGACTGCGGCTCGCAGCATTGTTGCATGACGCGCCGGAATATGTCGTCGGCGACATGATCTCGCCGTTCAAGGCGGTGATCGGCGGCTCCTACAAGGCGGTAGAAAAGCGGCTGCTGGCCGCTATCCATATCCGCTTCGGCTTGCCCGCCGTGCTGCCCGACGAGTTCACCGCAACGATCAAGGCCGCCGATGTCGGTGCGGCCTATCTGGAAGCGACGCGGCTCGCCGGTTTCGCGCAGGCCGAGGCCAAGCGGCTGTTCGGCCGCGATCCCGGCCTGCCGGACTCGATGGAGCGCGATTATCTGACGCCATGGTCCGCCAGCAAGGCGGAGAAGCGGTTCCTCGAACGCTTCAAGACGCTCGCGACATAATCGCGACGTGCGATGGCAAGGCTGGCGCTTCCTGCCGCCACGGCGCTGGCCTATAATCCCGACAAAGCAGGAAGCCATCATGATCCATGTGTGTTCACTGGCCGCGCTCCCGGCCACTGTCGAAGCGACCGGCGCCAGTCACATCCTCACCGTGATGGCCAATATCAGCAAGGTGCAGCGTCCGGCCTCGGTGCTCGAGGCCAATCATCTGATGATCAGCATGGACGACATCAGCGCACCGACCGATGGTTTCGTGGCTCCGTCCAGCGAGCACGTCGAGCGTGCGCTCGCTTTCGTGCGCGGCTGGGATCGGCGCGCGCCGCTGGTGGTGCATTGCTACGCCGGCATCAGCCGCTCCACGGCCAGCGCGTTCGCCGCAGCCTGCGCGCTCAATCCGCATCGCGACGAACTGACGATTGCCAGGCAAATCAGGCAGGCATCGCCGAGCGCTTTTCCGAACCGACTGATCGTGGCCCTTGCGGACCAGGTGCTGGGCCGCGACGGCCGGATGCTGCGCGCCATCGACGCCATGGGCCCCGGCGACATGTCGATCGAAGGACGGCCATTCCATGTCGATCTGGAATGATCTGCAAGCGCGACAACTTCACACTCGTTCTGCATCAATTGAACTTTTCCCGCCGTGACGGCACTACTAGGGAAGTCGACGTGCGCTGACATGCGACTTGTCCGCGAATCCACGACGTGACGTAATACGCTGGAGAGCGAACAGAATTCATCCGAGGTCGCATGTTTGAACTGATTCCGCTGGTGATCGCGCTTGCCGCCTTCATCTTCGCGCGCAAGGCCATCACGCAGACAAGGGAGCTGCGCGCGCGACTCGATGCGCTGGAAGCCGCCGGCCTCGCACGGGTCGCGGCACCCGCCACCGATGCTGCGACGACAGACGCGACAGCAGCAAGCATCGTGCCGCCGCCGCTTCCGGACATCGCGCTGCAGGCGAGCGGCACCGAGCAGACGCAGGCGCCGCCCCTTGCGCCGGCGGCCGACGCCACGAGCACTGCACCACCCGTTGCACCGGCAGCGGCGGGCAATGCGGGTTTCGAAGAACGCATCGGCACCCGCTGGGTGGTGTGGCTCGGCGGCCTGACGCTGGCGCTCGGCGGCTTCTTCATGGTGCGCTATTCGATCGAGCAAGGCCTACTCGGACCCGGCGTCCGCGTGCTGCTCGGGGGCGCCTTCGCGGCAGCGCTGCTCTCCGCCGGTGAATGGACGCGCCGTCAGGAAAATCTCTCGTCGATCGCGCCGCTGCCGATCGCCAACATTCCGGCGATCCTCACCGCCGCGGGCACCGCCGTCGCTTTCGCCACCGTCTACGCGGCTTACGCGCTGTATGATTTCCTCGTCCCCGCGACCGCCTTTGTGTTGCTCGGGCTGGTGGCGCTCGCCACGCTCGCCGCAGCGCTGCTGCACGGCCCCGCCTTGGCCGGCCTCGGCATCGCCGCAGCATTTGCCACGCCGGTGCTGGTGTCGTCGGGCGAGCCGGATTACTGGGCGCTCTACGTCTATCTCGCAATCGTCACAGCGGCCTCGTTCGGCCTCGCGCGCATCCGGTTGTGGCGCTGGCTCGCCATCACCACGGTAGTCTTCGCGCTACTCTGGACGTTACCGGGCCTGGGCGACGGACCGTCGATCATCGGACCGCTGTCGCTGCATCTGATCGCAGGTTTCGTCCTTGCGGCATTGCTGGTGGTGTGCGGCTTCAAGTTCGGTCCGCCCGCCGAAGCCGGCAAGGTCGAACCGATCTCGTCAGCGTCGCTCGCGGCCTATGGGCTCGGCGCAACGATGATGGTGCTAGCCACCGCGCATGATCCCGCCGCGCTCATCGTGTTCGGCCTGCTGATCGCGGGCACGCTGCTCGTGGCGTGGCGCGCCGAGGCCGCCGTTGCGGCGGTGGCGGCGAGCGCCGTGCTGGTCGCCGTCGTCTTCCTCGAATGGGCGGTGCGCGGCAACCCCGACATGCTGGTGCTGCCCGGCGGCGCCATGCCCGGCATCGGGCCCGCGGCGACAGACGAGTCTGTGACCATGCACCTCGTCACGGCGGCGATTTTTGCTGCGGGCTTCGGCGTTGCCGGTTTCCTGGCGCAAGGCCGCTCGGTGAGCGCGCTGGTGCCGGTGCTGTGGTCGGCCTCTGCCGTGTTCACGCCGCTGGCGCTGCTGATCGCACTGTACGCGCGCATAGCGCATCTCGACCGCTCGATTCCGTTCGCCATCGCCGCGGTCGTGCTCGCGGCGTTGTTCGGCACGGCGACCGAGCTGTTGACGAGGCGCGAGAGCCGCCCTGGCCAGATGATCGCCACGGCACTGTTCGCCACCGGCACGCTCGGCGCACTGGCGCTGGCCTTCACCTTCGCGCTGGAGAAAGGCTGGCTGACCATCGCACTGGCGCTGATGTCGCTCGGCACCGCATGGATCGCGATGCAGCGGCCGATCCCGTTCCTGCGCTGGCTAGCCGCCATTCTCGCCGGCATCGTCGTGCTGCGCGTCGGTTACGAACCACGTATCGCCGGCGATGCGGTCGGCAGCACCATCGTCTTCAACTGGCTCTTGTGGGGTTACGGCATTCCCGCGCTGTCGTTCTGGATCGGCAGCATACTGCTGCGCCGGCGCGGCGACGATGCGCCGCTGCGCATGGTCGAGGCCGCAGCCATCCTGTTCACCGTGCTGCTGGCGTTCAGCGAAATCCGCCACGCGGTCTATCACGGCAATCTCTATATCGCGGACACCAGCCTCACCGAGTTCGGCCTTCAGGCCTGCGTCGCGCTGGCGATGGCGATTGGACTTGAGCGACTGCGGCTGCGTAGCGGCAGCATCGTGCACAACATCGGCGCCATCGTGCTGACGGCGGGAGCCGGCTTGATCGCAGTGTTCGGATTGCTGTTGCTGGAAAACCCGATGATCTGGCGCATCGATGTCGGCGGCACGTTCATCAACTTGCTGTTGCTCGGCTACGCCTTGCCGGCGATCCTCGCGTTGCTGCTGTCGTACGCCGTCGCGGGACGACGCCCGCCCGCCTACGCCAATACGATTGCCGGCGGCGCGCTGGTGCTTGCCCTGACCTACGTAACGCTGGAGATCCGCCGGCTCTATCACGGCCCGGTCATCCTGCACGGCGCGGTCAGCGGCGCCGAGCAATACACCTACTCGATTGCCTATCTGGTATTCGGCGTGGCGCTGCTTGCGGTGGGCGTGTTGTTCAATTCGCAACGCGCGCGGCTGGCCTCCGCCGTCGTCATCGCGCTGACCATCCTCAAGGCGTTCCTGATCGACATGTCGACACTGACCGGCGTCTATCGCGCGCTGTCGTTCATGTGCCTCGGGCTGGTGCTGGTGGCGATCGGCTGGCTCTACCAGCGCATTCTGTTCCGGCGGCAATCGCCGCCGCCGCTGCCGCCCGCAGCGCAGCCGGAAACATAAAAGGCGACTCGTCGGAGCCGCCTTTCGGAGTGGAGTCGGGATTTGCGCGTCGATGAACTAATCCGTCGAACGCCGCAGTTCGGAAACGGCCTCGTTCTTCACCGGCTCGATCTTGGCGCTCTCGACCTTCGGCGTCTCGACCCGCGCCGCGACTTCGGTCGTCGCCGGATCGGCGGGTTTATTCAGACGACGCGAGTGCAGCACGCGCGGGCCCTTGCCGGAAATCGCGCGCGCCATGATGATGTGCCCGGCACCCTTGTGATGGAAATCGCAATAGGCGAAGCCCATGCCGTAAACCGAACCGCGGAAGCTGCGCTCATCCTGCTTGTTGAGATTGAAGCACGGCGAGAACGGCATGCCCTTCAGCGATGCACAGACCGACTCGCCACGCACCTGCAAGGTATTGCCGGGCACGCGCATATGCCGCGTCGGACCGGAGCCGCCGAACTGCACCGAGCCTGCGGCCGACCCGTCGTCGAACACGCGACCGGCGCCGCGCGTACCATCGAAACAGGTGAAGGCGAACACCTTGCCGGCCACGAACTTGCGGGCCTCATCGGCTTTCATCTCTCCAGCGACTGCCGGTGCGATCACCGCACCGATCGCCAAGGCTCCCAACACAAAACGCGCAAGCATGCTCCAACTCCACACAACTGAGCGCAGGCCAGTGGCGACCGTTGCCGCCTTTACCTGCTGCTTACCATACGAACCATGGCAACATTGGAGCAGCTTGGTTGGTAAAGTCTGAACGTCGCTACTGAATTTTTACCACGATGCGGCCGCGGACCTGGCCGGCGAGGATCTTGGCGCCCGCCTCGATGACTCCATCCAGATTAATTTCGTGAGTAATTTCAGCAAGTTTGGAATGATCGAGATCGCTCGCCAGCCGCCCCCAGGCTTGTTTGCGAAGCTCGATCGGGCACATGACGGAATCGATGCCGAGAAGACACACTCCGCGCAAAATAAACGGAGCGACCGACGACGGCAGGTCCATACCTGCGGCAAGACCACAGGCGGCAATCGCGCCACGATACTTCGTCATCGACAAAAGGTTGGCCAGCGTCGTCGAGCCGACGCTGTCGATGCCACCGGCCCAGCGCTCCTTGGCAAGCGGCTTGGCGGGACCGGATAGTTCGTTGCGGTCGATCACCTCGGCGGCGCCGAGCTTGCGCAGATAATCCGCTTCCGATGCACGACCGGTCGACGCGATGACGTGATAACCGAGCTTCGACAGCACGGCGATCGCAACCGAGCCGACACCACCGGCGGCGCCGGTGACGACGATCGGCCCGTCCTTCGGCGTCAGACCGTGGCGCTCCAGCGCCAGCACCGAGAGCATCGCGGTATAGCCCGCAGTGCCGATGGCCATGGCGTCGCGCGCCGAAATGCCGTCCGGCAGCCGCACCAGCCAGTCGCCCTTGACGCGCGCCTTCTCGGCATAGGCACCGAGATGGGTTTCGCCCATGCCCCAGCCATTGCAGACGACCTTGTCGCCGGCCTTCCACGCCGGATTCGACGACTGTTCGACAGTGCCGGCGAAATCGATGCCGGCAATCATTGGGAAGCGGCGCACCACCGGCGCCTTGCCGGTGACGGCGAGGCCGTCCTTGTAGTTCACCGTCGACCATTCCACGCGAACCGTGACATCGCCTTCCATCAGATCGGCTTCGTCGAACTGCGTCAGCGCAACCGTGGTGCCCTTCTCTGCCTTGTCGATTCGGACTGCCTTGAATGTGCCCACGCCTGATACTCCCCGCAGCTAATGATTGAATTGTCGGATGGATGGTGCCGGTACGGCCGGCGCGGGCGCAACTTACCGAACCCGGCACGTCGCAGCAACCCGCCGATCCGGGGGGCGCCATGAGCGCAGCGAGGGGATCAAGGCTTGTGGAATCAGGGCTTCGCAGCGGCAAGCGTCGCCGAAATGGCGGCGGTCTGCGCAGCAGTTCCCCAACTCGGCGCTTCGCGGCCATCGCCCCACGCGCGCGGGCGATAGAAGGTGTGCACGCCGGTGCGATACATCTTCTTCATTTCGTGCACCCACGACGGATGCACCCAATAGGCATGGTAGTGCGTCGATTTCGCCACTTCCGGCAGCCAGAGTTGGCCGTCAAGCGTCGCCTTGGCGATCTTCTTCGCGCGCACCCACATGTCCGGCTCGCGCACCACGTCGGGAATACCGTCGCAGGCGAAGGTGAACTGGCACGCCAGCCGACGATTGGCGTTCTGATAGACGACGCCGCAGACCGTAGTCGGATAGAAGCCGGAGAACACCCGGTTCATCACCACCTGCGCCACCGCCATCTGGCCGCGCACCGCTTCGCCACGCGCCTCGAAATACACGGCCTCGGCGAGGCACTTTTCCTGCTTGTCGCGAGCCTTGCCTTCGAGACCCATCCGCTCGGCGGGCGTTTTGATATGCGCTTGATGACTGCTGTTGACCTGTCCCTTGCCGGCGACGCTTTCGCCGGCCTGCGGCACTGCGGTTGAGGGGGCGGGCAGCGACGCGGTGGCCTTCATGTCCGGATCGGGCGCACCCGGCAACACCACCATCGGCTCTTCGCCGGGCTCCCAGCGTTGCAGCGTCTCGCCGGTAACGCCGAGCGACGACGCACCGAAATACAAACTCGCGGTCTTCACCGAGAAGCCATCCGGCGACATCGCGGTGGCCGGTGCAGCGTCGTGCGTCACCGCCGGGCCTTTCGGATCGTCGAGCGGCAATGGTGCAGCCGACGAGGCGCCATCGTACTGCGCCAGCGGCGGCGCATTGAGCGCCTCGGCCAATTCGGGATCGAGCGGCAACGGCGCGGTCGCGGTCTTCGCGCCCTGCAACGGCTGCGTCACGGTCGCGGGATCCTCGGATAGCGGCTCGACGCTTTCCGGTTTGAAATCTTCGGGTGCGACGATGGCCAAACGATCGCCCTTCAAGGTGCGATCGACCTTGGGGAAATCCGACGCCTGATAACGCGGCGGCGGCTTCAATATCGGATTACGCGTTACCGCACCGACGATGTCGCTGCCCTGGCTCTCCAGGCTCGCCAGCAGATAGGCTGCGGTGCGCGGCAGCGCGGTGCCGATCGGACGGCCGAAGCTGAAGGTTGCAACCTGAATCGTGTTGGCGGCAGGCGCCAACACGCGCGTCTGCCAGCGCTCGGCGACACCCGGCTGCCGTGCCAGCAGCGAGGCGATGTCCTGATAACCAACTTCTGTCGGGATCAATGCGAAGACGCAGAGACCGAGGCCGAAGGACGCAAACCGCGCGCCCTTCGGCCCGTTACGCAGTACAACCATCGATACGCTCACGCAACGCAACGCTACACACAGCACACGATCGATCTGCACATCCGTACAATTCGATCTAAATTGTTCGTAGCGAATTAAAGTTGCGGCGGAGTTAATCCGCGATGCACGCGCGCCACAGGCAAGTCCCCGCACATTTCCGCGCGATCACATCGAAAGCCTTGGTAAATCGGGCGTCGCTGAAATTGGTAAAGATCGCGTCAACAAACATGCTGAAGAAATTTCAGCATGTTCGACCGCAATTTTCATCGCGCCCGCCATTCCGGGAGCGCCAAACGACGCCGGATGAATTGAGGTTGAGCGACAGCGTCATCCTGAGGCGCGAGCCGCACTTGCGGCGAGCCTCGAAGGATCGCCGTCGCCCCTTCGAGGGCTATGCTACCGCATAGCCACCTCAGGGTGACGGCACCAACTCACGACAACAAAATGCCCGGGACCGGCCCGGGCATTCTTGTATTTGGTAGAGAAAATTAAATCAGGATCACGCCTGGCTGGCGACTTCCTTGCCCAGCGCGGCCTGCGCCGCGGCGAGGCGCGCGATCGGCACGCGATAGGGCGAGCACGACACGTAGTTGAGCCCGATCGCGTGGCAGAACGCCACCGATGCCGGATCGCCGCCGTGTTCGCCGCAGATGCCGACCTTGATGTTCGGCCGCGTCTTGCGGCCACGTTCGACACCGATCTTCACCAGTTCGCCGACACCTTCGCGATCCACCGAAATGAACGGATCGATGTCGAGGATACCGCGGGCGACGTAGGTGCCGAGGAAGCTCGCGGCGTCGTCGCGGCTGATGCCGTAAGTGGTCTGCGTCAAGTCGTTGGTGCCGAACGAGAAGAACTCGGCAGTCTCCGCGATCTCGCCGGCCTTGAGGCAGGCGCGCGGCAGTTCGATCATGGTGCCTACCTGATACTTCAGCTTGACGCCGCTCTCGCGCGTCACCGCCTGCGCCATCGCATCGATGCGCGCCTTGACCAGATCGAACTCCGCCTTGGTGGCGATCAGCGGCACCATCACTTCGAGGCCCACCGCCTTGCCGGTACGCTTGCCGGCAACGACCGCGGCCTCGAAAATGGCACGCGCCTGCATCTCGGCAATCTCCGGATAGGCGATCGCGAGACGGCAGCCACGGAAGCCGAGCATCGGATTGAACTCGGCGAGGTCACGCGCACGATCCGCAAGACGGCGGGGATCAGTGTTCATCGCACGGGCGACTTCCTCGATCTCTGCCTGGGTGTGCGGCAGGAACTCGTGCAGCGGCGGATCGAGCAGGCGGATCGTCACCGGCAGATCCTGCATGATCTCGAACAGCTCGACGAAATCGGCGCGCTGCATCGGCAACAGCTTCGACAGCGCCGAGCGGCGCGACTGCTCATCCTCGGCGAGGATCATCTCGCGCACTGTGCGGATGCGCGTCTCTTCGAAGAACATATGCTCGGTGCGGCACAGACCGATGCCTTCGGCGCCGAACTTGATCGCGGTGTGCGCGTCAGCCGGCGTATCGGCGTTGACGCGGACGCCGAGCTTGCGCACGTCGTCGGCCCAGCCCATCAGCGTGCCGAATTCGCCGGAGAGTTCCGGCTCGATCATCGGCATGCGTCCGGCCAGCACCTGACCGAGCGAACCGTCGATGGTGATGACATCGCCCGCGTTGAAGACGCGGTCGCCGATGCTCATGGTGCCACGACCGTAATCGACGCGAATGCTGCCGCAACCGGACACGCATGGCTTACCCATGCCGCGCGCGACCACCGCCGCATGCGACGTCATGCCGCCGCGCGTGGTGAGGATGCCTTCTGCGGCGTGCATGCCGTGAATGTCTTCCGGGCTGGTCTCGACGCGCACCAGAATGACCTTGCGGCCATCGGCTTGCAGCTTGGTCGCCTCATCCGAGGAGAACACGATCTCGCCCGCGGCGGCGCCGGGTGACGCCGGCAGGCCGGTGGCGACGATGTCGCGCTTGGCATTGGGATCGATAGTCGGATGCAGCAACTGGTCGAGCGACGCGGGATCGATGCGCGACACCGCATCCTTCTTCGAGATCAGGCCTTCGTTGGCCAGTTCGACGGCGATACGCAGCGCCGCCTTGGCGGTGCGCTTGCCGTTGCGGGTCTGCAGCATCCACAACTTGCCGTCCTCGACCGTGAATTCGAGGTCCTGCATGTCGCGGTAGTGCTTCTCCAGCAGCGTGTAGATGCGCGTCAGTTCCTTGAACGCGCCGGGCATCGCCGTTTCCATCGACTGCTTGTCGGAACCGGATTCCTGACGCGCGGCCTCGGTGATGTCCTGCGGCGTGCGAATGCCGGCGACAACGTCCTCGCCCTGCGCGTTGATGAGGAATTCGCCGTACAGCCGGCTCTCGCCGGTGGACGGGTTACGCGTGAAGGCGACGCCGGTGGCCGAGGTCTCGCCCATGTTGCCGAACACCATGGCCTGTACGTTGACCGCGGTGCCCCACGATTCCGGAATGTCATGCAGGCGGCGATAGGTCACGGCGCGCGCATTCATCCACGATGAGAACACCGCACCGATGGCACCCCACAGTTGCGCGTGCGGGTCCTGCGGGAAGTCGCTGCCGGTTTCCTGCGAGACGGCTTCCTTGTAGCGGCCGACCAGTTCCACCCACTCGTCGCCGGTGACGTCGGTATCGAGCGTGTAGCCCTTGCTGTCCTTGAAGGTGTCGAGGATTTCCTCGAAGTGATGATGCTCGAGGCCGAGCACCACGTCGGAATACATGGTGATGAAGCGGCGATAGCTGTCATAGGCGAAGCGGCGGTCGCCGGACATCGCCGCCAGCGCCTCGACGGTCTCGTCGTTGAGGCCGAGATTGAGCACGGTATCCATCATGCCGGGCATCGAGGCGCGCGCGCCGGACCGCACGGACACCAGCAGCGGGTTCTTGGCGTCGCCAAAGCCCTTGCCGGTGATCTTGCCGACATAAGCCAGCGCCTGGTCGACCTGCGCCTTCAGCTCTTTCGGGTAGGATTTGTCGTGGGCGTAGAAATAAGTACAGACCGAGGTCGGAATGGTGAAACCCGGAGGCACCGGAAGGCCCAGGTTTGCCATTTCCGCGAGGTTGGCGCCCTTGCCGCCGAGCAGATCGCGGAGGCTGGACTGGCCTTCGGCCTTGCCGTCGCCGAAGGTGTAGACCCACTTGCCGGCCTTCGGCGTGAAGGCCTTCGCGACAGCGGCCTTTTTGGCCGGCTTCGGCGCCGGTCGCGCCTTGGTGGCTGTTACCTTGGCGGTCTTTACCGTGGCAACCTTCGCCGCCGGCTTCGCGGCCCGCTTTCCTGCTGCCTTGCCGCCCCCGCCCTTGGCCGCGACCTTGGTCCGCCGGGCGGCCGCCGACTTGGCGCGCGCCTTCGATTTAACGACGGACTGTTTCGACGATTGCTTTGGGGACTTTTTGGACGATTTCTTGGACTTCGATGCAGCTTTGGCCATGGCTTCCAAACGGTCGGCATGAGGGGGAAAACGCTGCCGCCTTACACCACGTTTTGACGCCCTCGCGCAAGCCGCGAAGCCAGCCTTTCACCCCTTAAAGATGCAGCGCCCGCAACGCGCCGAGCCCGACAAGGCCGATAAAAATCAGATAGATCGCCACGACGATGTTCAACAGGCGCGGCATCAGCAAGATCAGAACACCGGCGATCAGGGCGACAATGGCGGGAATATGCGTGGCTGTAATGATCATCGGACTGCTCCGCGCGGAAAGTGGAAATCGACTTCACGAATCGGCTTGATTTTTACCATTGCGCCGACCGCGGCGGTAGCGCGGCGAACCTCATCAGGGTTCCCTGCCATCACCAAATGACCTTGGGCCCGCCGCATATGTGCAGGAACGCCGCCTCCCCGGCAGGCTTATCTCGTCTTCCGAGCCGCTCTTGAGCGGTGCATCCCTGGACAGGAGAACACCATGCGCAAATCGCTCATCGCCCTCGCCGCGCTCGCCGGCACCATCGCGGCGCCATTGGCGGCCCAGGCGCAAAGCACGATCGTCGTTGAGGACAACGCAACGGTCGGTGGACCGACCCTGGTGATTCCCGCCGACCAGCTGCCGCGCTTCCGGCAATACGTCGTGCGCGAGGCTGTACCGTCCTACGTCGTCGATGCGCCGATAGCTGTCGGCACCGAGTTGCCGGACGTCGGCGTGACCTATTACGACGTGCCGCAGCAGTACGGCGCAACGCCCTATCGCTATACGGTGGTCAACGATCGCACCGTGCTGGTCAACCCGCGCACCCGCCGCATCATGCAGGTGGTGGAGTAACGACGTTCTCATCACGGGAATGGCCGTCACCCTGAGGTGCCCGAGCGACGCGAGGGCCTCGAAGGGCGGCGGCCATCCTTCGAGGCCCTCGGCAAGCGCCGTTCGCACCTCAGGATGACGCCGACGCCTCTCAATCCTGAATCTTGGAGAAGTCCGCGACCGCTCGCGTGGCGGCGCGGATTTCGTTCAAGAGCTTGAGACGATTTTCGCGCACCTGCGCATTGTCGTCGTTGACTTTCACCTTGTCGAAGAACGCATCGACCGCCGGACGAAGCTTGGCCATCGCGGTCATCGCGCTCGCGAAGTCTTCCTTCGCGACGGCAGCGCTGGCCTCGGTCTTAACCTGATCGATAGCGGTGGCGAGCGCCTTCTCCTCGTCGGCGACGAACAGCTTGGCATCGGGCGCACCGTCGAACTTGCGCTTGTCCTTCTTCTCCTCGATGGCGAGGATGTTCGACGCGCGCTTGGTGCCGGCGAGCAGGTTCTTGCCGTCGTCGGTGTCGAGGAATTTTCCCAGCGCCTCGACGCGGCGCACGATCATCAACAGGTCGTCCTGCCCTTCCAGCGCGAACACCGCGTCAACCAGATCGTGCCGCGCGCCCTGATCGCGCAGCTGGACTTTCAGACGGTCGGCGAAGAAATCCAACAGATCAAGACTGCTGCTATCAGCTTGACGACCCGCAAAAGATCGAGTGGTCGTTAGTGTCGCGCCAAAAAAATGCGGAGAATCAATTCCTGCGTTCTTAGCGGCCTCAACTTTTCTTCGATTGCCGACGGTAAGGATGCTCCCTCTCACCAGACCGAAATGCGTTGAAGTTGTTGAGACAAGTGGAAACCGTATGTCGTTCTCAACGATCAGCCTTATCACCCCCAGCGCCGCTCTCCGCAGCGCATAAGGATCTTTTGAGCCCGTCGGCTTCTCGTCGATAGACCAAAAACCGGTCAACGTGTCGATCTTGTCGGCCAGCGCCACTGCAATCGAAACCGGATCGGTCGGCACACGATCGGTCGGGCCAACCGGCTTGTAGTGCTCCTCGCACGCCGCAGCGACCGAGGCATCCTCACCCTGCGCAAGCGCGTAATACTTGCCCATCAGCCCCTGCACTTCGGGGAATTCGCCGACCACCTCGGTGAGCAAATCCGCCTTGCAGAGTCGCGCGGCGCGTTTCGCCTTTTCGACATCGGCACCGACCAGCGGTGCGATCTCGGCGGCCAAGCGCTCAATGCGCGCGATGCGCTCGGCCTGCGTGCCGAGCTTCTCGTGGAACACGATCTGCTCGAACTTCGGCAGCCGGTCTTCGAGTTTCGTCTTCAGGTCAGTGTCGTAGAAAAACTTGGCGTCCGACAGCCGCGCGCGGATGACGCGCTCGTTGCCCGCAATGATCGCCTTGCCGCCATCGGTCGCCTCGATGTTGGCGACGAGGATGAACTTGTTGGCGAGCTTGCCGCTTTTCGGATCGTTGACGACAAAGCACTTCTGGTTGTTGCGGATGGTGGCGCGGATCACCTCGCCGGGGATCGACAAGAATTCCTTGTCGAACGAACCCATCAGCACCACCGGCCATTCGACCAGCCCCGACACCTCGTCCAGCAACACCTGATCTTCGACCAGTTCAAAACCTTGCGCGAACGCCAATTCCTTCGCGTCGGCGAGAATGATGTCCTTGCGGCGCTGCGGATCGAGCACAACTTTGGCGTCGAACAGCTTGGCCTCATAATCCTCGAAGCGGCGCACGCTGAATTCATCCGGCGCCATGAAACGATGGCCGCGCGTCACCTGACCGGCCTTGATGCCGGCGACATCGAACGCCACGACGTCCGGCTCCTCGGTCTCCATGCCGAAGGTGGCGACGATCGAATGCAGCGGCCGCACCCATTGCAGCGCGCCCGCTTTCGCCGAGCGTTCGCCCCAGCGCATCGATTTCGGCCACGGGAAGGTGCGCACGATGACCGGCAGGATTTCCGCGATCACATCGATTGCCGGGCGTCCGGTCTTCTCGATCAGCGCAACGTAAAAGTCGCCCTTCTTCGGGTCTTTCTGGATTTTCGCTTCATCGAGCGAATTCAGCCCGGTGGCTTTGAGGAAGCCCTGCACGGCGGCGTCCGGCGCACCGACCTTGGGTCCCTTGCGCTCGTCCTTGAGGTCGGGCTGCCGCGCCGGCAGGCCGTGAACGGTGAGCGCGAGACGGCGCGGCGTCGCGAACGCTTTCACACCATCGTAAACCAGCCCTTCGGCAACCAGCTTGTCAGTCACCAGCTTGCGCAGGTCGTCGGCCGCTTTCGCCTGCATGCGCGCGGGAATTTCTTCGGAGAACAATTCAAGCAGAAGATCGGGCATGACTCAGGCTCCGCCCGCTTCGGTGTGGACCCACGCTTCGCCGCAGGCTTTCGCCAGTTCGCGCACGCGCAGGATGTAGCTCTGCCGCTCCGTCACCGAGATGACGCCGCGCGCATCGAGCAGGTTGAAGACATGGCTGGCCTTGATGCATTGATCGTAGGCCGGCAGCGCCATCAGATGCGCCTCGCGCTTGCCGTCCTTCCATCCTGCCTCGAGATATTTCTTGCAGGCGCCCTCGGCCATCTTGAACTGCTCGAACAGCATCGCGGTGTCCGAATGCTCGAAGTTGTGCCGCGAATATTCCTGCTCGGCCTGCAGGAACACATCGCCATAGGTCACCTTCTCGGCGCCGTCGCGGCCGTTGAAGTTGAGATCGTAGACGTTGTCGACGCCCTGCACATACATCGCCAGCCGCTCGAGCCCGTAGGTGAGCTCGCCGGCGACCGGCGCGCATTCGACACCGGCGACCTGCTGAAAGTAAGTGAACTGCGACACCTCCATGCCGTCGCACCAGCATTCCCAGCCGAGCCCCCAGGCCCCGAGCGTCGGGCTTTCCCAATCGTCCTCGACGAAGCGAACGTCATGCAGCGCGGCGTCGACGCCGATCGCGGCGAGCGATTTCAGATAAAGATCCTGAATGTCGGGCGGCGACGGCTTCAGGATCACCTGGAACTGATAGTAATGCTGCAGCCGGTTCGGGTTCTCGCCGTAGCGACCGTCCTTCGGGCGGCGCGACGGCTGCACGTAAGCGGCATTCCAGCGCTTTGGTCCCAGCGCGCGCAAGGTCGTCGCCGGGTGAAAGGTCCCCGCTCCCACCTCCATATCGTAAGGTTGCAGGATGACGCAGCCGTAATCGGCCCAGTATCGCTGCAACGTCAGGATCAGTCCCTGGAACGAGCGTTCGGGACGCATATGGGGAGGCAGAGATTGCATCGTGAGATTTCTGGATTCACCAAGAGAAACACAAGCGGAACAAGCGCGCGGGACCGTATCGACCGCGGCACGTGGAATCAAGGCGACGTTGGGCGAGCACCCGATTCAGACAATTGGATCAAGCTGCGGAACTGACAGATAACGCTACTGTCATCAAGCTGCAAACGATTGCGGATTATTAGGAGAGCGGCGGCTATCACGCCAATCATGGTGCGAAGCTGTCACAGCGCGCCATGCTCCAAGCTTGCTCGCCGGTTGCAGGGGTGATGCCCCACCCCATGCCGGCGGGGTGGCCTTGCTCAATTATTCCGGACGGTAAGCGCCGGTGCGCGGGTCGCGCCGCAGGGTCGGAATTTTCTGCGTCTGCATCGTCTCGGCAACGCGGGCCAGCCGCGCCTCTTCGAGCTCGGCATTGATCCGGCGCGCGGTTCGATAGGCCCAGCGCACCACGGCAAGTCCGCCCAGGGCACCTGCAAATGCAATCAGCGGCGGCATCGGTCGATCCTTCTCATTGTCCGTCATCACGCGCCCCCTTTGGCCGGTATTTTCGCGCACCCGGGCCGCCTCCGCAAGCGACCAAAAGGCGCGGGAGTCTACAACTAAAGCCCGAATTTGGCCCAAATCGCCCGCTCCTCCAGCGACGAGATCAGCCCGTCGGGCAACCCCGCCACGCCGTCGCGCAACGCCGAAGCCCCGGCGCCGGATTTGCGGCCTAACAGTCCCGACAGCAGGCTGCTGGGGGGCGCCACCACCGGTGTCTTGACCTTGTCGCCATAGCGCGACCGCAGGACCGTCCGCAGGTCGCCGATTCCGTCTGCGAGGCCGAGCGCCACCGAGGTCTCGCCGGCCCAATATTCGCCGGTGAACAGGAAGTCGTCGCCGCCCTTCAACCGCGCCCCCCGGCTTTGCTTGACCAGCGCGATGAAGGTGGCATGGATTTCGCGCTGGATCGTCTTGAGGCGCGCCACGTCGTCGGGCTTTTCCGGCAGGAACGGATCCAGCGTCGCCTTGTGTTCGCCTGCGGTATAAAGCCGCCGCTCGACGCCGATCTTGCGGATCAGTTCCTGAAATCCGAACGAGCCACCGACGACACCGATCGATCCGAGGATCGACGACGGGTCGCAGAAGATTTCATCACCGGCGCAGGCGATCATGTAACCGCCGGATGCGGCAACGTCCTCGACGAACACCAGCACCGGAAGTTTTTTCTCCACCGCGAGTTGCCGGATGCGCTGATAGATCAAGCGCGACTGCACCGGCGAACCGCCCGGCGAATTGATCACCACCGCCACCGCCCTGGCATTGCGCATGGCAAAGGCGCGTTCGAGGATCTTGGCGACACCGGCGAGCGACATGCCGGGACGCAGCGGCGTCACCGCGCCGATGGTGCCGGACAATCGCACCACCGGAACCAGCGCCGCGTCTTTGCGCCAGCGCTGCGGCACCAGTTTCGCCAGAGTCTGCATCATACCCATTCCGTTCACTCCACTGCGGCACAAACCGCTTTTACCGAACGTTCACCATTCTCGATCACGACACTGTCATCGAACGTCTGGAACGCGAATTGCAGTTTAGCGATATACTGCAACCCGACCCTGCAGCGGAGAATGACATGAAAATCTATCTGCTGATCGTCTTGATGGGCGCTCTTTGGACCGCAATCCGCGTCACGTCGACGCAAAAGCGCGAGAACGAGCCGCTTTCGCAATAAAGAGCCCTTCCCCTATCCCATCATCGCGCGGCAAGCGGAAGCAACTTGTCGCCGGCCAGCACAGCCTGCGTCATTTCATTAGGCACGCCTGCCGCATCGTTGAGCATCACCGCTGGAAGAATTTGCATCGGCGCTCCGCCGCCCTTGATGGCGCGGACGAGAATGCGAATCGCCGGCTGCGACGCCACACCATGCACCGGCTGCAGCGCGATGCTGCCGAAACCACGATCGAGCGCCGCCAGCACCTCTTTGATAGCTTCGGCGCGCCAGATCATCGTCAGCGCGCCGCCGGGTTTCAGGATCCGACGCGCCGCATGAACCCAATCCTCCAGCGTCGTCGCCGTGGCCATATGCGCCAATCGGCGACTGCGATCGTGCGAGGACTGCTGCCGGGCACGATCGTTGAACGGCGGATTCATCAGCACCACGTCGGCGCTATCCGGGCCGAGACCGGCGGCGGCAAAAACCGCGGCGCCAGCGGAGACATCCAGCGTCAGCACCTCGGCGGCAATGCCATTCGACGACGCGTTGACGGAAGCGAGCCCGGCCAGCGCCGGATCGATCTCGACCAGCACCAGGTCGATATCGCGTGCGCGTTGCGCCACAGCCAGCCCGGCGGCGCCGACGCCGGCGCCGAAATCGACCACGCGCTCTCCCGGCCTGACCGCAACCGACGCCGCGAGCAGCATGGCGTCGTGCCCGGCGCGGTGGCCGCTCGCGGGCTGCCGCAACCGCAACCGGCCGCCGAGCAGCGTGTCGTCGGTGACCGCATCCGGCGGGCTAGACATCGGGCCGCAACTCATGCTCGAGCCCGGCATCGATAAGGAGTTGCCGCGCCTCGCGATTGTCGTCCTCGTGGACGAGAATCCGGCGCGGGATGATACCGAGCGAGCCTTCGACGATGCTCATGTTCTGGTCCAGCACCAGATGATGGATATTGGCGCTATCGAGCAGCGCGCCGATCGCCGAGACCAGGACCACGTCGTTGGTTCGCACCAGTTCACGCACACCCGATCTCCTTATTGTGCCGTCTTTCGTATCTCAGGCGGCGCGTCAATCGTTTCTTGCCCTTGCCGCTTCACACAGCCCTTTCTATGGTTATAGAACGGCTTTCGAGACAAGCGCGAATTCCCCCGGCGGCGTCCGGGATATTGGGCCTGCCTCGAAGCATCGGACCTAAATATCGATTTTTCGAGATATTTTTGTCCACTCGATCCTTTTGCAGCTTGGAGAAACTGCGTGGCGGTGATTGTTCCTTTCGAGAGTCCCTCGAGCGCATCGATTGATCAGCTCGTCGAACTCGTTGCCGCCGACATGGAGCGGGTCAACGCCACCATCCTGTCCCGCACGGGATCGGAAGTGACGATGATTCCCGAGGTCGCCAATCACCTGATCTCGTCGGGCGGCAAGCGCCTGCGGCCGATGCTGACGCTGGCGATGGCCGGGCTGTCCGGTTATGCCGGCGACGGCCACATCAAGCTCGCCGCCTCGGTCGAATTCATGCACACGGCAACCTTGCTGCACGACGACGTCGTCGACGAAAGCGAACTGCGGCGCGGCAAATTGTCCGCCCGCATGGTGTGGGGCAACGAGGCTAGCGTGCTGGTCGGCGATTTCCTGCTCGGCCAGGCCTTCCGCATGATGGTCGAGGTCGGTTCGCTGCGCGCGCTGGACATCCTGTCGTCGGCCGCCGCGACGATCGCCGAAGGCGAAGTGATGCAGCTTGCCGCCGCCAAGAACACCGCCACCACCGAAGACGAATACCTCGCAGTGATCCGTGGCAAGACCGCCGAACTGTTCGCCGCCGCCTGCGAGGTCGGCCCGGTGATCGCCAATCATCCGAAGGCCGAACAGGCCGCAGCCGCCAGCTACGGGATGAATCTCGGCATTGCCTTCCAGCTCGTCGACGACGTGCTCGACTACGGCGGCAAGTCCGCCAAGCTCGGCAAGAATGTCGGCGACGATTTCCGCGAGGGCAAGATCACCCTGCCGGTGGTGCTGGCATTCCGCCGCGGCAACGACACCGAACGCGAATTCTGGGTGCGGGCGCTGGAGCGCGGCGAAATCGGCGAAGGCGATCTCGATCACGCCATCGGGCTGATGACCAAGCACCGCGCGCTGGAAGATACGCTGAGCCGCGCACATCATTACGGCGCCATGGCCGTCGATGCGCTGGCGCTGTTTCCGCCGTCACAGATGAAGACGGCGCTGGAACAAGTGGTGGCGTTCTGCCTGGCGCGCTCGCACTAACCCCGCACCAGCTAAAAGCATCCAGGCGCGCGGACTAGCCCAGCGTGCCGGCGTGCACCCACCATCCCGGCTGACTTTGCCGGAGTACGGCGGCGGCGGCTTGCGCATCGGCATCGGTGTCGAAGATGGCAAAGCATGTCGCGCCGGAGCCGGACATCCGCGCCAGCCGAACGCCTTGCGCATCGCGTAGCGCGGTGAGCACCTCGCCGATCACCGGCTGCAATTTGATCGCCGGCGCTTCGAGATCGTTGCGGCCGCGCGCCAGCGCCTTGAGCAGTTCCTCGACCGGCGCATCCAGCTTCGGCCACGCCAGCGAGCGCACCACATCGGTAACGCCGACGAGAATTTCGCCGTGCTTGAGGCCGAGCGCCTTGAACACATCGACCGTGGCCACCGCGATCCTCGGATTGACCATCACGCAGCAAAACTTCGGAAAGCTCAGCGGCGAAATCTGCTCGCCGACGCCGGTCATCAGGCATGACTGCGAGACGAGGCAGACCGGCACATCGGCGCCGGTCAATCGCGCCGCTTCGATCACGCGCGGATCGTCCAGCGCGATGCCATTGAGCCGCGCCAGCAGCCGCAACGCCGCTGCCGCATCCGCCGACCCGCCACCGATGCCGGCCGCCACCGGCAATTGCTTGTCCAGTGCGAAATGGCCCAGCACCAGCCCGGGAATTCGCTCATCGAGCAGACGCGCCGCCTTGATGACGAGATTCTCCGCGACCTCGCCGCACTCGCCTGCACGCGGCCCCGTCGCGGTCAGCGACAACTCCGGGCCTGCCTCCAGCGTCAGCCGGTCCGCGCAATCGGCGAACGCCACCAGACTGGCAAGATCGTGATAGCCGTCGACGCGGCGCCCCAACACGCGGAGGGTCAGGTTGACCTTCGCGCGCGCCTCTTCAATCAGTACCGACATTGGCCCCCGCCACCCGATCAACCGCCCTTGTCGTTGTCTTTTTTCTTGTCGGCCGCTGCCGCCGCGGGCGTCTCGTCCGGCGGCAGGCCGTTTTCGATCTTGGCTTCGATCTTCGGCAAATCTTCAGGGTCCGGCTTCAGATCGCGCGCGTGCGCCCACTGGAAGCGGGCCTCGAGCGTGCGGCCGACGCGCCAATAAGCGTCACCCAGATGATCGTTGATGGTCGGATCTTCCGGCTTCAGGTCGATGGCGCGCTCGAGGTGCTTCACCGCGTCCTGATAATTGCCGATGCGATAATAGGCCCAGCCGAGCGAGTCGACGATATAGCCGTCGTCGGGGCGCTGTTCGACCGCGCGCTTGATCATCTTCATCGCGTCATCGAGATAAAGGCCGCGATCGATCCAGGAATAGCCGAGATAGTTGAGCACATGCGGCTGCTCCGGCTTCAACTGAAGCGCCTTCTTCATGTCGGCTTCGGCTTTGTCCCACTGCTTGGAACGTTCCTCGCAGATGCCGCGGAAATAATAGTACACCCAGGTGTTGTTCTCGGTGCCGGTGAGCTGATCGATGGCGCTGCTGTAGGTGCCGACGCAATCGGCGAACTTCTTGCGCCCGCGCTCGATGTTGCCGAGCGCCATGATGGCTTCGATGTCCTTGGGATCTTCCTGCGTCACCTTCTTGAGGATGCCGATGGCCTCGTCGCTGCGATCGGCGGCATCGAGATCGGTGGCGAGTTGCACCTGCGCGTTACGGTGCAGCGGCGAGCTGGCCGGCACGCGTTCATAGACCTTGATCGCCATCTGCGGCTTCTTCACCGACTCGTAGAGATCGCCGAGAGACAGCAACGCCAGCGCATGGTTGGGTGCAAGGTGCAGCGCCAGTTGCAGATAGACCAGCGCCAGATCCTCGCCGCCACGCCGCGTCAGCGACGCGCCGATGCCATAAAGCGCTTCGGCAGCCCCGGCCTGCGGCGACTCCACCAGCGGCGACAGTTTCTTGCCCGCCTTGGTCTCGCGAATGCCCTCGACCACCAGCGGATGCCGCGCCAGCTTCTTGTCGTAGGCCTCGTAGACCGCGAGCGCGGCGGCGCTATCCTTGCGCGACAGCCAGCGCGCGTAGGCATCGGCCATCCGCAGCGCCGTCTCGTCCAGCTTGTGCGCCCGCTCCAACCGGATACCGGCCTCCTTCTGATTGCCGGACAGTTGCATGATCAGTCCGGTGTGGAGATCCTTGAAGATCGGATACCATTCCGGCCCGGTCAGCTTGTCGATATTGGCAACCGCGGCCTGCGCGTCGCCAGCGCCATATTCGGCCCAGCCCGACAGCAGCACCGCCACCAGATCGGTGATCGGCCCGCGCACCGACTGGTTGATGTTGCGCTTGGCGGAATCGTAACGCTTCAGCTTGAGGTCATGGATGCCGAGCACCAGCCGCGCGACACGATTGGATTTGTCGATCTTGACAACTCGGTTGGCGAGCTTGACGGCCTCGTCGATGTTGCCGTCGGCCAGCGAGGAAATGAAGGCGCGGTCCAGCAACTCGTTGTTCTTCGGGTCCTTGCTCAGCGCCAGCCGGTAGAACTCGGCGGCCGATCCGGCGTCGCGCTCGATGCTGGCGTGGCGCGCGGCAAGATAGCTGCCGGACACCGTCATCTCGCGAAGCTCTTCGCGGGTCGGAAACGCAACCGAAGATTCCGTCGGATGATCCGGCGTCTGCGCCGCAAGCGGCCCCTGCAGCACCAGGGTGGCGACGGCCAGAGCGGCGATCGTCAGAGAATTCAAACGAGAAAGCATCACGGTTCGCCTGGCTCCAGAATTGGCAGCAAGATTTGCAGAATATTCCCCATGCACATGCCAGCCGACGGCATCGGGACTTGAGTAATCAGGACGCGCGACAATGCAGTGTTTGGCCGCTGACCGCAAGCTGACGGGCGCCTTGCCGCACCTCCGCGCGATGCCAGTTCGCCGGCCCCTCAACCGGCGCGATTATCCGGCCTGAAGACGCTTTCAGTGTGGCGGCATCGTGACCGCCGCCACGCGAGGAACCAAACCGCTCACGCGTTTGTGTCACATCGCTTCGTAGTTGGGGCCGCCACCGCCTTCCGGCGGCACCCATGTAATGTTGCCGTTGGGGTCCTTGATGTCGCAGGTTTTGCAGTGGACGCAATTCTGCGCGTTGATCTGAAAACGCGGACCGGAAGCCTCTTCGACCCATTCGTAAACGCCTGCGGGGCAATAGCGATTCGACGGGCCGGCATAGACATCGTGCTCGGACGATTTCTGCAAGGCCAGGTCGGCAACCTTGAGATGCACCGGCTGGTCTTCCTCATGATTGGTGTTGGAGAGGAACACCGACGACAGCTTGTCGAAGGTCAGCTTGCCGTCCGGCTTCACCGGCGCGATCGGCGCATGCGCCTTGGCCGCGTCGAGCGTCTTGCGGTCCGGCTTGGAATGCGACTGCGTGCCGAACAGCGAGAAGCCGAACAGCGTGTTGGTCCACATATCGAGACCGCCCAGCGCCACGCCGACGACGGTGCCGAACTTCGACCATAGCGGCTTAACGTTGCGCACGCGGAACAGATCCTTGCCGACGGCAGACTCGCGCCACGCGTTCTCGTATTCGACCAGTTCGTCGTTGGCGCGCTCGGCCGCCAGTGCGGCGGCGACGTGCTCCGCCGCCAGCATGCCGGTGCCCATGGCGTTGTGCACACCCTTGATGCGCGGCACGTTGACGAAGCCGGCGGCGCAGCCGATCAGCGCGCCACCGGGGAAGCTCAGCCGCGGTACCGACTGATAGCCGCCTTCGGTGATGGCGCGCGCGCCGTAGGCCAGACGCTTGCCGCCCTCGAACACGCCGCGGATGGACGGATGCGTCTTGAAGCGCTGGAATTCATCGAACGGCGACAGATACGGATCGTCGTAATTGAGATGCACGACGAAGCCGACCGCGACGCGATTGTCGTCGTAGTGATAGAGGAACGAGCCGCCGCCGGTCGAATTGTTCAGCGGCCAGCCGAACGAATGCTGGATCAGGCCTTTCTGATGCTTGGCCGGATCGATCTGCCAGACCTCTTTCAGGCCGATGCCGAATTTCGGCGGCTCGCTGCTCTTGTCGAGTTGATACTTGGCGATCAGCTGCTTGGTCAGGCTGCCGCGCGCGCCTTCGGCGAACAGCGTGTACTTGCCGAGCAATTCCATGCCGCGCGTATACGACGCCTTGTGCGTGCCATCCTTGGCGATGCCCATGTCGCCAGTGGCGATGCCGCGCACCTCGCCGCTGTCGCCATAGATCACTTCGGCGGCAGCGAAGCCCGGATAGATTTCGACGCCGAGCGCTTCGGCTTTCGCACCCAACCAGCGGCACACCATGCCGAGCGAACCGATGTAGCAGTGATGATTGTTCATCAGCGGCGGCATCATGAAATTCGGTAACCGGATGGCGCCGCCGGCGGTCATCCAGTAGAAGCGATCGTCCTTCACCTGAGTCTTGAGCGGGCAATCGGCATCGTCGCGCCAGTCCGGCACCAGCTTGTCGAGACCGGCCGGATCGATCACCGCACCGGACAGAATATGCGCGCCGACTTCAGAACCTTTCTCGACGACGACGATGGAGAGATCGGCGTTGAGTTGCTTGAGCCGGATCGCCGCGCTCAGGCCGGAGGGTCCGGCGCCGACGATGACGACATCGAATTCCATGGACTCGCGGGGCGGCAATGGTTCGGTGCTCATGTTATGATCCCAGGCAATCCTTCGAGAACGCTTCTAAATACTCTTGTTTCCGATTTTTTCGCCAAGAACAACCATGGAATGCACGGAGAATATTTCACCCCACGGCGATCCGTCCTAAGATTAGAATATGAGCATGTCTTCCCCACCACGCCCTGAACCGAGCCCCAGCGTCCGCGAACTGCTCGCTTTTTATGTCGAAGCGGGGGTCGATTGTGCGTTGCTCGACGAGACAGTCGATCGGCTTGCGGAACAGGATGTGCCGCGCCCGACATCCGATGTCGTCGCGCCACCCGCGCCCGCGCCGCAAATATTGCGGCGGGCGGAAACAGCCGCGCCGCGCACGACGGCTGCGCCGCCACCCGCTCCCGATGTCGCCATCGTTTCGGCGCGCGAAGCGGCGCGCACCGCGCCGACGCTCGAAGCCTTGCGTGCGCTGATGGAGAATTTCGACGGTTGCCCGCTGAAGACGACGGCAACGCGGCTGGTGTTCGCCGATGGCAACCCACAGGCGCGGGTGATGTTCGTCGGCGAAGCCCCCGGCCGCGACGAGGATCTGTCCGGCCTGCCGTTCGTCGGCCGTTCCGGCAAACTGCTCGACCTGATGATCGCCGCGATCGGCCTCGACCGCACCACCGCCTACATCGCCAACGTCATTCCGTGGCGGCCGCCGGGCAACCGCGATCCGTCGCCGCAGGAGACGCAGATCTGCCTGCCCTTCATTAAGCGCCAGATCGAACTGGTGAACCCCGACGTGCTGGTGTGCCTCGGCAAACCCTCGTCGCAGGCCGTGCTGAACCTCAAGGACGGCATCATGCGCATGCGCGGCCGCTGGTACGACTACGATACCGGCACGCGCAGCATTCGCGCCATGGCGACGTTCCATCCGGCCTATCTGCTGCGCCAGCCGATCTACAAGCGCATGGCATGGCAGGATCTGCGCGCGGTCGCCAAGGCGTTGCAGGAAGCGGCAACATCCTGAAACGCACGCAATGCCGGCAAGGCGGGCGCGCTCCCCCTTGGGGGAGGTGACCCTCGCGCCTCATCTTGAGGTGCGCGCACTTGCGAGCCTCGAAGGATGGCTACGCCCATCCGCCCGTCATCCTTCGAGGCTCGCCGCAAGAGCGGCTCGCACCTCTGGATGACGAACCATCGTCCCTAATAGTACTACGGCGTCCGCGGCCGCACGATGGCCCAGCCGATCCGCAGCGGCGCCTGACGGCCGTCGATCACTCGGTCGAACACCTGCGGCACTTCCGGCACCAGACCGGGGAACTGTTTGACAAGGTCCGCCGGCGGCGTGCCTGCGGTATCCGCCGCGCGCCAGACCACCACGCCGCCGAGTTCGTTGAAATTCGCCGGCGTCGGCCACGGCCCGTGCTGCGGGCGGGGCGTCAGCAACGGTTGCGGCCGCGCCGCGCCCATCGCGATCAACATCGCCAGTTGCGTATCGCCCGCCACCACCGGCAACGGCCTGTTGGTGCGGCGCTGGAAACTGTCGCCAAAGAAGCGGGCAATTTTGTTTGCCGGCAGCGTCGTCGCCACCTCGTTGCCGCCCAGCCACGGCTGCACCAGCGTCGCCGCCGCGATCATCAAGGCCGGCGCGGCAATCGCCGCGGCCCACGCCGTGCGCAGAATGCGCTGCCGCCGCAGATGGATCATGTCGCCGCTGGCAACGACCACCGCAAGCCCCGACAACAACAGCGCGATCCCCGCCCCGCCAGCGACCTGCGCAAAGCCGAACAACGCGGCGACGATGCTGCCAAGCAGCGCCGGCGCCACTGCGAAGAACGCCACGAATTGCCAGGCCAGCGCATCGACCGGCGAACGAAACACCGTCGGAACGGTCTCGCGGCTGCGCAGGATCGTGCGATGCATCAGCGCCGAATTGAGGATGACCAGCAGCACGATGCCGGCCAGCGCGATCACCAGCCCGACAAGCAACCAGCCCCAGGCGCGCGCCAGCGCGGCCGCATCGCCCGCCAGCGTCCACTTCGGCAGCGTCAGGGCCTCGGCGCGCAGCAGCCAGACGAGATACGGAAACACCAGTACGACGATCACCAGCAAGGCGAACAACGGATCGAACGACATCAGCGTCCGCCGCCCGCGCGCGGTCAACAGCGCAAACACCGCCAGCAACAGCAGCAACCCCGGCGCGGCGTAGGTCGTGAGCAGCAACAGGCCGGCTTCGATCGACAGCGCGAACCACGCGTTGCGGCTGCCCTGCCCGATCACCTGCCACGCGTGCAACAGGATCAGCGCCCACAGCGGACACGCCAGCACCAGCGGGCCGAATTCGAGACCGGGGAAACTGAACGCGGTGACCGTCTGCGTCAGCAGCACCGCGATCACCGCATGCTGCTCGCCGACGATGCGCGCCGCCAGGCCATACAGCGCGGCAAAGGTCGCGACGAAGCACAACTGCGCCAGCAGGTAGACGCCGAACACATGACCGCCCGCCAGCCGGAACGCCGCATCGGCGAGCCAGAACGCCAGCGGCGGGCCAAGCTCGCTGCCGACCTGATATTGATGACCGTAAGCCAGCACGGTTGCGAGATCGCCCGGCGGGCTGCCGTAGAACATCAACGGCACCAGCAGCCACAGCGTCGCCTGCGCCAGCACAACGATCCAGAACACCAGGCGAGGCCGGGCGCGGATCAACTCAACGATCAGGGAGGTAAATCGCATGAACCGCCAAAGATGAGGATCGAACGCGCGGACCGAGGACGCCGCCGCCAGCAAGGGCCCGTCCCTCGCTCGCCGCAACCGCCAGCGCATGTGAGCATCAAGTGATAAAGCCCGGCGCGCGGCGAGGCAACTCGGTTAGCTCGCGGCGGCCTCGACGATGAACGGTGTCTCTCGCAGCAGGGTAGCACCCGTCCCATGCTTTTCATGCGCGGCCATCACCGGCGCGAACGAACGGCGATGATGCACGGTAGGGCCAAGCCGATCGAGAGCGTCGAGATGCGCGGGAACGCCATACCCCATATGGGATTCGAAGCCGTAGCCGGGATGATCCAGTGCCAGCTTGCACATCAACCGGTCGCGCGACACCTTGGCGATAATCGACGCCGCCGCAATCGACAGCACGAGGGCATCGCCGCCGATCACCGCTTCGCAGTCGCACGGCGTATCGAGCTTGTCGCGGCCATCGACCAGCACATGCTTCGGCATTTCCGGCAAGGCGTGGACAGCGCGCGCCAGCGCCCATAACGACGCGCGCAGGATATTGTCGCGGTCGATCCGCGCCGGAGATGCGAAGGCAACCGCGAACGCCGCCGTCGCGCAGATCTGCTCGAACAGCTGTTCGCGCCTGCCGGGCGTCAGTTTCTTGGAATCGTCGAGTCCCTGCGGGATCCGCTTCGGATCGAGCACCACGGCGGCAGCCACTACCGGACCGGCCAGCGGGCCGCGTCCCGCCTCGTCGCAACCGGCGACCGGCCAGACGCCGCGCTTGCGCAGCGCGCGTTCGCGCGTGAAGGTCGGCATCACGGCGAGGACCGTTTTCCTCGCCTTTGCGGCCGACGGTGGTGCTTTTCCCCGAATCATGCCGCGATGGTGCGCAGATGGGTCCCCCGGCGCAACCGGGAACTGGCAATCATGCCCGCTATTCAGACTGCAGCGATCAAGCCGCGACCCTAGAACAGCGTCAACTGCTGCCCGCTGCGCGACGGCCGCGCGAAATGATCGGTGGTCAGTTTCGAGCGGCGCTTGTTGAGGCCAAGCTTCTCGCAGGCGACCTCGAAGCGCCGGCCGATCATCCACGCCATCGGGCCGGTGCCCTTCATGCGGGTGCCCCATTGCGAATCGTAGTCGCGGCCGCCGCGCATCTCGCGGATCAGCGTGAAGACATGGCGGTAGCGATCCGGATAATTGGCCATCAGCCATTCGCGAAACAGGTCGCGCACTTCGAGCGGCAGCCGAAGCAGCACGTAGCTGGCTTCCTTGACGCCGGCATGGGCCGCCGAATCGAGGATGCGTTCGATCTCCGCATCGTTCAGCGCCGGAATCACCGGCGCCACCATCACCGTGGTCGGGATGCCTGCCGCCGACAGCTGCCGCAAGGCTTCCAGCCGTTTCGGTGGGGTCGATGCCCGTGGCTCCATGGCGCGCGCCAGCTTGGCATCGAGCGACGTCACCGAAATCGCCACCTTGACCAGATTGCGCTGCGCCATCCGCGCGAGGATATCGATGTCGCGCGTCACCAGCGCCGACTTGGTGACGATGCCGACCGGATGACCGACACGCTCCAGCACTTCGAGAATGCCGCGCATGATTTTACGCTCGCGCTCGATCGGCTGATACGGATCGGTGTTGGTGCCGATGGCGATCATCCGCGGTTCGTAGTCCGCCGCCGACAATTCCTTCTCCAGCAACGCCGGCGCGTCGGGTTTGGCGAACAGCTTCGATTCGAAATCCAGTCCGGGCGACAGGCCCAGATAAGCGTGGGTCGGCCGCGCGAAGCAGTAGACGCAACCGTGCTCGCAGCCGCGATAGGGGTTGATCGAGCGGTCGAAACCAATGTCCGGCGAGTCGTTACGGGTGATGACCTTGCGCGCGGTATCGAGACCCACCGTGGTCTTGAACGGCGGCAGTTCGTCCAGGCTCTGCCAGCCGTCGTCGAAGGCCACCCGCGCCTCGGCCTCGAAGCGGCCGCTGTCATTGGATTGCGCACCGCGCCCGCGCCGCCGCTCGCGGTCGATCGCGATGGCAATCTCGGAAAACGAGGGGGTCGCACCCGCCGGTTCGGAGGGCGCCGTGACCGGCGGGTGCTTGAGGGCTGTGGAGGCCTTGCTCATGACGAGACCCTAGCACGTCATGAGAACATATCAAGAACAAACATGACGCTCGCCTGTGGAAAATGCTTCCCCGCCGAAATCGGGAGTGCCGCAAAAAGCAGCACCGCCACCTGCTGCTTCGTGGCGTCGCGAATGCTAGATGTGCCGACGTCATCCTCCCGGAACCGCACCCGCCATGCTCAGCGTCATCATTGCCACCGACGGCGTGGAAGCCCCCGTGGTCGCCACGCTGGCGGCGCTGGTGCCGGGCGCGGCCGCAGGCGTCGTGCGCGAGGTCGTGCTGGTGGATCGCGGCACAAGCGACACCATCGCCCATGTCGCGGACGTCGCTGGCTGCGATTTCCTCGCCTGCGAGGGATCGCGCGGCGCTATGCTGGCGGCTGGCGCCAGGCGAGCCCGCTCACACTGGCTGATGTTTCTGCTGGCCGGCAGCGTGCTCGACGCCAACTGGATCGACGAGGTCGCGCAGTTCACCCAGAACGCAGCGCTCGACACCACGCCGCGCGCCGGCATCTTCCGCTACGAACGCTCGCCCTATGCCAACGGCGGTGCTGCGGCATGGCTCAAGCACGCCGCGCGCGCAATCTCAGGGCCCAAGCCGGATCAGGGCCTCGTCATCCTGCGCAGTCATTACGACAAGCTCGGCGGCCACGACGTCAATGCGTCGAATGCAGAGACCAGGCTGCTGCGCAAGCTCGGCCGCGCCCGCGTCATGCTGCGCAGTCGCATCACGATGCGCTGAACGGACGCCCTATCCCGTCAAACCGTCGCGCCCTTGGCCTTCGGGCGGCGCAGATGTTCGTCGAGCCGCGGCATGATCTCGACGAAGTTGCACGGCCGCGTACGGTAATCGAGCTGAGGCGCGAGGATGCCGTCCCAGCCGTCCTTGCAGGCGCCGGGCGAGCCCGGCAGGCAGAAGATATAGGTCGCCCCGGTGACGCCGGCGGTGGCGCGGCTCTGGATCGTCGATGTCCCGATCTTGGCGTGGCTCAACAGATGAAACGCAATCGAGAAACCGTCCATGCGCTTCTCGAACAGCGGCTCGATGGCTTCCGGCGTCACGTCGCGCCCGGTGAAGCCGGTGCCGCCGGTGGTGATGATGGCATCGACACCCGGATCGGCGACCCACTTGCGGATGATGGCGCGGATCGCCTCGACATCGTCGGTGACGATCTCGCGCGCGGCGAGCCGATGCCCCGCTGCGGTGAGGCGATCCGCCAGCGTCGCGCCGGACTTGTCGTCGTCGAGCGAGCGCGTGTCGGACACCGTCAGCACCGCGATGTTGAGGGGTATGAACTGTTTGGATTGGTCGATGGAAGACATGGACTAAACTTTCTCGCCTCGCCCAACGATGTCACCCTGAGGTGCGCGCGTTTTCTTGCGCGCCTCGAAGGATGCGCCACAGGCGCCCACACTCGTCATCCTTCGAGGCTCGCCGAAGACGGCTCGCAGCTCAGGATGACGGCCGCGGATTAGCTTGCTCACAAATTATCCGTCGCGAAAGTGTTGCACGCCTGCACGGTGCCCTGCTGATAGCCGGTCATGAACCAGCGCTTGCGTTGCGCGGCGGAGCCATGCGTGAACGAGTCCGGCACGACGCGCCCGGTGGCCTGCCTCTGCAGTGTATCGTCGCCGATCGCCGAGGCGGTCTGCAACGCCGCGTCGATGTCTCCCGCTTCGAGGAAGCCCGGCCGCTTCTTCTCCTCGCGATTGACCCAGACGCCCGACAGACAATCCGCCTGCAGTTCGACCTTGACCTGCAGCGCATTGGCTTCGGCCTTGCTGCCGGCCTGCTGCTGCAGGCGCGTCACGCGCGGCAGGATGCCGAGCAGGTTCTGAATGTGATGCCCTGCTTCGTGCGCGATGATGTAGGCCGCCGTGAACTTGCAGGCGTTGCCGGAGCAGCCGTGAAAGCGCGTCTCGACCTGACGGAAGAAGGCGGTGTCGAGGAAGATCTGCCGATCCGGCGGACAATAGAACGGTCCCATCGCCGATTGCGCCATGCCGCAGCGGCCGCCATTGGTGGCGTTCTTGAACAGCACGATGCGCGGCCCGGTATATTGCTGGCCGCCGGCCTTGAAGATTTCGTCCCAGCGATCGTCGATCTCGCCCAGCACACCGGAGATCATGCTGCCCATCTCGTCGCTCGGCGCGCCGGTCTTGGCGGGGCCGGAACGACGATCGGTCTGATAGCTCGGCGCTTGCTGACCGCCGGTGAGAATCTCGGCGCCACCGATCAGCAATCGCGGATCGATGCCGAGCGCGTAACCGACGAGGCCGAGCACGATAATGGTACCGATGCCGAGGCCGCCACCGCCCATCGGCAAACCGAAGCCGCCGCCACCGCCGCCGAATCCGCCGCCGTCGTCATCGCGACGATCGTCGATGTTGTCGCTGCGGCGGAAGTCATCATAGCGCATGACGCATGTTCCTCATTCCAAAGCGCCGGATCGGTCCGGCCATCGCACAACGCCGCACAGACGTAAAATATCCCGACCGTCAATCAATAGCCTGCTCGGCAATTATTACCTAGTTCGAATAATTTTCCAATTAAGCCGATTTTTACTTTGCCAAGTCACTGTAGCGCCAGTCGGTTGTTTAGTCCCGCGTCGCCGACAGCGTCGCCTGAGTCAGAGTCATTGAGTCATGGTTGTGTCGCGTCGCGGGGCGTCTTTAAGGGCGCCCCGCACCAAATTCGAGTCTTCGCCGCGTACTGAGGTTGCAGTACCGAGCACCCAGGTCATCGTCGGCGACTGTGTCGCCGAGATGTCCAAGTTACCGGCCGCGTCGGTCGATCTGGTGTTCGCCGATCCGCCGTACAATCTACAGCTCAAGGGCGACCTCAAACGCCCCGACGAGTCGCATGTCGATGCGGTCAACAACGACTGGGACAAGTTCTCGTCGTTCGCTGCCTATGACGATTTCACCCGCGCCTGGCTATTGGCCTGCCGCCGTATCATGAAACCGACGGCGACGTTGTGGGTGATCGGCTCGTATCACAATATCTTCCGCGTCGGCGCCATCATGCAGGACCTCGGCTTCTGGGTTCTCAACGACATCGTTTGGCGCAAGACCAATCCGATGCCGAATTTCCGCGGCCGCCGCTTCACCAACGCGCACGAGACCATGATATGGGCGGCGCGCGATGAAAATGCCAAGGGTTACACCTTCAACTACGAAGCGCTGAAAGCCGCCAACGAGGACGTGCAGGCACGTTCCGACTGGCTGATCCCGCTGTGCACCGGCGACGAACGCCTCAAGGGCAGCGACGGTAAGAAAGTACATCCGACGCAGAAACCGGAAGGCCTGCTGGCGCGCGTGCTGCTGTCGTCATCGCGGCCCGGCGATCTCGTCGTCGATCCGTTCAACGGCACCGGCACTACTGGCGCGGTCGCCAAGCGGCTCGGCCGCCGTTACATCGGCTTCGAGCGTGACAAGACTTATGCCGCAGCGGCGGAAGCGCGCATCGCGTCGATCCTGCCGCTGCCCGGCGCCACGCTGGCGCCGTTCATGACCGCGCGCGAAGCGCCGCGCGTGCCGTTCTCCGAACTCGTCGAGCGCGGCATGATCATGCCCGGCGCGACGCTGTTCGACGCCAAGAAGAAGCACAACGCGCTGGTGCGCGCAGACGGCGCCATCATGCTTGGCGACAAGGTCGGCTCGATCCACCGCATGGGCGCGGTGGCGCAGGGCGCCGGCGCGTGCAACGGCTGGACCTATTGGCACTACGAGACCAAGAAAGGTCTCAAGCTGATCGACGAGCTGCGCACCAAGATCCGCAACGAGATGGCGGCGGCGGGTTAGTCGCTCTTCACCCCGAGGTGCGACACGCAAAGCGTGGAACCTCGCAGGGTCGATAAACAACCTCATCCACACCCAATAACTCCGTCATTCCGGGCCTGCGCGTTCTTCACGCGCAGGCCCGGAATCCATACTCCCGGCGGTGGTTATGGATTCCGGGCTCGCTCGCTAAGAAGCTCGCGCCCCGGAATGACGGAATGAGAGGCGATTCAATCCAACTCGAAAACGGCCTAGCTCTGATGCGGGCCGCGCATCTGCTTCATGGCATCGGCGATCTGACGCCAATTGGCGGCATCGTCGGTCAGTCCGTCCTTTTCCAGCTCCGCTGCCTTCTGGGCCGCTTCAGCAATCGCCGAAGCGCCGCGCTTCGCATAAAGTTTGCGGGCGTAGTCGTGAATTTCCATGGCGCGCATGTTGGCCTCCGTCGCTTCTGCCACGCGCCGCAGTGCGCGTAGGGCACAGACTTTCGTCAACACAACGCGCGCCACCCCCCGGAAGTTGCATCAGGGGGATCGCGAAGTTCCGGCTGGCATGACTCAGCGCTCAGCGCGTCTCCTCGGCGATGGCGCGCTGCACCGTGGCGCGTTCCGACATGCGCTGCCGGTGATCCTTCACCTTGGGGAAGTCCGACGGATCGAGACCGTCGCCTTCCATCCACTGCGCCAACGTGAACAGGTACGGATCGCAGATCGTATAGCTGTCACCCATCACCCAGGGGCCGCGGAACATGTGCTCCTCGATCAGGCGGTAATGGCTCCCGACCGATTCCGGCACCTTGCGCTGCATGTCGCGGAACGACGACTCTTCGTAAGCCCAGCGGTGGCCGCGCATGCGGTGCGCGTGCGCCACATGCAGCGACGAGCAGATGAAGCTGTTGAACGACTGCACCTCGGCAAAAGCAAACGCATCGTCGAACGGCGCCAGTTTCGCCTGCGGATAACACTGCGCGATGTAAGCCAGCATCGCGGGAGTTTCGGTCAGGATGCCGCGATCGGTGACCAGCGACGGGATGCGCCCTTTCGGATTGATGGCGAGATATTCCGGGCTGTTCTGCTGATTGGCGTCGAAACTGATGCGAACCGTCGAATAATCCGCGCCGACTTCCTCCAGCGTGATGTGCGAGGCCAACGCGCACGTGCCCGCAGTGTAATACAATTTCAGCATTGCTATTCCCATGGATGGCTGGGCCGGCGACGGACATCGCCGAGCGTGACAGGCAGTCTGGCACGACAGCCATAGCCTGCGCCATAAGCCTTTCCGGTTGCCCCCGCAGCCAGCTTCATGCGATGACGCACCAGCAATTCAGGAGGCAGACATGACGGTTCTCATCGCTGGCGGCGGTATCGGCGGGCTGACGCTCGCACTCAGCCTGCATCAGATCGGCGTGCCATGCCGCGTGTTCGAAAGCGTCAGCGAACTGAAGCCGCTCGGCGTCGGCATCAATGTGCTGCCGCATGCGGTGCGCGAACTGATCGAACTCGGCCTGCTCGAGAAACTCGACTCTATCGGAGTGCGAACCAAAGAACTCGCTTTCTTCTCCAAATACGGCAAGCCGATCTGGAGCGAACCGCGCGGCATCGAGGCCGGATACAAGTGGCCGCAATTTTCGGTGCATCGCGGCCAGTTGCAGCAGATCCTGCTCGACACTGTGATCGAGCGGCTCGGCGCCGGCAACGTGCTGACCAGCCATCACCTCAGCGACTGGACGGAAACCGCGGACGGCGTCCGCGCCAACTTCATCGACAGGGCGACCGGCAAGCCGGCAGGCAGTTACGACGGCACGCTCCTGATCGCCGCCGACGGCATTCACTCCGCGATCCGCGAGAAACTGTATCCGCAGGAGGGCGCGCCGCTGTGGAACGGCCGCATCCTGTGGCGCGGCATCACCGAGGCCGACGCCTTTCTCTCTGGCCGCACCATGATCATGGCCGGGCACGAGATCCTGAAATTCGTCTGCTATCCGATCTCGAAAACGCCGAACGCGCGTGGCAAGCACCAGATCAACTGGGTCGCCGAGCGCCACATGCCGCCGAGCTACGAATGGCGGCGCGAGGATTACAACCGCACCGCCAGGCTCGACGAATTCCTGCCGTGGTTCGAGGACTGGGCCTTCGACTGGCTCGATGTGCCGAGCCTGATCCGCAATTGCCCGCATGCCTACGAATATCCGCTGGTCGATCGCGACCCGCTCGATCGCTGGACCTTCGGCCGCGTCACGCTGCTGGGCGACGCCGCGCATCCGATGTATCCGATCGGCTCCAACGGCGCATCGCAGGCCATCCTCGACGCGCGCGTGCTGACGCGCGAAATCCTCGCACAGGGCGAAGTCCCGGCCGCGCTCGAAGCCTACGAGGCGGAGCGGCGTCCGGCGACCACCGAGCTGGTCAAGCTCAACCGCCGCAACGGACCCGAGCAGGTCATGCAACTGGTCGAGGAACGCGCGCCGCAGGGGTTCAATGTCGTCACCGACGTGCTGTCGCAGCAGGAACTGGAAGACATTGCCGCCAACTACAAGCGCGTCGCCGGTTTCCAGGTGGATGCGCTCAACGCCAAGCTGCCGATTGTGCCGCAACCGCAGCCATCAACGCTGTCGAGCGCGGGGTAACGATAGGGTTCCTCACTGCGGTTTGGGCTGCGGCGAGGAATGCTGATGAATGATGCGCCATTGGCCGTCGACACGGGCGACGACAAAGCTGTAGCGGGCGGGAGCAGTGAAGTTCTGGCCGTCCGCGCGCGTGCCCGTGAATTCGTAGATGCCCGAAAGAACCATCGCGACATCTGAAATCTTCACGACGGCCGGATTGCCGACGAACTTAACCTGCGTCTTGTTTTTCGCACTGGCTGCGAAGTAGTTTTTTATACCGTCGGCACCCGATGTCACCGCCGGATTAAGAGTACCGAACACCGTTGCGTCCGGCGTGTAGAGTCCGACAATGGAGCTGACATTCCCGGCGTTGAAGTCCTTTTCCCAACTTGTCAAAACAGCAAGCGCGTCGTCGGCAGGCGCGGCAAACGCAGAAGACATACCGAGAAAAATGCTCAAGCAAATCACAAACTGTCGGAAAAACTGTCGCATTTCTTCAGCTCCCTTGAGATCCGGCAAACGCAAGCAGACTTGAATCTTAGCTTGGAAAATTGACGGCAATCAACTCCGGCGGATGCTATCACCGCCCAGCCCGTGCGCGATGACCTTGCGCATCACGTTCGGCAGCGCTTCGTCGCGCAATGTCGCTATCGGCACCCAGCGCATGCCCGCCGGCGCGCGGGTGCGCGCGGCAACGCTCGCGGTGTAAACCACCAGCTCGAGCGGAAAATGCGTGAACACATGCGTCACCACGCCCACTTTGCGATGCCAGCGCGACACGGCCTTGAACGCCGGCGCCTGCGCCAGCGCCGCTTCGTCGTCCTGCTCGGCCAGCCAATCCGAATTCGGCACTTCGGTCATGCCACCAAGCAAGCCCTTGGCCTCGCGCGTGCGCACCAGCAACTCGTCGCCGCGCGTGACGACGAACGCCGCGCCACGCCGCAGCGCGCCGATCTTCTTCGGCGCCTTGCGTGGAAACGTCTCCTGATCGCCGCGTGCACGCGCCGCGCAATCGTCATTGAACGGACACAGCGAGCAGACCGGTTTCTTGGGCGTGCAGATCGATGAACCCAGATCCATCAGCGCCTGCGCGCTATCGCCGGCGCGCGACGGGCCGAGCAGCGTCGCGGCAAGCTCGCGAATGCGCGGCTTGGCCTGCGGCAGCGCGTCTTCCACCGCGAACAACCGCGACACCACGCGCTCGATGTTGCCGTCGACCGGCATGGTACGGCGATCGAACGCAATGGCCGCAATAGCCGCCGCGGTGTACGGACCGATGCCCGGCAGCGCGCGCAAGCCGTCCTCGCTATCGGGAAACACGCCGCCGTGTTCGCGTAGCACCGTAACCGCGCAGGCGTGCAGATTACGCGCCCGCGAATAATAGCCGAGGCCCGCCCACATCCGCAGCACGTCGTCGAGCCCGGCGCGGCCCATCGCGCCGACATCCGGCCAGCGCGCGACGAACTTCTCGAAGTACGGCCCCACTGCCTTCACGGTGGTCTGTTGCAGCATGATTTCCGACAGCCACACCCGATAGGGGTCGGCGTGCTCGCCCGGCAGCGCACGCCACGGCAGCCGGCGGCGATGGCGGTCGTACCACGCCAGCAGCAACGCGGGACGATCGTCCACAGGGCCCTTGACGGGTTCGCTGATCTTTTTCCGGGTCGCTAACAAACTCATCGGACGACTCTAGCCGCTTCGCGAAAGGCTCACCACGTCATGCCCGCGCTTGTCGCGGGCATCCACGTCTTTATTCCGCTACGCTAGACAAGACGTGGATGGCCGGAACAAGTCCGGCCATGACGATTTTGCGTTTCACACGCCTCGCGAAACAGCGGCAGCATGTTATAGAAATCCATGCGCAAGCCCGGCCGGATCACCGCGAAACCGCTCTCCACGCTGCTCGGCGGTGTGTTCACCGACGTGTTCGCCAAGCAGGGCTTTGCCGCGCGCGAACTGGTGACGCGCTGGGCCGAGATCGCCGGGCCGGAGGTCGCGCGACACACCGAGCCGTTGAAGATTCAATGGCCGCCGCCGGTCGAGGGCCAGCCGCAGCAGGCCGCCACGCTGATCCTGCGCGTCGAGGGGCCGATGGCGCTGGAGATCCAACACACCTCCGACGTCATCCTGCAGCGGGTCAACCGCTTCCTCGGCTGGAACGCCGTCGGCAAACTGGCGCTGCGGCAAGCGCCGTTGACCGGACGCAAGGCCTCCAAACCACCGCCCGCGCCGGATGCCGCGACCGTGGCCCAGGTGGCGGCAACGTTGACCTCGGTCGAGGACGATGAACTCCGCACCGCGCTGGCCCGGCTCGGCGCCGCCATCAAGCGAAATTGAGGCGTCATGCAAGCGCCCGGCTCGGGCGCGGCATTGCCACAATCGTGGTTTCAAGCTAGCCAATGACGATCTTTTCAGGCGTTTTCCGACGCCGATCCGGGAGAATACCGTTGAATATCACGCGCCGCGCTTTCACTGCCGCCCTGTCGCTGACCGGGTTCGCCGCCCTCTCCGGCCTGTCGCCCTGGCGCTTCCTCGACGCCGCGCTGGCGCAAAGCCAGGTAGCCGCCGATGTCGCCAAGCCGCAATCGCTGCCGGACATGGCGCTCGGCCCGAAGGATGCCGCCATCACCATCGTCGAATATGCCTCGATGACCTGCCCGCATTGCGCGGCGTTCGCCGAACAGGTTTTCCCGAAGCTCAAGACTGCCTACATCGACACCGGCAAGATCCGCTACGTGTTCCGCGAATTCCCGCTCGACATCAAGGCGGCCGCCGCCTCGATGCTGGCGCGCTGCATCGCCAAGGACGATCCGGTGAAATATTTCGCCGCCATCGACACGCTGTTCAAGCAGCAGGACAACTGGTTCGCCAAGACCACCGAAGGACTGGGCTTGATCGGCAAGCAGGCCGGCATGAGCGAGAAGGATGTCGATGCCTGCCTGAAGGATCAGGCCATGCTCGACAAGATCGCCGCCGATCAGAAATTCGCCAATGAGAAGCTCAAGGTGAATTCGACGCCGACGTTCTTCCTCAACGGCGAAATGATCAAGGGCGAGACCTCGTTCGAGGAGTTCGACAAGCGCATCAAGGCGCTGCTCAAGACCTGATCGTTACGTAACGCAATTTTGCCGTCATGGCCGGGCTCGTCCCGGCCATCCACGTTTTCTTCCTCCCTCATCCGTCAAGACGTGGATGCCCGTGACAAGCACGGGCATGACGAAGGGAAAAGCCGGCGCCCGGCTTTGCAGGGTTTCAGGGTGACGGGAACTTTGGCCGCGCCGGCCTGCGCCATCGGCCGGATCGGCCGAAAGCCGCCGATGTTCCCGATTAAGTCCCGTAAAAGCCATTGGAAAAGCCGTTTTGTGCGGTTGCTCTCGTGCATCCGCCTCGCCATTGTCCAAACTCGCGAGATGCGCGACTCGGGGCCGCTGCCGATACTACATATGGTATTGTAACTGCGGGCTGATTCGCGTCTTGCCAACAGGGCATGTCATTCATGAAACTTACGCGCCTTCGCCTGCATGGATTCAAGTCATTCGTCGAGCCGACCGACTTCCTGATCGAGCCGGGCCTCACCGGCGTGGTCGGGCCGAACGGCTGCGGCAAATCCAATCTGGTCGAGGCGCTGCGCTGGGCGATGGGCGAGACCTCGTACAAGTCGCTGCGCGCCACCGACATGGATGCGGTGATCTTCGCCGGTTCCGGCAACCGCCCCGCGCGTAACCACGCCGAAGTGGTGATGACCATCGACAACTCCGATCGCACCGCCCCCGCCGCGGTCAACGATCAGGAGGTGCTGGAGATTTCCCGCCGCATCGAGCGCGAAGCCGGCTCGGTCTATCGCATCAACGGCCGCGACGTGCGCGCCCGCGACGTGCAGATCCTGTTCGCCGACGCCGCCACCGGCGCGCGCTCGCCGGCGCTGGTCCACCAGGGCAAGATCGGCGAAATCATTCAGGCGAAACCCGAACAGCGCCGCCGCGTGCTGGAAGACGCTGCCGGCGTTGCCGGTCTGCATGCGCGCCGCCACGAGGCCGAGCTGCGCTTGAAGGCCGCCGAAACCAACCTGACCCGCGTCGAGGACGTCATCGGCCAGCTCGCCAGCCAGGTCGACGGCCTGAAGAAGCAGGCGCGGCAGGCGATCCGCTTCCGCGAAGTCGCTGCCAAGGTGCGCAAGGCCGAAGCCACGCTGTTTCATCTGCGCTGGCTGCAGGCCCATGCCGACGTCAACGATGCCGGCCAGACCCACGATCTCAGCGTCCGCGAGATGGCGGAGCGCACACAGCAGCAGGCCGAAGCCGCACGCATTCAGGCGATCCGCGCCTCGGAACTGCCGGCACTGCGCGAAGGCGAAGCCCGCGCGGCTGCCGGACTGCAGCGTCTCAACAACGCCCGCGAGTTGCTGGACCGCGAAGAAGAACGCGCCAAGGAGCGCGTCGGCGAACTCGATCGCCGTCTGACGCAGTTCTCCGCCGACATCGAACGCGAACAGCAGCAGGCCGTCGATGCCGACGCGGCGCTGGCGCGGCTGGACACCGAAGACGTCGAACTGAAGGATGAAATCCGCTCGCGTGTCGAATTGCGCAGCGGCGTCGATGAGCGCGTCTCCGAGGCCGAAGCCACCTTGGCGGCGGCGGAGCGCACCTTCACCGAACTGACCACGGCGCTGGCCGATCTCACCGCGCGGCGCAAGCAATTCGAAGCCAACGTCCGTACCCATCGCGAGCGCGTGGCGCGGCTCGATCAGGAAATCGCCAACGTCGATGCCGAAGCGGCGCGGCTGGCCGAGCAGACCAGCGGCTTCGGCGATCTCGACGTGCTGGCCGGCACCATGGAAACCGCGCAGCAGATTCTGGCGCAATCGGAAATCGATGTGCAGGCCGCGGAGGCCGGTCTGGTCGTGGCGCGGCAAACGCTGGAAGCCAGCCGTGCGCCGCTCGCCGAAGCGGACAAGCGCGTGCAGCGGCTGGAGACCGAAGCGCGCACGCTGTCGAAGATCCTCAACGGCGAAACCAAGAATCTGTGGCCGCCGATCATCGACGGCGTCACTGTCACCAAGGGTTATGAGAAAGCCATCGGCGCCGTGCTCGGCGACGATCTCGATGCGCCGGTCGATCCCTCCGCGCCGATGCGCTGGACCGACACCGGCATTCTCGAGGGCGATCCGGCGCTGCCGGACGGTGTCGAACCGCTCGCCGCGCATGTGCAGGCGCCGCCGGAACTGGCGCGCCGTCTGGCGCAGATTGGCGTCGTCGGCAAGGAGCGCGGTGCCGAGCTGGTGGCGCAACTCAAGACCGGCCAGCGGCTGGTCTCGCTGGAAGGCGATGTCTGGCGCTGGGACGGTTTCGTCACCGCCGCGCATGCGCCAACCGGTGCTGCACGCCGCCTTGCCGAACGCGCCCGGCTGGTCGATATCGAGGCCGAACTCGATCAGGCCCGGCTCGAGGCCGCCGCCAACCGCGAGATGCTGGAGACCGCCGACGCCGAGGTGAAGGCCGCCTCCGCCGCTGAGGCCGCCGCGCGCGAAGCGCTGCGCGGTGCCCGTCGCGAGGTCGACGCGGCGCGCGAGCGCCACGCCAATGCCGAACGCGAGATCAACCGCCATGCGGCCCGCCGCTCGGCGCTGAGCGAAGCGCAGTCGCGCCTCGCCGCCGACCGCGCCGAAGCCGACGCAGCGCAAGAAAGCGCCGACGCCGCGCTGGCGGAATTGCCGCCCGGCGACGAAGCCGAAATGCAGCTCGCCGCCGTGCGCAGCGAGATCGAAGGCCATCGCCGCCTCGCCGCGCAGGTGCGCGCCGAAGCGCAGGCGCTGGCGCGCGAGGCCGAACTGGCCGACCGCCGCCTGCAGGCGATCATCGCCGAACGCAACCAGTGGCAGACCCGCAAGGAAGGCGCTGCGTCGCAGATCGCCACCATCGAAGCGCGCATCACCGAGGTCACCGCGGAGCGCGCCGAACTGGAGAACGCCCCCGCCGTGTTCGCCGAGAAGCGCAGCGCGCTGATCAGCGAAATCGAATATGCCGAGAACGACCGCCGCACCGCTGCGGACGCCCTGGCTGCGGCAGAGTCGGCGATGGCGGAAACCGACCGCGTCGCCAAGCTGACGCTGGAAGCGCTGTCGAGCGCCCGCGAAGCCACCGCGCGCGCCGAGGAGCGGCTGGAAGGTGCCAAGCGGCGGCTGGACGACATCGAGCGCGAAATCCGCGACATGCTGGAAGTCGAGCCGGATCGCGTCGCCTCGCTGGCCGAGATCAATCCCGGCGACGAACTGCCGCCGCTCGGCGAGACCGAAGCCGAGTTGGAAAAGCTGCGCCGCGACCGCGAGCGGCTGGGCGCGGTCAACCTGCGTGCCGAGGAAGAACTGCGCGAGGTCGATGCGCAGCACACCTCGCTCACCACCGAGCGCGACGATCTGGTCGAAGCCATCAAGAAGCTGCGCACCGGCATCCAGAGCCTCAACCGCGAGGCGCGCGAACGCCTGCTGACCTCATTCGAAGTCGTCAACAACCACTTCAAGCGGCTGTTCACGCATCTGTTCGGCGGCGGCGAAGCCTCGCTGCACCTGATCGAGAGCGACGATCCGCTCGAGGCCGGTCTGGAAATCATCGCCAAGCCGCCCGGCAAGAAGCCGCAGTCACTGTCGCTATTGTCCGGCGGAGAGCAGGCGCTGACTGCCATGGCGCTGATCTTCGCGGTGTTCCTCACCAATCCGTCGCCGATCTGCGTGCTGGACGAAGTCGACGCGCCGCTCGACGATCACAACGTCGAACGGTTCTGCAACCTGCTGCACGAAATGACCGGCTCGACCGAGACGCGCTTCATCATCATCACGCACAACCCGATCACCATGGCGCGGATGAACCGGCTGTTCGGCGTCACCATGGCCGAGCGCGGCGTGTCGCAGCTGATGTCGGTCGATCTCGAAAACGCGGTGAAGATCCTCGATCAGAACGTGGCGTGAGGATCCCCCTCCCCTTCAAGGGGAGGGTGAAGCAATCACTCCTCGCAATGACGCCGGTTGTGAATCCGCAAGCGTCATCCTGAGGTGCGAGCCGCACTTGCGGCGAGCCTCGAAGGATGCGCTTGATCTGCTCCGCCATCCTTCGAGGCTCGCTACGCTCGCACCTCAGGATGACGAGTGGGACAACGTTGACAGGCTCACCATCGAAATGATCGCCGCCGATCTCCCTGCCGCTCTCCGGGTCGCGCTCGAACAGATGGCGCAGGGTCTCTCGCGCAACGATGCCGCGACACGGGCCGCCACGATCTCGCGGACCTATCGCGACGGCGGCAACTCCAGCACCATCAAGACCGACAGTGACGCGCTGGCCTATGCGCTGGCGCGGATGCCCGCGACCTATGCCGCCGTCGCCGCCAGCCTCAACGCGCTCGGCGAAGCGCGTCCCGACTTCGCGCCGCATAACCTGCTCGATGCCGGCGCCGGGCCCGGCACCGCGACATGGGCCGCGACGCAGGCTTATGCATCGCTGGCGACACTGAACCTGCTCGACGCCAACACCGCGCTGCGCGCGCTGGCCATGCAGATCGCCACCGCCAGCGAGCGCATCATCGCTTACGAGCACGGCGACGTGCGCAGCCAGCTCGCGGCGATGCCGGACGCCGACCTGGTGATCGCCAGCTATGTCATCGGCGAACTCGACGCGGCAACGCGGACTTCATTGGCGGCAACGCTGTGGCGCAAGACGCGTGACGTGCTGCTGATCGTCGAGCCCGGCACGCCGGCGGGCTACGCGCGCATCATGGAGGTGCGCGGCCAGTTGATCGCGCAAGGCGCGCATGTCATAGCGCCCTGCCCGCACGATCGCGCCTGCCCGCTGGTGCAGCCGGACTGGTGCCATTTCGTGCAGCGGCTGGCCCGCTCGCGTGCGCACAAGCAGCTCAAGGGTGCCGAGCTTCCGTTCGAGGATGAGAAGTTCATTTACGTCGCCCTGTCACGCACACAGCCCACGACGCGCGCCGCGCGCGTGCTGGCGCAACCGGATATTTCGAAGGTCGCGATCCGCGCCAAGCTCTGCACCGGCGACGGCGTTGCGCTCGCCACCGCGCCGCGGCGCGACAAGGCGGCCTATGCGCGCTTTCGCAAACTGGATTGGGGCGACACGGTTCCGTCCGTTGAGGGCGCCGACTGACCAGACGCCGAGACGCCGACCTGCCGATCACGCTGCGGTGGCCGCCTCGAAGATCCGCGCGAAGCCTTCGACCAATTGCGCGTCCGTATAGAGCAACGGATCGTCGAGATTTTCCACCATGCCCTTCACGGTCAGGATCCCGATCGCCGCGAGGTGGGCGAGAAACGCCATCAGCCGCGGCTCGACGCGCGCGCGGCCGGATTGCCTTTTGCGCCCTTCGGCAATCTTTCGGGCGGCATCGGCAAAACACTACTCGTTGAGCGGGCGCACGCGGGCGAACTGCTGCGCATCGAGATGCACCGCGCCGGGTCCGGCGACCTGCCCGAACAGGTAGGCGAAGCGAAAGTCATCGAGGTGCGAAGGCGGCTTCCGTTCACCGGAAGATCTCCGCAAGACCGCGCTCAATCCGGTCCCCGATCCGAAGCAACTGCAGCCCAACGAGCGCGTCGACCGCATCCGGCGCATCCAGTTGAACGATCTGGAGAACATTCCGTTCTTCCTGGTTGCCGGGCTATTGTTCGTGCTGACCGATCCATCGCTCGCGCTGGCGCGCTGGCTGCTCTACGGCTATGTCGTCTTGCGGCTGTTGCATTTCGCCGCCTATTTCACCGTGCAGACCCATGACATGCGCGCGACATTCTGGACGATCGGCTCGCTGATCCTGATCTACCTCACCGGACACACGCTCGTTGTCGCGCTGGCAACCTGACCGGATGTTGCCGGCGGATGCATTACGCGACGCCTTCGCATTCTCGCATGCGCAATTCGAAATGAAGCGAGCGGCGCTCGATTGCGCGACGGCGTTCGGCAGCCGCTACGATGGCCGCGACCACACATAGACCAGTCCGGTCAGCATCAGCAATCCGACCGCAGCCGTCAGCAGCGGTCCCGGATGGCCGCCGAACCAGAACAGCGCGAAGCCAAACACCATGCCGCCGAGCGCCATCAATTTCGCGCGGAACGGAATGGCGCCGCGTGCCCGCCAGTCGCACAACAGCGGGCCAAATCGCGGATGCTGCAGCAGCCAGCTTTCCAACCGCGGCGACGACCGCGCGAAACACGCCGCGGCCAGAATGAGAAACGGCGTGGTCGGCAACACCGGCAGGAACGCGCCGATGAAGCCCAGCAAGACGAAGCCGATGCCGAGCAGCAGAAAGACGCCGCGCACGAATTGCGACTTGCCGGTCATGCCGATGACTTGGGGCGACGCCTGATGATTGTCATGCATGCGGGATTGGGGGCCTCGCGAAGGCGGTGCACAGCTGTCAGAATGGCGTTTTACCGGACTGGCGGCGTGATTTGAACCGGACTTTAGAGCCATTCTTGTCGCCGGCCATCCCGTCGCGCGGCCTCGTTGGCGCGAGCGCCAGTCCGCCGCTCAGCCCTCGCGAAACAGAAAAAGCCGGCGCACGGCGTCGGTGATGGAATAAAGCCACCGCGGCGGCGTTTGTATCTGCGACGCCAGCGCGTCCTCACATCACGCAATCAGGAATGGAGCTGCAATGTCCAGGACATTTGCCGCAGCAGCGGCTTTGACTTTAATTCTTGCCTCGACCAGCGCTTTCGCCGAGCAGGCGAAGGTCGGCGATACTTCGAAAGGCAAGGCATTCGTCGATTCGAAGGGCATGACGCTTTACACCTTCGACAAGGACACCGCCGGCAAGTCGGCCTGCAACGGGCCTTGCGCCACCAATTGGCCGCCGCTGAAGGCCGCCGATGGCGAGAAGGCCGGCCCCGACATGACCGTCGTCACGCGCGACGACGGCAGCAAGATGTGGGCCTACAAGGGCAAGCCGCTCTATACTTTCGCCAAGGACACCAAGGCCGGTGACACCAACGGCGACGGCTTCCTCAACGGCGCATGGCACATCGCCAAGCCGTGAGATGTTCGAAAACCCTCGTCCCTTGCGGGAGAGGGTAGCAAGAATGAGCGAAGCGAATTCGCGCCGGATGAGGGGTGCAGCCTCACAACGCCCCCTCACCCGGTTTCTCACTACGTTCGAAACCACCCTCTCCCGCAAGGGGAGAGGGGCGACCGCATTCGCTTACGCTTGAACGCACTCGACTCCTGCGACGACCAAGCAAGGCCGCAGCTTTTCCCGGCCCCTGCCCTCTGGCGCGATTCTCGTCTACGGTAGCGCCTTATCGTCGTCCCATCAGGAGTTGCTTCCCATGTCGACTGGCTGGATCGTTCTTGGCGTTCTCGTCGTTCTGGTGTTTTTCGCGCTCGCTGCTTACAACCGCCTCGTCGCGCTGAGCCAGCGCGTCGGCCAGGCGTTCGCCGACATCGACGTGCAGCTCAAGCAGCGCCACGATCTGATCCCCAACCTGATCGAGACGGTGAAAGGCTACGCCCAGCACGAGCGCGGCACGCTCGACGATGTCATCAAGGCGCGCAATGCCGCGATGTCGGCACAGGGACCGGCGCAGGTATCGGCTGCGGAAGGCCAGTTGAGCGGCGCGCTCGGCCGGCTCATCGCACTGTCGGAAGCCTATCCGGACCTCAAGGCCAACGCCAATTTCCAGCAGCTGCAGACCGAGCTGTCGGACATCGAGAACAAGATCGCCGCCAGCCGCCGCTTCTTCAACAACGCCGTACAGGAATACAACACCGGCATCCAGCAGATGCCGGCAGCACTGTTCGCCGGCATGTTCGGCTTCACCAAAAAGGATTTCTTCGATCTCGGCGAAAGTCGTGGCCAGCTCGAGCAGGCACCGGCGGTGAAGTTCTGAGCGACTTCCATGGTTGATCCCGCATCGCGTCAACGGATCGAGGCAGGCTCCCTCTCCCATTGGGAGAGGGCTGGGGTGAGGGGTTACGACTTTTCGATGGATCTCGTCCTCTCACCCGGATCGCAAACGCGATCCGACCTCTCCCCCTGGGAGAGGTGAAGCCGCCGGTCAGGAGCCCGCACCGATGGCAGCTTACGGCCTCTACACCCACATCGCGTCGAACAAGCTGCGGTCGGTGCTGCTGCTCGCCGGCCTGTTCCTGCTGATCTACGTGCTGGTGTTCGCAGGCGCGCTGATCGCCGAGGTGATGCTGGACAGCGGCCGCACGGTGAACTTTTATCTCGCCGCCGCGACGCGCGATCTCGTCAAAGCCGTGCCGGTGGCGACCATTGCCGCGGCGCTGTGGATCGTCATCGCCTATTTCTTTCACCAGAAGATCATCGATGCGGTGACCGGCGGGCACGACGTCACCCGCAAGGAGCAGCCGCGGCTGTTCAACCTGCTGGAGAACCTCTGCATCTCGCGCGGCATCACCATGCCCAAGCTCAAGGTGATGGAGAGTGACGCGCTCAACGCCTTCGCCACCGGGCTCAACCAGCGGCAATACGCGATCACCGTCACCACCGGACTGCTGGGCGCACTGAGCGATCAGGAGATCGAGGCGGTGCTCGGCCACGAACTGACCCACATCCGCAACGGCGACGTGCAGTTGATGGTGGTCGCGGTGGTCATCGCCGGAGTCATCGGCTTCTTCGGCGAGATGTTTTTCCGCATCTTCTTCAATAACGGCTTTCGCTTGGGTGGCGGCTCGTCATCATCATCGTCGTCCTCATCGTCCAATAGCGATCGCAAGAGCAGCGGCGGCGGCGCCATCTTCGCCATCCTGATCGCCGTGGCGCTGATCGCGCTGGCGTGGATGCTGTCGCAGGTCGTGCGCTTCGCGCTGTCGCGCTCGCGGGAATTCCTCGCCGATGCCGGTTCGGTGGAGTTGACCAAGAACCCGGACGCGATGATCTCGGCGTTGCGCAAGATCGAGAACCGCGGCGAGTTGCCCCGCGCCACCTCGGCGGTGATGGAAATGTGCGTCGACAACCCGCGCGAGGGCTTCGCCGACCTGTTCGCCACCCACCCCTCGGTGGAGTCCCGCGTGCAGGCGCTGGTGAAATTCGCCGGCGGCCACGATCCCGGCCCGCTGGCGCTGCCGTCCGACACCGCCCCGGACGCCGATGCCCCCACTGGCGACGATGCAACCGTGCCGGCCACCGCCGGTCCCTGGGGCAATCACCCCACGCCCGCGCCGCAGCCGCCGCCCGGGCCATGGAGCAGCAATCCGCCCGGCCCGCCCCGCCACGGCTGAGCCATTGCCCCATGCGCGGGGCGGCAAGCGCGTTGATATATTAACGCATTTCGCAAGATTAACCTTATGTCCAAAGCCGGAACAATTGAATTATCCCTTGTTTCTGCCATGTTCGCGCCCGAAAGCATGAAGCGGGACATTCGGATCGCGCGGTCAGGGTTCGCTCGCGCGATAAAGATCGCTGGGGCCGCACCCTCAACCGAGGGTCGAAACTTTCCGAAGAAGTCATATCCCCATCACAACGACGAAGGATTTTCATGGCGAAACCAGCAGTGATTGTCGTGGGTGCGGACAAGGGCGGCGTCGGCAAGACCACCGTTTCGCGAACCGTGCTCGACTACTTCAACGCCAACAACGTGCCGACCCGCGCCTTCGACACCGAGTCGCCGCGCGGCACCTTGAAGCGCTTTCACCCGGACATCACCGAGATCGTCGACATGACGGCGACCGCCGATCAGATGAAGATCTTCGATACGCTCAACAACGACGTGCCGACGGTGACCGTGATCGACGTCCGCGCCGGCCTGCTGTCGCCTGCGCTGGCCTCGCTGCGCGATATCGGTTTCCTCGATGCCGCCAAGTCCGGCCAGATCACTTTCGCGGTGTTCCACATCCTGGGCCCGTCGATCGCCTCGCTCGACGAGATTGCCGAGACGGCGAACTTCATGCAGGGCGCCAAGTATTTCCTGGTGAAGAACTTCATCAACAACACCAGCTTCTTCGAGTGGGACCAGTCGACCTACAACTCCTACTTCCACCGCATCAAGGATGCGACCGAGATCACCATTCCCAAGCTCAACGAAATGGCGTTCGAGCAGGTCGAGGTGTCGTCGGTGCCGTTCCTCAAGTTCGTCGCCAACAAGGGCATTCACGACGAGGCCGCCAATTATTCCTTCGTGCTGCGCGGTTATGTGCGCCATTGGCTCGCCAACGTCTGGAGCGAGTTCGACCGCATCAAGCTGACCGACATCGTCGGCAAGGAAAAAGACAAGGACAAATCCGGCGAGAAGACCGCGGTGCGGCCCGGCGGCGAGAAATAGCCGCCACCGGCCGCATTTGGGACTGGATCGGGCGTGCAAATTCCCTGATATAGCGCCATGCGCCGTACGCCCGTTTACATCATCTGCTCACCACGGCCGCTGGTCGGCAAGACGCTGATCGCGCGGCTGTTGTGTGAGTTCCTGCTCTTGCAGCGAGGCAGCGTCACCGGCTTCGACGTCAACCTGAAAGAGCCGTCGCTGCTCGACTTCCTGCCCGGCACCACCGAGACCGCGGATATCGACAACACCTTCGGCAAGATGCAACTGATGGATCGCCTGATCGTCAACGACGGCATCGCCAAGGTGATCGATCTCGGCTTTCACGCCTTCGACGAATTCTTCACCATGGTCGGCCAGATCGGCTTCTTCAAGGAAGCCGCACGGCGCGGTATCGCGCCCTTCGTGCTGTTCGTCGCCGACAGCGACCGCACCTCGGCGCGCGGCTTCGAGATGCTGCGCCTCAACGTGCCGGAACGTGCGCTGCTCGTCGTCGACAACGAACACATCCTGCGCGGCGAACTGCCGGCGGCGTTCAGCCGCAACCGGCAGATCAAGATCGCGGCGCTGCCGCTGTTCCTCAAGACCTATATCGACCGCGTGAGCTTCTCGTTCACTGGCTATCTGCGCGCGGAAAAGGATTCCTCCACCGAATTGCACCAGTGGATTCGCGACAACTATTTCAGCTTTCGTGAGCTGGAACTGAGCCTGAAGCCGCAGCGGGGCTGAGGCCACCCTCCCCTTGAGGGGGAGGGTGAAGCTCAATGCCCCGCGAACTGCATCAGCGTACGCACCGGCACATTCATGGCGCGCAGCTTGTCGGCGCCGCCGAGGTCCGGCAGGTCGATGATGAAGCACGCCGCGCAGACATCGGCGCCGATCTGCCGCAGCAATTTCACCGCGCCTTCGGCGGTGCCGCCGGTGGCGATCAGGTCATCGACCAGAATGACGCGTTCGCCGGGCTTGATGGCATCGACATGGATTTCCATTTCGTCGGTGCCGTATTCCAGCGCATAGGCCATCCGCACGGTCTGGTGCGGCAGCTTGCCCTTCTTGCGGATCGGCACGAAGCCCGCCGACAGTTGATGCGCCACCGCGCCGCCGAGGATGAAGCCCCGCGCCTCGATGCCGGCCACCTTGTCGATCTTGGATCCGGCCCACGGATGCACCAGTTGATCGACAGCGCGGCGGAACGCCTGCGCATTGCCGAGCAGCGTGGTGATGTCGCGGAACAGAATGCCGGGCTTGGGATAATCCGGAATGGTGCGAACGGCGGATTGCAGATCGTCTTCGAGGGTCATCGAATTTCTTTCAAATCAATCTATCAACGTCATTCCGGGATGCGCGCACTTGGCGCGCAGGCCCGGAATCCATACGCCCGGTGGTGGTTATGGATTCCGGGCTCGCTCGCGAAAAGCTCGCGCCCCGGAATGACGGCTTATTTATCCCGATAGCATCCTGTCTCAAACACAGGAAACCAATTCTACGCCGCATTGTGCCCCAGCCGGAATGCGTTCTCGACGATGCGCAAGCCCACCTCGTCGCCGAGCGACATCAGCGACTCGGGGTGGAATTGCACGCCGCCAACCGGCAGCGTCTTGTGCTCGATGGCCATCGCCACGCCGTCCTCGGTGGAGGCGGTGACGTCGAGCACATCCGGCATGCTGTCGCGTTCGACGAACAGCGAGTGATAGCGGCCGATGGTGATCTCGTTCGGCAGGTTCTGCATCAGCGTGCCGCCGCGCACCTGCACCCGCGAGGGGCGGCCGTGCGCCGGCTGCGTGAGCTGGCCCAATTGCCCGCCGAAATACTCGCCGATGGCCTGCACGCCGAGACAGACGCCGAACACCGGCAGCTTCTTTTCCAGCGCCAGGTCGATGGTCTTGGCGATGCCGAAATCCTCCGGCCGTCCCGGTCCTGGCGACAGCACCAGCAGGTCGTAGCTACCGCTGCCGAGCATCGCCAGCGCATGATTGTGCCGCGTGACGCTGACCTGCGCGCCGACCTGACGGAAATAATCCGCCAGCATGTGCACGAAGCTGTCGTCGTGATCGATCAGCAGCACGCGCTTGCCGGAGCCGGTGGCGTCCGGCGCCACGGCGGAGAGCGGCTTCGGCGGGTCGCCGCGCAGCGCCTGAAACAGCGCCGCCGCCTTGGTCAGGCATTCGCGGTCTTCCGCCGCCGGATCGCTGTCGAACAGGCAGGTGGCGCCGACCCGCACTTCGGCAAGACCGTCCTTCATGCGGATGGTACGGATGGTGAGGCCGGTATTGATCGACCCATCGAAGCCGACGAAGCCGAACGCGCCGGCATACCAGCGCCGCGACGAGCGTTCGTGATCCTCGACGAACTGCATCGCCCATTTCTTCGGCGCGCCGGTCACCGTCACCGCCCAGGCGTGGGTGAGGAAGGCATCGAGCGCGTCGAAGCCCGGCCGCAACATGCCTTCGACGTGATCGACGGTGTGAAACAGTTTCGAGTAGGTCTCGATCTGCCGCCGCGCCAGCACCTTGATGGTGCCCGGAACGCAGACGCGCGCCTTGTCGTTGCGGTCAACGTCGGTGCACATGTTCAGCTCGAATTCGTCCTTCTGCGAATTGAGCAGTTCGCGGATGCGTTCGGCGTCGCCGATGGCGTCGGCGCCGCGCGCGATGGTGCCGGAGATCGGACAGGTCTCGATGCGGCGACCGTCCGAGCGCACGAACATTTCCGGCGACGCGGAGACGAGAAACTCGCCGTCACCGAGATTCACCAGCCCGCCATAGGGCGAGGGATTGATGCGGCACAGCCGCTGAAACACTTCGGCCGGCGAACGGTCGCAGGGTTCGGCGAACAACTGCCCCGGCACCGCTTCGAACAGATCGCCGCGCGCGAATGCCGCGCGCGCGGTTTCCACCGTCGCCTGATATTCCCCCGGCGCGTGATCGGTGAAACCCTGCCGCGCCGTGCGCGCGTAAACGCTATCGCCCGTCGCGTTCGGCAGGCCCTCGGTCGATTTGCCGTTGAATGCGAAATCGTAGCTCAAGGTCACGCCGCGCCCGGTGGCGCGGTCGTACGCGAGCAGGCGATCCGGAATATAGAGCACGATGTCGCGCTGATCGGCTTCGCGCGCGCGCTTCATCGTCAGGTCTTCCATCTGGAACACCAGATCGTAGGCGAACGCACCGTACAGCCCGAGCAGCGGATCGGCCTGCGATGCCAGCGTGGCGACGATGGCGCGGACCAGCGACATTGCGCTGGCGCGGCGCGTGCGTTGCTCTTCATCGACCGGGGCCTCGCCGCGCAGGATGGTGCCGGCAATGCGCGTCGCGGACGTCTCGGCGATCGTGATGCTGGGCTCGCGCAACGTGGCGGCAAGAAACGCGATCAACACCTCGCCGCGCGGATTCAGCGCGCGCAATTCGAACCGCGTGCCCGCCGTCTCCAGCACCAGCGGCGGATCGGCGAAGCCCATATCGAAGCTCTCATAGCGCCCCGGCACCGTGGTGCCTGACGACAACACCACGCCGCGGCGGCGGTCGAGCAGTTCGATCAACTCGTCGAGCGCCGCGCCACCGGTGAAACGCAAGGCGGCGCGCGACACGTCGAGACCGCCCGCGGTGCGGTAGGTCTCATGTTCGGGAAGCGAGAAAACGGTTCTGTTCATGTCGTCCTCTTACGAAACTTGCCGGAGGAGCGCCACACAGGACTAACGAGCCAGATCGAGACAAAGGCCGCCGCGCTGCGAGGCGACCTTGACGATTGGGGAAAATAGAAATCGCACCGGCCACCTTTTAGAAGGTGCGCCACCACAGACGGGTCGTTGCGGGCCTGATGCTCATGGCCGGCAAATCATCATCCGGCAGCAACGATGTCAAGGGCGTCCGCGCGCCGATCTGGGCGGGGCCGCCGGCCATCGCCTTGCTTCCGCCATTGCGGGGAACCAAAACCTGCACGCACCGTTGGTGCTGACCATCGATTGAATTCAAGGAGTTGAGCCTTTGCAAGCACGTCGAATCGTCTGGATTGCCGCCGCCGCCCTCGCCCTCGCAACGGCGAGCACCGCGGCATCCGCAGCCCCCTTCGCCAAGCATCTCACGACGGACCCGGTCACCATCCAGGTCAAGGGTGGGCATGGCCACGGGCATGGCGGTTGGCACGGTGGCGGCCGCCATCGCGGCTGGCACGGCGATCGCGGGCTGCATCGCGGCTGGTACATCGGCCGGCATCGCGGCTGGTCGCATTCGCGCCATCGCCATTACCGCTGGTGATCCGGCCTGCTCTCTCGATCCCGCGCGCGGGTCCGCGCGTAGCCGATTGCGATTTGTGTCAAACGAAAAGGCTGGGCGTCCTCGCAGGACGCCCAGCCGGTTTAGCGGTTTAGATATCAATCTGGCGGACCAGCAGCGAGCCTCCCATTCCCAACCTCGACGCAGACGAGACCGAGCAGGCTGACCTCCATGGCGGTCATTCGCCGTGGTTCGCGGCGGCCGGCTATGTCATGCCGCCGGTGACGCAAGATATGCGCTGCGACGTTCTGATCGTGGGCGCGGGCATCACCGGCGCGCTGATGGCCGAGCAATTGACGCGGCGGGGCCACGACGTCGTCGTCATCGATCGCGCGCCGCCCGGCGGCGGCAGCACGGCGGCCAGCACCGCGATGCTGTTGTGGGAAATCGATCGGCCGCTGCGCGAATTGACTGAGCTTTACGGCTTCGAGCGCGCCGCGCGGGCCTACCGCGCCAGCCACGATGCCGTGCGCGGCTTGCAGGGGCTGGTGCGGCAACTCGGCCTGTCGTGCCAGACGCGCGACAAGCCGTCGCTCTATCTTGCGGCCGGCGACAGCACCAGCGCGTTGCGCGACGAACACGAACTGCGCTGTCGCGCCGGATTGCCCGGTGATTTCCTCGATCATCGCGCTCTGCTTGAAACGTTCGAGATTGCCCGCGCCGGCGCGATCCTCTCGGCGGGGTCGGCGGATGCCGATCCGGTGCAGTTGACCCACGGGTTGCTCGATATCGCCATCCGGCGCGGCGCCCGCCTGCTGCAGGCCGACGCCGCAGATTTCGACCCGGCCTCGCACGCGGTCGGCGTCCGGCTGGCGAACGGCAACACGATCGAGGCGCGGCACGTCGTTCTCGCGACCGGCTATGTCATGCCGGACATCGTGCAGGCGCGCGTGCAACGGACGGTTTCGACCTGGGCCATCGCCACCACACCGCAGCCGGATCGGCTATGGCGCGATGGCGCGCTGATCTGGGAAGACAAGGACAACTATCTGTACGCGCGCACCACCGTCGACGGCCGCATCATCGTCGGCGGCGAGGACGACGACGCCGTGATCGACCCGCAAGCGCGCGATGCGCTGACGCCGCAAAAGATCGCGACCTTGCGGCAACGGCTGGCGGCGCTGTGGCCGCGAGCCGCGCGCGAGATCGACTTCGGCTGGTCCGGTGCCTTCGACGTGACGGACGACGGCCTGCCGCTGATCGGCCCGGTGCCGGGTGCAACAAACATCCATGCGGCCTACGGCTACGGCGGCAACGGCATCACCTTCAGCTTCCTTGCCGCGCAACTGATCGGCCTGTCGCTCGCCGGCGGCAGCTCGCCCTTGTTCGAGGATTTCGCGCTCGATCGTCCGCGCGTCACGAAGGCCTGACCGCTTGGGACGCGCTCAGGCTTCGAGCGCGAACACCGTCATCGCGAGATCGCCCACCGCTTCCTCCACCATCTTCCAGCCGAGCCCCTCATAGAGCGAGCGCCGCGCCGGACGCGCCGTCAGGTAGACGCGCGGCGCGCCGGTCGAGAGCGCGTGGTTCGCCGCATGGGCGATCAGGATCCGCCCGATGCGCCGCGAGCGAAAGCCCGGCTCGACCCACACCGCCGCCACCCAAGGCGTGTATTGCGGCCGCTCGTCGAGATCGGAGGCGATCACCGATGCGGTGCCGGCGAATGTCGTGCCTTCATGGGCGACGAAGGCACGCGGCATCGGTTTGCCCGCGACATTCTCCTTCAGCCGCTCGGTGATATAGGCCAGCGGCACGCCATGCGGCTGCCACCAGGCCCGCCAGATGCGGTCCGCGACGTCGTCGAAAAATTCCGGGCGATCCGTCAGATTGGAGATGGTGAAGTCGCCGGACATTTATCCAAGATGTTTCTTGAAGAACTCCGTCGCGCGGCCCCACGCCAGTTCGGCGGCTTCGCGGTCGTGCACCGCTGCGCGCTGTTCGTTGACGAAGGCGTGGTCGGCCTCGTAGCGGAAGAACTCGGCGGTCTTGCCCGCGGCCTTCATTCCCTTCTCGAACGCATCGACCACCTGCGGCGTGCACCAGTCGTCGCGGTTGGCGAAGTGCCCCTGCAGCGGCACCTTGACGTCGGCGGGCTTCGCCGCCTGCTCCGGCGGAATGCCGTAGAACGCCACGCCGGCGGCCAGTTCCGGAATCTTGGTGACGCCGATGATCGTCACCGCGCCGCCGAGGCAGAAACCGGTCAGCCCGACCTTGGCGCCGTTGCGCGCCAGATACTGCGCCGCGCCGCGCACGGTCTGCGTCGTCGCATCCATGAAGTCGAGCGAGTTCATCTCTTTGTTCGCGGCGTCGGTGTCGTGATAGGGCACCACCACGCCGTTGTAGAGATCGGGCGCCAGCGCATCGAAGCCGGCCAGCGCGAAACGATCCGCCAGCCCCTTGATCTGCTCCGAGAGGCCCCACCATTCCTGGATCACCACGACACCCGGCGCGTTGCCGCGCGCAGCGTTGGCGAGATAGCCCCTGGCGTCCTTGCCGTCCGGGCGCTTGAACGAAATGCCGGTACCCATGGTGTCCTCCACTCGACTGTCGTGCACGCGACGATTGCAGCCATTTTGTCCGCTGCCGCATGACAAGGCAATGGTCGAAGGATGCTTAGATGCTCACGCACGCGTCATCCTGAGGTGCGAGACGCGTAGCGTCGAGCCTCGAAGGATGTGCCGCAAAGTGGGCGCGTATCCACGCGTCATCCTTCGAGGCTCGCCAAAGCTGGCTCGCACCTCAGGATGACCGCGGCAGCAGCGCACAACCGCCCAACAAAAAAGCCCCCGAAGGGGCTTTTCTAATTCGGCAATCCAGCGTCGCAACTCAGTGCGCGTTGGCCCACACCTTCTTCTTGGTGAAGTAAAGCAGGCCGGCGAAGATGACGAGGAAGATCATCACCTGCATGCCGAGCCGCTTGCGCGCCTCGAGATGCGGTTCGGCCGCCCACATCAGGAACGTGGTGACGTCGTGGGCGTACTGCGGCAGCGTGGCCGGCGCACCATCGTCGTAGGTCACCTGACCGTCCGACAGCGGCTTCGGCATCTTGATCGCGTGGCCGGGGAAGTACTTGTTGTAGTACGAGCCTTCCGGCAGCGCGAAGCCGGCCGGCGGCTTCTCCTCGAAGCCCTGCAGCAGCGCGTCGATGTAGTTCGGGCCCTGCTCCTGGTACTGGGTGAAGAAGTCGAAGATGAACTGCGGGAAGCCGCGCTCATAAGACCGTGCCTTGGCGACCAGCGACAGGTCCGGCGGCAGTGCGCCACCGTTGGCGGCACGCGCCGCGTTATCGTTGGGGAACGGCGCCGGGAATTTGTCGGCGACGCGGCCCGGACGCTCGAACATCTCGCCGGCATCGTTGGGACCGTCCTGCACCTTGTATTCCGCAGCGACCGCCGCGGCCTGCGCGGCCGAGAAGCCCGGCCCGCCCGGATCGGCGAGGTTGCGGAAGTGCACGAGGTTCATTGAGTGACAGGTCGCGCAGACTTCCTTGTAGACCTTGTAGCCACGCTGCAGCGAGCCGCGATCGTACTTGCCGAACGGGCCGGAGAACGACCACGACAGCGACGGCGGCGTATTGCCGTGATCGGCAGCCTTGGCGTCCTGCGTACCGAACGCGAACAGCGAACCGATGGCGAGCAGCGCGACGACGGCGGAGGCCACCGAGGAGCGGCCCTTCGACTTCGCCAGCACGTCGTCGGCGATCGAGTTCGGCACGGTGCGCGGCGTCTCGATGCGGCTGAGGATGGGCAGCACGATGAGGAAGTAGGCGAAGTAGCAGAACGTCAGGATGCGGCCGATGACCACATAGACGCCTTCCGCCGGCTTGCCGCCGAGCCAGCCCAGCAGCACGCAGACCACCACGAAGATCCAGAAGAACTGCTTGGCGAGCGGACGATAGCGCGACGAACGGGTCTTGGCGCTATCCAGCCACGGCAGGAAGGCCAGCACGACGATCGCGCCGAACATCGCAACGACGCCGCCGAGCTTGCTCGGGATCGAGCGCAGGATGGCGTAGAACGGCAGGTAGTACCATTCGGGCACGATGTGCGCCGGGGTCACGCCGGGGTTGGCCTGGATGTAGTTCTCCGGGTCGCCGAGGTAGTTCGGCATGTAGAAGATGAACCAGGCGAAGAAGATCAGGAAGCAGGCCATGCCGAACCCGTCCTTGATGGTCGCGTACGGCGTGAACGGCACGGTGTCCTTCTCGGTCTTCGGCTCGACGCCGGCCGGGTTGTTCTGGCCCGCGACGTGCAGCGCCCAGACGTGCAGCACGACGACGCCCGCGATCACGAACGGCAGCAGGTAGTGCAGCGAGAAGAAGCGGTTCAGCGTCGGGTTGCCAACCGAATAGCCGCCCCACAGCAGGGTGACGATGCTCTCGCCGACGTAAGGAATGGCCGAGAACAGGTTGGTGATGACGGTGGCGCCCCAGAAGCTCATCTGGCCCCACGGCAGCACGTAGCCCATGAAACCGGTGGCCATCATCAGCAGGTAGATGATGACGCCGAGGATCCACAGCACCTCGCGCGGCGCCTTGTATGACCCGTAGTACAGGCCGCGGAACATGTGCACGTAGACGGCGATGAAGAACATCGACGCGCCGGCGGCATGCATGTTGCGCAGCAGCCAGCCGTAGTTGACGTCACGAACGATGGCTTCGACCGAGTTGAAGGCGAGATCGACATGCGGCGTGTAGTGCATCGCCAGCACGACGCCGGTGATGATCTGCAGCGCCAGCATCATCGAAAGGATGCCGCCGAAGGTCCACCAGTAGTTGAGGTTGCGCGGTGTCGGATACGCCACGAACGAGGAATGCACGAGGCCGCCGATTGGCAGGCGCTGTTCCAGCCACTTCAAAAAACCGTTCTGGGGCTGGTAGGTCGAGGGTCCGCTCATGATGCGATCCTAGAAATTATGCGGCAACACTGTCGAAGGAGAGTTTCGAAGAACAACTTTCGAAGTCAGCGTTAGCCAATCTGAATTTTGGTGTCGGAAGTGAACTTGTAGGGGGGGACGGCCAGGTTCAGCGGCGCGGGGCCGCGCCGGATGCGCCCTGAGGAATCGTACTGAGATCCGTGGCAGGGGCAGAAGAAACCGTCGTACTCGCCTTCGTGAGCGATCGGGATACAGCCGAGGTGCGTACAGATGCCGATTACCACCAGCCAGTTGTCGTGGCCTTCCTTGACCCGCGACTGGTCGCTCTGCGGATCGGGCAGGCTCGCCACCGGTACGGCGCGCGCCTCGTCGATCTGCTTCTTGGTGCGGTTCATGATGTAGATCGGCTTGCCGCGCCAGAACACCTTGATGTCCTGTCCGGAGGCGATCGGCGTCAGATCGACATCGATCGGCGCGCCGGCCGCAATCGTCGAAGCATCGGGATTCATTTGCGAAATTAGCGGCCACGCGAAGGCGGCTGCGCCCACCGCTGCAGCGGCTCCCGTTGCTACATAGAGGAAATCACGGCGTGTCGCTCCCGCCGAAGACGCTGTCGTCACGATCCCAAACCCTTTCTCATCCGCTCCCGGCTGGGCCACCCCGGAGAGCGCACCAACCGGTGGTCCGGGACAGGCTGCCGGCGCCCGCGACCCCCGCGGCGGCAGAATGACCGTTTGTCCCACCCAAACGGGCAGAACACGCAGTCCAGAATCGTTCTATTGGCACCCTTGCCGATAGAGCGCAAGCCCGCTATCGGCTGAGCCACGTGCAATGCACGAAAACTGCAGCATCCAGCTAAATTTTTCAGCCCGTTCAGCGACCGCACGGACCACGGCAGCATGCATCTCGCGCTTTTCCAGCCCGATATCCCGCAGAACACCGGAACGATTCTCCGGCTCTGCGCCTGCCTGGATATCGCGGCCCATATCATCGAGCCTGCCGGCTTCCCGGTCTCGGACCGCCATTTTCGCCGTTCCGGCATGGACTACCTCGACCAGGTGAGCATCACCCGGCACGATTCCTGGGGCCATTTCGAGCAATGGCGGGCAGCGACGGGCGGCCGGCTGCTGCTGTTCACCACCAAAGGCAGCCGGAGCTACCTTGATCATCGCTATCAGGCTACCGATATCCTGCTGCTGGGGCGGGAATCCGCCGGCGTGCCGGACGAGGTCGCCGCCGCAGCCGATCAGCGGCTCAGAATCCCGATCAAGCCCGGCCTGCGCTCGCTCAACGTCGCGATGGCGGCAGCCATGGCCGTCGGCGAAGCCTTGCGGCAGACCCGCCCAGTGGAGTGGATTTGACATTCGCACCTCACTTGCGCACCTCACTTGGCCGCAAGTCCGGGAAGCGAATGTCCAATCCAGAACTTCACCGGAATCTTACAGTTGCTCGTGGTCCTTCCGATTTTGACATTTGCCGAAGCCCCCGCTGAAACGGGATGCAAATGTTGAAATCGGACCACTAGATGCCCCGGAGACCGTTGCGTGAGCTACGCGGTGAAGGAAATCTTCCTGACATTACAAGGCGAAGGCGCTCATGCCGGTCGCACCGCGGTATTTTGCCGCTTCGCGGGCTGCAACCTGTGGAGCGGCCGCGAGGAGGATCGCGCGGGAGCCGTCTGCACCTTCTGCGACACCGATTTCGTCGGCATCGACGGCACGCTGGGCGGCCGCTATGCCTCGGCCGATGAGCTGGCCGACACCGTGGCCGCGCAGTGGGCGGCCGACGGCGACCGCTTCGTGGTGCTGACCGGCGGCGAACCGCTGCTGCAGGTCGATCCCGAACTGGTAGCCGCGCTGCACGCCCGCGGTTTCACCATTGCCGTCGAGACCAACGGCACGCTGGACCCGCCCGACGGCATCGACTGGATTTGCGTCAGTCCGAAAGCCGGTGCCAGTTTGCGAATCCGCAAAGGCCATGAGCTCAAACTGGTCTATCCGCAGGTCGAGAACCGGCCGGAGCAATTCGCCGGCCTCGCCTTCGAACGCTTCTCGTTGCAGCCGCTGGACGGGCCGGATATCGCGGAGAACACCGCACGCGCGATTGACTACTGCCTGCATCATCCGCAATGGCGGCTGAGCGTGCAGACACACAAGACGTTAGGGATCAGGTAGTTGATACGACAGCCGCAAAAAGAAGCATCAGGCGCGGGGCTTGACCCGCGCATCCATCGATTCTTCAAGGACGATGGATTGCCGGATCAAGTCCGGCAATGACGCGGCCGTTGTGACTGGGTCCACATCGGACTGATCGGGAGTTGAGTAATCCATGTGGGAATTGACCAAATCGTTCCGCTTCGAAGCAGCCCACGCGCTGCCGGGAACGACGCTGGGCGCCGCGAGCCAGGAAATTCACGGCCACTCGTTCCGCGCCGAAGTGACCATTCGCGGCACGCCCGATCCGGCCACCGGCATGGTGCTCGACCTCGGGCTGCTGGAACGCGCGCTCGCCGACATGCGACAAACGCTCGACCACAAATTCCTCAACAATATCGATGCGCTTGGCGCGCCGACGCTGGAAAACATTTCGCGCTTCATCTGGGAGCGCGTGCAACATGCCGGCCAGGTGACGCGGGTCAGCGTGCATCGCGACAGTTGCAACGAGTCGTGTACGTATTTCGGGCCGCAAACCAAAATGCCGTCACCCTGAGGCGCGCCATGCGCAGCATGGAGCCTCGAAGGGCGACGACAACATCATCCTTCGAGGCTCGCTCCGCTCGCACCTCAGGATGACGCATCGTCACGCGTGATACACCTCGCCAGGAGCCGGACATGGACGTCTCTCTCATCGACAATCGCAAATCCCGCGCCCGCACCTGGTTCGAAAACCTGCGCGACCAGATCTGCGCCGCCTTCGAAAAACTCGAGGACGACGCACCTGCATCGCTTTATCCCGACAGCGCCGGACGTTTCGTCCGCACGCCATGGGAGCGTACCGATCACACCGGCAAGCCCGGCGGTGGCGGCGTGATGGCGATCATGCACGGGCGGCTGTTCGAAAAGGTCGGCGTGCATTGCTCTACCGTGCACGGCGAATTCGCGCCGGAATTCCGCGCGCAGATTCCCGGCGCCAGCGACGATCCGCGCTTCTGGGCCTCGGGCATTTCGCTGATCGCCCACATGCATAATCCGCACGTGCCCGCCGTGCACATGAACACGCGCTTCGTGGTGACGACGAAAGCCTGGTTCGGCGGCGGCGCCGACCTGACGCCGGTGCTCGACCGGCGGCGCACGCAGGACGACAGCGACACCGTGGCCTTCCACGCCGCGATGCAGTCCGCCTGCGATGCCCACGCGACGATTGCGTCGTACGATAAATACAAGAAATGGTGCGACGAGTATTTCTACCTGCCGCATCGCAAGGAAGCGCGCGGCATCGGCGGCATCTTCTACGACTGGCACGACTCGGGCGACTGGGACGCCGACCTCGCCTTCACCCAGGACGTCGGCCGCGCTTTCCTGAAAATCTATCCCGATCTCGTCCGCCGCAACTTTAATACGCCGTGGACCGACGCCGACCGTGAAGAGCAACTGATCCGACGCGGCCGCTATGTCGAATTCAACCTGCTGTACGATCGCGGCACCATCTTCGGACTGAAGACCGGCGGCAATGTCGATTCGATTCTGTCGTCGATGCCGCCCGTCGCGAAGTGGCCCTAGCCTCGCCTGTTCGTTCGCATCAAAGCCGGTGATCGCGGGTGAACCGCATCACCGTCTGATCGGCAATCGCGTTGAGCGCCGACGGCTGCATCGGGAAGCCCGCCGCCAGCCATGAGTCTTCGGCCAGCGACAGCACGTGGCCGAGCGCCGGCCCCTCGGCGAAACCGCGCGCGATGAAATCGACAGCCTTGAGCGGAAACGTCGGCGCCTGCCAGCGCTCGGGCAGGCTGATGAGCTGCCGCCAATAGCTATCCCCGGTGCCGCGGCCGGATCGCGCCCACGCCAGCAGCACCCGATCGTGGAATCGCGTCACGCCGAGCCGGTAGAGGCGACGTTGCGCGGTCGCTTCGTCCATGCCGTCGAGCCGCCACCAGCGATGCCCCATGGAATCCAGCGCCTTGGTTTCGCCATTGGTTAGCCGCAAGCGCGTCGCAAGCCGTCGCGCATCCTCGGTGACGGCGACCGACAACGCGCCGAGCCGCAACATCGGACTGGGCGGCAACGCCAGTGCGCGCTCGATGTCGATCATCGCCGCGAGCGTGCGCGGATAAGCCACCCCGCCAAGGATCGGCAACAACAAACCGCCATCGCGCATCGCCACGATGGCATCGAGCGCGCCATCGGCGACCAGCAGCTTGAGCATTTCCATGCGAATGCGTTCCGCCGACAACGTCGGCAAGCCGCCGCGTCCGCGAATGCATGCGATGAAGCCCGCGCGATCGAGTTCGCCCGCGCCATAGGCCGCATGAAACCGGAAGAAACGCAAAATGCGCAGATAATCTTCCGCGATGCGCCGATCGGGATCGCCGATGAAGCGCACGCGCCGCGCCGCGATATCGGCCAATCCGCCGACATGATCGTGCACGATACCGGCCGCATCCACCGACAAGCCGTTGATGGTGAAGTCGCGCCGCTGCGCATCGCTGATCCAGTCGCGACCGAATGCGACCTTGGCCTTGCGGCCGAACGTCTCGACATCCTCGCGCAAGGTCGTCACTTCGAACGGGTGGCCGTCGATCACCAGCGTCACCGTACCGTGCTCGATACCGGTCGGCACGCTCTTGATGCCTGCAGCACGGGCGCGGCGAACCACTTCCTCCGGCACGGCCGTCGTGGCGATATCGACATCGTTGATGGCGATTCCCAACAACGCATTACGCACCGCGCCGCCGACGACGCGCGCCTCCTCGCCGTCCGCATTGAGCATGGCGAGAAGCCGCGCGGTCGCACCCGATGTCAGCCATGGCGCATCATGGAGCTGCGCCGGTTCGGTCATTTGTCGACTCCCGGCACCAGTCTGCCGTTCTCGATGTGCGCAGGCGTGTATGTCGAATTCGGTGGCGCTCCGGAGAAGTGCGCCAGCAAAATCAGACTGAGAATGGTCAGCAGCAACGCGCCGATCGCCAGCTTGATAACAATGTGCGCAGGCCATGAGGTCCGGTCGAACACACCGCTGCGGCTTGCCAGCAGAAAGCAGGCATAAAGCGCGAACGGAATCAGGAATATTCCGAGTTCGGTCAGTACGGGACGGATCATGGCAGGTAGATCCGCTCGTACAACACGCGCAAGATGCCCGCGGTCGCGCCCCAGATGTAACGCTCGGCAAACGGCATGGCGTAGTAGGACCGTTCCATACCGCGAAATTCCTTGCTGTGAATCTGGTGGTTCTCGGGATTCATCAAGAATGCAAGCGGCACTTCGAATGCATCTTCGACTTCGGCGGCGTTGATATGCAGGTCGAAGCCAGGCTTGACCCGTGCCAGCGTCGGCAAAATGCGAAAGCCCAACCCCGTCGCATAGAGATCGAGATAACCGATCGGCTCAATGAACTGCCGATCGAGGCCAACCTCCTCGTGCGCCTCGCGCAGCGCCGCGTCGAGCGGCGAATGATCGGTGGCGTCGATCTTGCCGCCGGGAAACGAGATTTGCCCGGCATGGCTGCTGAGATGCGGCGAACGCTGCGTCAGCAACACCGTCGGCTCGTCGCGCTCGACCACCGGAATCAACACCGCCGCCGGCCGCACCGGCTGTTCTTCGGCAATGATGCGCCACATGCGATCGGTGCCCTGATCGCCGCTCGGCGGCACGATATTGGGATCGGTCAGCCCCGGAGGCACGTCGAAATTCAGGCGCGTTTGCGCCCGGCCAAAAAATTCGCCGGAGCCAAGCGTCCTGAGAGGTTGCGCGGCCAGCATCGGTTCAGTCAAAGCGCATCCTCACCTGCTCTGCGTCCGCCATTGTGAAGAACTCACCGCCAGACTCAATGCCAAACATTGGGCGGCCATCGATCATCCGCTCCACACCCATGTCAACCAGTTCATAGTACAGCGCGCGCGTGACCTTGGCCCACAGATCGGCACGCACATGGAGATAAGGCACGAGGCCGTCGTCGGCGGCCGGTTCGAAGCGCAACCGATGCGCCGCATCGCACGCCACCCAATCGTCGACATTGGTGCGGAAATTCAGCAGGCGCTGGCCCTCGTGCAACTCATCGCGCATCTCGACCGCAAGAAACGGCGCGTCGTCGACCTGGATGCCGACCTTCTCCACCGGCGTCACCAGAAAATGCTTGCCGTTTTCGTATTTGAGGATGGTGGAGAACAGCCGCACCAGCGCCGGGCGGCCGATCGGCGTCCCTTGATAGAACCATGTGCCGTCGCGGGCGATACGCATATCGAGATCGCCGCAAAACGGCGGATTCCACAGGTGCACCGGCGGCAATCCCTTGCCGGCCGCGGCATTCCGGGCAGCACTGGTCAATCCGTCTAGACTTCGTCCCGCTCCCTGCCCTTGGTTCGCCATGGTTTGCCCCGAATCTGATCGGTTCGGTCTGGCACGATACGTGCAGCCCTTGAAATGGTTCCTTAGTGCCAAATCGCCGCATCGTGATGCGCTTTAAGGTCTGAATGACCGATAATATGGGGATAGACCAATTGGATGAATACGTGACGTCCACTTAAGTTTAGCATGGGTTAAAGGCATGGCGACGCTTGGCGTTGCGATTGGCAAGGAGTGACGGATGGCCGGCGGAGACAGTGTCGAGAAACTTGAAGATGTGATCGTCCGGTCGGCCGAACAACTCGCCGGCAGCATCCGGGCGGCGAAGGAAGCGATCTCGACCGTCATCTTCGGTCAGGAGCGCGTCGTCGAAAATACGCTGGTCACCATCCTGTCCGGCGGCCACGCGCTGCTGATCGGCGTGCCGGGCCTCGCCAAGACCAAGCTGGTGGAAACGCTCGGTACCACGCTCGGGCTCGATGCCAAGCGCATTCAGTTCACCCCCGACCTGATGCCGTCGGATATTCTCGGCGCCGAAGTGCTCGACGAAAGCGGTGCCGGCCGCCGCTCGTTCCGCTTCATCGCCGGTCCGGTGTTCGCGCAACTGCTGATGGCTGACGAAATCAACCGCGCCAGTCCGCGTACGCAATCGGCGCTGTTGCAGGCGATGCAGGAACAGCACATCACCGTGGCCGGCGCGCGCCACGACCTGCCGAAACCGTTCCACGTGCTGGCGACGCAGAACCCGTTGGAGCAGGAAGGCACCTATCCGTTGCCGGAAGCACAGCTCGACCGCTTTCTGATGGAAATCGATGTCGACTATCCGGACCGCGATGCCGAACGGCGCATCCTGTTCGAAACCACGGGCGCCGAGGAGACGCTGGCCAAGGCCGCGATGTCAGTCGAGGATCTGCTCGCCGCGCAACGCCTCGTGCGCCGGTTGCCGGTCGGCGATTCCGTCGTCGAAGCCATCCTCTCGCTGGTGCGCTCCGCACGTCCCGGCCCGGAGAGCGGCGACAACAGCGCGCTGATCGCCTGGGGACCGGGGCCGCGCGCCAGCCAGGCCTTGATGCTCGCGGTGCGCGCGCGTGCGCTGCTCGACGGACGTCTCGCGCCGTCGATCGACGACGTGCTCGACCTCGCCGAGCCGGTGCTCAAGCATCGCATGGCGCTGACCTTCTCGGCGCGCGCCGAAGGCAAGACCATCCCCGACGTTATTCGGCAACTGAAGACACGGATTGGCTGATGGCCGCTGCCACGCAGCAAGCGACTCCAGAGACGATTGCGATCAGGCGGGCCGACGGCGAGAGCCGGACGCTGGCGGCCTCGTTGCCGCGTCTCGTGCTGGAAGCACGCCGCATCGCTGCCAACGTCATTCACGGCCTGCATGGCCGCAGGCGTGCAGGCGCCGGCGAAAGCTTCTGGCAATATCGCCGCTTCGTCTCCGGCGAACCCGCGCAGAACGTGGACTGGCGACGCTCGGCGCGCGACGATCATCTTTATGTTCGCGAGCAGGAATGGGAAGCCGCGCATACGGTGTGGCTGTGGCCGGACCGCTCGGCCTCGATGGCCTTTGCCTCGAAAGGCGTGCGCGACAGCAAGCTGGAACGCGGGCTGATCGTCACTTTCGCGCTGGCGGAATTGCTGGTGGCCGGTGGCGAACGCGTCGGCATCCCCGGCCTGATGGCACCGACCGCGAGTCGCAACGTCATCGACAAGATGGCGCAGGCCGTGCTGCACGATACCGCCACACGGGCGAGCCTGCCGCCGGCATTCGTGCCGACGACGTTGTCGGAAATCGTCGTGCTGTCGGATTTCTGGTCGCCCATGCCGGAGATCAAAACCATGCTGGCGGGTCTGTCGTCCTCCGGCGCGCATGGCACGCTGGTTCAGGTCGTCGACCCCGCCGAGGAGTCGTTCCCCTATTCCGGACGCGTCGAATTCGTCGAACCGGAAGGCGGCGGCGTCATCACCGCCGGCCGCGCCGAGACCTGGGCGCACGATTATAAGGCGCGCGTCGCCGCGCATCGCGATGAAATCCGCCTCGAATCCGGGCGGCTCGACTGGTTGTTCTCGATCCACACCACCAGCCGTTCGGCGGCTGAACTGTTGCTATTTCTCCATAGCGGCATGATGGCCAGCAAGAGCGGCATCGGTACCGTGAAAGTGGGACGTAGCGCATGATGGGCCTGCCGCTCAGTTTCGCCCAACCGTTGCTGCTGACGGGTCTGCTTGCCTTGCCCGTGTTGTGGTGGCTGCTGCGCGTGATGCCGCCACGGCCGCGCCGGATCGATTTTCCGCCGACGCGATTGCTGTTCGATATTGCACCGAAGGAAGAAACACCGTCACGAACGCCGTGGTGGCTGACAGCGCTGCGCCTGCTCGCCGCCGCGCTGGTCATCATTGCCGCTGCCGGGCCGACCTGGAATCCGCGCACCGATGCCACCGGCAGCAACGGCCCGCTGGTCATCCTGCTCGATGACGGCTGGAGTTCGGCGGCGAGTTGGGAGGCGCGCATCAAGGCCGCCGACGAGTTGATCGCCAACGCCGAGAACGACCGACGCGGCGTCGCCATCGTGCCGCTGTCCGAACCGACGCGGGACATCACGCTGGCGCCGGCCGGGACCGCCCGCGTCATGGTGCGGCAGTTGTCGCCGAAGCCTTACGCCGTCGAACGCGTCGAGACGCTGCCCGCCATCGCACGCTTCCTCAAGGCCAGCGGCGATTGCGACATCGCCTGGCTGTCCGACGGCATCGACACCGGGCGCGGCAGCGAATTCATCGAAGGACTCGGCAAGATCGTGGAGAACCGACCGCTGACGATCTTCGATAGCGGCGCGGCACCGGCGCATGCGCTGGTCGCGGCCGAGAACGCTGCCGCCAAGATGACGGTGAAGGTGTTGCGCGCCAATGGCGGCGGCATCGATGCCGGCGTCATCCGCGCGCTGGATCAGAAGAATTCGCCGATCGGCGAGGCCCGCTTCAGCTTCGCGCCGCAGGAACGCGAGACGGAAGCCGCATTCGAACTGCCGGTCGAGTTACGCAACGACATCGCGCGGCTGGAGATCGCCGGCGAACGTTCGGCAGGCGCGGTGCAACTGCTCGACAAACGCTGGCGGCGGCGCGCCATCGGCATTGCCAGCGGCGCGACGACCGACACCGCGCAGCCGCTGCTGGCATCGACGTTCTATCTCACGCGCGCACTGGCGCCGTTCGCCGACGTGCGGCTCGGCGATCGCGGCGCGCCGGCGCAAGCGATTGCGCAATTCCTCGACCAGAAATTGCCGATGATCGTGCTCGCCGACGTCGGCGCGCTCTCGCCGGAATTGCGCGAGCGCATCGATGCGTGGATCGCGCAAGGCGGCGTGCTGGTGCGCTTTGCGGGTCCGCGCCTCGCGCAAGCCGAGGACGATCTGGTGCCGGTGAAATTGCGGCGCGGCGGACGCAGCCTCGGCGGCAGCCTCACCTGGGAGAAGCCGCAGCATCTCGCCTCGTTCGCCGCAGACAGCCCCTTCGCCGGGCTCGACGTGCCGCAGGATGTCACCGTCACGCGCCAGGTGCTGGCCGAGCCCGACGCCACGCTGGCGAAACGTAGCTGGGCTTCGCTGGTCGACGGCACGCCGCTGGTCACCGGCGAGCGTCGCGGCAAGGGCGTCGTGACGCTGTTCCACGTCAGCGCCGATATGCGCTGGTCGGACCTGCCGATGTCCGGCACCTTCGTCGAAATGTTGCGACGGCTGGTCGACATGGCAGGCTACACGTCGACGCCGGGCGCGGGCGCGGCGTCGGAAGGCAGCGCCGAAACCGTCGCGCCGTTGCGGACGCTCGATGGCTTCGGCGCATTCGGACCGCCGCCTTCGACCGCCAAGCCCCTGGCCGCGAGTTTCCGCGATCGGGCAACGCTCGATCATCCGCCCGGATTCTACGGACCGGCGGACGGTCCGCTGGCGGTCAATACGCTGGCGGCGGCGGATCGCATCGCGCCACTGGATACGGCAGGCTTGCGCGCCCAACACGCCGCCTACACCAATGCCGAGCCGAGCGACCTGCGCGGCATGCTGCTGTCGACGGCGCTGGCGCTGTTCCTGATCGACGCGATCATCGTCGCGTTGCTCGGCGGCGGCATCGCCGCGCTGTTGCGGCGTCGCCCGGCTGCGGCGATGCTGGCGATTGCGTTGGCACTCTCCGCCGTAGTGGCCGTGCCGTCGCGCGTTCGCGCCGATGCGGCTTCGGATGATTTCGCCGTGAAGGCAGTGTCGCAAACCCGGCTGGCCTATGTCGTCACCGGCAATGCCGACGTCGATGCCATCGTCAAGGCCGGCATGCAGGCATTGACGTTGTTCCTCGCGCAACGCACGGCGCTGGAAGCCGGCGATCCGGTCGGTATCGATCCGGCGCGCGACGAACTCGCGTTCTTTCCGCTGATCTATTGGCCGATCATTCCCGGCGCGGCGAAGCCGCCGCAGGACGCCATCAACCGCATCGACGCCTATATGAAGCAAGGCGGCACCGTGTTGTTCGACACCCGCGACGCCATCGAGGCGCCAGCGGGCAACGGCGGCGAAGCGCAGACGCCAGGCATGCAGACGCTGCGCAACACGCTGGCGTCGCTCGACGTGCCCGAACTCGAACCGGTGCCACCGGAACACGTCTTGACCAAGACATTCTACCTGTTGCGCGACTTCCCCGGCCGTTTCAACACCGGGCAGACTTGGGTCGAAACCTTGCCGCGCGACGAATCCGACGACGCGGCTTCGCGGCCCGCGCGCGGCGGCGACGGCGTCTCGCCCATCATCATCACGTCGAACGATCTGGCCGGCGCATGGGCGCTGCGCCCCGATGGTCAGCCGATGCTGCCGCTGACGCCGGGCGATGCGCGGCAGCGCGAATTCGCCTTCCGCGCCGGCGTCAACATCGTGATGTATACGCTCACCGGCAACTACAAGGCGGATCAGGTCCACGCTCCGGCCCTGATCGAACGGCTGGGGCAGTGAGTATGCGCGTGTCGAACAGGCAGCGGCTGACGCAGCAAACCTCCCTCCCCCTGCAAAGCGTCATCCTGAGGCGCGAGCCGCGTCTTCGCGGCGAGCCTCGAAGGATGGCGTGTCTATCCCGGCGGCGCATCCTTCGAGGCGCGCATGAAGAATGCGCGCACCTCAGGATGACAGCTCCCGTGCACAAGCTCAGGAAGCAGCCATGAGCTACGGAATCGCGTTCACCCCTCTGGTTCCAAGCATCGTGCTATGGATTGCGCTCGCGGCGATTGTTGTCGTCGCAGGTGTTTTGTTGCTCGGCCGCGCACGCGGTGCGGCGGTGCGCGTCGCGGCGCTGGCGTTGATCCTGCTGGCGCTCGCCAATCCGTCGTTTACCAGAGAGGAGCGCGAGCCGCTGCCCTCGGTCGCGGCTGTTATCGTCGACAAGAGTCCGAGCCAGAATTTCGGCGACCGCACCCGCGAGACCGATCAGGCGCGCGAGGAACTGGTCAACAGGCTCAAGCAGATCAAGGGCCTCGAAGTGCGGGTCGTCGATGCCGGACAGGCCGACGGCGAGACCGATGGCACCAAGCTGTTCGGCGCATTGTCGTCGGCGCTGTCGGATGTGCCGACCGACCGCGTTGCCGGCGCGTTCCTCATCACTGACGGGCGGGTGCACGACATTCCGGCCAACGCCGCCGGGCTTGGCTTCACCGCGCCGGTGCACGCACTGATTACCGGACGCAGCAACGAGCGCGACCGCCGCGTCGCCATCGTCGCCGCGCCGCGCTTCGGCATTGTCGGCCAGCGCCAGCGCGTCACCTACCGGCTCGAGGATCAGGGCGTCAGCGGTCAGCAGGCCCGTGTCGTGGTGCGCCACGACGGCGACGTTTTGAACGAGCGCACCGTGGTCAGCGGACAGACCGTCAACATCGACATCGACATCAAGCACGCCGGGCCGAACATCGTCGAAATTGAAGCCTCGCCGCTGGAGAACGAATTGACGCCGGTCAACAACCGCGCCGTGGTGGTGATCGACGGTGTGCGCGACAAGCTGCGCGTGCTGCTGGTGTCCGGCGAACCGCATTCAGGCGAACGCACCTGGCGCAACCTGCTGAAATCCGATGCCAGCGTCGATCTGGTGCACTTCACCATTCTGCGCCCGCCGGAGAAACAGGACGGCACGCCGATCAACGAACTGTCGCTGATCGCCTTTCCGACGCGCGAACTGTTCCAGCAGAAGATCAACGAATTCCAGCTGATCATCTTCGATCGCTACGCGCGGCAGGGCGTGCTGCCGATCGCCTATTTCGACAACATCGCGCGCTATATCCGCGCCGGTGGCGCCATGCTTGTGTCGGCCGGGCCGGACTACGCCTCGGTGACCAGCATCTGGCGCACGCCGCTGGATTCGGTGCTGCCGGCCGAACCGGTCGGCGTGACCGAGAAACCTTACCTCGCGCACCTCAGCGAGATCGGCAAACGCCACCCGGTGACGCGCGGCCTCGAAGGATCGGCCACCGAACCGCCGCGCTGGAGCCGTTTCTTCCGCACCGTCGATACCCGCAACGTCAACTCGCCGCCTTTGATGACCGGCGCCGACGGCAAGCCGCTGCTGTTGCTGTCGCGCTACGGCGAAGGCCGTGTCGCGCTGGTGCTGTCGGATCACATCTGGCTGTGGGCGCGCGGCTATGAAGGCGGCGGCCCGCATCTCGATCTGTTGCGGCGCATGTCGCACTGGCTGATGAAAGAGCCGGAACTCGACGAGGAAGCGCTGCGACTGCAGGTCCGAGGCAAGGATCTCGTCGTGCAGCGGCAGACCATGGCGGACACCGTCACACCGGTCACCGTCACCTCGCCATCCGGCACCACGCGCGAACTCAACCTCAACACGGGCGAACCTGGCCTGTGGACGGCCACCACCGAAGCCAATGAACTGGGCCTGTGGCAGGCCACCGACGGCAAGCTCAAGGCGCTGATCAATGTCGGCCCTGCCAACCCGAAGGAATTCTCCGCCGTCACCTCGACGACGGACACGCTGAAGCCCTTGGCGCAGGCCACCGGCGGCGATGTCCGGCGCGTGGCCGAAAACGCTGCGATCAATCTGCCGCGCATCGTCCCGGTGCATTCGTCGAGCGTGTTCCGTGGCGACGGCTGGCTCGGCGTGCATATGCGCGACGCCAGCGTCGTGCGCGGCGTCGGCGTGCTGCCGATCTTCGCCGGTGTCATCGGCCTGTTGCTGCTGCTCGGCGCTTTCGCCGCAACGTGGCTGCGCGAGGGGCGTTGAGCCTTCCCCGTCGATGAGCGTTGCATGTTCGCGACGCAAGGTCGCATCGATGCCGAAAATCGGGACACCGGCGCGAAGCCGGTTGACAGCGGCCACCCTCGGCTGCGATGTTACATTATAACATCTGGGGCGGCGGGGATGCTTTCGCTCCGGATGTGGGGTGCACGTCGCAATGCAGTGGTTCCGATCGCGGGTCAAACACGGGGCAAGGCTGGCGCTTCTCGCGCTGGCCGTGCAATTCGTGCTGTCGTTCGGGCACTTCCATTGGGATGCGGCGCAGGCTGCCCCGGCGCTCAACACCATCGCGGCACAATCGGCGACGAATGGCGTTGGGCCATCCGATGTCGAGCAGCTCGCAGTCGCGACGGAGACAGGTCAGCCGGCATCTCCCCAACCTAGGCACCATCATCCGGGCGATGTCTGTGCCATCTGCGCAGCTCTGGCGGTGGCCGGATCGGCAATGCTCGGCGAGTCGCCACTGCTGATGGTGCCGCAGGCCTATCAGCTGCTCTACCTGACCACCGACGCTGAATTTTCCCACCTCGCGCCCCGGCACCAGAGCCACCAGCCACGCGCCCCGCCCGCTTCCTGAGATCGATCGCTTGATGCTCCGTCGCTCGCCCCGCATTCAGCGGCCGACCTGACGGGATAACTCCGCCATCAATCCATCGGCTTCGACGATCCCCGTAACCGCATCACTGCCAGCGATCGCGTTGCGCGGACGTCCCAGGAACACCAATGCCAGCCCTGACCAAACCTCTTTTCATCATCCCCAGCGCGGCGACGCTGTTGCTGTCGGGCCTCGGTTACATCGCGTTGCCGGACAGCGCCGGAGCGCAGACTGTTCCCGAAGGGACCACCACGCTGCCGGAAATCGTCGTTCGCGCCCCGAGCCCGATCGTGCATCGGACGCGGCCCAAACCACGCGCCGCAGCCGCAACCGCCGCCCCAGCGCCCGCCGCGCCTGCCCCTGCACCCGCGCAGCCCGCCGAACTGGCGGGCACGCTTCCGATCGTCACCGATCAATTCGCGACGGTCACGGTCGTCCCCAATGAAGAGATCCGCCGCAACGGCGCTGCGACGCTGGGTGATCTGCTCAACAACAAGCCCGGAATCACCGGATCGTCCTACGCACCCGGCGGCTCCAGCCGGCCGATCGTTCGCGGGCTCGACGTCAACCGCGTCGGCATCGTCGAGAACGGCATGGGCAGCAACGGCGCATCCGATCTCGGCGAGGATCATTTCGTGCCGATCGATCCGCTGTCGACCAATCAGGTCGAAGTCATCCGCGGCCCGGCAACGCTGCGTTACGGTTCGCAGGCCATCGGCGGCGTGGTGAGCGCCAGCAACAACCGCATTCCCGATGCGCTACCGTGCAGCGCGATGCCGACGATGCAGACCTACGGCTACAACGTGAAGGCGCCGCAGCTCGCCGCGTCCAATCCATGCGTCAGCTTCGAGACGCGGGCCGCGTTGTCGAGCGTCGATCTCGGCCGCGAAGGTGCGGTGCTGCTCGATGCCGGTGGCAACAATTTCGCCATCCATGCCGATGCGTTTGCGCGCAAGACCGAAGACTACCGCATTCCCGGCGGCACGCAGAAGAACACCGCGACCGACTCCAACGGCGCGTCGGTCGGCGGCTCGTACATTTTCACCGGTGGCTTTGTCGGCGCGGCGATCAGCCAGAACAACAGCGTCTATCATATCCCCGGCATCGAAGGTGAGGCGCTCGGCACCCGCATCGACGGCCGCCAGACCAAGTTCACCGCCAAGGGCGAATACCGCCCCGACGCGGCAGCGGTCGACGCCATCCGCTTCTGGCTCGGCGCGACCGACTACAAGCACAACGAGCTCGGGCTGGCCGATGCCGCCGATCCGGCGAGCGACGGCGTGCGGCAGACTTTCACCAACAAGGAGCAGGAGGGCCGCGTCGAAGTGCAACTGGCGCCGCTCAACCTGCGCTTCGCCGCGCTGACCACCGCGCTCGGCGTACAGGCGTCGCACCAGCAACTGACGGCGCCGAGCCCGGACAATATCGGCAGCCCGCTCAACGGCCTGTGGGACCCCAACCAGAACGCTCGGCTCGCGGGCTACGTGTTCAACGAGCTGAAGTTCAGCCCCGTCACCAAGGCGCAGGTCGCCGCGCGGATCGAACGCGTCAATCTCAGCGGCACGATGCCGAGTTCGATTCCTGACGTATTCGATCTCAACACCGACCCCGCCGCGATCGGTCCGGCGACGGCACGTTCGCTGAGCTTCACGCCGAAAAGCGGCAGCATCGGCCTGATCCAGAATTTGCCGTGGGATCTCGCCGCCAGCATCACCGGGCAATATGTCGAGCGTGCGCCGAAGCCTGCCGAATTGTTCTCGCGCGGCGCTCACGACGCCACCGAAACGTTCGACATCGGCAATCCAAATCTCGGCATCGAATCCGCAAAATCGGTCGAAGCTGGCTTGCGGCGTGCGGCCGGCCCCTTCCGCTTCGAACTGACGGGCTACTACACCCGTTTCAACGGCTTCATCTACCGGCGCCTCAACGGCAACACCTGCGACGACGTCGCCTGCATCAACGGTGTGGGTCTCGAATTGAAGCAGGCGATCTATTCGCAGCAGGACGCGGTGTTTCGCGGCGCCGAATTCCAGTTCCAGTACGATGTGCTGCCGGTGTGGAACGGGCAGTTCGGCATCGAAGGGCAATACGACGTCGTGCGCGCCACGTTCACCGACGGCACCAACGTGCCGCGCATCCCGCCGCAGCGCGTCGGCGGCGGCGTCTACTATCGCGACAGCAACTGGTTCGCGCGCGTCAATCTGCTGCATGCGTTCGCGCAGAACGATGTCAGCGCAATGGAGACGCCGACCGCCGGCTACAACCGGCTGCGCGCCGAGATCAGCTACACGACAAAGCTCCCGAAAAACGACTGGTGGGGCGCGCAACAGGTGACGTTCGGATTGGTCGGCGACAACCTGCTCAATGCCGACATCCGCAACGCCGCAGCCTACAACAAGGACGAGGTGCTGTTGCCGGGTCTCGGCGTGCGCATCTTCGCCAACGTGAAGTATTGAATCATTCTATTGTCATGGCCGGATCTATTCCGGCCATGACAAACTAACTTACCTCGCCCGATTCATTGACTGCTTTTGAATCAGACTCTCAGGGTGACAATCGATCAACGATTGCCCCGTCTCAGCGTGATTTCAAAATCTCACGCGCGAACGCCCAGTCCGGCCGGATCGGTCCGGACACGTTGTCGAACGCGCCCTCGACCAGTTCGGCGACCAGCAGCCGGCGATGATCCACCGGCCCCGGCATGTCGGTGCGGCCCTTGGGGATCATCTTGAAGCCGACGCGGCTGTAATAGGCTTCGTCCCCCACCAGCACCACCAGCGTATGGCCCTTGGCCCGGGCATCCTTCAATGCGCGATCGAGCAAGGCGCGCCCGACGCCACGGCTGCGGAACGGCGGCTCGACCGTCAGCGGCCCCAGCAGCAATGCCGGCGTGTCGCCGATGCAGATCGGCAACTGCCGCACCGAGCCGACCAGCAACGTGCCGATACGCGCGGTGAACGACAGATCGAGCCGGTGATCGACATGCTCGCGCAAGCGATAGGCGCTCAGCACGAAGCGACCCGGCCCGAACGTGCGCTCGTGCAGGCGTTCGATGGCCTGCGCGTCGTTGGCGGATTCAGGCAAAATGGTCAGCGAAAGATCGGACATAGCGAGGCGCGGGATAGCATTTGCCGGCAGCGGGGTCCATGGCGGTTTGGCAAGAATTGGCCCGCAATCCTCTGCTGCCACCGAGGCCGTCAGCTCCAGGCCGCGCCGGGCGGCCTGCCCTCGAGCACTTCCGCGATCCGTAATCGTGTCCCTGCCGTCGTCTCCGGCGGTAGCGCGCTGGCATGGAAAAAGCCGCTGGCGACGATCTCGCGGTTCGGGTCGGGCGCGCGATCCTGACTGAAGCGGCGAATGACGAACACCGCGACATGATCGCGGCGCGAGACGTGGCGATTGAAGAAGATGCCGTGCAGTTGCGGCGGGCCTTCGAGCGCGATGCGGCCTTCCTCGATCAGTTCACGCCGCAGCGAGTCCTCGACCGTCTCGCCGACCTCGACGCCACCGCCGGGCAAATGCCAACCCGAGACGTAACTGTGCTTGACCAGAAACACCCGGTCCTCGCTGTCGAGCACCACGCCGCGCACGCCGAACGTCATACCGCGCGCGAAGCGCCAATACAGATGGAAGACGCGACGCAGGGCCGGCTCGAAGCGGGCTCTCCAACCTGGATTCGTCATGCCGACAGCAACCCCGCTCACGTCCGATGGTCCCATAGCAACATTCGCCCGCTCCGGCAGACATCTCGACGCACAGTCGAATCGAGCAGACTATTGATTCTTGCCCCACGCCAGTCATCTTGGCAAAAACGCCCCGATTTTCACAGCAAGCCGCGAGATCATCGTGAAGCAATTTGCCGATCTGACCGAACGCGAAATTCTGGCACTGGCCGTCTCCAATGAGGACGAGGACAGCCGCATCTATCGCGACTTCGCCGCCGGCCTCTCGGAGGCGTTTCCGGCATCGGCCGCAGTATTCACCGGGATGGCCGACGAGGAAATGAAGCATCGCGACATGCTGCTCACTCTTTATCGCACCCGGTTCGGCGACTATCTGCCGCTGATCCGGCGGCAGGATGTCAAAGGCTTCATCAAGCGCAAGCCGCTCTGGCTGATGCGACCGCTCGGCATTGCCGAGGTGCGCAGCTATGCCACCGGCATGGAGCAGGACGCCGCGCGCTTCTATCGCAAGGCTGCCGAAGCGAGCAGCGACGCATCGATCCGACAATTGCTGCTCAAGCTCGCCGAGGAGGAAATCCGGCATGAAGCCCTCGCCGGCCGCCTTGCCGAGAAATATTTGACCGAAGACGCCCGTGCCAGCGAGGCCGACAGCGAACGCCGCGCGTTCGTTTTGCAATACGTCCAGCCCGGACTGGTCGGTCTGATGGACGGCTCGGTCTCGACGCTGGCCCCGTTGTTCGCCGCAGCCTTCGCCACACACCGGCCGTTCGAGACGTTCCTCGTCGGTCTTGCCGCCTCTGTCGGTGCCGGCATTTCGATGGGCTTCGCCGAAGCATTATCCGACGACGGCACGCTGAGCGGACGCGGCTCGCCGTGGATTCGCGGCCTCGTGTGCGGACTGATGACCGCACTCGGCGGGCTCGGTCATACCCTGCCCTATTTGATTCCCGACTTTTACATCGCGACCGTGCTCGCGGTTGCGGTTGTCGCCGTCGAGCTGGCGGTGATTTCGTGGATCAGGCATCGTTTCATGGATACGCCTTGGTTGCAGGCGACATTCCAGATCGCGGTGGGCGGCACACTGGTATTTCTGACCGGTATTCTGATAGGCAGCGCGTGATGACGGCCTACACGCTGGCGCATCTGTCCGATCCGCATCTGCCGCCGATGCCGGCCGCGCGGCTGCATCAGCTCGCCGGCAAGCGTGCGTTCGGCTACCTGAACTGGAAGCGCAATCGCCACGCCATTCACCGGCGCGAGGTGCTCGATCTGCTGGTCGCCGACATGCAGGCGCATCAGCCCGATCACATCGCCATCACCGGAGACCTGGTCAATCTCGCGCTACCAGCGGAATTCGCTCCGGCGCGGCGGTGGCTGCATAGCGTCGGCCCGGCGGATCGGGTCACCGTCGTTCCCGGCAACCACGACGCCTACGTGCAGAGCACGCGCCATCACTTCGGGAGGGAATTCGCCGACTATCTATGCGGCGACGAGGCGACGGCAGGCAGCATGCAGTTCCCGTTCGTGCGCCATCGCGGTCCGCTGGCGCTGATCGGCGTTTCGACCGCAGTGCCGACGGCGCCGCTGCTGGCAACCGGCAAGATCGGCGCCGCGCAATTTCAGGCGCTGGATCGGCTGCTGCGCCAGCTCGCCGATACGCAATCGTTTCGCGTGCTGCTGATTCATCATCCGCTGCGCTCGGATCATCACGGCCGCTTCAAACGTCTCACCGATGCGGACGAGTTGCTGACGGCGCTGCGGCGTCATGGCGTCGACCTGATCCTGCACGGTCACGATCATGTCCATTCGACGATGTGGTTCGATGGACCCAATGGCCGTATCCCGGCCATCGGCGCGCCGTCGGCTTCCGCCGTGGCGCACGGCCATCACCCCGCCGCCGCCTACAACATGTTTTCGATCGAACGTGACGGCAGCGGCTGGCGCTGCGAACAAGGCGTGCGCGGGCTGCTGCGCGCCGATCACATCGGCGACGTGCGGCGGGTCAGATTGTTCTAAGAGCTGCGCAGCGCCGCAAACAGCGCAAGGCCGAACAGCGCGGCAACGCCGACGATGAAGCCGAAAGCGAAACTCCACAGCCCGCGACCGCGGCGCGGCTTCTCCGCGGCGATCTGCTCCGGTAGTGGCGTGGCGACGAGCGCGTGTTCACGCTCGATCATCCGGCGCGCGACATAGTCGGTCACCGCCTGAACGATCGCCGATGCGGTATGCGACTCCGCCAGCACGATGCGGCCGAAGCGGGTGTCCTGCACGAAGCGATACAGCCGCTTGTCGCGGCCCATCACCACATGCGCCACGACATCGATCCACAACCGTGGCGTATCGCCCTGGCTGATGCCGCGATCGAACAAATCGACGTTATCCGGAATTTGCGCGAACAGCGGATCCAGCGCCTCGTTGAGAATTTCAAGGCGTGCCACTTCGGCGTCGCGCAGATCGATCACCACGCCGTTGCGGTCGGCGGCTTCGATTCGCGCGCGCCGCAACGCATCGCGCAGCCGGATCGGCTGCTCGCCGGGAGCCGCACTGCTTCCGATATTGTGCGCGTCCGACATCGACAGGCGACCTTTAAACAAGTGAGAGCTGCCGGGTTAATCTATCAGCAACCACGCTCGGCGAACAGCCGGTTCGCTGCGGATAAGCTTCCCAAGCAGCGGTCGCACAAGGCCATTTCAAGGCGCTTTCACGGCAACGGCCCCACCCGTTGCCGGATGGGGCCGTCGCGCCCTTGGATTTGTCGTTCCGCTCTCCGGTGTTAGCCGGCGGCGCGTTGCGGCTCTTCGACGATGGAGAAGCGCACGTTGCCGCGATGGCGATTCTGCTCGGAGACTTCACGCCAGGCGTCTTCGGCCTCCTTGCGGCTCTTGAACGGCCCCTGTACCTGGGCCGAACCTTCCACCAGCTTGTGGAAATTCATCGAGCCGAACTCACCGCCGATCACCCAGAAAAGAGAACCGTTCGTCATCGTAGCCTCCTGTTATTCCGCCGCCTGAGCCTTGAACTGATCCGCCTCGGTCGAGTCATGCAACGCCGTGGTGGACGATGTACCGCCGGTGATCGTGGTCGAAACCAGATCGAAGTAACCGGTGCCGACTTCGCGCTGGTGGCGCGTCGCCGAATAGCCGAACTTCTCCGAGGCGAACTCGGCCTGCTGCAGGCGGGAGTATGCCGCCATGCCTTCGGCCTTGTAGCCGCGCGCCAGTTCGAACATGCCGTGATTGAGCGAGTGGAAGCCCGCCAGGGTCACGAACTGGAACTTGTAGCCCATGGCGCCGATTTCGCGCTGGAACTTGGCGATGGTGTCCTTGTCGATGTTGGCTTCCCAGTTGAACGAGGGCGAGCAATTGTAAGCCAGCATCTTGTTCGGATAGACCTTCTTCACCGCCTCGGCGAACTTGCGCGCGCCATCGAGATCCGGCTTCGAAGTTTCCCACCACAGCAGGTCGGCATACTTCGCAAAGGCGATGCCGCGCTTGATGCAGTGCTCGAGACCGGTGCCCGGCTTGAGGCGATAGAAGCCTTCCGCCGTGCGCTCGCCGGTGAGGAACTCATGATCGCGCTCGTCGATGTCTGAGGTGATCAGCTTGGCGCTTTCCGCGTCGGTGCGCGCCAGCACGAAGGTCGGCGTGCCGCAGACGTCGGCGGCAAGACGCGCCGCGATCAGGTTGCGCTCGTGCGCCGCGGTCGGGATCAGCACCTTGCCACCCATGTGGCCGCACTTCTTTTCCGACGCGAGCTGGTCTTCGAAGTGGACGCCGGCCGCACCCGCCTCGATGTAGGCCTTCATGATTTCGAAGGCGTTGAGCGGACCGCCAAAGCCGGCTTCAGCGTCAGCCACGATCGGCACGAACCAGTCGATCTTGGCGCCGCCCTCGGCGTGCTCGACCTGGTCGGCGCGCTGGAAGGTCTTGTTGATGCGCCGCGCCAGTTCCGGACCCGCGTTGGCCGGATACAGGCTCTGGTCGGGATACATCTGGCCTGCGGTGTTGGCATCCGCCGCGACTTGCCAGCCGGAAAGATAGATGGCGTTGAGGCCAGCGCGCGCCTGCTGCATCGCCTGGTTGCCGGTGACGGCGCCGAGCGAATTGACATAGGGCTCTTTCTTCAGAGACTCCCACAGGCGGTTGGCGCCCTTCTCGGCCAGCGTATAGGCGATCGGCAGCGACCCGCGCAGCTTCTCGACTTCCGCCGGGGAGTACGGACGGGTGATGCCGTCAAACCGCCCCTTGGGCGCCGGGACCAACTGTTCAAACGTCTTAGCCATCTCTATCTCCAATCAACAATCGTGACATTGCATTGCGAAAGCGTGCCGATAGCTAAACGCGAAACGGCCGATTTATGATAGATAGCTTGTCATAGAATGGTGATGTGATGTAACATACGCACATGTCATATATGTAATATTGTAATTTTTGTCACAAACAGGCTCTCATGGCGGATTCCGGCAAGAAACTCTTCGTTGGCCCCCGTTTCCGGCGCATCCGCCAGCAACTCGGCCTGTCGCAAACCCAGATGGCGGAGGGACTCGGCCTGTCGCCGAGCTACATCAACCTCATCGAACGCAACCAGCGACCGGTCACCGCGCAGACCTTGCTGCGCCTCGCCGAGACCTATGACCTCGACCTGCGCGACCTTGCCACCGCCGACGAGGATCGCTTCTTCGCCGAACTGAACGAAATTTTTTCCGATCCGCTGTTCCGGCAGATCGATCTGCCGAAACAGGAATTGCGCGACCTCGCCGAACTCTGTCCGGGCGTGACGCACGCGCTGCAACGGCTGTATGCCGCCTACACCGAGGCGCGGCGCGGCGAGACCATGGTCGCGGCGCAGATGGCCGATCGCAACGAAGGTGTCCGCTTCGAGGCCAATCCGATCGAGCGCGTGCGGGATCTCATCGAGGCCAACCGCAACTACTTCCCCGAACTCGAACAGGCTGCGGAGACTTTGCGCGATGAAGTCAGCGTGACATCGCAGGAATTGTTCGCGGCTCTCAGCGAACGGCTGCGCGAAAAACATTCCATCGTCACCCGCATCATGCCGGTGGACGTCATGCGCGAAACGCTGCGGCGGTTCGACCGGCATCGCCGGCAACTGCTGATTTCCGAGTTGGTCGACGGCTCCGGGCGCCTGTTCCAACTGGCGTTCCAGATCGGGCTGGCGGAATCCGGCGGCCAATTCGACGCGATCATCAATCGCGCGGGTCCGCTGGATGACACCGCGCGACGGCTGTATCGTATTTCGCTGGCGAACTATTTCGCCGCCGCTGTGATGATGCCGTATCAGGCTTTCCACAGCGCTGCGGAATCGCTTGGCTACGACGTTCACGTGCTGGGGCAGCGCTTCAATGCCGGTTTCGAACAGGTCTGCCATCGCCTGACGACGCTGCAGCGGCCGAACGCGCGCGGCGTGCCGTTCTTCATGCTGCGCGTCGACAATGCCGGCAACGTTTCAAAGCGGTTTTCATCCGGCACGTTTCCGTTCTCGAAATTCGGCGGCACCTGCCCATTGTGGAATGTGCATTCGACCTTCGACACGCCCGACCGCCTGCTCAAGCAGGTGATCGAACTGCCGGACGGCAGCCGCTATTTCTCCATCGCGCAGATGGCGCGCCGGCCGGTAGCACTGCATCCACAACCGCAGCCGCGTTTCGCCATCGGCCTCGGCTGCGAAATCCGCCACGCCGCGCGGCTGGTCTATGCCAGCGGCATGGACCTCGACAAGGCCGAGGGAACGCCGATCGGCGTCAACTGCCGCCTGTGCGAGCGCGAGAACTGCAGCCAGCGCGCAGAACCGCCCATCACCCGCAGCCTGATCCTCGACGAAAATACCCGCCGCGTGTCGTCGTTTGCTTTCAGCAATGCGAGGGAGCTCTAGCTACCGGCGATTTAGTTGACAGGCTGTCCTGTATTGCCTCGCTTCAGCCAGGCATAGACAAGGCTCAGCGTCAGGCAATAGGCCGCGAGCATAACGAGCATCAATAACGCCGGCCATGCGCCGGCACCGGCTTTGGCCGCGAATACGCCGTGGCCGATCCCCGGCAGAATGACAAGTCCGGTCAAAAGCCATGCAAACACCGTGACAACTAGACCCTTGCCAATCACCGTCGCTCCGGGGATGCGATCGTAGGCCCACGCGAAGATCGAACTCCATACCAAAGCACCGCTCACCATCGGCAACAGCCATGAGAGACTTTGCGCCCATTCAGCGCCGACCCATTTCACAAGTTGGTGTTGCAGGTCGAGATACGGTTGGAAAGCTGGGAGAATGCCAAACCATCGGCGCGCGGCCATCAGCAAACTCTGAGCCATCATGCCGCAGATACCCGCAATCACGGCATTGCGCAGCTTGGCGAGAATAGTGCCGATCAAGCCATCAACATGCGACATCGTCGAACCCGTTGAACACGTTCCCTTCAATCGAGATCGTGCGGTGACCTTGGGCTTTTGTGGGATTTCGTGCCAATGTTGGCAAGGGGAATCAATTCAACGATCGTTGACGCGAGATGAATAGCAAGCCACGGACGCGACGCATGACACGCTACCTGATTATTGTGCTTTCAACCGTCGCCATGTTGCTCGCCGCTACTCCGGATGCCGCTTTCGCCCAGCGCGGTGCGAGTTGCCACAACGGCATGAGCTTTCCGCAATTTCTCGAAACGCTGAAGAGCGATGCGGTGAAGGCCGGCGTCTCGCAACGAACCATTGCGACCGCCTCGCCCTATCTCGTTTACGATCAGGGAATCGTTAATCGCGACCGCGGCCAGCGTGTGTTCGGCCAGATCTTCACCGAATTCGCCGGCCGCATGGCGGCGAATTATCGCATGCAGCAGGGCCAAGCCAAGATCAGCGCGCACTCCGCCGCGTTCGCGCGCGCCGAAAAGGAATACGGCGTGCCGCCCGCGGTGATCGCCGCGTTCTGGGGACTGGAGAGCGATTTCGGCGTCAACATGGGCAAGCTGCCGACGCTGCGCTCGCTGGTATCTCTGGCCTACGACTGCCGCCGTGCGCAGATGTTTCACGACGAAACCCTCGCCGCGCTGAAGATCATCGATCGCGGCGACCTGACGCCACCTGAGATGATCGGCTCATGGGCCGGCGAACTCGGCCAGACGCAATTCCTGCCGACGCATTATTTCAACTATGCGGTTGACTACGACGGCGATGGCCACCGCAACCTGCTGCGCAGCCCGGCCGACGTCATCGGTTCGACGGCGAACTACATCGCCAACGGCCTGAAGTGGCGGCGCGGCGAGCCATGGCTGCAGGAAGTCCGCGTCTCCACCAACACGCCGTGGGATCAGGCCGACCTGACCATCAAGCATCCGCGCAGCAAATGGAGCCAATGGGGCGTCACCTACGCCGATGGCCGCGCGTTGCCGAACGATAACCTACCGGCGTCGCTGCTGTTGCCGATGGGGCGCAACGGCCCGGCCTTTCTGGCTTACGCCAACTTCGCCGCCTATACTGAATGGAATAACTCGCTGATCTATTCGACGACTGCGGGCTACCTCGCCACCCGCATCGCCGGCGCACCGCCGATGCGCAAGCCGTCGGCACCCGTGCCGCAATTGTCATTCAACGACATCAAGGAATTGCAGAAGCTCCTGACGCAACGCGGCTTCAACGTCGGCAAGATCGACGGCATTCTCGGCCAGCAAAGCCGCATCGCCATCAAGACCATGCAGGTGAAATATCGTCTACCTGCGGACTCGTGGCCGACCGCCGAATTGCTGGCGCAGATGCGCAGCGGAGGTTAGCCTGCGCCACCCGTCTATATCGCAACCCAAGGTCACGCCATGTCGCTCTACGAATCCTCCGTTCCGGCGTTCCTGCAGATTCTCAACAGCCTCTCGGCAATCCTGACCAAGGCAGAAGCTTATGCCGCGGCAAAAAAGATTCAGCCCGAGGTGTTGTTGGGCGCGCGGCTGTTTCCCGACATGTTGCCGCTGAGCCGGCAGATTCAACTGGTCTGCGATTTCGCGGCCAAGACCTGCGCGCGGCTCACCGCAACCGAAGTGCCGACGACGCCCGATACCGAAACCACCTTCGAGGAATTGCGCCAGCGCCTCGCCAACACCGTCAGCGCGCTGCAGGCCTACAAGCCCGAGCAATTCGATGGCGCGGCGACGCGCGAGGTCAGCTTTCCCGCCGGACCGAACAACACCATGACGTTGAAGGGGCAGCAGTACCTCAGCCACTTCGCGCTGCCGAACTTCTATTTCCATGCCGCCACCGCGCACGGCATCCTGCGCAAGAGCGGCGTCGAGATCGGCAAGCGGGATTTTCTCGGCGTCGCGTGACGATCCGCCGGCCGCGTAACATCGCCCGACTGTTGGAGACGATTTGCCCTGTTTTTCGTCTCATCGTTGGGAAATCATGCTGGATTGCGTCGCACCGGCCGTAATTTCCGGCCCTTTGCACGAAATCCGCGCTTATGCCTTGCGGCCTCGGCGCCGCGGACTTAGATGCAGGTGCATTGAAACCCTCCATGGACCTCAACCATGACCGCATCGAAACTGTTCGAGCCCTACAAGCTTGGTTCGATTACCCTGTCCAACCGCATTGCAATGGCGCCCCTGACCCGCAACCGCGCTATCGCCGGAATGGTCCCCAATCCGTTGGCGATCGAATATTACGGCCAGCGCGCATCGGCGGGCTTGCTGATCACCGAGGCGAGCCAGGTCTCGCAACAAGGCCAGGGCTATCAGGACACCCCAGGCATCTATTCGCCAGAACAGATTGCGGCATGGCGCAAGGTGACGGATCGCGTTCACGAACGCGGCGGGCGCATCTTCATCCAGCTTTGGCATGTCGGGCGCATTTCGCACACCTCGCTGCAGCCGAACGGCGGCGCGCCGGTTGCGCCATCGGCGATTCAGGCCAAGACCAAGACATTCGTCGGCGGCGCGTTCACCGACGTCTCGGCGCCGCGCGCGCTGGAGTTGGGTGAAATCCCCGGCATCGTCGATTCATTCAAGCGCGGTGCGGCGAATGCCCTTACAGCCGGCTTCGATGGCGTCGAAATCCACGGCGCCAACGGTTACCTGCTCGATCAGTTCGCCAAGGATGGCAGCAACAAACGCAACGATGCTTACGGCGGCTCGATCGAGAACCGCGCCAAGCTGATGCTCGAGGTCGCCAAGGCCGTCGCGGCGGAAGCCGGCGCCGACCGCACCGGCATCCGCATTTCGCCGGTGACCCCCGCCAACGACGTCTCCGACAGCAATCCGCAGCCATTGTTCGATCATATCGTCGACGGCCTCAACGCCGAGAAGCTGGTCTACATCCACGTCATCGAAGGCGCGACCGGCGGTCCCCGCGACATCGCGCCGTTCGACTACGCCAGCTTGCGCAAGAGGTTCAGCGGCACCTACATCGCCAACAACGGCTACGACCTCACGCTGGCCAACAAGGTGCTCGCCGCCAACGAGGCGGACCTGATCGCCTTCGGCAAGCTTTTCATCTCCAACCCCGATCTGGTCGAACGGCTGAAGACCGGTGCACCGCTCAATGCACCCGACAAAGCGACGTTCTATGGCGGCGGCGCGAAGGGCTACACCGATTATCCAACGCTTGCGGGCGCGCTCGACACAGCCCAGTAAGCGCCGCACCGACATGATGTGACAAAGCCGGGGCTTGCCCCGGCTTTGTCATGCCCATCTGGAATCAAAAATCTTCGCGTCACGAATCGATTGGCAAATCGGCCGGCTCGGCCTCATCGACATCGCTTGCCGACGGGCCCAGCGCTTCGATCACCTGAATGCCCTTGGCGCGGCAGATCTCCTGCAGCGCCACCGGCAATGCCGAGTCCGTGACAAAGGTCTGAACCTGGCTGATATGGCCGATGCGGACCGGCGCGCTGCGGCGCAGCTTGCTGCTGTCCGCCACCAGCATGACGCTGCGCGCGTTGGCGATGATCGCCTGCGCCGCCTGGACTTCGCGATAGTCGAAATCCAGCAGCGCGCCATCCTCGTCAATGGCCGATGCGCCGATGATGCCGTAATCGACCTTGAACTGCGCGATCAGATCGTTTGCGGTCGAACCGATCACCGCGCCGTCGGTGCGGCGCACCGTACCGCCCGCAACAATCACCTCGATACGCGGATGGCGGTAGAGCTGCATCGCCACGTTGAGATTGTTGGTGATGACCAGCAGGTCTTCATGCGAGGTCAGCGCGCCGGCGACCTCCTCGGTTGTGGTACCGATATTGATGAACAGCGAGCAGCCGTTGGGAATTTGCGCCGCCGCCGCCGCGCCGATGGCTTTCTTCTCGTCGGCGGCCACGAAACGCCGCGCCTCGTACGCCAGATTTTCCACGCCGGAGGCGATGATCGCGCCGCCGTGAATGCGCGTCAGCGACCGGTTATCGCAAAGATCGTTGAGATCCTTGCGGATGGTCTGCGCCGACACCTCGAAGCGGCGCGCGAGGTCCTCGACGGTGACCCGTCCGGACGTCCGCGCGATACTCAGGATTTCGGATTGGCGATGGCTAATTCCGGTCACGATCTCACCTCGAGGCACAGTGCCTCATGGTGATAGCGTTGCGGGTCGCGGTCAACGGAACAATCGTATCGTCGACCAAAGACCGGGCGTCAGCGTGCCCCCGGATGCGCGGTCTTAGGCCGCTTGCGGGGCGGTCTGCTCGACGAACCGGGAGGCCGCGCGCTCCGCCGCACGAGCGGTGCGAAACACCTGACCTTCCAGACCTTGAAAGCGTTCGGAGGCTGCGAAGAAGCGAAAGCCGGATCGATCCCGCACGACGATTCCCGCCGCCTGGGAACTGACTTCGATGATGTAGCTGTCTGACATGTGCGCCGCGTTGATTGTCGTGGATCGGCCAGATAACCGCCGCGGCTCGAATTCGTTCCGCCACCGGCCATCTGCTGCGGCGCCATGGGTAAACATGTCGCGCGACAATTGAGTGACGACTTTACTGCGAAGCAATGGCTGCCGCGTGACCTTCCGTCGCGATCGCCCGCGGGCGGCCACGGTCGTCGATGGCCACATAGGTGAAGTTGCCGTCGGTGACGAGGATCGAGTGCGACTCGTCGCGCCGCTTCACCCAGGCTTCGAGATGCACGGTAATCGACGTCCGCCCGACCCGCACGGTGTTGGCATGCACCGACACCACATCACCGATATAGACAGGCTTGCGGAAATTCATCGCCTCGATGGCGACCGTGACGGCGCGCGATTTCGTCACCTTCGACGCGAAGATGCCGCCGGCAATATCCATCTGGCTGAGCAGCCAGCCGCCGAACACGTCGCCGTTCTGATTGGTATCGGCGGGCATGGCCAGCGTCCGGATCGACAGATCGCCGCAGGGCTCGGTCTCGGAATTGAGCGGCGCATGAACGCTGGTCGTATCGGTCATCGGGCAATCCATCGGCTGTGCAGAAAGGGACTCGTCACTTGAACGTAGCCCAACCCTCGTCCGGTGCAAACCGGTCGCCGAATTTCGCCGCGAGATTACGCAAGGTGGACACGACGTCCTCGATTCCACGCTGGCGGGCATAGTTCAACGGCCCGCCACGGAACGGCGCATAACCGGTGCCGAAGATCATGGCGCCATCGACGGTATCGGCGTTGTCGACAATTACCTCGCGCAAACAGGCCACGCAGACATTCGACATCGGCAACACCAGCCGGTCGATCATCTCGGGCGTCGGCTCCGTGCTCGCCCGCGCGCCCTTGTCGGCCTTGCCGTCGCGCCACACGTAGAAGCCCTTGCCGGTCTTGCGGCCGAGGTCGCCGCGCGCGACCATATCGCGCAACCACGCCGGTGTCGGCGGCAGCAGATCGCCAAATTTCGTGCGCAGCATGTCGCCGACCGCCAGGCATATATCCAGCCCGACCTGATCGGCCAGTTCGATCGGCCCCATCGGCATGCCGAAGCGCTCGGCCGCCGCGTCGATAGTGGTCTTGTCGATCTTCTCGTCGAGCATCACCATCGCCTCGAGCATGTAAGGCGTCAGCGCACGATTGACGAGGAAGCCGGGCGAACTCTTGACCGGCAGCGGCAAGCGATCGATCGCGCCGACGAAAGCCATCGCCGCGCGCAACATATCGGGATCGGCCGCATCGTGGCTGACAACCTCGACCAGTTGCAGGCGCGACACCGGGTTGAAGAAGTGCAAGCCCACCAAGCGCTGCGGCGCGTGCAGCGTGGTGCGCAGATCCTGCAACGGAATGCTCGACGTGTTGGTGGCGAGGATAGCGCCCGGCTTCATTCGCGGCTCCAGCCCCGCATAGACCTTTTGCTTCAGGTCCAGCTTCTCTGGCACCGCCTCGATAATCAGATCGGCGTTACGCACCCCTGCGCCATCGAGATCGGGAATCAAGCGATCCAGCGCATCGCGCACGTCGGTGCGCTTGCGGATGATCTTGCCGTAAAGATCTGCGGCGCGCTTGATCGCGCCGGCGATCGGCTCTGGCTTCATATCGGCCAGCGTCACGCGCAGATCGCGAGACGCACACCACACGGCGATATCGCCGCCCATCGCACCGGCACCGATGACGTGGACATGCTTCACCTTGTTGTCGGTCCCGGCCAGCTTCTTCATCTGCTCGCGCAGGAAGAACACGCGGATCAGGTTTTGCGCCGTCGGCGTCAGCATCAGCCGCGCGAACGAGGCTTTCTCCGCCGCCAGCATCGCGGCGCGATTGTCGCCGTGCTTCTCCCAAAGGCGGATCAAGGCATAGGGCGCGGGATAGTGCTCGTGTGGCACGGCCTTCTCCGCCTCACGGCGCATTCGCGATGCCAGAAAGCCCCTCGCGGGCCCGGAATTCAACAGGGTATTGATCAATCCCGGCTTGGCGCGCTTGAGCTTGCCGAACACCGCGTCGCGCACCGCATTGCGAACGTGCCGCTCCTGCGTCACCGCATCGACCAGGCCCAGCGCCTTGGCGCGCCGCGCATCGATGGTCTTGCCGGTCAGCATCAAGGTCATCGCCTGCATCGGATTGATCAGATGCGTGAAGCGCGCCGTGCCGCCGAGACCGGGATGCAGGCCCAGCATCACTTCGGGGAAACCGAAGCGCGCGTCGTCGATGGCGATGCGCATCTGGCAGGCCAGCGCCACCTCAAGGCCGCCGCCGAGACAGAAGCCGTGGATCACCGCCACCGTCGGAATCTTCAGCGCCTCGAGCCGATCGATCACCGCATGTGCACGGCCGATCGCAACTTCAACCAGACTGGCATCGGTCGCCCCGCGAAACTCGTTGACATCCGCGCCTGCAATAAAGCCGCTCGACTTGGCCGAGCGAATGACGATGCCGGTCGGCCGCTCTGCTTCCAGAGCATTGAGCACGGTGTTGAATTCTTCGAGCACCTCGGCCGAGAGCGTGTTGGCGCTGGCGTCGGCGCGATCGAACAACAGCCAGGCAACGCCATCGGCATCGCGCGTCAGCTTGAAATTGCGGTAGGGTCGCGAAGCATCGGGCTGCGGCCCGAGTTCGAGCACGCGATCCGCGAGAGCGTCCATGATACGGCTGTCCATGACGCTCCTCACACCGTCTCGATCAACATCGCGCCGCCCAGACCGCCGCCGATGCATTCGGTGGCGATGCCGCGCCGGGTGCCCAAGCGCTTCATGGCGTTGACGAGATGCAGCACGATGCGGTTGCCGCTGGTGCCGACCGGATGACCGAGGCTGATGGCGCCGCCATCGACATTGAGCCGCGCACGGTCAATCTCGCCCATCGCACCATCCACGCCGAGAATGTTGCGGCAGAACGTGTCGTCGTTCCATGCAGCAAGGCAGCCGAGCACCTGCGTCGCGAATGCTTCATTCAATTCCCAGGTCTCGATGTCCTGTAGCGACAGCCGGTGCCGCTTGAGCAACTCGGTCGCCGACAGCACCGGGCCAAGCCCCATGATGCTGGGATCGAGCGCCGACCACTGGCTGTCGACGATGACCGCCTTCGGCGTCAGGCCGTACTTCGCCACCGCTTCCTCGGAGGCCAGAACGGTCCAACAGGCACCGTCGGTGATCTGCGAGGAATTGCCCGCCGTCACCTGCCCCCACGGTCGCTCGAACACCGGCTTTAGCGTTGCGAGCTTGTCCATCGAGGAATCCGGCCGCACGCCGTCGTCGTGATCGTAGAACTTTCCGTCACGCGCGAACGCCGTCTCGACCTCGCCTTTCAGCCAGCCTTGCGCCTGCGCGTTGGCGAGCCGCTTGTGACTTTCGACGGCATACGCATCCGACTGTGCCCGCGTGACATTGAACAGATGGCCGACCACCTCGGCGGTCTGCCCCATGTTCAACTCGGTGATCGGGTCGGTCAGCCCGCGCTCCAGCCCGATGATCGGCTTGAAATAGGCTGGACGAACCCTCGCCATCGCCGCAAGCTTGGCGAGCATGCCCTTGGCGCCGGCGAGCCCGGCGAACCAGCGCACGCCCTGCTGCGGCCATACCAGCGGCGCATGGCTCAGAGCCTCGGCACCACCGGCCAGGATCAGGTTGGCGTTGCCATCGCGAATGTAGCGGTAACCGGTGTCGATCGATTGCATGCCGGAACCGCAATTGATCTGCACGGTGAAGGCGACCATCGCCTCGCCCATGCCGAGCCGCAGCGCCGCGACGCGCGCCGGATTCATCTCGTCGGCAATGACGTTGACGCAACCGAGGATCACCTGATCGAACGCGCTCGGCGCAAACGGCTGCCGAGCCAGCAGCGGCCGGCCGCATTGCACGGCGAGATCGACCGGCGTGAACGGACCGGGCCCGCTGCGGGCTTTCAGAAACGGCGTTCGGCTGCCGTCAACGATGTAGACCGGGCGCGCCATCAGCCAGCCGCCCGCGTTGAGCCAAGCTCCTGGAAGAACTGGTGCACGTCGGCGGATTTCTTGTAGATCGGCGACAGTGCCTCAGGCGCGAAGTCGTCCACCTCGATCACCCGCGCCACCGCGGCGTGGGCCGCTGCCAGTTGCTCGGCCTCGGCTCGCGTGATGACGCCCTGCTTCACCGCGGCGTCGCGGTCTCGCAATTGCGCGGACCGCATGCGCCGCACGATATCCTCGGCCGCCGCCACCAGCAGGAACGCCTTCTCCAATCGATCCACGCCGCCGTCATCGGAGATCTGCGACAGGTTCGGCGTCAGGCGATTGCGGGCCGCCGACGGTTCGAGGATCATTTGCGCGCAGCGATGCACCACCATGTCGGAGGGACCGACGACGCGCGCACCAAGCGGCTGAACCACGAACTTCAAAATGATCGCGACGAAGCGATTGGGCAGATTGGCAAGCACTTCGGCAAAGCGGTTCTCGATGGTGCGGAAACCGCTCGCTACGCACCATTGCAGCGCCGGAAGGTCGGCCGACTGCCGGCCTTCATCTTCCCAGCGCTTCAGCGCCGCCGACAGCAGATACAATTCGGAAAGAATATCGCCGAAGCGCGCCGACAGCATTTCCTTGCGCTTCAGCGCTCCGCCCAAAGTGAGCAGTGCCATGTCGGCACACAGCGCGAAGGCAGATGAGTAGCGCGATAGTTGCCGATAGTAGCGCGTCGCCTGTCCGGCACTCGGTGCCGGCGCGAACAACCCGCCGGTCCAGCTTCGACCCCACGCGCGCAACAAGTTGGCAGCGCTGTGGCCGACATGTTTCCAGAATGCCGTGTCGAAGGCGTCGAGGGCCTTCTCCTTGTCGGGAATCCCGAGCGCATTCATTTCCTCGAGCAGATAGGGATGCGCGCGGATGGCGCCCTGCCCGAACACGATCAGGTTGCGCGTCAAGATGTTGGCGCCCTCGACGGTGATGGCCACTGGCACCGCGCGATAGAGATTGCCGAGGTAATTCTGCGGGCCGTCGATCACCGCCTTGCCGCCATGGATGTCCATGGCGTCGTCGATAGCAACGCGCATCCGCTCGGTGGCGTGCAGCTTCATGATGCCGGAGATCACCGCCGGATGATTGCCCTGATTGAGCGCGGCGCAGGTCAGCCGCCGCGCCGCGTCGAGCAGATAGGCGGTGCCGGCGATACGCGCCAGCGGCTCCTCGATGCCTTCGAACTTGCCGATCGGCACGTTGAACTGCTCGCGGATGCGCGCGTAAGCGCCGGTGGTGCGCGCCGCATAGGCCGCGCCCGCCGCCGACAGCGACGGCAGCGAAATGCCGCGACCGGCGGCCAGTGCCGTCATCAGCATCTTCCAGCCCTGCCCGAGCCGTTGTTGACCGCCGATGATGTAATCGAGCGGAATGAACACGTCGCGGCCCCAGTTCGGGCCGTTCTGAAACACCTGCATCGCCGGCAGGTGACGGTGGCCGATGCTCACGCCGGCGAGATGCGTCGGGATCAGCGCGACGGTGATACCGAGATCCTCCTGCGATCCGACCAGATGCTCCGGGTCATAGGCCTTGAAGGCAAGCCCGAGCAATGTCGCCACCGGCCCCAGCGTGATGTAGCGCTTGTGCCAGTTGAGCCGCAGGCCGATAACCTCGCGGCCCTCGAACGTACCTTTGCAGATGATGCCGGTATCGATCATCGACGCGGCGTCCGAACCGGCTTCCGGACTGGTCAGGCCGAAGCAGGGAATATCGCGGCCATCCGCCAAGCGCGGCAGCCAGCGCTGTTGCTGTTCTTCGGTGCCGAACCGCATCAGCAATTCGCCCGGCCCGAGCGAATTCGGCACCATCACGGTGACGGCGGCAACCAGCGAGCGCGACGAGATCTTGCGCACCACTTCCGAATGCGCGAACGGCGAGAAGCCAAGCCCGCCAAACTCTTTCGGGATAATCATGCCGAAGAATTTTTCGCGCTTGATGAAGTCCCACACTTCCGGCGGCAGGTCGCGCAGCTCCCAGTTGATCTTCCAGTCGTCGAGCATGGCACACAGCCGATCCACCGGACCGTCGAGGAAAGCCAGCTCTTCCGCGGTCAACGCGGCCGGCGCATAGGCCAGCAGTTTGTCCCAGTCCGGATTGCCGGTGAACAGATCCGCATCCCACCAGACGTCGCCGGCTTCCAGCGCTTCGCGTTCGGTATCCGACATGGTCGGCAGCACTTTGCGCGCCCAGGCGAAGATCGGTTTGGTCAGGACGTCACGGCGAAACGTGGACAGGTTCATGACGATGTCCTCTTTGACGCTGCTGTTTGGACAGAGGCGAGCTTGGCCGATGCGACGTCACGATCCTAACAGCAATATCTGCATATCGGACTAGGCGTTTCACGGAAAATAGAGCGAAATTAAATGGATCGGGGTGAGCACCCATTAACGCCCGGCGGCGACCCGGGGTTCCGGATGCAATCCGCGACCAAATGCGCTCTTGCCGTCGTTCGCAGCAGGCGGCCTGCCGTTACTTCGGCCGCACCATCTCGAACATGGCGTCGGGCCGGACCTCGAAATAGTCGCCCATGCGCCCGGCGCGTAAAATCGGATGCGCTTCGGCGGTCTGGTAGACGCCATCCTTGATCAGCGACTTGTCGATATGCACCGCGACGACTTCTCCGAGCGTCAGCCACGCTTCGGCTTTCTTGCCGTCGGCGCCCTTGAGCTGGATGATCTCCGACAGCTTGCATTCGAACGTGACGCGGCTTTCGCCGACGCGCGGCACGTTGACAAGACGGCTCGGCACCGGCGTCAGGCCGGCGAGCGTGAATTCGTCGACCTCGTGCGGCACCGTGGCGGAGGTCGCGTTCATCGCCTGCGCGATATCCATGGTCGCGAGATTCCAGACGAATTCACCGGTCTCCTGAATGTTGCGCACGGTGTCTTTCCAGCCGGTCGAGGAAAACCCGATCAGCGGCGGATGATAGTTGAACGCATTGAAGAAGCTGTACGGCGCCAGGTTGACGTTGCCCTTGGCATCGCGCGACGAAATCCAGCCGATCGGGCGCGGCCCGACAATGGCATTGAACGGATCGTGCCGCAGGCCGTGGCCGTTGACCGGCTCATAGAAGTGCAGTTCGCGCGCGGCCGGAGTGCCTGTGCTGACGTCATCCATGCGATTGCTGTCCCGTGATTAGCGGCTGCCTTTCCAGGCCAGGCCGGCGAGTATGAAGTCGATCATCTGATCGAGCGTCGGCCCAGGTTTGTCAACGCATTGCGCGATCATCTGCGGATGAAAGAAGCGCATCATGGCGTTGCATGTACACAACGATGCAAGCATGACGTCTGGTACCTGAAACTCGCCGGTGGCCGCACCGGCGGCGATCACCTCGGCGATGATGCCGATGATCCGCTCCATATGCGTTTTGCAGACGGCCCAGTCCTCTTCCATGGCGATGGCGACCATCTCATGCAGCTTGGAATCGCCGACGTAGCGCTCCGAGTTCATGTGATGAATGGTCGTCAGCATCTGGCGCAGCCGTTCCGCGGCCGGCCCCGGTGCCACGGCAATGGCCTGCGCGGCTTCCTCGACTTCGCTCATCAGCCGCTGCGCCACGCCCTGCCGGATTGCATCCTTGGACGGGAAGAACCGATAGACGTTGGCCGGCGACATGCGCAATTGCTTCGCGATGTCACCCACCGTCGTCTTCTGGTAGCCGATTTCGCGAAACAACCGCTCCGCGACCACCAGAATACGGTGTTGCGTATCGGCTTCAATGTTGTCTGAAATCAACGTCATGTCGAACCTAATCTTCAATTATTCGGCAGCCGCAGCAAGCGGAAAAGCAGGCTTCCCCGGCTCTTCATGCTGCGGCGCAAGGTCAGCCTGCTCGCCCGGTCCGCTTTCGTCGAGACTCTTGCGGAACCACAACGCGTACAGGCCGGGAAGATAGAGCAGCGTCAGGAAGGTGGCGACGAACAGGCCACCCATGATGGTGATCGCCATCGGTCCCCAGAACGCCGAGCGCGATAGCGGGATCATCGCCAGGATCGCCGCAAGCGCGGTGAGCACCACCGGCCGCGCGCGGCGAACGGTGGCTTCGACGATGGCTTCGCGGCGCGTCAGGCCGTGCTGCACGTCGGTCTCGATCTGATCGACCAGGATCACTGCGTTACGCATGATCATGCCGGCCAGCGCTATCAACCCGAGCAACGCCACGAAGCCGAACGGCTGGCTGGCGACATTGAGGCCGAGCGACGCGCCGACGATCCCGAGCGGTGCGGTGAGGAACACCAACACCAGACGCGAGAAGCTTTGCAGCTGGATCATCAGCAGCGTCAGCATGGTGACGACCATCAGCGGAAACAGCACGAAGATCGAGGCATTGCCCTTCTGCGATTCCTCGATGGCGCCGCCCATCTCCATGCGATAACCCGGCTCGAGGCTGTCGCGGATGCCTTGCAGCTTCGGCCAGATCGCATTGGTGACATCCGGCGCCTGCACGCCATCGACGACGTCGCCGCGCACGGTGATCGCCATGTCGCGATTGCGCCGCCACAGGATGGATTCCTCGTGGGCGTATTCGATCTTGGCGATCTGCGACAGCGGCACGGCGACGCCATTGCGCGTCGTCACCGTCAGGTCGCCGATGCGGCCGAGATCCAGCCGCTCGCCGGGCACAGCACGCGCCACCACCTCGACCTTCTCGATGCCGTCGCGCACCGTCGTCACCGGCGCGCCGGAGATCAGCATCGCCAGCGACTGCGAGACATCCTGCGGCGTCAGGCCGAGCGCGCGGGCGCGATCCTGATTGACCACGAGCTTCAGCGACGGTGTCTGTTCGTTCCAGTCGAGATGCGGATCGATCACGTCATGATTGGTCCGCACCACGTCGCGCACCTTGTAGGCAATCTCGCGCACCTTGTGGGTATCCGGCCCGACGATGCGGAATTGCACCGGGAAGCCGACCGGCGGCCCGAAGTTGAAGCGATCGACGCGCACCCGCGCCTCCGACAGCGCGCCGTCATGCACCGCCTTCTCGATACGCGCCTTGATGCGTTCGCGCGCTTCGACGTCCTTAGCGACGATGACGATCTCGGCGAAGGATTCGTTCGGCAGTTGCGGATTGAGGCCGAGCCAGAAGCGCGGCGATCCCTGTCCGACATAGGCGGTATAGGTCGCGATGTCCTTGTCGTCCTTCAATAGCTTCTCGGCGTCCTTGGTCGCCTTCATCGTGACATTAAACGCGGTTCCCTCCGGCAGCCGCAACTGGAAGAACAGCTCCGGCCGCTCCGAGAGCGGGAAAAACTGCTGCTGGACGTTGGAGAAACCGACGATCGACGCGATGAAGACGCCGACCGTCGCTGCCACCACCGTGATGCGGTGATCGACGCACCACTGGACCACGCGGCGCAAGCCGCGATACAGCCGCGTCTCATAGATCGCGTGCGGATCGTGATTGTGCTTGCCGCCCTTGGCCATGTCCGGCAGCAGCTTGACGCCGATATAGGGCGTGAAGATCACCGCGACGAACCACGACGCCACCAGCGCGACGGCGACGATCCAGAAGATGCCGCCGGCATATTCGCCGACGCCCGAATTGGCGAAGCCGATCGGCAGGAATCCCGCCGCCGTCACCAGCGTGCCGGTCAGCATCGGAAAGGCGGTGGACTCCCACGCGAACGACGCCGCGCGTATGCGGTCCCAGCCCTGCTCCATCTTCACCACCATCATCTCGACGGCGATAATGGCGTCATCGACCAGCAGACCGAGCGCGATAATCAGCGCGCCGAGCGTGATGCGATGCAGGTCGAGCGACATGGCATTCATGACGATGAACACGATGCCGAGCACCAGCGGCACCGACAGCGCGACGACGATGCCGGTGCGCCAGCCGAGCGCGAGGAAACTGACGAACAGCACGATGGCCAGCGCTTCGACGAAGGAATGCACGAACTCGCTGACCGCGTGCTTCACCACCAGCGGCTGATCGGCGATCTGCTCGATCTCGATGCCTTGCGGCACCGCGGCCATGAAGGTGTCCGTCGCCTTCTTCACCTCATCGCCAAGCTCGAGAATGTTGGCGCCCTTGGCTGTGACGACGCCGATACCGAGCGCCGCCTTGCCCTTCTGCCGGATCATGAAACTCGAAGGATCGACGAAACCATGCGTCACCGTGGCGATATCGCCGAGCCGGAACACCCGGCCGTTGCTCTCCACCGGCGTTTCCGCCACTGCCTGCGCGCCATCGAGCGCACCGGTGACGCGCAGCGGCACACGCTGCGACGAGGTCTCCACCGTGCCCGCCGGCACCACGGCGTTCTGCTTGGCCAGCGAGTCGAAGATGGCTTGCGGCGCGATGCCGAGCGTCGCCAGCTTGGCATGCGAGAACTCGACGTAGATCTTCTCGTCCTGGGTGCCGTAGAGATTGACCTTGGTGACGCCGCTGACCTTGAGCAGGCGCTGCCGCAGCGCTTCGGCGACCTTCTTGAGCTGCGCGTAGTCGGCGCCCTCGCCGGTCATCATGTAGAGCACGGAATCGACGTCGCCGTATTCGTCGTTGACGTTCGGCCCGATCAGGTTCTGCGGCAGGTTGGCGCGAATGTCCGACAGCTTCTTGCGCAACTGATAGAACAATTGCGGTACTTCGCCCGGCGGCGTGTTGTCCTTGAAGAACACCTGCATCGCCGTGAACGACGGCTTCGAATAGGTCTGCACCTTGTCGAAGTAAGGCAGCTCCTGCAGCTTCTTCTCGATCGGATCGGCAACCTGCTCCTGCATCTCCTTGGCCGTCGCGCCCGGCCAGATCGCCGACACCACCACCAGCTTGATGGTGAACGACGGATCTTCGGCGCGGCCCAGCCGCTCATAGGAGAAGAAGCCGGCGAAGCCCAGCGCGATGATCAGGAACAGGATCAGAGTCGGGTGGCTGACCGCCCAGGCTGACAGATTGAAGCGTCGCATGACCTGCCTCGCCTGTTCAGAATGAGAGCGATGAAACGACCCGCACGCGCATCGCGGGGTCGAGCTTCTGGACACCAAGCGTCACGACCTTGGCGCCTTCTTCGACGCCGCCGGTGATAATCACGTCATCGGCATCGTAGGATTTCACCGTCACCGGCTTGAGCGCGACCTTGCCGGCATCGTCGACGACATACAGCGATGGCGCGGTGCCTTGGCTGAACAGCGCCGACAGCGGCAGCCGCGCCACGCGTTCGCTGTCACGGTCGGCCAGCGTCAAGGTCGCCGTCATGCCCAGCGCGACCTTGTCGTCGGCGTCCGGCAGCGAGAACTTCGCCAGATAGGTGCGGGTTGCCGGATCGGCTTGCGGCGCAATCTCTCGCAACGTCGCGGTGTACTTGCTGCCGGGCTCCGACCAGAGCGAGACCTGCGCGGTGCCGTTCTTGGCGCGTCCGATCAATGTTTCCGGGATCGCCACCACGGCTTCCTTTTCGGCAATGCGCGCGACGCGGATCGCCGGCTGCCCGGCCGCCACCACCTGACCGGCATCGATCAATGTCGCGGTGACGACGCCACGGCTATCGGCCAAGAGCGTGGCATAGGACAGACTGTTATTGGTGAGTTCGACCGAACGCTCGGCGCGATTGAGCCGTGCGCGCGCCTCGTCGGCGGCGGCCTTGGCCTGATCGAGCTGCGCATCGGTGGACCAGCCCTTGCCGCGCAACTCCTTGGCCCGCGCTTCGGCGGCACCGGCCTGCGCCAGCACACCGGTGGCAGCGCTGCGTTCGGCCTGCGCCTGCTCGGCCTGCAGCTTGAGATCGACCCGATCCAGCGTTGCCAGCGGCTGGCCGACTTCGACGATCTGGCCGACTTCGACCAGACGCTTCTCGACCTTGCCGGCGACCCGGAAGCCCATGTCGGTCTCGATACGCGGGCGGATGGTCCCGACGAAGCTGCGCTCCGGCGATTCCGCCTCGTAATGCACATTCGCCACCAGCACCGGCCGGGTCGGCTCCGATTTTTCTGCCGTCGACTTGTCGCAACCGGCCAGCGTCAGCGCCAGCGCGGCGATGGACATAGCCACTAAAACTTTGAAATAGCTTTGGAAAAATGAGCGGAGCAGCATCGTCGTGTCCTCGGCTGGGTGCACCGGCCGGGAACATGAAGTGCTTATTGATAAATGTCAATAATCGTCAGTGAATACCTATCATTCAAAGCAGCGCGACGTCCGTCCGCTGTTCGAGCAGCGGGCGAAATTAGAAATTGTCGCCATTTCAATGGCTTGACTATTTACCCGGCGCCGTGGCCGAAAATTCGGTGCTGGTCTCATGCTTGCCGAGCAGCACCAGCAGCCCGGCGATCAGCGGCAGGATCGCCAGCACCAGCAGGCCATTGGCTGTGCTCCCGGTGCTCTCCTTGACCCAGCCGATCAGATACGGCCCGCCGAAGCCAGCGAGATTGCCGATGGAGTTGATCAGCGCGATGCCGCCGGCCGCAGCCGTGCCGGTCAGCCACGCAGTGGGCAAGGTCCAGAACACCCCGAAGGTGCAGAACGTGCCGATGGCGGCGAAGGTCAGCGCCACCATGGTGATCAGCGGATCCTGCAGGTAGCCCGACGCCAGCAACGCGGCTGCGGTGAGAAACAGCGCCAGCGCCACATGCCACACCCGTTCCCGCGTATGATCGGAATGCCGCGCCCACAGCACCATGGCGATCGAGCCGAACAGATACGGCACCGCGGTGACGAAGCCGGTCTGCGCATTGCTGAAGCCGAAGGCCTTGACGATCTGCGGCAGCCAGAACTGCATCCCGTACAGTGCGCCGACGAAGCCGAAATAGATCAGGCTCAGCGTCAAAACACGCGGCGACGCCAAAGCCTGCCCCAGCGACATGTGTTGTGCGGCCTGCTTCGCAACGACCTCGGCATCGAGGCGCGACGACAGCCACGCTTTCTGCTCGGCGGTCAACCAGGTCGCCTTGGCCGGTTTGTCGGTGAGATAGAACCAGCTGACGATGCCGAGCAACACCGACGGCACGCCCTCGATGATGAACAGCCACTGCCATCCCTTCAGACCCATCACGCCATCGAGCCCGAGCAGCAGGCCCGAGATCGGCGCGCCGATCACCGTCGACACCGGCACGGCGATGGCGAACGCGGCGAGAAACCGCGCGCGATATTCCGCCGGATACCAGTAGGTCAGATACAGGATGATGCCGGGAAAGAATCCGGCTTCGGCAACGCCGAGCAGAAAGCGTAGCACGTAGAAACTCCACGGGCCGCTGACCAAAGCCATCAGCGCCGAGATGATGCCCCACGTCACCATGATGCGCGCGATCCAGCGGCTGGCGCCGAATTTCTCCAGCGCCAGATTGCTCGGCACTTCGAACAGGAAATAACCGATGAAGAAAATGCCTGCGCCCCAGCTGAAGATCAGCGGCGAGAATTTCAGCTCGGCATTCATCGTCAACGCCGCGAAGCCGAGATTGACGCGGTCGAGATAGGAGAAGAAATACGCGAGAACGAGAAACGGAATCAGCCGCCACGAGATCGCGCGGATCGTGCTGCGTTCGATTTCCGACTTCGCCGCATTTGTTGCGGACATGCGATCGGTCTGGCTCACGGCGTATCCCCATTGATCTTGTTGGCGCGGCTGCCCGGCCGCGCTGCACATCACAACGTTATGATGTCGGTTCCACGCAAGCAACTGCCGCACTGCTCGCCGCGATCATAGGTGTTGCCCCGCTGATGCATGCGTGTGAGAGCGCGGGTGAACCCATGAGAAAAAGTTTCGCCGGAACCATCGCCGCTGTCGGCCGTTATCAGGCACGTTGTCAAACACATGGAGAATTCGCGTGGGTAGCACGACCGACAAGATCAAGGGCGCAACCAACGAAGCGATCGGCAAGGCCAAGCAAGGCATTGGTGAAGCCGTCGGCTCCGACAAGCTGAAGGGCGAAGGCGTGATTCAGGAAGCCAAGGGTCACGGCCAGCAGGCGCTGGGCGACGCCAAGGAAGCGGCCAAGGATGCCGCCAACAAGGCAGCGGAATTCGCCAATCGTAAGCTGTAACGTTTGCATCGATCGCATCGTGTTACGCCAAGTGTGCATGATGTAACACGGCAGATACTGAAAGACCGGCCTCATCGGGCCGGTCTTTTTCGTGATGAAGCGCTAAAATAGCGGACTCAATAACCGAGCGCGCAGCCATCCTTGCGCGGATCGGAGCCGCCGGTCAGCGTGCCCTTCTCCCAATCGATCCAGACGCCCTGACCGCCGCCCCACGGCACGGAGACGCGCGCGGTCTGATGGCCGATCTTCTGCAGGCTTTGTTCGACGTCCGCCGGAATGCCATCCTCGAGCTGATAGATGCCCTCGTAGTGCAGCGCGCGCGGCTGATCGATGGCCTCCTGAACATCGAGACCGTAATCCAGCATGTTGGTGAGCACGTGAACCTGCCCGACCGGCTGGTATTGTCCGCCCATCACGCCGAACGGCAGAACGGCGCGGCCGTCCTTGGTGGCGAGGCCGGGGATGATGGTGTGCAGTGGCCGCTTGCCCGGCGCGATGCAGTTGGGATGGTCCGGCTGCACGCGGAAGCCCGCGCCGCGATTCTGCAGCAGAATGCCGGTCTTGTTCGAGACGATCGCCGAACCGAACGAATGCGCGATCGAGTTGATGAACGAGCAGACGTTGCGATCCTTGTCGACGACGGTGAGATACACCGTCGACGGATTCATCGGCGGCGACACCTTGGGCAGATCCAGCACGGCATCGAGCTTGATCTTCTTGGCGAAGTCGGCGGCGAATTCCTTGGCGAGAATGCGCACCACATCGACGTCGACCTGCTGCGGATCGCCGATGTAAATCTCGCGCATCATGTAAGCCGCACGCGCGGCTTCCGCCTCGAGATGCAAGCGCTCGGCGCTGAGCGGCGGATACTTGGTCAAATCGAAATGCGACAGGATGTTCAGCATCACCAGCATTGTGATGCCGGGGCCGTTCGGCGGGCATTGCCAGACATCGTAGCCCTTATACGTCGTTCCGATCGGCACCGTGGTTTCCGTGGTGTGCGCGGCGAAATCCTCCAGCGCATGCAATCCGCCAATGCCGCGCAGCGTCTCCACCATGTCTTCGGCAATCGCGCCGGTGTAGAACGCGTCGCGGCCATGCTGGGCGATGGCACGCAGCGTGCGGCCAAGCTCCGGTTGCACGATGACGTCGCCGGCCACCGCGGCCCGGCCGTGCGGCAGCAGGTAACGCGCCGAATTCGTGCCCTTGCTCAGCTTCTCGAATCCGTTCCGCCAGTCGAAGGCGATGCGCGGCGCCACGACATAGCCTTCCTCGGCCGCCTTGATCGCCGGCTGCAGCAGCCGGTCCAGACCGAACTTGCCGTGATCGCGCAGGATCGTCGTCCAGGCATCGATGGCGCCCGGCACCGTGACCGAATGTGCGCTCGTCAGCGGAATGGCATTGATGTTGTGCTCGAGGTACCAGCCGACATTGGCCGCCTGCGGCGCGCGCCCGGAACCGTTATATGCAACGATTTTGCCCTGCCCCTTCGGCATATACAGCGCGAAGCAATCGCCGCCGATGCCGGTCGCCTGCGGCTCGATGACGCCCAGCAGCGCGCACGCCGCAACGGCGGCGTCGGCAGCCGTGCCGCCAGCCTTGAGCACTTCGATGGCGGCCAGCGAGGCCTCCGGGTGCGACGTCGCCACCATGGCATTGCGGGAGTGGACGGTGGACCGCCCGGCAAGCTGGAAATTCCTCATAGCACTCGTTCTTTTTGCTTCATTTCACCGATATAGGCGGCTACTCCCATGGCACATTCCCGCAGCCCGGGGCAATGCCCGCAAACGTCACACTGCAGTCAGCGCAGCGCATGGGTTTTCCCGGCGCGGCGGCGCTGCTAAACCTCCGCCATGAACCTGACCGTCGCCGCCCTCTACCAGTTCGTCGCGCTGCCCGATTTCCGGGAATTGCGCGCGCCGCTCCGCGAGCTTTGCGACCGGCTGGGCCTGAAGGGGACGCTGCTGCTGGCGACCGAGGGCATCAACGGCACCATCGCCGGCGAACGGCAGAATGTCGCGGCACTGATTGCGGAGTTGCGCGACGGCCCGTTGTTCGCGGGGCGGCTGGATAATCTCGAGTTGAAATTCTCCACCGCCGCCGCGATGCCGTTCCAGCGGCTCAAGATCCGGCTGAAAAAGGAAATCGTCACGCTCGGCGACAGCCAGACCGATCCGACCCGACAGGTCGGCACCTATGTAGCGCCCGCGGACTGGAACGCGCTGATCGCCGCGTCCGATACCTTGCTGATCGACACCCGCAACGATTTCGAAGTGGCGATGGGCAGCTTCGCAGGCGCCATCGATCCACAGATCAAGAGTTTTGGCCAGTTCAAGGACTTCGTGGCGCGCGAGCTCGATCCCGCCAAGCACAAGAAGATCGCGATGTTCTGCACCGGCGGCATCCGCTGCGAAAAAGCCAGCTCCTACCTGCTCGCCCATGGCTTCGAGCAAGTCTATCACCTCAAGGGCGGCATCCTGAAATATCTGGAAGACGTGGCGCAGGCCGACAGCCGCTGGAACGGCACGTGCTTCGTATTCGACGAACGTGTGGCGCTCGGCCACAATCTGGTCGAATGCGGCAGCACCGAACCCTCAAAGGACCAGGCCGCATGAGCAACCCCGAAGCGCTGAGTGCGCGTATCGACGCGCTGGAAACCCGTCTCACCTATCAGGACGAGACCATCGAAGCGCTGAACCAGACCGTCACCGCGCAATGGAAGCTGATCGATGCGTTGACGCGCCAGTTGGCGAATCTGGCCGATCGCGTGCAACAGACCGAGAGCACCATCAGCGAGCGCGGCGCATACGAGCCGCCGCCGCATTATTGATGCGCAGCAGCACGAATTTGCGCAACTTTATCGAAGCCTTTCGGCACTGCGGCTTAAAGCTCTGGGCTCCGGCCACTATCGCGTTGACACGCGCGTTTCGCAGCCTACATTAGCGGCGTTCCGAGGGGAGCTCCGGCAGGGAGCTGAGATACCGCCATATCGCGAATGCGACAGCGCGGTGACCCTTTGAACCTGATCCGGGTCATGCCGGCGAAGGGACAGGGATGAATCAGCAAGGCAAAACCGTTTCGCAATCCAATCCGCAATCCGTCACCGTGATCGGCGCCGGCATCGCAGGCTCGTGGCACGCGCTGCTGCTCGCCAAGGCCGGTTTTGCGGTGAAGGTGCACGAGCGCAGCACCGCAGCGATGACGCAAGCCACCAGCCATTGGGCCGGCGGCATGCTGGCGCCGTATTGCGAGGCGGAAGGTTCGGAACCGGTCATCACCCGCCTCGGCGAACGCTCGCTGGCGCTGTGGCGCGAGCAACTGCCGCAAACGCCGTTCGAAGGCTCGCTGGTGATCGCGCACGCGCGCGACCGTGCCGACTACGAACGCTTCGCACGCATGACGCCCAACCATCGCCGCGTCGGCGCCGACGAGATCAACAAACTCGAACCGTCGCTCGACGGCCGCTTCCGCGAAGCTTTGTTCTTCCCCGACGAAGGCCATGTCGAGCCGCGCCGCGTGCTGCCCCAATTGCATGAGCGCATTCGCGCAGCCGGCGGCACCATCGAGTTTCAGTCGGAGCAGCAGAGCAAGGATATCGACGGCATCGTCATCGATTGCCGTGGCCTTGCGGCGCGCGACCACTTCCCCGATCTGCGCGGCGTCAAGGGCGAAGAGATCATCATCGAGACCAACGAGATCGAACTGGCCCGCCCGATCCGCCTGATGCATCCGCGCTGGCCGCTTTACGTCATTCCGCGCGAGGACAACCGCTTCATGATCGGCGCCACCTCGATCGAGCGCGAGGACAGCGGCGTCAGCGTCCGTTCGGCGCTGGAAATTCTGAGCGCCGCCTATACGGTGCATCCGGCGTTCGCAGAAGCGCGCATCGTCGAGATCGGCTCCGGTCTGCGCCCGGCGTTTCCGGACAACCTGCCGCGCATCGCCATCGACGGAAAACACATCGCGGTCAACGGGCTCTACCGCCACGGCTTCCTGCTGGCGCCGGCGCTGGCCGAACTGACGCTCGGCTATCTCCAGCGCGGCGCCATCGACAACGAGGTGATGCAATGCGCGTGACGATCAACGGCGAGCCGCGTGAGATCGCGTCGTCGCGTGTCGACGCGCTGCTGTCGGAACTCGACTACGAGGGCACGCACTTCGCCATCGCGCTGAATTTCGACGTGCTGCCGAAAAGCCGCTGGGCCGACACGCCGCTCAAGGACGGCGACGAAATCGAGATCATCACGCCGCGGCAAGGAGGCTGAGCCTGTGGCTACATTCTACGATAAATCCTTCGCGTCCCGGCTGCTGATCGGCACCGCGCTGTATCCGTCGCCGAAGATCATGCAGGACGCCATCCGGGCCTCCGGCGCCGACATCGTCACCGTATCGCTGCGCCGCGAATCCGCCGGCGGCAAGACCGGCGACGCATTCTGGTCGCTGATCCGCGAACTCGACGTCACCGTGCTGCCCAACACCGCCGGCTGCAAGACGGTGCGCGAGGCCGTCACCACCGCCAAACTGGCGCGCGAATTGTTCGGCACCAGCTGGATCAAGCTCGAAGTCATCGCCGACAACGACACGCTGCAGCCGGACGTCGTCGGTCTCGTCGAGGCCGCGACCATTCTCATCAAGGACGGCTTCGAGGTGTTTCCCTATTGCACCGAGGACCTCAGTGTCGCGATGCGGCTGGTCGATGCCGGCTGCAAGGTGGTGATGCCATGGGCCGCGCCGATCGGCAGCGCGAAGGGCATCGTCAATCGCGACGCGCTGAAGCTGTTGCGCGCCCGGCTGCCCGACATCACGCTGGTGGTCGATGCAGGGCTCGGCGCGCCGAGCCATGCCGCGCAAGCGCTCGAACTCGGCTACGACGCCGTGCTGCTCAACACCGCCGTCGCCAAGGCCGCCGATCCAGTGGCGATGGCCAACGCTTTCCGTCTCGGCGTCGAGGCCGGACGCACCGCATATGAAGCCGGTTTGATGGACGCCCGCGACTTTGCTTCCCCGTCAACCCCCGTGGTAGGGACACCGTTCTGGCATGCCGTATCCTGATCGTTTTTATCCCGTCGTCGACTCGCTGCGTTGGGTCAAACGCTTGACCGCGCTCGGCGTCGGCACCATTCAGTTGCGCGCCAAGGAGCTGAATGATTCCGAGGCGCTGCAACTGGTCAGCGACGCGCTGGAAATCACGCGCAACACGCCGACCAAACTCGTCGTCAACGACTATTGGCGCGCGGCCATTCTCGCCAACGCGCAGCATCTGCATCTCGGCCAGGAAGACCTCGCCGAAGCCGATCTGCACGCCATCCGCGAGGCCAAGCTGACGCTCGGCATCTCGACCCACGACGACGCCGAACTGGAGAACGCGCTGCGTGCCGACCCGGATTATGTCGCGCTCGGCCCGATCTTTCCGACCACGCTGAAATCGATGCGCTTCGCGCCGCAAGGCATCGCGAAGATCACCGAATGGAAGAAGCGCGTCGGCAACATTCCGCTGGTCGCCATCGGCGGCATCAAGTTCGAGCAGGCCGCGGAGATTTTCGCCGCCGGCGCGGATTCGATTGCCGTCGTCAGCGACGTCACCCAGAACGCCGACCCCGATGCGCGGGTCAAACAGTGGCTTGGCGAATCCGCCAAAGCCGCCTGATCGACAAGAACCACCCAGGAGGACGCCATGAACATTCGCTCCAATCCGGACACCACCCTCCCCGCAGTGACCACCGGCGGCCTGCCGTCGTCGCGCAAGATCTACGTTACGCCGGACAGCGCGCCGGACCTGCGCGTGCCGCTGCGCGAGATCGTGCTCAGCGAAGGCGCCGGCGAGCCGAACCTGCCGGTCTACGACACCTCGGGTCCGTACACCGATCCCGCCGTCACCATCGACGTCAATGCCGGATTGGCGCGCCCGCGCATCGCGTGGGTGAAGGAACGTGGCGGCGTCGAGGAATATGAGGGCCGCGCGATCCAGCCGATCGACAATGGCAACGTCTCCGGCAGCCACGCCGCAGCCGCCTTCAAGGCGCATCACAAGCCGCTGCGCGGCCTCGACGGCCACATGATCACGCAACTCGAATTCGCCCGCGCCGGGATCATCACCAAGGAGATGATCTACGTCGCCGAACGCGAGAACCTCGGCCGCAAGCAGCAGCTCGAGCGCGCCGAAGCGGCGCTGGCCGACGGCGAGAGTTTCGGCGCGTCAGTGCCCGCGTTCATCACGCCGGAATTCGTCCGCAGCGAGATCGCGCGCGGCCGCGCCATCATCCCCTGCAACATCAACCACGCCGAACTCGAACCGATGATCATCGGCCGCAACTTCCTGACCAAGATCAACGCCAACATCGGCAACAGCGCGGTGACGTCGTCGGTCGAGGAGGAAGTCGACAAGATGGTGTGGGCGATCCGCTGGGGCGCCGACACCGTGATGGACCTCTCCACCGGCCGCAACATCCACACCACGCGCGAATGGATCATGCGCAACGCGCCGATCCCGATCGGCACCGTGCCGATCTATCAGGCGCTGGAGAAGTGCAACGGCGACCCGGTGAAGCTGACCTGGGAACTGTACAAGGACACGCTGATCGAACAGTGCGAACAGGGCGTCGATTACTTCACCATCCACGCCGGCGTGCGGCTGCCCTACATCCACCTCACCGCCAATCGCGTCACCGGCATCGTCTCGCGCGGTGGCTCGATCATGGCCAAGTGGTGCCTGGCGCATCACAAGGAAAGCTTCCTCTACACCCACTTCGAAGAAATCTGCGACCTCATGCGCAAGTATGACGTGTCGTTCTCGCTCGGCGACGGCCTGCGTCCGGGCTCGATTGCCGACGCCAACGACCGCGCGCAGTTCGCCGAACTGGAAACGCTCGGCGAACTGACGCAGATCGCCTGGAAGAAGGGCTGCCAAGTGATGATCGAAGGCCCCGGCCACGTGCCGATGCACAAGATCAAGATCAATATGGACAAGCAGCTCAAGGAGTGCGGCGAAGCGCCGTTCTACACGCTCGGGCCTTTGACCACCGATATCGCGCCGGGCTACGACCACATCACCTCCGGCATCGGCGCGGCGATGATCGGCTGGTTCGGCTGCGCCATGCTATGCTACGTGACGCCGAAGGAACACCTCGGCCTGCCCAATCGCAACGACGTCAAGGTCGGCGTCATCACCTACAAGATCGCGGCGCACGCCGCCGATCTCGGCAAAGGACATCCGGCGGCGCAACTGCGCGACGACGCGCTGTCGCGCGCGCGTTTCGATTTCCGCTGGCAGGATCAGTTCAACCTCGGTCTCGATCCCGATACCGCGATGGCCTATCACGACGAAACGCTGCCGAAGGACGCGCACAAGGTGGCGCATTTCTGCTCGATGTGCGGCCCGAAGTTCTGCTCGATGAAGATCACGCAGGACGTCCGCGACTATGCCGCCACCTTGAACGATCCGGACTCGGTGGGCCTGTCGATCCACGGCACCATCGAGGACGGCATGAAAGAGATGAGCGCCAAGTTCAAGGAGATGGGCAGCGACATCTATCTCGACGCCGAGAAGGTGAAGGCGAGCAATCGGGTGTTCTGAAAACCTATTAACGGGAGGCGTCGGAAATTCCGATGCCTCTCTCCTACTTGGTCAACCTGTCAGAGCGATGAAAAACCTCTAACAGACCTTGCAATTTCAACCCCGCGTCAAATGGCATCGATTCAAACCCCACATATACAGCAGCGCCCTCTGAGTGTTGAAGCACGTAACCGACGGTCTGCGCTTTCTGAATTTTAGACATGATTTCGCTATTCAGCTTGTAAATACAATTGATATTGCCATTGTCGATAAGACGAGAGATCCGTAGGCTACTCAAATCAATAAATTCATCATTGATAGCAATGCGATCAGCACCCATATCCATAATTTGTTCGACTAATTCTCCACCATCAAAAATTACGTGGAGATAAGGATCGCCCTCGCTTGGAAAGACTACGAGAAATTTTTGGATCCCGTAAACTGTCTCTCTCGCACCTTTCAAATAAAGCCCTTCCTTGAGAGCTTCTATAGTCCAAATAGTTGCTCCCTGCCCGTCATTAACCACGCGCAATCTCCTCAATGTTTCATGAGGAACGATAAGAATATCGTCGGCGGGGACATCAGCAGCCAATGCAAACAGTTCAGTACTGATCCCCATAGACTGAATATATTCGATGACCGTGGCTGAAAGCATTTGGGCATAGTCCACGTTGTCTTTATCGCCAGAGGCGAGCGAGAAACGATGGACGCCAAACAGAGAGTTCAAATCAATGAATCTGTGTTGTCCTCCTAAATAGGCGATGGCTGCTGCGCTCATACAGCTGCCGGATTCGTGAAACTGAAAACCTTTTTCAAATTTTCCTTCTTTCCCTACATAAGAGACTAGGGCGTGATTCCGAATAACTCGCCCCAAATCCAAACCGCCAACCAGACTACCCCCGTTCGAATTGATGTATATTTGAGAACCTGACGGAACATGGTTTTGTAAGAGCGCCTTCTCCAATCGATTCCCAGCATCGGCATCAATTTCACCTTCCGCAAATATTTTCCATGCGGATCCGCCTTGAAGAAACGTCATCATATCGGGCGGAGTACATCTAAAGATCATCTAATCAGCTCTAAGTTTGATATTGCTTGAGTACTCAATACGCTAACGAAGGTCCAATTTGTCTACTGTTGATTCCCACTACCCCAACAGAGTCTATCAACGCTTTTGTTTAGTCCTGGAAACTAGCTATCACGTGAAAACACACCCCTTGACGGTCGGCGTTCAATTTCCCCGAATGAAATTTACGTTCCTACAAGTTCGCGCAAATCACTATTGAACCTTTGAACAACCGTGCTTGAATCAAGGCTAGCGGATTTTGCGGGGGTGCGAATACCCGCCCTCCTCATTGAACAAACGAGGCAACTCTTTGACCGACGCTCCTCTCAACACGGCCTCGGCTTTCAAGGCCGCTCATGCGAGCGCTTACGCCGAGGGGCCGCCGCGACTGGTGCCGGGCTTCGCAAGTCTGCATCGCATGACCTCGATGCTCCTAGCGGAGCGCGTGCCCGCGCGCGGGAAGGTGCTGGTGCTTGGCGCGGGCGGCGGACTCGAGTTGAAGGCGCTCGCCGACGACCATCCCGGCTGGACCTTGACCGGCGTCGATCCATCGGCCGACATGCTGCGGGTGGCGGAGCAGATCGTGGCGCCGCACGCAGCACGCGTCCGCCTGTACGAAGGATATATCGATGACGCGCCGCCGGGGCCGTTCGACGGCGCCGCCTGCCTGCTGACGCTGCATTTCGTTCCGCGCGAGCAACGCCTCGGCACACTTCAGCAAATTCATCGTCGCCTCGTGCCGGGCGCGCCGTTCATCGTTGCGCATATCAGTTTTACGCAGGACGAACCCGAGCGTTCGATGTGGATCGCACGTCACGTCGCCTTCAGCGGCACCCCGCCTGCAAACGTCGAGAGCGCCCGGCAAGCCATCGCGACCCGGCTGTCGATCCTGTCGCCCGAGGACGACGAGACGCTGCTGCGCGACGCCGGGTTCTCCGGCGTCAGCCTGTTTTATGCGGGCCTGAGTTTCCGGGGCTGGGTAGGATACGCCTGACGCAAGATCGGGCGCCGCACGGCGTCGCGCCCGCCGCTCAACTCGCGGTCCTGGCTTTCTGCCGATCCTCAGGCGACTCGAGATAGAAGCCCGACCAGGTATCGACGAAGCACAGATGGTCGTGGACTTCCTTGACGCCCGCGACATTCTCCGCGGCCACCTTGGCGGCCTGACGGGCGCGCTCGTCGATGATCAGCCCGTACAGATGCACGATGCCCTTACGCACCGTCACTTCGAGACCGGCAGGCCGCCAGTCGGCATCCATCAGCACCCGCGTCACCCGCGTGCGGATGTGATCGTCATCGGCGGTCGGGTCGGGAATATCGCGCGCCAGATCGACCACCGCGCGCATCAAGTTGGCCCGCGTGACGATGCCGGTCAGCCGCCCGTTCTCCACCACCGGCAAGCGTTTGACGTGCTTGTTCTCCATGGTCTCGACAAGCTGCTCCAGCGACGTCTCCTCGCTGACCGTCACCGGATCCGGAGTCATCACCTCGCCGATCTTGCGGCCGCGCTCGTGCACGAAATCGGCGGCCTTGGTGCCGGAGCCCGTCAGGAACTGCAGCCACTTCGGCCGCCTGCGCTGCGTGCCGATTTCGAACCGGCGCAGGAAGTCGCCTTCGGAGACGATGCCGACCAGCTTGCCCACATCGTCCACCACCGGCAGCCCGCTGATATGATTTTGCAGCATTTTGGTCGCGGCATCCGCGATCGTGGACTCGGGAGTCACCGTAACGACGTTTCGGGTCATCACTTGATGGGCACGCATGTCAGCTCTCCTCCATCGAATGTGCCATGATAACAGTTCGCTGAACGAAAAGCTTGATCGAGCGCAAGGAGCGGCGGCCGCGCATGGCACCCCGGCGCCCGGCACCGAGGGCATTGCTTGCGGCCGTCGATCATCGGCCGTGCCCGCGATGAAAAAATCATCCGATTCCTTATCCCCGGTCGCCGAACCTCGCTTATCATCGGCGCTGTCCTGTTCACGAGGGGCGCTTCTAGAGGCGTCTTGAAGTGGGACAGAGCGTAAGCCGGCCGGAGTGGGCAAGCCCCGCGCTGGTGCGCTTATGCTGGCCGGAATGGGGGTCAACCCCACGCCGGCGGATGCGGCGTCCCGCGCGCGTGCCTCGCAAGCATGGCGTCCGGGAGGCCTCGGGTCGCCGTCCGGGCCTACTACGAGGCTCTGCCACGCGATGGCTGGACGCGGCACAGGCGAAGGCGGGGAAAGCCCGCCGGATCGGCGAGCGTGTGGCTCGCGCCTGTGCCCGGAAGCACGGTCCCGAGGCCCATAATCGCCGCGGTGGGCGCGCCGACAGGCGTCGCGCGGTTTGCCTTCGCCTCTCGCAGGGCGAAAGCGGATCGCGACAAGCACCACCCTTGCGCCTTTCGGCGCGCCTCCGCCCCTCACGCCTCGCCGTGCGGGACGAACCGGTGCCGGCACCGGGGGCCTCCCGCCCGAAGCCCGGCGGCACAACTCGGCCTCCCGCGAGGCGCGAGACTGCGAGTGCGTGTCCGCTATGCCGGCCGGCAATATCAATCAGCGTAGAAGATATCGGTGCGCTGCGCGGTGACCGCGCTCTGTCCGCTTTTCAGTTGGAGGCGACATGCGGTCTCGACCCGAACGAAGGCGGGATTTTGCTGCACCAGGATCAGGCGCGCGTGGAGACGGAAGTCGTCGCCGGGATGCACGGGTTTGCGGAAACGCACCGCGCGCATTCCAGCAACCAGCCCGCGCCCTTTGCCGACAACGTAGACATCGCGCAGCAGGCCCGGCAGCAGCGACAACAGCAGTTGCCCCGGCACGATGGTCGCTGCGCCGTTATAGGTGCTGGCCATCCGTCCGGCGTCGGTATGAATCCAGTTCGGATCGTTGGTCAGCGCGACGAACCGATCGATCTGCGGCTGCGTCACATGCGTCCACTCGCCCAGCGGCAGGTCGGTATCGACATGGGTCGCGAGATCGAGCGCATGGTCGACGCGAAGCGGCCCTCGCGCCGAGAGGTGCTGTGCTTGCGGATCGTCTGCCACCGCGATCTCCTTGCTCAGTTCGCCACCAGCAACGCGCTGCCCAAACCGCCAGCGGCAGCAATCGCCGCCAGTCCTTTGGTTCCGGTTTTCGCGTTCGACATCTCATGCCACAGCCGCACGGCGAGAATGGCGCCGGACGCGCCGATCGGATGGCCGCGCGCCAGCGCGCCGCCGCCGCGATTGACGGCTTCCGTCGCCAGCCCGATGCCTGCGATGCAGGCCATCGCCTGCACCGCGAAGGCTTCCATGATTTCCGCCACTACGATATCGCTGGCCGCAATGCCATGGCTTTGCAGCAGCGCCTGCGCGGCGGCAATCGGCGCGGTGCCGGGCATTGTCGGATCGTCACCGCGACGCACCGCGCCAATGATGCGCAACGGTCGCGCGCATTTCAGTTCGCGCAGTCTGGTTTCGGAAACGACCAGCACAACCGCAGCCGCATCGGCTTCGACGGCGACCGTCGCCGACGTCACGCCGTGCATCGGATTGCCCGCCAGGACCGGCAGGCGGCGGCACAGCGATGGCGCCAACGCCCGCGCAAACGCATCCGCTTGCAAACCCGCGACATCGGCAATCTCCGCCGCTCCGGCGATGTGCGCGAGGGCCTTGCGATGACTGTCGATCGCAAACGCCTCCTGCGCCGCCCGCGTGATGCCGAATGCCTGCGCCAGATCGGCCGCAGCGGCAATCATCTCGGGATCGCGCTCGGGCCACGGCGTGAACGGCGGCCGTGTATACGGCTCGGGCGGTTCATCCGGATGCCTTGGCCTGCGCAACCGCAGCGGCGAGCGGCTGAAGCTCTCGACGCCGCCGGCGATGACGGCATGAGCCGAACCGAACGCGATGCGTTCGGCCGCGAACATGATGGCATCGAGACCGGCGCAGCACTGACTATCGACGGTGATCGCCGGTACGATTTGCGGCAGGCCGGCCTGCAACGCGGCGACGCGCGCCGGATTGCCGCCGCCGTACAGCGCATTGCCGAGGATCACTTCGTCGACGGCCTCGGGCCGCATATCGACATCGTCCAGCACCGCACGGATCGGCACCTCAGCCAACTGCGCCACTTCAACCGCCTTGAACGCGCCGTGGCGCGGCGCCACCGCGGTGCGACGTGCGGCAACGATGTAGGCCGCGCTCACGTCAGTTCCTCATACGCGCCATCGGCCCATAGTCGAGCCAGCGCCTGGAAATCGGTTTTGCCGGATCGCGTCATCGGCCAGGCGTGCGGAACGGCATATCGGCGCGGCACCTTATACAGCGGCAAGCTCAAGCGCGCATGCGCGATCAGCGACGCACGCTCCAGCACCCTACCACAGCGCGGCCGGAGCAGTGCAACCAGTCGCTCGCCTCGCAGAGCATCGGCAACACCCAGCACGGCGGCGGCACTGACATTGGCATGCGATTCCAGCACGCGCTCGATTTCTTCCGGATGCACGTTCTTGCCGGCCGAGATGATCATTCGACTGGCGCGGCCCACCAGGCGAAGAAAGCCGCGCGCATCCAGCACTCCGATGTCACCCACCGACACCGCATTGCCGACGCGCGGCAACGCCGCGCCACTACCGCAGGCGTAATTCATGAACAGGAATGGGCTCTCGACAAACACCAGTCCCGCTTCGCCGGGTGCAAGGAGATCGCCACGATGATCGCGAATGGTGATGACGACATCGGCAAACGCCCTGCCGACCGACTCCGGCGGCACATCTTCATCGTCCTTCGCGACTGTGGTGAAGCTCAATTCCGACGCGCCGTAAAATTCCGCGAAGCGCGCCGAGGGAAATTGCCGCCGCAGCCGCTCAGCCAGACCTGTTTTCCATTTAGCGCCGGACGACAACACCCAGCGCACGGTCTCGAATGGCGACGCATGGATGCGTTCGGCCGCATCGACCATGGTTTCGATCTGCGCCGGTACTCCGTAAATAACGGTCGCGCCGTGCGCCTGAATGCTGCGATTGACGGCAGTGGGTTTGAATTGCCGGCTCAACACCACCGTTGCGCCGACGTGCAAGCCGTGAGCGAGCGCATAGAGAAACAGCGAATGCGTCAACGTTCCGGGCGCCAGCACGACATCGTCGGGACCGATATCGAATTCAAGATCGCCGGCACCAAAGCTGGCGAGCCAGGAGCGGTGATGCCGGCGAAATCCCTTCGGCATGCCGGTCGATCCGGATGTAAAGCCGACATAAAACGGCTGCAACTCATCCGGCTCGGCGGCGGGACTGAACGTGCGAGGCGCGGCAACGGCGTCGGCGACGTTCGCGAATGTCACGTCCGGTGCGATGCGCCAAAACGGTTCGTAGCAAAGGCTCGCATCCGTCGTGACGACAACACCGGGACGAAGTTCCGCGATGACCGTTCGGGTTGTCTGCAGCGGCCACTCGGGATCGAGGATTTGCGCTTCGCGTCCCGCGCGGCAGGCAGCCAGGAACAACAGCGCCGATGCCGGACCATTGGGGAGATGCAGCGCGACGCCGCGTCCGGCCGGCACCGTCGCGGCAAGATGCGCCGCGATGCGTTCGACGGCCTGAGCGAGCGCTTGCCAGCAGACCTGATCGCCGTCACACGCGATCGCCGGGCGGTCAGGGGTGCGGCGCGCGTGTTGCGTCAACGCCCCGGCGACATTCATGCGCGGCTCGCGATAGCCGCAGGATACGTGCGATGGGATGCCTCGGCCACGAAGGCGGTCGCCAGCGCCTTCAAAAGGTCACCCGGGATGAAGACCGCCGAGGCCATCACCGCGTGCAGCAGATCCATCTTCGTCATCAACATCAGACCGCAGATCCCGAACAGATACTCGACCACGATGCCGCCGCCGATCGCAGCTATCAACGCTGCCGCAAACACCGGCAACCGACGGACACGCGCCATGACGGCACCGGTGACATACGCCGCTGGAACGAAGCCGATCAGGAAGCCGACCGACGGCCCGAAGAAGACGCCGAGACCGCCTCGGCCACCGGCAAGCAGCGGCGCGCCGAGCGCGACCACCGCCAGAAACAGCAGCACTGCGAGGGCACCGTGGCGCGGGCCGAGTACGATACCCGCCAGCATCACGCCGAGCGTCTGCGCGGTGATGGGCACTCCGCCTGCGATCGGCAAGGCAATGCTCGGCAACAAGCCAAGCACGGCAATTACAGCCGCCAGCAACGCGATGCGAACAATGGCACGGGAATCCATATGACCTCTTCGATTGGCTCTCTAGTTTCTTGGTGTCGGCGATGCATCGAAGCCGCGCGCGTCGAGCGCCTCGGCCACATGATCGGCGAGCTGCAATGTTTCGGCAACGAACGCAGCGATGAGACGCGGCGGCACGCGCCGATTAGTTCGTGCTTGCCAGGCTTCCTGACGCGCCTGCCATTGCGCCAACAACACCGGGACGAAGCGCAACACCAGCGCGACCGCCAGCGATATCTTGCGATGATTGACCGAACGTGGACACACTGCGCGAAGGACCGGCGCCATTGCGTCCATCAGCGCGCTCATGGTGGTGGTCATGGTCACCAGATCGGCCAGCAGGATCATCGCCAGCAGCCGGACTATCAGCGCGATGCCGCCTGCCCAGCCCGTGGCATAGGCCTGGAACGCACCAACGATGGCGAGCAGCAGCACGAGCGGACGCAGCGCGCGCAAACGAAGCCAACCTTCGCGGCCAAATTGCAGATAGACCGCGCCAATCAGGGCAAGCACCACGACAAGAATGCGCAGGTCGGTGACCGACAACAGAGCGAGACTACATGCCATTAGCGCGATCAACTTGGTGCCTGCCGGCACGCGATGCAGCCAGGTGCGGCGCGTGGCGTAGCCGCCGATCATGCCTCGCCTCCGATACCGGCCGACGTCCGCGCGAAAGCCAAATAGTCCGGCAGTATCTCGGCGGGCGGGCCATCGGCGCGGATGGCCCCGTCGTCGAGCCAGATCACACGATCGAAGTTGTCGAACAACGTGAAATCGTGGCTGGCCATGACAATCTGTTGCGGCAACGCTTGCAGACGCCGCGCGAACGCCATGCGCGTCGGCAGATCGAGGCTGGCGAACGGCTCGTCGAACAGCACGATCGGCGGTTCCGGCGCAATCACCGCCAGAACGCAGACAAGTTGACGTTGGCCGCCCGACAGGGTCGCAACGGCGCGATCTTCCCAGCCGGAACAGCCGTGCTCATCGAGGATGGCGCGCGCCTTGGCGGCGGCCGCAACCGGCGTCGACCCGCGCTCGACCAGACCGAACGCGATCTCCTCACCCACGGTCGGGAAAATCAGCTGATGATCTGGATTCTGAAACACGAAGCCGACTTCGGCAGGCAATCGCTTGCGGTGACGCCTGGATTCAAGTCCCCTCACCGTCACCTGACCGTGCGTCGGCAACAACAGCCCATTCATCAGACGCAGCAGCGTGCTTTTGCCCGAGCCGTTATTTCCAATCAGACCAATGCGTCGTTCCTGAAGCGACAGATCGGAGATCGCCAGCACGCGACGATCGGCCCGATAAACCTCGACGCCCTGCAAAGCGATTCCCTCGCCATCGGCGCAGGGACCACGGCGCGCGACCGCTGGCGCGCTGGCAAGGGTATCGGCAATCGTCAACAAGGTTCTCCGTCGGATTTTGGAATACAATTACCACAAGAAGCCGGGCATTGTCGGTGCCCGCGACGGGCAACCACCCATAAGGTGCCTTTGGAATGACGAGCGCACCGCTGTCTGTCAACCTCTGCTCGCGAGGACTCCTGCTACCGCGCCATCCGCAACCGGGGATCGAGCGATCGAAGGGCCATCTCCGGCAGGAGGGCTCGTGGAACCGGCTTCGTCCGCAGGAACTTTATAGCGATCGAGGTGTTGATTGAGGTGACAGTTCTCTGGCGTGTATCAGGAGAGGGTCAATGACGACGCTGCAGGCCATGTTGTTCGGGGCGATGCTCGCGTGGACACCGTCGCTTGTGGTGCTGGCGGTTCTGTTGCGCGACATCCCTCCCATAGATGACGGGCACCGCCAACCTGGATGCGACTTCTCCGGCGCCCAGCATTGAGCGCGGCACAAAACTCCCTCACGCAATCAACCTTAATGCGGGAAGTCGGTTGCAATTTGAACGAATTGCATCGCCCAAAGACACATGAATGCCGGGAAATATTCGGCCCGGTGCCAAGCCTCAGCGTCCGCCAGCGAACATACTCCGCTGTGCGGCGCTGTGTGTTACTGGCGGGACTTTTTATGAGGTTTTATGATCCGACCTATTATTGTCGCCGCGTCTATTTGTACGCTGGCACCGTCCGCGCATGCCGCAACAATCCGCGCGTCTTCGGGCGCAACAGCCAAAGTGGCGGACCGCGCCGCTGGTCCTTTTCAGTGTCTCGTCAATAAGCTCGAAGAAACCGGCTATCGCATCCACTTCATGGGCGGATATCGACGCCACGGCAGCCGCAGGCAGAGCCTGCATCCCGCGGGGCTGGCACTGGATATCAATCAATATGCCCGCAACGTGACGCGACCGCGCATGCCGCGGAGTGAGATCGACATCGCAAATTCCTGCGGACTCATCTCCGGCGCGCAATGGGCGAGTGGGGACAGCGGGCACTTCCAACTCGGCGGATGGTCGGGGAATTCCCGGCGCTACGCGAAGCGGCAATATCGCAGAACTTTCGCACGGATGCCGTGACGGGACGTTTGCTCAACAGCGGAGCTTCCGACGCCAGGATCGATGCACCCGGCATTGCCGTGCGCATCGAACCAGATCACAGGCTTAAGCGGGAATCTGCGACTCTCGATTGCGCTTGGCGGCCTCGATGCCTTCCATGACGCGGCGTGGCGTCATCGGCGAGTGCAGCAGTTCTACGCCCAACGACTTGAGTGCATCGTTGACGGCATTCCCAATCGCGCCCGGAGGAGCAATAGCCCCGCCCTCTCCGATGCCCTTGACGCCGAATTCTGTATAGGGCGCGAGCGTTTCCATGTGGCCAAGCTTCGGCGCCGGCACTTCGGTCGGCCCCGGCAACAGATAATCCGCGAACGTCGACGCCAGCGGTTGACCGGACGCATCGAAATTCATCTCTTCATACAGCGCAGTCCCGATGCCCTGTGCGAGGCCGCCGTAGATCTGACCATCGACGACCATCGGATTAATCAGCTTGCCGCCATCTTCGACGATGACATAGTCCAGTATCTCGATGTCACCGATTTCGGGATCGACCGCCACGACGGCGATATGCGCGGCGTAACTGAACGTTCCGGAATCGCGAACCGGCTTATGGCCAATCGTTGCTTCCAATCCGCGCGGATCGACCGATGCCGGAAGATCCTGCGGACGCCGATACCAGGTGTGCGCAATTTCCCGCATCGTGACGCTGCCGGACGGCCCAACGACGACGCCATTGACCAACTCGACATGCTCGACATCCGTCTGCAAAAGATGCGCGCCGATGCCCTTCGCCAGCCGTGCGACCTCGCGCGACGCGGCAGCGACTGCACCGCCCGCCATGACGGCGCAACGCGAGCCCCAGCTTCCGGTCGAGAACGGCGTGTACTCTGTATCGCCGTGCACAAGCTTGATCTTCGATGTCTCGATGCCGAGAATTTCGTGCGCGACCTGGGGAAGCGTGGTTTCCATGCTTTGTCCGTGCGAGTGAACGCCCACGCGCACTTCGAGTCCGCCATCGGGAGTCATGCGAACAGTTGCCTGTTCGTGTCCGGGCACCATCGGAATACCCCATCCAGCGTAGACCGACGTGCCGTGCGCACCCTGTTCGCAATAGATCGATACGCCGACGCCAAGCAGACGGCCATCCGGCTCACCGGCCTTCTGTCGCGCGCGGAGAGCGGGAAGATCGATCTTGTCCAAAGCTTGCCGCAGCGCCTCGGGATAATCGCCGCTGTCGAAGTGCTTCTTGGTAATGTTGTCGAACGGCATCTGTTCGGGCCGCACCAGATTCTTCAGACGCACCTCAAAGGGTTCAAGACCCACTTCGCGCGCGATCGCATCCATCATCAGCTCGATGGCGTAGCAGACTCCCGTTCGGGCCACGCCGCGATACGGCAAAATCGGACACTTGTTAGTGGCCACCGACCAGGTGCGGCAACGATACGACGGAAAATCATACGGCCCCGGCAGAATGCTCGCGACCTGCGCTGCCTCGAGACAGGCGGAGAACGGATAGGACGAATAGGCACCGGAATCGACGGTCGCTTCGCACTCGACGCCGCGCAATTTACCGTCACGGTCGGCATAAGCGGTGATGATGTAGTGGTGTTCGCGGCAGTTCGCGCTGGCGATCAGGTGCTCGCGGCGATCCTCGGTCCAGCGCACCGGATGGCCGCAGCGCATCGCCAGCCAGCTGAGGCAGATATCCTCCGGCAACAGGATGGCCTTGTAACCGAAGCCGCCGCCGACGTCTGGCGATATGACGCGTATCTGGACCTGATCGAGCCCAAGAACTTCAGCAAGGCCCTGGCGCACGATGTGCGGCTGCTGGCTGCCGGTGTAGAGCACCAGTTGCTCGGCCCGATGATCCCAATAGGCAACGGTGGCACGCCCTTCCATCGGCGCCATGCACTGGCGCGCGGTGGAAATCTCGCGCGTTACCTTGATTGGCGCGTCGTATGCCGCCTCCATGTTGATGTCGACCATCGACTCCAGGAAGACGTTGTCGCCCCAATGCTCGTGAACCAGCGGCGCGCCGGGTAACTTCGCCGCCAACATGTCGTGTACGGCGGGTAGTTCTTCGAGATCGACTTCGACCGCAGCGGCGGCATCTTCGGCCTGGGCGCGCGTGTCACCGACGCAAAACGCGAGCAGTTCGCCGACCTGGCGGACTTTCTCGTAGGCTAGAACCGGTTGCTCGGACTTCTTGAATCCCGGAAGGCCGGACACTGCGACGATCGGCTTGACGTCCTTGATGTCCGCCGCCGTGAACACGCGGCCGCTGAACGCCTCGGGAATGCGGATTTCACCGACGCGTGCATGAGCAAGCGGCGAGCGAACGAATGCAACGTCCTTGATACCGGGCAACCGAACATCCGCGACGTACTGGCCACGACCACGGAGGAAGCGATCATCCTCCCTGCGAAGCAATGATGCGCCAACGCCCTGTTCAGTCATATGCAATCTCCGCGATCTATCCGATCGACTCGGCCGTCCATGCCGGCCAACTCATATTGTGCTATTTGTAGTATGATAGATAATTAGAGGAATTTCCAGCCGGGTTTCCGACAAAATTGCTCCGTGAGACTCACACGCGCGAAACGGCTCTGGAGACAAGCACACGACCTCGGCGCAAATGTCCACACCTCCCGAGTCGTCCACGGCCCCTGCTCATGGCCGCATCGGAATACGATTGTTTTTATAGCGTGATTGGCAATTGCAGGGTTGCACCGCGTCTATATTCGGGCTATCATCCTATCGTTAGGATGATAGCCGGATATTTGAGCCATGGTGCAAATTACGTTCGTCGAGCCCTCGGGATCCTCCACCGAGCTCAATGTTCCCGAAGGTTGGAGCCTGATGCAAGCCGCCGTCACCAACGGCGTCGACGGCATTGTCGCTGAATGCGGTGGCTCCTGCGTTTGCGCAACCTGCCACGTCTATGTCGATCCCGAGCGGCTGGCCGAAGTGCTGCCGCCAAGCGAGGACGAAATCGAACTGCTGGACGGTGTCAAGGCCGAGCGACGTCCCAATAGCCGGCTGTCATGCCAGATCAAGGCGACACCCGAGCTCGCCGGCCTGACCATCACCATACCCGAGTGCCAGACTTGACCCAAAGCGATCCCCACATTGTCATTGTTGGTGCGGGACAAGCAGGCCTCCAGGCAGCAGAAACATTGCGGAGCAACGCGTTCGACGGGCGAATCACGCTGCTCGGCAACGAACCACACCCGCCCTATCATCGGCCGCCGCTGTCAAAAGCCTGGCTGACGGACGAGTTGAACCCGGGCCAATTGTCGATACGCGACGTTTCGGTACTCGAGCGCAAGAACATCGACTTTCGTGCCGGAGTGCGCGTGTCGGCGATCGATATCGAAGACCGCTCGGTATTGCTGCATGGTGGCGATCGTCTCGCCTATACCGGCTTGATGCTGGCGACCGGCGCAACGCCGCGCAGGCTTCCGCATAACGGCGCGGCTGGCGATGCCATCCGTGTACTGCGTTCGCGCGAAGATGCCGACCGGATCGCGCTAGGTCTCAAGGACTGCGCCGAGCGAGAGCTGCCATTGATCGTGATCGGCGGCGGTTTCATCGGCTTGGAGATCGCCGCGAGCGCGCGAAAGCTCGGTATTGCGGTCACTGTCCTCGAAGCTGCGCCGCGCCTGCTTGAACGCGCATTCACGCGCGAACTATCCGACTGGTACGCGCAGTTGCATCTCTCGCACGGCGCCCATCTGGTTTTCGATGCGCGAATTGCAAGCATCGACGCAACCTCCGACGGCGCAACGACAATCCAGCTTGCGGACGGACGCAGCTTCGTTGCCGGTCTCGCCGTGGCTGGGATCGGCGTTCGCCCCAACGACGAACTGGCACAGGCTGCCGGCATCGCATGCGATAACGGGATTCTGGTCGACGACTGCGGTTGTACTTCCGCCCCGAACATCGTCGCCGCAGGCGACTGCACGGTACGGCGACTATCCGATGGCACCCTGTTGCGGCTGGAGTCGGTGCAGAACGCCGTCGAGCAAGGCCGCGCTGCGGCGCTTGCCTTGCTTGGCACCAGGAAGCCGTTCGTCGCGACACCCTGGTTCTGGTCGGATCAATACGACATCAAATTGCAGATCGCGGGCCTGTCACGTGGCGCGGATTCGCACGTCGTGCGCGGCGACATGACCGGACATTCGTTCTCGATCTTCCATTTTCGTGCCGGACGTCTCATCGCGGTCGATTCGATCAATGCCGCCAAGGATCATATGCTTGCGCGCCAGATCATTGGCGGTGAAGTCTCTCCCACTGTCGAGCAAGTCAACGACCCCTCGTTCAATCTTGCCACGCTGCGCGCCAAGTAGCACGTGATCCGTTCAGCAATTTTGAAACGATAAGCAACCGACGTTGCGGATATATCGGCGCTACCTATCCTGCCGACTGAAGCCGTTATGACGGCGATCGATGCTCGTTCGTTGGCGATCCCGCCAGCCTGCCAAATTAATGACGATCTCACTCGATTCGGATCGCGTGTCCAAGGCGGTTTGGTTTCACGTTGCAATCATGCAAAACAAACGGCGGCGCTGTGATGACAGCGCCGCCGTTCTTCATTGAATGCAGTTCAGCTTACTTGCTGACCAGCGTCACCTTGCCATCCTCGATCTTGACGAGGTGCGTGCTCGCCGGGCTCTGGCCACTCTCCTTGCCGGCAGGGCCAACCTTCTCGAACTTGATGTTGCCGGTAAGGCCGGGATAGCTCACTTCCCACAGCGCCGCACGGATCTTCTCCGGCTCCGCCACACCAGCCTTCTCGATAGCCTTGGCGAGGATGCGAACCGCGTCATAGCCGCGCGCACCTTCCGGCATACCGGCTGCTGGCAATCCGGCCTTGCCCCAAGCGGCAATGAACCGCCGTGCGACCGCAGGATCGGCAGAGGTGTCCGGGAACCACGGCGCGAACATGGCTTCGTGGTAGGTGTCGTTGGCGGCAGTGCCGGCCTGAGCGATCAACTGATCCGGTAGCGTGCCGCCAGTCGTGACAACCTTGCGCTTCATGCCGAGGGCCTGAGCTTGCTTCAGCAACAAGGTCATCTGCTCGACGCTCGTCGTGATGAACAGCGTGTCGCTGTCGGTCCCCTTGATCGACGACAACTGAGCGGAGAGATCCTGCGCAGCGGCGTCCATGTTCAGCGACTTGTTGACGGTGACGCCCTTTTCCTTGAGCATCTTGCCGAATTCCGCGGCTGCACCCAGACCCCAGTCGTTATTCACCACCAGGAAGTCTGCCTTCTTGATGCCGAGCTGATCAACGAATCGCGTGAAGCTCTTGGCTTCGGTACCGTTGGTCGGGCTGATGCGGAAGACATAAGGATTGCCGGACGTCGTGATCTTGTCGGCGCTCGAGGTCTCAACGATCATCGGCACCTTATACTCGAGCAGCTTCGGCATCACCGCGAGAGTATAGGTCGAGCTCCACGCGCCGATCATGGCGGGAACCTTGTCGCTGGTGATCAGCTTCTCGGCAACGCCCGCGGCTTCAGTCGGATTGCTCTTGTTATCCTCGATAACGAGCTGGATCTTCTTTCCGAGAATGCCGCCATTGGCATTGATTTCTTCAGCAGCCAGCTTCGTGCCTGCCGTCACCATATTTCCGGATGCCGCAACGACTCCGGTCAACGGCTGATTGACGCCGATTTTGATTGTCGCGTCCTGCGCTAACGCGCTCGTCCCGAGACAGGCAGTCACGATTGCAGCGGCAATCTGTGGCCAAGACGATTTCATCTCACCTTCTCCTGCGTTTTCCCTAAGCCCCGCCGGAACGGCGACGCATCACTTTGACTAATTCACCCTATCAACATAACTATAGGATGATTGGCTTTCAATAGAAATAATCTAATTGTCCAAAATTAGCGCATTTGCGGCCAAATTCAGCAGGGGCGCTTGATTAGATTATATCTATCGTGCTATTGATAGGATGACTTTGGGCCGGACGACACGTCCGCCAAGCGCCAGGACCGACAAATCGGGACATAAGCGCTCCGGAAGATTGTCACGGAAACCATGTCAGAGCGCCACGCGCGCGATGAGGTGAAACAAGAATGACCAAGAAACTGCCGCGCCTCCGTCGCCTCGTCCGCCTCGATCATGCAAGACCGGACCTTCCCGCGCAAACCTTGTTTCATGCGGGCCCCCCCTATCGCAGCGCACCACCCCAGGCGGTCACCATTGCCGCAGCGCAGGCGGCCGTGATCGGCGGCTTCGCCGAGAATCTCGATGCGGGACGGCGCATGCTGCAATCCGGCGCGCTGAAACTCGCGCCAGCACAGGATCACGGCATCGCAGTTCCGCTCTCGATGGTGGTGGCGCCATCGATGTGGTGTTTCGAAGTCGGCGACGACGAAAATCTGTTTTATTCACCGGTCGGCGAAGGTCCACCGCCAGCATTGCGCTTTGGATCCGACGATCCGGAATGCATCGCGCGGGCGCGCGATTGGTGCGCTGAAGCCGCGCACATTATCAATCCGCTGCTTGCGAATGTTTCCGACGTCGAAACCATCATGACATCGGCCCTACAGCGAGGCGATGATTGCCACGCGATCACTGCGGCTGGTAACGCGTTGTTTGTCGAGTCGCTGGAACCCCTACCGCCACAAATAAAGGCGCAACTTCTCGGCAATGCCGGGTTCGTTCTCGGCATCTGGATGGCGTGGGCGGGCTGGAAGCTCCGCACGAGCCACGCCACTATTGGCGCTATTGGCGGGAACGGCATCGAATTTGGATGGCGTCGCGCGAACGAAACCACGTGGCGAACCACGCCGGCGCCCCCGCCGAACGGCAAATACTTTCAGCCCGATCGCGCGGCGAACGCGCTCGGCGCCATTGGCGATAGCGCTATCGTCGACATCTGCGGTTTCGGCGGCCAATCGATCGGCCATGCTCCATTATTGCTCGCGGAATGGTCCCACGCGTTGCCGCGCGACGTAGAGGAGCGGCGTACCCGCATAGTCGATCCCTCAACCGGAATTGTTGACCCCGCGCTCATCCGCCGCACCGGCATCAGTCCGATCATCAATCTCGCCATCCTCGACAAGGACGGCGCGGCTTCACCCATCGGGCGCGGCTGCTACATCCCCGCACTCACACTTTTCGCAACAGGAGAATAGGATATGGACCTCGCAGGCAAGGTGGCCATTGTCACTGGCGGCGCAATGGGCATCGGTTACGCAATTTGCGAGGCACTGGCCGCGCAAGGCGCGTCGATCGTCATCGCCGATCTGAAGGGCGGTGCGGCTGCGGCGGACAAGCTGCGTGCCAAGGGCCACAAAGTCGCGCATGTCGATGCTGATGTGTCCAGCGAAGACGATACGCAGCGGATGGCCATTGCCGCGCTTGACGCGTTTGGCGGCATCGACGTTCTCGTCAACAATGCTGCGATCTATTCGTCGCTGTCGCTCAAGCCTTTCGAGCAACTGACCGTCGCCGACTGGCGCAAGATGCTCGACGTCAACGTCATCGGACAATTCCTGTGCTGCAAAGCAGTGCTGCCGACGTTCAAGAAGCAATCGTCTGGCCGAATCATCAGCATTTCATCGGGCGTGGCGTTCAAGGGCAATCCCGGAATGCTGCACTACGTGGCCTCCAAGGGGGCCATCGTGTCGATGACGCGCACGCTTGCGACCGAACTCGGCGAACACGGCATCCAGGTCAACAGTGTCGCTCCGGGGTTCACCTTGAGCGACGGCGTTCACAACAATCCCGAACTCGCCAGCACAGTCTCCGGCTTCTCCGTGCGCGGCCGCGCGCTCAAGCGCGACATGCTGCCTGCCGACGTCGTTGGCGCGGTGACGTTTTTCGCCGGACCGCACTCAGCGTTCATCACCGGCCAGACCTTGGTCGTCGATGGTGGCGCCTACTACCACTGATCATCAAACACAGAGCTTGTTCATCACTTTGATTTCTACAGGAGGCCAGGAATGAAATACATCAAGGAAGCGTGGTATCCCGTCGTTTGGGCCGATCGTGTCAGCCGGGAACTGACACGACACGTCGTGCTCGAAGAACCGATAGTCATCTATCGGCTCGAGAACGGCAGCATTGCAGCACTTCAGGATGCTTGCCCGCATCGACTTGCACCGCTATCGCTCGGCAAGCTCAAGGGCGACAACATCGAGTGCGGCTACCATGGCATGACATTCGACTGCAGCGGCAAGTGCGTGTTGATTCCCGGTCAGGACATCATCCCCGGCAGCGCCCTGGTCCGGTCGTTTCCGGTTCAGGTCAAGTATGGCCTCGTCTGGCTCTATATGGGCGATCCGAAGAACGCCGATCCGAAGAAGATCTTCCATCTTCCGCAGTACGACCAGGAAGGCTGGCACGCCGTGCAGGGCGATACGCTGCGTATCGAATGCAACTATCTGAGCCTGTGCGACAACCTGCTCGATCCCGCGCACGTGACCTTCGTGCATACGACGACGCTCGGAACGCCGGCTGGCGCCACTGTCCCGGTCAACAACGAATACCGGAACAACGAAATCACCGTCTGGCGCTGGATCCGCAACGGACCCGTCATTCCGCTCTTCCAGAAGTTCGGCAAACTGAACGGAAACGTCGATCGCTGGCACTACTATAACTACTCGACTCCCTGCTATTTCGCGATCGACATGGGATCCTGCCCTCCGGGAAGCATCCCGGACATGGAGAAGCGCCACGAAGGCGTGCAGATGCACGCCTGCCACGTACTCCTGCCGGTCGATGAACGCACCGTGCTCCAGCATTGGTTCCACGTGCGCAACTTCCGCACCGACGAGCAGGACATGGATGCCGAGCTCACCGCAAGCCTCGACATGGCTTTCAAGGAAGACAAGGTCATCCTCGAACGTATTCAGCTCGAAGAAGAACGCGATCCGGACTTCAAGCGGATCATTCTCGGCATCGACGCCGCACCGATGAAAATGCGGCGCATGGTCGACAAGCTGATCGAAGCTGAATCGGATGCGGCCCGCCATTAAGGCCGCGGGGCAACTCTGCTCCCGCACGACAATCATGCGATAGCGGGCTCCGCTATCGCAAACGAGTCTCCTCCAACTTGGTCCCCGGGTTCAGACTCCGGGGACATTTTTTTGCGCGCGTTGCAGTATGGGAAATCCGTCAAAAGTCAGCGCAACTCGATCCCCATCAGTGCGACGTGATCTGGCTGCGTTCGTAAGACAGAACGGCCGGCGCGGGGTGTCCGGGCCGGCCGTCGGGTGTTGGTGTTGGTGTCGGCGCTGCGCCGCGCGCGGGTGGCGCGGCGGCGGCGCGATGTGCGCCTACATGCCCTTGACGATGTTCTCGGTCATTTTCTTGGCGTCGCCGAGCAGCATCATGGTGTTGTCGCGGTAGAACAACGGGTTGTCGATGCCGGCGTAGCCCGAGGCCAGCGAGCGCTTGATGAACATCACCGTGCCGGCCTTCCACACCTGCAGCACCGGCATGCCGTAGATCGGCGAGGTCTTGTCCTCTTCCGCCGCCGGGTTGGTGACGTCGTTGGCGCCGATCACGAAGGCCACGTCGGCCTGCGCGAACTCCGAGTTGATGTCCTCGAGTTCGAACACCTCGTCGTAGGGAACGTTGGCTTCCGCCAAGAGCACGTTCATGTGGCCCGGCATGCGCCCCGCCACCGGATGGATGGCGTACTTGACCTCGA